>Ga0105248_10000001_pt1 | contig 1881304 bp, 1815 predicted proteins | sample KBSS34metaG_FD_81524 | JGI IMG/M metagenome (GOLD analysis project Ga0105248, IMG submission 81524) | Switchgrass rhizosphere microbial communities from Kellogg Biological Station, Michigan, USA - KBS S3-4 metaG | ecosystem: Host-associated > Plants > Roots > Rhizosphere > Soil | place... | reverse complement strand
CGGCATGGCTGGATCAGGGTTTCCCCCATTGTCCAAGATTCCCAACTGCTGCCTCCCGTAGGAGTCTGGGCCGTGTCTCAGTCCCAGTGTGGCTGATCTTCCTCTCAGAACAGCTACCGATCGTCGCCTTGGTGGGCCTTTACCCCACCAACTAGCTAATCGGACGCGGGCTGATTTATTGGCGATAAATCTTTCCCCTTTCGGGCACATTCGGTATTAGCTCAAGTTTCCCTGAGTTGTTCCGAACCAATAAGTACATTCCCACGTGTTACGCACCCGTCCGCCGGTGACGTATTGCTACGCCCCCTAGACTTGCATGTTTGAGGCCTGCCGCCAGCGTTCGTTCTGAGCCAGGATCAAACTCTCAAGTTATGATCCTGAACAACGATCGCTGAACTGCTCTCATTATTTGCGTTAGTTCGCATTACATGACGGGGTTTGATCGCGCCGTGCCCGTCACAGGCCCGGACACGATCGAACACCTATTATGTTATGCAAGAAGAACGCGAGCAATTCAGCGTTGTTGCTCGATTAGTCAACGGACTTTCGTCCGCATGGCTGGCCGAGCCGCCGCCCACGTTCCCCTTCCTCGAATCACAATGTCAAAGAGCCGTTTCTAAGCACGAACTTTCATTCTGCCAGAGACGAAACGCCGTCCGCAAGGTTGGCCCCAGCGGGCGGCGAGGCGCGGTGTATAGGGGGGTGTCTCAGGAGTGTCAAACGTATTTTGGGCCGATTTTCAGCTTTTTTTAAGCGGCTGATCGTGCGGCTGTGGATGGCGGAATAAGGCCAAATCCGGGCACGACACGGCATCTATGGCTAGCGCTATAGAAAGGCCCGCCCCCGACATGTAGAACGGGGACAGGCCAGACTAGACGGACCTGAGATCAGCTGTTCCGCGCGAGGGCGCGCAACTCGACCACGCTGAGATCCGTGAACACGATACGATCGTCCGGATCGTAACGAAGATCGCGCGCTTTCACCCACGCAGATTCGCCATCGCGGAAGGTGACGCGTACGGCGGCCACGCGCCCGTCATCATGACGGTCGATCTCGCGGATGCGGCCGACGGTGTAGCCGTCCTCCCGCATCACCCGCAGGTCGACCAGCTCGGCGCGCGGGATATCGTAGAAATGGCTGAGCGTCGCTATGTCGTAGCGCTCATGCCACCAAGCACCGGGGTGCGCACGGTCGTAATCATACTCGGCGCGCTGATCGAGATAGCGATCCTTGTCGGCCTGATACTGATCCTGTTGCGCGTCGTACTGCGCCTGGTTGGCGTCGTTATCAGACTGCACAGCGGAAGTACTCTGCACAGCGGTGTCAGAGGACTTAGCGTTTAACTGCTGTGTTTGCGTACGTTCCTGCGGTGTCGGATTTTGCGTGTAAGGATTGCCCGAAGCGGGATCGGCGATAACAGAGGTCGCGCCCATCGCTATGTACGCGACGCTTGCGCCGCAAAGGGCAAGAGATTTGAGTTTCATGTTTTTCTCCTTCTTGCTTACGGATTGCCCTTCGGAGTTAGTGCGGTGTTGACGGCGGAATCGCCGGCACGCAATTCGGATTGGTGGTGCCATTCACGGTCGGCGGACATGTCGAGGACTGCGGCGTCATCGCTGGGTCCGGCATCGTCGGAGCAGGCTGGCCGGTCGGCGAGGTTTGATTGGCTGTGTCGGGCATCGGTGCGCCGTTCGGCGTTGTGCCGTGCTCCGGCGTGTAAGGATTTGATGTCGGCATCTGCGTTGTGGTTGTGGGCGCAGTCGTTGTCGTGGTCGGCGCTGCCGGCGACGTTGTTGCAGGTGTGGTCGCCGTGGACGTTGGCGGCGTCGCTACCGGCGCACTAAGCGCCGGCGTGACAAGTGCGGCTGCGAGAACCGCGCCGTATGCAGAATGAATGATTTTCATGACAAATCTCCCTTTTTCGCCGCCTTGCAGACGGCAGCCATTCAGCAAACGTGATTCACCAATCGGCGTTCCGGGAACTTCGTGCGTCTGATGCAAGACCATGGAATCGCCACAATGCGACGACGTCACGCGATCGAATGGCGGGCAATTCGCAGGTTAAGCATGAAGTTCCACGGTTTTACGCAAACGTGACTTGTCGGAATCGCAACTAGACTTGCCGGGATGGAACTCCGTCCTTAAGTCTCACCAGCCAATCGAGGGGTTCTCACATGCTTGATCGCCGTACCGTTCTTCTGAGCGGAGCCGCCAGCGCCGCACTTGCCGCCACGCCTGTTCTTGCCAAAGCTGCAGCGGCCGCCGCCGCGCCCGCCGCAAATCCCGAAGCCGTCAAAATGAACGCGCTGTTTGACGCGTTCATGGACGAGATCATCGACCAGGCGCCGGAATTCGCGACGAACCTCGGCATCGACAAGGGCGACCGTGCCTATCAGAAATTCATGGTCAGCGACCGTTCGCTGGAGCAGGTCGGATTCTTCAGGCGCCTGAACACCGATCAGTTGAACCGGCTGAAGACGATCAAGCGCGACAAGCTCACGGGCATGGAGGTCGTCAACTACGACGTCATTATGTATGGGCTGCAGCAGCAGGAAGACGACGGCAAGCAGTTCGCCACCTACAGCGCCGGCGTCGGTTCGCCTTACGTGATCAGCCAGCTCACCGGCTCATACCAGCAGGCGCCCGACTTCCTCGACAGCCAACACGGCATCGAGACCAAGGACGACGCCGACGCCTATCTCGCGCGCCTTTCGGAATTCGCGACCGTTCTCGATCAGGAACGCGAAGTCGCCGAGCACGACGTCGCCGCCGGCATCACACCGCCCGATTTCGTGCTCGTCAAAGCGCTCGAGCAGATGACGAAGCTGCGCGGTGTTGCAGCCGACAAATCGCCGATGGTCGATTCCGTCGCCCGCCGCGCGAAGGAAAAGAACATCGCCGGCGATTATCGTACGACGGCGACGCGCCTTCTCAACCAGCGCGTCTATCCCGCGCTCGACCGCCAGATCGCGTTCCTGAAAAATCTCCAGACGAAAGCCGTTCACGACGCCGGCGTGTGGCGCCTGCCCGATGGCGACGCCTATTACGCGGCGTCCCTCGAAGCCTCTACCACCACGACCCTGAAGCCCGACGAAGTGCATCAGATGGGTCTCGACGTTGTGAAGGATCACACCGCGAAGATCGACGCGATCATGCAGGCCAACGGATTGACCAAGGGCACGGTCGGCGAGCGTCTGCGCGCGATGTATAACGATCCGAAGTTCCGCTATGAGAACACGGACGCCGGCAAAGACAAGCTGCTCGCCGATCTGAACGCCAAGGTTCAGGTCATCCGCGCGAAGCTGCCGGGTTATTTCGACACCCTTCCGAAGGCCGATCTGCAGATCAAGCGCGTGCCGAAATACATCGAGGCCGGCGCGCCGGGCGGCTATTACAACAACGGCTCGCTCGATGGAAAACGCCCCGGCACCTACTACATCAACCTGCGCGACACCGCCGAAGTGCCAAGCTGGACGTTGCCGACGCTTACCTATCACGAAGGCATCCCCGGCCATCACCTGCAGATCTCCATCGCGCAGGAAACGTCGCTGCCGCTGATCCGCAAGGTCGGCGGGTTCAATGCCTACGCCGAGGGTTGGGCGCTCTACACCGAGCAGCTCGCCGTCGAGATGGGCATGTACGACAACGATCCATGGGGTCTTATCGGACAGCTCCACGATTCCATGTTCCGCGGCGTGCGCCTTGTCGTCGACAGCGGCATGCACGCAAAGAAGTGGAGCCGCGAACAGGCGGTGAAGTACTACGTCGATACGCTGGGCGATCAGGAAGCTTCAGCAATCACCGAGATTGAGCGCTATTGCGTGTGGCCGGGTCAGGCGTGCGGATACATGGTGGGCAAGCTCACCATCCTGCGCCTGCGCGACAAGGCGAAGGCTGCGCTTGGTGCGAAGTTCGACCTGAAAAAATTCCACGATACGGTCTTGCTCTCCGGCTCCATGCCGCTCGCCGTGCTAGAGAAAGCTGTCGACACCTACATCGCGACGGCATAGCTCGCGAAGGTCAACCGGCGGCGCTGATATATTCCTTCAGCGTCGCCGCTTCGCGCTCGGTTTCTTCGATGCGCGACTTTACGACATCACCGATCGAGACGATTCCGATCAGGCCGTCTTGCTCATGGACAACGGGCACGTGGCGGAAGCGGCCGCGCGTCATCATCTCCATGAGTTCATCGACCGTGTCAGTCTCGCCGCAGGTCGCGACGTCGCGCGTCATGTAAGCGCTCACCGGTTGCACGAGCGCGCCGGCGCCTTGCTCCGACACCGCGCGCACGACATCGCGCTCCGACAAAATTCCAACTAGCGAACCTTTTCCATTGCGCACGATCACCGCGCCGATGCGCTTGCGCGCCAGAAGCGACGCTGCATCGGACAGCGTCGCCTCACTTGCGATCGCGACAATGTCGCGCCCCTTCACAACAAGGATGTGTTTGACTTGCATATGCGTCGCTCCTCACTCCGGCTTGCGCCGGTTAAGAAGGCTTCGCTGCCGCGCCGCGTCGAACGGCAAAAAGTACGGCGTGGCCGGGCCAAGCCTCGGTTCCCCGTGCCCACGATGCTGCGCCCCTCGCTCCCGCCTGACAAGCGCGCTGATCGGCGAGGGTAACCGCGGCGCAGTGAAATGGCGGAAAACCGGCATGATTTTCTGCGCTTGCAGACCTGCAAAAGCTTGAGGGGCAGCGCAATCTCAGGCAAAAGGCGCTCCGTGGAGCTGTGGCCGAGTGGCTGAAGGCGGCGGTTTGCTAAACCGTTGTACGTTGTAAAGACGTACCGGGGGTTCGAATCCCCCCGGCTCCGCCAAACAATTCGTTTAGCGCGCGCTTGAATCAACGCGATAGCTCTACGAGTTTTCCGCGGCGCGGAGTCTGTAGCCGACGCCCTGCTCAGTCTGGATCAGGTTCGGCTGTTCGGGATTGGCTTCCAGCTTCTGGCGCAGGGTGCGGATATAGATGCGCAGATACTGAACGTCGGCGCCTTCTCCCCACACTTCACGCAGGATGAGTTTGTGGGTCAGCACTTTTCCCGCGTGCGCGACCAGCAATCGGAGAATGTCGTATTCGCGCGGCGTCAGTTTCACCTCCGCGCCGCGCACAGTGACGATGCGGCGCACGAGATCGACGGTGAGATCGCCGGACTTGAACACCGGCTTCTCGCCCTCCTGCTGCAGCCGGTGACGCAGCGCGGCGCGGATGCGCGCGAGCAACTCGTCGGTGCCGAACGGCTTGGTGACGTAATCGTCGGCGCCGATATCCAGCGCCTTGACCTTGCCGGTCTCGTCCGTGCGGCTGGACAGCACGATGACCGGAAGCGAGGAGCCGCCCTCGCGCAACTTGCTCAGCACTTCGAGCCCATCCATGCCTGGAAGACCAAGATCGAGCACCAGAAGATCGACGGCGTTGCGGCGAAGCATGGCGAGGCCTGTCTCACCGTCCTCGGCCTCCAGCACGTCATAGCCTTCTGCGCCGAGACTGGTCCTCAGGAAGCGGCGGATCGCCGGTTCGTCGTCGATGACTAGAATGCGAACGATCGCGCTCATGCTGCGCGCTCTCCGCTCGTGGTGGGGACAGGCAGTGTGATCGTAAACACCGCGCCATGCCCGGTGCTGCGGTTGGTGGCCGTCAGCGTGCCGCCGATACTCTCCACGAACCCGCGGCTGATGGCGAGGCCAAGGCCGGTGCCGGCGCGCTTCTTGTCCGACGCCTGCACGCGATAGAATTTGTCGAAGATGCGCTCGACATCATCCGGCGGGATGCCATCGCCTTCATCGGCGACGGAGATGCGGACCTGATCGCCGGTTCGCTGCGCCTTCACCTCGATCTTCGAGCCGGGCGGAGAATACTTCGCGGCATTGTCGAGCAAATTGAACACCGCCTGTTCGAACAGCACCGCATCGATGTGCAGCATGGGAAGTCCCGGCTCTATGGAAAACGCCACAGGATGCTGCGCCATGACCTTGCCCGCGCGGCGCAGCGCACTGCCCATGACATCGCCAAGATCGTTTAATTCCATATTCGGCGCGATCGCGCCCGATTCCAGCCGCGTCATGTCGAGAAGATTGGCAATGAAACGGTTCAGCCGCTCGGCCTCCTCCGCGATGGAGGCGAGCAATTCGCTCTGCTCCGATTCACTCAGAGAGGCGCGATAGGATTTCAACGTGCTCGCCGCGCCCAGAATAGACGCCAGCGGCGTGCGCAGGTCATGGCTGATCGAGGTGAGAAGCGCGGAACGCAACCGCTCCGTCTCCGCGCTCAGCCGGTTGCGGTCGATATCGTTCGCGAGATTGATGCGCTCGATGGCGAGCGCGGTCTGGTCGGCGAGCGCATCGAACAAGCGGCGCTGATCGGGGCTGAGCAGCGCGCCGGTCTTGTCGCTGTCGAGGCCCACGACGCCGACGGTCCCGCGCCCGGTGCGCATCGGCAGGAACAGCCATTTCGCCCCAGGCAGCGTATCGGCGCCGCGTCCGGCTGCGGTGCCGTGATCCCACACCCATTTCGCGGCTGCGAGATCGGCATCCTCTAGAGAATCTTCTGGCGGATAACCGGCGCGTACCGCGACCGAAGCGCCTTCGGGCAGGAGGATCACAACGCGAACCTTCAGCATCTCCGCGATCTGGAACGCGGTCGCCCACAGCAGATCGTCCATCGTGATGACCGCGGCGAGCTTGCGACTGAAGAGATAGAGGTCCTCTGTCGCCTTGGCGCGGTCGCGCGCGACGACAGCCTGCGCGCGCACGCGTGCGGTCAGGTTGCTCGCGATGAAGGCGACAACGGCGAAGAAGAAAAGGGCGTTGACGTTCTCCGGATCTTCAATACGGAATGTGTAGAGCGGCGGCAGGAAGAAGAAGTTGAAGGCCAGCACGCTGACCAGGCTCGCGAACAGCGCGGGCCACAATCCGTAGGTGATCGCCGTCGTCAGCACCGCCGTGAGAAAGACAAGCGAGATGTTCGTGATACCGAGAAATCTCTGCAGCACGAGACCGACCGCCAGCGCCATCGCCGCGAAAACGAAACCGGTGAGGTAACCGCGCACATCGCGCGTGGGATGCAGGAACGTGAGGTGGCGCGCGATCCCGGGCGGCGCGGCGTCTGCCTTCGCCGGCACGATCTGAACGCTGATATTGCCCGCACGCCGCACGATGCAATCGGCCAGGGTCCGCTGAAAGAAGTTGGACACGCCGGCGCGGCGGGGGGCGCTGACAAGGATATGTGTGATGTTGTTGGCGCGGGCGTAGTCCAGCACGCCATCCGCCACGCTGACGGCGGGCACCGTCACCGCCTGCCCGCCCAGGCGCTGTGCGATGCGCAACGCCTCAGCGACACGGTCGCGGTCTGCATCGGTCAGGGTCGCCGACGATGACGTCTCGACATTGATGACGGTCCACGAGGCCCGCAGCTTCTCGGCGAAACGACGCGCATAGCGAACCAGCGCCGCGCTCGACGGACTTTCATCGATGCAGACAAGCACGCGCTCCCCGGCCTCCCACGGGCCCTGGATTGCGTTTGCGCTCATGTAGTTGACCATTTGCGCATCGACGCGCTGAGCCGTGCGGCGCAACGCCAGCTCCCGCAAAGCGGTCAGATTACCCGGCATGAAATAGTTCTGCGCAGCGCGCTCGGCCGCGTCGCCGAGATAGACTTTTCCTTCCTTCAGCCGCTGCAGCAGATCGTCCGGCGTGAGATCGACCAACTCAACGTCGTCGGCCTGATCCAAGATCGAATCCGGCACGGTCTCGCGTACGCGCACATGCGTGATCTGGGCGACGACGTCGTTTAGACTTTCCAGATGCTGCACATTTAGCGTGGAATAGACGTCGATGCCGCGCGCGAGGATTTCCTCGACGTCCTGGTAGCGCTTCGGATGGCGACTGCCCGGCGCGTTGGTATGCGCAAGCTCATCGACCAGAACCAGTTTCGGCTTGCGCTGGAGGATGGCGTCGAGATCCATCTCCGCAACCACGCGCCCCTTATAGGGGATGCGCTTCTTAGGAATTTTATCGAAGCCCTTTGTGAGGACATCCGTATCGACGCGGCCATGGGTTTCGACGACGCCGATGACCGTGTCGCCGGAATCGACGCGGCGGTTGCGCGCCTGCGACAGCATCTCGTAGGTCTTGCCGACACCGGGCGCAGCGCCCAGAAAAATCTTGAGCCGCCCGCGCCCCTCCGTTCCTGCCTGTGCAAGCAGTGCATCCGGGGACGGGCGGGCGGCCTCATCGGTCATCCGAGGAGTTTAACTCACTGCGTGCCGGACTGCATCGCGTCCAGCGCCAGATTGAGTTTGAGCACGTTGACATGCGGCTCGCCGATCACGCCCAAAAAGCGGTCTTCGACGGCACCATCTACCAGTTTGCGCACGACTGCTTCGGACAGGCCGCGCGCTTTCGCCACACGCGGGATCTGGAAATAGGCACCCGCCGGCGTGGCGTCGGGATCGAGGCCGCTTGCCGATGTCGTCACCAGATCGACCGGCACCGGCGCATTGGGATTTTCCGCATGCAGTTTCGCGGTGTCGGCCTTCACGCGCTCGATCAGCTTTTTCGAGGTGGGCCCGAAATTGGAGCCGGACGAATTGGCGGCGTCATAGCCATTGCCCGCGGCAGACGGGCGACCGTGGAAGTACTTCGCGCCGGCGAAATTCTGCCCGATCAGTTCGGAGCCGATCACCTTGCCGTCCTTCTCGATCAGGCTTCCGTTAGCCTGATGCGGGAACAGCAGCTGCGCCAGACCGGTCATGCCGAGCGGATAGGCGAGGCCCGTGATGATGGTCAGAAGCACGATCATCATGATGGCGGGGCGGATTTGACGAAGCATGGGCATTCTCCTCAGGCAAGGCCGACGGCGGTGACAAACATGTCGATTGCCTTGATACCGATGAATGGCACGATAATGCCGCCGAGGCCGTAGATCAGAAGGTTGCGGCGCAGGATGCTGGCGGCGCCGACGGCGCGATACTTCACGCCTTTGAGGGCGAGCGGGATCAACGCGACGATGATCAGCGCATTGAAGATGATCGCCGACAGGATCGCGCTTTCCGGCGTGTGCAGCTGCATCACATTCAGCGCCTGAAGCTGCGGATAGAACGCGAGGAACATCGCCGGCAGGATCGCAAAATATTTTGCGACGTCGTTGGCAATCGAGAACGTCGTCAGCGCACCCCGCGTCATCAGCAGCTGCTTGCCGATCTCCACCACCTCGATGAGTTTGGTCGGGTCGCTGTCGAGGTCGACCATGTTGCCGGCTTCGCGCGCCGCGGTCGTGCCGGTGTTCATCGCCACGCCGACGTCGGCCTGCGCCAGCGCGGGGGCATCGTTGGTACCGTCGCCGCACATCGCGACGAGCTTGCCCTTCGCCTGCTCCTCGCGGATGAGCTTGAGCTTTGCTTCCGGCGTCGCCTGCGCGAGGAAATCGTCTACGCCGGATTCCGCGGCGATGGCGGCGGCGGTGAGAGGATTGTCGCCCGTGATCATCACCGTGCGGATGCCCATCTTGCGCAACGCTGCAAAGCGCTCGCGAATGCCGCCCTTCACGATGTCCTTGAGGTGAATGATCCCGAGCAGCTTGCCGTTCTTGGATACTGCGAGCGGCGTGCCGCCCGACTTCGCCACACGTTCCGCGAGCGCGTTGAGCGGTTCCTGCGACGCGGCGGTCGGGCCGACATAGCCGATCACCGCATCCACGGCGCCCTTGCGGATATGTGCGTCCGTCATGTCCACGCCACTGATACGCGTCTGCGCGGTGAAGGGAATGAAGGTGGCATTCATCTCGGCCATCTCGCGGCCGCGCAGACCGTATTTCTCCTTGGCGAGCACGACGATGGAACGGCCTTCCGGTGTCTCGTCCGACAGCGAGGCGAGCTGGGCGGCTTCCGCAAGATCGCGTTCATCGACACCTGGCACGGGGAGGAATTCCGAGGCCTGGCGGTTGCCGAGCGTGATCGTGCCCGTCTTGTCGAGCAGCAGCGTATCCACGTCGCCCGCCGCTTCGACCGAGCGACCGGATTTTGCCAGCACGTTGAACTGCACCAGACGGTCCATGCCGGCAATGCCGATGGCGGAAAGCAGCGCGCCGATGGTGGTGGGGATCAGGGTCACAAACAGAGCCACCAGAACCAGCACAGATAGCGTGCCGCCCGCGTAGTGCGCAAAACTCGGAAGCGTCGCGACGGCGAACACGAAGATCAGCGTCATGCCGGCGAGCAGGATGTTCAACGCGATCTCGTTCGGCGTCTTCTGGCGCTCCGCCCCTTCGACCAGCGCGATCATGCGGTCGAGGAAGGTGTTGCCGACGGTGGCCGTGATCTTGACCACGATCCAGTCGGAGAGCACGCGCGTTCCGCCCGTCACGGCGGAACGGTCGCCGCCGCTCTCGCGGATCACGGGTGCGCTTTCGCCCGTGATCGCGGATTCATCGACAGAGCACACGCCCTCGACAACGTCGCCATCGGAGGGGATGAACTCACCCGCCTCTACCAGCACCAGATCGCCGCGCACGAGCTGGCTCGACGGCACGGTGCGATAGACCTTCATTTCCTGATTGGCGAGCAGCTTGGCGCGCAGATCGACCTGCGCCTTGCGCAAGCTTTCCGCCTGTGCCTTGCCGCGGCCTTCGGCGACGGCCTCCGCGAAGTTCGCAAACAACACGGTGAACCAGAGCCAGAGATTGATCTGAAACGAGAACAGGTGGTTGCCGGTGCCGTTCACGATATCGCGGATGAACAGCACAGTCGTGAGCGTGGCGACGATCTCGACGACGAACATCACCGGATTGCGCGCCATCGCACGCGGGTTGAGCTTCTTGATCGCATCCCAGGCGGCGGGAAGCAGGATCGTGGGATCGGCGAGGGCGCGGGCTTGTGCTTTGCTCATGATGGTTCTCTTTAGAACGCGGTGCCGGCCATCATCGCGAGATGCTCGACGATGGGTCCGAGTGCAAGCGCGGGGAAATAGGTGAGACCGCCGACGATCAGGATGACGCCGATCAGAAGACCGACGAACAAACCGCCATCCGTCGGGAATGTGCCGGCGGACGGTGGCACAATCTTCTTGGCGGCCAGCGAACCGGCAGCGGCGAGCATCGGCACGATCATCAGGAAGCGGCCGATCAGCATCGCGATTCCGAGCGTGGAATTGTAGAACAGGGTGTTGGCGGTCAAGCCCGCGAACGCGCTGCCGTTGTTGCCGGTCGCGGACGTGTAGGCGTAGAGAATTTCGCTGTAGCCATGCGGGCCTGAATTGAGCGGTCCGGCAAGACCGTCCTTCAGGACGACCGCCAGCGCGGTGAAGCCCAGGATCGAGAGCGGCAGGATCAGGATGGCAAGCATCGCCATCTTCACTTCTTTGGCTTCGATCTTCTTGCCGAGATATTCCGGCGTGCGGCCCACCATCAGGCCAGCGATGAACACCGCGACGATGGCGAACAGCAGCATCCCGTAAAGCCCCGAACCGACGCCGCCGAAGATGATTTCGCCCAGCATGATGTTGACGATCGGGATCATGCCGGCCAGCGGCATCAGGCTGTCATGCATCGCGTTGACGGCGCCACATGAGGCATCGGTGGTGATTGTCGCGAACAGCGCGGAATCCGCGATGCCGAAGCGGACTTCCTTGCCCTCCATGTTGCCGCCACTCTGCAGGGCGCTGGCGCTCTGATCGACATGTGCCGTAGCAAACGCTGGATTGCCGGGTGCTTCCTGTTGATAGATCACAGCGGTCCCGGCGAGGAACAGAAGTCCCATTACGGCAAAGATCGCCCAGCCCTGCTTTTCGCTGCCGACCATGCGGCCGAACATGTTGGTGAGCGCTCCGCCGATCGAGAAGATCAGCAGCATCTGCACGAAGTTCGTGAGCGCGTTCGGGTTCTCGTACGGATGCGCGGAATTGGCGTTGAAGAACCCGCCACCATTGGTGCCGAGCATCTTGATGACTTCCTGCGATGCGACCGGTCCCTGCGCGATGGTCTGCTTGGCGCCTTCGAGCGTATGGGCGTCGATATAGGCGCTCAAATTCTGTGGCATGCCCTGCCACACAAAGAACAGGCCGACGACGATGGAGATCGGCAGGAGAATATAGAGCGTGCAGCGCACGAGATCAGCCCAGAAGTTTCCGACCGTCTTCGCTGAGCGCCGCGCAAAGCCACGTACAAGGGCTACAGCGAGCGCGATACCGGTGGCGGCGGAGACGAAGTTGTGCATCGTCAGCCCCGCCATCTGGGTCAGATAGCTCATCGTCGTTTCCGGCACATAGGACTGCCAGTTGGTGTTCGAGACGAAGCTGACCGAGGTGTTGAAGGCGAGTGACGGCTCGACGTTGGCGAGACCCTGAGGATTGAACGGCAGCACGCCCTGCAGGCGCTGGATCGCATAGAGCACAAGGAAGCCCGCGACGGTGAACGCGAACATCGCAAGCCCATAGGTCAGCCAGTGTTGTTCCTCCGCCGGATCGACGCCCGAAAGACGGTAGACACCCCGCTCAAGCCATCCGAGGGCAGGAGACAGGACTGTTCGCTCGCCGTTGAAAACCCGCGCGAAATAACCGCCGAAGGGTTTGGTGAGCGCAATGAGGATCACGCAATAGAGCGCGATCTGAATCCAGCCGTTGATCGTCATCGGGTTTTCCTAGAAACGCTCCGGACGGATGAGCGCATAGACGAGATAGATGAGAATTCCGGCGGTCACGATCGCGCCGAGTGTGTAGTCGAGGACCATGATGTGTTCCTAAAGCCGTTCGCAAAGGCGCGCGTAAATCTCGCACACCGCGAAGAACACGATGCCGGTGACGAGAAGCGCGATATCGAGCATGGCTTGTTCCGTTCCTGCCTAAAAATGAGCTTCGCCGCGTAGGATTTCGATGTGGCGCGGGACGCGGCGCCATTAAAATCCCATATAAATCGCGTCAGAAATTGACCCCGGTTTCGAAGAAGACGCTGGTCTGGGAGTCGCGATCGAACGCCGGCCCGTAGGCAAAACCCGGCGTCGTGTCGCTGGCGCTCACATACGAGCCCTCAACACGGGCGAAAAACACCTTGTACTGGTAGGTGGGCGTCAGCGTGATCGACCACGCCTTGCTGCCCGGGCCTGCGATCAGCATGTTGGCGGAGCCAGACGCTGCATTGCCCGTCGATCCGACATATTCGGCGCGCGCCGCCAGCTTGAAATGGTCGTCGAAGGCGTAATTGACAAGCACCGCGCCGCCGAAGGAATCGGCACCTTTCGCAACGCCGTGCAGCGGATCGCTCGGCGCGCTGATGTATTGCAGGTACGGACTGATCGTCCACGGACCCGAGGCGTGCGTATAGATCAGGTTGTAGATGCTGCCATTGTTGATCACGGGCGTGGCGAAGGGCAGCGTGTTGGGGTTGTGTCCGACGTTGCCGGCGGCGATGACCGCCAGCGTATCGACGCCGCCGTTAAAGCCATAGGAGGCCAGGCCCGAGATCCAATTCAGGCTCTGCGAATAAAAGCCATCGTTTACCGATATCGCGAATGAGAGCGGGCCGTCGGCATAGTTCAACTGCACGCCGTCGCTGATCGCGGGCTCCTGATTCCACAACAGGCCGCGCTGGATGTTCATGTTCTCGAAGGTGAACGTGTATTCGTCGCCGATGAGCGTGGGCAGCTTTCCGGCAGAGAGTGAGAATTTATAGACTGCAAGCTTGGCATACGCTTCAGGTACGTTGCCGAACAGCAAAGCGGGCGCCACAGACGATTTGATGTAGGTGCCGCCAAGCGAGGGAAGCGAATAGGTTCCCGCTTGCACATAGAACTGTAGCCAGCCGTCGGTCTTCTCGATCCATGCCATGCCGTTGTCGAGGTCGAGTTGCGAATGCACGCCGTTGTTCGGATTGTCCTGGTAGTAGCCGAGCCCGCTCACCGCGCCGCCGACCGACCATTTTCCGGCCCAGTCCAGATCGACGCCATACGGATCGGAATTCGCCGCGAGCGACGCGCTCATCGCCGGCGCCGGAAGGGGATCCGATTTCGCGTGCGCGGACAGCAAAAACACCGAGCCCACCAAGGCACAGCCCCCAACAGCGGCATTGCGAAGTACGGGCGTTAGAGCGTCGGCCTTTGCCGCGGCATTCATCCTGGACTTGTTCATTTACATCCCCTGTCTTGCACGAAACCGCTCTCAGTCCTGGAGTCTTGCAATTGACTAGAGAGCCCTTCTGATTGGATTGGATTGAATTGACTCGCATCAAATCGGAGGCTGTCGCCGACAATTCCTGATTCATGCGTAAGGCGTTCCGAAGAAAGCGATTGTCAGCAGAACCAGTAGAGCCGAACCGCCGAGAACCATCGCCATCTCGGTCAGAACATGGCCCGGAGAGTTCGCGGGATTTATCGGAACGGGCTGTCTCGACCAGAGGCCCTTTGAAACCTCTAGCCAGAAAAAGCCGGGCTCTTCGACAGGCAGTTCGTTGCGGACGACCCTAAGATGGCCGCGGCGCTCTTGCCGGATATCGTCGTCAGCGGCCTGCCTGAACTTGAGAATTTGTGCCATCGCCTTCTACCTCGCGGCGCATGTCGGAATCGTCCCGGGTGCGCGGCGAGGAGGTTCTAGGTCTGGCAAACATTAGAATTCCATATGGAACGGAGTTCCTGGAAATAGGATTTTCATGAAAGCGCGCGATGTCGCAACAGTTGTGTGGCGCCCGTACACGCCGTTATATGATCCATCGCATTAAACCGAAGGGGAGAGCCGGATGTTTTCGCATATCATGATCGGAACGAACGACCTGGATAAATCCAAGGGATTCTACGACGCGTTGCTCGGCACGCTTGGTGTTGCGCCGGCGATGGTCGATGGGAATCGCATTTTCTACATGACGCCGGCGGGCGTATTTTGCGTGACGAAGCCGATCAATGGCGCTGCGGCCACATCGGCCAATGGCGGCACCATCGGTTTCGCCTGCAAGTCGAGTGAGCAGGCCGATGCTTGGCATGCGGCCGGCGTCGCCAATGGCGGCGTGTCCTGCGAAGATCCGCCGGGCGTGCGCGAGGGTGGTTTGGGCAAGATGTATCTGGCGTATCTGCGCGATCCAGATGGCAACAAGCTCTGCGCCCTGCACAGAATGTGACTCGTACGATTGCTTGCGCGGCCGGTTGTAAGAACAGCCGGCCGGCGCGGCCCCAGGGAACGAGCTGTCGATGATCCCGTGGGTGCATCTGGATACGGCAAAAGTGCCCGGCGGCGATGAGCTCAAGCTCATGCAGCGCGGACACGAATTCTCGATCAATGCAGGCGCCATCGCGCTCATGAACAGCCGCATGAGCGGTTCCGAGATCGCGCTCGCCGAGTTGGCTTGCGAGCGCGTTCACGGCCGCAAGCATTGCCGCATGCTCATCGGAGGCTACGGGATGGGCTTTACGTTGCGCGCGGCGCTTTCCGGACTTCGCGCGGATGCTGAGATCGTTGTCGCCGAACTTGTGCCCGAAGTGATCAAATGGGCGCGCGGCCCGATGGCAGACCTCACCGCAGGCGGTCTCGATGACGCGCGCGTGCGCATTCGGGAAGGCGATGTCGGCGAGGTAATCGCGTCTGCGCGCGGGCGTTTCGACGCAATCCTGCTCGATGTCGACAACGGGCCCGATGGGCTCAGCCGCAACGCCAACAACAAGCTTTACACATCGCACGGCCTTAAAGCCGCGCGCGCCGCGTTGCGGCCCGGCGGTCTGCTTGCGATATGGTCGGCGGCGCCGGATGCGGAATTCAAACGGCGCCTTGGTCATGCGGGTTTCGCCGTGGAGGAAATTCAAGCGCGCGCAAACAAGGGCCGCGGCGGCCGATATGTTATCTGGATCGCGACAAACACCGGTCGCGCGGTTGGCTAGCTATGCTTGAAATCTATGTCGATGCGGATGCGTGTCCGGTGAAGGCCGAGGTGGAAAAAGTCGCCACCCGGCATGACCTGCAGGTTCATGTAGTGAGCAATGGCGGCATTCGCCCGCGGCCGCACCCACTGATCCATTCGGTCATTGTGGAAGCGGGCGCGGATGCCGCCGACGACTGGATTGCCGAACACATTCAAAGCGGCGACATCGCGATCACGGCGGATATTCTTCTGGCTGCACGCTGCATCGAGAAAGACGCGCGTGTACTCAGGCCGAACGGCGACGCGTTCACGAAGGACAATATCGGCGTGGCAAAAGGCATGCGCGAGTTTCAGCGGCATCTGCGCGAGGCGTCCGGCAGTCAGACCTTCAACGCGGTCTTCACACCGAGAGATCGCTCACGATTTCTCGGCGCACTCGAGAATGAGATTCAGGCCATTAAGCGAGTGCGTCAGTCGTAGAAACACGCGCTGCACGATCTCGCCCACGCCAGGCGAACACCGCAATATAAATGTAGGAAATAGCCGGCACGAAGAACGCGGCCGCCAGACCAGCGTGATCGGCGGTCACGCCGACAATCACGGGCAGGATCGCGCCACCGACAATTGCCATGCAGAGCAGGCCTGATGTCGCGGCGGTCGGTGCCGTAGACCGGTCGAGCGTCAGCGTGAAAATCGTCGGGAACATGATCGAGTTGAAGAACCCGACACCGAGTGCCGCGAAACCTGCGATCTCACCGACCGTTCCGGCCTGCGTCACAACGAGACAGAGCAGCAGCGCGGCGCAGGCCGCAAATGCGAGCACGCGGCTGGCCGGAACGCGGGTCAACACCGCGCTTCCGAGCGCTCGCCCAACCATCGCGCCGCCCCAATAGAAAAGACCGAGGAGCCGCCCTGCAGTGTCGAAATCCGCGTTCATGATCTGCTTCTGGTGCAGGAAGTTGATCATGATGCTGCTGATCGAAACCTCGGCACCAACATAAAGAAAGATCGCTAGCGCGCCGAGCAGCGCCCAGCGCGAACCAAACGCCGCGAGCGGGGAGGCATTTGCATCGTCGAGTTCATGGGGCACGCGCAGCAAACCGCGCATGCTCCAGATGAAAATTATTAGGAGTGCGATCACCGCCGCTATGGCGAGAAACTGGGTATCGACATTGCGCAGAGTCACGTCTCGCGCGGCGGCACTTGCTGCTCCCGCAAATACGCCGCCACGCAGGATGACGTAAGAGCCGATGATCGGCGCGAGCACGGTGCCCAGAGAATTGAACGTCTGCGACAGGGTCAGGCGGAAATGCGAGCCCTCAGGCTTGCCCAGCCGCGCCGCCAGAGGATTGGCCGCGACCTGAAGCTGGGTGATACCGGCGGCGATCACGAACAGTGCGCCGAGCACGACCCAGTAGGAGTTGGCATGGGTGGCGAGCGGCATCAGCAGACAGCCCGCGATCATCGCACCCAGCGATACAAGGATCGTCTTCGCATAGCCGAGCTTCTCGAGGACGAGCGCGGCGGGGAGCGAGATCACGCCATAGGCGAGAAAGAACGCAAACTGCGTGAGCATGGACTCCGCGTAACTCAGGCTGAACACGCTGCGGACGCCAGGCACCAGCGGGTCGATGGTCGCCGTCACGAACCCCCACATAAAGAATAGCGTGGTGACCGTCGCAAAAGCGGGGCTGAGCGGCGATTTCGTCTGATCCGGAACCTGCACCGTTTCCCCCAAATAAAAGCGAACTTGATGTGAGGCCTAGACTGCTGGATACCATGCCCCGGCCCCACACCCCACGGTTTCTCAGAGGTAATCTATTGGCTTTCCACAAGACGCCCCAGTCTATTGCGCGCGCACTCCGCGAGCGGGGCTATGAAGAGGCGACCCCCGTCCAAGCCGCCGTGATCGAGGCCGATGCCGAGGGGCGCGACCTTCTGGTCTCGGCGCAGACCGGATCGGGCAAGACCGTTGCCTACGGCATCGCCATTGCCGACTCGCTGCTCGAGGGCGCCGACACGATGGGGCCGGCGCGCGAACCGCTGGCGCTGATCGTTGCGCCGACGCGCGAGCTGGCGATGCAGGTTCAGCGCGAGTTGAACTGGCTTTATCAATATGCAGGCGCACGCGTAGTCGCCTGTGTCGGTGGCATGGACCCGGGCAAGGAGCGCCGTCAGCTTGCCGATGGCGTGCACATCGTCGTCGGAACGCCGGGCCGGTTACGCGATCATCTGGAGCGGCGCGCGCTGAAGGTGTCCGCGCTGAAAGCGGTCGTCCTTGATGAGGCCGACGAGATGCTCGACCTGGGCTTCCGCGAAGATCTGCAATTCATCCTGGAGACGACGCCCGACACGCGGCGCACGCTGCTGTTCTCCGCGACCCTGCCGAAGACCATCGTCACGATGGCGAAGAACTATCAGCGCGATGCGCTGCGCATCCAGACCGTCGGCGAAACGCGCGGCCATGCCGACATCGAATATCGCGTGATGAAAGTCGGTCATCACCTGACGGAAAGCGCGATCGTCAATCTTCTGCGCTTTCTCGATCCGCCGAGCGCGCTTGTGTTTTGCAGCACGCGCCAATCGGTGCGCCATCTCGAAGCGATCCTGCGCGAACGCGGCTTCGCGGCCGTAGCACTTTCCGGTGAGCTCAGTCAGCACGAGCGCAATCACGCACTTCAGGCGTTGCGCGACGGACGTGCGCGCGTCTGCGTCGCGACCGATGTGGCCGCACGCGGCATCGATCTGCCGAATCTCGGCTTGGTCATCCACGCCGATCTGCCCAACGACGCCGAAGTGCTTCAGCATCGCAGTGGACGTACAGGCCGCGCGGGCCGCAAGGGCGTCAGCATCCTTCTGGTGCCGAATTCGCGTCGCCGCCGCGCCGAGGAAATGCTCAGCAGAGCGCGCGTCGATTTCACGTGGAGCGAACCGCCCTCCGCCGAGGACATTCGCAGGCTCGATCAGGAACGCCTGCTGCAGAGTGCGATCCTGACAGAGCCCGGCACCGAGGACGATCTCGCGATGGCGGATGCGTTGCTGGCAGCGCACAAGCCGCGCGACATCGCGGCGGCGTTCGTGAAGATGTATCGCGCTCAACTTCCCTCCCCGGAGGACATCTCCGAGCCAGTCGAGATGCGCGCGAAACATGAGCCGACCCGAAAAAAGCACGAGCAAAAGCACGAGTATAAGAAGGACTTTCAGGCCGATCGTCCGCGCGAAAAGTCTAAATCGTCGTCGCGAGACATGGTGGGCGGCATCTGGTTCAAGCTGACGGTTGGACGCGAGCGCAACGCCGATCCGAAATGGCTGCTGCCGGAAATCTGCCGTCAGGGCGAGATCACCAAACGCGACATCGGCGCGATCCGCGTCTACGACACAGAGACCCGGTTTGAAGTTGATCAATCGGTCGCAGAGAAATTTGCCGCCAATGTCGCGGGGCGTACCAAAGGTGGCGTTCGCATTTTTCCAGCGCCCGACGGCCTGCCTGCCGGCGGCGGTGTCGGCGCGCCGTCACATCGCCCGCCTCGCGACGCGGAAAACCGTGCGCCGAGGCCGCATGGCGGAAAGCCCAAGCACAAAGACTACAAGCCTTACAAAAGCAAAGAGCCGTACAGGGGCAAAGACAAGAATAGCTGATTGTCAGCTTCGCAATGCACGACGAAACAGTTTGTCACGCTTGAGGTGCCATTCCCGGCTCATCGCCTCGCCACGCGCTTGGTATTTCTCGGCATAGACGAGAGACCAGGAGTACCCGCGCGTGGATTTCGCGCCCCTGCCGGAATTGTGTTGTTCCAGCCGCTTACCCAGATCCGTCGTCCACCCGACATAGGTTCTCGATGGCTGAGCACCATCATTGATCAGAACGTAGACGAAGCAAACCATCAATTACCGCATAAAAGGCGAGCGATCCGTAACACGCGCGCCAACAAAAGCGAACAACGACGGCGGGAATTGCGGAAGGGGCATCGCAACGGCTATTCTGGGAACCATTCGATTGTGTGCGGAGCCTGCCGTGAACCCATCTCAAAACAGCCTGCCAGCGTGGCTCTATAGCGACCCGGAGTTTTTCGAGGCCGAGCGCACGCAGCTTTTTGCGAAGACATGGCACCTCGTCTGCCACACGAGCGACGTCCCGAATTCGGGCGACTATCACACGCTGGACCTTCTCGGCGAGAAATTCGTGTCGGTTCGCGGTGCCGATGGCATCGTGCGCAGCTTCCACAATGTGTGCCGCCACCGTGCCTCGCGCCTGGCCGACGGCGACAGCGGCAATTGCGGGCACCGGATCGTCTGCCCCTATCACGCCTGGAGCTATGGCCTCGACGGCACGTTGAAGAACGTGCCGCCGTGGCAGGGCATGGAAGACCTCGATCCGTCGCGCCACGGTCTCGTTCCGCTGGAACAGGAAACCTGGCACGGCTTTATCTTTGTGCGGATGGAGAAGGGCCTTCCGTCCGTCGCGGAGATGATGTCGCCCTATGACGCGGAAATCGCGCCGCACGGTCTTGAAGATCTCGTGCCCCTCGGCCGCGTGACGTTGCGCCAGCGCACCGTGAACTGGAAAAACATCGCGGACAATTACGGCGATGGCTTGCACATCCCCGTCGCGCATCCTGGCCTGACGCGCCTCTTCGCCGGCACATATGCGCTCGAAGCGAAACCCTGGGTCGACAAGATGGAAGGCCGCATCACGGAGAAGCCGTCGTCCAACTGGGTCGAGCGCTTCTACCAGAAGCTCATGCCGCTCGCGGATGAGACTTTGCCGCCATCGCGCCGTAGGCTGTGGAGCTATTACCGGCTTTGGCCGAATGTCGCGATCGAGCTTTATCCCGACCTTGTCGACTTTATGCAGTTCATCCCGGTGTCGCCGACCACGGCGTTGATCCGTGAGATCACCTATGTACGGCCCGACGCGCGGCGCGAGATGCGTGCACTGCGTTACCTCAACTGGCGCATCAACCGGCAGGTCAACGCCGAAGACACGGTGCTGATCTCGCGTGTGCAGGCGGGCATGATGTCGTCGCGCTATACCAGCGGACCTCTCTCGAAGTCGGAAGTCTGTCTGTCGGCCTTCGCGCGGCGCATGCGCGACGCAATTCCGGAAGCAGCATCAGAGCGAGCGATCCCCATCACGCGGGCTTCGCAGAGCGCCCCGCTTCGCGCGGCCGAATAGAGTTCGCTAGAACGCGCGCGGACGATTGCGGAGCAATTCGTAATCTTGCGCATATTCGCGTTCGACGCGCGCGATCTGCTCCGCTGTGAGCGCATCGCGCGTCAGGTTTTCCGGACTTATATTGAGATGCTTCAGCACCTTGTCGCCGAGTTCGAGGCGGGCGCAGATCGCGGCGAACTCGTCGCTAAGCCGATCGTAGTCGATGAGATGGCTCATCTGGAACCGGCCGTTGCGATCGGTGAAGCGCGGGGACTGCAGCTCGGCCTGCCAGTTGTCCTTGCACCACACATCCAGAAACCAGTCGAAATCCCTGCCCCGCGTCGGCACCGCCGCACTGCGCAGAACTTCGCGGCTATGCGCGTTATAAAGGCTGAGCAGATGATCGATCGGATCGCGGATGACTCCAAACACAAAGAATTCGTCATAGGGAACGTAGCGTTTCACCCATTCGAACTTCCGCGAGATCTGGGTCAGAGGATTGTGCTTGCCGAATTCCGTCTTCTTGATCCGAACTTCTGCGAAGCCGCCAAGCGTCGCCTCGATTGAGGTCGAGGCCGTCTTTACGTTGGCGACGAACAGGAATTTATGGCTCAGGCTGAGCAGCATGTCAGCGATCTGAGATCAGCTCGAAAAACTTGTCGAGATCGATATTGCCGCCAGAAACGATGGCCACAACCGGGCCGTTGCCCGCATCGCCACGCAGCGCGGCGGCCAAGGCGAGCGCGCCCGCACCTTCCGAGATCACACGCGCCTTCTCCGCCATGATCCGCATGGCGGCGCGTGTCTCATCGAGACTGACGACGCAATAGCCATCGACCAGATCCTTCATACGCTCCCACATGCGCGGAAAGACGCTCTTCCCACCCGCGCCATCGACAAAGGTATGCGCCCAGTCCTTGAATTCCTGCGGCGATCCCATTTTGTGCGAGAGCGCAGCGGGTGCGGCGGTTTCGGGCTCTACGCCGTAAACTTTCACGTCCGGCTTCATGGCCTTAATCGCACTCGCAAGCCCCGTCACCAATCCGCCGCCGCCGATAGCGCCGAGAACCGCCGTCACGTTCGGAAGGTCTTCGAGAATTTCGAGACCGACGCTCGCATTGCCGGCAATGAAATTGTCATCGTCGAAGGGATGCACGAACGTGCCTTCGACACCGTCGAACGAACGATCTTCCATCGCCTGCCAGGCCACGTTGAACGGCACCGCGACCAGCTTCGCGCCCAGCGCCTTCATGCGCTCTTTCTTTGCTTCCGGCGCGGTCTCGATCACAACCACAGTGCACGGCACACCGGCCTGACGCGCGGCGTAGGCCACGCCCTGCCCCGCATTGCCTGCGCTGATCGTCCACACCCCGCGTTTGCGGTCTTTATCGGACAGCAGCGCAACCGCGTTCGCGGCGCCGCGCAGTTTGTAGGCGTTGATCGGCTGCAGATTCTCAAGCTTGAGGTGGATGTCGGGGAATCCCGCGCCAAGCTGAAGCTTGACCAATGGTGTGCGCTGGATCGTTCCGGCAATACGCGCCTGCGCCTCGCGGATTTCGGCAAGCGTGATCGGGCGGACAGGTTCAACTTGCATCGGGCTTCCTTTCGGCGGCGAAACACATAAGGCCGAAGGGGCGCGCGGGCAATGCGTCTTAGGGAATACGCGGGTCTTCGCCGCTATGGGCATGGCTGATAGCCTTGCGCAAATCTGCGGCAAGCTTGCTGCCGTCGAGCACAACCTTATCGTCGGTCACTTCCTTCACCGTCGAGAGCGGCACGGTGAAATCGCCGGCGTTCTCGACATAGACTCTGATCTCGTTGTGCGAGACATGGCGCACCGCGCCGATCTGCTTGTCGCCGTCATGCACGAACACAACGTAATCTTCCTTGATCGGATTCATGAAAACTCCTTGTCAGACATAATGTGGGATGGGGCCGTTGTGCGGGGTCATGCGATCGGAGAGATCGAACATCACCTCGTCGATATAGCACCAACCCCAGCCTTCGGGCGGATCGTAGCCCTCGATGATCGGATGCTTGGTCGCATGGTAGTGCTTGGTCGCGTGACGGTGCGGGGATTGATCGCAGCAGCCGACGTGGCCGCATGTCCGGCAGATGCGTAGGTGAACCCAGCGCGAGTGCATCTTCAGGCATTCCTCGCAGCCCAGCGCGCTTGGCGTGACGGTAAGGATCGTATCCAGATGCGAGCAATCGTCAGCCATGGGGCATGTTGTCCTTTCCGATATCGGCCAGATAGGCATGAATCGTGGCAACGACCTGCGCACCCTCGCCAACGGCAGAGGCAACACGCTTCACCGAGCCGGATCGTACATCGCCAATCGCAAATATTCCGCGCCTGTTTGTCATCAACGGATAACGCCCGTCACCGGCAAAAGCGTCGGCCTTCACGAAGCCTTTGTTGTCGAGATCGATCCCGGATTCTGCGAGCCACTTGGTATTCGGGGCCGCGCCGATCAGAAGGAAAAGATGGCCGATGGCACAGCTTTTCTCCTGTCCCGTTTTCCGGTTGCGCCAGCGCACGTTTTCCAACACGCCGTTATCGCCCGAAAGCCCGACCACTTCCGTTTCCGTCATCACTTCGATGTTCGGCTGGGCGGCGATACGGTCGCAGAGATAGCGCGACATGGTGGCATCGAGGCTCTTGCCGCGCACGAGCATCCAGACCTTCTTCGCCTGCGTGGCCAGATAGACCGCCGCCTGCCCAGCGGAATTTCCGGCTCCGACCATCGCCACTTCTTCGCCCAGGCAAAGGCGCCCTTCCAACGGCGAAGCCCAGTAATGGACATGGCTGCCTTCATAGTCGGCAAGATTTGAAACATCGAGGCGGCGATATTCCGCGCCGGTCGCGATCACCGCTGCACGCGCGTTCACCACCTGCTCGCCATTAAGCGCGAGCGCGTAACCATCGCCATTGCCCCGCAACGCAATCGCCTCTTCAGGGATCGCCATCTCGGCGCCGAACTTCTGCGCCTGATTATAGGCGCGCGCCATGAGTGCGATGCCTCTGATGCCGGTGGGAAAGCCCAGATAATTCTCGATGCGCGACGACGCACCGGCCTGACCGCCAAAGGCGCGGCAGTCGAGCACGATGGTCGAAAGCCCTTCCGACGTCGCATACACCGCGGCCGCAAGCCCTGCAGGGCCTGCGCCAATAATCGCCACGTCATAGCATTTCGTCGCGTCGATCGCATGCGTCAGTCCGATGCAGCGCGCAAGCGCGTTCTCTGTCGGATTGCGCAGCATCGAACCGTCCATGCAGATCACGATTGGGAGATCGCTGCGCGTGAGATGGAATTTCTCCATCAACACCGCCGCGCCGTCTTCGTCATCGTCGATGAGCTGGAACGGATGGCCGTTGCGGTTGAGGAAATTCTCCAGTCGCAGCACGTCGCGATTGGCGACATCGCCCACGATCACCGGCCCGCCGACACCCTGCTCCAACAATCCCACGCGGCGCAAAATCAGCGCGCGCATGATGCGCTCGCCGATGTCAGCTTCCGCGATCATCAGCTCGCGCACGCGCGGCGGCGGGATTACGACAGCTTCGACGTCGCTCTCGGCAATCGAGTCCACCAGCGCGGGCCGTCCCGATAGCTGCGCAAGCTCGCCCATGAACGAGCCCGGGCCATGCGTCACGATGGTTTCGGCCTGACGATGGACTTCATGCGGCGCGATGCGGATTTCGCCGGAGAGAATGAGATAGACGCCGTGACTGGGCTCACCGGCGTGGACGATGACGTCGCCAGATTTGAAATTCTGCACTTCGCCGAAACGGCGGAGGCGGTCGATCTCCGCCGGCTGCAGCGTCGGGAACATCTGCGCGCGGCGGGTTTCAAGCGTGTTGGGTTTGTTCTCGGCCATGGGCCTGAGCGTAACAGGATTTTTGCTCAGTATTCCAGCAACGTCGCATAGCGGTCGCGATGGAACGACGCGCTGCCCCAAGTCGCCTCCGCCACACGGGCGCGCTTGAGATAGAGGCCTGAATCGTGCGCATCGGTCATGCCGATGCCGCCGTGCATCTGAACCATCTCGTTGGAGACGCTGTGCAGCGTTTCGCTCGCGCGCGCTTTGGCGAGCGAGACAAGCTGCGGCACGTCGTTGGCCTCGCTGTCGATGGCGGAGAGTGCCGCTTCAACACAGGAACGCGTCAGTTCCAGATCGGTGTACATCTTGGCGGCGCGATGCTGCAGCGCCTGGAACGTGCCGATGAGCTGGCCGAACTGGGTGCGGGTCTTGAGATAGTCGAGCGTCGTCTCGAAGGCCTGTGTCGCCGTGCCGAGCATTTCGGCGGCGAGACCGGCGCGGGCACGGTCCAGAATCTTATCCAGCAGGGCCGCGCCCTGACCTTCGGTACCAAGCACGGAATCGACGGGGACATTGTCGAACGACAGGTTGGCCATGCCGCGGCTATCGACGCTATGCAGGCGCTGCCTGGTCAGGCCCTTCGCGTCGCCCTTCACCAGAAACAGCGTCACGCCATTGCCGGTGTTCGCCGCGACGACGATCAGATCCGCGCTGCCGCCATCGAGCACGAACGTCTTCTTGCCGCTCAGCGTGTAACCGCCGCCGCTCTTGGTCGCTTTGAGTTCGATCTTGCCGGGATGATGATGCGGGGCTTCATCGACCGCGAGTGTCGCGACAATCGCGCCTTCGGCGATCTTGGGCAGCCACTCTTTCTTCTGCGCTTCGTTGCCGCCAAGCAGCAAGGCGGTCGTCGCAGTCAGCGCGGTCGAGATCAGCGGCGATGCCGTGAGCGAGCGTCCCGTCTCTTCCAGCACCAGACCGAGCGTCAGATAGCCAAGTCCCGTGCCGCCGAATTCTTCGGGGATGATGATTCCGGCCCAGCCCATCTCAGCCATCTCGCGCCACGCAGCACGGTCGAAGCCATCCGCGTTGCCGCTGTCGCGGACTTTGCGAAACGCGGTGACGGGCGATTTGTCGCCGACCCACGCTTTTGCTGCGTCGCGCAGCATCGTTTGTTCTTCGGTCAGCACGGCCATATCGAAAACCCTTATTGATGATCCAGCAGGCCAAGGACCCGCTTGGAGACGACGTTGAGGTTCACCTCGCTGGTGCCGCCTTCGATGGAATTGCCCTTGGCGCGCAGCCAGCCGCGCGTCGCCATGATCTCTTCCGGCGCGTAGCCTTCGCCGTCCCAGCCGAGGCCTTGATGGCCGAGCGCCTCAACAAGCAGCTCGGTACGCTCCTGATTCAGTTTCGCGGCGGCGTATTTGATGATCGACACCGCGGGGCTTGGCCCCTTCGCCGCTTTGGATTCTTCCTGGATACGGCGCACGGTCAGCGTGAACGCGCGCTGCTCCATCTTGTGCGCGGTGATGCGCGCGCGCAGATCGGCGTCGCTGACCTTGCCGTGCTCGACACCGACATAATCCTTGGCCGCGTCTTCGAGATCGTAGCCGCCACCGCCGCCGAAGCCGCCGGACGAAATGTTCTGGCGCTCGTATTGGAGAAGACGCTTGGCGATCTCCCAACCGCCATTGAGCTTTCCGACCAGCTGGCTCTTCGGCACTTTCACATCGGTGAAGAAGGTCTCGCAGAACGGAGAGTTGCCGCTGATGAGTTTGATCGGCCGCGTCTCGACGCCCGGCGAAGTCATGTCGAACAGCATGAAGGAAATGCCTTCGTGCTTCTTCGCATTGTCGGTGCGGACCAGACAGAAAATCCAGTCGGCGTAATTCGCATACGACGTCCAGACCTTCTGGCCGTTGATGAGGTAGTGATCGCCCTTGTCCACGGCTTGCGTGCGAAGGCTGGCGAGGTCCGATCCCGCACCCGGCTCCGAATAGCCCTGGCACCAGCGGATCTCGCCGCGCACGATCTTGGGCAGATGCTCTTTCTTCTGCTCTTCGGTCGCGTATTCCAGCAGCACCGGCCCGAGCATCCAGATGCCGAACGAGGCCAGCGCCATCGGCGCCTGCGCCTTCGCCAGCTCCTGCTCAAGCACGCGGGCTTCGGCCGCGCTCAGGCCGCCGCCGCCATAGTCTTTCGGCCAGGTCGGCGCGGTCCAACCCTTCTGGCCCATGCGCTCCAGCCAGAGTTTGGAGTCGGGGTTCTTCCACTTTGCGCGCTTGCCGCCCCAAATCGAGGAATCGCCCTCGTCGCTCAGCGACCGCGCGCCGGTGCCGATCAGCGATTTCGGCAGATTGGCGTCGATCCAGTGTTTGGCTTCGCTACGGAAACTTTCGAGGTCGCTCATGCACGCTCACCTGACATCTTGTCAGCCGCCATTGTTACGTTGCCTGCCGCGAACCACGCAAGCGGCAAGAAAGTTGTTCTGTACAGCGCGAGGGGGGTTTTCCAAAAATCGCAATTCAAATACCGCGCGCGGGGCGTAAGTCTCGACACAAAAACGATATTCGCCTTCCTTCGCTGCGTTGCGGAATGGATTTCGCTCTTGTGTTGGATAAGCGCCTGTACCCAACCGCTTGAGACTTGAAATCGCTTTCTCAACAAAAAATCTCCGTCGCGTATTCGAACCTCACTTTCTGCGAGGGGGTCCCCTCCTTTGCTTGCCGCGGCGCAGTCCGAAGGACGGAACCGGGGCTTATCCAACACGCCTTCTCGCACCGGCAAAGGACGCCGCGCGGACCGCAGAGATGGTGATGGAAGTCGCGAATTCAACCGGTCATGGTGTTGGCCAAGCAAAGGAATCGAAGCGCGTGACACAGCCCGCAATCGGATCGATGAGTCCATTCTTCATCGTGCGCGATGTCACAGCGAGCATCGCGTTCTATGAAGACATGCTCGGCTTCGAGACGCGTTTCAAACAGCCGGACGGCAAACCGTTTTTCGCTATCGTTCAACGCGACGGCGCGATGCTCTTCCTCAAATCCGGCACCGCCGCACCGCAACCCAATCACGCGCGCGATCCGCAGATGCGCTGGGACGCCTATTGCTTCACGCCCGATCCCGACGCGCTCGACGCCGAATTCGCCGGCCGCGGTGCTGTGCCGAGCACGCCGCACAAGGACACGAGCGACGGCCTGCGCGGCTTCGAGATCACCGATCCCGACGGCTACGTGCTGTTCTTCGGGCGGCCGCGCGACGTGTGATCACTTCTGTGCACCCGCCTTGGCCCGCAGAATGGCCGCCTCGATCAGCCGCTCCGCCTCTTCCGCGCCACCCCAATCGCCGAGCTTCGTCCACTTGCTCTCTTCGAGATCCTTGTAGTGCTGGAAGAAGTGTTCGATCTGCTTGATGAGAATATCGGGCAGATCGCGATAGCTGCGCACATTCGTATGGAACGGATGCAGATCGTCGGTCGGCACCGCGACGATCTTCTCATCCGGCCCCGCCTGATCCTGCATCACCAGCACGCCGACCGGACGGCAGCGCACGACCGCGCCGGGAATGACCGGCACGGATGAGATGACCAGAACATCGATCGGATCGCCGTCTTCCGACAGCGTGTGCGGGATGAACCCGTAATTGCCCGGATAAAACATCGCGGTGTGCAGGAAGCGGTCGACGAATAGCGCGCCGGACGCCTTGTCCATCTCATACTTCACCGGCAACCCGCCCGCCGGAATCTCGATCAGGACATTGACGTCCTTCGGTGGATTGCGGCCGGCAGGGATTTGGGACAGGTCCATGTCGCGCCTCCTTCATCGGTGCTCAACAAAACGTCTTCCACGAACGGCGCTTTAACGCGTGAAGTGCGCTAAGCATCAATCAGATTCCAATATTCAAAAAGAAAGCTTTTGTCCGGAGAGATCGAACCACCTATGATAGAGTTCTAAGAGCCAATCGACAAAAGCTAGGAAACCCATGAAGCGGCTAACCATCGCTCTTTACGCACTCGCGGCGTGTTCACTCCTGCACACCACCGGAGCAGAAGCTGCTGCCAGAGAGAAGGTCCTCTACTCCTTTTGCAATCAGCAGGACTGCTTGGATGGTCTTTATCCTTGGACAGGCGTCACACTCGCCGGAGACGAACTCTATACGACAACCACGCTCGGGGGTAACGACGGCAACAGCGGAACGATTGTCGCCGTGAATATCTCTACCGGCAAAGCAAGGGTTGCCTATCCGTACGGAGACCGTAGCAGCGAATTCACCAACCTGAATGGCGTACTATACGGCGCGAAGGAGAGCGGGCCAGGGGCGATTTTTTCTTTCCGCGCAGGGATTAGAGAAACCAAAAACCCGAAACTCCTCTATTCTTTTTGCAGCGAGGAGAACTGTACCGACGGTGCGTTCCCACAATCGAGCCTTCTCTATGCGAACGGGTTGTTCTACGGCATGACGTCCGTCGGTGGAGAACACCTCGGCTGTTTCGGACCTTATCCAGGGTGTGGAACGGTGTTCTCGTTCAACCAAGCAACTGGTCAAGAAAAGGTCCTGCATAGTTTTTGCACGGTTCAGAACTGTACGGATGGAAGTCGTCCAGCGGGAAATCTGATCGCTGTAAATGGCATTCTCTATGGCACAACCACATCCGGCGGAGGCGAAGGCCGTTGCGACGACATGGGGGGAGGATGCGGCATCGTATTTTCGTTGGATCCGGCGAGCAGTGCCGAAACAGTGTTGCACGCTTTTACCGGTTCCCAGGACGGGGGTGCGCCTTCGGCAGGTCTGCTTTATTTTAACGGACTTCTCTACGGCACCACGCGACAGGGAGGAAACACGCCGCCATGCAGCACCGGTTATGGCTGCGGGACGATATTCTCGGTCGATCCGGCAACGGGCACAAAGACCATTCTTCATTCCTTGAAAGGTGGCGTCACGGACGGCGAGGATCCGACGGGCACGCTAATCGAAATGAATGGAAAGCTATTCGGAACCACCAGACTTGGCGGTGAATACGCGGCAGGAGCCGTATTCTCCATCGATCCGGCAACAGGAAAGGAGAAGCTCGTTTATTCGTTCTGCAGGCTGGAGCGTTGCAAAGACGGCTCTACTCCGTACGCTGGCCTGATACAGGTGGAAGGTACGCTCTACGGAACGACAGTGGGCGGTGGCACGGGCAATGAAGGTTTTTCTACGGGCGCCGGCACAATCTTTTCACTGAGGCCTTAAGCAAACTTTGGCCTGCGGAATTTTTAAGCCAAGCGGACATTCCGGCTGTGCGGAAATGTCGACTTTTGGCTCAGAAACCGCGCTTTGTTGCGCGGCGCAGCTATCCCTTCAACCGCGCAATTTTCTTATATAAGGAGCGCCGGTCAGTCCGCTCTTTCCGAGGAACGCCCTTGCGCAATCGTCCGAAGCTCAGCCTGCGCGTACCCGTCCCCAAGCACCGCCCCGGCGACACCCCGGATTTCAGCGGGTTGAAGATCGAGGAGCCCGGCGAGATCCGCCGCCCCGCGATCGACGTGCATCCGCGCGAGATTTCCGATCTCGCCTTCTCGCTGATCCGCGTCCTCGACAAGAACGGCAAGGCAGTCGGGCCGTGGGACCCGAAGCTCGACGTCGATACGCTGAAGCGCGGCCTGAAGGCGATGCTGCTGACGCGCGCGTTCGACGACCGCATGTTCCGCGCCCAGCGCCAGGGCAAGACCTCGTTCTACATGAAGTCCACCGGCGAGGAGGCGGTCGCGGTCGCGCAGGCCTTCGCGCTCGACCGCAACGACATGTGCTTTCCGTCTTATCGCCAGCAGGGGCTGCTCATCGCGCGCGGCTATCCGCTGGTCGACATGATGAACCAGATCTATTCCAACGAATGTGATCCGTTGAAGGGCCGTCAGCTGCCGATCATGTATTCGAGCAAGGCGCACGGCTTCTTCACCATCTCCGGCAATCTCGGCACGCAGTTTCCGCAGGCCGTCGGCTGGGCGATGGCGTCGGCGTACAAGGGCGACGACCGCATCGCCGCGTCCTGGGTCGGCGACGGCACGACGGCGGAAGGCGATTTCCATTACGCCTGCACCTTCGCGTCGGTGTATCGCGCGCCGGTGATATTGAACGTCGTCAACAATCAGTGGGCGATCTCGAGCTTTGCCGGAATCGCGGGCGGCGACGAATCCACCTTCGCCTCGCGCGGCATCGGCTACGGACTCGCGGCGTTGCGCGTCGATGGCAACGATTTCCTGGCGGTTTACGCCGCGACGCAATGGGCGGCGGAACGCGCGCGGTCCAATCTCGGCGCAACGCTCATCGAGCATTTTACCTATCGCGCCGAAGGCCATTCGACCAGCGACGATCCCAGCCGTTATCGCCCCACCGATGAAGGCAAGGCGTGGCCGCTCGGCGATCCGATCGAACGTCTGAAGCAGCATCTCACCACGCTTGGCGAATGGAGCGACGATCAGCATCAGGCCGCGCATGCCGAAGCGGTCGAGCAGGTGAAGGTTGCCAACACAGAGGCCACCAGCCACGGCACGCTCGGCGAAAACAAGCTGCCCAGCGCGAGCACCATGTTCGAGGATGTCTTCAAGGAGATGCCCGAACATCTGCGCCGCCAGCGCCAGCAGATGGGAGTCTGATCATGGCGACGATGAACATGATCCAGGCGCTCAACTCCGCGCTCGACGTGATGATGGAGCGCGATCCGAATGTGCTCTCCTTCGGCGAGGACGCCGGCTATTTCGGTGGGGTCTTCCGGGTCACCGACGGCCTGCAAAAGAAACACGGCCTGACGCGCAGCTTCGATGCGCCGATCGCGGAAGGCGGGTTGGTCGCCGCCGCCATCGGCATGGGCACCTACGGCCTGCGCCCCGTCGTGGAAGTGCAGTTCGCGGATTACATCTATCCGGGCTTCGACCAGATCGTCTCGGAAGCGGCCCGTATCCGTTACCGCTCCGCCGGCGATTTCACGGTGCCGATCACGATCCGCACGCCCTATGGCGGCGGCATCTTCGGCGGCCAGACGCACAGCCAGAGCCCGGAAGCGCTGTTCGCGCACGTCGCGGGCATCAAAACGGTGATCCCGTCCACGCCTTACGACGCGAAGGGTTTGCTCATCGCAGCGATCGAAGACGACGATCCGGTGATCTTCCTGGAGCCGAAGCGCATCTATAACGGCCCGTTCGGCGGCCATCATGACGAGCCGGTGCAGGCGTGGTCGAAGTTCGCGGAGAGCAACGTCCCCGACGGCTACTACACCGTTCCGCTCGGCAAGGCCGCGGTGGCGCGCGAAGGCAAGGACGTCACGCTTATCGCCTACGGCACCATGGTGCATGTCGCAAAGGCGGCGGCGAAGGACAGCGGCATCGACGCCGAAGTGATCGACGTGCGCACCATCGTACCGCTCGACATCGACACCATCGCCGCCTCGGTGAAGAAGACCGGGCGCTGCGTCATCCTGCATGAAGCGACGCGCACCTCCGGCTTCGGCGCCGAGATCGCGGCGCAGGTGCAGGAAACCTGCTTCTATCATCTCGAAGCGCCGATCGAGCGCGTCACCGGCTGGGACACGCCCTATCCGCACGCCTTCGAATGGCAGTATTTTCCCGGGCCCGCCCGCGTGATCGACGCGATGCGCCGCACGATGGAGCGTTGATATGGGAACCTATGTCTTCAAACTGCCCGATGTCGGCGAAGGCACCGCGGAAGCGGAAATCGTCGCCTGGCATGTGAAGGTCGGCGACGTCATCACCGAAGACCAGAACCTCGTCGACGTGATGACCGACAAGGCGACGGTGGAGATGACGTCTCCCGTGTCCGGCAAGGTCATCGCGCTGCACGGCGAGCCCGGCGAGATGGCGCCTGTCGGCGCGCCGCTGGTCCAGCTCGAAGTCGAAGGCGCCGGCAATGTCAAAGCCGGCGCTGCGCCGAAGGCTGCCGAAGCCAAGAAGGCGGAAGAGCCCAAGCCGGCTCCGAAGGTGGAAACGCCTGCGCCAAAGCCTGTCGCCGTCGCGCCGAAGAAAGAGCCCGTGGCCGCTCCCGCAGCACCGCGCACCTTCGGCGACAAGCCCATCGCCTCGCCCGCCGTACGTGCGCGCGCGGAAGAGCTTGGGATCAAGCTGCAATACGTCACGCCGACCGGTCCCGCAGGCCGGATCACGCATGAAGATCTTGACGGCTATGTTGCGTCCGGTGGTCAGGTCTCCACGTCGCGCGCGAGCGGTTATGTGAAGCGCGACGGCATAGCCGAAGTGAAGGTCATCGGCCTGCGCCGCAAGATCGCGGAGAAGATGCAGGATTCCAAGCGCCGCATCCCGCATTACGCCTATGTCGATGAAGTCGATATGACGGAACTGGAATCGCTGCGCGCGCATCTGAACAAGACCAGGCAGAAGGATCAGCCCAAGCTCACCGTGCTGCCGTTCTTCATGCGCGCGCTGGTGAAGGTGTTGCCCGATTATCCGCAGATCAACGCGCGCTTCGACGACGAAGCCGGCGTCGTGCATCGCTATCAGCCGGTGCATATCGGCATCGCAACGCAGACTGGGAACGGGTTGATCGTGCCGGTCGTCCATCACGCCGAAGCGCTCGATGTCTGGCAGAGTGCGCTGGAAGTCGCCCGCGTCTCGACCGCGGCGCGTGAGAACAAGGCGACGAAGGACGAGTTGTCGGGCTCCACGATCACGATCACAAGTCTCGGCCCGCTCGGCGGCCTCGTGACAACGCCGGTGATCAATCACCCCGAGGTCGCGATCATCGGACCCAACGCGATCCTCGACCGCCCCGTCGTGCGCGACGGCGCCATCGTTGTGCGCAAGATGATGAACCTGTCGTCCAGCTTCGACCACCGCGTCGTCGACGGCTACGACGCCGCCGAATTCATCCAGCGCGTGAAAGCGCTGCTGGAGCATCCGGCGCTGTTGTTTATGGAGTGAGATGTATCAAAAGCGAACCACAGGAGAACAAATCGGCGTGACGCTTCAATGGATCGGCGCTGCCGGTTTCATACTGTGTTTCGTTGGACTACTAGCCACACAAGCTTTCCTGCTAAGCGAACCTCGCACTCCACAGCCATCGACACAAAACATCATTCGGTGGGAACTAAAGGGTTATGTGCACTACATCACGCCAAGAGAAAGCTTTTGGGAACAACACATAGACACACCTTGGCCTACCGGATTTATGTTTCTCTTAATATGCATAGGTATCTATCTCTCCCCCTCCGATGAGAATGGAAAATGGCTGAAGCGATTCACACGAAAGTTCTGATCATCGGCGGAGGACCCGGCGGGTATGTCGCGGGCATCCGTTGCGGGCAGCTTGGCCTCGACGCGGTGCTGGTGGAATCGCACAAGCTCGGCGGCACTTGTCTCAACGTCGGATGTATCCCGTCGAAGGCCGTCATTCATTCCGCAGGCTATTTCGAGACTATGACCCGCGCGGCGTCCGACAAGGGCCTGCACGGCATCAAGGTCAGCGCGAAGCCGACGCTTTCCATGCCCGAACTGGTCGCATGGAAAGACAGTGTCACGAAGAAGCTCAACTCCGGCGTCGCCGCCCTTCTCAAGCGCGCTAAGGTGCGGGTGGTCGAGGGCTGGGCGACATTTTCCGACGCCAAGACCTGCAGCGTGAAGACCAAGGACGGCGAGCAGATCATCACCGCCGATCACGTCATCCTCGCCAACGGATCGAAATCGGTCGAGCTGCCGTTCCTTCCGTTCGGCGGCAACATCATCTCCTCCACCGAAGCTCTCGATCTTCAGGAGCTGCCGAAGAAGCTCGTCGTCGTCGGCGCCGGTTACATCGGCCTCGAACTCGGCATCGCGTTCCGCAAGCTCGGCAGCGAAGTCACCATCGTCGAAGCGATGGACCGTATCCTGCCGCTCTACGATGCGGAGCTCGTGGCACCCGTCGCGAAGTGGCTGAAGACCAATGGCGTCACCGTGCATCTCAGCGCGAAGGCCAAAGGCAGCGACAAGACCGGGCTCATCGTCGAGATGGCCGACGGCAAGACCGAGACGTTCCCGGCCGACAACATCCTCGTCACCGTCGGCCGCAAACCGGCCACCGAAGGCTGGGGCCTCGAGAAGATGGGCGTCGATATGGCCGGACGATTCGTCAAGGTCGATGACCAGTGCCGCACCTCGATGAAGAACGTGTTCGCGGTCGGCGATCTCGTCGGCGAGCCGATGCTGGAGCACAAGGCGGCGACGCAGGGCGAGATGGTCGCCGAGATCATTGCCGGCAAGAAGCGCAGCTTCCATCCCGCCTCGATCCCCGCGGTGTGCTTCACCGAGCCGGAGATCGTGAGCGCGGGCTTGCTGCCCTCCGAAGCCGGTCCCGACGCCATCGTCGCGCTGTTTCCGTTCGCCGCGAACGGCCGCTCGCTCAGCATGGACGCCGGCGAAGGCTTCGTGCGCGTCGTCGCGCGCAAGAGCGATCACCGCATCGTCGGCATCCAGGCCGTCGGCCAGCATGTCGCCGAACTGTCCGGCGAGTTCAGCCACGCCCTGGAGATGGGCTCGCTGCTCGAAGACGTCGCCGGCACGATCCATGTGCACCCGACGCTGAGCGAAGCCTATCACGAAGCGGCCCTGCGCGCGCTGGGGCACGCAATTCATATCTAACTCCCTTCACCATGGCCGCCCTTGAGGCGGCCACCCAGCTAGCGAGCGTCAGCGAGCGAAAAGACTCTTTTGTGCGGCGCGCAGACCCGCCTGCTGGGTGGCCGGGTCAAGCCCGGCCATGGTGAATTTGAGAGTTATGCGAAGTGCAGCTTCGCGATCATCGCCACGATCTGTTCGAGATAAGTCTGATCCACAGCGCTGAAATCCCCGGCCTTGTCGCTGTCGATGTCGAGCACCAGCTTTGTCTCGCCGTTCACGACCAGCGGTACGACGATCTCGGATTTCGATAACGAGCTGCACGCGATGTGGCCGGGGAACTGGTCCACGTCCTCCACGATCACCGTCTTCTGCGTTGTCGCAGCGGCGCCGCACACGCCTTTGTCGAACGGAATGGTCACGCAGGCGAGCGGGCCCTGGAAGGGGCCGAGCATAAGAAGCTTCGGCGATGTCGTGCGGTAGAAGCCGACCCAGTGGAAATCGAACGCCTGTTTCAGGATCGCTGAGATATTCGCGAGATTGGCGATGAGATCGTCGACGCCGCTCATCACCGCTTCCATCTGCGGCAGGATGGCGGCGTAAATCTCTTCGCGGCTCGCGCCGTCGGGGACGTGGAGGTCTTCACTCATACACGCAATGTGAAGAGCAAAAAAGAATTTGTCACGCGGAGACGCGGAGTGCGCGGAAAACCTCCGCGTCTCCGCGTACTCCGCGTGAAACCTATAGCCGTCCCATCAAGGCGAGGATGATGACGATCAGAAGAACGAGTCCGAGGCCGCCGCTCGGGTAATAACCCCAGCCGGCGTTGTAGGGAAATATCGGGAACGATCCCAATATCAGCAGGACCAGGATAATCAGCAGAACCAGTCTCATATTTCTCTCCCTCTCTGCAGCGCTGCCCTAGCTGCTCTTCTTTTTCTTCTTTGTGGTCTTTTTCTTGGCTTTTTTCTTGGTGGCTTTCTTCGGGACCTTCTTGCCCTTGGCGCGCGCCTCGGAAAGGCCGATGGCGATGGCCTGCTTGCGGCTCTTTACCGTGCCGCCCTTGCCACCCTTGCCGCTTTTCAGCGTGCCGCGCTTTTCCTTGTGCATCGCGCGTTCGACGTCGTCGCCGGCGCTCTTGGAATACTTCCGAGCCATCGTTCCTCCTCTTTGTTACTCAGTCCTTCGGCAGCATCGGTTTGCCTTCATGCGCGACCAGAAGATCGTGCATGTCGTTGGCGTGTTCTTCCTCCACCGCGAGAATGCCTTCGATCATCACGCGCGTGGTGGGATCGTTGTCGCCGAAATAGCGGATGAGCTCGCGGTAGTGATCGACCGCGATTCGCTCGGCGATCAGGTTTTCCTTGATCATGTCGACGAGGTTCGCGCCTTCCGCGTATTGCGACGCGGATCGGCTGGTCAGCGTGTCGGGATTGAAGTCGGGTTTGCCGCCGAGCTGGTTGATGCGCTCTGCCACCTGCATCGCATGGTCCTGCTCTTCCTTGGCGTGCGTGGCGAACTCCGCCTTCACGCCTTCGCTGGAGATGCCGGTCGCTGTGACGGCATGCATCGTGTAGCGCAGCACGCAGACGAGTTCTGTCGCGAGAACCGATTGCAGGATGTCGATCGTCTTCTTGGGATCGCCGACATAGGTCCTGGTGATGTTGCCCTTGGCGATGTCCTTGCGGGCCTGTGCCCTCAGGGTTTTCACGTCGGTGAGGAACGGGGTCTTCTCTGCTTGGCCCATGGGCGAAACTCCTGCGATTGCCAGCCGTGACAACGCGCGAGGGCGAAAAACCGCTTCAAAAAAAGTTCCACGGAGTTCAGTTTTCTGGTCTGGCTTACGCTCTGTTTCAATCCCCAAAAATGTCATGGCCCACAAAAGCGGGCCACCCAGGTGATACCCTGCGCGGCATCGCAATGTTATGTTTGATCTCGCCCACTAAGCGGCATTGTGCAGAACCAAGCTGGGTGGCCCGCTCTAAGGCGGGCCATGACAAGTTTGGGTGTGATGAGCGGGCACTATAGCGGCACTTCGATCAGGTTCGGGCCGCCGCTCGCCACGCCGCGTTTGAGCGCGTCGGCAAGGTCTTCCAGTGAGGTTACCCGGCGACCGGGAACGCCCATGCCTTTTGCGAGTGCGAGCCAGTCGAGATCGGGCCGCCCGATCTCCAGCATGTCGAGCGCGCGCGGGCCGGGATTGCCGCCGACACCGGCGAGCTCGCCTTTCAGGATCTGATAGGCGCGGTTGGCGAAGACCACGACGGTGATTTTCAAACTCTCCCGCGCGGCGGTCCACAGCGCCTGCAGCGTGTACATCCCGCTGCCGTCCGCTTCGAGGCACAGCACCGGACGATCCGGACACGCGACCGCGGCGCCAACCGCGAGCGGCATGCCGATGCCGATGGAGCCGCCGGTGTTCACCAGCCAGTCGTGATGCGGCGCGCCTTTGCTGGCCGCCATCAATCCCCTGCCCGAGGTGATGGATTCGTCGACGACGATCACGCCTTCCGGCAGCGCTGCGCCGATCACCACCGCGAGACCATCAATGGTGATCGCACCAGTTGGTGACGAGACTGGCGTGGGCTGTTGAAGAACCGGCGTGCGGTTTTTCGCCTTCATGCCATCTTCGAGCATCGCGAGCGCGCTGGCGATATCGTCGTCCGGCTTCGCGAGTGTGTGGACCTCGGCATCTTCTGGAACGAGAACACTCGGCATTCCCTGCCACGCGAAGAATGCGACCGGCACGGGCGCGCCTATCAGGATGAATTGCTCGAACGCTTTCAGTTGCGCGAGCGCCTGATCGACGACATAGGCGACGCGCTCGACCGCAGGCATCCCTGCGCCACGCTCAATGCGCGTGAAGCCGAACGGCGCGAGCAGGGTGGCCCCCGTTGCCGCCGCAATGCGTCCCGCCATCATCAGCGCCACGCCTTGTGTGAGCGACGAACCCAACAGGATCGCCGTGCGCTTCCCATTCTTCAGCATCGCGACCGCACGTTCGACATCTTTGCCGGACGGCAGCGGCGCCTTCGCACTCTCCGGCACAGCGACGACCCTGCCGTCTTCGCCCCATGCCGTGTCGGACGGCAGGATCAGCGTCGCGATTCCCGTCGGCCGCGCGTTCGCCGCTGCAATCGCCTCGGCGCAGTCCTTGCCCACCACCGAGGACGACGGCGAGGTCCGCATCCATTTCGAGTATTGCCGCGCGAGCATCTCGATGTCGGCCGTCAGCGGCGCATCGTAGCGATGATGATAGGTCGCGTGATCGCCAACGATGTTAACCAAGGGCACGCGCGCACGGCACGCGTTGTGCAGATTTGCGAGGGCGTTCGACAATCCAGGCCCCAGATGAAACAACGCACACGCAGGTTTTCCGCTCATTCTGGCGTAGCCGTCGGCTGCGCCGGAGGCAACGCCTTCGAACAACACCGGCACGCCGCGCATTTCGCGCACGCGATCCAGGGTGTCGACAAAGTGAATCTCGGACGTGCCGGGATTCATGAAGCACGTATCGACGCCGCCAGCGACCAGCGTGCGCACCAGGCTCTCGGCCCCGTTCATTTCGGCACGTCCCTTCCTGGAACAAATTCCGGCCAATTCGGCACACATCCCCCCACGCGAATCGGGTGAACATCATGCGCGACGAAACCCTTTCCATCCATGCCGGCTATGAGACCGACCCGACGACCAAGTCGGTCGCGGTGCCAATCTACCAGACCGTCGCTTACGAATTCGACAGCGCCGACCACGGCGCCGCCCTGTTCAACCTCGAGACCGAGGGCAACATCTACGCCCGCCTCAGCAACCCGACCACGTCGGTGCTGGAGCAGCGCGTGGCGGCGCTGGAAGGTGGCGTCGCGGCGCTCTGCGTCGGCTCCGGCATGGCCGCGATCCATTACGCCATCGCCAACATCACCGAAATGGGCACCAACATCGTCACCACGCCGCAGATCTACGGCGCGACCTACACGCTGTTCAATTCCGTGTTCCGCAAGCAGGGCATCGATTGCCGCTTTGCCGCCAGCGACAGCCCGGAAGACATCGAGAAGCTGATCGACGAGAACACGCGCGCGGTCTATTGCGAGAGCATCGGCAATCCGGCCGGCAACATTGCCGACATCGAGGCGCTGGCCGCCGTCGCGCACCGCCACGGCATCCCGCTGATCGTGGACAACACGATCGCGACGCCGATGCTGCTGAAGCCCATTCACTGGGGCGCGGACATCGTCGTCCATTCGCTGACGAAATTCTTCGGCGGTCACGGCACGACCATGGGCGGCGCGATCGTCGACAGCGGCCGCTTCGACTGGAACGCCAACGCCGAGCGCTTCCCAATGCTGACCAAGCCGGAAGATGCCTATCACGGCGTCGTCTATACCGAGCACTATGGCAAGTCCGCGTTCGTCGCGCGCTGCCGGACCGTCTGCCAGCGCAACACCGGTTCGGTGCTGTCGCCGCTCAGCGCCTTCCTGCTCCTGCAGGGCACGGAGACACTGCCGTTGCGCATGGAGCGCCACGTCAAGAACACGACGCGCGTCGTCGCGCATCTGATGACCCACCCGATGGTGGAGTGGTGCCAGTACGCCGGCCATGTAAACGATCCGCGCAATGCGCTGGCGAAGAAATATGTGCGCGGCAGCGGCGGCACGTTCGTGACGTTCGGCGTCAAGGGCGGCTTCGAGGCCGGCAAGCGCTTCTACGACGCGCTGAAACTGTTCAAGCGGCTGGTGAACATCGGCGACTGCAAATCGCTCGCCTGCCATCCGGCGTCCACGACCCATCGTCAGTTGACGGAAGAAGAGCTGGTGAAGGCCGGTGTGAAGCCGGAGATGATCCGCCTCTCGATCGGCATCGAGCACATGGACGACATTATCGCCGATCTCGAGCAGGCGCTCGAGGCGGCGAAGGAGCCGGTCGCGCAGAAGCCCGAGCTTCGCCTCGCGTCCAAGGCGGCCTGATCATGCGCATCGGTCTCGTCAACAATATGCCCGATGCGGCGCTGGCGCGGACCGAGCAGCAATTCCGCGACCTGCTGGCGGCCGCGGTGCCGGAAGGCGTGATTCAATTGCACCTGTTTCATATCCCGAGCGTGGCGCGCGGCGAACTGGGTCGCAGCCATCTGAGCAGCCATCGCTATGGAGATCTCGCGGACCTGTCTCTGGCGGCGCTCGATGGATTGATCGTGACGGGCACGGAGCCCAAGCAGAGAAACCTGCGCACCGAACCCTACTGGACCGATCTCGCGCGTCTCTTTGACTGGATCGCGGACTGCGGCCCCTCGACAGTCTTTTCCTGCCTCGCCGCACACGCGGCCGTGCTGCATTACGACGGTATCGAACGCCAGCGCCTGGACACCAAGCGTTTCGGTCTGTTCACGCATGGCGCGGTCACCAACCATGTTCTCACCCAGCATCTTCCCGCCGCAGCGAAGGTGCCGCATTCGCGCTGGAATGAGGTGAGCGCCACCGCGTTGCTGGGGCGGGATTATGACGTGCTCACGCAATCGCGCGAAGCGGGCGTCGATCTGTTCGTGAAACAGGCCAGCCAGCCGCTCGTCTTCTTCCAGGGCCATCCCGAATACGACAGCCGCACGCTGTTTCGCGAATATCGCCGCGACGTTCAGCGCTTCCTGATGGGCGAGCAAGAGACCTATCCGTGCTTGCCGAAAAACTATTTTAACGCGGCCGAGTGTAAGACCCTGGTGGAATTTCAGGATCGCGCGACGGCCGATCGCGACACCGCCTTGATGCAGAGCTTTCCGATCTCGACACCCGCCATCGCCGACGCGAAAGACGGCGCGCCTGCGCCAAAGATCTACCGTCAATGGCTGTCAATGATCGGTGATGTCGCCCCGTTCGTCGAGCGCCGCAAGATGCCGCGCACCGCTGGAGCGAGCCGATGAGCGGCGCGAACATCGACCTTCTCACGGGTATCTGGTCGCGGCTTTTTCCGGGCGTGCCCGTTGCACTCGCGGACAACTTCTTCGATCTGGGCGGCGACTCCCTGCTCGCCGTCAACATGTTCCTGGAGATCGAGCGCGCCACGGGCCGCCATTTCGAGATCACGACGATCTATGACGCGCCAACCGTCGCGGAACTCGCGACATTGATGGAGACCGAACAAGCGGCCGCCTATTCGCCCTTCGTAAAGCTGAAGGATGGAGACGGCGCTCCGTTCTTCATCGTGCATGGCGTCGGCGGCACGGTGATCGAACTCACCGCACTCGGTAAACAGATCGCAGCGAGCAATCCCGTCTACGCGATTCAGGCCAAAGGCATCGATGGCTCCGACGCGCCACTCGCGTGCGTCGAGGACATGGCGGATTTCTACGCCGACGAAATCCGCGCGATGCAGCCGCAAGGACCCTACTTCATCGGCGGCTATTCGTTCGGCGGCGTGGTCGCGCTGGAAGTCGCGCGCCGGCTGGGGCCGCAGAACGTTGCGAAGCTCGTGATGCTCGATTCTTTCGCGCATCCGCACACCTGGGCGCTGAAGAGCCGCCTGCAGACACGCACGCGCAAGCTGGCAATGCAGATGAAGCATCGTATCAAGCAGCCTCCGCGCGAAACATTGGCGTTTCTTGCCGCGAAAGCGCGCAAACTCGTCACGCGGCAGACCGCGGAAGAGAAATCGGCTGAACGTGCCGTTCATGTGAACAATTGGCTTGGCGCGGTGAACCCCGATCTCCCGTTGCCGCTGCGCCAGACGCGCATCGCGGGCGACGCAGCCCTGCTCTCGTTCAAACCGAGCTACTATCCCGGCAAGATCACCTTCCTGCGTGCTGGCACGACCGGGCCGGTGTTCCCAAGCGATGCGCGCAATATCTGGCGCAAGCTGGTGAAGGAGATGGAGATGCACACGCTGAAAGGCGATCACCGCTCGATCCTCGGCGACGATGTCGCGACAACGGCGGCGAAAATCTCCGAATGCCTCGCGCCGAAAGAGCAGAAAGCCGCGGACCGCAAACACAATGTTCAGCCTTTGCCGGGCAAAGTGGCGCCTGCCGGTATCTGAGCATGACCTTGCACACCACCATTGAGCCTTCGCTGATCTCCGAGATTGTTCCGATGTGGGCGGCGTCGGCGCCAAATCGTGTCGCGCTGGTCGATGGCGGCCGTGCGTGGACCTATGCCGAACTGGATAGCGCGATCCGCGACAGCGCGGCGTGGCTCATCACATCCGATGTGCGTCCCGGCGACCGCGTCATGCTGGTGTGCGAAAACAGCGTGGCCTCGGTCGCGCTTTTTCTTGCCTGCACGACCATCGGCGCATGGCCGGTGATCGTAAACGCAAAACTTTCCGACCGCGAGATCGACGAAATCGCTGCGCATAGCGGCGCGCGGCGCATGATCTTCACGACCGGCGTCTCGCCGAAGGCGCGCGCGCACGCGACACGTCTTGGTGCGATGTCTGCCGAACCTTCCACCTTCGGCGCGATTGCCGTTTCGGCCTTGAATGAATCCGCCGCCGCCGAACCGGCGGACGGGTCACCGGAGCAGAACGTCGCCGCGCTCATCTACACCACCGGTACCACCGGCAAACCCAAGGGCGTGATGCTCACGCACCGCAATCTGATGTTTGTCGCGAAAGCGTCCGCGAACGCGCGCGCGTTGACCAGCGACGACCGCGTCTACGCGGTGCTGCCGATCTCGCACATCCTGGGACTGACCGGCGTGCTGCTGGGTTCGCTGGTAAGCGGCGCGAGCGTCTATCTGACCGCGCGCTTCGATCCGGCAGCAGCACTCAAGGCCATCGAACACGACGGGCTCAGCGTCATGATCGGCACGCCGTCGATGTATGCGCTGACCTGCGAATATGCCGCGCGCTACAAGCGCCAGATCGCGGGGCCAGCTCTGCGTCTGATCTCGTCTGCCGGTGCGCCGCTCGATGCCGCGACCAAGGCGAACACGGAACGCACGTTCGGACAGACCCTGCACAACGGCTACGGCATCACCGAATGCTCGCCGACCATCACGCTCACCGCGCTCGATGCGCCGCGCAGCGATTGCGCCATTGGCCGCGTGCTGCCGGGAATCGAAACGCGGCTTGTCGATGCCGACGCCAACGACGTGGTGACGGGCGAGACCGGCGAACTCTGGATCCGCAGCCCCGGCGTGATGAAGGGCTATTACAAATCGCCGGAGGAAACCGCGCAGGCGCTGACCGCCGATGGCTGGTTCAAGAGCGGCGATCTCGCGCGCTTCGACGATGGCAATCTCTTCATCGTCGGCCGCGCCAAGGACCTGATCATCCGCTTCGGTTTCAACGTCTATCCCGCCGAGGTCGAAGGCGTGCTGAACGGCTTTGCCGGCGTCGCGCGCTCCGCGGTGATCGGCATCAAGAGCGGCGACAGCGAAGACGTCATCGCCTTCGTGCAGCCATCGCCCGGATCGTCCGTCACCGAAGCCGCCCTCGCCGACTACGCCGCCGCGAACCTCGCGCCTTACAAACGTCCCTCGAAGATCACGCTGCTCGACGCGCTGCCGATGAGTCCGGCGGGCAAGATTTTGAAAAGCGAATTGGCCACTCTCGCGCCGGCTTAAGATCAAGGCTTCCAGACGAAGCCTTTTTCCGTTTCCGGATTGGGAGCAAAGAAGCCGGTAACGTCGCCCTTGTTGTTGATGGCGGCCGGTATCATGTCGTGTGTGCGCTTCCGCCGGATGATAGTTACCGTTCCATCCGGCGCCCAGGTGAAGGCATAAGAAGTGCTATCCGCGTTGGAAAGATACGCGCCTGTGACCACGCCACTATTGTTGATTCCGCTGATCTCGACTTCGTTCGAGCTGTCGGGATTTATCTTTTTGAATGTCCCGTCGGGCTCACGAACATAACCAAACACCAATGACTGACCGGCGGAGTAAGTACCAGAAACTTCTCCCAAATCGTTCAAGCCGGCTACGTAAGTAGACGTGCCATCGGGCACGGCAAACGTCGTGACTGCGCCCTTCGCCGATCTGAGATAGCCGTGGACCGATCCGAATTCGTCAACATAGTCCCCGGCAATTTCACCTCTGTTGTTGATGGCTGCTACGTCCGTTCGCCTCGCACCGGCAACCTCGAAACTCGTTATCGTTCCCTCTGAGGCGCGCACAAACCCGTGCGTGCCCTGGCCATCAGAATAGGAGCCAGCCGAAACACCTTTATTATTGATGCTCGCAAGTCCTGCACCATCGGCGCCCTGAACATCGACCACAGTGACGGTCCCATCGCCCGCCCGGATAAAGCCGTGCAGCTTTCCGCAGCCTTTGTCCTGAAAATATCCGGCAATCACACCACCGCGATTGATACTCATGGGGAAATCGTCGCACGGCTCACCCGGAACATCGATGATCGTCATCGTGCCGTCTGGCGCGCGCAAAAAACTGCGATAGCCCGAGGGACTGAATTCAGCGAAGTCTCCAACGACCCACCCTGCGTCATTGATCGCGGCCGGCGTGGTAAGACATTGCTGGTGTCGTTGGTGATAGCAGAACCGCGCGCTCCCGGCATAAGCGGAATGACCCGCCGTCAGAGCAAGCAGTGTCAGAACTATTCCCTGAAGTTTTGCTTGCCCGGCCATCCTGGGCCTCGCCTGCCCACAGTCTTCGCGGAATAAAGAGAATGGCGCGCCATGCAGGATGAAACTGCGAACTGGCGAGTGGCCGTATTCCTTTGATTTCGGCCAGTTGATAGCGTCAGGGAGTAATCCTGAACACCGTTCCGCCCGCCGAGTCTTCAGCAAAGTTGCCCCCCAAGTTTGTCGTTGCATATAGGCTTCCTAAGGCATCCATCACGAATTCGGATTCAGGGTCTTCGCCGTCGGCACAATTGGGGAGGGAACAGAACCGGTGAAGGACTCTGAACGAAGAGTCGCTGGCGAGCTCGTAAACCACGCCTCCGCCGAAGCTGCGCTGATCGATATCGTTCCCCCCCTCCAAATGCGGTCGAACCGAAAAGATCGCCTGACGAACTGAGGAGGGGCCCACTCTGCGGAAGGTCGCCATCTCGACAATCCTTCTTGCTGCAGAACACATGAAGCAGAGTTTCCTCGGATTGCTCCCCATTCGGCACCAGCTTGAACAGCACGCCACAGCCTTCCTTGTGAAGATGAGAAGCGCAATGGCCTCCATTTTGGGTTACCCCGAACAAGGTGCCTAAACTGTCCATTGCAAGCCTGCCAAGCGGCCGAGCCCCATCGGCGCATTTGCTCAAGGAGCAGAATCGGTAGAGCACCGTTTCGGCCCATGAGCTACCATTCAACGTCAGTTCATAAACAGCGCCAGCCCCATTGGGTGAAAAATTGTTGCCGCCGTCCAAAACCGTGCCGAAAAGATTTCCCATTTGGTCGATGATTGGCGGTGCCAAGGGATGCTCACCGTCGGTACAATTGGACCCACCTTGCGAGCAAAAACTGTAAAGCACACTCTCGCCCCAAGTACCGCCGCTCAATTCAAAAACAGTTCCCCCGTTGTGCGTGCCTCCGAGTTGTGTGACGCCGTAAAGTGGCGAGACCCCATCATAAGGTGCGCCAGCGGATGATCCCGCATACGTCAGTCCTCCGTTTGGTAGGGTCCCGTCCCCGCAATTGTTGTTGCAGAACTGATGGATCACCCTCTCGGTCCACAGCCCTCTCTTTCCCCCGGGTGACAGTTCGAACACGAGATTGCTCGCTGTGCCGTAGAGATTGCCTGCTGTGTCGATGACAAGCGGGCCGTTGGGATTGTGTCCGCAGATGCCTTGCGTGCAGAAGCGGTAGAGAGTCTTGAACTTGAGGCTGCCACCGGGCTTGCGCTCCAGCTCGAACACGGTGCCAACGCCTTGCCCGCCTGTCGAAGTCGTGCCGAAGAAGTTGCCCGCCTGATCCATCGCCAGCGAACTAGCGGGATTGCTGCCGTCGCCGCAGAAGAGATGGTGGGATTCACAAAACGAATGCAGCACCTTGAACTTCGCGGCATGTGCTGCGCTGCCCGCGAGGCCCGCCAGCGCCATGCCACCGATCAGAAGTGCCGCCGTCAAAGTTCGAACGGTGCCACGCATCGGCTTCCTCGTGTGATCGTCGAGCAGACGCTACCACAATTTCCGATTGTCGCGAATTCAGATACGTTTGCGCATGCTCTGATCGAGCGAACCTTCGAGAATTGGATCGGCTGTGACGTTGCGCAGCTTGGGCCATCGCCGCCGCTGTCGTCGCAGGTGTCGAAACAGGCGATAGTGACATGATCCATGTTGCAGCCGTCCTGGCCGCACGTCGTCGCTGTGCCGGACATAGGCGCGCGCCAACTGCATTATAAGCCACTGCTCTATCGGAATGTTAGCCTATCGGCCCGAAGTTCGCAGTTTGGTTTGGGAACGGCGCGCCATTCAGGATGAAACTGCGAACTGGGAAATCGCTCTCAGCCTTTAATCTTCACCTCGCGCGGCGCATGCCGGCGCGGGGTTTCCCTAACGTCTTGAAAGATACGCCCTCTACGGCGTCAGATTCGTCGTCAGCGTAAAGGTGGACGCGCATGTGTGCCGCTGGACACGGAACAGGTCGAACGTTACCGGCTGGTTCAGGGAAATGCCGAGAATGATCATCTCCGGGATGCTGAATGTGACGCTGCCCGTCGTAGCGCCATGGACGCCACCCAAATCGATGACAAGCCGATTGTTCACGAACAGCCAGATGTCATCGTCCCCCGTTATCGAGATGCCTTGCGCGTTGCTGGTGATCGTGCTCGTCCAGTGCGCCTGCATCGTGTAGGAAAAATTGTGCGCGGCGGTGTCGCCACAGTCATGATCGGTCTGGAAACCGTCGGTACCAAAACCCTTGCCGTCGAGCGGGTAGAACTTTGAACTGGAATACTGATAGCTGCCCCCGCCGATGTCCGTCAGGGTCAAGGTACCGCGAATGGGCACATTGATTCCGGGCGTTGAACGAAACCAGGACTGGAAGCTTTGCTTGCTGGCGATGGTGTCACAAGTACCAGTTCCACGGCTGGAAGCGAACACGGGCCTCCGGTTGATCAGCGTGGACTGCACAAGGCCCGTGGCCAGTCCACAGTTCGAACTTTCGAAATCGGGGTGGCCGACGCCGGCATAGCCGCCATACGTTCCGGACGGCGTGCCGTTGTAGAGAAAATCGAGATACTGGACCTTTGCAACGATGTTGCCGGCCCACGCCGCACTCGCGCAAAGTGAGAAAATCGCAGCAACGGCTACGCACGTGAACTTCGTCATCTGGAAATCCGCCCCCTAATTTGCGGACACCCATGACCGCAGTGCACACAATGCAACAGCGTAACCATCGGCCTTGACGGCGTGTCAATGCCAGTCCGGTCGCCGGGAGGCGCCGAGCGATGCTCCATATCTCGGTTGTTTCGAACTGGCTGCGCCACGGCAGACCTATCGGATTGACACAGCACGATGTTCTTTCGCGAACGTGGCGAAACAAATCCGTGAGGCGATCTACATTAAAGTTTCGTTGGGAACCAAGTGCCGCGATGCCTTGGTCTCTCAAAGCGAGAAACGATGGCGCGCCCGAAGAGATTCGAACTCCTGACCCTCAGATTCGTAGTCTGATGCTCTATCCAGCTGAGCTACGGGCGCGTCTTTAGGGCGGCGAACCTATTGAGCGGGCTCGCCAAACGCAAGCCGCGAAACGGCAATCTTTCCGGTTTCTTGCCTGGGCCTCCAGCTTTCGCAAGACGCGGGCCTCGAACCTCGCAAGCCCCCGTGCCGCAAGCAAAAAACTCCCAGAAAGCCGCACTTGGCGCTCTTGTCCCGGCCGCGCGCGCTGGTTAAGACTGGGGCGCAGACGTGCGTCGCAAACGACCAGCGCGCGCATCTGTTTGGCTGGCTTCATTCGCGCGCCCCGCGCGGATGTGGGGCGCAGGTACAGCGGAGACGGCACATGAGGGCATTTCGGGCGGCGCGCGCTGGGTCATCCAGCCGTCTTTTCGGCGCGTTGGCGCTGGTCGCGAGCCTCGGTCTGGCAGGCTGTTCGGATCTCGACAACGCCATGTTCGGCAACGATGAGAACGGCGCAGGCCAGGCGGCTTCCAGCGAACCCGGCACGTTACCGTCGAACGGCGGACAGACGAGCCAGGCCGCCGCCAATCCGGCGCCTGCGTATCAAGCACCGGCTTATCAGGCCCCCGCACCACAACAGTCGTCTTATCCAGACACGAGCGCCATGCCTGCCGCGCAGCCGGCGCCCACGTCGATGTCGCCGGTCGGCGGCGCGATGGGCAGCATCACGCCGATTCAGATCGAGTCCGGTTCAAACACCGGCACGACGGTCAGCACCATGGTCGCCAATCTCCGTTCGCAGCTCATCAGCATTCAAGACCACATCGGTGGCAACGCGCAGCGTCTCGCCGGATTACACAATCAGGCCGGTGAGAACTCGACCGCCTATCACGAAGCCAAGGCGCACATCACGGCACGGCTGCAGGCCGGCACGACGCGCGGCAATCCGGAGCTTGTCGCGGAATGGAACACGGCGCAGTGCGCGCTCGACCAGCTCTCCAGCAACATCAATGCACTCAGTTCGCTCGGCACGGTCGTTGCCAACGATTCCTCCAGCGCGCATTACGTGCTTGACCAGATCACGGCGACGTTCAACGTGTCAGGCGCTGTCGATGAAGACCATCGCCAGCTTTCGGTGCTCGAAGACGAGACCAACCAGACGATCATCCTGATCGACCGTCTGCTGCGCAATGTCTCCGATGATGTGCAGCGCCAGACCGCCTACACCGCGAACGAGCGCGCGAACCTCACGTCGCTCGCCGGCGCCATCAAGAACGGCGAGCTCTATGGCGGCGATCTCGGCGGCGCGCCGATGCTGGCGATGTCGTCCAGCACGTCGACAAATTACAGCGGCACACCGCTGGTCGTGATCCGCTTCGATCGCAACAATGTCGAGTATCAGCAGATCCTGTACGCGGCACTGAGCCAGGCGCTGCAGACGCGTCCGGGCGCCGGCTTCTCGGTCGTCGCCGTGTCACCGACGCGTGGAACCGTGACGGCGGTGCAACTCGCACAGACCGCCGCGAAACGCCACGCACAGGAAGTGATGCGCTCCATCACCGATATGGGCGTGCCGGCGTCGCGCCTGCAGGTGGCGTCCTCGACCGATCCGAACGCGACCGCCAGCGAAGTCCGCGTCTTCGTCCGCTGATTACGAAACGCCGTTCGCCTTGAACCAGGCGAGCATGCGCGCCCACGCGTCCTTGGCGTCCTTCTCGTTGTAGCTGTCGCGATAATCGGCATTGAAGCCGTGCTGCGCATCGTCAAACACGTCGATGCGGGAATTGGTCTTGCCGGCCTTGGCCAGCGCCGTGCGCATCGCGTCGATATCCGCAGCCGTGATGTTGTGATCCTGACCGGCGTAGAGACCCAGCACAGGCGCATTGATCTGTGCCGCAAGGTCGATCGCCGTTTTCGGGCGCAGATCGTTGGGTTTTCCTGCCAATGGCCCGTACCACGCAGCCCCCGCTTTCAGCGCCGGATTGTGCGCCGCATAGAGCCACACCACGCGCCCGCCCCAGCAGAAGCCGGTGATCGCGAGCTTCGCGGTGTCGGCACGCTCGCCCTTCGCAAAGGCAACCGTCGCATCCAGATCGCTCATCACTTCGGCGTCCGGCACCTTCGCGACGATATTCGTCACGAGGTCTTGAACGTGCGCCATGTCGTATGCACCGGGATCGCCGAAGCGCGCATAGAGCGACGGCGCAATCGCGTAGTAGCCGAGATGAGCAAAACGACGGCAGAGATCCTTGATGTGCTCATGCACGCCGAAGATTTCCTGCGTCACAAGAACGACGGGCGCATTCTTCCTGCCCGCCGGCCGCGCGCGATAGGCGGGGATGTGTCCGTCGGAAACGGTGATGCTCACTTCGCCAGCGTCTAGTCCCTTGGTGTCGGTGACGATGGCCGCGGCATTCAGCGGTCCGGCCGCCAGCGTGAAACCCGCCACGAGTCCCGTGGCCGCGAAGGCGCGGCGCGTGATGTCTTTGTCCATGTCAGTCTCCCTTGAACAGGTCGCGATAGCCTTTTGTCGTCCCCAATGTCTTCGCTTCATAGACGCCCCGCGCGATGGCCCGCGCCAACGTGTCCGCCGCAATAGAGCCGAGCCGCATCACTTCGCGCGCACGCGGCTCATTCAGTTTTCGCTTGGCTGTCGACACGGCGAAGACGATGTCTCCGTCAAACGGCGTGTGCACGGGCCGAAGCGCACGTGCGAATCCATCCGCCGCCATCACAGCAAGCCGCGCAAGTTCGACGCGCGTGAGATCCGCATCGGTCGCGACAATGGCGATAGTCGTGTTCTCGCGCGGTGCTGCGCCCTTCATATCTGGCGGCAGATCGAGATCGACCGTGATGTTCGTCTTTAGTCGCCGTCCGCCGAACTCCCTGTTCTGCTCGAACGGGAACGCCCAGAACACGTCCGATCCCGGCATGACCGGCGACCCGACGGAATTCACGGCCACGATCGCGCCGACTATGAAGCCATCCTCAGTCGCAGCAGATGCGCTGCCCAATCCGCCTTTGTAGATTCCTGCCGTCGCCCCATAGCCCGCCCCCGCATTTCCGAGCGCAAAATCGAGCGCGGCGTTCGTCACGGCTTTCGCACCAAGCGCGCGATAGGGCGTCTCCTCGCCCCACGCCTTGTCGCCGCCATTGACGAGATCGAACAGGATCGCGCCCGGCACGATCGGCACGCGCGGCGCGCCGGGGCGAATCTCAAACCCACGCCCCTGTGCGCGCAGCCAGGACGACACGCCGGATGGCGCATCCAGCCCGAACGCCGAACCGCCCGAAAGCACGATCGCGTCCGCGGCACCCGCTAAATTGATCGAATCGAGCGCGTCGGTGTCGCGCGTACCCGGCGCACCACCGCGCACATCGACGACAGCCGCCATCGGCGCGTCGCCCAGAAGCACCGTCACGCCGGTGCGGATGCGCTCGTCCTCAGCCTGCCCGACGCGAAGCCCGGCCACATCGGTGATGAGATTTCGCGGACCGGGCCGTACCATGTTAGGCAGGCTAGCCTTTGATCGTGCGGGCGCAAAGAGAGGTTCGATGAAAGCGAAATGGATTCTGGCGCTGGCGCTGATCGTAGCCTTTCCGGCGCGCGCCGAGACCGTCGCCAGGCATCACATGATCGTTGCGGCAAATCCTTACGCAGTAAAAGCAGGTCTCGACATTTTACGGCAGGGTGGAACGTCGGTGGACGCCGCCATCGCCGCGCAAATGGTGCTGACCCTGGTCGAGCCGGAATCGTCCGGCCTCGGCGGCGGCGCGTTCATGCTGCTGTGGGATCCCGCGAAGAAGAAGATGACGAGCTTCGATGGCCGCGAGACCGCGCCGGCATCCGCGACACCGACCATGTTCCTCGACGCTAACGGAAAACCGCGCGGCAAGATGGGTGTCATCCCCGGCGGATTGTCGGTCGGCATTCCCGGCGTGCTGGCGATGCTCGATCTGGCACACAGCAAATACGGAAAGCTCCGCTGGCCCGCGCTGCTGTGGCCCGCGATCAATCTTGCCGAGACCGGCTTCGCGGTGCCGAAAAAACTTGCCGACACGCTTAAGCAATATCCGCAGATGGCGCAGATGCCCGACATCAAGCGCGTGTTCTATCACGAGGACGGCACGCCCTATGCCGAGGGCGAGACGATGAAGAACATGGAGCTTGCGGCGACCCTGCGCATGATCGCACGCAAGGGGCCGGACGTTTTCTATCGCGGCCCCATCGGACGCAAGATCGCCTATGCGGTGCAGCACGCACCCATCAATCCCGGCGGCATGACGCAGGAAGACATCGCGAACTACAAAGCGGTCGAGCGTGTGCCGGTGTGCGGCACCTATCGCCGCAACAAACTCTGCTCGATGGGACCGCCGAGTTCCGGCGGCATCGCGGTTATACAGATTCTCGATCTTCTCGAACGCTTTCCATCGAAGAAACTTGACACCGAAACGCTCGGCGGCGCGCATCTCTTCACGCAGGCCAGCCGCCTCGCCTTCGCCGACCGCAACGAATATCTCGGCGATCCTGCCTTCGTGAATGTGCCGGTGAACGGATTGCTCAACCGCACCTATCTCGCGAAGCGCTCCAAGCTGATCGATCCGGCGAAGGACATGGGCACCGCGCAGGCCGGAACGCCGCCGCAAGGCAAGAAGAAATTCGCACCGCAGCGCTCGCCCGAACATCAGGGCACCAGCCACATGTCGATTGTCGATGACAAAGGCGTCGTCATGTCGATGACGACGACGGTGGAAGCGCCAATGGGGTCGGAAGTGATGGTCGGCGGGTTCATCCTCGACAACCAGCTCACCGATTTCTCCTTCGAACCGACGCGCGACGGCAAGCCGGTCGCGAACGCACCGGCGCCAGGAAAGCGCCCGCTGTCGGCAATGTCACCCACCATCGTTCTGGGCCCGGATGGCAAATTCAAATATGCGGTGGGTTCGCCGGGCGGGCCCATGATCATCGACTATGTCGCGCAATCCCTGATCGCGCTGATCGACACGGGGCTGACGCCAGAACAGGCTGCGGCGCAGCCGCATATCGGCAATCTCAACACGCCGACTTTGCTTGAGAAGGACACGAGCATCAAGTCGCTCGCTCCCGGCCTCACCGCGATGGGACACACCGTGGCGACGCTATCAGTCGAGAAGAGCGGCCTGCACATTCTCGAGCGCGTGAAGGACGGCTATATCGGCGGCGCCGATCCGCGCCGGGCCGGTGTTGCGCTCGGCGATTAATCTTTCCGCGAAAGATGTCGAACCTCGTTTTGGTTGCGTGCGGGTGCTAAGCTCTCTGCAACAGGGCAAATCCGAACCATTTGGGGGTTGTTGATGATGAAGCGTGTCCTCGCAGCGGCGGCACTGATGCTCGCCTATGCACCTGCAAATGCCGAAGTCGTGATTTCATCCGATCCGACGCAAAGTATGACTTGCGCGAGCGGCGTTTGCACACCGACCGCAAAGAAGGCGGTTCTCAACGTCACCGACCTCACGGCAATGCTGGGGGCGGGCGACACGACGGTTCTGGCCCAGTACCTCAAGAATGGGCATATCAAGAACGCCGGCTTCATCGCGGTGAACACAATGCTCAGCTGGGCGAACGCCAGCAAATTGACGCTGTCTTCCGATGTGCATGTCAATACGCCGATGACAGTCATCGGAACCGGTTCGTTGACGATCAGCAAAAGCCTCACCCTGCAATCCGGTTCGAGCATCACCTTCTGGGACGTGAGCAGCGGATTTTCGGTTGCCGGCACGCCCTTCACGCTCGTCGCAGATGTTTCCACGCTGGCCGCGGATATAGCGTCGGCGCAAGGCAAAGGCGCATACGCGCTGGCGAACGATTACGACGCTATGGGCGACAGCTTCCGCAAAGCCCCGATACCAAAGTTTGCGGGCCAATTCACCGGTCTCGGCCACAGCATCGCCAACCTGAAAATCAGCGGCGGCAGCAAAGATTGCGAAGGCCTGATCGCAGAGAACCGCGGGGTGTTGCGCGACATCACGCTGAAAGCCCTGACGGTCACGTCGACGATACAGAAAAACGTCGGCGGGTTGGCGGGTTGCAACTATGGGACAATTTACAATAGCTCCGTTGATGGCAGCATCAGCGGGAGCAACAGCGCCAACGTCGGCGGAATCGCGGGCGTAAACCTGGGCAGCAGTGGCGGCGTGCAATTGGTGCGCGTCACAGCTTCCATTTCGGGAGGACAGGCGGGTGGCATTGTCGGTGAAAATGACACCGGCGTGTATGAAGCCTTTGCCAGTGGATCCGTGACCGGCCAAAGCAATGTCGGCGGCCTTGTCGGGGCAAACAAAAGCACCGTGCAAGAATCCTATTCGACTGCGACGGTCAACGGAAACGGCGGCACTGTGGGCGGTCTGGCAGGATTCAACGGCGCAGGAATATACGATAGCTATTCCATCGGAACAGTTACCGGAACCGGCGTTGTCGGCGGCATGGTCGGTTACGATCCCAATGAATCCGTCGTCAATGGCTATTGGGATTTGGACACGAGCGGCATAAGCGACCCCAATCAGGGTGCGGGATTTCCGAAGAACGACACGAGCATAACAGGGCTCACCACCGTTCAGCTGCAATCGCGCCTCCCGCCGGGATTTGGCCCAAAGGTCTGGCACCTCGATCCAAACATCAACGGTGGGTTCCCTTATCTGCGCGCTATGCCGCCGCAATAGCAGGTGCAGCGCGACTGATCGGTTCAAAAATAGGTTTACGCGACGTTTGAACAGCAACAGTTGAACGCGCGTTTCGTTTTTATCTTCGTGCGACGGCGAACAGGCGCTTGAACGGAAACAGCGTCTTGCCCGACGCGCGCATCGGATAAGCGACGCTCAAGCGCTTCTTATATTCGGCAATGAAGGCCTCGCGTTCCGCGCCTTCCAGCGCCTGCACGAAGGGCCTGAGCCCCGTGCCGCTGACCCAGCGATACACGGCGTCCTCGCCCGTCAGCACTTGCAGATAATCCGTTTCCCAGATGTCCAGCGACGATGAGAGCGGCTCAAGAAGGTCGTAGTAGAACTCCGGCGTTGTCAAAGTGAGATTGCGCACGTTCTTCAGCTTCGCAGCCCACGGCCCTTCAGCCGCGACGTCGCGGATCAGCTTGTGCGACGGCGCGTTGAAATTGCATGGCACCTGGAAGGCGAGAACACCGTCGGCCGCGACGAACGACATCAACCGCGGCACGACCTTGTCCTGATCCGACACCCATTGCAGCGTCGCGTTGGTGAAGATCACGTCGAAGTTTTTGGCGGGCGACCACCCCGGAATGTCGCCCGAGTGCCACGTCGCGTTGATGCCGGAACGGCGCGCCTGATCGAGCATCGCCTCCGACGAATCCAGACCTTCGAGATGCGCTTTGGGCCAGCGCCGCGCGAGCAAGGCTGTCGAATTGCCGGGGCCGCAGCCGAGATCGATCACGGTTGCGGGATTCTTTTGCGGGACACGCGCGAGCAACTCCGCCGCGGGCCGCGTGCGCTCGTCTTCGAAATCGAGATAGATCTTCGGATCCCACGCCATGTCAGCTGTCCTCGCGGTCGGGAATATCGATGCGGAATTGCGTGCCGTTTGGACCTGTCGCGATCAGGATCATCTCGCCGCCATGCAGCCGCGCGAGATCGCGCGCGATGGCAAGACCCAATCCGGAACCACCCGCACGTGCGCCTGTCGCAAAAGGTTGAAACAGCTTTTTCTGAAGCGCCGAAGGAATGCCTGGCCCATTGTCCGCCAGGGTAACGCTGACAACGCGGCCGTTGCGCTCCGCGAGAATCTCGATCGTCGCATCTGCGCGCCCGGAGAGCGCTTCGACAGCGTTGCGCAGGAGATTGAGCACCATCCTGAACAACTGCTCGGGATCGGCATCGATGCGCAGTTCGTTCTCGACCTTGTTCGAAAACACGATCTCCGTTGGAGACGTTTTTGTTTCCAGCGCGGCATCACCCGCTTCGGCGATGAGTTGTTTGAGCGCGATCAGTTTTCGTGCGGGCGGGTGTTCCTCAGCGCGGCCATAGCGCAGGGTCTGCGTCGCCAGCGCGACCGCGCGGTCGAGCGAGGCGACCAACCGCGGCGTCAGGTTCTTCACCACGGGATCGTCGATATCGGCGAGCCGATCGGACGCGAGCTTGGCGCTGGCGAGGATGTTGCGCAGATCGTGCTGGATGCGCGCGACCGCGGCGCCGAGCGCCGCCAGCCGCGTTTTCTGCTGCAGCGAGCCGTAAAGATCGCGCTGCATCGATGCGAGTTCGCGCTCCGCCTGGCCGATCTCGTCCTGGCGCGAAGAAGGTGCTACGATGCGGCTGGAATCTTCCGGGTTGTCGCGGAAGCGCACCATCGCTTCGGTGATCTTCTCCATCGGCCGCACGAACACGAAGAAGAGACTTAGGAACACGAGCCCCGCCGTCAGCGCCGAAACGAAGAATCCCGTCTCCATCACACGCCAGGCATACGCGACGAGCGCCGTGCGGATCGGCCCTTCGCGCAGCACGATGCCAAGGGAGCGTGCATGGGGAATCCTGGTCGGCGCGATGACATGCAGCATGCGGTCATGACTTTGCAGCAGGCAGGAAACTGCCTCGATCATGCCTACACCGAACCCGGCCTTCGTCAGATCGATGGTGTGATCGACCGTCTTGGGTTCGTCATTGACCTGAAAGTAGAAGCGCTGGTCGGTCAGCGTGAGCAGCACGGCCTCTGCGCCGGCGCGCTGAAGGATCTGTGTCCGCAAGGTTTCGGGAAGCTTGTTGCTCTCCGGCAGGGTGAACGGCATCACCGCCAGTTCGGCGGACTCGATGTGGTTGCCCAGAAGTTCCCGATAGTACTGGCCAACAGAGGGCACGAAGATCAGCACTTCGCCGATCATCACATAGAAGATCGTCAGCAGAAGCAGCCGCCCGGACAGGCTGTGGGCGGCCAGCCTCCACCCCTCCCTAAAACCCGCGCGGGTGCGGCCAGACATGGCCGCTTTTAGAGCATTAACGGAGGCAAAAATCCAAGGTAGTACTGGGGTTTGACACTACCGCACCCGGGATTTGACAGGTTCGGGCCCAATGCTTAGAACCCGCGCTCTTTTTAAGAGAGCCTGGAGCCCGCCATGAAGCGCCCCTATCAGCCGAGCAAGATCGTGCGCAAGCGCCGTCACGGCTTCCGTTCGCGCATGGCGACCGCCGGTGGGCGCAAGGTTCTGGCGCGCCGCCGCGCCCATGGCCGCAAGAAGCTCTCGGCCTAGTCTTTAAGGCCCCGGAGCGGGGCTTCGCATGAACCATCTGAAAAAGCGCGCCGACTTCCTCCGGGCTGCCCGTGGGGTTCGCCGCGTCACGCCGTCTTTGACACTCGAAACCTGTCCGTCTCCTGACGCCAGTGACAATGTGCGTGTCGGGTTCACCGCCACCCGCAAGCTCGGCAACGCCGTCACGCGCAACCGCGCAAAGCGGCGCCTGCGTGCCGCGGCTGCGGCGGTCCTTCCCCTTTCGGGGATGGCAGGCAATGACTATGTTCTCGTCGCGCGGCCCGGAACGCTGACGCGGGACTTCGCGAGCCTTACCGAAGATCTTGCGGCGGCCGTCAAAGCCGCCCATCTGAAACAGGCAAGCCCCAAAGCGGGAGAGCGTTCTTGAGTGCTGCCCCGGCGGATTGGATGCGACGCGCGACGGTAGCGACCGTAAAGGCGCCGATCCTGTTCTATCGGAGTTTCCTGTCGCCGCTGCTTCCACCGGTCTGCCGCTTTCAGCCGACCTGTTCCGAATACGCGCTCGATGCGGTGCATGCACATGGCCCGATAAAGGGCATTGCACTCACCGCGAAACGTCTTGCGCGTTGTCATCCTTTTACGTGGCTCGGCGGTTCGTCGGGTTTCGATCCCGTTCCGCCCAAATAGGTTTCCATGAACGACAATCGCAATCTCATCCTGGCCATGGTGCTGTCGCTCGCCGTCTATCTCGGCTGGACCTATTTCGTGTCCGGTCCGCAGATGAAAGCCGAACAGGCCAAGCGCGAGCATGCGGCGGAGCTGATGAAGGTGAAGTCCGGTGCGGCAGCGCCCGGCGCGCCGCAGGCGAGTTCTGCGCCGCTGCATCTCTCGCGCGGCGATTCCTTGAAACGCGGAGGCGCGCGTATCGCGATCCAGACGCCGTCGCTCGACGGATCGTTGCTGCTGAAAGGCGCAAAGCTCGACGATCTTCGTCTGAAGAATTATCGCGAGACCGTGGATCCGAAGAGTCCCGAGATCGTCCTGTTCTCGCCGGAAGGCAGCGCCTATCCCTATTACGCGCAGTTCGGCTTTGTCGGACAGGACAAGAAGATCGCCGTGCCGACCACCACGACGGTCTGGAAGCAGGTCGGCAGCGGTGCGCTGACGCCGAAAACACCTGTGACGCTGACATGGGACAACGGTCACGGCCTTGTCTTCACGCGCACGGTCAAGATCGACGACAAGTTCATGTTCACCGTCACGGACAGCGTGGCCAACAAGACAAGCACAAAGGCGACGCTGTATCCGTATGCCTATGTGGCGCGCGACGGCGTGCCCACGACGCAGCATTTCTGGGTTCTGCATGAAGGCTTCGTCGGTGTCGGCGATGGGTCGCTGAAAGATCCGAGCTACGACGACTTCAAGGATGAAAGCACGCCGCCCAAGACGTTCACGTCCACCGGCGGATGGCTCGGCATCACCGACAAATACTGGATGGCCGCCGTCATCCCGCCGCAGGGCGAGTCGTTCGACGCGTCCTATTCCGCCAAGCCTTATCAAAGCTCAAAGACCTATCAGGCCGATTATCGCCTCGGTGCGCACGCCATCGCACCGGGTGGCACGATCACGGTCACCCAGCATCTCTTCGCCGGCGCAAAAGTGTTCGACACGATCCGCACCTATGAGCACGGCATGAACATCCAGCGCTTCGATCTAGCCATCGATTGGGGCTGGTTCATCATCATCACCCAGCCGCTGTTCTGGCTGCTGGACCAGCTTTATCACTACCTCGGCAATTTCGGCCTCGCCATTCTGGCGCTGACCGTCATCGTCAAGACGATCTTCTTCCCCATCGCCAACGCCCAATACAAATCGATGGGCAAGATGAAGAAGGTCCAGCCCGAGATGGAGAAGCTCAAGGAGCGCTTCAAGGACGATCCCCAGAAGCAGCAAGCCGCGCTGATGGAGCTTTACAAGCGCGAGAAGGTGAACCCGGTCGCGGGCTGCCTGCCGATGTTGCTCATCATCCCGGTGTTCTTCTCGCTCTATAAGACGGTCTTCGTCACGATCGAGGCGCGGCACGCGCCGTTCTATGGCTGGATCCACGATCTCGCGGCGCCGGATCCGACGTCGCTGGTCAATCTGTTCGGCCTGCTGCCGTTCGATCCGCATGCCGTGCTGCCAAGCTTCCTCGGCTTCCTGTCGATCGGCATCTGGCCGATCCTGATGGGTTGCACGCAGTGGCTGCAGACCAAGATGAACCCGGCGCCCGCCGACCCGGTGCAGGCGAAGATGTTCGCGTTCATGCCGCTGATCTTCACCTTCATGTTCGCGACGTTTCCGTCGGGCCTGGTTATCTACTACACCTGGAACAACCTGCTCTCGGTCGCGCAGCAATATGTGATGATGCGCCGGCAGGGCGTCGAAGTGCATCTGTTCAACAACCTGAAAATCGACAGGCTGTTCGGCGGCACGAAAGCACTGCCGGCACCGAAAGAATGACCGACGAAGCAGCCGATGCCGAAGCCGCGCGAAAACTCTTCGCGGGATCGTGCGACTTCATCTGGGGTGCGGCATCGGCGGACGATCTTCCACCGCAGACCTTGCCGGAGATCGCATTCGTCGGCCGCTCCAATGCCGGCAAGTCGTCTCTGCTGAACGCGCTGACCGGACGCAAGGCGCTGGCGCGAGTGTCGAACACGCCGGGCCGTACGCGACAGATCAATTTCTTCAATCTCGGCGGCAAGCTCGTGCTCGCCGATCTGCCGGGTTACGGCTACGCAAAGGCGTCGAAGAGCCTAGCCGACGAATGGCAGCACCTGATCTTTGCTTACCTGCGCGGACGCCCCAACCTGCGCCGGGTTGCCGTCCTCATCGACGCGCGGCGCGGCGCGATGGATACCGACCAGCAGGCCATGAAGCTGCTCGATCAGGCGGCGGTGTCCTATATCGTGGTCCTCACCAAGCTGGACCAGCTCAAGCAGCCCGAGCGCGTTAAGGCTGAATCCGACATCGCCGCGGAAGCGAAAAAGCATACTGCGGCGTATCCCGAGATTTTCGCGACCTCCGCGCTCAAGAATATCGGCCTTGAGGCGCTCAAAGTTCACATGTCCGCGCTGGTCGCATATTGAGCTTTGGGCTATAAGGCCTGCCGACCGACAAAGCCGGACCGATGGCCCTTCAGGACGACATTTCTCAGGACCGCAATCTGCGGGTCATGGCGCGCTGGCGCTCGACGGCGCGCGTTCTGGTCGAGGCGCTGCCCTACATCCTGAATTACGACGCCAAGACCGTCGTCGTGAAATATGGCGGCAACGCCATGGTCGATGGCGTGACCGAGGATTTCGCGCAGGACATCGTGCTGATGAAGCAGACGGGCATCGAGCCCGTCGTGGTGCATGGCGGCGGTCCGCAGATCGGACAGATGCTCGATCGCCTGTCGATCAAATCGAATTTCATCGACGGCCTACGCGTCACGGACGAAGCCGCTATCGATATCGTCGAGATGGTCCTGACCGGCTCGATCAACAAGCAGATCGTGAGCGGCATCAATGCCGCGGGCGGCCGCGCGGTCGGTGTGTCGGGTAAGGACGGCAACCTGATTCTTGCCAAAAAACTGGAGCGGCTGAAGCTCGATCCCATCACCATGAAGAATGAGCCCATCGATCTGGGCTTCGTCGGGGTACCGGACAAGATCAGCCCGGAAGTTCTGCGCCAGATCATGGCATCCGATCTCATTCCGGTCATCGCGCCCATCGGCATTGGCCCGAAAGGCGAAACTTTCAACATCAATGCCGACACCGTCTCCGGCGCTATCGCGGGCGCCATGCAGGCCGAGCGTCTGATCCTTCTGACCGATGTCGAAGGCGTTCTGGATCAGGATCGCAAGCTGATCCCGAAGCTCACGGTGCGTGAGTGCCGCGCCCTGATCGACAACGGCACGATCCGCGGCGGCATGATCCCCAAGATCGAAACCGCGATCGATGCGGTCGAAGCGGGCGTGAAAGCCGCCGTCATTCTGGACGGACGTATCCCGCATGTCGTGCTGCTGGAGCTTTTCACCGAGCACGGCGCCGGAACATTGATCACAGCGGAATGATCTCCCCCAGGCGTCTTTGCGGGCTCGCGGTCTGCCTGTTGCTCTGCGCTTTCGCGACCTCGGCACAGGCCGGGCTGAAGCTCTGCAATCGCACTTCGTACGTGCTCTACGCGGCGACCGGATATGCGCGTGGCGTGGACGCGGTCACGCAAGGCTGGTCGCGCATACTCCCCGGCGCCTGCCAGATGGCGATCCGCGAACCGCTGAGTGCGCACGGCTATTTCGTCTATGCGCGCTCATCCCTTGCGCATTCGGGCATTTCGCGCGCCTGGGGCGGAACGCAAACGCTGTGCGTCAAAGACGCGGACTTCGCGCTGAAGACACCATTGGCCGCGCGCTGCCCCGCCGGCGACACGTTCGCATTGCCGTTCGCCGGCGTGGACACGCACCGCGAAAAATCCTGGGCGATGACGTTCGATGACGCCCCTGCGTTCGGCGCCTTGCAGGACGCGGAGCGTGCGGGGTTGAAGCGTCTCCTGCGGGATATCGGCGCGAAGATCAGCACCATCGATGCCAAACCCGACAAGACTGCCGACGCTGCAATGGCCGCGTTCCGAAAGCGGCTCAACATCAATCCCAAAGCCACCACGGCTAACCTTTTCGATGCACTCGAAACAGAAGCTCTGAAAACAACTGCGCCCGCGGGTTACGCCGTCTGCAACGATACCGCCAAGGCCATCTGGGTGGCGTTGGGATCGAATACCGGCAGCAAATGGACTTCACGCGGCTGGTGGAAGATCGCGGCGGCCGGATGCGCGAAGGCCGTCACGGAATCGCTCCACACCGATAGGGTCTATCTGCTGGCGCAAACACCCGGCGGCGTTCCCATCGTCTATGGGGCAACGAAATTCTGCACCACCAACGTCGAGTTCGAAATCCAGGGCCGCGAGAATTGCAAATCGCGCGGGCTCGTCGAAGCGGGATTTGCGGAGACACGGGTAAAGGGCTTATCCGGCTTCACCGCCCATGTCAGCGAACACGGGCTCGTCTATATGCCCAAGGCCTATTCCGCCGCGCCGAAATAGCTCAGATGCCAGCGCATCTCGTCTTCCGTCAGCGGGAAGAACGCGCCGTTGCGCGCGGGCAATAGCTCGTCGGCCGGAAGCTTCATCACGAAGCGCTGAATCTTGAACGCCGCGCGCATGTGCAGACCCGCGCGCCAGACCAGCGCCGTGATCGGCTTGGCGGAGCGCGTCATCAGCATACGTCGCGCGATGCTGTCCGGAACTCTCGCGAGTTTGGAGAGAGTCAATACGATGGTTTCGCGCTTGCCCGCCTCTGCTGCGCTTTCGACAAACTGATCGTCGAGTCGCCCTTCTTTGGCGGCCGCTTCTACTTCTTCGGCGGCGGAATCTTTTCTTGAGACCGCCCCGCCCTCTTCGTCGTGCCGCGCGCGAAGCTGGCGGTTGAGGTGCGTTTTTGTTTCCTCGTCGATACCGTGACGCGACGCGAGCATTTCTATCAGCGCAGCGCTGACAAAAGACGCAAGACGGCGGATCGCACGGCGCGAAAGATCGGCTCGCGTGCACACCGCGTCCTGCCACACGCTGATGCGCTCGGCCTGGTCGATGATGGCATCCAAGGTGCGGTCGCGGATCGCCGCGTCCGGATTGGCAAGCAACGCCGCCACGGCCGGAATATCCAGCGAAGACACAACCGCGTCGGAGATGTTGGCACTGAGAGGTTTGCGCCGTGCAATGGCAGCTAGCACCGCGTGCACCTTGCCCTCGGCGATGATTTCTTTCAGATCGGCATCGGACAGCAACGGCGAATATTCAAGGATCGGAACGGAGACGATCTCTTCCACGTCCCGCGCCAGAGCCTGCACGATATGCACCGGAATGCTGTCGAGATGTTTGATCTCCTCGGCCAGCACGGCACGAACCCGCGGCACCTGATCGGCGGCGAGACGTTCAAGCGTTTCGATGGTGAGATCCTGGATGTGCCTGGCCTCGCGCGTCGACAGGTCGGGCATCAGCCGCGCGATCTTGCGCGCAAGCTCGGCACGGACATCGTCTTCTTCGTCATCGGCGAGATGGCGGTTGACGTGAGCGGGCGCCGCCATGTTTGCGGCGACAGCGCTGCGTGTCGCAGGCGCGCCTTCATGGGCAAGATATTCAAGAACGTCGTCGCCCGCATCGGTGCGGCCGGCAAGTTCGTTCTGCGCGGTCTGGGTACGCTGCTCCAGCAGACGCAGGATATCGCGCCCCTTCTGTCTGGTGTCCTTGGCTTGATTCTGAGCCATGCGTTTCGTCCCTCGCGGGCGCATTTTGCGGAACGCGCTTTAACTTGCGATTAATGCGAGAAAATTCACCAAGTCCTAACCATGCTTGCGCAGACCGGCAGCTTCGCCCATGGTCGCGCCATGCCTGCGCACGCCGCCGAATTGCGTCCCGATTTCCGTCACGTCGATGCGTGGATCTTCGATCTCGACAACACGCTGTATCGCGCCGACAGCGATCTGTTCGCGCAGATCGATGTGCGCATGACGTCTTATGTGGCGGATTTCCTTTCCGTGCCCCTCGATGAGGCGCGACGAATCCAGAAGGATTATTATCGCGATCACGGCACGACGTTGAACGGCCTGATCAAAATCCACGATGCTGACCCGGAGCCGTTCCTGGCGCACGCGCACGACATCGATCTTTCGGTGCTGACGCCCGATGAGGCGCTGAACGCTGCCATCGCGCAGCTTCCGGGCCGCCGATTCGTGCTCACCAATGGCTGCCGCAATCATGCAGCGCGCGTGCTCGACCGCGTAGGGCTGGCCGGCGTCATCGACGACATCTGGGATATCCGCGCGATGGAATTCCGGCCCAAGCCGGACCCGGCGGCGTATGAAACCCTGATCCACAGGGCGGCGATTGCGCCGGCGCGCGCCGCGATGTTCGAGGATCTTGCGCGCAACCTCGTGCCGGCCCGTGAACTCGGCATGTCCACGGTGTGGCTCAACAACGGATCGCACTGGTCCAGGCAGGGCCCCACGCATCCGATTGTCGAAACCCATCATATCGATTACGAGACGGACGATCTTGCGACGTTTCTGAAATCTATCCGGATTTGAGCCGATGAGCATTGCCCGTACCATCGAAGACGCTTGGGAAGCGCGTGAGACGCTTGGCACTACGACCAAGGGTGCAATCCGGGACGCGGTGGAGCAGGCGCTTGCCGTTCTCGACGGCGGCCGCGCGCGCGTTGCCGAGAAGGTCTCCAGCGAATGGGTCGTGCATCAATGGCTGAAGAAGGCCGTGCTGCTGTCCTTCCGCCTGAACGACATGCGCCTGGTCGAAGGTCATCCCGGCAATTGGTGGGACAAGGTCGAGTCCAAATTCGCGGGCTGGGGCGAGGCAGAATTTCGCGCTGCCGGATTTCGCGCCGTACCGGGATCGATCGTGCGCCACTCCGCCTTCATCGCCAAAGGCGCGGTGCTGATGCCAAGCTTCGTCAATGTCGGCGCCTATGTCGGCGAGAACACGATGGTCGACACATGGTCGACGGTCGGATCCTGTGCGCAGATCGGCGCGAACTGCCATCTTTCCGGCGGGGTCGGCATCGGTGGCGTGCTGGAGCCGGTGCAGGCCGCGCCCACGATCATCGAAGACAATTGCTTCATCGGCGCACGCAGCGAAGTCGCCGAAGGCGTGATCGTCGGCGAAGGCTCGGTTCTTTCGACCGGGGTATTCCTTACGGCTTCGACCAAAATCCTGGACCGCGAGAGCGGCGAAATCTTCCAGGGCCGCGTGCCACCTTATTCCGTGGTTGTCGCCGGCAGCATGCCGTCCGCGCCGGGGAAACCCTCTCTTTCCTGCGCCGTGATCGTCAAGCGCGTCGATGAACGCACGCGCAGCAAAACCTCGATCAACGAACTGTTGCGGGACTGAGCGCGGCTTTCGCGCTGCGCTGTTCCATGCGATAATCCTGCGTCGTTTCTGCGGGGGATCGAAATGAGTTGGGGCAGTTACTTTTTCAGTTTTCAGGGGCGCATCAATCGCGCAAAGCTCTGGCTGTTCATCCTGATCGTGATCGGCATCGAGATTGTCTACTTTATCGTGTTCTCTCTGCTTTTTGGCGGCTCGATGCTCGCCATGCTGAAGGGCGGACCAAGCGGGTTGATGGCGGGCGGCGCATCGCTTGGCCTCGGTGCGATATTGACCTGCGTGCTGATCTTAGTCTTCATTTTCGCAAGCGTGGCGGTGACGGTGAAGCGCCTGCATGACCGCGCCAAGAGCGCGTGGTGGCTGCTCGTGTTCTGGCTGATCCCGTTCGTGATCAACTGCGCCGTTTTCGCGAACATGATCGGCCAGATGCACGACAATTCCAGCGCCGTTCCGATGACCAATCCGGTCTTTATGGCGATGAGACTGGTTTCTCTCGTCCTCACCATCTGGGCGTTCGTCGAGCTGTATTGCCTGCGCGGCACGGTCGGAGACAACCAGTACGGCCCCGATCCCCTCACGGGAAAGGTCTGAGCTAAGACCGCGCTGCCACCATCTGCGCCATCGTGTCGGCATCAATCCCGAGTGCCTGTACGATCGGCATGAAAACCGACATCTGCTGCGCGCCGGTCGGTCCAAGCGTGATGCCACCATCCACGACCAGCGCCTGACCGGTGACGAAACTCGATCCGTCGCTCGCGAGGAAGAGTGCGGCTTCGGCGATGTCACGCGGACGGCCGCCGCGCGGGATGGGCTGCGAGTTCTTCGCCGACTCCGCGATGGCATCGATGCGCGTCTCGGCAAGCTGGCTTGGAATGCCGAGGCCCTGCGCGAAGATGTTGGTCGCGATCAGGCCGGGGCAGATACAGTTCACGCGAATCTTGTCAGCGCCAAGTTGTGCCGCCGTCACCTTCGTCATATGCACGATCGCCGCCTTGGCGATGGAATAGAGGATCGGGCCGAAGCCTGCCTGCAACCCCGCGACGGAAGCCGTCGAGATGATCGAGCCGCCGCCCTGCGCGCGCATGACCGGCACCGCGTATTTCATCCCGAACAGCGCCGCGCGGAGGTGCAGGTGCATCACCGAGTCGAAACCCTCGGCGGTCACGCCATCCGCCGGATCGCGCGCGCCGCCGGTGCCGGCATTGTTGAAGATGCAGTCGAGGCGGCCGAAATGCTTGGTTGCCGCAGCCACGGCGCCCGCGATGTCGCTTTCCGACGAGACGTCACAGCGCACATAATGCGCCTTGCCCTTGTGCTCCTCCTCGATCCGCGCGCCCTTGTCGTCCTGGATATCGGCGGCGATCACTTTCGCGCCCTCCGCCACAAACAGATCGACCGTGCCGCGGCCGATGCCGCTGGCCGCGCCGGTGACGACCGCAACCTTTCCTTCCAGACGTCCAGCCATGAACTCTCTCCCAAATATCGGGCCGCCATCATCCCGCATGGCGTGGAAAGCGCAACGGGATGTGGTAATCACGCCCATGGCTGCACTCGACCCCGTCGAACTCGCGCAGGCGTTGATCCGCTGTCCATCGATCACGCCGAAGGACGAAGGCGCGCTGGCGGTTCTCGAGCGTGCGCTCACGCCGCTGGGCTTCACATGTCATCGGCTGCACTTCGAGCAGGACGGCACGGCGCCCATCGACAATCTCTATGCGCGCATCGGAACGGCGGGGCCGAACTTCTGCTTCGCAGGTCACACAGATGTCGTGCCGCCGGGCGACAACTGGCAGCACGATCCCTTCGCCGCGACGGTCGAGGACGGCATTCTCTTCGGACGCGGCGCGGTGGACATGAAGTCGGCCATCGCAGCCTTCGCCGCCGCCGCATCGCGCTATCTCGCGAACGGCACGCCGAAAGGCTCGATCAGCCTCCTCATCACCGGCGACGAAGAAGGCCCCGCGATTAACGGCACGCCGAAGATGCTCGGCTGGCTGAAAGAGCATGGCGAGACGCTCAGCCATTGCATCGTCGGAGAACCGACGGCGACCGCGCGCGCGGGTGACACATTAAAGATCGGGCGACGCGGATCGATCACGACTGAAGTCACCGTGCGCGGTGTGCAGGGCCATGTCGGCTATCCGCACCGCGCACGCAATCCGATTCCTGCGATGGCGGCACTTGTGACGCGGCTGTCGTCGCAGGTGCTCGATCAAGGCACGGAGCATTTCGAGCCATCGTCGTTTTCGTTCACGACCGTCGATGTCGGCAATCCTGCGGCCAACGTCATCCCGGCGGAGGCGCGCGCAACCTTCAACATCCGCTTCAACGACACACATTCCGCGGACTCGCTGAAGCGCTGGATCGAAGGCGAAGTGAAGGCCGTCGAAGCCGATACGAAATGTGAGATCGCGCTGCGCTTTACCGTCGGTGGCGATGTGTTCCTCACCAAACCCGGAAGGTTCACCGATCTGGTATCCAAGGCGGTGCAGCGTGCAACCAGTGTCGCGCCGGAATTCTCCACCACCGGCGGCACGTCGGATGCGCGCTTTATCCGTGCGCACTGCCCGGTCGCGGAGCTTGGGCTTCCCGGCGGCACGATGCACAAGGTCGACGAGTGCGTGCCGGTCGCGGAGATCACGCGCTTAAGCGACATCTATCTCAAAATCCTCGAACACTACTTCGCCGATCCGCCGCAATGAGCGACGACGCCATCGGCATCTTCGACTCCGGCATGGGCGGGCTGACGGTGCTGCGCGCGCTGATGGCGCGGTTGCCGAACGAGCGCTTCATCTATTTGGGCGATACCGCGCGACTGCCGTATGGCACCAAGAGTCCCGATACCGTGACGCGCTATGCCGTGCAGGCGGCAGGTGCGCTGGTGCGGCGTAAGATCAAGCTGCTCGTCATTGCCTGCAACACGGCCTCCGGTGTCGCGCTCGGCGCGTTGCAAGAGGCGTTCGCGCCACTGCCGGTGATCGACGTGATCGGTCCCGGCGCGCGCGCGGCACTGGCGGCGTCGCCGTCCGGTCCCATCGCCGTGATCGCGACGGAGGCAACTGTCAAGGCGCAGGCCTATGTTCGCGCGATCCATGCGCAATCGCCCGATGTGCCGGTGACACAGCAGGCGTGTCCGCTTTTCGTGTCGCTGGCGGAAGAAGGTCTGGTCGAAGGCGAGATCGCGGAGCTTGTGGCGCAGCGTTATCTTGGGCCCGTTCTGGCGCAGAGGCCGCATGCGATGGTGCTCGGCTGCACACATTATCCGGCGCTGAAGGCGACCATCGCCAAGGTTGCTGGCCGCGCTGTGAAATTGGTCGACAGCGCGGAGACGACGGCGGAAGAAGTCGAGCGACGCCTGAAAACGCTGAACCTGCTGCGCCGTTCAGGCGAAGCGCCGGTGCATCATTTCCTCGCGACCGATGCGCCGGAACGGTTCGAGCGTGTCGGGCAAATCTTTCTCGGCCAGAAGATCGATCCGGCAGCGATCGAACTTGTCGATCTTCAGTAATCCACGCGCATCAGATAGAGCCCATCCGGCGGCGCGACGGGGCCGCATTCGCTGCGTTCCTTTGCCTTCAGTGCGCGTTCCATATCGCGGCGCGACCACTTGCCTTCGCCGGCGAGTTTCAGGCTTCCGACCATCGAGCGCACCTGGTTGTGCAGGAAGGAGCGCGCGCCGGCATTGATGTGAATCTCTTCGCCCACGCGCGCGACGTCGAGGCAGTCGAGTGTCTTCACCGGAGACTTTGCCTGACACTCCGCGGCGCGGAAGGTGGTGAAATCGTGCTGCCCGACCAGCGCCTGTGCGGCATGATGCATGGCCTCGGCATCGAGATCGCGCACGACATGCCAGACATGGCCGTCATCGAGCGCAGGCGGCGCGCGGCGCGTGAGGATGCGATAGAGATAATGCCGCGCGGTCGCGGAGAAGCGCGCGTGGAATTCCGCATCGACAATACGCGATTCGATCACGACCGCAGGCGACGGCCGCAGAAAATGATTCAGCGCATCGCGAATCTTGTCCGGCGTGAATTCCTTCACCAGATCGAAATGCGCGACCTGTCCGAGCGCATGCACGCCGGCATCGGTGCGACCGGCGCCGGTGACGGTGACGCGCTCGCCGGAAAGCTTGAAGATCGCCTCTTCCAGTGCGCCCTGCACCGAAGCACCATTGTCCTGCCGCTGCCATCCGACAAACGGCGCGCCGTCATATTCGATGGCGAGGCGATAACGCACTATTGTTTCCAAATCTCGACGCGTTCGGCTTTCTCAGGCGAGCCGTTGAAGACTGAAGTCCAGCTAGACTCGATCTCCGGCCAACGCGCAAAAACGGCATCCCGAAACTTTTCAAATCTGACCATTAAATCGTCGGCATAGATTTCGTTTCCGGAATTATCAGAGAGATAGACATAGAAAATGTCGACGGTCGTGTTCGGCTTGCGGCCCACTTCAATGCACGACACATCGGACCAATACATCTCTGTCGCTTCGTGACCAAGAACGACTCTGACGAGTTTGATTTCGATCTCAATGATTCCGTGGGTGGCGTTACCCCGCCCCTGATTTTTGGGCCGAAACCACGAAAACCAGTTCATGACAGCTGCATGCCTTTTGACAATGCAAAACCGCGCAGCAATTCATCGGCTGTCATGACGGATTTTCCGGCGCGCTGCAGACGAACCAGACGCAGCGCGCCTTCACCGCAAGCAACGGTGAGCTTGTCATCAATGAGCATTCCCGGGGCGCCGCTGCCGGAAACCGGTTCGGCGTAGAGAATCTTCAGCCGCTCGCCTTTCACCTCGCACCACGCGCCGGGCACGGGTGAGAGGCCACGGATTAGACAATCGATTTCGCGCGCGGATTTGGTCCAGTCGATGCGGGCTTCGTCTTTGAGAATCTTCTTGGCGTAGGTCGCGCCGTCGGCAGGCTGTGGCTGTTCGGTGATACTGCCGCGTTCCAGCGCCGACAGCGCACGCACCATCAGGTCGGCGCCGAGGCGCGAGAGTTCATCGTGCAGATCGCCATAGGTTTTGCGGCCAACCGGCGTGCGTTCGGCCATCAGCACCGGGCCCGTGTCGAGGCCTTCTTCCATGCGCATCACCATGACGCCGGTCTCAGAGTCGCCCGCCATGATTGCGCGCTGGATCGGGGCGGCGCCGCGCCAGCGCGGCAACAGCGAGCCGTGAAGATTGAAACAGCCGAGCTTTGGCGCGTCGAGGATCGGCTTCGGCAGCAGCAATCCGTAGGCGACGACAATCGCGGCATCGATGTCGAGCGCGCGGAACAATTCCTGCTGTTCCGCATCTTTCAGCGACACCGGCGTACGGACCTCAAGGCCTGCACCAAGCGCGAATTTGTGAACCGGCGACGGATCGGTGGCGAGGCCGCGGCCCTTCGGACGCGGCGGCTGGGAATAGACGGCGGCGATGTCGTGTCCCTGCGCGACAAGTTCGGCGAGCGTCGGCACCGCGAAATCCGGCGTGCCCATGAAAGCGAGGCGGAGAGTCATGTGCGATCTCTCCTCGCGCAAAATTTGTCATTCCCGGCCGAGCGACACGCCAGTGTCGCGAGGGGAAGGGAACCCAGGTGGGAGGACTGGAGACGAACTGACCACCTGGGTCCCCTTCCCTCGCATTGCTTCGCAATGCTCGCCGGGGATGACAGATGGAGGGGCGGAAAGATCAACCCGCCTCCTGCAAGCGTTTCGCCTTTTGCAGCTTCTTCAAGACCATCGAGCGCTTGAGCTTCGACAGATGGTCGATGAACAGCACGCCTTCGAGATGGTCCATCTCATGCTGCAGGCATGTCGCGAGCATCCCGTCGGCCTCCAACACCTGCGTGTTGCCGTCGCGGTCGAGATACTCAGCCTTGATGCGCGCGGGCCGTTCGACATCGTCCCAGATCTCGGGCACCGACAGACAGCCTTCTTCGAACACTGCCATCTCTTCCGAGGCCCACAGGATCTTTGGATTGATGTAGGCGCGCGGATTTTTCTCGCCGGATTTCTGGTCGAGATCCATGACGATGACGCGCTTGGGCACGCCGATCTGCACGGCGGCCAGGCCGATGCCGTCGGCCTCGTACATCGAATCCGCCATGTCATCGATTAGGCGGCGCAACTCGTCATCGACCTTTTCGACGTCTTTGGAGACCGCTTTGAGACGCGGATCGGGCGCGGTAAGGATGGGGCGGATAGTCATGGGCGGGAAATAGGCGTTGCGCCCCCGCTGGTCAAGAACCCAGGGAAACTATGGATTTCGCTTATCTTATTCTCGCTGCCGCGCTGGTTTTGGTCGCCGCGATCGTGGCCTTTGCGCTGCGCAGGCCGGCGCCGGAACCGGTGAAACCCGATCCCCGCCTCGACACCGTGATCGCGGCGCAAGGCGGCATCACCGAGCGGTTCCAGCAGACACTGGAAGCGCAGGCACAACTGCAGAAGACCATGGCCGAGCGCATCGACGCGCTGAACGCCAAGCTCAACGAAAATTTGCAGGCGCAGACCGAGAAGACGTCCGAAACGCTGGGCAAGATCGGCGAGCGGCTGAACACCATCGACGAAGCGCAGAAGAACATCGCCGGATTGTCGCAACAGGTGACCTCGCTGCAGGACATTCTCTCCGACAAGCAGCAGCGCGGCGCGTTCGGGCAGGAGCGGATGGAGGCGATCATCGCCGACCAGCTCGCGCCGTCGCTCTATGAATTCCAGCACACGCTGTCGAACGGTTCGCGGCCCGACTGCGTCATCCGCCTTCCCAATGTGAAGGCGGTCGTCGTGGTCGATTCCAAATTCCCGCTCGAGGCGTTCGAGGCGCTGCGCGTGGCGAGCGACGACGAGCGCAAAGGCGTGGGCGCGAGGTTGCGCACCGATATTCAAAAGCATGTCGGCGATATTGCCACGAAATATCTGATCCCCGGCGAGACGCAGACGCCGGCGCTGATGTTCGTGCCGTCGGAATCGATCTATGCCGAGATGCACACGAACTTCTCCGACCTGGTGCAGAAGGCGCGCCAGCAGAACGTGGTGATCGTGTCGCCGCATATCCTCATGCTCGCCGTGAACACGATCCAGACGCTGATGCGCGATTCCAAGATGCGCGAGCAGGCGCATGAGATCCAGAAGGAGGTGGGCGCGCTCCTGAAAGACGTGAAGCTGCTGGCCGAACGCCTGATCGACCTGCGCACGCATTTCGAGCGCACATCGAAGGATATCGGCGAGATCGAGAAGCCCATGGGCCGCATCGTGGCCCGCGCTGGACGCATTGAGGCCGTCGATCTTGCGCCGCCAGACGCCACACCTTCGCTCGCAAAACCTTCCTAGACATCGCCATCAGGTTTATGCGCGCGATCAGAGCGCGCATCCGGCGCAGCAGCGCGGTGGTCTTCGCCCGACCACCTGCTTCAATTGTCATGACCCGCAAAAGCGGGCCACGACACGTAGAAGTTAAATTCTTGGCGCGTCGCTCAAATTGCGCAGATGGCTTTAAGCCAGCGCTAATCCGGATAGGCGAACCTGCGCCGTCGCACACGGAAATCGCCAATGCCGCAGCGCCAGACGTTCGGCCGCCGGGTCACGCCGCAACTACAACTTGCCGCGCCGGTTCGTGCGGAACCCGCCGCGTTGCGCGTGGTCGCGCCTGTCGTAGTCCAACCATCCACGCCGTCTGCCGGGGAGGAACAGGCGTCGTCCGTCGATCGGGAACTGCTCGAATGGAAACGTGCGCGCGGTTCGAAATTCCAAATGCCCTGGCGGCAATTGTATCTGATGGCGTCGCTGTGCTTCGGCATCGCGTCGTTCGTGCTGCCGGATTCGGTGAACGACAACGTCGATTATCTGCTCTGGGGACTGTGCGCGATGAGCGCCTATGCCTGGTTCACCGGCCGCAAGAAGACGCCGATTACAGACTCCGCCGCGCCTTGAACGCCGCGCTGAGCGTGCCTTCGTCGAGATAGTCGAGTTCGCCGCCGACCGGCACGCCGTGCGCAAGGCGCGTCACCTTCACGCCCGAGGGCGCGAGCGTATCCATCAGATAATGCGCCGTGGTCTGGCCTTCGACGGTGGCATTCACGGCGAGGATCACTTCATCGACACCCTCGCTTACGCGCGCGAGCAGCGAGTTCACGTTCAGCTTTTCCGGCGTGATGCCGTCGAGTGCGCTGAGCGCGCCGCCGAGCACGTGGTATTTGCCGCGGAACACGCCAGCCCGCTCCAGCGCCCACAGATCGGCGACATCTTCCACCACGCACAGGATGTGGCTGTCGCGCTTCGGATCGCGGCAGAGCGAGCACGGATTGGTGGTGTCGAGATTGCCACAGGTGTCGCAGACGCGGATCGCGCTTGCCGCCTCGCGCATCGCGGCGCCCAGCGGTTCGAGCAGCGCCTCGCGCTTCTTCAACAACGTCAGCGCCACGCGCCGCGCCGAACGCGGACCGAGCCCCGGCAGTTTCGCCAGAAGCTGGATCAGACGCTCGATTTCCGGTCCGGCGGTGCTGGACGCCATCAACCCTGTTCCATGAAGTAAGCCAGGCGCTCCCTCTACGCCGCAGGTGCGATGGGAGCAATGTGAATCAGGATCAACGGATTCGCCATTGTTTGGCGTTTGCTTCATGCCGTGGGCCTGATAAACCCACTCTCTATTGGAAGTAGATTTTTGGGCCCGGCAGACGCAGCGGAAGGATCGTCCCTTTGGCGCATAGGATTATAGCCGTCACCCCGGCCGGACGGCGCCTCTATATGGAATGCCTGAAGACTTACATCCTGGCCGATGCCAGCATCGACGAATGGCATCTGTGGGACAATTGCCGCACGGAATCGGACCGTCTCTATATCCGCGACCTTGCAGCCCGGCATGACAAAATCCGCCTCGTCGAAGTTGATGGCAGCGACGGCCGGGTCGGCAGCATCAACCGCTTCTATCCCCACGCGCGCGAGGCCAACGCGTTCTACATCAAGATGGACGATGACCTCGTCTATCTGCCGCCCAATCTGGGCTTGGATCTTTACACGCGCGCTTTGGCAGAACGCGGGCGTTTTGCGTGGTGGTCGCCGCTTGTCATCAACAATGCAGTCTGTTCCTGGCTGCTCAAATACCACAGCAAGCTTCGCATCGATGCGCCGCTGTCGGCGCAGGCTGCGTGCGACACCGGCTGGCGCAGCGCGGCGTTCGCGCATTGCCTGCACGACAGATTTCTCGACGCCGCTGCCGCGGGCACGTTGGATGCTTTCCGAATTTCGGATTTCGCGATCGCGCTATCGCGGTACTCGATCAATTGTCTTGGCTATTTCGGCGAGGACGCCGCTGCGTCGGACGACGAATTCTGTCCGCCCGGCGTCGATGACGAAGAGTGGATCAGCGCGGTGTGGCCGTCGCGGATCGGGCGGCCCGGACGAATCCTGGGCGATATCCTGGTCAGCCATTTCTCGTTCTACACCCAGGACAAGGAATTGCGCCGCAGTGATTTGATCCCACGCTACTACCGGTTGGCCGGCCTCCAACCACCGGAGCTTCCCGAAGTAAAGCGCGCGTCCGACTGGAGCATGAAGACTCTCTTTGGCTCAAGACCTTCCTCGTCGCCTCCCGTCCACTTGCCAGAGGGCGTGTGACGACACACCGGCTGGCACCGCCGGAAAAATCTTGCGAAGCTTCGCGCGAAATTCGAAAAGACGATACCGTGTCCGAACCGCGCAGAGTGACCGTCCCGCAGCCGATCGACGCCATTCTCGATCCCGAGCACGATCTGGAGAACCGCATTCTCGCGCAGCTCGGCCCCGACACGATGCTGATGGTGGGCGACAATCCTTCGCTGGCGAAGATGCCGGAGCGGCCGACGGTCCTCGATTTCTTCCGCCTGCGGTTCCGCAAGCTTGCGGTCAATCACATGCTGCAAAGCGCGCGCAATGCGCGCAAGGCCGGGCACGATGAGAAAATCGTGCTCGCATGCCTGCTGCACGATGTGGCGCTCGGCGGCCTGATCCGCGCCGATCACGGCTATTGGGGCGCGCAGATGATCGCGCCGTATGTCGATGAAGAGGTCGCGTGGGCGGTGAAGCATCACCAGTCGCTGCGCTATTTCGCCGATCCGGCGGTGAACTACGAATATCCAGCCGCCTATGTGCGCTTCTGGGGCGCGGATTATAAAATCCCCGGCTATCTCCAACGCGACTACGAAGCTGCGCGCCAGCATCGCTGGTACGGCAGTGCGCGGGCGATCACGCTGTTCGATCTCTATTCGTTTGAGGAAAACGTCGAGATAGATCCGAGCGAGTTCGAGGATGTCGTCGGCCGCCACTTCAAGCAGCCGGAGGAGGGATTGGGCTTCGACAATTCCCCGGTTGCGCATATGTGGCGCTCGATCATCTGGCCGACGAATTTTCTTTAGCACTTAACCTCCCCCTCTGTGGGGAGGTCGACACGCGAGCGACAGTGAGTGTGTCGGGTGGGGAGCGGTGTTTGCAGGAGGCAGCGGCCCCCCACCCGAAATGCTTCGCAATTCGACCTCCCCACAAAGGGGGGAGGTTAAATTAAGCGTCGTCTTCCGGCATCGGCGCAACGGCAGCTTCTTCCGCCACCACATCGCGTACCGCGACGATCTCTGCGCCCGGGAATCGGTCGAGGACCGCGCGCACCAGCGGTTGCTGCATGACGATCTCAAGCCGCGCGGCTTTGGCGGATTTTTTCTGTTCGGAGATCGTGGGTTCGCCGCCTTCGCGGGCGATCGAGACCGACCACGGCATGCCGGTCCAGTCCTTGAGCTTCTGTTTCAGATCACCGGCGAGCGTCGAAGGCGCGCGCGGCGACGGGCGGAATTCGAAGATGCCCGGCTCCAGACGCACGAGATGCACGTCGTTCTCCAGATGCACTTTTAGAATCGGCGCGCCGTTCTGGGCCGCGAGCGCCACGACGTCTTCGAGCGTGCGCAAAACCGGAGCAGTGGAATCGCTGAGCCGCGGCGCCGTCGCCAACCTTCCACCCTCCCCTTGAGGGAGGGTCGAAATCTGCGCAGCAGATTTCGGGGCGGGGTCAGAGAGAGCGGACGGACCCCTCCCCGAAAAATTCTTCGCGTTGCTCGAATTTTTCGACCCTCCCTCAAGGGGAGGGTTGTCCAATAGGTCTCTGACCAGCTTGTCGGTGGGTGGAAGGTCAGCAGCATAGGAGAGACGGATCAGCGCCATCTCGCACGCCGCAATCGGCCGCGTCGCGTCGCGCACTTCGATCAGGCCCTTGAGCAGCATCTGCCACGCGCGTGTGAGCGCTGCCACCGGAAGCTTGGCCGCCATCTCGGCAGCGCGGCGGCCTTCCGAGCCGGAGCCATCGAAGAAGCCCTCGGCATTCGGCGCCACGCGCACACGCGTCAGGAAATGCGTTGTCTCCAGCAGATCCTGCATGACCGCCAGCGGATCGGCGCCGCGATCATACAACTCGTTCAGATCGGCGAGCGCCTCTGCAAGTTTGCCGCCCATCAGCTTCTCGAACAGATCGAGGATGCGCCCGCGGTCGGCGAGGCCCAGCATCCCCCGCACAGCCTCAGCGGTGATTTCACCTGCCGCGGCGGAGCCGTCAGGCGAAGCCGGGTCGCCATGCGCGATGGACTGATCCAGCAGCGAGAGAGAATCTCGTGCCGAGCCTTCGGCCGCGCGGGCAATGAGTGCCAGCGCTGCGTCCTCGATCTTCACATTCTCTTTTCCGGAAATCGTCTTCAGCAAGCCGACGAGTTCCGCCGTCTCGATGCGGCGCAGGTCGAAGCGCTGGCAGCGCGACAGCACCGTCACCGGAACTTTGCGGATTTCGGTCGTCGCGAAAATGAACTTCACATGCGGCGGCGGCTCTTCCAGCGTCTTGAGCAGGCCGTTGAAGGCCTGCTTCGACAGCATGTGCACTTCGTCGATGATGTAGACCTTGTAGCGCGCCGACGCCGGTGCATAGCGCACGCCTTCGATGATCTCGCGGATGTCGTCGATGCCGGTGCGGGACGCGGCGTCCATCTCCTGCACGTCGACATGACGGCTTTCGGCGATGCTGACGCAGGGATCGCACACGCCGCAGGGCTGGATCGTCGGCGTTGTGCGCGTTCCGTCCGGACCGATGCAGTTCAGCGCGCGCGCGATGATGCGCGCCGTCGTCGTCTTGCCGACGCCGCGCACGCCGGTGAGCATGAAGGCATGGGCGATGCGCCCGGTCGAAAACGCATTGGACAGCGTCTTGACCAGCGCTTCCTGGCCGATCAGGCCGGTAAAATCGGACGGGCGGTATTTGCGCGCCAGCACGCGATACGCTTCCGGTTTTTTGGGCGCGGAAATGTCGAGGCCGAGGCCGGGTTCCTGATCCATGATCCGAGTATAGCAAGCCGCGGCGCCGGGTGGCGCGGATTTCGGCGATTGTTGTGGAAAGGTGGAAGCCGGGCACGACCCGAAGCGGATTCGGTACGGCTGCTTCCTTCCGGACCTGACCGGGTTCGCGAGTGCTGTCGTCCGCACCCGACTTCCGCGAGGGGGTATAGAGCGCGGCCGCCCGAATTGCGAGTCGGAATTGGCCGCTATGCCACAGCCCGCGACAGGGCCATAACCCGCGAGGCTGGCAGCATCGCGGTCGCGATCGTTCCCACACTGACCACGCTTTCCAGCGTCAGCGTGCCGCCATGCTGTTCCATGAGCTGGCGTGACAGCGGAAGGCCCAACCCCGCGCCCTGCTGATAGCGCGCGACGGTGGAATCGATGTGGCTGAAATTCTCAAAAGCGCGTGCCATGTCCCCCGGCGCGATGCCGATTCCTGAATCCTCGACCGACAGGAACATGCCTTCGCCTGTGACGCGCACGCGCACGCCGACGCTGCCGCCGCTCTGCGTGAACTTGACCGCGTTGCTGAGCAAATTGAGCAGCACCTGCTTGACGCGCCGTTCATCGGCCAGCACACGCGGCACGTCGCGCGGCACATCGGTGCTGAGCGCGATGCCACCATTTTCCGCCTGCCGTTCGACCATGCGCAGGCAATCGTCTACCAGAGTCCTGATCTGGACCGGCTCCTCGTTCAGCTCCGCCTTGCCCGCCTCGAGGCGGGAGATATCCAGAATGTCGCTGATCAGCGCGAGCAGATGCTTTCCCGAATCGTGAATGTCCCGGACATAGTTTTGATATTGCGTGTTGCCGAGCGGGCCGAACGCCTGCAGCGACATGACTTCGGAGAAGCCGATGATGGCGTTCAGCGGCGTGCGCAATTCGTGGCTCATCGCGGCGAGGAACGCAGATTTCGAACGGCTGGCCATGTCGGCCTTGGTCAGCGCCACGGCGCGGTCGCGCAGCGTTTCCTCGAGCTCGGTCTTCGTGGCCTCGAGTTCGGCAATATAGCTGCGCAGCCGGGACGCTTCGCCGGCAGCGCGCGCTGCCAGATGATGGTCGACGACGGCCATGACCATGCCGAGACCGAGGATCAGCGCCGCGATCGCAGCGACCGCGACAGCAAGCACATCAGGCGCGAGGATGCCCGCCGTCGCCGAAATCGTGGGGTCGTAGCGAAACACCACCGCCGCCATGCCGGTGAAATGCATGGAACAGATCGCGAGCGTGAAGATGACCGCGCCGATCGTATAGCCGCGCAACGCCTTGTTGCGCATGACCAGCCGCATGCCGAACGCCATCGCAAGAATGCCGATGACAAGCGAGATCACGACATAGCGCAAGTCCCAGATCTCCCTTGCCGGCGCACGCACCGCCGCCATGCCGACATAATGCATGATGCCGATTGCGGATCCGGTCAGCGCGCCGCCCAAGAAAGGGCGGCCGCCGAGGACCGCCAGCGCAAAGCCGCCACCGCACAACGCGATGGCGATCACGACGGACAGCACAGTTAAGGTGATGTCGTAGTCGAGCGGAAATCCCGTTTGATACGCAAGCATCGCGACGAAATGCGTCGCCCAGATGCCGCATCCCGCCACAAACCCTGCGCCCACGACCCACGCAGCCTTCGCACGGCCCTCGCTGACGCGCGCGCGGCCGACAAGGCTCATCGCGGTGCTGCAGGCGAAGAGACACAGCACGCCCGCGAGCACGACCAGCCGCAGATCGTGGTCCTGTGTGATGCAACTGATGATGCGAAACATACGCAACCAAAACATGGCCGCGTAAAATCGTGCTGAACGAAAATGGTAAATTGTTGCTTAATCGCCGCAACCGATGCGTGAGATATGCAGCATTTTCAGCGTCAGAATGGCTTGTCTGAATGCGGTAAATCGTTAGTTTGCTTAGGCATTCGAGGTCCGCATGATCCCCTTCACTGGCAATCCGCTTAACCGCGCGAGCGAGAAGCGCACTGACGCGGCGTTCATCGAGGCGAAGCGGCGCGATCCGTCCTCCCTGATCATGCCGGTGTGGCGGCTGCAGCCTTTCCTGATCGGCGAGCAGAAGCGCGATCAGCCGGCGGAGCTCGGTCTCTTTCGTCCCGGTCTGTGCGAGGGCATGGCGGCGGCGGATGCGCCGTGCGTGTTTCTGGGGCTGGAAGGCGTGCGCGCACTGTTCGCGCTCGATGTCTCCGCCGCGAACGATCCCGAGAACAGCGGACCGCTCGCGGGATTTGGGCATTTCATGGAAGCGCGCGCCGCGGCGATGGCGCTGCCGATGAAAGACGCCGCGATCATGGGCCAGGCGAAGGCGGTGATCGACTGGCACAACCGCCACGGCTTCTGTCCCAATTGCGGCGTGCGCACACAACTGGCCGATGCCGGCTATCGCCGTCATTGCGATGCGTGCGGCGCCGATCATTTCCCCCGCACCGATCCAGTCGTGATCATGCTCGGCATTCACGGCGATGCGTGTCTGGTCGGACGCAACAAACGCTTTCCGGGGAATTTCTATTCCGCACTCGCGGGCTTCATGGAGCCGGGCGAAACCATCGAGGAAGCCGTGCGTCGCGAATTGATGGAAGAAGTGAACCTCAAAGTCGGCGCCGTGCGCTACATCGCGACACAGCCCTGGCCATTTCCCTCATCATTGATGATCGGCTGCCTCGCCGAAGCCGAAAGCCGCGACTTCAAGCCCGATGGCGAAGAGATCAGCGACGCCCGCTGGCTGACGCGCGACGAGGCGAAACGCCTGATCGCCGGCGAGCGCATGCCGGACATCGCCGTGCCACCCTCCATCGCCATCGCCCACCATCTCATCAAGGCGTGGGTTTCTCTCTGACACTCGCTTGTCATCCCCGGCCGAGCATTGCGAGAGCAATGCGAGGGGAAGGGGACCCAGGTGATGACAACATTCCGGTCTAACGGAACACCGCGGAATCAATTCGCCGATCGGAGAGAACCAGCCACCTGGGTCCCCTTCCCTTCGCGATGGCCGGCGGCCATCGCTCAGCCGGGGATGACAAGGGGGCTACGGCATCTCCGCCCGGAAAGGATGCGCCGGATAAACACCGAGGATGGTGAGCTTCGAGGTGAAGAACTGAAGCTCCTCCAGTGCACGGCGCACATGGGGTTGGTCGGGGTGGCCCTCGATGTCGGCATAGAACTCGGTCGCGTTGAAGGAGCCGCCGAGCTGATAGCTCTCCAGCTTCGTCATGTTCACGCCGTTGGTCGCGAATCCGCCGAGCGCCTTGTAGAGCGCAGCGGGAATGTTCTTCACGCGGAACAGGAGGGTCGAGATCACCAGGCCGCCCTCGTTCGGCGCGTCGTCGTCTTCGCCGCCGACGATAAGAAAGCGCGTCATGTTGTGCTTCTCGTCCTCGACATCGGCGCGCAGGATGTCGAGACCGTAAAGTTCGCCCGCGAGCGAGGATGCGATGGCGGCGCATTTTGGATCGCCCAGCGCGGCCACATGCTTCGCGCTGCCCGCCGTGTCGTACCATTCGCGTTCAACGAGCTTCAGTTCCTTGATAATCTTCTGGCATTGGCCGAGCGCGGGGCGCTGGCTGTAGACCTCTTTCACGTCGGCGAGCTTTGCACCTTTCAGCCCGAGCAGCTGATGGCGCACGCGATGGAAATGTTCGCCGACGATGAAGAGATCGTTCTTCTCCGTCGACACATGGCCTTTCACCGCGCGGCCGAAATGGCGCACCAGCAGATGCGTGTCGGCGATGCGGCCATAGACGGAATTCTCCACCGGCACGATGGCGAGATCGGCCTCGCCCTGCTTCACCGCTTCCAGCGCGGCGTCGAAAGTCGGGCGCGGGATTGCCGTCGCATGCGGCACGGCCTCACGTGCGGAGAGATTGGCATAGGCGCCTGGCTCGCCCTGAAAGGCGATTGTCCTGGCGCGCGCGCTCAGTGACGTCATCTCAATGTCCCTGGCGCGAAATCAAATCGCGCGCCTTCTGCAGATCTTCCGGCGTATCGACGCTGAGCGGCACCTCGCCCACGCGCGCAACCGCGATGGACATGCCGGCTTCCAGCGCGCGCAGCTGTTCGAGCTTCTCGCGCTTCTCCAGCGGCGACGGTTCAAGCTTCACGAACCGCGTCAGCGCATCGCGCGTGTACGCGTAGATGCCGACATGATGAAACAGCGGTCCGTCGCCGTGCGGCGCGCGCGCGCGGGTGAAATAGAGTGCGCGGCCACGATCCTCGCCGACGCCCCACGCCACCACCGGCTTCACGACGTTCGGATTGTCGCGGTCGGCGGTGTTGTCGATCTCGGCAACGAGTGTGGCGATGTCCGCGCCGGTCGCGGCCAGCGTGTCCACCACCGCGCGGATATAGCTTGGCTCGAGCGCGGGCAGATCGCCCTGCAGGTTCACCACCACATCGTGGACATAGCCGCGATCGACATGCTCCAGCGCGGCATAAATCCGGTCCGAGCCGGACGGCAGATCGGGGTCGGTCATCACGGCCCGGCCGCCCGCGATCTCGATCGCCTCGCGGACTTCCGGCTCCGAAACTGCCACCACGACCGGCCCCACATTGGCCGCCACCGCCTGTCGCCAGACGCGCACGATCATGGGCACGCCGCCGATATCGGCCAGCGGCTTGCCCGGAAGACGGGTCGATGCCATGCGCGCGGGGATCAGAACGATGGGTTTCATGGGGAAAAGCCGGGACTTCCTTGATTTATGCGACGCTTCGCCGCAATGACGCAATTGGGCGGACTTGTAATGTCGCCGCGATCCTTACCGGGTGCGTTGGCGCCCTTTCATCGCGCGACGAGCGGAGCAGACCTTATGGATTCCTTCGAGTGGAACAAGATCGCGGGCGCGGTTCTGGGCACCTTGATCTTCGTCCTTGTCATCAAATTCGGCACGGAAGCCATCTTCGACGTCGAGAAACCGGCGAAGCCCGGTTACGTCGTGGAAGGCGTGACCGAGGAAGCATCCTCCGCAAGCACGGCGCCTGTCGAAGAAACGATTCCGGATTGGGGCACCGTTCTGCCAAAGGCTGATACAGCGGCGGGTCAGAAGATCTCGGCGCGTTGCGAGCAGTGCCACGATCTCTCGAAGGGCGGACCGAACAAGATCGGCCCGAACCTGTGGGGCGTTCTCGGCCGCGCGCGCGGCACGCATCCGGGCTTCTCGTATTCGGGCGCGATGACGGCGAGCCACGACATCTGGTCGTTCGACAACTTCTTCAAGTTCATCAAATCGCCGGCGGCCTATGTGCCGGGCACGAAGATGAGCTTTGCGGGTCTTCGCAGCGAGCAGGATCGCATCAATTTGATCGCATGGTTGCGTACGCAAGCCGACAGCCCGCTGGCGATCCCGGCACCGAAGCCGGCGGCGGCTGCGCCGGCCCCCGCGCCAACAGGCACAGCACCTGCCGCGCCGGCAGGCACGGCGCCTGCAGCTCCGGCGCCAGCGACACCGAAGAAGTCCTGACGCAGGCTTGATCCCGACACCGAAAGATCGGAGCGTGTGCGCATGAGCACGCGCCCCAATCTTCTCATGGTCGTTCCGCTGGCATGGTCGCCGCTATGGCTGCCGTGGCTGAGCGCAGCCAATCTCAACGTTTTCGTGCACGGGCGCGACGAATACAAACCCGAAGACATCGACTACACGCTGAGCTTTCGTCCGCCGCCGGGATTTCTCAAAACACTTCCAAAGCTGAAGACAATCTATTCGCTCGGCGCGGGCGTGGACGGCTTTCTTGCCGATCCGGATTTTCCCAAACAGATTCCGCTGGTGCGCTTCGTCGATCCCCAGCTCTCCACCGAGATGGCGCAGTATGTCGTGCTGCATGTGCTGCTGCAGCACCGGCACGCGAAGGCGTTCGAAGAAACACAGAAGCAGAGCAAATGGGCGCAGATGATGCTGCCGCGCAAGACCGCGGACACGCGCATCGGCATTCTGGGCCTCGGCGAGATCGGCACGATGGCGGGCGAACGGTTGCGCGACCTTGGCTTTCCGGTGTCGGGCTGGAGCCGTTCGCGCAAGACGGTCGAGGGCATCAAGAGCTATGCCGGTGAAGGCGAGTTCGCCGCGTTCATGGGCTCGAGCGATTTCCTGATCTGTCTTCTGCCGCTGACCGAGGACACGCGCGGAATATTGAATGCGAAGACGTTCGCGATGCTGCCGAAGGATTCCTATGTCATCAACGTCGCGCGCGGCGGGCATCTGATCGAGAACGATCTGATTGCGGCGCTCGACAGCGGCCACCTCGCGGGCGCGACACTCGATGTCTTTCAGACAGAGCCACTGCCCGAGACAAGCCCGCTCTGGAAACATCCCAGGATCGTTGTCACGCCGCACGTCGCCGCGATCTCCGATCCGCGTGTCGCGGCGCAATTCGTCATCGACGGCATCGCCCGCGCCGAACGCGGCGAGAAACATCCCAATACGGTGGATATGGGCCGGGGGTATTAAGATAGCCCACCCTCCCTTAAGGGGAGGGTTGACGATATCTCTCCTTCAGCAACGCATACAGCGCCCGTGCCGCCGTCGCTTCGGCGCCGCGGCGGCGGCCGGGCTTGGGACGATCGGTCCACGCCGCGATGTCGAGATGCATCCACGCCTTCGTATTGGTGACGAAGCGGTTCAGGAACAGCGCCGCCGTGATCGCCCCGGCATAGCCGTAATCGGGATTGTTGTTGAGATCGGCGATCTGGCTGTTGAGCGCACTTTCGTAACCGCGCCACAGCGGCATGCGCCACACCGGATCCTGTGTCTCTTTGGAATGGCGCATGAGATCGGCGGCGAGCGTTTCGTCGTCGGTGAAGAACGGCGGAAGTTCAAAGCCCGTCGCGACTCGCGCGGCGCCGGTAAGAGTCGCCATATCGATCAGCAGTTCGGGCTTCTCGCTGTCGGCTTCGGCGAGTGCGTCGGCGAGAACCAGACGCCCTTCGGCATCGGTGTTACCGATTTCGACGGTCAGGCCCTTGCGGCTCTTGAACACATCGCTCGGGCGATAAGCATGACCGGAGACGGAATTCTCGACCGCTGGGATCAGTACGCGCAAACGGACATCCAGCTTCGCGCCCATCACCATGTCGGCGATAGCGAGAACGGTTGCCGCACCGCCCATGTCCTTCTTCATCGACAACATGCCCGATGAAGGTTTGAGATCGTAACCACCGGTGTCGAAGCACACGCCCTTTCCGACCAGCGTCACCTTCGGCGCATTCGCGCGGCCCCAGGTGAAATCGATCAGGCGCGGTGCGCGGTCGGAGCCCTGCCCCACCGCCGCGACCAGCGGATAGTTCGCCTTCTTCAGCGCATCGCCGACGATGACGGAGAATTTCGCGCCATGCTTCTTCGCAAGATCGCGGGCGGCGGTGGCCAGCTCTTCCGGACCCATATCGTTGGGCGGTGTGTTGATGAGATCGCGGCCGAGGAAGATGCCTTCCGCGACGCGCGCAATTTCGGCGCCATCGACGCCCGAAGGCAGCACGAGCTTCGCGCCCTTTGCTTTCGGCTTTTTGTAGCGCGCGAATTCATACGTCCCGAGCGCCCAGGCGAGCGCACCATTCGCGCCGCCCTGCGCCTCCGGCACATCGGCGAAGCGATAGATGCCTGCGGGCAGTTGTTCCGCAAACGTCGCGAGCGCGAGGATGTCTTCGCCTTTGCCGAGTCCCAGGACAGCAGAGGCAACATCGCCCTGCGCGCCCGGCACGAGACGGAGCTCGCCATCTTTCGCCGCAAATTCGGCGCTCTTGAGATAGACCTGCTCGCGCCTCGGACGGGTCGCGAGCCAGCGCTTGAGATCGCCCGCGCGCACCGCGTGGAGCGGAATCGCGCGGCGTGCATTCTTCGCAAAGCTCACGTGCATAATAGACCCTGTCGCCGAAACGCGCGCGAGTTTAGAAACGCCGCACGCCAATCGCAATGAAAGAGGCTTCCATGAGCACCTACGCGCTGATCGTCGGCACCAGGGACTGGTCGAGCTGGAGCCTGCGTCCTTATCTGGCGCTGCGTCATATCGGCGTGCCGTTCACGGAAGAGGTCGTGCCGCTGCGCCGCGACACCACCAGCCCCGAGATCCTGAAATATTCGCCGACCGGCCGTGTGCCGGTTCTCAACATCACCGAAGGCGGTTCGACCTATTCGGTCTGGGACAGTCTTGCCATCTGCGAAACGCTGGCCGACCGCCATGCCGATGCGAAGCTCTGGCCGGACGACGTGAAGACCCGCGCCATCGCGCGCGCCTATGCGGCCGAGATGCATTCCGGCTTCCCCGATGTGCGCCAGCAGCTGACGATGGACTTCGCACGGCGACTGCCCACACCGGCCCTGCGCGACGACACCAGGACCCAGATTGCGCGGATCATCGCATCCTGGAGCGAGGCGCTGGATCAACACGCCAAAAACGGCGGGTTCCTGTTCGGCCATTTCTCGGTCGCGGACTGCATGTATGGCCCGGTGGTGTCGCGCTTTGTGACCTATGGCATTGATGTGCCCGCGACGGTCCACGCTTACATGGACCGGATGATGGCCCTTCCGGCCATGCTGGACTGGGGCCGGGCGTCAAAGGCCGAGGTCGATGCAGGCTCCGCCTGAAATCCGGCCTTTTTGTTCGATTCTTCAATCAGATTAAGGGTATATTGACCCAGACACAGCATTCTAGCCATGGATCATTCTGCCCAAAGGCTCGTCCATGGACCGCTCGTTCGCCAAGCTCGCCGCCGCCCTGCTTCTCGGCACCGCTCTGACCGCCTGTTCGACCTTCGAGCCGGCCGGCAATCCGGCGCCGAAACAGGCGTCCAAGGGGAACACGTCGAGCAAGAGCATGGCGGCCGATGTCGAGGTGCAGATCCGCACCGCACAGGCCGCGCGGGCGAGCGGCGACTATGCCGCCGCCACGAAAATTCTCAGCCAGCTCATGCTCGTGATGCCGGACAATGCGCGCGTCATCGGCGAGTACGGCAAGACGCTGGTCCAGCAGGGCCGCTCGAAAGAATCGCTCGATTTCCTCAAGCGCGCGGTGCAGCTCGTGCCGGGCGACTGGTCGTACTATTCCGCGATGGGCGTCGCCTATGACCAGAGCGGCGATTATGGCAACGCGCGCGCCGCCTACAGCCAGGCGCTCGCGATCCAGCCGGGCAATCCCAGTGTGCTGAACAATTATGCGCTGTCGCGCATGCAGGCCGGCGATCTTGCCGGCGCACGCCAGTTGATGGCGCAGGTTTCGCCGGCAGGCGCGGCAGACCCGAAGATCGCGCAGAACGTCGCCCTGCTCGCCAGCCTGGCACCCGCCGGTGCCGCCGCTTCCGCGCCGGTCAAATCGACGGTCGCTGCGAACGCGCCTGGCGTGCGGCAGATGCCGGTCACCACGCACGCGCTTCCGCTCCCGGCCAATGTCGTGATGCAGAAGGTGCCGAGCGATGCGAAAGCCGGACCGGTCAAGGTCGCGACCGGCGCGCCGCATCAGCTGGCCAAGAACGCGCCTCCGGCTGCTGGGAAAACGCCTGTCACTACAGTCGCCAAATCGGAGCCGCACAAGGCCGCGCAGACCGCGGCCAAGAAGATCGACGCGCACAAGACGCCGTCGCTGCGCATGACGGCCGACGCCGCGACGCCGTAACGGCGCGCGGTTCTTCCTCATTTGAAATGATTTGCGTGTGCGATGAATCGCGCGCGGCTGGCCGGGGCGCTCAGCGCGTCGCCGCGTTCAGTGCATCGAGTGCGAGATCTTCATGATCGCCGGGCCCATGATCACGGCGAAGAGGCACGGCAGAAAGAAGAGAATCATCGGCACGGTGAGTTTCGCCGGCAGCGACGCCGCCTTCTTCTCGGCCTCCGACATGCGCTGCTCGCGATTTTCCTGTGCCGCGACGCGCAAGGCCTGGCCGAGCGGCGTTCCGTATTTTTCCGCCTGGTTGAGCGCGGTTGCGACGGCCTTGACGCCATTGTGGCCGCAACGCTGTGCCAGATTTTCGAACGCGATGCGGCGCTCGGGGAGATAAGAGAGTTCCGCTGTGGTCAGTGCGAGTTCCTCGGCAAGCTCCGATGAGGTCTGACCGATCTCGGCGGCGACCTTCGTGAACGCGGGTTCGATCGACATTCCGGATTCCACGCAGATCAGCATCAGGTCGAGCGCATCGGGGAACGCGCGCATGATCGATTGACGGCGGCGCGAGATCGCATTGGAGACGAACAAATCGGGCAGATAGTACCCGACCAGAGCCGCCGCGATCGCGATACCGACCTTGGTGATCGTCGAATAAGAGAAGTGCGCGATCAGGAAGACGTAGATCAGCGCCAGAATGAACACGATGAACGGCATCACAAAGCGGAAGAACATGAACACCATGGCCGGTGTCGGTCCGCGATAGCCGGCCTGCGCGAGCTTTTCCTTGCTGCCTTCCGATTCCACGAGCCTGGCAATGTCGAAGCGCTCAACGATGCCCTTCATGAGCTTGACCGAGCCGACAGCCTCCATGCGCAGACTGCCGCGCTTGGCGTTCAGCGCGGCGTGATGTTTCGCGCGCAATTCCTCGCGGCGTTCCGCGACATTCTTGAGACGCTGGCCAAGACCGTCGCGGTCGGCGAACGGCAGCCCCAAGGTCACGATCGTCGCGAAGGCAAAGATCGCGGCCGCGAGCGTCGCCAGAAATGACGGGTCGAAGAGGAGGTCCATGATGTGCGCTGTCATGATGCTCTCAATGCTTGAAGTTGATCATCTTGCGCATCACGAAAATGCCCACACTCATCCAGATCACGCAGCCGGCCAGAATGAGATTGCCGGTACGCTCGGTAAACAACAGCCGGATGTAGGCTGGGGTCGTGACATAGACGATTCCCATCACGCCCGGCGGCAACGAGCCGATGATCATCGCGGACGCTTTCGCTTCCGACGACATCGCCTTGATCTTGCCTTCGAGACGTTTGCGGTCGCGCAAGACACTCGAGAGATTGCTCAGCGCTTCGGAAAGATTGCCGCCCGATTTCTGCTGAATGGTCATGACGATGCCGAAGAACGAGACTTCGGCCGTCGGCATGCTCTCGAACATGCGTTTGCAGCCCTGATCGAGCGTGACGCCGACTTTCAGGCCCTCGACAAGACGGCTGAACTCGCCGGAAACGGGTTGTGGACTTTCGCGCGCCACGATCCTCAGCGCCTCGTTGGTGGGAAGGCCGGAGCGCACGCTGCGCACGATGACGTCGATGGCGTTTGCGAATTCGGCTGTGAATTTCTTCTCGCGCCGCCCTTTCATGAAACCCAGCACCCAACGAGGCAGGCCCAGGCCCATCGTGAACGCGGCCATGAGATCGACGAGCAACGCCTGGCCGGTCAGGAAGCAGATTCCCCCAGCGGCGGCGCCCAGTGCGCCCGAGACGATCCAGAACGTCCGCACCGATACGTCCGGCAGACCGGCCTGATCGAGCCGGCGCCGCATGGTGAGTTTCTGCTTTTGCTCGGCGTTCTTGCTTTCGATCTGCTTGAGAAGCTGCTGAACGTTCTTGCGCTTGAGAGCGTTCGGATCGCTCTGCGCCGGACCGCGCAATTGCGCCGACGTTTTCGCGACCGCGGCAAGGCGCTTCTGCTGTTGCTCGCGCGCTCCGCCGGCGAACGCCATGACTCCGCCGCCCAGTGCGAGAACCATCAACACGGCCACGACTGCGATCAACATCGATGCCTCAACCCTGAAGCTGATCGAGCGCTTCGGCCAGTTCGCGCTCGAGATTGTAATAGCGTGCGCGCTCCCAGAAGGCCGGGCGCACGATGCCGGTGCCCATATGCTTGCCCTTCAGACGGCCGCTCTCGTCTTCACCGGTTATTTCATAGGTGACGAGGTCCTGTGTGATGACGACGTCGCCTTCGGTTCCCACAACCTCGGTCACCTTGGTGATACGGCGTGAGCCGTCGCGCATACGCTCGGCCTGGATGATCACGTCGATGGAACCGACGATCATCTCGCGGATCGTTTTGGTGGGAAGCTGGAAGCCGCCCATCGTGATCATCGATTCAAGTCGGCTCATCGCTTCGCGCGGGGAGTTGGCGTGGAGCGTGCCCATCGAACCGTCATGGCCGGTGTTCATGGCTTGCAGAAGATCGAACGCTTCGGGTCCGCGCACCTCGCCCACGATGATGCGTTCGGGACGCATACGCAGACAGTTTCGAACCAGGTCGCGCATGGAGATCATGCCCTGGCCTTCGAGGTTCGGCGGGCGGGTCTCGAGACGCACGACATGCGGCTGTTGCAGTTGAAGTTCGGCCGCGTCTTCGCAGGTGATAACGCGTTCATCGGCTTCGATGTAGGCGGTCATGCAATTGAGCAGCGTGGTCTTGCCCGAACCGGTACCGCCGGAGATCAGGATGTTGCAGCGGCAGCGTCCAACGACGCCCAGCACGCGCGCGCCGGCCGGCGAGATCGAGCCGAACTTGACCAGATCCTCGAGCGTCAGTTTGTCCTTGCGGAACTTACGAATGGTGAGCGTGGGTCCATCGAGCGACAACGGCGGCGCGATGACGTTGACACGAGAGCCGTCGGCGAGGCGCGCGTCGCAGATCGGCGAGCTTTCATCGACGCGACGGCCGACCTGGCTGACAATACGCTGACAGATGTTCATCAGCTGCGCGTTGTCGCGGAAGCGGATGGACGTCAGCTGCACCTTGCCGCCGACTTCGATGAAGACGCGGCTGGCGCCATTGACCATGATGTCGGCGATATCGTCGCGCGCGAGCAACGGCTCAAGCGGGCCGTAGCCGAGAACGTCATTGCAGATGTCCTGGAGCAGGTGTTCCTGCTCCGCGATCGACATCACCACCGCCTTGATGGAGATGATCTCGTTGACGATGTCGCGGATTTCCTCGCGCGCCGAATCCGGATCGAGCTGGGCGAGCTGCGCGAGATCGATGGTATCGATCAGCGCGCTGAAGATCAGCGTCTTGATCTGATAGTAGTCTTCGGAGCGCGTATCGACCTGCACACGCGCCTGGCCCTTGCCCGGCGAGGGTGCCGGAGCGGCCTGCTTCACGGGCGTGGGTTCGATCCGCGGCGGCAAACCGGCGCTGGGCTCGATACGCTCGGCCTGCGCAAGCGGCGGCGCGCTGACGGGCGGTCGCTGAACGGCTGAGGCGGCAGTGTCTCGTTTGCCGAACATGTCTTAGGCCCTCTTCTTTCCTTTGCTGAGGAAGGAAAGAAGCGCGGACTGGGACTTCGGCTGCGCTTGCGGCGCGCGGCCGGTGACGACCTGCGCGAGACGGCGCACCGCTTCGCTGCTCGCCGCGTTCGATTGCAGCTCGATCAGCATCTGGCCATTGTTCGCCGCTTGTCCGAACAGTGCCGGGTCGAAATTCAGGACACATGCCGGATCGACGCCGAGGGTCTCGGCAAAATCCTTGGCCGGAATTTCCGGGCGCTTGGGCTGGCCGACCTGGTTGAGCACAAGGCGCGGCGGCGCGTCGTTCGGACGGTTGTGACGCAGGAGTTCGATCATGCTCTTGGCGTTGCGCAACGAAGCAAGATCGGGTGTTGCGACCAGCACGATCTCATCGGCGCCGATGAGGGTGGCCTTCACCCATGGCGCCCAGACATGCGGAAGATCGACGATGACGCAGGGCGTTGTCGAGCGCACGGCATCGAGCACCGCTTCATAGGCATCGGGGCCCGCATCGTATTCCCGTTCCAGCGCCGCCGGCGCCGTGAACAGCGAAAGATGGTCGCCGCGCTTCATCAGCAGGCGGTCGAGCAGGACATCGTCCAGACGTTCCGGCGCCGAAAGCGCATCGGCAACACCCTGGCCGGGCTCGTCGTTGAAATCGAGACCGGCAGTGCCGAAGGCGAGATCGAAATCCACGATCGTCGTGTTGATCTGAAGTTCGTGCGCGATGCACCAGCCGACATTGTGCGACAGTGTCGACGACCCGGAGCCGCCGCGCGCGCCCAGGAACGTGACGACCCGTCCGATGGGCGCCGCGCCATCCTCAAGATAGAGACCGGAAATCACCTCGATCAGATGCATCGGGCTCAAGGGCGCAACGAGATATTCGCTGGCGCCGCGGCGCATCAGTTCGCGATAAAGCTCCACATCGTTGACGCGGCCGACAACAATCACCTTCGTGGACGCGTCGCAGACATGGGCCAGCTTGTCGAGTTCGTCGAGCGCGGCCTGTCCGTTCAGGCGCGTTTCCACGATCAGAAGGTTCGGCGTCACGGCGCCGTTATAATGTTCGACGGCGGCAGCGATGCCGCCGAGCTGGACGGTCAGATGCGCTTTCGAAAGCCTGCGGTCGGTGCCCGCACGCTGCAAGGCCGCGCCGGTGTCGGGGAATTCGACAAACGCATGGATCGAGATGCGCGGCACCGGACGCTCATGCGGCTTGGCGCCGAAGGCTTCTTCTTCTGGAACGTGCAACGTCGTCATATCGACAAATCCCTGGCCGTTTGACCGTTACTGAACGCTGGAGCTTTGGCCCGACTGCTCGCTACCCTTGTCGGCGGTGTGCTTGTCGGCCTGGGTGACTTCACCCTTCTCGTAGTGACCCATGACGGTCGAACGCCGCGTGGCATCGGACGCATCCATCGTGCGCGGCTGCACCAGATCGCGCGGATCGGCGACCATGGCCGCGATATTGTTCTGGACGGAGCAGCCAAAACTCGGCGTTGGCTGATTATCGGACGTATCGGACCAATCCTTGGACCAGTCGTTGCCGCGGGCGCAGCCTTCGACATGCGCGGTGTAGCCGACATAGCCAATCTCGACGCGGCTATCGCCGTCGCCTTGCTGCTTGGTGCCGACAAGGATGCGGTCGCGCGGAACGCCGAGAGAAGCCAGACGCTCGCCGAAATAACCGATCGCGGCGTTGGCGTTTCCACCCGCCGGCGCCGTGATCGAGATCGCGCCGTTGCCGCTGTTCAGGTATTCCTCGACAAAGACGCTGAAATGCGCCGCGTCTTCCGGCATCAAACCAGCATCGGCCGGCGAGAACGGCAGTTTGATCGTGTGATAGTTCGGCTCGACCATGATCGGGTGATTGGCCGTCGGATCGGTGACCAATCCCGCGCTGTCGTCTGTCGGCGCCGCACAGCTTCCCGCCAGCAAAAGCGCGGCGATCGAAGCAAAGCGCAGGATATCTTTCGTGGTTCTCATGGAACGCACTCCTATTGAACGATGTAGCCAACCGAGCCGGATGCGGTCTTCTGACCGGGCGCGTTGGCATCATGTTTGTAGATCGCGTTCAGGCGGCCGAGCAGCAGCGTCTCGGGGTCTGTCGGAATCTGGTAGCCGTCGGTGGGCAACGCGAGTTTCGCTTCCGCCGTCGGATTGACGAGATAGGCGCTCACGAGAACGACGAGTTCGGTCTCGTTGTTCATGAAGTCGCGGCTGCGGAATAGCGCGCCCAGCACCGGCATATTGCCGATGCCGGGAAACTCTTCCAGCACCTGCTTCGTCGTGTGCTGCATCAGGCCGGCGATCGCAAAGCTTCCGCCAGAGGGCAGTTCGACCGTCGTCTGCGCGCGACGAACGTTCAGTGCGGGGATCGTCAGTCCGGGAGCCGTTACGACCTGACCGGTTACCGGATCGGTGGTCGAACCGCCGCTGAGCGTGAAGGCGCCCGTGTTGGTAAGCTCGCTCACTTCCGTGGAAATCTGCAGAGAAATGCGGCCCGCGCTTAGAACCACCGGCGTGAACGAGAGACCGACGCCGAATTCCTTGAACGCGACGGAGACATTGCCCTGCTGATCGCGTCCAGCCGGCACCGGGAATTCGCCGCCTGCGAGGAAGCGCGCGGTCTCGCCCGACACGGCCGTCAGGTTCGGCTCCGCAAGAATGTGCACCAGACCGATCTGGTCGAGCGCCTGCACGACACCCTGAAGGTTGTTGGGTCCATTACACAACGTGGTGTTTGTCGTCGTGGTACCGCTTGCGACGCCGGGCTTGTTGCTGATGATCTGGCTGACCGTCTGCAGGGGCAGAATGGCGGAATCGCAGACCTGTCCGAATTGCGCGCCCGACGCATCGCTCAGTGCATGGCCGATCAGCCCGAACTGATTGCCGGTCGATGCAAAGATCGGTACGCCCGCCGCCATCGCCGCTTCGCTGAGATTGACGCCGAACTGCTTGGCGATGTTTCGGTCCATTTCCGCAATGCGCACCTTGAGCATCACCTGCTCGCTGGCGCCGATGGAAAGCATGTTGACGACCTTCAGCGGATCGCCTGCGAAGCGGGCCGCGAGATCCTGCGCGCGCGTGGAATCCTTGGCACTGGCGACGGTGCCCGTCAGCACGACGTTGTCGTTCAGGCCGGAGACTTTGATGTTCGAGCCGGGAATGTTGGCGTGCATCATCGCGCCGAGATCGCCGGTGTCCTTCTCGACGCGGATATCGAGCGACAAAATCTGTTTGCCGGCGGCGTCGAAGAAGAAGGCGTTGGTCTGGCCGGTCTTCTGGGCCATGAGAATGATGCGCCGCGGCGTGCGCACGACGGCATCGACGATATCGGGGCTGGAAACCAGAACATCGCGCGCATCGGCGTCGAGCTGGATGACCGTGGCCTTGTTCAATCCCAGAACCATGCGGCGGTTCGCGCGCGAACCGTCGTGCACCGAGACGCTGACGACGCGCGCGCCGTTATCGTCATTCGCATCGCCAGCGAGCGAGTAGGCCGAGCCGCAGCAAAGTCCGGCTACGGTCAGGATTGTCAGAAGAAGCCGCTTCGACATCTTTATTCCCCACTCGACGCGGCGTCAGCATGCACGACACCGTAACGGATAATGGAAACTTCGCCCGAATCGGATGAGTCGGCCGCGCTGTTGTATCTGGCCCGTGCTGCCGCGACGCGACCTTGTCCGCCCGGCGCGTTGACTGCGAGATGATCCGCGAGAGGGCGCAGCGAGAGGGAAAGCACGCCGCTCGCCTGGGCACGCGCGACGCGTTCGGCCTGGGCCGGCGTCAACTCGAGCGTTGCGGTCTTCACATCGGAAACCGGCTTCTGGTCCTTGCCCGGATTCTTCGTGTCCGAAAAGGCCTGGTCGATCGCGAGCACGCGAACATTGTGCAGAAACGTCGTCGAGCGGAAGCGGCGGGCATCGCCGGCGACCTGCGACGTCAGCATCAGGTCAACGCGGTCGTTGGGCAGAATGAATCCACCTGCAAGCGAAGCGACAGAAATCGGAATGGACACCGCGCGCATGCCCGGCATCAGCGTCGCTGCCATGAAGCCCACTGAGTCGGAGTGCACGACCTTCGCTTCCGTGATCGGCTCGCCGGTGACAATCGGGCTGCGCACGATCGTGCCTTTCATTGTGGTCTCGAGATTGGGCACCATCTCTTGCGTCATGAAGCTCGGATCGATGGCGTTCTTCGGCCACTTCTGCCAGCGCAACTGTTCCGGCTGGAGTTTCTGACCCGGAGCAAGATCGCTCGCCGCGACAAGCACTTCGCTGGTCGTGACCGGTGGCGGAAGTGAAGCCTTCACAGAGGGCGTACCGCCTCCCAGGAGACCGCGCGCGAGGAACGCAGCGCCACCTGCTGCAACCGCAGCGAGGCCAAGTACGATAAGACGCGGCGTGTTCATGCTAATGGCTCCTTTGCGCCAATTCGACCATGCAACCCTTTAGAAAATGCTTAAGAAGACACTGCGCAATTGCTACACGCGGTCTTTCTTTATGCGGCAACGAACCGAAACACGTCCGTGTGCGGAAGAACGATCAGCGCCGCGGCGGCAAGGGCGACGCCATAAGGAATGCCGCCCTGTGAGTCGTGCAGGCGCAAAACCCATTTCTGGTTCGCGAGCGTCGCCGGCATCGGCAGGCTGCGCACGCTGATGAGCGCGAGCGCCAGCGCGCCACCGATAACAGATGTGAACAGCACATATTCCAGAAGGTTGCCGAAGCCGAGCCAGAGCGCGGTGGCTGCAAACAGCTTGGCGTCGCCGCCGCCAATCAGCCCGAAAGCAAAAAGTGCAAAGCCGATCGCAAGACCCGAAAGTCCCGCGAGCGCATGCCCGCCGATTGCAGGCGGCGCAAAGCCAGTGGTCACAACGAACACGCCGAAAAGCGCGATCAACGTGATGGGAAGGAAGTTCGGAATCGTAAAGCTCGCCAGGTCCCATCCGGCAGAGGCTGCAAGCAGCGCCGGAACGACAAAGAGAACGAGCAATTCCGCCATCATCATCAGCCTCCGTAAAATGCGAACGGCCGCTTCAGGGAAGCGGCCGCCGCAATATGCGCTTGCGCGCGAGCCGGGCTATTACGAGCCGCCGAGCTTGCTCGAAACCGACGTGAACGTGTTCGACAGGCCGGTACCGACGGCGCTGACGGCGCCGATAATCACGACCGCAATCAAAGCAGCGATCAGGCCGTATTCGATGGCCGTCGCGCCGGATTCGTCGCGCACAAAACGAGAAAACAGATTGGTCATTGTAGCCTCCACTTGAGTGACACCCTAGGATGTCCGGCCAGCATCCCAACGGTGCCAACTCGGACTGTGCGCGCAGCCTAGGGGATCGGACTTAACGCCGCCTTAAACCAAACCCGCACGCCATCGCCGAAACGTGTCACAACGAAACAAAAAGCGGCCGACGCAACGAGCGTCGAAGTTAAACTTCGCGATTTGTTTACGACGATGGACAAAATCATGGCGCGATAGCGGAACGCATCTGGGTCATGCGTTGCTCCGGACAAAAAATCGCCACCGGAATTTGCCGCACCCTTTGCGCGGCGTTAACGCCGGTGCCGCTATAGCCGACACTTTGCAACGGACGGAGCCCATGCAAGCGATCCTCAACCGCGTACTTCTTGCGATGTGCGTGGCCATTGTCCTTGTCGACGGCGCGTGGCTCACCGCCGGGCATTTTTCATACGACGCCAGCAATTACGGGCTGCTGTTCGCATTGATGTTGCCGCTTGCGGCCGGGAGCGCGTTCTACGCGGTCGTGCGCAAGGATGAAATTCTGAGCGCGATCCTGGCCTGTTCCGCGTTCCTGATCGTGTTCCCGGCCGGTTGCGTGCTGCTCAGCTATCTTCTGTTCACGATTGCCGGCCCGCGGATCGACACGATGCTTGCGGCCGTGGATCACGCGCTCGGGTTCAGCTGGCCAGCCCTGATGGGCTTTATCGCGCAGTATCCTGCCGCAAACACGGTCTTGAAGCTCGCCTATCTGTCGGTCATGCCGCAGACCATCGTTCTGATTTTTGCACTGGGCTTCGGCAGGAAGATCGCCGAGCTCTATCGATTCAGTTTCGCCCTGACATTCGGCGCCGTCATCACCCTAGCAGTCTGGGTGGCCGCGCCATCCTTTGGCGCGTTTTCCGTTTTTACGCTTCCCGACGCTGTCGCAGGCAAGCTCGGTCTCGTGCTCGGATTCGATTACGGTCATTCGCTTGTGCAAATGCTGAAGGACGGGCCCGGCTTCATTTCACCGAAGGAGTTGCGCGGCGTTGTGGGTTTTCCATCATATCACACGCTGCAAGCGCTGGTTTTGATGTGGTACGCGCGCAACGTGCCCTTGCTGCGCTGGCCGGCGATCGTTCTGAACATTGCCGTGCTTCTGGCGATTCCGGTCCAGGGCGGCCATCATCTCGTCGATGCGTTCGGCGGCGCGGCCGTGACACTGCTTTCCATCTGGCTGGCGGCGCGCACCGTATCCGCCGCCGAAAGACATGCTGCGATCGCGCAGTCGCGCGGCGTGACGGCGATGCCGGCGAGCCCCGAATCCGCTGCCGCGCATTGATCCGTTAAGGCTTCCTTCACGCCGCAAAGCATACGCTCACGTGGAACCAATCCCGGGATTTTGCCATGCGTCTTCGCATCGTTCTGCTCGCTGCCGCCTCTGTTGTTTGTGCTGCAAATGCGGGCCTGGCGAACGGCAACGCGCCGGTTCGTCACAAGCCTGTCGCGCACAAGGCCGTTGCGCACAAGTCTGCGGTTAAGCACCGCTCCCCGAGCGCGCCGACCGGCGTGTCCGTGTTGATGGATCAGGTCCGCATCGTGACGTTCAAGCGTCCGATCTCGACCGTGTTCGTCGGCAATCCGATGATCGCGGATGCGACAGTAATCGATCCCTATCATGCCTTTGTGCTGGGCAAGACCTACGGCGTGACGAACCTCATCGCGCTGAGCCCCCAGAGCCAGACGGTCGCCAACCAGACGATCACGGTCGCGAACCGTACTGGCGGCATGGTCACCTTGAACAAGGGCACCAGCCAGTTCAGCTATTCCTGTACGACCGCGCACTGCGAAGTGAACCCGCTGCCGGGCGACCAGAAGCAGTTCTATGAAGACAATTCGGGCGCGATCTCCGGTCATCAGGATCAAGCCGTCAAGGCGGCAACCGCCACGGCGTCCTCGCACTAAGCTGGATAGCACCAGAACGAAAATGCCCGGGACCGCTTTTGCGTCCCGGGCATTTTTCTTTGTGCGTCTCGATCGGAAACGTCGAACAGCCAGCCTCTGGATTACATCGCCACGCGCAGGTTCGTGATCTGCTCGCCGATCGCGTTGAAGGTCGAGATGATGTCGTTGGAAGACGTCAGGTCGAAATATTTCGACGGATCCGATGCGCAGTTCTGCAGCACGCTCGAATTGCCCTGCGTGCCGTTGAGATCGACGAACACGGTGTAGATCGTCATGCCGGAGGCCTTCAGGTTGGTGCACGCCGCCGACATGCGGCCATCGACCTGTGTGCTTTGGTTGGATCCGTCGCCATACCAGCGATCCTGCGTGTTCAAGCCATCGCTCAGCAAAATCATAACCTGCTGCGTATCCGCCGGTAGAGCACCGGCGCTCAAGGGGACGCCAGATGTCTGCGCCTGCCAGCCCCAGGCCAATCCGATCGTCTGATTGGTGGAGCCGTTCGCAGTCATCGCATCGACTTCGCTGCTGAGCGATGTCCAGTTGTAGCCGAGCGGAAGAAGTGCCGTGGCGGCACAGGACGGTGAGTTCTCGGCCACCATCATCGTTGGAATCGTGCCGGCGACGGGCGTCGTGTTCTTGACGTCGTTATCCTGCGCGCGATCCGTGACGCAACCGCCCCAGGTATTCTTGTTATTGGTCTTCCAGGTGTGCGTATAGTTTCCGCTCGAGCCGGAGGTGGTCCAGCAGCCGTTGTAGTAGTGGCCGACGGAATTGCCGCTCGGGCAGATATACCCGCTATATGTTCCGCTGTTCGGAATGGTGTTGGTGCTTGAACTGCCATTGGTCGGTGTCGTCTGGCAATGAAAGTGATTGGTGCTATCGGTGTACGGGCACGTCGAACCGGGACCGATGGACTTTGACGGCGCAGGCGTCGGCGCAGCGAGCCAATCGGTCCAATCCAGCCACGTCTGGGAAGAATAAGACGTTCCGATTTTCACATCGCGCGCGAAGGGAACGATCGCGACCTGAACCGATCCGGCGCCCGCCGATGCGGCTGCGTTCTGAAGCATCGTGAGCAGCGAATGCGTCGCCGATTTGAGCGCGCTGATCTTCGTGGTTCCAGAGCTGTCGGCTTGCGACATAGACCCGGTGTTATCCAGCACAAGCGACACCCAGAGCTTTTCCTGGCCCCAGACCACCGTCGACGAGGCCATGACCGGCAGCGTGGTGAACCCTACAATGCTCATCAACGTCGTGGGCATGGGATCGCTTGTAGAGACCGTCACCGACTGGCCGGATACGGAGACGGTGACAGCCGCCACCGTTCCGAACGACGTATCCAGCTTGTAGTTGGCGTTGAAGTACTGTTGCGCCATGGTCTGCATCTGCGATTGGTTCAGGCCCGGCGTCGCGCCGACAGCCAGCGCGGCGGCGTCCAGCGCGGTGATGAGCTGCGCGTGCACCAGCATGCCGCGCGAATAGTCGAGGCCGGTGCCGGCTGCGAGCGTCAGCGGCACAAGCGACAGGCCAAAGATCATCGCGACGTTCGCCTTGGTCGAGCGGCGGAAACGTCCCACGAGATCGGAAGCACGAGAGAGTGCGGACATGAGACCGGACATGCGCATGACACCCCAAAAACTTGAGCGGGCATCATCGGCTTGCGCAGCACGATATGCTCGCACAAACCCCGGCGATGGTTAGACGCGCATTAACGCCGGTGCCGAAATCCGGAACTCTATAAAGAAAGACAAACAAAGTACTAACGCGAGGCCAATCACGGCGCTGTGGTAAAGGGTTCCTTCATCACGCTCCCACCTTCTCCTTCGCTTGATCGCGATTTCGGCTTACCCAGAGACGCGGAACTGGGTGGGACAAAAGCGTGACCGGCTTCGGCGACCAAAGAAACGTTCGTCTGGGGCGCTTGGCTGTCCGCTTGCGCAAAAGCCGTTCCGGCTCCGCGATGCTGGAATTTGCGCTGATCGCACCGGTTTTCTTCCTGCTGCTGTTCGCAATCACGGAAATCGGCATCATTTTCTTTGCACAGTCGACGGTGCAACACGCGACCAACAATCTCGGCCGCCTGATCCGCACCGGTCAGATTCAGGGCGGGCAACTGACACAGGCGCAAGTGCGCACGCAGGTTTGCGCCGACCTCGCTCCCCTCGTTCCCTGCGACAACACGCTCTATGTCGATATCGAGTCCTTTTCGGATTTCGGCGGGATCACGTTCACGGCGCCGCTGGATGCCGGCGGCAACATGATTCCCCTGAACGGATTTTCGACTGGGGCGCCTTGTAGCGTCGTGCTGGTGCGCGTGTTCTACGCTTGGCCGGTTTTCACGCCGGCGCTCACCGCTTTCCTCTCGAACATGGCCGGCAACAAGCATCTGCTCTACGCCGCGTCCGCGTTCCGCAATGAACCGTACACGACTGGGCTGAGCGGATGCTGAACCGGTTGCGCAAATTTCGAGACGCGCGCAGCGGCATGGCTGCTGTCGAATTCGCGCTGGTCCTGCCTGTCATGATGGTCCTTGCCTTCGGCGCCATCGAGGTCACCGATGCATTGATCTGTAAGACCAATGTCAGCGACACAGCGAGCACGGCCGCCGATCTGATTGCCCAGGAAAGTTCGGTCGGCACCACGGATATGAACAACGTGTTCTCGGCGCTCACTGCGCTCGTCTATCCGTTTCCGACGACGGGCCTGAGGGTCGTCATCACGAGCGTCATCGATGACGGAAAGGGCGGCGCCAAGGTGGGTTGGAGCCAGGCCAACAGCGGCTCAGGATACACAACAGGAACGGCGATCACCGTCCCGGCAGGTTTGGTCACCACCGGCGGCAGCGTCATCATGGCGGAGGTGACGTATTCCTACACGCCGCCATCGAGCTGGCTCGTGCAGCTCCCGATCACGATGTCGAACACGTTCTACAGCCATCCGCGGCGCGTGCCGCAGATCAAATGGACGTCATAACCGTCTAGGCTTTTGCCGGACGCGGACGCATCAGACCTTCCTGGACAACCGACGCCACAAGCATCCCATCGCGCGTGTAGACCGCACCGCGATTAAATCCGCGCGCGCCCGATGAGCTCGGAGAATCCTGCGCGTAGAGCAGCCAGTCGTCGACACGGAACGGGTGATGAAACCACATCGCGTGATCGAGGCTCGCGACCTGAAGTCCCGTATGGAAATCGACGCCGTGGGGCAGAAACGCGGTGTCGAGCAGCGACATGTCGGACGCATAGGCGAGCATCGCCTGCTGTACCGCGATGTCGTCGGGCACCGGTCCCGTTGCCTTGATCCAGATATTGTCGAACGGCGCGCGCTTCTCGCGATCGAAAAATCCGCGCGGCGTGACCGGGCGGATCTCGATCGGCCGCGGCCGCAGCGCCCATTCGCGCGCCTGCTCCGGCATCTTGTCGATTTCGCGCAGGCGCAGCGTGTGTTCGTCGATGAGCTCTTCGGGCGGCGGGACCTTCGGCATGTCGAACTGGTGTTCGTAGCCCGTCTCCGGCACCTGGAACGACGCCGCCATGTTGAAGATCTGCCGCCCGTGCTGGATGGCGACGACGCGGCGCGCGGTGAAACTCGATCCATCGCGCGAACGATCCACTTCGTAGAGGATCGGAACCTTGGGATCCCCGGCGCGCAGGAAGTACGCATGGAACGAGTGGCAAACGCGGCCTTCGACCGTGCGGCCGGCCGCAACCAGCGCCTGGCCGAGCACCTGCCCGCCGAAAACGCGCTGCATGCGGTCTTTTGGTGAGACGCCGCGAAAAATATTCTCTTCGATCTTCTCCAGATCGAGGAGGTCAAGCACTTCTTCGATGGGCGTTTTAGCGGTGTCAGTCATATCGCTCCCTTAGAGGCGCAAATGCTGCAGCGCAAGACGTCAAAAAGCTGTCACAAAATCAGGTCAAAGGCTTTGCCTGAGGACCACGATCCGTCCTAGAACGCGCCGCCACGGCACCGGTACCGGCAAGGGTCTGCCCAAGGGATTCCATGACAAATCTGCTTCTGGAACGCGCCGCTCATCAGCAGCCCGCGAACACCAAGCGCGGTGCGCTGGAACGTATTTTTACCCTGATGTTCCAAGGGTTTGTCTATAATCAGATTTGGGAAGACCCCGATGTCGATATGGATGCCCTGCAGCTGAAACCCAACCACCGCCTGCTGACCATCGCGTCGGGCGGCTGCAATGTCCTCAACTACCTCGCTGCCAATCCGGCCAAGATCATCGCGGTCGATCTCAATACCAATCACATCGCGCTCACACGGCTGAAGCTCTCGGCGCTCGAGAACCTGCCGTCCTACGAGGAGTTCTTTCGTTTCTTCGGCCGCGCGGACGACAAGGCCAATCGCGACGCCTACGACACGTTTCTCAGCGAGCGACTCGATGACACGACGCGGCGCTATTGGGAAAAGCACATCCCTTTGCATGGCCGGCGCATCAACATGTTCGTGCGCAATCTCTATCGCTACGGCCTGCTCGGACGCTTCATCGGCGTCCTGCACGTCGCCGCCAAGCTGCACGGCAAGAAGCTCGATGGCATCCTTTTAGCGCGCACACCGGAAGAGCAACGCGACGCCTACGAGCGCATCATCGCGCCGCTGTTCGACTACAAATCCGTCAAGCTGCTGTCGAGATCGCCAATGTCTCTGTACGCGCTCGGCATCCCGCCGGCGCAATACGACGAACTCGTTTCGACCAACAATGGCAGCGCTATCGCGTCCTTGCGCGATCGCGTCGAACGCCTCGCCTGCGACTTCCCGATCCATCAGAACTACTTCGCATGGCAGGCCTTCGGGCGCGGCTACGACGTCGAGAACCGCGAGGCGGTTCCGGCTTATCTGCAGCGCGACACCTACGATCTCATCCGTACGCGGACGGATAAGGTGGAGGTGCATCACGCCTCTCTCACCGACTTCCTCGAAAAGCAGCCGGCGCATTCGATGCATCGTTATGTGCTGCTCGACGCACAGGATTGGATGAACCCGCAGCAGCTCGCCGCGCTGTGGTCGGAGATCGATCGCACCGCCGATACGCGCGATGCCCGCGTGATCTTCCGCACCGCCGGCGCCGACTCGCCCCTGCCGCGCAAACTGCCGGCCGAACTCCTGGCGCCGTGGACCTATCTCGAGGCCGAAAGCCGCGCATGGCATGCGCAGGACCGTTCATCGATCTATGGCGGCTTCCACGTCTATGTCCGCCGGCCACTGTCCTAATCCCGTGACCGATACGTCGACTCACGCGGCGTTGATGGACAGCGTTTATCGGCGCCAGCGCTATATATATGATTTTACAAGGAAATATTACCTTTTCGGCCGCGACAGGCTGATCAAGGAGCTTTTACCGAAGCCGGATGGGCGGATCGTCGAGGTGGGCTGCGGCACGGCGCGCAACCTCATAAAGATATCGCAGCTTTATCCCGGACGGCACTTTTTCGGACTTGATGCATCGGAAGCCATGCTGGAGACCGCGGCAAATTCCGTGGCCAAAGCCGGAATGACCGGCCAAATCGCGTTGGCCCACGGCTACGCGGAAGCTCTGAGCCCAGGCTTGTTCGGCGAGACCGCGCTCTTCGACGACATCATCTTCTCCTACAGCCTCTCCATGATTCCTGATTGGAAACAATCTCTTAGAGCAGCGTCGGCGGCACTGGCGCCCGGCGGACGCATTCACATCGTCGATTTCGGCGACCTTCAGGGACTTGCCGGGCCCGTGCGGAGCGCCCTGCTGTCCTGGCTGGGCCTCTTTCATGTCGAGCCACGCGTGGAGCTTTTAGAGGCGCTTGAAAATCTCACCGGGAAAAGCGCATATTTTCGAGTGCTTCCAGGACGTTATGCCTTTCTTCTCAGCTGCTCGGGCGCGGACCTTGTGATCGTTTGAGTGTATGTTGCGCCTCAGTCACAGGGCGACGACAAAACCCGCATTGCCACCGCTTAATGCATTGTCAAAGGGTGTCGGTAGGGAGACTCTCCCCGTCGAGGTCGGTATAACGATCCCGATGGTCTGACGTCTGGTGGGGGGGTCCCTACCCGTCGGTTTTTATGAAGCGAGGGTAGAAATGAAACTTCGGTCGATCGCCTTGGCGGGCGTTGCTCTGGCGGCATTGTCTGTGCCGGCGGCAGCAAGTGATTACCAAGGGTGGTATCTTGGATTGGGAGCGGGCTATAGCGACCCCCTTCTCGTGCATGCCACCACGAGTGCAGGTACCGGTAAAGTGGCGTTTAATCCGGACGCCCTTGGAATAGTTTCCGCCGGGTACAAGTGGGACTCCAATATCCGCACCGAATTCGAAATCGGTTACGGTGCCAATTCCGTGTTCGATTACGGCAAGACGGTGCACGGCGGAAAGACCGTAAAGTCTGCGCTGTTCAACGTCGCCTACGATCTTCCGCTGTGGCATGGCCTCTCGTGGACGTTCGGTGCGGGCGCGGGCTTTGGATCGCTCGCGATTGACGTCAGGGACAACGCGACGTCAGCCCGTCTGTTGTACGGCACAAAGAATTCGTTCATGTGGCAGGGCATGACGGGCCTGTCTCTTGGTCTGTCTGACGCGGTCGATCTGTATGCCGATTGGCGCTTCCGCTCTGTCGAAGCCGATGGCGATTACAAGTCAGCCCTCTTCGGCGCCACTCACGTGAAGGATTCTCGCGAAAACGTCGCGATGATCGGCTTCCGCTGGTACCTCGAGCCGCCGGCACCGCCGCCGCCGCCTCCCCCGCCGCCGCCGCCTCCCCCGCCGCCGCCTCCCCCGCCGATGGCAGTGAAGACGTTCATCGTCTTCTTCGACTTCGACAAGTCGAACCTGACCGACAAGGCGCAGGAAGTTGTCTCCGAAGCCGTCAAGGCTGCGAAGACGCAGGGCATGGTGAAGGTCATGGTCACGGGTCACACCGACACAGTCGGTTCGGACACGTACAACCAGGCTCTGTCTGAGCGCCGCGCTGGTGCCGTCAAGGACGAAATGGTCCGCGAAGGCTTGGACGGTGGTTCGATCTCGATCCAGGGCAAGAGCTTCCACGATCCGCTGGTCCCGACCGGACCTGGCGTTCGTGAGCCTCAGAACCGTCGCGCGGTCATCGACCTCGGCGGCTGATAAATCGGGCTAACGCCTGAAAGCGTGAAAGGGCGGGTCGCAAGACCCGCCCTTTTCGTTTGTGCCCGGCGCCGTCAAGACATGCGCAGCCGCAGCGCCGTTGGAATGACTAGCCCGCGAAGGGCAATCGCGGCGCGCTATATCCGTCGACCGCGAACACATAGCGATTTTGGGACTCGCTCTTCTCGACCGGTGAAAAGCCGAGCTTTTCATAGTGGCCGGAAACCATCGCGTTCTTCGCCGTCGGCCTATAAAGGCCGTTCAGGGTTGTCGCGCCCCGCGCGCGTGCTGCGGCGACAAACGCCGCCAGCATCGCCTCTTCCACGCGACGCCCGAGGACACGGCAACTCATCAACCAGGTATCGATCTCCCAAGTCCCGGGTTCTGCGGCCGCGCGGCCGATGACCACACCGATCATGCCAAGATCGCCGAACTTGTCGGCGAGCCGGACCTGAAGCGTCAAGACCGATTCATCCCCCTCCATCGCCGCCACATCGGATTCCGTATAGCGCTTCGTCGTCAGATTGAACTGGTTTGTCTTGTTGATGAGCTGGGCGATGCGTTTGCGGTTCTGTGCATCGAAGGGCGTGCAGGCGATGACCATCTCCAGCGACGCCAGGTAGTCGCCGAGATCGCGCGTGCTTGCGCGCACCTCCGCGCGCTGCGCATCCGAAGCGTAGGAGTCCGCGCGCGCCGCATCTTCCGCGGAATGCGCCACCGTTTCGAAATAGCCGGCCGCCGTCAAAGTCCAGGCGAACCAGCTGGGATCGCTCGGAAGCTCGGGCACCGCGACCATCGGCAGGGCGGCGCGGATCTGCGCGCGCTCCGCCGGATTGTCATCAAGCATCACAAGCGCATCGAGACCGATGTTGAGCGCCTTGGCGATCGCTTCCAGGTTCGACGGCTTGTCCTGCCAGTTCGCCTGGAAGACGGCGATGTGACTTTCCTTCAGCAGCATCTCCGCATGTGCGCGGAACGGACCGCGCGCAACCGCGTCGTCGTTCTTCGAACACACAGCCAGCACGATGCCGCGCGCGCGCAATTCGAGCGCACATTGCTGCACCGATAAAAAAGATTCGCCGATCGCATTGCCCTGACCGAGAGATATTCCCTCAAGCCCGTCGTCCCCGATCACGCCGCCCCACAGCGTGTTGTCGAGATCGAGGACGAGACATTTGCGCGCCTTGCCGCGGATCGCACCCAGAAGACGGCCCAGAATGTCCGCGTAGATGGGAAACCACTCCGCGGCGAAAGGAAGCTTGTAGGCCACCCAGTGCACCGGATCGAACCAGAGATCGGTGCCGGCGCGTTCCGCCAACGCCGCGACATCGAGCACGGTGCTCGCGGTCTCACCAGCCAAGACGATAAGGTCGCGATTGAATGCCTCCACCATGGCGCGGACACTGCCGGCCCAACGGCGGTCATAGCTGCCGAACAAGGATTGCGGCGGAACGGGAATGGTCTGCAGGATTGCAGGCGCGCCACCACGGCGCAGCCCATCTACGACATCGCGCAGGCGCTGCAGCGCGTCTGCGACGCGTGCATCGGCGCCCGCGCCGAATTCGGTGCGGTCGAGCTTGAGCCAGCGGTGATCGACGGCAACAAGCACCGCATCGAGACTGGCGCGGTTGATCGCGGATTCCGGATCAAGCGCCTGCTGCATCACCTGATCGTAGGGTGCAGGAACAATCTCGACGGCCACGCCATGCCGCGCTGCGGCGGCCGGTATGCAGTCGGCGATCAGATCGAAGGTTGCACTCGCCAGAATTCCAAGCCGGAAGTCCGACAACGGCGCCAGGCTACCGCCGCGGCAGCGCGCAATCGCACGCGCAAGCAACAGAGATTGCTGCGGCGACAGGCGATGTGTGGCAAGCGCGGCTATGACGTCGCCCGCGTCGACCGTGCCCGCGTCAAGGGCACGGCACCGCGCGGAAAAATCCTCCGGCGGCGATGGCAACCACGGAAGCGTGACGATCAAAGGTATCATCAATCCTGTTCGCGCTATCGGCCTGCGATTTTCTGCTCGATCAGGTCGATCAGACCGCCGACGTCCTGAGGGCTTGATATCTCATCAGGTTCAAAGCGGACTTGCAGGTCCGCTTCCAGCGCGATGATAAGCTTTACGTGGTTGACGCTATCCCACTCGGCGACATCTTCGGCCACCGAGTCCTCCGTGATCTTTAGGTCTGGCTCATCGACGATATCCGCGAGCATATCCCGGATCTTCGTCAGCAATTCCGCACGGGTCATCTAGACATTCCCTCTTAGCGGGACTTGCGCCAAAAAGCGCAAGGCTTGTCAACACGGATGAGCGGATCGGTGATCCCTCGTGCATCGCGGAATTCCTCCACCGCTTTGCGGCAATAGGTCCACGCGTCCTCACCGTAATCGTCGATGATCACATAGCCGCCGAGCGAAAGCTTGTCATAGAGATTGACCAGCGCGTCACGCGTCGATTCATAGTAATCGCCGTCGAGCCGCATGATCGCGAGCCGCTCAATCGGCGCGGTTGGCAGCGTATCCTTGAACCAGCCTTTGAGAAATTTCACCTGGTCGTCCAGCATGCCGTAGGCGGCGAAATTCGCCTTCACCTCGTCCAATCCGCTCGCCAGGTGCTTGTAGTACTTCGTCATCGCGGCGCTCTTGAACGATTTTGCCTCCAGCGGATATTTCTCCGCATCCGGTTCCGGCAATCCTTCGAACGAGTCCGCAACCCATACCACGCGATCTCCCACGCTCAACGCCTTGAGAACGGCGCGCATGAAGATCGTCGCCCCGCCGCGCCACACGCCGGTCTCGATTAGATCGCCAGGTACCTTGTCGGCGACCACGCTGCGAATGCAATCCTGAAGATTGTCCATGCGGGCAAGAGGCAACATTGAGATCGCCGAGCTCTGCTGATAATGCGAGATCGCGGCATTGACATAGCGAAGGGTGTCTTCGTTGGTATCGGGCTCCGTCGCGAAGATCGTGTTGGTCAGCGAACGTTTGAGCAGATCGAGATATAGCTCGCCACCCTTCGGCAGGTCCGGCAATGACGACATCAAATTCACCTTTGCAAGCGTCGCCATCTCGACTGGCGGGAACGCCCTGACGGCAAATATCACCAGATACGGCGCCTGTGGCAAAGGTGGCAAATCGGGCGCCGGCATCATTGCGTTTTGCCGATGGAAAATTCTAGCTTGGGAGCCCGAATTCACAACGGATCGGTTTAAAGCGGCATGACGAAACGATGCGTATTTGCCTGATCGGAGATTCCCATCTCGCCGCACTGAAACAGGGGTGGCCTGCCGAGAGCCATGCGCCGGTCGAGCCGGTTTATTTCGCCGGGCATGGCAAGACCATGCGAAGCCTTGCCCTATCCGGTGATGCACTGGCCGCGTCCAATCCTGTTCTGGAAATGGCCCTGATAAGGACATCGGGCGGATTGAAAAAAATTGACGGGCACTATGACCGCTATGTCGTTCATGGCCTGGAGCTGGGACTTGGCCTCGCGCTGGAAGCTTTCGTCACGCACTACTCGCGCCATGAGCACGGGAACCGGATGGCCTGGCTCGCGCATCCGTCGTTTGCGGACATCTTGCGCGCGGCACTTCGCGATTCGATGTCCGTTCAAACGATGAGTCTGCTCAGACAGATATCGAACGCGCCCATCATCTTTTCGCCGACTACGGTGTCTGCAAAAAAGTATAAGCAATTCCGCAACAGACTGAGCGAAACCGGACACGCGACCGTCCTCCTGGATATTTTTTCCAGCGCGGTGCAGGACCTTGAACGCGATCTGAACGCCCGCTTCCTGCCGCAGCCGCCGGACACGCTATGCGACGACCGCATGGGGACCAAAGAAATCTACTCCGTAGACCCCGCGCGATTTGCGGTTCGGGGCCAACCGGACGACAACGCCCACATGAACGCGGCGTATGGGGCAGCTGTAGTTCGAGACCTTCTGCATGTGCTGGAACAGCCGCCGGAAAATCAAAGCGCGCGTACCGCGCTGCCTGAAGATCGGGATTAGACGGGAAATTGGTTGCGGGGACAGGATTTGAACCTGTGACCTTCAGGTTATGAGCCTGACGAGCTACCGGGCTGCTCCACCCCGCGTCACCATGGTTTCGCGGGAGAAACCGCGAAAGGTGGGCGGATATAGGCCATGGGGCGGGGTCTGTCCACCCCTTTGCACCGGCTGAGAAAAGCCGGTTTTCCCGCCGGTCACGGTGCGGATTAGAGTGGCGCATGACCATTCCGGAGCCATATTTCAGCGCCGATTTCTGGGCCTCCCAGGGTTGGACGGCGCCATGGCTGCACGATGTCGATCCCGCCTATTGGCGCGAGATGATTCCCGCCATCTGCGAGAACATGATCCGCCGCAAAGCGGGCTGGCAGGACTTCATCCTGACACCTGAAGGCCGGCAGAAATTGCGGGTCCAACTCTGTACGCGCCTCTCACAGGCAAGCGAAAGCTTCGTGCCGTGGCTCGAGCAGTCACGCCCGCTCGGCGGCTTGAACGTGCTGGAGATCGGGTGCGGCTCGGGATCGGCCACCGCCGCGCTTGCCCGCGCGGGCGCAAGCGTCACCGGCATCGACATCAACCCGCATGCCCTGAATGTCGCGCGCAAGCGGTTGCCGCTGCTCGGTCTCGACGCGCAGCTCCGCGAAGTCGTGCCGGACTGGCTCGAAAGCGAGGTCGATGAAAGCGCGTTCGCCGGGCCGTACGATCTCATCGTCTGCTATGCGATGCTGGAACATCTTCTGATACCGGAGCGGATTGAGATATTGTCTCTCGCCAGGCGCATCATGCAGCGCGATGGCGCGATGCTCGCCACTTTTGAGACGCCGAACAGGTTCGCGCCGTTCGACTGGCACTCCTCCAAACTGGTGTTCACCGACGTTCTTCCCGACGATCTTGCCTTTGCGTTCGCGCGTGCGCGCTCTGCGCGTGAGGCGCATCCTTCAAAGCGCTATGAGATGTTCACAGCGGAGGCGCAAAGGAACCTGTATCGCGGCGGACGCGGCGTGTCCTGGCATGAATTCGATCTCGTGTTTGGGATGGGGGCGATGGCGGTGGTCTTGGACGGATATTCGCCACGCTCCGTGGATCAGAAGAACTACAAGCCCGATCAAGCTTATGAAGAAGCGCTTGCCGGCCTGTTCGCCAGAATGGATCCACCCGTTCCACGCGGCTTTTGCCGGCCATCGCTGGAACTGCTGATCGACCTTACAGCCTGAGGGCGGCATACGCTTTCAACGCCACAGCCAGGTGGTCGTAGAGAAGCCTGACGCGCTTGCTGGAGCGGAGGTCTTCATGCATGACCAGCCACATCTCCAGCTTGAACGCGATGTGCGATGGCAGGATCGGAACGAGATCGGCGCTGCGCGCGGCAATTCCGTCCTGTGCGCCGCCGATTCCGAAACCCGCGCGTAGTGCATTGAGCTGCGCATAATCGTCATCCGTGCGCAGGGCAAAAAGCGCGCGCGCGATCGGCGTGCCGCCGGTGTCCATCGACCGGAACGCAGAGGCATCGCGGTCGAAGCCGATGATCGTGTGACGCGCGAGGTCTTCGATGGTGCGCGGCGTGCCGTGGCGGGCGAGATAATCGCGATGCGCATAGAGATGGATGTGAACGGCGCCGAGACGCTTGACGACCAGCGATTTCTGCGTCGGGCGCATCATGCGGATTGCGATGTCGGCCTCGCGCCGCGAGAGATCCTGATTGCGGTTGGACAGCGCCAGCTCAATCGCGATGTTCGGATGATCCCTGCGAAACGCCGTCAGGATCGGCGGCAAAACTTCCGCGCCGATCAGGTTGCTGGCGGTGAGCCGGACTGTGCCACCCGTCTCTGCCGCTTCGCCGGAGGCCGCCCGCTGGAATGCCTCGGCTGCCGCTTCCATTGCTTCGGCATGGAACGCGAGCTCGCGTGCCGCCGGTGTAGGGGTGAGGCCGTGCTGCGACCGCGCGAACAGCTTGGCGCCGAGGGAGTCTTCCAAAGCGTCGATGTGGCGGCCAAGCGTCGGCTGGGTCAGGCCCAAGGCGCGCGCCGCAGCGGACAGGCTCCCTTCCCGCAAGGCACCCAAAAAAGAGCGGTACAGGTCCCAGTCGGTTTCAGCCATACAATAATGTATAGTGAGAAAACGAAGTTGAGCAATTCCTGTTTATATCGCGACGGCCCATTGTCCTTCCATGGAAACCACCGCCACTTTCGCAGAACCTGCAACGGCTCGCGACAGCGTGCGCACGCTGCTTCGGCTTGAGGCGCTTGCGTTGCTGCTTGCGGCGCTCGCGCTGTATGCGCGTGTGGCCGGTGACTGGTGGCTGTTCGCGAAGCTCTTCCTGATTCCGGACGTGAGCTTAGCCGCCTATCTCTTTGGTAATCGCGCGGGCGCCATTGGCTACAACGCCGCGCACTCCACCACCGGCCCGCTTGCGCTCGGCGCCGCGGCGCTCGCTTTGGACCAACCGATGGCACTCGCAGTCGCACTGATCTGGCTCGCGCATGTCGGGTTCGATCGCGCGCTGGGCTACGGCCTCAAATACGCGAGCGGCTTTTCGGACACGCATCTCGGCCGCATCGGCCGCAAGACATAGGAGACTCTCCATGTTCATCGGTCACTACGGACCCGCGCTCGCCGCCAAGCCTATCGTCAAGCCTATCCCGCTGTGGCTCCTCTTTGTCGCCGTGCAATGGTTGGACGTGTGCTGGTCGGCGCTTGTTCTGTCCGGTGTCGAGAAGGTGCGCATCGTTCCGGGCTTCACCGAGGGAAGTCCGCTCGACCTTTACTTCATGCCTTATACGCACGGCCTCATCGGGGCTGTGATCCTGTCCTTCGTCTTCGGTGTCATCGCACTGCTGTTCGTGCATGACCGCCGAGTCGCCGTGATCGCCGTCGTCGCCGGCGCCGTGTTCTCACACTGGGTGCTCGACTTCGTGGTGCATGTGCCGGACCTCCCGCTCATCGGCGATACCGACAAGGTGGGCCTCGGTCTGTGGCATTGGCTGTGGATCAGCCTGCCGCTCGAACTCGCGACCCTGATCGCCGGCGCGATTGTCTATAGGCGTAGCGTTTCTTCGAAGACACGGCTCGGCGATCTGTGGCTGTGGGTGTTCGTCGCGGCAATGGCGGCGGTGGAATTGTACGGCACGTTCGGACCCATGCCGGCGACACCGGCGGCCGAGGCAGAGACGGCTCTGTTCGCCTATGGCCTGCTGGCGCTCCTGGCGGGTGTGGTGGACTGGGCACGCGGAACCAGCCGCGGCTAAACCACTGACAGATATAAAGTTTCACGGCTTACCTTGTCTTGGAATAGCGATTGCGGGCCCCAAGGGCCGCCGCTATAACCCCGGCCCTCTGGAGAGGCGTATCACTGTCGAAGGGATTGTGTATGGGCATCCAACTCCCGGCCAGTTACAGGCCGTCGGAAACCGAACCCTTTATGAATGAGAAGCAGCGGGAGTATTTCCGCCGCAAGCTCAACGCCTGGAAAGAAGACATTCTTCGCGAAAGCCGCGAAACGATTCAGAACCTGCAGGCCGAGACCGTGCCGCATGCCGATCTTGCCGACCGCGCCTCGACCGAGGCCGAACGCCAGCTCGAACTCAGGACACGCGACCGTCAGCGCAAGCTGATTGCGAAAATCGAATCGGCGCTGCGCAGGCTCGATGACGGCTCCTACGGCTTCTGCGAAGAGACCGGCGAACCGATCGCGCTCAAGCGTCTCGATGCGCGCCCGATCGCGACCCTGTCGCTCGAAGCGCAGGAACGCCACGAGCGCCGGGAGAAGGTTTATCGGGACGATTGAGAGTGGCTTGACGACTTAAAAAACAAAACGGCCGGGATCTACGTCCCGGCCGTTTCGCTTTTGCCCCTCCGCCCACCAAGGCGAAGTCTTCAAATTACCACGGCATCAGGATGTCGAAGAGCTGCGAGCCGTAGCGCGGCGTCTGCACATCGCTGACCGTGCCCTTGCCGCCATAGGTGATGCGCGCTTCAGCGATCTGCGCGAGATCGATCGTGTTGGCGCTGGTGATGTCTTCCGTGCGCACGATGCCGGTGACCTGCAGATCGCGCATCTCGTTGTTGACCTTCATCTGCTGATGGCCGCCGATCACCATGTTGCCGTTGGGCAGAACCTGGGTGACGAGGGCCGCGAGCGTGAGGTTCACGCTTTCCGACCGGTCGATGCCACCGCCGCCGACATTGGAGGTGTCGGAGCCCATCTTCACCAGGCTCGACGGATCCATGCTGGAGGGCAGCGATTTCTCGAGCCCGAAGAAGTTGGTGAGGTTTGCATCTTCGGAATTTGTACGCGTGCGATTGGTCGTGTTGGAGAATTTCGCAGCATCCGCGACCGAGACATTCACCGTGATGATATCGCCAATGCGGCTGGCGCGCGGATCGTGGAAGAAGCTGCGCGCACCGGTCTGCCAAAGCGAACTGTTTCCGCGCGGCTCAGTCGGAGCCGCCGGCATCGGCATATTGGTGACTGTCTGCGCGACGGGGCCGGTGATCGGCGCAACCTTGGGTCCGCCGTCGATATCCTTGATGCGGTCCACCGCGCTGCAACCCGCGAGTGCGACCGTGGCCGACAATCCCAACACCATTTTCGATATCAAACGCATGTGTCTTGTTCCCTGGGTTCTTGTTCTCAGCGGCTGGCGACACGCGTACTAACGCCGCCCATGCCGGAGATTGCTTTCACCGTGCCCGGACCCGTGACGACCGCGCTGATCTGACGGTACGAAGCCGGGTTCTGAACGGTTACTGTGTCGCCGACGCCGCCTTCGCTCATCGCGCGGCCGGTTGCGGTCAAGGTCACGCCCGGTGCGTCGAAGATCATCGTCACGGTGGTGCCTTTGGTGACCAGGATCGGCGAGCGCACATCGTCGTTGCGCATACTCTGGCCGGCGCGCAGGACGCGGCGCGTCTGCTGGCCCACGATGCTGTCCATCGCCGTGGCCGTGCCCGGCATGATCGCGTTCGCGGCGACGAATTCGTAGGCGAGATCGGATTCGACGAGCGTCTCGCCGCGCGCGATGTCGCGACTCGGCACGACGATGCGGACACCCGTATCGGCAAAGGCCGGATAGGCCATCGCCAGCGCGCAAACAAAGAGGAATATCGCTTTCATGGCTTACTGCCCTAGCTGAGACGTTTCCTGCAGCATCTGATCTGCAGCCGTGATCACTTTCGAATTCATTTCATAGGCGCGTTGCGCGGTGATGAGCGACGTCATCTCCTGCACCGCATTGACGTTCGCGCCTTCGAGGAAGCCCTGCTGGATCGTGCCGTAGCCTGTCGATCCCGGAACGCCGCTCTGCGGTGCGCCCGAAGACGGCGTCTCGGTGAAGAGGTTGTCGCCAGTCGCGTTCAAGCCGCCCTCGTTCGGAAAGCGCGTCAGCTCGATCTGGCCGACGGAGGCCGGCGTCGTCGTGCCGGGGATCGTTGCCTGCACCTGACCCTGCGCATTGATCGTCACGCCGGTCGCGTTCGCGGGAACGGCGATGCCCGGTGCCACGACATAGCCTTTGTCGGTGACCAGCTGGCCTTCCGGCGAGAGCGAGAAATTGCCGGCGCGCGTATAGGAGTCGGTGCCATCCGGCATCGTGATGCGGAAGTAGCCCGAGCCGTTGATCGACAGATCGTAAGGATTGGCGGTCTGCGTCAGCGAGCCCTGGCTGATGATGCGGTACACCGCGGCGGTGCGCACACCGGCGCCGAGTTGGATGCCGCTCGGCAGAACCGTTCCGGAATCCGACGACTGCGCGCCCGGCTGCTCGACGTTCTGGTACAGCAGGTCCTGGAATTCGGCGCGCTGCGTTTTGTAGCCCGTCGTGTTCATGTTCGCCAGATTGTTGGCGATGACTTCGACGTTTGTCTGTTGCGCCAGCATTCCGGTGGCGGCGATCGCGAGAGCTCGCATGATGGTTCTCCTTAACTTCCTGGCGTCGCGCCGAGTTTGTCGATGGCCTGACGCAATAGATCTTCCTGGGATTTGGTCATGGTCGCGGTCGCCTGATAGGCGCGCATGACATCGATCATGCGCGAGATCTCGACCACGGGCTGAACGTTGGAGCCTTCCAGCGTGCCCTGCGTGATCTTGAAATCCACCGCGGCGTTCGGCGTTTCGGTGGCGGAAAACATGTTCGCGCCGACCTTCTGCATGGCCGCTTCATTGTTGAAATTCATGATCTTGAGCTTGGCGATCTGACCGTTCTTGCCGCTCAGCGTCCCATCGACACCGATGTGAATGTTGCCGTCGTCGGGGTTGATGTTGATCGCGCCGCCATCGCCCTGCACCGCGTTGCCATTGTCATCGACGATCTGACCGTTGGTATCGAGATCGAAATGGCCGTTGCGGGTATAGCGAGGTCCGGCCGTGGTCTGCACGACGAAGAAGCCCTTGCCGTGAAGCGAAACGTCGAACTGGCCGCCGGTCGATTGCTGCGGACCCTCACTCATATCGCGGACGATGCCGGTGTCCTGCACGAAAGAGATTGTCTGCGTGCCCGTCTCGCCCTCACCTGGCGCGACCTGGGCCATATATTGCTGGAACGTCGGCTGCTCACGGCGGTAACCGGGCGTCGAGACGTTGGCGATATTGTTCGCGATCACGTCCATCGATTGGAACGCGGCGAGCTGCTGTGAGAGCGAAACGAGAAGAGAGTTGTCCATGGTCCGCGGTCCTTTCTGGTCCGCAAGGCCATCACTGCAGTCGCCGTGCCATAGGAAAAGCCGCAGAATTGCTGGGTTTTCAGGGATCAGCACGGTGGCGTGCGGCAAACTCTGCCGGGATAAAGCTGCCAACCCCGGCGATTTGAACCACTCCTTAACCACGTCCGAATACCTTGCGTTCACCAAGAGTGACGAGGGCGGGCATGTCGAAGGCAAAGAAACTGGAAGTCGCGAAGACGGAGGACGCGCCGGAAGGTGCTGAAGCCGCTGCCGATGGGGAACCGAAGCAAGGTTTTGTTAAGAAACTGCTCGGCAACAAGAAGCTGCTGATCATCGCGGCGGCCGGTTTGCTGCTGGTCTTGGGTGGCGGCGGAGCCGGACTCTATTTCTTCGTGTTTTCCGCGCCGAAAGCCGACGCGACCAGGACCGCGAACGCCGAACCCGTGCCGGTGACGCCGCCGCAGGTCGCGTTCTACGACGTCCCCGACATCATCGTGAACATTCAGAGCGCCGACGGCAGCCCCGCTTATCTCAAGCTTGCGACCTCGCTCGAACTGAACAACGCCGACGAAAAGGCCGGGATGACGGCGCTGATGCCGCGCATCGTGGACCAGTTCCAGGGCTATCTGCGCGAATTGCGCATCGACGACCTCAAAGGCTCCGCCGGCGTGCTGCGCCTGAAGGAAGAGCTTCTGCGCCGCATCAATGTCGCGGCGGCCCCGTATCACGTGCGCGACGTGCTGCTCAAAGAAATGATTGTCCAGTAGGATCCCATGACCGACGAAACCTCCACCGTAGATTCCCCCGAAGCCGGCAACGAGACCGATACGTTCGAAGCGCCGCAGGCTTCTGCGACCGGTGAGCGCATCCTGAACCAGGAAGAGATCGACTCTCTTCTCGGCTTCGACGTCAACAACGACCAGCTGCAGGACAAGAGCGGCGTCCGCGCGATCATCAACTCGGCGCTGGTGTCCTACGAACGCCTGCCGATGCTTGAGATCGTGTTCGACCGCCTGGTGCGATTGATGACCACATCCTTGCGCAATTTCACGTCGGACAATGTCGAAGTCAGCCTCGACAGCATCACCTCGATCCGCTTCGGCGATTACCTGAACTCCATTCCGCTGCCGGCCATTCTCGCCGTGTTCCGCGCCGAACAGCTCGACAATTACGGCCTCTTCACCGTCGACTCGAACCTGATCTATTCCATCGTGGACGTGCTTCTCGGCGGTCGCCGCGGTTCGTCGGCGATGCGCATCGAAGGCCGTCCCTACACGACCATCGAACGCACGCTGGTGCAGCGCATGATCGAGGTCATCCTCGAAGACATGTGCGCCGCGTTCGAACCGCTGGCGCCCGTCAATTTCTCGCTCGACCGTCTGGAAACCAATCCGCGCTTTGCCGCGATCGCGCGCCCCGCCAATGCCGCGATCCTGGTCAAGCTGCGCATCGACATGGAAGACCGTGGCGGCCGCACCGAATTGCTGTTGCCCTACGCGACTCTGGAACCGATCCGCAAATTGCTGCTGCAGCAATTCATGGGCGAAAAGTTCGGCCGCGATTCGATCTGGGAAAGCCATCTGGCGACCGAGCTCTGGTCCACCACCGTCGACATCGACGCCATCCTCGACGAGATGCAGATGCCGCTGAACAAGGTGATGAACCTGCAGGTCGGCGACACCGTGATGCTGAACGCGACGCCGGATAGCAAGATCGAGATGCGCTGCCGCGGCGTGCCGCTGCTCAAGGGCCGTATGGGCCGCGTCGGGTCGTCCGTCGCGATCAAGGTGGACGAAGCCGTCGAACGCACAGACGCCTCGCGCGCGCTTTAGGGGACTCAAATGACAACGATTGCGACTTTCATCATCGAAGGCGGCTTGTGCCTGCTCCTCGCGGCGACACTGGTCTATTGCATGGTTCTGGAGCGCCGGCTGAGGGCCGTGCGCCAGGGTCAGCAGGAAATGAACGCTCATATCGGCGATCTGAACGCTTCCCTTGCCACCGCCGGCGCGTCTTTGCGCGCCATGCAGGCAGCGGCGGGATCGGTCGGCGAGCAGCTGGATCGCAAGCTCGCCACCGCGCGCGCAACGATCGATGAGCTATCGCTGGTTTCAGGTTCGGCTGAACGTATTGCGCAGCGCATGGAGCGCACAGTCGATAACAATGCCGCTGCCCGCGCGCCGGTACGCCAGGCGAGCGGTCATCTTCCTTCAGGCAGCGTCATGGGCCGCCTTGATGCCTTGAGGGCTGCACGATGAACAAATTCCGCCTTCTGCCGACCGTCGTGATCGCCGGCGTGGCGCTCCTGGGCCTCAAAGGCTTCGGCCTTGTCCATGGCGCCATGGCGCAAACGAAAGACGCTATCCAGGTCGCGGCGAACGGCCCGAGCGATGGCATCGTTGCGCCGAAAGACATCGCCAGCGACGACAGCGAGACCGCGAGCGCGTCGGAAGTCGATGTCCTGACCAGCCTCTCCAAGCGCCGCAGCGAGCTCGATTCCCGCGCGCGCGACCAGGCGATGCGCGAAAACGTGCTCGAAGCGACCGAAAAGCGCGTCGACGCCAAGATCGCGGCGCTGAAACTGTTGCAAACCCAGATGACCACGCTGCTTGGCCAGCGCGACGCGGCGCAGGAGAAGCAGGTCGCATCACTGGTGAAGACCTATTCCTCGATGAAGCCGAAAGATGCCGCGCGCATCTTTGACGGCCTCAGCGATGATGTGCTGGTGCCGGTCGCGCAGGCGATGAAGTCGGATGCATTGGCGCCTGTGCTGGCTGCGATGAACCCGCAGAACGCGCAGAAGCTGACGGTCAAGCTCGCGGGAAGACTCGCGCTGCCGGAAACCGCTGCCGCCACGATGCCGGCTCCGCCGAGCGCCCTTCCCGCTCCGCTACCGTCCATTGCACCGCAAGCGGCGGCGACTCCGGCGGCCGATGCGTCCAAAACACCGGGCCAGCAGGCACAGGCAACACCGCCGGCGACACAACCCCAAACCCCCGCGCCTAAGGCTCCGGCTGCAGCGGGTGCCCATGGCTAAGGTAGCGGCATCGCGCGCAGTTCTTCTCGCGCTCGCGCTTTCCAGCGTGAGCCCGAGCGCGCGCGCAGATTCGCTCACCACCAACACCTCGAATGGTTACGCGCGCCTGCTCTTCACGTTGACGCCGGCAGGACACGCAACGGCAGCGGCAACGGGTGGCGTGTTGACGATCGGCTTCGATCGCAAGATCTCTGCCGATCCGACAGCACTGGCGCAGAACCTGCCCGCCTATATCGGCAGCGCGCGCGCCGATGCCGACGGCAAGACGTTTCATTTCGCGCTGGCGCAGCAGGTGCGCATGCATTCGAGCGCGTCGGGCGACAAGGTCGCGATCGATCTCGCGCCCGCGAGTTTCGCGGGAACGCCGCCGGACCTTCCACCGCCGCCGTCGAAAGCCGTCGTCGCGGTCGATCCGAACACACTCGCACCGCTCAAGGTACGCGCCGGTGCCTACAAGAATTTCACGCGGATTGTTTTCGATTGGCAGAGGAACGTCTCCTACGCCGTGTTTCCCGGCGCGGGAAAGCTCACGGTTCGCTTCGAGACATTGGCGCGGCCAGACTTCTCCGCCCTCGTCCGCCAGTCGCCGCCCTGGGTGAAGAACGCGGCCTGGCATGTCGAAGGCAAAGGCATCGTCGTCGAGTTCGATACCGATCAGGATTCCAGCTATCACGATTTCCGCGATGGCCAGCGTATCGTGATCGACGTGCTCGCGCCGAAGACAGACGCCGATGCCTATGCGCCGCCGGGCACGGCGAAGGTCAAGCCGACCATCGTCGCCGCCAACGCGCCAAAGAAAAACGCGGTGACCGGTGCGCAGGCACAGGCGATCGCAACGGCAGCCGCGAAGCTGTCCGGCAACGCCGTCGTGACGCCAGCCCCGCAAACGCCAGCCAAACCGGCGCCGCAACAGGTCGCCGTCGCAACACCGTCGCCTGCTGTAACGCCAGCCACAACGACACCGGCTGCAGCCACGACATCCACACAGGCCGCCGGATCTGCCACGCCCCCTCCCACCGAGCCGTTGAACGACGCGCAGGGCAAGCTCACGCGCGACGGCGCGGTGATGACCTTCCCGGGTGCCGGACGCAGAGGTTCCGCCGTGTTCATGCGCGGCATGACCGCGTGGATCGTGCTGCAGGACGCACTGCCCCTCGACGCCGCAAAGCTGAAAGCGCAGCTCGGCACCTTCCCCGATCAGGTCGATGCCTCCAGCGGCAACAACGTCACCATCCTGCGCCTGACCCTGAAGCAGCCGGAACAGATCGCCGCGTTCCCCGACGGCTCGAACCTGAAAGTCGTGATCGCACCGCAGGTGACGCCCAACGCCACCGCCATCGGTTTCGCACGCAACCAGGACGACGCGACGCATTCCTCGCTGAGCACGTTGCTGCCCGGCGCGACCCGGACCCTGAACCTCGTCGATCCTGTCGCGGGCGATGAGCTGGTTCTCGTTCCCGCCGCTGCAGGCCGCGCGCAGTTGAACGAACGCTCTTACGTCGAATTCGAATCCTTGAAGACCGCATCCGGTCTTGTGCTGTCGCCTTTCGTGGACGATCTCGCCGTCACCATCAACACGACGCGCGTCACGATCACCCGCAATGGCGGCCTCGCATTGACCGCGCCGACGATGCCGGTCGCGGATTCTCCTGCAGCGCTGGCGAACAGCGGCGCCGGTGCGGCCTATCTGAATTTCGCGGCCTGGTCGCAGATCCAGGGCGGCAGCTTCCTCGCCACCGAACGCCGTCTGCGCGCGGCGACGGCGCGGCTGAAAGTCGAAGACGCCAATCACGCGCGTCTTGCACTGGCGCGGTTCTATCTCGCCAATCATTTTGCCGCCGAGACGCTCGGCCTGATCAATCTGATGCAGGCCGCCGATCCGGCACTTCAGAGCGATCGCCAGCTGCTTACCATGCGCGCGGCGGCCGATTACGAGATGGGCCGCTATCGCGATGCCCATAACGATATCGCCGGCACGGCGTTCGATGGCGACCGCCACGCGGCGCTGTGGCGCGGCCTGATCGAAGCGTCGCTCGAAGACTGGAACAACGCGCAGACGGATCTGGATCGCGCCGGTCCCGTGCTGCATCTGTATCCGAAGGAATGGCAGGCCCGCGTGCGGCTCGCGAGCGCAGAAGCGGCGCTCGGACGCGGACACCTGGAGATTGCCGACGCCGCCTTGGCGCGCCTGCCCGACGATCTGCCGCAATCGCTCATGCTCGACGCACAGCTCGGACGTGCGCGCCTCTATGCCGCCGAGGGCCGCAAGGATGCCGCGCCTCTATTCGCCGCCGTCGAGAACAGCGGCGACGAACGCCAGGCGGCGCGGGCCGTATTCTATCGCATCAACGCGTCGCTCGCGGCCGGAACGATGACGACACCGGTGGCGATCAACGAACTCGAGAATTTGCGCTTCCGCTGGCGCGGCGATGCGCTCGAGATGAAAACGCTGCGCAAGCTGAGCGCGCTGTATTTCTCCAAACAGCATTGGCGTGAAGGCCTGCGCACCCTGCACATCGCGGCCCAAAGCTCTTCGAACGACGATGGAGCCCGTCAGGCACAGGACGATATGCGCGCCGCGTTCGTGAACCTGTTCCTGCGTGGTCAGGCCGACAAAATTCCACCGGTCGAAGCGCTGTCGCTGTTCTACGACAATATCGAACTCACCCCGATCGGGCCCGATGGCGACGAGATGATCCGGCGCATGGCCGACCGTCTGGTTGCGGTCGACCTGCTCGGCCCCGCCGCCGATCTTCTGAAATACCAGATCGACAAGCGCCTTGACGGCATTGCGCGCGCGCAGGTCGCGGCCACCTTGGCCGGGATCTATCTGCTCGACCGCAAGCCCGAACTCGCCTTCGACGAAATCCGCAACACGCAGGTCAGTGGCCTGCCCGACGATGTCGGCCATCAGCGTCTGCTGCTCCAGGCCCGCGCGCTGGCCGGACTGAAGCGCTGGACCGACGCACTCGATCTCGTCTCGGTCGATCAGCAGGCCGACACGGCCCGGCTGCGCGCCGACATCTATTGGGAAAGCGGCAACTGGGCCATCGCAGGCCAGGAAGCTGAACAGGCGGCTGGCCCGCACTGGAACGACGCCGCGCCGCTCAGCGAAAACGACCGGCGCGAAGTGATGCGTGCGGCCGTGGCCTACTCGCTCGCCAACGATGAGACCAGTCTTGACCGGTTGCGCGACCATTTCGCCGCGAAGATGAAAACGACGCCGGACTCCAACGCCTTCCAGGTCGTGAGCGACCGCATAGACGCACACGGCGCGGCATTCCGTGACGCGGCGGCACAGATCGCTTCCATCGACACGCTCAAGAGCTTCATGAAAGACATCCGCGCGCAGAGCGCTGCGCGCGTGAACTAGACTGCGAACTCGCCGCCATCGTGATAAGGCGTAGGCGGCCTCCGTCGATTGTCGGCGACAACGGCGCGGAACTGACGAGCACGGCGATCCTGTGCTGGTCGCGGGAGACACGGCTGGAGTGGCGCCACTTCGCGCCAGGCAGGCCGACGCAGGACGCCTTCACCGAGAGATTCAATGGATGGCTTCGGCTTTTCTTCGTCACCGTTTTTTAGTTGCACGTTGTCTTGTTGCGAAAAACGGTGACAGTTTTGTTGAGATCGTTGGTGACGAGAATATCCTGTTTCTTCTCGCTGCCGCCGTGAAACTGACCGACTGCCACGCCCAAAGGATATTTTCCGGTAGAAAAGTCCGTAGATGGACCGAATGTGCCGTCGCCGTTTCCGGGTAGGACGCTCATGGTACCGCCGATAAGATTTGCCACTGCCAGATCGGAAAATTTGTCGCCATTAAAGGTTCCAACGGCTAGACCATCCGGCCCCGCGCCAACTGAATAATCCGCGTGCCCTTGAAAAGAGCCGTCGCCATTTCCCAGAATCACGCTCACACTACCTGTCTGCCCGTTGTTATAATTCGCCGTCGCCAAATCGATTTTGTGATCACGGTTGAAATCACCGGCAACAACCACCGCAGGCGCAGTTCCCGTAATTTGGTCTTTGTGATTGCCGAACGTTCCGTCACCGTTCCCCAAAAGAATGCTGATAACGCTGGCGTAATATCCCGTCACGGCAAGATCGACTTTGCCGTCATGATTGAAGTCCGCCGCCGCGACAGAATATGGCTCCTTTCCCGTCGCGAACGCCTTCATCGCGCCAAATGTCCCGTCGCCATTGTTGAGCAGCACGCCAACCGTGTCGCTGCCTTCATTCGCGACCGCAATGTCCTGCTTCTTGTCGCCGTTGAAATCGGCAACGGCTACCCAGTGGGGGAACTGCCCCGCCGTGTAGTTCTGATGAGCCTGGAATGTCCCGTCTCCATTTCCCAGCAATACGCTGACGGCCGCTTGCGTGTCATCGCCCACGACCAGGTCTAAATTGCCGTCGCCATTGAGATCGGCCATCGCCAATGCATCGGGCCCATTTCCGGTTGCGAACACATTGGGCTCCTTTTGAAATCGCCCGTTGCCGTCACCCAAATAGATATCGACAGACCCACTGCCCCCGCCGTTGTAATTCACCTGTGCGAAGTCGAGATTGCCGTCCTTGTTAAAATCCCCGACAACAATCGTCTGAGGGTTGGCGCCCGTTGTGTAGTTTGTTTGCTTGAACTGCAAAGTGCACGCACGCACCGCTGCGCCAGAACCGGAAGTCGGAATCCGCGCATGGGCAATGGCGCCTGAGCTTACGCCCATCAGAAGCACCAGAATGAATTTCTGAAGAGAAGCGCCTCGCATACCTATCTCCCAAAATCACTTTGCCCAGGACAAACGTGCAATTTTAGAACCATTCCGTCTGATCGCCAACCCGATAACGCGTTCTCATCGCGCTGAGACACGGCCGCCCAATCGACTTGAATGGTCCAACCGTTTTGTCAGACGCTCAGAAAAAGACGCCCGCTTTACCAGTCAAATATGATCGCGATGGACGAGCAATGGAGGACGCTTGCTCTGCCAATATAATAAATTGCGAAAGCCAAAACAGGTTGCGACGCATCCAAAGCCTCCGAGTCGCGGAGCAACGGAGTCGCCAACGATCCTGCCAACGATGGCCGCTGATCGCTTCCCGGGACATGGCCGCCAACTAGGCGCTGCGCGCTTTTTCGCCGGCAAGCACCGAGTCAAGCCAACCAATCGCACGCCCGGCGATCTTCTCCCAGCCTGGTTCGCCGATCAGCCAGTGGCTGTGGCCTTTGATCTCTTCGAACTTTCCGCGGCCGTGATAGCGGGACGCGATGCGCGACACCGTGGACGGCGGATTGATCTTGTCGCCGGAGCCGACGAGACACAGCACCGGACACGTCACGTCGCGCGCAGAGACATGACCGGCGCGCCTGTGATCGAAGCTCCAATTCATGATCTCGAACGTCGCCTGCCCCGATTCCGGAACAAACCGCGCATAGACCGTGCTGCGCGTTGCTTCATCGAGCCTGTCGAGAGAATGCGCGGCTGCGATCTGATAGCTCGGCTGGATGATCGTGCCGCGATAGTCGCCGCCTGCGAACAGCAAGGTCTGCGCCGACGCGATCTCGAAGATCGTGGACGGCAGCGTGCCCCAGGGCGCCGACGGCGCGAGCAGCACCAACGCTTTCGCGAGACCCTTGGCGGCCAGCATCTGCGCCAGCAGTCCGCCCATCGAATGACCGACGAGGATCGGCGCTTCGTCCAGACCCGCAATCAGCTTTTCAAGATCGGCGGCATAGTCGAAAAGACTGACCTTGCCGAGTTCGCGCGGTGGCGAACGCCCACTGTCGTGATGGCGCAGATTCGGCGCATGAACCTTGTAGGCCGTGTCGAACGGCCCGCGAAATTCGTCGAACGACCATGCACCGCAGAACGCGCCGTGGATCATCAGCAAAGGAGCACGCGCACGTTTTGCCATCAGGCGGGAAACGCCAGATCGCGGAAGGCTTCGATCACCTTGGTGTAGGTGTCGCGTTTGAACGGTACGATCATGCGCGGCAGTGCTTCCATCGCCAGCCACTTCCATTCGCCGAATTCGGGCTCATCGGTTGCGACATTGATGTCCTTGTCGGTGCCGGTGAAGCGCATGGCGAGCCATTTCTGGCGCTGACCGCGATAGCGGCCCTTGAGCGCCACACCGACGAGATGCGCGGGCAGATCGTAGTCCAGCCAGCCATCCATTTCGCGCAGCAAGTCGGCCTTGTTGGTGCCGATTTCTTCCTTGAGCTCACGCAACGCGGCTTGCTCAGGATTCTCGCCCATGTCGATGCCACCCTGCGGCATCTGCCAGCCTTCGACGGTCTGGTCGATACGGCGGCCGACGAACACCAGCCCTTCACCATTGATCAGCATGACGCCGACGCAGGGACGGTAAGGCAGATCTTCGTGGCGCACGGTAAGGCCGGGACGCGGCATGAAACGCAGCTCTATTTGGACTGCGCGACTATGGCCGATGCGGGGACCAGAACAAAGCCCCGTCCGGCAAGTCCCTGTGCCCAATTTCGCACACGATCGATATTGACCGGTGTGAGCCCGCCGGAACCCGCCGCACTGCCCCGCGCGCGCGCCAGCGTTTCCAGTGCCGAGAGACGGTGATCGATCTCCATCGCTGTCTGGATCGTGTCGATTTCGGAATCGGCCTGCGCGAACGGCACGCCGACGCGCGCGGCGACGTCCGGTGCGGCGGAATGCGTCGCCTGACCATTGTCGTAGAACATGAGCCCGCGCCGCGCGAGGTAGGTCAGCATCGGCTCCAGCGAATTCGCATCGGAGAGAAAACGTCCGCCGAGAAGATTGGTCACGCCGGCATAACCGGAGAAGCGTGTGAGCGCCCACACCAGACGCTCCGTGTTCGCATCCTCGCCAGCGCCCGAGCGCAACGTATGCGGACCCGGATCGCTGTCGGGAAAATCGTAAGGCTCCATCGGAACCTGGAGCAACACTTCATGACCCTGCGCGCGCGCCAACGCGACCCAGTGCTGTGCATCGCTCGCATAGGGCGCGACGGCGAGCGTCACGCCCACCGGCAATCCCTTCAGCGCGGCTTCGGTCTGCTTGGCGCTGATGCCCAGCCCGCCGATGACGATCGCAATGCGCGGATGCCCATCGCTGATCGCAGCCGGAGAATAGGCGCGCATCGGCGTCGTGCCGTCGTCGGCAATGCGCGGCAAAGGCCCCATCGGCGTGTTCTCGATCAGCGCAGGATCGGCAATCAGCGCGCGGCCGGAATAGATCTGTTGTGTGACCTTGGGCGGAATGGCCTCGGGCACCGGGCCCTGCTCAGCCGGGTTCGGCGGCGGTGCCGGTTGCGCCGGGGCAACGACGCCCATGGCGGGATGCGCCGAATGGGGCGCCGGAAGATTCATCGCCACGACCGAGTCGCCGGCATGCGGATCGCCGAGAAACGTGATCCCGGCGCCGGCAACGATCAGCAGGATGAAAAACGCAAGATAGGCCAGCGCCAGAGGGTGCGGTCTCCGGCGCGCGCCAGCGTCCATGGATCTATTGGCGGCCATGGACGCATAAGGCCCGCAACATGGTTACGCGCCGGTTAATGTCACCCTATTCGGCCTTCGCCGCCGTCTTGGTGTCCTTCGTCGTCACCGCGCTCACGGTCGTCTGGCCGCGCAGCAGGTCGAGGGCATAGGAGAGCTGGAAGTCGTCGTACTTCTTGCCCGGCGCGGGGCGATAGACCTGCGCGTCCGGCTTCTTGATGACGGGTTCGCCGATCAGATGGCCGGGAAGATCGGCCTCGCTGGGACGCGCGATCTTCGGGATATTCTCTTCGTCACCCTGCGCCACCATGATGTCGGGGATAATGCCCTGTGCCTGGATCGAGTGGCCGGACGGCGTGTAGTAGCGCGCCGTCGTCAGGCGCAGCGCGCCACCGGCATCGCCGAGCGGGATGATCGTCTGCACGGAGCCTTTGCCGAACGAAGTGATGCCGACAACCGTCGCACGCTTGTGGTCCTGAAGAGCACCCGCGACGATTTCCGACGCCGAGGCCGTGCCGCCATTGACGAGCACGACGACCTTTTTGCCGTCCGTCAGATCGCCGGGCCTTGCGTCATAGCGCTGCGTATCGTCGGCATGACGGCCACGGGTCGAGACGATCTCACCCTGTGTCAGGAAATCATCCGACACCTGGATGGCCTGATCGAGCAACCCACCCGGATTGTTGCGCAGGTCGAGGACGTAGCCCTTGATGCCCGGGCCGATCTGACGCTTGAGCTCGCGGATGCCTTTTTCCATGCCGCTGGCTGTCTGCTCGTTGAAGCCGGTCAGGCGCAGATAGCCGACATCGCCTTCGCGATGCCATTTGGCGCTGTCCACGCGAATGATCGCGCGCGCGAGGATAACGTCGAACGGCTTCTTCTGGCCCTGGCGCAGGATTGTCAGCTTGACCTTGGAACCGGCCGGGCCGCGCATCTTGTCGATTGCGGCGTTCAGTTCGAGACCCTGGATCGCGGTGCCGTCGATGCCGGCGATGAAGTCGCCGGTCTTGATGCCGGCCTTCGCCGCGGGCGTATCGTCGATGGGCGAGATGACCTTGATCAACCCGTCTTCCATCGTCACTTCGATGCCGACGCCGCCGAACTCACCCTTGGTCTGGATCTGCATGTCCGCATAGGACTTCGGATCCATATAGCTCGAATGCGGATCGAGGCCCGTCACCATGCCGTCGATGGCGGCGTTGACGAGTTCGCTGTCCTGCACCGGACGCACGTAATTCTTTCTGACCGTGTCGAAGGCCTGGCTGAAGAGATCGAGCTGGCGATAGGTCGACATGTCGTTGGCGCCGTGGGCTGCCTGCATCAGACCGAATGCAGCGGATGCCATCGCCGCGCCGAGGGCGACATACGCAACTGGTTTCATGATCTCTGAGCCTTCCTTAAGTCGACCGCCATCCAGGGAGCCGGACTGGTACCATGCCCGCTTTGTCGTAACTCAAAATATAATCGCACGTCCTGGCCGGATTTGGGCATGATTCCGACAGGTTCGCCCGCCAGCACCTCGTCATTTGGCCGCACGTCCACGCGGCCGAGCCCTGCCAGAACCAGATCGTATCCAGCCGCCAACTCCAAGATCAAGACATAGCCGGTCTTATGGTAACGACCCGCGAAAAGAACCTGGGAGTCGGCAGGTGCGATCACCCGCGCCCCCTCTGAAACCGCGAAGGTCAGCCCCGGCGCACGCGCGCCGCCGACCCCGTCTATCCCGCCCGGAACCACGGTTCCGACGACCGGCTTGATCAGGGAATGTGCCTGCAAAGCGCCGGGTTGACCGCCCTTTTGCGCCGTCACCTCCACGACCGCTTTCTGGTCGGGCAATCTGCGCAGCTGCGCGACCTTTTCCAGCAGCGCCTGCAGATCGGCGGCGGCGATCGCGGCCTGCGCGAGCTTCGACTCCAGATCGCCATAGCGGCTCGACGCCGCATCCGCTTCGAGTTGTTTGGTCGCGAGAAGTTGATCGAGTTCCACGCGCGCGGCGCGAAGGTTCGTTGCGTTTTTTACACCCTGGACACGGCGCGCGATGAGCGCGCTGCGCGTCTTCTGAAGCTGCACGATGCGTTTCGAGAGCGACGCCGCCGCTTGATACACATGCGGTGCCGATGCGCCGATCAGCATCGCGCTGCGCGCGGCGCCGAGGGCGTCGTCGGGCCGAAGCACAATCGCCGGCGGCATGTCGTGCTGCATGCGCTCCAGGATCGCGAGCAGCCTTTCCACCGAAACGCGGTCGCGCGCGAAACTCGCCGACAGCCGCGCGTCTTCGCTTTCGAGATGGGCGATATCCGAGTCGAGCTGAACCTTCTCGGTTTCGAGATCGACAACGCGCGCCGCGGTGGAGATGAGCTTGCGCTCCAGCGCTTGCGCTTCGGCTTTCAGCGCGTCGCTCTTCTTCTTCGCGTCGATCACTGCCGGACGGTCGTGAACGATCTGGGTCTTGAGCGTGTTGAACTGTTCACTGGTCGACGGGAGCTTGACCGCGTCTTTCGCCGGGATGGCGTGACTCAAATCCTGCAACGGCTCAGGCGGACGCGGCGGAGTTGTCACCTTTGCGACGGCTTTCGCTTTGTCATGATGCGGCGAGGGCTTTGCCGGTTGCGGAGTCTTGTGATGCTTCGGGTGCGGTTTCGGCGCGGGAACAGGGGCATGCGTGGCGGCGAGCGACACGAACCCCGCCAGCAGAACAACGCCGAACCGTAAGGCTTTCATCCCGTCTGCGCTTTGACCGCGGCGGTGCGGCGCGCGAGCTCGTCCTGGTCGCCCAGATAGCGGACCTCTTTCGCCTTGAACGCGCTGTCGAGTACATAGGCGCGCGGAATCGCGGTCGGCACATCGATGCCGACGATGTCGTCGTCGCTGATATTTTCCAGATGCTTGATCAGCGCGCGCAGCGAATTGCCATGCGCCGCGATCAGCACGCGCTTTCCCGCCTTAAGCTGCGGCAGGATCGTCGCGTCCCAATAGGGCATCACGCGCGCGAGCACGTCTTTCAGACTTTCGCTGCGCGGAAGATCGTTTTCGGTCAAGCCGGCGTAACGTGGATCGGCTTTGGGATACTCGGGCGAGTCGAGATCGACCGGCGGCGGCGGAACGGCATAGGATCGGCGCCAGATCTTCACCTGCGCCTCGCCGAATTTCTCGACCGCTTCTTTTTTGTTTTGTCCCTGCAGCTGGCCGTAATGGCGTTCGTTCAGGCGCCAGTGCTTGATCACCGGCAGCCACATCCGGTCCATTTCCTCCAGCGACAGCCACAGCGTCTTGATCGCGCGGCCAAGCAGCGAGGTGTAGGCGATGTCGAACGCCAGTCCCTCGGCCGCCATCGCGCGCCCGCCATCGCGCGCCTCGCGCTCGCCCTGCTCGGTGAGCTTCACATCGCGCCAGCCGGTGAAAAGATTCTTCTTGTTCCACTCGCTCTCGCCATGGCGGAGGAGGACGAGTTGATAGGGAGAATCGTGACTCAAAGTTTGCGCCCGCAATCATGTTGGATCGAGCCGCAAATTAGGAAGCACCGGCGCGCTTGTCCATGGCGCTTGGGGCCGGGTCGTGGGTCAGTTTGGAGTGATGTCGATACAGCCACGGGGCCGGCCGGCCCCGTGGCTCCTTAAAAATATTAAAGCGGCAGATCACCCTTGGGCAGGACGAGTGTGGTCTTCTGCAGGGTTACGGCTGTTTGCGCATACAAGCGGCCGTGAATTTCCGCACCTGTTGCCGCACTGATCATTGTCTTGGACAGAACGATGCCTTTCATGCGCGATGTGGTGCCCAGGGTCACGGCGCCTGCAACCTGCCAAAACACGTTCCTCGAATTGGCATTGCCGAGCAGATGAACGGCGACTCCGTTGGCGAGCGTGACGTTTTGCGCGATCTGGAAAATCCAGACGTCATGGGCATCGCCGTCGAGGTAAATGTCGCTGGGAATGTTGACATTCGAGCTCCAGCTATAGACGCCGGGCGGAAATGTCAGACCGCCGATTTCGCCGGCACCCCATTCTGTCGTGGTCGCGGTGCGCGAGGCCGCATCGGTGTAGGCCGTATGCATGTCGTTGATGGCATTGGACAGACGCGTGACCCCGATCTTCCCGCAGGGCGCCGGTCCAGCCGCATCCACCGAATAGATATTTCCCGTGACCTCGGAACAGCTCAACAGATCGGCCGCGCCGGTGATCGGACTGGTGCCGACCATGCCGACGACCGCTGACGGGGCGACGTCGGTAATTCCCGCTTCCGACAAGAGCACGAAGTGAAAGGCAGCGCCGAGATCGACCGGGGCCGTGACGATAACGGGGGCTTTTGAGGACAGCTTGGGTGAGGCGGCGGCGCCTTGTACGAGCGCCAGGCCGACAAGGGCCGTCGTCAGTAGATAAAAGCGTCTCATGGCATGCGTCCTTATTTGGATGGAGGCATCTCCAACCCAGGCCCGGGAAGAAATCCGCCCGGGCGATGAAATTCGAATGCGCGAGTCGCCAGCTTCGTAGCCAGCGAGAGCCAAAGATCAATTGTCGAGAATTTTTTCTCGGCACGCCGCTACGGATTCAGGTCGCGGGAAACCGGTGAAGCATCCACACTGGGCGCAAGACCCTAACAAGGGGTCAATATACCAACCAGAAGTTTACGGACCTCAAAAATAAACCACCCCTTGCTCGCTTCAGGGCGCGCCTTGATCAAATCTACGGTGCCGCAAGTCGAAGCGTGGTGCGCGCGAGACAACACGGGGTCCTATTCTTCAGGGATGCGCAATGTAATGCGCGATCAGGGGCACCTCGTTTTGCAAGCGTTCAACTTCGTTCAACCTGCCGAGTTTCTCGAGTTCGCGTACGGCCGCTTCCCGTTCCGCCGTTTCATGCAACAACACAGTGCGAATGTCTGCTTCGCTTAGCACGCGCCGGGGCGCCTCCACCGATGGATCGCCGAATGCTCGCACCTCATAGCGGTCGTGCGCCGTTCCGACCGATATAGCTTCTGCATTGTCCAATGCCGCCAGTATCGCGCGCAGCAAACTTGTCTCTGCAGTCCGCCGCGCTTTCATCGCAGCCGTCAGGTCGCTGCGAATTCTGGTCTTTATGAACGTCGCAGCGTCGCTCATCGATACCTCGGCAAAAAGATCGAGCGCCTTCTTCTTATGTAACCTGCGCATTTGGGCGAGTTATAAGAAAAAAGCCACCGAGTAGTGATGCGTCCCTGCTCAAGAGCCTGGCATTACCCAGAACTGCTGACGATGAAACACCTCTGCGCTATCATGGACGCAGCGAACCCGCCGAAACCGCGCGGGCCGTATAAAAAGAAGGCGATACCGACGCCCCCGATATTAATGGAGCTCAAGCATATAATCTGGATATGTGTAGCCCAAGCAATCCACCAAATAGCGATCGTTATCGAGCGCGGCGCAGCCAGTGCCAAAGGAGTTGTTCTCGTCTACCCAATCCGCTTGGGTGCCATTGAGCTTCGACGTCGCTTCCCAATACCATGGGCCGGCGGAGTCGTTGTTCTGGACCTCAACCCAATATTTCTTGCCCGCCTTGAACTTGCACGGTGTATGCAGCTTCAGCTGCGTCAGGATCGCTCCTTCGAACCCGACTCCCGCTGCGCCAGGTAGCCTTGTGTAAGCACACACGACATGGCTGTCATGCGGCTCGTCCGACCCATCGGCAGGGTCGTTCCCATAGAAGGTGACGTTGAACTGATCCGGATTGGCGCCAGAGAGGTCGTAGCCATAGACCCACACCTGCTTGATCTTCGTCTTGGAGGCGCAGGTGAAATCGGCTGCGGCGCCGGTATTGTAGCCGGTTCCCGTCGTATCGTTCCAGGAAATGAGGCCGTCCGGCGAGGTTAGTTCCGCACCGAATCCCGTTCCGCATTTGGCGCTCTCAGCGTGACCCGGAGGGGGGAGCGGCGCATGGGCAACTACACCGTGAAAATCCACAACGGCAGAGGCGTGGGATGGAATGTTCTTACCTTGGAACTCGGCGGCAAGAGCCCCAGAACACGCAAGAACCGCAGCGCCAGATCGTAAAAAGACTTTGCATAAGGACATTTGAAGCCCCCAATTGCACTTCCGCCAAACGCGAAAGCTTCCTCCCGTAAAACGCGCAAGTGTGTTCCTCTGTGGTGCAGTTTTCAAACTGATGCACTACCCAAATTTGATTGAAACAAAACGTGAACATTGTGACGCTTGAACGCGCAACTCCGCGTCCCCAGCTCGGTGGAGGCTTGTGCGCGGAGGATCGGTGGAGGCTCTGCATCGGCCGCATTTGGCGGCGGGTTTCGCAATCCCCGAAGCACGGCTGAATTGAACCGCTCCCCGCGAAAACATGAGGTTCAAATGGGAGGAGCGGGAATATTCGGGAAAAATAAAAACGAATGCGCGGTGTGGAATAGGCGGAAGGTGGAGGGGTACCCCCTTAAGAAATTGAGGTTCGAATGGGCAAAGCTGCCGGGAAGACTCTGCCTACCCGGCTCAAAACCGGATGTGAGACCCCTGTAACCTACTGTTTTTGTTGATAATTGTTAGAGAGAAAGGAGGCACAGAACTGGCAAGGAGAGCAGCGTCATATAAAGAGCAGAACCCGCTCATGCTGTTGTCGCGCGCCTTTCTCACCCGTTTCGCCGCCCTTCTGAGCTTTGTCCTGCTGGCGGTCGCCCCGCAGCAGGCCCTGTCCTATTCCCGGGTCAAGGATCTGGTCGATGTCGATGGCATCCGGGACAACATGCTGGTCGGCTATGGCCTGGTCGTGGGCCTGAACGGTTCGGGCGATTCGCTCAAGAACGCCCCGTTCACGCAGCAGACCCTGCAGACGATGCTGGAGCGCATGGGCGTCAACACCCGCGGCCAGACGATGCAGACCAAGAACACGGCCGCGGTGATGGTGACGGCGAACCTGCCGGCCTTTGCCGCGCAGGGCACGCATATCGACGTGTCGGTCAGCGCGCTCGGCGATGCCAAGAGCCTTCAGGGCGGCACCCTGCTCGTCACCACGCTGTTCGGCGCCGACGGGCAGATCTATGCGCTGGGTCAGGGGCCGGTCGCGATCGGCGGCTTCACCGCGTCGGGCGATGCCGCCAGCGTGACGCGCGGCGTGCCGACAGCGGGACGCATCTCCAACGGCGCGATCGTCGAGCGCGAGATTCCATTCCAGCTCGCAGCCGAGACATCGTTGAAGCTGTCGCTGCACAATCCCGATCTCACCACCGCGACGCGCATCGCGTCGGCGGTGAACGCCTATATCGGCCAGAACGTCGCCGATGTCAGCGATCCATCCACGGTGCATCTCGCCGTGCCCTCCACCTACCCGCACGGTGTCATTGGTCTTCTGACGGACGTCGAACAGGTGAAAGTGAATCCCGATCAGCCGGCGAAAGTCGTGATCGACGAACAATCCGGAGTCATCGTCATGGGCTCCGATGTCCGCATCTCCACCATCGCCATCGCGCAGGGCAACCTGACGATCAAAGTGACGGAGACGCCCGAGATAAGTCAGCCCGGTCCGTTCTCCAAAGGCACGACGGCGACCGCGAACCGCACGAACATCCAGATCGACGACAGCAAGGGCAATCGCATGGCGGTGCTGAAAGAAGGCGTGAGCCTTCAGAGCCTTGTCGATGGGTTGAACGCGCTCGGCGTCGGTCCGCGCGACATCATCTCGATCCTGCAGGCGATCAAGGCGGCCGGTGCGTTGCAGGCCGACATCCAGGTGATCGGCTGATGAACGCGTCGGTCGACATCCAGAACGCGATGACGATGGCGCAATCCGCGCCGGTACACGCGCCGAAAGCCGCGATGACGGCTGGCGGCACCGTGAAAGTCGCGCAGCAATTCGAAGGCGTCCTGATGTCGCAAATGCTCAACGAGATGTTCGAGGGCATTTCGACCGACGGCATGTTCGGCGGCGGTCCCGGCGAAGAGATGTTCCGCTCGATGATGGTCGACGAATACGGCAAGCAGATCACAAAGCAGGGTGGCATGGGCCTGACGAGCGCGATCACCAAGCAGCTGCTCTCTCATCAGGAGGTCGCGCAATGAGCTCGCCCGACGAACAGCGCATCGAACGTTTGCTCACGATGGCGGCGCGCCTGATCGAAGCACTGGAAGGCGATATCGCGGCGCTGAAGGCGGGCAACCCGCGCGACCTGCGCACCATCGATCCTGAAATTCAGAAACTGACCGCGCTCTACAGCAAAGAGGCTGCAAGCCTCAATCCGAAAGCTGCCGCCAGTGCGCCGCTGGAATTGCGCAAGCGTCTGTTCGATGCGACCAAGAAATTCCGCGATTTGCTGTCAGCGCAGACTCGATTGCTGACACGGCTACGCGGCGCCAGCGAAGGCATGATCCGCGCTGTCGCCGAGGAAATCGAACGCAAGAACGCGCCGCTTAGAACCTACGGCGCGACACCGGCGCAGGCGCCGCGCTCCAGCAGTGCGATGCTCTATAACAGCGTGATCTAATGCCCGCGGGCCGAGCGGTTCATCAGTTCCGCTTCCAGGCTGCTCGCGAACATCGACCAGCGATCGGCCAGCGCGAGATATTGTTCGCGGACCACGGCTTCGTCGGTCGCGCGGGCGCGTTCCCGCAATGTCTCGGCCTCAATGCGAAATCCCGCCGCGCGGCCAATCGCGTCGGCGTGCGCATTCGTCAGTTCGTTGCCGCCGCTCACGGCTGTGCCGCTTCCCGCCGGATCTGTCCGACGCACCAAGAGATTTTCTGCTCTGCTGCTCATGCTCGATACAATTTCTCTCCGGCACGCATATTTCCACGGGCCGCCAACTTTTTTTTGTCAAAAGTCGGTGAAAAGTGTCGCGAACGGTGTCGAACCCGTGAGCTTGATTGCGAGTGGCAATATTCCGAGCCATGCAAAATTTGCAGACGCGCGCTCTAAAAAGAGCCGACCGTCGAAGAACCGCTGCTTCCGCCTATCATGCTCAGCGCCAACGAATAATTGGACAGCTGCGAGGTCACGTAACTTGAGACATGACCGGAAGCCGACGGATTGCCGACGGTCACAGGCGCAGGCGGCGCATTCTCGGTCTGATAGATCTTCTGGATCGTGCTCAATGCGCTCAGAAGCTGCGCGCGCGCGGCGCCGCCGCCGGAAGACGTAGAAATATCCGTGTTCGTCGGCAGGCCCAGACCATATGCTTGTGTGCCGGAACTGGGTGCGCCAACGGAGGCGTTCGTCAGGGTCTGTGCGGAGAGACCCAATCGAGACAGAGCATCCGAGTTCGCAGCCCCGTTGATCAGCGTCGCCGTCACGCCGGAATTCACTGCGATTTTGAGCGTTTCGACGCCATGACCATAGGAAACGGAGGCTTTTCCGTTGTTCTGCAGCTCGATATTGATCTTGTTGATCAGCGAGGACAGCGTCTCGCCCTTATCGATTGTTACTTTCGCCGTACGGGTCGATGCGCTCGATATTTGGATATTGAAACTGTCGCCAGCACGAAGTGTTGTCGATGCTGTCAGATCGACCGTCTGGTTGAACGAAATCTGCCCGCGCGGAAGACCAAGCGCGTCGAGAACGCTCGATCCGTGCGTGTCGAACGCAACGCCCTGACCTGTCGAGGTTCCATCGGCGCCGCCATACTGGCGCGTCCATTGGATCGTGCCGTCGGTGTTGAGCGCGCTGACAAACATGTTATCGACGGAAGGGATGTTGCGCGTTTGCCCGGCGAACGTGCCGTTTGTCGTTCCCACCAGATAGATCGTGCCGTCCGAGCCGACCGTGACGGCGTTGCCTTTATCGGCCGCGCCGGTTCCGACATAGGTCACCGTGTCGGCGGTCGCCGTCGTTCCGGAATCGGTGATGCTGAAGACGAACGCATCCATCGCGCCGGAGCTCGCGTTCGCGACCGTTGCCGCACCGCCTGCGGTAAGATTGGTGTTTGACGTCGTACCGGTCACATAGACATGTCCGTTCGACACGGTCATGCCGCCGATTCCGCCGCCCGCCTGCAATGCGCCAAGATCTTCCTGCCACACCGGCGAAGTTGTCGCATCGCCATTGGCATATTTGGAAACAATCGCGTGTCCATTGATCACGCTCGCGACAACGAGCCCGCCGTCGGACGTCGTGGCTGTCGCGGCAGCGGTGTCGGTGCCGGACGTGCCGTATTGGTGTTCGTAGACGACGTTGCCTTTGCTATCGAGCTTGGCGACATACGCATCGGTGCCGCCGTTCCCGGTTTGGCCGGAGCCGATGACGCCGCCTTTGACCTGCCCGCCAATATACACATTGCCGGACGAATCGACGCTGACCGAAGCCGCTTGGTTGTTGGCGAGCGTCTGGATTTGCTTTGCCCAGGTCTGGTTGCCGTAGGCATCGTATTTGGCGACGTAGCTATCTGTGTTTCCGTCGGACACGGCAGTCTGCATCACCGTGCCGGTGGTCGATCCCGCCACGACAACACCACCGCTGGGATTGAGTGCCAGCGAATAGGCCGAGGCGGTGCCCGCGCTGCCGAGCAGGCGCGTCCACTGCACATTGCCCGCGGAGTCGTATTTCGTGAGATAGGTGTCCTGATCGCCCTGATTGATCTGGCTGCCGAAATCGCCCGTCGCGTTTCCGACGACGAACACATTGCCGCTTGAATCCACGACGGTGGATTGTGCGGTCGTGAGACCAGAGGTCGGCGAGGTCGTCGCGCTGAACGCGCTTTGCTGAGTGTTCGAAAGATCGGTCAGCTTGACGAGACGGCCCTGCTGGTCCGCGGTCTGACCGTCCGTCGTTGTCGTGACACCGCTGTTGCCGGCCACATAAAGCGATGGCGTTGCCGCGGCAGCCGAGAGCGAAATAGTTTCCGTGCCCGATGGCGCAACCGACATTCCGTAGGACGCATTTTCCGGATCGTCGATCGTGCCTTTGGTGATGGTGCGATGAAAGCGCGATGCGAAGCCGGCCGTGGAAAGCTGCTGATTGACGTATGAGATCACGTTGTCGAGCGTCAGAGGGCCGCTTACCTGGCTCAGATCGATGGCGACATCCGTGTTCAGGCCGCCCTTCTTCACAGAAACGGTGAAGCTCTGGCTTGCGCTCAACCCCGGCAGTGCCTTGGAAAGGTTATCGTCGCTCGTCAGTGTGCGCGTGTTGTAGGCATAGGAGCCGAGTGAAACGCCTGCTGTGCTGGTGACCGACGCACTCGGCGTGGATGCCTGCAGTGTGAAATTGTTGAACGTTGTGTTCGAGATGTAGGACTGGATTTCCTGCATGCCCGTCTGGAAGCGTGCGTTGTATCCGGCAAGCTGACCGGCGGTTGCACCGTCGCGTTTGGACATGCTGGCGAGATAGGAAAGATTGTTCACCGCTGCGTAGAGCGCGAAAAGTTTTTGATTGTCCTGCTCGGTCGCGGCGTCTGTCGTGCTGCCTTTGAGCAACGGCACGGCGCTCGTGTCGATGAAGCTCTTGCTGTTCAGAATCTGCGAGTCGCGTTCCTGCTGCCCGGGCAGTGTCGCTTCCCATGGGGGTGCGTCGTTCGCGGTGGCGCTGTTCTTCAATGCAGCCATAGACGAAGCGCTTACCGTCGACGGCGCCGTAGGCAGCCTCGACTGGTAATAGCTCAGCAGCGTCGACGAATCGAAGCCGATCAGGGATGTGCCTGTGCTCATGCTCTCCGGACCAGTGCGAGATCATCGCCCGGCGCTTGTTAATGGCCTGCTAAGCCGGTGATGGATTGTGCTTAACGCGGTCTTAATGGGCCGCGCGCGACAAAGGGATATGACCGTTCCCGTCCGCGCCTATGAGGAAGGCTTGAAGCTCTCTGCCAAAGGCCAGCACGCCTTGGCAATCGAACGGTACGAGCAAGCGCTAACCCAGACTCCAAACGACACGCGGGTCCTTTTTGCGCTTGGAAACACCGCGCGATCATTGGGTCTTGCCCGGCCAGCGGAGGAGTTCTTTCGCCGTGTGCTCGCACTCGAACCTCAGCGGCTGGAAGCACTCGTAAATTTAGCCAACCTATTGCGATCGCAGGGACATTTTTCCGCGGCTGAAGCTCTGCTCGCGCCCGCTTTGAGCCGCAATCCGGACCACGCCGAACTCTGGCTGACCATGGGCTCCATTCATCGCGAGACCGGACACGCGGCCGAAGCCGCCATGCATTATCGCGAAGCTTTGGTCCGCAAGCCGAGCTATCCGCAGGCGCTGGGCAATCTCGCCGACCTTCTCGCCGACGACGGAGATATCGAGGGAGCGATGGCGCTGTATGACCAGATACTGCGCGCGGACAGGGACAACGCGCAGGCGCGCATGAACCGTGCGGTGCTGCATCTGCTGCGCGGAAATCTGAAAGAGGGCTGGCGAGACTATGCCGCGCGCCTGACGTTGTCCGGCAAAGCGCCCGTTCCCGATCACAAGCTGCCGCGCTGGAACGGAGAGCCTCTCAAGCGTCAACGTCTTCTGGTCACGGCCGAACAGGGTGTAGGCGATCACATCATGTTCGCCAGCATGATCCCGGAGCTGGCTGAACGTGCGGCGCGCGAGGGCGGTAGCATCATTCTGGAATGCGAGCCGCGTTTGGTGTCGCTGTTCGCGCGCTCGTTTCCCTCGGTGATAGTCAGGCCGTGGGATTCCGAAACGCGCGGTGGTGTACCGCTCACTCATTATGGCTGGCTGAAGAGCATTGGCGGCGCGACGCGGTTCACCGAAATGGGGACACTGCCGCGTTACATGCGCGCCACGATCGAATCGTTTCCGACGCCGAATGCCTATCTCATTCCAGACAGCGCCGAGGCCGCGCGCTGGCGGGACAGGTTCGGCGCGGCCATCGGTATCTGCTGGCGCAGTGGCAAGACTGGCGGACATCGCGCCCTGCAATATGCCGCGCTTGATGCCTGGGCGGCTTTCGTGCGCGACTGGCCGGGCGCAGTCGTCTCTGTTCAGTACGACGCGACGCCAGACGAGATCGCGGCCCTCGAAAACCTGAGCGGCCGAAAGATATTCACGCCGGGCGGTATCGATCAAAAGAACGAATTAGATCGCACCTGTGCGCTTCTCTCCGCACTGGACGCAGTGATCAGTGCGCCGACAGCCGTGTCGTGTCTTTCGGCGGGCGCAGGCGTTGCGACCTACAAGGTTCTGTACGACACGAGCTGGACGAGTTTTGGCAAGACCTTCGAACCGTTCGCGCCATCCTGCATCTGCGTCATGCCAAAAAAGCGCGGTGATTGGGCAGACGGCTTCACGCAAATCCGCGACGCGCTTAGCCAACGGCCTTCACAGGCTTAGACGCACGCTTCACTGCAAGTATGGACGCCAGATCAGCCGCGATGCGCGAAGCACCTTCGCCGTCCATTGTCATAAGACCCGCCGCACGCATCTCGCGGCGTCGCGCCGCGTCTCCGAGCATGGCCCAGACGGACGTTGCGATTCGCTCGTCACTGACGGTTTCGGCGGCGCCCAGAGAAACGCCCATGCCGGCATATTCGAAGGCTGAGGCCGACAGCGCGTGATCTTCTGTCAGACCGAGATACAACGCCGGCACGCCGAACGACGCGAGCTCATAAGCTGTGACGCCGAACGCCGCCAGCGCGAAATCGGCAGATGCGTATTCGTTCGCCAGATCGTCCGCGCCTTCTATGGTTTCGAAATTCGATTTCAGCTTGACGATTGCACTTGCGACTTTCTCACGGTCCTGCATTCCCGGACCGATGACAAACCGCGCACGGAAGATCGGATCGAGACGCGTCAAGGCACGCGCAGTGCGCATCGTGAGGCCCAGTGGATCGCTACCGCCCATCGACACGAGCAGCGTCGGCCGTGGCGACATCGTCTTCGGCCGCGCGGCGCTCATATCCAAACCAAGCAGCGACCATTGCCAGCCGACGCGCGTTTCGCACTGCGAACCGCTCCAGTCGAGCCGCTCCGCCTGCGGTACGGGCGGGTAATACGCGACATCCGCTGCGAGACGGCGCTCCGAGCCGTCATCGATGACCGCCGTGACTGCCACATTCTTTGAAAGCCGCGCGACTTCATCACGCGATGGGCCTTCGCGGCAATCGAGGAGAAGGAAATCCGGTTTCTTCGATTCGATAAGCGATAAGAGCCTGCCAATATCGTTTTCCGTTAGCGCAGCTTCAAAGCCTGCACGCCGAATCGGGTCAAGCGCATCTACCGTTCCGTTGACGGCGAAGATCGCGCCAATGCCCTCGCGGTCGCGCAACGCGCGCGCCAATGCCACCATGCGTTTCACGTGGCCATAACCGAATTGTCCGCCACCGTCGCAACGGATCAGCGCGAGACCACCGGCGACGGCCACTTGCTTCTGACGCACATGGCCGTTCAGAGTTCGTAGCGACGGCTCGCGATCGAGCAGCATCAGCAGATCGCCAAGCGATGCTTCACCGGCTTTGGCATCCAGGCGCGCATGAACCGCTTCGACGAAAGCGAGATCGTCAGGCGTATCGATCGTCAACCGGCCGCCTTCGCGGGCCAAAGGCGGAAATGACTTTGCGCGCGCGATCGGCACGAACTCGGGATGGAGTTTGAAATAGCCGGTGACATGTTCACGCGCGACCGGATCGTCATGCGCATCCATCATCAGCTTGTCGAGCCCGCGACGCGTCAAGGGATCGACGCCTTCATGCGCGGTGACGGCGCCCTCTTCAAGCAGAACATAGTCCCCACCCTGCTCAATCATCGACGCAATCAGATGATCGACAAAGCTGGCGTCGATAAACGGCGCGTCTGAAGAAACGCGCACAATGATATCGGCATCGAACGCTTCAGCGGCAAGCGCAAAGCGGGCCAGAACATCGTCTTCCGGGCCACGCACAACGGTGATCCCGTGCTTCTGCCCAAACTCCACGATGGCGTCGTCGCGCGCATTTGTCGTGGTCGCAACCGCGATGTCCTCGATGAGACGTGAAGCCTTGAGCCGGTGCACGATGTGCCAGAGCAACGGCTGGCCCGCGATGGGCTTCAGCACCTTGCCGGGAAGACGGGTAGATCCCATGCGCGCCTGAACAACGGCGACGATGCGCAGATGCTCACGTGTGCTCAAGCGGCGGGCTCCCACGTGGCGCGGATGTGGCGAAGCGGACGCATGCCGTCGGCAGGATCAGCGCGCCATTCGCGGTCGGAAAGCTCAGAAGGCTGCGGGCCCTTGTAACCCGCGCCATCGGCAACGTAACTTTCGCGAATCCGCGCAATCACCGGCGCGATCTCCTCCGGTAACCAGCAGTGACCGGACGCGTATTCCGCTCCCTCCCCATCAAGATCGAGATGGAATTCCACCGCGCGCGCGTTCCAGCGATGCACGGCGCGCTCGATCACGGCGGGGCGGCGTGTGTGATCCGACCAGCCGACCGGATAGCCCGTTGCCGCGCCGATCGTTTCGAGCGCGGACAAATTCGCTTCTGCGGCTGGCGTCGGATAGGCGGACACGCAGTGCAGCAGGGTGACGTCACGCGCGCCAGCGCTCTTCAGCGTGTCGGCGGCATGAATAATCTCATCCATCGTCGCCATGCCCGTCGAAAGCACGATGGGCTTGCCCGTGCGCGCGCAGGCTTTCAGCAAATCATCGACCAGAAGCTCGTAGGACGCGACCTTGTAGAACGCGACGAACGGACGAAGCTCTTCAACGGCCTCCAGATAAAACGGTGTGCAGGAGAACTGGATGCCGCGTTTCAAACAGTGTTCGGCGAGCGGCGCCAGATGGGTACGCGGCAATTCCCATTCGCGGCGGGCGCGGTGTTTGGCGCTTCGGCTCAGGATTTCCGGCGCGAACATGCGGTCGATCTTGAACAGCTGGAACTTGACCGCGTCACAGCCTGCGTCCGCCGCCGCGTCGACAAAGACGAGCGCGCGACCGAGATCGCGACCGTGATTGCTCGATGCTTCAGCGATGAAAAACGGCTCGCGACGCATGAAACGCACCCCTTCGTCCTTAACCGTTTCTAAAGCCTGTTTGGCTAAGAGACGGTTAACGAGGGGACATCCATGGGCGCAGCGTCAGCCGAAGCAGCCGTCGAATGGCAGGGACACAGCGGGGCGTTGCTCGCACACGTCAAAGACCACGACATTCTTGAATGCCGCGCCTGTGGTTTCCGCCATGCCGTGCCGTTGCCGGAACCGGCGGCGCTCGAGCAGGCTTACCGCGAAAATTACTACGCCGAAGAAAAGCCCACCTTCCTAAATCATGCGGGCGAAGATCAGGCCTGGGCGGAGCTCGCACAGACCGACCGGCTGGAGATTTTCGAGCGAGTTCTGGAGCCGTCACGGCGCAGGCTTCTCGATATCGGTTCGGGTCCGGGCTTCTTTCTGAAAACCGCGCAAGCACGCGGATGGAACGTCACGGGCATCGAGCCGTCGCGTCAGGCCGCCGCGCATGCGCGCGACCTTGGCGTGCAAGTCGTGGAAGGCTTCTTCAGCGCAGAGAGTGCGCCAACGCTTGGGCGTTTCGATGTCGTACACATGAACAACGTGCTCGAGCACATTCCCGACCCGATCACGCTCGTGTCGCTCGCGCGCGACCTGCTGAATCCCGGGGGGATCGTTTGCATCAATGTTCCCAACGATTTCTCGCCTTTCCAGCTTGCGGCGAGCGCGGCCCAAAATACGCGCGAATGGTGGCTCGCGCTGCCGCACCATCTGAACTATTTCGACTTCGCCTCGCTCACCGGATTGGTCGATCGGCTGGGCATGAGCGTCATCGAGCGCATGACGAGTTTCCCGATGGAAGCGTTCGTAATGATGGGTGAAAACTACATCGACGATCCGGTTCTGGGCCGCGCCTGCCACACCAAACGCAAGAAATTCGACCTCGCGATGGAAACCGCCGGTCTTAGAGCCGTTCGCCGCGCCTTCTATCGCGCGCTCGCCGAGCAGGGCATCGGCCGCGAGGCGGTCGTCATCGCGCGCGTGCCGTGAGCGCGAAGCCTTTCTTCATCGTCTCCAGTGGCCGGTCCGGCACTGCCATGCTGCACAAGGCTCTGTCCGAAGCAGGCAACGTGGAAATGCACCACGAGTACATGGTGAACACTGTTCAGCCTCTCGCAGTGAGGCAGTATCTAGGATTAACATCGGCCTCTAATACCTTTGAAACTTTGACTAATTGCCATGTTTCCGCTGTTCGGTACAGCGACGCTGCCTTCTGGGGTGACTCTTCCAACAAACTGTCTTGGCTGATCCCAGAACTGGCAGAATTGCTGCCAGAGGCGCGGTTCATCCACCTCGTGCGCGATGGTCGAAAGGTCGCGAGCTCCTATTTCCATAAGCTTGGCGGCGAGTGCTACGACGACCGCTCGAACGCGATCCTGCAGGCGCATTACGACGATCCCGCCCGCGTACCCGCTCCGCCGCCGGAGAAGAAATACTGGTGGCCCGTTCCACGCCACGACAATCCGATCGCTCAGGAATTTCGCAGCTTCGATCAATTCGAACGCATCGCGTGGCATTGGGCGGAGATCAATGCCGTCGCTCTGGATTCGCTCGCGACGCTCGTGCCGAAGCGTCATCTTTTTATCCGGCTCGAAGATCTTTTGGTCTCACCGGCGCTTGTCCGCTCAATGTTCGAGTTTATCGGGCTTTCCTACCGCGACGAACACTTCGCAACCTTCGCGCGGCCGCACAACGTGAATCGGCCGGAAGACCATCCACTCACCGAGGCGCAACGCATCGCATTCGACCGCATCGCCTCGCCGATGATGGATCGTTTGGGTTATGCGGAACGTGCCGAGTATGTAGTAAATTATTAACGCTGATCGGCGGAAGATGGTTACCGGATCCTTCCGGAATCTGTTTCATGACCGAACTCTGTGATCTCTGCCGGCGCGATGCGCTCGAATTCGCTTATCAGCCTGACCAGTCGACTCGCGGCGTCAGCGTGCATCTGTGCAAGCACTGCGGGCTCTTGCAAAGCCTGCCGCGCATCGACCGCGACAAACGCGCACCCGCCGCGGTTTCTGGCGGTGCGGATTGGGGCAATGTCCGCTACGGCAAAGGCTTCCGCACCAAGGTCGCGCTGGACGCGCTCGCGCAGCACACCAATCTCAACGCAGAAATCGCGCTTCTCGACGTCGGCTCCAACCGCGGTAGTTTCGCGAAAGCGTTTCTCGCCGCCGCACCGCAAGCGCATATCGTCGCTGTCGAACCCGATGAGCGCGTGGCGCAGAGCTGCGGCACGCTTGAACGCACCGAACTGATCCAAGCGCGCATCGAAGACGCTGCACTGGAAAGCGACCGCTTCGACGTCGTTCACTCCTGTCACACCATCGAGCATCTGGCGCATCCGGCGAGTGTTCTCGCCGATCACTGGCGCGTGTTGAAAACCGGCGGATTTCTGATTCTCGACGCTCCGAACACGGCGCTGCTGGCCTCCGACGACATCGTCGAAGAGTGGTTCATCGACAAGCATCTCTATCACTTTTCCGCCCGCACACTCGGTCGCATGATCGAAGCGGCCGGGTTTGAGATCATGCAGCGGCCGGATGAGAACGACCGCTCCAACCTGCTTTTTGTCGCCCGTAAGAAATCGTTCGGCCTGGCGCAGATCGGCAACAACACGAACGAGGCCGACGACGCAGAAGAGCTCATCGCCAGCTATGTTGCGACGCGCGCCCGCAATCTGATTGCGTTGACGGCAGTCGCATCCGAAATCTCTCGTCTTGCACCGCGCGGCGTTGCGCTTTGGGGCGCCGGGCGTCTGTTCGACAGTCTCGTCGTGCACGGCCGTTTCGATCCATCGGCGCTGACGCTGTTGATCGATACGCATCTTAAATCGTTGGTCGGCGAACGCCATGGCTGCGCGTTGGCCGAGCCGGAATCGCTGAGCGGTTCCAACGCCGGCGTTGTCGTCGTGATGTCGCGTGACTTCGCGGCGGAAATCTCCGCGCGTGCCAAAACTTTGTCACCACGCGCCGAAATCATTCTCTACAGCGATCTACTGGCGCGCGCGAACACACTTCTCGCCGCTTAAGGACACATCATGGCAATTACCTTGCGATCCATCCAGGGCGACGGCGACAAAGCACCGTTGAAGCCGGCACGCGATATCGAAAACGAAATCGCAACTGCGGCGCGGTTTGTGCGCCAGCATGTGATTGCCTCGATCTATCGCGCAGCCTCTGGCCATCCGGGCGGCTCGCTCTCTTGCGCCGATCTTCTCGCAGCATTGTTCGGCGCCGAGATGAATGTTTGGCCGAACGCGATCAACGATCCGTCCCGCGACCGCTTCGTTCTCTCGAAAGGCCACGCCGCCCCTGCATTGTATGCAATTGGCGCCCATCACGGCTTTTGCGACAAGACGGAGTCTCTGGCGCTGCGCAAACTGAACAGTCGCTTTCAAGGTCATCCCCATATCGGCGATCTGCCGTGGGTCGAGACCAGCACCGGCTCGCTCGGACAGGGATTTTCCGTCGCGCTTGGTATGGCGATGGGGTTGAAGCTGCAGAAGAGCTCTGCACGCGTTTACACGCTTCTCGGCGACGGCGAGCTGCAGGAAGGCGAGATCTGGGAGGGCGCAATGTGCGCGGCACATCATAAACTCGACAATTTCTGCGCCATCGTCGACTACAACAAGCTGCAGAGCGACGCGCGCAACGATGCTATCATGCGGCTTGAGCCACTCGCTGCGAAATGGCGCGCTTTCGACTGGGCTGTTGCCGAGATCGACGGTCACAGCATCCCACAGATTCTGTCGACATTCCGTCGCGTCAGTGCGACCCGCGAACGCCCGAGCGTGATCATCGCGCACACAATCAAGGGCAAGGGCGTGCCCTATATGGAGAACATTCCCGCATGGCACGGCAGCGTGAAACTGACGCGCGAGCAGGCGGAAGAAGCGTTGCAGGCGCTTGGCGCCACGCACAAGGAAATCAAGGATTATCTGGATGTCGATGCACGCTGAAGCACCCGCTTTGATCGGAACCAGCGGCGACTCGCTGCGCGAGGCATTCGGCAAGGCTTTGTCGAGTCTCGCCGACGAGTTCAAAAATGTCGTTGTGCTCGATGCCGATATCGCGGGCGGCACCGGCGTGCATCATTTCCGCAAGAGTCATCCCGAGCGTTTCCTGCAGTTCGGCATCGCCGAGCAGAACATGATGGCGGCGGCCGGCGGTCTTGCGGCTGTTGGCTTGCAGCCCATTGTGACAACCTTCGCCGTGTTCTGTCTGCGCGCCGTCGAGCAAGCGCGCCTGTCGCTCGCCTACACGCGCCGCAATGCGAAGATCGTGGCCAGCCATCCCGGTCTCGACGTCGGTCCCGATGGTGGTTCGGCGCAGGCGCTGGAAGACCTTGCCGCGTTCCGCGCGATCCCCGGCATGACAGTGATTTCGCCCGCCGATCCGGTAGAAATGGCGCTGGCCACGCGTGCGATCCTTGAATTCGACGGTCCCGTCTATATGCGCACGGGCCGTAGTGCGGCCAAGCGCGTGTTTGGTGACGATCACACCTTTGAAATCGGCAAAGGCAACATCGTTCGTGACGGCAAGGATGTGACCATCGTCGCGTGCGGTGTCGAGGTCGCGCGCGCGATCGAAGCGGCTTCGATCCTGGCCGAAAGCGGCATCAATGCGCGCGTCGTGAACATGGCGACGATCAAACCCATCGATACGGCGCTGCTGAAGCGTTGCGCCAAGGAAACCGGTGCAATCGTCACGGCGGAAGATCACAATATTCATGGCGGCCTTGGCGGCGCAGTCGCGGAAGCGCTGGCGCAGACGCGGCCCTGCCCTATCGAGTTCATTGGCGTAAAGGACATCTTCGGTGCGTCCGGCGAGCCCGAAGAACTCGCGACGGCCTTTGGCATTGATGCCTGCGCTATCGTGGAAGCCGCAAAGAAAGTCATCTCGCGCAAGAAGAAATCCTGATGTTGCGCTTCTCGCTCGCGGGCAAGAACGCCGTCGTTACCGGCGGCAGCCGCGGCATTGGCCGCGCGATTGCGCTCGGCCTCGCCGAAGCGGGGGCGGACATCGTTTTCACCTATCGGGACAACGCTGCTGAAGCGGCCGTCACGGGTGCACAGATCGCAGCGCTCGGCCGCCGATCGCTCGCACTCCCGATGGATGTGACGAGCCGCAAGAGTATTGAGAAAGCAGCGGCCAAGGCGAACGATTTCGGCCCTATCTCAATCCTCGTGAACAATGCCGGCATCAACAAGCCAACCGATTTCGATCAGGTCAGCGATGCGGATTGGGACACGATCCTCGACACCAACCTCAAAGGCCCGTTCGTCTGCGCACAAGTCTTCCTGCCGCTGCTGAAGGAAACGGGGAACGGGAGCGTCATTCATATCGGTTCCGTCAGTGGGCAATATGGTGGTCCGCGCACGGCGCACTATGCTGCGTCGAAAGCCGGATTGATCTCGTTGGCGCAGGTTATCGCCCGCTTCGGTGCGCCGCACGGCGTGCGCTCCAACACCGTGGCCGCAGGCATCATCGCTTCTGACATGGGTCAGGCGGGATTGGCCGCAGCGAGCGTGCAGAAGGCGGCTGAGAACATCGCCCTCAAGCGACTCGGCCATGCACATGAAGTCGCCGATGCCGTTGTATTCCTGGCGAGCGACGCGTCGTCCTACATCACGGCGCAGACCATCAACGTGAACGGCGGATTGTATTTCTGATGGGCAAGACGCTTCTGATCGTATCCGGTGGGATTGAAGCGGCAGACGCCGCCAAGCGGGCCAAGGAGATGGGACTCTATGTCGTCGTATCCGACCGCGATCCCGAAGCGCCGGGATTCGCATTCGCGGATTCCTGCATCATCGCGGATGTTTATGGCGCCGCGGAAACAGCCTCAGCAGCGGAACGCTTCAACCGAAAGATTCGCAAGATCGATGGCGTGATCTGCGTCGCAGCTGACGCACCTGTGACCACTGCCACCGTTGCGGCGAGGCTCGGCCTTCCCGGTATCTCCGTGGAAACAGCAGAACTCGCCTGCGACAAGCTGGCGATGAAGCGCCGGTTCGCGGAGCGCGGCGTCAACGTGCCGTGGTTCGCGGAAGTCTCGACCGTTCACGAATTGCAGCGTATCGCGATCGAGCGTGGCAACAATCTGGTGATCAAACCGGTCGATAGCCGTGGCTCGCGCGGTGTCCAACGGATCGCTCAAGTCAGCGATCTCGCCAAGGCTTACGAATTGGCACGCAATCACTCGCCGACGCAGCGCGTGATGGTGGAGGAATATCTGGACGGCCCGCAGGTTTCGACGGAATCGGTTATCGTCGACGGCCGTTGTTACACGCCAGGCTTTTCGGATCGCAATTACGAGTATCTCGACACCTATGCGCCGTTCTTCATTGAAAACGGCGGCGATCTTCCGAGCCACTTGCCGCAAGACATCCAATCCAAAGTGAAGGACTTGGTTGCTTCCGCAGCGCAGGCACTCGGCGTGACCAGCGGAACGGTCAAGGGCGATATCGTCGTCCACAAGGGCGAGCCCTATGTGATTGAACTCGCGGCGCGGCTGTCCGGCGGATTCTTTTGCACGCGCGAAATCCCGCTGAACTCTGGTGTTGATTTTATCGGCTGTGCGATCAAGGTTGCGCTTGGCGAACCTGTATTGCCTGAAGAACTGGAGCCGACGGCTTCAAATGCCGTGATTCAGCGTTACGCATTTCCTGCACCAGGCCGCGTCGTCTCCGTGACGGGTGTTGAGGAGGCGATGAAGGTTACCGGTATCGCTGACGTTGTCGTCACCGCGAAGCCGGGCGATGTGATCCCACCTGCAGGAGACAAGCGGCCGTCAGCTGCGATGGTTCTTGCGACCGGGCCATCGCGCGATGCGGCTTTGGCCGCTGCCAATGACGCCCTCGCGCGGCTGCGGATCAAAATCGCATGAACGCGCCGCTTTTTGCTCGCGAACTTGAAGCTTCCAGCGCAACCCTGCGGCTATTCGCGCTCTTCCATCTCAATCTCGCGTTTTCTTCAATTGAGGAGGAGCAGCGCGGCGACGTCATCAAACGGTGCTATTGGCCGCTTCTGAATCTCGCAGAAGCCCGAGGCCCGATCGGCATCGAAGCCACCGGCTTTACGTTGGAAGAGATTGCAGCGCGCGATCCGGCGTGGATCGCGAAACTTCGCGAATTGATCCAGCGCGGCAAGGCCGAGCTGATCGGATCGGGTTACACGCAGATCATCGCGCCGCTGGTTCCCGCGCCGGTAACAGAAGAAAACCTCGCCATCGGTAACGAAGTCTATGAACGCCTCCTCTGTATTCGGCCGCATCTGGCGTTGGTGAATGAGCAGGCCTATTCCGGTGGTCTTGTCGGCCTCTATCTCGACGCCGGCTATCGCGCACTGCTGATGGATTGGGACAATCCATCGGCGCATCATCCCGAATGGCCAGTAGAGGCGCGCTATCGTCCCGAGCGCGCGCTCGGCAGCGATGGGCGTACCATCGCGCTGCTCTGGACCAACACGGTCGCGTTCCAGAAATTGCAGCGCTTCGCGCATGGCGATATCGAGATGGAGGCCTATCTCGACTATCTGCGTGGCCAGTGCGGCGCGAATCCGCGCGCGCTGTGCTGCTATGCCAGCGACGGCGAAATCTTCGACTTCCGCCCCGGCCGCTACAAGACTGAAGAGAAGCTGTCCGGCAACGAGTGGGAAAAGCTCAACGAGGCCTTCTCGCGCATTGGCGGCGAGCCCGGCTTCGCCCTAGTGAAGCCGTCAGACATCCTGGACGGTGCTGACCGCAAGCGCCAGCCATTACGCCTCGAAAGCGCCGTGTGTCCGATCCCGGTGAAGAAGCAGCGCAAATACAATCTCTCACGCTGGGCTGTCACTGGCCGCGACGATCTCGGCATCAACGCCGCCTGCCAGAGAATCTATGAAGGCCTGTGTCAAGCAAAAGCGGACCGCACAACGTGGAAAGAGCTTTGCTATCTCTGGTCCAGCGATTTTCGTACCCATATAACCGACAAGCGATGGGCCGCTTTCTGCGCTCGACTTGCTGAAATGGAATCGCGCTGGGTCAAACCGGCCTCGCTTCCGACGAAGCCTCGGGGCGCAACTGTCGCCCAACGTTATATCGAGATCGCAACTTCGAGCCTGACCGCACGTGTCGATCGCCGCCGCGGATTGGCGCTGTCGTCGCTACGATTCGCAAATCATTCAAAGCCGTCGCTCGGCGGTCTTCCGCATGGTCATTTCGACGACATTCACATGCAGGCCGATTGGTATACCGGCGACTGCGTGTTTGAAGGCGCCGGGGAACACAAGATCACCGACCTTGAATCGTGCGACGCAAAAGTCTGGACCGAGAGCGGTGATACGCTCGCCTTCGCGCGCATTGAAACGCCGAAAGGCCCGATTGAGAAAATGCTGCGTTTCTACGCAGACAAGCCGCGGATCGATTTCGATCTCGCATTCCATTGGGATGAGATTGGTCGTGGCAGCCTGCGTCTCGGTCACTTCACGCTTCTGCCCGACGCCTTCGACTGGTCTAAGCTTTCCTTAACAACGCACAATGGCGGTAAGGACCTCGAAACTTTTGCGCTGGCTGGTCAGAACATAGATCACGGTGCGCCCGTATCGTTCCTTGTATCGGCGTCGCATGGCCTGGGTATGACTGAGGGTTGGGCCGAGATCGGCGACGACAAAACCCGCCTGCGCATTGAAATAGACCGCGCAACAGCGCCTCTTCTGGGACTTCTCACACATCGCCGGGTCGGCGGAAGTCTGTTCTGCCAGTTGGTCCTGTCAGCCCTCGAGCTCGACGATACGCGAAAGCCTTCGCCCTATCGCCCGGGCCCACAACGATTCCGATTTAGCGTGAACGGAGTGTTGCCGGTAGGCGGATATTAACTGTGTTCTGCAACCATGATGCCCGCACATATGGACGGGACACATGGGGCAGCACCGGGTGAAGAAAATCTACCTCGCCGCAAAAGAAAGCGATGTGGCCGCGCCACCGCCGGCGGATATCGCGCTTCGCGATTTCACGCAGCCCTGGCTCGACCTGAACGACAAATCCGTTCTCGTCACGGGTGGCACCGGGTCTTTCGGCAAGCACTTCGTCAAGACCGTGATCGAGAACTATAAGCCACGCCGCCTCGTGATCTATTCGCGCGACGAACTCAAGCAATACGAGATGCAGCAGCTGTTTCCGATGGAGCAGTATCCGTTCATGCGCTATTTCATCGGCGACGTGCGTGATCGCGACCGCCTCGACATGGCGCTTAACAATATCGACTACGTCATCCATGCAGCGGCGCTGAAGCAGGTGACAACGGCCGAATACAATCCGTTCGAGTGTATTCGTACCAATGTGTTTGGTGCCGAGAACCTCGTCTATGCAGCGCTGCGCCGCAACGTGCGCAAGGTGATCGCGCTCTCCACAGACAAGGCGGCGAACCCGGTCAACCTTTATGGCGCCTCTAAGCTTGCTTCCGACAAGATCTTCGTTGCGGCAAACAATCTCTCCGGCGCGGACGGCACGAAATTCTCGGTCGTGCGCTACGGCAATGTGTTCGGCTCGCGCGGGAGTGTCGTGCCGTTCTTCCGCAAGCTCGCGGCCGAAGGCGTGGACCAGCTTCCGATCACCGATCCGCGGATGACGCGCTTCTGGATCACGCTGACGCAAGGCGTGAATTTTGTACTGTCCAGCATGGAATTGTCGCGCGGCGGCGAAATCTTTGTGCCGAAGATTCCGTCCAGCACGGTCACGGATATCGCAACATCGCTGTGCCCTTCTCTCGGTCAAAAGACTGTCGGTATTCGTCCCGGTGAGAAAATGCACGAGACGATGATCCCGGCCGATGACTCACGCTGGACCGTTGAGCTCGACGATCGCTACGTCATACTGGCGAGCTTCGCTGCCGCGGCACGCGACGCGTATCTCAACCGCGGCGCCAAGCCGGTGGCCGACGGCTTCGCCTATTCCAGCGACAGCAACCCGGAAGCGCTGGACGTGCGCGGTCTACAAGCCCTCCTGGCACAGAGCTTCGCGTGAGCGCTCCCGCTCTGAAGCCGGTGCGGGCGGAGCTGCCTGCACAAGCCTTTCTTCCCTATGGCCGGCAGGTCATCGAGGATGACGACATCGCGGCCGTCTCCGAAGTTCTGCGTGGCGACTACCTGACGACCGGCCCGGCCGTCGCGCGCTTTGAAAGCGCCATCGCAAACTATGTCGGCGCGAAACATGCCGTTGTCTGTTCCAATGGCACGGCGGCGTTGCACATGGCGGCCCGCGCGCTCGACCTTGGACACGGCAGGAAGATCATCGTGCCCGCGATTACTTTTCTCGCCACAGCCAGCGCGCCGCATCTGAACGGTGCGGATGTCGTCTTCGCTGATGTCGATCCGACGACCGGATTGATGACGCCGGAGACATTCAGTCAGGCCTTGGCGCGCGCCGGCAAAGCCGACGCTGTGTTCAACGTACATTTGAATGGGCAATGCGGCGTATTGGAAGAAATCGCGGCCATCGCACGCCTTCATAAATTGAAGATCGTCGACGACGCCTGCCACGCCTTCGGCGCTACCTATGTTGGCAAGGACGGGACTTCCAAGATCGGCGCGAACGCGCATTGCGATCTCAGCGTCTTCTCCTTCCACCCGGTCAAGGCGATTGCGATGGGCGAAGGCGGCGCGGTCACGACCAACGATCCGGCCATGGCAAAGCGTCTCGTTCTGGCGCGGAACCATGGCATGACCCGCGAGCCGGGCGATTTCGTCAACACCGCAGACGCCTTCGATATCGATGGCCGTCCCAATCCCTGGTACTACGAACTTGTCGAGCCGGAGTTCAACTGGCGCGCCAACGATATTCAGTGCGCGCTCGGTCATTCCCAGCTCAAGAAGCTGGACCGCTTTCTCGCGCGACGCCGCACGGTTGTCGCAGCGTACGACGCATTGCTCGCGCCGTACGCCCCGGTGTTGCAGCCCCTAGCGCGCGCCCGCGCCTGTCTGCCAGCGTGGCATCTCTACGTGGCGCGGATCGATTTCGCGCAGGCTGGAATTTCGCGTGGCGCGCTAATGCGTGCGTTAGCCGAGGACGGCATCGGAACGCAGGTGCATTACTTCCCTGTCCACCGCCAACCCTACTACGCCAAGCGCTACGGCGCGAAGCTGCCTGGTGCCGATCGCTATTACGGCCGCGCGCTGAGCTTGCCGCTCTCGGCGGCGATGACGGAAAGCGACGCGGAACGCGTCGCCCTTGCGCTGGTCCGTCACCTCAAGCTTTAAAAGCCAACTGTCAAAAAGGGAGAAGCGGGCGAAGGTACCTTCGCCCGCTTTCCTGTAGTCCCACCGACTCTTATTCCCTGACGCCCTGAGGCGCGGCCGGCTTTCCGGCTCACGCCCTTCGTCAAGCGACGGCGGGGCTCGTTTCGCGAGCCCCGCCTGACTTCGCTTAGCGGAAGAGCGAGAGAACGGTCTGCGGCGCCTGATTGGCGATCGACAGAGCCTGCACGCCCAACTGCTGCTTGACCTGCAAGGACTGCAGCATCGCGCTTTCGCTGGCCATGTTGGCATCGACGAGATTGCCGATACCGCTGGTGATCGCATCCGACAGCTTCTGGGCGAATTCCATCTGAATCGAGAACTTCTTCGAACCAGAGGACAGTTTCGCCAAGGCGGCGTCGACGTTGGTCAGTGATGCCTGAAGGGCGGACACCATCGTCGAAGCGCCGGCCTGCGTCGAGATCGTCGCACCCGTCGAGACGGTCACGATTGAGCCGGACAGACTCATGTTCTGAGCGGCCGTGGTGATGCGACGCGAACCGTCGGCGGACGCCAGCGCGGTGATCTGCGTTGTCGATCCGTTAACCAGGTTATAGCCGTTGAACACAGCGTTGCCGACGATCGTGGATATCTGATCGCGCAGAGCGACAAAGTCCTGGTTCATTGCCGAACGGCTCGCAGTATCGAGCGAGGTATCGGAAGCGGCCAAGGCCTTGGTCTTCATTTCGACGAGCAGGTCAGAGATCGACTGACCGGCAGACATGGCAACGTCAACCGCAGACATGCCGCGATTGAGGCTGTCCTGAACCGCCGTATAGCCGGCAACGTCACCACGCATGTTTTGTGCGATGGCGTAAACCGCGCCGTCATCCTTCGCGGATGAGACTTTCAAACCCGTGTTGATGGCATTCTGGGTCTGAGACAGAGAAGCCTGTGTCGCGCTCAGGTTCTGCAGCGCGATCATTGCTCCGGTATTGGTGTTGACGCTAAGCATTTGTGCCTCCGTTGTGATGAGCTTTTTGCTCAAGGGGCTTTTTGCCCCGTCACACCTTCAGCAACCCGCGTGCCGCGCGGCTTTTACGATTTTCTAACCGTCGATTTTCAGTGCGGGAGGAAAATTCGTTCCGGCGAGAATTTTCTACACCCTCGAAATTGTCGGCAAGATTTACCCGTTAAGGGGAAATTCTTGCCGACCTATCGGCAGTATTTGCCTTGTATTTGAAACAAAAAAGAACGGCGCCGGTGATGGCCGGCGCCGTTCCTCATTCTGAATGTGGATGCGTGTCGCTTACTTGAAGAGCGACAGGATGGTTTGCGGCGCCTGGTTCGCGATCGACAGAGCCTGCACGCCGAGCTGCTGCTTGACCTGCAAGGACTGCAAATGCGCGCTCTCGGTCGCCATGTCGGCGTCGACCAGGTGGCCGATGCCGCTGGTGAGCGAGTCGGACAGTTTCTGGGCGAAGTCCATCTGGATCGAGAACTTCTTCGAACCTGAAGACAGCTGTGCGAGAGCAGAGTCGACGTTGGTCAGCGACTGCTGAATGATCGCCACCATCGTGGACGCGCCGGCCTGCGTCGAGATCGATGCACCGGTCGAGATCGTCACGATCGATCCGGACAGGCTCAAATTCTCGGCCTGTGTCGTGATATGACGCGTGCCGTCGGACGATGCGAGCGCGGTGATCTGCGTCGTCGAGCCGTTGACCAGGTTGTAGCCGTTAAACACCGCGTTGCCGACGATCGTGGTGATCTGATCGCGCAGCGCGACGAAGTCCTGGTTCATGGCTTCGCGGCTCGTGGTGTCGAGAGAAGTGTCGGAGGCGGCGAGCGCCTTGGTCTTCATCTCGATCAGAAGATCGGAGATCGACTGACCGGCCGACATCGCGACGTCGATCGCGGACATGCCGCGATTGAGGCTGTCGGTGACGGCGCCATAACCGGCGACGTCGCCCCGCATATTCTGTGCGATCGCATAGACCGCACCGTCATCCTTGGCGCTCGACACTTTCAAACCGGTGTTGATCGCGTTCTGCGTCTGCGAGAGATCCGCTTGTGTCTGGTTGAGGTATTGCAGCGCGATCATCGCGCCGGAGTTTGTGTTTACGCTAAGCATGGCTTTCTCCAATTCCCTTCGGGTCGATCGGCGGCGTTTTGCACGCCGTCGGGCAGGATGCCCCGCCCTCGCTTCGCAACCGCCGTGCCAGTTCAAAACGCTTTGTTATGCGACTAAGGTATTGATTTCATTGTGTTATGATATCGGCAATCAACAGACTGGAAAGGAAGATTTTGCCGACCGGAAAATCCGCCCCAAAAGAAAAAGCCGGCCTTTCGGACCGGCTTCTTCCCGTCGAGGAGACGAATTCTACGCGGCGCCTTTGAGGCCCTGCATCATGTTGCGGTTCACCTCGATCAGCGGATCGAGCGAGGCGCCGTTGCGCGTGACCTGACGCGAATATTTTGCGATCCACAAGGACAGCGACACGATCTTCGCGCGCACCTCCTGCGGCAACTGGTTGCGATCGTCCATACAATCGGCCGCGAGCGTGCGCCACAGCTTCTTGTTCCAGTCGATGGCCTCGACCAGCGGCGGCGCATCGGCCCTCCCGGCCTTTTGCGCATCGATGAGAGCGCCCGTCACCTGGCCGAACAGCCGGTATTCGGTCGTGCGGGAGTCTTCAGTAATGCGCTGCGTGTTCTGATAGGCTTGAAGGGTCATAGCTCAACCGTTCCTGTTCGAAGTCAAAGAGTTTGCGGCACGTCATCAAGGCTTTGTAGTAAGCGCCGTTCGTCACGTCGCGACTGATCTCTATGCAAGAAGCGAGCACACTTCTGGTTTCCACGGCGCCCATGAACTCGGTCATGCGCATGGCGAATTCGTTGTAGTAGTCCTCCCACCCATCGGAATCGAGATACATCATCATGATGGGCAGATAGATGCGCCTGGCCGGCGTCACCGCCTCGCCTGGCTGCATGATGTCTTTCTCGCGCAGCACGCACGCCTTGTTCTGCAAAACAAGGCTCGTGCGCTTGTCGCCATTGGCGAGGACCGCGCCGTTGAGCACGAATTTCTCGCCGGGTTTCAGCGACAGTTTGAGCGGCATGGGGTTCTCCAGTACGCGGGTCCAACACCGCCACGCTAACGCGCACGTGGTTAACAAATGCCTTGCGGATTGAAGAAAAGTCTTCACGCAAGATTAAGCATGACGCGTCTTTGATGGCGGCTGGACACGAAGGGACGTTTTCCTCATGGCGCAACTCGCAGCCGTACAAGGCCTGGATTCTCTTGCCGGTCTCGACGCCCGCATGGCCGCGATCGCCAAGCTTGAGAAGCTGAGCGAAGACATCGATGCCGCGGTCGCGCGCAGGAAATCCAACGCAACGCTGCGGCGCGCGATCAAGGCCTGGCAGCACAGCGACTTCGTGCGCTCCGCGCAACTCTCGCTCGCGGCGACCAATCGCGACGACACGAACGCCAAGGCGTTTCATCTGCTGGCGATGGCGCTGCAGCGCATGGGACATCAGCACAAAGCCTTGGTGACCTACGAACGCGCCTTCGCGCTCGATCCGACCGATCCGGAGCTGTTCATCAATCTCGGCCTTGCCGCGTGGAACATGAAGATTCATGACGGCGCCCATAAGATGTTTCAGCTCTATATCGCCGCCTGCCCGGATTCGCCGCTCGGCTACAACAATCTCGGTTCCGTGCAGAGCGACATGGGCGATGTCGATACCGCGATCGAGACGATCCGCGCCGCGCTCTATCGCATGCCTGGGGAAGCGGTATTGTGGAATTCACTTGCCACAGTGCTGGCCGAAAACGGCCGCGTCGAGGAAAGCATCACCTTCTATCAGGAAGCCATTCGCCTCGATCCGAACTTCTCGCGCCTCTATCACAACATCGGCTATGCGTGGTCGCATCTCGGCCAGCTCGCCAAGGCGCTCGATTGCTACAACGAGTCGCTCGTGCGCGCTGTCGATCCGACCGAGCAGATGGAAGGCAAGCATTCGCGCTCCATCTGTCTGATCGGCATGGGTCAGATCAAGGAAGGTTTCAGCGAATACGAGATCCGCAACGATCAGCGTTTCCGCGCCTATGTGCATCATCTTGTGAAAGCGCCGCTGTGGAACGGCGAGCCGCTCGACGGCAAACGCATTCTTGTCGTCGGCGAGCAGGGCTTGGGCGACGAATTCATGTTCGCCAATATTCTTCCCGATCTTCAGGCGGCTGTCGGCGAAGCCGGAAAGCTTGAGATCGCCGTCGATCCGCGCCTGATCCCGCTGTTCCAGCGCTCGTTCCCGAAAGCCCATGTCGGCCAATATGACGACCGCACCTTGATCGACAAGGACGGCAACAAGCATCTGCGCTTCATTCCGTTCTCCCTCGACAAGGGCGAGCCGGATTTCTGGGCGCCGATGGGCACGCCGCTGCACATCTTCCGCAAGAACCTCGCCGACTTCCCGCACAAGGCATTCCTCATTGCCGACCCCGAGCGTGTCGCGGATTTCTCGGCGCAACTCGCGGCGCTCGGCGACGGTCCGAAGGTGGGCATCTGCTGGCGCTCGATGATGCTGGGCGCGAAGCGTGCGAAATATTTCAGCGCCCTCGACGCCTGGAGCCCGATCCTGAAAACGCCGGGCGTGACCTTCGTCAATCTCCAGTACGGTGATTGCGGGGATGAGATCGCGCGCGCCGAGGACATGCATGGTGTGAAGATCCATCGCCTCGAAGGCATCGACCTCAAGAACGACATCGACGGCACGGCAGCCTTGTCGGCGGCGCTCGATCTGATCATCTCCGCCCCGACGGCGGCGGCAGCCATCGCGGGAAGCGTCGGCACCGAAGTGTGGTTCACCACCGCCGGCCGCACCTGGCCGCAGCTCGGCACCGACGAATATCCCTGGTACCGCAAGACAACCGTGTTCAGCCCCGCGAAATTCGGCGACTGGAACGACGTGATTCCGCGTGTGGGTGAAGCTCTGGCGGCGTTTGCGAAGTAGGAATTCCTCCACCTCCCAATCCTCGCTGTCATGGCCCGCCGGAGTGCGGGCCACCCAGCTGGGCTCACGTTGCTATCGCAAAAGAATCTCGGAATTGCCTGTTGACGCAGTTGATGCGTCACCTGGGTCACCCGCATTCGCGGGCCATGACAGGAGAGCGGAGCGGAGAAGCTTCGCAATTTCCGCACATTCCTCAGCGCTTTCCGTGCCCAACCCATCATCTCAATCCGCCGCGCGAGGTTGCGCGCCGCGCGGATCAGTGCGCGGTTCTCCGCGTGGCGCGCCATGCGCGTCTGGCTGTAGCGGCCGTGACTCAGACGGTTGCTATTGCCGGGTTGGCCGCCCCGGCGTCGCCGTGCCTGACCTTCGGCCAGAGTTGGCTCAGCCGGGCAGGCCATTTCCCTAGGAGTTCCCTGCATCCGTATTCGAACCCGCGTTTTCCGGGAGGGGGGTGCCAACCCGGTCTGCCTTTTCTGTTCGGCGAAGATCCAGCGGCGGCAGCTTCAAAAATCGGAAATAATCTTCGCGCTGGGCGTCATCGAGTGCCTCGACTTCTTCGGGGTCCATGAGTTCGGCCAGTTCGATGAAGCGGCCGCTTTTCTCCATGCCCCCTTCCTCTCTGGCCCTTGCCCGTGCGCGCTCTATCTCGCTGACACGGTTGATTGTGTAATTGTGGCTGAACTCGCCTTTCAGCTTGGCGATGGACGACAGGATCTCCGCCGTGGATGACATCATCTGAACGGCATCGCGCCGCTCGCTCGAGCGCGTATCGTCCGCGAGGCTGCGCGGCTCCGTGTTGCGCGCGTTCTCCATGCAATCGCCAATGCCGCGCGTCACCGAGGCGATCATCTCTTCGATCGATTGCTGCATCCGTTGGAAGACACCAATCAGTTCCGTTTTCGGCCCGGCGGCCATGCTCGTCTTCATGCGCGTATTATCCGCGCGTTTTGGCGCTGTTGGATAAGTTTGGCCGCTATTTTTTTCTTTTCAGGTGTTGGATAGAGCGTGCGACACGTCGTAAGCGCCTGAGAGGGCTCGCATTGTCGCGACCGGCATTCGGCAAAAATAAATTTTTGAGACTCGAAAAAATCGGAATCTATCCAACACCAAAGACTAGGGTCTTTCGAGAAATGCGCGCACATCCGCCGCCGATTTGTCGGCCACTTCTTCCATCGGGATGTGGCCGGTCGCCGGATAGACGATGAGCTTTGCGCCCTTCACCGCCTTCGCCCAATCGTGCGCGGTCGATAGCGGAATGAGTCCGTCCTGTTCGCCCCACAGGATCAAGGTCGGCATGGTGATCGCGGTGGTGTGATCCTGGACATAGGTTTCGATCGGCAGCTGGAAGCGTGCGAGCGTCGCCTGACGCGTGCCTTCCATGCGCGCGAAGTCCCAATACCAGTCGGTCATCGCATCGGTGATGATCTCCTTGTGCACGATCGCCTTGTTCAGGCCCTCGGTCACGATGGCACGCGGCGTGATGTGCAGCAGAAGCTGGTTCACGACCGGAATGCGCGCAAGGCGGAACGCGAGCGGCGTGCCGCTGCCGGATTTGAACGGCAGGCCCCCGGCATCGACGAGGATGAGCTTCGTCACGCGCGCGGGATGTTCTTCGGCAAACCGCGCGGCAACACCGCCGCCCATCGAGTTGCCGGCGAGCGCGAAGCTTTTCAAATTCAGCTTGTCGGCGAATGCGCCGACGAACTTCGCCATGCCTTCCTGGCTGTAATCGCCACCCGGGACCGCGCCGGTGAGGCCATGTCCAGGAAGATCGACGGCGATGACATGGTATGTGTCTGAGAGCGCCTTCGACCACGGCTCCCATGTCAGATATGACGCGTTCGAGCCGTGCAGCAGTAGAAGCACCGGCGCATTGCTCGCGCCCCGCGCGCGGTAATGCGCGCGCGCCCCGTCGGGCAGCGTCACGAACTCCGCCGCCAGCGCGTTGTATTTCGCTTCCAGCGTGGCGCGCGGAATATCCGGCGACGAGAAATACCAGACCGCGCCCGAGACCAGCGCCGCGAGAACAATGAGAATGCCTAGAAACCTGCCCATGACGTGCCCCTGATCAGTTGTGGCACCATACCACAATTGTCATGGCCCGCATCCCGCCTACGCCTCACGGCTTCGGCGGGTCTTGCGCTTGGTCCGGCGAAGCTGCGGAGCAGCGTAGGCGGATCGCGGGCCATGGCAATTTCGGATTTAATCCAGGCAATCCAATAGCGCGTCCTGGTTTGGCTGTGCGGCCACGCGCACGCTGCGGAACGTGAGCGGCGCGAGCGCCTCTGCAGTAGGGGCGCTGATGCATACGGCCATCACAGTTTCGAGAGGCAGACCTGCGACTGTTTCTTTGAATATCCGCGCACTACGCGCGGAGAAGAACAGCGCCGCATCGATCTCACGGTGCGTGAGTTGCGCGCGTGCGGTTTCCGGCAATCCGACATCGGCAACGTCATAGAGAACAAGCGTGCGCACATCGAAGCCCTGTGCTTTCAGCAGCGTGGCGAGCGTGCCATCGGCTTCGGCGCCTTTGACATGCAGCAACGCGCCCATATCGGGTGACGCCCATTCCTTCGTTGCGGCGGCCAGCACTTTCGAATCGCCGTTCGCATTGCGCACGGATGCGAAGCCGTGCGCGCGCGCTTCTTCGTCCGTCTGCGGACCCACCGCGAACAGCGGGACATCGCGACGCGGCGTCCGACGCGCGAGCGCGCGCACGCCGTTGGCGCTGGTGGCGAGGATCGCCTGCACGCCGTCCAGCGCCACGTCCTGGCCGTCCTGGAAATTGGTTTTCAGGAGCGGTGCCATGACCGGTTCGTGGCCACGAGACTTAAGAACCTTTGCGATGCGCGCGGCATCTTCCTCCGGCCGCGTGATCAGCACGCGCATGTCAGAGATCGAGCCATTGCACGGCGCGCGGCTTCAACACGTCGCCGGCGTTGCGGCCCGCCTCTTCCGCCTCGTGGCGCGCATCGGGGCCGAGCGTCAGCGTGAAACTGGTTTCGACCGCATCGCTGCCGTCCGGTGCGATCACCTCGCCATGAAAGGACAGCACGCCGTCTTTGACGGTTGCCAGTCCCGCCATCGGCGAGCGGCACGATCCGCCGAGGGCGCTTTGAAACGCGCGTTCGCAATCGAGCGCGACTTCCGTTCTCTTGTCGTTGAGTTGCGTCACGATCTCGCGCGCGCGTGTGTCGGTGTCGCGGATTTCGATGCCGACGGCACCCTGCGACAGCGCCGGCAGAAAGTCGTCGAGTATCTGCGTTGCGCGATTCTCCAGTCCGAGCCGTTTCAGGCCCGCGAGCGCCAGCAGCATGGCGTCCATCTCGCCGTCATCGAGCTTGCGCAGACGCGTGTCGACATTGCCGCGCAGCGGGACGCATTTGATATCGGGCCGCACGCGCCGCACCTGCGCTTCGCGGCGCACGGAGCTTGTGCCGAGCACGGCGCCGTGCGGCAGATCGGCGAGCGTCTTCGCGGTGTTAGAGACGAACGCGTCGCGCGGGTCTTCGCGCTTCAGCACCGCGGTGATGGCAAGCCCCGGCGGGAGATCGACCGGCACGTCCTTCATTGAATGCACGGCGAGGTCGATCGCGTCGTTCAACAGCGCGTCTTCGAGTTCCTTGACGAACAGACCTTTGCCGCCAGCGTCGGCGAGCGAGCGATCCTGAATGCGGTCGCCCGTGGTCTTGAGCACGACGATCTCGCTCGCCACGCCGATGCCCTTCAGCAGATCGGCCACCATCTTCGCCTGCACCAGCGCGAGCTTGGAGCCGCGCGTGCCGATGCGGAGTGGCCCACCTTCTTGGGATAATTCGTTTTGCGTCATGAGCAGTTCGGGTCTAGGACGCCCCTGTCTAACACAAGGAAACGCGCCGTTGCGCGACTGGACTGTCCTCGGCATCGAGACAAGCTGCGACGAAACCGCCGCCTCGGTCGTTCGCGGCTCGGCGCCGGGGCCGGGCACGATCCTGTCGAACATCGTGTTTTCGCAGCTCGACGCGCACCGCCCCTATGGCGGCGTGGTGCCGGAGATCGCCGCGCGCGCCCATGTCGAGCGGCTGGACGGGATTGTCGAGGAAGCGCTCGACGGCGCCGGGCTGAAACTCGGCGATCTCGACGCCATCGCCGCGACGTCTGGTCCCGGCCTCATCGGCGGCGTGATGGTCGGGCTGATGACGGCGAAAGCGCTGGCGCTCGCTACAAACAAGCCGCTGATCGCGGTCAATCATCTTGAGGCCCATGCGTTCACGGCACGGCTCACCGAAGGCGCCGCGTTTCCGTTTTTGCTGCTGCTGATTTCCGGCGGGCATTGCCAGTTGCTCGGCGTTGCGGGTGTCGGAGACTTCAAGCTCTATGGCACATCCATCGATGATGCGGTCGGCGAAGCGTTCGACAAGACGGCAAAGCTCCTTCGCCTGCCCTATCCCGGAGGGCCGAACATCGAGAAAGCCGCGCAGAATGGGAACGAAAGGCGCTATGCCCTGCCGCGTCCGATGCGCGGACGCGAGGGCGCGGACTTCTCGTTCTCTGGCCTGAAGACTGCGGTGCGCCAGATCGTACAGGAGCAGGAGGCCGATGCGAACGATGTCGCCGCGTCGTTCCAGCGTGCGGTGGTCGATATCCTGCTCGATCGCACGCGCGCGGCGATGCGCATGTTCAAGGATGATTTTCCGGATGCGCACGAACCGGCGTTCGTGCTTTCGGGCGGGGTTGCCTCCAACCATGCGATCCGCACAGCGCTTACCGCTCTCGGATCAAACGAAGGCTTCCAGACAAAAATACCCCCGCCCAGGCTTTGCACGGACAATGCCGCGATGGTCGCCTGGGCGGGGGTTGAACGTGGCCAGCTGGGTATCTTCGACGGGCTGGGCACCTCACCGAAGGCCCGCTGGCCCTTGAGCACGCTTACCGGGGGGAGGGGGCCGGCGCGCTCAAACTCTTGACGTTTAGACCAGCGAGAACGACGTCGCGGCCATAAGGACGGCCGCCACTGCGATGATCGCCGTGGTCAGGATGGTGACGACATTGCTGTCGCCGGATTCACGCTTCGCGCTTTCGATGTAGCTGTTCATGTTCATGGCGGTCTCTCCTTAATGTCGGCCGGGAGATGCCCCTCCGGGCCGTCCAAATCTCTGTGGGTCTCTCCACCCGCAGCGCAGAGATAGGTGCCCTCCGACAGGACTACAAGTGAACGATTTATAAAACATTCATTGTTCAGCTGTCGTAATTCTCTTGTAACTCATTGTTATTACAGAATTATATAGCAGAAAAATATTGTTGCGCGAATGCTGCATGGCAGCAATGCAAAAAAGCAGGGCTGCCTTTCAGCAGCCCTGCCTTGGCAAAAGACACGTCCGAATTAACCGTGCAGACCGCCAACCAGCCACAGAACCAGAAGGATGATGAGGACCAAGCCCAGCGCGCCGCCGAGGCCGCCACCGCCATAGGTTCGGTAGCCGTAATAGCCGCCGCCGCCGCCAACCAGCAGAACCACAAGAATGATGATGAGAAGCAATGACATCGCGTTTTTCCATCGATTTATGACGGTTAGGAAACGCACGAACGCGGGATTCGGCCTCGCCCCATTCGCGGCGCCGGGCTAAGCACGCCTCATGAAAATCGCGACCTGGAATATCAATTCGGTGCGGCTGCGCATCAATCTCGCTACACGCTTCCTGCGCGAGCATCAGCCCGATGTGCTATGTCTGCAGGAGACCAAGGTCATCAACGATCTGTTTCCCCATGCCGCGTTCGAGAAGCTTGGCTACGTCCATCGCGCGATCCACGGGCAAAAGGGCTATCACGGCGTCGCCGTGCTTTCGCGCATTCCGTTCCGCGAGCAATACTCCCACGAATTCTGCTCCAACAGCGACTGCCGCCACATCCAGGTGACGTTCGAGAACGGCGTCGAGCTGCACGATTTCTATGTGCCCGCGGGCGGTGACATTCCCGATCCCGCCGTCAACGTGAAATTCGCGCACAAGCTCGGCTTCCTGCGCGAGATGACGGCGTATTTCGGCAAGCGCGGAGACCGCGGCACAAAGCCGATGGTGATTGTCGGCGATCTCAACGTCGCGCCGCTGGAGAATGATGTGTGGAGTCACAAGCAATTGCTGGACGTCGTCAGTCACACGCCGGTCGAGACAGGCTTGCTCGCTGAGGTGAAAGCCTCCTTCGACTGGATCGACGTGACGCGCGAATTCGTGCCGGCGAACGAGAAGATCTATTCGTGGTGGTCCTACCGCGCCGCCGACTGGGCGGCCTCGGATCGCGGCCGCAGGCTGGACCACATCTGGATCAGCCAGGGCCTGAAAAGCGCGCTGAAATCGCAGTCGATCGTCCGCAAAATGCGCGGCTGGGAGAAAGCCTCGGACCACGTGCCGGTCGTCACAGAACTCGCACTCTGACTGTCACAAATGATGCACGACAGTCTGGGACAGGGCCCATCGTGACTCCTGCGCGGGCGGAGTGTTACTGTTTTGGTCGCTGAGCTTTAGGGGGGCATTGATGACGATCTACGGCACGAAACACGACGACGATCTGACCGGCACGGACGGCGACGACGACTTTCATCTTCAGAAGGGCGGCAGCGACTCGGCCTCGGGCGGCAAGGGCGACGATCTGTTTCGCATGGGCACGACGCTCGACGGCAGCGACCGCATCGACGGCGGTGAGGGACGCGACGTCGTCTTCCTGCACGGCGATTATTCCGCGGGCCTCTACTTCCAGGACGATACGATCAAGAACGTCGAGGTACTGCGCCTGGGTGCAGGCTTCAGCTACACGCTGGGAATGTCCGACGGCAATGTTGCGGCAGGCGAAACGCTGACCATCAACGCGAGCCCGCTCGACAGCACGCACAGTCTGGACTTCGACGGTGGGGCGGAGCACGACGGGCATTTCGTCGTCTATGGCGGCGCCGGCGCCGACGACATCACCGGCGGCACGCGGGCCGACAAGTTCCATCTCGAGCAGGGCGGCAACGATACCGTCCATGGCGGCAGCGGCGACGACATTCTCTACTTCGGCATAGAGTTCTCCGCCGCCGACAAGGTGTTCGGCGACGCGGGCAATGATACGCTTGTTTATGGCGGCACCTTCGCCGCCGCGCCGAATCCGACCTTCAACGCGACCTTCGTCCACGGCGTCGAGGCGATCACGCTGACCGACAGCAACATGATGGGCACGGTGACCTTCACCGGCGACGTCACCACCGGCAACGTCGGCGGGCTGACCGTCGATGCGAGTGCGCTGACCATCGCAACCGCGTTCGATTTCTCCGGCGCGACCTCAACGCTTTATCACATCACCGGCGGGTCGAATAACGACAGCTTCAAATTCGCCGGGAATTTCACAAACTCCGACCAGCTGGATGGAGGCGCGGGCAATGACAGTCTCGACATCTATTCGAGTTCGCTCTTCTCGGTGAATTTCGACCCCGGCACGATCACGAACATTGAGACCATCAACCTGAACAACACCGCGTCCTTCTTTCTGACCATGAACGACGGCAATGTCGCGGCCGGCAAGATGCTGACGATCAACGGCAACACGGCCGGTACGCTGAGTTTCAACGGTGCGGCCGAGACCGATGGCGCGTTCACGGTCATTGGCGGCGGCGAGGTTGACAACATCAGGGGCGGGCATGGCGACGACACGCTCAGCGGCGGCGCGAGCGGGGACTCGCTCACCGGCGGCGCCGGTGCGGACACGTTCCTCTATACCGCAGTCAGCGAGTCGACCAATAAACTCTTCGATGGCATCCTCGACTTCGCGGCGGGCACGGACAAGATCGACACGCCCGTCACGGTGCTGGGCTTCGGCAGCATCGAGCATCACAGCGTCAGCTTTGCGACCTTCAATCAGGATCTGCAAGCGGCGGAAGCGGGCGACGACCAGCTGCATCCGGGCTGGGCGCATATCGTGCACGCGGACAGCGGCGACTTTCTTTCCGGCCACGACTTTCTCATCATCGACGCGAACGGAACCGGCCACTACGAGACGGGCGCCGACTATGTGATCGACATCACCGGCTATACCGGCACGCTCACGGCGGGAGACTTCATCTAGAGAACCCTGGCGCTCTGCCGCACCGCAATATTCAGCATTTTCACGCGAAGTTCCTGAAACAAGAAACAGGCCTATAGGCATCAGGTCGCATTTCTTGCGTTTGCAAAAAACCCGGAGATAAAGTCGCTCCCGGGTGTTTTCTGGAGTTGGGGATGGCGGTTTTTCACGGCACGAAGCATGACGACACGTTCAACGAGTCGTCGGATACCAGCGACGACACCTTCGATCTCTACAAAGGCGGCAGCGATACCGCCATCGGCGGCAGTGGCGATGACCGCTTCAACATGGGCGGATCGCTGAATGCCGGCGACCGTCTCGACGGCGGCGACGGACGCGATGTCGTGTTCCTGCGCGGCGATTATTCGGCAGGGCTTACCTTCGATGCCCAGACAATTCAGAACATCGAAGCCCTGCGTCTCGGCAAAGGCTTCGACTACGATCTCACCCTCGCCGATGGCAATGTCGCGGCGGGCGAGACGCTGACGATCAATGCCGCGGCACTCGGCGCCGGCAATCATCTCACCTTCGACGGCTCTCTGGAGAGCGATGGACACTTCGCCGTCTATGGCGGCGCTGGCAACGACACGATCACCGGCGGCGCGAAGGCCGACACCTTCCATCTGGAAAAAGGCGGCAACGACACCGCGCTTGGCGGCGGCGGCAATGACACGTTCTATCTGGGCAGCGCGTTCACGCGCGACGATGCCGTAGACGGCGGCACGGGGCACAACACCGTCGTGCTCGAAGGCATGGGCGACGACGCGATCAGTTTCACCGCCGCCACCATGACCGGCATCGAGACGCTGGTGCTCGGCGCCGGCCACTTCTACACGCTGACGACTAACAACGCGACGGTCGCGGCGGGCGCAACGCTGACGGTGGACGCGACAGCCCTGGGTAGCGGCGATCCGTTGATCTTCAATGGCTCGAACGAGACCGACGGCAATTTTGTGTTTGCATTCGGCAGCGGGTTCACGTCCACCGACACGCTCACCGGTGGTGCGGGCAACGATACGCTGGCACTCACGGGCGGCGACGATATTTTGTTTGGCGCAGGCCAGCTCACAAGTATCGAAACCTTGATGCTGTCCGGCGGCGGTTACGACATCACCACAAACGATGGAAATGTCGCCACGGGAGCGACGTTAACGGTGGATGCGAGCGCGCTGACCGGCACGAACGCGCTCACCTTCGACGGCTCCGCGGAGAACGGTGGCTTCTACACCATCACTGGCGGTGCGGGCGACGACACTGTCACGTTAGGCAGCCATTTCTCGGTGAGCGACACCTTTAACGGCGGCGCGGGCAACGACACGCTGCATCTGAATGCAAACGGCAGCTTCACGTTCGCCGTGACGACGCTGACGAACGTCGAAAATTTGATCGTCAACTCCAGCGGTTTGATGCGTCTCACCCTCAACGATGCAAATGTGGCCGCTGGTGCGACACTGACCGTCGATTTTTCCCCATCGAACTTCATCGCGGGAGACTATCAGTTCGACGGCAGCGCGGAGACGAATGGTCATTTCAATATCATCGCCCCCGAGAGCGCGAATGACTACATCGCCACTGGCGGCGCACTGTCTGACACCTTCACCTTGGGCAACACTGGAACCCTCACGAACAGTATCTCAGGGGGTGGCGGCGACGATACGCTGACGATGACAGCGCCTAATCAGGTCGGCTTTCAATTCGACGGTGGGGCGGACAATGACACGCTCGCGTTCACGGGCGGCGGCACGGTGGACGGCAATGTCAGCCGCTTCAGAAATGTGGAAAACCTTGTGCTCGACGACCATAGCTGGAGCGTCACCACAGCAGATTTCAATGTCGCCAGCGGCGCGACGCTGACGGTGGATGCAACCGCACTGGTCGGGCCGCACAGCATATCCTTCAACGGATCCGCGGAGACGGACGGATCCTTCGGCCTCAAAGGCGGCTCAGGCAACGATACGCTCATTGGCGGCAGTCAGGCGGACAATATCCTCGGCGGGCTCGGCGCGGACACGCTGACCGGCGGCGGCGGCGCGGACATTTTCCGCTTTACCGCGGCCAACCAGTCCTCGAGCACGACCTATGACACCATCACGGATTTCGCGGCGGGCACGGATGCGTTCGACCTCACCTCGACCGTCCTGCACATCGCAGCGGTCAGCGGCACGGTCAACACGGCGAACTTCGACGCCAATCTACAGGCCTTGGGCGCGTCGCACCTTCAGACCGCAACCGTTCTGACGGTGACCGGCGGCGATCTCAACGGGCATGTCTTTCTGGTCGTCGATGGCGACGGCAACGCACAATACAACGCAGGCTTCGACTACGTGATCGACATCACCGGCTACACCGGCACGCTCACGACCGGCGATTTCTTCTAGGCCCGAACGCAACAACGAGGGGGGTATTATGGGTAAGGCATCGAACTATCGCGCAATCCTTCGCGCATTATCTGCATTCGCAGCGATTGCTTGCATGAGCTTGTGGAGCGCACCGGCTGCGGCGGGGGCGGCTCCTCTGCCGTATCGCGTGCTGCATCAGTTCTGCAAGAGCTCCTGCAGCGACGGCTCGTTCCCGGCGGGCGACCAGCTTGTCCTGAATGCAAGCGGGAAGCTCTACGGCACCACCGCCAATGGCGGCCGTTTCATTTCCGGGGTGATCTACCAGGTGTTTCCGAAGCACGACGGCGCGAAATACTTTAAGAAGGTCCTCAAGGCCTTCTGCTACGGCTCGTGCGCCGCAGGCGGGAATACGCAGGCCGGCGTGATCATGGACACAGCCGGCAATCTCTACGGCACGACGCCGAACAGCGAGACCGGATGCGGAGTGGTCTATGAAGCCGTCCTGAGCGGGGGCAAGTACACACTCAAGGTCCTTCATGCATTCGAACCCACCGGTGGCGATGCGTGCAGCCCGACCGTCGGCGCGCTGGCCTATCACGGCAGGGAGGCCGGCCAGCTCTATGACGGCACCTCGCCGCTGTTCGGCGTGACCCTTGAGGGCGGCGCAAACAGCAGGGGTGCCGTGTACGAGATCGATCCGCCGAGACCCGGCCGCAAAGCCTGGCGCGAAAAGGTGATCTATTCCTATTGCCAGATCACCGGATGCGCCGACGGGCACGATCCTACGGGCAATGTGGTCATGGACAGCGCGGGCAACCTCTACACGGCGACATCCGAAACCACCGGCAGCCGGGTCTTCGAGATGGTCCCGGACGGAAGCGGCGGATACCTCGCGGGATCCATCTATAAAAGCACTACCCACGAGCTCATCGTCTTCCTGAGGATCACCGCCGACGGCACGCTGTACGGGATTTCCGATACCGGCGGTCCGACGGGCCACGGAACCTTGTTCAAGCTGGCGCCGGCTGGCGGCGGCGGGTTCGACTACACCGACCTTCATGATTTTTGCGCGGGCGGCGGAAGCTGCGTGGACGGCGACCTTCCGGACAGCCTATTCGTCGATCCGGATGGCAACATCTGGGGCACGACATTCGGCGGCGGAGCCAATCCAGCACCGCCAGGATCGCCTTTCCCCGGCGCCGGCACCGTCTTCGAATACACGAGCGGCGGAAGCTTCGCGACCGTGCACAATTTCTGTGCGGAGCCGAACTGCACCGATGGCGGCACGCCGACCTCAGGGCTTGTCACCGACGGCGCCGGGCACTTCTACGGCGTCACGGCTCTGGGCGGCGCCCCGCTGTCCACGCCGAAGAGTGGTCCGATGTTCGCGCCGTTGAACCGCACGGCGCCGCTGCCCCCGCCGCCTGGCGGCGGCGGCGTGCTCTACGAAATATCGCTGCCCTAACGGCAAAAGCAAAAGCGGCGGGATCGCTCCCGCCGCTTTTCATTCTTTCGAAATGAGACCGCCTCAGGCGTTTCCAGCCGGGGCCTGCGCACCACTGCGCATCTGCGCCATGCCTTCGGCGCGCGAGCGATAGAGCGCCGCGAAATCGATCGGCTCGACGAGCAGCGGCGGCATGCCGCCGTCGCGCACGACATCGGCGATGATGCGGCGCGCGAACGGGAAGATTATGTGCGGCGCTTCGATGAGGAGCGCGGGCTGGCGCATCTCTTCCGGCACGTTCTGCAGCAGGAAGATGCCGGCGTAGATCAGCTCGAGCATGAACATCGGCTTGCCTTCGTTCTCGGCCGAGACGCGCAGCTTGAGTTCGACTTCGAAGTGCTGCGGATCCATCTGCTTGGCCTGGAGATCGACATTGAGGTCGATCTGCGGACGGTTGTTCCCGAAGCTGCCCGGCATGCCCGGGTTCTCGAAGGAGAGATCCTTCACATACTGACCGACGACCTGGAGCCGGGGCGGGTTCGCCGGATCGAAACCATTGCCGCCGTTTGCCGGAGTTCCCTCGCCGCTCATTGCACAAATCCTTTTGGAAAACAGGGCGTGCGGGTACCACGGACGGCGCCGATAAGACAAGGTACGCGACATTTCCACGCCGCATTCCTATATAAAGGTTGTCTGGACCGGGCAGATCGCGCGGTTTAGGCTTGGTGAACGGGTTTCGTGCCCGCAGGGTTGTGTAAAATGGCGAATTCCCAGGTTCTCGAGATCGTCTTTCTGGCCGTGATTGCGGGCGTGATCCTGTTCCGCCTGTATACGGTGCTGGGCCGCCGCACAGGCCACGAGCGTCCGCCGCAAGACGCCTATCGCTTCCAGCCCAACCCCGACGCACCCATTGCGGACGATACCGCCAAGGTGATGCCGCGGCGTGCGGACACGGCGGATACCGCGTCCGATCCGCTGACGCGGGGTATCGCGGCGATCAGACTCGCCGACCGCAGCTTCGAGGCCGAGCACTTCCTGAACGGCGCGCGCCAGGCTTACGAGATGATCGTGACCGCGTTCGCGAAGGGCGACCGTGCCGCGCTCAAGCCGTTGCTGAGCAATGACGTCTATCACACATTCGATCAGGTTATCGCAGCACGCGAAAGCGCGAACGAAACCGTCACGTTCACCTTTGTCGGCTTCAAGGACACCAGGATCGTAGAGGCCTCGCTGACCAACCGCATCGCCGACGTCACCGTGTCGTTCGGCACGCAGTTCATCTCGGCCACGACCAGCGAGACCGGAACGGTCGTCGAGGGCGATGCGAAGTCCGTGCGCGAAGTCACCGATGTGTGGAGCTTCAGCCGCGACACCCGCGCGCGCGATCCGAACTGGACGCTGGTGGCGACCTCCGGCGATCTGCCGTAAGGCATGCACCGCCCGCGATTTCTCGCGACCATTTTTCTTCTTGTCGTCGTTCCTGTTGCTGCCGCAGTGCTGTGGTGGTGGACCAGGCCGCCAATCGCCGGACCGCTTCGGCTGACAACGGCGCAATTCTCCGATCTTCCCGATTGGGCAAACAGCGACCCACGCACGGCGCTCGCGGCGCTGCGGAGGTCGTGCTGGCTTCTGGAATCAAAAGCGCCGAACGCCCCGTTGGGCGCCTATGCCGGCGTCGTGAGCGACTGGCGTGAGCCCTGCCGTGCAACGCCGGCAGGCGATGCGCGTGCACAGGACGCGCGCGCCTGGTTCGAACATTGGTTTGTGCCGTTCGCTGTCAGTGCCGGCGCCGCGAAGGAAGGCCTCTTCACCGGCTATTACGAGCCGGAGCTGCATGGCAGCCGCACGCAACATGGACGCCATCAGACACCGGTCTATGGATTGCCGGACGATCTGGTGAGTGTCGATCTCGGAGCGTTCCGTGACACGTTGAAGGGCGAGCGCATTGCGGGACGTGTCGAAAATCAAAAACTTGTTCCGTATGCGACACGCGCGGAGATCGACGCGAAGGGGCTCAAATCCTCGAGCATCCTTTTCTACGGCGACGATCCGGTCGCGGTATTCTTCCTGCACATCCAGGGTTCGGGCCGCGTCGTGTTCGACGATGGATCGGTCGCGCGCGTGACCTATGCCGGACAGAACGGACATCCCTACACCGCCATCGGCAAGACGTTGATCGCGATGGGCGCGCTGAAGCGCGAGAACGTCTCGCTGCAGAGCATCCGCGCGTGGCTTCATGTCCATCACGACAAGGCGCGCCCGGTGATGGAGAGCGACGCGTCCTACGTCTTCTTCAAGGAAACACCGCTGGGCGATCCCGCGCTCGGAAGCGCCGGTTCACAGAACGTGCCGCTGACGCCGGAGGCCAGTATTGCCGTCGATGCAAAAGTGCACCCGCTCGGCGCACCGTTCTTTGTCGCTACGACCACGCCGGACGGAAAGCCGTTGCGCAACCTTTTCATTGCGCAGGATACCGGTGGCGCGATCAAAGGCCCCGTCCGCGCCGATATCTTCTTTGGGTTCGGACATCAGGCGGAATCGCTGGCCGGTGCGATGAAGCAGCCGGGCGTGATGTATGTCCTTCTGCCGAAGGCCGCCGCCGCGCATGTGAACCGGCCATGAGACGCAAGACGACCGACGAGGAACGCGCGCTGTTCGTTGAGACGTTCAAGGAAACACGGCCGATGAAACCGGCCGCGAAATCGACGTCGGCAAAGCCCATAACAGTTGCTGCAGCCGCGGCGAAGAAATTCACCGACGGCGTCAACGGCAACACCGCGGAGCGGCTGCGCAAAGGGGCGCTGGAACCGGATCGCCGCATAGATCTGCATGGCAAGACTGAAGCGGCGGCGCATCGCGCGTTGCTCAGCTTCCTGCGCGGCGCACAGCGTGGCGGTGACCGGCTTGTGCTCGTAATCACCGGCAAAGGCGCGCGCACGCCAGATCCCTACGCGCCATTCGATCTGGAACTTGAGACACGCGCACGCGGCGTTCTGAAATCGATGGTGCCGCGCTGGTTCCGCGAGCCGGAGTTCGCCGCGCTTATCGCCGATCACCGCAGTGCACACGTCCGTCATGGCGGCGGCGGCGCGCTTTATGTGTATTTGAAGAAAAGACGTTAGAGAATTTTTCGAAAAGTTCCGTGTTTCGAATCGGCAGATTCATCATTGCAACGCCACCTCGCCCCACGCCTAATGCGGCGACGGCACATCGCCGATAGAAAAAGGAGGACTTTCAATGCGTAACAATCACACGCTGTTCCGCTGTGCGCTGCTCGGATCTGCGCTCGCAATCGCCGCTTTGACTCCAGCCCTGAGCGCCCAACCATCGCGCGACGATCTCAAGCGAACTCTGGCGATCAAGGGCAAGCATGCTTTTGCCGCAGAGCAGAAGAACGGCAGCGCGTCTGGTCTCAGCGTCGCGGATGCCACCTATACTGTCCTGCACCAATTCACTGGGACAGACGGAAGCGATTCCACCGCCAATGTCGCGCTCGACGGTGACGGCAACATTTATGGCACCACCGAATTCGGCGGCGCGCATGGCGACGGCACTGTCTTTAAATTGACACCGGACGGCACAGAGACGGTGCTTCATTCCTTCGCAGGAACTGACGGCTCCGAACCCGATGGTGGCGTGATCGTAAGGAGAAACGGCGACCTTTATGGCACCGCCAGCGCCGGCGGCTCGACCGGCAATGGCACCCTGTTCAAGCTGACGTCGAAGGGAAAATATAAGGTGCTGCACGAATTTACCGCCAACGACGGCTCCTTCATCAGAGGCGATCTGATCCGCGACAAGTTCGGCAACATGTACGGCACCGGCCTTTTCGGGGGCGCCAATGGTGATGGCACGGTTTTTAAGTACGCCCCCGACGGGACGTTCACAGTGCTGCATGCGTTCAACGGAACGGACGGCGAGTTTCCGGAACATGGCGTTGTCAGCGACAAGGACGGCAACCTTTATGGCGTGACCGCCTTCGGCGGCGCCGATGACAACGGCACGGTGTACAAGATCACGTCCGACGGAACGTTCTCCACGGTCTACAGCTTCACCGGCGGCACCGATGGCGGCTTCCTCTATGGCGGCATGGATATCGACAAGGACCGCAACCTCTACGGAAGCACGGACCAAGGCGGTACGAACGGCCAGGGCACGGTGTTCAAGCTCACGCCCAGTGGCACGCTGACCACGCTCTATAACTTTACCGGCGGCACCGACGGCGGCAGTCCGGAGAGCGACATGCTTCTCGTTGGCAATAACCTCTACGGCGTTGCCACCGAAGGCGGTGACGCGGGCTGCCAGTGCGGTGCGGTCTACAAGGTCACGGCGAAAGGCAAAGAAGAGGTGCTTCATGCCTTTACCGGCACGGATGGCAGCGGGTACTCGGGCGGTTTGGCGTCCAGCAACCAGCTTCTGTACGGCACCACCAGCTCCGGCGGCACCAATAGCAACGGCGTCGTCCTCAGCGTGACGAAGAAATAGCCAGACTGCTGGCAATAATCCCTCTCTCCACGCAGGTGAGGAGAGGGAATTGCTTTCCGGATTAGACCGAGCCCAGGCGCTGTCGGATGTCGCGATAGGCGGCCGCGATCAGCTCGCACAGCGCCTTGTCGTTCAGCGCTTTGCCGGGGCGTAGCTTTACATGCCGCATGTGCTTGCCCTGACCTTCGAGCAGGCCAGCCGGATCGGCAAGGTCTGCGCCGTGATAGAAACCGACATTCGCGTGCGCCTTGAACCCACCGACATAGCCGAACGGCGCGTCGCCGACGCAGGCGATCGGGCAACCGTCATGAAACAACTCGCGGACGTCGGCGCCGCGGCCGCGCATCTGCTCGAACCATTCCTGCACCATCAACCGATAAGGATCGGCGACATCGAACCACGCGTCGATCCGCGGATCGCGTTTCATCGTGCCGTCATAGCGCAGGAAGTCTTCCATCGCGTCAGATGAGTTTGGTTTTAACCGCAAGTTCTTTCAGCGAAACTTCCGGCCGCGCGCCGTAATGCGAGATCACTTCCGCCGCCGCCAGCGCGCCGAGACGACCGCAATCGGCAAGGCCCCGCTCATGCGTGAGGCCATAAAGGAAGCCCGCCGCGAACTGATCGCCGGCGCCCGTCGTGTCGATCACCTTGGCGACCGGCGCCGCTTCGATGACATGCACCTCCGCCCCGCGCACGATGACGCAGCCCTTTTCCGAGCGCGTGATCGCGGCGATCTTGTTCATCGGTTTGAACGCCTGCAGCACGTCGTCGAAATCCTCGACCTCGAACAGCGCCTTCGCCTCGTCCTCGTTGGCAAACAGGATGTCGAGATGCTGGAGCAGTTCCAGGAACTCGCCGCGATAACGCCCCATCAGGAACGGATCGGAGAGCGAGAACGCGACCTTGGTGCCAGACTTCTTCGCGATCTCGATGGCCTTCAGCGATGCGGCCTTCGCCGTGGGCGCGTCCCAGAGATAGCCTTCGATATAGAGAATGTCCGATCCCGCGATGTCGGTTTCGTTCAGATCGGGCATCGCGAATTCGCGCGCGGCGCCCAGATAGGTGTTCATGCTGCGTTGGCCGTCCGGCGTAACCGCGATCAGGCAGCACGCCGTTTGCGGTCCTGTGTCCGCCGGCACCGTTGTATAGTTGAGACCGAGTTCGCGCATGCTGGACGCGAACGCGCTCCCAAGACGATCCTGCTTCACTTTGCCGGCAAAATTGCCGTTCGCGCCAAGCGAGGCGAGACCCGCCATCGTGTTTGCCGCAGAGCCGCCCGCGATCTCGCGCGCGTTGCCGAACGCACCATACAGCTGTTCTGCGCGATACTCGTCAATCAGGGTCATCACGCCCTTGGCGATCTTGTGCGTCAGCAGGAACGTATCGTCCGTCGCCGCGAGCACATCGACGATCGCGCTGCCGAGCGCCGTGACATGATATTGTCTGGACATAATTTCCCCGTGACGGCGTGATTTGCGTAGGATGGGTTAAAGGACCGGTCTCATGTTCGCAAGCATTGGCCGCGCGCTCGGGCTTTTCTTTGATCCCGCCTTATTCGGCATCGTGCTGAAATCGGTGGGACTGACGCTGGTTTTGTTCGTCGCCCTTCTCGCGGGCGTTGAATATGGGCTGCACCTGTTGCCCACACTGGGTTCGCCCACCGTAAACCGCATCCTGGAATTCATGGCGCCGGTCCTGATGCTGATCGGCCTGTTCGCGGTAGGCGGACCGGTGGCGGCGCTTTTCGGCTCGCTCTACCTCGACCGCATCGCAGACGCCATCGAGGCCCGCTCGTATGCGGCCGACGCGAAAGCACCCGGCACGAAACTGACCACAAGTCTGGGTGCCGGTGTGCGGCTCGCGGGCGTGGTGATCGTCGCCGATGTCTTGCTGTTGCCGGCCGATGCGCTGTTCCCAGGCGTCGCGCAGGTGCTCACCATCGTCGTAAATGGGTTCTTGCTGGGGCGTGAATATTTCGAACTTGCGGCGTTGCGTCATGTCTCGACGAAAACCGCGAACGCACTGCGCCAGCGCAACTGGGCGCGTGTGTTCGGCGGTGGTTTGTTGATCTCGCTGCTCAGCGCTATACCCTTCGCCGACTTTTTCGCTCCGCTGTTCGGCGCGGCGCTGATGGTGCATTTCTACAAGCGCGTGGCGCAGGAGAAAACATGATCCGCAAGCTTCTTGTCGTTTCGGCCTGCATTTTTCTCGCCGCCTGCGCCAATCGCGCCGCGGTTCCGGATCGCGTGGCACTTCCCGCAGCGCCGCCGCCGGGCGAGCCACCGAATGCCGTCGGACTTTCCGCGACCGCGCTGCGCGCCGCGTTTGGCACACCGGCTTTTGTGCGCAAGGATGGCGAAACCGAGTTCTGGCGCTACAACGGCGCGACATGCCGCGCGTTCTTCTTCCTCTACAAGCAGAACAACATCCTGACCGTCGGCCATGTCGAGACCCTGCCGCACGGCGCATCCATCGCGGCGGATAACTATTGCCTCAACGCCTTGCGCCTGCACCCCGTGCCGGTATCGTAAGTTCGTTGGGGTTGGTCTTGTCCTTGAAATGGCAAAGATCGCGCACAATACAGCCAGGACACAACGGCTTGCGCGCGATGCAGGTGTAGCGTCCGTGCAGGATCAGCCAGTGATGGGCGAATAGCGCATACTCATCCGGCACGCGCTTGACCAATCTGTCTTCGACTTCGCGCACATCCTTGCCGGGCGCTAGACCGGTGCGGTTCGACACGCGGAAAATATGCGTATCGACTGCGATGGTCTTTTCGCCGAACGCGACATTGAGCACCACGTTCGCGGTCTTGCGGCCGACACCGGGTAGCTCTTCCAACGCTTCGCGATCGCGGGGCACTTCTCCATCGTGCTTCTCGAGCAGGATATGCGAGAGCGCGATGACGTTCTTCGCTTTGCCGCGATAAAGCCCGATGGTCTTGATGTGCTGCGTCAGGCCCTTCTCGCCCAAAGCGACCATCTTTTTAGGATCGTCGACGCGCTCGAAAAGTTCCTCCGTCGCCTTGTTCACGCCCTTGTCCGTCGACTGCGCGGAGAGAACGACCGCAACGAGCAGCGTGTAGGGATTGCTGTAATTGAGTTCTGTCTTTGGATGCGGCTTCGCCTTTTTCAGGCGCGCGAAGAATTCCGCGATCTCTGTGCGTGTCATCAGGCGAGTCATGCCTGCCAAGGTAAACCGCGCCCTGAAATAGCCCAAACATCGCCGCAATACCTGCCGGAACGCTTCCCTGCACCGTCCGTTATCAGACCAGCAGTTTCCGGGAGGACTGGACAATGCGATTGAAGAATCTAGCTACAGGGACGGTGCTTGTTGCCGCGCTTGCGCTGAGCGGCTGCGGAACAAACCCGGGCGACCGCGCGGTATCCGGTGGCCTCATCGGTGCCGGCGCGGGCGCGGTTATCGGCGCAGCGACAGGCAATCCGGCGGCAGGTGCAGCCATCGGCGGCGTGACGGGTGCCGTGGTTGGTGCAGCGACCGATCCCTGCGATCTCGATTTGGGTAAGCCATTCTGGAAAGATCATGGTGGACGTGCAGGCTATGAGAAGCGTTGCGGGCACCCCCCTCCCGACTAGCGCTTTCAATTAGTCTGTTTCAACGGCGCAGGCCCGCTACCAGAGCGGGCCTGCGTCGATGCTTGTATAGGACCCATCCCAGACGCATCATCGCATGATGTCCGAGCAAATTCCGCTTCTGGATGTTGTGTTGCGACCCGCGCCGCCGATGAGCCCGCGTGCACTTTCGATCATTCTCGGCATAGTCACCCTGATGAATGCGGCCTTCGCGATCTATTTCGTCTCGCGCGGCGCATGGCCGATGATGCCGTTCATGGGCGCGGACATTTTGCTTTTGGCGTGGGCCTTTCGCGCCAGCACCCGTGCCGCGAAACGCGAAGAGCGCGTCGTACTCACGCCATCGCGGCTCGACATCGCGCGCAGATCGCCGGACGGCGCGGTGAGCGAAGTCACGCTCAATCCCTATTGGGTGCGCGTCGATATCGCCGACCCGCCGGAACATGCCAGCCAGCTCACGCTCTGGAGCCACGGCAAGGGTGTGCGCGTGGGAAGCTTCCTGCCACCGCTGGAGCGCGCGTCTTTCGCGGAGCGGCTGAAATCGGCGCTGCGCAAGGCGCGAAGCCTACCCGCATAATCCGCGCAAGATTCGGGTGGGAAAGGCACTTATCCGAGCCCATATTCGTTCCATGAGCGACGTCATTTCCATCACCGAAGGCGGACCGGACTGGAGGCGCATGGGCCGCGCGATCCGGTATCTGAGCGAACACTATCTCGAGCAGCCGAGTCTCGACGCCGCAGCAGAGTCCGTCGGCCTGTCGCCGTTTCATTTCCAGCGCCTGTTCACGCGCTATGTCGGTGTCAGCCCCAAGAATTTTGTCGGCCATCTCACGCTCGATCATGCCAAGCTTGAACTCGCCCGCGGGCAAAGTGTGCTCGGCGCTGCGCTGGACTCGGGACTGTCCGGCCCCTCGCGCCTGCACGATCTAGCCTTGAAGATTGAAGCCATGACGCCGGGCGACTATGCACGCGGCGGCGAAGGCGTGGTGATTGAATACAGCTTTGTCGATTGCCCGTTCGGCATCGCGCTGATCATGGCGACCGAAAAGGGTGTGTGCGGTCTTGCCTTCGGCGACGAGCGTGAAGAAGACGCGATGATGGACGACATGCGCGCGCGCTGGCCCCGCGCCACATATCGCGAGAACAAGACGCGCGCGGAAAACATTGCACGGCAGATTTTCGAGAACGCGGGCGGCGATCTTCCGCTGCATCTGATCGGCACGCCGTGGCAGATCAAGGTGTGGCAGGCGCTGCTGGAAATCCCGTCGGGCAAGGTCACGACCTATCGCAACATCGCGCAGCATGTGCACAGCGCGAAGGCGAGCCGCGCCGTCGGTACAGCGGTCGGGCGCAATCCGATCTCATGGTTGATCCCATGCCATCGCGTGCTTGGCAGCGACGGCGCGCTCCATGGCTATCATTGGGGATTGACGCGAAAGCGTTCGATGCTTGCGCTGGAAGCCGCGCGTCAGGACAATCCCAAAACGTCCGCCATCGCATAAAGACCGGGCTTCTTGCCCTGCCCCCATTTCGCGGCGGCGAGCGCCCCAACCGCGAAGATGCGGCGATCCTCCGCGCTGTGCGAAAGAATGAGCCGCTCGCTCGGTCCTGCAAGGATCACCTGATGCTCACCGACGATGGAGCCGGCGCGCAGCGACGCGTATTCGACATCGTCGCGTTCCGACGCGGCGCCTAGCAGCAACGCCGTGCCCGACGGCGCATCGACCTTATGTTTGTGGTGCATCTCAAAGATGCGCAGATCGAAACCGGGCAGCGCCTTTGCCGCTTGCTTCACCAGCGCGGCGAGAAGATTCACGCCGAGACTCATGTTACCGGATTTGACAATCACCGCGTGCCGCGCGGCGGCGCGAATTTTTGCTTCATCGTCGTCGGAGAACCCGGTGGTGCCGATGACATGGACGATGCGCGCCTGCGCCGCGAGCGCGGCCAGGTCTACGGAATTCTTCGGCGTCGTAAAATCGATCAGTGCCTCGGCCTTGGCAATCAGTGGAAGTGGGTCGTCGCCATGACCAAATGTGCCTGCGAGTTCGAAGCCATCCTTATGCTCGACCGCGCTCGCAAGCACCTTGCTCATGCGGCCCGAGCGGCCGGCGATGATCGTCATGATGCTCACTTCTGCCCCATATGCTCGATAAAATACTGCACGATCGCCTGCCCGAACCACGGCACGGTAAGAATAAACGCCGACGCCAGAACGCGCACCAGCGTCGTCTGGTCGAACGGCCATTCATGCACCGCCTGGATGCGCGCCTCATAGGCGAGAAGCCCCTGCAGATGATCGCCGGGATCGTGGCGTGCCACATCGATCTCCGTCCGCACGCGTTCGAGCGCCGCCGCTTTTGCGATGCGGATTTTGCGGCGAACCATCTCCATCGTGGCCACGAAAATCCATATCCCCATCGCCGCGCAGCCGATCAGGAGCCCAATGGTGAACGGATCGATTCCACCGCCGATGAAGAACAGGCAGATCACCGCACTGATCGTGAACCAGATCAGCGCCGCACGCGCAGCCGACCGTCCGATGACCGACAACCGATCGGCACGCAGAAGATCGACAACCAGCCTGTTTTCGATATTTCGGCGCGCATCGCGCTGAGCCCCGCGCGTGAGCGTGACGCCGCGCGCGAACAGGATCGAGACCAGCACCGTGATGACGGAGAACCAGCCATAAGTCGCGAGCGTCTGCAGAGCCGGCGTCGGCCTGACGAGAGTCCAACACAAAAGAATTCCTATCGCGATGCCAATGAGGTTGGCGCGCCAGAGTTTTGCGCTTCCCGGCGTCAGCGCCGTCACCTCGCAGGCATCCACGACACCGCCTTTGAGGACCGCCGCATGCGCCATGAAATCGGCGCGCTCACGCACGCGCGAAAAACGCTGCATGCCCAGTACCGTCGTGATCAACAGTGAGAACAGCGCTGCAAAGCGCGTGGCGGGTGCGAGATAGACCCCATGGGCGTCGACCACGAACAGCGAAATTCCGGACAGCGTGGCAGCCACCGCAAAGCTGCCAATCAGGACCGCGAAGATGAGCAGCGCCGTCCAGAAGGTGTTGAACGGCGAAAGCACGAACAGGCGCTGCTCGAAATAAGCGCCGCGATCCGAGCGTTTAAGCTCAGCCGCCATGTCCGCTGGTATGGATTCGACCATAGCCAAGCTTCGCGCCATTCCTACCCTCCCTCAAGGGGAGGGTCGATTTCAGGCCTTGGTGTCGAAGCCGTTGCCCGACGCTGGCGCCGCCTCGCGGCGCGCGACCGTCACCATAGCAGGACGCAGCAGACGGTCGCCGATCTTGTAGCCGGACTGGACCACATCGACGATGCTGCCCGGCGGCTTGTCGCCGCCCGGCACCTCGGCGATGGCCTGGTGGAGATTGGGATCGAACTTGCCGTCTGTCGTGTCGATCGCGGAGACGCCATGGCGTTCCATGGTCGAGAGCAGCTGACGCTCCGTCGCCTCGACGCCTTCCAGCACCGCCTTGATCTGCGGATCGGCAGCGGCGCGCAACTCGGCAGGCGCTGCCGCCATCGCGCGCGTGAAATTGTCGGCGATCTGCAGCATGTCGCGGGCGAATTTCGTCACCGCATATTGCGAGGCGTCCTGCTTCTCGCGCTCGGCTCTACGGCGCGTGTTCTCCGTCTCGGCCAGCGCACGCAGCAGACGGTCGCGCAGATCGGCGGCCTCCGCACGCAGCGTGTCGATTTCATTCACTTCGGTTTGAGGTTCTGTCTGTTGTCCGTCGTCGCTCATATCGCTCTCATTTAACCCAGAAGACGGCCGATCACCTTTGCGGTGTGATCGACCATTGGAATGATCCGTCCATAATTCAGCCGCGTCGGCCCGAGTACGCCGATCACGCCGACGATTTTGCCCTGCGCGTTCGCGTATGGCGCCGCCACTATCGAAGACCCGGACAGCGAAAACAGCCGATTCTCCGACCCGATGAAAATGCGCACACCGTCGCCCTGTTTCGCAAGTTCCATCAGGCGGATGAGATCGGCCTTGCGCTCGATGTCGTCAAACAGCGTGCGCACGCGTTCCAGATCGATCTGCGCATCGACGCTGTCGAGAAGATGCGACGTGCCGCGCACGATCAGCACTTTCTCGTCGCCGTCAGGCGCAAGCGTCGCCAGACCTTCGGCCACGATCTTGGCGGTGAGCACGTCGAGCTCAGCACGTTCGGTATCGAGTTCCGCCATGATCTCCGCGCGTGCATCTTCCAATGTGCGGCCGCGCAGTCGCGCGCTCAGATAGTTCGAGGCTTCCGACAGCGCTGACACCGGCAATCCCATCGGCGTATCGATCAGGCGATTTTCCACCTGTCCGTCCTCGCCAACTATGATGACAAGCGCCTTGCCCGGCGCGACCGCGACGAACTCGACATGCTTGAGAACGGTGTCCTGCTTCGCCGCGACGAGCAGACCCGCGCAGCGCGACAGGCCAGAGAGCATCGTCGTCGCCTGTGTCAGCACATCCTCGATGCCGCGACCGGTACCGTTGATACGCGCCTCGATCTGCACACGCTCATCGGGCGCAAGCTGGCCGATCTCGAGCAGGCCGTCCACGAACAGGCGCAGCCCCTTCTCCGTCGGCACGCGGCCGGCGCTGGTGTGCGGCGCATAGAGCAGGCCCATCGCCTCCAGATCCGCCATCACATTGCGGATCGAGGCGGGCGAAAGGGCGATCGGCAGGCGCTGGGACAGCGTGCGCGACCCCACCGGCTCGCCGGACGTCAGGAACGCATCCACCAGATGGCGGAAAACCTCGCGCGGCCGCTCGCTCAGCCCCCCGCTGGAATTTCTGCCAAACTGATTATCCAAACCTTTGATCCAATTCAGTATTCTGTGGCGCCGGCGGGCTTGTTTGCACTCACCGGTCCTGACCGCTAGGTAACGGCCCAACCGCCAAACATCAAGGTATAGACCATGCGCAGCCGCGCGCCCGATCAATTGCGTCCCATCAGCCTGGAACCCGGTTTCACCCGCCATGCCGAGGGCTCCTGCCTCGTCAAATTCGGCGACACCCATGTGCTGTGCACCGCGAGCCTGGAAGAAGGCACGCCGGGCTTCCTCCGCGGCTCGGGCAAGGGGTGGGTGACGGCGGAGTACGGCATGCTGCCGCGCTCGACACACAGCCGCATGCGCCGCGAGGCGGCCCAGGGCAAACAGTCCGGCCGCACCCAGGAAATCCAGCGACTCGTCGGGCGTTCTTTGCGCGCCGTGACCGACATGGCCGCGCTCGGCGAACGCCAGATCACCATCGACTGCGATGTGCTGCAGGCAGATGGCGGCACGCGCACCGCGTCGATCACCGGCGGCTATGTCGCGCTGGCGCAGTGCATCGCCTACATGAAGAAGACCGGCATGGTGACGAAGCCGGTGCTGAAGGATCACGTAGCGGCGATCAGCTGCGGCATCGTCAAGGGCGGCGCGCTCCTCGACCTAGATTATGACGAAGATTCGACCGCCGAGACCGACGCGAATTTCGTGATGACCGGCGGCGGTGGTCTCGTCGAGATTCAGGGCACCGCGGAAGGCGCCCCGTTCAGCGATGAACAATTTGTCGAAATGCTGCGCCTCGCGCGCAAGGGCATCGGCGAACTCATCACACTGCAAAAGAGCGTGATCGGCGGATGAAGCTCGCGCGCGGCGACGCACTGGTCGTCGCAAGCCACAACAAGGGCAAGGTGCGAGAGATCGAAGAGCTGCTTGCGCCGTTCGGGTTCGCGGTGAAAGGCGCGGCCGAGCTTGGTCTTGCAGAACCGGAAGAGACCGAGCCCACCTTTGAAGGCAACGCGATCCTGAAAGCGCGGGCCGCGGCAGTTGCGAGCGGCCTGATGGCTCTGGCTGATGATTCCGGATTAGACGTGACGGCGCTGGATGGTGCGCCGGGCATCTATTCCGCGCGCTGGGCGGGCGAGACGAAAGACTTTTCTCTTGCGATGGCGCGTGTCGAACGCGAACTGAAAGAAAAAGGCGCGGTGGATTTTTCCGCGAAATTCGTCTGCGTGCTGGCGCTCACAGCACCCAATGGCGAAACAGAAACCTTCCGCGGCGAGGTCGAAGGCCATCTCGTCTTCCCATCGCGCGGCACCAAAGGCTTCGGCTACGACCCGATCTTCGTCGCGAACGGCATGACCCAAACATTTGCCGAAATCGATCCAGCTGCCAAACACGCCATGAGCCATCGTGCGCATGCGTTCGAAAAGTTCGTGGCGGCGTTGAAGCTGCAGGCGAACGCGTGAAACGCGTGCTTCCTTTACCTCCCCCTTGTGGGGAGGTCGAAGCGCGGAGCGCTTCGGGTGGGGGGCCGCTCCATCCGTTCGACCCGCCCCCACCCGAAAAACTTATCGCTGCGCTCAAAGTTTTTCGACCTCCCCACAAGGGGGGAGGTTAGATGTTCGGCATCTATGTCCATTGGCCGTTTTGCGCGGCGAAGTGTCCGTATTGCGATTTCAATTCACACGTCCGCGCAAAGATCGAAGAGGACGGCTGGGTCGATGGAATCGTCCGCGAGCTTGAATACACCGCGGCATTGCAGGGCGATGACAGGCCTGTCGTCTCCACAGTGTTCTTCGGCGGCGGCACGCCATCGCTGATGAGCGGACGCGCCGTCGGCCGGGTCATCGACACGATCCGGCGCCTATGGCGCACGACGAACGACATCGAGATCACGCTCGAATCCAATCCGGCGAGCGCGGATGCGGAGCGCTTCGCCGACTATCGCGCGGCCGGTGTGAATCGTCTGTCGCTTGGTGTTCAGGCACTCAACGATGCCGATTTGAAGATGTTAGGACGCCTGCACAATGTCGAAGAGGCGAAACTCGCGTTGGCGCTGGCGCAGAAAAACTTTGGGCGCGTCTCACTCGATCTGATCTATGCGCGACCGGACCAAACGGTCGAAGCGTGGCGTGCCGAGTTGAAGCAAGCCCTGGCCTTCGGCACCGAGCATCTGTCGCTCTATCAGCTCACCATCGAACCTGCGACGCCATTCGCGACGCTGCATCGCACGGGAAAGCTTGTTATTCCTGACGAAGATCGCGCGGCGCTGCTTTACGAGACGACGCAGGAGCTGAGCGAAGCTGCGGGCCGCCCGGCGTATGAGATTTCCAATCACGCACAGCCCGGCGCGGAAGCACGGCACAATCTTCTCTACTGGCGTTACGGCTGCTATGCCGGTGTCGGGCCCGGTGCGCATGGCCGCCTCGATTTGAACGGCAAGCGTTTCGCGACGTCGACCGAGCGTCTTCCCGAACGCTGGCGGGAACAGGTTTCGCGCGATGGTCACGGCCTCATCGAGAAAAGCGAAATCTCCGACGCCGATGCAGCGCGCGAGCATCTGCTGATGAATCTGCGCCTCGCGGAGGGACTCGATCTTGCCGCTTACCGTGCGCGCTGGGGCACAGCACCCGATAACGCGCACATGGCGCCGTTGGCTGAAGAGGGTCTGATCACATTGAACGACGATCGCCTGAGCGCGACGCCGCGCGGACGGCTCGTGCTCAACAGCGTGATCGCGGCACTCGCCGGCTAGCTACCCTTCTTCTCGAACGTCGTCGGCGCCGGGCTGACGACGCCAAAGCCGCCGGGCTTGACCGCAAGCACGGACAAACCACGTTCGATCGTGCCGTTGTCGCGGAAGCGGAAGATGCCGTCCACGCCCGAGAACCCGTTCGCATCGGTGAGCGTCGCCTGTGTAAAGCGGTGATAGGGCTCTCCCGCACCGACCAGCGCGGCGAGCGACACCGCGTCATAGGCGAGCGCCGCGAGCGGCGGTGGCGCGGCGCCAAAGGCCTCACGGTATTTCGAAACAAAGCGACGATCCGCATTCGGCGCGGGCGCGGCGAACCAGCCGTCGCGCAACGCGTCTTCCCTTCCGGCTGACGGATCATCCCACAATCCGGTGCCGAGCAGCTTGATGGTCGCGGTATCGACGCCGCCGACCTTCAAAGTCGAGGCAATCGAGCGCAGCGGCGCGCCGCCTTGCGGAATGAACACCGCATCCGGCGCGCCTTTTGAAATCGCACTTGCCTGCTCAGACAGATTGGTCGTACTCGAAAAATGTTCGACTACGGCAATTGTGCCGCCATTCGCGGTCACGGCCTCGCGGAATGCACGCTCGCTGACTTTGCCGTAAGGCGTCGTCGGAACCAGCGCGGCGAAATTCTTGTGCCCCTCGGATGCCGCATAGGACACCACGCGATCAACTTCCGTTTCCGGCTGGAAGCTCAGCAGATACACGCCATTGCCCGCGACGCTGCGGTCGGTCGAGAACGCGATCACAGGCACGCCCCGGTCCCGCGCGACGGGCGCCACCGCCGTCACAGACCCGGCGAACAGCGGCCCGATGATGACTTCCGCACCCTGACCCAGAAGCTTGCGCGCTGCGTTGGCCGCCTCCTCGGGCTTCGCGGAATCGTCCGCGGTCATCAGAACGATGTCATGCGAACCGCTGTCATAGAGCGCGAGTTCGGCCGCCTTCATCATCGCGGCCGCGAGATTGCGCGTGGCCGGCGAGGAATTGGAGAACGGCAGGATGACGCCGACGCGCAGCGGAGTCTTGTTCTTCGCCATGTTGGGCAGGCGCAGAAAGTAGGATTCGTCCCGCACGAGCTGATGCGGCGCGGCGGTGGCAGGCGGCGGCGCGACCACGACCGGTTTCGGCGGCGTCACGGGCGGCGTCACACAGCCGCTGAGCGCGGCTATCGAAACTGCCGCGACAATCGTACAAAGACGGCGCATGACCGGCATGGAAAACTCCCCTTGAGCGGCAAATCTAAGCGTTCGGCCAGGCCTGGTAAATCGGAACCGGATGACGATCTGCCGACGGGGCTTTACGTCACGGCGACACCCATCGGCAATGCCGCCGACATCACCCTGCGTGCGCTGCAGGTTCTGGCGGGCTGTGACCTGATCGCGGCCGAGGACACGCGGGTGAGCGCCAAGCTGCTGACGATCCACGGAATATCGAAGCCGCTGACCGCCTATAACGACCACAATGCGGTGCGCGAGCGGCCAAAGCTGATCGCGCAGCTTCGGCAGGGCGCGCGGATCGCGCTCATCAGCGACGCGGGAACTCCGCTGATCTCCGATCCCGGCTTCAAGCTGGTGCGCGAGGTGATCGCCGAAGGGCTGGCGGTCCATGCCATTCCCGGCGCGTCGGCCGTGCTTACCGGGCTTGCGCTCGCCGGCCTGCCGACGGACAAATTCATGTTCGCGGGGTTCCTCCCGGTGCGATCGGGTGAGCGCAAGACCGCGCTTGGCGAGCTGAAAGCGATCCGTGCCACGCTCGTGTTCTTCGAATCCGCGCAGCGTCTTTCGGACAGCCTCGCCGACATGGTCGAAGTATTTGGCGTCCGTACCGCTGCCGTCACGCGCGAACTGACCAAGCTGCATGAAGAAGTGCGGCGCGGATTGTTGAGCGACCTGGTCGCGCATTACGAAAAGGTGGGAGCACCGAAGGGCGAGGTGACGCTTATCGTGTCGCCGCCGCATGAGGTGCAAGCCGATATCGCCCGCATCGATTCCGCGCTCGACAAAGCGCTCGAATTCATGCCGGTGCGCGCGGCGGTGGACCTGGTCTCCGAGATGCTCGATACGCCCCGCAAAGTCGTCTACGCGCGGGCGCTCGAAAAGAAAAACGATGGCTGACGCGCGCAAACTAGCCGCTGAAAAGCGCGGACGGCGCAGCGAAATCTGGGCGGCGCTGCTGTTGCAGCTCAAGGGCTATCGAATTCTAGGACGCCGCGTGCGCACCCATGCGGGCGAGATCGATCTGATCGCGCGCGCGCCGTCCGGCCTTGTCTGTTTCATCGAAGTGAAGGCGCGCGGCGACGCGGGATCGGCCATCGAATCCGTCGGCCTCCGCCAGCAGAGCCGTATCGCCCGTGCCGCAGAACTTTATGTGGCCGGTAAGCCGACACTCCGGGACAAGGGCATGCGGTTCGACATCGTCACGGTCAGCCCGCGCGCCTTGCCACGCCATATCCGCGACGCATGGCGCCCTGGCGATTGAGCTTTGGCGGACCTCTGCTAAAACGCGATTCATGGACGAAAACGCCCTCGATTATCTGCGCCAGATGGGACAGGCGGGCGACGGCCCGCACGACATCGCGCGCGCGGCGTTGATGCTGGCCAGTCTCGACCACCCCGCCGTTCCGCTGGCGCCCAGCCTTGCCCATCTCGAAGAACTTGCACAGCACGCCAAGGCCGAAGCGCAGCTGATGAGCAGCGTCGAGGAAGGTGCACGGCTGCTGTCCAATCTGATTGCCGGACGTTTTGGATACGACGGCGACCGTCTGACCTACGACGATCCGCGCAACGCCAATCTGATTCAGGTGATCGCGCGCAGACGCGGCATGCCGGTCGCGCTCGGCATCGTCTATATGCACGCCGCGCGCGCAGCAGGCCTCACCGCATCCGGACTCGATACGCCAGCGCATTTCCTGCTGCTTCTGTCAAAAAACCGCGCCGAGGTGCTGATCGATCCGTTCAATGGCGGCGCGATGCTGGACCCGGATCGCATCTCCGCGCCGCCGCGGATGGGCGGTGCCGAGGGTGTGCATCTTGCACAACCGGTCGGCGATGCCGATGTTCTGATCCGGCTGGAGAACAATCTGAAAGTCCGCGCGCTGCAGATCGGCGACCGCGGCCGAGCACGCGAGATTGCAAAGCGCATGGTGCTGATCGGGCCGGGCAAGGCAGAACTGTGGCTCGATCTGGCGCGCCTGAACGAAGGTGCCGGCGTTATGCGCGAGGCGCGGGCCGCCTACGAAGCCTGCCTTGAGATCGCCAAGCCCGGTCAAAGTCTGCACAATGAAGCCGCGATTGGCCTATCCGGGCTGAAGCGGATGATCAATTAGGTGCTTCGACAAGCTCGGCATGAGGGCTTAGCGTAAAACCCTCATCCTGAGCCTGTCGAAGGATGAGACGCCCCGAACCAGATTTCAGGATTCTGCAATGTCTTTGACCGTCGCGATTCAGATGGACCCGATCGAGAAGATCGATATCGGCGGCGACTCTACCTTTGCGCTGGCGCTGGAAGCGCAATCGCGCGGGCATACGCTTCTTTATTACGGGCCCCGCGATCTGACGTTCCGCGATGGCGTCGTCAGCGCGGTCGTGAAGCCGCTGCAAGTGCGCGCGACGAAGGGCGATCACTTCACGCTCGGCGAGGCTGAGCGGCTCGACCTGTCGAAGACCGATGTCGTGCTGATGCGGCAAGACCCGCCCTTCGACATGAGCTACATCACCGCGACCCATATTCTGGAGCGTATTCATCCGAAGACGCTGGTGGTGAACGACCCTGCGCATGTCCGCAACGCGCCCGAGAAACTGTTCGTCACCGAGTTCAAGGATCTGATGCCGCCGACGCTGATCACGACGGATCGTGGTGAGATCGCCTCGTTCCGCGCCGAGCACAAGGACATCATCCTCAAACCCCTTTACGGCAACGGCGGCGCGGGCGTGTTCCGCGTGAAGTCCGACGACGAGAACATGGGCGCGCTGCTGGAGATGTTCACCCAGTTCTATCGCGAGCCGGTTATCGTGCAGCGCTATGTCCCCGAAGTGCGCCAGGGCGACAAGCGCATCATCCTGGTCGATGGCGAATTCGCGGGTGCGATCAACCGCGTTCCGGCAGTGGGCGAGGCACGTTCGAACATGCATGTCGGCGGGCGCCCCGAAGCGACGACGCTGACCGCGCGCGAGAAAGCCATCTGCGCCACCATCGGCCCGGAGCTGAAACGGCGCGGCCTGATCTTCACGGGCATCGACGTGATCGGCGAATACATGACCGAGATCAACGTGACCTCGCCGACCGGCATCCACGAGGTTAAACGCTTCGGCGGCGCCGATATCGCGGCGCTGATCTGGGATGCGATTGAAAAGAAGAGGCGTTGACGCCTAGCCCTGACCGAAACGACTAAAGTAGCGCGGGTCCATGTCCTTGACCGGAAGGTAGATGAACACGTCGGTGGTGGCGAACTGGTGATCGATCACCGCACCCTCGCCGATCAGGCACCCTGCGCGCAGATAGCCCTTGATGATAGGCGGTAGCGCGCGGATCGCCGCCTTCTTGTCGATGGCGTCTTTCGCGATGAGATTCATCTCGACATAGAGATGGGGCTGCGCGCGCACGCACAGATGCGCCGGCATGCCGTGATAATGGTGCAGATAGGATAACGGCAACGCGAGCTCCTGCGGATCGGTGCCGCTGAACGAGGCGCAGCCGAACATCAGATCGCTGGAGAAGCGCGCGACATAGGCCATCAGCCCGCGCCACAACAACTGCATCGTCGTCGTGCGGCTGCGATAGGCTTCGGCGATGCAGGACCGGCCGAGCTCAAGGTAACGCGTGTCCGAGGGCCATGCCCCGAGCATCGGCGCGATGTCGTATTCGCTGGCGGTGTAGAAGCCGCCGATCTTGTCGGCATAGGCTTCCCGGATCATGCGATAAGTGCCGACGACGAGCGGCTGCCCGTCCTCGTCGTGCAACGTGCGGTCGATGACCAGCATGTGGTCGCAGAACGGATCGAACTTGTCGAAGTCTCGCTTCTCGACGCGCATCTCTGGCGACGGCACCGCGGCCATCTCTTCATAGAAGACGCGATAGCGCAGGCGTTGTGCAGCCTCGACCTCGGCATCGGTCTCGGCCATGCGCACTTCCAAAGCGCCGCCTTCGGCCAAAAGAGGCCAGCGGGTGACACGGTCCAGCAGTGGCTCGTGGATATTGACCAAAATCGTTCCCATTGCGCAGCGCTTTTGAAGGTGCGCCTTTCGCAGCGGCGTGATTTTACCCGACAGGCTGTGACAAGACAAACCGCGAAAATGCGCGTGATTAAGGCGGAACAACGCCAGGCAGGAGTCCTGGCGCCGCGGAATGTCTGAAATTCCGGTCAGGCCTGCGCGTACTTACTGCGCCGAACCAGGATCAGAAGTATCAGTGCCGGCAACCCGGCCAACGCCGTTGTGATGAAGAACGGCACGAAGCCCACAACCTTGTCCGGCAGCGTCGCAAGGACCGGAAGCCAAACCTCGAACGCATGGCGCTGCACCGCAAACCAGTCGACCAGAAATCCCGACAACCCGCCGAGCAGCTTTCCGGGCAGGGCATAGAACGAACTGAACAGCGCGTATTGCGTGGCTGTGAAGGACTTGTTGGTCAGGCTCGACATGTAAGCGAGCAACGCCGTTCCCGCGAAACCGGCGGCAATGTTCTCGACGCCGATCGAAATCGCAAAAATCGTGATGTCGTGGCCGCTCGCGGCCAGCAGTGCGTACATGAGATTGCCGGCTATCACGGCGAATAGTCCGATGAACAACGAGCGCATGATTCCGAAACGGAAAACGAAGAACCCGCCGATCAGGGCGCCGAGAATCGTCACCCAGACGCCCACGAGTCCAGACATCGTGCCGATCTCCACGAGGGAGAACGATTGGCGGTACATCGGGCGAGCCATGACGCCCATGACGAAATCGGGAAGGCGATAGAGCCCGATCATCGCGAGGATAAGGAGCCCGGCCCAGCGATGGTGGCGGAAGAAATCCACGAAAGGCGCTATGATAGCGCCGTAGAGCCATCCAATGGCGTGGCCGATCCGGCCCCCGACGTTGAGCTTTTCCACGACTGCCTGCGCTTCGCCGCTCGCATCCTGCTCATCAGGTCTGTGGGCCATGAATGTTGCGGCCATGCCCAAAAAAATCAGACAGCCGAGAAAGACCAAGCCCGCGTGCCACGACACCACTTGTGCGAGGTATGGCGTCAAGGCGCCGGTTGCCAACGCGGTCAGCCGGTATCCGAGTTGATAGGCGCCGAGCATCGTGCCCTGCTCTTCGGCAGGCGCCACTTCGATACGCCACGCATCGACAGAAATGTCTTGGCTTGCGCCCGAGAAGCCGAGCAGCAACGCGAACATCGCGACCTGTGCGAGCTGGGTCTGTGGATCTGAGAACCAAAGGCCAATGAAAGCGATCAGAATTCCGATCTGCGCGACCAGCATCCAGGCACGGCGTTTGCCCAACAGCCGGTGCAACACGGGCAATTGGACCTGGTCGAGAATCGGCGCCCAGACGAATTTCAGCGAGTACGGCAGCAGCGTGTAGGCGAAGAGGCCGATATCGGTCATCGACACCTTGGCATCGGTCAACCAAAGACCCAGCGTGTTGGCGATGGTCAGCAGCGGCAAACCGCACGCGCTGCCAAGCACAAGCATCGTGGCCGTGCGCGGTTGGAGATAGGACTTAATGGCGGCGCGCGTGCGGCTCTGCTGCGCAGGCGCGTCAGCGTGTTTTGCGTCGCTCATGCGGCGGCGTTTTGGGCGCCGGCGGGAAAGAAGGTCTCGAACATCTGGTCCAGCAAAGCAGGGTCGACAGGCTTGGTGAGGAAACCATCCATGCCGGCGTCTTTGCAAGCCCGCTTTCCGGTTTCCATCGCGTCGGCCGTCAGCGCGATGATCGGCGTGCGCGCTCTGCCATAGATAATTTCATCCGCGCGAATGGCCTTTGCCGCCTCGATCCCATCCATGCCGGGCATGTGGATGTCGGTCAGCAGGAGGTCGAAACGCTCTTCGTTCATCGCCTTGACCGCGCCGTCGCCGGTGACGACTTCCCGCACGGTGTGGCCGCGACGGCGCAGAAGCTCGCGCGTAAGCAACGCATTGACCGGGTTGTCCTCGGCGAGCAGCACCCTGAACCCACGGGCCGGCGCTGCGCTCGGCTTGGGCTGGGCAGGTGCGTTTTCGGCGGACGGTTTGTCATTGGATGTGATGTGAAGTTGGGCTGCGAAGGTTTCGACGAGGCTGTCCTGCCGGATGGGCTTTGCGATATGGCCGGCAAATCCCGCCTCTATCAGCTCGCCAAGCTTGCCGTGGGCTGCGGGCGCGAGCAGCACGAAGGACGGGATATCGCTATCGGGAAGCGCGCGCGGATCGGGCACGGCGCCGGTTCCAGCATCGACGAAGACATAGTCAATCTTGCGGTCCGCCTCTTCATCGTCCACAAGCGCCGCGACGGAGCCGCCAGCCGCGCGGAGCTGCGCGATCAAGCCTTCTCGCAGCAAGGCGTTGCGCGCGATGATCGCGAAGCGGAGGCCATCGAGTGGACGCGTCTGCGGGAGTTCGGGCGCCGCCGCCACAACGATCGCCGGAAGGGTGAACCAGAACACGCTGCCGGCGCCGAACGCCGGCTCGACGCCGATCTCGCCACCCATGCCTTCGATCAGGCGCTTGCTGATCGCGAGGCCGAGACCCGTGCCGCCGAATTTGCGGGCATGGCTGGAATCGGCCTGGACGAATTCCTCAAAGATTTCCTTGCGCTTTTCCGCCGGAACGCCGACGCCGGTGTCGCGTACCTCGAAGCGCAGGAAATTCCGGTCGCGGGCTTCGACCATCATTGCATCGACGCGCACGCCGCCTTTTTCGGTGAACTTGATGGCGTTGCCGACGAGATTGTTCAGGACCTGCAGCAACCGCACGCCGTCGGTGCGCACCGAACGCGGCACATCGGCGGCGGTGATCGCGACAAGTTCGATATCCTTGGCGTGGGCGCGCGGCGCCTGAAGCGCGATTGCGCGTTCGACCAGGGAACGCAGCTCGACCGTGTCCTCGTCGTAACTCATCATCCCGGATTCGATTTTCGAGAAGTCGAGGATATCCCCGATCAGCGTCAGCAGCGCCTCGCCGGATTGCGCAATGGCATCGACGTAGGAACGCTGTTCCCGCTTGAGATCGGTTTCGAGCAGCAACCGCGCCATGCCGAGCACACCGTTCATCGGTGTGCGGATTTCGTGGCTCATGGTGGCGAGAAAGCCGGACTTGGCGCGCGAGCCGGCTTCCGCGCGGTCGCGTGCTTCGGTCAGCGCATCTTCGAGCGCTTTGCGTTCGGTGATGTCGCGGCCAACGCTCTGCACTTCGACAAGCCGGTTGAGGCCGTCGCGAACCGCATAGTCCTCCCACGCGAGCCAGCGCCAACCATAGGCGGTGCGCACGTGCTGGTCGTAGCGTACACGCGCACGGCCGGTTTCCAGACCGGCGAAGACCCCGAACAGCGGCGCGCGGCATTCCGGATGAAGCTCGGGCGCGAACGGACGGCCAATCGCCTGCCGCGGATTGAGACCGAACAATTTGAAGAAGGCGTCGTTGCCATAGGTCAGACGGCTGTCGGCGGAGCGGCGGAAAATCGCATCGCCCTGCGCATCGACCAGACCCTTGTAACGAGTTTCGCTTTGGTTGAGCTGCGCGTTCGCAGCAGCAGACGACGCCAGAGACATCTCGAGACGGCCGGCAACCGCCGTCAGCAGCGCGGCCTGGCGGTCGAGCAATTCGCTGCGACGCCGCGCGGACAGATAGCTGTGGAGAATGAACACGATGACGACGCCGACGAGCGATGCGAATACGGGGCGCGGCACGATTTCGAGCTGGCCATGCAGCAACACGTCGCCAAGACCCACCATCAGCATGGCAGAGGCGATCAGGCCAAAGAAAATTCTTAAGAACCGAGCGACCGCCATAAAGCCCCGGGAGAACCCAAGGCGCAGTAAGCCGCGCCGCGGCTTGCGAAACGTTTAATTTTGCAGCTTGGAGAAGGGCAAAAAACGGTTAATCTCACTGCCATCGATCTTAACGAAGTGCGCCGCAGAGCGCGCGATCGACTGGGGTCTTACCAAGACTGGGGTTTCATCAAGGGAGGATTTTCCATGCGGCTTTCAACACTGGCGCTCGGCTGCGCCTTTGCATTCGTCACAACGGCCGCCTTGGCCGACGATCCGATGTCCAACACCTACGGCAACACCGTCACCACCAAGAGCGCCAAGAGCGGCGCGTCCGGATCTTTGATGTTCAATGCCGACGGCACCTATGGCGCAAGCACCACCGGTCCCGACGGCAAACCGGTCCGCTATCAGGGCAAATGGACGCTGAAAGACGGCGGCGCGACGATCTGTCTGGCGCCCGAATTGCCGGCAAATACCCCCGGTTCCGCGCCGAGCTGCTCGCCGCTGCAAAAGCATGCGGTCGGCGAGAACTGGTCCGTGACCAACGATCAGGGCGAGACGTTCGCGGTTTCGCTGACCGCCGGACGCTGAACACGGTTCTATCGAAGATGCCGCGGGCTTCGGTGTCCGCGGCATTTTACTTTGGTTTCAACGGTCTAGGAAGTTTTGCCCGCCGCGTGACCGGCGACCGTCACAAAAGCTTCATCCAACTGTGATGCACGTTGCACTCAAGACAGACGTGATGCGTCCCGTAAGCGCCAGGGGACGCGTCATCTCTGACGGATGCGCGCTTAAGGGTTTGTTTTTCAAGGGCTTTCGAAGGTTGTCGGAAACCTTGAGCAAGCAAACTCTTCGTCCCGCAACGACTGTGACCAGGACTGTGGCGCGACATCTATGGCTGACATCGCCTTGACCGAGAATTTCGCTGCAGCAGCAACAAAGCGCGCCCATGTCGTGCGCAGGTTCGGAATGCGCGACGCGCGATTCCGGTGGATCACGGGTTCGTCGGCGGCGCTTGTGGTGCTGATTTTCGCCGGCGTGATCGGATCGCTTGTCATCGGCGCGATGCCGTCAATCAAGAAATTCGGCTTTGGCTTCCTGACATCGAATGTCTGGAATCCAGTGACCGAGCAGTTCGGCGCGGCTGCATCGATCTACGGCACGGTCGTCACATCCTTTCTTGCGATGATCATCGCCGTACCCGTCGGTATCGGCATTGCGATTTTTCTGACCGAGATCTGTCCGCGTTCGTTGCGCCGCCCCATCGGCATTGCCATCGAGCTTCTCGCCGGTATTCCTTCGATCATCTACGGCATCTGGGGCCTGTTCGTATTCGCGCCCGCGTTCCAGCAGAGCGTGCAACCCTGGCTCATCGAGGCGACCGCGAACATTCCCGTGCTGAAAGACCTTTTCGGCGGCGCGCCCTACGGCATCGGTATGTTCACCGCCGCGCTGATCCTTTCAATCATGGTGCTGCCGTTCATCTCGGCGGTGACGCGTGATGTGTTCGAGACCGTTCCGCCCGTTCTGAAAGAGGCTGCCTACGGTCTGGGTTGCACGACATGGGAAGTCATGTGGCGCGTGGTTCTGCCATTCGCGCGGTCCGGTGTCGTCGGCGGCGCGATGCTCGCACTCGGGCGCGCGCTTGGCGAGACCATGGCCGTGACCTTCGTCATCGGCAACGCGCACAATATCGAGACGTCGTTATTCTCGCCGGGCACGACGATTTCGGCCAGCATCGCGAACGAATTCAGCGAAGCGACCACAACGATATATCAGTCCTCCATCATCGAGCTTGGACTGATCCTGTTCTTCATCACCTTTGTTGTGCTTGCGAGCGCGCAGTTGATGCTGCGCGCGCTGGAGCGCCGCACAGGGGGAGCCCGCACATGATCGTCAACAAGGGCATCTACCGACGCCGGAAATTCACCAATGGCCTGTTTTTGATGTTGTCCGTTCTGGCCGCCGCGTTCGGCATCCTCTGGCTGGGACTTATCCTGTCGTCGCTCATGGTGAACGGATTCAGCGCGCTATCGCCGACGCTGTTCACCGAAATGACCCCGCCGCCGATGATGGAAGGCGGCCTCGCCAACGCGATCTTCGGCAGCGTTCTGATGAGCGTCATTGCCGTCGCCGTGGGAACGCCGATCGGCATCCTGGCGGGCACCTACCTCGCGGAATACGGACGCCATTCGCGATTGTCCTTCTTCGTGCGGTTCATCAACGACATCCTGTTGAGCGCGCCATCCATCATCGTCGGCTTGTTTGTTTACGTCGTCATGATCGTGAACACCCCGGAGTCTTTGTCTCAGAGAATTTGCACCGCGATACTCGGCGGCCAGTGTCCGATGGGCCACTTTTCCGGCTGGGCGGGCTCCATCGCGCTGGCGATCATCGTGATCCCCGTGGTCGTGCGCACGACGGAGAACATGCTGTTGCTCGTTCCCAACGGACTGCGCGAAGCGGGTGCCTCGATCGGCGCGCCGCGTAGTGTTGTGATCCGTGCTGTGACGTGGCGCGCCGCGCGTGCCGGCATCATCACCGGCATCCTGCTGGCCGTGGCGCGTATTTCCGGCGAGACGGCGCCGCTCCTCTTCACCGCCTTCAACAACCAGTTCTGGTCGCATGACATGAACGGTCCGATGGCGAGCCTGCCCTATGTGATCTTCACATTCGCGATGAGCCCGGATGCCGGCTGGCACAAGCTCGCCTGGGCCGGCGCACTTCTCATCACCGCGGCCGTGCTGACCTTGAGCATCATGGCGCGTGTTCTCGATCGAAAGCGGAGTTAAGTCATGGATGTGGCTGTCAAAGATAAAGTGAAGGTCGATATCCGCGATCTCTCGTTCTTCTACGGCAAGACCAAAGCGCTCAAGAACATCACGATGCCGTTGAACGACCGGCAAGTGACGGCATTCATCGGCCCGTCGGGTTGCGGCAAGTCCACGCTGCTGCGCGTCCTGAACCGCATCTACGAGCTTTATCCCAAGCAGAACGCCGTTGGTGAAGTGATCCTCGACGGCGAGAACATTCTCGACAGCAAGCAGGACATCAATCTGCTGCGCTCGCGCGTCGGCATGGTGTTCCAGAAGCCGACGCCGTTCCCGATGACGATCTACGACAACATCGCGTTCGGCATTAAGCTGTATGAGCGCATGTCGCGCTCCGAGCTTGACGGCCGCATCGAAAGCGCGTTGCAGCGCGCCGCGTTATGGGGCGAGGTCAAGGACAAGCTGCACGAATCGGGCCTGAGCCTTTCCGGCGGGCAGCAGCAGCGCCTGTGCATTGCCCGCACCGTGGCGACCGCGCCCGAAGTGATCCTGCTCGACGAGCCATGCTCGGCGCTCGATCCGATCTCGACGGCCAAGATCGAAGAGCTGATCGACGAGCTATCGGCCGACTACACGATCGTGATCGTCACCCACAACATGCAGCAGGCGTCGCGCACCAGTGACCACACCGCGTTCATGTATCTGGGCGAACTGATCGAATACGGTCCGACCGAAAAGATCTTCACCGCGCCTGAGAACAAGCGCACCGAGCAGTACATCACCGGCCGCTTCGGTTAGGCCAACTCTTCTGCCGTGCGCGGCGCGCCCATCATCGCGTTAAAGATCGCGCTCAGCGCCAGTGCTACCGCGATGTTGAGGATCAGCGAACTCAACGCTGCGTAACACGGCACGATGGTGCCAAGGATGTTCAGCGCATAGGTCGAGGTCTTGAATGCGGATTGCGCCGCCATCCACGTGCCCGCGCCAATGCCGCTTGCCCAACCGATCAGCAAGGCTGTGGGATGGAGCTTGCGCAGGTAGAGGCCGAGCACCACGGACGGCAATGTCTGGATGATCCAGATTCCGCCGAGAAGCTGAAGCTGGATCGCATATTGCGTAGGCAGTTCGATGATGAAGAACAGGGCGCCAAGCTTGACCACCAGCGATACGATCTTGGCAACGTCGCATTCCAGTTTCGTCGAAGCCGTGGGATTGAAGAACTCCTTGTAGATATTGCGCGTGAAGAGATTGGCGCAGGCAATCGACATGATCGCGGCGGGCACCAACGCGCCGATGGCGATGGCCGCAAACGCGATGCCCACGAACCACGCCGGGAACGAATGCAGGAACAGCGCCGGCACCGCGAAATTATTGCCGAAGGCTTTGAAGCCGGAGGCGAATTCCGGCATCGCCTTGACGCCGCTGGCCACCGCCATGAACCCCAGAAGTGCGATCAGGCCAAGCGCGAAGGAATAGGCTGGCAGGATCACGGCATTGCGCTGTACCGCACGCTTGCTGGACGAGCTCAAAAGTCCAGTCATCGAGTGCGGATAGAGCAGCAGCGCCAACGCCGAGCCAAGGCCTAGCGTTGCGTAGGCCGATTGCTGTCCGAGATTGCCCGGTTTGCCGGCCGCGAGCAGCAATGATTTCGGATCGATGCTGGAGAAAATCTTCGCGTATCCGCCGAGCTCTGCGGGGATGATGATTACGGCAGCGAGGACCGTGATATACAGCAACGCATCCTTCACCACCGCGATCATGGCAGGCGCGCGCAAACCACTGTTGTAGGTGTAAGCGGCCAGCACCACGAACGCGATCAACAATGGCGCATCCGGGATCGCGACCCCAGCGATCGTGAATGTCATCGGGATGCCAAGGCCTGCAATCACCACCTCCATACCGACGAGCTGCAGTGCGATATAGGGCATGGTCGCGACGATGCCGGTGATCGCGATGACGAGGGCCAGCAGGCGACTGGCGAATCGCCCGCGCACGTAATCGGCGGCGGTCACATATCCTTTGGCATGGGCGACCGCCCAGAGCTTCGGGAACACCGCGAACATCAGCGGATAGACGAGTACCGTGTATGGCACGGCGAAGAAGCCCATCGCGCCCGCGCCGAACATCAGGGCCGGCACGGCAACGAAGGTGTATGCGGTATAGAGATCGCCGCCGAGCAGGAACCAGGTCACCAGCGTGCCGAAGCGCCGCCCGCCCAGTCCCCATTCATGGAGATGGTCGAGATCGCCGCGCCGCCAGCGCGACGCGATGAAACCCAAGGCGGTGACAAACGCGAACAGCACGACAAAGATCGTGACGGCTATTGGATCCATGCTCATTGGCCGTCGCCCCCGCGCGTCGCGGCGAAATAGGCGGGCAGCAGCAGCACCGCGCCGAGCACGATCCAGAGAAGCTGATACCAGTAGAAGAAGGGGATGCCCGCGAGTTGCGGCTCGATGCGGTTGCAGTAAGGCACCCACAGCATCGCGACGTAGGGGATGAAGAGGAGCAGATAGCTCAAGCGGAATCTCCGCTTCGCTGCCGGTTTGTCCATGCCCCAAGCCCCCTCATGACAACGCGAAATCACTACGGCATAAACGTGCAATGAACGCGCAAGCGCTGCAACTGCTGATTTCCGTGGCCGGAATCACCGTGATGGTGGTGACCTGCTGGGCGCTGTTCGGGCGCGCTATGGGATCGCTGCCTTCCGCGGAAGACGCAGTTACCACGCTCGCGCGCGATATCCCCGGCTTTCGGGTGGGCGAGACGACGATGAGCCGCGACGGACGCGCGGCGCTGATCGAAGATGTGCGCGACGGCGCAATCTACCTTGCGATTATACGCGGTGGGGATGTGGTCACGCGCAAGCTCTCACGCGGCCTCGGCCTTGCGCGAAAAGGCGACAGGCTGGAATTGCGGCTCGAGGATTTTACGCTGCGCGAAGCCCATCTTGATCTCGTCAATGCTGCCGTCTGGGAAGAAAAGCTGAAAGGCCTCGCGGCATGAAGCCTTTCGATCCCGTCACCCTCGCCGTCCCCGCGTTCATCGTTCTGGTGATCGCAGAAATGCTGTTCGTGCGGTTTACCGGCCGCGGTCGTTATGAGGTGCGAGATACAGCGACCAGCCTGACGATGGGCTTCGGCAGCACGATCATCGGCGCAATCTTCGCGTTCGTGTTCGTCGGTTTTGCGCGGCTGATCCAGCCTTACGCGTTGACCCACATCGGATGGTCGTGGGAAGCGGCTGTCATCTGCTTCATCTTGGACGACATGCGGTATTACTGGTGGCACCGCGCGTCGCATCGCGTGCGCTGGCTGTGGGCCGACCACATCAATCATCATTCGAGCCAGCACTACAATCTTTCGACCGCGTTGCGTCAGCCGTGGTTCGGCGTTCTGGCGCTTCCGGGATTTCTGTTTCTGGTGCCTTTGATCCTGATCGGCTTCCCGCTGGAGATGATCGCCTTCGTGCACGGCATCAATCTCGTCTACCAGTTCTGGATCCACACCGAGGCCGTCGACCGCTTCCCGCACTGGATCGAGGCGGTGATGAACACGCCGTCGCATCATCGCGTGCATCACGCGACCAACGCGCGCTATCTCGATGCCAATTATGCAGGCGTGTTCATCGTCTGGGACCGGATGTTCGGAAGCTTCGTCGAAGAATCGAAGGACGACGCACCGCGCTACGGCATCGTCGGCAACATCGCGAGCTTCAATCCGCTGAAGGTCGCGATCCACGGCTGGGTGGCGCTGGTCGGCGACCTTGTCAAATCGAAATCTTCAAGGGAATTCGCGCTTTATCTGTTTGGACCTCCCGGCTGGTCGCCGGATGGCAGCCGCGACACCAGCGACACGATCAAGGCGCGCTGGACGAAATTTCGCGCCGCACAATCACCCGCCGAATAGAAATCCACTGCGCTTCGAGTTATAATCGTCCCTCAATTCAACGGGGGTGATTATGCGCATTCTTCTCGCCGCTCTTGCCGGCGCTGTTGCAATGTTTCTGTGGACCGCCGTCGCCCATATGGCGACGCCGCTTGGCAGAATCGGATTCAGCCAGATGACAAACGAGCCCGCTGTGACGCAGGCGATGACGAGCGCCAATGTCGGAACCAGGACCGGACTCTTCATCTTTCCCTGGACCGATCCCAATGATCCCAAGATGATGGAGAAATATGCCGCGCTCGCAAAAACGCATCCGACCGGGATGCTCCTTTACCGTCCTGTCGGTCAGGACACGGATGCGGGCAACATGACGCCGATGCTGATCAAGGAGTTCCTCAAGCAATTCGTGCAGGCGCTGATCGCGGCCTGGATCGTGTCGATGATCGCGGCAAGTTTCTTCGCTCGAACCGGGATCGTCACCGCTATCGGTGTTTCGGCGGCGATCGCGACCAATGTATCCTACTGGAACTGGTATGGCTTCCCGTTCGACTATACGGTGGCGCAGATGATCATCGAGGTCGTGAGCGCTCTAGTGGCGGGTCTTGCCATCTCGGCGGTTCTAGGTCGAAAGACAGGCTGATCTACAAAGGGTGGCTCTGATAGAGCCGCCCACACCTTCTATTTCAGAATGACGAATCCTGCTTTGCTGAAGACAGCAGAAGCTCCGGCACTTTTGAGATAGTCCAAAAAGGCTTGCGCGTCGGGCTTGGCATCTTTCGTCAGTGCGACGGGATAGAGGATCGGCGCGTGGCTATCGTCCGGGAATTGCCCGACGATCTTTACACCCGGCTCCGCCATCGCATCGGTCGTGTAAACGATGCCAAGCGGCGCCTCGCCCCGCGCGACATAAGCGAGTGCGACACGCACGTTCTCTGCGGGCGCAAGATGATCCTGCACGCTGTCCCACACACCAAGAGACGTGAGTGAGGCTTTCGCATACTTGCCTGCAGGAACCGACGCCGGATCGGCGACCGCGAGCTTGCCGTTGCCGACGATCTTCGCGAGATCGAAATGCGGCGCGATCACGACTTTGATATCGAGGCCAGTCGGCGCGACCAGCACCAGATGGTTGCCGAGAATATCCTTGCGCGTGCTCTTCTGGATCAGACCCTTGCCGTCGAGATAGTTCATCCAGTCTTCGTCGGCGGAGACGAACATGTCCGCACCGCCGGAGGCTTCTATCTGTTTTGCCAGCAAGGAGGACGCCGCGAAAGATAATGCAACGGTCTTGCCGGTCTTCGTTTTGTAGCTATCAGCCGTCTTCTGAAGCACGCTCGTTAACGACGCAGCCGCGAAGACAGTAAGGTCCGCAGCACGCGCGACGAGCGGCGCTGTGACGAGCAGCGCGACCGCAGCGGCCGCACGGAAGGAACGGAATGCAAACATGTAAACCCCCCAACGGCTTATCGTGATATCCGCAGAAATATCACGAAACATCGCGGGGGTAAATTTCAGATGGAGATTTAGGTCGAGCGGCGGCCTGCCACCACAAGACCGAGACCCGCGATCACCACGACGATTCCCGCAATGGTGGGAATGGAAACGCTGTGTTCTTCCTGAGAGTTGATGTGCACCGGACCGATGTCAGCCACAGGCTTGGTTTCCGAATACGTGAAGTGGCCGAATAGCAGGACGCCGACACCGACAAGAACGAGCACGACACCTAGTAGACCGATATTTCGCATAGCATTCCCCAATAACGCCGCGAAACTGCGACATTGCGATAACAAATGCTCGAGCAAATAGTTCCCGTCAGGGAGTTGCGCCGTAGACCGCGTAGGCGTCCGCGACGTGGAAGTCGGCGATCTTGGCGGCGTCGATGTCGGCATCGCCACCGGCAATGTCGCCTGCGCGACGTTTCACGATGCCGCGGATAAAAAGCCCCGCGGCGTCGCGCGGGTTGGCTTTCACCACGATATCCAGATCGGCACGCGCATCGGGATAACGGCCCATCTTGAAATAGAGAAATCCTCGAATATTGCGCCACTGCGTATTGTCAGGCTCGCTCACCACCGCCGCATTGCAGTCCTCGAGCGCACGAGCGAGCGGGCGTCCGCGGACGGCGCGCTGCCAGCAGAGACTGGCCCGTTTCGCCGGTGCATTGCCGCCTATTTTTCCGCCCTCGGCATAGTCGAGCGCCGCCTTGTCGGGCTGGCCCAGATCCTCATAGACATCGCCGCGCGCGTAATAGACGCCGGCTTCATGCGTGTTCCACTTTATCGAGTCCGAAAAATCATTGAGGGCAAGATCGGACTTTCCGGAGAGATCATAGAGCTGCCCCCGGCAATAAAAAGCAGCGGCACGGGAATCGGTGTTCATGACATGCGATCCACTGGTATTGATGTAGCTGCTGAGCTGACGGAGCGCCTTTTCAATCGTGAACCCGCCGACGACGCGAACACGGCAGCCATAGCTGGCGGCCTGGGCCTGCGAGACAGCAAAAACTATACAGAACAGAAGGAGGGCGGCAGCGCGGCACATGGCCTACCTCGTCACATCGAACACGGCCCCAGGCCATTTTCGCGGGCGGTCCATTCGCGGTCAATGCAAATGCGACAGACGCCGGAAGGAAAGCGCTTCGGCGACATGCACGCGCTTCACGGCCTCTGCACCCGCAAGATCGGCGATCGTGCGCGCGACACGCAACACACGATGATAGCCACGCGCGGTTAGGCGCATCGTGCTTGCGGCATCGGTGAGCAGTTTGGCGCCTCCTGCATCCGGTGTCGCGAAACGGTCAAGCATTTCGCCCTCCGCTTCAGCATTGGTGCTGATGCCGTGTCCGTCGTAGCGGGCGCGCTGAATGTCGCGCGCACGTCCGACACGCGCGGCGACGTCGCCGCTTCCTTCGGCGGGCGGCGGGAGCGAGAGATCGGACGCGGAGACGCTCGCGACCTCGACATGCAGATCGATGCGATCGAACAATGGGCCGGAAATGCGCGACTGATAATCGACCGCGCATTTGGGTGCGCGCCCACACGCCTGCGCCGGTTCACTCAAATAGCCGCAACGGCATGGATTCATCGCGGCGACAAGCTGGAAGCGCGCGGGATAGCTCACATGCGCATTGGCGCGCGCCACGACGGCTTCTCCGGTTTCGATCGGTTGCCGCAAAGAGTCGAGAACGCCGCGTTGAAACTCCGGCAATTCGTCGAGAAACAGGACACCTTTGTGCGCCAAGGAGACCTCGCCCGGCTTCACTTTCAACCCACCACCGACCAACGACGCCATCGACGCGGAGTGATGCGGATTGCGGAACGGTCTGCGCCGCGAGATCGCACCGCCGGGGAGTTCCCCCGCGAGCGACTGGACCATTGAAATTTCCAGCGCCTCTCGCGCGTCAAGCGGCGGGAGCAGTCCGGGGAGCCTTTGCGCCAACATTGACTTTCCCGCACCTGGTGGACCGATCATCAGAAGGTTGTGCCCACCAGCCGCCGCGATCTCGAGCGCGCGCTTTGCCGTCTCTTGTCCCTTCACATCTTTGAGGTCGGGTATGTTGCGCACGTCGTCGGCGAGTTTCGCGACGGGTGGGTTCAACACCTGCGCACCCTTCATGTGATTGACGAGCGCGATCAGCGAGGGCGTCGCGATGATCTCGACACCGCCCGCCCAGGCCGCCTCCGGTCCGCAGGCTGCGGGACAGATCAACCCCCGATGCTGTTCGGATGCAGCAATGGCGGCGGGAAGAACACCAGCGACCGCCGTCACCTGCGCATCGAGCGAGAGTTCCCCCATCGCGACATAATTCGCCATCTCGCTCGCGGGCAGCACACCCATCGCGGCGAGAAGGCCGAGCGCGATGGGAAGATCGTAATGGCTCCCCTCTTTCGGCATATCGGCGGGCGCGAGGTTCACCGTCACGCGCTTGTACGGCATCCCAAGCCCGATTGCGCCCAGGGCAGAGCGCACGCGCTCCCGGCTTTCACCAACCGCTTTGTCCGCGAGACCAACGATATTGAAATGACCGCTGCCGCCCTCGCCGATATGCACCTGCACATCGACTTCGCGCGCTTCGATGCCTTGAAAGGCGACGGTATAGACATGTGCAACGGTCAAAACGGATGCGCCTCCCCGCCGCCATTTGGGCGGGTTTCTACTCACTTTGCAACCAAGAAGGGTTACGCCATCGGAAGCGCGATGCCCGCAGCAATGCCTGCGATCAAAAACCGGGCAAGATAGCCAAGCCCGTGCGCAAGGCTGACCATCGGATCGATACGGACCCATATATGGGTTGTTGCGACCTGCACGAACGATCCGGCGAGCCACGCGATGAATGCGATCTTGATCCCGCTCATCACGCCATCGACACCGGCAAGCGCGCAGAGCCACATCACAGCCGCTGCGGTGATGTAACCGAGTGCCGTGGAATACAGGATCGGCATCGTCTCGTTGCCGGCACGCGGCCACCATGTGTCTGGCGTGCGCTGATAACGGTCGTGAAACAGCATTCCCATAAAGAACCAGTCGGTGAATGACGCGAGCGTACCGGCGACGAACACCGCGGCGACGATGATCCAGGACATGCGCATTCCCCCTTCAGACCTTGCGTAAACTATCGCGAATTCGCACCGAAAGCGATGGCCGCTTGCAGCCAAAGGACGCGCATCCTAGGCTTGCCGCATCGCCATTTCGCAAACGAGTTTTCCATGTCCAAACAGAAGTTTCAGGGTACAGACCGCTACGTCGCCACCGACGATCTGCGCATCGCGGTCAACGCGTCGATCACGCTGGAGCGTCCGCTCCTCATCAAGGGTGAGCCCGGCACCGGCAAGACGCAGCTGGCCTATGAGGTCTCCGAAGCGCTTGGCGCGCCGCTGATCACCTGGCATGTGAAATCCACGACCAAGGCACAGCAGGGCCTCTACGAATACGATGCGGTGACGCGCCTGCGCGACAGCCAGCTCGGCGACGTGCGCGTGAAAGACGTCAAGAACTACATCAAGCAGGGCAAGCTCTGGGAAGCGTTCGTGATGGACAAGCGCCCGGTGCTTCTGATCGACGAGATCGACAAGGCCGACATCGAATTCCCGAACGATCTCCTGCTCGAACTCGACCGCATGGAATTCTTCGTCTACGAGACCGGCGAGACGATCAAGGCCGCGCAGCGTCCGATCATCCTCATCACCTCGAACAACGAGAAGGAATTGCCGGACGCATTCCTGCGCCGCTGTTTCTTCCACTATATCAAATTCCCGGAGCGCGAGACGATGCAGAAGATCGTCGATGTGCACTATCCCGACATCAAGCAGAAGCTGGTGAGCGAGGCGCTGAACACCTTCTACCAGATTCGTGATGTGCCGGGTCTGAAGAAGAAACCGTCGACGAGCGAACTGCTCGACTGGCTCAAGCTTTTGATGAACGAGGACGTGCCGCCGGAGGCTTTGCGCGAAAAGGACCCGACCAAACTGATCCCGCCACTGCACGGCGCACTGCTCAAGAACGAGCAGGACGTGCATCTGTTCGAACGTCTGGCATTCCTGGCGCGACGGGAAAGCAGGAACTAAGCAGTATGGTAAGGGGCGCGCGGACAGCGTTTGCGTTCTGCATAGCATTCATGCTGTGCGGCCAAGCAAATGCCGATGAGAGCGCGCCCTCGTCGTGCGCGAAAGCAGTACCTGTCGCGCGTGCGGGCAAGCGCATCCAAGATGAACTTGCGCTGATGGGTCTTACAATTTCAGCGACGCAGGTGGCACAACAGCATCACTTCAAAGATGCCGATGTCGTTTATCCAGAACCCGTAGGGTGCAATGCAGGCAGCGTGACGATAAAGGGTGAGACTTACACACTCTGGCACAACATCGCTGCCGACACTGAGACAGCGTCCGGTTCATTCGATCGCATCACAATAGGGAACGCTTCACCGCAGAGCGGCATCGGCCATGTCACTTTGATTGCCGACCGGCACGCGGCCAGCATGCGGGATGAAGGCGACCCTCCAACTCCGCCCGTCGTCTATCACGTCATTCTCGAATCAGAAGATGAGATCACGCTGCTGGGCACTTACGACGGGCCACTGGCGGCAGAAGGACTCGCCAGTTTAGCCACCGGCGGCTATGTGGGGATCAATGCGCGGATAGACAAAAAGGCGCATAAGGTCACGATCTATCGACCCACATAGTTTGGCGATACAATGAAAACCTATATCGCTCTGGCGATTGCGCTATCAGTTGTCGCCGTACCTGCTGTCGCTCAGGAGACGGGCGACGTCTTCACCGATGGCGCCAGCAACGCCAAGGTTCACGCGGCATCCGGCTTTATATGTCCGACAAAGATCGGCCTGTTCGAGCGCGATGCTGTCGGCGAACGCGATCCGAAAGCTTCGGCAGACTTTTGTTCATACTCCGCGCTCGATGGCGTCTATGGCACCGTCGTCATCACGCCTTTGGGCGGACCTTACGATCCCAAAACATCGCTTGTTCCGGAATTCCAGGAGCAGGAAGCGACAGGCGGAAAGGTGATCGGCGAGGCGACGCAGAAGTTCGGCGGCGCGAACATCTTTACGCGCAGTTACGGAACATCGACCCTTGGTGATGTGCACTATCGCGTGATGTTCGCGGCGAGCGCCGTTGGCCAATGGGCGGTGCAGGTGACAATGGAATATACGAGTCCGCGCGACGACGCCGTGAAGCAGGAATTCCTCAATGCCGTCTATGACGAGGCGCTGCACAGTCTGGGCGGCGCGAAGTAGCGCTGCGTTTGCGCTGCTGATTACGGGCGCGGCACAGGCCGATCCGCTAGACACCCTTGTTGCCGCCTATCCAGACAAGATCGTCCGCCGTGATGGCAACACGCTTGTGTTTCGCGACGGCGCGCGCGTGGACGCAGGCGCTTCCGATCCGCACAAACCGTTCGACCGCCTCCTGCGCGATGCATCGGTTCTAGACCAGTTCCGTCTCCCCTATCCGCGTGACGAAGACATCGCGCCATCATCAAAGGATTTCGATCCCGGACGCTTCCGTAACGAGGCGCTCTTTAACGCGCTCTACGGCGATTGCCGGAAAGGCGATGTGACGAAGCAGTTCGTCCCCGTCGTATGGCTGCCGAAGCATTGGGGACACACCGTCATGGTCACGCGCGCCAATGGCGTCGCCGAGCTTCTGCGTGCTGTTTCCACCGAAATCGATGCGTTGCCGGATCGTGTCGCCCACGCTGCCTATCCAACTGCTGGCACCTATGTCTGCCGCCCGGTGAAGGATACGGGCCGCCTATCGATGCATGCCTATGGCGCGGCCATCGACCTGAACCTGAAATATTCGAACTACTGGCTGTGGGAGGCGAAAGGGGCTGCCAACATTCCCTACCGGAACGCGATGCCGCGCCAGATCGTGGACGCCTTCGAGCTCCACGGCTTCATCTGGGGCGGCCGCTGGTATCACTACGACACCATGCATTTCGAATACCGCCCGGAGCTTCTGGGCGCCGAAGGCTCTTCACGTTAGAGTTGACTGCTAATCTTCGCGGGGACAGTTCATGCGCCGTATTCTCCTTGCAAGCATTCTATTCATATCGGCTGGGCCTTGTGCTCTTGCAGACGATGCCAAGGCGCCAGCCAAGGACACTCCCGAAGAGATTTCCGCCACAAAGGCTCACAACGAGGATATCGTCGCACGCTCGCCAGGGGCCGACGGCGTGTTCGTCGTTCAGGGCGACGGGACGATCAAGCATGTGCAGAGCGGCATGGAATGTCCGGCAAAATTGCCAAACGTGCAGTTCTGGCACGCCGAGGTTTTTAAATCGCCGGCAGGCAAAGGTGTCGATGTTGGCTGCGACTATGGCCGCAATGGCGCTGACGGAAAGTGGGTATCCAAACTCACCATCTTCGCAACAAAAGCACCGGCAGAGATGACGCTGGATCAAGCGTTTGTCAAAGACCGCGGCGAAGTTATTCAAGCGACGCAGGATGCCACATCTATCGGCACGGCCATGAACCTCGATGACAAAGACAAAGGCTTGCCAACAGCGTTGCCGGAATGGCGCTCCGAAGCGTTTCTCACGACATATGAAGGAAAGCAAAGCACGGACGAAGTCGTGGTGGCAGTTTCGAACGGTTGGATCTTGGAGATCCGCACAACCTACTTGGGAAAGCCCAACAATATTGTGGTCGCCAAGGACGGAGACCCCGATGACGCAGCGCTAGCTTTGGGCGACCGCATCATGGCCACCTTTGCCTATGTGCAGGTAGGCAGAACCATCGATAAATTGCTGGCAAAGTAAGTTTGCCGAGGACGCGGTTCGCTATAAGCTTGGCTTATCGCTATCGGACGTGACCCATGTTCTTCCAGTTCTTCGACGAGCTTCGCGCGGCGCGCATTCCGGTGACGCTGAAGGAATATCTGGCGCTGATGGATGCGCTCAGCCACGACGTCATCGAGATGAAGGTGGACGAGTTTTACTATCTCTCGCGCGCCGCGCTGGTGAAGGACGAGCGCAATCTCGACAAGTTCGACCAGGTGTTCGGCCATGTCTTCAAAGGGCTTGAGGGCATCGACGCGTCGCTGCTCGCGCAAATTCCCGAAGAGTGGCTGAAGGCGCTGACCGAGAAATATCTCACCGACGAAGAGAAAAAGCAGATCGAAGCGCTCGGCGGTTGGGAGAAGCTGATGGAGACGCTGAAGCAGCGTCTGGAAGAACAGAAGAAGCGCCACGAAGGCGGATCGAAGATGATCGGCTCGGGCGGCACCTCGCCATTCGGAAATTCCGGCTACAACCCCGAAGGCGTGCGCATCGGCCAGGACAAGGGTCGCCATGGCAAGGCGGTTAAGGTCTGGGACAAGCGCGAATACAAGAATCTCGACGATTCCGTCGAACTCGGCACGCGCAACATCAAGGTGGCACTACGCCGCCTGCGCAAATGGGCGCGGCAGGGCGCGGAGACCGAACTCGACCTTCCCGGCACGATCAAGAACACGGCGAACAAAGGTTATCTCGATCTCTCGCTGATCCCCGAACGCCACAACACCGTGAAGGTGCTTCTGTTCTTCGACATCGGCGGATCGATGGACGCGCATATCAAGCTCTGCGAGGAGCTGTTCAGCGCGGCGAAGACCGAGTTCAAGCACATGGATTTCCACTACTTCCACAACTGCCTCTATGAGAGCGTGTGGAAGGACAATCGCCGCCGTCACAACGAGAAGCTCCAGACCTGGGACGTGCTGCACAAATATCCGCACGACTACAAGATCGTGTTCGTCGGCGATGCGACGATGAGCCCGTATGAGATCACCTATCCTGGCGGCAGCGTCGAGCACTGGAACGAGGAAGCGGGCGCCGTGTGGCTCGACCGCGTGACGCAGATCTATGAGCATTGCGTGTGGCTGAACCCCGTCGCGCAGAAGCACTGGGACTACACGCCCTCGATCGGCCTGATCTCCCAGATCATGAACGACCGCATGTATCCGCTGACGCTGCAGGGCCTCGACAACGCGATGAAGGAATTGAATCGCTGATGTCCCGCGCGCCCGAACAGTGTCGCGACATGTCCGAGTTGCGCGCCGAGATTGACCGGCTCGATCGCGAACTCGTGGCTATGCTGGCGGAGCGGCAGGGCTATATCGAGCGCGCGGCGGAGATCAAGCAGGATCGCAATGTCGTGCGGGACCAGGCGCGGATCGAGGATGTCGTTGCCAATGTTTTGGTGGCCGCGCGCAAAGCCGGACTCGATCCAAGGATCGCGGAGCCCGTGTGGCGCACGTTGATCGAACGCTGCATCGCGCATGAATTTGACCGCTTCGACGAACTCAAGAGCGTAAGCGCATGAGCGAAAGACCAGCCGTGAATGTGCGCAGGGCCGTGCAATCGGATTCGAAGCCGCTCTCGGAATCGCTGGCGCGTTCGTTCTACACCGATCCGGTGTTCGCGCATTTCCTGCCCGACGACTCGACGCGGCTGAAGAAGCTCGAAAAGGTCATGGCCATCCTGTTCAAACTCGGGTTGCCGCACGGGGCCTGCTACACGACGGATAATTTTGAATCCGTTACGCTGTGGCGTCCACCGAGCGAATGGGATGTTCCGTTCTGGGCCTACATCGTCAACGGGCCAGCGCTGCTTTCGACGTTCGGCACCGGTATTGGGCGCGTGCTCTCCACCATGGACATGATGGAGAAGGTGCATCCGCACACGCCGCACTGGTACCTTCAGACCATCGGCACCGATCCGAAATTCCAGGGCAAGGGCTATGGCGGCGTGATCATGCGCGACCGCCTCGCCGCGGTCGATGCCGGGCACATGCCCTGCTATCTGGAATCGAGCAAGGACACGAACATCCCGATCTATCAAAGCTTCGGCTTCAAGCTGACCGGCGAGATGCAGGTGCCGAACGGCCCCAAAATCTGGCCGATGTGGCGCGACGCGCGGTAGCGCTTGATGATCGACCACGTCTCCCTCGCAGTATCGGACCTCGCGCGCAGCGCCGCGTTCTACGATGCTGTTCTAGCGCCACTGGAATTGAGCCAGCTCATCACGCGCGAAGGCTTTACGGTCGGCTTCGGCAAGAAATACCCGGAGTTCTGGCTGAACGCGCGCGAAGGCCTTGCGGCTCAGCCGGAAACAACCGGGACGCATATCTGCCTGCGTGCACCGTCGGAGGAGTCTGTCCGTGCGTTCCACGCGGCAGCGCTTGCGCAGGGCGGAACGACCGCCGGCGATCCCGGTCCGCGCCAGGCCGCGTTCACGACCTATATCGGCGCCTTCATCTTTGACCTCGACGGCAACAAGATCGAGGCGGTCTATTTTCCGAAGAAGATTGAGGAAACCGCTGGTTTTGCGGGCGCGGCAAAGCTGCCTTAGTGAGCGGCTTGCCGCGCGACCACGCACCTGTTCACATGCTCCCAGATCCTCGGAGGCGGCCATGCTGAAAGTCCACCATCTCAACAATTCGCGCTCGCAGCGCATCCTGTGGCTGCTCGAGGAAATCGGCGCCCCTTACGAGATCGTGCATTACCAACGCGGCACGCCGGTCCCGCTCGCGCCGCCGGAGTTGAAGGCGATACATCCGCTCGGAAAATCGCCGGTGATCACCGACGGCAACAAGACCATCGCGGAGTCTGGCGCCATCGTCGAATACCTGATCGACACCTACGGCAAGGGAAACCTCAAACCCAAAGCCGGCACCGACGAGTACTGGCAATACATCGAATGGCTGCACTACGCCGAAGGCTCGGCAATGCTGCCGCTGCTGCTCGCGCTCTACACCGGAATGCTGGGCGACGGCGGCGCGGCGCTAAAGCCGCGCGTCGATGGTGAGATCGCCAACAATCTCTCCTACATGGAAAACGCGCTTGGCGGCCGCGAATTCTTTGTCGGCAAGGAATTGACCGGTGCGGATGTCCAGTTGCTGTTCGTGCTGGAGGCGTCCGGCGCGCGACTCGATCCGTATCCGAACCTCGTCAAGTACCGCAAGCGCATGCAGGACCGTCCCGCCTACCAGCGCGGCATCGAAAAAGGCGGGCCCTACGCGTTGATGAGCCGCTAAGATGAAGCTGACAGCCCCGCCGCATATCGGTAAAGACGAGCGCAAAACGCGCATCGAGAAGCTCTGCGCGGAGATGGACAAGGACGGCATCGGCGCGGTGCTGATCGGACCGACGGCGAGCTTGCGCTATTTCACCGGCGTCAACTGGCATGCATCGGAACGCTTTACCGGTGCGTTGGTCCGCGCCGACGGTACGGTGGAATACATCACGCCAGCATTCGAGCGCAACAAGGTCGGTGCCGTCATCGGCATCGAGGGCGACATCTTCACCTGGCAGGAAGAGGAAAGCCCGTATCGCCTGATCGCGGACAGGCTCGGCAACAAGGCGCGAATGGCGGTGGATGAATCCGTGGCGCTGTTCACCTGGCTGGGTCTGCGCGGTGTCCTCGACGATTCACGACTCAACGGCGGTGGCGCGCTGATCAATCGCCTGCGGCGGCAGAAGACAGCGGCCGAACTCGCACTGATGCAATACGCCAAGGACATCACGCTGGAAGTTCAACGCCGGGCATGGAAGAGCCTTCGCGCCGGCGTGCGGGCGAGCGAAGTCGAAGCTTTTATCGACCATGAGCATCGCGCATTGGGCGGAAGCGGCAACACGTTCTGCATTGTGTCCTTCGGCGAAGACACATCGTTGCCACATGGCGGCGAAACCGACCGTTCGCTCGCCGAGGACGATGCCGTGCTGATCGACACCGGCACGAGCGTCGACGGATATAATTCCGACATCACCCGTTCATACGTGTTCGGGAACCCGTCGACGGAGATTCGTAAGGTCTGGGACGCCGAGAAGCGCGCACAGGCCGCAGCGTTCGACGCCGCAAGGATCGGTGCGCCCTGTGAGGGCGTCGACGCCGCCGCGCGCGCCTCCATGCACAAGGAGGGATTTGGTCCCGACTACAATCTGCCCGGCCTGCCGCATCGCACAGGCCACGGCATCGGACTGGAAGTTCACGAAGCGCCGAACCTGGTGCGTGGAGACCGCACACCGCTCGAACAGGGGATGTGCTTCTCCAACGAACCAATGATTGTAGTTCCCGGAAAGTTCGGCGTCCGTTTGGAAGACCATTTCTATATGACGCAAAGCGGCGCGCGCTGGTTTACGGAACCTTCGTTCAGCCTCGACGAACCTTTCCGCGGCGTGGAACCGTTAGAGTAACCTTGAAGCACGCGGAAGTTGATCGTCCCTACGCGCCCTTATAAGATTGCTGCAGGGGTGTATCGATATGAAGTTTTTATATGGTGGCGCGCTGCTGTTCGCGGCGACAACGGCTGCGTGGGCAAGCGGTTACTCGGACTTCAATGCCGCAATTGCCGCACGAACCGACCATAATCCCGCCGACACGATACGTTTCGCCACGCAAGCCCTTGCGGCGCCCGATCTGCCTGAACATTTGCGGTCCACCGCGTTCCGAGCGCGCGCCCAAGCTTATACGTTATCCAACCAATACGACCTGGCAATTGCAGATTACGGCAGCACCCTCGCCATTCGGCCCGCGCAATATGATGTGCTGAGCGAGCGGGGGTCGATCTATCTGGCGCAAAAAAAATATGATTTGGCGCGCGCCGATTTTGCGGCCGCGATTCACCTGAGACCGGAACTGGATTCGGGCTACATATCCGAGGCTGCCGCCAATCTGGCGGAGGAAAAATACGACGACGCGATCGGGAATTACGACGAAGCGCTTGTCACCTCTCCAGATCACACCAGTCTGATCCTGATGCGCGGCGAGGCGAACAGACTGGCTCTTCGCTATGCGCAAGCGATCGCCGATTTTAACGCGGTTATTCAAAAGGACTCGAAATACGCTGCTGCCTATCGCCTGCGCGCATTTGCGTACCTGGAATCCGGCGACGTGAGTCAGGCTGTGTCGGACTACGAGCAGGCCCTTGACCTCGACCCCAACGACCTTGCGCTGCGTCAAAGTGCAGGCATCGCGCAATGGGATAATGGCGACTACCGGGAAGCGGCCAGGAATCTCGAAAAAAGCGCGGCCGATCCCAGGCACGTCATGTACTCCGAACTGTGGCTGCATGTTGCGGACCTCAAGCGCGGAGACGACGATACCGAATTGGGTCAGCGCATAAACAAGTTGGACTTAAAGACTTGGCCTGGTCCGCTTCTGAGTCTTTTTGCCGGCGCGACGACCGTGGACGACGTACTCTCTCTCGCCAAACACGGCGATGCAGGTGCACAGCGTGATCAATCCTGCGAAGCGAGCTTTTTCATAGCGGAATGGCACCTCGACCAAAAGGAAGTCAGCGCGGCTGGACCGCTCCTTGAGCAAACCAGATCGATGTGCCGCAGGGGTTTCCCGGAATCCTATGCGGCGCGCGAGGAATTGAAGAGGCTCACACCATGACGCTGCGCAGGGCGCTGAGTTTCGCGCTGGTGGCGGTTTGTGCCACCGCGCACGTGCGCGCCGATGAACCCCCGCCGCCGCAGGCCTGCAATTTGTCTCTGCTCGCCTCGCTGGACGTCGAAACGACGACAGAAGGAATGATCCTCGTGCCGGCCACGATCGACGGTCACAAGGGCGGCTTTCTTGTCGATACCGGTGGCCTTGCGGGCGTTCTGGGCCGGGCGACAGCCAAACAATTGACCAACTCTCCCTACGTCTCGTCATTTGCGGGTGTCTTGGCGGGCGGAACAACTCTTAGCTCGGGCATCACGGTGGACCGCTTCGAACTCGGACCGCTTGTTTTTGAGAAAGTCGGCTTTCTCGTTGCGCCGGACCGCATGTTGGGGGGTGATCAGATGGGCGTTCTGCAGCCACGCGCCATCACTGGTCTCAACTACGAGATTGATTTCGTGAAGGGCAAACTCAATCTGTTTCGGCAGGGCGGCTGTCCCGGCCACGACGTATATTGGACAAAAGCCCCCTACGCGAAAATTCCGATGCGCGCTGATCCAAGGGGACACATCCATGTCGAAGCGATGCTGGACGGGAAGCCGCTGAGCGTTCTAATCGACACAGGCGCGCAAAGTTCGAGCATGAGCCTCAAAACTGCAAAACGCATCTTTAATATCGACGAGAGAAACCCGGCAACAAAATCGCTTGGGCATTTCAGGGTGAACAACCTGGTAGATGCGGCGACCTATCACTATCCGTTTTCATCCCTCACCTTCGGGGGCATTGCCATCGACCATCCTGATATCGTGATCATGGATACCGGCAAAACCGACGCAGACGATGCCGAGATGGTGGTGGGCATAGGCGAATTGCGCCGGTTCCATATTTTCATCGCCTATGACGAAAGCGTACTCTACCTCGCGCCCGCAGAGACCTATTGACGCTCAAACGCCAAATCGTTCCTTGGCCTGCGCGAGCCGGCCTTCCGCCGGGACACGCGAGGTAGCAGCCGCAAGGCCGAACAGCGGCATGTTGCCATAGACGCATTCGAACTTGCCGGGTTCGACCAGATAGGTCTCGTGCCAGATGCCGATGTTTTTCGATTTGGTGATGCGTTTGTTGAACTCCGCCCACATCGGGAAGTGATGGCCGTTCTTGTCGTGGGCATAGGCGACAAGCTTGTCGAAGGATTCCCAATACTGCTGCACGGTGATGTACCGCGGGAGCGAAACATGTGTCTGAAACCAGAGCATGCCGCTGTCTTTGTTGACCGATAGCTCCTTCAACATCGCGGGCATGGTTTTGGACATGAACAGGATATCGGAAAGCGCCAGGAGATTGTTGATGCGCATTCCTATGAGGAACAGCACGACCGGTTTGTCGGTCTGCGCGGTGAAGCGCCCCGGAAATATCGCCATGTCTACCCCTTCGTGGCCGAGCCCCAGTAATTGAATCCGGCAAAGCGCGGTGTGCCGGGCAGGTACATGGTCTGCATGTCGTCTACGCGAAAGCCACCGTCCTGGATCATCTTTGGGATCGGACGGCCGACATGACAGCCGCCACCGATCACCTTCCACGCCGGCGTCAGACGGCGCTGCCATTTACGGACATCGTCGTCCGGCGCCTCGCCATGCTCGCAGAAAATCATACGTCCGTTGCTTTTCAGGACGCGCCGCATCTGGCCAAGCGCCGCCATCACATCTGGAATGGTGCAGAGCGTGTAGGTGATGAGGATCGTATCGGCAGATTCAGTGTCGAGCGGTATCTGTTCACCGGGCAGATCGAGAAATTCGAGCGGGATCGGCGACGCCGCCACACGTTCCGCCGCGCGGTCGCGCATCTCCTTCGCGGGCTCCAGCGCCCAGATATGGCTGACCTTTGCGGCATCGTAATGGGGAAGATTATGTCCGGCGCCGAAGCCGACCTCGAGCACACGGCCCTCCGCACGCGGCACGACCTTTTTGCGCTGATAGCGAATGGGCTTGGTGCCCATCGCCGCATTCAACAGCCGCGGAAGAATGAAATGATCGTACAGGCCCATACCGGTTCGCTCCCGAAACGAAGCTAGCACAAATGCGCGCGGCCAGAAGCGTCAATGGTCCGGATCGGTATAGATCGGCGGCGGATCGCCGTTGTTGGGAATGTGCGTGTCATCCGGTTTGTCGCTGTAGTCCGCCTGTTCGTCAGGATTGAATCCATCGACGAGCCCTTTGGCGACACACAAAGGGTTGGGCACGGTGATCCCCCGATTGCTCATGCAGGGAAGGAGGGCAGGGCTGTTCTTGCGCGCTTTTTCGCGTGCCCAGCGCTCGGCCCCCGGAATTTGATCGGAATGATCCGCGTAATCGACGTCGCTATCGTTGCCCCTTTTGGGGCCAATGGCGGACTTTGCGCATTCTGCTCGCTGCTCTTCCGTAAGCTTGGGAAGATTGGCGGCACGGCAATCAAAGCGCTGATATCCAGGGCGTGAATCCGCGCTCGGCGTTTCAGCGTCTGTCTGCGGCACGGTCACCCTTGGACTGCTTTGCAGCTTTACCACCGGAGCAGCCTTTCGAACCGACGGCACAACGGGCTTTGCCGGCGCGTTCACCTGAGGCTTGGGCAGAGGCCGCAACACCAGGATCGTTTCGCGCGGCGCGGGTTTGAACATCCGTTGCACGAGCGTCGCGTTCAGCAAAAGTGCTACGATGGCGATATGCAGAACGACTACCGCCGTCGCACCAAACATCTTGCGCCACGACAAATCAGGCAACGCAAACAAACTCATCTATTCTCCCGGACGGTATTCCAGAAGCTCGCCGGGCTGACAGTCCAGCACGGCGCAGATTTTTTCCAGCGTGGAGAAGCGCACACCCTTCACCTTGCCGGATTTTAACAGCGACAGGTTGCCTTCGGTGATTCCTATGGTTTCAGCCAGATCCTTGGAGCGCATCTTGCGCCGCGCAAGCATGACATCGAGGTTGACGATGATGGTCATCACACGAACGCCGCGTTTTCGTCGGCAACGCGCCGCGCTTCGCCCATCACCCGTGCGATGACAAGCACCGTGCCGGCAATGAACAGCCACGCCGCATCGCTGGTACCAAAGCTCAGCGAGATCTCGCGATGCCCCGGCGGGTTGTGGAGACTGAGCAGATAGGAAATCGGCGCCTGCATTGCGAAATCCGTGATCACGCCGAGAAAGAGTGCCGTGGCGACGTTGTTGAGATGGCGAAGCGGTTCCGGCGAGAACACACGGCCCTGCGCGTAGCTTGCGAACAGCTGCCGGAGCGACCACATCGCCCAGACGGTAGCGCCGAGTGGGACAACCTCGCAAAGGAGTGCTCCGACGCGGAACTGCAATGGGATCGTGCCGTTCAGATCGGCGCCAAGATGATCGAGCCTGAACATCAGGAACTGGGTGGTATCGGGATGGAGAAAGATCGCCGCCACCAGCGCCGGGATGACGAGCATCCCGATCAGCGACAGGACAGACATCACGCGGCTCAACCGCGCAAGTTTGGTGGGAGGCACGATCGCATACTCCAGCTGAAGCGCGATAGTATCGTAGCGCGATCAGAAATTATTGTAAAACAATAATTCTATTCGGGTGCGACGGTTACGGCGATACCATCCAGTTCCGGCCCGCAGGTGATCTGGCAGGACAGCCGCGACGTCGGCTCAACCGCCAGCGCCATGTCGAGCATGTCGATCTCGGCATCCGAGGGCGGTGTGAGTTTTTCGTACCAGCCTTCCGTCACGTAGACGTGGCAGGTCGCGCAGGCACAGGCGCCGCCGCATTCCGCGGCGATATCGAAGCCGGCATCGCGGAGAATCTCCATCACGCTCCAGCCGTCGCGGCCTTCGACCTCGCGTGTCGCGCCCTTGCGGTCGGTGGCAACGATCTTCATCAGGCGACTCCGAGTTTCTTCTGCAGGCTCGACGACGATGTCGTGTACTGGAAGCGCAGCTTCTCATTCGGCTTTACGATATGGAAGGCCGCCTGCGCCATCAGTGCCGCCTCATGGAAGCCGGAGAGAATGAGCTTCAGCTTGCCAGCATAGGTATTGATGTCGCCGATGGCGAAGATGCCCGGCGTTGTGCTTTCGAATTTCGCCGTGTCGACCGCGACAAGGTTCTCGGTGAGGTTCAGTCCAAAATCGGCAATGGGCCCGAGCTTTATCGTGAGACCGAAGAACGGGATGAACATATCGCAGGCGTGTTCCCATTCCTTCTTTTCCGGATTGGCGAGCGTGACTGCGTTCAACTGACCATCGCTGCCGTGCAGCGCTTTCACGCTGGCGACCTCGAAATTGATCTTTCCGTGCGCCGCCAGTTCGCGCATCTGGTTGACGCTGTGCTGCGCAGCCCTGAAGCCATCGCGATGATGCACAAGCGTAAGCTTCGCCGCGATCGGCGCGAGATTGATCGTCCAGTCGAGCGCACTATCACCGCCGCCCGCGATCAGGATGTTCTTTCCGCGGAACTGCTCCATCTTGCGCACGGCATAATGCACCGACTTGCCCTCATAGGCTTCGATGCCGGCGATGGGCGGACGCTTCGGTACAAAGCTGCCGCCACCAGCCGCGATCACAACGACAGGCGCGATGATCTCCGCGCCCATGTCGGTCGTGAGCTTCCAGCGTCCGTCATCGAGCTTTGTCAGCGCGCTCGCCATCTGCGAAAGATGGAAGGTCGGATTGAACGGCTTCGCTTGCTCAAGAAGGCGATCGGTCAACTCTTGCCCGGTGACGATGGGAAGCCCGGGAATGTCGTAGATGGGCTTTTCCGGATAGAGCTCCGTGCACTGTCCGCCCGGCCGATCGAGGATGTCGATCAGGTGGCATTTCAGATCGAGCAGGCCAAGTTCGAACACCGCGAACAGACCGATAGGCCCGGCTCCGATAATGGCGACATCGGTCTCGATGGGACTGCTCATTTCACAGGCTCTTTGTGTATGAAATTACGACCTACGCATCCGACATGTAGAAATAGTGTCCGCACTATGCAAGGTGCATAGCGTCGCGCGGCGAGGTAGGGAAAAAGGCCTTTAGCGTCAAGCGCCCAGATACGACTTGATGAAATACTGGACCGCGCTGGTGTTGGACTGAAGGGATTGCAGGGCCGCAGTAGCCGTAATGCTGTCGGCGGAGGGGTCTATGGGTTCGGCAGCTGCGGCCGCATCGCCCAGACTGAAAGCCCCAATTCCCCGCGCTGCGCCTTTCAGCGTATGGGTGACTTCCCTCCAGGATTTCGCATCGCGCGCATCGATGATCGACTGTAGGCGCGCGACCATTTCACTCGCCTGACTGTCGAAAAGACGCAGGATCTCCGCATTCAAGGCCGCATCGCCGCCGGTGTAGCGGGCGAGATGAGCGAGATCGACGGCGGCGGTGGTCATGGCGGAGTCCTGTTACCGGGACCGCCATATTGATCCGTATGCGTCAAAGTCCGGTTAAACACGCGGTTGACGGCGCTGGTCCGCCCCGCTTTTGAATGGCCCTCGCCTTCAAGGGCTTGCATGGTTAAAGTGCTGCTTGGTGTCACTTTTCGGCGGCTTAGGGGTTTTCAATGGCGACGCCACAGTTCGAGCGCAACCAACCGGTCTTGTTATCGGGTGGCGAAACGCCGGCCCCTGAGTTGGTTTCGGTGCAACCGCGCGAAAGCCGCTTCGGCCTGATCACCACGATGATCGCCTCGGTCTGTGCGGCGCTGTGGGTTGGCGCGGCGGCAGCCTGGCTGTGGGGCTATTTTGGTCCGGCCGGATTGGCAGCTCTCGATGTCCAGCAGATGGCGCTCTTCGCCATCGCGACCTTCGTCCCTGCCTTTCTCATCGTCGCGCTCGCCTGGGCGCTCGCGCGTGGCCACGCGATGAGCCTTGCGACGGACGCACTCGTAGATGCCACCGACCGCCTGTTCACCGCCGATGAAACCGCATCACGTACCGCGGCACGCCTAGGCCGCGCGGTGCGCAAGGAACTCGACGCATTCAATGCCGGTCTCGACAGCGCGTTCACGCGCATGCGCGCACTGGAATCGACCCTCGAAAACCAGATCGGTGCGTTGGACGAAGTCGGCGCGCGCACGGAAGTACGCGGCGAGTCTGTGGCCTCGCGCCTGTCGAAAGAGCGCGAGCGCATCGAGACCATGACCGGCTCGCTGTCGGATGCCGCCACGCGCGCCGGCGAAAGCATCGCCAATCGCCTGACGCAGGAACGCGAGCGTCTCGACGCAGTGGCGGAAACCCTGACCGACGCAGCCTCGCGCGCCAGTGAAACCGTTGCGGGCCGCACAGCACAACTGAAGGCTACCATCGAAACCGCAGAAACCTCGCTCAAGGCCGCCGGACAAACACTCGATATACAGGCCGTGGAGTTCCGTGCTGCGGCAAATGCCGCCGCCGAAGCGCCGCGGCAGGCCGCTGTCGAACTCGACCGCCAGGCCAAATCCATCGAAACCATCTCCGAAGCAACGATGGCGCGCGCCGAATTCATTCTCGGCCGCCATGAGCGCCATCGCGGAGCGATGAACGACCTTCTCGCCAAGCTCAAGGAAGAAAGTGCGGCTTTCGAAATCTCGGTCTCTCGCGAAAGCGCCGCAATGACACGCGCGCTGGAATCGCTCAGCAGTGAATCGCAGAAATTCGAAACCGCGTCGGGCAACACCGAGCGTCATCTTGAAACCTTGGTCGCGCAGACCTCGATGCGCACGCGCGAGATGATGCAGAACCTGACGGAAGAAGCGCAGCGTCTGAAAGAAACGACCGACGCCGCCAACACGATGCTCGCGAAGCTCGCCGATACGGTGCGCGAAGCCAGCACAGGCGCCAGAACGCTGATCGGCGAGACGGTCGGTCATGCCAAGAGCGACGCGCATTCGCTGGTCGGCGAGGCGATGGCGGAATGCGAGCGCTTGTTGCGTACCTCCGGCGAATTGTCGGCGAAAGCGGTGGAGATGCGCGCGGCGCTTGCCGCCGTGACCGAAGAAACCCAGCGTCATGTGCTTTCGCTGCCGGGCATCGCACAGCAGGAAGCGCAGCGCATCCGCCAGATGGTGCGCAACGAGACCGAAGAGATGCTCGACATCTCCGCCCGCGCCCTGTCGACGATCCGTGCGCGTACCGCCGCAAAGCCCGCATCCGACGCGCCGCCCGCCGAACAGACGCGCGAAGAACGCGAGCGCGAGAGCATGTTTGGGCTGGCGCGCAAGATCACGGGCCGTCAGAAGCAAAAGCCGCGCGCGGCGGGCGATGACGGCAAGTGGGAAATGAGCAAGCTGCTCGCAGCCGCTGAAGGCAGCAACGAGAACAAGCCAAGAGACTTCAAGGCTTCCACCGCCGCGGCGCTGGGTGCACTGGAAGCGGCGTTGGCCGACATGGCGGTCGATCTCGGCGCCATTGCCGGCGACACCGCGCCAAGCAATGAAGACTGGCGCCTTTATCTCGCCGGCGACCGTGGCGTGTTCGCGCGTAAGCTTGCCGCTGCGACCGACAGCGACACCGTCGACCGCATCACCGAACTTTATCGCGAGGACACGAAATTCCGCGACGCCGCCGATCAGTACATCAGCGAGTTCGAAACATTGCTGACGCGCGCGCGCGAAGGCGACGGTGGAGGCTTGCTGACGCCGACGATCCTCAGCGCAGACACCGGCAAGATCTATCTGACGATCGCCTACGCGCTCGGGCGCCTATGACACGCGCCTGAGGCGCGCCGCGTAGAAACCGTCCATGCCACCCTGCTCTGCGAGATGACAGGGCAGCGTACGCAGATCGCCATTCGCGTCGATGAATTCGCCATGCCCGAACACATTGTCGGGCGTAATAGCCACGCGCTGAAAGCGGGCGTCGCGGCGCAGGAAATCAGCGATCTGTTCTGGACCTTCTTCCGATTCGAGTGAACAAACGGCAAAAACGAGAACTCCGCCGGGCGCCGTGAGCTCGGCAGCACAATCGAGCAGCTCCGCGCTTGCGGCCTGACACAGCGTGATGTCCGATGCGCCCTTGATCAGTGGAAGCTCTGGATGACGGCGGATTGTGCCGGTCGCACTGCATGGCGCGTCGAGCAACACGAACGGCGCGGGTCCCACGCGAACATCGCGTACATCTTCGTTCAACAGCGTCGCGTTCAATTTTAATCGTGCGAGATTTTCTTTCAGCCGTTCAAGCCGCGTAGATTCACGCTCAACTGCGGTAACGTCAGCGCCTGCGAGGGCGAGCTGCGCGGTCTTGCCGCCCGGTGCAGCGCAGAGATCGAGGACGCGCTGCCCCTTAACATCGCCAAACAGATGCGCGGGCAGAGTTGCCGCCACGTCCTGCACCCAAAATTCTCCTTCCGCGAAGCCGGGCAACGCATCGACGCGGGGCGAATCCTCCATACGCCATGAGTTTCCGAGCAGATGCGTCGCACCTTCGACCGCGTCACTCTTTGAAACGATATCGAGCGGTGCCTGTTTCATATGCACGCCTGCGATTTCGCGCGTTGTGTCCTCGCCATAGGCCTTAGACCAGCGCGACCACAGCCAGTCCGGCGTGTTGAGGCGCGGGGCATCCTGCTGCGCGACGACGTCCTTTCCCTCGCGCGAAATCTTCCGAAGCACAGCATTGATCAGCGGCTTGAAATGCACCGCCTTTTGGTCGGCCTGCGCCAGACGGTTCGCGCCATCGACGGCGGCATGAGGCGCCACATCGAGAAACAGAAGCTCGCACGCGCCCGCAAGCAAGATGTCATAGGTAGGACCGGAGCGATGCGGCGAGGGCATCTTGTCGACGAAGGCGCGCAGGACGGCGTCGAGCTGGCCAAAGCGACGCAGCGTTTCGCTCGCGATGGTACGCGCGAAGCCTGCGTCGCGCGGCTCAAGCTCGATGCAGGAGCTGAGTGCGAAATCAAGCGGACGCCGCTTGCGGAGAACCTCCGTAAGGATGTCCTGCGCGGCCTGCCGCGCTTTCAGTCCCTGGATATCGCTCACCCCCAGGGACCGCGTTTTGGTGCGTCCGTGGCATTTGCCATCGCGCGCAATCTCGCGACGCGCTCAGCCGTCGAGGGATGACTCGAAAACAAAGTGGAGAGTCCGCCGGAATGCAGCGGGTTGACGATGAACATATGTGCGGTCGCGGGATGCTCCTCGGCTTCGACGTTGTCGATTCGCTGCGCCGCACGGTCGATCTCTTCGAGCGCCGAGGCGAGCCATAAGGGGCGCCCTGAGATTTCCGCGCCCGCCTTGTCGGCGTCGAATTCGCGCGAACGGCTGATGGCTGACTGCACAAGCACAGCCGCCAAAGGCGCGAACAACATCACCAGAAGCATGCCGACCAGCCCAAGCGGATTGTTGCGACGGTCTCCACCCAGGAAGAACGCGAAGTTCGCGAGCATCGACACCGCGCCCGCCACCGTCGCTACGATCGTCATGATGAGCGTGTCGCGGTGCTTAACATGACCGAGCTCGTGCGCGAGCACGCCCGCGAGTTCTTCATTGTTGACCCGCGCGAGCAGACCGCTCGTCACGCATACCGCTGCATGTTCGGGATCGCGACCCGTCGCAAACGCGTTCGGCTGGTCGTTCTCCACGATATAGACCTTGGGCATTGGCAGTCCCGCCTGCCCGCTCAACTGCCGCACAAGGCCCACGAGTTGCGGGGCGCTTTGGGCATCGACCGGGCGCGCGCCATACATCGACAGCAGTGCCTTGTCGGAATTCCAGTAGGCCCAGAGATTGGTGCCCGCCGCAAACAGGAAGGCGATCAGCATCCCCGGCACACCGCCGATGAGGAAGCCCACGACCAGGAACAGCCCGGTCAGAACCGCCATCAAGATGCCCGTACGGACGACATTCATGCGCAAAACTCCCGGCGCCTGATGTAAGGTTCGCCGCCATGCCGTCAAGCAAGATGACAAAAGCGAAGCAAATCGCCGCCAAGATCCGGGAAGCCGGCGAACGCGCGGCCGCGGAGGCCGAAGCGAGGCGCAACGCCGAGATGCCGGAATCGCTGCCCGAAGAGCTCGGCGGCCAGAAAGGTCCCGAACCCACGCGCTATGGCGATTGGGAGAAAAAGGGCCTCATTTCCGACTTCTGAATGTGGTTGATCGAAGGCCACCCAAGGTCCATCTAAAGCGCGTATTGGAACGGTTCCAGAAAGCACGCTCATGTTCATCCAGACCGAGTCGACGCCGAATCCCGCGACGCTGAAATTCCTGCCCGGCCGCTATGTTATGGGCGAGGGCGCCGTCGCCGACTTTCCGACGCATGAGAGCGCAAACCGCTCGCCGCTTGCTCGCGCCCTGTTCAGCCTGCCCGATGTATCTCGCGTGTTCTTCGGCTCCGATTTCATTTCAGTGACCAAAAGCGAAAGCGCCGACTGGAAGCACATGAAAGTGCCGGTGCTGGCCGCCATCATGGACCACTTCACGCGCAACCTTCCGGTGATGGAAGGCACGAGCGAGGAGGCCGACGATTCCGCGCAATATGGCGAGGCCGATCCGGAGATCGTCGCGCAGATCAAGGAACTGATCGACACGCGCGTCCGTCCCGCCGTGGCGCAGGACGGCGGCGACATCATCTACAAAGGCTTCGACGGCGGTTCGGGCATCGTGTTCCTGCAGCTTCACGGGTCATGCGCCGGTTGCCCGTCTTCGACCATGACGCTGAAGAACGGCATCGAGAACATGCTGCGCCATTATGTTCCTGAGGTGAACGCGGTCGAAGCGGTCTAAGATCGCGCGATTCGATTTTCCGGGATGCGCATGCAGCACGCCGTCAACGACGAAGCGCTCGACACGATTTTCCGCAGCGCCCGCAGCCAGAACAGATGGCTCGACAAGCCGGTCAGCAATGCGCTGCTAATGGCGGTGTACGATCTCATGCGGTTCGGACCGACCAGCGCGAATTGCTGCCCGGCGCGCATCATCTTTCTGACGACAATGGAAGCGAAGGAACGCATCAAGCCGCATCTGTTGCCACAGAACATCGAGAAGACGATGACGGCGCCCGCGGTCGCGGTGATCGGATACGACCTCGATTTCCCGCAGCATCTGCCGCGACTTTTTCCCCACAACCCTGGCGCCAAGGACTGGTTCGGCGATCCGGTGCTGCGCGAGGCGACCGCGTTCCGCAATGGCACGCTGCAAGGCGGCTATTTCATCATTGCCGCCCGTGCGCTGGGGCTCGATTGCGGCCCTATGTCGGGCTTCAACAACGCCGCCATCGACAAGGAATTCTTCGCCGGCACCAACGTCAAATCGAACTTCATCTGCGGCGTGGGCTATGGCGACCCGTCCGGCGTTTTCCCGCGCAACCCGAGGCTCGACTTCGACGAGGCCTGCAAAATCCTGTGAGATGAGACGGTGAAGCTTCTTGCCGTCGATACTGCGCTTGGCGCCTGTTCGGTCGTCGTGACCGACGGTGCGCGCGTGCTTGCGCATCGTCATGAATTCATGGAGCGCGGGCATGCCGAGGCATTGGCGCCAATGGTCGACGTTGCGATGCGCGATTCGAAGATCGCGTTCGACGCTGTCGATCGACTCGCTGTTACGACAGGACCGGGCACCTTCACCGGACAACGTGTCGGGCTCGCCTTCATGCGTGGGTTGCGCATCGCGTTGCATCGCCCGTTGATCGGAATCACAACGCTCGCCGCGATGGCGGAAGCGGCGAAAGCCGAATCTGGACTTGCGCGCGCGATCGCCTTGCACGATGCGCGGCGCGACGAGGTCTATGTCGAGATCGACGGCACACCCGAGGTCCTGCTCTTCGACGACGCAATGCGAATGCTTCGCAACCTTCAGGGCCACGCATCGATAGCGTTGGCCGGAACAGCGGCAGCGCGCGCATGCGATGCACTCTCAAAAAGATTTGTGCTCTCCACGATCCTCCAACCCGATGCGTTGTGGGTCGCGCGGCTCGCGGCCGTTGTGCCGGAAACAGACACGGCGCCACGCCCGCTCTATCTGCGTGCGCCCGACGCCAAGCTTCCGGCAGCCGGACCGTGACCGTGCAGGCGGTCAGCACGGACGCCGACCTCGCCGCGCTTGCGCGCCTTCACGCCACGTGTTTCGAGGATGGCTGGAGCGAACAGGCGCTGCGCGATTTGCTGAAAACCGCCGGTACAGCAGCGTTTCATGCGCCTGATGGTTTCGTTATGAGCCGGGTGGCCAGCGATGAAGCCGAGATCCTGACCATCGCCGTGTCTCCGCAGGCGCGGCGCAAGGGCATCGGCCGCGCGCTGATGCTTGCGGCCATCCGTCATGCACAAAGCCAGGGCGCCAGAACCATGTTCCTTGAGGTGGCTGAGACCAATGTCGCGGCGGCCACACTGTATGGCAGCCTTGGCTTCCGCGAGGTCGGGCGGCGCAAGAGCTATTATGCGCCAAAGGAAGATGCGCGAATTCTTCGTGTGGATTTGCCCACGCATCCCATTGGGAAATCCAAAAGCTTCCATTAGAGTCCTGCACGCATCAGCGAGGGAACGCCGTGACGCGGATAGAACAGCTTTGCGTGGACAAGGGTCTGCGCATGACCGAACAACGTCGCATCATTGCGCGCGTGCTGTCGGATGCTGAGGACCATCCCGACGCGGAAGAGCTCTATCGCCGCGCGTCGGCAATCGATCCGCATATCTCCATCGCGACCGTCTATCGCACGGTGAAGCTGTTCGAGGATGCCGGCATTTTGGAGCGCCACGATTTCCGCGACGGCCGTTCGCGCTATGAGGAAGTCCCGGAAGCGCATCACGATCACCTGATCGACATACAGACCGGCAGCGTCATCGAGTTTCGCAACGAGGAAATCGAGGCCCTGCAGAAGCGCGTCGCCGAGGAACTCGGCTTCGAACTCGTGGACCATCGTCTGGAGCTTTACGGCGTGCCCAAGGGCGCGAAAAGACCGCGCTAGCGCATGCAGACGCTGCGCGGCATTTTCGTTCTGGTCGTTTTCGTTGCAACAGCGCTGCTCACCATTCCCTGGCAAAGCTCTGCGATCCATTGGAAATTGAAGCGCCGCAAGACGCTGCCCAATCGCTACAGCCGCTTTCTGTGCAAGCTGTTCGGCATCCATATCACCGTGATCGGGACACCGTTGCGTGGCCGTGGTGTGCTGATGGTTGCCAACCACACGTCTTATCTCGACATCATTGTTCTTGGCGGCACGACGCCGGTCTCCTTTGTCGCCAAGAGCGAAGTGAACACCTGGCCGTTCTTCGGTTTGATGGCGCGGCTTTATGAAACCGTGTTCGTCGAACGCTCGCGCCGCAGCCAGGCCGGCGTGTCGCGCGATCAGATCCGCGAGCGCCTGCAGGAGGGTGATGCGCTGATCCTATTTCCGGAAGGCACGTCAAACGACGGCAATCGCGTGCTGCCGTTCAAGAGTGCGCTGATGGGTTCGACCGAGGCTATCGTGGGCACCGATGCACAGGGCCGCACCGAGCATGTGCCGGTGCAGCCGGTGTCGCTTGCCTATACCGGTTATTACGGTATGCCGATGGGACGTGAGAACCGGCCGCTCTTTGCTTGGTTCGGCGACATGGATTTGGTGCCGCATCTGTGGGAAGCGGTGACGTCCGGTCCTATCGATGTGGTGGTTGAATTCCACCAGCCTATGACCGTGGACCAGATGGGCGGTCGCAAACCGTTAGCGGCCAGAGCCGAAGCGGTCGTCCGCGAGGGTCAGGCCCGCGCGTTGGCCGGGCTGGCCACGGCGCCCCGCCCCGTGCTGGATCCCGCCGCGCTCGTCGAAGTGATTGCGTGAAAAGGTCCAAACGCGCATAACCCGCCGCCTATGAAACGGCTTTTCGTCAAGACCTACGGCTGCCAGATGAACGTCTATGACTCCGCCCGGATGGCGGATCTACTGGCGCCGCTGGGCTATGCTCAGACGGACACGCCCGGCGACGCCGACCTGGTGATCCTCAACACCTGTCACATTCGCGAGAAAGCCGTCGAAAAGGTCTATTCGGGGCTCGGCCGCCTGCGGAAGCTCAAGGAGGAGAAGGCGCAGGCCGGAAGCCGCATGATGATCGCGGTCGCGGGCTGTGTCGCGCAGGCCGAAGGCGAAGAGATCGTCAGACGTGAGAGCGCCGTCGACCTGGTCGTTGGCCCGCAATCCTATCACCGCCTGCCGGAGATGATCGCAAAGGTCTCGCGCGCAGGCGGCCAGGCGCTGGAGACGGATTTTCCCGCCGAAGACAAATTCGATGCCCTGCCGACGCAGACCAATGGCGTCGGGCCGAGCGCATTTCTCACAGTGCAGGAAGGTTGCGACAAGTTCTGTACCTTTTGCGTAGTGCCTTATACACGCGGTGGAGAATACTCGCGGCCCGCTTCATCGATCCTCGATGAAGCGCGACGCCTAGCGAATCTCGGATCGCGCGAAGTCACGCTGCTCGGGCAGAACGTGAATGCCTATCGCGGTATCGGCCCCGACGGCGAAGATTGGACGCTCGCGAAACTGCTCCACGCATTGTCGCGCGTCGATGGTATCGATCGGTTGCGCTACATGACCAGCCATCCGCGCGACATGAGTGAGGATCTGATTGCGGCGCATGGCGAGATCGAAGGTCTGATGCCCTTTCTGCACCTGCCGGTGCAGTCGGGATCGGACACAATCCTTGAGGCCATGAACCGCCAGCACACGGCTGCCGACTATCGCCGCATCGTGGATCGCATCCGGGCGGCGCGCAGCGACATCGCATTGTCGTCGGATTTCATCGTCGGCTTCCCCGGGGAGACCGACAAGGATTTCGACGACACGATGACGCTGATCCGCGACACGGGCTATGCGGGCGCGTTCTCTTTCAAATACAGCAAGCGTCCCGGCACGCCTGCGTCGGCGGCACGCAAGCAGATTCCGGAAGATGTGAAATCGGCGCGGTTGGAAGCCCTGCAGGCGCTTCTCATCCAGCAACAGCAGGCGTTTAATCGATCCTGCGAAGGGCGCACACTGTCCGTTCTATTCGAAAAGCCGGGCCGCGCTGCCGGCCAGGCAATCGGGCGCAGCCCCTATCTACAGTCTGTTCATGTCGAAGGTGCGAATGATTTGATCGGTCAGACCCGCGATGTGAAGATCCTTTCCATCGGTCCCAACAGTCTGAAAGGCACGTTGCTAGAAACGACACGGCGCGAGGCGGCGCTGGCGTTGTGAGTATTGCGAAAAAGAAAACTGCCGCACCACGCGAGCAGGTGACGCTCGAATTTCCGGACAATGCGTTGCTTGCCGGTCTAGCGGGTGTGCACCAGAAAAACTTCGTGCGGCTGGAGCAGAAACTGGGCGTCAAGGTCGCAACGCGCGGCAATCTCATCGCTGTCGAAGGCGGAGCGGAGTCGCGCGAGCGTGCCGCCGTCGTGCTGCGCGCGCTCTATGCGCGGCTGGAAGGCGGCGAAGCGGCCAACCTCGCCGACGTAGACGCCGAGATTCACTTTGCCCTAGAGGGCCCAGTGAAAGCCGCGACCGGAAATTTCGGTTCGTCATCGCTCAAGACCTGGGCCTCGCGTACGACGCGCGTGCGCACGCAGAGCCAGCTCGCCTATCTCGATCTGATGCGCACGCATCCGCTTGTGTTCGGCGTCGGACCCGCCGGCACGGGCAAGACCTACCTCGCGGCCGCCTATGGCGCGCATCTCCTTTATGAGCGCCGTGTCGAACGGCTGATCCTGTCGCGGCCGGCGCTGGAAGCAGGCGAGCGGCTGGGCTTCCTGCCGGGAGACCTGAAAGAGAAGATCGACCCTTATCTGCGCCCGCTCTACGACGCGCTGTTCGATGTCATGGGCGAGCAATGCACCAAGCTGATGGAGCAGGGCACGATTGAGGTCGCACCGCTCGCCTTCATGCGTGGGCGCACCCTGTCGCGCGCCTTTGTCATTCTGGACGAAGCGCAGAATTGCACCGGCCCGCAGATGAAAATGTTCCTGACGCGTCTCGGCGAGGATTCGCGCATGGTTGTGACCGGCGATCCGAGCCAGAGCGATCTGCCGGCGGGTACGTCCGGCCTCGGCCAGGCACTCGATATCCTAAGGGGCGTCGAAGGCGCTGCCATCGCGCGGTTTGGCACCAATGACGTGGTGCGCCACGCCCTCGTCACGCGCATTGTCGCCGCCTATACTGCCGCCGAAGATACCGCAGGCCTCGAACGCACCCTGCAGCGGCGGAAGGAATAAACGTGAGCATTACGCTCATGGTCGAAGACAAGAAGTGGAGCGCCAAGCGAGGTCTTGGCGCACGCCTGAAAAAGGCGGCCGCTCTGGCGCTGTCGCGCGGCGGCAAAGGCAAGGGCACTTTAACCATACTGCTTTCCAACGACGAGAAGCTTCACGACCTGAACGTAACCTTTCGCGGCAAAGACAAGCCGACGAATGTCCTCTCGTTTCCAGCGCGAGACGACGATTACCTCGGCGATGTCGCGGTCGCCTTTGGCGTGACGTCGCAGGAAGCACGCGAACAGAAGAAGCCGTTTGCGGATCACGCAACGCATCTGGTCGTGCACGGTGTGCTGCATCTGCTGGGTTACAACCATGAGACGGCGCGCACCGCGAAGATCATGGAGCCGCTGGAAGCCAAAATTCTGGGCGAGCTCGGAATCGACGATCCCTATGCGCGGAAAGCGGCGTGAGTACAAAAGCCGATGACTGACGCTGTTCATCCCGAGACCGAAACCGAGAAGCCGCCATCGCTGATGAAGCGCCTGACGCAGATGTTGCGCGGCGACGCGACGGCAGCGGCATTCCGCGAAAGCCTCGAAGAGGTCATCGAGGAAAGCGATCGCGAGACCGCCGACCTTTCGGCGCAAGAACGCACCTTGTTCGCGAACCTGCTGAAGGTCGGCGAGCGGCGGTTGGACGATGTGATGGTGCCGCGTGCCGACATCATCGCCGCCGAGGAGAGCATGCCGTTGGTAGATCTCGTGGCGCTGTTCCGTGAGGCGCAGCATTCGCGCCTGCCCGTTTATCGCGAGACCCTGGACGATCCGCAGGGCTTTGTGCACATCAAGGATGTGCTGGCGTTGATGGAGACGAGTGACGACGGCAGTTTTCGCTGGCGCGCGGCGTCGATCGGCGAGATCAAGCGGCCGGTCCTGTTCGTGCCGCCATCCATGGCCGTGCTCGATCTTCTGGTGAAGATGCAGGCGGCGCATATTCAACTCGCGCTCGTCATCGATGAGTATGGTGGCACCGACGGCCTCGTCTCCATCGAAGATCTGATCGAGGAAATCGTCGGCGACATCGCTGACGAACATGACGAAGACACGGCTCCCATACGCAGAGATGAAGCCGGTGCCTTTGTCGCCGACGCCCGCGCCTATCTGGAAGACTTCAAGGCAGAGACCGGCCTTGACCTGGGAGTCGATGACGAGATCGCGGAAGATGTCGACACGCTCGGCGGTCTCGTTACGTCGCTTGCCGGGCGTGTGCCGCAGCGTGGAGAGATCATCGCTCACCCTGGCGGCAGCGAGATCGAAGTTCTCGAAGCCGATCCGCGCCGGGTAAAGCGGTTGCGGATTCGTCCGCCGGCGGCGCCCATGCCAGTTGCGGATGCGCCGGGTTGACGGCGGCACTTGCTGGAATCGGGAATTTTGTTCGCGCGCTGACAGGCTGGCGCGCGCGCCTGTTCGCATTTTCTGCGGGTGCTGTCTCGGCGCTTGGCTTTGCGCCGTTCGAGATTTTTCCACTGCTGCTTCTGGGTTTTGCGTCGCTCGTCCTGTTGATCGACGGTGCAGTGGCTACGGCGAGGCCGATCCGAAACGCGGCCTGGATCGGATGGGCGTTCGGGTTCGGCCAGTTTCTGGTTGGGCTGCATTGGATCGGCTTCGCGTTCCTCGTCGATTCGTCCGCGCATGAATGGCAGATCCCCTTCGTCGCGCTGCTGTTTCCCGGCGGCCTTGCGTTGTTCATCGCCGGTACGGCGGCAGTAGCGGCGCGGTTCTGGATAGACGGCCCTGCTCGCCTCTTTGTGTTCACCATAACGTACACGTTGGCGGAATGGCTGCGCGGGCACATTCTGACGGGCTTCCCGTGGAATATCCCAGGCTATGGCTGGGGGGCGTCGCCAGCGGTGATGCAGAGCGCGGCTTTGTTCGGCGTTTACGGACTGACGCTGGCAACAATCCTCTTCGGCGCCTCGCTCGCGGAATTGTTCGGCCGCACACTCGCCTGGCGATTGCCGGTCGCGATGACGGCGATCTTCATTGTGATCTTTGCTGGTGGCGCGTTGCGCTTGCGCACCGTGAAGATCGATTCGGTTTCCGGCGTGCACTTGCGCATCGTGCAACCCAATATCGCGCAATCGGACAAATACCGGCCAGAGCTCGTCGATCTGAACTGGAATCGCCTGATCGCACTCAGCAACGCGTCCGCAAAGCAGGCGCCGACGCATATCATCTGGCCGGAAGCCGCGCCCCCCTTTGTTCTCACACGGTCAGCCGAAGCGCTTGATGAGATCGCCGTGCTTACCGGACAAGATCGCGTGCTGATGACCGGCGCGCTGCGCGGGCTCCGGCACGGCGATCACATGGACTACTACAACAGCTTCTACGTCTTCGGGCATGGCGGACAGATGCTCGGCGTCTACGACAAGTTTCATCTCGTTCCGTTCGGCGAATATCTTCCGTTCGAGGCCCTGCTGAAGAAATTCGGGCTGACGAAAATCGTCGGCATTGATGGAAGCTTCGCGACGGGCGACGGTCCTCACGCGCTTGACATTCCGGGCGCACCGCAGGCCGGGCCGCTGATCTGCTATGAAATTCTTTTCCCCGATGAAGTCGTTGGCGCAACACGTCCTGCGTGGTTCGTGAATGTCACCGACGATTCCTGGTTCGGCCCATGGGCGGGACCCAGACAGCACCTTCTTATCGCGCGCATGCGTGCGATCGAACAGGGGATACCGGTGGTGCGAGCGGCGAACACGGGCATCTCCGCTGTCATTGATCCACTTGGCCGCGTGCGTGCGCAGCTTGCGTTGAATCGCGCAGGGGTCCTCGATGCCGACCTTCCAAGCGTGATCGAAGAGACACCCTATGCACGCTACGGTTTGTACTCTTTTTTTCTTCTTATTTTAGGTTGTGCCGTCGCTATCAGTTTATCTGTGAAGGGTCGGCATAAAATCACGCACTAGACCCTTTCAGGGCTTCAACACAGCCAGTACTCTCGCGTGTGGAGCTGCGGTGCAACAACCTTGCCGAAAAAGCGTGCAAATCCCATCGACCCTCACGTCGGCAACCGTATGAGGCTGCGTCGCATGCTGATCGGCATGAGCCAGGAACGTATGGGGGAATTGCTCGGGTTGACGTTTCAGCAGATTCAAAAATACGAGAAAGGCGTCAACCGTATCGGCGCCGGGCGGCTGTTCGACATTTCGCGCATTCTGGGCGTGCCGATCGAATATTTCTACGAAAGCGCTGTAGGTCAGGCAGCCGGCGCGCGCGGGTTCTCAGAGAACGAAACATCTCCGCCAGTGCTGGAATTCATATCGAGCGGCGAGGGCTTACAACTGAGTCTTGCGTTCATGCGCATCAAGGATCCGAAAGTGCGCAAGCGCGTGCTCGATCTCGTGAAAAGCATCGCGGCTGGCGAAGACGACTGAGTGCTATTTGCGCTTGCGCGACTTTTTCTCTGCAAGCCCGGACTGTGCCCGTCGCGCGTCAAGCATGTCGTAGACAGCTTTTGGCTTGACGCCCGTCGCAGCCCAAACCACGAGCAGGTGATAGAGAACGTCGGCGGACTCGGCGATGATGTCCTTCTTCTTCCCGCTGACCGCGGCAAGGGCCGCCTCCACACCTTCTTCGCCGAGCTTCTTGGCACATTGTGCCACGCCGCGTTTGAGCAGCTGTGCGGTGTAAGATTGCGAAGTCCTGGCATTCTTGCGCGCGACGATGGTCGCAAATAGTTCGTCGATGGGATGTGCGCTCATCAATTCGCCCTGTCTTCCAGAAGACGCCGCGCAATCACCTGCGCTTGAATTTCGGCGGCGCCTTCGAAGATGTTCAGAATGCGTGCGTCGCAGAGGATGCGGCTGATCGGATATTCGAGTGCGAAGCCATTGCCGCCATGAATCTGCAGCGCGTTGTCCGCACACGCCCAAGCGACACGCGCCGCCAGAAGCTTCGCCATGCCGGCTTCGAGATCGCAGCGACGGCCCTCGTCCTTTTCGCGCGCGGCGTAATAAGCGATCTGGCGCGCGACCGTGATTTCGACCGCCATCATCGCAAGCTTGTCGCGCACACGGGGGAAATTAAAGATCCGCTGACCGGATTGCTGCCGGTCGAGCGCGTAGCGCAATCCAACATCCAACGCCGACAATGCGACACCAACGGCGCGCGCAGCCGTTTGAATGCGCGCGCTTTCGAACGTCTGCATCAGCTGCTTGAAGCCCAGACCTTCCTCTCGGCCAAGAAGATTGGCGGCGGGCACCTCGAAACCGTCGAACCCGATCTCGAATTCCTTCATGCCACGATAGCCAAGCACGCCGATCTCACCGCCCGTCATGCCGTTCGCGGGAAATGGATTGCCATCGGCGCCGCGCGGCTTCTCTGCAATGAACATCGACAGTCCGCGATAGTCCGTTGTGTTCGGAGCGGTGCGCACCAGCAGCGTCATCACATCGGCGCGCGCGGCGTGGGTTATCCAGGTCTTGTTGCCATAAATTTTGTAGACAGCGCCTTCGCGCACGGCGCGCGTGCGCAGGCTTCCGAGATCGGAGCCGACATTGGGTTCGGTGAACACCGCCGTCGGCAGCTTCGCGCCACTTGCGATCAGCGGCAGCCAGTGCTCTCGCTGGTCCTTTGTGCCGCCGGTAAGGATCAGTTCCGCGGCAATCTCCGACCTCGTGCCTAGCGAGCCGACGCCGATGTAGCCGCGCGACAGCTCTTCCGACACGACGCACATAACCGTCTTTGATAGGCCAGCGCCGCCATACTGTTCGGGAATTGTGAGGCCGAAGACACCGAGTTCGCTCATCTGCAGCACGACGTCGAGCGGAATGAGTTCGTCCTTCAGATGCCATTGATGCGCGAACGGCGTGACCTTCTCCTGCGCGAAGCGGAAGAACTGCTCGCGCACCATGCCCATCGTCTCGTCGAGGCCGGGATCGCCGATGGTGATCGCGCCGGCATGCAGGGCGAGGTAATCCGCAATCGCTTCGCGCGTCTCGCGCGCGGTGCCGAATGCGACGAGTTCACGAACCGTCGGTGTCCAGAATTCGCGGGACGAAGAATCGTCCATGCCCATGTCGTAAGGCCGCGCGATCTCGTTCTGGCTCATCGGGATTCCGCCGACGAGTTGGACCAGATATTCGCCGAACGCGGCCTGCAGGATCAGGCTTTCAATGTCGCCAAGCCGCTTTTCGTGTTCTAGCCGACGCGCCCACCGCACCATCTGGCGCAGGGCTTCGACGTTTGTTGCGAACCACGCGAGCGCATGCGCGGCGCGTTGATGCCGGTCCAGAGCCGTACGTGAGACCTTGCCGTCGGGTGCGACCATCCTGGCGACGCTGTCCTTAGCGGCCGCCAGGAAGCCTTCGGCCGAGAGCAAGGCCTCCTCGCAATGGCTGATAAGGTGGGGAACGGTAAGCGAGATCATGTCTGGACCGGTGGAGTTTCGATGCGAAAGCTTAGCGGAGTTATTCTGCAGTGCACCATACATGCCAGGCCCCTCTTGCGGGATTTCGCGGGATCGGCCATTCACGCGGTCCTTACCGACCAATTGGGGAATTTCGATGCGTCTGCTTTCCGGTGCCGCACTCGCGGCCGCTCTCGTCCTGTTTGCGCCCATGGCAGCTTTGGCGAAAGGCTCCGATATCTCGCCAGCCGATCTGAGCCAGCTAAAGAGCTATACGCTCTCGATGGACAAGATCAATGCGATGCAGGCCGCAATGGACGACGCAAAGAGAAGCGGCATGGACAAGAAATTGAACAGCACAAGCGACAACGCGCGATCGCTCGCCCAGATGGAAGCCAACGTCAAAGCCATGCCCGGCGCGATGGCGATCTTCGCCAAGCACGGCCTGAGCGCACACGACGTGGTGGTGATGCCGCTGGCGTTGATGGATGCCGGCATGTGTGTCGCCTATCCCAGCGCCGCGCCGAAACTCGCCGACCGTGTCGCGCCGGCGCAGATCGCCTTCTACAAGCAGCACCAGGCTGACTTGAAGAAGGTGAAGTGGCTGTCCGGCGGCGAATAGTGCTTTAAGCGTTACTCGCTTCCAGCACGTCTTCGAACGTCCGCATTCCGGGGCGTTGTGCGTTGACAAGCACCGCCATATTTCCCGGCAGGTGCTGGTACTTCCACATCTTGGTGTGGGCGCGCGGAATATCGGCCCACGAGAACACTTCCGACATGCAGGGATCGAGGCGGCGCTCCAGCATCAGGCGGTTCGCCTGACTCGCCTGATTGAGATTGGCGAAATGCGAGCCCTGGATGCGCTTCTGGCGCATCCACACATAGCGCGCGTCGAAGGTGATGTTGTAACCGGTCGTGCCGGCACAGAACACGACCATACCGCCGCGTTTCACGACGAGGCATGACACCGGAAACGTCGATTCGCCTGGGTGTTCGAACACCATATCGACGTCGTTGCCCTTGCCGGTGATGTCCCAGATGGCCTTGCCGAATTTGCGCGCCTCTTTGGTCCACGCGTCGTATTCCGGCGTGCTCACCGCCGGCATCTGACCCCAGCAATTGAAGTCCTTGCGATTGATCACACCCTTCGCACCGAGCGACAGGACGAAGTCGCGCTTCGACTCATCGCTGATGACCCCGATGGCATTCGCACCCGACACCGCGCAGAGCTGAACCGCAAACGATCCAAGGCCGCCGCTTGCGCCCCAGATCAGAACATTGTGGCCCGGACGCAGGATGTGCGGACGGTGGCCGAAGAACATGCGGTAGGTCGTGGCCAGCGTCAGCGTGTAACACGCTGCTTCTTCCCAGGTGAGATGCTGTGGCCGCGGCATAAGCTGACGATCTTGCACGCGCGCGAATTGGGCGAATGAGCCGTCGGGCGTCTCGTAGCCCCAGATGCGCTGCGACGGCGAGAACATCGGATCGCCGCCATTGCATTCCTCGTCGTCGCCATCGTCCTGATTGCAGTGGACGACAATCTCGTCGCCGACTTTCCAGCGTGTCACTTTCGAGCCCACGGCCCAGACGATGCCGGACGCGTCGCTGCCGGCGATATGATATGGATTCTTGTGGCCGTCGATCGGCGAGATCGGCGTGCCGAGACCGGCCCACACGCCGTTGTAATTCACGCCCGCGGCCATCACGAGGATGAGCACGTCGTGGCTGTCGAGCTGCCATGTCGGCACGACTTCGATCTCGAAGGATCTCTCAGGTTCGCCGTGGCGTTCCTTGCGGATCGTCCAGGCGTGCATCTTGGCTGGCACATGGCCAAGCGGCGGGATCTCGCCGACCTCGTACAGATCCTTGTAGACCTCAAGTGATGGCTTGCCGGAAGCGGACATGTTCGAAATACCCCACGCTCTTGCCGAAACAGAACGCCCAAGTAAGCATCACGGTTCTGTTGCATTGCAACAGATATATTCAAGATTATAAACAAGACTGGGGGTACAGGCGAAATATAATTACCGGCCCTTGCCGAATGGCTTGCGCTGAAGCCCGGATTTTCGGCCTTTTGCCTTTCCGGCTATCTCTTTCAGCTTGAGCGCCTGCAGCATGGAAAGTGCTGACCCAGGACCGCCTTTTTCGGGGTCGCGGAAGGCGCGGCCATAACGCTTGACCCTCACCTCGACCGACCCCAGAAACTCGCCTTCCCAATCGGAGAGTTTGACGTCGGCGATCGCCGCCGCCTTGCGCGTCTTGCGCAGCGCCTTTAGTGCCGAGCGTTTCGCACGCGCATTATCCGCCTCGCGCCGTTCCTTCGGTGTGAGGATGCGCGCTTTCATCGCCTCGATCAGTGCGCCTTGTGCGGATCGCGCTCGCCGGCCTTGACCGCCATCGCGATAACGTCGATCGCCACCGGACAGGTGAAAAACGCGGAGCGCGCACAATTGGGATTGTAGGCGTCGTTGAAATCGATCGTGACCACCTTGGGCGGGAACGCGCCGAAGGACCCCACATCGACATAACGGCCCGCGCCATAGGTTTCCGAGCCCGTCAGTCCATCGACAAAGAATGCAGACATCGTCGTGATATTCAAACGGCTGTCAGCATAGAACGGCAACGTCACAGCTTTTCCCTTGAGCGTGAACGTTGCATCGCCTGCATGGAAGAACTGTTTGTCGGTGCCGCGTGAGGTACGGAACACGCGTGGCGGGCGCGCCGGATCGGCTTTAAACGCTGCCGTGACGCGATAAGACGGATCGTAGTTGAAGAAATCGACGCCCTTGAAATCTCTCGCGGGCTTGGCCTGCTGATTGAACACCATGATGCGCGCGCCGATCACACCCGCATCAACCTGAGTCTGCGCGCCGCGGATATCGATGTCTGTATCGATAGGAATGCCCTTGCCGATCTCAGCCTCTGCATAGAGATGCTTGTCCTTCACAACGAAGGGATGGCCGCTACGGACACCGGCGATCAGAACGCCTTGGACCTTTGTGCCCTTCACCCATTTGTAGCTCTCGGGCTTGCCCTTCGTGCCGACCAGCGTGGACGTATCGCCGTCACGCAGATAGGCAGCATCCTGGATTTTGAGCACCGCATAATGCGCCTTCGCCCAGCCGACATTGGCGTCGGCGAGCGAGGCTTTCCAGGCGGCTTCGGGCGCCATCGGCGCGGCCACGGCTGCGAAAGCGAACATGGTCACAAACATAACGGCCGCAAAGCGCATGGTGATCTCCTGAACCCGCTTAAACCCTTGGTAACCCGAGGGTACTTACCGTACTGGTTGCGATCAAGAGTTCGTCCGTGCGCGCTTTTTCAACACGTCTTGACGTCGATATCGGCAGGCTTTGCCTCGCCGTCGCGGGGGCGTTCGTCTTCGCCTATGTGGCGTGCTTTGCGATCTGGATCGTCCAGCATCACTGGATATGGGATGCGCAGGGCAAGCCGATCTTCACCGATTTCGTCGCAATCTGGACCAGCGGGAAGATGGCGCTGCACGGCGCGGCAACGCAGGCCTACGACGGCCACGCCCTGCGCACGGCAGAAGTCGCCGCCATCGGCCACCCATTTCAAGGCAATCTCGGCTGGCCCTATCCGCCATCCTTCTTCTTCATCGCCGCACCGCTTGGCACGATGCCTTTTGCCGTGGCCCTTCTCGTGTGGGTCTTCTCGACATTGGCAATTTACACAGTGACGATCGCCAGGATCGCACAGTCCCGCGCCGCGATCCTGTTCGCCTGTGCGGCGCCCTGGGTAGCAGCCGACATCACCGTCGGACAAAACGGATTCTTCACCGCAGCATTGATGGGTGGCGCACTCCTGACAATGGAAGAACGGCCTATTCTCAGCGGCATTCTGCTCGGCCTTCTGACGTACAAGCCGCAATTCGGCTTGCTGATTCCGTTCGCACTTCTCGCCGACACGCGATGGCGTGTCATTGCGTCGGCGACGGTGGCGGCCTCGGTCCTGTTGCTGCTTTCGGGCTTTGTTTTCGGTTTCGCGACGTTCGCGGCGTTTCTCCAGAACCTTCCGCAGGCAACCCGTGACCTTGTGGTTGAAGGGGGCACCGGCTGGAACAAGCTGCAGAGCGTCTATGGCTTCCTGCGTTGGGCCGGCACCGGCGACTGGACCGCGCGGATCGCGCAGGGCGGCGTGTCGCTCGCTTGCGTGATCGCAATCGCGTGGCTGTGGCGCAGCAAGGCGCCGTTTGCACGCAAGGCGGCCGCTATCTCTGCGGCATCACTGCTCGTGACGCCCTATGTCTTCTTCTATGACTTTCCGATGCTCGCCGTGGCAGCCGCATGGCTTTATCGCGAGCGCCCGTTCGACACCAAGGAGATCGCGGCACTCGCCACCGCGTTCCTGTGCGCGGTGATATTCACCGCTTTTGCGATGCCGTTTGCATTGATCTCTACGCTGATCGTTATTGGCATGGCGATCCGCCGCACGATGCCCCAGCCGTCGCCCCATATTGCGCTGCAGCACGGATAGCCCTCTTATAGGCGCGATGTCGCGCGACAAGCCCTGGATTTTCCGTACCTATGCCGGCCATTCGAGTGCCAAGGCGTCGAACGCGCTCTATCGTGCCAATCTGGCTAAGGGGCAGACGGGGCTTTCCATTGCCTTCGATCTGCCGACCCAGACGGGCTACGACAGCGATGACCCGCTGGCGAAAGGCGAGGTCGGCAAGGTCGGCGTGCCCGTCAGCCATATCGGCGATATGCGCGCGCTATTCGAGGGCATCCCGCTCGACAAGATGAACACGTCGATGACCATCAACGCGCCGGCGGCGTGGCTGCTCGCATTGTACATCGCAGTCGCGGACGACCAGGGCGCGCCGCGGTCATCCCTCACCGGCACGACGCAAAACGACATCATCAAGGAATATCTCGCGCGCGGGACCTACATCTTCCCGCCCGCGCCCGCCTTGCGGCTCACCACTGACACGATCGCGTTCACGACGTCGGACGTGCCGAAATGGAATCCGATCAATCTGTGTTCCTATCATTTGCAGGAGGCTGGTGCCGACGCGGTCGAAGAAGCCGCGTTCGCGCTCGCCACCGCGGTTTCGACACTCGACGCGTGCAAGGCGCGAGGCGCGATTCCGCCTATGGAATTTCCCAAGGCCGTCGGCCGCATGAGCTTCTTCGTCAATTCCGGCGTGAAGTTCATCACCGAGATATGCAAGCTGCGCGCTATGGGCGCGCTGTGGGACGAGATCACGCGCGACCGCTACGGCGTCACCGATCCGAAACTGCGTCTGTTCCGCTATGGCGTACAGGTGAATTCTCTGGGCCTGACAGAGCAGCAGCCTGAGAACAATGTCTATCGCGTGCTGTTCAGCATGCTGGGCGTCACGCTGTCGAAAAACGCCCGTGCGCGCGCCGTACAGCTTCCGGCCTGGAACGAGGCGCTTGGGCTTCCGCGGCCGTGGGACCAGCAATGGTCGCTGCGCATGATGCAGATCGGCGCTTTTGAAACCGATATGCTTGAGTACGAAGACATCTTCGACGGATCGAAGGTGATCGAAGACAAGGTCAATCAGCTCAAAGCGCAGATCCGCGAGGAGATGGACCGCATCGCCAAACTCGGCGGCACGGCCACGCAGGAAGCACTCGAATATATGAAGGAACGCCTCGTCGCCTCCAACGCCGCGCGCGTCGAAGCAATTGAGCGTGGCGATGAAATCCGCGTGGGCGTCAACGCCTACACCGAGAGCGAAGTGTCGCCACTCACCTCCGGCAATGGCAGCTTCATGACGGTCGATGAAACAGCCGAAGCCGAACAAATCGCGCGGCTGAAGCAATGGCGTAGCGAGCGCGATGCTGCTGCTGTCTCGAAGTCGCTCGCTGACCTCGAGCGTGCCGCGCGGGGCGATGACAATGTGATGCCGCCCTCTATCGCCTGCGCCAAGGCGGGTGTGACGACCGGCGAATGGGCGGCGACGCTGCGCAAGGTGTTCGGCGAATACCGTGCACCAACCGGCGTTTCTTCCACAGGTCCCACGCGGAACGACGAGCGCATCGGTGCGCTGCGCGAAGAGGTCGAGGCCGCGTCAGCGAAACTGGGCCGCAAGCTCACCATGCTGGTCGCCAAGCCTGGGCTCGACGGACATTCCAATGGCGCCGAGCAGATCGCCATGCGTGCTCGCGATGCCGGGATGACCGTGATCTACGACGGCATTCGCTTCTCACCCGAACAGATCGTCGCCGCCGCACATGAGGCAAAACCGCATGTGATCGGGCTATCGATCCTGTCAGGCAGCCACGTCCCGCTCGCGCGAGAAGTGCTGACGGAGCTGCGAAAGGCTGGGCTCAGCGACATCAAGGTCGTCGCTGGCGGCATCATCCCGCCCGAAGACGAAGCTGCGCTGAAAGACGCCGGGGTGTCCGCCGTGTTCAGTCCGAAGGACTACGACCTCAACCAGATCATGCATGTGATCATCGGTCTGGCGACTCCGTCCTGACTATTTCGCGAGCTGCGGATCGGTCGTGCCGATGTCGGAGATGAATTTCCAGCTGTCACCGGTCTTGCGCCACACCGTCACGTAGTGACCGGTGAGATGCACCCGGTTGCCCTTCGCATCCGGCGCGGTTTCGAACAGCCAATGGCCATCGCTGTAGCCCAGAGTTCCGTCACCGGAAACGTCGGCATGATCGGGCATCCACGAGAGGACATTGAGCTTCGGATCGCCATTGCCGCTTGTCTCGAAGCGCTTCCTCGCTTCGGTCTTGCCGTAGATCGGCGCCTCGTTTCCGGTTCCGAAGATGCGCGCGTCGTCGGCCATGTACGCGAGGAAGGCAGCATTGCTGCCCTTGGCGATGGAGAGTTCCGAGAACGCCTTGTCGGTCGCGATGATATCGTCCTTCGCACCGGCGTGCGCGAGCACAGGCATGAGGGTCACAAATGCAGCCGTCCTAAGAAAGCGGTTCATGCGATCCTCCCGTTTCAATTGTGGCGAGCTTGCCGCAATCCCACCGCTTTTTCGCTATCAACTTTTCGTTAACTCTGTCCGCCCAGGGGGCAATAATCAGGATCGGGGGACACTCATGATCGCTTACTATACACCCAAAGAAGAATTGCAGGCCGGACCGAAGCGCTCGGCCTTGTCGCGCGACATGTTTCACGGCCTGACGCCGGAGCAGTTCGACGAGGAAGCGCAATCGCTCTCGAAGGTGCAGGCGATGACGCCCACCGTGCGTGCGCGCATGAAGGCGCAGCTGATCGAGCGGTTGAAGACGCCCGTCGACGACCCGACGTGGGGACCGGATTGGGTGAAGCGCGGCGAGAAGGTCGCCGCCCATCGCCACAAGAAGCCCGGCGTGATGGCGAAGATGCTGCCCTTCGGGAAGAAAGAAGAAGAAGACGAAGAGGACGAGCCGCTCAACGAGCGCGAGCGCACCGACAACGACATCATCGCCCGCAACATGGAGAAGAGCCGCCAGGTCGCGCATTACCGGCCGCTCTATATGGCCGCGATCGCGCTGGCGGTCGGCATCGCCCTGCTCGCCATGTTCGTGGATTACCAGATCATCCGAGGCGACGTGTGGACCCGCGCACTGTCGAACGAGTTCATGGTCGTGCCGGCAAGTCTGCAAAGCTCCGTGATCTTTAAAAGCATGCAGGTCTTGTTTGCCGTGCTGATCGTGCATTTCATGCTGAAAATAACGGGCGTTTATGGCCGCAACACACTGATCACCACCGCGTTCGTATTCGCGCTCGTGATGATTGGATGCCTGGGTTATCTCGTTGCCTACAACAACATGGCAGGCGCGACATCCGCGACACAGGAACAACGCATTGACTCTACAACTTCCAACACTAACTCGATCGACCGGCTCTTCTCCAACACCAGCACAGCCGACAACGCACCAACGCTCCAGCCCGCCGTGCACACGACAGAGGCGAGCACGAATGAGGGCTTTTCGCTGGGCCTGCCGAAGCTGTCGCAGGCCTCGCTCGCCAATGCGGATTCGTGGTTCTGGCTCGCCTTCGCCAGCGTGATCTTCTTCATCGTCACGACGGTGGCAGCGCTCTACATGCAGACGGCCGAGAACAATCTGCGCAACGTGCATATCGCGCGCGACTATGCGCATCGCCGCCGCCAGTTCGCGCAGCTCCACCTTCTGGAGCTTGCCGACGTGAAACAGGCGTAAGCAGACATGGCCATCACCAACATCCTGCTGGCCGCCACGACCGCGGTAGGCCTCGTTGGCGGTGGCGTGATGGCCGTGGACGCGGCGAAGAATGCCGACGCCTATGTCCGCGTCGCGGAAGCCGACGATCAGGTCGCGGCGCCGAGACGCATCATCATCGGCATCGATCTCTCGAAATCCAATCCGCTGATCGACAACCCGCCCTTCGCCGCGAAGATCGCGGCGCGTGTCGCGAACGAGGTGCGCTCTCTTGGCTTCGCCTCCGAAGTGCACGTGCGCACCTTCGGGAATTTCGACGCGTCGTCGAACACCTTTGCCTACGACACGATGATCTCCACCCATGCGCGGCCGGAAGCCGTGGCGGCGGAAATCCAGAAGCTGATCGCCGGCACGCCGATGCTGGTCGAGCGCGGCAAGTGGGTTTCGCAGAACAACACCAACATCATCGCCTTCCTCGACAACGCCGTGTTGAGCATCGGCTGCGCCAACATGCCGACGACCGTGATCCTCGCCTCGGACGGCATCGAGGATTCGGAGTACGCGCGCCTCGACCGCGAGGATGCGCGCTTGCCGCCGCCAGACGGCCGCCCGTTCGGTGGCTGTGCGGAATTGCAGATCCTGGGTGTCGGCCAGGGCACCCGCAGCCCGACCGAAACGACGCGCCTCCGCAGCCAATGGACTCATTGGGCGCAGCAGGCCGGGTTCAGCCATTTCCTCGGGCTGAACGACTGGTAACGGTGCGGCTAGACGAACCCGGATTGCGCACGGATTTCTGAGGGTGCTTCGCCCCGCAAGCGCAGTTCGCGCAGCGTCACTGCGAAATCGCGTTTCGAGAACTTCTTTCCCTGCGCGTCGAGAACGAGCTTGTGATGCGCGTAAGCCGGTTCGGAAAGGCCGAGCAGCACCTGCAATAAGCGCTGCACATGTGTCGCCGGGAAGAGGTCGCTGCCCCGCGTCACCAGCGTTACGCCCTGAAACGCATCGTCCACGACAACGGCCAGATGATAAGCGGCGAGCATTTCCTTGCGCGCCAGCACCACATCGCCGAGCGAAACGGGATCGACGATGATCGTGCCGGGTTCGCCAGTGGGGCCTTCGCCGTGTTCGTGAAACGTCAGCGCTCCGGATTTCGCAGCCGCCCTGGCGGCATCGATGCGCAAGGCATAAGGCATCCCGGCCGCGATCCGTTCGCGGCGCGTCTCTGCTGAGAGAGTCCGGCAAATGCCGGGATAAAGTGGGCCTTCCGCGCCGTGCGGCGCGGAGGCGGCGCGTGCGATCTCGTCGGCGATCTCCTTGCGGGTGCAGAAGCAGGGATAGATCAGGCCTTGCGCATCCAGCTGGTCGAGTGCGTCGCGATAGGCGGCGGAACGTTCCGACTGGCGCAACACTGGCTTTTCCCAATTCAACCCGAGCCAGGCTAGGTCTTCGTAGATCGCGGCTTCGAATTCGGGTTTGCAGCGGGCACGGTCGATGTCTTCGATGCGGAGCAGGAATCTCTCGCCAGCTTCGTGTGCGCGAAGCGCGGCATAGGCGTGGCCGAGGTGGAGATGGCCTGTTGGACTCGGCGCGAAGCGCGTGACAATCATGCGCGCACACTACACATTTCACGCCATGCCGAAACCGCACCGCATCGCCAGCCAGGCTCATCTCGACGACGCCATTGCAGGGCTTCGCGCGGCGGACAAACGCCTGCATCCCGTGATCAAGCGCGTCGGCCCGCTGCCGCATCGCAAGCGCCGCGAGGAGGGTTTTGAGGCACTGGTCTCGATTGTTGTGAACCAGCAGCTTTCCGTCGCCGCGGCAGACACGATCTTCGGCCGTGTGAAAGCGAAGGTCGCGCCGTTCACGCCGGAGCAGTTGCTGGCCACGGAGTCCGAGGTCCTGCGTGCGTGCGGTCTGTCGGGACCGAAGCAGAAGCATATGAAGTCGATTGCGTCGGCGATTGTCGAGGGATTGCTCGACCTGAAGCGCGTGCGCGGAATGCAGGACGACGACGCCCGCGAACATCTCGTCGCTGTGAAAGGCATCGGGCCGTGGACGGCGGATATCTATCTGATGTCGTCGCTTGGGCGTGCCGATATCTGGCCGGTTGCGGATGTGGGACTTCAAGCGGCGATCCATCGCGCGTTCGGGTTGCGCAAGCGGCCGAGCGAGAAGCAGATGGAGAAGCTGTCGAAAGACTGGCGGCCGTATCGCACGGTGGCGGCGCGGATGTTCTGGATCCATGAAGATGGTATTCGGCGCGAGAAAAAAGAAGCAGAAGCGAAAGCAAAAGCTGCGCGGGCTGCAAAACAAAAGAAGAAGAAAACCTGATGGCACTGCGTCAGCTTACCGGTCCGAGACTTCCGCCTGCGCGCGGCAACGCCACGCATCTGGTCGTGCTGTGTCATGGCTATGGCGCGGACGGCAACGATCTCATCGGCCTTGCGCCGCATTGGCAGCGCATGCTGCCGACCGTGGCGTTCGTCGCGCCGAATGCGCCGGAGCCGTGTGCCGGCGCGCCGATGGGCTATCAGTGGTTTCCGATCACGCGCCTCGATCCCGGCGAGATGGCCAAGGGTGTCGAAAGCGCAGCAGCGGGACTGAACGAATTCCTCGATGCCGAACTCAAACGTCTCGAACTCACCGATGACCGGCTGGCGCTCGTTGGTTTCAGCCAGGGGACCATGATGGCGTTGCATGTGGGACCGCGCCGTCCCGCAAAGCCCGCCGCTATCGTGGGCTTCTCCGGCATGCTCGCGACCACGCCGCCACAGCTTGGCGCCGATGCGCCGCCGATTCTTCTGGTGCATGGCGACCGGGACGAGATGATCCCGCCCGGTGCGGTGTTCGATGCGGCGACGCGGCTGGGGGCTGCCGGCGCGGCGGTGCAATGGCACATTTCCGGCGGCGTCGGGCATTCCATCGACGAGGTGGGGCTGGAGCTCGGGGGCATGCTCCTCACCATGGCGTTCCGCGGGATGCTCAAACGCCACAGCGCCGAAATAAGCTGCGCATTGCGCTAGGCGTCGCTTTTCCGTCATCTCGAATCGCTTAAGCTCGGCTTGGCAGGTTCCTCGCCTGCCCATAAGCTCGCGCCAACCGTGAAGGAGATGCGTCTTCTGTAAGGTCATGTCGTGTTAGCCGCCGCGCGTTCGCCGGACAATTGCCCGGCGCTGGTGCTCAACGCCGATCACCGGCCGCTCTCCTATTTCCCTTTGTCGCTGTGGTCCTGGCAGGATGCGATCAAGGCGGTCTTTCTCGAGCGCGTGATCATCCTCGAGGAATACGACCGCGTCATCCATTCGCCGAGCTTCGAGATGCGGCTGCCGTCGGTCGTCTCGCTCAAGACCTATGTCAAACCCGCGCGCAATCCGGCGTTCACCCGTTTCAACCTGTTTCTGCGCGACCGGTTCGAGTGCCAGTATTGCGGCTTCGACGACGACCTGACCTTCGACCATGTCATCCCGCGTTCGCGCGGCGGACGCACGACCTGGGAGAATGTCGTCACGGCGTGTGCGCCGTGCAACCTGATGAAGGGCGGCAAGCTTCCGCAGCACGCCAAGATGCATCCACGCCATACGCCGCATCGCCCGACCGTGACCGAACTGCGCAGCAACGGCCGCCGCTTCCCGCCCAACTACCTCCACGATTCCTGGGCCGACTATCTCTATTGGGACAGCGAGCTCGAGGCCTGACGAATTCTGCCGCGCTACCGGACGGCGAAATACGGTCTTGCTGTACAGCACAAACAAAACACTTTTCGTTTTTCGCAATTCAAATAGGCCGTGCTGCAGCCAAGCCGTTCTAATTAAACGATAAACGCTTTGCTTCGCTGCATGTGCGAACAGTTGGGTTTCCTCCTGATCAAATCGTTTGCGATATTTGCGAAGCCGCCAGTTTGCGGCTTGAGGATTGCGACATGCCGATTTCTCTGAGTCCTCGGCCACATCGCGGGAAAAATGGGGATCAGAAAATACTGTTTCAAGTCCTATCAGAGGATTTTTTTCTGATATTCTGTCAGCCCCCAATATGCCCGCTGGAGAGCGGCGCAGGCCTCTTGGCGCTTGTTCATGCGGCTCTGGCGCTCCGGCCTGCCGGCGGAAGGAGGGATGTTAACGAATTCGGCAACAGGTGGATCGGATCAGAGAAAGCGCAATGCCGGATGCCCCACAGCCCACGATCCGCTCGCCAGATAGCGGTCGATGCGACGGCCGCCTGTCTTGAAACAGCAAGAAACCCGCTCGTCAAAATGGGCGTCAAATACTGGCAGTCCCTGTGCCGGGAGAGACTCTTCCCCGCACGCGACAAGCTGACTCTCCGGGGAATGGCGCCGTTTCTCCCGTTCGCTGTCATCGTCGCCGTGCTCGAAGACGGTGCCGACTACGAGTATCGCTACGTGGGAGACGTACAGAGGCAGGCCTTCCGAACCAATTTCAAAGGCATGCGCGTCACACAGATCGAGGCAGCTGCACCGGAGCTCGGAGCGCTCCTTCGAGCCGCCTACGACCAGGTTCGCTCGACCGGCGCCGCGTTGCTCGTGCAAGGCCGGGTCGATCATGAGGCTGAGGATTCTCTGTTTCGCTATCACGAGACGGCATTCCTGCCATTGGGGATCAGCGACGCTGCCGTGGACCATCTCCTGATCGTGGGCGTCCAGGTGCCAACCCCGTTCTGGGAGTTGCCGGAATAGAAATTGCAGAGTCTCGCGAAACAGCTCGGCGCTTCGACGGCGCCGTAAAGCCATCAGCAGATGATGGCCCAATTTCAAGCATGCCACCCGCATCGCCCAACGGTGACCGAACTGCGCAGCAACGACCGCCGCTTCCTGCCAAACTACCTCCACGATTCCTGGGCCGACTATCTCTATTGGACAGCGAGCTGGGCCTTAGAGATATTCGGCGCACAGCGCGCTTTCACCGATGCGCGCGACGAGGCCGCGGCAGAGTGCGCGCGCTTCATCGGCCTCGCCGCTCTCGACCAGTAGCTTCGCCAGGCCTGCGGTGGCCTTCTCGTATAGCGGCGACAGCGCGAGCGCGCAGCGGTACCAATCCTTCGCAGAGGTAATGTCGAACCGCTCGCTGTAACGTTCGGCGATAAGCGCGGCGAGTGCGGCATGCCAGGGCCGGATCATCACCGCCTGGCTCGCATAGGATCGGCTCATGGCATAGAACGCCTCTTCGAGTCGGCTCAGGCTGCGCACCGCATCGCCTTCGATGCCATCGAGATCGGCGAGGTTGATCAGCACGCCCCAATTGGCGGGGTCGAGCTTCAGCGCTTTCTCGTAAGCCGCTCGTGCTTCCGGGAAGCGGCGTCTCGCGGCCAGCGTAAGGCCCAGCGCCTTGAGCGCGGCCGCATCGCGCGGCCGAAGAAAAACAGCCCGTTCCGCCAATGCGCGCGCCCGCGCGAGAGCATCGGCGCCCTCGGGCGTATCTGGCGCGCCGCTGTCCAGCGCCTGCTTGAGCGTCGTGCGCGGCGGCGTCCCCAGCCAGCGTATCGCGCGCTGCGTGAGCCCGCCCGCGAGGCCCGCGAGTGCCACAGCATTGTCCGCGTCACGCGTCAGCGCGTGCTCGTAGAGCGCGATCGCCGCTTCGTTGTCGGCGAGGGTGAACTGGAAATAGAATTCGTCAGCGCGGCGCAGGAGCGCTTCGGCCTCGGCATCGGCCGCGATCAAGCGGTAGCCGCGCTTGGGGATCGTCTCGACGAAGCGCGGATCGCGCCGGTCGTCGTCCAGCGCGCGGCGCAGTTTGAAAATGCAACGCGCGAGCGAGTCTTCGTTCACCGTCGTGCCTGGCCATAGCGAAGCGGCGATCTCCTCGCGGCCATAGACGCGGCCCGGCTCGTCGGCGAGCAGGAACAGGAGATCCATGACTTTCGGCTCGACGTTGCGGCTTTCGCCGCCTCGCACGAGCCGCCCGGCGCGGCGATCCGCGTGCCATTCCTTGAGGGTTAACGTCTCGTGCGCCATGTCCGGTCAGGAAAAAAGGAGATTTGTGATCCTTCTAACATAGGCCGCATGCGCCTAATTACAGCGGCGGACAATGGAGGCACGCATGCGATTGCGATGGACGGCCGGGTTGGTGCTGGCAACGCTTGTGGCCACCGGCGCGCTCGCGGACAAGGCGCCGGAGCGTCGCTTCGCGCCCGCGGAGCTGCAGGCAGATTTCGAAGCAATGTATGACGGCCTCAAATCCGCGCATGTCGATCTCTACGCCTTCACGTCCAGAGCGGAGCTGGACCGCGCCTATGAGCGCTTCCTTGCTGGCCTGAACAAGCCGATGACCAAGCTTGAGGCCGAGACACGCTTCGAGGAGTTCGCCGCCCTCGCCCATATGGGCCACACCCGCATCGATGCGCCTTATGCCGCTTGGAGCAAATACCGCGAAGGCGGCGGCAAGGCGTTCCCGCTGGCGCTGCGCGTCACGGGCGGCAAGGTGTATGTCGCCACGAACAGCAGCGGCATCGACGCAATCCGGCCCGGCGACGAGATCGTGACGATGAACGGCGTGCCGATGGCCGAGTGGCTGGCGCGCGCCGAGCGCCACGTCTCCGCCGAAACGCCCTACATGGCGCATTCCCTTATGGAATACGATTTTCCGATCTATGTGTGGCTCGATCTGGGACCGGCCGAGGGCTTCGATCTTTCCTTCAGCCGCGATGGTGCGAAGCCCTTCACAGCGCGCGTCCCCGCCCGTACCCGCGACGAGATGCACACATTCGCGACATCGCAATCCGCCACGCTTTCGCTAGACACGCCAGTGCGTGAAGCGAAGGTCTTGGATGGCGACGTCGCCTATTTGAGACCCGGTCCATTCTACAACGCCGAAGCCAAGACAGGCGCTGAAGAGTGGGACGTCTCGGGATTCCGTGCGTTCATTGACGCGTCGTTCGAGAAATTCTTGGTCGCGAAATGCGATGGGCTGATTGTGGACCTGCGCGGCAATCCGGGCGGCGATAACCTGTTCAGCGACGTCATGATCGCCTGGTTCGCGGACCGGCCGTTCCGCTTCTTCTCCAAGTTCGAGGTGCGCGTGAGCCCGCAATCCACCGCCGCCAATGCCGAGCGCATCGCCCATGATGCTGCGGCGGCAGGTCCGGTCTCACAGCAATATGCCAAGCTCTATGCGGGCGCGCATGATGGCGAACTGGTTCGCTTCGAGATGCCGCCTTCTGCGCCGCGCGAGGGCGCGCGCTTCAAGGGCAGGGTGTTCGTGCTGATCGACCGGCAGTCCTATTCCAACGCCACATCGGTCGCCGCTTTGGTGCAGGACTACAAGTTCGGCACGATCCTGGGCGAGGAGACGTCGGACATGGCCAGCGCCCACGGCGCGATGGAGACTTTCACGCTGCCCAACACTGGCATCCGCGTGGGCTATCCCAAGGCCTTCATCGTACGGCCGAACGGCAATGAGCAGGCGCGCGGCGTCGTTCCCGACATTGCCATCGCAGTGCCGGTCGTGCAGACGCCGGACGACGTGGTGCTGCGCGAGGCGCTTGAAATCGCGCGCGGGACTTGACGTAGGCACGCCCCCGCCGATCATGAGGCCATGTCGATCATTCTTGTCACCGGCGGCTCCGGGTTCATCGGCAGTCATACGATCCTGCAATTGCTGGCTGATGGGCATGCGGTGCGCAATCTGAACCGCGAAAGCGAAGTGCACGCGCTGTTGAAGCAGGGCGGGGCGGAGCCGGGCGACAGGCTCAAATTCTTTGCCGCCGATTTTCACAACGCGCGCCTACCGCCAAGGAAAGATCGTTCCTCTGCCCGGCGAGCGATATACGCCAAATGTACGTAAGCCAACTGTTGACATCGGTAAGCAGATAGCTTACATTCCCTTGTGATCAGGACGTTCAAAAACAAGGCGCTCGCCGAACTGTGGAATAAGGGCCGGACCGCCAAGATCGCGGCGCGGATGCAAGATCGCATCATCCGCCGTCTGGACCGATTGAACGTCGCGACGAAACCGGAAGACATGAACTTGCCGGGTTTCGATTTCCATTCGCTGATGGGTTTCAACCCAAAGCGATACACCGTCCACGTCAACGGCCCGTGGTGCATGACCTTCGAGTTCAAGGATGGCGATGCTTTAAGGGTCGATTTCGAGCAGTATCACTGAGGAGAACCAAAATGGCCGAATATATTGCCAAGCGCGCCGCTAGTAGGTGCCCCACACATCCCGGCGCTCTGATCCGGGAAGATATCCTTCCTACGATCAAGGTCGGCAAGTCAGAGCTCGCAAATGCTTTGGGCATTTCTCGTCAGCACCTCTACGACCTCCTGAGTGAGAAGAAGCCTGTTTCGCCGGAAGTCGCGGTGCGGCTGGGCAAGGCGTTTGGTGACGGCCCTCAGCCTTGGCTGCGGATGCAGGCGGAATACGACGCCTGGCATGCCACGCGAGCGGTGGACGTCAGTGCGATCCGGTTGATCAAGGCGGCTTGATTTTAGAAAGACCAATCATGACCACAGTTCTTGTCACCGGCGGTTCTGGCTTCATCGGCAGCCATACGATCCTGCAATTGCTGGCTGAGGGGCATGCGGTGCGCACGACGGTGCGCAATCTGAATCGCGAGGGCGAAGTGCGCGCGCTGCTGAAGCAGGGCGGGGCGGAGCCGGGCGACAGGCTCAAATTCTTTGCCGCCGATCTGAACGACGATGCGGGCTGGAAGGAAGCGGCCCAGGGCTGCGAGTTCGTGCATCACATCGCCTCGCCGTTTCCGGCCGGCGTGCCGAAGCATGAGGACGATCTCATCATCCCCGCGCGCGAGGGCGCGCTGCGTGTGCTGCGCGCGTCGCGCGACGCCGGCGTGAAGCGCGTGGTGATGACGTCGTCGTTCGCGGCCATCGGCTATGGGCAGGACATCCACAAGGTCTTCGACGAGACGAACTGGACCAATCTCAACGGCAAGGGCCTGACGCCCTATACGAAATCCAAGACCATCGCGGAGCGTGCGGCGTGGGATTTCGTGGCGAAGGAGAACGGCAGGATCGAGCTTGCCGTCGTCAATCCGGTCGGTGTGTTCGGGCCGGTCCTGGGGCCGGACTATTCGACGTCGATCCTTCTGGTGCAGCGGTTGATGGACGGCCAGATGCCGGGTGCGCCAAAGCTCTATTTCGGCGCCGTCGATGTGCGCGATGTCGCCGACATGCATCTGCGCTGCATGACGAACCCGACGGCGAAGGGCGAACGCTTCCTGGCCGTCGCCGGAGAGACACTGTCGATCCGCGACATCGCGCTGATCCTGAAAGCGCGGATGGGCGATGCGGCCAAGAAGGTGCCGACGCGCGAATTGCCCAACTGGGTCGTGCGGCTGGCGGCGCTGGCCGATCCGGCGCTCAAGACGGTCACGCCCGAACTCGGCAAGAAGAAATCCTCGAGCAACGCGAAAGCCAAACGCATGCTCGGCTGGACGCCGCGCTCCAACGAGGAATGCGTCACGGCGACGGCGGAAAGCCTTGTGCGGCTTGGGCTCTTGAAGGCGTGAGGCTTTCGCCCGCTATTGCGCGTTAAGCCAGTGCCATTTTGGGGAACGACCATGCGCCTCGACGATCTTCGTGAGACCAGCAATGTAGAAGACCGCCGCGGCATGGGCGGTGGCCGCTTTGCGTTGGGGGGCGGCGGATTGCTGGTTGTTCTCGTGGTCAGCTATTTCCTGGGTGTCGATCCCAGCCAGTTGCTGAACAATGTCGATACCGGCGCACCTGTTCAGCAACAGCAGAACAGCGGCGCACCGCGCGCTGACGATGCGGCGTATGCGTTCTCTCGCAAGATCGTGGGCTCCGCGGAAGATGTGTGGACGCCGATCCTGCGCGCGAAGGGCGTGAGCCTGACGCCCGCGACGTTGACGGTCTATGACAACGCGACGCCGACGGGCTGCGGCACCGGCACGACATCCGCCGGGCCGTTCTATTGCCCCGAAGACAATCACATCTATATCGACCTCTCGTTTTTCAACGAACTCAGCGAGCGCTTCGGCGCGCCGGGACAGTTCGCGCAGGCCTATGTCATCGCGCACGAGTACGGCCATCACATTCAGGCTTTGTTGGGCGCGATGAACACCGACCGCTCCAGCGGCGCCGAAGGCGGATCGGTGCGCATCGAACTACAGGCCGATTGCTATGCCGGTGTTTGGGCGAACAAGGCGAACGCCGAGTTCAGCATCCTGCAGAACGGCGACGTCGAAGGTGGATTGAAAGCTGCGGAGTCCGTCGGCGACGACGCGCTGCAGAAGCAGGGACAGGGCGTTGTCGTGCCGGACTCATTCACGCACGGCACCAGCGCGCAGCGCATGCGCTGGTTCAAGCGCGGCCTCGACAGCGGCGACATGGATCAGTGCGATACGGAAGTGGGTCCGCTTGATTAGGACGCGATAGAGAGCGTCAGATCATCACTCTCGTTTGGCCAACCGCTCCAGCTCATTGACGGATACGACCGCCCCGTTGTCATAGACGGTTACCGCTCCGTCGGGCGTGCAAAGCTCTCTCAATGCCTTGCTCCTCACCAGCGCGTCTTTGGCTGTGGTCACGAAAAAGCGGGTGTCGCCCCTTAGCTGCCTACCGAATGCTTCAATTTTGAAGGTCACGTCGCCAACTCCCCCTAACTGGAAAATCCAGCATTGGCAGGCTGGATTTTCGTTCCCCGAAACCAATTCTATGAGATTCCGGGAAACGGACAACGCTGTTCTGTGCGATAGAATCTCAATGCTGCTCAGAATTAACGGTACGGTAAATTTGGCCTGCCCGATTGGGGAGGGCTGAGGTGGGGATTGCCGTGTTACGCGCTTTTCGCGCGCAGCCTCTGGGCTAAAATCCGCACGGATATTTGAAGAGATCGAAGTCGCGTTCGTATTTGCGGTAGAGCGCGCGCCGAAGTTCGATGTCATCCGCCTCGGCCGGAATGTCCGTGGTGGATTTGTTTGCGTGCGGAAGATCGATCGGGCGGCCGAAAATCTCTTTTGAGACCTCCACAAAATCTGCGGACAGGGTTTCAAAGCGCAGGATCTTGTCGACGATCGGTTTGCCCGATTCATCCTGCACGAAGTCGGCCTGCGGTTCGTTGTGGCGTGGCAGCCGGGCGCGGTTCAACGACTGCACATACTCGCGGAAGCTCTTACGCGCCGACGGCTTCGTGGCATGCCTGTAGCGATATTCCGAAACGGCTCGGTCGTAGGGATTGCGAACGACGGTGAACTTGAAGCTGGCGGCGAAATCCTCCGCGGCGACATAACCGAATTCCACGTATTCCCGCGCCAGAAGATGGGCGAGGCGTTTCGGTCCGCGCTCTCCACTTGCCTTCACGCGCATCAGCAACGCGGCGCGCGTGTCCCAGCTCAGTCCGTGCTCTGCGAAAAAGACATGCTCGATACTTTGTCCCCCCGTTTTGGGAATATGAACGAAGATCGTCCTGAATCTGGCGGAATACATGCCGCGCCTATTCGGCCGCGAGTCTGGCGGGGCGCCACATCGCCATCATCGGCGGCGCGCCGGCTGGCGCGATGTTCTTGCGCGTCCTGAAACCGAGCCGCTCATAGAGTCGCGTGTTGCGCGGATTGGAATTTTCGAGATAGCAGGCCCAGTGATTTTCGTCGGCGTATTTGATTGTCGTCTCCAGCAACATGCCGCCCAGCCCCATGCCCTGCAGCCGCGGCGCGACCGCGATGAAGGCGAGATAGAAATGGCTTTCGTGCGGATGGTTCTTCTCCATCGCCTCGCCGACCGCGGCACCGCGTCCCAATCGCGGCAGGCCGCAAAGCCGCCAGAACAACGGCAACAGGCGCAGCTGTTCGACGAAGCCGCCGGGACTCGCCGGCGCGTCGGGCGGAATCCACACCGCGACCACACCTTCGCTCATCCACACTTCGCCGAACGGAATCGCGCGGGTGCGCAATAGCCAGAAGAAGAACTCCTCCAGCACCACCGCGCGGCGCGGGCCACGCCGTGTGATCCAGTCGAACACCGGATCGGTCTGGAACGATGCGGCGAGAAGGCGTGCGAGCGCGCGCGTGTCCGCCTCTTTGGCGCGACGCGGATTGGCCGCACCGGCCAGAAGTACATGACGATCTTCGGTCATATCCGCGTCGAAAGCTGGATCGCGAGGCGGCAGCCCGCCTTGATGGTTTCGCTGAGCAGACGATAAGCCGGGGCCTGCTCCGCGCCCTGCGCCAAAGCCTCATCGCGATGCGCGATCTCGTCGGCGCGGAAATCCGCGACGGTCGCTTTCAGCTCGGGATCGGCATCGAGCTTTTCGATCTGGCCCGCGTAATGCTCATCGATCACGTCCTCGACGGCGGCGGTACATGCCATCGCGGCCTTCTCGCCCATCAGGGCCGTTGCCGCACCGAGCGCGAAACCCGCGACTCGCCACATGGGCTCCAGCGCGGTCGGCCGCACGCGGCGCTCGTTGATCAGACGGTCGAAGGTTTGAAGATGTCTTTGCTCTTCCGCCGCCATGCGCCGGATCGTGTCGCCTGCGGGCTTGTTTCCCAGCACGGCCAGCTGGCCTTCATAGATGCGCACCGCGCCATATTCGCCCGCGTGATCGACACGGATCATCGCCGCGACGTCGTTGGTCGTGGGCGTTCCGGGTGCGCCGGGGCGGGCTTTGCGCGTCATTTCTTTCTCAACAGCATCACCAGGCCGGTCAGCGCCGATCCCAGCGAGATGATGGCATTGTAGCCCGCCAGCGAGATGCCGAAGAGTCGCCACGCGGCGACATCGCAGCGCACCGCGCCGGGCTCATTTAGATTGTCGAGACCGTGGAAGACGAACCGCGTGCCCGTGCAGGCCTCGGGCCCCGGAAAGAAGTGCCACTCAACGCCGGCCTGATAGAAGCCGATCGCGCCCGACGTCGCGACGAGCAGAATCACGAGCAGCGCAAGCGCGCGCGAACCGCCCTGCAGGAACGATCCTCCGAGAATGCCGATGACGGCGGCGGCGATCAGCGGCCAGCGCTGCCAGTGGCACATCTCGCATGGGGGAAAATGCGCGATGTATTGAAAGCCGAGCGCGCCGACGATCATCGCCAGCGCGATCGCGCCGAGGATCTGGGAAATTCTGTTCGATCTCATTTCGCGAAAATCCTGCTGTCGTCGTCAAAGGCTTTGAACTCGAGCGCGTTGCCGCTGGGATCAAGCACAAAGAATGTCGCCTGCTCGCCCGGTTCGCCCTCGAAACGGATATCGGGTTCGATGAGGAAGTCCACTTTCATTTCTGTCAGACGGTCGGCAAGACGTCGCCATTCCCTCATCGAAAGAATCGCTCCGAAGTGACGAACGGGAACTTCGTCGCCGTCAACAAGATTATGTGCTTTGTGTCCGGCGTCGTTCGGGATTAAATGCGCAACGATCTGGTGACCGAAAAAATCGAAATCGACCCAGTCGGAGCTCGCGCGGCCTTCCGCGCAGCCAAGAATGCCGGTGTAGAACGCGCGCGCAGATGCGAGGTCGTTGACCGGAAAAGCGAGATGGAAGCGCGGCCGTGACGTCATTGCCGTTTCTTAAGTGGTTTGTGGTGCAAGGGAAGCCCATGCGTAAGATGAAGGCAACCCGTAAAGTCGCGCCCCGCGAGCTCCTCCGTATCGAGGGCCGCGCGGTGGAGGTGAACGTGCGGCTTAATCCCCGCGCGCAGCGGTTGATCGTGAAAGTCCATCCGACGACGGGTGAGATCACCGTGACCGCGCCGTCGCAGCGCGCGCTCGACAAGGCTTTGGAATTCGCGCGCGGCCAGCATGACTGGATCGCGACGCAATTGTCGCGCGTGCCCGTACCCGTATCGTTGAGCGCCGGATCGCTGGTGCCGTTCAAAGGCCGCGACCACGTCGTACGCGAAGGCGAAAGCGGCAAAGGCACCGTCTGGGCCGAGGATGACGTTCTTTATGTCACCGGCGCAAAGGCACATCAGCCACGCCGGATCGTCGATTTCCTCAAGAAGGAAGCCCGCAAGGAATTCGAGGCGCGGACGCTGGAATACGGCACGCGGCTGGGCATGCGCCACAAGCGTATCACCGTGCGCGATACGGCGAGCCGCTGGGGCTCGTGCTCGGCGCAGCGCTCGCTGTCCTATTCCTGGCGACTGATCCTCGCGCCGGCGTTTGTGCTGGACTACGTCGTCGCGCACGAAGTCGCCCATATGCGCGAAATGAATCACGGCCCGGCTTTCTGGAAGCTCGTGCGCGACCTGGTCGGCGACCCACGCAAAGCCCAGAACTGGCTGCGCGACCATGGCGCAGCCCTGCACCGCTACGCGCCGAAGGGCTGAAATCGAACATTTTTGACGTGTTCTGGCGAAGACAGGATGACGCGCTTATGCTGTCGCCGGTTTCGAGGGGGACATATCGATGCGGGCTTTGATTGTTTACGCCGCAACGGGCGCCGTTCTTCTGGGATCCACCGCCGCGGTTGCCAACGACGGCACTGGCAAGGGGCACAATCATCTGATCGCGCTGAGTTCTGCGCAGCCCGATCCGGAAGCCCAGCAGATCGGCCGCGTCACTGCCATCGATGCAGCGGGAATGACATTCGCGTGCCATTGGTCCACCCGCGACTGGACGTACCTCGTCACGAACAGGACCACAGTCCGCAAGAACGGCGCGAGCGCCAGCCTTGCCGACCTAAAATCCGGCGACGTCGTCCAGGTTCTGTTCCATATGGATAGCGACAGGCGCGTCGCCGACGCGGTGTACGTCTCGAACTGAACGGCGGCGCGTTTACCGGGATGCCGCGAGATCGCGTGCGAGCTTGTCGTGCGCCGCCTGCCAATCTTTGAACAACGGTTGCTGAAGCAACGCCTTCCAGCCGGGCTCGGCAAAGAAGCTCTGCGCAATTGCGCGGTCCGTTCCGATCGTGAAGACCTGAAACTCCTTCGCGTCGTAACCGCGCTGCAGCCAGATCAGCGCGTTGGGATGATCGCCGGCCACGGCGTAATTGTCGCCCATATCCGCCGCCGGCAGATCGAGGGTGGAGAATTTCGCGGCCATGCCATCCACAATCCTGCGCGCATCGTCCAGGCGCATCTCGCCGATCGCGATGTCGAACGCACAACCGTCCGCGTCGTCGCTATCCTTGGCTTTGGTGAAGCGCGCCTGAATCGCGCGCGCGTCATCGAGGCGGCCCGTATGCGCATAGGCCGTGCAGAGCTGCGCTTCGACATAGGAATGGTTCGAGTGCAGTGCGAGCGCCGCCTGTGCCGCGGCCGCCGCCTCGCCATAGCGCGCAACATGAATCGCCGCCGAAGCAACGTTCAGACGATCGACGACAGATAGCGGGTCGAGCGCCGCGGCCCCGCGCGCGGCTTCCAGCGCACGATCCGGGAAACCGAGGATCTGGTAATAGCGGAACATCTCGTGCTGCACGAGGTTGCTGTTGGGGCTGATTGCGCGCATCCGCGCGGCGTCTGTGCCGGCCGTATTCCAGTCGAGCTTATGCAGCGCAAGATCGAGATGCGCGCCGAGCGCACTGATATTGTCAGGATCAAGCTCCAGGGCGCGCGCGAGCGCGGCTTCCGCTTGCGGCATCAGGTCTTTTTGCTCGGGGTGATTGTCGGCATGATTGAGCAGTGCGCGCCCAAGCGCCGCAAAGCCCTCCGCGAAATCCGGCGCGCGCGTCGTCACCTGTCTGAGCAGAGCCACCGCCTTTGCAACGCCTTCCGGCGTGCGCGGCGCAAGTTCGTGCTGCCCTTCCAGATACTGGCGATAGGCTTCGGGATCAATGGAAGCCGGCTTGCCGGGCAATGACGTGTTGGGTGTACCCAGCAGCTTGTTGGTCAACGCCGATGTGATCGCGCGCGCGATCTCGTCTTCCAGCGTGAGAATGCCGGTCATTTCGCGGTCATAGCTTGCCGACCAGATTTGAAAGCCATCCGCCGCGTTGATGAGCTGCGCAGAGATGCGGATGTGCTGGCCATCCTCGCGGATGCTGCCTTCCAGAATGCTGCGCACATTCAGCATGCCGGCGATTTTCTTGATGTCTTCGTTCTTTCCTTTAAACGCAAAGGATGAGGTGCGCGCCGCGACGCGCAGCGACGCGATGTCGGACAGATCGTTGAGAAGCTCCTCGGAGATTCCGTCGGAAAAGATTTCCCGCCCCGGATCGCCGCTCATGTTCACGAACGGCAGCACGGCGATGGACGCCTGCGCCATCGTGTTCACTGCCAGTTTCGCACCCGGCGGCGAGCGGCCAATGACATAGGCGAATTCGCCGACCGAAAGCAGCAGCACGCCGCCCAGCAGTGACAGCAGCACCATCTCGCGATTGGAGATGACGCCCGGGGCGGTTTCGTCGATTTGCGCGCGCGGCGCGGCGAACCACCCGATCAACAAGGTCACGGGAAATCCGGCGATCACCAGCACAATGAACGCCTTCAGCATCCAGGCCGGCGCTTCGAACGCCGGAACGACAATCGAAAGCGCCTGCACAAGGAGCCACCCGGCAACGGCATACGCCGTCGCGATGCGGTCGAGCCCTCTCACCTGTGCTTCTTTCAACAGCCGCTGCATCGGTCCCCTTGTCCGGCCTGCGCCGTGACACAGATCATATCATGGCGGGATGTTCGGGTCTTCTGAAGGGATGGCAACGGACCGCCCAACGTGCAGAATCCCGGCACGCTATCCGGCAATCCGAGGATTCCCATGAAATACCGCAAACTTGGCGCGAGCGATTTGAGCGTATCCGAGATCTCGCTCGGGTCGTGGCTGACCTTCGGTGTCGGCGTCGAACGCGACAAGGCTGTCGCCTGTGTCGATCGCGCTTTCGACCTCGGCATCAATTTCATCGACACGGCAAACGTGTATGGGCGTGGCGCTGCGGAAAGTTTTCTGGGCGAAGTTCTGTCCAAGCGCAAACGCGACAGTTACGTCCTTGCAACAAAACTGTGGGGCGACATGGGCGGTGGCAATCAAGGCCTGTCGCGCGCGCAGGTCGAAAAGCAACTCGAAGACTCGCTGAAGCGCCTGCGCACCGATGTCATCGATCTCTATCAGTGCCATCGCTATGACCCCAACACACCGCTGGAAGAGACAATGGAAGCGCTGACCCGCGCGGTGAAGAGCGGCAAGGTGCGCTGGCTCGGCTTTTCCGAATGGTCGCCACAGCAGATCGAGGCAGTGGTCGCGATGAAGGGCGTCGAGCCGTTCGTCTCCAGCCAGCCGCAATATTCGATGCTCTATCGTCTGCCGGAAAAGAAAGTGATCCCGATTTGCGCGGCGAATGGCATCTCGCAGATCGTGTGGTCGCCGATTGCGCAGGGGGTTCTCTCGGGCAAATACGATCCGAACGCGCCGCCGCCCAAGGATAGCCGGGCAGACAGCGACAAGATGGGTGGCTTTATTCAGCGCTGGATGGAAAAGCCTGTGCTCGAAGCGGTGCAGAAACTGAAGCCGCTGGCGCAACAAGCCGGATGCACGCTGACGCAATTCGCGCTTGCCTGGGTGCTGCGCGAGCCCAACGTCGCCTCCGCCATTGTTGGAGCCAGCCGCCCGGAGCAGCTGGACGAGAATGCCGGCGCGTCGGGCCTTATGATCGACCCGAAGCTGTTCGCGCTGGCCGAAGACATCGTCGCCGCCGTCAACCCTTCGCGGTGAGGTACACATGATCCGTTCGATCTGTTTGGCGGCACTGCTTCTTGCGTCCGCCGCTTACGCCGCGGATGTGCCCGCAACAAAAGAGGGCGACTACGTCGTCCACGATTTCAAATTCCGCTCCGGCGAGACGCTGCCCGATCTGCGGCTGCATTACACGACACTTGGCGCACCGCATCGCGACAAGCACGGCCATGTCGACAACGCGGTGATGATCCTGCACGGCACCGGCGGCGACGGGCATCAGTTTTTGCGTCCACAATTCTCAGGCGTGCTGTTCGTGGCCGGCGGGCTGCTCGATCCGGCGAAGTACTTCATCATTCTTCCTGACGGCATCGGGCATGGAAAATCCTCCAAACCGAGCGACGGGCTGCATGCGAAATTTCCGCACTACGACTATGACGACATGGTCGCGGCGCAGTATCTGCTCGCGACCAAGGGCCTGCATGTCGATCATCTGCGCCTTGTCATGGGCACATCGATGGGCTGCATGCATGCGTTTGTGTGGGGCGAGACCTATCCGAAATTCGTGAGCGCACTGATGCCGCTGGCCTGTCTGCCCACACAGATCGCCGGGCGTAATCGGTTGTGGCGCAAGATGGTCATGGATGCGATCACCAACGATCCCGCCTGGATGGGTGGCGACTACAGGACCGAGCCGCAGAGCGGCCTGCGCACCGCCGGTGACTTTCTCATTATCGCCGGCACGACGCCGCTGGTGGCGCAGAAAGCCTATCCGGCGCGCGATGCCGCCGATGCATTCCTGAAAGACGCGATCGGTAAAGACCTTGCGACCCTCGACGCCAACGACCTGCTCTATCAGGTCGATGCCTCGCGCAATTACGATCCGTCGCAGAACCTCGCCGCGATCACGGCGCCGGTGATGTGGGTGAACTCCGCCGACGATTTCATCAATCCGCCGGAGCTCGGCATCGCCGAAAAGATGGTGACCGGAATCAAGCGCGGCAAATTCGTGCTGATCCCGACCAGCGACCAAACCCATGGCCACGGCACGCACACCTGGGCCGCGGTGTGGAAAGACCGGCTGGAGGAACTGCTGAAAGAGAGCCAGTGATGGCGGATGACAGCACGTTCGCCGGCTCGATCCCGGATATCTACGACAATTGTCTCGTGCCTCTGATTTTTGAGTCTTACGCGCGTGATCTCGCGCTTCGACTGGCCGCGATCAAACCGGAAAATATCCTGGAGGTCGCAGCCGGAACGGGCGTGGTCACGCGTGCCATGGCAACGGCGCTTTCCGAGAGCCGCATTGTCGCCACGGATCTCAATCAACCCATGCTTGACCGGGCCGCAAGCAGGCAAATGGAGAATGCGCGCCTCTCCTGGCGGCAGGCCGACGCACTCGCCTTGCCATTCGAGAACCAAACCTTCGATGCCGTGGTTTGCCAGTTCGGCGCCATGTTTTTCCCGGATAAGGTCAAGGCTTATCGGGAAGCAAGACGCGTTCTGACGGCCAGAGGTCTGTTTCTCTTCAATGTGTGGGACGAGATTTCGCACAACGAATTCGCCGACACGGTGACAGAAGCGCTGGTTACGATGTTTCCGGACGATCCGCCGATGTTCATGGCGCGAACGCCCCATGGCTATCACGATAGCGCAGAAATCGCCGCGCAACTGCGCCAGGCTGGTTTCGGCACGGTCCAGATTGAGCGCGTCGAAGCGCGGAGCCGGGCTGACACGCCGCGCGATGTTGCCATCGCCTATTGCCAGGGCACGCCCCTGCGCAACGAAATCATGGACCGCAATCCGTCGGCTTTAAATGCGGCAACAGAACTGGCCGACGTGGCGATAGCGAAACGTTTCGGAGACGGCCCTTTGAGCGGCAAGATCTGCGCGCTTGTCGTGATGGCATCCCCTTAAGGCGCGATATTGTGGCCGCAGCGGCAAACTTCAAGACGATTCAGGTCCCGCTTTTGCCGAGCAGCGAGTCGAGAAATTTGCCGAGGTCGGATGTATCCGATGGCGCGGCTTCAGGCGCTGCGGCCTGAGCGGGTGCATTGGCGAGGGCTGTCAGCGGTTTTACCGGAACACCCACCTCCGCGGCTTCCATGAAATTCTTGAAGATGCGTGCCGGCAATCCGCCACCGGTCGCGTGTTTCATCGACGCGTTGTTGTCGTTGCCGATCCACACGCCGCAGACGAGATCGGCGCTGTAGCCGACGAACCAGGCATCGTGGAAATCCTGCGTCGTGCCGGTCTTTCCAGCACTTGGCCGTTCCGCGAGGCGCGCGGCCTTGCCGGTTCCGGTCGACACCGTCTCGACCATCAGGCTTGTCATCGCTGCGGCGTTCTGCGCCGACATCACCATGCCGAGGCCCGAGCCTTTGCGCTCCCACAGAACCTTGCCGGATGCCGTGCGAATGCGCTGGATGCCGAACGGCACAACGCCGTGCCCGCCATTGGCGAACGGCACATAAGCGCCGGTGAGTTCGAGCGGGCTCACGATGGAGGTTCCGAGCGCGAGCGACGCGTTGATGTCGAGATTGGCATTGATGCCGAGACGATGCGCGGTCCGCGCCACATTCGCAGGCCCGACCTGCATGATCAGTTGCGCCGCGATCGAGTTGGACGATTTCGCGAACGCGTTTGTCAGCGTCATCGCGCCTTCGTATCTGTTTTCGAAGTCTGCGGGTTTCCAGCCGTGGAAATCGACGGCGCGGTCGTCCATCACGTCGCTGGGCGAACGGCCATGCTCGAGTGCGGTGAGATAGACGAAGGGTTTGAACGCGGAGCCCGGCTGACGCATCGCGTCCGTCGCGCGATTGTAGGGACTCTGCTGATAAGAGCGCCCGCCGACCATCGCGCGCACTGCGCCATCCGGCGTCATGGCGACGAGTACGCCCTGGCTGGCGTTGAGTTTCTCGCCCTGCTCGGCGAGTCCCGACTCGACCGCGCGTTCGGCGTGCGCCTGGGCGTCGAGATCGAAACTGGTATCGACAATGACGGGATCATTGTGATCGCCGATATAGCCTGTGATCTGCGACACGGCCCAGTCGGTGAAATAGCCGCCGCCGGCGTGACCGCTGCCGCGGATGACGTGCGGACGCGTGGCCTGCGCGTCGGCGCGCGTGCGGTCGTCGATCAGGCCGGCATCTTCCATCGCGCGCAGCACCACCTGCGCGCGCGTTTCGGAGGCTTCGGTGTCCGTCAACGGATTGTATTTCGTCGGCGCCTTGACGCTTCCGGCGAGCATCGCCGCTTCAGGCAACGTCAATTCGCTCGCATGCTTGTTGAAGAAGCGCTCGGACGCCGCTTCGATGCCCGTCGCGCCGGCGCCGAAATAGACGCGATTGAGATAAAGCGTGAGGATCTGATCCTTCGAATAGCGCGATTCGAGATACACCGCGAGCATCGCTTCCTGCGCCTTGCGCTCGAAGGTGCGGTTGGGATCGAGGAACAGGTTCTTGGCGAGCTGCTGTGTCAGCGTCGAACCGCCCTGCACCACATGACCGGCGGACATGTTCTCCGACGCGGCACGCACAAGGCCGATGGGATCGACACCCAGATGATCGCGGAAGCGGCGGTCCTCGATGGCGATGAACGCGTCGGGGACATATTTCGGAAGCTCGCTGACATCGATCATCGCGCCCTGGGTCAGACCGCGACGCGCGATCAACCGGCCCTGATCGTCGAGCAGGGTGATGTCCTGCGATGGACCATGCGCGAGCAGCGTGTTGACGTCGGGCAGGCTGGACACAAGCCGCGAATAGAAAACGCCACCGCCGATAAGGCCCCATACGCCGATCAGCGCGATGACATAGGGCCAGGCGCGGCGGCGCGGCTTTTTCTTCGGTGGCGCAGGCGGCGGCTCGCGATGGCCGGAGGCTTCGCTCAGCTTTGCACGCGTTTTCGGGGCAAGGCGTTTACCGGCCAAAGGCAGTCTCCTCAGCCGGTTCTAGGCGCGAAGGGTTAACGGGCGTTAAACAAACGCCGCCCCGTTTTCTTCCAAGCCGTCCCTTGACGTGGGCGATGGCAATCCCACATCTCCATTGCTGTCATTTCGTTGCTGGGCCACTCGACAGCTTTGGATTTCCCACCGTGAGCGACTACAGGACTGCGCCTACGCCTGATCAAGATCTTGCGTCCAAGGTTGGTATTGGCCGCAAGAGCAAGCGCCGCCGGTGGTGGTGGATCGGAGGAGGTGTCGTCGTTCTTCTGCTGATCGTCATCGTAGTGATGTCGCGCGGCGGCGTGACCCATACCTACACCAGCAAACCCGTCACGCATGGCGATCTGGCAGTGACCGTCAGCGCGACGGGGACGTTGGCGCCCCGCGATCAGGTCGATGTCGGTTCGGAAGTGTCCGGCAAGATCGACAAGCTCGAAGCCGACTTCAACGACCATGTGACGAAGGGCCAGGTGCTTGCCCGCATCAACACCGACCAGCTGGTTGCGCAGCTGCAACAGGCGCAGGCAACGCTTTCGCAGGCGCAGGCCACGCTCACCCAGATGAAACAGACCCATGAGCGCTACATCGTGCTCGAAAAGGGCAATGCATTGTCCAAGGAGCAACTCAACGTCAGCCAGGGCGACCTCGAACGCGCCAAGGCGGGTGTCGAACTCGCCAAGGCGCAGGTCGATCAGGACAAGACCCTGTTGCTGAAAGCAACGATCTATTCGCCGATTGACGGCGTCGTGCTCGATCGAAAGGTTTCGGCCGGACAAACCGTTGTCGCGGCGTTCTCCACGCCGGTTCTGTTCACGCTGGCAAGCGATCTCAGGCTGATGGAGCTGGACGTCGATATCGACGAGGCCGATGTCGGCCAGATCCGCGCCGGCGCGAAAGCATCGTTCACGGTCGATGCCTATCCGACCCGCAAATTCCCTGCCACGCTCAAGTCCATCCACAGCGCGCCAAAGACCGTGCAGGGTGTCGTGACCTATCAGGGCGTGCTGCTGGTGCAGAACGATTCCGGTCTTCTGAAACCCGGCATGACCGCGACCGCCGAGATCGAAGCGGCGAATGTGCGCAATGCGACGCTGATCCCGACACCGGCGCTGCGTTACGTGCCGCCGGATGAGGTGAAAGCCGCAGCCCCGCCGCCGCCCGAAACGATGAACGGCATCAACGCCGGCCGCGTGTGGGTGGAGGATGGAAAGTCGCTGAAACCGCACGATGTGAAACTTGGCGCCACCGATGGCCGCATGACGCAGATGATCGAAGGCGATCTCAAGCCCGGTCAGAAGGTCGTGACCGAACTTGCCGATAAGAAGCCGGGACAGTAGGTGTCCGATCAACCGCTCATCGAACTTCGCCGTGTCACCAAGATCTACGGATCGGGCGAGGCGCGGGTTGCGGCGTTAGATGGAATCGATCTCACCGTGCGCGACGGCGAGTTCGTCGCGGTGATGGGGCCGTCGGGGTCCGGCAAATCCACCTGCATGAATATTCTGGGCTGTCTCGATACGCCGACCGGCGGTCATTACTATTTCCGCGGCGCGGATGTCGGCACGATGTCGCGCGGCGAACGCGCGCTACTGCGCCGTCATTACATCGGCTTCGTGTTTCAGGGCTTCAATCTTTTGAAGCGGACCACGGCTCTTGAGAACCTCGAATTGCCGTTGATCTATCGCGGGGTGGCGCGCGCGGAACGCAGACGGATGGGCATGGAGACGCTGGCGCAGGTTGGCCTTGCCGACCGTTGGAATCACACCGCGGCGGAATTGTCCGGCGGTCAGCAACAGCGCGTGGCGATTGCCCGTGCGCTCGTCGCGTCGCCGTCGGTGATGTTCGCAGATGAACCGACAGGCAATCTCGACACCGCCAAGAGCCACGAGATCATGCAACTTCTGCAGTCGCTTAATCGCGAGCGCGGCCTGACCATCGTGCTCGTGACACACGAAGAAGATGTCGCGTCCTATGCAAGCCGTCAGGTGCGGTTCCGCGACGGTCTTATAGAATCCGATACGGGAGAGCGCTGATGGTCATGAATGCGCTCCTGCTCGCGCTGCGCGAGATCAGAAACAATCTCTTGCGCGCCGGATTGACGACCCTCGGCATCGTCATCGGCGTCGCAGCCGTAATCCTGATGGTGACACTGGGTGCTGGCGCCACGCAACGCGTGACCGCCGATATCGGCTCGCTCGGCAACAACATGCTGCTTCTCGTGCCGGGCCAGCAGCGCGGTCCGCCGACGGCTGTCGTGCCATTCGACATGTCGACTGTCGATGCGATTCAGCGCGATATTCCGGGGCTTGCCGAGGTCGTGCCGGAGCTTGCGGTGCAGGGCGTGGCCGTCAACGGCAACCACAACCATTCGACCCAGATCAACGGAACGACCAACGCCTATCTGCGCACGCGCAGCTGGGACCTGTCGCAGGGCCGCGAGTTCTCGGCGGCGGAACTGCTTGCCGGCAAATCGGTGTGCATGGTTGGCCAGACCGTGCGCAAAGAGATGTACGGCGACCAGATTCCGATCGGCACGCGTCTGCGCATCAACAAGGCGACCTGCGAGGTGATCGGTTTCTTAAGTCCGAAAGGCGAGTCGATCTTCGGTCAGGACATGGACGACATCATCCTGATGCCGCTGAAGGCCGTGCAGCGCCGTCTTGCGGGCAACACCGAGGTGAACGTCATTCGCATCTCGGTCGCCGATGAAGCGAATATCCCAAGCGCCAAAGACCAGATCTCGCGTCTGATGCGCGAGCGCCGCCATATCCTTCCGGGTCAGGTCGACGATTTCGATGTCGAAGACCTGAAAGAGGTGACGCAGATCGTGACCGGCGTGACGGTGATCCTCACCGCGTTCCTGTCCGCGGTCGCGGCTGTCAGCCTTCTCGTCGGTGGCATCGGCATCATGAACATCATGCTGGTGTCGGTGACTGAGCGCACACGCGAGATCGGCATTCGTCTCGCCATCGGTGCGCGCGAGCGCGACGTGCTGCTGCAGTTCCTGATCGAAGCCATCGTGATGAGCGCGCTGGGCGGCGTGATCGGGGTTCTGATCGGTCTGGGCGGATCGGCGCTCGCGGCGGGTGCGCTCAAGATCCCGTTCGTGTTTCAGCCCGGCGTCGTCGTGATCGCGGTCGCGTTCGCCGCGATCGTGGGCGTGGGCTTTGGGTTCTTTCCCGCGCGGCGTGCAGCGCGCCTCGATCCCATCGAAGCGCTGCGGCACGAGTAAAGAAAAACCCCTCACGCTTTTGGCATGAGGGGCGATACGTCTCAAATGACTTTCAGACTTTAGTGCTTGGGAGGCGCTGGCGGTGCCGGCGGTGCGGCAGGCGCCGGCGGTGCGGACGGGAAACCGTCGCTTCCGATCTGCACATCGACCATGCCGTCGGAATGCATCTTGCCGGTGTAGGAGCGGATCTTCACGCGGCCCGAACCCAGCGCGCTGACATGCGGATCGACTGCCTGGCCGCCGAAGATAAAATTGCCAGCGCCCATGATATCGACATGCAGCGGATTGGCGACGCCCTGCGGAATGTTCACCGAGCCCGCGCCGACGATGCCGACATGCACCGGACCATTGACCTTCGTCGCGTTGAAGTCGCCCGAGCCAGCGATGTCGAGATGCAGACCGCCATTGATGGCGCCCATTTCCGTGGAGCCTGAACCGGCGATATCGGCATGCACGTCGGACGCGGAGCCAGCCTTGATCTTGCCGGAGCCAGCGATGTCGAGATGCAGGTCCCCGGCCGTATCTGCGATGGCGATCTTGCCGGAACCCGCCATGCTGAGATGCGCTTCCTTGGTGCGTCCGATCCAGGCATTTGATGCGACGGCTTCGAAATGCACATTACCCATTGTGTCGCCGATCGTGGCATCGCCGATCATGTCGCGCACATCGACGTCGGTGCCCTTCGGCACAACGATGTGAATGTCGAGATCCTTGGTGCTGTTATGCGTGTCGTCGAATTTGAACCAGTTCTTCCAGTCCCAGACCGCTTCGTCCCTGTTGTCGCCGGTGATGACCAGCTGGTCGCCGTCCGTGCGCACCGTGACGTCGCCGACGCGCTGCTTGGTGCCGGAGATCTGGATCGTGATGTTCGCCTGCGGTTTTACCTCGACGCGCAGCTTGCCGACCACCGAATCGACCTTGACCGACTTGGTGTCGAAACCGCGCCAGGGCGCGGAGGTCCAACCATTGTCTTCGGCTACGGCCGGCAGGATCAGCGTCGCGGCGACCGCGGCTCCTCCCAAAATCGATTTCCATTGAGCGGCCATGTCCGAAGCCCTCCTTAAGGGCGTGTTCTGTCATCCACAGTGAGCAGATATGATGTTCACACTAGTGGTGTACAGACTAGCCGGCCGGTATGCCTGCCATGCACAAAATGCATAGCACGGCCTGCAAAATCAGGCCATCAGCCGATAACCGCCACTTTCGGTGATCAAAAGCCGCGCGTGGCCGGGATCGACCTCGATCTTCTGGCGCAGGCGATAGATGTGGGTCTCGAGCGTGTGGGTCGTGACCGCGGGATTATAGCCCCACACCTCGTGCAAAAGCGTCTCGCGCGGCACCGTCTCTCCGGAGCGGTGCAGGAATTTGAGAATGTTGGTCTCTTTTTCGGTGAGACGGATTTTCTTGGCCGCTTCGTCAATCAAGAGCTTGGCGCTGGGCCGGAAGGTATAAGGCCCGATGCGGTATTGCGCATCTTCGCTGTGGCCATGGCTGCGCAGATGGGCGTGCACCCGTGCCATCAGGACAACAAAGCGGAACGGCTTGGTGATGTAATCGTTGGCGCCTGCGTTGAGGCCTTCGATGGTGTCGGCATCGCTTTCTGCCGCGGTCAGCATGATGATCGGGCAGCTGACGCCCATGTCGCGCAATTCCCTACACAGCACACGGCCATCGCCGTCGGGAAGCCCGACATCGAGGATCATGAATTCGTACAACCCGTCAGCGGCGCGCGCGCGGCCTTCCTCGCAGGAGCCCGCTTCCACCACTGTATAGGAACCGTCGGCGGCAAGCTGCTCCGCGAGAGAGCCGCGCAGCATGGTGTCGTCGTCGACCAGTAGAACGCGTTTTTGGGCTGGCATTGATCCTGACCTGAAGGGCTACAAGTCTACCCATGTGCGGGTGTATGTGGGAAGCGCATGCACGCAAACTTGAAATCTAGGCCTCTTCAGAAATCGCGGCCCCTTAAAAAGACGCAATCGGCGTCGCCGGTGGAGAATGTCGCGCGCGCCGTGGAGGCACTGCGCCGCGGCAAGCCGGTAACCATCAAGGGCGATGCGCGCTTTCAGATGTTCGCCGTGGAGACCGCGCCGGAAAGAGCTATGGCGAAACTGGGGCGCAGCGCGTTGCTGCTTCTCACGCACGCCCGCGCACGGACATTGAAGATACGGCTCTACACGAAAGACGTCGTCGCACTGCCGATAGCGGCGAAAACGACAGCAGGCCGACTGCGCGCCATCGCCGATCCGACGGAAGATCTTCGCTATCCGCTCAAGGGCCCCTTCGATGCCATGCGCGAGGTGTTGCCCATGAGCTATGCCTCGGCGGTCAAGCTCGCAAAGCTCGCAGGACTTCTGCCCGCCGCCATCGCAATCAAAACATCGGGGAAGTCCTCGGTTGAGATTGATGCGGGCGACATCGACGCTTACGAGGCGGAGAGCGTACGCACGCTGAACATCGTCACGCGCGCGCGTGTGCCGCTTGAAGGCGCGGAGAACACGGAGCTCGTCGCGTTCCGTGCCGGCGATGGATCACCGGAGCACTACGCCATCGTCATCGGCGCGCCGCCGACGAACAAGCAGGTGCTGACGCGCCTGCATTCCGAATGCTTCACCGGCGATCTTCTCGGCTCGCTGAAATGCGATTGCGGCGATCAGTTGCGCGGCGCCATCGCTGCGATCTCGAAGGCCGGTGGCGGCGTGCTTCTCTATCTCGCGCAGGAGGGCCGCGGCATTGGGCTTATCAACAAGTTGCGCGCTTATCGTTTGCAGGACCAGGGCTTCGACACCATTGAGGCGAATGAGCGTCTCGGTTTCGAGGCTGACGAGCGACTCTACGGCGTCGCCGCGAAAATGCTGAAGCTGCTGGGCTACAAATCCGTGCGGCTCATGACCAACAACCCGGACAAGGTCGCGGCTCTGAAGGCCGAGGGCGTGAAGGTCGCCGCGCGCGTGCGCCACGCGTTCCCCGAGAATGCCCACAATCGGGCTTACCTGAGGACCAAGGCGCAAAAGGCCGGACATTTGCTCTGACCGGCAAAAGCTGCCGCGCTTCACAAAGAGATAACCTTAGATTTCCCGCTTTTTCGGTGGCACGGACCTTGCGCTGTGCACCGCATGGAATGGCTCGGTCCGACCCTTAAGCCGTATGACCTGTTGCCCAAAGATATGGGCGGCACGGCAGACGTGCGGTCTTCGACCAAGGCTGTCGCAGACTCCACCAAGCCAGTGGCGGCGCCCTCGGTCGACTCCGATTCCATGTGGCATGTGTCGTTCGACGATGTACTCGACGTCGTCAATCCGCTGCAGCATTTCCCCATCGTCGGAACGGTCTATCGCGCGCTGACGCACGACCAGATCAAAACGCCAGAGAAAGTCGCGGGCGACACGCTGTATGGCGGCGTCATGGGTCTTGCGTCTTCTCTCGCGGATGTCGGGTTCGAAAAAATCACCGGCCACAATTTCGGCGATACGGTGATGGCGCTGTTCACGGGCCACTACAGCGACGAAAAGCCGATAGCGGTTGCGAGCGCAGACAAGCCCGCGACACACACCGTCGCGGCATCTTCGACACCGGCTCCCACGCAGATGGCCAGCGCCAACGAAACCGCGCTTACGCAATCCCTCACGAAATCCGGCATGGACAGCGATATGGCGCAGCGCGCGCTGTATGCGTATCGCCGCGCGTCCGGTGTCCCGGCTCAGGCCTCTGCTTCGCCGTTCTGAGTGCGCGCCCCAAACAGCGCGCTTCCGACCCGCACATGTGTCGCGCCGAATTTTATCGCCGTCTCGAAATCCGCGCTCATGCCCATGCTGAGCAATCGCAGCTCATGCGCCTTCGCGATTTTCGACAGCAGCGCGAAATGTGGCGACGGCTCGACATCGACGGGCGGTATGCACATCAGGCCTTCGAGCGATAATCCGGCATCCCGCGCGAGAGCGATCAACGCTGGCGCATCCTTCGGCGCGACACCGGCCTTTTGCGCTTCCTCCCCTGTGTTTATCTGGATGAAGAGTGTTGGACTGCGGCCGCTGCGCGCGATTTCGGTTTTCAGTGCGTCGATGAGTTTCGGGCGATCGAGCGTATGAATGGCGTCGAACAACGCCACAGCTTCCTTCGTCTTGTTGGACTGCAAAGGCCCGATCAGATGCAGTTCGATATCGGGATGATCGGCCTTCAGTTCGGGCCACTTGCCTAAAGCTTCCTGCACCCGGTTTTCGCCGAAAACGCGATGACCGGCTTCCAGCAGCGGCCGGATCTGCGCCGCACCATGGGTCTTGGTCACAGCGATCAGCGTGGTGGACGGCGCAGGCGCAACGGCGGCCTTCCGCGCAGCGTCGATGCGCGCGAGAATGGTTTTGAGATTCTCTGCCTCAAGGGACATGGGTGAGCGATAGCCTTGCGCGCGCAAGATTGGCAAGGGCGGCCGCGCAATTCGGTCAGCCTGCGTTGCCGTCGCTGGTGCTGGTCACCGACGACGAGCGCCTGCCCGATCCGCTGGCGGCGGCGAATGCCTTGCCGCGCGGCAGTGCGGTTCTGGTCCGCGCGCGGGATGCCGCGCGGCGCGCAGATCTCAGCCGCGCAATGCTGAACCTGGCGCATCGAAAAGGCCTGGCCGTTCTCGTCGCTGACGATCCGGCGCTGGCGATAAAGCTCGGTGCCGACGGTCTGCATCTGCCTGAAATCCGCATGTGCGAAGCGGCACATTGGCGAGCGCGATATCCGGCATTGATGATCACAGCGGCGGCGCATTCGTTCAGCGCAATCCTGCGAGCGCGGCTTATGCCGGTCGATGCGATATTTCTGTCGCCGGTGTTCGCAACGCGCAGCCACCCCACCCGCACCTCGCTGACGGCGTTGCGTGCAAACACTTTGGCGCGCGCCATTGGAAAGCCAGTCTACGCGTTGGGCGGCATCGAAGCGCGCAATGCAACGCTGCTTTCGCGCGACGCGTTCAGCGGCATCGCCGCCATCGGTGCATTGAGCGTGTGATCAGACCTGAAACTGCAGATGCAGGAAGCCCGCATCCATGCCGATGCGCGGCGCGCCGTTATAGAACAATCCGGTGTTGCGCCTGTAGGTGAAATGCTCCCAGCCGACATTCAGCTGGATGTTGGAATTGAGCACATAACCCACCGTCGCGGACTGTCCTTGCACGCCGAGGTTCGGCGATCCCAGATGTCCGTCGGCATCGCCCTGTCCTAATTCGCCGCCAACGATCCACGAACCATTGGAGAGCGTCGCGCTCAAATGCTTGCTCGTCGTCTCGCCGGACGCCTGAACATCGTTGGTGTTGAATGTGTAGGCATTGCTGTGGCGATACGCGCCGCCGATCGCAAACTTCCAGTCGTCGTCGATCGAATAATCGACCTCGGTACCGAGGCTCCAGTCTGTCAGTCCGGCATGGCCCACTGTTTTGTTGTCGTCATGGCCACCAGACCATCCGCCGGAAAAGCTCAACGACACAGGACCGAACGTATCGGTGTAACTCGCCGCCACTTCCCAGATGTTCTTCTGCCGGTCGGGCACCTGCGGTCCGTTGTTGAGGAACGGGACGACATCCTTGCCTTCCGATGGCGTGAACGATCCCGCGACCTGGATGCCGAACAGGCGCGGCGTGTAATAGGAAACCTTGGCGTAGTTCAGTGAGGCTTCGGTCGCGCTGTTGAGGGCGAAGATGTTGATGAAGGCCGTGCCCGTGGAGGGATCATTGAAGAAGCTCGCATTCGTATTGTCGATGGAGATGTCGCCTTCGACCACGGGCCCGGTGTTTGCGAGCACGAACGCCGCGCCATCGGTGTTGCCGATCTCGACGCGGCCGAGTCCCGTCTGGACGACGCCATAGACCTTCTCAACGAAATCGCCGCCGTAATTGTCGATGGAAAGACGGTCGTGATAGACCTCGAACACGCTTTTGAGCGAAATCTGCATGCCGCTGTCGTAATCGCGCTCGAGATTCGCCGCGACGGTCGCGGCCCCCGTCACGCCCGATTGATCGAGGCCCGGCACATCGGGCTGGTTCGCGGCATAGGCCGAGCCGTTGGCGGTGCCGCGCAGCTTCAGCTGCAAATCGTCGCCGATGGTCGTCTCATAGGGCGAGACATTCCAGTCGCTGAAATCCGCCGCAGCAGCCGGGCCCGCCATGGCGACCAGCGCCACGCTCGCATACCAATACGCTTTCACCGCGGACCCCATCTCTCGTTGGGTAAACCATTACAACAAAACAATAAGCCCGCGAAGCCTTCCGCCACCCGGCAGCGTTGCACCCCGCCCTGTGTGACAGTATAAGCCCACCCATGCCGTCTTCGGGGGATGCGAACGGCGCACACGCGCGGCCTTTGCCGTGCCGAACAGGAAGCTGGGAAGTCAATCGATGCGAATCTTTGCCGCCATCCTCTGCGCCCTGGTCCTTGTCGGTTGCGGCTCGTCCGACGACAAGATGGACCCTGATACGGGCACGACCGCGATCTCCGGCGGCACCAGCCGCACGGTCGGCGTTAACTCCTATCTGTGGCACGCCACGCTCGACACGCTGTCGTTCATGCCGCTGGCCTCGGCCGATCCGTTCGGCGGCGTGATCATTACGGATTGGTATTCCGCAACGACGACACCGAACGAGCGCACCAAGGTCACGATCTACATCCTCGACCGCCGCCTCCGCGCCGACGGCATCAAGATCGCCGTCTTCCGCCAGACCCGCAGCAACGAGGGCTGGGTCGATACCACGGTCAATCCAGATACCGCCACGAAGCTGGAAGACGCAATCCTGACGCGCGCCCGCGAGCTTCGACTTGCGAGCGCCGACTCTGGAAAGTAGTTCACGGGAACGCTAAGCCTACTCCATCCGGGGCGTTAGCGTTCCGGAAACAAGGAAGGCTTTGATGGCGCGCTACAACGCCAAGGAATCGGAAAACCGCTGGCAGGCGGAATGGGAGAAGCAGCAAAGCTTCGTCACCCACAACGATTCCACGCGTCCGAAATGCTATGTGCTCGAGATGTTTCCGTATCCGTCCGGAAACATCCATATGGGCCACGCCCGCAACTACACGATGGGCGATTGCCTCGCCCGCTTCCGCCGCGCGCAGGGTTTCAATGTCCTGCATCCAATGGGATGGGATGCCTTCGGTCTTCCGGCCGAGAACGCGGCGCGCGACAAGGGCGTGAACCCACGCGCCTGGGTCGACAGCAACATCGCCAACATGCGCGCGCAGCTGAAGCTGATGGGCCTCGCCATCGACTGGACGCGCGAATTCGCGACCTGCGATCCCGCCTATTACGGGCGGCAGCAGAAGCTGTTCATCGATTTCTATAACCAGCAGCTCGTCTATCGCAGCGAAGCCGATGTGAACTGGGATCCGGTCGACATGACCGTGCTCGCCAACGAGCAGGTGATCGACGGGCGCGGCTGGCGCTCCAACGCGGTGGTCGAACGCCGCAAGCTATCACAATGGTTCTTCAAGATCACCGCGTTCTCGGAAGATCTGCTGAGCGCGCTGGATCGTCTGGATCGCTGGCCGGAAAAGGTGCGCATCATGCAGCGCAACTGGATCGGCCGTTCGGAGGGCATGCGGTTTACGTTCGCGCTGTCGAACAAGGAGAAGCTGGAAGTCTTCTCGACGCGGCCGGACACGTTATTCGGCGCGAGCTTTGTTGCGATCTCACCGGATCATCCGCTGACCGAGGAACTGGCGAAGAAGGATCCAAAAGTCGCGGCGTTTGTTGCCGAATGCCGCCGCACCGGCACAGCGGAAGCCGAGATCGAGAAGGCCGAGAAGCTGGGCTTCGACACCGGCATTACCGCGGCGCATCCCTTCGATCCGGACTGGAAGCTGCCAGTGATGATCGCGAATTTCGTGCTGATGGGTTACGGGACCGGCGCGATCTTCGGCTGCCCCGCGCATGACGAGCGCGATCTGGAATTCGCGCACAAATACAAATTGCCGGTGCTGCCGGTCGTGATCCCCGAAGGCGCCGATCCGAAGACATTCGATGTCGGCAACGAGGCTTACGTCGGCCCGGGCAAGCTCGCGAACTCGCGCTTCCTCGACGGCATGAGCGTCGAAGACGCGAAGGCCGAAGTTGCCAAGCGTCTGGAAAGCGCAGGTCAGGGCACACGCACGGTGCAATACCGCCTGCGCGACTGGCTGGCGTCGCGCCAGCGCGCCTGGGGCTGTCCGATCCCGATGGTCCATTGCGCGAAATGCGGCGTGGTGCCGGCGAAGGAATCCGATCTGCCGATCAAACTGCCGGACGACCTGAAATTCGATGTGCCAGGCAATCCGCTGGACCACCACCCGACCTGGAAACACACAACCTGCCCCAATTGCGGCGGCAAGGCACTGCGCGACACCGACACGCTCGACACGTTCGTGGATTCGTCGTGGTACTTCGCGCGCTTTTGCGATACCACCGCTGAAGGCCCTGTCAGCCGCGAGGCGGTCGATTACTGGCTGCCGGTCGATCAGTATATCGGTGGCATCGAGCACGCGATCCTGCATCTGCTATATGCACGTTTCTTCACGCGCGGGCTGCACAAGTGCGGCTACACCAAAATCGACGAGCCGTTCGCGGGCCTCTTCACGCAAGGCATGATCTGCCACGAGACCTACAAGGATAAGAACGGCGACTGGATTGAGCCTTCCGATGTCGAGAAGCACGACGGCAAGGCGTTCCTCAAAGGTACCGAAACGCCAGTCGTGATCGGTCCGTCCGAGAAGATGTCGAAGTCGAAGAAGAATGTGGTCGCACCGAGCGCCTTCATCGACAGTTACGGTGCCGACGCCATCCGCTGGTTCATGCTCTCCGACACGCCGCCGGAGCGCGATATCGAATGGACCGAGGCCGGGGTCGAAGGCTGCTGGCGCTTCGTCCAGCGCGTCTGGCGTCTGGTAACGGAAGCCGAGAACCTGCCCCCGCCGGATGCGAAGATCGAAGCCACGGACGGTCCGGCGCTGGAACTCCGCCGTGCCACGCACCGCGCCATTGCCGCCGTGACCGAGGATCTGGACGCGCTGCGCTTCAACCGTGCTGTCGCGCAGATTTATACGCTCGCCAATGCTATAAGCGGGGCCGATGCCAAGATCGCGGGCGCTGTGCGCCGCGAGGCTCTGGAGGCGCTTGTCGTGCTGATCGGACCGATGATGCCGCATCTGGCGGAGAGCTCGTGGGAAGCACTCGGCCATACGGCCATGATCGCCGCGACCGACTGGCCGGCATTCGATCCGGCTCTGGTCAAATCCGACACGATGACCATTGGTGTCCAAGTGAACGGCAAGCTGCGCGGATCGCTGGATGTCTCCATGGACATCGCGGAAAACACGCTGAAGGCCGAAGCGCTCGCGCTTGAGGGCGTCGTCCGCGCGCTGGAAGGCAAGGCGCCGAAACGCGTCATCGTCGTGCCGCGCCGCATCGTGAACATCGTCGCATGAGAAACGTCCGGATCGCGGCAACACTTGCACTGGCGTTCGCGGCGAGTGGCTGCGGATTCCATCCGCTTTATGGAAACAGCAGCGACACGGCGCAGAACGCCGACAAGCTCGCTTCCATCTATGTCGATCCAATCCCGGAACGTCTCGGCTACGAGCTGCGCAACACGCTCATCGATCTTTTCGATTCCTCCGGCCGCGCGTCGGAAGACAGCTATCGTCTGCACGTCACACTGTCGGAGAAGAGCCTGGGTGTCGCCGTGCAGAACGACGCCGCGATCACACGCTTCAACGACACCCTCACCGTGACCTATGTGCTCAGCGACATGAAGGGCACCGTGATCACGCAGGGTGCTGAGACCGGGCTGTCCGCCTACAACGTGGTCGCCTCGCCCTATGCGACGCTGACGGCGCAGCGCGACGCGGACATGCGCTCGGCCAGCGATATCGCCTATCGCATCCGCACCGACCTGGCCGTCTTTTTCTCGCAAGCCGCCAAGCGCGCGAAATGATCGTCAAGACGTCCGAAGCCGATCGCTACGTCGCGCATCCTCCGAAGACTCTGATCGCGGCGCTGGTCTTCGGTCCCGACACCGGCATGGTGCGCGAGCGCGCCGAGACCATGATGAAGACCGTCGTCGACGATCTGAACGACGCGTTCCGCGTCGCCGATCTCGACGACTCGACACTGGTCTCCGACCCCGCGCGCCTCTCCGATGAAGCCGCAGCGATTTCGATGCTCGGCGGGCGGCGCGTTGTGCGTGTGCGCGGCGCGGGCAACAGCCTGGCAAGGGTCTTTGAAGCCTTTCTCGACGACCCCGCCGGCGATGCGCTGATCGTCGTCGAAGGCGGCGATCTCGCCAAGGGTACAGGCCTGCGCAAGCTGTTTGAGGAAGCCGACAACGCCGCCGCTATCGCGTGCTATCCCGACACCGCGCGCGATCTGTTCGATGTGGTGCGGTCGGGATTGAAGACAGAGGGTCTCACGATCTCGTCCGATGCGCTGGAAGATGCCGTCGGGCGTTTGGGCTCCGATCGCGGTGTAACGCGGCGCGAGATCGAAAAGCTCGCGCTCTATGCCCATGGCAAAAAGAACGTGACGCTGGACGACGTGCAGGCGACGCTCGGCGATGAAGCCGAAGCGCGCGTCGAAGAAGCCATCGATGCGGCGGGCAATGGCGATGTCGCCAAGCTCGACCTCGCGCTGGAGCGGCTATGGATCGCCGGAACGTCGCCAATCCAGGTTGTGCGGCAGGCGATGTCGCACTTCCAACGGCTGCTGCTCGTGAGCGTCGAGAGCAAACGCGGCGAAGGGATCGACGGTGCGATCCGCAAGCTGCGCCCGCCGCTGCATTTCTCGCGCGCGACCGCGTTCAAGAACCAGGCGCAACGCTGGAGCGAAGCCAATCTTCTAGAAGCCCTCGACCAGCTTCTCGATACCGAGGCGCTCTGCAAGACCACCGCCGTTCCCGCCGAAGCCGCCTGCGGCCGCGCGCTGATGAACGTCGCCGCGCGCGCGCGGGCGCGCTGATGCTCAAGATCCGAATCATTCCCTGCCTCGACGTGAAAGACGGGCGCGTCGTGAAAGGCGTGAATTTCGTCGATTTGCGCGATGCCGGCGATCCGGTCGAGCAGGCGATGGTCTATGACGCCGCCGGCGCGGACGAACTCTGTTTCCTCGATATCACGGCGAGCCAGGAGAAGCGCGGTATCCTGCTTGATGTCGTGCGGCGCACGGCCGATGTCTGCTTCATGCCTTTGACCGTCGGCGGCGGTGTGCGGACGCTGGACGACATCCGCGATCTGCTGCTCGCCGGCGCGGACAAGGTCTCGATCATGACCGAGGCGGTGCGCAACCGCGATTTTGTGCGGCAGGCGGCGGAGAAATTCGGCAGCCAGTGCATCGTCGTTGCCATCGACGCCAAGCAGACCGCGCCGGGAAAGTGGGCCGTGTTCACTCACGGAGGACGCAATGCGACCAGCCTTGACGCGGTCGCCTATGCGCGCGAAGTCGCGAGCCTTGGCGCGGGCGAGATTCTGCTGACCTCGATGGACCGCGACGGCACAAGGAACGGCTTCGATCTCGCGCTGACCCGCGCGGTCGCTGACGCAGTCACAATTCCCGTCATTGCGTCGGGTGGTGTCGGAACTTTAGAGCATCTGGTCGAGGGAATCCGCGACGGACACGCCAATGCCGTGCTCGCCGCGTCGATCTTTCACTTTGGCGAAGCGACCATCGCGCAGGCGAAGGAAACTCTGGCGCGCGCGGGATTGCCGGTTCGAATCGTTTAGCTAAGATCGAATCCTATGGACGAGCCCCGCCACGCCACCATCCGCACGACTGTCGCCGCCCGCGGTCCCGATCTGCAGGCGTTTGCGGTCAACAAGCGTCCGCTGAAGATCAGCCGCGGCATGAGCGTCGAAGATGCGTTCCGCGTCACCGTTCTCGAATGTCTGGCGCATGTGGCGAGCAACGTCGGCGCGGTCACGCGCTCGCGCGATGTCGAGGGCCTGCACCAGCTGCGTGTGGGATTGCGCCGTCTGGCCGTGGCATTTTCGTCCTTCGGCGAGGAGTTTCTGACGCCCACGCTCCGCGAGCTGCAGGAGCGGACGAAGACCTTCAGTTCGGCCATTGCCCCCACCCGCGATCTCGATGTGTTCGCGGACGAATTGCTCGGACCGCCGGAAAAAGCCGCCGGCGATGACGCATTCGTTTTGCTGCGCGAACGGCTGGAGCGCGCGCGGGCGGAGTCCTGGGACCGCACCGTCGATCACATCGCCAGTGTCGAATTTGCGATTTTGCTGGACGATGTTGCCCTCGCCGCGCAGAGTCGAAGCTGGGCTTCCGCCAGCGGGATCGACCTGCGCAGCCGCATCGCTGTGCGCGCGCCGGTGAAGTCGGTCGCGCCGCGCATGCTGGACGAATATCTCATCAAGGCGCGCAAGCGCGGGCGCCGCGTGGACGATCTCGATCCGCGCGCGTGCCATCGCCTGCGCATCTCGCTGAAGAAGATGCGTTATGCGGCGGAATTCTACGGTCCGCTCTACGGGAAGAAGAAGGTCAAGACATACATCGCGGCGATCAAGGAGCTTCAGGAATTGCTCGGCGCGCTCAACGATGTCGCGCAGGTGCGCGCGACGCTGTCACAGCTGACGCTTGATGAGACACTGAGTTCGCGCGCGCAGGCCGATCTGTGCTTCGCCTCCGGCATCGTCAATGGCTGGCATTGCGCGCGCGCCGTGCGGCTCAGCGGCAAGGCGCTCAGGCGCTGGGACAAGTTCAAGCACATCGAACCGTTCTGGGTCTGAGATGCGTCAGGCCATCAACGCAGCGAAAGCGTCCGAATATCCCGCAAATATCCAAGCGATCCTGAAGCGGCAGGCGCCGTGCTCGGCATGGTTGAACCAGCACTTGCTCGAGATCGATACCGAAACCGGTTTCGCGAGGATCGCCTATGATCTCGGCGAGCCGCATTTCAACCGCTTCGGCGCGTTGCATGGCGGCGCCATCGCCTGCGTGATGGACGATGTGCTGGCGGTTGCCGCCGGGCTGGTTCTGCAATGGGGCGAGATTGCACCGACGCTGGAGATGAAAGTCTCTTATCTTTCGCAAGGCGCTGCCGGCCGTCACATCGCCGAAGCGAAAGCCATCAAGCGCGGGCGGCAGATCAACTTCCTGGAAGCGACGCTCGCAAATGCCGACGGCAAAATGATCGCGACATCCACCGCGACGATCATGATCGCGGCGATGAAGAAGAAATAGGCGTCAGCCCAGATTCCACAGCGCGTCTTTGCCGAGTTCTTTCTCGACGAACGCCGCATGCGCCTCGATCTCGATCTGCGTGACGCGCTCCGCCAACGGTTCCGGACGGGCGCGCGCAATGCGCACTTCGGTGATCGACACGACAGTGGCTTCGTCCTGCGGCGACAGCAGCAGCTTCTTTTGCCGGCCGCCGAGCAGCTCCTGATAGACCTGCGCGGTGAGCTGCGAGTCGAGCAACGCGCCGTGATAATTGCGCGAGGTCAGATCGATGTTGAATCGTCGGCACAATTCGTCGAGCGAATAGCGCGCGCCGGGGATTTTGCTCTTGGCGATGTCGATGGTGTCGATCGCGCGCGACAGGGAGATCGGCGGCCGCTTGGTGCGGTGCAATTCCGAATTCAGGAATTTGATATCGAAGCTGGCATTGTGAATCACCAGCGGCGCGTCGCCGAGGAATTCGAGAAATTCCTCGACGACATCCGCGAACAAGGGCTTGTCGGCCAAAAACTCATTGGTGAGGCCGTGCACCTTCTGCGTTTCGAGCGGCACGTCACGCTCGGGATTCAGATAGGCCTGAAAGGTTTTGCCGGTCGGAAAGTGATCGAAGAGCTCGACGCAGCCGATCTCCACCACCCGATGTCCATCTGCGGGATCGAAACCGGTCGTCTCGGTATCGAGCACGATCTCACGCATGCCGCTTCGCCCTCAGCGTTTCCACAATCGCCTTCGCCTGAGCGAAGGCATGATCGAGGCCCTTGTCGGTTTCAACCACAAAATGGGCTTTTGCACGCTTTTCTTCATCGGGCATCTGGCGAGAGAGAATCTGGTCAAACATTTCCGGCGTCATGCCCGGACGCTCAAGCACGCGTGCGCGCTGTACAGATGCGGGCGCGGAGACCACCACGACCGCATCCATGCGCGTATGGCCGCCGGTCTCGAACAGAAGCGGGATGTCCTGCACCACCATTTCTGCGCCGTCGGCGATCGCCCGCGCCATGAAGGCGCGATTCTCTTCCGCTACGAGCGGATGGACGATGGCTTCGAGTTTTTTGAAAGCAGCTTCATCGCCGGCAAGCTGTTTCGACAGCGCCGCACGATCCACGCGGCCGTCATGGACCGCGCCAGGGAAGGCTTCCGCAATCTTTGCAACTGCCGCACCGCCGGGTTCATAAAGCCGGTGCACCGCCGCATCGGAATCGTAGACCGGGATACCGAGCTTAGCGAACATCTTTGCGGTCTCGCTTTTGCCCATTCCGATGGAACCGGTGAGGCCGATGAGGAATGGCCGCTCAGCCATCGGCGAGGGCCTTTTCCAATTCGCGGCGCAGGGCCGATGTGACTTTCGGCTCGACGCCGAAGAACGCTTTGAACGCGGGCACCGCCTGATGCATCAGCATGCCGAGACCATCGACGGTCTTGAGGTCCAGAGCGCGCGCGCGTTTCAGCAAACCGGTCTCGAGCGGATTGTAGACGATATCGCAAACGACAGCGGTCTTCGGCAGCGACTCCAGCTTGATATCGAGCGAAGGCGTGTCCTTCATCCCCGCGCTGGTCGTGTTGATGGCAAGCGCTGCATCGCCCGCGATCTTGTGCCAATCGGTCAGCGCCATAGGCACCAGATCGACATCGACCGACGACGAAAGGTTGGACACAAGAACCTCCGCGCGATGCCGATCGCGATTGAGAATTCGCACTTCACCGGCGCCCAGTTCCGACAGCGCGAGAACAGCCGCGCGCGCGGCGCCGCCGGCACCGAGCAGAATTGCGGGCTTTCCGCCAAGCGATACACCTGCCTCTCGCAGACTCGCGGCAAGGCCGGGTGTGTCGGTGTTGAGGCCTTCGATTGCGCCATCTTCGTGGAAAATGAGCTGGTTCACGGCACCGGCGGCTTTTGCGGGTGCATCGACCCGATGAGCGACGGCGAAGGCCGCTTCCTTGTGCGGCACCGTCACGCTCACACCACGATACCCTTCGCTTTGCAGAGAGCGCAGCGCCGTCGAGAATTCCGAACGCTCCACCGGCAGCGCGACGAAAGAACCGGCGATGCCGTATTCCTTCAGCCAGTGGCCGTGAAGGCGCGGCGACAGGCTTTGCGACACCGGCCAGCCGATAACGCCCGCAAGTCTGGTCTGTTCGCTCATGGCTCCAGCACACCGTGGTCGCGCAAAGCTGCCAGAAGCGGCAACAGCGACAATCCCAGGATCGAGAAATAGTCGCCCTCAACCCTATCGAAAAGCTGCGCGCCCGGGCCTTCGAACCTGTAGCAACCGACGCTGCCCAACAACCGATCGCCTTCGGCTTTCAGATAGGCACCCAGAAATCCGTCGCTGAAATCCCGCACCCACAGGGTGCAGATTTCCGTGTGGCGCCAGATCGGCATGCCGTTCTTTGCCAACACCAACGCACCAATCAATTGGTGTTTTCGGCCGCGTAACTTGCGCAGTTGTGCGGCTGCGTCTTCGAGTGTGTCCGCTTTGCTCACGACGTCATCGTCCAGCATCAGGACCTGGTCCGCGCCAAGCACGAAGTCTTGTGGACGCTTTGTGGAGATGTGCAGGGCTTTCAGTTCTGCGAGCCGCTCTGCAATGGCGCGGCCGTCCGCGCAACGCATGCCATTCTTGATCGAATCTTCGTCGATCCGCGCCGGATGCACTGTAAACGGCACTCCGGCATCGCGAAGGATCTGCGCCCGACTGCTGCTTCCCGACGCGAGAATGAAACTCATGCGTTCGCGACCATGCGCTCGGCGATCAGATTGATGATGGCCGCGGCGGTTTCCTCGATCGAGCGGCGCGAAACGTCCAGCGATGGCCAATCGTGCTGCTCGAAAAGCTTGCGTGTCGCATTGATCTCCGCGCGGACGCTGTCGACTTCGACATAGTCGGTGTCGCGGCTCTCGCCCATTGTGGACAACCGGTTGCGGCGGACCTGGATCAGACGCTCAGGCGAAGCCCACAGACCGACAATCAGCGGCGCCTTCGCGGTTAGAAGTTGCGGCGGCAACGGAATTCCGGGAACGAGCGGCACGTTGGCGGCGCGCAGCCCACGGATCGCGAGATACACACAAGTCGGTGTTTTGGACGTGCGGCTGGCGCCGACGAGGATAACTTCAGCTCCATCGAGAGTCTCGAGCGATTGTCCGTCGTCGTGCTGAATCGTGTAGTTCAGTGCCTCGATGCGCAACAGATAGCGTTGGTCGACTTCGTGCTGGCCGCCGGGCCTGTGGGTTTCCGATGTGCCGAGGAACTGGCGCATCATCGACACGGGCGCCTCCAGCACATCGAGGCACGGCACCGAGAGCACGGTGCATTGCGCAACGAGCTCATCGCGAAGCTCAACACTCGCGAGGGTGAAGAACACGAACCCTGGATTTTCGCGGATGTGCTCAACCGCGCGCTCGAGCTGACGGCGGCTTCTGACCAAGGTGTAGGCATGCTCCACCACGGTCACGTCTTCGAACTGCGCGAGCGCGGCCTTTGCGATCGAGTTCAAGGTCTCGCCGGTCGCATCCGACACCTGGTGGATATGGAACGTTTTACTCACAAATCCATTCCTCTTTCACACACCGCACGGTGCATTTCCCCACCATAAACCAAACCGCGCACACTTGCGCCTCTACACCACAGCTTCGTCCCCAGGATCAGCTACGCCCTGTCGATAGCCTCCCGGATCGCGTCGATTAGCAGGTCCTTGAGTCTCCTCGGTAACCGGCCTACAGAAACGCGATGTCCCCTGACTCCTCCACAACTCACAGCACCTTCTACTTCTCCATCATCCTTTTAGGAGTCTTGTTTTGAAGGAAGAAGAAGGTTTGATCGGTGTATTGAATGGAAAGAACGCTGGAGTACCGCCGATCTGGTTGATGCGTCAGGCTGGCCGGTATCTTCCCGAATATCGTGAGTTGCGTGCGAAAGCTGGTTCGTTCTGGACGATGTGCAACGATCCGGCGATGGCGTCGGAGATTACACTTCAGCCGATCCGCAGATTTGGTTTCGATGCGGCGATTATCTTTTCGGATATTCTGACTGTCCCGTATGCGCTGGGGCGAACTGTGACTTTTACGGAGGGTGAAGGTCCGTCCTTGCCGCCGCTTGCGAGTGTCAACGATCTCGAACGTGATCCTGCGATGTGGCGGAGCAAGCTCGCACCGGCTTATGAGACGCTTAAGAGTGTGCGTAGCGTGTTGGGTCGCCAGTCAACCCTGCTGGGCTTCGCGGGGGCGCCCTGGACCCTGGCGACCTATATGGCGGCAGGGCGAGGTGGTGACGAGCAACGTGCGGCGAGGCTTTGGGGATACCGCGAGCCTGATAGTTTTGATCAGTTGCTTGATCTGCTCGGTGATTGTGTGGCCAACCACCTGATCGCACAGATCGAAGCCGGCGCAGATGCGGTGCAGATTTTCGACAGTTGGGCTTCGGGATTGCCGGCGGCGCAGTTCGGACGGTGGGTTGTTGCGCCGACGAAAAAAATCGTCGCGCAAATACGCACAATTCATCCCAAGGCGAAGATCATTGGATTTCCCCGCGCCGCGACTCTGGCAGGCTATGAGCGTTACGCGAGCGAGACGGGCGTCGATGGACTCTCTCTCGACACGGCGGTGCCAATGGACTGGGCTGCGAAGGCACTGGGCGGTAACATAGCGTTGCAGGGCAATCTGGATCCGATCGCGTTGATTGCCGGCGGCGATGCATTACGTGACGGCGTGGATGCGATCCTCGAGGCAACCCGCGGCGTGCCACATATCTTCAACTTGGGGCACGGGATTCTTCCGGAGACGCCGATCTCCCATGTGGAGGAATTGTTGAAACACGTGCGGGACGCGGCGTGAAGCTCGGCGTTGTCCTGTTCAATCTCGGCGGGCCGGATTCGCCGGAGGCGGTCGAACCGTTCCTGCGCAATCTGTTCACCGATCCTGCAATCATCGCGCTGCCCGGAATTGTGCGAAAGCCGCTAGGGCGTTTCATCGCGAGGCGTCGGGCACCGGTAGCTCGAGAGATTTATGCAAAGATCGGTGGCCGTTCACCGATCGTGGAGGAGACGCAGGCCCAGGCCCGTGCGCTGGAGAAGGCTCTGGCTATGGAAGGCCACGAAGCCAAGGCCGTGATCGCCATGCGCTGCTGGCATCCGTTCAGCGACGGCGCGGCGCTGGCGTTGAAGAACTGGGCGCCGGAGAAGATCGTTCTGCTGCCGCTCTATCCGCAATACTCGACGACGACGACGGCATCGTCTCTCAAGGACTGGGACCGCGCGGCGAAGAAGGCCGGGTTGAGCATTCCGACCGCACAGGTGTGTTGTTATCCGGCAGAATCCGGGTTCATCGCGGCGCTCGCCGAATCTGTGCGGGAGACACTGGCCAGGGCGAAACCGGGCCTGCGCTATCGGTTGTTGCTCTCTGCCCATGGCCTGCCGCAGCGCGTTGTCGCCAAAGGCGATCCGTATCAGTGGCAGGTCGAACAGACTGCCGCGGCCCTTGTGGAAAGGCTGGGGATAGACGGTCTCGACACCACGATCTGCTATCAGAGCCGTGTCGGTCCGTTGAAATGGATAAGCCCGGCAACAGATGCGGAAATCCGCCGTGCCGGCAGTGAAGGCCTTGGCATTGTCGTCACGCCCATTGCATTCGTTTCCGAACACTCTGAAACGCTTGTCGAACTCGATATCGAATATGCCAAGCTCGCGCAGGAATCCGGCGCCGCCGATTATCTGCGTGCGCCGACCGTTGGTGTACGGCAGAGCTTCATCGCGTCGCTGGCCGGCCTTGTGACACGCGCGGCATCGGATAGGCTCTGCCCCGTTCGCTTTGCCCGCTGCGGCTTTCGCGAGGCCCGCCCATGATGATGTTCCTGTCGAACAGCATTCTCTGGATCAAAGCCTTCCATGTGATCAGCGTGATCGCATGGATGGCCGGCATGTTCTACCTGCCGCGCCTGTTCGTCTATCACACCGAGACCACGCCGGGCTCCGCCGAGTCCGAACGTTTCAAGATGATGGAGCGGCGCTTGCTGCGCGCGATCATCAACCCGGCGATGATCGCTACCTGGGTATTCGGCCTCACACTGGCGTGGCTGACCGGCGCGTATGAGGAGCACTGGTTCCAGGCCAAGTTCATGCTGGTGATCGTGATGTCCGGCCTGCACGGCTATTTCGCCGGCCGGGTGCGCGCTTTCGCGGAGGACCGCAACGACAAGCCGGCACGGTTCTACCGGATCCTGAACGAGGTCCCGCCGGTTTTGATGATTGTCATTGTCATCCTGGTAATCGTGCAGCCGTTTTAAGCCTTTCGCCCATTTGCATCGGGGCGAAATCGCGCTATATATCGGGTGTTCCCCAAAGCATCGCGGACGGCAGGCGCAAGGCGCGCACGTCGCCAGACCGGGGAAACCGGTGCGATGCCCGACCAATCTCCGATGATAAATCCGCGGGCGCAGATAGCGCCTCGCCAGAACCGGACCAACCTCCCCTAGTACTCAGGTGTAATTTTCATGACTGTTCAAGACGGCCTGCAAGCGATGAAGCTGCAGGATCTTAAAGACAAATCCCCAACCGACCTTCTGGCGTTCGCCGAGGAGCTCGAGGTTGAGAACGCATCGTCCATGCGAAAGCAGGACATGCTGTTCGCGATCCTCAAGGAGCTCGCCGACCGCAACGTGGAGATTACGGGCACCGGCGTCGTCGAGACGCTGCCCGACGGGTTCGGCTTCCTCAGGTCGCCGGAATCCAATTATCTCGCGGGACCAGACGATATTTACGTCTCGCCCTCGCAAATCCGCCGCTTCGGACTTCGTACCGGCGACACCGTCGAGGGCCCCATCCGTTCGCCGAAAGACGGCGAGCGTTATTTCGCGCTGCTCAAGGTCTCGACCATCAATTTCGAGGACCCCGATGAGATCAAGCACAAGGTCGCCTTCGACAATCTGACGCCCTATTACCCGGACGAGCGCTTCACCATGGAGCTGCCCGATCCGACGGTGAAGGACAAGACCGGCCGCGTCATTGATATCGTGGCCCCGCTTGGCAAGGGACAGCGCTGCCTGATCGTGGCGCCGCCGCGCGTCGGCAAGACGATCATGATGCAGAACATCGCCAAGGCGATCGCGGCCAACCATCCCGAGTGTTACCTGATCGTGCTCTTGATCGACGAGCGCCCGGAAGAAGTGACCGACATGCAGAGGACGGTGAAGGGCGAGGTCATCGCCTCGACCTTCGACGAGCCGGCGACACGTCACGTCCAGGTCGCGGAAATGGTGATTGAAAAGGCCAAGCGCCTGGTTGAGCACAAGCGCGATGTCGTCATACTTCTCGACAACATCACGCGTCTCGGCCGCGCCTACAACACCGTCGTCCCGTCATCGGGCAAGGTGCTGACCGGCGGTGTCGATGCCAATGCCCTGCAGCGCCCGAAGCGTTTCTTCGGCGCGGCGCGTAACATCGAGGAAGGCGGATCGCTGACGATCATCTCCACCGCGCTGATCGACACCGGCAGCCGCATGGACGAAGTCATCTTCGAAGAGTTCAAGGGCACGGGCAACTCGGAAATCATCCTGGACCGCAAGGTCGCCGACAAGCGCGTGTTCCCGTCGATCGACATCCTCAAATCCGGCACCCGCAAGGAAGAGCTGCTGGTCGACAAGGGCACGCTGGCGAAGATGTACGTGCTGCGCCGCATCCTGGCGCCGATGGGCACGATCGATGCGATCGAATTCCTGCTCGACAAGATGCGCGTGTCGAAGACCAATTCGGACTTCTTCGACAGCATGAATACATAATATGGAAGCGCCGCTCAGTCGTGGGCGGCGCGTTCCGTTATCCAGTCCATCAGCGCCAGAAGAACGCCGGACACCACGAATGTCAGATGGATCATGACCATCCATCGCACGCTCCGGTCGTCGATGGTGTCGATCTCCATGAATGCGCGCAGCAGATGGATGGCCGAGATCGCCACGATGGAGGCGATCAGCTTCAGCTTCATGCCGGAGAAATCGATCTTTCCCATCCAGGCCGGGCGGTCGGGATGGTCGCCGATGTCCATGCGCGAGACGAAATTCTCATAGCCTGCGAAAATCACCATCACAAGCAGATTGGCGGCCAGCGACAGGTCAACGAGCGACAGCACCCAGACGATGATGTCGGTTTCCGTCAGGGCAGCGAGCTTGGAGAATTCTTCGACCATGTCGCGGACGAACACGAAGATCAGCGCCGCAAGCGCCGCGACGAGCCCCACATAGAACGGTGCCATCAGCCAGCGGCTGGCGAACAGGAAGCGCTCAAAGGCGCGCTCGGCGGGATTGTCTTTCATCGTTGATTCCCCGTGATCTGTGTGGACGATAGCGCAATCAGACCGTTTTGACTCGGCCCGTTGACCCGGGGCGTTCCGGGGATGAAACTCCAGGCTCTTGCCGGAGAGATGCCATGACCGAACACCCCAGCGACCGCGCCCAATTCCATGCGATGGCGGAAAGCACGCAGGAAGACTGGATGAAGATCGCGGCGGCGTCCGCCGGCTTCAACCGCGATCTGCCGAACCGTGTGCTCGCGCATCTGAAGATGCTGCAGGGCGATTGCGGCGGGTTTGCGGTAGATCGTCTGGAGCATTCGTTGCAATCGGCAACGCTGGCGCACCGCGATGGCATGGATGAGGAATACATCGTCTGCGCGCTGTTGCATGACATGGGCGATATTCTCGCCTCGTCCAACCACGCCGAACTCGGCGCTACTGTGCTGAAGCCGTTCGTGTCGGACGATAATTGGTGGATGCTCCATCATCATGGAATCTTCCAGGGCTATTATTTCTTCCACTATCTCGGTCTCGACCGGAACATGCGCGATCAGTTCCGCGGCCATCCGGCGTTTGAGAAGACCGCGATGTTCTGCGCGCGTCACGACCAAAACGCGTTCGATCCGAACTACGACACCATGCCGCTCGACGCCTTTGTGCCGATGGTCCAGCGCGTGATGGGGCGGCCCAAACGCTCGATCTATCTGCGCGAAGCTGCCGAATAACGACAATGCCCCCGCCGATGCATGACGCCCTGCGCGCTATCATGGGCGCGTATCTGCAGGGCGACCTTGGACCCCTGATGGCTATCGCGTCGGACGACATCGTCTGGGATTCAAACGCGCGCCGATCGCAATTTCGCTTTGGCGGCGTCTTCAAAGGCCGCGTCGGTCTTCAGGAAGCGCTGTCGCTCATCGCAAGCGAATTCGCGATGCTGAAATACGACGTCCAGGAGATCGTGGGCGACGGCGATACGGTCTGGGCGCTGAGCGACGTGATCCTCAGCGACCATAAGACCGGCAAGCGTGCGTGCTTTCGCCTGGCCAATCGTTGGCAATTCAAGGATGGCAAGCTGGTTCAGTCCACTGAGTTCTTCGACACCGCCGGCGTGCTCGCCGATCTGGGCCGCATCTAGGGATTCAGGATTGTTGCGCCGGTGGTCTGGCGCGAATGCAGTGCCTCATGCGCCTTTGCGGCGTCGGCCAGTTTGAATCGCTGATTGATCTGTATCTTCACCGCACCCGACGCGATTACCGCGAACAGATCGTCGGCTGTTTCCTGCAGCTCGATGGCATTGCGCGTGTAGCTCGCAAGTGTCGGCCGCGTCACGTAGAGCGAACCCTTTGCGCTCAGGATCCCAGGTTCGAACGCGGGAACGGCGCCACTGGAATTTCCGAAGCTCACCATCATGCCGCGCACCGCCAGACAGTCGAGCGAGCCGCTCCACGTATCCTTGCCGACGGAATCGTAGACGACCGGCACCCCTTCGCCCTTGGTGATTTCGCGTACCTGCTTCTCCCAATCGGTGTTGCGCGTATTCAGGACGTGGTCGCAGCCATTCGCCTTTGCGAGGGCCCTCTTGTCTTCGTGCCCGACGGTGCCGATGACGGTTGCACCCAGATGCTTCGCCCATTGGCAGGCGATGAGACCGACACCGCCCGCGGCGGAGTGAAACAGAATTGTCTCGCCGGGATTCACCGTATAGGTGCGCATCAACAGGTACTGCGCCGTCATGCCCTTGAGCATCGCGGCCGCAGCGGTTTCGTCGCTTACCTCCGCGGGAAGCTTCACGAGCTTGTCGGCAGAAACGTTGTTCGCTTCCGAATAGGCGCCGAGCGCGCCGGCATAGGCGACACGGTCACCGATCTTGAGTGCCGTTACGCCGCTTCCAAGCGCGTCCACAATACCGGCAGCTTCGCTGCCCAGACCTGAAGGGAGCGGCAGTTTGTAAAGTCCGGAGCGGTGATACGTATCGATGAAGTTCACGCCGATTGCGGTGTGGCGGACGCGGACCTGTCCCGGAGGCGGCGCGGGCAATTCGACGTCAACGAATTTGAGGACTTCGGGGCCACCGACCTGATCGAACCGGATCGCTTTCATGGCTGCAAACTCTCGGGGCTTATCGATGCGTTGATCGGACTTATACCGTTGTATCAGCTCGAGTCAGCGTGGTTCCCGCGCGGAACTTCCGACGTACTTCGCCGCCGTTCCGCCTGCTTGAGCCTGCCATGCGCCAGACGCCGGTCACGTTGCTATCGCGCACGCTCGCAATCTCCTCTATCGCACCTACATCGCAAGCGTAGGTGTCGGGAGTTCTCATGCGTATTACAACATTGTCATTGCTGGGTTTGTTGGTGCCGATGACCGCAATCGCCGCCGACGCGCCGAAAGCGCCGGATGCGCGCGCCATCATCGCCAACTTGCAGAAGGTCGTGACGCCGAACGGCGTAGACCGGCAGATGAAGGTTTCCATCGGTGGTACGCAACAGTGGATCGCGGTACGTGGCCGCGACCTGCGCAACCCCGTGTTGCTGTTCCTTCACGGTGGGCCCGGCGCGCCGGAGATGCCGACAAGCTGGACGTTTCAGAATCCGTGGGAGGACTATTTCACCGTGGTGCAATGGGACCAGCGCGGCAGCGGCAAGACCTACAATGCCAACGATCCGGAGAAAATTCGCCCGACCATGTCTGAGGACCGCATGGAAAAGGACACTCAGGAACTGGTCCAGTATCTGCGCACGACCTATCACAAGGACAAGATCTTCGTGATGGGTCATTCCTGGGGCACGGTGCTTGGATTGCGTCTCGCGCAGGAGCATCCGGAATGGCTTTACGCCTATATCGGCATGGGTCAGATGATCAACACGGTGGAGAGCGAGCGGCAGGGGTATGCCGCGTTGCTGAGGTCGGCGCAGACTGCCCATGACACGCAGGCCGTGAAGGAACTTGGCGCCATCGCGCCATATCCGGAAAAGAACGGTGCGATCCCACTCGACAAGATCAATGTCGAGCGCAACTGGTCGGTGAAGTATGGCCAGCTCAGCTGGAACCGTGACAGCTATGGCTATTACTACCACGCGACGAAGCTGTCGCCGGATTACACCGACGCCGATCTCGATGCGATCGACAAAGGTTCGGAGCTATCTCTCACGGGACTGATGAAGGATTTCGTCGCGGTCGATTTCACGAAGACCACGGATTTCCGCTGCCCGATCATTCTCTTCAACGGCCGCCATGACGACACGGTCTCGGCCAAGCTCGCGGCGGATTGGTTCGAGCATGTGCATGCACCGTCCAAGAAACTGGTCTGGTTCGAGAACTCCGCGCACATGATGCAGATCGAGGAGCCGGGCCGCATGCTTGTGCATCTGGTCGAGGACGTTCGTCCGCTCGCCGACGCGAAATAGATCAGAACCGAACGCCCGGACCGAGAATCGCGACAAACGCGACAGCAGAAATCGCGCCGATCGCCATCCAGACCGGCGATGGCGCAACCGTGACATCTGTCCGCTGACGCAATCCAACAAGCGGTAAACCGATGGCGCCGAGGGATGACGGCAGTGCATCGGTGAGAAGTGTGTGTGGTCCGCGCGGATCGAGATATCCCGCCGCTGCCGAGAGTGCGGCCGCAGCGAGAAACGCCACGATGGCAAATGTCGCTGATCGCATCCCGTTGCCGCCCGGCCAGACATGCGCGAGCATCCGCATCGCGCCGATGTAGAGCGCGAGGCCCGCGGCCGCGAGGCCGATATGCCAGGCGCTGGAGGGCTCAAGCCCTTCGATCAGGAAATGCCAGTCGCCAGTGTGGAACAGGCCGGACTTGATCGCATACCCGACGTTCCAGAAGATCGCATCGGCAAGGAGCAGGACAAGGAACACGCGAAGATTCTGGTTGCTGACCCGGCGCGCGGCGAACCACGTCACAAGGGCGATGGCGATGCCGGTGATCGGTCCCGCGCCATCGATCCAGCGCGAATGGACCGAGCAATCTTCGAATGTCGTATCGACCAGCAGGACCCTGCCGCCGCTCAGGAGGCACGCGCCGCCGTGGCCGAGCGTTTCATGCGCGATATCTGCGGCAGCGTACGCTGTGCAGGCGATGGCGATGAGCGTCAGGAACGACGCCCAGTTTTTCACGCGAGATGCTGCCGGAAGAAGGTCGAGGTGCGGCCGTTGGCGAGATCGGCACATGCCTTGTCGTAGTGTGCGCCGCCGATGCGGGCGAAGGCATGGTCCATCTCCGGATAGACGTGGAGGGTCACGAGCGGGTTCTTGCCCAATCCGTCCTGAATCTTTTTCTGCGCCTCGGGCGGGGTGAACTGGTCTTTGGCCGCGATGTGCAGCATCAGTGGCTTCTTGATGTTCGCCGCTTCCCCCAAACGATCCTGGATGCTCACACCGTAATAGCCCACCGCGGCGTCGATGGTGGTGCGTGTCGCGGTCAGATAGGCAAGCTGCCCGCCGAGGCAGTACCCGACTGCGCCGACCTTTCCGCTGACGCCCGGGCGCGCGCGCAGCGTGTCGATCGTCGCCTGAATGTCGGCCATGCCCTTATCGATCTCGAAGCGGCCCATCAGATCGAAGGCGCGCTTCCATTCCGCATCGGTCTTGTCGGTGAGCTGGACTCCGGGCTCGAGCCGCCAGAACAGATCGGGCGCCAGCGCGAAATAGCCGTGCGCCGCCAAATCGTCGGCGACGTCGCGCATCACCTGATTGACGCCGAAGATTTCCTGAATGACGACGATGCCAGGCCCCTTGCCCGACGACGGCGCTGCGAGATAGCCCGCGAACGCGCCGTCCGGTCCTGAAATCGAGATCTGTTTCGCCGTCATCGCGGGACTCCGTCTTTATTGCGGGCGCATGCCTGTCGTGGGCTGCTGTTGGGGCAGCTGCAGGATTTGGCTGAGCGCGACAGGGTTGTTGATGGGCTGCGAGACCTGACCGCGCTGGCAAATGTAAGCCGTCGGCGTGCCGTTCACCATCTGCAGGTTCTTGGCCGGATGGCCCTCTGGCAGGGCTGCTCCCGACGGCACGACGACCAGAAGCTTGTTCGGAAGGCTGCGGTTCTGAACGGCCGCGATAAGCTCAAGCGTCTTCTGATTGTCGGTTGGTCCGAAGACGACGATCTGCAGATTCGACACGGCGAATTCCAGCCCGTTCAGGAACGTGCCGCAGGAGAGAAACGCACGCGTCACTTCCTGCGCGAAACTCTCGATGAGTTTGTTGCAGCGATCGACATAGATCGTATCGGCGGTCGCCATGCCGAGGCGCGAAAGGACGCCGAGCATGATCGAGTTGGCCGGCGGCTGCGTCTGGTCGAAGATGGACCGTACACGGACGAATAGCGGATCATCGCTGTTGCTGGTGGTGAAATAGCCCCCGCCGAACGCGTCCCAGAAATTCTCGTTCAGCGTATGCACCCAGCGCTGCGCCTGATCGAGAAAGCGCTTCTCGCCGGTTGTTTCCCACAGTGCCAGCGCGGCGCGCGCCATATGCGCGTAATCGTCCGCGAAGCCTGTGTGGCTGCGCTTGCCCGCGCGCCAGGAGTGGAACAGCTTGTCGCCGTCGCCAAGCGTCTTCACGATGAAGTCGAAGGCCTTGACCGCTTCGGCGACCCATTCCGACCTGCGCATCGCGGCGCCCGCATTGGCGAGGGCTGCGATGACCATGCCGTTGGCATCGGCGAGGACCTGATCGTCGCGCATCGGCGCGGTGCGCTTTTGACGGGCGGCGAGGAGCATTCCGGCCTGCTTGTACAGCAGCGATTCATCGGCTTCGGATTGCGGATACGGCGCCGGCGTACCGATGCGGCGCAGCACGTTCTTGCCCTGGAAATTGCCTTCGCGCGTGATGCCGAACGCGGATTTGAATTTCTGCGAGAAGGTGCCGACCAGAGCTGCATCAACTTCCGCTTCGCTCCAGATATAATACTTGCCTTCTTCGCCTTCGGAATCGGCATCGAGGCTGGCTGCGAAGCCGTCCTGCACGCGCATGTCGCGCAGGAGCCATCCGACGGTTTCTTCCAGGCGGTTCTGGCAGAGCGCGTTACGATTGTGCTGGAACACCAGTGTGATGAAATCGAGCAGCAGCGCGTTTTCGGACGTGATCTTCTCGAAATGCGGAACCAGCCAGCGCTCGTCGGTCGCGTAGCGGAAGAAGCCGCCGCCGACATAATCGTAGAGTCCGGCGACCAGCAGCGAATCCAGCGTCTTTGATGACAGCTGGATGAACTGGTTCACGCCCGTGCGCAGATAGGCGCGCCACAGAAACTCGACGAGATGAATTTGCGGGAATTTCTGCGTGCCGTTGAGGCCGCCGTAGAAGACGTCGAATTTCTGTCCGATGGCGATCGCGAATTTGTCGAGCACCGAGGCCTGCAGCGGGCCGCGCATATCGCGGTTCCAGAGATTGTTCAGCTGCTCGGTCAGTGTGGCCGTCGTGTCTTTGACGGCGTCGGACTTGTCGCTGTAGATCTTGGCGACGTCGCCGAGCACGCTTTTGAACGAGGGACTACCGAAGCGCTCTTCCTTGGGCAGATAGGTGGCGGTGAAAAACGGTACGCCCGCCGGTGTCAAAAATACCGTCAGCGGCCAGCCGCCATTGTTGCCCATCGCGTTCGATGCGGATTGATAGAGCTGGTCGAGGTCGGGACGCTCGTCGCGGTCGACTTTGACGTTGATGAAGTTGTCGTTCATCACCGCTGCGGTGTCGGCGTCGGCAAAGCTCTCGTGATTCATCACATGGCACCAGTGACAGGCGTTGTAGCCGATCGACAGCAGGATGGGTTTGCCCGAGGTCTCGGCTGCTTCCAGCGCTTCGCGGCCCCAAGGATACCAGTGAACCGGGTTGTCCTTGTGCAGGAGGAGATAGGGGCTGTTCGACTGGTCGAGCTGATTGCGGCTCATGCTGTGTCCCATGCTGAAAGGCGGCGGACGCAAGGTCCGTGCGGCGTTGCGTTTTGTGTCTGTCTTGGTCAGGCTTCCTTTAGCCGCCCCGCAAGGGGCTCACAAGGCGCAAGCCGAAAAGCAGTTAAACCCATGAAGATTCACGTCGAAATGGACATGACGCCGGAGGAGGCCCGCACCCTGATGGGCCTGCCGGACGTCAAGGCGCTTAACGAGAAAATGCTGGAAGAGATGCAACGGCGGATGCGCGAGGCCCGCGATCCCGAAGCGCTGATGAAGCTCTGGGCGCCGATGGGTCAGGGCTTTGAGCAGTTCCAGAAATTTCTGTGGGACGGCGCCAAGGCGGCGACCACGCCGAAGAAGGGTTGAACCAGGATACGATCTTCGCGCTCTCGACAGCGCCCGGCCGCGCTGGCGTGGCCGTGGTGCGGGTGTCGGGATCGGAGTCCGTGCGTGTCATTGAAGCGCTGACGCGCAAGGCCGCGCCGTCCCCACGAAACGCAACAATGAAGGGCTTTTTCGATGGGTCGGGAAAGCTCATCGACCGTGGGCTGGCGATCTTCTTTCAGGGTCCCGCGAGCTTCACCGGCGAGGACATCGCCGAATTCCATGTCCATGGCGGACGGGCGATTGTCGGCGCGATGCTCGACGCGCTTGCCGCGCTCGGGCTGCGCCCAGCCGAACCCGGCGAATTCACGCGCCGCGCGGTCGAGCATGGCAAGATCGACCTCACCCAGGCCGAGGCCATCGCTGACCTGGTCGATGCCGAAACCGATGCCCAGCGGCGGCAGGCGTTGCGCCAATATGACGGTGCGCTGGCCGAACTCTACGAGGGCTGGCGGGCGGACCTGATCCGCGCGGGGGCATGGGCGGAAGCGGCCATCGATTTCTCCGACGAGGAGCTACCCGCCGATACGCTCGCCCGGACGCGGGCGTCGATCACCGGAATTCTTCAGGACATCCGTGGACATCTGGATGATGCCCGGCGCGGCGAGGTGCTGCGCGAGGGGCTGCACCTAACGGTGATCGGTCCGCCGAACGCAGGCAAGAGTTCGCTGGTCAACGCGCTCGCCCGCCGCGACGTGGCCATCGTGGCCGAGATCGCCGGCACCACCCGCGACGTGATCGAGGTGCGGATGGACCTCGGCGGCTACCCGGTCATCCTGGCCGACACTGCCGGCCTGCGCGACACGGTTGAGGTCATCGAAGCTGAAGGCGTCCGCCGCGCCCGCGCCCGCGCCGAGTCCGCCGACTTGGTTCTGCTGCTGCTCGACGGTAGCGCCGCAGACCCCTTCGCCGGATTGCCCGAAGGCACGCGCGGCGACCTCATCGTGTTCAACAAATCCGATCTCCCCTGGCCCGCGAAACACGACGGTCTTTCGCTCTCGCTCAAGACCGGCACCGGTATGGACGCGATGATCGACGCCCTGACCGCGAAGGTGCGCGAACGTCTGGAGCGCCCAACCGAAGCGCCGGTGCTCACCCGTACCCGCCATCGCCGCGCTCTCGAAGACGCATCGCGCTCCTTAGAGCACGCCCTCACCGCCCCCGACGATCACCCCGAGCTGCTGGCCGAAGACCTCCGCCTCGCACTCCGCGCGCTTGGCCGCATCACCGGCCGCGTCGATATCGAAGACGTGCTGGATGTGGTGTTCAAGGATTTTTGTATTGGGAAGTAATCGATATCCGATCTTACGCTGAATGCATTTGCGCAAACTTTGTCTCATCAACTCCAAGTAACTCTTTGAACGTTTTCTTTTGCGCCTCAAGCACCAATAATTCCGGTTGTGTATAAAAAGGCGTCTTAATGCTGATGAACGGAATTTTACTATCGTTTCGATACTCTTGAACTGCCCCACCCTCGGATTTGCGCCGTCCCCGTTCGAACATCTTTTGATAGCGTCTTGGTGTTACGCCGAAGAAGTGAATGAATTTCACAGATGGAAAATCAGCATACTGCCCTCTATCGCCACCTTCGATCTGAACGGCGTCATTATGAAGTTGGAAGGTTAGACTTTTGGGGTACGGCTCCAGAAAGACGACCTGAGCGAGGCCAGCTGCGATGATATGCTTTGCACAGATATGACATGGAAATGTCGTGCAGTAGAGAACTGCATCGGCACCGCTGCGTCCCGACTTCGCGGCATCGCACAACGCGTTCATTTCCGCATGAATAACCCTCGTATATTCAAGGGCGTCCATTAGCTGGGAATCTTGAATTTTGGGATCTTTTAGAAGGTCTTCGATGTTGCTTGCTTGGCCAACGATTCGAAGAATCTCTGAAAGAATTTCTCGCTTTCGTTGTTCATTGGAATCAAATCCACGGCGAAAATCTCTGTCGTCAAATCGCTCATCGGCCCAATATGTTCCACCCGTCGCTTTTGGAACGTCGTTTGCTCCCAAGCAAATTATTTGACCATGGGGATCGAGAATACAGGCACCCACTTGGCGCGATAGGTCGAGACTTCTAAGCGCCGCGCCGTGCGCCAAATACATTCCGTGTTCCATTTTTGTCGGTGATATTTTGTTCGAAGAGAAGAGAAGTTCACAGAAGCGGCGCACTTGGTCTTCTATGTTAGGAGTGTGTTCGTCGAGGCTGACTATGAAATCCGCATTGTGGAATATCTTGCCAACTTGTTGACCATGAGGTTGAGAGCTTTCATTTTCGTCCGTCTGGACGAGCAACTCGGCTTGGCTTCTGAATGTGTTGATGTTGGAAGAATTCTGACCTGCAGCGAACTTCCTAGCTAAATTGTCCACGCGCGCACCGCGGCGGGAATAGACAGAGACTTGAAAGAACGCTTCACCGTACACCGCACGCATCAGGGCGATCTCTTCTCGACGCTTGAATTGGTGAAGCAGGTAAACCGTTTTGCTGTACTTGTCGGTCTGAGAAAACTTTTCGCGCTTGCGGATTATGTTTGCGATGGTCGTCGCTGCTAAAAAGGAATCGTCAGAAAAGGTTTCACGAAGTTGATCTCCATACTTGATATATGAATCGTATCGCGCTTGCGGCGGCGCCGTCGCAAGCGCAGTGTTGGGGACGATATTCAGTTTCAGAATTTGATAGATGTCGGTGACTTTAAGCTCGACCACATTGTATTCTTGAGCTTTGAAATAGTCGCGAAACGCGCAAACAGCTTGGTCTAAATCAGCTCCGATCGGCGCCACAAAGCCGAAAAATAGTTCCGGAAATTTGATACGTTCTATGAGCGTATTCATGATTCCACTCTCACAAAATGCATGTTACTGATTCCATATCGTGGGAGACGACAATGATTGTTCGAGACAAGAAGTCTATTCATGAGATCGAAAGAGACATCGAAAAACTCCACGAAAAGCACTCCAAGTCTATCGACGAGTGGATGAAATCCCGGATCGAGGAAATCGAACGGGCTCAGAAGAAATCGTTGCAAATCAAAGACGTTGCGTGACTGCAGAATATCCGCTCCGCTAAGGGTTGCAATTCAGACCGCACAATTCTTGGGGGAAGAACTAAGCCGTACGTATTTTAAGACCAATTGGCGATAGGCAATTCGCTTGCTCTCTGAGTCACTTGGCGCGTATTGACCCGCGCATGAGCGCGTTTGACGTCATCGTCATCGGTGGAGGGCATGCGGGCTGCGAGGCGGCGGCGGCTTCCGCGCGGTTTGGGGCGCGCACGCTGTTGCTCACGCACAAGCTCGAGACTGTTGGCGAGATGTCTTGCAATCCCGCGATTGGCGGGGTCGGCAAGGGGCATCTGGTGCGCGAGATCGATGCGCTGGATGGCGTGATGGGAAGGGTCGCGGATGCGGGGGGTATCCAGTTCCGGATGCTCAACCGCCGCAAGGGCCCCGCCGTGCGCGGGCCGCGCGCCCAGGCGGATCGCAAGCTCTATCGCGCCGGGATGCAGGCGGCGCTGGCAGCCCAGGACAATCTCACCATCCGCGCCGCAGCGGTTGAAGATCTTCTGATCGCGGACAACCGCGTTGTTGGAGTCGTCGCTGCGAGCGGCGAGACGATCCGCGCCGGCGCCGTGGTGCTGACCACAGGCACGTTCCTGAACGGTCTCATCCATATGGGCGAGACGAAGATTCCCGCTGGCAGAGTCGGAGATGCGCCGAGCGTCGGGCTCTCGAAAAGGCTGTATTCCTTGGGTTTGGCGATGGGCCGGCTTAAGACTGGCACACCGCCACGGCTTGACGGCGCGACCATCGATTGGGCCGCGCTTGAGGTGCAGCATGGCGACGATCCGCCCTCGCCGTTCTCGTTCCTGACCGAGCGCATCACGACGCCGCAGACCGTCTGCCACATCACGCGCACGACGCCTGAGACCCACGCGATCATCCGCGCCAACCTGCACCGCGCGCCGATCTATTCCGGCCAGATCGAGTCGACCGGGCCGCGCTATTGCCCCTCCATCGAGGACAAGGTCGTGCGTTTCGCCGCGCGCGACAGCCACCAGATCTTCCTCGAGCCTGAGGGGCTGGACGACGACACGGTCTATCCCAACGGGATTTCGACCTCCCTGCCCGAGGACGTGCAGATCGCGCTTCTCAAGACCATTCCGGGTCTGGAAAACGTCGGCGTGCGGCGGCCGGGTTACGCGATCGAATATGATTACGTCGATCCCCGCGAGCTCAGCGCGGCGCTGGAAGTCAAGCAAATCAAAGGCTTATACCTCGCCGGCCAGATCAATGGCACGACGGGATACGAAGAAGCGGCCGGTCAGGGTCTGATGGCCGGGCTGAATGCGGCGCGTGCTGCGGGCGGCAACGATCCGCTGATCCTCGACCGCGCCTCCTCCTATATCGGCGTGATGATCGACGATCTGGTGACGCGTGGCGTGAGCGAGCCCTATCGCATGTTCACCTCCCGCGCCGAATACCGCCTGTCGCTGCGCGCCGACAATGCCGACCAGCGGCTGACGCCGGTTGGCATGAGCGCGGGATGCGTTGGGAGCGTTCGTGCTGAGTCGTTCGATACGAAGATGGCGGCGTTGGCCGAAGCGCGCGAGACGATGCAGACGCTGACCCTCACCCCGAATGAGGCGCAGAAGCATGGCATCGCAATCCGGCTGGATGGCGTGCGGCGCGATGCGATGAGCCTGCTCTCACTGCCGAACGTGGATTTTCGGACGATTTCGGCGATTTGGCCCCAGCTCGAGAGCATTCTGGCTTCCATCCGCGAGCAGATGGAGATCGACGCCCAGTACGCTGGATATCTGGACCGCCAGGATGCCGACATTCTCGCTTTCCGACGGGATGAAGGCCGCATCCTGCCCGCCGATCTCGATTATGCAGCAGTTCAGGGCCTTTCCACAGAGATCCGCCAGAAGCTTGGCCGAATCCGGCCCGCCACATTGGGCCAGGCTGCCCGGATTGATGGAATGACGCCTGCTGCGCTCACCCTCGTGCTCGCGCACGTTCGCGCTGGTTCGCGGCGCGTCGCCTGACGCGTTTCATGTGAAACAATTCGCCTTTCTGTGGGCTCATCCTTCGACAAGCTCACCCTTCGACAAGCTCAGGGTGAGGGGGTATGCAGTCCTCATGCTGAACCCGTCAGAGCATGAAAGAACTTTCGGTCCGGAGGAATTTGCCGCGGCGACCAATGTTTCTCGTGAAACATTGTCCCGGTTGAAGGCTTATGTCGGACTCTTGGAAGATTGGAACAGTCGCCACAACCTCGTTTCGCCAGGCTCTCTCGCCGATGTGTGGCGAAGGCACGTCTGGGACAGCGCCCAGCTTCTCCGTTTCCTTCCCGAAAACACCAAAACAGTCGCCGATCTTGGCAGCGGGGCGGGTTTTCCCGGTCTGATCCTGGCCGAGCTTCTGCGCGACCGGGCGCGAGTCACGCTGTTCGAGGCGACAACCAAGAAGTGCGCATTTCTGCAGGAAGTCGGCGACCGGCTTGGGTTGAACCCAAAAATTCGCAACACTCGTATGGAAGATGTCGAGCGCCTGCCGTTCGATGTTGTGACTGCGCGTGCCTGTGCGCCTCTCACCAAGCTTCTTGGGTATGCACAGAATTTCGCGAACGCCGATACGGTTTGCCTGTTTCTTAAAGGACAAAATGTGGGGTCTGAATTGACCGACGCCCACAAACACTGGAAAATGAACCTCCAGCAGCACCCCAGCCTGACGGATCCGTCCGGCTGCATACTGGAGATCCGGGAGCTAGCCCATGCCCACCCCAGCCAAGCGTCCCCGCGTCCTGGTCGTCGCCAACCAGAAGGGCGGCGTCGGTAAGACGACGACAGCGATCAATCTCGGCACCGCGCTGGCCGCAGTGGGTGAGCCGACGCTTGTCATCGACATCGATCCACAGGGCAATGCTTCGACCGGCCTGGGCGTCGGCCGCAGCGAACGCAAGCTTACGACCTATGACGTGCTGATGGGCGAGGCGACCATCGCCGATGCCGTCATGCCGACCCGAATTCCCCGGCTGTCACTCGTGGCATCGACCGTCGATCTCTCCGGTGCGGAGCTCGAGATGATCGATATGGAGCGGCGCAATTACCGTTTGAAGGATGCGCTCGCCGAATACTCCGCACACGGATCAAATCAATTTTCCTACGTGTTGATCGATTGTCCGCCGTCGCTGACCCTGCTCACGGTGAATGCGATGGCCGCAGCCGACGCCGTTGTGGTGCCGCTGCAATGCGAGTTTTTTGCGCTGGAAGGTTTGAGCCAGCTGCTCAAGACGATCGATCTCGTGCGCGCCAATCTGAATCCGCAACTGGAAATCCAGGGCATCGTTCTGACCATGTTCGACAAGCGCAACAAGCTGTCGGACCAGGTCGCCGCCGATGTGCGCGAGAATTTGGGCGAGAAGGTTTATGCGACGGTGATCCCGCGCAATGTGCGTATCTCCGAAGCGCCAAGCCATGGGCTTCCGGCGCTGGTGTACGATCTCAAATGTCCGGGCAGCCAGGCGTACATCAAGCTCGCCGGCGAACTGATCCAGCGCGAACGTCTGCGGGTGGCGGCGTGAACGCGAAGGCGACAGACGATCATCGTCCGCGCGGACTGGGCCGCGGCCTATCTGCGCTGATCGGCGACGAGTCCGGACCGACGCGGGGCGAGGTGGCGGCATCGAAATCGGCGCGCACGCTGCCCGTCGCGTTCCTCAAACCCAACCGCTTCCAGCCGCGCAAAAGTTTCGCGCCGGAGGATCTGAATGATCTGACGGACTCCATCCGCGAGAAGGGTGTTCTTCAGCCGATCCTCGTCCGGCCGGTGAAGGGCGAGGCGGACACCTTCGAGATCGTGGCTGGCGAACGGCGCTGGCGCGCGGCTCAGCTCGCCAAGCTTCACGACGTGCCGGTGGTCGTCCGCGAGATGAGCGATGCGGAATCTCTTGAGCTCGCCATCGTCGAGAACATCCAGCGCGCGGACCTGAACGCGATCGAGGAGGCGACGGCCTATCAACAGCTGAAGGACGAGTTCCACTACACCCAGGAACAGATCGCCAAGGAGGTCGGCAAGAGTCGTCCCCACATCGCCAACACCCTCCGCCTGCTGCGGCTGCCGGAAAGCGTTAAGGCGATGCTGCGTGACGGACGTCTGACCGCCGGCCATGCCCGAACATTATTGGATGCTGCCGACCCGGAGGCCCGCGCACTTGCGATTATCAAGGGCGGATTGAATGTCCGCGAAGCTGAACAGCGTTCAGTAAAGCAAAGGCCGTTGCGCGGTGGACAAGTCCAAAAGGACGTCAACATAGCCGCCATTGAATCAAATATTTCCAGTATCTTAGGGCTGAATGTTGAGATCGTACACAAAGGGGATAAAGGTGGGGATATCCGAATCCGCTACAAATCTCTGGAGCAGTTCGACGATCTGATTCGCCGACTCAGCAAGGCGCCGTAACGTCTCTAAGAGTCTGAGAATTAAGTATAATATGACACTTGACTAACAACGCTGAACACCGTTTACCACAGCAAGCGCTTGTTGTGGATCTATCTTTCCATCAAACAGCGCGCGCCCAATCACAACGCCCTCGATATTTGGCTCGTTCGCGGAAATCAGCGCTTCAATATCGCCGATCCCGCCGACACCACCGGACGCTATAACGGGGATTCGAATGGCCTCGGCAAGCGCGGCGGTCGCTGCAACGTTCACCCCACCGAGCAGCCCATCTCCATCGACATCGGTGAACAGAATCGCGGCAACGCCGGCATCCTCGAAACGGCGACCGAGGTCGGCCGGTGTCTGATCCGATACCTCGGCCCAGCCCTCGGTCGCGATTTTGCCGCCAACCGCATCGGCGCCAACGACAATCCTGCCCGGAAAAGTGCGGGCGGCTTCTTTCACCAGCGTCGGATTCTTGAGCGCGACGGTCCCCAGGATCACCCGCGCAATTCCGGCCGCGAGCCAGCTTTCAATCGCGGTCATGTCACGGATGCCGCCGCCGAGCTGGATAGGGAGCTTCGTCGCCGCCCGGATCGCTCGGATGGCATCGGCGTTGGCGGACTTGCCTGCAAAAGCTCCGTCGAGATCGACACAGTGCAGCCAGGAAAAACCGGCGCGCTCGAAGATCAGCCCCTGCGCAGCCGGATCATCATTGAACACTGTCGCTGACTCCATGGCGCCACGCCTCAGCCGAACGCAGCGCCCGTCTTTAAGATCGATAGCCGGAAAGAGGATCACGGCCGCCACTCCAGAAAGTTGCCGAGCAGGGCGAGGCCGACGGCCTGGCTCTTCTCAGGATGGAATTGCGTGCCCACGATATTGTCGCGTCCGACCGCAACGGTGAACGCGCCGCCATAGTCGGACGTCGCCAGCACGTGCGCTGGATCGGTTGTTGTCATCGCATAAGAATGGACGAAATATGCATGCGCGCCTGCTGCGATCCCTGCAAACAAGGGATGTGACCGCGTCATGTTGAGTTCATTCCATCCGATCTGCGGAATCTTCAAGACTGGACCCGAAGGGGAGAGCTTCACAACTTCGCCCTCGATCCAGCCAAGTCCTTCGTGATCACCAAATTCGCGTCCGACGCTCGCCAACAACTGCATCCCGACACAAATGCCGAGGAACGGCGTACCGCGTGTCAGCACGGCCTCGTCAAGCGCGTCCCTCATCCCGGCGATGGCGGAAAGTCCTTTCATACAGTCGCCGAACGCGCCGACACCGGGAAGAACGATCCGCTCAGCGCGCGCGACAATCGCGGGATCAGACGTGACAACGATTTCGTGTCCGCCCGCGTGCTCCCGCGACGCGCGCGCGAGCGCCTTCTCCGCGGATCGCAGATTGCCCGAACCGTAATCGACGAGCGCGACGACACCGGCCATCACACGCCGGGCTCGAACCACGCCACCTCGTCCTGTGTCGCCGCGCCGGCAAGGTTGAGGAAGTCGAGTTCGGACATTACGCCTAATCCTGATCCATCTTCAGCGCAGCGATGAAGGCTTCCTGCGGAATGTCGACCTTGCCGAACTGGCGCATCTTTTTCTTGCCCTCTTTCTGCTTGTCGAGGAGCTTGCGCTTGCGGGAGATGTCGCCGCCGTAGCATTTCGCGGTAACGTCCTTGCGCATCGCGCTGATGGTCTCGCGCGCGACGACCTTGCCGCCGATGGCGGCCTGAATTGGAATCTGGAACAGGTGACGAGGAATCAGCTCTTTCAGCTTCTCGCACATCGCGCGGCCGCGCGCTTCGGCGCGCTGCTTGTTGACGATCATCGACAGCGCATCGACCGGTTCGCCGTTCACAAGGATCGACAGTTTCACCAGATCGCCCTCGACATATTCCTCGATGTGATAGTCGAAGCTCGCATAGCCCCGCGAAACCGACTTCAGACGATCGTAGAAATCGAACACGACCTCGTTCAGCGGCAGGCGATAGATCACCATCGCACGGTTGCCGGCATAGGTGAGTTCGACCTGCTCGCCACGCCGGTCCTGACAGAGCTTCAGCACGGCGCCGAGGTGTTCGTCGGGAACCAGGATCGTTGCTTTGATCCACGGCTCCTCGATGAAGGCGATCCGCACGACGTCGGGCATGTCGGCGGGATTGTGCATCTCCTTCATCGTCCCGTCGGTCATATGCATGCGGTAGATCACGCTCGGCGCGGTCGCGATCAGTTCAAGATTGAACTCGCGCGACAGACGTTCCTGCACGATCTCAAGATGGAGAAGCCCTAAGAACCCGCAACGGAAGCCGAAGCCAAGCGCCGCGCTCGTCTCCATCTCGAAGGTGAAGCTTGCGTCGTTGAGGTGCAGACGACCGAGCGCGTTACGCAGATCTTCGAACTGCGCGGCATCGACCGGAAACAGACCGCAGAACACGACCTGTTGCGCGGGTTTGAATCCGGCGAGCGGCGTTTCGGTGCTTCTACGCTCGTCGGTGATCGTGTCGCCGACCTGCGTATCGGCCACCTGCTTGATCTGCGCGGTGATGAAACCGACTTCGCCGGGTTGCAGGCTCTCGACGTTGACCTTCTTGGGCGTAAACACGCCCACCTGTTCGACCTGATAGACGGCATCGGCCGCCATCATGCGGATCTTCTGACCCTTGCGCAGCTCGCCATCGACGACGCGCACGAGAACGACGACGCCGAGATAGACGTCGTACCAGCTATCGACCAGCAACGCCTTCAGCGGCGCGTTGATGTCACCCTTCGGCGCAGGAAGGCGATGGACGATGGCCTCAAGCACTTCCTCGATATTCAGGCCGGTCTTCGCCGAAATCGGAATCGCCTCGGTCGCATCGATGCCGATGACGTCCTCGATCTGCTGACGGACGCGCTCCGGCTCGGCGGCGGGAAGATCGACCTTGTTGAGAACCGGCACGATCTCAAGTTTCGCATCGATCGCCTGATAAACATTGGCGAGAGTCTGTGCCTCCACACCCTGGCTTGCGTCCACGACTAGAAGTGCGCCTTCGCACGCGGCGAGACACCGGCTGACCTCATAGGCGAAGTCGACGTGGCCGGGCGTGTCCATCAGGTTCAGCGTGTAGGTCTCGCCGTTGCGCGCCTTGTAGGCGAGGCGGACGGTCTGGGCCTTGATGGTGATACCGCGCTCACGCTCGATCTCCATGGAATCGAGCACCTGGTCCTTCATCTCGCGCGTGGAGAGCCCGCCCGTGAACTGGATCAGGCGGTCGGCCAGGGTCGATTTCCCATGGTCGATATGCGCCACGATGGAAAAATTGCGGATTTTCGCGAGTTCGGTCATGAGGCGCGGTCTATAACGGGGGGCAGAACCCGCGTCCAGCCGCCTATTTTCGGGCTTTCAGGAGCGCGAAGAGGGGCAAAAGCGCCAACAATTCCGCCGCCACCGCTACGGCAACCAGTGCGGTGTAGGAGATGTCATAGAGCACCCCCAGCGCCGCGCTGCCCGCAAACCACGCGATCCCGAAGATGGCTGAGAAAATGCCAAACGCATTGGCGCGTGCGCTGTCCGATACCAGACGCGCGACACCGGCATTCAACGCCGATGTTTCAACGCCCAGCGCAACGCCCCAGCAAAGCGTACCGACGATAGCGTCGATTTGGCCGCCGAGAAAAACGAGCGGTGGCGTGACCGCTGCAATGAGAATCGCCGGGACCAGCACGCGGAATCCGATCCTGTCGAACAGGCGTCCGAAGACGAGCGCACCGACGCCGGTCGCACCCATCGCGACGGCATAGAGCACTGGTATGATCGCGGGCTCGATGACCTTCACCTTCGCCAGGTGATAGGCAATCAGCGGCCAATCCGCGAAGCCGAACGCGACGAGGCCCGCGCTCGCGGCGTAGAGCCAGAATGCCGTCGGCAAAGCACCGTCGGGCGATTCCATTGCCACCTTTGGTGCGGCGCGTCCTGCCGCCGGATAACGCAGCGACACACCGATCACGATCAGCACCGTGATTGTCGCCGGAACGCCAAGCCACAAGAACGCGTCGGTGTAGGCGCCGTGACGCGCCAGCACGAGTGCGGTGATGAGCGGACCGATCAGCGCGCCGGTCTGGTCCAGCGCCTCGTGCAGCCCGAACGCCCAGCCCTGTCCGATCTGGTCACCGGCGCGGCTCATCATGAAATTGGCCGCGGGATTGCGGATCGCCTTGCCGGTGCGCTCCAGGATGATGAACAAAGCCGCCATCCACCACACGCCGGCGAAGGCCATCAAAGGCACCGTTGCCATCTGAACCGCATAGCCAAGGAGAGTAATGGGCCAGTAGGCGCGTGTGGCTGAAGCGAATTTTCCCGATGCCAGCCGAAGCAGATAGCCGAACAGCTCGCCCGTGCCTGCGATGATACCGACCGCAGTGCCCGTCGCGCCGAGTAGCGCCAGGTAAGGCCCGGTGATGCCGCGCATGCCCTCGTAGGCCATGTCCGCGAACAGACTGACGATCCCGAACGCCACGATGAAGGCGAGAGCGGATTTCTTGTCGAAGGTGTCGGTCATGGCGCTATGATCGGAGGATGGCGAAACACTACAAGAAACCGGCGGCGGCCAAGGCGCAAGACACTCTTTCGGAGCTATGGCCGGGTCAGTCGGTCGAGTTGCTCAAGGCGCTGCATATCCTCACCCGCGACGGCGCGCTGAACGCGGATTCACGGCGCAAACTCAAACAGGTGCAGCATCTGGCGAACCTGATCAAGCCTGCACTGGACGCGGCGTTCGCAGAGGAAGATCAGCCCGTGCTCGCCGATCTTGGCGCCGGAAAATCCTATCTCGGCTTCATTTTGTACGACCTGTTCTTCCGCAAGGAAGGTCGCGGCGTGGTCTATGCCGTCGAGGCGCGGCCCGATCTGATCGAAGCGTCAAAAGCGATTGCGGCGGCGAGCGGCTTCGACCGCATGCACTTCGTCGATAGCGCGATCCGCGATGCGGCGCTGCCGGATGGCAAGGCGGACATCGTTACCGCTCTGCATGCCTGTGACACCGCTACGGACGAGGCGATCCTGTTCGCCCTTAGACAGGATGCGAAGTTCATCGCACTTGTCCCGTGCTGTCAGGCGGAGCTCGCATCGGAACTCGAAGGCTCGAAGAAGCCGGAGCGCCAGCTTTGGCGTCATCCGATCCAGCGCCGCGAATTCGGCGCGCATCTGACCAATGTGCTGCGCGGATTATTCCTCGAAGCGCATGGCTACAAGGTGCGCGTCACCGAACTCACCGGACTCGAACATTCCCTCAAGAACGAATTCATTTTTGCCGAGCGCCACCAGCGCGCAAACGCCGCCGCAAAAGCCGAATACGAACGGCTCACGGAGCAATTCGGTGTGCAGCCTCAGCTTCTGAAAATTGCAGCCTAGACGAGGTGTAGTTTCGGTGTGTTGTTCTGCTCGGCGCGGGGCTCGAGCTCGCCACGCTCGAATGCTGCATGCCATTCGTCAAAATTCCGGCCGCTGCCGCGTGCATGGAAATAGAGACGTTGCGCCAACGCGCGGGCAGGCGCGGTCATCAGCATGGCGTTGATCAGCGCGTTCGGTGGCGCGAGATCGAGCATGCGGCGCATCGCTTTCTTCATGCGGTAGCGTGGCGCCTCCTGTGCCAGCAGTTTTACCGGATGCGGTCCGCGGTCCTCCATCCAGTCTGAAACAAGTTGCGCCGCGCGCCGTCCGAAATGCAGCGCCGTATGAATGCCGCCACCGGTGACGGGCGACACCATGCCGGCTGCGTCGCCGATCAGCATTACGCGGCCATGGCCGATGTTGCGCAACACGCCGCCCGTCGGGATCAATCCGCTGCGCCGCTCGCGGACGCGAATGTCCTTCAGATCGCACAAGGTGCGCATGCGGTTCAGAAGTGCCACCATGTCCGGCTTGTATGACCTGTTCGCGGCGACGCCGATCTGTGTGCCGTTCACGCCGGGAACGGCCCACGCGATGTATCCCGGCGCGATCTCGCTGTCGGCGAAGCAGTGCAGGAAGCGCGGATCGACCGGAAGCGAGTCACATTCGATCTCGAGTCCGGCGAGGAAATGTTTGTTCTGCGAGAGGCCGAAACATTCGGCGACACGGCTCCGCGCACCATCGGCGCCGATCAGAAATTTCGTGTGAAGCCCAAGACCGCGCAGCGCAATGCCACGCTCATATTCCGCGGCGCCGGTGAATTTGTTGCCATAGAGAAGCGTCGCCCCGGCGCGCTCCGCTTCCTTCGCCAGCCAGCGCATGACGCCGGCGGTATCGGTCGCCTGGAAGAAATAGCCCGGCGCGGACAACTCGACGCTTCTGTTGTCCGGCGCATAGAGCTTCACGCCGCGCACCTTGCGCATCAGCGACGCGGGCAGATCGAAATCGTCGCTCGCTTCCTTCACCACAATGCCGGTCGTGCGGACACGCGCACCGGGTTCCTCCTTGCCGTCGATCACCGCAACGTTCAGCCCGCGCAGCGCCGCCGTGCGCGCGCAGGCGAGGCCCGCGAAACTTCCGCCGACGATGACAAGGTCGAACTTCCGGATCATGACATCCTCCCATCCCGCGGCGGAGTTTTCGCCTGCCGGATGGCGGGATTGTGACGCGCTAGTGCGCCGCTGTCAGCGTTGTGCGTGCGAAAGTTTCTGTCTTGCCCGCCGCTTTCACGTTGTCCATGTCCATAGACCAGGTGCCGTTTTCGGGATGCCAGGTGAAGGTCGTGTGGAAGCCGCCGGGATCGTCGCGGTTGTGGAAGACGAAGGCGAGGCTGTTGCCGTTCGGCGTGGCGTAGCCCAGCGACTGGGTGGAGATGCTGCCGTAGTCGTCCAGCCACACGACGTCATAGATCTTCTTGCCCGCGTCCCAGCCGATGAACACCTTCGCCTGATAGACGGGCGAGCCGTCCTTGTTCTTCTCGCGCGAGACTTCGTCGATCGCGAGATACTGATGCGCGAGCACCCATTCGGCGGTGAAGTCGTGCGTGACCGGGCCCTTGTCCATCTGTCCGGTCAGCACCCATTTGCCGACGAGATGATCGACCAGCGGATCGTTGAACGTTGCCTGTTGTGCGAGCGCCGGTGTGGCCGCGAGCAACGCTGCGAGCATGATCGCGGTTCTCATGTGCGCAACGTTCCGCCTGTGGCCTTCGTCACCGCGGCGACGATCTTCTGCGTCACGGCTTCGATCTCGGCATCGGTCAGCGTCTTGTCCTTGGGCGCGAGGCGTACGGAGATGGCGAGCGATTTCTTGCCCTCCGGCACGCCCTTGCCTTCATAGACGTCGAACAAATCGGCGCGTTCGATCAGTTTGCGGTCGACGCTCTTCGCGGCTTTCAACACGTCTTCGGCGGTGACGTTCGCATCGACGACGAATGCGAAGTCGCGTTCCACCGCCTGATAGAGCGAGGGTGCGAAGGTCACACGCGCTTTGCTCTTGGCTTTCGGCTCCGGGATCGCGTCGAGGAAAATCTCGAACGCGCTCGCGGGCCCCTTGATGTCGAAGGCTGCAAGGATCGCCGGATGCAATTCACCGAACTGCGCGATCACTTTCGGGCCGAGCGCCAGCGTGCCGGAGCGGCCGGGGTGATACCACGCGGCTGCGCCTGCCTTGACCGGCGCGGTCATCGGCGCGCCCATTGCGGCATCGAGCGCGGCCAGCATGTCGGCCTTGGCATCGAAGGCGTCGGCGGCGTGAGTCGACTTTGACCACGAAGGCGCGCCCGCGCCGATGCGGATGCCGGCGGCGACATGGCTCTGTGCTTCCGGCATGCCGCTTTCGAATTGCGCGCCGATCTCGAACAGCGTCAGCTCATTGAAGCCGCGCGCCTGGTTGCGCTGCGCGGCTGCAAGCAGTGACGGCAGCACGCTCGGCCGCATCGCATCCAGATCGGCGGCGATGGGATTTTCAAGCTGGCGCGCATCGTCGCCGCCGCCGAACAGTTTGGCATGCGCGCGCGGGATGAAGCTGAAATTGATCGTCTCGTGGAAGCCGCGGCTCGCAAGCAATCGGCGTACGATGCGTGTGCGGCGCTGCGACGGGGTGAGCGTGGCTTTCGCCACCGCTTCGTGACGCGGCAGTGGAATCGATGGCACCTTGTCGAGACCGTAGATGCGCACGACCTCTTCCACCAGATCGGCAGAGCCTTCGATGTCCGGCCGCCACGACGGCGGCGTGACGGTGAGCGTGGCGCCCTCCTTCACGGTGAAGCCGAGACGCGTGAGAATGTCTATGATCTCGGCCTTCGGCACGTCGATGCCACCAAGCTGGTTCACGCGCGCGATATCGAACGCGATCTCGCGACGCCAGTTTGGCGGGCCGCCGGCGATTACGACTTCGCTCGGTTCGCCGCCGCAGAACTTCAGGATCATCCTGGTCGCGAGTTCGAGACCGAGCACGACGAATTCGGGATCGACGCCGCGCTCGAAGCGATAGCGCGCATCGGAGAGGATTCCGAGAATGCGACCCGCACGCGCGATGCGGATGGGATCGAACAATGCCGATTCCACGAACACGTCGGTCGTCGTGTCGGTGCAGGAGGAATCCTCGCCGCCCATCACACCGCCGATGCCGCGCGCGGCTTCATCGTCGGCGATCACGACCATGCCCGAGTCGAGCGTGTAGGTCTTGCCGTCGAGTGCGAGAAGCTGTTCGCCGTCCGTCGCGAAACGCGCGCGCAGATTGCCTTTAAGCTTCGCCGCGTCGAACACGTGCAGCGGCCGCCCGCGATCGAGCGAGAGGAAGTTGGTGATGTCCACCAGCGCCGAGATCGGACGCAGGCCGACGGCCTTGAGCCAGCCCTGGAGCCATTGCGGCGACGGCCCGTTCTTCACGCCGCGGATCAGGCGGCCTGCGAACATCGGGGCTGCGTGTTCTTCGCCAGGCGGGAAGTCGAGCGCCGTCGTGATCGGCGATTTGAACTTGCCTTGGACCGGCGAAAGATCGCCTTCGCGAAGGCGGCCAAGACCGCTCGCCGCCAGATCGCGCGCGATGCCATAGACACTCGTCGCATCGCCGCGGTTCGGCGTGATCGAAACGTCGATCACCGGATCGTTGAGGCCGAGCGCTTTTGCTGCGGGCTCACCGATAACCGCATCGGCGGGAAGCTCGATGATGCCGCTGTGATCGTCGCCCAGCAGAAGCTCGCGTGAGGAGCACAACATGCCGCGCGATTCCAATCCGCGAATGGCGCCGATCTTGAGCACGTCGCCGCTGACCGGAATGACCACGCCGGGCTTCGCGAACACGGCCTTCATGCCGGTGTGCGCGTTCGGGGCGCCGCAGACGACCTGCACGGGCTCGCGCGCGCCGGTATCGACCATGCAGAGCTTCAGCTTGTCGGCGTTGGGATGTTTCTCGGCGGAGATCACGTGGGCGACGGTGAAGTCCCTCAGCCGTGCACCCGCGTCTTCGACCGACTCTACCTCAAGACCGATGGCGGTGAGCTTGTCGGAGATCGTGTTCGCATCGGCGTCGGTGTCGAGCGGCGCTTTCAGCCAGGATAGCGTGAACTTCATCGGCTGAGCCCTCCGTCAAGCGTGGGCACATCCAGCGCGGCGAACCCGAAATGGCGCAGCCAGCGAAGATCGGATTCGAAGAACGGGCGGATATCGGGGATGCCGTATTTCAGCATCGCCAGACGGTCAATCCCGCCGCCGAACGCGAAGCCGGAATATTTCACCGGATCGATGCCGCACATTTCCAGCACGCGCGGGTGCACCATGCCGGAGCCCGCAAGCTCCAGCCAGTCATTGCCGGTGCCAAAGGTGATCTTGCCGGGCACCGAGCGGTCACAGCGCAGATCCCATTCCACGCTCGGTTCGGTGAACGGGAAATAGGACGGCCGCGCGCGCAGCTCCACTTGGCGGACTTCGAAGAATGCCTTGTAGAATTCCTCCAGCACCCATTTGAGCTGGCCGAGGTTGATGGCCTCGTCGATGACTAGTCCTTCGTACTGGTGAAACATCGGCGAATGCGTCGCGTCGGAATCGACGCGATAGGTGCGGCCCGGGGAAATAATTCTGATCGGCGGCTTTTGCTTGAGCATCGTGCGCACCTGCACGGGCGAAGTGTGTGTGCGCAGCACATGCTGCGAGCCGTCGGCCTGCCTGGCGACATAGAACGTGTCGTGCATCTGCCGCGCCGGATGATCGGCGGGAATGTTCAGCTTGGTGAAGTTGTAGTCGTCGAACTCGATGTCCGGCCCTTCGGCGACGGCGAAGCCGAGATCGGCGAAGATCGCGGTCACTTCGTCCAGCACCTGGCTCACCGGATGGATCGTGCCTTGCGGCTCCGGACGCGCAGGCAGCGTGACGTCGATGCGCTCGGAGGCGAGGCGCGCATTCAGTGCGGCGTTCGACAATTCCGTTTTGCGCGCGGTGATCGCATCGGTGACGCGGTCGCGCAGGGTGTTGAACAGCGGGCCGTTGGTCTTGCGCTCATCCGGCGACATGGTGCCGAGCGTCTTCAGCAGTTCGCTGATCGAGCCCTTCTTGCCAAGTGCGGCGACGCGCACGGATTCAAGCGCGGCCTCGTCGGATGCCTGCGCTACCGCGTCCAGAATTTGACGTTCGAGAGAATTGGTGTCGGTCATCGCGGAATCATCCATATCTCATTTGTCACGGCCAGCGAATGCGGGCCACCCAGGTGACATCTGGAGGATGTTGCCGAACAGATTCGGAGCATCATTGCCGACACGAGACTAGCCCAACTGAGTGGCCCGCATTCGCGGGCCATGACAGTCGGGATAGGAGGTCCGGCAGTGTGTTCTACTGCAATGCCGGTGCGTTGGCTGCAGCCTGATCCACCAGAGCCTTGAAGGCTGCGGGCTCATGGATGGCGAGGTCCGACAGAACCTTGCGGTCGATGTCGATCCCGGCCGTCGCAAGCCCGCTGATAAATCGGCTGTAGGTCAGACCATACTCGCGGCAACCGGCATTGATGCGCTGGATCCAGAGCGCGCGGAAATTGCGCTTCTTCTCCTTGCGGCCGATGTAGTTGTGCTGCAGCGCGCGATCGGCCGCGGCGTTGGCCGAGGTGATCGTGTTCTTGCGGCGGCCGTAAAAGCCTTTGACCTGCTTGAAGACCTTCTTGCGGCGTGCGTGCGAAGGTACGGAACGGGGGGCGCGTGACATCTATCTCTCCCTCAACCGTACGGCATCCAGCGCTTGATGCGCTGGTTTTCAGATGCGGAAATAACGTGCGTGCCGCGCTGATCGCGAAGCGTCTCGTTGGAGCGCTTGATCATGCCGTGGCGCTTGCCGACGCCGCCATGTTTGACTTTGCCAGTGGCAGTGAACCGGAAGCGCTTCTTAGCGCCCGATTTAGTCTTCATCTTGGGCATTTTGGTCTCCTTGGGCGCGAGGCCCCGTTTTCCATTTTGAACCGCCACGGCATGCCCTTACGCCGGTCGGCTCGAAAGAGCGCGCGTTCTAAAGGAGATGGGGATGAAAAGGCAAGCGGGGAAACGCCTATTCGCCGTCGAAGGCGTTGCCCTTGGACCGGGCAGGACTGCTCGATGATTGGCCGACAACGCCAAAATCCTGGGACTTGCTGCCGCCATCGGCAGCATCAAAGCCTTCCGCAGTTAGGCCGCGCTTCAAAAGCTCACGGACAGCCGCAGCGCGGCTGGGCATGCGACGCGCGAAACGCCAGCTGTCCAAGGCTTCAAGCTCTTCTGGCGTCAGCATAATTTGCAGCCGCTCACCGCGTATCAGATCGCCGTTCATTGTCCTTCTCCAGCCAGCCCCGTGAGTAAGTTACTCATTCACAGCAGAATGAGTAATAGGCGCATCTAGCTTACTCTGATAATACAACGAACTAATAGGAACTTTGGTTTCATTACTCAGTGGCTGCCTAAGCCAATTTGGCTTCAATTACTAACTTAAGTACATGATTATATTATATAATTTCCATTGCTTGTCTGTGCTGATGGGCGCATGGTGTTGGCGAAAGCGAGGCCCTTATGGACCGCAACATGCCCTTCACATCTGAAGCCATCGTCGCCGAAGCCGATCACCGCATTGCCAACAGTCTGGCGCTTCTGGGCGGGCTGGTCCGGCTGCAGGCCGGCGCCGTGGGCAAGGCCCAAAAGTCTTATTCCGCCGCCGAGGTGCGCATGATGCTCGACGGGGTTGCCGCGCGCGTCTCTACGGTCGCGCAGGTCCATCATCGCCTCGCTAAATTGCCGGAAGGTGTCGTCGCGTTCGGTACCCATCTCCATGAAATCTGCGACGGGTTGATCGCGGCGTTCTCGTCGGAGCAACAGCCAGTTCGGATCGACTATCGCTGCGGCGACTGTCTCGTGCAGACAAAGCACGTTCAACCGCTGACGTTGATCGCTACCGAGTTGGTCCTCAATGCCTTGAAATACGCGCATCCCGCCGGCGTGCCGCTGCGGCTCTGCGTGGCTTGCGATGTGCGCAACGGCGCGCTCGTGCTGACAATCGATGATGACGGCGTCGGGCTTCCCGAAGATTTCAACCCCAGGAAAGACGGCGATCTGGGATTCCGCGTGATCCGCAGCCTCTGCGAGGAATTGCACGCCGAACTCGACGTTCAGTCGTCGAGCCTCGGCACGTCGTTCGAACTCACGATGCCGCACACTATTGAGATGGCGAGCGCGCAAACGGCCTGAAACGCGCCGCAATCGTTTCTTAGCGTCTGGCGTCGACAGTGGGCGGGCATGGGCGCTTTCATCAAGTTTCTGCATCGCCTGGCGATGCTGCTGTTCTGGCCGGCAATTGTGCTTGTGACGTGGGGCGAACTCACGCCGTCGCCGCCGCATCTGGAAACCCATGTCTGGGACAAGCTGCTTCATTTCACCGCGTATTTCGGACTGGCAGGGCTTGCCGCCCTGTCGCTGAAATCCCGCCGCGCACTGCTTTGCGCACTGCTTGGACTGATCGTGTTCGGTGGTCTGCTCGAAATCGTTCAAGGCCTGACCGGGCGCGACGCGGACTTGCTCGATGAGGTGGCAAATTCTCTTGGCGCAGTTCTGGGCGCCCTCGCGGGATTGGGCTTCCTCAGGCTTGTTGATCGCATCCGGCGCGACTAGCCTTTCTGCGAAACTTGGGAGGTGCTTCACATGTTTGCCGAGTTCAAGAAATTCGCGATGCGCGGAAACGTCATCGACCTCGCGGTCGGTGTGGTGATCGGCGCCGCGTTCGGCGCGATCGTCGCCTCGCTGGTCAAAGACATCATCATGCCGCCGATTGGCTACGCGATGGGTGGAATCGATTTCTCGAACTTCTTCTTCACCCTGAAGGGGCCATACGTGGCAACCCTTGCCGAGGCGCAGAAGGTGGGTGCGGTCACGATCAACTATGGCGTCTTCATCAACGCCATCATCAATTTCCTGATCGTTGCGCTGGCGCTGTTCGTTCTCATCCGCGGGATCAACCGGCTGCAGGCAAAACCGGCAGAGCCTCAAGCGCCGGCTTTGCCGCCGGAAGATGTCATGCTGCTGCGCGAGATCCGCGATCTGCTGAAAGCCCGCGCGTGAGAACAGCCGCTGTTGCAACGCTTCTCTTTCTCGCCGGCTCCGGCGCGAGTTCCGCTGCCAGCACCGACGAGATGAACAAGGTCGCCACGAGTTTCTATGGCGCGTATTCGACATTCCATCCTTCGGACGGAATTCCGAATGCCAAAGGGCGCGCGAAGTACGAGCCGTTCATCTCGTCAGCGCTGGACGCTCTGTTGAAGAAGGCCGACGAGGCGGAAGACAGGTTTGCCAAAGCCAACAAAGATTCGCCCCCCTTGATCGAAGGGGATTTGTTCACCGCCAATTTCGAGGGGGCGCCGGCCTACAATGTCGGCGCATGCAGCGGCGATTCCAAAGCCGGCCATTGCGCTGTGACGCTTACCTATGATCCGGGTAAGACGAACAATCCAAAGGACAAGCCTTTTACCTGGACCGATACGATCTATCTTATCGACACACCTGCAGGCTGGCGTGTCGATGACATCGGCTATGGCGGCACCTGGGATTTCGGCAACAGGGGAAAGCTAACCGAAACGCTGCACAGCGTGATCAGGGATTCGAGCGAATGAGCGACGACAAATTTCCCGTCACCAAATCGGATGAGGAATGGCGGCGCGAATTGTCGCCGGAGCAATATCGCGTCCTTCGCCAGCACGGCACGGAGCGGCCGGGATCAAGCCCGCTGAATGATGAGAACCGCGAAGGCAAATATATCTGCGCCGGCTGCGGCTCCGAACTATTCGAGTCCGATACCAAATTCAACGCGCATTGCGGCTGGCCGAGTTTCGACAAGGCACAGCAGGGCGCGATCGCGGTCGTCGCCGACAAGAGCCACGGCATGGTGCGCGAGGAAGTGCTCTGCGCGAAATGCGGTGGTCATCTGGGCCACGTCTTCGAGGACGGGCCAACCGAGACGGGATTGCGTTACTGCATGAACGGCGCGGCGCTGAACTTCGAACCCGAAGGCAAATAGAGCTACTTGCCCTTCAGCGTTTCGAGGTGCTTGAGCATCGCCTTGACGTCGTTGGTCAGCGCTTCAAGCATTTCCGACTGCCGCTTATCGCGGACTTCGTCTTCCTCGTCCTCGCCGATATCTTCCTGAATGTCCTCGACGTCTTCCTTGAGGTCCTCGACGTTCTCGCCGAGCTCTTCCATGTTCTCGCCGAGTTCCTCGACGTTCTCACCCAGCTCTTCGATATTTTCCTGGATGTCGCCGACGTCTTCTTCGACTTCTTTCAGGCTCGCGGCCTGCCGATTGACGCTCATCTGAATGAAGATGGCAAGATAGATCGCCTCCAGCGAAACCACGTTCGTCAGCACGGCGAACATCAGGTCCCACGAAACCCACTTCAGAAACGAGACCGTGAAGAAGCCTGCGAAGATGATGGTGTGAACGATCAGCGAGGTGGGCGAGCCGATCCACGCGACGGCCCGCTCGATCCCGCGGATGGCGCCGCTGCTTTCCGCAACCGGCTGCGCGGGCGTCGGCGCATGCACGCTGTGCGCGGGCATGGTCGGTGCGTGCTGCTGCGCCGTTGTGGACGGATGCATCGCGGAAGACCCAAGGCTGGCTGTTCTGTCGGGGCGTACCGAGGGGTGCGGGACAAATCTCGCGTCCATCGGGACCTCGCTCCAATGATCTTCCCGGCGGCGAAAATCAAGCCCGAGCCACAGGCTATTTCTTCGGCGGCAATGACGGCGATTTCACGTCGGACCTGCTCAGCACCGATCCGTAAACCCATCCCTGCTGCGGCTTGCCATTCGCTTTGCCCGCGCGCTCGACCTTGACCCACTGACCCTGCCGGTCGAGAGCAGACACCTTCGCGTTGAGGGGCAGCGAACCGATGATGGACGCAGTGGTGGACGGACCCGCACGCAGCTTCGCCGCGCGAAGCACGATCAGAGCGGGCGTTTGGGTCGTCGACCCGGGAGCGGGCACTGCCGGCGCGCTGTCCTGCGGCAGAATAGGATCGAGGACGCCGGTGTCGGTGATCATCGGCGCGATCTTGTAATAGCCGACAGCCGCCAGGCCAGCGAACGCCGCGGCGATGACCACAGTCCGGATCAGGGACCGCATGCCCTGCATGCGCTGCTGCCGTTCCTGCTCGTCGGGGTCTTCTTCGCGCCATCGATGATCGGCTTGCTGAACTGAGGCGCGCGCTTCATTTGCCATGCGGACGCGTTCGATCTCGTGATCGGCGCGCAGCTCCAGCACTTCCTGCTCGCGGCGGGCAAGCTGTGCCTGGACAGATGCGAAATCTCTGCGCAAGAGGGCCACGTCATCCGGATCGCCACGACGGCGCAGCGTCTCGACATGCGTCTTTGCTTCCGCGAGGAGCGCTTCGGTGTGTTTCAGCCTCGCCGTTGTTTCGTTGAGCGCGATCGTGTTGTGGTCCTTCGCGAGCGCTTCCGACGCGGCGATGCGCTCGGCTTCGTCGGCCTTCCAGGCCCTTAGCGCCTTGTGGAGGGCCTCGTCCGTCTCCCGCTTCCACCGCTCGCGCGCCTGTTCCTGCGAAAGCTTCGTCTGCAGCAGCTGGTTTTCGAGATCGGCAAGCTGAGACTTCAATGTGGTGCGGTCCTCGCGCAAGCGCACGAGTTCGGCGCCAGCCTTCTCACCCCGGTCACTGCCTTCGCGCAGCTTCGCCTCGGCCTCGTGCAATCGGGCGACGACGTCCGCGATGGCGACCTCAGACTGTTTGCGCCATTCGCTCTCGGCCGCGGCGAGCCGGTCCGCCTCGCCTTCCTTGAACGTGGCTTTCGCGTCGCCCAGCGCGGCGTCGAGATCCTGCCGCCATCGCGCGCGTTCTTCTTCATGCGCGGTCCGGGCGCCAGCCAGTTCCGCTTCGCGGACCGCCAACGATGCTTTGGCCGAGACAAGTTCGGCGGTGACACGTTTGAGCTCCGCGCTGTCGCCGCGCAGGTTTTCAGCTTCCGCACGCACCTGCTTTTCGCCGGACCGGACATGGCTGAGTTCGCTCTCGCGCGCCGACAATGCGGCCCGCGCCTTCGCCAACTCCTCGCTCAGCCTGGCGAGCTTCGCATCCGCGCTGTTACGTTCTGCCTGCGCGTCCGCGTTCGCCCTTGTGATGGCCTTCTCGCGTTCGCTGAGGCTGGCGCTTAGCTTTAAGAGTTCCTCGCGCAGGCGCTGCGCCTCGCCGTCGCTGCCGCGCAACGTTTCCGCTTCGGCGCGAAGCGTCCTTATCGCGCTTCTTTCCTGTTCCAACTCCCGATTGCGATTTGCGAGCGCCGCATCTGTTTTGGCCAGATCGCTGCGCAGACGCGCCAGGTCCAGCGCGTATTGCTTGATCGTGTCGTCGCGGGTTTGGGTTTTGGCGGCACGCTCGCGCGCAAGGTCCGCTTCGCGGTCTTCCAGTGCCTTCGTGGTCTTCGACAGATCGTCGCGCAGTTTGCGCAATTCGCCATCGCTGTTGTTGGTGCGCGTTGTCTCGGGCTGCGCGCGTGTCTTTGATTTCTCGAATTGCGCTGTTGCGTCTGCAAGGGCTTTTTCAGAACGCTTCTTCCACTCGGCTTCAGCAGTGGCGATACGTGCAGCCTCCGCCGCCTTCCAATCCTTTTCTGCTTTCCGGAGCGCGGCGTCGGCCTCCTTGCGAAGCCTTTCCTGTTCGCCGGCGAGACGCTCCTGTGCGGCTTTCTCCGCTTTGGCGACACGGGTGTCTTCATCGCGTTGCGTCGCGCCGCGGTCTTTGCTCAGGCGCGCCGTCGCTTCTTTTACGGCGGCAGCGACACGCGTTTCGGCTTCTGTCTCCCAACCGCTGCGCATCGCGGCCAATTCGGCATCGATCACTTCGCGCGAAAACTCGATCGTGACCGGCTCTGCTTCCTGGCGAACGCGCGCCAGTTCGGCATCGCGGATGGCGAGCGAGGCTTTCAGCTTCGCCATCTCTTCGTGCAGACGACGTAGCTCCTTGGTATCGACGCGCTCTACAGCATCGACGGGAGAGTTCGGCGGCACGACGGTGTAGTCGAGCAGCGCAAGCGTTCCGCCGTCGCCACCGTCCAATCGAATAATACGAAGCGCGAGCGTCGCCGCGATGTCGGCTTGCGTCGCCGGCAGATAGGTCACGCCATCGAGTTCATCGAGCGCAAGCGACCACGATCGGTCACTGTTGAAATGTCCGCGCGAAAGACGCGCGCGCGGTGGCAGGCGTTCGACGCGCACCGAAAGACGTCCGTGTCTGCGATAGGGCGCGACGAGCGGTGCAAGATCGATCGGGATCGGATCCGGCGCGATGGGTTCTTCGGGCAACGGACGCGGCGGTGCCTCGGCGCGCGGCACTTCGACCGCGGGCGGCTTTTTCGCAAATCCCGTACTGCGTTGCGCCATCGCGCGAACAACTCCGTCGCCGCCGCACAGGCGGCCGAACCTCACCGGATGGATTTTCGCCCCGCCGGGTAAAACAATCGTTTGCCAAGGCTAGAGAGAAACGATGAGGAACTTGGCCAATCCGGCCCACGAGGTTTGATTCAAATTGCAGCGATCACGCGGACGCCAGCACCTTCGCCAGGGTTCCGCGGTAGCGTGAGGCGATGGAATCCCGTGCGATATGGCGGCCTTGGCTGACGATTTTGCGTCCGCGCCGCCACACGCAATCGACCGCACCGCCGCGCGCGGCGAAGATCCAGCTGTCGATCAGCGCGTCGCCGCTGCGGCCGGCAAGAGCCGGACTGTTCGAATTCAGACAAACAAAGTCGGCGGGATGGCCGGGAATTAATCCGGATTCGATGCCCAAAGCCTGCGCTCCGCCCCGCAATGCGTCGCGGTAGAGTGTAGCGCCCGTGTAGGCGCCTTCGGCGCGCGCCATGACGTTGCGCTCCCGCCGGGTGAGACGCTGGGCGTATTCGAGCAGGCGCAATTCCTCCGCGGCGTCGATCAGCACATTGGAGTCGGACCCGATCCCGAAGCGGCCACCTGCCGCTCTGAAATCGACGGCCGGAAAAACACCATCGCCCAGATTGGCTTCGGTGATCGGGCAAAGACCGGCGATGGCGCCGCTGTGTGCCATGTCGTGTGTTTCGCGCTCCGTCATGTGCGTGGCGTGCACCAGGCACCAGCGCTTGTTCACCGCCTGGTTGGCCAGCAGCCATTCGACCGGGCGCTGCCCGGACCACGCGACGCAGTCATCGACTTCGCCGGTCTGTTCGGCGATGTGGATATGCACCGGCGTGCCACCAGCGAGTGCCGCGACGCGCGCGAGTTCTTCCGGCGTCACCGCGCGCAGAGAATGCGGCGCGACCCCGACAATCGCATCGTCAAGCCCGGAAACAGCATCGCGGCAGCCATCAAGCAATTTCGCAAAGCCATCGATGTCGTGAATGAAGCGGCGTTGCCCGGGCTTTGGCTCCTGCCCGCCGAAACCGGAATGCGCGTAGAACACCGGCAACAGGGTCAAAGCGATACCCGTCTGCTTCGCAGCGGCAGCGACGCGCGCCGACATTTCCGCACGGTTCTCATACGGGGTGCCGTTCGCATCGTGGTGCAGATAGTGAAACTCACCGACGCGCGTGAAGCCCGATTCCAGCATCTCCACGAACGCCATCGCGGCGATGGCCTCGAACTGATCGGGATCGAGGTGCGACACGAAGCGGTACATGAGGTCGCGCCACGTCCAGAAACTGTCGTTCGAGGGTCCGCGTGTCTCGGTCAATCCCGCCATGGCGCGCTGAAACGCATGGCTGTGCAGGTTCGGCATGCCGGGAACAGCGACGGTATAGGCCTCGTGGTCCTTCGTACGTTCGACGCCGGTATCGATCCGCGCGATCAGGCCTGACCCGACCGTGACGCGCACGCCGCGCGCCCACCCGTCGGGCAGCAACGCCTGCTCGAACCAAAGCCGATCGCTCACTGGACAGACCTCTTTTGCGCGCCCTATGCCTATACGGATTGGGCAACGGGTCCAAGCGCGGAGACCGCAATGCATCCCGACTGGCTGGAAATCCATCAGGGCAACACCCCCGTGGTGATTAGCTTTCCGCATACGGGAACGGACATTCCGGACGCTTCGATGGACGCGTTCGTTTCGCCCTGGCTCGCGCGCCGCGACGCCGATTGGTGGGTGGATCGCCTCTACGACTTCGCTGCGGCCGCAGGCGCCACAACGGTGCGCACGCCCATCTCGCGCAGTGTCATCGACGTCAATCGCGATCCGTCAGGCGCCTCGCTCTACCCCGGTCAGGCGACGACAGAGCTATGCCCGACGACGACGTTCGATGGCGAGTCGCTCTATCGCAATGGACGGGAGCCGGACGAAAACGAGATCGCGCGGCGGCGCGAAACATATTTCGCACCTTATCACGCGGCCTTGCGCGCGGAGATCGACAGGCTGCGCGCATCGCATCGACGCGTCGTGTTGTTCGATGCGCATTCCATCCGTTCGCATATCCCACGTCTGTTCGACGGCGAACTGCCGCAGTTCAACATCGGCACCAATAGTGGCAAGAGCTGCGCGCTGGAATTGATGCAGGCGGTCGAAGCGGCCTGCACCCGGCCAGACTATTCCCACGTCGTAAATGGACGCTTTAAAGGCGGTTGGACGACGCGGCGTTATGGCGAGCCTGCGAAAGGCATTCATGCCATCCAGCTTGAACTTGCCTGCCGTGGCTATATCGACGAACCGGAAACACCCGATGAGACGAACTGGCCGACTCCGTATGCGGAGCCGCGCGCGGCGAAGCTGCGTTCCGTTCTGAAAGATATCCTGCAAGCCTGCCATGCCTTCGCACAGCAAAGCGCATGATCCGGGTTCTGCGCGCTGCCGACCGCGTCGCCGTGCCTTGGAAGAATGGCGGCGGCGTGACGCGCGAGGTTGCCGTCTGGCCGCCCGGCTCCGATCTCAACGCTTTCGACTGGCGCATCAGCATCGCCGAGGTGCGCGACGAAGGTCCATTCTCGGTGTTCGAGAATATTGACCGTACCCTGACGATTCTCGAAGGGCGCATGGCGCTCGCGTTCACCGACCGCACGGTCGAACTTGATGCCTACAGCGCGCCGCTTTCGTTTCCGGGTGATGTGCCTTGCTTCGGCACACCGTTGGGCGGTCCGGTTACCGATCTGAATGTCATGGCGAGGCGGGGCCGATGCGTCGCACAGGTAAATCGGATTGTCGGCGAAATGAAATTGCCTGATGCGCGCCCCATCGTGTTCGTCGCCATCACGGAAACCACTGTTCAGGTGGAAGCAGAATCGCTGGCTTTGCAGGTGCGTGACGCGCTTCTGATTGAAAATCCCGCAGGTAGTTTGGTTGTTGACGCACCGGCGCTTCTGATCGCCCTGGCCTAGGCGAGAAGTTCCACGAGTCTTTGCAAGTGATACGCAAACGCGACTCAGCTATTTGATCCGCTTGCCAAATTGTTACCTCACCGACATTGTTCAGGTCAGCAGCGGCGGCGTCCGCTCGCACCACCCAAGGGGAGAATTCGATGTTTGCGTCTCTGCGAATTGCAGCTGTTTGTGCCGTCGCTGCGGCGGCTTTTGCCGCGGCCGCACCGGTCCAGGCTTACACGTATCACGGCTACCACATCATGCCGACGCCCTCTTACATGGCCAAGCTGAATAAGATTGGGCGTGGGCCAACCACCGCCGGACCGATGAACTATTACGGCGGAACGGTTTTCACGGGTGTCAAAGTCGTCAACGTCATCTGGGGACCGAACGTCCCCGCAACAACGGTTGCAGGCGTTCCTGCTTTCGCGACGGCTATCGTGAACAGCACCTATGTCGATCAGATGTCGGCCAATTACAGCACACTCCACAAGAAGGCTATCAACGGCCACAAGAGTTCGAAGCAGACGATCGGGCGCGGCACCTATATCGGCCAGGTTCAGATCAATCCGAAGAACCAGAACACGTCCATCACCGACGGTGATGTGCAGGCCGAGCTGAAATTCCAGATCAAGAAGGGCAACCTGCCGGCGCGCGATCTCAACACGCTCTATATGGTTTACTTCCCGGCCAGCGTGACAATCACGCTCGACGGCCTGACGTCTTGCCAGGACTTCGGCGCGTATCACTTCGCATCGGTCGATACGGAGCTGTCGAAGAAGAACATGTTCTACGCCGTCGAACCGGCCTGCAATTACAGCTTCAACAGCATCACCTTCATCGCCGCGCATGAATTTGCCGAAGCGACGACGGACAATGTTCCGACCCCAGGATCGTTCCCCGATTTCCCGCAAGCGTGGAATGACGAGAACGGCTTTGAGATCGGCGATCTTTGCGGCGGCAGCGGCACGCTTACCGCAGGATCGAGCCACTGGACGGTCACACAGTACATGCTCAATTCGACGAGCAAATGCAGCACCGGCAACTACACCAGCCCTTAAGTAAGCGGCGCCGGCCCGGGTTCAATACCGGGCCGGCGCTCCTTTTTCTTTTCCCTCTCCGCACTTTAGTGTCATTCTCAATCCTGAATGCAGGGGCGGAGAGCAGCGTGAAAAACATCATCAGGACTTTATTGCTGGCGGTTGCGTTTTGCGCGGCCCTGCCTGTAGCCGCGACCGCAGCATCGCGGGACACGAGCCCATGCCCGCGCCCGGACGCCAGCTCAGAGGTCACCCAACCGCCGGATCTTTACAGCCAATCGGGAAAGCTCGACGTCACGCTCAATTATTTCACCGAAGTCGATAACCTTGGCCGCACGCTGTTCTGCTTTGTGACCGATGACGGCAAGGAATCCCCTACCCTGCACGTCAATCCCGGCGACACGATCAATATCACGCTGACCAACATGGTCCCTCCCGTGCCCGGCGCGCCGGTCGAGCGGATGTCGAACGACACCACGGTTTGCGGCGACCCCGATATGACGGTCACGTCGGTCAACATGCATTTCCATGGGACCAATACCTCTCCGACCTGTCACAGCGACGAGGTGATCCACACGCTGATCAATTCAGGCGAGACGTTCACATACAGATTGCGAATCCCGAAGGATGAGCCGCCCGGACTCTATTGGTATCATCCGCATGTCCATGGCATCTCGTCACAGACGGTGCAGGGCGGCGCCACCGGCGCCATCGAAGTCGAAGGCATCGCCAGCGTGCAGCCCGCGGTAACAGGGCTGCCGGAGCGCTATCTCGTGCTGCGCGATCAGCAGCTTCGTTTCCAATCGCATCGGCCCGACGGCCACGGCCTTGGCCCGGTTCCCAACTGGGACCTGTCGGTGAATTACGTGCCCGTGTCGTGGCCCTATTATCCGCCGGCGATTATCAAGATGCAGGCGGGCGGGCAGGAATTCTGGCGCGTCGTCAATGCCGGCGCCAATACCATCATGGATATCAGCCTGACGTATGATGGCGTCGCACAGCCGCTTCAGGTGGTCGCTTTCGACGGCGTGCCGACCGGCTCAAAGGATGGAAAGCATCAAGGTTCGATCGTCACCGAAACCCATCTGTTGCTCGCACCTTCCGGGCGCGCGGAATTTATCGTCACCGCGCCAACCTCGTCGTCCACCGTAGCGCTGCTGTCGACGGCGGCGATCGATGGCGGGCCTTTCGGCGATAGCAATCCGGCGCGTCCTTTGGCGAAGATCGTCACGGACAGCGCGCCCTTGGCATTGCACAGAATGACCGCGTCGTCCGCGCAAAGGCGCGGGATGCGGTTTGACGATCTTGCCAATGCCAAAGTCACGGCCCAACGCCTTCTTTATTTCTCCGAGAAGAATCCGCCAGGCGCGCGTGGGCATGAAGGCACAGCGTTCTTCATCACGGTCGATGGGCAGAAGGAGCAAGTCTTCAATCCTGATGCACCACCGGCGATAACGACGACACGGGGCGCCGTGGAGGAATGGACGATCGAGAACCGCACAGCGGAGGTCCATGAATTCCACATGCATCAGATCCACTTCCTGGTGGAATCCATCAATGGCGTCGAGATTCCGAAAAAGCAGCAACAGCTCTACGACGTCTTCCAGGTGCCCTATTGGGACGGCAAAGGCGATCCGACAAACATCAAGGTCAAGATGGATTTCCGCGGGCCGACAGTCGGCGACTTCGTCTATCACTGCCACATTCTCGATCACGAGGATCTTGGCATGATGGCGATCATCCGCGTGCTTCCGAAGGCGGGCGGGTAGCGTCTTCCGCTTTCGCAACGCTCCCGGCGCGTGCGCCGTCACCTCCGCATGACAAGATCGCTAAAATTTCAGGAGCCGGATAAAGCACTCTTAACCCGCATCTGTGCTTGGCGGTTCGGCTCATGCGGCGATGGGCGACGACAACATCGGCGGCGTTCTCGAAAACAAGATTGGCCGCTCGGCGTTCCTCTCGCTTGCCTGTCAGGGCACACCGGGAACGACGAAAACCAACAGCATCGCAAATCTCAACGCGACGGGCATGCAGTCCCATCAGGACCTTCGCGCGTCGATCATCATCTGTACGAAGGGATGGAAGTGGCCGCGATAGCGGTTCTGCACAAACGCAAGCTGCCAGTCATTGTGCGTCAGGGCCTTGCGGCAGCCATCGGCGCCGCAGGTGCAGTGATCCTGATCCCAGACGTAGTCGTCTTCCTCGAAATTCCACGTGCCCTGATCAAGCGTGATCTCTTCGCCGGCCGCGATGTCGCGGCGCGCGACAAGATCGACCTCGCCGTCAAGCCAGCAATTCGCGTCGCAGGAATGATTCAGGTTCTCATCCAGGCTCGCTACGGGATCGTCCTCGCGCAGCGCCAGATAGACACCCTCGCCCACCTGCCAGATCGAGCGCATGCGATAGATATCGGTCTCGAAATCCGCGGGCGAGATGATCTCGCCGCCGAACTCCATCAGCTTCTCACCCTCTTTGATCGGCTCAGACGCGATCACGCCATTGCCGTGAATCTTCGACTGGCCGGGTACAAGCTTCGGGCTGATCCAGCTGCGGGGAAGATAGGTTCTCATGAAAACAACAAAGGGCGAGCGCGTTGGGTTGGCGGGCGGCAAATGCGCGCCCAAAGAAAATGGCGCACCCGGTAGGATTCGAACCTACGACTTCCGCCTTCGGAGGGCGACACTCTATCCAGCTGAGCTACGGGTGCGTGCGGGCGGAGCTATAGCGCAAGCGCCGCCGCATTGCACTATGGCGCTTTGGGACCGGTCAGCTCTTTCATCAGACGGTAGGTGAATTCGACCGACTGGTAGAAAGAATCGATCTTGCGGCGTTCGTCTCGGCCATGGGCGCGGTCGTCATCGACATCGGCCCAGGCGCCGCTGACGCCGTAGCTCGGGATGCCGGCGTTCCGGGTAAAGATGGAATCGCTCGCGCCGGCGGCCATTGCCGGGATCACCGGCACGCCGGGCCACATCGAATGGACGACCTTCTCCACCGAACCGAGAAGCTCCTTGGTCGGCGGTGACTCAGGTGCCGAGACGACATAGCCGACGAGGGAGAATTTGATCCCCGGATCCGCGACGGCTTTCTCCAATGCGGCCTTCGTGGTCGCTGTGGTCTCGTCCGGCATGATGCGGCACTGCACGGTCGCTTGCGCGCGCGCGGGAAGTGCGTTCTCCTGCACGCCGCCTTCCAGCATGGTGGCGACACAGGTTGAATGCAGGATGGCGTTGCGCGTCGTGTCCTTCGCAAGGCGCTGGGCCGCGGCGAGGTCAATGGCCGGCGATTTCGAAACGGCCAGCATGTCGGCGCGAACCTGTCCCTGCTCCAGCATCGCGCGGCGCTGGAAATACAAGCGCGTCGTCGCATTGGTCTTGAAGGGGAACTGGAACTTGCCGAGTTTCACCAGACCGTTCGCGAGCTGATAGATAGCGTTGTCTGTGCGTGGCTCCGACGAATGGCCACCGCGATTGGTCGTCTCCATGTGGAAGGTGACGTAGGTTTTCTGGCTGGTCTCGACGCCGTAGTCGACGCGTTTGCCGTGAACCATCTCGCCGCTGTCGCCGTCGGGATTGACAACCAGACCCGCGTCAACAAGATCGCGACGCTCTTTCAGCAGGAAGGCTGGGCCATCCTGATCGAGACCGACTTCTTCGTCCGCCGTGAACGCGACAATGATGTCGCGATCGGGAACATAGCCTTCCTTCTTCAGACGGATGAGCGTCGCGGCGACGGCAGCGTCCTCATCCTTCATGTCTGACGTGCCGCGGCCGTAATAATAACCGTCCTTCTCCGTGAATTTGTACGGATCGAGGCCCTGCGACCAATCCTCCTTGCGCGCGTCCACCACATCCTGGTGGCAGATCCACATCACGGGCTTGCCTTTGCCCTTGCCTTTGATACGAACCACAACATTCACCTGATGAGGAAATTTCGTCTCCGGCACGACATGAATATCGGCGTCGGAGAAGCCGCCTTCTTTGAGATATTTCACGAGGATGTCGGCGACGCCCTTGGTGCCGACATCGTGCACTGAACGCACTTCCACGATGTCGCGGAAGATGTCGTGCGCGAGCTTCTGGGTATCAGCCGGCGGCATAAGAGAATTCGGCGTGGGCGCCGCGCCCATCAACAAGGCGATCGCGGCCACCGATGTCAGCTTCAACGCACGTATCCTCATGGCTTCTCTCCCTCGACTTTATCCGAGCGCGTCGAGCGCTGCGGTTACGGCTTCTTTTGCCGTCTTCCAGACTTTGCGCTTCCATTCCGGCGTGTCGGGATAGAAGGCATCGCGAATCCCAAGGCGGATCGCTTCGGCCTGCTTGTGCTTGCCGCCGGCGATCATGTGCAGGAAATTGTCCTTGCGCAGCGCGGTGAATACATCGCGCGTGGGACGCGTGCCCGCTTCCAGCGCTGCAAACGTCAGCTGCGCATCGGGAAGGAATTTCGCGACGGCCTTGTCCACCGTACCCGTCAGTGGCGCGGAGACAGACTCGCCCGCTTCGCTTGAGCAAACGCGGTCGCCCCACATTTTAACGGCGCGCTTGTAAGCAGCCGAGCCGGGCATGTCCTCACTGATCATCTCGCCATAGCCGAAGGGACCGAGACCGGTGTGGAAGTCGATGACGATCAGCTTCCTCACGTCGCGCAGTTCTTCGTGACAGACGTCGCGCAGCATCGCTGCCGACCAGCTCTCTTTCGCGCCGCCGTAATAGATGCCGTTCGGAAATCTGTATTGGCCCTTGGTGATGGCTTCCTGAAGCGCGAAGGTGCCGTGCTTGGCTTCATAGGCTTTGAGCTTCGCGTTCGCGTCCTTCCACGTCTCGCGCGTCAGATCTCTGGGCGAGATCGCTTCCGCCAGCGGCGCATAGGCCTTGTTCACCGGCGGCTTTTTGTGATCGACGAAGTTGCGGTTGATGTCGGCATTGTCTTCGTTGACACGCCGGTCCCAGGCGAAGCCGTAAGGATTCAGCGCATGCAGCATCACGATCTTGGCGCCCTTCGGGGCCGCGATGCCCTCGCGCAATAGTCCGGTCTGCACGCCGGAGCCGAAATACCCCTCCACGCCGTGCGTCGCGGAGATCATCAGCAGCGCCTTCTTCGCGTCGCGCGGTCCAACGGCCGCAGTGTCGAGGAACAGGGATTTTCCGTCGCGCGTCCTGGCGCTCGGATGCACACGATTCGTCGTCCCCAGCTCCCGCGTATCGGCGGCGGCGATGAAATTCGCGCGCGCGGTTTTGTAGTCGGGCGGAAAATGCGTTTCGGGCTTCATGAATCTATTTCAGGATCATTTCAGAATTGGACGGAAGGCGCCGTCCCAGTCAGCGCCTGGGGAATTCTGCTCGTAACGGGCAACGCGCGAGAGCTGCAGATCGTAGAGCTTCTGACTCGCGCCGGAAAGCTTGCGGCACTGGTCGATCAGCTCGCGCGTCTTCTCCCATTGCTGGCTGCGCAGCGACTGGAAGATGTGATCGTGGAACGTCGTCAGCGCGCGGAATTTCGGGCTCGCGCGCATCACCGGATTGCCGAGCATCGCATAGAGCTTGACCGGCGCGCCGTCGCCGAGCACGACATAGTCGACTTCGAGAAACGCAAACCCGCGCTCGGCGGATTTGCGCGTGTCTTCGCTGACGATGACGGCCGGACCATAGGTGCCCGACAGCGCCTGCACGCGCGACGCGGTCACGGCGCAATCGCCGACGGCGGAATAGGTCGTGCGCCCGTGGGTGCGGAAACCGCCGGTGATCGCGGGCCCCGTCGAGATGCCGATGCCGATCTCGACCGGCGCCAGCGCCGCACCGTCGATGCGGCGCTCATGAGTGATGATCTCGTTGACGCGCGCGATCACCTCCATCATTCCGGTCGCGGCTTCGCAGGCGTGAATGGCGTGTTCGGGATCGTCGAGCGGCGCGTTCCAGAATGCGCTGAAGCCTTCGGAAGAAATGCGTTCGATCGCGCCGCGATGCGACAGCACCGCGTCCATCAACGGACCGAACACGCGTTCCTGAAGGCGCGTGAACGCGACCGGATCGTCGCGGAAGGATCTCGCCAGCTGCGGAAACCCGCGAATGCCGCAGACGAGATAGGTGACGTTGCGCGTCTCGCCGTCGAGCTTGAGCAGCGAAGGCTTGCGCGCGATGCGCTCGATGGCCTCGACGCTCAGCGCGTCTGCGAAGGCTTCGTGCAGACGCTCTCGCGCACCGGCGACTTCCAGCACGCGCGCCGCCGCACCCGCCATGAACACGAACGCGACGCCGATGCTGGGACCCAACGCATCGAGCAGCACATGATTGGCGACGAACAGCTGCCAGGACGTGGCCCCCGCCGCACCAATCGCGATCAGGGCAAACAATCCCGGCCACCACATGCCGAAGCGGCCGAACAGGAAGATCAGCACGAGACCGCACAGCGCGAGACACGCGAGCTCCGCATCGGCTGCGGCCGCGGGGCGGCGCAGCGCAGTGCCGAGCAGCATGTTCTCCAGCGCCTCGGCATGGACGCTTGCCGTCGTGCGCGGACCTATCGGCGTCGTGACAACATCGTCCGGCGCCCCGATATAGACGATGGCGCTTTTCCACTTGCCCGAAGCGGGGGATTTCTCATCCAGCGTTGCCGCCGACACAGTGCGTGTGTCGTCGTCCCGGCTGTAGGCGATCCACAGCGATCCGTCGGGCGAAGTCGGAAGATCGTGGCCGAAGGCGTCTAGGGCTGCCACGCCCTTCCCACCGGTGAAGAGTTCTCCGGCTTCGTTAGACTGGAAGGTCAGCTTCCGTTTGTTTTTCGCGACGCGCAGCACTTCGGCATCCAGCGCGGCAACCGGCGTTCCGCGCAGCCGGAAAACCAGCGGCATGCGCCGCACGATATCTTCGGTCGCCAGATTTCTCGCACCCATCCCCGCGCTCGCTTTTGCAAGCGGTGCGAAGGGTGGTGTCGTGGAGGAATAAAGCTTGGAGCGCGCGAACGGATCGGTGTCGCCGGCGAAGGTCACATTTTTTTTCGGAAGAAACCTGCTGTCGGCACCGTCGAGGTCGTATCCCAGCACGGTCGATATATGCACGAACGCGTCCGCGAGCGCTTTGTCCGGCGACGGCAGGCTTTCGAGCGCTGCGCGAGTCTGGTCGTAATTCGGGCCCGCCGGAATTTCCGCCGTCAGATTCGAAGGCGAGGCGGGATCTGGCTTGTCCAGCGGAAGGTCGAGAACAACGAGTTGTGCGCCCTGCGCCGAAAGCGCGGTGATCACCTTGGCGAGCGTTGCATGCGGCCAGGGCCATGGCCCGAATTTCGCGGTCGCGTTCGCGTCTATGCCCAGGACCCGGACGGCGAATCCGCCCTCGGCGCGGGTGTCCTGATAAGTCCTTGGCCGGGCACGTTGATAGGCATCGAACAACGCGCCGCGCAAGCCGCTGCCATACCCGCCCCAATCGCTCCCCAGCAGCGCCAGCGCAATCGCCAGCGCGACAAGGGGAAACGCCCAGACGGACCGGGGGCGGTTGCGGAAATTCATCAGAGTCCCGAAAGGCTTCGCTCGAACTTAGCCTACCACGCGCCGACGGCGATGGTGGAAGAGGCATTGCGGCAATCCGCGCAAAGTCCCGCGATCTCCACGGTCTCGCCCTCGGCGGTGAACCCTGCCCTGCCCGATGCTTCAGCCAATGCCGAGTCCAGCGCCGGATCGTCGATCTCCGCCGCCTGACCGCAGGCGCGGCAAAGAAGAAAGTGACTGCGATGGGGTTTTCCGGGTGCGAAGCACGCGGCGAAGGCATTGCGGGAATCGATGCGATGGACGAATCCCTGCGCGCGCAGGAAATCGAGCGCGCGATAGACCGTTGGCGGCGCTGGCTTGGTGCCGTCCTGGGCCAGCGCGCCCAGCACATCATAGGCGCCCACCGGGCGATGGCTTTCGAGCACGATCTCCAGCACGCGGCGGCGCAGCTTGGTGAACTTCTCGCCGCGATCCAGCGCCAGCGCTTCGGCTGTGGCGAGCGTATCGGCCTTGCAGGCGGCGTGATCGTGGCTCACGCGCGCGCCCTCAACGTTTCGAATATCTTCGCGAACAGTGCCGTCGCGAAAAAGATCGTGATGGCGGCCAGCACAATGGACGGGCCTGTCGGAATGTCTTTCCAGTACGACATCGCGACACCCAACGGCGCAGATATCGCGCCGATAAGTGCCGCCCACAACGCCATGGCTTCCGGCGTGCGCGCAAGAGGCCGTGCAGCGGCCGGCGGAACGATAATGAGCGCCACGATCAACAACGCGCCGACGACGCGCAGTCCGACCGCGACAAGCACCGCGACCAGTACAAGGAATGCGATCTCCCCAAACCGATTACTGCGGCCTTCGGCGCGGGCGATGTCGCTGTTCACGGTGGTCATAAGCCAGGCACGCCAGAAAAATAGCGTGCCAAAGACGACGATGGCGCCCGCGAGCGCGATGCTCATTAAATCCATATCCGACAGGGCCAAAACGTCACCGAACAGATAGCCGAGAAGATCGGTGCGCACCGTCTCCATCGTCGCCAGCAGAATGAAACCGAGTGCGAGACCGGCATGGCCGACGATGCCGACGAAGGAGCCTGCAGGGATAAGACCGTTCCCCGCGCGCGCCATCAGCAACGCAGCCACGATGGCCAGCACGCCGACACCGATCAGCGGCGAGATGCCCATCAGCAATCCGATGGCCGCGCCGAGCAATCCCATATGCGCGACAGATTCGCCGAGATACGCCATGCGCCGCCACAACACGAAGCAGCCTATGGGGCCTGCGGCAGCACCGAGCAGTGCCGCACCCGCCGTTGCGCGCCAGAGAAAGTCATCCATGGGCGTGACCTTCGTGGCTGTGATCGTGGCGATGCGCATAAAGCGCGAGTTCGCCGGCGACGCGCGGCCCGAAGAGCTGTGCGAACGCGGGATCGCTGACCACCTGCTCCGCCCTGCCTTCGCAGCAGACATGGCCGTTGAGGCATACCACCCGGTCGGCCTGTGCCATCACGACATGCAGATCGTGGCTGACGAGCACGACACCGCAGCCGATTTCGTCGCGGATCTGCGCGATGAGGTGATAGAGCGCCGCCTCACCCGCGACGTCCACACCGGCGAGCGGTTCATCGAGGATCAGAAGTTCTGGCTTTCCGGCAATCGCTCGCGCCAGCATCACGCGCGCAAGCTCGCCGCCGGAGAGAGATGCAAGCTGATGATCGGCGTGGCGGGAAATGCCGACACGTTCCAGCGCGGCATCGACGGCTGCGCGATCCGCGAACAGGCGGGCGAACCGCCCGGCCGTCATCGGTAGGCTGCGGTCGCGCACGAAATTCTGTGGCACATAGCCGATGCGCAGACCTGGCTTGCGCACGATCTCGCCCTTTGCCGGGACGAGTCCGAGGAGGGCTTTCAGGAGGCTGGTTTTGCCCGATCCGTTGGGACCGATCAGGGTCACAATCTCGCCGGCCCGGATTTCGAAATCCACATTTACGAGGATTTCGGCTGTCCCGGCGCGCAAAAACAGATGATGGGCGGAGATAAGCGGCGATGTCATAAATTGTTATAACATAACATTCCATGACGTCTATCTTGCGGGGAACACTTGCTATCAGCGTAAATATTTCGTGACGGGTGCGTCATTTTCCTTGAAGTTTCATCCAAGCGGCGTATCTTTTCCAAAATACAGGGCACTCAGGAGGCGTCGATGGAAAGCAACATCACCAAGGATCCGGCCTACAACGCAGTCGATCCCAATGACTTTCCGGCGATGTTGGAAGTTGATCGTTATGGCGATCGCTCCACCGCGTTCGACAAGATCATCTCTGCGACCCATGATCACTTCTGGGATCCGCTCGACAAGAAATATATCGACTTCACGCAGCCCTTCGATCTGACGAAAGAATATCTCGTCAATCCGAACGCCAACGCCGATCTGCGCACCGCGATCGGCGACAAGCTCGACGAGGCCGGCAAGATCAAGCTCGTGAACCTCGACGTGTCATGGTCGCTGTCGTCGATCCTTCATGGCGAGCAGGGCGCGCTCGCGCTGTCCGCTTCTCTCTGTCACATCCTGCGCGATCCGGGTGCGCAGGAATACGCCGCCAACCAGACGCGCGAAGAAGCGCGTCACGTGACGGGCTTCGCCGCTTACATCAAGGCACGCTGGGGCAAGCCGGTGAAGGTCGGTCCCGCGCTCGGCAATCTCCTGAACGAACTCGTTTCCTCGCCGCTGGTGTGGAAGAAGATCATCGGCATGCAGCTTCTCGTCGAAGGTCTGGCGATGGGCGCGTTCGCGACGTTCTTCAAAGAGACGCGCGATCCGCTGATGAAGCATCTCATGCAGATGGTCATGACGGACGAAGCCTTCCATCACAAGTTCGGAAAGATCTGGGCCGACCGCACGATTCCCAAGCTGTCGAAGGCCGAAGCCGAAATGATCGAGGACTGGGCGTGGAGCGTGTTCCAGGTTCTTCTCTACAATCTCGGCTCGCCGGATCAGAAGGCTTGGATTTACGAGGCTTGCGGTCTCGATCCGATCTGGTGCCAGGGCGCGTTCATGGAAGCGCTCACCGACGCCGGCATCCGCGAAGAGTTGCAGGAGACGACGAACATCTTCCGCGTGCTCATCAAGACGCTGCTCAAGGCCGGTATCATCACCGACCGGACGCGCGGCAATTATGCCGCCTATATCGACATGCAGGAACTGTATGCCGAAGGCGACCGCATGGTCGGCGACGATATCGCTGAAGAGGGCATCAAATACCTCATGCAACTCAACGGCGGTCAGATGCTGCGCACGCCGTCGATGCTGGCCGCGGAATAACGCTCAAGCGGTGCCGGCTTCGGTCTGTGCTGGCGCGTCCGCGAGGACACGTCCGCTGGAAAGCTCGTCAAACCGGCGCAGCACCGCCATCAGCATGAGAAATCCATAATCCTCGTTGCCGTGACGCCGGTCCACCGGCGGCGGCGTGTTGCCCCGCATCGCAAACCGGACAGGATTGGCGCCGAACGCGGACGCGGTGAAGCCAGGCAATCCGATCGTCGATTCTTCCTGCCAGATGATCTCTGTGTTGAGCCGCTTCGCGACCCGCTCCGCGGCACGGGTGCTGCAAGCGACCAGCGGCGCTAGGAAGGCTGGGTCGCGAAATCGCGCATCGTCCTTGAAGGCATCGTCATCGAGAATGCGTTCGGACGGAAACGGCGCTGACGCAACAATCACGGGCGCCGAGGTAATCGCCGAAATCTCCCTTACGAGATCGGCGAGGAGGCTCTTGGTCAGAACTGCCTCGACAACAGCTTCGAAGCAGGCGCGCGACACAAGATTTTGCACGGCACCGTGCCGCAATCCGTCTGTGCTGCCGCTTTCGGTCCAGAATTTCAGCAAATCGACGCAAAAGCCGCTGCCCACAAATACAAAAGCGTCGTAGTCGTCGACTTCGATGCTCCGTTTGCCCTCCGACGTGAATTCGAGCTTTTGCGCGAGCTCGTCGTCCGTCGGCACAAGTGCGCGGCCTTTGCGTTCAAGGCAGGTCATCAAACGGTTTTGCGCCGAAAAGAATGTCACCGAAAACTCGGTTGAGACTGCAGGCGCCCGATTTGTCCAGGCCTGCTTCAGTGCGGCCACATGAGAGTTGCCGATGACGCAGACGGAATATTTCTTATGAGACATGCGGTTTGCCGGTGCGCCTAAGGGGCGAATGCTTCCAGAAGCAGATCCTCGCAGATGACGTCTTCTTCCGTCTGCGCAGCCTTCTGCTCTCTGGCTTTCTTTCGCTCTTTCCAGGCGCCCGGCTCGTGCGCAGGTCTTTCCACGCGCTTCTCCCGCTTTTGCGCGCGCTGTTCCTGCTTCTCGTTGGCCGCGCCGTGTTCGCTAAAGAATACGCGCATCACCGCAGCAACGCCCGCGGGACTGACCGACCGCATGTTCGGCTCGTAGAAGAAGCCCTTCGACCACGGGCTCGCGATCATTTCGTAAGAGGGGAAATAATCTATGCGCTTGAATCTTTTTGCCAGCGAGCCGGCGACGGCACGTAGCACGGACTTGGAATAGGTGGTCGCCAGCAGAACGTGTTCCTCTTCCGCCGTCGCTGTAAGAGGCACCGGCGAAACGGTGAGAATGATCTTTAGTCTTGGATTGCATCCGCGGACCAGCTTTCCGAATTCAACGAAATCCGCGTAGATCTCGTCGAAATCGAAGTTGTGGAATTCATAAACATCCGGATCGTAATTGCCGGCAATCGTTCCGGGTGCGGTCGGGTAAACGCGGCCGGTTCGCTTATCGGCCCAGGCTTCGGTCAGGCCGAGCGTGAAGATGAAGACATCCATCTCCGCGAACAATTCTTTGACCTTGGCAAGATGCTGGCGTCTGAGCGCAAGCGCCTCCGACACGGACTCAAATCCCTGCGGTTCGATATTGGGCCGGTGCGCGTCGAAATAGCGGCCGTCTTTTTCCCAAACATCCGCCTCGTCGACGGCGCCGCTGTTGGCGTCGCGTGCGAGCTGCAACAATTGCCGCACGGTGTAGATGTTCCCGTAGCGCGCGGAATAAATCTTGTAGCCAAAGCTTTTCGCGACATCTTCGGAAAGCACGGTGGGCGGCGGCTCGACATCCATCACCGAGAAACCGTTCTTCTGCAGATGGTTCGAGACATGCTGCGCGAAGCAACTTCCGGCGGTCGCGATCTTGTCCGTCCGACCGATGTGGAACTTCTTCTTGTAGAGATTCTCGGCCAGCAAGGGGTGTGTTTCGGACACGCCGCTGCGCCAGAATCTTTCGGACGGCAAGTCTGTGTAGGGAGATTTCATCGCGTCACCCGGGAAAAGGCGACGCTATCACGCTTTCTTTGTGCCGGACAGCGGATGCGTCAATCGGCTTGTCTCGTCTTCAAGAAAGATAGCGCGAAAAGTCCGAATCCCAGGATGACGCAGAGCCAGCCGAATGCATCGCCGATGCGGTCGTAAACCGTGTTCCCGCCGCGTCCGTCGAGCGGCAGATCTCCGGTAAGGGTCGAGAAGTCAGCGCCGTTTTTCTTGATCGCGACCAACCGCCCATAACGATCGTTGAGCGTCAGCAATCCGTCGCGTGCGCTGCGCGCCATGGGAACGCCGTTTTCCACGCTGCGAAGAATTGCGACACGTGCGTGGCTCCAGTCGTCCGTGCCGAAATCCCATGCGGGAACCGCGAGCAGCTTTGGATGTGTCGCGACTTCGTCGTCGCGCACCATGGCGTGGAAATCCATGTCCTTGCACACCTCCAGACCGATGCCGTTGGAGAGCACCTTCGGCCCGGAACCGGGCGTGTAATACTGCGTCTCAAGCCCTTTCACGAGGTGGCGCTTCTGATAGATCACCGGTTCAGGGACGCCGGGGGTGAAGCCCAGCGACACGTTGCGCTGTGCGCCATTGAGCTTGGTGTTGAATCCGGCCACGAGTGTCGTCTGGGTGCCATTGAGTGCGGCAGCGAGTTTTGCGGCGGCTTCGTCGCGCCACGCCGTTCCGAGCATCGCGATGTTTTCCGGCAGCACGATCAAGGAGGGATTTGCGCGGCGCAGCTTTTCGATCTCGATGATATAGGCATCGATGGCCTTCATTGTTGCCGCCTTATCCTCCTTGCGGACGCCGCCCGTCACGCTGTCGCTGTCGATCAATGCGACGTGCATTGTCTCAGGCGCGGGCTGCGACATGCGCCAATATCCGAAGCCTGCGTTCAGCGCGAACACGGCAATCGCGATGACGGCGGGAAGCGCTGCGCGGGTGCGCAGGGTCAGAGCAAGGCCTGCTCCCACCAGACCCAGCAGGAACGTGATGCCGATAAAACCCACAAGCGACGCGCTTTGAATGAGGATCGGCGCGCCGACCTCGGCGGCTGCCGGTGTCGCGACCGCGCCGCCGGCGTTGCTGAACGAGCCCATGAAATCGATCGCCGCCCATAGCGCGGCAAAACCGAACATGCCGGCGATGTCGCCGAAGCGGCGCTGGATGCGGCGCGCGCCGGAAACGGCAAGCGCAAATGCGAGTGCAGGTCCGCCGATCGCCAGGATCATCACCGGCACCGGCATCACCCCGCCATAGGCGCGCAGGACGCTCGTTTCGCCCAAGGCATAGGCAAGCCAGGCTGCCAGGAAGACTTGCCAACCTTTGGCCTCGCCGAAGGCGAACCACAGGATCGGGATCGGGGCGAGCCAGGCGAGCCACCACTGATCTCCGAGACCTGCCGAGAAATAGAATCCGATCGCGGTCAGTGCCGCACAGAGAAGAGCGGTCATGGAAGGTCCTCCGTCAGAAAGGATTGGATGCAGCGTTTCATCGCGCGCAGGAACAGGGCGCGGAATTCGGCTTCGCCGCCGGCGATGCGTCCGGCGCGATAAAGCGTGATGAGGCCCTGGGAGAGGCCCGCAATTGTGATCATGATCTCGATGGGTTCGACGTCTGCGAGCGCGCCTGCGGTGCGCATCCGCGCGAACATCTTCAGATACAGCACGCCGGCCGGCGACTGGCCTGCGAGGAAGTCGTCGGGATAACGCCGCGCGACCTTGCTGTGGGTGAGGAACGCAGCCTCGAAGCGGCGCGGCTTCTGAAGCGCGAAATCGAGATAGGCCTCGCCCATGGCTTCGAACCACTGGACCGGGTCGTCCTGCGGCAGCGCCTCAGCCCGTGCGGACCATTCCGCCAATCCGTCGAGGACCAACGCATCGACCAGCGTCTGCTTGTCCGCGTAGTGGCGGTAGATCGCCATGGGCGTGATTCCAACCTCGCGCGCGATATCGCGCAGCGAAAGGCCGTCCTGGCCGTCCCGGTCGAAGGCGGCGCGAGCCGCAGCAAAGATCTGATCTTTGGTTTCCACGTATACACCGTATACGTCACAGATGGTATTGAAAAGAGCCGATTTACAACTATTCTCTCCTCTTATATTGAATGAATGTTCATTCAAAATTGAGGACCGAGCATTGGCATTGGCGCGGAAGAACAGGCAGCACGGGACGGTCGACAAGCGCCGTCTGCTACTCGACGCCGCGCTGGACCTGTTCGAGTCGCGCGGGTTCGACGGCGTCGCGGTGCCGGAGATCGCAAAAGCTGCGGGTGTCGCGACCGGCACGGTCTATGTCTATTTCCGCGACAAGGAAGCGCTGGTGAACGCGCTCTATCGCCATTGGAAGAATGCCTACAACGACACGGTTCTTGCGCCGCTGCCGGCCGGGCTGCTGGTGCGGGACAAATTCATGACGCTGTGGCAGCGGATGATGGACTTCGCGCAGGACCATCCCCGCGCGATCCGGTTTCTCGATCTGCATCACCATGGTGCCTATCTCGACGACGACAGCCGCGCTCTGTCGAACCATTATGCGTCTGTCGCGCGCGATTTCTTCGCCGAAGCGAAAGCCGCCGGTGTGGTCCGCGATTTCGATCCGATCATGGTGGTCTCGCTGATGTGGGGCGCCGCGACGGGATTGATGAAATTCGCGGAGCAGGGTGCGCTTAAAATCGACGCCGGCAAAATCAACGACATGGAAGAGGCGCTGTGGCGCGCCATTGCACGGGATTAAACACAAGGAGGATTTCTTGGCACGCAAACGCAAGGGGGAAGGACAGACTGCGCTCATCACCGGCGCCAGCATGGGCATCGGCGTCGATCTCGCCGAATGCTTCGCGAAGGATGGCTACGACCTGATCGTGACCGCGCGCTCGGAAGCGGCGCTCAAGAAAGTCGCAGCCGGGCTCGCTGGCAAATACAACATCAAAGCGACGCCCATTGCACTCGACCTCGGCGCAATGGATGGCGGACACAGGCTCGCCGACGCGATCAAGGCACAGGGACTCACCGTCGATGTGCTGGTGAACAATGCCGGTTATGGTATCGCAGGCGCTTTCGATGGTTCGGACGAGGCCGGTCAGATGGGCATGATCGATTTGAATGTCCGCGCACTGGTCGAGCTGACGCATATCTACTGGCCATCGATGCTGGCCAACAAGCGCGGCGGCGTGCTGAACGTCGCGTCCACGGCGGCGTTCCAGCCGGGCCCGCTGATGGCGGTCTATTACGCGAGCAAGGCCTTCGTGTTGTCGTTCTCTGAAGCTTTATGGAAAGAGGGCGAAAAGACCGGTGTGCATGTCAGCTGTCTCTGCCCCGGCCCGACGGCGAGCAATTTCCGCGAACGCGCCGGCACCGGAAAGACAAAGCTTGCAAGCCTCGGCACGCCGATGAGTTCGGCCAGCGTCGCGCGCATGGGCTATCGCGCCTTCCAGAAGAACCAGCGCGTGATGATCACCGGCTTCCGCAACCGGATGCTCGCGCGCCTCGGGCCGTTCCTGCCGCGCAAGACGCTGCTCGACACCGTCTACAACATCCAGAGTCCCGCCTGATGCAGGAGCTCATGGATCTGGCCACGCGCGCGGGGGCATTGCTCAAGGAGCGCGGCGAAACGATCTCCGTCGCGGAGTCTTCATCCGGCGGACTGATCTCCGCCGCGTTGCTCGGCGTGCCCGGCGCATCAGCCTATTTCCTTGGCGGCGGCGTGATCTACACCGCAAAGGCGCGCGCCGTTCTGATGTCGCTGCCGCGCGACGCCGTCGCCGGCATGCGCTCCGCCAGCGAACCTTACGCACTCTTGCTCGCGCGCACCGCGAAGGAGCGTCTGTCTGCGACCTGGGGCCTGTCGGAAACCGGCGCATCGGGACCGACGGGAAATCCCTATGGCGACGCAGCCGGGCATTCTTGTCTCGCGATCAGCGGTCCGGTGGAAAAGGCCATCACGCTCGAAACCGCTTCAGCCGACCGGATCGCAAACATGTACGCGTTCACTGCTGAGGCGCTGAACCTTCTGCTGCGCGCATTGGAATCCTGAGCACCCTGTCACGTCAGACCAAAAACCGCCGCAAAGTCTCGTCACGCTTCCGCATCTTCGGGGGTGCGTGATGAGATCATCGGGATTGGTGGTAACCGTCGCCACATTGACGCTTGCAGCAGGTGGTGCGCATGCGGGAATCTGTTCGCAGCCAACCATTGCGCGTACGGCGACGTTGGTGCTCGAAGCGCAGCGCACCCTGAACGCAATCCCTGTCTCTGCAGACAAGCAAACGAACGTGTCTGTCGCCGCTCGCAAAGCTATCACGACGATGAAGGCACGTCTCAACGATTACACCGTCGCTACGCTGCGCTGCGCCCCCGAGGCCGTCATAGCCTCCGACTCTCTAAAGAGCGTAACTCCTGATCTCCGTGAGACACTCGCGACCTTTGCGGGCGTTAAGATCCCTGAAATGCGCATTATCAGAAACACATCCCCTGTTACGCATAGCTATGGCGACGGACCAGTGTTCGACGTGCGAAGGCTGCGGTCCGATGCCATCGGAATTGTTGCGCGCTTCGGCATCGAGTGCGGCGAAGACGCAATGCTAATGATTTTCGAATATCGCCGCGGGACATGGGCAGAAACCCTTCGCACACAGAGTGGAACTTACAAGAGCGTTAGCGGCGGCTGGTGGTCGTTCGATTACGGTATTTCGCCGCGCGACAAGGATGGGCATTGGTTTGTGGTGACGAAGAACGTGGCGCCGTGGTGTTCCTCGACGTGGTCCGAGATTCGCTATGAAGTACTGAGGCCGGGCACGGGTGCCAATCATCCGCGGACATTGTTCTCCAAAACGGATGACATCTGGTGGGGGCCGGATCGTTTCGGCGACCTGAAGGTTTCCGCGAACGGCTTCGATCTGCGCTGGCCAGCCGAAAGCATGGACAGCGATGTCCTTAATCGCGAGTGGATCGCGCGTTATGTGGTGGAGGACAATCGTGTGATTCGCGACGCGCCCATCGCAGAAAGCCCGCGCGATTTCGTCGATGAGTGGCTTCGGCTCGACTGGAAGGACGCCAAGCACTGGACGGCGGTCGTCGATTACGGCTTGAAGCCGTTGCATGACCGACTGCGCAAGCAGCACTATTTCACGTATGACGCCGTGCGCCGTTGCAGCGACGGCGATCACACCCAGATCGAAGTCGAGCCGGCCGAAGGCGACATGCGCCATGTCTTCTTCCAGGTGTTCGGCAACAAGCTTCTCCAGATGGGCGATGTCGGCTTCACGCCCGACCCGCATTGCAAGGGCCCCAACCTGTTCGATATGAACAAGGCCCAATGAGCGAATTCGTCACCATCACCCGCGAGGGCGCGGTCGCGACCGTCACGATGGACCGCGGGGATGGGCGCAACGCGCTGTCGAAGCAGCTCATCCTCGAACTCACCGAAGCGGCGAAAAGCTTTCGCGACGATCTTGAGACGCAGGCGGTGATCCTCACCGGCAAGGGCGCGTTCACGGCGGGGGCGGATTTAAAAGACCCGGGTCTCGATCGCCGCCGCGCCAACGGTTTACTCGAACGCCGTCACATGGTGCGCATCGGTCCGGAGCTGTGCGAGGCGTGGGAGCGGGTGGAGCAGGTCACGATCTGCGCGATCGAGAAATACTGCATCGGCGGCGGTGCGGCACTGGCCGCGAGTTGCGACTTCCGCGTCATGGCGAAGGGCTCGCATATGCGCCTGCCTGAGATTCCGCTCGGCATGAATATGAGCTGGCACGCGGTGCCGCGGCTGGTATCGCTGCTCGGCCCCTCGCGCGCCAAGCAGTTCGTGATGTTCGGCGAGGCCGTCGATGCCGATCAGGCGCTCGCATGGGGATTGGCTGATGACGTGGTTGTCGCCGGCGACACGCTGAAAGCCGCGCATCGCTGGGCAGACAAGATCGCGAAGCTCCCACCCAACGCCGTGCGCATGTCGAAGCAATCGGTCAACGCGGCAGCCAACGTACTGCATCACGCGACGACCTATATGGACGCTGACCAATACGCGCTCGCGACCACGAGTGAGGACTACAAGGAAGCGATCAAGGCGTTCCTCGAAAAGCGCGATCCAAAATTCACCGGGCGATAGGACGAGAGCATGGCAGGTAGGGTCGAAGGAAAGATCGCGTTGATCACGGGCGGCGCGCAGGGGCTGGGCGAGGCGGCGGCGCGGATGCTGGCGCGAGAAGGCGCCCGCGTCGCGATCACAGATGTGAATATTGAGGGCGCCAAGAAGGTCGCAGCGTCCATCAACGAAACCCGCAAAGACGCGGCCATCGCGCTCAAGCACGATGTCGCCAGCGAAGACGATTGGGTGCGCGTTTTGGCCGAGACCGACAAGGCGTTCGGCGGTCTGCATATTCTCGTCAACAATGCGGGCATCGGTCTCACCAAGGATCTTGAGCAGATCACGCTGGAGGAATGGCGGCGCGTGCATGCCATCGATCTCGACGGCGTGTTCCTGGGCTGCAAGCATGCGGTCTCGCTGATCGGCCGGACGGCGAAGGCCGATGGGCTTGGCGGCTCCATCGTCAACATCTCGTCGATCTCGGGCATCATCGCCGGCCACAACATGGCTGCGTACAATTCCGCGAAGGCCGGTGTGCGGCATCTGTCGAAATCGGTCGCGCTCTATTGCGCGAAGAAGGGATTGAACATCCGCTCCAATTCCGTGCATCCGGTGTTCATCGCAACGCCGATCCTCGACGGGCTGGTCGCGCGCTACGGCAAGGAAGAGGCGTACGCGAAGCTCGCGCGTCAGGTGCCGCTCGGAAAGATCGGCGAGCCGGACGATATCGCCTATGCCGTGCTCTATCTCGCCTCCGACGAATCCAAATTCGTCACCGGCGCGGAATTGAAAGTCGATGGCGGAATTTCGGCGATGTGAAGAAACTGGGCATCGCGGCTTTCATCCTTCGACATGCTCAGGATGAAGGAGATTGGCCAACCCTCCCCCTGAGCCTGTCGAAGGGCGAGGGAATGGAGGTCTAATGGGTAAGCCGCATCGCCACTTGCGCCAGCAACACGCGCGCGCCTTTACGGCCAAGGGCGCGGTCCGTCACACCTTGCAGGCGATCGGCGATGACGGCGACATCGGGCTGCTTCCAGATGCGCACCTGCGTCGCGGCATAGGCGGCGAGATTGCGCACATAGCCATCGCGGATCACCGGCAGCGCGTGATCGGCTTCTCCGCGCAGCTTTTCATTCGGAATATCGATGCCGACGCCAATCATGAGCATACCGACAGGATGCTCGCCCGACACGATCGTGGCGTAGATCGGATCGACCATTATGTAGGATTTGGACTGCGTCACCTTGTGCTCGCTGCCCTTCTTGTCGTCGTCGGCGTGCGCGGGCAGAACGCTCAGCACGAGGGCCAAGAGGAGGGCGGCGCGAAGGCTGGATCGCATGGTTTGGCTCCGGCGTTGTGCTAGGTCTAAGGCCAATAGGGTAAAGCGTTGGTTACCGAAGGTTTAAAGGTGCGTCGTATGCGCGTTTCGGCAGGACTGCTTGGGGTTTTTGCGCTGGTGTCATTCGGCGCGCTGGCCGAGGCGCCGGGCACGCCGTTCCACGTCAAACCCGCCGACCTGCCCAGGCCCTATGCGACACCGGCCGTCGAGAATTCGTCCCAGACCGTGCCGCGTCCGAAAGGCGCGCTGCCGCAAGTGCCCAAGGGGTTTTCCGTTTCGCTGGCTGCATCGGGCTTGAGCCATCCGCGGTTCATGGCGCTGGCGCCGAACGGCGACGTGTTCCTGTCGGAGCCGGACGCGGGCAAGATCACAATCCTGCACGGCGGCAAACCATCGCCGTTCGCGAGCGGCAGATTCAACAAGCCGCACGGCCTCGCCTTCCACAACGGCGCGCTCTACGTCTGCGATCTGATCGCGGTGTGGAAGCTCGGCTACAAGGACGGCGCGCTGCATGAAAGCGGCGCACGCGCGCGCATCACGAAAGATGGATTCGGTCCGCTCGGCGGGCATTTCTCGCGCGATATCGCGTTCGATCAGAACAACACGCTCTATGTCGCCATCGGCAGCATGAGCAATGTCGATGAAGAGAATCCGCCGCGCGCGACGGTACAGAAGGTCGATCCGAAGGGGCATCTTTCGACGTTCGTCAGCGGTACGCGAAATCCGGTCGGCCTCGTTCTGAAGCCCGGCACCAACGATCTCTACATCACGGTCAATGAGCGCGACGGTTACGGCGACGGTCTCGTGCCCGACTATTTCACGCGCGCGGCTCAAGGCGATTTCTACGGCTGGCCTTACGCCTATTCCGGTCCACATGCCGATCCCACCTATGGACCCAAGCGTCCCGATCTCGTCGCCAAGACAAAGGTCGGCGATGTCTTGTTCCAGTCGCACTCCGCGCCGCTCGGCATCGCCTTCTATGCCGGCAAGCAGTTTCCGGCCGACTATAGCGGCGATGCATTCGTGTCGCTCCACGGCTCGTGGAATTCGGGAAAGCCGACCGGCTATAAGGTCGTGCGCGTCCGCTTCGCGAACGGTCATCCCACCGGCGAATACCAGGACTTCGTCACCGGATTCTGGGATGGAGCATCGAGCCCGGCCAAAGTCTGGGGCCGCCCTGTGGGTCTTCTGGTCGCCAAGGACGGCAGCCTGCTGATCTCCGACGACGCCGGAAAAGCGGTCTGGCGCGTGGCCTATACCGGAAAATAGCCCGCGAAATTGGCGTCCTTGACAGGGTAGAGCGGCGTTACCTACATACCGCCTCCCTCGGGCCGCCTTTCGGGCCCAACCCTGGTTAGGGGCTGTAGCTCAGTTGGGAGAGCGCCTCGTTCGCAATGAGGAGGCCAGCGGTTCGATTCCGCTCAGCTCCACCAGCCTTCGCTCGCGAATCGAGAGAAGGCTGCCGCGCCGTAGCCTGAAAGGCGAAGGCGGGCCGGTTGCCGCGAGCTACGGCTCGGCAAGCCAGTTTCCGCCTTCGCTTGCCGTAGCGAGTTCCGCGCCCTAGATACGTCTGACGCCGCTCCGGAACGACTCCATGTTCGCAAACCCCTTCATCGCGCTGATCCTTTATCTGCTCGACATCTACCAATGGGTTGTCATCGCGGCGGTGATCGCGAGCTGGCTGGTGGTCTTCAATGTGATCAATGCGCGCAACGAGATCGTCCGCGGGATCCTGCGCGCGCTCGATGCGCTGACCGAACCGGTGTTTCGGCAGATACGCAGGATCGTGCCGCCGATCGGCGGGCTCGACCTTTCGCCGCTGATCGTCCTGATCGCGCTCTGGTTTCTGCAGCGTCTCGTCATCTGGGCCGCGATCAACGCCGGGATCAACTAAGGAATGGCGGAGCGTTTCCGCGTTCTGCGGGATCGCGTGCAATTTCAGGTTCGCTTGACGCCCAAAGGCGGCCGCGATGCCATCGATGGGTGGTCACAGGGCGCCGATGGGAAGTCCCAGCTGAAAGCACGCGTCCGCGTGGCGCCGGAAGACGGGAAAGCGAACGCGGCGTTGCTCGCGCTCCTAGCCAAAGAGTTGGACATCGCGAAATCCGCGCTTGCGCTTGTGAGCGGCGAGACGTCGCGCTTGAAAACCATCGCTGTGACGGGCGATACAGCGCGTATCGCGGTGCGGCTGGAACAGTTCGGAGAGGCTTGAATGAGTGCCAAGGTCATCGACGGCAAGGCCTTCGCCGCAAAGCTGCGTGCGTCCGTGGAAAGCGAAACCGCGGCGCTGAAGCGCGACCACGGCATCACGCCGGGGCTCGCGACCGTTCTCGTCGGCAACGATCCGGCGAGCGAAGTCTATATCCGCAACAAGAACAGGACCGCCGAAGCGATTGGCTTCAAATCGGTGCATCAGCATCTGCCGGACAGCGCCAGTGAAGCCGATGTACTCGCGCAGGTGAAGGCGCTCAACGACGACAGGAGCGTGCACGGCATTCTGGTGCAGATGCCGCTGCCGAAGCAGGTCCGCGAGGCTGCGGTACTCGACATGCTCGATCCCGCAAAGGACGTCGATGCGCTGACGCCGACGAATGCAGGGTTGCTGCTCAGTGGCCGCGCGCATCTTGTCTCCTGCACGCCGATGGGTGTGATGATGCTGCTCAAGGAATATGTGGGCGACATCGCGGGCATGGATGCGCTGGTCATCGGACGTTCGCTGCTGTTCGGAAAGCCCGCGGCACAGTTGCTGCTCGCCGCCAATGCGACGGTGACAATGGCGCATTCGCGCACGCGCGATCTTCCCGCCGTTGCGCGCCGCGCCGACATTCTCGTCGCCGCCATCGGCAAGCCGGAATTCGTGCGCGGCGATTGGGTGAAACCCGGCGCGACTGTGATCGATGTCGGCATCAACCGCGTCGATGCGGGCGGCGGAAAGCACAAGATCGTTGGCGATGTCGCTTACGACGAAGCCGCAAAGAACGCTGGCGCGATCACGCCGGTGCCGGGCGGTGTCGGCGCGATGACCATCGTCTGCCTGATGCGCAACACGCTAATCGCGGCGGCACTGCAGAACGGCCTCGCACTTCCCAAAGTATGACAAAGCGGCGGCACCCCAAAGAGCGCCGCCGTGTCTAAAGTTGCCGATTTGCGGTGCTAGGCTCTTGCAGCCGTTACAAAGCCTGCGATGCCCAGAACAATCGAGATTGCCCCGAACACATAGTCGCTCTGCGACGCCACCCGTCCACAAGCGATGCAAAGTGGCCCGATCGGCGTGATGAGAATAACGCCAATCAGAATGAGCCAAGCCCAGGCAAGATATCTGATCCAAACCATGATGCGCATTCCTTTCGATAAGAATCGCTATCCGTGATCCGGACATTCAACCATAGCGGGATGCCGTCAACAAGACGCCCGCAGGCCTTGCCGCAACCTTACAGGCGCGCGCGCAGATCGTCGGCCATTTTGTCGGGACCGATTTCGTCCTGGTAATAGGTGACGAACTTTCCATCCGGTCTCATCAGATAGATCACGCCGGAATGATCCATGCCGTAGCCACCACCTTTCAGCGGCCGCTTCTTGATGTAGACGTGATATTCGCGCGCGACATCGGCGATGGCTCTGCTGCTGCCGGTCAAGCCGACGAAATCCGGACCGAAGGTTTTCATGTAGTCGTGCAGGACCTTCGGCGTGTCGCGTTCCGGATCGATGGTGACAAGCACTGGGACGACGCGGCTACGCTTCGGCCCGAGCTTGTCGAGCGCCGCACCCATCTCCGCCAGGGTCGTGGGGCAGACATCGGGACAGAAGGTGTAGCCGAAGTAGATGAGCAGATAGCGGCCGTGGAATTCGGCGTCGGTGCGCATCTTTCCATCCTGGTCGATCAGCGCGAACGGGCCGCCGATCTGCGCCGTACCGGTCTGAACCGCGCGGCCCAGCCCGCCGACCTGGTCGCCTGCATGCCACAAGAGTCCCGCGATCACCGCAGCGAGCATTGCAATGTACGGGATCAGGGCCTGCGGCGTGCGGATCATGGGCGCGGTTTCTTTGTCGCCGCCGATTGATAGTATTCCGCCGACCTAAGGGAAAGCGGCGAACCGGCGCATGGCGGTGGAGCAGGCAACGAACGCACCGACGTCGATCCGGCTTTTGCCAGCATCGGCGGCGCGGGGACGCGTGCGGTTGCGCACCCTGTGCAATCTGCGCTGGCTCGCGATCGGCGGTCAGGCGGCGGCGCTGTTCATCGTGTTCTTCGCGTTCAGCTATCATCTGCCGATCGTCGCCTGCGGCGTCGCCATCGGCGTCAGCATCGCGCTGAACATCAGCCTCACCTTCCGCTATCCGCCAAGCCATCGTCTCACCAACCGCGAGGCGACGGTCTATCTCGCCTTCGACGTGCTGCAGCTCGCGGCGCTTCTTTATCTCACCGGCGGTATCGCCAATCCGTTTGCGCTGATGTTCCTCGCACCTGTCGTCATCGCGGCGGCGACGCTCAATCTCGGCAACACGCTGATCCTTGGTGGTCTCGCGCTGGTGTCGGTGTCGGTGATCTCCGTCATCCACAATCCGCTGCCGTGGGAGTCGGGTCAGACGCTCGATCTGCCGCTACTCTATCAGGCCGGCATCTGGGCTTCGCTGGTGATCGGCATCGGGTTCACGTCGATCTATGCATGGCGCATCGCGAGCGAGAGCGCGCGCATGTCGGCGGGTCTGGCGGCGACGCAACTGGCCCTCGCGCGTGAGCACCGCCTCGCCTCACTCGGCGCTCTCGCGACAGCGGCAGCGCACGAATTGGGCACGCCACTGGGCACGATTGCTGTCGTGGCGCGCGAACTTGAACGCGCGCTGCCGGAGAATTCCGCGGAAATCGAAGATGTGCGCCTGCTGCGCGCGCAGGCGGAACGCTGCCGCGCCATCCTCGCGCGTCTCGCCAATCCTGAGGAAGCGCTGCTCGGCGCAACTGCGCGCCTGCCGCTCGGCGCGCTGCTCGACAATATCGCGGACCCCTATCGTGGCGAAGACGTCGAGATCAGCATCGAGGTCGATGCCAAGGGCGAAGCAACGCCGCAGGTCTGGCGCGCACCGGCGCTTCTGCATGGTCTCGGCAACATCATCGAGAACGCGGCGGATTTCGCGCGTTCGCGCGTGCGGGTTCAGGCGGATTTCGATTCGCAGCACGTGCGCGTGTCGGTGGAGGATGATGGTCCCGGCTTTGCGCCGGAGATCTTCGAGCGGATCGGCGAGCCTTATATCACCTCGCGCCCCAGCCATCACGCACTGGGCGAAAGCGAACTCGGTCCCAGCGCCGAACTGGGCCAGCACGAAGGCATGGGTCTGGGCTTTTTCATCGCCAAAACGCTGCTGGAGCAGACCGGCGGCGCGGTCAATGCCGTCAACCTGCCGGGCGGCGGTGCGCGCGTGAACGTGTTCTGGCCGCGGGGCGTGATCGACGGCGAAAGCCCGCCCACCCCTGTCCAAGAGGATTGAACCGGGGGGCTTGGGGGGGTAAAGACCCCCAACATGAGCGCCCCCGAAGACAAGACTCTCCTGATCGTCGAAGACGACCGCCCGCTGCGCGAGCGTCTGGCGCGCGCCATGGAAGCGCGAGGCTTCGCCGTCGCCATCGCCGAAAGCGTGGCGGAAGGTAAGGCGAAGGCGAAAGAAACGCCGCCGGCCTATGCGGTGGTCGATCTCAAGCTCGAGGACGGCAACGGTCTCGATGTGCTCGAAGTCCTGCACGCCGTGCGCCCGGACTCGCGCGTGGTGGTGCTGACCGGTTTCGGCAATATCGCAACCGCCGTTGCCGCCGTGAAATACGGCGCCATCGACTATCTGCCCAAGCCAGCCGATGCCGACGACATTCTCGCTGCATTGCTGGCGCAGCCGGGCTCGAAGCCCAAGCCCCCGGAAAATCCCATGTCGGCGGATCGCGTGCGTTGGGAACACATCCAACGCGTCTACGAACTCTGCGGCCACAACGTCTCGGAAACCGCGCGCCGCCTCAACATGCACAGGCGCACGTTGCAGCGCATCCTGGCGAAGAGAAGTCCGCGCTAAGCAGTGCTTGTCATCCCCGGCTGAGCAATCCGAAGGATTGCGAAGGGAAGGGGACCCAGGCCTCGCCTTCACTACAATCCCGAACGCTTCGTTATTTCTTCTTCTTTAAGGGAGACACCCGTTTCGACACCTGGGTCCCCTTCCCTCGCGCGCGTCCATGACGCGCGCTCGCCGGGGATGACAAGTTGGGCTGTATCTCCACGTCCTTCAGCAATTTCTTCGGGGCGATCTTGCGCCAGCGGCGTTCGAGCATGGTGCGCAGTTCATCCGGTGTGACGCGGTCCATGCGCACGAGGACCGCCGGATAATCCTTGTAGTGATCGGTGATGTGATAGGTCGCGGGATCGAGCTCCAGCATCATGTCGCGCTGATCCATGCCATCCACGACGACGACGAGCGAATTGTCCTCCTTGCGCAGCCGCGTGAAGAATTTCTTGGCGATGAAATAGCTCGGCTTGCCATAGGACGGCTTTTCGTTGGCTTCCGGAAATGACAGCACGATTTTCTTCAGTTCAGTGGCGGTCACACCTTTCGCGGATTTCTTCGCCGGCTTTTTCATTGCGGAATGTCTCCCAACACGCGCGCTGGATCGCTCGCCAGTTCGAGCGTCATGGCCAGTCGTTCGGCGGCGACCTTGGCGAAGCTCAGGGTCACGGCTTTGCGGCGGCTCGGGTGCAGAACGGTGCGCTGTGACGGGCGCACGATAGCGCCACCATAACGGTCGGCGACGATCAATCCCGTGCCATCGGGTACGTGATGATCGGGAAAATCCGGCGGGATCGCGAAATAGAACAGCTCGCAGAACTCCAGATACTCCGGCCATTTCTGATCGCCGCGCAGATCGGCGACGCTGACCTTGATCTCGACGCCCAGCATCGAGCCGTCCGCGCCAAGCGCCGCGACATCCAGCCGGCGCCCGTTGGCAAGCGTGAATTCCAGAATCGGCGAGAAGCCCTCCTGCATCAGCAGGCGGCTCACCCCGCGTGCGACATCGCTGGCTGTTCCGTACATTTCGGCATGGAACATTATGGGAACAAAAAGATCAACCGATTGTGCGGCGACAAATCCAGATCATCTTGTCACGTTCGCGGTATGGCGAAGCGGGCCTTCTTTTTTGCTGCGATTTTGTGTTGCGCGGCCGTTGGTATGGCCGCAGCGCCGCGCGACGATCACACCAGATTTCAGACATTGATGACGGCGGGCGCCGATGCGATCACCAAAAAGAATTTCGCCGCCGCGAAGAAAAACTACAGCGAGGCCTTGCGGCTCGCGCCGCAACATCCGACCGCAATCTACCGGCTCGCACTGGCGAACGCGTCGCTCGGCAATGCGAAAGCCGCCACAACGCTTCTCTATCGCATCGCGGCTATGGGCCTTCAGGTGCCTGCGAGTTTCGACACAAGTTTCGCAGCGCTCAAAAATCGGGACATCGTGAAAGCAAAGATCGCGCGCAACACGGCCGCGCATTGCGATTGTACCAAAGTGTTCGATGGCCCGCGCCAGCCCTTCATCGCGGAAGGGATTGCGTTCGATCCGCGTGGCGACCTTTTTCTGGTCAGCAGCGTCTATCAGCGCAGGATCGTCACGATTGCCGATGGACGCATGCACGATTTCACGGCGCCGTTGCCCGATGGCCTGTCACCCTTCTCCATCACGCTTGATTCCCGCCACGGCCTCATCTGGGTTTCCGCCGCCAGCCTTGCACAGAGCCACGGTGCAACAGCAGTGCAGCGCGGCCACTCTGCATTGCTGGCGTATGACTTGCGCTATGGAGCGCTTGTCGCGCGCATTCCGGGACCGTCGAACACGGATCTGGGCGATACAGCGCTCGCGCCGGACGGAACGGTTTACGCCACCGATTCACGGCGCGGCGGCGTGTATCGCCTCAGGCCCGGAAGCACAAAGCTGGAGCCCGTCACTACAGGGCTTTCATCCGCGCAGGGAATAGCGATCAGCAACGATGGCCGCACCGCAGTCGTCGCGGATTATGCGCTCGGCCTGATGCGGCTCGATCTCGCGACGGGAAAGCTTGCATCTGTCGCGGTGCCCGATACCGTGACCACGCTCGGCATCGACGGATTGGCTATGTTGCCTGACGGCGCGTTCGCCGCGACCCAGAACGGTATTGCCCCTGCGCGTGTCGTGCATTTCCGTCTCACGCCGGATTGGTCGCAGGTAACGCAGTTCGACGTGGTGGCCAGAAACGCGCCGCAGATCGGCGATCCCAGTCTGCTCGCCGTTGCCGGCAAGAACATCTATGCCATTGGCGTCAGCCAGTGGGCGTCGTTCGATGACGACAAGACCGAGCCGGTTAGGCCTGTTCCGTCCTTCAAGATCGTTCGGCTTTCGCTTTAAGACGCGCGTCTAAGACGCCAGCGCGTTCTCCAGAATGTCGGTCAGAATAATCGCGCCGTACTCGGGCGTGCAATGGCGGCGATCTTCTTTGCCGTCCAGCAGATCAGGGTTTGCGAATCTCATCTTCGTGGTCACGCCATTGGGCGCCCATGTCTTCTTAGGCTGCGGAAAGAATGTCGCCTCGTGCTTCGCGGCCAAGGCTTCGCATTCCTCGAAGAAAATTGTTCGGATCGCTGCCGCCGATTCGCTGTTGATCGACGGCGAGAACAGGCAGAACGCGCGCGGCTGAAAGGGTCCCGCAAGCAGAAGAATGGGCTTCGCAGTGATCTCGCGCAACGCCGCGAGCACATGCGCGGCATTGATGTTGCTGATGTGCCAGGCGACGGCGGTGCGAAGCATCGGCCACTCTTTCTTTTCCTGCCGCAGCCAAAACTTGAGTGCGGGGGAGATCGCGAGCCCGATGCCGCAGATCAGATAGGCGTCGAAGTCATCGGCGATCTCGGTCACGTGATGGGCGCTGCGGGCGAATTGTTCGCGTAATACGGCGCTTTCCGGTACGAGCTTCCCGTCTATGACGCGCAGGCTGTTCCATTCGCCGCTGGTTCCCGCGAAGAAGGTGAGCTCGGTGCCGGGAAAATCGTCCTGTATCAGAGACCAACCGCGCTTCAATGCGGCAGCATGCGAGTCTGCCAATATGCAGATTTTTCTTGGGCGGGCCATCGGTTACAGCAGCCGCTCGTAGAACCCGCCGAAGGTGCGCGCCTTATCGACAAGATGGATTTCCAGAATCCAGTGGCGCTCGTCGCCGTTGTCGTCGGGATCGCGCATGCGCTGTGTGTTTGCAGGCGCGATGCGCTGGAGATCGGGCGCACCGGGAATAAGCTGGACGTGCGGAAATGGACCGATCGTGTGGCCCGCAATCGAGCCGCCGAAAATCCAACCGGCATCGTCGGCAGCGCGCTGCGCAAAGGCGTAAAGCTCCGCGCCGGTGATGTCGGTCGTGGCGTAGTAATGTGCTTTCACAATCTTGAACAGACGCGGCAGATCGGCGACGAGGCGTTTCTTCTCCCGATCGTTTCCCAGCGCATAGGAGCGCCCGAGATCGGCTTCCCAGTCCGCGAACACGGGGCCGAGATCGAGATAGACCGTGTCTTCGGGTTCGATCGCGCGCACCGGCGGCTTTTCGTGGAACGGGCAGATCGTGTTCGCGCCCGTCCGCACGATACGCTTGTGCCAGTGGATCGTGACCCCGAAGTCGCGCTCCGCTAGTGCGCGGATATCGTTATCGACATCCGTCTCCAGTCGGCCAGGCTTCAGGAAATCCGCACGCTCGATGGCATCGAACATGGCGATCCCGCGCGCTTCGGCCGCCACGAGCTTGGCTCGATATTGTTCTGAAGCTGCTCCAGTCATAGGCTTACTTCTAACAATATCGGTGCGTGTCATGAAGCGCTTTATAGTCGCGACACTTATGCTGTTTGTCTCGCTCCATTGTGCTGGAGCACCAACTGATATCGGTCATTCTTCCAAGTCGCCTTACGCTACGACTGAGAAAAACTCCGGACTGCTTGCGGAGCGGACGAACCGATTCCGCAAGGATCTTGGCGCGTTGGGTTTCGCGGGTGAGGTTCGGTCATGTTCCGGTCTGGTGGTTTTGTCGGCTGGCTCACGCGATAGCAACAGAAGCTATGGCGCAGTTTGCAGCGTGGCCGTTGCCGCGAAGAAGCGCGAAATCCTCATCTGCGACGATGACATGGTCGGTCATTTGGCGCTGACCGTAGACATCACGAAAGACCCGGAGGAAATCGCGCACTTCGTCGAACAGAACTGCTACGGCGGCTAGTCTATTCCGCCGCCAGAAGCGCGCTGCTGCGGCCGGTGAAGTTGATCGACTGCAGGTACTGGATGCCCTCTTCGGCGATGTCGTCGCCGACCATGCGGTCGCCTTCGCCCTTGAGCTCGTTCATGTCGACATACATCGCATAGAACGCACGCGTGCGGTCGGTGATGATGCCGGCGTTGAGCAGGGTCTTGATGAGCACGCGGAAGATGTTGGTCGATTGCTTCATGCTCTCGCGGCGGTCGTCGTCGGTATAGGCTTCCATGATCGCGGCACGCGCGTCCTGCCAGTCGATGCCGACGCTGGCATACACCGTCTGCATCTGCTCGGAATTGACGAGGTTGAACAGCAGGGTCTGGAAGCACTGCGCCGCCCAGTCCTCGACGATGTTGTGTTCTTCGGGCGAGAGCTTCGGGATCGTGCGGTCGGCCCAGATCTTTCCGAATTTGTGGTGGAAGGCTTCGTCGGTCATCACCAGCTGGCAGAGCTTCACCAGCAGCGGATCCTGCGATTTTTGATACAGCGTCGCGAACGCGCCCATCGCGAGGCCTTCGACCAGCATCTGCATGCCGACGATCTTTTTGTAGACCTCCGGCGCCATGACGATCTCGGTCAGCATGTTCTTCAGCGTCTCGCCGCACGGCGCGGGTGTGCCCCAGCGTGCCTTGATGTAAGCAGAGAACGCGGTGACGTGACGCGCTTCCTCGCGCGTCTGGTTGGCGGCGTATTCCTGCGCACCCGGATCTTTCAGGATATGGCAGAGCGAGGCCGAGAGCGCGAGCGCGCCCTGTTCGCCGTGCAGGATGCCCGAGATTTGCCAGCGCGAAGCTTCGTTCGCGAACCGGACTTTCTCTTCCTCGCTCATTGCATCGCCGATTTTCGTCGCGAAGATCGGGAAGAATCCGCGCGGCATGATCGTCTGCTTCGTCAGGTCGAAGGGCTGATCGAAGTCGATGTATTTCTTGTCCAGCGGATCCCAGAAATGATCGTGGGTCGCGGAGATGATCTTGTCGAAAGCGGTGTTGCGGTTCGAGTAGCGCTCGACCTCGAGCATCGCTGGAAAATCGTCCGGCGCCACGGCGTCATAGGCGTTGTCTTTGGTGATCTGGACCATGGCGCACTCCACCGGCGAATGACGAGGCGCGAATAATGCCACGCGAGAGTGAATAGTCAATGAAAGTGACGCCTGCGTCATTATTCGTGACGGGCCGTCATCGCGCTGTTTCGAGTACCGAAGGCAACACTTTGAAAAGCGTTGCGGCGCGAAGTTCAGGACCGTCGTGCCGTCCCCAGGGAAGTGCGATATCGGGAACGATTCCGCGCACTTCATTGCTGCCGTCGGCGCGAAGCCGGGCGCAATCGGGCAGCGAGAGCCTGGCGCTGCTGTTGGTCAGTATGACTGGCTCGGACCCATCGGTATGACCGCAGCCCGCACCGCCCGTCGGCTCGCCGATGATCGTCGCCGCGTGATTGTCCTGGAGTACCGCCGCGAATTCTTCCGCCGCCGACCAGGTCTCGCCGTCGACAAGCACCAGCAGCGGCCCATGCCAGATGCCTTCGCGATAGGAATGTTCCATCGGCGTGAACACGTCCGGCGCCCAGGATTTGCCCTCAAGCGATTTCGGATTAGCAGAGTCGAGAAGGCCTGACGCATAGAAGCCTTCACCGAGGACGCAGTCGGGTTTCGCGCAAGGCTCTTCGGCGCCGGCGCGTTTCGCCTTTGCCTGACCGGCGAGATTGAGCAGAAGCGCGCGATCCTTTGGCGATGCGGTTTTCGCCGCCGCGCGCAAATCCTTTTCGGCGTCGGCGAATTCCTTGCTCCATTGCCTGCCGCGCACAAAGGCGATGCGCTCGGATTTCAGCCGCGTTGGCGTGACCATACGTGCGGCGGCTTCCGCCCATTCGCTGCCGCCGCCATTGCCGGTGAGGTCGATTAGCAGCGCATCGATATGCGCGGCGTTCAGCGCCTCCAGCGTCGAAATGAAATCGTCGTTCATCCGCGCGCCCGTTTCTTTGCCGATACGGTCCCGGCACGTGTCATCGCACGGCGCGTCGGACGCGATCTTCAGCGTTGCGAGCGCGGCATGGCACAGCGGCGGCATACCTTCGGCGCTGAACAGTCCGAGTTTCAGAATGCCGATGCGTTTTCCGCCAGCCGCAATCATTCCAGCAGGAAAGGACGCACTCTTTATCGCCGCGTAGCCGGGCATCCGCGCAGCCAGCGGCGCGCCGAACTTCGATGCGTCGTAACCGGCGTCCGCGCAAACATCATGTGCAGACGGCGCTGTGGCATTTGGCGTTGAAGGTTGTGGCCATTCGATATCGATGTGACCGTCGCCGATCCGGCGTACCAGCATATCGAACGCGTTGCGTGCGCTGCCGGCGCCCTGCGCGCGTTCGATGCGTTTCTGGGTGCGCGCGAAGTATTCGTCCAGATCGGCGCCGCGATCGGTGGTCAGCCATGCGATGTTGGCGTAGCGAGTCTCCAGCGCAGTGCGCATCTGCGCCAGATCGTCGAGCCACGGCTTCGGATCGAAATTCTGCTGCGCGCCCGCGGACGCCGTGAACAGAACGGCGCACAGCGCGAGAGCGATCGAACGCCTCATTCGCCGCTCAGCGTGCCCTTGGTCGATGCCACGCCGCCTTCGAGACGCTCGTCCGGGGTGACGGCTTCGCGCAGCGCGCGGGCCGTGCCCTTGAAGCAGCTCTCCACGATGTGGTGACTGTTGGAGCCGTAGAGGTTTTCGACGTGCAGCGTGATGCCGGCGTTCTGGGCGAAGGCCTGGAACCACTCCTTGAACAGCTCGGTGTCCATCTCGCCGAGCTTGGGCGCGGGGATGCTGACCTTCCAGATCAGATAGGGCCGGTTGGAGACATCCATCGCCACGCGCGTCAGCGTCTCGTCCATCGGGATCAGCGCCGCGCCGAAACGGGTGATGCCCGCGAAATCGCCGAGCGCCTTCTTCACCGCCTGGCCGATGACGATGGCGGTGTCCTCGGTCGTGTGGTGGAAATCGACATGCAGGTCGCCGGTGGCGCGGACCTTCAGGTCCATCATCGAATGGCGGCCGAAGCTCTCCAGCATGTGGTCGAGAAAGCCGATGCCGGTATCGATATCGCATTCGCCCGAGCCGTCGAGATCGAGCGATACGGCGATCTCGGTCTCCCGTGTCTTGCGTTCGACGGTGGCAGTGCGCATGGCTGTGTCGGGCACGTTCTAAGGTTTATTATCACCAACGCTAAGTGGAATCGAAGGGAGATAGCAATGGGAGTAACGATCAAAATGCTTTTGGTTGCTGCATTGGCAAGTCAGGCGGCTGTGCCGGCGAAGGCACCCGATCAGCCACCGGGCTCCCCTGACGTTGAAAAAGCCTGCGCCCAACGGACCTGCCGGGTAGGCGGCTTTGAAGCGGTGATAGGCGTCGACAAAGATCGCTACATGACGATACCGGTCACCCGGTCGCCGTATCTTCTGGAAGATGGCTCTATATTGATGTTTCCCGGCGAGACGATTGCCGTCCAGTTCGCTGTCAATGGCGACACATTGGGTGCACCGCTCTCGGTTCAGCGTTATGCGCCACACCTTCCCGCATTCATCTTAATGTCTGGCGGTGCGCCCGTGGTGAATTCGGAGGACGCAACGCTCCCTCAGATCAAGGAAGACCTTCCGGCGAAAGAAGTGGCCGCGCTTCCGCCGAACACGCTTCTTCTGTCCTACGGACAATTCAAACCAAAGGGAGAAACCGGAATGGTTCTGACGCTTGAACACAATCTCCCGCATACGGTGAAGCTTGACCTCACCATCGCAGAAATATCCCCCGGCGCGTACAAACAGCATTACACATCGAGTTGTCCGATCCCGCCAAAGATCTGGGGCAACGAGAATTGGCCCAACGCATTGGGTCCTATTGTGCTCGATAAGTTCCGCTTTTTGGCGGACGGCGGCACAACAATGAATTGCGAGTAGGAGTTTTGACCGCGTCAGGCAGAACTGCTCAGTCGCTGGACCGTACCGACGAACTCGCTGGGTTGCGCGGCGAATTCCATTTGCAGCCCGGCGTCATCTACATGGACGGCAATTCGCTGGGGCTAGCATCGAAACCGGCGGAGCGGTCGCTGCAGGAGATGCTCGATGCCTGGAAGCGGCTGGGCATCGACGGTTGGCTGCAGGGCGAGCATCCCTGGTATCACCTCGCCGAAAAGCTCGGCGCGATGGCGGCGCCGTTTCTGGGCGCGAAACCGGATGAAGTGATCATCGCAGGCTCGACCAGCGCGAACCTGCACCAGCTGCTCGCCACCTTCTTCAAGCCCGAAGGCAATCGCACCAAGCTTCTGATCGAGGAAGCGGCGTTTCCGACCGACGCCTATATCGCCAAGAGCCATCTCGGGCTGCACGGCCTCGATCTGGCGCAGCATCTGGTCGTCGTGCCGAGCGATGGCGGCACGTATCTCGATGAAGGCAAGATCATCGCGACGATGTCGGATGAAATCGCCATCGCGATTTTACCCGTCGCGCTGTATCGCACCGGACAGATCCTGAATGTCCGCAGGCTCACCGCCGAGGCGCACGCGCGGGGTATGATGATCTGTTTCGACGGCTGCCATTCCGTCGGTGTGATGGAGCACAGCTTCCACGACGACGGCGTCGATATAGGCGTGTTCTGCACCTACAAATATCTGAACGGCGGACCCGGTGCGTCGGGCGGACTGTTCGTGCATCGCAAGCATCTCGGACGCGTGCCGGGCCTTCCCGGCTGGTTCTCGTCCGCGAAAGATCGCCAGTTCGACATGAGCAACGATTTCACGCCGGCGGCGGAAGCCGGCGCCTACCAGATCGGCACGCCGAATATTCTCAGCATGGCGCCGCTGCTCGGCGCGTTTGCGTTGGTGCAGAACGCAGGCCTGAAACGCATCCGCGCGAAGTCGCTTGCACTGACCGGGTTCATGATCGAGTTGATCGACAGCGAACTTGGCGATCTTGGCTTTTCCATCGGCACGCCGCGCGCGGACGAACAGCGCGGCGGCCACATCGCGCTGCGCCATGCGGAAGCGGCGCGCATGTGCAAGGCGCTCAAGAAACGCGGCGTCATCCCGGACTTCCGCCCGCCGGATATCATCCGCCTGTCGCCCTCGCCCTATTACACATCGTTTGCCGAAGTCGCCGAAACCATCGCCATTGCGCGCGATATTGCCGAACGCAAGACCTATCTCGAATTTCCCAACACCCGCGACGTCGTCGCCTGACGTTGCAGTTACCGGGGCACTTCTTATATGGAAGCGATCATGTCAGACGATGAAAAATGGCGTTCCACCACAATTCTCTCGGTCCGCAAGGGCGGGCAGGTCGTTGTCGCGGGTGACGGTCAGGTGACCGCGGGCGCGACAGTGATGAAATCTGGCGCGCGCAAGGTGCGCCGCCTCGCGAAAGGCGACGTGATCGTCGGCTTCGCGGGCGCGACGGCGGATGCGTTCGCGCTGTCGGAGCGGCTGGAAGCGAAGATCGAGCAGCATCCGGGCAATCTAACCCGCGCCTGTGTCGAACTCGCGAAAGACTGGCGCATGGACAAATATCTGCGCCAGCTTCAGGCGATGATGGCGGTGGTCGATGCCAAGACCTCGCTCATCCTCACCGGCAATGGCGATGTGGTCGAGCCGGAGTACGGCCTGATCGGCGTCGGCTCCGGCGGACCGTTCGCGCTCGCCGCCGCGCGTGCGCTGCTCGACATGGATCTGTCGGCCGAAGAAATCGCGCGCCGCGCGATGAAGATCGCGTCGGAACTCTGCATCTACACCAACGACAATGTGACGCTCGAAAGCCTCAGTACGACATGACGACTGCCTTCACGCCGCGTGAAATCGTTTCCGAACTGGACCGCTACATCGTGGGCCAAGCCGACGCCAAGCGCGCCGTCGCCATCGCGCTGCGCAACCGCTGGCGCCGGCAGCAGCTTTCGCCGGAACTGCGCGAAGAAGTTCTGCCGAAGAACATCCTCATGATCGGGCCGACCGGTGTCGGCAAGACGGAGATTTCACGCCGTCTGGCGAAACTCGCGCAGGCCCCGTTCCTGAAAGTCGAGGCGACGAAGTTCACCGAGGTCGGTTATGTCGGCCGCGACGTCGAGCAGATCGTGCGCGATCTCGTCGAGGTCGCCATCGGCCAGGTGCGCGAACGCAAGCGCCGCGATGTCGAGGCGCAGGCCGAGGCGCGCGCCGAGGACCGCATCCTCGATGCGCTGGTCGGCAAATCGGGCGGCGCCACGCGCGAATCGTTCCGCAAATCGCTGCGCGCCGGCGAACTCGATGCCAAGGAAGTCGAACTGGAGATGAAGGACACCGGTGGCATGCCGGCGTTCGAAATCCCGGGGATGCCGAACGCGCAGGTCTCGATGGTGGGCTTAAGCGACATCTTCGGCAAAGCGTTCGGCGGCAAGGCCAAGACGCGGCGCATGACGGTCGCCGAGGCGCACGATCCGCTGGTTGCCGAAGAGGCCGACGCGCTGCTCGACAACGACGCGATCACGCGCGAGGCGATCGAGACCGTCGAGAGCAACGGCATCGTGTTCCTGGATGAAATCGACAAGATCTGCGCGCGCAGCGAATTCCGCGGCGGCGGCGATGTCTCCCGCGAAGGCGTGCAGCGCGATCTGCTGCCGCTGATCGAAGGCACGACGGTTGCCACCAAGCACGGCCAGGTGAAAACCGATCACATCCTGTTTATCGCGTCCGGTGCGTTCCATATCGCCAAGCCCTCCGACCTGCTGCCGGAGTTGCAGGGCCGCCTGCCGATTCGCGTGGAGCTCAAGGCGCTGTCGCGCGACGACATGCGGCGCATCCTGACCGAGCCGGAGGCGAGCCTGATCAAGCAATATGTGGCGCTGCTCGCGACCGAAGGCGTGACCCTCGACTTCACCGAAGAGGGCATCGCGGCCATCGCCGACATCGCCACGCACGTAAACGCCAGCGTCGAAAACATCGGCGCGCGCCGTCTGCAGACGATCATGGAACGCGTCCTCGACGAAATCAGCTTCTCCGCCACGGAGCACGGCGGCGGGACAATCACCGTCGATTCCAAATATGTGCGGGACCGCGTGGAAGACCTGTCGAAAGATCAGGACCTGTCGCGGTTTATTCTGTAATCCCTACCTGCCTTCAATGTCTTGGCCCGCTTTCGCGGGCCAAGACATTGAAGGGGTGCGCGTCAGCGCTGCTGGAAGCAGAGCGTGTTGCCGCTGGGATCGTCGATATAAACTTCTCGCGTGCCCCAGGTCTGGTCCAGCGGACCTTCGTGAACCGGAGAGTCCGGCCGCGTTGGGACAGACAGGCCGCGCGCCCTGAAGGTGGCGAACAGCGCATCCACTTTGTCGCAAACAACGATCGCGGTGCTGTGTCCATTGGGGCGTTCGCCCGAGAGCAGCGACAGATGCAATTCATCCGCGTCACGGGTCAGGACGGCATAGAACGGCGTGTCCTCGTTCATCAGGAACGCAAGCGCGAAGTCTAGCACCTCTGTATAGAAGGAAATCGCTTCCCTGATATCTCGCACGGTGAACGTTGGGATCAGCACGGGCGCACCTTTTTGTCGGCGGACAAGCTAAGCGCAGGTCGCGTGGAAGCATCAAGCTTCTGATCGGACCGCAGGCACGATTTGTCGCGGTTTATTTTGTGATCTTCGCTATTTCCCAAATTGTCATGGCCCGCGAATGCGGGCCACCCAGATAGCACCTTGCGCTTCTCGCAAAGGAATCACGCGGAGCCGCGGAGGACGCGGAGAAGAAAAAGAACCCCGCGGTTTATTTCGCTCGTTACCGCTCGCTGGCTGGTTGGCCGGGTCAAGCCCGGCCATGGTGAGTTTTGTGCTACGATTGATGCCGCTAAGTCGCTCAAGAGGCTCGAAGCTGCGTGACGGATAAAATTTCCCAAACCCTTCTCTATCAACGTATCCGCAATCGTATCATCGAATATTTCGAGGCGACGTCGAGTTACGAGGAGCAGTTGGCATATGAAGCCAGAGTGCCAATGGTCTTCGTGCCTAATGAAGTTATCAATGAGTGGGAGGATTGGTTTCGTAGGGAGTACCTTCCAGATTATGTAGAGCCGATCTTTTCAAAGGAGGAACAAGAATCTCTTGGGAACTTCGATCAGATTTGGCTGTCTGTGGTAGATGACACTCCGAACCCGTTACCTAAATTGACCGACTTGATCGGCACCGAACCATGGGAACGGCTTCGAGTGGCTGCTGAAGAAGCGCTCAACGTTTTTCGTGTCCGGGGAATGTTTGATGAAGAGCGCGAAGAGTTCTTGAACTAACTCGCTATCGAACACCTGCATAAGCCTATGCAGAATTTCATAAGCGCCGCGCCTTGAACCGCTTTCGGCGCATCACCATTTCCCCGCGACATTCGGCCTGACGGCGATTTGAGAAAAATTGTCGGCGGAGGAATTGCGTCGCATTGTTGGCGATGAAGAATAGATGAGCGGAGAGAGAAAAATGCCGATTTTTGAAAAACGAATACGTCGGCATCTCTCTCGCCACAACATCTTGCGGTCTGTTGCATAGCCATGAGGGGGTACCCCCTCAAAACATGAGGTTCAAATGGGCAAGCGGACGGGAGGCAAGCGTGGGGCGCCGGTTGGCAATCACAACCGCCTGACTCACGGCCGTTATTCGGCGCGGCGGGTTGCGCGGCGGAAAGAGGTGCAGGTGCTGCTGCGCGGCATGCGCGCTCTCACGCGCAAGATCGAGATGATGGGTTGGGCGCGGAAGGCGCTGCGCAGCAAATATAAAGCGCAGTGGTCAGCGCGCGCCGGGCGGCATCTTCTCGAAGGCGGGCTTCGCCGGATCGATATGCGCCCAGGGCTGCGCCTCACTTACATAGAGTGCACCGCCGACCGTGAGCTTGCCTGGGTCGTCCATCGACGCAGCTTTGACGACCTGGAACGGCCCCGCTTCCGGTTCGCTGAACAGCGGCGATCCGCACTCGCCGCAGAACATGCGCGTGACCTTAGCCCCGGAATCGCCGGCCGAGGTGTAGGCTTTCGGCGTGCCCTTCGTGACCGTCAATGTTCCGCGCGGCACGACGACCGCCGTGGTGTATCCACCGCCCGACGCATATTGGCAGGCGCGGCAATGGCAGTTCATCACCGCCATCGGATCGGCCGACACCTCGTAGCGCACCGCCTCGCACGCGCATCCGCCCTGAAACGCCATGGTTTTCTCCCGCAACCCATTGTGACAGCGGGGAAAGCCTATCATTCCGGTTGACCCCAAGGCCATTCCTGATAAGGAGTTCGGCCTTCATTTCAGGGACCTCCGCGATGCCGCGCAACAATTACCTTTTCACCAGCGAAAGCGTGTCCGAGGGCCACCCCGATAAGGTCTCCGACCGCATCTCCGATGAGGTCGTGGATCTGTTCTTCCGCGAAGGCCCGAAGAGCGGTCTTTCCGAATGGGATATTCGTGCGGCCTGCGAAACACTGTGCACCACCAACCGCGTCGTGATCGCGGGCGAGACGCGCGGTCCGAAGCATATCGGTCCGGCCGAAGTGGAAGAGGTCGCGCGCAAGGCGATCAAGGATATCGGTTACGAGCAGGAAGGCTTCCACTGGAAGACCGCGCAGGTCGAAGTTCTGCTGCACGCGCAGTCCGCGCATATCGCGCAGGGCGTCGATGCGAGCGGCAACAAGGACGAAGGCGCGGGCGACCAGGGCATCATGTTCGGCTATGCCTGTGTCGAAACGCCGGAGCTGATGCCGGCGCCGCTGTTCTACAGCCACAAGATCCTCAAGCTGCTCGCCGACGCACGTCACTCTGGGAAAGAGCCGACGCTTCAGCCCGACGCCAAGAGCCAGGTCACGCTGCGCTATGAGCACGGCAAGCCGGTCGAGGCGACGCAGATCGTGCTCTCCACGCAGCACAGCCATGAATCGCAGACCAGCGAAGACATCCGCAAGATCGTCGAGCCGTATATTCGCGAGGCGCTTCCCGCCGAATGGATCAACGCCAACACCATGTGGCACGTGAACCCGACGGGCTCCTTCGTGATCGGCGGTCCCGATGGCGATTGCGGTCTGACGGGACGCAAGATCATCGTCGACACCTATGGCGGCGCCGCCCCGCATGGCGGCGGCGCGTTCTCCGGCAAGGATCCGACGAAGGTCGATCGTTCGGCTGCGTATGCCGCGCGCTATCTGGCGAAGAACGTTGTCGCGTCGGGCGTTGCCGACCGCTGCACGATCCAGATCGCCTATGCGATCGGCGTCGCCGATCCGCTGTCGCTCTATGTCGATCTGCACGGCACGGGCAAAGTCGACGAGGCGAAGCTCGAGAAGATTCTGCCTGAGTTGATGAGCCTCAAGCCGCGCGGCATCCGCACGCATCTGGGCCTCAACAAGCCGATCTATGCGCGCACCTCAGCTTACGGACATTTCGGCCGCACGCCGGATGCCGAAGGCGGGTTCTCGTGGGAGAAGACCGATCTCGCGGATGCCATCAAGCGCGCCGTCTGATCCTTCGAGGCCCGGCGCGTCACCCTGAGGAGCGAACGAAGTGAGCGTCTCGAAGGGCGCGCCGGGCACCTCAGGATGACGGAGCAGATAGAGCGCCGCCGCAGACTTCTCTACGGGCGGCGCAAGGGGCCGAAGCTCTCCGCGCATCAGACGCACCTGCGTGAAACGCTGCTGCCGCAATTGTCTGTGCAGTTGCAGCCGAACGCCGATCCGCGTTCGTATTTCTCTGTTGCGGTCGATGACGTCTGGTTCGAAGTCGGTTTCGGCGCCGGCGAACATCTGCTCGGGCAGGCGCAACAACATCCCAACATCGGATTGATCGGTGCCGAGCCTTACGAATCCGGCGTCGCGAAGTTGCTCTCGCGCATTCCCGATGGCATGCCGAACATCCGCCTGCACGAAGGCGACGCGCGCGACATCATCGAGGCTCTGCCGGATGAAAGCATCGGCCGCTTCTTTATTCTGTTCCCCGATCCATGGCCGAAAACGCGCCATCACAAGCGCCGCTTCATCCAGATGGAGATGCTCGACCAGCTCGCGCGCATCCTCAAACCCGGCGCAGAACTGCGCTTCGCCACCGATGACAAATCCTATCTGCCTTACGCACTGGAACGCCTGATGGCGCATCCAGCGTTCGTATGGACCGCAGACTGCATCGCCGACTGGACCTCGCGCCCCGCCGACTGGCCCCAAACCCGCTACGAAGCCAAGGCCATCAAAGGCCCGCCGACCTTCCTTCGCTTTGTCCGTTTGAGATAATGTCTCGCTATGGATGACGAAGCCGACGACCGCGTGCCGATTGCCTGGGGCGATATGGGTGCGCTGGTGCTCGCGGCCGGTGTCGCGGCCGGAACGCTCTGGCTGATCGGCGATATGCTTCTGGGCGGGCATCCGCTGGCCGCTTTTTTCCCGCAATCTGCCCCTCAAACAGCACAAGCGCCGACCGCGGAAGAACAGCGCAATACGCCAATGCACCTGGAAAAAGGCGAGGTCAGGATTTTCCTGCCCGCGAAGCCTAAGCCTCCGCTCCAAAAGCCGAAAAACTAGGGCTTCGCGGAAACGTCCGGCTAACGGAACTTCGTCAAATCGGCCATATCGCCTTGCAAAAGGGCTTTTCCGGGCCTATATCCGCGCCATCCCAGACAACAGAAACGTCCTGTTGTGTGGCGGTCGAAAGGCCGCCGCGCGGGAGAAGCTATTGCTTTGGAGCTGCCTATTCTCACGGCCATGTCGCATTTGGAGCCGATCCTGACCCCCGCCATCGAGGCGGCGGGATACAGGCTGGTGCGCCTGCGCCTGATGGGCGGGAAGACGAAGACGCTGCAAATCATGGCCGAGCGCCCGGACGGCACGATGAACGTCGAAGATTGCGCCACGCTTGCGCGCTCACTTCTCGATTTCATGGAAGCAGACGATCCGCTCGAAGGCGATTACGAACTTGAAGTGTCATCGCCCGGCATCGACCGTCCACTCACGCGGTTGACCGACTATTCGCGCTATGCCGGACACGAGGTAAAGCTCGAACTGATCGCGCCGCTCGATAGCGTTGGCGAGAGCGACCCGTCAAAAAAGGCTCGCAAGCGGTTTCGCGGACAGGTTCTGGGTCTCGACGGCACCGATGTGGTGATCGAGACGCAGGGCACGCGCGTGAAGTTGCCGTTCAAAGGCATCGCGGAAGCGAAGCTCGTGCTGACCGACAAACTCATTCAGGAAGATTTGAAGGCGCGCAAAGGCGCCGTACAGGAGAACTAAAATGGCTTACGGAGTTGCCGCCAACCGGCTCGAACTGCTGCAGATCGCCGATGCGGTCGCGCGCGACAAGTCGATCGACAAGTCTGTCGTGCTTGGTGCGATGGAAGAGGCGATGCAGCGCGCTGCGAAAGCGCGCTACGGCAGCGAGAACGAAATCCGCGTCGAGATCGATCCGAAGACCGGCGAGACGCATGTGTCGCGCTATCTTCACGTCGTCGAACTCGTCGACAACGACAAGATCGAGATCAGCCTCGACGACGCGCGCGCGCGCAATCCCGCAGCTCAGGTCGGCGACATCATCGCCGAGACCTTGCCGCCAGTCGATTTCTCGCGCATCGCAGCCCAGGCCGCCAAGCAGGTGATCGTGCAGAAGGTGCGCGACGCCGAGCGTGAGCGTCAGTACGAAGAGTTCAAGGACCGCATCGGCGAAGTCGTTCACGGCATCGTCAAGCGTTCGGAGTTCGGTTCCGTCGTGGTCGATCTCGGCCGTGCCGAAGGCGTCGTGCGCCGCGACGAGATGATCCCGCGCGAATCGTTCCGCGCCGGCGACCGCATCCGCGCCTATATCTACGACGTGCGCCGCGAAGCCCGCGGTCCGCAGATTTTCCTGTCGCGCTCGCATCCGCAATTCATGGTGCGTCTCTTTGCGCAGGAAGTGCCCGAGATTTATGATGGCATCATCGAAATCCGCGCCGTCGCGCGCGATCCGGGCAGCCGCGCAAAGATCGGCGTGATCTCGAAGGATTCATCGATCGATCCCGTCGGCGCCTGCGTCGGCATGCGCGGCGTGCGCGTACAGGCCGTGGTGCAGGAGCTTCAGGGCGAGCGCATCGACATCATTCCGTGGTCCGGCGAACCCGCCACCTTCATCGTCAACGCGCTGGCGCCGGCGGAAGTGTCGAAGGTCGTCCTCGACGAAGATACGCATCGCGTCGAAGTCGTCGTGCCCGATGAGCAGCTCTCGCTCGCCATTGGCCGCCGCGGCCAGAACGTGCGTCTCGCATCGCAGCTGACGACCTGGCAAATCGATATCCTGACCGAAGCCGAAGAAAGCGAACGCCGTCAGAAGGAATTCGCCGAACGCACCAAGCTCTATATGGACGCGCTTGATGTCGACGAGACCGTGGCGCAGCTGCTCGCGTCGGAAGGCTTCGCGACGATCGAAGATGTGGCGTATGTCGAACTCAACGAACTCGCCTCCGTCGAAGGCTTCGATGAAGAGACGGCGCAGGAACTCCAGAGCCGCGCGGTCGAATTCCTTGAAGCGCGCAACAAGGAGATGGACGACAAGCGCCGTGAACTCGGCGTGGAGGACGAAGTCCTCGACGTTCCGGGTGTCACGCCCGCGATGGCGGTGTCTCTCGGCGAGGGTGGCGTGAAGACGCTCGAAGATCTCGCCGGATGCGCGACCGACGATCTGCTTGGCTACTATGAGGTGAACAAGGAGAAGGAGCGCGTGCGCATTCAAGGTGCGCTCGAAGGCTTCAATCTGACCGCCGACGATGCCAATGCGATCATCATGAAAGCTCGTGTGAAGATGGGCTGGATTGAGGAAGAAGCGGAGGAAGAAGTCGCCGAAGAATCCGAAGCCGCGGAGGAAAGCGCCGAGTGACCACTGCCGCTGCCATCGACAAGGACGAGGCACTGCACGAACCGTCTGGTAAGGGCGGCTCCAGCACGCGCGAACGCCGCTGCGTGGTGTCGGGAGAAGTCTTGCCCGATGCGCAGCTGATGCGTTTTGCCGCCGATCCAGATGGCAATGTCGTGCCGGATGTCGCGGCTTCGTTGCCCGGCCGCGGCATGTGGGTGCGTGCGGACAAGGGCTCTGTGATGACGGCTGTCACAAAGAATCTGTTCTCCAAGTCAGCGAAGACTGCGCTGAAGGCCGGTGCCGATCTTGCCGACCGTGTGGAACGTCTGCTGGTCCAGCGAATGCTGTCCGATCTCGGTCTCGCGCGCCGCGCCGGTCAGGCCGTGTTCGGATTCGACAATGTTCTGCGCGCCCTGGACGAGAAGGTTCCGCCTGCCTTGTTGATAGAGGCCAGCGACGGCGCTGCCGACGGGCGGCGCAAACTTGCCGGATCGGCTTACGCACGTGGCCTGAAAATCCATACGATTGAGGCGCTTACGAGTACGGAATTGAGCTTGGCCCTGGGCCGCGAGAATGTGATACATGCAGCCCTCAAACCGGGGCGGCTGGCCGAAAGGCTGATCTTTGATGCCGGGCGGCTGCGCGGTTTCCGCAGCATGTCGCAGGCGAAAAAATCGGCGGGTTCAACTCCCGCTCCGAACGAAAGACGAGCATGACCGATACGAACGACACGACGCGCAAGCCTGCCAAGACGCTCTCGCTGAAGACCGAGACCTCGACTGTCAAGCAGAGCTTCAGCCACGGCCGCACAAAAGCGGTGGTGGTCGAGAAGAAGCGCGCCCGCGTCGAACCCGGCATCAAGGTGCCGGAAAAGTCCGCGACCGTGGAAGCAAAAGCGACAGTTGCGCCGACGCCGGAAGTTAGCGCCGCGCCCGCGCCGCGTGGCGTGGTCCTTCGCCAGTTGACGGATGAAGAAAAGGCCGCCCGCGGCAAGGCGCTCGCCGGCGCCCGCGTCTATGAAGAAGAAGCGCGCAAGCGTGCGGAAGAAGACGCGCGCCAGCGCGCCGCCGAAGATGCGCGCCTTAAGGTCGAGCGCGAAGCCGCGGCCAAGCGCAAAGTAGAAGAAGACGCGCGCAAGGCCGCCGAAGAGCTGGCCCGTAAACACGCCGAAGAAGAACTTCACCGCCGCGACAAGCCGGCTGCGACTGCCGCCACGCCTGTTGCTGCGCCCGCGCCGGCGGAAGCGCTGCGCCGTCCGCGTGTTGTTGCGGAAGAGGAAGAGGAGAGCAGCGCCAAAAAGGGCGTGAAGACCCCGGTTAAGACGCCCGCGGTCAAGAAGACCGAAGGCGATCGCCGCCGCGGCAAACTCACGGTCACACGCGCGCTATCGGATGATGACGAGCGTACGCGTTCGCTTGCGTCCTACAAGCGCCATCTGCAGCGCGTCAAAGGACAGCCGGCGCAACCCGCTGGTCCGGCAGGACCGCGCGAAGTGACGATTCCGGAAACAATCACTGTCGCTGAACTCGCGAACCGCATGGCGCGTCGGGCTGTGGACGTCATCAAGGTTCTGATGAAGAACGGCATGATGGCCACGGTCAACGACACGATCGATGCCGATACCGCCGAACTCGTCGCGACCGAATACGGTCACACCGTGAAGCGCGTCGCCGAGTCCGACGTGCTCGAAGGTCTCAAGGGCGCGGTGGACGAAGACACGAACCTCGTGTCGCGGCCTCCTGTCGTCACCGTCATGGGTCACGTCGATCACGGTAAGACCTCGCTGCTCGATGCGCTGCGCAGGACCGACGTTGTTTCGGGCGAAGCCGTCGGCATCACGCAGCATATTGGCGCCTATCAGGTTCAGCTGAAGGGCGGCCAGAAGATCACCTTCCTCGACACGCCCGGTCACGCTGCCTTCACGGCAATGCGCGCGCGCGGTGCGAAGGTTACCGATCTTGTGATTCTCGTCGTCGCTGCGGATGACGGCGTCATGCCGCAAACGGTCGAAGCCATCGCGCACGCAAAGGCGGCGCAGGTGCCGATGATCGTGGCGATCAACAAGATCGACAAGGGCGACGCCAATCCGACGCGCGTGAAGACCGAATTGCTGCAGTATGAAATCCAGACGGAAGACATGGGCGGCGAAACGCAGGCCGTCGAAGTGTCTGCGACCAAAGGCACCGGCCTCGACAAGCTCGAAGAGGCGATCCTGCTGCAGGCCGAACTTCTCGATCTCAAGGCCAATCCCGATCGTGCCGCCGAAGGCGCCGTCATTGAAGCCAAGCTCGACCGCGGCCGCGGTCCGGTTGCGACGGTTCTGATCGAGCGCGGTACGCTGAAAGTGGGCGATATCGTCGTTGCCGGCTCGGAGTGGGGTCGCGTGCGCGTGTTGCAGAATGATCGTGGCGAAACCGTGCCGACCGCTGGTCCGTCAACGCCAGTCGAGGTTCTCGGACTCTCGGGTGCGCCGGAAGCGGGCGACGAATTCGTCGTCGTGGAAAACGACGCACGCGCGCGCGAAGTCACGGAATATCGGTCCCGCAAGCGCCGCGAACAGCGTCAGGCATCGAACTCGCGTCAGACACTCGACCAGTTGCTCAAGACGCGCGAGAGCGGCGAGAAGCGCCTGCTGCCGATCGTGCTCAAGTCCGACGTGCAGGGTTCGTCCGAAGCGATTCAGGGCGCGCTCACCAAGCTCGCAACCGACGAGGTCGGCGTGCAGGTTCTGCAGTCGGGTGTCGGCGGCATCACCGAAAGCGACATCATTCTGGCGCATGCGTCGGGGGCAGCCGTGATTGGCTTCAACGTCCGCGCCGACAAGCTCGCACGCGAGCGTGCCAAGCGCGACGGCGTCGAAATCCGCTATTACAACATCATCTACAATGTTGTGGACGATGTGAAAGCGGTGCTCTCGGGCATGCTGGCGCCGGAGTTGCGCGAGAAGTTCCTCGGCAATGCCGAAATCCTGGACGTGTTCACGATCACCAAGGTCGGCAAGGTTGCAGGCTGCCGCGTGACCGAGGGTGTCGTGCGCCGCGGCGCCAAGGTGCGCCTGATCCGCGACAATGTTGTGATCCACGAAGGCGAGCTCTCCACGCTCAAGCGCTTCAAGGACGAAGTGCGCGAAGTGCAGAACGGCCAGGAATGCGGCATGGCCTTCGCGAATTATCAGGACATGCAAAAGGGCGACGTGATCGAGGCATTTGAGGTCGAAACCATACAGCGCGCGCTCTAAGGGATCTCGCCTGAATTATGTCCGATCCGGCCTCCACACTTGAGCAGCACTATCTGCGCGCTTTCGCGGATGCGTCACGGGCGCGGGATATTGAGCGCGCGTTCGCGGTCAGCGAAGAGGCGGTATCGCGCGGCGTCGAGAACCCCCAGTTTTTGGGCGTTGCGGCGCAGCGCCGGTTGCGTCTGGGCGACGTCGAAGGTGCGCTTCCCCTGCTTGAGCGTGCACGTGCACTCAAGCCAAGCAACCCGGACATCCTGAACGATCTTGGGCTTTGCCTGATGCGTCTCAACCGTGCCAACGAAGCGGTCGATATTTTTAGTGCCGGACTGCGTCAGGTTTCGAACTCGGCCAAGCTCCTGTTCAACAAGGCGCTCGCCTATGAGATGATTGGCGCGCTCGATATGGAGCGCAATGTGCTGGAGCGTGTTGTCGTGGTCGCTCCGGATCATGTGCCTGCGCTTAATCTTCTCGCACTCCTGTCAGCCGACCGCAACGATGTCGAAGCGACCCGGCACTATGCGGCGCGCGCGCTTGCGATTTCTCCAAAGGAAATTCTATCGCGCATCGCGCTCGCCATGGCCAATGCTGGAGAGCGCAACTACGCCGTTGCTAAGCAAGATCTCGGGCAGTTGCTGGGCGAGCCCAATCTCGATCCCGAAAATCGCGCCATGGTCCAGGTGCTGATGGGTGATGTGCTCGACGGCGAAAAGGAATATGCGCGCGCGTTCGATTTCTATGCCGCCGCGAAGAACGTTTTGCGCGAACACTACGCACCGCTCTATGCGGCCTCAACCGCGGAAAAGCCGCTAAAGAGAGTTGCGCGCCTCGAAGGATATTTCCGGAATATTCCGGATGGGTCGTGGCGCGGAAAAACAACGCCCGCTGCCAAGCCGCGCGCGCATGTGTTTCTCACCGGCTTCCTACGCTCGGGGACAACCCTGCTCGGACAGATTCTGGCGGGCCATCCCGACATCGACGTCATGCAAGAGCGTGATTGCCTCGGCGAGGCGACACGCGATTTCATGGCCGCGCCCGACGGATTGTTGCGGCTTGCCGCGCTCGACGATGCGGCACTCAGGCCGTATCGCGAGGCGTATTGGCGCAATGTGCGGCTGCTCGAACATACCCTTTTGCAGGACGTCTTTGTCGACAAGTGGCCTCTTCCCACGACTCTCCTGCCGCTGGCCGGGAAACTGTTTCCGGATGCAATAGTTCTTTTCGTTCAACGCGATCCGCGCGATGTCGTTTTGTCCTGCTTCCGCCGCCGCTTTGCGATGAGTGCGGAAAAGTTTGCGATGCTGTCTCTCGAGGACATCGCAAATTCCTATGCAAGCACGGTTGCGCTTTGCGACGTGTATCGCGACAAGCTCGGCCTTACTTTTATTGAGGCGCGTCATGAGGCTTTGCTCGCGGATCCAGCCGCAGAGACGCGACGCCTTTGCGATGCCCTGGGCCTGGCGTGGAATGAAGCGATGCTGAATTTCTCGGGTCGCGCCGCAACGTCGAACATCGATATTCCTAACAGCGCTGATCTGGCGCGCGGACTTTCTCGTGACGGTGAAGGTCATTGGCGGCATTATCGGAGCGAACTCGCGCCGGTACTTCCCGTGCTCGCGCCTCTATGCACGCGTTTCGGCTATCCGGAGAACTGAGATGCCGCGTCAGCGCTCCCCGCAAAGCGATCGCGGTCCTTCGCAGCGCCAGTTGCGCGTGGGCGAGATGCTGCGTCATGCGCTGTCGCAAATTCTCGTGCGCTGTGAAATCCGCGATCCCGATCTGGAAGGCGTGTCGGTGACGGTGACGCAGGTGAAGCCGTCGCCTGACATGCGGCACGCCAACGTGTTCGTCGAACCGCTCGGCGGAAAGAACGCCAAGCAGATTGTGACGGCGCTCAATCGCCACAAGGCGTTCCTGCGCGGCGAGATGGGGCACATGATCGAGTTGAAGTTCACACCTGAGCTTCGCTTCCTCGAAGATGAATCGTTTTCCGAAGCGCAGAAGATCGAAGACCTGTTGAAATCCGAACGCGTCCGGCGCGATCTCAAAGCAGACGACGATGGCGCGTAGGAAGAAGGGCGCGCCGGTTCACGGCTGGGTCGTGATCGACAAGCCGCAAGGCGTAACCTCGACGCAGGTGGTCGGCATCGTGCGCCGCGTGTTCGATGCTCAGAAGGCCGGCCATGCGGGCACGCTCGATCCGATGGCGACGGGTGTGCTTGCCGTTGCGTTGGGCGAAGCGACCAAGACCGTTCCCTACGCGATGGATGCGACGAAGGTCTATAGATTCACGGTGACCTTCGGTGAAGGCCGCGACAGCGACGATGCCGAAGGCGCGGTCACGGGCACGTCTGATGTGCGTCCATCGCGCGAACAGATCGAAGCGGCGATTCCGAATCTCGTGGGGGCGATCTCACAGGTCCCGCCGGTCTATTCCGCCATCAAGGTCGATGGCGAACGCGCCTACGATCTCGCGCGCGATGGCGAAGAAGTTGTTCTCGAAGCGCGCAGGGTGCTGATTCACTCCGTCCGGCTTCTCGCCATGGCCGACGCCGACCACGCGGAGTTCGAGATGGTCTGCGGCAAGGGAGCTTATGTCAGGGCCTGGGCCCGCGATCTGGCGCTCAATCTCGGTACCTTGGGATATGTGTCCCAATTACGCCGTCTGGCGATAGGAAATTTCACGGTTGAGCGGGCGATAGGGCTGGAACCGTTGAAGGCTTTTATGCATAGTCCCGCCGCTTTTGAGCACCTGAGGCCCATTTCGACCGCGCTGGACGGCATCCCGGCGCTGGCCGTGACTGGGCAAGATGCAGTTCGTCTGAAAAGCGGCAATCCGATCCTGGTTCGCCCGAGAGAATTCGAGCGGATCGCGGAAAGCGCACAGACGGACGATCTTCAAGGACTCACGGTCTTTCTTTCGACCGGAGAGGGCGAGCCTGTAGCGCTCGCCAGCTTCACGGAAGGTGAACTCAGACCGTTTCGTGTTTTCAACTTTGCCACTGGATGACCGGGAAGAAAAAACAATGACGATTACGCCTGAACGCAAGCAAGAAGTGATGAAGGAATACGGAGCCGCCTCCGCCGATACTGGCTCGCCCGAAGTGCAGGTTGCCATTCTCTCCGAGCGCATCAACAACCTGACCGACCACTTCAAGTCGCACGTCAAGGACAACCATTCGCGCCGCGGTCTGATCAGGATGGTCTCCACGCGCCGCCGGCTCCTGGACTACGTCAAGTCCAAGGACGTGAAGCGCTATGAAGCGCTGATCGCCCGTCTGGGTCTGCGCCGCTGAACAGCGTCGCCTCCTACGCACCCAAAATATTTCGCGCGAGGTCCGCGATGGTCGCGGGCCCGTGCATTTGCGTTGGCTCAAGCAGGGCTTGAGCCAACAACCCCCGTGGCAATCCGGCTGCGGGTACGAAGGAAGTGAAGAATGTTCAATATCGTCCGTGAGGAATTTGAATGGGGTGGGCGCAAGCTCACACTCGAAACCGGCAAGGTCGCGCGTCAGGCTGATGGCGCGGTCATGGCCACCTATGGTGAGACCGTTGTGCTCGCAACCGTTGTCGGCGCGCATGCGCCGCGCGAGGGCGTGGATTTCTTCCCGCTCACCGTCAATTACATGGAGCGCTACTACGCCTCCGGAAAGATTCCGGGCGGCTATTTCAAGCGTGAGCGTGGTCTCACCGAACGCGAGACGCTGATCTCGCGCCTGATCGATCGTCCGATCCGTCCGCTCTTCGTCGAAGGCTTTCGCAACGAGACGCTCGTGGTGGCGCAGGTTCTGTCGCACGATCTGGAGAACGATCCCGATGTTGTCGCGATGGTTGCGGTCTCCGCGGCGCTGACGATTTCCGGCCTGCCGTTCATGGGCCCGATCGGGGCTGCGCGCGTCGGTTATATCGACGGCGAATATCGCCTCAATCCGCCGCTCGACGAGATGCCGAATTCGAAGCTCGATCTGGTCGTTGCCGGCACGCATGACGCCGTGATGATGGTCGAATCCGAAGCCCAGGAATTGGGCGAAGACGTGATGCTCGGCGCTGTGATGTTCGGGCATCGCGAGATGCAGCACGCCATCAACGCGATCATCCGCTTGGCCGAGAAGGCCGCGAAGGATCCGCGTCCGGTGCCGGAAAACACGTCGGCTCCGATGGTTGCCAAGATCAAGACCGCCGCTGGAGGCGAACTCGCCACAGCGTTCAAGATTCCGGTCAAGCATGAGCGTCGCGATGCCATCGCCGCGGTCCGCAAGAAGCACGAGCCTGCATTCGTCGGGGAAGGCGAAGGCAAGCTGACGTCGAAGGATTACGGCAACCTCTTCCACGAAGTCGAAGCCGACATCATGCGCAATTCCGTGCTCGACACGAAGAAGCGCATCGACGGCCGCGACCTCGTCACGGTCCGTCCGATCGTCGCCGAAGTCGGCGTCCTGCCGCGTACGCACGGCTCGGCGCTGTTCACGCGTGGTGAGACACAGGCACTCGTCGTGACCACGTTGGGTACGAGCGAGGACGAGCAGTTCGTGGACAGCCTGGAAGGCACCGGCAAGCAGACCTTCATGCTGCACTACAACTTCCCTCCGTACTCGGTCGGTGAGACGGGCCGCATGGGTGCGCCCAGCCGCCGCGATCTCGGTCACGGCAAGCTGGCGTGGCGCGCGATCCATCCGATGCTGCCGAAGAAGGAAGAGTTTCCCTACACGCTGCGCGTCGTCTCGGAAATCACCGAGTCCAACGGTTCGTCCTCGATGGCGACCGTGTGCGGCACCTCACTGGCACTGATGGACGCGGGCGTTCCGCTGAAGAAGCCGACGGCGGGTATCGCCATGGGCCTCATCCTCGAAGGCGAGCGCTATGCGGTTCTATCGGACATCCTGGGTGACGAAGATCACCTCGGCGACATGGACTTCAAGGTTGCGGGTACCGAAGACGGCATCACGTCCCTGCAAATGGACATCAAGATCGCCGGCATCACCGAAGAGATCATGCGCGTTGCACTGGATCAGGCCAAAGGCGGCCGTATCCACATCCTCGGCGAGATGAATAAGGCGATCAACCATTCCCGCTCCGAGCTCGGCGAACATGCGCCGCGCATTGAGCAGATCAAGATTCCGACCGACAAGATCCGCGAAGTGATCGGCACCGGTGGCAAGGTGATCCGCGAGATCGTGGAAAAGACCGGCGCCAAGATCAACGTCGAGGACGACGGCACGGTCAAGATCGCGTCCGCCGACGGCGAGTCTATCAAGGCCGCGCTGAAGTGGATCAGGGGTATCGTTGCGGAGCCTGAGATCGGCGAAATCTATGATGGCAAGATCGTCAAGGTCATGGACTTCGGCGCTTTCGTGAATTTCTTCGGCCCCAAGGATGGTCTCGTCCACATCTCCGAACTGGCGGCGGCGCGCGTCAACAAGACGAGCGACATTGTCAGCGAAGGTCAGGCCGTAAAGGTCAAACTGCTCGGCTTCGACGACCGCGGCAAGGTCCGTCTGTCGATGAAGCAGGTCGATCAGACAACCGGCGAAGACCTCTCCAAGAAGGCGAAGCCCGCGGAAGAAGCGCCCGCGAGTTAGTCCGTCTCACATATCCGACATGCAAAAGCCGCTCGTGATAAAAACGGGCGGCTTTTGTTTTACAATCGTGTTCTTCCGTTGGAGACCACGATGTCCAAGATCGATGTGAAGTCTGTTCCAGAGCGCAGAGGCTCCGCCTATCCGCCACCGTTCAACGAGATTGCCAAGGATCGTGTTCGCCAGCGTCTGGGTGACGCGGCGGGTATCACACAATTCGGCGTCAATCTTCTCCAACTACCGCCTGGTGCGGCATCGAGCCAGCGCCATTGGCATTCGGCGGAGGACGAGTTCGTCTTTGTCATTTCCGGCGAAGTGGTTCTGGTAACCGATAAGGGAGAAGAGGTCTTGCGCGCCGGCGATTGTGCGGGCTTTCCCAAGGATGTCTCTGACGGGCATCAGCTGATCAACAAATCCTCGACTATGGCAGTGTGCCTGGAGATCGGCACGCGCACGGGTGAGGACGTCTGCATCTATTCGGACATCGACATGATGATCGATCCTCGGAAAGGTGGCTACACGCGTAAGAACGGCACGCCCTATTAGTTCGAGTTCCATCCCGCGCCAGCGTGAACCATAGCGGTAAGTTCGTGGTTAATCGGCATTTGCCGTTCTTGTAGATGTCGTCCGCAACGCCTAGCTTCTGGGTTCGGGCTTCGCGGGAAACTTTCATGCGTTCAGCATTGCGCCTGATCAGTCTTGTTCTGATCTCGCTCGCATTGATGCTTCTGGGCGCCGATCTTGTCTCCTCGCTCGACAAAGGCGGCGAGATCACGGTGCGCTCGGTCGAGCAGGTCTGGGCGATGTTCGGTGCGACCGGCGTCACAAGCTTCAAGGATTGGGCGCAGCATCACTGGCCGCCCGCAGCGTTGCATGTGTTCGATGGAATCTTGACCTTGCCTGGCTGGGCAGTGACGGGCGTGCCTGGTGTGATTTTGAATTTTATCGCCGGCCGCGCGCCCGACGGCGAATAACTACCGGTTGCCGCCCGGAACCCACAGAACGTCTTTCGCGCCCTTGTCGTTCAGGTAGCGGCTGGCCACGAACAGATGATCGGACAGGCGGTTGATGTAGCGGATCGCAACCGCATTAACCGGCTCCGCCGCCGCCAATTCCACCATCAGCCTTTCGGCACGCCTCGAGACTGCGCGCGCGACATGCAGATGCGCCGCTGCCGGCGTTCCTCCCGGAAGCACGAAGGATGTGAGCGGCGCGAGTTCCGCATTCATGGAATCGATCTCGTGCTCAAGCCTCTCGACCTGCGCTTCGGTAATTCGCAATCGTCCTTCGCTCCGCTTGGCCGTTTCGGGGACGCATAGATCGGCGCCGAGGTCGAAGAGGTCGTTCTGAATGCGCGCCAGCATTGCGTCCACGACGCCCTCCGCATGGAGCCGCGCCACACCGATGACGGAATTGGTCTCGTCCACCGTGCCATAGGCGGAAATTCGCAAGGCGTGCTTGGGAAGCCGTGTGCCGTCGCCGAGAGCGGTTTCGCCCTTGTCGCCGGTCTTGGTGTAGATGCGATTCAATGTGACCATAAGGGTTTATAGCACAGGGTTGCGGGTACGCTGCCCGTGGCTATGATCCGCCCCGCATCCTGAAGAGCCGATCCATGCCCGTCGAAGCGCCCGAAATCATCCAGGTTGACGATACCCGCGTCCGTTGCGACGGCACTGGGGGCGCGCTTGGCCATCCGCGCGTCTTCCTTGAAATGGGCGACGAGACATTCGTGGAATGCCCGTATTGCGACCGCCGGTTCGTGCTCAAGGACGGGGCAATGCACCATTGAGCGAGGCCCCCGAGGCGAGGCCGCTCAAGAAGGGCGACCATCTCTACCTGATCGACGGCTCGGGCTATCTCTTCCGCGCCTATCACGCGCTTCCCCCGCTGACTCGAAAATCCGACGGCCTGCCGACCGGCGCGGTGTCGGGCTACTGCAACATGCTGTGGAAGCTGCTCGAGGACATGAAAGGCCCGGACGAACCGACGCATGTCGCCGTCGTGTTCGATGCGGGCGCCGTCACATTCCGCAACGCGATCTACCCGCACTATAAGGCCAACCGGCCGGAACCGCCCGAAGACCTGATTCCGCAATTCCCGCTGGTGCGCGATGCCACGCGTGCGTTCAACGTCGCCTGCGTCGAAGAGCAGGGCTATGAGGCCGACGACCTGATTGCCACCTACACGCGGATTGCGCGCGAGGCGAAGGCGCGTGTCACCATTGTCTCCTCCGACAAGGACCTGATGCAGCTGGTCGAGGACGGGGTGGTCACTCTGCTCGACACGATGAAGAACAAGCGCTTGGGATCCGCCGAAGTTATGGAGAAGTTCGGCGTGCCGCCATCGAAGGTCGTGGAGGTGCAGGCGCTAGCCGGCGACTCGACCGACAACGTGCCGGGCGTGCGCGGCATCGGCATCAAGACTGCGGCCGAACTCATCAACCAGTACGGCGATCTGGAAACGCTTCTGAAGCGTGCCAGTGAGATCAAACAACCCAAACGCCGTGAAACGCTCATCGAGAATACCGAGAATGCGCGTATCTCTCTGAAGCTTGTGACGCTCGATCAGAATGCGCCGATCAAGGAGGGTGTCGAACACTTCGGCGTGCGCGAGCCGGAAGCGGCACCGCTGATCGGCTTCCTCAAAGCGATGGAATTCAATTCGCTGACGCGCCGCGCGGCCTCGCACTTTGGCATCGAGAATCCCGACCTGATCACGGTGGATACGGGGACTGCACCGTCGGTGAAGCCATCTGTCATGCCACCTCCTGCCGCGCCGTTCTCTGCCGGCGGCTCACCAGGTGCGATCATGGATCGCGGCGCACTGATGAAGGCAATCGATCACGACGCCTATGAGACCGTGACGACAATCACACGCCTCTCCGAATGGATCGTTCGCGCGCGCGAGATGCGGGCCGTCTCTGTCGATACCGAAACGACTTCACTCGATCCAATGCAGGCCGGGCTTTGTGGTGTGTCGCTCGCCGTCGCGCCGGGCGAGGCCTGTTACATCCCGTGCGGCCATCGCACCGGCAGCGATCTGATGTCCAACCGCGACGCCATTGTGCAGATTGTGGAGAAGGATTTGATCGCTGCACTCAAGCCGTTGCTTGAAGATTCGAGCGTGCTGAAGATTGCGCAGAACCTGAAATACGATTACCTGATCTTCCTGCAGCGTGGCATCCGCGTCGCGCCGTATGACGATACGATGCTGATGTCCTATGCGCTCGACGGCGGGTTGCACGGTCATGGCATGGATGAGCTGTCGGAGCTGCACCTGACGCACACACCGATCCCATTCGCCGACGTCGCAGGCAAGGGCAAAGAGAAGATCACGTTCGACAGCGTCGCGTTGAAAGAAGCAACACGCTATTCGGCTGAAGACGCAGACGTCACGTTGCGTCTTGCTCTGTTCCTGAAGCCGCGACTGGCGGTCGAAGGAAAGCGTACCGTCTACGAAACACTTGAGCGCCCTCTGGTTTCAGTGCTTGCCGATATGGAGCGCAACGGGATCATGATCGATCCCGACATTCTGCGCCGCCTCTCCAACGACTTCGCCAAGTTGCAGGCGAAGATGGAAAAGGACATCCACAAGCTCGCTGGTGAGGAGTTCAACATTGGCTCGCCCAAGCAGCTGGGCGACATCCTGTTCGGAAAATTCTCGTTGCCGGGCGGCCGCAAAACCAAGACCGGCGCGTGGTCAACCGACGCCGATATCCTGGAAGAGGTCGCGGCACAGGGCCACGACATCGCGAAAAAGGTGCTCGATTGGCGCCAGCTCGCGAAGCTGCGCGGCACCTATACCGACGCACTGCCGGGCTACATCAATCCGAACACTGGCCGTGTGCACACGTCTTATGCGATGGCCTCGACCTCGACCGGCCGTCTCGCTTCTACCGATCCGAATCTTCAGAATATTCCCATCCGTACCGAGGAAGGCCGGCGCATCCGTCAGGCATTTATCTCGCCCAAGGGTACGAAGCTCATCAGCGCGGACTACAGCCAGATCGAATTACGCCTGCTGGCTCACATCGCGGACATTCCGCAGCTGAAGAAGGCGTTCGCCGAAGAGCTCGACATCCACGCCATGACGGCATCGGAGATTTTTTCCGTGCCGGTGAAAGGCATGCCAGCAGAAGTTCGCCGTCGTGCGAAGGCGATCAACTTCGGCATCGTCTACGGCATTTCGGCATTCGGCCTTGCCAACCAACTCGGCATCGCGCGCGGGGAGGCGGATGACTACATCAAGAAATATTTTCAGCGTTTTCCCGGCATCCGCGACTACATGGAAGAGACCAAGCAGTTCGCGCGCGAGCACGGCTATGTCGAGACGCTGTTCGGCCGCCGCGTCCATATCCGCGAGATCAAATCGACCAACCCAAGTTTCCGCGGTGGTGCGGAGCGTGCTGCGATAAACGCGCCGATCCAGGGAACGGCTGCCGACGTCATCCGCCGAGCGATGATCCGTCTTCCAGACGCGCTCGCGGCCAAAAAGCTGAAAGCCAAGATGCTCCTGCAAGTTCACGACGAACTCGTGTTCGAGGCACCGGACGCTGAGATCGAGAAGACCAAGGCCCTGGTAAAATCCGTCATGGAAAACGCTTCGTTGCCAGCCGTCCATCTCACAGTGCCCCTCACAGTCGAAGTCCGCGCTGCCGAAAACTGGGACGCGGCGCACTAGCACATGGCTATTGCTGAACTCTTTTGGGTCGGTGGCGATACCAAAGTCAGGCTTGCCGTCGCACCACGCCCGCGTGCTGGGGATTGGCTCGAAGAAGAGATTATTTCCTGGAAAGATTCCGGGGTTGAGGTTGTTGCTTGCCTCCTTTGCGATGCTGAGATCGCAGAGCTTGGCTTGGCCGACGAAGCTGCTTTGTGTACAAAACACGGGCTTGAATTCATTCGATACCCCATTGTGGATCGTGGCCTGCCGGATTCTCACGAGTCAGCCAGTCGGTTTATTGAAGGACTCACAATTCGGCCGTCGAATGGTCGCGCTGTCCTCATTCACTGCCGCGCGGGTATCGGACGAACAGGAACGATCGCCGCGTGTTGTCTTGGCGCGAGGTGCGCAGATGACGCCTTCTTACGGATCGCCAAAGCGCGCGGCGTAAATGTCCCCGATACCGAAGATCAGCATCAGTGGGTGGCGGATTTTTTTGAAATACTCGAACAGACGTGAGATCGCAGCGCATTAGGCCGCAATCGACTTCAGTCCCGTTTCTGCGCTGATACCGGCTTTTTCGAGGGTTGCGACGAGTGTGGTCATCGCCGCTTGGGCATCGGGCTTTTCGCCCCGTGCTGCCTGCGCGGTATAGCCGGTCAGGAAACCTGGTTCTGAAAGTTGCGCGATCACTAGCTCGCGGGCGCGCTTGGCGAGCACCCCTTCGGTCAAGTAGTTACCCGTGCAAAGTGTTAGAAGTTTGGTCGCAAGATCCACCGGGCCAGTGGCATTGGCGGCAATTGATTCAAGCAGCTTGGCACGCCGCTCTGCTACGCTGGCTGTTCTGTCGAAAAAAGCAGAAATTTCCTCGCGCTGATTATCCTGAAAGCCGGATCGCCGCACGCGCGCCTGCAGCGCGGCGAGGGTCTGGAGGCGGGTGAGGACCGGCAGTTTTGTGTCTTGAAAATAAGTTTCGAACGGCAGGCTCGTGACGATCGGGAGGATAAAGTCCGCGAGCCGGCGCTTGTTCTCCGCGCCGATGATATTTTCCTCGACAAAAAAAAGCCGATTTAGCTTTTCGTCCGGCGTCGCAGCATCAGAGAGATGCTCGTTCAGTGTTTCGTTGGTGACCAGACGCTTCGAGCGCAGAGTGAAGGCTGCGATCAGATCTTCGTGGCTGAGATATTTTCCGATGCCGCGAACAAGTCTATCCGCGATCTTGCGCAGGGTCTTGAATTCTTCGACCAGAGATGTGGGGCGCAAACGCTTGATGCTCTTGAACTCCGCCATCAACCGTTGCGCAATGGCCGTGCGGGCTTCCGGGAGGTCGTCGGCTGCAAAATGGTGAGTAAGCGCGATCAGACCCTGCCGGTCCGACCGTTTTGTCTCGGTACCAAGGAAAAGCTCAACGAGGTTTGCAAGTTCGCTGCCGAAATCCTCCTGCGCGCCGATCAATTCGCGCAAAGCTGCCGAACCGCTGAGGATTTCGGCAATGATAGTGTCGATCGACGCCAGAAGAAGCGTGCGGCCTTCGCCGTCCGCTTGTTCTGTTAACGCGAGCAGGCGCTGAACTTTCTCATCCCAGCCTTTGGCATCGCGCAAATGCACGGCAATGGTGCCGTTCAGGAGATACGCGCCGTCCGGTTCCTTGCAGAGCTTGCTTGCTAGTTTGTTGAATCCGGCAAGTGGTGTTGCGGGGAAGCATTTGTTCTGTGCGTCCCGGTAGACTTTCTGAATCGCCCTATTCACGAGCTCGTTCAGGCTTTTCACGATCTGCTGAACAGGCGCCGTAGTCGACGCCGCCTGCGCGACCGCGATCTTCTGGATAGCATGCTGCAGCAATGTGCCCGTTGCTTCCAATTTTTCCAGTGCGTCTGCGCGGTGGCTGAGTTCGGTGAGCGTGAGCGTGTTGCGGCTGAGATACTCGCCCAACAGGCGCGAAATCGTTGCGCGCGCGTGATAGGAATAGAGGTCGTCCGGCTTGAAGCAGGGCAGCGCGTGCGGCGCGTCTTCCTGTGCTGGTGTCGATTTGAACTGGTTTAGGCCGTCTTCAAATATCTTGAGCGTGAGGTAATCGCCGCTCTCGGCGTTGTAAGTTTCCTTGACGACTTTTACGCCTGTTGCCTTCTCATCGGCCATGAGGGATTTGGCAAAGTCGATTGCCACCTCACGATCGTTGCGCACGTCGAGCATTCTCCATCCGCCCTTGGCCCCTTGGCGGGAGAAAATCTCATAGTGAACTTCGTTTGCCATGCGCCGCTTGCGTCCCCTAACCGCAGGGTATGCAGTATTGCGCATGGCGTTTTAAGCAGGCGTTAAGCCTGATGACGGTGCGCCGACAGGTCCGTGATTGATGGCGAGGATCCGCAAAGCGCGCATGCAGAGTCCGGCTTGACCGTCAGCCTGCGAAAATTCGTGGTTAGCGCATCGTAAACGAGCAATCGGCCCGCCATGCTTTCGCCGATGCCGGCGAGCTCCTTGAGCACCTCCAGCGCCTGTAGCGTGCCCATCACGCCGGCGGCCGCGCCGAGGACGCCGCTCTCCGAACACGATGGCACCGTTCCTGGTGGCGGTGGTTCAGGAAAGATGCACCGGTAGCAGGGATAGCTTCCCGATCTATCGAACGCTCTGAACGTCGCGAGCTGCCCGTCGAATTCGGTCACTGCCGCTGACACCAATATCTTGCGCGCGAAGAAGCACGCGTCATTGATGAGGAATCGCGTCGCGAAATTGTCGGAGCCGTCGGCCACGATGTCGTAACGTGATATCAGGTCGAGCGCGTTCAATGTGTCGAGACGTACGGGATGCATCTCCACGATCACACCGGGATTGATCGCATGTACGGCATCGCCCGCCGACGCGGTCTTCGGTCTGCCGACATCAGCCATGCGGTACGCGATCTGGCGCTGTAGATTGGAGAGACTGACCGCGTCATCATCGACAATCCCGATCGTCCCGACGCCGGCCGCCGCCAGATACAGGAGCACCGGACTTCCGAGCCCGCCGGCGCCGACAACTAGAACCCGCGCCGCTTTCAGCCTGGCCTGCCCCACGCCGCCGACCTCGCGCAGCACGATGTGGCGGGCGTAGCGTTCGACTTCGTCGTCACTGAAGCTCATACCGTGTCCATAGCCTATCAGCGCAATAGTGTCGCTATCGCTTTAACCAATTGAAATATATGAAATATTTGATGATCGTTTGAAGCGTCACAAACATTGCCGCAGAATGGGGTCAGGGCCTATGGTGCCCGAAATTTCAGGGATGTTTTCATGTCAGCGCACGGCCTCGAAGCTCAGGGCTTCCGCAATCTCAAAGCAGTCAACTGGAACCTGAACGTTCCGGAGCTTTATGAGGAGGCGACCCGCCGTGGCGAAGGCCATCTGGCCAAGGACGGCCCGTTCGTCGTGCTGACGGGCCAGCACACCGGCCGTTCCGCCACCGACAAGTTCGTCGTGCGCGATGCCTCGACAGAAGACAACGTCTGGTGGGACAACAACAAGCCGATGAGCCCGGCGCATTTCGATGTGCTCCACGCCGACATGCTGAAATTCGCCGAGGGCCGCGAGCTGTTCGCGAAGGATCTCTTTGGCGGTGCCGATCTGGAGCATCGTCTGCCGGTGCGCATCGTCACCGAGTACGCCTGGCACTCGCTGTTCGTGCACCAGCTCCTGATCCGTCCGACGGCGGAGCAGCTCAAGGAGTTCATCCCCGAATTCACAATCATCGATCTGCCGAACTTTGAGGCCGATCCCGCGAAACATGGCTGCGCGACCAAGACGGTGATTGCGGTCAATTTTGCCAAGAAGACCATCCTGATCGGCGGTACATCCTATGCCGGCGAAATGAAGAAGTCGGTCTTCACGATCATGAATTATCTGCTGCCCGCCAAGCGCATCATGTCGATGCATTGCTCGGCGAATATGGGATCGAAAGGCAACACGGCGATCTTCTTCGGCTTGTCGGGTACCGGCAAGACGACGCTGTCCGCCGACGCATCGCGCACACTGATCGGCGATGACGAGCATGGCTGGAGCGAAAACGGCGTCTTCAATATCGAAGGTGGCTGCTATGCGAAGGTGATCAAGCTCTCTCGCGAGGCGGAACCGGAGATCTACTCGACGACCGAGCGGTTCGGCACCGTGCTTGAGAACGTCATGATGGATATGAAGACGCGCACGCTCGACCTCGACAGCGCGCATTATGCAGAAAATACCCGCGCTGCCTATCCGATCGATTTCATTCCGAACGCAAGCGAAACCGGCCGCGGCGGTCATCCGAAGAACGTGATCATGCTGACGGCGGACGCGTTCGGCGTGCTGCCGCCAATTGCCAAGCTGACGCCCAGCCAGGCGATGTATCACTTCCTGTCCGGTTTCACGGCGAAGGTCGCAGGTACGGAGAAGGGCCTCGGCAAGGAGCCGCAGCCGACATTCTCGACCTGCTTCGGCGCGCCGTTCATGCCGCGCCATCCGAGCGAATACGGCAATCTCCTGCGCGATCTGATTGCACAGCATGGTTCGGATTGCTGGCTGGTCAACACCGGCTGGACGGGTGGGGCGTTCGGTGTCGGCTCGCGCATGCCGATCAAGGCGACACGCGCGTTGCTCGCGGCCGCGCTCGACGGCTCGCTCGCGCATGCCGAGATGCGCGTCGATCCGCATTTTGGTTTCCGCGTCCCGGTCGCGGCCCCCGGTGTCGATACGAAGATCCTGAACCCGCGTGACACGTGGTCCGACAAGGGCGCCTATGACGCGCAGGCCAAGAAGCTCGTCGGCATGTTCCGCGAGAACTTTAAGAAGTTCGAGGAGCATGTCGGTAAAGACGTGCTCGACGCCGCGCCCGCATTGGCCGAAGCGGCGGAATAGGCCGCCAGCATTCTGAAATCGAAAGGCCCGCGATGCTCTCGCGGGCCTCTTCGTTTAGGCTTGCCGATACGTCCAAACACGCGCGGGCGGAAGATTCATCAGCACCAACGCCGCGCGCTTTAGTGTGATGCCCTCTGGCGCCGGGACGGGCGGATTGGTGCCGTAAGAGAGTTGCACGAACGGTGCGCCGGGCTTCAGGTGGCGCATTGCGGTATCGAGCAGTGTTAGACGCTGCGCCATGGTATGCGTGAGCAGTGGGAGGCCAGAAACAATCGCCGCGAAGTGTATGCCGCCGGTCAACTCGGGAAAATTGAAAGCGTCGCCACGCAGCACGCGCGTGCCGGGACATCGCTCCGCGACCATCTCTGCAAAGTCGGGGTCGAATTCGATGGCGACGATGCGTTGAGGCTCAATGCCGTGTTCAATCAACGCCTCGGTGACCACGCCCGTGCCAGGTCCAAGTTCAAGAACCTGACCTTCGACCGCCGGATCGACCTGTTGCGCTATCGCACGCGCAAGCGCCGGGCTCGATGGCGTGATCGCCGCCACGTTCTTCGGTCGTGCGATCAGGCCTCTGATGAAATCGAAATGCTGCGCGGCGGAATTGCTGGCCATGGCGTCCCCCGAGGTGTCACGACTCGAAACGCGCGAGTGGAGCGGCGGTTGCTCTTACGTGCGCTTATACACCCAAACGCGCGCGGGTGGCAGGTTCAGCCAGATCACCGCGGCACGCCGGACAGCAATGCCCGGCGGCGCCGAGATCGGCGGGCGCAGGCGATAGGAGAACTGGATGAACGGAGCGCCGGACGCCAGGCGAGCGAATATTCCTTCGAGCAGCTTGAGCCGCATCTCAACGGGAAAGTTAATGAGCGGCAGGCTCGACACGACGGCGGCGAGCGGTTCGTACGACCCAAGTGTCTTGTCGAGGTCAAACGCATCGCCCTGAATCACGCGTACCTTCGGGAAGCGCTGCTGCACCAACGCGGCAAAGCTCGCGTCGTATTCAATGGAGGTCAGCCGTTCCGGCGCAATGCACTCAAGCAATGCTTCGGTGACAACGCCTGTTCCGGGTCCAAGTTCGAGCACCGGCAAGTCGCTGAGCGGAACCTGCGCAGCCATCGCACGTCCGAGTGCGCGGCTTGATGGCGCGACCGCGCCGGTGTGAACCGGCCGCGCTATCATTCTGGCAAGGAAGCGAATCCGGTCGAGCATGCGCGGGCCGAAGCTTACGCTTTTTCGCCGCTGTTCCAGAACTCTTTCAGCTTGGCCATGAAGCCTTCGGATTCCGGGTTGGTGCCTTCGGCGCTTTCCTTCTCAAAGGCTTTAAGCAGTTCTTTCTGCTTTTTGCTGAGCTTGGCAGGTGTCTCGACCGCGACCTCGACATAGAGATCGCCGGTCATGCCGCCACCGCGTAGCACCGGCATGCCCTTGCCGCGAAGGCGGAACTGGCGGCCGGATTGAGTGGCCTCAGGCACGTTGACCTTCGCGCGGCCGCCGTCAAGTGTCGGCACTTCGATGCTGCCGCCGAGCGTCGCCTGAACAAACGAGATCGGAGCGCGGCAATAGAGATCGTGGCCGTCGCGCTGAAAGATCGCGTGCGGCGCGAGCGAGATGAAGATGTAGAGATCGCCTGCCGGGCCGCCATTCAATCCCGCTTGGCCTTCGCCGGAGAGGCGGATGCGCGTGCCTTCCTCGACGCCGGGCGGGACATCGACCGAGAGCGTGCGCTCCTTCTGAACTAGGCCCGCGCCTTTGCACTGTTTGCACGGATTGCGGATGATCTTTCCGGTGCCGCGGCATTGCGGGCAGGTGCGCTCGATGGTGAAGAAGCCGTTCTGTGCGCGCACTTTGCCGATGCCGCTGCAGGTCGGACACTGCTCGGCCTTCGATCCCGCTTCCGCGCCGGTACCGCCACAGCCTTCGCAGGCGACAGCTGTCGGCACCTTGATCTGCGCCGCGCGGCCTTTGAAAGACTCTTCGAGTGTGATCTCAAGATTATAGCGCAGATCGCCACCGCGGTTCTGCCGGCGGCCTTGTTTGCCGCGACCGCCGAACTCGCCGAACAGATCGTCGAATATGTCGGTGAAAGAAGATGCGAAGTCGAACGGATTGCCGCCACCGCGTCCGCCGCCCTGCTCGAATGCGGCATGACCGAAACGATCGTAGGCGGCGCGCTTCTGATCATCCTTCAGGATGTCATAGGCCTCGTTGATTTCCTTGAACTTGATTTCAGCGGTGGCGTCGCCGGGGTTCTTGTCCGGGTGCAGTTCCATCGCGAGCTTGCGATAGGACGCTTTCAGCTCGGTGACCGTCGCGCCCTTCTTGCAGTTCAGAACGTCGTAATAATCGCGCTTGCTCATCGCTTACTCGAAACCGGGATGATCAAGATTGATATGCATTCATAGCCCCAGAAACGGAGAACCCGGCGCCGTGACACGCCGGGTCTTTCCGTTTATGCGCCGGCGTTACGCCGAGCCCTTCTTGTTGTTCTCGTCGACTTCGGAGAACTCCGCATCGACGACATTGTCGTCTTTCGGAGTGGCACCGGCATCGCCCTCAGGGGCTCCGCCTTCACCCGACGCCTGCTGCGCCTTGTACATGGCCTCGCCGAGCTTCATGGACGCCGTGGCCAAGGTCTGAGTCTTGGCCTGGATGTCGTCGGCGTCGTCGCCCTTCAGCGCTTCCTTCAGATCAGAGATCGCGTTCTCGATGGCAGTGCGCTCGGTCGCATCGACCTTGTCGCCATGCTCCGACAGCGCCTTCTCCGTCGAATGGACCAGCGAATCGCCCTGATTCTTAGCCTCGGCGGCAGCACGGCGCTTCTTGTCGTCCGCGGCGTGGGCTTCGGCTTCCTGGACCATCTTCTTGATGTCGGCATCCGACAGACCACCAGACGCCTGGATCCGGATCTGCTGTTCCTTGTTGGTCGCCTTGTCCTTTGCTGTGACGTTCACGATGCCGTTGGCGTCGATGTCGAAGGTGACTTCCACCTGCGGCACGCCACGCGGCGCGGGCGGCAACCCCATCAGGTCGAACTGGCCGAGGATCTTGTTGTCCGCCGCCATCTCGCGCTCGCCCTGGAAGACGCGGATCGTCACCGCGCTTTGATTGTCTTCGGCGGTCGAGAAGATGTTCGATTTCTTGGTCGGGATCGTCGTGTTGCGGTCGATCAGGCGCGTGAACACGCCGCCCAGCGTCTCGATGCCGAGCGACAGCGGCGTCACGTCGAGAAGCAGAACGTCCTTCACTTCGCCCTTCAGCACGCCGCCCTGGATCGCGGCGCCGATGGCGACGACTTCATCGGGGTTGACACCCTTGTGCGGCTCCTTGCCGAACAGCTGCTTCACCGCTTCCTGAACCTTGGGCATGCGGGTCATGCCGCCGACGAGAATGACCTCGTCGATCTGGTTCGCGCTGACACCGGCGTCCTTCAGCGCCTGCTTCACAGGTGCGACGGTCTTCTGGATCAGATCGTCGACCAGCGCTTCGAGTTTCGCGCGCGTGATCTTGATCGTCAGATGCTTCGGCCCCGAGGCATCGGCGGTGATGAAGGGCAGGTTCACTTCCGTCTGCATCGCGGACGAGAGTTCGATCTTTGCCTTTTCGGCGGCATCTTTCAGACGCTGCAGCGCGAGCTTATCGGCGCGCAGGTCGATGCCGTTCTCTTTCTTGAACTCGTCGGCCAGATAGTTGACCAGACGCTGGTCGAAGTCTTCGCCGCCCAGGAACGTGTCGCCGTTGGTCGATTTCACTTCGAAGACGCCGTCGCCGATCTCCAGCACCGACACGTCGAACGTGCCGCCGCCAAGGTCATAGACCGCGATGGTCTGGCCGGCGCCCTTCTTGTCCATGCCATAGGCAAGGGCTGCCGCGGTCGGCTCGTTGATGATGCGCAGGACTTCGAGGCCCGCGATCTTGCCGGCGTCCTTGGTGGCCTGACGCTGTGCATCGTTGAAGTACGCGGGTACGGTGATGACCGCCTGCGTGACCTTCTCGCCGAGATGGGCCTCGGCGGTCTCTTTCATCTTTTGAAGGATGAAGGCAGACACTTCCGAGGGGCTGAATTTCTTGGACTCGCGGCCCTGCACCCAGGCATCGCCATTGTCGGCTTTGACGATCTTGTACGGGACCATGCCGATGTCCTTCTGGGTCATCGGGTCCTCGAACCGGCGGCCGATCAGGCGCTTGATCGCGAAGAAGGTGAATTCGGGATTGGTTACGCCCTGCCGCTTGGCGGGCTGGCCGATCAGACGTTCCCCGTCCTGGGAGAACGCGACGATAGACGGTGTGGTGCGCGCGCCCTCCGCATTTTCGATGACTTTGGGGGCAGAGCCCTCCATGACCGCGACGCACGAATTGGTCGTGCCCAGGTCGATACCGATGACTTTTGCCATGACGTAAAGTTCCTCTCTCAAGCGATGGGATCCTGGCCCTTAAGAGGCGCCTTCCGGTCCATCCCACTGATTCAATTGGCAAAACCGGCGCGGTTTTTAAGCCCCGCCGGTCCTGAGGGGTATATAGGGAGGAGGTGGCGGAGGCGCAAGACTGGCGGTGAGATCATTCTGTCTCAACGAATGCCGGGCTGTTGGATAAGGCTACCCCTCCCTATCCAAAAATTTGAATTCAATTCCCCGGGACTACATGTAAGGTATTGACATGAAACGCAAAACACCTTGCTAGTCAGTACGGTCTTATTCGAACCCAAATTTCCTTTAGGGGGTACCCGGTCCGAACGCACTCACCAAGCATGGCCAAATAGGGCCGCTCGGCAGAAGTGGGCCTTGAGTGAAGAATTTCAACCCTGCCGCGCTATCGCGGTCTCTGCCGTTTAAGTGTCTTGGCCCGCGAATGCGGACCACCCAGATGGGTTCTGCACCAGCTAAAGAATTTGCACGCGGAGACGCGGAGTTCGCGGAGGATTCTCTAAGACCGCGTTCTCCGCGGCTCCGCGTGATTCTTCTTTTGCGAGCAAATCAAGACGTCACCTGGGTGGCCCGCATTCGCGGGCTATGACAAGTATTTGTATTGCTTTAGTTGAGCCGCCAGATTTCATAGTTCAGGGCGGATGCGAACGACACCCACGCGAGATAAGGTAGCATCAATAGCCCTGCCATCCGGTCGGCGCGGAAGAACGCGATCGCCGTCGCCAGGATCGCGACCCACAGTGCCGCGATATCCAGCAGCGCGACCCACACCAGATGCTGCGCGAAGAAGATCAGCGACCACGCGAAGTTCAGGGTGAGCTGCAGGAAATAGAGCATCAGCGCCACCGACATCACACCCACGACCTGCCAGGCGCGCCATGCGGCAACCGCCATCATCACATAGAGCGCCGTCCACACGGGCGCGAATATCCAATTCGGCGGATTGAAGCTCGGCTTCGCAAGCGCCGAATACCAGCCCGCGATATTGGGTTCGGTGAACACGCTCGCCGTCAAGCCGACGACAAGCGTGCCGATCACGAACGCATACAGGATGCGCCGATTGAACTGCGCTTTGCTGTCTTCGTTGTCGTTCACGCGTGCGCCGCGTGGTCGGCGAGAATATCTGCGATGCAGGCCGAGACCTTCTTGGCCGTGGGAATGTCGAGGAATTCGTTCGGGCCGTGGGCGTTGGAGTGCGGGCCCAGAACGCCGGTCACGACGAACTGTGTTTTCGGATAGCGCTTGCCCAGCATTGCCATGAACGGGATCGAGCCGCCTTCGCCCATGAACGCGACTGGCGCACCGAAATGTGCATTCGAGGCGCGCTTTAACGACTCCGCAAGCCACGGCGCGAGCGCAGGCGCGTTCCAGCCACCCTGTCCCTCTTCGGCATGGAATTCGACTTCGGCGCCGTAGGGCGGATCGGATTCGAGCGCCTGTTTGATTGTCTTTGTTGCTTTATCCGCGTCGCAGGTCGGCGGCAGGCGGAAGGAAAGTTTCGTCGTCGTATAGGGCAGAAGCACGTTGCCCGCGTTCTCCGGCATCGGATAGCCGTCCATGCCGGTCACCGCGAGCGCCGGACGCCAGGTGCGATTGAGCACGAGTTCGGCGAGATCGTCGGTTACCGGCTTCGTCGTGCCGGAGAATGGAAGCTTCGAATACACCGCGTCGCCCAGAATTTCCGCGGCTTGTTTTGCTTCGGTGATGCGGCCAGGGGGCACCTGCACGAACAATTCGTCCAGCTTGATGTCGCCGGTCTTCTCGTCTTCGACGCGCGAGAGCACTTGCCGGGAGATGCGGAACGACGACGGCACGATGCCGCTGGCGTCGCCGGAGTGCACGCCTTCGGTCAGCACGCGTACGGTGAGGTTGCCCATGGCGATGCCGCGCAACGATGTCGTCAGCCACAGCTGATCGTAATTGCCGCAACCGGAATCGAGACACACGACAAGCGACGGCGTGCCGATACGATCGCTCAAATGCTCGATATAGAAGGGCAGATCGTAGCTTCCGGATTCTTCGCACGCCTCGATGGTGATGACGCAACGCGCATGTTTGCCGCCCTGTTCGCGCAGCGCCAGGATCGCCGATAGCGAAGCAAACATCGCATAGCCGTCATCGGCGCCGCCGCGGCCATAGAGGCGATCGCCTTTCATCACCGGCTCCCACGGTCCCGTGCCTTCGGCCCAGCCCTTCATCTCCGGCTGCTTGTCGAGATGGCCGTAGAGCAGGACGGTGTCGTCCTTGTCGCCGGGGATCTCCATGAAGATCAGTGGTGTGCGGTCTTTCAGCTGCACCACTTCCACAGTGCTGCCGGGAATGGATGTGAGTTTCTCCTTTGCCCAGCCCTCGAACAGCGCCACGACCTTGTCCATGTGCCCATGCGCGACCCACTCCGGATCGAAGGCGGGCGATTTGTTCGGGATGCGGATGTAGTCGGTCAGCGTCGGGACGATATCCGTGTCCCAGATCGTATTCATGAAAGCGGTGAGCTTGGCGGTGTCCATGGGAGGTCCTGATTGGGCGGGCCGGGCACCATAGCCGCGTCACGAAGATTTTGCATCGGCACGGCCCGCAGGGGTGCTATTTTGGCGCGGTTCGAAGGGGCGAAGACATGTACTACGCGAGCGTATTGCTGCTGACACTGATCCTGCCGGCCGGTTCGGTCTATGCCGAGCAGGCCCTGTCGCACAGCCTGCTGCCGCTGATGCTTCTGGTCGGGAAATGGTTCGCGTTCTGGGCTGGTGGCGTGCGCCTGTTCATTGCCGGTATCCGCCAGCAGCTGCGGCCGCGCACCACCGCGCAGGAGATTTTCGGGATCATGAGCGACGATCCGCTTGTCTTCATCGAAGAACTCGGCATGGCCAATGCCGCAATCGGTGTGATCGGCATTATCGCGGTGTTCGTTCCCGCGTTCATTCTGCCTGCCGCGATTGTCAGCGGTCTCTATTACGCGCAAGCCGGTATCGGGCATCTGCGCCACGGCGGACGTAACGCGCAACGGAACCTGGCGATGATCAGCGATCTGTTCGTGGCGGTGATGCTGCTGGGCTACGTCGGCTGGGCGCTGATCTCGTACCTATAACGCCGCGACCAGCGCCGCGTTGTAGATTTCGCTCATCTTGGCGCCGAGCGGTGCGATCTGCACCGATTTCTCAAGGCCGATCAGCAACGGTCCCATCATCGTCACGCCGCCGATCTGCGACAGCAGCTTGGTCGAGATCGAGGCTGAGTGAATGGCCGGCATGATCAGCACGTTTGCCGTGTCGGTCAGGCGGCAGAACGGATAAACCGCCATCTTCTCGCGGTCGAGCGCGACATCGGTCGCGATCTCGCCGTCATATTCGAAGTCGACGCCGCGCTTGTCGAGGATGTGCACCGCTTCGACGATGCGCTCGCTGCGTTCACTGCGCGGGAATCCGAAGGTGGACGACGCGAGCATCGCCACGCGCGGCGTCATGCCGAAATTCCGCGCGACGTCCGCCGTCTGCACGGCAATGTCGGCAAGCTGCTCGGAGGTCGGCATCTCATGCACGCTGGTATCGGCGACAAGCACCAGCCCGCCGCGCGTGAACACCATCATCACGCCGATGGGCCGTTCGCCCTGCGGCGAATCGAGCACCAACCGCACGTCATTGAGGGCGACCTGATAGGAACGCGTGACTCCGGTCACCATCGCGTCGGCGTCGCCGGCCGCGAGCATCGATGCGGCATAGATATTGCGGTCGTTGGCGACGAGGCGCACGCAGTCGCGATAGAGCATCCCGTTGCGCTGGGTGCGTTTGTAGAGGGTGTCGATATAGGGCGACGCCGCCCGCGCCGAGGCCGGCGCGCGGATTTCCAGCGCATTTTCCTCAATGCCCGCGCCGCGGATACGTGTTCTAATGATCTCCTCGCGGCCCACGAGGAAAGCCTTGCCGAGACCGGAATTCTGGAACGCCGCGGCGGCGCGGATCACCGATTCCTCCTCGCCCTCCGCGAACACGACGCGCTTGGGATTGGCGCGGACCTTGGCGGTGAATTTCTGGAACACGGAGGCCGACGGATCGAGCCGCGCCGACAATTCGTGGCGATAGGCATCGAGGTCGATCGTGCGCCGCGCCACGCCGGTCTTCATCGCGGCTTCGGCGACCGCCGCGGACACACGGCTGATCAGGCGCGGATCGAACGGAACCGGAATGATGTAGTCCGATCCGTATACCGGTCGCGCGCCGAGATAGGCGGCAGCGACTTCATCCGGGACGTCTTCGCGCGCCAGTTCGGCCAGAGCTTCGGCGGCGGCGATCTTCATGGCTTCGTTGATCGTCTTCGCGCGCACGTCGAGCGCGCCGCGGAAGATGTAAGGGAAACCCAGAACGTTGTTCACCTGGTTGGGATAGTCGCTGCGACCGGTCGCAACGATGGCGTCAGGGCGCACCGCGTGCACGTCTTCCGGCGTGATCTCAGGATCGGGATTGGCCATCGCGAAGATGATCGGGGTCTTCGCCATCGTCTTCACCATCTCCTGCGTAACCGCGCCTTTGACCGAGAGACCCAGAAACACATCGCAATCGACCAGCGCGTCTTCCAGCGTCCGCGCCTTGGTTTCGATCGCGTGTGCCGACTTCCACTGGTTCATGCCGTTGGTGCGGCCGCGATAGATCACGCCCTTGGTGTCGCAGAGGATCGCGTTGTCGTTCGGAAGGCCCATCGATTTAAGCAGTTCGAGGCACGCGATACCCGCGGCGCCTGCACCGTTCACCACAACCTTGATGTCGCCCATCTTGCGGCCGGTCAGATGCAGCGCGTTGATGATCCCGGCGGCGGAGATGATCGCGGTGCCGTGCTGGTCGTCGTGAAAGACCGGGATGTCCATCAGTTCGCGCAACCGCTCCTCGATCACGAAGCAGTCCGGCGCCTTGATGTCCTCCAGATTGATGCCGCCGAAGGTGGGACCGAGATAGCGCACCGCGCCTACGAACGCGTCCACGTCGGTGGTGTCGACTTCCAGATCGATCGAATCGACATCGGCGAAACGCTTGAACAGCACCGCCTTGCCCTCCATCACCGGCTTGGCTGCCAGTGCGCCCAGATCGCCCAGCCCCAGGATCGCCGTGCCGTTGGAGATCACCGCGACCAGGTTGCCTTTGGCGGTGTAGTCGTACGCCGCGTCCGGGTTCTCCGCGATGGCGCGCACCGGCACCGCCACGCCGGGGGAATAGGCGAGCGACAGGTCGCGCTGCGTCGCCATCGGCTTGGTCGGCGTGATCTCGATCTTGCCGGGCTTGGGTCCGGCATGAAAGGCGAGGGCTTCCTCGTCGGTGAAGGACGGGCGTTTGATGGACATGCGGCATCCGGTTCCTGTGATCCACAGAATATCGGCCTTTGGGACGCTCTAGACAACGCGCTTCTGCTAGGATCGCCGCATGAACGAGCATGTTCCATTGCCTGCCTCTGGGCCGGAAACCGACGCCACGCCGATGATGGCGCAATATCTGGCGATCAAATCGTCGCATGCGGAATATCTGCTGTTCTACCGCATGGGGGATTTCTACGAGCTGTTCTTCGACGATGCGGCGAAGGCGGCGGAGGCGCTCGATATCGCGTTGACCAAACGCGGCAAGCATGCGGGCGAAGACATCCCGATGTGCGGCGTCCCGGTGCATGCATCGGACGCCTATCTGGAAAAGTTGATCCGCAAGGGTTTCCGCGTCGCGGTCTGCGAGCAGATCGAGGATCCGGCAGAGGCGAAGAAGCGCGGCTCGAAATCGGTGGTGAAACGCGAGGTCGTCCGCCTCGTCACGCCGGGCACATTGACCGAGGATTCATTGCTGGAGGCGCGGGCCTCGAACGTCCTTGCAGCCCTCGGCCGCGCCGGTGGCGAGCTGGCGCTTGCGGCCGCCGATATGTCGACCGGGATGTTTTCCGTTTGTGCCGTCGAGGCTAGAGAGCTCGGCGCGGAACTCGCGCGCATTTCGCCCAGCGAACTTCTCGCACCCGATGCGTTGCTCGCGGATGAGATTGCCGCGCGGGCGTTGAAAACGCTCGGCGCAGGTTTGACGCCGCTGCCTTCGTTGAAATTCGACTCCAACACCGGTGAGCGCGCGTTGAAGGCGCGCTATGGCGTCACGTCGCTGGAAGGATTCGGGCAATTCTCGCGCGCAGAACTGTCGGCGGCCGGCGCGCTGATCGCCTATCTCGAATTGACGCAGAAGGGGAAGCTGCCCGCGCTCTCGCCGCCCTCGCGGATTGCGTCGAAGGCGTTCATGAGCATCGACGCGGCGACGCGGCGCAACCTCGAACTCACCGAAACGCTGGGCGGTGAGCGCCGGGGAAGTCTGCTGTCGGTCATCGACTGGACGGTGACGGCAGCGGGTGCGCGCGAACTCGCGTCGCGTCTGGCATCGCCTTTGACGGATATTGTGGTACTCGCAAAGCGCCACGACGCGGTGGGATTCTTCGCCCATGACAGCGAACTACGCCGCCGCATTCGCGAGGATTTGAAGCGCGCGCCCGATATCGCGCGCGCGTTGGCGCGTCTGTCCGTCGGGCGTGGCGGTCCGCGCGATCTGGCTGCGCTGCGCGACGGCATCAAGTGCGCGCGCGCGTTGCGCGATGGACTGAAGCTCGATGATGCGATGATCCCATCGCCGGGCGAGGTGCGCGATGCGTGTCTTGTGCTGACCGATAGCATCGCGGCCGTGTCGCAGCTTTCGAACAAGCTCGAGTTTCTTCTCGCTGCCGAACCCGGCTTCTTCGCGCGCGACGGCGGGTTCATCGTCGCAGGCGCGCACGCGCCGCTGGATGACGCGCGGCAACTGCGCGACGAAAGCCGCCGCGTGATCGCGACGCTGGAGGCACGCTATCGCGACCACAGCGGCGCGCCGCTCAAGATCAAGCACAACGGCGTGCTGGGCTATTTCATCGAAGTCACGCCGCAGCACGCCGACAAGCTGATGGCGGGCGCCGCGCGCGACCTGTTCCGTCATCGCCAGACCATGGCGGGCGCGGTGCGCTTCTCGACCGATGAGTTGGCGACGCTGGCCAGCCGCATCTCCGAAGCGGGCGAACGGGCGCTCGCAATGGAACTGGTGCTGTTCGAAGAGATGGTCGCGGAAGCAGTCGCAAGCGCGGCATCGCTCGGCGCTGTCGCGCAGACGCTTTCGGTGTTGGATGTGACAAGCGCGCTCGGCGAACTCAGTGTCGCGCGCCGATTTGTACGGCCGCGCATCGACGGAAGCCTCGCGTTCAATATCCGGCGTGGGCGCCACCCGGTCGTCGAACCGGCATTGCAGCAAAGCCATGCGGGCGCGTTCGTGCCGAACGGCTGCGATCTCTCGCCGGACGGCGTGGGACGCCTGTGGCTCGTCACCGGTCCGAACATGGCGGGTAAATCGACCTTCCTGCGCCAGAACGCGCTGATCGCGATTCTCGCACAGGCTGGCAGCTTCGTGCCGGCGGACGACGCGCACATTGGAATTGTCGATCGCCTTTTCAGCCGCGTCGGCGCCGGCGACGATCTTGCTGCCGGCCGCTCGACCTTCATGGTCGAGATGGTGGAGACCGCGGCGATCCTCAATCAGGCCACCGAGCGCAGCCTCGTCATTCTGGACGAAATCGGGCGCGGCACCGCGACGTTTGACGGTCTCGCGATTGCCTGGGCTGCGGTCGAGCATCTGCACGAGAAGAACAAGAGCCGCGCGCTGTTCGCGACGCACTATCACGAGATGACGGCGCTGGCGGAGCGTCTCAGCTCGCTTGCCTGCGTGACCATGCGTGTGCGCGAATGGAACGATACCATCGTGTTCCTGCACGAAGTCGCGGCCGGAACCGCAGACCGTTCTTACGGCATTCACGTCGCAAAGCTCGCGGGGTTACCATCCGCTGTCGTCATGCGCGCACAGGATGTACTTGCTGCTTTGGAAGAAGGCCGCGAAGGCCACAAGCCGCTCGCCCGCATCGACGACCTGCCGCTATTCGCTGCAACCGCGCCCACGCAACCGGTTGCGAAATCCAGCGTTGTAGAAGACGCGTTGCGCGAGATTTCCCCCGATGGTCTCAGCCCGCGCGAGGCGCTGGAAATCCTCTATCAATTGAAGGCAAAATTGCCCTAGATGAGCGCCACCTCCCGCCCGCGCAAATTCCTGGTCGTCGTCGACAAGACGCCGGAAAGCAATGTCGCGATCCGCTTCGCGACGCGCCGGGCGCAGCACACAGTGGGACATATCACTCTGCTCTGCGTCGCGGAGCCCGGCGACATCCAGCAATGGAAGGGCGTCGAAGAGATCATGCGCGAGGAGGCGCATCAGGCGGCCGAAGCGCTTTTGCACAGTGCGGCGAAGGTGGTGAACGAACTTTCCGGTATCGTGCCGGAACTCCTCATCGAACATGGGCGTCCGTCGGATTGCCTTCTCGCGCTCATCAAGCGCGATCCGGATATCTCAATTCTCGTGCTCGCGGCCAGTGCTGGCAAGGAAGGTCCGGGCCCGCTCGTCTCATTGTTCGCGGGCACCAGCGCGCAGACCATCCCCGTCACCCTCGTCCCAGGCGGTCTGAGCGATGAAGCGATAGACGCGCTAGCCTAGCCCGGCTGGGACGCGGCCCCTTCATGACGGTCGCCTTAACCGGCTGTCATTACATTGCTTTTTGGACATTTTCAGACCATCCTCTGGACGGGGTGTGGGCCGTTTTGCGAGCCCGCGAGCAGAATTTGCGATGATCATTTCTTACGCGCACCGGTTCATCTTCTTCGCGGTCCCCAAGACGGGCACGCATTCAGTGCGGCGTGCGCTGCGCAATCATATGGACGAAGGCGATCTGGAGCAGGTCGGTCTCTTCGTTCAGAAGAAATTCTCGTTTCCCGAACTCAAGGGCATTCGGCACGGCCACATCAACGCCCGCCAGATCCGCGCCATTCTTGGCGAAGAGACATTCACGTCGTTTTTCAAATTCGCGTTTGTGAGAAATCCGTACGAGCGGTTCATATCGTACTGCGCGTTCATGGGCCGGGACGGCGCGTTCCATGCGAACCCACAGCGCTTTATCCGGCAAGTCATCGCCGCGGCGCGGCCGCCTTACGAACTGTTGTTTCGCCCGCAATCGGATTTCCTTGTCGATCCATCCGGAAAACTGGAAATGGATTACGTCGGGCGCACCGAAGAGATGCAGGCGAGCTACGACCATATCTGCGCCCGGCTTGGCGTCTCGTCAGAGGTGCTTGAACACGCCAACGCTTCAACGCATGCGCGCTATCAGGACTATTACGATCCCGATGTGCGCCAGTGGGTAGGCTCTTTCTATCGCCGCGATCTCGAGATGTTCAACTATCGGTTTGACGCGCATGCAACCGAACCCGCGTAAGACCAAATCGGTTCGCGAGCTTGGCACTGTGGATGTCACGGTGCTGCGCGAGGCAGTTCTGTCGATACCCGAAGCTGTATGGGAGCTGGAGAACGCTGGCAAGCCCAACAAGTTCGAAGCGCTGGACCGCACCAACCACATTGTCTTCCGCTTCGTGAAGGATTTCGACGATTGGCGCACGTCTTATGATTTCCCCGTGTGGACCGACTTCAAGGCGCTTGTCGAGCCGGTGATGATGCAGGCGGTTGCGCCCTATGGCTATCGCCAGGGGGAATATCCGCGCGTCATGCTGGCGCGTATGGCGCCAGGTGGAATCATCGCCCCTCATGTGGATGCCAATCCATCCGCGCGATGGCCGCATAAAATTCATGTTCCTTTGCAAACCAACGCCCGCGTGGAATTCTTCGTGCAGCCGAACATCTACAATTTGAAAGAAGGCCAAGCTTACGAAGTGAATAACATGGGATTCCATGCGGTGCGAAATGGCGGTGACACCAATCGCATCCATCTGATCTTCGAGTATTTCGATCTTGAGCAGCCTGTCGCGTCCGTCGCCTGACAATAGGACGCGCGTTGACCGCCGGAAAATCTGCTATAGCCGGGCCCTGAAGGTCGAGGCAGACGGACCATGTGGGATTTCAGTTTCAGCAGGGCTATCGGCATGGTCGTCAAGACCCTGCCGTTCGTCATCCTGCGCATGCTGGTCTATTTCGGCATCGGTTTCGCCTATCTGCTGACAGTCGGTGCCGGCGCATTGTTGGGCTATGGCTTCGGACACATTGGATCGAGCCCCGATGCGCCCACTGGCGGCGCGTTCTGGGGCGGGCTGATCGGCTTCGGCGTGACCAGCGCGGTGCTCTATCTCGCGCGCGAATACATCCTCTACCTGGTCAAGGCCGCACATATCGCGGTGCTGGTGGAGGTCCTGGACGGCAAGCAGATCCCCGGCGGACAGGGGCAGATCGCCTATGGTACGCAGTTCGTGAAAACGCATTTCACCGAGTCTTCGGTGCTGTTCGGCGTCGATCAGCTGATCAAGGGTGTGCTGCGCGCTTTCTTCAATACGATCAATATCTTCACCGCGTTCCTGCCGGTGCCCGCGCTGCAAACACTCATTCGCGTCGCAGAAGCGGTCGTGCGCATGTCGCTGACCTATGTGGATGAGATCATCCTCGCCCATCTTATCCGCACGCGCACGACCAACCCATGGAAGACGGCGGAGGAGGGGCTCATTCTCTACGCACAGAACTACAAGCATTTTCTCAAGAATGCAGCATGGCTGTCAGTCTTCCTGTGGGGAGTGACGATCCTGATTTTCGTCGTGATCGTCGGTCCGGTGGCGGCGCTTGCCGCCGTGATTCACGGCGGCGTCGCTTGGACGCTGGCGTTCGCGGTCATCTTCGCCTGGGCGGCGAAGGCGGCGCTGCTGGAGCCGGTCGCGATTGCGTGTTTGATGCAGGCGTATTTCAAGACTATTGAAGGCCAGACGCCGAATGCCGCGTGGCAGCAGCGCCTCGAACAAGCGAGCGGCAAATTCCGCGAACTCGGCGCCAAGGCCGCGGACTGGGTGCCAGGACCGAAACTGCCGGAACCGGGAGCGACGACATGATCTGGAAAATTCTTATTGTGCTGTCTCTCCTTGTGGTCGTCGGAACACTCGTCGCCGGTATCGCGGTGATGGCGATGGGTGGCAAGGTGGATGCCAAATGGTCAAATGTCCTTATGCGTTATCGTATTCTCGCACAGGCCGTGGCCGTCGGCGTGCTGATGCTAGCGCTCTATGCATCCAGCGGCGGACACCAATAGTTATTTGAACTCGGCGCGCCATTCGGGCGTGAGGTCTTCGCGGAAAACCGCCACCGGAATCGAAAGCCGGAAATCGCCCAGCACATGGGCCCAGACCTCGCCGGGGCCATAGAGCAGCACGATCCCGTTCGCCCCGGTGTCGCCCTTTGCGTAGGTGAGCGCGTAGTGGCCGAGATGTTGCTCGTCCGCGCCTATACCTTGATCCATGTCTGACATTTCCGCATCGGCGCCAGCTTTCTCGATGAGACTTTTCTTCCAGGCTTTGCGCGCCGCGGCGGCGATGTCTTTGAACGCGACCGAAGTACGAGAGCGCGCGAACAGCTCGTGGAACGGAACGACACGGTTGGCACGCTTGTCCCAGACGATGCTGTCGAACTCACCATTCGGATGCGCGCCGCCCTCATCGATAAAGGTGTTGGTCGAAAGGCTGATAAGATGATCGTTCTCGAAGGTCACGCGCCAGTCGGCATCGAAGGCATAAGGATGAAAGTATTGCGGCATCTCCTTGAGATCGGAAGTCGATAGCTCCCGGATCTCAACAGTCTCTTTCTTGAAGCGCTTCATGATCTCGTCGCGCAGTTTCGGAATCGCCATTGCCGCGCCTGCTATGCGCAGGCGGATGTCATAGGCTTTGGTCTTCTCGATTTTGTCGTAATCAGCGGCTGCGATGGCATGCGTCGCCAGCAGGGTCATGCTCAAGGCACACTGAACAGCTCGCATGGATTGGCCCTTTAGAAAAAACTCATCGGATCGATATCGACGGTCAGGCGCACGGCGTTCGGCACTTTCGCCTCGCGGAGCCATGCGCGCATGTATCCTTGAATGTCCACGCCGCGGTCGGTCTGCACCAGCAATCGCTCGCGAGTCTGTCCGCGTAGCAAAGAATAGAAGGCTGGCGTCGGTCCCCAGATCTTTACGCCGCGCGCGGAAGGTGCGGCTTTTGCCAGCAGACGTCCGCTGTCGCGTACGGCATCGCCGTGCGGTCCGGACAAAATGATCGCGGCGAGGCGCCCATAGGGTGGTGACTTCGCGCGCTCGCGAAATCCGCGTTCCTGTTCGTAGAACGCATCGCGGTTGCCCTTCGCCAATGCCTGCAACACCGCATCTTTCGGATTGCGCGTCTGAATCAGCACGAGGCCCGGCTTGTCGGCGCGGCCTGCGCGGCCCGACACCTGATGCAGAAGCTGGAATGTGCGTTCGCGCGCGCGCACGTCCCCATCCGATCCACCGAGATCGGCATCGATCACGCCAACCAGCGTGAGCTGCGGGAAATGATGGCCCTTGGCAACGATCTGCGTGCCGATCAAAACATCGGTTTCGCGCTTGGTCATGGCGCGGATGGCGGCCTGTGTTTCCTGCGGACCATGCAAAGTATCGCTCGACGCAATCGCCATGCGCGCCTGTGGAAAGACGCTCGCGAATTCCTCCGCCACGCGTTCCACGCCCGGTCCGCAGGCGATAAAGGTTCCGGCGCTGTGGCACTGCGGGCATTCCGGCGGCGTCGCGGTGTCGTAACCGCAGAGATGGCAGACCAGTCGCCTGCGATAACGATGCTCCACCAGCCATGCCGCACAATGTGGGCAGGTCATCTTGTGACCGCAGGCTTCGCAGAGCGTGAGCGGCGCGTAGCCCCGGCGGTTCAGGAACAACATCGCCTGCTCGCCCGCGGCAAGCGTCGCGGCAATCGCCTCACGCAATGGCGGCGACAGGAATGTGCCAGGATCGCCGCGCTGCTGCGTGAGATCGATCAGACGGACTTCAGGCAGAACCGCAACGCCGTGCCGGCGTGCCAAAGGGAGATGCGCGTAACGGCCCGCCGTTGCATTGACGTAGCTTTCCAGCGACGGCGTTGCGCTTGCGAGAACGACGGGGCAATGCAAGATGCGCGCGCGCACCACCGCCATGTCGCGGGCATGATAGATCGCGCCATCTTCCTGCTTGTAGGCCTGTTCATGCTCTTCATCGACGATGATGAGGCCAAGGTCTTTGAATGGGAGAAACAGGGACGACCGCGCGCCAACGATCACGCGCGCTTCGCCGCTCATGGCCGCACGATAGACGTGGCGGCGCTCTTTCTGTGACAGGTCTGAATGCCACTCTGCTGGCCTGCAGCCGAAGCGCTCAGCAAAGCGGTCGAGGAACTGGATGGTGAGCGAGATCTCCGGGAGCAGGATCAGCACCTGTTTGTCCGCGCGCAACGCTTCGGCGACAGCTTCGAAATAGGTTTCCGTCTTGCCGGAGCCGGTGACGCCGTCGAGCAGGCTGACCGAAAAGCGTTTCGCCGCGACCGCTGCTTTCATGCTGCGCGCGGCGGCTTCCTGTTCGAGACTCAGAACGACATTCGCGAATCCCGGATCGGGCCACGCGAATGTCGTGAACTCTGGAAGCTCGACGGCAATGAGTGTGCCTGCATCGATCAATCCGCGCACAACGGCGGGTGTCACATTGGCTTCCTGCGCCAGCGCGCTCACCGACCGCGCCAATCCGTCCGAAGCCGTGTCGATCACCCGCTGCCGCGGCGGCGTGATCTTTGTTGGTCTCGCCTCGCCAAGAATGTAGGCCGTGCGCGGAACTTCGGCCTCGAACGCCTGACGCGAGCGCAATGCCATGGCCAGAACATTGCCGGGCGAATTCAGCGTGTAATTCGCAACCCAATCGACGAAATCGCACAGATCGGCGGGAAGAACGGGATGTCCGTCGAGCGGGATCGCCTCTTTCAGGCGGTTGTCGCCAACCCCGCCTTCGGCCTCACCCCATACCACGCCCAGGGTTTCGCGCGATCCCAGCGGCGCGACAACCAGAAGCCCACGCGCAACCTCCGTCCCCTTGGGGAGTTTGTAGTCATAGGCACCGCGCAAGGGCAGCGGCAAAAGCACACCGGCGCGCGGATTTGGTCCGAGCATCAAAGCGGGCTTCAACGCGGCGTCCTTCATGCGGTACACTCACCAGAGCGATTCTGTCCGGTCAATGGCACAATGAAAATCTTCCTCGATACAGCCGATATGAAGGAAATCCGCGAATACGCGGCGACCGGGCTTGTTGATGGCGTGACGACCAATCCATCTCTCGCAGCCAAAACCGGCCGCGACTATGTCGATGTGCTGGAGGAAATCTGCGGCATCGTTTCGGGATCGGTCAGCGCCGAGGTTCTGGCCACCGATTTCGACGGCATGATGAAGCAGGGCCACCGCTTCGCAAAGATCGCCAAGAATATCACCATCAAGGTGCCGCTGACCTGGGACGGGCTCAAGGCCTGCCGCGCGCTCGCCGCCGACGATCTGCACGTCAATGTGACGCTGTGCTTCTCGCCGGTCCAGGCGATGATGGCGGCGAAAGCAGGCGCAACCTACATCTCGCCATTCATCGGCCGTGTCGACGATTGCGGTGAGGATGGCATCGGGCTGATCCATGACATTCGCGACATCTACGACAATTACGGGTTCAAGACCCAGATTCTCGCCGCCTCGATCCGCAGCGTGAGCCATGTGCGCGAATCCGCGCTCGCCGGTGCCGATGTGGCGACGATCCCGGCAAAGATTTTCGATCAGCTGTTAAGTCATCCACTCACTGATAAGGGGCTTGCCGCTTTTCTCGCAGATGCGCAGAAAGCCGGCGTGAAGATCAGGGACGCATGAGCGAACAGGCAGAGAGTGTTGCGCCCGAGGCCGATGAGGCTGTTCGAGCGTATATCCGCATGCATAGGGCAAGGCTCGCGGGAGATGGCTCGTTTCTGGCAATGCTGCTGCCACCGCGCTTTGAGGGCGAGGCGCTCGACATGCAGGTGTATGTCATCGAGAAACTGCGCGCAGAGAACGCGGCGCTGAAGACAAAGCTCGAAGCGGTCGAGCGGGCGGTAAAAGCGTGGGGCAATCCGCCGAAGAGCTGAGCGCCACGTGGCTTAAGTCACTGGCGGAAGAGCGGCGCGCGAGCGCGCATACGCTGCGCGCCTATCGCGACGACCTCGGACGTTTTCTCGATTTCCAGAAAGAGCATCTGGGCGGCCGTGTCGATGCGCGCGCGCTCTCGAAGCTGAGCGCTGCCGACATCCGCGCTTTCATCACCGACAGGCGCACACGCGGATTGGGTCCGCGTGGCGTGCAGCGGGCGCTCTCAGCGATCCGCAGCTTCTTTCGCCATCTCGCGCGCGAAGGCATCACCGACAATCCCGCGCCCCGCGCCGTGCGTACGCCGCGCATCCCGCGAACGCTGCCGCGTCCGTTGAGTGAAATCGATGCAGCCCGCGCGATCGAAGACGTGGGCACACACGACATCGAATGGATCGCGGCGCGCGACACGGCGCTGCTGACGCTTCTTTATGGCTGCGGCTTGCGTATTTCCGAAGCGTTGTCATTGACACGCAAGACCGTGCCGCTCGGCGCGTCGCTCTCGATTTTGGGCAAGGGCAAGAAGGAACGCGTGGTGCCGGTGCTGCCAGTCGTTCGCGAAGCGATCGAGACCTATGCAGAGAAAATACCCTTCTCCGGCGCGCCGAATGCGCCTCTGTTCCTGTCGCGCCGTGCCAAGGCGATGAGCGCGCGCGAGGCGCAGCTGTTGATGCAGAGATTGCGCAGCCGTCTGGGATTGTCCGAACGCGCGACACCGCATGCCCTGCGCCACTCCTTCGCGACGCATCTCCTCGCCGGCGGCGGCGACCTGCGCAGCGTTCAGGAATTGCTTGGCCATGCGTCGCTATCGACGACGCAGACTTATACCGAGATCGATACGAAAAAACTGATGGCCGTCTACGCCAGGGCACACCCGCGCGGCAGTTAGAACAGTGACACGATCCGGCGATCTGCCATCGCTTTCAGCACATCCCAGATGCGTTTCCGGTCATCATGCGTGCCGTTGCCTTCGACCCAGATCTGAAGCCCGATCAGGGTACGACGCAGATCGTGATTGGCGGCGTTGAGGGCCGAAATCGCGAGCGATGTGTCGCGCGTCGCGACAGCTTCTTCCAGTCGTTTGCGCAGCCCTGAATCGCCGACACGCGGCGCAAGCTCGGCAAACAGCGCGCGTATGTCGGCATTCTCCGTCACGCGAATATCGGCGCCGCGCTCATATTCCCTGCCCGCGAATTTCATCAGCAACGACATGATCGCTACTGTCCCTTGTGAGTAATTGCCGTTGAGCGCGGGCGCGAGCTGGCCCATCAGTTGGTCCGCACTCTTGTTGAGGATGTCCTGCGCGTCGGGCTTCATGCGAGCGCTCCCAACCGGTCGGCTAAGACTTTGTTGTGATAGGCGAGGCAGTACCAGCCCGAGAACGCGTTGACCGGATCGTCATTGCGCCCGGTCGCATATTCATGCGCGGCCGAAATCCAGATCGCGCAGCCTTTCAGGCTCGCGAAGATTTCCCACCAGGCGAGTGCTTTTGGATCGGCTTTCAATCCACTGGCGTCTTCCCACACCCCGATCGCATCGGCGCGCGCAAGTGTGCCCGCGGGATGAGATGGATCATGATGCGCCCACAGCGGATCGATGGCCCAGCCAAGGTCTTCGAGCGGATCGCCCAGATGCGCCATCTCCCAGTCGAGGATCGCGCGGATATAGCCGCCCGAATCGATGAGGAAATTGCCGCTGCGAAAATCGCCATGCACGACAGAGATTTTCTGCGCGGGCGGCGGGGGATTACGCTTCAGCCAGCGGATCGCAGCGCGTGCGATCGGTTGCGGTTCGCCTTCATCCTCATCGATCACTTTTTCCCAGCGCGCGACTTCGTGGCGCCAGCACTGATCGGGCGTCTTGGCGCCTTCGAAATCGGCAAGGCCGAGCGCGTTCGGATCGGCGCCGGCGATGCGGCCGAGAATGGAAAAGAACTGCTGCCCGATCTTGTCCCGATGCGCGCCATAGGGATCGGGTGCTAGGATCGAACCGACGGTCGCGTTCTCGATCTCCGCCATGATGAAGAACGGGCGCTCCAGCGCTTCGGTGCCGAGTTCGAGCGCAATCGGCTCGGGTACAGGTAGCCCGAGTTTGTGAAACGCTTCATAGGCCCGGTATTCGATCGAACGCTCGGTCTCGATCAGGCTCGCAACCGGATCGCGGCGCAGGATCAGTTTGCGTTCGATGCCGCCATGCCGCGCGCGGAAGCGATAGGTCTCGCGCGACGCGCCGCCGGGAATGCGCGCGAGATCGTGCACGGTGAGATCGGGTGCGTTCAGCTTCGCCGCCAGATATTTCGCGAGGTTCAGCCTCAGCGCATCGCTCATGGCGCGGGATCGAAAATCCCTGTGAGCCCGTGCGGCTTGTAAGCACCGACGACGAGTTGCTCCAGAACGCCCGCACCTTCGCGCTCGACACCTCCGGGACCTTTGAGCTTCGCGGTCACGAACGCCTGGATGTGCTGAAAGCGTGGATCGTTCTCGTCGACGGTCGCGAGATTGTAGGCGTCGTAGCCAACTGCGTTCTCGCCGCGATACATCCCGTGGCCCCATTCCGGATGCATGTAGCCGATGCCGGACATGTAGAATTGAAAACGCGGCGTGAGCGCGATCTCCCACTTGCCGCCATCGGAATCGACGGTTTCAAGCACGGCGTTTTGTGCATGACGCGTGCCCTGCCTGTAGGAAATCTTCGACGCGCAACTCGTCATGTGCGATGGCGCGGCATCGCCAAGCGCGCCGATCACCGAGGCCGTGTTCCACGGCGTACCGTTCTCGTCAGCGTTCTTGTGATAGAGCATAAAGCGGTCGTCGAAATTCAGCGGCGACCATAGCCAGTAGAATTGCGGCAGACGCGGCGGCGCCATGCCCTGCGGATCGCCCATGCCGATGGGCCGCACGCCCCAGGAGCGATCGCGTGTCCCAACGATCTTGTCTTGCGACAACGCGATACGCTTGCCTTTGACTTCCATGAATCCATCATAAGCGCCGTTCTGAGTCAGCCTCGTGTAATCCATCACCGTGCGCGGTCCGATGCGGTAGGTGAAGCGTGGCTCCTCCACCGGCAACGCGCGCGCATGAAACATCAGATCGGCCTTGATGCCATGCTCATTGTCGGCGACATGGAGGCGCAAAGTCTTGAGCGGTTCGACAATCTCGATGGAGATCGGCCCCACCATAGTGTCCATCCGCTCCATGTTCAGGAGCTTCGAGGCGCGCAGATTGTGCTGAACGCCGTCCACGATCGCGGAGAACGACGCGTCCATCACGTTCAGATGGGGATAGACGCCCAGGGCGGCGGCGAAGAACACACCGCCGTCCATCGTGTACCCGTTGAAGAAATAGCGGTCGTAGAAGTTGCGGTCGGTGCCGGCCGTGGCGATCGGTTCGGGCAGCTGGTGGATCGGATAGTCGTCGGCTTTCGAGAGCATGCGTCACCATGGCCTGTCCGAACGAGCCCGGCAACGCGAAAAACGAGGCTTTCCGCGGCGTAAATCCTCTGTTGCAGTGCGCGCAGGTTCTGCCTATTTTCCGCGCCTTCCCGGAGCCGCTTTAGCTCAGCCGGTAGAGCACATCATTCGTAATTAGCGGGTCAGTCCGAAATTGCGATGCGATGCCGACGAGTTAGACAGGTGAGGGGTCAGTTAGTAGGGTCTTAGTAGGGTTTCAGCCGCTTTAGCTCAGCCGGTAGAGCACATCATTCGTAATGATGGGGTCGCGTGTTCGAGTCACGCAAGCGGCACCACCCTCCCCCGAAATGTTTGGCCCAAATCTCCAGTAAGCCAATTCGTCAGACCGCAAGATCCGCTCGATATATAAAGACGAATTTTCAAAGAACGATCATAGATCGCATTGTCGGGAGCGCCCGAACTAGCGCGCTCGACGGTTGCGGAGAGGCGGGCGCAGCATTTCTGCAGGATCGACTTTGAGCGTAGTCGCGAGTTTGCCCAGGATCTCAAGACCGACATACGTGGCCCCATTCTCAAGCTTGCTTATGTAGGTGCGGTTGATATCGGCCATGTCGGCCAACTCTTCTTGGGACAGCTCGCGGTCGTTCCGCAAGCGTCTTAAGTTCGTAGCGAACACTTGCCGCAAATCCATCCCGATAGCGAGCCGGGCTGTCGCTTTCCAGCCAACCGCTTTAAAACGACAAAACGCCTACTAGAGTGCGGGGCGCAAGGAGCGACGGGGGACGACATGGCGGTTAGAGTCATATGCGCGGGAAGAATAACGGATGGCACCGTTCGTCTTGAGAAAAAGCACGCCGGAGGTAGCACTAGCCCAAGCGTCGCAAGCGTGCTCACGAACTTGGAGCCCAGGGACCCTGGGAATGGACCTGCCTGGACCATTGCGCTGACAATCGGGGCAGGTCCGAGCAGAAGAGATGTAGATATTTCGCTGGGACCCATAGTCAACGCACAACAGTACGAGCGGTCATGTGTCGAACCAATATTGATCGAAAGGCAACAAAAAGATTTCAGTTATGTCCCAACACAACTCGCCTTGTTCCGTGATCGGTTGTTCTGGGTGGACAATGTCTCATCGTCAGGACAGATGCCGCTTGCACCCGCAGAATGCGAAGAAGCGATCCTTCGCATCAAGCGATTTGTGTACTCGGAAGAAGAAGAGTTGAACTCGCTGCGGTCCTATGTGGCCAATGTGGAGATGGCCCGCGAATATCAAAAATCAGGCCACAAGCGGGAACCAATCGCTGCTGACGTCAAACTGCTCGTCTGGCACAGAGACGGAGGCGCGTGTGTTAAGTGCGGGGTTAAAGAAAATCTGCACTTCGACCACATCATTCCGGTATCTAAAGGCGGTGGCTCGACCGCAGCAAATATTCAGCTGCTCTGTGGATCGTGTAATTTGAAGAAGTCAGATAAAATCGCTTTCTAAGTCCTGTTCCGCGCGCTCGCGCGCGTAGCGAAAGACGCTATGGGTCTCGTTTCCACACTTTAGAAGCTACAGGCGAGCCGCCAGGCGCTCAGTTGCTGCGGTAGGCCCAGGGTGCGCAGTTACCACCAAAATGGGCACGGCATGAGCCTTAAAACGTTCTGTGGCTGTGAGTGAAAGCGCTGCGGACTAAACGCGCCTTTCATTTTAGCCGACAACTAAGATTCAACTGTCCAGCTACAGGATTTACAGGTTTTACTGGCAAATATGAATACTGTGAAAGAGCTTGACCAGTGCCGCCAATTGCGTTGCGTAAGTGCGCCCATAAGACCAGCAAATCCTGTTTGGTCTAAATCGGCACGACGTCTTCTGCTTCCCAGTCATTGGGCTTGAATGCCCACACAGCTTGCTGCCCAATGTAACGGTCGAACGCGGCGCGACATGACAGCAACGGTGGGAAATCATAGCGCGTTGAACGGTGATGAGAGTGGGGCGGTACCGGCGAGATGTATTCCCCTGCTGGGTTGGTGCGTATCGCTGGAATAGCAGCTTGCAAAGACCTGCCTAGAGCATTCGACGCCAAGCGCTCATTCGGATGATTATGTCGAAAAGCCTGAAACAGCGCCTCAATAGTTGTCGAGTGGGGGTGTTGCGCCGAGGAGCCAGGCAGTGTGCCGCATTGTAGTATCTCATATAGAAATCGCAGCTGCGGAGGTTGCGAGGCGAATATCTGATCAAGTAGCGCAGGCGTCCTTATGGTCCTGCGCGGATCTGTTCCCTTTTCCCAGTCCCTATTCATAAGCTCATGCATCATCGCCTCGTATCCGCCGTCTGCCAACTGACCCGCAATTGCACTGAAATAGCCATGATCTTCGCGGTGATCTTCACCGACATCAAACATTTGCCACCGCCTGTCAGCTATATCGGCCGCAACGACGGCATGCTCATTTGAGGCTATCATCCAAATCGTTTTGTTGGGCATGGACACTGCATCCACCCCCTTTGCCTCTAGAACAATAGTCGGTTCGGTTATCCGAGCTTTGAGTGTTCCAACGTTTTGTTTCCCGGGAAGAATTGCTTCGTCCAGAAAGACAAATCTTTTAGCTGCTAGATGTGAGTTGAACCGCCCATAAACGTGTTCCGGGCTGCTTAGGGCGATGAAATGGCTTCCCCACAGATGACCAAATGCATTCGCGAGTACGCCTTTTCCAGTCCCAGGCCTTCCTCTTAAGACCGGTGCTGTCCCTATCACGTAACTTGGACGTTGGAGGGCAAGGGCCATCCAGTTCAACAGCCAGCAACGCAAGTCTTCGTTCTCGGCGCAGATGTTTTTGAAAATGTGATCTTGGAGCAGACTCCAATCACCGGCGCGGGGCTGCACTCCAAATCCGCGCCAGAGATTCCATGCCCGTCCGTTCTGTCCTGGAGGCCTCTCAGGATCGAATTCCAGACGGTGGTAATGCGCAGCCTTAGAATGGCTGAGCCAATAGGACCCTTTCGGCACGCGCTTCCCCGAGTGATCCACGCCGAATTCGGGCTTCAATCTGTCAAGAAAAGTAGGCTTGGTTAGGTAGACAAATTCGTCGTCAGGGCGCCGGTCGCCGTTTTTCACGATTATCAAAGTTCTGTTTTTGTAGGTGAGAATCCCGAACCGTCCGTTCATCTCGCGGACGAGAATGTCGGAGGGTCCATTCCATCCTTCATTTTTTGCCAGATAAAAAAGGGTCCCGATAGATAATTCGCCACGCGGGTTCAAACCCTTCCATCGGGCCTCGCATTGTCCATCGCCGGGATACTTTTCAGCTACAGTTTCAGACCAGGACCTCCAGAGTTCGTAAGCCCCATCGCCGAATTCGTGCTTGAGAATTAGTGCGACCCGGATCCACGTCTCATAATCGTCCGCTCTGATATACTTCAGCGCAGACACAACCTCACTCTCGTCCCCTTCGAGCTTGCACACTTTGTGTGCGACATCGCCACGTACCGTGATGGCTGGAACCGCAGAATTCTCAACTTCACCCAACTGCGGGACAACGAACTCATTCAGGTCTACCAGATGTAACTCCTCGCCAATAAGGGGCAGAGAGCGTCTAGCGAGGGGCAGCGCGACTAGATTGCCGTCTTTCCCATCTGGGATTTCGTTCTGCTTTGGAAAGATTTCGATCGTGCCGTTTGCTACGCCGGTGGTGCCCGATCTGAAACCAACGCGATTGAGAACGTCTGACAGATAATCACGAACATCTCTAGCCGGTTGGCTTTGTGACCAGAGTATCCATATGTGTATTCCTTTGCCGCCGCCCGATCGAAACACGACTGATCGAAGCCCGTCGGAAAGCAATTCGAATCGTAGGCGGATGGCCTGAGTCCTTACTTGCTCCCATCCAAACGACCCGTCGTGATCATCCAAGTCGAGAACGGCGACGCGCGTGGCCGATCCAGTCATAATATAAAGGCCCACAGGCGAAGTGTTCAGAAAATGATCCTCAGCTGCCTTTCGCGTGAAGGGTATACGCATCGGAAAATATGATCGCTTTCCATCATCCTTTTCCACGTAACGCGCATACACGTCTGTGCGCGCATAACCAGCCAGACCATAAAGGAAAGCAACGAGCTCGTTATTTGGACTACTCATTAGCTTCTTGCACTCGGAAGATGCACAGCCACTGTGTTTTGCGCGACGTAAGCTTCCAGGTCGGACATTTTATAGCGGACGGCTCGACCGCTTGGTCCGCCCACGCGAACATAGCGGGGACCGGTACGGTTCCAGCGAGCCCGCTGGAGCCATGCCACTGACATGTTGAGATAGATTGCAGCGTCTCTCTCGTGAAGAAGCGCCGCGCGCGGTATGCTCATATTTTGCCTCCTTTAGAAGGAGGCATTCATATGCCGAGTACCAAACTAGTTCTTGGGAGAAGACTTCTTGTCTTTACCAACTGAGCGCCAGAACACATCGTCAAAGTTCATGCTAATTCCATATTCTTTGAGTATTTCGGCCACCCTCATGAAGTCGTTCATCATCACGCGCTCTGCGTCACAATCAAACTTAGAGAAGCGAGCGTGGTGAAGAAGTCGATACTCTACGGTTCTGGAACGGGGATCCGTGCCGTAGGTGCCGTTGTACGTCTTTCGGAGGATTTCGATTTTCGATTCCCCCAGGCCTAAGAGTTCAGCTGCTTCTTCTGCAAGCGCGAGAGCCTTACGGTCTTGTAACTCCCCGTCGATAGGGCCGCCGTGCTCTGGCTTTAGCTGTGAGACATGGTCCGCTTGTGCGAGCTCCGCCATCTTAAAAAGCCCCCTTCCGATATCGCTATCCGGCAAGTTGATGCGATCTATTTCTTTGTCTGCCAGTGCTCTTAAAGCTTGTCCTATTCGGACTTTCTTAGATGTGGAGTAGTCCACTCCTTGCGCATCCATGATGCAAACGAGCAGCCTTTCTAAGGGTGTGTATTCTGCACCAAACTTCTCGACCAAATAGTCGAAAGGACCATCGTTGGTCTCATTCGTCATGCGCCAACTCCAATATTCTTTTCGAAATCCGCTCTACCGGCGCCCGCAGCCGCTCGGCATCAATCACAATATATCCGCCCGTAACGTCTGTGTCCGCACGGTGATTTAGCAACCGCTTGAGCGCGTATGCTGGGATATCAAGGCTCTCAGCTATCGTGATGTAGGTACGCCGCAAGTCGTGGAGGGAGAAGCTGACACCTGATGCGGCGACAACGCGGCGTGTGAAAGACTTGGTTTCGACGATGCGTCCGGTCTTGCCAAAACTGGGAAATACCCACTCTGCTTGGCCGACTAGTTCACGGCGCGCTGAGATAAGTTCAGCTACGAAGCTGGACATCGGGAGATCAAGAGGGTCGCCATTCTTCGTGCGGGGCAGGTGAAACGTGCGGTCCACCAAATCGATGTAATCCCATTTGAGGGTCGCAATCTCAGATCGCCGCATTCCAGTCATCAGCGCGATCATAAGGAAATCGCGCGCATGGTCAGGCTCTGTTTTAACCACTTGCCACCACGCTGGGAGTTTGTGTGACGCGATCAAAGTGCGGCGGCGGCGCTCTTTATTCCAGGCACGCGCTTGTGTGAGAATCGTGACTGGATTTGGGGGCAAGTCGTCCCGCGTTGCAGCGACGAAGTTATAGACTGATCGCAGGTGGCGCATGACGTTGTTGGCGGTGACGGCCCCGTGCTTTTCAGCCACCCGCCTGTGCTGGGCTAAGACCATCTGGCGCGATATTTCTGCTAGGGGTCGATTTGCCCAGTCAGCCAGATAGAGACGTCGTGTGCGGCCGTAGCTATCGAGCGTGCTGGGTGACAAGTCTGGCTTTGCTTTGAAAAATGACGCGAACGCGCTTTCGACGGTTTCGCGTTCTGTGTAGCTGGCCAGCTTTGCTTGATTGGGGTTGGTGCCCTGTAGCATCTCTCCTAGGAGCGCGGTCGCCTTTCGCCGTGCCGCGTCAGGTGAGAGGACGTCCGCTCTACCAATCGTCACTCGGACAGTCCGGCGGCGAACCTGACCCTCGACAAAATAGACCTTAGAACTGGTCCCTACTCGAAGGCCAAAGCCCCTGAGTTCGTCATCCCGGTAGAGAATTTGGCCAGCGGTTGGCTTCTGTAGTGCTTCTATCGTGCGCTTGGTAAGGTGGAGCGTTGGCATCGAGGGTTTCTCCCTCAATTCGAGTTAAGTCGAAGCTTGTAGAAATGCTAGAGAATTCAGATGCTTCGAAAAAGCATTCACACTCCCTCTGTGTCGTTCCAACTAATTCAAGTGCCTCTCGGTCACAGGTATACGTCGCATGATGTGATCGGCCGCCAGTCCCGAAAGTGAATGTAAAGACCGTTACCCACTTCCTCATAGGTTCCAGAGAGTACTCAAGCACTAAATGACCCGCGAAAAGATTACGCTTTCACAACTTGAGACATTCCTCTTCAAAGCTGCAGACATTCTCCGCGGCAAGATGGACGCGTCTGAATTCAAGGAATTCATCTTCGGCATGCTGTTTTTGAAACGGCTCTCAGACGAATTCGACCGCAAGCGGCAGCAGCTACGCAGAGACTTTGCACATATCGCTGATCAGAAACTCTTGAGTGAACTTCTGGAAGATAAAACCTCCTACGGAGAGACGTTCTTCGTTCCGATCCGCGCCCGCTGGCACGAGGCGTGGAAAGACGAGAACGGCGACGAGGTGCCGGCGCTCAAGGACCTCAAGCAAGACATCGGCAGCATGTTGAACAAGGCCATTGCGGCAGTTGAGGATGAAAACGATGCGTTGGCGAATGTTCTGAAGAACAACATCGATTTCAACGCGGTTAAGGGCAAGACAAAGATTCCGGACCAGAAATGGAAAGACCTTCTTGATCACTTCAATCAGCCGGGATTCGTTCTCGTAAACGACAACTTCGAATTTCCCGATCTGCTGGGTGCAGCGTACGAATATCTCATCAAATACTTTGCCGACAGCGCGGGGAAAAAAGGCGGAGAGTTTTACACGCCCGCCGAAGTCGTTCGTTTGCTGGTGCAGCTCGTCAAGCCACAGGCCGGAAACGAAATCTATGACCCCACTGTCGGTTCAGGCGGTTTTCTGATTCAAAGCCAGCAGTACGTCGAAGAGCAGGGGCAGAACGCCAACGACTTGGCACTCTATGGGCAGGATTCAAATGGCACCGTCTGGTCCATTTGCATCATGAACATGATTCTTCACAACATCATGCGTTTCACCATCGAAAACGGGGACACGCTCGAAGATCCGCAAATTCTGGAGCATGGGCAGATTCGAAAGTTTGACCGCGTCCTTGCCAATCCGCCGTTTTCGCAAAATTACAGCCGCACCAACCTCAAGTTTCCGTCCCGCTTTCGAGAGTGGTGTCCAGAGACGGGGAAAAAAGCTGATCTCATGTTCGTCCAGCACATGCTGGCGAGCCTCAAGCCAAACGGCCACATGGCAACGATCATGCCGCATGGCGTGCTTTTTCGCGGTGGCAAGGAAAAGCTTATCCGCGAAGTCTTCGTCAATGACGACGTGATAGAAGCGATCATCAGCTTGCCGCCGGGCCTCTTCTACGGCACCAGCATTCCTGCCTGCGTCCTGGTCATGAACAAGAACAAGCCCGACGCAATGCGCGGAAAGGTGCTCTTCATCAACGCCGACCGCGAATTCGCCGAAGGGAAGAACCAGAACAAGCTGCGACCCGAAGATCTGGAGAAGATCGATTTCGTTTACACTCATAAACGTGAGTTGGAAAAATACAGTCGCCTCGCGGACAAGGCCGAAATCGTCGGAAAGCACGACTTCAATCTCAACATTCGTCGTTACGTGGACAACACGCCCGATCCCGAACCGGAGGACGTAGAGGCTCATCTCATCGGAGGAGTTCCCGAAGCCGAAGTCGCGGCGAGAAAGGCGGACTTCGGAAAGTTTGAGGTATCAGAAACCTCTATGTTTCAAGCGGAACGGGCCGGTTACCTCGCCTTTCGGCCAGCCATCGCAACCAAAGCGCATATAAAGACCACCTTGGAGGAGGACGTGGCGGTCAAGAAAACCTTTGCCGCGCATCGAGCGGTCTTGGAGGATTGGTGGGGCGTGGCCCGCGATGATTTTGCCCAGCTGCGTGACGGCAGGAAGATGCCGGATGTACGATATGAGTTGCTGACAACGCTGAAAGGCAAGCTAATTCCGCTAAAGGTGCTGGACGAATTCCAAAGCGCGGCGATTTTCGTCAATTGGTGGCAGCAGATCCGCTACGACCTGAAAACAATTATCTCCACTGGATGGCATCACGCGCTGATTCCCGATTCGTACCTTATTGCCGAATTTTTCAAGTCAGAGGCTGCAGCGATAGAGGCTCTAGAGGCCGCCATCGCCGAGGCACAAGGCGAACTCACAGAGACAGTCGAAGCCGCGCAAGAAGTCGCTGCCTATGAGCCTGACGAAGATGAAACGGTTTCCGCTGCGATCATCAAGAAAGCACTTAAGGAATTGATTGACGATCTGAGCGGCAGCTCAGGAGAGTCGGCAAAGAGAGAGCTCGCCAATCTCAAGGCCCAGGAAAAAGCCATCACTGACATCGAAAAGCGCATCAAGGAAAGCAGGGCGGAGCTCAAGACACTCGCCGATGAGCTTGAGCACAAGCTTCAACTCAAGCGCCTCGGTGGCGGCGAATTCGAAGCCGAGAGTCAGCAGCTCCTCACGCAAGTCAATGCGCAACTTGCTGGGCTCTCCTCAGGCAACAAGGAGCAGAAGAAAAAAATCACTGCCTTGCAAAAAGACAAAGCTGCGTTGGAGGCGCGCATTGCGCAAACAGACGCGCTGTTGGAGAACATCGGCGCGAAGCTCACTGAAGCGCAAGCAAAGGCGCTTATCCTGGAAAAGCTGTATGACCTCGCTAGCCACGAACTTGATCGATATCTCAATGCCGAAAAGCGGCGGCTCGTCCGATTGGTGGAAAACCTTTGGGACAAATACGCGCTTTCGAGCCACACCCTTGAACGCCAGAGGGCGGACACGCTCCACAAACTAAATGGATATCTTACGGCACTGGGATACTTGCGTGAGCCCTATGCGTCCTAACCCGCAACAGCTGAAGAGCGCCGTTTTCTTTGAAAAAGGAAAACCGCCTGCGCAGCAGCCCTATTTTGGGGCCGATGCGGAGCTGTACCTCACGCCTGAATACTTGCGGGGCAAAGAGGCTTCCGAGCCATGTAAAGCCAATACTAACGCCGTTCGAGTCATTGATGGTGATACCATCGTGCTCTGGGACGGATCGAACGCGGGTGAGGTGTTTAAGGCGCGCGGAGGAGTGCTCTCCTCCACTATGACCCTTCTAAAAATTCGTGGGTCATTTGATCGCGAGTATTTTTTCTACGCAGTAAAAAACCTTGAACCTATCCTGAAGGGTCAAACAGCTGGTTCCGGCATACCTCACGTTGATAAGGAAGTGCTCGGCAACCTCACGATTTTAGAGTTTCAAGAGCCGGAGCAAATAAAGATCGCCGAGGTTCTATCGTTACTCGACAAAGCCATAGAACAAACTGAGGCGCTAATTGCCAAGCAGAATCGAGTTAGGTCTGGCTTGACGCGAGATTTTTTCACGCGGGGGATCGACAAATGCGGTAACCTTCGTTCGGAGCGATCACACGCCTTCCAAGATTCCGCCTTGGGTCGCGTTCCAATCGAATGGCAAGTGCTCGAACTTGGCAAATCCGCTATTGAACTAATTGATGGCGATCGGGGCGAGCACTATCCGAAACAAAATGAATTGCTTGAAGACGGCGCTTGTCTTTTTCTTACTGCAAAAAACGTAACTAATGCGGGCTTCAAGTTTGGAGAGCGGCAGTTTGTCAGCGCATCCAAAGACGAGATGTTAGGCGCGGGAAAGCTTGAGCGCTTCGACATAGTTCTTACGACACGAGGAACTGTAGGCAACTTTGCTTGGTACGATGTCGATGTACCCTACGAGAATATCAGAATAAATTCCGGAATGATCATTTTGCGCAATCGTGATCCTCAACTATTGCCGCAGTTCATTTTTGAATCGTTGAGAGGATTTATCTACGATTTTGAGTTCAGGCGGGTAATTTCCGGATCTGCTCAACCGCAGCTTCCGGTGAGGGATTTGAGAGCTTTTCATATAGTGCGGGTACCCATTGATGAGCAAAAACTCATTCTTTCGCGGATCAATCAATTCAATGAGATGGCCAAACTCACCGAAGAACGCCACGCAAAACTTTGCCTTCTGAAAGACGCTCTGACGCAAGACCTACTCACCGGTAGGAAGCGTGTAAAAGCACTGCTCGATGACAAGCCTAAGCGTGAGGGGGCGTATGCCTAGCTCGGACAGGCTCGCCAAGGAGTTAAGGCTCGACGAACGCAATCACGTCGAAAAGCCGATGCTCGATCAGTTGGCAGGTTTGGGCTGGGAAGTGATTGATTGTGATAATAAGCAACATCCCTCGGAAACTTTCCGCGAGAGCTTCGCTGAAGTAGTTATGCTCCCCGTGTTGAGAGAACAGCTTAAAGTCATCAATTCGTGGCTGACCGAAGATCAAATCGAGGATGTCATCAAGCAGCTCACGGCGAGCTGGCCAGGAACAAGCCTCATTCAAAACAACCGTCACGCTTTCAACTTGTTGCTGGAGAACACCAGCGTAAGCGAAAACCGAAAGACGGGAGAAAAAAGCCCGACCGTTCGTTTCATTGATTTCGCGCACCAGGATAACAATCGGTACATTGCCGTTTGCCAGTTCAAGGTGCGCATCCTCGGCACCGAGCATCACATTGTGCCGGACATCGTGCTGTTCCTGAACGGGCTGCCAGTTGTTGTCGTTGAATGCAAATCGCCCAAGGTGAAAGAGCCAATACCGGAAGCCATTGACCAACTTCTGCGTTACAGCGAGCAGCGTGGCGCCAAAGGTGAAGGCAGCGCCCCGCTTTTCTATTACAACCAATTTCTCGTCACGACCTGCCGACAAGAGGCGAAGTTTGGGACAATCACCACCCACAACGAAAAGCTCTTCTATCGCTGGTCCGACCCGTTCCCTCGCTCATTGAATGATTTAGAGCACGGCGGAACGAGTCCCAATGACCAGCAGCGCCTAGTCGCCGGCATGCTCGATCGCAACAACCTGCTAGATATCATCCGCACCTTCACACTGTTTTCGACCAGCGATAAAGGCGAAATCATCAAGATCGTGGGGCGCTACCAGCAATTCCGCGCCGTGAAGCTTGCCGTAAGGCGACTGCTGGAAGGCAAAAACCCGCGCGAGCGTAGCGGCATTATTTGGCACACGCAGGGCTCGGGAAAGTCGCTCACCATGATGTTCATGGTCCGCGAGATGTACCGACATCCCTCGCTCTCCAAGTGGAAAGTGGTTTTCGTCACTGACCGTACCCAGCTCGAAGACCAGCTCACCGAAACCAGCCAGAGTATCGGATTCTCCGTAAAGTTGGCCGACAGCATCAAAACGCTGAAGGATCTTCTCGCCACAAAATCCTCTGACCTAGTTATGGCAATGATTCATAAGTTCCGCGAAGTCGATCTCGCGGAGACGTTTCCTGAGTTGAACGACAGCACCGATGTTCTTGTGATGACGGACGAGGCGCATCGCTCACAGTACTCGATGCTGGGCGCAAACCTCGACAAAGCGGTCCCGAATTCCGCCCGCATTGCCTATACCGGCACGCCAATTGACAAAACCGAGCGGGTGTTCGGCAACTATATCGACAAGTACACGATGCGTCAGTCCATAGAGGACGGCGTGACGCTAGAGATTGTGTACGAAGGCCGTACCCACAATGCCGAAGTGACTGATAGCGCTGGCATGGACACGGCTTTCCAAGATGTATTCAGCGAGTACAACATCAACGAGAGGCTAGAGATTCTCGGTTACGGCTCGAAGGAAGCTTATCTGGAGGCCAAGACGACCATTGAGGCAAAAGCCAAGGATATGGTCTCTCACTATCTCACCCACGTTTTCCCGAACGGCTTCAAAGCCCAGATCGTCGCTACCTCGCGCGAGGCGGCGGTACGGTACAAAGGTTATGTGGACGCTGCCCTTGCGCAGGCTCTCGCTGCTCTCGAAACGTCCAATCCAGAGAACATCGATCTCGCCGTCCTAAAGAGGCTAAAGACTGACGTTATAATTTCCGCGGGACATAACGACGAGCTGCACCTAAAACAGTACAGCGACGGCTCAAAACACAAGACGAACATTAAGAGTTTCAAGCTGCCGTTTGGTAGCGAGGACGAAGGTGTAGCTGGAGACGTTGGTATCCTCATCGTCAACAACATGCTTTTGACCGGGTTCGATGCGCCGGTCGAGCAGGTTATGTACTTGGATAAAATCGTCGTGGCGCATGGGCTTTTGCAGGCCATCGCGCGCGTCAACCGCGTCGGGGGCGCTGCCAAGGAGAAGGGGTTTGTGGTCGACTATGTGGGCATCGGCCATCATTTGAAGCGTGCTCTTGATACGTATGACGAGCGCGAACAAAGCGAAGTACTAAAAGCGCTCAGTTTTCCCGAAGAAGAATTGCGCGAGTTGCAAGCAAGCCACGCCGCGATTGCCGAGTTTCTGAAGGAGCGTGGCCTTACAGACCTTACGAACCACGATGCGTTTTTTGATCTCTTTTATGATGAAGACATTCGCTTTGAGTATATCAAGCGGTTCAAGGAATTTACGGCCTGCCTAAATCTTGTGTTTCCTGCGAAGGAAGCACTCGAATATATGCGCCAGTACGAGAGGTTGACCGAGATAAATATTCTCGCTCAAAAGCATTTCCGCGACGGTCGTCTCAGTATGAAGGGGATACCGCCAAAACTGCGAAACATCACGGATGCGTTCCTTAAATCGCGCGGAATTGAGATCAAGATTGAGCCGATCTCAATTCTCGACGCTGATTTCCAGAAGGAAGTGAAGAGCAAAACCAGCACAAAATCGAAGGCTGCGGAAATTGAGCACGCGATCAGGCATCATTTGGATGTCGATCTTGACGACGATCCGGAGCTTCAAGCCTCCCTTGCCGACGCACTTGCGGCGATCTTCGCAGAGTTCCGCGACAACTGGAATCGGATCTATGATGAGCTAGAGAAACTTCGGCAACGCATTATCGATGCATCCAAAGAACCGACCTATGGATTACACCGAAAAAAAGAAATGCCGTTCTTCAGAATGCTGAAGAAAGAGATATTCGGGGACAAGACGCTCAATGATAACGAGATTTCGTCCGTTGTGGGCTTGACCCAGAATTTGTTCGGAGAGATCGAGCGGGAACTCAAACTCACCGGATTTTGGGAGAGCATACCGGCTCGTAACAAACTAAAGGCTGATATCCAAAAAGTCGTGTTGCAGTCGGATTATGCTAAGCTGCCGAACTTGATTCAGAACCGGGCACAGATAATAAGCCGCGCGATGGAGATCGCGGAAAAGAACAACGATACAATTCTATACGCCGCATGATGGAATTTGATTACGAGACCGTTCGCTCAAAGCGACGAAAAAGACTCACAATCACAGTGGAACGTGATCGCTCTGTCGTTATTCATGCCCCGGACAACTCTTCAGACAGTGATATCCAAAGAGCAGTTTTGCAGAAGCGCCAATGGATATTGGAAAAAATACGTCATCCTCAAAAATATCGAACCCAACAGCATCCGCCTGGCAAAGAAGTGGTGAATGGCGAGTCAGCTCTGTATTTGGGGCATGAATATCCCATCGAATTATCTTCCACGGGGACCGACGATATTGAATTGACACGGACGCTTCGTATACCTGTGTCGCGCGCGGGACCACGGAAGTCTTTGCGGAATTGGTACATAGCGCGAGCGAATGAGTTGTTTTCTACGCGTGTTACTCGGCATGCGCGAGAACTCGGGGTTCAACACACAGGAGTAAAAATTGTCGATGATCGCTTTCGCTGGGGAGCGTGCACCCCCCGTAAGGTGGTTCAACTCAATTGGCGTCTGATCAAAGCCCCAATGGCCGTACTGGACTACGTTGTTATCCATGAACTCGCCCATCTGCTCGAAGGTAATCACACAGAGCGATTTTGGAACATTGTCCGTGCAAAATGCCCAGGCATGGAAAAGTCAAGAACATGGCTACGCGAAAACGGCCAATTGCTTGAACAAGATATTTGAAAGCGCTTTACTTGGCCGCGGAAAGCTAATTGGTCCACGCCTCAAATAGCTCGTCAAACGACAAAAACCGTTTACTGAGCCAACCCTTTCCTTCCTGAAGGTTTTCCTTACGCACTGGTGGATTAAAGACCAAGCGGGGCTTTCCCAAGAAAAGGAAAGTGCGATGCGTGCTCTTATTCCAAGACCATTTTGACCGAAGTTGCTGAAACAAGTCTCTGTGGCGGTTGATCCAAGTGCCGCCGCGTTGCTCTCTCAAGAGATTCTGTAAGTCTCCCCATGTCGCACCGTGTTCCACGGTCTCGATCTTAGAGACATAGCTGATACCTACCCCCACTCCCGGGTGCTCGTGAGCGATCTTTGTTCCGAAGTGAGGAGCGAAATACTGAGCTTCGGAAATGCGACTCCCTGCCTCGTAGTTGCAGCCGTAGAGTTGCCCTCGAAGGAAAACCTCCAGCGTTACAGGCTCATTGATCTCGCGCGCATATATCTCAACAGACGCCTGCCGTTTTGTCATGTGGTGGAGCTCCAGATAGCTTAGAAAGTCTTTGCTCAACATACGCATCGTTGATAGGCGGGATTGGTGCAGGTCTTCCAAGAGGGATGCTAGCTGCCGCCACCGAACGTAGCGAACGCGGCCGAGCTTATGATTTCGTGGCACTAGGTGTGTCAGTAAGACGATCCATTTGGCCGGATAGCGCTGTGACTGCTTGAGAGGATCACTTGCGTCAATCTTGGCCTCAATTATTCCGACACCCGCCGTTGTCTCCACTAGAATATCGGACCGGCCCAGATCGTGCCGCGTCTCTAGCGAAACTCGTCGCGCTTGGCCGGGGAAGCCAAATAACTTCAAGAAGGGCGCGGGCTCAAGGGCGATGAGATAGCCTAGCATTGCGGTCAGACGCGTCTCTTTGAGCGACTGGCCAAAAGCGCCGGTAAGTGTCGACACGAGAGCGCCGCCACGCAGCAGTTCGACCTTTTCGTCGTGCTTGGTCATTCGCATTGAAACGCAACCACCCCGAAGAGCTTAAAGGTCGATGCCGATTTCATTCATCTCATTCCAATGAGCGTCTGAATGAAGCATCCAAGCTTTTTTAAAACAAAACAGAAACCTAAAGCGCTAAAAAGAACTCAGACTGGACAGTCACATCTTCAACCAGCGTGACGCCTACCCCAAGCTTTAGAGATTTCAAAAGGTCACACAGCGTTTCGCCATCGATGAGATCAATCGCCGGAGCTCCGTCTCTCGTAGCTTCTCGTCGTGCGTCGGAGCTGAATGTTCCTGTCGTGATTACAAGTCCCTTGTCACACCGACCTTGCATTGCGCCGCGAAAATCCCTTATTGCCCCTGCTCCGACGCTTCCCTGATAGCGCTTGCATTGAAAAAGGACAGTAAATGAAACAAGATTGACGCGAAGAATGCCCATTCCATCAATCCCACCGTCTCCGCTTTTTCCTGTTACCTCTACCTTGGTAAAACCGGCCTCTCGCAGAATGCGCTGGGCGAGACGCTCAAATGCATCTGGCTTGATTTTCGTCAGGATAGACAAAAGAGCGTCGCGCCATGAGGCGTCCACCTCCGTTTCCGAATGTTCATCCTCTTGTGGCTTTTCTTTTTTGCCCTTCTTCTTACGCTGCTCCGAAGTCTGCTTGCGCACTTCGGCGGGTATCTTGGCGCAATCCTCTTGGGTAAAAGACGCACCTTTCTCCGTCAGAGAGTGAACGCCTCTTTCTGTGTTGGTGATTGCACCGACACGCTTCAAATATGTTTTCGCCCAAGCCAGTCGATAGTTGAGCGCGGTTTGATTGGAAGAAAATTTTGAGCGGGCATTCTGAATTTCCTCAGAGAAATTCTCCAATTCGCACACCTTCTCTGCAATTTCTTCGTTGGTTCCAGAACCACCCAGAGCCTTGAGAGCTGTCAGTACGGGAAATAGCAGTTGATAGTATTTTGGAACCTTGTCACTTGCATCTGCTTCCGCCATCGCTCTCCCCAGGCCGGCAATGTTAGGTGCCGGCGCCCTGTCGCGGTTTCCACCTCGGCGAACGATTGTACCCGATTTGAAGATTGTTGGACCCCCACAATCGGATGAATTCCAATTCTTCTGCCGATATTTTAGCGAGGGCAAAACGACAGCAAAACCTTTGGTAGTGGTTGGTCCAACTTGATATGCTCAATTCAAGACGTTTGCGCAGGTGCCAAATGGCGATGAGAAAGAAGTATTCGGACGGGTTTTGGGTGGGGGAGCAATGGCGCAATCCAAGAAAATGCGGAAAGCAAGAACCTTCATAAAGAACTACGGTCTCATGTGGCGTCGAGACTCTGTTTATTGGGGGCGAGCTAACAGCAAAGGTGTTCTTCAAGGACGCAAGAGTCACAAGATAATCGATTTTCGCGACCAAATTGGAATCTACGTTCTTTACGATGAGACGCGTCTTCCGATCTATGTCGGACAAGCGGGGCAAGGCAATCTCCGACTTTTCAATCGACTTAGAAACCACACCAAGGACTTCCTGGCACGTAGGTGGCAATACTTTAGTTGGTTTGGACTCTTGGTGGTCAACAAAAACGGCACTTTGTCAAAGCGGGATGCTCCGACGAAGAGAGTTTCTGGCACAATCCGCAGCACATTAGATGAGATTGAAGGTGTGCTAATCGCCGCCACGGAGCCAGCATTCAATAAGCAGGGTGCCAAGTTCAAAGGCATTACGCGCTACAAACAAGTGCCGCACGCTGACGCGGATCAATTCACTCCCGTACAACTGCGTGACTTGTTGTCGAAGATCAATCGGGGAATTGATCACCTGAAGAGTGCCAAAGAACGCTGAATTTAGGAAACCCTCTCAGAGAACGTGAACCGGCCGAAATGAGAGTTGTAGTGTGGAACTGCAACATGGCGTTTCACCGAAAGTTTGAGCGCTTGCTTCAACTTCGGCCTGATATTGCTGTTGTGCCCGAGTGCGCAGACCCAAACGTGTTGGCGAGGAAAGCGCCAGGTTTTGCTCCGACGACGCAGACTTGGATAGGGGACAATCCGAACAAAGGGCTCGGTGTTTTTACCTTTGGATCCTATTGCGGTTCGCTGGCTCCGATTTACCGGCCGGATTTCCCGTACTTAGCTCCTGTCAATATTTCTGGACCTGTTCAGCTCAATCTCATAGCGGTCTGGGCGTGCCACAATAGGCCCAATTCGTTTGTTGCCGGGTTAGGCCCTTTAAAGCGAGCGATAGTCGCATATCGGAACTTCATTCAAGAAGGTCCTGCGGTGGTTGCGGGAGACCTCAACGACAATGTCTTGTGGGACCGCCCCGCCAAGATCAACAACCATGCGTCAAATGTAGCGGACCTTGAGGCTCTAGGGCTGCGGAGTGCCTATCATGCCTCCCGGCGCGTGCCGCAGGGTAGTGAAAACGAGAAAACACTCTATTGGCGCGACAGAACGGAGCACGGACCAAGCTACCACATAGATTATTGCTTCGTGCCAGCCGAGTGGATCAAATCGATTAGTTCCGTGATTGTTGGTCGGTACGATGACTGGGTCGGCTCGAAGCTCAGCGACCATGTCCCACTTGTAGTGGAGATAAATCAACGACGCCCGCATTTATCATTGAACGTCGCCAATTAGCTCCGTGGTGTGTTTGCTGCCGATGGCATTTTAAGATGGCTGTTAGGACCGTGTGTTACCGCGCGTCACCCAAAATGCACCTATCTTCGCGACGCTACCTTCGGGGAGCGGCCGTTGACCGCCATGTAGGTAGCCCTGCGAGCGCATCATCTCTCCAACGAGAGCGCCGGCCGTATGGGTCGCCATATTCCCGCCGCGGTATTCGACGCCAAGAGTCGCGTTCAACATGGAATCAACACCTGCGATAGCGGGCAGTCCTTCGGAAGTGGCCTTGATGCAGGCTGCGCGGCCTGCGGGCGAATTGATGATCTCATGCATTTTGATCGTGACGGGGTCATCCATTTTTAAGGCAGCGGGATCGGAGTAGGGCAGGCCTAACTCCTCAATTACACGGACGAGCGCCAACGCTTCCGGCGTACCTTTTGTGCGAGCGTTCTTCCAGACTGCATGTCGCTCCTCGGCCGTCTTAGCCGTGAGCTTTGTCTTGGTCCAACCCCCTGCCAACAATTCCTCATCCATCATTGTCTCCATGGTGGTGCGCCCCGTTACACCGTCAGCCGGCCGGTTTCACCGGGCTTCGCAGCCTTCGGATGATTGGACCAATTGAATCGTGCCTCAACTTTGACGCCTGTCGCTCTTGCAATGTGCGCTATCGCCTTCCAGGCGTTGTTGGAATTCTGCCCCTGTATCGACACACCGGCCCCCTTGAGAAATTTGTAGCCGTTGTCTTCCTTCCGGCCCGCTACGTGGTTCACAACAATCAGGTCCACGATCTGGGACCCTTTGGGGAGTTTAGCGGCGGCCTGTTCAACGACCGCCATCATCAAAGCATTCCAATTGCATTGGCCTGGAGGCAAAGCCTTTCCGTTGATCGATGCAGATTTCAGCGTGGCGAAGCAAAGATCGGGTGCATTCTGCGAATTAGAAGGAGGTGCAATCGAACTTTTTGTGCGCGACTTTGAGACACTATCTGCCAAATCCAGAACCTTAGTCAGGGCTGTTTCTACCGAATCGACAAGCGGGGTCGCGTAGGCCTGAAGGCGAGAAAACGTCGGGCTAGAAATTTCAATCGTAGGCATCATGATCAGCTCCTGTTCTACAGGGAACCGACATCTCTACAGCGCTATAGCTCTACAGTCAACAGCTTTAATGTGCTGCGTTCCGCCGGATAGTTGCCGAGGCACATCTTTTGATTGAAGCTACCAAAATGCGCAGGGCTAAGCGAGGAGCCGGTAACCATCCAATATCGTCCGCAAAAGCGGACCGTGCTTGCCATTTTGCTCACTTCCTCATGCTACTTCACCACATCCGCTCCGACCCAGCGGGATGCCTAGGTCTGCTGGCATCTTCCGATCGATGACATAAATGGATTCGTTCTTCGCAAAGCTTCTACATGCTGGCTCCGCAACCCGGCACCGGCTTGAGGACTTCCTAACAGAACTATTCACCGATTTGATTCGGCGGCTTCCCCAAGCTGAGCAGGTCGCATTTTGCGAAACATTTCTGCTATCCGAAAAAGATTCTCAACAAAAGCGTGAGTGGTTAGCGCGAGCAAGAGAGTCAAAGCAACTCGCCTGGGTAACGCAAGAACGCGTGATGGTGGCGGGTGCCGAACACGCCAAGCGACCGGACATTATGGTGTTCGACGGCGACGAACCCATCATGATCATCGAGTGCAAGGTGGGGGCAGGGTTCACCGAAGGGGCGTTTGTAGAAAATGGTTCAAGTGCAGCACACAAAGTGGATCAGCTCAGGTTCTATGATAAGTGGCTCGCGGCAAGAACTACTCGCCCAGTTGCTCTTGTCTTACTGACACACCTTGTGGACGCACCAATAGATTTCTTGGTCGATAGAGGAAAATACCAAAGCGCACTCAGATCAGTGAAGCGTTGGTCGCAACTTTACCGCTGGCTCACAACGGAAGACCGGCAGACTTGGTGGAAAGATGTCGACCGCGCGCTCGTAGACGAGACAATACAATTTCTCAAAGAGAAAGAGCTAATGAGCGAAAATCCAACCCTAAACGACTTTGCAGCGGCCAGACTGTATCTCGGTGGAGGAGCGTATGCCCGCATCGCTGACGCGTTGAGAATCACGCGACGATCAATCGAGTCGCGCTTTGCAAAATCGCTATTGAGCGGGTTTCCTAACAAACCCCCCGTAATCAAAAGCTTGGAAACTGAAGGTTGGATTTCAGACTGGTGCCGCGCTGGCAAAAATCCTGTGATAGGCTGGGGCTTTTACTTCTGCCAGGAAAGCAGCGAATGCTGGAGTGAATACTCACCTCCTGTCGCGCTGCTGCAGGGAGCTTATGTTGTCATTGAATTTGAGGTCACTTCGCAACGTCCAAAAGGCCAGGAGTTTAGCAGATGGCACTTTCCAACCTGGAAGTACGAGGATGCCGACGAGTTCGGTGTGTACGTTGTCGAGCCTTTGACAAGCTTTACGGGTGAGTTTTCGCCAGCATATTCGTCGTGGGTCGCTGACCAATTCCACGATGCGCTGAAACTGATTGACGCTGTGAAGTAAAGCCTCACTATCCCATTTTTAGACTGCCGCACGAACCGTCCACGAGGTTGTCAGCGAGCGCACAAATGCACGTCTCATGAGGGAAACAAATGAGGGACACCACCCGAGATGAAGCAGCGGAGACGCTACCTTCGGCGCCTAATGCGGTACCAGATCTAACGCCATCTTGGAACCGTGCACTCCTGTTCGCCGTGTGCTTGTACCGAGATCTTGCCAGTCCAACCCGTGCATTCGAACTAGTCGCTGACACGAATGAAGGAGTTGAAGTTACCTTCGTCAACGTCTTGGGCATGTTTTTGCGCTTCCATCTTTTCCGAGACGACTTGCCAACCAAAAGTGAAAATGTTCGGTCCAAGGTGAGCCGTTTTTTTTACGAGGTCCGCCAGGTTCAGGAGTTTTCCGTCGTCAATTTGGTTGTGGAACTGACCCCACGTTATCGGGATGAGTTATTGGCTCTACATCGAGCGCGTATCGAGAAGCCCGTCGGGGCATACGACATTAGCCTCAACACGTTAGTGTCAGAATTGTTGCCCCAAACCGTGCCTGGCAGGATCGATGAATTCTCTCAGCATAGAGCAGTCCGACACGTATTGTATCTCGAGCCGTCGCAGGTGATCCCCATTGTTGAATGCGGCGTCGATCATTCTGAGCGCGTTGTTCAAGCTCTTCGGGAGCAATTTGAATACGCCCAAATACCTGAGACATCCGTCACCATGCAAGACGTGCTCCTATTTCCGGGCTTAGGTTATGGAAACCGTTCTCTTTCCTATCTCGCAATTCGGCCGAAACCGTTAAAGGCTGATCGGATGATTCAAATTCCGCTGATACCGATGAGTCTGTTGGGCGATATCGCAGCCAATACCATAAAAAGCATTTGCGCGAATGAACTGGATGCACTGAACACCAGTCGGGATGCATATTGGGAAACACTAAAAAATGGCGATTTCGACAGTTATCGGCTCACCCACCTAAAGAACCGGCTCAATTCCGAGAACAGGCTGCTCAAAGCACATGAGCTATCTGCACTCATCAACGAGAAGCTTCCGTGTCCCCTGATCTATCGCGACGATTATACCACGCACTGGTGCGCACCTTTGGGTTCCGACACGCAGCTTCGCATGCATTCGATTGGCGACGGAATTTTGCGCTACAAAGCACAAGTAGATGGTCTGCTGTCTGCGGCTATTCAAAGCGCAACAAAGCGCTTGGAAGTCTTGGATAATTTCGCGCGGGATTCTGCCTTAGCAGATTCTACCGCGTCAAGTTTGGTTTTAGCCAAGAGCGTTCGCTTCCTTACTTGGGTTGTCGTTCTAGTCGCGTTATTGACTTTGGCGGCTTCGCTTATTCCTGACGTAACCAAGGAACGCATCGTGGGCCGAATAGTTCAGGGCCACAGCGAATGGGGTTGGATCTTAGATCGGACCAAAGGCGATTCCGTGAAACATGAACACTAGCGGTCGAGGTCCAAGAATATAAGTTAGGCTCAGTCTCGCTTCTTCTTTTGATAAGCTGCGAGCTGCTCCAGCAAAGTGGTGCGCGGATGCACTCCGAAATATTTCTGCATAAATGGCAGCGCTTCGTCGGTACAAGAATAAGCGAACCTTTGCGCGCGGCCGACAACATATTCGTTATTCTTTTTGACCAAAGTATCCGGGTCACGATTTAGAATCGCCCGTTGCGTCTCAACATCATTGACGGCACAGAAGAGTGCCTTCGGACCAATGGGGACCGTGAGGTAGGCGTTCCTTTCTTTCAATGTGAGCGTCGTCATAATCGGATTATCACAGGTATAAAACTCGCCGACGTCAGAAGAGATGCGCTGGATGAACCAACGCATATTGTTCAGCAGATCGCCAATTTTGGCATGGTCCATTAGCCTCGTTACAAGCTGCATGGCGATTCGCTCCGCCTCTTCTGGAGAAGACGTGTCCATCCACTCATCAAAGGTCGCTGGATCGTTTTTCCCCTTCGTCTTTTCGTATTTCTCCTTTAGCTCTGGGACGAACCGGTCCCATTGCGCGGCGACGCTGTTTTTCAGCGCTTCAATATCGCGAGGTGAGCGCATCATCTGCGTCATCAGAAAACGCGACCACGCACTGCGCGCTTTACTATCGGTCGTCAATTTAGAATCATTATTCTCAAGCATCACCAAGGCTTCTGCTGCAGCTGAGTCGGTACGCTGCATGAATTGCTGCTCAACAACCTGCGCCTTGTCGGGTTCGACCCCCGGTGTTTCGTATAGCCGTTCTTGGTATCCGGTTTGGGCAGGATGTTTCCGTTTGGCAACGATCTCATTTCGTGGCCTGCTGAATTCACAGAGCCGCTCGTCATCTCCTGTCCAACGATTCTGGTAGAAGACCGGGAGATAGTGATGTTTAAGGGGAATCGACATGGCAAAAGCTTAGCAGAACTAAGAAATTAGGTTATCCGATCGCACTCTGTGGCGAGCATCGGGCGCTCGAGAAAATAGTAGTGGATTAGTAGGGCGTCGGCTTCAATGGCGCTCAGGTGTCTTCAACAATCCTCAGAGCGCAAGATATTGAAGTCACTACCTATTTCAGACTTCTTCAAAATTGCTCTGCGGTGTTCAATACGATCTGAGCCTAATTCGTAATGATGGGGTCGCGTGTTCGAGTCACGCAAGCGGCACCAGCCTTCGCTCGCGAAGCGAGAGAAGGCCGTCGCGCCGTACCCCGAAGGGCGAAGGCGGAACCCGTTGCCGTAAGCTACCGCTCGGCAAGCCAGTTTTCCGAAACCTTTATCGACGCATAGCGTGCTCCTCGCGCGCGACCACAAGGCCGTGTGGGACCGGGTTAACGGGCCATTATCCCGTCTTTGCTAGACCAAAGGTTGATTGTCGTCTGGCGCAAAAGGGGCCGGACCCCGCGGGATTTGAAGCTTCGATGGTCACCACGGCCACAGACGAATTTGCGCGAAAGGGTGCTGGCCCTTTCAACGCTCGCCTGGCGTTGGTCTTCAGCCTTATTTTTCTGAGCGCTTGCGGGGGCCTCGCGCTCTCCGACTATATCGGGCGCGTGAGTGCGATCTGGGTCGCCAACGCGATCCTCGTTTATTTCATGCTCAAGCATCCGCCCCGCGAACGGCTCGCGATTCTCTCTGCAGGGCTGGCCGGCAATCTCATCGGCGATATCGTCATGGGCGACACGTTGGCAATAGCGGTGGCTTTGACGTCGTGTAACGCGGCGGGCGTTCTCATCGTCTCGGCTGCGTTGAACTATTTCGGCTTCAATAGAGAGTTTGCGCGGCCGAGATCGCTTTGCGTCTTTTATGCTCTTGCTGGCGGACCGGCTCCGCTGGTGTCGGCTTTGATGTCGGCAACATTTTTCTATTTCTCCTTCGGTAGGCCGTTCTTCACGCAGGCTCTCGATTGGTACGCGACCGACGCGCTGGGCTATTGCATCGTCGTGCCCATATTGATGACCGTGAAACTCGACGCGGTCGGCAGAATGTTTTCGCGCGACCAGGTCATTGGGTCCGTTCTGCTTCTCGGCACGGTCGCAGCGGCGCTCGCACTGAATTTCTATCTTCGCAGCTACCCGCTCGCCTTCCTGATCTTTCCGGCTGTGATGCTGGTGACGTTCCAGCGCGGATTTGAAGGCGGCACAATCGGTCTGCTCATGGCGGCTGCCTATCTGATGACGCCGGCTCTTATGGGGCACGGCCATTTTGCGGTTCACGTGGAAACAGTGCGCGAACAGATCGTCATCGTGCAGCTTTTCATCGCGGTGATTGGCCTTTCCGTCGTGTTGGTCGGCGCGGCGTTGGCGGAGCGGCGCAAGCTGGAACATGGTCTCGCCTCCGCTATCGTGCGCGCTGAGAGCGCGCGCGAGGAAGCGCTTGTTGCGCGCGACAGTGCCGAGCGCGCGAACCGTCTGAAATCGATGTTCCTTGCCAATATGAGCCATGAGCTGCGCACTCCGCTCAATGCGATCATCGGATTTTCAGAACTGATGCAGAGCGAGTTGTATGGGCCGCTTGGCGACGGGCGCTACCAGGAGTATTCCGGTCTTATACAGGGTGCAGGCCATCACCTGCTTAGTCTGATCAGCGATATTCTCGATATGTCGAAAATCGAGGCGGGAAAATTCGAACTGCATCGCCAGCGGTTCGACGTTCGCGAAATTGTTCGTGATTGCATGGACCTTATGCACGAGCGCGCGGATCGCGACGGCATTGCGCTGCTGAGCGATGTGCCTTCAGTGCCCCTCATGATCGATGCGGATCGGCGCGCAATGAAGCAGATTCTGCTGAATTTGCTCTCCAATGCGGTCAAATTTACGCGCTCGGGCGGCAAAGTGATTGTGCATGCCAGACCGGAGCACGCCAAACTCATGCTGTCGGTCGAAGACACCGGCGTCGGAATTTCGCCAGATCAGGTCGGCCGCCTCGGCAATCCTTTCGTACAGGTCCGAAATAACGTCGGTGCTTCGCAGGAAGGTACCGGTCTCGGCCTCGCGCTGGTGCGCGCGCTTGCGGAGATCCACGACGGCAGCCTCAAGATCGAAAGCGTTGTGGAACGAGGTACGACAGTCAGTGTGACCGTCCCCTGTCTGGCGAACGAAGACGTTAGCGTGCTGCCGCCACTTGCAAAAACGGCCTGACCGGACGGTTAGGCAGCGCGCTTGGTCTCCGAGATGTTCCCCAGCTTGCGTTCGAGGCGACTTGCAACGTGCGGTGCTGCGAATTCTGCACCCACCATGAAGCGCATGAGCGGGCCAAAGCTGTTCATCGCCGCAGGCCCCGTCACGAACAAGCCGCGCACTGGCGTCTCGAAGCCATCGGAAAGGATCGGCGAACCGTCGGTGAGCGTAATGCGCCCGCACAGGCTCTTTGACAGGAACGGCACGCGGCGCATGTCGGGGTGATAGCCGGTCGCTGCGACGACATGATCGAAGCTCTTCGTCTCCTGCGCACCATCCTTATCCGTTAGTGTGAGAGCGACTTTACCGCCGGCTTCTTCCGCCTTCGTGACGGAGCGGCCGAGCGAGGTCGCGACGCGGCCTTCGATTTTGCCGCGCATATAGAAGCCGGCCGCCGGCTTCATGTGGCTTCGGATCGCGCGCTGCTTGAGCGAACCGGGGAGGCGATAGAACAGAAGTGGCGCTTGTGCGCAGAAGACCGATTTCCAGCCGCGGCCGATGCCCGATGCCGGGCGCTGGATGCGCGCGAACAGCGTCGAATCCGATGCGTCGGGGACGCGGTTATAGTCGAGCTCGGGAGCGCGCGCGATGATGCGCGTCTTGGCGCCTTCGCGGGCAAGCTCATCGACCAGATTAATTGCCGAGGCGCCCGCGCCGATCACAGCAATCTCGCGGCCCCTGAACTGAGACACGTCGCGATGCTTGTAGCTATGCGAGACAAGATTGGCCGGAAGCCCGGACAGGAAATCCGGGATGTATTCGAACCAGGAGATGCCTACGGCAACAACGACGTTGCGGGCGATGACCGTCTCGCCAGTTTCCAACTTAAGCGCGAAGCGGTCGCCGTCGGCTTCGAGCGCGGTGACCATCGTGTCTTCGAGTTCGGGGATATAGCGCTTGCAGAACCAGGTCGCATATTCGAGGAACAGGTCGAGCGAGACCGGCAGGCCTTCATCGGCATAAGGAACGTTGTGGCGCGCGCAATAGGCCTTGAGCGTGGACTCACGCGCCGGCGCCGACAGGTTGGAGGCGAACCCGTCGGATTTCAGCATCATCGACTTGGGCATGTGCTCGGCCCAGGTGCCCATGGGCTTGCCGAAGATTCGGAAATTGATCCCGCGCGCTTTCAGATGCGCGGCCAGCGACAAACCGTGGGGCCCGGTGCCAATGATCGCCACATCGCATATCTGTGTCATTTCGAAACTCCACTCGCTCACTTTGGGACGTTCGTCCCGGTCTGATCCGTGTGGGTAGCGTTCCGCGCTCCGCACAACGCTGTGCGTTCCAGATTCGTGCCAGAAGTCTGAGAAATCAGGCGGAACAGACCGTGCAGAACGTGGTCCGGGGAAGCACGGAATAACCCAAAATGGCACGCAAGGTTCTTCTGGTTACGACAGTCGATTGGACATCCACCGCCCGTTACGCCGGTGGATTCGCTGCAGCATCCTGGTCGGTGGAAGCGCTTTGCCCGCGCGGTGCTCCGGCGCGGATGAGCCGCTATGTCGGTGACTGTCATCTTTACCGTCCGCTGCTGGCGATCCGTTCGTTGTGCAAGGCGCTTGCGACGTCGCAGCCTGATCTGGTCGTGCCATGCGATGACCGGGCGGTAGGGCTGCTGCTGCGTCTGTACAACAAAGAGTTAGCAGCACGTGGAGAGCACACACCTATAGTCACGCTGCTGCGCCGCTCGCTCGGCAAGTTGGAGAATTTCGAGGAGATGCTCCCGCGCGCGGCTTCGATGCAAGCGTCGGCGAAGCTCGGCATCCGCGCGCCGGAGACGATCTCTATTTCCACCCTGGAACAGCTTGACCTGACGATCTCTCTTTTGGGCCTTCCTGCTGTCCTAAAAGTGGATGGTAGCTGGGGCGGCGAAGGCGTCGCTATCGCGCGCACCAGAGAAGACGCGATCTCTGCTTTCGAGCGTCTGTCGCGCCCCGTCTCACGGCTACGCAATGTCGCTCGCGCTTTCAAGCGCAAGGACGCGCATTTCCTGCTCGACGCGCTGTTCGTGCCGAAGCCGGTGGTGAACGTGCAGAAATTCGTTGCGGGGCATTCCGCCAACAGCGCCTTTGCCTGTTGGCAGGGTGAAGTCACGGGTGAGATCTACTACGACGTTCTCGTCTCAGATGGTCCGGGCGGCCCGCCGAACGTCATCCGCCGCGTCGATTGCCCGCAGATGGCGGAAGCGTCGCGCAAGATCGCGAAGCACTTCGGTCTCTCCGGAATCTACGGTCTGGATTTCATCCGCGACGAAGCCGGGGACGTGCATCTCATCGAGATCAATCCGCGCACGACGCAGGGCGGAACACTCGCGTTCGGCGAGGGCCGTGATCTTCCTTCCGCGCTCGCCGGTTCGGTGATGCGCAGCGAGGCGACTCGTCGCCCGGCGATCACGAGCGATGTCGTGGCGTTCTTCCCGCGCGAATGGCAGCGCGATCAGACGAGTCCGTATTTCCTGAACGGCCATCATGATGTGCCATGGGATGACCCGGCCGTGCTGCGACTCTGCTTTGATTCGGTGCCCCAGTCCCATCCGGCGCGCAAATCGCTGATGGACATGCTCGCTTTGTCATCCGAAACACGCAAACCGGCCAAGCCAATATGGCGCCGTGCCTTCTCGCCGGTGAAAGGCTGAACGATGCTCGGTCAAGCACTGCGCCACCGCTTCCGTTTCGAGGACTCCGCTGCAGGTGAGCGCGGGCAACAGGCGTTCCACCATCGCGCAATGCATGATTGGGAGCGCCGCTTGCATGCCGGTCTTGGCGCGACATGGCCGTGCGAGGAATCGCTCGAACTCCAGGCGCTGTGGCCGTCGGTTGTGGGGCGTGTACGCGGTGTCGTGGCAGAGTCCGACGAACTCAATGTCGACCTCTCACGCGCAATCTGGTGTCTCGCGCGCCATCTTAAACCGAAGGTCCTGCTGGAGATCGGCGTTGGGTTGGGCGTCACCTCACGTCTCGTTCTCGAAGCGTTGGCGATGAACCGCAAAGGGCATCTGTTCAGCATCGACATGCCCGCCGTGCGTGCGCACCAGGCCGGTCTGGCCGTAGAACCGCGCGTGGCGCATCGCTGGTCGCTGGTGTCCGATACGACGAAGCGCGCGATGCCGGGATTGTTGCCGCGACTGGGCCCACTCGATTTTGTGGTTCACGCAAACCCGCATCCCGGAAACAACATGCGCAACGAAATCTCGCTGGCGTGGAGTGCGCTCAAGCCCGGCGGCGTGCTGGTCATGGACCGGATCGATTGCAACGGCGCGTTTCAGTATTTCGCGCAGAGCCACACGAACTATCAGGCGCTGATCGCGGACGCCGGCGCACAGGACGTTGGCGACATCGCGAAAAGCCAGTTCGCGCTCGCCTTCAAGAACTGGCGCTAGTTACTCCGCAGCCATCCCGGCCTTGACGGTCGAGTCGACATAGGCGCGGCGTGCATCGAGCTCGCGCGCGATATTGTTGTCGTTCTCCTGCAGCGCTTCGACATCGGTGTTCGCGTAGTCGAGCACGCCCATATCGGCGTAGCCCTTGCGGACTTTGTCGCCCCACAGGCCGATGTCCTTCACGATCGGCACGATGCGCATGAAGAGCCCATTGCGGAATGTCTGCATCAGCCGTGAGCTGTATTGGTGATCGACGCATTCCTGCACCGGGAGGCCCAGATTCGCCCACACCTCGCGCGATTCGAAACGGTCGCGCATCAGGTAGCAGGCCTCGATCAGGAACTCCTCCCGCTCGTCGCGTTCTTTCTGGGTCAGATGCGGATAATAATCGCGCAACGCCAGGCGCCCGAACGCGACGTGGCGGCTTTCATCCTGCATCACGTAGGCGTTGACCTGCTGCGCCAGCGGGTTCTGCGCATAGTCGCGATTGGTCTGGAACGCGGCAAGTGCAAGGCCTTCGATGACCACCTGCATGCCGAGATAGGTCATGTCCCAACGGCTGTCGCGCAGCGTCTGATCGATTAACTGTTTCAACGGCGGCGTGATCTCATAGGCGACGCCGAATTTCGAGAGCAGCATGCGATAGGATTCGACATGCCGCGCTTCGTCGATCACTTGCGTGGACGCATAGAACTTTGAATCGATGTCAGGCACCTGCGTGACGATCTTCGCCGCGCAGATCAGCGCGCCCTGTTCGCCCTGCATGAACTGGCTCAGCTGCCACGCCTGAAAATGCTTTCGGGTCTGTGCCTTCTCCTTGTTGGACATCTTCTTGTAGAGGTCCATGCCGGCGATCGGCAGCATCTCTTCCGGAAGCTGCTGCGGATTGTCCTCATCGAGCTCCTGGCTCCAGTCGATGCGCGTGGTCGCGTCCCACTGAAACTCTTTGCCCTTCTGATAGAGGCCCATCATGCCCGCACGGCCGGTGTCGTACATCCAGTTGAAACAGGCATCGTAATTCTGCGGCACCGTCCAGGTGGTGTCCTTCAGCGCCTCGACATAGAGCGATGCGAAGTTCATCGGCGTCCTCCCCAGGACATTGTCTTTGGGGAAGGCTATGCCCGCGCAATCCTCAAGGCAACGCTACGAAGGCGCCTTCGCAAGGCGGCTGGCCCGGATTCCGTAGAGGAAATAAACAACAAGACCCATGCCATTCCACTCGAAGAACCAGATCTGCGTGCGCGTCGGCAGGCTCCAGGCGAGATAGAGACATCCCAGAATGCAGATCGATCCGACAACCCAGGGCAGCGGCGTGCGGAAGACGCGCGGCCGGTTTGGATCGCGCACCCGCAAGACCAGCATGCACACCGCAACCGCGATGAACGCCGTCAGGGTGCCGACATTGGCGAGTTCGACGATCTGGCTGAGGTCCATCGTCGCCGCCATCGCGATGACGACCAAACCGGTCAGCGTGGTCATAAGCACAGGCGTGCCGCGCGATTTGCTCACGGCGGCAAGGCGCTGTGGCAGAAGCCCATCGCGCGCCATGACGAAGAAGATGCGGCTTTGTCCGTACATCAGCACCAGGATCACGCTCGGAATCGCGATGACGACGGCCGCGGCGACAATCTGCGCAGCTGTCCCATGGTTCAATGCTTCGAGGATATAGACCAATGGCGCTGCTTCATGCGCCTTGGAGAACAGAGTGTAGGACATCGCGCCGACGGCCAATGTCGCGACGACCACATAGATCGCCGTGCACAGCGCCATCGATCCCACGATGCCGATGGTGAGGTTGCGTTCCGGATTCTTCGTCTCTTCAGCAGCGGTCGATACGGTGTCGAACCCGTAGAATGCAAAGAACACAATCGCTGCGGCACCGAGGACGCCGTAGTTCCTTCCGTCCGCGGCTTGTGTCGCGCCATACCCGAACGGCGCAAACGGTGTGAAATGCGCGGCATCGAACGACTGCATCGCCAGCACCACGAATAGAACCAGCGCCGCCAGCTTGATGAGCACGAGCACGATGTTCAGCGTCGCACTCTCGCGCGTACCCATGATCAACAGCAACGTCACGACGCCGGAGATCAGCACGGCAGGAAGATTGATGATGCCGCCCGACGCGATGCCGTGGAGCAGGGACTGTGGCACTGGCCATCCGGCCGCGGTGATCAGCGCCTCGGCATGTCCACCCCAACCAACGGCGACGGCGGCGGCCGCGACGGTGTATTCGAGCACAAGGCTCCAGCCCACGATCCAGGCTATCATCTCGCCCAGTACGGCATAGGAATAGGTATAGGCGCTGCCTGCGACGGGGATCAGGGTGGCCATCTCGGCATAACAAAACGCCGCACAGGCGCAGATCACACCGCAGACCAGGAACGAGAGTACGACCGCCGGTCCCGCGAGGCCCGCGCCGACGCCGGTCAGCGTATAGATGCCGGTGCCGACGATCGCGCCGACGCCGATGGCGATCAGATGCGGCCAGCTCAATGTCTGTTTGAGCCGGTGCGTGCCTTCGAGCGAGATGCTCGCTTCGATGGTCTTGCGGCGTGTGATCGCACTCATGTGAATCCCCCTGTTCGCAACACGCTAGCGGATCGGGGTATGTCCGCGCTACGGTCCGCATCGCTTTTTGAGGGGTGTGCACATGAACGTGCTTCTGGCGGGTTGTGCGGCGGTGGTTCTGATGATGGCGGCGGTGCCGGTTGCTGCGAGCGCGAAGGGCAATTCGGCCGATGCGCAGTTCAAGGCCCTCTACACAAAAGAATGGAAGTGGCGCGAGAAGCAGTTCGCCAGCGGCGAGGACGATGTCCGGGAAGTTCAGGATCACCTCCCCAAGGTCGATCCGGCAACGCAGGACATGCGCACGCAGTACTGGGAAGACACGCTGAAACACCTCGATGCGATCCCGCGGGCGAAGCTCTCGGCAGCCAACCAGGTCAATTTCGACGTCTACCGGCCGCAGATCGTCAACATCATCGCGAGCCAGAAGTTTCGCGACTTTGAGATGCCCGCCAATTCGGACACTACGTTCTGGACCGACATGGGTTACACCGCGCGCAGCGATTTCCGGAACCTGAAGGATTACAAGAACTGGATCGCGCAGATGCGCGACGTGCCGCGCTATTTCCATGAGCAGATGGACGAGATGCGCGCGGGCCTGAAGCGCGGGTTCACCCCGCCGCAGGTAACGCTACTGGGCCGCGACGCGTCGATCTCCAACGTGTCGAATGCCAAGCCCGAAGAGTCGCTGTTCTACGAGCCGTTCAAGAAGATGCCCGGCATCGCGCCCGACGAGCAGGCAAAGCTTCGCGCCGGAGCGATCGACGTGATCAAGACTCAGGTACAGCCGGTCTATGCCGAGTTGTTCAAGTTCTGGACAACCGAATATGTGCCTGGTGCGCGCAAGAGTCTGGCGGCGCAAGATATGCCGGACGGCAAAGCCTATTACCGCCAGCAGATTATCGAATACACGACGCTCGACATGGACCCTGCCGAGATCCACAAGATCGGAGAACAGGAAGTCGCGTCGCTCCATCAGCAGATGGTCGACGTGATGAAAGAGACCGGATTCAAGGGCGACTTCCCTGCGTTCCAGGAATTCCTGCGCACCGATCCGCAGTTTTACGCGAAGACGCCGCAGGATCTGCTCAACAGAGCGGCATGGATCGCCAAGAAGTTCGACGGCAAAGCGTCGCTCTTTTTCGGCCGCCTGCCGCGCGCGCGGTTTGCGATCAAGCCGGTGCCGGACGATCTCGCGCCGTTCTATACGTCAGGCCGCGGTGGACCGGGTGTATATCTGGTCAACACCTATGACCTGCCGCATCGCCCGCTGTTCAATCTGACCTCGCTGACCTTGCATGAATCGGCACCGGGGCATGCGCTGCAGGGTTCGCTCGCGGCGGAAGACAAGACGCTGCCGGACTTCCGGCGCTATTCGTACATCTCCGCCTATGGCGAGGGTTGGGCGCTCTATTGCGAATATCTCGGCGTCGAGATGGACATGTACGAGACGCCCTATGACCGCTTCGGTTATCTCGGCTGGCAGATCTGGCGCGCGGCGCGTTTGGTCGTCGATACCGGCGTGCATTCTCAGGGTTGGACGCGCGAACAGGCTATTGCCTATATGCGCCAGTACACAGCGCTACCCGATCACGAGATCGAGACAGAGGTCGACCGCTACATCGCGTGGCCAGGTCAGGCGCTTTCCTATTATCTCGGCGAGATGGCGATCAAGAAAGCCCGCGCCAAGGCGGACGCGGCATTGGGCGACAAGTTCAACATCCGCGCCTTCCACGACACCGTGCTGCAGATGGGCTCCGTCCCGCTGCCGCTCCTCGAAGCCCGCATCGACCGCTTCATCGCGGAAGGCGGAAAAGGGCCGTATCCAGACGAGGAGAAGTAAGCGGCGCTACTCGCGATAGCTAGAGAGGTGACAAACGAAGTCGATCGATAGCGTCGCTTTGAAGTTCGCGGTTTTTTCTGCCGCGTCGTCGCGTAGCAACGCAATATAGATTTCCATGGGGCCGTCATCATTGACGACGTCGCTGAATGACAGGTACGCCGTCATCTTCTGCCCGCTGGCATCCTGCCATTTGATCCCTTGCGAACCGCCAATGCTTCCCGTCCGCGCTTGAAAGCTCGTCGCAGCGATTGGCTTCGTTCCGGGCCGCTCGACGATCCAATTTCCCAACCCTTCTGGATGCCGATGTTCGGTGAGCATTATCTCTATCGGCCCTGTTGCTCTTAGACCGTTGCTGGGAGTGTGCGCGTAGCAGGCATAGGCGGCGGAGCCTGAGTGCCAGCGCATCTCTCTACGCATCTCATCTTGAACCTGCAGATAGTCGTGCGCCTTGATATAGGCGAACAGAAATACCACGGTTGCGAGCGGATAAAGTGCTCGCGCAACAATCCTCAAGGCTTGTCCATCGCTGCGAAGTCGTATCGCTCTGACGATCAACCAGAGAACTACGACAGGCTGTAATGCGAAAGCTGCGACGATAAGGATTTCGAGGCCGCTATAATCGATCCAGGAAAAGCCGCTGTAGAAGAAATGCCGGAGCGCTAAAAATCCAACTAAAACCGTGAAAGCCAGCCACGCGCCGGAGGCGCATATCGCTATCCAGAACACGATTTTTGCATGCAGACTGAGTTTCATCTCACCCTCTTGCTGGAAGGCAATCGACGATAACGGGAAGATATACCATATTCGTGTTTCTATCTGTGCTTGCGCGCCGCCGCTTAAGTTGACGTGACAAACCGTCAGTGCGGACCTACCCTTGCGGCATCGATATTGCCGGAGGTCCGCCATGTCTGCTCAAGCGAAGCCCTACGACACGCGTTCGCCCGCCTATGACATTCCGCTCGACAAGATCAATGTGAGCAGCCCGGAGCTATTCCGGACCAACAGCTTCTGGCCCTATTTCGAGCGGCTGCGGCGCGAAGACCCGGTGCATTATTGCGCCGAGAGCGACTACGGCCCGTTCTGGTCGATCACCAAATACAACGACATCATGGCAGTGGACACCAACCATCAGGTGTTCTCGTCGGAAGCGGGTCTCGGCGGCATCACGCTGCGCAACCAGAACCCCGACTTCCTTCTGCCGATGTTCATCGCAATGGACCCGCCTAAGCACGACAAGCAGCGCAAGGTTGTGAGCCCCATCGTCGCGCCGGAGAATCTGGAGAAGCTCGAAGGCACGATCCGCGCGCGCGCGGCAAAAATGCTGGACGAGCTTCCGGTGGGCGAGACGTTCGACTGGGTCGATCGCGTGTCGATCGAACTGACCACGCAGATGCTCGCGACCCTGTTCGACTTCCCGTTCGAGGAGCGGCGCAAGCTGACGCGCTGGTCCGATGTCGCGACCGCGGTGCCCGGCTTTGGCATCGTGGACACGGAAGAGCAGCGGCGCGAGGAGTTGCGCGAGTGCGGCGCCTATTTCACGGAGCTTTGGAATCAGCGCGTCAACAGCGAACCGAAAGGTGATCTGATTTCGATGCTGGCGCATTCCGATGTCACGCGGAACATGCCGCCGATGGAATATCTCGGCAACATCATCCTGCTCATCGTCGGCGGCAACGACACGACGCGCGCAATTCGATCTCCGGCGGCTTGCTGGCGTTGAACGAGAATCCGGACCAGTACCAGAAGCTGCGCGACAATCCCGCACTGATCGAAGCGATGGTGCCGGAGATCATTCGCTGGCAGACCCCGCTCGCCCATATGCGCCGCACGGCTCTCGCGGACATTGAGTTCAAAGGCAAGCAGATCAAGAAGGGCGACAAGGTCATCATGTGGTACGTTTCGGGCAACCGCGACGAAGAGGTGATCGAGAATGCCAATGCCTTCATCATAGATCGCGCCCGCCCGCGCCAGCATCTCTCCTTCGGCTTTGGCATCCATCGCTGTGTCGGCAATCGTCTTGCCGAGATGCAGCTGCGTATCGTGTGGGAAGAGATTCTGAAGCGCTTCAAGAATATAGAAGTGACGGGTGAGCCTGAGCGCATCTATTCGAGCTTCGTAAAAGGCTACGCGACCTTGCCGGTGCGCATCGCCGGATGAGGCGCCTCGGTCTCGCTGCGGTTGCGTCGCTGATTGTCTTCAACGCCGCGCAGGCTGCCCCATCCACCTGTCTCTTGCGCAGCGAGCACCCGATGATCGAAGCGCAGTTGTTTTTTGGTCGTGATGTCGAAGGCAGGGGCCCTGTCACCAAACAGGAATGGTCGGATTTCGCGGCGGGTGTAATCGCCAAATATTTTCCGGATGGGTTCACGGTGACGGATGGTGAAGGCGCGTGGCTCGATCCCGACTCCAAGACCACGATCCATGAAGACTCCAAGATCGTGCTGATCGTGGCGAAGCAATCGCCGGGTATGACGGCGAAACTCACGCATGTGATAGAGGCTTACAAAACCCAGTTCCACCAGCACTCGGTAGGGCTGGTCACGCAGCGGGTCTGCGCAGCGTTCTAGTCCGTTACGACCGGTACTTCTTCGTCCGGCTCCTTGGACTTGCGCCACATCGTGAAGGGGATGGTCAGCGCGTAGAGAACAAACGCGCCGGTCAAAGTCGCCCAGGGCCAGTTGATCAGCAGCAGCACCACGCCGCCAAGCGCGAGATAGGCGACCGCCATCAGTGCCTTCGGCAAATGCATGTATTTGATCGAGGGCGTCGGCACGCGGCTGATCATCAGAACTGAGGCAAGGATCATCACGACACTGGTGACTTCCGGATTGCGCACATATTGATCGCCGAACAGAAAGCTCAGCAGCATGGGAAACACGGCGAGGAACGCCGATGCCGGCATGGGAAGGCCGGTGAAATAGGGATTGGCCTGTGTCGCGCCTTCGTCGCGGGCCATCTCGCTCTGGATGTTGAAGCGCGCCAGACGGATCGCGCTGCAGGCGCAGAAGATGAGCGTCGCGATCCAGCCTGCAACGCCCATGTTCTGCAGACTCCACATGAACACGACGATGCCGGGCACCACGCCGAAGCTCACGAGATCGACGAGGGAGTCGAGCTGTGCGCCAAAACGCGTATCAGCGCCGAAGGCGCGCGCCGCGCGACCGTCCAGCATGTCGAACACCATCGCGATGATGATGGCGATGACGGCGTGCTTCCAGTCAGAGGTCAACGCAAAGCGGATTGCGGTTGCACCTGCGCATAGGCCGAGCAACGTCAGAATACTTGGCACCAGTTTGGAGATGGAGATATCTTCCAGCCGCTCGACAACGCGCTGCCGAGCCTCGGCGAGGTCCTCAAGGCGTTCGGCCATCCGCTGCCGCGCTGTCAGCTTTTCAACCGCCATGCTCAACTCTTTCCAAACTCGGCCAAAACGGTTTCGCCGGCCACGATCTTCTGACCTTTAACGACTTTCACCGCCGCTTCCGCCGGAAGATAAACGTCCAGCCGGCTGCCAAAACGGATTATGCCAAAGCGCTCGCCCCGGCGCACCTTCTGATCCTGGCGCAAATCGCAGCGAATCCGCCGCGCGACAAGGCCCGCGATCTGCACAAAGGCGAGTTCCGTGCCGTTCACCGTACGCAGGCGCACAGACATCCGCTCATTATGCTCGCTCGCCTTGTCGAAGGACGCGTTAAAGAATTTCCCCGGGCGATAGGACAGCACCGTCACCGTGCCGTCTGCGGGTACGCGGTTCACATGCACGTTGAAGACATTCATGAAGATGCTGAGACGCGTGCGCGGCGCATCGCCCATGCCGAGTTCCACGGGCGGTGCGGCTTGAACTACCGGCAACAGCACGCCATCCGCCGGTGACACGATCAGCCCTTCGCCTTGCGGCACCACGCGTTCGGGATCGCGGAAGAACGCAATGCACCAAACGCTCACGGGAACGAGGATCAGTCCCCACCACCCGGTGAGGGCAAACAGCAACGCATTCAACGCGACGGTGATTGCGATGTATGGCCAGCCGTCGGGATGAAGTTTCAACCGTGTCGCCTTTCAAGCAAAAAGGGGCAGCCCCGAAAGGCCGCCCCCTGTTATAGCGCAGTTAGAGTGGTGTTACGCGGCGCGTGTGCCAGAGAACGGGAACGAGCCGAACGAACCTGCCTTCACATTGCCGGAGATCTTGTCGCCGTCGACTGTGCCGGCGAATTCAAGCGTCATCGGGAACGGCGTCGTGATGGAGTTCTTCCACGAGACGTTATTCCCGTCGATCTTGCCATCCGTGATCGGCTGCGAGCGACCTTGTGCCGCCTGCGTGCCGGTGCCGTCTGCGGCGATCTCAAGCGTAGAGGGCTGTGCGCCCATGGGGGATTGAACGATGATTTCGTACTTGCCAGCGGCCATAACTGTCTCCCTTGAAAGCGCGCATCTAAAAGATGACCGCCCCGTCACGCAAGCCCGGTCCTGAAATTCGAATTCCAGCCTGACCCTTGGGCACCTATTTGGCGAGTGCGGGCAACCCGCGCAGGTCCATTGCGCCGAAAAGTGTGGTCACCTGCTGCCCGTCTTCCGACAGCGGCATGACCACGATCTCCATTTCGAAAAATTCCTTCCCCTCCAGATTGGACCGCACGGGTCCCACGGCGACGGGCTTCCTACGGTTGGTGCATTCGATAAGAATTCCGCGCATTCGCTGGAAGAATGGGTTGTTCAGGTTTGCTGACAGCAACTCGCCCGCATAGCGGCGGCCCATGAACTGGATCACGCGCTCACCGGCGATGCGAAAGCGAAAATCCTTTCCGCCATCGATGACATCGATCATCCATATCCATGGCAGTGCGTTGCGCAGGAGGCTCGGCGTGATTTCCTCGCGTTTCGGCGCCATGCGTCCGCCGGCCGTGCGCTTCCACGCGTCAAGCACGCCAACAAGGCGTTCGCTTACAAGCTGGTCGGCGGATTTGAAACTCACAGCAACAGTCATAGCTTTCGCGCGCGGGCGTCCCGAATTCGATGAGGGGAAACGTCGTCCACATAAGTGGCCCGAGGCGCGCGTGCAAAGCCCGCAGTTCGCTGTGCCGCGCCTTCTAAGGAACTTTGTGACGAGAATAGGGCGAGGTTCCGTCAGCGGAACGGGCGTCCCGCTTTGGCATACGCGGCCGCAGAGTTGAAGATGTTAATCGTCATCAAGCTCGTCTCGCTCTCTGCGCGTTTATCGTACACAGAGGCGACCATTTCCTGCACGGATGTGTCGGAGGGCGCTGCCTCCAGCGCATAATCCGCCAGATGGCAGGCGAGGCGATGCTCACCTGCGCGGGAAAGTGTTAAAGCCCTTTCTGCAAGCCTTTTTGCACCACCGCACAGACTTGCGATCTCGCTCGCCAATTTGTCGCGGCTGGCGGGTTTTAGCTCGCTCGGCCGCCCACTCCACCAGCCGCCATAATAGCGGATGACGTTGCGCACCAGGAATTCCGTATCGTCATAGACCGGCTGGAGCCACGGCGACTCCGATACCGGCAGCTCTATACCGGTGACGATATCGACATGCGGCGGCGAACCGTTCTCCATCGCCGCCATCGTGCGCGACACGACAGCTTCCAGGAATGTGGCCGTCTCCGTCAGCATACGGACGATCTTGTCCTTTTCGCCAATGACTGGTCCGCCATGACCGGGACAGAGTGCGTGTGGCGCGCAATCCGCCATCGCACGCAGGCCTTTCGCGCGGTCCCAGGGATAGCGCTGCACCTTCTGCGGATTGCCGTCGTTCGGGACCGCCCAGATGAAAAGATCGCCGGGACACAGAACGCCGCGCTTCGGGCACCAAACCCATGTGTGGTCGTCGGTCTCGCCACGGCAGTGATGCAGCTCGAACGTGATGCCGCCGACCGTGATGTCGAGCCGGTCGTCGTAGAGCGTATCGGGCGGGATGGGCGGCTGGCCGAACGCGGCGTAAGCGTCGTTCGATTGTGCCTCCACCGTGCCGCCGAACTGGCGCGCGTTCAGCGCCGCGTTGTGACGCGCGGTGGCGGCATAACGTTCGAACCGCGCCGGCATGGCGCTGTGCGCGATCACGCGCGGCGTCTTCTGTCCCGGTACCAAGAAGGCTTCGATGCCATAGGCATGATCGATATGGCCGTGGGTGTAGATCGCGGAATGCACGGGCGCCTGGGTCTTCTGGCGCAGCATTGCGGCGATGACCGGCGCGAATTGTTTCGTGCCAGTATCGACCAGGACAAGGCCTTCATCGGTCTCGAACGCCGTGCAGCCGGAGAATTGCGACGCAAACCAGGTGCGCTCTGCCACCTGCACCGGCCCGCCACTCCAGAAGAATTTGGCCTCCTCCGGCGTTTTGCCCCGCATTGTGCCGAATTTCGCTGCCGGATTCTGTGCCACGGCGGCCCCTTATCTATTTGTCCGTGAGCATGCTAACCGAAGGCGCGATTTCTTCACCACCCGGTTTCCATGGATCACCCCACCGTTCGTCTCAAACCCAAGGAAGGCCGCCGCATCCGTGCCGGCGCGCCATGGGCGTTCTCCAATGAAGTGGAGATGAGCAACGCGACCAAGGCGCTGAAGCCCGGAACCGTGGTCAATGTCGTGGGCGACGATGGTCAGCCCTACGGCACCGGCTATTTCAACCCGAACAGCCTGATCGCAATCCGCCTGCTCGACGGGCTGCCGGATATCGTGATGGGCGCGAACTATTTCGAGAAGCGCCTGGCGCGCGCGAAGAGCCTCCGCGACGCGGTCTACACACAGCCGTTCTACCGGCTCGTCCACGCCGAGGGCGATTATCTGCCCGGTCTCACCATCGATCGTTTCGGCGATGTCTGTGTGGTGCAGATCACGACCGCGGGCATGGAAGCGTTGCTGCCGGCGCTGCTCAAGGCGCTCGATGCCGTGATCGCGCCGACGGATGTCATCCTGCGCGCCGACACGCCGTCGCGCGCGCTCGAAGGCCTCGACTCGTATGTACGCGCGGAGAAGGGCGAGGCCAAGCGCATCGCCGTCGAGGAAAATGGCATCCACTATTTCGCCGATCTTAGCGGCGGCCAGAAAACAGGCTGGTACTACGACCAGCGCGACAACCGCGCGTTCATGGCGGCACTGGCGAAGGACAAGACCGTTCTCGATGCCTATTGCTACACAGGTGGCTTCGCGCTCGCTGCTGCGAAAGGTGGCGCGAAAGAAGTCGTTGCCCTGGACAGTTCCGCACCAGCACTTACGCTCGCGGAAGAGTCGGCGGCCTCGAACGGCGTCGCACCGATCTGCAAATTCGTGAAGACCGATGTGTTCGAAGAGTTCGAACGTCTTGGCAACGCGAAAGAGATTTTCGACATCGTGATTGCCGATCCGCCGCCGTTTGTGAAATCACGCAAGGATCTGGAACCGGGTGCGAAGGCGTACCGCAAGCTCGCGCGGATGGGTGCGAAGCTGGTTGCGCCGAACGGGTTGCTGCTGCTCGCGTCGTGCTCGCACAACATCTCGCCGGAGCGTTTCGCACAGGAATGCGCGCTCGGCATCCTGCGCACCGAACGCCGCGCGCGCGTGATCCATCAATCAGGTGCCGGCGCGGATCATCCCGTTCATCCGATGCTGCCGGAGAGCGCTTATTTGAAGGCGCTTGTGTACGCGCTGGATTAGATAGTTTTTCTTTCCCGTCGTGGCCGGGCCTGTCCCGGCCATCCATGATCTCGCTGCAACACGGTGCATATGGATGGCCGCCGCGAGGGCGGTCATGACGATAGACAAGTAGGCCGCAAACTACGGCGCCGCCATCCCCACGCGCTTTGCCCACACGCCGGTCATGATCTGCACCTGGCCGCGGCGGAAATCCCCAACGGCTTTGGTCGTGTCATCGACCAGCAGCGTTTCACGCGACGCGTTCGAGAATGCAGGCCATGCGGGAAGACCGGCAGCATTCGGATCGCCGGTCTTGGCGAAATTCACCCAATAATCGCCCATCTGGGTCGCCACCTTGCGGTCAAGGTCGCTGGTGAAATTGGCGAAGAATCCCAGGCCGCGGAATCCGAACACGAACGGAATCTCGCCGCCGTGATTGACGCCAGGTGCCTGGCCTTTGAAGTGATCGGCGATATAGGCGAAGTGATAGACGCGCGCCGGTTCACCGGTTTTGTCCACGAAACCAGCGAGCGTCTGCGCGGCCGAAGTGAAGAGCGAGTCGCCGAACGCCTGCCGTCCAAATTCCTCGTCCGTCAGTTTGCCATCGGCCTCATAGACCGCGCGCACCTTGGGCAGCGCATCGCCGAATTTTTCCAGATCTTTCACAGGATCGGAGCCGATGGCCTTCGCAAGGCTCGCTTCGTTGCTGTTCGAGCCCGCGATGTACGGCACTTTCGCGATCTCGCCTTTCGCAAACAGCACCGAAACCTGATCGGTGAGGATCTTGCCGTCGATGAAGGGGGCGATGCCGCCTTCGGTCTCGTTCATCGCGCGGTGTTTGAGAATGTCGTCCACCTTCAGAGCGCGAAGTTTTGTCAACGCCGCGGCATCGCTTCCGGTCACGCCCATCGCGGCGCCCCAATCGGTGCTCGCCTGCACGGCTTTGTCGAGCGAAGGAATAACGTTCAACCCAAGACCCGATTCCGAAATTGCCTTGGTGAATAATCCGCGCGCCATTGGTGAGACCATCAGGTCGTTCACGCTCATGCCGCCGGCGGATTCGCCGAAAATGGTGACGTTGTTCGGATCGCCCCCGAACGAGGCGATGTTCCTCTGCACCCATTTGAGCGCCGCGATCTGGTCGAGCAGCCCGAAATTGCCGGTCGCCTCGTCGCTGGTATGTTCGCTGGCGAGCGCCGGGTGCGCGAGGAAGCCGAGTTCGCCGAGGCGATAGTTGAACGACACGATGACGACGCCGCGCTTGGCGAGATCGGTGCCGTCATAGAGCGGAATCGCTGAGCCGCCGGTCACGAACGCGCCGCCATAGATCCACACCATCACCGGCAGTTTCGCCGCGGATGTCGTGTTCGGCGACCAGATGTTCAGCGACAGGCAGTCTTCGGTGTAGGGAAGTTTTGGGATAAATTGGTTGGGCTTCTGATTCTGCGGACAGACGGGTCCAAATTCGGTCGCATCGCGGGCGCCTGTCCAACTCGGCCCAGGCTGCGGCGCGCGCCAGCGCAGATCACCGACAGGCGCCGCGACATAGGGGATATTCTTAAACACCTGCACATCGTCTTCGCTCTCGCCGTTCAGGACTCCCTGATCGATCCTGAGCGCGATCTTGGCGGCAAAAGCGCCGCTCGCTCCGAACAGAACAAGAGCCACGGCAAGGACGAGACGGCGCATGGGCATTCTCCGACGACGGCTGAATCCACGAGACCGCAGCAACGCGCCTTCGGTCAATCCCAATTCGGCGTCAAATTGTAATTTGGGTGCCGAACTCGACCACGCGGTTGGGCGGCAGGCCATAAAACCGTGCGGGCGCGAGCGCGTTGGACGCCAGCCAAGTGTACAATCCGATGCGCCACTTCGCGAAGCCGGGACGATCGCCACCCGCGACCAGTGTCTCGCGGCCGACGAAGAAGGTGGATGTATCGACGTCGATGACCAGCCCGAACGGCCGTGCCTTTTCCAGCGCTTTCGGCACGTCGAGATTTTCGAAAAAGCCGAAATGGATGCGAACTTCGAAAAAACCTTTGCCCGGTTTCTCGACTTCGACGCGCTTGCTGTCCGGAACGAAAGGGGTGTTCTCCACAACAACGGTCACCAGCACGATGCGCTCATGCAGCACCTTGTAGTGCTTCATGCTGTGCAACAGCGTGTTGGGCGCGATGTCGAGGCGTGGCGTGAGAAAGATCGCGGTCCCTGCAACGCGCTGCGACACGCGATCGGCGCGATCTAAGAACAGCTGCAATGGCAGCGCGTTGTCGCGCACCTTGTCGAGATGGATGCGGCGGCCGATGCGCCAGGTGTCCATGACGATAAAGACGCCGCCGGCGACCAGCAGGGGCAGCCAGCCGCCTTCGATGATCTTCAGCGAGTTGGAAGCGAGGAACGCAAGATCGATGATGCCGAACAGACCGAAGATCGTGAACACGAACGTCTTGTTCCAATGCCATTGGCGAACGGCCACCACGGCGACAAGGATCGTGCTGATGACCATGACGCCAGTGACCGCGATGCCGTAGGCGGCTGCCAGCGCGTCCGATGACTTGAAGATCAGCACGATCAGCACAACGCCGATGCAGAGCATCGCGTTGATACGCGGCACATAGATCTGTCCCAGCTCGGTCGCAGAGGTGTGCTTGATCTCCATGCGCGGAAGTTGCCCGAGCTGCACAGCCTGCCGCGTGATCGAGAACACGCCGGAGATCACGGCTTGCGACGCGATGATCGTGGCGATCGTCGCGAGCAGCACCAGCGGATAATGCGCCCAATGTGGCGCGATGGAATAGAAGGCGAAGGCCGTCGCTTTTGGATTGAGCAGAAGCGCCGCGCCTTGGCCGAAATAGTTGAGCAGCAAGGCAGGCAGACTGATCGCCAGCCACGCGATGCGGATCGGGTTGCGGCCGAAATGGCCCATATCGGCGTATAGCGCCTCGCAGCCGGTCACCGACAACACGACGGAGCCGAGCGAGACGAATGCAACCCACGGCTCCCGCACGAAAAGATCGATGCCGTACATTGGGTTCGCGGCTTTGAGAATCTCCGGCGCGCGCAGGATGGCGAAGAAGCCGAGTATGGCCAGCGTGGCGAACCACAGAACCATCACCGGTCCGAACAGCTTTCCGATTTTGTCGGTGCCGCGCGATTGCAAGACGAAGAGTCCGACCAAGATGATGAGTGACACAGGCAGGATCAACGCCTCGAATTTCGGGCCGCCTTCCTTCAAACCCTCGACGGCGCTCAACACAGAGATCGCGGGTGTCAGCATCCCGTCGCCATAGAACAATGCGAGTCCAATGATCGCGACGATGCCAATGGCGGTCTTTGTCCAGCGCCCCAGCCCCGTGGAACGATGCGCGAGCGCAGCCAATGCGAGCACGCCGCCTTCGCCGTCGTTGTCGGCGCGCATGATGAGCAGCACATATTTTAGCGTCACCACAACGATCAACGACCAGAAGATCAGCGAAAGGGCGCCCAGAATGGCAAACGCCGTCGGTGTCGCTCCGGCGCCTGCTGCCAGCGCGGATGCGCGCATCGCATAAAGCGGGCTTGTGCCGATATCGCCGAACACTACGCCCAGCGCGCCGAGCGTCAGGATAGCCGTGCGCTTCGCAGAGGGCTGAGACGATGCTGTCATGATACCCTACGCGTTTTATCAGATTGTTATCTGCGCGCCGAGTTCGACAACTCGATTCGGCGGCAGGCAATAGAACCGGGCGGGCGATAAAGCATTCGCCGCGAGCTGCATGTAGAGCCATGTGCGCCAGCGCCCGAGCGCCGGTGTTTGGGCCGGCACCAACGTTTCGCGACCGACGAAGAATGTGGTGTGATCGACATCGACGGCTAGGCCGAACGGCCTTGCCTTGCTTAGCGCGAGCGGTACGTCAGGCGTCTCGAAGAAACCGTGATGCACCTTCACATTGTAGAAGCCCTTCCCCAGCTTCGTCACTTCGATCTGTTTTTCGGATCGCACAAACGGTGTGTCATCGACGACGACGTGACAAAGAACGACGCGCTCGTGCAACACCTTGTTGTGTTTGAGATTGTGCAGTAGCGACGCGGGGACAGTATCGGTGCGCGCGTGCAGAAAAACCGCGGTGCCGGCGACGCGCATCGGTGTCTTGTCCGCGCGCTCAAGGAACAGATCGAGCGGCAGGGATTCGTTGCGCACGATCTCCTGATGATGGCGGCGGCCATAACGCCACGTCTCCATGACCAGAAACACGGTGCCGGCGATGGCGAGCGGAAGCCAGCCGCCTTCGATGATTTTGAGCGAATTGGCGGCGAGGAACGACCAGTCGATCAGCGCCAGCAAACCGAACACGCCGATGACCACGCCGATACGCCATTTCCACTGCCGCGCCGCGATCAGGCTGACATGGAACGTGTCGATCACCATCACGCCCGTGACCGCGATGCCGTAGGCCGCAGCCAACGCTGCGGAGCTTTTGAAGATCAGCACGATCAGAACGACGCCGATGCACAACAGCGTATTGACGCGCGGGACGTAGATCTGTCCGTATTCCGTTGCCGAGGTATGGCGGATTTCCATGCGCGGCAACTGGCCCAGCTGCACCGCCTGCTGCGTCATGGAGAAGACGCCGGAAATCACGGCCTGGGAGGCGATAATGCCGGCAATGGTCGCGAGCAGCACGAGCGGGAAATGCGCCCATTGCGGCGCAACGGCATAGAACGCGACATTTGCCTTTTGCGGTGCGAGCAGAAGAGCGGCGCCTTGTCCGAAATAGTTGAGAACCAGCGCTGGAAGCACGAAGAACAACCACGCGCGCTGGATCGGCTTGCGGCCAAAATGGCCCATGTCCGCATAGAGCGCTTCGCAGCCGGTCACAGCCAGCACCACGGAGCCAAGCGCAACGAAGGCGGTCCATGGCTCATGTGCGAACAGCTGAACCGCGTACCAGGGATTGATGGCCGCCAGAATCTGCGGCGCACGTGTGATCGAGATAAAGCCGAGAACCGCGAGCACCACGAACCAGAGAACCATCACCGGCCCAAACAGTTTTCCAATTTGCGCGGTGCCGCGGCTCTGCATCGCGAAGACGCTGACCAGGATAATGAGAACCAACGGAACGACGAGCGGCTGCAGCGCGTGACTTTCGACAGCCATGCCTTCGACGGCGCTCAGCACGGTCACCGCGGGCGTCAGCATGCCATCGCCGAAGAACAGGGCCAGACCCAGAATGGCGCCGATGCCAATCGTCGTCTTGATCCTGCGTCCGATCCCGGGCGAACGATGCGCGAGCGTCGCAAGCGCCAGAACACCGCCTTCGCCATTGTTGTCGGCGCGCATGATCACGAGCACGTATTTCAGCGTGACGACGAAGATCAGCGCCCAGAGAATCAGGGACAACCCACCCATGATCGCGAAGGGGTGCGGAACAGACCCGCCGGTCGCCAGCGCGGTTTCGCGCATCGCATAAAGCGGGCTTGTGCCGATATCGCCAAACACGACGCCAAGCGCGCCGACTGTCAGCATTATCTGATGCTTCCACGACTTGTTGTCATGTGTATGCACATGGCTCGCCAGCTTCGCATCATCGTGTGCGGCAAGCGGATCGGCGTCAGAAACTGCCGAAGCGGTGTTCTTGGTGTCGTTCACGGGGTGCTGCGGCAGAAGCTCATTCGGAAATGAAACGCCAAGCTGGCCACTCCGGTTTATAGGCGCCCTGCATTGTTCGCGAGACGCGTTGCCTGCCCCAAGAAGGCGCGGACCTTATGCCTGTGCCGGGAAGGGTCAAAGAGGGGCGAGGCAGAATAGCGCATCCACCACTATCCGATTGATATTGAACCTTAATCTTCCAAGTCAGCGCCGCTTGAGGCGACCCGCGTGTTACCGCTGCCCCCCTTGGGCGCGATGAAACCGGTGACGTTGTAGGTGTGTACGCCCCAGGCGTGCGTCTGGACGTTCCACACCAATACGCGGGTCCAGTCATTGTTCGGGCTAATATCGGCGACCGGATCGTCCATGAAGATGGCGCCGTTGTTCAGCCAGTTCGCATGATCGATGCGGATCTCACGCGACGACACGATGCGGCGCACGACAGCGACGTGGGCGTGGGTTGTACTGGAATATCCCGCGAGCACCATGACCGCGCCCGTGCTGGGGCTTGCGCTTCTGGGATAATGCGCGGCGCCTGCCTGGTCCCACCACGTGTAAGCGTCGCCAAAGATGTTCACGCGGGAATGGCTGCGTGCAAACGGCACGCACTGCATCGGTTTCTCGAGCATCGTCATCGTGGCGCTGTCGCGCGACGACCCGTTGTCGGAAAGCACGTCGTCGATTGCGCCCGGCACGCTTGAGCAGCCCGCCAGCATCGCGGAAAAAGCGGCCGCCGCCGCGAGCCGATAGAAAGACCCCACCATCATCAGCCTCTCATGCGCTCCAGCAGCAGCAGCCGAAACGCAGTGTAATCACGGAACTTTCAAGGCAGCGTTAGCCCGATCGTTCGCATTTGAACTATCTGGCGGCGGTTAACGAAAGATGAATTGCAGGGTGCGTATCAATCCCTACGTGCCGGAGCGGGCACGGAACCGCTGAGGCCCATGGCGCCCATCGAGACGAGGCCAGACACCACGAAAATAAAGAATGGCGCGCTCCAGGCCGATTCAGCGAAGGCGAAGACTGGCAGTAGAACGCCCGCAATCAACTCCGGTCCACCACGCCACCCGCCGACATAACGTTCGCCGGCCCGCAGGGTACGCGTGAAATCGATACTGCCGCCGAAGAATGCTTCGAAGGTCGCGCGTGCGTTGGAGAGGATCAGGCCGCTCGGAAACACGATGCCGAGCACAAGCGTACGCGCGAGATAGGGCGCATTTTCTCGGCCCAGAATGACTTGGCCGAGATAGAGATAGCCGAGGCTGCAGATGAGGCCGAGCGCGGATACCGACAGGCCAAGCATCGCGACGCTCTGGATATAGACGACACCCATCGCCATCAGCGTCACGCTGATCACGGCGCTTGTGAGTGCCAGCGCGAAGAACGCGAACTGGCAAATCTGCAGCGTGACGATCGCCTTCTTCCACAACGGGAAGTCGCTCGCCCAGATTTGCGGAAGCAGTTTGCGCGCGCATTGCGCATGGCCCTTGTTCCAGCGCGCCTGCTGTGCGCGCCAGCCGGCGGCGGTGTCCGGCAACTCACCCGGCACTTCGAGATCGGGCATCAGGCCGCCGCGCCAGCCTTTGAGCGCGCAACGCATCGACAGATCGAGGTCTTCGGTCAGCGTGTCGCCGGTCCAGCCGCCGCCATTGTCGATCGCCTCGCGCCGCCACACGCCGGCCGTGCCGTTGAACGAGATCGGGATGCCGGCGCGCACGCGGCCTTCCTGCTCGACAGCGAAATGCGCATCGAGAAGAACGCCCTGCATGCGCGTCAGCCAGTTCTTGCAGCGATTGGCATGTCCCCAACGCGCCTGCATGAACGCGAGACCTGAATCTGCGACCAGTGGCGGAATCGTGCGGCGCAGGAAATCCGGCGGCGGCACGAAGTCGGCGTCGAAGATTGCGACATAGGGCGCTTCGCTGTGCTGAAGACCGAAGGCGAGATTGCCGGCCTTGAAGCCTGTGCGGTCGCCGCGATGGAGAATGTCTATCGGCGTACCTTCGGGCACCGCGCTGCGGATCGTGTTCGCGAGCGCTTCGTGGTCGGCTGTGCGGCCATCATCAAGGACCTGGATACGAAGCTTGTCGTGCGGCCAGTCGAGCTGGGCCGCCGCGGTGGCGACGCGGACAGCCAGCGCCCCTTCGTCGCAGACAGGCAATTGGACCAGAACGTCGGGCAGGGCTTCGACGGGCAGATTGGGGAAGCGCAGACGGGGTTGATCGCGGAAAAAGCGCACGAATCCGAGGGCAGCGAGCTGCGTGGAAAGAAGCGCCAGAAGGACCAGCACACCGGCCAAAACGCATTGTAAAACAATGGATAAGCCGTCCACGGACCCCACACTTTCCGACGTTTGCGCCGCCGTTGGCCGACGGTTTCGCGATGGTAACGGGGAGCCCGGGGTTCCGGACCCTTAATGAAGGCTGAATTTGTTCTGCCGGGCCCGGAATGGCAAGGCCTAAAGCCCCGGTCAATCGAGGGTTTTGCGGAACCTTAACAGCGCCAGGCTGCCCGCGATGAACAGAAAGAGTATGAGCGGCCACGTGTCCGGCCAGATCTGCGCGAAACCGTTGCCCTTGAGCAGAATCCCGCGCACGACGCGCAGGAAATGGGTGGCGGGCAATATCTCGCCGATCCATTGCGCCCAGACCGGCATACCGCGGAACGGGAAGGCGAAGCCGGACAGAAGGATCGCGGGCAAAAGGAAGAACATCGTCATCTGCATCGCCTGAAGCTGGTTCTGGGCGATGGTCGAGAACGTGTAGCCCACAGCGAGATTGGCAACGATGAAGAGCAACAGCGCGGCGGCCAGCAGTGCCAGAGATCCGATCATGGGGACGCCGAACACGAACTTCGCGATTAGCAGAACGAGAAGGCTCTGGATCGCGCCCACCACGACGTTCGGCGTGATCTTGCCCAACATCAGTTCCAGCGGACGCACTGGCATTGCCAGAAGATTTTCGTAGGTGCCGCGTTCGCGCTCACGCGTCAGCGCCAAGCAGGTCATCAGAACCATGCTCATCGTGAGAATGACGGCGAGCAGGCCGGGCACGACGTTGTACTGGGTGATGGCTTCCGGGTTGTAGAGCGGATGGACGACGACATCGAACGCGGGTGCGGTTTGGGCGCGCGCGGCGAGGGGGCCTTTCAGATCGTCGCGCAAGGCGTTGGTAAAGAGTTGGCCGAGCGCAGCGGTCGCATTCGAGCCGGCGGCAGGATCGGTCGCATCGGACTCGACGAGCAATTGCGGTCGCGCGCCTCTAACCAGATCGCGCGAGAAGTTCGCAGGGATCTCGACGATGAACGAGACGTCGCCTTCATCCAGCAGTCCGCGCGCGACCGCCGGCGAGTTCGTGGCCTTGACGATCTCGAAGTAGGATGAGTTCTGCAGTGCTGCGACGATGGAGTCGGCATAGACTCCAGGATCGGAGATCGACACCGCTGTTGGCAGATGCTTTGGGTTCACATTGATCGCGAAGCCAAACAGGAAAATCTGCATCATCGGCACGCCGACGATCATCGCCAGCGTGAGCCGGTCGCGGCGCATCTGGATGAACTCCTTGCCCAGCACTGCCCGCACCCGCGCGAAGGAGAAGCGCTCGCTCATGCGGGCTGACCTTCTTCCTGAAGCTGGATGAAGACGTCTTCAAGACTCGGCACCGCTTGGTGAATCGTCAATCCCGTTTGTTCGCGATAGGGCGCGAGCGCGCTTTCCAGCGCAGCGCGATCTTTACCGCTGACGTGAAGAGCGGCACCGAAGAACGACACAAATTCGATACCCTTCTGACCGCGCAGTTTCTCGGCGAGATGCCGTGCACCATCACCTTCGACAATGAAGGTGAACAGCTTCGATTGCTCGATCACATCGGCGACCGTGCCGCGCGCGACAATGTTGCCGAGGTTGATATAGACGATGCGGTCGCAGCGCTCGGCCTCGTCCATGTAGTGCGTGCTGACGAGGACAGTGAGACCCTCGGCACTCAGGCGATGGATTTCGTCCCAGAAATCACGCCGCGCCTTTGGATCGACGCCTGCGGTTGGTTCATCGAGCAGAAGCAGCTTCGGCGAATGCAGCATGCATGCGGCAAGTGCAAGGCGCTGTTTCCATCCGCCCGACAATTCTCCTGCGAGTTGTTGCTGGCGTTTCTCAAGGCCGAGTCGCGCGATGGTGTCATCGACCTTCGCCCTGCCGTCTTCAAGTTCGTACATGCGCGCAACGAATTCCAGATTCTCGTGGATCGACAGATCCTCCCAGAAGCTGAACTTCTGGGTCATGTAGCCGACTGCCCGTTTGATTTCGTCGGATTGGGTGATGAGATCGTAGCCGAGGCAAGTGCCTTGTCCCGCGTCCGCATTTAGTAACCCGCACAGCATGCGGATGGTCGTGGTCTTGCCGGAGCCGTTTGGTCCGAGAAACCCCCACACCTCGCCATAGGGCACCGCGATGTCGATGCCGTTGACCGCGACTTTCGCGCCGAATCGCTTGGTCAGGCCGTGAACATCGATGGCGAGGCCGTCGGTCATTGTAACGGCCGCACGTCGACCGGCTGTCCCGGATGCAGCGGCAGTCCGCCGGGCATGCGCGCCTCGACCTTGAAGACGAGCTTCTCGCGCACACCGACGGAGAAGATGACCGGCGGCGTGAATTCCTCCTGCGCTGCGATGAAGCTCACCTTCGCCGTGATGTCTTTCGTGCAGCCGTCACAATGGATTGCAACCTTCTGGCCGAGCTTCACCTTAGCGAACTCAGTCTCCGGCACGAAGAAGCGCACATAAACATTGCCAGGCGGCAGTATCGACACCACCGGCGTCATCGCGGGCGCGTATTCGCCGGGACGGAAGAAGATATCCTGCACGCGGCCGGAGGTGCGCGAAACGACATCGCGTTCAGAGAGCTGATAGGCCGCGCCGGTTAGCGTGGCTTCCGCCTGTTTTTTCGTCGCGTTGATCTGCGCGATGAGCGCCGCAGCGGTCTGATAGGCCGATTGCGCCTGATCGAGCGCCTGTTTCGATGTTGCGCCCGAGCGCAAGAGACCTTGCTGCCGGACAAGTTCTTTGCGCGCGAGTGCGAGGCTCGATTGCGCCTGACCCATCTGGCCTTCGGCCTGTGCGATCTGCGCCCTCGCCTGATCGCGTGCGGCTGTCTGGCTGGTGTCGTCAAGCGAGAACAGAAGCTCTCCGGTCTTCACCTCCGCACCGCGTTCGACTTTGAGATTGGATACCCATCCCGCTTGTGGCGCTGCGACGAAGGCCGTGTCGCCTTCAGCATAACCGAGCCAGGCGTGATGGTCGTTCTGTCCGCAAGCGGAGAGTCCAAGAACGAAGATCAGCGCAAACGATTTTCTCATGACACGTCGCCTTCTGCAGACAGGCCGCGAAACAGCACGTCGAGATGCGTGTCGATCAGACCGTTGTAGTCGTAGGGCTCGGAATCGAATTGCCCGAATGTCACGCGCCAGATCGCGCCAAGTAATACAGGCGCAATGCACAGGCGCACGGCATGCTGAACCGGCACGCGGCGGAATTCGCCCTGCGCGATACCGCGCTCGATCAGCGACGCCATCAGCGCGATGCCCTTGTCGATGATTTCCTCGCGATAGAACCGGGCGAGTTCCGGGAAGTTGCCGCTCTCGGCGATGATGATCTTGGGTAGCACGACGCGGTCGGAGGTGGTCAGCAGATGCGCCATCGCATTCAGTGCAAAGTGCAGCAGGTCTTTCGCGGAGCCTTGGAAGCCGGAGAGATCGGCAGTCACGCCGGCCAGCGTCGCGCCGATGGAGTCGCGCACCAGCGATTTGAACACTGCTTCCTTGCTCTCGAAGTAAAGATAGATCGTGCCCTTGGTCACCCCGGCGCGGCGCGCGATCTCATCCATGCGCGTACCGGCATAGCCCTTCTCGGCAAACACGCTCAGTGCGGCCTCTACGATTTCGGCAGGACGCGCCTGCTTGCGGCGGGTCCAGCGAGCGGCGGGAATGGATTCGACTTGGGTCATGCCCTAAATTAATAACTGACTAGTCAGTAATCAAGTGATGTATTTGTAACGGCGGAGAAGTCGGCTTTCGGCGTTATGATGAGAAGAGCTGCTGGGAGGATGCCCTATGAAATTCAGGATTTTGGCGGCGGCGGCTGCGCTTTCGCTGACCAGTTTGGCTGGGTGCCAGACCACGCCGGTCTATCAGGCACAGGGTGACCACGGCGGGCAGGGCTATACCGACAAGCAGCTCGCGGAGAACCGCTTCCGCGTCAGCTATCACGGCAGCTCGGCGACCAGCCGCGAGACGGTGGAGGATTTTCTGCTGCGCCGCTCGGCGGAGGTCACGCTCAACGCGGGCTATTCATGGTTCGTGTTCGACCATCGCGATACCAAGACGCGCACGCGCTACATCAGTGATTTTCAGGGCCCCGCCTGGGCGGGCTATGGCTGGTACTGGCACAGCTGGGATTTCGGCCCGACCGAAGCTTATCCGATCCAGAATTACACGGCGTATGCCGAGATCGTTCTGCTAAAGGACGATCAGGCGTCGCGCGAACCACGTGCGCTCAAGGCGCAGGATGTTCTGGCGCATCTGGGTCCGCCACCTGTCGCCAAGCCATAGGCCGCTTCAGGATCATGCGTGCGTTGTCGCCATTGCGCTCGACGGTGACAACGTCGAAGCCTTCGCGATGGCACATATGCGGCACATCGATGGGCGCCATCGGATCGTCGGTCAGGATGGCGATCTCGACACCGTCTGCGCCATTGCAGAGCGTGCGCTTCGCGAACAATGCGGGCAGCGGACATTTCAATCCGCGCAGATCAATCGTTTCCATGCCCGACGCTTTGCCTTGACGCTCGACGGCTCGAATCTATTCTCGCAAGGCACACAGGGCGAGTCGAATGAGCCTGCTGGACGGGATTTCTCGCGAGTACACGTATATCTCGTCGATCGGCCGCTCACTCTTTCGGCTGCGCCACACCAAGCCCGATAGCCACCGCACCATCAGCGAAATCGTTGAGGAGTGGGGCCGCAAAAAGCCGAACAACATCGCCCTTCTCTATCAGGACCGGACGCACAGCTACGCCGATCTGAACGCACATGCCAACCGTTACGCGCGCTGGGCGATTGGCAAGGGCGTAAAGAAAGGCGATGTCGTTGCGCTCCTGATGGAGAACCGGCCGGAATACCTGTTCGCATGGCTCGGCATCGTAAAGCTTGGCGGCGTGGTTGCGTTGATCAACACGAATCTGCGCGGGCCCGCGCTTGCGCATTGCGTCGCGATTGCCAACGCACGGCTTGCCATCGTGGGCGTTGAACTTGCCGAGGCCTATGCCGAAGCTATCGCAACACTCGATGTGAAGCCCGTCGCATGGATCACGGGGGGGCGTGCAACAGGCGGCGAGGATCTCGACGCCGCGCTTGCCGACGCCTCGCCCGCGTCGCTCGATAGCGCAGTGCGCGACGGGCTCGTCTGCAGGGACAACGCGTTCTATATCTACACATCCGGCACGACCGGCCTGCCGAAGGCCGCGAATTTCAGCCATATGCGCATGCTTTTCATGATGTATGGCTTCGCGGGCGCGTTGAACTCCGGCCAGCATGACAGGATGTACGACACGCTGCCGATGTATCATTCGACCGGCGGGGTCTGCGCGCCGGGTGTGGCGCTGACGGCGGGCGGTTCGCTCGTCATCCGCCGCAAATTCTCGGTCCACGAATTCTGGAACGATTGCTTCAAGTACAAGCCGACGGCCTTCCAATACATTGGTGAACTGTGCCGTTACCTGGTCAATGCGCCAGCCGGTCCGCATGAGCGCGACCACGCCATCCGTGTGATCACCGGCAACGGGTTGCGTCCGGAAATCTGGAAAGCATTCCAGGAGCGCTTCGCGATTCCGAAGATCATCGAGTTCTACGGCGCGACCGAAGGCAACGTCTCGATGCTCAACTACGACGGCAAGATCGGCGCCGTCGGCCGCGTGCCGGACTACATGCGCAAGATCGTGGGCACGCGCATCGTGCGCTTCGATATCGATCACGAAACGCCGGTGCGCGGCGCGGACGGATTGTGCATCGAATGCGCCGACAATGAAGTCGGCGAGGCGGTCGGCGAGATCAAGAGTGAGCCGGGCCGCACTTTCGAGGGCTACACGCAGAAGACCGACACGCAGAAAAAAGTCCTGACCGATGCCTTCACGAAAGGCGATCGCTGGTTTCGCACCGGCGATCTGATGCGCCGCGACGAACTGGGCTATTTCTATTTCGTCGACCGCATCGGCGACACCTTCCGCTGGAAGGGCGAGAACGTGGCCACAAGCGAAGTGGCCGAAGCACTCGGCATCGTGCCGGGCATCAAGGAAGCCAATGTCTATGGCGTCGCGGTGCCGGGCCTGGACGGCCGCGCGGGCATGGCGTCGCTGGTCGTCGATCCCACCTTCGATCCCGCACTTCTGGCCGTTAGGCTGAAAGACAATCTTCCCGCCTATGCGCGGCCCGTCTTCCTGCGCCTGCAGCCGGAAATGGAGATCACCGGCACCTTCAAGCAGCGCAAGGTCGAGCTGGTGAAGGAAGGCTTCGACCCCGCGACCATCACCGACCCGCTTTACTGGTACGACTCGGCGACGGCGCAATACCAGCCGTTGACACCTGCGCGCTACACCGATATCGCGGAAGGCCGCGTGAAGTTCTAGGCGAAGTCGATCTCGGATGCCGGAGTTACGTCGCCGAAACTGTCGCGCGTCGTGTCGTTGACGATTGCGACGATGCCTTTGCCTTTCGCGAATTTCGTATCGAAGGTCGAATGCGCGTCGGACACCAGCGTGAGCCGATAGCCGCGCTCATAAGCGCCGCGGATCGCAGAGGTGATGCAATATTCCGATTGCATGCCGGTGATGACGAGGTGATCGATACCCGCGCTCTTCAGCCTCGCCTCGAAATCGGTGCCGTGGAACGCGCTCGACTTTGTCTTCACTGTCACATCGTCGCCCGGCAGCGGCGCGATCGCGTCGACGAAGAGAAAGCCCGGCTTTCCTGCGCCGAATGAGTCGTCCGGTCCGCCGTCATGCTGCACATAGAAGACCGGGGCGCCTTGCGACCGCGCTCTTGAAATCAAATCCGCAATCCGCACCACCACCGCTTCGCCGTCAAACGGTTGGAGCGCGGCCTGCTCGAACATCGCCTTTTGAACATCGATGATGATGAGGGCTTTGGTCATGCGATCTTCAATTCCGAAACCGGCGTCCATTTTTCCTTGCGGCGTGCAATCCGTCCGGCCACGTCCTCGCCGTCGAAATCGTGCGGCACGGCTGCCATAGCGTCGGAAGGCCGGTCGCGGAAGGTGTTGACGTTGACGGTGAACCACAGGCTGCCGCCGTCTTCCATCAAGGCGCCGATATAGACGCCGCATTCACGGCACAACAGGAAGTCCGCGGTCTTCAGCCCGAAGCGATAGCGGCTCAGCGTCCCCGCATCGCGCACCGCGATCCGGATCGTGCCGTTCGGATCGGATGTGTTCCGCGCGGCGTGGGCGCGGCAGAAGCTGCACTGATCCGCGCGCAGGCCTAGCACCGCAAGCGCCACGCTGACCTCGAACACGTAAGTAAGATTGCCGCAATGGCAACCGCCTTCATAAATCGTCATGCCGCAAAACATAGCGTGCGCGATCTCGCTTGAGACCGCGCACAAATGCATGCCGCCTATTCCGCCGCCTTCGTGCCGGCGGCCTTCTTCGCTTCGTCTTCGTGATGCTTCTGGATCGTCTGCATCGCGGCGCCGATGGCCGCGCCGATGAAGCGTTCCTTGTTGTCCTTGGCCCAATTGAGCGCGGTCTCGCGCGCCGTGTTCGCGCCGTTGATCGCGGGCGTGACGTGGCGCTGCCACAGATCGTAGGACTTCTTCGTGTTCTCGAAATTCGCCCAGTTGTGCGCGAGCTGCAGGAAGCAGCCGAACTCGCCCTGCTTTTCCTGCAGCCGCTTGATCTGCGCGATGGCGTCGTCCGGCGTGCCGACAACGGCCACACCTTCCTGCACCAGCGTCTCGAGCGGACGGTTCTCCGTCGTCTCGCGGCCGGCGACGGCGGAGATGCCGGAGAAATAATCGCGCCACTGGTCGAAGCCGTATTTGCAGTTCTCGAACGCCTGCTCGCGCGTCTCGGCGATATGCACCGGGCCCACAAGGCGCAGCTTTTCCGGATCCATCGTCTTGCCGTGCTCGGCCGCGGTCTTGTTCGCGACCGCCCAGTTCACCGCGAGCGCGTCGTAACCGCCCGCCTGCGTCGCCGCCACGCACAGCATGCCGAAGCCGTGACGCCCCGCGAGCTTGCCGCCCGACGGCGTCACCGACGACGCCACCGCGATCTCCGGATGCGGCCAGGTATAGGGCTTCAACTGGCATGTCGCATCGACGAGATTGAACCAGTCGGTTTTCAAGGTGACGCGCTCGCCCTTCCACAGACGCAGGATGACCTCGATCGCCTCGACCATGCGGTCGCGCTGCGTCGCGGGCTCGATGCCCATCGAGAACGCATCGGACGGCAGCAGGCCGGGGCCCACGCCGAACATCACGCGCCCACGCGTCTGATGATCGAGCTGGATGATGCGGTTCGCCGCCATCAGCGGGCTGTGATAGGGCAGCGACACGACGCCGGTGCCGAGCTTGATCCGCCGTGTGCGCTCCGCGGCGGCGGCGATGAACAGCTCCGGCGACGAGATGATCTCAAAACCCGCGGAATGATGCTCGCCGATCCACGCTTCGTCATAGCCCAGCCGGTCGAGATGATCGACAAGCTCCAGATCGCGCTGAATGCACAGCGTCGGGTCCTCATCGACGGGATGGAATGGCGCGAGGAATATTCCGTTGCGCAGCTTGATGGTCATGGCGTTTCCCTTCGGCAAATGGCGGTTGCCGCCTTATGACATACTGTCAGCCGCGAGTCAGGGCGGCGCATTCGCAGGGTCGGTTGACGCAAGGAAAAGTTCTGTGCGTTCTGTACAGAACTCCCAAAGTCTTTTTGAAAAACCGCAAAACAAATACCGCCCGCGCGGCGTAAGCGTCGATACGAAAACGATATTCGCCTTCCTTCGCTGCATTTCGGAAGCACACGTCGCTCTTGTGTTGGATAAGCGCCTGTACCCAACCGCTTGAGACTTGAAATCGCTTTCTCAACAAAACTTCTCATCACACCTATTCGAACCTCATGTTTCCGGAGGGGGCCCCTCCACGCGCTCGCCCGGCAAAGCCGGGCTTATCAACAGGGCACAAGATGTTGCGGTCGCGGCAGACCCTGAGCAGTCGTTTTCGCGAATCCACGCATCCCCCTCCCGCCCCCCTCCTTCTTCGTTCGGCCTAGAGAAATTTCCGCGCCGGGCCACCGCAAATGGGAAGCGGCAATCGCGCGTTCAAGATGCGGATTTCGTATGGCCTTATGCGCGCAGCTAAAATCTATCGGATGAGCTTCTGTGAATCCGGGTTCTCATAAAACGTCAGAAATACCCCTTTTGACATTGCCCTTAGTAACTTGAGATAGCCCCGAGCTTTGATTGCAAGATTCGGTGCCGTACGAATTTCATTGTGCGCAAGCAGCGCCGTCGCATGAACCATGCCCGCTTGCGACGCCTTGGCCAAATATTGAGAGGCGAGCCGAGAGTCTTTTGTTACACCTTCGCCGTAAAAATAGATTTTCCCCAGTTCGTATAAGGCCGGGCCATATCCCCTTGAGGCTGAAAAATTGAACGAGGCTATTGCATCCACAACGCGCGCCGTCTTCTTCTGCACAAGGCCTAAATAATAGTGTCCGAGAACCGACCGAGCGTTCGCCGCACGACGAAACCATTCTTCTGAATGCGCGTAATCTTTGAGAACTCCCGTTCCAGAATAATATGCTCGCCCGATTTCAAGCATCGACAAGATCGATCCTCGCTCAGCAAGGCGTGTCAACTCGTCTATCCCCGATAGCTCGCGATCTTTCATCAAAGCCTTTGCCGCTTTGAAAGCTTCCAAATCGGGCTCGACTTCAAATTCGAGCAGAGTTCGCATAGCAAGGCTCTCTGTTCATGACCTAGAGCCTCCTTATAGCGGCGGCGTTCTGAATTCACCCACGCCTTCCTCCACCGCCGCTGCGAAATCGAACAGGCGGTCTTCGCCGTTTGAGGGGCCGACGATCTGTACGCCGACGGGCATGTTCGCGGGAGAGCGTCCGGCCTGCACGGCAAGCGCCGGCAGATGCAGTGCGGTCGCCAGCGCGATCCAGCCGAGCATGGTGGGATAGGGCGTCGGCGTGCCACCGACGTCGAGCAGGCGCGCGCTGAAGGGTTCGCTGTGGTCGTGCTTGAACGCGGTCACCGGCGCGATCGGCATCAGGATGGCGTCGTGGGATGTGTAGAACGTTGCCATCTGGTCCTTCAGCGTCTGGCGCGCGCGTTGTGCGGCGAGGACCTCGTCGGCGCGGGCGGCGATGGCGAGGCGGTTGAGTTCGCGGCTCCACGGATCGCGCGACGACGCGAAGGCTTTGAGATCGGCGTCGCGTGTTTTGGTGATCTCGTTAAGCGTCGCTTCGGGCACGCCCGCCGAGACGATGGAGATCAGCAGCCACATGTAATTGACCAGCAGTTCGCGCGTGTTGACCGGCGCCTTGACGGTCTCGATCTGCGCGCCCTGTCTGGCGAGCGCGTCGGCGGCGCGCGCGACGGCGTCCTTCACATCACGCGACAGCGGCAGCAGCGGGTCTTCGTCCCAGATCGCGATGCGCGCGCCTTTGATGTCGCGGCGCAGCGTCTCGCGGCTTTTGTTCAGCACGTTCCAGAGAAGTTTCAGGTCGTCGACGTTGCGCGCCATCGGGCCGCCGACGCCGAGATCGGTTTCGACGTCGATGCCGGGCGGCGGCGGAACATGGCCGCGCATCGGCAGCTTGCCCCAGGTGGGTTTCAGCGCGGTGACGCCGCAGAAATTCGCCGGCGTGCGCAGCGATCCGCCGATGTCCGATCCGATCTCCAGCGGCGTGATGCCCGTGGCGAGCGCCGCGGCAGCACCACCCGACGATCCGCCCGGCACGCGTGTCGTGTCATAGGGATTGTTCGTGGTGCCGTAGATGCTGTTGTAGCTCTGCCAGTCGCTCAGGAAGACCGGCACATTGGTCTTGCCCCAGATCACCGCGCCCGCTTCGCGCGTGCGCGCGACCAGTTCGGCATCGGCGCAATTCTTCGGCCGCGCCGCGTAGGGCGGAAAGCCCGCGGTCGCCGGCATGGCCTCGACGTCATAGCCATCCTTGATCGTCATCGGCAGACCGGCGAGTGCGCCAAGGCTCGCACCGTTCGCGCGCGCATCGTCGATGGCCTGTGCATCTTTCCTGGCGCGGTCAAGATCGGTGACGGTCACCGCGTTGATGGATGTCGCGAGTGCGTCGTTGCGCGCGGCATGCGCATCCAGCAATTCGCGCGCGGAGATGCGCTTCGCCTTCAGATTGGCCAGCATTGCGCGTGCCGTCGCGTAAAGATCGGTCATGATGTTTCCCCGTTGCGGTCTTGGGCCAATGACATAACCTCACGCGCAGTCTGTCTAGGGGTCATGCCATGCGCGCCGCGATCTTTCAGGAAATGTCCAAGCCTCTGGTGATCGCGGATGCGCCCGATCCGACGCCTGGTCCGCACGACGTTCTGCTGCGCGTGAAGAATTGCGGCATCTGCGGATCGGATCTGCACATGACGGAGCCCACCTCGATCATGCCGCTCGCGCTCGGCAGCATCATGGGCCACGAATTCGCCGGCGAGATCATCGAGGTTGGCAGCGCGGTGAAATCGTTGTGGAAAGCGGGCGATAGGGTCGCGGGCTTTCCGTATATCTGCTGCGGCGACGCGAGCCCGTGCACGAATTTCAAAGGCGGCGCCGCGGTGTGCGCGAAGGGCCTCTCCATCGGATTGGGCTCCAGCCCTGGCGCGTACGCAGAATATGTCCGCATCGGCGCGAGCGGCGCGTTTCGTTTGCCCGACAGCGTTTCGTTCCGCGAAGGCGCGCTGGTCGAGCCACTCGCCGTCGGTCTTCACGCCGTCGACATGGCGAAGATGGAACGTGGCGCGACGGTGCTCGTGATCGGCGCGGGGCCGGTGGGACTCGCGGTGATGCTGTGGGCGAAGTTTCTCGGCGCGCGGCATGTGATCGTTTCCGAGCGCGCCGAGGTGCGTCGCGCGATGGCCGCGAAATTCGGCGCAACCGATGCGATCGATCCGTCTCAGCCACTGACGCCGCAGGTTGAGAAGATCGCCGGCAAGGGCGCCGACATCATCTTCGAATGCGTCGGCGCGCCGGGCATGATCGGCGCTGCGATGATGGAAGCGCCGCGCAACGCGCGCATCGTGGTTGCCGGCGTCTGCCAGCAGCCCGACACGATCATGCCGCTGATCGGCATCATGAAAGAGATCAACCTGCAATTCGTGCTCGGCTACCGCCCCGCCGATTTCGATTTCGTCATCGGCATGATCGCGACGGACCGCATCGACGTCAGCCACATGATCACGGATATCATCACGCTCGATGAACTTCCCCCGGCGTTCGAGGCTCTGCGCAAGCCGTCGCACCAGTGCAAGGTGATGTTGGAGAACTAAGCGCAAGTAGGGTTAGGGACCAATCTTATCTTCCGGGATGTTGTCCCATGCCGAACGCCGTACATCTTCCGGAGCGTTGACAATGTGCGGATCGCCGTCGCCGAAAATCATCGTCGCGCGTTTGGCGGTGTCGTAGCGCGGCCACCCCGGATCGCCGCTGCGTGCGAACGCGATCCAGGCATCCATCATCGCGCTCGACAGTGCATCCGCCTTCGCGCCGCTGCCGAAGAACAGGCCGGCGCGCTTTTCGTTGTAGGTGCCGAAGACGAAGCCAAGCTCGAGCGCGTGACACGATCCCAGCAAGCCGCCCAGCAAGGGTGAGCGCCAGTCGAAGCGATAGAGATACACCGGCGCATGCGCGCTCTGCGCTTCCAGCAAGCGCGACGCCGGCACCGCAAACGTGTGATCGGTCATGATCGCGTTCCAGCGTTCGAACGCTGACCCTTCATAGGCCGCGAGCAACGCCGCCTCGTGTTCTTCGCCGACGAGGTTGGTGGTGTAGTGGCGCAACTTGTCCGCACCCATCAGCCGCATCTTCGGACGCGCGGCGGTGAACAGCTTCCATTCCTCCATCGTCGTGCCGGTGAGGATTGGAATGCCTGCCGCAGAACCGGCGCGAATGCGTTCGATGGGGCGGACGGGCAGCAACGCCCCGTCGATCGTCGGCGCGAACGGCATGCCGCCGCTGCGCGCGTCTTCGATGATCTCGGCCTGCGCTTTCCGGATCGCGCTGTGCGGCAATGCCGTCAGATCGCCGCCGCCGATCTTCTCGATCAAAAGCTTCGCGACTTTTGCCGACGACTCGCGCTTGCGTCCGATATGGCCAGCGCCGGACTGCGGGATCGCTTTGTGAAAGAATCCCTTCGCCGCCTCCATGCCGAGCAGCGCGCCGACGCTCATGCCGCCCGCGGACTCGCCAAAGATCGTGACGTTGTCCGGATCGCCGCCGAACGCCGCGATGTTCTGCTTCACCCAGCGCAGCGCCATGACCTGATCGGATAGGCCTTCCGTGCCGGTACCGGGAAGCTTTCCGTCCGTCGCATCGCGCAGATTGAGAAATCCAAGCGCGCCGAGGCGATAGTTGATCGTCACCACGACCACATCGCCGCGCGCGACGAGATATTTGCCATTGTAGGTGCCGAGGCTGCCCGCGCCGGTGACGAACGCGCCACCGTGAATCCACACCATCACCGGACGTTTACCGTCCAGAGACGGCGTGACGACATTCAGATACAGACAGTCTTCCGATTGCTCGCCCGGTGTGCCTCCGATCAGCGCTTCGGCTGCGCTCTGCACCTGGGGCGCGATGTTGCCGAAACGGGACACATCGCGCACGCCGGGCCACGGCTCGGGCATCTCGGCCGGCCGCCAGCGCAAGGGACCAACCGGCGGTTTCGCATAGGGAATTCCGTTGAAGCGCAGCACACCGTCCTTGGCGAAGCCTTCTAATTTTCCTTGCGAAAATTCTGCGATCACCGCGCACACCTTAACGAATTGCTGACCTCGAAGGAGCATAACGGGGACGAAGGGAAAGTCATGGCCCTAGCCCAAGCGCTGACCTTGGACCGCCAGCAGGCGCACCGGTTGCCTGCCGCCCTCAACGCGCATGCCGAATTGGCCGGCTGGCCTTATCGCTGCGATCCTTCCAGAGAATTCGACGGGCCGGAGCTTCAGGCGCTGTGTGCGCTCTGGCATGCGAAAGCCAGCGGCGGTGTGCCGCCGCGCGCGGCGTTCGACCTGCGCGCGCTGCAACCCTTCGTCCGCAACGTGTTTATGCTGGAGCGGATCGGACAGAAAGGCGTGTGGCGTTATCGCTTCCGCCTGTTCGGGTCCGGTCTCACGCAGTTGTTCGGCGAACACACCGGACGCTGGCTGGACGAGACGGTCTCGCCCGCATTGCTGCAGAACTGGCTCGCCTGTTTCGACACGACCATCCGCTACGGCACGCCGCTCCGCTTCATCAACTACTACCGCACGCAGACGCATGATTTCCTGAAAGGCGAATTCTTCGCGGCGCCCCTGGCGGAAGACGTCCCCGATCAGCCGATCGTCCTCGCCGCGACCTATGTCGGCCACAAGGACGCCGCGCACTCGCCGCTGGACTAAGCTTTCGCCACCGCAAATCCCGCGCGCGGGAAATGGACGACGACTTCGCCGACTTCCGGCGCGTTGCGCAGAATCGCGATCTCATGGCGGTTGCTGAACACGATTTCGCCCGCGATTGGGTCGCGGCCGTAATCGTCTGCGGAGACGGCGACCTTGTCGCCGGATTTGAATCCGCGCGGATCGGCGGCGTCGGTTTCTGGCTTCGCGTCAGATGTCGCGGCCTTCGCGATGGCGAGCGCCTCTTTCGGATCCATCGCCGTTTGCTTGCCGTGGCCCAGCGCCGCGATACGCGCGCCCCAGGCTTCGACCTTCGGGAATTCACTCAGCATCCCGCCGGCGAGATGCGGCAGCGCGGCCTTGATCCACCAGAAATTCATGTAGGCGTGGATGTCGGCCGCGCCCGGTTTCGCACCGCCCATATAGTCGCGGCCGTCTTCCAGCGTTTCGGCAACGAAGTCCGCATGCGCGCGCCACTGGTCTTTCGCGAACGGGGCAGCCGCCGCCATCGCTTCGGTGGAGAACGTGCTCCCCGACATCTTGGCGCGGTCCTGTTTGAATTCCTCCGGCACCATGTGGCCGATCTCGCTGAACACCACGCCGACGGTGGGCATGAAAAACAGGCGGTCGCTCCAGAACGCGATGGCATAGGCGAGGCCGTTCTTGACCGGGAAGATCGATGGCGTGGGATAGCGGCGTTCAAGTTCGCGCAGGATGATCTGCGTGTCGCAATAGATGTCGGCGCCGATCTGCATCACCGGAATCTTGCGATATCCGCCGGTCAACGGAATGAGATCGGGCTTGGGCATGATGACGGGCTGCTCGACGGATCGCCACGCCAGCTGCTTGATCCCGAACGCGACGCGCACCTTCTCGGAGAACGGCGAGGTCGGGTAGTGGTGGAAGATGATCTCGTGGGTCATGCGGGTTTCCTTTTTCTTTTCCCCTATTCCTCACATTGTCATGGCCCGGCTTGACCGGGCCACCCAGTCTTTTTTTGAAGACGCTGGATGGCCCGCTTCAAGCGGGCCATGACAATTGGAGTCAGCGCATCTCGTTCGAAAAGCGGATGTTGTCTTTCTGCAGGCCTTCAAGCACGACGTCGAGACCGCCGGAGCGGATCATCCATTCCAGGCGATGGTCACGGTATTCGCGTTTGAACAATCCGCTCTTCAGCGCGGCATCAACCTGCGTCATCGAGGTCACGACGGCGGCGGCGGCGCCTGACGATTTCTGAACCGACGGTCGCGCATTGGCGCGCTTCAGCCATTGACCGAGTGGCGAGTTCTCATCCGGCCCGATGCCGTTGCCGCGCGCGCCGTTCAGATAGGGCACCACCGACAGATCGCCGAGGCCGAACGTATCGCCGCCGAACCATTGCGCATCGCCAAGCTGCCGTGTCAGCCACTCATAGATTCCGCGCGCCTGGTTCGACGCGCGCGCCTCCAGCGTGCGGGCGCGTTCGCCTTCGGCGCGCTTGAACCATTTGATCTCGCCAAGGCCCCAGTTGATCGGCTCGAACGAGGTGTCCATCACATCCTCGATGGTGCGCAATTGCGCGCGCTTCACCGGATCCTTCGGCAGCAGCGCGGGTGTCGGCCATTTGTCCTCGATATATTCGAGGATGATGGTGGAATCGAAGATCGCGACGTCGCCATCGATCAGCGACGGCACCTCGCCGCGCGGATTGGATTTGAGAAACTCGCGATCCGGCTGACCGCTGCCGATCGCGACCGGCATCTTCGCTTCATAGGCGATGCCCTTCTCGTCGAGCGCGATCTTGACCTTCTGCGCATAGGGCGAGAGCGGATGTTCGTAGACGATGAGTGTCATGGCGCGGCCTTCGGTGGTTTCTTACCGGGTCTAGGCTATGTCCAAACACGGCACTGGAGGAAGTCATGACTTAACTCCCGCTTCCCCCCGGTAAGGTGCATTGACCTTACCACCTCAAGAAAAGTGTCATGGCCCGCCGGAGTGCGGGCCACCCAGTTGGGTCCTGCACGATCTAAAGAATTCGCACGCGGAGACGCGGAGTCCGCGGAGTAGTTCTCTTTCCTTTCCGCGTCCTCCGCGTCTCCGCGTGAATCACTGCGGCACTTAAAGGTGTCACCTGGGTGGCCCGCATTCGCGGGCCATGACAAAGAGGAGAGGTGCGAAGTTTCTAAATCCCGCTCAGCCCACCATCCACCGCCAGCGTTTGCGCGGTGATGTAGGCGCTTTCATCCGAGATCAGAAACAATGCGGCATAGGCCGTCTCCCAGCCTGTGCCCTGGCGGCCGAGCGGGATGTTGGTCGATGTGCGGTTGGGTCGTCCGCGCGAGGCAAGGCGGCCGATGGAGGTGTCCATCAAACCCGGTGCGATGACGTTGGCGCGGATGCCGCGGCGCGCGCCTTCGAATGCGACATGCCGGCACAATCCGAACAGTGCCGACTTCGACGCGTCGTACGCGGGCAGGCGGCTGCCCGCGGTGAGGCCCGCGATGGAGGATATAAAGACGATGCTCGCGCCCTCGCTCAGATGCGGCAGCGCGGCCTTCACGGTCAGCATGTGGCTGGTCAAATTGATCGCGAACACCTTGTCCCAGCTTTCGCGCGTCGTGCCTTCGAGCCACGGCCCGCCCGCACCGATGCCGACATTGAGCACCAGCCCGTCGAGCCTGCCGAGTTTTGCGATGCTGTCATCGACCAGGCGTGCGATGTCGGACTCTTTCGTGACATCGGCCATGATCGCAAAACCGCGACCCTCACACAGCGCGACCGTCGCCTCCGCCGTTTTCGTATCGCGATCCGCGACCGCGACGTTTGCTCCTTCACGCGCGAACAACACACTCATCGCGCGTCCGTTGCCGATCGGCGTATCGTCCTCGCCGATATCCATCTGCCCGCCGCCGACGACGAGGATGCGTTTGCCCGTCAGCCGACCGCGTGCGGGTGCCGTGCCGCTACTTTCCGCCGGTGTGTAAGGCTGCCGTTCCGTCATCTCAGTTCCTCTTGACCGATTAGGGCGCGGCTGCTTGATCGGCGCAAGTCTCAAAGGCGATGCACATGATCCGGGCGGTAATTTTCGATTTTGGCGGGGTGTTCACGTCGTCGCCGTTCGAGGCGTTCAACCGCTATGAGCGCGAGCGTGGGTTGCCGGACAATCTCATCCGCAAGATCAACTCGACCAATCATCTGGAAAATGCGTGGGCGAAGTTCGAGCGCGCGGAGGTCGATCTCGACGGCTTCGATGCGCTGTTCGCAGCAGAAGCGAAGGCGTTTGGCCACGACCTGCCGGGCCGCGATGTGATCCCGCTGCTCTCCGGCGATGTGCGGCCGGAGATGGTGGAGGCGCTGCGCCGCATCAAGGCGAAGTTCAAGACCGGCTGCATCACCAACAATGTGCCGTCCATGACCACGGAGAATGCGAAGCCCGGTTCTCTCTATCGCCGTGAAATTATCGACATGTTCGATCACCTGATCGAGTCGTCGAAAGTGGGTCTGCGCAAACCCGATCCGCGCATCTACACGATGATGTGCGACGCGCTTTCCGTTGCACCGGAAGAATGTGTCTATCTCGACGATCTCGGCGGCAATCTTAAACCCGCACGCGCGATGGGGATGATCACTATTCGCGTCGAAACCGGTCCGCAGGCGATTACGGAACTGGAAGCGGCGACGGGAATGCGCTTAGTCTGACGGCTCACTATAAAAAAATCCCAAGGAGCGGTCATGACCATTTCGATGTATCAGGCGAGCGTGCCTGTCTATCTGCAATATCTCAAAGCCACGTCGAACGTTCTCGACAAAGGTGCTGCGTTTGCCGAAACACGCAAGATCGATCCCGTCGTGTTGTTGCAGGCGCGGCTTTATCCCGACATGCATCCGCTGGTGAAACAGGTGCAGATCTTCACCGATCAGGCAGTGCGCGGCATCTCGCGTCTCGCCGGCACCGAGCCGCCGCCGTTTCCCGATACGGAGACGACGTTCGCCGAGCTGAAGACGCGTATCGAAAAAGCGAGCGCGCATGTGCAGAGCTTCAAGCCTGAGCAGATCGACGGCAGCGAAGAGCGCGACATCGTGATGAAGACGCCGCGCGGCGATTTGAACTTCAAGGGCCAGCAATATCTGCTTGCCTTCTCGCTGCCGAACTTCTTCTTCCACGCCACCACCACCTATTCGATCCTGCGCCATGTCGGCGTGGAAATCGGAAAGATGGACTTCATGGGCGGCGCGCCGCGGTAAAAGCATGACTGCGCTACTTCATGCTTCGACGGGCTCAGCATGAAGGTGCATCAAACTCCCCTCACACTGAGCTTGTCGAAGGGTGAGGGCCGCGTATGCTAAGCCCATGAACGCAACGCTCGACCGGCGACGTCTGATCCAGGGCTCCGCGAGCCTTGGCCTTCTCGGACTGGCCGGTTGCGCGACCGCTTCCGTGCCGACAGTGGCGCCGAAGATTCAGCTCGCGCCGATCCGCGCGAGCGTGAATCGCCTCTTCGACATCACCGTCTGCCTGCGTCCGTTCCGTGCGCAGGGGCCGCGCCTCGATGCGGAGCAGGTGGGCCACAAACTCGTCGTCCACAATTACGGTCACGGCGGCTCGGGCTGGTCGCTCTCCTGGGGATCGGCGCATGTCGTCGTCGCCAAGGCGATGCAATCGAGCCCGAAAGAGATCGCGGTCATCGGTTGCGGCGCGCTTGGCATCACGGCGGCGATCACCGCGCAACAGGCGGGCGCGAACGTCACGATCTACGCGCGCGACATGCTGCCCGACACGCGCTCGGCCCGCGCCACCGGAAGCTGGACGCCGGATTCGCGCATCGCGCTCGCCGATAAAGTTTCGCCGGATTTTCCCGCGCTCTGGGAACAGATGGCGCGGATTTCGTTCCACACCTATCGGCGTTATCTCGGTCTCCCCGGCAATCCGGTGGAATGGACGGATCGGTATTATTTAAGCGGCGGCACGCACAACGGACGCGGGCCTGCGGAGTCGCTTCCCTTTGCGAGTTACGGCGACCGCATTCTCGACATCACGCCGCACAGCGAAGACTTGCCCGCGGGCGCCACGAACTTTCCCGCGACGTCGGACGTGCGGCGTACGTCGTTGATGCAGTTCAATATCGCCGATTACGGGCACACGCTGCTCGGCGACTTCTTCGCGGCCGGCGGAAAATTCGTGCACGCCGAGTTCAACGCCCTCGGCGATGTCGCGCGCCTGAAGGAGAACGTGATCATCAACTGCTCCGGCTACGGGGCGCGTGCGCTCTGCAACGACGAAAGCGTCGTGCCCGTGCGCGGCCAGATCGGCTGGCTGATCCCGCAGCCGGAGGTGAATTACGGGGTCTATTACGACGGCGTTCTCGCGCTGTCCCGCCGCGACGGCATCGTCGTCCAGATGCTCGAAGGCGGCGACATGCGCGGGTATAACGACACCAACGAGATGCCCGACCGCGCGGAGTCGGAAGACGCGGTGAACCGCATTGCGGCGCTGTATTCGCAGATGAGCGCATAAGCTCAATTGTCATCCCCGGCCGAACGTTGCGCAGCAGCGTGAGGGGAAGGGGACCCAGGTGGTTGGGCTTCAGACAATCTAACCACCTGGGTCCCCTTGACCTCGCATCGCTTCGCGATGCTCGCCGGGGATGACAAGTTAAGAAAAGTCTTTTGACAGTTCGCTACGCACCCCCGGCGGAATCACCGCCATGTGGCCGTAGTTGGGATGGTTGAAACCCAGCACCGCCTGACCCTCGCCGCTCCTAAACGTCGCGATCTGTGCCGGCGTGAACACGAAGCGCAGCCAGTGCACCGACGACGTCTTGCCGTCCGGCGTGGTGCGGTCTTCGTATTCGGTCGGCGTGGCCTTGATGCGTTCGCCGTTCAGGTCGAGGAATGCGGTCTCTTCGATGTTGCCGAGCGTGCGCAGGGTCTTGTCGCGGCGGTCGGCGTCTTCGATCTCGAGCATCATCGTCGCGATCAGTTCGCTGCCCTGCGGGATCAGCGGGTTGTAGGCTTCGAGTTCGCCCGCGATCTGCTCGCGGCCGCCCTTCTCGATGCGCAGCATCTCCTGCACCTGCAGCCACATCGTCTGATAGCTCTCGAAGTAGAATGTCGCGAACGGCCCGACCTCGATGCGGCGGTTCTTCTTCGTCGCGATCGACTCCGCGCGCAGCGTCCCGCGCTGTGCCGCGTAGTCGGCGTCGGTGAGGATATCGGCTTCGGTGATCCTGCGGTGTGCGGCGTTCATCTAAGTCTCCAGCAGGCCATAGGCGCGCGCGAAGATCTGGATCGGATGCTCGGGCTCCTTTGCCTTCGTCTCTTTGCCGTCCTTGGCGTTCAGTTCCTTGACGTTGTGCACGATGTGCTGCGCCGCGAGCGGACAGTCGGATGCGATATGTCCGCGCGCCTGTTGCGCGGCGGTACGGAACACGGGCCGTCCGGTCTTGAGCGCGGGCTGGCGCGTTTCCTTCACCACGCCGAACGTGCCGCCATGGCCGGAGCAGCGCTCGATCACATCCACCGGCGTGCCGGGGATAAGCTTCAGCATCTCGGCCGCTTTCGGGCCCATGTTCTGCGCGCGTGCGTGACAGGCGAGATGCACGGTCACGCCTTCGGGCAATGGCGTCAGACCCTCCGGCAATCCGTTCTTCTTCGCGATGTCGACTACATATTCGTCGATGTCGAAGGTCGCCAGCGCGACGCGCTTCACATTCGCATCGTCGGGCACGACCAGCGCCCATTCGAATTTCAGCATCAAGCCGCACGATGCTGTCGGCGCGATGATGTCGTAGCCTTCGTCAACGAGCTTTACGAGTTCGGCGGATACTTTCTTCGCCTGATGCGCGACCTTCTCGAGTTCGGCCTGTTCGAGGAACGGCATGCCGCAGCAGCCGGGATAGGCGGCTTTGGTCTCGACGCCCAGATGATTGAGCACCGCGCGCGCCGCCATTCCGGTGTCGGGTTTGTTGTAGTTGACGAAACACGTCGCGAAGATCGCGGCCTTGCGCTTGCCGTAAGCGGGTGCCGCGGTGTTGACGGTCGCCCGATTCTTCTTGTCCTGCCGCATGAAGGTCTGCGAGGCGAATTTCGGCAGCGGCGCGGTGCGGTCGATGCCGGTCACGGCTTCCATCACCGGACGCGTCAGCTTGTTGTTCTCGTCCGAGGCCCAGTTGACGAGGCCGCTCAGCGGCACGGCCATCCTGCCGTTGCGATCCATCTCGGCGAGCTGGCGCGCGGTGAAATCCTTGTTGCCCTTCTTCGCCTCCGCCGTGCGATAGCGCAGCATCAGATGCGGGAAGTCGAGCTGGAACGGATGCGGCGGCACATACGGACACTTGGTCATGTAACACATGTCGCAGAGCGTGCAGGCTTCGACGACCTTGCCGAAATCTTCGGACTTCACGCCATGCACTTCGTCCGGGCTCTCATCGACGAGATCGAACAGGCGCGGAAACGAGTCGCAGAGATTGAAGCAGCGCCGGCAGCCATGACAGATGTCGAACACGCGCCGCATCTCGGCATCCAGCTTCGCCGCATCGGTGAAGTCCGGATTGCGCCAATCGATCGGATGACGCGTCGGCGCGTCGAGGGAGCCTTCTCTGGACATGCAAACAATCCTTGTCATCCCCGGCCGAGCGCTGCGCCAGCAACGCGAGGGGAAGGGGACCCAGGTCGTAAGAAATTCGAGATTTGAAAAGTTCGCGCAGGGGCCGCGAACTTTCCGATACCGTGACTGTCATCTCCGCCTGGGTCCCCTTGACCTCGCACGCGCATGTCATGCGCGTGCTCGCCGGGGATGACAGTTGAGTTTTACTTGCCCAGCGTATCCAGCGCCTTCTGGAAACGTCCGGCGTGGCTCTTCTCAGCCTTTGCCAGCGTCTCGAACCAGTCGGCGATTTCGTCGAAGCCTTCGCTGCGCGCGGTCTTGGCCATGCCCGGATACATGTCGGTGTATTCGTGCGTCTCGCCGGCGATGGACGCCTTGAGGTTCAGGTCGGTAGCGCCGATCGGCTCGCCGGTCGCCGGATCGCCGACGGCTTCGAGATATTCGAGATGGCCATGCGCATGGCCGGTCTCGCCTTCCGCGGTGGAGCGGAACACGGCGGAGACATCGTTGTAGCCTTCGACGTCGGCCTTCTGTGCGAAATAGAGATAGCGGCGGTTCGCCTGGCTCTCGCCGGCAAAAGCGTCGCGCAGATTCTGGGCGGTCTTGCTGTCTTTCAGGGCTGCCATTTTGGGTCTCCTTGGCAAAGCGCCGTGCTGGCGCGGGTGTTCTGGGATCGAGCTTGCGTCCGTGCGCAGGCCCGTGTCAACAGTTTAGAACAATTCTAAAGAAGATATTTTCGCGTCAGGCGCGGCGCACACGGATGACCACGTCCACGCGGTCGATCCGGGTGCCTTTGGGCGGTGTGGGAACACCGGCAATCTCGATGGATTCGCCCGGAATGTCGATCAGCCGGTTCTCGTCTTCACAATAGAAGTGCTGGTGATCGCCGATATTGGTGTCGAAATAGGAGCGCGCCGCGTCAACAACGACCTGGCGCAGCAAGCCTGCTTCCGTGAACTGGTGCAGCGTGTTGTAGACCGTTGCGAGCGACACCTTGATACCGGCTTTCGCGGCTTCGTCATGCAGGCTCTCCGCCGTCGCGTGACGGTCGCCCTCGCGAAACAGGAGCCCGGCGAGTTCCATGCGCTGACGCGTCGGGCGCAAACCCGATTCCCGCAGGCGCGCGGTCGTCTGCTCTTCCGTCTTTTCGCTGGATTTCCGGCGCATCACGAAACTGTCGAACCTCTTGCGCAGTTAACACCCGCGCCGCATCTTTGCTAAGATAACATATGCTTTGTTAGAATGCTTCTAACAAGCAAAGATTGGCTCAAGTGCCGCCCATGTCAAGGGTAGGCAGAAGGAACATCAACGTGGACACGCCCAACCCGGCCCGCAAATCCAGCTTCGACATGCAGGGGCTTCTCGCCTGCGCGCGCGGAGAGATGTTCGGACCGGGCAATGCCCAACTGCCGCTGCCGCCGATGCTGATGTTCGATCGCATCACAAAGATTTCCGAAGAAGGCGGCTCGGCCAACAAGGGTGTTGTCGAGGCGGAGTTCGATATCAATCCGGATCTCTGGTTCTTCAAATGCCATTTCTTCAACGATCCGGTGATGCCGGGTTGCCTGGGCCTCGACGCGATGTGGCAACTCGCGGGATTCTTCCTCGGCTGGCTCGGTGGCGTCGGGAAGGGCCGCGCGCTCGGCGTCGGCGAGGTGAAGTTCACCGGCATGGTTCTGCCGACCGCGAAGAAGGTCAGCTACTACATCGACATGAAGCGCGTGATCATGCGCAAGCTTGTGCTGTGCATCGCCGACGGCATCATGAAAGTCGATGGCGAGCCGATCTATACGGCGAAGGACATGCGCGTCGGACTGTTCACCGAGGCGGCACCCGCATCGGCCGCTTGATGATTGACAGCATTCCTCTCCCCCCGTTCACGGGGGGAGTGCCGTCGAAGACGGCGAGGGGGGCCAGTGCAGCAATCCCCCTCCGCGTTGCTGCGCAACGCACCTCTCCCGTAAACGGGGGAGGATTTTCCGGAGATTGGTTTTCATGAGAAGAGTCGTCGTATCCGGTATGGGCATCGTCTGCTCCATCGGCAACAACGCGCAGGAGACGGTCGCGTCGTTGCGCGAGGCAAAGTCCGGCATCGTCACTGCGGAAGATTATGTGCGGCTCGGCTTCCGTTCGCAGGTCCATGGCAGCCTGAAGATCGATCTCGACGCGGTGGTTGATCGCCGCGCACGCCGCTTTCAGGGCGATGGCGCGGGCTATTGCTGGGTCGCGATGGATCAGGCGATCCGCGATGCGGGGCTGGAAGAGAAAGACATCTCCAATCCGCGAACCGGTCTGATCGTCGGCTCCGGCGGGCCTTCAACCAAAGCGATTGTCGATGCCGCCGATATCACGCGCAAGAACTCTTCGCCCAAGCGCATCGGGCCGTTCGCGGTGCCGAAGGCGATGTCGTCGACATGTTCGGCGAATCTCTCGACCTGGTTCAAGACCAAGGGCGTGAATTATTCGATCTCGTCGGCATGTTCGACCTCGGCGAACTGCATCGGCAATGCCTATGAGATGATCCAGTGGGGCAAGCAGGATGTGATGTTCGCCGGCGGCGGCGAGGAACTCGACTGGACGCTCTCAGAATTGTTCGACGCGATGGGCGCCATGTCGTCGAAGTTCAATGCGACACCGGAAAAGGCCTCGCGCGCCTATGACAAGAGCCGCGACGGCTTCGTGATCTCCGGCGGCGGCGGCATTCTCATTCTTGAAGAACTCGAGCATGCGAAAGCGCGCGGCGCGAAGATCTATGCCGAGATCGTGGGCTATGGCGCGAGCGCCGACGGTGCCGACATGGTGGCGCCGAGCGGCGAGGGCGCCGTGCGTTGCATGAAGCTGGCACTCGAGAACGTCAAAGCGCCGGTCGATTACATCAATCCGCACGCGACCTCGACGCCGGTTGGCGACATTCCCGAAATCAACGCAATCAGGGAAGTGTTCGGTGTCGACAAGATGCCGCCCATCAGTGCGACCAAATCGCTGACCGGTCACAGCCAGGGCGCCGCCGGTGTGCATGAGGCGATCTACACCCTGCTGATGATGCAGAACGGCTTCATCGCCGAAAGTGCGAACATCGAGGAACTCGATCCGGCCATCGCCGATGCCAATATCGTGCGCAAGCGCATCGACAACGCCAAGATCAATGTCGCCATGTCGAACTCGTTTGGCTTCGGCGGCACCAACGCCACATTGGTTTTCCAGCGCCATGACGCCTGAACCCACGTCCCAAACTGGCACACTGATGAAGGGCAAGCGCGGCCTCATCATGGGCGTCGCGAACGACCATTCCATCGCCTGGGGCATTGCGCGGGTGCTGAAAGCGCACGGCGCGGAGCTCGCCTTCACCTATCAGGGCGAAGCGCAGGCCAAGCGGTTGCGCCGCCTGATCAGCGACAACGCGACGATCATGATGCCCTGCGACGTCGAAAAGGACGACGAACTCGATGCGGCGTTCGGCACGCTCAAGAAGGAATGGGGCTCGCTCGACTTCGTCGTGCATGCCATCGCGTTCTCCGACAAGAACGAGCTTTCTGGGCGTTACGCCGACACGACGCGCGCCAATTTCGCCCGTTCCATGGACATTTCCTGTTACTCGTTCACCGCGGTCGCGCAACGCGCGCAGCATCTGATGACACCGCCGAGCCAGGGCGGCACCGGCGGCGGGCTTCTGACGCTCACCTATCTCGGCGCGACGCGCGTCATGCCGAACTACAATGTGATGGGTGTGGCGAAGGCGGCGCTGGAGTCCAGTGTGCGCTATCTCGCCGCCGATCTCGGCCGCGACGGGATCCGCGTCAACGCGATCTCCGCGGGCCCGATGCGCACATTGGCCGGTGCGGTCATCGGCGACGCGCGCACTGTCTTCAAATGGAACAGGACGCAGGCCCCGCTCAAGAAAACCGTGGACCTCGACCACGTCGGCGGCGCGGCATTGTACTTGCTTTCCGATCTCTCAGGCGGCGTGACGGGCGAAATCCATTTCGTCGACGCCGGCTTTAACGTTGTGGGCATGCCCACATCCGCCGAACTTCGGGCCTGGGTGGCCAGCGAGGGCGGTGGCAGCGCGGGAGAGATGAATGACGAGGCCGACGCTTAAGACACTCCTGATCGCGGCCGCCATTCTTGCACCGGTGACGGCGCAAGCAGGCTGGCGCGACGAAGCTTCCTCGTTCGATCAATCGCGTCTGGCGCGTCTCGGCGAAGCGCGCGAGCAGGGTCTCGCGGAATCCAATGGCGCTGCCCAGGCGGTGTTGAGCGCGCCCGCGACCGGAGGATCGATCACAGGCTCCTGGCGCTGCCGAACGATCAAGCTCGGCGGCATGACGCCGTCGATGCAGTATTCCTGGTTTCACTGCCGCGTGTTCGAATATGGCGGCATGCTGCGTTTCGAAAAGACCAGCGGCTCGCAGCGCATGGGCGGCACGCTCTATCCCGAGGGCAACGGCTATGTGTATCTCGGCGCCTCCTGGGTGAAGGGCGAACATCCGCGTCGCTATTCCGGCAACGGCGCTTCCGTCGGCGCGCACGCGACGCCGGACGACCAGATCGGGATGATGACCGCGACGTCTGGCGGCGCGCGTCTGGAAATGCCGTTCCCGGTGCAGGAATCCACCTTCGATGTGATCGAACTGCGCCGTTGACATCGGCCGCGGCGGTTCTTAAATCGCCGCCGTCCACCACTCCCGCCGAGGGACTATGCAAGAGATTGTCGTCATCCGCTGATTGCCGGTTTTTCTGACCGGCACAAGACACGCGAAACGCGTGCGCCATCGCGCGCACCCTTCGCGGAGTTCAGTGCGATGAAAGACATTTTCCGTGAATATCTCGAAACTGGAGCAGCGTGTGCTGCACTGCCTCGCGCAGGGCGGGCGCATTCAACACATCTGGCGCGACAACCGCATTGCGGACGTCGATTGCTATAACCGCGATGGCCATCGGCTCTCCGACTGCACGCTCGACCTTTTCAAAAAGCTCAAGCGGCGAGGCCTGATCGCGTCGTTCGGCGGTCAGCCCTATCGCATCACGCGACTGGGCCTCGATTCCGTGCGTGCGCAACTGGACAACAGGTAGTGTCACGCGGAGTCGCGGAGGTCTAATCTTCTCCGCGTACTCCGCCTCTCCGCGTGAAAATCTTTTCGGGCCAAGCTAAGCTATGCGTATGACCATTTTGCTTCGCCGTGCGGAAGCCTCCGACATCCCGTTTATCATGGCGTGCGAGCGCCGCCCCGGTTACGACCATTTCGTCGGACGCTGGCCGGAAGAAAAGCACGCGCGGTGGATGGCCGATCCGGAATTCACCTATCTCATCGGCACCGATGCGGATGGCGATGTCGGTTTCGCAATCCTCCATGACTCGTGGCTGCGCCCGGGGAACCTCTATCTCAAACGCATCGCCGTGCACGATGCGGAAAAGGGAAACGGCAAACTGCTGCTGGCCGCGCTGCACGATTGGGTTTTCGCCAAAACCGACACGCACCGCTTCTGGCTCGAAGTCGTCGAGCACAATGTACGCGCGCGGCATGTTTACAAGTCGATGGGCTGGATGGACGAAGGCTTCGTGCGCGAAGCCTATCTCGATGACCGCACCGGCGAACGCGGTTCGTTCGTACAGATGTCTATCCTTAAACAAGAATGGGCAAAGGCATGAGACTCAATCAGGTGACGGTCACCGCGCGCGATCTCGACGCTTCCATAGCGTTTTATCGAACACTCGGCTTTCATCTCATCGTGAAGGCCGATCACTACGCGCGCTTCGAGATTGGCGATGGCGAAAGCACCTTCTCGCTACATCTGGGAGACGCGAGTGGTGCGGCGAACGGCCCGCATCTCTATTTTGAGTGTGAAGACCTCGATCCGCGTGTGGCGGATCTGAAAGCGAAAGGCATCGTGTTCGAAAACGATCCCATCGATCAAAGTTGGAAATGGCGCGAGGCATGGTTCAGCGATCCTGCCGGCAACCGGCTGTGCCTCTATTGGGCCGGCGAGAACAGGCGCTTCCCGCCGTGGCGGCTGACGGACGCGTGATGACTGGGTATTCGGGAACACCGCTCGTCAAGAAACTCGGCATCAAGGACGACAGCGTCGTTCTCTTGATGAACGCGCCGAAGGATTATGCGCTCAGGGGCGTGACGTTCGCGAAGAAGGGGCCGGCCGATATCATCCATCTCTTCGTCACGTCGCTCAAGGAACTCGAGAAGGAACTCCCGCAAGCGCGCAGGGCGATGAAGATCGACGGTGCGATCTGGGTGAGCTGGTACAAGAAGGCTGCGAAAATCCCCACCGATGTGACCGAAGACGAAATCCGCAACCGCGCGCTCAAGACCGATCTCGTCGATGTGAAAGTCTGCGCTGTCGATGAGACGTGGTCGGGATTGAAACTCGTGGTACGAAAAGCATTGCGATAGGAGATACCAATGGGTGAGCTGGTTCTGACGACTTACGATTGGGTTCCCGAAATGGTGCGGGGGTTCGTGCGCGATCTGCGCGTGCGCTGGGCGCTGGAGGAAGCGGGGCTTGCCTATCGCGTCGAAAGCACGCCGTTCAAGGATCGCGGGCCGGAGCATTTTGCGCACCAGCCGTTCGGCCAGGTGCCATGGCTGACCGATGGCGACCTCTCGATCTTCGAAAGCGGTGCAATCCTGCTGCATCTCGGCGAGCGCAGCGACAAGCTGCTTCCATCCGATCCCAAGAGGCGCGCGGAAGCGAAAGAGTGGCTGTTCGCCGCGCTCAACTCTGTCGAAATGGCGAGTCTGCCATGGGTAATGTTCAATTTCATGGGCTTCACCAACGACACACCAACCTGGAAGTGGATCGACGATTTCGTAAAGCTCCGCCTCGCGCGCGTGGAACCCGTGCTGGCAAAGGGCGAGTGGCTCGTGAGCAGCTTCTCCATCGCCGACATCATGATGGCGGATGTGCTGCGTGTCCTGAATCGCTTCGACGGCATGAAGGATTATCCGGCGTGCCGTGCTTATGTCGAACGCGCCACGGCCCGCGCGGCTTTCAGAAAAGCACACGCGGACCAGATGGCGCATTTTGCGGCCGCCGACAAAGCGGCGTGAGGGGAATGCCGCCCTTTCTCTATTGCACCGTGACCGTCGCCATCATCTTCGGATGGATCGAGCACAGATATTTGTAGACGCCGGGTTTGGTGAAGGTGAACTTGTAAGTGTCGTTCTGATCGAGCGCCGGTGAGCGGAACGTGCCATCGGGACTCACAACCGTGTGCGGTTCGCCGTCGAGATTTTTCCACACCACGGTCTCTCCGTGCTTGATGGTGACCGCCATCGGCGCGAAGTCGAAATTCTTCATCACCACCTGCGCATCGGCGAGGGCCGGGAGCGGTGCGAGCGTGAGAAGGGCAGCCGGCAGGACGTGCTTGATCGTTGCGGGAATCATGGAATCCTCGTTGCGTTGGAAGGTTTGAAAAATCAGACGAGCGTGTAATCGGTCAGCGCAGCACTCGCGGGATGCGGCGCGAAGCCAACCGTCGTGATGCCCAGCATCTTGGGCAGCAGCGCGGCATCGACTTTCAGCGGCCCCGGTCCGAGCCCTTCGCCGGCGGTTGGCTGCGGATAGGCGGTGGAGCGCGCGGTGTGGAAGGTCATGTTGCCTTCGACCTTGCGCACGATCTGGTGGATGTGGCCGTTCAGAACCGTCACCGATCCGAAACGGCGCAGCAGTGCGAACGCCTGATCGGCGTCGCCGGTGCCCCAACCCCACGGCTCATAGATCGTCCACATCGGCATATGCGCGAACACGACGATGGGCTGGCTGGCGGAACGCCCTTTGAGGTCGTTGGCAAGCCAGGCGATCTGATCGTCGCCCAGCGCGCCAAGTCCGCCCGGTTTGAAGCTCATGACATTGACCAGCGCGATGAAGTGCACGCCGCTGGAATCGAAGCTGTAATAGCCCTTGTTGTTCGACGCTTTGCCGAAGCGCTCGAAATAGGCCGCTCCCGTGTCAGTGACATCGTGTTCGCCGGGCGTGGTGTGCAGCTCGCTGACCTTCAGCGCGGAGAGAAGCTGGGCAGCGGTGTCGAATTCCTCCGGCTTCGACAGATGCGTGATGTCGCCGGTGTGCAGCACCAGCGCGGGCTTCTCCTGCATCGCGTCCACGAAGGCGATCGTCTGCTTCAGCGTGCCCTGGACATCCGGGTTGGCCTCCTTGTTGAAGCCGATATGGGTGTCGCTGATCTGCAGGAACAGCGGTTTGCCGGTGACGGTGGTCTTTCCGGTGGCGGCCGCCGCGAGACTGATTGGCGTGACAATGCCGCCGCTGAGCGCGAACAGCGTGCCTGCGCCGCCAAAAGCCAGACATTTGAGCGCGCCGCGGCGCGAAGTTTCATCATGCATGGGAAGGACCCTCGGGTTACGAAGGTCCATACCGGCGGGCAGCGCTGTTTATTCCGGCGTGCTGCGAATTAGTTGGACAAATTTTTCCAACTCACGGCGCTCAGTGTCCGACACCGCCGCGAAATTCAGATCGCCGCTCTTCCAGAAGATCGAATGATAGCCGTGCCGCGTGGCATTGCCGGGCAGCACGGTGCCTTTGTCCGGCCACACGAACAGATCGATGACATGGCGGCCGTGCTTGTAGATGACCACCGCCGCTTTCGATCCCGCCACCTGGTCCACACGTCCGCCGGCCAGCACGAAATTCTGATCCGGGAAATCCGGCGTCGGCGGCGACACGTCCACCTTGCCCGCGAACCAAGGCTTAACAACATGGTGGCTACTAGAGGCGATCTGGATCAGATGCCCGCTGGTCAGCGCCGCGGTGTGATCGTCGGTGATTGATTGGGCCAGCGTTTCCGCCGACGGCGGCAGGGCCAGCATAAACGCAACACTTGCCGCCGCCGCCATCGCACCGGCGCCGGACAAAGCGCCGTACCAGAAATTCCTCCGTTTGAACGGCACCACGACGCGCGGCGCTGTCTCTTCATCGAGCATCGCGCCGATCTGCGCGCGCAACGCTTCCGGGGCGCGATGCGGCGCGAGTTCGCTGCGGATTGCGTCGCTCAGCTGTGCCGCGTCGGCGCTTGCCTGCTGGCAGTCCGCGCAGGTTTCGATGTGGCGCTCCGCCTCACTCGCGGCGACACCATCCAGCTCGCCGTCGAGATAGGCCTGTGTACGCAGAAGCTCGGGGCAGCTCATGTCTGGTCCCTCAACCATTTCTCCTTCAACAGCGCGCTGGCGCGCGCCAGCCGCGACATCACCGTGCCGATGGGAACGCCGGTTACGTCGGCGATCTCGCGGTAACTTAAGTCTTCCATCTCGCGCAGGATCAGGACCTCGCGGAATTCGTTGGGTAGAAGCGCAATGACCTCGTTCAGCCTGCGGCCCTCGCTCGCTTCCGCAACCGTCGTTTCGGGGCTTGGTTCCTCAGATAGCAGCGGCTCATCGTACTCTTCCGGCAGCGCGGTGTGCTTGCGTCGTCGCGTGTCGGCGCTCGCGTTACGCCAGCAGTTGCGCACGATGGCGAGCAGCCACGGCTTGATATCGCCGCCGCGAAAGCCGTCGAAGGCGCGATAGGCGCGCAGCATCGCGTCCTGCACAATGTCCTCCGCATCGGCCGGCGAGCGCGAAAGCCATCGGGCAAGGTTGTACGCCGCATCCAGGTGCGGCAGGGCGAGTGCCTCGAATTGCTGGCGGCGGGAATCCATGCGCCAGTATAGACCGGGCGGGCGCGCGGTTTATTCCCGGCGTGCGGAAAATATCTGGGCTATTCTCAGGTCATGAAACGCGAAGACAAGAAGGCCGCGATGGCGGCCTACAAGGAGCGAAAACCGGAGCCCGGCATCTTTGTCGTGCGCTGTGCCGCCACGGATCAGGTTTGGGTCGGCTCAGCACCAGAGCTTTCGGCGATGTGGAATCGCGTGTCGTTTGCCCTGCGCCAGGGCGGACAGAAGCCCGTGTCGCTGCAGGCCGCATGGAACGCGCACGGCGCGGACAATTTCACCTTCGAACCCGTCGAAGCGCTGACCGGCGAACAACTCGTCTTCGGCCGCGGCCGCATGCTGAAAGAACGCCGCGCGCATTGGTGCGAGGTGTTGGAAGCGGAAGCGATTTAAGTTTCGCTGCTATTGATCACATCTCTGCTGTCATCCCCGGCGAGGATCGCGCGCCAGCGCGATTCGAGGTCAAGGGGACCCAGGTGGTCAGACCGTCTCAGGTCTATCCACCTGGGTCCCCTTCCCCTCTCGCCGCTTCGCGGCGTTCGGCCGGGAATGACAAGGAGAGCTAAACCTTTTTCTTCGCCGCGTCGGCGAAGCGTTCAAACAGGTAGTGGGAGTCCATCGGGCCCGGCGACGCTTCGGGGTGGTATTGCACGCTGAACACGTCCTTGCCTTCGACGCGCAGGCCGCAATTGGTGCCGTCGAACAGGGAGACATGGGTTTGTTTCACACTCGCGGGCAAGGTGGCGGAGTCCACCGTGAAGCCGTGGTTCATCGAGACAATCTCGACCTTGCCGGTTTCGAGATCTTTCACCGGATGGTTCGCGCCGTGATGGCCCTGGGTCATCTTCTTCGTCTGTCCGCCGAGCGCCAGGCCCAGCATCTGATGGCCAAGACAGATGCCGAACACCGGCACATTCGCGTCGATCAATCCCTTGATCGTCGGGATGGCGTATTCGCCCGTCGCCGCCGGATCGCCGGGGCCGTTGGAGAGCACCACGCCATGCGGCTGGTGTTTCATCACATCGTCGAGCGTCGCGTTCGCGGGCACCACCGTGATGTCCGCGCCGACACCCGCAAGTTCGCGCAGGATGTTGCGCTTGACGCCATAGTCGATCACCACCGCGCGGAAACTCGGCGCGTCCTGCTCGCCATACCCTTTGCCGAGTTGCCAGGGCGTCTGGCTCCATTTGCTCGTCTGCCGCGCGCTCACATCCTTCGCGAGATCGAGACCTTCGAGGCCGGAGAACTCCTGCGCGGCTTTCTTCAGCGCCGCGATGTCATACGTGCCGCTCGCGATCACGCCATGCGGCATGCCCTTCTCGCGGATGCGGGCGGCGAGCGCGCGCGTGTCGATGCCGGCGATAGCCGGGATGTTGTGGCGCTTCAGCCAGCGGTCGAGGGTTGCGAGGTTGCGCCAGTTCGACGGATGCGTCGCGTCCGCGCGCACGATCAGCCCGCGCACCGCCGGATTGATCGACTCGATATCTTCCTCATTGGTGCCGACGATGCCGATATGCGGGAAGGTGAAGCACACGATCTGCCCGGCATAGGACGGATCGCTCAGGACTTCCTCGTAACCGGTCATCGCGGTGTTGAAGCAGACCTCGCCCACGGCTTGTGCGTCGCCGCCGAAGCCGTGGCCCTCGAAACAGGTTCCGTCCGCCAGAACCAGGGCGGCGCGCGAAAGCTCTGCCGCCGGGATTGCGGCGGTGGGGGAAACGGTCTTGCTCATGGGAAGCCTCGAATTTGCCGATAAATAGGGGTGCAACCCGCCAGCGTCAACGTGCTATTTAGCGCTCTGAAAAGGGAGCGATTCGATGGGCCTGCGCGAGCAATTCAACGAGCAGATCAAGGAGGCGATGAAGGCGAAGAACGCCAAGCGCCTCAGCACCCTGCGCATGGTCACGGCGGCGCTGAAGGACCGCGACATTGCCGCGCGCACCGAGACCAGCCGCGAATTGCTCGGCGATGACGAGATTCTTCAGCTGCTCGCCAAGATGATCAAGCAGCGCGAGGAATCGGCCGCCGCCTACGACACCGGCAACCGCCCGGAACTCGCTGCCGGCGAGCGCGAGGAGATCGACATCATCCGCTCCTTCATGCCCAAGCAGATGAGCGCGGACGAAACGAAGACGGCCGCACAAGCCGTTGTCGCTGAGACCGGCGCCACGGCGATGAAAGACATGGGCAAGGTCATGGCCGTGATGAAGGAACGCTTCGCCGGCCAGATGGACTTCGCCAAAGCAAGCGCGACGGTGAAGGATATTCTGAGCGGGAAATAGGATGGTTCTCCCTTCACCGGAGCAGGTGCAGCCGATCTTCATCGGCACATGGGTTGCGCTCGCGATCGTCAGCTTTGTTGTGTTCTTTACGGCGATATTCAGCGGCGCGTTGAAGAATAGGCTTTGGCCGATTTTTATCGTAGGCACCGGCGTCCTATTCGTTTCATTCAGCTGGCTCGCGGACGGCGCGAAGCCTCTTCCCTTCTTTGTGATTCCTATTGTCGTTCTTATCACCGTCGCCAATGTCAGGTCGGTTCGCTTCTGCCCCTCGTGTAGCGCGTTTCAACGCTCGAACAGGTTTTTCTCGGCGCCACGTTTTTGCCAAAACTGTGGGCACGATCTGCAAAAGTCAGAACACGATCTGAGAGGTTCGTGAGGGGTGCATGAACGTAAAAACAGCTGATACCGACGCCGAGATCCGCCACGTCTATCCAGTGATGCGCGAACTGCGTACGCACATCAAAAGTGAAGACGAATTTCTCCAACGCGTGCGGCGGCAACAAAAGCAGTCCGGCTGGCGGCTAATCTATGTCGAAGACAACGGCGTGCCCGTCGCGGCCTCAGGCTTTCGGATTTCGGAATGGCTCGCCTGGGGCAAGGCGCTTTATGTCGACGATCTGATCTGCCTTGAATCGCATCGCGGCAAAGGGTTCGCCGAAGCGCTGATGGCGTGGATGGAAGAGCTGGCGCGCAAGGAAGGGTGCGGCGAATTCCATCTCGATTCCGGCACGCACCGTCTCGGCGCGCACCGGTTCTATCATCGGCTGAAACTCGCGATCACGAGCTTCCATTTTCAGAAGAAGATTTAGCGTCACAAAAATTTGTCATGCCCCGCCGGAGAGCGGGCCACCCAGGTGGGCGCAGAGCTCATTCGGCGCGTGGACACGCGCCATCTGGGTGGCCCGGTCAAGCCGGGCCATGACATTTGAGGTGCAGGAGGAGAACTACGCCGCCACCGCCCGGCTCATCGCTTCGCCCACCGCATCGGCCAGCGCCTCGATATTCGCGATTTCCTGGACGGTGAAGCTGCGACGTTCGCGCCAATAGGCGCCGAGGGCGGCGACGGGCGCCATGGTGCGCACCGGCACCATCACAAGGCTTTTGACGAAGGTCTTGCGATAGGCATCGTGCGGGATGCGGTCGTCGGCAAAGATGTCGCGGATCGCGACGGTCTTGCTGTTGAGCATCGCCCAGCCGGAGATGCACGTCTCTATCGGGAACCGCTGGCCCTTCCACAGAGGTCCGATCGCGTCTTCCTCGACGTAATAGCACTTGTCGCCGTCGCGAAGCACGAAGGTGACGCCGTCGGCGGAACACACCGCGCGTGCCGTCGTGCGCACGACTTCGATCAGCGAATCGAGCGTTTCGGCCACGGCGATCCTGTCTTTGGCCGCTTCCAGAAGCCGCCAGCGCACATCGAAGGATCTGATCTGAAAAACGTTTTCTGTCATGCCGCTACAGCTCTATTCCCGCAAAGAGTACAATCTCTGGTTTAACAAGATACGAAGATCGCCGGTTGCACCGCCGGAAAGGACGATTCACAGATGAATTGCGTTATGCGGCCCACATTGCACCGCGATTGCGCGTAAACTCTCTCCATGCGCTACAGCCCCAATTTGCTCGAAGAAGTGCTCCGGCGGATCGACATCGTCCAGCTGGTCGGCAAGCGCGTGAAGCTCACGCGCCGCGGGCAGCAGTTCTGGGGATGTTGTCCATTCCACAAAGAGAAGTCTCCGAGCTTCAAGGTGGAGAATGCGCGGCGCACTTATAAATGCTTCGGCTGCGGCAAGGGCGGCGATGCGTTCAAATGGTTGATGGAAACTGAAGGCTTATCATTTCCCGAGTCGGTGGAACGGTTGGCCGGTGAAGCCGGTGTAGAACTTCCGAAATGGTCGCCGGAAGACGAAGCGCGCGAGGAAAAGAAAAAATCGCTTTACGATGTCGTCGAAGCCGCCTGTGTCTTTTTCGAACAGCAGTTGCGCGAGGCGAACGGGCGTGCAGCGCGGGAGTATCTGAACTCACGCGGGCTCGGCGGCGATGCGGCAAAACAATTTCGTCTCGGTTACGCGCCGGCCGGCAACAATGCGCTGATCGAGCATCTGAAAACCAAGAACATCACGATGGACGACATCATCGCGGCCGGTCTTGCGCGGCCGGGCGAGGGCGATCGCGGTGCACGCGATTTCTTCTTTAACCGTGTGATGTTTCCGATCTCCGATGCACGCGGGCGCGTGATCGCGTTCGGCGCGCGCGCGCTGGAAGCGGACGCAAAACCCAAATACATCAACACGGGAGACACCGCGCTCTTTTCCAAGGGCCATCTGCTCTACAATTTCGCGACCGCGCGTCCAGCTGCGATCAAGGCGCAGACCGTGGTCGTTGTCGAAGGCTATATGGACGTCATCGCGCTGGTGCGCGCGGGGTTCGACTATGCGGTGGCACCGCTCGGCACCGCGCTGACCGAGGACCAGTTGATGCTGCTATGGCGCACCGCGCCGGAACCGGCGCTGGCGTTCGACGGAGATGAGGCAGGCCTTCGCGCCGCGCATCGTGCCGCACGGCTGTCGTTGCCGCTGCTGCGTCCCGGCTATTCGCTGCGCTTCGTGTTCGTGCCGTCTGGCGAAGACCCCGACAGTCTCATTGCGAAACAGGGTGCGGGCGCGATGAAAAAACTTCTCGACGAGGCGCTGCCGCTGTCGAAGGTGTTGTGGCGCGCGGAGACGGAAGGAAAAGATTTCTCCACGCCCGAACGCCGCGCCGGTCTGGAGCGCGCACTCGGCGAGATCGTCTCGCTGATCGGCGACACCACCATCGCCGATTACTACAAGCGCGACTTCGACCAGCTCGTCTTCGACAATTTCAAGCGGCGTCCCGCGGCCCCCCCACGCACTGCCTCGCGCAACGACCGCAACCAGTGGCGCGGCCGGGACAATCGCGGCGGCCGGTTCCCGCAGCCGATCGAGGGTGCGTCCGCCGCGCTGAAGGCCAGTCTGCTCGGCCGCTCCGGCAAGGGCGCCGCGCGTCAGGTCAAGGAAGCAGAAATCGCCCAATTGGTGCTGAAAGATCCTGAAATCGTCGAAAAACATGGCGAAATCCTCGCAGAACTGCCCTTTTCCGATCGTTCGCTTGACTCCTTGCGCCACGAACTTTTAAACCTCGCCGCCTCCGGCTTCCGGCTTGAAAATCCGGGTCTGGAGAACCATCTCGTCCGTAAGGGAATGGCCGATCTCCTCGCACGTTTGGGGGCCGATAGGCATTCTGACCCTGCGGAAACTTCTTCTGGGGGGTCCGAAGCCGATGATATTGAGGCCCGATTCCTCCGTGCCGCCGCCCAACTCCGGGACCTGGCGGAACTCGAGCCTGAGCGGCAGCGTGCCGCCGAGCGGCTCAAAGCCGAGGCAAGCGAAGAAAGCTGGGACGAATACCGCCGGCTTCGAGGCCTGCCGCACGATTGAGGCGTTGCCTCTCGACATTAGATAGAGACACATGCGTGCCCGGCATCGTCCGGCATGCTTTTGGGAATGACATACGTGGCAAGCAAGACGGCGAAAGACACCAAGAAGCACGCAAAAGCCAAGGCACCGGCGAAGAAGCCGGTCGCGGCCAAGGCGGCCACCTCCAAGAAGACGGAGAGCAAGAGCAAGCCTGCGCCCAAATCCGCCGCCAAAGCTGCCGTCAAGCCTGCTGCCAAGCCCGCCGCGAAAGCGACCGCCGCCAAGGCGACGGCTGCGAAGGCGCCTGCGAAGACCACCGCGCCCGCCGCAAAGACTGCCAAGATCGATCCGAAGGTTGCAGCCAAGCTGAAGGCTGCTGCCGAAGCCGCCGCCGCGAAGAAACCGGTCGCGCCGGTTCCGCAGAAGGTCGTCGGCAAGATCCTGCCGAAGAAACCCGGCGAGAGCGAAGCCCCGGGCGACGCGGATTCGCCGCTCCTGGATATGTCCGATGTCGGCGTTCGCAAGATGATCGCGAAGGCCAAGACCCGCGGCTACGTCACCTATGACGAACTCAACAAAGTCCTGCCGTCGGAGAAGACGTCGTCCGAGCAGATCGAAGATACGATGTCGATGCTCAACGAAATGGGCATCAACGTCATCGAGAGCGAAGAGCAGGAAGAGGGCGCCGACGGCGAGAACCTTCCCGCCACCGCCGAGGGCGGCAAGGAAGTCACCACCACCACCGGCAAGGCGGCCGAGCAATATGACCGGACTGACGATCCGGTGCGCATGTACCTGCGCGAGATGGGCAGCGTCGAGCTGCTGTCGCGCGAAGGCGAAATCGCGATCGCCAAGCGCATCGAGGCCGGCCGCGAGCTGATGATCGGCGCGCTTTGCGAGTCGCCGTTGACGTTCGAAGCGCTCACCGTTTGGCGCGACGAATTGAACGAAGGCAAAGTTCTTCTTCGCGACATCATCGATCTGGAAGCGACGTATGGCGCCGGCCCCGAAGGCCAGGCTGCTGCTGCCGCCGCCGCCGTTGCTGCCGCGAATGCCGTTGGCCCGGACGGCAAGCCGCTGCCCCCGCCGATGCACATCCCCGGCGTGAACAATGGCGCGCCGTCGCCGTTTGAGGCCAAGAAGCCCGTACCGCCGCCCCCGCCGCCGAAGCCGGCCGCGAAAGAAGGCGAAGAGGTCGACCCCGCAGAAGCCGCCGCCGCCGCCGATGCCGCGAACGAGGCCGACGATTTCGAGGACGAGGGCAATCTGCCGCTTTCCGCGATGGAAGCAGCACTCAAGCCGCAGGTTCTGGAGACGCTCGACAACATCGCGAACCTCTACAAGAAACTCGGCAAGCTGCAGGACGCGTCGGTGGAAGCCGCGCTCGGCGCCGAAGATCTTTCGACCAGCCAGGAGCGCCGCTTCAAGAAGCTGCGCAATGAGACCGTCGATCTGGTCAAGGGCCTCAAGCTCAACAACAACCGCATCGAAGCGCTTGTCGATCAGATGTACGGCATCAACCGCCGTCTCGTGTCGCTCGAAGGCAAGCTGCTGCGCCTTGCCGAAGCGCATGGCGTCGATCGCGCCGACTTTTTGAAAGAGCATTTCGGCAACGAGCTCGACCCGAACTGGGCGCGCCGCGTCGGCCGTCTGTCGCGCACGGGCTGGAAGGATTTCGTCGCCGATGAGCGCGACAAGGTCCATGGCCTGCGCGATGAAATCCAGACGCTGGCGCAGGAGATGCGCACATCCATCGTCGAATACCGCCGCATCGTGCAGACGGTGCAGAAGGGTGAGCGCGAGTCCGGCGTCGCGAAGAAGGAAATGATCGAGGCGAACCTTCGCCTCGTGATCTCCATCGCCAAGAAATACACCAACCGCGGCCTGCAGTTCCTGGACCTGATCCAGGAAGGCAACATCGGTCTGATGAAGGCGGTCGACAAATTCGAATACCGCCGCGGCTACAAATTCTCGACCTATGCGACGTGGTGGATCCGTCAGGCGATCACACGCTCCATCGCCGACCAGGCGCGCACCATCCGCATTCCGGTGCATATGATCGAGACGATCAACAAGCTGGTGCGCACCTCGCGCCAGATGCTGCACGAGATCGGCCGCGAGCCGACGCCGGAAGAGCTGGCCGAACGTCTCGCCATGCCGCTGGAGAAGGTGCGCAAGGTCCTCAAGATCGCCAAGGAGCCGATCTCTCTCGAAACGCCCATCGGCGACGAGGAAGATTCGCATCTCGGCGATTTCATCGAGGACAAGAACGCGATCCTGCCCATCGACGCGGCGATCCAGGCGAATCTGCGCGAGACGACGACGCGCGTGCTCGCCACGCTCACACCGCGCGAGGAGCGCGTCCTGCGCATGCGCTTCGGCATCGGCATGAACACCGACCACACGCTGGAAGAAGTGGGTCAGCAGTTCAGCGTGACGCGCGAACGCATTCGCCAGATCGAAGCCAAGGCGCTGCGCAAGCTCAAGCATCCGAGCCGGTCGCGCAAACTGCGGTCGTTCCTGGACAACTGATCTTTACGGGGGTGCGGGGGCTATTTGCGGTCGCGGCTCTTCGGGGCCGCGCACGTCCGTTTCAATCCGTTATCGCTCCGCTGAAAGGAGCCACGCCCATGGCTGAACGCGCAAAATTTCCCGAAGGCCCGGTAAAGCCCGCGCCGTCCATCTGGAAATACCCCAGCGAAGACGAAACCTACATCCGCCGCCTCGGCAGCGCGACGCTGTCCCTATGGGCCGGCTTCCCGCCGGAGCTGCAGGCGAAAATTCTCGCCGAAGCGGGCCAAGTCTGGGACCGCGAGTACAACGTCCCTAACCTGCCAGCGAAGTTGCAGACGTTTGTGAAACGTAGGCGGTAGGGCCGTTGGATAGCGCAGCCATCGGGGTTATGCTGCGAGCATGACGGTCAAGTCGCAAACGATTGAAGTGGATGCGGAGACAGCGGCGCTGTTGGAAAGCCGCGCGGCCGAACGCGGCGTGAGCGTTTCCCAGCTTGTCTCGGAGCTCGTGCCGCTTGCCGCCGATGCCGGCACGATCGCGGAGCTCGACCGTCGCTGGGCTGCGATCGAAGGCGGCGAGCAGACCGTTCCGCATGATGATGTGACCCACTGGTTGAAAACCTGGGGCACGCCAAGCTTCAAACCCTGGACCCAACCTTGAAGATCGAATAGTCGGCGGCCGCACTCGCCGATCTCGACCGTTTCGCAAATTTCCTCCAGACCGACTTTCCCAATCTCGCCGATGTGGTCGCGCGGGAGATCATCGCGAAAGCTGACGAGATTGCCGACAACCTTTTCGGGATTGTCGCCCCAGCCACGGAATACTTCTTTCACGCGCGCGAAATAAAAGTATTCCGTCCGCTCTCTATCTAAGCTTCGATTTTGGTCATTGTATGGGTGGCGAGCCAGTACAATGTATTTTTTACTGGCACCGGCGGCGAAGACCGTGGCGTCAGGAAAGGATTCTCCCGCGCACCCCTCGTCAGGCCCGTTTGGACAACGGAACAGAAGCATCTCGTCGGGATTTTCGAAGTAAGTCAGGTAGAACGGTCCAGCGACATGGGTCGTGGTTCGTCCGCAGCCACTTAATAAGAGGGCGAACAAGAAGATGGCGACCGCTCGCCTTCGATCCCTTCCGATCTGGCTCGATTCAGTCTATCCTAGGTAGATGACAAAGTTACTCGAAAAAAGCTGTCGAAGAAGTCCGCAAGCTGCCAACCGGCAGCCAGGACGAGATCGCGCGCGCCATGTTGCAGCTTGCGTCGCAGGACGGTCAGCCGGAGGCGATCGATCCGCGCGATCTGCCGGCAGTCCTGAACGGTCTGGCGCAGGCGAAACGCCGCGAGTTTGCTACCGATGCTGAGGTGGACGCTGCGTTTCGCTGCTTCGGGTGAAGAGGTGCCGATTCACAAACGAGCGTCGACATGCTATTGTTGGAAATATGAGCAAGACCAATATTGCCGGCCGCAAAGCCAGCACTGGCAGCTTCGTTCTCGGTCGCGAGAGCTTTAGCAAGATCAGCGCCGTGGAAGGTCTTGTGATGCCGAAATCCATGCGTGGAGAGTTCCAGGCGCTGGACTTGCAGAATGCGTCCGCGCGCAAGCGTCGCGAAACGCTTTCCGGGAAATACGGGAAATAGCGCCCCGCGATGTATGACATCGCGGATGACTTCTATTGCTACCCAAGCTCAACGGTTCTGAAAAACATTCCCGGACTTCGCTCGCAGCGCGCGTTGAAAACATACGAAATCGCGATGACGGCGCAGCGGGCGGAAGAACCGCTTCCCGCGGGGCGGCTGAGTGTGGCGCACTACCGTGCCATTCACCGGCACCTGTTTCAGGACGTCTTTCGCTGGGCCGGAGATTTTCGCCGCGTGCGCATCGCACGGGAAGGCAGTATGTTCTGCTATCCTGAAAATATCGCGCGCGAAATGCGCTATCTGTTCATGACACTACGGGCGCATGATGGCTTACGTGGGCTCTCTCGCGAAGACTTTGCGCCCGCGCTCGCTCGTTTCCTCGCGGAGCTGAATGCCATCCATCCTTTTCGCGACGGCAACGGCAGAGCACAGTTGGCATTCGCCGCTCTTTTGGCGGATCGCGCCGGTCATGCGCTGGATTTCACGAAGCTGCAGCCACGGAAATTCCTCGGTGCCATGATCGATAGCTTTCAGGGCGACGAGAAGAATCTGGAAACGCAAATTCTGCGGCTGACTGCGAATGGATAGAAGCGCTGTATAACCTCATGCGCCGCTTTCGCCTTGAAGGAGCATCGCAGCCTTCCCATCTCTCGCCGTTGCCGAACGGAGGACCAAACGTGCGGTATTCTGTACAGAATTGCTGTACGCTGGAGACCGAAGTCGGGAAGACCGCGGCATGCGGAGGTTGAACCCAAATTTTTCACGGACCCCCTCCAACGTGTATCTATAAGGGGGAGGGGTGCGAAATTGTGGGGAACAATTCCGTTGCTCTTGAACGGCCTCCCACGATGCAGAAATGTTGCGCGAAGGGCGTCGCCCGTATGCTGCGGCAATGATCTTGCGTGGAGCGGCGTTTGGGGCTACTTGCACGCCACACCGACCTTGAGAAAGACGACCGACCGACCATGAAGGGTTCCGATCCGAACAAATTTGGCGACCGCATGAGCGATGCCGCGAAAGCGCGCGCCGCGATGCTGGAGAAAGCGCGCGCGAAGCTCGCGGCGCTGAACGAGACCAAGCCCGAGCGCGATGCCGAGCGCGCCAAGATCGCCGCCGACCGCGCCAAGCGCGAAGAGCAGCGCAAGATCGAAAAGGAAGCGCGCGCCAAGCGCGAGGCCGAAGAGCGCGCCGCCGCCGAAGCTGCCCGCATCGAAGCCGAACGGGCCGCGGAAGAAGAGCGCAACCGCGCCGCCAACGAGGAACGCGAAAAGCTCGCCCGCCTGCTCACCGAGCAGAAGGCGGCGCGCGACGCCCGCTACGCCGCCCGCAAGCAACGCTCCGGCAAGCGCTAGCGCTTTCGCTTAAGCCGCGCGCGATAACGCGCGATCAGGTCTGCGTCGCGGCCGTCAGGGCTTGACGGGTGCCGCGGCGCGCGGCGGATCGCCGACCACGGTGACGCTCTTGATCACCACCGGTGCTGCAGGATCCGCATCGGGGAACGGTCCCTGGCCGCCATTGAGCGGTACCCGCGAAATCGTGTCGACGACGCTCATGCCTTCGACAACTTTCCCGAACACGGCATAACCGGTCGTGTTCGGTGCTTTGCCTTCCGTGGGATCGAGGCTCGAATTGTCCGACAGATTGATGAAGAACTCCGCCGTGGCACTTGCCGGATTGTCGCTGCGCGCCATCGACAACGTGCCGCGCAGATTGAGAAGGCCGTTCGCGGATTCGAGCGGAATGGGCGGGTTCGTGGGCCTCGCGTTGCCCTTCGCGTCATAGCTGCCCATCTGCAGCACGAAGCCGGGTACGACGCGGTAGATCATGGTGCCGTCGAAATGACCTTCGCGCGCATAGCGCAGGAAATTCGCCACGGTCTTCGGCGCGTGTGCGGCGTCGAGCCCAACATCGATCTCGCCGAGCGAGGTCTGGATATGCACCTCCTGGGCGGCGGCCAATTGCGCGGCCGTGCAGGCGAGAAACAGGCTGGCGGCGAAGGGGAGCAATTTCATCGATGAAGTCCTCGGCGTTGACGATGGAAGTCTATTGCGTGGATGAGGATTTTGGCGATCCTGTGGCCTGCTAGTCGGGATTTAGAATAGTTCAGTCGCGGCGCTGCAGACATAAACGATAGAGTTGGCAGCCCAACCCGCAACAGAAATGCGTTGACCGCGCACCCTCGAACATCGCCGCAACAGTGTCACTCAAAAGTGACTTTTGCACGCCTTGCGGACACGCAACCCGCGCCTTATTTCGGCTTGGCTGCGGTGAGACAGAACTATTACAGTCCGCGAAATTTGCTCGCGCGCGGCGCCCACCTTCATCCTCCCAGGGGAGTTTTCCATGAATCGAGTTCGTAGCTTTTATCTTGGCGCGACCGCGCTGATCGCGCTCGCGGCGAGTTCCGCGGTGACCGTCGATGCCGCCGCGCCCGCGATGGCGGAAAATCCGTTCGCGCAGCCGAGCACGCTGCCGCTGCACGCGCCGCCGTTCGACAAGATCAAGGACACGGACTACCAGCCCGCGCTCGAAGAAGGCATGAAGCAGCAGCTCGCCGAGATCGAGGCGATCGCCGACAGCAAGGCGAAACCGACCTTCGAAAACACCATCGTGGCGATGGAGAAATCGGGCCGCATGCTCGACCGCGTGACGTCCGCGTTCTTCGGCGTCGTGCAGGCCAACACCAACGACACGCTGGACAAGGTGCAGTCCGACGAGGCGCCCAAGCTCGCGGAGCAGGGCGATGCGATCTTCCTGAACGACAAGCTCTTCAAGCGCGTGAAAGCGGTTTACGACGCGCGCGACTCGCTGAAGCTCGATCCGGAGTCGATGCAGCTTCTGAAGGTCTATTATTTCCAGTTTATCCATGCCGGCGCCAATCTCTCGGACGCAGACAAGGCAAAACTGCGCGAACTGAACAAGCAGGACGCGACGCTGCAGACCGATTTCCAGCAGAAGCTGATCGCCGCCTCGAAAGCCGCCGCGTTCATCACGGACAACAAGGCCGATCTCGCCGGCCTGAGCGACGCGGAAATCGCCGCCGCCGCCAAGGGCGCGGAAGACCGCAAGATGCCTGGCAAATATGTCATTCCGCAGCAGAACACGACGCAGCAGCCGGTTCTGGCGGAACTGACCAACCGCGATGTCCGCGAGAAGATCTTCAACAATTCCTGGACGCGCGCGGAAAAAGGCGACGCCAACGACACGCGTGCCGACATTCAGCAGCTCGCGCAGCTGCGCGCGCAGAAGGCGAAGCTGCTCGGCTATCCGAATTGGGCCGCCTATGTCCTCTACGACCAGATGGCGAAGACGCCGGAAGCCGTGCAGAAATTCATCAGCGATCTGGTGCCCGCAACCGCGGCCAAGGCCGCGGATGAGGGCAAGGAAATCCAGGCGATGATCGACAAGTCCGGCAAGCATTTCGATCTCAAGCCGTGGGATTGGGAGATGTATTCGGAAAAGGTCCGTAAGGCCAAATACGATCTCGACCAGAACGAGCTGAAGCCGTATTTCGAACTCAACAAGGTGCTGCAGGACGGCGTGTTCTATGCCGCCACCCAGCTCTACGGCATCACCTTCAAGGAACGTCACGACATCCCGGTGTATCAGCCGGATGTGCGCGTGTTCGACGTCTTCGACAAGGACGGTTCGCAGCTCGGCATGATCTATTTCGATTACTACAAGCGCGACAACAAGGCGGGCGGCGCGTGGATGAGCAACTGGGTGCAGCAGTCGCACCTGCTCGGCACCAAGCCGGTCGTGTACAACGTGGCGAACTTCACCAAGCCCGCGGAGGGTCAGCCCGCGCTCATCAGCTTCGACGACGTGACGACCATGTTCCACGAATTCGGCCACGCGCTGCACGGCCTGTTCGGCAACGGCAACTATCCGACGCTGTCGGGCGCCAACACCGCGCGCGACTGGGTCGAATTCCCCTCGCAGTTCAACGAGCATTGGGCACTCTATCCCGACGTGCTGAAGCACTATGCGGTCAACTACAAGACAGGCGAGGTCATCCCGCAGGCGCTGGTCGACAAGATCAAGAAATCGTCCACCTGGGGCCAGGGCTACGATCTCGGCGAATTGCTCGCCGCATCCGATCTCGACATGCAGTGGCATGCGCTGACGGCCGATATGCCCAAGCAGGACGTCGACGCATTCGAAGCCAAGGCGCTCGCCGACACGCACACCGACTTCCCGAACGTGCCGACGCGCTATCGTTCCAGCTACTTCCTGCACATCTGGGCGAACGGCTATGCGGCCGGCTACTACGCTTACCAGTGGACGGTGATGCTGGATGACGATGCGTATGCGTGGTTCGACACGAACGGCGGCCTCACGCGTGCGAACGGTCAGCGCTTCCGCGACATGATCCTGTCAAAGGGCCGCACGGAAGATTATGGCGACATGTTCCGCGCGTTCTACGGCAAGGATCCGGATACGGGCCCGATGCTTGAACACCGCGGTCTGGCGGCGCCGAAGTAATCGGCTTTCGCTGAAACAAAAGGCCCTCCGATGCGAAAGCGCCGGAGGGTTTTGCGTTTTCGACGTAGCGTTGCGCTCTGTTTTCCGATGCCGAATGGCGTCAGCCCTAGCTCGACGGGTGCGGCGCCGCGGCAGTCACGGTTCCCGCCTTCGCCAGCGCGTCCTTCAGTGGTCCAAGCCAAGGCTCGAAGTTGCGCCATTGCGCAACGGCCTCACGGTAAATCGGCCGTCGGACCTGCTCGCCGCTGGGCGTGGCAACAGCCCTGCCGGTCTCCCAGAACCTCAGGCAGCTCTCTTCGAACGGCAGTCCGCAATATGCCAGCAAGCGGCGGATTTCGTTTTCCGTGTCTTCGACCAGGCGTTCGTAAGAGAGAAAATGAATGTGCCCCGGCATCACCGTCTCGTAGCGGGCCATCATGCTGGCATACTGCGCATAGTGGTGAGCAAGACTCAGAAATCCGTAGGGAAATTGCGAGTTGATCTCGAGTTGTAGTTTGTACATGGCAAAACAAGCCGCCATCGGATCGCGCCGGACATCCACGATTTTCGCATGCGGCAGGATCAAGCGAATGAATCCGGCCTCCCGCCAGTTCGACGGCTGTTTGTCGATAAAGTATGGACGCGTCGTCCTGCGATAGGCTTCGCTTTCCTCCAGATAATCGGCGCCCAAGCCGATCAATTCAGAAGCGTTCAGTTCCAGCACGCATTCCGGATAGCCGTCAGGGTTCGAAATGAATCGACTGAGCGATAGCCTCCGCACCATGTTGCCGAGCACCGGCAATTCCATGGTGCCTTCGACGAGACTGTGGCTCGCGAGAATTTGCTCGACGAGTGTCGAACCGGCACGCGGCATGCCGACAATGAAAATCGGCGTGTTGGGAGGTTTTTCCGCAGGTACGGTGTCCGCAAGCAAGGGTGCCGAAAACACGGCGCACCGCCGGTTCAACTCATCTGCTTCCTTTGCCGGATCATAGGTCCGATCGCAGTTAGCCGCGACAATCTGTGACAACGCGACGCCGGCTTCATAGGCGGCAAAGCTCTCGGAAAAGTCTCGCGTTTGCTCCAGCGCCTGACCCAGCGTGTATTGAAGCGTTCTGCGATTCTCCAGGTCGAGGTTGCCATCGCGCAGAAGCGCGCGCATCGCTACGATGTCGTTCGCCGTAAGATAGTCGCCGCGCAGTTCTCTTAAGCCTCCATAAGCCTCGGCCATGTCCGGTTTCAGCGCGAGGCAAGCGCGATATTCCCGTGCGCTGTCCTCCCGCCGCCCCGCAATGTAGAGGCTCCGCGCGTAAACCCGTCGAACGTGTGCGTTCGCGGGCCGCGCGCGCATCACCTCTTCGATGATCGGAATGGCCGAAGCAAAGTCGCCGACAGCGCACAAAGCATTTGCGTGGAGCGCCCGGTATTCGACGTTTGCCGGCGCACGGATAATCAGCCGCCCGGTTTCGGCGACGGCCCGCGTATTCTCATCCATGCTCAACAACAAGCCCGCGAGATCCGCGCGAACGTTGTCATAATCCGGAGCCAGAGCCAGCGCCCGCTCGAACAACGCGCGCGCCGTTATCAGATAGCCATCTTGCTGCTCGAGGCGCGCCAGCAGACGCATGGCGACTGCGTCGGCTTCATGACGGCGCAAATGATCGCGTAGCTCTTTCAGTTGCTCAGGCGGCGTTTCCAACGTCTTGACGCGCTCCAACAGCGCGCGTTCCGCGGATGCGATTTCTGCCGGCGTACGGCTGTCCGAAGCCGCCGGCCACACCGCTGAACCGAGGGCGGCTGTGGATATCGCATCGCTCGCCTCATTGTCTTTTTTGGCGAGGCGCAGCAGTTCTGCGAGTTTTTTCCAAGCTGGCGCGTGGTCAGGGGCCTGGACGGTAACGTCGCCAAGCACCTTGGTGGCTTCGCCATGAAAACCCATGGCGATCAAGGTGAGCGCCCGCTCGTAAAGCTGCCCGGGTGGCGTTGCCGGGACCGGGTTCGATGCGCCGGCCGATCGCTGGACATGCGAAGCCGTCTCTAACGAGATCCGTGTCATACTGTGTTCCAAGTACGCGGTCGAAAGCAGTCTACGCCAGGTCCCCCAGCGACGCCTTCAGCTCACCGAGCCAAGGTTCGAAATTCTTCCACTGTTCCAGCGCACCGCGGTATATCGGCTTGCGGACCTGTTCCGCCGATGGCGTTAGCACGCCGCGTTCGGTTTCCCAGAATCGCAGGCAGCTTTCCTCGAACGGTAGCCCGCAATAGGCGAGTATGCGGCGGATTTCGGCTTCGGTATCGTCGACAAGGTTTTCGTAGGCGACACGCAGGATGGCGCCGGGCATGACGCTATCCAGATAGTCCATGTAGTCCACATAGCCGCGATAATACCGTCCCAGATGCGTTAGATTGTAACTGAAGGAGGCGTCGGGTGGGAGCATCTGCTTGAACATGCCAAAGCAGGCCGCCATCGGCGCGCGGCGAATATCGATAAATTTGGCCTGCGGTAAAATGAGATGAAGAAACGGCGCGTCCACCCAGTTCCACGGGCGCTTGTCGATCACGTATGGCAGTGTGCCGCTTCGGAATTTGGCAATACCGTTCAGCACATCCATACCGATTTGATCGAGCTCGGCACGTGAATATTCCAGCACTCTCTCCGGGTAGACATCCGGCGCGACGAGCAGGCGGCTGTGGGCGATACGCCTGGTGACATCCGTGACCACGGGAAGTTCACGCGTTCCTTCGACCTGGCTATGGCTGGCCAGGATCTGCTCAACCAGCGTAGAGCCGGCACGCGGCATGCCCAACACGAAGATCGGCGTGGTGCCGGGCATGGCGGACGGGATTGCAGCGCGGGCGGCAAACGCGTCGGCGGTAAACGTGCGTCGCATGCTATCCAGGCCATGCGCATACGCGACCGGATCATGGGCCTGGTGCGTACCTTGCACGATTTCGCCACTTACCCTGGCAGCAAATTCATAGGCCTCGAAGGCGGCTTCGTAGTCGCCCATGTCTTCCAGCGTCTGGGCCAGCGCGTAGGACATAGCCCTTCGGCTGGTAATCATCGGAACACCGGCCGCCAGACGTTTCCTCATCTCGGCGACATCATCTCTGGTCAGATGGTTGGCTCTGAGTTCTTTCAGGCCATGATAAGCGACACCGGCGTTCGGGTAATACGAAAGCAAGGTCCGGAATGTTCGCGCCGCTTCGTCGCGGTTGCCGAGGGTTTTCATCAGCCCCCCATACGATCGCAGCAGTCCCAGATGTCTGGGTTTCTCCTGCAGCAGCTGATCGAAAATCGTCTTTGCTTCCTCGAAGCGTTCGATTTGTGCCGCGGAGTCGGCCCGCAGCAACCGGTATTCGAAATTGTCCGGCTCAATGGCCAGAAGATGCGCGCATTCGTGATAGGCCGCTATATGGTCTCGCCGGTCCGCCAGTACGCCGACGCTGGCTGCCCGCGCGCCAAGATAGGCAGGTGATAGTTCCAGCGCGCGCAGGAGCAGGTTGCCCGCCTTGATCGGATCGCCGGCCCAATTCTCTTGTTCGGCCAGATACCGTAACGCGGCAACGTCCAAAGGATTTTCCACAAGCTTGTCGCGCAACCATTCTGCGCGCGTGCCCTCGGGAATCTCCATGAGTTGGTCCTGGAGTTCCTCGTCCAGGCGCCGCAGTTCGGCGGCGTCCTGCTCTCCGCGCGCGAGCGGCCACACGTTGGCGGGCGCGGCGGCTGCGCGTGTTTCGGCCTGCGCGGCCTCCGCGTCGCGGGCGGCATGGCGCAGTAGTGCGGCATAGTCCCGCCAAGCGTTGGCGTGATCAGGGGCAAGGCGTGTAACGTTCCGCATGATCCGGAGTGCGTTCTCGTAATCGCCGATGACCATTCTGGTGCGGCCGCGCTCATAAATAAACGCGATCTGGGCTGGCGTTCTGGCGACCGACATGGCTTGCGCGGCAGGGAGCCCTGACTGCGCGGCGCGAAACGATTTGACCAGATCGGCGCCCGTGTATCGACCGACGCGGGGATTCGTCTCTTCGGTCACTGTTCTCTGACTTCCTCTAGAGTTATTCGCGCCTTGGCGGACTTCGTCCGCAACCCAGTATAATGCGCTACTTGGCCGGAGGCTCGATAATCTGCCACTCAAAGCTCGCCACGCGAGCGGGTTTCAGTATCAGCTTCAGCTTGCCCTCGATTTTCACCGTCTGACCCGGAAACACCTTGGCATAGGCCTGTTGCATGCCCGTGATGGCATCGCTTATGGCCCCTTCGCGTACGCGCTCGTCCGGTTTCAAGTCGATGGCTTTTTCCAATTGTTTGTCGCTGAGCGCCTTGTTGCCCGAGAAGGTTTGGCCACCGAACTTCCAACGGCCCTGATATGGAAGCCGGCTGAACGCATCGATGTGTTGAATGTCCCAGACGACCCAAACGCAGTGGTCGGGGCCCGCGCGTTGCACAAGACCGGTCGTGACCTCGGCGAAATGGACATGCAAAGCGATCAGCGCCTTTTTGATCTTGTCCGTGTCGGCCTTTACTTGGGCGTCGGAGATGGAGTCGCCTTGATGCTCCGGCAAGGTCGCGACGAGCGCGTCTTCGTCGATATGTTTCGACCCGCCTATTGAAAAACCGATCAAATGAAATGACTCGCCCGGCTTCAAGGGCGGGAAGTCCTTGGCGTCGTTCTTGTCATCGTCATTCGCGGCATTCGATGGCGATTTGGCCGGAGCCGCATCGTCCATAGGGGCACAGGATGGCGCGACGCTTTTGGGTACGGCTGTGGCTGCCGAAGAAGTTGCCGGCGCAACCGCGGCAAACAACAGCATCGCAAGAAAGCTGTTACGCGTTCGCGAGGTCACCAAGCGACTCCTTCAGATCACCAAGCCAAGGCTCGAAATTCTTCCACTGTTCCAGTGCGCCGCGGTAAATCGGCTTGCGGACCTGTTCCGCCGATGGCGTCAGCACGGCGCGGTCGGTTTCCCAGAAGCGTAGGCAGCGTTCATCGAAGGGCAGCCCGCAATAGTCCAGCATGCGGCGGATTTCCGCTTCGGTGTTGTCTATCAGGTCTTCGTAGCGGACGCGCAGTACACGCCCGGGCATGATGCTATCCAGATAATCCATATAGCCCACATAGTTGCGGTAGTAGCGGCCCAGGTGCGTTAGATCGTAGCTGAACGCCGCATCCCACGGCAGCATCTGCTTGTACATGGCGAAACCGGCGGCCATCGGCGCGCGCCGGATATCGATGAATTTGGCCTGCGGCAGCGTAAGCGCCAGAAACGGAATCTCAACCCAGTTCCACGGCCGCTTATCAATAACGTAGGGCAGCGTGGTGTGGCGGAAAACTGCCATGCTGCGCAGAATGTCCTCGCCGAGTGCGTGCAGCTCCTCGCGGCTGTATTCAGGCACGCGCTCCGGATAAACGTCGGGGGCGACAAGCACGCGGCTCATGGCGATGCGCTTTGTCACCGATCCAACCGACGGCAATTCCCGCGTACCCTCCACCTCACGGTGGCTGGCGAGAATCTGCTCTGTAAGCGTGGAGCCGGCGCGCGGCATACCCAAAACGAAAATCGGCGTGGTTGCGGGATTGGCCGGCGGATCTTCCATATGCGCGCTGATCAAGCTCGCAGTATAGGTGCGCCGCATGCGGGCCAAACGTTCCTCGAATTTCTCGGGGTCGTGAGCCAGTTCGTTTCCTGCCACTTCTTCCTTGCAAACCTTGGCGGCAAACGCGTACGCCTCGGCCGCGCCTTCGTATTCCTTCATGCGCTCGAGCGTCTGCGCCAGAGCATAGGCCATGCATTTCCTGTTGGAGAGATCGCGGATGCCGGCCGCCAAATGCCCCATCATGTCGGCGACATCGTCTTCGTTGAGACGATCCGAGCGTAAATCCGACAATCCAAGATAGGCTGGTCCGCTATCCGGACAGAGACGCAGAACGGTGCGGAAGGCGCGCTCGGCCTCCTCGCGCCGGCCCATGGTCTTCATCGTCGCGCCGTACCCGTTCAGAACACCTAGATGTTGCGGGTCGTCCTTCAGCAGGCCTTCATAGAGCGCAACTGCGTCTTCAAACTTCTCCAGTTGCACTGCTGCTTCCGCACGCATCATCCGGAACTCAAAGCTGTCGGGCTTGGCGGCCAACAGGATCGCGGTTTCGCGAAAGGCACTGACCTGATCGCGCTGCTTCAGCAAAAGCCGGACGTAGTCTTCGCGAACGCTCAGATAAGTGGGGGAAAGCTCCAGCACGCGCTCCAGTATCGTCCGGGCGGTGACCAAATCGTCCGCCTTGATTTCTTCATCCGCCAGGTAGCGCATGGCGGCGACATCCAGCGGATGGGCGAACAAATGCTCGCGCAGCCAGCCGGCGCGCTCCTCGTCGGGAATGGCTTCCACGCGTTTGCGCATTTTCTGGTCAAGCCGCACCAGTTTGTCGGCCGCCCGTTCCCCCTTCGCAACCGGCCAGGTGTCCGCCGACGCCTCGGCGGCGCGCGTTTCGGCCTCGTTGGCTGCCGCATCTTTTCCGGCCAGCCGCAGCAAGCCCGCGTAATCGCGCCAGGCGGCGGCATGGCGGGGCGCCAGACTCGTCACCTCTTTCATGGACTCCAGTGCCAGTTCGTGGAAGCTCATGGCCGCGCTCGTGCGCCCGAGTTCATAAAGATCGGCGATGTCTTTTCGCGTTTTCTTGACGGATGTTGCGGATTCCGAACTCTGGGGACGAAACGGGTTTTGCGGATCAAACGCACTATGAGGCTGGCCGACGGGCCCAAGCTGTGTCCGCATCACGGCAAATGGAATGGTTGTCGCCGGTAGCGGCGTCTCTTTCGTCACGTCTCTGACACTCCCGCCGAATGGGCTTCGAGATGTCTGCGTTGACGAAACACCGAAGCTGGTTCTCCCGTTGCGGCCACACTATGCGGCCCGCGCCGCCGGTGCCAGTGGATTGACGTAGGTGCACGCTCCGCGTGCCGAGAGCCAATTCGATTTGGTGGCATTGTGTAAGCCATGGAACCGGTCGTTTGCGAAACCATAAGGTCAAAAAAATGTCGGCGGCCCGGAAAGAAGCGAGCCGCCGACATCATACTAGTTAGAAAACTGGTAGCGAACTATTCGATACCGACGCTGACGTCCAGGTTCAGCGTGCCCTTGTACTTCGTGCTGCCGTTCATGAACTTGCCGGTCAGTGTGGAAACGAAGGTGTCGGTGTTGCCCGCCACGCCCGTCTTGTTCGTCCAGGTATCACCAAGGTAGGAGACCGGGCCGCCGCTGCAGCCGATCGAATACGTCTCGGTCGCAGTGCCGATCTTCGCGTAAACGGACTTCTTCGGAGCGTTGATCTTCATCTTCGGATACGTGCAGGTCGAGCTGTTGCTGTTCCACTTATAGTACGTGCCGGCCAGGTGCGTGTTCTTGGCCGCGTTCGCCGGCTGGTAGGTGTAAACGCCGAACGTATAGGTGATGTGCGTGGCGCCCTGGTTGTGGATCTTGGTCTTGTTGACCGCTTTGCCAGCATGCAACGCCGTAACGTGGAATGCAGGATGGCGATGGTGACCTGCCATGGCAGGAGCAGTTGTCAGCGCGGCAAGCGCCACGCCACCGAGCAGCGTTTTGGTAAGATTGTTCATTGGTACTCCCCTGAGTGGAAAACTGAGCGTATCGACAGACGTGTATCAGTCGACCGACTCTGGCCCCCTAGCGGGCCTTGAAGCGTAAGCAAACCGGAAATTAATCTCCTAGGCAAGTCCGAACGGACTGGTTAATGCGGTTCTTTCTACTCGAATTTCGCGGTAATTGTATCGGTTCATGTCAGGCTTCTACCGTGGCTGGCCAGTTGAGCGGGTTCGCCAAACTTTTCGCCTGATTATGCGCAGACCATCGCAGCTCGATAGAGCCAAAAAGCTTGGCGGCGCCACTGCGGCGCAAAACTATTGCAGTTACGACTTCGAAGACGTGGCATCGCTCTGAAGGGGCGCGGCATTTTCTTCGGCTGCAGCTTCATACCAATGGAATTGCATCCGGCCCGTCCGATCGAAAAGCGCCTTTGCCCAACATTCTGATCGAGAGCCTCGCTCGCTTTGAAACAAAAGCCGTCATACTGTTTCATCAGTATACAGATTAAACAGCATCGCGCGCCTACCCACGCGTAGGTCAAGGCGCGGCGACCCAAAAAATATATTAAGCGTGCTGCTCTACAGACATTCGCCAACTTTAAGAAGCGATCAAGGGAATGCGCATGAGCCGCGAAGGCTCATTCGCCGCATGCGAACCGGCGCCCTCCGATCACAATCAAGTGCTCTGACCATTGGCCTCGGCACTGCGGCGAATTCTCTCACGCCGCGTTTGTAGGCAGGTTTGCGGCGGACAGGGTGTCTCGCTGTCTCACGTCCGTCCTTGTCCGGCAACGTCCGGCAAACAGGCAGAACAGGCTGATTTCCAGCCACAAACTGCAAAGAGGTTCACCGGCGTCGAAGTCGTGATCCGACGCTGTACGTCGAGGTCCGGCCCAATCCGGTCGTCCTTTGTGGAACGGTTTGTGGGCTCAATATGGCAAGACGCATCAATCAACTTTCTGCGCGGCAAGTCGCAACACTCAATAAGCCCCGTCTCCACGGCGATGGAACGGCCTCTAATTGCGGGTAACACCGGAAGCTACCCGGTCGTGGATTTTTCGCTTCATGATCAACGGGCGTGCCCGAGCGATGGGCCTTGGACCGGTCGCCTTAGTCTCTCTAGCGGATGCACGCGATGCGGCGCTCGATCTACGCCGGCGGATCCGCAAGAGTGTCGATCCTCTGGAATCTCAAAGAGCCGAAAGAGAGCGAATTCGTCTAGAGGCAGCGAATGCTCAAACCTTCAAGGATTGCGCAGAAGCTTTTATCGCCTCGCATCGGGTTGGCTGGAGTAACGCGAAGCATGCAGAGCAATGGGTCTCGACATTGTGTACTTACGTCTATCCGAAGATTGGGGATTTGCCAGTTCAGCAGGTTTGCACAGCGGCGATCATGCGAATTTTGGAGCCTATCTGGTCTTTGAAGCCCGAAACCGCCAAACGAGTTCAGGGTCGCATCGAGAACGTCATGGATTGGGCGACCGCCAGGAAATTTAGAACTGGAGATAACCCCGCGCGCTGGAATGGGCATCTAGCGATGTTGCTGCCAGCACGGTCAAACGTACGGAGGGTCCAACATCACCCAGCTCTTCCCTACGCAGACATCGCGGCATTTACGCACCTGAGTTTCTTCCTGCATGTTTGGGGGTCCGGGGGATTTTGGCAAATGGCTCACACGCTGCTCAGCGGACAATGAAAGCGCATGCCATTTGCCGCCGTCTTGGACAAAAGAGATCGTCCGAGTTTGGATGATAGAGCGCGTGGTGGTCTTGCTGTTCATCGTGACGTTCTGATTTAAGGTATGCGACGTCTTGGCTGCGGCTATTGTTGCGGCTTTCACGACGGCGCAATCGTCAGCCAGCGCCGCACTCGCCATCGCGGTCGCGATGAGGGCCCGCGTTGTTGCGGTCATCCAATTCATTTATGCCCCCTTTCAATCAGGTCAGAAGTGTTGTCTCCCCAGAAGTGCCAATTCTCGCAGATCACAAATTCTCGGTCTCGCTTCACGCATAGCCGCGCATCAATAGCGTTAGATCGGCCTGTCGATGCACGCCAACTTTTTCAAAAATGGAGCGAAGCTGGTTGCGCACTGTATGCCGCGAGAGCGAGAACATTCGGGCGGCATCATTAAGTCTTCCGCCGCATGCCAAATGAGCGGCGAGTTTTTCTTCGGCCTGCGTCAGCCCGAAAAATCGCATCAGTTGCCGCATTCGCCACGTGTCCGCGGCTTTGAAAAGCTCGCGGATGGACAACAGGAATATCGGAGAATCCCGATCCTGCGGATTATGCAAGACAGCGATCGCTACAATGCGCCGCGGCTCCCCATCCTCGCCGTTCAGGACCAGCGTCAACTCTTCGCAGGACGAAGGCCGGGTTGGGGCCCCCGTCAGGAAATCCCGGAATTTTCGCGCTATCGCACCATTGAGAAACATGACGTGGCCTTCTGCAGCAACGGCCATCTGTTTGCTTGCGTGCAAACTCCTCCGCGCGGGTTCGCTGCAACACAGGATTTTTGCATTGCGGTCCAGCACGATTATTTCAAGTCCGAGCCGGTCGAACACATAAGCGGCCGGAAAGTCATCATAGGCTGGGCCGCCGATTGGGTCAGAATGGGACGCGCGCAACATCGCTCGCGCTGCGAGCGGAGCATCGATATCCGAAATGTGCATTGTCACGAGAACCCTCCCGGTTTCGTGTTAAGGGTTAGGTGCGCGTGCAAGTTTGTCGTTGCCGGAATTCCGGTATTTTTCTGGAAAAGTTATTCCCGCGGAGGCGAGTCCGCTAAGCCTATGCAAGAAAAGGAAAAAGCGTCTTATTTTTTTGGGGGGTTTGAACTCCAGCCGGACGAAAGACGGCTGGTTCAAGGACACGATATCGTCCCGCTGACGCCCAAGGCGTTCGAGATTCTACTCCTGTTCGTCGAAAATGCCGGTCACATGATGACCAAAGATGTGCTGATGGCGGCCATCTGGCCGGGCAGCTTCGTCACCGAATCGAATCTCACCAAGCACATCTGGACCCTTCGCCGCGCGCTCGGCGAAAGCGACGACGGCGACCGCTTCATCGAGACCGTGCCCAAGGTCGGCTACCGTTTCGTCGCGCCAGTGAGCCGCTCAGCCATTGCGCCGTCCACGAGCACAAAGCTGCCGCCTGCAGAGCCTGAGGTTGAGGTAGTGCAATCGAAGCCGGGCCGATTCGGCCCCCTGGTTATCGGCGCCGTGATCGCCGCCGTCGTGCTGGGCAGCGCGACCTGGTGGTTCGGGGGCGGTCGCCCTGTGCTGCCCCACAATCCATCCGGCCGAACCATCGCCATCCTCCAATTCGACAATCTGTCGAAGAACAGCAAGGACGCCTGGATCGGTCCGGCGTTCACGGAAATGCTATCCAACGAGCTTGGGCAGGATCGCGGGCTGCATCTCCTTCCAGACGAGTTCGTCCGCTCCGCGTCGCATTATTCGGACCAGCCGCATATCGGTGGCCTGGGCCCCGACAGCCTCACAGATCTGCGTCGCGAGCTTGCGGTCGACTATGTCGTGACCGGCAGTTACCTCGCTTCTGAGAAGGCCAGTGATCCGCCGATTAGACTGGACCTGTCGTTACAAAATGCGCGCACAGGCGAACCGGTCGTTGTCTTTTCAAAATCCGGCTCGGTGCGGGATTTGTCCGATCTTGTGACTGAGGTCGGGGTCGAGCTCCGCAAGGACCTAAAACTCGCGCCGCAAAGCCCGCAAAATCTCCGGCTTGCGCAGAATGCGCGTCCACCGAATGCGGACCTCATGCGGCGCATTGGCTTCGCGCTGGATGCGCTTCATCGCTATGACTTCGTGCGTGCAAAAAGCGAACTTCTCCAGGCAATCGTGGAGGCGCCAGATTACGCGCCAAGCTATGCCTATCTTGCGCAGGCATGGTCGGCGCTAGGTTATGAGCAAAAGGCGCTGGCCGCTGCGAAACAAGCCGCAGCTCGCGCCGCAAACCTTCCCGGGGCGATGCGCCTCGAAATCGAAGCGCAGAGTTACAAGGCACAATATCTCTGGCCCAAAGCAATCAAGACGCTTCAGCAGCTGGTTTCTCTTCAGCCCGAAAATCCTGAACCGCAATTCGAACTCGTGAGCGTGCTTCTCTCTGCTGGTCAACCGTTCAGCGCATTGAAAGCGCTGGAAAACATTCGCCAACAATCCCCCTCGATCGCGGACGATCCGCGATTCGAGTTGGCAGCTGCGAAGATCGCATCGGCCCAGGACAACATCACGGCCTCGACGGCACACGCGAGACGGGCGCTGGACCTAGCAAAGGCGCGAGGTGCCGTCGGTCTTCAGGCGGATTCAGAAGTTGAGCTCGGCAACGCGCTCGCCTCCAGCGATCCGAAATCGGCGCTCGAGATGCTAAATCACGCCCTTGCCGATTATCGAAAGGCTGGAAACCCCGAAGGTGAAGCTGCGACCCACAGAGGTATTGGCATTGCCGTTGCAGATAGCGATTCCAAAAGATCACTTGTGGAATATCAAACCGCTTTGCAACAGTTTCAGGCGCTCGGGGATCAGAACGGAATCGCATCGGCATACGCGGACGTCGGAACGGTGCTGTGGGTGCAAGGCGATCGCGATGGCGCCGAAACTGCTACGAAGAACGTCTTGGATATACGCCGCCAGACTGGCGATATTGCCGGCCAGGCTTGGGCACTCGCCGCTTTGGCGATCGAGCAAGGCGACGATAGTGCTAGCGAAGAAGTCATTGCAGGGTTGCGCGACGCGGCCGCGCTCGACGCACGAATAGGGGCGCACAGCCATCGCGCCTTCTCGCTACTATCGCTCGGTGATTTCTTACGATTGCGCGGGGAATTAACGGAAGCGAAGTCGGTTTGCGCACGAGCACAGGCTGAATATGCCGAGGTGAAGGATGTCTTTAGCAATGCAACCGCCGACTACGAATGTGCGATCATTGCACTGGATATTGGTGATATCGAAGAAGTCGAAAAGGACTTGGCGCACACGCGCCAAGAAGCCGTGAAAATAAAACAGGCTATGACGCTTGGTAATGTAGACACCACCCAGGCGCAGATATGGATGGGTCGCGGCAAATGGCAAGAAGCCGCCAAACTTCTTATTCAAGCGGATCGTGAATTTGGTGCGGGCGGCCTCCAGACGGGGCAATCGACTGCAGAGAGCTTGCTCGCGCTATGCCAATTCACTTTGGGCGACAAACAAAGTGCGGCGACTCTGGCACACGCAAAGGAGCTTCGCAGCAGAATCAACGAGCGGCAGGAGGTCATTCAGAACGACATTGCTTTCGCCGAATTGGAGGGCCAAGCCGGTGATGTTTCGGGTTCAGCCAAACAGCTTGAGGCTCTGGCGGTTGACGCGCGTACCCGTTTTTGGCCCGGCTGGGCTTTGGAGGCCGAACTGGCTGAGTTGCGCGTGCTAAGGCATGGCAGAAATTCAGGCGCCAATGAACTGCGATTGGCAATCGTCAAAGAAGCGAAAGCGAAAGGGTACGGCTGGATACTGGCGCGCACAAACACGATGTAGGAGCTTTATCGCGCTGTTCCGACGAATTTCATCGCCTCGATATTCGTGCCACGCGAGCCGACAAAATTATAAATCCAAACAATGTCGCGTCCGCGCTTGAGTTGGATGCCAGGATAGTCGCCTGCTGTAGCGACGCCGCGCGCGTCGATGAAGTTTCTGCGGTACCACGCTTCGACAGTTTCGATGCCGTCGGGCGTTTCCTGTTTGAAATCGTCGTAATAGTTGCTGTCATAACGCTCGTGTCGAACCAGCAAACTGGAACTCAGTTTGGGATACGTCGGCAATCCATTTTCACCATCGACAAAACTATTGGCTTCGGCACAGACGGACAAAAGCGTCAGCAGCAGCAGCGAACCGATGGAAAATTGAATCCTTTCATACTTCTTTGACATCGCGAGGCTCGTCGCTAGAGGCATGGTGTACTGTTTCGAATACGCCAGCAGAACTTATGGCGCATGACGTAAACGTACTAAACAAAAATACAGCGATATGGCGTGCTTGTGTCATGCCGGCTCACACCGCCCTTTGCATATTGGGCGCGCTCACGGTGCGGCTGCTCGCGCCAAAACAACGGAGATTGTGATGAATTGCAAATTGCTTAAAATCGCTTTGCTCAGCTCTGCTTTGGCGCTGGCGGTGTCGACTCCAATTGCCGCTGCGAACGCGGCTGGATTCAAAGTTCTACATAACTTCGCTGGCGGAATCGGCGATGGCGCGGGTCCGCTGGGCGGAGTAGCCCCGGCGCCGAAGGGTGGGTTCTATGTTGCGACGGACGGGGGCGGATCTGCCAACCTCGGTACACTCACCCTTCTGAACAAGAATGGCACCTCGACAGTCCTGCATTCCTTTACCGGCGGAAGCGACGGCCAAAATGCTGATGGCACGCCCATGCAATGGACGTCCTATGACAACAACATCTACGGGACAACACAGTTTGGCGGCCCGGCCGGTTGCGGGACGATTTACAAATACGTCCCGTCTTCCGGAGCATACGCCCAGGTCCACGCTTTTGGATGCGGAACCGATGGAGCATTTCCGTTCGCTGGGCTTACCGACACCGGTGCCGGTTATCTTCTCGGCACGGGATACAATGGTGGCCCAAGCGACGACGGAACCATTGTTTACGTCACAAACACCGGAGTTTCGGGTTCGTCCTGTTACTTTTCCGGCAGCGATGGGAAAAATCCCTATTCCAGGGTCATCACCGCGAACGGTTCGTCGTATACGGTCACCACAGCGGGCGGAGCCCATGACCTCGGCGTTGTCACTTCATATCCCGGCGAAAGCTGTACTACGAAAATCCTCCATACCTTCGCCGGTGGAAGCAGCGATGGTGCTACGCCTTACGGAGCGCTGCTCGAATACAATAACGCACTCTACGGTACGGCCTCTAAGGGTGGTTCGGCTGGTCTCGGTGTCGTGTTTAGGATGAGCCTCGATGGCAGCAATTACACCGTTCTGCACAGTTTTCAGGGAATCAATCGGAACTCGGATGGCAGCTTCCCGCATTCGGGACTGATGCTGAACCAAATGGACGGGATGCTTTACGGCACGACCATCAACGGTGGAAATTCCACTGATCTCGGTACGGTGTTCAAAATCGATCCAACCACAGGAGTCGAAAAGGTCGTCTATGCTTTTAGTGGTGGAGACGGCGCACACCCTTATGGAGATCTCTATATCGCCCAAGGCAAAGTCTACGGCACGACTGTCGCCGGCGGTGCTAGCAATTTCGGTGTCGTATTCAGCCTCAAGCCAAAGGCAAAAGGCTGACAAACCCAGCATTCTGCCCGGCGGAGAAAACCGCCGGGCAGACGATGAGCCAGAATGGGTTGCCGCCGGCTCTTTCCTATCGAGAAACTTTCCAAGGCCGACTGCCGCTTCAGAGTGCTGGTGCCCCCCGAAAACCAACTCCCTCGGCGACATCACGCCGGCAAATCCCACAGCCTCAGATCCGCCTGCCCTGATAGTCAGATCGATGCGCGAATATTATCGAAATCGTAGATTTTTATAGTGTGGCTGGGACCCAATATCGTGACGGAAGCGTTAGCCCCCGACGCGCAACCACACGCTGCGCATCTTCGACACCCAGATCTTAAGGTCACCGTTGAAAGGGATGAACTTCCAATTGTGCGTTTTGGCCGTTACGCGTTGAGCGTATAGAGCTCTTTGCTTTTGATAGGTGCCTTGCCGCTGCAGGGTCTCGATCTGGATGTGATAGGAGATGCCGGTCAGCCGTGCCGTCGCATCGCGCATTGCCTTGCACGACGTTCTTTAGAGCGTCTGCCACGGACGCCGCACGCAACGGCTGCACAACGCAGACAATATATTGCCAGCGCATCGGTGGCCTCAGGCGTGCGACGGCTCGCTGTGCGGCGCATCTTCCGGAGGCGACGGCGGAGCGGGGTTCATATAGCCTTCCGCCTTGTGAACGAGGTCGCGGAATTTCCGCGACAGCTGATCCAAACGCGCCACCCATTCCTGGTTGATCGTCTCGTTCTCGATTAGCACATGAAAGCGTACCATCACCATGATGAGAAAGAGCGGCTTCAGGAACGCGCCGCGAGCGGCGAAGGCAAACAAGATCGCGATCAGCACCGTCACGATGCCGGCCATTTCGCGCACCGACGACGGCAGGATCGCCGTGACCATCGCTGCGGGAATCAGCAGCGCCACCCACATTACCGCTGTGAGCACATGCTCGAGAACGACGATCCACACCGATTGTTTGAGTACCGGCTTGGCGTTCTGGGCGTAATGGACAAGCCCATCTCGCGCGCCAGCCCACGGGTTCTCGGTGCCGGTTGCCAGATTGTAGGAGAAGATCACCTTGTCCACGTAGCGCGTGGCGGCATGCAGCACTGCAGTGATGATGTTGGCGATGGATTGGATACCGGGGATCGGCAGCATGTTGCCGATTCCCTGGATGGTGTTGTGAATCGCGTTGACGACACCGCGGATCAAGAGGTTCATCGTGAACAGCACGTTTACCTGGCCGAACTTCTCGGTCACGATGCGCTTGCCGTAGGCAAACATGCTTTCTGTGCCATTGCCGACTTTTCCATGAACGATGAGTTCGGTCAGCACTGCGACGTGGCCGCATTCGATGAGATGCAGCATATAGCGCAAGATGGCTGTCCAGAACCATCCCGCCACCAATGCGCAACCGATGAACCAGACGAAGCCGAAGGCGCCGGCAACGTGCGAGCCCAGCCACACCGCGCCGCCGATCATCACCACGATCCAGATGATGCCGGCGACGGAAAAAGACAACAACACCGCGAAGCGCATCAGCGCGTAAGGCAAGCTGCTCATCATCAAGCCAATGGCTGACATGAGTCCGCTGTTTCGCGTAGCGAGCGGGTAGTGATGTGGAATAGAGGATTCCGTCATGGCAGGCTCTGTACCCTCAGTGCTTGTGCTGTTGCATCATCTGTTTCATCGAAATCGCGCCAACGGGCGCCTGCGCATTCGCATATTCGTAGCGCGAAGATGTGAATTCCTTCATCGGGCCACTGTCGTTGCGCATTTCGGATTTGAGCGGCAGGCGGCTGCTTTTCGAAATCCAGATCTTGTTGGTTATGCCCGACTCGGAATTGCTCGTTTGGTATACGGAGGCGGCCTCGCCGAATGCCACCTCGTCTGGAAGCTGAGAGCACTTTTCGGCGGCGCGCATTTTCTTGATGTCGAGATCGTCGGCGGCATCTTTCGTCATCTGGGCGTAGCTTGTCTGCATGTCGACCCATTTACCGTCGGTCTCGACGTAAACGTCTTTTCCAGTCCAAATTTCTTCGGATTGCTTGACACCTGCCAAGCCAAGGCTGTTTGAGGCTTTGGCGAGACTCACCGAAGTAAACTTTTGTTCCGACGTCATGTAGAGATGGAAGGGCTTTTTCATCAGAATGCTCTTCTGGCTCAACAGTGATTGGCACACCGGGTCCATCGCCAGCGCGGGCGCCGTGGTGCCAAGTCCAATGCCAAGAGCGACAGCGGTTAGAAGGCTGATGGTCAAGGTGGGGTTGCGCATCGAATTTCATCCAGGACTTCGACCTAGATGATGCAACGCTAGCGTCACTTCCACATGACCTGAACGAGCTATGGCGGGGTTTTGGGCGTAGGACCGCCGCTTGCCGATCATGAGCCTCCCGTGAACGCGCTCGCGCAAACTGCTCGTAGCGCATTTGCGTCATGCGGAACGCAACACCGACGCCCATCATGGGCATGAAGCTGCAAGCTGCGCCGTTTCGTTGTCGAGAGGAATAGCTATGAGATCATTTCAATGCTTGGCATCGGTAGTCACACTCGCAATTGTCCTTTGCATCACCCCAGCGCAGGCGGGCGGCGGGTTCAAAGTGCTGCACAGCTTTGCTGGCGGAAGTACAGATGGCGCCAATCCGTTTGCTAGCGTAACGCCGGTGGGCAAAAATTTCGTTGTGCCAACCGATGGCGGCGGCACTGCGGGTAAAGGGACACTCACCTTGGTCCGGCCGGACGGCACGTTCCAACTCTACCATTCCTTCACCGGTGGAAGCGACGGACAGAATCCCGATGGCACGCTGGGCGACGATGGCACCCAACTTTATGGCACGACGACGTATGGTGGGTCTGCTGGCTGCGGAACCTACTACATACTTCTTCATGATGGCACCCTGTACCGTATTCTTCGATCCTTCCAGTGTGGCGCGGACGGTGCTTTTCCATTCTCGGGCCTGACATGGAGTACAGACAGACGCGATTTTTTTGGGACAACGATAAATGGCGGATCGACCGATCTTGGAGCGATCTTCCAGGCCGGGACCGGAGGTGCTTATCGTAGTTTTGGTGGCAGCTCCGGGTCCAACCCTTACGGAGGCGTCGCCTATGATCCGTCCAGCGAAACCTATTTCGCAACAGCTTCTGCTGGAGGTGTATCCGGGTTTGGGACCGTAGTGTCCGCCGACGACTTCAACGATGGTGGTACCACCGTGCTCCATTCTTTTGCCGGTTCACCAAACGATGGCGCAACGCCGTACGGCTCCCTGCTCCTCTATAACGGCAATTTGTATGGAACCACATACAAGGGCGGCACGAGCGGGCTCGGAACCGTTTTTCGGCTTGGGGCAACATATACGGTGCTGCATTCCTTTCAGGGAATTTTCAATAGCGCCGATGGCAGCTTTCCGCACGGGGGACTGACTTTGAACCCGACCGACGGGATGCTTTATGGCATGACGCAAAACGGTGGCAACTCAAAAGATCTCGGCACGATCTTCAAGATTGATCCAAACACTGGTGCCGAATCTGTGGTTCATGCTTTCAGAGGCAAGGACGGCGCTCACCCGATAGGAAACCTGCTCCTGCTTAAGGGCGCCCTATATGGCACTACCGTTTACGGTGGCGCCGCCAACCTGGGCGTAGTTTTCAGACTGAATCTCAGCAAGGAATAAGCGGATTAGCGTCGGCTACGTCTGGAGGCGCTTTCCCCATGGCTTTACATCAAGTGTGACAGCCAAAAAGCGGAGGCGACGCAGCCGGATCCAATCAAGGCCAGAGGAATTGCGCACCCTGCGGAACGGCCAAATTTTTTCTGACGCCCCGATTTACTGAGTGGAATGCCGATCTTTCGCGATAGGCGTTGCTTGGCTGCGGAAATACCAATAGCCCGCTTCCACGAGAAGGAAAGACCTGGAATCCCGCCCTTGCGCTTACGGCACATCGGACAACTACGCAGCTCGCCAGTGATCCGGCTTTTTCTTGTCGTTTAGATCCCTGACCCGCGCCACTAAAGGTGAATGACCCCACGCCTTGGCCCAGTCGATTGCCTCTCTCTGCGTTCGCGTCGTTGCGAGCACATTGTCCGCATGATCTTCGACGACACAATCATTTATTGGTGATCCTTCAGGTCGGCCTTTTGGCCGAGCCTCGACGTAGACATTTGCCATCAAATTCTCCCTCAATGAGGGGAGTATTGAACAACCTTACATTGAAATCTATTGGTCGGCAGCCGCGACGGCGGCCACATAGTCTGGATACCGGGCCTACCGAGTTTAACAAAGCATTCGGTACGGTGCGGCCTACATGGCGCCATGGCTCTCACAAAAAAAGTTGGCTGCGGAGCTGGGGTCGCTTCGCAGCCGACAGGTATCGTCGCAGTTTTTGTTCTAGGCCGCCGCTACTGCTTCGCGCCGCGTACGGGCTGCACGATCCTGGCCGGCTTTACGCCGGTGCGGCCATTGCGGTCGTAGACGAACGCGCTTCCGGGTTTGGCATGCCAGGAGCGCCCTTCGCCAATGTCCTTCGCGCCGTTGGGGCAATGCGCCTTCTTCGGGCAATAGATGTAGGAGGCGATATCGGTGATGACAGCGACCAGTCCGTTGTCGTTGACCTGGTAGGCCTGCTGGAACGTGGAGCCGTCAGGCACATCGATGGAAGTGAATTCGCCGCTGCCGCTGTCATAGGTCATTGAGTGGGGATTGCCGTCCGCGTCTGTGACCTGAAGAGTCGCCAATCCCTTCTTGTTCAACCCTTCCAGAGAGGTCGTGCCGCTATCGTCGGCATCGATAACCTGCACAGCACCGTTGTCCAGGATGAAGCCATGCGTGACGCCGCCGCTATCGACGAAGAAGCCGGCCAGCGCTCCGCTTTTGTTGATGGCTCGTGGGCTCGTGCGTGTCGCGCCCAGCCCGAGATCCACATCCGATTTGTAGTTGCCGCTTAGAGCGAGATACCCAGTCCTGATGCCGCTATCGGGATCGATGTAGTCGCCGGTGGAGTTGCCCTTCTTGCTGATACCCTGCGCGATGCCATCCAGCGGCATACCATCTTTCGCGAAGGTCTCGATCGTGCCGTCAGTCTTGCGTAAGAACTCGGCTCCGACGGCAAAGTTCGGATCGGCGGCAAAGCCGTTGATCGCGCCTTTGTCGCTGATGGCGCGTGGCTCGGTCCCGATGCTCGTTCCGCCGTAGTCGAAGGTTGTGTAGTCGCCATTGAGCGGACCAAAGAATCCGTGCTCGACGCCATTCGCGTCGAGGAAGCTGCCGGTGATCACATTGTGCGAATTGATTCCGAAGACGAAGGTCTGCACCGCTCCAGAGGGCGGTGTCACTGTAACCAGACTGGCCGCCTGTGCGTGAGACAAGAACGGCAAGGCCAGCACCGTGGCGCCGAGAAGGGTTTTGTTCAATGCGTGCATGAGATGTCTCCTTTTGTTTCTGAATGGTCTCTGCCGCAGCCCGCCAAAAAGCTAGCGGCAGAATTCCGCAAACATCAGCCGTCAGGACATCACGAAGCGGTGACGTCCGCGCGAGCGCATCGAAGCATCTCGAAATGGAACACATTGCTTCGTCGCTATAAGCGACTTTCACCGCGCGAAAAAATCACTGAGAATGTCAGTAGTGTCAGCATGTCGCGAATTCGTCGTGGAACTGCAGTCACAAATATGTGCGCGGTTCAAAAATACATGCGCACTGGGTCTCGCCGCCGCTCAGCAGGAGGGAGTCGTTTTGAATAAATCGCCTTTGCCGCGACAATAACCAAATACCGAATCACGACTCCTGCGAGAGACGGCGATCTGGTTCGGCAGCCGGCTTGGCCAGCGCGCTTGTGATGGTCGCCATGAGCAAGACAGGAGAACCAGGTGAACACTCTGATGCGAAGGAGGAGAGCCTGACCGTTGCCTCTTTACTCACTGGCGCCCTAGCGGGGCATTACTGATCGAGGTGGTTCGTTCCGTATGATTGCTCCGCCATTTTGAATTCCTGCTCGAGATTGGGCGCTGGAGTGCCAATCATGTTCGCGGTAAGTTGCCCCTAATTTAGTGGAAATTAAGCGGAAGCGAGCGGCGTGAAGTACAAGGGCACGCTTAACATGGATGTCAGCGTGACTATCGGCGCCGAATAAGTTCGATCAATTCACACTGACCCACTATCGGCCGCTGGCGTCTATTCTAAGTAGTGGGAAATGTCTGATATGGTGAAGGTGTTAGAGAATTGGGCAGATCAAGGGGCACCGCAATGAAGTCGCAACTGTCAACTGTCGTCGTTTTGCTAGTCGCCACAGTATCCGCGCACGCCGATGTCACGATCTCCATGAAGCCGACCAAGAACATGAATTGCTCCGGCGGAGTCTGCACACCGACAGCGAAGAAAGCAGTGCTTAACGTCAACGCTCTCACGGGAATGCTCGCGACCGGAAACGTGACTGTGAAAAGTGACAGTCGCAGCAAGGACATCGAGATAGACACCGCGCTATCGTGGGCGGGTACGCAGATGCTTACTCTAGACAGCTATCAGTCGATCATTTTCAAAAAGCCCGTTGTCGTCACGGGAGCGGGCGCCATTGGGATGAAAACCAACGATGGCGGACAGAACGGCGATTTCAGTTTTGTTGGAAAAGCGCATATCGAATTTTGGGATATCACAAGCCGCCTTTTAATCGACAACACCCAATATACACTCGTCAATAGCGTCGCGATGCTGGCAAGCAAAGCAAACTATGACGATAGAGCGTACGCATTGGCTCGCGACTATGATGCCAAGCCTGATGGAGTTTATCACGATGCCCCAATTCACACATTCTTCGGAATACTTGAGGGGTTGGGAAATCACATCCAAAATCTAGCGGTCACGGGCGACGAAAACTCAGACGGAGACGCTTTGATTGGCCTCGACTTCGGTCTAAGCATTCATAACTTCGGATTGGAGCATGTGAAAATAAAGTCTCGCACACTTGCCGGCGCGCTGGTTGCTACAAATGGTGCACCGATTACGAACTGCTATGCCACTGGAACGATATCCGGGCCATCATCCCTCATTGCCGGGGGCCTTGTTGGCGACGACGATGCTGTCGTCACGAATTCGTTTGCCAATGTTTCGATCAACGCCGGTCCAGGCTCTCTCCTCGGGGGTTTCGCGGCTGACGAACAAGGGATGATCATTAACAGCCATGCCTCTGGCACCATTGTGAGCGGCGGGCAATCCGACGTTGGTGGCTTGGTCGGCACCAACGGGGGAAAAATTTTGCAATCATACGCAACCGGAGAATTAAAAGGCGCAGCACAGGACGTCATCGGAGGACTTGTCGGCACAAACGGCTATGCCGGCATCCACGGAATAGTTATGCAGTCTTATGCCACTGGCGCTGTGTCAGGGGGAACCGGTGCCAGCGTCGGAGGACTGATTGGTCATACCGAGGCGACTGGCACTGGATCACAATCTTATTCTATTGGCCAAGTTTCAGGCGGCACGAACACCGGTGGGCTGATCGGTTTCGCGGACAATTCGACTGGCTTTAACAATATGTATTGGGTTTGAACACAAGCGGTATCTCCGATCCAAGCAAAGGCGCAGGGAATATCGCAAATGATCCCGGGCTCACGGGCCTGACTAGCGCGCAGTTCAAATCTCAGTTGCCTGCGGGCTTCGATCCCGCTGTGTGGGCAGAAAATCCGAAGGTCAACAATGGCTATCCCTACCTACTCGCCAATCCCCCGCAGTAAGCTATCGCCAAACGACCACTACTGAATTTCGACATCGCTTGATATAGGGATGGGGCTAGTACGCCAATGTGAAGGGATTAATAGGAAGCGCCATGCATATCTTACCAATCGCTTCGCTGATCTTAGTGGCCACCCTTGGTTCGCGTGACCCGGTGTAGCCTAGCGTTGATCTTCGCTCCGAACAGTGCCTCGAATTGTCGTGGAAATCTTTCGAGACGGGCCTGACGGCGTGCACGGCGACCATCCGAAATCGTCTATTGCAGCCGCGTGGTTTGATCCGAAGATCTTCCGGAATTTGACAAATCGAAGCGGCGATGCAGGCATTCGCAGCATGGGCTTGAAACGCCGATCACGGCGTAAGTTCGAACACGGTGCCCTCAAGGCTGGGATTTGCGCCTCCGCCCCGCGTCGTTCCGAACAAATTGCCATTGCTGTCTTTCAGCAATTGCGACACCGGCACTTCACCGTCGGCGCAGTTGGCCTCGCTGCAAAATGTGTGCACCACAGTCTCTGTCTGTCCGCTGATCTGATAGAGAACGCCAAATCCGGTGCCGCCGTTTGCGGTAGTGCCGTAAAGGTTTCCGGCAGCATCCAGTGTCACTGCGTAGGGAGACGCTCCATCTGCACAGAAGCTCTTCGAGCAAAAACTATAGAGCACGTTGAATTGGCCAAACTGCGAAAGTTCATAGGCGACGCCTTGTTGAAAGCTGCCACCGCTCACCGTTGTCCCATACAGGTTGCCGGCACTGTCTTCCGATAACGGACTTGCTCCTGTACCTCCGTCGGTACAGCCACCGACCTGACAGAATTCATGAAGTACCGTCTCTGTCCACTTTCCGCCATCAGGGGTGAGGCGATAAATGACCCCTGCGCTATTGGAGCCCCCGCCATGCGCGGTGACGCCGACGAGGTCGCCAGTGCTTTCCACAATTGGCGGCACAATTGCGTCGTCGCCGTCTTGACAATTTTCCAGGCGGCAAAAGTGGTACAGCGTGTGCAGCAGCCAAGTGCTTCCCGATGGCGTCAGAGAAAAAGCAGAATGCGTTATGGTACCATAAAGCGGAGAATGACCATCATATGGCTGCCCTTGAAGGGCGCCGGCATAGGCTAGTGGTCCGCTCGGAATTTCACCGTGCTTGAATCTATAGAGAGAGCTGTAGACTCCGTCCGCTGTCAGTTCGAATGCCTCATATTGCCTTTTATGCAGCGCGCGAACGCCGTAGACGTTTCCGCTACCGTCTGAAATGAGCGCGGGGACGTTGCGAGTGGCATTTTTTCCGCATTGTTCGACGCGGCATAGCTTCCAGCGAACCATGTAGTCCCAATTTTCGTTTCCGTCAGGCGTAAGAACAAACAGCACACCGTGGTTTTTGTGGCCGCCGATATCGGTGGCGCCGTAGAGGGTACCGGAATTGTCCATGGCCAAGCCGGTGTTCGGCAAAGCTCCGTCCCTACAGTCCTTGTCGGCACAAAAGGAATGGATAACTTTGAACGTCGAGGACGCCGCCGAACCTACGAAGAAAAAGGCCAACCCTAGAACGGCGATAGGGGCGAGACTTGGCATTCGCCTCACATCATTCTCCTTACACGGCAGACACATCGATGAACGCACAATTCAGGGGTGTAGTCGAGAGCGGGTAGTGGATCAGTTCGAATTTCAGAGGCTATCATCAAGTACCATTTGCAGCGGACGTTCGGAACGCGCCCATTCTTGAACACGGCCTGATTAAGGGCCGATGGTGTGAGAATGATGATCGACCCGGCGGGCACCTTACCGCCATTCCATTGGACGACCTGTGCATTCGGCAATTGCTTCCATTCGCAGTTGCGAGATGGCTTCTCGCTTACCGAATGAATCCGGCAAGCGAATAACGCGAAGCGTTTATTGATTGTCCGGGGGCGCCGACTCTTGTTGGCGCGGCAAAGTATTCGGCCCGACAAAGTCCGTGAGCAGATCGAACAATTCTCGCGATTGATCCAGCGGCAAAAAGTGACCACCGTCATTGATCGTTTTCATCACAACTTGGGGGATCGCAGCGCGTGTGCGCTCGCGCTCAGCGGTCCGCGACCAATCCCTGTCGCCGTAGATGAGCAGAACCGGTACATTAATGCGGCTATATTCTTGGCGCGCTAACTCCCAACTCTTGCCGTTTCGCAGCAGCGATATGAACGCGCGGTAGTGCCGTGTGCGATTTCCGACAAAATATAACTCTCGCATCAGTGCAGGGGAGATACTGCTGGGTCGCGCGACCCCACCGTTCAAAATGGATCGCGTGACGGGAAATGATCGCAGCCGCATAAAGGTTTCGCCTAGGAACGGCACAAGCGAGGCGTAGGCCGTGATCCGACCAAAGAGTGAACTGCGCGCAAAACCTCTGCCCTTGGCATAGTCGTAGGGGTTGATAGAAGCGACGCGCGCGACACGGGAATTACGGCGCGCCGCGAGAACCAGAGAGATAACGCCGCCGATCGAGACCCCGGCCAGCGTGACATCGCGCAGATCGTGAGCCTCAAGAAACCCCTCGACTGCGGCGACGAAAAAGCCGGCATCATAGCGGGCCCGGGGAATGTCCGAATAACCGTGCCCCGGGTAATCCAAAGCATAGACAGTGAAGTGCTGAGCCAGCTCCGGAATTATCTTCTCAAAGAGATCGAGTTGCGTGCGCAATGTATGCAACAGCACGATCGTTGGACCGGCGCCCGCCTTGATATAGCGGAGCTTAACGCCACCGATTTTAACATAGTTGATGACAGTGCTGGCGCTCCAGCGGAGCACCGGGGGTGGTTTCGGACGCCGCCTCAAAAATTCAACGACGAATGAGAACAACCATACGCCAAGGCCGGCTATAAGAACTTCTATTGCGATCCAACTGCTCATGGCTGCACTTCCATCTGCTCTCGTCCCGCTCCGCCGAGCGGAGGCGTGTTCCGTATTAATCCCTGTCAGCTAGCCGGATTGCGCGCGGTGACGATCCACGTCGCGCCATCGATCATCACCGACCGCTCGGCCGAGCGGCCCGCGAAGGCGGCACGAACCGCAGCCGAAGCGCGGGCGCGGATGTCGTCGGGCTGATCAGCGAGCGCGCGCGACAGCGGTCCGACCTCGAACGTCATTTTCACCGCGTCGTCGATCGCCGCGTCCCGCGTCACGCCCTCGCCAAACGGGACGGACGCATCGAAGGGCGCGATAGCGATATCGGTGAAACCCGCCGCCGCCAGAATTCGCGCCACCCGCCCTCGATCGCCGAACGAGAATGGGCCGGGCGCTTCGGGATCGGGCGGCGCCGTCGGTGGGACGATGCCTTTGATCGCGGCCATCGGCAGACGCACCCAATCATTCTCGGCCGCGCCACGCCAGCAGACGAAAGCGACCCGCCCACCCGGCAGGAGCGCGCGGCGCATATGGGCGAACGCCCCTGTCGGATCGTCGAAGAACATCACCCCGAAACGCGAGAACAGAATGTCGAAGGCCCCCTCGGGCAGGTCGACGCTGCTGGCGTCGGCCACGCGGAACAAAGCCGAGGTATGCTGTGGCTCACGTGCGCGTGCTCGTTCGATCAGCGGTTCGGATATGTCCACGCCTAGGACTTGGCCTTCCGCGCCGACTCGAGCGGCCAAAGCAAGAGTCGACGCGCCCGCGCCGCAGCCGACGTCCAGTACGCGTTCGCCCGTCGCAGGCGCGGCGGCTTCGATTGCGGCCTGGCCGAACACCGCCATCATGGTATCGAGCCGGGCCTGGTAAGCGACCCAGCGCTCCCCGCTTTGGCCATTCCAGCCGGCGACCTGATCAGCATTTTGCTCTGCCATGCCATATCCTTGTTCTGATAGATCGCCGCAACGGAGAAGGGACTTTGTGCTCTCTCAAACCAGCATCGACTGCTGCGCGAAAATGCCTGCCATCGCGCCTTGCCATGATGCTGTGATGACCGAGGGTATGAGAGGGTTGGTGAGGTCGCCCGCGGCGTAAACACCGGGAACGCTGGTTTCGCGGCGCTCGTCGACCTTGAGGACGATGCCGAGCGGCGTATCCATCGTAACGAGTCCCAGCGATTCATGCAGGCTTGCAGACGGTTTGTTGCGCGGATGTGCGAACAGGATGTCGACCGCGACATTGGGGCCGCTATCGAGTTTGACGGTGGCGTTATGGCCTCCGTGATGGGCGATCTCGGTGATCCGGCCATCGACGACATGTATGTCGCGGCGCGCGAGATCGGCACGGATATCGGACGAAATCTCGTGACCATCAGCGAAGACGGTCAACCTTTCGGTCCAGTCGTGGAACAGCCTGACCTGATTGTGCGACTGCGGACCGGACCAAACGAGGCCCCAATGCTGGCCGGCGACTTCAAAGCCATCGCAATAAGGACAAGGCACGATGGAGGTACCCCAGCCTTCGGCAAAACCTGGAACATCGGGCATCTGGTCGATGATTCCATAGCTCAGGATCAGGCGGCGTGCTTTTAGGCTTTCGTCATTGGCAGTGAGCACGGAGAAATTATCGATGGCACCGGAGATGCTGTCGGCCCGCGCATTGACCAGCCTGATCGTGGGATAGCGCGCCAGCTGCTGCCGCGCCTCGGCCAAGATGTCCAGCGGTGGCTTGTGATCGTGGCCGAGCAGTCCATGCGAGTGGCAGGCGAAGCGATTGCGCGGCAGGCCGGTATCGAGAACGGTGACCTTGCGGCGGGCACGGCCGAGCTGCAGCGCGGCGGCGAGGCCGGCAAAGCTGCCGCCGATGATGATGACGTCATTCATGGTGATGGGCTCTGTGTTGTGGATGGAAGGCGTTGGGTTGGGCCGGGCGCGCAATATCGTTCAGCGATATGCGTTCGAGACGGACAGCGAGCGGGGTTTCGGCATCGGCGAGAAAGTCGCCCATGACTGTGTTGACCGACTGGACGATGCCGCATTCCCTCGTCATCGGCGCTATCCTTTTTGAACAGCACCGGCAGACGAGCCCATAACGCTTTTGGCGGCCGCATGGAGGAGCTGCTTCGACAGCCGTTTGCTATTGACCGCGCGCGACAGAACCATTGCTCCGACCATTGTTGAGAGTACGGCCATCGCCTTGTCGGTAGAGTCCTCGCCATCGGGAACGCTGACCCATTCGCCAAGCATTTCGAGGTATTTTCTGATCCCGGCTTCGAATGACGCCTTTACTTCCGCATTTTGCCTGGCCGCGTCAGTGCCGAGCGCAACGACCGCACAGCCATCACCCGTCGCTTCGCGATGCGCCATGCTCAAATACAACGTGATGATGGCGCCAAGGGGGTCTTTCGGATTCTCTTCTGCTATAGCCAACCACCGCTTGGTGGTGCTCTCTAAGGCCCTCGCGGACGCCTGTGCGACTAGGTCGTCCTTTGATGCGAACTGTTTGTAAAACGCGCCTTGGGTCAGACCGGCGGCATCCATCAAGTCTTTGAGACCAATACCGTCAAAGCCGCGCTCCCGGAAAAGCTGGGCGGCCGTGTTGATGACTGTTTGCCGGTTCTCTGCAGCCTGAATGCGACTCACGCGCATCGATGGGCTCCTTGTTTAGATTGCATTCGACATCTATATAGTCCATATAGAGGTCGAATGCAATCTAATTCTGGACAAGGCCATGCGCTTAAAAAAGGGACACGCCGTCGTGTTGGGAGGCCTCCTCATCTCGGGATTGGGAGTAGCCACTTTCCTGACGCTTTCCTGCGAAGCTGTCAGCGATCCAAGGCAGAACGCGCCGCTCGTCCGGCTCGTGGCGGCAGGTCGTGTGACCGAATCCGAACGTGCCTTCACGGGCATCATCGGGGTGAAGGTGCAAAGCAACCTTGGTTTTCGCGTGCCCGGCAAGATCGTGGAACGGCTCGTGAATGTCGGTCAGCAGGTCAAATCAGGCCAACCCCTTATGCGGATCGACAGCACTGATCTTCGGCTCGCGCTCACTGCGAAGCGCAACGCCGTGATCGCGGCGCGCGCATCTGTCGTGCAGTTGGACGCGGATGAGCGGCGCAACGCGAATTTGCTCAAGGGTGGAGCGATCTCCCAGCAGCGCTATGACCAGGCGAAAGCCGCGTCGGATACGGCCAAGGCGCAACTCGCCGCCGCTGAAGCGGAGGCACGTCTCGCTGAGAACGAAGCAAACTACGCGGTGCTTGTTGCAGACGCCGCTGGAACGGTTGTCGAAACACTTGGTGAGCCGGGGCAGGTTGTCGCCGCCGGTCAGATCGTGGTTCGGCTCGCGCAAGCCGGCCCACGCGAAGCAGTAGTCGCGCTTCCCGAGACGGTCCGGCCTGCGATTGGATCGTTGGCGGAGGCCAGCATGTACGGCTCCGATGGACATCGTTCTGCGGCACATTTGCGGCAGCTATCGGATGCCGCAGATGTTCAGACTCGCACCTATGAAGCTCGATATGTGCTGGACGGCAAGGACGTGGAGGCACCTCTTGGCGCGACCGTAACGATTTGGCTGACAAGCCAAGCGCGCCAGCCCGAAACTGAGGTGCCGCTCGGAGCCGTGCTCGATGACGGTCAGAAGACCGGCGTTTGGGTTTTGGACCGCGCCACCTCGAAGGTGCACTTTCGACTCGTCAAGCTCCTTCAGGTGACGGACGAAACTGCCGTGATCTCCGGAGTGAACTCGGATGATCTGATCGTCGCGCTCGGTGCGCAGCTTCTGCATGAGAACGCACCAGTTCGCACTGCCTCGGAAAGCAGGGGCGACTGATGAGCCTCAATCTGTCGGCGATCGCTGTTCGCGAGCGGGCGGTCACTCTGTTCTTTATCCTCCTGCTGGCGGCTGCGGGCGCTTTCGCCTTCTTCATGCTCGGACGCGCCGAGGATCCCTCTTTCACGATCAAGAACCTGACGGTCACTTCGGTATGGCCCGGCGCAACAGCCGACGAGATGCAGAACCTCGTCGCCGAGCCGTTGGAAAAGCGGCTGCAGGAGCTGACTTGGTACGACCGGGTCGAGACGACCACACGCGCCAACTACGCTTATATGACGGTCACTCTCAAGGACAGCACACCACCATCTGTCGTTCAGGAGCAATTCTACCAAGCGCGCAAGAAACTCGGCGATGAAGCGCGCAACTTACCGCCTGGCGTGCTCGGTCCCTTTGTCAACGATGAATACTCGGATGTGAGTTTCGCGCTTTATGCCCTCAAGGCCAAAGGCATGCCAATGCGCGATCTGGTCAGGCAGGCTGAAGTGATCCGGCAAGACATCTTGCACGTCCCCGGCGTCAAGAAGATCAATATCCTCGGCGAATGTCCCGAACAAATATTCGTCGATTTTTCCTACGCCAAGCTGGCAACGCTCGGCGTCTCAGCGCAGGACATCATTGCCGCCTTGCAACGGCAAAATACCGTCACTCCGGCAGGCTCGATCGATACAAAAGGCCCGCAGGTGTTCATCCGGGTGAATGGCGCTTACGACAGCATTCAGGCGATCGCCAATACGTCAATCGCGGCTGGAGGGCGAATGCTCAAGCTCTCCGACATCGCTAAGGTTCGCCGCGGCTACGAGGACCCACCCACATTCCTCATTCGAAGTCGGGGCGAGCCGGCCATGATGCTCTCGGTTGTAATGCAGGAGGGGTGGGATGGCCTCGCGCTCGGTAAAGCGCTGAAGGACAAGGCCGCGAGCATCGCTCAAACGCTTCCGCTCGGAATGTCGCTCGAAAAAGTGTCGGACCAAGCCGTCAACATCACCGCTGCGGTCGATGAGTTCATGCTGAAATTCGCGATGGCGCTCAGCGTGGTGATGCTGGTGAGCTTGCTCAGTATGGGCTGGCGCGTCGGTATCGTCGTGGCCGCCGCCGTTCCGCTGACGCTTGCCGTCGTATTTCTAATCCTGCTCGAAACTGGCCGGTTCTTCGACCGCATCACGCTCGGCGCTCTCATCCTGGCGCTCGGTCTTTTGGTCGACGATGCCATCATCGCCATCGAAGTGATGGTGGTGAAAATGGAAGAGGGCATGGACCGCATCAAGGCCGCGGCCTACGCCTGGAGCCACACGGCCGCGCCGATGCTTTCGGGAACACTCGTGACGGTGGCGGGCTTTCTTCCCGTTGGTATCGCGCCATCGTCGGCCGGCGAATACGCCGGAAACATCTTTTGGGTTGTTGGATTTGCTCTCATCGTCTCCTGGCTGGTTGCGGTGGTGTTCACGCCATATCTCGGCGTTACGCTGCTGCCCCAAATCAAACCGGTCGAAGGCGGTCACAGTGCGATTTATGACACGCCAAACTACCGGCGCCTGCGACAGTTCATTGCCTTCGCCGTTCGCCGCAAGTTCTTGATCTGTGGAATCGTCGGTATCGTTTTCGTGCTTTCCGCCATCGGTATGGGCGGAGTCAAACAGCAATTCTTCCCCACATCAGATCGCCCAGAAGTGCTGGTGGAAGTTCGTCTCCCGGAAGGCACGAGCATTGAGACAACGACCGCCACGGTCGCGAAGCTCGAACACTGGTTGCTGCACCAGCCCGAGGCCAAGATCGTCACCAGCTATATCGGTCAGGGCGCTCCGCGCTTTTTCTTCTCGATGTCGCCAGAACTCCCCGATCCCGCCTTCGCCAAGATCGTCGTGCTGACACCGGACGAGGACGCGCGAGAGGCGTTGAAGCTTCGCCTCCGACAAGCTGTCTCACAAGGGCTCGCGCCCGCCGCCTATGTACGCATCAATCAGCTTGTATTTGGTCCCCCCTCGGTGTTTCCGGTCGAATTCCGAATTATGGGACCTGATCCCGCAACACTCTCCGCCATTTCGGAGAAAGCCCTGAGCATCATGCGGGGTGTTCCTGATGTGCGGCAAGCGAACCGCGATTGGGGAGCCCGCGCGCCCGTGCTCCGCTTTACGCCGAATCAGGACCGTCTGAACCTCATCGGCCTCTCAACCACGGAGGCGAGTCAGCAGCTCCAGTTTCTTCTGACGGGCGTCACCGCCACCAACGTTCGCGAAGATATCCGCAATGTTCCCGTTGTGATGCGCAGCGCAGGGGGCGAGCGGCTCGACCCATCGCGTCTTGCGGACTTCTCATTGATGAGCCGGGACGGAAAGCAGATTCCGCTTTCTCAAATCGGTCGTTCGGAAATCCATCTGGAATACCCGATTATGAAGCGCCGCGATCGGGTGCCCGTCATTACCGTCCGTTCCGAAATCAACGAAGCCACGCAGCCTCCCGAGGTGTCCAAAGACGTCGCGAAGGCGCTTCAGCCCCTGACGGCATCTCTTCCGGCCGGTTACAGCATAGAAACTGGCGGATCGATCGAAGAAGCGGCCAAGGCGAACGTCGCACTGGTCAAGATTTTCCCCGCGATGATCGCCGCCATGCTGATCGTCATCATGCTGCAAGTTCGATCTTTCTCGACGATGGCGATGGTCTTGCTGACGGCTCCACTCGGCCTAGTCGGAGTCGTGCCGATGTTGCTCGTCTTCAACCAACCCTTCGGCTTCAACGCTATTCTGGGTCTCATAGGGCTTGCCGGCATCTTGATGCGTAATACTTTGATTCTGACGGAGCAGATCAAAGAGAACCTTGCGGCGGGCCTTGACGACTATCACGCTGTCATAGAGGCCACTGTCCAACGCGCGAGACCCGTCATCCTGACCGCGCTCGCGGCGGTCTTGGCCTTTATTCCTCTCACGCACTCCGTTTTCTGGGGATCAATGGCCTATGCGCTTATCGGCGGCACGGCGGTCGGCACGGTGCTGATCCTTCTGTTCCTTCCCGCGCTCTATACCGCTTGGTTCCGGATCAAATCGCCACCTGAGGAGGGTGGCGAGAATAACTCTGAATCGTTCGGCACCCCTTTTAGTTTCGCGCGGAGCGGGGCTCAACGCCCGCGCGCTAACTCATGAGCCAAATGTGGAGGTAAGAATGTCTGCACTCAGCCGACTTTGGAGCAACCTCAAACGCTTCGTCGAAGCGCTGGATGGCATAGACGATCCGATGGGGAACTACCTGTTTTCTCTCGAAAAGCGCATCGAGAAGCTTGAACGAGAAAGGCAAGGGCGTCCGTTCTCCGGTGGCAACACGCTACCGGATCATTCTGAGGCTAAATCGGTATGATTGCTCGATACACGTACTAGACCCTGCGAACTTTGCGGGAGGAGTTGCGCGACGTGACAAAAACTTGCCGCGCCATGGACACTGTCCGATAATCTTCACTTATCGGACCGTCGCTTCAGGGCTATCCAATAAGTGTAGTTTGCCGATTTAGCTTGGTGCCAATCCCGCACAAAGCATATACTTTGCCTAGGTTTGTGGCGGACAGGGTGGGATTCGAACCCACGAACCCCGTGAAGGGTCTCCGCATTTCGAGTGCGGTGCCATCAACCACTCGACCACCTGTCCGCGGAGCCGGATCAATTACTTAGGTCCCCCGGGAATGGCAAGCCCCGGGGCATTTGCCACCGGTTTGCGCCCTGACGGCCCCTCCGAAATCCACGGAGAATTGTCCAAGAAGAGGGCGAAGATCGCTTGGCCGGCGCAAGGCATTTTCTGTTTCCTACTTTGCGCTATTGCTCTCGCAGTTGCTGTGCTGATCGGGCTGCCAGGGCGCGCCATGAACCGGCCAAACCCATCGCCAGGGTCGCCGCGCCGCCGCCGATTACTGTGAAGGCAGCAGTTCGGAGGTCGAAATCGAAGGGCAAATCGAAAACATATGTTGCGATCGCCCACGCGATGGTTGATCCGAAGCCGATCGCAAGCGCGCCACATGTGAGGCCGAGCAAGCCGTATTCGATGGCATAGATCGCGAAAAGCTGCCCGCGTGTCGCGCCGAGCACTTTCAGGATAGCCGCGGTATAGAGCCTGGCGCGCTGGTTCGCGGCGATGGCACCGGCCAGTACCAGGAGCCCGGCGACGATGGTGACGAGCGCCGCGGCGCCGACACCCACGCTCAGTTGCTGCAACATCGCGCTCACCTGCGTGATCGCATCCTTCACCCGTATGGCAGACACGTTCGCGAACGCGTCGGTCACGGCCCGGTAGAGCGGCTCCTCATCCTTGGACGAGACGCGTACCGTTGCCAAGAAGCTGTGGGGTGCCTTGTCGATGAGACCGGGCGACAGGATCAGGACAAAATTCTGCCGGCCGTTTGCGAAATTCACGTCGCGCAGATTTGCGATGCGCCCGTCGATTTCCCGGCCCAGCACGTTCAGTCCGACGACATCCCCAATCTTCAGGCCCATGCCACGCGCAAGCGCGGCATCGAAGGAAATCAGCGTCGGCCCGCGATACGCGGCTGGCCACCATTTGCCTTCGACGATCTCGTTATCTTTGGGTGGCGTGGCGGAATAGGTAATTCCGCGGTCCCCGCTGAGCGCCCAGCGTGAATCGCTGGACACTTTTGCGTCGCGTGCGGGCAGGCCCTTCAGGGAGACAATTCTCCCGCGGATCATAGGGGTGCGGCGATAGTCCTGCGCCGAAGAAAAGCGCGAAACGACGCGGTCGAAGGCTGCGGCTTCGTCCGGTTGGATGTCGATAAAGAAAAAACTCGGTGCGCTTTCCGGCAGTTCATCCGTAACCTGTGCGGTGATCGTGTGGCCGAGCATCGTCACGGTCGTCAGAAGTGTCAGGCCAAGGCCCAGCGCGGTGACGATGCCGGCCGTGGCTGCACCGGGCCGCACAAGATTGGCGAGCGCGAGCCGAAGGTGTGCGTTGGGTGCGCGCGGCAGCCGCGCGATCGACCATCGCAACACGCCCGCGACAAGACGAAGGATCAGCAAGCCGCCTGCGATACCGCACAGAAATTCTGCGGCAAAGAATCTTGAAGGCGCGATGGCGAGCGCCAAAAGCAGAATGGCAACACCTGCAATGCCGGAAGCAAGGATGACCGGCCAGCGGATTGGCGCGTGGCGGCGATCCACGATGTCGCGGAACAGGCTTGCGGGCGCGATCTCTCGCATGCGTGCCAGCGGCGGTATCGCAAAGGCTGCAGCGGCCAGCACACCGAATGCGCCCGCCAATAAAAGAGGTTTTGGATAGAGTCCGAGCGCCGCAGGGATCGGAAGGCTCCCGCCATAAAGCGCTTCGACGAGGAAAGGCACCAGCGCCCCAAAAATGGCACCTGCGAGAACGGCAAGCGCAGCAATGGCCATGATCTGGATGAAGAAAGCGGCGAAGATCAGCGCACCGTCGGCGCCGAGGCTTTTGAAGATCGCGATCTCGCTCCGCTTGCGATCCAGAAAAGCGGAGATTGACTGACCCGCGCCCACGCCGCCGACAGCAAGAACGGTCAGGCCCGCAAGCGTCAGGAACATGGTGACCTGGTCGATGAAACTGCGTGTGCCCGGTGTAGGGTTGTCTCGTGTACGAATTTCCCAGCCGGCATTGGGGAATGCGCGAATGGCGGCGCGCCGGAATTCCTCGGTCGAGGACGCCGGCGCGGCAACGCGATAGTTGTACTCGATCAGACTGCCAAGAGTGACAAGGCCCGTGCGCCGAAGCGCTGTGTCTGAAATCAACAGATGTGGACCAAGGCTAAAGCCTCCGGATATGCGATCGGGTTCGCTGGCGAGCACAGCATTGACGCGGAAGTTCTGGCTGCCGACGCGAATGATCCCGCCGCGCGCAATATGCAGGCGATCCAGAAGTGTTGGTTCTGCTAGAGCGCCGCAAATGTCGCGATCGCATGCCAGCGCGTCGGGCAACACAATGTCAGGTGAAAGCCGAACCCGCCCATAAAGCGGGTACCGCCGATCGGCCGCCTTTAACTCCACAAGTTGCCGTTCATCCTCGGCACCATTCTTGATCGCGTAAGCCATCGCGCGCATCGACGCGGTTTCGGACACGGCGCCGTATCGCGTGAGAAATGCGTGTTCGGCCGGCGTCGTCTCGCGATGCACGAGGCCCACCGACATATCTCCACCGAGCAGGACCTGGCCTTGCTGCGCCAATCCGGTCAGGAACGCTTCCGAGAGCGATTCGACGGCCGCGACCGCCATCACACCCAAAACCAGCGACGCGAAGAAAATGCGAAATCCGGAAAGGCCGCTACGCATCTCGCGGCGCGCAAGCCGAAACGCGAGTACAATGTTCATGAGCAACTGTCGGCCATGATACGACCATCCATCAGCCGGACGATGCGCCCGCACCGCTGTGCGAGCGATTCTTCGTGTGTCACCAGAAACAACGTCGTGTTGGCACGCGCGTGAAGCCCGAAAATCAGATCGGCGATCTCCATTCCGGTCGCGCCGTCGAGATTGCCCGTCGGCTCATCCGCGAACAGCACCTCCGGATCGGCCGCGATAGCGCGTGCCAGCGCCACGCGCTGCTGCTCGCCGCCGGAGAGTTGGCTTGGATAGTGATCGTTGCGCGCTGCAAGACCCACCGCGTCGAGCGCTTTCTCCGCGCGATCGAAAGCGTCACGCAAACCGGACAGCTCCATTGGCACCGCAACGTTCTCGCGCGCCGTCATGGTGGGAATTAAATGGAAAGCCTGAAAGACAATCCCGATGCGGCCGCGGCGAAAGCGCGCCAATGCGTCTTCGGAAAGTCGGGTGATATCTTCGCCGGCGATGGCGACGCGTCCGGACGTTGCGGCTTCGAGGCCCGCGGCGATCATCAATAGCGAAGACTTGCCCGACCCTGAAGGACCCAACAGCGCAAGAGAAGTGCCTTTTTCCACCTGTAGCGACACGCCATTCAGGATATTCACCATCCCGGCAGCGCTCGGGAGCGTCAGGCGAACGTCGTGCAGATCAATCGCCATCCCGGAGCCCTGCATCGATTTTTACCTGTGGTAACGTGGTTCGCACTCTAGGCGATATGGCATGAAACTCAGCATATTCAAGCGTATTTCCCGGCTGCTTGTTGCGGCTGGGATACTGACGTCCGCAGCACTTTCTGCCGGCGCGGCGCCGATAAAAATTTTGGCGTTAGGGACCAGCCTTACGCAGGGTTATGGTTTGCCGCCGGGGACGGAATTCACAACCGTACTGCAGGAAAAGCTAAAGTCGGCGGGCGTGGATGCGTCCGTTATAAACGCCGGCGTATCAGGCGACACGTCTGCTGGCGGACTTTCGCGGCTCGACTGGTCGCTGGCCGACGGGCCAAAGGCCGCGATTATCGAGCTCGGTTCTAATGATGCCCTGCGCGGCTTGGCGCCCGCGCAAACCGAGAGGAATTTGGCGGCCATCCTGTCGAAACTAAAAGCGGCACACGTGGCGGTTCTGCTTTGCGGCATGCGGGCGCCGCGCAATCTGGGCCCGGAATATGCCGCGCAATTCGATGCGATCTATCCCAAACTCGCCGAGCAATATGGCGCGCTCTTCTATCCGTTCATCCTGGATGGTGTCGCGTTGAACCCGAAGCTCAATCAGGCGGACGGAATTCATCCCAATCCTGCGGGTGTGCAGATCGTCGTCAAACGAATCCTGCCCCTCGTGCTCAAACTTGCGAAAAGCGCGGTGTGACAACCGACAGGCGCGACAAGGAAAAGTAGCGTACAAGCGCGCAACCTCTGGCGAAAGAAGCAACACCTTCGCATAGTGGCCAAAGCGTTTTTTTTGAGAAGAGACCGTCATGCGCGATGTTGCTGTTGTTTCCTACTGTCGAACCGGAATTGCCAAGGCCGTTCGTGGTGCTCTCAATCAGACGCACGGAATCCCGATGGCCGCGCATGTGCTTCGCGAAGCCGTGACGCGGGCGGGCATCGAGGCGGGTGAGGTGGAAGACGTCGTGCTCGGTTGTGGGCTTCCGGAAGGCGCGACGGGCCACAACATCGCGCGCAATGCGGCGCTTGAGGCGGATTTCGGTGTCGGCGTGCCGGGCGTCACGATCAACCGCTATTGCGGATCGGGTTTGACCGCGGCGTCGATGGTCGCAAACCGCATCGCGACGGGGGAAGCGGATATCGCAATCGCCGGCGGCGTGGAGAGCATCAGCCTCACGCAGATGAATCTGAACTTCAACGGCTTTTTCTACGAACCGCTGCAGCAGCGCATGCCGGCGGTGTGGTGGACCATGAACCAGACGGCCGATTTTGTCGCGAAGAAGTACAATATCGGCCGCGAAGCTTTGGATCGCTATGTCGTCGAGAGTCAGAAGCGTGTGGAAGCGTCGCGCGTGGCGGGACGGTTCGCCGAGGAGATCGTGCCGTTCAAGACGAAGATGAAGGTCACGGATAAGGCCACGCAGCAGTCGCAGATGGTGGATGTCACGCTCGATCACGACGAGGGGCCGCGTCCCGATACGACGCTGGAAAAACTTTTGGTGCTTAAGCCGATCTATGAAGGCGGTACGACCACCGCGGGTAACGCGTCGCAACTCTCCGATGGCGCCGCCGCCGTGGTCATGATGGATGCCGATCTCGCCGCGCGCCGCAATCTTCCGATCCTCGGTCTCTTTCGCGGCCTGCAGCTCGCGGCTGTTGCGCCGGAGGAAATGAGCATCGCCATCACGCCGGCGATCCGCAAACTGATGAAGCATCACAAGCTCGGCATGGGAGACATCGACCTGTGGGAGCTTCACGAGGCCTACGCGGTCACGACGCTCTACAATCAGGCACAACTCGAGACGCCCTGGGAGACCACCAATGTGAAGGGTGGGGCGATTGCACTCGGTCATCCTTATGGCATGTCCGGCATCCGCTATCTGGGCTCGACGCTTCTCGAACTTCGCCATCGCGGCAAGCACAAGGCCATCGCCGGGGTGTGTACGGCCGGCGGGATGGCGACCGCGGCCTATCTGGAAGTCTGAGGCCGGCTGTCAGCGGGCCCGCGTCTGAAACAATCTGTGACCGGCACCGGCCTTGAACCGCCTGCGCGCGCACCCATCTCAGGCGGCCGGCGACGTGACGCACCCTAGTTGGACAAATGAGGGGGGAGGGGGCGGGAAAAGCGAGGTTCGAATAGGAAGGCCCCGGGCAGGGGGAGGGTCTTAGAACATGGGGTTCAAATGGGCAGGGACGAGAGGAATGGGGCGGAATGCGCAAACCCGTGAAAACGAAAATCAAACCCTTGGGCATTTTGTAATATTCTTGGCTGGATGTTGTATGTGAGGCGCTACTCAGATCCCGTGAGCCAGGTAACGACGGTTTTGGCCGGGGCATCGCGACCCAGCCGCGGCGCGATCACCTTCAATGCCGCCTTCATGTCCGCCTCGAACCCGAAGGGTGGATTGACGACAAGCAGGCCAGCGGCCGCCATCCGCTCGGCGACGGCGCCCGCCTCAATATCGATGCGCAGAAGCTTGCGAACGCCGGTGGCAAGCACCTCACCGCAAAATGCGTTGGCGGCGGCCTGTGATTTTATTGGGAACCAGACGAGCACGATGCCTGACGCGAACCGCTGCATGATGCCGGCAACCGCCTGTGCGGCACGGGAGAATTCATCCGGCGCTTCGTATGGCGGGTCGATCAGAATCAGGCCGCGCCGCTCCGGCGGCGGAAGGAGTGCGGTCAGACGCACATATCCGTCGGCTTCGATGACGCGTGCTTTGCGAAAAGGGGCGAGCGTTGCTTCGAGCGCAGCGGCATCCTCGGGATGCTTCTCGATGGCGATCAGCCTGTCTTGAAGCCGCAAAAGTTTGGCTGCGATAAGCGGCGACCCCGGATAGCGGTTGTCTCCGGATTGGCGCACGAGATCGAGATAGAGCTGCAACGTCGCGGGCACGTCCAGCAAATCGCGGAGCCGCTCTATGCCGTTGGCAGCCTCGCCGGAGCGCGTCGCTTCGCCCCCGGCGAGATCGTAAAGACCGCGACCGGCGTGGGTATCGATCACGGCAAACGGCGCGTCCTTTTTCTTCAGATATTCGAGGGCCGAGATCAACGCGAGGTGCTTCACCACATCGGCGAAATTCCCGGCGTGAAAGGCGTGGCGATAGTTCATGGGTCCATGATGAACAAATCCGCGAACCGCGCCATACTGATTTGATGCGGGAAGACAGGGATCGGGAAGGCTGGGCCCGGCCGAAGATCGCGGCCGCCGCGATCCTCGTCGCGGGGTGGCTGGCGACGGTCGCGATTTCGTGGCCTGGTCATCTCTCCTACGATTCCATCATCCAGCTGCATGACGGGCGGACGGGCTTCTATCACTCCTGGCATCCGCCGGTCATGGCGTGGCTGCTGGGACTTGGCGATACGCTGGTTTCCGGCGCCGGATTGTTCGTCCTGCTCGATGCGACCCTGTTCTTCGGCGCGCTGTTCTCGCTGCTATGGATCGTGCCGCGTGTGTCGTGGGTGGCTGTGGCGATTGCAGTCGTGATCGGATTGTTGCCGCAAACCCTGCTCTATCAGGCTCTCGTCTGGAAGGACGTGTTGTTCGCGGACTGCGCTGTTGCGGGGTTTGTTTGCCTCGCACATGCCGCCGTGTCCTGGAGCAAGCTGCTGGCGCGAATCCTTTGGATTGCCGGTGCCTTCGCGCTGTTCGTATTGGCGACGTTGACGCGCCAGAACGGCGTAATCGTTCTGGCAGTGGGCGCAGTGGCGCTCGGGATTGTGGCGTTGCAAAACAGCGGCAAGAACGTCGCGGTAACTTATTCTGCTGTCGCGCTGGTGAGCGCCGTTATGATCGCGGCAACACTGTCGTTCGCGTTGTCGCTGCGCAGTGACGGTGGCGAAGGACCAAAGGCGCAGCTCAGACTTCTGCGGCTCTACGATCTGATCGGCGCTGTTGCGACGCAACCGTCACTACCACTCGACCGTCTCGACGCCGACGATCCAGAGCTCGAGCGTTTGATGCGCAGCGAGGGCGTTCGGCTCTATACGCCGCAGCGCAACGATACGCTCGTGGGCTCGCAAGCGTTGCAGAACGAACTCGCGGATGCCCAGCCGCAATGGTTGGCCGCACAATGGAAGGAACTGATCCTCTATCACCCGTGGCTTTATCTGAAGGTTCGATCTGCCGTGTTCGGCTGGGTTCTTTTCACGCCCGACATCCTCGCGTGCCGGCCGGTGTTTGTGGGCATCGAAGGGCCCGCCGGGGAAATGGGCGATCTCGGCATCGCGCCACGCAAGGACGCGCGCGATCTCGCACTCCAAGCCTACGCCAAAGCTTTCATGGGCACGCCGGTGCTGTCACATGTCACCTACGCGGTTCTGGCGATCGGAGGACTCATCGTGTTGCTGCGTCGCCGGTCACAAAGTGATACGGCGATAGCGGCGATGCTGATCGCCGCATTTCTGTTCACCGCGAGCTTCTTCGTGATCTCGATCGCGTGCGACTATCGCTATCTGTATTTCCTCGACCTGGCGGCGTTGGTCGCGCTGTTCTACCTCGCGCTCGACCCGGCTTATTTGTTCCAGGTCGTCGCGACGTGCTCGGGATCATTCTGGGAATTGCGCTCGGACGCGAGGAAATCGTAGTAGCCGCAACGGCCGCCGGGGTATTCGCGGCAGATGGTGGGACGCGCTGTATAGATGGTGCAGCGGCGCGCGTCGGTGTCGAAGAAGCGGCAGATGCGCCCGAATATCTCGTCATCCTTGCGGCGCATCGCGTATTTCGCGCCGGTCTCGACCTTCGTGAACTTCTTTCGGGCCTGCTCAAAGCTCAGATCGAAATGCTTGGCCAGCCTTTCGACGTCGCGCTTGGTCAGCTGGATCAGGGGATAGGAACAACAATAGCCGGGGCACTTCGCGCAATTGTACATGACGCCACTCTTAAGGGTTGGAACATCCTTATCAGGATTCGCGGCAGATCAACCATCTCAAGAGTTCCGCTCACGCAATTCGGAACAATTGGGTAACCATTCATAAAGCGCGTCCCCAAACCAAATCTTCATGGGCTCTCGGGGAGAATGGCCCGTCGTCGAGAGGGGCCCCGGACAGACCGGTCCAACGATCTTTGCCAGGCATACAGACCACCATGAAGTCGACGGCGAGGCCTTATTGGGTCAGTGCGCGCGAGCGTGCCTCGACGCGTGCCATGCTGCTGGAAACCGCCCGCAAAGTGATCGCGCATGCGGGTGAAGCCGGTTTGACCCTGGGCGCGGTCGCGGATGCGGCTGGTCTGGCCCGCGCGACGATCTATGGATATTTCTCCGGCAAACGGGATCTGCTGACGGCGCTGAAAGCCGAAGACGCGGAGTGGGAGCCGGAACTGGAGCTGGCGCCGCCCCAAGCGCCAGCGCCCGACCTGGACGAATCCGAGCACGCCATCCCGACAGGGATGGACTACGAACCCGTGCTGGCCGAGTTCGCGACCGGCAACACGGCTCTTCAGGCCGACGAGCCGGTGGAAGGGCATCCGGTCCTATCGCGGGCCGAAGCCGTGTCCTCCGAAGAACATCGACACGAACCGGCGGCCACCGAAGACGTACCCGCCGCTGTTGAGCCAGCCGCCGAGGTGGTAGCCGCTCCGGCTAATGAATCTACGCCAGAGGCCATCGCCGAGACCCAACAAGAAGAAGTCGCGGAAGTTCATGAGGAACCCGCGGCGAGCGTCGAGCTTCAGAACGACGACGCGCAAGCCTTCACGCCCTATGAGAAAGAGCGTCGCGTTCAGGCTGCACATCTCGAAGAAATCGCCAAACGCCTGATCCTTCCCGAGAGCGCGCTGAAAGAAGGAACCGACGCTGTTATTTCGCGTCTCGAAACCCGCCTACGGGTTCTGGAACGCTCGATCGCAAATCTCGAGACGCGCCAGCAAGTTGTTCCGGATGAGGTGGCAAAAAAGATCAAGCCGATTTCCGATCTCGTGACGCAGCTTCAAGCGCGTGCAGATGGCATCGAGGATCGTCAGCGTCAGGCCCTTGCTGAACTTCGCCTGAGCATCCATGAATTGAGCGCGCGGCAAAGCGTGCTTGGTACGATACATCCGGAGTCCGTGGCCGATTTGCCGGCATGGCCCGCAGCCGAGTTCGTGCCGTCGAAGCTGGACGAGAAGCCCGCCGAGGATTCCTCCGTCCAACCCGCCGAGGATGGTGAAGCGCCATCCGACAATCCACGCACAGCCTATCTCTTAGCCGCGCGTACGCTTGCCAAAGAAGGCGCGCGCCAGGCGGCGGAACTCGAGAGCGTGCACGAGGAAGAGCAGCGCAGGCGTCGCCTTCGTTTGGTGACGGCCGCTGGTGTCGCAGCGCTTTGTCTTGTTGCTGTCGGCGTTTTGTTCGTTGTCCGCCCGGGCGCGCACGGCGTCAGCGCGGCGCAATCGAAGGCCCTTGCGCCGGTTGCTACGGTTAAGGCGCATCAACAATTCGATTCACGCACTTCGCTGGATCGCCTGACAGCGCTTGCGAACAAAGGCGACGCGCGGGCCGAACTCGTGATCGGGCTTAAATATCTCAAAGGCGACGGTACTGCGGTGAACGAGGTGCAGGCCGCGCATTGGATCGCGCTTGCGGCACAGGCTGGAAATCCCGTCGCGGAAAACCATCTGGGCGCTCTCTACCAGGCCGGTCGTGGTGTGACCGCCGATCCCGCGCAGGCGATGCATTGGTACGATGTGGCCGCATTGCAGGGCGATCGTCACGCGATGAGCAATCTTGCCGTGCTCTACGCGAGCGGTGAGGGTGCGCCCAAGAATCTTGCCGAGGCGTCGCGCTGGTTCGAGCGCTCCGCGAATCTCGGCTTTGTGGATGCGCAGTTCAATCTCGCCGTCCTGTTCGAGCGCGGTGACGGGGTGCCGCAGAGCCTTCTGGATGCATACAAGTGGTATTCCATCGCGGCCAATGGGGGCGATGCCGTCGCAAAGGCCCGCGCCGAGGCCATCGCCACGCAGATATCTCCAGAAGAATTACAGGCCGCGCAGACAGCCGCGGCGAACTTCAAACCCCAGCCCATGAACCGTGCCGCCAACGACGTTCCCACGGTGGCGGACGTTCTGGCCTCCGCGCGCTGATTATTGATTGGTCTGAGTCTGGCCCCAGCGCTGGAACGATGCCGTGCAATTGGGCGGCAAAGTCCACTCGACCTTGTCCGCATCGGCCGGCATTCCCTTGTGATTGGGATTCAGCATCGATTGCGATGCGCGGATCCCGGTCGGCCAGCGCGACTTGATAAACGCCGTCACCGCGACGATGTCGGCATCCTTAAGCGAATGCTCGAACGCGGGCATGAAGGACACCACACCGGGCGGTGCCGCGGCGAAATGACCGTACTTTGTCATATGAAAAATATCTTCGTCGGAATGCTGCCAGGTGTGGCCTGTCGAATCGTGCGGCGGTGCGCGGCGTCCTTCATATTGGTCGCGCAATTGCCAGAGCGCCTGGCCCTGTAACCTGCGGCCATGACAGTTGCCACAATTCTGCAGATAGACTTGCGCGCCCTGGTCCACGAGCGTGTCGTTGTCCGCGTCGGCAAAATGCGATGTGTCCGGCGAGTCGGCAAGGGCCTGCGTGCCCGCAAACATCAGTACGGACAGCATGGCGAATGTCGACAGTGTCCTCACGCTATTTGTCCAGTTTGCGCAAATCGTCGACGAGCGGATGGCCTGGAAGATCGCCGGTCAGCAACTCGGCAAATTTGCCCTTCGGGTCGATCACATAGATGTAGGAGCTATGATCGACGGTGTACTGCCCGTTTCCGAGGCTGCGCGGACGATAATAGACATGGTATGATTTTGCGGCCTGCTCGATATCGTCCGGCTCGCCGCGCAACCCGACGATGCGTGGATCGAAGGACTTCATGTAGTCCTTCAGCACCGGTGTTTTGTCGCGCGCTGGATCGAGCGTAATGAAGACCGCTTGAAAATCCTTGGCCTTCGACCCCAGCGCGTCGAGCGCGGCGCCGATCTGGCTCAGAGTTGTCGGGCAAACGTCGGGACAGAACGTGTACCCGAAATAGATCAGCAGCCATTTGCCATGATAGTCGACGTCACTGACCTCCTTGCCGTCTAGCGTCACCAGGTTGAAGTGACCGTTGACTGGCAAGGGTGGTGCTTCATCCGCCACGACGGGGCTGAAAAACCACATCGAAGCGGCCAGAGCAGCCGCAAAACGCATACGACTCATACGACACTCACTGTTTTGGCAGCACCCGGATCGTCGCCATCATGCCACCGTCCTCATGCTGCAAGATGTGGCAATGATAGACGAAATCTCCGACCACGGGACCACGAAAATCCATCCGGACCTTGATGCTCGGGTATTTTCCAATCTGGTCCCAGTAGGGAACCTGGAATGTGTCGTAGAATTGACGACGTTCCGGCGGAACCGGAACACCGTTTATAGCCAGCAGCAGAAAGTGAATCTGGTGCATGTGGAATTCGTGCACCTCGGGCGCGCGGTTCTGGATGATCCAGTCCTCCACGGCGCCTTGCGTCGTTGTAATCGCCGGCGGGTTGTTGGGGTCGAAGAGCACGGGATCCTGCCCTTTGACGGTGATGAAGAAGTTCACGCCGGCCGCGCCGGGGCCGTGCTGAGCGTGCGTAAACGTTTCCGAGAAATAGAGGTGCCGCGTGATGCTCGGCTTTATGCGGTCAAGGCCTGCGAAGCGCTGCGGGTTGGCGGGCCCGGTTGCTTTGCCAACAGAAAGCCCCAGAGGGTCCGTCGTGAGTTCAACGGTTGAAATCGGACGTGCGGGCATGCTGTCGCCCAATGGTCCCGTATTGATTCCCAGCGTCGACAGCTGCGCGTGTTTCACCGATGCCGAAGGCGCCGTCACGATGAATTCGGCACGTCCGGCGGGCGGGATCAGAATGTCGTTCTGCGTGATGATCGTGCCCTGATGCTTTCCGTCCTGTGAGCCCGTCGGCACGCCGTCAAGCGCCACGATCTGCAGCGGTTGCTGCACGCCGTCATACTTGAGCTGAATGTCGAAGATGGAGTTGGCGGACGCGTTCACGACACGCCAGAATTCTGTCTCGCCGGCATGCATCTTGATGATCGACGGCCGATATACCGGATAGACCACGGGAACATAGTTCAGCGACAGGTCCCAGAACGGCGGCGGACCTGCGGGGTTCGAGGTTGTGCCCAGTGTGCTCCAGATCAGTGGCAGGTCTCGCATCACCATGATGCGTTGCGGCAAGCCGATAACCGCTGGCTGAATATTCTCGATGCCTTCAACGATGATTGCGCCGCACGCACCGCCGGTTACGGCGGCCGAGGAAATTCCATGCACATGCGGGTGATACCAGTACATGCCCGGCGGTTCGTCTTTTGGAATATGCAGTTTGTACTCGAAGGTCTCGCCGGAATTGATGAGAGTATGGATGACTTCGTCGCTGTGACAGGTAGGCGCGGTGTTGGTGCCGTGAAAGTGAACGTTGACGGAGGTGATTGTCATCGTCGAATTGCCGCAAACCGTCGCGCCGTTTGAAACGGTCTCGGTCGGTGCGCCCGGCGCGCCGGGGACCATGTTGGTCACGGACATATCGATCGTGTCGCCCGGTTTCACGTGCAAGGTCGGTGATTGCTCGCCCTTGTCCGTAACGAAGCAGAAGAGTGTGCGCCCTTCGTTATCGACAGACGTGTAGTAGTTGAAATTGATCTTCAACACACCGTCGATGCTGGCGATATCGGGCGGCGGCTGGATGACAGTGCCGACCGCGGGACGCGGACATACGCCGCCGTCTTCAGCGAGTGCTTTTCCCGGCATTGACAGACAGAGCAGCGCCAAAAGGAGCGCCCATCGAAATTGGATTTTCAAGGCAAACTCCTTTTGACCTGCATTCGGGTCCTGCGAAAGCGATCCGACAATAGCTTCGTTTTTGGCCTATGTCTTCGGTAACACCCGGATCTTGGCCATCATGCCTCCGTCCTCGTGGTCGAGGATGTGGCAGTGATAGACAAAGTCGCCGACCACGGCTCCGCGAAAATCCATTTTCACCTTGATGTATGGATAGTCGCCTTCACCCGGGTAATAGCCGACCTGGTAGGTGTCGTAGTATTGCTGCTGGTCCTTCGGAATTTTCACGCCGTTCACTTCCTCGACGAGGAAGTGAATCTGATGGATGTGGAATTCATGCACTTCCGGCGACCGGTTCTGGATCGTCCATTCTTCGACTGCGCCGCGATTGGTCGTGATCGCCGGAGGCTCGTCCGGATCGAAGAGCCTGTTAAACTGACCGTCTACCGTGATGTAAAAATTCACCGGCTCCACCGGTTGGTGCCCTTTGCTCTGCTGCCGCAGCGGGTTTTGCTTGGCGAAAATCGACGGAATTTCAACGAAATAGAGCGTGCGCTCCGCGGTAACCTTCGCATTCTTGAGGTCATCGAAGCGTTGCTTGTTCGGCGGACCGTTCGGTTTCGGCGTGCGCGGAAGCAGATGCGGGTTATCCGTCAGTTCGATCTTGGCCAGACGGCGCTCGGGATTGGCGTCGGACGCCGGTCCGCCGTCGATGGCTCTTGTGATGAAGCGGGCGTCATGCACCGAACTTGACGGCGGATCGACGATGAACTCGACGCGGCCTGCGGGCGGCAGCAGAGCGTTCGTCTCCGTGACAATCGTGCCCTGATGCGTGCCGTCCTGCGATCCTGTCGGCACACCGTCAAACCCTACGACCCTGAGCGGTTGGGGAACGCCATCGTACAGGACCTGAATATCCATAATGGTGTTCGCCGCTGCATTGGCGACGCGCCAGAATTCCTGGGTGCCGGACTGCATTTTGATGATCGGCGGTATGTAGGTTGGATACGGAATCGTCACGTAATTGATTGACGCGTCCCAGAACGGATAGTTGGTCGATGCCTGTGGGCCGCCATTGATCGCGTTTCCGAGTTGCTCGTCTCTCAGGATCAAGAATCTTTCCGGCAAACCGGACACGGCCGGCTGAATGTTGGCGATGCCTTCGACTTCGATCATCCCGGTTCCACCGCCCTGCACACTTTGCGAGGCTATGCCGTGGATATGCGGGTGATACCAATAGAGGCCGGGAGGTTCGTCGGCAGGAATTCTGAGCTTGTAGTCGAAGCTTTCACCGGAATTGATGATCGTGCGGATGGTCTCGTCGCCGTGGCATTTCGGCGTCACGTTCAGGCCGTGAAAATGCATGTTCACGGATGTTGCCGTCATGGTCGAGGCGCCGCAGACATCCGTGTCGCTGGACACGCGTTCCGTCGCGCCTAGCGGAGCGCCCGGAACCATGTTGGTCACATGGATGTTGATCGTATCACCGGGATTGGCGTGCAGCGTTGGCGATTCTTCTCCGGCGGGCGTCACGAAGCAGAACAGAGTGCGGCCGACGTCATCCATCGAGGTGTAGTAGTTGAGAGAGACGTTGAGCACGCCGCCCGTGCTGAACAGATCCGGCGGGGGCATCACGACGCTGCCGACGGCCGGTCGCGGGCAAACTCCGCCATCCGCAAAGGCCTGCGATGGCGCCAGTAGCGCCAAGCACAGCGCAAGCAAAAGTCCCCGAAACACCTGAACCATACTCTCCTCCGATTGCCCCCGCGCATTGGGCGGCACGAAGGTCGCGCCATGCTTGAGCGGGGTCACTGTGAACAATTCTACACCATTGCGACTTAGTCGCAATGGCTGAAACCAGCTACTACGCTCCTGGAAGACGGAGTTTTGGATTCCGGACGTTGTAAAGAATGCGGCGACCCATTTGTCGCAAAAGTTGTTCGAACGGTGAGCAATCGCTGCTCCAAAACTGTGAGGGGGAATGGGTCTGCAACCGGAGAGCAAAACCGGAAAACGCGTGGCTCTGCCGAAGGTGGAGCATCGCGCCACGCTACGCCAATGGGCCTATCTGATTCTGGAAGAAGGACAGACCGAAGGCGGTGTCAGCCGCGTCGTGGAAATGCTGCTGATTGCGCTGATCGTCAGCAACACACTGGCGGTAATCCTTGAGACCGTTCCTGACCTCTACAACAACTACCGGCCATATTTTTCGGCATTCGAGCAGATCACAGTTTACATATTCGCCGTCGAATACTTCTTTCGCCTTTGGTCCTGTGTCGAAGACCCGCGCATAGGAACCAACCATCCGGTGCGAGGGCGACTGGTCTTCGCGCTGCGGCCCATGATGGTCGTGGATTTTCTCTCATTTGCGCCCTATTTCATTGCGATCGCGTTCGGTGGCGCCGTCGATTTGCGTGCACTGCGCGTGCTGCGTCTTCTGCGTCTGCTCAAGATCGCCCGATACTCTCAAGCGATGCCGGCGCTTCTGGGCGTCTTGTATTCCGAGCGCCGGGCATTGTTCGGTGCATTCATTCTGCTGATTTTCACGGTCTGTGTGTCGGGCGAGATCATGCATGTGATCGAAGGTGCCGCTCAGCCCAAGGCTTTCGGCACACTGCCCGGATCGATGTATTGGGCGATCACGACGCTGACGACCGTGGGTTATGGGGACGAAACGCCTATCACCTGGGCGGGTAAATTGTTTGCCGGCCTTACGATGGTGACGGGGCTTGTGCTTTTCGCCCTGCCGGTCGGCATCATCGCCACGGGGTTCGTCAACGGTCTGCACAAGCGCGAATTCTCCATCACCTGGAGCATGGTCAAGCGTCAGCCGCTATTCGATGGCTTCGAGATGGACCCGACCCGGCAGATCCTCGACACGATGGGCGCCAGCGTCATGCAGGATCACACCCGCATCGCCGTCGAAGGCCATAAGGCCGATATGTTTTATCTCATAATCTCGGGCAAGGCGCATGCGGAGGATGAGTCCGGCTCCTGGGATCTGGAAGCCGGCGACATCATCGGCGAGGAGGCGCTGGACGATCATGCGACGTACAGGCGCACGATCTGGGCGCGCACGGAAATGCGCATGATGAACCTGACCGGTGAAGACCTGCGTCGCCTGGCGCGTAAATTTCCCTTACTCGGACAGCGCATCCGCAACGAAGTTCCATGGTGAGAGAAAGTGGGGAGCTTCTGTTGCCCGGTGCTCCCCGAAACCGCGCTTGGCTAACCGTAGTTAGGCAGCGAGGGCCATTTCGTTATCGTTGGCACCTGTACGAGTAGTCCGATAACGGCGGAACAACACCGGGCAAAAGAACCACCTTTACACGTCCGTCGATCCTGTTTCGCCCCCACAAATACCTTCTCGAAAGAGGGCATATGGTGGAGGCGCCGGGTACTGCCCCCGGGTCCGGGCCGCTTATTACGTAGCCGTTTATCGCCATAGCCGGGCAAGCCGGCGGACATAATATAGGACCTAAAAGTGAATTATTGAAGGCCGCGCAGCCGCGCTACAATCGACCCAGAATCGGCGGACACCCGAATGCGGCAATATCACGATCTGATGGAAAGAGTGCTCAGGAGCGGTGCGGAGAAGCACGACCGTACCGGCACCGGTACGCTGTCCGTCTTCGGCCATCAAATGCGGTTCGATCTGGCCGACGGCTTCCCGATGATGACCACGAAGAAGCTCTTCCTGAAGGCCATCATCCACGAACTGCTCTGGTTTCTCGCGGGCGATACCAATGTCCGTACCCTTCAGAAGAACGGCGTGACGATCTGGGACGAGTGGGCGGACGCCGAAGGCGAACTCGGCCCTGTCTATGGACATCAGTGGCGGTCATGGCCCGACGGACATGGCGGGACCATTGATCAGATCGCTAATCTGATTTCCGACATCAAGCGCAACCCGGATTCACGCCGTCTGATCGTCACGGCGTGGAATCCCGCGGACGTGCCGAAGATGGCGCTTCCGCCCTGCCATTGCCTGTTTCAGTTCTATGTCGCGAATGGCAAGCTGAGCTGTCAGCTCTATCAGCGTTCCGCCGACATCTTCCTCGGCGTGCCGTTCAACGTCGCGAGTTATGCATTGCTCACCATGATGGTCGCGCAGGTGACAAACCTGGAGCCCGGCGAGTTCGTTCATTCCTTCGGCGACGCGCACCTTTATCTCAATCACCTCGATCAGGCGCGCGAACAGTTGTCACGGCGCCCTTATCCGCTGCCGGCGATGCGCATAAATCCCGGTGTGAAGGATATCTTCGCCTTCCGCTATGAGAATTTCACGCTGGAAAATTACCAGGCGCATCCGACGATCAGGGCCGAAATCGCGGTCTAAAAGAAAAGCCCCGGAATCGCTTCCGGGGCTTTCGGTTTCTCACGGCTCGACTTATTCGAACAGGTCGTATTCGACGCGAATGACTTCGCCCGTGTCGATGTCGATGAGCAGCGCGTCGTCACCATAACGAACCCACTGATACCCATCCCACGGCGCCAGCAATCCATACGCCGCAAAATCGAGGAGGAAATAGTCCGGCACAAAAAACGCGCGCGGCAGACGCTCGCCGTATGTCCAACGGTGGGCATACCAGCCGGTTGGGCGCACATAGACCTTCACGGCATGAAACCGGCGTGGCGCCGTGATGTTGGCGCGTACCTTCAAGATGACGCTGCGATCAACCGTCTTGTGAACGACAGTCTTGTTTACCGTTTTATTTATTGTCTTGTCGCTGTTGCGGTCGTTGTCGGCCTTCGGTGCGCTCATGGCGTTGTCGCAGGTACCCCTGTCAGGACCATTCGCAGTGTTGTCGCCACGATCGGGACGTGCCGTATCGTGCTGCTTCGGCTTATCGTTCGGCCCGTTATCGTTCGGATCGGCCATGGCAATTGGTGCGGCGAGAAAGGCCGCCAGCGCGGTCGCGCCGAGCAATAGTTTTTTCATATGAGTCTCCCTATTCAAGCTGCCTTAACGGGCGATTTTCCATAAGGTTCCGCTTTCTGTCTGGCCGATTGCAGGCTGTACAGCATATCCTTTTGAAAACGCGGGGCGAATCGAGAGATGGGAACTTGCACAATTCGAACGGCGCAAAAGGGCGATGAAGCGCTCATCGTCGCGTTGCTGCGTGAACTTGCCGATTACGAAAAACTTCTTGACCGCTTTCACATCACGCCAGACGCTGTAACGCGAGATTATTTTTGCGACACCCCGTTACTTTTCTGCGATATCGCATTTGAAGGTGACAAGCCTGCGGGACTTGCGACCTGGCATTGGACATATGGAAGCTTTGCCGCAAAGCGGAAGATTTATCTTGCCGATCTTTTCGTTCGCCCCGAATTTCGCGGCAAGCAATACGGCAAGGCACTGATCGGCAGCCTCGCAAAGCGCGTGATCGTACATGGCGGTGCCGGAATCGACTGGGAAGTGCTCGACTGGAATAAACCGTCGATCGATTTCTACGACAGCCTTGGCGCTACTTCGATCAAGAATTGGGTCGCCTACAATCTGTCGGGTGATGCGCTCGAAAGGCTCGCAAAATCGTGAGCATTGTCACACTTGTGATTGCGATGGCCGACAATGGCGTGATCGGCAAGGACGGCGCACTGCCCTGGCGCATTCCTGAAGACATGCGCCACTTCAAAGCGTTGACAATCGGCAAGCCCTGCATCATGGGCCGCAAGACGTGGGATAGCTTGCCGAGGAAGCCGTTGCCGGGGCGCGAAAATATTGTCGTTACGCGAGATCGGCAATTTCGCGCTGACGGCGCCGTCATTGCGCATTCGCTGGATGACGCAATCATCCGCGCGCATGACGCTGAAGAAATCTGCATCATCGGCGGGACTGAGATTTACAAAGCGGCGCTCCCGCGCGCGACGCGAATTCACCTGACTGCAGTTCATGGGGCATTCGAGGGAGATACCGCGCTTGCGCCTTTTGACAAAGCGATTTGGCGCGAAATTTCGCGCGAAGATTACGCAACGTCCGACGGTCTGCGCTATAGCTACGTCACGCTTGAGCGGCATGAGTAGGACTTGCGCGGTTCCGCACGTCGGATAGCCTTGCCTCATAGGAACTATGAGGAAATGTCATGTCGCTCCGCGAACTCACCACAGGTTTGAAATTTCCGGAAGGTCCCGTCGCGATGGACGACGGCTCTGTCATCGTCGTCGAGATGGGCGCAGGCCGCATCACGCGCGTGAAGCCCGATGGCTCTAAGCACATGGTTGCAGAGCCTGGCGGTGGGCCCAACGGACTCGCGATTGGTCCTGATGGTGCGCTTTACGTCTGCAACAACGGTGGCAATTTCGAGATTCACGATCGTGACGGGTTGATGATCCCCGGCCACACGCCGCCGTCGCACAAGGGCGGCCGCATTGAGCGCGTGAATCTTTCGACCGGAAAGGTCGAGGTGATTTATTCCGAGTGCGACGGCGAAAAGCTGCAGGCGCCGAACGATCTGGTGTTCGACCTGAACGGTGGCTTCTGGTTCACCGATCATGGCAGCACCAACGACAAGCACCGCACACATGGTGCGCTCTACTATGCGCTCGCGGACGGTTCGAAAATCACGAAGGTGTTGCGCGAACTCCTGTCGCCCAACGGCGTCGGCATGTCGCCCGACTATAAGACCGTCCACTATGCGGAAACTTTCCCCGCCCGCTTATGGAGCTTGTCGCTGACTGCGCCCGGCGTCGGTGCGCCGCCCGCGGGCTTTACGCCGGCGAACTTCGAGGGCGCTTACCCCGGTCTTGCCTATTTCGACTCACTTGGCGTTCAGGCGGATGGCGGTGTGTGCGTGGCAACGATCCTCGCCGGTGGCATCTCGACGTTCTGGCCGCACGACAAGAAGTTCGAACATACGCCGCTTCCCGATCTTCTTGTCACCAACATCTGCTGGGGTGGGAAAGACATGAAGACGGCGTTCATTACCATGTCCTCGACCGGAAAACTTGCGGCGATGGAATGGCGTTCGCCCGGATTACGGCTTGCTTACAACGCGTAAGCGCGAGTTGCCGATCAGTTCAAGACTATGCAACCGGCGCGGTGAGATCGAATTCGATCGTCAAACGCTGCGCCGGTCCGTCATGCCGCCGCTCGCCGCGCGGCAACCACGACGGATGCAGGATGATCATCCCGCTTTGTGGACGGATGATTTCGGTCTGACCGGCGGTCAATCCGCCAGGAACGCGAAAGGCGAATTGCGGGGCGATCATCGCGGGGAGCGCACCGCGCGGATCGGACAACTCGCATTCGCCGCCCAGATTGTCGTCATCGGATTTCGCATAACCGTCATCGACGTAATAAACACCCGACCAGAATGCGCCCGGTCGCGCCGCCAGTTCCTGATACTCACCAGTTTGGCGCATCGCGGCGCTGGCGGAAATTTTCCACTCAAGCGTCAATCGTCCACCGGCGCGTGTCGACGTCAGACTGTTCGCGAGATCGCGCAAGACGCGGAACAGCGTTTCTGCATGGCCGCCGCCCCAACTCTCAAAATCCGGGGCAGAATGCCATCCTTGTCCGCGCGAAGTACTGCCACTGCCTTGCGCCTTTTCGAGCAACAGCGGCTTCAAGTCGGCATTCACTTCAGCCGCAATCGGCAGGAAATGGACGGCGACAGGTGTCGCGAACAGGCTTCGAATCTGCGGCTTGGGTGTCGGCATAAATCTATTCCAGCACGATTCTTGGCGCCGTGCGCAAGGGTACCGTGAGTTTTGCCGCCAGTTCAGACGCAATCGCAAAATAAGCTTTCGCTTCGGCACTGTCTGGCGCAGTCGCAGTGACCGGTGTGCCGGCATCGGACAATTCGCGGATGATTCCGACCAGTGGAATTTCTCCCAGGAACGGAGCGCCCATTGTTTTCGCCGTGTCACGCGCGCCACCGTGACCGAAGATGTGACTCTCTGTGCCGCAATGCGGGCAAACATATGTGCTCATGTTTTCGACAATTCCCAGAATGGGAATTTTCGTCTTCTCGAACATCGCGATGGCTTTGCGCGCGTCGATAAGGGCGAGATCCTGCGGCGTCGATACGATAACCGCGCCTTTCAGCGGCACGCGCTGCGCCATCGTCAGTTGCGCATCGCCTGTTCCTGGCGGCATGTCCACGACAAGCACGTCCAGCGGCGCCCACAGCACATCGTTCATCATCTGGGTGAGCGCGCTCTGCACCATCGGCCCGCGCCAGATCATCGGCGTCGCCTCGTCCACCAGAAATCCGATTGACATCGTCTTGATGCCGAATTTCGCGATGGGGATGAGTTTGTGGTTTTCGCCCTGATCCGGCTTCTCGCGAATGCCGAGCAGCCGCGGCACGGACGGCCCGTAGATATCGGCATCCAGCAGCCCGACCTTCAGCCCCTGCCGGGCGAGCCCAAGCGCCAGATTGACGGCCACCGTCGATTTTCCGACGCCGCCCTTGCCGCTCGCCACCGCGATGATCGACTCGACGCCGGGAATGCCGGCAACCGCTGGCGCCGCGTGCTGGGCAGCGGGTTGTGAGGGCCGTGCCTGCTTACCCTGATGCGCAGTCAGGATGGCGGTGACCGACAGAATCCCCGGAAGCGCCGTGACGACATCCTCGCACTGTTTCCGCAACGGCTCCGCGTCGCGACCGCGCGCTGGAGCGACTTCCAGCGCGAAGCCAACGTGGCCGTCTTTCACGACAAGTCCTTCGATCATGCCGGACGCGACAACGTTTTTGCCGGTCGATGGATCAAGAACTTTCTCGAGCGCCTTCAGGATGTCGTCGCGCGTGGCCGCCATGTGTTCGCCGTTCTGCAGGAAAATGGTTCGATTTGCGCCTCGGCGCCGGTTGCTCATATAACCGCCCGACCTTGGGAAACCAAGGAACGAGAGCGCGGGCTATGCCTTGGAATAACCAGACCGGCGATGATGGCAAAGGCCCGCAAGGCCCGCGCGGGCCATGGGGTCAGGGGCCGTCCGGTGGCGGCAATTCGAACCAGCCCAACTTGCAGGAGTTTCTTCGCCGCAGTCAGGACACCCTGCGCAACCTGTTGCCAAGCGGACCCTTCACGAAAGGATCGCTGACGATTATCGGCCTTGTCATTCTGGGGCTGTGGATCGCGAGCGGAATCTATTTCGTGCGCCCGGATGAAGAAGGTGTCGTCCTACGCTTCGGTGCGGTGAACGCGATCTCGGATTCCGGCATGCGGTATCACCTGCCGTGGCCGATTGAGATTGCGTACACGCCGAAGGTTCGCAACGAAAACAAAATTACCATCGGGTATCAACCGACGGATTCGGGTGAAGAAGGCACGCAGCTTTCCGATGTTGTCGAAGAGAGCCACATGTTGACCGGCGACGAGAACATCGTCGATATCAACTTCACCGTTTATTGGAAGATCAAGGACGCGCCCGCGTTCCTGTTCAATGTTCCCAATCAGGAAGGTGCGATCAAAGCCGTTGCCGAAAGCGCGATGCGCGAGATTGTCGGCGAGAACCAGATCGAGCGCATTCAGACCTCGGAGCGGGAGCAGATCCAGATTCGCGTCCGCGATCTCATGCAGAAGACTTTGGACGGCTATGGTCTTGGCGTAACTGTCACGCGCGTGCAGATGCTCAAGACCGATCCTCCCGCCGAGGTGATCGCGGCCTATCGCGACGTTCAGGCCGCGCGCGCCGACCAGGACCGTAAGCGCAACGAGGCGGAGGCCTACGCCAATACCATCATCCCGCAGGCGCGGGGACAGGCGGCGCATATCGTTCAGGACGCAGAAGCCTATCGCCAACAGGTAATTGCCGAGGCCGGCGGTCAGGCGAAGCGGTTTCTGTCGATCTATGCGGAATACAAGAAAGCGCCGCAGGTCACGCGCAAGCGCATCTATCTCGAGAATATGAGTCAGATTCTCGGACCGATGAACAAGGTCATCGTCGATGACAGCGTGAAAGGCATTGTTCCTTACTTCCAGCTGCCCGCGCTGCAGAAGACCTTGCCGCAACAGCCGACGCCGCGCGCATCTACCGATGCGCAGCTGCAAAGTGGCGATCAGCAACCGGAGCAGGGGGCGGTCCAATGACGAACCGCAACCTGACAATCGTCGCCGGTTCGGCCGCGCTGTTCGTTCTGATTGTCGTGCTGTCGTGTGTCTATACGATCTATCCAACGGATCAGGTATTGCTGACCGAACTGGGTGCGCCGCGGGCCGTGATCTCCGATGCGGGCCTCCATTTCAAGGTGCCGTTCCTTCAATACGCCAACTTCATGCCGCGGCAACTCCTTAATTTGGAAGCGCCGAGCGAAGAAGTGATCGCGCAGGATAAGAAGCGACTTGTCGTCGACGCGTTCGCGCGCTGGCGCATCGTCGACCCGCTCAAATTTTATCAAGCGGTTCCCTACGCAAGTCAGGAAGCAGCGGAGGGTCTACTGACTCCGATCCTCTCTTCGAACATTCGTCGCGTGCTGGGTTCGCAGAATTTCGCGACCGTTCTGTCCGAAAAACGCGATCAGCTGATGCAGGACATTCGCGATAACATGAATCAGGAAGCGAAAGACTTCGGCGTCGTTATTGTAGATGTGCGCATCCGCCGCGCCGATCTTCCGCAAGCCAACAGCGACGCGATCTATCAGCGCATGCAGAAAGAGCGCAAACGCGAGGCCAGCGAATATCGCGCCGAAGGCGATGAAACCGGACAACGTGTGCGTGCGCGCGCGGAACGGGAGCGCACCGTGCTGTTGGCTGAAGCAACCCGGGAATCCGAAATCCTGCGCGGTCAGGGCGACGCGGAGAAGACTCGTATCCTTGCCGAAGCATTCAGCCAGGATCCGGATTTCTTTGCATTCTACCGATCGATGCAGGCCTATCAGGACGCGCTTAAGGGCGACAACACGACGTTGGTTCTCTCACCGAACAGCGAGTTCTTCCGCTATTTTGGTTCCGGTGGCGGCGAAGCGAAGCGGAAGTAGGACTGTTCCATTCAGATTTCGAGGGCCTGCTTACGCGAAAGTCATGCGGCTTCCTGTCCAATTTTCTTCATATTCCGCGCGCAAATGCTCTAGGATTCGCTCATTGCCCGGTTTGAGGTGTTTGACAATGCGTACCCGTTTCATTGTTGGTATTTTGCAGCGTGCCTTGCTCGCGATGGCGATCCTGTCCGCGCCCTTGGCGTCACCGGCTTTTGCGCGCGGCGCGCCTGACTCCTTCGCCGATCTGGCGGACAAGCTGTTGCCAACGGTGGTCAGCATCGCGACCAGCCAGACTCTGAAGCAGCCCGGTCCGCAGGCGAGCATGCCGAACATCCCGCCGGGCTCCCCGTTGGCCGATCTGTTCAAGGACTTTCTCGCGCCGCAGAAGGCTGCGCCGCGCCACGTGACGTCGCTTGGCACCGGCTTCATCATCGATCCGTCCGGGTTGATCGTGACCAACAACCACGTGATCGAAGACGCCGAGCACATCACCGCGACGCTGAACGATGGCACGATATTGCCGGCAAAGCTGATCGGCCGCGATGAGAAGACCGACCTCGCGCTGCTCAAAGTCACTACGAAGAAGCCTTTGCCCGCGGCAAAATTCGGCGATTCCGATCACGCCCGTGTCGGCGACTGGGTGATCGCGATCGGCAATCCGTTCGGCCTTGGCAGCACGGTAACGGCGGGCATCGTTTCGGCGCGTAACCGTGACATCAGTTCCGGTCCCTACGATGAGTTCATCCAGACCGATGCGCCGATCAACCGTGGCAACTCCGGTGGGCCATTGTTCGATGTGGATGGCAATGTCGTCGGCGTGAACTCCGCGATCTATTCGCCGTCAGGCGGTTCGGTCGGCATCGGCTTCTCTATTCCATCCAACCTCGTGCGCGACGTGGTCGCACAATTGCGTCAGCACGGAACGCTGCAGCGCGGCTGGATCGGCGTCCGTATCCAGGCTGTCACGAGCGATCTCGCCGAGGGGCTCGGCCTTCCCTCTGCGATGGGTGCATTGATCACAGATGTCACCCCGAAAGGGCCTGCGGCGAAAGCCGGCATCGCGAACGGCGATGTCGTTCTGGCTTTTGACGGCAAAACGGTTGGCGATTCCAGGGTGTTGCCGCGTGTCGTCGCCGACACGCCGATCGGCAAGACGGTGCCGGTCGATGTCTTACGCAAGGGACACAAGCAGACAGTCCGCCTGACCGTCCTGAAGCTTACGGACGACAAGCCGATGCACGCGCCAGCGCCGCAAAAGGCCGCGCCGCCTCCGGTCAAAGGAAAATCGAAGCTTTCCGATCTGGGGCTTTCTCTTGCCGCGATCGATGCCGACGCGCGGGCGCAATTCAAACTTCCCAAAAATCTCCAGGGCGTCGTTGTGACCGATGTCACGCCGGAAAGCCCGGCGGCGGAAAAGAATTTCCGGCCGGGCGACGTGATCGTGCAGGTCTCGGGCCAGAATGTCCGCACGCCGGCGGACGTTTCTCAGCACGTCGAGGCCGACGTGAAAGCAGGAAAGAAGGTCGAGTTGATGCTGGTCAACCGCGGCGGCGATCTCGCCTATGTCGCGGTTAAGCTTGGCTAGAATTCGACGATCTCTTCGTCGCGATAGCCTTGGAGATAGAGTAACGCTTTCAGATCGCCATGCGTAATGCGCGCGGCCGCGGCTTCCGCGACCACAGGTTTGGCATGATAGGCCACGCCCAATCCCGCGCGGCGGATCATGTCGAGATCGTTCGCGCCATCACCGACGGCAAGCGCGTCGGTCGGTTCGATGCCGAGGACTTTCGCTTCAGCTTCCAGGGCGGCGCGTTTCGCCTCGCGTCCCAGAATCGGCTCTCGAACCGTCCCAAGAAGCACATGCCCGTCATCGAGCAACACATTCGCCTGATGAGCGTGAAAGCCCGCATCCGCCGCGACGCGCTCGGTGAAATAGGTGAAGCCGCCGGAGACGAGCAATGCGCGCGCGCCATGCGCTTTCATGGTCGCGGTCAGCGCCTTGGCGCCGGGATTGAGCCGCACGCGCTCTGCATGGGTCCGGCCCAAAGCTTCAAGCGGCAGACCTTTGAGCAGCTTCACACGCTCCCGCAAAGCGCCTTCGAATTCGATCTCCCCGCGCATCGCGCGCTCCGTGATCGCGGCGATGCGGGGCTTCAAACCCGCAATGTCCGCCAGTTCGTCCAGGCACTCGCATGAGATGATGGTCGAATCCATATCGGCGACCAACAGTTTCTTGCGCCTGTTTGCGGCCGGGATGACATTGATATCCGCGTCAGAAATAGTGCCTGCGCGCGTCTCCACCTCGCCGGGATCGCCAGAGAGCGGAATATCAAACGCATATCCCTGGGAGAGCCACGTCACCTCGCCGAGCGACCGCAGATCTTGCGCCAGAAATCGCGCGTTTTCTGAGATAACATTCAGCACATGAGAGAATCGTTCGGGCACGCAGAGATCCCATGACCGTTGATGCGGTGCTTATTGCAGGGCCGACCGCGAGCGGCAAGTCGCGCGCTGCGTTGTCGCTTGCCAAGGCCGTTGGCGGCATCGTGATCAATGCGGATTCGATGCAGGTCTATCGCGAGGCGCGGGTTCTCACCGCGCGCCCGTCGGAAGACGATATGGTGGCCGCGCCGCATCTGCTCTATGGCCATGTCAGCGTGCGGGAGGCCTATTCGACCGGCCGATACCGGGAGGATGCGACAGACGCACTGGCGAAGGCGCGGAGGGCGGGCAAACTTCCGATCTTCACTGGCGGTACGGGACTTTATTTTTCCGTACTCGCTGAGGGCATTTCCGATATTCCGAAAATTCCCGATCCTGTCCGTGCCAGAGCGCGCGCGCGCCTCAAGGAGATCGGTGTTGCGGCGCTTCACGCCGAACTTGCTGCGCGCGACCCCGAAACGGCCTCGAAGCTGCGTCCCAGCGATCCGCAGCGCGTGTTGCGCGCCTATGAAGTCTTAGAAGCAACGGGGCGGCCTCTCTCCCATTGGCAGCGGGATGTCGGGAAGCCGGTTCTGCATGGCTTACAGTTGGTGCGATTTGTGATGGATGTGCCGCGTCCAGAATTACGCACGCGCATCGAAACGCGCTTCAGGGCGATGCTTGGCGGAGGAGCGTTGCACGAAGCGACTGCATTAAAGGGCTTGGATCCCGCCCTCCCTGCAGCGAAGATTTTGGGCGTGCGCGAACTTTGGGCGCTACAAGACGGCACGCTCTCGGAGGCGCAAGCGACCGAACTGGTCGTCACCGCCACGCGTCAGTACGCGAAGCGCCAGATGACCTGGTTCCGCAACAGGATGGCGGATTGGGATCGGTTGGATTCAGAAGGTGCGGTCGATATCATCGCGAAAGTTGCGGCGTAGGACGTCGCGCTTGGCTTGTCGATCGAGGGTTCTTCGAATGCACGTCTATCGCGAAGCCGACGCCGATTTGGATCTGATCAAAGGCAAGCGGATTGCGATTGTCGGCTACGGCAATCAGGGGCAAGCGCACGCTCTGAATTTGCGTGATAGCGGTGTGGAAAATATCGTTGTCGGCGCGCGTCCCGGTGCCAGCGCAGATAAAGCCACTGGTGCCTGCTTTCCTATAGCCACAAACTCTGAAGCTGTTCGGAATGCCGACCTCGTTGTGCTTGGCGCCCCGGACGAAAAGCTTCCCGAAATCTACATGCGCGATCTCGCGCCGCATATGCGCAAGAACGCGGCCCTGTTGTTCATTCATGGGTTTGCGCGTCACTTCGGATTCATCGAGCCGCGTGAGGATCTCGATGTTATCATGGTCGCGCCGGCCGGGCCTGGCACCGCGTTGCGCACGAATTACGTCAATGGCGATGGCTATATCGGTCTGTTCGCCATCGACCGCGACGTGACCGGCACGGCGAAGGCGCTGGCGCTGTCCTATGGTGTGGCCATTGGCTGCGGCGCGGGCCTGATCGAAACGAATTTCCGCGAAGAGACCGAAACCGATCTGTTCGGCGAGCAGACGGTCCTCTGCGGCGGGTCGGCAGAATTGGTGCGTACGGCGTTCGATACGCTGGTGGAAGCCGGGTATGCGCCGGAGTTGGCGTACCTGGAATGCCTGCATCAGCTCAAGCTTCTGGTCGATCTGATGCACACGCGCGGGATTGCCGGCATGTACCGAGCGATCTCCAACACCGCCGAATATGGCGCCTACAAGACCGGGCCGCGCGTGATCAATAACGAAACGAAAGCCGAGATGCAGCGTGTTCTTGGCGACATTCAATCCGGGCGCTTTGCACGCGCCTGGATGGATGAAAACGCGACGGGCGGCGTGGACCTTGCGCGGTTTCGCGAACAGGCTGCCGTCCATCCGATCGAAAAAGTGGGCGTAAAGTTGCGCGCAATGATGCCGTGGCTGACAAAGCCGAAGACGTGAAGAAGACATCTCATTGCCGTGCCAACGGTCCGATCTCCCGCACTTCGAAATGCGCGTAAGCCTCTTGCTCGTGCCTTGCGCACGCCTCCGCGTCCACTTTGTTTCGCCGCGATGTGACACGCACCATGGCCAACGTGCCATCGTCGTAGAAATAGCGGATCTCGAAATCCGGCATGACATCCTCCCCTAAAAATTAGGATGCCCCTTCGACATAAAGGAAACGCATCGCTTGTGGCGCGGGGCGGAACTTTCCGTGGTGAAAACAAGGATGAATTGAGGCGAAAGAAATCGCCTTCCCACAACATTGTGCGGCTTTTTAGGGAACCAGTTGCGCAGTTCGAAAACTAAACTGATTCTTCGGCTTTGTGATCGTGCGCGCTGTGATCGGCGTGTGCGTGATGTACGCCGTGATCGGAGCTTTCTTCAACATGACCATGGGTCGCATGGTCGCGCGCGCCATGGTCATCAAGCGCGACGTGGTCGTTAGAGTCGGAAAGTGATTCCGCATCTTCTTGAGTCACCTCGTCTGCTTCGGAAGACGAAGTTTCTGCAGGATGATGCTCGACATGCGCATCATCGGCATGCCCGTGGCCGTGGTTGGCGTCATGCCCGTGATCTTCGTGCGCGTGATCCTCGTGGCCATGATGCTCAGGCTCGTGGTGCTCGTGGATATCTGGAAGGGTCTCATGGTGGGTGTGCTCATGATAGACGGGTTCGGAATGGCCATGGCCATGGCCATCCTGCAGAACCGGCTCCATAGCGATGATCTCGGACGCTGCGAACGCCACTTCCATTGCCGCGCTGCGCAGGCTTCCGATGCGGCGGGTGGCGATAAACCAGACCAGCACGCCGAACCCGATGGTGGTGCGATACAGAAGCACAAAGATCGCGAACAGGACGTTCACGCTGTTGGTCTCCACCGGCGTCGCGCGCAGATGGAAGATCTCCGGGGCGTCGAGCAGCAACGCGCCGGCGAGCTGGTCGCCGGTGAAACGCAACACTGCATCTTGTGACACCGCACTGTTCGCTATCGCGGCACCCGAGGTTTCGAACATCGCCGTGCCGGTGGGCGCCGCTTTGCCATAGGCGATGCAGACGGCTGGTAATGCAACAATCAGCAGGAGCAGGCCGATCAGAAGAAGCCCGCGGGCGGTGCCGAGATAGCTGAGCTCTCTCATTTCCTCTTCCTGCACGGCCTCCGCGACCACGCCGGAAATGTCGCTCGCCAGGCCCGCGCGGTCATGCAGTAGCCAACGCAGTTTGCGCGGGCCGATCCGCAGGCCCGCCCAAAGCCCAAGCCAGGTTCCGCCAAGACCGAAAATCAGGAACAGCGCGGCGTTGCCCAGCAACAGCAGCGCCAGGAAGAGCATGTTGCCGGAAAGATCGGGCGCTGCGACCGGTCCGAACGCACCGGGAAGCACGCGGGGCAGCCAATGCGGCTGTTTCATCACGGCGTAGGCAAAGAAGCCCACCACCAGAATGTTCATCAGAAGGAAAAAAATCAGGAAGTTGCGACCAATTTTACCCTGCAACACGACGACGCCCCCAACACCACCCGGCTTGTTTTCAAGCCTTATCCCAACACGGGACTCTACAGAAAAACGCCGCGGAGTCTTGTCAAACTTCGATGAACACCCGGGTCGACAGGGTGCCGAGCAGATTCTACGTTGCGGCCAGAGTTATTTAATCCATCGGTTCCGTCCTGAAACCTAAATCCCCAGACTCTGGCCCAAACTCTGGCCCGACTGTCGCTGTCATTGGCGGCGGCTTCAGCGGCAGCGTCTTCGCGCTGAAATTCGCGCGCGCGCAGCCTGACGCACATGTGCTGCTCATCGAGCGCAGCCGGCGGGTCGGCCGTGGCTTGGCTTATGGCGCATGTGCGGCCGAGCATCTCCTGAATGTGCCGGTCAGCCGCATGGAGCTTGGCCTCACGCCAGGTTTTGCCGAGTGGCTCGGTCAGCGCCGCGATCAACTGGCGGAGGCGCTTGCCGAAAGTGGCGGGGATCTCGCGGCAGCTTTCGTGCCGCGCGAATTGTTTGGGACTTATCTCGAAGAACGCGTTCAGAGCGCAATTTCAAGAGATCCCGCCAAGGGTTTCAACATCGTGCGCGGCGAGGCGGTCGGACTGGCTGAGTTTCCAGACCGTGGCGTGCGTCTTGCCGATGGACGCGAAATCAAAGCTGAAATCATCGTTCTGGCGACGGGCAATCTGCCGCCGCGTCCGCCGAGCGCGAAAGATGCGTGGCTGTACGACACGGCGCATTTCGTGCCGGACCCTTGGGCAGTCGACGCGTTTGACGGCCTGCCGAAAAATGCATCGGTCGTGTTTCTTGGTACTGGCCTCACCATGGTCGATGTTGCGCTGAAACTTGCGGGGCTGGGCCATACCGGTCCGATGCACGCCATTTCGCGGCGCGGCTACCTTCCTCTGCCCCATCGCGCTGGCGGAAGCTGGCCCGTTTTCCACGATCCAAAGCAACACGCGTCGCCGTCGGCATTGATGCGGCTGTTGCGTGATGAGGCCGAGAAAGCTGCGGCTCAGAACATTCCCTGGCAACGCGTGATGGACACGATGCGTCCCGCCGTTGCCGGCGTATGGTCGAGTTGGAGCGAGCGGGAACGTGCACAATTCCTGCGCCACCTTCGTCCGCGCTGGGATATTCACCGCCACCGCATGGCGCCGCGCATCGCGCAGAAACTGGATGCGCTCGTCGATACGGGTCAGCTCACGGCGCGCGCGGGACGCATCTCCGCCTATCGCCGTGAAGAAGGTGCGATCGAAGTCGTTTTGCGCGAACGCGGCAAGCAGGTGGAGCTCGTGGTTCCTGCAGCCCGCATCATCAACTGCACAGGCCCCCGCAGCGACCTCGACCGCATCGCGCTTCCCATCATTGCGGACTTGCGGCGGCGCGGCTTGATCGCGCCCGACGCGCTCGGCTTGGGGATCGAGACGGAAGACTGTGCCGCTGTCGGCTCCGCCGGCCATGTGTCGAACTGGCTCCATGCCCTCGGGCCGCTGACACGGCCCGGCTGGTGGGAAGTCGTCGCGGTTCCCGAAATCAATGCGCAGATCGACCGTCTGGTCCAGGATCTCAGCGCACTGCAGACACAAAACGCTACGCCAGCGCATTCTCTTGCGGAAGCGTTCTCTGATCTCGGCGCAGGAATTTGATCAGCGCGTGAGGTGGGCTGCCAACCATTTCGCCGTCTGCTCCGGCGTCTGTTTGTCGTTGGTCTGATCGACCATCAGATTGGCGCGTTGCATGGTTGCGAGATCGATCGCGCCGATAAGAGGCCTGAGCGCGGATAGCAGTTTTTGGTCCTGTGCGTGCTTTGGAGAGACAAGCAGTACCGCGTCATAGGGGGGCAGCGCCTGTTTGGGATCGCCGACCAGTTTGAGATTGTATTTCGCAATACGTCCGTCGCTTGAGAATGCAGCGATCACATCGACATCGCCATCGACCAGCGCGCTATACATAAAGTTCGCCTGGTATTGCCGCTGCAACGCGAAGCGCATGCCGTAGGCTTTGACGACCGCGTCCCATTCCGGCCGACTGAAGAATTCGTAGTCGCCGCCGATCTTCATCTTGGGCGCATAGGCCGCTAGGTCGGCCAATGTCTCGATGCCAAGTGCTTTGGCGCGATCTGCGCGCATCGCGAAGGTGTAAGCGTTCTCGAAGCCTAGCGATCCCAGATCATGTACGTGTTTGCCGCTCGCCCAGTTTGCTAGTTGAAAAAGCACGGCCTTCCGTCCCGGCATGTCCGTACGCTTCATCTGCGTGGTCCACAGCGTTCCAGAATAGTCGACATAGATGTCGACGTCGCCCGCTTCAAGCGCATGAAAGATCACGGCCGAACCCAGCCCATCGCGACGCACGGCCCTGAAGCCCGCCTGCTCTAATCGATCGCCGATCAGCGCACCGAGGATGTATTGCTCCTCGAAGCTCTTGGTGCCTATGGTGATCGTCTCGCTTTCGCCGCCCCACAAAGGCGAAAGACCGGCGCCGGCGACGATCAGCAATCCCACAGCCGCGGCGGTCAATCTCGTACGTGACCGGCGCGCAAATCCGCTCTCGGCCAAAGCCAGCAGGCGGTCGATGACTAGAGCAAGGAGCGCTGCCGCCGCGCATCCGAACAGAACGAAGACCCAGTTCTCCGTCTGCAACCCGGTGAAGATGTAGTTTCCGAGGCTGGTCTGTCCCACGGGTGTAGAAAGTGTGGCGGCACCGATGACCCAAACCGCGGCGGTGCGCAGTCCAGCCATGATGAACGGCGTCGCCAGCGGAAGCTCAACGAGGCGCAACGATTGCCATGGTGTCATCCCGACGCCGCGCGCGGCGGTCTTGATGGCGGGATCGATGCCTGCGAGCGCGGTGACCGTGTTCCGTAACACCGGCAACATCGAATAGAGCGTTAACGCGAGGAGTGCCGGAAGAAAGCCGAGCGCACGAAAGCCGAAGCCGAAGGTGTGTTGCGTGAACGCGGAGAGCGCGAGCAGTAACGGGTAGAACAGAGCAAGGAGAGCGAGACCGGGAATGGTCTGAATCACGCTCGCCACGCCAAGTGCCGGTCCTCTGAGCCACGCACGCCGCGCGGCCACGATGGCCAACGGTAAGCTGATCCAAAAACCAAGGACGAGAGCGCACATGCTGATCAGCACGTGCTGCCCGAGGTATTCGGGCAGCCGAGAGAATGCTTCCGCGATGGCCCCCCCGGAATTGCTCATGGCATCACGCGCATGGCTTCGGCGAGGCGGCGTGCGCGCCGGCGCGGCGTTTCGATCAGCGCGCGAACGAAGTCATCGGTGGGAGCCGCGAGCAGTTCTTGCGGCGTGCCGCTCTGCACGATCTGGCCATCCCGCATCACGGCGACCTGATCGGCAAGGAGAAACGCTTCGGTCATATCGTGGGTCACCAGGACGGTCGTCAGCCCCAGGGCGTCGTGTATGGCCCGGTATTCGGCGGAAAGATCGTCACGGGTGACAGGGTCCAGGGCGCCAAACGGCTCGTCCATCAGCATAATCGAGGGTTTGCCGGCCAGAGCCCGTGCAAGACCTACCCGCTGGCGCTGTCCGCCGGAGAGCTCGGCAGGGAGCCGGTCGCGGAACTGATCGAGTGGCAGCCTTACCAAATCCAGCAATTCGTCCACGCGCGCCGCGGTCTTCTGCTCAGGCCATCCTAGGAGTTTCGGTGTAATGCCGACGTTCTCGGCAACGCTCATGTGTGGAAAGAGACCAATAGCCTGGAAGATGAAGCCCATGCCGCGGCGGAGCGAGACTGGTTCGATTTTCGTGGCGTCGGTGCCGTCGATCAGAACGCGACCTGTGTTGGGTTCCAGAAGACGGTTGATCAGGTGCAGAGTCGTCGTCTTGCCGGAACCGGACTCGCCGATCAGGACGAAGAATGCGCGGCGCGGAACATCCAGACTGACATCGCGGACGGCAGGCGCGTGTGTCCCCGGATAGGACACGCCGACATGGTCAAAAGCGATCATGGACCCCATACAACCGCGTACCATGACGGTAGGATAGCTGCCACTCGGCAAGCCGCAAAAATGCCTTGAAATCAGCGGTTTGCTCCCTTGCGCCGTGCCGGTGCACTGGCGTAAAAGTTCCAGACGAAAGCCGAAAAGCTTCGTATTTGCGAAGGTTTAGCGGTGACGCAGGCGGCCGCGAGCTAAGCCGATATCAAGGTATTCAGAAAACACTGGTTGAAACACGAATAGGCGCCGATGGCACCGCCTATGTCCGGGCTAACGTTAAGTCTTCCCGGGTACGGCAATTGCAGAGGCGAACTGGAAAGGGAACGGGCAGGTTAGCATGTTCGGCAGTTTACTCGGCGCACTGTCGAGCGATATGGCAATCGATCTCGGGACCGCGAACACGCTGGTCTACGTCAAAGGCAAAGGCATCGTTCTCAACGAACCGTCCGTGGTCGCGACGATCACGACGCGTGGCGGAAAGAAATCGGTTCGCGCCGTCGGCAACGACGCGAAGATGATGCTGGGCCGTACGCCGGGCAACATCGAAGCCATTCGTCCCATGCGCGACGGCGTCATCGCCGATTTCGAAATCGCGGAAGAGATGATCAAGCACTTCATCCGCAAGGTTCACAACCGCCGCTCCTTCGCCAATCCAATGATCATCGTGTGCGTACCGTCCGGCTCGACCGCCGTTGAACGCCGCGCGATTCAGGATTCTGCTTTGTCGGCCGGCGCGCGTCGCGTCTATCTGATCGAAGAGCCGATGGCGGCTGCGATCGGTGCGGGCCTTCCGGTCAGCGAGCCGACAGGTTCGATGGTTGTCGATATTGGTGGCGGCACGACGGAAGTGGCGGTGCTGTCGCTCGGTGGCATCGTTTATTCGCGTTCGGTGCGTGTCGGCGGCGACAAGATGGATGAGGCGATCATCGCCTATATCCGCCGCCATCAGAATCTCCTGATCGGCGAAGCCTCGTCCGAACGCATCAAGAAAGAGATCGGTTCCGCTGCGCCGCCGACAGACGGCAATGGCGTGACGATGGACATCAAGGGCCGCGATCTTCTGAACGGCGTGCCGAAGGAAATCACGATCACGCAGCGCCACATTGCGGAAGCAATGGCGGAGCCGGTTGGCGCGATCGTCGAAGCGGTGAAGGTTGCGCTCGAAGCGACGCCGCCGGAACTTGCAGCCGATATCGTCGACAAGGGCATCGTGCTGACAGGCGGAGGTTCGCTGCTCGCCAATCTCGATCAGGTGCTGCGCGAAGAAACGGGTCTGCCGGTATCGATTGCCGACGATCCGCTGTCCTGCGTCGCGCTGGGCACCGGACGGGTTCTCGAGAACTCGAAGAGCATGCGGCACGTGTTGTCGACGGCGTTCTAGGTCGCGCGCGTTGCGCGAGAGTTAAGTTGGATCGGTTATGGCCAACGGTATGCGCAGAGGCGCGAGGCTTCGCGGAGGTTATCAACTTCCGCTCGCCGTGCTCTTCGCCCTGGCTGTTGCGCTCGTCCTCATCGGCAAAGCACAATCCTCACTCTTCGACCGTGCCCGCGCGCGCGTCACGGACTGGATGGCGCCGGAGCTTGCATGGGCTCACCGCCCTTTCGATGCCGCCTCGCAATGGTGGGCGGGCCTCAGCGAAGGATACGGCGTCTATCAGGAGAACGTGCGGCTCAAGGAAGAGAACGCCCGTCTGAAGCAATGGCAGACTGTCGCGGTCACGCTGGATGCCCGTGTCAAGCGCTATCAGTTGCTTCTTCACGCTGTGCCGGATGCCGCGTTGTCTTCGGTGATGGCGCATGTGATTGGCCGCGCGAAACGGCCATTTATCGAGACGATGATTCTCGATGCGGGCAAGGCCAATGGCGTCAAACCCGGCCAGGCCGTGATCGACACGCGCGGCATGATCGGGCGAATCTTTCTCGCCGGTGAACATACGTCATGGGTCATTCTGCTCAGCGATCTGAACAGCCGCATTCCCGTCGCGATAGAGCCGGGACATGCACAGGCGATCCTGACGGGCGACAATGCCAAGGCGCCAGCGCTCGAGACGCTCGCGCAGGGCGCTGTCGTCCATCCCGGTGATCAGGTCGTCAGTTCGGGCGATGGCGGTATCCTTCCGCCAGGACTGCCGATTGGAACGGTCATATCCGATAACGGCGGCTTCCGCGTCGCGCTGCTGGCAGATTCCGCATCCAGTCAGGAGGTCGAGGTCGTCGATTTCAAAAATCCTGTCGAGACGCCGCCTGTGCCGACAAAGAACGATCTGCCCGTGAACGCCGCCGGCCTGCCTCCAGCTGCGCCGCCGCAACCGCCTCCGGCTGCTGCGACGCCAACGGCCGCCGCGCCCGGTGCGCCTAAAACGAAAATCAGTCCGGCTGTCACCAAGGCCGTCGTAAAGCCGGCGCCCGCGAACCCGCCTCCGCAGCAGCCGGACGGCGATACGCCCGATCAGTGAGGGCTGGCGATGGAGCGCGTTCTCATCGGCAATCGGATCACCGCTTCGGTCATTCCGGTATCATTCGCGATTCTGGGAACGCTGATCGCAAATCTCCCCTTGTCCCTCTTAGGTGGAATTGTTCCACCGCCGCTTCTCGGGCTGATGGCGATCTATTTCTGGTCTCTGGTGCGTCCCGATTTGATGCCGCCGTTCTGGGCGTTTGCCATTGGGGTGCTGGAAGATCTGCTCTCGGGCGGGCCGCCGGGCGTGTGGGCTGTCGCGTTCATCACGACGTATGCTGTTATCGATCGACAGCGTGACATGTTCGCCGGCCTTTCCGGATTGGGCGCCATCGTTGGCTTCGCGACCGCGGGTGCAATCGCGTGTGCGACAGCTTATGCGGTTGTCGCAGTTTACTACTGGCATGTCCCTCCGCTCGCGCCGGTCATGGGTGAGCTCGCCATGAGCGTGATCTGTTATGTGCCGACCGTCGTAATCCTTGGCTTCGTGCATCGCCGTTTCGTCGGTCCCATGCGGAGCGATTTCTGATGCCGCTGTTCGATAAAAAAGACAAAAGCCGGTACGAGACGTTCACGCGGCGCACATTGTTTGTGTCGGGCGGCATGACGGCGGTGCTGGCGGCGCTTGGCGGGCGTCTCTATCAGCTGCAGATCAAGGACGGCGCCCTGTATCACATCGCCGCGGAAGACAACCGCGTAAACGAGCGCCTGGTGGCGCCGCCGCGTGGGAGAATTCTGGACCGCTTTGCCGTCGAACTCGCCAACAACCGCCGCAACTATCGTTTGCTTCTGGTCGCCGAGCAGGCAAGCAATGGAACGGCATCGGCGCTCGACACGATTGCACGCGTCATCCAACTCACCGATCAGCAAAAGAAGCGCGTGCTGCGCGATCTTGCGGCAAACAAGAAATTTGTTCCTGTGGTTGTCGCCGAGAATTTGTCGTGGGATGAGTTCGCGCTGATCAACCAGCATCTGCCGTATCTGCCAGGCGTGCAGCCCGATGTCGGCGAAACACGGTCCTATCCGTACGGTGCCGAGCTTTCGCATCTGATCGGCTATGTCGCGCCCGTGTCGCCGGACGACAAGAAGTCGAGCGACGAGGATCCGCTTCTCGATCTTCCCGGGTTTCGGATCGGTAAGCGCGGTATTGAGAAGGAGTTCGACAACCAAGTGCGTGGCGATGCCGGCGCCAGCCGCGTCGAAGTCAACGCCTATGGCCGCGTCATTCGCGAACTGAGCAGCGATCCGGCGACCGCCGGGAAGGATGTCTATCTCACCATCGACCGCGAGCTGCAGCATTTCGCGGACCAGCAGATGGTGGGTCAAAGCGCGGCCTGCATCGTCATGGACTGTCAGACTGGCGATGTCCTGTCACTGTCGTCCACGCCGGGTTTCGATCCCAATCTGTTCAATGTCGGAATCTCCCAGACCGATTGGAGCACGCTCACAACAGACGATCACAAGCCGCTTTTGAACAAAGCGTTGTCAGGCGTTTATCCGCCGGGCTCGACCTTCAAACCTGCCATGGCGATGGCCGCGGTGCAGAACGGGTTGGGCGATCTTCAGGTCAATTGCACCGGTGCCCTGCAACTCGGCAACAACACCTTTCATTGCTGGGCGTGGAAAAAAGGTGGTCACGGTCATGTCGATCTGAAGCGCGGCATCGCGCAGTCGTGTGACGTGTTTTTCTACGAAGTCGCGCGCCGCCTCGGCATCGACAAGATGCACGATGCCGCCGTGACACTCGGACTCGGCAATCGCACCGGTATCGAGATTCCCGGGGAGCGCCCCGGCTTCATGCCAAACTCCGAGTGGAAGTTGCAACGCATTGGAGTTCCCTGGCAGGTCGGCGATTCTTTGAGCGCGGGTATCGGTCAGGGTTATGTGCTTGCGACGCCGATCCAGCTTTGTACGCTTGCTGCACGCATCGCCAGCGGAAAGGCCGTGACGCCACGCGTGGTCCGCACGGTCGGCAACACCACGCAGCCACAACCGATTCCGGAATCGCTGCCCTTCTCAGACGAAGCGTTTCAAAAGGTGCGTGAGGGAATGAATGCGGTGACGAATGAAGGCGGCACGGCTGCCGGCTTCCGTATCGCCGAAGTTGGGCTCGAGATGGCCGGTAAGACCGGTACTGCGCAAGTCCGCAAGATTTCCAAGGAGGAACGCGCAAGCGGTGTGAAGAAGAACGGGAGTCTGCCGTGGGCGTTGCGTGACCACGGGCTGTTCATTGCCTTCGCGCCGGTCGCACAGCCTCGTTATGCCTGCGCGGTTATTACAGAGCACGCATCGGATGGACATCCACAGGTCGTGATCGCGCGCGATGTGTTGCGGTTCGCGCAACAGCGCAATGTCCTGGGACTAAAGACCGCTTATCCCCTCAGCGCGGCGAGCGAGCAGACAGGTACGAGGCGTACATGAACACGCGTCCCTACGCCGCCTCCCGGCGTCTTCTCACCCTGACAGACAAGCTGTTCGAGGTGAATTGGGGTCTGGTTCTCCTCATCACCATCATCGCCTGCGCGGGATTTGCGACCCTCTATTCGGTGGCGGGTGGAAGCTTCAGCCCGTGGGCGGGAAAGCAGATGGCGTATTTCGCGGTCGGGCTGATGCTGCTGGTCGGCGCGTCGCTTGCCGATGTGCGCTTCTGGTTGAGCATCGCCTATCCAGCTTACGCCGTTTCGTTGCTCCTTCTTCTGGTCGTTCTCTTCGCTGGTCATTCGGCACTCGGTGCGCAACGCTGGATCAGCGTCGGTCCTATCGAGATTCAGCCGTCCGAATTGATGAAAATCGCGCTCATCCTTGCGCTTGCTCGGTTCCTGCATGGGTTAAGCGTCGAAGACGTCTCCAAACCGCTGCGCTTGCTGATCCCGATCGTGATGATCGCGATGCCGGCGTTCCTCGTGTTGAAGCAGCCGAACCTGGGCACGACGATCATTCTGGTCGCCGACGGCATATCGCTTCTGTTTCTGGCGGGACTGTCCTGGTGGTGGATCACCCCGGCGGTCGGCGCAGTCGCGACCGCCATTCCGCTCGCCTGGCGCTTCTTCCTGCACGATTACCAGAAGGCGCGCGTAATGACGTTCCTCGATCCGGAATCCGATGCGTTGGGTGCGGGCTGGAACATCACGCAGGCGAAGATCGCCATCGGCTCGGGAGGATTGACGGGTAAGGGCTACCTTGAAGGCTCGCAAAGCCGCCTCAATTTTCTCCCCGAGAAGCACTCCGACTTCATCGTGACGAACTTTGCGGAAGAGTTCGGCTTCGTCGGCAGCATCGCTTTGCTCCTGCTTTTTGCCGTCGTGATCGGGTACGGAGTCCAGATCGCGATGGGCGCGCGCAGCCAGTTTGGCCGTCTTGTCGCGATGGGGCTGACGCTCAACTTCTTCTTCTACATTCTGATCAACGGCGCCATGGTGATGGGGCTCATACCCGTGGTGGGCATTCCAATGCCGCTTCTCTCATACGGGGGAACCGCGATGCTCAGCGTCATGTTCGGGTTTGGTATCTTGATGAGTGTTCACGTGCACCGTCAGGTGGAGATTCCGCGCCATTCCGGCGGGATTATCTAGGGGCGGGCTCTATCCCCAAATCCTTGTGGATACGGCATGGACTTGGGGGCCGGGCCTCTGCTATAGGCCGCCCCTTCGTGTGGGTTTCGGCCCACCGGCGGCGGGTGATTAGCTCAGTTGGTAGAGCAGCTGACTCTTAATCAGCGGGTCGTAGGTTCGAAACCTACATCACCCACCAAATAATTATTTATATGCAATAAGTTACATCAAAGCCGGCGATCATAACTAGTCTTTGAATATTCCAGGCGGAGTGGCCCTTTTTACTTTGTGGTACCACCGTGGCATCGCGTGAACCGGTCCGTGTCAAGGTTAGGATCGAAGTTCTAATCTGCTCGCCCGCTCTAGGTCGTTGAGATCACGGACTGTAGAGACTGCATCACTTGAACTGCATGGCACCCTTTCGCCATGGGGTTGTCAAAAATGCATCGTCAGACGTTCCGCGCGTGTTGGTTCCGTTTCGGACGCAGCTTCGCTTCTTTGCGACTACCCCGCCGATCATCTCCGACAGACGCTATTGCTGTTTTCCAGACTGTATCCATCATATCAACAAGCAAAGCGAAGTACTCATCGCTGTCGACAGACCAGATCGTCGGCTGCTCCGTCCGCGTCAGCGCTGGAAACAGTGGCTCCGGGTCGTGATAGCTTTCCTCGATGAGTTCTCTATTGCCAACCTCGAATTCTCTTAACAGTGCGACGCTTTCCTCGAAGGTGAGCAGATCGTTTGAGCGGACATAGGCTTCGTTGCGAGCAACGACCTCGTAAAAAAACTTATTGCGATCGATATTGACCTCAAGCTGGTTGAATGCGCGGATCATCTCCATCAACTCACGCCTTGGCGACGGGTTGTTGCGTCCAATCTTCTTCCGCTGCAAAGCGCCTGTCTCGTCGAGATCAAGCAGCCCTACGAAATCCGCGACCACGTCGATCGTCTTGCCAGCGCGTTCGTAGGGGCGGATCGTGACCGCTTCTTTTCCAAACGCGGCCGTCCATTTTTGAACGACGGAAAGATAATCGCCACGGTATTGAAATTTCTCGCGCCACTCACGAAAGCTGAGTTTTCGGCCGCCCGCGACTGTCTGTTTGTACAAAGACTGCAGGTATTTATCTTGGCGGCGAAGGTACATGACGATACGAATGTCCTTGAGATCCCCCAATTGAGCTTTGACGCCAGCGGGTTCCGTGAACCAGAAGGCTTCCGAACTGATGACCGATGTTAACGAGCTATTGGCCGCCAGTTCGGCACGCACCTCGTTCCACGCAGAGAGGTCAGTCCCACGATGCTCTCTAACGCCCCACGCCAATTCATGATGCGCTTTGCCCGCTGCGCGTCCGGACCGCAGATAATGTACGCCTCTTAAATCGAGCGCATCTGCCCGCGCGCTCAGAAATGACTGAAGGGATGATGTTCCAGTCTTGTGGGTTCCTATATGGATAACCAGCACGTTCCCTCCCGTCCGGTCATGCGACTCGAGCAACACCGGAAATTGCAATTTGAAAAACTCACGTTTCCAATAGAAGATAAGAAAAGCCTCCGGTGGAGGCAATGGATCAATACGATGTATTCTTGTTGGGCACTTTAATGAGCATAAACAGCGCAAAGCTGCCGCGGTTCACATTCATTGCGGATGATGGGAAAGAACGCATCGTCGCATTGGCCGGAGAAGCGGGCCGCATCCGAGCAGTCGCCGCTCACCTCGGTGACCGTATCGCTCCGGGTGCTGTTGCTGGCTTGGTCTTCCGCTCGGAAGAAGATCTTTGCGTCAACTGGCTGGCCTGCCTTTTGGCCGGATTGCGGCCGCTGATCGTGCAATACCCTACAAAGAAACAAACTCAAGCTTACTGGGCCGACTCTGTTCTTAATACAGTCACATTGGCCGGGGTCGCTGCATTGATCTGCGACGATCATGGTTCCTTTCTCGCGCAGCATGTCGCGGCAGCGGCGGCTCACTTCATTGCGCCCGAAATAGGCCGACCGGACCGGCATAGGCCCTTTGGTCGGCATCTCTGCAGGCTCAAAGCCATACAGCTGTAGAACCGCATCCAGGTGAACCAGATCGGCTTGCAGCCTATCGGCTTCGCGGCGCAGATCGGCAATGCGGTCAGCGGTAGCCGCGCGTTTCTCTTTGAGACGGCTTATCAGGAATTTGTCGCCCATTGACGAAAGGTAGGGCGCAGCGACAGAATCCGCTTGTGGCGTTTGCGCCAACATACCGATTCTTTCCTCGGGATTTTGCTACATTGCGATCCGGGTGGCGGATTCCAGAATGCGCGCATGATCTCCGAGACACTGAACTGCATTTTCGTCCATATCCCCAAAACCGGCGGCAGTAGTATCGAAGACGTGCTTTGGCCCGGCCAGCGGACAGAAGCCGATCTCTGGCAGGGCATGGTGGAGCGCTACCACAACAGATACCAAACCGGCGGCTTGCAGCATCTGCTCGCCCGCCAGATCCGGGATGCTGTCGGACAAGAAAGATTCTCTCAGTGTTATCGCTTCAGTTTTGTACGCAATCCATGGGACCGGATGGTCTCTCAATTCTCCTACATGCGGCAGAAAAAATATCTGCGTGATTTTATCGGCATGAGCGAGGGAGATGCGTTCCCGCGCTACCTGTCCCTGATTCAGGAACGCGCCCATGTTCAATGGGCTCCCCAATGTGAATTTCTGTTCGATCGATCGGGAGAGTGTCTTGTCGATTTCATCGGGCGCTTTGAGCGCCTGCCTCAAGACGCCGCGACGATTTTCGAGAGGTTGGGCGTGACCTGCACGACGTTGCCGCACAGTAGAGCGTCAGCGCACCAGCCCTATCCGGAGTATTACGATCGCGAGACGAAGCGCGCCGTTGAGCAACTCTACGGCGCGGACATAGAGCGCTTCTCTTACAAATTCGGCGAACCCTGATCGCTAATCCTACGCCGGTGCTTCTAGCCAGTGCAGACTGAAAAGATTGTTCGCGTCATGCCACACCGCCTTGGGCGTGAACCCCGCCGATCCGGCGAGCGCCTGGAATCCCCCGATCGTATATTTGTGGGAGTTCTCCGTATGGATCGTCTCACCGTCCGCAAACGAAATCGCGAGGCCGTCAATGCTCGCAGTCTGATCTCGTAGACTTATCAGATGCATTTCGACGCGCTGCTCGACAGGATTATAAGGCGCATAATGCGCGAAAGTATCGAGATCGAAATCGGTTCCAAGCTCACGATTGGCGCGTGCCAGGATGTTTTTGTTGAACAACGCCGTCACACCCGCCGCATCGTTGTAAGCTGCGTGGAGGATGGCCGGGTCTTTCACGAGATCGACGCCGATCAGCAATCCGCCGCCGCGCAGCAACCGCGCCGAACGCTCAAGAAACGAAAGCGCTTCGGGCCGCGTGAAATTTCCGATCGTCGAACCCGGAAAGAATCCGATGCGGCGCGCGCCGGAAACTGGAAGGCGCAATGGTTTGGTGAAATCCGCAACAACGGGGCGCACCAGAAGGCCGGGATTGGCATCGCGCAGCTTTACGGCCATGCCGTTCAGATAATCGCCTGAGATATCGATCGGCATATAAGCATTCGGGCTCTCAAGCGCCTCCAGCAGATAGCCAACTTTCTGCAGGGAGCCAGCACCGAACTCAATCAGATCGACGCCTTCGCCCATTAACGCGGCGAAGTCACCCGCGTGGCGTTCAAGCAGGGCAGTTTCTGTGCGCGTCGGGTAATACTCGGGGAGCTCGCAAATCCGGTCGAACAGTTCTGAACCCGTCTCGTCGTAGAAGTACTTGCAAGGAAGGTCTTTGGGCTCCTTGCGAAGGCCGGCGATAAAGGCATCCTCAAACTCGACACGCGGCGCGCGCGCGAGTTGCAGAACGTCCCGGTAGGCGATAGCGGCGCTGCTCATATGTCCTCGGCTAGCCGGATGCCGCTGAATTGCCAGCGCGCAGACGGTGGAAAGAAGTTGCGATAGGAATGACGGATGTGGCCGCGCGGCGTAGCGCAGGAGCCGCCGCGCAGGACGACCTGGCCTACCATGAATTTGCCGTTGTATTCGGCGAGCGTGCCATCGAACGGCTTGAAACCTGGATAGGGATCGTAAGACGAACGTGTCCAAACCCAGACATCGCCCAAAAGGCTTTCCCCTTTGGTCGCTGCCGGACGCAAAGTCTCGAGATCGAGAAAATTTCCTTCAATCGGATAGTTGGCGGCCACTGCTTCCCACTCGAACTCCGTCGGCAGGCGCTTTCCGGCCCAGGCCGCATACGCCGCCGCTTCATAGAAACTCACATGAGCGACCGGCTCGCCGGGATTGATTGGCTGCGCGCCATGCAGCGTGAAGATTTTCTCATCGAACCAATAGAGCGGAGCTTTCCAGCCTTCGCGCTCTTTCAGCGCCCATCCATCCGATAGCCAGAATTCCGGACGCGCGTAGCCTCCGTCTTCGATAAAGGCGCAGTATTCCCCGCATGTGACGGGCCGCGATGCGAGACGAAAGGGGCGCAACAAGGCGCGATGGCGCGGACCCTCATTGTCGAACGCGAAGCCGTTGCCGTCATGCCCGACCTCGACCGTCCCGCCATCATGTTCGATCCAGTCGAGCGCGGGTACAGAATCCCGTGACACCTGGCGGGCAGGCTTCATCGCAGGCAAAAACGGATTGCGAGACAGGGTGTATTTGATATCGGTGAGCATCAATTCCTGATGCTGCTGCTCGTGATGCAGACCAAGCGTCGCCAGCGCGCGCTTTTCCGGTCCGGCGTGAGGCAGCATTCTTTGCATGGCGTCGTCCACATGGGCGCGGTAAGCGTAAACTTCCGTCAGGCTCGGACGTGTCAGCAGTCCGCGGTCGGCCCGCGTGAAAGGCGTGCCAATACCAAGATAGTAAGAATTAAAAATTGCATCGTATCGGTCATCGAATGGTTCGCAGTTCGGATCACGCGCAAGGATCATGCGCTCAAAGAACCATGTCGTATGTGCTAGATGCCATTTCGTGGGACTCGCATCGGGCATCGGTTGGACGCATTGATCCTCAGCCGACAAAGGCTCCGCAATCGCCGTGCTCAAGGCGCGGACGTCGCGATAAAACTCTGAAAGTTTCGGCTGAACCGGTGCCGCGCGCTGTGCGGTAGCCCTTTGTTGCATCAATACCCCTTCACCAATCCAGCGACACTTGCCTAGGGAACGGATCGGCGCAACTTTGGTTGCGCAAATCGTCATGAATCAAACGGAAACAGATAGTTACTGCCTCATACCCGGTGCGCCGCCAGATCGGGAATCCCGATGTGGCGGGTATTTAACGCGCGACACTCACCTAAGCGCCCTATCGGCTGTTGCAACCCGCCGATGCAACATTAGTGTAACTCAACAGCGGTATCTGCGTAGAAATGAACACCAAAATATATATTCCACGTACGCCTGTTGTTATTGCCGTCCTGCTCTTTGCCGGCGGCGTGCCGGCGGATGCGGCCTCTTCCGTAACGCCTGCGCCTCCTGCGCAAAAAGCCGATGCCGTGATCGCGCATTATGCTGACATCGCAGAGGCGGCCTACGGCGATGCGCTATCCGGCGGACGAAAACTACAGAGTGCCGTCGCGGCATTTCTCGCGCATCCCGCTGCTGATAGCTTGGCTGCGGCACGTGTCTCCTGGAAAGCGGCGCGCATTCCCTATCTTCAAACGGAAGGGTTTCGCTTCGCCAATACGGTGGTTGACGATTGGGAGCCACGCGTCAACGCATGGCCGCTCGATGAAGGGATGATCGACTATGTCGGGCCGGCCTATGGCGCCCAGTCGGATCAAAACCCGCTCTATATCTTGAACGTGGTCGCGAACTCCAAGCTTCGCGTCGGCGCGAAGACCATTGATGCAACAGTGATCGATCAGGCCTTGTTACGTCGGCTTCAGGAAGCAGAGGGCGTGCAGGCCAATGTTTCGACGGGTTATCACGCCATCGAATTTCTTTTGTGGGGGCAGAATCTCGCTGGCGCGACGGGCGGCCAAGGCGCGCGACCGGCGAGCGATTATGACATCGCGAACTGCACGCATGGAAACTGCGCGCGCCGCGCCGCGTATCTCAAGGGGGCAGTCGACGCGCTCGTCGCCGATCTCGCGGATATGGCGGCGGATTGGAGCGCGGACGGTAAAGCGCGTGCCGAACTTCTCGCCAAGGGCGGTGACGGCGGTCTCGCGGAAATTCTTACTGGCATGGGCAGTCTCACCTTTGGTGAAATGGCCGGTGAGCGCATGAAACTCGGCCTGATGCTGCACGATCCGGAAGAGCAGCAGGATTGCTTCTCCAACAACACGCACAATTCGCATTACTACGACGAAATCGGACTTATCGGGCTCTGGCAGGGTCGCTATCTGCAGGCGGACGGTCATGTCGTCGAGGGTGCAAGCCTTCGCGGCTATGCGATGACGGTCGATCCGGTATCGGTAAAGCGTCTTGACGCGGCGCTCGATGATGCGCTCGCTGCGATCAAGAAAATTAAGGATGCGGCCGATAGCGGTCACATGGCCTACAGCCAGATGATCGCTGCTGGAAATCCCGACGGCAACAAGCTGATCTCCGATGCGATGGATTCGCTTGTCGCACAGACACGCGCCATTGAGAGTGTGGGTGCGGCGCTGCATCTGAAGATCGCGTCGAACAAATCCGATCATAACACGGGCGCGGTGAGTTTTCATTGACCACGCGGCGGGATGTTCTGCTCTCCGGTGCCGCACTTGGCGCGTCACTCGCGGGCTGTGCGCTTTTCGGCGACCGTTCGGGCGGCCGCCTGATGGAGATCGTGGCTGGCGACAAGCCGCTCCTGATTGCCGCGCGGCAACGCGACATTGCATTGGGGCACGTCACCGGCGTTCCGGCGTGGCTCTACAGCGATGGTTCTCCTTTTCCGATGTTGCGGATCAAACGGGGCGCGATGCTTGACGTCACGCTTCAGAATGCACTTGCTGAACACACGTCCATTCATTGGCATGGCGTGCGCGGGCCGAATGCGATGGACGGCGTGCCCTATCTCACGCAGATGCCCGTGAAACCCGGCGAGACATTCAACTACCGCTTCGTGCCGCCGGATGCCGGCACGTATTTTTTCCATCCACATTGCAACACCGCCGAGCAGATGGGGCGTGGGCTGGTCGGCGCGCTGATCGTCGAAGATCCGCAGGACCGCTTCGACGATGACGTCGTGATGATTCTAAAAGACTGGCGCCTCGGCGAGAACGGCGGGTTCCTGCCGTTCCTGACGCCCAGCGGTGCGAGCAGGGCGGGAACATTCGGTACGCTGCGCACGGTGAATGGAGTCGTCGGGCCTCGCATCGTCACGCGCGCCGATGCCAATATTCGGCTGAGGCTGATCAACGCCGATCCGACACGCATCGCACAGATCGGCATCGACGGCGCGCTGGCTTCGATCATCGCGATCGACGGAAACCCGGTTGCGCCGTTACCGCTGGACACATGGCGGCTGGGTCCTGGCATGCGCCTCGATCTGTTACTTTGTACGACACAGGCCGATGCAAGATTGCTGGACTATTTCGCGGCAATGCCAGTGCTTCTCGCAACGCTGGCGCCGAATGGAAAGTCCGGCGATGTGGGCGACGCTTCACTGGTGCAAACGCCGTTATCCGATTTTGCCAATGCAACACGTCTGGCGTTGGAACTCGGTGCCGGTGTCGACTCGAACACCGTTCCCGATCCGCAGCCGATTGTGCTTCCGGACGGCCGTGTGATCGACCTCGCGGATTCGCTCTGCCTTTCGCAGGGCACGTTCTGGACGCTGAACGGAAAATCCTGGCCCGATCGCGATCACACGAAACTGCCGCCGCCTCTTTTCACCTTCAAGCGCGGTGAACAGGTTGTTTTGGAGATCGCCAATACGACATCGCGCGCGCATCCGATCCATATTCACGGTCACACGATGGTTGTGCTTTCGGCGAGTCTGCTGTCCCGGCCGGCCCATCGTGCGGATACCGTGCTGGTGCTGCCGAATGAGCGCGTGATTGTTGGTTTTGTCGCGGACAATCCGGGCAACTGGATGATCCACTGTCATGTGATAGAACATCAGGAGACAGGGATGATGGGATGGTTTCGCGTTTCCTGATTGCGGTTTTGCTGCTGCTTCCGTTTTCGGCCGATGCTGCTGCCGCGCATCCACCGACAGCGGCAAAGCGGGGTCTCGATGTGGCCGCTGGGTGGTCGCTGTTTCGCCGTCCGTGGATTTCATCGCCGTCGTCACTGGTCGCGGGAGGCGGAGTCGGTCCGCTCTACAATTCGCGCGCCTGCGATTCCTGTCACGTCGGCGGTGGCCCCGGACGCGTCGCCGAAGATGCGATCGGCGGCGGCATGGTCGTGCGTGCCGGACAAGCAAAGCCCGTCGGCGATCCCGTCTACGGCTGGCAGATTCAAACGCTGGCATTGCCAGGTTTCGAACCAGAGGCGGATGTCGCGTTTCGTTGGACCGCGCAAAACGATCTGCGCGTCGCGAGTCTCGACTTCGCGCGATGGCGCCATGGGCCTTTGGGCTCCGAATCCCATACAGCGCTCCGGCGCGCACCGTCCCTGTTCGGGATAGGTCGATTGGCAGCGATTCCAGACAAGGAAATTCTCACGCACTCAAGCGGCGGCCATCCTGCGTGGATGGTGAATGCGGATGGAACGCGTGTGCTCGGCCGCTTCGGCTGGAAGTCCGCTGAACCCACGCTGACAATGCAGATCGGCAACGCGTTTCAGCGCGACTTCGGAATCGCGACATCGGATTTTCCCGGCGCTTATGGCGAATGCACTTCGGCGGAAACGGCTTGTCGCGCCGCCGGCGGCCCGCAGGTCGAACTCCCTGACACGCTGCGCGATCTGATCGCCGCGTATCTGCGCTCACTGTTTCCGCCGGACCCGCTCAAGGAAAGTGGTCGTGGGTTTGCGTTGTTTCGCAAGACGGGCTGCCTGAATTGCCACGCGATCCTGCGAGATGAAAAAGGCGCTCCGGTGCATGCCTATACGGATCTTCGTTTGCACGACATGGGGGCTGAACTCGACGATGGCATCGCTGAAGGCGCTGCCCGTTCATCGGAGTGGCGTACCGCGCCGCTCTGGGATGTCGCGGACAGTCTGTCGCAGGGCGGGTTGATGCATGATGGCCGGGCGCGCAGTGTTGATGAGGCAGTGCAGTGGCATGGCGGCGAAGCGTCACAGGCGCGCTCGACCTTCAACGCACTGTCGTCAAATGATCGCAAAATCATCAGTGATTTTCTGCTTGGGCACTGAGGCATGCAATTCATAAGACGAATGCCGGTGGTTCTGGCGCTTCTTCTGGCGTCCGGTTCTGCATGGGCTGCACCTGCCGACATGGCGCGGCAGTTCGCCGATGAATTTGCCGTGCCGCGCTTTCGCGCCGTTGCTGATGCCGCCCATGCGCAAGACACCGCGTGGCTCACGTTTTGCGCAAATTCCAAGCGCGGAAATGTGGAGAGTCTCAAACGCGCGTACGAAACGCTTGCCGACGCATGGTCCGATGTGGAGTTCGTACACATTGGGCCAGCGGCGGTAGCCTTGCGTGTCGAACGGTTCAACTGGTGGCTAGACCGAACGGACGCGCGGGCAAAGGCGTTCACCGCCATGCTCGCCGCGAACCCGCAAGATCTTGTACCTGAAAAGCTCGCCGCCGGCAGCGTGGCGGGGCAGGGCCTTCCCGTGATCGAGCGGCTGCTGTTCCCGGCCTCCGAAGCGGCGGAGCTGAAAAAGAAGATGGGCGTGCAGCGGTGCGTCGTCGGTTCTGCGGTCGCGCATGGCCAGGCCGTGATCGCGGATCAGATCTTGAACGATTGGACGGCTGCGGACGGCGCGCGCGCCGCTTTGGCGGCGAACACGCGCTGGAAAGTTTCTTTTGCCGATGCCAACGAAGCGGCAAGTGTGATGATGACAGATCTTGTCGCGGGTCTGGAGTCGTTGAAAGATCTGAAAGTCGCGATGGAATTTCACGACGTGATGAACCCGGCCGCGCCGCGCCTTGCCGAAGCGAGCCGCAGTGGACGGACGTTGCGCGACATCGCGCGCAATCTGGCCGCCATTCGTCAAGGGCTTGTGATTTTCATGGTGCAAGCGACGCCGATGCAGAAGACCCAACTCGATGCGGCATTCGACGATGCGGATCGCGTTCTGAAGGACATCGAAAACGCGAAAGACGACGCGGCACGCATTGCGGCAGTCAAGCGATCACTTGCCGTGTACAGCGCGCTCAGCCAGACCGCGATGACGATCCTGCCAGCCGCAACCGGTCTGACGCTGGGGTTCAACAATCTCGATGGCGACTAGGCGCGAATTTCTCGCGGGTGCCGCAGGTACGCTGCTAACGCCAGGGCTCGCGCGTGCGCGCGACAGCGAAACACCTGGACTGTTGAGCGCAGCGCGCACTGGAACGGAAGACGGCGGTGTTTTGTGGCGCTTGGATGCCGCGACGCCGTTTAAGCTCCCTGCGCGCGGACACGGTCTGGCGCATCTGAACAACGGGAAGGTCGCTATCGTTGGGCGGCGGCCAGGATTGTTCTCTTCGATCGTCGATTCGACCGATCTTGCGGCGCCTCTGCAGGTCTTTAAACCTTCGCAGGGATGTCGCTTCGCCGGTCACGCAGCGGCGTCGCCCGGCGGCGCGTTGCTCGTCACCGGCGAATTCGATGCGAACTCCGTCGAAGGCGTTCTTGTCTCGCGCGATCCCAAAACTGGTGTCGAGTGTGCGCGCTGGCCTCTCAAAGACATCGAGCCGCACGAGATTGTCTTCGCGAAAGGTGGTGCGCGCGTCGTGGCTGCACTGGGAGGCCTGATAAAGGACGGTGGCGTTGCCGGGCCGGCATTCAATCCGGGCGGCGTCAGAAGCGCAGTGCTTGAGATAGATCCGAAATCGGGCGCCGTTCTCGCGCGCCACGCGCTCTCCCCATCGCTGAGCTCACTTTCGCTTCGCCATCTGGCAGTTTCTCCCGACGGCGAGACGGTCGCTGTCGCCGCGCAAGACCAAGACCTGTCCGAAACGCGACCGCTTGTGGGTTTGCTCAAGCTTGGAAGCGATATCTCTCTTTTGCCGATGCCTGATGCCAGCGACTTGGATTTTCGCGGCTATATCAGTTCGATCGCGTTCGATGGGAGCGGCTCTTTCATTGCAGCCGCAAGTCCGCGCGGAAGCGTGTTGGGTTTATGGACGGTGCGGGGAACGTGGTGTGGCGCGTTGCCCATCGCGGATGCCAGCGGCGTCACGGCTGACACCGCACCGAACACGTTCTGGGTTTCAAGCGGCCATGGCGGTGTCTACAAAGTCGCCGCAGATGAATCCGGCCCCAGAATAGTCGCGCGGTGGCACGCCAATACAGGCTTCGACCATCATCTCATTTTAATCTAAGGCAAAAAAACGGGCCGGCAACGCGCCGGCCCATTCTACTTAGATGACCGTTCGTTCAGCGGCCGTACCGTCCAACATGGATCGCGCTCGCCATATCGTTGACCGTTGCGTCACGGTTCGACGCGCCGGTTGGGGGCAGACCTTTCCAGTGCTCGATCGTTGCGATGAGCGAGGTCGTGTCGTGCTCCGCGTGATCGACGCCCGAATGCATGAACTTCGGAGAGATGGTGATCGCGGGAATGCGTGTACCCGGGCCCCACTTGTCGTGTGCGCCCGTCGGGCCGTCCGGTGTGCCCGGAGGAGACACGTGGTCCCACTGACCGCCGAACTCGTCATAAGTGATCATAACGACCGTGTTGGCGCCGTCCTTACCATTGAAGATCGCGTTCAACAGGTTGACGAGATGGCTGCTGCCCTGGCTTTCGCTGGCGTAGCCGGGATGCTCATTGTCTTCGCCCAGCGGCTTAATGAAGCTGACGGTCGGCAGTGTGCCCGCGTTGGCTTTCTGGATGAACTCCGCTTCGTCACGCAGATGGAGCTTGCGCTCCTTGGTGCCCGGCGCGAACGAGGCGTAGTAGTTGAGCGCCTGATGATGGAACTGGAAGTCCGCATCCGGGCAATTCGGCCACACCGCCGTTGCCAGAACGTGCGGGTCCTTGCAGCTGTGGTCGGCGAAGGTGCCATTGGTCCAGCCCGGCTTGCCAATATCGCCATCCGCGTTCGACCAGCCGCCGGAATACCATGCCCAGCTGATGCCGCCTTGCGACAGGATATCACCGATTGTGGTGTTGGTCAGCGGTTGCACCTGTTTGTACGCAGCGGTCCCGGGCGAGTATGGCTGATATACCGGCTGCGAGGTGTTCACCGCGTAGTCGCCGCACGCGAGACTGTTTCCAGCACCGCACTTCTGGGTGAGCTGCGAATCCTTCGTGCCGCTGGTCGTATAGAGCGGCGTCGAGGTCGCCATGCCGTTGGCGTCAAGCACAGAGTGCAAGTCGGTCGAGCCGCCATCGCTGGCCGCACCGGCGAAGAAAGGCGCAGTGCCCGAAACCAGGATTTGATGATTGAGGAATGAACCGCCGAACGCGCCCTGGAAGAAGTTATCCGAGATCACGTAGTGCGGTGCGCCGGCCTGATGCAGATACTGATAGATCGGCAGGTTCTGGGTGTTGTAGTAGCCCATAACGAGACCGGAAGCGTCGCTGCCGGTCATGTAGCGGTCCTGCTTGCCGCTATCGAGCTGATATTGCTCGCTATAGAAGCGATGCACGATATCGCGCGTGCAGCCACCCGGAAGCGCCGTCCCGTTCAAGAATCCGTTGGCAGCGAACTGCCCCGGCGCGGGGCAGGTTGTTGCGCTCGAGGGGATATAGTCTTCGATCGCAAACGGCGCGTCCGTAAAGTGGCTGCTGATATTCGGTGTGCCGCCCGTATCGGAACACGTCGCGCTCAGCGGCGGCGAGGCCAGGTTGACGTCAAGCTGGCTGAGGCAGTTGTAGACCGTCGTGTTGTCCTGACGCACCTGGAGCGTCTTGTCCGATCCGGCGTTGGAAAGGCCATTTACGGTCTGCCCTTCGATGGCATCCCATCCACCGTAGAGATTGTCGAAGCTGTGGTTCTCTTGATAGATGATGACGAGATGCTTGACGTTCGGACCAAGCAAATTCATCGCCGGCGGAGCGGCTGCCATGGCGGATCCCGCCATCGCGCACGCTGCAAGTGATGCCGCGGCTGTACAGCCGAGCAATTTGGTAGAAAGTTTCATTAGCACTGCCTCCATTACCTGGGAATCCAAGGTGCGCGGAGGCTGCCCGCGGTTAACGACACTGCGGTTGCCGATTTTTGTCAGGTGCGATTCGCTTTTATGACGGCCGGGAACATCTGCGTCCGGAGAACTAGGCTGAGGACGGGGTTGGACGGCGCGCGGTCCAGCGGCTAGCGTACGCTCCATGATCGCGCTGATTCTCCTTGCTGTAGTCGTGCTCGTGGGCCTCTGGGCCGTGTCGGTCTACAACGGCCTTGTCCGGCGCAAGAATGTCGTCGCCGAAGCCTGGAGCGGGATCGACACGCAGCTGAAACGCCGCGCCGATCTCATTCCCAATCTCGTCGAAACCGTGAAAGGCTACGCGACGCACGAGCGCACGACGTTCGATGAGCTGGCGCGGCTCCGTGCGGCAGGTCAGGGCCAGACCGACCCAGCGGCGCGCGCGCAGACCGAACAGGCGATCACGGCGGCGATCGGCAAGATCATGGCGGTCGCCGAGGCCTATCCCGAATTGAAGGCGAACGAGAACTTCCAATCCCTGCAGAACGAACTTGCAGACGTCGAAGATCAGCTTCAACTCGCGCGCCGCTACTACAACGGCACGGTTCGCGACTTCAACGTGACGATCGAGCAGTTCCCCTCGAACCTCATCGCCAATTTCGGCGGGTTCAAGCCGGGCGCCTTCTTCCAGATCGACAACGAGGCCGAGCGCGCCGCGCCGAAGGTCTCGTTCTCGTAATGCGCCTTGGCGCTCTCGCGGCACTTCTGGTCGCACTTTACATCACGCCTGCTTTTCCTGAAGAGCGCATCACCAATTACGCGAGCGACGTCACGGTCGCGCAGACCGGGGCGCTGACCGTCACCGAGACGATCTCGGTCATTTCCGAAAACGACGAGATCCGTCACGGCATCTTCCGCGACTTCCCCACGACGTACACGGACAAGAACGGCCGCAAGGTTCACGTCGGATTCGATGTGCTCAGTACCACGCGTGATGGCCATGCCGAGCCCTACAGCGTTGAATCGATAGATGCCGGTGAGCGCGTCAAAATCGGCGACGCGGACGTTATCGTGGAACCTGGTCCGCACACTTATACGCTGACCTATGCGACCGACCGCCAGATCGGGTTCTTTGCCGACCAGGACGAACTCTATTGGAACGCGACCGGAAATTTCTGGGACTTTCCGATCGATCACGCCGAAGCGACGATCAGATTGCCGGTTGGCGCAACGATCAGGCAGTCCGCATTCTACACCGGTGTGGCCGGTTCGATCACGCGCAATGCGCGCGCCGAGCTGATCGACGGTCACGAGATAAGATTTGTCACGACACATTCGCTCGGCATGAAAGAAGGATTGACCGTCGCTGTCGGCTTTTCAAAAGGCGCGGTTCTCCCGCCGACCAAAACCGAACTTCGCGAGCAATTCATTCGTGACAACGCCGGGACGGTTGTGGCGATGGCCGGAACGCTTATATTGCTCGTCTATTTTACGGTCGCGTGGTGGACGCATGGGCGCGATCCGAAGCGCGGCGTCGTCATTCCGCGGTTCGCGCCGCCGAAGGATTTCTCTCCGGCGGCCGTGCGCTTCGTGCATCGCATGGCCTATGACAGAAAATCCTATTCGGCGTCGCTCGTCGATATGGCCGTGAAGGGCTATCTGAAAATCTCCGAAGAACACGGCACCTATACGCTGAAACGTACGGGCAAGAGCGAGGGCGAAGCCGGGTTGGCGCATGGTGAGGCGGCGATCGCTGGCAAGCTGTTCTCCTCCAGACACGACTCGATCGAACTCAAGCAGGCAAATCATTCCGACATCTCCGAGTCGATATCCGCGCTCACGACATCGCTCAAGAATGAATATGAGCGCGTCTATTTCATCACCAACAGTGCGTGGTTCTTTGGCGGGCTTGCGATTCTCGGCGTAACGGCGATAGCGACGGCGCTGCTGTGCGACGACACGGCGACGGCGGTGTTCATGCTTCTATGGCTCTCGGGCTGGTCCATCGGCACCGCGTTTCTTCTGCACCGTGTCTATGACGGCTGGATGAGTGTTATCGCCGGGCCCGGCTCGCGCGTCCTCAACACATTCGGCGCGTTATTCCTCACTGTTTTCGCGGTGCCGTTCACGGGCGGATTACTTTTCGGCATCTTTGTGTTGGCACAGGCGATTGCGCCACCCGCGACGTTCTCGATCGTAGCCGCCGGGTTCGCGAGCTACCTCTTTTATCACCTGTTGAAAGCGCCGACCCTGGCCGGTGCCAAGATTTTCGACGAGGTCGATGGCTTCAAGATGTTCCTCGTCACGGCGGAGAAGGATCGTCTCGAAGCACTCAATCCGCCGCAGATCACGCCGGAAGTGTTCGAACGCTTTCTGCCTTATGCCATCGCGCTTGATTGTGAGAACCAGTGGAGCAAGAAATTCGAAGCCGAGGCCGCCGCAGCAGGCGCGGCGCCGAGTTCCGGCTACAGCAACTACACGCCGCTCTGGTACTCCGGCACGTCGTTCAGCCGGCTCGGCACCGCCGCGTTCTCCAGCGCGCTCGGCGCGTCAATGGCGTCCGCAGCGGCGTCGGCATCCACAGCGCCGGGGTCTAGTTCCGGCAGCGGCGGCGGAGGATTTTCCGGCGGCGGTGGTGGCGGTGGCGGCGGTGGCGGCTGGTAGTTAGTTCGGCAGGTAATCGTTCGGCTCGACCAGCTTGTATCCCGGCATTTCGCTCACGCACTGACGCAGCAAAAACGAGTGGCCGGAACCGTAGAACACGACGACATGATCGCCTGGCTTGGCGCGCTGCACGAGATTGGCGCAGATCAGGAAGTTGCGGCGATACCATTGCGTGAGCAGTTCCGCGCCTGGCTGATCTTTCCCGCCGCCGACCCAAAGCGTTGAGCGATAGAACGCATTGCCGTCCTTGATGAGCGCGGGATCGTTCAGAAAGCGCAGGACGCCACCGACCGTTCCGTGGGCGAGCAGGGCGTCCTGCCGTTTAACGAATTTCTCGATCTCGGCATTTGAGGCAGCAAGGATACCACTTTGTCCGTGAGCTTTGGCGTAGGCATCGACGGCTTCGTATGGAAAGTCGCCATCGACATCGATGCCGGCGAAGTTCTTGAGCCCCGCCGTTTTCGCCAGACGAAATCCGAGTTGCACCACTTCGTTGTGTGACGGCGGAAGAGTTCCCTTCAGATAATCAGCATAGCGCTGGTCGACGATATCGGCGGGCCATTCGGCGGCGACAAGCGTCGGTTTGAACTTCGCCAACGCATCGGTCACGGCCGCGATTTCCGCCTGACGCTTGGGCGCGAGCATGTCGTCGGCTTGCATATTGTGCATGTCCTTACCCGGATTGCTCATGTGAAAATCGCCGACGATCATCACGGAGACGGGCTCGGCCGCGCTGCTCAGCGTGGGAAGGGCAACAAGTGTTGCTGCAAACAGGACGGCGCGGATCATCGGGTTTCTCCAGAAGAAAGACTGCTCTGCATGTAGGACGCACGCCTTCGTGCGCGGAAATGCGGCCGCACCTGGTCACGCATGCGCGGGATGCAGTGTCCTCTACTAGTGCGAAAACTCAGCCCGGCCAGATCGCCGACATGACCATCAGTATGCCGACGAACGAGGCGGCCCAGATCAGTGTGCGCAGGAATGGGATCGCAAACACGTAGGCCGGAATGTAGAGCAGCCTTGCCCAGATATAGATTTGCGCACCGAGCGCCGAATTCGCGGTGCTCTTGTCGAGCGCGTGTGCGAGCAGAACCGCTGCTGCAAAGAAGGGAAATGTCTCCAGGAAATTCCGATAGGCGCGATCGAGTCTGCCGCCGAACTTTCCGAGTGGTGCACCGGGTTCGTCGCGGGGGCCAGCCGCCCATGGAAACCCGCGCGCGCCGAGGGTCGCCAGTGTTGCGATGAGTAGCTGCACAATGCCGAGTACGATCGCGCAAAACAGAATCTGCATTTCGGTGGAATAGCTGCTCATGATTTCCTCCCAGAACTTGCCCAGCCGGCAAGCGAATCAGATGCCCAAAATCATAGCACCTGAAACACCGCGTCCTCGCAAACTCAACCAAGAAGGGACAAAATGAGGAATTAGCTCAATGCGATAGCGGCGCGCCGGGGTTGTGGCTTGAAGTTCCGCAGGGCCGCGCCGTTAACAAAGCTTACCGATCTTACTCTGAGAAACCCGTTGAATGTCGTAGGATCATGGAAGATTATGATTAAGACGTGTGGGTTTCGAGATGGATAAGTTCAACACCGCCAAGCCCGCTAATCCCGACAGGATCTCCGAATCGGGCGAAGCACCGCTGGACACCGGCGCCCCGGTTTTCGAGCCCGGAATCATCACTCCTGATGGCGCATTCGTGTTCACGAAGACACCTGCGCCAAACGATATGCAGCAAGTTTACGCGCTGCTGAAGAAAGAGATCGGCGAGAATGTCGCGCCGTTCGACGTGGTGATGTCCGTCTACAACGCCAATCCGATGTCTTTCTGGGGCGTTTATCGCGCGGCCAATCCCAAGCGCGAATCGCCCAAGCTTATTGGATTCATTGCCTACCTCCCGCTGAACGCGAAGGGCAAAGAGGCTCTGGACGCCAAGACGGTCGATGGCCGTCATCCCGATATCTCCCTTCTTGCGAAGCCCGGCGAGAACCCGGTCGTCTTATATCTCTGGGCTATCGTGACGCCGGGCGTGGGAAATCTCGCGTTCGCGCTCAACTGCCGCGCACTCGGCGCCGATCTGTTCGAGACCCTGCCGGTCATCGGCTGGATCTCGACACAGTCCGCACTCGACTCAGTCAAGCGTTCCTCCCATACGCGCGAATATGCCGACGCCACGATCGGCTCGACCTTCGAGATCAAGTTCCTGAAGGAACATCGCGCGGAAATGCGTGCGCTGAAGGTGATCCCCGGGACGAAAGGACCGGCGCAACGCAAAGCGCCCCGGCCAAAACTCGATTCCGTTTTGGTGGCGAGCGCCGATGACATGACAAAGGTCATCGCCATTCGCGCCGCGGTGTTCATGGCCGAACAGGATTGCCCCTATGACGAGGAATTCGACGGCAATGACTATGCCGGCGCGCAAATTCTGGGAACCGTGAACGGCGAGCCCGCTGCTTGTCTGCGCGTCCGCTACTTCGCAGGCTTCGTGAAGATCGAACGGCTTGCCGTGCTTCCGCGATTCCGGCGCACGCTCATCGCCCGCAATGTTGTCGAGCGCGCACTCGAGATTTGCCGACGCAAGGGCTACACCAGAATGTATGGCCAGTCGCAGTTGCGGCTGGTGCACTTCTGGGAGCGGTTCGGTTTTAACCCGATGCAGAAGGACGCCAAGCTCGTCTTCTCCGATCACGAATATGTGGAGATCGCGGGCGATATTGCGCCGCATCCCCATCCGCTTACGCCGGAAAGCGATCCGCTTATCCTTATCCGGCCGGAAGGAAAATGGGACGAACCCGGCGTGCTCGATCACTCCGCTGTACGGCCACCAACGAATCCGCACTGAAGGTTTGTCCACGGATCATCTGTGGAACCAGCGGCAATCAGCCATAGGCTCACGGGAATTCGCCCGTTATAGTGCGCACCGGCGGGGCCGTTACAAGCACAGAAAGTCCAGGAATGCAGACGCGTCTGCTTGCGTTGAAAAGTGCCGTCCCGCCTTACGCTCTCGAACAAAAAGATGTCGTGGTCCGCGCCGGTCAGTTGTTCGGGGAGCGCCGCGATGTTGAGCGCCTGATGCCGATTTTCGGCAATACCGGCATCGATCGCCGCTATTCCTGCGTGCCGATCGAATGGTACAACGAAGACCATGGTTGGCAGGACCGCACGGCACTGTATGTCAGCAACGCGGTCGACCTTCTGGAGAAAGTCGCGCGCGCGCTTCTCGAAGAGGCGAAACTTACAATCGACGACATCGACGGCATCGTGGTGTCCTCGACGACCGGCATCGCGACGCCGAGTCTCGACGCGCTTGTCATTGAGCGCATGCAGTTGCGCCGCGACATTCGGCGCCTCCCGATCTTCGGACTTGGCTGCGCCGGCGGCGTCATCGGGTTGAGCCGCGCGGCCGATCTTGCGAAATCTCGCCCAGGTTCACGCGTACTGTTCCTTGTGGTTGAACTCTGCGCGCTGACATTCCGCAAGAACGACATGACCAAAAGCAACTTTGTCGCGACTGCGTTGTTCGGCGACGGTGCGGCGGGCGCGATCCTGTCGACGGACGGCGATGGTCCGGCATTCGGTGCGAGCGGCGAATACACATGGCCCGACTCGCTCGGCATCATGGGTTGGGATGTCGAGGAAGACGGGTTGAAGGCCATCTTCTCGCAGAGCATCCCGACTCTGGTAGCAAACGATTTTACGACAATACTTCATGCATTCCTGCAGAAGAACGATCTGAAGCTTGTCGATATCGACCGGTTCGCCTGCCATCCCGGCGGCGCCAAAGTGCTCGACGCGCTCGAAGATGCATTCCAGATCGAACGCGGTGCACTGACGGAAAGCCGCTCAGTACTGCGCGACTTCGGCAACATGTCCGCGGTCACGGCGCTGTTCGTGCTGGAGCGCATGGATTGGCGGAAGAAGGATCAACGCATCCTGATGACCGCTCTCGGTCCGGGCTTCTCGTCCGTGATGCAGCTTCTCGAAAACTGATGCGCGAACTCGCCTATATCATTATCGCGCTGGTGGTCGTGCAGCGGCTGGCGGAACTCCCCTATGCCCAGCGTAACACCAAGGCCCTGCTTGCGCGCGGCGCCGTCGAAGTCGGCCGGGCGCACTATCCGCTGATTGTGCTGCTGCATGCAGCCTGGCTTGTCGCCATCGTCGCTTTTTTACCGAACGACCCACAGATCAACTTTATCCTGCTCGGCATCTTCATCTTCCTCCAGGCCCTGCGCGTCTGGGTGCTTGCGACGCTTGGTCCGTACTGGACGACGCGGATCATCACCTTGCCGGGCGCACCTCTTGTCCGCCGGGGGCCCTTTCGCGTGCTGCGCCATCCCAATTACGCGGTTGTCGCGGGTGAGATTGTCGTGCTGCCGCTGGTCTTCGGCGAGATCTGGGTCGCTGTGACTTTTACCATCCTCAATGCGTTGATCCTTGCGTGGCGCATCCGGCAGGAGAATGAAGCGCTGGCCGTGCGACGCACGATTGCGGCCTAGGCTGGCGTCCGGGCAGCGATCAGGTAAGATTCGGCCCCAAGGGGAGACGCGATGCTTTTATATGGCGGCCCGTTCCTGCTTCTGGCCTCGATCCCGGCTTTCTATTACGGGCTCGGACCGGCAGGACCGCTCGCGACGATTGGGCTGCTGCTGGCAGCGCTGATCGGGGCTGAGTTTGTCAGCGTGCGCGGCGACGTCATTCGCGGCGCCTCAAACCCAGGCCACTACCGCATTCTTTTTTACATCTACGTGCCGTTGCAGTTTATCTCCATCGTCTGGGCCATCAATGAGATTTCGCAAACCTCTGCGGTTGGTGTTGCGAGTCTCCTTCTATCGGTCGGCATCACAACCGGCGTGTTTGGGATGCTAGCCGCGCATGAGCTGGTGCACAGCCGCAGCCGAGGCGAACGTATGTTGGGCGCGGTGATGTTGAGCGGCATGGCATATCGCCATTTCCGCATCGCCCACGTCCATTTCCACCATCGCTACGCCGCGACCGCACGCGACTCCGCCACGGCACAGCTGGGCGAGGGGTTCTATGCTTTCCTCATTCGCACGGTATCGGGCCAGTTTGTTGAATCCTGGCAGTTCGAGCGCGCGCGCCTGAACGCAGGACGCGTTCTTTCCAATCGCGCGGTCATGGATGTCACCGTGACATTTGCCCTGTGCGCCGCGATCTTCGCTGTGTGGCATTGGCAAGGCCTCGCGTTCTTTCTTGCGCAGAGTTTTGTCGCGATCACGGTGTTGGAGCTTTTCAACTACGTCGCCCATTACGGACTGACGCGCAGCGCCGATTCCTTCGGCAAACTGGAACCGCTCGCCGATCATCACAGCTGGAACAGCAGCAACGTGCTGGTGAACCTGCTGATCTTCAATATGGGGCGGCACTCTTATCACCATCGCAAACCCTCGATCTCGTATCAGGATCTGCAATTCGTGCGCACGGCGCCGGAGCTGCCCGCGGGCTATGCCGGCAGCATCCTTCTCGCGCTGGTGCCACCGCTCTGGCGTCGCGTTATGGATGAGCGCGCCCTCGAACAGAGGGCCGGTGATAGTGGCGATGTGCGCCTTGCCGCATAAGATCGCCCTTTCATGAGCCATCCCGCGAAGACATGGATAGGCTTTTCCGCCATGTGCATCGGCATGTTCATGGCGATCCTCGACATCCAGGTCGTCGCCAGCTCGCTCACCAACATCCAGTCCGCGCTGAACATCTCGCCCGACAGGATGAGCTGGATCCAGACCGGCTATCTGATCGCGGAGGTGATCGCGATCCCCCTTACCGGCTGGCTCACGCGCGCGTTGTCGTTGCGATGGATGTTCGTCGCGGCAACAACGGGTTTTACGCTGGCGAGTTTCGGTTGCGCGCTGTGCACATCGCTTGAGCCCTTGCTGATCATCCGCGTGTTGCAGGGCTTCTGCGGCGGCATGCTTATCCCGGCGGTGTTCACGTCGGCGTACACGCTGTTCCCGGAAAAGGATCGCATTCTCGCGACGGTGATCGCCGGTATCTTCGCGATGATTGCACCGACCCTGGGGCCAGCCGTCGGCGGGTATCTGACTGAGACCTATTCCTGGCATTGGATATTCCTCGTCAACATCGTGCCCGGCATCGTGGTGACGTTGCTGGTCGCCGCTTGCATGGGCCGCACGAAAGCGGACTGGAGCGAATTCCGGCGGATCGACTATGCTGGCATCGTATTCGCCGCCGTGTTTCTCGGCAGCCTTGAACTGCTCCTGAAAGAAGCGCCGCCCCGCAGCTGGCACGGCGAATTCGTCGTGATGCTGTTGACGGTGTGCATAGCGTCGGCGGTGCTCGGCGTCTATCAGTGCCTCAAGGCCATCCATCCGTTCGTCAATCTGCGCCGCTTTCGCGATCTCTCCTTCTCGCTCGGTTGCATGTTGAGCTTCGTGTTCGGCTTCGGGGTCTACGGATCGACATATCTGATGTCGGTGTTCCTCGGTCTCGTGCGCGGGCACACGCCGCTCGCAATCGGCGAGATCATGATGGTGTCTGGCGCGGTCCAGCTGCTGTCCGCCCCTGTCGCCGCCTGGCTTGAAACACGCTTCGATCCACGGCTCCTGACGGCCATCGGCTTCGGCATGTTCGGCATCGGCCTGCTGATGAACGGCTTCGAAACCTCGGCGACCGATTTCGATGGCCTGTTCTGGCCGCAGGTCCTGCGCGGACTCAGCATCATGCTGTGCCTGCTGCCGGCGACGCGGCTCGCGCTGGAACGCTGGCCGGAATCCGAGATTCCCGATGCGAGCGGGCTGTTCAATTTGATGCGCAATCTTGGCGGTGCCATCGGCATCGCGCTGATCGACACGATCCTGGAGCAGCGCACCCAGGGTCATGCCGATCATCTGATCGAACAACTACAGGCGGGCCGTATTGACGCCGCCAAGGAAGTCGGCCTGCCGCTGGCGCAATTCCACAATGTGCCGCTCGGTTCTATCGACGAGATCACAAAGGCCATCGTCGCGCCGCTGGTCAAGAAGGCGGCACTGGCCGAATCCTTCAACGAAGCGTGGATCGCCATCGCCATCCTGTTCGCGATCTCGCTTCTGGCATTGCCATTGATGAAGCGCGCGCATATTCCGGACACCGCCATGGGACCTGGCACGGACCACACATTTCACTGATCTGGGGCTTTGCATATGCGTTTTGTTAAAATCGGCGCGGCCGTTCTTCTAGGCATGGTACTCACCGCGCTCGCGGTCATTATCGTTAGCGATCGCATGGCGCAACCTGCGGCGCCCGATCCTGCTGTCCTGATCGCAAGGGCCGCGCACTACAAGGTCCGTATCGTGCGCGACAATTTCGGTGTGCCGCACATCTTCGGCCACACCGATGCAGATGTCGGTTTCGGAATCGGCTTCGCCCATAGCGAAGACGATTTCGCGACCATTCAGGACGTCGCACTCGCGACGCGCGGAACGCTTGCGGCCAGCGAAGGCGTGAAAGCTGCGCCCGGCGATTATCTCGTCCATGCCATGCGCGTATGGGAAACAATCGACGCGCGCTACGACCACGATCTGCCGCAAGACGTTAAGCGTGTTCTCGAGGCCTACGCCGATGGCGTGAACTACTACGCCGCGCTGCATCCCGGTGCCGTGAAGGGCGGGCTGTTGCCGCTGACCGGCAAGGATATCGCGGCCGGTTTCGTGTTCAAGACGCCGTTCTTCTATGGCTTTGCCGATACGCTCAAAAGACTCACCGTCGACACAGGCGGCAAGCCCGCGCTGCCCATCGGCTCCAATGGTATCGCCGTCGCGCCGTCGCGCTCATCGGATGGCGCGACGCGGCTTCTGGTCAATTCGCACCAGCCTTATGCCGGTCCGGTCGCGTGGTACGAAGCAGTGCTGCAAAGCGACGAAGGCTGGCATGTCGCGGGCGGGTTCTTCCCCGGCACGCCGTTCATGCTGCACGGGCACAACGAACATCTCGGCTGGGCCAACACCGTCAACAATCCCGATCTCGTCGATATCTATCGCCTCACGATCAATCCGGCGAACGACAACCAGTACAAACTCGATGGCAAATGGCGGAATTTCGAGACGACGGACGCCGCCATCCGTGTGAAGCTTTTCGGACCGCTGATCTGGACCGTGCATCGTCCGGTGCAGTTCTCCGCCCACGGCCCGGTGTTCAAGACCGATCATGGCGTCTTTGCGGTGCGCTATTCCGGCATGGGCGAGGTGCGGCAGGTCCTGCAGTATTATCGCCTCAACAAGGCGCGCGATCTCGGCGAATGGAAGGCGGCGATGCGCCTTCAAGCGCTGCCAAGCATCAACTATGTCTACGCCGACGGGAAGGGAAACATCGGTTACGTCTATAACGGTCAATTCCCGGTGCGGAAGCCGGGTGTCAACTGGCAGGATTATCTGCCGGGCGATAGGTCCGATCTCATCTGGCATTCCTATCTGCCGTTCGAGCGCGAGCCGCAATTGTGGAATCCGAAATCCGGCTTCGTCTTCAATTCCAACAACACGCCGTTCCAGGCGACAGCGCCGGACGACGATCTGAAGCCCGCCAATTATCCCGTATGGATGGGCATTCAGAGCAACATGACAAATCGCGCGATGCGCGCGCTCGAAACCTTCGGGTCGGACACGCACATCAGCGCCGACGCGTTCCGCAAATACAAATTCGACGTCAGCTACAGTGCGAACTCCGAGATCGCCAAGATGATCACCGAGGTCTGCGCGCATCCCGATAGGGATCTCGTGTCGGCTTGCACGCTCCTCAAAAGCTGGAATCGCAGTACCGATATCCGCAACCGCGCCGCGGCACTGGCGATCCTGATGGCCGAGCCCGTAAGCCGCGCGCGGCGCGAACACAATTGGTCATTGACGCCTGTCATCGCCCTGCACCGGGCCATCGACCTGCTGCAGTCCCATTTCCACCGCATCGATCCGGAATGGGGCCAGATTAACCGGTTCCGGCGCGGCAAGGTCGATCTGCCCATCGATGGTGGTCCGGATACGTATCGCGCCGTCTACGGCGAGCCGCGTCCCGATGACGGCACACTCACGGCTGTCGATGGCGACACGCTCATCATGTTCGTGACCTGGGATAAGAATGGGAAGCTGTCGTCGCAGAGTATTCACCAATTCGGCTCGGCAACGCTGGATATGAATTCGCCACACTACGCCGATCAGTCGCCGCTGTTCGTGGCGATGAAGACCAAGCCTGTTTTGTTCACCGGGGACAATCTGAAAGGCCACATCGAGGCCGACTATCAGCCTGGGCAGAACCACTGACAAAAAAAGAGCCGGCACGAATGCCGGCTCTCTTAATTTCCAGGAAGTCTACTGTTAGCTCTGCGGCGCCATCGGCAGGCTGTCGATTTGGTCGGCGCTCAACTGCGCGACCACGACATTGCGCGATTGATCGAACGTCAGCTGATTTGCGGCGATCGCAACAAGACGACTCGCCTTGCCGAGAAGCGCAACGACAACCGTCTTCGCCTTGCCGGCCGCATCAGTGATCACGCGCTGCACAGCGCCGACCGCCTGACCATTTGCGGTCTCGACACTCGCATTGGCGAGAGTCTGCGGTGAGTTGCTGATGCTGTCGAGCGGCATCGTGTTGCTCGCTGTGGTCGTGGCCGCTGCTGTGCCTGTGGGTGCGTTACTGGGCGCAGCTTGGGCCGTTTGCTCGGTTGCATTTGGCATAGCTTGCGCCGTCTGATCGGGAGCGCCCGGTGCGGCTTGAGCGGTCTGATCCGTGCTCGGCCCGGCACCGGCCGGCGTTGTCGCCGCGGTTGTGTTTGCCGCCGGCATCGCGGATTGCGCCTGCTGCAACTGCTGCGCGTTCAGGTCTTCCGTCTGCTGATGTTCCGCGGGTGTTCCGGGATGATGGGTGAATGCCAAAGCGGGCACGAGCGCGGACGCACCCATCAAACCTGCGACTGTAACGCCCCCCAGGACGAGTGATTTGAGTTTCATGAAGATCTCCGTTTGTCTGGACGGCCGTGCGCAAGGGTTTCTCGCCCGGTCCCTGAGAGAACGTCTTAACGCTCGCTCCAGTTCCATAGCCGGAACGCTTGGAACGCAGGGACGTTTCCGTATGGGGCCAAGGCGGAACAATGGCAAAGAAGCAATTGGTTGAAGATATCAAAACGGAACCGACGCGGTTTTTTCGTGCGCCAAGCGATGTCCTGCGCGACCGGCGCTTTTCAGATAGTGAACGTTTCGAAATTCTCTCTGCCTGGGAGAAAATTGCGCAGCATGGCGGGGGCGAGGATGCGCGACTGAGTGCTATCGCTGCGGTGCGTGCCGAGGTTGAAAGCAAGCTGGCCGCGCGCAATTTGAACGGTACGCCTGTCCCATAGCGGCCGGACTTGACGCGGGCGCAGGACGCGGCCACCAAGTGCGGATGGGGAACTCCGATCCGCACGTCCAATCTGCCCCGGCAGGCGCGCAGCTTTCCGTCGTCATTCCGACGTTCAAGGAGCGCGGCAATGTCGCCGAACTCGTCCGGCGACTGGATATCGCGCTCGCCGGCATTCGCTGGGAAGCGATCTTCGTCGATGACAATTCTCCCGACGGGACATCCGATGTCGTGAAGGGTATGGCATTGCGCGATCCGCGCGTGCGCTGCATCCGCCGCGTGGGACGGCGCGGTCTCGCAGGTGCGTGTATCGAAGGCATGCTGTCCTCCAGTGCGCCGTTCGTCGCCGTGATGGACGCCGATCTCCAGCATGACGAAACCGTCTTGCCGAAGATGTTCGCCAAGCTTGCCGGCGGTGGGTTCGATCTTGTTGCGGCGACACGATATGTCGAAGGTGGCAGCGCAGACTCGTTCGGCGAGGCCCGCGGCGCGATCAGCCGCCTCGCGACGAGGATCACCCACCGTGTTCTCGGCATTTCGCTCAGCGATCCGATGAGCGGCTTCTTCATGCTGCGGCGGGACAAATTCGATGAGATCGTGCCGCGCCTGTCGCCGGCAGGGTTCAAAATCCTGCTCGACATCGTGACGGCCGGCGATCATCTGCGCATTGCGGAACAGCCGTTTGTCTTCGGCACGCGGCAGGCGGGCGAGAGCAAGTTCAGCGCACAGGTCGGCATCGAATTCCTCGGCCTTCTGATCGCGAAGCTCAGTGGCGGATTTGTCGATACGCGATTCATCTTCTTCCTGATCGTCGGCGCGCTGGGTCTCGTCGTGCATCTCGGCGTGCTGAAGGCTGCCTTGCTTGCGAATTCTTCGTTTCCGGTCGGTCAGAGCGTTGCCACCTTCGCCGCGATGACCAGCAACTTCTTCCTCAACAACGAACTCACCTATCGTGACCGGCGCTTGAAGGGCTGGTCGGTGCTGTGGGGTTTCCTTGGTTTTTGCGCCTTCTGTTCGGCCGGTGCGCTCACAAATATCGGTCTTGCCGCATGGCTGTTCAGCGCCGAGCGTGAGACGTGGTGGGTCGCGGGTGCGGCCGGTGCGCTGATGGGCGCGTTCTGGAACTACGCGATGTCGAGCCTCTTCATTTGGCGCACGCGGTGATGCTGCGGGCGCATCGCACGTACGTTGCTGCCATCGCCGTCCTGATTGTCCTGCGCTTTGTCGCCGGTGCGGTTTTGCCGCTCTCGGCCGACGAAGCGTATTACTGGCTGTGGTCGAGACATCTCGCCGCCGGTTATTACGACCATCCCCCGGCGATCGCGTTCCTGATCCGCGCCGGGGTCATGCTGTTCGGCGATACGTCCTTCGGCGTCCGCGTCGTTCCGCTATTGCTATCCGTTGGCGCAAGCTGGTTCGTCTGGCGTGCCGGTGCCTCGATCCTGAAAGACGGGCGTGCAGGCGCCCTATCGTGCCTTCTGTTCAATCTCACTTTGATGGTCGCCGTCGAGACGATGGCCGCGACGCCCGATGCACCGCTGATTTTTTGCGCGGCCGCGTTTCTGTGGGCACTCGCCAAGGTCGATGAGACACAGAATGGTCGCTGGTGGCTCGCGGTGGGTGCCATAGGCGGACTCGCGCTTCTGTCGAAGTACACCGCGTTCTTTCTGGGTGCCGGCGCGCTTGCGTGGATCGTCTTCGTCCCATCGGCGCGGCGCTGGCTGTTGTCACCGTGGACGTACCTGGGCGTCATCCTCGCCTTTGCGATCTTTGCACCGAATTTGTGGTGGAACGAGACCCATCGCTGGATGACCTTCGCGTTCCAGTTCGGCCGTGTCGGCACCGGGCATCTGACCGCGCGCTTCCTGTTCGAATTCCTCGGCGCGCAGCTTCTTCTCGCCACGCCGTTCATTTTCGTCTGCGGCGTGTTCGGTCTGTTCCGGAAAGAGGCCGCGCTGCTCGCGGCCATCCTCCTTCCCTCCGTCGCCTATTTCGCGATCCATTCGCTGCACGACCGCGTGCAGGGCAACTGGCCATGCTTTCTCTATCCCGCACTCGCGGTCGCCGCAGCCGGCGCGATGCTGTTCTGGAACGGCAGGTTCGCCAAAGCCGGGATGTGGTCGGCGCGCCTCGCCATCCCTGTCGCCGCAGTGCTGCTCGCGCTCTGCTACCTGCAAGCTTTCCTCGGCGTGCTCCCGATCGGGCGCAGCGATCCGTTCGCGCGGCTGCTCGGGTTCGGTGTTGCGAATGTCGCTAGGCAGATCGATCCCGGTGCCGCAATCCTCGCCACCGACTACGAGACGACCTCCTGGTTCGCATTCTATGGCCGCCAGCCAGTGGCGCAGATCAACGAAGACCAGCGTTGGGCGGGCGCTCCGGAGATCGGCGCGGAGTTCCTGAACCGGCCATTGCTGTATGTCGCCGAGCAGACCCGCGACCATCCCGAGTTTGTCGCCACCCGTTTCGCCCATGTTGTACTGCTGGGGACGGCGGACCGCAGCAGGGGCGGAATACCGGTGGCGCATTACGTGATTTATCGGGTTTCCGGGCCGCGCAGTCCGGTCGTTGGCCGGGTGCCCTGAAAAAGGCAACGCCGGCCTGGGGGGACCACGGCCGGCGCGCTTTCGTTACAACGGGACAGTGAGCGGACAGCCGAAGCGGGCTGTCGAAGGGGCTGGGGCGTACCGGATCAGTTGCCCGCTCACAGACATAGAACGACGATCCCAAAAAGTGGTTCCGGACGATTGAAAAAAATTTTCAGCCCTATATGTCCGGCGCTGTGGGCGGAATTGAAACCGTCGCGACGCAGGGGCATAACCCCTTGGCATTTTGAAAGAATCTCCCATGGCAGACCAATTCGATGCCGTCGTCATCGGCGGCGGACCCGGCGGCTATAACGCCGCGATCCGGCTCGGCCAGCTCGGGTTGAATACGGCCTGCATCGATGCACGGGGGGCGTTCGGCGGCACCTGCCTGAATATTGGATGCATCCCGTCCAAGGCGTTGCTCCACGCCAGCGAGCGGTTCGAGGAAGCGACCAAGGAATTCCCGAAGCTCGGCATCAAGGCGACGGTCGAACTCGATCTGCCGACCATGATGGCGCACAAGACCAAGGTTGTCGGCGAACTGACAAAGGGCGTCGAGTTCCTGCTGAAGAAGGCCAAGTCCGAGGCCATCGTCGGCGAGGCGCGCATCGCCGCGCCCGGCAAGGTCGAAGTGAAGGCGAATGACGGCAGCGTCCGCACGCTTGAAACCAGGCACATCATCATCGCCACGGGCTCCGACGTCATGCCACTGCCTGGCGTGACGGTGGATGAGGAGCGCGTCGTGTCCTCGACCGGAGCGCTGACGCTCAAATCCGTGCCGCGGCGGCTGCTCGTTGTCGGCGGCGGCTATATCGGGCTTGAACTCGGATCGGTGTGGCGCAGGCTCGGCAGCGAAGTTCTGGTCGTCGAATTCCTTGACCGCATCACGCCGGGTCTCGACGGCGAGATTGCCAAGCAGTTCCAGCGTTTGCTCGCGCGGCAAGGCATGAAGTTCCAGCTCTCCACCAAAGTGGTCGGCGTCGAGAAATCGGGCGACGGATTGAAAGTCAGCGTCGAACCAGCAGCCGGTGGCGAGCGCCAGGTCATCGAGACAGACATCATGCTCGTCTCCATCGGACGCCGCGCTTATTCCGACAAGCTGGGTCTTGCCGAGATCGGCGTAAAGCTCGATGCACGCGGCCGTGTCATCACCGACGCGCATTACAAGACCAATGTCGAAGGCATCTGGGCTATCGGCGACGTTCGCGAAGGCGCGATGCTGGCGCACAAGGCAGAGGACGAAGCTGTCGCCTGCGCGGAGAATATCGCGGGCCGCAGTGGCCATGTGAACTACGACGCGATCCCGGCCGTGGTCTACACCGCGCCGGAGGTCGCCTCCGTCGGAAAGACGGAAGAAGAACTCAAAGCTGCCGGTGTTGCCTACAAGGTCGGCAAATTCCCCTTCACCGCCAACGCGCGCGCCAAGACCATCGCCGCGACCGACGGCTTCGCGAAGGTCATTGCCGATGCCAAGACCGACCGCGTTCTCGGCGTCCACATAATGGGCGCGAGCGCCGGCGAGATGATTGCTGAGGCCGCATTGGCCATCGAGTTCGGCGCGGCCAGCGAAGACATCGCCCGCACCAGCCATCCGCATCCGACTTTAAGCGAAGCCATCCGTCAGGCCGCGATGGGCGTCGAAGGCTGGACGATGCAGATGTGAATCTACCCTCCCTCAAGGGGAGGGTGGGATTCGAATATGCTCTGGCCGCAAACCAACGCCGATGAAGCGGGCGGGGATGCGGCGCAGAAACGGGAAGCGGTTTGCGAGCCGCAACACCAGAGGTGGCTTGGGCGTCTGGCGGGCACGGAAGTTCGGCACCAGCACGTTGTTCTGCACCTTTACCTGAAACCACTGAATCACTTTGGTTGGCCATTCCCGGCGGCGCTGAATCTTCCTGAGGTCCGATAGTTTCGGCGCGCGCTTGCGCATCACAGGCCCCAGAATATTCGCCGTCGCGACCGCGTCCTGGATCGCCAGATTGATTCCGACACCGCCGACCGGCGACATCGCATGCGCGGCGTCGCCGATGCACAGAAGCCCGCGCCGCGCCCATTGCTCCAGCCGGTCGACGCGCACGTCCAGAACTTTCACATCGTCGAAGCTTTCGATTGCCTCGACGCGCTCGCGCGCAAAGCCGGCTACGGTGCGCAGCTTGGCGCGGAAGCCGGTGATGCCTTCGGCTTTCATCGTCGCGAAGGCGCCCTTCGGGATCACCATCGCGCACTGCCAGTAATCGCCGCGATAGAGCATGATGAAGAAATCGCCGCCGGTGAATCGTGCCACCGGTTCGGTCGGGTCGCCGTTCTGGAACGGCAGGCGCATCCACAGGACATCGAATGGTGCGCCGAATTCGCGCACTTTCAGATTGCTCTTGGCACGCACGGCCGAGTGGCGGCCATCGGCGCCGATCGTGAGACCGGCGTTGATCTGATAGAGCCCATCCGGCGTCTCGCACAGCACGCCGGCAATGCGTCCGCTCATGGCAAGCAACTCGGTCACCTCCGCCTGCATCATCAGGCGGAAATTCGTATAGCGCTCGGCTTCACCCAGGAGGAAATCGAGAAAGTCCCATTGCGGCATCAGGGCCAGAAATTTGCAGTGCGTCGGCAGATAGGTGAAGTCGCCGACAACGAAGGTTTCCTTGCCGATCTCGACAGAGATATCGCGGACCTCGGTGTGCTTGCGGGCGAGGAACCTCTCCAGCAGGCCGAGCTCGTGCATTAGTTCCAGAGTCGAGGGATGGATCGTGTCGCCGCGAAAATCGCGCAGGAAATCCTTGTGCTTCTCCAGCACGATCACATCGACGCCGGCGCGCGCGAGCAACAGGCCCGCCATCATCCCGGCCGGGCCGCCGCCTGCGATCACGCATGTCGTCGTAAGAACCTTCACCAACCGCCTCTAGCGAATCAGCACTGGTGCATCAGAACGCAGGTATGGTTTCAGGACCGTATAAGGAATGTCCACACCGGTCTCGGCGGCCCTTTCGGGATGTGCCGATTTCTTCTATACTCTGCTTCGCAACAATTCATGAGAGGAGGTGATCCAGTGTCTCATTGTCATAGCCTGACGTCGGTGAAAGCCGCGACCTGGATTCTGACAATCCGGGGGATCGGCGCCTAGGCGCCGCGGATTACCGACTCAGTCGGACAGTGGAAGGGCCGTCCCTTTGGGGCGGCCCTTCTTGTTTTTGGAACTTCTTCCGGGCAAGTCTTTGCCCACAAATCTTCAAGGGGAACGCCATGCGCACACTCGTCGCCGCCACAATGATCATCGTTGCCGCCGGCCTGACCGGCTGCGGAAAAAGCGGCACCAAGGTCTACAGCGACGGCAAAAGCACGGTTGCCGTTTCCGACGCCGACAAAGGTCATGTGACCATCACCGGCGCGAATGGCGAGAAGGTCGAGATCGGCGGGACGCAGGACGTCGCCGGCAAGATGCCGTCCTACTTGCCGATGTATCCGGGTGCTGAGGTCAAATCGAGCATGTTCGGCAACGGCAAGGACGGCGTGGGCGGCATGGTCGCTTTCCACACCAGCGCGTCGGCGGCCGATATCGTCGCGTTCTACAAGGGCAAGGCGACCGCTGCCGGGATGGCCGATCAGATGGACATGAACACGGGCGGCACGACGATGTATGTCGGCACCAACGCGAAGACCAATGAGTCAGTGCAGGTCGCCGCGACCAAGGCGAGCGACGGCACCGACGTGCAACTGACCTGGTCGAACAAGAAGTAGGGCTTAGTTTCCGCTTCCGCCGAAGAGTCCGGAGAGAAAGCCCTTTTTCTTCTCTGCGGGTTTCTGCTCAGCCGTCTGCGCGGGAGCCACGGCTGGCGGCGTATAAACCGTCAAGCTCGCCGGTGTGCGCAGCGGGGCCGGCGGCGGCAATTCCGCGACGCGCAGAGGGTTGGGCTTCGGCACGATATTCGGTCCGGCCATCGCGCCCTGCAGGGTCACTGCGACCTGGATGTCGCACTTGCCAACAGGCGTCTCGTCGGAGTCCTCGACCTGCACGCCCGATACGAACTCGTAAAGCGAAGGCTTCTGATTGGAAAGCGCGGCAGCGAACACGAGGTCTGCAGCAGCGCAGAAATTTCCAATATTATGCACGCGGCGGATTTCGGCTTTCGAGGCCATATTTGTCTTGAACAGGTTGTAGGTGGCGTCACCGCGCGCCGGTCCCTGAATGCGCTTGAACATCGTGAGCAGCGCCTTGTCGGATTTGCGCAGCTCCGGTCCATACGCCGTCTGGAAAGCGTTGAACTTTTGCATGGCGGCTTCGCCGCAACCTAGCGCGGCGTCCATAAGTTCCTGCTGGACGACCACTGTCTGAAGGGCACTGACTTCCCCTGCATCGGCGCAATTGGAACGATGCCGGGCTGCCGAAACCTGTTCCGTGCCGGCCGTCGCCAAGGCAAGCAGGCACACGCCCGCCATCAACGTCTGTCGCATTGTTTCACTCATTGTCTCGCTGCGATGGTAACCCTAGCATCCCTTTGATCGCGCTGGCGAATCATTCGTTGGAGCAACGTTAAGAATATTCACCGAGGGTTCCATGGGGGCGCTGTCGCATATTCGCGTGCTGGACCTGAGCAGGGTTCTGGCGGCGCCTTGGGCCACGCAAATCCTTGGCGATCTTGGCGCCGAGGTGATCAAGATCGAGAAGCCGGGCGAGGGCGACGAGACACGCCATTTCGGGCCTCCCTTCATTTCCGCGGCCGATGGAACTCCGAGCGACGCCACCTACTTCCTCGCCGCCAACCGGAACAAGAAATCCGTCACCATCGACTTCGCACACCCCGACGGGGCCGCACTGGTGAAGCGTCTGGCGCGCCGCGCCCATGTCGTGGTCGAGAACTTCAAGACCGGCGCGCTGGTGAAATACGGTCTCGACTACGAGAGTCTCCAGCAGGAGAATCCGGCGCTGATCTATTGCTCGCTCACCGGCTTCGGCCATGACGGGCCGAAGAAGGACAAGGCGGGCTACGATTATCTCATTCAGGGCATGGGCGGGTTGATGAGTATCACCGGCCAGCCCGACGGTGCGCCGGGCGCCGAACCGATGAAGGTCGGCGTCGCGGTCAGCGATCTTGTTACCGGGCTCTACGCGACCATCGCCATTCAGGCTGCGCTGTTGCATCAGGCACGCACCGGCGAAGGCCAATCCATCGACATGGCGCTGTTCGACTGTCAGGTCGCAGGCCTCGCCAATCAGGCCGCCAATTATCTCGTCGGCGGGATGTTGCCGACACGGATGGGCAACGCGCATCCCAATATCGTGCCGTATCAGGTGTTCGCGGCCAACGACGGCCACCTGATCCTCGCTGTCGCCAACGACCGGCAATTCGCGAATTTCGTGCGCGCGGCCGGGTTGGAACAGCTCGCGGCCGACGCGCGCTTCACGACCAATGCTCAACGCGTCGCGCATCGCGCCTTGCTGGTCGATCTGCTGACACCCGTATTTGCCAAACGCTCGACGGCCGACTGGATCGCCACGTTGGAGGCCGCGAACGTGCCCTGCGGCCCGATCAACCGGCTGGATCAGGTATTCGCCGATCCGCAGGCCATCGCACGCGGACTGACCGTTACCATGGACCATTCGGCGAAGGGACCGATGGATCTGGTCGCGAGTCCGTTGCGTCTTTCCAGGACACCGCCCGAATATCGCTCCGCTCCGCCACTGCTGGGCGAGCACACCGACGAGATTTTGAACGGCGTGTTAGCCATTCAAGCCGATGAGATCGCACGGCTTCGCGCCGCGAAGATCATCTAAGGTCAACAAACAGGCACAGTCTTTCTCTGCAGCCGCAACCAATCCTTCAGGCCTCGCGTTTAACCTTCGTGTGGGAGGCTTAATTCGATGCGTGTTTTGGTCGTGGCATTGGCAATGTTGGCGGTGACGCCGGCCGTCGCCGACGACTTCCGCAACCAGGTCGATGGCCGCCACCAACCGCGTGCTTTCTGGATGCACAATCAGGGCTGGCCGATCACGGGCCCGATATCCTCCGCCAAACCGCCGCAGCAGCAATTCACCAAGACCTACATGGAAGGCGTCGCATCGCGCTTCAGTCTGGGCTCCGGCGGGCATTTTGATCTGTTCGAGCGCAAGCTTGTCGGGGTAAGCGGCATTCCCGCTCCGGCCGTTGTCGGGACGTTCGACCATGGCGCGGCAATTGTCGCACTGCGCTGGCATCCGGGCGAATAATCGCCCAGCGCGTCACAAGCCTCTTTTCTGTCACATCGCCATGCCGTAATCCTGCACGTCCGCGCGCCTTCGCACGGTTTCGAAAAGGACTGAAAGCCATGTCGTATAAGGTCGCCGTTGTCGGCGCGACCGGCAATGTCGGACGGGAGATGCTGAACGTCCTCGTCCAGCGCGAATTCCCGATCAGCGAAGTCGTGGCGCTCGCCTCGACGCGCTCGATCAACAAAGAGGTCTCGTTCGGCGACGGCGTGCTGAAGGTGAAGGCGCTGGACTATTACGACTTCAAGGGTACCGACATCTGTCTGATGAGCGCGGGCGGCAGGATCTCCAAGGAATGGTCGCCAAAGATCGCCGCCGCGGGCTGTCTCGTCATCGACAATTCCAGCGCCTGGCGCATGGACCGCGACGTGCCGCTGGTCGTACCCGAAGTGAACGCCGATGCGCTCAGCGGTATCAAGAAGGGCATCGTCGCCAACCCGAACTGCTCCACCATCCAGCTCGTCGTCGCGCTCAAGCCGCTGAACGACGAAGCCAAGATCAAGCGCGTGATCGTCTCGACCTATCAATCCGTGTCGGGCACCGGCAAGGAGGCGATGGACGAACTGTTCACGCAGACACGCGCGGTGTTCGTCGCCGATCCGATCACAAAGGGCATCTATCCCAAGCAGATTGCGTTCAACGTCATCCCGCAGGGCGGCGACTTCATGGACAGCGGCTACACCACCGAAGAATTCAAGATGATGGTCGAGACCCAGAAGATTCTCGATCCCGACATCCAGCTCACCTGCACCGTCGTGCGCGTTCCGGTGTTTGTCGGTCATTCGGAGTCCGTCAACATAGAGTTCGAACGTCCTATCACCGCGGCACGTGCACGGGAAATCTTGCGCTCGGCGCCGGGCGTGCTCGTCGTCGACAAGCGCGAGGACGGCGGCTACGTCACCCCAATCGAATGCGCCGGCGAAGACGCGACGTTCGTCTCGCGCATCCGCAAGGACCCGACGGTCGAACACGGCCTCAATATGTGGGTCGTCAGCGACAACCTCCGCAAAGGCGCGGCGCTGAACGCGGTCCAGATCGCGGAGTGCCTGATCAACAGGAAGCTTTTGAAGGCGGCTTAAGCCCAATTCCAAACCGCTGTCATGGCCCGCGAATGCGGGCCACCCAGCTGGGTTCTGCACAATCGCGCCGGGTCGCGAGGAGCTTCTTCGTCCACACTGAACAAGGCGTCACCTGGGTGGCCCGCATTCGCGGGCCATGACAATATGGGATTATGGAACAGGAAGACTTCAAGAAACTCATCGCCCGCTTCGGCGCCGCAGCCACGGCAGGCGACGGTCAATCGCTCGCGATGTGCTTCACCGAGGAGGGCGTCTATCACGACTACATCTACGGTCCGCATCGCGGCCGCGCGGCGATCCAGGACATGCTGGAGAATCTCTTCCATCGTGACGCGGCGGAATATGACTGGACGTTCTTCGATCCGGTCTGCGCGGGCGATATCGGTTACGCACGTTCGCTGTCGCGCTTTGTCTCCGCGATCCCGGAGTTCAAGGGCAAAGAGGTCGTCATCGACGGCATCTCCCGCTTCGTCCTGAAAGACGGACTGATCGCCGCCTACTACGAAAGCGTCAATGGCGGCGTGGCGCAGTCGCAACTCGGCGTGCCCGCAGAGCGCATGGCCAAGGTGATGGCCAAATGGACGCGGCGATTGCGCGAACAGGCCGATGTTCAGGCCTATGCCGCGGCGGCGCGGGCCCGCTATATAGGCGGCGGCTGATCCACCGCTGCTTTCAGGGCTTTCCATGCAAATCCGTCCGCGCCGTTCCGTTCTGTATATGCCCGGCTCCAACGCGCGCGCGATGGAGAAGGCACGCGGCATTCCCGCCGACGCGCTGATCCTCGACCTCGAAGACGCCGTCGCGCCGGACATGAAAGATATGGCGCGCCAGCAGGTCATCGACGCCGTCACCGCGCGCGGCTTCGGCAAGCGCGAAGTGATTGTGCGGATCAACGGGCTTTCGACCGCGTGGGGAGAGTCTGACCTTGCCGCCGCGGTGGCCGCGAAGCCCGATGCGATTCTCGCGCCCAAGGTTTCCACGCTCGACGATCTGCGCGCGCTCGAAGAGGGTTTCACGAAACACAGCGCCGATCCTTCCATCGCCTTGTGGGCGATGATCGAGACGCCGCTGGCGATCCTCAACATTGCCGCGCTCGCAGGTGCCGGCGGGCGGCTCGCCTGTTTCATCATGGGCACCAACGATCTCATCAAGGAATTGCGCGGCGTGCACACGCTGGATCGCACCAATCTTTCCGCAGCGCTGAGCCTGTCCGTGCTCGGAGCGCGCGCGCACGGTCTTGCCGCCATCGACGGCGTGTTCAACGACATCCAGGACAGCGACGGTTTTGCGCGCCATTGCCATCAGGCCAAGAGCTTCGGGTTCGACGGCAAGACGGTGATCCATCCCACGCAGGTCGATGCCACGAACCGCATCTTCGCACCGTCGCCGGAAGAGGTGATCGCCGCACGGCAGGTCATCGCCGCGTTCGATCTTCCCGAGAACCGGGGCAAGGGCGCGATCAAGCTCGATGGCCGCATGGTCGAACTCCTCCACGGCGACATCGCGCGCCGCACGGTGGCGCTGGCGGATGCGATCGAGGCGCTGTCCTAACCCTCATAGTCATGGCCCGCGAATGCGGGCCACCCAGGTGAAACCTGCTCAGCCGCGGAATGTTTCGCTCAATTTCTCTCGACGCAACACCAATCATTGTGCAGAACCTAGCTGGGTGGCCCGCATTCGCGGGCCATGACAAGTTTTGGTTTCGGGACAATTGGGGCAGGCATGTCCAAATCATCACAGGGCCACTTCTTCGAGGATTTCCAGCTCAAGCAACGCTTCGTCCATGCACCGGCGCGGACGCTGACGGTTGGCGACGCGGCGCTCTACAAGGCGATCTACGGTGCGCGGTTCGCGCTGCAATCGTCGGAGCCTTTGGCGAAGGCGGTCGGCTTCGAGACCACGCCGTTCGACGATCTGCTCGTCTTCCATATGGTCTTCGGCATGAGCGTGAGTGACATCTCGCTCAACGCCGTTGCCAATCTCGGTTATGCGCAGCTGCATTTCGGCAAGCGGCTCTATCCCGGCGCGACGTTGCGAGCCTCTTCGGAGGTCATGGGTCTTAAAGAGAATTCCGACGGCAAGACCGGTATCGTCTATGTCCGCACCGAAGGCGTCGACACAATGGATGACGTGGTCGTCTCCTTCAACCGCTGGGTCATGGTGCGCAAGCGCGATGCTGCGTCGAAGGCGCCGGATCCTTTTGTCCCGGACTTGCCGAATGTCGTCCCGGCGTCGACGCTGGTCGCGCCGGCGCGGACGCATTTCCGCAACGCCACACCGAAAGAGACCGGCAGCACGCTCCACTGGGAGGACTATGAAGTCGGCGAGCGTATCGATCATATCGACGGCATCACGATCGAAGACTCCGAACACATGATGGCGACGCGCCTGTATCACAACACCGCGCGCGTCCATTTCAACCAGTTCGCGGAGGCGCAGGGCCGTTTCGGGAAGCGCATCGTCTATGGCGGTCATGTGATCTCGATTGCGCGCGCGCTGTCGTATAACGGCCTTTCGAACGCGCTCTGCATCGCGGCCATCAATGGCGGGCGGCATGTAAATCCTGTGTTCGCGGGCGACACGATCTTCGCGTGGTCGGAAGTGCTCGACAAATCCGCGATCCCCAACGCCGACGAGCCGACAGCGGACCGCCACGATTGTGCCGCTCTCCGTCTGCGTCTTGTTGCGACCAAGAATTTGCCGTCGACCGGCTTTCCGGATCGCGACGGCGCGAAATATCCCGAAAATGTCGTGCTCGATCTCGACTATTGGGCCATTGTGCCCAAGCGCTGATGTCGTTTCTCTCGCATTACAAAAAAGACGTCGCCAATGGCACGCTGAAGGCCGATCCGCTGCAGGCAAAGGTGGCAGAGAGGCTGCAAACGCTCAGCAGCGCGCTGCGCAAATACAAACCCGGCTGGGGTCTGTTCGGCACGCGCACAGCGCCGCGTGGTCTCTACATCTGGGGCGATGTCGGCCGCGGCAAGTCCATGCTGATGGATCTTTTCTTCGAGGACGCGCCGGTGAAATCCAGGCGCCGCATCCATTTCAATGCCTTTATGGTGGAGACGCACGCGCGCATCCACGCCGAACGGCAACGCGGCGCCAGCGATCCGATCCAGCCCGTGGCCGCGACCATCGCGAACGAAGCGCGGCTTCTGTGCTTCGACGAATTCCAGGTGACCGATGTCGCCGACGCCATGATCCTCGGCCGCCTGTTCGAGCAGTTGTTCGAACGCGGCGTGGTGATCGTTGCGACCTCGAACACCGCGCCGGACCGGCTCTATGAAGGCGGTCTCAACCGTCAGCTTTTCCTGCCTTTCATCGATCTCATCAAACAGAAGCTCGACGTGTTCGAGCTCGACGGTGCCATCGATTATCGCCGCCGGTTGATTCATGGCCTCAAGGTCTATCTCACGCCGCTGGGGCCGGAGATCGACGCGGCGATGGACGAAGACTGGTTCAAGCTCACCGGCAAACGCACGTGTGAACCCGCCACACTCACCATCCTCGGCCGCGCCTTGCCCGTGCCCTGCGCCGCGAAAGGCGTGGCGCGGTTCTCGTTCGACGACCTCTGCCGGCAACCCCTCGCGGCGGCGGATTATCTCGCCATCGCGCGGCAATATCACACCATCCTGATCGACCGCATCCCGCAGATGAGCGAACAGCTGCGCGATGCGACGCGGCGCTTCATCGTGCTGATCGACACGCTCTATGACGAAGGCGTGAAACTCGTCTGCTCCGCCGCAACACCCGCCGAACAGCTCTACACCGAAGGTGACGCCGCGCAGGTGTTCCAGCGCACGGTCTCACGCCTGATCGAGATGCAGTCGCGCGACTATCTCGAACGCGCCGTCCGGTAGTGGGACCCTCGCTGTACAGCGATGCTGTACAGCAAACGCGAATCCTTCGCGTATTTCGGATATAGCTCCGCCGCTCCTTCGAATAACCCTACTGGTTGGTGTTTGATAGGAGCGCCAAAATAATTCTTGTCGATCGCCTTCGCGTGCCACGACGCAGCGCAAGCGCACAGGATTCCTGCGGCCTTTTTGGGCCGGGATCAGTCTCTTCGCTCCTCTGGGGATTTGGGAGAAGTGGCGTTTGCAGCGTCACGCTTCAAGGGGTGCGCCGAAAATTTTTTCCGCTTAGGAAAATGCCGGATTCCCCCCATATAATCGGGCCGTGACCAGAGACCTCATCCTCTCCGCGCTGTTCATCTTCGCGATCCTGCTCCTCACGCATCCGCGCGTGCTGAGTGCGTTCCGCCGCTTCGACGCGAACAACCGTGAAAAGATCGAGGCGGAGCAAAACGACAAGCGCGACGACGTCGCCCATTTCCGCCACACGCTGAAGCTCGCGGAGGAGCAGGTGGAAAGTGTGACACCCTTCACCGCCTCCGACGAACGCACGGGCCAGCCCGTGACGCGCTGGCTGTTCGACGGTGAAACCTTCGCCGCCGAACGCGACGCCCGTCTCGCGCGCGAGGACCAGGTGCGCAAAATCGCGCGCGGGTTCTACATGGACCTTCCGGCCGCGCTGCGTGCCCGCAAGGGTGACGAGCAGCTGGGGCGGTAACACCTTCTCACCCTCCCCTTGAGGGAGGGTCGAAAAATGCAAAGCGTTTTTCGGGGAGGGGTAAGTAGCACGCGCGTCGGACCCTCCCCGAAATTTGCTCCACTGCGTTGCGCAAATTGTCGACCCTCCCTCAAGGGGAGGGTAGGAATCAGGCCGCCTCGCCCCTCATCAGGCGCGGGAGCTTGCCGATGTCGCCGCCGGCGTGGCGCATGAAGAAGCGGCGGGCGGGGCCCATCTGATCGACGATGCCCAGGCCGAGATCGCGCAGGATGCGCAGCGGCGTGATGTCGTTGGAGAACAGGCGTGTCAGCGCGTCGGTCGCGGCGGCCAGCGTGAAGGTGTCGAAGCGCCGCCAGCGCTCGTAGCGTTGCAGAATATCGAACTGCCCGAAATCGAGGCCGAGGCGCGCGGCGTCGAGAACAATCTCGGCAAGAGCTGCGGCGTCTTTCAGGCCGAGATTCAAGCCCTGTCCGGCAATCGGATGGATGCCGTGCGCCGCATCGCCCGCGAGCGCGAAACGCGGCTTCACGTAAGCGCGGGCGAGATGGAATTTGAGCGGATAGGACCAGCGCGGCCCAGTCGCTTTCGTCTTGCCCAGATGCGCGCCGAAGCGCGTTGCGATTTCGGCATCGAACTCCGCATCGGGCAGCTTCATCATGCGCGGCGCGAGCGTCTCGCGCTCCGTCCACACCAAGGAGCTTCGGTTGCCGGTCATTGGCAGGATCGCGAATGGACCCGCCGGCAGGAAATGCTCATAGGCCACGCCGTTGTGCGGCTTCTCGTGCTCGACTGTCGCGACGATGCCCACTTGCGGATAGGACCAGCCGACGATGCCGACGTTCATGCGCTCGCGCATCGCACTCTCGCGTCCATCTGCGGCAACGGCGAGCCGCGCGGTGATCGCCTCGCCATTGCTCAGCGTCGCGGTGATGCCATGCGCGTCGGCAACCAGATCGCTCAAAGCCGCCGGTGACATCAATTCAAGGTTCGGTGCCTTCTCCACCGCTGCGTACAACGCTGCGCGGATATGGCGGTTCTCCGCGATGTGGCCGAGCGGCGTGCCGGCTTCCGCGCCATCGAAATGCAGCGAGAACGGTGAAGGCGCACGTCCTGGCGCGCCATCGGTGACAAGAATGTCCTCGATAGGCTGAGCATCGGGCGCCAGCTGATCCCACACACCCAGCGCCTGATACATGCGGATCGCGGCATAGGCGATGGCGGTTACGCGGCCGTCGAATTTCGCATCGAGGATCGCGGCTTTAGGCACCGGGTCACAAACGATAACTTTCAGCCCGCCTTGCGCCAGCGCGAGGCCGAGCGTGAGGCCAACCATGCCGCCGCCGCCAATGATCACATCGCAGTTCCGCGCCATGGCGGAGTCTTCGCACGGAAATGGGCATGAGGGTAGGGCCGCTCAGGCGGCGTGTTTACGCACCCAGTGCCGATCGTAAAAGGCGCGAAGCTTTTCGTAGAAGCCGTCTTCGATCTGATTCAGGCAGCCGGAGTCCTGCAGAGCCTCGCCGCGCGCGATACCGGGTAAATCCGGTCACGCTATTTCGGCTTCGCCGTGCGGATTCCGCTTTGTAATTTGCGCCGCCGCTCCCGCAGTCTGGCTTCTTCCGCTTCGATGTCCGCGAGCTCCGCTTTGGCCGCGGCTGCCGCGCGGCGCGCGTCGTCGCGTTTGCGCTTTTCTTTTTCCCGACGCGCCTTCTCGTCCGCTTTGCGTTTCGTTTCGGTGGCACGACGCTTTTGCGCGGCGGTGAGCCGTGGTGCCGAAGGCTTGTCCGGCTCCGCCTTGTATGTGCCGCGCGACCCGGCCGGACGGCGCAATACCACGCCCGGCCGCGCGAGGGCGGCCGTCACGGCGTCTTCGTCCTGCGTTACGCTGGCGAAGCCTTGCGCGAATTCCCGCGCGTCCGCGCCCCACGCTTCAGACGCCGCTTTCTGCGAAGGCGCCGCAACGATGGTGTCGTAGAAGCCCAGATGCGCGCGGAAGACCTTCAAAGCTCTGGGCATGGTTGTGTCCGAATGCGACCGCAATGCAACGATCCGGAAGGTGACATGTTCCGGGCGCGGATCGGACGCGATTCCAACCGCGCAATCAATGCACTAGGGTTTGCGCGCGTCGAAGGGATTCATTCCGTGCTGCCAGGCCGCCTGTCTCAACTGCCGCCGTCATCGTTCGCGATGCTGGCAACCTTGCTCGATCCGCACTTGCCGGGTCAGCCGGCGATCTCGCTCGCCGTCGGCGATCCGCGCGGGGCGACGCCGCCGTTTGTGATGGAGGCACTGAACAAGCACGCTGCCGAATTCGGCGAATATCCGCCGATCAACGGCACCGCCGCCTGGCGCAACGCGGCGAGTGGATGGATCAAGCGCCGCTTTGGTGTCGAGATCGATCCGGAAAAGGAAATTCTGCCGCTCAACGGCACGCGCGAAGGACTGTTCCTCGCGCCCTTCATCGTCACGCCGGAAAGCAAGGCCGGCGCGCGGCCGGTGATACTGCTGCCGAACCCGTTCTACCAATGCTACGCGGCGGCGATCCTGTCCTGTGGCGCCGAGCCCGTGTTCGTGCGCGCCGATGCGGCGAGCGGCTTCCTTCCCGATTTCGGATCGTTGCCGAAGAACATCCTGGAACGCGTGTCCGCAGCGTACATTTGTTCGCCGTCTAATCCTGAAGGCGCTGTCGCAAGCGAATCTTACTGGCGTTCGCTATTCGCGCTTGCCGATCAATATGATTTCACCGTCTTCGCCGATGAGTGCTACGCCGACATCTATCTCGACACGCCGCCGGTCGGTGCGCTCACGGCGCGCGGAGCGCCGTTCGACAGGCTGCTCACGTTCCACTCGCTGTCGAAGCGTTCGGGCCAGCCCGGGCTGCGCTCCGGCATCGTCGCGGGCGATTCGAAGCTGATGGCGAAGTTTCGCGCCTACCGGAATTATGCGGGACCCCAGGTGCCGATGCCGATCCTCGCCGCGTCGGCGGCGTGCTGGGACGACGACGCCCATGTCGCCGCCAATCGTGCTGCCTATGGCGAAAAGTTTGAACTCGCCCGCCGCATGCTCGGCAACCGCGCCGGCTTCCGGGTGCCGGAGGGTGGCTTCTTCCTCTGGATGGACGTCGGCAATGGCGAGGAAACTGCGCTCCGCCTGTGGCGCGAGGCCGGGGTCAGGACGCTTCCCGGCGCCTACATGGGCCGCGAAAGTGAAGCGGGAAAACCCCGCACAAATCCTGGGTTTTCATACCTCCGGGTGGCGCTTGTAAACGATTTATCAACCATTATGACCGCCCTTGAAAGGATGGTCGAAGTTCTGGATCGAAGGGACGCCTGATGGGTGGCGTATACCGGCCGCGTCCGCGCGGCGCGGCAATGACGGATGCCCTGGCGGAGGCGCGGATCGCGCTCGCCCGGCTGACGCAGATTGCGATCCTGCGCGGGGCCGGGGCCCTGGTGCTGCTCGCGGCACTGGCCGTGGCGCTCGCGCTCGCGACCTATTCCTCCGGCGATCCTTCCTTGAACAACGCGACCGGACGTCCGGTCGACAATTGGCTCGGGCCGCTCGGCGCGACGGCAGCAGATGTCCTGCTGCAGGCATTCGGCATTGCCGCGTTCGCCTTCCTCGCGCCGCTGGCGGTGTGGGGCGGGCGCGCGATGATGGGCAAAGGTCTCACGCGCGCCGTGTCGCGCGCGGTCGCGTGGCCGCTCGGAACGGTTCTGGTCGCCGCGGGTCTTGGCATGTTCTCGCCGCCGCAATCGTTGCCCGCTGGTGCGGGGGGGTGGATCGGCATCGCCGCCAGCAATCTCTCGAAATATGCGGGACAAGTGTATGGCCAGCACTGGATCGGATGGGCGCTGCCACTGCTGCTATTGATCGCAGGCCTTCCGCTCGCCTTCATCGCGACAGGTCTGCGCTTCTCGCGCGTCGTGCGCCATGTCGGCACCGGCGCTGCTGCCGCGTACTGGTTTGGCAGCAAGGTGAAATTGCCGAAGGCAAGCCTGCGCCGCGAGCCGACATATGATTACGACGACGAAGATATCGAACCCGATACCGAGATCGAAGATGACAATATTGGGTATGCGCTCGAGACCGCGCCGGAGCCGATCGCGGCAGCACGCCTTGCCGAACGCCGCGAGACGCGCATCAAGCGCGACGAGGCCCGCAAGGCACAGGCGAAGGGTGGCACGCGCGGCAAACAGCCCGCGCTCAATCTCGCTTCCGGTGAATATCAGCTGCCGTCGCTCAGCCTTTTGACCGAGTCGCCGCATGTGAGCGAGTCGCAGAACCTCTCCGACGAAGCGCTGGAAGAAAACGCGCGCATGCTCGAAGCCGTGCTCGCCGATTTCGGCGTCAAGGGCCGCATCATGGCGGTGCGTCCGGGCCCTGTGGTGACGCTCTATGAATTCGAGCCGGCCGCGGGCGTGAAGTCGTCGCGCGTGATCTCGCTCTCCGACGATGTCGCGCGCTCGATGAGCGCGGTGGCGGCGCGTATCGCGACGATCCCCGGCCGCAACGTCATCGGCATCGAACTGCCGAACCAGCATCGCGAGACAGTGTATCTGCGCGACATGTTCAACAGCGCCGAATACGAAAAGGCGCGCGCGCCGCTGACACTCGCGCTCGGCAAGTCCATCGGCGGCGAACCGGTGATGGCCGACCTCGCGAAGATGCCGCATCTCCTGATCGCGGGCACGACCGGTTCGGGCAAGTCCGTCGGCCTCAACACGATGATCCTGTCGCTGCTCTATCGCATGCCGCCGGAGCACTGCCGCCTGATCATGATCGATCCCAAGATGCTCGAATTGTCCGTGTACGATGGCATTCCGCATCTGCTCGCGCCCGTGGTGACGGAGCCGCGCAAGGCCATTGTCGCGCTCAAATGGGCGGTGCGCGAGATGGAAGAGCGCTATCGCAAGATGTCCAAGCTCGGCGTGCGCGGCGTCGAAGCGTTCAACGACCGCGTCCGCAAGGCCAAGGAAAAGGGCGAGGTGCTCAAGCGCACGGTACAGACCGGCTTCGACCGCGAAACTGGCAAGCCGATCTATGAGGACGAACAGCTCGAACTCGAGCCGATGCCGTACATCGTCGTCGTCGTCGACGAGGTTGCCGACCTGATGATGATCTCCGGCAAGGAGATCGAAGGCGCGGTGCAGCGCCTCGCGCAGATGGCGCGCGCCGCCGGCATCCATCTCATCGCGGCAACGCAGCGTCCGTCGGTCGACGTCATCACCGGCACGATCAAGGCGAACTTCCCGACGCGAATTTCTTTCCAGGTCACGTCGAAGATCGACAGCCGCACGATCCTGGACGAGCAGGGCGCCGAGCAACTGCTCGGCAATGGCGACATGCTGCACATGATGGCCGGCGGCCGCATCCGCCGCATCCACGGCCCGTTCGTCACCGACCACGAAGTCGAGGATGTGGTGCGGTTCCTGAAGACGCAGGGCGTGCCCGAATATCTCGATGCGGTGACGGAAGAGCCCGACGAACCCTCCGACGATCCCTATGCGCTGATGGGCGGCGGCAATTCGGAGAGCGGCGACGATCTTTACGACAAGGCGCTCGCCATCGTTGCGCGCGAACGCAAGGCCACGACCAGCTACATCCAGCGCCGCCTGCAGATCGGCTACAACCGCGCCGCCACGCTCATCGAGCGCATGGAACAGGACGGCGTAATCTCAAGCCCCAACCACAAGGGCGTGCGCGAAGTGCTGCTGCCGGAGCATGAGCAGCGGTAGCCGTTCTCGACTCTAATACCGCGAGTAGCTAGCTTCGGCTTCGACGGGGCAGGCAATATGATTATCATCTGGCGCGGTTGGGGTTTCATTGTCCTTCTGTTCGGTTTCGCAGCTGCGGCGCTGGCAGCCGGAATTGTAGAGCGCGGAGGAATTCACACCGCCTCAACGATTGCGCTGGTTGATGTGGCTGCAAGCGCTCTCGGGGGCTCGGCATCTGGGCGTTCACGTACAGAATCGACGGCAAGCCGGGTCGCATTCTCATCGATAAGAAGACTGGGCGAATTTACGTTCAGACCCAGTGCTGGATCGCTGTTTTTCGTCAAGACGCGTTACTGGCCCTATATCATGGTGGCGATTGGCGCATTATTCGCCATTCAGCGATTGCTGAATCTGTGAACGCGTCTCCGAAAGCACAGCTCGACTCCTTCACCGCCAAGTTCACGCCGGAGATGGCGAAGAGCGCGAAGGGCGTACTTGCCGCGATGCGCAAGATCTGTCCCGGCGCGATCGAGCTCGTCTATGACAATTACAATGCGCTCGCGGCCGGGTTCGCGACGGGCGAGCGCGTGAAGGAAGTGTGGTTCTCCATCGGCGTCTATCCGAACTGGGCCAGCATCTTCTTCTTCAAGACCCTGCCGCTGAAAGACCCGGACAAACTGCTGAAGGGTTCGGGCTCGACGACGCGGCATATCATGCTGACGGAAGGGGCGAAAACACTCGCTGCCAAACCGGTGCGCGCACTGATCGATCAGGCGCTGGAGAAAGCCGGCCAGCCATTCAAGCCGGGCGGCAAGGGCCGTATCGTCATCAAATCGGTCTCGGCGAAGCAGCGGCCACGCCGTCCGGCCAAGGCCTGACTTTCCGCAGGGCGCGAAGCCCCTATATAAAGGGCGCGGTCACCCCGGAGAGGTTCATGTCCTATATCCAGCAATCGCTTGGCGCCAATGAGCGGGTCATTGCCGAGGCGCGCTTCCACTGGTCCTACACCTTGGTCGCGATCCTTCTCGCCTGCACGGTGATCGGGCTGATCTTCGCGATCCCGATGTTCATCCGTCAGGCGACGACCGAGATCGCGGTCACCTCGCATCGGCTGGTGAAGAAGACGGGGCTGTTCTCGCTTCACACCGAGGAACTGTCGCTCAACAACATCGAAGGCGTGCGTGTGGATCAGGGTTTGTTCGGCAGAATTCTCGGCTATGGCCATGTGCGCATCGAAGGCACCGGCGTGGACGCGGTGCAGCTTCCGGTGATCGCCGATCCCGTCGCCTTCCGCGCCACGATCGAAACCGCCAAAGACGAACTCAAGAAATAATCCATCGGGGGAGAGGATGATGACTATTTTTGGAACGGCCGTCTTGGCGGCGGGATTGGTTGCGCTCGCCGGCAGCGCAAACGCCGCGGGCGATCCTGCGAAAGGCAAATCGGTGTTTCAGCGCTGCTCGATCTGCCATCGCGACGGAAAGGACGCCGGCAACGGTCTGGGCCCCAACCTCTTCGGCGTCGTCGGACGCAAGGCCGGCACAGCGCCCGGCTTCAACTATTCCGCCGCGATGAAAAATTCCGGCATCACCTGGAGCACGGACAAGCTCGACGCCTATGTCGAGCATCCCGCCGCCGTCGTGCCCGGCAACCGCATGGCGTTCGCCGGCGTCAGCGACGCGGGACAACGCGCAGATGTCGTGGCGTATCTCGCGACGCTGAAATAACGGCGCGCTTATTCGCCCTTCCAGACTTTCCGGTTCACCCGGAACGCCTTGTCGTTGATCGCGCCAACGATCTTGCCGTTCGCGGCGATTGCCTTGGGGCAGGTCGACGTCGCCCCGGGCGCGTCCAGTTGCTGGAAATTGCCGTTGGCGTCGCGAACGAAGCCATGGCTGACGCTGCTTGCGTCGAGGTAGCAGCCCGCGATCTCGCCCGCGAAGTTTAGGCTCTCCCAGGTCATCGTGACGGCCGGTGCGATCCCCGGCCCGGAAATCTCGAAGGTCATGAAAGTCCCGTTCGCCGCGCGCACAAACCCATGAGCGGCGGGGTCGCTGATGGTATTGCGGTAAGCGCCCACGATCTGACCGTTTTGGTTTATGCCGAACGGAATCGTGGCGTATGTGCCTGGCACCGCGAATGTCGTGAGCGCGCCCTGACTGCTGCGAAGAAAGCCATGGACGTTGAGCGAGGTATCGGCCACGAGGCCCACCACAGCGCCATTGTCGGCGATGCCGGTCGTCTGGATCTGGAACGTGTTCGCGGGCGCGAAGGTCGTGATAGCGCCTGTTTTGCTGCGAACGAACCCATTTGTGTTCACAGACTGACCGGTCACTCTTACGTCTCCAGCCACCACGCCCTTGCTATTCACGGCCCTGGCCAGTGTCTCAACCGTTCCGGGAACTTCGAACGTCTGGTATGTGCCGGCGGCATCCCGAAGGAAGCCCGGTTCCGTTCCATCTGACAGCGACGCGTAACCGGCGATCGCACCCTTGACGTTTATCCCGGTCGGAACGGTGCTGGTCGCGCCCGGCACGTCGATTGCGGTAATGCTTCCGTCCGGCGTGCGCAGGAATCCGTGTACCGAGAAGTCGCTGTTCGTATAGGTGCCAACGATCTGATTGTGGCCACTGATCGCAACCGCTTGCGGCGCATGGCCGCCTGCGGGGGCATCGATGAATAGCCAGGGCGTGGGCGAGGCCAAGGCGGCCGTCGCACTTACGGTCGCGACCAGCGCGGTGGCGAGGGCGATGGATTTCATGTTCGATGTGAAACGCTTGCTGTTACGGACGCGCATGATCTTTTCCTTCGGCATGGTGTGCCGCGGGGCGTGTTCCCGCGCTATTGGTTTTTCCAGCCCTTCGCATCCAGCTGGAATCCCTGGTAGTCGAATGCGTCGAAGTTGACCGAGCCGGCGACCTTGCCCTGCGCATTGATCGACGTGGGGCATGTCCCTACCGCGCCGGGGGCATCCAGCTGCTTGAAGGTGCCGTCCACGTCGCGGACAAAGCCATGGGCGAAGCCGTTGGCAATGTAGCAGCCTGTGATCTGGCCCAAGCGGTTGATACCGTTCGGCATCGTCTGGTCGGCCGGCGCGACCCCAGCTCCGGACACGTCGAAAGTCGTGATGCTTCCGTCGGGCTGGCGCAGGAAACCATGCGACCCGGTGTTCGTCTGATACCAGCCGATGATCTCGCCGGCGTCGTTTATGCCGTAGGGAAGCGTGCTGGTGGCGCCCGGAACGTCGAAGGCTGTGCTGCTGGCGGGGGTGTGCAGGAATCCATGCAAGCTGCCGCCGCTGTTGGTTCCGTAGTAGCCTATGACCGCGCCCGTGTCTGAGAGGCCGGTCACGTCCATCTGGGACAGGTCTTGTATCGAATATGTCTTGACCGTTCCGGTCGCGCTGCGGATGAAACCTTTGATGGCGAGCGTGCCCGACACCGTGATGCCAGCCACTTCGCCTCTTTTGTTCACGGCCTTGGGCCGCGTCTGAAACACGCCGCCAACACTGAACGTCTGATAATTGCCGGCCGGGTCCCGGATGAAGCCGTTGGCCGCCAGGGTTGGATCCTTCGAAAAGCCCACGATCGTGCCGTGGATATTTATAGCGGTGGGATTGGTTTGGGTTGCACCCGGCACATCGATCGCCGTGATGCTGCCGTCCGGCATGCGCAGGACGCCGTGCACATTGAAGTTGGCGTCGTCCCAGGTGGCGATGATGCGACTTTGGCCACTGATCGCGACCACCACGGGTGGATGGGTGCTCGGCAGGTCGAAGAGATGCCACGGCGAAGCCCCCGCCTGCGTGGCGGCGGCGGTCACCGCAATGGCGAGTGCGATGGAATTCGCATTTGGCAGGACACGCTGGGTTTGGCGAAGGCGCATGAACTTTCCCCCCGGGGGATTTCTCGCGCGACGCTAGATAGGCCCACACCAGGGCTGAACTCACTTATCTGAATATGTGATATTCAAGGATTGAATAGGGGCTGTGCGGTGACGGTCGATCTCAAACGTCTCAATCTCAATCTTCTTGTCGCGTTCGACATGGTCTATTCGACGCGCAATATCAGCCGCGCGGCCGAGCAGCTTTCCCTGAGCCAGCCAGCAGTCTCCAACGCCCTGGCGCGGCTGCGCGAACTGATCGGCGATCCGCTCTTCGTGCGCGGTCGTCGTGGCGTCGAGCCGACGCAGAGAGCCCACGAGATCGCACAAACGGTGCGCGACGCGCTGGCGATGATCGAGGAAAGGCTCGCGCCCGACCACTTTGATCTTTCGACCTATCGCCGTCACTTCCGCATCATCATGCCCGACGCGTTCGAGCCGATCATGATGCCGCCGGTGCTGCGCGCGATCATGGAGCATGCGCCGCAGGTGACGATCGAAGGGCTGTCGGCATTCCGCACGGACTACGAGAAGGACATCCGCGACGGCACGATCGATCTCGCGGTGCATGTCGCGCCGCCGGCCGCGTCCGATATTGAGATCTTGCCGCTTGGCGGTACCGATGTCGTGCTGTTGGCGCGACGCGGCCATCCCGGGATTTCGGGGCCGCTCGATGTCGCGACCGTGCGCGCGCTGGCCACCATGGTGCTGGTCCCCGAGGTGCGCAACACGTTGTCGCCCGCGATGGCCATGCGCGCCAAAGGCATCAAACGGCGCGAGGTCTACACCGCCAACAAGATCTGGGCGCTGCCGGCTCTCGTTGAGCGCACCGATCTGGTCGCCATCCTGCCGCGCTGGTTTCATCGCGAGATCGCGAAGAACTTCGATGTCGTCGCCCATGAACTGCCGATGGACTTGCCGAACCAGAGCTGCGCCATGGTTTGGCACGTGCGCAGCAGAAGCGACCCCGGTCACAAATGGCTGCGCGAAAGCCTTGCGGCGGCATTTCAGGAACATCTGCAGTCTGCGGCGGAATGACGCGGAGCGGTGAATTTGCTGCACCGCAACCAAATATTCCGGCCTTGTGAGCCATCCTTTTGATCAACAATTCCGCCGTGACTGTTCGTTGACAGACGGTCAGTCCCGGACCTAGTTTTTGCGCCGCACAAAGTCAGGGCGGGCTTCAAGAAGATTGCGGACCGGTAAGGTCCAACGCGAGAAAACGCCGCCCATCAGGGATCTGCTCAGTCATGAAAGTTATCGTGCCCGTCAAGCGGGTGATCGACTACAACGTCAAAGTTCGTGTGAAGCCCGACCAGTCGGGCGTGGACCTCGCCAACATCAAGATGTCCATGAACCCCTTCGACGAAATCAGCGTCGAAGAAGCGGTTCGTCTGAAGGAGAAAGGCAAGGCGACGGAAGTCGTCGCCGTCTCCATCGGGCCGCAGCAGGCGGGCGAGACGATCCGCACCGCGCTCGCGATGGGCGCCGACCGCGGCATCCTCGTGAAGACCGACGGTGACGTTGAGCCGCTCGCGGTCGCAAAAATCCTCAAAGCCATTTGCGATGCCGAACAGCCGACGCTGGTGATCACCGGCAAGCAGGCGATCGACGACGACAGCAACCAGACGGGTCAGATGCTGGCCGCGCTGCTGGGCTGGCCGCAGGGCACGTTCGCGCACAAGCTGGAGCTTGAAGAAGGCTCCGCCAAGATCGAACGTGAAATCGACGGCGGTTTGCAGACTGTCGAAGTGAAGCTTCCGGCCGTGATGACGGTGGACCTTCGCCTGAACGAGCCGCGCTATGCGTCGCTGCCGAACATCATGAAGGCGAAGAAGAAGCCGATCGACGAGAAGTCGCCCGCGGATTACGGCGTCGATGTCACGCCGCGTCTCAAAGTTCTTAAAGTGACCGAGCCTGAAAAACGCAAAGCCGGCGTGAAGGTGAAGACCGTCGCCGAGCTGCTCGACAAGCTCAAGAACGAAGCGGGAGTGATCTGATGGCCTCGCTCGTTATCGCCGAACACGACAATGCAAATCTGAAAGACGCGACCGCGAAGGTCGTCACTGCCGCCGCGCAAATTGGCGGACCGGTGCATATCCTCGTCGCCGGTCAGAACTGCGATGCGGTTGCGCAAGCAGCGTCCAAGATCGCCGGTGTGGAGAAGGTGCTCGTCGCCGACGACGCGCTCTACGCCAAGATGGTCGCCGAGACGATGGAGACGCTGATCCTGTCGCTCGCCGACAAGTACGACGCGATCCTCGCGCCCGCCACGACCAACGGCAAAAACTACATGCCGCGTGTAGCCGCCAAGCTTGACGTGCCCCAGGTCTCCGAAATCCTTTCGGTGGTTTCGCCGGACACGTTCGTGCGCCCGATCTATGCGGGCAACGCGCTCGCCACTGTGCAGGCGCCCGCTGGCAAGAAGGTCATCACCGTCCGCACGACGACGTTCAAACCAGCGGCGGATGGCGGGTCGGCTGCGATCGAGAAAGTATCCGCGGCTGCCGATCCCGGCATCTCCAAATTCGTCGGCGAAGAGCTGTCGAAGTCGGAGCGTCCCGAGCTCACCTCCGCCAAGATCATCATCTCCGGCGGTCGCGGCATGCAATCGGGCGACAATTTCCACATGCTCGACAAGATCGCGGACAAGCTGCACGCCGCCGTCGGCGCCTCGCGCGCGGCGGTCGATGCCGGCTTCGTGCCCAACGACTATCAGGTCGGACAGACCGGCAAAGTCGTGGCCCCCGATCTTTACATCGCGGTCGGCATTTCAGGTGCCATTCAGCATCTGGCGGGTATGAAGGACTCGAAAGTCATCGCCGCAATCAACAAGGACGAAGAAGCACCGATCTTCCAGATTGCCGATTACGGACTGGTCGCAGACCTGTTCAAGGCGATTCCGGAAATGGACGAAGAGCTGACCAAGCTCGGTTACAAGTAAATCAAGGAACGTATCATGGGTATGGAACGCATCGGCGTAATCGGCGCGGGTCAGATGGGCAACGGTATCGCCCACGTCCTCTCACTCGCGGGTTTTGATGTCATGCTGGAAGACATCAACGCGGATCAGCTTGCACAAGCCAAAGACCGCATCGGCAAGAACATGCATCGTCAGGCCGCGCGCGGCCTGATCAAGGACGACGTGGTCGAAGCGGCGCTCGGCCGTATCCACATCTCACAGAACATGGATGCGATGCAGGACCGCGATCTCGTGATCGAGGCCGCGACCGAAGACGAGAGCATCAAGCGCAAGATCTTCCAGGACCTCTGCCCGCGCATCGGCAAGAACACGCTGATCGCGACCAACACGTCCTCGATCTCCGTCACGCGGCTAGCGTCCTCGACCGACCGGCCGGAGCATTTCATCGGCCTGCATTTCATGAATCCGGTGCCAATGATGCAGCTGGTGGAAGTCATCCGCGGCATCGCCACGGACGACACAACGTTCCAGGCCGCGCTCGATCTCGTGCGCCGCGTCGGAAAGACGGTTGCCTATGCCGAAGATTTTCCGGCCTTCATCGTCAACCGTATCCTGATGCCGATGATCAACGAGGCGGTCTATACGCTGTATGAAGGCGTCGGCAACGTCGAAGCGATCGACACCGCGATGAAGCTCGGCGCCAATCACCCGATGGGCCCGTTGCAGCTCGCCGATTTCATCGGCCTCGATACCTGCCTCAGCGTGATGCAGGTGCTGTACGAAGGCCTCGCGGATTCGAAGTATCGCCCGTGCCCGTTGCTGGTGAAGTACGTCGAGGCCGGATGGCTCGGCAAGAAAACCGGCCGCGGCTTCTACGACTATCGCGGCGAACAGCCGGTTCCCACGCGCTAGATTTTGGTTGATCGCTCCGCCTCGCGGCTACGCGCCTAGAGATTACACTCCGCGCTCTTGTCGTTGTGGGCGCGGAGAACATCCTTCACATAATAGAGCGTCATGCTTTGCGCCTGCGCGTCCGGTCCGGCACCGGGCAGCGCACTGACGGCTTTCGTCCAGTTCGCCGCGCACATCTTCTCGTCACGCATCGATGCTGAGCATGCGATGAGAGCGTCGAACGCTTTGCGATACGTGGAGAACTGGGCGCGGCTCATGGGCCCGCCATGGCCGGGAATGACGGTCGCGAACGGAGTCTTCTCGATCTCGCCGAACGCCTTGCTCCATCCGGCGGGACATGCGGTATCGAGAAACGGTGCGGGCAACGTGATGAGATCGCCCGACGCAGCGATTTTTGTCGCCGGATCGTAAATCCACACATCGCCATCCGTTGCCGCGTTGGGCGCGAGATTCACCGCGAGCGATTTGCCGGCAACCAAGCGCGTCGCGGATTTGCCGATGACGATATCTGGCCGCAACGCCTCTCCATTCTTCGTGGTCGCGATGTCGTTGCGCACGTCCTCGGCTGTTTCCGACGGAAGCTTTCCGCTGTCGAGATAGGGTTGCGCATCCGCCGCGCTCTTGGCAAGGAACCCTGTGAGCGCGGCGTCGATCGCATTGCTCGCATAGACCGTCAAACCCGGATACGCCTCGCGTAGGGCGGGATTGCCGCTGACATGATCGAGATGCCAGTGACTGTTTATGATGGCGGCGACGGGTTTGCCCCGCGCTTTCGCAAAATCGAGGATCGCGTCGCGATGCCACACGTGGCGGCCCGTATCCATCACGATCAGACCTTTCGGGGCGTCGAACACAACCGTGTTGCCGTCGGGCTGGCGATCCGGAAGAATCCCACCCGGGATCAGCCACACGCTCTTTGCGACGCTCTGCGCTTTCGGCGATGGAACGGCGGCCTGCGCCGACGATGCGAATACGAATCCCGCGGCCAACACGAAACGCGCAATCATCGGAAATCCTTTTCGAATTTCCGACGACTGTCAGAGGGCCGTGATGGCGCGTCGATACACGAACCGGTGATCGTGGCCGTCATGCGCGCCGTGCATACGCACACATGACGGTACATCAACTGCTAGTGCGGTGGAGGCGACGGCTCCTGACCAGGCATCGGCTGAGTCTGCGGCGGCGGTTTTGGCTGAGATTCGTTTGGAGACGGCGCCGTCTGCGTCTGGTCGGGCGGCGGTGTCGGTGACTGGTCCGGCGGTGGTGCCGTGGTCTTGGTATCGGCTGGCGTCGTGGTGGTTTCGGGTTTGGTTGTCTCCGTCTTCTTCTTGGTATGCGCTTTCTTCGTCGCGTTCACGGTCGCGCGGTCTGTCGGGATCGTGTTATATTCGCCAGGCGGCATCGTCGTGGTGGAAGAATCCGTGCCCGTCGGCGCAGCAAATGTGGTGTTGGAAAGTCCGGCACAGGCAACAGCGAAAACAGAACCCAAAAGTGCATATCGCAGCATCGCTGTTCTCCGCTGATGAAAATCCGATAAGGCGAAACGAACAGTGTCGCGGCTCGTTCCGTGATGTGGGAAGGGGAGTGCCGCGTTTCCCACGGCGCTCCCGCTCCGTTCTTTAGTGCGGCTGTGAAGACGTGTCCGGCGCCGGTGTGGGCGGCGGCGGGGTGGGTGGCGTCTGCTGATCCGAAGTCGTGGAGCCGGATTGGTCTCCCTGGGCAGGCGGCGTGCCCGTATTCGGCGTACTCGGTGCCGTTGTCGTTGTTTGCGTCGATCCGTTGTCTGCGGACGACTGTGCGAGAGCCTGACCGCTCAGACACGTGAGAGCGGCAACAGCGGCGACGACGAGTGTGTTACGCAACATTATTTTCTCCTTGTAGAAACGCCCCCGATCTCGCCTAACAGTCTTCTTTCGGCGGGATGTCCCGGAAATGTGTCAATGTTTTGCAACGGGTTCCGGTTCCGGTTGGATCGGCGCTTTACGGGGTAAGATCATGAAAAGATTTCACAGTTTTGTGTTCGGGCTCGTTCTGTGCTGCGGCGCAGCGGCCGCGGCCGAGAGAATGCCGGTCGCAACAAAGTTTCTTTTCTGGACACCGGCGGAGCAGGCGCTCGGCTACAAGAATATCGAAAAGATTTTTCCGACACGCGTGATCAAGCGCGGCGGCGCGGTGCGCGAGCTGCCCGTTACCGGCAAACCGTTCGATGTCTCGTATGCGTTTCAGGGCAAAACCTGGAACACCGATGCGTTCATGAAGGCGGCGGACACGTCCGGCCTTCTCGTCGTGAAAGACGGCAAGATTGTTCTTGAACGCTACGCCCTCGGCCGCAAAGCAAATGAACGCTGGACGTCGTTCTCAGTCGCAAAGTCCGTAACGTCCACGCTCGTCGGCGCTGCGATCAAGGACGGTTCGATCAAGAGCCTGGACTCCGACGTCACCGACTATCTCCCGGAACTGAAGAAGACCGCCTATGACGGCGTGACGGTGCGCGATCTCATCACCATGCGCTCGGGCGTCGCGTGGAATGAGGACTACATCGATCCGAAATCGGACGTGAACAGTTTCGCCTTCCAGCCGAAGCCAAAGGACGGCGGCAATCCGGTCGTCGCGTTCATGGCGAAACATCCGCGCGCCCACAAACCCGGCACCACGTTCCACTACGACACGGGCGAGACCGATCTCGCCGGCATCCTGGTCGCGCGCGCAACGCACATGACGCTCTCCGATTACGCCAGCAAGGCGGTGTGGTCGAAGATCGGCATGGAACAGGACGGCGTGTGGATGCTCGATCAGGCAGGCGTCGAACTCGGTGGCTGCTGCATCTCGATGACGTTGCGCGATTATGCGCGCTTCGGTCTGTTCTTCATGGACGGCGGCAAGGGGGTTCTGCCAGAGGGTTGGGTGAAGGAGGCTTCATCCAAACAGGTCCAGAGCGATTTCATGAATCTGGGATACGGCTATTTCTGGTGGATTCACAATGACGGCACCTACGAAGCCGTGGGCATCTTCGGGCAGTCGATCTTCATCGACCCGAAGGCGCATCTGGTCATCGTCACCAACAGCGCATGGCCGGAAGCCGATGCGACGCCGCGCTATTCCGTGTATGACGCTTACATTTCCGCGGTTCGCAAAGCGCTGCACTAGGGCAGGAAGCGCTTCACCACATTGCGGGTGATCTGGACGACGAACGGATCGCCCGCAGCAAGGCCGTGCGCCCATTCGGTCGTGCCGCCGTTGAACACATCGCCCTTGCCGCGCTTGAAGGATGCCATCACTGCATGGCCGCGCGTCACGCGCGCCTGTGCCGCGGCATTGTCACTGCCATACGCGATGCTGGCGACGACACCCAACTGCTCCGGCGGAATGAGCGGACGATAGGGATTGTCGGCCGGCTCTGCGAACGCCGCCGGTGCGAAAGCGATGATCTCAAGATTCTTCGGAACGCCCAGACCAGGCAGCGGCGAGGGCAACCCATCGACATCGAATTCAAACAGGCAGCCATCGTTCTCGTAACCGATCAGCGGAATCGTGTCGCCGATGACATCGCCATAGAACAGGTCGCACGCTTCGAGCGCCCAATGCTTGTTGCGATAAACGGTATAGCCGCCAATGCCACGCGCGGCGCACAGACCGAGGCGATGGTAGCCGCCGTAGATGAAGCTGAGGCCCGTAATCTCCGCTTCCGGCCGCGCGAACATCGGATGTGACCACAGATGCGTTGCATCCTTCGCCGCGACGCTCTCCGCCGTCTGGCCTGCCCATTTGTGACAGACCATCATGTCGCCATCCCAGCGCACCTTCCAGAACGCGGTGTTGCCGGAGAAGATGGCGAGCTTCCCGCCGCGATCCACGAAGGCTTCGATCACATCGCGCTCCGGTCCTGACCAATATTCGCTATGTCCGACGAGGAAGACACATTCATATCCGTCGAGCGCCGACGCATCGCTGTCGAGGTCGCGGTCGGTGAGATAATCGAACGCAATACCTTCGCCTTCCGCCCAGCGCACGAACGCCTGTTCCCAGCGATTGAGGAATCCGGCGGAGGCGTCGTAAGGCGACACGCCGTGTGCGCGCGACCAGTCGGGATTTTCTCCTGCCCAACTCTTCTCCCTGAACCCGCGTTTGCGCGCGTTGACGAGGCGCGGCACGTCATTCGGCGGCGCGAGCAGCATCTGCGTGAACGGACGCCGTGGGGACAGCCTTCCGATTCCACGCGCCATCGCGTCCGGCATCTTCAGCTTGCCGGTCATCAGCGACGTCACGTCGCAATAGGCGTTGGCGCCACCCCACCAGTTGTAGGCGTGCAGCGTGTTGGTTGCGAGCACCAGCACCGCGCGCGCTTTCGTGCGTGCCTTCACGCAGACAAAATGATGCGCGGTTTCGCCTACTCTGTCGGTGAGCGCAATGTCGTAATAGCCGCTCTTCCAGTCACCGACTTCTACCGTAAGCGCGACCGGCCAGCCGCACCCGTCCCGATCTGCATCCGGCGGCGTGGGATGATGGCCGACGGCGATGTTGTCCTTGACGTAAGCGGCATCGCGGCGCGCGCCGACACGCGCAATCTCCAGGCGGCACGGGCCTTTGTCCGCCGAGGCGTGGAGCGCAAATCGCTCGGCCGGAAGGACGCTGAGAATGTCGGTGTAACAGGCGATCATGGGCTGAAGTTTAGCGTCGAAATTTGTGAGTGCCACCGCGTTGCGCGCCGGAGCGTGGCACAGTATCAGGGCCGCGATGACCACCACGGACGGTTTACCTCTCCCGCAGCGTTATGGGGCCATTATTGCCATCGGTCTGGGTGTGACGCTGGCAGTGATCGATTCCGCCATCGCCAATGTGGCGCTTCCCACCATCGCCGCCGATCTGCATACCGACCCCGCACTCTCCATCTGGATCGTCAACGGCTACCAACTCGCGATCACCATTTCACTTCTGCCGCTCTCGTCGCTGGGCGACATCATGGGCTATCGCCGCGTCTATCTCGCGGGATTGATCCTGTTCACGATCGCCTCGCTCGGCTGCGCCTTCGCGACCAGCCTTCCCTTGCTTGCGCTGGCGCGTGTGATTCAGGGCTTTGGCGCCGCTGGCATCATGAGCGTCAACACCGCACTGCTGCGCTTCATTTATCCGCACAAGCTGCTCGGCCGCGGCATCGGCATCAACGCGATGGTCGTGGCCGTCGCATCCGCCATCGGCCCGACCATTGCCGGCGCGATTCTCGCCGTCGCCAACTGGCCATGGCTGTTCGCGGTGAATGTGCCCATCGGAATCGCCGCGGTTGCCGTCGGCTTGTACTCTCTTCCGCGCACCAAGCCGTCGCCGCACGGGTTCGATATCATCAGTGCGGCTCTGAGCGCCGCGACCTTCGGGCTTCTGATCGGCGCCGTCGATGCGCTTGGCCATGGCGAAGGCTTTCCGCTATTCCTCGCGGAGGTGATCGCGACCATCGGGCTCGGCACTCTGCTGGTGCGCCGCCAACTGTCGCTCGCGGCGCCGCTCCTGCCGGTCGATCTCCTGAAGATTCCGATCTTCGCCTTGTCGGTCTCGACCTCCGTTGCGTCGTTCGTGGCGCAGATGCTGTCGTTCGTGTCGCTGCCGTTCCTGTTCCAGAACGAACTGCATTTCAGCGCGGTGGAGACGGGCCTTCTCATCACCCCGTGGCCGCTCGCGATATGCGTGGCCGCGCCGCTCGCCGGACGGCTCGCGGACCGTTACTCTGCCGGCATTCTGGGTGGCGCCGGCCTGTTCTGTCTTGCGATGGGCCTGTTGTCCTTCGCTTTCCTGCCGGATCATCCCGGCTACATCGATATCGGATGGCGCATGGCACTGTGCGGCTTCGGCTTCGGGATTTTCCAGTCGCCCAATAACCGCGCGATGCTGGGCGCCGCGCCCAAGGAACGCAGCGGCGGCGCCAGCGGCATGCTCGGCACAGCGCGCCTGCTGGGACAGACCATGGGCGCCGCGATCGCGGCGCTTCTGTTCGCGCGCTTTCCGCACCAGGCGCCGACGGTAGCACTTCTGATCTCCAGCGGATTTGCACTGGTCGCGACACTTGTGAGTCTGGCCCGTCTCTACGACACGTCACCGGCGGCCGGGAATCGTGCATCCAATCCCGAAGCCGATCCGTCGTTGCACGCCACGCTGTTGCACGGAGAGGCCGACCAGCCGTGACCGCAAAACGCATCGCCGTCATCGGACTCGGTCAGCGCATTGCGCATGTCCTTGCGGCGATGAAAGAGGTCGGTTGGGATTTTGAGATCGCGGGATATTCTGATCCCGCGCCGGTCGGCGTTCCTATCCTGGCAGAACACGGCATCGAACCAGGGCGCGCTTATGCGGGTGCGAATGCGTTGCTGAAAGACGGGCCGTTCGATCTGGTGATGATCGGCTCGCCCAATCATCTGCATTACGAGCATCTGCTGGCGGCGTTCGCGGCGGGCTACCCGGTGTTTGCCGAGAAGCCCATCGTGCGCACGGAGGAGGAAACGTTTGCCCTCGCGCATCATCTCGCCAAGGCGCCGCCGCTTTATATCGGTCTGGTAATGCGCTCCATGCCGATCGTGCGCGAGGTCATTGCGCGCGTCGATGGCGGCGCGCTGGGCGATGTGATCTCTATGGATGCGACCGAGCATCTGCCGCCGGAACACGGCGGCTATCTCGCGCGCAACTGGCGGCGCAAGGAGGAATGGGGCGGCTCATTCCTGCTCGACAAGGTATGTCACGATTTCGATATCTTCGGCCGGATTACCAAAAGCCGCGCGTCGCGTGTCGCAAGCTTCGGCGGCAAGCGCATCTTCGAGCCAAAGCATGCCAGCGAGAACGAAGCCTATTCGTCATTCGATTCCGGCTGGGCCGGCGCGAACGATGCGTTCCACTCCGACATGGATGTGACCGATCACCAGAATGCCATCGTCGAATATGCCAATGGCGTGCGGCTATCGTTTCATTCCAACAGCCATGTGAGTTTGACGGAGCGGCGCTGGTATATTGCTGGCACGAAGGGCACCTTGATCGCCGATCTTGTCCGCAACCGGCTGATGTTTCGTGCCATGCATGAGCGCGGCAAGCCCGAACGCATCGACTATGGCGGCCGCACTTCGGATGCGCACAACGGGGCTGATCAGGCGATGGCGCGCGATCTTCTCGAAGCACTCGAAGGCCGCGCCGCGTTTCCGGTGATGCCGCAGGATTCGATGGAAGCCGGTCTCACCGTCATGGCCATCGATCGCGCGCTACGCGAAGGCGCGCTGATCGACTGTGCGGCGATGTGGGCGGATTACGATTTGGCGACAAGCGCCTTGAAATAGTCGATCGATTCCGGCGCGTCCCATTCGGCGGGGCCGACAGCGCGTGCGACCTCGCGGCCTTTGTCGTCGATCAGAATCGTGAGCGGCAGGCCGTAGGCGCCGAACGCGCGCATCAAAGTCAGCTGCGGGTCGATATAGGTCGCGAGTTTCGCGGCGCCATGACTTTCGAGAAACACCTTCGCGTCGTTGGGCGTGCCGCGCGCGACGTCGACGGCGACGACGTCCATCTGTCCGGGCGGGAGTGACGCCTTGAGCTTTGCCAGCGCCGGAAGCTCCTTCACGCAGGGCGCACACCACACTGCCCAAAGATTGAGCAGGACATATTTGCCCTTGAACTCGGCGAGCGAATGGCGCGCCCCGTCGGCGCCCATGAACGCGACATCCGGGATCGCCTGCGGCGTCTTTGCGGGCACAAGCTGCGCGAGCGCGGCGGGCGGCCCGGCTGGCGCGTGGACACCCACCATCTTGATCCCATATAGGATGGCAACGCCCGCAAGGATGACGACGGCGGCGGCGATAGCTAGGAAACGAGCGTTCATCGTGAGCATCCCATGAGCACGAACAAGGTGTGGGGCGGCCGCTTCGAAAGCGGGCCTTCCGATATCATGAAGGAGATTACGCCCTCCATCGATTTCGACAAACGCCTGTGGCGGCAGGATATCGCAGGTTCTAAGGCGCATGCGCGGATGCTGGCGGCCCAGAAGATCATTACCGAAGCCGACCGTGACGCGATACTTTCCGGTCTCGATACAATCTGGAAGGAAATCGAGGACGTCAAATTCGTCTTCAAACGCGAACTCGAAGACATTCACCTTAATATAGAGCAGCGTCTGAAGGAGATCGCGGGCGAAGCGGCGGGACGCCTACACACTGCGCGCTCGCGCAACGACCAGGTCGCGACCGATTTCCGGCTATGGCTGCGCAACGCATGTGGCGACGCAGACGCGGCGCTGGTTGTCCTGCAATTCGCGCTGCTGAAACAGGCCGAGGCCCACAGCGACACGATCATGCCCGGCTTCACACATATGCAGTCCGCGCAGCCGGTAACATTCGCGCATCATTGCCTCGCCTATGTCGAGATGTTCGCGCGCGATCGTGGCCGCTTCGCGGATGCACGCGTGCGAATGAATGAATCGCCGCTGGGAGCTGCGGCGCTGGCTGGTACATCGTTTCCCATCGACCCTGAAGCGACGGCAAAGGAACTTGGCTTCGCGCATCCGATGCGCAATTCGCTGGATGCGGTTTCGGCGCGCGACTTCGCCTTGGAATATATCGCCGCTGCAACGATCTGCATGACCAACCTCTCGCGGCTCGCGGGCGAATTGGTGCAATGGACAAGTCCGGCCTTCGGCTTTGTGCGGCTGTCGGATGCGTTCACGACCGGCTCCTCGATCATGCCGCAGAAGCGCAATCCCGATGCTGCCGAACTCGTGCGCGGCAAGACCGGCCGCGTGCTCGGCGATTTCGTGGCGCTGGCGACGGTCGTGAAGGGCCTCGCGCTCGCTTATGGCAGCGATCTGCAGGAAGACAAGGAACGCGTCTTCGACGCCGCCGAGACCGTATCAGTTTCGTTACGGGTGATGAGCGGCATGATTGCGGACCTGACGGCCAATAAAGAAGCCATGCGCCGCGCTGCGGAGGCGGGATATCCCACGGCCACCGATCTTGCCGACTGGCTGGTGCGGGTGCTCAAGAAGCCGTTCCGTGACGCCCACCACATTGCGGGCAGCATCGTGAAATGCGCGGAAGAACAGGGCGTGGCGCTCGACAAGCTACCACTGGCCGAGATGCAGAAATTCGAACCAGCGATCACAAACGACGTTTTCGCCGTCTTGTCTCTGGAAGCCTCGGTCAATTCGCGCGAGAGTTATGGCGGCACGGCGCCGAAGCGCGTGCGCGAGCAAATTGCCTATTGGCAGGAGCAGTTGAAATGATCGGCCGTCTCATCCTCGCTGCGGTGATGGTGCTTTCGCTGGCAAGCTGCGGCGTGAAGAACGATCTGGTCATGCCCGATGGCAGCAAGACGGCGAAGGGTCAGAAAGACCCGTCCAAGCCACCGATCCCGCTCGGCGAATGAATCATTTCGGATATCGCGACGGCACGCTTCACGCGGAAGATGTCGATCTGTCGGCGTTGGCGGATCAAGTCGGTACGCCGTTCTACTGCTATTCCACCGCAACGCTGGAACGTCATTATCGCGTCTTTGCCGAAGCGTTGCCCAAGGATGCGCTGGTTGCATTCTCGGTAAAGGCCAACGGCAATCTTGCCGTGCTGAAGACTCTCGCGCGCCTTGGCGCCAGTGCCGACGTCGTGTCGGGCGGTGAACTGAAGAAAGCCTTGGCCGCCGGAATCCTGCCATCGCGCATCGTATTCTCGGGCGTGGGCAAGACGCGTGCGGAGATGCAGCTTGGTCTCGACGTCGGCATTCATCAATTCAACGTCGAAAGCGAACCGGAGCTGGAGGCGCTGAATGAGATTGCGCTCGCCACAGGCAAGCGCGCGCCGGTCACGATCCGCGTCAATCCCGATGTCGATGCCAAGACGCATGCCAAAATCACGACTGGGACCTCGGAAACGAAATTCGGAATTCCATGGAGCCGTGCGCGTGACGCTTACGCGCTTGCCGCGCGATTGAAAGGCATCGAGATTGTCGGCGTCGATGTCCATATCGGAAGCCAGATCACGCAGCTCTCGCCCTTCGCCGAAGCCTTCGGGCGCGTCGCCGAACTTGTGGTGCAACTGCGTACCGATGGCCACAGCATCGCGCGCATCGATCTCGGCGGCGGGCTCGGCGTTCCCTATGTGTCGAACAACGAACCGCCGCCCGATCCGGATTCCTACGGCAAGCTCGCGTCCCGGATTGCGACACAACTGGGCGCGAAACTCATCGTCGAGCCGGGCCGCCTGATCGCCGCCAATGCGGGCGTGATGGTCAGCCGCGTGCTTTATGTGAAGACCGGCGAGGCGAAGACCTTTCTTATTCTCGACGCCGGGATGAACGACCTTCTGCGGCCCGCGCTGTATGACGCGTATCACGAGATCGTGTCCGTCAAGGAACCTGCGCCGTCCGCGCCCCGCCACAAATACGACGTTGTCGGGCCCGTCTGTGAAACCACGGACATCTTTGCCCGCGACCGCGACATGCCGGAACTCAAGGCGGGCGATCTTGTCGCGTTCCTGACCGCGGGGGCCTATGGCGCGGTGATGTCCTCGGCCTACAATGCGCGCCCGCCTGCGCCGGAGGTTCTGGTCAAGGGTGGCGAATGGACCATTGTACGGCCTCGGTTGAGTGATGACGCGCTTATCGCCCTCGACAGACTTCCGCCCTGGCTCGAAGACCAGGCGCACTGAAGCGTTCGTCGCGGCGGCGCGCGCTGCGCTGACGTGGGAGCGAGTGTGGCCGGCGCTCTGGCCCGCAACCGGCATCGCCGGGCTATTCATCGCGGCGGCGCTGTTCGGATTGCCCGCGTTCCTGCCATGGCCGCTGCATGCGCTGGTGCTCGCCGGATGCATCACAGCGATGGGCCTGTTTCTCTATTTCAATCTGGAGCATTTCCGCTTTCCCGACTGGCATGACGGCGCGCGCCGGATCGAACGCGACTCGACGCTTGTCCATCGCCCAATATCCGAAGGTGACGATGTTCTGAGAGCCGGTGAGGGCGATGCGTGGGCGCAGGCGTTGTGGAATGCGCATCTCAGCCGCCGCTTGGCCGATTTCGGAACGCTGCGTCTGTCGATCCCGCATTCCGATCTGCCGCGGCGCGATCCGCGTGCGTTGCGTTTCGTCGTGCTGTTGCTGATCGTCGCCGGTGGGTTCTTCGCGAACAGCGATTGGCGCAACCGTTTGCTCGCGGCATTCGGGCCGGGCACCAGCGAAGCGGCCAGCGTCTCCATAGACGCCTGGATCGATCCGCCTGCCTATACCGGCGAGCCGCCCGTTTATCTAACCGGCAGCCGCACGATCAGCGTGCCGACAGGCTCGACGGTCAACCTGCGCGTCCACGGCGCGAGCCATACGCCATCGCTCTCCGTCGATGGCGCGTCGTTCACCGGCGGCCAGGGCGAATATGCGGCGACTGCGCGTCTCACCGAAGACACCACTGTGCGCGTGCGCGCCAGCGGCCGCACAGTCGGCGACTGGCAGGTGCATGTCCTGCCCGATGACAGGCCCATGATCACATTCTCCGGGAAGGTCGGCCGCACGGAGCATGACGCGCTGAAAATACCGCTCACCGCCGGCGACGATTACGGCGTCGTCGCGGTCAAGGCGATCATCACGCCGCATGGCCGTTACGGCAAACCGCTGGTCGTCGATCTCCCGCTCGACGGCGCGTTGGCCAAGACCGTATCGCAGACAAGTTATCGCGATCTCACCGCGCATCCTTATGCGGGTCTCGATGTCGATATCGTGCTGCAGGCGATCGACGGCGCGGGGCAATCGGGCTTCAGCAAGCCGCAGCGTTTCACATTGCCCGCGCGGGTCTTCACCAACGCATTGGCGCGCGCGCTGATCGAGCAGAGACAGGTGCTCGCCACCGGCGATGTGCGCCAGCGGCCGCGCGTGACCGATACGCTCGATGCGCTCACCATCGCGCCGGACAAATTCTATCAGGACCAGATCAACGTCTATCTGGGACTTCGCACGATCTACTGGTCGATGAAGAGTGCGAATGAATCCGCCGACTATGCGCGCGTGCAGGATCTGCTGTGGCAGATGGCGACGAATCTGGAACGCGGCGGGTTGATGAGCGCGGCCGAGCAGTTGCGCCGCTTGCAGCAGATGATCACACAGGCGCTGGCCCAAGGCGCGCCGCAGGAAGTGATCGACTCGCTACTGGAACAATATCAGCAGGCGCTTCAGCGTTATCTGCGGGCGCTGGCGCAGAACCCGCCCGATGCCAACACGCCGCCGCAACCCGGCGCAAAGGTGATGAGCCAGCAGGATCTTCAAGATTTGCTCAAGGCGATCCAGCAGATGGCGCAGAGCGGCAACCGCGCGCAGGCGGCGCAGATGATGGCGCTGCTGCAGAACCTGCTCGAAAACCTGCACATGACAAACGGCAGCGGCCAGGGACAGACCTCGCCGAAGGACAAGGCGCTGAGCGATGCGATCCAGGGCCTCGGCGATCTGATGGGCAAGCAGCGCGGCTTGATGGACAAGACCTACCGCCAGCAACAGGGGAAAGGCGATCCCAAGGATGGCGGCCCGAAAGGCCTCGGCGGTCAGCAGAAATCGCTCCACGACGAACTCGGGAAAGTTCTCAAAGGTCTGGGCGATCAGAAACTGGGCACGCCGAAGTCATTGGGCGACGCGGGCAAGTCGATGGGACAGGCGGAGAGCAATCTCAACGGGCAGGATCTGCCAAGCGCCAGCGGCAATGAGAAAGACGCGCTCGAAGCGATGCGCAAAACCGCGTCCGATCTCGCCAAGCAGCTGATGAGTCAGAACGGGCAGGGGCAGCAGGACGGCGGCGCCGATCCGCTGGGCCGCGACCAGAGCGCCAACGGGCGCGGCGTGAACGGCAATGTGAAAGTGCCGGACAAGAACGATATGGAACGCGCGCGCGAAATCCTGCAGGAGCTGCGCAAACGCGCCGCGGAACGCGGCCGCCCGCAGCAGGAACTCGACTACATCGACCGGCTGCTGAAGCAGTTCTGATGCATCATCACCCTTCGACAAGCTCAGGGTGAGGGTGTTTGTTCTCCCTCATGCTGAGCTTGTCGAAGCATGAGAACCTACCCAACACTCGCAATATACGGCAGGCCGCGATTTTTGCCGGCATCGTCCATACCGTATCCGACGATGAAATCGTTCACCCCGGTGAAGCATGCGAAGTCCGCGGCTGCCATCGCGTCGGGACGTTCCTTGTCGATGACGACGGCCGTGATGATAGAGGCAGCACCGGCGGCATCGAGGAGCTCCTGCGCCTTGACGATGGTGCGTCCGATATCCAGCACGCCGTCGATCAGGAGAACGTTCTTGCCGCGCACATTCTCGCTCGGGCCCGCCAGAAGGGACACGCCGCCTCCGACGCGCGCATTGCCATAGCTGCGCAGCCACAGGAACTCGGCTTCCAGATGTGCGTCATGGCGCGCAAGGGCGCGAATGAGATCGGCGGCGAACACGAATCCGCCGACCAGGATGGAGATCGCGATCTCGGGCTTGAGCGGCGCGATGGCGCGGGCGAGATCGTCGACGCGTGCGGCGATGTCGGACTCGGAAAATAGAATGCGATTCTCGTCGTTCACTCGCCGGCTTTCGCGAAGCGCAGCTCGAAGTGGCGCGCGCCCGGCGGCGGATCGTTGATGCGCGTCGTGAACTTTGAGGTTTGTCCCGCGCGCAACGTCATGACCTTCGGCGCGAAGGTCCAGTGATAAAGCTCGTGGCGGTCGTCGTCGATCAGCCCGACGCGGACCGGCGACACCGGCAATTCATGCGCGGTCGGATTGGCGATTACGCCGCTGACCGTCAACACACTCTGCCCGGCTTCGGTAATGCGCTGGAAACTGACATCCTGGATGTCGATTCCGGTCGCGTTGGTCTTCATGCCAAGCGCGGCATAGACCGATGCCGATTGTGGCCACACGGTTGCGATCTGCTGACGGAATGTCATCGCGGTCCATCCGACCAGCAGGATGAGTAGGATCAGACCGGCCCAGCCGAGCGCGACGGCAAGCTGACCGGGCAGCCGTGACTTCGCGGGCGCCGGAGGCTCCACCATCCGCACCGTGTCGCGCGAGATGGTTGGATTGGGCGCTAACGCGGCCGGGCGCGCGGGCATGGGCTCGGGTGGTGGAGGCGGCAAAGGTGGAGGCGGGGTGTCGTCGATCACCGCAATGTCGGATGCCGCGTCGGTTTCGGCGGGCGGTGGATCCTGATGCCACAGGTGCCCGCATTTCGCACAGCGCACATTGCGGCCTGCCGGCTGAAATTTGGCCGCATCGGCATTGTAGCGCGTCGAGCATTGCGGGCAGGTCAGGATCATGTGAGACGAAAATGGCGCAAGCCGCGGCGTCAGGCAAGGCTCGAAACCGGCGCCGCGCACAGCTATGTTCGAATCATGGTTCGCTTCGAGAACGTTGGAATGCGCTACGGCGCGGGGCCGGAAGTGCTGCGCGACGTCACGTTCATGCTCGAGGCAGGTTCGTTCACGTTTCTGACGGGCCTGTCGGGTGCGGGCAAGTCGACCCTGCTCAAGCTCATCAACATGACGGAACCGCCGTCGCGCGGATTGGTCACGCTGTTCGGACGCGACCTCAGCAGAACCAAGCGCTCCGAGTTCCCGGCGCTGCGCCGCCGTATCGGTGTGGTGTTTCAGGATTTCCGTCTGCTCGATCATCTCCCCGCGTTCGACAATGTCGCGCTGCCGCTGCGCCTCGCAGGCAACCGTCCGGTCGATTACGCGCAGGATGTCGAGGAGTTGATGTCGTGGGTTGGGCTGGGCGACCGCATGAAGGCGCGGCCGCCGACGCTCTCTGGTGGAGAACAACAGCGCGTCGCCATCGCGCGCGCGGTTGTGGCGCGTCCTGATCTGCTGATTGCCGACGAGCCGACTGGCAACGTCGATGCCGAAATCGGGCAGCGTCTGATCCGTCTTTTCGTGGAGCTTAATCGTCTTGGCACGACCGTCCTAATCGCCACGCACGATCGCGCGCTGATCGAAGGCGTGCGCGCACGCGAGATGCGCCTGGTCGATGGCCGTCTGGTCGAAATGCGGAGTGCCGCCTGATGGCGCTGCGTGACGGACCGAGCACCATCCTGCCGCGCGATAAGGGCGCGGCGCCGCTCGATGTCGTAATCGCGGTGATGGCGTTTCTCGCGGCACTCGCGCTCGGCGCGTCGCTGATCGCGGAGCGCACCGCGCTCGGCTGGCGCGCCGGATTGTCGGACCGGCTGACCGTGCAGGTTCTTCCGCCGCCGCACGACATTCAGGGCCTCGACAAGGAAGTCGATGCGGCATTGCTGGTGCTGCGCGCGACGCCGGGCATCGCCCATGCCGCGCCGCTGACGCAGGAGCAGACGCTCGCGCTGGTGCAGCCCTGGCTCGGCGCCGACGCACTGGTGGCGGAACTGCCGCTGCCGCGCCTGATCGATGCCAAGATCGCGCCCGGTGCGCAGGTCGATCTCGCAACACTGTCGGCACAGCTGAAACAGGCCGCGCCGGATTCGCTGCTCGACGATCACGCGCGCTGGATCTCGCGGCTCAAAGGGTTGGCCGATGCGATCACTTGGTCGGCCTATGGCATTCTTCTCCTGATCGCGATCGCGACGGCCGCAGCGGTGTCGTTCGCGACGCGGGCGGGTCTGGAAGCGCGCCATGAGATGGTCGAGTTGCTGCACCAGATGGGTGCGCATTCGAATTTCATCGCGCGCGCGTTCGAGCGGCACTATTTCCGTTCCGCGCTTGGCGCATCGGCGCTCGGTGCCGCGTTGGCCGGTGTGTTTTTTCTGGCAGCCGGAGGTCTGGAGTTCGCGGGCATCGAAGCGGTGCCGTTCCTGCCACCGATCGCGCTCAAACTTACCGAATTGCCCTGGCTGCTCGCGGTTCCGGCGGTCTCGGGCCTGATCGCGCTAGGCACGGCGCGGCTTTCCGTGCTGGCCGTGCTGCGCGAGATTTACTGACAGAAATTTACCACTTTTCGCGGTACACTCATCGCGATGCGCACCGTTTGGAAAATCATCGCGGGTTTGGTTCTGCTTTACGTCGCGGGCTTCGTGATCTTCGTCACGAATTTGCCGTCGCCGAAAGCCGGATTGAAACCGGCGCAAGGCATCGTCGCACTGACGGGCGGAGACGAACGCGTGTCGGCCGCGGTGAACCTGCTTGAGAGTCACGACGGGCAGAGGCTTCTGATCAGCGGCGTACATCCGCAGACGACGAAGGCTGAACTCAAGAAGCTCAGCCATGGCGGCAAGCGCTTCGATTGCTGCGCGGACATGGGCTATTCGGCGGAGAACACGCGCGGCAATGCGCAGGAGGCGGCGGGCTGGGCCCGCGCGCACAAATTCCACAGCCTGATCGTCGTGACCGCGCGCTATCACATGCCGCGCAGTCTGACCGAATTCCAGGCCGCGATGCCGGGCGTGACGCTGGAGCCTTATCCGGTGGAGCCGGAAGATATCGACCTCTCCGGCTGGTGGCACGACGTGCGCGCGCTGCATGTGCTGCACAGCGAATACGCCAAATATCTCGCCAGCACGGTGTTCAACGCCGTGGATCGCCCTGCGCCGCCTCTTGACCGGGACAAGCACGGCGGCAAGGCTCATACCGCGTCTCGCTAAAGCCCTTTTGTGACCCTCCTGCGTTCAGCGATTTTCTTCCTGTGGTTCGCGCTTGTCTCGGCGGTGCTTTGCATTGTCTTTTTGCCAGCTCTGATCCTGCCGCGGCAGATCACAGTGTGGATGTCGCGTAAGTGGAGTGCGCTCAATTTCTGGGGCCTGCGCGTCATTGCCGGTGTGCGCTTCGAAGTGCGCGGAACGCGGCCGCCCAATGGCGCGCTCGTCGCGGCCAAGCATATGAGCATGTGGGACACGATGGCGCTTTATCTTGTGCTCGATGATCCCGCAGTGGTGCTGAAGCGTGGGCTGCAGTTCATTCCGTTCTACGGCTGGTACGTCACCAAAGCGGGCTCGATCGTCATCGACCGGGGCGGTGGCGCATCGACGCTGCGAAAGATGACAGCGACCGCGAAACGCGCGCTGGCACAGGGCCGCTCGATTCTGATCTTTCCGGAAGGCACGCGAAAGGAGCCTGATGCCGCGCCGGACTACAAGCCGGGCGTCGCCGCGCTCTATTCGCAGCTTGGCGTGCCGTGCGTACCCGCCGCGCTGAACTCAGGATTGTTCTGGACCGGATTCCTCAAGCGTCCCGGCAACATCGTTCTGGAATTCCTCGAACCCATTCCGCCAGGCCTGCGCTCGCGCGATTTCATGAAGGTGCTACAGGAACGCGTCGAGACCGCGACCACAGCCCTCGTCGCCGAAGGCCGCACACCGCGGAACGCATCATGAAGCGCTGGCAGAAGGCGCTGATCTTCCTCGTCGGCATGGGCTTCTTCGTGCTGATCGATCAGGTCGCCATTCTGGCGGTGACGGCGTGGTCCGCGCAATTCAATCAGGTTTGCGACGCCAACTGTTCTTCTTCGACGCCCGGCGCGATCTTCTGGATTCAGATCGTCGGTCTCATCCTGATGTCCATCTGCGGCCTCATGTGGATCGTGCTGCCGGATCATGCTGATGAGACACGCTGACGATGGAACATCTTCGCGCCATCATCGACGCAGCGAACCCGCCGAAACCGCGCGGGCCGTACAAGAAGCGGTAGAATCCTTCACTGGTCGTAGCATTGTTTTTCCATTGATCGGAGGCATTATCATTGCAGTTGGGGCTCTCTGGGGCCCTTATCTTCGCTTGGATGATGTTTGCGTTGAGCGAACAGCTTAACGGGCTCGATTCAAAAATGGCCATCGTGTGCGCGGTCGTGATTGCAATCGGGATCTTATCATTCGCAGGCTTGGTCAGGATGGCTCGGCAAAAGAATTCAAACTGAGACACAACCCGCATTTGGGTAGTGTCTCAGTTTGAATTATCCCGAGCCGAACCGGCACCAGCGTCCGCGCGATAGGTACTATTCCTGATTAGCCTGTTTGCCGAATCGCAATAGTTTCTGCATGTCACCGAGCGGATCGTTCCGGTGGCTCACCGAGCAGGTAGTTCCCGTGGCCGTTTTGCGGGTTTTCCAAAGCATCGAACCCCGGCCTCATGAGCCGGGGTTTTGCTTTAAGCTTCACGGAGGCTCTATTTTTGACCAAATCACCACTGGTGGTGGGTAGGGGCTTTGATGCCCTAAACAGGCCACTTCATTTCGTCTCTCTAGGAACGGTTGCGCGGGACTATTGGTTTACAACCATGGAGCAATCCGACAAAAACAAGTGCGTCGAATATCGCCGTCTCGCGACATACCTTCGAATGGCAGCGCGGCAAACTCATGAGGCCGCGTTTGCAGCTAGGATGTTCAGCGTTTCCGACGAACTGGAGCAGAAGGCCGCCACGTTAAGTCCCGCCACGGGCGCACGGCGTAGAGTCGCGACCTCGCGCCTCGCAACACGGAGGCTGATATGAACTTCTACAGGGCCTATCACGTCGATGCAGCGGGCAAGACCCTAGGCCTTCTCAATTTTGAGGCGAAGGACGATGCTGCCGCCTGCTTACAGGCAGGCATAATTAAGAGAACTGGCAGCTGGCCTACGATGGAATTGTGGGTCAATACGCGAGAAGTCGAATGTCCAGATGACGCTACTGTGGAGCGTGGCACACCTTGGGGGTTGCGCGTCGCTATTTAAGTGCGCGAACGTCCGAAGGGTCGCACGCGGACTAGGCTGCGATCTGTTTCTTGTAAGGTCCGCGCGGCTCAGACGGCTTCGCGTCATCCATGATCTTGCACAGATGCTCCATGCTTAGGAGTTCATCGGTCACACCAGCGGCTTGCGCTGGCGTTGTGCGGAGCGTTTTGTGCAGCTTGCAGAAATTGTAGAAGAAGAAATACAGGGCCAGCGCGTTGCAATGGTTCGCCAGCTTTTTGCTGAAAGCGTTTGTGAGGCGCGTGAAGCGGCGGTTGCCCATGCGAATGTTTAGGTTCATGCGTTCAACGTGCGAGGTCGAAACCGTCGCCATATCAGCGGTGCCAGAGATATTGTCTTTCTTAGCAGCAACGACCACGGGCGGGCTGTAACGACGCGCCGCGCCTTTCTCGACCGGCGCACCGAACACCTTGCGGATTTGTCCGTAAGGTGTTCCAGCGGGAAATGCCACTTCAACGGCAGAACGATACGTCAGCAGTCCATCCGTTGAAACCTCGCACGCGGAGGCGATACGACCGGCGGTGTCCTTCATAAACTTCGTGGTGTTGTAGAGCGTGCGATCACCGACATACCAAGAGATAATCAGCTTGGAGTCGCTGTCGAGGCCCGTGAACGTCCAGACGTCGCCAGCGTCCGAGTTCACGGCCTTCATCGTCTTCACGTTGCCTTGCTTCGCGGCGCAGAAGCTCCAGATTTCGTCACATTGAAGCTGAGCAGTTTTCAGGCCGGTCACAGTCTGGTCGTGGAAGGCTTCCGCAGCCTCGCCAGCTTCAACCAGCAGCTTCGTGACCGTGTTGATCGACACGTCGCACACCCGGCTGATCGACCGCATGGAAGACCCCTCAACCAGCATGAGACACTACTCGCATTTGGTAAGAACATTTCCAGAACATTCCTTGACTTTAATCCCTGTCGCGTATACATCCTTCAACCGCTCGGGTTGGGCGGCAACGAGGCTGCATGACCGACATTTCCCGCCAGATCTGGGACATGAAATACCGGCTGAAAGCGCCGGACGGCACGCCTTTGGATGCCAATGTAGAGTCCACCTGGGCGCGCGTCGCGCTCGCGCTGGCGCAGGCGGAGAAGCCTGACGACCGCCGCACCCACGCACTCGATTTCGCGCAGGCACTCGCCGGTCATCGCTTCCTGCCCGCCGGCCGCATCATTGCCGGTGCCGGCACGGATCGCAGCGTTACGCTCTTCAATTGTTTCGTCATGGGCACGATCCCGGATTCGATGGACGGGATTTTTTCCGGCCTGCGCGAGGCGGCGCTGACGCTGCAGCAGGGTGGTGGCATCGGCTACGACTTCTCGACACTCAGGCCAAAAGGCGCGCCGGTGAAAGGTGTCGGCGCGGATGCGTCAGGCCCGACCTCGTTCATGGATGTGTGGGACGCGATGTGCCGCACGATCATGAGTGCGGGCTCGCGTCGCGGCGCGATGATGGCGACGCTCGCCATCGATCATCCCGACATAGAGGACTTCATCGCCGCGAAACAGCGCGAAGGCCGTCTCACCAATTTCAATCTCTCGGTTCTGGTGAGCGATGCCTTCATGGCGGCGGTGAAGGACGACGCGCCGTGGGATCTCAAATTCGACGGTGAGGTCTACCAGACGTTGCGCGCGCGCGATCTGTGGGACCGCATCATGCGCGCGACCTATGAGTACGCCGAACCCGGCGTGATCTTCATCGACCGCATCAACGAGCTGAACAATCTCGCCTATTGCGAAACCATCCGCGCGACAAATCCATGCGGAGAGCAACCACTTCCTCCGTATGGCGCGTGTCTGTTGGGTTCGATCAATCTCGCGAAGCTGGTGAAGAACCCGTTCGGCGACGATGCACATCTCGATCTCGACGAACTCGCGGCGCTGACCAAGACCGCGATCCGGATGATGGACAACGCCATCGACGTGTCGCGCTTTCCGCTGGATGAGCAGCGCGCGGAGGCGCAGGCCAAGCGCCGCATCGGGCTTGGCGTCACCGGTCTTGCCGATGCGCTGATCTTCTGCCGTTCGCGTTACGGTTCATCCGAGAGCATCGTGCTGATCGAGACCTGGCTCGCGACCATGAGCCATGCGGCCTATGCGGCGTCGGCGGAGCTGGCGAAAGAGAAGGGCGCGTTCCCTCTTTACGATGCGGCGGAATATCTTTCGCGGCCGCATATCCGCGCGCTGCCGCAGGAGATCCGCGACGCCATCGCCGCGCACGGCATCCGCAACGCACTGGTCACGTCGATTGCGCCGACGGGGACGATCTCGCTGTTCGCCGGCAATGTGTCGAGCGGGATCGAGCCGGTATTTGCCTATGCCTACAAGCGCCGCGTGCTCCAGCCGGACGGCACCCGCACCGAAGAGTCTGTCGAGGATTATGCCTATCGTGCCTTCCGTGCGCGCTTCGGCGATGCGGCATTGCCGGATTATTTCGTCAACGCGCAGACGCTGTCACCCGACGATCATCTGCGCGTTCAGGCGGCGGCGCAGAAATACATCGACAGCTCGATCTCCAAGACGATCAATCTGCCAGCGGAGATTTCGTTCGACGGCTTCAAGGACGTCTATCTCTCCGCCTATGAGATGGGCTGCAAAGGCTGCACGACCTATCGCCCGAACGCGGTGACAGGATCGGTGCTGGTGGAGAACACAATCCCTGCTCCGCAAGAACGCGCCGACCAGCCGTTGTTGCCGCTCGCGTTGCCCGAGCAACCGGCGCGCGCCGGCGGCGTGGTCTACATGACGCGGCCGCTCGACCGGCCGGATATCCTTCTCGGCCAGACCTACAAGATCAAATGGCTGGACAGCGACCACGCATTCTACATCACCATCAACGACATCGAGAAAGACGGACGCCGCCGCCCGTTCGAGGTCTTCATCAACTCCAAGAACATGGAGGCCTATGCCTGGACGCTCGCGCTGACGCGCATGATCTCGGCGGTGTTCCGGCGGGGCGGCGATGTGTCGTTCGTGGTGGACGAGATGAAAGCGGTGTTCGATCCGCGCGGCGGGCAATGGATGGGCGGGCGCTATGTGCCGTCGCTTCTGGCCGCCATCGGCGAGGTGATCGAGACCCATCTGGTTGCCATCGGCTTCATGGCGCCGCGTGATGCGACGTTGCCCAGGGAAGAGCGCCGCGCCGTGGCCGTGGCGGCGGAGGGCGCACCAGCTCGCTACTGTCCGCGCTGCGGCAGCCCGAGCTTCGTCAGGCTCGAGGGGTGCGACTCCTGTGTCTCCTGCGGCTATTCGAAATGCGGCTAAGATAGCCGCATGGTCTTCTCCAGCCGGTTCTTCCTCTATGCGCCCATAGCGCTGCTGCTGCTCCTTGGCGCGGCGTTCGGCGCCTATTGGTGGCATGTCGCAGAGGGGCTGGCGAAACGCCTCGATGCGCTGCAAACGCACGAAGCAATGCCCGGCGTGACGATGCGCTATGGCGCGCGCACGATCGGCGGCTTTCCGTTCAACCTCGATGTCGTGTTCACCGACTTCCGGGTGTCCGTCGAGACCGGACACGGGCCGTTCGTGTGGCGCGCAGAGAAATTCGCGCTGCACGCCCTGACCTACGGCGCCGACAAGACGATTTTCGAAGCGGCAGGGAATCAGAGCTTCACCTGGAAGGACACGGACGGGCACGAGCACATTCTGCCCTTTGACACGGGGGCCCTGCACGCCAGCGCGATACGCAATGCTGGAGAACTCGCGCGCTTCGATCTCGAACTGATCGCGTTTGGATCGCCCGCACTCACGGCCGCGCAAATCGAGTTTCACATTCGCCATGCCGCTGGTGGCAAGAGTCTGGATGTTTTCGCAAGCGGCAACGGCGTTCATCTCTCGCCCCATCTGCGCGGCGCGTTCGGCGATGAGCTGAAACTCGTCGCGCTTCAGGGAAGCATCTCACAAGCCTCTGCGTTCGATGCGCTGCGCGCAGGCAAGAGCGACTGGCGCACCGCGGTCGAAGCCTGGCGCAACAAGCCGGGGCGGCTGCACGTGGAACCGCTGGAGTTCAACTGGGTGAACGGTCCTGATCTGATGGGCAAGGGCGCGCTGTCGCTCGATGACGGGCACCGGCCAGAAGGCATAATCGACTTCAAAGTGACGGGCATGCCGCAGTGGCTCGCGCGCAATATGCCGATGGCGCCGGATGGGTTTGCTGCCGCGCTGCGCGACCGCGCGTCGAAAGCCGGCAGCAATGAGGGCGGCCGCATGGGCGCGGTGTTCGGCATTCAGGACAGCGTGATGTATCTCGGCGACGATCCCATCGGGACGGCGACGCCGCTCTATTAGCCTTTGTGCGTGGGATCGCGCCCGAAGTTCGGCGCAGCCGAATCCTGGCCGGCGTCGATGATGCTGCGGCGGATGGCGCGGGTGCGCGTGAACAGGTTGAACAGCGCATCGCCGTCGCTCCAGCGGATCGCGCGCTGCAACGCGCTCAGATCCTCGCTGAAGCGGCCGAGCACTTCCAAGACCGCGTCCTTGTTGTTCAGGAACACGTCGCGCCACATCGTCGGATCGGAGGCGGCGATACGCGTGAAGTCGCGAAAGCCACCGGCAGAGAATTTGATCACCTCGCTCTGCGTGACGGCGGCGAGATCGTCCGCCGTGCCCACGATGTTATAGGCGATCAGATGCGGCACGTGGCTGGTAATCGCCAGCACCAGATCATGGTGTGCCGCGTCCATCACCTCGACCTTGCTGCCGAGGCCCTTCCAGAAGGCTTTGAGCTTTTCGACAGCCGCTGTATCTGCACCGTCGGGCGGGGTCAGAATGCACCAGCGATTGTCGAACAATTCTGCAAAGCCCGCTTCGGGGCCGGACTGCTCGGTGCCGGAGATCGGATGCGCCGGGATGAAATGCACGCCGCTTGGGATATGCGGGCCTGCATCGCGCACCACGGCGGTCTTGACCGAGCCAACATCGCTGACGATCGCGCCCGGCTTCAACGCCGGCGCCATCGCCTGCGCGAGCGCACCATAGGCGCCGACGGGCGCGGCCATGATGATGAGATCGGCGTCGCGCACGGCTTCCGCCAGATCGGTGTGCAGCGAGTCTGTGAACTCGAATCCACGCGCACGGTCGAGAACCTCTCTCGTCGGCTCATAGCCCGCGATGTGTCCGGCTAAATTACCGCGCTTCGCTGCGCGCGCGACGGACGAGCCGATCAAACCGATGCCGAGGATCGCTATTCTGTCAAAGAGAGGTTTCGGGTCGGTCATTGTGATTTCAGGAATTCGCGCAGCGTTTCGACAATGCGCTTGTTGGCCTCTTCGCGACCTACGGTGAGGCGCAGACAATGTGGCAAGCCATAAGCAGCCACGCCGCGCACGATCAGCCCACGCGCGGCGAGATAATGGTCGGCGTCCGCTGCGTGCTTTGAATCCCTGAACTGGATCAGGACGAAATTGGCGACGCTGTCTTCGACCTTCAGGCCCAGCGCGCGGATGCTCTCGGCGAGCCATGCGACCCATTTCTCATTATAGGTCTTCGACTCTTCGACATGCGCGCGATCGCGCATCGCGGCGGCCGCTGCCTGTTGCGCTGGCGTGTTCACATTGAACGGCCCGCGGATTCGGTTCAGCACATCGGCGACTTCGGCGGGACAATAGGCCCAGCCGACGCGCAACGCCGCAAGGCCATAGATCTTGGAGAACGTCCGCGTCATCACGACATTTGAATTGTTCGCGACCAGTTCGATTCCGGCTTCGTAGTCGTGACGCGCCACATAATCGGCATAGGCGGCATCGAGCACGAGCAGGATATCGCTGCGCAACCCGGCGTGAAACCGGCGCACCTCATCATGCGGGAGATAAGACCCGGTCGGATTGTTCGGATTGGCGAGATAGACGATGCGCGTCTTCGGCGTCACCGCCGCCAGCATCGCATCGACATCGGTTTGCAGGTTCTTCTCCGGCACCGCCACGGGCACCGCGCCATGCGAATGCGAGATGATGCGATAGAGGATGAAACCGTGCGCACTGAACATGATCTCGTCGCCGGGCTTCGCATAGGCGCCCGCCAACAATGTCAGCAGCTCGTCGGAGCCGTTGCCACAGACGATGCGCGACACGTCCAGTCCATAGGTCCTGGCGATGGTGTCGCGCAGGATCGTCGCGCCGCCTTCAGGGTAGAATTCCAGACTGCCGGATGCCTGACGGAAAGCCTCGATCGCGGCCTTGCTTGGGCCGAGCGCGCTTTCGTTCGATGACAGTTTGATCGGCTCGGCGACGCCATGTGCTTCCGCGCGCCCGCCGACATAGGGCGTGATCTCGAGAATGCCGGGATTGGGTTTCAGGCTCATGATGCGTTTTGAGGTAATGCATTTCGTTGACAGGGGGAACCCCCGGTCTTAGCACACAGGCCCGGTATCGAAGGTTGGTAAAAACGGCGCATGGCCGAAACGACAAGCCCGAATTTCCTTCGCCCCACAACGGCGCCCGGCGCCGACGTCGGCAAGGCGATGACGTTCGACGTGCCGCTCGACCTGGACGCAGGGCGCGCGCTCGCGCGCTGGACCGTGGCCTATCAGACCTATGGCAGGCTGAACGCGGCGCGCACCAACACAGTTCTGATCTGTCATGCGCTGACGCTCGACCAGTTCGTTGCCAGTTCCAACCCGATCACCGGCAAGGATGGCTGGTGGGAGATCATGGTTGGACCGGGCAAGCCAATCGACACGGACCGTTTCTTCGTCGTTTGCGCCAATGTGCTGGGCGGTTGTATGGGGACGAGCGGTCCGGCGGATATCGACCCCGCAACCGGCAAGCCATACGGGCTTTCATTTCCGCTCGTCACCATCCGCGACATGGTGCGGGCGCAGGCGATGCTGCTGGATGCGCTCTGCATTCAGGAAGTGCTTTGCGTCACCGGCGGCTCGATGGGCGGGATGCAGGTGCTGCAATGGGCGGCGTCCTATCCCGACCGCGTCGTCAGCGCCATGCCGATGGCGACGGGTGCGCGTCACTCGGCGCAGAACATCGCGTTCCACGAAGTCGGACGTCAGGCGATCATGGCCGATCCCGACTGGCGTGGCGGCGCCTATCAAGCCGAAGGCACGCAACCGTCCAAGGGACTTGCGGTCGCGCGCATGGCGGCCCACATCACCTATCTCTCGGAAGCGGCGCTGCAGCGGAAGTTCGGGCGCAATCTGCAGAACCGCGCGGAGATTTCTTTTCAGTTCTCGCCGGATTTTCAGGTCGAGTCCTATCTGCACCATCAGGGATCGAGCTTCGTCGATCGCTTCGATGCGAACTCCTATCTCTACATCACCCGCGCGATGGACTATTTCGATCTCGCGGCCGATTACGGCGGCGTTCTGGCGGAGGCGTTTCGCGGGACGAAGACGAAATTCTGCATCGCGTCCTTCACCAGCGACTGGCTGTTCCCGTCAGTGGAGAACAAGCGCATCGCGCACGCGCTCAACGCCGCGGGCGCGACGGTTAGTTTTGTCGATATCGTGACGGACAAAGGGCACGACTCCTTCCTGCTCGACGAGCCGGAATTGTTCGCGACCGCGCGCGGTTTTTTGAATTCCGTCGCGCAGAGCCGGGGCATCGCATGAGTTTGCGTCCCGACCTTGCCGCCATCGCCGAGATGATCCCGCAAGGCGCGCGCGTGCTCGATGTCGGGTGCGGCGACGGGCAACTGCTCGAACATCTCAACGACACGAAAAACGTCGATGGACGCGGGCTCGAGCTTTCACAGCACAATGTGAATGTCTGCGTGGCGCGCGGGCTCTCCGTCATTCAGGGCGACGCCGATACCGACCTGCACGAGTATCCATCGCAGGTGTTCGATATCGTGATCCTGAGCCAGACGATTCAGGCGACGTACGATCCGAGCAAGGTGCTGGAGCATCTGCTGCGCATCGGCAAGCGCACCATCGTGTCGCTGCCGAATTTCGGGCATTGGCGCGTGCGCTTAAGCCTGCTGTTCAACGGCCGCATGCCGCAGACACAAGCGCTCGGCTATTCGTGGCACGATACGCCGAATATCCATCTCTGTACCATCGCCGATTTCGTTACGCTGGCGAAAGAGACGGGCGCGGTGATGGAAAGCGCGCAGGCGCTCGATGAAAAGGGACGCACGCGTCCGATGCAGCCGGACGCGTGGGGCCCCAATATCTTCGCGGAAGGTGCGATTTTCCTACTGAAGCCGCGTTAGTTCTTCGCGCCCAGAATTTCCAGCGCCTTGTTGTAGTGCACCATGCCCTGGCGATAGTAGCCCGCATTACAGAACTCGAGGCCCAACTTCTTTTCCTGACGCGCGGCGTCGTTGTCCGTGCTGCCAAGCGCGGCTGAGACCTGCTTGCCGGCGGCGACGCAACTGGTGCTGTCATCCTGCGCGAGTGCCGCGGTCGAAACGGTTGCGAGAGAAAGTGCGATAACAAGAGCTGTCGATGTACGCATGAGTACTCCTCCGTTGGGGCTTCGCGGCATGACACCGCGACGCTGCACATAGGCGCGAAATCTGACATTCAAAGGGCAAGAAGATCAGACGCGCGTGAGCTTCGTGAAACGTTTGTGAAGTTGTGCGCGTGAAGCCTTGTGTTGCGCGGTAGTGTGCACAGCGAATTGCGTTTGCATGAGTCCCATGCGCGAAACGAAACCCTATGCGCGAGCGAGGATCGGCTCAGGGACTTTCTTTTTTGTAATGGGGACCGGCGCGTAGAGCGATTTCGTCGCCTCGACAAGATGAACACCGCCGAGTGCGGGCCACACGCGGCGGCCGATGCTTTCCCATGTCGTGCCGGTACGGATCAGCCGGCGTCCGCTCAGCGGCGGATGATGCAGGGTGCAATCCCAGCGCACGGGCTCGAACATCGCGCTGCGCAGGATGCGGTCGAGCTCGCCGCGATGGAACGGACGTCCGTGCGCGAAAGGCGACCGCTCGATCTGCGCCCATAGGCTGGTGCGGTTGGGCGCGATGATAAGGATGCGCCCCTCCGGCGCTAGCACGCGCCACAGCTGGCGCATCAGCGGGCGCAGCGCGTCGGCGCCCTCGACGCCGTGTACCACAAGGATTCGGTCGAACATCGCGTCGGGAAAGGGAAGGGCGTCTTCCTCGCACAGCACCGCGAGCCGTTTGCCCTCAGGCCACGCGACGACGCCCTGCTGCGCGGGCATGGCGGCGGTGACACGCTCGGTCTCGCTTTGGAACGGCTTCAGATATGGTGTGGCGAAACCGTATCCCAGCAAACGCTGTCCTTGCACGGCGGGCCACAGCATCCGCACCCGGCGCAGGATCATGCGCCGCGCGACCTGGCCCATCGGCGTCTCGTAGAACTCGGCCAGTTCGCGCGCATCAAGCTGCATGGTTAGGAGGTAAACCTGTGTGTGATGCAGTTCAACGGTGACGCGGGCCCTGCTAGGGTCGTGGCCTTCAAGGAGAACACCGTGCGCGCGCTCGAAATCGAACTGGTTCCATGCCTTAGCGACAACTACGCCTATCTCGTCCACGACGCCGATGCCGGGCTGACCGCGGTGGTCGATCCGTCGGAACCGGATCCCGTGACGAAGGCGTTGGCGGCGAAGGGCTGGACGCTCACCCATATCCTCAACACCCATCACCATTTCGATCACACCGGCGGCAATATCCTTCTCAAAGAAGCGACCGGCGCCGAGATCGTCGGCCCCGGCAAGGATCGCGAGCGCTTTGCAGGTCTGGACACGGGTGTCGATGAAAGCACCGGCTGGACATTCGGATCGCGTGCGGTGCGGGTAATGGAAATCCCGGCGCACACCAGTTCGCATATCGCGTTCATCGTGGACGAGGCGGCGTTCACAGGCGACACGCTGTTCGCGATGGGATGCGGAAGGCTGTTTGAAGGCACGCCTGCGATGATGTGGTCGAGCCTGTCGAAGCTGATGACGTTGCCGGATTCGACGCGCATCTTCTGCGGTCACGAATACACCCAGAGCAACGGCCGCTTCGCGCTGACGCTGGAGCCGAACAATGCGGCGCTTGTTGCCCGCATGAAGGATGTCGATGCCGCGCGGGCGAAAGGCGCGCCGACGATTCCGTCTACGCTAGGGCTGGAGAAGCAGACCAACCCGTTCCTGCGCCCGAATTCACCCGAACTCCGCAAGACAATCGGCATGGAAAGTGCAAGCGACGTCGATGTGTTCGGCGAGACGCGGAGACGGAAGGATAAATTCTAGGGCTGATTTCCGGTCGGTACGAAAGCTGACCCGCAATCTTCGTTATTTGCGGGGCCCTGCGTCGTCGTAGGTAAGCGGAAGGCTCAGAAACTTGATGCTGCCGTGATACAAGCACATGTGTCCGCATTGCTTCGCGGAAAAGGTCCCGCTTACAAATCCATATCTCTGATCGTATTTCTTGAGCTTGGCTTCGGTAGCTTCGTCAATGTCAATCCAAATAGCGTTTTTTGTGTTCTGGTAAGCATAGTCCTGCTTCGAGAGATATAGTGCGTCGTCTTCCCAAGTCAGGGATATGAAACCGCCGACCTGAACCAAATGGCCGTCATATTTGGCACCGTTTGCGATCAGATCGATCATCGAAACGATCTCTGGAGGAGACTCGCGAGCCGCCGACGCTTGCGATGGCATGACAAGGTAAGTCGCCGCAAAAGCGCAGATCAGTAGCCGCCACATGCAATGCCCCTCTGCCCGAACTATTTTTCCGTTCGTTTTACTTCCCCTCCAGCACCGCCGTCGCCTGATCGAGACGCGCGCTGTAGGCGTTGAGGGCGTCGGCGGTCAGCTTTGAATATTTGTCGGCGTCGTCGAAGCGTTCGTCTTCGATGGCTTCGCGGATTCCCGGAAGCGTCTTTGCGCCATAGCCGGTGAAACGGCCGGGCGCGTAGACGAGATTCTTGAACCAGGGCCGCACAGGCAGGCCAACCGCCTCGGGTGCGAGCGTTTGATCGAGCGTTAGCATGATCGCGCGCAGCCTCGCTTTCGCATCCGGCGAGAGGGTGGCGCCTTTCGCGGCCAGCGCATCGTCATAGGCTTTGGTGCTGGCTTTGAGCGTGGCGATTGCCGTATCCATCGGCGCGAAGTCGATCTTCGGCACGGGCTTGAGCGCGGTCGGATCCGCACTCAATTTCTGCGGATCTGCATTGAGTGCAAAGACGCGGTCCTTCAGCAACCCGGCTTGCGTCTCCGCCGCTTCGCGCTTGTTGTCGGCGAGCTTCTTCACTTCCTTCAGATAGGTCTCGACGGTGCTCGCGAAATTCTCCGTGTGCTGGACCGGCAGATCGCTGTCGGCGAGGCGCATCACCATGCGGCCGATGGTCTTGGCCAGCGTCGCTTCATACACAAAGCCCGGATCCTCGAAGCGCGAGAAATGCTCCCAGGTGTCGTAGCGCGAGTGGTAGATGCCGCCGTTCTCGCCCTCACTGCCATAGCCGACATTCAGCGCCGGCACGCCCAGATGTTCGAGGAACGCGGAATAGTCGGAGCCTGACCCGAGCGCACCGATGGGAAAATCCTTCGACGGATCGGCGGCAAGCTTCGCGTCGTCTTTCAGGCGCGCGACGACGGCGGGATCATGCGACGAGGGCGACAGCGCTTCCATGCGGATTTTCGCGCGCGCGCGTTCGGCGACCGTCGCGTGACTCTCAGGGTCCTGCACGTCGTTGGCGACCTGGTTGACGAAATGTTCGAAATCATGGCTGCCCTCGACGCCGAGGAACCCGCGCTCATTGCCGTCAGTGTTGATGTAGAGGACGGCTTTCTGTTTCAGCTCGGCAGCGTGTTCTTCCGCCCATTCGGTCGAGCCGAGCAAGCCGGGCTCTTCGCCGTCCCAGCTCAGATAGACGAGCGTGCGCTTCGGCTTCCAGCCGCTCTTGGCAAGTTCGCCCAGGATGCGCGCTTCTTCCATCAGCGCGACCTGGCCGGAGAGAGGATCGGCGGCGCCTTCCACCCAACCATCGTGATGATTGCCGCGCAGCACCCACTCGTCGGGATAGTCAGAGCCCTTCATCATCGCGACGACATCGTACGCGGTCTTGAGGCTCCATTCCGATTTCACCATCAGGTGAACCTTCGGCGCCGACGGGCCGACGCGATAAGTGATCGGCAGCGCACCGCGCCAGCCTTCCGGCACGACCTGTCCGCCGAGTGCCGCGAGCAGCACCTTTGCGTCGCCATACGAAATCGGCAGCGCGGGAATTTTCAGGATGACGGGTGAGGACTCGCGCGTGAGACGCTTTGAGTCTTTCGTTGCCCCAACACCGGGCGTCAGCGGATCGCCGGGATAAAGAGTCATGTCGACGACGGAGCCGCGTTGAAATCCCTGGGACGGACGCTCGGGTCCAACCGGATACGTCGCTTCGTGCCCGTAACCGTCATCGGCGGGATCGGAATAAATGATGCAGCCGACCGCGCCATGATCCTGCGCAAGCTTCGGCTTCAGGCCGCGCCAGCCCGCGCCGTAGCGCGCGATGACGATCTTGCCTTTGACATCGATGCCCATGCGCTGCAGCGCCTTGTAGTCGTCCTGCATGCCATAGTTCACGTAGACCAGCGGCGCGGTCACATCGCCGTCGCCCTGATATTCGAGATAGGCGGGGAGCGCCTTGTCCTTCGCCGTCGCGCTGGTGTCGCCCGGAATCGGCTTCTCCTGCAGCGTGGCTTTGAATGTCTTCTTGCCGAGCAGCTCGACGGCTTCGCTCACGGGCGTGGGGTAGAGGACCTGAAATTCCTCGATATGCGCATCCCAGCCGAACTCCTTGAACTTGGCGAGCTGCCATTCTGCGTTGATCTTGTCGTGCGGGCTACCGACATGGTTCGGCTCCGACGCCATCCGCTTCATCCAGTCCGACATCTCCTGCGGACGAACCTGCGCGTCGAAACGCTGTTCCAGCGAATCGGTTTGTGCTGTGGCGATGGAAAAGGTGGCAGCGACCGCGCAACAAACGGTCGCAAGTGCGAAGCGACGCATGAAAATTTCCCCGTGTGGCTCTGCGCACACTATCGCGGTAATATGCCGAAAGCATGGAAAAAGCGCCTCTGCTGCTCCGTACACGTCGCACGCGGCCATTTTCGCAAAGTGCATCAGGCGCGAGGGATCAAAACGGTCTTTCCACGCTGATTCCCCAGAGATAGGCTGCTTTCTTTACGGGGGATTTCGGTATGGCTCGTTATTATGTCGCGTATGGGCTGGTTTCCGTCGCGGCGCTGCTAGCGCTCAGCACGCCGCTCACGCCGGTGTCCGCACAGACTGCCACGCAGGCTGCAGAACCCAGCGGCGGCCAGATCGAGGAAGTCATCGTCACCGCAACGCGGCGCTCCGAGGTCCTGAGCAAAGTCCCGCAAAGCATCAGCGCGTTCACAGCCGAGAAGATGGACCAGCTCAATGCGAAATCCATAGCCGATCTCGTCGCCTACACCCCCGGCGTGACGTTTGACGACACGACCAAGACCGTGTCGATCCGCGGCGTCAATTCCGATGCCGGCGACGCGACCACCGGCGTCTACATTGACGACACCCCGATCCAGATTCGCACGCTCGGCTTTGGCTCGGACAACACGCTGCCGTCGGTGTTCGATCTGGAGCGCGTGGAAGTTCTGCGCGGCCCGCAGGGCACGCTGTTCGGCGCAGGCTCGGAAGGCGGTACGGTGCGCTACATCACCCCGCAGCCGAGCCTCACCGACTATAGTGTCTATGCGAAATCGGAAATCGCGGAGACCGAAGACGGCGCGCCAAGCTATGAAGGCGGCGTCGCGTTCGGCGGACCGATCGTAGACGACAAGCTCGGCTTCCGCGTCAGTGGCTGGGCGCGCCACGATGGCGGCTGGGTCGACAAGGTCGATTACATGAACCCGAACGACGTGCTTCAGTCCGACACCAACAGCGTCAACACCTATGTGGTTCACGGCGCGGTGACGTGGAAGCCGACGTCTCAGCTCACCCTCACGCCGAGCGTGTTCTATCAAAATCGCCGCCAGAACAATATCGACGACTATTGGGTCGGTCTCTCCAATCCAGGCGGCGGCGATTACAAGACCGCGACGCCGGAAAATATGGGCGACCGCGATCACTTCTCTCTCTATGCGCTGAAGGGCGATTACGATTTCGGCGGCGCAGAGCTGATCACCAACACCTCGTTCTTCGACCGCCGCGAACTCGTGAACGACTATAGCGGCACGCTCTACGATCTTTCCTATTTTCAGGGAATCTTGCGTGATCGCTTCAACCCGGATTACGAACAGCACTGCAAGGCGGGGCTCTGCCACTACTATCGCGCGCTTTACCTGAAGGACAACACGTTCGTTCCGGAGTTGCTGACACCGACAGGGCTTGATCTTCCGGCCTATCCCGGTTCGGCTGCGTTCGGCCGTTATGAGGCGACCAACAATGTAACCAACACGCAGAGCAATTTCACCCAGGAAGCGCGTCTGCAATCCACCGACCAGGATGCTCGCTTCACCTGGATCGTGGGCTTCTTCTATTCGAACCAGAGCCAGCTCAGCGTCGAGGAGATCAACGACCCGCAGCTGCCGGCGCTGACGCAATATCTCTGGGGCCTGACGATGCAGCAGGCATGGGGCGAGGATCTGCTGCCCAACGGCGACGATTACATCAACCACACGCGCGGCCATGAGCATCAGACCGCGGCGTTCGTGAACGCGACCTATGGCATCATTCCAGACGTTTTGAAATTGCAGGTCGGCGCGCGCATCGCGCAGACGCATTTCGACTTCAACAACTTCTCCGACGGTGCGCAGAATTTCGGTCCGCTGCAGGGCACGCCGGGCAAGAAGAACGAAACGCCGTTCACGCCGATGGCGAACCTGACCTGGCAGATCAATGACGACTATATGGTCTATGCCACGGCGGCGAAGGGCTATCGTATCGGCGGTGCCAATCCGCTGTTCCCGGTCAGCGCCTGTACGGAAATCACCGTCGAGCCGCAATCCTACGACTCCGACTCGGTGTGGAGCTACGAAGCCGGCACAAAGGACAAGTTCCTGGACGGCCGCCTTCAGGCCTCAGGCAGCATCTATTACCTGAAATGGACCAACATCCAGCAAACCGTGGGCCTGCCATCCTGCGGCTTCCGCTACACCACCAACCAGGGTGGCGCGGTCAGCAAGGGCTTCGATCTGGAAGGCGAGTGGCTGCCGATCGACAGTCTCGATATCGATTTCAGCCTCGGCTACACCGACGCGCATTACACCAGCACGAGCGCATCTGCTGGTCTCGTTCTCGCCAACCCGGGCGACAAGCTGCCCGGCTCGCCGTGGAGCTTCTCGCTCGGCGCGCAATACACGGCGACGGTGATGGGTTTGGATTCGTTTGCGCGCATCGATTACGAATATGCCAGCCGCGAAATTGGCCTGACGCCCGATCGCGATAGCAGCACGACCTTGTTCGACGGCGGTCTGGAGCCGGAGCCCGCGACGAACGTGGTGAAGATCCGCGCCGGCGCGACCGTAAGGAAAGTCGACCTCGCACTGTTCGTGGACAATCTGTTCAACGCGCATCCGCAACTCGGTCTGAACCATCAGGATTCTGACACGCTGCTGTATGAAGCGACGACGCTGCGTCCGCGCACGTTCGGTCTCACCGCGACGTACCGTTACTGAGCGGATGAGCGGTACCGAACTTAAGGCCGGCTCGCTCTCCTTCATCGAGTCGATGGTGATGGGCGTGGCGGGCAGTGCGCCCGGCTATACCATCGCGGTGGTGACGGCGGCGCTGATCGGTGTGGCGGGGACGTTGTCGCCCGGCGCGCTCATCATCTTCGCAGTTCCGATGCTGGGCATCGCCGTTGCCTACAAGGCGCTGAACAGGCGCGTGGTGAGCGCGGGTGCGGCCTATCAATGGACGACCGCCGCCTTCGGAAAGTTCTGGGGCTTCTTCTCCGGGTGGGCGCTGATCGTGGCGTCCATGGTGTTCATGGTCAGCGGCAGCCTGCCGCTCGCCACCGCGACGTTGGACTTCATCGATCCGGCGCTGGCGAACAACGTGGTGCTCAGCGCGGCCATCGCGAGCGCGTGGTTCCTGGTGATCGCAACCGTGCTCATCGTCGGCATCGAAGTGACCAGCAAGGTGCAGATGGTGATGACGGGGATCGAGCTCTTGATCCTGACCGGCATCCTGATCGCAGCGTTCTGGCACACCGCGCAGGTGGGCGCGGTCAATCCGTTTTCGTTGAGCTGGTTCAGCTTCAGCTACACACCTTCGATGTTCGCGGCGTCTGCGTTGATCGTCGTGTTTTTCTACTGGGGCTGGGATGTCACGGCCAATCTGGCCGAGGAAACCGCCGACGGCCATCTCCACGCCGGCAATGGCGGCTTTGTCAGCGTCTTCATCACCATCGCCTACTACGTCGGCTTCGTTTTGGCCACGCTGTTCCTGTTTTCGATCAAGGATGCCAAGGGGCTCAACGCCAACATCATCTACAACATCGCCGTCCAATCGGGCCTCGGCCGTACCGGCGGGTTGCTCGCGTCCTTTGCCGTGATCCTCTCGAGCGTGGCGACGCTCGAGACCACGATGCTGCAATTCTCGCGCACCCTGTTCGCGATGGGCCGCGACGGCGCCATGAACCCCATGTTCGGCTTTGTCGACAAGCGCACACAGACGCCTGTGCGCGCGATGATCGTTCTGATCGGCGTGGGCCTCCTGCTGCTGTGGGGTTCGAGCCTGATGCCGACCGTGGGAACCATCATCGCAGACTCCGTGAATGCGGTCGGCGTTCTGGTCGCCTATTATTTCGGTCTCGCCGGTCTCGTCGCCGCGTGGGAATTCCGCGGCGAGTGGAATCGCTCGATCCTCAGCGGTCTTTGGCTGTGCGCTTATCCCGCGCTCAGCGCCGTCGTGCTGATTGTGCTCGGCATCTACGCGATCACGACCTTCGACATGATCACAAAGATCGTCGGCATCGGCGGACTGGCCGCAGGCATCGTGTTCTTCCGGCCGGGGCGTTTCAAAGTTCCTGGGCTGCCGGCCATTTAGCTTCGATTCTTGAATCACAATAAAAAACTGTCATGGCCCGCGAATGCGGGCCACCCAGATGACATCTTGCTTCGTTTGTAAAAGAAGAATCACGCGGAGACGCGGAGAACGCGGTCATTCAGAATACTCCGCGAACTCCGCGTCTCCGCGTGAGATCCCTTAAGATGGTGCAGAACCAATCTGGGTGGCCCGCATTCGCGGGCCATGACAACGAAGGGGATTAGCCGACCAGCTCGCTCACCGCGCGGTGCGCCTGTTCGATGGCGACATCGGTGTAGGCTCCCATGCCGGAATCCGCGTTGGCGATGGCGATGTTGCCGAACTTTTTGCGCCCTATCAGGTTCGGTGTGTGATCGGCGTCGAAGCCGATGTCACACAACGCATTGTATTCCGGCGCATAGCCGTGCGGCCAGCGGTTGACGGCGATGCCCTCGATGTCGCGCTTGGGATCCAAGCCGCCATCCTTAAGCATGCGGCCGAGCTGGTCGCGGATATTGTGCTCGAAGGTTTCGAACGGCGTCGCCAGCAGTTCTGCACGACCCGCCTTGTGCTGCTCGCGCTCCGGCAAACCCGGCGCGGCTGGCGTCCGCGTCATGCGGATCAGGATCGGCTCCTTCGGCGAGCGCACGCTCTTGTACGCCCCGATGTTCACGGTCGGGTTCAACTGGATCGATGAGAAGTACGAACTCGGCGCAAACACCGATGAGATTTTCAGTTTCTCGAACGCGGTCCAGTTCCTGAGTGCGACGTTTGTGTAGACCAACGGCGTCTTGATCAGCGCGTGCAGCGCGGCCTTCTGCGCCTCGGGCAGTTCGGGCACGAGATAGGGAATGATCATGTTCCAGTTCGCGAGCACCGCATGCTTCGCGCGCACGCGCATCACCTCGCCGCTGCCGGACGACCGCGTATAGGCGATCTCGACGCCGTCCTTCGCATTGCGCGCGCGCACGACAAGGCTGTTCAGCCTTATGCGCACCGCGTTTCCCGCGCGGTCGAGCTTGGCGTAATCGAAACGTGCGCTGACGATGTCTTTCGCGTCATGTCCCGGCATGGCGTCCGGGATCAGGTCGCGCACCAGCAAGCGCGCGATGGAGGCGTTGCCGTCCGGAAAGTGGAACGTGTCCGATCCGCCGGTGGTGGAATAGCCGCGCGGCGTATAGCCCATGCGCGCCGTGCCGCCGGGCGCGAGCTTCAAGCCCTGAAAGCCCGGGAAGCCGACGCCCCAGCAATCCAGCGCCGACACCGCGTCGATCCCGCAGCCCCATAGCCCGTCGGTGCGCCGCGCATAAAACGGGATCGCGCCCGGATCTGCCTTCACGACCTGCAGCAGATAATCCCTGTAGGACAGCCGCCAGAGCTTGTCCTTCTTCTGGTCGGAGGTGATGCCGGGATAGTAGTCCTCATTGCCTTCCTCGATGCGCGCGATGTCGTGGCGCACCTTATCGGAGAACGGCGTCTTCGTGAGAAACGGCTTGACGGTGCCCGGCGGAAAGTTGCGCTTCGCCGTGCCGGTGTTCACGAGCCTGTCGACGCCGAACGTTTCCTTGTCGAAGAACACGCCGGTGTTGAGACCCATCGTCTTATAGAGCGGGTCGTCGCATTCCTTCGTCAGCGCGACCGGATCGACGCCGAGTGTCTTCAGCAAGCCCGCGGCGACAGGGCGATAGGGTGTGGGACTGTCGATCTCCAGAGTGCCGCCGTTGATCAGCTCCATCCGCCCGCCGACATGGAATTCGTTGCGCTTGGCGTGGCCGCCGAAATCGTCGTGGTTCTCGAGGATGAGAATTTTCGCGCGCGGATTCTTGGCGCGATAGAAATGCGCCGCCGACAACCCGCTGATCCCTCCACCGACCACGACGAGGTCGTAGCTCTCATGCGTGTCGGTCAGCCCATGCGCGCTGTTCCAGAAATCGCCGTCGCGCAGTTCATGCGCCGCCTCGAACGACCCCGGATGCGACCCGCGCATACCGAGCCGCGTGGGCGGGTAATAGTTAGGTGCATTTTGCGGCTCGACTTGTTGCGCTGCATCCGCAGAACCAACCCCCGCAACCGCCGCCGCCGTTCCGACAGCCGCACCCTGCAAAAAATCGCGCCGCGCGATGGGCTGATCCATGCCGAGGGATTTGTCGTCCTTGGAAGTCATTGCATCCCTAATTCTTATACTTCGCACTCGGCTTTACTGATTGCGGGGCACGACGATGGAATAGACAACAGTCCAAATTATTGTCAGCACAATGAGCGGTCCAGTAATGGCCGATATGAAGCCCCATGCATGTCCGATCCACGGCGTTGTGTATCCAACCTGTAGGCTATGACGGTAAACAGCAATAGAGACGTAGAATGTTTTGCCCTCTTTATAGTTCGGAGACAGAGACATCGTGCTGCCCACGAATATGGAAGCGAGCGTGTACATGCAGATAGAGACAATACCAGCGGGAAACAGATACCGTCCGATTACCTTGAGAAATTTGACCAAGGTTGCTCTCCGTCAGTCCAGCTTTCTGTTTAGCTACATCCCACCCAAACAGAGATATTTGATCTCCAGATAGTCATCGATGCCGTACTTCGAGCCTTCGCGGCCGAGGCCGGATTGCTTCACGCCGCCGAAGGGGGCGACGGCGGTGGAGATCAGTCCGGTGTTGATGCCGACGATGCCGGCTTCGATCGCTTCGGCCACGCGCCACACGCGCTTCAGGTTCTGTGCGTAGAAATAGGCGGCCAGTCCAAACTCGGTGTCGTTGGCCATGCGGATTGCGTCTTCGTCGGTGTCGAATTTGATCACGGGGGCGAGCGGGCCGAACGTCTCCTCGCGCGCGACCAGCATGTCCTGTGTCGCGCCGGTGATGATCGTGGGCTCGAAGAAGGTGTGGCCGAGCTTGTGCCGATGGCCGCCGATGACAACCTTGCCGCCTTTCGCCACCGCGTCGGCGATGTGCTCTTCCATCTTGGCGACAGCGGCCTTGTCGATCAGCGGGCCCTGCGTGACGCCGGGCTCGGTGCCAGGGCCGACTTTCAGCTTGCCGACGGCGACCTTCAGCTTCTCGACGAACGCGTCGTACACGCCCGCCTGCACATAAAGCCGGTTCGCGCAGACACAGGTCTGGCCTGTGTTACGATACTTCGAGGCGATGGCGCCTTCGACGGCGGCATCCAGATCGGCGTCGTCGAACACGATGAACGGCGCGTTGCCGCCAAGCTCCATCGACACTTTCTTGACCGTCGGCGCGCATTGCGCGAGCAGCTGACGGCCGATCTCGGTCGAGCCGGTGAAGGTGAGCTTCGCGACATCGGGGTTCGACGTCATCGCCGCGCCGATCTCGCGCGCCGATCCGGTCAGCACGTTGAACACGCCCTTCGGAATTCCCGCGCGATGCGCGAGTTCGGCGAGCGCCAAGGCCGAGAACGGCGTCTGCGTCGCAGGCTTGCAGACGAAGGTGCATCCGGCGGCGAGCGCGGGGCCGGCCTTGCGCCCGATCATCGCTGAAGGAAAGTTCCACGGCGTGATCGCGCAGACGACGCCGACCGGCTGCTTCAGCACGACGATGCGTTTGTCGGCCGCGTGGCTCGGGATCACGTCGCCATAGATGCGCTTTCCTTCTTCCGCGAACCATTCGATGAACGACGCGGAGTAGGCGACTTCGCCTTTGGATTCGGCGAGCGGCTTTCCCTGCTCCAGCGTCATGATCAGCGCGAGATCGTCGGCATGCGCGAGCATGAGATCGTTCCAGCGGCGCAGGATCGTCGCGCGCTCGCTCGCGGTCTTCGCCGCCCAGTCCGGCTGCGCCCGCTTTGCCGCCGCGATCGCCGCGCGCGTCTCGGTGCCAAGGAATTTCGGCACGGTGCCGAGCACTTCATCGGTCGCCGGATTGGTGACGTCGATGGTCTGACCCGAGGAGGCTTTGCGCCATTCGCCGTCGACGTAGCAGAGCTGGCGGAAGAGGTTCGGGTCTTTGAGGTTCATGGCGGTCTCCGTGCTGGCGGAACCCGTACCCCATTTGTTGGGGCCGCGCCTAGGGTAACATCTATCCCTATGGTCTGTTTGAGAAATTTTGTTACAGAACAGAGTCTTATTGACTTTTGTTCTTTTTATGTTCTTCATGAAGGCATGAGAACGGAACAGATACAGGCGCTGAAGGCGGCGCTCGCGAAACCGACGCTGGTGGACAGGGACGTCCGCATCCCGCTGGGGATTGCGGATGCCGATGCATCCCTGCACGGCGGACTCCTCAAGGGCGGGCTGCATGAGGTGTTCGCGGCCACAGGGCACGAAGCGACGGCCACGGGATTCGCCGTGGGTCTTGCCGCGCGCGTGGCGAAAGGCAAACCCATTCTCTGGATCCGGCAGGATTTCTCAGGGATCGAATTCGGGGAGATCGCGGCGACGGGATTGCTCGAACTCGGCATCGATCCGTCGAAGTTTCTGATTCTGCGCGTGGCGCATGCGGAAGACGCGCTGCGCGCCGCATCGGATGCGCTGACCTGTACAGCGCTCGGCGCGGTGGTGATCGAAGTGGTGGGCGAGCACAAGGTGCTCGATCTCAAAGCCAGCCGACGGCTCACGCTCGGCGCCGCGGAGACGAACATCACGGCCTTGATGCTGCGTTTCAACGCGGTGCCGGATGCGTCGAGCGCCGAGACGCGGTGGACGATCCGTGCCGCGCGGTCGAATCCACAAGATGAAAACTGGGGCATGCCGCGGTTCGAGGCAAACCTCGTGCGCAATCGCCACGGACGAACGGGACATTGGGTGATGGAGTGGAATTGTGACGAGGCAATCTTCTGCCAACCGGCGGATCGTGGCGCTGTGGTTTCCGCGCCTCTCCACCGACCGGCTGCAGCGGCGATGGAAAGCGAAGAACGGCGCGCCTTCGCCTGACGCGCCGCCGCTGGTCGTCGCCGCGAAGGAGAAGAACGCGCTCGTCATCGCCGCCCTCGACCGCAAGGCGACGGCGCTGGGGTTGAGCGTCGGCCAGCCGCTCGCCAATGCGCGCGCGATGCTACCTGCGCTGAAAGCGGTGACGGCGAACGAGCCCGCCGATCTGAAACTCCTGGGCCGCATCGCCGACTGGTGTGAACGCTTCACGCCGTTCGTATCGCTCGATCCCCCGCGCGGGTTGCTGCTGGACGTCACCGGCGCCACGCATCTCTTCGGCGGCGAGCAGGCGATGCTGGACCGGTTGCGCGGCGGCCTTGTCGCGCAGGGCTTCGCCGTGCGCGGCGCGATGGCGGGAACGGTATTGGCCGCGCGTGCACTGGCGCGGTTTCGCGATGGCGCCGTGATTGTGCCCGGCGAAGAAGAAAAAGCGATCCAGTCGCTTCCCATCGACGCGCTCAATCTCGATCCCATCACGACACACGCGTTTCGCCGCGCCGGACTAAAGACCATTGGCCAAGCGGCAGGCCGTAAACGCAGCGAACTCAACGCACGGTTCGGTGCGCGGCTGGTCTATATGATCGACACCGCGCTCGCGCGCGCCGAAAGCCCGATCTCGCCGCGCCGCCCGCTACCCGATTATCGCGCCGAGCGTAATTTCGCCGAACCTGTCGCGACCGAAGAGGTGATCCGGTCCGCGCTCACATCGCTCGCGGCATCGCTCGGCGACGTGCTGGAGAAACGCGGCGAGGGCGCGCGCCGTCTGGAGGCAGAATTCTATCGCGCCGACGGACAGGTACGCCGCATCGCGGTCGAGACCGGCGCGCCCCTTCGCGATCCCAGGGTCGTCGAACGCCTGTTCCGCGAGAAACTCGATGCGTTGATCGATCCGCTCGATCCCGGCTTCGGATTCGATCTCATCCGTCTCGGCGCGACGCGCGCCGAACGCGCGGAAATGGCAGACGCCGATTTCGATGCCAACCTGAATGCGAAACGCGAAATCCGTTTCCTGGTGGACCGCCTCGCCGCGCGTTTCGGCACACAACGCATCCTCGCCTTCCAGCCCAACGACACCCACATTCCCGAATGCGCCTTCGCCGCGGTACCCGCGCAGTACGCGCAAGATACGAAAATCGAATGGCAGAAGATCCGCCGCCCCGGTGAAGCCCCGCCACGGCCCCTGCGCCTGCTCGCAAAAACCGAGCCCATGAGCCTTCTGTACGCCGTGCCGGGCAGCAACGCCCCGCATATGCGCTGGCGCCGCGCGCAACGCACAGTCACGAACGCCGAGGGCCCCGAGCGCATCGCGATGGAATGGTGGCGGCACCAGGAGGCACAGCCCACCCGCGACTATCATCGGATCGAGGACGCGGACGGCCGCCGCTTCTGGATTTTCCGCGACGCGCTCACGGCACAATGGTGTGTGCATGGATCGTTTGCATGAGTGTTCGGTCTTATCACCTCCCCCCTTGTGGGGAGGTCGAAGCGCGAAGCGCTTCGGGTGGGGGCAGATGTCAGACGGATAAACCGCCCCCCACCCGGCTCACTTCGTTCGCCGACCTCCCCACAAGGGGGGAGGTTAAGGGATGACCGCCTTTGCAGAGATCGGAGTCACGACGAATTTCTCGTTCCTGCGCGGCGCATCGCACCCAAGGGAGTTCGTTGCGCAGGCGGCGGTGTATGGCTACGCCGCCATCGGCATCGCCGACCGCAACACATTGGCCGGTGTCGTGCGCGCGCACAGTGCTCTGGAAGAAATTAAAGAGCAGACGCAAGGCCCTCTGCCGCAGCTTCTCATCGGCGCGCGGTTGGTGTTCGTCGATGGCACGCCGGACATTCTTGTCTATCCCACGGACCGCAAAGCCTATGGACGCCTCTGCCGTCTGTTAAGCGAAGGCAAGCTTCGCGCCCCGAAGGGTGAATGCCTGCTCACGCTCGCCGATTTGTTGAAGTGGCAGGAGGGATTGCTGCTGGTCGTCATACCGCCGCATCCGCGCCGCGACGCAACGACCATCGGATTGCAGGAGAAGGTTTGGAACGAAGGGCTTGCGAATCGAGAGGGCGGGCCCGGCTCAATTCCGAAAGAAGATTTCGAATCCCGTATCCGCACCGCTCCCGAAGACATCGCGGCATTGGCCAAACAATTGTCGTCCATCGCGCTGGATCGCGTCTGGCTCGGCGTGTCTCAGCATCTACAGGGCGATGATGCGCGGCGGTTACAGATATGGCGCGATGTCGCGATACGCGCCTGCGTGCCGCTGCTTGCGACCAACGATACGCTCTACCACGACGTTGCGCGCCGCGAGCTGCAGGATGTCGTCACCTGCATCCGCGAAGGCGTCGCGCTAGACGAAGCCGGGCGCCGCCTCGAAACCAATGCTGAACGTCATCTGAAATCGCCGCATACGATGGCGGAGCTGTTCGCCGAAGTGCCCGACGCAATCGCGGAGACAGTACGCTTTGCCGGGCGCATCACGTTCACCCTGCACCAGCTCAAATACAATTATCCCGATGAGCCTGTGCCGCCGGGAAAGAATCCGCAGCAGCATCTCGAAGACCTCGTGTGGCAGGGCGCAATGTGGCGCTATCCGGGTCGTCTTCCCGACAAGGTGCGCGAGATTCTGGAGAAAGAACTGGCCCTGATCGCGAAGATGGACATCGCGCAGTACTTCCTCACCGTACACGACATCGTGAAATTCGCGCGGCATGAGGCGGAGCCACCGATCCTGTGTCAGGGCCGCGGCTCGGCCGCGAATTCGGCTGTCTGTTATATGCTTGGCATCACGTCCATCGATCCGGTGCAGATGGATCTGCTGTTCGAACGCTTCGTCAGCGAGGAACGCAAGGAGCCGACGGACATCGACGTCGATTTCGAACATGAGCGGCGCGAAGAAGTCATTCAGTATATCTACAAACGCTACGGCCATCACCGCGCCGCGCTCGCCGCGACCGTCATCCATTATCGTCCGCGCAGTGCGATCCGCGAAGTCGCGAAGGTTTTCGGTCTTACGGAAGACGTCGGAGCCGACCTGGCGAGCGGCGTGTGGGGAAGCTGGGGCAGCCGTTTGAGCGAGCAACAGGTGCGCCAGGGCAAACTCGATCCCTTCAACCAGACGATCTTCCGCACCGTTCGGCTCGCGAATGAACTTATCGGATTCCCGCGCCATCTCTCACAACATGTCGGTGGTTTCGTGCTGACAAATGACCGGCTGGACGAGTTCGTGCCCGTCAGCCCCGCGACGATGGAGAACCGTCACTTCATCGAATGGGACAAGGACGACATCGACGCGGTGCGCATGATGAAGGTCGATGTACTCGGCCTCGGCATGCTCACCTGTATCCGCAAGGCGTTCGATCTGATCAAGGTGCATGAAGGGCGGGCCTACGATCTTGCGACGGTGCCGAAGGAAGACAGCGAGGTCTACGACATGCTCTGCAAGGCCGATGCTATCGGCGTGTTCCAAGTCGAGAGTCGCGCGCAGATGAGCATGCTGCCACGCCTCAAGCCGCGTGAGTTTTACGATCTCGTGATCGAGGTGGCGATCGTGCGGCCGGGTCCGATACAGGGCGGTATGGTTCATCCCTATCTGCGCCGTCGCGCAGGTATAGAGGATGTCGTCTTTCCCTCGCCGTCGCCGGAGCATGGTCCCGCAAACGAGTTGGCAAGCGTACTTGGCAAGACGATGGGTGTGCCGCTGTTTCAGGAACAGGCGATGAAGCTTGCCATCGTCGCGGCGAAGTTCTCGCCTTCGGAAGCCAATGGCCTGCGGCGCGCGATGGCGACCTTCCGCAATCTTGGCACCATCGACACGTTCAAGGACAAGTTCATCACCGGCATGACCAGCCGGGGTTATGCACTCGATTTTGCGGAGCGCTGCTTCAAGCAGATCGAAGGTTTCGGTTCTTATGGCTTCCCCGAAAGCCACGCTGCGAGCTTCTCGCTGCTGGTTTATGTCTCGGCCTACATCAAGCGTTTCCATCCCGCAGCGTTCGCCTGCGCCCTGCTCAATTCGCAGCCGATGGGATTCTATGCGCCGGCGGAGATCGTGCGCGATGCCATCGAGCATCACATCGAAGTCCGGCACGTCGATGTCAATCACAGCGAATGGAACAACACGCTGGAACAGGACGGGCGAGGCGGCCTCGCGCTGCGGCTGGGCTTTCGGCAGGTCCATGGCTTTCAGGAGAAATGGGCGAATACGGTCGTGCAATGCCGTGGCAATCGCTACGGCTCGGTGGCCGACGTGGCGCGGCGCGCGAAGCTGCCCAAGCGCGCGCTGATCGTTCTCGCCGAAGCGGATTGTTTCCAGTCGCAGAACAAAGATCGTCGCGAGACGTTGTGGGATGTGCGCCGTCTTGCGGACGACGATGCGTTGCCGCTGTTCGCGGCGCAATTTGTGGAGGAGCAGCCGGAGGAGGAGATCGCGCCGCTTCCCGTCATGCCGCAGAGCGAGCACGTGCTTGCCGATTATCAGATGTTGCGGCTGTCGTTGCGCGCCCATCTGATGAAATTCCTGCGCGATCTGTTCCAATGCGAGGGTGTCAGGAGCTGTCTTGAAGTTACGGGAGACCGCGAGACAAAACCCGCGTGCAGGGACGGCGACTCCGTCGCCTGCGCCGGCATCGTTCTCACGCGCCAGATGCCTGGCGATGCCGGCGTGGTGTTCATTACCCTCAGCGACGAGACCGCGGTTACCAATGTCGTGGTCTGGCCGCGGCTGGTGGAGCCGTTCCGGCGCGAAATCATGGGCGCGCGGCTTCTGCTCGTGGAGGGCAAGGTGCAGCGCAGCGTCGATGGCGTCGTTCACCTGGTCGCCGAGCGCATCTATGACCGCACCGAAGAACTCGACCGGCTATCTGACGACCACCACGATGCGCCGTCCTTCCGTTCCCAGGGTGCGGCGCGGCATCACCACCCCCGCAATGTCCGTGTGGTGCCCAAATCACGCGATTTTCACTAGGCAATCCGCCGCCGGGCGGGCTTAAATGCCGCCGCATTCGCCCACCCGCCTATCAGTCCCAAGAGGTCCCTTCCGTGAAGCTCATCCTGTCCGCGGCCATCGCCGCAGCAACCGTCTGTGCCGCTGCCACCGCGTTTGCCGATGAAGGCATGTGGACGTTCGACAATTTCCCGTCCCAGATGGTGAAGACGAAATACGGCGTCGCGATCGATAAGGCATGGCTCGACAATGTGCAGGGCGCATCGGTGCGCCTGTCGACGGGATGTTCGGCGTCGGTGGTGACGAAGGATGCGCTGGTCCTCACCAACCATCACTGCGTGCGCGGCTGTGCGCAGAACCTTTCGACCGCGACGGTCGACTACGTGAAAGACGGCTTCACGTCGGCCACGCGCGAGGACGAAAAGCTCTGCCCCGGCATGCAGGCCGAAATTCTGAGCACGATCAGCGATGCCACCCAGCGCGTATCCGATGCCGGCAAGGGCAAGACCGGTCAGGAATTCGTGAAGGCCCGCGATGCCGAGATCGCCGCGGTGGAGAAGGAAGGCTGCGCCGGACGCGAAGCTCAATTCCGCTGCCAGGTGGTCACGCTTTATCAGGGCGGCCAGTACAAGCTCTACACCTACCGCAAATATTCCGATGTGCGTCTGGTCTTCGCGCCGGAACAGCAGATGGCGTTCTTCGGCGGCGATCCGGACAATTTCAACTTCCCGCGCTACGACCTCGATTGCTCTTTCGTGCGGCTTTACGAGAATGGCAAGCCGGTCGAAACACCGGCGCATCTGAAATGGCGCACGACGGCGCCGAAGGATGGAGAGCCGGTCTTCATCTCCGGCAACCCGGGTTCGACCCAGCGTCTTCTCACGGCCGAGCAGCTCGAGACCATCCGCGATGTCGCGTTGCCCGACACCCTGCTTCTGCTGTCGGAGTTGCGCGGGCGCCTGATCCGCTTCGGGGAGGAGAGCCCGGAGCATGCGCGCATCTCGAACGAAGATCTGTTCGGCGTCGAGAACAGTTACAAAGCGCTGCACGGTCAGGAATTGGCACTCGTCGATCCAGCATTGATCGTCGAGAAGCGCAAATTCGATACCGATCTGCGTGCGAAAGTCATGGCCGATCCCAAGCTGGCGACCGAGATCGGCGATCCGTGGACGGACACGGCAAAGGTGCAGGCCGACCGCAAGGCGCTCTTTCAGTCCTATACGTATCTGGAAGCGCGCGCCGGCGTGTTCTCCAATTTGTTCGGCTATGCGCGCAGCATCGTGCGGGCCGCGCAGGAGAAGGCGAAGCCCAACAGCGAACGCTTGCCGGAATACACCGACAGCCGTCTGGCGTTGCTTGAGAAGCGCGTCCTCGACAAAGAGCCGGTCTATGCGGATCTTGAACAGGCCGTGCTCGAATTCTGGCTGACCAAGCTGCGCGAGCATCTGACGGCGGACAATTCCGGCACCAAGATTTTCCTCGGCAAGGACTCGCCGCAGACGATTGCCGCGCGTCTGTCGCAGTCGAAGCTCGCCGATGCGGACTACCGCAAGCAATTGTGGGATGGCGGTCTCGCGGCGGTGCAGGCGTCGAACGACCCGATGATCAAATATGTGCTCGCGACAGATGCGGCCAGCCGCGCGATCCGCAAGGAGTATGAGACGCGCGTCACCGGGCCCACCGATCGCGCCGCGGAGAAGATCGCCAAGGCGCGCTTTGCCGTTTACGGCACGGGGACCTATCCCGATGCCACGTTCTCCGCGCGTCTTTCTTATGGAAAGGTCGATGGCTGGGATGAGAACGGCACGCCGGTAAAGCCGTTCACGTACTTCGCCGGACTTTATGATCGCGCCACGGGTCAGGATCCGTTTGCACTCGCACCGAAATGGGTCGCGGCGCAGAAGGCGTTGAACCCGAAAACGGTGTTCGACTTCTCCACCGGCAACGACATCATAGGCGGCAATTCCGGCTCGCCGGCGATTGACGCACAGGGTCGGGTAATCGGCGCGGTGTTCGACGGCAACATCCACAGCCTCGGCGGCAATTTCGGCTTCGACGACACGCAGAACCGCGGCGTCGTAGTCTCAACGGCCGCGATTACCGAGGCGCTGGACAAGGTCTATGGCCAGAAAGCGCTCGTCGCGAATCTGACAGCGCCATAGGGAAAGAAAAGCACTGATGAATGTGTTGGGTTGGATGCGTTCGCTGCGCCTGATCGGTGTAGCGGCTGCCGCTTTTGTCTTGCTTGCGGGCGTCAGCGATGCGCGTGCGCTGGCGCCGGTCGAGCAGAATGTACTGCGCGCGACTCTGCCCAACGGGCTGCGCGTCGTCATTATCCGCAACACCCTGGCGCCGGTGGTGGCGACGGCGGTGAACTATCTCGCCGGCGGCGACGAGACGCCGAAAGGTTTCCCCGGCACGGCGCACGCGCTGGAGCACATGATGTTCCGCGGCAGTCCGGGGCTCACCGCCGACCAGCTCGCCAATATCGGCAGCATCATGGGTGGAAGCTTCAACGCCAACACCCGTGAAAGCCTGACCCAATATCTCTACACCGTCCCGTCGGAAGACCTCGACATCGCGCTGCATATCGAGGCGCTGCGCATGCAGGCTGTGCTCGCGACGCAGGAAGACTGGCAGAAGGAACGCGGCGCGATCGAGCAGGAAGTGGCGTCCGATCTCTCTAATCCGTCCTACCTTCTCTATCAGAAGCTGCGCGCGGCGCTCTACGCCGGCACGCCTTATGAAGATGCCGCACTCGGCACGCGACCGAGCTTCGACATCACACCGGCGTCGGCCTTGAAGCGGTTCCACGACGATTGGTATGCGCCCAACAATGCGGTTCTTGTGATTGCGGGCGATGTCGATCAGAAGGCCACGCTTGCGAAAGTCAAAGCGCTGTTCGGCTCGATCAAGCCGAAGAAATTGCCGGCGCGGCCCGCGTTTAAGTTCTCGACCCCGAAAGCCGCTTCGTTCTCCGTCGATACCGACAAGCCGAGCGCCGCCGCAATCGTGGCGATGCGCATGCCCGGTCTGGACAGCAAGGATTTTGCGGCGCTGGAAGTTCTCGCCGACGTTCTCGGCAACCATCGCTTCGATCTCTACGCTCTCGTGCCTGCGGGCAAGGCGCTTGATGCCGATTTCTCGCTCGATGCGCTGCCGCATGCTTCGATCGGTTATGCCGAAGTATCGTTCCCGGCCGGCGGCGATGCGAAGGAAGCGGAGAACGAAATCCGCACCATCCTTGGCAACGTCAAGAAGAACGGCGTGCCTGCGGAGCTGGTCGAAGCCGCGAAGATTCAAGAACGCCGCGCCACCGAATTCCAGAAGAATGGAATCGAGGACCTAGCCTCGGTGTGGTCCGATGCCATCGCGCTCTATGGCCTTCGTTCCCCCGAAGAGGATCTGGCGCGGATCGAGAAGGTTACGGTCGCCGACGTCAATCGCGTCGCGCGCAAATATCTCGATCTCGATCATGCGACTGTCGCGGTGATGACGCCGCAGCACTCGGGTCAGCCGGTCGCGGCGAATGCGAGCTTTGGCGGGAAGGAAAGCATCGCGCTCGGCGAAGCGAATGACACGCCGCTGCCTGGCTGGGCGCAGAGCGCGCTCGGCCATCTCACCGTGCCGCCTTCGACCATCAATCCCACGATCAGCACGCTGCCGAACGGCATCACGCTGATCGTGCAGCCCGAAGATGTCAGCGACACGGTCAGCGTCTACGGCCATGTCCGCAACCGGCCCGAAACCGAAACGCCGCCGGGCAAGGACGGGGTGGCGCCGCTGCTTGAGCAGATGTTCTCCTATGGCACCGAAAGCCTGGACCGTCTCGCGTTCGAGAAGGCGCTCGACGACATCGGCGCCAGCGCACGCGCCGGCACGGATTTCCAGGTCCATACGCTGAGTGCCGATTTTGACCGCGGGGTGGCGCTGCTCGCTGACAATGAGTTGCACCCGGCGCTGCCGCAAACGGCCATGGACATCGTGCAGCGCCAATACGCGAAAGTGCTGGCGGCGCGAGAGAAGAGCCCGGCGTTCCTGACGTCGCGCTCCCTGCGCGGGGCGCTGTTCCCGAAGGACGATCCGTCGCTGCGTGATGCGACGCCAGAGACGGTGAGCGCACTCACCCGTGCCGACATGCTCGCCTATCGCGACTTGGTGCTGCGTCCAGACATGACGACCATCGTCGTCATCGGGCGGATCACGCCGGAGGGCGCGCGCGCCACCATCGAGAAATATTTTGGCGGCTGGACAGCGACTGGTCCGAAGCCGAACGTCGATCTCCCCGTCGCGCCGCCGAACGGCACCGGCGCGATTGCAGTACCGGATGCCAGCCGCGTGCAGGACAATGTCATCCTGGCACACACGCTCGCGATCAACCGCACCGATCCGGATTATTACGCGCTGCAGCTCGGCAATTCGGTGCTGGGCGGCGGGTTCTATTCCGCGCGGCTGAGCATCGATCTTCGCAAGAATGCCGGGCTCGTCTATTCCGTCGGCTCATCCTTCACCATCGGGCGCACGCGCGGGACGTATGTCGTGCAATACGCCAGCGATCCGGACAAGGTGACCAAGGCGGCTGCACTTGCCATCAACGACATCAAGGGAATGCAGACCGCACCGGTATCGGAGGCTGAGCTGGCGCGCTCCAAGATGCTTCTGCTGCGCCAGATTCCGTTGGGCGAAGACAGCATCAATGACATCGCGCGCGGTATTCTCGGCCGGCGCGAACTCGACCTGCCGATGGACGAGCCGCAGCGCGCGGCGCAGAAGTTTATCGATCTCACGCCGGCCGAGGTTCAGGCGGCGTTCAAGAAATGGCTGCGTCCTGACGATCTTGTGCGCGTAACGCAGGGGCCCGAGCCGCAATAGTCATTCGACGGGATGTGCAGGTCCGTCGCCAAGCACGACGGTCTTGCAGAACGGCACGATGAGAAGCGCGCCGACAAACATCGCAGCCATCAGGAAATAGACGTCCTCGAACGCCATGGTGAGCGAGGCGCGCGTCACAAACTGCGTGATCTCGCCGACGACGACCTGCTGGGCGTGCGCGGCATCGGCGCCGAACTGCGCCAGCCGCGCGCTCGCCTGTGCCAGCGCGGATGTCCCGGCCGCCGTCATGCCTTCGCCGAAACGCTCGCCGTGGATGCGGCCAAAGTCCTGCAGCCATGTCGTCACCGTCGCGATGCCGATGGCGCCGCCGAGATTGCGCATCAAGTTGAACAGGCCGGAGGCATAGCGCAGCTCCGACGGCGGCACGCCGTTCAGCGCCATGCCGACAGCGGGCACGATGCAGAGCAGCATCGCAAAGCCGCGTATCGCCTGGGGCACAAACAACTGCCAGAAGCCCCAAGTATCTGTGATCCCCGACATCAGCCAACACGACAGCGCGAACAGTGAGAACCCGAACGCGATGACGTACCGCTGATCGACCAATGTCGTCAGCCGCGCGGCGAGCGGTGCGCCGAAACTCATGAACACTCCGGCGACGAACACAGTCGTGCCGATGTCGAGACTCGAAAAGCCGCGCACACGGCCCAAAAAGATTGGCGTCAGATAGGTGGACGAATAAAGCCCGAAGCCGATCACCAGATTGAGCACGCAGGCGAGCGCGAACACCGGACGCTTGTAGGGCGCCAATTTCAGGACTGGCATCGCGGAAAAGAAAGAGCGCTCGAAGAACACGATCATCGCGACGAACGAGACCCACGCCACGGTCTTGATCGTGTTGTCCTCGAACCACTGGTTGCGCGGGCCTTCCTCCAACACATATTGCAGGCAGCCCAGGAACAGGGCGAGCGACGCGACATGCAGCCAGTCGATTTTCTTGAGCATCGCGGGTTGCGCGGTATCGACCTTGCCCAGCAACGGCAGGGCGATCGCGATGAACGCGCCGGGCACGATGTTGACGAAGAACAGCCAGCGCCAAGTCGAGACATCAGTGATCCATCCGCCGATCGTGGGGCCAAGCGTCGGCGCGAGTGTCGAAACCACCCCCAGGATCGCCGGGATCATCGCGCGCTGCTTGCCGTCGAACATGGCAAAGCCTGTCGCGAACACAGTCGGCACCATCGCGCCGCCGACGAAACCCTGCACCGCGCGGAACACGGTCATGGACTGGATGCTCCAGGCCATGCCGCACATCAGGCTCGAGAGCGTGAACAGCACCGCCGACGCCGTGAACAGCCAGCGTGTCGAGAGCGCGATGGAGAGATAGGCGGCGAGCGGGATCATCACGATCTCCGCCATGAGGTACGCCGTCTGAACCCAGGCAATCTCGTCAGGCCCGGCGGAAAGCCCGGCCTGGATCGAGTTCAGCGACGCCGCCACGATCTGGGTGTCGAGCAAGGCCATAAACTGGCCGAATGCCATGATCCCGAAAATAAGCAATTTCCGTCCGTGGCTTAGGCCTGCGGCGGTCGCGGGCAAGGCGGCGGAAATCGGGGCTTCAGCGGCGCTCATCGATGGCCCTTGACGGATTATATGACGAGTATCATATAAATCGGGACCGGAGGCAAACAAGATGCGCTACAGCGAATCCCACAAGGCCGAGACCCACAAGACGCTGCTCAAGATTGCAAGCCGCTTGCTGCGCGAGAAAGGCCCCGACAATCTCGCCGTCGCCGAGGTGATGAAGGAAGCCGGCCTCACGCATGGCGGCTTCTACGCGCATTTCAAATCGAAGGACGCGCTGCTCACCGAGACGCTCGGCAGAATCTTCACGCGCGCGGGCTTGAATGTGGACAAGATGACTGACGGCCTGCCGCCGCGCCATGCGCTCGCGACCTATGTCGATTTCTATGTGTCCTCGCGCCATCGCGACAATCCGTCGACCGGTTGTCCGATCACCGCGATCAACTCCGATATGCCGCGACAATCGCAGAAATTCCGCGAGACGTTCGACGATGGCGTGAAGTCACTCGTCGGTCGTATCGCAAGCTGGCTCGCAGCCAGCGGCCATTCCAACCCTGAAGCACTCGCCGCGTCCGTTCTCTCCGCGATGGCGGGTGCCGTCGCCGTGTCGCGCGCCGTCTCCGACAAAGGTCTCTCCGACGAAATGTTGGAGGCGGCGCGCGCCGGCATCAAGGCGCGCCTCGGCGTGAGCGATTTGGAACTGGCAAGGAGCGTGAATTGATGGACGCGATCGTCGAAAACAAGGGACCGACAGGTCTGGAGCAGATCCGCAAACTGATCGACGGCTCGTCTAACTGGCGCGGTATCGCGCATTTGATGGGCTTCAGGCCTATTGTCGCGGAAGAAGGCTTGGTCGTGTTCGAGGGTAACCCGACACGCGATGTTTACAACCCAATCGGCTCTGTTCATGGCGGCTATGCCGCAACATTGCTCGACAGCGCGATGGGCTGTGCGGTGCACACGCGGCTGAGGGCGGATCAGGGCTACACGACCCTAGAACTCAAGGTCGCCTATCACCGCGCGTTAAGCGACACGAGCGGTCCGGTGCGAGCGGAAGGGAAAGTGATTTCGCTTGGCCGCCGCGCGGCGTTTGCCGAAGGCCGCCTGTTCGACAAGGACGGCAAGCTCTGCGCCTCCGCAACCACAACCTGTCTGGTGTTCGCAAAATGACAACCGCTTTCGTGACTGACATTCCTGTGTCTCGGCCTACTCTCGGCATGCGCTTGAAGGCTCTTCCATCACGTGCGCTCGTGATCGCCGGCGCCGCCGTCGTTGCGATGGTTTTGGGCGGCGCCTGGATCGCGTGGCCGGCATCGTCTGTCTCCACGGACGATGCCTATGTGAAAGCCGACAGCACGATCATCGCCCCGAAGGTGCACGGTCTGGTCGCGCAAGTTCTGGTGCGCGACAACCAGCACGTCGTCGCCGGTCAAGCACTGATCCGCATCGATCCTGAAGACTACGAGCAAGATGTCGCAGCCGCACAGGCCGATGTCGCTTCCGCCGAAGCCGCACTGGCCCAGCAGGGTTCGCAACTCGCGCTCGCCTCGGCCAACGCACGCGCTGCGAATGCCGATATTCGTTCCGCCGATGCACAGGCGTTGCGCGCTGCCGCCGACCGCAAACGTTTCGATACACTCGTCGCCAACGGCGACGTGTCGAAGAGTCAGGCGGAAACGGCGCGCGCGACCGCTGCGAGCATGTCGGCTGATGCGGAAAAGAGCCGCGCCGCCTATGCCGCTAGCCAGCAGCAGGTTGCTGTTATCGGCCAGTCGCGCGGGCAATTGCTCGCCGCGTTGGCGAAGGCACGTTCAGCCTTGTCGCTGGCGAAGCAGAATCTAGAGCATTCATTGATCCGTTCCCCGGTTACAGGTGTCGTCGGCGACCGTCAGGTGCAGATCGGCGAATACGTCCAGCCCGGTACGCAGCTGATGACCATCGTGCCGATGGACACGATCTATGTGCTCGCGAACTTCAAGGAGACGCAGACCGCGCGGATGCTGGTCGGACAGAAGGCGCGCGTGACGTTCGATGCGCTGCCTGGCAAGCGCTTCGACGGGGAGGTGGAAAGTTTCGCGCCGGGTTCCGGCTCCGAATTCTCGCTGCTGCCCTATGAACCCGCGACGGGCAATTTCACGCGCATCGTGCAGCGCGTTCCTGTGCGCATCCATCTTTACCCGGGACAGGATGGAAGCCCGCGCCTTCGTCCCGGTCTGTCCGCGGATGTCGATGTGGCGCTGAAGGATTGATCGCGATTAGCGCGTGATGCTCGGCGCATCACTGGCGGGGAACGTTTCCTTGAGCGCCTCATCCAGCTTCGCGTCCAACATTGCTGCGGCGAGCGGCGGATCGACCTCGGTCGTGATCGGAAGTCCGCCTTTGAGTGTCAGCGTCACCGGCGTGCGCTCGGCGATGTCGGCGAGCCGCGCGCGTTGGGTTTCGTCGAGCGCGCCGGTGAAGCGTAGAGTCCGTTCGATGCGCTGCATATCACCCTTGCGCTCATAGTGCAGCGACACTTCCAGCTCTTCCAGAGGCCACTTCTTCCGTTCCGCATACATGCGCAAGGTGATCGCAGTGCAGGCGCCGAGACTGGAAAGCAGCAGGTCGTAGGGCGCCGGCCCGGCATCGGCGCCGCCGAGCGTGGGCATCTCGTCAGCAATCAGCTCATGGCGGCCGGTGGTGATCGTCGTCCTGTAGTCGACGGTTCCGATCCTAGCCTGCGCGCGCGCCATGGGCTGTGCTCCCTGATAGCGACTAACCGTGGAGTTTTTTCGCGGTCTCCGCAATCTTGCGGCCCTGATAACGCGCGCCCTGCAGCTCGTTCTCGCTCGGCTGCCGCGCGCCATTGCCGCCGGTGATCGTGGTCGCGCCGTAAGGTGAGCCGCCGGTGATCTCGTCCAGCGTCATCTGTCCCGCGTGGCCATAGTCGAGGCCGACCACGACTATGCCGAAATGCAGCAGGTTGGTGATGATCGTGAATAGTGTCGTCTCTTGTCCGCCGTGCTGTGTCGCGGTGGAGGTGAACGCACCGCCGACCTTTCCATGCAGCGCGCCTTTCTGCCAGAGCCCGCCGGCCTGATCCAGGAAGTTCGCCATCTGCGATGACATGCGGCCAAAGCGCGTGCCTGTCCCGACAACGATCGCATCGTAATTCGCGAGATCGTCGATGGTCGCGATCGGCGCCTTCTGATCCACCTTGTAGTAGGAGGCCTTTGCGACCGCTTCCGGCACCAGTTCCGGCACACGCTTGATGTCGACGGCGGCGCCAGCTTCGCGCGCGCCTTCGGCGACGGCTTCCGCCATCTTCTCGATATGGCCATAGGCTGAGTAGTAGAGAACGAGAACCTTGGGCATGACACACCTCTTCAGTTGGGAGTTGGAAAAAGGGGCGGGCACGATCCAGGAGGGGCTAAGGATCGTGCCCGGGGCCGGGGACTAAACTGCGTCCACCAGCACGAGTTCGGAATCTTCCAGCGCGGTGACCTTCAACGTCTCGACGTCTGTGATCGCTGCGCCGTCGCGCGCATTCAGGCGCACACCATTCACCTCGACCGCGCCGGTCGCTGGCACGAGATAGAGATGGCGCTTGCCGCCGCCGGGATATTCGGTCGTCTCGCCGGCCTTCAATGTGGCGCCGAGCACGCGTGCATCGGTGCGGATGGGTAGCGCATCCTTGTCGTCTTCGAAGCCGCTCGCCAGCGTGATGAACTTGCCGGAGCGATCGCCCTTCGGAAACGGTTTCGCGCCCCAGCCGGGTTGGCCGCCCGTGCGCGTCGGCATGATCCAGATCTGGAACAGGGTCGTCGTCTCGGGTTCGAGATTGTATTCGGCGTGACGGATGCCCGAACCCGCGCTCATCACCTGCACATCGCCCGCTTCGGTGCGGCCTTCGTTGCCGAGACTGTCCTTGTGCGTGATCGCGCCTTTGCGGACATAGGTGACGATCTCCATGTTGGCATGCGGATGCGGCGGGAAGCCGGTGTTGGGCGCGATCTCGTCATCGTTCCAGACGCGCAGATTGCCCCACTGCGTGCGTTTAGGGTCGTGGTATTCAGCGAACGAAAAGTGGTGCTTGGCTTTCAGCCAGCCATGGTCCGCGCCGCCGAGGGAATTGAAGGGTCTGACATCGATCATTGGTTTGCTCCTTGGGCGGCGATGCCGCCTCTTTCTGGCACCAGAGATATCGACAGAGGCGGAAAATCAAAATAGAAACAATCGAAACTCATTGTTTCGAATATTGATATGTCAAAACTCCCCGATTTCGAAGCGCTGGCGATCTTCGCCAAGGTCGCCGAGGCCCGCTCCTTTGCGGGCGCCGCGGCCGAGCTAAGCCTTTCCAAAGCCACGGTTTCCAAGGCCGTGAGCCGCCTGGAAGCCCGGCTGGGCGCCCGCCTGTTCAACCGCACCTCCCGCCGCCTGGCGCTGACCGATGCCGGGCGCCAGCTCGCCACGCGGGCGGCGGCGATCCTGGCAGAGGGCGAGGCGGCGGAAAGTGAGGCGTTGGCCCAATCGGTCAATCCTCGCGGGCTGGTGCGGCTGGCCGTGCCGATGTCGTTCGGGCTGCAGCATGTTGCGCCGATCCTGCCGAAATTCCTGAAGAAGTATCCGGATGTGCAGATCGATCTGAATTTGAGCGACGCGACCGTCGATTTGATCGGTGAAGGATTCGATGCAGCGCTGCGCATCGCTACCTTGCCGGACTCGTCGCTGATCGCGCGGCGGCTGTGCAGCGTGACGCCCTATCTGGTCGCTGCGCCGGACTATCTCGCAAGGCGCGGAACGCCGAAACATCCGCTGCAACTCGCGGAGCATTCCTGCCTCGGCTACGCCTACCTTCAGACACCGAATACCTGGCGCTTCACACACAAGAGCGGCGAAGTCGCTAGCGTACGCACTGCGGGTCCGTTACGCGTGAACAATGGCGACGCGATGGTGCCAGCGCTGATCGCAGGCCTCGGCCTTGGTGTCCTGCCGGATTTCATCCTGCGCGATGCGCTGAAGGATGGAGCGCTCAAGGCCGTATTGCCGGAATGGACGCTCGGGACCTCGGGCCTGCATTGGGTGACACCGCCAGGCGGACCAAAGCCCGCGCGCGTCGAGCTTTTGGCGGAGTTTCTCGCCAAAGAACTCGCGCGCCGCGATCCGCGCGGATAGAAAGTTTAGGCCGGTGCCTCACCGGTTTCGTGATGCTTCACACGGCCCTGCATCTGCTGCGATTCACTGTCGAGTTGGCGCAGCGCCCGTTTGAACGCGGCATTGACTGCCGCGGTGAGATCGGTGAGGCGGTCATCTCCGGGCGTGTGATTGACGATGATGTCTTTCTTCGCGGGCAGCGCCATGCGGATCGAAACCTCAAATGGCGTGCCGCTCTGATGATGGGTATTCGGCGCGTGCACGACAACGCGACATGCAGTGGCGCGGCCGAAACGCTTTTCGATTTTTGCCAGATTGCTTTCGATTAATTCGTTCAAATAGTCGGAGGATTTCACGCCATCAAGTTCGATCTGCAGGGGAGATTCCATATATGACACCTCTTGTTGCTATGCAGGCGGGCTAGAATAGACATGGGCATTGAGGCCTTTCTAGGCAATGGTCGCGGCGGGGAATCGTTCCGTGAAAACCCTGTTTTCTCGGTGAATTAAGCGATCTTAGCCATCTAAGTGCAGGCGTGGTTGAATGCCGGGGCGATCACGATTCTGACGATATTTCGATGTGGGATTTGCTCCTTCTGGATTGCCACGCGGCGACGATGGCCGGCGAAGGCTACGGCACGATCCGCAACGCAGCGGTCGCGATCGCGGATGGGCGAATCGCGTGGATCGGGTCTGCGAAAGATATTCCGAAGAACGACGCTCGCGAAACGCGTTCGCTGCGCGGTGCGTGGGTGACGCCGGGACTTGTCGATTGCCACACGCATCTCGTTTTCGCCGGCAACCGCGCGCCGGAATGGGAGATGCGCGCGAAAGGCGCGACATATGAGGAGATCGCACGCGCTGGCGGCGGCATCCTTTCGACCGTGCGTGGGACTCGCGCAGCGACCGAGGACGAGCTCGTCGCGCAATCGTTGCCGCGTGCGCAAGCGATGGCGCGACACGGCGCGACGACAGTCGAGATCAAGTCGGGTTACGGCCTCGATGCCGATAGTGAACTGAAAATGCTTCGCGCTGCCGCCAAGGTGGGCACGCAGGCGAACATCAATGTATCACCGACCTTCCTTGGCGCGCACACGCTGCCGCCGGAATACAAAGAGAATCGCGCCGCCTATATCGATCTGATCTGCAACGCGATGATCCCAGTCATCGCACGCGACCGGTTGGCTGAAGCCGTCGATGCGTTCTGCGAGACGATTTCCTTCACGCCGGAGGAAACGGAGCGCGTCTTTGCCGCCGCGAAAGCGCACGGGTTGCGCGTGAAGCTTCATGCCGAGCAGCTTTCCAATTCGCGCGGCGCTATTCTGGCGGCGAAGTACAGTGCACTTTCCGCCGATCATCTTGAACATCTCTGTGACGAGGGTGTCGCCACGATGGCGAAGGGCGGCATGGTCGCGGTGCTTTTGCCGACCGCGTTCTACTTTTTGCGCGAGACCAGGAAGCCGCCGATCGACGCACTGCGCCGCGCCGGTGTCCCACTCGCTATCGCCACCGACTGCAACCCCGGCACCTCGCCAGTCTCCTCGCCGCTGATCGCGCTCAATATGGCGTGCACGCTGTACGGCCTCGCGCCGGACGAAGCGCTGGCCGGCATGACGCGGAATGGCGCCAAAGCGCTTGGCCGCGACGATATCGGCACGCTGGAGACAGGGAAATCCGCCGATTTGGCTGTGTGGCGGGTTTCCGATCCGTCCGAGCTTTGCTACTGGATCGGCGCCGATCTGCTCCTCGACCGCTATGTCCGGGGACGCTCCGACAAAGAGACGAACACATGAGCGACATCAAGAACGCGCGCGTCATCCGCGCGCCGCGCGGGCCGGAGATCACCTGCCGCACCTGGGGCGCGGAAGCGGCGATGCGCATGCTGATGAACAACCTCGATCCCGACGTCGCGGAGCGGCCGCAGGACCTTGTCGTCTATGGCGGCATCGGCAAGGCGGCGCGCAACTGGCCGGCGTTCGACCGGATTGTTGAGACGTTGAAGAAACTCGAGGCGAACGAAACCTTGCTGGTGCAATCCGGCAAGCCTGTCGGCGTGTTCCGCACACATGAAGGCGCGCCGCGCGTGCTGATCGCAAACTCCAACCTCGTGCCGCACTGGGCGACCTGGGAGCATTTCAACGAGCTCGATAAAAAGGGTTTGATGATGTACGGCCAGATGACGGCCGGGTCATGGATCTATATCGGCAGCCAGGGCATCGTGCAGGGCACCTACGAGACGTTCGTCGAGATGGGCCGACAGCATTTTGGCGGCGATCTGTCCGGAAAATGGATTCTGACGGGAGGTCTCGGCGGCATGGGCGGTGCGCAGCCGCTGGCCGCGACGATGGCGGGTGCGTCGATGCTCGCGATCGAATGTCAGCCGTCGCGCATCGAGAAGCGGTTGGAGACGCGTTATCTGGATGTCGGTGTTTCGTCGCTGGATGAGGCGCTGGCGCTGATCGAAAAATCCGTGAAGGAGAAGAAGCCGATCTCCGTCGGTCTCGTCGGTAATGCTGCGGAGATTCTGCCGGAAATGATCCGTCGCGGTATCAAGCCCGATGCAGTGACCGATCAAACCAGTGCGCACGATCCCAACAATGGCTACCTCCCGGAAGGTTGGACACTCGCGGAATGGGAAGCCAAACGCGTGTCCGACCCCGCCGCCGTTGGCGCCGCGGCACGCAAATCCATCGCCAAGCATGTGCGCGCGATGCTCGATTTCGCGAAGCAGGGCATTCCGACCGTCGACTACGGCAACAACATCCGCCAAATTGCGAAGGACGAGGGCGTCACGAACGCGTTCGATTTCCCAGGCTTCGTGCCGGCCTATATCCGCCCACTGTTCTGTCGCGGCATCGGTCCGTTCCGCTGGGCAGCACTCTCGGGCGATCCGGAAGACATCTACAAGACCGACGCGGCGATGAAGACGCTGTTCCCAGAGAACAAGTCGCTGCACCGCTGGCTCGACATGGCGAGAGAGCGCATTGCATTCCAGGGCCTGCCCGCGCGCATCTGCTGGATCGGTCTTGGTGATCGCCATCGCGCCGGCATGATGTTCAATGACATGGTGGCGAAGGGCGAATTGAAGGCGCCCATCGTCATCGGCCGCGATCATCTGGATTCCGGATCGGTGGCGAGCCCCAATCGCGAAACGGAATCGATGCGCGACGGATCGGACGCGGTGTCCGACTGGCCGCTGCTCAACGCGCTGCTCAACACCGCGTCCGGCGCGACCTGGGTATCGTTCCATCACGGCGGCGGCGTCGGGATGGGCTTCTCGCAGCATGCCGGCGTGGTGATCGTTGCCGACGGCACCGAAGACGCGCGCGCGAAGCTGGAGCGGGTTCTGTGGAACGACCCGGCAACCGGGGTGATGCGCCACGCCGATGCGGGTTATGAAATCGCGATCGAATCCGCGCGTGAGAACCATCTCAACCTGCCGTCGATCGCATGAGCGTGACCTTGAACATCGGCGGCAACATGCCGCTCGCCGCGCTGCGCGATGCCTACGAGCAAAGCGTGCGGATGAGTTTTTCAGCCGACACGCTGGCGGCCATCGACAAGGGTGCGAAGACCATCGCGGACATCGTCGCGCGCGGCGACACGGTCTATGGCGTGAACACAGGCTTCGGTCTTCTCGCCAACACCTCCATCGCCAAGAACGATCTTGAGGAATTGCAGCGCAATCTCGTGCTCAGCCACGCCTGCGGTGTGGGGCCGTTGCTGAGCGATGACGTCGTGCGCCTGATCCTCGTGCTGAAGGCCGCCTCGCTGTCGCGCGGCGCGTCGGGCGTGAAGCGCGAGACCGTTTTGGCGCTGCAGAAGTTGGTCGAAGCGGACGTTTATCCCTGCATCCCTTCCAAAGGCTCTGTCGGCGCATCCGGTGACCTCGCGCCGCTCGCGCACATGGCCGCGCTGCTGATCGGTGTCGGCGAAGGACGTGTGAAGGGTGAGATCGTTCCGGCCGCCAGAGCACTGAAGATGGCAGGTTTGAGGCCGCTGATACTGGGACCGAAGGAAGGTCTAGCGCTGCTCAACGGCACGCAGGTTTCAACCGCGCTTGCGTTGAGTGGTCTGTTCGAGATTGAAAAAGTGTTTGCGGCGGGTATCGTCGCGGGCGCGATGTCGACCGATGCGCTGAAAGGCTCCGACACGCCGTTCGACGCGCGCATCCATGCGCTGCGTGGACAGCCGGGGCAGATCGATGTCGCCGCGGCGTTGCGTGGATTGATATCAGCTAGCGCGATCCGTGAGTCCCATCGCGCACCGAGCGCCGACGACAAGGTGCAGGATCCTTACTCGTTCCGCTGCCAGCCGCAGGTGATGGGCGCGGTGCTCGATCTCATGCGCCAATCCGCGCGCACGCTTTTAATTGAGGCACACGGTGTTACCGACAATCCGCTGGTGTTAAGCGAAACCGAAATCGTATCTGGCGGAAATTTCCACGCCGAGCCCGTCGCCTTCGCCGCCGATCAGCTCGCAATGACCCTGTGCGAGATCGGCAATATCTCCGAGCGTCGCACGGCGATCCTCGTCGATCCGAAGATGAGCGGGTTACCCGCGTTCCTTGTGAAAGAGTCCGGACTCAATTCCGGCTTCATGATCGCGCAGGTGACGGCGGCGGCACTGGTGGCTGAGAACCGCATGCTTGCGCACCCGGCGTCCATCGACACGGTGCCGACGAGCGCCAATCAGGAAGATCATGTCTCCATGGCCACACATGGCGCGCGGCGTCTGCACGATATGGCAGAGAACGCGGCGGCGGTTGTGGCCATCGAATTGCTGGCCGCGACTCAGGGCCTCGACTTCCGCCATCCACTGAAGAGTTCCAAGCCGCTGGAAAGCGCCGCGCAAGAAGTCCGCGCGCTGGTGAAAGGCTATGAGCGGGACCGCTATTTTGCGCCGGATATCGCGGCGATCACCGCGCATGTGCGCTCGGGCGCTCTGCGCAAATATGTATCGGGCCTGTTGCCCTGACTATGTTATAGGACGCCATGGATCAGCAGACGCCGGACAAGAAGAAACCTCATTGGGCGTGGCCGCATGTGATCGCGGTTGCGATCGCGATGGTCGCCTACATCCTCATCTTCCGCTACACGGGCGATGCCGACCTGTTCATCGCTATTGCCGGCGCGGTCGCGATGGGCGGTGTGTCGTGGCTCGCCGCCTGGCACTATTTTTTCCGCGACAGATAGCCGAAGCGCTTCGCGTAAGCCGGCGTCACCGATAAAATCTTCTTCTGTTGCGCCGATGACAGCACGCCAGAGAACTTCCCGATCTTGCCATCGCCGACATGGCCGGGATGCCATTGGGTTTCCAGATCGAAACTGTTGGCGTCGGGCTTCTTCCCAAACCTTCCGGTCTTCTGGAGCTTTCCGATTGTCTGCCGGACCCCGTCTCTGGTGAGCCCCTGGTAGATGCGCAGTTGCGCGGCTCTGCCGACTTTGATGCCGAGTGCGGTTGCGATCTCACCAATGGTTTCAACCCGGTCGAAGAACCCGTCCTCATAGCGATACGTCGTCATCGCCTCGTCACGGTCGAGTTCAACGATGCGCGCGGAATGTCGCGCGACTTCCTTCAGAGCGCCGTCAAAGCCGTGTTCGAACCGCTGCATCAGAGAGGCGATCGCATCGCGCGGTTCGCGCAGGGTGAGGAAGATTTCTCCTCGCGTCACGCGGGCGAGATAGACCAGCCCCTTTGACGGCTCGTGTGCCTTGATCACGAGGATTCTTGCGCGCTCGGTATCCGGCGGGAACATGGCGAAATTGTCGGCGTAGAACGCACCTACGCCGCTGCCGTATTTTTCCTTCAGTAGTTGGATGACGACATTGTAGAGCCAAGTGGACCCGCTGCTTTTCAGGCCTACGCACAGGATGACCTTGGGCGCGGGGCCTGCCGGTGTCGAACGTTTCACAGCTTTGCGTGTCATGCCTTCTGCACTGCCTTTCCGCGCCCCTTTTGTAAAGACTTCCCAAGCGCCGCCGCGTTCCTTACAAGGCCAAAATGGCCGCGCAGGAAGAACAATTTGGCGCCGAACCCGATGCGGCGGCGAAGCAATTCGTCCGCCGATACGATGCCGACAGCGCCGCCGCGCTCGCCCAGTTCCGCCAGCTTCTGGCGCAGAAGGCGCAGGCCGGAAAGCTTCTGCAGCAGCTGAACAAGCTCGACCGGCAGGACCTTGTTCTGGCCGTGACCGAGGTTGATCCGTTCGACGCAAAGACCGGCGAACTCGTGATTGTCGAACGCGCGCGGGCCCTCGTCCAGACGGGCTCCACGCCCGCGGCTGAACAGCTGCTCGAGAAGATGTCGGCCGCGCGCCGCAACGATTACGCGTTCAACTACAATGCCGGGCGCGTCATGGCCGAAGCGCGGCTTCAGGCGCAGGCGCTCTCCTATTACGAAGCCGCGTTTCGCGCGAAGCCGACGGCGCTCGCCGCCGAACGTGTTTTCCTAACCCTGCTTGCGCTCGAACGGTATGACGATGCCGCGGCTGCGGTGGGACGCATCATCCGGATTGGGTCGTTTCGCGAGGAACTGGCCGAGGACTTTTCCTTCCTGCTGCGCCGTATCGAACCGGGAAAGCTCGATCCCGAACTTGCCTTCGCGCTTGCAGCGCTTCCGGAGAAGGACGAAGAGGAAGTCGCGCCCGCGCTTTTGCCGCATCTCATCGCTTCCGATCTGCTCGACAGCGTGCTCGCGGCCGTGGATCGCGGCGCCGTCGGGTTCGTCAGCTGGGACGACGAGTCGCTTCTCTCCCTGATCCCCTATCTCGAACGGCGGGGTCAGACCGACCATCTGCTGCGCGTGTACGAGCAATCCGGCGGCGTGTCGGCGCCGGTGCGCGCTGAGTTCGCGCGGCTGTTCGCGGCAATGCCAACCGAGCGCGTGACCGCGCTGTCGGTCCCGGATACCAAGGGATTCGCCGACGAAGCATCGGAGCAGTCGCGCGCCTATCGCGGCTTTGTGGAGAATTTCTCTCACACTGCCGACGCCGATGCGGCACTCGGCATGCTGCGCGTGTTGCCGTTCCTGGTCCCCGCGGCGCGGACGGAAGAGTTTTACGCGCGCGAAAAGCGCAAACTTGGGCGGCTCGCGGCGCTTGTTGCGGAGAAGCTCGTTCAACGCGCAGACGCCATCGAGACACTGACGGAATTCGTTGCGCATTGGGCGAAACCGCGCTTCGCGCAGTTCTTCGCCGGAGGCGCCGTCGATCTCAGCGCGGCCATCGCCAATGCCATGCGGGCGAACGCCGCGCCGCGCGACAGCAAGATCGGGCAATTCCGCGAGGACTACTTCCGCTTCCATCTCGACCGGCGCTTCCTCAATCTCGACGAACTGAAGAACGACTTCGAACTCTGTAACATCGCGCAGGGCTATTTCCGGTTCGCGTCAGATTGGCGCCCTGCCGTCGAAACACCTGTGGGTGTGGAACTCGCCGCACGACTCGGCAAGACAGCTATGTCGCTCGGCGGCGGCAAGCCGCTCGACGTGATGACTTCGTTCGCGATGATGCAGGACCGCCCGAAATTCTCGTTGGTGCAGTCGCCGGACTTCGACGAGTTCTGCTGGTGGTATGTGACGAAGCTTCCGGGCGCGCGCCGCGTTCCGCCGCAATGCCTGCGCCCGGAAATCGTCACTTATCTGAACGAGGTGATCTCGGCCGACAATCTTTCGGGCGCGCCGATCACACGCTTTCTGAAAATGATCTGGTCGAAGTCGAGCGAGTATCGCCGCACGTTCGATCTCGGCAATTTCATCGACCGCATCCTGTTCGTGTTCGACCGGTTGCAGAACTTCCTGCCGAAAAGTTCGGAGCATTTGCCATTCTTCGAGCCGTTCCTGGCCGGCAACGACGGCATTCTTGCGCGCGTCATCGCGGCGCTGAGCACTTCTCCGTCACTGGTTGATGCGATGAAAGGTGAATTGCCACGCTATCCCGCATCGGTCGCGGACGCGCCGCAGGATGTTTTGCTCATCGGTCACGCCGGCAAGGAAACCGGCCTCGGCCGCAATTACGGCATGTTGAAAGCAGGTCTGGAAACTGCCGGCATGGTCGTGACCGGGCTCGATTTCGACACGCATGCGAACACGGTGAGCGATCAGATCGTGCGCTGGCGCGAGGGCTGCCGCTCCAAGCCCATCGTGGTGCTCGCTGTGAACGCCAACGACGCGCCGGATTTTTTTCTGAAGGATCGGCGCGGCATCTTGTTGGATTGCTACAGCTGCGGCTTCTTCCTGTGGGAGGTCTCCACGCCACCGACAGTGCAACAGCTCGGCATGGCATTGGTCGATGAAATCTGGGCGCCGACGAAATATGTCGCCGATATCTATGCCCCGTTCAAGCCGACGCATGTCGTCGGCAAAGGCCTGTTCCTCGGCGATGAAGATTTCCTGAGCCGCGAGCGGCCGGCGAAAGCGCATTCGCCGTTCACATTTGTCACCACATTCGATTTCGACTCGTCGATCGAGCGCAAGAATCCACTTGCCGTCGTGCTGGCGTTCCAGGACGCGTTCCGCGTCGACGAGAATGTCGAGCTGGTCGTGAAAACGTCCAACGTCAGCCCGCAGCATTGGAGCAATGCGTGGAAGCAATGGGAGCACATGCTCGGCGCCAGCGCGGGGGACAAGCGCATCCGGATCGTGAACCAGCGTTATTCGAATGAAGACATGGTGGCATTGGTGCGTGATGCCGATTGCGTCGTCTCGCTGCATCGCTCTGAAGGCTTCGGCTATCTGATGTCCGATGCGATGACGTTCGGCACGCCGGTGATAGCAACCGGTTATTCCGGCAACGCAGATTTCGCGACAGCGGAGACCGCCTATCCCGTAGCCTACAAGCTCATCCGGGTGCCTGATGGCGCGGCACGCTGGCAATGCGAAGGTGCGGTCTGGGCCGATGCCGATGGTGCCGATGCCGCGCGCCAGATGCGTGCCGTGTTCGACAACTACGATGCAGCGCGCGCCAAGGCCGCACTGGCCCGCACCAGCATCGCCGAGAAGTATTCGCGCGACGCGTTCGGAATAACGTTAAAGGCGCGTATGGACGCGATCCGCAAGATGCTTGGGAAAAGGTGACGTTGTCGCTTCACCCTGTTTCGGTATAGAGACTTTGTCATGCTCCTTAGCCTCTCCCACAAATTCATCTTTGTCGCGAATTTGAAGTCGGCGTCCACGGCGATCGAAAGCGCCATCGGCGACAAGGCGGAGATCAAGCTGTCGGCGACGAAGTTCGGCAAGCATGATGGGCTGTCTGCGATCTCCAACAAATTCGCGTGGATCAAGCGCTATGTTCCCTACGAAGAGTTCTTCGTGTTTGGCGTCATGCGCGATCCGGTTGACTATCTGCTGAGCCTCTACAATTCGCATCAAAAGCCCGCTTTCGATGGCAAGCAGCAATCGACCAAAGGTATATCGTTCGACGAGTTTCTTGGGCCCTGGTGCGAGCGAAGCTGGCAGGCCAGGCCGCAGCACAAACGGTTCGAAGACGAACACGGCCGGCTGCGCGTCAGCTATCTCATCGACCTTGCAACGCTGGCCGAGGAATTTCCCAAAGTATGCGCGCGGCTGGACCTTGGTCCCATCGACCTCGGTCACAAAAATGAAAGCCCGGAAGTCTTAAGACGCGAGGACCTTTTGGCCGTTCAGATCGAGCGGGTGAAAGAAGTTTACAGCGCCGATTATGAATACCTCCGCAATCGCCCTCGGTTCCCTTGATCTCTCATCGTTAATTCTTGCGAAGTGTGTTGCACCGGCAGGGATTTTCCGGAATTAATGCGCCCGAAATGGCAAATGATCTCATCGCACTCGCAGCCGGCCCGGTCCGCGCTCTTCGCAGCGGCCGGTTCTGGCTGTCTCCTGTTATCGCCAAGCTATCACCGCGCTCCGGCGCGATAATGGATGCCTACCGCCTCGAAGAAGAAGGCCGGTTCAACGAAGCCTTTGCAGCATGGAAAAAGCTCGAAGGACCGAGGATCGGATCCGGCTCTATGTCGCGGTCCCTTCGCCTGGGACGATTGGCGCTGCGGTCGGGCGATTATTCCGAGGCCGTGAAGCGATTCGATGCGTTGCTCGTGCGCCATCCCGGCGATGCGCGCGTGTTGCGCGGCTTGGAAAATGCGTCGCTGCGTGGTGCGCGCGATGCGCAGGGCAAAGGGCAATGGCTCGAGGCGTGCCGGATGTGGGCGGCGTTTCATCGCGCCGGCGGCGAGGTCGAGAAAGGCGTTCGCAATCTTGGCGATTGCGCACGTTATGTCGCGCAAAGTGCTGACAGCATTGAAAAGCTGGGCGGTGCGCTCGAAGCATGGGGTCTTCTGAAATCGGTCGATCCGTATTCCGACGAAGCACAACAAGGCATGGAATGGTGCCGTCTCAGTCTGGCCCGGGCATCGGAACGGGCCGGCGACATGACCGCAGCGCGTATGCACTGGAACGCGTTGCTTGAGCTTTCCCCTGGTGATCAGCGCGCGCAGGACGGTCTAAAGCGGCTCCTTGCCGCAGGCGTCTAACCCGCCGCGAACGGCTTCAGAACACCAAATGTCAGACGATCAAAGCGATTTTACCGGCAAGCCGCGGCATCGAACCGCTGTGATGCCGGACGGTCAGGGTGCGCAGGAGAAACAAGAGGCGCGCAAGCAAAAAGCTGCGAAGAATTCCGGATCGAAGGCTGCGCGCGGTGTTGCTGCAGCGGGCGTGTCCACTCCCGATCCGATTGCCGAAAATAATGCGAGGCTCAAGGCCGCGCGCAAGACGGTGAAAAAAGTCGCGAAGAAGGCCGAAATCAATGCCGGGCGCGCAAAAGGCGTAACAGAGGAAAGCGCAACGGCGCCAGGCGACGAAGAAAAAGCAAAAAGCAAGGCTGCGCGCAAAGCCGAAAAAGCTGCGAGGAAATCCGAAGCCAAGGCAGCGCGCAAAAGCGCTGTCGTCAGCGATGCCGTGCCTGCTTTAAGCGAAGAAGAGAAGGCAAAAGCCAAAGCCGAACGCAAGGCTGAAAAAGCCGCGAGCAAATCCGAAGCCAAAACAGAGCGAAAAAAAGCTGCAGCTGTCGCCGATGCGGCTCCCACTTTAAGCGACGAAGACAAGGCGAAAGCGAAGGCCGAACGGAAAGCCGAAAAAGCTGCGAGGAAATCCGAAGCCAAGGCAGCGCGCAAAAGCGCTGTCGTCAGCGATGCCGCCCCTGCTTTAAGCGAAGAAGAGAAGGCAAAAGCCAAAGCCGAACGCAAGGCTGAAAAAGCCGCGAGCAAATCCGAAGCCAAAGCAGAGCGAAAAAAAGCTGCAGCTATCGCCGATGCGGCTCCCACTTTAAGCGACGAAGACAAGGCGAAAGCGAAGGCCGAACGCAAGGCCGAAAAAGCTGCGAGGAAATCCGAAGCCAAGGCAGCGCGCAAAAGCGCTGTCGTCAGCGATGCCGCCCCTGCTTTAAGCGAAGAAGAGAAGGCAAAAGCCAAAGCCGAACGCAAGGCTGAGAAAGCCGCAAAAAGGGGAAACGCGAAAGCGCTGCGCGGCGTCAGCGTAGCGAACGATTCGGCTCCGGCTCTAAATGACGAGGAAAAGGCTAGGGCCAAGGCGGAGCGGAAGGTCCAAAAGGCCGCGCGAAAAGCCGAGGCTGGGCGCCACAAGGAAGCCGCTGCCGGCGTTTCCGTTTCGACGCTGACGGATGAGGAAAAGGCGAAGGCAAAAGCGGAACGAAAAGCCGCAAAAGCCGCGAAGAAAACCGAGCGCAAGAGCCGCGAAGGCGACAGCACGAACGACGTTGTGTCGGACCGCAGAAAACGTCGCTCAGAGGGCGAAGACGATGTCGAGAATGCGGATGGAGCGCACGCATTTCAGGTTGCGCTTCATGGCTTGAGCGAAAATACCGCAGCGCGGCTTCGCGGCTATATCGAAACGATATTGACGGCCGCCAGTGTGCCGTTCGAATGGGCAAAGGACGGCGAGAAATCGAGTTTGGCGATATACGGATTCGAAAATCCCCCTGCTGGTCCGGAAGACATCGCGTCGCGTATCGGTGACATCGCGAAGGCCCGTGCCAAATACAGAATTTTTGTCGGTCGTGCGCCTGCGACTGACGGTTCCAATCCTTTCGCTGCCGAGAACAATGCCATCGCGATGCTCGCAGCGGACGGCGAAGATGCCTTTGTCGATGTTGTTTCGCTGTTTCAGCGTTACGAGCTCGGCGCTCTGATGGAGAACGATCAGCCGACGGATGCCGGTTGCGATCTGATCGCCGCCGCCGTCCTGGCCATTGCCGCCAGCCGGAGGATGGCGAAGGGCACCCTTCCCTATCCCCCGCATCCGGTGCCATCCGATCTTACTGCAGCGCGCGCACTGGCCCCTGCCGATATCCTTTCGCAGCTGAGCTGGAACGATCCTTCGCCGCCAAAGCTTCTTTGGACGCATGCGTCGAAGGAATCTGTCGAAGCATTCATGGATGGCAAGATCGCTCTTTCGCCGGAACAGACGCTCGATCTCAACTTTCCGATCTCGTGGCCTGCCGAACTTGCAGATCGCGCATCCGGAATTCAGGCTCTAGGTCTCGAGTTCTTGTCAGGACCACTAAACTACTGGTACGCGCGCGCCGGCACGCGTAGCACCGAACAGATCGCGGAAATTGATACTTTCCTCAAGGAGCGCGGTGCCACGGCGGGCGAGATTCTCGCGCGCGCCGGCAAGATCATCGTCGACTTCGCGGACAATCACCCGCTCTCCAATTCCGCAGCGTGGGAAGAGCGCGCGGTGTCGCGCCGTGCCCGCGTGCTGGCGCTGTTTGTGTTGTGCTGCAAGATGGCGTCGAAGCGGAAGGTCAAGTTCGATGAAGCCGTATTTGTCAGGGTTTTTGGCGAACTCCTGAACCTGATCGAATTGTTGCGGTCCGATGATTTCTACACCCCGGGTTCCTTCGATGGCGTCCAGCAGGACAGCCTGCTGATCGGGTTGGCGTTGACATTGCGCCGGACAGCCTATGCAGAGCTGTTGTTGAAGGAGAGCATCGCACGTCTGATCGCGCTTCAACTGAATGTCGGTCTGACGGGGGACGGAGTCTGGCGAACGGGACCGTTCTCGGATCACTGTTCGCTTCTCTCGCAATTCAAAATCATGATCGTCGATTTCGACAAGGCCGACATGGCGCTCATCGAGCCGGTCGCGTTGGCTGCCAAGAAGATGACTGTGTTTGCGGAAGCGATGTTGAAAAGCGGTGGTGCGCCGCCGTCGTTCGACGACAGCCACGACAAATCCGTCCTGAGGAAGTTGTCGGGCACGCGCCGGGCTCTGGCCGGGGCGGGATTCAGCAAGAGCGCGCCACAACGCGGGAAGCCCATGCCACGCGTGACAGACACCTATGTGTTCCGCGATGCGCAATACTTCGCGAGCCACTCGACTCAAAAAGCAGTATCCGATTCTTCACTTGTCATTCTCCATGCGGAACCCGCCTCTGGGCTGCGTCAAACGCCCGGCGGAATCGTTTTGGCTTTCGCGTATGCGGATACGGATCTGCTCATCCGCGTCGAACCGCCGGAAGGAACGAAGAGGCGCGACAAGGCTGCTCATCAAGACCCGGCATTGCGCAACGGCTACCACATCAATCATCCCGGCGATGTTGCGAAAGAAGAGATTGAACTTCATGCGGCACGACTGACAAAGTCGTGGCGCGGTCCGGGTTGGGCTGCGGCGAAGAGCATCGACGGGACCAATCCCGCAGGATCGGTCAGCCGCGTCGTGCTGCATCTGAAGGAACAGCATGCGCTGGTGGTGGTCGACGAGCTTATGGCTTCGGACGGCGCCGAGGCGGCCTTCGAACAGTTCTGGCACGTCGCACCGGGTTTCTCACCAACCGAATCTGACAGTGCGCCGTTGCGGCTTTCGGCGTCCGAGGGCGGCTTGACCATCGCGTTCGATGCGCTGGGCACGACGGCGATCGAACCCGAAGGCGAGGGCGGACACTGCGTCCGGCGGACCATGCGGTTGGCGAAAGGCGTCGTCGCGTCGCTCTTTCAATGGACAGGGATGCCTGTTCCGACCGTGCTGAAGGTCGAAAGCGCGGCACCGGGCGATTGGTCGATTGCGTTGTCCGGTGGTGGGTTCGACGCCCGCCTGAGCCTCACCGGTGACGATCTTCGCTATGAGCCACAAACTGCCGATTAGTTGCGCCACGGCTCGTTTTCGAGTTCACTGGACCTGGGCGCGGTCAATCTAATCTTATGATATAATTGGTTAAATTCGCGCCGGTCGACGGCAGGGTGCGCATGTCAGGTGAATTTCGCGGTGTCCTGAAGATCGCGGGCTCCTCGTTGCGGGGCTGGCTGATGGATGCCGCGCGTCCCGACCGGCGCGTTCGATTTAATCTTGTGATCGATGGAGAGCAGCGCGGAACTTTCGCAGCGAACAAGCGCCGCCGCTTTCTAATTCGTCATGACGGTCCCGGCGAAGACACGCATGGATTTGCGATCGCCATCCGTAAGGCCTGGATCAGCGGCGAGCTTCAATCCATTCGTCTGGAGGATCCTGACGATCCGACTTTGCGGGTTTCTCTGCTCGCCCGCCTGGGTCCGGTAGCCAACAAGCATTTCGACGAGCATGTGGTGAGCGGTCAGGCCAACATCGGCGAAAGTACGCCGCCGCCGGCGCGCGCCGCGCGCGCCGTGCGCAATATCGACGATGGGGATCGCGAACCGCGTCCCGCCGGCGCGAACAAGGCGCTGCTCAAGCAGATCGGCGCGCTATCGGACGTCGATCTTGCCAATCTGCTTCTAGCTGTCGATCGCGATATCGTTGTCGACCGGTTGAATAGTCACGAGAAGACCGGTGACTGGGACAGCGCGTTCGTCTACCGGCGCGCGTTCACCAGCGTGGCGGCGGAGCAGCGCCTCACCGCGCTCGGACGCGGCGCGATCAAGGCCCACAATCATGGACTGGCAGGTCGCGTAACGGCCGCAGCGGCAGCGCTACATCCACTGTCCTTCGAAGCCAACTACCTTGCCGGCGCCGCAAAGTCGCTGCAAGGCGAGTTCGATGAGGCAATACGCTATTTGCGCATGGCTGATCGCCTGGAGGAAGGGACCGTTCGTGCGCGGCGCGAGATGGTCATCGTCCTGACCAAACAGATGCGCGGCGAGATGACGCCGGATCGCCGCCTCGACCTGCGCAATGAACGCCTGTCGCTTCTGCGCGGGTTGAGCATGGCGGCCGATCCACAAGTTCAAATGCGCTATCGCGTGCCTTTCGCCGACGCGCTTTTTGCAGCTGGACGCTATGACGAAGCGATCGCCGTGGCCGAGGCGGCGCTGGTGATCGCGCCCAACGACACGCGAGCCCTCATGATCAATGCGCGTGCGCTGGTTGCCCGAAACCAGATCGTGGAGGCGCATGAGGTCTACGCGCATATTCTGGATATCGATCCCGAGCATCGCGGCGCGAGAACAAATCTTCGCCTGTTGGCCGCGTTGACCGAGGATGAAGCGGGTGCTTCGACAGGCGCGGGAAGCACAGTCACCCTTGTCGGCAGTTTCGATTGGTGGGGCGTTCCCGAAAGCGGCAAGGCGCGTCCCTCTTTGCTTTCCGCGCTTGAGGACCTTCCACATAGCTGGATCTGTACGACCAAGGGATATTCGGATGAAAGCATCGCGCCGGAGATCCTAGCGCTTCTCGATGCGAACGCGGCGCGGCGCATTGGCTATGCCGAGGTCGGGCTGACAGACGGACGCAGACTTGAATTCTGGCGGCGAGACGCGCTTCTGGGATTGGCAGAAAGCGGACTGCTAGACGCGCTGGACGATGCCGTCGCGCTGGCGCGCTGGAAGCCGTTCTATGGCGCACGCGAGCGCGTAGAGACTGCTTCGCGCACCACGCGCTCCCGACGCGGTGTTGCAGTGCTGATCTCGCGCAACGGCGCCGATCTCTATGGCGGTGGCGAGCATTTTCTGGAAAACGCGGCCGAGCATCATGCGCGCCAGGGGTTCGAGCCGATCATCGTTGCGACCCGCGGCGATCTGCATGGCGACGAGCGAGAAACGAAGGGAAGGCGTTGTGCCTTCGTCGGCGAACGGACCGCCGACTTGCGGAAATTTCTGCTCGAGAACGACGTCTCTCTGGTGCACGCGATCTCCGGCGTCGGGTTCGCGGTTGCGGAAGCGCTCAACTACACAAACATTCCGTTTCTCTACGGCGTGCACTTCTGGAACGAATTGCTCGGCGACCCCGGGCAGGCGGGCTATTTCGACGACGTCACGGGGGCCAGCCGGTTCCGGCGTGAATTCCCATTGATCCTTTCGCGCGCGACCACCATCTATGCGAACTCGCGGTTTACGCAGAAGATCATCGAGGATGGTTTCGGTGTGCGCTGTCCGGTTGTGTTTGCCGTGCCGCGGGAGCTGGCGCGCGGTACGGTCAGCATTGAATAGCCGGGAAAATCCGTGCTAGGAGCAGTAATCTCCAGCACGAAATATGGGCCTACACCGCATGACGCGCTCGGTTGAAAATGCTCAGGTTCCGAACCAACCCTCAGCGTTCGCCGCTCTCAAAACGCAATTCACCGTCATTCGCGCTCTGACGATCCATGGGCTTCAGGGTCTGATGAAGACCTACAATTACGGGTTCGCATGGGCGCTTCTGGAGCCGATCATGTTCATCGCCGTGATGCGCGTCGTGCGCTCCGCGTTCAAAGGATTGACGCCGCCCAATATGCCGCCGACCACGTTTCTGATCGTGGGCATCGTGCCTTACTATATGTTCATGAACGCCATGGGCTCGACGAGCAAGGCGGTATCGCAAACCGATTCCATGCTGTCGTTCCCGCGCGTGACGCCGATCGATGTTGCGATCGCCTCCGCGCTTGGCGACTTCTGCATCTATTTCACCTTGTACTTGTTCTTTCTTGTCCCTGTATCGTTCTACGATGGGGTTTTCCCGCCCCAAAATGCGCTGGAAGTTTTCTCGGTTTTTTGCGTGCTTTGGGTGCTGGGTGTTTCGATCGGCTTCGTCACCGGAACGGCAGCGCGCGTTTTCCCGCCGATCAAACAATTCGTCAGCTACACCAACATCATCAATCGCATGGCTGGCGGAATGCTCTTCGTCATCACCATGTTTCCGTCCGAATACTGGCCTTATTTCACTTGGAACCCGGTTCTTCACTGCTTGGAGATGGTGCGCGACGGGTGGTTTGTGACGTATACGTCGCCGGTCGCCGACCCTATGTACGTGTTTGAATGCATTCTGGGCTTTCTGTTGCTTGGATTGTCGCTCGAACGCTACCAACGTCGAATGCCCTACGTATGACTATTGAGTTGCACAACGTCTCGAAGAAGGTTCGGCTCGGTGCTGTTCGGCCCGTCTACGAGAACCTCAACATCAAGGTTGAGGAAAAAACGCGCGTTGCCTTTCTGGGGCAGAAAAGCGCTGGACTCGAGGCGATCGTCAATCTGATCTGCGCTGCCGACGCGCCGGACAGTGGCCATATTACGCGGTCTCATTCGATCTCCTGGGCTATTCCGGGAAACTCCTTTGTCCACCGGCACCATTCGATCGCCGCGAATGCGCGTTTTATCGCGCGGCTTTACGAAGTCGATAGCGAGGATTTTCTCGCCCGGGTTTCCGAGATGGCGCAGCTCGGTGAATTCGCGAATGTTCGGGCGGATCAGTGTCCAAAGGAGGTGCTCTCACGCTTTGTCTTCAGCGCGGGCATGTGCTTGCCTTTCGATCATTACATCCTCACCTCGGTCACAGCCGGTGCGAAGGAGGATCGCGAGCATTTCGCGGATGTCGTGACCGAGGCCGGGCAACGGTCCGGGTTGCTCCTGGTGACGCATGACATAAAAGCCGCCCAGCAATTCTGCGATCGGGCCTATGTTTTTTCCGAGGGCGGCGCGACCTATTTCGACAACATGGAAGCGGCAGCCGAGTTCTATGGAAGCCTTGCCGCGGACGGCGACGACAACGATTCGTTCTTCGATTCCGAAGAGGACTTGAAGGATCTTGTGAGCATGGACTTCTAGCCGCGGGTTGTCTATTTCAGCCCCGCGTCGCATAGTGCGCCGCTGGGCTGCTGGATCGCGGCCGATCCCTATGGGCCATACGCTATATGTCCAACTACGATGGTGCCGCGCGTGCCGGCCAGGAACAGCCGAAGCAGGGTCTTGCGGGGATTTGGGGTGTCGGCAAGGCGTTCGGATCTTCGCTTAAGGTTACCGCAGGGCGCCTCGGCATGCGGATCTCGTTCTGGTCCGTTGTCGGTTCCGTGGCACTGTTGTCGTCGATCTACTATTTCGTCTTCGCCGAGTCGATGTACGATTCGCAGGCGATCATCAGCATACAGAACAAAGCTAGCGTAGCGACGGGCGTTGGCTCCATTCTTGGGGCCTCTCTTGGTGGCGGCGCGTCGGCCAGTGAATCTACGGAGACAACTTCGTTCATTTACTCGATGGAGATGCTGCGCGTCCTCGATAAAAAGTTTCATCTGCGCGATAGCTACGCGTCGTCGGAGCGCAATCCCTTCTGGCGGCTGTGGTGGCCCTCGGTGGATGAAGATTTCCTATGGTTCTACCAGTACATGGTTCAACTCGATTCTCAGGCCGATGTCGGCATCGTGACGGTCGATGTTCTGGATTTCGATCGCCAACGTGCACAGCAGATCAATCAGACCATCGTGTCTGAGACCGAGAAGTTCATGAACCAAATGAACGCGACCATGCAGGGCCAGACGATGAAGTTCGCCCGCAATGAACTGGAGAACGCCGTCAAAGCCGTTAAGGCCGCCAAGGATCCGCAGGAACTTTCCGTGGCCGAGATGCGCCTTACAGCGGCGCAGCAAGCGCTCGCCGCGGCAGAAGGCGCGGCGAACCAGCAGCAGGTGTTCATCGTTCCAATCTCCGCGCCATCGCTTCCGACGGAGACGACCAAGCCGGAACGCCTGTTCGACATCATGTCGATCACGTTCATCACGGCGTTGGTGTATGCGGTCGGGTTCCTGATGTGGAGCAACGTGCGCGACCACCGCAGGGCGTAGGGTCGCGGTTCAGCGCAGCGCAGTTCGCAGGATGCCGAGGATTTCGCCCGCGGCGTTGCCGTCGCCATATTCGGCGATGTCGCGGCGTGGCTTGTAATCGCCGCCGTTCCACAGCCTGTTCCATCCGTTCTCCACCGTCTCGGTCCATTCCGTTTCGTCGCGCAGGGTCACGCATGGGACGCGATGGAAATAGGCTTCCTTCTGCACGCCGCCGGAATCCGTCAGAACGATAGCTGCGTGATGCAGCAATTGGCACATGTCGAGATACCCGACCGGTGCGATGACGCGGATGCCGTCGCGGTTCGGATCAAGTCCTGCGTTCTTCATTGCTGCGACCGTGCGCGGATGAACCGGAAACACGATCGGCTGCCTGTTTGCTTCCGTTGCGACGAAATCCAGAATTCGGGCAAGCGCGGCTTTGTCATCTGTATTGCCCGCGCGATGGATGGTCGCGATGCCGTACCCACCGGGCGTAAGCGCTTGCTTCTCGAGAATGTTCGAACTGTGCTCCGCGATCGGGGTCGCGATGAGCGTCGCGTCATACATCAGATCACCAACGCGATGGACATTGTTGTTGATCCCCTCGCGCGTGAGATTGGCGACGGCTGTGCCTGTCGGACAGAACAGAATATCGCTGACGTGATCCGTGACGACGCGGTTGATCTCCTCGGGCATCGCGCGATTGAAGGACCGCAATCCCGCTTCGATGTGGACCACAGGAATGCGGAGTTTCGAGGCAGCGAGCGCACCGGCCAGCGTCGAGTTGGTGTCGCCATAGACGATAACGGCTGCTGGCTTCTCCTTCAGCAGAACGCCTTCTATCGCCGCCATCATCTGCCCGGTTACCACGCCTTGCGCACCCGGCTCGATCGAAAAATGATGGCGCGGCGGTGGTATCTCGAGTTCCGAGAAGAACACGGCCGACATGTTATCGTCGAAGTGCTGACCGGTGTGGACGAGAATTTCCTCGAAGTCAGGATCGTCCGTGAGCGCGCGCGACAACGCGAAGGCTTTGATGAATTGCGGCCGCGCGCCGACGACGGTGACGATTTTTTTGCGCATCGCCGGACCTAATCACGCCGGGCTCAGGCCGCGCAACCCGCCGCTTCGGAGTCGGTGAAGAAATGCAGATTGCCTTGCGGCCGAAAGCGCGAGGCAGGCAAAGCCGCATCGCCCTCGCGCACACGCGCAAGAATGGCGCGTTTGGACGCGCCACTGACGAGGAACGCAGCGTGGGCACAGCTTTCCAGCACAGGGTAGGTAAGCGTGATCCGGGTCTGGCCCCCCTTGTCGGCGACTGCGGCCCAGCCGTTACGTTCGTCCAACACCGGTGAGCCCGGGAACAGCGACGCGGTATGCCCATCCTCCCCAAGCCCCAACAGCACAACGTCGAACAATACCCGGGTGGATGTGAGAAAACCTGCGTCATAGAACGCCTTGAGTTCGCGCGCATAAGTTTGCGCGGATTCTTCCGGCGTCACGCCGACGGTCGGGATCGGATGGATTTGGTCGAGCGGCACAGGAGCGTGCGCCAGCATCGCCTCCGAAGTCATGCAGAAATTGCTCTCGGGATCGCTGTGCGGAACGAAGCGCTCGTCACCCCAGAACCAGTGCACGTGCTGCCAGGGGAAGGCTTCGAGAAAGGGCGCCTTGGCGAGCATCTGATAGAGCAGACGCGGGGTCGATCCACCCGAGAGTGCGACCGCGAACGTGTCTTGCTTCGCTTGCGCCAAGTCGGTCATCCACTGCGCCACGCGATGCGCAAGCGCGGCAGGATCGCGAAGCACTTCGTCGATTGCTGCCATCATGCCAGTTTCTTCGGCTCCAGATGACCGCCGAAACCGTGACGCATCGCGGACAGCATCTTGTCGGCGAAGCTGTCCGTCTCGCGCGAACGGAAGCGCGCATAGAGTGCCGTCGTCAGGACATCTGCAGGCACCGCTTCTTCAATCGCCGCCATAATGGTCCAGCGCCCTTCGCCGGAATCTTCCACATAGCCGGAATATTCTGAGAGGTCTGGGTTCTGTGTGAGCGCCGACGCCGTGAGATCAAGAAGCCAAGACTGGATCACGCTGCCGCGCCGCCACACTTCAGCGATGTCGGGCAGGTTGAGTTTGAACCGCTGTTCCGCGGGCAGGATGCCGTCGTCCGCATGGCGCAGAATGTTGAAACCCTCCGCATAGGCCTGCATCATTCCGTATTCGATACCGTTGTGGATCATCTTCACGAAATGGCCCGCGCCATTCGAGCCGGCATGGATGTAGCCCTTCGAGGCATGGTCGCCATCCGGCCGCCCCGGTGTGCGCGTGACATCACCTTCGCCCGGCGCCAGGGTCGCGAAGATCGGATCGAGACGATCTACGATTTCCTTTTCACCGCCGATCATCATGCAATAGCCGCGTTCAAGCCCCCACACGCCGCCGCTAGTCCCGCAATCGACATAGTGCAGGTTCTTCGTCTTCAGCCGTGCCGCGCGGCGGATATCGTCTTTGTAAAACGAATTGCCGCCATCGATCACGACGTCGCCGGCGTCCAGCAGCATGCTCAATTGCTCGACGGTCTGTTCGGTCGGCATGCCGGCGGGCAGCATGACCCACACGGTGCGTGGCTTTTCCAGCTGCCCGACAAAATCAGCCAAATCCTTGGCGGGCTTCGCACCGTCCTTGGCAAGCATCGCGCCGGGCGCGGGGTTCTGGTCGAACACGACGCAGTCATGGCCGCCGCGCATCAACCGGCGCACGATATTGCCGCCCATTCGTCCAAGGCCAATCATGCCAAGCTGCATCGCGTCGCTCCGGTGAAGGTGTGTTGACCGTGAACCTAGCATAACGTGCGGCGATGCGTTTCGGTCCCGGCGCGGATATCATGGCGGCAAGATGAGCAAACCGTTGAACATCCTCTTCATCACCGCCGACCAATGGCGCGGCGAATGCCTGTCCGCGCTCGGCCATATGGTCCAGACACCGAATCTCGATGCACTGGCGCGGGAAGGTGTCCTGTTCCGCAACCATTTTGCCAATGCGGTGCCGTGCGGGCCGTCGCGCGCCTCGCTGCATACCGGAATGTATCTGCAGAATCATCGCTCCGGCACCAACGGTACGCCGCTGGATGCCCGCCACACCAATTGGGCGAAGGAAGTCCGCGCCGCCGGATACGATCCCGTGCTGTTCGGCTACACCGACACGAGCATCGATCCGCGTGGCACCGACGCGGACGATCCGTGGCTTCGAACCTACGAAGGGCCTCTGCCCGGCATTCGCCCGCTGGTGATGATGGGGGACCGTCCGAAGGCGTGGGTGGATTGGTTGAAGGCGCAGGGTATCCCGGTGCCCGAAGACATCCGTTACGCCTATGCTCACCGCGCGCCTGGGCCGGATTACGAAGACGGCGCGCCGGTGCCGAAGCCGCTCGCCTATCCGGCGGACAAGGACGACACCGCGTTCCTGACCGACCGCTGCATCGAATACATCCGCGATGCAAAAGACCCGTTCACGGTGCATCTGTCTATCCTGCGTCCGCATCCACCATTCATCGCGCCGGAGCCATACAACGCGATGTATGCGCCACCGGACGTGCCGCAATTTGTGCGGGCGCAGAGCCCTGACGATGAGGGCGTGCAGCATCCCTGGCTTGCGCATCAATTGTCGCGCCGTCTGTTCCGCGCGCCGGCCGATGAGAAGAAGCTGCGCCGCTTGAAGGCCGTCTATTATGGATTGATGAGCGAGGTCGATGCGGCGCTTGGCCGTCTGTTCGCAGCGCTAAAAGAGAAAGGCGTTTGGGATTCGACGCTGATCGTCTTCACATCGGATCACGGCGAGCAGATGGGCGATCACTGGTTGCTCGGAAAATGCGGCTATTTCGATGCCTCCTATCGTATCCCGCTGATCGTTCGCGATCCGCGTCCGCAGGCGGATGGATCGCGCGGCGCGACGGTCGAGCGTTTCACCGAAAACGTGGACATCATGCCAACGATGCTCGACGCGCTGGACCTCGACATTCCGGTGCAGTGCGATGGACGCTCGCTTGCGCCATTTCTCCGCGGACAGCCGCAATCGAATTGGCGCAGCGAAGCGCATTGGGAGTATGACTTCCGCGATCCGGCGGACGACACGGCGGAGAAACGTCTCGATCTCACGCTGCACCAATGTACGATGAACGTCGTGCGCAGCGCGCGCTATAAATATGTGCACTTCACCAAGTTGCCGCCGTTGTTCTTCGATTTGGAACGCGATCCGGGCGAATTCGTCGACCGTTCGCGCGATCCGGAATATCTTCCGCTGGTGCTGGAATATGCCCAGAAACTGCTTTCCTGGCGCATGAACCATGACGAGCAGACGCTCACCCATATCGCGTTGACCGAGGACGGCCCGGTGGAACGCCGCGCGCCGCGCAGCTGAACCTTCCCAAGCCCGCACCTGCCCGCTATGTGTCTGATTTGTGAAGGCGGGACACGGGATGCCGGGAACTTGGCGCGCCAATTGGGAGACGACCGCCATCGCACTCGCGGCGTTGGTGATGGCGCTCCCGCTGTGGTGCGTGACTGCGCCGCCGATGCCCGATTATCCCGCGCATCTCGCGAGCTACTACCTGATCGCAACGGGCGCGAAAGCGGCGGCAGTTTCGAGCTTCTATTCAATCCAGTGGGCGTTCATCCCCAACCTTGCCGGTGAAATTCTCATCCCGTTGCTCTCGCATGTCATCAATCTCGAGACCGCCGCAAAGGTTTTCATCACCGCCGGCGTCATGATGTGGGTGATCGGGCCCGCGCTGGTGCATCGCGCGCTGTACGGGCGGATGGGCATCGCGCCATTGCTGGCTGCGGTCTTCGCCTACAACGCCAATTTTACATGGGGGTTTCTGAACTACTATTTCGCGATGGGCGCGGCGTTTGTCGTGTTCGCGGGCTGGATCGCGACGGATGGACGGCGGGATGCCTGGTATCTGGCCGGCTTTACGCTGGCGGTCACGGCGCTCTACTTCTCGCATCTCTTCGCGACGGCGGTCCTGCTTCTCCTGATCGGATGCTTCGAGCTGGACGGCTGGTTCCGCGCGCCTTCTATACGCACCGCGATCCGGCGAGCGGCACAAATCGCGGTGCCATTCATTCCTGCAGCCGTCGCGTTTCTGTTTCTGAAGCCGCGCGGGGGAGCGGATGGCGTCACGTTCAATCTTCTCGACCGGTTGCTGGACCGGCTCGAAGCCGCCGTTCAGCTGAGCTACGACACGTCCTCTTTTGTTTTGCTGGCATTGCTCGCGATCTTGCTCGCCGCCGGTCTGTGGCGCGGCTGGATCACGGTACATCGCCGGATGATCGTCATACTTTCAGTTCTCGCGCTCGTCACCGCGTTCGCGCCGGAATGGGCGATGGGTGGCTGGGGTGTCGATCTGCGATTGCCCGCGGTGCTTGGCGCATTGCTGTTCGCGGCACTCGATTTTCATCTGGAGCGCGGTGCCGTTATCACGCTCGCGGCGGCGGCATCTATCGTACTCGTGTGCAATGCCGTCATTCTCGCACGGGACTGGCGCACGCATGACGCCGAGTTCAACGAATTCCGCACGGCCGCGCGCGCGCTCAAGCCCGGCACGAAGCTGCTTACCGTTCTCGATGGCGATGCGATCGGCTTCCGTTCCGACCAGCCCTATTGGCACATGGCAGAGTACGCGATCCTAAATCCCGGCGTGTACACGCCGTTGCTGTTCACCACGCGGGACCAGCATGTCGTGCGTCTGAATCCGGCATTGCAATCGATTGCGGCGACCTCGGCGCAGCAGGGCTCGCCGCCTGATATCGACGAACTCGAAGATCTCGCGGTCGGGCAGATCGACGAGGACGAGGACATCCGCAACGTCTTCCCCTATCTGATGCGATTCCAGTGCTATTACGACGAGGCCGTGGTGATCCATCTCGGCGGGCCGCGCAGCGACATCCCGCCGATGCTCAAGTTGCGTCACGCGGGAAGCTTCTATTCCCTCTATGACATCGTGCCCGACGGCGCTTGCACAAAGCGATGAGCGGCACGCTGTCCCTGCGCATCTGCGTCGCGTTGCTTGCAGCGTTCTGTTTTATCGGGCTCGCGCGCTGCGTCGCGGTTATCGGCCTCCACGTCCCGCTCGATCCCAATGAAGGCTGGAACGCCTATCATGCGCTGCACGCGATGTCCGGCGGCGCACTCTACCCGGCGGCGGACAGCTTCCTGTTCAACAACTATCCGCCGCTGTCGTTCTATATTATCGGCCCGTTGGGATCGATCCTCGGCGATAACATTGTGGCCGGGCGCGTTCTTTCCCTGCTCGCAACCTTGGGCATTGTGTCCGGCCTCTATCTTGCCGCGCGGCGAATAAGGACTGATGCCGAGTCGGCACTGTTCGCATCTCTGCTGCTCGTCGCAGGTCTTCTGCTGTTCACCGATTATGTCGGCATGGACGATCCGCAGCTGCTGGGTCATGCGATTGCGATGGCCGGGCTCGTGTTGCTGTTGAGTAAGCAGCGCACAACCAGTACCGTCATTGTCGCGGCGCTGCTGATGGCGCTCTCGTTCTTCATCAAACACAATCTCGTCGCGCTGCCTGTCGCGCTCACGATCTGGCTTGCGATCTTCGACCGGCGGAGCGCGATATGGTTTGCGGGGTCGGGACTTCTGTTTGGATTCGTGGGCCTCGCGGCATTTCGCGTAGCCTATGGCGTCGATTTCTTCAGTGAGCTCAACTCAGGGCGCACCTATTCGCTCGATACGCTTGAGAACGCGCTGGGAAACTGGCTGGTCTGGGCGGAGGTTTCGCTGTTCGGTCTTGCGGCGCTTATTTTCCTGCGCCGCGACGACAAGTATGTCGCGCTTTGCGCGATCTGGGCGGGCGCCGCGATCCTTGTCGGGATATTGTTTGCGGGCGGCGCCGGGGTCGACATGAACATCTGGTTCGACGCCATGATCGCGTTGTCGTTGGCGACGGCACTTTTACTTGACCGGTTATCAATGCCTGGGTCGATGCGTGGTCTCATTGCGATTGCCTATACGTTACCGCTGATCGCCGGCATCATTCTCAACTGGGACGGCGCGTGGCTGGAACGCGATTTCTGGCTGCATCCGCTTAAGGACGAAACGGCGGTAGCTCAAGCCGATCTCGTTTTTCTGAAAGCCCAAAATGGTCCCGTCGCGTGTGAGATGCTGTCGCTCTGCTATTGGGCGGGAAAGCCGGAAGAGATCGACACGTTCAATCTCGGGCAGGCCTACGCCACGCACAGACGTTCAGACGATGCGCTTGTGCGTCTCATTGCGGCGAAGCATTACGGTGCCGTCGAGTTCGACTCGCTTGACGATTTTGCGCTGACGCCGGGTGTAAAACAAACGCTGTTGAAGGCCTATCGTGTCGATCACGCCAATGACGAAGGTGTTTTCCTCGTCCCGCGTTAGTGCGCTTCGGCTTTCACGGTACCCGCGCGTTCCAGCTTGCCCCAGCCGACGAACGGTCCACGCAGCGCGGCGAAGATCGAGCGCACGACGACGTAATACATCAGCTGGCGATAGCCGAAGCGCTGCAGCATCAGCCACCACAGCAGGTTCCACTGTTCGCGCTTTTCCATCAGGAAGCCGACAGCGGCGGCGAGCAGATCCACGACAACGAAAACGCAGTAGTAGATTCCGATCTTCTGCACGTTGGCGCTGTTGAACTCGGCACCGTGCTGCAGATAGTTGAGCAGTGCGGTGAGCACCTGCCACAGGAACATGAAATCGACCAGCGGTGCGAGCGCGGACAGCGCGATCTGGAACAGCCACACCTGCGGCAATGCGATTATCCCCAGCGCGCCATAGCGCGGATTGAACGTCACATCGCGGTACTTCCACAGGCATTGCAGCGTGCCGTAGGCCCAGCGGAAGCGCTGACGTGCCAGTCCGCGGAACGTCGCCGGTGCTTCGGTACGCGCGATGGCCGTGGCGTCGAACAACACGCGATGTCCTGCGCGCTGCACGGCGATCGTCAGATCCTGATCTTCGGCCAGCGTGTCGAGCGGGAAGCCACCCAAACTCGTCAACACGGAGCGCCGCCATGCCCCGATCGCGCCGGGCACGACGGTGAGCGTGTCGAGCGCCGCCAGCGCACGGCGTTCGAGGTTCTGCGCGACGATGTATTCCAGCGCCTGCCAGCGCGTGATCATGTTGATGCGGTTGCCGACCTTCGCGTTGCCTGCGACGGCGCCGATCGTCGGATCTGCGAACCATCGGGCGAGGCGCGAGATCGTGTCGCGATTAAACAGCGTGTCGGCATCGAGTGCGACGACAATCTCGCCCTTGGCGCGCGCGAGACCGGTGTTGAGTGCCGTCGCCTTACCGGAATTCTCGATGCTGAGGATGCTGACACGCGGCTCGTTGCCGAAACGGTCGGTCAGAACTTCGACGGTGCGGTCTTTCGAGCCGTCGTCTATCACGATCACTTCGAGACCGGGATAGTCGCTTGCGAGAATGCGCTCGACCGTCGTCAAGATGACGACTTCTTCGTTGAAGCTTGGGATGAGGACAGAGACCGGCAGCGCGACGGGATCCGGCATGGGCGGCGTGATCTTTGAATTCCTGTGGCGGTTCCAGAAGGCGAGACCGCAGAGAACGATCAGGCGTGCGATGCCGAGCACAATTGCGATCATGAAGCAGATCGTGAACCCCTGGCCCAGCCAGCTGAGCGAAAGGAATACGACCCGGTCGGTCATCAGCGCGATGGTCGGCGACAATGGCGGCATCGCCTGGTCGCGCGTGAGGCCAGCCAGTTCGGAGACGGGCACGAGCTTGTACCCCTTCGCGCGCAGCGTATCGATCAGAGGGCCGAGCACCTGCACCGTGCGCGAACGGTCGCCGCCGGAATCGTGCAGAAGGATGATGTTGCCGCGGAATTCGGGATTGGAGTTGGTGACTTCCGCCATCACGGTGCGGATCATCATTTCCGGCGGCGGCAGCTGCCAGTCCTCGGTGTCCGCGTGTTCGCCCACCGTGACGTAACCGAGGTTCTGTGCAATCTCGACCGGCTCGATTTCATCGCCAGAGGCTGGCTCGGCATCGCCCAGGTAAGGCGGCCGGAACAGGCGCATCGAGCGGCCGGTCAGCGCCTCCACAAGACGCTGCGTTGCATTCAGTTCCAGCGACACGCCCGCCGCCGGCGTGTCGGCGAGGTTGGGATGGGTGAAGGTGTGGTTTCCGATCTCATGACCTTCGCGCAGGATGCGTTCGACAAGCCCGGGATTGGCTTCCGCGTTCTCACCGATGACGAAGAACGTCGCCTTGACGTGCTTGTCGCGCAGGATGTTCAGGATTGGCGGCGTCCATTCGGCATCCGGACCGTCGTCGAATGTCAGCGCGATCTTGCCCGGCACCTGACCCGCCGTCTGGATGACGTAGCTGGTCGGGATGGTCGTGTAGGTTTCGTCGGTGATCGCGCCGGTCTGTTTGTCGAGTTCGATTTTGCGGGCGCCCGGCGTGGGATGGGATTCAACGCGCAGGATTTCACCGGCGCCTTCGAAGTCGACATCCTGGCTGACGGGTATGCGATGCAGGCTGTCTGGTGCTGGCGCGTTGTATTTCTGTCCCATCACCGGCCAGACCGACGGATCCTCGCTTCCGATTTTCCACAGGCCATAGCCGGCGGGGCGATAGATATCGCCAGCGTGGATTTCGTTGAAGGCGCTGACGGCGTCGAGGAACCACACTTCGTGCCGCGATTTGTCATTCTCGATATAAGAGAAGTGCAGATTGCCGGTGGCGTCGTCGAAATCGATGTCGGCTTCGCTGTCGCGCGCGGCCAAAACGGCGTCCTGGAAATTCAGGCTGTCGGCATAGGCATTGCCGTGCCAATCGTAGCCGTAATTGCCGATGCCGACGATCGTCGACTTCGGGTCCAGCACGCGCATGCGCTTGGCGAGATTGTCCTCGAACCAGCTCTGGCTAGCGATCGCACCCGGCTCATCGCCGTCATCATGCTGGTCATACGCCATGAGCATCGTGTAATCGACGATGTTGGCGTAGTCCTCGTAAGGCCATGTGCCGTCGTCGAACGGCACCGCCTGCACGATGATCCAGTCATGCGGCGCGAACGCCGCCGACATGTCGGAAAGAAATTTCTGCAGATTCTTGTGCGCCGTCTTTGGGACATTCTCGAAATCGATGGCGACGCCGGGAAGGTGATGCGCCGAAAGAAACGTCACGATGTCGTTCAGCAGTTTTGTTCGCCGCTCCGGATCGGCGAGCAATTGCGCCAGCGCATCGCCATCCCAGTTTCCCTTCTCGATGTTCTGCAGCATGGGGATGATCGCGGTGCCCGGCTTGCTCGCGCGTACCAGCGTAATGACACGGCGATCGACGGCGGACTTCAACGTCATGCCGGGCCCTTGCAGACTCAGCCAATTCGGCACGACCCAATCGAGATGCGGCAGCGCGCGCTTCAGCGCGGGATAGCTCGCCTCTTCGAAGGTTTCGTAGAAGCCGATGGAAAGCGAACGTCCGGTTTGCGGTTTCAGAATGCCGGGAAGAACACGCAACGGTGTATTGCGGGTCAGTTTCTGATGCCGCAATCGCTGACGCTCTTCGCGCCGCGCGCGCGCTTCGGCAGCCAACCGGCCCGCTGATTTGAGAAGCCCGGGATCGGCTGCCTTCTTGACCAGTTCAGGCAGATGGATGGCGGTCAGCCGCGTGGTGAAGCTGACGCTTTCCATTGGTGGCGCGATCACCAGGCTTGCGATGAACGCAATGCCCAGAATCGTGCTGAGCACGGCGACCGTCCATCCCAGAATTGAGAGACGTGCCGCGCGCCGGCCGGTGGCGTCGAAGAAGATGGGCTTTTTGCTCATGCGCCGTGCTTTGAAAGCGGGAGCATTATAGCGGAACCCCGCCGAAATATAGGCGGCCCCACGCACATGAAGAGTTCGACAGGATGGGGATCAGGTCTCCGGCACCATGCGGGCCTCGAGCGCGCCGATGCGGTCGATTTCCACCCGCACCAAATCGCCTGCTTTCAGGAAATTGGGCGGCTTGGCGGCGAAGCCCACGCCGCCGGGCGTGCCCGTGAAGATCACGTCTCCGGGCTCCAGCGTCATCGCCTCGCTCAGCAACGCGATCTGGTCGAAGACGTTGAAGACGAGGTTTCCGGTATTGGAGTCCTGCCGCTTCTCGCCGTTGACGAAGCAGCGGATGCCGAGCGTATGCGGATCGCCGACCTCGTCGGGCGTGACGATCCACGGTCCGAACGGCGCGTGGGTGTCGAAGGATTTTCCTAAAATCCATTGCGCGGTGTGGAACTGCCAGTCGCGCACGCTGACGTCGTTGCCGGCTGCGTAGCCGAAGATCACGCCGGGCGCGTCCGCTTTCGAGACGTGCCGGCAACGCTTGCCGATGATGGCGACGAACTCGGCTTCGTAGTCGATGGCCGAGGATGCTTTCGGCATCTGGATCGGGTCATAGGGGCCGTTGACCGCGTTCGGCAGTTTCGAAAACCATATCTGGCGCTCGGGCTTCTGTTGACCGCTCTCCTCGATGTGGTCGGCGTAATTGAGGCCGATCGCGAGAATCTTCTGCGGCCTCGGCACCGGAGCCTTCAGACGAACATCCGTGATTTTGAAATGCGGCTTCGCTGTATCGATGCGGCTTAAATCGGATTCGACCGAAGGCCACGCCGCGATCAGCGCAATCATATCGCGGGGAAGGGCGGGTGCGGCCTGTGCGAGATCGACGATCGCATCGCCGGACACGACGCCGACGCGCTCCTGGCCTTCGATCTCGAATGTCGCGAGCTTCATGCGTCACCTCCGCAGTTGGCGCAGGCAACAACAGCGGCGCTGCCGAAGCAAGCGCCGCTGAACGGTATTCATGCGAAGATCAGGCGCGTGCGCGGCGGCCCGACTTGGCCGGTGCGGATTCTACCTGATCGCTCGCCAGCTGGCGTGCGAGGTTGAGGATCGCGCGGCGGCGCTTCGGCGACTCGATGCTTGCATAGGCTTCGAGGAGATCGCTCGCACCCGGCTCCGTCAGATACGCGACCTGCTTGGAGAACGAGCCCGAGGATTTCGACTTGTCGAGATTGCCGATGAGATCGCCGACGCTGCATTCCAGCGCTTCGGAGATTTCCACGAGGCGCGAGAAGCTGATGCGATTGGTGCCGTGCTCGTATTTCTGCACCTGTTGAAAGGTGATGCCGACGGCGCGGGCCAACTGGTCCTGGGAATAACCCAGTTCCTTGCGGCGCAGACGCACGCGCGAGCCCAGTGCAATATCGAGCGGGTGCGGTGAATGTTCGTCGGAATTACGTGCCATTATCGATTCCCGTTGTTGCAATACCGTCTTATACAGCATTCAAAGCATTACATGTCTATGCGGAGAATCCCTGAGGCGGATATTTTCAGATTTTTCAGTTAGGTCGCGCGCGCGAATCAATTGTGGCAAAATACGGGCAAAACGTAGGCGGAAACATTGAGCAGCTTTGGCGGGATAATTCGCGGCGCGGCAAGCTGGCTTCCCTCCAGTATTTTGCGGCCGTTTGGCAGGCCTGCCGCTCTGTTCTTCCATGGCGTCGAACCGGGCATCGACGATTCGCGCGTGCAGGCGAATCACCACCATGCGTCCCGGTTCGCGGACATCGCAAAGTGCCTCAAAGATAACTTTGACGTTATGCCCCTGGAGATGCTGCCCGGCGTTCTGCGGCAGCCTGAGCGCTATAAGCGCGCGATTTTCCTCATGAGCGATGACGGGTATGGGAATACACTCAGCAACGCAGCTGACATTCTGAGCAGCTTCGACCTTCCTTGGACGCTGTTCGTCAGCACGCGCCACATTGACACGGCCGAGCGCAGCCCGGTCTTCGTGGCGCGGCTTTTCTTGCTGTTCGCGCCGGACGGGATGTATGACATCGCGCATTTGGGACAGGTCGTCCTCGGCAAAGATCGTGAAGGCGCCGCCCGGAAATTCGGGCTTGCGTTGAAATCGCTTGATGCGGCGCGCGCCGATGAAGCGGTTGCCGCGATGCAGACCGCTACGCCCAATCTGCAAACGCTGATTGAACGTTTTCATTCCGATGCTTTCCTGTCCTGGGATGAAGTTCGGGAATTGAAGCGTCGCGGCGTCGAGATCGGCGCGCACGCGGACACACATTGGGCCATGCATGGCGGCCAGAGCGCCGATTACGTTCGCGGGCAGGCGTCGCTTTCCCGCGCGCGCGTCGAAGCGGAGATCGGTCCTTGCCGGTACTTCGCGTATCCCTTCGGAAATACGCGAGACGTTTCCCGTGATGCCTGGCAGGCGGTGCGTGATGCCGGTTTCGCCTACGCCTTCACGACCCTGTCTGGAACGCTCGACGCGAGCACCAACCCCTGGCTCATGCCCCGTTACGGGCTTCGCCCCGAGGAACCGCATCTCGCGTCCCTGATCCCCACTCTGCGCCTTGGGAACGGCCGGTTGGCCAACTGGCAGAGGCTTATCGCCAGTTAACGCTATGGCGTCCCGCATCGGGAATGTCTTGCTGACGGGGGCGGAGCCCCGCGTTTCCGATTCGCACAGACCCGTCTCGAACCGGCACAACCGGGCTGCAAAGCCGCTGGCGCGAGGGATGCAACTTTTCTTCGGCGGAAAAGCCATCGAAGTCGCCAGTGAGCGTTCAGGAACAATTTGCGGAAGCCGGGGATGCGTTGCCCATCCTCACGAAGTCCTTCGGACTCGCGCCCGCAGCTGCGCGTCCGCAGGTTACCCATTCTCGTCACCTCCAGGCCGCCCTCAAGCGCCTCCTCGATCTCGCGATCGCCGTGCCGATGCTGATCCTTCTGGCGCCGCTGCTTGCGGTGGTCGCCATCTTCATCAAGATCGACAGTGCCGGTCCGGCGATGTTCCGCCAGTCGCGGCTCGGTCTGAACGGACAAGCGTTCGGCATCCTGAAATTCCGCACGATGAATGTCGTCGAAGATGGTGACGCCGTCGTGCAGGCGGGGCGCAACGACGCCCGCGTCACGCGCATTGGGGCATTCCTGCGCACGACGAGCATCGACGAACTGCCGCAGCTTCTGAACGTGATCACGGGAGATATGTCACTGGTCGGGCCGCGGCCGCACGCGATTGCACATGACATCCACTACGCGTCTCTCATTCCGGAATATGTGCAGCGTCAGCGCGTGAAGCCCGGCATCACTGGCTGGGCGCAAGTGAACGGTTATCGCGGCGGTACGCCGACGCTCGATCTGATGCAAAGCCGTATCGATCTCGATATCTGGTACGCCGATCATGCCTCCGCTGCCTTGGATCTCGCGATCCTGGTGCGGACGCCGCTTGAGCTTCTGCGCAATCGGAACGTCTACTGATGAGCGCGCAAACCCAGCAAAACAGGCCTCAGGAGCGTCGCAGCGGCGAGCGCGTCTACAAGCGCATCACCGTCGGCGGTGTGAAGACCGATTGCGTGTCGCGCCAGCAGATGGGCCGCCTGATGGTTGGCGATTGTCTGGCTGCGCGCGGCGGCCGCCGTTCACCGAAACTCGTTTTCGCTGCCAACGGTCACGCTGTTGCGATGGCGGGGACCGATGCGAAATTTCGCGAGACGTTCCAGAAGGCGGATATCGTGCACGCCGATGGCGCACCGGTGGTGTTCGCATCGAAAGTCCTGACCGACGCACCTATCCCGGAACGTAGCGCGACGACGGACTTCCTGCACGACGCCGCGAAAATGGCGGAAGCGCATGGACTCACGTTCTTTCTTCTGGGTGCGACCGAAGCGGTGAATTCCGCCTGCGCCGCGCGTCTCAACGCCGACTATCCCAACCTCAAGATCGCCGGCCGTCGCGACGGATATTTCGAGCCGGAAGAGGAAGACGCCCTCATCGGCGAGATCAACGCCTCTGGCGCCGACGTGCTGTGGGTCGGGCTTGGCGTCCCGCTGGAATATGATTTCTGCCTGCGCCACCGAGACCGCCTGAAGCCGGGCTGGATCGTAACCTGTGGCGGCTGCTTCAACTTCGCCGCCGGGACCTACAAGCGCGCGCCCGACTGGATGCAGCGGGCAGGGTTGGAGTGGCTGCATCGGCTCTATCGCGAGCCGCGCCGCCTGTTCTGGCGCTATGCGGTTACCAACCCGATGGCGCTATTTCTTCTGCTAACCCGGACAAAGGCTTAACCGTAAACCGGCCCGTAACTTGCTGTGTGCCCTTCTGCACGGACCAAAGGGTCCTTCTACGCGGATCAAAACAGCACGTTAGGTATCGGCCATGGCGGGAACTGCCCTTCCCACCGACAACCTTGAAAAGACCGCTCCCGGCTCCATGGGGCGGCAGAGGCTTGTCCGGCTGGCGGGCCGCTACAGCCTGTCGGCCATCGGGCCGATTACGACCTCGGGCGCACACTTTGCCGCATCGCTGATTTTCCTTCATCGCATGGTGCCGGCCGAGTTCGGCCTGTTCTCGTTTTTGCTGGTCGTCGTGCCGTTCGGTTTGAGCATCTCGTCCGGGCTTCTGTGCGCACCGCTGGTCAGCGCCATCGGGAAGCCCGGTACGGTCGGCGAGGGCGAGCGCGCAGCGTTCCGCGCCGTGAACCGGATTTATTCCGTGATCGTCGGTCTGGTGACAGCCGCGCTGATGTACACGAGCAAGGCTGGCGGCTGGTGCTCGGTGCTGCTGGGGTTCTATGGCGCCGCGATGACGATGCGCTGGTTCTCGCGCTCCAACGCCTACTACCATAACAGTCCGCTGCGTGCGTCTGCGTCGGATCTTGTCTACAGCTTTTGTCTGCTTGGCGGGCTCGTGTTCCTGATCGCCATCGACCGGTTGTCGATGGAGTTCGCCAGCCTTGTTCTGATGAGTAGCGCCTTGCTTGGTCTTCTGCCGTTCGGCTGGCAGTTCCTGCGGCTTCAGCTTCTACCGTTGGAAAAGAACGCGCTCGCCGCCTACGCGCCGATCTGGCGCGACATCACGCGGTGGTCGTTGATGGGCGTGGCCTTCTCCGAGATCACAGCGAACGCGCACGCCTATGTGGTCACATTCTTCGCCGGCGCGGAGTCGTTCGCAGTGCTCGCCGCAGGCGCATTGCTGATGCGCCCGTTGATGCTGGTGATGACCGCCTTGCCGGACCGTGAGCGGCCCGTGATGGGGCGTGCGCTTGCAGCGGGCGATATCGAGAGCGCCTTCACGACCGTTCGCGAATTCCGTATTGCCTCCGCCGTTGCGTGGCTCGGCACCGTGGTGCTGTCCGTCGGCATTCTGATCTGGTTCCCGCAGCTCATTGTGCGCACGGGCTTCGATCATCGTGAGATCGAAGCGGTCGTCGCCATCTGGGCGCTGATCGTGGCGGTGCGGGCTGCGCGTACGGCGGACGCGACGTTTCTGCAGGCGGCGTGCGAGTTCAACGGACTGGCGCGCGCGGGTTTGCCGGCGGGTATCGCGTCGTTGGTGATGACGTTCGTGCTTTTGCTGGTTGCCGGACCGGTAGCGTCGTTGGGCGGAATTCTCGCCGGCGAACTCGTTACTTCGGTGAACATTTTTGCGCTGATGCGGAAGTGGAAGCGCGACCATGCCTAACGTCGTCGTCGCGATCCCGACATTCCGCAGGCCGCAGAGCCTGACGCGGCTGCTGGCCGCTTTGGAGAAACTGGATACGAGCGCGGCTGTCACCGTGATCGTCGCGGATAACGATTCCGAAAGGCATGAAGGCTTCGACGTTTGCGAAGCTTTGCAGGGGTATCGCTGGGAGCTGGATCGCTTCATCGCGCCGGCGCGGGGCATCGCAAATGTCCGCAACGCGCTGGTCGCGCGCGCGCTAAAACACGAGTGCGATTTCATCGCCATGCTCGATGACGATGAGTGGCCGCGGGCCAGTTGGCTCGACGCATTTCTGCAAACGCAGGCCGCAACGAGCGCCGATGCGCTACATGGCTGTGTTCTACGCGATTTCGAAAGTGCTCCCGGTCCTATTGCCGTGCGTCTGGATGGCATCAAGCCGATGCACGGCACGACCGGTGTGGTCGAGATGATCCCCGGCACCGGCAATGTGATCTTCACCCGTGCCTGCTTCGCAGACATGCCGAAGCCCTGCTTCGATGCCGCCTTCGCACTCGGCGGCGGTGAGGACAGCGATTTCTTTGAGCGGCTGCGCCGTCAGGGCAAGCGCTTCGCCTGGTGCGAGGAAGCCATCGTCCATGCCTGGGTGCCAGCCTCGCGCGGCAATCTGCGCTGGGCATTGTCACGCGCCTACAGCGTCGGCAACTCCGACATGCGCGTGTTCCTGAAATACAGCCAGACGCGCGCTGCGCAGGTGCGTGAGATCGCCAAGATCGCCGGCGCGCTCTTGTTGTCGCCGATTCTGTTCGTCATCCTCGGCTTCGGCACGAATCGCGCGGTGGACGCTTTGCGCAAGCTGTTCCGGGCGGCGGGAAAGATCGCGGCATTCCGCGGCCGCTATTACGACGAATATTCCGTGACCCATGGCGCATGAGCTGACGTCCGGTGTCGCGCGTCCCAAGCTTCGTCTTGAAGGCTGGGTGATCGACGCTGCGTTTCTCGGATTGCTATTGCTGGCATTCGTGGGCGTGCAGCCCTTTGCGTTGCGCAATCCTGCGACCGACCTGCAGGTGGGGCCTTACACTGCGACCGGTGGCGGCGATTGGGTGCGCCAGCTCTTCTACGTGCTGTTGTTCGTGTCGGTCGGCGCGGCGGCGTTCTTCCGTCGAGGCCTCGCGCTTGTAACGGCCGTTCCGCCGATGATCCTCGTCACGCTGCTGTGGTGCGTGGTGACGGCGCTGTGGGCCACGGCACCGGATGTCGCTGTGCGCCGCGCCGGCCTTGCGATCGTCGTCGCGGTGTCGGCATTCCTGTGTGTCGATACGATCGGTGCCGAGCGTTCGTTCAGGATCTGGTGGTTCGTTCTTGCCGGTGTGCTGACCGTCAACTGGCTTTCGATCCCGTTGGTGCATCAGGCGGTCCATCTGCCGGGCGAACAGGATGTCGGGCTCGTCGGCGATTGGCGCGGACTGTACTTCCACAAGAACATCGCCGGCGCGGTGTGCGCAGTGTCGGCGCTGGTGTTCGGATTCTCGGCGCTGAAATCAAAACGCTGGATCGACGTCGTGTTGTGTCTTGCCGCCATCGGCTTCACGGTGATGACGAAATCCAAGACGTCGCTCGGGCTGCTGTTCGTCGCGTTTGCAATGGGATTGGCCTATCGCTTCGCGTGGCGGCGCGACCTCGACCGGATGATCGCGGGCATCGCGGTGCTATTGTGCGCGATGCTCTTGGCTGCGTTCCTCGTCGTCGATTCCGACGCAATCTCGCGCATGCTTCAGGATCCGGCGGAATTCACCGGCCGCGCCGCGATCTGGCAGGCTGAGCTCGCCTTCGTCGCCGATCATCCGCTGCTGGGCTCCGGCTTCGGCACGTTTGCGGATTCTGGAACGCTGTCGCCGCTGCACAATTACGTCGCGGGCTCGTGGGTCGAGCAGGTGGCGCATGGCCATAGCGGCTATCTGCAGCTTCTCGTCACCATCGGCGGCGTCGGTTTCGCGCTGACAATTCTGGCCTGCGTGATCGTCCCGCTGTGGCAGTTCTGGACACTGCGCGGCGGCGATTTGAACATGGTCGCGATGCTTTTCGCAATCTTTGTGTTCATCGTGCTGCACAATTTCCTGGAATCGGATTTTCTCGAAGGAGACTCGCCAGCCTGGATGTCGTTCCTGCTGATGCTGGCATTTCTCCGCGCACCCGAGACGAGGAGAGCCGCATGACGCCGTTCTTCTCGGTGATTATTCCTGTCTACAACCGCGCGGATGTGCTCGGCGCCGCGATCCGATCTGTCCTTGCGCAAAGCTGTCAGGATTTCGAGATCGTCGTCGTTGACGATGGCTCGCGCGACGACCCGCGCAAAGTCGTGGACGCGTTCAACGATCCGCGCGTCCGCTTTCACGCGCAGCCCAACGGCGGTGGCGGCGCCGCGCGCAACGCCGGCATCGATTTGTCATGCGGGACGTTCGTCGCGTTCCTCGATTCCGACGATGTCTATCTGCCGCAACATCTGGAGACGATGCGCGGCTTGCTGGATGGGACAGCAAATACCGTTGGCTATGCGCGCATGATCGTGGACCGCGGCAACGGCAACACATTCCTCAAACCGCCGCGCGCGATCCTGCCGGACGAACACATGGCGACCTATCTGCTTTGCGAGCGCGGCTTTGTGCCGACCATCACCATTGTCGTCGAAGCGGCGACGGCCAGGCGCGTGCGCTACAGCGAAAACCTCCGCGCCGCAGAAGACACCGATTTCGCGATCCGGCTGTTTCTCGATGGCCAACGCTTTGTGATGGCCGAAGAGCCGGGCGCGATCTGGAAAGACATCCCCGACCCCAACCGCACATCGTCCGGCCGCAAGGGCGGGCGCATGTTGGCGTGGCTGGAGGAGATGCGCTCGGTGATTCCTGCGCGCGCCTATTACGGTTGCCGGGGCTGGGCGATTGCGAAGTCGGTCGCGGTGACCGACCGGGTGGCGGCGCTGAAGATGTACCTGACCGCGGTCCTGAGGGGCTGCTATTCGTGGCGATTGGCGGCTGTCGTGTTCCTGCAGATTTTCCTGTCCGACCGCGCCTACCGGAAGGTCGCGGATGGCGCGATTTCCAGGCTCGGTGCGGGTTTTCGGCTGGCGCGCCACTAAAACATGCGTTCAGCGGCCAGCCTGTCTCCGATTGCCTCAAATCGGGGCAAAAGAGAGTTTCCGCCCGTTAACGGTTCGTCAGCCCGTAAGGCGTTAAATCGGCCTGAAGGCGCTGGAGAATGGCTCAAAAGCGCTGAATTGAGGCAGCCTCGCTCTTCCATGTCGTCTGCCGCGTCCGCGCTCCCCGCACAGACCGAACCGAGCTTTCAGCTCGGCGATCTCGCGCGCGTGGTGCGTGAGCGGCGCGTGCTGGTGCGCAACGTTGCGCTGCTGGTGATCGCGGCGACGGTTGTCGTACTGCTGCTGTTGCCAACCCTGTACGCCACCTCGGCGAGCGTGATGCTCGATCCGCGCAAGAACAACGTCGCCGATCTCTCTTCGGTGTTGTCACAGCTTCCGACCGATCCGTCGTCGCTGCAGAACCAGATCCAGATTCTCGAATCGCGCGATCTCGCGACGCATGTGATCGCCAAGCTTAGGCTGTACGACGATCCCGAGTTCAACGCCGCGCTCAATCACAGTGCGACGGCCAATTTTCTCGCCGCGCTCGATCCGCGCAATTGGATCCGCAGCGCGGCAACCCCGGATGAAAATTCCGCGCGCGACAAGATTGTCGATGCGTTCCTGAAGAACGTGTCGGTCTCCGCCGAAGGGCTGTCGACCACACTGACGGTGACGTTCACGTCGCGCGATCCGGCGAAGGCGGCGCTCGTCGCCAACACGCTTGCCGACACCTATATCGAAGACCAGATCGACGCCAACCAGAAGATCGGCGGAAAGACGACAGCGTGGCTCCTCAACCGCACGCAGGAACTGGCGCAGCAGCTGCAAACGCAGGAAGCGGCGGTGCAGCGTTACAAGGCCGATCACAATCTCAACGAAACGGCGGACGGCACATCGTTCGCCGATCAGCAGATTACCGCGATCAGCAACCAGCTTGTGCTCGCGAAAGCCGATCTTGCGGAGAAGCAGGCGACCAACGACCGCGTGCAGGCGCTTGTTAAAGCCGGTGACACCGCGGACGTCTCGCAGATACTCGCCTCGCCGCTGATCGTGCAGCTGCGCACGCAGCAGGGCGCGTTAATCGCGCAGGAATCCGATCTCAACACGAAATACGGCCCACGCCATCCCAAGATGGTGGCGATGGAAACACAGAAGAGAGACCTGCAGGAAAAGATTTCTACCGAAGTCAGCCGTCTCGCCGGTTCGATCTCCAACGATGTCGTCGTGGCGCGCGCGCAAGTGGGTTCGCTGAGCGGCAGTCTCGCGCAGGCAGAGAAGCAGGCGGGATCGCAGAACCTTGTTCGCGTAAATCTCCGCGCCTTGCAGTCCAACGCGCAATCGACGCGCACGATGTACGAAGCCTTCGTCACGCGCCTGCGCGAAACACAGGACCAGGACGTCATCCAGACTCCCGACGCGCGGGTGATCTCGCGCGCGCCGGTGCCGTCGGCGGCGAGTTCGCCGAAGCGCACGCTGATCTTCGCAGCATCGATTCCGGCGGGTCTGATGCTGGGATTGCTCGCTGCGCTGCTCGCAGAGCGCCTGTCCGGTCCCGTTCCGGTTCGTGTTGCGCCCGCGCGCGTGTTCCGCCCAGCGCCGCAACCCGTCATGGCCGCGCCGCCGGTGCTCGCAGCTCTCGAGGGTGCGTTCGATCCGCGGGCGGCGAACGCCGTGCTCGATCATCCCGCATCGGCCTTCGCACAGAACACAAGATCGCTTCTGCAACAGGTTCGCCGCGCGGCACATAGACCGGGCGCTGTTGTCGTCACGGTCGCTGCACTGGACTCTGCGACAGCGCAGACATCCGTTGCCGTCGCATTGGCGCGAGTTGCGTCACAGGCGAAGCTTCGTGTCGCGGTGATCGATGCCGATCTGCAGCGCCCGACAGCAGCGCGGGCGATGGGCCTTGCGCCGCAACGGCAGGGATTGGTCGAGCTGCTCACCGGCACGGCACCGCTCGGCCGGACGTTCGTTCGCGATCCACGCTCGACTGCGACGGTGATCTCGCCCGCACAGCGCGTCGGCGATCCTGCGCGCGTTCTGGCCTCCGCGAAGATGGCGGAGCTGGTCGGCTACCTGCGCCGTACCTGCGATGTCGTGATCTTCACAGCGCCGTCGTTCGCGGCAGCCGAAACGCGTACGCTCGCGGCGCTCTCCGATGCGATGCTGGTTGTGGCGCGCGAGGATTCGCTGGCGGGAGGCGCTGCAGGCCTTCAGGCGTTCAGCGGGACCCAAATCGGCGTCGTTCTGGCGCGCTAACGCCTTGGCGGTCCTCGAAAATTCCCTCTTTTCATGCCTTGCACGGCTGCAAGACCGCCTGCGGTAACCTTTCTGCAAATTATTTCATTGTGTTCAGCGCGACTTATGGGATACGCGTTGCGCCCACAAATCCTTATAGCCGGGCACTTTTCCGGCCTCGCAACCGAAACGAAGTCCATGAACGATCAGATGAGAAACCTGCTGCCGCGCATCGCCATGGCGCTTGGCATATTCATCGTTGGCGCTCTCGCCGGATGGTTCATCCACGGCTCGGGTGGCGATGGAGCCGCAAGCGTTCGTATCTATGACGACTGGCGCCTGGTCTGTCCGGCGGACAAGGACGAGAAAGCCTCCTGTCAGCTCGTGAGCGAGCTTGTCGATCCAAAGTCCGGAACGCCGCTGTCGCAGCTCGCGGTCTCGACCGCTGATGGCAAGCAAACCTTTTCGGTGCGCGTGCCGTTGACAGTTCTGATCCCGGCTGGCGTCGGCATCCAGTTTGGCACCGACACCCAGACGTTCCAGTATGCGACCTGCGCGCCGAATGGCTGTCTCGCCTTCGCGCCGTTCGACGACAAGCTGCGCGCATCGTTCGATTCCGCGAAGTCGCTGGCCGTTCTCGTTACGGCATCGCAGAACGGCAAGAGCGTTTCCCTTCCGATGTCGGTCAAGGGCTACGCTGATGCGATGAAGGCTCTCAACAACACTGAAGCAAGGCGCCATTCCTGGTGGCGGAGACTGTGATCATGAAATCGATGCGTCGTTTCACTGCCGCTCTCGCAGCCGTTGCTCTCACAGTCACGCCCGTTCTCGCGCAGGACGCGCCGCAGCAGCAGCCTGCCAAGCGGCAAGGCCCGCAGATCCTGAAGACCTATGGTGGCTGGGACGTCCGCTGCTTCCCGGTCTCAACGCCCGCACCGTGCGACGTCTGGGAGGCGATTGCCTTCAAGCAGGGCGGTCAGCTCGCCGTGAGCGTGTCCGTCGTCTTTGTGCCGTCGCAGGATCGCCATCTCATGCAGCTGATCGTGCCGCTCGGTGTCGACTTCGCGAAGGGCGCCAAGCTTATCGCGGGCACCTTCAGCTCCGAGATGCTTCCGTTCCACCATTGCGACCGCGTCGGCTGCTATTTCGGCGTTGCCAATGCCAACGCCGTTGTGGATGCGATGCGCGCCCAGTCGTCGCTCAAGGTCCGCGTGTCCCAATTCAAGGGCAAGTCGATCGATCTGAATGTGCCCGTCAAAGGCTTTGACGAGGCGCATGCGATGATGGTGGAGCAGGCGAAACAGAAGGCTGGCAAGCCGGCTGCCGCCCCGGAAGCTCCTGCGGCTCCGGACAATTCGTCCAACCCGTAAGGTTGCCGTTCCGTTCCTGAAGTCTTGTTCATAGCGCGGGTGAAGCGTCGCCCGCGACAGTTCCGACATATTTGCGTTTCGCCTGTTTGCTACTGACGCCCGGCGTGCGGAGTTCGCTATTGGCGCGTTAGGATGAACGGATGCGCGCTCCCTCGCGCGTTAAAGCGGATATGAGCAGCAGCCACGACACCCCCAAGAACTGGTTTGAAACCACGCTTGACGGTGCTCGCGCGGGTGCCGGCGGCGCCACGCGCTGGAGTGCGGAGCACGTCCCGGGTGGCGCGAAAGTCTTCTGGGCAATCATTGGATTGGCGCTGTTGGTGCTCCTGATCTGGGCGATCCGGCCGGGCGAGCAGGCGAAGACCGGCGGGCGCGGCGCCTTGGGTGGACCTTCGCCCGTGGGCGCCACGCTCGTGCAAAAGGGCGACATCGCGATCACGCTGAATGCGCTCGGCACCGTGACGCCGCTCGCGACCGTCACCGTGCGTCCGCAGGTCAGCGGGCAGATCCTGCGCTTCAATTTCCAGGAAGGTCAGATGGTCAAGGCCGGCGACTTGCTGGCGGAGATCGACCCGCGCACCTATCGCGCCGCCTACGATCAGGCCCTGGGACAGGTGGAGCGTGACAAGGCCACGCTCGCGAATGCGCAAGTCGATCTGAAGCGTAATCAAGCGCTCTATGCCGAGAAGGCGGTTTCGCAACAGGTGCTCGCGACACAGCAGGCGCTTGTGCGTTCGACGGCAGCGACGGTGAAATCCGATCAGGCCAACGTCGAGAGTGCAGCGATCAATCTCGGCTATACGCGCGTGACTTCGCCGGTCGCGGGCCGCGTCGGGCTGCGCCAGGTCGATGTCGGCAATCTGGTCCAAGCGGGACAGACGACCGGCATCGTGGTTGTTACGCAGTTGCAGCCGATCTCGGTGATGTTCGCGCTGCCGGAGGACAACATTTCCGACATCATGGCGCGCGTTCGTCAAGGCGCGACGTTGAGCGTCGAAGGCTATGACCGCGGCCAGACCGTGAAGCTCGCCACCGGCACGCTTGCGACCGTCGACAACGTGATCGATCCGACGACCGGCACGGTGAAGATGCGTGCGATGTTCGACAATCCCGATGATGCGCTGTTTCCGAACCAGTTCGTGAATGTGCGGCTGCTGGTGAACACGCTGCACAATCAGACCTGGGTGCCCGCATCCGCGATCGAGCGCGGCTCGCAGGGCGCGTTCGTCTATGTCGTGCAATCCGATAACACCGCCGCGATGCGCACCGTAGCGCTCGGGCCGCAGGACGGCGACAAGATCGCGATCACAAAGGGTCTGAACCCCGGCGAGAATGTTGTCACCGATGGTGCCGACCGCCTGCGCGACGGGTCCGAGGTGACGATCGCCAAAGGACCGAAAGCGGGCACGGCCAAACCGCCCGCCGATGCGACACAAGCAGGCAGCAACGGTTTTGCGGCGCGCCGCGCCCAGATGACGAAGATGTGCGCTACGGATATCACCAAATTCTGCGCCGATGCGGGCGACGGCCGCGCGCGCGGCCAATGCCTGCGCCAGCACCTCGACGACCTGAGCGACGGCTGCAAGACGATCGTGTCCAAGATGCGCCATCGCGGCGGTGGCGGACAATGAGCACGCTCTGGCTTTAGAGCGCGAGCGCGATGAACCCTTCAGCACCTTTTATTCAGCGTCCCGTTGCGACGTCGCTTCTGATGATCGCCATCATGCTGGTGGGCATCGCGGGCTATCTGTACTTGCCGTTGTCCGCGCTGCCTGAGGTCGATTATCCGACCATCCAGGTGCAGACGTTCCTTCCCGGCGCCAGCCCCGATGTGATGACGACGACGGTCACCGCACCGCTGGAACGCCAGTTCGGGCAGATGCCGGGTCTCAACCAGATGTCGTCGGTGAGTTCGGCCGGTGCGTCGGTCATTACGCTGCAATTCGATCTCAGCCTCAGCCTCGATATCGCCGAACAGCAAGTGCAGGCGGCGATCAATGCGTCGGGCAACCTGTTGCCGCAGACACTGCCAGCGCCGCCGATCTACGCCAAGGTCAATCCGGCGGACGCGCCGATCTTGACGCTCGCCATCACCTCGAAGTCGATGCCGTTGCCGCAGGTCGAGGACCTCGCCGACACCCGCATCGCGCAGAAGATCTCGCAGCTTCCCGGCGTCGGCTTGGTCAGCATTGCCGGCGGCCAGCGTCCCGCGATCCGCGTGAAGGCCAATATCCAGGCGCTCGCGTCCTATGGCCTCAACATCGACGATCTGCGCACGACAATCTCGAATGCGAATTCGAATGCGCCGAAGGGCAGCTTCGATGGCGCTTCGCGCTCCTACACGATCAACGCAAACGATCAGCTGAAGACAGTGGACGACTACAGGGCCATTGTCGTCGCCTACAAGAACGGCGCGCCGGTACATCTCTCCGACGTGGCAACGCTGGAAAATAGCGCTGAAAACACGAAACTCTCGAGCTGGATGAACACCACGCCGGCGATCCTGCTCAACGTGCAGCGTCAACCCGGCGCCAACGTCATCGCGGTGGTCGACGGCATCCAGAAGATTCTGCCGCAGATCAAAGCCGGGCTTCCCGGCGCCATCGATGTAACGACGCTTACGGACCGCACGACCACAATTCGCGCCTCGGTCGCCGACGTCGAGTTCGAGCTCGCGCTCGCCGTGATCCTCGTCGTGCTGGTGATCTACGTTTTCCTGCGCAACGCGCCAGCGACGTTCATCCCCAGTCTGTCCGTGCCGCTGTCAATCGTCGGTACATTCGCGGCGATGTATCTGCTCGGATACTCGCTCAACAATCTGTCCCTGATGGCGCTGACCATCGCATCTGGCTTCGTCGTCGATGATGCCATCGTGATGATCGAGAACATCTCGCGTTACATCGAGCAGGGCGAAAAGCCATTCGACGCTGCGATGAAAGGCGCAGGCGAGATCGGCTTCACCATCGTGTCGCTCACGGTATCGCTGATCGCGGTGCTGATCCCGCTGCTATTCATGCAGGAGGTGGTCGGCCGCCTTTTCCGCGAATTCGCGGTGACGCTTGCGATCACCATCCTGATCTCTGCGGTGGTATCGCTCACGCTGGTGCCGATGTTGTGCGCCAAACTACTGCGTCGCAAGAACGAGGAGAAGAAGCAGGGCGCCATCGCGCGCAAATCAGAGGAGCTGTTCGAGCGCCTGATCTACGGATATGACCGGCTGCTTACCTGGGTGCTGGACCATCAGCCGCTGACGCTGCTCGTCGCGGTGGGCACGCTGGTGCTGACGATCCTGCTTTATATCGTGATTCCCAAGGGCTTTTTCCCGGTGCAGGACACTGGGCTCGTGCAGGCCATCACGGAAGCCGGGCCGACGGTATCATTCGCGACGATGGGCGAACGGCAGAACGCGCTGGCGCGTGAGTTGCTGAAAGACCCCAACGTAAAGAGCCTGTCGTCCTTTATCGGCGTCGATGGCACGAACAACACGCTAAACAGCGGCCGCTTCCTGATCAATCTGGTGCCGAAGGGGGACCGCAGCGCGGACATCGCCTCGGTGCTGCGCAGCCTCTCACGCAACGCCAAGAGCGTGCCGGGCATCTCAGTCTATTTCCAGCCGGTGCAGGACCTGACCATCGATTCCACGATCAGCCGCGCGCAGTACCAGTTCGTGCTCGAGGACGCGAGCACCGCGATCCTCAACCAATATGTGCCAAAGCTGATCGATACGCTGTCGAAGCGGCCGGAGATCGAGAACGTCTCGACCAATTTCACCGACCGCGGCCTGTCTGCGATGGTCGTCGTGGATCGCGACACCGCTGCGCGGTTCGGGATCACGGCTGCAACCATCGACAACGCGCTCTATGACGCCTTCGGCCAGCGCATCGTCTCCACGATATTTACGCAATCGAACCAGTACCGCGTGATCCTCGAAGCCGATCCCACCGTGCAGAACACGATCGCCTCGCTGGGTGACATTCATATGCCGTCTGCGGGCGGCGGGCAGGTGCCACTTTCTGCGTTCGCACGCATAGAAGAGACGCCGGTGCCGCTGGAGACCGATCACCTTGGTCAGTTCCCGGCGGCGATGATCTCGTTCGACGTCGCGCCCGGCTATTCGCTCGGCGCCGCGGTGGACGCGGTGAAGCAGGGCGAGAAGGACACCGGTCTTCCGGCCAGCATCACGACGAATTTCCAGGGCTCCGCACTTGCGTTCCAGTCGGCGCTGTCGAGCGAGCTGCTGCTGATCCTGGCCGCCATCGTCACTGTCTATATCGTGCTGGGCGTGCTTTATGAGAGCTTCATCCACCCTATCACGATTCTCTCTACGCTTCCGTCCGCGGGTGTCGGCGCTCTCCTGTTCCTGATGCTCACAGGCAACGATCTCGGCATCGTGTCGATCATCGGCATTATCCTGCTTATCGGCATCGTGAAGAAGAACGCGATCATGATGATCGACTTCGCGCTTAAGGCGGAGCGCGACGAAGGCAAGAATGCGCGCGACGCGATCCACCAGGCGGCGCTGTTGCGATTTCGGCCGATCATGATGACCACTGTCGCGGCGATGTTCGCCGCGCTGCCGCTGATGTTCGGCACCGGCACGGGATCGGAGCTGCGTGCGCCGCTCGGCATCTCCATCGTCGGCGGCTTGTTCGTCAGTCAGCTGTTGACCCTGTTCACCACGCCGGTGATCTATATTTATTTCGACAAATGGAGCCGGCGGATCGACCGCAGGCTGGCGTCGCCAGAGCCGGGCCGGCCATGAGCTTCTCCTCCATCTTCATCCGCCGCCCGATCGCGACCACGTTGCTCACGATCGGTCTGGCGCTTGCAGGCATGACTGCATTCTTCCTGCTGCCCGTCGCGTCGATGCCGAACGCGGACATCCCGACCATCTTCGTGTCGGCATCGATGGCCGGCGCTTCGCCGGAGACGATGTCGACCAGCGTGGCCACGCCGTTGGAGCGGCATCTCGGCACGATCTCCGATGTCACCGAGATGACGTCGCGCAGTTCGGTCGGCGCGACCCAGATCGTTCTGCAATTCGGCCTCGACCGCGATATCGACGGCGCCGCGCGTGACGTGCAGGCGGCGATCAGCGCAGCCCGCGCCGATCTTCCAACCTCGCTCAAGGCCAACCCGACCTATCGCAAGCTCAACCCGGCGTCGGCGCCGATCCTCATTATGGCGCTGACCTCCGACACGTTGACGCCGGGGCAGATCTACGATTCCGCGTCCACTAACCTTCAGCAGAAGCTCAGCCAGGTGGATGGCATCGGGCAGGTGCAGATCGCGGGTTCGTCTTTGCCGGCGGTGCGCGTCGATCTCAATCCGCGCGCACTGTTCAAATATGGCATCGCATTGGAAGACGTCCGCGCCGCGCTGTCCGCCGCCAACGCCAACGCCCCTAAGGGCGCGATCGAGCAGGGGTCGACGAAATATCAGGTTGGCGTCAACGATCAGGCCAGGACCGCTGGAGATTACCAGACGCTCATCGTCGCCTACCGCAACAATGCTGCCGTGCGCTTAAGGGACGTTGCGAAGGTCAGCGACGGCGTCGAGGACGTGCGCAACATTGGCATGGCAAACGGCAAGCCCGCGATCAATCTCATCCTCTCCGGCCAGCCGGGCGCCAACATCATTGACACCGTCAACGCCGTTAAGGCGTTGTTGCCGGAGCTGCGGGCCGCGATCCCGCCCTCGATCAAACTCGACATCGTCAACGATCGCACCGGCACGATCCGCGCGTCGGTACACGATGTGGAGATCACGATGCTGATCTCCATCGTGCTGGTCGTGTTCGTGGTCTTCCTGTTCCTGCGCAGCGGGCGCGCCTCCATAATTCCCAGTATCGCGGTGCCGCTGTCGCTGATGGGCACGTTCGGCGTGATGTATTTCGCCGGCCTCACGCTCGACAATCTCTCGCTGATGGCGCTCACGGTGGCGACCGGCTTCGTGGTCGATGACGCCATCGTGGTGCTGGAGAATATCACCCGCCACATCGAAGAGGGGATGTCGCGGTTCGAGGCGACCTTGCTGGGTGCCCGCGAAGTCGGGTTCACAGTACTTTCCATGAGTCTGTCGCTCATCGCAGTGTTCGTGCCGATCACCTTGATGGGCGGCATCGTCGGGCGCTTCTTCAACGAGTTCGGCATCGTGCTGTCGTCGGCCGTGCTGATCTCGCTGGTCGTCTCGCTGACCACGACGCCGATGCTGTGCGCCAATCTCGATCTGCATAAGCCGGATCGCAAGCAGGGCTGGCTGTTGCGTAATTCGGAGCGCGGCTATCAGGGCGCGTTGCGGCTTTACGATCGTACGCTGCAATGGGCGCTGGATAATCCCGGCTTTATCATGTTCATCCTCCTCATCGCGGTGTTGCTGAATTTTTATCTCTACATCATCGTGCCGAAGGGGTTCATCCCGGTCGAGGACACCGGCGACATCAGTGGCGGTATCCGAGCCGACCAGAGCATTTCGTTCCAGCTCTTGGAGCAGAAGTTCACCAAGTTCGTTTCCATCGTGTCGAAGGATCCGGCGGTGCAGAGTGTCGTCGGCTTCGCGGGTGGCGGAGGCGGAGGCCCGCGTGGCGGCGGGAGCAATTCCGGCAATTTGTTCGTACAGCTCAAGCCCAAATCGGAGCGGGGCGGACTGAGCACCGATCAGGTGATCGATCGAATGCGCGCACCACTCTCGACGGTCGCCGGCGCGCAGCTTTTCCTGCGCAATGCCGGCGGTGTTCCGGGTGCGGGCGGGCGGCAGGGCAACGGCGCTTACCAATACAGCCTGCAGGCCGACACACTCGATGAACTGAACGAATGGGTGCCGAAGATCACCAACGCGCTTCAGGACGTGCCGGAACTGGAAGACGTGAATTCCGACCGCGAAGACAAGGGCCTTGAGGTGGAACTGACGATCGACCGCGCCACCGCGGCGCGGCTCGGAATCACGGCCTCGCAGATCGACAACACGCTCTATGACGCGTTCGGACAGCGTCAGGTGTCCACGATCTACAACGATCTGAACCAGTATCATGTGGTGATGGGCGTCGCGCCGGAGTTCTGGCAAAGCCCGGAAACCTTGAAGGATATCTATGTCAGCACGGCCGGCGGCGCGGTCAGCGGTACCGCGGCCACAGGCGTGGTGGCCGGCACGACGCTCGTCGCCGGACAGACGGCACAAGACGCCGCCACCATCGCAGACGATGCCGTGCGCAACCAGCAGCTCAACGCGCTGACCAACAGCGCGCGCGGTGGGGCTTCGACCGCCGCATCGGTCAGCACCAAAGTCGAAACGATGGTGCCGCTCGCCGCGTTCTCAAGCTTCAGCTCCGGCACGACGCCGCTGTCGATCAATCACCAGGGCCCGTTTGTCGCGACCACGTTTTCGTTCAATCTTGCCAAAGGCGTTTCCATCGGCCAAGCGACGGCGGCGATCCAGCGCACGATGGGCGCAGTCCACGCGCCGGTGTCGATCCATGGCGACTTCGCGGGCTCGGCCCGTATCTTCCAGCAATCGCTCTCGGGCGAACCGCTTCTCATCCTCGCGGCGATCCTCACCGTCTACCTGGTGCTGGGTATTCTCTATGAGAGCTATGTCCATCCGCTGACGATCCTGTCGACGCTACCGTCGGCTGGTGTTGGCGCGCTCTTTGCGCTGCTGGCGACGAGAAAAATCCAGTATCTGCTGGGAATGCCTATGGTCCAGTTCGATCTGTTCGCGTTGATCGGTATTCTTCTCCTGATAGGCATCGTGAAGAAGAACGCGATCATGATGATCGACTTCGCGCTGGTAGCAGAGCGCGAGCAGGGCCTGAGCGCGCACGACGCAATTTACAATGCGTGTCTTCTGCGCTTCCGTCCGATCATGATGACGACGTTCGCCGCGATCCTGGGGGCAATGCCGCTTGCCATCGGTTACGGCACCGGCTCAGAGCTGCGCCAACCGCTTGGCATCGCCATCGTCGGCGGATTGATCGTGAGTCAGCTGCTCACGCTCTACACGACGCCGGTGGTCTACATTTATCTGGACCGCTTCCGTCTATGGGCCAAGCGCTGCTGGGATCGCTGGTACGCACATCTTCTTGGTGACCATCGCGTGCCGCAGGCCGGCGAGTAGCGCCTACAGGTCGGGCAGGTTTTCGGTGTCCGGCTTGCCGTTCTGGATCTCGGAATTGCGATATTGGCGATACAGGCTGCGTTGCGTCGCGTAGTAATCGACCGAGCTGCGTTCGATCTCGTCGAGCGTGCTGACATTGCGCGCGCGCAGATCGAGAACGCCTAGACCCGCGCGGGTGTAGCCCAGCGTCTTGTAGCCGTCGAAGCGGATATAGGTGAACGGGTCCAAACCATAGTCGACGACGCGGCCGCCCAGATCGCGCGGCGGCGCGGGGCCGAGCGCGGGTGCGACGAAATACGGTCCTTCACCGACACCCCAGACGCCGAGCGTCTGGCCGAAATCTTCGCTGTGATCGGGAATGCCCATCCAGGTCGCGACATCCATCACGCCACCGATACCCAGCGTCGTGTTTGTCAGAGTGCGCGCGAAGGTCTGAAGCGCGTGGGACGGATTGCCCTGCAGAACGTCGTTCGCGAACGTCACCGGCTTGTCCATGTTTTCGAGGACATTGTGCGCGCCGAGCCGGAACGGTTCTGGCACTGCGCGGTTGTAGAAGACCGCGACCGGGCGGGCGACGTTCTTGTCCAGCGCCTGATTGAATTCGAAAATCTTGCGGTTGGTCGGCTCGTAGGGATCGTTCTGAGCGATCGAATCCGGATTGGTGGTCTGCGCGCAACCACCAAGCGTGCTGCCCATAAATAAGGCGGCCAGTAGAAAAGAAATACGACGCACCATGCCCTCGCTCGACAGTTCCGATTGTGGAAACGCCTATTCAGCCGAATCGCTGCGTCCTTTAATATCGGGACTCTGCGACAGGCCTTCAAGAGCGGACTAAATTCCGCCGTACCAACTATACCCCAAATCCTCCCAATAGCCGCCCTTGCCGCCATTGATTTGATTGAAGTTTTCCACAAGTTCGATTCGTTGCACGTACTTCGCCATTTTGTAACCCAACTGCCGCTCGGCACGGACACGGATTGGCGCGCCATGTTCGACCGGTAGCATCTGGCCATTTAGTTCATATGCCAGAAGGGTTTGCGGGTGGGTCGCTTCCAGAAGATCGAGGCTCTCGTAATAATATGGGACATCAGGATTCGAAGCGTCACCCATCGGATCTGCACAGTAAAACATCACATACCGCGCTTCGGGTTTGGGCTTGGCCATAGCGAGAATGTGGGCAAGCGGTGCGCCGGTCCATTCGCCGATGCAACTCCAGCCCTCCACGCAATCGTGACGCGTGATCTGGGTACGCGATGGCATTGCGCGCAGATCAACGAGTGACAGTGTCAACTTGTTCTCGACCAGGCCTCCCACGGGGATGCGCCAGTCCGCGAAATTGTTCGCGGCGTGGGCTGCGTAGTCGTCGGTCGAGGGATTGAGCGTGCCATTGGCCCTGAACACCGGCGCGATGTCGGCCTTGGTGAATTCCGGCGCGAGCGCATGAGAGCCTGCGAACAGGCGTTGCGCGCGGCGTGTAAGCCCCTCGACTTCTTCGAGAATGTTCACGACCCATTGCTGCTGCGAGAGGGACGTGCAACCGGTCAGGACCAGCGCACCCGTGCTCGCCGCGATCACCTTGAGAAAGTTGCGGCGCGTATCAGCCATGATCTTCGCCCTCGATGACATAGCGCCCGGTGATCATGGAGCGGATGTTGTTCCAGGTACCCGACAGCACGACCATCACAATGTGGATGATGAAGAAGGCGAGGAACGAGAACGCGCAGATGAAGTGGATGGTGCGCGCCGTCTGCCGCCCGCCGAAGATCCAGAGCAGTTCGGGGAATGCCGCGTCCAGCGTCGGCGACATCGTGAGGCCGGTGAGGACGATCAAGGGTGCAACAATGAAGATCACCGCGCCATAGGCCATCTTCTGGATGCCGTTGTAATGCTTTGCTTCCTCGCCTTTCGGGAAGTTCAGCTTGGCGTGACTGACGATCTCGTGCGGCAGGTTCTTGAAGTCCTGGCTGTTCGGGATGAGATCTTTCTGCGCGTGTCGCGTGCGCAGCGCCCAACTCACGAAGATCACGCCATTGGTGACGAACAGCCACGCGAACAGGAAATGCCAGAGCCGTCCCATCGCCAGCCATTGCGGGCCGGGTATCGTCGCCCAATCCGGAAATCCGCGCGCGACCAACTGGCCGTCGACCTTCGATGCGCCGAGCACGCCTGTGGTGTCGAAATGCCAGGGGCCGATCTGCGTGACGCCCTGCGTGACCGTGTCATCATGGCCGAACGCCATCAGCGACAGGATCGGATGATCGAAATTCGAGATCTTGCCCCAATAGAGTGCCGGATGCGCGTTGAAGATCTGCAAGCCGCTGAGCAGCATCACGAACAGCACGATGGCGTTGAACCAGTGCGCGATGCGTTTCAGAAGCGGATGCCGATAGAACGCATAATGCGGGCCTTCGGGCGACAGCCCCAAGGCCTTGCGGACCCAAGGGGGAATGCGTGTCGAGGGCACTTGCGCGGCGTCTGCAGACGACATGCGGGCTCCAGCCAAATCAGGCCGCAGGATAGCAGCCTTTTGCCGTTATACGGACGGGATCGCGATTAGGTTTCAGCTAATTTCCGGCCCAGCCCTGGGCTACGGCCGCGTCGTGGCGGGCCCTTTCCGGACCGCCGAGGACCTGCCGGTTGAAGCCTATGCGCTTGAACCAGTAATGCAGGCCGAGCAGGTCGGTGAAGCCCATGCCTCCATGGACCTCGGTCGCGGTGCGGGCGACGAAGGGGCCGATCTCGGACAAATGCGCCTTGGCGTGAGCCGCGAGGCGGCGCGACTGGTCCGGCTGCGCATCGAAGCCATAGGCCGCGTACCAGATCAGTGCGCGACAGGGTTCGAGTTCAGCCGCCATCTCGGCGCAGAGATGCTTCACCGCCTGGAACGAGCCGATGACGCGGCCGAATTGCTTGCGCTCCTTCGCGTAGGCCACCGCCTTCTCGATCATGCGCTCGCCGGCACCTAGCGTGTCGGCGGAGAGCACGATGCGACCGGCATCGATCACGCGCTCGAGCGTGGCCGGACCGTGGCCGCCGGTGAGCGGTTGAGCCTCAACGTTGTCGAAGTTCAGTTCACCGATTGCGCGCGTCGCGTCGATTGTGGTGAGCAGGATTTTATCCAGGCCCTTCGCCTTGGCGTCGACCAGATGCAACTCGCCGAATTTATCGGCGACGATGAAAATGTCCGCGCTCTTGAAATCCAGCACGAACAGGGATTTGCCGCTGAGCGTTCCATTCTTGGCAGTGACCTGCGCTTTCTCCCGCGCGCCCGCGGCATGTTCGCTGATCGCGACACCAGCAATGGTCTGTCCGCTCGCGAGCTTCGGGAGCCACGTTTTCTTCTGCGCGTCGGTGCCTGCTCCGATAAGTGCCAGCGGCGCCATGACCGCGCTCGCGACAAACGGTACCGGCGCGACATGTTTGCCCAGCATTTCGGCCGCCAGCGCGGCATCGAGAAGCGTGAGCCCGAGACCGCCGAACTCTTCCGGAATCAGGATGCCCGGCACGCCAAGCTCGATGAGCGCGTCGAACACATCGCGTGCGAAGGGTTCGTTTGCCGCCTTGCGCACACGCTCCAGCGGCGCCACCCGCGCGAGTGTGCGGTCGATGCTTTCCTGCATCATCGTCTGGTCGGAGGTGAGACCGAATTCCATTCTTAAACTTCCTTCCTCGCTCTCGCGAAGCGGGGGGGAGGGCCGGGGTGAGGGGATGGTGAAAGGGGAGCACTCTGGTCGGGCACCCCCTTACTCTTACCCTCTCCCCCACATGCGTGGAGGCGAGGGGAATTGACAGAGCAATTCATGTAACCACCTTGGGCTCTCTTGGCATGCCAAGGCCGCGTTCGGAGATGATGTTCTTCTGAATCTGCGCGGTGCCGCCGCCGATGATGAGGCCGAGGTCGAACATGAAGCTCGTCTGCCACGCGCCGCCGGCGCGCAGATGCGGCGAATGTCCGTAGAGGATTCCGAGCTCGCCCAAGATATCGTTGGCGAATCCGGCGAGCTGGTGATTGAGCTCGCAGCCCATCAGTTTCACGATCAGCCGCGCGATGCCCGGGTCTTCGCCCTTCAGGCTGGCGGTCAGCAATCGCAGCCCGTGATATTCCATCGCCATCACGCGCGCCTGCAGTTTCAGCAAGCGGTCGCGATAGATGGGATGGTCCATCAATCTGCGGCCATCGACCTCCTCGGTCGTCATCATGTCGACGAGCGCCTTGAAGCGCGTGCCGGCCTGGTTTGGATCGCCGAGCATGCCGCGCTCGTGCTTCAGCGTCGCGTTGGCGACCAGCCAGCCCTGACCGCGTTGGCCGACGATATTCTTCTTCGGTACGCGCACATCGGTGAAGAACACTTCGTTGAATTCGGCGCGGCCGGTCATGGTAACCAGCGGGCGCACTTCGATGCCCGGCGTCTTCATCGAGAACAGGAGATAGGAGATGCCTTCGTGCTTCGGCTTGTCGGGCTCGGTGCGCACGAGACAGAAGATCATGTCGGCCTGCGCGGCCGTCGAGGTCCAGATCTTCTGGCCGTTGATGACGAAATCGTCGCCGTCTTCGACCGCGCGCGTCGAGAGCGAGGCCAGATCGCTGCCCGCGCCGGGTTCGGAGTAGCCCTGGCACCAGATCGTTTCACCCCGCAGTGTGGGGCCAATCCAGCGCTGCTTCTGCTCTTCGGTGCCGAGTTCGAGCAGCGTAGGGACCAGCATCGAAATGCCCTGGTTCGTCATGCCCATCGGAAGACCGGCGGCGATGAACTCTTCCGCGATGATGCGGCTTTTCAGAATGTCCGCCGTACCGCCGAAGCCGCCATACTCTTTCGGAATCGTGCGCGCGGCATAACCATGCTTGATCAGCAGCTTCTGCCAGGCGCGGGTTTCTTCGTTGAACCCGAACGCGCGCGGTGCGCGCGCGCCGAAGTCCTTGGCAAAGGCGCGCACCTCGTCACGGAACGCTTCGTATTCGGGGCCGTAGGAAAGATCCATCGGCTATCGATTCCCGAGATTCGGCGCCATGTCCAACGGTGTTGTAATCGTATCAGGTAATTTGACGGCTTCGTGGCGCGCGTTGCTTCCGTTAGGGGAGGCGATTGTCGGCCAAATTTGGTCCTGCAACACGACATTTGGCGACAGCGATGCGATTGCGAGGGGCTATCGCAACTGAAACGTAAACTTCATCTCATTGTTGCGGAGTTGTTGCCGGTTTCATCGATGGTCCCGCGCTCGTTCATGTGCGCAGTGAGTCCGCTCGGCGAGCGTGACGTCGAAACCCAAGGGAAAAACACCATGACAAGACTGACGCGGGCGATTCTTCTCGCCACATGCGGACTCTCACTGACGGCGTTCGCCGACGCGAAGCCGCACAAGCCGATCATCAGGGGGATCTCGACCGTCGCCGTTTATGGCGACGCGCCGTACGGCACGAATCCGACCGACACGGCGGAGTTGCAGGCGACCCCGGCCTTCATCGCCTCGATCAATGCCGATCCCGATGTGTCTCTGGTGATGCATGCCGGCGATATTCATTCCGGCAAGCAGTACTGCACGGCGAAATACGATCATACGATCCGCAAGCTGTTCAACACCTACCAAGACCCGCTGATCTACACGCCCGGCGATAACGAATGGACCGACTGCCACAAGACGGGCGAAGGCGGCGGTGCGTACAACGCCGGCACCGGCCAGATCGATTACATGAAGGATTCCAAGGGTCGTCTGATCGGCTACGCCGGTGGCAACCCGATCGCCAACCTTGATTTCATCCGTTCCATCTTCTTCAACCGTCCCGGTCATGCGATCGGCGGTACGAAGTTGGTGGCCACGCAGGCACAGGCGTTCGATCCGAAATATCCGAGCGACGCGCAGTTCGTCGAAAACGTGATGTTCAAGCAATCCAGCACGATCTTTGTGACGCTGGACCAGCCCGGCGGCTCCAACGACGACAACGACATCTGGTATGGCACGCCGACGATGAGCCAGGACCAGAGTCAGGAGATCGCCGACCGCGATGCCGCAAACCTCCACTGGCTCGATGCCGCATTCGACAACGCAACGGCAGAGCACGCCAAAGCCGTCGTGATCATGCTGCAGGCGGATATGTGGGACGTGGGCGACGATGCCTCGCATCAGACGCAGTTCGAACCGCTGATCGCCGAGATCGGGGCGCGTACCGCGGCCTTCGGCAAGCCGGTGCTTCTGATCAACGGCGATTCACACACCTACCGTTCGGACAATCCGCTGCAGCAGGGTTCGATCTGCTTCATCGAGCCGGGTTCCGGCCAGACGGCTGTCCCGTGCACCAATGATGGCTGGACGCATCACCCCAGCTACAACGTGGCCAACTTCCACCGCATCGTCGTGCACGGAAGCACATTCCCGCTGGAATGGATGAAGCTGACGATCGATCCGGCGCAGAACGCCGGTTGGAGCACGGACGGCGCCTATGGGCCGTTCGCGTGGACGCGCCAAACCCAGAACTGAGCACTTAAACAAAACCCCTGGCCGGAAAATTCCCGGCCAGGGGCTTTTTATGCGCGGCGTGTATTACAGCCGCTCGACGATCGTCACGTTGGCGAGGCCGCCGCCTTCGCACATCGTCTGCAGACCGTAGCGCTTGTTTTCCTGATGCAGCGCGTTGACCAGCGTCGTCATCAGCTTGGTGCCGGAGGCGCCGAGCGGATGGCCGAGCGCGATGGCGCCGCCATGGATGTTGAGCTTCTTCGGGTCGGCATCGTTGTACTGCAGCCATGCCACCGGCACGGACGCAAACGCTTCGTTCACTTCGTACAGATTGATGTCGCCGATCTTCATGCCGGCCTTCTCCAGCGCCTTCTTGGTGGCGGGAAGCGGGGCTTCGAGCATGATGACCGGATCGCCGCCAATGACGGTCATCTGGTGGATGCGCGCGAGCGGCTTCAGGCCGAGTTCCTTGAGCGCTTTTTCGTTGACGATCATCACGCCGGACGCGCCGTCGCAGATCTGCGAAGAGGTCGCCGCCGTGATCGCGCCGCCCTCTTTCAGGAGCTTCACGCCGCGCATGCCGTCGAGGCTGACATCGAAGCGGATTCCTTCGTCGACGGTGTGCTGCGTCTTGCTGCCGTCTTCCAGCGTGATCTCAAGCGGCACGATCTCGGTCTTGAATTTGCCACCCTGCGTCGCCGCGATCGCCTTCTGGTGGCTCTGGAAACCATATTCGTCGAGCTGGTCCTTGGTCAGCTTGTACTTCGTCGCCATCATTTCGGCGCCGGCGAACTGGCTGAACTGGATGCCGGGATATTTCTTCTGTAGGCCAGGGCTCATGTAGTTGCCGAAGCCTTCCTTCATGGCAAGCGACGCCGACAGGCCCATCGGCACGCGGGTCATGCTCTCGATGCCCATCGCGATCACGCAATCCATCGAGCCCGACATCACGGCCTGCGCCGCGAAGTGCAGCGATTGCTGCGACGAGCCGCACTGACGGTCCACGCTGGTCGCCGGAACGCTTTCCGGCAAGCGCGATGCCATCACCGCATTGCGCGCAATGTTGATCGCCTGCTCGCCGACCTGCATCACGCAGCCGCAGATGACGTCTTCGACTTTCGCGGGGTCCACGCCACTGCGGTCGAGCAGTGCGTCGATCATCTGCGCGCCGAGATCGACGGGATGCCAGCCTTAGAGCTTGCCGCCCTTTTTGCCGCCGGCGGTGCGCGCGGCCGCAACGATGTATGCTTCAGCCATGTTCGTCTCCATTCCCTTGAATAGCGTTGGTGGTCATTATCACCCCCTTCGCGGATGCAACAAGCGGATGATTCGAAGCTAACGTAGGGAAACCGATGAAAAACGAGACGCTTGCGGCACAAGGCCTCGGCTGGATTGACGATGCGACACGAGCGATTTCCCCGCCACTGCACGCGTCCTCGACCTTTCTGCGCGATATCGACAATGGCTACCGCTCGGGCCGCGAATATATCCGCGCCGACAACCCGGCTTTCGACCAGCCGGAGGCGGTGTTGACGGCGCTGGAAGGTGGCGCGGATGCGGCCCTGTTCGCGTCCGGCATGGCGGCGGCGACGTGTGCGTTCCTTGCACTTACGGCTGAGGATCACGTGATCGTGCCCAAGGTGATGTATTGGGGCCTGCGCAAATGGCTCACCGAATGGAGCCCCAGTGTAGATCTCGTCGAAATGCGCGACTTCGATGCTTTGAGGCGTGCGATGCGGCCCAACACGCGCCTGGTGTGGATCGAGACGCCATCAAACCCGACTTGGGATGTGACAGACATCGCCGCCGTGGCGGAGATCGCGCATGCGGGCGGTGCGATGGTCGCAGCGGACTCGACGTGTTCCACGCCGGTGGTGACGCGGCCGTTCGAGCACGGCGCGGATATCGTTATGCATTCGGCGACGAAATATCTGAATGGTCATTCCGACATCATCGCCGGTGCATTGGTGACGAAAGAGAAGAATGCCTATTGGGACCGTGTGCTGACGTTGCGTGCGCAACTCGGCGGCGTGCTGGGATCGTTCGAGGCATGGCTGCTGTTGCGCGGGATGCGCACGCTGTATCCGCGGGTGAAGACGGCGTGCGCGAATGCGCAGGCGATTGCGGAACGGCTATCCGCGAATCCGAATGTCGCGGAAGTTCTTTATCCGGGTTTGAAGAATTTCCCCGGCCATGACATCGCGGTGAAACAGATGAGCGGTGGTTTCGGCGGCATGCTCTCTATTCGCGTCAAAGGCGGTGAGGCTGCCGCGATCGGCACGGCAGCGCATGTCGAACTCTGGAAACGCGCGACTTCGTTGGGCGGCACCGAAAGCCTGATCGAACACCGCGCCTCGGTCGAAGGCGCAGGGTCGCCTTGCCCGCTGGATCTGTTGCGGCTGTCGGCAGGAATTGAAGATTCCGAAGACCTGATCGCCGATCTGGAGCAGGCGTTAGATCGCGCGGCACCGCTGACTTCTTAACCTCCCCCTTGTGGGGAGGTCGAAATGCTGGAGCGCAGCGAAAGCACTTCGGGTGGGTCGGGCTTTCGACACCGCGACCCCCACTCGGCTTGCTTCGCTCGCCGACCTCCCCACAAGAAGGAGGTGAAAAAGATTACGCCGCCCTGCGTTGGCGATTGCCGCCGTTGTTGCCGCCGCTGTTGCGCTTGCCGCGGTGGAACGGGCGCTTTTTGGCGTAGTCGCGGACGGGGGCTTTGGGCTTGCCGTTGCCGATCATCTCGGGCTCGTCGCCGACGACGGCGATCTTGCGCTTCACCAGCTTCTCGATGTCGCGCAGATAGGCGCGCTCATCCGGCGCGCAGAACGAGATCGCGATGCCTTCGGCGCCGGCGCGCGCGGTGCGGCCGATGCGGTGGACATAGCTCTCCGGCTCGTTCGGCAGTTCGAAGTTCACGACATGGGTGATGCCGTCGACGTCGATGCCGCGTGCGGCGATGTCGGTGGCGACGAGAAGGCGTGCGCGGCCGCTGCGGAAGTTGTCCATCGCCTTCTGACGCGCATTTTGCGACTTGTTTCCGTGGATCGCGTCGGCAGGGATACCGGATTTTGCCAGATGCTCGACGACCTTGTTGGCGCCGTGCTTGGTGCGGGTGAAGACGATCACGCGCGCCATCTTGGGATCGTGCAGCAGATCGACCAGAAGCTTGCGCTTCTCTTGTGCGTCGACATGGAACAGGCGCTGCTCGATGCGGTCGGCGGTGATGGTCTGCGGCGCGATGTCGATGCGCACCGGCTGATGCAGCATTTCGTGCGCGAGATGCACGACGTCTTCCGGCATGGTCGCGGAGAACAGAAGCGACTGGCGCTGCTTCGGCAGGGTCTGCACGATGCGGCGCACGTCACGGATGAAGCCCATGTCGAGCATGCGGTCGGCTTCGTCGACGACGAGCATCGACACCTGGTCGAGACGGATGGCCTTCTGCTTCACGAGATCGAGCAGGCGGCCCGGGGTTGCGATCAGAATATCGACGCCGGCGTGCATGGTATGGATCTGGCCATGGGAGCTGACGCCGCCCATGACGATGGCCTGCTTATAGCCGTAATGCTTGCCATAGACTTTGAGGCTCTCGCTGATCTGGATCGCGAGCTCGCGCGTTGGCGCGAGGATCAGGGCGCGCGCGCTCTTCGGCATTGGCGGTTTGCGGTTCTCGGCGAGACGCTGCAGCAGCGGCAGGCCGAACGCGGCGGTCTTGCCGGTGCCGGTCTGGGCGATGCCAAGGATATCGCGGCCGCCGAGGATCAGCGGAATGGTTTTTTCCTGGATGGGGGTGGGCTGGGTGTAGTTCTCGGCTGCGAGGGTACGCAGAAGCGGCTCGGAAAGGCCGAGGGTCGTAAACACAGAGTCAGTCACTGGTAGTCCTTAAATATGCGTCGGACGCGCGCAAATGCGCGCGTTGAACGGCATGTTGCCGTCTTCCACGCACATCTGGAGGGAACGGAGGGTTTTGATAAGTCCGCGATGTCGAGCGCCAGAAGGCGCATTGTGCGACCGCGGAGAATTGCAGGGTATATCGTTGAGCCCTAACAATATGTCAACCCATCACGGACGATTCCCATGGTTAGCGACACATTTGGCTTCCTGACCGATCAAAGCACATTGATAGCGGTTGTTCTGGGCGCGATCCTGGCAACAATCGGCGGCTTCGTTGCCACTGTGATGGAGCGCTATCTCGACAAGAAGGAAAAGGAGGAGAATGCGGCGCTGTTCTTCGGCGAGATATTGTCGTCGCTCGCCATCCTTATCCGCTTCGCCGACGAGACCAAGAAGATCGGCGATCCCTACGGCCCGGTAACCATGCGCATGCTGCGCTCGGCGCGCAACGAACTCGACGTCTACGACCGCAACCGTGAGCAGGTATTTTACATCCGAAACGCCGACCTGCGCGCGCGCATGCAGACCCTGCTTATCCGCATATCCATGCCGATCGACGGCGTGATCGAAGCCACGGACGAGATCAAGAACATGCGCGAAGCGGTCCGCACGATGAAGGATCAGGCCGAGCGCGCCGAAATAGAAGCCCGCGTCAAAACCGATGAAGCAAGGCGCAATGCGGGGTTCGCGTTCATTCTGGAGCGGGCGGACGAACTCAAACACGTGATCGATGGTCTCGGCCCCATCGCCAAGCACAATTTCGACCGGCTCGATCGCATCGCAAACTCTTAACCGCCGCTCCACGCATTGTTGCCGCGGTCGTGATCCGGCAGGGCGTGATCGGGATCGGCTGTGACGAAGACGATGGGCTTGTTGCCGCTCAAGGGCACGACGGCGCCGGTCCGGCGCATCCACGCTTCGACGGGCACCTCTACGCGCACGCTGCGGCCGCCTTCGTAACGCACATCGAGCGTGACCGGGAACACCATCGCATCGCGGTTCTCCAGCGCGATGGTCGCGCCGTTCTGCCAGCCGCCTTTGGCCGGCGTCACGGCTGTGACCGCGACGTCGTAGGTGCCAGTGCCGAAATACCATTCGCGCCAGAACCAGGAGAGATCTTCGCCGCCTGCACTGTCCATCGCGCGGAAGAAATCCGACGGCGACGGATGCTTGAACGCCCAGTCGCGGACGAACTTCTTGAATGCGTAGTCGAAACGGTCAGGGCCCAGGATCGTGTCGCGCAACAGCACCATTCCGAATGCGGACTTATAATAAGAGACGGGGTGCCGATATTTCTCGATCACCGGATCGCCCGCGGTCAACGTGATGGGCGCTTTGGCATCGGCGAGCAGGGCTACCAGGCCGTCGGCGGGATGCGCCGAGTTGGGTGAGAATTCGGAATCGCGCTTCGGTCCGAACTCCGCGTGATGGAAGTCCTCGCTCTCGAAAACGTCGATGAACGTGTTGAAACCTTCATCCATCCACGGATCGCGGCACTCGTTGAAGCCCACCGTCATCGGAAACCAGCTATGGCCGATCTCATGCGCGGTGATCCAGAACAGGTCTTTGCCCTTGGTATCCATGCCATCGAACACCAGCGCGGGATATTCCATGCCACCGACCGGGCCGCCGACGCTGACCGCGTTGGGCCACGGGAACGCATACCAGCGGCGGGAGAAGTTCTCGACCGAGTCCTTCGTGTATTCGGTCGCGCGGCCCCATCCGCCGCTGCCTCCCGCTTCTGCCGGATAGACCGATTGCGCCAGCGCCGTCTTGCCGCCGGGCAGGTTGATGCGCGCGGCGTCCCATACAAAGGCCTTGCTCGCGCTGAAGGCGACATCGCGCGTGTTCGCCATCTTGAAATGCCACGTCAGCGTGCCGCCCTGTTTTGGGCGTGACAGTGGATCGGTTACCTCTGCAGCGGTGCGGATCATGACGGGTGTGTCGCTGGCGCGCGCCTGCGCGAGGCGATCCATCTCTGTCCTGGTGAGGACCTCCTGTGCGTTCACAAGTTCGCCGGAGCCCGCAACCAGCATGTCCGACGGCACGGTCACGCTGTAATCGACGTCGCCATAGTCGAGATAAAATTCGGAGATGAGATAGGGCAGCGTGTCCCAGCCGCGCAGGTCGTCGTACACGGCCATGCGCGGATACCATTGCGCGATGTCGTAGATCTCGCCGCTCTTCGACGGCCCATGCGCGGTGCGTCCGCCGGCCTTACCCGGCACGACGTAGTGATAGCGAATATGGATCGCGATCTTGCTGTGCGCCTTCAGCGGTTGCACAAGCCGCAGCTGCGCGCGCGTGTCGTTGGCGATGTATGGTGTCTTCGCGCCGTTCGTTTCCACGGTGTCGAGGACATAGCCCTCGGTCGCGTTCGGATTGGCGATGCCGAACACAAAGCTGCCGCGCGAACCCGCGCGATAGATGTTCTGGTCGAGCTGAAGCCAGAGATAATCGAGACTGTTCGGGCTGTTGTTGGTGTAGGTGATCACCTCCTCCGCGCTCAGTGTATTGCTCGCGGGATCGAGCGCGGCGTGGATCGTGTAATCGGCGCGGTTCTGCCAATAGGCCGGCCCCGGTGTCCCGTCGGCGGCGCGCGTCATGCTCACCGGATCCGGGAAGACCTGTCGCGCGAAGGCTTTCAGCGGATCGTAGGCGCCGGCCTCCAGGGACCGTGCCGGCGCTGTGTGCGGCCGGGTTGCAGGATGTTTCGTACAACCCGCAAGAACGGCCACGGCGGCCAAGCCAAGCAATGCCAGTGATCTGTTCATGTTCATTCCCGCCTACGCGCGCGAATGGAGAACATTTCGTCCCTTACTGGCAAGACGAGAAAAGAAAAAGGGGCGGCCCGAAGACCGCCCCAATCCCTTCAAGCAGTTGTTTCGGCGTTAGTTACGCTGCGAGCCAGGGCACACCTGGGTCAGTTCGTTCAAGAATGAGTACCAGCCGTTTGCCGACGTGCTTGTGGGCGCGCCGAAGTAGGGCACATAGACGAGCGACTGAGGATGGTAGGTGTTGTGGCCCACCTTCTTCTCAAACGTGCCGTACTGGCCAATCGGAACCAGCGGGTCGCCGTTTTCCATGAGCGAGTTGTCGCTGCAGTGGACGCGGTTGGTGATGAACGGATCGTCGTACCACTCGCCGATCTCGTGGCTGATGGCGCTGATGTCTTCCGAGAACGAATCCGGGTGATCGACCCAGGTGGAGTAACCGTAGGTCTGCGTACCACCGTGGGCGTTGTGATAGCCGCCAATACAGCAGCCGCCCGATGTCAGGTAGATGTCATAGGAGATGAACAACGGGAAGATGTCCGGCGTGATCTGCGCGGTGTGCGCGTTCAGATAGGCGGTGATCTGCGCATCGAACGAACCCTGGGTCATCGTTCCGACGTCGCCCTCACCGAACGGGTTCGAAATGACGCTGCCCTGCGACGACGTCACGTTGATCGTCATCGGCTTCACTTTCCTGATCGTCGTCAGATCGAGAACCGTGTGATAGCCGATGTTGGTGCTGACATGGCCCCAGAAGTTGCAGCGCTGATAGACGTCGACGTACTGGCCCACGCCGCAATCGACGGACCCGGACTGGAAGTCCGATGTTTGATCGAAGATCGGCGAACCCGCCAGTGCCTTCATGACCGACTTTTTGCCGTATCCGCTGGTGTGCTTCGCGGTCGGATCGAATGTCATGTTGCCGTTTGTGGCGCCGTACACGAACGTGATCGGGATGAGGACGACCTTGATGTGCGTCGGGACGTTCGAGGTCGCAGGATCGGCGCCGACCATCTTGAAGTTCACCGTCGCGCCGATTTTGTCAACGAAAGATCCGCTCCAACTTGCAAGCGTTCCCGCCGGCGTTTTGCCCTTGGGGTAGTGCAGCGGCGAGTGATCTGAGATCGTATTGAACATGGGCTTGGGCACACCGGGGCCATTCCACTTCGGTGCCGCGTTGGCAGCGCAGGAAAGAGCGACGGCGCCAGCCAACAAGTACAGGGACGCAAGGCGTTTCAACATTGGGTTACCCTCTGAATTTTTTGTGATGGACCATCCATCGTTGGGCAACGTTACGACGAACATTAATCTTTTGAAAGGTGAAACTGCTTCGCCGTCGCAATTGTAATGCGTCTAACTCGTAAATTGGCCGGAAATAAAAAAAAGGGCGGCCCAGCAGGACCGCCCCAATTCAAGTCAAATGTAGGCGCGTCTGATTACTGACCCGGACAGACGTTGGTGATGCTGTTGTGCATCGACGTCCAGCCGTTGGCCGAGGTGCTGGTCGGTGCGCCGAAATACGGCATCATCGCCATTTCCTGCGGATGCCACGTGTGACCGTTCAGGGCCACCGTGAACGTGCCGTAATTGGGCAGCGTCTCGAGCGGATCGCCGACTTCCAGGATGGAGTTGTCGTTGCAGAACACATGGTTGTTCGTGAAGGGATCGTCCATCCATTCGGCGATTTCGTGGCTGATCGCCGAAATGTCTTCGGAGAACGCGCCAACGCTATCGACATAGGTCGAATAGCCATAGGTCTGTGCACCGCCTGCGCTGTGATATCCGCCGATGCAGCATCCGCCCGACGTGAGATAGATGTCATAGGAGATGAAGAGCGGGAAGATATCCGGCGTGATCTGCGCGCTGTGGCTTGTCAGATAGGAGTGGATCGCAGCATCGAAGCTGTTGATGCTCATCGTTCCGACATTGCCGTCACCGAACGGGTTGCCGATCACGCTGCCCTGTGCAGGCGTCACGTTGATTGTCATCGGCTTCACTTTTCTGATCGCCGTCGCATCGAGGACTGTGTGATAGCCGACATTGGTGCTCACGCTGCCCCAGAAATTGCAGCGCTGGTATGAGTCGACGTACTGCGCGGTTCCGCAATCGATCGCACCCGATGTGAAATCGGCGCCGGGATTGAGGATCGGCGATTGCGCCAGTGCCTTGATAACCGAAAGCCTCTTGTCGCCAGCCGTGTGCTTCGCGGTCGGATCGAACGTCTGGTTACCGTTCGTTGCGCCATACACCATGATTACAGGAATAATGACGACCTTGATGTGCGTGTCGGTGTTGGACGACGCCGGATCGAGGCCAGCCATCCTGAAGGTGACGCTGTGGCCCTTGCGGTCCGTGAAGCCACCGCTCCACTGCGTCAGCGTCGCGGCCGGCGGCGGCGCCTTGCCGGGCTCATACTTCAAGGGACCAGTATTCTTGATGACGCCGAACATCGGACGGGCTTTGCCCGGTCCATTCCAGCTCGGGGCCGCACTTGCGGCATACGACATGGCAACAGCGCCTGCCAGCAAGGCGAGCGACGCAACGCGTTTGATCATTAGATTGAACCCCTGAGATTTCCGCAGATGGACCACCCATCTTTTCGGGGGCGAACAATGGCCATTGCGTTCTGGTAACGTCAAGCGAGTGGCAGCGCTCTTCGCGTCGAACAATTTTCATCGAATTTTTGAAATCTCTGCTGCCATAGCAACGGCATTATCCGGCATGGCAATCATTGATACATCGATGTTGTTGCGTATCACACGCAAAAGGAAATGCTGCGTTGCACTGAAGTCAAAGCAACCAAGCTTTTTAAAGGGAGCGCTGGCCGATTCAAAAATTATCTGCGTCCCGAAAGCGCGACGGTGATTGTTGAATCGGAGAGGGGAAGGAACTTTTGATCAACTCGCGATGCCAGTAGATCGAGAATTTTCTGATCGCAGAAATTGCAATTCTTTCGTCAATTTAAGTTCCCGGTAATTTAAACGCGCCACGAAGAGTGTCGATGGGATGGGTCGCAAGCAAACCCTTTTTGCGTATGCGTATCAGGAGCGAGTGATTCGCGAGAAACCACGGTTTTAGAACGCAGATAGAAAAAGCGCTGCTACACCGCGGAAATGTGCAGACCGTCCACCTGGCGTGCGAGTTTGTTCATCAGGGTCGAAAAAGTCGCGCGTTCGGTGGGCGTCAGCGCAGCGAGGAACACGGATTCCAGATGCAGCGCCAGCGGCACGATCTCGTCATAGATCGCCGCGCCCTGCCTCGTGAGCGAGAGCCGCGTCACACGGCCATCCTTTTCGTCGCCGACACGGGCGATGCGTTTGTTGCGCAGGAGGGAGGCGGCCGCGCGGCTGACCTGCACCTTGTCCATGGCAGTGCGGGTTGCCACCTCGCGCGCGGAGAGGCCCGGCGTCTGGCCGAGCACGGCCATCACGCGCCATTCGGGGATCGAGAGGCCGAAGCGTTCGGAATAGTGCCGCGCGATCGCATCCGATACGCGGTTCGACAGGATCGACAGTCTGTATGGCACGAAGTGGTCGAGATCGAGCCGGCTGGGTACGCGCGTCTTGACTTCACTCGGCATCGGGCTGGTTCTTGGGTAGCGCGGCGTCGAACGCGGGAAGCGTGAGCGCACGCGCCTCGATGCGCGCGATGGTCGGCCAGCGGGTGACGTCGAGGTTCACGCGGCGTGCGTTTGCCACCTGCGGAATTAGGCAGATATCGGCAATGGTCGGCGTATCGCCATGACAATAGGCGCCAGTCTCCTTGTCGCGCGCAAGCATGGTTTCGAGCGCGTCGAAGCCGATTTCGATCCAGTGCCGCTGCCAGGCGAACACGTCTTCGTCGCTCTTGCCGTATTCGCGCTTGAGGAAGCGGCCGACGCGCAGGTTGTTCACCGGGTGAATGTCGCACGCGACGGCATAGGCAATGGCGCGCGCGCGCGCGCGTCCAAATGGGTCCGCGGGCAACAGCGGCGGCTGCGGCACGATCTCGTCCAGATATTCTATGATTGCGAGCGACTGCGTGATTGTGTGGCCGTCGTGGACCAGCGCCGGGATCAGTTCCTGCGGATTCAGTGTCTTGTATTCCGCTGTGTGTTGCTGTCCGCCGTCCTTCAGCAAATGCACGAAGCGCAGTTCCGGCGAGATGCCCTTAAGGTTCAGCGCGATGCGCGCGCGGAAGGCGGCGGAGGAGCGGAAATAGCCGTAGAGGATAAAGTCACTCATATTTCGCAACCTGCTGATCGATGGCGCCGAACAGGGATTTGCCATCGAGGTCGAGCATTTCGATCCTGATGCGGTCGCCGAATTTCATGAACGGCGTCGCGGGTTTTCCGCTCTCGATGGTCTCCAGTGTGCGCTTCTCGGCGAGACAGGCGGAGCCGGCACTGCCGCTTTTGTTCGACACGGTGCCGGATCCAACGATAGAGCCCGCGACCAGCGCGCGTGTCTTCGAAGCGTGTTCGATCAGTTGCGCAAACGAGAACGTCATATCGACGCCCGCGTTGGGGTGTCCGAAATCCGCGCCGTTGTACGTGACGTTGAGTGGCAGATGGACCTTTGAATCTTTCCAGGCTTCGGTCAGTTCATCCGGCGTGATCGCGACGGGCGAAAACGCGCTAGCCGGTTTGGACTGGAAGAAGCCGAAGTTCTTGGCAAGCTCCGCCGGGATCAGATTGCGCAGCGAAACATCGTTCACCAGCATCACCAGCTTGATGTGCTTGTCCGCCGCGCCGGCCTTCGTACCCATCGGCACGTCGTCGGTGATGACCGCGACCTCGGCCTCGAAATCGATGCCCCACGCTTCGTCGGCGGCGAGAATCGGATCGCATGGCCCTATGAAACTGTCAGAACCGCCCTGATACATCAGTGGATCGGTCCAGAAGCTCGGCGGCATTTCGGCGCCGCGCGCTTTGCGCACCAGCTCGACATGCGTGACGTAGGCGGAGCCGTCGGCCCATTGATACGCGCGCGGCAGGGGCGATGCGCATGCAGCAGGATCGAACGGCGTCTCGCCCGCGACCGGGCCTTCGTTCAGCAGGTCGTAGACGCGCATCAGGCGCGGCGCGGCCTCATGCCAGTGATCCATCGCATGCTGCAGCGTCGGCGCAATGTGACCGGCACTGACTGAGCGCGCGAGATCGCGGGACACGACGACAAGCGCGCCGTCCCGGCCAGATTTGAGAGAAGCGAGCTTCATTTCGGCATCCAGCTTTTGACGTAGCCGTGATCTTCCTGCGCTTCGGCGGCGGCGCTGATCTCCAGCGGATCGCGCGCGTCGATCATCACCGCGACTTCGTCGGTCATGGTCTTGGCGGCTTTGGCGCCCGCAGCGAAGGCCTTGGGATGCGGACCGTGGGTGAAGCCGTTGGGATGCCACGTCACCATGCCGGGATGGATGTTGTCGCGGCTGAAGAACTCGCCCTGGTGATAGAAGATCACTTCGTCGTAATCGTCGTTGGAATGATAGAACGGCACCTTCAGCGCGCCGGGATCGCTTTCGATCGGGCGCGGCACGAAGGTGCAGACCACGAAGCGGTCGGCGACGAAGGTCGAATGCACGCTCGGCGGAATGTGATAGCGGTGGCTCATGATCGGGCGGATGTCGCGCCAGTTCAGCTTCAGCGCGGTCAGATTGCCCTTCCAGCCCACGGCATCCAGTGGCGAATGCGGATAGGTTATGGTGGAGACCGCATTGCGGCGCTTCACGCGCACTTTCCAGTCGCGCTTTTCCGTCGCCTGATGCTCAAAGGCGTCGTCGATCTTCGGCGTGTCGAGCGCCGCCGGATCGAAGAACGCGTGGGGGCCGAGGATGCCTCGTTCCGGCAGCTTGAACGCACTGTTCGTTGCCTCGATCACCAGCGAGATCGTTGGCGTCTTCGGCGTCAAGCGCCACATCGTGCCGCGCGGCAGCAGAAGGTAGTCGCCGTCGCGATAGGTCATGTGCCCGAAGTCGCAGAACAGATCGCCGTCGCCCTCGTGGATGAACAGCAGCACGTCGCCATCGGCGTTGCGCACCAGATGCGGCATCGCTTCGGGCAATTTCCAGATTCCGAACTGGCAGGAACTGTTCGACAGCAGCATCACCGAATTGAACGGCTCGTTCGCCGCGTCCGCCGCCCTCTTGGCATCGAAAGCGCGCGGCGCCATCGGGCCTTCGAAATCGCTCCAGCCCGTCGGCGGATTGCGGTGATAGATATGCGTCGCGGGTCCGAAGAATCCGTCGCGCCCGATCTCGCGCTCGAACGTGCCTTCCGGCAGATCGGCATGCGCCTGCCGCGAGGCCTTGCCTTCGACGCGCGGGAATTCGATCCAGCCTTTGCTCATGCCGTCGTGTCCTTCAGAACGCCGCGCTGGATCTGGTCGGCTTCGATGCTTTCGAACAGCGCCTTGAAGTTGCCTTCGCCGAAACCCTGGTTGCCCTTGCGCTGGATAAGTTCGAAGAAGATCGGGCCGATGGCATTCTTGGTGAAGATCTGCAGCAGCAGGCCGGTGTCCTCGTCCATCGCGCCGTCCATCAGGATGCGGTCGCGCTTGAGACGGTCCACATCTTCACCGTGCCCCTTGATGCGATTGTCGAGGCGTTCGTAATAGGTGTCCGGCGAATCCTGGAATTCGATGCCGGTCGTGCGCAGCGACTCGACCGCGTCGTAGATGCGATCGGTGGCGAGCGCGATGTGCTGGATGCCTTCGCCTTTGTACTCTTCCAGATATTCGTGGATCTGCGACTTGTCGTCGGAGCTTTCGTTGATCGGGATGCGGATGTTGCCATCCGGGCTCGTCATCGCGCGCGATTTCAGGCCCGTCAACTTGCCCTCGATATCGAAGTAGCGGATTTCGCGGAAGTTGAAGAGCTTCTCATAGAAGCCCGCCCACTGGTCCATGTTGCCGCGGAAGACGTTGTGGGTGACATGGTCGATATAGGAGAGGCCCGCGCCGTCATGCGCGAAGCCCGAGATCGGATCGGTCGGGATGAAGTCGACGTCATAGATCGAGCGGTCGCCGTAGCGATCGACAAGATAGATCGCACTGCCGCCGATGCCCTCAATCGCCGGGATGTTCAACTCCATCGGGCCGACCTGGTTCTCGAACGGCTTGGCGCCGAGTTCGAGCAGCTTCTTGTAGGCGAACGCCGCATCCTTGACGCGGAACGCCATCGCGCACGCGCTTGGCCCATGTGCTTTCGCGAAACGCGCGCCGTGGCTGCCGGGTTCGGCGTTGACGATGAAGTTGGTCTCGCCCTGGCGGTAGAGCGTCACGTCTTTCGAGCGGTGCTTGCCGACCGCGCGGAAGCCCATTTGCTCGAAGAAGTGGCGAAGGGCTGCGGTGTCGGGGGCTGTGTATTCGACGAACTCAAAACCGGCGGTGCCGATCGGATTGTCCCAAAGGTTCTGTGTGATCTGCGTCATGTCTCGATTCCGGAAAAGCGAGATAGTTTCATCTGAAACTATTTGGGGGTCAAGGGACGCATTCTCAAGAGAGCCTTTCTTGTGGTTCCGGCGTTCTCTCTCAAGCGAATTGGGAGAAACGTCATGAAACTTTCCGCCTGCGCTATGCTTGCGCTTTTGGTGGCCACCCCCGTGCTCGCCGACCCGCCGGACGATCTCACGCGCAGTGTCCAGAGGTCGAGCGCGAACGCCGCGCCGGATAACGACGGCATCGGATTGCTGGATAATCCGCAACCGCCCCTCGGTGCCTGTGTGAAGACGATGGAGCGCGCGTTTAATATGGCCGATCCGGCCAGCCCCGACCGCGCCTACGATGCGCGCCGGGAGATGGAGCTGGCGCGCACGGCATTTCAGACCGGCGATGAGTTCGCCTGCCAGCAGCATGCGACCCACGCCTTGAACGACCGCAGCTAGCCGGAACCTTTTCGTATCGCTCGCGCGTTTCAGAACGGGGCACGACATTTCTCGGAGAGTTCCATGACATTTTCAAAACTCGCGCCATTCGTTGCGGCGCTGATTCTATCCACACCGGTTCTGGCGCAGACCACGGCTGTGCCGACTTACACGCAGAACGGCCAGACCCCGAACAATTCTGGCAGCGGCGCGGGCCCGATCGATCCGCTGAAAGACGCGACGCCGCAGGTCGACAATTGCCGCCAGCTTCTCGAGAAAGCGAAGTCCATGACCGCGCCGACCAATCCCGGTCGCGCCGACGGTGCGGAAAAGGAACTCGCGCTGGCGCAGGATGCCAAGGACCATGGCGATTACGGCGCCTGCCGCGATCACGCGACATTGGCGATGGAAGCCAAGAAATAATCCGGGCTTTTCTCAGGAACGTTTACGAGCGGGGTGCCTTTTCTCTTTCAATGGAGGAGGCGCCCCAAATGCATGCGTTCGACCGCAAAGTGACCGAGTGCATCGACGCCTGCCTTGATTGTCATAAGACGTGTCTCGGCATGGCGATGACGCATTGCCTGGAGACGGGCGGCGAGCATGTCGCGCCGCCGCATTTCCGCATGATGTTCGATTGCGCGACAGTCTGCGCGACCGCCGCCGATTTCATGCTGCACAAGAGTCAGTTCCACCGCGAGATGTGCGGGCTGTGCGCGAAAGTCAGTGCGGCTTGCGCCGACGACTGCGAAAAGCTCGGCGGCATGGACGATTGTGTCGCCGCATGCCGCCTCTGCGTGCAGACCTGCGGCGCGATGGCCGCGTGAGTCACAGCGTATAGCTCGCGACGAATTTCAGCGCCGCCGGCGCGATCAGCTGATTGCCCTCGACGTTCTGCGCCACCGGCACCTCGACGTCGCCGTAGAGTTTCCACGTTCCGAAATCGGCCTTGATGCCGGGCGATATCAGAAGGCGCGCATAGCCGGTGTTGTCGCGGTCGCCCGCCAATCCGCTGTCATGGCCGCGATAGGATACGATGGCCTGCAGCACCGGCGAGATCATCGTGTTGCCGATTGCCCAGCCGGCATAAGACACGCCCAGTGCGCCGTTCAGCTCGCTGCCCGGAACATAGTGGTTCTGGGTCGCGACCTCATGCTGCCACATCACCTGGCCATAATAGTTGAACTGCCCGTCCGTCGTGAGCTGACCGGTGTGATAGGCGCCCAGCATGATGTCGGTGCTGCCGGTTCCGTTCTGCGTGTCGGATTCGAAATTGGGAACATCGGTGTCGCCGGTGGGAAGCTTCACGCCGCCGATCAATCCCGTCGAACCGTCGGACGACAGCCCTGAATAGCCGACCATCAACCGCACATCGCCGAGCGAGGTGTGATCGAACTCTTCCGGCGCACCGGAATCGGCGGCGAGCAACCCGCGATGCAGGAAGGGCAGCTTCACCGTCATGCCCCAGTCGCTGTCGAAATTGTGCTGCGCGCCGAGGACGAGGTAATCGGAGCGGATCTTCTTGTCGTCGTTGTTGGCGCCGGGGGCGGAACTTCCGCCGCTCCAGTTGGTCGTCTGGTTGAGGTAGTCGTATTCGAGGAACAGGGTCGTTCCCAATCCCGAGGGCAGCATCGATGCGGTGCCGACATCGAAGATCGAGCAGCCGCAGGCGCAGGCGAACGCTGACGAGGGAACAGCGGCGGTAAGAGCCAGCGCAGCGAGCGCAGGCTTGAGCGAATTGCGAAGCATGAGAGTTTCTTCCGTTGAAGGATACACGTGCGCTCGGCGAACCGCGCGCGGACGAAGATCGTTCAGACGGAAGCGGGTGGCGCACGGGCTGTGTTGGGCCGGCAGATTGCGGTCGCGGCGACATCGTCACGCGAGGACGCGAAGTGAATCGGTGCTGTGATGTTCGATGGTGCGAGCGACACAGCCTCTGCGGTCGGCGATGCCAGCGGCGCGGCAGATGCGAAGACGCAGGGACGGTTCGCGCGATCCTGATCCGGCGCGCGGGAAGGCTTCGCTGGCGTATGAACCGGTCCGGACATCGTGCAGATGACGAACGGCGAAGCGTTGGCGCTCGAGATCGCGGCTGGCATCCAGCCCACCGGCAGGAGCGCGCGCAGAACCATCGCCACAAGGGCGATCTGCAGGGCTGCCGATTTGAGAGCCGTTCTCATGTGAATGTTTTCGCGCGAACCGGGGCCAAGCGTCAACTAAGCCGCCAGCGGCGGCCGCACGCTAAAGGTCGCATGGCTGATCGAGACGCTCATGCCCTCGGCGCTGCTCTCTATATTGACCTGCGCTTCGAGCTGGTTGGCCAGCGCGTTGACCAGGCTGGTGCCCAGCCCACCCTTGGCGGGCGCCGCACCAGTCTCCGGCTTGCCGACGCCGTTGTCGGACACCGAGAGATTCCAGTCCGTTCCGTTGACCTGATATCGGACCGTCACCGTCCCCGCTTTCTTCGCAGGGAACGCATATTTCAGCGCATTTATGACGAGTTCTGTCACAATTAGTCCGATGCTCACCGCGCTGGAGGAAAGAACCTTGCCCTCATCGGCCTTCACTTCGATCGTGGCCAGGTTGTCCTCGCCGATCATCGATTCGGCGAGTGACGCGCACAATTTCGAGAGATAGGGCGCGATCTCGATCAGATCCTCGATACCCGCCCGGTTGAGATGCTGCTGCACGGCTGCGACCGACATGACGCGGCGATGCGCGTCCTTCAGATGCTCGCGCGTCTCGACGGAGGTGACCGCCTTTGCTTTCAGCATCAGGATGCTGGCGATGATCTGCAGCGAGTTGACGATTCGATGCTGCATTTCCGCCAGCAGCATTTCCTTCTGCACCACGAGCTCGTCGGTCTGCTTTTGGAGACGTTCCTTTTCCTGCTCGATGACCCGGCGGGACGTGACGTCCTCGAACGCCAGCAGAATTAGCTTCGGCGCGCTGTTGGCGTCGACCATCTTGCGCGCGTTCAGGAGCAGGTTTCGCAGTCCGATGCGCGGGAATTCATGCGTGACTTCGAATCCTTCCATCGCGGCCTGGTCGGGGATGATCCGCTCCAGCAGCACACGCAGCGCGGGGATGTTCCAGGCGCCGTTGTCCAACGCGAACAGGGCCTGGTCCTGCGTTTCGGATTCGTTGAGCGCAAACGCGCGCAGGAACGAGCCGCTCGCGAACATGATCTTGAGCTGACCGTCGAGCACGAGGAGGGGATCGCGGACAGTGTCCACGACGGTTTGCGCGAGAGTACGCGCATCTTCGATCTTGTCGAAGAACGCTGTCACAGCTGAATTTCCATTGGCTGGAACAATTCTAAGCTTGATATCGCGATAAAGCGAATCGACCGGCGGATGTGGCCAGCGCAGGGGCGGTCGTTGTCCCCAAAAACGGGGCTTTGGCCGCCTTGCTGTCATTTCCGTGGCGGATTGCTGACCAGATAGGGCAGGCCGCCATTGATTTTCGCGCTTTGCGCCCAGGCGCTGTCGTCGAAGCCCTTCGGCAGCCCCGCCTGAAACTCCGCTGTCGTCAGACCGGTAACGCCGCGGGCATTCCCGCCGCCGACACCGAATTCGGTGCCGCTGGTTTCCGTGTTCCAGTACGAGTCGGCCACCTTCGGTGCGGCTTCGCCCAAAAGTCCGCCGACATTGGTGGCTTGTCCGCCCGACACCTGTCCTGTCGCATACGAGGTGTCTATACGCGCGAGGCTGTAACCGACAAGGCCGCCGACCGCCGATTGATCGCCCGCGATTACGCGGCCGGTCGCATAGACATCGTAGACGTGGCCGTGGGCGTTGCCGATGAGACCGCCGGCTTCGGCGATCTGCGCGCCTTCGACCGAGGTGTTCGCCCAGGAGCGCCCAACGACTCCGTAGTTCACGCCAACCAGCCCACCGAGATTGCCGCGGAAGTCGGTGCGCACGGTGCCGCCATCGACATAGCAATTGTAGATCGTCCCGGCGTTGTCGGCGACAAGACCGGCCGCGATGTTGTTGAAGCTGTTCTCCGCAAGGACGTTGACGTCGGTCATGCCGAGGTTGCGGATCATGCCTTTGGCCTTGAGCGCCGCGAACAGCGCGATTTCCACGTCTGTCGTGTCGAAGATCGAAAAATTCATGATCTTGTTGCCGAGCCCGTCGAACGTGCCTGCGAAATCGTTCGACACCGGCACTGTTCTGACCTGTCCGTTCTGCGCGGCGTCGTAGTCATTGGCGAGCGCGATCCTGGCGTTGGGATGCGCCGCAACGGTCGCGGCAAGGCTCGCGATGGAATTCACCAGCCGATAGTTGTCCCCGTCGATGGTGAGCTTGCTCGCCATGTCCCAGAAATGCACGGCACCTTTCTTCTGAAAGATCGGTCCGCCGGCGACGAAGAAAGAGAGATGCGCCGTTCCCCGCACGGTGATCGTGCTGCGAACGTAAATCGAATCTTCCGTCTCGAGACTCAGTGCGTGGCTGCTCGCCCATCTCAACGGCGACAGAACCAGGATATCCTGCGCGACGTTGCCCTCGGTCAGTACGCGAATATCCTCGGTGCTCAGAAGCGCCGTCAGATCGTCCACGTTCAGATTTGCGTCGTCGGCGCTGGCAAGACAGATGCCCCCGCTGCAATCGATGTTCCTGGTTGGCTTGTCGGAGATATTCAGCGTGGCTTGTGCGGGCCATGCAATCAGCGCCGTTGCGGCAATGACAGCGGACAGCAATTTCATGGCAATATCCCCAATGTTGACGTTCTTCCTACATCACCGCGCCGGCCCGTTCTTGGTCCTGTGCGCCAGCGGCTTGGACTGGGGCGACAAAGAGGTGCGTCCCGCTTGAGGCGCCGCAACAGGTCCCCACGCTGCCATCGCGCGTTGGTGAGAAGATACGGAAGCCGGTGTTGATTTTTGGATTCGTCAAAATATTTGCACTGCAACATGGCTTTTATATTAGTGCGTCAAAGCATTACGCAAAAATGACGTTTGCTTATCCAACACCTCCAAAGTGGTGGTAAAATTCACGCATGGAGCGTTGTGACAACATCGCCGGACCGATCATCCGCCGCCGGAAAGCGGGCGCAGGGGATACCCCCTCCCGCGTTTCGACGAACAATTTTATTGCCGGACCGGCGCGCGGGAACCGGAAAGGTGCCGGTGCGCCCAAGGGCAATCGCAATGCGCGGATTCACGGCTGTCGCAGCGCGGAGTTTCACGAGCGCCGCCGCGCCGCACGCGATCTGATCCGTGCTTCGAAGGAGATGGCGACGTGGCTCAGCGTCATGGTCGATGCGCGAGTCGATCCGAACGCGCATTGCGAGCTGTTTGAAGCGCCCGCAGCGCAGTCGCGCTTATCCTTGCGGAAACTTGAAAGCGCGCGAATTGCCAACGAACTGACAAACGATCAGAATTTCCCGGAGCAGAGCACGAAAAGTGCCGAACACCGGGAGACGCGCGATGAAATTCACCTGGTTCAACCTGATGCCGTGGCCCTATCTGCCGGACGACTTCCGGGAGAAGAACCGCTCGGTGTGGGTGGACATCGACTCCAGGCTTTTCGATCCGGTGAAGAGTCACGAGGTCTACAACACCTATATGGACCTTCTGGAATACGCGTCCACGCTGGGCTTCGACGGCATCGGCGTGAACGAGCATCACCAGAACGGCTACGGCATCATGCCGTCTCCGAACATCATCGCGGCAGGACTTGCGCGGCGCACCAAGGATGTGGGCCTTGTCGTGCTCGGCAACTCGATCGCGCTCTACAATCCGCCGGTGCGCGTGGCGGAGGAATTCGCGATGCTCGATTGCATCTCGGGCGGGCGGCTGGTCGCGGGCTTTCCCGTCGGCACGTCGATGGACACGAATTTCTGCTATGGCCAGATCCCCGCGCTGACGCGCGAGAAATATTCCGAGGCGCACGATCTTATCCGCCGCGCGTGGAGCGAGGAAAAGCCGTTCGCGTTCAACGGCCGCTACAACAAGCTGCGCCATGTGAACATCTGGCCGCGTCCGATCCAGAACCCGATGCCGGTGCATATCCCCGGCGGCGGCAGCGTCGAGACCTACGACTTCTGCATCGACAACACTTATTCGTATTCGTACCTCAGCTTCAGCGGCTACATCCGGGGCAAGGCGCTGATGGACGGCTACTGGAAGCGCGTCGCCGAGCGTAACACGCCGGATGAGTCGCCGTACCGCGCCGGATTCGCGCAGACGATTCTCGTCGCCGATACGGATGAGGAGGCGGAGCGGCTGTATTCGAAGCACGTTTCGTATTTCTACAATCGTTGCCTGCATGTGTTCGCGGGCTTCGCCGATGCGCCAGGCTATCGCACGATCAAGACGATTCAGACCGGTGCGCTGTCGCAATACGCGCCGGTCAAAGGCTGGGGCGAGATCACCTGGAAGGAACTGACCGAAGGCGGCCACGTCATCGCCGGTTCGCCGGAAACCGTGCGTCAGCGCATGGAAGAGCTGATCAAGTCGCTGCGCGTCGGAAACATCTTCTGCCTGATGCATGTCGGCGACATGCCGAAAGAGAAGTGCATGTACTCGACCAGGCTGTTCGCCGAGAAGGTGATGCCGAAGCTGCGCGGCCTGTTCCCCGAATACGCCGACGACGGCCGCTTCTGGTGCCACCCGATCAAGCAGGTAATGCCGGGCTCGCTCCCGGTCGAAGCGATGGCGGCGGAATGATGATGCGGCATCTACATAAAATCACCATGGCCGGGCTTGATCCGGCCACCCAGCGCGTCCGTGTCAACGGATGCAAAAGGATTCACGCGGAGTCGCGGAGGACGCGGAGAAGAAAAAGAACTCCGCGTTCTCCGCGACTCCGCGTGATGCTTACTGACTTTCTTTCGCTCGCTGACGCTCGCTGGATGGGTGGCCGCCTCAAGGGCGGCCATGGTGAAGGAGGAAAGCCATGGAATTAAAGACCATCCAGACCCAACACGTTCCCGTCCGCTATTACGAAGGCGGCAGTGGTGCGCCGCTGGTCTTCCTGCACGGCGCGGGCGGACTGGAAGCGAAGGACCCGTTCCTCGCCGCGTTGGCGGAGAAGTATCACGTCTATGCGCCGCTCTTGCCCGGCTATGGCGACAGCGAGGAATGCGGCGAGCTGCGCGACATGCTCGACATCACGCTGCACACGCTCGATGTCGTCGATGCGATCGGCCTGAAAGACCCGATCCTTGTCGGACATTCGATGGGCGGCATGATCGCGGCGGAGATGGCGGCGCTGGACAATCACCGCTTCTCGCGCCTCGCACTGATCGCGCCGGCGGGTCTGTGGCTCGACGATCATCCGATCCCCGACATCTTCTCGCTCGTGCCGTACGAATATCCGCCGCTGCTGTTCCACGATGTGGAAGCCGGTTCGGCGCTGATGACGCAAGGCCTCGCCTTCGACGATCCCGAATGGCTGAAGGCCTTCCTCGTCACCAACGCGCGCCAGCTCGGCATGGCAGGCAAGCTGCTGTTCCCGATTCCGGATCGTGGCCTCGCGCAGCGCCTCTATCGCATCCGTGCGAAGACGCTGCTCATCTGGGGCGACAGCGACAAGCTCGTGCCGCCGGTCTACGCGCAGGCGTTCAAGAAGGGCATCAAGGGCGCCGAACTCGCCGCGATCCCCGAAGCCGGGCACATGGTCATCTGGGAAAAGACCGCCGCCGTCATGGCGGCGCTGGAAAGGCTCGGTGGATAGTGGAGATCGTGATTCTGCTTGCTCTGTCGGCCAGCGTGATGGTCGCAGTGTGGAAAATCTATTCGGCGTTTCGGTATCGTGAGACTGCGGTGCCCCGTCTAAGCCCGTTTGGCCTTTTCATGTCTTCGACAAGTTTTGTCGGGAGGAACGACCGGCCCGTGACATTCTGGGTGCTCGTCTTGGTGCGAGTCTTAGCTCTCGCAGTTGCCGGTTCGGTTCTTGTTTGGTTTGTATTTCACGCTGCAAGTTAATGGAGAGCGTCCGATGAATCACGATCTCATTGTTCGCGGCGGCACGATCGCCGACGGCAAGGGCGGCGCGCTGTACGAAGGCGATGTCGCGGTCATCAATGGAAAGATTTCCGCCGTCGGCAAAGTGTCGGGCAAAGGTGCGGAAGAGATCGACGCGAAGGGCAAGCTCGTCACGCCGGGCTTCGTCGATATCCACACGCATTACGACGGTCAGGCGACGTGGGACACGCGTCTCGCACCGTCGAGTTGGCATGGCGTGACGACGGTGGTGATGGGCAATTGCGGTGTCGGTTTCGCGCCGGTGCATCAGGGCGATCACGCGCGCCTCATCGAGTTGATGGAAGGCGTCGAGGATATTCCCGGTGTCGCGCTGCACGAGGGGCTCAAGTGGAACTGGGAATCCTTCGGCGACTATCTCGACGCGCTGGAGCAGGTGCCGCACGACATCGACGTCTGCGCCCAGCTCGCGCACGGCGCGCTGCGCGTCTATGTGATGGGCGAGCGCGGCGCGGCAATCGAACCCGCGAACGAAGACGACATTGCGAAGATGCGTCATCTCACCAAAGAGGCGATGCAGGCCGGCGCACTCGGCTTCACGACCTCGCGCACCATTCTGCACAAAAGCGTCAAAGGTGAACCGACGCCGGGCCTGCGCGCGGAAGAAGCCGAACTGATGGGCATCGCGATGGGCATCGCCGATGCCGGACGCGGCGTGATGGAACTGATCTCCGATTTCGACTCGCCCGATCCGCTGACCGAGTTCGCCATGCTACGCCGCCTGGTCGAACGCTCAGGCCGTCCGCTGTCGCTCTCGTTGGCGCAGGCTGGATCATCGTCCGATGGCTGGCGCGGATTGCTCGGCCTGATCGAGCAGGCCTCGAAGGACGGCCTCGCGATCCGCGGCCAGGTCGCGCCACGTCCCATCGGCCTGCTGCTGGGTCTTCAGGGCACGATCAATCCGTTCATCGCGCATGAGACGTTCGCGGAGATTAAGGACAAGCCGCTCGCCGACAAGGTGCGCATCATGCGCGATCCGTCATTCCGCGCGCGGATGCTGGCCGAGACCGAGGCGAAGCAGGCGCACCCGCTCGCGCGCCGCGTGATGGCGTTCGACCGCATCTTCCCGCTCGGCGATCCGCCGAATTATGAGCCGCCGAAGGAGACATCGCTCGCCGCGATGGCCGCGCGAGGCAACCGCCAGGCGCAGGACATCGCCTATGACATGCTTCTGGAGGATGAGGGCCGCGCGTTCCTGTTCCTGCCGTTCGCGAACTACACCGACTTCAATCTCGACGCCTGCCACGACATGATCGCGCATCCCAACACCGTCCAGGGTCTCGGCGATGGCGGCGCGCATGTGGGCATCATCTCCGACGCCAGCTTCGCGACGTATCTGTTGACCCATTGGGGCCGCGACCGCGCCAAGGGCAAGTTCGATCTCGGCTATCTGGTGAAGCGCCAGACCGCCGACACCGCCCGCGCCGTGGGCCTGATGGATCGCGGCGTTATCGCGGCCGGAAAGAAGGGCGACCTCAACATCATCGACTTCGATAGGCTTCAGGTACAAGCGCCGAAGATGGCCTTCGATCTCCCTGCTGGCGGCAAGCGATTGCTTCAAGGCGCACACGGCTACGACGCCACAATCGTCTCCGGCCAGGTTGCGTATCGTAATGGCGAAGCGACAAATGTGCTGGCGGGCAAACTCGTGCGAGGGCCGCAGGCATGACAGCACCAACTGTCATCCCCGGCGAGCATCGACGCGATAGCGTCGGTGCGAGGTCAAGGGGACCCAGGTGCTTGGATCAGGCCCGGTCTTTCCACCTGGGTCCCCTTCCCCTCGCACCGCTTTCGCGGTGCTCGGCCGGGGATGACAAGCGGGGTTGCGTATGAATCTTCGCCTCCTCGAGACCCATATCGACTGGACATCGAACGACGTCGCCGACCCGTCGGTGTGGACGATGACCCTTGATGATGACGATCATCGCGAACTCGACGCCGCGCTGGCCGAGGCGAAATCGGTGTCTGACAATCTGCTCGATATCGGGCGCGAGCATTTCCCGCTCGAGGGGTTGGCGCGCAAACTCGAAGGCATTGAGCGCGAGCTGATCGACGGGCGCGGGTTCACGCGCATCTCGGCGCTCGATCACACGCGTTACTCCGACGACGATCTGACCATGCTGTATTGGGGCATCGGGCTGCATCTCGGCGATCCCTGGCCGCAGAACGCTAAAGGCCACGTGATGGGCGATGTGACCGATCAGGGAAAGTCGGTCACCGATCCGACGTTCCGCGGCAATGAGCTCGGCCAGATCGCGCTCGACTATCACACCGACGGCGCCGACGTGATCGGGCTGATGTGCCTTCGCAAAGCGAAGAGCGGCGGGCTTTCCTGCGTCGCAAACGCGGTCGCGATCTATAACGAACTGGTGCGCACGCGGCCCGATCTCGCGGAAGCCCTGTTCGCGCCGCAGCCTTACGATCTGCGCGGTGAGCAGGCGCCGGGCGCGAAACCGTTCTACACATTTCCGGTGTTCACGGAGCACAAGGATCGTTTCTTCATCCGCTTCATCCCGGCCTATATCCGCGCGTCGCAGCGTCACGCCGATGCGCCGCGTCTTTCGCCGCTGGTGCTCGAGGCGCTCGATACCGTGAGCGCGATGGCGCGCGATCCGAAGTACAATGTCTATATGGATCTGCAGCCCGGCGAGATGCAATTCATCAACAACTACCATGTGCTGCATGGACGGACTTCGTATGAAGACGATGCCGCGTCGGGCCACAAACGCCACTTCAAGCGGCTGTGGCTGGCGACGAATTACCTGAAAGATCGTCCGGCGCATTTCCGCAAGAACGTCGACAATCACTGGATGAAGAACCGTTCGGTCAGCACGATCGCAGCGGCAGCGCGCGCATAAGAGGAACGGCATGTCCTGGAACTACGGTGACGTTTTGGAAACTGTCGCGGGAGTCGTGCCGCCCGCGTCGCCGTTCACCATTCACGGTGACAAGGTCATCAGCTGGGGCGAGGCGATGCCCCGCATGAACAACCTCGCCCGCGCGATAATCGCACGCGGTGCGAAGCCCAATGACAAGGTTGCGTTCTACCTGCGCAACTCCGCCGCATACACTGAGGCACTGGGCGCGTGTTTCCTCGCGCGCCTGACGCATGTGAACATCAACTACCGCTACAAGCCGGACGAGGTGCGCTACATCCTCGACAATTCGGACGCGCAGACGCTGATCTATCATTCCGAATTCCGCGACTGCATCGCGCAGGTCCACAATCAATTGTCGAAGGTGAAGACCTTCATCGAAGTGAACGGCGCGGAGGTCGCATCGTTTGCCGAGAATTACGAGACGCTGGCAACCAAGGGCGACGGTTCGCCGCTCGGTATTGAGCGCTCGCCGGACGATCAACTCTTCATCTACACCGGCGGCACGACGGGTATGCCGAAGGGCGTGATCTATCAGCACGGCGATCTCATGCAGCTGTGGCTCAACCGTGTCGAGCGGCTGACCGGCTACATGCCGCCGTCACTCGAGGCGTTTGCACAGCTGGTGAAGATGACGCCGATCGTGCCGCGCGTGCTGCCCGCATGCCCGCAGATGCACGGCACTGGCTTGATGGGAACGCTCACCTGCTTCCTTGCCGGCGGATGCGTGGTGACGGTCGAAGGCCAGACCTTCGATCCCGCTGAGATTTGGGAAGCAACGGAGAAGCATAAGGTGACATCGATCTCCGTTGTCGGCGATCCGTTCGCGAAGCCGATGCTACGCGCGCTGGATGAAGTGCCGGGACGCTACGATCTCTCCAGTCTCACCGGCATCACGTCGTCAGGCGCGATGTTCACCGAGGAGGTGAAGGACGGGCTCATCGCTCACGTGCCCGCGCTGATCATCACCGACAGTTTCGCCTCGACCGAAGCGATGGGCATGGGCGTGTCGATGGCGAGCAAGGACGGTCACGTCAAGACCGCCGATTTCCAGCTCACCGAATACGCGATCGTTATCGACGAGAACGACCGGCGCGTCGCGCCGGGTGAAGCCGGTCTGGTCGCTTATGGCGGCCCGCAACCGCTGGGCTATTACAAGGACGAGGCGAAGACCGCGAAGACCTTCCGCATCATCGAAGGCAAGCGCTACGTCGTGCCGGGAGATTTCGCGCGCGTGGAGGTAGATGGATCGGTCACGCTTCTCGGCCGCGGCAGCAACTGCATCAACACCGCGGGCGAGAAAGTGTTTCCGGAAGAGGTCGAGGAAGCGCTGAAGACGCACCCGACGATCGAGGACGCACTGGTGCTCGGCGTGCCTGACGACAAATGGGGCCAGGCCGTCACGGGTGTGGTCGTGCTCTCACCTGGTGCGTCGTTTGACGAAAGCGACCTGCGCACCCATGTGCGCGGACAACTTGCCGGCTACAAGACACCGAAACGCATATTGGTTGCGGATATCGCGCTGCGCGCGCCGAACGGCAAGGCGGACTACAAAGCCGTCGGAGAGTTTGCACGGCGAGAGCTTGATATCAGCCTCTGACGATCAGCACGGCCAGCGCCTTCGGGCCGTGCGCGCCAAGTTCGAGTGTCTGTTCGATGTCCCCGGTGCGTGACGGGCCGGTGATCAGATTGATCGTTGGTGGCAAGTTCTGCTTTTTTAACTTCGTAAGCGAATCCTCGAAATGCCCAACGATGTCGGACGCTTTGAGGATCGCGATCTCAAATCCGGGCCGGAAATGCCACGATGCCGGCGACGCCTCGCGCGCAGGCTGCACGAGCGTTCCCGTCTCCGCAATCGCCAGCGGCACGCGCGTCACCGCTGTGTCGTCGGGTCCGGGCGGATCGCGCAGGACGGTGAGCGTGTCTAGTCCAGTCACATCGGAATTCGGCGGCAGATGGATTCGCGCGGCGAGATTGTGCGCGCGCAGAATCTCGGCAATTGCCGTTGGAATCTCGTCATCGCGTTCCAATATCCGAATCTCGGTGCTCACCGCTTCGGCCTTGGAAACGAAGGCGGCGACTAGATCGGAGGTGATGGTTGGCGCACGATAAGGTTCAGGCTTCGAGGTGGCGACCCGCGTCCGCGAGCGGATCGACGTGAGGATGTCGTCACGCGCGTTCACGCCACAGCTCCTGGAAAGTCTTTCCCTGCGGCGCGGGGAGATCGCGCACCGCGAACCAGCCGCGCACCAGTGGCAGCGAATGCACCGCGCCATTGCGGCTTATAAGTTTCAGCATGCGCGCCATGATCCTGGCTCCGAGGCGATACAGCACCGGACGCTTCGCCGCGAACGCCCAGATGCTGAGACCGGCAACCATCGCTTTCGGCGCGAGCCCGTCGGCATATTCCTTCGCGCGCCAGTGCCGCATGATCGTCGGCAGTGGGATCTTCACCGGACAAACTTCCGCGCAGCGCCCACAGAACGTCGAGGCGTTGGGATGATGGTATGTGCTGTCGCCGATCAGTCCGGGATTGAGCGCAGCCCCGATCGGCCCCGGATAAGTCGCGCCATAGGCATGGCCGCCGATTGCGCCATAGATCGGGCAGTGGTTGAGACACGCGGCACAGCGGATACAGCGCAGAACTTCCTGTGCTTCCGTTCCCAGCAGTTTGGAACGTCCATTGTCCAGCAACACGACATGGAACGCGCTGTCGGGATGTTCGCCCGTCGGCCCGGACATGATCGAGACATACGACGAAATCTCCTGACCCGTCGCCGAACGCGTGAGCAGCCTCAGCAGAACGGCAACATCGCCGAGATCGGGAACGATCTTCTCGATCCCGGTCAGCACGATATGCGTGCGCGGCAGAAGCCGCGTCAGATCACCGTTGCCTTCGTTGGTGACGATCACTGCCGCGCCTTCCGTGGCGCTCAGGAAATTCGCACCGGTGATGCCGGCATCGGCGGCCTCAAACGACGTGCGCAACATAGTGCGCGCTTCCGCGACCAGTGCCTGACGCTGATCGAGTGAGCGGTTCGGATCGAGTGAAGTGTGCGCTTCGCGGAACGTCTCTTCGACCTGTTCTTTGTGGAGATGGAAGGCGGGTGCGATGATGTGGCTTGGCGGTTCCTTTCGAAGCTGGATGATGTATTCGCCGAGGTCGGTTTCGATCGGCATCAGGCCGTTGGCTTCAAGGTAAGCATTGAGTCCGATTTCTTCCGAGACCATCGACTTGCCTTTTGTCACGGTCTTCGCATTCGCTTCGCGCAGGATGCCGAGAATGATGACCTGAGCTTCAGCGGCATCGCGGGCCCAGTGCACCTGCCCACCGCGAACAATCACGTTGCGTTCGAAGGTTTCCAGAAGCGTATCGAGATTTGCGATGGCGTAGTCGCGGATCGCTTTGCCGGCTTCACGCAGGCCTTCGAAATCGCCGTAACGCTCGGTGGATTCCTGGCGCCGAAGCGCGAAATGAGTCTTCAGTCTTCCGAGCGCGCTTTTGAGTTTGGCATCGGTTAGCGCTTCGTGTGCCGAATCTTTAAAAGTGCGGGGATCGGCATTCATGGCTCGTCCGCCAGGACTTCCGCGACGTGGCGTACGCGCATTGTCTTGCCTTGGCGCCTCATGCGACCTTCGAGGTGCAACAGACAGCCGAGATCGCCGCCGATCAGCATGTCTGTGCCAGTCGCGCCGGCGTCGGCGATCTTGTCGTCGGCCATGCGCTCGGAGATTTCCGGATACTTGACACTGAACAGTCCGCCGAACCCGCAACAGACTTCGCCTTCGGTTAGCTCGCTGACGGACAATCCTTCAACCGATGCCAACAATTGCCGGGGCTGGTTGCGCACGCGCAGCTCTCGCAAACCGGAGCAGCTATCGTGGTAGCACGCGCGTGTTTCGCACTTTGCAGCAACGCTCTCCATGCCGCGAATGTTGACGAGAAAGGACGTCAGCTCATATGTCTTTGCAGCCAGTGCCAGCGCACGAGGATCGTTCTTCAAGACTTCCGGATAGTGCCGCTTTATCATTCCGGCGCAGGAACCAGATGGCGCGACGACATAGTCGAACTCGTTGAACACCGCGAGGACCTGTTCGGCGATGGCGCGCGCGTCTTTGTCGCCGCCCGCATTCCAGGCCGGTTGTCCACAGCAGGTCTGCGCCCGCGGTACGACGACATCGCAGCCGGATTGTTCGAGCAATTTCACGGCGGCAAATCCGATCTGTGGCCGAACCAGATCGACAAGGCAGGTGACGAACAATCCGACGCGCGGTCGCGCGGTCACAGGCTGACCTGTTCGCGCGGCGCTTTTCGCGGACGCTTTATCCGATCTTTCGGCGCGCGGGGCATATTCTCGCCGAGCGCATAGGTGAGGTCCTTCAGATGATCCATGAAGGATTGCCTATCGTTGAAGGTTGCGAGGCGCTCATAAGGGATCAGATCGCCGATACGGATCTGGATCACGCCCCCGATCCTGTCGTGGACTTCCTTGAACAGAAGTGACAGGCGCAACGTCATGCTGATGTGGCTGGCGAGCTGGAACAGGCGGCTGTTCTGGCCGCCGAAGAACACGGGCGCCACCGGCGCTTTCGCCTGGCTGATCATGCGTGCGGTGAAATTCTTCCATTCTGTATCGACGGCGCGCTTGTGCCAGATTGTCGGCGTCGTCGACACGCCACCCGCCGGAAACACGATGAGACAGCCGCCCTTCAACAGATGGTTCTTGGCTTCGGCGCGTGTCTTTAGATTGGTCTTCAGCGCTTCCGCTGTCTCGGCGAAATCGACGGGGAGAAGGAACGTCTTAACTTCCTCAGCGCGCAGCAGAACAGCGTTGGTCAGCACGCGGAAATCCGTGCGCACCTGTGACACGATCTGGCAGATGATCAGCCCATCGAGTAAGCCGAACGGATGGTTGGCGACGACGACCAGCGGCCCATCTTTTGGCCACGAAGCAAGAGCGCCATGGTTATAATCGAGCTTGAGTTCGAGGCGCCTTATCGCCGCCGACCAGAAATTCTCGCCAGGCACGGGATGGGCGCGATTGTCCTCATAAACCCATTTCAGATAGGGCTGCCCGGTCATCCGCTCAATCAGACGGATGACGAACTTCTTCAGCCGCGGATCGTCGGGCGCGGCGTAGGAAAATGTGTCGATCTCATCCAAAGATTCGGCCATGCGCGGATATTCGCAGGAACGCGGCGCGGATTGAAGGCCTAAGCGGCGTCGAGCAGGAAACTGCCGCGCCGCAATACCGTCCTCAACGCAATATAAAGCGCGAGCCCTACGGGTCCCGCCATCAAGGTCACGACCAGGCAAGGTATCACGATCCAGTGCGGCACACCGCGCCTGGCGGCGTCGCGGGCTTCCCAGGCGCCGACGAACAGATCGAAGACCAGATAGTGGATCCAGCCCATCACCGCGCCGGTCGGCGAATCAAATAACGCCATCACGCCGGGCAGGGTTGTGTAGTTGGTATTGGGGGCGCCTTCGCCGCCGAACCAGACGCGCGTGAACAGCCAGAGATAGGAGAGCCCCAGAACCAGAGGCACCGCAATTGAGTGGACGGCCAGTTCAGTTGCGCGCCAGCGCGGTACGACGATCAAGAGAAGCCAGAAGATCAGGATGCCGCTGTTGGCGATGGTGAAGATCAATTCCGGCGACATCGCGTGCTCCGCTATTTGAAACGCTTCTTCAGCCAGGCGATCATCGCGCGGCTGGTCTCTTCCGGTTTTTCCTGCTGGGTCCAATGTCCGCTGCCCTGGATCAGCACGCGCTCCAGGTCGGGCACGAAGCGCTCCATGCCATCGGTCATCGACGGCGGCAGCACCACATCGTCCTCCGCCATAATCATCAGGCCGGGAACATGGACACGTTGCTCCATCGTGCCGCTCTGTTCCCAGTTGCGGGTGAGGTTGCGATACCAGTTGATGCCGCCGGTGAAGCCGGAATTCGTATAGGCATCGACAAAGAACTTCGTCTCTTCGGGGTTAAGCAGCAATTCGCCGCGCCAGGTGGATTCGTCTTCCTGAATGGCCTGCACGAGCTCGAAGTTCTTCATCTCCTGTGGCAGCGAGGCGAACTCCTTCGCCGTCACCATGCCGCGGCGCATGAAGAAGCGGAACGTCTTGCCGACATCGCGCGCCAGGATTTCATCCGCAACGCCGGGCTTCTGGAAGAAGACGACATAGTTGTTCTCGCCACGTATGGCTTTGAGCCCCATGATCGGGTCGATCGGCGGCCGCATAAGGAACGGTGTGTTGACCCCGATGACTCCCTTCACGCGGCTTGGTCGATAGATCGGGAATTGCCACACGACGAGACCGCCCCAATCGTGGCCAACGAAGACCGCGTCCTTGATACTGAATGCATCGAGCATCCCGGCAAGATCGCCAGTGAGATGCGCCATGTCGTAGTCTTCGACCTTCGGCGGGCGGCTGGTAAGGCCATAGCCGCGCTGGTCCGGCGCAAGCACGCGATAGCCTGCGGCCGCGAGCGCGGGCAGCTGATGGCGCCAGGAATAGGCAAGCTCCGGAAAACCATGACACAGCACGACGGGTAATCCGTCCTTCGGCCCGGCCTCGTACACGGCCATGTCGATGCCGTTGGTCTTGATCATGGTGGGCGCAGGAAAATCGGTCATCACAATCTCCGGTCAGGCGGCAAGGTTGAGTTTGGAAAGCATCTGGGCGCGTTCGGGCCCGAATTTCGGCGGATAAAATCCACGCGCGCGTTTGGTCTTTTCCGGCATGGCCCAGAAACGCATCACGCCCGCAAGTGTCGCGGGCTTCTTTAACCAGGCGCTCGGATCGTCGATCATGTGGAATGCCCGCGACAGCGCGCGCAGGATCTCGACGTCTCCGCGTGTTGCGGGACCAATCGCGTCCTCGATGAAGCTCTTCATCAACTTGGCGCGGAACGAGGGAGCATAGTTCGGATCGCGTTCATGCTCCGCACGCCGGATCGCCTGTTTGTCCTGCTTGACCATCGAATCGTAGAATGGACGCAACGCCTTGCGCGTGTCGGCATCGAATAGCACGGCGCGGGTGCGCGGGTTGTCGCTGGTGTCGAGCGTCTGGCGCAGAAGATGCGCATGCACGACGCCGGAAGAACAACCACGGCCATAGAGCGGATTGGTACGCACGGTCGCATCGCCGACCGCGAAGAAATTCAGCACCTGCGGCTGACCGGCGCGGACATAGCTGCGCCACGTGCTCTTCAGATTGCCCATGGAGAAGACCTGGCTGGCGGCTTCCGAGCGCGCGGGATCGACCCAGCGCGCGCAACCCGGAATCTCCATGCAGATCGCATCGAACATATCCGGCTTCATAATCGCCATGCGCAAGGCGGTCTCGATCTCCGGAACCGCGAGCGTGACGGAGAAATGCCGGCTGTCGGCCGGGAATACGCCGAACTTGATGTATCCGAGATCGCCCGCGCCCGGCGTTCCGTCGCGCGCGGGCTCTTCAGCGCCGTCGCGAAGTTTGTAGTGGCGCGTGAAATAGAGAATGCCAGCAGGACTTTCTTCCTCAGTCACAGTCGCACCCGCGGCGCGCAGCCAGTCTGGAAACAGCGTGTTGCGGCCGCTGGCGTCGACGATCACATCGGCGTGCATCTTTTCGACCGTTCCAGCGCATTCCACATCCAGGCCTTCGGTCGTCAGCGCGCCAGATGCGGCGCGGTTCGCGATCACACCGCGTACACCCGCATCGTTCACAAAGGTGACGTTCGGCAAACGGCTCGCATAGCGGCGCATCACGAGTTCGAGCGTCGTGCGGCGGCTGAACAGGATGGCGAGATCGTCGTCTTCAGGCCGCGCGCGATAGCTGTTCTGCAGAGATGGCGGCAATCCGTCTTCGAAGCCGAAGACGCGTGCGCCGGAATCGAGCAGCTCCTGCATCAATTGGGGATAGCGTGTGCGCAGGAGCGTCGTTAGGCGACCTAGGAACACATGGCTGTGGCGCAGCTGTGTCGCGCCGCGGCGCTCCCAGTTCTGGAAGGCTTCTTCCGGACTTCCTTCCGGCGTCGCGGGATCGCGGTCGATCAGCGTGACGCGATAGTCGCTGTTGCCGAATGCGAGTGCCACGCCCAAACCCGCGATGCCCGTTCCGGCGACGAGGATGTTTTGTCCACTCATGCCTTGCTCCGCCATGCGGCAAAGGCCAGCAACATCCAGCCTGCGAGGAATGACACCCCGCCGACCGGTGTCACAAAAGCGAACATGCGCTCGCCGGTCATCGCCAGTGCGTAAAGCGATCCGGAAAACAGGACTATACCTGTGAGAAACGACGCTGCCGACAATGTCGCCGTGCGCGCTGCGGTCCCCTGCATCGCCAGTGCAGCCAGCCCCATCGCGAGCGCGTGATACATGTGATAGCGCGCGCCGGTTTCGAAAATACCGAGCGCATGCGCATCGAGCTGTTGCACCAGTCCGTGTGCCGCAAACGCGCCGAACGCAACGGCAAGCGCGCCGTTCAGTGCCGCGATGACGAGCCAGGTTCTCACGCGCAACCACATCCGCCATGGGTGTGTGCGTGGCCGTGCCCTTCGCTGACCATGCGCTTCGACGCCGCGATGGCCGCTTTCGAAAGTTCTGCTGTCGCCGCGTAGTCGGCCTTGGCACGCGATTGCATGTCCGCATCGAGCATGAAGTCGAGAGTCGTCATCGCCATCGATTTCGCGCCGTCGATCACGGCCTGATCGGCTTTCTCGGAGACTGCGTGGCGCGCGAATTCGGCGTTGTGGATGATGACGCTCATCGGTGCGACGCCGAGACACGGATGGATCGACGGCACGCGGTGGCTGACATTGCCCATGTCGGTCGAGCCCGCGTAACCGGACGGCAATTCCTTCATCGGGAAAAACTCAAGGCCGATCGCTTTGCCGTTGCGCTCGAACGCTTCCGCCATCGGCCAATTGGTCTTGAGATCGAGATAGAGCGTCTCACCCCACGCGATCTCCGCGCGGCAGCCCGTCGCCAGCGCACCGGCTTCGAAGCAGGCATGCACGCGCAGTTTCAATTCCGCCAATTCATGCGCGTCGATGGCGCGCACGTTAAAGCGGCATGCGGCGCGCTCCGGCACGATGTTCGAGGCGAGTCCACCCTCGGTGATGATGCCGTGGATGCGGTCCGTGTTCTTGATGTGCTGGCGCAATTGCGCGATGGACTGATAGGCGGTGACAACGGCGTCGAGCGCGTTTAATCCGCGATGCGGAACGGCCGACGCGTGCGCTGCACGCCCATGATAGATCACCGTCACATCGACAATCGCGATGCACGGCATGGTGATGAGATTCAGGTTCGAGGGATGGATCATCATTGCCGCACCGACGCGCTCGAACGCGCCCTCGCGCGCCATCAGCTCCTTGCCGCCGAAACGCTCCTCCGCCGGCGTGCCGAGATAGCGCACACGGCCGGGCAGGCGGCCGTTCAGTTTCGACAAGGCCATTGCCGCGCCGAAGCCTGCGGTCGCGATAATGTTGTGCCCGCAGGCATGCCCGATGCCTGGCAGCGCATCGTATTCGGACAGGATCGCGACCGTCGGTCCCTTGTCTGCGCCGAACTCTGCGGCATAGGCAGTCTTGAGACCGAAGGCTTCGCGCTGTGCCGCGATACCATGGCGTTCGATGCCCTCGGTGAGGCGCGCCGCCGCCTTGAATTCTTCCAGCGCCAGTTCCGGCTCGCCGTGAATTGCGTGACTCATGCCCAGCAGTTCGTCGCGCATCGTGTCAATGGCGGAGCAGACGTCTTTCTTCAGTGTTTCCAGCGTCATGGCGGCATCCATCTATGGAAGCATCGGATCATAGACAGTCCCGCACGGCTTTGCGAAGGTCCGCCCTTCAGGAGAAACGCATGACGAAGTTTGCCTTGCGGAACGATGGCGTGCGTATCGCTTACGAAGTTTCGGGCGAGGGCGAGCCGGTTGTGCTCGTGCATGGATTCGCTTCCGACCGCGTGCAGAACTGGCGTGCGCCGGGCTGGTATCAGACGCTGAACAATGCGGGTTATCAGGTCATCGCACTCGACTGCCGCGGTCACGGCGAAAGCGACAAGCCACACGATCCGAACATGTACGGTCACACGATGATGGCGACGGACGTTGTCGCCGTCATACAGGACGCAAGCGTCAGTCGCGCGTTGCTGATGGGGTATTCGATGGGCGGCTACATTTCGATGTCGCTGCTGATCAAACATCCGGAGCTTTTCCGCAAAGTGGTGATCGCCGGCGTCGGCGCGAGCTATCTCGATCTCAACGCCGCCGAAGGCGCCGTCGCCGATCCGCAGCGGCGCTCTGCGATTGCCGATGCGTTGCTCGTGGACGATGTGTCCACGATCACGAATGAGACCGCGCGCAATTTTCGTTTGTTTGCCGATCAGCCGGGGAAAGATCGCCTCGCGCTCGCGGCCTGCATGCGTGGCAGCCGCGATGTCTTCACGCGGGAGCAACTGGGCCATTCGCAGCGCCCGGTGCTGGTGGTCTGCGGCGAGAAGGACGTTCTGACCGGTCCGCCGGACCCGCTGGCGGCGGCTTTTGCCGACGGACGCGCGGTCACGGTTCCGAAGCGGGATCACATGACCGCCGTCGGCGATAAGGTTTACAAGCAAGCCGTGCTGGATTTTTTCGCGGCTTGAATGTAACACCCGACGAGTTTGCAACGGGCGGGGCGAAATTAGTCGCCCTTCATCATAAGGTTGCTGCATACTAATCGCGACAACGGTCGGGGCACCTTCATGAGTACGATCTCGCGCAGACTCTGCGCCGGCTTCTTTTTGACCACGATTTGCGGCGCTGCTGCGGCTGCTCCGCCGCCGGTCGAAGCGTTCGGCAGTCTGCCGGCTTTCTCTTCCGCGAGGCTGTCTCCCGACGGCAAACATCTCGCAGTTGTTCAACCCCATAACAAAGAGTCTGCGATTGCGATTTACGATGTCGCCGACCTGTCTAAGCCCCCGCACATGGTCGCCGTCCCGGATGCCGTGGCCGCGGGGATCGATTGGCCGAACAACGATCGCGTGATCTGTACGTTTCGGCTGAATCAGAAGGAGGTCTATTACAAGTACATCAATGAATGGGCCCGCTCGGTGAGCGTGGATGTCAACGGACGCAACGAGGCCGTGCTGCTCAATAACTGGAAGAAGCTCAAATATAATACCGGATCGGCGATCGTGGAACAGCCGCCGGAAGACCCAAATCATGTGTACATGCTTGCATACGATACACCCGATACGCATGACGAACAGGATCTCTGGAACTGGCATCTGGGTCTGTTCAAAGTCGATGTAACCACGGGCGAGGGCGTGGAGATAATGCTGGCGCCCAAAGGAGCCTTCCAGATTCTCATGGACGGTCACGGTCATCCTCTGGGCTTCGTCAAACACAATGCTGATCTGTCCAGCGAGGTCGTTATGGGCGGGCGTATTGCTGGCACCTTCAACTCGAAGGGCGGTGTGGGGCCGGAGTTTGTTGGACTTTCCAACGACCCGACTCCATCGCTGCTCGTCGAGGCGCCGGGGCCGACTGGGATCACAGGTCTGTACCATTGGGCAGCTTCGGGGGCCGTTTCCACGGCGCTGTTCGCCGATCAGCAATACGATGTTGATGACACAATCGAGGACGAGCAGACCGGGCGAATAATTGGCGTGACCTACGCAGATGACCGCAGTCGGGTGCGTTATTTCAATCCGGCGATGCAGGCGATTCAGACGACGCTGGAAAAGGCGTTGCCAAACCAGACAGTCCGTATCGTCTCGAAAGACGCCGCCGGCACATCCTATCTTGTCGACGCGGAGGGACCGCGCAATCCTCCGACCTTGTTCCTCTACACGCCGGCCACGCATCAATTGATGCAGCTCCTTCAGGCCTATCCGGGTTTGCAGCAATCCGATCTCGGCGAAATGAAGCCGTATCCCTACACGGCGCGCGACGGTCTGGATATTCATGCGTATCTCACGCTGCCGCCGGGCAAGGATCCGCACAATCTGCCGACGATCATCATGCCACATGGCGGTCCCGAAGCGCGTGACATGCTTCGCTTCGACTGGCTCGCACAGTTTCTCGCGTCGCGTGGCTATGCCGTTTTGCAGCCTAACTTCCGCGGTTCTTCGGGCTATGGCTGGCGCTTCGTAACCGCCGGTGACGGTGAGTGGGCCAATAAGGTTCAGTTCGACGTACAGGATGGTGTGAAGAAGCTGATTGCCGAAGGCGTGTCCGATCCCAAGCGCACCTGCATATTCGGCTGGAGCTATGGCGGATACATGTCGCTCGCGGGCGCGACGTTCTCTCCCGATCTTTATGCCTGCGCCGCCGCGATGGCGGGCGTCTACGATCTGGACAAGCTCAACTATTCCGGCACCAAGTTCGAATCTATGGACACATCTGTTTGGGAACGACGCATGGGCGTTTCCAGTATGGATAGCGCAGCGATGGAAGCGCAGTCCCCGTCCGAGCATGCGGAACGAGTGAAAATCCCAATCCTGCTCATGCACAGCGAGAAGGATGTCACCGTCCCCATCGAGCAAAGCGAAATCGAGGAGCGGGCTTTGAAGAGGGCGGACAAATCGGTCCAGTTCATCAGGATCAATGGTGACGACCATTATCTCTCCTACGCCCCCACGCGCATCCAGATGCTCACGGAACTGGAGAAGTTCATGGCCGCAAATATCGGTCACTGAAGGGCCGGTTTGCGCCTTTTCATGGGCGGGGCTATATCCCCGCCCATCGCGAGGGAAGACATGAGCGCCGCAGAGAAAACGCACACATCGCACGCCATCGAGAGCAACCCGTTCGACTGGTCCGATCCGTTGTTGCTGACGGAAGAGCTGACCGCCGAAGAGCGGATGGTGTCGGACAGCGCGCGTGCCTATTGCCAGGAAAAGCTGCTGCCGCGCGTGCGCGACGGATTCCGCAACGAGACGTTCGACCGTGCCATCATGACCGAGATGGGCGAGATGGGATTTCTCGGGCCGACAATCCCGGAAGAATATGGCGGCGCGGGTTTGAACTACGTGTCGTACGGTTTGGTGGCGCGCGAGATCGAGCGTGTCGACAGCGGCTACCGTTCGGCGGCGAGCGTGCAGTCGTCGCTCGTCATGCATCCGATCTTTGCGTATGGCAGCGAAGAGCAGCGGCGCAAATATCTGCCCAAGCTCGCGACCGGCGAGTTTGTCGGCTGCTTCGGATTGACGGAGCCCGATTTTGGTTCCGATCCCGGCGGCATGGTGACCAAGGCTACGAAGGATGGCGCGGGCTATCGTCTCAACGGCGCCAAGATGTGGATCACCAATTCGCCGACCGCCGATGTCGCGGTCGTGTGGGCAAAGCTTGACGGCGCGATCCGCGGCTTCGTGGTCGAGCGCGACATGAAGGGTTTCTCGACGCCGAAGATCGAAGGCAAGTTCTCGCTGCGCGCGTCGGTCACCGGCGAAATCGTGCTCGACGATGTCTTCGTGCCGGAAGCGAATCTGTTTCCGCATGTGCGCGGACTTTCGGGTCCGTTTGGATGCCTCAACCGCGCGCGCTACGGCATTTCGTGGGGCGCGATGGGCGCCGCCGAGTTCTGCTGGCACGCGGCGCGGCAATACACGATGGACCGCAAGCAGTTCGGCCGTCCGCTCGCCGCCAACCAGCTGATCCAGAAGAAACTCGCCGACATGCAGACCGAGATCACGCTCGGGCTTCAGGGCTGCCTGCGTCTCGGCCGGTTGCTGGACGAGGGCAAGGTGGCGCCGCCGGCGATCTCGCTGATGAAGCGCAACAATTGCGGCAAGGCGCTCGCCATCGCGCGCGAGGCGCGCGACATGCATGGCGGCAACGGAGTTTCCGATGAGTATGGCGTTATCCGTCACATGCTCAATCTGGAAGCCGTGAACACCTATGAAGGCACGCACGACGTCCACGCGCTGATCATGGGCCGCGCGATCACGGGGATACCGGCGTTTAGTTAATCGTCGTTTCCACGGTGTCATGGCCCGCAGTCGCGGGCCATGACATGTTTGTATAGGATTCAACAAACAGCGATCAGACCTAGACGCGCTGCGCAAGGCACATCCAGTCCCAGGGGCGGTTCTTCGCGCGGGCCGCGGTTTCGCGCACGCCTTCGATCGACCACGGATAATACGCGCGATCGACGCGGCGAACGGTAAAACCGTAATCGGTGAAGATGCGGTCGAGTTCGGCGCGTTCGTAGTGCTTCTGCCAGGCATCGTCGCGTTTCACCAGGCCGCCTTTGCGCAACGGTTCGAGTTTCTCTTTCGTCGTCGCGCGCACAAGCCATTCGGATTCCAGCGACGGGATCACGACCAGCGCATGGGCGCCCTTGCGCGTCACATGCGCAAGGCTCGACCACAGCGCGGCGCGCTTGGCGGCGCTCGCGGAGGTGATCACGTTCATGCACACGGTCAGGTCGGCGACCGTGCCGATCTCTTTTGCGGCGCGCGGAATGTCCATCGTCTTCCAGCTAACATTCGGCATCGCGGCGCAGCGTTTGACCGCCTGGGCGATGATGCGCGGCGCGAACTCGACGCCGATCACCGAATGGAAGCGCGGACCGTAGCGTTCGATGAACGTGCCGACGCCGCAACCGAGATCGGCGAGCACCGGCTTCGCGCGCTTGGACTTCGCCAGCGCGACATGGCGCTTCACCAGATCGGTGCTCTCCTCGCGGGTGATGTCGCAGACCTCGCTCGCGAAATCGAGCGCCGCGTTGTTCCAGTAAGCCTGCTTCATTTGCAGTTTGCTCCGCGACAGAGTGAAATCGTCGCACACACCCTGCTCACGATTCCCGATTCGCGGCAAGAAACCATGAAGCTCAGCGGCCTCCGCGTCCTCGATCTCTCGCAATATCTGCCCGGTCCTCACCTCACCATGACCATGGCCGATCACGGCGCCGACGTGATCCTGGTCGAGCCCGCGAACGGCACCGGCGAACCGACGCGAGCGATGGGCACGCGCGCGAAGGACGGCACGAGTGTCTGGTTCCGCAACATCGCGCGCGGAAAACGCGCCATCGCGCTCGATCTGAAAGACGTGGCGCAAAAAGATCTGTTTCTCAAACTCGCGGACCACGCCGATGTGATCGTGGAGGCGTTTCGTCCCGGCGTCGCCAAACGTCTTGGCATCGATTACGACGCCATCGCCGCGCGCAATCCGCGCATCGTCTATTGTTCGATCTCCGCCTTCGGGCAGGACGGGCCGCTCAAGGACAAGCCCGCTCATGATCTTGGCGTCCAGGCGCTCGCCGGCACGGCTGATCTTTCGCGCGGCAACGACGACAAGCCCGCGATGCCGAATCTCGTCGCCGCCGACATGGCGTCGTCGCTGACGGCGCTCAGCGCGATCCTGATGGCGCTGCTCGCGCGCGAGAAATCGGGCAAGGGCGATTTCATCGACATCGCGATGTTCGACTCGCTGATCGCGTGGACGCCGAACATCATCGGCTCCGTCTTCGGCGAAGATCGCGCGCCGGTGCCGAAACAGATGCGCAATTACGGCGGCCAGGCGATGAACCGGATCTACGAGACGAAGGACGGCGGCCATATCGCGCTGGCGGGGAACGAGAAGAAATTCTGCGAGAACTTCTTCGCAGCGCTCGGCCGTCCCGATCTCGCGAAGCTGGCGGCGGGCGAGCCCGGTCCCACGCAGGCGCCGCTGATCGCGTTCCTGACGGAGACGTTCGCGACAAAGACGCGCGCGGAATGGGAGGCGTTCCTCGCGCCGGTCGATCTCTGCTGGGCGCCGCTGCACAATCTGAAAGACGGGTTCGACGATCCGAACACGAAGGCGCGCGGGATGGTGCTGACCGACGCGTTCGGGAACCGGCACATCGGCCCCGCGGTGAAGTTTCGCGAACAGCCGGCGCATCCGGATTTTTCGCTGCCGGACTACGCCCCTTCTGCAACCCTCCATTGGCGACCGCGATAAACAGCGCCTCGTGTGCGTGGGGCCGCACACCCGCTGCGACCATCACGTCGATCAGGTTCGCGGTGTCCTTTATGCGGTCGCACAGCGCGCGAACCTTCGCGCGCCGCGCCTGCCGCTCCGCCGTATAGCGGCCATGCTTGCGCGCGTTGCGATTGCCCTTCGGCGCGCCGGCACCCTTGCGATTGCCGGAACTAGGACCGGCTTGCGCAACATAATTGTTCGGCGAAAATCGGGAGGAGGTACCTCCGCCCGATTTCTGAAGAGCTTTTTCGGACGTACAGAAATTCTGTACAGAACGCGGACTTTCTTTTCGATTTTCGCAATTCAAATCCCGCGTGCCGTCGCAAGGCGTTGCTGCATCGGGATAAAACGCTTCCTTCGCGCGCGAAGCGGACGCGCTAGTCGCAACCTGCCTGTACAGAATTGCTGTACGAATTTTCCGCATTCATTTCCTCCTTCCCACCGAACATCCGGAAATGGGAAGCGCGAGCGCGCGTTCAAGACGCGCGAACTGCATAGCCTTATGCGCAATTGGACAGAGAGCTGTATGCGACGCGCAGTGATGAATAGCTTGAGCTACAATTCTGACTACCATCAGGAAACATTGCTCTCGCCGAGTTGTTCTGAGAAGCTGGTTTTATGAGACGGCTTATCGCGAGTGTCACGCTGCTATCGGGCTTTCTCGCCCTGAGTGCCTGCTCTGATGTCGATCTTGTGAATTTGGAAAAGTCGCAGCCATTAGAGACCGACACTGTCAAGGACGTCGCGACAGCAATCCGGATAGGACAGCAAGAATGCCTGGCGGCGCGGGCGATAGCGCGAGCTCAGAAAGAGCATAACTGGCAGGCGCGATTCCATAATCGTGTCTGGCACGTTTGGGAGCAGGAAGGCTTTTGCGAAGGATTCGGGAGCGATCTCGATTCTGCTACCGGAGAGCGGATTGGTGGTTGCTCTATCTGCGTTGCTTGATCTCTTAAAACCACCCTCCCCTTGAGGGAGGGTCGAAAATTGCGGAGCGTTTTTCGGGGAGGGGTGACGGGTGCGGCGGACATACCCCTCCCCGAAATTTGTTTCTCGCTGCGCTCCAAACAAATTGTTGACCCTCCCTCAAGGAGAGGGTGGGCGCCCCAAACTCTTCAGCCTTCCAGCGCCGCCAGCGAGTTCCGCAGGTTGTTGCGCGCCTGCGCTTCCAATCGGTCTCGGAAGAAGGCCGTTCCGTACAGCACCGGCCGGTCGAGAAACGATCGCAGGATACGTGCCCGTCCACTGCGAAAATCGGCCTCTGGCACCCAGCTGTATTCGACGCGTACCTGCCGCTCGTATTCCTCGAAGCGCTGCGGCGCTGCGCCAAGGATCGCGAGGTCGATATCGACCAGCAGCGTCGCATCCCCGGCTTGCGGCTCGGCGTCATGCTTTGTCGCCAGGATCAGCGCCGCGATCCGTTCCAGCATCGTGCTGGACAGCGCGCCACCCAATGCGTCCATCGCGAGTTGCGCGCTTTTCTCCTCATTACCGGAAGCGTGCGTGTCGTAGATGGCGTCGTGATAGAACAACGCCAGCCCGATCTCGGCCGAGGCTCGCGTCTCGGTCCTATAGTCGAAGCACTCATCGAGATGCTGCACTGTGTGATAGGCGCGATGCGCCTCGCGATAGCGCTGCGTGACGTCCGCGAATGCGCCATGCGTCGGCTCCGCGCCGAGATCGGCGAAGCAGCGTATCCAGATGTCTTGCAGATTCACCACGGTCTGCGACCCTATTCCGTTCGGCTGTTCGATTTAAGAGGAGACGCATCTTGGAGCGATTTACCGGCGGGTGCCTGTGCGGCGATGTTCGGATTGTGGCGCAGGGCGCGCCATACCGGGTCGGAATTTGTCACTGTCTCGATTGCCGCAAGCATCATGGCGCACTTTTTTACGCGTCCGCGATCTTCCCGGAAGGTTCGGTGACGATCGAAGGTGAAACGCGCGGCTATAAGGGACGGTTTTTCTGTCCGCGCTGCGGCTCGTCCGTCTTTGGACGCAGCGCGGACGAGATCGAAGTGAATCTGGGATCGCTGGATGCGCCGGACCAGATGATGCCGACCTATGAACTGTGGACCGTGCGCCGCGAGTCCTGGCTGCCGCCATTCCCGCTCTCGCGGCGATACGACCGCGATCGCGAGGCCGCGAGTCGCTCTGAGGGGTGAAATGTTCGTTCCATCCCGGTGAGAGGCGCAATTCTCCCGATGCAGAAGGCAGGCGCGCGCGTCGCGCTGGGGCACGCGACACGGCACACATGCACCGCCGGAGCATTGGAATTCGTTCGCCTTGAATCGCACCTCGCCACATTTTTGTCCCATTTTGGGACATTATATTTGTTTCAAATATGGTTTATTGACACTTAATTCCAACCATGTTTCATTTTCGGCGCTACCGCGGGTGGCGAGGGGCGGGCATTTATGGAGATTATTATGCTTACGAAGACAATGTTCGGCAGATTGGCGGCCATCTCGGGGCTGCTGATCGCTTTGGTGCCAATGTCAGCCGAGGCTGCACAGGGTCACCTCGATTGTCGCGCCAGCGCGGTGCGGCTCGACCTGCCACTCGGTCAGGTGGTGGAACCTTTGGTTGCGAACGCCCCCGAAAATCCGTGCGCAACGGATTCGCAGTCGATCGTGTCGTTTCATGACTTGTTGGGGTTGGGCGTCAGCACGGGCACCCTTTTCGCCAGTACCAATGCCAATAGTCTGCCCAACTATGCTCATACGAAAGTCGACGGCCTGTCGCTTGTGAACTTGCTGGGTCTGGTCGATCTGAAAGCGAAGGTGATCCGCGCCAGTGCCAAAATCGCTGCCGGCGCCCATGGCAAGTGCAGACTTAACGCTGGCTCCACGATCGCAGGGCTTAGTGTGCTGGGGCAGAATTTCGCTTCGTTGCGCACCCCTCTTGATTTCGATGTCAAGCTCCTGGGTATCGTTGTCGCCAAGCTCCACCTCAACGCCACCCTCGGTGGGCCACATCCCACGATGGGAAATCCAAACCCAAATAAGGTCACGCAGCGGGCAGTGTGGCTTCAGGTTACGGATCCCCTTTTGCAGGCCACGCTGGCGGATCTGATCGTTGGTGAAGCAAGTGCCAACCAGATCGGCAATGTTTCCTGCAGCTAGAAACGATCGTATGGAGCGCCGGAACCCCGGTGCTCCATATCGGCCCCGATTGCGACGGGCCGGAACTTTGTGACGCGAGAATTGGCGTCAGAGTGGAGTTCTGCTCAGGCGCTGCCGCAACACCCAGAAAACCTTGCGGCGCATTCTGCTCTGACCCCAATTCTTCTACGTCTTGCGCGCATACCGCAAAAGACTTTGATCCGATAGCTCGACGCTCCCGCTAGTCATGCGGCTGTGATCGCATCAACTCGGCGTGAGACACGCCGCAAGCGCTTGTGCGCCGCCAGACCAAGGAACAGCATGACGTCGAATTCGGGAGAGGTACCATGCGCAAAACAATATTCGCCGCCGCTGCAGGACTGAGCCTTGCTCTCGCCACGGCCGCGCAGGCCGATGCGGCCATGAACGCGCTGACCCCGCAGCCTGAGCAGATGGCGCAGCCGATATCGGCATCCGCACACGATTCCAAGCAGATCGTCTGCCATCATCTGGTGCATGAAGGTGCATTGATGCGTCAACAGGGCTGCCTGACCAAGCGTGCCTGGGAAAGAATGCGCATGCAGACGCAAATGGCCGTGTCGGATATGGAAATTCACGGCCGGATTTACTAATCGAAACGGCTTGATAACCCCGCGCCCGCCGTTTGCCGACGTTCTTCGTTTTGCGCGGCGTCCGGGTCGCTCCAACGAAGACCTGGGGGCAGAGTCAAATTAGCGCTTTGTGCGGTGCGCCAGCGTCGCGCTGATGGCGTCTCCACTTCGGCCCGGAACGGCTCCCCTTGAGCGAGGGTGGCGATTGTGCGCCTTTCCTCGACGGAAGTGTTGGATAAGTGCGCTGGACACAGAGGCATGCGCGCCTATGCTTTCGGAAAATATATCCGGGAAGAACCATGAGCGCCGCAGCGAAGCCGAACGATAGAGCGTCCGAGATCGAATGGGCGCTGAAGGATGCGCATATCCCGTCGCTGATGATGGCGCTGGTGCATCTGACCGGCGACGCCTCGTTCCTCACCGACGACATGAAGCCGGTTTATGATTTCTTTGGCGACGGGCAGGGCGGGCTTTCGCCGGAGAAGCAGCAATGGGTGCGCGACGCGGTGAAATCGGCGTTGCTCGGACTCGATGCGGGCAAGACGCTCCCGCCGCCGCCGGATGCGGCGACGATCGGCAAGATGATGAACTTCATCGCCGGCGCGGAGATTCCGGAACGCTACATGCCGCTGCTCACCGAGGAGCTCGGCATTTCGGTCGAGGATACGCGTCAGCCGAAATGGGATACGCCGAAGCTGAAGGACGCCGCGGCACAGATGAAGGTCGTCATCATCGGCGCGGGGATGTCGGGGATTCTGTCCGCGATCCGTCTGAAGCAGGCCGGCGTGCATTTCGTGATCGTCGACAAGAATGCCGATGTCGGCGGCACGTGGTTCGAGAATGCCTATCCCGGATGCCGCGTCGACAATCCCAATCACATGTATTCGTTCTCGTTCGAGCCGAACCATGCGTGGCCGTATCATTTCTCCACGCAGGACGTGCTCTACGATTATTTCCGCCGCATGGCGGACAAGCACGGGCTGCGTGCGCACATCCGCTTCGAGACCACGGTCAGCGAGGCGACGTTCGACGAAAAGACGTCGCAGTGGAACGTGAAGATCCGCGACAAGGCCGGCAAGGAGGAAACGCTCACGGCCAACGCGGTGATCAGCGCGGTCGGCCAGCTCAACCAGCCGAAGATGCCGGACATCAAGGGCGTGGGGTCGTTCAAGGGACCGGCTTTCCACACCGCGCGCTGGCGGCACGATGTCGATCTCACCGGCAAGCGCGTCGCGGTGATCGGCACCGGTGCCACCGCGTTCCAGGTGATCCCGGAGATCGCGCCGAAGGTGAAGCAATTGCTGGTGTTCCAGCGTTCCGCGCCGTGGCTGGGTCCCACGCCGAACTATCACGACAAGGTCTCGGAGGGGAAAAAGTGGCTCCTCGAACACGTTCCCTATTACGACAAATGGTACCGCTTCTGGCTGTTCTGGACCCTGACCGACGGCATCCTCGATGCCATCGCCGTCGATCCGCAGTGGAACGACACCTCGCGTTCCGTCTCGCCGATGAACGAGATGCTGCGCCTGATGCTGATCGAGAAGATGCGCGAACAGATTCCGGCGCGGCCCGATCTGCTGGAGAAGGTGACGCCGGATTATCCGTTCGGGGCGAAGCGTTCGGTGCGCGACAACGGCGTCTATCTGGCGGCGCTGGCGCGCGACAATGTCGATCTCATCACCACGGGCATCGAGGAGATCACGCCGAACGGCGTGCGCACCAAAGACGGCGTCGAGCATGCGGTCGATGTGATCATTTACGGCACCGGCTTCCATGCTTCGGACTTCCTGCGCACCTACAAGATCGTTGGTCGCGATGGCGTCGAGCTGCATGAGCGCTGGAAGGGCGACGCGCGCGCCTATCTCGGCATGACGGTGCCGGGCTTCCCGAATTTCTTCACGATCTACGGGCCGAACACCAACATCGTCGTCAACGGTTCGATCATCTTCTTCTCGGAAGCGAGCGTGCGCTACATCGTCAATGCGCTGAAGCTTCTGGCGGAGACCGGCGCGAAAACGATGGAAGTCAAGAGCGACATCCACGACGACTTCAACAGGCGCGTCGATGACGAGAACGCGAAGATGGCGTGGGGCATCCCGGACGCGAAGAGCTGGTACAAGAACTCCCTCGGCCGCGTCAGCCAGAACTGGCCGTTCAAGCTCGTCGATTACTGGAACGCGACAATCAAGCCGGATCCGAAGGACTTCACGATCGTCTGAGTTCAAATCCCTGAAACAAAAACCCCGCCGGTCGCCCGGCGGGGTTTTGCATTCAAACGATTGGCAGGTCAGTCGCCGAACGCGGCGAGGCCGTTTGGCGTGCCGAGACCCGTCGGGCCGTCATAACCGGGGCCAGACGTGCAGAAGTACGACTTGCTGCCGTTCTTGCCCGCTTTGCAGGTGCCGTTGTTGCCTGACACGACGTCGTACAGATCGGCCGTGTGGGCATACAGGTTGCTGGCGGAATCCACCGTGCCGCCGTTGTTGGCGTAGACGCCGCCGATCAGCGGTGCAGAGACGCTGGTGCCGCCGAAGCGCAGCCACTGCGACGTGCCGGAGCTGTTCGGGCCATAGACCGCAACGCCGGTCGCCGGATCCGCAACCGCGGAAACGTCGGCTTCCACGCGCGTCTTGCAACCCGTATCGGTCTGCCAGCTCGGCTTGTCGTAATGCTTCGAGCAGCCGCTGCCCGCGCCGCGCCATGCGGTTTCGGTCCATCCGCGCGTGCTGCTGTCCTTGACGAGATGCGTGCCGCCAACGGCGATCACGTGCGGCATCGCTGCGGGAGTTCCCGTGCCATAGCCCGCGTCACCCGAACTCGCGGTGATCGCGATGCCAGGATGATTGTACGAGGGTTCGAACTGCACCGCGCCGTTGCTGTCGCCGCCGGAGTAGGAGTTGGAGATCACGTGCACGCCCATCGTGGCTGCCTTGTCGACCGCAGCTGCAAGATTCTTGAACGAGTTCGTGTTCGCCTCGAACAGCCAGACCTGACAGTTCGGGCACATTGCGGATGCCATGTCGAGATCGAGCGCGGACTCCTGCGCCCAGCCGATGTTCTGTGGCGGATAGTCCTTCTGCTTGCCCTTCTGGTTCAGCTTCTTGAAGCAGCCATTCTCGGTCGTGCACACCGGCAAGGCGTAGTTGTTGCGATAGACCTGAAGATCGGCTTCCGCATTGTCGTAGCCGAACGCATCGACGATCGCGATGATCGTGGATGAACTGCCGCCGGTGGTGACGTTGTACGCGGACTGCAGATCCGGCGGACCGAAGCCGGAGACGCGCCCGCCGCGGCTTGTGCCGAGCGGGTCGCCCTTGGAATCGGTCACGATTTTGGCAGCGCAATGCGCCACGAGACCGGCCTGGTTCGGACACACGGCCTTATAATACGTATTGCCGGAGCGCATCACGCTATCTGTGTCTGCCGCGCTCGCGGCCGTCGTCAGTCCCAATACTACGGATGCTGCAAACAGCCCCGCTGAAACAAATCCACGCATTGTATTGTCCTCCCGGTTGTCGCCCAGTGAATGGAAAGAAGTCGGCGCGAACCTTCTCTGATCGTTTGCCTGCTGACAAGACGTGGGAGCCATTTAATGACAAAAAGCGAAACCCCGCCGGGAACCGGCGGGGTTTCTGTCCGAAAGCGTTCGCTTTTCGAAACTGCCTATAGAAAGGCGCTGGTGCGAGAGCACTCTCGCTGGCAACAGATTCGATTGTGGGCGGCGGCGATCTTATTCAAGGATCGTCGTGGCTTCGCGCTTGGCGAAGCCCCGGTCTTATACCCGGTGGAGTGTCTTCCATGCGGAGCCTCCTGTTCGTGTTGCGGTCGCGCTGGCTCCCGCATTCCTCTCACCGATCCTAGACGATGAGTTCCGCTTGGCGGAATGCGACGCCGCTGCGTAGGGGAAGCTTCCGCCTGCACGCGGCGTGAGTCAAACGGTTTGAATACCTATGCCGTGCGCTTCGCCTTGTCCTTGTCGTTCGCTGCGCGAATTTCTCTGGAGATCGCTTCCCATTGCGCATCGCCGAGTTGCGAGAGACCGGAAAAGTTTCCGGAACCGCCGAGATGTCCCGCGCCGTCGATCGCAATCGCCTGGCCCGTGAGATATTCGCAGCCATCCGCCATCAGGAACGTCGCGAGATTCGCAAGTTCCACCATCTCGCCGTTGCGGCCCATCGGAATGCGTCCGCCGACTTCGCTGAGCTCGTTGCTGCCGCCGGCTTTCGGCGAGAGGCGTTCCCATGCGCCTTTGGTCGGGAAGGGTCCCGGTGCAATTGCGTTCAGGCGAATGCCGTGCGGGCCCCATTCCGTCGCGAGCGATTTGATCATGATGTTCACGCCGGCCTTCGCCATCGCGCTCGGCACCGTGAACGGCCCGCCGTTCCAGATCCATGTCGTGAGGATTGAGATCACGCTCGCCTTCTGCCCCGCCGCGATCCAGCGCTTGCCGCAGGCGAGCGTCACGTAGAACGTGCCGCGAAAGACGATATCGGAAATTGCGTTGAAGCCTTTCGGCGTGAGGTCCTTTGTGCGGCTGATGAAATTGCCCGCCGCGTTGTTGACCAGACCGGTGAGCGCGCCTTCTTCCCAGATGCGCGCGATCATGTCGTCCACCGCTTCGGACACGCGGATGTCGCAGCCGATGCCGGTGACCTTCGAGCCCGTCGCATCGGTGATGCGCTTGGCGGTTTCTTCGACCACGCCCGCGCGGCGTCCGCAGATGTACACCTCCGCGCCAAGCTGGGCGTAGGTCTCCGCCATGACCTCGCCAAGGCCGGTTCCGCCCCCGGTGATGAGAATGCGCTTGCCCTTGAGCAGCCCGTCCTTGAACATCAGATTGTACATGATCTGTTCCTCTCGATATCGATGGGGCAGAGTAGGGCTGAGATGAGAAAAGGCGCAACGAATTCCTCCCCCGTTCACGGGGGAGGTCCGGCCGAAGGCCGGGGAGGGGGCACGTCCCCCTCCGTCGTGCTGCGCACGCCACCTCCCCCGCAAGCAGGGGAGGATTTTCTGCCGCCGCGTTTTGCCGCGTGGTTCGCGTCGCGTGGTTGGGCGGCGCGGCCGCATCAGCTGGCGCTGATCGAACATGCGGCGCGAGGAGAGTCCGTGCTGCTGGTCGCGCCGACGGGTGGTGGCAAGACGCTTGCGGGATTTCTGCCGAGTCTGATTGATCTGGCGAATAGGCCCGCGCGCAAGCCGGGCGCGCCGGGGCAGCGCTCGCTGCACACGCTCTACATCTCGCCGCTGAAAGCACTCGCGGTCGACGTTGCACGCAATCTGGAAGCGCCGGTTGCGGAGATGGGTCTTCCGATCCGCATCGAAACGCGCACCGGCGATACGTCGGCGTCGCGCCGCCAGCGCCAGAAGACGTTGCCGCCTGATATTCTGCTGACCACGCCGGAGCAACTGGCGTTGCTGATCGCGTCGCGCGAAGCCTCACAGCTGTTCGCAAATTTGCAGGCCGTGGTGCTCGACGAATTGCATGCGCTCTACAATTCCAAGCGTGGCGATCTTCTCGCGCTCGGTCTTGCGCGGTTGCGTACGCTCGCGCCGGGTCACCGCAGCATCGGATTGTCCGCGACCGTCGCCGATCCAAAGCCATTGATGGCGTATCTCGCGCCGCAATCGCATCTTGTGCGCGGTCTGGCGGGTGCTGCGCCGGAAATCGACATTCTCGCGTCGGATGCCTATGTGCCGTGGTCGGGGCATCTCGCGCGCCATGCGATGGCGGACGTACTCGATGCCGTGAAGAAGGCGAAGACATCGCTCATCTTTGTCAACACCCGCAGCCAGGCAGAACGCACGTTTCAGGAACTCTGGCGCATCAACGCGGACAATCTTTCCATCGCGCTGCATCATGGCTCGCTCGCCCCCGCACAGCGCCGCAAGGTCGAGAGCGCGATGACCAAGGGCAATCTGCGCGCCGTCGTCTGCACTTCGACACTCGATCTCGGCATCGATTGGGGCGCGGTAGACAATGTCATCTGCATCGGCGCTCCAAAGGGCGCCGCGCGATTAGTGCAGCGTATCGGCCGCGCCAACCATCGTCTCGACGATCCAAGTCGCGCGATGCTCGTGCCGTCCAATCGTTTCGAGGTTTTGGAATGCGAGGCCGCGCGCGACGCCGTAATGGCGGGCGAGCTCGACGGCGATCGCTTGAAGCAAGGTGGGCTGGACGTTCTTGCACAGCATGTGTTGGGCAGCGCCTGTGCGGCGCCGTTCGATGCCGATCAGCTCTATGCGGAAATTGTTTCCGCTTCGCCCTATCGCCATCTGACGCGTGAGGATTTCGACAAAGTGGTCGATTTCGTCGCCACGGGCGGCTATGCGCTGAAGCGCTACGATCAATATGCGCGGCTTCGCAAGACGCCGGAGGGCAAGTGGCGGGTGTCGCATCCGCGCGTGGCGCAGCAATATCGCTTGAACGTCGGCGTCATCGTTGAAGACCCGATGATCGACATTCGCTTGCAATCCAAGGGCAGGCCCACCGGCGCGGGCGGGCGTTCACTCGGTCAGCTTGAAGAGTATTTTGTCGAACAACTCACGCCGGGCGACACGTTTGTGTTTTCCGGCAGCGTGCTGCGCTTCGAGGGCATCCATGAAGACGCGGCTTACGTCACCAAGACGTTCGACACCGAGGCGCAGATACCGTCCTACAATGGCGGCAAGTTCCCGCTCTCGACGTTCCTCGCACAGCGCGTGCGCGAGATGGTGTCGAAGCCGGAGACGTGGAGCAAACTTCCCGATCCGGTGCAGGAATGGCTGCGTATCCAGGAATGGCGCTCGATCATCCCCAAGCCCGGGCAGTTATTGGTCGAGACCTTTCCGCGCGGCTCGAAGAATTATCTCGTCTGCTACCCGTTCGAAGGCCGTCTCGCACATCAGACGTTGGGCATGCTCATCACGCGGCGCTTGGAACGGTTGCGGATGCGGCCGCTCGGCTTCGTGGCGAACGAATACGCGCTGGCGATCTGGGCGCTGCGCGATATGAGCGGGCTCAAGATGGACACGCTGTTCGATCAGGACATGCTGGGCGACGATCTGGATGCGTGGCTGGGCGATTCCAATCTTTACAAACGCACCTTCCGGAACTGCGCGATCATCTCGGGCCTGATCGAACGGCGCTATCCGGGCAAGGAAAAGACCGGGCGGCAGGTCACGTTCTCCTCCGATCTGATCTATGACGTGTTGCGCGAACATGAGCCGGATCACATTCTTCTGCGCGCGACGTATGAGGATGCGGCAACCGGTCTGCTCGACATCGCGCGTCTGGCGGAGATGTTGGCGCGGGTGAAGAACCGCATCGTGACCAAGGCGCTCGACCGCGTCTCGCCGCTAGCGGTTCCGGCCCTGCTGGAAATTTCGAAAGAGATGGTCGCAGGCGAGGCGCATGAGGATATCTTGCGCGAAGCCGAAGAATCGCTGATCGCGGATGCGATGCGGATCTAACTACCCTCCCCTTGGGGGAGGGTCGAAAAATGCGAAGCGTTTTTCGGGGAGGGGTCAATGGGCAGTGAGAGACCCCTCCCCGAAATTTGCTTCACTGCGTTACGCAAATTGTCGACCCTCCCTCAAGGGGAGGGTAGTTTTAAGGACCACATGACCGACGACCTTTTCATCACTCTGAACGGCGAGCGGCTTGTGCTCGATGCCTCCGGTGCGTTGTGGTGGTCGGCGCGGGGGATGCTTGTGTTCTCGGATATCCATTTCGAGAAAGGTTCGTCCTACGCGATGCGCGGCCAGATGCTGCCACCTTACGATACGCGCGCGGCCCTGAAGCGGATGCAGGCTGTTGTCGCGCGCTATCAGCCCAAGACGATCATGTCGCTCGGCGATGCGTTTCATGATCGCCACGCGGCGGAGCGTCTCGATGAAGACGAACGTGCAATGCTTTCAGGACTACAGCACAACGCCGGCTGGATCTGGATTACCGGCAACCACGACCCCGATCCGCCGTCGTGGCTTGGCGGCGAGATCGTGTCGGAATATCGGCTCGGCGGGCTCATATTTCGGCACGAACCGGGCGTGTTCTTCCAGCCGGGCGAGATCGCCGGCCATCTGCATCCCTGCACCACGGTCACAATGCGCGGACGCAGCCTGCGCCGCCGCTGTTTCGTGTCGGATGGCGTGCGCATGGTGCTGCCGGCGTTCGGCGCTTACGCGGGCGGGCTGGATCTGTGGGATGCGGCGATCCATTCGCTGTTTCAGGGTGCGTTCGGTGCCTATGTGCTGGGCCAGACGCGCGTCTATGCCGTGCAGGGACGCGGCGACTATCACGCCTCGCGGCGGAACATCAGTGACGACAGCCAGCCCAGCAGCATCGCCATCAAGACCGTGGCCACGCCGTAAGCGAGCGGCGCGTTGCGCGAGAAATCGTAGAGCCGCCGTTCGATGCCGATCTGATCGATGATGAGGTCGGACGATCGCTGATCGACCACCTTGCCATCGCGCAGCAGATAAACTTCGGCCACATAAGTGCCGCGCGGCGCGGTCGATGGCACCGGCACGCGCACGCGAAACAGCGTGCCGCTCAGGAATTCCACACCGTCTTCCTGCTGCAGATAGAGATGATCGCGCTGCATCCGGGCGACCATTGCCTGGCGGAACGGTTCGGGCTTGTCGTCGGCCTTGAGGCCGTGCGGCCGCACCGCGTCGAGACCCAAGGCGTAAGATTGGCGAGTCGCGACCGGAGCAAGGCTGTCGAGCGGACGGTTGCCGGCGACGAAGTAATAGGCCGGCATCGCGCGCAGCAGCACGCGGCTGCGATTGATCCAGATTCCGGCGACGCGCTCCTTGCGCAGCACGCGCATGTCCTGCTCCGGTCCGCGCACCACCACGATGACGTCGGGCTTCTCGGTATCAGGCCGTTCAACCGCGCCGAACACAGTAATCTCCGCGCCATTGTAGTTCGCGCGGATTTCGATCGTGTCCTGCGACAGGCCGGAGACGAGGTTCTCGTCCGCAATAGCGGGCGTGAGCCAGAAGAGGAGCAGGAGTGCGAGCCGCCTCATGTGCCGGCCGCGATGGTGTAGATTTCATCAGGATGCACGACCAGGCCGTAGAACAGGCGAACGGCGACGGCAATGACGATGATAGCCAGCAACAGACGCAACTGTTCGCCGCTCAGCCGCGCCGACATGCGCACACCGAACTGTGCGCCGATCACGCCGCCCATGATGAGGAACAGAGCCAGCATCGCATCGACCGCATGGTTGTTCGTCGCCTGCAGGATCGTCGTCGCCGCGGTGACGAAGATGATCTGCACCAGCGAGGTGCCGATCACGACGTTCGTCGGCATGCGCAGGATGTAGATCATCGCCGGCACGACGATGAATCCGCCGCCGACTCCCAGAATGGCCGACAGGGCACCGACAATGAAGCCGACGCCGAGCGGCGGAATGATGCTGATATAGAGCCGCGATGCCGGAAATCGCGTCTTCAGTGGCCAGCCATGAATCCACAGATGGTCGCCGCGCGTCGCCAGCGTCACGGCGCCGCCGCGCATCGCGCGCAAGGTTGCGAGACTTTCGCGCAGCATCAAGGTGCCGACGCTGCCGAGCAGAATCACGTAACTCGCCGACACCACGACATCCATCTGTCCAGCGCGCCGCAGGAGTCCAAAAATCCACACGCCGGTGACGGTGCCGGCGAGACCGCCGAGCGTCATCACACCGGCCATCTTCAGATCGATCGCACGCTTGCGCCATTGCGTCAGCGCGCCGGACATCGAGGACGCTGTGATGTGGCTGGCGGTCGTGGCCACAGCGACAGGCGAGGGGATGCCGAAGAAAATCAGAAATGGCGTAAGCAGAAATCCGCCGCCAACGCCAAGCAGGCCTGAGAGAAATCCAATCGCGCCGCCGAGGCCAAGGATGATCAGCCAGTGGACCGACATCCCGGCGATGGGCAGATAGATTTCCATCGATCGCGCAAAAGGTGAAAGAGAATCACAATTTGCGCGCCGGATAGGCGAGGGTCAACCAGTCAGCTCACTTATCAAACAACTCATTGTCATGGCCCGCTGGAGTACGGGCCACCCAGTTGGGTTCTGCACAATGCTGTTAGATTTGGTCCGCGTTTCTTCTTTAAAAAAGGAGCAGCTGTCGCCTGGGTGGCCCGCACTCCGGCGGGCCATGACAAGAAAGATGTGCGCTATCCTTGCGGGAGATCGCCCTGCTGCGGCGGAATATTCGCGCGGGGATCGGCGGCCACCGGCTTGAACGTGTCGACGGCGTGCTGTGCCGCGGCGCGGTCGTCTGCCGAGAGCTGCGTCGACAGCGCGTCGAGACGCGCTTTGGATTCGGTGTCGCCGCCGGCTGCCGCGATCGCATACCACTTGTACGCATCAAGCAGGCTCTGCGGCACGCCCGCGCCGCGCTCATAGAGCACCGCGAGGTTGAACTGTGAATCGGTCAGCCCGAGCGACGCGGCCTTGGAGAACCAGCGCGCGGCTTCAGCGGGATCCTTCTTCGTGCCGGTGCCTTCGGCGTAAGCGACAGCGAGATTGTGCATCGCCTTGCGATTGCCCTGCATCGCGGCCGCCTGATACCAGTGCGTCGCTTTCCCGGTGTCGGCCGGAACGCCCTTACCGCGCTCGTAGAGATAACCCAGACGATATTGCGCGACCGGCTCGCCGCTCTCGGCAGCACGCTCAAGCCACTTGGCTGCTTGCGCCTCGTTCACCGCGGTGCCGTCGCCGTTCAGATATTTCAGTCCGACGATGGTCTCGGCTTTCACGTTGCCGCCATTGGCGAGCGCGGTGAGACGGTCGAGCGCGGGAACAGAAGCCGTCTGTACCGGCGTCGTCGTATTCGTGGCCACCGGCGTCGGCACGGCGTGGACCGGCGCGGTGTTGACGGCCTTTTGCTGCAGCGGCGGGACGGCCGCCGGTTTGGTCTGTGTGTTCGGCGTCGCGGTGGCCGGGACCGGCATGGACGCTGGCGCATGCGGCGCGAGATCGTCGGTGTCCGGTGCTGTCGCATGCAGTGGCGTAGCCGCTTGCGGTGCGACCGCCGGTTTGTTGAACAGCGCGCCGGCATTGGACGGTTGCGAATGGCCGCCGAGGCCCTGGCTCAGCACGACGCCGGCGACCAGCGCGATGGCGATCAACGTCACGAAGGCGAGCAGCACGGTGCGCGAACGCCCCCCGCTATTTTCCTTTTCCGGGTTTGCGGCCTTGGCCGCGCCCCACGCGAAGCCGCGTGAGCCCTGTTCGATTTCGGCGGCACTCGCGGCGGCCTGTGCCGATCGGCGCGCGGCGGAGAGATAGGAATCTCCAGCAGGTGGCGGCGCGGCGGTGAAAGAATTGTCCACGAAGCCCGCTGCGGGCTCGAACGGATTCTCTTCCGCAAACGGCGGCGGTGCGTCGAAACTGGCGTGCGGATCGAACGCCGGCGGCGGCGCGAAAGGATCGTGCGATTCCGCGAAGGGTGGCGGCGCACCGGGTGTCGGCACGTCCGGGAATGGCGGCGTGTCGAAGGCCGGTGCAACGAATGCAGGCGCTGCTGCAAAGCTATGGGCCGGCGGCGGCGCCAGCGGTGCCGCGACGGCAGCCGGCTTTGACTCGATTGCCGCAAGCCGCGTCGTCATGTCGTTCATGGTCGAGCGAAATTCGGAGACTGTATCGCGCTGACGGTTTTCCGTTGCTTCGACGCGGTTGATCAGTTTCTTCAGGCTTTCTTCGATCGCGCGCGCCGTCGCGGGCTCGTCGCCCTCGAAACGCTGCATGATGCTGCTCAGGGAACTTTCGATACTGGACAGGCGGCGGTCGATCTCGGAATCGGTGCCGCGCGCCTCGAGCGCGTTGATGCTGTCCTGCAGGCGCGCGATTGCGCCGGCCGTCGTGGCTTCGCGATGCTCTGCCTCGGCGCCACGATCGCTGTGCGCGGACTGAAGCGCACCTATGGCGCGTTCGACGGTGGCGCTATTCGTCTGCGAGGCCTTTTCCACCGCGTAGATGCGGTCGTCGAGGGCTGCGATGCGCTGTTCGAGAATCTGCGCCGTGGTTTCAGAATCCTGACGCGATTGTCCAACACGGTCGGCGACGGATTCGAGATTGGTTGCGAGCGCCGAGATCTGCGTCGCGGAATGGTTGGCGTTCTGCGTCAGCTGATCGGCGAGACGTTCGAGGCCGGTGTGCAGGCCCTTCACCGCTTCCTTCATGCCGTCGTTCTTGGTGACCTGCTCGACGCGGTCTAGACGCTCCTTCAAGCCCACGACATGCGTGCCGAGCTGGTCGAAGGCCTGGGCCTGTTCGCGGGTGGCCACATTCATCTCCGTCGCGGCGCGGCTGAGCGCGCGGTTGTTCTCAGACTGAGAACGCTCGGCGGTCTCCATCCGGCGCGCGACGCCCTTCAACTGTTCCTCGATGCGACGATAGGTGTCGTTGGACTCCGTTGCGCTGCGCGACACGCGGTCGAGCATCTCGTCGGTTTCGCGGCGCGACGGCGGCGGTGCCGGGTCGTCACGGTAGGGTCTGCTGGCTGCGAAGCTGTCGCGGGTCAATTCGTCCTCGTCTCCGGCGTCGGCGAAGCTGCGCAGGATGCGCCGCGTGAGCCACTCACCAACGGAAAGCCCCTCACGGCGCGCGGCAGCTCTCGCTGCTTCGCGCGCTTCAGGGGGGATCCCCGCCACGTTCCAAGGAAGATCAGGCCGCATTTCGAATCACTGAACGCTGTACCCTCGACACTAAGTACCGACGGCAACATGTGGTGTAAAGCAACGCTCGAGACCCTAAACATACGCCGTGCCCGGCTTTTCTTCCTGTGCCGGGTATCATCCGCCGATACGATTAATGCGGGGTTATCAGGTGTCGCGGTTTGAGACGCCTGCGCGCGTCAAATCGCCGGCGATGCGTCCGGTCGCCCAGCGGAAGGTCATCCGGTAGTCCGAAAACAGCGACCACAGCGGATAGGTGAAGGTGGCGGGGCGGTTGTGCTCGATGAAGAAGTGCCCGATCCAGGCCGGGCCATAACCGCCAACCAGCGCGCCGAGCGCGAACCACCAACTGCCGGTGACGAAGGCGGCAAGGATGCTCGCGGTCGAAAGCGCGGTGCCGACATAGTGGATCGCGCGGGTCGCGGGCTTGGAATGCTCCTGCAGATAATACGGCCAGAAATCCGCGTAGGTCTCGATCGGGCGGTTGGTGGTTTGCGTGCTCAAGGAGACCTCGCTGCATCACACTTCGGCAGGCTCGGGGTGAAGGAAGAATCTAATCCCTCATGCTGAGCTTGTCGAAGCATGAGGCGCTCGGTGCCCGTTACGATCCCGGCGGTTTCGGCGCGGTCTTGTCGATATGCGGACCCAAACCCAGATCGGTTGCGAACAGTTCGGTGACATAGACCGTGTCGCCGTTCACCGCCGCGCCGACGCCGGTGAGATTGTAGTCCGCGAAGGTGAGGTTGTCGCGATGCTGCGGGCTCGCCAGCCATTGATCGACGACGGCGCGCGCGAATTTGTTGACGTCCACGCCAAGCTGCTTGGTGTAGTGCTGCGCGCCCATGTTCTCGCCAAGCAGGCCCTGAAAGCGCGCGTCGGCGTCCATCAGGATGCTCGCCGAGGTTTCGCCGTCCGGTGCTGTGTGGGCGAGATAGTTTTTCGCCGCCATGTCCGCCGAGCGCTTGCGCGCGATGCCGCTCAGTTCCGGATCGATGACCAGCGGCCGCGCTTTTGCGTTGATCCGCTCGCGCTCTTCCTCGATCAGAACGGCGATGCGCGTTTCAAGCGCGGGCATCAGGGTGTGTGGATCGGGCGGTGGGGGTGGCAGTGCGGCTTGTTTTGGCGTCGTGCTGCAGGCGGCAAGCGCCAATCCCATCACAAACACCATTGTCATCCCCGGCGAGCGCGCGCGTAACACGCGCGCGTGAGGGAAGGAGACGCAGGTCGTTAGGTCCGAAAGACATTGCAATAAGTTCGCGATTAATTTTTCCGGTTGAGTATGTCGAAGCACCTGGGTCCCCTTCCCACACATCGACGCCGTCGCGTCGATGCGCGCCGGGGATGACAATCGAGGTTGATCGAAGATCACCGCGAAGACTTCACGGATTGAACTCGAACAGGCCCGCCGCGCCCATGCCGCCGCCGATGCACATCGTCACGACGCCGTATTTCAACTTGCGGCGATTGCCTTCGATCAGCAGGTGGCCCGTCATGCGCGCGCCGGACATGCCGTAAGGGTGGCCGATGGAAATCGAGCCGCCATCGACGTTGAGCTTGTCCTGCGGAATGCCAAGACGATCCGCGCAATAGAGAACTTGTGACGCGAACGCTTCGTTCAGTTCCCACAGATCGATGTCCGACACTTTCAGGCCGTGGCGCTCAAGAAGGCGAGGCACTGCGAACACCGGTCCGATGCCCATTTCATCGGGCTCGCAGCCGGCACTCGCGAAACCGCGGAAGATGCCGAGCGGCCGGATGTTGCGCTTCGCGGCGACAGCGGCATCCATTATTACGCAGGCCGATGCGCCGTCGGCGAACTGCGACGCGTTGCCGGCGGTGACGTATTTGCCCTGCTGAATCTTCATGCCGCCCTGCAGCACCGGCTTGAGCGCTTTCAAGCCTTCGAGCGTCGTATCGGGGCGATTGCACTCGTCGTGATCGACGGTCACCGGCACGATGGATTCCTGGCCCGTCGCCTTGTCGACCTTCTTCATCTTGACCGAGAGCGGAACGATCTCGTCCTTGAACTTGCCGTCCCGCTGACCGGCCGCGGTGCGCTGCTGGCTGAGCAGTGAATATTCGTCCTGGCGGTCGCGCGACACGCCGTAACGCTCCGACACGAGTTCGGCGGTCTCGATCATTGAGATCCAGAGTTCGGGCTTCACCTGCATCAGATGTTCTTCGGTGATGTTCTTGGTATTCATCCCGCCCATCTGCACCAGCGAGATCGACTCGACGCCGGAACCGATCGCGACAGGTGTGCCTTCGACGACGATCTGATGCGCCGCGACCGCGATGGCCTGCAAACCCGAGGAGCAGAAGCGGTTGATGGTCGTGCCGCCCGTGGTCACGGGGCATCCCGCCCAGATCGCGGAGAGGCGCGCGATGTTCATGCCGGTCGCGCCTTCAGGCTGCGCGCAGTCCATGACGACGTCCTCGACCTCGCCGGAATCGATTCCGGCACGCGCGATGGCATGCTTGACCGCGTGACCGCCCATGGTCGCGCCATGGGTCATGTTGAAGCCACCACGAACGGATTTTGCGAGACCGGTACGCGCGGTCGAAACGATGACGGCTTCTCTCATGGCTTTCTCCAGCGATTGGCTGCGGGGAACCCTAGAGCAAACGCTCAAAGATTGTCATCCCGGGAGAGCGCAGCGAGGCTCGAGCCCCACCGAGCCAGCGGCACAATGGGTCCCGGCACTACGCGATGCTTACGCATCGCCTGGCCGGGATGACAGTTTTAAATATACGCGCCCTGATCGATCAGTTCGGGTGCGGCTTTGACGCGGGTGCGGTGGGTGATCATGCGCTCGTGCAGGTGCTTCACAGTCTTGCTGCCCGTGGTCACGAAAAGGAAAGGGAAGATGCCGTGCAGCATGCAGGCGGCGCCCGCCACGATCATGCGGCTGCCGAAGAAGCTCGCGGTCTCAAGATGCTCGAAATAGGTCTCGCCGACGCTGGCGGGATGGTCGCTGAAAAGGTTCACGGGCTGCACCTCTGCGCTTGCGGCCCGTGGTCTACACCGGTTTCACACAGATTTCACGGGGGAAATTGTCCCAGTTCGCGGAACTAGGTCTTCCCGCCGGTCTGGAGTGCGGCGGTCTGGTCGGCCAGCCGCCGGAAGACGATGTACTGCACGAAGAACAGGACAATGATGATCGTCGTCGGCACGAAGGTCGCGTAGAGCGTCCAGACCGCGAAATCGAACAGGAACGCGACGGCGATGTTGGCGAGCGAGAAGCCGAACATCAGCAGGGCCCAGGCTTTCTCTGCGCGGAAGATCAGCTTCTCATCGAGGTAGCGCCGCGTGTCCTTCGGGATATACGGCGTCATCCAGTCGCGTGTCGCCATGAACAGGCCGACCGAGAAGTCGATCACGCTGGGCTTCAGCTTGATGAAATATTCGTTGTGCAGGGCGATCGTCATGAGGCCGAGGATGAGAACGACGCCGAGGCTCAACCAGTGCAGGGGCCCGATCTCCTCGCGCATCGCTTTCTTGATGCCGAGCTGGATGACGCCGGTTGCGATGCCGGTGATCGCTGCGACGTAGACGCTGTGCAGTCCCGACATGCCGAAGCTGTGCTTGGCGATGAAGAAGGACGCCGCAAAGGTAATAGCGGACAGCAGATCGAAAACGACCGGCTTTGCGACCTCCAGAGGACTGACATGCTGCATTGCGTCACTTCAACCGCGTTTCGCTGCCGCGGCGCATAAAGACCGGATACCGCAATGTAAAGATGGTGGCTCCGGCCAGCATTGCAAAGTTCACGAGCAGAACCACCCGTTCCGGCGTGCCGTGCACATAGACCGCAGTGCCGTCCATCGCTGCCATGACGGCAAAGGCTATCGCCCAGACTGCCGTGATGACCGTGCCCCACCGCGTGGAACGCGGGTCGGTTTCGGAATTCGAGTATTGCAGCACCAGAGGCTGGCGCTGGATGAACGATGTCAGCGCAATGGCGAGCATCCCGATGATGACGACAAACCGCGCGGTATTGAAATTCGACAGCGCGGTGAGGATGCCCGACAACAAGGCCGACAGCCCGAACAGCGCGATGCCGCCACCATCGAGCGTCCGGATCGTCCTGGTATGCAGAAATTCCGGCAGACCGAGCGCGAAGGCGAACGCGAACGCGGCCCATAGCCCGAAGCTGATCGACAGCCGCGACAGCACCGTGAACGTCACGAAGGGCGCGAACCCCGCAAGGAAGTTCAGCGGAAACCGGATCTGATCGAAAATGCCGATTTGAGAAGGGATGCGGGACGCCCGGTGTATGGTCGCCCCGCGATCCTGCTCATTACTTGGCTGGCGTCGCGCCATATTGACGTTGTGCGTAGATCGTCCAGAGATGCGCAATCTTCATTTCCGTCGCATTGCCGGATACTTTCGCAAACTCAGCCGCCGCATCCGCATTCTTGCCCTGCTGCGCCAGCGCCATGCCCAGCACCATATGGGCTTCGGCATTGTCCTTGACGCCGCCCTTGCCGATCGCGCGGCGGACGGCTGTTTCGGCGTCGGCATAGCGGCCATAGCCGTAATAGGTCTCAGCAAGCTTCAGGTCATAGTCGCCGGTTTTGCGTGCCGCAGCCGCCTTTTCAAATTCACCGAGTGAAGCCTTGTCCTTCGACGCTTTCGGACGGATCTGGGCAAGCGCCGCGCTGGCCTTGTCGCCAGCCTTCACGACACCCGCACTCACGCCATGCTCGATCATCATTTCGCCCTCGACCGGATAGAGCAGGTTGATGGAGGCCACCTGACCCATGATCGCGTAATCCTCAGCGCTCGTGGTCGCGCCGGTGATGACACGCAGGCGATAGAGGTTTAGGGCCTGGATATCGGTCAGCCCCTTGGAATTGAATGTCAGATCGATGAGCCGTGCCCAATCGTCCGGATTTCCGTGCTGCGCCACCATGCCTTCAATCGTCGCCATCGCGCCGGCGGTGTCGTTCGTCGTGGCCTGTGCGCCAAGCTGAATCTGCAAAAGCGCTTCGCTTGACTGGCGTCCTGCCGCCTTGTCGGCCTCGATCTGGGGCTTGGCGACGGCAAGCGCTTTCACCTTGTCGCCAGAATTGTAATAGGCGACCGCAAGCTGCTCGACGAGCGGGCCCTGCAGTGGGGCAATTGCCTGAAGCAATTCGCCGAACTTTATCGCTGTCGGCCAGTCGTTGTTGTTCACTGCAAGCTGGACCGTGGTCGAATAGGCATTGGCCTTGTCCGCCGGGGGAAGATCGGACGACGACGCCATCGCAACGAACGCCGTCTCCGCGTTTTTATAGTCCTTCATGCCGATGTAGATGTTGCCGAGGAACTGGTTGAGCACGAAGTTGTCGTAGTCGGTAAGGCCGGAGACAGCCTGCGCTTCCTTCACATGCGCAAGCGCGCCCGCGAAATCGTTCGCCTTCATCGCCTCCTGCGCAGCCTTCAGCGGCGTTCCGAGCGATTTGCTGACGGACGGTCCCGAAGCGGCCATCGTGCCGGTCGCTATCGAAAGCGCGGCGGTTGCCATGAATGCGGCGGCGAGCGCCGAACGGACGAACGAATTTCTCATCGTGTTTCCTCTTGGATAGTCACGCACTGCAGAAAGCGGCCCTCGCTTGGCGCATCTTCGCGGGATTTGCAACTTTACTGTGGCCGCGACGTGTTTCCAACGTGGCCGGACCGCCACGCCCTTTATATTGCGGTGCAGCGCGAAACTCCCTATCACCGCATAGCCATTCACGAATCCGTGTCCGATGCTGGTTGAAGCGAACGCCCTGCCGCAAGGCGCAGAGAACATTTCTCTGCGGGGCTTCAACCTTCATGCCGGCCCGTTCTACCGATTGCCGGATGAGGGCGCGGTTCGGCGCTTTGCTTTCATCGCCCTCGACAAGCACATGAATTCGGTCGGTAGCGTGCATGGCGGACTTTTGATGACATTCGCCGACATCGCGATGAGCCGCACCTCGCGTCTCGCGACGGACGCGAAATCGTGCAGCACGGTCTCCCTGAGTTGCGATTTTGTCGGCGCTGGGCGGCTTGGCGACCTGATCGAGATGCGCGTGCATGTGACGCGGCAGACGCGCACGCTCGTGTTTCTGTCCTCGCAGATGACGGCCGGCGATCGCGTGCTGCTCGCCGCGCAGGGTATGTGGAAGATTCTGCGATGACGCGCGCCCCCGAAGGATTCACCGAAGTCCGGCTCGTCGATCCGTTCGAGCTTCATGTTGGACCCGCATTCTCACAAGGCGAGACCGGCGCGTGCCGTTACGCATTTCAGGTTCAGGCGCATCACTGCAATCTGCGCGGCGTCGCGCATGGCGGCATGCTGATGACGCTGGCGGACATGACGCTCGGCCAGGCGGTGTGGGATGTGACCGAGCGCGCGCCGTCGGTGACGCTGAACATGCAGCACCAGTTCATCAAATCGGCGAAAGAGGGCGACTGGATCGAGGTCGTGCCCGAACTCACGCGCCGCACGCGTGCACTCGTCTTTATGAGAGGTGACTTCACCGTCAACGGCGAGATCGTGATGACGACGTCGAGTGTGTGGAAGCTGCTCGGGCAGGACTAAACTTTTCAAGTCGGTCAACCATCTCAATTTGTCATGGCCCGCGAATGCGGGCCACCGAGTTGGGTTCTGAACAATGTCGAACCTCCGCGTTCTCCGCGTCTCCGCGTGAGAAAAAGGATTCACGCGGAGACGCGAAGGAGCAGAGAATATCGGAGTTATTGGCGGATACGGCACGTAGGTATCACCCGGGTGGCCCGCATTCGCGGGCCATGACAGGTTTTTTGCTTAGGACCTAGAACAATCGCTTCGACGCCAGTGCCGCGCCGTCGCGCAGCGCGCGCAATTTCGCCCACACCACGTCTTCCGGAATCGTGACGAACCCGGCAGACGTCTCGAAGCCGCAATCGGTGCAGGCCTGTACGCGTTTGGGATCGCCGATGGCTTCCGCCGCGCGTTCGATGCGTTGCGCCACGACCTCTTCGTGTTCGACATAGTTGCTGGTGGTGTCGATGACGCCGGCAGCCAGCATCGCGGCTTTCGGCAGGATGCCGTCCTTGAAAAGTGCGATCTCATGTTCGTGGCGCGGATTGGCGAGGCTGAGCAGATAACCGCCGACGTTTGCCTTTGCGATCTCCGGCCAGATATCGGCCAGCGCCACGTCGCATTCATGCGGGCCGTTGTAATTGCCCCAGCACACATGCAGCCGCACGCGCGCGGGATCGATGTCCTCAAGCGCCGTGTCGATCGCGCGAACCACCAGCCGGATAAAATCCTGAAAATCCCGGAGCGGTTTGTCGGCGAACAGCGTGTGCCGCTCCATCGCCAGATCCGGTGCATCGATCTGAAGGATGAACCCTGCATCCGTGATCGCGCGGTACTCGACGGCCAGCGCCTTCGCCAGCGCCGCGACATAGCTTTCCATGTCCGGATAATGCTGATTGCTCATCGCCGCGGCGATAATGCCGGGCGAGGGCGCGGTCATGAACGCGTCGGTATAGCGGCCCTTATTCGCAGCGAGGTGTCGTGTGAGCCGCACGCAGTCGTCTTTGATCGCATCCGCGCCACGATAGGTCACATCGCCGATGGCCGCGGGCGGCGCGAGCAGGCTCACCTGTTCGCCGCGGGGCTGCATCACGAACTCAAGGAAGCTCGGATACATGGTGATGTCGCGCATGATCGGACGCCGTGCCTGTCCGCCGAAACCGGTCATGCGATGGCGCACATAAGAGAAGAAGCCTTCCCGCCCGACCTCGCCGTCGTTGAGGATATCGACGCCGCTGTCGATCTGCTTGGCGATGGTGGCCGATTCCGCAGCTTCGACCAGCGCTGCAAATGCGGCGTCATTGCTCACCGTCCCCGCGGCGCGGGCGGCATGCAAGCGGCTGAGATCCTTGGTTTTCGGCAGGCTTCCGGCGTGTGTCGTCAGGATGCGGTCGGCCACGGAATCCCCAATCTTCGTAAAGCGGAAATTTACCATGGCGTGAGACGTTAGGCCGGGGAAGAGGGTGACGTCTGAATGCGTGGACAATCTCCTGCCGAACTCGTCATGGGGTCGGTACAACTCGGTCTGGCCTATGGTGCCGCGAACCGCACGGGCAAGCCGTCGCGCGAAGCGGCGCTGCGTCTGGTCGGGCACGCGATCGACGGCGGCATCTCGCAGTTCGACACCGCGCGCGCCTATGGCGATAGTGAGGATCGGCTCGGCGAAGCCCTCGCGCATCGCAAGGCCGTGCGCACCATCACCAAGCTCAGCCCCTTGAGCAATCTTGCACCCGGTGGTTCGCGTGACGACGTTCGCGCCGCGGTCGATGCGAGCATCGAAGAGTCTCTTTCGGCGCTGCGCCGCGACCGGCTCGATTGCCTGCTGCTGCATCGCGCCGAGCACATGCGCGCGTTCGGCGGCGCCATCTGGCAGCGGTTGATCGAACATCTCGAAGACGGCACCTTGCTGTCGCTCGGTGTTTCGGTGCAAACACCGCTGGAAGCGCTGGCGGCGCTCGTGTGCCCCGATGTCGTGCATCTGCAATTGCCGTTCAATCTGCTCGACTGGCGATGGCGCAAGGCCGGATTCAAGACCTGCCTCGCATCGCGCCGCAATGTAACCATCCACGCGCGCAGCACGTATCTTCAGGGAATCCTGGCGAGCAGCGATGTGAAGGTCTGGCCGCGCATCGATGGCGTCTATCCGCAGGCGCTGATCAACATCATCGCCAGCCTGACGCATCAGCTCGGGCGCGAGAGCGCCGCCGATCTCTGCCTTGCCTATGCGCGCGGGCAGGACTGGATCGATGGCGTCGTGGTCGGTCTGGAGACCGAAGACCAGCTCGACGACAATCTGCGCCTGTTCATCAAGCGCCCGCTGACGGCGGAGGAATGCGCCTTCGTGGAATCGCGTATCCCGCATCTGCCGATCGCGCTGCTCAATCCGGCGTCTTGGCCGAAATGAGCGATCTGTTTCGTCTCGACGGGTGCGTTGCGTTCGTGTCGGGTGCGGCGGGGCATCTTGGCCGTGAGATGACGACGGCGCTCTGTGAGGCCGGCGCGCATGTGATCGTGAACGGCCGCGACGATGCGAAGCTTGCGGCGTACGAAAGCGAACTGCTCGGCAAGGGCTGTTCTGTCGAGCGCGTCGTGTTCGATGTCGCGGACAGCGCCGCGGTACGCGATTTCTTCTCCAAACTCCCGCGTCTCGACGTGCTGGTGAACAACGCGATCAGCATGAATCCGAAGCCGTTCGCTTCGCTTGAGCCCGCCGATTTCGAAAAGACCTATGCCAGCAGCGTGACCGCTGCGTTCGAATCCGTACGCGCGGCACGCCCCGCGCTTGCGGCGGCGAACGGCGCAAGCGTCGTCAACATTGCGTCGATGTATGCCAACTTGTCGCCGGATGCCCGTATCTATGCGAAGCCAGAACAGGCCAGTCCGTTTCACTACGGCCCGGCGAAAGCGGCGCTGATCCAGCTCACGCGCCATCTTGCCGCCGAACTTGGTCCTCAGAACATTCGTGTGAACGCTTTGGTCCCCGGGCCGTTTCCAAGGCCAAGCGTTGCCACCGACGACCCCGAATTCGCAAGGCGGCTGGCCGCCAAAACGATGCTGGACCGCACGGGGCAGGCGGGGGAGATCCGGGGGCCGCTCCTGTTTCTTGCAACAAAGGCGTCGAGTTTCGTGACCGGCGCCGCCATCGCTGTCGATGGCGGTTGGACGGCCTGGTGAGTTAGAAGCATGAACATGGCTTTCCTCTCTTCCTTCCGGAACGGCGCCGAGGCGATCTATCCCGACTCGCTGCGGGCACGGTTGCGGAATTTTCCGCTGCTGCAGGACGTCGGCGATCCGGCGCTCAGGCGCATCCTGTCGGAAGCCAACTGGTTCGGCCTGCCTGGCGGCATGGAGCTCAAACGCGACGGCGAGAATGCACAGGCGCTGTTTCTGGTCGTGACCGGGAGCCTTGGCATCTTTGTCGAGGACGAGCATCAGAAGCGCCGTCTGGTCGCGCACATCCCGGCGGGCGAAACCGTCGGTGAAATGTCGCTGATCTCCGGCGACAATTCGCACTCCGCGGAGATTGTGGCACTTCGCGATACCGAACTGCTGCGCATCTCGCCGCAGGGATTTGAATCGCTGCTCAGCCGCCATCCGCGCGTGATGCTCAACCTGATGCGCGTTCTGGTGAAGCGTCTTCAGAACACGACCCGCAGCGCCAGCGACAGCGCGCGCGCCAAGACTTTTGCCATCGTGCCGCTGCAGCCCGGGTTGGAGAACGAGCCGATTGCGCATCGCGTCGCCGCCGCGCTCACCGATATGGGATCGCGCGCCGCGGTGCTCGATTCCTCCGCCGCCGAGCAATCGGCCGAATGGTTCAACGCCTTCGAGGCGGCGCATGACATCGTCTTCTATCGCGGTGACGGGCCGGACACGGCTTGGACGCATCTCTGCCAGCGTCAGGCCGACCGCATCCTTCTTCTCGCCTGTTCGGATCGGCCTTTGCCCCTGCGGCCCGTCGATATCGCGCCCGGTCAGGAACGTGTCAGTGGATTGCCGGAGCTTCTGCTGCTGCACCCGTCGAGCGCGCTCAAGAGCACGCCGGAGCATTTCGCGCTGCGCAGCGGATTGTTCGAGTCGCATCATCACGTCCGCGCCGGCAATACGAACGATATCGCTCGTCTGGCGCGCTTCATCTCGGGCCGCGCCGTCGGCCTCGTGCTCGCCGGTGGCGGCGCGCGCGGCTTCGCGCATATCGGCATCATGAAGGCGCTTCAGGAAGCCGGCGTGCCGTTCGACAATCTCGGCGGCACCAGCATGGGGGCGATCATCGCTGCCGGCATCGCGGCGGAATGGACGCTGGAAGAATTGTCGGACCGCGTGCGCGCCGCGTTCGTCGATGCCAACCCGCTCTCCGACTACACCTTTCCGCTCATCGCTTTGGTGCGCGGCAAGCGGGTGAGCGCGCTGCTGCAGGACGCGTTCGGCGATGTGCGCATCGAGGAACTGCCCAAGCCGTTCTTCTGCGTCTCCTCCGATCTGACAACCGGCCGCATCCACGAACATCGCAGCGGCGCGTTGTGGCGTGCGCTGCGCGCGAGTGTCGCGCTGCCGGGAATCCTTCCGCCCGTCACCCATCACGGCCATCTCCTCGTCGATGGCGGCGTCATGAACAACCTTCCCGTCGATGTGATGCGCCAGCGCGAAAGCGGGCCGATCATCGCCTCCGACGTCACCGGCGAGATCGATCTGCAGGTCCGCGACGACAAATATGGCGAGCGGCCGATCTGGCAGTTGCTGTGGCAGCGCATGCGGGGCACGCCGTCCATCGTCTCGATCCTGATGCGCTCGGGCACCGTGGGCTCCGAAGCCCAGCGCCGCGTCGTGCGCGAGCAGGCGGACTATCTCTTTGAACCCATGCTGCCCGACATCGGCCTGCGCGACTGGAAACTGTTCGATCGCGCCGTCGCGGAAGGCTACGCCCACGCAGCGGCCATGATCGAAAAGAACGGCGTCCCGCTCACCGGCGTCTGGAGCGAAGGCCCCGCCGTCGATCTCGCGCACCACCACATCGCGGCGGTCGGTTAGGCTCCGCGCATCCGCTTCAACGGCAGAAGGTCGTCGAACTTCGCCGGGCGCTTCTCTTTTTTGGCCATCATCGCTTCGCGCATGTCGGTTTCGGGGTTGTACATGCCGGATTGCCAGGTCGCGATGTAGTCGAGGCCGTCGGCGATGGAATGGTCGCGCGCATAGTTGACCATCATCTTGGAGCCGTAGACGGCGAGCGGCGATTTCTCCGCGATCTCCTTCGCCACCGCCATGACATGCGTCAGCATCGCTTCCTGTGTCGGGAAGATCTCGTTCACCAGGCCATATTCGAGCGCCTTTTTCGCCGGCAGGCGGCGGCCGCTATAGGCAAGCTCGCGTACCACGCCCTGCGGTAGCAGGTTGCACAGGCGCGGGAAGGTGCCGACATCGGCGGTCATGCCGATGTTGATCTCCTGCACCACGAAGAACGCGTCCTCGGTCGCATAGCGGCAGTCGCAGGCGCTGGTCAGATCGACGCCGCCGCCGACGCAACCGCCCTGGATCGCGGCCAGCACCGGCATGCGTGCGCGCTCGAGAATGTTGAACGTGTCCTGCAGATCCATCGCGTGAAAGCGCAGATTGGCGCCGGCGCGGCCGCGCTCTCTCGTCGTGCGCGTGGTGCCGATGGAGGTGCCGCTCGCAAACGCCGCAAGGTCCATGCCCGCGGTGAAGTGCTTGCCCGTGGATGAGATCACGATGACGCGCGCCTTCGCCTGATCGTCGATCTCTTCGACGATCGCCGGAAGCTCTTTCCAGAACTCGGCAACCATGGAGTTGAATTCGTCGGGACGCTTCATCTGCAGATGCGCGATGTTGTCCGCAATCTCGACGTTGAAGCAGCGATAGGTCATGGCGTGAAGTCCTCAAGAATAGCGATGTATCACGCTAGCATCCGCCCCGCGCTGCGGCGAGCCCGGCCTTGACAAGTTGACGTGAAAGGCAGCGCCTTGCGCATCCGTGGGGGACGGCACATGGCGAATACTGGTGTTTCAACCGGCGCTGCTGGAAGTAACGCTGCGGAAGGTGGACTGCGAACGGGTGTCGTCGCGCTCCTCGCGCTGGCGGTGTTCATCAACTATGTCGACCGCGGAAACCTCGCGACGGCCGCGCCGCTGATCAAAGGCGAGTTGAAACTCACCCAGACCGATGTCGGTCTGCTGCTCGGTGCGTTTTTCTGGACGTACACGCCGGGGCAGATCCTCGCCGGATGGGTGGCGGAGAAGATCAACGCCTATCGCACCATCGCGATCGGTCTGGCGCTGTGGTCGCTGGCGACGGCGCTGAGCGGCTTAGCGACCGGGTTCCTGGCGCTCTTCCTGCTGCGGCTCGTGTTGGGCCTGGGAGAGAGCGTCGCGTTTCCCTGCAGCTCGAAGCTTATCGCCGAGCATCTTCCACAGCATCGCCTCGGTGCCGCGAACGGATTAATCGGCGTGGGGCTCGCGCTCGGTCCGGCCGTCGGCACTTTCGTCGGCGGAATGTTGATGGCGAAGATGGGATGGCGGCCCGTCTTCATCCTGTTCGGGTTGATCTCGATCCTGTGGCTTGTTCCCTGGCTCGGCATGACGCGACAGGCTTCGCGCGAGGCCGACCGGCCGAAAGCGACGACAGCGCCTTCGTTCGCCGCGATACTGCGCCAGCGTTCGGCATGGGGCGCGTGCCTCGGACACTTCGCTGCCAACTACGCCTTCTATTTCGTGATCCTGTGGCTGCCGACCTATCTGGTGAGCGCGCGCGGATTCAGTGTCGCGCAGATGTCCGTGATCGGCGGCTTCATCTATGTCTGCTACGCGATCAGTTCGCAGCTGACGGGCATGATTTCCGACACATGGATGCGCGCAGGCGCAAGCGCAACCTTGGTGCGCAAGAGCTTCATGATCGCCTCCCACGCCGGCGCGGCGCTGTGCCTACTCGCCTGCGCGCTCGGCGGACCGGTCACGGCGATCGTCAGTCTTGTGCTCGCCGGAATCTGCTTCGGGTTCGGAACGCCGACACTCTATGCCATGGGGCAAACGCTGGCCGGACCCCGGGCAGGGGGGAAATGGATCGCGGTGCAGAATTGCATCGGCAATGCCGCGGGCATCGTCGCGCCTGCCATCACCGGATTTCTGGTCGATCGCACCGGACAGTTCGCGCCTGCCTTTCTGATTGCCGGCGCCATCGCTCTTCTGGGCGTGCTCGCGTGGGGCGTGATCGTGGGTGATATCGAGCAGGTCGACTGGGCGTGATTGGCAGCGGGGCCGCGCTCGGCTAGGACTCGGGTTCACGCTATTTCCGGAGTGGTTGCCATGCCGATCATCTATGACGAACTCATGCAGGCGAAGTCGACTGGTCTCGAAACCCGCTACGGCGATCGCGAGACGATGCTCTATGCGCTCGGCGTCGGCTTCATGCGCGATCCGATGAACATGGACGAGCTCAAATTCGTCTATGAGAACAATCTGCAGACGGTGCCGACGATGGCGACCGTCATCGGCTGGGGCATGGGCAGCGCGCTGGCGAAATCCGGCATCAACTATCTGATGGTCGTCCATGGCGAGCAGCGCCTGACGATGCATCGCCCACTGCCGTATGCGGCCGAGGTGACGTTCGATGAGCGCGTGGTCGGTGTGTTCGACAAAGGCAAAGACAAGGGCGCGGTGATCGTGACCGAGCGCGTCGCGTCGGAGAAGGGCGGGGCGAAATTGTTCACGGCATCGGCCACGATCTTCGCGCGCGGCGATGGCGGGTTCGGCGGACCGAAGGAAGGCGCGCCGGAGCCGCATCCATTGCCGACACGCGCGCCCGATCTCGTGCACGAATGCGACACGCGTTCCGATCAGGCATTCATCTACGCGCTGTCGGGCGACCGCAACCCGCTGCACCGCGATCCGGCGATTGCCAAGATGGCGGGCTTCCCGCGTCCCATCCTGCACGGGCTCTGCACCTACGGCACCGCGTGCCGCGCGATCATCTCGACGGTGTGCAAGTACGATGCGACCAAGATCACGGGCTTCGACGTGCGCATGTCCGCACCCGTGTTCCCCGGCGAGACCATCGTCACCGAGATGTGGGTCGACGGGAACATCGTCTCCTTCCGCTGCAAGCTGAAGGAGCGCGACGTGGTCGTCATCAACAACGGCAAATGCACGCTTGCCGCCTGAGTTAGACTCCGCACGCGAGGCGGCTGCGCGTTATCCCCGCGATGCCGGTTATGCCTGTGCCTACGGACAGGCCTTGCTCGCGGCCGAGCTGTTGCCCGATGCCATCGCCGAGCTGCAGCGCGCGCTGCGCCTCGACTACACGCACGCAGACGCGCGGTTGGCGCTGGGTTGCGCATGGCTTGAGGCGGGTGAGCCGGACAAGGCGCTCGAAGCGTTCGACAAGCTCGAAGAGGACGACGAGGTCGCGCCCAAGATCGCCGCTGCGCGCGCGATGAAGGCGCAGCAGCGCTCCGACGCTGGTTATGTGCGCCATCTCTTCGACCAGTTCGCGACCGATTACGATCAGCGCATGATCGGGCAGCTCGGTTACGCGGCGCCGCGGATTCTGCGCGAGCTGGCGGATATGGTGATGCCGGGGCGGGACAGCCTTTCCATTCTCGATCTCGGCTGCGGCACCGGCCTGACCGGCGTGGCGTTCGAGGATCTCGCCTATCGCCTCGACGGCATCGATCTGAGCCCGGTGATGATCGAGAAGGCGCGGGCGCGGAACCTTTACGACGCGCTCACGGTCGCCGATATCGAGACCGCGCTCGCGACCGACGGCGCCGCTTACGACCTGATCGTCGCGGCGGATACGCTGGTTTATCTCGGCGATCTGGCGCCGTTGTTTGCCGGAGCGCGCCGGCGGCTGAAACCGGACGGCTTCTTTCTCTTCACCGTGGAAGCCAAGTCCGGCGAAGGTTTCGAGTTTGGGCCCAAACGGCGCTGGCGTCATTCGGAACTCTATTTGCGCGATTTGGCGGGAACATCCCGATTTGACACAGCGGGATTTGTGTCCTGCGCGCCACGGCACGAAGCCAATGTTGCCGTGGATGGCTTCGCCGTCGCTTTGTCGCGCGCGCCCTAGCAACGAATTGAACACCTGTACGTTGTTCCTGCGAGCCAGAACTCTGCGGGGACTTTTCTCATGGTCGCGATCGTACATACGAGCGAGTTGATCGCACAACGCCGCTGGAACCCGCGTCAGCGCATAGTCGGTCTTTTCGCCGGCATCACGCTGGCATTCGTCGCCGCATGGGTCGGATTCCTCGCCCATGGCGGCGACATGAACGCGGCCCGGTTCGCCTCCAATGTCGTCCTGTTCTCGGCGTCGATCGTCTTCGCGATTTATTACGTGGCAGGACCGATCGCGCGGCTCTTCCGCTCCGACCTGACACGGGCGTTGGGCGCGGAACGCTTCGCCCTCGCGTACGGCTTCGTCGGCATGATGGGCATTTTCCTCGCCACCATTCTGATGCCGGATTATCTGATGGGCGGCCGTCTTTCCCTGCCGACGCTGGCTTATGCCGGCCTGACCGCGATGGTGTGCGCCGTGTTCCTGCTCAGCGCGGGCAGCAAGCGCGCCGACAAATCCGTGACCCTGCGCTCCCTGCAAAGCCTGTCGAGCGGGTATTTCTGGCTCGCCTTCGCGTTCACGGACATGGACCGGATGGTCGGGCCGCATCGTCCCGACAGCAATCCGTACGGCATCTCGCTTCTGCTGCTGGTGATCGCGCTGCTGGTCCGCTTCGCCGATGCCTTCGCGCAGAAACACATCGCCGGTATGTCCGAACGCGCAATCTGATTTCGCTGTGCCGGTGTAAGCTTCCCCCGCGCACCGGGGAGCTTCGCCATGACACGGAAAATCGGCATTCTCATTTTCGATGACGTAGAGGAACTCGACTTCGTCGGTCCGTGGGAAGTCTTCACCATGGGCAACGAGATGGCGAAGCGCGCCGGCAAGCCGGTGCCGCACGATGTCTTTCTTGTCGCGGAAAAGGACTCTCCCGTTCGCTGTGCGAAGGGCATGCGCGTTCTCCCGGACATCACGACCGGGAAATGCGCCGCACTCGATGTGCTGCTCGTTCCGGGCGGGCAGGGGACGCGCCGCGAAGTCGACAATGCCGCGCTGCTCGGCTGGATCGCGAACGTGGCGAAGGATGCGCAATGGGTCACAAGCGTGTGCACCGGCGCGATGCTTCTGACGGCGGCGGGTCCGGCAAAGGGCAAGCGGGTCACGACGCATTGGGGCTTCATCGACACATTACGGTCACGCAATGAAGCGGCAGAGGTGCTCTCCCATTATCGCTACGTGCGCGACGGCAACGTGGTCACGGCCGCGGGCGTTTCGGCTGGAATCGACATGGCGCTGTGGCTGACTGGCGAATGGCACGGCCCGGATTTCGCGCGCGCCGTGCAGCGGGGCATGGAATATGATCCTGCGCCACCTTATGCCGGACTCGCCTGACAGCCTTGGTTCTGTGCGCGGAAGTGTGCTTCAGTAACGCGATCCGCGAGGGGCGGTGTCATCGAGGAATGGAGCAGGCCATGTTGGGTAGAGTTACTTTGGCGTCGGTGTTTGTTTTGCTCACGGCCGTTCCGGCGCTTGCCGATGCAAGCTCCTGCTACGAGCCGATCGCCCCCGCCGCGGTCGATGGCAACACCGCAACCGAAGCGCAGATGAAAGCGTCGCTGTCCGACGTGAAGGATTTCATCAAGGCGTCGGATGACTACCAGACGTGTCTGTTGTCCGACTTTCAGCAGCAGAAGCGCGAGGCTGCAAAACAGAAGGATAAGGACAAGCAGAAGCTCGATCCGTCCATCGAGGCCGATGTCAACGCCAGGATCGCCAAGAACCAGAAGCTGAAAGAGCAGGTCGGCGGCGAATACAACACCGCGGCCACGGCCTACAAAGCCAAACATCCGTAAACGCCGCGAATCGCCTATCATGGGGTGATGGGCGAACCCGATCCGATTCGCAACGAACGGCGCGCACGCACGCGCGACGCTTCGCGTGCGGCGATCCTGGACTCCGCGCGCCGCGTTGCCGCGCGGGACGGCGCACGCAATCTCTCGCTGCGCGGTGTCGCAGCGGAGGCGGGTTATGCGCCTGCCGCGCTCTACGGATATTTCGCGAGCAAGGACGAGTTGCTGCTCGCGCTGGCGGCGGAGGATCTCTCCGCGCTGTCGCGGGCGATGCGCGATGCGGTGACTGCCGATGGCGGCGTCACCAAACTGGCAGCCGCCTCAGCTGCCGCGCTGACACTATTGCGCGACAATGAGACGTTCGCGGCGGCGCAAGGCGCGCTCCCTTCCGAGGCGGGCGGTAGCGAAGCGGAGCGTCTGTTCAACGGCCGCATGATTGCCGTGTTGAAAGTGCTGGCCGATGCGACGGGGCAGCCCGCCAACAGCCGCGATGCGCAGTGCGATGTCGTGCTGGTGGCAGCGGCGCTGACAGGATTGGCGATGCTCGCACGCTCGGGACGGCTTGGCGCGCTCGGCTTCACGCCGGAAGAGATTTTGGCGCGGCTGGACGGACGCTTTACGTCTTAGAGCGCTGCTTCGCTTCTCAGAATTTCATCGCGCACGGCTTGCGGATATTCCATCGGCAGGAAGTGGCTCGCGCCTTTCTGCGCGACGATACGCGCGGAAGGATAAAGCCGCTGGATGAGCGCAAGCTCACCTGCGGAAGACGTGCTGGCATATTCGCCATGCAGGATAGTCAGCGGACACCGGATGCGCGCCGCGAACCGCGACACGCCGAACGGCGCGGAGCGGAAGATTTCGGACTCCCACGCGGGCGAGCAGCGCAACCGGAATCCGCCATCGGCGGGCGCGAAGCCGCCTTTGATGTAATCGGCCACCGTTTCTTCCGGCCACGTCTTGAACGCGCCGCGATTGCGATAAGCAGCCCCCACCATCTCCAGCGACGGAAAAAAATCGCGCCGTTTGAGCGCGCGTTCAGCAAGTCCGGGCTCGCTCGATCCCAGGCCGAACCTTGCGAGCATCGTCCGCCATTGCGCGGCGCGCGGGATCAGCACCGGTTCGACCAGCACCAGCGCTCTGACTTTGTCGGGTCGCGCCGCGGCGACCATCAAGCTCACCGCGCCGCCCATCGAATGACCGGCGAGGATCGCACTCTGTGGTGCAATCCGATCCAGAACCGCGATCAGATCGTCACGGAAAATCTTCCAGCCGCGCGGCATGCCGGGTTCTGCCGGCAGTGTCGTCGAGCCATGCCCGCGCGCGTCGCTCGCAACGATGCGAAAGCGATCGGCGAGCGGTGAGAGCAAGCCGCGATAGGTCTCCGCGTTGAAGCCTGTCGCGTGCGCGAAATGCAGCAGCGGCGCGGTGTTCTCCCACACCAGCTGCGAGACGCCGCCTTCCGCGAGCGCGAGTGTCTGTCGTGACGGATCGTTCATGGCCCATCTGTGCAAGCGGCGCGCGCTTTACGCAAGCCGTCGCCGCCAGTAACAATTCCTTCAACGCCATATCCGAGGAGCCACATGCATCCCGCAACCCACGCGCAGACGACGCCGGACAAGGTCGCGCTGATCATGGCGGAGACCGGCGAGAAGTTGACCTATCGTGAGCTTGATGCGCTCTCCAATCAGGGCGCGCAGCTGTTTCGCTCGCTCGGGCTCAAGCAGGGCGACGCCATCGCGATCTTCATGGAGAACAATCTTCTCTATCTGCCGATCTGCTGGGCGGCGCAGCGTGCGGGTCTCTACTACACTTGCATCTCCTCGCGGCTGACGGCGGGCGAGGTCGAATACATTCTCGGCGATTGCAATGCGAAGGTTCTGATCGCGTCGCACGGTCTGGCGAACGTGGCCGGCGAACTCACCGAGGCTTTGAAGTGGGTCACGCTGTTCATGGTCGGCGGCACCATTCCCGGTTATCGCAGCCTCGAAAAATCGCTGGCGGAAATGCCCGCGACGCGCATCGCCGACGAGAGCGCCGGCATGGACATGCTCTATTCCTCCGGCACGACGGGCCGCCCCAAGGGTGTGCGTGGAGCGTTGACCGGCGAGGCGATCGACTCGCCGACGGCGCTGCTCGGACTTGTCCACGCGCTGTTCGGGTTTTCGCACGAGTCGATCTATCTCTCGCCTGCGCCGCTCTATCATGCGGCGCCGCTGCGCTATTGCATGACCATCCACCGCGCCGGCGGCACGGTGATCGCCATGGAGCATTTCGATGCCGAGCGCGCGCTCGGTTTCATCGAGCAGTACAAGGCGAACACGAGCCAGTGGGTGCCCACGATGTTCGTGCGCATGCTGAAGCTGCCGGACGCGGTGCGCCTCAAATACGACGTCTCAAGCATGAAATCGGCAATCCACGCGGCGGCGCCGTGTCCTGTCGACGTCAAGCGCAAGATGATCGAATGGTGGGGGCCGGTGATCCACGAGTACTACGCGGGCACCGAGGGCAATGGCTTCTGCTATGTCGGCAGCACCGACTGGCTCGCCCATCCCGGCACCGTGGGCAAGGCGATCTTCGGTGAGCTTCACATCTGCGGCGAGAACGGCGAGGAGATGCCGGTCGGCGAGGAAGGCGTGATCTATTTCGCCGGCGCCACGAATTTCCAGTATCACAACGATCCCAAGAAGACGGCGGAGTCGCGTCATCCGGCCCATCCCGACTGGTCGACGCTCGGCGACGTCGGCAAGCTCGATGCCGAGGGCTATCTCTATCTGACCGACCGCAAGGCGTTCATGATCATCTCCGGCGGCGTGAACATCTATCCGCAGGAGGCCGAGAACCTCCTGATCTCCCACCCGAAAGTCACCGATGTCGCGGTAATCGGTGTGCCCAATGAGGATTTCGGCGAGGAGGTGAAGGCCGTCGTTCAGCCCGCGAACTGGGACGACGTAGGGCCCGCGCTGGCGGAGGAACTGATCGCCTATTGTCGCGCGCAGCTTTCGCCGATCAAATGCCCGCGTTCCGTCGATTTCGAGAAGGAACTGCCGCGTCATCCGACGGGCAAGCTCTACAAACGCCTGATCCGCGACCGCTACTGGGGCAAGCGCGACTCCAGGATCGTCTGAGGGGACTCCACCATGATCAACACGACGTTCGAGGATTTGCCGAGCCTTGTCGGCCAGGAAGTCGGCGTCTCCGACTGGGTCACGATCGACCAGGACCGCATCAACAAATTCGCGGACGCGACCGGCGACCATCAGTGGATCCACATCGACGTCGCGCGCGCGGCGAAGGAGATGCCGGGCGGCAAGACCATCGCGCATGGCTATTTGACCGTGTCGCTGATCCCATGGCTGACGGGCAACTTCCTCAAGATCGAAGGCGTGACGCGCGGGATCAATTACGGCTCCAACAAGGTGCGCTTCACCAACATGGTGCCAGTGGGCAGCCGCGTGCGCGCGCGCTCCAAGATGCTCTCGGTCGAAGCCCGCGGCGGCGGCATGCAGCTCACCAGCGAAGTCACCATCGAGATCGAGGGCGAAAAGCGTCCTGCGTGTATCGCGGAGACGATCGGGATTGTGTTTAAGTAGCTGGCTGTAGTTGCTGATAGCCGGCCTCTTAGTGCGGGACCACAAGTAGGCTGCATGACAAAGCTTGAATTTTTTGGACTTCTGGATTTAGCGACAGCACTTCTCTTGGGATATTTGTTTTTTTCAGGATTACGAAGCGGTTGGGTAGCTCCCGCATTGGGATATGCCGCTCGCCGAACAGAACGGCAGACATCGCCAATACTCTATTGGCTTACAATGACGGTTTATGGGATCGGGGCTTTGTTACTGTTTGCGGGGGGAATAGAGCGTCTGTTTGGATTTGGCCGGTAATCTTCCAACCTAGACACTGCCAAGTTGCCGGGCTCTCTGTGATGTTTTAACGCGCGAACTTTTCGCAGCTTGCCGGCTCCAATTTTTGATCGAAGATTTTGCTGCAGTGCCGAAGAGCGAACTGCCGCTTTGTTAATCAGGCAACACCGACCTATAGTCCGCGCGCTGTTTTCACCGCTTTGTTCATGCGCACTGCGCCTGCGAGTTACACGGACGAGACCGCCGCCCAGATCGTGTCGCGTTTCGCGGCCGTGAAGGGCGGGTTGCTTCCCGCGCTGCACGAGATCCAGGCCACGTTCGGGTTCATTCCGCGCGCGGCGCTGAAGGTGATCGCCAAGGGGTTCAACATCACCGAAGCCGAGACCTATGGCGTCGTCACCTTTTATCACGACTTTCGCCTCGACCGGCCACACGGCAAGCGCGTGCTCAAGCTCTGCCGCGCGGAGGCGTGTCAGGCCGTCGGCGCCGATGCGCTCGCGGCGCATGTGAAGCAGAAACTTGGCGTCGACTGGGGTGGCACCACCGCCGACGGCGAGTGGACTCTGGAGCCGGTGTTCTGTCTCGGCCTCTGCATGGTCGGGCCATCGGCTATGATCGACGATGACGACGTGCATGGGGCGTTGGACGCCAACGCGATCGACGCGCTGGTGCAACGATGAAGACCCTGCGCGCGCGTCTGCCGAAAGATGCCGCGGCACTCGCACTCGGCGCGGATCGCGTCGCCGAGGCGCTGATCAAGTCTGCTGCGAAACAGGGCATCGATTTGCAGCTCACGCGCACGGGTTCGCGCGGAATGTTCTGGATTGAGCCGATGCTCGAGGTGGAAACTGGCGAGGGCTGCCGGGCGTTCGGTCCCCTCGCGCCGGAAGACGCAGATGCGATCTTCGACGGCACCTCCGCCAAAGCGCTGGGCGATATCGAGGAGCATCCCTGGTTCAAGCGCCAGACGCGGCTGATCTTCGCGCGCTGCGGCACAATCGATCCCTCTTCGCCACCTGACGGCGGCTTCGCCGGGCTGGTCCGTGCGCACGAGATCGGTCCTGCAGCGGTGCTGGAAGAAGTCACCAAGTCCGGCCTGCGCGGACGTGGCGGTGCGGGTTTTCCGGCGGGCATAAAATGGAAGGGCTGTGCCGACGCGCAGGCGCCGCAGAAATACATCGTCTGCAACGCGGACGAGGGCGACAGCGGCACCTTTGCCGACCGCATGCTGATGGAAGGCGATCCGTTCCTGCTGCTCGAAGGCATGGCGATTGCGGGCTTCGCCACCGGCGCGAGCAAGGGCTACATCTACATCCGCTCCGAATATCCGCATGCCATCGTAGCGATGCAAAAGGCCGTGGCGCAATTCGATGCGCTCGATATCGAAATCCGCGTCGGCGCCGGCTCTTATGTCTGCGGCGAGGAGACCGCGCTGCTCGAAAGCCTCGAAGGCAAGCGAGGACAAGTGCGTGCGAAGCCGCCGTTGCCGGTGCATCACGGCCTGTTCGGCGCGCCCACCGTCATCAACAATGTGCTGACCTTCGCGTCGGTGCCGGCGATCCTCGAACATGGCGCGGCGTTTTACGCCTATCTCGGCGTGGGCCGCTCGCGCGGCACGATGCCGATCCAGCTTGCGGGCGATGTAAAGCATGGCGGGCTGTTCGAAGCGGCGTTCGGTCTCACGCTTGGCGAAATCGTGAATGACATCGGCGGCGGAACATGGAGCGGCCGTCCGGTGCGCGCGGTGCAGGTGGGCGGGCCGCTCGGCGCCTATTTCCCGCCGTCGCTGTTCGACACACCGTTTGACTACGAGGCGTTCGCGGCGCGCGACGGACTGCTCGGCCATGGCGGCATTGTGGTCTTTAACGACAGTGTCGACATGCTGGCGCAGGCGCGCTTCTCGATGGAGTTCTGTTCGATAGAATCTTGCGGAAAATGCACGCCCTGCCGCATCGGCTCGGTGCGCGGGCAGGAGACCATCGACAAGATCCTCCGTGGGCAGAACGTTAACGAGAATCTCGCGCTTTTGCGCGATCTTTGTGATACGATGAAGTCGGGATCGTTGTGCGCGCTCGGCGGCTTCGTGCCCTATCCGGTCTTGAGCGCGCTCAATCATTTCCCGCAGGATTTCGCGCGATGAGCCCGCTCACAGACGACATCGACCGCGGCACGCCCGCTTCCAAAGCGGACGCGACGGTGACGCTCACCATCGACGGCGCGAAGATCGAAGTCCCCGAAGGCACATCGATCATGCGCGCGGCGTCGCTGATGGGCACGGCGGTGCCGAAACTCTGCGCGACGGATTCTGTCAACGCGTTCGGGTCGTGCCGCCTGTGTCTGGTCGAGATCGACGGCCGCGCGGGAACGCCGGCCTCGTGCACCACGCCGGTCGCCAACGGTATGGTCGTGCGCACGCAGACGGAGCGCCTGAAGAAACTCCGCCGCGGCGTGATGGAGCTCTACATCTCCGACCATCCGCTCGATTGCCTGACCTGTTCGGCGAACGGCGATTGCGAGCTGCAGGATATGGCGGGTGCCGTCGGCTTGCGCGAAGTGCGCTACGGTTATGAGGGTGAGGGCCATCTCGCCGACAAGAAAGACGAGTCCAATCCGTACTTCACCTACGATCCGTCGAAATGCATCGTCTGCTCGCGTTGCGTGCGCGCCTGCGAGGAAGTGCAGGGCACCTTCGCACTGACCATCGGCGGGCGCGGGTTCGAAAGCCGCGTGGCGGCGAGCGCGAACGTTCCGTTCCTCGAATCCGAATGCGTCTCCTGCGGCGCCTGCGTGCAGGCCTGTCCGACCGCGACCCTGATCGAGAAGAGCGTGATCGCGAGCGGCACGCCGGAGCATTCCGTGCAGACGACCTGCGCCTATTGCGGCGTCGGCTGCACCTTCAACGCCGAGATGCGCGGCGACGAGGTCGTGCGCATGACGCCGTCGAAAAATGGCAAAGCCAATTCGGGCCACTCGTGCATAAAGGGCCGCTTCGCGTGGGGCTATGCGAACCACAAGGATCGCATCCTCAATCCGATGATCCGTGCCTCGATCAACGATCCATGGCGCGAGGTCTCTTGGGACGAGGCGATCGCGCACACGGCGTCGGAGTTCAAGCGCATCCAGGCGAAATATGGCCGCGGCGCTGTCGGCGGCATCACCTCGTCGCGCTGCACGAACGAGGAGACATTCCTCGTCCAGAAGATGGTGCGCGCGGCCTTCGGCAACAACAATGTCGACACCTGCGCGCGCGTGTGCCATTCGCCGACGGGTTACGGCCTGAAGACCACCTTCGGCACCTCCGCCGGCACGCAGGATTTCGTCTCCGTCGAAAAGGCCGACGTGATCGTCGTCATCGGCGCCAACCCGACCGATGGCCATCCGGTGTTCGCCTCGCGCATGAAGCGCCGTCTGCGGCAGGGCGCGAAGCTGATCGTTATCGACCCGCGCCGCATCGATCTCGTGCACATGCCGCATGTGGATGCGCAGTATCACCTCGCGCTGCGCCCCGGCACCAATGTCGCCGTGCTGACTGCGATGGCGCATGTCATCGTGACCGAAGGGCTCATCGATCAGAAATTTGTGACCGAACGCTGCGACGCCGATGCCTATGCGGAATGGGCCGCGTTCGTCGCCGATCCGTCGCATGCGCCCGAAGCGGTGGAAGAGAAGACCGGCGTGCCCGCCGCGAAACTGCGCGAGGCTGCGCGTCTTTATGCGACCGGCGGCAATGGCGCGATCTATTACGGCCTCGGCGTCACCGAGCACAGCCAGGGCACGACGGCGGTGATGGCCATCGCCAACCTCGCGATGGTCACGGGCAATATCGGCCGCGAAGGTGTGGGCGTGAATCCGCTGCGCGGCCAGAACAACGTGCAGGGCTCGTGCGACATGGGCTCGTTCCCGCATGAGCTCTCCGGCTATCGCCACATCTCCGATGGTGCTGTGCGCGCATTGTTTGAGGCCGCGTGGGGCGTGCACCTCGATGACGAGCCTGGGCTGCGCATCCCCAACATGCTCGACGCCGCGGTAGATGGCCGCTTCAAAGGCCTCTACGTGCAGGGCGAGGACATCGCGCAATCCGATCCCGACACCAAGCATGTCGTCGGCGGACTCACGGCGATGGAGTGCGTTGTCGTGCAGGACCTGTTCCTGAACGAGACGGCGAACTACGCGCACGTCTTCCTGCCGGGCTCGACGTTCCTGGAGAAGGATGGCACCTTCACCAACGCGGAGCGCCGTATCCAGCGCGTGCGCAAGGCGGTCGCGCCGAAGAACGGGTATGCCGATTGGGAGATCACGTGCCTGCTGTCGAATGCGCTGGGCTTTCCGATGCCGTACACGCATCCATCTGAGATCATGGATGAAGTCGCACGCCTGACGCCGAGCTTCGCGGGCGTGAGCTTCGACCGGCTCGATGAACTCGGCTCAATCCAGTGGCCGTGCAACGACAAGGCGCCGGAAGGCACGCCGGTGATGCACATGTCCGGCTTCGCGCGCGGCAAGGGTCTGTTCGTGCTCACCGAATATGTGCCGACGGATGAGAAGGTCGGGCCGCGTTTCCCGCTGCTGCTGACAACAGGCCGAATTCTCTCCCAGTACAATGTCGGCGCGCAGACGCGTCGCACCGCGAATTCGCTGTGGCACACGGAGGACCGCCTCGAAATCCATCCGCACGACGCCGAACAGCGCGGCATCAAGGACGGTGACTGGGTGAAGCTGGCGAGCCGCGCGGGTGCCACGTCCCTGCGCGCGCAGATCACCGATCGCGTCGCGCCGGGCGTTGTCTACACCACGTTCCATCATCCCGACACGCAGGCGAATGTCGTGACGAGCGACTATTCCGACTGGGCGACAAACTGCCCGGAATACAAGGTGACGGCGGTGAACGTGTCACCCTCCAACGGGCCAACCGACTGGCAGCGCGAATACAACAAACACAGCGAACAAAGCCGCCACATCACCCACGCGAACGCCGTGCCGGCCGAATGAAAGTCTCGCGTCTCGTCGTCGGCAGAACCGGCGTCACCAACGGCGCGCGCGTGGTGGCGGAGGAAACACCGATCGCCTTCACCTATGGCCGCACGACCTACGCCGTGATGATGGCGAGCCCAGGCGATCTGGAAGACTTCGCGGTCGGCTTCTCCCTCACTGAGGGCGTGATCGCAGCGCCGGACGAAATCACCGAGATCGAGATCGCCGAGCATCCCAAGGGCGTCGAATTGCGCATGGCCCTCTGCGACGACCGCGACGTCGCGCTGATGAACCGCCGCCGCAAACTCGCGGGGCCTGTGGGATGCGGGCTTTGCGGTGTGGAAAGCCTGGATGCTGCGATCACGCCGGTGCGCCACGTCGTGTCCGATATTAAAGTCGATCGCGACACGGTGTTCACGGCGCTATCGCGACTCGGCGCGCACCAGAAGCTCAACGAGGAAACGCGCGCCGTGCATGGTGCAGGGTTCTGGCCTCTGGGCGCGAATGATTTCCATGCCGTACGCGAGGATGTCGGCCGCCACAACGCGCTCGACAAGCTCTGCGGATCGCTGGCTCGCGAGGGTCGCGATGGGCGCGACGGCTTCGTCGTACTCACCAGCCGGGTGTCCATCGAGATGGTGCAGAAATCCGCAGCGATGAACGCTGCCGTGATGGTCGCCGTGTCGGCGCCAACCGCACTCGCTATCGAAACCGCGCAGGACGCCGGCATCACGCTTGCCGCCGTCGCGCGCGACGATTCCTTCGAAGTCTTCACCCACGCGGAGCGGATTGCGACATGAACTCCGACGAAAAGCTCGTCTACATGGCGAACCAGATCGCCTCGTTCTTCGTGGCGCAGGGCGAGGCCAAGGCCGTGCCCGCTATCGCCGATCACATCAGGAAATTCTGGGATCCGGAGATGCGCCGCAAATTCCTGGCGCAGGCGAACAAGCCCAATGTCGAACTGCACCCCTACGTGCGCCAGGCCGTCAGTCTTCTGATCCAGACAGCCTGAGCGCTTCCCTCAGATCGTCCACCGTATTGATGTTGAAGAAAGCGTGTTCGGTTGCAGCGATTTCGCAAACTGTTCCGCCAAGATGCTCGACCGCGCCAAGCACACTGCGCAATCCGCCGCTTTCGAGCCCGGCTTTGAGGTGCGGCAAGCACGCCTTCGGCCACAGCCCGCACACCTGTGCGCCCTTGGCTACGACAGGCTTATCGTTCGCATGTTTTGCAAGCTGCGCGACGAGATCGCGTGACAGGAATGGCGTATCGCAAGGGAATGCCGCTAGCCACTCGGCTTCGCACCATGTGAGCCCCGTGACAATGCCGCAGAGCGGGCCGAGATTGTCTTCATAGAGATCGGGGAGAATTGTCTGCGCGAACCGCAGTCGATAGGTGCCGGCGGAATTGCGCGGGGCGTTGATGGCGAATGCCTGCACCTGCGGTGCGGCGCGTGCGATCACCGCGTCCAGCAATGTGTTGTCGCCGAATGGCAAAAGCGCTTTCGGCGTACCCATGCGGCTACTCGCACCGCCTGCGAGGATGATGCCGTCGATCTTCACGGATTTTGCGGGGTGAAGAAGCCGCTCTGGATCATGGTGGGCAGGGCAATGGCGATGCCGGCGAGGATCAGGATCCACATCGCCCAGATGATCTTGTTTTGATGCCGCACCAGCGGCGCAAACGGTGCGCCGTCGCCGATCTTCGCCTGGCCGCGCAGAACGGCCATCACCATCACCGGGATCGCCGAAAGCCCGAACGCGAGGAACAGGATCATGTACCCGATCATAAGCGGAAGCTGGGCTGCGTGCGGCACAGTCGATGCGGTCATCGCCTGGACGATGTTGCCCACAATCGGAATCCCGAACAGCGCGGCGAACAGGCACGCGCAGACAATGATATGGGTGCGAAAGCTCAGCATAGTTGCCTCACGCTTTGCCGAACGGTACCACCTTGTTCTCGATGTCGTGACCGATATCCGCGCGGCCGAGATAGGGAACGCCGGACACGGCGCACCAGTGCTTGATCACGGCCTCTTCGTCATGTCCGAATTCGGGATCGTTCGGTGGAATGTCGCTGCAACGGCCGAGTCTGAGGCCAGCCACGCGCCGGATCGAGGCGAAGGACGTGATATGATGCAGTGATCGATCGATGCGGTACATATGCTCCGACACCTCTTCCAGCATCAGCACGTGACCGGTCAGATCGGGCTCCAATGCGGTGCCAAGGATGTGGTTCAGGACTGTAATGTTGAACGCCGCAGACGGATGAGCGGCTGAAACAGTCGGCTCCAGGGTGTCTGTCGCGCGCTCGACCAGATAGCGTAGCCCGCGCGTGACAGCCTTCTCGCCGCCTTCGCGACGCAGATCAGCCGGCATCGGGCCGTGCGCGACCTTGCAACCCGCCTTGTAGAGTCCGGCCAGTACGTAGCCGAGATCGCTGTAGCCGAGATAACGCTTCTCTTTCGCTGCGGGCTTGAGGTTGTCGAGAAACCTCTGTGCGATGCGGCCCGAACCGTAGCCGCCGCGCGCAAACCAAACGGCATCGAAGCGCGGATCGTTGGCGACCTCGATCAGCGCGCTCGCGCGTTCGGCATCGCTGCCGGCGAAATGACCGTTGGTAAGGAAGCATTGGGTATGGAAATGCAATGCCACGCGCGCGCCATAAATCTTGTCCGCAAGCGCGCGGACATCCTCCGCCAGCTCCGGCGTTATCCGCGATGCAGGCGCGACAATCGCGATGTTCGTTGTGCTTGTCATGGCGATGGTGCGCTTATAGCGTCCGGCGATGGATCAAAACAGGCCCTATTTCTTCTGCGGCATCGGTGGAAGCGGCATGCTGCCGCTCGCGCTCATCCTGCGTGCGAAGGGCGTTAAGGTTGCAGGGTCTGATCGTGCGCTCGACCAGGGCCGCACCGCGCCGAAATTCGAATTCCTTAAAGGCCAAGGCATTGACCTGTTCGCACAGGACGGCAGCGGCGTGACCGATGCGCGCCAGATCGTCGTCGCGTCGGCAGCGGTGGAAGACACCGTGCCGGATGTGGTCGCCGCGAAGCGTGTGGGCGCCACGATGCTCGGCCGCGCGGAATTGCTCTCCGACCTGTTCAACGAAGCGCCGGTCAGCATCGGCGTTGCCGGCACCAGCGGCAAGTCGACCACCACCGGCATGATCGGCTGGATTCTGAAAGCCGCCGGCCGGGACCCGACGGTGATGAACGGCGCGGTGATGACCAATTTCGTCTCGCCCGATGTGCCGTTTGCGTCGTCGCTCGTCGGCAAAAGCGGCATCTTCGTCAGCGAAGTGGACGAGAGCGACGGCTCCATCGCGCGCTACACGCCAACGATAGCCGTGGTGAACAACATCTCGCTCGACCACAAAAGCATGGACGAGTTGCGCGCCCTGTTCCGCGATTATGTGGCGAAGGCGAAGACGGCGGTTCTGAATCGCGACAATGAAGAAACGGTGGCGCTGCTTGCGGGCGTGAAGAAGGCGATCACGTACAGCCTTGTCGATGCCTCAGCCGATCTTTTTGCCAACGACATTACGCCTGCGCCCGACGGCATCGCGTTCGATCTCGCCGCGCACGATGCAAAATGGCGCGTGAATCTCAAAGTGTCCGGCCGCCATAATGTCTCGAATGCATTGGCGGCGCTGGCATCGGCGGAAGCCGCCGGTGTGCCGTTGTCTGAATCCGTTCCGGCCATCGCGGAATTTCGTGGCGTGCGGCGCAGGCTCGAGGTCGTGGGCACCGCGAACGGCATAACGGTCATCGACGACTTCGCGCACAACCCGGACAAGATTGCGGCCACACTTTCGACACTGCACGATTTTCCGGGGCGGCTTATCATCATGTTCCAGCCGCATGGGTTCAGTCCGCTGCAGAAGATGCAGCAGGAATTCATCGGCGGCTTCGCAAACGGTCTCGCAAAGGACGATATGCTGATGATGCCCGAGCCGGTCTATTTCGGTGGCACGACGACGCGCAGCGTCACGAGCGAGGATATTGCCGCCGGAATTCGAGCGGCAGGCCGCAATGCATTGGCATTCGCCCACCGTGCAGCCTGCGGCGACAAACTGATCGAACTCGCGAAGCCGGGGGACCGTATTATCGTCATGGGTGCGCGCGACGACACGCTCACGACATTTGCGCAGGACTTGCTCAGCATCCTTGCGAAGCGTTGATCATTTATTGTGCCGCGCGATGACCTCGCGCGCGGCGCGGATGCCGGAGCGCATGCCGCCTTCGATATAGCCGGCCCATTCCTCCGCGGTTTCGGTTCCCGCCCAATGGACGCGGCCGCAAGGCTCGCGCAGCGCATGGCCGAAACGCGTCATCACGCCGGGCGGCATGTGGCCTACATAGCCATGGGTGTACGGTTCCAGCAGCCAGTCATTGTCTTCATAGGCGATATAATTCGCGGCTTCGGGGCCGAAAAGCCGGATCAGTGAAGCGATCACCATTTCTTTTCGTACCCCCTTACCAGCAGCGCTCATCTCGAGAGCGTGGCGGCCTTCGATGAAGCAGAGCAGGGTTGGTGCCGCGCCCTCCTGCCAATCGTCCATCGCGAGGCCCAGCACGTCGTCATCGGTCGCGATTTGCCCGCTGAAACCCTTCGTCCGCCAGAAGGCATCCTTGTAGGCCACGACAACCTTGATGATCGCACCCATCGGCATGCGCTGATGCAGGCCGTCGCGCGACGCAGGCAAATGTGGCTCGAACGCGATGCGCGCAATTGGGCCGGGCGGTCCGGCGACGATCGCGAAGCGCGCGGTGTAGTCGCGCTGTTCGGTCGCCGCGCGCACGCTATCGCTAGTCTGCGTGATCTTGTGAACGCCGGCGTTGAGCACGATGCGGTCGCCCAGTTCGTCGGCCAGGCGCTGCGCGATCTGGTGCATGCCGCCTTTGAACTTCGCATCCAGCCCGCAGTCTTTCACGCCCATCAGATAGCCAAGGCCCGTTCCGCTACGCAGCGCATCGAGGAACCAGAGATATGACACCTGCTGCGCCTCGGCCGCCCACGCGCCGCGGGGCACCAGGCGTGCGAATTCGCGCGCCGCTTCGGTGCGGACGTTCTTCACGATCCAGCTTTCGAGCGTCTGGCTGTCCCATTCCTTCGCGCGCGGCGCAGTCCACGGCGCGTTCGCGGGAATGGTCTTCATCTCGCGATCCCAGCGCCGCTGCAGCAGCGCGAGTTCGATCAGCGAGAGGAACGGCATCTTCGGCACCTCGCCGGTGAACCGCACGACCTTGCCGAGCAACTTCATCACGATCTTGCCGGTTTCGTATTGCTTGTAGGTCTCGATGCCGAGGCGCCTTGCCTCGGCAAGCAGCACGTCGTGACCCGCTCCGACCCATTGCCCACCGACATCCACCGCGCGTCCCGCGACCTCGGCGCGCTTGAGGCGACCGCCGACGCGATCCTTGCCTTCGAGCACGATCACAGAGCGGCCCGCTGCGACGAGTTCGTGCGCTGCCTTTAGTCCGGCAACACCGGCGCCAATGACGATCACATCGGCGTCGCTCACAGCGCACACACGGCTTGGATTTCGACAAGAATTTCAGGCATGAGAAGCGATCGCACGCGCACGGCCGTCGCGCCGGCGACGATGCCGGGGAAGATTTCGTCGCGCGCCGCCGTCACGTCCAGCGCATCTTCCATGAAGGAGCGCGAACCTTCGGCGAGATACCAGGTAAGACTGATGAGATTCTCCGCGCGCCCGCCCGCGAGCTCGATGATCTCGCCAATGTTGCGGAAGGCCTGTCTCGCCTGCGCCCGGATCCCACCGTCCACGATCTGATGCTGAAGCGACAGGCCGGTCTGGCCCGCGATGTGGAGCGTGTCGCCGTGCCGCGTCGCCTCACAAAGCCCGTAAGGCTCGATCAGCGGCTTCATATGCGTGCGGGTGATGCGTTCGACGCGAGTCATTTCCGCCCCATTTTCCAGCTAGACTCTTTACTAAACTATATAGTCTAGTTATTCAATGCGGCATGGCAGCGACTCACCGAAGACCGGTGGTTCAGACGCGTGGCGCGTCCCCCAACCGGGGACGCGGACGGCCGCCCGGGCGCGGCGAGCGCGTGGGGCACATCCTCGACGAAAGCCTGAAATGTTTCGCGGAGCAGGGCTTCGAACGCGTCACCTATGACGATCTGATCGCGCGCTCGAAGGTCAGCCGCGGCAGCTTCTACTGGTACTTTCCGTCGAAGGAGGCACTCTACGACGCGGTGCTGGATTACTGTGTGTTTGGGTATGTGGCGCGGTTGGAAGAAGAATTCGCGAACACCGATCCGAAGGACAACGTCGTCAAGCGCCTGCTCGACACCGCGCTCGCCGACTTCAACAAGAACCGCACGCAATACCGGTTGCTGTTGCGTCCACCGCCGTCGCGCGGCGCGGTGGAGAAGATGGCACATTGGAACGAAGACGGCACCGCGTTCCTCAAGAGCAAACTTGAACCGGCCGTAGAGGCCGGTCAGCTCGATCGCGCGATGGCGGAGATTTTGCCCGACGTTCTGTCCGCGTTCATCGACGGCGTGTGTGTGCGGCTTGTGCTCGATGACGAAGGCTCGGTGTCGCGCCTGTCGAAGAACATCGAGGCGTTTCTCAGCCGGATCGTGCAGCCTGGCGCGGCAACCTGATCCACTGCGACAGCAACCACTTTTCGCCGCGGGTGGGCGCCAGCCCTTCGTGCAGGGTCGCGAGGTCGGGCGCGCCGGCGCTATCGACGTTGCGGAACATGATCGCGTCACCCTTGCCGCCACGATAACGCCAGTTGAGCTTCAGGAACGACGTGTCGGCGCCGTCGAAATCGTCGTTCAGATACACCAGGAAGGTGACGACACGCTGGCCCCAAATGTCGATGGTCCGGCTTTGCGCGGGATTGTTCGGATCCAGGAAATCGTAGTGCGCGGCGAAGCGCTGGCCGGGCGCGTAGTGCAGAACCTGCGTGTTCTCGAACCCGTCCGTCGCCAAACCGGTCAGCGCCGCGATCCGCGTGCGGACAAGGATGAGGGCCAGGTCCAGTTCGGTGAAATTGAAGTTGGACGAACTGTTGCTGCGCCCGCTGTCGATATAGTGAGCGCCCTCATCATCGATAGTCTTGGCGCGCGCGATCTTCGGTCTGGCCCGCGCGATCAGCCAGTCGCAGAGCGCCGGTGTCAGAAATTTCTCGATGACGGCAATGCGCGGTTTTGTGTGCACCAATTGCATGCGCCCCGGCGCAAGTAGAGCGCTCAGATCCACGCTATCGCGCAGCCGCTTCCAGTCGTCGCTCTGGGCGGACGCCAGAAGACGGAGTTCGTTTTGCGCCGCGTCGAGGCCGCATCCCGCGCTGGCCTTCAGATAGTTCAGCGCCACGCCCCAATCCTGCGGCAGTCCCGCGCCCTGTCCCGCCATCACCGCGCACATCCGAAGGGCCTCGGCGTTTTCCGCTTGCGCCGCGCGCAGGACCAGATCGATGCCGCGTTGATGATCGACCGGTGGATGCACCAGCAGGCTTTTGCCCAGCGCGGTCATCGCTTCGGCGTCGCCCTGATCCGACAGGCGCGAGAGGATTTCGCGCGCCTCCGGATGACGGTCTTCAACTTCAAGCGCATGCGCCTGCGCGAATGGATCGGTGGTGTTCATGCCTGGACAGGCTGCGCCGGTCTCGGCGGTATCCGTATCCACTGGGAGAGCAGCCATTTCTCGCCACGGGTCGGGGCAAGTCCGGCGTGCAGCGTGGTGGGATCGGGAGCGCCTTCGGCATCGACATTGCGGAACAGGATTGCATCGCCCTTGTTGCCGCGATAGCGCCAGTTGAGTTTCAGGAATCCAGTTTCCGCGCCATCGAAGTCGTCATTCAGATAGACCAGGAATGTCACGGCGCGCTGTCCGAAGCCGTCGATCATCTCCCGCTGCGCAGGGAGCTTTGGATTCAGAAAATCGTGATGGGCCGCGAACTTCTGTCCGGGCAGATAATGCAGAATCTGCGCTTTTTCAAAACCGCTCACGGATAGGCCCGTCACCGCCGCCATGCGCGCGCGTAAGATGACAAATGCGAGATCCATTTCGTCCATATTGAACATCGACCAGCTGTTGCTGCGTCCAACGCCGACATAGTGCACGCCGTCGTCATCGATCATCTGCGCAGGCGCAATCTTCGGCTTGGCTCGGGCGATCAGCCAATCACAGAATTCGGGCGGCAGAAAATTTTCGACGATGGCGATACGCGGGCGCGTGTGCATGAGCTGCATGCGTGCCGGCGCAAGAAATTTTGGGAGATCGATACTGTCGCGCAGGTTCTTCCAGTCATCCCCTTGCGCGGCCGCGAGCAGGCGCAGTTCGTTCTGCGCGACGCCAAGTCCCTGCTCCGCGCTGGCTTGCAGGTAGTCGAGTGACGCCTGCCAATCCTGCGGCAGCCCCGCACCTTGCCCCGCCATGACCGCGCACAGATGAAGCGCTTCGGCGCTGCCCGATTGTGTGGCCCGCATGACGAGCTCGATGCCGCGCTGGAAATCGACCGGCGGCTGAAACAGCAGGCTATGGCCGAGTGCGGTCAGCGCTTCGATATCGCCCTGCTCGGCGAGACGCGACAGGATTTCGCGCGCTTCGAGATGACGGCTCCCGGCTTCGAGCGTACGGGCCTGCGCTATGGGATCGGTCGTGTTCACGCGCACACGATATCAGGTGAGGGAAGAGATGGGCCACATCGACGGGCAATGCCCGTTAACGACGGTCGGCCCGTTAAAACTGGTCGGAGAGAGAGGATTCGAACCTCCGGCCCCCACGTCCCGAACGTGGTGCTCTACCAGGCTGAGCTACTCTCCGGTGCCAGGAAGGGCGCCCTTATAACGAGGGGGCACCTATGCCGCAACAACTGTTGCAAAGCCGGTTTTCGGCCCGAAACTCCCCCCATGATCCTCGTCGGCCAGTATGATTCCCCCTATTCGCGCCGGGTCGCCATATCGCTCATGGTGCTCGGCATCCCCTATCGGCACGACACCCGTTCGGTGTTCGGCGACTTCGATTCCATGCGGACAACGAACCCGCTGGGACGCATCCCGTCGCTCATCCTCGACGATGGCACCGTGCTGGTGGATTCCGCTGCGATCCTCGACTGGATCGACGAGAGCGTGGGGCCGGCGCGCGCGCTGATCCCGCCATCGGGCCTCGCCCGCCGTGACGCGCTGCAACGCATCGCGCTCGCCAATGGCGCGGTCGACAAAATTGGCGGTGGGCGGAATTACGAGCAACTCATCCGTCCGTCGCGCTATCGTTGGCCGGAGTGGATCGAACGCACGACGACACAGGGCATGGGCGCGCTTACGGCACTCGATGCGCTCGACTGGCCGGATCGGAAGATCGATCAGGCACAGATCACCGCGGGCTGCGCCATCGACTACGTCCGCATGACCGCGCCGGAGCTTATCCCCGACGGCAAATTCCCGGTGCTCGACAGTTTGTGGAAACGCCTGACCGCTCGGCCCGAATTCCAGGTGACAAGCTTCAAGGAGTACGCCGTTCCAAGGGCGGAATAGTCGCAGCCGCGGCGTTGAAAGCGCTCCCCCCTGCCAGTATGGTCCCGGCCCCTGTTGGGGCGTCGCCAAGTGGTAAGGCACCGGATTTTGATTCCGGCATTCGAAGGTTCGAATCCTTCCGCCCCAGCCAGATTTTCTTGGAGATTAGCGGTTGCCTGCCGCCTCGTCGCGATAGGCCTTCTCGATGTTCTCGCGATCCTGTTTGCGGACGCTTCCGCCGCCTGGTCCGCGGAAGCCTGGAGCGCACCGATGTTCGCCATGGCGGCGATCATCATCGTGGGATAGACGCGCGCGATCTGGAACGGGCGCCGTTCGAGGGCAGAAGCGATCCGTTCGTTGATCGCGACAAGATACATGCTCTTGATTTCGGAGTGCTCGGACAGCCTTTACGCGACATTCCCGGAAGGGCCGCTCTGTGCGCCCAGGAGGTCCACCTCCGCCCGGGTCGATCGCTGGGCCACTTCCTTCAGATGCGCGACATGGCGAAAAATCTCAGCGTCATCCTTGCGCACGATCCAGATAACATCCGACCCGCTTTCGCGGACTTCCCACGCCGGCGTTTCGGTGCCGAATACCATGGGTGGAAGGCCGGTAGCGGCGAGCGTGCGATGGGCTTCGGCAAGCGGGACATTGTAGACCGTGCCGCCGGGCAGCATGTACGCCGCGATCAGGGCGATGAGCGCGATAACTGCGAGGCCTCGATACATCATGGGCCCCTCACGGTGTACCGGGCGGGTCGTCGATGCTGAAGTGCACGCCGGATTCGAGCCCGCCGCGCTGAACATTGCAGACGCTATCCTGGCCAGCGCCCATGCGCGCCACGTCGAAGGGGCGATTTTCGAGAATCGCGGCGATCTGCTCTTCGACGGCGGGCCGCAGAGGCTGGTTGAAGGCCGGGCGCGTATAGAACTTCGCGCCGTCGTAAACTTCGCCGCCGTTGGGATCGGACGGGATCTTGATTTCGACCTTGGTCTGATTTTCGCCGACCGCGGTCAGCATCGCCGTAAACCGGACGACTTCTTCGCCGCTGCTTTTGACGAACCATGTCACCTGTTCGCCGTCTATGCCCGTCGGCCTAACGTGAATAAGGATGCCGCATTGACGATGGTACACCAGATCGGCCAGTTGGTTTGACACCAGACGCTGATAGGCCTCGGCGATGCTCACATCATAGACGCCGGGTGGATTCTCACCGCACCCGGCAAGGCCGGTGGCCGCCGCAAGAAAAACCATCGCGGCACCATATTTCTTGCCTTGCCACTCTGAGGCGTCCCCGCGTTCCTGAGCATTGCGCTTGAAGCCGAGCATGCGTGCTCCCGTCATCCACAACCGTGGCAATAGGAAGTGTGGCCAAGGAACGCTAATTCCGCGTGACCGGCCGACTTGCACCCGCGCAAATCCTTAAAATGCAAAGTAACTGTTAGATCGGCGTTTCGTTCAGCAATTTATCGCGTCCGATCATTGTCTTCGCCACGCAGCCGAGCGCGATGACCGCTCCGAACTCGCAAAGGCTCTGAAGCTGCATTGCATGCGTACTGTCGATGTAAAGGCTGGCGACAACGCCGGCCGCACCGACCCAAAGAAGCGCAATGCAAGATAGTTCTGCGAAGGTGTGTTTCATTGTGTCCCTTTGCTGGCCTGAAGTCGTCCACCACTTATTTGAGTAAAATTTGATCTTTGCGCATTGCCAAAGTGTAAATCGATACCGGAGCTTTTTAGGGTATCGGCAAAATATTCTCCTGGTCCAAGAAATTCTCTCGATGCATTCGCGCCCGCATTTACCTAGCGCAACGCGTCTCGCGGATTGAGATTGAGCGTCATCGCGGTTTCCGCCGGATAATTGCCGGCGGGAAGGTTAATCGGCGAAGCGAGCAGGATCGCGTTGCGTGCGCTCATGGCGATCTGGCGGAACGCGGCGTCGGTGGCATAACGATGCTTGTCGATGATCTCGGCGCTCGCGATCGTGCCGTTGGCTTTCATCACAACATGCAGGCCGACGACGATGGAGCGGGCGCCGCTCGCGCCGAGATCGAGATTCCAGCGGCGCAGGATCTGCGCACGGATGTAATCGCGCAGACTGTATGTCGCCTGATCGCCCGGCATGTCGTCGTTGCTGGTCGAGACTTCGCGGCTCTCGCCCTGTCCCTTCAACGCCTGCGTATCGGTCTCTGGAGCGCGCAGTTTGGAAAGTGAATTCAGCCGGTTCAGGAAATCGTCGCGCGCCACTGGCCTGGGATTTGGCCGCACGCCGACATCGGGGCTATGCGCCGTGGGCGCACGGCGCGCGAAGGCCTGTTGCTGTGGTGTCGGGGATTTTTGTGGCGCGGGCGGCGATTGCGTTGTCTCGCCGAGATGAATGATGTCGATGAAGACGGTGTGCAGTTGTTCGCGCTGTGGGTGGGTGATGGCGCCGAATCCGAACAGGATCAGCAGCAGTGCCAGGCCATGCGCCAATCCTGAGGTAAGCGCGCCAGGGCCATTCTCGAGCGCGAACTTCCGGCGCGGGTCTTCAGGCGCGGGTTCGACGATCAAGCGTTCGAACGTCTCGCTGCTCACGGCAGGTCCCGTGCGACGCGGAAGCCCGCGAGGCTCGAATAATCGTATTCGCTATCCTTGCTGTTCGCGCCCATGCCGCTGCGCGCCGCGGAGCGCACGAAAATAGGGAGATTGTTCCACGATCCACCGCGAATGACATGACGATCGCACGTGCTGGTCGTCCACGCGCCGCCATTCGCGGGCGCGCCGACGTAACTGGGGTGCCAGCAATCCGCCGTCCACTGCCACGCATTGCCGAGCATGCCGTAGAGCCCGAAGGGATTGGGTTTGAAGCTGTCGACATCGGAGAGCGTGTTAAAATCGTATTCGCTGCCGCAGCCGTTGCAGTTGGCGTTGTTCACGCCGATCTCTTCGCCCCACCAGCGCGACGTCGTCGTGCCGCCGCGCGCGGCATACTCCCATTCCGCTTCTGTCGGCAGGCGATAGGGTCCGGGCTTCGAAGCGAGCGTGGGGCGTTCGGCTTTCGCAAGCTTGTTGAGCCACGCGATGTAAGCCGCTGCGTCATGCCAATCCAGACACACCGCCGGCCAGCGCGGTGGCTCGATGTCGGACGGCGAGGGCGGGAACGCCTTGCCGCCGCCCGGCGAGCGCCATTGCATGTTCAGCCGCGCATTGCAGGGCTGCGGCTGATAGCCGGTGGCGGACAAGAATTTCAGAAACTCCTCGCTCGACACATCATATTTGCCGAGCGCGAAGGCCTTGATCGTCACATGATGCTGCGGGCCTTCGCTGTCGAAGCGGCCGGGCTCGCCCGCCGGACTTCCCATCACAAAGCCGCCGGCGGGGATCGCCACCATCTGCGGACAATCGGGGCATTCCTTCAGTTCGCGTTCGGGATGTTCGGTCGCGCGCGCGCGCGGCAACGACGCGAGCAGTAGCCCGCAGGCGAGAATGGTGAACCACAAAATCTTCATCGTGCCAGAGTATGACCGGAACAGCGGCTGCGCTAGCATCACGCATGGTTGATATCAGGCCTTATTGCGCGCGCGATCTGAATAAACTTTACGACATCTGTTTGCGGACCGGCGATTCCGGCGCCGACGGCACGCATCTCTACCGCGAGCCGAAGCTGATCGGGCACGTCTATGCCGGCGCCTATGGCGTTCTCTCACCGCAGACCGCGTTCGTGGTCGAGGATGAAGAAGGCTTTGGCGGCTACATCATCGGCCCCGCCGATACGTATGCATTCGAGAAGCGCTGTGCGGTGGAATGGTGGCCGCCGCTACAGGCGCGCTATGCCGAGCCGTCGGGCGATCCCGCCGGATGGAGCCGCGACGAGCGCATGGCGCATCACATCCATCATCCCGACCGCACGCCGCGCAGGATCAACGAGATCTATCCCGCGCATTTGCACATCAATCTACTGCCGCGTTTCCAGGGACGCGGAGTCGGAAAGCGCATGGTCGATCTTTGGCTTGCGAAGGTCCATGCGATGGGTGCGCATGGCGCCTGCCTCGGCACCGGCGAGAGCAATCCGCGCGCGGTGCGCTTCTATCGTGCCTACGGCTTCCACGAAGTCGAACGCTTCGGCGATGCCGGCGCGGAAATTCTCTTCGGCATCGCGCTCCCGCGCTAAGCGTGGCCCACGCCGTTTGAGGATTTGGATTTCGCATCCTTGCCGAACTCGGGCTTCAGGTGGCCGTCGATGAACGCGCCGGATTCGATCCTGATGTCCTGATGCACGACGTCGCCGGTCATGCGCGCGGTGCTATTCAGGACGACTTTCTTTGCCTCGATCTTGCCTTCGACCGTGCCGGCAAGTTCGACGGTGTCGCCATAGACATTGCCTTTGACCTTCGCGTTGTTGCCGACGGTGACCGACACGGCACGCACGTCGCCGTTCACTTCGCCGTCGATGCGGATGTCCTCGGTGCTTTCGAGTTGGCCGGTGATCTTCAGCGCCTTGCTGATCACCGATACGCCGCCCGACGATGCGGGCGCGCTGCTGGTGGCCATGGGCTGCACGACAGCCTGCGGTTTCTTCACCTCAGGCGTCGCTGCGTAGGTCGTGGTCGTGCCCGGCAGGGGCACGGTGGTTGCGGGCATCGTCTCGTTCGGCTTGTCAGTGCGGTTGAACACGCTCATGCTCTTGTCTCCGGTAGCTGGTCCAAGGTTTCGAAGTAGCTCGGTGGCCGCCACGGCATGCGCGCGTCGATGCGCGCGCCCTGTTCGACCGTGACGGTGTTGTGGAAGATGCGGCCGGTCACTTCGGACGATTTCGCGAACGTGACGTTGACGGCGAAGATGCGCCCGTTGAAACGACCGATAACATGCACGTCGCGCGCGACGACATCGCCATCGACATAACCGTCGGAAGCGAGCACCAGCCGGTCTGCGTTGATACGCCCCACGACATTGCCGTGGATGTGGAGTTCGCCATCGGTGTCGAGGTCCCCACGCACCGACAGCGTGCGGGCAAGCCTGGAGACCGGCAGAACAATCCCGTTCTGCGGCTTCATGAACACGGCTTTGGGCGCTGTGGTGGCGGACATGCGCGGGGCTATCTACTCCGATACGCGTTCAGCCCCCGCCGCCGCTGGATTTATCTAAGCGCAGTTTCGGGGGGCTCTGCAAGCGAACGATTCTGCTCGCAGAATTCCTCATTTCTTTGACGCTTCGGTGTCACTGCGGTGGTATCTTGTGCCCAACGAAGGACACGCGGGCCATGACCAAGGAAGAGCTGACGGCGTGGGCGCTGAAAAGCGGCTGGCAGATGATCGGCGGATTTCCAAGCCTCACACGCCCCAACCGTCCCGCCGAAGCCATCGTGCGGCTGGTGCTGAAAGGCACCGTCGTGCAGCTCGAAGTGAAGAAGCCCGCCGGCAAATGGGACAAGATCTCAAGCGCGCCCTATTCCAAGCTCACGCCCGACGAAGAGACCGGAATGCCCATCGGCCTCGGCCTCGACACCATCACCGGCTTCTCGATGCTGATGCAGGACAACAAGAACAGGGCGGTGTTTGGGAAGATGGAGAAAGAAAATGATTAATTGAACTGGTCGTTGCGGCCGAATGTATTTGGTTACAGCGGCGTCACAACATATTTCAACGCACTTGCATTTGACCAAAACTACCCGGATATCTTGATCAATCAGAAGTAGGAGAAGCGCCTAGCTTCGCGCGGCCCTTCTTTCCTTTTTGATCGGCAGGCGGTTGAATTCGCTTCGATGCGCCTTCCGCCTTAGCCTGTGGCGGCTGGGACTGGGTGCGCAAAAGGGACTTTCCGTGAGTTACTACATTCAATACTTGAACGGCTTCAGCGGCTGGCTTCTTCTGACAGGCGTTGGGATTGTTATCGCGATCGTTTTCCTGAAGTCGATTCGGAATATCGGACCCACGGAAGTCGGGCTCATACGCAAACGGTTTGCCAACAGGAAGCTGCATGCCGGAAACGCCGTCGCGTTCAACGGCGAAGCCGGTTATCAGGCGAGGCTGATGATGCCGGGCATCCAGTTCAAGCTTTGGCCGGTGTACGACGTTACCCGCCATCCGATGGTGCAGATTCCCGCCGGACAAATCGGCGTGGTCATCGCACAAGTCGGCGCGTCGCTTCCCGTCGGCGCCAAGTCGGGCGTCTACAAACCCCAGTTCGGAAATTTTCTCGACATTGAAGCGTTCGTCAGCGGGGGCGGCGAGAAAGGTGTGCAGCGCCTGGTGCTGCCGCCTGGCACCGTAGTGCCAATCCATCCCGTCGGCTTTCTCGTCATCACGCGTGACACGGTCTATGGCGTGCCGATCGACGAGAAATATGCAGCGCTGGAGCTGGCGGGTGGTTTGAAGCCCGAGTCTTTCGGTCTCGAACCCGCGCAGCTGGAAGTCGTGCGGATCGAGCCGCGCTTTTTTCAGGACGGCAAGGTCGTCGACATGATCGGCATCGTCACGACGTTCGAAGGACCGCCCCTTCCAAAGGGTGCCATCGCCAATCGTATCGGTGACTTCGCCGACCTGGCCGATCTGGAATCGAACCCGGCCACAAAAGACAGCGATCTGGTCGAGGCAATCCTTTCGGTAAAGAACGAGGATCATAATAACTATCAGGACTTCCAGGCCTTCCTCGATCACGGCGGGCGTATTGGGTTGCAACACGACCCGTTGATGTACGGCGCGTACAACCTCAACCCATTCCTAGTGTCGGTCGAAATGGTGCCGATGCTTGTCGTCAATCAGGGCGAAGTCGCCGTGCTGAAGGCCTATGTCGGACTTGCGACAGAAGACACGTCCGGCGCAGATTTTAAATTCGGCTCGCTGGTGCGACCTGGACATCGCGGCATATGGCAGGAGCCGCTGCGCACGGGAAAATACGCCATCAATCCGCGCTGCTACAGCGCCGAGATCGTGCCCACGTTCATTCTTACGCTGAATTGGGCCGATGCGACGTCAACGGCGCACAATCTGGACAAAGGCCTGAAACAGATCACCGCGAAATCCAAGGAGGGCTTTGTCTTCGATCTGGATCTGCAGGTTCAGATCCACGTGCCGGACACGGAAGCGCCAAAGGTGATCTCCATTGTCGGTACGATGCTGAACCTGGTCACCGAGGTGCTGCAGGCCGCCGTCGGAAACCATTTCCGTGACAAGCTACAGTCCATGCCGGCGATCGATTTCATCGAGAAGCGACAGGACGTTCAAAACCAGGCTCAGGAACACATCACCGAAAAGCTCAAGGAATATCGCGTGGAGACGCGCGGTGTTTACATTCAGGACGTTATTTTCCCGCAGCAGCTTGTCGATGTCCTGACGACGCGCGAAATCGCCAACCAGCAGCAGGAAACCTACAAAGCCGAGGAGAAGGCGCAGGGGGAGCGTCTCCAACTTGAACAGGCACGCGGCAAGGCCGACATGCAATCCGAACTCGCCCGGTCTTCGGTCGGCATCGATATCGCCAGAAACAAGGCGCAAGGCGTGGAGGCCGAAGCAGACGGTGAATCTTACCGGCTGGACAAAGTCGGCAGATCCAGCGCCGTTAAAACTGAGGCGGACGGATTGGCGATCGCCAAAGGCCTGGAAGCGCAACAACTCGCTGTGGGTAAGGATCAGACTGCGATCATCAATGTCGTTCGCGCGCTGGCGGATGGATCTCAGCGCTTCGTGCCGGAAAATCTTGCACTGACATTGGGGGGCGACGCGGGTCTTGGCGGAAATCTAAATGCCTTGGTCCCTCTCATTATGCGTTGGCTGCAACGTAGCGACGGACACACCTCCGGCGAGCAGACGGCTCTGGCCCCGCCGAAACGCAATGGCACGGATACGCCGGAACCCGGTATGTGACATCGACTGGGTGTATGCGATGCGGCGCATAAAGTTGTCGGAGCCGGAACAAAAGGCAGTTGACCCTTACGCCCGCTGTCCCGTCACCACAACGCAGAGCTGTTGGTGGCTGGGGACGAAGGAGTCGTAGCGGAATTGCAGTCCGGTCTCGGCCGTAAATTCCTCGAACGCCTTGTGCTCATGCTGTTTCCAGCCGGGGTAGTTGAAGTATTCGTCGAACACGATGACCGTGCCTTTGCGAATCCGGTCTTTCAATTGCGCGAGAACGAAAGCGGTCGAGGAATAGAGGTCGCAATCGACATGCAGCAACGCGACCGCTTCGCTGTTGGCGGACAGGAACGGCGGCAGCGTTTGGGAAAACCATCCCTTGTGCAGCGACACGTTGGACGGAACGGTCGGCATGTTCTGCTTGAAAGCGCCCGTCTCGAATCCCGTGCGCCACGTCTCCGGCAGTCCTTCAAAAGAATCGAAGCCGTGGACCTTGCGTGCCGAGTCCCGCGCGATGTGCTTGATCGTGCGGCCTGACGCGACACCGAATTCCAGAACGAGCCCTTCCTTCGGCGCCATGCTCAAGGCATGGGTGAGCAATTGCAGATCGTCGTCGAAGGCGTGCGCGGTAAGCATGAAGTCTTCATAGAAGCGCGCGCTTTCCATCGCGGCCGCGAAACTCGCGACTTCGATGATGTTGAAGCTGTCACCACGGGCCCGCCCGAACAGCTGTTTGGATGTCGCTTTTGCCATTGATCTTACCGCCGCCCCGTATGCGCGCATCAGCGGAGGGAACTTATCCCAGCGCGTTGCGCTTTGCCACCGCACCCAACCACGCTGCACTCGGTTTCGGTTTGCGCTGTTGCGTCGCGCGGTCGACATTGACCAGTCCGAATTTGGGGCGGTAGCCTTCGAGCCATTCGTAATTGTCGAGCATCGACCAGTGGATATAGCCGCGGACGTCGATGCCGTCCTTGATCGCGCGCAGCACGCCTTCGAGCGCGCGCTGCGTATAGGCGATGCGGCGCGTGTCGTCCTCGGTGCCGATGCCGTTCTCGGTGACGATGACCGGACACCCGCTGATCTTCGCGGCCTGGCGGATCGTGGCTTCGAGCGCTTCGGGATAGAACTCGTAGCCCATCTGCGTGCGTTCGCAGCCGTCCGGCGGCGGCAGCACGCCGTCCTTGCCGAAGCGCACGCGCGTATACGTTTGCACGCCGACGAAATCGTCGCCTTTGATGCTCTCCAGGAACTGGCCGTTGATCGCGTGATCGGCGGTGGCGTGGAGTTGTTCGCCGCCTTCCTCGGCCTGGAAGTTGTTGAGCGCAAGCGTGATGCCGACCGGTCCGTTCACCAGCGGCTTCAGGACGTCATAGCTCCTGCGATGCGCGGCGATCAGGTTCGGTGTCGCGGCGCGGCCATCGCCGGAGAGATAGGACGCGAAGCGTCCCGCTTCTCCGCCACACAAACGCGCGGCTTCGGCCAGCGCCTTTTCGCGTTTGCTGCCGCCAACCGCAACGCCGACCGCGCGACGCATCATCGTCACCATGATCGGGATGTTGGCTTCGTTGATGGTGCAGGTGTACGGGATGAGATCGCCGAGGGCCTTGCCCGCGCGTTCGCAATAGCGTGCGAAGCGATCGACCGATTTCGCATCTTCCCAACCGCCGTCGCGCGTGAACCAGAGCGGCGCAGTGAAATGGTGGAACGTCACCATCGGCACGATGCCTTCGGCCAGGCAGCACGCAATCATGCGGCGGTAGTGATCCAGCGCGGCCGCGGAGAAGAATCCTTCCTCCGGCTCGATGCGCGCCCATTCGATGGAAAAACGATAGACGCCGAAGCCCAGCTGCTTCAGCATCGCGATATCGTGCGGATAAAGATGATAGTGATCGCAGGCATCGCCCGATGGCTCTGCGAACAATGACTCTTTCATCATCTCCATCAGCCAGAGATCGCTCGCGGTGTTGCCACCCTCGACCTGGTGCGCGGCAGTCGCCGTGCCCCAGAGAAAGCCGTTCGGGAATTGCGTGCTCATAGGCGCGGATTCGAGATCGATAGGCGCAGGCCGCCGTCAGTGAGCAAGGTCTCGCCGGTGATGTTGAAGGAGTCCGGCGTGGCGAGGAAGATTACCGACTTTGCGATCTCGTCGCTGTCGGCGACGCGGCCAAGCACGGCGGTCTTCTTGTAATTGTCCTTCACGCGCTCGAACACCGCTTCGCCGAAGCGCTCGGTGAACCATGGCGTCGCGACGAGGCCGGGGCACACCGCGTTGACGCGGATTTCCGGCGCCAGCACGCGGGCAAGCGACAGCGTCATCGTGTTGAGCGCCCCCTTCGACGCCGCGTAGGCGACCGACGATCCGATACCTTCGATGCCGGCAATGGAAGAGACGTTTACCATCGCGCCGATGTCGCTCTTGCGCAAATCGTCCACGCAGGCGCGGATCATCTGGAATGGGCCAACCACATTGACCGAATAGATGTTGGTGAAATCTTCCGCGCTCAGCGCATCGAGATCGGCGTGGCCCGCGAATTTCGTGGTGCCGGCGTTGTTGACCAGAATATCGATGCGCCCGAACGCGTCGCGCGCGGCCTGTGCGATCTTCCGGCAATCGGCGTCCAGCGCCACGTTGCCCTGCGCGATCGCGACCGGCGCACCGATCTTCTTCACCTCGGCGGCGACGGCCTCGGCTTCCTTGGCGCTCTTGCTGTAGTTGATTACGACGCTCGCGCCCCGCCGCGCCAGACCCAGCGCCACGCTCGCCCCGATGCCCGAGGACGAGCCTGTGACGATTGCCGCCTTGCCTTTAAGGTCTGCCTGTTCCATGCGTGTTCTCCCCTTTATCTCTGGGATGATCGTACAGAGCCCGCGCGATGCCGCAAGCAGCCGCCCTTTCGAGCCACGACGCGCCGGCCCGCATCATCCTGATCCGGCACGGGCGGCCAGCGATCGATGTCGCGCCGCGCACGTCCCACGGCGAGTTTCGCTCCTATATCGATGATTATGAAGCCGCGGGTCTCGATCCTTCGAGCGCGCCTCCGGAAGAGCTGCAGGATCTGGTCAAGGAATTGTCCGCCGTGTTCACCAGCGGCAAGGCGCGCGCTCACGAAAGCGCGAAGGCGCTGGTGCCTAACGCGGAATTGATCGCCGACCCGTTGTTTGTCGAAGCGCCGCTCGCGAGCCCACGCATTCCGCTGCTGCGGATGCGGGTGGCGAAATGGGCGGTGGTCGCGCGCATCCTCTGGCACGCCGGCTATCATCCCGAGATCGAGAATTACCGCCGCGCCAAATCCCGCGCGTCCGCCGCCGCAGACATCCTGATGCGCCGCGCGCGCGAAGAGGGCCGTGCCGCGCTCGTCGCCCACGGCTATTTCAACCTGATGATCGGCCGCGAACTGCGCCACCGCGGCTTCACCAAAACCGGCTCCCACCGCGCGCAGTACTGGAACGCGGTGATTTACGAACGTGCTTGAAAGCGTTCGTAGAGCGAGCGCCGGTTCAGTGCTTGGTCCAGCCGGTCGAGTGCTTCGAGCGCCTGTCCCGCCTCGTCGTTGAGTTCGACGGAAACGGCTCTCAGGGCATCGAGGATGCGCGACAGGCGCGCGAAAAGCCGCTTGCCTTCGGCGGACAGCCGCAGGGTCTGACTTCGCGCGTCGGCCGCGTCGGTCTTGGATACGATGAGCCCCGCTTTTTCGAGCGATTTTCGCGTCTGGCTGACGGACGCGTGACTGATGCCGAGTCTGGCCGCCAGCCGTCCCACCGATTGCGGGCCGTCCCAGGCCAATTGCGACAGCACGCCCAGCCAGCGCTGCTCGAACCGGATGCCGCGTTCGGCGTAGATCCGCGCGCAATCCTGGTCGATGCGCTCCGACAGGCGTCGCAGACGCCCGCCGATCGCCGCGGCGCCGTGCCCGCGCGTGGCGTCAGGGATGGAAGGGCGTTTCGATTTCTTCATTTGACAAATCCGTAGGTGCCTACACAAATGCGCGCGACCGATCATCCTCTGCGAGGACGTCATGAGCAAGCTGTCGAACATCGGTTTTGGGTTGTGCCTTTTCTTTTCGATGTTGCCGCTATCGGCTGGCGCAGCGGAAGACAGTCGTCCGCTTACGAGCCGGATACGCGATCATCTGGCCGGGCTCTCCAAGGCCGACAATTTCAGCGGAGTCGTGCTGATCGCGAAGGACGGCAAACCGGTGCTCGAGCAGGCCTACGGGCTTTCCAATATCGCGGATCAGATTCCAAACCGTATTGACACCAAATTCAACATGGCGTCGATGGGCAAGATGTTCACGGCGGTTTCGGTGCTGCAGTTGCTCGAAGCAGGCAAGATCGCGTCTCTGCAGGACAAGGTCGGAAAATATCTGCCGAATTATCCCAACAAGGCCGTGCGCGAGCAGGTCACCATCGAGCAACTCCTGACACACACATCGGGCATGGGAAATTTCTGGGAGCAGCTCGCCGATAAGGCCAAGGATCGCTACAGCGCGGTTGCCGATTACGTGCCGCTGTTCGCAGACGAGAAGCTGCAATTCGAGCCCGGCAAGGGCTTCGCCTACAGCAACAACGGTTATACCGTTCTGGGGTTGATCGTCGAAGCGGTCAGCGGAAAAACCTATTTCAATTATGTGCGGGACAACATCTATCGCCCCTGCGGTATGGCCGATACCGATGCCTACGAACTCGACAAGCCGATCGCGCGAATGGCGACGGGCTATTCGCGTTCACCCGACAAGCCAGGTCAGCTTGTGAGCAATATCTACGTCCTGCCGTACAAGGGCAGCCCGGCGGGTGGCAGTTACACCACGGTGGGCGATCTGCTGAAGTTCGCCATCGCGCTGATGCAGTTCAAGTTGCTCAATCAGAAAGACACGGAAACGCTGACCGCGGGCAAGACAGACTATGGCGCGCGCCGGTATGCCTATGGTTTCACCGAGGAGGTCGCGAACGGTCACCGGCTGATCGGGCATGGCGGCGGCAACACTGGCATTGCCGATGAATTGATGATCTTCACCGATCTCGGATACACGGCGGTCATTCTCACCAATGGCGATGTCGAGAATTTCTGGGACGTACAAAATTTCGTGAAGCGTGAATTGATGGGCGCTTCGCCCGACACACATAGCTTCGATTTCACGAAGTCGCTGATCGATGCGACCGTGCAGTCGGGCTACGAACAGGGCGCAAAACTGCTCAACGCGGATATCAGCCATCCCGCAATCCGCAACGGGTTGCTGGAGCAGACCGGGTATAAATTGCTCTGGCAGGCGAAGATCAAAGAGTCCGAAGACGTTTTCCGGCTCTATGTCTTGGCGAGCCCGAAGGATGTATATGCCTATCTTGGCCTCGGCACGGTCTATGAGCGGGCGGGCAACAAGGCCGATGCGATCGCGGCCTATACGAAATATCTCGCCATGGAACCGGACGACACGGATTTACGGGAAAAGCTGAAAAAGCTCAGCGCGACCTGAGTTCTTCAGCCTCTTGCAAAGTTGCGCGCACCTTGATACTTAAGTATATGCTTAACTATCAGTCGCAACCGATAGACTTGGCGTTTCAGGCGCTTGCCGATCCCACGCGACGCGGAATGATTGCGCGGTTGTCGCGCGGGCCGGCGTCGGTGAGCGAACTGGCGGCGCCGTTCGACATGTCGCTGCCCGCCATCGTGCAGCATCTGCAGATTCTGGAGTCGAGCGGGCTGGTGACCTCGGAGAAGGTGGGGCGCGTGCGCACCTGCCGCATCGAGCCCAAAGCGATGATGGGAATCGAAGACTGGATGGCGAGCCAGCGCGCGAGCTGGGAAGCGCGTCTCGACCGGCTTGGCGAATACCTCAAGGAATTGCAGGCGAAGGGGAAGGCGCATGGCCGCAAACGCTAGGGAAATAATGGTCGATGCGCCCGCAGGCGAGCCGGTGATGCATCTCACGCGCGTGTTCGATGCGCCGCGCGAGCTGGTGTGGGATTGCTTCACAAAGGCGGAGCACATCGCGCAATGGTGGGGGCCCTACAAATACGCAATCACCGTGCACGAATTCGACGTGCGTCCAAGCGGCAAATGGAAGATCAGCCACGCTGACGGAACCAAGACCGTCACGTTCTTCGGCGAATATCGCGAGGTTGTGAAGCCCGAAAGCCTTTCGCGCACGTTCTGTTTCGGCGACTTTCCGCCGATTGAAGAGAGCTATGTGTTCCATGACGAGGACGGAAAGACGCGGCTCACTTGCACACAGCGTTATCCGAACGTCATCGCGCGCGACATGATGGCGAAGGGCGGCGCTGCCGAAGGCGGACACGAATCCTTCGAACGCCTCGACGAACTTCTTGCTTCGCTGAGAGGATAAGAGATGAGCGATCCCGTTTTCAAAATCAGCCGCACCTTTGATGCGCCACTTTCATTGGTGTGGGAGGTCTATTCGCAGAAAGAACATCTCACGAAATGGTGGGGGCCGAAGGGGTTCACCTGGGAGAGCGGCGGGCTCGACTTCCGGCCCGGCGGCACGTTTCATTACGGCATGCGCTCGCCGGACGGCCACATCATGTGGGGCAAGTTTGTCTATCGCGAGATCGTACCGATGAGGAAGATCATCTTCACGACGTCGTTCTCAGACGAGGCGGGCATGGTCACGCGCGCGCCCTTCGCGGCGAATTTCCCGCTCGAAGTCCTGAACACCGTCGAGTTCTCGGAACAGGACGGCAAGACCAGGCTCGCCATGACCGGGACGCCGTTCAATGCGAGCGAGGACGAGAAGGCGTTCTTCGAATCCATGTTCCCGTCGATGAACCAGGGCTTCACCGGTACGCTCAACCAGCTCGAAGACTATCTCGCGTCACAGAAATAGGAGGCACCAATGCAGCTCAATGCCTATCTGCACTTCAACGGAAATTGCGATGAAGCTTTCAAGTTCTACGAGCAGGCGCTTGGCGGAAAGATCGAGATGCGCTCGACCTTCGGCGAGTCCCCGATGGCCGGCCAAATGCCGGCCATGAAGGACAAGGTCGTCCACGCGCGTATCCGCATCGGCGATCAGGTACTGATGGGATCGGACTCGCCGCCGGAGCGGTTCAGCCCGCCGCAGGGGTTCTCGATGTCGCTCGGCGCGAAGACGCCCGAAGAAGCCGAGAAGATTTTCGCGGCCTTGAGCACAGGCGGTCAGGTGCACATGCCGATGTCGGAGTCCTTCTTCGCGCAGCGCTTCGGCATGCTCGTCGACAAGTTCAGTATCCCGTGGATGGTCGTCTGCCAGAAGGATATGTGAGTCATGGGTTCCAGAATGTTTGTTACAGGGGCTATGGTGATGTGCGCTGTGGCGGGTTTTGCCGTGGCGGAAACGAAGCCGACTTTGCCGCCGGGTTTCGTGCTGCCGCACGGCCAGCACGATGTGCGCAAGGCGACCGCGGGTGCCTACACCTCCGATGTGCAGCACTCCGCCGTCATCGCGCGGGTGTCGCATCTGGGTTTCTCGATGAGCGCGTTCCGCTTTGGAAAATCGAGCGCGACGTTGCAATGGGACCCGGCCCACATCGAGAAATCGACGCTCAACGCCACAGTCGATCCTGCGTCGATCGACACGCCGGTGCCGGGCTTCGCGAAGGACCTCATTGGCGTGGACTATCTGAACACGGCGAAATATCCGACCGCGACCTTCGTCTCGACCGCGTTTCACGCGAAGGATTATCAGCACGGCACGGTGGGCGGAAAGCTCACCATCATGGGCAAGACAGTGAATGCGATATTCGATGTGCAGTTGATCGGCGCCGGTCCAGGCTTCGCCGCGAGCCCCGCGATGGGCCATGTCATCGGCATCCACGCGTTGACGCATGTCGATCCGAAAGCGCTTGGGTTGCCACCGGTGTTCTCCGATCCGATCGAAATCGCCATCGACACAGAATTCACGAAGAAGGGCTGACGCTGTGACTCTCAAACTCTATTATCACCCCCTCTCGTCGTTCTGCTGGAAGGCGACCATTGCGCTTTATGAGAACGACACGCCGTTCCAGAAGATCGTGGTCGATCTTCAGGACGAGGCATCCCGCAAAGCGTTTCTGGATATATGGCCCGTCGGTCAGTTTCCGGTGGTGAAGGACGACACGCGTGACCGGCTGGTGCCGGAGTCGAGCATCATCATCGAATATCTGGACGATCATTATGCCGGCCGCACGCGGTTTATCCCGACCGATGTGGACAAGGCGCGCGAGGTGCGCATGCGCGATCGCTTCTTCGACCTGCATGTCCAGGTGCCGATGCAGCACATCATGGCGGATCGATGGCGCGCGGAAGCCGACAAGGATCGCATCGGCGTCGAAAAGATGCGCACGCGTATCACCATCGCCCTCGACATGATCGAGAGCGACGTTGGCCCCAACTGGGCAATGGGCGACGATTTCACCATGGCCGACATCGCCGCGATGCCGGCGCTATTTTACGCCAACATCGCCATGCCGTTCGGTAATGCGCGTCCCAAAACGCTCGCTTATCTGGAGCGGCTGAAGAAGCGTCCCTCCGTCGCGCGCACGCTGAACGACGCGGCGCCGTTCCTCAAAGATGTGTTCGGGGTCGAGCCATGAGCGTCACCCAGGGCAGCTTCACCATCCATCGCACCTACGACGCGCCAGTCGAAATGGTGTTCCATGCATTCGCGGACGCCGAAGCCAAGGCGCGCTGGTTCGCGCGCCATGACGACTTGACCGTGCTCATCCGCGAGCACGACTTCCGGGTCGGCGGCCGCGACCGGACGAAGGGCGCCTTCGCGAACGGACGCGTGTCCGATTTTCAATGCGAGTATCGCGATATCGTGCCGAACCAGCGCATCGTCTATGTCTATGACATGCATATCGACGGCACGAAGATCTCGGTGTCGCTCGCTATCCTGCAGTTCGCCAAGGCGGGTAAGGGCACCAGGCTCACGATCACCGAGCACGGCGCTTTCCTCGACGGCTACAACGACAACGGATCGCGCGAACACGGCACCGGCATTCTCATGGACCAACTCGGTGCGTCGCTGGCTCAGTAGGGCGTGCCATCCTTGTGCACGAAGCGGCCGTCGCTGTTGGCGCTCTTCATGTCGATGTCGGAGCAGGTGGTGAGATCTTCCGGCTGCCGCGAGCCGGCCTCAAGATACACCGCCGTCGCGTTGGACTTGTTGATCAGGTGATGGCCATTGCAGGTGTTCTTCGGGAATGCGGCGCAGTCGCCGGCGCGCAGCACGGTCTCGCCGTCATCCTCGATCAACGTGAGCTCGCCTTCGAGCACATAGACGAACTCGTCCTCATGGCTGTGCCAATGACGCTGGCTCGACCAGTTGCCGGGCGGCAGGCGCATCAGGTTGACGCCGAAATCCTTTAGACCACCTGCGTCGCCGAGACGCTGGCGGATACGATCGGTGCAGGGCGCATCGAAGGGCTTGGGGTAACCGGTACCCTTGCGCTCCGGCACTTTCGCAACATCGATCTTCGGCATGACACGCTCCCGCATTCCGGCGTGAGTGTGCGCTATCTCCCCGCCCGGTGAAACGGCTTGTCGCCCAAAATAGTCACGCGATACATGACCCGCTCGTTGGTCGGATAGTCGCCGACCGTAAAGTGCTGCGTCACGCGGTTGTCCCAGAACGCGACCGTGCGGGGTTTCCATTGCCGGCGCACCTGGAACTGTGGCTGCTGGATCTGCTCGTAGATCAGCTCCAGCAATTTGCGGCTTTCGGAATGGTTGAGCCCAAGGATGCGCGTCGTGAAGGCGGGATTGACGAACAGGCTGTTCAATCCGGTTTCGGGATGCGTGCGCACGACAGGATGAGTCGTCGGCGGATGGTCGCGGCGGGCCCATGCGAATTGCTCGGCGCCGAGGTCCATGCGCTGAAAGCGCTCTTCGGTGTAGGACCGCTCGAAATCGTGGCTCGCGATCAAGGGTGCCAGGAAGTTCTTCAGCGGTTGTGACAGAGAATCGTACGCCGCGCGCGTGCTGGCCCAGATCGTATCGCCACCCGCTGCCGGTGCGTCTTGTGCGTAGAGCAAGCAGGCCATCGGCGGCGTGTCGATGAACGTTACATCGGCGCGCCAGTTGCCGCTGTCGTCAATCGCCCATTGGTTCTGCAGAAGCACGACTTCCGGTACATCGGCGATGTGCGGCCGGATGGGATGGACATGCAGCTGGCCGAAGCGTGCCGCGAAATCGCGCAGTTGGGCCGGCGTCAAATCCTGATCGTCGAAGAACAGCACTTCATATCGCAGCAGGGCGCGGCGAATGGCGCCAATTTCCTCGTCTGTCAGCGGTTCGGACAGATCGATGCCGTCGATCCGCGCGCCGAGCGTGGAGGACAAGGGGGCGACGCGGAAACTGGGACCCATCGCGATGCGGGTGGCGGTCATGGCGTTCATGTTCTCTGCTCCATTTTCATTAACAGGCGTTGCCCCGCTGCCACTCCAAACATCTTATACTCTATTGACTCGGTAGTGTATAGGTGGAATATGGACAAATACCGCCATGCGCGGGTTTGCGAAGAGGGGTTTTTGAACATGAAGAAGTTGGCCACGTTGCTGCTCCTGAGCAGCGCGAGCATTGTCCTGGCGACCGCGGCGCAGGCCGATAAGGCACAGTCCAGCGGAACGTCGTCGCAGGGGGCTGCGAACGACGCCAAGATTCAGCAACTGGAGCAGGACATTCAGGATCTGAACGCGCAGGTGCAGGACTTGAAGCGCAGTTCCTCCGATCAATATGCCGACATCCAGAAAGCGCAATCGTCCGGCGCGAAGTTCTCGATGAAGAATGGCCGTCCGACCTTCACCGATGGCGATTTCTCGCTCTCGCTGCGCGCGCTGGTGCAGTACGACACCGCCTATTACGCGCAGGGCAAAGTCCCGTCAGGCACGGATTTCTCCAGCGGCAGCAATTTCCGCCGCGCGCGCTTCGGCTTCGAAGGTACCGCGTTCACCGACTGGTCGTACAATTTCATCTATGACTTCGGCGGTTCGGGCCTCGAAGGTTCGACGATCAGCACCGCGTACGTCCAGTACAACGGCCTCGCGCCGGTGCATTTCCGCATCGGCGCGTTCCCGCCATCGGAGAGCTTCGACGACACGACCTCGGCGTCCGATCTGCTCTTCCTCGAGCGCGCGCAGCCGACCGATGTGGCGCGCGGTATCGCCGGTTCGGACGGCCGCGACGCGTTCCAGCTCTTCGCCTATGACGACAACTACTTCGCCTCCGTCGCTTACACGGGCACCCTGGCCGGTACCGGTTCGCAGTTCGACGAGCAGCAAGCGGCAGTGGGCCGCGTCGCCTATCGCCCGATTGCGTCGGACGATGTGAATTTCGCCTTCGGCGGCGACTTCACCTATGTCGTCAAGCTTCCCGATAGCGCGGCGGGCCCGAATTCACCGCACGCCTTCACGCTCAGCGAGCGTCCGGAACTCAACGTCGACGATCAGAGCATTCGCCTAATCAGCTCCGGCGCTATCGACGCCAGCCACGTCCTCGAGTGGGGTCTTGAGGCTGCCGGCAACTATCGCAACTTCTATGGCCAGGGCGGCTATTTTGGCTTCGATATCGCGCGCCGCGGTCTCGGCAATCCGACCAATCTGCCCGATCCGAACTTTAACGGCTGGTACGTGCAGGGAAGCTGGATCCTCACCGGTGAAGAGAAGAAGTACAAACCCGAAACCGGCTCGTTCGGGGCGCCAAAGCCGAACGACCCGTTCACCATCGACAAGGCCGGCATTGGCGCCTGGGAAGTCGTGGCGCGCTACAGCGATCTCGATCTGAACTATCATGCAGGTGCTTTCGGCACGGCGACGCCGGTCGGCGGCATCCGTGGCGGCGACCAGCGCATCGGCACGGTGGGCATCAACTGGTATCCGAACCAGGTGCTGCGTTTCATGCTCGACTATCAGCATACGGACGTTTCGAAGCTGTCGGGCACGGGTGACCATGCGAATGCGCGTCTCGACGCGATCTCGCTGCGCACGCAGATCTCGTTCTGATCGGGGACCGCTATGAAAAAGCTCATCGCAACGACACTGGCCTGCGTGATTCTTGCCTCGACCACGGCGCAGGCGGCGAACGTCACGCTGCTCAACGTCAGCTACGATCCGACGCGCGAACTCTACAAGGGTGTCAACGGCGCGTTCGCGGCGCAGTGGAAGCAGAAGACCGGCGACACCGTCGCCATCAACATGTCGCACAATGGCTCGGGCGCGCAGTCCCGCGCCATCATCGACGGTCTCGACGCCGACGTTGCGACGCTCGCGCTTGCGTATGACATCGACGCGATCGCACAAAGGGCAAAGCTGCTGCCGGCCGATTGGCAGAAGCGTCTGCCGCAGGGCTCGACGCCCTACACCTCGACCATCGTGTTCCTGGTGCGCAGGGGCAACCCGTGGAAGGTCAAGGACTGGCCGGATCTGGTGAAGCCCGGCATCCATGTCGTGACACCGAATCCGAAAACCTCGGGCGGCGCGCGCTGGGCCTATCTCGCGGCGTGGGCTTATGCGGAAAAGGCGCCGGGCGGCAACAAGGACAAGGCGAAAACGTTCGTCGCCAATCTCTACAAGCACGTTCCGGTTCTCGACACCGGCGCGCGCGGCGCGACGACGACGTTCGCGCAGCGCGGCATCGGCGACGTGCTTCTGTCGTGGGAGAACGAGGCGCATCTGGCGCTCGAAGAAAGCGGCGGCGCGGACAAGTTCCAGATCGTCTATCCGTCGAACTCCATCCTTGCCGAACCGCCGGTTGCGCTGATCGACAAGAACGTCGACCGTCACGGCACGCGCAAGGTCGTGGAGGCTTATCTTCAGTTCCTCTACACGAAGGAAGCACAGGAGATCGAGGCGAAGAACTTCTATCGCCCGCGCGATCAGGCGATTCTGAAAGCGCATCACGCCGATTTCCCCGATCTTCCGCTCTACACGATTGACGATGTCTTCGGCGGCTGGGCCAAGGCGCAGCAGGTCCATTTCTCCGACGGCGGCGTGTTCGACCAGATCTACAAGCCAGGGCAGTAAGATCTTGGCCTCATTGGTACTCCCTCTGCCCAGACTTCGAAGCCGGAGCGCGTTGCCCGGCTTCGGCTTCTCTTTTGGCTTCACGCTCTTTTATCTGAGCGCGATCGTGCTCATCCCGCTGGCGGCGCTCATCATCCGTCCATGGGAATTGGGCTGGAGCGGGTTCTGGGCGGAGGTCACGCAGCCGCGCGTGCTTGCGGCGCTCAGGCTGTCCTTCGGCGCGTCTGCGATTGCGGCGGCGATTAACAGTGTCTTCGGGTTCATCGTCGCGTGGGTGCTGGTGCGGTATCGTTTCCCCGGCAAGAAGCTTGTCGATGCGCTCGTCGATCTTCCCTTCGCGCTGCCGACGGCGGTGGCGGGCATCGCGCTCTCCGCGCTCTATGCGAACAACGGCTGGATCGGCGGGCCGCTCGAGAAGGCCGGCATCAAGATCGCGTACACACCCTATGGCGTGATGGTGGCGCTGGTGTTCATCGGCATGCCGTTCGTCGTGCGCACATTGCAGCCGGTGCTCGCCGATCTGCATCGCGACTCAGAAGAGGCGTCTGCGACACTCGGCGCGACGCGGTTCCAGACGTTCCGCCGTGTGATCCTGCCGATGCTGGCGCCGACATTGCTGACCGGCACTGCGATGGCGTTCGCGCGCGCGGTCGGCGAATACGGCTCGGTCATCTTCATCGCCGGCAATCTGCCGATGGTGTCGGAGATCACGCCGCTGCTGATCATCATCAAGCTGCAGGAATACGATTATGCCGGCGCGGCCGCTATCGGCGTGGTGATGCTGATGGTGTCCTTCATCTTCCTGCTGGCGCTGAACGCATTGCAGGCCTGGGTGAGCTCGCGGCGATGAGAAACCTCCTCCGCCCGCGCGCCGCGACCGACGATCACCCGCTGGTGAAGGTCGCGCTCAGCGCTATCGCCATCGGCTTTCTGATCCTGTTCCTGTTCATGCCGTTGCTGACGGTGTTCAGCGAGGCGCTGGCCCAAGGCTGGAAGATGGCATGGAACGCCCTCATCGAGCCCGATGCGGTTGCCGCGATCAAACTGACGCTGCTCGTCGCCGCGATTGCGGTTCCCGCGAACATGATCTTCGGCCTCGCCGCGTCGTGGTGCATCGCGAAGTTCGATTTCCGTGGCAAGAATCTTCTCATCACGCTGATCGATCTGCCGTTCTCGATCTCGCCGGTCGTGTCCGGTCTCGTCTTCGTGCTGATCTTCGGATTACAGGGCTGGATGGGCCAATGGCTGCGCGACAACGACGTCAAGATCATCTTCGCGCTGCCCGGTATCGTGCTGGCGACGATTTTCGTGACGTTCCCGTTCGTCGCGCGGGAGCTGATCCCGCTGATGGTCGATCAGGGCCGCGATGAGGAAGAAGCCGCCGTGTCGCTCGGCGCGTCCGGGCTCAGCACATTCTTCCGCGTGACTCTGCCGAACATCAAATGGGCGCTGCTCTACGGCGTGCTGCTCTGCAACGCCCGCGCGATGGGCGAGTTCGGCGCGGTGTCGGTGGTGAGCGGACATATCCGCGGGCTCACCAACACGATGCCGCTGCATGTCGAGGTTCTCTACAACGACTATCAGTATGTCGGCGCATTCGCGGTGGCCTCGCTGCTCGCCTTGCTCGCGCTTGTCACGCTCACTCTGAAATCGCTGCTCGAATGGCGCTTCGCCGGCGAGATCGCGGCCTCCAGCCGTCACTGAGGAATTTGTCATGTCGCTCGTCATCGAAAGCGTTGCAAAAAAGTTCGATCGCTTCCCCGCGCTGAAAGGTGTGAGCCTGACCGCGCCGAAGGGCTGCTTCATGGCGCTGCTCGGCCCATCTGGCTCGGGCAAGACCACCTTGCTGCGCATTCTCGGCGGTCTGGAATTCGCCGATGTCGGCCATATCAATTTCGACAGCCTCGACTGGCTCGCGCTGCCCGCGCGTGAGCGCCGCGCCGGCTTTGTGTTCCAGCAATACGCCTTGTTCCGCCACATGACGGTGGCGAAGAACATCGCCTTCGGCCTCAGCATCCGTCCGCGCAAGACGCGGCCGACGCGCGCCGAGATCGCCCGCCGCGTCGAGGAATTGCTCTCGCTCGTGCAGCTCGATGGACTCGGCAAGCGCTTTCCCAGCCAGCTCTCCGGAGGACAGCGTCAGCGCGTGGCGCTCGCGCGTGCGCTCGCCATCGAGCCGCGCATGCTGCTGCTCGACGAGCCGTTCGGTGCGCTCGACGCCAAGGTGCGCAAGGATTTGCGTCACTGGTTGCGCGGTCTGCACGAACGCCTCGGCCTCACGACCGTGTTCGTCACCCACGACCAGGACGAGGCGCTCGAACTCGCCGATCTCGTCGCGGTGATGAACCAGGGCAAGATCGAGCAGATCGCGACGCCGGCGGAATTGCGCGCGAATCCCGCTACACCATTTGTCGCGGACTTTCTGGGACAGGGTCCGGGCATCGTGCCGATCCGCACTGCTGCTCCAAAACTTTCCAACTATCGGTTCACGGAGGGTAGTCACGCCACCCCATAGGTGGGGGCGGTGCGGTCCTTCGAGCGCCAAATCTGGATGACGCCGGATTCGACATCCGATAAGTCTATATTCTATACTTACTAGGTAGAATATATCGGCGCGCGCCGATAAGGGAGCCGCCGTGCACGATCTCTTGTCCAATATCGATCCGCTGTACGTTCTGTCGGGCATTCTGGTCGGCGGGCTCGTCGGCTTTACCGGTGTCGGCGGCGGCTCACTGATGACGCCGCTTCTCATCCTCGTCTTCGGCGTCCATCCGGCGAGCGCGGTCGGCACCGATCTGCTTTACGCGGCGGCGACCAAGACGGCCGGCACGGCCGTGCATGGCTGGAACAAGACGATCGACTGGAAGATCGTCGGCCGCCTCGCGCTCGGCAGCGTGCCGATGACGGCGCTGACCGTGTTGCTGCTTTATTATCTCGGCGTTGATAGCAAGGCGGTGCAGGGCATCATCACCAAGACGCTCGGCGTTGCGCTTCTCTTCACGGCCGTCCTGCTTTTCATGCGCAAGCCGCTGATGAAGTGGTACGACGAGAAGATTGGTGAACCCAACCCGGTGCTTGTGAACAGACTCACAATTGTGACCGGCGCGGTGCTCGGCGTGCTCGTGACATTGTCCTCGGTCGGCGCGGGCGCGATCGGCGTGACTGCGCTGGTGATGCTTTATCCGAAAATGCCGGCGCAGCGCATCGTCGGCTCCGACATCGCCCACGCCGTGCCGCTGACCTTGCTCGCCGGACTAGGCCATTCGTTCCTCGGCACGATCAATTTACACATTCTGGTGTCGCTGCTCTGCGGCTCGATCCCGGCAATAGTCATCGCCAGCATTGCGTCGGCGCGCACCTCGGACAACATCGTGCGCATTACGCTCGGTATCGTGCTGCTGGCGGTCTGCCTGCGGTTCTGGCTGCTCTAGGAAACGCAAGTCCTTCTTTGAATTGACACAATCTTTGCGATGTGGAGCATGGGAGACCCTCACCCATGCCCCCTCGGCGCGCCCCGGCTCGCTGAACTCCGGAGCAGCTATGCAGTACCTGATTTCGCATATCAATCCGCTGTTTGTGCTGTGCGGTATCCTCGTGGGCGCCATTGTCGGATTTACCGGTGTTGGTGGTGGATCGCTGATGACGCCGATTCTCATCCTGGTGTTCGGCGTGAATCCATCGACGGCAGTGGGAACAGACCTTCTTTATGCCGCGATCACCAATGCCAGCGGCTCGGCCGTGCATGGCGCCAACAAGACGATCAACTGGGGTGTGGTGGGGCGCCTCGCACTCGGCAGCGTTCCAATGACTGCGCTCTCGATCCTGCTTCTCTACAAGCTGGGCGTGGACAGCGCGGCGAGCCACGCCATCGTCACCAAGGTTCTCGGCCTCGCGCTGCTGATCACGGCAATTCTGCTGTTCATGCGCAAGCCGCTGCTCAAATGGTACGAGGAACATGTGCCTGAAGTGAACCCGAAGCTCGTCGGACGTTTGACGACGCTGACGGGCGCGATTTTGGGCATTCTCGTGACGCTTTCATCGGTCGGCGCCGGCGCCATCGGCGTGACGATGCTGGTGATGCTCTATCCGAAGATGCCGGCGCGCCAGATCGTGGGTTCGGACCTCGCACATGCGGTGCCGCTCACCTTGCTGGCGGGGCTTGGGCACACGCTTCTTGGCTCCATCGACACGCAGATTCTTATTTCGCTGCTGTGCGGTTCGCTGCCTGCCATCGTTGTGGCGAGTGTCGCGTCGGCGCGGATGTCGGACACCATCGTACGCGTCACGCTGGGGATCGTGCTTCTGATCGTCGTGCTGCGCTTCTGGTTTCTATAAAATTCAGAGCATTGCCGGGATCACGCGATCCGGCGGCTTATGCCCGTCGGCGAAGGTTTTGATGTTGATGATGACCTTTTCGCCCATGTCCATGCGGCCTTCGATGGTGGCGGAGCCCATGTGCGGGAGCAGCGTCACGTTCTTGAGCTTGAGCAGTTTCGGGTTCACGGCGGGCTCGTGCTCGAAGACGTCGAGGCCGGCGCCGGAGAGCTGACCCTGTTCCAGCATGCGGGCGAGCGTGTTCTCGTCGATCACCTCGCCGCGCGCGGTGTTGACGATATAGGCGGTCGGCTTCATCAGCTTGAGGCGGCGCGCGCTTAGCAGGTGATAGGTCGCGGGCGTGTGCGGGCAGTTGATCGACACGATATCCATGCGCATGAGCATCTGGTCGAGGCTTTCCCAGTAAGTCGCCTCCAGCTCGCGCTCGATCGCGGCGGCGACGGGCTTGCGGTTGTGATAATGGATCTGCAACCCGAACGCCCTGGCGCGGCGCGCCACGGCCTGACCGATGCGGCCCATGCCGACGATGCCGAGGCGTTTGCCCTGCAAGCGATTGCCCAGCATCCAGCTCGGCGACCAGCCCTGGAAATGTTCGGCCTCGAGTTCCTTTACGCCTTCGACCAGACGGCGGGGCACAGCGAGGATCAGCGCCATCGTCATGTCGGCGGTGTCTTCGGTCAGAACGCCCGGCGTGTTGGTCACGGTGATGCCTTTCTCAAGCGCCGTCTTGACGTCGATATTGTCGACACCGGCGCCGAAATTGGCGATCAGTTTCAGATTGGGACCGGCGCGAACGATGACCTTGGAGTCGATGCGGTCGGTGATGGTGGGAACCAGCACGTCGGCCTTCTGCACGGCCTCAATCAGTTCGGCCTGCGTCATCGGCTTGTCGTCGTGGTTCAGGCGGGTGTCGAACAGCTCGCGCATGCGCGTTTCGATCGCGTCCGGCAGTTTGCGCGTGACGATCACGACGGGCTTCTTCGCGGCGGCCATATCTCAACGTTCCCAAGCACTCTGGCGCTATTAGCCGTTGCAAAGGCTCAAGCGTCAAGCAAAGCGTTTGCGGCGCTGCGGGGAGCGGCTAAAACACATTTCATCATGCGTCGAATCATTCTGGCACTTGTGTTGACCGCGTTTGCGGTACCTGCCTCGGCGGCTGCCCAATACGTCAGCCTGCGCAGCGACAAGGCGTTCCTGCGCGAAGGGCCGACCTACCAGCACCGCGTCCTCTTTATCTACAAGCGCAAGGACTACCCGCTTCAGGTTCTTTCCGTTTACGAAAGCTGGAGGAAAGTGCGAGATGCCGATGGCACGACAGGCTGGATGAGCCAGACGATGCTGTCCGATGCCCGAACCGCTCTGGTTGTGGGTCAGGGGCTCGCGGTTTTGCGGTCTGGGCCCTATGTCACATCGCCGATCGTGGCGAAGGCGCAGCCCGGCGTTGTCGGCAAGCTCAGGGCATGCAAGCCTCAATTCTGCGAAATGACAGCTGGCAATGAAAAAGGCTGGATCGATAGATCGCGGATTTGGGGAGTGGACCCGGGTGAACTCATCAACTGACGACTCTGGCGTCGGCGCGCCCGACGGCGATCCGTCGGAAACTGCGTTGGCTGGTGCTGCCGGTCTGTCGCAATGGCTTCACTCGCGCAACGATACCGCTACCACCGGGGACGTCGCCGCCAGCCGTCTTGGTCAGACGAGCTGGGCGCTGTTCGAGTGGGCACGCAATCCGTTCGTGCTTCTGGTCACGATCTATCTGTTCGCGCCGTACTTCGCCAACTTCGTCGTCGGCGACGGCGTAAAGGGGCAGGGGCTCCTCGGCGAGATCCAGGCCTATAGCGGAATCGTCATCGCGATCCTCGCGCCATTTCTGGGCGCGATTGCCGACAGCGGCGGACGGCGCAAGCCCTGGATCGCGCTGTATTCGCTGATCCTCGCGGGCGCGATGTTCATGCTCTGGTTCGCGATGCCGCATTCGGTGGGCTGGAGCCTGTTTCTTGTCGGTGTGTGGTGGGCGCTGGCAAACGTCGCCTATGAATTTTCCGCCGTGTTCCACAATTCGCTTCTGCCCTCGATCACGAGCCATCGCCGCATTGCCGGCCTTTCCGGCCTCGGCCTTGCGCTCGGCAACGCGGCCGGAATCATATTGCTGCTGTTCATGCTGATCGCGTTTGCGCTTCCCGGAAAAATTCCGTGGAGTTTCATTCCCGCGCACCCCCTGTTCGGCATCGATCAGGCTTTGCACGAGCCGGAGCGTCTTGCCGGCCCCCTCGGCGCGGTATGGCTTTTGATCTTCGCGATTCCGCTGTTTCTGTTCACACCCGACAGGCCGTCAACGAATCTTCCGCTCGCAGCCGCGATGCGTGAGGGCGTGCGCAGCGTCATTCGCACGGTGCGCAGCCTGCGCCACTACCGCAACGTCGGCATGTACCTGCTGGCGCGTCTGTTCTTCAACGACGGCATGACAGCGGTGCTGGTGTTCGGCGGCGCCTATGCGTCGAGCACCTTTCACTGGGGACCGATCCAGATGCTGATTTATGGCATCGAGCTTTCGATCTTCGCGGTGTTCGGCGGGTTCTTCGGCGGCTTCATCGACAACCGGTTCGGCTCCAAGCGTGCGATCTTCATCTCCATCGGCGGCACGGCCTTGTTCGGTCTCATCTCGCTGACGATGGCGCCGGATCGAATCCTCTGGTTCATTCCATATGACGTGGCGACGCCGAAGATCTGGTCGCTGCCGTTCTTCAACACCTGGCCCGAGATCATCTATCTGGGCATCGTTAACTTCATCGCCGTGCTGATCACGGCGGGTTACGCAAACAGCCGCACGATGCTCGCGCGGATCGCACCGGTGGAGAAGATGACGGAGTTCTTTGGCCTTTATTCGCTCTCCGGCCAGTCGACCAGCTTTCTCGCGACGGGCTTTGTGGCCTGGCTGACTTTCGCAAGCCAAAGCCAGCGCATCGGGCTGCTCGGCGAGACCCTGTTTCTAACCGTCGGCCTGATCCTGATGTTCTTCGTCAAAGAACAGCGCACCACGGCGGTTTGACGATGTCGCAAGCCGAACCGCCGGTGCACGCCGGTCTGTCCGCGTCCGCCGAAACCGTTGCCGCCAGTGAGGCGGGCGTTGCGCAACTTGTGCATGAGCTGACCGCCGAGGGCGGGCTGCCCGCCAACAAACGCGGGCAATGGGCGTGGGCGCTGTTCGAAGGCGCGCGCGATCCCAACGTCGTGTTCCAGATCTATGTGATCTCGCCGTTTTTTGCGACCGCGATGATCCGCGACCCGATCCAGGGACAGGAGTTGTGGGGCAATATCACGGCGTGGAGTGGATACCTCACCGCGATCCTGTGCCCGTTCTTCGGCGCCATCGCCGACCGTGGTGGTCCACGCAAGCCGTGGCTTGCGCGGTTCAGTGTGCTGATGGTGATCTCCTTCGCAGGCACATGGTTCGGCGAACCGGATTCGACCTCGACACAGATCCTTATTTTTGCCGTAGCCATGATTGTCAACAACATGACGTTCGAGTTTTCGAACGCATTCCATGGCGCGATGCTTTCGCGGATCGCACCGCCCTCGCGCATTGGCGGATTGTCGGGCCTCGCTTACGCGCTGGGCAGCGGATCCGGCTTCTTGCTGATGCTGCTGTTCCTGTTCGCGTTCATCCTGCCGCATAGCTGGTTTCATCTGCCCGACGGTGTGCCGGAAAGGCTTTCGGGTCCGATCTCGGCGATGTGGATGCTGATCTTCGCGATCCCGCTGTTCCTGTTCACACCGGACCGGCCGCCGAGCGGCATCCCGCTCACGCGCGCGATCCGCTACGGTATCGCCGCGGCGATCGCGACCGTGCGCAGCCTGAGGCGCTACAAGAACGTCGCGCACTACATCGGCGCGCGCACCCTGTTCAACGACGGGCTGACGGGCGTGTTGACCTTCACGGGCATCTACATCGCCGGAACGTTTCACTTTTCGACTCTGCCGCTGATCGCCTTCGGATTGTCGATGGTGTTCTTCGGTGCCGTGGGCGGTTTCGTTGGCGGGTGGCTCGACGACAAGTTCGGCTCGAAGGCGGCGCTTCTGATCACAATCGGCGGCACCGCTTTGTGTTTCGCTGTAGGTCTCACGATGGGACCGGACCGGATGTTCTGGTTCATATCGGTCGATCCCAATGCTGCCGCAACGCTGCCGTTTCCGTTCTTCAACACGTGGCCGAAGGTCATCTATCTGGTGCTCGGCTGTCTGAACGCGATGTTCGTCGTCGGCGCCTATGCGAACAATCGCACGATGCTCGCGCGCATCGCGCCGATCGAGAAGATGACGGAGTTCTTCGGGTTGATGTCGCTGTCGGGAACCGCGGCAACGTTCCTGGCACCGGTCACGGTGTCGTGGATGACGTGGTGGACGCACAGCCAGCGCGGCGGCATGGTCGCGATTGTCGCGCTGCTCGTCGCCGGCTGGATCTGGATGCTCTATGTGAAGGAAGAGCGCTCCGAAGCCTAATAGCCTCTTCTAATGCGCAGCGTCATGGTGGCCGTCGTGATGGTCGCCATCGTGACGATCTCCATCATGGTGATCGCCGTCTCGGTGATCTCCATCGTTGTGATCGCTGTCGCCATCATAGTGGTCGCCATTGTGATGGTCGCCGTCATGATGGCCGCCGTCGCCATCGTGACGATCGCGATCGTGGTGATCGCCGTGCTGGTCCCAAGGCCCGTCATGACCGTCATGATCCCAGCGGCCCTCATGGTCGTAGCGGTCATGCCAGGCGCGATCGTCGCGCTCGTATTCGTGGGCGTCGTCGCGGAAGCGTTCATGGTCATTATGGTAGGTGCCAAGATCGTGTTCGACGCGGTCCGCATCGTGATCGAAGCGGCGCTCGCGGTCGGTCCGATGCTCGCGATAACCGCCGGGGTGGCAGCCGCGCTCGCAATGCACCCGGCCGTAGCAGTCTTCATAACAGCGGCGGCGCGCATAACAATTGTTGTAGCAACGGCGCCCGCAGCCTTCGCGACATCCATCGCAACCGTCACAGTCGCGATAGCCGCCGCAATCGTCCCAGCAACCATTTCCGCCGAAATGGCGGAACTGGATTTCCGGCACCGGATCGAAGGGATCGAGCAACACACTGTCCTGTGCCGCCATCTGCGCCCGCGCGGCCGGCGCCCCGAGCAAGACCAGCGTGAAGATCACCGCACTCATCAAGCCCGCAAGCGTGAAACGGTTCATCGCATGTCTCCTAGTGCTGTCCGGGGCGCGGAGGCCCCGACGCTGCGGCGTTCAAAAGATCGCCGAGTTGATTCATGGTCGGCCGGAAACCGGCGAGCGCGGACGCGGTCATGTAGTCATTGGCCTTCGACAGATCCTGATGGATGCCGTCCGGCCCGGCCTTGTAGAGTACGCCGAGGTGATAGAGCGCCGCGCCATAGCGCTGATCGGCGGCTTTCTTGAACCAGTACTCGGCGCGGACGTAATTGCGCAGCACGCCGATGCCATGCGCGTACATCACGCCGAGCGCGTTCTGCGAAGTGGCGTCGCCCTTGATCGCCGCCATCTGGATCGCGCGCACCATTTCCGACGCCGTCAGACGGCCGGTCGGCGCGTCGACAAGCGAGGACTGGAATTTCTGCACGCCCTGCGCGGTTGTAGGCCAGCCCATGAAGCTGACGGCATGCTCGGCGGCATGCGGCGGCACCTGCGTCACGGCCAGGATCAGCGCGCGTTGCTTGTCCAGATTGGCATAGCATTCATCCGTATACGGAATACCGCTGGCATTGGTCCCGGCAGGATAGAATTCGAAGGGCGGCGACCAGGTGCTCGCCTTCTTCCCGGCCTCATCGGCGATGCGATTGCCGAGCGCCGAACTGCGCCGCACGCCGCGGTCCAATCCGCGCAGATATTCCTTTGCCAGCGGATGCCCCATCGTATCGGCGATGTGGAAATAGGTTAGCGCCTCGCCGTCATTCGGCACGATCACCGAATTGGAGGTGATGCCCATCATCTGCCGCGCCTGCGCCTCGCGGCCGTAGTTGAATTCGCGCTGGGAGCGGTCACGGAAGGAATTGTAGGAGCGCGATACGTCCGACAGCGCACCATAAGTTTCTGCGCTATCGCTGTTGCCGTAATCGCCTCCGCCGCTGTTCATGCCGGTACTGTGAATCTGGCCCAGCTGCACGAAGCCGTCGGCGCCGCGGCACGACAGGATATAGACGATGCGGTTGCGCGCCTCTTGCCGCTCATCGGCATTCAGCAGGACCATCAGCTTGTTCTGATGCCACAACGCGCGATGGATATCGTTGGAGACAACGCGCCGCGCATAACCGTCGCCGACATGTTCGCCGATGCCATTGCTGTGCGCTGCGAGGAAGTACCAGACATAGGCCTCCACGGGATCGTAGAATTTGTTGTCGCCGTTCTCCTGGCCATAGGTGTCGCCGAGTTGAACCTCCGACAGAAAGTCGTCGTCCTGCCACGCGGCTTTGCGCCAGATGCGGATGCCCGCTTCCATACTGATGCGCTTCGCCGCAATCGCGCCGTCGGTATAATCCGCGAACGCGGCGCTGCCCGCGCTTGCGGCGACAGCCAATCCGGCAAGCGCCGCCACCGCGATCCGGCGCATACCGGATGCGGATGATTTTCTTGACTTCATGGCTGCTACCCCCGCCATGCCCATGACCCGCCCGCGCGGTCGAGGAATCGCCGCGACGGTCATTAATGTTAACGAAGAGGTCAAATTTCCGGTAGGTTCCGGCGACTTTTGGTTGGTTCGCGCGGAAAAGCCAGTCGCCGCCGCAAACCCCTTGTGCGCATTCAACTATCCGTCGAAGTGCGCCATGGTTAACGCCGTTGATCTCTGCCGGTCATAAAAATTTTGTGTGAGGGAATCACGGCGCCGCACATTGCCTGACACTTTTGTCGCGCATGAAGGCGATGTGCCGGCGTGATGGCGAGCCGATCCAGGGCACGAAGAATTGCTCGGTGTATGTTGGATTTTCGCGGGCAGCGTTTTTTCGTCTGGCACGTGCAGAGCAAACGCGAAAACTTACGTTGAGTTGAGCTGCCTTTATTTCTCCTGTCCTAGTTGCTTTTTAAGCGTGTTAAGCATTGTTCGATTTTGAACAGACTCCCCTTACGTACCCCGATTGTTGTGCGTTAGCCTGCGCGCAAGATTATCTTTCACACGAGTTAGGGCGTAGTGGACAAAGCATTCAGTTATCAGGGACAGAACGGCGAAGAACATCGATTCACTCTGGCAGACATGACCAACCCCAAGGCCTTCGCGGCGCGGGGGGGGGTGGTCGTGATCGTGCGTGACTCGCCTGAGCCGGTCTATATTGCCGACACGTTGTCCATCCGGGGTCTTTTGATCTCCGGGATCTGGCAGCGTGCGCAAAACGATTTCGGCGCGAAAGGGGTCTATCTCCTGTCGTCGGGAAACAGCGATTGGTGCCGGAACGTCGCGGAAAATCTCCGCGCGCGTTATGCGCCGAAGATGAATTTGTAGCGCGATGCCGGCCTGAAAATATTTTCCGCGCCCCCTTGAAGCGTGACGCTGCAAACGCCATCTACCCCGAATCCCCACAGGAGCAAGGAAAGCGTTGCCGGTTCGCAAAAGGCCGGCAGAGCGCGGCGCTTTTTCAGCGCGCGCTGCGGTGGAATTGCGCCGGAACATTAAATTTGGCGCTCGTTATCAAACACTAGACCGAAGGGTCTTTCCGCGAACGGCGGAGCCATGCCCGAAACATGCGAACGAAACACAATTTGCGTACAGCATTGCTGTACAGGAGCGGTCGATGCCTCAAGTGAATTTGCGCGTGAGCGACGAATTCGAACGCGATCTCTTCACGATCATGGAAAAGATGCGCATCGTCAGCAAATCGCGGGCGATTCGCTTTGCCATCCACGAAGCGGCCGAAGCGTTTCGCACCCACGAAGCGCGCAAGGCGGCGGCGCTCAGTGCCGGAAGTGGCGCATCCCCGTGAAAGCCATCGCCAGGTTCTTCTCGTCGGCAGCCTTGATCACTTCGTCATCGCGGATCGAACCGCCGGGCTGGATGACGGCGGTGGCGCCCGCTTCGGCGACGACGAGCAATCCGTCGGCGAACGGAAAGAACGCATCCGATGCCGCGGCTGAGCCCTTCGTCAGTGGCTCGGCCCAACCGGCAGCGGCCTGTGCTTCCTTCGCTTTGATTGCGGCGATGCGCGCGGCGTCGACCCGGCTCATCTGGCCGGCGCCGATGCCGGCGGTCTGTCCGTCCTTCGCATAGACGATGGTGTTCGACTTGACGTGCTTGCCGATGGTGAAGGCGAACAGCATGTCGGCCAGTTCCTGTTCGGTCGGCTGACGCTTGGTGACGATTTTGAGATCCGCTTTCGCGATGTGCCCGTTGTCGCGCGTCTGCACCAGAAAGCCGCCGGCGACAGTGCGATAGGTGAGACCGGCGCTGCGCGGGTCGGGAAGACCACCGGCGATGAGCAGACGCAGATTTCGGCGCGCGGAGAGAATTTTACGCGCGTCGTCGTCGGCATCCGGCGCGATGATGACTTCGGTGAAGAGTTTGGAAATCTCTTCCGCCGTTGCGCCGTCCAGTTTGCGGTTGAAGGCCAGGATGCCGCCGAACGCGCTCACAGGATCGCAGGCGAGCGCCTTCTTGTACGCCTCGACCATGTCGCGGCCGAGTGCGACACCGCACGGGTTCGCATGCTTGATGATCGCGCACGCCGCCTGATCCGTGCCGAATTCGGCAACGAGCTCATACGCGGCATCGGTGTCGTTGATGTTGTTGTAGGAAAGCTCCTTGCCCTGAAGCTGCTCGGCGGTCGCGACGCCATAGCGTTTCTCGCCGGTCGTATAGAACGCGGCGGATTGGTGGGGGTTCTCGCCATAGCGCAATGCCTGACGCAGATGTCCGCCCAGGACCCGGCGGCGTGGCGGATCCTTTTCGCCATCGTTTTCGAGCTGGCCGGCGAACCAGTTGGAAACGGCCGCGTCGTAGGCGCCGGTGCGCGCAAACGCGCGCTGCGCAAGCTTGCGGCGGAGCGCGAGCGTGGTCGCGCCTTTGTTCGTCTCCATATCGGACAGCACGACGGAATAGTCTTCGGGATCGACGACAACGGTGGTCCAACCATGGTTCTTCGCCGCCGAGCGCGTCATCGCAGGGCCGCCGATGTCGATGTTCTCGATCGTCTCGTCGAAGCCCGCGCCTTTCGCGACGGTCGCCTCGAACGGATAGAGATTGCAGACCAGCAGATCGATGCCCTCGATGCCGTGTGTTTTCATTGCTTCGGCGTGATCGGGATGATCGCGCAGCGCCAGCAGGCCGCCGTGGATCTTTGGATGCAGCGTCTTCACGCGCCCGTCCATCATCTCCGGCGACTGCGTGATTTCAGAAACATCGGCTACCGCAAGCCCGGCATCGCGCAGTGCCTTCGCCGTGCCGCCGGTCGAGATCAGCATCGTCCCGTGTTTCGCGAGACCTTTCGCGAATTCGATCAGGCCGGTCTTGTCGGAAACGGAAAGGAGCGCGCGGCGGATGGGGCGGAGCGTCATGGCGACTCGGGGGAATTGGGTGTCCCCGGGTCTTACTTCCTGGCAATGGAAAAGAGAAGCGCCAGAACGACGCTGGCGATAAAGGACTGTGCGAACGGCAGAAATATATGATGGTTTGCAAAATTCACGGTCACGTCACCGGGCAGAGGGTCAATGCCGAGAAAGGCGACCATCGGCAAAAGCGCAAGCGAGCCCGCGAACAGAATGCCGAAGAGGATCAGCTTGCCGGTCATGATTCCCCCCTTCGCCGTCTTTAGCGGCTGGCGACGAGCGTCAGCCGGGGTGAGGGAATTTCGGTCACGAGATTTTCGTCCGTCTGATCTTCGATAGGCGCAGTGGCGATGGCTTCCTCAAGCGCGTCCGTCACCTGCGGCGTCATCATCATGCCGTTGTAGCGTTCGAGCATCTGCAGAAACGGAAGTACAATCACCATGACGGCCTCGTGAGGGCGGAGCGCATCGGCGCCTTCCGCGACGCGGCATCATCGGCGGGAACGCTTAAGATTCCAGGATCAGGAAGCGGCGAATGCAAAGGCGCCCGTTAAGACATTCTTTGCCATGACGGGGGAGGCTCTCCCCAAAAGCCGCGCAGGGCGCGGGTTTTCGAACGTTGACCGCAGGGCGCGCGTGACTATGATCCGGCCCGCTTTACCGGCTTTTTTCCTCGTGCCCGAGTGGTGGAACTGGTAGACGCGCCGGACTCAAAATCCGGTACCGCAAGGTGTGTCGGTTCGATTCCGACCTCGGGCACCAGCCTTCGCTCGCGGAGCGAGAGAAGGCTGTCGCGCCGTAGCCCGAAGGGCGAAGGCGGACTGGTTGCCCCGAGCTACGGCTCGGCAAGCCACTCAATCCACATTCCGCCAAATCCCGTGGCCGAGGTTGAGGTTCTCCGGATTGCCGCGCATCACGGGTTCGACGCGAGCGAGGTAAGCCGTCACCCAGCGTCGGCACCAATCGTCGATCGGTTCGCCTTCCGCGGGATCGGGTAGCCATTCCATTTGCATCGTCGCGCGGCCGTCGTGCCATAACGCGTGCCACCAGATTGAGCGGGTTCGGAGTTTCCAGATCAGGCGCGGCACGAAGGTGGCGATGGTGATCCTGCGGCCGAGGAAATCCAGCACCAGTGGCTGATGCTTCTCCGGCGATTCCGCCGAAAAGCCGATGATGGTGCCTTTACGGATCTCCGCCATCAACTCGCGCAGTGCCGAATTTCCACGCGCGGCGATGCGCATCGGCGGTTCGCCATCGACGACGGGATCGGGTCCCGCGTAGCCGAAACCGCGATAGGGGCGTCCGCAGCGCTGGAGATAGACGACGCTCGCCGCCAGTGGTCCCATGTGCGTAGTGATGAAACAGCACCGCGCGCCGTGTGGGAGTTCATCCAGCGGCGTGTTGGAAACCGGATCGATGAGCGCAGCGATATCCGCCGCGCGATCGAAGGCGCCTAGCCACCAGTCGCGCAGAAGTTCATCCGCGTTCTGACCCCAGTAAAGCGCTTCGAGCCAAGCGGCCTTGGTCCAAACGGATTTGTCCGCCAGTTCCCAAGCCCACTCCGCGCGCGCATCCCAAATCGACGGCGGCGGTTTGCGGCCGCGCAGATCGGCAAGCTGCTTCGCCAAATCGGGCGGTAGTTTTTTCGCGACGGCGCTCTGGAGCTTGCGGCCGTATTCTCGCATCTCGTCGTCGCGCTTGGTCTGAAGGTTCAACACGTAAAGATCGCGCAGGGTCGCCGCATCCTCGCGGCGTTCCGCCAGGCTCTGTTCGAAGGCCGCGATGGCTGCGTCTTTATCTTGTGCGAGACGCAAGGCGCGTCCGCGAGCGCGGGCAAAGCGAAACGCGACATCGCCGCTCATCGGCTCGTTCGCGCGGGTGCAGTTCTGCAGTACGGCAAGCGCCTCGGTGTCGCGGTTCTCGGCGATCAGAAGTTCGGCGCGCCACAGCCACGGTTCGGCCTGCGCCGGGACCAGCGCGCAAGCGTTTTCGGCGAGCGTCATCGCGAGTTGCCTGCGATCGTTGCGCAGCAGCGAGAATATCCAGTCGTGATAGAGGCCGAGCATGCCGGCGGTGCCGTCTTCGACGCTTCGCCGTATGTCTTCCGCCTGCGGAATATCGCCTGACGCCGCAAGCAGGATTGCGCGGCGCAGTCTGAGTTCGTCGTCCGGCTTGAGTCCAAGAGCCTTGTCGACCGATTGCAGTGCGCTTTTCAGATCGCCGGCCATGAACGCGGCCTGCGCGTGCTGCACATGAAGCGCATTGAAATTTGGAGTTGCAGCCAACGTCGCGGAAAGGTGGGCTTCTGCTTCCGCAGCACTTCCGACATTGACGAGCAGCTGCGCCAGATAGGCATGCGCACGCGCGTTCCGGGGATGCAGTTCGACAATCGCCCGGGCAAGGTCGAGCGCATCGCCGCTGCGGCCAAGACGCTGCAACACGCGTGCGTGCAGCAGGTGTTCGCCGGCCTCCGCGTCTACGCGTTCAAGGGATCCCGCGAGTATGTCCAACGCGGCCGCGAGTTCGCCCGAACGCACCAGCGCGCGCGCGCGATCGAATCGTTCGGATGCTTCGTCAGAAGATGGTTCAGCCACGCGCGTCTTGATAAAGGGCGTCTGCGTCGGATCGCGCGGCCACGGTTCTGGGATTGGCTTCGTGATGCACGAAGATGCGCTCGATAGCCTCGACGATTTCGAGCCATTTCGTGAACGCGCCGATATCGGCGAGATCGTTGACATCAGGCTGAAGCTTCGTCGACCAGCCGCCGCTCATGATGCGGCATTGCGAGCAGTCGAGATCGGGCGTGCAGCATTTTGGCGTCTGCTGCTTCAGATTCGAGCCGTAGTAATTCATCCCGGCGGTAATGCGCGAACCGCAATGATAGGCGAGGCCGTTCTCGTCGATGTCGTGCAGGCCGCCCGGCTTCGTCGACCAGTCGTTGTAGGACTTGGAATACAGAACGGTCTCGGGGAATTCTTCCATCAGATCGCGCACGGTGTGACGCGCCTGTTTCAGATCCTCATCGGTGAACATCGGCGTGTCGCCGGCCTGGCTGACGCGGAAGAACTGATTGTCGTTGGCCTGGCCCTCAGCGAGTTTCGCAAGATACGTCACCGTCGGCGAATAGAGATTGAAGGTCAGCGGCAAGCCGTTGTCGCGGCACATCTCTGCGATGGTGCGCACACTGCCGAGGTTCCAGCGTGACAGCGTGTAGTAGACAAGCGCGCGCGGATCGCCGCGGTAATTCTTGAACGCTTTTTTGAAGACGCTGGCGCCGCGCATCTTGCGGTCGGTTTCATCGTCGCCGCCCCACATCGAGATCGCGACGCGATAAGGAATGGCAGGATCGAGCTTGACCGTGCCGTTGGTGCCGATGTTGCCGTACTGGAAGTGCCGGCTCGCAGCGATCAGGCGTTCCTGCTCAAGCGCTGGCTCGGCGCCGACAAAATAGGCGATCGAGACGCCGCGTTTGGCTTCGGCAGCAAAGAAATCCTCCCAAGCCTCCAGAGAGTCCTGTTCCTGCACGGGCACGCCAAGGCTGCCTTCAAAATAGTAGCAGCCTTCGCATTTCAGATTGCAGCGCTGGGTGATTTCGTAGAACGACGGCTTGCGAAACACGCGAATGATCCGCTTCGCGTTCTCATAGCGCTCACGGATCGCAGGGTCCGACGCACCGAACTCGGCAATGCGCCGAATCGCGGCGCGCGGGTCGAGCAATCCTACCGATACGCTCATACTGACATCATTCCCTTGGTGCGCTATCGCCGATTGTACCCCAGCCGGCCCGGCATCCCTATCACGAATTACGCTAAACAAGCCGGACGTTTTCGGCACGGGTTCCCGAATGTGAGAAACCCGCACCGGCTTTCGCCGATGCGGGCTCTCGCTTGACGGAGTGCGACCCTATGGGGAGGGGCTTACCACGAGCCGCACGCCTCAAGATCTGGACGACTTAGAGGCGGATTTCGCCAATGAAGCCGCCCGTGTACGGGTTGATCTCCACAAACACGACCCGGCCAGCCCGGTTGTAGCTGCGGACCACATAGCGGCCCTGATAGAAGTACGGGTCGCCGATGAAGCGGGCATAACCGTGGCCACGCAGCGTCACGAACACGCGGTCGCGCGCGATGTAGTTGCGGAAGCCCGGCTTCCAGTAACGGTCATGACGCACATCGCGATAACCGTCACGGTCGTGGTGTTCCGCCCAGCCACGGTCGGGGCGGCCGTCGTGGTCGCGGTCCATCGCCATCGCGCCCGTTGCGCCCAAGAGGGTGAACGCAGCAACCGCGGCCATCAGAGTTTTCTTGATCAACATGTCTTTCTCCTGTTTCTTCAGTGTCTCTTCGCGGAAGCGGTCCAACTGGAGCCGCCGTTCCATGACGCGTAAGATGGCAGAGCGGTCCTGAACGCGTTCTGGACGGCGCGTTCATTCGAGGTTCATTTGCGCGGCACTAAAAAACAGCATGCGTAAGAGTGTAATATTCGGGATTCTGGCGGCTTTCCTGGCGTTCGGCGCCGGTTCCGCGCAAGCGGTGGACTATTACGGTCCGCCGTCACTGGATCGCATCCTGCCGCACATCCGCGAACGTCATCCCGGCAAGTTCTATGACGCCGAAGGTCCCTATCGCGGTGCAGACGGGCAGTATCGCTATCGCCTGAAATGGATGACGCCGGGTGGGCGTATCGTTTGGTTCGACGCCGATGCGCGCACGGGACGCGTGCTCGGTCCCGATACGGAAATGCGCGGCGGCCCGGACTTCCGCGAAGATCGTCCGCGTCTGTATCCCGATGAAGATAGGCGTTGGAATCGCGGCGGTCGCTGGCCGCGCGAAGATCGCCCCCGCGGCCATCGCAGATAAGATTTCGCAGATAGGATTTTCATGCGCCTCTTGCTTGTCGAAGATGATCGCGATCTGCAGCGCCTTCTCAAGAAAGCTCTGGGCGACGCCGGCTATGTCGTCGATACGGCGAGCGACGGCGAGGAAGGGCATTTCCTCGGCGACACCGAGCCCTATGACGCGGCAATCCTCGATCTCGGTCTGCCGAAGCTCGACGGCGTGCGCGTGCTGGAGAAATGGCGCAAGGATGGGCGCACCATGCCGGTGCTGATCCTGACTGCGCGCGATCGCTGGAGCGACAAGGTTGCGGGCTTCGATGCCGGCGCCGACGATTATCTCGCAAAGCCTTTCTATACGGAGGAGTTGCTGGCGCGCGTGCGTGCTTTGCTGCGCCGGGCGGCGGGTTTTGCGACGTCGGAAATCGAAATCGGGCCGTTAAACATCGACACCCGCGCCAGCCGCGTGACGATGGACGGCAATCCCGTGAAACTGACCTCGCTCGAATACCGCCTGCTCGCCTATCTTGCGCATCATCGCGGCAAGGTCGTCTCGCGTACCGAGCTGGTGGAACATCTTTACGATCAGGATTTCGACCGCGATTCGAATACAATCGAAGTCTTCGTCGGGCGCCTGCGCAAGAAATTGGATTCCAACCTTATTCAAACGGTACGCGGCCTTGGCTATTGCCTCGATGTTCCGGACGCTGGCGCAAAGACTCACGCCTAGATTCGATTCGCTTGCCGCGCGTCTGATCGCGGCTGCCGTGATCTGGACCGCGGTCGGTCTGGTAGTCGGCGGTTTCTTCCTGTCCAACACCTTCCGCTCGTCGGTGCAGGACAATTTCGACACGACCCTGCAGGTCGATCTCGACGGCATGATCGCCGCTGCCGAGCCGGATCCCGAAGGCGGCGTGGTGCTGGACGCGCGGTTCCTCAACCGCCGCTTCGAGCGCATCTATTCCGGTCTCTACTGGCAGATCACGCCGCTCGATCCGGGGCAGAAGGATGTCCAGATTTCGCATTCTCTGTTCGATCATGCGCTCCACATCGAAAGCCCGCGCAAGGACGGCAATCAAACCTGGGGCTATTCCGACGGACCGGACGGCCAAAGATTGCGCGTCCTGGAGCAGCGCATCGAATTTCCGATCACGGCGACGACGCAGCCTGACGATAATCGCGCCTACATGTTTGTCGTCGCTGGCGACACGAAAGACGTCGAGGCCGAAACAAATGACTTCAATGGCACGCTGATCTGGGCGTTCTCGCTTCTCGGTGCGGGGTTGATCATTGCGATCTTCCTACAGGTACGCGTCGGCCTTCAACCGCTGCGACGCGTAAGGGACTCGCTGGCGCGCATCCGCGACGGAAAGGCGCGCAGGCTGGAAGGAAAATTCCCGGCGGAGATTGCGCCGCTCGCGGGCGAACTCAACAGCCTCATCCAACACAGCGAGGAAGTCGTTGGCCGCGCCCGCACGCACGTCGCCAATCTCGCGCATTTCTTGAAGACGCCGCTCACCGTTCTGTCGAGCGAAGCGGAAGCACAACCCGGACCGCTCGCCGACGCGGTGAAGCGGCAAGTGGATTCTATGCGCCGTCAGGTCGATCACTATCTTGCGCGTGGCCGCGCTGCCGGCTCGCTGGACGTGCTCGGAAACCGCACAAAAGTGAAAGCGGTGCTGGACGATCTCGCGCGTGTGCTCGAACGGATTCATGAAGCGAATGGCATCGAGATCGAAGTCGAATGTCCGCCCACATTGTTCTTCCGCGGCGACCGGCAGGATCTCGAAGAGATGGCGGGCAATCTCATCGACAATGCCTGCAAATGGGCGAAGAGCCATGTCGCTGTGAAGGCGGTCCTGAGCGGCGCGGCGTGGCAACTGACAATTGAAGATGACGGGCCGGGTCTGGCGCCGGAGGATCGCGAAAAGGTTTTGGAGCGTGGGGAGCGGCTGGACGAAAGTGTGCCGGGTTCAGGGCTTGGGCTCTCGATTGTCGAGGATATCGCCAAGCTCTACGGCGGTTCGCTGGAACTCGGAACGTCGTCCGTCGGCGGATTGGCGGCAAAGCTGAGCCTGCCTGCCATAATGTGACAACGCGGTGTTAATGCTGCCGGATTAACATCTGCGGTGGGACGCCTAAAATCGAATGCACAATGCTGACGCCTAAGAAATCCGCGCTTTTGCAGGCCTTCCTGCGCGCGCTGCCGCAAGCGGCCGCGTCGCGCTTGGCAAGGGCTGTCGAGGTCGATCGGATGTCCGGCGGCAGGTTGCTGCCGCACGATCTGATCCTGGATGCGTTGCGTCCCGCGCTGCCGGTGAAAACCGAGCGAACGCCGACGCCGCTGCGCCTGTTCTGCCGGCCGTTCGAGGATCTGCTCATGCAGGCGCAGCCGCGTGAGAAGCAGAAAGGCCGTATCGCGCGCGCGAGCATTCCGCTTGTCTGGCGCTGGTTGCGCGAGACGCTGATCATCGATGCCGCCGAACTCTATGCGTCGGAAATCAAGCGGCTTGTCCTCGCAGATCGTTTCGCCGAAAGCGCTACGCGCGCTGCGGAGTTCTGGACGTTCGCGTCGCAGGAAATACGCAAGGCAATTGAGACCGATCGCAAAGCCGTCCGCGCCGCTTTGCAGAGCGATGTTACCGTGGCCGACGCGGAAGAGATGACGTTGCTGCTCTCCGCCGGCGCCCGGGTTATCGAGATCCAAAAACTTTTGCCTCGGCACACGCAGCAGCTGAATGAGGACTTGCTCGCCCAGTTGCGCGAAATTCACGATCATGCCGCCGCGACGCAGCCCGAGTTTGCGCCCTATGTCGCCGTCATTGCGATGAACAGGCTCGAGCGCCCGTGGGAAGCGCTGAAACTTCCGCAGCTCGTCACCAACCAGACTCAGGACACGCTGATCAGCAACACCGACATGGGATTGGTCGGCGATGTGCTGTTCGCGAAGATCGAAGCGCACGGCAATGCCGTGCGCGCGACGCGTCATCCGGTGTTCGATGCCGATGTGCTCGTCGCGCATCTTGCAGACTTCACCGAACTGTCGAGCCGCATCGTCAAGGAGATCGAGATGCGCCGCGACGGCAAATGGGGCAAACGCCTCCTTGCCGACCGCGCCGCCGTTGCCGAGACGATGGACGGGTTGATGGAGCACGCGCCGAAAGAAGTGCTCGCCATGCTCCCGGTGCAGAAGATCGGAAGCTATGGCGGCGGACCGCTGTGTGCGGATCTCTCCAGACCGGTTGACGATGAAAAAGCGGAGCGCGGTATCCGCTACGGCAAATTGCTCGCGGGTAGTGCGCGTTATGCCGCGGACGGATCGTTCGCCGCCACGCACAAGATTGCGATGGACGACGTGATGCAGCATCTGCGCGGCTATAACGAGGACCTGATCAAGGAAATGCGCGTACCGGAGGGCGAACGTCAGCCCGGTGTCGAGCCGCAATTTGAACACGCTGCCCAACTCACCGCGCTGATCTTCAGCCCAGAAGAAGCCGAACACTTGCGCCGCCGCGCGCGCGCCGCTCTCGCGCCTGCGGTTGCGGCCTAAACCGCACCTTCCTGTTTCAAAGCATTGATCTCCGCCGCCGAGTAACCGAGTTCGCGCAGCACCTGGTCCGTGTGCTCGCCGAGGAGGGGTGGACGGGTGTGAACTTCACCCGGCGTGCCATGGAGTTTGACCGGGGTCGCGGCGACCGGCGCTTTGCCGATGCCGGGGAAATCGACTTCTGTGAAGAACCCGCCTTGTTGCACATGCGGATCGTCGAGGGTTTCGCGGGGACGGTAGATCGGGCCGGCGGGCACGCGCGCGGCTTCGAACTGCGCGATGGCGTCGGCGCTGGTGCGCTCGGCGACCCATTGGCCGACGCGTTCGCTGATGATCTCGCCATTGTCGCCACGCGCTTTGTCGCTGGCGAAGCGCGGATCGGTGAGCCACTCCGTCGCGCCGATCAGCTTCGCAGCGCGGCGGAAGAGCGGATCGCCGTTGACGGCGACGGTGATCCATCCGTCTTTCGTTTTGTAGATGTCCGACGGGCCAGCAGTCTGGCTGCGGTTCAATGTCGGCTGCCGGTTAATCTTCAGAACTTCTTCTTCGATCAGCGTCGGCGAGAAGTAGGTAAGTGCTGTTCGCAACAACGCGCCTTCAACCATCTGTCCTAATCCCGTTGCCTCCCGCGCGCGCAACGCGGCCGAGACGCCGAGTGCGAGCAACGAGGCTGTTCCGAAATCGACCCAGGGGGCCGCGGCGCGCACCGGTTGTTCCGGCGTGCCGGCGAACCAGACGGCGCCCGACATTGCTTGCGCCACGCCGTCGAAACCGACGCGCGTCGCGTAAGGTCCTTCCATACCGAACGCACTCACGACGGCGAGCACGGCACGCGGATTGATCGCCGACACACTCTCCCAGTCGAGACCCATGGCCTTGAGCGTTTCGGCGGGAAGATTGGCGACGATGACATCGGCGCCGCGCACCAGCCGCTTCACAACTTCGCGACCGGCTTCCGACATCGGATCGAGCGTGAGGCTTTTCTTGTTTCTGTTCATCTGCAGGAACATGGCGCCCTCGCGCGGGCTGCCATCCTCGTTTTCCGCCAGCGAGACAAGCGTGCGGTCCTCACGGCCATCACGTTTCTCGACACGGATTATTTCGGCGCCGAGATCGCCCAGTAACGCCGCGCAAAACGGGCCCGCAATATAGCGGCCGAAATCAATCACACGAATGCCATCGAACGGTCCCGGCATGGACGAACCTCGTTGTTGTGCTAGAGTAAGCTCGCGGGGCTAGTACCGGATTATACCGGGCTGTTGGAGTAAAGCATGGCCCCCCGCAAAGCCTTCGATTTTTTGAATCGGATCACCGGACTGGCGCCGTTGTGCGCGCCGGACTTCGAGGGCGCCGATCCCATAATTCCCACACCGTTCCGCGTTTCCGACGCTGCGGCCGCGTCGCTTGGATTCTCCGCTGCGGTTGCCGCCGAGATCTGGCGCCTGCGCGGCGGCGAGAAGCAGGCGATCTCCGTCGATCTGAAAGCTGCCGCAGCGTCGCTGATTTCGTTCAACTTTGTGAAGCGCGACGGACAGCCTTTCGTGCGGCCGGCGCTCGATGCGCCGACGGTCGGTCTCTATCGCTGCCGCGACGGGCGCTGGATGCATCTGCACGGCGGCTTCCCGAGCAAATGGCAGCGTACGCTCGACCTGCTAAACGCGACCAATGTGAAGGACGCGGTCGCGCACGCCGTCGCGAAATGGAATTCCGCTGCGCTCGAAGAATCGCTCGCATTCATGAATCTCTGCGGCGCCGTCGTGCGCTCCACGGAGGAATGGGCGGAGAGTTCCCAAGGCCGGGCGCTCGCGAACACACCGCCGATCGTGCTGAGGAAAATCGGCGAGGCGCCGCCGCTGCGTCTCAGCGACGCGCGCCATCCTCTCGACGGCGTGCGCGTCCTTGATCTCACACGTGTGCTTGCGGGCCCGGCATGTGGACGGACGCTTGCGTCCTATGGCGCCGATGTCCTGCATGTTTGTGCTGAACGTCTCGACACCATCGAGATGTTCGATCTCGACACCGGGCAGGGCAAACGGTCCGCGTTTCTCGATCTCGTCAAACCGGCGGATGCGGAAACGCTGCGCCGCCTGGTGCGCGACGCGCATGTGTTTGTCGATTCCTATCGTCCCGGCGCGTTGGCGAAGCATGGCTTCACGCCAGCGGCTCTCGCGCACATCGCGCGCGGCATCACCTATGTCTCGGTGTCCTGCTATGGGCATGACGGGCCGTGGGCGCAGCGGCGCGGTTGGGAGCAGCTTGCGCAATCGGCAACCGGCATTGCGCATGAGCAGGGTATCTTCACCGCACCGCGAAAGAGTCCGCGCGATCCCGTGCCCGAGCTCATCCCCGCGGCGGCCTGTGATTACATCACCGGTTATCTCGCGGCGGCAGGTGCTGCGGCGGCGCTGCTGCGGCGTATCCGCGAAGGCGGAAGCTGGCATGTGCAGGTGTCGCTCTCGGCGACAGCGCAATGGCTTCAGTCGCTCGGCAAGATCGCGGCAGCGGAAATTCCGGAACGGTGGTTGCCGGGCGAGGGACTCGACCGTTATCTCAAGTCATGCCAAACCGGCGCGGGACGCCTCGAATTTCTTGGGCCCGTCGTGCAGATGTCGAAGACGCAACCGCAATGGCTGCGCCCGCCGCCGATGCCGGGGTCCGACGAGGCGCGTTGGACCGATCTGCGCGAGGACATGCATGCCGCCTAAGAACAATCCGCTGAAGCTCAATCCGTTGCAGCTTCGCACCCTGACTCTGTTGCAGGCCATCGCGAACATTCCAGGTGGTGCCGCGCCCGTGGGCAATGGTGAATGGTCCATCACGCAGTTTCCCGGCGCGCATGGCGATCATTTTCACCTCGGCGATGCGGTGGTCGCGGGCAAGCATGCGACGGGTCTCACAAACGAGTCGGTGTGGAACGCGCTTGCGCGCAAGGGGCTAGCGCGCTCCGAATATCCGCGCCGTCTCGTGCTGACCGCCGAAGGCTTCAGCTACGACACCGGTGACGCGCGCGAAATCCTGCGCGGCGGCGGTCATTGAAGACGCAGTGCTATTCCGCTGCCTCAGCCCGATTTTGTGTCGTGACATGACGCCGGTAGCGCGTCGGACTCATGCCGTACGTTTTCTCGAAGTTGCGAACGAAATGACTGACATCGCCCGCGCCCGCTTTGGCCGCGATCTGCTTCACGCTGAGAAGCGTCGTCTGCAGCAGCCTGCATGCTTCCGTCATGCGAAGTTGTTTGCCGTATTGTGACAGGCTGACGCCGGTTTCCTGACGGAAAAGTCTGCGCAGATGCGTCGGAGAAAGGCGCACGCTGTCAGCCAGCCTTTCTGCCGGCCACGGGTGGTCGAGATTTTCCTCGATGAGTCCGGTAACGATGCGCACCCTGTGGTCCATGATCACGCGACCCCGTGTCGGACCTTTCGTTGCGGGCGGGCGGCCGAAGCCAAGGGCTGCGACTTTTCCCAAATCTGTTCGAATGCCAGGCTGAAGCTTTCGGCCAGGGCTTCGTTGCGGATGATCAAGATGCGCGTCTGATCGCCCGGCATGATCATCGGGATCAGCGCAATCTTACCGTCGAAGATAGCCATCTTGTGCGGCAGGACACCGTCATAGATACGCCCCTCTTCACCACCGGTGGTCCATTTGTGCAGGAACGGTTTCACCGCCGGATCTTCCACGGCGTCTTTTTCATAGATGGAACGCACGCGCACCCCGTGGCTCATGGCCTTGAGTTGGGGGGAATTTTCCGTGCGGTTGAAGAAGGGCGGCTTGGTGAAGACGTCGATGCGTTCTTCCGCTTCGAGCTCGAGACGCTTGAAGCGATCTACGCCGGCGCGCGGATCGCGCAGCACCTGCACGAACTCGTCCGGCCCGATCGTGTTGGTGTCTGTCGCAGCGGCTTCCAAGGTTTGCGCAAGCTCCTGCGCAAGCCCGCGGCGTTGCGCCAGGGCTTCTTCCTGACGCGCAATAAGTGCCGGCAATGCGGTCTGCGGCTGCAACGGCGAGAACCGGCCGCGGTGGCCCGCGCTCTCTTCGATCAGGCCTTTGTCTGCGAGAGAAGAAAGGCCGGGATACACGCTGGTGCGCGGTATGTCCGTTGCCGCGGCGATTGCGCTCGCGGAAAGCGGGCCGCTCCTCAAGAGGGTGAGATAGATTCCCGCCTCGGCAGCCGAAAGCCCCAACTGTTCCAGCCTCGTCCGTGCGTTGTAGTCCATTGTCGATTTCTAGTCGACGTGAGTAACGTTGTCAATATTTGGACGACAATACGCAAATAGTCTTGCCGGCTAGTCGATCTTTTTCATCGTCACCATAGGCTTGTCGAAGAGGGCCGCGCCCTCCTTGCTCGCGAAGAATTTGTCGAGAGAAGCGGTATCGGCCGTGATGTGCACATCGCCGGTCGAGCCAGGCTGCACGTCGCCTTTGATCTTGCCCACCTTCACTGCAGTGGCGGTCTTCTCCTCATCGAGCAGATAGAGCGTGAGCTTTCCGTCCTTGCCCAGGCGATACATCAGCAGGATGTCCGCCGATGCTTCATCCTTCCCGGCTGCCTCGCCGTTATCGCTCACCGTCCACGCATTGATGAAATGGTTCTGGCCGAGCGTGGCGAGCTTTAGCTTATAGTTGCCCCAATCGCCCGCATCCTTCCCCGGCGCGACCATGATCGCGGTCATAACACCGTCTTCCTTGGTATTGAGGAAGGCGATGAAGCCAGGCTTGTCATCCTGGCCGTCCTTTTGTGGCTCCACCTTCCAGACGCCGATGATGGACGGGTCCTGCTTGAACCCAGCGGTGGTGCCGACCGGGTTCTTGGTCGTCACCGGCAAACATGCCGCGACAAAAAGCGCCGCCGCGCCCAACACCGCGATGCGCATGGATTTCATGGCTATCCCCTCAACGAATAATGGAAGCGTGGCCCCGGATTCCGGCGGAACCGGGGCGGAGTAATGGAAGAGTCCCCCACCTTTATATATACGAACTGGCGTGACACCGAAAAAGCGCCGCCGCCTTGCCTTTGCGATTGCCCTGGTCGTGGCAGGCGCGGGCGCGGCCGCGCTCGTCGTCTTCGCGCTCAAGGACAATGTTCTATATTTCTACAGCCCGAGCGACGTCCAGACGAAGCACATCTCCTCCGGGGTTGCCTTCCGCATCGGTGGGCTGGTCGAGGAAAACAGCGTGCACCACGCCAACGGCGCGGCGGTCGATTTCATCGTGACCGATGGCCGCGCACGCGTGCCGGTCGAATTCTCGGGCGTGCTGCCGGCGCTATTCCGCGAAGGGCAGGGAGTCGTCGCGATGGGACGCCTGAACGACGCGCAGGTCTTTGAGGCAAACGAAGTGCTCGCCAAGCATGACGAACGCTACATGCCGCCAGAAGTTGTCGATGCTCTGAAGCGCAGCGGCCGCTGGAAGGAAGGCCAATGAGTCGAAGACCATGACCGGCGAGATCGGCCAGCTCGCGCTCTGTCTCGCGCTGGCGCTGTCGCTTGTGCAGTCGGCTGCTGGCCTGATCGGCGTTCGCGCCGCACAGGCGCGCGCGATTGCGAACAGCTCTGCGCTAGGAATGTTCGTGTTCACGGCGTTGGCCTTCGCCGCGCTCGAATACGCGTTCATCTCCTCGGATTTCAGCGTCGCCGATGTCGCGAACAATTCGCACACGCTGAAGCCCATGATCTACAAGATCACCGGCGTGTGGGGAAACCACGAAGGTTCGATGCTGCTGTGGGTGCTGGTGCTGTCGGTCTATGGGGCGGCGATGGCGCTGTTCCGGCGCGGCGGCGAGGAACTGACCTCGGCGGCCCTTGGCGTGCAGGGTCTGCTCGCGGCGGCGTTCATCCTCTTTATTCTCCTCACGTCCAATCCGTTCCTGCGTCTCGATCCGATGCCGTTTGAAGGCGCGGGTCTCAATCCGCTGCTGCAGGATCCGGGGCTCACCTTCCATCCACCGGTCCTCTACACTGGCTATGTGGGACTTTCGGCGACGTTTGCGTATGCCGCGGCGGCTCTGATCACCGGCGATATCGACCGAGCCTGGGCCCGCGCCGCGCGGCCGTTCATGCTGATTGCGTGGATTGCGTTGACGATCGGCATCGCGGGCGGATCGTGGTGGGCATATTACGATCTCGGCTGGGGCGGGTTCTGGTTCTGGGATCCCGTCGAAAACGCGTCGCTGATGCCCTGGCTGGTCGGCACCGCGCTGTTGCACTCCGCGCTTGCCACTGAACGCACAGGCGCGTTCCGGGTGTGGACGTTGTTGTTGTCGATTATGGCGTTTTCGTTGAGCCTTATCGGCACATTCCTGGTGCGCTCTGGCGTCGTGACGTCGGTGCATGCGTTCGCCAGCGATCCCGCGCGCGGCGTGTTCATTCTTCTTATTCTCATCCTTGCGATCGGCGGCGCGTTGGCGCTATTCGCCTGGCGCGCGCCGAAGCTTGCGAGCGGTTCCGCGTTTAAACCCGCGAGCCGCGAAACGACGTTGCTCATCAACAATGTGCTGCTGGTGACGGCGCTGGCCGTCGTGTTCATCGGCACGATCTATCCCATCGTGCTCGCCGCGATGGGCATGCGCATCTCAGTAGGTGCACCGTACTATGAGCTGTTCATCGCGCCGCTGTTTCTTGCGCTGATGATCGTGCTGCCGTTCGGCCCACGCCTGAACTGGCGGGGTGGCGATCTCAGAGAGGCGCTGCGCATTTTGTATCCGGCGATCGGCGCCGCCGTTGTCGCTGCGATTGCGGTTCTCGCGCTAGTCTCACCGCGGACTGTTGCAGGCGCAGGTGCGTTCGCGGTTGCCGCCTGGGTGATCATCGCGAGCATTATCGATGTCGTTCGTATTCTGCGTGGTAACGCGATTTCCGCGGCTGCGTTTGCTGCCGCGCTCGCGCATGCCGGGCTTGGCGTCACGTTGATGGGCATCGCGGGCACGACGCTGTGGCGCAGCGAAGCGCTCGAGGTTCTTGGCCCTGGCGAGACGATGCACATCGCCGGTTACGATCTGACGCTTGACCGTGTCGGAGTCGTGAATGGTCCGAACTATCAGGCCATCCGCGCGGTCCTTACTGTGCGCAGCGGCGGCGCGCTTCTCGATGTGATGGCGCCGGAGCGGCGGATGTTTCCCGCCGAAGGGCAGGAGACGGTGCAGACCGCGATCCGCACGACGGGCTTCTCCGATCTTTATCTCGCACTCGGGGATGACCGCGGCCACGGCCGCTGGACGATCCGCGCCTATGTGAATCCACTCGCGCCGTTCATCTGGTTCGGCGCGGGCATCATGGCGCTCGGCGGATTCGCGAGCCTGTGGGGACGCGTGCGCGCGATGTTCTTCGCCAAGCGTGCGACGCCGGCGATGGAAGCGGCATGAAGCGGCTTCTGATCTTCTTACTGTTTCTATCGAACGTCGCGTTCGCTGCACCCGCGCCGGAGAGCCTTCGCGATCCCGCGCAGGAAGCGCATGCTCGCGCTCTGCAAAAGGAATTTCGTTGCCTCGTCTGCCAAGGCGAATCTATTGACGAATCCGGCGCGCCGCTGGCCGCCGATCTGCGCCGTCTGATCCGTGAGCACATCGGGCGCGGCGAAAGCGACGACCAGATCCGCACCTATCTCGTGACGCGCTACGGCCAGTTCATCCTGATGAACCCGCCGGTCGAGCCCGAGACCTATGCTCTGTGGTTGATCCCCTTCGTCGTTCTTGCCGGAGCGGGGGGGATCGCCGCATTCATCATATTAAGGGCTCGAAACCGGCCAGGCGACGACGATGACGCCGCCGCCGTCTGAGGGCGCGATTACAAACCTCATTGATTACGAAGTTGTAATCTATCAGAGATGATTGCGTAACTTTGGCAGCGTAGGTCAAAGGGGCGGATCGCCTCCGCAAACCTGTCATGCGTCCCGGAATTCAGGAGATTTTGATGTTGAACGGCAAGTGGGCCGACTTTGCGAAGCGGCACTCAAAGCTTACCGCGCTGGGCGGCGCCGCCACCTTGGTGATCGTCGGCCTCAGCGCTTTCGCGCTTGTTCCGCATGACAGCGGTTCAGGGCCCGAGCCTGTGCGCATGGTCAGCGCGCAGCAGATCGATACCCATGCTTCGCCGCCCCGCATGCTCGAGAGCGGCGCGCCGTTCAGCTTCGCCGATCTCGTCGAGCGCGTGAGCCCGGCCGTCGTCACGATCACCGCGATCGAACAGGAAAGCGTCGCCGATCAGCAGGCGCAGCTGGACAACCTTCCTGCCCCGTTCCGCGATCTGTTCAACCAGTACAATCAGGGCCGTCAGGCGCCGCAGCCGCGCAAGGCCGTTTCGATGGGCTCCGGCTTCATTATTGAAAAAGACGGCATCGTCGTCACCAACAATCACGTCATCGATGGCGCCAAAAAGATCACTGTGAAGTTGCCAGACGGCCGCAGCTTCGAAGCCAAACTGATCGGTGCCGATGCCGCAACCGATGTGGCGGTCCTGAAAGTGAAGAGTGACAAGGCGCTACCGACCGTTGAGTTCGGTGATGACCGTCAGCTTCGCGTCGGTGACTGGGTCGTGGCGGTCGGCAATCCGTTCGGCCTTTCCAACTCCGTGACCGCCGGCATCGTGTCGTCGATCGGCCGCGACATCGGAAGCGGTCCGTATACGGACTTCATTCAGATCGACGCGCCGATCAACCGCGGCAATTCCGGCGGCCCGACCTTCGACCTTCGCGGTCAGGTAATCGGCATGAATTCGATGATCTTCTCGCCGACCGGCGGCAGCGTCGGCATCGGCTTCGCCATTCCGGCATCGACGATCCATGACGTGATCGCGCAACTCGAAGCACACGGCCACGTCTCGCGCGGCTGGCTGGGCGTCGAGATCCAGAGCATCACGCCGGAACTTGCCAGCTCGCTCGGCATGAAGGATCCCAAGGGCGCCATTATCTCCAGCGTCGTTCCGGATGGTCCGGCGGCGAAAGCCGGTCTGCGTCAGGGCGATGTCGTGTTGGCAGTGAACGGCAAGGCGGTCGAAGACTCGCGCGATCTTTCGCGGCGTGTTGCCGGACTGGTTGCGGGTGAAAGCGCCACGCTCAGCCTCAATCGCGACGGCAAGCTCCAGACGATCACAGCCAAGATCGCGCCGCGCAAGGAAGAGAAAGTCGCTTCCAATGACAGCGGAGAAGCTGTTCCGGGTGCTGTCGGCGCGACGGGTGAGGCGATGGGCCTTGGCCTCGCGGCGGTAACGCCGGAGACTCGCCGGACCTTCAATCTCGATGACAGCACGCAAGGTGTTCTGATCACCAAGGTCGATCCGGACAGCGACGCGGCCGATAAGGGATTGCAGCCGGGCGACATCGTGATGTCGGTCAGCAACAAGTCGGTGCGCACGCCGCTGGAAATCCAGAAGAGCATCGCCGATGCCAAGGGTCAGGGACGCAAGTCCGTGTTACTGCTGGTGGCGACGTCCAATGGTTCGCGCTTCGTGGCAGTCGATATCGGCAAAACGTGATGTGACTCATACCGGGCGGCGTGGATTTTCCGCGCCGCTCACCCCGCGACGGCGGCAGCAGGACAACCCCCCAGTTGCTGTCGCCGGAGCGGACTTATTCATCGCGAGAGGGAGTTCCCCATGCGCATTCTTGTTGTCGAAGATGATCTCGAAGCCCAACGTTATCTGGTCAATGGACTGAAAGAAGCAGGCCATGTGGTCGATGATGCCGCCGACGGCGAAACCGGGCTGACGCTCGCGCTGTCGCGTCCTTACGACGTCGCGATTGTCGATCGCATGCTGCCCAAGATGGATGGGCTATCGGTGGTCGAAGAGATGCGCGAGCACAGCAATGTGACGCCGGTTCTGTTCTTGAGCGCGCTGTCGGAAGTCGATGACCGCGTAAAAGGCCTCAAGTCCGGCGGCGACGATTATCTCACGAAACCCTACGCGTTCGTGGAATTGCTGGCGCGCATCGACGCGCTGATGCGCCGCCGCTCGCCATCCTCGGTGAAGACACGGCTGCAGGTCGGCGATCTTGAGCTTGATCTGCTAACACGCGGCGCCAAGCGCAGTGGTTCCGATATCGATCTTCAGCCGCGCGAATTCCGCCTGCTGGAATATCTCATGCGTCATGCTGGTCAGGTCGTGACGCGCACCATGCTGCTCGAAAGCGTTTGGGAATATCACTTCGATCCGCAAACCAACGTGATCGATGTGCACATCTCCCGTCTGCGCGCGAAGATCGACAAGGGGTTCGAGCTGCCGCTGCTTCATACCGTACGCGGAGCCGGCTACATGATCCGTGCGCACGCTTAGCATCCTTCGCAGCCAGGCGTTTCGGATTGTTGTGGTCTATGTCGTGGTGTTCGCGCTGTCGGTGAGCGCGCTCATCGCGTTCACCTACTGGAATACTGAACGCGCGCTCGACGCGCAAACCGATCAGATCATCAGCGCGGAGCTGTCGGGACTGTCGGAGCAGTACCAACGGCTCGGCTTGCGTGGCCTCGCCGAAGTGGTGATGAGCCGCTCGGCGCATGGCGGGCCTGGGCTTTATCTTCTTCTCGACCGCGCAAAACAGCCGATCGCCGGCAACCTCGACGGTATGCCGCAGGCTGTCGATCATCAGGGCGGCGAGATCGAGTTCGACTACGAACGTCGCGTCGAAGGACAGCTTCAACGCCGTCGCGCACGCGGGCGCGTCTTCCTTCTGCTCGGTGGGTTCGAGTTGCTGGTCGCGCAGGATGTGCATGAGCGCTTCCTGACGGAGAAATTCTTCACCACGACGTTGCCGTGGACCATCATCCTGATGCTGTTGCTAGGCCTAATCGGCGGCGGGCTGATGAGCCGCAACATGTTGCGGCGACTCGACCAGATCAACCGCACGGCCGGCGAGATTTTTGCCGGCGATTTCTCGCGGCGCGTTCCCGTGACGCGTGCGCATGACGAATTCGATGCGCTGGCCGACAGCCTCAATCGCATGCTCGACCGCATCGAGCGGTTGATGAAAGGTGTGCGCGAAGTCACAGACTCTGTTGCGCACGATCTGCGCACGCCGCTAACGCGCCTGCGCAACCGGCTCGAAGACACGATGCGCCGGCTTGAAGGCGAGGAGAAAGATTCGTCCGAAATCGAAGCAGCGATGCGCGAGACGGATCAGATCATCGCGACCTTCAACGCGTTGCTTCTGATCGCCGAGGCCGACTCTGGCGTCACGCGCGGCGCGATGGCGCCCGTCGATCTGGCGCCGATTGCCGACGATGTCTCTGAACTCTACGAACCGCTCGCCGAAGAAAATGGCGTGACGCTGGAAATCAAGCCTGCCGGCGCCACGATGATCGAAGGCAACCGCAGCCTGATCAGCCAGGCGCTCGCCAATCTCGTGGACAACGCGATCAAGTACACGCCGACCGGGGGCCATATCAGTGTGTGGCCGGCGGTGACGCCGGAAGGCGTCGAGTTGACGGTCGCCGATACGGGCCCGGGCATTCCCGCGACCGAACGCGCGCGCGTGGTCGAGCGCTTCGTGCGTCTGGAAGCCAGCCGCAATTCGCCGGGCACGGGATTGGGATTGAGTTTGGTGGCAGCCGTCGCGCGCCTGCACAATGCGCGGCTGATCCTCGAAGACAATGCGCCAGGCCTGAAGGCGATCATCCGCTTCCCGCGTCCGCCGCTGCTTCCGCGTGCCACGCAGAGGCGCTGACACGCGCGTTCCATGATAGACACGCGCATGAGCGGATTCGTGACCCAGAACCTCGTCCTGCCGAAGCCGTTCGATGTCGCGCGCACTGAGCGGACATTCGCGGCGCTGGAAGCCGAAGGCTTCAAATTCGAAGGACCGCCGCGCGCCGTTCTCGAAGCCGCGTTCGGCAATTCACCCTATCTGAGCCGCTTGGCGCTGCGCGAACGCGCGCTGCTTCAGTGCCTGTTTTCGGAAGGGCCTGAAACCATTGTCAAAGATGCGATGGCAAAGGCGTTCTCCGCGTCAGACGCAACGGATCTGAACGAGGCGATGGCGTTTCTTCGCATCGCAAAGCGGCGTGCTGCGCTGTCCATTGCCTTGGCGGACATCGCAGGCATTTGGAGCGTCGATGACGTCACGCGCGCACTGTCGCGCTTTGCTGACGCCAGTGTAAAGGGCGCGTTGCGATTTCTCCTGCGCGAAGCGTCGACGCGCGCTGAAATGGCGGAACGTGACGGCGCGGCTCTGGAAGCTCAGACGGGTCTCGTCGTCCTCGCCATGGGCAAATACGGCGCGTTCGAACTCAATTACTCCAGCGATATCGACCTGATCGTCTTCTACGATCCCACGCGATTCCCGTTCCGCAAGCGCGACGATGCGCGCGGCGCAGCCGTCGATATCGTCAAAGGTATGGTGAAGCTTCTGAGCGAGACGACATCGGACGGCTATGTCTTCCGCGTCGATCTGCGCTTGCGGCCAGATGCGGGCGCGACGCAGGTTGCGATCTCCACCGATGCGGCGGAGGCCTATTACGAAGGCATGGGACAGAACTGGGAACGCGCCGCGATGATCAAGGCGCGTGCGTGCGCGGGCGATCCGCAGGCCGGCACGGATTTTCTCAAAGCGATTGAGCCGTTCATATGGCGACGCAATCTCGACTACGCGGCGATCGAGGACATTCATTCCATCAAGCGCCAGATTCATGCACATGCCGGTCATGGAGCGATCGCGGTCTCCGGACACAACATCAAGCTGGGCCGCGGTGGCATCCGCGAAATCGAATTCTTCGCGCAGACGCAACAACTCATCCTCGGTGGACGTAAGCCGATGCTGCGCTCACCAGTGACGATGGATGCGCTTGATGCATTGTGCGAGGCGGACCTTGTGAGCGCCACGGCCGCATCCGAGCTCAAGCACGCCTATCGCTACTTCCGAAAGCTCGAGCATCGCCTGCAGATGATCGAGGACGAGCAGACGCACACCCTGCCGAAATCCGACGAAGGGCTCGCGCATGTCGCATGTTTCATGGGCTATGCCGAGACCAAGGAATTCGGCGTGGCGTTGCGCACCCAGCTGGAGATCGTGCAAAGCCACTATGCGCGGCTATTCGAGCGTGCCGCGCCACTCGCAGCGGCGACGGGAAGTCTGGTCTTCACCGGTGTCGAAGACGATCCGGAAACGTTGAGCACACTGAACGGTATGGGCTTTGGTAACGCCCATCACGTTGCGAACGCGATCCGCGGCTGGCACCACGGACGAATCCGCGCGACACGCAGCGCGCGTGCGCGCGAACTGCTGACCAAACTTGTTCCGGCGTTGCTGGAAGCGCTCGCGGCGAGCGCCGACCCCGATGCCGCGTTCATGCAGTTCGACCGTTTCGTTTCGAACCTGCCGGCGGGCGTTCAGTTGTTCTCGCTGTTCCTGGCGCGGCCTGAGTTGCTGCAACTGATCGCAGAGATCGCAGGGTCCGCGCCGAAGCTCGCGACGCATCTTGCGCATGCTCCGGCGACACTCGATGCGCTGATGGATTCGGATTTCCTGACGACGCTTCCCGCGCGCGAGGCTCTCGACATGGCTCTGCGCGATCTCATGCAACGGGCTGGGGACTATGAGGCAAAATTGGATGCTGCGCGGCGCTTCGCCAAGGAACAGATATTCCGCGTCGGTGTGCAGATTATCGAAGGAACCGCGAAAGCGGGCGAGGCGGCGCGCGCGCTTACCCATGTCGCGGAATGCATCGTGACTGAATTGCTGCGTGCCGTCGAAGACGCGTTGGTGCAGAGCGCTGGACGCGTGCCGGGAGGACGCTTCGCGGTGATCGCGATGGGAAAGCTCGGCGGGCGTGAGATGACTGCGGCGTCCGATCTCGATCTGATCTTCGTCTATGACGCGCCGCCGCTGCACGAACACTCCGACGGCGAACGCCCTTTGCCGGTGATCGTCTATTACGCGCGGCTGGCGCAGCGCCTGATCGCGGCGCTGACGGTGCTTACGGCGGAAGGCGGGCTCTACGAAGTCGATATGCGGCTCCGGCCCACCGGCAACAAGGGGCCGGTCGCGGTCAGTCTGGAATCTTTCCGGCGTTATCACGAGACCGAAGCCTGGACATGGGAGCGGCTGGCGCTCACCCGCGCGCGCGCCGTCGCGGGCTCATCGTCACTCTGTGAAGAAGTTGAATCCGTGATCCGCGCGACGCTCGTCGCGAAGGCCGACGATGCCAAGATCGTCGCCGATGCGCGCGAGATGCGCGAGAAGGTCGCCGCGCAATTTTCCGGCAAGAGCCGTTGGGATCTGAAATACGTGCCGGGCGGCCTCGTCGATATTGAATTCGCGGCGCAGGCGCTTCAGTTGGGCGCGGCGCATACGCATCGCGAAGTGCTCGACACCGGCACTATCGGCGCGCTGAAGAAACTCGCCGAGGCAGGCGTGCTTTCTGTCGATGACAGCATGGCCTTGATCGAAGCGGCAGAACTTCAGAACGCCTTGACGCATGTCCTGCGTATCGCCATTGATGGAACGCTCGATCCCGCTAGCGCGACAGCGGGGCTGAAAGCGTTGTTGGTGCGCGCCGGCGGTGCCGCGGGCTTCGCCGAACTTGAGCAGCATCTGCGCAACGTTCAGGCTGGCGCGCGTGGTGCATTCGAGCACGTGCTGAGAACGGGCTAGGCCTTATAATGCCCGATCGCCGGATCTAAGAATGCGCTGTTCTGTTCGCGGATCTTCGATGCCGCTTCATCATAGAGAAACGGCAGGAACACGTAGCGGTCGCCGCGTGTGACTTCGTTGGCGGCATGGAGCAGCGAACAGGAGAAGATGACGGCCGCTCCCGCCGGAGGCTTGATCCCTTTCGGACTGAACTCCGGAAATCGGATTTCGCCGCCGTCGTAGTCCTCGTTGAGATTGAGCGAGACCGCGAAGCGGCGATGCGCGGTGCCTTTCGTGGTGTTGTCGCGGTGGGGATTGAAGATCCCGCCATCCTTTGCCGAGTAGCAGGCCACAATGAAGCGCTCGATCCGGGTTGTGTGGAATTGATAGGCCTTGGCGATCTCCGGGACAATGCGCCGCGCGATGCGCTGCTTGGTCACGGCGAGCAGCGCGGCGTCCTCAATGTTGCAGTCCTTGCGCCGCTTGTGCCGTGGGTCGGTGACGATCATGGTCTTGCCGTTCTTCTCGCGCATGAAGCCACTCGGCGTTCCGCCCTGCTTTTCATAAAGTCCGATAAGGCTGCGACAGAGTTCAGGTTCGAAAACGTTGGGAAGAAGCAGAACAGGTGCCTGAACCTCGACGCCTGACGAACGCTCGAGGGGTGGCAGCGCATCGAGGTATTTCAGGACCTCCGCGATATGCCCGCCATCGGGAGTCATCGGGAAGAGCCTCAACACCCGAAGCATCGGATCGAGCACGATCCAGAACCGGCGCACCGCGATATTGCCGGAGACAGTCTTGACGTCCTGGGGGACGGCGCCATAGAGGCGCGATACGCTGGCGTCGAAGTCCCAGAAGACTTTCAGTCCACTTCCGTCTGCGGATACACGCCCGGTGGCTTCGTCGGCCTGGTCCAGGCTGACGCCGAAAAACGACACTTTCTTTCCATCGAAGACCTGCCGATTCGCGGTTGCGGCGTCATAGGCCGCACGTCCGACCGGGTCGCCAGCGGTGACAAAGAAGCACAGAACGACATAAGACCCGCCTGCCTTGTCGAGGGAAAAATTTTCTTGCGCGGTAATTCGCTGGCGAAACCAGGGCGCAGGATCGCCCGGCCCAAGGGCGCTATAGCTTTTGCCTGCTTCCGCTGGCGCGCTCACGGCCAACTCCAAACCCCAAATCGCGGGAAACGTTGAACACTACCGGGGGTTTGTCCAGCCGCACGCTAGAAAGAGACCCTCGCGGCTTCCTGCGCGTCGTGAGATCGCTGACAGCCATGTCGGTATTGTTTAAAGGATTCATAGGGATGTCACACCACGCCGATTGACTTGCTTCCTGTTCACCATTAACGATTCAGGCGCGAATTGGCGGCTTGTCTTTCCCATGGGGGCGCAAAGACAGGTGTCTGCTGGGGGTACTCAAAAAAAGAATGTCGAAGGGGCTTCGATCCTGATCGTCAGCGCGGCGCTGTGTGTGCAGCGCCCGGCGGACATCGGGCGGGCCAAAAAATCACGCATCGGTTAGCGCTGCGGCCTGAACCGCGATCGCTGCCGTAACCGTCAAAGAGATCGAAGAGGAAACGCTACTATGACAAACCTGACAAACGGCGACGACACCTATAATGGCGGCAACGGCGACGACATCGTCAACGGCTTGGGTGGTAACGACACCATCAATGGCAATGGCGGTGACGATACGATCAACGGCGGTGGCGGCAACGACGCCATCGACGGCGGCGAGGGCGACGACCAGATCAGCGGCGGCTCCGGCAACGACAGGCTGACGGGCGGTCTCGGCAACGACATCATGATCGGCGGTTCTGGGGTCGATACAGCGGTCATTAACGCCCACGGTGCCAATGGCATTGGCTCGGCGAACGGCGGCGTTCTCACCGTACTCACAGCCGACGGTCAGGATCAGCTCTCCGGCATCGAGTTCATCCAGTTCGACAACGGTACCGTGGCGGTGGTCAACGGAAACGCCGACGCCTATCTCGGCGCTGATACGAATTCGATTTTGCAGCAGGCCTCGGCGACCGGAAATGTGTCGAGCAACGACTTCGACATCGACAACACGATGACGATCACGGGCTTTCATAACAATGCGAACAATGCCGGCACGTTGGGCAGCTCATTGCACGGCGATTTCGGCACGCTGACGCTGAACGCGGACGGCACCTACAGCTACTCGGCGGATGCCAACACTAATACGCTTGGCGTGGGCGAGAGCGCGGTCGATGTCTACACCTACACTGTGCACAGCAATGGCCAGGACTACACCCAGACGCTGACGATCACGATCAACGGCACCAACGACGTCCCGGACATCACCTCCAGCGCGTCGTCCACCAGCTACAATGACACGACGAACAATGACACTTTCACGACCTTCACAGGTTCGCTGACGGCCAGCGATGTCGATACGCATGACACGCTGACCTACGGCATCCAGGGCGGTACGGCGGACAACTCGCAGGGCGGCTTCGATACGGCGCTCGCAGGCGCTTACGGCACCCTCTACATCAATTCATCGACCGGCGCGTACGAGTACGTTCCCAATGACGCAGCGATCGAAGCGCTCAAGAGCGGCGCGAGCGACAATTTCACCTTTACGGTGAGTGATGGTCACGGCGGCACCGACTCGCAGGCCTTCACGGTCACGCTTAACGGCGTAAACGACACGCCGACGCTCGGCGGGATCTCCGGCATGACCTTTACGGACACGTGGGCCGATGACACCTTCTCGACGCAATCGGGTACGCTGGTAGGCGCCGACCGCGACAACGATACGCTGACCTATCACGCGACAAACGAAGCTTTGGACGGCTCGCAGAGCGGCTTCGATCATGCGGTCGCCGGTACGTACGGCACACTGTACTTCAACGCCTCGACCGGCGCCTACGAATATGTGCCAAACGACGGCGCGATCGAAGGCCTGAAGACGACCGCAAGCGAAACGTTCTCCTTCACGGCCAGCGATGGCTCCCTGAGCAGCGGGGCCCAAACGCTCACCATCACGCTGAATGGCGTAAACGACACGCCGGACATCATCGTCGGCTCGGCTTCGAACCAGCTGACGGAAGCCGGCGGCGTTTTCAACGCTGACTCCGGCACGGCGTTTGCCTCGGCCTCGACGACGCTGAGCGACCGCGATACGGGTGATACGCCGCATTTCGATACGTCGGCGCTGACCACAGCCGGCTGGACGACTTCGGATGGAGGTTTGACCTATACCAAGGTCGGTACTTACGGCTCGGCGACGATCACCCTCGCGACGGGCGTGGTCACCTACTCGCTGGATAACAACGACAGCGACACGCAGCATTTGCAAACCGGCGACACGGTGCACGATATCTTCACCCTGCCGATCACCGACGGTTCGGCGACGAACTCGGCAACGGTCGACTTCACGATCAACGGCGACAACGACGCGGCTGTCATTTCTGGCTCGCTCAGTGGCTCGGCGACCGAAGCCGGCACCGGTAGCGGCTCGGCCGCGACCGGCACGGCGACCGACAGCGACGTCGACAATGCGGCGAACACGTTCCAGGTTGTTTCCGGCAGCGGAGCAACGACCAACGGCTACGGCACGTTCGCGATTGACGCCGGTGGTCATTGGACCTTCACAGTCAACGACGGCAACGCGACTGTCGATGCGATGAATGTCGGCGAGTCGCTGACGGACAGCTTCACCATCCACTCCGCGGACGGAACAGCGCAAACCGTTACCGTCACGATTTACGGCGCCAACGATGCCGCGATCGTCAGCGGGACCACGGGCGGTACGGTTGTCGAGTCGGGGGGGCCGCTGTTCTCGGGCACACCGACGGTGAGCGGGCACTTGTCCGACACCGATGTCGACAACCTCGACAACCTGTTCCAGGCGGCTTCGTCGACATTGTCGGATCAGGGTCACGGCTCTTACACGATCGATGCATCGGGTAACTGGTCGTTCACGCTCAATAACAACCTCGCGTCCGTCCAGGCGCTGAACGATGGCGACCACATCACCGAGACATTCACCGTCCATACTTTCGACGGCACGGATCAGGTCATCTCAATCGTCATCGATGGTCACAATGAAGTCTTCAGCGGAACGGCCAACAACGATGTGATGAACGGCACGTTCTATGGAGACACGATGTCGGGCGGCGACGGCAATGACATCTACCGGGTGAACAACACCGCTGACGTCGTGGTCGAGAATGCCAATCAGGGCGAAGATACGGTCCAGGCTTCGGTGACCTATACGCTCGGTGCGAATGTCGAGGATCTGAACCAGAGCGGGAACGGCAATATAGACGCGACCGGCAATTCGCTCGACAATCTCATCGTCGGCAACAACGGTAACAACGTCCTGTCTGGTCTCGCGGGCGACGATGTCCTGCGCGGCGGCGCTGGTACCGACACGCTGCTCGGTGGCGCTGGCGACGACAACATTGATGGTGGCATCGGTATCGACACGGTGTCTTATGCGAATGCGGCCGGTGGCGTAACGGTGTCTCTGGCTCTCACGAGCTTCCAGAACACCGGCGGTGACGGCTTCGACAAGATTCAGAATGTCGAGAACATTACCGGGTCGGCCTTCGACGACACATTGAGCGGCAATGCGGACCGCAACGTGATCACCGGCGGCGGTGGTGCCGATCACCTGACGGGCGGCGCGTCGATCGATACCTTCGTCTATACCTCGATCGGCGATTCATCGTTCGGAAATGCCGACACGATCACCGATCTGACGAACGCTGATAAGATCGATCTTACGGCGCTCGGCAACGACTTCACGCTGGTGCATGCTCTCGACGGCCACGCACACGAGATCCTGGTGAGCTACAACGCCGGGACCAACACCACGACCATCTCCATCGACATGAACGGCGATGGCACGATCGACGGCAGCGATATGCAGATCCTTGCCTCTGGCGATCACCACACGTTCTCGAACTTCCTCGGCTTGGGTTCGTAATCCAGGCGCGCGTTAGGAAACGGCAAACCCGGCGGGACATCCCTGCCGGGTTTTCCTTTTGTAGGGGCCCGAGGGGTGCGCCTTTCCGCCGGCCGAGTTCCCTGCTCGGATAGCAAAGGGCGGCAGGTGATTGTTCTCTCGACGTTTTTTCGGTTCGGCCCTATATTCGCCCCGCTGGCGATGATAGGGACCGCTACCTTCACGCGAAGGCGTGAGTGGTCAAAAGCCGCATCTTGCGACAGATGGGACGCAAGGCTGCAGGCGGTGGCTTATTGAATTGGGCGTTTTCGAATGCGTGGCTTTCTGTGGGGGTTCACGGCCGCTGTCTTGAGCATTGCGCTGGCCGCACCGGCGAGCGCAGATCGCTTCAAGCTGTCGGATGCGCTCGCCCTCGCGTATTCCACCAATCCTGAACTGGAAGCTCAGCGCGCCAAGGTGCGGCAGGCCGACGACGTGGTGGCAGAGGCTCGCGGCGGCTGGCGCCCGAGCGTCAATGCGTCGGCGTCATACGGATTCGAAAGAGCCCAAGGCGTCAATTCCAAATTCGGTTTTACCGAGCCGACCTTCAACATCACGCCGCTTGACGGGCGCGCGACGGTTTCCCAGCCGGTGATGACGGGAGGTCAGGCCTATGCCCAGGTGCAACGGGCGATTGCCCTTGTGCGCGCTGCGCGCGCCGATCTGCTGAATGCGGAGCAGCAAATCCTGCTCGCGGCCACGACCTCCTATATGGACGTTGTGCGCGATGTGATCGCTCTGCGCCTGCACCAGGACGACGTGTCCATTCTCATGCGTCAGCGCGATGCAACCAAAACGCAATTGGATGCCGGTGCGGCGACGAAGACGGATCTGCAGGAAGTCGAAGTCAGACTTGCAGGGGCGCAAGCCGATCTCGCGGCGTCGCAAGCGCTACTCTCGCAAAGCCGCGACAATTTTGAGCGCATCATTGGACGTCCACCGGAAACATTGGAAGACCGGCCTCCGTTACCGATGCTGCCCGGAACGCAGGAACAGGCGCTTTCGCTGGCGCTGCGTCTCGCGCCACGCATTCAGTCCGCGCAGGCCAATGACAAGGCCGCACAGTACAGCATCGACAATGCCGTGGGCGCATTGCTCCCCCATGCCTCGATCGTCGCCCAATACGACTACACGCGGAACTCGCTCTCATCGCCTCTGGGATCCGCCACTCAGGGCAGCGCTCTGTCGATCCTCGGCCAGATTTCCGTGCCGCTCTATCAGGGCGGCGCCGACACGGCCCGGATAAGAGAAGCCAAAGAGGCCAAGGGCCAATCTCGCCTCAGTATCTTTGATGCCGATCTGGCCACTCGCCAGGCGACCAAGGACGCGTGGGCCGGCTTCCATGCCGCTCTGAGCGCCGAGAGCTTCAACGACCGCCGGGTCTCATCCAGCATGCAGGCGCTCGACGGCGTCATCCAGCAGCAACATCAGGGCGAACGCTCGATCCTGGATATTCTCAATGCCGAACAGGAGAAGCTGGCGGCCCAGGTGGCGCTCAATTCATCGCGGCATGATATGGTTGTAACGTCCTATCAACTGTTGGCGGCAACGGGAGAGCTAACGGCCAAGCAATTGGCCCTGAAGGTGAAACTCTACGACCCGAATGAGCACTACGACCAGTCGTCGGCAAGCTGGATCGATTTCGGGGGCTGAACGAATGACGGAAATCCGGAAGACTTGACTTGAGCAATTCTGGCAAACTCAACCCGCTGGCACCGCAAAGGCCGCGTCCCGTGCGCGATGCACTTGCAGCGAACAGACGTCTGCTGATGGTCGCGCTCTCGTTCAGCGCCGCGATGAGCATCCTGACGCTGACCACGTCGTTTTACATGTTGCAGGTCTACGACCGCGTTCTGACGAGCCGCAGCCTGGAAACGCTCGCGCTGCTCACGTTGATCGCGGTCGCGGCGCTGGTTGTCTATGGATGGCTTGACTCGCTCAGGCTCCGCCTCGTGCAGCGCGTTGCGATGCGAACGGTGGATGCGCTCGGCAAAAAGGTCCTGCGCGCGATGATCGCCACCGCATCGCAAACCGGCGGCGCGTCGATCCGCAACGGATTGCGCGATCTCGAAACGGTGAAGAACTTTATCGGCAGCCCTGCCATCAATGTGGTGATGGACGCCCCCTTTACAATTGTCTTCTTCCTCGTTCTCGTGGTGCTGCATTGGGCACTTCTCGCAACCGTCATTGTCGGTGGCGGAATTCTCATCGGCATCGCCTGGCTCAGCCAGAGACTGACCAACGCGTCGCTGGTGCAGGCGATCGACCTTCAGTCGCGCACGCACAATTTCTCGGAAGACGGGCTGCGCAATTCCGACGTACTTGAGGGCATGGGCATGTCCGCGACGTTCGTCGATCGCTGGCATTCGCAATGGTCGACCTCCATGCGTGCCAACACGCTTGCGGCGGATCGCGATTCCAAGCTGACTTCGGCATCGCGCACGGTGCGGCTGCTGATCCAGATAGCACTTCTTGGCTTGGGCGCGTTCCTCATCCTAAATCTCCAGGCAACGGGCGGTATCATGATCGCCTCATCGATCATCGGCGCGCGTGCGCTGGCCCCGATCGAGTCCGGCGTTGCATCGTACAAAGGCTTCATCGCAGCGCGCCTGGCATGGCTGCGGCTGGAAGAAATCCTCAACACCGCGCCGAAACGCGACGAGGGCATGGCCCTGCCGGCGCCAGCGGGGAAGCTGAGCGTCATTCGCGTCGGTTATATCAATCCGTTGACGCGCAAGCCGGTGCTCAACAATGTGGGTGTCGAGCTGCTTCCGGGCGAGTCGCTCGGCGTGATCGGGCCTTCGGCGTCGGGAAAGTCAACGCTTGTGCGGCTGCTGATCGGCGCATGGCCGTGCACGGCCGGCAATGTGCGGCTCGACGGCGCGGACATTTATTCGTGGCCACGTGCCGAACTGAGCCGTCATGTCGGTTATCTGCCGCAGGACGTCGAATTGTTCTCCGGCACCATTCGCGAAAATATCGCGCGCATGAGCGAAGGCGATCCGGAGCTCGTCGTTGCCGCCGCGAAGCGCGCCGGTGCGCACGATATGATCCTGGGCCTGCCGAAGGGTTATGATACCGAGATCGGTCAGCGCGGCCATCGTCTGTCGGGCGGGCAGGCGCAACGTATCGGCATCGCGCGCGCGCTCTATGGCGATCCGAAACTCGTCGTACTCGACGAGCCCAATTCCAATCTCGATAGCTCGGGCGAGGAAGCGCTTGTTTTCACATTGGCCGGCCTCAAGCGCGATGGCGTGACGGCGGTCATCGTCGCGCACCGTCCCAGCATCCTGGCCGGCGTCGATAAGATCATGGTGTTGCGCCCTGACGGCAATGTGGAAGCCGTCGGCCCGCGCGCGGAAGTTATGGCGCAATTCACCCGCAGGGCGCAGCAGCAACCTCAGCCGCAACAACAGCCCGGTAATGTCGTGAACCTGCCTGTCGCGCCCGAGCATGGGGGCAAGCCGTGACCGATCAGGCTCAGGCTGTGCCACCGGCGCCCCGCTTCACGCCGCCGCGCTTTGTGATGCGCCTCTGGAATTCGCGTTGGATCGTTCGCGCCCGCAAATTCGTGTTTCCCGAGGATGAGCAGACCTATTCCGATCCGCAATTCGATTACTTGAACCCCGAAAAGCTGATCCGCACCGGGCTTATCGTTGTCGCTGTATTCTTCGTGGGAATCCTGGGTTGGGGAAGCCTTGCGCCGCTCGATAGCGCGATTGTCGCGCAGGGCGTGGTGGTGGTGGAGACCCATCGCAAGACCATCCAGCATCTCGAAGGCGGCATCGTGCGGACCATCTATGTCCGCGACGGGCAAAAAGTTCATGCCGGCGAACCGCTCGTGCAGTTGGACGATACCGAGAGCAGAGCCAGTCTCGATCTCATCCGTGGCGAGGCCGACGCGCTCGCGGCGCAAGAAGCGCGGCTCGATGCCGAACGTGACAATTCGGACAAAATCAATTTCCCGGCCGATCTTCTGGCACGCAAGGCCGATCCCAAGGTCGCCGAGGCGCTGCGCGGCGAACAGAACACCTTCGATACGCATCGCGCGACGCTGGCCAAGCAGCAAGAGATCTACAATCAGCGCATCAACGAAAATCACCGCATTGTCGCGGGCCTTGAAAGCCAGCAGGCATCGGTGGAACAGCAAAGCCAGCTGATCGGTCAGGAATCCGACAGCGTGCAGCAGCTGTATTCCAAGGGCCTTTCAACGCTGCCGCGGCTGTTGCAGCTGAAACGTCAGGCCGCCGATCTGACCGGACAGCACGGGCAGGTCTCCGAGAAGATGGCACAGGTCAACCTCGACTCCGGCGAAGATCAGTTGCAGATCGTCAATCTCCGCAACCAGTTCCTGAACGATGTCGTGAAGGATCTGCGCGACGTGCAGACGAGGCGCTTCGAGGCGATGGACCGGCTGCATGCCGCCAAAGACGTCGTCGCGCGCCTGCGTATGACAGCGCCCACGGATGGCAAGGTCGTGTCTCTCGCGGTGCATTCCAGGGGCGCGGTGATACGGCCGGGCGATGTTGTGATGGAAATCGTTCCTGTCGAAGATCAACTCGACGTCGAAGCGCGTGTCCGTCCGGAAGATGCCGACGATGTTCACGTCGGCATGTCGGCTAAGGTCAATCTCGGTGCCTACAAACAGCGCCGTCTGCCGATGATCACCGGCACGGTCACGACGGTCTCCGCCGATCGCCTTGTCGATGCACACACCAACCAGCCGTATTTCAGCGTGATGATCGTGGTCGACCGCGGCCAGCTCAAAGACTATCCGGATGTCAAGCTTATCCCCGGCATGACCGTGGATGTGTCACTCAACACCGGCGCGCGCACGGCGGTGGAATACTTCCTTGAGCCGATCACAGGCATTTTCCGGCGCGGAATGCGGGAGCAATGAGTATGTCTAAAATGAAATCCTCCGTCCTTGCGCTCGCTGCGCTGACTGCGTTCCCCTACAGCGCGTTTGCAGCGCAGGATTTGAGCGGCTTCAGCGGTCTGATCGACGGTGGCTTCACCTATAGCCGCGACACCCGCAACGCCGTCGGCAGCGCGATCGATACGGATCAGTACACGCTGCATGGTGCGCTGCTTTACACGTTCGACAATCCCGGTTTTGGCTTTCAGATAGATGGCCAGAACAATTATTATTTCGGCATCAAGCACAACGAAGCGGATCTTTGGTCGACGGGCGGCACGATGTTTTTCCGCGACGACAAGGGAACGATCGGCCTGAGCGGAAGTTATTTCGCCGCCGACGCGCCCGCGGCGCCCTTCTTCTCCGGCAAGAAATCGTTGGAGAGCTACGGTTTCTTCGGCGAGTACTATCCGTTCCGCAGCCTGACGCTGATGGTCAAGGGCGGCGGAACGTCAGGGCCGGTAGGTCTGGCGAGCTATTTCGGCGGCGGCGGGCTCACCTGGTACGAATATCCCGACCTCGCATTTCACACCGAGGTCAACTTCACGTCCTTCACATCCGGCGAGGACTGGACCGACTACAACGCCAGCCTCGACTATCTGCCGTTCCGTTCTATGCCGATGAGCATTTCCTTGGGCTACGACCATGCGATCGTCGCGGGCGTGGGTTATACGAGCGCCTTCTTCGCCAGCCTGAAATTCCATTTCGGCCAGGGCAACGCACTCGTGGATTACGACCGCACGGGCCCGGTCCAATACACGGGCAACGCCACCCCCGGCTCGAACCTGAAATTCTAAGCCGCAGCGGGCCCATATCGGGCCCGCCCCTACAAGCTATTGGGGTTGCTAGAAAACCTGGAGCGGGCGAGGCGAATCGAACGCCCGACCCTAACCTTGGCAAGGTTAGAACAACATAAGTGTTGTGAGTTTATGTCGTTTCCGCCAGATTGCTGATCGTTGATTTATAGGCGTATTGCAAGGAGTTTTTACCTTGTGAGCGCGACGGTGTTACCGCTCAATTCCTCAGGATTGATTTCTCCTGCTTACCCTATGCTTACCGAGGATTACGTCGTGCCCAGACTGACGAAAAGCGTAGTTGACCGGCTCAAGACCACTTCGGGCGAGCGAGTGTACTGGGACGATCAAATTCCCGGGTTTGGGGTGAGAGTGAAACTGTCGGGCTCCAAATCGTGGCTGATCCAATACAGAAACCAGCACGGGCAGTCTCGAAGGATGACGCTAGGACGCTGCAGCGTATTGACCCCCGACCAGGCTCGGACCAAGGCGAAGCTTGACTTGGCATCGGTAGCTAGCGGTGCAGATCCTGCAGCAGTTAAGCGCCAAAAAAGAAGCGCCATCTTAGTTAGCCAGCTTTGCGATGACTATCTGGAGTCGGGAAAGGGTCGCATCAAAGATAGCACTCTCAGAGTGGACCGTTCGCGGATTGAGCGCCACGTCAAACCGCTTCTTGGATCGCGCCCCGTGGCGAGCCTCACGCCAGCAGATATGGACAAATTCTTGGCTGACGTAATTGCCGGAAGGTCCGCGCCAAAGCCTCCTGCGAAGGCGGTAGGCAACGCCAAGAAGCCCCGTGGCGGCAAGACGACAGGCGGCCCTAGTGTCGCATCACGAACCCTCGGAATGCTTGGCACCATATTGCAGAGGGCCGTTCGTGACGGTGTTCTAGCAAAGAATCCGACACACGGAATCGCGAAGCCCAAAGATCAGACCAAAGCGCCCCCCTTTGCATTCGCGAGCATCGCGGCTCTCGGTAAGGCCATGCGTGAGGCACAGAACGTAGGCGAAAATATTGTCGGCATCAGAGCAATACGGTTTTTGTTGACGAGCGGTTGTCGTCGTAATGAGTGCCTGACACTGCAATGGGACGAGGTAGATAGATCGGCCCAGTGTCTAAGGTTGAAGGATACAAAGAGCGGGAAACAGAACAGACCTGTCGCACTTTTAGTAATTGATACGCTTCTTAGCTTTAAGCCGAGCAGCGCAAAGCCCGCGGACTATGTTTTCCTCGGAGGTTCGTCGAAGGGGCATTTCGTGGGGCTTCCAAAAGTGTGGGAGCGGATCGCTGCGAAGGCCGGTATTGCAGATGTATCGCTACACGGATTGCGCCACTGGTTTGCAAGCGCGGCTGCTGAAATGAATTACTCTGAACTGACTATTTCCGGCCTTCTCGGTCACAAAGTTAAAGGGGTCACCGCAAGGTATGCCAACGCTCCGGACTCCGCGTTTTTGGCGGCTGCAGACAAAGTAGCAGAACGGTTGCAACAGGAGTTTGATAGGCTCTGATCACATGGCCCTAGACGAGAGCTAGGCACCCAGTCGTTCGAGCAACGTCTGACTTTGGGGATCGGAAACCGCCGGGACAAAGTCAATTGCAGCAACGGCCTGTTGCAACGGCCTGTCAAGCAGCTCAGCGAGAGACAACAGGATCGCAACCATTGTCCCTCCTTCGACGGGTGCAGCAACGGCAAACGCCCACCACTGATCGTTGTAGGAAGCTAAGCTTACGAAATAAAGGCACGCGCCAGCTCCTGCGGCGCCGTGAACGAATGCCAAGAATCTAAGCACTTGGTTCAAGGCCGTTCTCCGTCATTAACTGCACTAACAAGGAGGAGGGACGTGGTCGAAAAAGATTCAGAGCCAAGCGCCCGCAATTTCAGATCGAATCATAGCACTATTGTCCGTGATTAGAAGGCGACTGACTGTTCGCGTTGTCCGATGAGGCCCAAATCGTCGTAGCAAGAATTCTGCGGAGGCTGAGCCGGGGTCTGTCTCAGGAGGCGTTTGCGGTGGACGCCAGCATTGATGGCACGTACGTCAGTCGATTGGAGCGTGAGCTTGAGAAGTCGCGATCCTAGAGCGGCTGGCGAAGGCGTTGGGGGTTGCAATCTCGGACTACTCCGACCGCCCCGAGCGCCAGTCGTGGTCCTTTCAAGCCGCTCGCTAGCGGTCGGCGAATTGCCCCTAGACGGACATATTGATTCGTGCGGTAGCCCCTTGGTGAAAGTTTGATTCAAGAGCCGCGACTCTTTTTTGAAGTTCTCGTTTTATTGCAATTTCTCGAATTTTGTCCTTGATATGAGATACTCGGAGTATTACCTCGACTCTACTGCGATCGTCTTCGCATCAAATCATGGTGCCGGATTCTTGCTGAGCTAATTGGCCAGCCGGACTTTCAAAACGGCTTCCGCGACCAAGCAAATCAGTCATACGCAATTTGACCGCTAGGGCATTCCGTCCTTGCGCTTCGCTTGGCGTTCAGTTTCGGGAGCTTCCATGAATTTTTACACGCCGCCGGAAGCGGCAATCGAACTGCATCTATCTACCTCTACTCTTGCGAAATACCGTCTTTCAGGGGCGGGTCCTACGTACCGCAAGCACGGTCGCAGCGTCGTTTATGAGTACAGCGATCTAGAAAATTGGTCACGTAGCCGAACCAGAACGAGCACGTCAGACCAAGGTTTCGCGCGCGAGGCGCAACATGTTTGATCTCGCACAAAAGCTGCAAATCGCGCACGACCTTACCCAACGCGGACTCGGATTATTTCTTGTGAAGCCGCGGGGAAAAGCACCACTTGAAAAGGGGTGGCAACAGACTGCGACAAGTAATTTCGATGCGTTTCGCGAACGTCTGGAGGCCCAGCCCGATTGCAATATCGGAGTAGCGACAGGTAGCACTTGGAACGTGTTCGTTATGGACATCGATCCACGCCACGGCGGAGACGAATCCCTAAAGGGTTTGCTGGAAGAAAACGGCCCGCTGCCAAATACACTTGTTGTTCGGACAGGCGGCGGTGGCGAGCATTACTATTTCTCGATCCCGCGCGGCGCCGAGATAAAGTGCCATGCCGGAGAAGTGGGAGACGGTATCGATATCCGGGGCGAGGGTGGCTTGGTCGTCGGACCGGGTTCCGAACATGAGTCTGGCGGCTTCTATGAGATTGCTTCAGCACCAGCAGTTTTGGCAGAGCCGCCCGCATGGTTGCTTGCCAAAGCCGCGGACGGAGTAGCAAAGACAGGCACATCGTTAGTGGCGTTCAAAGAAGGCAATCGCAACAACAATCTGACTTCTATCGCAGGCAGCCTTCGCAGGAAGGGGCTTGAGGGCGAGGCCATTGATACCGTTCTTCAGGCCGTAAATTCGACGATAGCGAAGCCACTTGCGGCAGATGAGGTCACACGGATTGCACAGAGTGTAAGTCGGTATGACCCCGCAATCACCCTAGATTTTACAGAGCGGAGCTTGGCTGATGCCTTTGCCCGATACATGGAAGGTCAAATAGTAAGAATTTCGGAGGGCGGGTGGGCAGATTATCGCGACGGCCTTTGGCGGCTCGATCCCAGCGGTTCGGCCGCTTTGATTTGTCAGGAAGCGGTCAAAGCCTTCGTGGCGAGGATTGAGGTCGAGGCAGTTTTGAGAGCCGGGGAGTTGGAGAGAGAGGCCGCTGAAAAGATGTTGAGCGCCGCCAAAAGGTGTCAGTCGGCGAATGTCATAAACCACATCGTACGACTTGCCGCGTCGGACCCCGCTCTCCTGGCGTCTTCGTCGGACTTCGATGCTGACCCCGATCTGCTGAATCTCCGTAACGGTGTCCTCAATCTCAGAACGGGGCAACTCGTTCCTCATGATCCAAACCTTCGGCTGATGAAGCAGGCCGACGTTGAATTTGATCCGACGGCGACATGTCCTCTATTTGATCAGTTCCTGAGCGAAATTCTGGATCGCGAGACTGCCGACTTTCTCATGCAGGCGTTCGCCTACAGCCTTTTAGGCAGCGCTGAGCGGCAGTTGGCGTTCGTGTTGATTGGCTCCGGCCTCAACGGCAAGACGACGCTGGCGAATGTTATTCGAGGTGTGATCGGGGACTACGGCCTTGTCATGGACCCAAGCTCCCTCTTGCGCAGGGACTCCCCCTCGGTTCGAAGCGACATTGCGCGTCTCTATGGCGCTAGAACGGTTTTTACCTCCGAGTTCGCGCAAGGCTCTGTAATCGATAGCCCTCTCATCAAACGGCTCACTGGTAACGAAACGATTACCGCGCGGCATCTTTATAAGGAGGACTTTGAGTTCGCGTGTCGCGGCGTGTTCTTTCTGACCACCAATCATCCGCCGGTGATTGATGGTTCCGATTATGCGTTAGCACGGCGCGTATGCGTAGTTCCGTTCGAGCGACGAATTCATCAGGACCAAGTCGATCCCGAGCTAGAGAATAAATTGGCGCGCGAAAAATCTGGGATTTTGAACCGGCTGCTGGAGGGACTCCAGCGTTATCGCCGCGAGAAACTTGCCTTTCCCGAATTGGTCAGATTAGCGACCGATAAATACGTAGCTGAGAGCGATCTCATCGGTGAATTTCTGCGCCAATCGTGTTCTGAGGGACCCGGTTACAAAGTGGGTGCCGAGGAATTGCACCAACGCTATCAAGGCTACTGCGCAATAAGAGGTACGAGGAGACTTTCGGCGCCGGTTTTTAAAAGAGCCCTCGAAAGTAAGGGATATCTCAACACACGCACTTCCAAGGGCGTTTCCTGGGAAGGACTAAAACTAGAATCCTCGGCCAAGTTGTTTGCGGCCACAGCGTAAGGCGGCATCGTGTAGGCAGTGCAGGCAATAGATAAACCTTCTGTAGAAGACAAAAATTAATTAGAGAGCCTATCTATTGCCTGCACTCCCTACATTGAATCTGGCCGCCGAGCAGCATTCGGGCGCGGGCTCGGCGACAAAAGAATTCAGACAATCGAATCCGAAGGGAGAATATTCCGTCGTGCAAAACATCAAGGTAGACCTCAAAAGACTTCGCCAGCGAGGCCACTGCAATTTGGCAAACGTCCCACCATGGTTGCCGGTGGAGACCGGCGTGGCAGCAAACTTCTTACGCGTTCATCCGAAAACATTGTTGAGCTGGTATAGGGCCGGCATCGGCCCACGGCCATTTGAACCGACGCTGTTCATGGGCAACCACCTCTACTGGAGACCCGGCGACCTGATAACTTGGTGGGAACGATTGGCGCTTGCTGCGGGGACAGCGCGCACATATGACAGAGTTTGCGCGGACTGGAAGGTGGAAGCTGCTCATTCGCTTGCAGATGCAAGGAAGTGGCCTCTACCTCCAGCGAAAGTTAGAACTGAAATTCTCTGGGGCATAATAGAACCGGTAAATGAAGAGGTGCCGACTTCTATCGGCAGCCAAACTACGCTTCCGTTACTCTCCGGGGCACATGGCGTATGAAGGCCTAGGCTCCCTCCCTCGTTCGTGGGGGCGCTTCTGGGTGGGGAGGGTCGGAGAGGCGGTATCGTAAACTTACACGAGAATTTCGACTCGTATCCCGGCGGAAATTGTGATTAGAAAGCGCCCGGTCGGGCGGCTCAATCCGGGTTCCTCCGTTCTAACATATTGAATTACAACAGCAATCTTCTAGATATCATTCCGGATTAAGCTCGTGAATCTTCGAAATAAAAATTTGGACGAATGGCTGCTGGCGCAAAAGCCAGCTGATTTTCCTGAGCAACGAGACTACCCAGCTCAATTCAAGGCGCTGGCGGACTATTTGAACTCAAACGTACATCCCCAAGTGACCGCCGGTAGCATGGTCCGGGATGGCGGTTATCTTACCGACCACGGCCCAAAACACATTCGAACGCTGATACAGCGCATTTCGCAGATCGTGTCCTTTGAAGCGTGTCAGCTAACACCGTATGAAGTTTTCTTCTTGCTGGTTTCCGCGCACTTTCACGATGTCGGCAACATCTTCGGTCGCGATCAACATGAAGCCAAATCGCGTGAGGTAATGAAGCTGTCGGGACTACAAGTTTGGCTAGACAGTGTAGAGAGACGGTACATCAGAGATATCGCGCAAGCGCACGGCGGCGCAGATAAGGACAAGCTGCGAACTTGGGCCGAGTCAGACAAGATCAAAAACCAAACCGTCCGAGTGCGATTGCTTGCGGCGCTGCTCAAATTCTCCGATGAACTTGCAGAGGACTCTGAGCGGGCGGCGAGGTTCTCGCTTGCTATCGGCATTCTACCGCCAGAGAGTGAAATCTATCACGTTTACGCAAAGACTCTCCAGTCGGTATATGTCGATCATAAAGCGCACGAAATAGCCTTTAGTTATGAACTGACAGAAAGCGAAGCCAAGAAAACGTTTCCCTCAAAAGAGGGCACAGGTCGGCTTCTCCTCGATTATATTCTGGAGCGTTCTCTCAAAGCTCACTGTGAGCGAAGCTATTGCGCTAGATATCTTAGGCCAACAATCTACATTGATCAGATATCGGTAACGATAAAGATCGTATCAGATGACGGCTATGATATCTGGGCAAGCTTTGGCTATCGCCTGTCTGATGTTGGGTATCCTTCTATTCAACCCGAGGGCATCTACGAGCTTTGTCCCGAACTCACCAATCCGATCGCTATCACACAATGGAACGACCGAGGGCGTGTCACTGGCGCTTCGATAAAATCGTATCTCAACCAAAACTCAGTTTCGGCGGAGCCTGTTCATGGCGTCTGATAAGCAGCAAGCTGTAAATCTGCCGGAAAATCCGTTTGTGGTTCAGACGCCAGAGGGGATTAGCGCCCAAAATGCCGTTTCTTTGTTTGTCGAAGAATTCGCCGATTTTTATCAAATTCTGCGGGAGGGACACACATTTTTGAATGGTGCTCGCGGATCAGGGAAGAGCATGATCTTTCGATTCATGGAACCAGATTGTCAAACTCTAAAGCACGGGTGCCATACACGGTCGTTACCTTATTTCTCGTTCTACATCCCCATTAAGGAAACCGAATTAAAGCTTACTGAATTGACACGTCTTCGCGACCATCATGGAAATCTGCTTTTAAACGAACACCTGCTCACGCTCAACGTTGCTATTAAGGCATTCAGTTCGCTGTCGAAGATCAATCTCGACGATGAGTTCGGAACAAACGCGACCGAGCTTAAGGCATTCATTCAGGGACCTGTCGTTAAACTTCTTCGTCGAGGAGGTTGGTCCGGCGAGCTTCCATCCTTGGAAGCATTGGCTACAGTCACCGACCTTCGTGAAACGCTTGTCGATATCTTGGACGGCATATACGCAGCCGCGACGTCGTATCTGAAGACGCTTTCCTTCTCCACTAATCCTAGTTACGACGGCGCCCTATTTGGCTATTTGGATTTCCTGCGCCCGCTCCTCATTGAATTGAGAGCGCTGTCGTTCATGCCTAAGGCGCCGATATTCCTGTTAATCGATGACGCCGATAACTTGAACATCGAACAAACGAAAATATTGAACACTTGGATATCAAGTCGCGGTAGCGCAGAGGTTACGCTTAAAGTATCAACGCAACGTCGCTATAAGACCTATCGAACTGTTGCAGAACAAAGAATCGAAGCGCCGCATGACTATGTCGAAGTCGACATCTCGGACATATACACCTCTAATAAGGACCGCTACGCTGATCGGATCAGCAAGATCGTTCAGCGCCGCTTAAGTCTTTCGGGAACCGCAGTAACGCCGGAATGCAAAGCTGGCATAACGCCCGACATGTTTTTTCCGCCTGATCAAGACCAGGAAGAAAAAATTGAGAAGATCAAGCAAAAAATAATTTCGGAATGGGAAGCTACGGGTCGCGGCAACAGAGCCAGAGACGACGCCTACAGATACGCTCGTCCGACATATATTGCTCAGCTGCGAGGACCGGCCAAGTCAGCTTCGACATATTCATACGCCGGGTTTCATCAACTCGTTCATGTATCGTCTGGTGTAGTCAGGTATTTTCTCGAGCCGGCAGCGCTTATGTTCGGTGAACAAAAGGCTCAAAATGAGGGCAGGCCTGTAGATTCTATTCGGCCTCATATCCAAACGAAGGTTGTTCGCGAAGAAGCGAATAAGTTCTTCTTCTCAGAATTTGATAAGTTATTGCAAGACCAGGATAAGGATGCCGACGAGAAAACGAGGGTAGCCCAGCTCCAGAATCTTATAGCCTCGCTAGGGGAACTATTCCAAAAAATATTGCTATCCACCCAATCCGAGCGCCGAGTGTTTTCAGTTGCGCTGAGCGATAGACCGGATGCAGACGTTTCGGCGGTTTTCAATCTCGGCGTCGAATACGGGTATTTCCACAAGAGCTCTATAGGCAAAAAAGACGGTTTTGGCCGAACCGCGCTCTTTGTACTGAGCCGTCGGCTTGCCCCTTTGTACACATTGGACCCGACGTCTTTTGCGGGGTATAAATTCATTACCAACGAGATTGCTCGCGAAATGATTTTTGCGCCACGGCGTTTTCATACGCGTCTTCAAAACGAAACTATTGAGCTGATCACTGACCCGCCACAGGCCGACTTGCTTGAGGACATTCGGTAATGGGCCTGCAACGAATAGCGTTGACTGAGCTAAATGGAGAGGTGTCGGGACGGATCAAGACACTGATTTGCTCAGCAAGCTTTGAAGGTCGGTGTTTATCAGTACCACTCAATCTCGATCCGTCTAGTATTGACATCGCGCTGGTCTGTCATACCGATGATAGGTTGGAACCCATAGAACCCAATTTGGCGAAACTCAAATCGCATTTTGGTGCAAAATACAGATCAGTAAAGTTAGACACGACCTTTCCAGTTCGTAGCGCTGACAGTCTTTCCGAAGAGCTAGGTCCCGGTGATGGAGAAATTCTAAAAGACATCCTACTTGATGCAACAACGTTTACTCATGAGGGGTTGCTAATACTTCTGCGACTGCTCGCATTGAGGCTCCGGGCGAGCAGCCACTTGTTCCTCGTTTACACGCCTGCTGCGGAGTACTCACTGGGATCCGCCGAAAATCAAAAGTGGCTCTCTAAGGGTGTCGGGGAAATACGTTCAGTGCTGGGTTATCCCGGTCGAATGCTTCCTTCCAGAAAAATGCACCTTATCCTTCTTACTGGGTTTGAAAGTGAGCGCGCATTGGAGCTTATGGATTCCTATGAACCGTCAGTACTATCACTAGGCATAGGATCGGATAGCGTCGAGCCGAATCCGAATCAGATTGCCAGATTGGCAATGCTTAAGAAGCGCAAAGATAGTTACGAAGCGTTCGATGAATTCACTTTTTCACGCATGGATTATAACAAGGCGGCCGCGTCTATTAGCGCCCAAATAGAAAAATTTCCCGGATACAATACGGTACTGGCTCCGATGAACACTAAACTGTCAACCATTGGAGCCGCGCTCACGGCCATGCGGATGCCCAGAACGCAGCTTTCATATGCACAGGCACACACGTACAATATCGAGTCATATTCGCGCGCCGCTGACTATTGTTTGATGTCTCCCTTCCCCGAACTGGTGCAAGCTACGAGCATTGCAACGACGGGTGAGCAATCACGGGCATGAAACGACCTAGTCTAATCGGGGTGGACCTATTTTGCGGCGCCGGGGGGATGTCCCTCGGCGCGAGCTGGGCGGGTGTAGATGTGCGCGTTGCCGTTGAGGTCAGTGGTGCTGCTGCAAATACGCATTCGAGAAATCATTCAAACTGCACTTTGTTGAGAAGCGATATACAAAATCTTGATGGTTTGCCGCTCGCGCGAGGCCGAAACGAAAAAATTGTCCTGTTTGGTGGCCCGCCCTGTCAAGGGTTCTCAACTTCCAATCAACGGACGCGTGGACCTAAAAACGAGAAGAACCTCCTATATAGAGAATTCCTCCGTATTACTCGCATTGTTAAGCCAGATTTCGTCGTGTTCGAAAACGTTTGCGGCATGCTTGAAGGGAAAAGCAGACCGGTAATCGATGATATTCTCGACTCGTTAAACACGCTTGGATTTGAATGCTCGATGGGTGTTTTGGATGCCATCCATTTTGGGGTACCGCAGTCTCGCAAGCGCTTGTTTATTGTCGGGGGGCGCGGTCGCATTAAGCCCAATTTTCCAAAAGCTATCGATCAAAAGTTGGAGACGACAGTTAAGGAGGCGATTGGCGACCTTCCGAAACTGGGCAACGGGGCTTCACAATCTAGGATGCCCTATCGTTCTCCTGCCCATTCAACCTATGCCAAGAAAATGCGCGGGCGCCTTCAGTCGAGCGAAAATAATCTCGTCTCAAACAACGCGCCTTATATATTGGATCGATACAAACATATCCCGCCTGGCGGCAATTGGGAGGATATCCCGGCTCGACTGATGCGAAATTACGCTGATAGAAGCCGGTGTCATACGGGGGTATATCATCGTCTTCGGGATGACGAGCCTTCCATCGTCATTGGAAATTTTCGCAAGAATATGCTCATACACCCAACGGAACATCGGGGCATTTCGGTCCGGGAAGCAGCAAGGTTGCAGTCATTTCCTGACAACTACATTTTTGAGGGTTCTGTCGGATTGCAACAGCAACAAGTAGGTAATGCCGTCCCACCATTGCTTGCTAAGGCTGTTTTTGAGGGCGTCGTATCGGCGTTTTGAACGCGGTGAGAGAGTCCTTTCGGTCTCTTTGGTGCGCCGCTGAGCTGCGATAATCTCTGAGTTAAGTGCTCGAAAGACAGACGCGCTTTTTGGTTTTTTTTGGGGAAAATAGCTTTGGCCTGATGCAATTGGGCGTTTACGCGCTGCCCGCGCGGTCAGGCCGTCCGGAGGGGGAAAATTTTATTTTCGAGAAACAGCTACCGACGAAAATCTTTGCTCATCGGGTGGCTAGAAATAGACCCCACCCTTCGCGCGAGCGAAGTTGCGTTCGGATGCTTGCTGCATTGGGACGTTAAGACAACGGGACGCAGGGGCGGGCACTAAGCAGCAATTATCAGCCCGATCAGGGGGAGTGACGAGCCGGAGAGGTTGCCATCGCAACATGGTCAGGCTGACGGAATGCTTACCCAATGCTTACCTACGCGGGCGGATAAGCGTGGACCAACGTACGCGGTGCCACCTAAGTACCTCTAACTTCAACGGAAAACCTGGAGCGGGCGAGGCGAATCGAACGCCCGACCCTAACCTTGGCAAGTGGAGATTCGAGCCTCCACTGACGTTCACCAACGCTTAACCATCCGCGGAAATCTTGGCTTTTGGGGGGATTCATTTCCGCCGGACTCCACCTACATCCATAGGGTGCCGGGCCAATCTGTGACCTGGCTGAGACCTGGAACGACCATAACATTGGTTTTTGCGACCATGATCTTGGTCGTTCCGGAAACGGAGGTTGAAGTAGTTTTCGATGCTGACTGACGTCGCCCTACGCGCTCTCATGCGCAAGCCACCCGATCGTCAAACTGACATCCCGGATGCTTCGGCGCCCGGTCTTTCGGCACGCGTGACTCCCAAGGGTCGCGTCACCTGGAGCCTACGGCTGCGCGTGAGCGGCGAGGGTGGGCAGTCGGAGCGCGGCCGTCGCGCCAAGGGCGCGCAATATCGCCTGACGCTCGGTAGCTACCCGGCCGTCACCATCAAACAGGCCCGGGCCAAGGCGGCAGAATACGGTAGCCAGGCAGAGAACGGTCTGCACCCCGTTCGCGCGCTTGAGCGCGAAGCCGTCGCCCGTCACGATACTCTGGGACGCCTCGCTGAAGTCTTTCTCGAAGACTATGCCAAGCCGAACTTGCGAAGTTGGAAGAATGCGCAGTCGGCGCTCAATCGTCACATTGTCCCTGCTTGGGGCCGCTTGCCCATCGACGCGATCGACGAACGAGAAGTGGCCCGGCTACTAACCGATGTTGCTAAGGGCGAAGTGAACGCCAAGACCGGCAAGCGCGTCGCTCGACCGGGCGCCGCGGCGGAGGTCCGCAAATGGGGCTCCCTACTTTGCTCCTGGGCGGTGCGCAGCGGCCTTGCTAGCCGTAATCCTTTTACCCAGTCACGAAACCCTATCAGGCAAAAGCCGCGTCAGCGCTTTTTGGACATGGATGAGGCGCGCGCCATCTGTAACGCCGCTGCCAAACTTTCCAGTCCTTGGCGTGAGCTGATCCAGCTTTTGCTTCTGACGGGTTGTCGAACGCGAGAGATCGCCCATGCGCGCTGGAGCTGGATCAATCTTGCCGAAAAGCGGATGGTCGTCCCGGCTGAAATTTACAAAACAGAGCGGCCTTTCCTGGTCGCGCTACCGGCCAAAGCTATCGAGATCCTGGAGGCACTACCGCGGTGGAGCGAAGGCGAGTTTGTGTTCACAACGGACGGCGGCACAAAGCCGGTATTCGGCATTTCGCGCAAGATCGTCGACAAACTGCACAAAGGCGCTGAGGAAATCCTCGGACGCAAAATATCGCACTTCGTGATCCACGATTTGCGCCGAACCGTGCGTACCCATCTTTCGCGTTTACAGGTGCCTGAGGTTGTGGCCGAGCTCGTGCTCGGTCACGCACTACGCGGCGTTGCAGGCACATACAATGTTTACGACTTCGAGGCCGAGAAGCGCGATGCGCTCGCGCGCTGGGCAATGGAACTTGCGATATGATCGATGCTCTCGCGAGTAGTGAATCTGCCACAAGATCTTATGACGACAGGTCGGATCGCGAATATTTCACAGCAACGCGGGTCGCTGAGATCGCACGAACACATGCCATCCCGTCCAACAAAGTGACAGAACTTCACGCGACTTTGCGCAAAGCATGTCGACTATACTTAATTAATGGGCCAGACACTGAGGACTTGATACAGAAGATTTCACCTAGGGCTGACGCGCTCGATCTGTATAAGCGACTGAGGAAGATTCGGCGCATGCTGGAAGTGCCCGCGTTGCAGGCGCGACTGAGGTCAGGGTTAGAAGGCGCAAGGCCATTAGCGGATGCGGGCCTCGTCGCTGATCGTGGCGCCGAGCTCGCCGCGATGGTGCAGGCAATGGATAGTCTTCTGGAAGCTGCCAAGCACGGTAGCGAGATCGATGGGCGCGTAATGCGCGAGACCCTGCATGACCATAACCAACACGCAATTCGCATCGCCGGCCAGACGCTCCTCGCGTTCTGGGTCGTCAAGTTGAAGCGAGCTTCATCCCTTCAGAATCGCGGTGGCCGCCGCACCAAGGCTCTCGAATTTTTGCTCGATTGTCTGCGCTATCTAGATCCGAGAGTTAAGGATTCCTGGCTGCAGGCCGGCCGGCCGTCTGGGAATGATCCCTTGTGGACCTTGGACGTGGTCCCACCAGATTTCGGAAAAGCCTAATTCGAGCTTGTCGAATTCCTGCACGCTTTCAAACTTCCTGAATTTCGAATTTTCGATGCGTGCCACACACCGTGGTTCCTCCCTATTTCCTGGGATGTAATGGAATCGTCAGGAGAAATGTGATGGATAGGTTTCTGCCGCTCTCAGAGGTGGAGCGGGCCACCAGCCTAAAGAAGTCTAAGCTTTACGAGATGGTTCGGACGGGGGATTTTCCGAGGCAGAAGCGCGTAACGGGCCGCCGCCGCGCTTGGCTCGCTTCCGAAATTGAAAGTTGGATTCGGGAACGCGCGCAAGAACCGCTGTCTGTAGATCAGGGTGAATGCCATGACTAATGCCGCAGATTGGATCGTTGCCCGCATCGAACGCGGCTGGTCTGAGCATGGAGCAGAGCAATTCGACGAAGAGAACGATAGCTATGCGTTGGCACGCTTTGCGAGGCGAAAGCAAAAGCTTCGTGTTTATGGCCCAGCGCTGCTAAGGGTCCCATTGACCGACTTCGCTTGGACTGGCGGATTTGATTGTCCACCGACAAGCAGGGTCGGCATTAGCTGGCGTCACATGTTCCTCGTGAATGTAGAATCAACGCGCGGGAATTTTCGTGCGACACCAATCTGGGTTCATCCTGACATCGAACGCGTCCCGCACGCGGCAGCGACACTAGCTTCCTTCGTTCCTAACAGCGCCTGCCAAGGGCCAGTGATGGTTGGACTTCAGGCATTTCTGGCATGTGCGGGACAGTCGGGGGTGAGCTCAATTGACCAAGAGTACGCGGTATCAAAATGCGCTTAAGTCAGGGACGATTTGTGCCGGCCGACAATTGGAGCGGCCCGTCCCCTTATAGGGTATGGAAGAATTATTTGCGTTGTGTTGGCTGCGCACAACCCGGCCCTACAGTGTTCTTATGCTGCCTATAGCGGTCGAAGAGATCTAACCGCTGTGGCACGTCCAAAGGGCTCCAGAGACAGTTATCCGCGCCGGCGAGGTGTACGCGCCTTGAAGTCGTTCGTGGGATCTGGGTCGGGAAACTGGGGCGGCCGTCGACCCGGCGAGCCAGTGCACTACGATACGTTTTTTGACACGCAAGTCAGGCTTCTCCTCCGGGAGAAGTCCGAGCACTACGAGCCGACGCTTCGCGGTCTTCAAAAGGCCCTGGGGCTTGATGGAGAAACGTTTCATAAGTACCGCTCGGGAAAAACTCCGCCACCGTCCGTAGTGCTGGATCACATGATCGCGCTGGCCGTCGGCGATCCCGACCAACTCCCCCGCTCTGATTACTGGGATTTCGTCGCACACTTTGAAGTCAAACCCGTGTTCGTAAGGAACAACGACACCGAAGAATTGGAGGATGCCCTGCAGATTGTCTTCGAAGGGCATCTCTTTTGCGTTCCACGTTTCCCCATTCGCCAGTTCAGCAAATTTCGTCGGTTCATCTATGACAGAACCGGCAAGCTTATCGGGGCGGTGAAAGCGCCTATCTGGAAAAGGATAGTCGATGCTGCAATGCAGGGCGGATATCATGGCGCGAAAGCGCAAGGAGTGTTGGCCCCTCTATGAGCGTTGCGGCGATTTTCATGAACAGACTGTGCGGGCAGTTATGTCCACGAGCGAACTCAACACGTAGGGCGTGTCACGACGTACGTGCGGCGGGTTGAATTTTTCTGCTGTGTATTTAGCCTCTTGCAGAGATGGGCGTTGGCCCGCCCGCACGTTATGGGTGCATCAATTGCACGGCCAAGAAATGCCATTTTCGAACCGAAGCATCCATTGCTGTTGCAGTTATGGTTGTTGCCGATACCTGCCTCTCGTCGCAAAGCGGAGCTCGTCGAGACGCCTTCCCTTCCAAATTTGGGCAGCATCCCGCTTTCGGCGACGATTCATTAAGAGGTTGTATTATGCTCTTTATGAAGAATTTATACTATATAAGGCACTTTAGTACCTCTTATAGAATATAACATTATGAGGTTGAATATTACCCATTATAATGATAAAAGAGGTTTTATCGGTAAAAACATGCCTATTATGGACAGGTCAATAAAATCGCCTACAGAACTCCAACACGAACTGGGTAAGCGGCTGAAGTCCAACCGCATTAGCCGAAACTTCTCGCAGATCGATCTAGCGACGAGGGCCGGCGTGTCCCTGAAAACACTCAGAAATCTGGAGCATGGCGACGGCTCCAGTGTCGAGACCCTTATTCGGATTCTAAAGGCTCTAGACGCAACTCATACGCTCGATCTCATCGCTCCCGAGCCGACGGTCAGTCCTATGGCCATACTTAAGAGCCCGAAGCCGCGTCAACGAGTGCGGCACTCTCGTAGACGCACATGACAACCCCTGTCATCGAGGTCCGAATATGGGGCGCGCGCGTTGGCGCAGTCGCTCCTGATGACCGACTGGGAGCCTATGTCTTCGAATATGACCCTAGCTGGGCTCAGAAGAAAATTGATCTGGCTCCGCTCACGATGCCCACCGCCCAGCGCGACAACCGCTTTGTATTTCCAAGTCTGCCGCCTTCATTTCAAAAATTGCCAGGCCTCCTAGCCGACGCTCTGCCTGATGACTTCGGCAACGCGCTCATCGACGCATGGATGGCCCGTAAAGGCGTTACAAAGTCAGAGATCACCACCCTCGATCGTCTTTCATATATGGGCAAACGTGGCATGGGCGCGCTTGAATTCAGACCAGCCCAAGGTTCGCGTATCGAAAGTACAAAACCGTTAGAGATGAAAAACTTGGTCGAAGCGGCGCGCACAGTTCTCAAAGGCGATTTCTCCGATGACGTGCAAGCCCAAGCAGCCCTCGCCAACATTATTCGCGTCGGCACTTCAGCGGGCGGAGCACGCGCTAAGGCGGTCATCGCGTGGAACTCCGCGACCCAGGAGATTCGAAGCGGACAGTTCGATGTCCAACCAGGCTTTGAACATTGGCTTCTAAAATTTGACGGAGTCGGCACCGACTTCGAACTCGGAACCTCGAAAGACTATGGTCGCATTGAGTATGCTTACTACAATATGGCGACTGCGGCTGGAATCGAAATGATGCCCTGTCGTCTATTGCACGAAAACGGGCGATCCCACTTTATGACGAAGCGCTTCGACCGAGACGGCAACACGAAGCACCATGTGCAATCGCTATGCGCGATGAACCATCTCGACTACAAGCAACGCGCTACCCACTCGTACGAACAGTTATTTCTAACACTGAACCAGCTCGGGCTCGACCTGGAGAATTCTCATCAGGCTTTTCTTCGCATGGCCTTTAACGTCATGGCACGCAATTGCGACGACCATACCAAGAACTTTGCCTTCTTGCTTCCCAAAGACAGCACATGGCGTCTATCACCAGCCTTCGACGTAACCCACGCGCATAATCCAGAAGGTGAGTGGACTGCCCAGCACCTGATGAGTGTAAACGGCCACTTTGATGACATCGTTCGCGCGGATCTTTTGGCGATAGCCGATCGCTTTGGCATCCCCGAAGCAAATGCGGCTTTGGGAGCAGTCCGCGCAGCAGTTGAAGCATGGGATGATTTTGCTGTGGAAGCCGGTGTTGCGAATGCGGAACGGGCACGAGTTGCAGCTGACTTTCGTCTACTTTGAAGTGGCTTCCGACTGTATCGCGACAGCGGGCCAATCAGGAATCGACGCGAACTGCAAACCACCGTGCTAGTCGGCCGCCCGATGAACAGGTTATCGTACAGCTGGAGCCTTCCATGGATCGAATTTCGCCGGCACGCCGATCCGCTAACATGGCCAAAATACGCAGTCGCGATACCAAGCCCGAGCTGGCAGTTCGGCGCCTCGTTTACAGGATGGGTTACCGCTACAGGCTGCATGCGCCGCGGCTTCCTGGCAGGCCCGACTTGGTGTTTTCCCTTCGAAAAAGAGTGATTTTTGTGCATGGTTGCTACTGGCACCGTCATCGTAGGTGCCGATTCGCGTACTTGCCCAAGTCGAATGTCGAGTTCTGGCGCAAAAAGTTCAAATCAAACACGGCCCGCGACACATGGGTGAACAAGGAGCTGGCGCAGTTGGGCTGGGAGGTACTGACGGTTTGGGAGTGTGAAGTCCGTGACTTAGAAGGACTTCGGACGAAGCTTGCCCGGTTTCTCGACCATGCTGACAGCTAAGCAGCGCAAGGCCCGCCTCCAGAAGATTGAGCGGCTGCGCGCCGGCGCGACGCCGCGGGCGCTTGAAATCTGTTCCGGATGCGGCGGCCTCGCCTTAGGTTTGGCTGGTGCCGGGTTCGACCTAACTGCGCACATCGAGATCGACCCCGAGGCCGCCGCAAGCTACGCGCTCAACTTCGGTGCCGGAAAACTGCTCGATGGCCCATGGTCTATTGCCCGCGATATGGAGTCGTGCTCGGCGGACAAGCTTGTTCGCGAGCTGGGCCTAGAAACCGGCGCCATCGACTCCTTCGATGTGCTTGCCGCCGGTCTGCCCTGTCAGGCGTTCGCTCGAATCGGCCGCTCCAAACTGCGCGCGGTGACCGGCGAAGACGACGCATTCCAGAAGGACCCGCGCGCGGCCCTCTACCGGCGCTTCCTTGATTATGTGACGTCCACTCAGCCGCTCGTGATCATTATCGAAAACGTTCCAGACATTCTCAATTTCGGTGGACACAACGTACCGGAAGAAATCTGCGAGACGCTGGAAGATATCGGCTATCGCACCGCCTACACCATCCTCAATGCTGCCTATTATGGAGTGCCGCAGGTGCGCGAAAGGTTATTCATCATCGCGGTCGCCGACGCGCTGAAGACAACGCCAGAATTTCCCAAGCCGACGCATTTTCTTAATCTGCCCAAAGGTTATGAGGGATCACGTCGGGTAGCGCTCAAACACGTTGACAAACAGAGCAAGCGCTTCCGGGCGATTCATGTGCCTAGCAGTGAGCTCAAGAAGGCAGTCAGTGTTCGGCAAGCACTGGATGATCTGCCTGAGATCAGGGAACACAGAACCAACCCGAAGGTGATCCGCAAACGGCGCCTAATCGACGTCCTGTCCTACCGCAAACCGCTGTCCGCGGTTTCGAGCTACGCCAAACTGATGCGCACATGGAAGGGTTTTGCTGCCAACGTCGTGGGTGGGCACCTCGTCAGGCTGACGCCACGCGACTTTCCGATCTTCCGTAGTATGGCGCATGGGGCGGACTATCCGGAGGCCTGCCGCGTAGCCGAAAAGTTGTTCGCCCGCGAACTGAAGCGCAGAAACATGACGCGAATCAGCCCAAAGGCCGCGGCGTATGAGGCACTTCGAGCTGCAACGGTGCCCCCATACAATCCGGACAAGTTTCCGAACAAGTGGTGGAAGCTTGATCCAAGAAAACCATCGCGAACGCTGACGGCGCATATGGGCAAGGACACCTACTCCCATATTCATTATGATAGCACTCAGTGCCGAACCGTGTCAGTCCGCGAAGCTGCGCGTTTGCAGTCTTTTCCCGACGGGTTCCAATTTGCGGGCGCCATGAATGCAGCCTTCAGACAAATCGGCAATGCAGTTCCACCTCTGCTTGGACTTGTGGTAGCCATCACTATCAAGGCGCAGCTCGACAGTGCGCTATCCACTTTTTCGAGCGCTGGTACTGACTCCAGAGCGAAAGATGCCGAGGAGCGTGAAGCCGCGTAAAACGTCGCAGGGGCGAATTGGGGATGACGGAGGAAGCGATACCGCATGACGTGGCGCCGCCTAGCGCCCGAGGGATGTTCGACTCACTTCGCGGTATCGGCTACTCGGCGCAGACCGCGATTGCAGATTTAATTGACAACAGCATCACCGCGGGTGCTCGCAGGATAAGGGTCGACTTCTTCTGGCGTGGCGAGAAGTCTGCCATCCGTGTTTCCGACGACGGTCGCGGCATGAGCGAGACCCGCCTGATAGAGGCGATGCGGCCCGCCAGCCATGATCCCAGAATACCGCGGGGCGCGAATGACTTGGGCCGGTTCGGACTTGGGCTTAAAACCGCTTCGCTTTCGCAGGGGCGGCTGCTTTCCGTCGTGACTCGCAGCCGCGAAGGAGGCGTTTCCGCGCGCCACTGGGACTTTGATCACGTCGCGAAGATCGACCAGTGGCATCTGCTTCACGGCATTCCACCGGAACTGTCAGAAGAGGCTGTGATGCCGGCTGGCTTGGTTGCCGGCACTGTCGTCGTCATCGGCCGCCTCGATCGGCTGCTCGCGGGCGAAGCGAACAACGCAACCCTCGCCATGCAACGCTTCCACACCATGGCCCGCAATGTCGAGCGGCATCTGGGCATGACGTTTCACCGCTATCTCGAAGGGCCAAAGCCGGAGCTTGTCATCACGATCAATGGAGACGACGAGTCATCAACTGTCCGTCCGTGGGATCCCTTCATGCAAACACATCCCGCAACGACAACCACGCCAGTCGAGCGCTTCGTTCATCGCGATGGCGCGGTTGAAGTGCAGGGCTTCGTGCTTCCTCATCGTGATAGGCTCACCAGCGATCAATTCGAGCAGGCGGAGGGTCCCGCAGGATGGCTGGCTCACGAAGGCTTCTTCATCTATCGCGGGCGGCGGCTTCTGGTACCGGGCGGATGGATCGGGCTGGGCCCGGGACGTCCGTGGGTTCAGAACGGCATGTATCGGTTGGCGCGGCTGCGGTTGGATCTTGCCACAAGCGGCGACCATGACTGGAAGGTCGATATCCGCAAATCATCTGCCACGCCTCCGGCCGCACTGAGAAATCGCCTGCAGAGTTTGGCTGACAAGGTCCGGCGCGACGCACGCGAAGTCTTTGCGCACCGTAGTGGCCGCCAGACGCGGCAATCGCAGGAGCGGATAGTCCGAGCTTGGACCGCCGTCTATGACTCGCGAGGCGTGAGTTATAAGGTCGATCGGGCGCATCCCAGCGTCAAACGCGTGCTCGACACAGCAGGTGACAGTCGCCGCATTGTGGAAGAGATGCTCTCCGTGATCGAGATGACAGTTCCTGTCCAGCGCATATGGATGGACCATACCGAGGCCGCCGACACGCCAGCCCCGGCAGCTTCCGATATTTCCCTCGAGGAGCGGACACGGCTGGCCTCACTCTACAGACACATGCGGGTTGACCTGGGCCTCTCTCCCGCTGCCGCCCGGGAGCGTCTGCTGAAGCTGGAGCCCTTCGCTGCCCATCCCGACGCTGTGTCGCAATTGCCGGATGAACCCGCATGATAGTTATTAATGCAGCCTCACAGCGGGAACTTGTTCAGATCTCTCAGCTGCGCTTAGCGCAGCGGACGTCAAGCGTTCCTCTAACGCGCGACGAGATTGCGGCCACGGTCGACCGCCTGCTGACCGCGTTTCCAGAATGGCATGCTGTCACATCACGCGAAGCGGCGATCATTGAGCTGTCGACCATTTTCAGTACGTTCATCGGGGAAGCGTCGGTCCTGACCGGTGAAGACGAGCACGTGCCGTGGGTCGACGGCCGCCGTGAACAGATCGACTGGCGGTTCTGGGAGCGTTACAGGTCTTATCTGATCGGGCGACGACTCCCGAATGCCGCCATCAATTCGCTTCATCGCGTAACGGATCGCGCGCTCGATCTCCTAGGTGATCCTGACAGTGAAGATAAGTTCGACCGGCGGGGAATGGTGGTCGGCGATGTTCAGTCGGGCAAGACGGGCAACTATACCGGCCTAATCTGCAAGGCCGCAGATGCTGGTTACAAGGTCATCATCGTTCTCACCGGCATGAACAACAATCTGCGCAGCCAGACTCAGATCCGGCTGGACGAAGGCTTCGTTGGCAAAGTCAGCGTTCCGCTGGGCGAGTCCGCCAGCCGCTTTGTCGGCGTAGGTACCATCGATCCATCGCTGGTTGTGGACTGGGCAACCAATCGGCTTGAGCGCGGTGATTTTAACCTGCGGGTAATGTCGCAGACTGGACACCATCCCGGCGGGCGTCCTTTCCTGCTGGTTGTCAAAAAGAACACTAGCGTATTGCAGGGCGTCCTCGACTGGATAGAGACAACTGGAAACGCCAGCGACGAACACGGCCGGCGTTTCCGCGCCATGCCTCTGCTGCTCATCGACGATGAAGCGGACTATGCATCCGTCGACACGCGAGAACAGAAGTTCGAAGCCGGTGTTCCCGATCCGGGACACAAGCCTACCACGATAAACGCCAAGATCCGTATGATTCTAAGGCGCTTCGACCAAGCGTCCTATGTCGGATACACCGCCACACCGTTTGCCAATATCTTTATCCACCCCGACGCCGAATCGGGCAATGCGTTTCAGGATCTGTTTCCGCGTGACTTCATAATCAACATGCCGACACCGGAGAACTATGTCGGAGCCCTGCGCATCTTCGGCGCTCCGGCAGACGAGGAATACGACTTCGGAGATGAAATACCGGACGAGGGCATGCCCTCACTGATCACGCCCATAAAAGATCACGCCCGCACTCTCGATCGCACGGAAACTGTCGGCTGGATACCACCGAAGCACGGAGTGGATCACATCCCCCTGTTTGAGGGCGAAGCTACGCCGCCACCGAGTCTGCGGCGCGCGTTGCAGAGTTTCGCTTTAGTGGTCGCGGCGCGGCGGGTCCGCGGACAGGAGCGGGAACACAACAGTATGCTTATTCACGTGTCTAGGCTGCGCGCGGTGCAGCGCCGGGTTCTCCAGCAGGTGCAGGAGGCAATGGACGAACTGGCGAATCAAGTGCGCTATGGCGGCACGGACGGAGTTACGGAATTTCGCAATCTGTGGAACACGGAATTTGCTCCAGTAACCCGCGCTCTCGCGCTGGAAGATTGTCCGCCGCTCGCGTGGACTGACGTCGAAGCGGCACTGCGCGCTACGATCCAGTCCATAAAGGTCCGAGAGATCAATGGAACCTCGGCCGATGTTCTGGACTATGACGCAGCACGTGAGGCCGGCCTGAGTGTGATCGCCATCGGCGGCGATAAACTCGCGCGAGGTCTGACGCTCGAAGGGCTTTCAGTCAGTTATTTTCTTCGTGGCTCGACCATGTACGACACGCTCCTGCAGATGGGTCGCTGGTTCGGCTATCGCCCAGGGTATCTCGACCTCTGCCGACTATATACGACTTCGGATCATATCGACTGGTACGGACATATTGCGCTTGCGAGTGAGGAGTTGAAACGCGAGTTCAACCGCATGGAGGCCATTAGGGCGACCCCACGAGAGTTCGGGCTGCGGGTGCGTAGCCACTCGACACTTATGGTCACCTCGCGTGCCAAAATGCGGCATGGGACAGAGCTCAAGGTGGCCTTCGCCGGTGACGTCTCGGAGACAACTGTCTTTTCGCTCGTCGAGCGGACCCTGCAGAACAATCTCGCAGCGACCGAAGATCTGGTCCGGCGGCTGTCTGCAACTGCAGTGCACATTCCGGAGCCGACGCAGGTGCGGGATGGGGACCGAGCGCATCATTGGGCCGGTTCTCACCTCTGGACCGGCGCGCGCGCCGAAACGGTACTGGCCTTTCTGGATCGGTTCAGCACACACGAAGACGCATCGCGCGCCAATGCAACAATTCTGGCCAAGTACATCAGACGCCAATTCGAGAAAGGTGAGCTCGCGGACTGGAGCGTTCTTCTGCTCGGCGGCGACGGCGACGAGACGGTTGATATCGGCGGCCAAGTCGTGAATGCGATCGTCCGTCAGCCGAAGGGGGGGTATCACATCGATCTGGACAAAAAAAATCTGAAAGTCTTCGGTGCCCGCGACCGTTTTGTCATCCGCCGACTGTTGAATCCGCGTGACGAAGCCGTTGATCTGGACGCGCCCATATATGCCGATGCGCTTCGTGAAACGATCGACAAGCCTTTAAAAAAGCGAAAGCCCGATGCAGAACCACCCAAACAGCCATCAGGCGTTTATCTGCGCAAGAGACGCTCGCCTGAGCGAGGACTGCTTCTCATCTATCCTCTCGCACGCCGCGCAAAGGTTGGAGACGGCATCACAGTCGACCACACGTTTCTTGACGTAGCGCACAATCCAATCGGAATCGGCGTTAGTTTTCCAGCCAGCGACAACGCCGAAGCTGTCACTTACATCGTCAACAGCATCTATGGAGTCGAAGACGAAACCGAGGAGGAGGCATGAGCGCAGCTGCCAGCACCTGGGATGCTCTTCGCGTCGAGGGCCGCAGCGAAGCCGGGTGGCACCTGCGACGGATACACCCGGATGCACCATGCGAGATGTATGCGGGGCTGCGTCAGCCCGACGGCGTGCAGGGTCTTATTGTTGAAGCGGCGGCTGAAGCTGTACCATCCGACATTGACCTTCCCCGTTCGCGCGGGTTCAGCCTCGACGCGCAGTTGGCTGGGCCTAGCCACGGTGGCAAAGTCCGCTTCACGCTGGCATTGATTGATCCTGCCTATCAAAATGTTTTTGCTGTTCTTTGTGACAACGTCGCGGAAGCCGCTGCTGCTGCGCCTACCTCGCGCGCCGGCCTGCGCGAATGGCTGCGTCAGCTCCTTGTCTGGCAAGAATTCATGGCGCGTTACGGTCCTGGGGGGCTGTCCGACGAAGCGGCACTGGGCTTGGTCGGCGAACTGTTGATGCTGAGAGACGAGCTTGCGCCGCGCCTCGGGTATGCTGCAGCAATTGTGTCGTGGGCCGGACCACGGGGCGAGCCCAACGATTTCGAGTTCGCTGGGGGCTTCCTGGAAATCAAGACGACCTCCCGTCAGGCGCCCGATGCATTTCGGATAGCAAATCTCGATCAGCTCGATGATCGGCGAGGCCCAATTCTTATTGCTTGCGTACGTTTGCGGGCGGATCAGTCAGGCATGACGCTGCCCAGTCTCGTGTCCGATCTCCGGCGCCGTCTGAGCGGAGTTTCTAGTCAATCCGCGGCCGATTTTGATGCCCGTCTGATGGCTGCCGGCTTTGTCGATATTCACGCCCCGCTCTATCCGACCGCGTGGGTCGTCACTCGTATCGACTTCTACCAAGTCAGAGAAGGCTTTCCACGTTTGACCCGCCGCGACGTGCCCTCGGGCGTGCAGAGTTGCAGCTACAGCGTCACGATTGCGGATTGCGCTCCGTATCTTTCTGCCGGCACCAGTTTAGATCAGGTAATCGGGACCAGCCTTGATGGCTGATGATCGCGACATCTTAGCATTTGCAGTGTCGCTGGCCGCGGAAGCAGACGACCGCGCATTGGGCGACATCGAAGCAGGCGAATTTACCGAAAACGCGTTCGTTCAAGTTGTCACCGATCATCTGGCTGAGATCGGGATGCTTGAGGATCCTGTGGTCTGCTATCACACCGCACCGCTCGGTGCGGGTTTCATTCGCCTCAACGGCTACGCGGTTCCCGACGATGTCGACCGCATCGATCTTTTTGTCGCCGTGCATGACAGTACAAACCAAGGCCGTTCGGTAACTTCGGCGGATGTTTCCCGTGTCGCTGGTCAGGCTGCTCGGGCGCTACTTGCGGCGACACGCAACGCGCATGAAGAGCTCGAACGGGCCAGCGATCAATTCGCGATGATGCAGCGGATCGCCGCGCTGATCCGCGACGGCATACGCGAGGCCCGGGTGTTTGTGTTGACCAATGGACTGTCCCCGGTCCGTTCAATCAACGCCGTCAAGATCGGTGAAATCGATGTGACGTTTGAAATCTATGACCTCCGCCGGCTGATGCGCACAATGGCCACAGGTCTGTCGCGGGAGGTAATAGAAATCGATCTTCGCGATATGGGGCTTGAGCCGATTCCCTGTGTTCCCATGCCGGCTGCCAACGGCGAATTCGAGGCTTATCTCGCTATTATTTCGGGCGAAGCGCTTTACAGGATGTACGACGAATACGGGTCTCGGTTGCTGGAATACAATGTGCGGGCGTTTCTTCAGGCGACAGGCAAGGTCAACCGGGGCATACGTGATACATTGCGTGACGAGCCGCAGCATTTCATGGCGTTCAACAACGGTATCTCTGTAACAGTAGACGAAATCACAACTGCTCAGGTCGACAGTGTCCGTGTGATAACTGGGTTCAAGGGGCTACAGATAGTGAATGGCGGGCAAACCACTGCGTCCATTCATCGTGCGCGCAAGCGGGACCGGCTCGACCTGTCACGCGTCCATGTCGCTGCCAAGATAACCCGCCTGCCGACGGACCGTGTCGAACGTATGGTCCCCCAGATATCCCGCTTCGCAAACACCCAAAACGTGGTTCAGGAGGCGGATTTTTCGTCAAACGAGCCGTATCACATCGTGCTTGAGCGGTTGTCGAAGACGTTGTGGTGTCCGGGCGAGCAGACGCGCTGGTTCTATGAACGATCCCGCGGCCAGTACCAGACCGCGATGAATATCGAAGGCACAACCCCCGCTCGCCTTCGCGCGTTCCGCGAACGTACGCCACCAGCTCAGCGCTTTTCGAAAACTGATTTGGCACGTTTCATCAATAGTTATGGCCGCCTGCCGCACATCGTCAGTGGCGGCGCACAGAAGAACTTCATTGCCTTCATGCGGGCTTTGCGCGAGTCGCGTGGCTTGAAGTGGGAGCCGGATGAAACGTACTATCGCGATGCCATTGCTCAGGCCATTCTCTATCAGACTGCGAGTCGGATCGTGCGTTCCGAGGGATTTCCTGCGTATCGTACCAACATCGTGACATATCTGGTCGCTTATATATCGCATCGCACAGCAGGGCGGCTGCTGTTGGGTGAAATTTGGCATCAGCAGAAAGTCAGCGACGACTTGGAAAACGTCATGCGTAGTTGGTCACATCCCATCGACAGGGAAATCCAGTCGTCAGCCGACGGGCGCAACGTCACCGAGTGGTGCAAGAAAGTAGAGTGTTGGAAAGCCATCCGGCACTTGGATCCGCCGCTTCGCGCTACGCCGCCGGAATGGGGCGCGGTGGTTTCGGACACCGGCGCGGCGTTGGCGGAAGAGGTGGAATCCGCACGATCTCCGGATGAGCATGCCACGGCCGTTCGATGCATGGACGTGTCTGCAGAGACTTGGTTCGCCGTTCATCTCTGGGGCCGCAAGACTGGTAATCTGGCCGACTGGCAGAGCGGCATCGCACTTACGCTTAGTGGATATGCCAGTGATGGTTGGAAGCGGACGCCGTCCGTCAAGCAGGCGCGACAGGGGGTCAGGATCCTTGAAATTGCCGTATCCGCGGGCTTTTCATCTGGGGCGGGTCCAGCCGATGCCGACCTGACGTCTACTTGAGAAGCCGGTTCATCGCGACGAGCCGAGTCAGAATCGACAGGTCATCTGCATCGGACGGAAGATCATAAGTAGATAGGAGAATTTCCTCGAGCTGGCGTGCAGCCGGCAGATTCCGGGCTTCCGCCGAATGTTGAGCAGCTTTCCACGTCGTGCGCGTGCCTATATTAGTGATGCGTTCAATGTGGCCTTCGACCTCCTTTGCAAGTCGAAGAACTTTCTTCTCTTCACACTGCAGCATATATCCAAAACCCTTCGCCTGTACGACCCGAATAGCTGGCGGAATCGGGAAGCTGGCAAACGTCGCGCCCAGTGAGAAGCGCGACATCCAGCTGTTGGACCGGGAAAGTGTCGCAGCAGCCCACGTTTCAAAGATCCTTGATCGAAAGAGCGCCGGCACCGACCAGTCCCCGTCAATGATGAAAAAAGTCTGCAATACGACTTCACTTGGCCGCAGCCGCGCCAGCGTCGGCGGGATTACTCCATCCGCCAGCGCGAACCGCATTACATCGCCGCCCGGCTCTGACCAGCAGGTTTCAAGGTCTGCGGCGCGCTTGTAGGGGCGCTCTACCAGGAGTACGCGCAGATCAATATTGAGAATATCGCTCAGCGCCAGAAGTACCGGGTCATCCTTCCGCCGGCCTTCGACGAGTTCCCGACGCCGCAGCGCAAACTCAGAGGAATCGTCGCCCCCCTGATGGATTCCAGATGCCCGCAGCGGCCGGATTTCATCTCGAAGACGAGGGATCTCTTCGGGTGGCATACGGTCGATCCATTCGTGCAGCTGACCCGCACTCAGGCGGATGATGTCACGGCCGTCAGCGCCCCTCGTTGCAATTCGCCGATTTGTTTCGCTCGCTGCAATCGGTCCCAGTGCGACCTCGCTGGGAACATTGCGAAGGCCACCAGGCTCGAAATTCGGGTGGGCCAGCGCTAGAATGGTATCTCGATCTGTATATCGAACGACGCGCCAGCCCGAGTGGTTTGCATTTTCTAGCGCCTCTAGCGTTGGCGTTTCGGCGGTGACGAGTAAGCGCATATCCGCATCTGGCACCCGTGACCGTAGCGAAAGCGTTTGCCGCGGATATTGTAGTGCCGCAAGCAGGCGTGCTGGTGGGTCGGAAAAGTCGTGAACTAAACGATTCAGATTCTGCGGTTCCTTCCGGAACAGCTCATTCATTACTGCGAGTGCAAAACGATCGAAATCTCCTGACGGTCGAAGTTCGAGAAACGCATGTCTCAGCCCCGAGTCGTCCCTCATTGCAACGTCGACAGTCTGCCTGACAATGGGAGAACGGTCAGGTGCGGTCGAAAACTTTGGCTCACACCACGTTGACTCAGAGCCGAGAAGAAGCTGCGGGTCCTCCTGAGATCTGCGGCCACGCTCTAAGTCGATGGCCAGGCAGAGCAAGCCGGTGTCGGGTGGTACGTCGCTGCGCAACCATCGGCGCACCGACATCGACAGACAGAGACCCGCCGCTCCGGATATAATGTCGGCGACACGACGATCCAAGGATCGTCGTGCGCTGCCCCACCAAAAGGGTGATCTTGCCTGTGCGGTGTCCAGCATTGCGTCATACCGCCACCCGCCAAGGACTGACGATGTTTTAACGTCGGCCAGTGAGCGTGATGGATGCCCTTCCGGAAGCGCGGGAACACATATCCGGATGGTATCCTTCCGGTTGGAGACCTCGAGCAATGACTCAAGGGCGGATGACATCTGCCGGTCGATGCAGTTATCGTCTACCAGCACAATAACTACATCATACCGGCCGTCGGCTTTTTCCAGAACGCGTGGGGAATCGCCGTCGAAGACGTGAATCGCGATCGGGCCAGGGCGGCTGTGTGCAGCGCGTTCTGTCGGGTTGAACACAACGTCAACCGGAATCCAATCTGGCGCCCCAATGTGGCGCGCGATCTCTTTTGCCCGACGGCCAAGGGTCAAGACAAGCACAGTTCCGAGATCAGGCTCGGGTCCATCCCTTGCTATCACTGGATCCGGCTGCGCAGTTGCGACAGCAGATGGTGCATTTTCCAGAAATTCAAAATTCAAGCCCAGCGCCGCTGCAAACCTCCGCACGTCATCGATCAATGGCGCAAGCGTCGAGGTCTTGCGCAGTTGCTCAAGGATAGAATTCGGCAACCGCAGGCGCGCTTCCAGCATATCCATGGCAAAATCTGTCTCTATATCCCATGACGTCCTGTGCAGTCGCGCAACACGGCCGATCTGCACCGCAAATTGTCGTCTCAGAGTTCGTTCACGCCAATTACCCGCGCGTTCATCGCCGAACCGGTGAGACATATATTTCATCGCTAGCGGAGCCAGGACGTCGCGCGCGGCCGGATCGGAGAGCATGGCGGCATCGAGAAGACTGAGAGGAGCAAGGCGCTCCAGTTCAGGCCGAAGCGGTCGGAGTTTCTGCCAGAGCTCCGCTGCGTCGCCGACCAGAACATCTCCGTTCCACAGGAACACATCGAGCCATGGGTCGCCAACACGGACGAGTTCAAATCGTTCGATGGGCAGACTTTCACGCGCGGTCGGCTCATAGATATCAAACCGCGAGATCACCCCCAAATGATCTCCGTCCGGCCGACAGCCGGCGACGTAGAAGGTGTTTGCTAGGGGGTTCTGTCCGAACAGCGGCAGCGCGTAGCCATGCGACGCTTGCGCCTCATAGCCTACCAGCCTGAGCGCGATGTCGTCATCGTTCTGTGATCCCGCCGTCAAAGCTGATTCTCGCGCACAAGGTACGCCCGGACGAGTCTGGTGATCTCCTGGCGAAAATCATCCGGAGCAGAGTTGGGCTCCCATTCGTAATAGGTCCAAGCAATGCCGGCAGCGTGCAGTCCGTCGATCATCGGCTTGTTGTCACCGCGCGGGTCTTCAAGAAACTGCCGTGGCAGGACCGCGAACTTTACATTTCCCTTCAGCACTACGTGATGGTCAAACGCGATCTCAATCGCGGATGCGCGCTGATCTGGCCTGTTGCTGCCAACGCTGGCCAGAGCGGCAATGCGCAAGAATGACCTAGGACCAGCCTCATGGTGTGCAAGGGTCGCTTCCAGTCCTTGGCGGAGTTCGCCGTCATAATAGGCTGCGCGGGATCCAAAGGCCCAACCGATCTGGCCCGAAACGGCTTCATAGTTCGGCTTGAGCTTATAATCTTCGAGATAAACATACTCGTCTGCTTGCTCATCAAAGGCGCCGCGCGTGGCGCCACCAGTGTCGAACGGATAAACATGAAAAGGAGGTCCCAGATTGTCGGGTGCGGCGACGAACACGAACGGAAAGCGGTCAAGCTGGTCGGATGCCTGCTCGCCGGCTTTGGACCGATAGGCCGGACGCAGAACGAAGAAGTAGTTCAGAGGCTTCTGAAACACCCTGCAGTCCCGAGTTTCGATCTGCCCGGAACGAATTATCTCTCGTGCGACACCGACTGGTGTGACATGCACGAGCATGAAGTCCGTCCGGGGGTCTGGGATACCTTTTTTCTGCAACCAGAACTCTGGGAACCCATGAACTCTCTTGGATATCTTCGACACGGTTTCCGTCCGACTGCGCGATTGAAGTTCTAATACCAGCGCGCCAAAATGACCAATGGTCGCCAAAGAGCAGCTGGTTCGTTTTTCGTGAACCGAGTTGCTGCTGGTTAGTGCAGCGAGCGGTTCTTCGGTCCTCAACTCGCAACGCTCGCTGGAGCATGAAATTGGCTGTCGGACGCGGTCCCCAGCAAAGATGCTCACCAGGCGTGCTCCAAGCCCTCAACCGGGGGCGTCCGAACGCACTCCCGTGGCCCGCATTTGTGGTATTGGGTAACCATGACGGATACGGCCGGTAGAATAAGGTATCCTTGGCAACGTTTCTGGTGTGGCCGCACCGATACCCTTGATCTGTCGGATGCGGGATTCCTTGCCGATCCGACGACATCCGCTCGGCTCGCCGCATATTCCCGTCCGGTAACACTCGAGTCGTTATCTCTCCATCGCGCGTTGGTGCTCTTGGGCGAGCCGGGAATGGGAAAGTCCACGACGCTTGCGCGCGAAGCCCAGAGGTTGAGAGATCTCGGCGGTACCTGCCATCTCCTGTCGCAGCGCATCGATCTGAGGTCCTTCTCCAGCGAAGCACTGCTGTTCCATCGCGTCTTCGAAAGCGATGCGTTCGTTGCCTGGTCGCATGGAACGTCGCACCTCGTTCTTCATCTCGATAGCCTCGATGAAGCGCTACTGCGGATTGATACGATCGCCAATCTTCTTGCCAGCGAGTTGCCGCAATTTCCCATCGATCGCCTCTCAATCCGGATTGCTTGCCGCACCGCCGTCTGGCCAGCCGACACGCTCGAGCCGGCGCTCAAATCGATTTGGGGCGAGGCGGCGTTCGGAGCGTTTGAGTTGGCACCACTGCGCCGTATCGATGTCGTGGATGCGACGCAGCTCCAAGGTATCGATCCGCAAGCTTTCATCCCGGCCTTGTTCGAAGCCGACGCGGTGAACTTCGCGATACGTCCGTTGACGCTCAACATGCTATTAGACATCTTCAAGCGCGACGGGCGGTTGCCCAAGCGAGTTTCCGAGCTCTATCGCCGCGGCTGCCTGACACTCTGCGAGGAAGTAAATCCAAGCCGGCGTGATTCAAAGCGATTGGGTACACTGGGGACGGCGCAGCGCCTTCGGACCGCTGAGCGGATCGCCGCCGTGACCATGCTGTCCAACCGTTATGCCATTTGGACTGGAGCTGAAATCGCCGGCATGCCGGCTGAGGACGTATCGCTTGCGGAATTGGCAACTGGTCAAGAACAGGGCGCTTTTACCGCTTTCGAAGTCGGCGAAGACCATCTGCGCGAGGTCCTCGACACGGGACTGTTCTCCTCGCGCGGCGGCAGTCGCATGGGTTGGGCGCATCAAAGTCACGCAGAATATTTGGCGGCGCTCTATCTCATTGAGAAAAAGGTTTCGGCTGCCAATATTCTCAAGATCCTGCTGCATCCGTCGGGCGGTTTAGTTCCTCAGCTTTTGGTGGTCGCCGCCTGGGTGGCGTCGCTGAGCAAGGAGGTGCGCGACCTCTTGATTGAGTCCGAACCATTGGTGTTGCTGCGCGGAGATCTTACCGGCTGGAGTGAAGAAGATGTGGCGGCGCTGGCCCGCTCGTTCCTGACGGCGTTGGAACAGAACAGGGCCAATGACCTGATGATGCATATCTCGAACTTTTATCCGCGATTGGCGCACTCTGGGCTGGCGGCTTTGCTGCGCCCATACATCGTCGGCGCCAACAAAAACGTCTTGAGCCGACGCGCCGCTATCATGATTGCCGAGAGCTGCGAACTTAAAGTGCTTCAACCGGAGCTACTTCGCTTGGCGTGCGACAAGAAGGCGGATAGCACATTGCGGGCGCGCGCCATCGCCGCGTTGCGCGATTGCGGCGATCATACCGTACCGGCGAAAATGATGCCCTTCGCAAGAGGACGCTCCGGGCCGGATACGCAGGACGATCTCAAGGGCTACGCTCTGCAGATCCTATGGCCTCGGCATCTCAAGGCTTCTCAGTTGTTCGCGATGATCACGCCGCCCAACGAAGGCTACACAGGCGCCTATGTTCTGTTCCTCAATCACCTGTTGCCGGACAGTTTGACCGTCGCGGATCTGCCTCACGCCTTGCGCTGGGCAAATACCTTTATCGCCACGGCGGGTTACAACGGCCAGTTTCACCTCAAGTCGCTTGCAGATTCCCTCCTTACGCGGGCTTGGCAACATCTGAATGACGAAGCGGTTCTGATGGCTGTTGTCAACTATGTGTCGACGTGCCTCGTCCACGGTGGGGAGCTCTTTCGCGGCACCACCTTTAAGGAACGCGATACTTTTCTCGAGGCGCTGAAGACTGAAGCGGAACCGCGGCGGCGGTTTCTTGCGGCGCTGATGCGACGTCCCGTTGAACGGATTGAGGCTTTCAATTTCAAGCGCACTTCGCTGCTGCAGGCGGACGACTTAGCTTGGCTACTGGCTTGTGCCCCAGGGGGCGTGGCCTATGACAAGCACCTTCGCGCGGAGTCAGTGTGCAATCTCGTCGAATCGGCGGCCAATCCTTATGAGCGAGCGGACTTCGAGGCGCTGTACTCCGCGGCGTCTCAATGGCCTCTTCTCTGGGAGCGCTACAAGGGCATGTTCGAGGGTGTGGAGCTGAACTCAGTTGATGCTCAGCAGGCCAAACAGATCCACTTGATGACGCAGAAGGCGAACACCGCTCCGCCTCCGCCGCTGATCACACCGCCGCCAACACAACGTGTTGCCGAGCAGCTCGCTGCGTTTGATGCGGGGCATTGGCGCGCGTTCTGGAGGTTAAACATTCAGCTGACTCTCGCGCCCACTAGTCGATTTTACGGTTCAGATCTTCACTATCGGATCAGCGATCTGCCAGGTTGGACGGAAGCCGATCCGCCGACCCGCGACCGGATCGTGAAAGCCGCTGAACGCTATGTGGCAATCGGTAAAACATCAGTCGCAAAATGGATCGGTCGAGGCTCGCACTATCATGCCGACTTGGCCGCTTTTCGAGCGCTTATTTTGCTTAAGGAGCAGGATCCTGTCGCCTATAGCCGCGTTTCTCTGGCCAGCTGGCACAAATGGGCGCCAGCCATCGCAAGTATCGTGCAAGATATCGAGGATAAGGCGCCGGCGGCGCAGCTGGAAGTCCTTGCGGACGCGGTGACCAAGGCGCCTGACGCCTTCACTATGGCGGTTCGCACGCAGATCCGGCGTGAGCGGTCGAAGGTTCTAAAAAAAACGACAACCGTTGCGCCGCTGACCTCGTTTCTGCTCTTACGTGGGCTCAAGGGGGTCTGGAACAACCAGACGCTCTGTGCCGGCGTGTTCGAAGAGCTTCGTGATCCCCGCAATACTGCAGACCAGTTTATTGTACTGCTCGACCTACTTCTGCGCGCGAAATATGTACCGGCGCGCGCCGATGCACTGGCTGGGTTGACGGGACATGCCTTCGATGCCGACCGTGCCGCCGCCACGGCGGCCGCCTTGGTCTCGGAATCCTTGCTCGAAGCGTGGCCCGTTGTTTGGCCGCTGATCGTTGAGGACGATTCATTCGGGCGTGCCTTCTTTGTCGAGCTGAGCCAGCGTTTCGCATTTCGCGATAAGGCTTTTATCGAGCTGGGCGAAGTCGCAACGGCAGAATTGTACGTCCATCTTATGCAGCTTTTTCCGCGGGTGGATGATCCACACCACACGGCCGGCGTCGCCCATTTCGTTGGCCCAGCCGAGGCCATTGCCCATTTGCGCGACGCGCTGCCAAGCCAGATTGCCCAGCGCGGCACCATGGGCGCGGTCTCAGCCCTGCGCTGGATCGTCCGACAGCTGCCACAAATAGACTGGCTGCCGTTCTCTCTCCAACGGGCGGAGCAAATCATGCGGATGCGGACCTGGGCCCCGCTGGCGCCCGCCGACATCAGCAAGCTCGTCGCCTTGCAGGATCATTGCTTAGTCCAGACCCCGGACGATCTGTGCGCACTTCTCGTCACATGCTTGCGCAATTACGAGCGCAGCCTCCATGGCGAGCAGACACCTGTACGCGCGTTATGGGATCGCCAAACGAGTGGCAAGACATTCCGCCCGGTCGAGGAGGATGCCTTGTCGGATCATGTGAAGCTCTATTTGCAGCGAGAATTGACCGATCGGGGCATCGTTGCCAATCACGAGGTCGAAATCGGCCGTGTTCCTGGCGCGTCGATCGGAAGCCGCACGGACATTCGGATCGACGCCGTTCGGCGAACAGCTGACGACAAACCGCTCGATACCATCACGGCAGTGATCGAAACCAAGGGATGTTGGAACGCGGGGCTTCGGACGGCACTCCAAGAGCAGCTGGCCGACGACTATATGGCGCGCCTCAATGCGCCAGTCGGAATTTATTTGGTGGGATGGTTCGACAAGGCGAGCTGGGACATCACTGATGCCCGTCGTGCCGCAGTGCCGTCCGCCCCGCGCGCGGACGTTCAGAAAGAACTGGATGCCCTAGCGGCATCGGTCACAGCGGCCCAAGTACGCGCTGTCGTGCTGGACTGTCATTTATCGCAGCCCAAGAACAAAGGCTCGATCTTGAAAACGACCGAGCCCAAGGCACGCTGATACCTAGATGCCTTCGCGGTGAGCCGCGGGAAGGATTCGTGAACCGAGGCAGCCGTCGGCCGTTACGGTACGGGGGGCGGCCACAATCGTCCTGTTCGTTGCTATCGACGCTTGTTGCGACACCCTCGAATGAGTCCCAGGCGCAGCAGCAGGAAGCCATGAAGAGTTCGATTTGCGCGAACTGACAATTCCCATAGGGGTGGGCGCGGGACCGATCCAAAGGAGACGGTAAAATCAGCGGCCCGGAAAACCAGTCCAATCCGTAGTACGTCTAGCTGAGCCGCTCTGCCGAATGATGAGCGGCGTCGTATTCCCAGACCTCGACACCGGATGGGATCAGGTGGCCGAAGCTGCGAACGTAGTAGGATGCGAGGCTTTCGCCTCTTCGGACGCTCTTCAGGGTGAATAGAATCTTGCGGTAACGATCGGGTGCGAGGTGAAAGTAGAACATCGCCTCATTCCAAACAGCGATCTTTGCGCTTGGTACGTTGCCTCCGTTCGTCCAGTTGTGGGATTTGCACTCGACGATAACGGCTGGGTTCTCACTGCCGAGGTCAAAGCGATGAATCTTCTTGAGCTCACCGACGCCGACTTCGACTCCGATGTTAGGTGTGAGTACGATGTGCAGTAGCGCAAAGTATCGCTTGGCAAAGCCCTCGAATTCGTTCCCGGCATGTGCGTTGCTCACGGCGCCCAATCGCTGGAAGTTGGCCGGTCCGTTGGTCACCACGCGCCTCCGTTTTGCCGCATCCGCGGGCGCCAATGCAGAAGCCCGCCACGAACGACCAAAAGGCTGCGGGTCAATGGCTTCCCAAGCCCCAGTTCGTGTGACCTAGCTGAGACCTAGAACCGGCCGAACGAGTGAGGACTTTGCGCCCTGTTCAAACAATCCATTGTTTCTATTGAAAAACTTGGAGCGGGCGAGGCGAATCGAACGCCCGACCCTAACCTTGGCAAGGTTATGCTCTACCCCTGAGCTACGCCCGCAATCCAAGTTGGGCGGGGGTTATCGCTTATGCCCGCGCCGGATTCAATAGGCTGTCTCAAGGGATAATTCGGCCGGCCGGGTGTCTCTGGTTCCCGGTTGCGGCCCGTGCAAAATGCCCCGATGCGAGGATTTCCCAGCCGCCACTACGTGACCTTTCCGTCGTTGCATACCCCACCGCTGACCATCGCGGCCCGGCTGATGACACCCCCTACCGAAGCCGAGAAATCGCCCGCGGTGATCCTTCTGCACGGGTCCGCCGGCCCTTCTGCGCGCGAAGGCGGATATGCCGACGCGCTGCATACTGCTGGGTTCGTGACGCTGGAACCGGATCTGTGGTCGGCGCGCGGACTGGCGGGCGGTTCGGAAGGCCGACCAAGGACCGTTCCAGAAACGCTGCCGGATCTCTACGGCGCTCGCGCTTTTCTTGCCGCGCGCCCGGATGTTGATCCGGCGCGGATCGGTGTTGTGGGATTTTCGTTCGGCGGTGTGATGGCGATGCTGGCCTCGACGCGCGCCTATAACGACACATTTCTCACCGGCGCGCATTTCGCCGCGCTGATGCCGGTCTATCCGGCCTGCTGGACCTACAACCAGATTCCGGGACACGAATGGCGCGATCTTGTCGATGCGCCACTGTTTATCGTCACCGGCGGTCTTGATCAGTATGACGATGATCCTTCGGCAAACGAGAAACTGCTCGGATCACTTTCACCGGCGGAACATGCGCGGACGCGCACCCACGCCTTCGCCGACGCGCATCATTGTTTCGATATGCCGGGTGTCGATATCGTCGTGCAGGATCCGATGGTCCATCGCGGCGCGGGCGGTGACGTCATCATGCGCCACAATCCCGGGGCCGCGGTGCAATCGCAGGGGCTCTGCGTCGGCTTCTTCAGCGAGACGCTGAAATAGAGTGCGAAAAATGCGTTTCGAGCACGTTCGCAATGCCGAGTCTGTTCGCGATGGCCTTACGATCCTTCGCGCTCAACTCCGGCGTTGATGAAGGCTTTCTGTCTCCCATTATCTTCGCGATGCGTTTTACAGTTCGCTCAGGCATGTCCAGACCGAGTGGCCCGAAAATATTTTTGCTGTAGAAATCGAAAATATCTGGTGCTTCTTTTAGCGCATCCAGATTGAGCAGAATGAGCCGCTCACCCAGCTTCTTTTGCATTTGTTCCAAGCGATCAAACGACGCGAGGTAGTCCTGCAGAAATTCCTCCACTTCGCTGTACCCAGTCCAAGACATGACCCGATAGGACCGCCAGCAATCGAACGGATTTCGCATGCAATAGAAATAGCGCGGCGCGGAGCCGCAACCGCTGAAATGGGATTCGTATTTTTCGAAGATCGTCTCGAGCCGAGGTGTTTTGTGGCCGCGAAACCGCGCGCCCGTGGCATTGTCGAACCGGCCACGTCCGCTCTTGGATAGATAGCCGAAGGACTCGAAGATGTATTCCGCTTTGCGCGCCTTCCAACCGTCGTTGATGTAGTCCCTGTTTCCGTAAGATTGATCCACGGCATCGAGAAGGTCGAAGAACCGTTTCAGGACACTGAGCGTGATCTCACCATTTAACATCACAGAGGGATGCGTGTTGAGAATACGTAGCGCGTTGGTCGTTCCCGACCGCCCCATGCCGCAGACGAAAACGGGCGTTATTTCGTCCATTGCGCCAGCCAGTCGGCGAGCGCCTGAGGGCTCATATGGCGGGCATCCTCGATTGCGGAGACGTGCCCGACGTTCACGAGCTTTCCGTCGGGTGTTGCGATGAGAAACGCCGGTACGCCTTCGAGCTTTGTGGTTATCCCGAAACGTGCGGGGATCTGCAGGTTTTTGTTGAAGCGGCCGACGTCGACGGTCGCCATTTCATAATGCGCGGCAAGGAAGGTGCGTAACTCCGGCAGCTCCATAAGACCCGACATAATCCGGCAATCTGCGCACCAGTTGCCGCCGAGATCGATCATGACCTCCTTGCCGGATTTCCTGGCGCGGGCGAAGGCGGCATCGACCTCCGCATTCGCGTCCGCCGATTCGCTGAAAGGCCGATCCGGCACATCCAGTTCTGACAGCGATGTAATGCTGATGCGCGGCGCAGTCGCGGCCATTGCAGGCAACGAAGACAGAGCGAAGGCGGCCACGCAAACAAGCGGGAAAAGGCGCATAGGATGGACTCTCGTGAAGCTTCCGGGGTTCCTGCGAGGCAGGCTTGGCGCTATTCTAACGGTCAGGGGAGCCTGCGCAATCAGCCGCTCACGGCATGTTGAGGCCGCATTTCTGGCCGGAACCGAACTGGGCGGCTAGAGAGGTTCCATCCGAATGGGAGGGGTGACAGATGAAAACCGTTTTGATGGGAGCGTTCGCGCTGATGATGATGTCGAGTGCCGCGGTGGCGGCCGCCGAGCCCAGGCCTGCCGATCCCGCGGAAGCCGATCGCGCCAATTCCGCCTATATGTGGGACCTGAACGATCTCTATCCCTCGCCGGAAGCCTGGACGGTCGCGCAGCAAAAGACGAAGGCCCAAGTCGACACCCTCGATAAATACAAAAGCACCCTCGGCAAAAGCCCGGAGGCGATGCTCGAAGCGCTGGCCGCAATGAGCGACGCCAGCAAGGAAGTCGCGCGCCTCAACGTCTATGCGTCGCTCAAGGGCGATGAAGACGTTCGCGTCGCCATCAACCAGGAGCGCGTGCAGCTCGGGCAGGCGCTTGGTTCGCGGCTGAGCGAGAAGACGGCCTGGGTCTCGCCGGAAATCATTGCCATCGGTGCGAAGAAGGTGCACGATTTCGAGAAGCAGTCGCCGGAACTGGCACACCGCTTCGACTTCTACCTCGACAACATTCTGCGCGGCGCGCCACATACGCTGGGGCCTGAGGCCGAAGGCGTCATGTCGGCGGCGAGCAATGTTCTGATTCAACCCAACAACATTTACAGCCAGCTTTCGAACGGCGAGCTGCCATTCCCAAGCGTGACCCTGTCGGACGGCACAAAGGTCGAACGTCTCGATCAAGCGGCCTACACGAAATACCGCCAGGCGCCAAACCGCGCCGACCGCAAGCTGGTGTTCGATGCGTTCTGGGGCGCATGGAAGAAATACGAGGGCACGTTTGGTGCTTCGCTGATCACGCAGATCCTCGCCGAGGAATTCGACGCGAAGGTGCGCCATTATCCGAACGCGCTCAGCGACGCGCTGTTCGTGGACAACATGCCGGAAGCGGTTTATCGCCAGCTCGTCGCACAGGCGAATGCCGGTCTGCCGGTGTTTCACCGCTATCTGACGCTGCGCAAGAAGCTGCTCGGCATCAAGGACGACCTTGGCTATTACGACATCTATCCCACGATGTTTAAGCTCACCGAACCGCAGCATTTCACCGTCGCGGATTCCGAGCGCATCGCGTTCGACGTAACTGCACCCTATGGGCCGGACTATGCGGCCAAGCTGCATCAGGCATTCTCCGGTCGCTGGATGGATGTTCTCCCCCGCACTGGCAAGGCGTCCGGCGCGTACATGAACGGCTCGGCCTATGATGTACATCCTTACCTGCACTTGAACCACAACTACGACTACGAGTCGCTCTCGACGTTCGTGCACGAGTGGGGTCACGCCGTGCACACACTGCTGACGCACGACACCCAGCCCTATGAGAAGTCGAACTATTCGACATTCACGGCGGAGACGGCCTCTATCTCCAACGAAATGCTGCTCAACGACTACATGGTCGCGCACGCCAAGACCAAGCAGGAGAAGCTGTACTATCTTGGCGAAGGTCTCGAGCTAATCCGTGGCACGTTCTTCCGCCAGACCATGTTCGGCGAATTCCAGCTCGCGGTCCATGAGGAGATCGAGAAGGGCAATGCGCTGTCCGGCAAGCGGATGACGGAAATCTATTGCGACCTGCTCAAGCGCTATCACGGCGACGCGCAGGGCGTGATGAAGATAAATCCTGATTACTGCGTCGAATGGGCGTTCATCCCGCATTTCTATTACGGCTTCTATGTGTGGCAGTACGCGACGTCGATGGCCGGCGCCGCACAGTTCACCGATGCGATTGAGCATGAAGGTGCGCCGGCGCGCGACCGCTATATCAACATGCTGAAGGCCGGTGGGTCGGACTACGCTTACGAGCTCTACAAGAAGGCCGGCATCGATATGGCAACACCCGCGCCATATCAGGCGCTGGTCGCGCGCATGAGTCGCATCATGGATCAGATAGACGCGCTGGAAACGGATAAGTAGAATTCCAGAGGAACCCAACGCTGCCGCGCATCGTTAAGATGCAGGACCCCAAGGAGTGATCTTGTGAAAAAGACGATTCTGACCGCCACTGTTTTTTCCGCTTTCCTGCTTGTTGGTGGCGCCTACGCGCAGAATTCCAATCAGGGTACGCCCAACACGTTTCACGGATCGGGCGACATGATGCAGGACGGACCGCATGCGAGTTCGAATCCGAACTCCGATGCGGAAACCGGCACAACGGCGACCGGCATGGAAGCTATCAAGAGGAAGCGGTGTGAGAAGCGCTGGCAGCACGCGCAGGTCGACGGCACGGCCGGCGCGCAGTCGCATGATAGCTTCATCGCCTCCTGCATGAGCAACTAGCTGCCCCTCAGGCGGCGGGTTATACTTCCCCCGATCCGGTTCTATTGAGCCGGGTCGGTGCGGGAGGGTGTCATCACAGGCATTCAAAAAAAATTTGCAGCATTGTTCGTCGCGCTATCGGCGCTTTCGGGCTGTATCGGCACAGGCTCGACCGTTGCTGTGACGACGGAAGCCGCCGCCGTCGATATCGCCAAGGAGCGTTGCTCCATGGTGCGTCCCTTCGATGCCGGCGAAAAGTGGCATGCCAAACTGCGCGAGGGCCAGTGGCATGTCTGGCTCACACGCGATATCGATCCGCACGAGCCAGTGGTCGGCACGCTCGACATCTGGATTCGCGCGAGCGACGGCAACGCGGGCTCTTGCAACCACGCGAACACCTAATTTCGATCCCGGCATTCCAGACTAATTGATCGCCCAGGTAATCGATACATCGGCGGAGATGCTTTCTTCGCCGCCAGCAATCGGTGTCGCAGGCGCTTTATCCATGCTCATCATCATGCGGGTCATCGGGCGTGGTGCAGATTGGCCCCCGCTTTCGCTGATCGACACGATCGGGCCCAGCGACACGCCGGCGGCCGCGGCATAGACCTGCGCTTTCGCGATCGCGTCCTTCACTGCCATCTCACGCGCCTTGGCAAGCAACGGCTTCGAATCCGCAATGGTGAAGTTCGGCCCGTCGATCTGATTGCTTCCGGACGCGACAAGGGCGTCGATCGTCGGCCCGACCTTGTCGAGCTTGTCGACGAGCACATTCACGGTGTTCGACGCCTGGTAGCCCGCGATGTGCTGGGGCTGGCCGGGCCTGCCCGCATATTGCGGCGAGACCGAGAAATCCGACGTTTGAATGTTCTTTTCGCCGACGCCGGCGCGCTTCAGCGTGTCGAAGACTGTCGTCATCGCGCGAGCGTTGGCGGTGAGGGCGGCCGCGGCGGTCGGCGCCTGTGAAACAACCCCCGTCGACAATTGCGCGGAATCCGGTGCGGATTTGATCTCGCCGGTGCCCGAAACAGTCAGGGTGCGCGGCGCCATGTCAGCAGCAGCAACGGGTTGCATACCGAGTAGGAGCATAGTCGCCGGCAGAGCAAGAATGAGTCTGGAATGAGACATGATGGAATTCCTTCTCGAAATCACCGGATATTCCCCCGGCCCCGAGGCGAAACTGAGGCGGCTGTCCCAGGTCGATTCCGCCGCGGGAAGGAGACTGTTCTGGCCCACGGCAAATCCTGCTATGCACCGCGGCGGAGGGCCTGTAGCTCAGTTGGTTAGAGCTGACCGCTCATAACGGTTAGGTCGCAGGTTCGAGTCCTGCCGGGCCCACCAACGTTTCTTTCTGTTAGATAGTCTGTGTCCTGATCACGCTGCACCGCGGGTAGGGGGCAACAGAAGCATGATACCGAACGTCGTAAAAACGCCGATTGCGAGCGCCAGATAGAGCTGCTGGCTGCGCATATCCAACTTCATGCGAGACCTGCATGCGGGTATCCGATGTCTTTGAGCTCCTGTCGATAAGCAAAACTACTTACAGGAATTAAGTAAGGATTGTTACCAATGCGTTGATCCAGATCAGGTCGTTATTCTCCACGCCGTTATAAAATTACTCCAAGCAATGGAGATGGCCATGATCACACTGACCGAATGCGCGACGATGTGCGTCCTGGATTACGATGACATACAGGCGATTGCCGAGCTGGAGCATCTGCCGGATGTCGCCGAGGCGACGCTCAAGGACTATTTGGCCAGCGCCGCAGGTGGCAATTCCAGCGCGATCTGCAGGACCATGATCGGCGATATCCGAAACGCGCTCGACGAGGGTTTCGTGCATCAGGCTACGGAAGTCGTGATGGCGCTGCGCCAGTATCTTGCCGACAACCCGCAGGCCGCACCTGGTATCACTTTGCATTGAAATTCTCGGCATAAGGGGAATTGCGTACGGTTGTTTCCTGGCTACCGTCGCAATAGAACGCGTGCAACGCTCCCTTCATCGCGGGGGATTCTGATGAAATACGATCAGGCAATGTGTTCGCTCATGGTGGAATCCGAATCTTCGTTTCTGCAGGATCGCATCGAAGAAATATCGCGGTCCACGCGCGCGACATTGGCTGATGCGGCCGAGAAGCTTCGGGCGGAGATGATACGCCGCAACCAGGTTAGCGACGACAACTTGCCCAAGATAGCAGAGATGCTTGAGAAGCTCGCTTATGGTGAGCCATGATGTCGTATCTTGGTGCCGCTGCAGTGAGCAGCCTTCTCGTCATTTCGGCGAGCTGGCAGGTGTCTACGCCTTCGGATGACCATTTGCTGAAACGTCCTGCGGAGAACAGTTTTCCCACCGCACAGCATGTCCTGGATAACCTCCGGCACATAAAATCCGACATCCAAGCCAGCCGAAGCGCAAGTCTGCGCGGACCTCAGAGTCCCTGACCGTCATCGATCACGAATGCGTCCCGGTGATCGCGACATGCTTCAGATCGCAGATATGGATTCATGTCGGCGAGGCTGACGTTGCTTCAAATGGATCCGCCAGCCGGTCGGGCTGCCGCCAATGCCGTGCGAACCAGGTCGGACAGGCTGCGAGCATTCATCTTGTCCATGATGCGCGCTCGATGAATCTCAATGGTGCGCGGCGAAATGCCCAGTTCGTATGCGGCGACTTTGTTCGACCGCCCAGCTACCAGTTGGTCAAGAACGTGACGTTCCCGCGGTGTCAGCAAGGCTAAGAGATCTTGTGCGGTCCGTGCTTCGGTCAACTGATCGTGTTTTTGCTTTCCGAGCTCCAATGCGCGCCGGACGCTGCTGAGCATGGCTTCATCCTCGAACGGCTTCTCCAGAAAATCCAAAGCGCCAGCTTTCATTGCGCGCACCGCCAATGGTACGTCACCGTGGCCCGTCATGATGATGACTGGAATGGCGATCCCGCGTCTGGCGACTTCCTCCTGCAGTTCTAACCCGTCCATTTCGGGCATTCGGATATCCGAGATGAGGCACCCAGATCGTGGCGGCCGGTCGGCAAGGAAGGCGTTGGCCGATGCGTAGCCCTTTACCGTATGGCCAGCAGATTCAAGCAGAGCACGCAGGGAATCGCGCACGCTTGAATCATCATCGATGACGCAGATCGTGTCTTCGGTGCTCATGGCGAATCCTCGATGTGAGAGGCGAGCGGTAGTCGGATGCGAAATGCCGTGCCAGTACGCACATCCGGCAACAACCAAATGCGCCCGCCGTGGTCTTCAACGATGGAATGGCAGATGTTCAAGCCGATCCCCATGCCTTGCTCTTTCGTTGTCGTGAAAGGCTGGAACAGCCGTGCAGCGACCTCTTCAGGAAGGCCGGGTCCGGTATCCGAGACGGTTACCGCGATGAAGCCGGGCTCATCGGGGGCCGTGCTTATGGAGAGTTCCGGCTTCTGCGTTGCAGCCATCGCTTCTGTGCTGTTTCGAATAAGGTTCAGAAGTACCTGCTGGATCTGAATCTTATCGATCAGCACAGGTGAGAGCGTGGGATCCAGATCGAGCTGGATCTTCACATCGATATGCGCCGCGCCGACCATGCCCAGCGCTACAGCCTCTGCGACGATTTTATTGATGTCATGCGGCGCGTGCTGACTTTCGCGCTTCTCGACGAAGTCACGCAAGTTGCGAATGATGGCGCCCGCGCGCAGCGTTTGTTCGGCGGCTTTTTCCATGTACTCGCGTGCCTTCACAGCCAGCGTGTCGTTGCCAAGTGCGGAAATTGTGCGCCGCGCGGCGCTGACGTAATTTGCGACAGCTGTCAAAGGCTGGTTGACCTCATGAGCAATAGCGGCGGTCATCTGGCCCATCGCGCTCAACCGCGATACGTGGAGCAACTCGAACTGAAGTTGGGCCGCCTTATCCTCTGCTTTGCGTTGCTCGGTAGCATCGCGGGCGATCTTGGATGCGCCCACGATCGTTCCGTCAGCATCGCGCACAGGCGAAACGCTGAGGGACACGACGATATCGTGACCATCCTTATGCCGGCGCACGGTCTCGTAATGCGTGACATGCTCTCCCGCCCGTACGCGCCGCAAGATGTCCTCTTCCTCGGACAACCGGTCTGGCGGGATTATGCCAACTATCGATTGCCCGATCATCTCGCCGGCGGTGTAACCAAAAATCCTTTCTGCGGCGGCATTCCAGCTCATCACGATGCCATCAAGTGTCTTGCTCAAGATGATGTCGTCCGACGATTCCACAATATTGGCGAGATGGCGGTCAGACGTTTCACGCTTGCGCTCCGCCGCGTGCAGCGTCGTGAGGTCGTGAATGATGCCGACGAATATTCGTCGACCGTCGAGTTCGCCGTCGCCAACCGACAGGTACATCGGAAAGGTCGTGCCGTCTTTACGCCGGCCCACAACTTCGCGGCCGATGCCGATGATCCGGCGCTCGCCAGTGTTGCGATAGTTGGCGAGGTACTGGTCATGCTCGTTTTGAAAGGGCTGCGGCATCAACATCTTGACGTTGTTGCCAATCACTTCATTTGGCGCATAACCGAACAGGCGCTCGCACGCAGGACTGAATATTTGGACCTTTCCGCGCGCGTCGATCACCACAATGCCATCGACAGCCGTTGCAATCAGTGCGCTGAAAAGCGTGTCGGACGCTACGTCAATGGGCATTCATTTTATGAACCACATCCTCCTAATGTTCTCTCTGACTGGGTTCAACCCAGAGTGACACTACATCAATTTTCTGTAATTACATAGGTTGCAGCGCCAGATGCTTGCGGCGTATACGCATTTTTCCCAGCTATTCCCTGGGTTTCTGGTATGAAAGCCTACGCTCGTCGCAAGTCGGACGAGATGAATGCACGCTCAAATCTTTGTCATCTCCAACACTTCTGACATTCCCACCATGCTCGGCCCACGCCCCGCTCGCTGCGGGTTGCCCACCAGGACAGTCTCTTCAGTGGAGAGCTATCTGGCCGGCGCCAGCGCCGGAGAGGCGATCTGTTTCGTGATTGACTTGCCCGGACGGGAAAGCGCGAGGGCGTTGGAGATTCTGCGTCGTCACGGTGTCCAAGAACCGGCTATTTTGATTGCCGATGCGGATGCCGGATTACCTTCGGACGTCCTCTCCGATTGCGGGGCGCTCGATGTCCTTGATAGGCCCGCGGACAAACGCGCCTTGCTGGGCTGGATCGAGTGCGTGTGCGCGGCCAATCTCGCCATCGCCAAGGCTCGCGCCGAACTTCGCTCCGCAGCCTAACAATTGGCCGACGACAGCTCGTCATTCATATCAGGACTTGCCACCGCCAAGCCGACCCAGCCTGTACAGCCATTCCTCTCGTTGCGCGCGCGAGATCGTATCGACACTGCCGACAAAGTTCAGCGCATCTATTTCGAGTCCCGGCAAAGCCATCGCTTGCTGGACGTGACGGACGCCTTCGTGCTCGCGCAACATCGAGCGATGAGCGAAAGCCGGCAAGGACATCGTCACCAGAATATGAGCGCGGCGGTTCGTCAACGCGGGGCCGCTTTCATGCGTCATGTGATTGAAGAAACGCGTGACAATTTCCGGCGGTTTGTCGAGCCAGAGCGGAAAGATCACCATAAGACGCGCGGGTTGGCGCCAGAGATTCAATGCCTTTGTCAGCTCTCCAGACCCATCCTGACCATTCGTTGGAAAGATGGCGCCGAGAGCGATGACATTCGCGTCGCGTCCCCCAGCCTCCGCGCCGGCAAGGCAAGCTTGGCCAAGGGCTGCGCAAAATCTCTCTGGTCGCGGATCGGGATGGCCGTTGACGATCAAGAGCTGCTCAAGGGTGCGGTGCTTTGCGATTGCAGGCCGTGACGATAGTGACGATCGGCCAGCTTCGCGGAAGCCGGATTCAAGCAGCGACATGGGATGTCTCCGCGTGGGCTTCTTCGAATTTCTGCAGGTCCGTGAGATCGCTAAACGTTGCTATCGTAGCGCCGTTGGGTAGACGCGACATCGAAAGAGAAATCACACGTCCGTCTGCGCGCACAACTTTGCCCCAATCGTTGCAGCGTTCGGGCTCCGCGGACACGATGCCTGCCGAAATAATCCCCCATATCCCGTCGCGGCCGACGCGTCCTTCCGCCAAGCTCGCGACTTTGGTGAAATGGGGTTGTGTTTGCAGTTCGTCTTCTTCCAATTTCCAGAGCTTGGCGAAGTGGGCGTTGAAAAGAACAAGCCGACCATCAGGACCAAAAATGGCGATGCCATCCTCCACGGTATCCAGAGTCGCGCGCTGGACCTGAACAAGTAGTTTGAAAGAAGCTTCCAGGCGCAGCTTCTCGCTGATGTCCTCGATCATGAAGACAAGTCCGCCGAGAAGATGTGGCCGCACAGAGATACGAAGACTCTGCCCGTTGGCGAGATGCCAAAATTCCTCGTACGGCTGGACGCAGGCCTCAAACAGCCTTAGCTGCGCCGCCTTCCAACCGGCGTAATCGGGCTGCTCGGGAAGTTTGCGTGTCGCGCGCTGGCGATCAAGGATATCGTTCATTGTGGGGTGCGTTTCTAGCCATTTGTCCTCGAAGCCCCAGAGTCTGGCGTAGGCGCTGTTGAAGGTTTCCAGCTTCTGCGCGCTGTCGAATATAGCGATGGCGCCCGATAGGCCCTCGAGCATATCGACGGTCGCCTCGGTATGGAGCCGCAGCTTGCCCTCCGCCTGTGCTCGCTGCGTCATGTCGACAGCAAATCCGGCGACACTGGAATCGGGTAGGCGAACGAACTTGAGGGAGAATGCGCGACGTTCGCCATCCACGAGCCCATAGCGCGTGGCCTCAATGTCTGAGCCACTCTCCAGAACAGAAGCGACGAGATCTGTTTCAGATTTTTGCAGCGATGCGTTCATTGCCAGAGCGCTCTGAAGGTTCGGCATATTGGCGGCTTCAAGGAAGGCTTGATTTCCCCACCGAAGCGAGAGATCCGAACCTCGCACCCACACCGGTGCGGGCACGGCATCAAGCAGGACGTTGTAGTCGAGAGCAGGTACTGTTGGCCCCATGTTCTTCGCATAAGCAACGGCGCGTCCCGCGACTGTCCTGCCGCGAATTGCAATGATTTCTCCGGTTTGAGCGCCGCGCGCCACGAGCTCGAATGATTCTCCTTCCTGGGTAAGCGCGCCGAGCGCCGTAGCGACACGCCGTGAATCTGGGCCATTCATCGCCGCCATGAGCAGCGTATTGGCGCCGTCCGCGCTGGTGAGATGTCGATCCTCCGGCGAAAGGACAACGATGGAATCGCTGCCTGTCGCCAGTAGTGCGTCACGGAATGCGATCTGGGTATCGGCCTGTCGAAGTTCGGATTGTGCCCAGCGCTTTTGATTGGCCAGCTTTGCGTAAAGCAACGCGGCCAGCACGCTCGCAATTAATCCAGCAAGAATTGCACAGATCGCGATGGTCATCATCATCGATGACCCGTCGGCTGCCGGGTGTAGGGCCGGCACCGACGCGGGCATAAGACGGGCTGCAGAGTCGCGGATGCTCATGGTATGGGCGCTCAGTTTTCGAGGGCGAGCGTGCGAAGCGCACTCATATTTCTCAGCACCAACTCATGCGAGCTTGGGGCCGAAACTATGCCCTCGTTCTTCAACATGGAGATCGTGCGGCACACCGTTTCGATGGTCATTCCGAGGTGATCTGCGATGTCCTGTCGGCCCATCGGCAGATCGAGCGCTTCGCCGGGCATGAGATCGACCCTGTCTGCGAGGCGCGTCAGGAACGAGGCGAGCCGTTCCTTTGCAGTCTGGCACCCCAGGACGAACAAGTGATTCTGCGCTTCGAGGAGATTTGCCGACAGGTAACAGAGCACGCGCGCGCGAATTTCGGGGTTTGATGCCGCAAGGCGGTCGACGCATGCGCGCGGATAGGAGATCAGCGTCACATCCTCGACGGCTTCGGCAGTCATCGGTTGATCAGCGCATTCCAAAAACCCGAGCAAGTCGCCGGCGAGGACGAAGTCCGTAATGTGGCGGCGTCCGCAGGGCGTGTAACGGCAGAGCCGCACGGTGCCCACCATGATCTTGTAAACACGGTCCGCCGGCTCGCCTTCGGCGAAGATCGTTTCGCCGCGGCGGTAGTGATGACGGGTGCTGTAGTCGTGAAGCGTCCGCAGATGATCGTTGAGAGTAATTGGCGCATCCGGGTCGCGATACGAAGTGGCGTGAATGGCGGCGAACCGGGCGGGTGGTGCGTTCGGCTCACTGCGTGCGGCGCTGAGTGAAATCGGCATTTTGGCTTCCCCACGTTGGACGGCGCGATGTACGCGTCGTGGAAAAGTTTCGTTAATGTTGATCTCAATCTGTAGTTGGGAGTTTCCCCTAAGGTGATTCGCGTATGGAGCAATCAGGGCTTTCCCTTATAGGCTGCGAATAGACTGCGAAAATTCCATCTTTCCTTGAACGGTGCAAACAGCGGACGGACGCGGTGTTCGGTGAGCTGACATTTCGCAATGCCCGCACAGGTCGCAGCGCCTTTATTCAACACGATTCGCGCAGAACGCGCCGTAGTGTTGGAAAAAATCAGATGATCAAATCTCAGACCGATGTGGCGCTCGCATACATGGCTGCGTCGACCTGGCGAAGCGCGTATGCGCGCGCCGACAGGGTACTGATCACAGTTATGGCCGTGGTCATTGGAATTGCCGGAACTATGTTTGGCTCCGCGTTGATATATTCATCACCTGCAGTCCGGACAGTTCGCCTCATGAACACAATCGTCGAGTAAATTCGCGTCCCAACGCCGCCCACGCCGGTATCGACAAGTTCGGATTCCGGGCGGGAAGCTGGAGTCAAGCTACTCGCACAACACCGCTGTCTCGCCGAGGCCATGTATTTCGAAGCACGAGGCGAAGGTGAGAAGGGCGAAATGGCAGTCGCGGAAGTCATATTCCACCGCCTGCAAGGAGGCGGATATGGGCGTTCGATCTGCGCAGTGGTTTATGAAGGTGCGCCCAGGACCGGTTGCCAGTTCTCGTTCGCGTGCGATGGATCAAGATCGCGATCGAAATCGCCAGAAGATTGGCGCAAGGCGGAGATCTTGGCCGCAAGAATTCTCACCGGCGAGCTCACGCTCTCCGACTTAACAGACGACGCCATGAATTATCACGCCCTCTATGTGCACCCAATCTGGTCCGCAAAATTGATCCGTACCGCTCAGATCGGAAATCACATCTTCTACCGGTTACCCGGCGGGCCACACGTTATGTCGGAGCTCCGCCTTTCGGAGGAATAGGAAGCAGGTCAGGCGCAGAGTGACTCGCGGCCATGCAAGGCGTTCACCGCGAGATCATGCATCTCGCGGGTGACAATCTCGGTGAGAGGCAAGCGCTTGACCGGATCGGGCATCGCGGTTGGCTGTCCGATCATGTGTCCAGACATGGCGTTGACCTTCAAGTGGTGTGCCGAGAGAAGCAAGTCGCAGTTAGGAATGTCCAACACAAAACTCTTGAGATGGAGGCGGTGGGCTGCCGTCGCGAGCTTGAATACTTCACTGCTCATATCTGTGTTGGCCGAAACGCCGGCGGCAAGCGAAAGGCCAATGGCGCTGAGTCCAGCGCCCTGATATGCGGCGTAGCTCGGGATTCGCGCCGGCAGATAGGCTGTGACGCCGCGACAGAATGGGCGCAAAGAGCCCACAAGTTCGGAAAGCCGGCTCTGCGGTACGCCGTAGGGCATTTCTCCGATCTCAAATTGCAGGTAGGGTCGCATCGCGGACGAAAGATTCCGGCAAAGCGAGGCCACCTCCATCCTGGCGACGGGGGAGCCAAGAAGTTCGTAGGAGATGGGCAACGAAAGGAGATATTTTCTGCCAGCCGCGAGGTGATTTGCCAGCGTTTCCGTTGCAAAGCGCAGTCGGAAAAGGAGATTTGACAGATCGGTCTTAAAGTTCGCATGCGGCTGAATTGCTTCGAATAACGATGATTCGATGACCGTCTCGCAGCGATAAGTCGTGATCGCTTCGTTTTGAACATCCCAGAGCGGCGTAAAGCGGTGGGTCGGCGGAGGATGGGACGAAGTCGCTGAGGAAGGCACAAGCACAGTGGATTGGAAGTGATCCTGCTCGATACTTCCGGTCACTTTGAGGCCGGCCTGCCAAGCAATCTTTGCCAGTGCGGTTCCTTCTGTGTTTTCACATTCCAGATTGTCGCCATCCAGCCGTCTGGCGCGGGAAATCCGCAATTGCGTGATCTCGCAATTTCCCAAAAGGGTTTTGTGTAGTTCATAGGCGGCGCTAACGCACAGGATCTGCGCTTCGTCGGATGACGCGGCCGGCATGCTTACAAGATACGACAAGTCATCGAGCTGGCTATAGTAGTCGGTGCCGCAAAGTTTCTGACGCAAAAGGCTCTCGAGGTTCATGTAGATGGCTTGTCGCATCTTGTCCCAGCGCGCGCCTGCTTCGTTGCGGATCGCTTCCAGGCCAATCACGACGACACATCCGCGTTCCAGAAGCGCCGGCGACGCGACGAACTTCAATTCGGGTTTGATGATCCGCTGCATCGTACCGCTTGGGTGCTAGCTCGCTTTTGCGAGCGATTGAGGAAGGTATCGTTCCATCCAATTCCGCATTGCAACATTGGAAGCTACGCAGGCTTCGCTGAGTTCGCTGATCAGAGGATAGATGGCGGTTTTGTCACGACATCGGCAAGCCGCCTCGAGGTTCCGCGCGACCGCGCTCGCCTTCATGGCTCCAAAGTTTCCGGACATGCTGACGATCGCGTGAGCCTCGCGCCCGCACGCGTCGAGATCATTTCGCGCTCGCGCCCTGACCAGTTTTTCCAGACACAGATTCACATCCGTGAGATAAAGCTGGAGCATCTCTCTCAAATTATGTGCAGATACGACAGAAACGAGTTCTGAAAGCTTTGCGATATCGAGCACCGGTGCTTCGTTTTGGATGGCGACGCGTTCGACGTCCGCCGTAATCAATTTTGAATCGGAAACAGCATCAAGCTTCGCGAACAAAAGCTTCGGATCGACGGGCTTGGAGATATAGTCGTTCATGCCTGCCGCTAGATATTCCTCTTTGGCGCCCGCCATCGCGTGGGCCGTCATCGCGATAATCGGAATGTCGCGTTTTTCGGAGGTCAGACCGCGGATCTGTTTCGTTGCCTGTACGCCATCGAGTTCGGGCATCTGGATATCCATTAGCACGACATCGAACCGGGAATTTCTCACGGCGTCGACGGCTTGGTGACCGTTCTCGGCGATTTCGACCGCATGCCCTGCCTTTCCAAGCAGGGCGGCGGCAAACTTCTGGTTCACTTTGTTATCTTCTGCGAGAAGAATGCGAAGCGGCCGATGCGCGAGGGGCAGGGGCCTCGGCCGCTTCGTTCCCGTTCCTGCTTCTGACGCGGGAAGGACGGGAATTTCTGTTCTTGTGCTGTAGATATTGATAAGCGTGTCAAGCAATTCCTGATGGCGTACGGGCTTCTCCAGGATGGCGTCGAGTCTGAGGTTCTCAGCGTTGCGGACAATCCCGCGTCCGCCAGAGGAAACGATCACGAGCCTTGTTTCCGAGAGATGCTCGTTCGCGCGTATGCGCCGAGCCAGGTCATCGCCGGCCAGGCCGGGCATCATCTGATCGAGAAAGACAAGATCGTAGGGTTGCCCCCGATGCCATGCCCGCTCCAGTTCAGCCATCGCCGCGAAAGCGTCGTCCACGGCCGTGACCGCCATGCCGAACACTTTGAGTTGCCTTGTCATGATGGTCAGGTTCATGGCGATGTCGTCTACGAGAAGGACGCGCAACGTCTTGAAGTGCGCCGGCAGGGACGTACGATCGGCCACGTGTTCCGTGGATTTCTCGAACGGGATCTCAAACCAGAATGTCGAGCCGCTCCCGGGAATACTCGTCACGCCGATCTCTCCACGCATGAGTTCGACAAGCTGCTTGCAGATCGCGAGGCCAAGGCCCGTCCCGCCGAAGCGGCGTGTCATCGAACTGTCAGCTTGGCTGAACTTCTGAAATAGCCTCTCGCGCACGCTTTCCGCCATGCCGATACCGGTGTCAGCGACCTCGAAGCGGAGAGGGACCGTGTTGTTGCTCTCCGTCTGGAGGTGACCGAGCTTCACGACGACCTCGATCGATACCCCTCCCTTCTCCGTGAACTTGATCGCGTTGTTGAGCAGATTCAGAAGGATTTGGCGTACGCGGTTCGGGTCACCGAGATAGGCGCCTCGCGCCGCGGGCTCGACGAACATCGCCATATCGATGCCTTTTTGCCGAGCCTTGGAAGACATCAGCGCCGCGGCGCTCTCCACGGTCGACACGACATCGAAATCAATGCGCTCGATATCCAACTTTCTGGCCTCAAGCTTGGAGATATCCAATATGTCGTTGACAACCGTCAGCAGCGATTCTCCCGACTCGGCAACGATCTCGGCGAAGCCTCGCTGCTCTGCGTCGAGATGGGTTTCAAGTAGAAGATTCGTCATGCCGAGGATGCCGTTCATCGGCGTGCGGATCTCGTGGCTCATGTTGGCAAGAAATTCGGACTTGGCGCGGGTGCCGGCTTCTGCCTGGTCCTTGGCCTCGCTGAGAGCAATGGCGGCGGCTTTGAATCTCGCCATTGCGTGGGCGAGCATTCCGATCTCGTCATTACGAGATGTGGCCGGCACAGGAGAATCGAGATTTCCACCGGCCAACGCGCTCAATGCCTGGGTCATTGAAATAAGCGGCAAGACGATCATCCGTACCAGTCCGACGAACACAGTGACGGCGAGCAGGGCTGCGAAAAGTATCGCGGCCAGAATCACGTACTTCGAGCGCTCCGCTGTTACGGCGCCGTCTCTTGCTGCGATCGCGGCCTGCGCCTTGTTGATGGTGCTGAACCGGTCGACGAGCGAGTTCATCCGATGAAAATCGTCGTATTGCTCACCCATGAATAGCGTTTGCGCGCTTGCAATGCGCCCTTTCCGCGACGAGACAAGAAGTGCGCGCGTATCGCGGAAAAATTTTGGGATTTTCGCGTTGAGAGCCTGGAGAATGCGCGCCTTGTCAGCCGTGTCGGCAACCGCGCGCATTTGGCGTAGATCGCCTCCGATTATAGCCTCGGCGTCTTTGATAGCCATCTCGGCTTCGATTTTCGGCGCCGTCCTCGCTGCCAGCATATGCTCGGACTCGGACCTTCGGATCGTGCTGAGCTCGGCGTCGAAGCTGGCCGTCGCCGTGAGGCTGGGGAGCATGATGGAATTCGCATAGCGATTTTGAGCCGCCAGCGTTCTAAATTCAGACAGAGAAAATGCACCCACAACACAGATGAGCGCGAGCATCACGCCAAAAGACGTGAAAAACATTGCCTTGATGCTGACGGATCTCATCTTCGCGCCACCTGAATTCCCTGCCACAAAGCAGGTTGAACGCCGATGATCTATGCAGCGTTAAACGGCGGCGTAGTGTAGGTAAGGAATTCTACCTACAGACAGGCGGCCTATGGTGCCTTGTGCGGTTTGAGTGCGGTTTCGATCCACAGCAGCAGATCTGCCTCCGATACAGGCTTGCGAAGCACTGTCAGCACGCCCGCGCGCGTCATGCGCGTATTGAGCCGCTCGCCATTCGCTGTCAGAATAATTGCGGGTGTCGCGATGCCGCGGGAACGTAACAGTTCCAGCAATTGCAGGCCATTCAGGCCGGGCATATTGATATCCAGCAAAAAGCAGTGCGCGTTTTCCGAGCCCGACAGACGCAGCAGATCGTCTGCCGATGAAAACGCCTTGACCGTGTATCCGGCTGAATCCAGAAGCGCGACCGTGGATTCGCGTACGGCGCGGTCGTCATCGATGACGCAGATCGTGCCGCCATTGCCTTCGATCATCGCTGCCGTCCGCTCAGTGCAATCAACAGTGCACCGTACCGACAGCCACCAGTAGCGGGTATACGTGTTGTTACGTATCCTCAGAGGTTTCGAAGCACGCTACCGCGCCTAGTCTGACTCATCTCCGTTGTCGTCGCAAGTGAATCGTCAGAGATCAGTACCATTTGCGGATATAGTCCGAGTATGCCATCTCGTTGGCGAACCGGCGAAACTGTCGCGCTATTTCATGCAGTTCGCCTGCGTCAGGCGATTTCCATGGGATTTGTCTACTTCCCAACGCTCGCCTTGTTTGCTGGAGGCATCCTTCGCATCCCACGAACCTGCGCGAAATAGCGAGACGAGGAAATTCGGGTTTCTACAAATATGCGCGACTCGGAGTTTGCTGCACCGCGCTGATCAGTACTTGTGCGTACTAGCGACTTCTACATGCAATTATTCAGCAGGACTTTACGTTCGCGTGTTTTCGTTGGCGTATGTTTCGGGTCATCGATTGCATCACGGACGAACACGATCTGCGGCTTGTTCTGCTTGCGGGTATCCTGTGTCTGTTTGCGTGCACCACAGCCATCAGTCTGATCGGCCGCGCGAACGCGAGTCGCGGCGGCGTTCGTACACTCTGGATAGGTGGTGCGGGGTTTGTCGCCGGCAGCGGCATATGGGCAACGCATTTTGTGGCAATGCTGGCCTACGAGCCGGGAATCCCCTTCGGCTTCGACGTAGCACTTACGATTGCCTCGATCGTAGTCGCGGTAGTTCTGTGCACGGCCGGATTCGCAGTTGCGGTCTTCGGAAAATTCCCCGCGCTCGGCGGCGCAATCGTAGGCTTCTCGGTAGCGGGCATGCATTACGTCGGCATGGCCGGACTGCGGATATCTGCAAGCGAGACCTGGGAGCCCATAACCGTCGCGGTATCTCTTGCGGCAGGCACGGTTATCGCTTCAGCAGCGACTGTACTTGCATTGCGCGGGCGGGGATTGCGCGCATATTTCGCGAGCAGCGCACTTTTTGCGACAGCTATCTGCGTGATGCATTTCACAGGTATGGCCGCGGTTCACCTTTCCTACAATCCACTGATACCCGCGCCAGTGGGGATCTTGGATCCCCAAACGATTGCCGTCGTCACCGCAGCGCTGGTCACCTTGATCATCGGCACTGGACTTGCGATGGCGGTGATCGATCATCGTGTCGCAAACCATGCTGCGCACGAAGCGTCGACTCTACGGGAATATGTTGCCCGCCTCGAGGCAACGAGGGACGAACTCGAACGATCGCTTGAAGATCGTGCCACCGCTCTTACAGAAGCCGCGTCCGCAAACAAGGCAAAGTCGGATTTCCTGGCCGCTATGAGCCACGAACTCCGGACACCGCTCAACGCGATAATCGGCTTTTCTGAGATGATGACCGCCCAGATGTTCGGCCCTCTCGGCGATCATCGCTACAAGGGTTACGCAACCGACATTCATGACTCGGGAATGCATTTGTTGTCGCTCATCAACGACGTTCTCGATCTCTCGCAACTCAATGCAAAAAAATCCGAGCTCCTTGAAGAGAGCATTGATATCTCGCGAATCGTGGCGGAAGCCATTCGGATGGTCGAAACGCAAGCCGAAATCGGCGGTGTCACGCTGACGACAGATATTCCGTTCGATCTGCCGAGTGTTCTGGTAGATGCGCGCCGTATCAAGCAGGTGCTGATAAATGTGCTCTCGAACGCCGTAAAGTTCACGCACTCGGGCGGGCGCGTCACCGTCACAGCTGGGATCCGGCCCGATGGGTTGGCTATTGCAGTCAGGGACACCGGCATCGGCATCAAGCAGGAGCTTATCGCCAAAGCACTGGAAAATTTCGGTCAGATCAACTCCAGCATTGCCCGTAAACACAAAGGCACCGGACTGGGGTTACCACTCGCGAAGCAGCTCATGGAATTGCACGGCGGCTTGCTCACTCTGGAAAGCGAAGCTGACGTCGGGACGTGCGTAACCGCTATTTTGCCTGCATGCCGCGTCTTGCCGCAGCGCACGACCGTTGCCGCTTAGAAGCTGGATTTTCTGAAGGATTTGGGTGGTGGCAATAGATCGGGCAACTCGCAGCCTCATGGGATTGGGCAGCGCATCGTCAAGTCGAGTACTAAATCTTTCCGCCATCGCCGTGGCGGAAGGTACGAACCCGGAATATCGTGCGGCGCCATTCTTTGCATCGCAGGTGATCAATGAATCGATCATCTTGAAGCATCGTCTGCGAACCAACGAAATCGACTTTTTCAAGCAGCGCCGCTCGGTTGCAACAAAGATCATCATACCATTCGAAAAATCGGATCTGCGCGTCGGCGGCCGATCCTTTTTTGTCGATCAACGCGGCTGCGAAGAGTTGGTGAAAGAGGTGGGCAACTATGCGAACGCCGATTTGATCAGACGGGATTTGGAAGTACTCCGGCTAATTGATATGCTGCCGTCTCTCGACCCATTTCTGTTGCGAGAGCATTTGCGAGCGAACGGGTTTTCGCCCGGCGCGTGTTACTTTGCGATTTCGAACGCCGATCAGGAGCGCATGTTTCAATATGCCGCCAACGAGGTCCGGCGGCTGATGATCCTGGCGGTTGGCACTCAGAGCGGTGCGGGCAATACGCCGACAAATCGAATGGTCTCGGCACTGCTATCAAACGAGGTGAGCGACCGGCTCGAGCCGTTACGCATCACGCTGAACCTGGATCCATCGGAATTTAGCGAAGGCATATTCAGCTGGCGCGGCTTCTTGTACTACAAATGGAGCTTGGAGGAATTCTGGCCGAATCTCCTTGCTGCTCTTCGCGATTTAAAGACATCTCGACCGGCAGGAAAAGCGAGCGCTCAGGAAATCCTTCAAATTGAGGGCGCGAAGCGTGCAATTATTCAAGGCGTCAAAACACACAATGACGATGTGCGGAAAATAATCGGCGTATACGATAATGCTTTTAGCCAGTTGACTGAGCGCCAGGATCCCCAGGTATTTCGTGCGTTCCTGTTGGACGCGCCGAAGTTATTCCTTGAGATGGGGGAGAAGTTGGGCGCGATGTCCCATGTCACGAGCTTCTGGCAATATCGCTTTCCGGCGCACGCATCAAAAACGATTGCTGCTGAAGACCTCCTCGGCATCCTCCTGGATTTCGCACAGAGTTTTGGCGTCGAGTTGAGTGCAGCTGCTTAACTAGCGTCTGATAGGGGATGTGACAGAATCGCTGCGCGTGCTTTTCATTTCACTACGAGAAAACTTTCAAGCGATTCCGACGGGCTCACGCTGGCGATGTGAACGACGTCGTGATGAATAGCCTAAGTATTTGAAATGCCGTGATATTTTGTCAATATATGGTTTCTGCCGGGCCCACCAGCCTGTAAGACATTGATATAAAACAATAATATATTTCTGTATACAGAGCAAATTGCCCGGTAACTTAGCTTTTTTCTGTTCCTCTCTCAGTTTCAGGACGCTCGAAGCAGATCGTTAAGCGGCCAATACACGCTATTGAGACTGGTTCGTGATGACTGCCTGCAGGTCAGCACGTCGTGTCCATTCGAGATCACCCTTCAATGCATTGAGCCGCAAGCTCAATCGCAATTTCTTCCCCATTGCGCGGGCCATGATCGGCGAGCGCGAATGAATTTTTTCTATTGATTAAAGACGGCGTAGGCCGCGTTGGAACTCTGGAGCAAGCGGTTAAGGCTGGCCTTGAGTGCCACGGCTTGGCTCACGGCCGCGTCCATTTTGCTGATGCTGGTGACAGAACCTGCTCGCTGACTAAGTGCTTCCAGCTGGGCGATTTGCGACTGCGCCTCCGTCGCATTGCTGGAGAGCGTCTGATACGCTTCCTTGCGAGCCCGGGACGCGAGCAGCCAGGGTTTCTTGACCCTGCTACACGCGATGATATTTTCCGAAGTATTGCGCGCCGCGGTGATGACCGCTTCAAGGTCGTTGCGCCGTGCTGCCACAAAGGACGGCGCCGCCGCATCGTAAGCCGAGTCGAAAGCGCTGTAGTCGGCCAACGCCTTGCTCGCCGCCTTTAGCGAAGCACTCCCGTCCGACGCTTTCTGAGTTTCGTCGATTGCGCTTTCGAGCGTGGCCTTCGCCTGTTGGGCGGTTGCGATCGCGGCGCGCGCGCTGGACGTGATAGACTTGCCTGGCGCTTTATCCAAACCGCGCGACATTTGTGCGGTGGCGTGCTCCAGCGCCGTTACCTCGTCATGCGCCATCCCTGCCGCAATGCTGCTCATCTGGGCAACAAGTGCACGAGACTTTGCGTCGTCGCCGGGCTTTTTGCCCAACCCGTGCAGCTGCGAAGCCAGCGCTGCAATCTGCATATTCGAAGCGGCGAGACTATCGATTTCCTTCTGGGGACGCTGAAGGCGTTGCGCGTCCGCAACCAGCGCGTTTGCGTCCCTATCCAGGCTTGTGAGGGCAATCGGCGCGTTGGCCGGATTTGCAGTATTTATTTGGCTTGTCGCTTGCGAGGCCGGGCTTTGCGGATACTTCGTGAACGCCCAATAGCCTCCCGCGAGCGCCAACAGCGAGATGCCGGCGACGGTCAATGTGATCAACAGTGTTCTAGGCATAGGTGTGCGTGCAGCACCCGAAACGGATGCCTTGGGCTGCGATGCGCGAGAAGCGGAGGAATTGCTGCGCGCAGACGATGCAATATCATCATCACCGGTCGCCGCGATCGTAAACGTTCGCACCGGTTGGGCGATGTTTTTGAATCGGCGCTCGCCCAGCGTCTCGATGTTAAGAGAAAGCTTGTTGCGAATCTGGTCGTACACAGTGCCCGAGATGCATATTCCGCCCGGTTCGGCTGCGCCCTGAAGCCGGGCCGCGACGTTGACGCCATCGCCAAGCAAATCGGATCCCTGCATCATCACATCGCCGAGGTTTACGCCGATGCGGAAGTGGACTTGCTTTGCGGGCGGAAGCAAGTCGTTGCGGGTGCGCAGCGCCGCCTGAATGTCGGTTGCGCAGCGGACAGCTTCGATCGGGCTGGTGAATTCGGCCAGGAGCGCGTCGCCTGCGGTGTTGAAAATCCTCCCATGGTGCATATCGACCAGGGCTCTGAATGTCTGGCTGTAGTCCCGGAATGTGAGGAGGGTGCTCTCCTCATCCTCGGACATCAGGCGGCCGAATTCGGCCACGTCGGCGGACAAGATCGTGACCAGCTTGCGCTCTACTGGCGACGGCTGTTTGTCTGTTTCGTTGGCCATAGATCCCCTCAGTCATGCCCGCGGAACCATCATACTAGCGGGCGACGACCAATTTCAATTCAGTCCGGGAATGCTCAAAGAACACCGATTTCCAGCACGTAGATCATCCCGAGATAGGTGAGCTGATGGATAAGCTGATCGGCGCCAAAGATGACCCAGTAGGAATGATCCTTCTCGGTCAACCCGAATCTGGTGTCGATCTGCGCCCTCCCCCAGTCGGTATGATAATGAACGACGAATTCGCCCAGGCACAAAGCAGCGATAACAGCGGGCAATTGAGTGAGAACAAGCAGCGCGGGCACCGATCCAATGATATGCAGTCCGGCATGAACAATGCCGGCAATGTGACCATAGGTGCCTTTGTTGTTCACCTGCCAGAGCGATTGGAACACGAAGTCACAGAGGAAATGCTTGGCCTGAAATAGAGCCAGCGCGATCAGAAGCGACACTATCGCGGAATTCATTGCAGCATTTCCTATTCAAGTTCTCGCGCTTACCCCAAATGCACGCGAGAAGAACGCGGTCATTCGGGTCAGCAGGTCGCGTTCCACGTTTTCGCGCTGAACAACGCGATGGTTCAGTTGATCGATCTCAAGCTGACGCTCCGCTAGAATTTGACTGAACCGTCCCAGCAGGTCGGGCGAGGCGCGAAGGAGGTCTTCCATGGCCTCCTTGGTGATCTCCAGAATACGCATGGATGTTAGCGCCACGACAGTCGCCGTGCGCGGCGATCCTGTCATCAAAGACATCTCACCCGCAACGTCGCCGGTGGCGGAAACTGCAACTTCCCGGATGACGCCATCGAATCCCTTCACGGTGACGCTTGCAGCGCCCCCCAGAATGATGAGCATGGACGATGAGGCGTCGCCCTGGCTCATCAGCACTGTGCCGGCGGCAATGTCTGCCGGTTTGCTGAGCATTGTCAGCCTGTCGATCTGTTCGACATTGAGAACGCCTCGAAAAAGCCGCGCTCGGGAAATCGCGCGGCTGGTTTCCGTATCGTCGGGCGCTGTGTCTTCCTTGAACGCTGGGACCACTTCAATCTGCGTCAGCGGCGTCGGCACGGTATATTGCTGCATGACATCCAACAACGCGCGCAACACGAGCGATCGTGCCGATCCCGGTTCGAGTTGATCGGGAAATGCATAGAAGCGCACTTCGAAAATGGCGCCATCGGCCGAAAGGCTTTTGAGATTTACCGACGGTGCCTTGAGACGTTGGAAGCCCGGACCCTTCACCACCTTGAAGGTTTCGCCGAGCAGCAGGTCGATCACCCGCGCCGGCGGGAAGCGATTATCGACGGGAATATCGACCGAAAGACGTTTTCCTTCGCGCGGGCGGCTGTGGTTCGTCACGGGATTGGTGGTGGCCAGATGATTGGGAACCATCAGCAGACAATCGTCGTCCTGGCGCAATAAGGTCGAGCGCCACGAAATGCCTACTACCCTTCCATAGATGGGTTCGGGCGACTGATCGGTGAAGATCGTTAGATAGTCGCCGATTGCGTAGGAGCCTTCGAGATTGATGGCCAGGCCGCTGAACAGATCCTGGATCACGGCCTGCAGCGCTATGCCGATAACAACGGCCGCCGCGCCCGACGCCGTCACAAAAGCCGCAATCGAGAATCCGGCTTCGGCAGAGAGCCCCACAGAAAAGGCGGCCAGCACGAGTATCCAGGTGACGATGTCCTGGATCAGGGTTGGCGTGTCGCGGCCAAGCCGCTTTTTCAGATGTCCGTGCCAATAGAAGCGCCGTATCAGCTTGTCGATCAGCAAAGCGCTGACGACGATTGCGGCGATAATGACAGAGCGAACCGCGAGATCGCCGTAACCTGGTGGTACGAGTCCGTGGATGGCAGGCACTCCCCATATGGGCGCTATCGGTGGGACGACGACAGCGGCGAAACAATTCACTGCAGTACAATAACTCAGGATTTTTTTTGAAGTGTGAAGCGTCACCAAGCAAAGTACGGGCTGGTCCGCATTATGGCCCAAATGCCCTATGAAAGGAATCGGTTCAGTCCCCTAGTTCTCGGGATGAGCGCACCGATTGCAATTCCGGCCTAGCGCCCGAAACGAGACTGGCGGCCGCCTCGATGTCCGTTCGGGTTCGCTGCTCCTTCATCAAGTACGTCAATATGGCGACCGGTTCGAACTGACTACTTGCAGGGCAGCTAGTTCGTGTCCTCTAGAGCCCACCACCACCCGGCGAACTGGGATTTTCTTGGTTTCTTTGGTGATGGTGCGAAAGCTCGCCGGCATGCGGGCCTGGTTGGTGACGGCATATATCTTGTATCTTGGCGGTCGTGGATCACCTCTCCACCTGGCCTATAACACCTGTTGTCTCTGCTCCGCTCAAATAATTTCCGGGCTGATTGGCAGCGTGCTCAACGAGACTGGCTCGTACGCCGAAGAGGTCGGTCAGCATTTCAGGCTGGCTGGAGCAGCCCAAGCATCTCGCGCTGCTTGCGCCAGTTCGGCAGCAAGTCGGTCAGGCGCGTGATGCCGATTTGCCGGGTTTGCCGTCCGCCCACAGCTTCTTCCACGATGTCGGGAGCCAGGAACGCGAGAGACATCATCATATGGACCGACCGCTTGCCTCGTCTTACTTGAGCAGTTCTCGCGTGACGCTGCCAAAGAAATATTCGATCTCGTGCCATCGGGACACGCCCGTTCTTTCTCGGCAGAGGATGCATCCTGAGCCTCGCGTAGACACGCAACGGAGCCAATATAAACTCGCTACCATTGGGAGCTTCGTTCGGCCTGTGCGTCCTGGCTCAGCTCTTCTTCTGAAACCACAACATTGTTGAAATAGACGTGTACTCGACCATTCGGGAGACAACGGGGTTTCAAAGCCTCCAGCGTTTTGAATGCGTCGTTAGCGGTCGCTGCAAAATGCGATACGGCCCCGCCCGGGAGCTGCGGCGCTATGCCTTGAATCTTGTAAGACATCAGATTATTCCCAATTCTACTTCAACTATTGCTTTCCCCCGGGCACCGGCTTCCGCGCCCTATCGGCGCTGAGAATTTGCGGCGTTTTCAGCATTGGACATGCACATCCTTCTCGGCGATCCGCACCGAATTGGATTCGGAATGATTGCTCGTGCGACGATCGCTTTGCGGTATTTTCAATTGCTCGGCCAGGAACCAACGTGCGGTTTCACGAACACCGTCCACCAGGGTCCAGCGTGGTGACCATCCCAAGACGCGGCGCGCCTTGGCGTTCACAGCGTAGTTGTGAACGATGTCGCCTTTGAGCGATGGCCCGTGCGCGATCTGACAATCGATATTGGCCTCATCGTACAGGATGTCACGGATCAGGGCGACATAGGAATTCCGCCTAAATTCTCCTGTGCGTTTTGGGGCACCGTTCATGGCTTAGGCTATGCTTCGATGACGACTTTAAGGGCTTTCGTTTCGGCGGCACGCCCGAAGGTTTCGTAGGCCTCGATAATATTGTCGAGCTGGAAGCGATGCGTGATCAGACGTTTTGGATCGATTTTGTTGGACAAGACGGTCTTGAACAGCATCGGTATAGAGATAGTGTCGACCAGTCGCGTCGTGATCGCGATGTTGCGATCCCACAAATTTTCCAGATGTAAGTCGACCTTTTTCCCATGGACGCCAATATTGGCGATGACGCCACCGGGCGTGACGATTTTTTCGCACAACTCAAATGTGGCCGGAATTCCGACGGCTTCGATGGCGGTATCGACGCCGCGCCCGCCAGTCATGTTCATGATCGTATCCGCGGTGTCGCCGACAGAGCTGTTGACCACCGCGGTGGCGCCGAAGCGCTGGGCGACTTCCAGCCGATTGTCGTCGAGATCGATCATGATGATCTCAGCTGGCGAGTAGAACTGCGCAGTTAGAAGTGCCGCCAGTCCGATGGGACCTGAGCCGACGATCGCAACCGTGCTTCCCGGCTCCACTTTGCCGTTGAGAACGCCACACTCGAAACTCGTCGGAAGAATGTCGCTCAGCATCACGAGCGCTTCTTCATCCGATCCGGAAGGTATGGGGTATAGGCTGGTATCGGCATGCGGAATCCGGACGAATTCCGCCTGCGTGCCGTCGATCGTGTTTCCGAGAATCCAGCCGCCCGTGGTGCAATGCGAGTACATCTGCTTGCGGCAATAGACGCATTTTCCGCAAGCGCTCACACAGGAAATCAGGACATGATCGCCGGGTTTGAACACCGTGACGGCAGTGCCGACTTTATCGACAATCCCGACGCCCTCGTGGCCGAGTATGCGGCCGGGCTTGCAGCTTGGAAGGTCGCCTTTGAGGATATGCAGATCCGTGCCGCAGATCGTCGTCCTCGTGATCTTCACGATTGCATCGGTCGGCGCGTTGATTTCCGGTTTTGGACGCTCTTCGAGCGCCTTCTTGCCGACAGCCAGGTAAACCAGGGCCTTCATGATTCGTGTCTCATTGATCGGATGTCGAATTAAGCCGCCGAGTGCTGGATCCGAGGCATCGGCGCCGAAGAGCAGTATCTGGCCGCCTTTTCGACGGGCGATGAAGCAACGAGTGGATTGGTCAGACGTTCCGCGCGCGGACCGCTCTGAAACTATTGAGGGGTCGAGATCGTTGTTCCGATGCCGAGGTGAGTCCCTCGTAATCAAACGAGGAGATAACTCATGACAATTCGCAAAACTATTCTTGGCGGCGCGGCGATTGCCGCGTTGGTGCTATGTGGTCCGGCTTTTGCCCAAGATGCTGGAATGACACAGAATTCGACACCGGCAGAGAAGGCACAAACACAAGAATTGAACGCGGGGCAGCAGCAGGATGCCACAGGCAGCGCTGTGACCGATGCCGCGGCCAAAGACGAATATCAGCAGAAGCTGCAGATATTCGAGCAGCAACAGCAGACGTATCAGCAGCAGCGCGCATATTATGATAACGAGACGGCGCGCTACGATGCCAATCACGCCGTTTGGCGCCATCGCTACGATAGCGCCCATTGGGGCGAGCGCTCCTACTATGGGGTGAGCTACAGCGACAGCCATCTCGTACGTCTGTCGACGCTTGCTGATCCGGAACACCAACTGGCGTTTGCGCTTGTGGTGGGTCCAGAAGGCAATTGGATCGGCAAGATCAATGATGTCGACTCCAGCTGGGGTGGCCATCCAGAGCGCGTGCAGATCGCCATCAGCGATAGCCGGGCGGTGTGGGTCAACCCGAGCGATCTGCGTTACGATTTGGACGAACACATCGTCATCACCAAGTTGACCCGCGGCCAGCTTGCACAGATGCCGAACACGCGCCTGCAAAGCTCCATCGCCAATTGATGCTTATCCTGGGGCGGGCAAACGCCCGTCTCAGGTCATTCACCGGGTCAATTTCGGCCCGAGTGCAACTGATGCCGCAAGGCTGATCGGAAATTCCATGAATGCGATTTCAACAACGGTTGCCCGTGCCACCAGAAGCGGCGTGGCCTTGTTATCTATACTTTTGCTCGGCAGCCTTGCGACTGGCGTGTCTGGAAGCAGCTACGTCTCTTCAGGTGCAGACGTTTCTCCATCCGTAGGGCCCGTAAATCTTGGCAGCGCGCGCGCTTTTGTCATCCTGTCGAAGTCGGGAATTACGGATGTGCCTGCTTCGGCGATCACCGGCAATGTCGGGACGTCTCCGATTACGGGCGCGGCCGATCATTTGACCTGCGCCGAAGTGACCGGGAAGGTATATTCTGTCGATGCGACCGGTCCCGCACCTTGCAACATTAAAAGCCCTGCGAAACTGACCGCGGCCGTGGGCGATATGCAGACCGCTTATACGGATGCCGCCAGCCGTCCCCCTACGACCACGGAGCTTGGGGCCGGAAACATCGGAGGACTGACGCTTGCGCCCGGCGTCTACAGCTGGAGCACAAGCGTCACGATTCCGGATAGTATTGCGCTCAAGGGTGGCCGGAACGCCGTGTGGATTTTCCAGATATCGAAAAACCTCATCGTGTCCAGCGGCAAGTCCGTCGTGCTGCGCGGACACGCACGCGCTCGAAATGTGTTCTGGCAGGTTGCGGGCAAGACAACGCTCGGAACGACGTCGCATTTCGAAGGGACTATTCTGTCCAAAACCCTGATCGCCATGAAAACCGGCGCATCAATCAATGGCAGGCTGCTCGCTCAGACCGCCGTGACGTTGCAGATGAACAGCGTCACTGCACCCTGATGAGGAAGCGCTAGCTTCGTATCTGCCCAATTACTCGTCTTTGCCAGCCGAATAGTCGCGCCGCGCGTTCCCTATGCAGGGAATGGCAGGTTTTGGATGCTGCGCATCGTAAAAGCTTGACAACACACGGAAAGCACATGGAAAAGCCGGTTGTTCTCGTCGTCGAGGACGAAGCACTTATTCGGATCAGCGCTCTTCAGATCATAGAAGACGCCGGTTTTGCGGTCGCGGAAGCGTCTAACGCGGACGAGGCAATCAGAATATTGCAAAGCCGGACAGACATTCGCGCGGTTTTCACCGATATCAGGATGCCGGGCTCGATGGATGGCTGGAAATTGGGGCGTGCGATAAGAGGCCGCTGGCCGCCCATTCACCTGATATTGGTGTCGGCGCTCGTTCCGAATTTGAGCGAATTGCCTGCAAATGGGCTGTTTATTCGCAAGCCTTACAGCGCAGACCAAGTGACTGCGGCGCTTTATGAGCTTTTCAACCACGATCCTGCCTCGGGTCCGATCATGCAGGACACGGGCGGGAACTGTGCTAAAGTGGCCTGACGACGGACAGTTACTCTCAAGCAGCGTTCAGTCGATTTCAAATTTTTTATTCGGGTACGGCTTTCGCTTCGCGAGCCTCCGATTTCCAGAAAGGGGTAGCCATGGCTCCCCAACCAACGACGCATTCCGATGTAACACTTAACCTCGCGCTGGCGGTCATCGCCGCCTCGACGGCGCCCCTGCTGCTGCTCAATCAGGACCTCACCCTGGCCGCTGCCAGCAAATCGTTCTGTGATGTGTTTCAGATCGACTCGGCCAAAGTGATCGGTCTCCAACTTCGCATGCTTGGATCGGGCGAGTGGGACGTACCACAACTGACAGCGCTTCTTGAAGCGACGGCGGCCGGCTATGCCGCTGTGGACGGTTACGAGATTGATCTCAGCCGAAAAGGTCGGGAAAATCGCCGTCTGGTCCTGAACGCTCAGAAACTAGATTACGGCGGCGGGGAAAGCATCCGGCTCCTCGTCTCGGTCTCCGATGTCACCGATTCGCGCATCGCCGAGAGGCTCAAAGACGATATGCTGAAGGAGAAGGCGGTTCTTCTACAGGAGCTTCAGCACCGGGTCGCCAATAGCCTTCAGATCATTGCCAGCGTGCTTCTGCAAAGTGCGCGCAAGATACAATCCGAGGAGACCAAAAGCCACCTGCACGATGCCCACAAGCGGGTCATGTCGGTCGCGGCGCTGCAGCAACAACTCTCCGCCTCTAGCGTGTCCGATGTTCAGTTGCGGCCATACTTCACAACACTATGCAACAGCATCGGCGCATCAATGATCCGCGACCACAATCAGCTGTCGCTCGATGTGAACGTGGACGACAGTGTGACAACCGCGGATGTCTCGGTAAGCCTGGGACTGATCGTCACCGAGTTGGTGATCAACGCGCTCAAGCACGCGTTTCCGGAAGATCGCAATGGCAAGATCAAGGTGGACTACCAGTCACATGGTCCCAATTGGACGCTATCGGTAACTGACAATGGCGTAGGAATGCCCGCAGACCGCGCGACAGCAAAGCAGGGGCTGGGCACGAACATCGTTCAAGCGCTGACCAGCCAGCTGCAGGCGCACGTCAAAATATCCGACGCGAATCCTGGGACAATTGTATCTATTGCGCGCACGCAAATCGCCGCCGTTCAATCTGCCGGCGCGATATAGGGCTCCCGCGCTCTTCGTGCTGTTTGCACACTTACCCAGACTCGAAAGGAACTTCCATGCCGAGAATCCCAGACGGGCCGAAGATTCCACGCGCACCTATATCGGCTGCAAAGGAGTCGAAAGACGCATCCAAGCAACTGCAAAAACGACATGCATCTGCCGGCCAATCTATGGCTGCCAAAGCCAAGACGGGTAAGCGGCGTTAATTGTTCGCTACTCTTTCACAAGGAGCTTTTTGGGTGGACCCAAAAATACTGAAAACTTTGCTTGATAGGAAAGTGGCGAATAAAGCCGCGGCCGAGACGGCGCGCGTGGCAGGCGTCGCTGCGTTAAAGGCAGAAACGGTCTCCAAGCAGTTGGAAGGCCAACAGGCGATAGCCACCGTAGTCATCCCTTATTTTGCCGAAATTCTGGAGACAATAGGTCCCGCTGGCTTCAAGTTTTCTCGGGTGCAAAGCCCGGATCCAATAGACATTCTGCCTTTGGGTGTCCGCTTTGCGGTCGGTGACAGCGTCGAATACGAAATATCTGTCGCTTCATCGAAGGTGTGGATCAAGAAGGTTGGCTCCAAATCCAACGGGGTGGGTACTGCCTTTGTTTATCCCGATACCGAAGAACCGTACATCGGCGAGCCGCTGGATCTTACGCGCGAGAAAATCGGCAAACTTTTGGAATTGGTAATCGAGCAAGCCTGACGTTATTCGGCGTTAGAGATATCGACACATTCGGCAGACGGCTGACGCTCGAACGATAGCGCCAAAGCTGCTTCTACCTCACCAGCGGCTCTTACAAAGCCGTCCAGACGAATAGCCGCAGCGTGTTATTGTTCGCGGCATTCCGTCCGAGACCATCGTAATTCGAAGCGGCTCCATCGAACTTCGCATAGACCGTGTATTGAAGCCCGATACGTAGGTTGAAACGGCCGCCAAGGGTATCCATGTCGCGGCCGAACACGGTACCATCGATTTGGAACGTGACGCCGCTGCTGTCCGGCTTGAACGCTGCATTGTCGGCGTAGAGCAGCGCATCGTTCGAACCCCAGGTATCAAAAAACTGGACTGCGCCGCCGAACTCGTTGTGCCAGTAGTAGGACGCATCGACGCGGAAATCCTGAAGGCTGTTCGAGGCTTTGCTCGCGCCGCCCAGCAAGAACGTTGCGGCAAGGTTTTGGTGCTCGTGCGTATAGCGGGCATTGAGGCCGTAGATGTTATCCCCGGTGCCCATGAACTGATACGACCCGTCAAGACCGATATCCGAATAGGAATCGGTCTTGCCCGTGCTCGTATCGCCGCCGGGATGCAGAGCCGGGAAGAACCCGAAAGCGCCGAGCGAGAAACTGCTGTCGCCGTAGTCCTTTTGATAGGCAACGCGCAGATAGGGGGCTGCGCCCTTTAAGGGCCCAGGGCCTTCATCCGTTCCCATCGCGCTGAGGAAGCCGTGCGAAGGCGTCCAATAAAGTCCGGCTTCGGTATAGATCGTCGAGTCCCAATAGGCATAGACGCTGGTGCCGAGAACGCTTTGTGCAAGGCCGCCATCGAAGATCGTCGCGGCCGCGGGCGCCGGCGAAAGATCGCTGCCGGTATAGGGATAACCCCAGGCCGGGGTGGTGTTCCATGCGTCCTGCACGCTTGGCGAATTGTTGAGGCTCACGCCCAGCAGAACGTCCGTGCCCTGTATCGTGACATGATCGGTCGCACGCAGATCGATATTGTCCCACGCGAATGCGCGGCCGACGCCATCATAGGTCCATTGCGTGAAGCCGCCGAAATGGTCGCCGATGCCGCCGGCGACGAAGGCGCTGACCTGATCGACAGTGGCGTTATTGTTGGTGCCGTAATGCGCAGCCGGAGGCGACGGCTGATCGCTGGCAGTTTTTACATAGGAAGCGATCGCCATTGCCGAAACCGGATTGGTGAAATCCGAACCGGCTCGCATCGTATAACCGTTTAGCTTAAATGCGCGGCCGAAAGGTGTCAGCTGCGGACCGAACCCGCCGACATGGCAGCTGCTGCATGGTTGCCCGGTCTGTTCCGCAAAGCTGGGCACCGCGGAGGCGGGACTGGCCGCGAATACAGTCGCGGTAACAACAGCACAAAGGCCGAGCACTGCGTTGAAGACCGGTTTCATGATTGCCTCATTTAAAAATGTGCGATGCGGCTCATAAAGGCACGAATTCAGCCTGTCGGAGTCGAGCCGCCGCTTCATTGACGGGCGTCAAAAAGCGCCGGTAACAAACGGGGAGCCTCTAAGCGGTTTTCTTTGCGTAAAGCCTGCACCAGCCAGCGGGGCTGATGTCTCCAGCAACAAATTTGCACGAAGATGGCGCTTGAAAGAGCGAGCAGCCGTCGCAGCGTTGATCTCCCTTTGGCGTTGCCTGGTATCCGGCGGCCTGCTTGGTCATCGCGCCGGCTTCGGCGCGCTCGGTCGATATGACCGTGGCAAATGCCACCACGCTGCTGGCAATGACCGTTGCTTTTCGCAGCAATTGTCTGCGCGAGATGACAAGAGGGTTGGTTTCACTGGAATCGCAGCCCATTTCACTAAACCTTCTCGGTGACGGGAAAACCATCGAATGGTCGAACGCTATATTGCTTGGACAAAAATAAATTGATCCCGGACAACAAACGCTCGAGACGGCTTATCGTTGCACGATAAGTGTTCGCAGCCAGCAGCCGTGGTACAGGCAGTGCTTGCCTCGGCGGCGATGTTTGCCGCCGGATCGATTATGCCGCTTGCTGCGGCAATCCCAAGTCCGGTTCATGCGATTGTAGTCGCAGTTTCGTTGTGTTCGCTGGTCTATCTCGCCGACTTGGGGCGATCGGTGCGAAGACAGGGGGCGCAAACCTATTTCCTGCTACAGCCCGCGTCACATTCCGGGGGATGTTGGCAATGGCCCTGACCGCGGGAATAGGACTGGCATTCAGAACATCAGTTTGACCGAATTGGTGCTGTCCTACCGTCGGCACGGAAATGGTCCTTCCAGCGCTGTTCTGACCGCTCTGTCGATGGGCCATTGAGAAAGTCTCGCGCAGCGGCACGATCGAGAAGCTGGTTACGGCATAGATCGCGAAATGGAATAGTCGCGGATAGTTCCAGCTTGTCCGGCCATCGACACGCGCTCTGCGCTCGAATTCCACGCTCGTGTGCCGAAAGCCTGTCCATGCGAACAGGCCCTTGCTGAACCTGTTGCGCTCCGGCAGATCGAGCATCGCGTCCACGGCCTCACGATCCAGGAGCCGATCTCGCGGGCGGCATAGCAACACAAATTCCAGCCAAGCTTTTACGCCTCGAAACAGCAGTGGCCGAAGGAACATTCTGAGCGACGGGTGCGGCATTTGTTTTGGCGAGACACTAAGTTTGCATTTGACCAAGCGGGGAATCATCACGCCACCGGCCTGAAGGCGATAAACGAGGGGTGTTCCGGTGGCGCTTGATTCTGTCACGGAGACGCTGGGCCGAAGGCCGAATGCGGTCTATATTGGTTCCCTGAAGGATAGGAGACCCTAATTATGGTCACGCTTCGCATCAATGGTGAAACCAAAACCATCGACGCGCCTTCGGACATGCCACTCCTGTGGGTGCTTCGCGATATCGTCGGCCTGACCGGAACAAAGTTCGGCTGCGGCATCGCGCAATGCGGCGCCTGCACTGTGCATGTCGATGGCAAGCCCGTGCGATCCTGTCTGCTTCCTGTCGGCTCCGTTGGAGAGCGTGCGGTGACGACCATCGAAGGGATCGGCGCGACACCGGCCGGCGCAAAAGCGCAGAAGGCGTGGCTCGATCTCGAAGTCGTGCAATGCGGCTATTGCCAGTCCGGCCAGATCATGTCGGCGGCGGCACTCCTCGCCTCGACACCACATCCCGATGATTCCGATATCGATGCTGCGATGGCGGGAAATATTTGTCGTTGCGGGACATACGTGCGCATCCGCGAAGCGATCAAGCGCGCGGCGCGCAGTTAGGAGCGAAGCATGAGCGAAGTCCTCGACCCGAAAGCCACCAGACGTTCACTTTTGAAATCGGCGGCCGCCGGCGCTTTCGTTCTCGCGTTCCACATGCCGCTTGCCAAGGCCGCCGCACCGAACGTGGCGCAGGGCGGACCAGCTGCTCCGGCGGGTTTTGCGCCCAATGCCTTCATCCGCATCGACAAGTCCGGCAAGACGACGCTCGTCATGCCGCAAGTCGAGATGGGGCAGGGTGTCTACACGTCTATCGCGATGATAATTGCTGAAGAGCTCGACGCCGATTGGAGCAAAGTTTCGCTTGAGGCGGCACCGCCGAACGAGAAGCTCTACGCCAACCCGATGCTGACCGTGCAGGCGACCGGCAATTCGAATTCCATCCGCGCGTTCTGGATGCCGTTGCGCAAAGCGGCAGCTGGCGCCCGCGCGCTTCTCATTGCGGCGGCCGCGAAGCAGTGGAAAGTCGATCCGGCAAGCTGCACGACGGCTAACGGTTCGGTGATTCACAAGGCCACGAACCGCATGCTCGACTACGGCACGCTTGCCGGATCTGCCAACGGCACGCTGCCCTTAAATCCAGCTTTGAAGACGCCCAAGGATTTTCGCCTGATCGGCAAACCGCTCAAGCGGCTCGACACGCCGGCCAAAGTGAACGGCAAGGAAGTCTATGGAATCGACGTGATGCTGCCGGGCATGAAATTCGCCACCATCGCTGCTTCGCCCGTTTTCGGCGGCAAGGTCAGCCATGTCGATGACCGCGCAGCCAAAGCAATAGCCGGTGTCCGGCAGGTTGTTGTCCTTGACGACATGGTCGCAGTCGTGGGCGATCATATGTGGGCCGCGAAGAAGGGGCTTGATGCTCTCGATATCGTTTGGGATGGCGGTCCCAATGCGCATGTCGATTCCGCGCTGATCTGGAAAGAGATCAAGACCGCCAGTGCGCAAACGGGTCTTGTCGCCAAGAAGGCTGGCGATGCGGACAAGGCGCTGGCCGACGGTGACAAGTTCGAGGTGCACTACGAACTGCCGTTCCTCGCCCACGCGACGATGGAGCCTATGAACTGCACGGTGCATCTTACGCCGGGTGCGTGTGAGTTATGGCTTGGTACGCAGATCGCGGCGCGCGTGCAGTCGACGGCGGCAGCAACGGCCGGCGTGCCGCTCGATAAGGTAACGGTGCATAACCAACTTATCGGCGGCGGCTTCGGCCGCAGACTAGAGCCCGACATGGTGGTGAAGGCGATCCGCGTCGCTCAGCATGTCGACGGTCCACTCAAAGTGGTTTGGACGCGTGAGGAGGATGTCCAGCATGATATCTATCGCCCCGTCTATTACGACCGGCTGACGGCCACGCTGAAGGATGGAAAGATCGATGGCTGGCACCACCGCATCACCGGGTCTTCCGTCGTTGCGCGCTGGCTGCCGCCTGCCTTCACCGCCAATCACGACATCGACTTCGACACAGTCGATAGCGCAATCGATGTTCCGTACGCGATCCCCAATCTCCGCATTGAAGTCGTGCGTTGCGAGCCACCCGCTGTACCGACAGGCTTCTGGCGCGGGGTCGGACCCAACAACAATGTCTTTGCCATAGAGAGCTTCATAGACGAGCTTGCAAAAAAGGCGGGCAAGGACCCAGTCGAGTTTCGTCGCGAAATGCTCACCAAAGTGCCGCGCCTTTTGGCGGCGCTCGATCTCGCAGCCGAAAAATCCGGTTGGGGCAATCCTTTGCCAGCCGGGCAGGGGCGCGGCGTATCCTGCCAGGTCTCGTTTGCGAGTTTCATCGCCACGGTCGCCCATGTCGAAGTCGACAAGGACGGCGAGGTTCGTTTGCACCGCCTGACCACGGCGGTCGATACAGGCATTGCGGTCAACCCCGACACGATAGTCGCGCAATTGCAGGGCGGGATGATATTCGGGGCGACCGCGGCGCTGTTCGGCGAGATCACGATCGACAAGGGCCGTGTGATGCAATCGAACTTCCACGACTATCGCATGCTGCGCATCAATGAAGCGCCGGCGATCGACGTGCATCTGATCAAGAGCGGCGAGGCGCCAGGCGGTATCGGCGAGACGGGCGTTACGACTGCGCCGCCGGCGATCCGCAACGCGATCTATGCCGCGACCGGCATTGCACTGCGCCGCTTGCCCATCGACCGCGAGGTTCTGGCGGGGAGGAAACAGGCATGACCTGGTTCAACCGTTTTAGCACCACGAAGCGTTACGTCCTGATTGGCCTTGGGATTGTCGTTCTCGCCATTGCCGCGTTTGGCTTGTGGCTTGTCAACGGACCGGGACCGACAGCTTTCGCGGGAGGTCATCGTGTCGCGCTCGCGGACTATCGTGGCCCAAATCCGACCGGCGTTCCTGCTGAACTTGCGCATGCCAGTCTCGTTCAGCGCGGCGAATATCTCGCGCGTGCCGCCGATTGCCGAAGCTGTCATACGGCAAAAGGCGGCATGCCGTTCGCCGGCGGCCTCGCTTTCCCGATTTCAATCGGTACGATCTATTCCGCGAACATCACGCCGGACAATGATACCGGCATCGGCAGGTGGAGCGACGCCGCTTTCCTAAATGCACTCCACAAAGGCATCGACAATGAGGGCGAGCGTCTTTATCCGGCCATGCCCTATGCATCCTATTCGGGCATCTCTGACGCCGATGCGCTCGCAATCAAAGCGTATCTTTTCAGCCTCAAGCCGGCACATAACGAAGTGCCCGGGAACACGATGCACTTTCCGTTCAACCAGCGTTGGCTGATGGGCATCTGGTCGTTCTTCTTCAACCCGAACGAACGCTTCCGGCCGAATGCAGATCGTAGTGCGGATTGGAATCGCGGCGCCTATCTCGCGGAAAATCTTGCACATTGCGGTGAATGCCATACCCCGCGGAATGTGGCCTTCGCACTCAACAACCGCCAAAAATTCGCCGGCGCGACGCAGGCCGGCTGGCGCGCTTATAACATTTCCAGCGACCGACCAACCGGCATCGGCGCTTGGAGCGAAGACGAATTGGCCGCTTATCTCGCGACGGGCCATGCCGAGGGTCGCGGTACCGCGTCCGGTCCGATGGGTGAGGCGGTGGATTACAGCTTTAGCCATATGGCTGGCAGCGACATTCGCGCCATGGTTACCTATCTGCGCACAGTGCCGGAAGTGACGAGCGATCTTCCCGCGACATTGGCCGGACCGGCACCGGCCACGCATCGCGAACCCGCCGGGCTTGATCCAAAGGGCGAAATGCTATTCGCGGGTGCGTGCGCGGGTTGTCATGGATGGACGGGCAAGAGTCCGATCTGGACTCAGGCAACGCTCACTGGCGCACGCGCGGTCAACGATCCGAGCGCAATCAACGTGGCTCAGATCGTTGTCGAAGGCGCTTCGCACAAGACGCCAAGAGGTACGATCTTCATGCCGGCGTTTGGGTCGACCTTCTCCGACACGGAAGTCGCGGCTGTGGCAAACTATGTGACGGCACGGTTCGGTTCGAAAGGTTCGGCAATCACGGCTCGAGATGTTGCGGGTCTGCGAAAGCAAGCCGCCCGATAGCGTTTGCTTCGGTGGGCGCACATTTTGCTTGTGCGAACTAGTACAAGCGGGTCTTGCGCACCATAGGCATTGAGCGATCAACCACCGCACTGCTCTCGATTAGTTGGTACGACTGCTGGTATCGCATTTGGTGGCTATAACTAACCGTTTGGAATACCTGACTATCTTGCAATGATAGGGCTGCTGCCGAGCGTGCACGAGTCGCTAAGCAATTGTTATGGCAGAACAAATAACTCTGTACAAAGAGCAAAAACGCCCGCGCGGATGGCGACTTTGTCTCTGCTGCGGTAAAAACTTTTTTCCGAGAATTCGCAGCGACGTGGCGGAAGCTAGTTCGCACTTTCTAGAGACTGGTTTGAGTCCAATTCAGTTGCGCTACTTCCGCGTCAAGGCCTTCGACGTGGAGACTGCTTCGGGACGAATTGTTTGGAAAGACTCCCGGAAAATCGATCTCCGGGAGTCCTCCATGCGCAAGACGCCAGCTATTGCGGCTGGAGCTGACCGAGAAGTCCATGACTCTCGTCATCAGGACCCGCGGTAAACGTTACAGCTGAGCCGGGGCCTGCCTGAAGACCCCAGAGGCCGTCGATCTTGATTGTTTTTCCGGTACCGTCCTTGAGATTGCCGAGGCGATTGCCGGTCGATGGATCGAAGACGTTTATCTTGCCGTCGCCAAAATTTCCCACCAACAGATCTCCGGCAAGGTTTCCAAAGCCCGACGGTGCCAAGGCAATCCCCCACGGTGCATTGAGCGCGCCGTTGGCGATCAAGTGCTGCAGAAGATTCCCATTCTTGTCGAACACATCGACATAGCCCAAGCCCTTCTTGTCGATTTCATCGTCGCTGTTCTTTTGGCGTTTTGCGAACGCGACATAGAGTTTGTTGTTGAGAAACGCGACGTTAAAGGGTGCAAAACGGTTCGGCAGACTGGTATCCGTGAACGCACCGATCTTGTTGAAGCCGCTGTCGAAAATCTGGACCTGATTGTTGTGAAAGTCCGCCGCGTAGAGGAGCGAGTCGGCCTCGTCGATGGCGAGGCCCTTGTACACCGAGCCCTGGGCCGAATTATCCACTGCGACAATGGCATTGCCAAAATCGACAACCGGGCTCCATCCTGTGATCTGGCCCGATTCCGAATTGAACATGAAATAGCTTGGACCTTTTTTGGTGCCTTCCTGAATGACAAAACCGTTCGGGTTAAGCACACCGACTGTTCCTGTCGGTACGCCGCCCGGGATCGTGACATCGAACTGTTTGACACCGGTGTGGACATCATAGACCGAGGACAGGCCGGTCCCGTTGTCGGAGATCCAAAGCGGACCGTTGCCCTGCTGTGAAATTCCCCATGCGTTCACGAGATCTGGATCTGTGTTCGGGGCCACTCCCGCTTGATCGGAAACCAACGGCACGACATTGAACTTTGACGCGGCTGGCGGCGCACTAGTGCCCGCCGCAAAGGCCGGCGTTGCGACCAAGGCCAGACATAGGATAAGACTCATTCTCGTTCTCATTTCGGGACCTCTGATTTCTCACCATCTTTGGAGAAAGATGCAGGAGGCGAATGCCTCCCAACTCAAGGCAGACGAAATTGGACCCGCGAATATTCCGCTAAATCTTCTTTTTTTCTTGGCTGGATCGGGAATAATTCGGCTGAGTATTTCGTCAGGTATTTGTCGGCCAACAGGATTCGTCCAATTGCGCAACTCGGACGCAAACGCGGCCGATCCTTTAATTTAAGTATGGCGAGACCAAGTAGGCACAATGCCTGGTACCGTTCGAGCTTCCGATATGGGCTTCGATGTCGAGGGGTGACGCACGCGCGCAGTTCAACCACGCACTGATAGCGCAGCTTCCAGCCCTACGGCGCTATGCTATGGCCTTGAGTGGCAGCGCCGTCTTGGGCGACGATCTAGTTCAGGATTGCCTGGAGCGCGCTCTCAAGCAATCCGGCCAACTGCGCGATCCAATGAAAATCGCGAGCTGGCTAAGATCGATTCTCCACAATTTGTTCATGGACGAACTGCGCCGACGTCGCAGCAGAGGTAACGAAGAGGATATCTCGACATTGACGGATGATTTCGCTCTGAGCGTGCCAGCCGTCGACCGCTCCGAATTTCATGAATTCGCGGCGGCAATGGACACGGTTGGCGCTGAACATCGTCAGATCCTGCTGCTGGTTGGTCTGGAAGGCCTGAGCTATCGCGAGATCGCGGACGAACTGCGGCTTCCGATCGGCACGGTGATGTCGCGGCTCGCGCGCGCCCGCACCCGCTTACGCGAAGCACTCGAAAACGGCGCAAAGCAGACAGAGGCAGAGATCACCACGCTGGCTGCCTACCGGATGAAGAATTTATGAGCGACCGCAGCACAATCGACGCGTTGACACTGCAGGCATACCTTGACGGCGAGCTGCCGGAAACAGAGCGCGCCGCGATCGAAGACGCCATGGGGCGAGACCCAATTCTCGCTGAACAGATCGCGCAGTATGGCGCAGATAGGTCACGGATCGCAGAAATGTATGGACATATCCGCGTGGAGCCACTTCCGGCCAGGTGGATCGAGCTGATCGAGACCCATCCCATCAAGTCGCGGGCGCGATTCTCGCTGCAGGACATAGCCGCGATCGCAGCAAGCCTACTGATCACGATCGGAGCGGTTTCCTGGTATCAGAGGACGGAGCCGCGGCAGGAATCGATCATCGAGGAGGCTTTTGCGGCGCGCAGCGAAGCTATTCCCGTGCGTCAGACGATCGCTGTCACGGCCTCCCACGCAAGCGCGGCGGATCACGCGGTCGCCTCGGCACTTACGATGCGCGTCCGGACGCCCGATTTGTCGCGAATGGGTTACACGCTCAGCGAGGTGCGAATTTACGATGACGTGCCGGGCGGAAAATCGGTAGAGCTTCTCTATCGTAAAGGAAACACGCCGTCGTTCGCGCTCTACTTGCGGCACCCTTCCGGCCCGGCACGGTTCGACCAGTTCAAACATGGCCGCTTGCGAGTGTGTATCTGGCAGGACGACGTTCTTGGCACCGTGATGACCGGAGAAATGTCGGCCGCCGAAATGCAAAGGCTCGCAAGCCTCGCCTATTCAGGCTTGGAATCGTGATCAACGCACGGCTCGCGCCGCCAGCGCCTCGGGCGTAAACACGCTCGGCGAATGCGGCGCCGTGATCTTATAACCGTCCCCGTTAAACGCGAAGCCCAGAACATATCCATTGAGCTCAAGGTCGTACACGAATTGGCTGCCAAGAATGACAGCCGGCGCGTCCGGCATCAGATACATCGTGCCGTGGGCGAACTTCCATAGCTTACCGTCTTCGTCCCAGGAATCGCTGTAAACCGCGAGCCAGCTATCCTCATCAACATATAACCGCCGGTGCGGAACTATATGATGTTTACCTGCAGCAAGTGTGCCATCGACCACCCATACGCGATGAAGCTCGTAACGAAGTTCGTCCGGATTGGCGTGCTTTGCTCCCAACAAGTCCGACGCTGGCTTTAGATAAAGACGGTTGTTGTTGTACGGGATGTACATCTCCTTCTTTCCGACAAGTTTGAAGTCGTAACGGTCCGGTCCGCCGAAGAAGACGTAATATTCGTCGAGATTCTCAAATCCTGAAGCTTCCGGATCCGGAATATCGTAGGAAAGCGACGGACCACGCCGCGCGCGCCTTTCACTGCGCAGCAACTGCCAAGCTGCGAATTTGTAGCGCGCGGTGTTGATTGGCTGCCAGTCGATATAAGCTTCACCGACCTTTGACGGCGGGGCATTTTCCGAATGCAGCGTCTTGAAATAGTACCCGCCATATGAGGAAGGCGTGGCATTCGGGTAGTAGTAGGGGAAATCCGCTACCTCGTCATAGCCCGTCGCGAGTTCAGGCCTGCCGTCCGCGGCGACGATGTAGGTGCTGACGTGTAGCTCGCGTGCGGGACCCCAAAAGGCAAGGAGATGGTTCCAGACGATTTCACCGCCGCTCTTGGGAATTGGGAATGGAATACCGCCTACGGCCCCTTCGACGCCGTAGGCAATGCCTTCAGGCGCGGCATGCGCGCGCGTGGCGTTTCGAAACACGTTGTCATAGATGGATTGCGGAAATGCGGCGGTGCGATGAGTCGGGTAAATATCCATCCGATAGTCCGAATATTTTTTGAACAGTTCTTTCGCGCCTTCCGGAAGTTGGCCAGAATACTGCGCCCAATTTTTTCCTGTGATGGAAAAGAGCGGCTTCTCCGCGGCGAACGGATCAGGCCGCGGAGCCCCTGCACGGTAACCGGGTGAAGCTGTCGTGAAACCGCCCGTCCAAGCCGGTATGGTTCCCGCCTTGTTGCCAGCGCGCTCAGCTCCCATGGGCGTGAGGTTATCCTTGAGCTGTTGAGCTTCTTTGACCGGCGCCGCGGTTGAAAATTGACCCGCCGTAAGAGCCACGACCAAAATGGTTGTCGTCAACCAAGCTGCCGAATGAGCGTTGCGCCTGTTCCCGCGCGGCACATCCGATTCTATAGTCCCGCACCGGAACTGGGGGCGTCGGCGTCGACAAGTCATGGCATGTGGACCAATTCGCAAAGACATACTTTCCCTACGCCAGGCGGATCACGCCGGCTGGCAATTGTGTGTTGCGATTCTGACATGCTTTGCGTGCTCCCCGGCGTCGGCCGCCAACTTTTATCAAAGTAATGACCTGGACGTGAGATGGGACAATACGCTGCGTTATAGCGCGGCTTTCCGTGTTTTTTCTTACGATGCGGCACTGGTAAGCGATCCTAATTACGACGACGGTGACCGCAATTTCGCTCCGGGCATCGTTTCAGACCGTCTGGACCTTCTCTCAGAGCTCGATGCTTCCTACAACGATATGGGACTTCGGGTCAGCGTCGCAGGCTGGTATGATACAGTTTACCATCAACGCAACGCCAACGATTCGCCATCGACTTTCAATCCTATCTCCGTTCCACACGACAAGTTCACGCGCGCCGTTGCCAGGCTGCACGGCGCCGACATTCAATTGGGGGACGCGTTTCTATATGACAGCCTCACCGTGGCCGGCACGCCGGTATCGTTCAAATTGGGACGTTACGCCCTGTCATGGGGCGAGAGTCTCTTTTTTGGCGAAAACTCCATTGCGGGAGGCCAGGCGCCACGCGATCTGATCAAGGAGTTAGAGTCGCCTTCCGGCTATGCAAAGGATGTATTTCTTCCGGTTTGGCAGACTTCGGTTGCCCTACAGCCGGCGGAAAATGTCACGCTGAGCGCCTACTACCAGCTTCAATGGCGCAAGGATAAAATTCCCGGCGCGGGCAGTTATTTCAGTTACGCCGATTTTCTCGATGACGGAGGCGAGCGCTATATTCTTGGTCCGCATCGCGACCTCAATCGCGCAAGCGATATTCTAGGCCATGACAGCGGGCAGTTTGGTTTTGCTCTGCAAATCGGAGGTGAGGATTTCAACTACGGTTTCTATGCACTTCGATTCAACAGCAAGGAGCCGGAAGTATACTTCCGAAACTACGGGCCGTCCGAGCCGCTGCCCCTCAACGGCTCCTATCAACTCGTCTATCCGAACGGAATCGAAGCCTATGGCGCGAGCCTGAGCAGTTACTTGGGCAACAGTACGGTTGCCGGCGAAATCTCGTTCCGCAAACACATGCCGCTTGTCAGCCAGTTCATAAACGTTGCCCTGGGCCAGCAGGCCGATGGCGGCGATCATCCGCTCTACCCCATTGGCGATACGCTCCATGGCCAAGTCTCAAGTACCACAACGTTTGGCAGAAATCTTTTTTGGCGACGCGCCACCCTTAACGTGGAGGTTGCCGCCAACGAGAGATTGGACATTTCAAAGAATGCAACGGCGCTCGATCCGACACGCGATCCATTCGCGTTGTCGCTTCAAGCGACATTTGCGCCGCAGGAATTCGAAGTGCTTCCCGCTCTGGATATCAGCCTGCCGATCGGTTTTGGATATGGGCTCGCCGGACGCTCCAGCGTGGACAGCACACAGAATGCAGGTGCCGGGAATTTTGAATTCGGCATCTCTGCTACTTACCGCACGAACTGGCAAGGCAGCCTGAGCTTTACGCACTTCATCGGCGCACCGGCGCACCAGCCGCTCGCGGATCGCGATTTTGTCTCACTCGGCATTCAGCGAACGTTCTGAGCTTCGCCGTCGCCTAAAATGCGGTCCAGATGAATAGTCTCAGCGTGTTGTTGTCGGATGCGTTGTGGCTAAGCCCGTCATAATTGCCGCTCGCACCGTTGAATTGGCTGTACACAACGTATTGAAGCCCCACGCGCAGGTTGATGCGCGTGCCCAAAAAAGGGTTCGGTCCGCCGAAAGGCGTCGCGTCGATCTGGAAGGTGAAACCCGAACTGTTGGGACTAAAGGTGCGGTTGTCCGCATAGAACAGCGGATCACGCTTGCCCCAGATATTGAACGCCCCCGCGCTCAGACCGATCGTGTTTTCATAATAGTAGGATGCGTTCAGATTTAGCTCATCGAGACCGAGGTTGCGGCCGAGAGCCCCGCCGAGCGCCTGACTGGCGCCGAGATTCTGCGTTTCGTGGACATAGCGGCCATTGAAAGTGAAAATATTTTCCGCGTTGCCGGTGTATTGATAGGACGCATCGATTCCATAATCCGTGTAGTTGTCCGTTCTGCCTGTGCTCTTGTCTCGGCCCGGAAACAAATCGGCGGAGAGCAAAAAGGCCCCCAATTCGAAATTCTGATCCCCATAGTCGCGCTGATAAGCGACGCGCAAATACGGCGCCACGTCGCTTATTTCGCTGGTGTCGGCCGGATCGACACCGACGGTCTTCAGGAATCCCGTCGAGAGCGAATTGTACAGTCCGAATTCCGTGTACACATGATTGTCCCACCAGGCATAGGCGCTCAGTCCCAGAACGTTCTGGGCCAGTGCATCGGAAACGATGGTGGCGGCGGAAGGTCCTGGCATCAAATCGGAATCGGTGAAGGGAAATCCCCAGCCCGGCAATGTCGCCCACACATCTTGAATCGTCGGGTTGTTGTTGAGCGTTAGGCCAAGCAGGACGTCGGAACCGAGAATATTGACGTCATCGACGGCGCGCAAATCCAGATTGTCCCAAGCGAAGGCGCGGTCGATGCCGCTATAAGTCACTTGCGCGAAGCCGCCGAAATGTTCGCCGACTCCGCCAGCCAAGAAAATACTCGCCTCATCGAGTGTCGTATTATCGTTGGTGGAATAATGCGGCGCCGGGGGCTCAGCTTGATCTTTCTGCGTGTGGACAAATGACGCAACCGCCATCGCCGAGACCGGGGGGGTGAATCCGGAGCCTGCGCGCATCGTATAGCCGGCAAGCTTAAAGTGTCGGCCAAACGATGTGAGCTGTGGCCCGAATGCGCCTATGTGACAAGCTTGGCAGGGCTGCCCTGTCTGCTGAGCAAACGCGGGCACCGCTGTAGCAGCAGGTATCTGCGAGAATAGGCCGGCCAGGAAAGTGGCAAACAACGTAAAAAGACGAACTGGCTCCCGCAGATGTACGACGCCAGACCGGTATGATTGCATTGTTAGCCCCTCAATTTATGTGTGGGGCCGAGCTGACACGAGTGTCGTGTCAGGCGCTCCCTGCCAAAGGGACGTATTTCGCCTCCTCCTTATTCCATGCATTCAGCATGTCGAATGACATTGCCGACAATCCACATCCCGTTTCCGCATTACCACGGAATAATAGGCGAGCTTGAACCGTCTGAGGTTGGACGTCCGCGCTCGGGTGCACGAGATGTCTCGATGTATCTGCTGGAGTTGTCCATGGTCGCCAATTTTTCTCGCCGGCACGTGCTCGCGGCAGCGGCGAGTATCGGAGGGGCTATAGGATGCATAGCGATCCCGCATGCGCGAGCGTCGAACGATGTTTCCGACAGCCAACTTAGAAAGCAGGACGTTCAATATCAGGACGGTCCCAAAGGAGAGCAACGCTGCGATAAATGCAGCAATTTTGTCGCTCCATCGGGTTGCCGAGTCGTTTCTGGTGGGGTCAGTGCGAATGGGTGGTGTCTGCTATTCAAGCCAAAGCGAAGCAATTGAACGGCCCGGCGCATTTCGGACGGGTCGTGACGGCCCCAAACCGCCTGCCCCGAAGCTAATCGTCGAAACCAACAAACACCGTTGCTTCATCGACAGATTTACGTTCAGACACGACAGCATTCGCCGGGAAGCTTTCATCGGGCCAGCCCAGTGCGATACTCTTCATGATGATCTGATCGTCGGCTATTCCGGCGTGCTTACGCACGACCGGTGATTGCATGATGCCCTGGCTATTGATGACAGCGCCCAACCCGCGAGACCAGGCCGCATTGACCAAGGCGGTCGCGACGGCGCCACAATCGAACGGCGTATCGTCGCTGCCGTCCAGCACGCGGTCATAGGTCACGATCACGCATACGGGCGCGTCGAATTGCCGGAAGCCGCGCAGCACCCAATCCTGGCGCTTATCCTTATCATCACGCGCGATGCCCATCGCTGCGAACAATTGCTTGGCGACGCCGACCTGTCTGTCGCGGTGTTGACCTACAAAAGCCTGACCCGTGCGGAATTCACGCGACTGCGGTACACCCGCCACCATACGCTCGGTGTTGCCGGTGCGGATCCGATCAAGCGGCTCACCGGTGATGATGTAGAAATTCCAAGGCTGAGTGTTCATCGACGACGGCGCGCGCATGGCCAGACCAATGATTTCCTCAATCAACGCCCTGGGAACAGGATCAGGCTTGTAGCCGCGAATACTCCGGCGGCCGAGGACAACGTCGTCAAACTGCATCTGCGGCCCCTGAGATAGTTAACTCTGCTTCAATCGGTAGCGGGTTTCGTAGCCTCCTCACGCGAAGATTTCCAGAGAGCCCAGGCGCGCACATCGCAGCGCGCTAAAAAGGGGCGCAGTGTCCGAATATAGTCGCCGCACCCCTATATTTTACGATCCGAATTCTACTGACGGAACAAAACGCCTTCCAGCGATGTAAAGCACTGTGCGTTGCCGAAATCGGCTTCAGCCTGGACGGTTATCGACCCGTCGATGCCGATGATCAGCCTTGCGTTTGTCGCACTGCCGATATCGACCGGTACGTAAACGATCAACCCCTTGCGGGCGATCTTAAGACCGGGTGTCTGACATCCACTTCGGCCGAAATCTTGGACGCGAGCGCCGGTCTCGAACTATAACGACAAACCCGGAAACTCGATCACAAGCGTTTCGAACGTTTGTGAGTATCTCGAACAAGAGTTCCTGTTCGAGGATAACGGTGTCGCTGCTCGTGTGACGTCGAGAAGAGTCAGGTTCTTACAAATCGATAAATACTATGTCGCACAATGCTGTGGCGCGGTCGTTTCAGAACGGTCCCGCGAGCGAAGCTGGTACGAATGCGACCAGCAGCAATATTCCCGGAACTGACCAGCCGTATTGCTCGCTCTTGAGCAGCGTGACGATTGCGCTGAACGTGACGATCGCGCCGAGGACGATGCCCCAGACGCGCGTTTCCGCGTTCGCAAGAAACAATGCTGCGATCAGTTCGAGCCCGCCGGTCACGCGATAAAATTTGCGCGGCATTTCCCAACGTTCGTAAGCCCGCTGAACGAAGCCCGGACCGGCGACCTGGATCACGCCGGCTATGCCAAACACTGCGGCAATCGATTGCGCGATGACGGTGTAAACGAATTCGTGCGGCATGCTTTCCTCGGCGGTCAATTCGACCGCCATGATTTATGTATCAATCAATACAGAAGTCAAGCCGCGACGCGAGATTTTTTCTTGGGCTTCGCGCTTTCCTGCACCGGCCAGGATGCGAGCGCCATGCGCGCGATATCGAGCAGCTCCGCTGTCGCCGCACCGGCGGCCGCTTGCATGCAGATGCCGTTCGCCATCGCGGAGAGATAGCGGGCGAGGGTGGTAGGATCGGCGCTCTTGGGAAGATCGCCGTCCTTCTTTGCCTGCTCAAAGCGCTCACGCAGTGCCTGTTCCTTCGCGGCGCGATGGCGCGCGACTTCTTCGGGGATCGCTGCATCCGAACACGAGCCGCTCTGCGCCAGAAGGCAGCCCGGAGGGTTCGCGCCGCCATTGGTATCCGCCGCGAATTCCGCAATGCCTTCGAGATAATTCTTCGCCACGCCGAACGCGTCGGGTGCAGACAACACTCTTTCCATGAATCCGCTGCGCCGTTCGTCATAGCGCTCGAGCACCGCGCGGAAGAGACCCTCCTTGCTGCCGAATGCCGCATATAAGGAAGGTGCGTTGATGCCCATCGCCGTCGTGAGATCAGACAGCGACGCGCCCTCGTAGCCTTTCTTCCAAAAGACCGTCATCGCGCGATCAGCGGCCTGATCGACACAAAAACTTCTTGGGCGGCCCATGGCCATGGAAGGCGTTTTCCCTTTTATTATTGTATCGAGTGATACATAATGCTCTTGACGCGGTTCGTCTAGGTCCTATATCTGTATCGTTCAATACAGAAATAGGAGGCCGGCATGGCCAATATCGCGGAATTGCTGCAGGTCGGGAAGCTTCGGACCGACAGCCCCGTCAATAACCCCTTGAAAAAGCGGTCGTTTCTCGCCGGCCTTTCGCTGGTTGGCATGGGCATTGTGGGCCTTACGCTCTATGACGCCAGCGCCACGCCGGAACCGGCAGCGGCCGCAAGCGCCGCGATCCCTGTCACCGTCGCCGCCGTTCAGGCCCGTCCTGTCCGCCTGTCGTCTGAGTTTTCGGGCCGTCTGACGGCCGTCGATTCCGCGGATGTGCGTCCGGAAGTGGGCGGTCGCATCACGGAAATCCGCTTCAGGGACGGTCAGACCGTCCATGCGGGCGATGTGATCTTCGTCATCGATCCGCGCCCCTATGAAGCAGCGGTCGCCAAAGCGAAAGCCGATCTCGCAACGGCGCTATCTAACTCCCAGCTTGCGCATACGCAATTCGACCGCGCGAAAAGGCTGCTCGATGCGCAAGCCATCGCGCGCTCCTTCTATGACCAGAGCGTCAACGCGCAGGGCGTGGCGGGTGCGGCGATCCAGTCGGCGCGCGCCGTGCTGGCACAGGCCGAACTCGATCTCGATCATGCCTATGTGAAGGCCCCGATCACTGGCCGGGTCGGACGCGCGGAGATCACAGTCGGCAATCTGGTGCAGACGCAGTCCGCGCCGCTTCTCACTACTATCGTCTCGAATGATGGCATCTATGCCGATTTCGATGTCGATGAGCAGACCTATATGCGCAGTGTGCGTGCGCATGCTTCGACGCTGGCGCAGGAACAGAAGTTGCCGGTCCAGCTCACCCTGCAAGGCGATGCGACCCATACCTATGACGGCACGATCGAAAGCTTCGACAACAAGATCGCGACCGGCACCGGCACGATCCGCGCACGGGCACGCTTCGCCAACACCGACGGCGCGCTCATGCCCGGCATGTTCGTCTCGGTGCGCCTGTGGGCGGCGGAGTCGAGCGACGCAATCCTTGTGCCGGAAGATGCCGTCGGCAGCGACCAGTCCAAGCGCTTTGTTTATGTGGCGACTCCCAGCCAAAAAGCAGACTATCGCGAAGTGGCACTGGGCCAGGAACTGAATGGCAAGCGCGTCGTGCTCTCTGGCCTGCATTCCGGCGAGAAGATCATCATCGACGGTGTGCAACGCGTGCAGCCTGGCGCAAGCATCGCGCCGCACTTCGCCGTGCCGGGAAAACTCGCGGCGAACTGAGCGGTCTTTCAGCACAATCCTTTTCCTGAAAACAAATTTCAGAGGACGCCATGAGTCTGTCTAAATTTTTCATCGATCGCCCGATTTTCGCGGGTGTGATCTCGGTCATGATCTTCCTCGCAGGATTGATCGCGATGACGCAGCTGCCGATCTCGGAGTATCCCGAGGTCGTGCCGCCGTCGGTCGTCGTGAAGGCGCAATTTCCGGGCGCAAATCCGAACGTTATCGCGCAGACCGTGGCGACGCCGCTCGAAGAGCAGATCAACGGCACCGAGAACATGCTTTACATGTTCTCGCAGGCCGCCTCCGACGGCACGCTGACGCTGACCGTCACGTTCAAGATCGGGACCGATCCCGACCTCGCGCAGCAACTCGTGCAAAACCGCGTCAACCAGGCGCTGCCGCGCCTGCCGCAGGTCACCCAAGCGCTCGGCGTCACCACGACCAAGAGTTCGCCGGATCTCACCATGGTCGTGCATCTGAACTCGCCGGACGGGCGCTATGACATGCTGTATCTGCGCAATTACGCGGTGCTGAACGTTAAGGACCGTCTCGCCAAAATTCAGGGCGTGGGCAGCGTACAGCTGTTCGGTTCCGGCGATTACGCGATGCGCGTTTGGCTAAACCCCGACAAAATCGCCGAGCGTGGCCTCACAGCCAACGATGTCGTCGCTGCGATCCGCAAACAGAACGTCCAGGTCGCTGCGGGCGTCATCAACGGCCCACCCTATAGCCAGGCTGGACGTCAACAGCTTCCGATCAATGTGGAGGGGCGCTTAAGCGAGCCGGAGCAATTCGCTGACATCGTCGTCAAGCGCGACAACGGCGTCGTGACGCGGTTGGGCGATGTGGCACGCGTTGAAATCGACGCTTCGCAATATGGTCTTCGTTCGCTGCTCGACAACAAGCAAGCGGTCGCGATCCCGATTTTCCAGGCACCGGGCTCGAACGCGATTGCGATCTCCGACCAGGTGCGCGCCACCATGGACGAGCTCAAGCAGAATTTCCCCAAGGGGATGGATTACAGCATCGTCTATGACCCGACCGTGTTCGTGCGCGACTCGATCCGCGCCGTCGTGCACACGCTGCTGGAAGCGGTGGCGTTGGTGGTGCTGGTGGTGATCCTGTTCCTGCAGACCTGGCGCGCCTCGATCATTCCGCTGCTTGCCGTGCCCGTGTCGATCGTCGGCACGTTCGCGTTCATGCTGGCGTTTGGGTTTTCGATCAACGCGCTGTCGCTGTTTGGATTGGTGCTCGCCATTGGCATCGTGGTCGATGACGCCATCGTTGTGGTGGAGAATGTCGAGCGCAATATCGAGGCAGGCCTCAGTCCGCGCGACGCGACGCTGAGGGCCATGTCGGAGGTGACGGGCCCGATCATCGCCATCGCGCTGGTGCTGTGCGCCGTGTTCGTGCCGATCGCCTTCATCAGTGGTTTGACCGGCGAGTTCTATCGCCAGTTTGCCCTGACCATCGCGTTCTCCACGGTGATCTCGGCCTTCAACTCGCTGACTTTGTCGCCTGCGCTGGCCGCAACCTTGCTTAAGCCGCATGGCGCGCCGAAGGATCGGCTCGCGCGCGGCATGGACAAACTGTTCGGCTCGTTCTTTGCCGTGTTTAACCGCGTGTTTCATCGCGGCTCCGAGAACTACGGTCGCGGTATCGGCGGCATTCTCAAACGTCGCTCGCAGGCATTTGTTGCCTATGGATTGTTGCTGGGTCTGACTTGGTTGGGCTTCCAGATGGTCCCGCCGGGATTTGTGCCGACGCAGGACAAAGCGTATCTCGTCAGCTTTGCGCAATTGCCCGAAGGCGCCACGCTGGACCGCACGGAATCCGTCATCCGCAAGATGTCGGACATCGCGCTCAAGGAACCGGGTGTGGAAAGCGCGGTCGCGTTTCCGGGCTTGTCGATCAATGGCTTCATCAACAGCGCGTCGGCGGGCATCGTGTTCGTGACCTTGAAGCCGTTCGACCAGCGCAGCGAATCCGGCATGGCGATTTCTCAGAGTCTTCAGCAGAAATTCGGGGGCATTGGCGGCAACGCGATGATCGCTATCTTTCCGCCGCCGCCGGTGAATGGATTGGGCACCATCGGAGGCTTCAAGCTGCAGGTCGAGGATCGCACGGATCAGGGCGATCAGGCGCTCAACCGTGCGATGCAGAACATCCAGCAGAAGGCGCGGCAAACACCGCAACTTGCGGGCGTGTTTTCAAGCTTCAACATCGGCGTGCCGCAACTCTATGCCGATCTCGACCGCACCAAGGCGATGCAGTTGGGCGTCGATGTGCAGGATGTGTTCGACACGATGCAGACCTATCTCGGTTCGGTCTATGTCGATGACTTCAATCGCTTCGGCCGCACTTATGAAGTGATCGCGCAGGCCGATACGCAGTTTCGCTCGCGGCCGGAGGACATCACCCGGCTTAAAACGCGCAACGCCGCCGGCGAGATGGTGCCGTTCGGGTCGATCATGCGAGTCACCGAAACGACAGGCCCAGACAGCGCCATGCGCTACAACGGCTTCCGCGCCGCCGATCTCAATGGCGCGCCAGCGCCGGGTTATTCGACGGGGCAGGCGCAGGCCGCGATTACCAAGCTGCTCAGCGATAACCTGCCGAAGGGCATGACATTCGAATGGACGGATCTGACCTATCAGCAGACCCTCGCGGGCAACACGACGCTGCTTGTTTTTCCGCTCTGCGTCCTGCTCGTCTTTCTGGTTTTGGCGGCGCAGTATGAAAGCCTGTTCCTGCCGCTTGCGATCATCCTGATCGTGCCGATGTGTCTGCTCAGCGCTATCGCCGGCGTGTGGCTGACGGGCGGCGACAACAACATCTTCACCCAGATCGGTTTGTTCGTTCTCATAGGGTTGGCGTGCAAGAATGCGATCCTGATCGTCGAGTTCGCGCGCGAGCTGGAGATTCAAGGCAAGAAGACGATCGATGCGGCAATCGAAGCCGCGCGGCTCAGGCTGCGTCCGATCCTGATGACGTCCTTCGCGTTCATTATGGGCGTTGTGCCGCTGGTGTTCACCTCTGGCGCCGGCGCGGAGATGCGCCATGCCATGGGCGTCGCGGTGTTCTTCGGCATGCTCGGCGTCACGTTCTTCGGCCTGCTTCTGACGCCTGCCTTCTACGTCGCACTGCGCCAGATCGAGAAACGCGTGACCCGTCAAGAGGCCGTGCACCATCACGTTTGACACGCCGAGGTCGATCTATGCCGTCCCTTTCGCTAGAGTGAGTCCTCGAACAATGAGGAGCGCGGCATGAAGATTCATCGCATAGGATCGGCTGACTGGCAGGGAGGAATTCGAGACGGCAAGGGTTCGATCTCCACCGAGAGCGGGGCGATGAACCACTTTCCTTATGGTTTCGCGAGCCGCTTTGAGGGACAGCCCGGAACAAATCCTGAAGAACTCATCGGCGCCGCCCATGCCGGATGCTTCACGATGGCGCTGTCGCTGGCGCTGACACAGGCGAAGCTGGCGGTCGAGAAATTGGAAACATCGGCCAAGGTCACGCTCGAACAGGTCGATGGGGGATACGCGATCACCGCGGTCCATCTGACTTTGCGGGCTAAGGTGCCCGGAATCGATCAGGCCGGATTCGCAAAACTGGCCGGCGATGCCAAAGCCGGTTGCCCGGTTTCCAAGCTCCTGAAAGCGGAGATTACCCTGGACGCTAGTCTCATTGCATAGTGCGATGAACGGCTGAAAAGGGGTTTCGCTTGCGCAATGCCGACTATCGCTGGCCTGAACTGCTCTATGGCGCGCTGCGGCCGACGCTCGCGACGCTTCATCTGTGGACGCAGATTGCCGGCAAGATACGGCTTGCAAAAACGCCGTGGGTCAATCATTCCTGGCACGTGACGCTGTATGTGTCGGCGCGGGGTTTGACGACCGGGTTGATCCCGCATGGCGGCAGTGGGTTCGAACTAGAGTTCGATCTTGTTTCGCACGCGCTGATCGTTCGCGTTTGCGACGGTGCTGAAGAACGGGTCGCACTGGCACCGCGTAGCGTCGCCAGTTTCTACGCCGAATTGATGGAAAAGCTGGCGGCTCTCGGGATTCCTGCCCGGATCGACTTGCGCCCCAACGAACTTCCATTCGCCACACCCTTTCCGGAAGACATGGCGCCGCGTGAATACGAACCCGAAGCCGCACATCGCTTCTGGCGCGCGCTGGTTCAATGCGATCGGGTCTTCAGGGATTTTCGCACCGGCTTTCTTGGGAAAGTCAGTCCTGTGCATTTCTTCTGGGGCAGCTTCGATCTCGCGGTCACACGGTTCTCGGGGCGGCGGGCGCCGCTGCACCCCGGTGGCGTGCCGCATCTGCCCGATGCCGTGGCGCAGGAAGCCTATTCACACGAGGTTTCCAGCGCGGGCTTCTGGCCGGGCGACGACAACATGCCCTATGCCGCGTTCTATTCTTACTGTTATCCCGCCGCTGCGGGGTTCGCTGAGGCTGCGGTGCTGCCCAGAGAAGCGCATTTCGATTCAAAGCTTGGGGAGTTCTTGTTGCCTTATGACGCGGTCTGCCGCGCGGAAGATCCCGACGCTGTGCTGTTGCGTTTTCTGCAATCGACCTACGATGCGGCGGCAAATGCCGGGCACTGGGATCGCGCCGCGCTCGAGACTGCGCGAGGGCAGATCGGAAAGCCGTGGCGGATAGAAGGTTCAGCGGCGGAGACAAAGCGTGGCGGGTGAAACCAAGGTACCGGAAATCTCGCAGCTCTTGCGTCCGGTGGATCGAGCACGCGATCATGTGCGCGGTGGAGAAGCACCGTCCGGCGTCATCACGCTTGTCGTCTACAGCGATTATCTTTGCCCTTACTGCCGACGCTTGCGCGGCGTCATCAGCCGCCTGCGCAAGGCCCTCGGCGATCGGCTGGCCTATGTCTTTCGCCATTTCCCCAATGAGCGCGCTCACCCGGGCGCGGAGTTCATGGCGCGCGCCGCCGAGGCTGCCGGGAGGCAGAACCGCTTCTGGGAGATGCATGATTGGCTTTACGATCACGAACGTCCGTTGACGCCCGATCTCGTCATGGATTTTGCGCGCGAACTCGGCCTCGACATGGACCAGTTCACGCGCGATCTTGAAAGCGACGAGACGAAAGCGCATGTCAGCGACGATCTTGAAGAGGCTCGTCGCAACGGTGTCACCGGAACGCCTACCTTCTTCATCGACGGTTTACGCTACGATGGCGCGTGGGATTTCAATTCCATGCTCGAAGCGTTGGAGCGCCCGGTTGCGGCGCAAATCCATCGCGGTGCGCGCGCGTTCGCCAATCTTCCTGCATCAGGCGGCATGGTGCTTATCCTGGCCGCGGTTCTGGCGCTGATCTGTGCAAACACGCCGCTGGCGCCTTACTACCGGGCCTTTGTCCAAATGCCGGTCGGCATCGGTGCGCAGGACAATGTGTTTTCCCTGACGGTCGCGAACTGGTTTTCAGAAGGGTTGCTGGCGATCTTCTTCCTGCTGGTGGGATTGGAAATTCGCCGCGAAATGACAATTGGCGCTCTGACCGATCCGCGTGCCGCGCTGTTGCCGGTGCTTGCAGCTGTCGGTGGTGTGCTGGCGCCGACCGCTATCTATCTTCTCCTGAATATGGGTCCGACGGCGATCGGCTGGTCGGTGCCGACGGCGACCGATATCGCGTTCGTGCTGGGCATTCTCGCGTTGCTTGGCGACCGGATTCCACCAAGCCTGCGCATCTTCATCGCGGCCCTGGCGGTGGTCGACGATGTCCTGTCGGTGCTGACGCTCGCGATCTTCTATCCGCGCGACTTCCATGTCGACTGGCTGGTTGCGAGCGCTGCCGGAATCGCGGCGCTTTATGTTCTCAACCGTGCGCGGGTGTATGCGAGCTGGCCCTATCTGGTTGTTACCTGCGCGTTATGGGTTGCGCTGCATTCGGCTGGTGTCCATGGCGCTCTCGCCGGAATTTTCCTCGCGGCATTTCTGCCGACGCGTCCCGCGCCGAAGCCCTCGTTTTTGCTGGCGCAAGCAGCCACGGCATTGTCCGCGTTGGACCATGCCGAAGCGGAGGCGGAAAAATCCGGCGACGAGAAAACCCGCAACATCGAGCTTGAGCCGGTGTGGGATTGGGCGTTGCGCAATCTCTCCGCTGCAAGCGATCGGCTGATGTCGCCCGCCGAACGGGTCGAGCGCGCCGTCGCGCCGTGGAGCACCTATCTCATTCTGCCGCTGTTCTCGTTCTCGGCGACAGGCATCACGTTATCGTTCGATTTTTCGTCTCCGGATGCAGCGCATGTCTTCTGGGGTGTGATGCTCGGTCTCGTCGTCGGCAAGCCGCTTGGCATTGTTGCAATATCTTACGCGGCGACAGCACTTGGGATTGCGAAGGGCCCCGACGATGTGAGCATCCGCAATTTCATCGGCGCGGCCTGCTTGTGCGGCATCGGCGATACCGTGGCGCTGCTGATGGCTGATCAGGCCTTCCCGCACGGATCGGACGCGTCTGTCGCGAAGATCGGTGTGCTGACGGGATCCATCCTGGCAGCCCTGTTGGGCGCGGCGATTATCGGGATGCGCGTGCGGCCGTTCGCGCGGACTCCGGCCGGATGACAACCTTTATGCATGCTTCCTGCGATACCGCGGTGGCCGAGGCGTCGGCGTCGAAAGTCACCACCAGATATCCGAAGCTCGTGCTGGCCACGACGATTTTCGCCTCCAGTCTCGCGTTCGTGGATGGCTCCGTCGTCAATGTCGGGTTGCCCGCGATCCGCGCGTCTCTGAATGCGGACAGTGAAACGCTGCAGTGGGTGATCAACGCCTACCTTCTGCCGCTTAGCGCCGTTCTGCTTCTTGGCGGCGCGGCCGGCGATCGCTTTGGCCGCAAGCAATTGCTGATCGTCGGCATCGCGATCTTTGCCTTGGCGTCCGTGTTCTGCGCGCTGGCGACGAACATGGTCTGGCTTTTGGTCGGCCGCGGAATCCAGGGTATGGGCGCCGCGATCTTGTTGCCGAACAGTCTGGCGATCCTGGGCGATGCGTTCACGGGCGCGCAACGGGGACGCGCCATCGGAATCTGGGCAGCGATGGGGGCAGGGGTCGGCGCTGTGGGCCCTGTGCTTGGCGGCTGGCTGATCGACACGGTCGGATGGCGCGCGATTTTTCTGTTGAACCTGCCTTTGGCGTTCGCTGCGATTGCGTTCGCACTGGCCTTTGTCGAAAACGCGCGGAGCAATACGAAGCGCATCCCGCTCGATGTCATCGGTGGATTGCTCGCGACAGCGGGACTCGGAATCCTGACATGGGGACTGACGATCGGTTCGGGACATGCGGGTTGGAACGGCCCGGCCGTGGTTGCGACCGCCCTCGGAGCCGTACTGATTGGAACGTTCATCTGGTTCGAAGGTATTCTCGGTGAGCGCGCCATGATGCCTTTGACGCTGTTCGCATCGCGGACTTTCGCCGGGCTGACCCTGCTGACATTCTTTCTTTATGGTGCGCTGGGCGGGTTGCTGGTTCTGCTGCCCTATGTGCTCATCGTCTCGGGACACTATTCAGGCACAGCGGCCGGCGCTGCACTTCTGCCATTTCCGCTCGTGATCGCGGTTGCGTCACCAATCATGGGTGGATTGGCCGGCCGCATCGGTGCGCGAGTCCCGTTGATAATCGGTCCTCTTGTCGTCGCCGCGGGATATTGCCTTTTGGCGCGCATCGGCGAGAGCGCCGACTACTGGAGCACCGTCTTGCCTGCGGTGTTGGTCATTGCGATCGGCATGGCGGGTGCCGTCGCGCCGTTGACGACCGCCGTGCTGTCGTCCGTCGATGCCGCGCATACGGGTTCGGCCTCGGGTTTCAACAGTGCGGTGTCGCGCACGGGAGGGCTCGTCGTCACCGCGTTGCTGGGTGCTGTGCTTGGCGCGCATGGACCGGAACTCATTGCTCAGTTTCATGGCGCCGCCTTTGCGGGCGCGATGCTGGCAGTAGCCGCGTCGGTCAGCGCATTCCTGAAAAATCCGAAGCCGACTTGACAAAGTAACTGCCTAGGCAGATATTGTGTGAGCAGCATATTTGGTGCCCCATGGCAGCAAGCCCGTTCTATTCCGTGGACACGTTCCAGGCCCGGCGCTCGATCGGCTATCTGATCAAACGGCTGAATAATCTGATCGTTCCCCGCGCGGAGGCGATGTTTGCCGACGCCGACTTCACATTCTCGCAATGGGTCGTGCTGATGGCCGTTCGTGACGGCATCGCGGACACCTGCGCCGAAATCGCCCGCCATATGGACCACGACACCGGCGCAACCACCCGTTTGGTCGATCAACTCGAGGAGCGCGGCTATTTGAGCCGCCGCCGTTCGACCTCCGACCGGCGCGTCGTGCATCTTGAGATCACACCGGCCGGCAAAGCGCTGGCAAAATCGCTCATGCCGCGTCTGATCGATTTCTGGAACGAGGTGCTTGAGGGATTTTCGTCCGAGGAAGCGTTGCAGCTGATTTCCCTGCTTACGCGGCTGATGACGCGGATCGAAGCGCAGCCGCTCGCAGCGCCGAAAATGGTGAAGGCGGCAAAATGAAAACGGCTGTCTGTGTTGCCTCGTTGGCATTTCTGCTGACGGCCTGCGTGTCGTCGCCGACAACCACGCCGCAGGAGACCGTGATCGCGCCTGCGACGCTGGGGCTCATCGGTCCGCAAACACCGAAGATAGATGACACCTGGTGGAAAGCGTTCGCCGATCCGAAACTCAACTCTCTCGTTGAACAGGCACTTCAAGGCAGCCCCACTCTTAAAGCCGCGCTGGCGCGTGTGCGCGGTGCGCAATCTCAGCTCGCGGCCAGCACCGCCTCGACTTATCCGCAAATCACATTTGACGGCACTGTTCAGCGCGAACGGCTGAGCCGGGACTACATCATTCCACCGCCCTATGGCGGTACGACACGCTGGGTCGGTACGCTTCAGGCCAATCTGTCCTATTCGCTCGATCTGTTCGGCAAGGAGCAGGATCAGATCGAGCGTGCGCAGGCCTCCGCGAATGCTGCGGCGCTCGATGCGGAAGCCGCGCGTCTTCTGCTCGCGGGAAGCGTGACACAGTCTTATATCGCGTTATCGCGCGCCTGGACGCTGTGCGATGTCGCCGATGAAGCGGTACGCCAGCGCGAAAGCGTTCTGAAACTCTCGACCGGGCGTGTGCAGGCCGGCTTGGATACAACCGCCTCGCAGCATCAGGCCGAAGCGCTTCTTGCGATGGCGCGTGAGGATCTGGTCCGTGCCAAGGCTGTGCGTGACATCGCCGTGCATCAGATTGCGGCTCTGATCGGACGCGGTGCCGATGCTTATGACATTCAAAGACCGATATTGAACAATGCGGCCATAGCGTTGCCGGACACGCTCCCTGCCGATCTGCTCGCCCGGCGCGCGGATATAGCCTCCGCTGAGGCGCGCATCCACGCCGCGATGTCGGGCCGCGAGATCGCCCGCAAGGCCTTCTATCCCGATGTGAACCTGATCGCGCTTGCGGGCACGGCGGCGATCGGGCTTGGCCCGCTATTCTCGTCGGAAGCCGGACAATATGGCGGCGGTGCCGCGATCCATCTGCCGATCTTCGATGCCGGGAAGCTGCGCGCGCAATACGCCGGCGCCACAGCCGATCTCGACGAAGCGGTTGCGGATTACAACGGCGCTGTCGTGAACGCCGTGAAGCAGGCTTCCGACGGTCTTACCAATCTGAACGCGATTTCGGACGAAGCGGCGCAGCAACGCGCGGCCCGCAAAGCTGCGGAGCAGAGTTTCGATCTCGCCACCAGGCGCTACAGAAGCGGACTGAGCCCGCTGCAAACCGCCCTCGATGCCGAATCCGTGCTGATCCAGACCCGGCGCGACGATGCGGCGCTCGCAGCCGACACGGCTTCGGCGCGGGTATCGCTGCTGATGGCGCTCGGCGGCGGGTTCGACGGCGCAAAGACAAATTCCAGGGAAGACGATCATGAGTAACGTTGAAGCTTCGATGCCGCAGAGCAATCGCCGGCGCCTTCTCACCATACTCGCCATCGTGGTGGTGATTGGCGTGGTGCTCTACGGACTCTATTGGCTGCTCTATGCGCGCCATTTCGAGGGCACCAACGACGCCTATGTCGGTGGCGATGTCGTGTCGATCACCAGCCGCGAGAATGCGACCGTGCTCGCGCTGCATGCCGACAACACCCAGAGCGTTCGTCGCGGCCAGCTTCTGATCGAGTTCGAACCGATTTCGGCAAAGGTTGCGATGGATGCGGCCGAGGCAAATCTTGCCCGCACTGTGCGCAGTGTGCGCACTGATTTCTCGAAGGTCCTGCAGGCACGCGCACAGTTGAATGCCGCGCGCGTCACGCTGGCGCAGGCGCAGAGTGATTATCATCGCCGTGCGTCGGCCGGTGATGCCGTGTCGGGCGAAGAGTTGAATCACGCGCGAGACGCGGTGGCCAGTGGACAGGCGAGCGTCGCCGCGGCCGAGAGCGCACTGGCGCAGGCAGAATCCTCGGTGCAAGGCACTGCGGTCGCCAGCAATCCCGACGTGCTCGCCGCCATAGCAAAGTTGCGGCAGGCTGCGATCACGCTGGGCCATATGAAGCTCACGGCACCCGTCGATGGTGTCGTCGCGCAGCGCACCGTGCAGATCGGCCAGCAGATCGCGCCTGGCACGCCGCTGATGGCTGTGGTCCCGCTGCAATCGGTGTGGATCGACGCGAATTTCAAGGAAGGCCAGCTCGAGGACATGCGCATCGGCCAGCCGGCCGAAGTCACCGCCGACATCTACGGCGGCGGCGTGACCTATCACGGCAAGATCGTTGGCCTTGGTGCGGGCAGCGGTAGTGCGTTTGCGTTGCTGCCGCCGCAGAACGCGTCCGGCAACTGGATCAAGATCGTGCAGCGCGTCCCCGTTCGTATCGCGGTCGATCCGAAGGAACTGCGAGATCATCCGCTGCGCGTCGGTTTGTCGGTCGATGTCAGTGTCGATGTGCGAGATACGTCCGGTTCAGCCGTCGCGTCGAACGCCCTGGTGCATGAGGTGCGTGGCGAGGCAGGCGATGACGGCGGCGCGGCCACCGACGCGCTGATCAAGCGCATTCTGAGCCAGAACGGCGCCTGAGCATGAGCGCGCCGGGCGCCACGCAACAACTTCCGCCGCTCAAGGGTGGTCAACTCGCGATCACCGCGATTGCATTGGCGCTCGGCACCTTTATGCAGGTGCTGGACACGACCATCGCAAACGTATCTCTGCCGACCATCGCGGGCAATCTTGGCGCCTCGACCGATCAGAGTACATGGGTGATCACGTCGTTCGCCGTGTCGAACGGTGTCGCCGTGCCGCTGACCGGCTGGTTGATGCAGCGCTACGGCGTGGTGCGCATTTTCGTCGCCTCTGTGCTGATGTTCACCTTCGCATCGTTCCTCTGCGGTATCGCCTGGAGCCTGAACGCGCTTATTGTTTTCCGTGTCTTGCAGGGAGCTGTCTCCGGCCCCATGATCCCTGGCTCGCAAGCGCTCCTGATCTCCATCTTCGCATCCAACAGGCGCTCCACCGCGCTCGGTATCTGGTCGATCACAACGCTCGTGGCGCCGATCCTTGGGCCCATTCTCGGCGGCTATATCTCGGATAACATCCACTGGAGTTGGATATTTCTGATCAATGTGCCTATCGGTCTCATTGCTGCATTCCTGTGCTGGACCAACCTTACCGGCCGCGAAACACCGACGCGGAAGTTGCCTATCGATATGGTGGGTTTGGGAATGCTGGTGATCTGGGTTGGGTCGCTGCAGATCATGCTGGACACTGGCAAGGATGCAGACTGGTTCTCATCTCCCATGATCGTGGTTGAGACGATCATCGCTGCGGTCGGCTTTATCGCCTGGGTAATCTGGGAGATGGGTGAGACGTATCCGGTTGTCGATCTTTCGCTGTTCCGCAATCGCAATTTCGCGCTCGGCACGATCGCGTTCTGTCTTGGCTACGCCGTGTTTTTCGCAAACGTCCTGCTGCTGCCGCTGTGGCTGCAGACCAACGTCGGCTACACGGCGACCTGGGCCGGTCTGGTCGCCGCGCCTAGCGGCCTTGTAGCCGTTCTTCTGACTCCCATCGCGGCGCGCTTCATGTCCCGCGTCGATGCGCGCATTCTGGCGACCATCGCCTTCGTCGCATTCGCCGTGTCGTATTTTATGCGGTCCAACTACACGGAGACGGCGGGCTTCTGGGATTTCGTCTGGCCGCTGGCGGTGCAGGGCGTCGCGATGAGCACGTTCTTCGTGGCGATGCTGACCATTTCGCTCGACGGCATAGCGCCGGAGCGCATTCCGTCCGCCTCCGGCATTTCAAACTTCACGCGTATCACGGCGGGTGGCTTTGCGGCTTCAATCACCACGACGATGTGGGACCGCCGGGAAGCGCTCCATCAGAGCCGTCTTGCCGACACGTCGAACGCCTACAGTCCGGCAATGCAACAAGCGCTCGATCATCTGCATCATCTGGGATTCAGCGACCCGCAGGCCTACGCTATCCTTGCCCGTTCGCTGGCAACCCAGGCCTACACGTTGGCATCCGACGACCTCTTCTGGATCTCGGGCTGGCTCAGCATCGCCATGATTGGCGTGATATGGCTGGCTCGCCGCTCGGTCAGCGGGGGCGGCGCGTCCGTGGCGGCGGATTAATCAGCGCGCTTGAATTTCTGCGGCTTTTAGAAGTGCCACTGCAGGCCAACGGCGAAGCTTCGCGGAATGGCGTCGGCTTCTGATGACGGAAATTCATAGTGGCGCGCGTGGAGCAAATTGAAGCCGGACAGCGCCAGGCGAACCGAGTCCGAGACCTTCCACCACACGCTGCTGTTCAGTTCGACATAGGCCGGCAGTTGCGGATCCGGAAGCTCGCTGACATAGCGCAGATCGAGATTCAGTCCGATCTCCTGGGTGAGATTCATCGACGAGCGAAGCGTCGCGCTGTTGCGGGGGTCGTCGCCCAGTTGCGACACGCCGATAAGGCCGCTTGCGCCGGGCGTGAAATTGAATTTCTCCGCAAGAACATCGAACGACGCCGACAAATGCCACCACGGCGTCGCCTGATAATCCGCCCAGGCCTCAAACCCTAGTGTCCGGCCCTCGAGATTGTTTCCCCAGGCGAGATTTAGTTGCGCGGGTCCTGAAACCAGTTCGATGGTGCGAAGGTCGCTGTAGAAATTGTAGAACGCCGACAGCGAAAACGAGATTTGCGGCGTGATCTGCGCGCGCGTGCCGATCTCGTAGGCCGTTTCCTTCGACGACTGAAAATCGGGATTGCCGTTCAACGCAACCGTCGATCCCAATCTCTCCATGACATCGGTGTCGAACGGCGTGGGAGAGCGGATGGCTTGCGAGACCGCGCCCCAGAAGAGCAGATCGCTCATCGGCTTCCACGACAGACGGAAATCGGGAAGCGGCGTGACACCGGAATAGGGGTCGTCTTCGAGCTTCAGCCCAAACGTCGCGACAAGATCGGAGGTGATGCTCATATTGTCCTGGGCGAAGATATTCGCGAGCACCAGGGTGCGGCTTGCGGGAACAAAGAACAGCGAGCTTGTGCCGTCGATCCGATAGGGGCTGACGCGGACGCCACCGCCCCACGTCACCGCGTTCCAATCGTTGAAAGCGAAATTGTGCTGCACATCCAGATCGAAGGTGTCGAGGTCGAAATTGCCGCTGCCCGGCGTGCCGCGGCTGGTGTGATCGTAATAGGCTTGAACCTTCAGTGCGGAACCATCGGCCCAGCTGTGATTCCATTGGGCTTGCAGGTTGCGGCCGCTGATGTCTTCCGCGGGACCGCCGAACTGTTCGTCCCATCCTTCATAGGCGTCGCCTTGAAACGTAAAGCTGTCCGCGCCGGACGGTGTCCAGTCCAGCCGGAATCCGCCCTGCGGTTTCGTCCAGTTGTCGTGGGCGGATGTGTCCGCCGCGGTTCGCGTCGCGTCGCCGATGTAATCGCGGAGATAGAAACGGTAGGCAAGGTCGTCGGCGATGTGACCGCCATATTGCAGCGTGGCGCTCTGCTCCAGATTGCCGATCGACAGATCCAGGAATCCGCCCTGCGTGTCGGCGGCCTTGCGCGTGACGACGTTGACGACGCCGTTCACCGCATTGGCGCCCCACAAGGTCGCGCCGGGTCCGCTGATGACTTCGATGCGCTCGATGTTCTGGGGCGGGACATCCGGCATGTCCCAATAGACGCCGGAGTAGAGCGGCGTATAGACGCTGCGCCCATCGATCAGCACGAGCAGCTGGTTGGTGAAATTCTGATCGCTGATATTTCCGCTGAAGCCGCGCGCGGTGATGACGTAGTGGCTCGCGCTGGTCTGGTTGACCTGAAGATTCGGCGCGAGGCGCAGGATTTCCGGAATCGTCGCCGCGCCGGAGCGTTCGATCGCCTCGTGGGTGATGACATAGATCGCCGACGGTGCATCGCTGAGGGCCTGGTCGGTCTTGCCGACCGAGGTCACGACCAGATCGCCGAGCTGGCCGATGGACATGCGTTGGAGATCCTCGACGGTTTGCGCCGCCGCGATTTCCGGGCCGGTCAGCCACAGAAGAAAAAAACTCAATAGTTGTAATAAGTTATGACAAACCCGGCGCATCCCCGCCACTCCCCGATCACACGGAACGCGGATGCGTTCTCTGGGTTCCATGATGGAAGGGATGTTTGCAGACGCGCCTCGGCGGCTGCCCGCCGTAGGGTGCGCACGCCAAGGTGGCATAGAATAGGGCGATGAACGCAGCGACGTGGCGCACCACCCGAAAGAGCATCGCCGATCCAGTCGGGGAGATCGTGATGCTGGCCTCGCAAGTGCGTGCGCTCAGCGTCGGCGATGTGATCGCGCTGTGGCGTGACGACGCCGCGTTCCGGGATTTCTTCTTCGCGATACTGGCGGCATCGCCCTACGAGGCCTTCTTCTGGGAAATGCCGCCGGTGGATGCCGGCATGCTCGCGCGCGATTTCGAATGCGCGATCCTGCGCTCCGGCGCGCTGGCGCGGATGCAGGCGGACGATGCGGATTTCGCGGAGTACCTGCTGTGCAAAGAAACGGTTGCCGTTTTCCCCAATCTCAGCGGCGACGCATGCCTGATCGTGCCACGCCAGATCGTAGGCGCCGAATGCTACGCCCACATCGCCGCATTCGTGCGCGGCGCGCCGCGCGAACAGCAGCATGCCTTGCTTCGGAGTCTGGCGCTGGAGATAGAGAAACGCCTAGCCGCATCGCGCGAGCGCTTCTGGATCAGCACGGCAGGTCTCGGCGTGCCTTGGGTGCATGTGCGGCTGGATGAGAGGCCGAAATATTATCAGTACAGGCGGTACCGCAGTGATAATGAAATAACCTAACAGCCTAGCTCTAAATCATCAGTCGGCTTGAGCGCGTCCGTTGATTGGATACCGAGAAAAAGCTTCTGATCTTCTGACAGCTTCCGGATCGCGTCAGTGCCGAGAACCACCCAGTAGTTATTGATCTGAAATGATGCCGAATTTCGCTGTTGAAATGGGCAAAATCGCATGCGTCTTTGTACGTTCCTAAGTAGGAGCGCATCGACGCGGACAAGACACACGCACAAAGCCGAATTGGACGGCGGCGATAAATTCTCCCAATACTGACAAATTATCAGAAATAAATCCTATGATAGAGCTTGAAGTCCTATTTCTTGATCCCTATTTGTTCCTTTGTGAAGATCGAAGGAATCCACCAATGCGGGCCTTTCAGGCCCAAAAGCCAGAAGCGCAGAGACATACAGGACAAGGGTGCCGCTTGTGCGCATCCGTGTGCGGAGACGGATGAGGTTCGTGTCGAGCGGCGAGGTTGCGCTGTCGAACACCCTCCGCAAACCGCGCGACGTTCGCGGAGACTTAAAGGCGCCGTTCTGATCCGCCTCGAAACGGATGTTGGCGGCCTGCCGGAGAGTCTGGCGTCATGGCGGGTTCGCGCGCGGTAGGTCGAGACAAGAAGACCCGCAGCAGCGCTTCATCCGCCTTTGGCGTGTTACCGGTGAAGCGGTCCAACCGATGGAGAGGTTCGGACGGTGGAATGGGAGATTTCGGGAGGGGTACCCCGTGAGCAAAACTGAGGTTCGAACAGCTTCGCGCGGAAAATTGTTGAGAAAGCGATATTAAGTTTCAAGCGGTTGGGGTTTGGCGGCGGGCGTGTCCAGATGTTGATCCGCCGCCGAAATCCCGAGAAACGCGTCAGATCACGCCGAGCTGCTTGCCGACTTTCTCGAACGTCTTCAGCGCGAAATCGATCTGCGCGTCGGTCAGCGTGGCGCAGGCCTGGATGCGCAGGCGCGCTGTGCCTTCGGGCACCACGGGATAGCCGAAGCCGGTGATGAAGATGCCTTCGGCGAGCAGTGCCTGGCTCATCTTGATCGCGAACGCGGTGTCGCCGACGATGATCGGCACGATCGCGCTTTCGCCGTCGAGCGGCTTGAACCCACGCGCCTTGAGACCCGCTCGCAGATTGCGCGTGATCTCGTGAAGACGCGCGACGCGCTGCGGTTCGGCGTTGAGGATATCGATCGCCTTGCCCGCACTGGCCGCGATGGTCGCGGGGAGGGCGTTGGAGAAGAGTTGCGGCCGCGAAACCTGCATCAAATAATCAATGACCGTTTTCGATCCGGCGACGTAGCCGCCCGCCGCACCACCGAGCGCCTTGCCCAGCGTGCCGGTGATGATGTCGATCTGGCCTTCGACGCCGAAATGCTCTGTCGTGCCGCGGCCATGCGTACCCATGACGCCGGTGCCGTGGGAGTCGTCGAGGATGATCGACGCGCCGTGCTTCTTGGCAAGCGTGATGATGTCCGGCAGAGGCGCGATATCGCCCTCCATGCTGAACACGCCATCTGTGACGATGAAGATGCGGCGCGAACCTTTGACCGAGTCGAGCTTGGCATCGAGATCGGCCATGTCGGCATGCTTGTAGACGAGGCGCTTCGCCTTCGCCGCGCGGCAACCGTCGATCAGCGAGGCGTGATTGAGTTCGTCGGAAACGAGCGCGTCGTTCTCGCCCGCAATCGCCGGCATCAAGCCGGTGTTCGCGGTCCAGCAGGAGACGTAAGTGAGCGCGCTTTCGGTGCGCGAGAGTTTCGCCAGCGACTTCTCGATCTCTTCGTGGATCGAGAACGTGCCGCAGATGAAACGCACCGACGCGGTGCCGGCGCCGTATTCCTCCAGCGCCTTGCGGCCTGCGGCGATGACATCGGGATGATCGGAAAGGCCCAGATAGTTGTTCGACGACAGCACCAGCACGCGGCCGGATTTCTCCGCCATCGTGACTTCGGTATCCATCGGCCCGGTAATGTGGCGGAAGGTCTTGAGCGTGCCCGCTTTCGCCATCACCGAAAGATCGGTGTTCAGGCTCTCGTCGAGTGCTGTGGTCACAGTTCGCTCCAGTCGAGGATGACCTTGCCCGAATTGCCCGAGCGCATGACGTCGAAGCCTTTCTGGAAATCCTTATAGGAGTAGCGATGGGTGATGACCGGCTGGATATCCATGCCGCTCTGGATCATCGAGGTCAGCTTGTACCAGGTCTCGCCGAACATGCGGCCATAGATGCCGCGCAGGTTCAGGCCCTTGAACACCACTGCGTCCCAATCGACGCCGGGCTCGCCGGACTGGATGCCGAGCATCGCGATCTTTCCACCATGTGCCATTGTATCGATCATCTGGCGCAGGCCGCCGGGATTGCCTGACATCTCGAGGCCCACGTCGAAGCCTTCGCTCATGCCAAGGTCGCTCATCGTCTTGCGCAGATCGTCCTTCGCGACATTGACGACCGCGGTCGCGCCCATCTTCTTCGCAAGCTCGAGACGATAAGGATTGACGTCCGTCACCACGACGTAACGCGCGCCGGCCTTGAGTGCCATCGGCACCGCGCCCACGCCGATCGGCCCTGCGCCGGTGATCAGCACGTCCTCGCCGACGAGGTCATAAGACAACGCCGTATGCGCCGCGTTACCCATGGGGTCGAAGATCGCATAGAGCTCCAGCGGCACCTTGGCATCGCAGTGCCAGATGTTCGGAGCAGGGACTGCAACCAGCTCGGCGAAAGCGCCGTCACGGTTCACGCCGACGCCAAGGGTGTTGGCGCAAAGATGGCGGCGGCCGGCAAGGCAGTTGCGGCAATGGCCGCAGACGATATGTCCCTCGGCGCTGACCAGGTCTCCGACCTTGTGTCCATGCACATTGGCGCCTACGGCGACGATCTTGCCGACAAACTCATGCCCAGCAACGGTGCCCGGCTTGATCGTCTTCTGCGCCCAGGTGTCCCAGTTGTAGATGTGGACGTCGGTCCCGCATATGCCGGTCTTGAGCACCTTGATCAGAACATCATCGATTCCATAGGACGGCTCAGGCACATCCTCCAGCCAGATGCCGGGTTCAGCCTTCGATTTGACCAATGCTTTCATGGGAATGCCCTCTGTGACGGGGCGCCCGGAGGGCGACAGTTAATTTCGGGCCCGAACTATCCCCACCCCCGCTGTCATTGCAAGACATAGAAAAGGCCGCGGGCGTATGCGCCAGCGGCCCAAACAAATCGGTGGTGCGAAGGGTTAGGTCACGAAGGCCAGCGCGGCACCGGCGACGATCGCGGTCAGCGCAAAGATCGTGAAGCGGGCGCCCGGAAGCAGCAGATTCGAGGGCTTCAAACTCTTCGGCATCGAACGCCACTCCGCGGCCCAGTCCCGCTCATCATTCCAAATGTCGTGCGCCAAACTCATGCAAGCCTCCCACCGTCCTGACATCTAAACGCAGAGGACCGCGGCCTGTTCCACAATGCGGCTGAAAATAGGCCGACGACCTGAAGGAACTTTGCTTGACCGCTGTCCCTTCTGTGCGGAGGGATAGAGGAGTTCATGGCCGGCATATTTCGTCTCGCATTTCATCGGATCGCACCCCGGAAGCGCAGGCCAGACGTTCAGGACTGGCGGTGGTCGTTGGCCGCCGCCGATCCAGCCGCAGGTCTGCATTCGGGTACCTTTGCCTTTTCGGATGGTGCGATGGCGCCCTATCGGCTCTGGCAAGCCGACGCGCCGAAGGCCCTCGTCCTGCTCCTGCACGGCGCCTTCGACTATTCGGGTGCCTTCGACGAAATAGGGCCGACGCTGGCCGCTCGTGGCTTTTCGGCCCTCGCATTCGACCAGCGCGGGTTTGGCGCGACGCGGTCACGCCGCCACTGGTGTGGGATTAAGCGCATGAGCCTCGACGTCGTCGACGCGGTGGCATTCCTTCGCGCACGCTTCGGAAATTTGCCGGTCTTCATCGTGGGCGAGAGCATGGGCGCAGACGTCGCGATACAGGTGGTGGCCGCGCACAGCGATCTCGATATTTGCGGCCTCGTTCTTGCTGCACCCGGCGCCGTGTCGGACGCGTTTCGCCGCCTTCTGTGGGGCGCGCTGATCCGACTGCTGAACCGCTTTGCGCCCAAGAGCGAAATCAATATCGAACGCATCAGCGGGGGCGACTTCACACCTGCCGGCGCGATACGGTTACTTGGCGACCCTTTGGTATTGCGTGGGGTCAAGCCGGCGATGGCCTCGGGATTGTTTGATCTCGCGGTCTCGACCGTCTCCGCCGCACGAAAGGTCAAGGTCCCTTCGCTGACGCTGGTGGGTTCCAAGGAGGACTTCCTCTGCATCAAATGTATCCGCCGCCTGCACAGCGCGCTGGCAGGGCCGAAGACGCAAAAGGTTTACGATGGCGGCCCACATCTGTTGTTCCATTGGCGCCATGCCAAGGATGTCGTGGACGACACCATGACGTGGATTCAATCACGCCTAGATGATGGAATAACCAGTTGAATTATATCGTACTTCTCTATAGTCCCTACTGACAGATCAGACGTGCTCCGCTTTTCTTCGGTAGCGGAACCAATGTCTTATATCTTCGTTTTGGTTTTCGGGCCGGTAGGGGCACGGGGGACGTTGGTTTCCAATCGCTGGATATTGCTAGCCATCGTGCCGCTGTTTGTCTTGGCAGTTGTGGCGACATTTCTGTCCGTCCAGTTCGCTATCGATGAACGCCAGAAACAGGGCTGGGTTGTCCACACCTACCAGGTGATCGATCAGCTGCAGACGGTCCTGTCGGACATGCAGAATGCCGAGGCCGGCCAGCGCGGCTACATCATTACGCGCGAAAAACGCTTCCTCGATCCGTACAAAGCCGCAATCGCGCACTCCCGCAGCGATCTGGATAGGTTGGTCTCTCTGACAGCCGACAATCCCGTCCAGTACGCCCGCGCTGAGCGGCTGCGCCAGCTTGTTGAAGCGCGCATTACTGCTCTGGGCGTCTCGCTTGCGGCCAAGGGACCAGGAGTCAACGCCACACCTGAATTGCTGGCGGCGATGGATCAGGGAAAAGCGCGGATGGACCAACTCCGAAAGGAGCTTGGTCTGGGACGGGGAGAAGAAGGTCGGCTTCTCGCGCAGCGCATAGCCGCGCGCCACCTCGCAGAACGCAACGAGATATATGCCGCGGCGGCAGCGGCGCTTATCGCACTCTTTGTCCTCTTGTGCGCCGCAAGCCTTCTGGTTCGCAGTAATGTGCGTTTGGTCAAAAGCGAAAAAAGACTCGAGAACGAGTCCGCCATTCTACAAACCACCCTCGATACGATCCGCGACGGCATTGCGATGTTTGCATCCGACGGCGAGCTCTGCGTTTTCAATGATAATTTCATTCGCTTTTTCGATCTTCCGAAAGCGCTTGCGAGGAAAGGCGTCAACCTTTCTGACCTTCGAAAAGCGGACCGGACTGGACGAACGCTATTTGATGAAAATCCACCTACGGAATCGGTGCAAAGAGTTCAACGCGTTTCGTTCAGTGGCCGCGAACTCGACGTATATCGCGCGCCGGTGCCTACCGGCGGGTTTATTATTGCCTGCGTTGATGTGACCGCGCGTGTTCAAGCCGAATTTGTCGCGCGACAAGCGCAAAAGATGGAAGCGATCGGTCATCTCACGGGGGGCGTCGCGCACGACTTCAATAATATTCTTCAGGTAATCGGTGCCAATCTAGAGCGCACGGCGCAGGACGTCCGTGGCGATGCGAAAGGTGCGGAGCGCATTCAGAGTGCCATCAATGCGGTCGCGAATGGCGCGCGCCTGACCGGACAGCTGCTCGCCTTTGCCAGGCGACAGCCGCTGGATCCGCGTTCTACCAACGTCGGCAGGATCGTGCAGGACATGACCGATCTGATGCGCCGTACGCTCGGTGAATCGATCGATGTGGAATGCGTCATCGCCGGCGGTCTCTGGAATACATTGATCGATCCCAGCCAGGTCGAAAACGCGATCCTAAACCTGGCAATCAACGCGCGTGATGCGATGGCGGGGGGCGGTAAGCTGACGATCGAAGTCGCTAACGCTTTCCTGGACGATGCCTACGCGGCGCATCACCTTGAGGTTACTCCTGGTCAATATGTGATGGCCGCGGTGAGCGACACGGGAAGCGGCATGTCGGATGACACGGTCGCGCGCGCATTTGAACCGTTCTTCACGACAAAGCCCGAGGGACGCGGTACCGGCCTAGGCCTCAGCCAAGTGTACGGCTTCGTCAAACAGTCCGGCGGTCACATCAAGATCTATAGCGAGATCGGACAGGGCACGACGGTAAAGCTCTATCTGCCGCGTACGCGCAAACCGCAGGAAGGTATTGGTCCCGTAAACACCGGCGCGATTGAAGGCGGTAGCGAGCGCATATTGGTCGTCGAAGATGATGAGGCCGTGCGCAGCGCGGTGGTCGATATGCTCGGCGAGCTTGGCTACACAGTCTTGAAAGCGGAAAACGCGGAGCAGGCGCTGGCTATTTTGAGCAGCGGCGCTGCGATTGACCTGCTGTTCACTGATGTCGTTATGCCTGGACCCATCAGCACTCGTGAAATGGCGCGGCGCGCGCAAAATCTGCATCCGCAAATGCGTATTCTATACACGTCCGGCTATACGCAGAATGCCATCGTGCACAATGGCAAGCTGGATGACGACGTTTTCCTGTTAAGCAAACCCTATCGCCGCGACGACCTCGCGCGGAAGATTCGTGGCCTGCTTAATGCAAAACAAACCGCGCTTGCTGTTTCTGCCACTCCGCTTCTTCTAACTGATCCCGCGCCCTTGAGCGGCAGAGTCTTGGTAGTCGAAGACATCGGCCTGATCCGCATGACAACGGTCGACATGGTCGAAGAGGTTGGTTTGAAGACGGCCGAAGCTGCGAACGGCAAAGATGCGTTGGAAATTCTTCAAAACGATCCGGACATAACTGTTCTCCTCACAGATCTCGGCCTGCCCGGCATGACCGGGCGCCAATTGATATTAGAAGCGCTTCGATTAAAGCCGAATTTGAAAATCATTGTTGCCAGTGGTTATGCGTCGGAACAGGATTCCGGCGAATTACCGTCAAGTGCTGTCCGCTTGATGAAACCGTTCGACATCGACCAGTTGCGGCGCGCTCTGCTGTTTTGACAGAAACGCGTTGGTTAATCTGGACAACGATATGGTCAAATTAAAAGAGCGCGGTGTTACCCGCGCTCCTTGTACTACTTGTCGAGGTCGAACTCTTATCTCGCGCCCACGGAGTGGACATGGCTTTCGTGGAGGCCGGTAGATTTTGCAGCACTCGCCGGTTTATGAAAGAACAGCGCCTGTCCAATCGTCGCGCGTATCGTGTCGCGCGAGAACGGCTTTTGGATGAGATAGGTGGGCTCCGGACGCTCTCCTGTCAGCAGACATTCCGGGAATGCGGTAATGAAGATCACCGGAATATTCTGTCCGCCCAGAATTTCTGTCGCTGCGTCGATGCCCGAGCTGCCATCGGCAAGCTGGATGTCGGCCAAAATCAGGTCGGGCTTGTGATCCCGCGCCATGGCAACCGCATCGGCACGGGTATCGGCAATACCGGTGACTGTATGGCCGAGTTCAAGTACGAGATTTTCCAGATCCAACGCAATGATCGCTTCATCCTCGATAATGAGAACTCGGGAAGAGAGGTCGCGATCGATGGCGCGCGACGCAGCCGCGATTGCATTTTCGACTTCGCCGACGGGCCAGCCGAGGATCGTAGCGACTTCGTTGACCGAGAAGCCCTCGACCGACGTCAGCAGAATTGCTTCGCGGTTTCCCGGCTGAAGAGCCTGGAGTCTTTGTTCAGCGGCAGACAGTCCCTCGCCTTCGGAAGGCAAGTCGCCCGCCGTCGAGGACCATAACGTGTGGAACAAGCGATAAAGAGCGATCCGCGGGGGAACGGCTTTTGTTAGTTCAGCCTTTCCGGCCAGAATAGCTTCCAGCGATGCTCGAACATAGGCGTCGCCACTGGCCTGCGAACCGGTAAGAGCACGTGCGTAGCGCCGCAGGTAGGGCAGATGGGGCCCCAAAGTCGCGGTCATGGTCATCGAAGTCCCCTCCTTAGTTAGCCGATACAGCCGTAGCCAGACTTATTAACGCGTTGAAAAAAAGAAGGTTCCATGATCGGAACGCTTTGTTGCACCGAGAGTTTTATTGTCGAATGGTCACAACTTCGACACCGGCAAGGCTGCTATGACGGGCAGGGGTCAGATTTCTCCGGAAGCGCACGGAGTGGGCGACAACGAACTCATTGAGAATGCCCATTTGTCCCATATCGCCATGCTGCGTGCGGCGCGCGTGCGGCACAAAGCCATCGCCCGGGGACTTCAAGTCTACTTCGACTCCGTAGCCGCTGAGCAGGTTCCAGACGAGTTTCTGGACATCCTCAACCGCTCTGACCGGTAACATCAAAGACGCACTGTGCGATTGCTGATGTTGGGGGCCGAGCGTCGGGGAACGTTTGTCACCACAGGAGGTTACTTAGCTGTGGATTGAGGAAAGAGCTATGCTTGGCTGGGCTCTAACGTTTCTAATTCTCGCTTTGGTAGCGGGCTTTTTGGGCTTCTTCGGCCTCGCGGGCGTAGCGGGCGGGATCGCGAAGCTCCTGCTTTTCGGATTTGTAGTGCTGTTTTTGATCAGCGCACTTTCCGGGACAATGAGCAGCCGTGCTCCCCCGATTTAGCTGAGCATTTCAAAAGCGAAGTGGCAGATCAGGCCTTCCGGCGCATAGTTGAAAGTGATTTTGCCGGCAGGTTCCCGCGCGACGCTTTGGCGAATGACCATTGCTCCAAAACCCTCGGACGATGGCGGCGATACAGGTGGGCCGTTGGATTCTTTCCATACGATCTCCAGAACTGCAGTCGCATCCTTCTGCGTCGAGGTCCAAGTCAGGGACACTGCACCTCCTTCCACAGAGAGCGCGCCATACTTAACGGCATTCGTCGCCAATTCATGGAAGGCTAGAGCCAAGCCGCCTGCGACGCGTTCGGGCAGGAAGATGAGGGGCCCTTTTATCGACATGCGTGATGACAGGATTTCGCTCCCGAACGGCGCCAGGGTTGTCTCTGCGATCGTTGCCAGGTCCGCTGTACGGTTGGCTGAGGATAGAACAATGCCTCCCGTGTTTAGGAGGGTCAGCAGGCGTCCCATGAAAGCGTCGAGGTGTTTGTTGACCTCGGGTTGGTCTTTGGGACGCGACATGCGGCCGATGGCCTGAACGATCGCCACCAGGTTTCGTGCACGGTGCCGCATTTCGTCGGCCAGCAATTCTTTGCGCAGCTCGGCGTCTTTTTGTTCTGTGATTTCCGAGGCACTTCCCACGACCAGCTTTGGCTTCCCGTTGGGATCGGAAGACAGCAAGCAATCGCGGCTTTGAAACCAGCGCCATATATCCTTGCTATCACGCATCCGGAATTCCCAGAAGAGGGTTTCCCCTGTACGGATTGCTTTCAGCTTTTCGCGGTGTCCCGGAATTCTGTCCGCGTCGTCGGGATGGATAAACGCGGTCCATTCGCTTGCGTGCTCGCCTGATGGAGGGTGACCGAGCAGTTCACCGAAGCGGCGGTTTTGGAATATACTCCGCTGTTCTTGCACATCGTAGACATACAAAATGGTGGGCGCGGCCTCGAGAACCCCTCGCATGAGCTCGGTATCAAGCGTCATCAGCGTCTTCTGCAACGGGGCGTTGGTTCGATGATCTTGAGTCATGCTGCGCAGGAACGCCCCAATTTGAGCGGCGGCGAATAGCCAGCCATTCTTCTACGCTCAGGCTAGCAGAGGTCGAAACGATCACCAATTGCTCAGGCAAAAGGTCGGTTGCGCCGTGCCCCAGAAGCAGCGCTCACGATCAGCAACACTCCAAAAATGATTGCGAAAGTCTTTGCGAGTATCGCGGCCAACCCCGCCAACGCGAAGAAGCCCAGATATGCCGCTGCCAACCCAAGAACGACGAACGTCAATGCCCACCCTAGCACTTGGAATTTCCCCGGTGCATTCGGTCAGCAAACCGCCTTCTCTTGAATAAGTTCCTCTTCGGTTAAGCCGCGGTTGTCTCTGGGTGAAAGAACAGCGCCTGACTCACGGTGGCCTGAATGGTCTCCGGCAAAAATGGCTTGGCGATCAGGTAGGTGGGCTCTGGTCGCTCGCCGGTTAGCAGACGTTCAGGATAGGCCGTCACGAAAATCACCGGAATGTCGAAGCTTTCGAGAATTTCGCTGACAGCATCTATTCCCGATCCACCCTCGCCGAGATTGATGTCCGCAAGGACAAGCCCGGGACGCTCCGAACGCGCTTTGGCGACGGCCTCGTCGCGTGTCGCTGCCGTCGCAACAACTTTGTGTCCCAGCTCGGTAAGTAGATTCTCAAGGTCCATGGCGATGATCGGTTCATCTTCGATAATCAACACGCGCGACGCCAAAAGCCGGTCAATGACGTCCTGCGCCTCTAGGATACTGCGCTCTACATCTTGCGGACTCTCATCAAGGATGAATCCAGCCTCCTCCATGCTGAACGCCTCCACCGAAGTGAGCAGCAATGCAGCGCGGCCGGCAGCGGAGATCGCCTTCAACAGATTGTCAGGCCTTGCTGTCTCGCCCGCGTCTAGTCCGCTTGGCGTAGACCCGGCTTCGCCGGACCACATCGATTGGAACGACCGGTAAAGACCCAACTTGGGGGATACCCCTTCCGGCAATTTTCGCTGTCCGGACGACAACGCCGACAGGGTCCGCCGGACCTGAGCATCTCCGGCATTCTGCGTTCCCATCAGCGCTCGCGCGTATCGGCGCAGATAGGGAAGGTGAGGCGCAAGTGTGTCGATTGTGGTCATCGCCCGGGCTCCGAAAGCTGGAAATTGAACAAAACAGCGAAATAGGAACCCCCGCCAGCCCAAAAAGTTCCATTGTCCCGGAACCATCGTCTGGGCAACACGTTAGGTAATCCCGAGTGCGGACAAGTCGGCGTCACTTCGGGATTGCAACATCGGCCTCGCACGTTGGAGAATGGATTTGTCGGGCGTACGCGCAGAACGGACAGATAATTTGACCAAAGATGACGGCCAGAACGGCGACAAAACCCGCGCCGTCCGGGCCCGGCAGCGTGCAATCGGTCGAGAACTTCGCCGCATCTATGACGGGGTCGTGAGCGAACCTGTCCCGGACGAATTTCTCGATCTCTTGCGTCAAATCGACGACTCCGATGAGGCTGGAGAAAAGCTCGGGGAGAAGAAATCGTGATGCCCCGCGAACAAAATGAAGTTGCATCGGGCGTGCAAGACACGCCCGAATTCAAAGCTGAGTTGTTGGGTTTAATCCCATTTCTGCGCGCTTTTGCTCGGTCCCTTTGTGGGAGCCAGGACGGCGCCGATGACTTGGCGCAAGAAACGCTGGTGAAGGCGTGGCAATCGCGCGCGACGTTTACGCCCGGCACCAATCTGAAGGCTTGGCTGTTCACCATTCTGCGCAATCAGTTCTACTCTGATCGTCGCCGCGCATGGCGTCAGACACCGTGGGATCAAGAAGCCGCGGAGCGGTTGCCCGGAACGAGTCAGGACCAGAGTTGGTCTGCCGATTTATCCGACACCGCGCGCGCTTTGCGGCAGTTGCCGGATGAGCAACGCGAAGCTCTGATTTTGGTGGGGGCGGGTGGATTTTCTTACGCCGATGCTGCAGCGATCTGCCATTGTGCAGTCGGCACGGTAAAGAGTCGCGTCGCGCGTGCGCGCAAGGCGCTGATGGAGATTTTAGAGGGGGAGGGTAGTTTGCCAACTACCCAAAGGCCCGAGCAGGGAGACGCCGCTCGTGATATCATGGCGCAGCTTGACCGGTTGGCGTCGTCCGACGAGCCAGATGCGGCCCCAAGACGACGCATCAAAGGATCTTCTGCCTAAGGGCATCGTTTCTCTTCGCTTTCGTTTGATCTTCATCGTCACGGTCGCGTTGACACCGATCGCAATTGTGAGCGTGTTCCAAGGCATGGATCGCGCACGCAACGATATGTCGAATGTGCACGACAGGCTTGTGGAGTCGGTCCGTGTAACGGCCTCCGGCGAAGAAAACATTCTAGTGTCCGGTGAGCAGATTCTTCACGCACTCGGCAATCTTGACGATGTCCGGAATGTCACCGGCGAATGCGATCGCACGTTGGCCGATGTTTTGATCGGTGTGCGGTTTTTGACCAATCTTTCGCGCGTCGATCGCAACGGTAAGGTTGTCTGCTCTGCGTTGTCGCGTTCAAAAGGCCTACAAGTTAATTCTGGCCTCTTTGAAGCGACGAAGCGGACGATGTCGTTCAGCGTCAGCGGCCAATTTAAGAGCCCTGTCACACACGGGCCGGTTATTGGGGCAATGCTTCCGCTTCGCGACAAAAGCGGCAATTTCCAGGGAGGAGTTGCTCTTGGCGTCAACGTGCACTGGCTCGATTATATTTTGCGTGCGCGGGACTTGCCAAAAGGCGCTGTCGTTTCGGTTTTCGATCGTTGGGGAACGATCATCGCAACGAACAATACGGCCACCGCGAGCGCGCTCTTCAGCAAATTGCCAGATTTGCAAACGCTTCATGGCGGGCTGGAAACGCGCGAAGATCAAAAAGGCAATTCCTGGACCTTCGCCACGGCGCCGCTTCTCGGAAACAACATTTTCGTCGGCTTTGGGATGCGGGAATCTCGCCTGTTCGGGCCGACCTACCTTCGCGTTGTCACGGACTTGCTTCTGCCAATCTTGATGATCGGTCTGGCGTGGGGTGCGATCTGGTTTGCAACCGAACGTCAGGTCACGCAATGGATCGCTTATCTGCGCCGTGTGGCGGCTGCTTACCGCGCAGGACATTATCGGCTGAGGCCACAGCTTGAGAACGCGCCGGCTGAGTTCAAGCTTTTGGGCACCGCCATGGAGGACATGGCTGCAGGGATCCAGGATCGGGACAAAAGCCTGAGAGAAGCGATCGCACAGAAAACACATCAAATTCGCGAAACCCATCACCGGGTTAAAAACAATCTGCAGGTCGTGATGAGCCTGCTCAGTCTGCAGGCCGCGCAATCCTCAAATCAGACCGTGCGCGACGCGCTTGGGCAGGCGCAGACGCGCATCAACGCGCTTGCCTTGGTTCACCGCCTGCTAAACGAGGTCGAAGATCAGACGAGCGTCGATCTGCAACGCTTGCTGACAGAATTGACGCGGCAGGTTGTGGAGGGGGCAGGCCCCGAGCGGCCCGAAATCACAGTGAAAATCGATGTTGCACCGGTTTCCGCAGCCGGTGAAGTCGCAGTTCCCGTCGCCTTATTCATGGTGGAAGCGCTTGCCAATGTTTTCAAGCATGCGTTCCCGCGACCCAATGGGAGCGGCGGTGTGACCGTTATGCTTCGGCGGACGGACGGCAGACGCGTGCGTCTTGCCATTCAAGACAACGGAGTCGGCTTCGCGAAAAATGGAGCGAAATCTGGCATTGGCGACCGGTTGCTAAAAGTTTTTGGGCGCCAAATCCATGGTACGGTTGAGATTACGTCTGAGCCCGGAAAAGGTACTGTCGTCGAACTTGTCTTTCCGGTTGGCGAAAGTGATCCAAGTGAGATCAATCACGACCAATTATCGGCTGGGCGCGTTGCCGTGTAGTCAGTTCAAAATCCGAACAGAGCGTACGATGTCGCCAATGCGATGACGGCCGCGCCTAAACTGATTGCGAGCACGTACCGAACGCCCATCCCGGTCTTGGCTTGACGAATGGCGGTTTCAGATATGGTCGGCGCTTGGCCTGTCGGATATTCGATCGGTCTGGGGGTTTCGCTCATGAATACAAAACGTATATCGGCTTCAATGAGTTGCGTGTCGAACGGTCGAACCGGCTTCGTCACAAATCCCTTTATCTTTCAATAACTTATACGCACTGCCGCGCAGATGGAACTTTTTCGGAAAGGGATGCGTTTTGTCTGTGGCGGAGTGTAGTCGGGTTAGGGCAGGCGTGCACGCACAGGCATCATCGAACACTAGCGTCCGCTATCCAGCGTATGATTTATAGTGAACGCGCACGCTGGGCGTCTTGACATGGGTTGCGGGGCCGCGAGCATCAAAACTATGACCGCAAGACTGTCGTTTGCGGCGGTTGCGCTTTTTCTGACGAACAGCCCTGCGCTGTCGACGTCGCTCGAATATGCGGTGAAAGCGGCATACCTTTACAAGTTTGCACCGTTTATTGAATGGCCGGCGACTACATTTTCTTCTGCCGACAGTCCCATCAATATCTGCGTTTCCGGCAAAGATCCCTTCGGTTCGGCTCTGGATCAAGCCGTAGCTGGTCAACATGTCGAAGGGCATGCGCTCGTCGTGCGCCGCGTCGCCGACATCACCGCGTTGAGTGGATGTCAAATCGTTTATCTCGGTACGTCCACAGGGCAATCGGCCTCGCTAGGCTTGGATGCGCTGCGCGGCCAGCCGGTCTTGACGATTTCGGATTCCGTGAGCGATCCCGCCGGCCGGGGAATCATAAATCTGCTGGTCGAAGACAACAAAGTTCGCTTCGAGATCGATGATCGCGCTGCGGAACAGAGTCACCTCACCATCAGTTCGAAGCTGTTGAGCCTAGCGTATCGGAAAACCAAATAGGAGAACGCTTGTCCTTTCCCAGTCCCTTCCGCACACCCAATACCGCCGTGGCTCCGGCTCTCGCGCTTCTTGGCGCGGTAGTGGTGAGCGTGCTGGGAATTCTGGGATCGCTCTACGAGGATCAACTCTATCAATCGCAGAAGATTCGTGAAGTGACCGTTCAGGCAAGGATACTGGCTGAAAGCGTCAGCGCCGCGCTGTCGTTCGACGACAACCAAGCAGCGAAGCAGTACATCAATGCGCTGAAGGTCAATCCGGAACTCGACATCGTTGCGGTCTACGACGAGCGTCGCAATGTCGTCGCGCAATTCACCCGCAACGGCGCCAGCTTGAATCTTCCGGCGAACACACCTCTAGACCCGCAGATCGTTGGCAACCACATAATCGTGGCCGTCCCGGTTTCCGAAGGCGGGCAGGCGCTCGGCAGAGTCTATTTGCGCGGCTCCATAGATTCAATTCGGCGGCGATTATTCAAATACGGTGTCATTGCACTCGTGGCGGCGATGGCCGCCATTCTGCTCGCGGTTCTGGCGAACGCGCAGCGCGACCTTTCAGAAATCAATCAAAAGCTCAAATTGCAGGCGCGCGATCTGCTGGAAGCAAATTCGAACCTGCAATACGAAATGCGCGAGCGCGCAAAAATCGAAGATGCGCTGCGACAAAGTCAAAAAATGGAGGCCGTGGGCCAGTTGTCGGGCGGGATCGCGCACGACTTCAACAATTTCCTGATGATCATCAAAGGTAATTTGCACCTTCTGAAGCGCCGAATTGTGCAAGGTCAGGCGGATGTCGAGAAATATGTCGATGGAGCGATGCAAGGTGTCGATCGCGCCGCAAGCGTCACGCAGCGTATCCTTGCCTTCTCCCGCCGCCAGCCCCTTACACCTGAGCCCAACAATCTCAGCGATCTGGTACGCCAGGCGTTACCGTTGATAGGTCAGTCCGTCGGCGCCGGCGTTGAAGTGGAGACCGATTTGAATTCGGATTGGTGGGTGTATTGCGACACCAACCAGATGGAAAATGTCCTGTTGAATCTTGCGATAAATGCGCGTGATGCTATGCCGGACGGTGGACATCTTATGCTGTCGACGAGGAACTGCGAAGTCGACGAAAGCGCGCAGGAAGCCCGAGATGTCATCACTGGCGAATACGTCGAGCTGCTGGTTCGAGATACCGGTACGGGCATGTCAGATGAAGTCCGTGCCAAGGCTTTGGACCCCTTTTTTACGACAAAGCCGCACGGAAAAGGCACGGGTCTGGGACTGAGCATGAGTTTCGGGTTTATCAGACAGTCTGCGGGTTATCTTGATATCCAGAGTTCGACCGCATCAGGTACTGCCATTCGAATCCTGTTGCCTCGCCGCTATGTCGAAACGTTGACCAGAAGAGCTTGAAATGGCCGCAGCGACCATACTTGTCGTCGAGGACGAACCTCTTGTCCGCATGGTTGTGGTCGAAACCTTGCGCGACGCAGGCTACGAGGTTCTGGAAGCAGGCGACGGTATGGAAGCGCTGGAGGTTCTTCGGAAATCCGCCGTCGACCTCATGATGACCGATATTCAGATGCCGCGCATGAACGGCTACCAGCTTGTCGAGGCCGCGATGACACGTTGGCCCGACATGAAAATTCTACTCGTGACGGGATACGCGCGGGACAGTGTGCCCGACGCAGTTGCACGTGCCGCGCTCCACACTCTCAACAAGCCCTTCGACGTTGATCGCTTGCCGGTTCTGTTATCCGGCGTGCTCGGGAAGCACTAGCGTCGGTCAAATCTCAAAGTCGCTTAGCGAGGTTTTCAATCTCGTCCGCAGCATTTCCAGAAGTTCAATCCCTGTCTGATGGCGCACCCGGTCTCCGGGGCTTGTCGGAAGCGCTGCAAAAAGCTCACCGAAGCTGATCGCATCCAGAATCGCCAGTGCTTCTCGCAATACGGCGGTCTCTCCCTTGTCGTCGTCATTGGTTTCGGAATCGGTCATGGCAATCGACGTAAATCGCGTGAAGTCCATAAGATGCTCCCCTCAGTGCTCACATTGTGTTGGTAGTCTGCCGCATGGCGAATTGCGCTATCTCCGTTGCTTGATCAGGACGGAGTTCGTCAACTGCGCCCAGATAGTCGGCGATGTGGTCTCCTAAAAGAATAGAAGGGCATTGCCCCTCATAATTGCCGAGGTTCGGGCGGTGTTGCCGATACCCTGTCAGTGCCGCGAGTTCGGGAGAAAAATTCCGCGCAATAGATGGTGGATAAACCAACCATTGGTTCTCGTAGGGTTTCAGCCAGCCCAGGCAGTAGCTGATCATCATGCCCTTGCGTATGCGAGCCGATCGATTTGCGCCTGCGCCATGCAGCGTTGAGCCCAGAAACACCATCGCGGATCCCGGATCCATTTCTGCAGTGGCGGCTCCGGAGAGATCGATTAGATACTCATCCTGGTGGCGATGAGTGCCTGGCCATATTAATGTTGCGCCGTTGTCTTCCCGGTAGTCCGTAAAGGGCCACATCACGTTGATCAGATATTCGATCTCGCCCGTTGGACCGCACCACATATCCTGATCGCGATGGGGAGTCTGCGTCGGGGCACCCGGATAAAGAGCCAGCGCCTGGGTGAGGTTGATCTGATAGTTGTCGCAATATGGCAGAAGCGCGTTGTCCGCGATCTCGAGAATTGTTAGATGCCGTGCAAACGCTTCCATGTGCGTGGATCGCTTAAGCAGCCCTCCGAAGCGTTTCGTGCGCGGTCCGTAAAAATCTCCCTGACAGAACGGCGTGCGTTCGAACCGCTCGTCGAGGTCGGCATGCAAAGCGTGGACTTTTTCGCGCGGCATCAAGTCCGGGATGATGCACCAACCGTGCTCCATGAGTTTGCGCGTCCACTTATCGGCGAGTGATGGATGCGGACGGGCTCTGGTCGCAAGCTGCATGAGATCAGGCCGCTTCCGCACGAGCGTCGAGTTCCAACACCGGATAGCGATGGCCATAGCGCTGACGCAGTAACTGAAGCGTTGCGGAGCTGACCTTCATGGTGATCGCCATCAGCATTTCACCATTGATTTCCATTGGAAGTCCCAGCGGTTCGCACTCCCATCCCTCGGCCAAGACCTGAGACAGAATCGCGGCATGGGTCACGCAGACATAACTGGAGATTCCATAAAGCAGCGCGAATTCGACCAATGCGATGGAAATACGATCTCCGGCTGCGCGCGCAATGGCTTTCGGCCATTCTGGCGCCTCACAGTATCGCGTGATCTCCCAGGTTTCTTCGCTCGCGGGCGGTGCGTCTTCACAGAGTTCTTCGAACAATGAGCCCAAAAGGTGAGGCCGCGTTGTCGGCAGCAGGCGCACTGAACTCAAATGCGTTCGCGTTTCCGCATCGAGGGAGAGCAGATAGACTGCATCGGCGGTATCGAACTGATCGATCTCGTATTGCCCGTCGACAACCGGCACATCCCATTTCCAGCGGTCTACAAAGACCTTCTTGCGATCGCGATGCATCTGGTCGAGTTGCTCGCGGTACTTGATGCGATTGTCGGGCGTGATGACAGCGACCATGCGACTCTCCCCCAGCACGGGTGAGCGTCCCGGGAATCGCGGCTTCTGCCCATTCCCCCAATCAGGGGAGGTCTTCTAGTGGACTATGTCGCGGAAGGTGAGTTGCCCGTCAAACAAGGCCCGCACGACAAGCTGAAGGCGTGTCGAAACGCCATAGCGGCGTTTGGCGTCCTCGATATGCTGGTGAACGGTGTGGTCGCTGATGCCAAGTAACCGGGCCACGTCCCAGTCACTCTTGCCGGCCGCTGCAAGCACAACGCAATCGAGTTGGCGGGGCGTGAGACGCGGCGCCGGCGCAATCGCCTTGCCGGATAGAAACCTCTGGGTATTCAGAACGCGACGCGCGGCTTCAAAGGCGAAGCAGCCGACGAACTGTGCTGCCGGCATGGCTTTGACGTTGAACTTTCTATTAGAGCGCAGGCCGAACGAGCACGAACCGGCATACTCACCGGGGATATGAACGGGAATGGTAAAACCTTCACCGATCCCCGCAGCACGGGCTCCGTCGAGGATTTCCTGCTGCCGCTTCGAAAGCGCGATCCATTTGTGAATGTCGGACCAGCGAAATCCCACATTGGTGTGCTCGCACGCCACAAGGATGGGATCGTCGGACGTGTATTTGCGTTCGATGATCATCTCGCGCCAGAGCGAGGGATAGTTTTCGAGATCGATCACGTCCGGGCTGACGAGTTCGACATGGTGGATGAGCGCGAAGTAATCGAAGCCGAGCGTTTTGCTCATGCTTTCCATCAGGCTATTCAATTCTGGAAACGTCGTGACCCGGTTCGTCTCTTTCACGAAGTCCTGGACGTCCCAGAAAGCGCTCACGAGCGTCTCCGGCCCGAAGTTTTTTCGGGCCGATGCCCTTCCTGCGTCGCCAGCTCCCGTGCGAGTTCCAACAGCGCTCTGCGCCGCTGCGGTGTTTCAATGGCGCTGAAAGCCTTGAGCAGTTCGGCAGCACCCGAAGTACGGATGTTCGACATCAGGGAGTTCGTGGCGGCGTTGTTCGGAACACCTTTCTCAATTCCCTTGATCAAGTCGCCGACGCTGCATTCCAGCGCGCGCGAGATGGCGACGAGCCGTGAGAAGCTGACGCGATTGACGCCCTTTTCGTATTTCTGAACCTGCTGAAACGTCAGGCCCACGCGCGCAGCTAGCGATTGCTGGGAGAGGTGCAAGTCACGCCGCCTTGCCCGAATATGTTGTCCAAGTGCGATATCGAGAGGATCCGCACCGTCGTCCAAATCAGAAATGCCCATATCCGTCCCCCGAAATTTGATAGTCCCCATGTCAACGGATGCGATTATAGGCCGATGATCGCGATTCTACCAACGGACGAGCGGTATGACGATGCGCCATGAAGAGGACAATTAGTTCCGGAACCCGCGTTCCGCGACGACCTTGTCGTAGGCGCCGTTGATCGCGGCAAGCTTGTCGTTGGCGAGGCGGACGAACTGCTCCGGCACGCCGCGTCCGATCAGGCTGTCGGGGTGATTCTCGCGAACCAGCATCCGATATGTGCGCCGAATCTCGTCTTCGCTCGCGTCGTAAGCGACGCCCAGAACGATGTAGGGGTCTGCTTTGTCCGGCGCAAAATGCGTGGCTCGGATGCGGCGGAACTCGTTCGGTGCGAAGCCGAAGATATCTGCCACGCGCTCCAGGAACTCGGCCTCGCCGGGGTGAAGCACCCCGTCGGCCTTGGCGATTTCGAACAGCCCGTCGAGGATGTCTTCCAGCACGCCCGGATTGCCTGCAAACAGGCGCGCGATCTGGCCTGCGTAGACCTCGTAGCCGGCGGTGTCGCGCCGCGACATGTCGAAGACACGCCGCACATTGGCCGCCTCTTCTGGCGCGACGCGGAACAGGCGTTCGAAGGCGTGCACTTCGTCGTCGGTCACGACGCCATCGGCTTTTGCCATCTTGGCGGACAGCGCAATGACCGCGATCGTGAACGTGACACTGGAATCGCCTTCGCGGTCGACGAACAGATGACCCGCAACCGCGCCAAGCAACGCACCCACGGGACCGCCCGAGATCAGGCCCGCGACGGCGCCGCTGAATTTCCCCCAGATGGACATGGGCGGAAGCTCTAGTCCAATCTGGGCATAATTGCGACGTGACGTATGGCGCGCGCGGCAAGTTGTAACGACGTTATATTCGGAAAGTGTGCGCGCGCGATGGGCAAATGGAATTTCTACATCGACCGCGGAGGCACCTTCACCGATGTCGTCGCCGAAGCGTCGGATGGCGCGCTGTCGACGCGCAAACTGCTTTCGGAGAACACGGCTTACGACGACGCGGCGCTTGAAGGCATCCGGCGCACCCTCGGCGTGGCCACAAATGCGTCGATTCCGTCCGGGCTGATCGGCCAAGTTCGTATGGGTACGACGGTTGCGACCAATGCGCTGCTGGAGCGCCGCGGAGAGCCAACAGTTTTGATCACGACGCGGGGTTTTGCCAATCAGCTTCGGATCGGAAACCAGAACCGGCCGAAACTGTTCTCTCTGAAGATCGAATTGCCGGACATGCTGTACACGCGCGTGATCGAAGCGGACGAGCGCGTCACCGCCGAAGGCGAAATCCTGCAACCGCTCGACGAAGCCGGGTTGCATCGCGATTTGGCGCAGGCGCGCGCGGAGGGTTTTGCCACCTGCGCGATTCTGTTCATGCACGGCTACCGTTTTCCGGCCCATGAAAAGCGGGCTTCCGAGATCGCGCGGGCGTTGGGCTTCACGCAGGTCTCCGCCAGCCATGACACAGCGCCGCTGCCGAAATTCGTCTCGCGCGGCGACACGACTGTGGCCGACGCCTATCTGTCGCCGGTCCTGAACCGTTACACGGCGAGGATCGCTGGCGCCCTGGGCGATACGGTCAAGCTGTTCTTTATGACGTCCAATGGCGGCCTCGCGGCACCGGGATTTTTTCGTGGCAAGGATGCGATCCTGTCCGGTCCCGCCGGTGGCGTCGTCGGCATGGCGGAGACGGCGCGCGAAGCGGGCTTCGACCACGTCATCGGCTTCGACATGGGCGGCACGTCGACCGATGTGGCGCGTTTCGACGGCACGTATGAACGCGTCTACGAAACCGAGGTCGCAGGTGTGCGTCTGCGGACGCCGATGATGGCGATCCATACCGTTGCTGCGGGCGGTGGTTCGATCCTGCACTATGACGGCGCGCGCTTCCGCGCCGGTCCGGATTCGGCGGGCGCGATGCCGGGACCGAAAGCCTATCGCGGCGGCGGACCGCTCACCGTGACGGACGCCAACGTGATGGTTGGAAAACTCCGGCCCGAATTCTTCCCGGCGATCTTCGGCGTGCGTGCCGATCAATCGCTGGACGCGGATTCGGTGCGTGACGCGTTTGGAGCCATCGTGCGTGATATCGGTGACGGACGCAGCGCCGAAGGCATTGCCGATGGGTTTATCCGCATCGCTGTCGAAAACATGGCGAACGCGATCAAGAAGATTTCGGTCGCGAAAGGCTATGACGCGCGGCGCTATGCCCTGAGCTGCTTTGGCGGCGCGGGCGGGCAGCACGCGTGCCTCGTCGCCGATGCGCTCGATATGACGACGATCTTTATCCACCCGCTCTCCGGCCTGCTGTCGGCCTACGGCATGAAGCGCGCGAACCTGCGCAGCGTGCGGCAACAGGCGGTCGGCAAACCGCTCGATGCGGGGACGGAAGCCGAACTTGCTGCTATCGCCCGCCGGCTCGCGGAAAATGCGACGCGCGAACTCAACGCGCAGGGTGCCGAGAGCATCGAGGCGCTCACGCGCGTTCATCTGCGCTTCGAGGGCAGCGACACCACCATTCCCGTCAAACTCGGTCCGGGCATGGCGGAAGATTTTGCGCGAAAACATGCGCAGCAATTCGGTTTTGGGTTCGAAGGCCGCGCGCCGATTGCTGAGTCGGTGGAAGTGGAGACGATCTCTTCTCCCTCTCCCCCGGAACCGAGGGAGAGGGTCGGGGTAAGGCGGGGAGCCCCGCGCAAGATTTCGACGCCCCCTCACCCTGACACTCTCCCCCTCAAAGGAGGAGGGGGAACGATAAAGTTCTTCTCTCAAGGCACCTGGCACGAGGCCGCGGTGCATCGCACCCATGAACTCGCCAGCGGCGTCAGTCTCAACGGCCCCGCTCTGCTGATCGAGCCGCACCAGACCATCGTGGTCGAACCTGGCTGGCGCGGGGAAGTCACGGCTTCGCGCGCCGTGGTGCTGACGCGCATCACGCGGCGGACGATACAGACCGTCGCCGATACACAGGCCGATCCGGTTCTGCTCGAAGTCTTCGCCAATCTGTTTATGGCGATCGCCGAAGAGATGGGTGTCACGCTGCAGAACACGGCCACGAGCGTGAACATCAAGGAGCGTCTCGATTTTTCCTGCGCGATCTTCGATGGCGGCGGCGCGCTGATCGCCAATGCGCCGCACATGCCGGTGCATCTCGGCTCGATGGGCGATTGCGTCACGGCGATCATGCGTAAGCATCCCGCGATGCGCGAAGGCGACGTCTTCGTCACCAATGCGCCCTATGACGGCGGCACCCATCTGCCGGACATCACCGTCGTGATGCCGGTGTTCGTGGACGACGCACGTGCTTTCTTTGTCGCCAGCCGCGGGCATCACGCCGATATCGGCGGCGTCACGCCGGGTTCGATGCCGCCGTTCTCGAAGGACATCGCTGAGGAAGGCGTCCTGTTCGACGGCATCCGCATGGTGCGCGATGGCGTGTTCGATGATGCCGCTGTGCGCGCGGTCCTCGGAAGCAGCGCGTGGCCCGCGCGCAATCCGGAGCAGAACATCGCCGACCTGAAGGCGCAGGCCGCGTCATGCGCGAAAGGCGCGCAGGAGCTTAAGCGCATCTGTGCGTTGCACGGGCGCGCGGTCGTCGATGCCTATATGCGCCACGTTCAGGACAATGCCGAAGAAGAAGTGCGCCGCGTGATCGGCCGGCTTACGGACGGCGTGTTCGAGATGCCGATGGACGGCGGCATGACGATCAAGGTCGCGGTGACGGTGGATCGCGCGGCGCGTTCCGCCCGCATCGATTTCACCGGCACGAGTCCGCAACAGGCCAACAACTTCAACGCGCCGGGCTCGGTGACCAAGGCCGCGGTGCTCTATGTCTTCCGCTGTCTGGTCGAGAGCGACATTCCGATGAACGCGGGCTGTCTCAAACCGCTCGAGATCGTGGTGCCGGAAGGCTCGGTGCTTAATCCGCGCCCCCCGGGCGCGGTCGCAGCCGGCAATGTCGAAACTAGCCAGGCGGTGGTCGATGCGCTGTTCGGGGCGCTGGGCGTGCTCGCGGCCAGCCAGGGCACGATGAACAACCTGACCTTCGGCAATGAGCGCTACCAGTATTACGAAACGATCTGCGGCGGCGCGGGCGCGGGCCGCGATTTCGACGGTACGTCGGCGGTGCATACCCACATGACCAATTCGCGTCTTACCGATCCGGAGATTCTGGAACTGCGCTATCCGGTGATCGTCGAGCAGTTCGGCATCCGCCACGGTTCCGGAGGCACGGGCGCGCATCGCGGCGGTGACGGCGCGGTCCGGCGCATCCGCTTCCGCGAGAAGATGACAGCAGCGATTCTTTCCACGCGTCGCGAAACTGCGCCGTTCGGCCTCGAAGGGGGCGGCGATGGCGCGAAAGGCGTGACCACTGTGATCCGCGGAATTGGCGCGCGCGAAATGTTGCGTGGCCGGGACGAAGCCGAAGTCGAAGCCGGAGACGTGATTGAAATCCAGACTCCCGGTGGTGGTGGATTCGGCGCAGCATGATCGTTCGCGTATAATAATCTTGCGGGCGCCTAGAGAAGGGCTCTTCTCGAAATCGCAATTCAATTCCGCCTTGCTGCGCCTAGTCGATTGATTGCGCGACAAAAACCGCTTCCTTCGCTGCAAGATTCGGCGGGCGTACAGAACTTCTGTACAGAACTGCGAAAAGTTTTCTTGAATTTCGCAATTCAATTCGGCTTTGCGGCACGCAAGCGATTGATCGCGCGAAGAAAAGACCTTCCTTCGCTGCAGCGCAGCGGTTGGTGTACAGCAATGCTGTACAGAACGATGGCAATTCGCATTCCACAAGACGCACTCCTCCTGTCATCGGACACGCTCATTTTGGAGAAATGCGGCGCCCGCCCAGGAAGGCGCATTTCGCTTCGGGGAAATGGGAATGCGCGAAGCGGTGTTCAAGATGTGCGCGGAAATTATTTTCATTCTTCCTGAACCGGCTCGATTGTCGTCCCCGGTCGAGCGTTGCGTTCGCAACGCTCGGCCGGGGATGACAATTCGTGCTTACGCCGCCGCGACGATCGTCCGCGGGTTGTAGTTCAGGATCGGCGCGAGCCAGCGTTCGGCTTCTGGGACGGTCCAGCCCTTGCGGGCGGCGTAGTCCTCGATCTGGTCGCGCTCGATCTTGCCGATGCCGAAATAGCGGCTTTCAGGGTGGCTGAAATATAGTCCGCTTACGGACGATCCCGGCCACATCGCGAAACTTTCGGTCAGCTTGATGCCCGCGCGCGCCTCGGCGTCGAGCAGCCTGAACAGCGTGCCCTTCTCGGTGTGGTCTGGCTGTGCGGGATAACCCGGCGCAGGGCGGATGCCGCGATAGGCTTCGGCGATCAACTGGTCACTGTGCAGGTTCTCGTCCGGCGCATAGCCCCAAAACTCCTTGCGCACACGCTCGTGCAGACGTTCGGCGAAGGCTTCGGCCAGACGGTCGGCGAGGGCGCGCAGCAAGATCGCGGAGTAATCGTCGTGCGCGGCTTCGAACGCCTTGATATGCGGTTCCTCGCCGAGGCCGGCGGTGACCGCGAAGCCGCCGATGAAATCCGGCACGCCCTTGGGTCCGATGAAATCGGCGAGCGCCATGTTGGGGCGGCCCATCTCGCGCGGCATTTGCTGGCGCAGCGTGTGCAGCGTGGCGATCGGAAATTTGCGCGCCTTGTCTCCGAACAACACGATGTCGTCGCCATCGGAATTCGCGGGCCAGAAGCCGGCAACGGCCTGCGCCGTCAGCCACTTCTCATCCACGATCTTGGCGAGCATCTTCTGCGCATCGGCATAGAGGCCGCGTGCCGCATCGCCGACTTTGGCGTCTTCAAGAATGAGCGGGAATTTTCCCACCAATTCCCAGGTCTGGAAAAATGGGGTCCAGTCGATGTAGCGCGCGAGTTCGCCCAGATCGTAGGGCCCATAATTGCGCACGCCGAAATAGGTCGGCACCGGCGGGGTGTAGCTCGCCCAATCCGTCTTGATCTTGTTCGCGCGCGCGTCGGCGAGTGACAGGCGCTTGGTGGGACCTGTGCGGGCGGCGTGAACGCGTGCGACCTCTTCGTAGTCACGGCGAACACCCGCGGCGTAGTCGGCACGACCGATCTTGCTGAGCAGGCTGGAGGCGACACCGACGGCGCGCGAGGCATCGTTCACATGCACGGTCTGTCCGCGGCGATAGTTTGGATCGATCTTCACCGCGGTATGCACGCGGCTGGTCGTGGCGCCGCCGATGAGTAGCGGAATGTCGAAACCCTGCCGCTCCATTTCGGCGGCGACATGGCACATCTCGTCCAGCGACGGCGTGATCAGGCCGGACAGGCCTATGATATTCGCGCCACGCTCGCGCGCGACGTCGAGGATCTTCTGCGTCGGCGTCATCACGCCGAGGTCGATCACCTCATAGCCGTTACACTGCAGCACGACACCGACGATGTTCTTGCCGATGTCGTGCACGTCGCCCTTCACCGTCGCCATGACGATGCGGCCGGCGGGTTCCTTCGTCTGGTTCTTGGCCTGCTCCGCTTCCATGTAAGGGAAGAGGTGCGCGACCGCCTTCTTCATCACGCGCGCGGATTTCACCACCTGCGGCAGGAACATCTTTCCTGAGCCAAACAGATCGCCGACGACGTTCATGCCCGTCATGAGCGGCCCTTCGATCACGTCGAGCGGCCGTGTCGCGGCAATGCGCGCGGCTTCGGTGTCCTCGATCACAAAGGCGTCGATACCGTGGACGAGGGCATGCGTCAGGCGCTCGCCGACCGGCAGGCTGCGCCATGCCGCGTCTTCCACTTCCACCGCGCCGCCATCGCGCTTGTAGGTCTTGGCGAGATCGAGCAACCGCTCGGTCGCGTCGGCGCGGCGGTTGAACAGCACGTCCTCGATGCCTTCGCGCAGCGGCGTCGGGATGTCCTGATAGACCGTAAGCTGCCCGGCATTGACGATGCCCATGTCCATCCCTGCCTTGATGGCGTGGAACAGGAACACAGAATGCATCGCCTCGCGCACCGTGTCGTTGCCGCGGAACGAGAACGAGAAGTTCGACACGCCGCCGGAGACGTGGGCGAGCGGCATCTCCTCGCGGATGATCTTGGTCGCGTCGATGAAGGCGACGCCGTATTCGTTGTGCTCCTCGATGCCGGTCGCGACCGCGAAGATGTTCGGATCGAAGATGATGTCCTCGGGCGGAAAGCCGACCTGGTTCACCAAAATGCTATAGGCGCGGCGGCAGATCTCGATCTTGCGCTCGCGGGTGTCGGCCTGGCCCTGTTCGTCGAACGCCATTACGACGATGGCGGCGCCATAGCGCATGATGGTCTTGGCGCGCGCGATGAATTCCGCCTCGCCTTCCTTCATCGAGATCGAATTGACGATGCCCTTGCCCTGCACGCATTTCAAGCCGGCCTCGATCACGCTCCATTTGGAGCTGTCGATCATCACCGGCACGCGGCTGATGTCCGGCTCGCCCGCCGCCATCAGCAGGAAGCGCCGCATCGCCGCTTCGGAATCGATCAGGCCTTCGTCGACATTGACGTCGATGATCTGCGCGCCGTTGTCGACCTGTCCGCGCGCAATCTCCAGCGCGCCTTCGTAATTGTCGCTCGCGATCAGCTTGCGGAATTTCGCCGAACCCGTGATGTTCGTGCGCTCGCCGACGTTCACAAAATTCAGTTCCGGCGTGAGCGTGAACGGCTCGAGGCCGGAGAGCCGCATATATTTCGGCTTCTCCGGCACCACGCGCGGTGTGACGCCTTCGACCGCTTCGCTAAACGCCTTAATGTGCTCCGGTGTCGTGCCGCAGCAGCCGCCGATGATGTTGACGAGGCCGGAACGCGCGAACTCGCCCATCAGCGAAGACATGTTCTCCGGCGTGTCGTCATAGCCGCCGAATTCGTTCGGCAACCCGGCATTGGGATGCGCACTGGTCAGCGTATCGGCGGCGCTCGCGAGTTCGGCAATATAGGGCCGCAGCTCCTTTGCGCCGAGTGCACAATTCAGGCCCACCGCAAACGGCTTGGCATGCCGGATCGAATGCCAGAACGCTTCCGGCGTCTGGCCCGTCAGCGTGCGGCCGGAAAGATCGGTGATCGTGCCGGAAATCCATACCGGCAGGCGCTCGCCCAGTTCCTCGAACGCTTCCTCGATCGCGAAGATCGCGGCCTTGCAGTTCAGCGTGTCGAATACGGTCTCGATCATCAGCACGTCGGAACCGCCGCCAATCAATCCGCACGCGGCCTCGAAGTAAGTGCGACGCAGATCGTCGAAGGTGATGTTGCGGAACGCGGGGTCGTTCACGTCCGGCGAGATCGAGGCTGTGCGATTGGCGGGACCGATGACACCTGCGACAAGGCGCGGGCGCGACGACGTGCTCGCCTCATCGCAAATCTGACGGGCGAGCCGGGCACCCTGTTCGTTCAACTCACCGACGAGATGGGCGAGGCCGTAATCGGCCTGCGATGTCTCGGTCGAAGTGAAGGTGTTGGTCTCGATGATGTCTGCGCCGGCAGCGAGATAGGCATGGCCGATCTCGCGCACGATGTCCGGCCGCGTCAGCGTCAGCAGATCGTTGTTGCCTTTCAGCTCGCTCGGATGATTGCCGAAGCGCTGGCCACGAAAATCGTCTTCGCCGAGCTTGTAGCCCTGCATCATCACGCCCCACGAACCGTCGAGCAGGAGGATGCGTTTCTTCGCCTCCTTCATCATCCACTGGATGCGTGATGTGCGATCGAAACTCATGCCTTTTCCTTCGCCTGCAGACCCAGCAGACGGCACGCCGCATAGGTGAGGTCGGACTGATTCAACGTGTAGAAATGGAATTGGTCGAAGCCGAGACGATGCAGTTCCGCGACCTGCTCGGCCATCACCGCGGCGGCAATGGTGCGGCGGCTTTCGACATCGTTGTCGAGACCGTCATAGACGCGCGCCATCCAGTCCGGCACGCGCGCGCCGCAGCGCTGGGCCATGCGCTGGATGCCTTTGAAATTCGTGGTCGGCATCATGCCTGGAATGATCGGCGCGGAGATGCCTTGCGCCGCCGCGCGGTCGCGCATACGGGCAACGACCTCACTGTCGAAGCAGAATTGCGCGATGGCGCGTGTTGCACCTGCGTCGATCTTCCTGCGCAGCAGCGCGAGGTCATGATCGCGCGACGGCGAATCCGGGTGACGCTCCGGATAGCAAGACACGCTGATATCGAAATCGCCGATCTTGCGGATGCCTTCGATAAGCTCCGGCGTAGAAGCATATCCCTGATGATGCGGCGCGTAATGACCGCTCATATCGGGCATGTCGCCGCGCAGCGCCACGATATGCTTCACGCCTGCGTCCCAATAGCCCTGCACAATCTCATCGATCTCGCCTTTCGGCGAGGCGACACAGGTGAGATGCGCCGCAGGTGAGAGCGATGTCTCATCGACGATGCGCTTGACGGTCGCATGCGTGCGCTCGCGCGTCGACCCGCCGGCGCCATAGGTTACGGAGACGAACGCTGGCGACAGTGGTTCAAGTCGCCGGATAGCACGCCACAACTGTTCTTCCGCCTCCGGCGTCTTCGGCGGCGAGAATTCGAACGACACCTTGATCGGCTTGTCGTCGGAGGCGAGATCGCGAAGGCTCATGCGGCCTCCGCGCGGGCGCGCGCCGAATTCTGCGCCAGCCAGATTTTCACGGTGAGCATTTCCTTCGAACCTTTATGCGGCGCGATGGATTCACTTGCGACCGACTTCAGACCGGCAGCCTGAAACCAGCCCTGCACCTCGCGGTCGGTGAAGCCCAAACGGCGATGCGCGAAATCGGTGCGCAGGAATTCGAGATCGTGCGAGGCGAAGTCGGCGATCATCAGGCGACCACCGGCACGCATCACGCGCGCCGCTTCGGCAACGGCGGCACCCGGATCGTCGAGATAATGCAGCACTTGATGGAACAGCACCGCGTCGAAGCCGGTCAGCGCGCCGCCATCGGGGAAGGGCAGGCGATAGGTATCGCCCAACCGCACCTGACATTGATTGAGCCCGCCGCGCGTCAGCCGGTCGCGCGCGATGGCGAGCATCTCGGGACTCACATCGATGCCGACGGCGCGCTTCGCCTGCGGCGCCAGCAATTCGAGCATGCGGCCCGTGCCCGTTCCGGCATCGAGGAAACATTCGATTGGCGTATGCGCCAGCAAGCGCGCAATCGCCGCTTCGACATCCTTGTCCGGCGCGTGCAGCGAGCGGATGCGTTCCCACTCCGCGGCGCTGGCTTTGAAATATGCTGCGGCTTCAGCGGCGCGCGCTTCACGCACGGCGCTCAACCGCTTCAGATCGGCATCGGCGCAAGCCAGCGTCGACAACAGCTGGCTCAGCTCCGCACCCTTTCCGGTGTCGGCGGCGCGATAGAACACCCAGCTGCCTTCCTTGAAGCGCTCGATCAGTCCGGCATCGCAGAGAAGCTTCAGATGGCGCGACACGCGCGGCTGGCTTTGCCCCACGATCTCGGTCAGTTCGCTGACGGTCAGCTCCGCCTGACGCAGCAGCAAAAGCAGGCGCAGGCGGGTGGGATCGCCCGCGGCGCGCAACATGGCAACCAGCTTTTCCATGGCAATCATATAAACATATCTTTATATGATTATGCAACTGCACGGCTCCGGACCCGATTGATCCAAATCACAAACCAGAGGCATAAACCCCGCCATCAGCGGGAGCGCGGGGGGAACGTGCGGAATATCGGACTGGCTTTTCTGACGGTCGTCGGCCTGTACCTGGCCGAATGCACGGCTGCGTCCGCCGATCCTGGCGATCCTTACGAGGCGACGAACCGGAAGATCTTTGCGTTCGATCAGATGCTCGATCGCACTTTGCTGTTGCCGACAGCAAAGAATTATAACCGCTTCATCCCCGAGTTCGGCCGCGACCGGATCCACGATCTGCTCGGCAATCTCGATCTGCCGATCACCTTCGCCAACGATGTGCTGCAGGGCGAGCCGCACCGCGCCGGCCAAACGCTGCTGCGCTTCACCGTCAACGCGACGGTCGGCCTCGGCGGGCTGTTCGATCCCGCGACGACGCATTTTCATATGCCGGCGCACAACGAGGACTTCGGCCAGACGCTTGGCGTCTGGGGCGTTGGCAACGATCCTTATCTTATGCTGCCCGTGCTGGGGCCGAGTTCGCCGCGCGATGCGATGGGCCGCGCCGGCGACATCGCGATGGACCTTCTGACCTGGATCCGGTTCAAGCAGCACATCTGGTGGATGGGCGGCCGCCAATACATGAAGGTGCTGGACGCCCGCGCCCGGAATATCGACACGCTGGAGGGGCTCGAGCGCCAGTCGGTGGATTTCTACGCCTCGACCCGCAGCCTCTACCGTCAATTCCGCGCCAGCGAGATCCGGAACGGCCAGCCCAGCGTAGAAGATCTGCCAGATCTGTAATGTGGCTGCCTTGAACTTGCCACAAGCTCCCGGGAGCATTAGCCCGTGTCAGGCGTTGTATGACGGGCCGGAGTATGGCCGGGATTTTACCCTTCCTTTGATCGAACGAGGATTTTACGTCGATGCGCAGATTTCTCCTTCTCTCGCTGGTCGCCGTCGCGGCCGCTCTCACGACCCTTCAGCCGGTGCGCGCCGCGACCGCTTCGGAAGCATTCATCACCACCAACATCGACAAGGGTCTGCAGATCCTCGGCAACAAGTCCCTGTCGCAGTCGCAGCGCGCGACGCAGTTCCAGACGTTTCTGGAACAGCTCACCGATCTCAACCGGATTGCCAAATTCACCCTCGGCAATGCGCGCCGCACGGCGTCACCCGCCGACGTCTCCGCATTCGATGGCGCGTTCCGCAACTATGCGATCGCGGTCTACCAGTCCTACTTCAACAAATACGCCGGCCAGACTCTGAAGGTCACAGGCTCGACCTCCGTCGCCGCGAACGACGACGTCGTGAAGACGATTCTCGTCGATCCGACGGACCGCAGCGGCAATCCGCTCGAGGTCGACTTCCGCGTCAAGAGCGACACCGGCCGTCCGATGGTCGTGGACGTCAGCGTCGGCACCACGAACGGTGGATTGATCTCGCTGGCGATCGAGGAGCGCGACCAGTTCAGCGCGTTCCTGTCGCAGCACAACAACAGCGTGCCCGCGCTCGTCACGCATTTGAATCAGCTTACGACACAGTACCGCAACGGCGGCAGCGCGCAGCACTAGCGCAGTCTGCTCAGACTTCTGCGGCTCTCACCCTTCGACAAGCTCAGGGTGAGGGTCTGAGCCTATCCCTCATGCTGAGCTTGTCGAAGCATGTGAGGGCAGTTTCGACCCTTAAGCCCGCGCAAACCGCTTGTACTTGATGCGATGCGGCTGGTCGGCGTCGATGCCGAGGCGGCGCTTTTTGTCGGCTTCGTAGTCCTGGAAATTGCCTTCGAACCATTCGACGTGGCTGTCGCCTTCGAACGCCAGCATGTGCGTCGCCATGCGGTCGAGGAACCAGCGGTCATGGCTGATGATCATCGCGCACCCGGCGAATTCCTCGAGCGCGAGTTCGAGCGCGCGCAGCGTTTCGACGTCGAGATCGTTGGTCGGTTCGTCGAGCAGCAGCAGGTTCGAGCCCGCCTTCAGCATCTGGGCGAGATGCACGCGGTTGCGCTCGCCGCCGGATAGCTGTCCGACCTTCTTCTGCTGGTCGCCGCCCTTGAAATTGAACGCGCCGACATAGGCGCGGGAGTTCATCTTGGTCTTGCCGAATTCGAGGATGTCGGTGCCACCGGAAATCTCCTGCCACACCGTCTTGTTCGGATCAAGCGCGTCGCGCGACTGGTCGACATAGCCCATCTGCACCGTCGGACCGATGCGCAAGGTGCCGCTGTCCGGCTTCTCTTCGCCGGTGAGCATCTTGAACAGTGTCGTCTTGCCGGCGCCATTGGGGCCGATGACGCCGACGATACCGCCGGGCGGAAGCTTGAACTCGAGATTCTCGAACAGCAGCCGGTCGCCATAGGCCTTCGACACGCCTTCCGCTTCCACCACGACCGAACCGAGACGCTCCGAAATCGGGATGAGGATTTGCGCGGGGCCGGTACGTTGCTCCTGGCTTTTCGCGAGCAGCTCTTCATAGGCGTTGATACGCGCCTTCGACTTTGCCTGACGGGCTTTCGGCGATTGCGAAATCCATTCCCGCTCGCGCGAGATTTCGCGTTCGCGGGCTTCGGCTTCAGAGCCTTCCTGCTTCAGACGCTTCTCCTGCACGCCGAGGAACGAAGAGTAGTTGCCCTCATGCGGAATGCCCTTGCCGCGGTCGAGTTCGAGAATCCACGAGGTCACGTTGTCGAGGAAGTAGCGATCGTGGGTGACGAGGATCACGCAGCCCTTGTATTCGCGCAGCGTGTGCTCGAGCCACTGCACAGACTCGGCGTCGAGATGGTTGGTCGGTTCGTCAAGCAACAGAACATCCGGCGCATCGAGCAGCAATTTGGTCAGCGCCACGCGACGCTTCTCGCCGCCGGACAGGTTCGCGACTTCGGCGTCGCCATCGGGGCAACGCAGCGCATCCATCGCCTGATCGACCTGGCTGTCGAGATCCCAGAGGCCCTGCGCCTCGATCTCGTCCTGGAGCTTCGACATCTCGTCGGCGGTTTCGTCGGTGTAGTTCGAGGCGATCTCGTTGTAGCGATCGACCAGCGCCTTTTTCTTCGCGACGCCTTCCATCACGTTGTCGCGCACGTTCTTGGTGGGATCGAGCTGCGGCTCCTGCGGCAGGTAGCCCATGCGGATGCCGTCGGCGGCCCACGCCTCGCCGGTGAACTCCTTGTCCATGCCGGCCATGATCTTCATCAGCGTCGACTTGCCGGAGCCGTTGACGCCGACGATGCCGATCTTTGCGCCCGGATAGAACGACAGCCAGATGTCCTTCAGGACCTGCTTCCCGCCGGGATAGGTCTTCGACAGACCCTTCATCACATAGACGTATTGCGGACCGGCCATGGGTATTCCTTCGGGATTAGCTGGAAGCGGCGGGTTTTAACGAAGCACAGGCGCAGGGGCAACGATTCATTGCCCCGTGACGATGTGTTCGAAAAAGCGGCTTAGAACTTGATCTTGGCGCGCGACAGCAGCGAGACCGATGTCGCGCCGCTCTGGCCTGCGAAGTTCATCTGGTACGAGGCGTTGGTCTGCAACGCGACGGCGCCGTCCATGAACGTCGTGACGTAGCCGAGTTCAAAATCTGTTTCCGGCGCCTGGTTCTGCAGCAGACGGTTGTCCTGCAGCAGCGCAGGATTTCCGTTCACGCCGGAGAGCAACGCGAATTCCGATCCGCCGATGGTACCCGGCGCGGGGCGCGAGACCGCGAGGCCCATCGCGTCATTGCCGAACAAGCCGCGCTTGGCGACCGCAAATCCGTAAGAGCGCGAGCGCATCTCGTCCGTTGCGCCGCCGAGACCAGGTTTGAGATCGAGCTTGGTGATCGCTTCGGCGAAGGATGCCGTCGTCATCCATCCGCCGCCGAGTTGCAGACGCGCCGAAACGCCGAGCGCCGATGTGTCCGCGTTTTGAACGGCCGGATTGAAGTTGCCGAGCACACCGTTTTGTTCGCCGGTCTGCGAGGCCGTAAGACCGATGCCGGCCCACGGCGCGAAATTCCACGAAACGCCGGCGAGCAGGGAATCGGCGCTGCGCGTGCTGTATCCGACAGGCACTCCGCCCAGACGTGCAACGGTCTCCGACGGACCCATCGCATAGAAATCCGCACCGGGCGCCAGCGATGCGCCACCGAGGGAGAGGTGCAGATCGTCTGCCGGTGCGAAGTTCAACGATGCGAACGATCCGCCATCTGCAATCGAGGCGTAGGGCGAATTCACCGCGGAGGCCGAGAAGAACAGGCCGTCATACGTGTCGCTGCCGGCGGCATCGAACAGATTGAACTTGCCGGCGAGGTCGGCGTTCGTGCCGAAGCTGAGCGATGTGCTGTCGGTCAGCGGCACGGTGCCGGATGTATCGAAGGAATTGATCTGAACCGTTGGCGGTCCGTAGGACAGGACCGGCAACACACCGGGAAGATCGAGGTCGAATTCACCGGCGAGACGCGCACGCGCCTGCGGATTGCTGTCGATGACGGTTGAATAGGAATTGAGATCGAGCGTACCGGAAGGCGCAGCAGCGTGCACGGCGGCGGCGCTTGCTGTATAAGCAAACGCGCCCGCAACGCACAGCGCGCGGATCGCCGATCCCCTCATGCCTTGTCTACCGCCTGCTCTCATTCCCCATTTCCCCCGAAGCTTAGCAGAGCGAAAAGCCACACTTCAAAGGAAACATGCGCGGAAGACGCGGGTTTTGGTATTTCAAATCGGTCATCCGGTTAGCGAATGGTAAGGTGCGCGATGGCAATTTTCGCAATTATATTTCAATACTTGGCAAAACCACATCAATGGGTTGTGTATTAGGGGAATGGACGGCACCAAGGGCGGGCTTTAAGCAGGCGGGATGACGGATTTTCCTCTCAAGGCGGCGATTCTTCCGGTAACGCCCTATCAGCAGAACTGCTCCCTGGTCTGGTGCACAAAGACCAACAGGGCGGCCCTGGTCGACCCCGGCGGCGAGGTCGAGCGGCTGAAGGGCGCGGTGGCGGCGCAGGGTCTGATTCTCGAGAAAGTGCTGCTGACGCACGGCCATCTCGACCATGCGAGCGGCGCCACGAAGCTCGCGCGCGAATTCGGCATTCCTATAGAAGGTCCGCATAAGGACGATCTGTTTTTGCTTGAGGATCTCGGCCGCAACGCGCGCCGTCCGGGTTTCGACGATGCCGAGAATTGCCTGCCGACGCGCTGGCTCGAAGATGGCGACACGGTGCAGGTCGGCGAGGTCGAGTTCGGCGTGCGTCATTGCCCCGGTCATACGCCGGGGCATGTCGTGTTCTTTCACGAAGGCGCGAAGATCGCGTTCGTCGGCGACGTTCTGTTCAAAGGCTCGATAGGACGCTGCGACCTGCCGCGCGGAAACTGGCAACAGCTCATCGACGCGATCACGTCACGCCTCTGGCCGCTCGGCGACGACATGCAGTTCGTCCCCGGCCACGGCGAGATGTCCACCTTCGGCTGGGAGCGCAAGACCAATCCCTATGTGAGCGACCTCGCGCTGGGGAAGGCATAATCCTCCCCCGCTTGCGGGGGAGGGGAACCGCGAAGCGGCCGCCTCCGCTGAAGCTACGGCGTGCCAAGGAGTGTTCACTTGCCGCGGCGTAGCGAAGCGAAGCCGGGTGGAGGGGGCGCCCCCTCCGTCACGCGCGACAGATGTCGCGCGCGCCACCTCCCCCGCAAGCGTGGGAGGATAAAAAGCGATTTAGCGCTTCGCTGCTTTGTAGCCGGGGGGAATATCTTTCGAAACCTTCCCCGGAAACTTCGGCTTACGCTTTTCGAGGAATGCGCTGACGCCTTCTTTCACATCGGCGCCGCCGCCGAGCTCGACGGACAATGGTCCGTCCATCCGCAACAGCTCGAACGGATGCGCCATGCCCGAATATTGCCAGAGCATGTGTCGCGTCATCGCGACCGACACAGGCGCCGTGTTCTCGGCAATCTCCAGCGCGATCTCTTTCGCGCGCGCGAGCAACTGGTCGGGCGCGGTGACTTCGGAGACGAGGCCGCCTTCTTTCGCTTCTGCGGCGCTGAAGGTGCGGCCTGACAGGCACCAGCGAAGTGCCTGATCGAGACCGACGAGCCGCGGCAGGAACCATGCGCTGCCGGCTTCCGGCACGAGACCGCGGCGCGCGAAGATGAATCCGATCTTGGCGTCCGTCGACGCGATGCGGATGTCCATCGGCAGGCACAGCGTGATGCCGACACCGACCGCCGCGCCGTTGATCGCGGCGATGCTTGGTTTGCGGCAATTGTAGATCGCCTCGACGAACCCGCCGCTGGAAGCACGCGGCCGCGCGCCTTGAAACATCGCGGCACCTTTGCTCACATCAAACGCATCCGCGCCGCCGGAGATATCGGCGCCCGCACAGAAGCCACGCCCAGCGCCGGTCACGATGATGACGCGGATGTCGTCGTCGGCATCGGCTTTGACGAACGCATCCTCGATCTCCGATCCCATCAGCGCGGTATAGGCATTGAGCTTGTCCGGCCGGTTCAGGGTAATGAGGCGGATCGGGCCGTCAGTCTCGGCGGTGATGTGTTCATAGGTCATGCGGTTCTCCCAATAGCGATGCAGAAACGATAGCCGAAACCGGAGTTGCCGTTGCGCAAGCATTCGACCCTCCCCTTGAGGGAGGGTCGAAAAATCCGAAGGATTTTTCGTGGAGGGGTGTCTTTTTGCGGCGATTACCCCTCCCCGAAATTTGTTCGCCGCGCTCACAAATTATCGACCCTCCCTCAAGGGGAGGGTGGTTGGGACTCGACTCTCACCCTCCCGCCTGATTTTTTGTCGGTAACCAACATCTCAGGGAAAGCGCACCATGACGGCCATCAATCCGGTCACCGATCTCACGAACGACGGCGAGATTGCCGTCGTCACGCTCAATTCGCCGCCGGTGAACGCGCTGTCCGCCGCTGTGCGCGACGGGCTGGTGGCGGGTTTCCAGCAGGCCAAGGCCGATCCCTCGGTGAAAGCCATCGTGCTGATCTGCGAAGGCAAGACCTTCATCGCGGGCGCCGACATTTCCGAGTTCGGCGGCGCCATGAAAGGCGCGAGCCTGTTCGACGTGCAGAAGGAGATCGAAGAGTCGCCGAAGCCGGTGGTCGCCGCGATTCACGGCACGGCGCTGGGTGGCGGGCTCGAAGTCGCGCTGTGCGCGCATTACCGCGTCGCGGTGCCGAGCGCGAAGTGCGGCTTGCCGGAAGTGAACATCGGCCTGCTCCCCGGCGCGGGCGGCACACAACGTCTGCCGCGCATCGCCGGTGTCGAGAAGGCGCTGGAGATGGTGACCAGCGGAACGCACGTTCCCGCCAAGCAGTGTCTCGACATGGGTCTCGTCGATGAGCTCGCGCCCGAAGGCAAGCTGAAAGAGACGGCCATCGCGTTCGCGCGCAAATGCGTCGCGGAGAACAGGCCGCTCAAGAAGGTGCGCGAGAACAACACCAAGCTCGAACCCGCCAAGGGCCATCCGGAAATCTTCGCCGACTTCCGCAAGAAGAACGCGCGCAAATTCCGCGGCTTCGACGCGCCGGAAGCGAATATCAAATGCATCGAGGCGGCGGTGAATTCGGCGACCTTCGAGGAAGGCCTGAAGACCGAGCGCCAGCTGTTCATGGGCCTGATGACCGGCCCGCAATCAGCGGCGCAGCGCTATGCGTTCTTTGCCGAACGTCAGGCGAACAAGATTCCCGATGTGCCGGACGACACGCAGGTTATCGCGATCAAGAAGGTCGGCGTCATCGGCGCCGGCACGATGGGCGGCGGCATCTCGATGAACTTCGTGAATGCGGGCATCCCGGTCACCATTGTCGAGATGAAACAGGACGCGCTCGACCGCGGCCTGAAAGTCGTCCGCGGCAATTACGAGCGCAGCGCCAAGGGCGGCCGCTTCACGATGGACGATGTCGAGAAGCGCATGGGCCTGCTCACGCCTTCGCTCAATCTCGAAGACCTCAAGGATTGCGATCTTGTGATCGAAGCGGTGTTCGAGCGCATGGACATCAAGAAGGATGTGTTCGGCAAGCTCGACGGCATCGTGAAGCAGGGCGCGATCCTCGCGACCAACACGTCGTATCTCGACGTCAACGAGATCGCGTCCGTGACCAGGCGTCCGGAATTCGTGATCGGCCTGCACTTCTTCTCGCCGGCCAACGTCATGCGCCTGCTCGAGATCGTGCGCGGCGAGAAGACCTCCAAAGAAGTCATTGCCACCTCGATGAAGCTCGCCAAGACCATCGGCAAGGTCGCCGTTCTGGTCGGCGTCTGCCCGGGCTTCGTCGGCAACCGCATGCTGGCGCAGCGCACGCGCGAGGCGAATGCGCTGGTGCTCGAAGGCGCGATGCCCTGGGATGTCGACCGCGTCCTCTACGATTTCGGTTTCCCGATGGGGCCGTTCGCGATGGGCGATCTCGCCGGTCTCGACATCGGCTGGGTGAAGGAACAGTCGAAGAGCTCCACGCTGCGCGAAGTGCTGTGCGAGATGGACCGCCGCGGCCAGAAGACCGGCGCGGGTTTCTATGATTACGACGAGAACCGCAACGCCAAGCCGTCGCCAGTGACCGAAAAGGTCATTGCCGATTTCCGCGCGAAGCAGGGCATCAATCCACGCCAGATCAGCGACGACGAGATCCTGCAGCGCTGCCTCTATCCGATGGTCAATGAAGGCGCGAAGATTCTCGAAGAGAAGAAAGCCATCCGCGCATCCGACATCGATACGGTCTGGCTCAACGGCTATGGCTGGCCGGTCTATCGCGGCGGCCCGATGTACTGGGGCGAGCAGATCGGCCTCGACAAGGTGCTGGCCGGCATGAAGGACTTCCAGTCGAAGATGGGGGATGTGTTCAAACCTTCGGCGCTTCTTGAAAAGCTGGTTGCCGAGAACAAAAAGTTTTCGGACGTGAAGTAACACCTGTCATCCCCGGCTGAGCGACACGTCAGTGTCGCGAGGGGAAGGGGACCCAGGTGGTTCGGGTTTTGTCGTTTTTGACGAGAAGTAGCGGAGCAACTACTTCGACAATTGTCTTGCTCAATGACCTGGGTCCCCTTCCCCTCGCATTGCTTCCGCAATGCTCGGCCGGGGATGACAACCGAGTTTGAATTGAAAACTGGAGATAAACATGCGTGAAGCCGTCATCGTCTCTTACGCCCGTACCGGTCTCGCAAAAGCGGCCAGAGGCGGGTTCAACAACACGTCCAACATGGCGATGCTCGGCCATGCGGTCGAGCATGCGGTGAAGCGCTCTGGCGTGGCGCCGGCTGAGGTCGAGGACGTTGTCGCCGGGTGCGTCGCGGCGTCGGGCAATGTCGCGCGTGGTGCGGCGCTGCTCGCGGGTCTTCCGGTCACAACCTCAGGCGTCACGGTGCATCGCGCGTGTTCATCGGGCCTCAACGCCATCGCCAACGCGGCGCGCTATGTCATCGATGACGGCGCGCAGATCGTTGTCGGCTCCGGCGTCGACTCGATCACCTATCAGGGCGGCGGCGGTGGTGGCCCGGAGCCCCGCATCGTCGAGATGTATCCCGATTACTGGATGCCGATGATCGACACCGCCGATGTCGTGTCGAAGCGCTACAACATCTCCCGCGAATATCAGGACAAGTATTCGCTCGAATCCCAGCGCCGCATGGCCGCGGCCCAGCAGGCCGGCAAGTTCAAGGACGAGATCGTTCCGATGGCGACCAAGATGAAGGTCGTCAACAAGGAGACGAAGGAAGAGTCTCTCGTCGATTACGTTGTCACCAAGGACGAGTGCAATCGCCCCGACACGACTCTCGAGGGTCTCGCAAAGCTCGCGCCGGTCAAGGGTCCGGACAAATACGTCACCGCCGGTAACGCGTCGCAGCTTGCGGATGGCGCGGCCGCCGTTGTGATCATGGAGGCCAAGGAAGCCGAGAAGCGCGGGCTTCAGCCGATGGGTCTGTTCAAGGGCTGGGCCGTCGCCGGTTGCGAACCGGACGAGATGGGCATCGGTCCGGTGTTCGCCGTCCCACGCCTTCTTCAGCGTCATGGCCTGAAGGTGCAGGACATCGATCTGTGGGAGCTGAACGAAGCGTTCGCGTCGCAGTGCCTTTATTCGCGCGACAAGCTCGGCATCGATCCGGCGAAGTATAATGTGAATGGCGGCTCCATCGCCATCGGTCATCCTTTCGGCATGACCGGCGCGCGTCTCACCGGCCATGTGCTGATGGAAGGCAAGCGCCGCAGCGCCAAGAAGGTCGTCGTCTCGATGTGCATCGGCGGCGGCATGGGCGCGGCCGGTCTGTTCGAGGTGTTCTGAGCATTCACTTGTCTCACCCTTCGACAAGCTCGGGGTGAGGGTTCAAGCCAACCCTTCATGCTGAGCTTGTCGAAGCATGGCAACGAGGTGATCCGTGACCTATTCTCCTTTTGAAGAAACCCTGCGCCGCGTCATCACCGGCGACAATGCCAGCGGCAAGTCGACGATCATCATCGACGGCCCGCCCGCCGATTCCGCGATCAGCCAAGGCCGCGGCGGTCTCCTCGAAATCTGGACGGACAGCGTGACCGCCGCGCTGAACCCGAAGGAGACGAAAGACAACGGTAAGGGAAAGGTCATCCTTTCGCCGCCTCACCAAAGTGTGAAGGTGCGTTGGTTCGTTATCGAACCGGTGCCGCCGGGAACTCCGAAAGAGGCACTCGACGCCGCGACGCGCGCGGCGTTCGCGGGCTTCGGTGCGGAACATCATATCATCGACCAGAGCCGACATTCGGCGATGCACGAAACGCACAGTCTCGATATCATTTGTTTGCTTCAGGGCGAGGTGAGCCTGATCCTTGAGGACACCGAGACGCGCATCAAGCCCGGCCAGATCGTCATCCAGCGTGGAACCAATCACGCCTGGGTCGCGCATGGCGGCCCGGCGTTGTTGCTGGCGGTCCTCATCGACCGGCCTCTCGTGTCCTGATCGCAGTTGCAATATGGACGGCGGCGATGAATTTTGTATTCTTCCCTCACGTGGGGAAGAAAAACCGTGCCGATATATCGCGCGCTGATTTTTTCGTTGCTCGGCCTGTCGCTCGCCGGCTGTTCGAGCGTGCAGAGCTGGTCGGACACCGATCCGCTCGAAGGTTTCAACCGCAAAATGTTCTGGATCAACCAGAAGCTCGACCGCAACGCGGCGCTGCCGGCGGCGGTGTTCTACAAATCGAGCGTGCCGGACGGCTTTCGCGACGGCATTCACAACCTGCTTTCGAATGTCGGCGCGCCGATCACTGTCGCGAACGATATCCTGCAGGGTGAGTTCAAACGTGCGGGCAGGGCGACGGAGCGCTTCGGCGTGAACACGACCATCGGCATTCTCGGAATTACCGATCCAGCCACCGGTATGGGCTTCCCGGCGCAACAGGAAGATTTCGGACAGACGCTCGGTGTCTATGGCGTGCCGGCCGGACCTTATGTCGTGCTGCCTTTGCTCGGCGCGGCGCTTCCACGCGACGCCATCGGGCGCATCTATGTCGATCATTATTTCAGCCCCTTGAGCTATTTCGATTACAGCGGCCGCTACTACGTTTCGCTGGGGGCACGCGTTTTCTCCACTGTCGATGGCCGTGCACGCGTGATCGACGATTTGCGCGATATCGAGCGCAATTCGGTCGATTACTACGCCGCGATGAGGGACAAATATATCAAGCGGCGACAGGACCAGGTCGACAACAACACGCCGCAGGACACTGCGGATCCCCTGGCGAATTGATCGCCCCGCGCGTTTCCTCTATCTGGAAAACGCATTCCGCGGACTAACCCCCAATGGCATTCATCGAGACGGTCGTCGCCTTGTGCTGCCGCCACGCGCGCGTGGTGGTGGCGGCGTTCGTGCTCGCCGCGCTGGGCGCGGGCGCCTATACCGCCCAGCACTTCAAGATGGACACCGACAGCGAGAAGCTGATCTCGCCCGATCTCGACTGGCGCAAGCGTGAAGCGCGGTTCGACAGGCTGTTCCCGCAGCAGAGCAACCTGATCCTCGTCGTCATCGACGGCGCGACACCGGAACTAGCCGGACGCGCGCAGGCGCTCCTCGCGGAGAAACTGAGCGCGCAGAAGAAGCTCTTCCCCATCGTCCGCCAGCCGGGTGGCGGACCGTTCTTCCTGCAAAACGGATTGCTGTTCTTCTCCCAAGCCGAAGTGAAGAAGACGACGCAGCAATTGATCGCAGCACAGCCTTTCCTCGCGGGTCTCGCAGCGGATCCTAGTCTGCGCGGCGTGATGGACAGTCTTTCGACCGCGCTGCTCGGCGTGCAGCACGGTCAGGCGCAACTCGAACAGCTCGACAAGCCGATGGAGGCATTCGGCGATATGCTGGGGCAGGTTGCAAATGGCAAGCGGGCGTATCTCTCCTGGTCGTCGCTCGTCACCGGCAGCACCGATGCCTCACGCCTGCGCAGCTTCATCGAAGTGCAGCCGTCCCTCGATTTCGATGCGCTATCGCCGGGTGCCGCCGCGACGGACGCGATCCGCACCGCTGCGCGCGATCTGAAACTGACGCCGGACAACGGCGTGCGGGTGCGCCTCACCGGCCCCGTGCCGCTCGCCGATGAGGAGTTCGCGACCTTGGCGGAACGTGCCGACCTGATGGGCATCGTGATGCTGCTCGCGGTGACGCTGACCTTGTGGTTCGCCGTTAGATCATTCCGCATCATCGCCTGCATTCTGGGCACGCTGTTCACCGGCCTCGCGCTGACGATGGGATTGGGGCTTGCGGCCGTCGGCGTGTTCAACATCATCTCGATTGCGTTCGTTGCGCTGTTCGTGGGGCTAGGCGTCGATTTCGGAATTCAGTTCTGCGTGCGCTATCGCGCGGAGCGTCACGTCGCGGGCGATCTTATGCCGGCACTGGTGCGCGCGGGACATGGCGTCGGTACGCCGCTCGCGCTCGCGGCGGCGGCGACAGCAGCCGGGTTCTTCTCTTTCATGCCGACGAAATATGTCGGTGTTGCTGAGCTGGGTCTGATCGCGGGCATCGGCATGATCGTCGCGTTCGTGCTCGCGATCACGATGCTGCCCGCGCTGCTGATGCTGGTCGGCCCGCATGGCGAGTCGGAGGAAGTCGGCTTTAAATCTTTTGCACCTGTCGATGTCGTACTGCGGGAGCGACGCTGGCTGATCCTGGGGATCACCGCCGCGGCGGGGCTTGCGGCGTTGGCCAGCATTCCGTTCCTGCATTTCGATTTCGATCCGTTGCATTTGCGCAGTGCGAAGGTCGAGTCCGTCTCGACTCTGTACGACCTGATGAAGGATCCGCAGACCTCGCCGAACACGATCGATGTGCTTGCGCCGTCGCTGGATCAGGCCGATGCGCTCGGCGCGCGTCTGTCGAAGCTTCCTGAAGTCGGCCAGGTGCTGACGCTCAAAAGCTTCGTGCCCGAGGACCAGCCGCCGAAACTGGCGGTGCTTCAGGACGCATCATTCCTGATGGATGCCGCGATCAACCCATTCGTCGTCAAGCCACCGCCGAGCGATGGGGACGTCGTCGCAAGTCTGGCCGCGACAGCAAAGGCATTGCGCGATGCCGCGGGAACAGCACAAACCGACGCGGCGAAACATGCTCTTCGTCTCGCGTCTATCCTTGACGCGCTTGCCAAAGCCGATCCCGAGACGCGTCAGCGCGCTAACGCCGCGCTGATTCCGGGCCTGGAATCTTTGCTCAATCAGTTGCGCCAGTCGCTTCAGGCGGCGCCGGTGTCGCTCAAGACCATGCCCACCGATTTCGTGCGCGACTGGGTGGCGCCGAACGGAACGGCGCGGGTGCAGGTGTTTCCGAAGGATACCAGCGGCACCGATGAATCGCTGCGCAAATTCGGCGCGGCCGTGACGCGCGTCGTGCCGGATGCGACCGGCGCGCCGCTCTCCATCCGCGAATCCGGCGATACGATCATGGGCGCGTTCCTGCAAGCGGGACTGTGGGCGTTCATCGCGATCACGATCCTGCTGTTCATCGTCCTGCGCCGCCCGTGGGATGTGCTGCTGACGTTGATCCCGCTCTTCTTAAGCGGCTTGCTCACGCTCGGCACCTGCGTCTTGATCGGGTTGCAGCTCAACTTTGCCAATGTGATCGCGCTGCCGCTGCTGCTCGGCATCGGCGTCGCGTTCGATATCTACTTCGTGGTGGCGTGGCGGGCAGGGGCACAGAACCTGCTGCAATCGAGTCTGACGCGCGCTGTGATCTTCAGTGCGCTGACGACGGCGTCGGGCTTCGGTACGCTCTGGCTGTCGAGCCATCCCGGCACCGCCAGCATGGGCGAACTGCTGATGATCTCGCTTGGCTGGACGCTGATAACGACACTGTTCTTCCTGCCTGCGTTGCTGGGACCGTCGCCGCTCAAACAACTCACCCCTTGAGGGAGGGTCGAAAGCGCGAAGCGTTTTCGGAGAGGGGTTCAACTGTTGCTTTACCCCTCCCCGAAATTTCCTTCTCGCTCCGCTCGAAGCAAATTGTCGACCCTCCCTCAAGGGGAGGGTTGAGTCTATTTCATCATCCCATCGGCCAGCGCATTGAGCTTCTTGGTCAATGCCGGTGCGCCACCTGAGGACAGCGTAGAACCGTAATCCGAGCGTTTCGTCGCAAGTTCGCTGACGAAGCCGTTCAGATAGACGTCGATCACCTTCCACGTGCCGCCCGACTGGCGCATGCGATAGTTGAACGGGATTGTCTGGCCGCCGGTGAGCAGCTTGCTCATCACGACCTTGTCGGCGCCATGCACCTGCGCCGCGGGATCGACGGTGAATTTCTCGCCGCTGAAATCGTCGAAGTTCTTGGCATAATTCGCGATCGTCATGCGCTCGAACGCGGCGATGAGCGCATGCTGGTCGTCCGGCGAGATCGACGCCCAGCTGGAGCCAACGACAAGGCTCGTCATCAGCGGCAGGTCGTAGGTCTGCTCAACGGCAGGCTTCAGCTTGTTATAACGACCCTGAACGCCCAGTTCCTTGCCGTGCTTCATGCTATCGAGCAGCGTGTCGTAAAAGCTTTGGACTTGACCCACAGCCGGATCGGAATCGGCCAGCGCAGGCGTAACAACCGGCGCGAACAGAAGTGCTACTACCAGCGAAAGCGCCCCGAACAATGCGTGTTTCATCGGTCTTCCTCGTTATCGATGCGAATATGAAAGCATAACATTTGCGGCGGAATTTCGTTGCATGCCGTGCCTCAGCTGTCGCGGTCCAGCAGGAACATCGGCAGCTCGCGCAACGGATCCGCTTCCGGTCCATAGGAAGAGAGCATATCCGCGGCGCGGTTCGCGAGCTTTTCCGCCTCTGCACGCGCGCCATCGACGCCATGGATCGACACCAGTGTCGCCTTGCCCTGATCCTTGTCCTTGCCGACGGCTTTGCCGGTCTTCTCGGCGGTGCTCGTCACGTCGAGAAGATCGTCGGTGATCTGGAACACCAGCCCCATATCGTGAGCATAGTCGCGCAGGCGTTTGCGGTCCGCATCGCTCGCTTCGCCAAGGATCGGTCCCGCCTCGCAGGAGAACTCGAACAGCTGCCCGGTCTTGAGGCGCTGCAGCAGCATGACCTCGTCCGCACCGAACGAACTCACCGCCGCGCGCATATCGATCATCTGGCCGCCGATCATGCCGTTGCTGCCCGATGCTTCCGCGAGGCGTGTGATCAGCTTCAACCGTACGTCGGCGTTGGGATGCGTAGCGGCATCGGCGAGAATCTCGAAGGCGATGGTGAGCAGCGCGTCGCCGGCCAGCACTGCCGTCGCTTCGTCGAATGCCTTGTGCGTCGTCGGGCGCCCGCGGCGCAGATCGTCGTCGTCCATGCAGGGCAAATCGTCGTGCACCAGCGAATAGGTGTGCAGCGACTCGATCGACGCCGCGGCGCGCGCCGCGCGCTCTGGCGCGACACCGAACATCGCTGCCGAATGCATCACCAGGAACGGCCGCAGCCGCTTGCCGCCCGCGAAGATCGCGTAACGCATCGCCTCGTGGATTCGTGCGTGCAAGCCATGCGGCTGGGGCAGGACCTGCTCCAGCGCCGCTTCCACCGCTTTCGCCGAGTCGGCCATGGCCTGCAGAAGGCCGCTGTGGCCCCGGCCTTTTGATGTGGCCTGTGAATTATCGTTCATAGGACTGCGCTTACCCCACCCGCGTGGCATATCCCCATAGAAATTGGCGGTATCGCAAGGGAATTGTGCCGGATCGCGGACCCTCCACTATTGTTTGTTGCGTTGCAATAAAGGCATTGCGGCGCCGGGTGCGTTTCTAGAAAATGTCGGGTGAGGGAACAACCATTTCCGTCCTTGGCCTTTGGCCAGTCCGGGCGGCCAGGAGCCAGCATGATGCGTGTCGTACTTGCCCAGCCTCGCGGTTTCTGCGCGGGCGTCGTCCGGGCGATCGACATCGTCGAGCGCGCGCTCGAGAAGTATGGCGAGCCCGTCTACGTCCGCCACGAGATCGTGCACAACAAGCACGTCGTCGACACGCTGAAGAACAAGGGCGCGCGGTTTGTCGAGGAACTCGACGAAGTCCCCGATGGTGCGGTGACGGTGTTCAGCGCGCATGGCGTTCCGCAGACGGTGGTGAGCACGGCGAAGTCGCGCGGGCTTCCGGTGCTCGACGCGACGTGCCCGCTGGTCTCGAAGGTGCACAATCAGGGCAAGCGCTATGTCAGCCATGGCCGCCAGCTGATCCTGATCGGCCATGCCGGTCATCCCGAAGTCGAAGGCACGATGGGCCAGGTCGGCGCGCCGGTGACGCTGGTGCAGTCCGACGCCGATGTCGATGCACTGACGATTCCGACGGATACGCCGGTCGCCTATATTACCCAGACGACGCTTTCCATCGACGACACCAAGGGCATTATCGTCGCGCTGAAGAAGAAGTTTGCCGACATCGTCGGGCCAGAGACCACCGACATCTGCTACGCGACACAAAATCGCCAGACTGCCGTGCGCGAATTGGCCAAGGTTGCGGATGTGATTTTGGTGGTCGGCGCAAAGAACTCTTCCAACTCCAACCGTCTGGTCGAGATCGGGCGCGAGGTCGGCGTACCGTCGTACCTGATTGCGGACGGCAGCGAACTCGACTCGGCCTGGCTTAAGGGCGTGAAGACCGTGGGCCTGACCGCCGGCGCCTCGGCGCCGGAATCGCTGGTCGAGCATGTGATTGAAGCGCTTGGCCGTATCGCACCCGTCGATGTATCGACCATGGACGGCAAGAAAGAGCATATTGAATTTAGGCTTCCGGCCGAACTCAGGGATTAGCGTTATGGGTATTCCGCTAAAGCAAGCCGCGAAGATCGGCTCTTACGTCATCAAACAGCACCTGACGGGTGTGAAGCGCTATCCGCTTGTGCTGATGCTCGAGCCCTTGTTCCGTTGCAACCTCGCCTGCGCTGGTTGCGGCAAGATCGACTATCCTGACGATATCCTCAATCAGCGCCTGTCCTACGATGAGTGCATGACCGCCATCGACGAATGCGGCGCGCCCGCGGTGTCGATTGCCGGCGGCGAGCCGCTGCTCCATCGCGAGATGCCGAAGATCGTCGAAGGCTTCATCGCCCGGAACAAGTTCGTCATCCTCTGCACCAACGCGATCCTGCTGTCGAAGAAGATCGATCAGTACAAGCCGCATCCGAACTTCACCTGGTCGATCCATCTCGACGGCGACCGCGCTATGCACGACCATTCGGTATGCCTCGACGGCGTGTATGAGAAGGCCATCGACGCGATCAAGCTCGCGAAGTCGAAGGGCTTCCGCACCCAGATCAACTGCACCCTGTTCTCCAACGCGATCCCCGAACGCGTGGCGCAGTTCTTCGACACGATGATGGAGATGGGTCTCGACGGCATCACCATCTCGCCGGGTTACGCCTATGAGCGCGCGCCGGATCAGGACAGTTTCCTCAACCGCGATCGCACCAAGAAGCTGTTCCGCGACATCCTTTCGCGCGGCAATGGCGGCAAGAACTGGGAGTTCACCCAGTCCGCGCTGTTCCTCGATTTCCTCGCGGGCAACCAGACCTATGAATGCACGCCGTGGTCGATGCCGCTGCGTTGTGTGTTCGGTTGGCAGAAGCCCTGTTACCTGCTCGGTGAAGGCTATGTGAAGACCTTCAAGGAGCTGATGGAAGACACCGACTGGGACAAATACGGCGTCGGCAAATACGAGAAGTGCCAGGACTGCATGGTCCATTGCGGCTTCGAAGGCACCGCCGTCATCGACTCCATCAAGCATCCGACGAAGCTCATCCCGCTGGCGATGCGCGGTGTGAAGACCGAAGGCCCGTTCGCCAGGGACATCGACACCTCGAAGCAGCGCCCCGCCGAGTTCGTGTTTTCAAAGCACGTTGAGCTAAAGCAGGCCGAGATACGGGCATCCAAGGCCCGGCCCGAGAACATCGCAGCAGCGGAGTAGCGCGGCAAACGCCTTCTCCGATTCCCGGCTGGTGCGCATCAGCGCGGGGATTTGCGTGGGCCTGAACACAATCGATTTCAGCACGCGGCCGAGTGCGATCCCGCCATTCGGCTTCATCGCCGCCAGTGCGGCCGGCGGCAGGGCGTGATCGGCGCGGTCGGAGATCACGCGCAGGGCCGCGAACGGCAATCCGCTCTCTTTCGCGACGGCGGCGGCGATGTGCGATTCCATATCGGCCGCGTCGGCGCCGGTTTCTGTGTAGAGCGCCGCTTTCTCCTCGACCGTTGCCGCAATGTGGTCCGCGCCGGCGATCGGCGCGACGCGTGGATCGGGCAGCGCACGGCGCAACCGCATTGTCCAGCCGGTGTCGGTGTCGAAGCGCATGCCTTTGGCAACGATCGTCGACGCGATGACGCAATCGCCCGCTTCCAGCTGCGGAGACAGCGCACCCGCGATGCCGATGCTGATAATGCCGCGCACTTGGCTATCGAGTGCACCCTGTATGCGCTGCCGCAGGATGCCGCTGTTGCCCGCTATCACGGGAACGACCTGCGGACCGGCGACAATCGCCGCCTCACGCTTCAATCCGACGACGGCAAGAACAGTCATGCTTTTCCGCCCTCCCCTTGAGGGAGGGCCGACAATTTGAGAGCGCAGCGAGCAAATTTCGGGGAGGGGTTCAGTTCGGACGCCGCCGAATGACCCCTCCCCGAAAAATGCTGCGCATTTTTCGACCCTCCCTCAAGGGGAGGGTGAGAGGTTGCTTTAGAGACCATAACCTACGCTGCGCGAGTTACCGCTTTTTTTATTGCGATACCGCGCGACGGCCCAGACCGGGAAGAACTTCGCATAGCCGTGATAGCGCAGATAGAACACGCGCGGGAAACCGCCGCCGGTGTAAGTGTCTTCGGGCCAGAGTCCGTCGGCCTGTTGTGCGCCCTGCAGATAGCGGATACCGCGCGCGGTGGCGGGATGGTCGACTTCGCCCGCAGCCATCAATCCCATCACCGCCCATGCGGTTTGTGACGCACAGGAGGGCGCGCGCTCATAACCCGAATAATCGAGCTTGTAGCTGTCGCAGCTTTCGCCCCAGCCGCCGTCTTCGTTTTGGATCGAGGCAAGCCAATCGGCGGCGCGTTTGATCATCGGATCGTTCGCGCCGATGCCGACCGCGTTCAATCCCGCGAGCGCAGACCAGGTGCCGTAGATGTAGTTCACACCCCAGCGCCCGAACCAGCTTCCGTCTTTGAGTTGCGAATTGTGCAGGAAATCGACGCCCGCTTTCACATATGGGTCATCTGCTGTCGCGCCCAGCTGCATCAGCAAGCCTATGCATCTTCCCGTCACGTCATCAGTCGGCGGATCGAGCAGCGCGCCGTGATCGGCGAAGGGGATGTTGTTCAGGTAGTAGTAGACGTTGTCGGCATCGAACGCGCCCCAGCCGCCATTCCTGCTCTGCAATCCCTCAACCCATTCTCGGCCCCGCGAGATCGCCTCGTCGTAACGTGGCGCATCGAAGCGATGCAGCGCCATTGCCACCACGGCGGTATCGTCGAGATCGGGGTAGTAGTTATTCCAGTACTGGAACGCCCAGCCGCCGGGACGCACGTTCGGACGCTCCTCGGCCCAGTCGCCTTTGACGTCGAGCACCTGACGCCCCTTGAGCCATTCGAGCGCGCGCGAAACCTCCGCGTCGCAGTCCTTCGCTTCCATCAGCGCGTGACACATCAGCGCCGTGTCCCAGATCGGTGAAACGCAGGGCTGGCAATAGGCTTCGTCGTCTTTCACGACCAGCAGCTTCTCGACCGACAGTCGCGCGATTGCGCGGTCCGGATGATCGGGCGCATACCCCATCGTGTCGTACATCATCACGCTGTTGGCCATCGCCGGATAGATCGCGCCGAGACCGTCCTCGCCGTTCAGCCGCTCAGTCGTCCACGCGACGCATTTGTCGATCGCGCGCTGGCGCAAACCCTTCGGCCACAGCGGTTCGACGCGCTTCAGCACCCAGTCGAGCGCACCGAAGAACGCCGACCAGAACGCGCTCTGATGCGGTGCACGCTTCGACGCCGCGCTGCCGCCGGGCACAAACAACTCGGGCACATGGATGCCGCGCGGATTGCGCGCAACGGGCTTCTTCGCCGCCAGCACCAGCAGAGGCACGATCACCGTGCGCGCCCAATACGACATCTTCGACAGATGGATCGGAAACCAGCGCGGCAGAAGGATCAGTTCCACCGGCACCGTCGGCACATTCATCCACGAGGTCTCGCCATAGAGTGCGAGCAGGATGCGCGTGAACACGTTCGCTTTCAGAGCGCCGCCGCGCGACAGGATCGCCTCGCGTGCGCGCGCCATGTGCGGCGCATTGATGTCGTCACCGATCATCTTCAGCGCGAAATAAGCCTTTACCGTCGCGCTGATGTCGAGCGGCCCGCCGTGATAGAGCGACCAGCCGCCGTGATCGGCCTGTATGCGGCGCAGATAGATGCCGATCTTGCGCTCAAGCTCCAAGTTCGGCGTCTCCGCCAGATGATGAACCAGCAGCACATATTCCGACGGAATCGTTGCGTCGGCCTCGAGTTCGAACACCCAATGGCCGTCGTCGCGCTGACGGTCGAGCAGCGCCCTGGTCGCGCCGCGGATCGTCGCCTCGACGGCGGCCCAGTTGTTCTCTTCGACGCTGATCTGGTTCATCGCCGCCATTATACGGCTGCGCGGGCCAGCGCCAACTCCGCCGCCTTGTGGCCGGACCTGACGGCACCTTCGATGGTCGCGGGCAGGCCGGTCGCTGTCCAGTCGCCGGCGAGGAACAGGTTGGCCCATTGGGTCTTGGCAGGCGCACGCTTGGCGGCCTGTTCGGGCGTCGCGGCGAAGGTCGCGCGCCGCTCCTTGACGATCTGCCATTCGGGCATTGGCGCGGTGATGTTCAAGGCGGTGGCGACGTCTTTCCAGATCAGCGCGATCAGTGCGTCGCGATCCATGTCGACAAGGCGGTCCGCGCCGCTGATCGTCGTGGAGATGCGGTCGGGGAAGGAGAAAATCCATTCCGCCGTGCCGCCGATGACGCCGAGCATCAACGGTGCGCCCGTGGGCGCGGCCATCTTGAAATGTGCATTCACGATAGCGCGGAAATCATCCGGCGCCGCGATCTTCGGCAACAATTCCTTTGCGGCCCAGGGCGGCACGGCGAGGATCACGGTGTCGCCGCGCGAAAGCGGCACGGTGTTGTCTGGAAATTCGAGCGCGACCGCGTGCTTGTCATCGAGCACGATGCGGCGAAGACGCTGTCCAAGCTGGATACTGGTGCGGCGGTCTGCGAGATAGCGCTGCGCAGGCTCGACGAATGCGGCGGCCAATGTTGGATGCGCGATGCGCGGACGATAGGCGCGGCCGCCTTTTGCCAGCGTCTCGCGGATTACCGCCCCGGCCAGCGCCGCGGATGCGGTCTCGGGTTCGGTGTTCAGCGCCGCGAGCAGGAATGGCTTCATCAACCGCTTCCACAACGGCCCTTCGCAACGGATCACGTCGCAGATGCGTTTCGGTTCGCGAGCCCACATCAAACCGGCGAGCCCTGCGTAGTCCGAGAACGTCGTGTCGGGCACGCGGCGCGATTTCGTCAGCGTCCAATAGGGCAGCGGGCCTTCGTTCGGCGTGATGGTCCAGTGCTCGCCGGTCTGCACATCGGCGAAATCGAAACGCGCTGTGTCCGGCCCCGCGAGGCGACCCCGCGCCTTGATGCGCAGCAGATAATCCATCGTCGCGTGATTGCCCGACAGGATCAGATGATTGCCGTTGTCGATCGTCTGGCCGAGCACGGGATCGATATAGGAACGGCAGCGCCCGCCGGCCTGCGGCGCGCCTTCATAGACCTCGACGCGCGCGCCCTTCTCTGCCAGCGCAGTGGCGCAGGAAAGCCCGGCGAGACCCGCGCCGATGACGTGAACCGTCCTGCCGTTCATGCGAACAGTCCGTTGCGCAGGACCAGCATCGCGAGCTGCGACTTCGGAAGACTCACGCGCGTCCGCGGCGCGTTCCAGCCCTGCGCCTCCATGGCCGACAGGATCGCGGCATAGACCGCACCCATCAGGCGCGGTGCACGCAGATTGCCCGTCGGCTTTGCACGCATCACTTCGTTGGCGATTTCGTAGTGTTGGTGCGCCAGACGGGCACATTCCTGGCACGCTGCATCGATATGCGGATTGGCAAGAATGGATTTCGGGTCGGCGATCGCCACGCCAGCACCTTCCAGATGCTCGCGCGCGAGATAGAGGCGGCCGATAGCGGCGTCCTCGTCCAGATCGCGCAGGATATTGGTGAGCTGCAACGCGCGGCCGAGATGCTGGGCAAGCTTGAAGCCCGGGCCTTCGTCCATCCCGAACACCTTGATCGACAGGCGACCCACCGCGCTCGCCACCCGGTCGCAATAGAGATCGAGCATGATGAGATCGGGCGCCACGATATCGGCATGTACGTCCATCTCCATGCCGTCGATGATGGCGAGGAAGTCTTCCTTGCGCAGACGGTAGCGCGCGACCGCGTCTCTCAGGAAGCCGGTCTTGAGCGACACGCCGTCGGCATAGAGGGCGTCGAGATCGCGCCGCCATTCGGCGAGTTGTGCAAATCGTTCCTCGCGCGTTCCGATGCCGTCATCGGCAATGTCGTCGACCATGCGGCAGAACGCATAGATCGCGAACATCGCCTCGCGCTCGGCGCGCGGCATCAGCTTCATCGCGGAATAAAACGAGCTGCCGCGCGCTTTCGCCTCGACGGCCTGGATTTCTTTTGCGGTCATGTGCGGCGGCGTCCCAGAAAGCCGAGGAACGCCCGGAAGGCGAGCGGCATCAGTTCCAATTTGCGATGATGCACACGCTCCGACAAGGGGTCGCGATGCTGCAGGCGGCTGTTCAGGTCTTCCGCGAAGGTCTGGATCATACTGACCTCCAGCGCGAGGCGCCGGTCTCTGATCTGACCCGCGAAGGGTTTGGATTGGGCGAGCAGTCCGTCGGTGCGCTTGGCGAGCGCGGCGATGACGCCGAGCAATTCCGGCGTCGCCTTGTCGCGGCCGAGCGCATCGGTGTCGGTGAACATGTCCTGCGGGATGTAGACGCGGTTGAGCGCGCGATAATCCTTCCCGCAATCCTGCAGATGGTTGATCACCTGCAGCGCGGCACACAGCGCATCGGATTGGGGCCACGTCCCGCGGTCCTCGCCATGCACGTCGAGGACGAAGCGGCCGACCGGCATCGCCGAATAGCGGCAGTAATCCATCAGCTCGTCCCAGTTTGCATAGCGCAGCTTGGTCACGTCGCGGCGGAACGCCTCGAGCAGCAGCATCGCGTGCTGTTCGCTCAAGCCGTAATCCTTCAGCACGCGGCGCAGCGCAAAGGCCTCCGGCGCGCTGTCCAATTCGCCGAGGAGGGTGCGCTCCATCTCGTCGAGCAGCTTGAGCTTCTCGTCCGCTGTCGCGGTTTCATGGTCCGATACATCGTCGGCAGCGCGCGCGAATCGGTAGAAGGCGAGGATCGGGGCGCGGTGCGCGGGCCGGATCAGCCACGACGCGACGGGAAAGTTCTCATCCTTGTGGCCCTTCCCGGACGCAAGGTTTGAAATTTGAGTTGGCGCGCTCATGCCTTTCCCATCGCCTGTGCGCGCCCCTTCCACATGCCGCCGCGTCCGCGCCAGTGCTGAATCGCGGAGTCGAGCGTGAACAGCCCATAAAGCGCACCGATCAGCGGCATCGCAAGCCCGATGACGGGCGACAGGCGATAGAAGCGCAGCATCGGCGCGAACGCGATCACCATCGCGGCCCAGGCCGCGATGCCGGCGAGTTGCGCCGTGCCATGCGCGAAGATCGCGACGAACGGCGCTGCGACATAGACGAGGATCATGCCGATCATTGTGCCCAAGAGCTGCAACGGCGAGTAGCCGAGCTGCGCATAAGCGGAGCGCGACACCATCTTGCGGATATCGCCGAAGCTATAGGGCCGCATGCTCACGCTGCGGTCGGTCAGGCCGAGCCACACAGAGCCCTGCGCCTTCATCAGACGCCCCATCGCGCAATCGTCGATGATCTCGCCTTTGATCGCGTCGATGCCGCCCGCGCGGTCCAGCGCCTCGCGCCTGACCAGCATGCAGCCCCCCGCCGCAGCGGCGATCTTGTTCTTCGCATCGTTCACCCACGCGAACGGGTAGAGCATGTCGAAAAAGAACACAAAGGCCGGGATCAGCAACCGTTCGGCCGCGTTGCCGCAATGCAGTTTCGCCATGAGCGTCGTGAGCACGAGCTTGCCCGCTTCCGCGCGCGCGACAAGCTTGGAGAGATTGTTGTTGGTGTGCGCGATGTCGGCATCGGTGAGCCAGAGATAGTCCGGCGAACCCGCTGCGGTGATGCCCTGCTTCACGGCCCACAGCTTTCCGGTCCAGCCCGCGGGACGCGGCGCACCAGTCATCACCGTGAGTTTTTCGCTGTTCAGGTTGCGGGCAACTGCGGCGGTGTCGTCATTGCTCTGATCGTCCACCAGAATAATGCGGAACGAACCTTTGTAGTCCTGCGCCGCAAGACTTCCGAGCGTGCGTGCGATCACATCGGCTTCGTCGCGCGCGGGAACGACGGCAACGACGCTGGGCCATGTTTCGGGCAGAGGCGCATCGCGGTCGTCGCGCTCGCGCGTCATCCAGAACATCCCGCGTCCGAACAACAGATAGAGCCATGCCAGAAGCGGGACGAAGCCGAGAACCCAGATCATTTCAGGTAACCGGCCTGTTTGAACCAATCGAGCGCGTCGGCCAGTGCTTCGCGATAGGGCCGTGCGGTGTAACCGAGTTCGCGCTCTGCCTTCGCCGACGAGAAGAACATATGGTACTTCGACATGTTCAGCGCATCGACGGTGACGAACGGCTCCTTGCCGGTGAGCGATGCGAATGCCTCCGCGGCGTAGGCGAGCGGATACAATGGTCCGCGCGGCAGATTTATGCGTGGCGGCTTGCGATTCGACAGTTCGGCGATGACGCCCAGCATCCGCGCGAGCGTCGCGTCCTGCCCGCCGAGGATGTAGCGTTCGCCGATCTTGCCCTTGTCGAGCGCGAGCAGGTGGCCATCTGCCACGTCGTCGACATGCACGAGGTTGAGGCCTGTATCGACATAGGCGGGCATGCGACCCGTCGCGGCTTCGACCAGAATGCGTCCCGTCGGGGTCGGCTTCACATCGCGTGGGCCGATGGGTGTCGACGGACTGACAATGGTTGCGGGCAGTTTGCGTTCTGCGATCATCGTCTCGACCACGCGCTCGGCGACGACCTTGCTGCGCTTGTAGGCGCCGATGGCGGTTTGCTCATCGTGGCGCGAATCTTCGCCGACGGATTGTCCGGCGATGGGCTTCAGGGTCGCGACGCTGGAGGTGTAGACGATTTTCTCGACGCCTTCGGCCAGCGCGGCGTTCATCACGTTGCGTGTGCCTTCGCGGTTGTTGCGAACGATCTCTTCAGGGTCGCGCGCCCACAAGCGATAATCCGCGGCAACGTGGAACAGATAGCGCGCGCCCTGCATCGCACGGCGCATCGAGGCCGCATCCAGCATGTCGCCTTCGACAGATTCGGCGTCGAGACCGGCAAGATTGGTCTTCGGGCTGGTCGAACGCATCAGCACGCGCACGCGATGGCCGCGCGCCGCGAGCTTGCGCGCGACCGCGGAGCCGACGAAGCCGGAGGCACCGGTGACGAGGACCGTGTCGCTCATGTCTTCGGCGCCGCAAGCGCGCGGCGTCCTTCCATGCCCTGCCACGCGAGCAGGACTGGCACGCCGATGACGATCTCGCGCGCGCGTTTCAGGAGCGACACGGCAAGTCCCATCTCGGCGGGTAGTCCGAACAACGGCAGCAACAGGGCATACCCCGCCTCCTGAACGCCCAATGCGCCGGGCACGATGACCGCGGCGCTGCGCAGTGCGCAAAGGATGCTCTCGATCGCGATGGCGCCGGCGATATCGATGTTTCCGCCGATGAGGCGAATGGCGAGCCACAGCGCGATGCCGCTCGCGATCCAGCCGATCAGATGCAGGAACGACGACACGGCGAGGCGCGCGGGGCTTTCATAAAGCGTTTCGAGTTCGCGCCCGAAGGCTTGTGTGTGTTGCTCGGCGGCGGGCAGCAATCGCGCGGCCAAAGAGGTCGCGAGGCCGACGCCACGCCGCTGCAACACGATGAAGGCGATGCTGCCAACAATTACAAAAGCAACGCCGGCGAGTGTCGCTGCCGGCAATCCACCGGCATGGATGCCGAACTTTGCAACGAAAATCGCGATGCCGACGGCGATGAAAGCGATCTGTGCCATCATCTCAGTCGTGAGATCGACTGTGGTGGAAGCGAACGCTGCAGGCGTGGTGAGACCGTTGAGCACCAAGGCACGCGCGCCGATCAGCATGCCGCCGAATTGCGAGAACGGAAGCACCTCGCCGGCGGAGTCGCGCACCATGCGTGCCCAGATGAAAGTCTGCGCGCGTCCGTTCGGCATTAGCGCACTCCAGGCGACACCAAGCACCACAAACATAGCGAGCCCGAATGCGACGAGGATCGCGAATCCACCCCAGCCCACTGACGCCGCAGCGCCGAGCACCGAGGCAAACCCGATTTGAAACACGAGCCATGCGGCAAGAGCGAGGCCGGCAAGCGCGGCGAGGATGACGCCGATCTTCATGCGGCTCAGTTCGGGATGAAGCGGCGGATCTGCCGGATCACGAAGGGCACGAAGCGCGGACGCTTCAGCCGCTTGTCGTAGATGCCTAAGCGCCGGTCGTTCTCCGCGAGGCAGGTTTCCATTAGCTTGCCGACGCTGATGCCGTCGCCGAGATGATCCGCGCCGTTGACGGTGAAGTTGTTGTCCTGCTCGCCATTGCCGACATCCTTTGCGATGCCGAGACGTTCCCACACCAGGAACGCCCATACCGCGAGGACCTTCGCCTCGAAATAGGGCCTGCGCCACCACGGCATGTTGCGGCGCCACCACGCGACCCAGTTCACGAAGAACAGGATGTGGCGGCCTTCCTCATGCACCACGGGCTCGAACGTATCGACGAGCTCGGCAGGGAAGAAGCCGGAGCGTTTCGCGGTCTCGAACAGGCCGAACGCGAAGAAGCTGTCGATGCATTCGCTGTAGCCGGTGACCATGAACGCCCATTCCGGATCGCGCGGGCGTTCGTACACCGGCTCGGGTGCGAGCTTGATGCCGTAAGCCTCGACGAGATTGGAAAGCACGTGGCGATGACGGCGCTCTTCATAGCCGTTGAGTTCGACCGCCTTCTTCAGCAGCGGATCGGAAATCTCTTCCGCGTAAGTGCAGACGTTGAGCCCCGCGCGGTTCTCGGTCTGCACCGCGATGTCCCAGATCGGCAGCGCGGTGATGCGCGCCTGTTCTTCGGGCTTTAGCTTCGGCCAGTCGATGACCGCCGGCTTGTAGGGATCGAACGTGTCGAGCAGCGTGCGGCAGAACAGGATCTTGTGCGCCTCGCTGCCATAGCGGATCGGGCCGTTGCCTGGCGTGAGCCGGGCATCGACGGCGATATCGGGCAAAGCGAGGGCAGAACTGCTCACGGTGGGCTCCTTGGAGCTTAGTTTAGCGCCTTAGTGTGCGTGTGCGAAATCCGCAAAACCGCCGCAGACGATGTTAGAAGATTTAATCTTTTCAAGGGTTTGCGCGTCCGTTAGGGCAGCGAGTTCCTCGGGGTAGCGGTAGCCCTTGGCCGAGCCGGGATACGGCCCGGTCGCCGGGTGCAAGTAGATCTCGCTCAGGCCATCTGGCAGCACGTCGAGGATCGCGCCGAGACGCTCCGTCGTCATCGCGCCGGACCATTTGAGTCCGTAGACGCGATCGGCGACGCGCATTCCCTTGGCGCGATAGGAACGGCGCAGGTGTTGTGCGAACGGATTGTTCGTCTCGAACGGCACCCGCGTAGCCTTCATGCCGTAGCGCGCGCCGATCTTCATCATCAGCGACGCGATAGTTGGGTGCAGATGGAAATGCTTGTGCGTGTTGACGTGGTCGAGTGCGAGACCTGTCGCGGCGAACGCCTTGAACTGTGCCTCGATCTCGGCGGCGAGTTGCTTGCGCACGCCGGGCAGAAAGAACATCGCCGCCCCCGCGCGCGCCATGTCGCTGCGAAACATGCCGTCGCTGTCCACAAGGCTCTCGATCTGCGCGGCCGGAAGCGTCGGGCGATCGTCCACCAATGTGAGATGCAATCCCACACGCAAATTCGGCATCGTCTTTGCGCGCGCGACGGCATCGGCTGCGGCGGGCGCGGACACCATCAGGCTTGCGGCGGTGAGGATGCCGCCACGATGCGCCTGTTCGACCGCGTCGTTGACTTCCTTCGCGGCGCCGAAATCGTCGGCGGTGATGATGAGGTGCTTCATCATACTCGCCATGGACGCCGAGAGGCGGCCACTAAAGGAGAATTGCACGCGGAGACGCGGAGGCGCGGAGGTGCAAGCGACTCCGCGTCTCCGCGTGAGAAAAGGGGTGGCCGGGACAAGCCCGGCCATGACGAGATAGGAGAGCGAGAACGCAAATCTAGGCCGCGTGTTCTCTGCGCTCGCGCAGGAACTGGAAGAACTCGACGCCTTCGCGCAGGCGGCGCTTCATCATGTCGGTGGAGCTGACCATTTCGCCGACGATCGAGGCGATCTTGCTCGGGCGGAAATAGAACTCCTTGTAGAAGCCCTCCAGCGAATTGAAGATCTCGCTGTGCGAGAGATGCGGATAGTGCAGCGGCGCGATCTGGATGCCGCTGTCGTCCACGAGCTCCGCGTTCGCGGCGTCGAGCCAGCCGTTCTTCACGGCCTGATCGTAGAGGAACGTGCCGGGATAGGGCGCGGCCAGCGACACCTGGATGGTGTGCGGGTTGATGCGCTTGGCGAACTCCACGGTCTCGCGGATCGTCTCCTTGGACTCGCCGGGCAGGCCCAGAATGAAGGTGCCGTGGATCGCGACGCCGAGCTTGTGGCAGTCCTTGGTGAACTGCTCCGCGACCTCGATGCGCATGCCCTTCTTGATGTTGTGCAGAATCTGCTGGTTGCCGGATTCGTAGCCGACGAGCAGCAGGCGCAGGCCGCCGTCCTTGAGCTTCTTCAGCGAGTCGTACGGCACGTTGGCCTTGGCATTGCACGACCAGGTCACGCCGAGCTTGCCGAGTTCTTTCGCGATCGCTTCGGCGCGCGGCAAATTGTCGGTGAAGGTGTCGTCGTCGAAGAAGAATTCCTTCGTCTGCGGGAACGCCTTCATGGCCCATTTGATCTCTTCGATCACATGGCCGACCGAACGCGTGCGATAGGTGTGCCCGCCGACCGTCTGCGGCCACAGGCAGAAGGTGCAGCGCGATTTGCAGCCGCGGCCCGTATAGATCGAGATGTAAGGGTGCTTCAGATAGCCGATGAAGTAGTTCTCCATCACCAGATCGCGCTTGTAGACCGGGGTGACGAAGGGGAGGCTGTCCATGTCGTGCAGGATCGCGCGATCCTCATTGTGCACGATGACGCCGGAAGCGTTGCGGAACGACAGGCCCTTGATCTGCGACCAGTCATGGTCGTCGGCGACTTCCTTGATGGTGAAGTCGAATTCGTTGCGCGCGACGAAATCGATGGCGGCACCGTCTTTCAGCGAGCCTTCGGCGTTCACCGCGACCTTTGCACCGATCAGGCCGGCCTTCAGGTTCGGGTTCGCTTCTTTCAGCGCCTCGATCACCTTCACGTCCGACTTGAACGACGGCACCGAGGTGTGCGCGACGACGAGGTCGAAATCCTTTGCCTGAGCCACGACATCTGCGAGCGACGTTTTGTGCGGCGGCGCGTCGATCAGCTTGGAGTTCTCGACCAGGGCCGCGGGCTGCGCGAGCCATGTCGGATACCAGAAGCTCTTGATCTCGCGCTTCGCCTGATAGCGCGAGCCCGCGCCGCCATCGAAGCCGTCAAAAGAAGGTGCCTGCAGAAACAATGTACGCATGCGAGTTCGTCCTTATTGATGCGAAAGCACGCCGTCGGGCGCGACCAGAAAACGCGAACCGCGCCAGCGGATGTTTCCGCCGAACAGCGAGCCCAGGAATACCGCGAAAGACAGCACGTCCCGCACGGGCAAAAGCCACGCTGGGCCGGCGCTTGTACCAAGGACGCGGTCCATGCGCCACTTGACCGAGTGCCGCGCCAGAAGCGTGGTTCCAAGCACGGCAACGCTCGTCCAGTGAACGCCGTTCAGCGCCATCGCGATCAGCGCGAGCGGCACAGCATGGGTGATGATCGTGCCGAGATGGCCGCCGGTGTTCAGCAGGCGCACCGTGCGTGCCCAGCGCAACTCGTGATCGAACATCTCGCGGCCGGATTGCTCCGCACAGGTGTGCGCGACGACGATGGGCGCGAGCGTCATCTTGTAGCCGTGCGTGCGCACCGCGCGGCCAATCTCGTAATCGTCGGCGAGCAGATCGGAAAATGCCTGCATTCCGCCGATGCGACGCAGCAGATCCTTGCGCAGGGCGATGGTCGATCCGAAGCAAGGCGAGGCGAGGCCGAGCGTCGTGCCGAACAGCGCGTTCGGGATGAATTGATAGTTGATGCCCATGGCGACGAAGCGGGACCAGACGTTGTTCAGCGGCGCACCGCTATACACACAGGTCACCGCACCGCCGCCGGCTTCTTCGAGCGAAGCGGTGACAGAGGAGAGATAATTTTCGCTGACGGAGATATCGCTGTCGCTCAGCACTAGGACGTCATACTTGGCGCGCTCGACCAGATTAATGAGGTTCGAGACCTTGCGGTTGGCACCATATAGGCGCGTGTCGATAACCAGCTCGATGTCGAGCCGTGGATATTGCCGCTTCAGCGACTCGACGATCTTGATCGCGGGATCGAGCGGGTCCTGCACCCCGAACACGATCTGTACCGGCGCGGGAAAGGTCTGGCGGCAGAAGCTCTCGAGATTGTCGCGCAACCTCGGCTCGTCGAAATGCAGCGGTTTGAGCAGTGTCACCGGCGCGTATTTCACCGGCACCGTCTGGCGCGCTGCCTTGAATCGCCCGGCCAGACACACCGCCGCAAAGGCATACGCGGCGCCAATCAGCGCCAATGCCGTTGCGGCCAGCCCCGCCCAGTGAATCAATGTGTGCATCTATCCCCATCTGCCGCCCCATCGGGCAGCCGTTGGATTATCTCATCTATGCACGGGTCCTGCACCCGGCAACCCCGATATTCCTTTACGGATAAGCAATGACATTGGTTTCTGTGAGGATGACAATTACCCGCAAAGGATTGGGGTTTTTAACAAATTTTGATCTGAGCACGGTTTTCTCAGTCTCCGCCTGCGTTTTTCAGGCGTTATGGTTGCACACGGGGAACAATGCCCCCTCCCGATTTGAGAGATGGACCCTGTAATGACCGGTAAGAAAGCTTTTGTGATTTTCGGCGCGACCGGCGATCTGGCGCGGACGATGTTGTTCCCGTCGCTCTATTTCCTCGATGCCGACGGATTGCTGCCGGCCGATCTCGTCATTGTGGGCAGCGGACGTTCCGACATGGCCGACGCAGACTTTGTCGAGCAGTTGCACAAGGCCGTCGCCGAGCGCGTCGGTGAGTCCTTCAAGGAAGATGCGTGGTCGCGTTTTGCGAAGCGCTTGTCCTATGCCGCCGGCGACGCGACGAAGAACGATGTTTACAAGACGCTCGCCGGAAAACTCAAAGGTCTCGGCGAGGTCGTGTTCTATCTCGCGGTGTCGCCGGATTTCTTCGGCGCGATCGCGCAACATCTGAAAGCGGCGGGGCTTTCGGACAAGCCCGCGCGCATCGCGGTGGAGAAACCGCTCGGTCACGATCTCAAATCGAGTCTTGAGATCGAGAAGGCGCTGGAAGCCGCGTTCACCGAGGACCGCATCTTCCGCGTCGATCATTACCTCGGCAAGGAGGCGGTGCAGAATCTCCTCGCGCTGCGCTTCGCCAACACGCTGTTCGAGCCGCTGTGGAACAAGGATTCCATCGAGCATGTCCAGATCACGGTCGCGGAAACCAACGGCGCCGGCGGGCGCTGGTCGTATTACGATCATTACGGCGCGCTGCGCGACATCGTGCAGAACCATCTGTTGCAGCTTGTGTGCCTCATCGCGATGGAGCCGCCGGCGAATTTGCAGCCGGACTCCGTCCGCAACGAGAAAGTGAAAGTCATCCGCTCGCTCCGCCCCATCGGCGAGAATGAGGTGGAGCAGCAGACCGTGCGCGGGCAGTACACCAAAGGCCACATGGATGGCGGTTCCGTTCCCGGCTACACACAGGAGAAGGATGGCGGGCCGAGCAACACCGAAACCTTCGTCGGCATCGCCGCGCATGTCGACAATTGGCGCTGGGCCGGCGTGCCGTTCTATCTGCGCACAGGCAAGCGGCTCGCGGAGCGCTCGACTCAGATCGTCGTTCAGTTCCGCCCGGTGCCGCATCTGATCTTCTCGCGCCGCGGGCTGGTCGCGAACCGGCTGACGATCCGGCTCCAGCCGGAAGAAGAGATATCGCTATCGCTGATGAACAAGACGCCGAGTCTCGATCACGGCGGCATGGAGCTGAGGCCGCTGTCGCTCAACCTCAACCTGATCGATGCCTACAAGAAGACGCGGCGCCGCATCGCCTATGAGCGGCTGCTGCTCGACATGCTCGCGGGGAACCAGACCCTGTTCGTGCGCCGCGACGAAACCGAGGCCGCGTGGGCATGGATCGACGACATCGAGAATGGCTGGAAGGCGCGCGAGATGGAGCCGCTGCCCTATGCCGCCGGAACGTCCGGTCCCTCCGCGCAGCACGCTCTCACCGAGCGCCAGGGCCAGACGTGGTGTGATTAAAGCTTCTCACAAGTAAGTTAGCTGCGATCCGGAAACACCATCACTGGCTGTTCGCGGTACATCTGGGGATAGAACTTCTTGAACGTCCCGACCTTCGGCAAATCGTTGAACGCGATGTAGGGCTGGTCCGGGTGATGGATCAGATAATCCTGGTGATAGTCCTCGGCCTGTGAGAACGCGCTGAACGGCGTGACTTCGGTGACGATGGTACTCGAGAACGCATGGGCCTTGTTGAGTTGCGCGACATACGCGTCGGCCACGTGCTTCTGGTCGGCATTGGTCGTGAAGATCGCGGAGCGGTACTGCGTGCCGTGATCGGGCCCCTGATAGTTGAGCTCCGTCGGATCCATCACCGAGAAATAGACGCGCAGGATTTCGCCGAACGACACCTGTTTCGGGTCATAGGTGATGCGGATCGCTTCCGCATTGCCCGTCGTGCCGCTCGACACTTCTTCATAGCCGCCGGCGGGCTTCGCGCCGCCGGAATAGCCCGACACGACCGCGCTCACGCCTTTCAGATGCTGGAACACACCCTGCATCCCCCAGAAGCAGCCGCCGGCGAGCACCGCGTTCTCGCTCTTGAGCGCCGACGGCGCGCTGGCGAGCGCCGGTGCGGGCAGGGGCTTCGAGGTTTCATCAGCCATCGCCGAACCGGCGGTGGCAACGAACACAGACACAAGCAACAGGGAACGAATGTTCATGGTTCTCTCCTTCACGCTTTCGCGCGCGGTACGAATTTCAGGGAGGCCGAGTTCATGCAGTAGCGCAGGCCCGTCGGCTTCGGCCCGTCGTCGAAGACGTGGCCGAGATGGGCGTCGCAGCGCGCGCAGTTCACGGCGGTGCGCTGCATCAGGAAGCTGTTGTCGCTGATCTCGGCGACGTTCTTCTTCGAGATCGGCTGCCAGTAGCTGGGCCAGCCGGTGCCGGAGTCGAACTTGGTCTTCGAATCGAACAGCGCCGTGTCGCAGCAGACGCAGCGATAGAGACCGTCACCCTTGCTCTCGGCATAGATGCCGGTGCCCGCGCGCTCGGTGTCGGCGTGGCGCGTGACCTCGAACTGCAGCGGCTGCAGCATCTTCTTCCAGTCGGCCTCGCTCTTCACGACCTTGGGCACGTTCACGGTGCCGAGGTCCTTGCCGGTGGCGGCGAAATTCTCGATCGCGATTGTTTGCGGCGCGGCATGGGCGCCGAATGGCGCAAGAGCGGCAACGGCGGAGGCCGTCGCAAGGAACCAGCGGCGGGTGGAGGAGGGGGTGTTCATGGGATACCTCGTTTCTCTGGTCTGACTGTATGCCAATTCGCGCGAGCGGGCAGGCTGGTTACAGCAATGCTGTACGTTCCCGCGCACGTTTTGGTTCAAAACAACGGGAGCTCCGCCCCCCATTTGAATCGCGTTTTTGCGCGACGCACGGTTCAATTGGGCTTCGCGCGGGCGCGGGGCAAAGACCCTACATTTTGGTGTTTGATAAGCAGGCCAAAATAAATCTTTCGGACTGTTCGGAGCGGTTGCCTATCTCGCAGAAAGCCCAGCAACCCCGCAGCCTTTCAGCCAGCGGATCGTCCTCGTCGCTCCTATGGGACATAGCGCATGTGGCGATCCGAGCGTCACGGTTCAAGGGTAATTTGAATTTCATCCGGGATAAGGCGGGACATGCCGGGATGATCCGCGAAATGTCGCCGCATGGGCGACAAGAGATTCCCGACAGTGAAGTGGCAGGTCCGTTGGGGTTGGGCTGAGTGCAGGACGCGGGCGGAGCGGGGTGCAGCGCCGATCAGTCAGCGCCAAGTAGGCAGCTTGCCGCGAAATGTCCAAACCAACAATGCCGCTCCAACGGTGACAATGAGCATTAAAGCCAGCCCAAAGACCGCCACGTGGTTTTCGGACTTGGACAGCGCGGGAAGAAAATGGCCGACCAAGGCCGCCGATACGAGTCCTGCTACGCAGCTAAAAGGAAGCATCACATAGAGATACTGCGAAAAAGACATGCGCCAAGGCGCGCCTACTTGCTTGTCTCTTCCACCAGTTCCTGAAGGGTCCAAAGCTTGCTCTCCACACCCCCGCCATAGCGGGCGTCACACGCAGAGTACGATGGATGTGCACCATATTGTAGTGCGCGAAGTGCAAGGCTACCGCAGCCTTGAGAGACCACCGCTCGGCTGTTTCCCATCGGATCCACTGAGCGAATAGAGCACTATTAGCGAAGCCGCGGCGCCGCTCTGAGCGAAGAGCAATCCGCCTGCCAGGCCAACTGCTGCAAACGAGGACGCGTGGGTTCTGGGCTTTACCATCGCGCACATTCCATCTTAGGTTGAACTATAACTTAGATGGAATTTATAGCGGACCAATGTCAGGCTTAAATTCAAGATTGGCCAAATAGCGATGGGCAATGCCGTGTCCCAAATCTTGCCTCGACAAATCATCCTCTCATACCATTGTCCCATTGCGCGCAGCAGAAGGATTCAGCTTTGAGCAGGTGGGATGACACGCTGGATGAGTTTCGGGCGCTTGGGGGAACCGCAGAAAACATCCGGCTGGGTCAGGGCGAATTCGGGCGCGGCCTGTTTCCCGTCGATCCCGCCAAGCCGGTCAACATCCGGGTCCCGGAAAATCTGCTGGTTCGCGTTGAAGACATGGTCTTTGCCGACGGTCAATTGCGGGTCGGCCCTGCTGCCAAGGTCAGCGATCGCGAACGGGCCTGGCTCGATCGCTATCAGGAGGACTACGCATGGGGCGGCGGCGGCGCCGACGAAGCCCGGCAGACAGTGGAAATGGCCGCCGCTCTTCCCGCGGATTTGCGCGAAGTTCTGATTGCGAAATACCGCCTGGCGCCGTGGTTCCAGGATGCGACGGAGGAGTTGGTCCGAAACCGCTTCTTCAACGCGCGCACCATCACCTATCTGGATGGAACGGTCGTCATGCCAATCATGGAACTGGCGAACCATGGAGAGGGCAACGGCTACGATGTTTCCAATGGCGTTGCGTTTGGGGGGACCTTTCCCGGCGAAGTTTGCGTACAGTACACCGATCTCGACTCCTTCGACTTTTTTCGCTCCTGGGGGTTCGCAACGCCCCGTCCGCTGGCGTTCAGCATGCTTCTGACGGGAAGTATCCAGTCGACGCGCCTGCAGATCAGGCAGGATTACACAGGCGCGACAAGTTCGCCGCGCGATTGGATTCCCAGCATCGTCAAAACCGACGGCTCCCTTTCACTGCCGTTCCTGATGATCGGCAATCGGACGTTTCCACGGCTTTGCAAGGGCATTTTCTACAGGCTGATGCGCGACGCCGGTTATTCCGGCTTCGAAGAGGCGTTCGATCTTGTCCAGCACACAAATCGCTTGTTGTTTCTCGATCTGATTGCGGCCGTGGATGGCATCGATCTGCCGATGGCGCGGACCCTGAGGGCAATGGCGCACTTCCAACTGCGCGCGATGTCATTTTGCTATGGTGTTCGAGATATCTGAATGACGTGAAACGACGCGAGCCTCACGCGTCGCTTCACGTTCAGCCCTAATGTCGAACTTCACTGTGCCGGCGGCACCGTGCCGCCCGGCGTGAGGGCGTTGACCGTGTGGGGCAATACCTGCGCGAGTTTCTGGCTCAGCTCCTCGGGCGTCATTCCGGCTTTGGCGGCGAGTTCGTTCATCGTCTGCTCGCCGAAGGCGTTGTGGACCTCGCTTGGCGAAACGGGTGCGTTCGGTCCTTCGGATATCCACGAATTGACGGTCGAACCGAGCCCGTTGCTGCGAAGCTGGTTCACGACTCCCTGCACACCGCCATGCTTTTCGATCAAGCCGTTCACAACGGTGACCATCTCGGCGCCGACCATGCCGCCGATCAATCCATCCAGAAGACCCATGTCATTCTCCTCAGAGTGTTGGCGACGCGCGCTATTTCTTCAGCCGGAACACGGTTCCGTCCGTCGTGGCGCCGCCGCCGCGATTGGTTGTGCCGTAGAGCGTACCAGCCGAATCCATGATCACGCCGGCGAAAGGATTGGATCCGTCATCGCCGCCGGCAAAGGCGTAGAGGACAGTCTCCTTGCCCTTCTGCGTCATCTTGAAAACGACGCCGTTGTTGGTCAGGCCGCCATTGGCAGTCGTGCCGTAGAGATTTCCTGCTGCATCCATGACCAGGCTTCCCAAAGGGTTGACGCCGCCATTGTCACCACCCAGGTTGAATTCTCTCAGGAGGATTTCCTTGCCGGCCGGAGTCAATTTGAACAAAACGCCGGCATCGGCCGAGCCACCGCCATTTGTCGTGCCGTATAAATTCCCTTTTGCGTCCCTTACCAGTCCGGCGAGCGGATATCTGCCGTCGGGGCCCGAAAAGGCATGGAGCACCGTCTCCTTTCCCGATGGATCCAGCTTGAAAACAACACCGCAACCGCCACCGCAGAGCGCCGTGTTTCCGCCGGTTTCCGTCGTACCGTAGAGGTTGCCTTGTGCATCGATCATGAGCGGCGCGCCGGGATATCCGCCGTCCTTTCCGTTGCTGAAAGCGTGCAGAATTTTCATCGACCCGCCTTTGGTGAACTTGAAAGCGGTTCCGCAATTGTTGCCGTTGCACGCACCCTTGCCGCCGCCGTAATTCGTCGTGCCGTAGATGTTGCCCGCGTCGTCCATGATCAGATCGGCTTGCGGGCGGCCGCCGTCCTTGTTGTTGTCGCCACCGCCGGCAAAAATATGCAGGATGGTTTCCGTGCCGTCCGGCGCCAGCTCGAACAAGATCCCGCCGTTGTACGTGCTGCCGTTGCGCGTGGTGCCGTAGATGTTGCCCTGCTTGTCCAGGATCACGCCGGCCTGAGGATTGACGCCATCGTCGCTGCCGATGTTGAAGGAATGAAGGATGGTCTCCTCTCCATTGGGCGCCAGTTTGAACACGGTGCCGTAGTCGTAGGCGCCGCCGTTGAAGGTGGTGCCATAGAGGTTTCCCGCATCGTCGCGAACGACGCTGCCGTAGGGCAACCCGCCATCCTGACCGTTGGCGAATCCGGTGAAGCTGTGAAGGACCTTCTCTTTTCCGGTGGCTTGCGCAGCCGCGGCGCCAACGACAAGCGCCAAAGCTGTTACGGTGACGGGAAGCCCGCAGCCAAGAACTCCGCGGGAATGAAACATTGCATACCTCCTGAGCGTTCCGGCCCGCATTCGTGGAAACGTCACGGCGTCTCCCAGGCTGCCGCCATTACCAGCGTAAGATCGCACAGTGCGATTGTGGTGAAAATACCCGTTCGCGTTGCAGCAGCGTTATAGTTGATGCGTCCCGCTATTGTCGCGAGGATATGCGGCCGCCGATCAGGCCTTGCTCCATTTCCCCGTCTTGATGTCGAACTTCAGCTTGCCCTCGGCGCGCATCCGCATCAGGAGTTCCTGCAGCGCATCGGTGCTTTTGTTGCTGGGGCCGAGGCGCTGTTGCAGTGGGTAGACGGCGCGGGGCTTGTCCAGCGCGGCGAAGACGTCTTCTTCTTTGATCATATGCGGCGTTCCCTGATTTCAGCGCGTATCAAGGCCGCGCGCCGCGCCGATAGGCAAGCCCTAATCCTTGCTCTCCTCGCGCAATTCCAGCCACATCGCGTTCAGCACGGCGAAGGTGCAGGCGAAGCCCAGTCCGAGAACCGAGGAAAAATACCACATCGCGTTCTCCTTCAGTAATGCCCCGCGGAATCACCCGCGATGGATTCTTCGCTCACCCGCCCGCGCAACACCCGGTACACGAAGCCCGTATAGGCAAGGATGATCGGCAGGAAGATCGCCACCGCCCCCAGCATGACGCCGAGCGTGAGCTTGCTCGACGACGCGTCCCACACGGTCAGGCTCATCTCCGGTTGGCTGGAGGAGGTCAGCAGGAACGGGAACAGGGCGAGGCCCGCGGTCGCGATGGTGCAGACCGGCACCAGGGCGCTCGTGAGGAAGGCCGCCAGCGGACGCTTGCGCAGGAAGAGCGCGAGCAATGCCGCACCCACCGCGCCCCATGGCGCGATCCAGAACACGCGGTGCAGGTTGTAATTGGCGAACCATCCGCCCGGCTCGAACGCCACCGTCTTCAACAGCGGATTGGACGGCCCGTTCGGATCGGTGACGCTGGTGATATGGGCGCCGTGCATCTGCGTGAGCCACAATCCGGAGGCGACGAACAGCACCGCAAATGCGATCGCGGCATAGATCATCGCCGTGCGCGCACGATCGGCCACGGCGGCGCTCGCTTTATAGTTCAGCCACGCCGCGCCGTGCAGCAGGATCATCGACAGGCTGACTAGCCCGACGAGCAATGCGAACGGGTTGAGAAGCGAGAACAGGCTGATCGTCGAATGGAACCGCAAATCGGCGTCGAACCCGAACGGCACACCTTCATAAAGATTGCCGAATGCCACGCCGAAAACGAGCGACGGCACGATGCCGCCGATGCACAGCGACCAGTCCCAGAAGCTGCGCCAGCGTGTGTCCTTCACCTTGCCGCGGAACTTGAATCCCACCGGCCGCATGATCAGCGACAGCAAGATCAGGAACATTGCGAGATAGAAGCCGGAGAACGCGGCGGCATAGAGCGGTGGCCACGCGGCGAAGATCGCGCCGCCGCCGAGGATGAACCAAACCTGGTTGCCTTCCCACACCGGGCCGACCGTGTTGATCGCCACGCGGCGCTCGCCATCGGTGCGCGCGACGAAGGGCAGAAGTGCTGCGGTGCCGAGGTCGAAGCCGTCCATCACCGCGAAGCCGATGAGCAGGATGCCGAGTAGCGCCCACCAGATGAGACGAAGCGTTTCGTAATCCATCACGCGGCCTCCCCGTGTGCGGTTCGCCCGAGTGTCGCGTCAGGCCCGAGCCTTATGTATTTCAGCATCAGGAATACATCGACGATCAGCAGCGCGGAATAGAAGACGACGAAGCCGAGCAGGCTGAACAGCACGTTCGAAGCGCTGGTGCTCGACACGGCGAGAAACGTCGGCAGCACACCTTCGACGGCCCACGGCTGGCGACCGTACTCCGCGACGATCCAGCCAAGCTCGATCGCCACCCACGGCAGCGGGAGACTCAAGAGCGCGACCCAGAGATATGGCCGGTAGATATCGAGCCGCCGTCTCGCCGACAGATAGAAGGAGAGGGCGAACAGCGCGATCAGGAAAAAGCCGACCGCGACCATCAGGCGGAACGACCAGAACAGCACCGGCACGTTCGGGATGGTGCTGTTCGCGGCTTGCTCGATCTGGTCGTCGGTCGCGTTCTGCACATCGGGACGCTGCCGTTTCAGCAGCAACGCATAGCCAAGGTCGGCGATGTGCGCGTCGAGCGTCGCGCGCAGTTGTCCGTTGGTGCGATCGCTGTGCAGTTTGTCGAGCGCGCCATAGGCGATCATACCGCTCCGGATGCGCGTCTTCGCCGTATCGACGAGTTCGATGATCCCTGGCACGGGCTTGTCGACGGAGCGCGTCGCGATCAGGCCCAGAACCCACGGCACCTCGATGGCGAAATCGGTCTTGCGGCCGGCGACATCGGGAAAGCCGAAGGCGGTGAACGACGCGGGCGCTGGCTCCGTGTGCCACATCGCCTCGATGGCGGCGATCTTCATCTTCTGGTTCTCGCCAGCGGTGTAACCGCTCTCATCGCCCAGCACGACGACCGACAGCGCCGACGCCAGACCGAAACTGGCGGCCACCGTCATCGAACGCTTCGCCAGCGCGCTGTGCCGTCCACGCAGCAGGTAGTACGCACTGATCGCCAGCACGAACATCGATCCGGTGACGTAGCCGGCGCTCACCGTGTGCACGAACTTCGCCTGCGCGACGGGATTGAACATCACCTGCATGAAATCGGTGACTTCCATGCGCATCGTGTCGGCGTTGAAGCGCGCGCCGACCGGAAATTGCATCCAGCCATTGGCGATGAGAATCCACAGCGCCGAGATATTCGTGCCGATGGCGAGCAGCCAGGTAACGACCAGATGCCCGGTCTTCGACAGTTTGTCCCATCCGAAGAAGAACAGGCCGACGAATGTCGCTTCCAAAAAGAACGCCATCAATCCTTCAATGGCGAGCGGCGCGCCGAAGACGTCGCCGACATAATGGGAGTAGTACGCCCAGTTCGTGCCGAACTGGAATTCCATCGTGATGCCGGTCGCCACACCCATCGCGAAATTGATGCCGAACAGCGTGCCCCAGAACTTCACGAGATCGCGCCAGATCGGCCGGCCCGTCATCACATAAACCGTCTCCATGATGCCGAGCAGCACCGACAAGCCGATCGTCAGCGGCACGAACAGGAAATGATAGAGCGCGGTGATCGCGAATTGCAGGCGCGAGAGTTCGACGATGTCCATGAGACCGGCCCCAAAAGGATCAAGGATGCGTGTTCGTACCCAGGATATGCGTGGACGTGGCGGGTGCATCGACGGCAATGCGATGCGACGGCGAGAAGAACAGAAAATAAAGCAGCGTCAGCGCCGCAAGCTTGGCGCAGAGAAGAATTGTGATCTCACGTGAGAGACGCGGCATGCACGACTCCCTTTCTTGTTCGCGTGGAATATACACCTCTCGAACGGATTTTCGCCGCCTCTTTCCGTCCTGCGCGCTTTCGTCCATGCCGAGCGTCAACGCGGCTTCAAACGGGACGCGATCGCATCAGAGGCCCTGTCCATCATCCAGCACGAACGCCGATCCGGTGATTGCGCGCGAGGCGTCGGAGAGGAGGTGCAGCACGGTGCCGTCGAGGTCGCTTTCCTCCATCGTGCGGCGGCGCGGGAAACCGGCGATCATCTTCTGGCCCGGTTCGCTGGCGAGGAATTCGTCGTTGAGTTCGGTGGAGATGAATCCGGGACAGATCGAATTCACATTGATGCCCTGGTTCGCCCATTCGCGCGCGAACGCCTTGCCCATCATCAGGACACCGGCCTTGGTGCCGCAATAGGTCGCGAGACCCGGCAGCACCTTCACCGCGCCGAGCGAACTCACGAGCACGATGCGTCCACGCTTCGACTCCTTCGAGCCATGCGCGATCATGCGCTTCGCCGCCTCGCGCGCGGTCAAGAACACGCCGCGGAAATTGACGCTGACGATCTTGTCGAAATCCTTGATCTTCAGATCGAGAGCCATGCCGCGATGGTTCATGCCCGCGTTGGCAATGACGCTGTCGATCGGGCCGAGTAATTTCTCCGCCGCGTCAAAGCCCGCGATCACCGACGCCTCGTCTTCCACATCCATCGCGACCGCGGCGGCGTTTCGGCCCAGTTCGTTCACCAGCGCGTCGAGCCTGTCGGTGCGCCGCGCGGCTAAGGCAACCTTCGCACCGGCGGCGGAGGCGATCTTCGCGAAGTGCCTGCCCAGTCCCGACGAGGCACCGGTGATCAGGACGGTGCGGCCTGACATATCTGACGACATAGATTCATCTCCAACAATCGAATTGCATGATAGCGTGACGGGAGCAAACCGGATCGCCTGCCCATGCGCAAATCCTATCGGTCCCATCTGACGCGCATGTTGCGCGAGGCCGATGCGTCGGTCCGCGAAGCGCGGCTGACCGGCGCGCCGCTGGACGAGGTGGCGCCGATGCGTGCCGGGCGCCCGCCGACGCGCCGCCAGATCTTAGCCGGCGGCGTTGTCGGCGCGGCAGCGATGCTGCTGCCGCGCAAGAGCTTCGCCATCGGGCAGCCGCGCGTCGTGATAGTCGGTGCGGGCATCGCCGGCGTCTGCTGTGCCGAGCGCCTCTGGCACAAACAGAAGATCAAGGCGCAGATCTATGAATGGAACACGCGCAGCGGTGGCCGCATTCAATCCATGCGCGGCTACTTCCTGAACGGTCAACTCACTGAACAGCACGCGGAGTTCATTTCCTCCGAACATACCGAGACGCTCGCGCTCGCGAACAGATTCGGGCTGTTTCTGGAGAACACCTGGCGCGACCCGAAGCGCGCGCAGGACACGTATTGGGTCGGTGGCACGCGCTACGATCAGGCGGCGCTGAACAAGGACTGGCAGGATTTTGGCTACAGACTGTTTCGCCACGCGGTGCGCGAGGCGCCCAGCGCGAGCTATCTGCACCATTCGCACACGGCGAAAAAATGGGACCACATGTCGGTGCCCGAATGGATCGAGAAATATGTGCCCGGCGGATTGAGCAGTCCGTTCGGAAAGCTCTGCTATGCCGACGTCGTCAGCGAATATGGCGGGCCGCCGGAGAACCAGTCGGCGCTGAACCTCGTCTATATCCTCGGTTACAACGACAGTCGGAAAAACTTTTATCAGTCGCCGCACGTGCCCATGCTCGCGGGCTCCGACGAGAAATGGCATTTCCGGAACGGCAATGACCAACTCATCACCGGGCTGGTCGATGTCATTCCCGACGGCACGATCCATCTCGGCCATCAGCTTGTGGCGCTGGCTGAAAACAGCGATGGCAGCTTCACCTGTACGTTCGACAAATCCGGATCGACTGTAGAGGTCGTGGCCGATCACGTCGTACTGACGACCCCGTTTACGACGTTGCGCAATGTCGATCTCTCGGGCGTGACGCTGTCGCCGCTCAAACAGCAGGCCATCGCCAAGCTCCCGCTTGGAAGCAACGTGAAGCTGCAGATCCAGGTCGCCAGGCATCCGTGGACGAAGGATGGCTACACCGGTGACACGCTGACCGATGCGCCGTTCGACGGCAGTTGGGATGGCAGCACCTATCAAACCGCGGCTGGCCGCCAGAACACGGAAATTCTGATCGTCGTTCCGGGCGGCGCGGAAGGCGCGGGGCTGGCGTCGAAATATGGACTGACTCAGGTGCAGGGACCGGCGCCGGCCGCCATGGTCAACGATGCGCTGGCGCAGTATGAGCCGATCCTCCCCGGCGTGACGGCTGCGTGGAACGCGGGGCCGAAGCTCGCCTGGGTAAATGACGGCAATCTGGAGCCGCGGCTGCTCGGCGCGTGGTCGCAATATAATGTGGGGCAGTACACGGGTTTCGGTGGCATCGAGGGTTTGGCCGAGGGCAACATCCATTTCGCGGGCGAGCACACCTCGGGCGCGTTTCAAGGTTTTGTCGAAGGCGCGGTGCGCAGCGGCTATCGCGCGGCGAACGAGATATAAGGACTGATGATGCGCAGATTCGCTTTTCTCTTTGCTCTGCTCCCGCTCATGGCGTGTACGGGCAACACGCCGCCCGCGGACGTCTCCACACCCGCGCCTGTCGCGGCGCCTGCGCCGCCGGTGTCCGGACCTGGAAAGGTTCTCGCTTACTGGGTGCAGTTTGGTCCTAACGGCAGCAAGGAATTGCGCGCCGTCATGAGCGGCAGCGAGTGTCCCTGGATCGCAAACGAGCACACGCGTATCCCGCTGGAGGCGCGGGCCGAGGCGAATGGCGAGTTTGCACTCCTGTGCAGCATTCTTCTTCCCCGAGACAGCGCAGCCGCCGAGTTGGTCACCACGCGTGAGCCGGCGGAGCATTTTCCGCTGCCCAATATCGTGACCGATCCGCAGCGCATTCTGGTGATCGGCGATACCGGATGCCGCCTGAAAGGTTCGCTGGTTCAGCCCTGCAATGACGCCCGGCAATGGCCGTTTGCAAACATCGCGCGTAAAGCCGCCGAGTTGAAACCCGACCTCATCATCCACGTCGGTGATTATCTCTATCGCGAGAACGCGTGCCCCGCGAACGAGGCGGGCTGTCAGGGCACGCCGTTCGGTGACAACTGGCCGACCTGGGCGGCGGATTTCTTCACGCCGGCACAGCCGCTGCTCGCCGCGGCGCCCTGGGTGTTTGTGCGTGGCAATCACGAAGACTGTCAGCGCGCCGGTCCGGGATGGACGCGGTTGTTGGAAACCACGCGGTTCGATCCGGCCAAGCCCTGTGCCGATCACGTGGCGCCTTTTGGTGTGCCGCTGAAGAACATGACTTTGGCGGTGATGGACAATGCCAGCGCGCCGGACACCGCCGTCGATGCCAATGCGGTGCCGGTTTATCGCGAGGACCTCGCTGCGCTCGGCACGGTGAAAGTGCCGGTCTGGGCATTGATGCACCGCCCGATCTGGGCGGCGGTCAGCGGTCCGCTCGGCGTACCCGTCGGCGGCAACGCGACGGAAATCGAAGCGGCCGGCAAGAACGGAATCCCGAAGCCGGTCGAGCTTCTGATCGCCGGTCACATCCACACCTTCGAAGCCATCAACTACATCGACAACAAAGTGCCGCCGCAGATCCTCGCCGGCGGCGGCGGCGACATGCTCGACAAGACGCCGCTCGATCTCGCGGGCACGATCTTTCAGGGCTCGTCCGGTGTGTCGGTGAAGGATGGTCTTTCGATCAACGGCTTCAGCTATCTGCTGATGAGCAAGGTCTCGGATGGATGGGTCATCCAGGTCTTCGATCAGGACGGCGTGGCGATCAGGCGCTGTACCTTCGCCGGTGGCCGCGTGGACTGTCCGGCGCCGAAGACGTAAAACTGCGCCATGTTTCTTGAGATCAAAGCCCTGCTCAATCCGGCCGAGGTCGTGCGTCTGATGACGCTCAGCCGCGAGGTGAAGTTCGTCGAAGGGCGCATCTCCAACCCCGCGAACACGTCCAAGGACAACCTTCAGGCCGATCTTGCCGATCCGAAATACAATGAATCGACGCAGATCGTGAGCACCGCGTTCTCCCGCTCGCGCGAGTTTCTGGATTTCGCGATGCCCAAGCGGATCGCGCCGCCGCTGCTGTGCCGCTACGAGCCTGGCATGAAGTACGGCGCGCATGCCGACGCGGCGACGATCCCGCTGGCCGGCGGCAATCTGCGCTCCGATATCTCCTGCACGGTCTTCATCTCCGAGCCGTCGACCTATGAGGGCGGCGAGCTGGTCGCGCATCTCGGCACCCGCCCTGTGCCGTTCAAGAGCATGCCCGGCGACGCCATCGTCTATCCCTCGACGCTGCTGCACGAGGTGCGCCCGGTCCGTGCCGGTCAGCGCGTGGTGTCGATCACCTTCATCGAAAGCATGATCGCCGACGAAGCGAAGCGCACGCAGCTTTACGAGCTGAACGAGATCGGCGCGCTCGAAGGTCTGAAGATGGACTGGCAGAACCGCGTCCGCCTCGAACTCGTGCGGCAGAACCTCTTCCGCATGTGGTCGGATAAGTAACTCAATGAAAAGTGCGAAAAATTCTTCTTGCACACGCACTTCGTCACCGTCCCGCCGCTTTGTTGGACGAATCTCTCCGAATTGCCGCTTGGGCTACAACAGCGTAGTCTGATCGCCGGCTATTTCGGGGGCTTCCATGGGCGAAAATAATCGCCGTCTTCTCATCATCGGTGGATCGGTTCTGGGCGTCGTCGTCGCGGTGCTGGTTGGGCTCTATGTCCTTGGCAGCCGGGGACCGAACGGTCAGTCCAGCGGCAACATTTTCGATCGCCTCGCGGCCGGTTTCCACCAGATCACAGCCGGCACGACGCCGGCGCAGATGGCGCAGACCGGCGACTTCGCCTTCCGCCGGCTCGACGTCGACACCACCAAGGCCCAGGCCGAAGCCTGCCTCGTCTTTACCCGCGACCTCGATGCCTCCGGCAAGACACGCTACGAAGACTACATTTCCATCGATCCCGAAACGCGCATCAGTTCGCATGTCGTGGATCAGCGGCTGTGCCTCTCGGGCCTCAACTTCAACACCACCTATAACGTCAAGCTGAAGGCCGGATTCCCCGACGCCGCCGGCGACAAGCTGATCGAGGAAGAGACCGTTCCGGTCGAGCTGCGCGACAAGCCCTCGGTCGTGCGCTTCACGGGCGGCATCATCCTGCCGCGCGACAATGCGCAGGGCGTGCCGGTCACGACCGTCAACATTTCGAAACTGCGCGTGAAGCTGATCCGCGTCGGCGACCGTCTGCTGTCGCAGATCGAAAGCGGCGTGGTCGACCAGACGACGCTCTATGGCTGGAACGACAGCGACCTGCAGAACAGCCAGGGCAAGCTGATCTGGGAAGGCACGATGGACGTCGACGTCGTCAAGAACGACAGCGTCGTCACCATGATCCCGATCAACCAGATCCTGAAGGACAAGAAGCCCGGCGCTTACGTCCTGCTGGCGATGGACGCGGCGAAGAAGAAGGACTCCGAAACCTATTACGAGGACGACACGACCATTGCCGCCCAGTGGGTGGTGGATTCCGATATCGCGCTGACCACGTTCCAGGGCGCGAGCGGGATGACCGTGTTCGCGCGCTCCTACAACAACGCGCAGCCGCTCAAGGGCGTGAAGCTGTCGCTGGTCGCGCGCGACAACAACGAGCTTGCGACCGTCACGACGGACGCCAGCGGCCGTGCCGATTTCGATTCCGGTCTGATGGGTGCGACAGGCGGCGAAGAGCCGGTCGTGGTCATGGCCTATGGCGCCGACCAGGATTTCAGCTTCCTCGATCTGCGCCGTCCGGCGTTCGATCTCACCGACCGCGGCGTCGCGGGCCGCGAAACGCCGGGCCCGATCGACGCGTTCCTCTATACCGAGCGCGGCGTCTATCGCCCCGGCGAAACGGTGCAGCTGACCTCCATGCTGCGCGACCGCGTCGGCGCCGCGGAAACTGCGCCGATGACCTTGGTCGCGACGCGTCCGGATGGCCTTGAAGTCTCGCGCACAACAATCCCGGGCGCGTCGCTACAGGCGGGTGCCGGCACATGGGCGCTGAAACTCAGCAAGACCGCGCCGCATGGCCGCTGGCAGATCCAGGCCTATGTGGACACGACGGCCAAGGCTTCGCCTGTCGGCCGCGTGCAGTTCGACGTGCAGGATTTCGTTCCGCAGAAACTGAAGGTCACGCTGACGAATGAGACGAAGGTTGCGCGCGCCAACAGCGACATCTCGGTCAAGGTCGAGAGCCGCTTCCTCTATGGCGCACCGGCTGGGGGGCTGACGGGTGAGGGCGAGACACGCATCGTTACCGACTCCTCGCCGTTCGACGACTATGAAGGCTGGCAGTTCGGCCGCGTGGACGACACGTTCTCGGATGTCTCGATCACGATGACCGTGCCGCAGACCGATGCGACGGGCGTCACGCATGCCGTCGCCACGGTCGGCGAGCTCGCAGACACGACGCTGCCACTCAAGGCGATGATCAAAGTCTCGATCCATGAGCCCGGTGGCCGCACGACCGACAAGACGACGGAGATCCCGGTCCACACGCGCGATGTCATCATCGGCCTGCGTCCGGACTTCCAATACGACTCGGTTGCCGAGAACGCGCGCGCGAGCTTTGAGGCCGTGGCGCTCAACGGCGACGGCAAGCGCATCGCGCTGTCGGGCCTCACCTATTCCTGGGTGAAGGAGGACACGTCCTATCAATGGTATCAGGATAACGGCACGTGGAAGTACCAGTCCACGACGCGCGACCGGCTCGTCACTTCGGCGCAGATGTCCATCGGCGCCGGCGCGCCGGCGAAGCTGGCGCAGGCGCTGCCCTGGGGCACCTATCGCCTGACCATCACTGACCCGAAGTCGGGGGCTGCGAGTTCGTATCGTTTCTATTCCGGCTGGGCGGCAAGTGCGTCGGGCGATCGTCCCGACCGCATCCCGGTCGCCGCGGACAAGCCGACTTACCGCGCGGGCGAGACCGCGAAGGTCAACATCAAGCCGACCGCGGACGGCAAGGCGCTGGTCGTCGTCGCCGGTGACCGTGTGTTCTCCTCGCAGCTTGTCGATGCACCGGCGGGCGGCACGACAGTGAACATTCCGGTGTCGGCGGACTGGGGGCCGGGCGCCTATGTGCTCGTCACCGATTACCGTCCCCTCGCACAGGCCTCGACGCGTGAGCCGGTGCGCTCCATCGGTCTGACATGGCTGACCCTCGACAACTCGCCGCGCACGCTAACGGCGCAGATCGGTGGACCGTCGAAGATCACGCCGCGCCAGAAGATCACGATCCCGGTGACGGTGAAGGGCCTCGACTCGGGTGAGGACGCATACCTCACGCTCGCCGCGGTGGATGAAGGCATCCTGCAGCTCACCGATTACAAATCGCCCGATCCGAACACCTATTACTTCGGCAAGCGCCGTCTCGGCGTCGGCATGCGCGACGATTACGGCCGCCTGATCCGGTCTGAGAAGGCGCCCATCGGCGCCATGCGCGAAGGCGGCGACAGCTTCGGCGGCCGTTCGCTCAGCGTCGTTCCGATCAAGACCGTGTCGCTGTTCTCCGGACTCGTGAAAGTGGGCGCAGGCGGTGTCGCCAACGTCCAGCTTGATGTGCCGGACTTCAATGGCGAGCTCCGGCTGATGACCGTGGTGGTGAGCAAGGACAAGCTCGGCCACGCCGACCGACCGCTCACCGTGCGCGATCCGGTCGTGGCGGACATCGTGCTGCCGCGCTTCCTGGCACCCGGCGATCACGCGTTGGCCGCGCTTAATCTCAACAACGTCGAAGGCGCGCCGGGCAATTACACTGCCACCGTTACGGCGAGTGCGCCGGTGACGCTGGCGGGCAATGGGCCGACAATCGTCAGCCAGTCGCTCAAGGTCGGCCAGCGCGTGCTGATCCCCGTGGCGATCGGTGCCAACGGCATCGGCATCTCCAACGTCACGCTCAAGGTCACGGGCCCGAACGGCTTCGCCGTCACGCATAGCTGGCCGATCCAGTCGCGGGCGCCCCAGCTCGACGTGGCGCGCGACGAGATCGTGCCGCTCGCGCCGAACCAGAGCTATGTCGCGAACCACGCGCTGATCGCAGACATCTATGGCGGCACGTCGAACGTGGCGCTGACGGTGTCTTCCGCGCATGGCTACAACAACGTGCCCGGCCTGCTGCGCTGGCTCGACAAATATCCGTACGGATGCATCGAGCAGACGACCAGCCGCGCGATGCCGCTGCTGGTGTTCAACGATCTCTCCGATCTCGCGGGCCTGCCGCGCGACCAGGCGCTGCACCAGCGCGAGCAGGAGGCGATCGATGCCGTGCTCGACATGCAGAACTATGCCGGCAATTTCGGCATGTGGGGTCCGGGCACGGATGCGGAGCCGTGGATCAGCGTCTTCGCGCTCGATTTCCTCTATCAGGCCAAGCAGAAGAACTATGTCGTGCCGAACGATGCGCTCAAGCGCGGCGCAAGCTGGCTGAAGAGCACGGCGTCGTCGGATTCGTCGGACGACGCGACGCGCGCCTATGCGTTCTATGTTCTGGCGCGCATCGGTCAGGTGAATCTGAGCGATCTGCGCTACTTCAGCGACACGCGCGGGCCGGAGTTCAAGACGGCCATCGCGGGCGCGCTGACAGGCGCGGCTTCGGCGAGCGTGGGCGACCGGGCGCGCGCGAGCTACGGCTTCAACAAGGCGCGCGACGTGCTGATGGCGGCCGATCCGAACCGCTATTCGACCGACGATTACGGCACGCTGCTGCGCGATCTCGCCGGCACCACCGCGCTCGCCGCCGAAAGCAACGAAGCACAGCTCATCCCCGCGCTGATGACCAAGAGCGATTCCGTGGATATGCGCCTGAACGCGACGACGACGCAGGAGAAGGCGTGGATGCTGCGCGCGGCCTATGAGCTGACGCGGCAGAAGACGCCGCTCAACATTCTCATCAACGGCAAGCCAGCGATCCCGCGCGACGGTGCGATCCGCATCTCGCCGTCGATGCAGATGCTCAACGCCGGTCTGACCTTCCTGAACAAGGGCGACGCCGGTGTGTGGCGCACGACCTCGGTGCAGGGCACGCCGTCGATGCCGCAGCCCGCGGCCGCGAACGGGGTCACGCTGAGCAAACAAGTGTGGACGATGAGCGGAACGCCGGCCGATCTTTCCAACCTGCACCAGAACGATCGTGTGATGATCGTGCTGTCCGGCGGAATGCCCAACAACTACTATCATCAGATGGGCACGATCGATCTTCTGCCCGCGGGTCTGGAGATCGAGTCCGCGCTCTCCGGCGACGAAGGCAAGGCGTATTCTTGGCTCGGCGCGGTCAACGACATGCTGATGACCGACAAGCGCGACGACCGTTTCGTCGCCGCGTTCAACATCGGCTCGGAATACCGCTCGACCGACCCCAAGAAGCCGGAGCCGCAGCCGAACTACCGCGTCGCCTACATCGCGCGCGCGGTGACGACGGGAACGTTCGTCATGCCCGGCGGCGTGGTCGAAGACATGTACGCCCCGGACGTCATGGCCCGCACCAGCATCGGGAGCGTGACGGTCAAGCCGTAGGAAAAGAAGAAACCCTCGCCCCCACGCAGTGGGGGAAAGGGCAGGGTGAGGGGGTGCTGGTGACAATAGTGGTGATCAAAGGACCGTCGCCGTTCTATTCTTATCCAGACGAAAAGAGCTTTTTTGACCGGCTTGAAGCCATTCGCTCCGTACAAAAAGTCGAGGGACGCGGCAGAAGCCTAGAGATCAAAATCCGGACTCCGATCAGCGATGTCGGTTTGCGTGAACTTCTCTCGGTTCTCACGCGATACGGCATTCGCGATCTGAGCAGTTTGCAGCAGTTGACCGACTCCCGGAACAAAGCTTGGTTCGAACAACCGCAGACGTATTGGCATCGAGCCGTTTTCAGCCGCTCCCGTACTGGCTGAGACACCCCCTCACCCCACCCTCTCCCCCGCTAACGCGGGGGCGAGGGGGAAGAAGTAGGATGAAGCGTTCTTCTCTCATCACCGCTGCGTTCACCGTCTTCGGCCTCATCTGCGCCGTCGCGGCCGCCGATGCCGCCAATCCGCCGGATATGACGCGGGCGAAGACGTTGTCGCCGGAGGTGGTGGACCGCAACGGGCATCTGTTGCGGGCGTATCTGACGAAGGACGGGTACTGGCGCATCCACACGACCGTGCGCGATGTGTCGCCGCGATATCTGGCGCTTCTGAAAGCATACGAAGATCGCCGCTTCGACGATCATTGGGGCGTCGATCCGCTGGCGATGGTGCGTGCGACGGTGCAGCTCGTCTCCTCGCGCCACATCGTGTCGGGCGGTTCGACGCTGACGATGCAGGTCGCGCGATTGCTCGAGCCGCGGCCGCGCGGCGTCGGCACCAAGCTGTTCCAGATGATGCGCGCGGTACAGCTGGAGGAGCGCTATTCGAAAGACGAAATCCTCTCGCTCTATCTGACGCTCGCGCCCTTCGGTGGAAATCTCGAAGGCGTGCGCGCGGCGTCGCTCTCCTATTTCGGCCGCGAGCCGGGCGGCATCGATCTCGCGCAGGCGGCGCTGCTCGTGGCACTTCCGCAATCGCCGGTGAAGCAGCGGCCCGACCGCCACGCCATCCGCGCGCTCAAGGGCCGCGACAAGGTCCTGCGCCGCATGATCGACGAGGGCATCGTCACCGGTTCCGACGCGCGGCTGGCGATGAAGGAAGGCGTGCCGTTCGCGCGCCAGGCGATGCCGCTGACCGCGCCGCATCTCGCCGACCACCTCGTCGCCACCAACGGCGCGGCGCGCATCATGACCACGCTCGACATCTCATTGCAGCAATCGATCGAGCGTCTCGCGGCGCAGGAGAGCGGCTATTTCGACGACGGGGCAACGCTCGCCATCGTCGCGGTGGAGAACCGCACGCGCAATGTCGTCGCTTACGTCGGCGGCACCGATTACTGGGGCAAGGCCGGGCAGATCGATCTCGCGCGCCGTGCGCGCTCGCCGGGCTCCGCGCTGAAGCCGTTCATCTACGGTCTCGCCTTCGACGATCTCATCCTGCATCCCCTGTCGCGCATGGATGACGCTCCGACGAATTTCGGCGATTACGCGCCGCGCGATTTCGACGGCGGCTTCCAGGGCGAGATCACCGCGCGCGATGCGCTGCGCATGTCGCTGAACGTACCGGCGGTGATGGTGCTCGACCGCGTCGGCCCACTCGCGTTCACGCAGACGCTGCAGAACGCCGGCGCGAAACTCTCCTTTCCCGTGCATGACTCGACGCCGAGCCTTCCGGTCGCACTCGGCGGCTTAGGCATCTCGCTCAATGACATCACCATGCTCTATGCCGGCATTGCCGAAGGCGGACAGGCGCAGGGCCTGCGCTTTATCGCGGATGCGCCGGGTGCGCCGAAGCATCATCTCTTCGGCGCGGTCGCATCGTACTATCTGCGCCAGATTCTTGACGGCGTGAATCTTCCCGAGGGCTGGGCGATGGGGCAGGGTCTCGACCGCAGGCGGACCATCGGCTTCAAGACCGGCACGTCCTATGGCTTCCGCGATGCGTGGTCGGTCGGATTCTCGAACGACTACACCGTCGGCGTGTGGGTCGGCCGCGCCGACGGCACGCCGCGCCCCGGCCATATCGGCCGCGAGAACGCGGCGCCGATCCTGCTCAAGACGTTCGATCTCCTGCCGCCCGACAAGCGCGGCGCGCCGCCCGTGCCTGCCGGCGCGATCATGGTCGAGACATCAGACCAGCTGCCGCCGCAACTGCGCACCTTCCGCCGCGAAGTCGAGGCGCGGCAGCAGGTCGCCACCGTCGTGCCGCCGCCGTCGGTCGTGTTTCCGCCGAACGGCGCGACGGTGCCGATCCCCGACGCCACCGCAAAGGACAAAACCATCGTGCTGAAAGCCGATGGCGGACGCAGCCCGCTAACGTGGCTCGTGAACGGCGCGCTGGTCGGCAGCTTCGACCGCTTCCAGCCCGTGCTCTATGCGCCGCTTGGCGAAGGCATCGCGCATATCACGGTCGTGGATGCCCAAGGTCGCAGCGATACCTCAGAAGTGCGCTTCAAGAGAATGCATTCGTAATCACTGCGGCGGATTGGCGATCAGATACGGATAGCCATCGTTGATCTTCGGGTTTTCCCGCCAAAGGTTCATTCTGAAGCCCGACGGAAGGGAAGATTTGAGCTGGGCAGTTGTCAATCCAGTGACGCCGGGGTCATTGGCAGGCGTGCCCGCACCTTTGCTGGGATCGCTGATACCGCTGCTATCAAGGTCCCAATATGCGTTGCCTATCTCGGTGGTGCCGGTGTCGACGCCAACAAATCCGCCACTCCACCCGCCGGCCGCGCCGTTCACAAGGCCAGTGGAATACGAATTCGACAACGCACGAGCGAATTCGACGCCGTCTTGCGCCTCCCCGATCAGGCCGCCAGTCTCTAAGAAAGCATTACTCCGTGTGGAGCTTTCGGAAGTTTCGGAGCGCGAATATGAATTCGATATGTTCCCACCGACGGCTTCCCCGATGAGGCCTCCAACGTTCATGTTAGTCGCATCCTGCTTCTGAGCCGAGACGGTGCCAGTTGAATAGCTGTCCAGCACGCTTCCGGAATGGCTTTCGCCCTCCTCGTAGTTGATCCCCAGCAAGCCGCCGATCTCGTTTGAGTCGCCGAGGCTTGTCACCGTCGCATTTGCCGAGCACCGAAGAATTGTCCCGTCGCTCTCTCCCACCAATCCTCCTGCGACTGAGTGATCTGCGGACAACAATATCATGCCCGTCACATGGACATTCGTTATCGCTCCATCATTGTTTCCCGCCACGGCGCCGACAAGTTGATCGTCACCGCCTGTTCCGGACATTTCCGCAGCGTCGATGTTCAGGTCGCGCACGACACCGCTCGAAGATATTCGAGAGAAAAGGGCAGCGTTTTCGGACGAGCCGCTTTCGTCGACTTTCAGGTTTGCGGTTCTGTTTCCGAGCCCCTCAAACGTTCCGGAAATTTCTTTGACCGGCGCATGCTTGTAGTTGTTCCGGCGTACATCGAAGCTTTTAGCAAGGGCCACAAAGGGGGCGCCACTTTTGAATTGATCTGCGATTTGCTGGATGTTCTCTACGAGAACATAGCTATCGCCATTGATGTTCAGGTCACTGGCCGCATCCCAGAACATTACGTGCCCTCTGCCGAGGAAAAGAAGATCGCCATCTCTGCCGCCATCGTTGACCGCTATAGAGAGCGCGCCTGTTCCAGTCACTTCGATCGGCTTGTTAACAGTGATCGCGCGAAATGCGTCCAGAGTCAGTCTGTGCGCGCTCGCCCAACTCAGCGCAGCGTCGATCTCGATGTCTCGAGACAGCCAGTCGCTTTCGACACTGATATCACCGCTTGCGAGCATTCCGGCGAGGTCGGTCGTGTTGAGCACCGCCTTCTTCGCCGTCGGCGAACACACGCCGCCGGAGCAGTTCATGTTCTTCGTCGGATTGGCGCTAATCTCGACAGACGCCTGCGCCGATGTCGCCGCCAACAGCGCGGCCATCGCCGCGATGCACAGATGCTGCGCTCTCATTTCACCCTCCGCGATCCCGCGAAGCATACGCGTTATGCGTGTGCGTTTCCATGCTTGACGCTCATGTCGCTTTGGAGTGGGTTGCAGGCAACGAGATATTCGATGTCGCACTCTCCCTACGACCCCGAAGACGGCGGCGGACGCGCCCGGGCGCTGGCCGAGCGCATGTTGCGTGCCGTAGCAGACAACGAGAAGCAGCGCGCGCTCGCGATCCTGTTCGTGAGCCTCATCTGCATGGGTGCGGGGCAGTCGGTGATGTTCGCGATCCTGCCGACGCTGGTGCGCCGCCTCGGTCTCACCGAGTTCCAGGGTTCGCTGCCCTTCGTGGCGTCAGCGACGATCTGGCTGTTCTCCAGCTCCTATTGGGGCGGCAAGAGCGACAGATGGGGCCGCAAGCCGGTTATCCTTCTGGGATTGATCGCGTTTGGCTTTTCTTTCGGATCGTTCGCGATCATCGCCGATCTTGGCCTGCATGGAATTCTTGCCGTCGCGCTGTGCTATCCGATGATGATCGCGGCGCGCGCGATCTACGGCCTGTTCGGCTCCGGCGCGTCGCCGGCTGCGCAAGCCTATATCGCCGACCGCACGACGCGCGCGGAGCGCACCAGCGGCGTGGCCACGTTGAGCGCCGCGTTCGGTCTCGGCACGACCATCGGGCCGGGCATCGGCTCGGCGCTGGTCGTGTTCGGCCTGTTCGCGCCGTTCTATTTCGTCGCGCTGGTTGCGTTCGGAAGCGCGGCGACCGTGTGGTATCTGCTGCGCGAAGAAACCAAGCCGCATGTCCACGCCGCGCAGAAGCGCGCGCTCAAATGGCATGACCGGCGCATCTGGCCGTTCATCGTGTTCGGCGTCGGCATCTCGACCGCAGGCGCGGTGCCGATCCAGACCATCGGCTATCTCTTCATCGACGTGCTGCATTATTCGCCGAAGGAGGCGCCGCAATACACCGGCATCGGTCTGGTGGCGGGCGCTGTCGCGGCGCTGTTCGCGCAGCTCGTCGTCGTGCAGCGGTTCAAGCTGTCGGCGCGCACACTGATGCGTTGGGGCGGCGCGATCTGCATCGTGTCGTTCGGGCTGTTCGCCATCGGCCGCCAGTTCGGGCCGCTCGTCTTCGCGCTGATGATCAACGGTCTGGGCTTCGGCATGGTGCGGCCGGGATACGCGGCGGCAGCCTCGCTCTCCGTCGATCCGCATGAGCAGGGCGCGATCGCCGGCCTGACCGGCGCGACCGCCGGCGCGGGGTTCATCTTCGGGCCGATGATCGCGACAGGTCTGTATCACATCCACCCAAGTGCCCCGTTCATCTTCGGCGGCGGGCTGATGGTGATCTGCTATCTCTATTCGATGTTCTCGCCGCATCTGAAGAACGCAGGCCTCATCGCGCCGGACGAAAAGCAGATCGAAGCGGCGGAAGAGATGCCGAACGCCTAATGCCTCGCCTGCGCGTCGATGGCGACGCGGGTGAGGAGGTCTTCGGTCGGGAAGCCGTCGGCGGCGATGGCATGCGCTTTCTGCCATGCGCGCAAGGCGGCGCGGGCTTTTCGGCCCAGAACGCCGTCGATGTTGCCGATGTCGTAGCCGAGCTTGAGAAGATAGGTCTGGAACGCGATGCGTTCGTCGCGCGTCAACGGTTGTTCGTCGCGCGGCCATGAGGCTTGCACCGGCCCGCGGCCTTTCAGACGATCCGCGAGCAGGCTGACGGCGAGCGCATAGGAAGTCGCGTTGTTGTATTTCAGGATGACCTTGAAATTGTCGAACACCAGGAACGCCGGTCCGCGCGCGCCGGCGGGCAGGAAGATCGCGCCGTTCTCTAATGATAAGGGAAGCGTCGCGCCGGATACCTTCGTCACGCCGAGCTTGCGCCATTCCGCGACGGGTTTGACGGTGTCGACATCGGCCTGATCGTAGGCGAAGCCTGCGGGCAGCCTGACTTCATATCCCCACGCATTGCCGCGCTGCCAACCGGCATCGGCGAGGACGTTGGCGGCAGAGGCCAGCGCATCCGCCGTCGAATGCCATAGATCGATCACGCCATCGCCGTCGCCATCGACGGCATGCTGCAGAAACGTCGTCGGCGTGAACTGCGTCTGTCCGAACGCGCCCGCCCACGACGCCGTCATGATCGTGGGATCGAATTTCTGCTGCTGCATGATCTTCAGCGCGGCGATGAATTCCGGTCTTGCGTATTCGGCGCGCGGCCCATCGTATGCAAGCGTCGCCAGCGCTTCGAACATGTTGAACGACTCGTGGCCGTGTCCGAAGTCGCTCTCATTGCCCCAGATGGACACGACGACTTCCTTGGGCACGCCGTATTTCGCCGTGATGGAGGAAAGCGTTTGCAGATTGGCATTCAGGCCCGCTTGCCCGTCCGACACGCGCTTGTCCGACACCGCGCTGTCCAGATAGAGCCACACCGGCCGCGAGAATTCCGGCTGGTTAAGGTTCAAGTCTTCGACGCGCTGGTTGCGGTGGATATTGGCGGTCGCGGCGTCGTAGATCGCGGGCTTGATCCCGGCAGCGATCGCCACCGTGCGCTCGTCATGGATGAACGCCTGGAATTTCAGGTCCTGCGGCGAAGGCACGACAGGGGGTTGAGTCTGCGCCGCCCAGGCCGGTGTAAGGACCGCCGCCACGGCCATGGCCGCCAGTCCGATCCTGCTCGTCGAGGTCAACGCCATGGACAAATCCCCAATTTCGGCCTTTGTAGCACGCCAGAACCGGCGGAAATGCGGCGAAAATCACCCGTTCTCGGCGGTTGACAGCGCGTACCCCCGCCACTAGTTTCCGCGCCTCTTTCAGGTACGGCCGTCATGAAAATCCGCAACTCCCTCAAATCCCTCAAGAAGCGCGACAAGGATTGCCGCGTCATCCGGCGCCGTGGCCGCACCTACGTCATCAACAAGAAGAACCCCCGCTTCAAGGCGCGTCAGGGCTAGGTCCTCTTTTCTCATCATTGCGCGGTCCAACCCTCCCCTTGAGGGAGGGTCGAAATTTGCGCGAGCAAATTTCGGGGAGGGGTCCGCTCGGTCCAGCCGCTTGACCCCTCCCCGAAATCTTCTCTCACTGTCGTTCGAAAAGATTTCGACCCTCCCTCAAGGGGAGGGTGGTTGGTGTCGTGCATCTGGCTGAAGCTGATCCATCCATTCTTTCCCGCCGCGCGGAGATCGTCGCGCGGCTGAAGGCCGTTGTCCCGGACGGCGTTGTGTCGGAGCGTGCGGGGCTTGCCGCGTTCGATGGCGACGCGCTCACCGCCTATCGCCAGTCGCCGCTGGTCTGCGTGCTGCCTAGGACGGCGGAGCAGGTGGCAGCGATCCTGAAATTTGCAAGCGAGAACGGCGTGCCGATCGTGCCGCGCGGCGCTGGCACATCTTTGTCGGGCGGTGCTCTGCCGCGTGCGGATGGAATCCTGCTCGGCCTTTCGCGCATGAACCGGATCGCGGAGATCGATCTGGAGAACCGCTGTGTCGTGGTGGAACCCGGCGTCACCAATCTCGCGATCACGCGCGCGGTCGAAGCCGACGGCTTCTATTACGCGCCCGATCCGTCGAGCCAGATCGCCTGCACCATCGGCGGCAATGTCGCGGAGAATTCCGGCGGGCTGCACTGCTTGAAATATGGACTGACGACGAACAATCTTCTCGGCGTGAAGCTTGTCACGCTCGCGGGAGATATCGTGACGCTCGGCGGCAAGAGCGGCAGCGATGGCGGTTACGACCTGCTCGGCATTATCGCAGGTTCGGAAGGCTTGCTTGGTATCGTTGTCGAGGCGACGGTGCGCATTCTCCCGAAGCCGCCGGTGACGCGCACATTGCTTGCCGCCTTCAAGTCGGTGCCGGACGCCGGACAATGCGTCGCCAACATCATCGCGGGCGGCATCGTGCCCGCAGCGATGGAGTTCATGGACCGGCGCTGCATCGAAGCGGTTGAGGACTACAGTGCCCCCGGCTATCCGCGCGGCGCGGAAGGCGTGCTGATCGTCGATGCAGACGGCATCAAATCCGAAGTCGACGAGGCCATCGCGCGCATCGCTGCGATCGCGCGTGGCTGCGGGGCGGAGGTGCGCGAAGCGGCGGACGAGGATGAACGCGCGCGGCTGTGGGCGGGTCGCAAGGCCGCGTTCCCCGCGATGGGGCGGCTCGCGCCCGACATGCTTTGTATGGACGGCACAATCCCGCGCAAGAAGTTGCCGCAAGTGCTCGCGCGCATGGCGGAGATGGCGAAGGAATACGATCTCGGCTTCTGCAACGTCTTCCACGCCGGCGACGGGAATCTGCACCCGCTCATCATCTTCGACGTGATGAAGGAAGGGGAACTCGCGCGCGCCGAGCAGTTCGGGGCCGATATTCTGAGATTGTGTGTCGAAGTCGGCGGCGTGCTCACCGGCGAACACGGCGTCGGCGTCGAGAAGCGCGACCTGATGCCGGTGATGTTCACCGACGCCGATCTCGCGCAGCAGCAGCGCCTCAAATGCGCGTTCGACGGCGCGGGCCTGCTCAATCCCGGCAAGGTGTTTCCGACGCTCTCGGCGTGTGTCGAGCAGGGGCACATGCATGTGAAGGACGGCAAGGTGCCCTATCCCAACCTGCCGCGGTTCTGATGGCCGAGATCGCCGCCAACTCGGAAGCAGACGTCATCGATGCCGTGCATGCCGCGCGCGACCATCGCCGCACGCTGGAGATCGTCAGCGGCGGCACGCGGCGGAGTTTCGGCCGTCCGACACGATGCGACGACGTTCTGAATGTGTCTGCCTTGAGCGGCATCGTGAATTACGAGCCCGAAGAGCTGATCCTCACCGTCAAACCCGGCACACCGCTCGACGAGATCGAAAATGCTCTCACCGCGAAGAACCAGCGCCTCGGTTTCGAGCCGCAAGACTGGTGCGCGCTGTTGGGCTCGCAAGGCACATCCACTATCGGCGGCGCGATCTCCGCGAATGCGAACGGCCCGGCTGCGGTGCGCTTTGGGCGCGCGCGCGATCATCTGCTCGGCTTTCGTGCGGTGAACGGATTCGGCGAAACCTATAAGGCTGGCGGGCGTGTCGTGAAGAACGTCACGGGATTCGATCTCCCGAAGCTGATGTGTGGCGCGATGGGAACGCTCGGGCCGCTGACAGAACTCACGTTCCGCGTGTTTCCGAAAAGTGCTGCGAAGATTTTCATGATGGCGAGTGACGACGGCGCCGTGCTGCGCAAAGTGGCGGCAAGCCCGTTGGAGGCGACGGCGCTCATCCATTCCGGCGGCAAGGCCTATGTGCGCCTTGAAGGTGCGCTGGATGAGAAGACGGCGCTGCTGCGCAACCTCGGAGATTTCACAGAGACGGATGTACTGCCGGGCCCGATCTTGCCGCTGATGCCGCTCCCGCCCGAGCCGCCCGCCCGCGCGGCACTCACGCGTTCGGTAAAAGCCGCGTTCGATCCGCTGGGGTTGTTCAATCCCGGCCGGATGTATGAAGGCCTCTGATGCGGACCAACTTCTCGCCCGCGCAACTTGCCGATCCGCATCTCGCCGCGGTCGAGGAGAATTTGCGCAACTGCGTCCATTGCGGCATCTGCACGGCGACGTGTCCGACGTATGTGCTGCTGGGCGACGAGCGCGACGGGCCGCGCGGGCGCATCGTGATGATGCAGCAGATGCTGGAGGAGAACGCGACGCCGTCGCAGGAGACGGTGCTGCATGTCGATCGTTGTCTGTCGTGCCTCGCCTGCCGCACCGCCTGTCCGTCGAGCGTCGATTATGCCCGGCTGGTCGATACGGCGCGCGCGCATATTGAGACGCGGTATGAGCGACCGTTTGCGGATCGCTTCCTGCGCTGGCTGATCGCGGCCGTGATGCCGCGACCGGCGCTGGTGCGGGTCGGCCTTCTTTTTGCGCCGCTCGGACGATGGCTGCCGGGAGGTCTCGGCGCGATGGCGCGCATGGGATCGAAGCGGCATGCCGCGACGGTGCCTGCATCCGAACCGCCCGTCACAGCGAACGCGAAACGTATCGCGCTGATGCCGGGCTGTGTGCAGAAGGCGCTGGCGCCGGAGATCGATGCGGCCGCGCGGCGTGTGCTTGCGCGGCGCGGCTATGAACTCGTGCCACTCGGAGGAGCCGGGTGTTGCGGTTCGCTGGTTCATCATCTCGGCAAGGACGATCAGGCAAAGGCGTGGGCCAAGCGCGCCATTGAAGCGTTCGAGCGGTCCGGCCCGTTCGACGGCGTTCTTATCACCGCGACGGGATGTTCGGCCTATCTGAAAGACCTCGCGCACCTGTTCGCGGACGATCTGGTCTGGGCGGCGCGCGCTGCTGCGTTCGCGGCAAAGATGCGGGACTTCCTCGATCTGGCGACGCCGAGGCCCACGACGCCAAGGCGGGTGCGGGTCGCGTGGCAGGCGCCATGCTCGCTGCAGAACGGACTGAAACTCGCCGACGCCGGGAAAACTATGCTGAAAAGCGCCGGCTTTGAGGTCCTCGATATTGCCGAAAGCCATCTTTGCTGCGGTTCAGCGGGGAGTTACGCGATCCTGCAGCCGAAGATCGCTGGCGAACTCCGGTCCCGGAAGCTCACGAACATCGCGGCCACACAGGCCGACGTGATCTCCACCGCCAATATCGGCTGCCTGCATCATCTCTCCGGCCTCGATGCGCCGCCCATCGCGCATATCGCGGAACTGATCGACTGGGCCGAAGGCGGTGCGATGCCTTCGGTTCTGGAAAACGCTGCAAAGGCGCGCTAGAACGCCGTCATGCGCTTTGCTCCGATTTTGCTGCTGTCTCTCGCCTGTGCCGCTTCGGCTGCGCCGATGAAGCCGGCTGCGCATCCACCGAAGCCGGTGCTCGATACGCTGTTCGCAGCGCTGGCGAAGGCGCAATCCGCCGAGGAGGCCAAGCCGATCGAGGAACAGATCCTCGCGCAGTTCGAAGAGTCGGGCAGTCCCAGTGTCGATCTTCTGATGGCGCGCGGGGCGGTGGCTACGGCCGGTGGCGACGGCGATACCGCGAAAAAGCTGTTCACGTCGGTCACGCGGATTGCGCCCAACTTCGCCGAAGGCTGGCACGAACGCGCGCAGCTTCAGCAGCAGGACAACGAGGACGAGGCGGCAATGCTGTCGCTGCAGAAGGTTGTGACGTTAAACCCCCGCCAGTTCGAGGCGATGAGCGAACTCGGCGACATGCTCGAAGAATACGGCGACAAGCCCGGCGCGCTGAAGATGTATCGCCGCGCGCTCGCGCTCGATCCGCAACTCGAAGGCGCGGCGAAGCACCTGCGCGCGCTCGAGAAGGACGTTGAGGGGCAGGGGATTTAGGCCGCGTTACAGACTTGCAGGCAATGGTGAGGGCGTATCATGACCTATGTGGATGGTTTTGTTCTGCCGGTGAAGAAGAACAGGATCGAGGATTACAAGAAGATGGCCGAACTCGGCCGCACGGTGTGGATGGACCACGGGGCGCTCAGCTATGTCGAGGCGATGGGCGACGATGTGCCTTATGGCGAGGTGACGTCCTTCCCGCGTGCCGTCCAGCTGGCCGACGACGAGGTCTGCTTCTTCTCGTTCATCACCTACGAATCCCGCGAAAAGCGCGACGAGGTCAATGCCAGGGTGATGGCAGATCCGCGCATGAAGATGGAGGACGGCTTCCAGACCTCGTTCGACATGAAGCGCATGATCGTCGGCGGCTTCAAGGCGGTGGTGGAGAAATGAGGCTCTCGTTATTTCGGTTCGCCGACGAACGCGACGCGCAGCATGTTCGTCGCGCCCGGTGTGCCCAGCGGTACGCCCGCGGTGATGACGACGCGATCGCCCGGTTTGGCAAAGCCTTCCTGAAACGCAAAGCGCGTGGCGCGGTCGACGACGTCGTCCATGTCGTGGGCGTCTTCGGTATGGACGCTATGCAGGCCCCAGGCGAGCGACATGCGTCGCGCGGTCTGAAGGTTCGGCGTCAGCACGATGATCGGCGCTTCAGAACGTTCGCGCGCGGCGCGGAGCGCGGTGGCGCCCGACGCGGTCCAGCAGATGATGGCGCGCGCGTGGATCGTCTGCGTCACTTCGTGCACAGCGGCCATCATCGCGTCCGGCGTGGTCGCTTCGTGCGGCGTGCGTTGCGCTTCGACGATCGAGCGATAGACATCGTCCTCCTCGACCGAGGCGGCGATGCGATCCATCATGGCCACCGCCTCGACCGGATAGGCGCCGGACGCGGTTTCCGCGGACAGCATCACCGCGTCGGCGCCGTCGAAGACCGCGGTCGCGACGTCGGACACTTCGGCGCGCGTCGGCACGGGCATCGTGATCATCGATTCCAGCATCTGGGTCGCGACGACGACGGGTTTGCCCGCTGTGCGCGCGAGACGCGTGATGTATTTCTGCTTCCCCGGCACCGCTTCCAGCGGCAGTTCCACGCCCAGATCGCCGCGCGCGACCATAATCGCGTCCGCGAGGTCGAGGATTTCGGGCAGCGAGGCCAGTGCTTTCGGCTTCTCAATTTTTGCCAGAACGCCAGCCCGCCCAGCGACGATTTTTTTCAACTCCGCGACGTCTTCGGGACGCTGCACGAACGACAGCGCGATCCAGTCGACGCCGAGATTGAGCGCCGCGTCGAGATCGCTGCGGTCTTTCTGTGTCATCGCCGGCACCGGCAGCAATGTGTCGGGCAGGTTCACGCCTTTGCGGTCCTTGATCTCGCCCCCGACCTCGACGAACGCCTCGGCGGTGTCGTCCTTCACGCCGAACAGGCGAAGGCGCACGCGTCCGTCATCGATCAGCAACGCATGCTTCTGTTTCATCGCCTGAAACACTTCGGCATGCGGGATCGGGATGTCGATGTCGTTGTCGGACTCGACCTTGCGCACCAGACGAACGCGGTCGCCTTCCTTCAGCATGCGCTTGCCGCCTGGGATGGTGCCGAGCCGGATCTTCGGGCCCTGCAGATCGACCAGCACGCCGATGGGGCGGCCCATCTCCTCTTCCAGCGCGCGCACGTCGCCGCGCATCTGCGCCAGCATCGCGTGGGAGGTATGGCTCATGTTGATGCGGAAGACATCGACCCCGGCTTCGAACAGAGCACGAATCTGCTCGGGCGAGGACGAGGCCGGGCCGAGCGTGGCGAGGATTTTCGTTTTGCGGCGGCGTCTCATTGCAGGGGCACGACCTTGTTCAGATTGTCTTCCGTATCGACCTGGAAGAATCGGTTGCGATCATAGCCGCGCGCGGTGCAATCGGCGCGTCCCACGATCGCGAATTTCGCGGCTGGCGCGGTGCAGAAATTCGTTCCCCCGTCCCACGCGCCCGAATTGGCGTCGGTTCCGTAGAGATAGTAGTAGCGCGCATTCAGCGGCGTCTTGATGACATCGGCGCAAGCTGTGGGTGCGATGTTCCACCAGCCTTCGCTCATCCATGCCTTGCCGTCGAAACGGCCGAGCGCGACCCGGGCGGGAAATTTGCCCTTGTTGCAAACTTTCAGTCCGGCCTCAGCCTTGCCCGCGACGGCGAGCATGGCAAGGACAAGGAGAACAATTCGCATCGGTTCGGTGTGGCCCGTAACGGACCGGTCAGTCAACGCTTGCACCGCGCGATATGGCGACCAATTATCGCTTTTCCATGACCGATGCGCCATTCGAATTTGTTCCGGGCAAGGGCCGCGCTGGCCTGCTGTTCCTCTGCGACCATGCGTCCAAAGCCTTGCCGGAGCCTTACGGCGATCTTGGACTCGATCCGTCGCTGTTCCGGACGCACATCGCCTCAGACATCGGTGCTGCAGAAGTCACGCGCACGCTGGCCGGAATTTTTGAGGCGCCCGCGGTGCTGGCGCGCTGGTCGCGGCTGCTGATCGATCTCAATCGCGGCGAAGACGATCACACGCTGGTGATGAAATTGTCGGACGGCAACATCGTTCCCGGCAATCGCGGCGCCGATGCGGCGGAGGTCGCATCGCGGATCGCGCGCTTTCATGTGCCGTATCATGCACGCATCGCCGAGGCGCTCGCGACTCTCGGTCCGGTGCCGATCGTCATCTCGATGCACAGTTTCACGCCGGCGTGGAAAGGCCGCGCGCGGCCGTGGGAGGTCGGTGTGTTGTGGGATCGCGACGGAAGGCTCGCGCGGCCCCTGATGGCGCAGCTTGTGAAAGCCGGCTTCATTGTCGGCGATAATGAACCGTATTCCGGTGAGCTGGAGAACGATTGCCTTTATCGCCACGGCACGATGAACGGATTGCCGCATGTGCTGATTGAAATCCGGCAGGATATGATCGCGGAAGATGCCGCGGCGCGGGCGTTCGCTGCGCGGCTCGCGCCAATCATCGAACAGGCGCTGGCCGATATGGGCCCTGCACAGATTCAATTCACCCGACCGCTTGTCACCCAAGGAATGCTGTCCATGGACGAACAGACCCGCACCGAACTGGAAGCCGCCGCCTTCCGCCGCCTGGTCGCGCATCTGCGCGGGCGCACCGATGTTCAGAATATCGATCTGATGAATCTCAGCGGCTTCTGCCGCAACTGCCTCGGCGACTGGTATCGCGAGGCCGCCACCGAGAAGGGGATCGCGCTGGGCAAGGAGGAGGCCCGCGAGATCGTTTACGGCATGCCGCAAGCGGAGTGGAAAAAGAAATATCAGAAGGACGCGACGCCGGAACAGCAGGCGGCTTTCGCGGCTTCTCAAAAAACCCACAGCTAGGTTCAAACAAAGCGTTGCGAGGGCGCGGCCTCTCCCCTAAGTGTCATGGCCCGCGAAAGCGGGACACCCAGGTGATCGTAAGACTCATATGCCCGCGTGGACACGCGGGCGATGGGTGGCCCGGTCAAGCCGGGCCATGACATTCAATTTTCCGGGAGTCACATTGTGGCCAAATCGGGCTTTGCCAAAGAACATCTGCGCTCCTTCATCGAACGCGTCGAGCGATTGGAAGAAGAGCGCTCCGCGCTGACCGCGGACATCCGCGAGGTTTATTCCGAGGCGAAGGGCCAGGGCTTCGACACCAAGATCATGCGCCAGGTCGTGCGCATGCGAAAACTCGACAAGGCCGACCTGCAGGAACAGGAAGCAATGCTCGATCTTTATCTCAGCGCTCTCGGGATGCGCAGCTAAAGCTTCGCTTCCACGATTTCGACCAGCCAGTCGACGAAGGCGCGCACGCGCGGCGAAAGCTGCCGGCTTTTCGGATAAAGCACCGAGACTGGCAGCGGCGTTGGCGGATGTTCGGGAAGCACTTCGACCAGTGTGCCGTTCGTCAGATCCTCTTCGTAGCGATGACGTGGCGCCTGCATCAGCCCGAAGCCGAGCCGCGCGAGTGCGCCGTAGCTTTCGGAATTGGTGACCGTGATCCGCGATGGCAGCGTCAAGGTGCGCATAGCATTGCCGACGGTAAAATCGAGCGGCAGCACCTGTCCGGTGCGTGACGAGGCGAAGCCGATCATTTCGTGATCGCTGAGATCGTCGAGTGTTTTCGGCGTGCCGCGGCGCGCGAGATAAGCGGGGCTCGCGAATGTCCCTTCGCGGGCGACGCCGAGCTTGCGCACGATCATCTCGCTGTCGGCAATTTCACCCGCGCGTATGACGCAGTCGAAGCCTTCACGCACCAGATCGACGTAGCGGTCACCTTCGCCGATGAACAGCGTCAGCGCGGGATGGCACTCAAGGAACGCGGGCAGCTCGGGCAGGATATAAGCGCGCGCCATCGGGCCGTGCACGTCGATGCGCAACAGGCCTCGCACCTCGCGCGTGGTCAGGGCTGCTTCGGCGTCTTCGACCTCGGCCAGGATCGCCTTGCAACGGCGATAATAGATTTCACCCTCTGGCGTCGGAGCCACGTGGCGCGTCGTCCGTTGCAGCAGGCGCGCGCCAAGACGCTCTTCCAATTGCTTGATCGCGGTGGTCGCGCTGGAACGGGGCAGGCCTAGGTCGGACGCGGCAGCGCTGAAGCTCTGCCGTTCCACGACGCGGACCAGCAGTCGCATGGAATCGAGCTGATCCATTGTTCGGGTTTTCTGAACTTAGAAGTCAAAATGACAGGATTGTTCAAGCCTATGGCGCAATTAGATTGTTGTCCACGCATCAAGAAGGAGTTCGGACATGAAAATCGCCATGATTACCGGCGGCAGCCGCGGCCTCGGCCGCAACACCGCAGAGAGCCTCGCCCGCAAAGGCGTCGATTCCGTCATCACCTATCATTCAAAGGCCGACGAGGCCGCAGCGGTCGCCAAAGCCATCGAAGCGGAGGGCCGCAAGGCCGTCGCACTCCAACTCGATACCTCTTCAACAAGGGGCTTCGATGCTTTTGCCGCGACCTTGAAGAAGGCACTGCAAGACACCTGGGGCCGCACAACCTTCGACTATCTGGTCAACAATGCCGGCAGCGGTTTTCACCAAAGCATCGCCGACACCGGCGAGGACGATTTCGACCGCATGGTGAATGTGCATCTGAAAGGCGTCTATTTCCTGATCCAGAAGATGCTGCCGCTGATCGCAGACGGTGGACGGATCATCAATGTCTCGAGCGGTCTCACACGCTTCACCATGCCGGGCGCATCCGCCTATGCGATGATGAAGGGCGGGATCGAAGTCTTCACCCGTTCGCTGGCGCGCGAACTTGGATCGCGCGGCATCACCGCCAACACGGTCGCGCCAGGCGCAATCGCGACCGATTTCAACGGCGGCATGGTGCGCGAAAATCCGGGACTGCAAAGCATGATAGCCGGCAACACCGCTCTCGGCCGTCACGGCGTTGCCGACGACATCGGCCCGATGATCGCCTCACTGCTGTCGGACGACAACCGCTGGGTCAACGCCCAGCGCATCGAAGCCTCCGGCGGCATGCACATTTAGTCCTGGCGGCTAGCCGGCCTGAAAGGGTCCGGCTAGCTGGCGGCCTTGCGCGGCTGCTCGTCCGCGAACCCACTTTCGCTTTCGTTGGTGGGTTCGAGGCCCAGTTCCTTGAGCTTGCGATAGAGCGTCGAGCGGCCGATTCCGAGGCGGCGGGCGACTTCGGACATGTGCCCGTCGTAGCGCGAGATCGCCAGACGGATCATCTCGGACTCGATGTCTTCCAGCTTGCGCATGTGGCCTGTGCCATCCACGGCGGTGAGCGCATAGGGGGACGTCACGCTGCTCTGGGTGACCGGGCGGCCCGGCATCGCGGTATGCATCGGCGATGCTTCGGGCGCGAAGCGGCGCGTGCGCGCCTCGACGCCCATGGCGGCTGCGATCTGCGGGAAGTCGCAGACATCGAGCTGCGCGCCGTCGCACAACACGACGGCACGGAAGATCGTGTTCTCGAGCTGGCGGACGTTGCCCGGCCATTCGAATCGCTCGAGCAGATCGGAGGCTTCCGGCGTGAGACCGGCAACGGCCTTGTGCTCTTCGGCGGCGAAACGGTCGGTGAAATGACGCGCCAGCGCCGGCACGTCTTCATGACGGTCGCGCAGCGGCGGAATGACGATCGGGAAGACGTTGAGGCGGTAATAAAGGTCTTCGCGGAAGCGGCCTTCGCGCGTCAGGTCGGAGAGATCGCGGTTGGTGGCGGAGATGATGCGCACATCGACCTTGACCGGACGCTTCGATCCGACCGGATCGACTTCGCCTTCCTGCAACGCACGCAGCAATTTCACCTGCATGTCGAGACGCAGTTCGCCGATTTCGTCGAGGAACAGGGTACCGCCGTCGGCTTCCTGGAATTTGCCGAGATGCTTGTCGGTTGCGCCGGTGAAAGAACCCTTTTCGTGGCCGAACAGGATCGACTCGATCAGGTTCTCCGGAATGGCGCCGCAATTGAGCGTGACGAACGGCTTGCCCGAACGTTCGGACGAACCCTGGATCGCGCGCGCGATCAGTTCCTTACCGACGCCGCTTTCGCCTTCGATCAGGATCGGGATGTTCGATTGCGCCGCGCGCTCACCGAGGCGGAACACCTGGCGCATGATGCTCGACTTGGCAACGAGGTCCTCGAACGTCAGGCGGTTGTCGGTCTTCTTTTTCAGACGCGTTACTTCGTGCGATAGCGTGCCGATCTTGAGCTGGTTGCGGATCGAGACGGTGATGCGCTCCGGACTCGCGGGCTTCACAAGGAAATCGTTGGCGCCGGCGCGCATCGCTTCGACGGCGGAATCGATGCCGCCCTTCGCGGTGAGCACAATCACCGGAAGATCGGGATGGCTGACACGCAGTTTCGCGAGCACCTGCAATCCGTCCATGTCCGGCATCACGAGATCGAGCAGCATGAGCACGAGTTGATCGCCGCGCGGCCCGTTGATGAGGTCGAGCGCGGGCTGGCCGCCGGGCGCGGTGATCGCGGACATTCCCGAACGCGTGATCGCGGCTTCCAGCAAACGGCGCTGTACGGGATCGTCATCGACAATAAGAACGGTCTGCGCCATCAGGGCCTCGGGCTGGATAGCGCGCAGTTTCGGCCGCGACAGGTAAAGGCGGGTTTAAACTATGTCTTGCTTCGGGACGTTGCAGCGTAAAAGAGAGTTCGTCATGGTGAACGGGTGGTAAAGACGAGAGCATTCGTGAGCGACAAGCCGGTCGATTATTGGGACTTCTTCATTGCGGATGCGGAACGTATCGGTTCTCCGCTTTATGCGCGCTTCGCCGACGGCATTCGCAATGATGCAGATCTCAAGGCGCTGGCCGAACGTGCAAAGAAGGGGCAGCCGCCCGCGAACATGATCCTCGCCGCGGTGCATTTTCTGCTCCTGCGTGGCGCGGATCATCCGCTGCGGCAGCACTATCGCGATCTCGATGGCCATCCACCCGAAGGCGAAGACCCGTTTCCGCTGCTGAAGGACTTCGTGAATTTCCATCGCGATGCGGTCACGCATCTCATCGAGACGCGCGTCACCAACACCAACGAAGTCGGGCGCTCGTCTGTTCTGAATGCGGGTTTCCGCGCGCTGGCCAAGCAGGCCGATGCGCCGTTGCATCTCGTGGAGGTGGGCCCCAGCGCCGGTCTGAACATGATCTGGGATCGTTATAATGTGAAATATTCGCGCAATGGCGCGGTGGTGGCGAGCATCAACCCCGCCGCGTCGCTGGTGATCGACTGCGAATTGCGTGGCGAACGGACGCCGCCCTTCGATGTGACGCCGCAGGTTGCGGGCCGCGTCGGTCTCGAGCTCAATCCCGTCGATCTCGCCAACGACGACGACCGGGACTGGCTGCGCGCGTTGATGTGGCCGGATCAGGTGCCGCGCATGCGCCGCCTCGAACGTGCCATCGAACTGTTCGCGGAAGAGAAGCCGCCGATCCGCGCCGGCAACGCACTCGATCTTCTGCCGGAGGCTCTGGCCGAAATCCCGAAGGACCGGACGGCATGTGTCTATCACACCATCGCGGTCTATCAGTTCAGTACGGCGATGAAAGAAGCGCTGGAAGATATCCTCACCGTCGCGGGTCTTCGCAGGCCCGTTTGGCGGCTCGCATTTGAATGGGACGGCACCAGGGAATGTACAGTCTCGCTCATCCGCTATGCCGATGGCGTGCGCGACGAAACACTCCTCGCCAATGCGCATCCGCACGGCACATGGATCGAGTGGCTGGTCTAGGCGGCTGTCGCGGTTGGTCCGGCGACCTGCAATTTGCTCGTCAGCCGCATAGCAATCCACACGGCGACCGCCGGCGCGATGAAGGCCGGTGCCGGAATGTGAAATTTGCCGAAGATGTATTGCAGGAACGGCAGCCAGAATACGAGCTTGATGAGATTGCGCCCCGTCGCATCGACGCTGGTGTTTGCCAGAAGCATGACAGCCGCGAAAACAAGGGGCAGCGTGTCGTAGCTCAGCAAATAGGGCGTAGCGGCGATGGAGCAGGCGAAGAATAGCGCCTGCAATATCTGCGGATTTACATCGCGATGCGTGCGGAATGCCCAGAACACGGTCGCCACGGCGAGCAGCGAAACGCATCCTTGCAACGTCATGGCAGGGCCGTATGCGAGGCCCGCTGCATGCAGATTCATGAACACGGTAGGAATGAACGGCGCGGCTATGAGGCGAGGATCTTCAAGCACGGCGTTCTGCACCGGCAGGCCCAGCCGCAAATACTGTTCCCACACATCCAGTCCGAACAGGACCGTCGTCACCGCAAAGAGCATCATCGCCGTCACGCTTGCGACTGCGAACACGCGCCAGCGGTTCGATGCAATGAGGATGACCGGAAACAGGAAACCCAGTTGCGGCTTCAGGGTCAGAAGTCCGATCAGGACGCCGGCCCCTATCGGCCGGCGGTCCAGCCACGCGAAAATCGTCACCAACATTGCTGCGGTCACCAGTGAGCTCTGACCGGAGATGAGGCAGAATGCGACGGCGGGCGCCGCGAGCAGCGGCAAGAGCATCGCTGGTTCGTGCAGACGTGCGATCCCGCTCTTCGCAAAAATTGCGACACTCCCCCCTGTCCAGCAAAGAAGCGCGCCCAGATAGGGAAGCAATCCGAACGGCGTCGCGAACAGCATGATATGCGGCGGGTAGCTCCAGTTCTGGCCGAGGTAATCGTTGCCCAGCATCGTGCGCAGCACCGCGTTGTACAGATGCGGGTCATAGAAATTCTGCGGCGCGTGCGAGAGCGCGGCGCGGCCATACATCCAGAAATTCAGAAAATCGCGTCCGACGACGAGGCTCGAACCGTCGCGCGGGAAGGGCGGTGTCCAGCGGGCAAGCAGGATGTATGCGATAAGCAGCCCAAGAGACGCGATCCCGCCGAGCACGGCAAAGTCGCGCAACAATGCGCGATTTTCCGGCGCAAGGGACTCGGGGAAAGGGAGGCGCATGGCGCTGCCGCTTGATCTCGCTGACAGAATGACACCCCACCGATTGCCGATTTCTTACTGGCGCAGCCGCACGGCCCTGTGCCAGCTTCGGTGTCATGACCGATGACGACGACCTGCCGCCCGTTCCGCCAGTGCAAGGCGCGACACCGGAAATGTTCACGGTCAATGAGAACCAGGGGCCGCTTGCCGCGCTTTCTGGTTCGCCGCCGCCTGCGCCCAAATGGTTCAAGGATCAGATCGCACAGGCGCCCGAGCACAATACTGTGACGGTCGATGGCGCGCGTATCCACTATCAGCGTTGGGGCGATCGGGCGCGGCCAGGATTGCTGCTCGTCCACGGCAATGCGGCCCATGCCCATTGGTGGGACTTCATCGCGCCGATGCTGGCGCGGGATTACAACGTCGCCGCCATCGACCTCTCCGGCATGGGCGACAGCGACTGGCGCAAGGATTTCTATTCGATGGAGCGCTTCGCGCGCGAGGAGATCGCAGTCTGCGAAGACGCCGGCATGTTCGTGCCGACCGAGCCGCCGATCATCGTCGCGCACAGTTTCGGCGGTTTCGTCACGATCCTGACGGGCGCGCTCTATGGCGAGCGGCTGGCGGGCACGGTGATCGTCGACTCGCCCGTCAATCCGCCGGAGCGCGAAGGCCGCCCGCCGGATCGCGTGATCAAACCGCATCACATCTATCCGACTTTAGCCGCGGCGCTGGCGCGCTTCCGCCTGATGCCGCCGCAGACGGCGGAGAATCTGTATCTGGTGGACTGGGTGGCGCGGAATTCACTGAAAGAGGTGGAGGGTGGCTTCACCTGGAAGTTCGATCCGGCGATCTGGCAGCATTTCTCCATCGGCGACACGGCGGCGCGGTTGCGCGAAACAAAATGCCGGATCGGCGTGTTCCGCGGCGAGCATTCGATCCTGCTTCCGCCGGAGATCGGCGAGTACATGTTCAATATCCTCGGCCGCTCGGCCCCGGTGGTGGAGATTCCGCAGGCCCAGCATCACATCATGCTGGATCAGCCGCTGGCGTTCGTGGCGGCGCTCCGGGCGCTGCTTGCGGACTGGAACCATTCGATCGCGACCAGAAGGGTTTAGTTGCTCCCGAAACCGCGTTTGCTATAGTCCCGGCGCTTTGGAATTCGAGGGAATCAATGGCGGGCGATCACGAGTACGAACCGGGACATATGGACATCTCGCAGCACAAGAAGACGTGGGCAGGTTTCGTCAAGTTCACGGAGATTTCGATTGTTTTCATCGGCGTCGTCATGTTCCTGATGATGTTGTTCCGCACGCACAACTAACCGGCCGTTTTGCCGGGGGGCGTTCATGAAGCTTGCAGTTCTCAAAGAACGCCGCGACGGCGAAACGCGCGTCGCCGCGACCGCAGAGACGGTCAAGAAGCTGAAGGGGCTCGGCCTGGACGTCGTGGTTGAGACCGGCGCGGGCGCATATGCGCGGGTCAGCGACGCGGACTACACCGCCGCCGGCGCGATGATCGCGCCCGATGCGGCGTCGGCGCTCAAGGATGCCGACATTGTCCTGAAAGTGCGCGGGCCCGAGGCGAACGAGATCGCCGCGATGAAGAAGGGCGCGGTCTATGCGTCGCTCCTCGCGCCCTACACGGAAAAAGACCCGATCCAGAAACTCGCCGCGCAGGGCGTGAGCGCCTTCGCGATGGAGTTCATCCCGCGCATCTCGCGCGCGCAGGCGATGGACGTGTTGTCGAGCCAGGCGAACCTCGCCGGATACAAGGCTGTGCTCGACGCCGCCGCCACGTTCGGCCGCGCGATGCCGATGATGATGACAGCGGCGGGCACCATCGCGCCGGCGCGTGTGTTCATCATGGGTGTCGGTGTTGCGGGCCTGCAGGCAATTGCGACTGCGCGCCGCCTCGGCGCCATCGTGACGGCGACCGACGTGCGCCCCGCGACGAAGGAACAGGTCGTATCGCTCGGTGCGACGTTCGTCGCGGTCGAGGACGAAGAGTTCAAGCAGGCCGAGACCACCGCCGGTTACGCCAAGCCGATGTCGGCGGAGTATCAGGCGAAGCAGGCCGCGCTCGTCGCCGAGCACATCAAGAAGCAGGACATCGTCATCACCACCGCCCTGATCCCCGGCCGCAAGGCGCCGGTGCTGATCACCGCGGAGATGATCGCGACGATGAAGCCGGGCTCGATCATCGTCGATCTCGCGGCGGAGCAGGGCGGCAACACGCCGCTGACCAGGCCCAACGAGGTCTATGAGACGCACGGCGTGACCATCATGGGCTACACCAATCTGCCCGCGCGGCTCGCGGTCGATACCTCGTCGCTCTATGCGCGCAACCTGTTCAATTTCGTGGCGCTGATCGTCGACAAGAAGACCGGCGCGCTCGCGCTCAACTGGGACGACGAGATCGTCAAAGGCGCGGGCCTCACCCGTGACGGCGAGATCGTGCATCCGAGCCTCAAGGGGTAAGTCATGGAAGCCATCGATCCCTTCGTCTTCCGGCTCTCGATCTTCGTGCTGGCGATCTTTGTCGGCTACTTCGTGGTTTGGTCGGTCACGCCCGCGCTGCACACACCGCTGATGAGCGTCACCAACGCGATCTCGTCTGTGATTGTAGTCGGTGCGTTGATCGCCGTGTCGGTCGAGACCATCGGCGCTGCGTCGTGGACCTCCAAGATGCTTGGTTTCGTCGCACTGATCCTCGCCAGCGTGAACATCTTCGGCGGCTTCCTCGTGACCGCGCGCATGCTCGCGATGTACAAGAAGAAGGGCTGACGATGAACGACATGTCATCTGCTCTTCGTCTGTTCGGTATGGTCGAGGCGCTGTCGGGCCCAGTCATTGTAGGCCTCGGAATTTTGATGGCTCGCAATCCCAAATTTCCGCCGTGGTTGGGCATGGCCATGCAATTCATGGGCGGCGGCCTCTGTCTGGCCGGACTTGTCGCGTATTTTCAACCTCTCGGCGAAGAAAACTCCCTGCATGCGGTTGGATTGATCGTCATTGTCACGCTCGTGCTCGTGGCTGTGCGCTATCAGCGTGCGCAGAACATGGCTAAGGGGAATCCGCAGTCATGAGAGCCGATCTCGCAGCCATTCTCTATCTCGTCTCCGGCGTGCTGTTCATCATGGCGTTGCGCGGGTTGTCGTCGCCGGTGACGAGCCGGGAGGGCAATCGCAACGGCATGATCGGCATGGCGATTGCGGTCGCCACGACGCTCTGGGTTAGCGGCGTCAGCGATCCGGTGACCTGGGGTCTGATCGCCGGCGGCATTGTCATCGGTGGCGGCATCGGCGCGATCACCGCGCGGCGCATCGCGATGACGGACATGCCGCAGCTTGTCGCGTTCTTCCATTCGCTTGTCGGTCTGGCGGCGGTGCTCGTTGCGGGCGCCGCATTCTATTCGCCAGCCGCGTTCGGCATCGGCGCCGAGGGCGCGATCCGGATGCAGAGCCTGATCGAGATGTCGCTCGGCGTCGCTATCGGTGCGATCACCTTCGCGGGCTCGATCATCGCGTTCGCAAAGCTCAACGGCAATATGAGCGGCGCGCCGATCATCTTGCCGATGCGCCATGCGCTGAACATCGCGATCTTCGCCGCGATCATCGGGCTCATTGTCTACTTTGCGATGACGCAGCAGGCGTGGACGTTCTGGGCGATTGCGGGCCTGAGCTTCGTCTTCGGCATCACGCTCATCATCCCCATCGGCGGTGCGGACATGCCGGTCGTGGTGTCGATGCTGAACTCCTATTCGGGATGGGCGGCCGCGGCGATGGGCTTCACGCTGGAGAACTCGGCGCTGATCATCACCGGCGCGCTGGTCGGTTCGTCGGGCGCGATCCTGTCCTACATCATGTGCAAGGGCATGAACCGCAGCTTCGTCTCCGTCATCATGGGCGGCTTCGGCGGCGAGACCGGCGGACCGGGGGGCAAGGCCGAGACGCGTCCGGTGAAGCAGGGCTCCGCCGAAGATGCCGCCTTCATCATGAAGAACGCGGGCAGCGTGATCATCGTGCCGGGCTATGGCATGGCGGTGGCGCAGGCGCAGCATGCGGTGCGCGAGATGGCTGACATCCTGAAGAAGGAAGGCGTGAAGGTCTCCTACGCCATCCATCCCGTCGCGGGCCGCATGCCCGGCCACATGAACGTGCTGCTCGCCGAAGCAAACGTGCCCTATGACGAAGTGTTCGAGCTGGAAGACATCAACAGCCAGTTCGCGCAGGCCGATGTCGCGTATGTCATCGGCGCCAACGACGTGACCAATCCGTCCGCCAAGACCGACCCCAAATCGCCGATCTACGGCATGCCGATCCTCGACGTGGAGAAAGCCAAGACCGTGCTCTTCATCAAGCGCGGCATGGGCAGCGGTTATGCGGGCGTCGAGAACGAACTCTTCTTCCGCGACAACACGATGATGCTCTTCGGCGACGCCAAGAAGATGACCGAAGAGATCGTGAAGCATCTGGGATAACGCGGCGATGCTGCAGCAATTTCTGGGATGGGTCTTCGGCACGCCCGGGTCGCCGGAAGAGCGCGAAAATGCGTATCAGCACATCGTTGGCGCTCTAAATCCCATCGCAGCCGCTGAGCGCCTGCGCGGCGGCGTTCAGCACAACACGGAGAAAGCCGGCGCGCTTCTGGCCGCGCAGGGCATCTTCACCGTCGCGGACACGTTCGCGTTGGACCATGGCTGGCCGAAGATCCCGATCCTGATTTCGCTCGGCAGTCTCGTCACCGGCACGTTCCTCGCCATGTCCATCCTGCGCAGCACGATGCGGATGTACCGTCATGCGCCTGACGACGCCGATCCCGTGCGCATGATCTACGCCATGCTGATGTCGCGCATGATCCGTTTCAACGCGGCGCTCTATCTCACTTTCCTGTCGATCCTGCTCCTCGCCATCGCCGCGATGAGTTTCGTGTGACGCGAATCCGCGAGGCCGATCCTGTCGGTGACCGGCCGTCTCTTCTCTCTTTCATCATGGGATCGCAGAACTTCGAACACGCGATCGAGCCGAACCGGCGGCTGGATACGCCGGTCGCAGCCGAACATCTGGAACGGCTGCTCGCGCATCTGAAAGATCACGATGGCCGTATGTTCGTGGCGGAAGACGAGAATGGCGCGCTGATCGGCTGGGCCGTCGTCAGCGAATTCAAGGGCGAAGCGTTCGTGGTCCCGGAAGAGCGCGACTATGCCTACGTCTTCGAACTCTTTGTTGCGGAGGCGCAGCGCGGGGAAGGGATTGGCCGGGCGCTGATCGCGGCGTGCGAAGAATGGGCGAAAGCGAAGAACTTCAAGACGATCCAGATCGGCGTTCTCTTCGGCAACGCGCGCGCGGCAAAGATCTATCGCGAAGCCGGCTATTCCGACTATGCGCTCGAGCTGCGGAAATATTTGCGCTGACGCCGCAGGGCTCCGGACTTCGTGATCGGGCCGCGAGGCTGCGCATGCTATAAGGCGCACAACGGCGGGGCGTCCACATGAACATCATTGCAGGTTTCTTCCTGAACGAGAATCGCAGGCTCCGCCAGATCTGGCGCGCGGCGATTTTCTTCACGCTGTTCTTATATGTCCTACAGCCGCTCGCGTTCATGGCCGCAGGCCCGGTTGCGCGAGCTTTAGACATTCCGGAAAATCTCAGCGCGTCCAGCATCGGCTTCATGGAAGCGGTCAATCTGATCGTCGGATTGGTTTGCACATCGCTGTTTATGATCGTCGAGCGCAAAGGTCTCGGTACTTATGGCCTGCCGCTTCGCCGCGCGTTCGGTGCGAACACAGGGGAAGGATTCATCGCGGGCATCGTGATGGCGGGCGCGGTCGCCATCGGCATGGTTGTCCTCGGCGGCATGCAGATCCACGGTCTCGCGCTGACCGGACCGGCGTTGACAATGGCAGCTATCGCGTGGCTTGGCGCGAACGTGCTGGTGGGGCTCGCGGAAGAACTCTGGTTTCGCGCCTATTTCCTGCAGTCGCTGTGGAAGAGCATCGGCTTCTGGCCGGCGTCGATCGTGATCGCGGCAATCTTCGCGGCACTGCATTACTTCTTCAAGGAAGGCGAGAACATCTGGGACGTGATCACACTCGTCTCGATCAGCATGATGCTCTGCTACTCCGTCAAACGAACCGGCACCTTGTGGTTCGCGGTCGGCTTCCACATCGCATTCGACTTCATGCAGTTCTTCGTCATCGGCACGCCCAACGGCAACCTGATCCCGCAGGGCCGCATGTTCGATGTCACCTTCAACGGCCCGGCCTGGCTGACCGGCGGCGTTCTGGGCACAGAGGCGAGCTTCCTGATGTACCCGGCCATTGCGCTGCTCTGGCTCTATGTCTCAGTGCGCTATCGCCCCGCCGCGGTGGGGGCCGAAAGCGCCTGATCGGCCACGTTAAACCCTTGTGAGATGCGGCAATTTCGGATTGGCGGATTGCGGACGGGCCGTCTATTCTCCGGCTCCCAAACGCCGTTAGGAGCCTTTCATGACCGACGCCAACACAAACCCGCCCGCGGGCTCGTCCCAGCCGAAGGCGGTCTGGATCGCGGCCGTCGTTGTCGCGGTTCTGGTGATCGGTGGGGGTGCGTACTGGTTCACGCGCGGCCATCACGGTACGACGACCGCGACGGCGAAGAAGCCGGCGCTCGTCGGCATGCTCGGCGACAATCTCACGGCGCTCGATACGGTGGCGCCGGCACAGGACAAGCTTTGCGCCACGATGCTCGCACGCGCGCTCGATTTCGGCGTCGTTCCGCCCGGCGCGACTCTCGTAAGTCAGGATGCGACGGCCGGTCAGCCGGACGGTCATTACACCTGCCAAGCACAGGGCAGCGACGGCAAGTACACGCTCGCCATCGACACGACGTGCCCCGGTTCGCAGGACAAGACCTGCTTTGCGCTGGAGACCGTGAAGCGCGAGGACGGCATGATGTTGTACAAGCGCCGCAACTGGCCGAGCTAGTTCGCGCGCGTCTCCTTTTCTTCGATTGCAAGGTTTCTCATCATGAAAGAACTCGACCACTTCATCGCTGGCAAGCATGTGAAGGGAAATTCCGGCCGATTCGGCGACGTGTTCAATCCCTCGACCGGCGAGGTTCAGGCGAAAGTCGCACTCGCGAGCAAGGCGGAGATGCGCAGCGCTGTCGAAGCCGCGCTGAAAGTTTTCCCCGAATGGTCGGCGGTGAACCCGCAGCGCCGCGCGCGCGTGATGTTCAACTTCAAGGGCCTTGTCGAAAAGAACATGGACGAGCTCGCGCACATGCTCTCGTCCGAGCATGGCAAGGTACTCGCGGATTCGCGCGGCGACGTGCAGCGCGGGCTTGAGGTGATCGAGTTCGCCTGCGGCATTCCGCATCTGATGAAGGGCGAATACACCGAAGGCGCCGGCCCCGGCATCGACATCTATTCGATGCGCCAGCCGCTGGGCGTCGTCGCCGGCATCACGCCGTTCAATTTCCCGGCGATGATCCCGATGTGGATGTTCGGCGTGGCGATTGCCTGCGGCAACTGCTTCATCAACAAGCCGAGTGAGAAGGACCCGAGCGTCCCGTTGCGCCTCGCCGAACTGATGATGGAAGCGGGCGCGCCGGCCGGCGTTCTGCAGGTCGTCAACGGCGACAAGGAATCCGTCGATGCCATCCTCGACGATCCGGATATCCAGGCGGTGAGCTTCGTCGGCTCGTCCGCGATCGCGCATTACGTCTATTCGCGCGGAACCGCGAACAACAAGCGCGTGCAGGCGATGGGCGGCGCGAAGAACCACGCCATCATCATGCCCGACGCGGACCTCGATCAGGTGACGAACGAATTGATCGGCGCGGGCTATGGCTCCGCAGGTGAACGCTGCATGGCGATCTCCGTTGCCGTGCCGGTGACCGACAAGATCGCGGATGCGCTGGTCGAGCGCCTGAAGCCACGCGTGGAATCGCTGCGAGTCGGTCTCGCGACCGATCCCGATGTCGATTACGGCCCGATGGTGACGAAGGAACATCGCGCCAAGGTGATGAACTACATCGACATGGGCGTGAAGGAAGGTGCGGAGCTCGTCGTCGATGGCCGCGGCTACAAGATGCAGGGCTATGAGAACGGGTTCTATCTCGGCGGCTCGCTGTTCGACCGCGTCACGCCGAACATGCAGACCTATCAGGACGAAATCTTCGGACCCGTCCTGCAGATCGCGCGTGCCAAGGATTTCGATTCCGCCATCGCGCTTCCGACCAAGCACCAATACGGCAATGGTGTCGCGATCTTCACCCGCGACGGCGACTCCGCGCGCGAATTCGCAAGCCGCGTCCAGGTCGGCATGGTCGGCATCAACATCCCTATTCCCGTGCCGCTCGCCTATCACACCTTCGGCGGATGGAAGCGCTCGGCGTTCGGAGATGTGAACCAGCACGGCACCGAGGGCGTGCGGTTCTGGACGCGCATCAAGACCGTGACCCAGCGCTGGCCCAAAGGCGGCGTCCGCGAGAAGTCGGACTTCAACATCCCGACGATGAAATAGACGAGTTGGTCAAGCTTGACCAACAACCTTGACCAACTTGACCAACCCGGCTAGAGTAGGGTCATGACGCGCCAGGTCAACCTCTACGAAGCCAAGACCAACCTTTCACAGCTCGTCGAAGACGCCGCGAAGGGCGAAGAGATCATCATCGCCAAGAACGGCAAGCCGATGGTCAAGCTGGTCGTCGTCACAGCCGAGGCGCCGAAGAAACGCGTGCTCGGGCAGTGGGCGAAGTATCTCACGCCGGAGCAACTCGCGGACTTAGGTTCAGAGGATTGGTGGCGGCGTTGGAAAGAGGCCGACGTGGAAATCGAACGCGACTTCGAAAACAGTATCAACCGGCCCTTCCCAATGGGATACGCAGAAGAAGGTAAGGCATGGGGCAATACCTCCTCGACTCCAACGCATTCATCTGGGCAAAAAGCGCGCCCAGCATCCTCAAGCGCGAAGCCCGCGAAGTCATCGAAAGTCCGGAAAACACCCTCTTCGTAAGCATGGCCTGCCTTTGGGAGCTGGCAGACAAGGCCAGCAAGGGAAAGCTGCCGGAGTTCGATCTGATCATGCAGCACCAGCCAGACGGACTTGCGGGGGCGCTGCAACAGTCTGGCATGTATGTGATGCCGATAGAGATTTTCCATATCGACGCGGCATATCGGCTGCCCTTGCTTCATCGCGATCCATTCGATCGCATGATGATTGCGCAGGCTATGGCGGAAGATTTGATCGTCATCACAGCTGACAGGGTGTTCGAACAATACGCTGGTCTTCGCGTGCTCGCGGCTTAAGCATTCCGCGCCATCAATCCGCCATCGACAGGGATGGTGGTGCCGGTGATGAAGCTCGCGGCCGGCAGGCACAGGCTCAACGTCATGTGCGCGACTTCTTCCGGCAAACCGTAGCGGCGCAGCGCCGTGCGGCGCTTGGCGAAGACGATTTTGTCTTCGTCGGAGACCGCGGCGGTCATGCCCGTGCTGATCGGGCCGGGGCAGATGCAGTTCACGGTGATGCCTTCGGGGCCAAGCTCCACAGCGAGGGCGCGGGTGAGGCCGGTGACGCCGGCTTTCGCGGCGGCATAGGGACTATCGCGCGACGTGGCACCCAGCGCTTCGGTCGAGGCGATGTTCACGATCCGTGGGGCTTTGGATTTCCGCAGATGCGGCAGCGCCGTGCGGATGATCTGCTGCTGTGCGGTGAGCAGAACACCGAACGCGCGCGTCCACACCGCGTCATAATTCTCGCTGTCGATAGGTGAGAACGCCGAGACACCGGCGTTGTTGACGACGATGTCGATGCCGCCCCATGCGGCGGCAATCTCTGTAATGACGGTGCGAATGCGCGATGCATCGGTAACATCCAGCGCCCACGCCTTCGCCGATCCGCCCGCCGCCACGATCGCGACAGCGGTTTCACGCGCGCTCGCGTCGTTGAAATCGGTGACCGCGACATGCGCGCCTTCGGCGGCGAAAATCTCGGCGGTCGCGCGGCCCATGCCGGAACCGGCACCGGTGATGAGCGCGACGGAGCCTTTGACGGAGCGCGACAGCACTATTTCACGCCGCCGAGTTTGCAGACATGTTTCCACTGCGCCTCCGTCACCGGCTGAACCGACAGCCGCGAGAAGGTCACGAGCGTCATGTCCTTGAGTTTCGGATCGGCCTTGGCCTGCGCAAGCGTCACCGGTTTCGGCATGTCCTGCACGGCTTTCACATCGACAAGGCCGAATTTGCCTGTCTCATCCGTCGGGTCGGGCTTGTAGCCGGAGATGACCTCGACGATGCCAACGATCTCGCGCGCGTCGCCAGAGTGGTAGAAGAAGCCGAGGTCTCCCTTCTTCATCGCCATCATGTTCTGCTTTGCCTGATGATTGCGCACGCCGCTCCACGGTTCGCCTTTGGCGCCGCGCTTCTTCTGTTCGTCCCAGGAAAATGTCTCCGGCTCGGTCTTGAACAGCCAGTGGTTCATAGCTTCGCCTCGCAGGTATTCGTGGCGACTTTCCACGCGCGAAGCTCGGACGATTGGAACAGGCCCGCCTTCGCGTAGGGATCGTTCTGCTGCCAGATCCGTGCGGCGGCGAGGTCGGGCGCATCGATAAGGATCATGCTGCCGGCCATTTCGCCCTGCGCGTTCAGGAACGGTCCGCCCAGCCGCACGATGCCGGTCTCTTTTATGTACGCGATATGCGCCTCGCGTGTCGCCATGCGCAGTTGGAGCGAGCCTTCCTTGTCGATGGCGGTGATGACGAACAGCATGGTCTCTCCTATTCGGGTTTCAGCGGCCGGCTCATCAACCGTAACACCGCGTCGCCGAGCGGCAAGCTGCCGTCGAGCACATGGGCGACGGCTTCGGCGATCGGCAATTCGATGCCTTCCTTCCTTGCGCGCTTGACGATGGCCGGCGCGGTCTCGACGCCTTCGGCGAGCGCGTGGCCCGGTGCGGCGAGGTCTTTCAACGTGCGGCCCTGGCCGAGCGCGTGGCCGAAGCTGAAATTGCGCGAGGACAGGCTCGTCGCGGTCAGAACCAGATCGCCGAGGCCCGACAGGCCCATCAGCGTTTCCGGTTTGGCGCCGAGCGCGGTGCCCAGCCGTGTCAGTTCCGCGAAGCTGCGCGCGATCAGGGCTGCGCGTGCGCTTTCGCCCAGACCCATGCCGTCCACGATGCCGCTGGCAATGGCATAGACATTCTTTGCCGCACCGCCGAGCGCGACGCCGACGATATCGTCGCTGGCATAGGGGCGAAACGTCGCGTGGCCGAGTGCGGCCTGAAGCTTGAGCGCAATCTCCATGCGCGCGGCAATCGTCACCGCCGTCGGCATGCCGCGCGCGACATCTTTCGCGAAGGAGGGTCCCGACAGGATCGCGGGCTCACAGTCCGGTGCCGCTTCGCTGAGAATTTCGGTGAGAAGTTCGCCGCTCGTTTTCTCGATGCCCTTCGCACACAGGACGAGCGGCGTTCCCTTCGCCGCGTGAAGTGCGATGTCGTGCAAACTTGAACGCAGATGCTGTGCCGGCACGACGAGCAGCAATGCATCCGCCTTCGCAGCCAGCGCGATGTCACCGGTGGGCACAATGTCGGCGGGGAGTTCCACGCCGGGCAGGTACATCCCGTTCTCAGCAGAATCCTGAATCTGCGTCACGAGGTCGACCTCGCGTGCCCAAAGCGTCACATGGCGGCCTGCCTGCGCAGCCGCGACGGCCAGAGCCGTTCCCCAAGCGCCAGCTCCAATGACCCCGATTGACTGATAAGATGCTGGTTTTTCTGTATTTTCTGTCATGCCGGTCGGATGCTGCGATGCGGAAGATTGAACGGTTTGTTGATTATTTAGAAAATCTGCCTATCTTGATCCTAGGAATCGATGACAAGACCGCGACAGCGGCGTCAAGGGAACGCTTATGGCCGAAAAAGACAATATCCGCGAACAGATCGTCTGCGCTGCCAAGAAGCGCTTTTCGCATTTCGGTTATGCCAAGACGACGATGGCCGAAGTCGCGACCGATTGTGCCATGTCGCCCGGCAATCTTTATCGTTTCTATCCCGGCAAGCTCGATATCGCCGAAGCCATCGCGACGGAGGACTACACCAAGCATCTCGCTGTGCTGCGCAAAATGGCCGTGACACCCGGCAAGGACGCGCGCGAGCGGCTGCACGATCTTCTGTTCGAGGAACTGCGCCGCACCTACAACAAGCTCGAGAAGGATCCGCGCGCTTACGAGATGGCGCTGGTGATCTCGCGCGAGCGGCCCGAATACGCGAACTGGATGCTGGGCGAGGAACGCAAGATTCTCGTCGAACTGATGGACGAGGCGGAGCGCCGCGGCGAGTTCGTTCCGGAGAACAAGGACTTCACCGCGGAGATGATTCAGGCCGCGACGATGAAATTCCGTTATCCGCAGCTCTGGTCGAAACTGACGCTGCCGAAACTGGAGCGCGAGCTTGAGGGCGTGATCCAACTCCTGATCAACGGCATCTGCCCGAAGGCGATGGAAGCCGCTTGCCTGGCTGAGCGGAACGCCGCCGCCGCGGCCTGATCGCTCTTCTTTCCGCCGCAAACCCCGCCTATAGCTCGGCCATGCGTCGTATATTGATCCTCTGTCTCGGACTGCTGGCCGCCACGGTCAGCGCGGCCATCGCCGATCCCGTCGGCCGCGCGGTCTTCACGCCGGCGCAGCGCGCCGATCTCACGCGCGTCAACGCGTATCTGAATTCCATTCACACGATGACCGGCGGCTTCTCGCAGATCGATCCAAACGGCGATATCGATCAGGGCACGTTCGCCATCGCGAAGCCGGGCAAGATGCGGTTCGAGTACAAGCCGCCGATGCCGAGCCTGATCGTATCCGACGGCAAGACTGTCGCGGTCCAGAACTTGCGGCTCAAAACCGTGGACCGTTATTCGCTCTCCGACACGCCGCTCGACATCATCCTCGGCGACAAGATCGATCTGTTGAACGATCATTCCATCACCGGTGTCGAGCATCAGCAGGATGCACTGGTGGTTCATGCGCGTTCGCGCGGCAGCAATGCGCAGGGCAATATCTCGCTCGTTTTCGCGGCGGGGACGAACCTGGAACTGCGGCAGTGGACGGTCGTCGACAATCAGGGGCTTCAGACCACGGTCGTGCTGCGCGATGTGCAGATCGGCGGCGATGTTTCCAGGGTCTCGTTCGCGATTCCGCCCAAGAGCGCCGCCGCAAACTGACGTCCCCCGCGGGCATGGCTGGCTTGCGCTTGCGGGCGTGATGAACCCTTGCTAGGGCATCCGCATGGCTTCCAGAAAACCGATTGTCGGCATTCCCAGCGACCACCGCATGGTGGGCAAGCATCCCTTTCATATGGTCGGCGAGAAATACATCGCCGCGGTGCGCGACGGTGCGGGCGCTGTCCCGCTGATGATCCCGGTGCTCGCCAATCCGATTTCGCCGGAAGAGCTGATCGCGAGCGTCGATGGCTTCCTGTTCACGGGTTCGGTCTCCAACGTCGCGCCGAAGCATTATGGTGGCTCCGCGCCGCGCGACGGCGTGCTGCAGGATGAACGTCGCGACGACACCACGCTGCCGCTGCTCAAGGCCGCGATCGCGGCAGGCAAACCGGTGCTCTGCGTGTGCCGCGGCTTTCAGGAATTGAACGTCGCGTTCGGCGGCACGCTGCATCAACATGTGCAGGAAGTCGCCGGCCGGATGGATCATCGCGAAAACACCGAAGCACCACTCGAACAGCAATACGCGCCGGTGCATTCGATCTCGGTGCAGCCCGGCTGCCTGCTGGCCGATATTCTTGGCGCCGGCATTTTCCAGGTGAACTCGCTCCACGGCCAGGGCATCGACAAGCTCGCGCCCACGCTCCACGCCGACGCCGTCGCACCCGACGGCACCATCGAGGCGATCTCCATGCCGGAGGCCAAGGGCTATCTGCTCGGCGTCCAATGGCATCCCGAATGGCGCTGGTCGGAAGACGAGATCAGCACCGCCATCTTCGAATCGTTCGGTGACGCGCTGACGGAAACAGCGCGCCGATAACGCCGATCTTTTCTTTTTGTTAGTGATCAAAAGTCGCAAACTCTCCTGATTTACTTTGTGCTAGTACTACCAGTGCGAGAACGTGCGTGGACGGAAGAAATCCATGCCACAACGTACACGCCTTCTGGGCTTTGCTTTTGCCGGCGCGGACCTCCTTTTTGAGGTCAATCGCAGCGGCAAGATCATGTTTGCGACCGGCGCGGCGCGCGACTTCGCGCGCAAGGGGGCCGAGGCGCTGGTGGGACACGACGTGTCCTGTCTTTTCGAACCTCTCGAAGCGTCCAAATTCATGGCGTCCGTTCGTGGCCTCTGTGAGGGCGACCGCGCCGGACCGATGCGCCTGAAACTGATCACGGGCGGTGGCGCAGCGGTCTCGATGTTTCGCTTGCCGCTCAATCCAGGCGTCATCTCGTGCACGCTGGCGAAGCCTGGTGGAAAATCCGCCTTCGCGGGAACGGCAACCGATGAGAAGACCGGCCTCGCAACGCGTGACTCCTTTGTGAGTGCCGCGGCCACTGTCGCGAAGGAAGGCGATGCTCTGACTCTGGTGGGCGTATCGGGTCTCTCCGAACTCTGCGCCAAGATGGAGGAGGCGGATGCCGCGAAGCTTCTCGAGTTTATCGGCGATTCCGCACGCGCATCCGGCGCGAAGGTGGCGGGCCGCCTGTCCGACAACAGCTTCAGCGCGATCACGACCGAAGAGGGCAGCGCGGATTTCGTCGAAGCCATCCGCAAGGCGCTGTCCGAAGGTGGCGCCGGCAACGCCGCAATCGAGGAAGCGCAGATATCCCTCAACGGCGAAGGCCTTTCGGCGAGTCAGCGCATGCTGGCGGTGCGCTACGTCGTTGAGCGGTTCGCGAGCGGCAAGGCCATCGGCGATTGCGGCAAGGATCTCGCCGGTACCTTCGGCGCGATGATGAATGAGACCGAGCGCAGCATGCTCGCCATCACGCAGACGGTGACGGCCGGCCATTTCGAGATGGCCTATCAGCCGATCAAATCGCTGAAGAACAATGCGTTGTCGCACTATGAATCGCTCGCGCGGTTTGAGGCGAACAAGACCGCCGAGACCGTGACCATGGTCGAGCAGCTCGGCATGGCGTCGTCGTTCGATCTGGCCGTTGCGCTCAAAGTCATCGCGGCTGTGCAGGCCGAAAAGGACAAGTCGGTCCATGTCGCGCTCAATCTCTCCGGCCATACGATCGCGTCGCCGGAGAGCTTCGCGCTGATCGCGGGCTTTCTGGGACGCCATCGCGCGCTGGCGCCGCGGCTGCTGATCGAGATCACCGAGACGGCAGAGATCACCGATCTCGAAGGCGCCAACAAGTCCGTCGCCGCGTTGCGCGAAATGGGTTACCGCGTCGGCCTCGACGATTTCGGCGCGGGCGCCGCGTCGCTCAACTACCTTCACGGGCTGACCGTCGATTTCGTGAAGTTCGACGGCTCGCTGGTAAAAAAGCTCGGCACCTCGGAGCGTGACGACACGCTGCTGCGCGGCATGCTCAAGCTCTGCAACGCGCTCGGCATGCACACGATCGCCGAATGCATCGAGACCCAGGCGCAGATGGATATGGCCCGCGATATCGGCTTCGACTACGGACAGGGCTACTTCCTGGGCAAACCCCAGAAGGATTTGCGCGTGCCTGTCGCGACGGGTGCCCTGTTCGCCAAGCGCAAGGGCACGCAGGAACGCTGGGGCTAGAATTTCCCCCGATTTCCAGCCTTGACTTATGTGTAAGCAACTACTTACAGTAAGTTATGGCTTATCAACATGCCTTCACAGCGCTATCCGACCCCACCCGTCGTGCTGTTTTCGAGCGCCTGATCGATGGGTCCCAGCCGGTCGGGCGGATTGCCAAGGGCATGCCGGTCAGCCGGCCGGCGGTGTCCCAACATCTCAAGGTGCTCAAGGAGGCAGGTCTGGTGACGGATCGCGCCGAAGGAACGCGCCGCGTCTACAGTATCGACCCGAACGGTCTGGCGGCGGTGCGGCGCTATCTCGACCAGTTCTGGGACAGGACGCTTGAAGCGTTTGCGGCTGAGGTCGAAAAAGACACAACACAGGACGAGGGGACCAAATGACAAAGACGATCACCGTCGCGCCGGTGCGCAAATCACTGACCGTCAAGGCACCGCAGGCGAAGGCGTTCGATGTCTTCACCGCGGGCATGTCGCGCTGGTGGCCGCCGACGCACACGATCCTGAAAGCGCCGTTCAAGGACTCCATTATCGAGCCGCATGCGGGCGGCCGCTGGTACCATGTGGGCACCGATGGCTCGACCTGTGAGACCGGCACGGTGCGCGTTTGGGATCCGCCGAACAGGATCGTGCTGGTGTGGCGGCTCAATGCGAAGTGGGAATATGAGCCCGATCTCGATACCGAGGTTGAAGTGCGCTTCATCCCCGATGGTATCGCGACAAAAGTCGAACTCGAGCATCGCTACATCGAACGCATGGGCGAGACCGCCGGGACCGCGCGTGCCGCCGTGGATGCGCCCGCTGGATGGAGCGGCATCCTGGAAGAATTCCGCAGAATCGCAGAGGGAGTTTGAAATGCAAAATGTGAAAGCAATGTTGTCCGGGGCCGCGGTCGCCTTTGCGCTGGTCGCGATGCAATGCGCGGCGCATGGCGAAGTTGTGGACCAGCAGCCGAACGGATTCAGCCTGCAGGAGAAAGAGCAGATCGCCGCCCCGCCGGACAAGGTCTATGCCGCGCTGATCGATATCGGCAGCTGGTGGAGCAACGCACACACGATGTCGGGCGACGCGAAGAACATGACGCTCGACGCGCGCGCGGGCGGTTGCTGGTGCGAGACGCTGCCCAAGACCGGCGGCAGCGTGCAGCACATGACCGTTGTCTACGCCAACCCGGGCGACATGTTGCGGATGCGCGGCGCGCTCGGCCCTTTCCAGGCCACCGGCATGGAAGGCGCGATGAACATCGTGCTCACACCGAACAAGCAGGGCACGCTGGTTGAGATCGTCTACAACCTCGGCGGCTATGTCCTGAACGGCTACCAGTCCCTTCCCACATCCGCCGATGGCGTTCTGGGTCTGCAGCTCTTTCGTCTGAAGCAACTCATCGAAACCGGCTCGGCCAACACGCCGCGCCCACCGGAGAAGAAACAATGACTCTCAAGATCCACGCCTTCCCCGCGAGTCCGCGCGCCTTCAAGGTGCTGAGCTTCGCCACTCACATCGGCATCGATTACGAACTTGTGGTTGTCGATCTCACCAAGGGCGCACAGCGCAGTCCCGAATTCACCGCGCTCAATCTCAATCAGCGCATGCCGGTGCTGGAAGAGGACGGCTTTTGCCTGTGGGAATCCAACGCCATCGTCCAATACCTCGCGACCAAGAAGATGGAGCTCGGTCTTCTGCCGAAAGACGAGCGCGCCCGCGCCGATGTCAGCCGCTGGCAGTTCTGGGAAAGCGCGCATTGGGATTCCGCCTGTGCGACGCTGATCTTCGAGCGCTTCGTGAAAGGCTTCTTCGGCGGCGGTGAGGCTGATCCGAAGGAAGTCGAGAAGGGCCTCACCAATTTCAATCGTGCGGCCAAGGTTCTCGACACGCATCTGAAGGGCCGCAACTTCCTCTGCGGCGACAAGCTCAGCGTTGCGGACTTCTCTGTCGCCGCGCCGCTGATCATGGCCGGACCGGCGCAGTTTCCGCTCGAGCCCTATGGCGAGATTCAGCGTTGGTATGCCGGCATGTCCGCTTTGCCGGCGTGGCAGAAGACGCTCGCAGGTTCCATGCAGGCCGCGGCTTAGCAGTAATCCTCCCTCGCGCAGCGGGGGAGGATCAATTAATCCAGCTTCTGCTGCGTGCTGTTCGTGGACGCTGTCAGCACGACGCTGAAGCGTTCGCGGCCGAGCAGATGGCCGTCGGCGGTGGCGAAATCGACGCGCCATTCGCCGGCGCCCGGATTCTTCTTGATCGTGTAGCCGCGATAGCCGCCGTCGCGTCCGCCGTTGATCGGATAGGATACGCGCGATACCGCAACCCAGCGCCTATGCTTGGTGTCGTAATGCTGCCAGTTGTGCGTGATGCGCGTGGACAGTTTCACCGGCGCGAACACCGCGGTGTAGGCGTAGAGCGGTTGACCCGCAGCGACATGCACAATTTGTGTGAATGGTTCCTGATACCACGCGCGCGGCTCGCCGGTGCCGATGTAGTCGTTCCCGACATGCTTCACGTCGGTGTAGATGCCGGACCTGGCCAGCGCGACCGGCAGCGGCGGCAGGATGTTGGTGAACCAGAAGACGTTGATCAGCACATACACCGCCGCCGACGCGCCGACGATCGGCCATTTGGATTCCACGAACGCCTTGCGCCCGACCAGGAACAGGACCCACAGGAAAACGGTGAACGCCGTGATCGCGGCGAGGCCGCTGAGCAGGAAGCTGAACACGCCGATCTGGTGCGTGTAGATCGGCACCGTGACGATCGCATACGAGAAGATGCCGAAGAACAGCAGCACGGCGGTGAACACGAGCCGCTCGTAATAATGCTTGAACACCTCGTTTCCGATGAAGATCGCCACCAGCACCAAGAGGAACGGCCACGACGCGAGCAGCACAGCGCTGCGGGTGTAGAAGATCAGAAACCCGCTCCACAATCCGCCGAGCGCGAACTGCGTCGCCACCGGCAGGAACGTCTGCCAGCGCGGCGGCTTGTCCTCCGGCCCGCGTGTGGTGTGCGAGTTGATGCCGTGCAGGACCAGGATCGTGACCGCCGCGACCGCGATATAGACGAGAAAGATGATCTGCGTGTTGGGCAGGTCGACGCGACGGAACATGAAATTGTCGGTCAGGAATCCGCCGATCATTCCGGCGGCGGAAAGCTGGCGCTCGTAGCGCGGAATCCAGGAAAGCCAAGCGTACATGCCGCGTGTTTGCCCGGAACCTGTGGCGCGTTCAAGGCGGGCGTTTTTAACCTCCCCCTCTGTGGGGAGGTCGACGCGCGGAGCGTAGCGAGCACGTCGGGTGGGGGACGGTGTTAGCAGGTGGAGCGGCCCCCCACCCGAAATGCTTCGCATTTCGACCTCCCCACAAAGGGGGAGGTTAATCAGTGTGCGAGTGACTAGATAATTTTCCCCTGCTACACTCGCGCCATGACGAACAAGTCATCCCTCCTCGTCCTCTGTGCCCGGATCGGTTATAACCCGCCGCGCCGCTGAAGCCTTCGCGCGTCCGCCGCGCACTCCATCCATCGCATTCACGGCAAACGGCAGAGGTACGCCATGTCATCTCCCCAGCATAACCAGACCAAGCATTGGCAGGCGCTCGACGCCGCCCATCACATCCATCCGTTTTCGGATACCGCCGCGCTGAACAAGGAAGGCGTGCGCGTCATCACCCGCGCCGACGGCGTCTATCTGTGGGACAGCGAAGGCCAGAAGATGCTCGACGGCATGTCGGGCCTGTGGTGCGTGCAGATCGGCTACGGCAATCACGAACTGGCCGAGGCCGGTTACGAGGCGCTGAAGCAGCTCCCCTATTACAACCACTTCTTCAAGACCTCGAACCCCTACACGATCGAACTCGCGACCAAGCTCGCGCAGCTTCTGCCGGAAGGGCATGAGCGCGTGCTGTTCGCGAACTCGGGCTCGGAGGCGAACGACACCGCGCTGAAGCTCATCCGCTACTACTGGAATCTCAAAGGCAAGCCGCAGAAGAAAATCCATCTCTCGCGCGAGATGGCCTATCACGGCGTGACGATGGCGGCGGCGTCGCTGTCGGGGCTCACGCCGATGCATCCGCAATTCGATCTGCCGCTCGCGGGTTTCGAGAAGGTGCCGGCGCCGTACTGGTATGGCGCGAAGGCCGCGGGCCATGGCGACATCGCGCCGGACGAGTTCGGCGCGCTCATCGCGCAAAAACTCGAAGAGCGCATTCTCGAGATCGGGCCCGACCGCATCGCCTCATTCTCGGGCGAGCCGGTGCAGGGCGCGGGCGGACTTCTCTTCCCGCCGGAGAATTACTGGCCGCTGGTCCAGAAGATCTGCGCGAAATACGACATCCTCATCCACGCCGACGAAGTGATCACCGGCTTCGGCCGCATCGGCGAATGGTTCGGCTCGCAGGCCTACGGCTTCGTGCCCGACATCTCGACGATGGCGAAGGGCCTGTCGTCCGGCTATCAGCCGATCTCGGCGATCTCGCTCGGGCCGCGCATGGGCGACGTCATCGCCAACGCGAATGAGGAGCTGGTCCACGGCTACACCTATTCCGGCCATCCGGTCGCGTGCGCCGTCGCGCTCAAGAACCTCGAGACGATCGAGCGCCTGAACCTCGTGCCGCGCGTCAAGAACGACATCGGCCCGTATCTGCAGCGCCGCATGCGCGAGACGTTCGAGGGCCACCCGCTGGTCGGCGAGGTGCGCGGCAAGGGATTGCTCTGCGCCATCGAACTCGTCGCGGACAAGACCGAGCGCGCCTTCTTCCCCGATCCCGGCACGGTCGGCACCCATTGCCGCAACAATTGCTTCAGCAGCGGCCTCATCATGCGCGCGATCCGCGACACCATGGTCTGCGCCCCGCCCTTCATCGTCAGCGAGACCGAAGTCGACGAACTCGTCGCCAAGGCCAAGGACGCCATCGACAAGACGGCGAAGGATTACGGGAAGATGTGAGGGGCGGGTCTGTCGCCCACCCTCAAACAAGGAACTCGCTAGAACTGCGATCCCCGATCAATGAAATCACCGATGGGTGAATGAGAGAGGCAGCTTTCCGACCGCCTCTCTCTTCATCTCGCAAGAGATGTTTATCATAGGCGATGATGGGTGAGAGATCTCATCAAGACCTGATGAACGCGAGCAGGTCAGGGTTGAGGACATCCGCGTGTGTGGTGAGCATGCCATGAGGGTATCCGGGATATGTCTTCAGCGACCCTTTCTTGAGCAGGTCGACCGCGCGCGGCACTGAACTTGCGAACGGAACGACTTGATCAGCCTCGCCGTGCATTACCAGCACAGGCACGGTGATCTTCTTGAGGTTCTCGGTGTAATCCAAGAGCCAAGAGTCGACCGTCGCGTAGTGCGCGAGTGCGCCGCCGGCCATGCCTTGGCGCCACCAGTTCGCGATGATTGCCTCCGAAGGCTTGGCCCCATCCAGGTTGTAACCGTAGAACGGATTCTCGGGGACGAAACGGAAGAACTCTGCCCGATTGGCCAGCATGCCGTTCCGGATCGTTTCGAACCACTCCGGCGGCTGGCCAGACGGGTTGTCCTTGTTCCGGTACATGTTCGGCGTCGGTGAAGCGACCAGCACCGCCTTGGCGACGCGCTCTTGGTGGCGAGCGACATAGCGAGCCACCTCAGCGCCGCCTGTAGAGTGTCCGATATGGATCGCGTCGCGCAGGTCAAGATGTTCCGTCAGGGCCGCGAGGTCGGCAACCCAGTGGTCGATGTCGTTGCCGGTGCTCGGTTGGTCGGACCGGCCGTGACCGCGCCGGTCGTGGGCGATCACGCGATATCCGTGCTGAAGGAAAAACATCATCTGGGCATCCCAGTCGTCCGCTGTCAGCGGCCAACCGTGGCTGAAAACGATCGGCTGCCCCGATCCCCAATCCTTGTAGAAGATGTTCACGCCGTCTTTGGTCGTAATCGTAGGCATTGTTCAGTTCCTTTCGAATAGCCGCGGGTTGAGTTTCATCGTTCGCTGGAGCGGCTAATCCAGCGGGTGATGTCTGCGGAACAGTCGGTGCACTTCGGCGTCAGGGCCGGAGGTGGTCACCTTCCATATAGATGACCAGTCGTCTATTAACTTGGAAAAACTTTAGGCGAGCAGGCATGGCAACACGCTCCTTTCGAAACTGTCGAATGGCTTTCCGCTGCGTTCCACCTTCGCGCGCATGACGGTTCCTTCGAACGTGTCTATGAGCGCGGCGGCGAGTTGTTTGGGGTCTTTGGTTGCAGCCAGATCTTTGCGGGCCTGGGCTTCGCGCAAACAATCGGCAAGCGCATCCGCCCATTCGCGATAAACGGTCACCAGCTTCGCGCGCACGTCCGCACTGGAAGGCGTAACTTCAAGCGCCATGTTTCCGATCAGGCAACCGACAGCGTAACGGTGACGCTTGTGGAATTCGGCGAGACCTCTGAAATAGTTGGCAATGCGCTGAAGCGGCGGTGTCGCCTTATCGCGCAGGAGCGGGCCGTACATCTCGGCGACCGATCCCCAATACTCGCCCAGCACCTCCACGGCGAAGGCTTCCTTGCTTTCAAAGTAATTGTAGAACGATCCCTTCGGAACGCCGGCAGCGGCGGTTATTTCCTGAACGCCGGTAGCATTGAAGCCAGCGCGGCTGACGAGATCGGCTCCCTTTACCAGGAGCTTCAAGCGGGTATCCAAGTTTGCGGGTCTAGCCATGTGTGATAGATGACCGGTCGTCTCGTTATTGTCAAGCGGAATTTTGAGGGGCAAAAATATTTCGCGGAGGCCAAGATCGCGACCCATAAGACGGCGAAGGTTCTTTAGACGGCATTGATCGATTGAAACAGGTGTCGAGCTATCGCGTCCACGCCGTCACCAGCTTGGTTGAGCCCGGCACCTTTAAGCCTAGTTCATCGAGCCACGCAGACTTCAGTGACCGAAATAAATTTTCCTGCTCCCCTTGAATCGCCTTTTGCGTCCCCATTTCTCCGAGGCCGTGACTGTCTTGCTGCCCCGGGTTCACACCCGACGTCGGCGTAGGACCATACAGGGCGAGGGTGTCCCTACGCGCACCCGTGCGAAACGTTCGACTTTGGAAGCCTGCCAGCGCGGTGAGATTCTCAGCGGGCGGTATCCGTTCGATATTTCCAGTGACTGCGCATTCGCGCAGTCGAAGAAGAGGGGAGGGGTAGTGATTTTTGCCGGACAATTATCGATCCGGTGCGGTCGGATTATGCGGCGGAATATTTCTCCGCGCTGTTTGATAGGTGAGGGGGTACCCCCTCCGGAAAACTGAGGTTCAAATGGGAAGAGGAGAGCGGTCTCAGGAAAATTGTTGAGAAAGCGATATCAAGTCTCAAGCGGTGGGGGTTTTCGCCCTATGCAACACTGGCGCTTGCGGCGCGGCTGTTACGCCGCGCCGTCGAGCTTTAAGCGAGCCTTGTGCCGGTGAAGGTGGGCGTCGCCGGTTTCGGCAGGCCTTGGGATTTGTATTGCGCGGTGAGGGTCTTTTTCTCAGCCGCCATCTGTTGGCCCAGCGCCTTGGTGTCGACGCCGGCCTGTTTGGCCTTCGCGAACATGTTGCCCTGTTTCTTCTCTTCTTCCTTGACGTGATGCTTGATCATCTCGGAGAGGACCTTGACCTTGGCGTCGTAATAGTCGTCGTCCGGATTGCCCTTTTCGATCTCCGCGATCAGCACCTTCGCGCTGTCGTGCTCGACATAGGCCTCGTCCATCAGGTCTTCGTCCACGCCGTCTTCGCTGCACGCGGGGTAGAAGATGTCTTCCTCGATCTTGGCGTGGACGGTGAGTTCGAAGCAGATTTGCGTGGCGAGGTCCTTCTTGCGGGTCGATGCCTTGGCCTTTTCATACTGCGCGAACAGGCCTTCCACCTTGCGGTGATCGGCTTTGAGGAGAGCGATAGCGTCGGTCGGTGTTTTGCTTGTGGCCATGATGAATTTTCCAATCTGTTGGAGCGGTAACAGATTGGGCGAGCGCTGGTTCCCGATGAATGGGAGATCAGGGCTCCATCTGCGCCTGCTCTTCGACCTCTCCCTGTTGTTTCAGGGTCGGGGAGATGAGCTTGCGGGTTTTCCAGCTGCCGCGCAGGAACCACAAGACGGAGACGATGGCTGTCACGACGTTGGCGATCGGCGTGGACCACCACACCCCGTCGACGCCGAGCGACGTGTATTTCGCGAGCGCGAAGGCCAGCGGGATCTGCAGCACCCATTGCGAGACGAGGCCGATCACCATCGCGGGGATCATCTCGCCCGCGGCACGGATCACGCCCATCAGCGCGAACTGCAACCCGATAAAGCCGAAGCTCCATGCCACGAGGCGGATGTAATGTGCGCCTTCGCGGATCACGGCGGGGTCTTCGGGCACGAAGAAGCGCACGATCTCGGGCGCGAACACCATGCAGACGAGACCGAGGATAGTGAGGGACGAGAACGTGATGACCGCTGAAAGTCTCGCCACCTTCTCCGCCCGCGCGATGTTGCCGGCGCCGATGCTCTGGCCGACCAGCGTGGACGTCGCCATCGCGAAGCCCATCGCGGGGATGATCACGACGTTGAACAGGTTGCCGCCGACGCCGAAGCTCGCCGTCACCACCGTGCCGAAGCTCACGATCAGGAAGGTGAGGATCAGCATGCCCATGCCGCGCGCCGACTGCTCGATGGAGGCGGGATAGCCGAGCAGGAACGCGCGCTTCACGAAGGCGAAGTCCGGCTTGAAATCGCGCCAGTGGATGTGGATGCCGTAGCAGCCGCCGAACAGCAGGCGCAGCGCGATCGCCGCCGCAATCGCCTGCGAGATCAGTGTCGCCACCGCAGCACCCACAACGCCCCAGGCCGGCATGCCGAACTTGCCGAAGATCAGGATCGGATCGAGGATGAAATTGATGAGGACCGTAGAGGCCACGATGTAGAGCGGCGCCTTCACTTCGCCGACGCCGCGCATCAGCGCCTGCGCCATTGCGTAGATGAAGGTGAACGGCAGCGCGATGAAGATGATGCGCATGAACCACAATCCGCCTTCGTACACCGCCGGCGCGACATGCATCATGTGCAGCAGCACCGGCGCCACGAAGTATCCAATGGCGCCGAGCACGATGGACACCGCGACGATGGTCAGCAGGGTCTGCGCCGCGACACGATCCACCATCGCGTGATCGCGCGCGCCGGTGTATTGCGCGATCAGCGTGGTGCCCGCGATGGCGAAGCCCATGCCCAGCGCGATCAGCACGAACATCACGGGCATGGTGATCGACACCGACGCGATGGCCGCGGCGCCAAGGCGCCCGACCCAGAACGCGTCGATCACCTGATAGGCGACCTGCAGGATGTTGGCGCCCATGATCGGCACCGCGAGCAGGAACAGCGCGCGCGGGATCGAGCCTTCCAGAAGCCGCGGATCGAACGCGCGGCGCGCCGGTTTCTTGGGGTCGGACATTGTCGAGGACTCACGTTATGATGTGTTCCATGAACCTCCGCATTCTCTCGGTCAATATCGGCCGTGCACGCGTCATCGGCACGGTGCATGGTGAAGATGTTCTGTCCGGTATCGACAAGAAGGCGATGGGGGTCGAGACCGCGTATGTCGGCGCGCTCGGCATCGAAGGCGACGAGCAGGCCGATCTCACCGTGCATGGCGGCGTCGACAAGGCGGTCTATGCCTATCCGAGCGAGAACTGGCCGTGGTGGGTGACGGAGAAAGGCATCGCCTGCCGTCCCGCGACCTTCGGTGAGAACCTCACACTCGAAGGCGCCGACGAGAACAATGTCGCCATCGGCGATCGCTTCCGCTGGGGCGATGTGGTGCTGGAAGTCAGCCAGCCGCGCGCACCTTGTTACAAGCTCGGGCTGCACACCGGGCGTCCCGATGCGCCGCAGCTGATGACTTTGTCCGCGCGCTGCGGGTGGTATTTCCGTGTCGTCGATGCGGGTAATGCGCCGGCGCACGACGCCGCCCTCGAACGAATCACCAAAAGCGATGCGCCGACCGTGCGGGAAACATTTGTTGCGCTTTTCGGCCGTGGAATTGACGCCGATGCACAGTTGCGCGCGCGCGACACGCCGCAGCTGGCGGAGAGCTGGCGGCACGCAATTTCAGCGCGGATCGGGGCTTCCCGCCGCTGATTGGATGAAACTCGGGTGGTGCAAATTCGCCACTGTCATTAAAAATGTATAAGATTCTGGGATTACAGAGAAAATAGTTGAAAGCTGTGGCCGGAATACATAACTTCACTCTCGAAGGACGGGCTATGACCCGGCAAGCACTGCCCCCCCGCTCGCAAGCTGGGTCTTCGTTCTTCGCGGTGACCGGTCATCCCCTCCCGGCACCAAGCGCGTAACGGCGCATCCGGCGCCCGATCAGCCCCCTGGTCGGGCGCCTTTTTCTTTTCCGGGCACAGTGACCCGGCGCAGCGTGAGATTGATCCGCCCTCCGCCCGGAATAAGCGTCGAACTTCCGCTAACGATCCGGTCGATACCGTGATAGGCGCGCCGCGCGGGTCCACCGAATGTCAGCACATCACCGGATGAGAGCTTGACGCTCTGCGTCGGCCCGCGCCGCGTCGTTCCGCCAATTCTGAAAATAGCATCATCGCCGAGTGACACCGACAGCACCGGCGCGTCCTCCGCCCGCTCGTCGCGATCCTGATGCAATCCCATACGCGCACCCGCGCGATAGAGATTCACCAGGCAGCACTCCGGCGGCGCGCGATAGGCGGTCGCCTCGGTCCAGAGTTCGAGAAGCGCTTCGGGAATCGCAGGCCAACTTTCACCGGTCAGCGGATGAAGCGGTCCATAACGGTACCCGTTCCTGTCCGAGATCCAACCCAGCGTGCCGAGGTTTGTCTCTTCGACCGAAAACGGCGTACCCGATCCCGGCATCTGCGGCCGATAGAACGGTGCCTCTTCCACCCGCATCAGAACATCGTCGAGAAGCGCTTGCTGCGCCGCACGATCGAACCTCTCACGCCACAGGGTGACGCCGGGCGAGAATGTGAGTGGTTTGCTCACCGCGGCACGGGCGGTTTCCACGGTTCCCAGACGCCATTGTAGGTTCCGGCAGAACCGTTCGTGTCGAGCCAGCGCGCGAACACCGCCGGATCGTATTCGCGGCGCACCCAATCGGCGAGCGGTGCGCCGTTGGCTTGCTCTCTCGCAAACGGCAGGAACTGACTAAGCCAGCGCTGATGTTCGCGCGGGAAATGCAGGAATGGAAACCGCGAGAATTGCTTTTGTGCGCGCTCCATGGCGCTCCAGCCGTGACGGTGCACGATATAGATCGCCGAGGCGAAACTTGTGCGATCTTGCCCGCCCGCGCATTTGACGACGAAAGGCCGCGGCGCCGCATCAAAAGCATCGAACAGTCCGACCAGCATCTCACGCAGTGGCAATCGCCGCGAATTCAGGGTCACGTCGAAATGCGCCACGCCAAGGCGCGCGCAGGTCTCGGATTCGTATCGCCACCAGGCGACATCGGGATGCGCGCCGCGCAGATTGACGATGGCCCTGAGGCCATTCGATCGCAGAAACGATTCAAGCCCCCCCAGATACGACTGCGACGCCCGGGCGGCCTCTTTGCCGTCGATCCAGTAGAAATTGTAGAGACGGTCGAGAAGCACTAGCGAAGCGCCTCCAGGATTTTCGCGACCGCGCGGGAAGGATCGGAAGCCGCGAGATTGTTGCGGTCTATCGGCACAAGATAGTCGTACCGTAGAAAGTAGAGGAAATGCTCTGTCAGATCGCGGTCGACGGGTGTTTCGAATGCGTCCTGAAGCTCCTCCGCCAGATCGCCGTCCTCACCAACTGCTCGCACCAGACCGGGAACGGCGTAGAACGCATTGCCGAGTGAGATCACGGGCTTCAGATTCAACAACGCTTCGATGCCGACGGTCGAGTTCACCGTGATCACTGCCGCGCACTCCTCGATCAGGCGCTGCGTCGGCGTCAGCTTGGTGAACACGACATCGGGAAACTCACGATACGTCGGAGCGTAGTCGATCCGGCCGTGATCTGAAGGATGCTCTTTCACGACGAGTTTCAGCTGTGTCCCATGTCGCCGGTTATAGCTCTCTACGCCCTGCGCGCAGAAGCGGATCACGGCGGGCATGTCGCGGAGGTGCGGCGAGTACAGAAGGATTTGGCTATCGTCATGAACCTGCAGCGGCAGGAAGACGAACCGTTCCGGCAGTACAACCGTTTCGCTTGCGCTCGATCCCCCCTTGAGAGGCCGCGTTACCAGCGGCATTCCGAACAGACCGGCGCGTTGTTCCGCAGGCACATCGACGGCGCGATAAAACTCTGCAGGCTTTCCCATCAGCGAGTTGCCCGCGTTGATGCCCTGCGGATCCATCACGATGGTCTTCGGCAGATAACCGTTCTCGCAGAACAGGGTTTTGATACCGCCATCGCGCGCCGCGGCCAGCGCAGCAGCGACCGGCAATTGGAAGCCGCCCCAAACGACCATTAAATCGATTTTGCTGCGCGCGAAACGCAGCCGGAAATAGCGGTAGTTGGCAGCCGCCACGCGAGTCCACAGTGCCTTGATCAGCCCATCAAACGTACGCAGCGCCGGTGCCCGGTGTGCGAGATATTTCTGATAGTCAAGCGTGATGATGGAGTCTGAAGCCTTGGGCGCAGGGGCAAATAGTGAGGTGATCGCCGCGGACCAATAATACGGCGTCAACGGCAGCAGGTTGACGTTGACGATGCTGGACCGCACTTGGGCCGGCAAAGCCATCTGAAGAAACGCAAACAGCTTCGTTTGGTGCGGCGCGCAGGAGATGAACGCGACGGTCTTTTGCCGTTTTTGGGCGTCACCGTTCAATCTGAATGGTCCTTGGGTATGGGCGTGTGTTTGCACATGGGATGGCGGACAGCTTATCTTCCGTCGCGCCGTTCCTACACCAAAACCATGCGAATATTCGTGATAAATCTCGCGCGCCGGCCGGACCGGATGGCGGCCATGGCGGCGCAGCTCGATCGGCTCGGTCTCGCTTATGAGCGCTTCGACGCGGTGGACGGCAAGACGTGCGATCCGATATCGCTGAACGCACCGTTCGCGGCACAGGGCGCGATGGCGGAGTTGACCTCCGGTGACAAGGCCTGCACGTCGAGCCATCTTTATCTGTGGCGGCAGATTGGGTCCGGCACGGATAGTCATGCTGTCATCCTTGAAGACGATGTAGAGCTTAGCAGCGCGGCGCCGTCGTTTCTGAAGCGCACGGACTGGATTCCGCCGGGTGCGGGCCTCATCAAGATCGAACGCTATGGCGACAAGGATCAGCTGACGCTCGTCGGCCGCGGCACACACGTTCTGGACCGCGAGGTCGCGCCGTTGCGGTCGCGGCATCCGGGTTCCGGCGGCTACATTATCTCGCGGGAGAAGGCGGCGTTGCTCGCCGGGATGACGCAGAAAATCGCGGTGCCGATCGATCAGCTGCTGTTCAATCCGATCTATTCGCCGGTGTTCTGCGCGTTGAGCCCTTGGCAGATGATCCCCGCTATTGTTGAGCAGCGCGTCGAAGTGGGAGGTGGCACAGACATCAAACGCGCGCGCCCGCCATTTCGAATAAAGTTCACGCGCAGTTTGCGCTCGCTGCGGATGCTGCCCGGACAGATCGCGTCTGTGCTGCTCGGACGCGCGCGGGCCGTAAAAATACGGCTGGCTTAGAGGATCGGCTTCACGCCGTCTTTTTCGACAGTGAGACGCGAGGATTGCAGCATTCCGTTCGACGACGGCATTGCTGAAATCGAGACAGACATTCCCGGTACCAGCAACGATTCATCGCCTACCATCACGCCGATGATGGGGATGCCCGGCGCGACAAGGATTTGGGCGTTGCCCGTGCAGCCTGCGCCGGCACCGGCGTGTCCGCTGCAAGAGCCGTCGGGGGCCGCCGTTGCGCCGCGATAGTTGAGGGTAATTGTGCCCTTGTTCGCTGCGACCGCCGCGACTTCGGTGATCGTTGCGTTGGTCATCAGACGGTTCGGGTTGGCGTCGTTCGCCGCGTACTGCCCTTCGCCGGCACCGTGCATCGTGGCCGGAAAAACATGCACTTCCTGCGCGTGCAGCTTGCCGTCAGCGGTTTTGAGGGTCGTCGAACCGATGAAGTCGCCGGCCTTGAGGTCGGAGAGTTTCAGCCGCGCGTCGTAAATCACGCGCACGTCGGGTTCGAGCGACACCAGCAAGGGCTTCTTGTCGCTTCCTGTGACGTTGAGCACGCGTGTTGCCGGATCATAGGCCTCGATCTTGCCGCGCACGCGCTGCGCCGATGGTGCAACGGACGGGGCAGGAGCGTTGTCCGCCAGCGCCGGAAGAACGCTGGCGGCGGTCAGGAATGCCAGGAGACTTATAAAACGCATACGCACGCTCCGAAGACGTCAGTGCTTGGGTTTGCGGAAGATCAGGATGAACTGATCGGTTCTGTGCCGGATAGAGGGATCGAATACTTTTGCGATGCGTGGGTCGGCGGAATTGCGCAGGATGTTGCTCTCGCCCGCGAGCTTGAAACCGGCCGCCATGACTTCGCTTTTCACAGCCGCTTCGTCGATACGGTGCAGGGTCTCGGTATCGCGCAGGCCCGAGCCTTTCTCCGCCGCATGATCGAGCACGATGAAGAGGCCGCCCGGCTTCAGCGCGTCGAACACCTTTTTGTTGACGATAGCGAGGTCCGCGGGCTTGGCGAAGCTGTCGTGCAGGTCGTGATAGTTCTGCGAGGTCCAGACCACGTCCAGCGCCTCCGGCGCCATGAGATCGTTCACCGGCGCTTCGATCACGCTGACATTGGAATATTCGGCCGCGACCGCGCGCACCTTGGCGGGTTTGCCCTTGTTGAAGGCAGAGAACTCCGCGGGCTGGTAAGCGTAGACATATCCCTTTGGCCCGACCGCTTTCGCGAACAAGCGCGTGAAATAGCCGCCACCCGGGATCAGATCCATCACGCGCATTCCCGGCTTGATATGCGCAAGGGCAAGCATTTCGGCGGGTTTGCGCTCGGCGTCGAGTTTCTTGTCGTCCTCCGGCCGGGCGGAATCGCCCACGGCCATCGAGATGTTGCCGGACGTCTTCGGCGCAGCGATCACGGGGGCCGTGATCAGAAACGCCGAGGCGGCGCAGGCCAGAATTGCAGTGCGGATCAAGTCGTCCTCCCCTGTTTTGCGGGAGCCTATCGCTTTCGGAAGAAGGTTTCACCTGCCGAACGCGCGATTACGGCTTTTTCACTGGAGCGCTCCGGCGACAAGCGCGCGATAGAAGCGTTCTTTCACACTCTTGGGCTTGTCCAATCCCATGCGCGCCAGCGCCTCCGTGTCGCCACGGGCCAGGCCTTTGAACGCAAGACTCGCGATTTGTCCGGGCGTCGCGCGCTGAAGTTTTTCCAGGGCGAACAGAAGCCGCTGTTCTACAGGTGTGAAGTCGGTGCCAGACGGAAACGGCGGCAGGTCGAAAGGCGCTAGCGCTTTTTCGATCCGTTCCGGCGTGTTGTTCCGGAAAGCTGCCGGAATCTCATAAGACTTTGCGATCTTGCCTGCGTCCTTCGCAGTGCGGAGCAGTTCATCCTGAAAGCGGGAATCTGCGATGGTGAGCATCGCGGCCACAACCTGCGCATCCGGCTTGCCGCGCAAATCGGCAATGCCGTATTCGCTGATGACGATGTCGCGTTCGTGGCGCGGAATGGTCGTGTGCCCGTAATTCCAGCGAATGTTGGATTGCACCTTGCCGCCGGAACGCCGCGTCGATTTCACGGTAATGATCGAGCGTGCGTCAGGCAGGGCAAAGGCCTGCGTCACGAAATTGTGCTGGCCGCCGACGCCGCTGACCACGCGGCCATTCTCCAGACCGTCAGACACGATGGCGCCGAGCAATGTCGCCATCATCGCGTTGTTGATGAAGGAGGCACGGACGCGGCCGCGCGACTTTCGCTCCTGATCGCCGTAGAGTTCGTTGGTGAAAGAGATCGCTGTCATCTGCAGCTTTGCGAGCAACTCTGGCGGCATGTCGCGCAGGCGCTGATAGAACGCCTTCGGGCCGACGAAGAATCCGCCATGCAGCAGCGTGCCATCGACTTCGCGCTTCAGGATGCCGGCGTCCAGAAGATCGATAAACCCATCGACGAACATCTCACTGACGCCGTAGAGGCCTTCCTGAAACGGCGCGCTTTGTTCCAAGGCGAATGCGGGCATCGCCGGCGTCAGGCGCGCAGCGGCATCTCGGAATTTCGCGTTCTCTCGATGGCGCAGGATCAGTGCCTGCACCGCGGCATCGCCTTCCGCGCCGATGCCGATCTGCAAAGTGCCTCCGTCGCGCACCAGCCGCGCGGCGTGGATGCCGATTGCGTGGTCCGTCAGGCCGATAGGCTCGCGCGGCGGCGCGAACAGGGGAAACTGCGTCGCGGGGCAGTCGAGGATATGCGCGAAGGTCTCTGCTGGTTGTTCGGCATCGCCGGGCATGAAGGGAAGTTCATCGTTCACCTGTGCCGCGATCAGGAATTTGGCGCGGCCTTCCTTCTGCGCCTGCATGAGATCGAGGATGGTGTCGGGATTGCAGCTGAAGCTGTAGCGGTCGCCTTTCTTTGCCACGAGCTGCGCGACCACATTGACGCCGCGCTCGACCAGGTAGCGCGACGCATGGGTGTAGTTCGCGGAGATGTAGCTCTGCTGCGCGCGGTCGACGGAAAGCCATTGTCCAGCGAGAAAGAAGAACTCGTTGATCTCGATATTGTCCGGCACCGTGCCGCGACGCAGGGCCTGCGCATAGGCAAGTTCTGGATAGCCGCCGAACAGACGTTCGATGACAGGATCGAGAAAGCGATGTTCGAGCTCGCTCTTGGCGCGGGGCTTTTCGAGCGTCAGCGCGGTGAAGATCGTGAGCTGGATCGAACGATCAACTGCTGCGCGCTCATATAGAGCGTTCGCAACATGATTGGCCTTGCCGAGGCCGAGCGGCAGGCCAAGCACGATATTCTTGCCGACCTCCGCGATGATCGCGTCAGCAACCGAGTTCGCATCCGTATGGAAACGGGTCATTCGACTTTGGAAAGGAAGGCCGCGATGGCATTCCAGGCTTCGGGTTCTTCGAGCGTCGGGGCATGGCCGGTGTTCGGGACTTCGACTGCCTCAAGATTGGGCTTGAGCCGTTTCATGGTCGCGACGCCGTCGCGGGAGAGGAGATCGCTGATCGCACCGCGCACGACGAGAACGGGTTTTGCCGCGAGTGCTTCGAACAGCGGGATCATGCTGGGCGGCGGCGCGGCAGGCGCCGTGTTGAAGGCATTCGCGATTGCGGGATCATAGGCGAATTCGACGCGGCCATCGCTGCGCTCCCGCGCGACGCGGCGCGTGAAGGTGCGCCAGAACGCATCGTCCCTTCCCGGAAAGGCAACGCCTTGCGCGGCCTTCACGGCGGCCGTCATTTCGTCCCACGACGCGCTCGGCCCGGACTTGCCGACATAAGACGCGATGCGCTTTATGCCCGTTGGGTCGATCTCCGGCCCAATGTCGTTCAGGATCGCGGCGCCGATGCGGTCGGACGCGATGGCAGCCGTCACCATCGTCATGATTCCCCCCATCGACGTTCCGAGGAACACAGCACGCGAGATGCCAAGCGCGTCGAGAACGCGTAACACATCTCCGACATAAACATCGGGACGGTAGCGGGTGGGATCGGGGTCGTTGTCCGACTTGCCGCGCCCGCGCGCATCGATGGCGACGACGCGGCGGCCAAGCGACGCAATCTTCGGCGCCACCGCTTCGAAGTCTGCCGAGTTGCGGGTCAGTCCATGCAGGCAGATGACCGGAAGAAGGCCGCCACCGCCGGCATAATCGCGTGCGTAGACCTTGGGTCCGTCCGCGGAGGCAATCCGATGCTCGGCAAAATCCATTGTGACGCCCTTTCGACTGCGCGCATATTGACGCTTCGGAACAGATCGCGCCAGATGACAGAAGACGAAGAAACCATTCGCGCCGCGCTGGCCGAGATGCGGCTCGCCGATCCGCGTGGCGGCTACGCACTGACGCCGCTCGGCGGTGGCGTGTCTTGCGATGTGTATCTCGCCGATCTTCCAACGCAGCGCGTCGTTGTAAAGCGTGCCTTGCCCAAGCTGCGCGTGGCGGCGGATTGGCGCGCACCGCCGGAACGCGCCGAAGCCGAAGTTGCCTGGATCGGGCTGGTCGCGGGGATCAATCCGGCTTCGGTGCCGGAGGTTCTTGGCGAAGACCACGCACGGCACGTGTTCGCGATGGCCTATCTTCCGCCGGAGCAATATCCGCTATGGAAAACGCGTCTCGCCGAGGGGCAGATCGACGTGGACTTTGCCGCATCGGTCGGAAATGCGCTGGCGCGCATCCATGCAGCGACCGCAGGCCGGGACGATATCGCGGCCGCATTCGACAATCGCGCGCAATTCCACGCGCTCAGGATCGAGTCGTATCTTCTCTACAGCGCAGATCGAAATCGGGATGTCGCGTCCGTGATCCGCGATATTGCAGACGGCGTGGAGTCATCGTGCATTGCGTTGATGCAGGGCGATATCAGTCCCAAGAACATTCTATGCGGCCCGGAAGGTCCGGTGTTTCTGGATGCGGAGACGGCCTGCTACGGAGACCCGGCGTTCGATCTTGCCTTTTGTCTCAATCATCTGCTCCTGAAAGGCGCGTGGCATCCACAGTATGGCGCAGCACTGGCGTCCGCATTTTGGGCGCTAAAAAGCGCTTATCTTGGCGGCGTATTGTGGGAAGACGCGAAAGGTCTGGATCGCCGCACCGCACGATTGTTGGCCGCGCTTCTTCTTGCAAGGATCGAAGGAAAATCTCCCGTCGAATATCTCACGGATGAAGACAGAAGAGCGTTTGTACGCGCGCAAGCGAAGGCGTTTTTGACGTACGTGCCATTAACGCTCGACGACATCATCGCGCGCTGGACGGATGCGTTAAAGACGCTCTGACTACTTCGCGTCGGCCATCTCGCGGAAGCGGGCTTTGTCATCCGCGCGCGCCGGCTTGTGCTTGACGTCGCCGTCCTGCGGCAGCTCGCGGGTCCAGGCCGCGAACTCGAGCGCGATGCCGTCGGGATCGTAGAAATAGATCGACTGCACGAAGGTTGTCGGCGTTTTCTCGAGGCTCGCCTGCATCGGCGAGTCGTCGTGGTTGATGACGCGCGAGCATTCGATGCCCTTGGCCTGCAGCTTCTCGTAATACGCATCCATCTTTTCGATCGGCACGTTGATCGCGACGTGGTTCATCGAGCCGTGCGCGGACGGGCCGGGCAGCATGCCTTTCGTGGCCGATGCGACGCCGGGTTGGGCGTCGGGTGCGTTTGGAAACCAGAAGAACGCAAGACTGTCGCCATTGCCGATGTCAAAGAAAAAGTGCTGACCCATGCCACGCGGCAGATCGATGGTCTTGATCAGCGGCATGCCGAGCACGCCGGAATAGAATTCGACCGTGCGCGCCATGTCGCTCGACACCAGCGCCAAATGGTTGATGCCCTGAAAATCGAATTCGCGGTTGGTGGGGCGAGCCATAATCGTCTCCGAAATAACGAGACGGGACATTATCACGGCGGCGGGATCAGAAATAGACGCGCGTCAGAAACTGGAACTGGGTTTCGATCTGATGCGCGGCTTCCCCAACGGCAATGCGCTCCTGCCGCGTGTCGTCGACCGAGAGGAGTTCGCCGGTGAAGCGCAGCCATTTCTGAGGGAGGTAACTCAGTGACAGCGTGTAGGCATGACCGTCTTCGTTCAGCGACGACGGGAAGCTCGCCTGCGTGCGCGTCTGGAAAAGGTCCAGACGCGCTGCAACCCACCACTTGTCCATGTCGTAGCCGGCGAGCGCGTAAGCCGATTTGAAATCCGTGGTCTGATGATAGAACGGCGACGGCTCGATGGTCGTGGCGCCGCTTATGCCTTGAGCCAGCAATGTAAGTCTGCCGAACTGCTTTTGATACCCGACATCCCAGAACCGCGTGTGCCAGCCGATTTGACCGCCTTTGATTACACTCGGATCGGTCTCGTTGTCGTAACGCATGATTTCGAAGCCGCCGAGATCTTCCGGCTCCCAGGAAAGATCGACATACCAGCCGGGACTGTTGTCCATCTCGGTGAAGAGATTGGCATAGATGGGTGGCGTAGCGCCGCCGAATGCCGCCGCATCGGGCAGCCGAGAATGTTCGATGAGGCCGGTGTAGCGATCGTCGAAATTCCAGCCGCGATCCGCCATCATCACGCCGGCGGGATCGTTCCAGCCGAACACCGCGCCACTCAAGGTGATGTCGCCACTTGCGCGGCGCCATTCGAGCGTTCCTTCGGCGCCGATGATCCGCAATTCGTTGCCGACCCAGGAATTGATCGCCGACGGCGTGATCGTCCAGAAGGTCGACCAGCCGACCTGGTCGTTCTCCAGCGACATCGGCGGAAAGAACGCGCCGGCCTTCACCGACCAGCGCCACTCCGTCGTGGATACCGGGCGATAGCGGACATAGCCTTCGAGGATATCGGCGCCCGGACCATATTGCGTGTTCACGCGCGCCGTTGCCGTCGCCATCAGTTCGGGCGTGACCAAAACCCGGCCTTCGCCGACGATGTCGCCGGGCTGGAATGTCTCCTCGCCGTTGCTGTAGCGCAACTTGCCGAGATCGCCGTCAAGATAGCTGTTCGTGGAGGGCGGCGAGATCAGACGAAAGTCGCCATAGCCCTCGAAGCTGAAATCAGCCGCAGCTGCCGGCGTCGCGATGAGTGGGAGGATGAGCGCGAAGCGTTTCATGCGGCGTGGCTCATCGCAGCGCGCTCAGAGGGCAGTCGGATTTCGATGGTCGTCCCGGCGCCTTCGATGCTCTCGATCGTAAGTGCGCCGTTGTGCAGTTCGACGATGGCTTTCGCAAAAGGAAGCCCGAGTCCGGCGCCCTGATGCTGGCCGTCGAGTGCGGAACGCAGGCGATGGAAGGGACGTGTTACCACGTCGATATCCGCGGCGCTCATGCCGACGCCGGAATCTTCTATCCGCATCAGGACGCGCTGTTCATCGCAGCGTGCTGAAATCGTGACCGTACCGCCGGTGGGCGTGAACTTCACTGCGTTGTGCAGGATGCTTGTGAACGCCTGCCGCAATTTGTCGACGTCACCATGGATAGCGCACACGTCCGCCGGTTCAACAGTGACGGCGAGGGCGATCTGTCCCTTGTCCGCAAAGGGGCGGATGGCGGCGATGGCTTGTTGTAAGGCGCCCAGCGGTGACATGGATTTTCGATCGAGCGTGAGCGTTCCGGATTCGACTTCGGCGAGGTCGAGCATGCGCGAGACGAGGCTCAGAAGTCGGTGCCCGCTAGCACAGATATCGGACGCGTATTCGCGGTAGCGCGCCACGCCCAGCGGCCCCAGAATCTCCTGATGCAGCATGTCACCGAATCCGACGATCGCGTTCAGTGGCGTGCGCAGTTCGTGGCTCATGTTGGCGAGGAACTGAGACTTGGCCTCGTTGGCCTTCACGGCTTCGTTGCGTGCGACTTCCAGCGCACCGATCATCGAGGTCAGCGCAGCCTCGCGGTCGGCGATGGATTGCGTCATGCCGATCAACGCATCGGACAACAAGCCAAGCTCGTCCTTCGCGCCCACATGGGGTGGCGGTGTGTAGTCACCGCTCGCAATCCGGCGCGCCGCCGCCGCCAGGGATTCAATAGGCCTTGAAGCATTGCGTACAACAAGAAGCGCGCAACCTGCGGCGAGCAGAAGAGCGGCGGCGAGGAAGAAGAGCACAGGGAAAATCACGGAACGATAGGCCGCGAACGCCTCCGCCATCGGATAGCCGAGAATGGCGGCAACCGGTGCGCTGTGATCCGCAGTCCTCAACAGAGTTGTCACCGTGAAGAACTCGCCGCGTTTGTCGTTGATCGTGTTGTTGGCAGCGTTCGCTGCGGTGTTTGAAGGAACGGGCACAATCGCCGGTCCGCTTGCCGTGCGCGCAAGCACGTCCCAGCGTCCATCCGGCTCATGGCCGGCGAGTGCGATGGACAAGGCGGTGTCCGAAAGCCCGGCAAGCTTTTCCAGCATTGCATCGTCCACCGGAATGAACGCCGCGATAAACGCGATGGGGACCGGGGCGCGGACGGGGGCGACCACGATCCAATACGCCGCACCGTTCAACATCGCGAGCGATGTGCGCTCGCCATTTGCGGCGGAGTCGTCCAGAAGACCGCTGTAAACGAACGATTTTCCCGAGCTTCCGGCGGCGCCGGTGTCGGCATCGATCTTTCCGTCCAGTCCCACCAGCATCATGCGCGTGGCACCGACGCGATGGCCGTGATTGCGCAGGGCCGACAATTCGGTGTCGTGATCCTGTTGGGCGATGGCCTGGCGCAGGGCATAGTCCAGCGACAGAACCTGTACATCGTCGGCCACACGCTCGGACAGGACGCTGAGCTGGCGCTGGAACACGTTGGTTGCGGTCGTGAGTTCGCTTTTTGCCTTCTCGATCAGGCTGGCGCGCAGATAGCTGTAGGCCACGAGCGCCGTCAGCACCTGCACCGCCGCCAGGGTGATGACGAGGAACAAGGCCAGACGGTGGCGGAAGCCCAGGTGCATCAGTAATCCGATTTGTGCATGTGGCTCATGCTGGGCATTGCCGTGATCGTTACGGGCAAGGTGAGCGCCACCTTCGCACCGGTGCTGCCAACAGTAAGTTCGGCGAGCGCTGATTGCGTTCCAGGGCGAAGTTGCGGATGCCACGCCTTCGCGTGATATGCGCCATCCGGTACGTCGCGAATTTCGGCGTGACCGTTCGCGTCTGTCACGACAGCGAACGGCGTGTCAGCCACATAGGTATATGCGACCATGTTGTCGTGGATGTTGCAGCCAATGGCTACGACACCGGTCTTGTCGAACTGCACCGGCTTGGACACCTGGCCTTTGTCGATCTCGAACTGGAACTGCTTTATCGGCGAGAACGAGTAGACCTGATGCATCGTGGTGTCGTTGTTCGTAAACACGACGTCGCCACCTTTGCGTACCACGACAACCAGCGGGATGAAGGTCTCGTGCCGCTGATCGATGACGGCTCGTTCCGGCGCATGTGGCGGCATCACGATGGTCGCCGAGTCCGGCGCGAGACTCACGACTGCGTTCGGTGCGGGCGCACCTTTGGTGTCGGTGACAGTGACGATCACCGTTGCCGCTTCCGCCGCAGTCCATCCGAGCGCGCACACTGTTCCGACCGCGATGAACATTTTGCGTACCATGCCATTTACGCTAAGGGAAAATGGTTAGCGTTTTCGTACACGCTCGGCGTGCGGGTTCCCGATTTCACCGCTTGTTAAGGATCGCGGAAAAGGCCAGCCTGCGCCAACATTCAGGGGGAGAATTCGATGGCGGGCGAACCGGCGCGGACGCACATGGGCATTGTGCTGGCGGCTTCTGCCACGGGCACGATCTTCGAGTGGTATGATTTCTTCATTTTCGGCTCACTTGCCGCCATCATAGCCAGGCACTTCTTCGCGAGCGCGGGCGAGGCTCAGGGATTCATTTTCGCGCTGCTGACCTTCGCGGCGGGCTTCGCGGTGCGCCCGTTCGGGGCGCTGGTGTTCGGCTATTTCGGCGACCGCACGGGGCGCAAGCGGACCTTTCTCGTAACGATCACGATCATGGGTCTGGCGACGTTCGCCATCGGTCTGCTGCCGGACTCCCTTTCGATCGGATTGAACGCGGCGTGGCTTCTGCTGGCGATGCGCGTGCTGCAGGGCTTCGCGGTCGGCGGTGAATATGGCGGCGCTGCGATCTATGTCGCGGAACATGCCGACCCGAGGAAGCGCGGCGGCGCGACGGGGTGGATTCAGGTCGCGGCCTCTGTCGGATTGCTGCTCGCGCTTGCCGTGATCCTCACCACGCGCACGATTATGGGCGAGGACGCGTTTGCCGCCTGGGGCTGGCGCATTCCATTTCTGCTGTCGGCAGGATTGCTCGGCGTGTCGCTGTGGATCCGGCTGAGGCTCGATGAATCGCCATTGTTCAAGAAAATGCAGGACGAAGGCCGCACCGCGCGAGCACCGCTGTCGGAAGCGTTCTTGCAGTGGAAAAATCTGCGGCTGGTGCTGCTCGCGCTGTTCTCCGTGATGATGTCCCAGGGGGTGGTCTGGTACACGGCGAATTTCTACGCCCAGTTCTTTCTCGAGCGGATTGCCAAAGTTGAACCGCGTGTCGTGAATCTGCTGATCATGGGCGCACTGATCGGCAGTTCGATCCTGCACATCTTCTTCGCGCGGCTTTCAGATCGGGTCGGGCGCAAACCCGTCATGCTGTTCGGCCTGGTGCTCGCTATCGCGACGCTGGTCCCCGGATTCAAGCTGCTGACGGAGGCGGTCAATCCTGCCCTGACAACTGCCGCGGCGGATGCACCCGCGGTGGTCGCCGCACCGCCGGGCGAGTGTTCGGTGCAGTTCGATCCTGTCGGCAAGACGAAATTCGTCTCGGCCTGCGATATCGCCAAGAGCACGCTTGCGGCCGCCGGCGTTCCCTACACCAACGAGACCACGGCGCCGGGATCGGTCGCCCAGATCCGTGTCGGTTCGGCGGGCATTTCGAGCTTCGATGGCGGCAAGCTGTCTTCCGCCGCGTTGAGCGCTGCGAAAAAGAAATTTGACACCGACGTGAAAACCGTCCTCGCGCAACAGGGTTACCCGCTCGCGGCCGACACGGCGAAAATCGATTTCGGACGTGCGCTGCTGATCCTGCTGGTATTCATGACCGCGGCAGCGGCGCTCTACGGGCCGCAGGCGGCTGCGCTGGTCGAGCTATTTCCGACACGCATCCGCTACTCCGCGTTGTCTCTGCCGTACCATATCGGCAATGGCTGGTTCGGCGGGTTCCTTCCGGCAACTGCGTTTGCCATCGTCGCGGCAACGGGAAACATTTACGCCGGACTCTGGTATCCGGTTGCCATAGCGTCCATCGGCCTTCTGATAACGCTGTTTTTCCTGCCCGAGACGCGCGGACGGGATATTGCGGCATGATGGCGGTGGTTGTGCTGGCGAATGACTGAGCGAGCGGCTAGAAATGGCCGCCGTTCCCAAAGAAGATCAGGGCGTATGATTATCTCCTATAAGTACAACTTCATCTATTTCCGGCCCAAGAAAACCGGCAGCAGCACGATCGCCACAGTATTGCGCGCGAATCTCGGAAACGACGACGTCGATCACAAAGACCCTGCCTCTGGAGAGGGGAAGGAACACGCCCATACCGAAGCCAAGGAAATCAGAAAAATGGTTTCCGATGATTTTTGGAACAGAGCATTCAAATTCACGTCTGAGCGCCATCCCTATGAGAAGGCTGTCTCTCTCACCTATTACCGGATCGGCAAGCGCGGCAAAAGTTTTCGTGCCGAAACCAGACCCTTTGAGGAGATGCTCGACAGAGTGGTTGCCGGCAATGGCTATTGCGGATTTCGCTATTACAGCATCGACGGAGAACCGGTCGTCGATGATTTTATCCGGCAGGAAAGTTTGCTGACCGATCTCAAAAGGATTGGCGACAAGCTCGGTCTGTCAATTCCCGACGAGCTTCCACGCCGCAAAGGCAAGTTCCGGGAAGACCAACGCCCGGCGCGCGAAATTCTGTCCTCCGCGCAAAAGGACATCATCTTCGAGAAGTGCAAACCCGAATTCGATCTGCTTGGCTACGAGCGATAAGCGGTCGCGTCAGCTCTTTACATCGAGCGGAACGCCGGGTTCGTTCTTGGACGCGTGGATGACAAGCGCGGTCTTGACGCTGGCGACATTCTTTTCCGCGGTGAGCGTTTCGGTGATGAAGGTCTGAAAGCCCGACAGATCCTTCGCGACGCATTTCAGAAGAAAATCGACTTCACCCGACAGCATGTGGCACTCGCGAACCGCGGGCCATGCGCGCACGCGCTCTTCAAAGTGTTTCAGGTCGTGATCGTTCTGACTGGCGAGGCCAACGAAGACAAAGCCGGTGACTTCGAAGCCGAGCGATTTGCCGTCGAGATCGGCGTGATAGCCTTTGATGAAGCCCGCCTTCTCGAGCGTGCGCATCCGGCGCAGGCATGGCGGTGCAGTGATCTTTGCGCGGCGCGACAGCTCGACGTTGGTGATGCGGCCATTGGCCTGCAGTTCGGAAAGAATACGCATGTCGATGGAATCGAGCTTGTGATGCTCCACGTGGTCACCCTGGGTAAAGAAAACGCGGTGGGTTTTAACTCCAGAGCCCCCCTTTGAGCAATAATATTTCTGCATCGGGGCATACCTAAAACCGAGTCGGCATTTCCTGGCATTTTCTGCCCAGAAACTAGGCACAAGCGATTGATCAGATTAACGAATTTGTGACGCTTGACGTTTGGCACCCCGCTTCCGATATCAGCGGTGGATCGGCCGAGGGGCGCGAATTTCGGAAAGCGGCACGCTCTCCGGCGCGGTATCGCTCTCTGCTTCTGGGAGAGCACCTTGCATTCCAAAGTCATTATCTTGGGAAGCGGACCGGCTGGTTGCACGGCAGCGGTTTATGCGGCGCGCGCGATGCTGGAGCCGACGCTGATTGCCGGCATTCAACCCGGAGGTCAGCTCACCATCACCACGGAAGTCGAGAATTATCCGGGCTTCGCCGAGGCCATACAGGGTCCGTGGCTGATGGAGCAGATGCAGGCGCAGGCGCAGCATCTCGGAACAAAGATGGTGCAGGACACGATCGCCTCCGTCGATTTGTCTCGCCGTCCCTTTACCTTGGTCGGTGATGGTGGCGAGAACTACACCGCCGACACGCTCATCATCGCGACCGGCGCCTCTGCCAACTGGCTGGGCCTGCCGACCGAATCGAAATTCCAGGGCTTTGGCGTCTCAGCGTGCGCGACCTGTGACGGATTTTTCTATCGCGGCAAGAAGGTCGCGGTGGTCGGCGGCGGCAACACGGCGACCGAAGAGGCGCTGTTCCTCACCAACTTCGCGGACAAGGTCACGCTGATCCATCGCCGCGATTCACTGCGTGCCGACAAGACCAATCAGGCGCGCGTGATGGCGAACAAGAAGATCGATTGCCTGTTCGACCACGAGGTTGTCGAAGTGCTCGGTACTGAAGACCCCAAAGGCGTGACGGGTTTGACCTTGCGCAACACGATCACCGGCAGCGCGCGCCAGCTCGATGTTGACGGCCTGTTCGTCGCCATCGGCCATTCTCCGGCGACATCGCTGTTCAATGGTCAGATCGAGATGGATGAAGCCGGTTACATCAAGACGGCGCCGGATTCGACGCATACCAGCGTGGCAGGTGTGTTCGCGGCGGGCGATGTGAAGGACAAGATATTCCGGCAGGCCGTGACGGCTGCCGGCATGGGCTGCATGGCGGCACTTGAAGCGGAGAGGTTTCTCGCGGGCGGCCACTGATAACGAAATAGAGTGTCACGAAGTTTGCGTTGAGGCTGGGGGGCTTAAACGGGTAGGGCAACGACATGGATTGGGACAAACTTCGGATTTTCCACTCGGTCGCCTCCGCGGGCAGTTTCACACATGCCGGACAGATGCTGACGCTGAGCCAATCGGCGGTCAGTCGCCAGATCAGCGCCCTCGAAGAAGAAATCACCACGCCGCTGTTCCAACGTCACGCGCGTGGCCTGACGCTGACGGACGAGGGCGAGATGCTCTATGCCGCGGTCAGCGATGTGCTGACGCGACTGGCGCAAGCGGAAGAAGCGCTGAAGAACGTGCGCGAGGCGCCGCGCGGCGTGCTGAAGATCACATCCAGCCACGGCATCGGCACGTATTGGCTTGTGCCGCGTCTCGATGAGTTCCTGAAGGAATGTCCGGAGGTCGAAGTTCATCTGGTGATGGAAGACCGTGAGCTCGATCTTACCCAGCGCGAGGCCGATCTTGCGATCCGCATGCGTGCGCCGGTGCAGGCGGATCTCATCCAGCGCAAGCTCTTCACCGTGCACTACCACATGTACGCGACGAAGGATTATCTCGATAAATACGGTACGCCGCATACGATGGAAGAAGTCGGCGATCACACCATCATTGCCTATGGTGAGACCGCCGCGCCGGAGATCCGCGAGATCAACTGGCTGCTGGAAGCGACGCGCCGCAGTCTCAGCTGCAAAGGCCGCGTCATCCGCATCAACAACGTGACCGGTATTCTGTCAGCAACGCTTGCGGGCATCGGCGCGGCCGCGATCCCCGATTATGTCGCGGCGGAGCATAAGCAGCTCGTGCGCGTTTTGCCCGACGTCCCAGGGCCAAGCTTCGACGTACATCTCGTGTATGCAGACGCCCTGCGTCAGGCCAAGCGCGTCGCGGCTTTCCGCGATTTTCTCGTCCGCTCCGCCAAGGACTGGCGTTACTAAAAATGACTGCGGCGCCACTTGGGCGCCGCAGTTCTATTTATGCCGTCGATGTCAGCTTATGGGATATTGACCGGGTGTTTCGGCGCTTTGGCGTTGATTGGATGAACCATCGCCGCGGAGGCGCCCTTTGGACACTGCTTCTTTTTCAATGGGCAGTAGATGAAGGGAAATGATCCGCTGTCGGTATCGCCGACGATCAGGCCCGCGTTGTTGATGCCCCATGCTTCCTGGGCGGTCGATCCATTTCCGGGATCGATTGCCGTGAAGTTGCCTGTGGTGAAGTCGTACAGGAACGCATGCCGATTGGCCGACGCGTCTGTATAAAGCCCGGCGACTTGCCCTGCGTCGTTGATGCCTTCCGCCGTCGTTACGCCAACGGAGTCCGGAGCGTCGAACGATGTCAGTTTCTTGCCCTTCAGCACAAAGCCATGCTGGACGCCAGTTGAGTCGATATAACCGCCCGCCACAACGCCATTGTTGTTGATCTGGCGCGGATTGGTCGAGGTTACGCCCTCAAGCTTCGGCAGCGTGATTGCCTTCTTGTACTTTCCAGCCTTTCCTTCAAAGCCGAGCCGGGTAGTTCCATCGGTGTCGAGGTAGTCGCCAACGTACACGCCGGCGTCATTGCCGCCTTGAGAGACACCATCCGCGACGTCTCCATTGGGGTTCTTGAGCAGTTTAATCTTGCCCGTTGGAGACCGGTAGAATTCCTCGCCGAAGGTGAAACCGCTGAGCAGGGAAAGCCCGGTGATGCTTCCGTCGTTACCGATGGCTCGCGCCTCTGGCGTGCTTCCGTCGGTAAAGTCGAAGGTGGTGTAGTTGCTGCCGTCCGGAGGGCCGTAGAACCCGTGCAGGACACCATCTGCATCAGTATACCCGCCGGCGACGATGTTGTTGTCATTTATCCCGAAGGGAAGCACCGTCACCGCTCCGCTGGGAAACGCTATAGGTACGTACGTCGCTGCTTGTGCTGCCGTATTCGCGAGCAGCGCCGCGCCCACGAGGGCACTCGCGCCAATCAAGAAATTTCGCATGTTAGCTCCCGACCTGTTGAATGAGCCGCCACTATAAACGGAGATGACGGCGCGCGGTCAATTCGCAAACACATGAGAGCGACTCGCAGCGCTAACATCTTGTGCAGATTGGAATTTGCGCGGAAGTTTTTTCGTCGGCTTCGTGCGCTTGAAATTGGTTCCGCTGGTTCCCATGTCTTATTGGTCGTCGGACCGTTCCCCCAACGGTACGCGGCACGCGGAAAACCCACCTTCCGCGAACCGACCCGGCGCCGCGTAGTGGCGCCGGGCGGACCGCGCCTGATGAGCGCGAACCCAAGGAAAGTCGCCGGAGCGTTCCCCCACGCTCCGGCGATTTCTTTTATGCGGCCGCTTTGCGCGTCGCGACAACCTGCTCGGCGAGCTTGCCGCCCAGTTCCGCGAGATGATCGAACGCCATCTCGAACGTGCCCACGCCCTGCGTCAGCGATCTCAGATCGATGATCAGGTCGGAGAGTTCCGAAAGCGGCATTTGCGCCTCGACCGTGTCCCAGCCTTTCCAGCCATCGCGCGCGTCGAAGCCCATCAGCTGACCGCGCCGTCCGCTGACGATCTGGTTCGCCTTGGCCGTCGCTTCGCTCGGTACATGGATGCGCACATGCATGATGGATTCGAGTAGCACCGGCGAACAGTTCGGCATGCCTTCCTGCATCGCGATGCGCGCCGCGGTTTGGAACGCGGCGTCGGAGGAGTCCACCGCGTGATAGGAACCATCGGTCAGCGCCACCGAGACGTCCACGACGGGGAAGCCAAGCGGACCGCATTTGAGATAATCGATCACGCCTTTCTCGACGGACGGAATCCACTGGCGTGGAACGACGCCGCCCTTGACCTGATCAAGGAAGGTGAAGCCGCTGCCGCGCGGCATCGCCTTGATGTCGATGATGACGTCGCCGAATTGGCCATGACCGCCGCTCTGCCGTTTGTGACGTCCGTGCTGGGTGACTCCCTTCTTGATCGTCTCCTTGTATGGCACGCGCGGGCGGTGGGTGTTGAGCTTGAGGCCGTATTTGCTCGAGAGCCGTTCCACGGCGACCTTGAGATGAATCTCGCCCTGACCCTCCAGCGCCATCTCCTGCAGTTCGGCGTTCTGGTCGAAATGCAGCGATGGGTCTTCCTCGCGCAGCTTTGCGATCGCGGCGGTTAGCTTCACCTCGTCCTTGCGGTCCGCCGCTTCGATGGCGAGGCGGTAGACGGGAATGAGATGCTCGATCGTCTGCCGCGCCGGCGCTTTCTTTCCGAGCGACAGCGTATCGCCGGTCGCCACGCCTTCGAGGCGCGCAAGTGCCACAGTATCGCCAGCCTGCGCTTCGATGAGCTTGGTCTGTGCATCGCCTTTGAGCGCGAGTATGCCTCCGACACGTGCGTCGCCGCCATCATGGGTGTGCAGCACCGCGCCATCTTTCAGCGAGCCCGACATCACGCGCGCCAGAGACAGCTTGCCGCCGTGGCTGGAGTGATAGGTCTTGAGCACCTGCACCAGCGTATCGCGGGCGGGCAGCTTCAATCGCGCCGCCGCGGCGCTCACACCGGGCACCTCGTGGCGCAGCGCTTTCAGCAAACGCTCGACGCCGAAATCGCCCTCACCGGAACCGAGCAGTGCGGGCACGATCAGGCCTTCCGCCAATTCGCGCGAGAGATCGGCGCAAACTTCGTCGCGGGGAGGTTCGACGTCCGAGAGCAACTCTTCCATCAGATGCTCGTCATAGTCGGCGAGCTTCTCCAGCATCGCGAAGCGTTCGGCCTTCTCGGTGTCCTTGTCCTTGATGTCGACAAGTTCGGCGGCCGCGCCCTTGCGATAAATCCAGGCGCGTTCGAGCGCGAGATCGACAAAGCCCGTCACCGCGCTGCCGTCCACCAACGGGATCTGGCGCACCAGCAATGGCGTGTCGCTGACTTCACGCAAGGCCTCAAGCAGATCGCGGACTTGGCCGCTCGCCTTATCGATCTTGTTGACGAAAAGAATGTGGGGGATTTTCAGATCATCAAGCCGTTTCAGGTAGGGCTTCAGCATCTGCATCTTCGTGGCTTCCGGCTCGCACACCACGACGGCTGCGTCGATGCCGGGAAGAACGTTCAGCGTGTCCTGCAGAAACTCAATCGAACCTGGGCAGTCGAGGAAGGTGAAGCTGTCGTCCAGATATTTTGTCGTCGCGCAATTGACCTCGACGCTCATCTGCCGCTCGCGCGCCTCGGGGCTTGCGTCGCCGACCGTGTTCTTCTGCGCGACGGCGCCCTTGCGCTGGATCGCACCGGTGGCAAACAGAATGCTTTCCAGCAACGTCGTCTTGCCGCTGCCGTACGGTCCTACCAGGGCCACAGTACGTGGCCCTCTTCCTCCATTGGACATGATCGCCTCCATCGCCCTGATACGCAGGGCGTCGAGGCGCGGCGGGCGTCTTGTTCCCAAGGCTCTGGGCGGCGTCACGCGCCCCGCTGGTCAGGCGATGCTCGCGCCGAAAACGCGGGAAGGCAAGTGCCTTGCAGCGGCGCCTGGCGTATAAGCGAGCAGGGATCGCGAAGGGACAAAACAATGTGCTCGGCTAACCATGACGTCGCCATCAGCCGTCGCGGCGTGGCTGCGTTGTTCGCTGGCGCGGCAGCAATAACCTTTCTGCCGCTCCGGGCGCGCGCCGCCGGACCGGTTGAAGCGCTCGGGCTTACCTGCATCGACTTCCGGCTGGTCGACGATGCGGTGCGGTTCTTTGCGCAACTCGGCCTTGCCAATGACTATGACGAGGTGGCTCTCGCAGGTGCCTCGCTTGCGGCGGTATCGCCAAAGTTCCCGAGTGCCAATTCCGCGTTCTGGGATCAGCTCGCCATCGCGAAGGATCTTCATCACATCAAGAAAGTGGTCGTGCTCGATCACCGCGATTGCGGTGCGTACAAGGTCGCCTTCGGAAAGGACTATGCGGGCGAGCCCGCCGCCGAAACCGCGCAGCACAAGACGGTGATGATGTCCCTGCAGACGGCCATGACGCAGATGCACCCCGACCTGACGTCGGAGTTCTATCTGATGGCGCTGGACGGAACGGCGGAGCGCATTCTCTAGATATTACCGCAGATTCCCGCAGAACCGCTGGATGCGGCGGCAGGCTTCTTCGAGCTTGGCGTTCGACGTGGCGTAGGACACGCGGAAGAACGGTGACAGGCCGAACGCCTCGCCGTGCACCGCCGCGACGCCTTCGCTTTCCAGTAGTTCGGTGACGAAGTCTTCGTCGGTGGCGATAGTTTTGCCCGATGGCGATGTCTTGCCGATCAATTTGGCGATCGAGGGATAGACATAGAACGCGCCTTCCGGCTTTGGGCATTCGAGGCCGGCGCACTGGTTGAGCATCGAGACGACAAGGTCGCGGCGTTCCTCGAACACTTTCTGGAATTTCGGGATGAAATCCTGCGGGCCGTTCAGCGCCTCGACGCTCGCCCATTGCGAGATCGAGGACGCGTTCGACGCCGATTGCGATTGCAGCTTTGCCATCGCCTTGATGAGCGGCTCCGGCGCCGCGCAATAGCCGATGCGCCAGCCCGTCATCGCGTAGGCTTTTGACACGCCGTTCATCGTCAAGGTGCGGTCGTAGAGCTTCGGCTCGACCTGCGCGATGGTGTGATATTTGAACCCGCCATAGACGAGATGCTCGTACATGTCGTCGGTCAGTATCCAGACCTGCGGATGCTTCAGCAGTACCTCCGCGAGCGCTTTCAGTTCGTCGCGCGTGTAACAGGCGCCGGTCGGATTGCACGGCTGGTTCAGGATGAGCCATTTCGTTTTCGGCGTGATCGCGGCTGCGAGGTCATCGGCGCGCAGCTTGAAGCCATCGGCGAGTTTCGTTTCCGGCAGCACCGGCTTGCCGCCCGCGAGCAGAACGATGTCGGGATAGCTTACCCAGAACGGTGCCGGGATGATGACTTCATCGCCCGTATTCAGCGTCGCCATCATCGCGTTGTAGATGATCGCCTTGCCGCCGGGCGCCACGAAGGTCTGCGCGACGGTGTAGTCGAGACCGTTCTCGCGCTTGAACTTGGCGGCGATGGCCTTGCGCAGCTCGGGGATGCCTTCGACGGCGGTGTATTTTGTCTCACCGCGTTTGATCGCGGCAATTGCCGCGTCCTTGATGTTGTCGGGCGTGTCGAAATCCGGCTCGCCGACGCCGAGACTGATCACGTCGCGGCCGGCGGCGACGAGGTCGCGCGCTTTCTGGGTGGCGGCGATGGTGGGCGAGGGCTGGATGCGGTTCAGCGATTCGGACAGGAAACCCTTGGGCAGTGCGTTCGACATATCTTGCGGGCTCCCGCCCCTGATTCCGTGGCGATTAAGACCATGACCTATCAACGGGTGGCCGCGGGAACAAGCGGAAAGGACCAGCGTCTACTGATTTTCAACCCTGCCAAGGCTATTCTGCAGGTCAGCCGAACGAGTCCCCTTCATGCGCAATCTGGCTCTGGTCTTTCTCGCCGTCCTGACGCTGTTTTCCTGTTCGCGGACAACGGCGCCGGCTGGCAAATGGGAAGGCACGTACGAAAGCAGCGACACGATGATCGTCGCGCGCCTTGAGATCGGCGCGGACGGTCTGGTCAAAGTCAGTGCGCCGGACCTGCTCAACATCGGCGCTACGCCAACGGACGAGCGCGGCGGGATGCGCGCGCAGGTGGCCGGTGACCTCGCGGCCGCGTGGAGCGATGTCGTTCCGCGCAAGATGGATTTCGACGGCGAGACCTTCCGCAAGCCCGGCGGCATCGCGCCGCAAATGATCTGGAAATCGAAGCAGATGGTGCTGGTCGTCTATATCGGCACGCAGCCCTCTATCCAGATCCCGCTGCATCAAGTCGGCGACTTCAGCGACAATCCCTGGACAAACGAGGCGCGCTAGCCCTCAGCGCAGCCCTTATTGCTTATTCTCTATCAATTTAGTAGATTTTCTTCCCGGCGACGCGTTCTCACGCTGGAGAAAGGATCAAAGCGATGTCAGGCATTCGGGTCGAAGCGATCTACGACGAACCGACGGGGCAATATTTTGCCGAGGTTTATTTCCCCTTCGAAAGCGACACGGTTCTGGTCAAAAGCGGGCCGGCATTCAATACCCCGGAGCACGCGATCAACGCGGTGGCGAGCGGGCTAAGGCAAATCGTTTCGACGATGGATTGAGCCTACAGCCTGATCCCGACCTTCGGCGCCAGCCAGATCATAGCCGCGTAGAGCGCAATTGTCAGAACGCAGCCGGATGCCAGCGCGGGCCAGAATCCAATGCCACGCTTCAAGAGCATGGGGATCAGAACAAACATCGGCACGGATGGCGCGATAAACCACAGCGTTCCGGAGACATGCGCGCTCATCCGTTCCGGATCGTGCGTGTCGCGCCAGAGCCAAATCATGCCGAGAACCGAAACGAGCGGCAGCGATGCGATCAGGCCGCCGAATCCGGGATAACGCTTCGCAATCTCGGAAACAGTGGCGACGATCATTCCGGACAATGCGGCTTTGATGAGCAAATACAGCATGCCCGCACGATATCACGATTTCGGGAAGCTTTCTCTCTCGGCTCGCCCTATGTTAGTTAGCTACAGATGATGAGCGATCCCGCACCATCGTCCGGCAAATACCCATCCTTGTCGGAAGCAGCCTGGACCTGGGCGCGCATCGCCGCGCTGAGCTTCGGCGGCCCGGCCGGACAGATCGCGGTCATGCACCGCATTCTGGTCGAGGAAAAACGCTGGATCGGCGAAGAGCGATTCCTGCACGCGCTGAACTACTGCATGCTGCTGCCCGGGCCTGAGGCGCATGAACTCGCGATCTATATCGGCTGGCTTTTGCACCGCGTTCGCGGCGGGGTTCTTGCGGGTGTGCTCTTCGTCCTTCCGGGGCTTATCGCGCTTGGCGTGCTGAGCTGGGCTTACGCGGCGCTGGGGCATTTCGGAATCGTTCAGGCGCTTTTCTTCGGCCTCAAGGCCGCGGTGCTGGCGGTGGTACTGGAAGCGGTGCTGCGCGTCGGCAAGCGTGCGCTGAAGAGCAGGGCGCTTCTCGTGATCGCCGGTCTGGCTTTCCTCGGGATTTTTCTCTTCGCGATTCCGTTTCCGGTCATCATCCTCGCCGCGGCGTTGATGGGCTTTTTCGGAAATCGTCTGAAACCGGATTGGTTCAAGGCGAGTGGCGGTCACGGAACGGCGAAGGCGGACGGCTTGACGCCCGCGCTGATCGACGAGGTCTATGCGCGATCGACGCCAGACCATGTTCGCCCGTCTCTCGGGCGCTTTCTGAAAGTGGCTGCCGCAGGCGCGGTAATCTGGCTGGCGCCGCTCGCCTTATTGCTGCTCACGCTAGGCCCGGCGAACGTGTTCAGCGCGATTGCAGTCTTCAACACCAAGATGGCCGTTGTGACATTCGGCGGAGCGTATGCGGTTCTCGCCTACATGGCGCAGCAGGCTGTCGAACATTATCATTGGCTCAAACCTGACGAGATGCTCGTTGGTCTTGGCTTTGCGGAAACCACGCCGGGGCCGCTGATCTGCGTCGTGCAATTCGTCGGCTTCATGGCGGCCTTTCGCGATCACGGCGCGCTCAACCCGACGGTTGCGGGATTTCTCGGTGGCTGGCTTGCGATGTGTTCGACCTTCGTGCCGCCCTTCATCTGGATATTCCTCGGCGGTCCCTACATCGAGGCGCTGATCGGCAACACGTCACTGAATGCCGCGCTATCCGCGATCACCGCGGCCGTCGTCGGCGTCATCCTCAATCTGGCGATATGGTTCGCACTTCACACCCTGTTCGGGCGGGTCATCGAACAGCACGGTTACGGAATGGCGGTTGGCGTGCCGGTGTTCTCCAGTGTGAATGTCGCCGCCCTGATTCTCTCGGTCGCCGCCATGATCGCTATGTTCCGCTTCAAAATCAGCATGTTCGCCACGCTTGCAGCGTGTTCGCTGGCAGGCATGGCCTATTATTTTATTTTGCACGCCTAGCGGTCTTCACCATTTGTGAAACGCGAAGAATGCCGCGAGCGCGAGGAAGCCGAATGCGACGGCGTGGTTCCAGCGCAGGGCTTCACCCAGATAGGTCGTTGAGAAGATCGCGAAGACGGCGAGGGTGATGACCTCCTGCATCGTCTTGAGCTGCGCCGCCGAGTAATAGCGATAGCCAATGTGGTTCGCGGGCACGGCGAGGCAATACTCGAACAGCGCGATGCCCCAGCCTACTAAGACCAATATCCACAGCGGCGTGTTGGGATAGCGAAGCTGGCCGTACCACGCGAAAGTCATGAAAACATTGGATCCGCAGAGCAGCAGGATCGGCGCAATCGCGGCCCAGTTCATCGTCAAGCCTCACGTGAAAGTGTCTGTTTGGACATTGTGCAGCGAAGTGCCGTCGTGGACCAAGTGGTGGGCGGATGATAAGTTCTGCCCGGGAATTCTGAGGAACTCGCCATGGTCGCGAAAATGCTTCCCGCAGCACTCTGCGGCGCCGTCGCGCTCTTTGCATATTCCGGAGCAGAAGCGGCTGTCACCGTGCTCGGCGCCGGACCGGCGCAGGAGTGTTTTCACGCCGCCGAGTTCGGTGGCGAACCGCGTGCGGGAATTGATCAGTGCACTTTCGCGCTCAGCACGCTGCTGACGCCGAGAGACCGTGCGGCAACCTTCGTCAACCGCGGCGTTCTCCGGCTGGCAATTCATCAGGACGACCGCGCGCTCGCCGACATCGATTCCGGAATCGCGATCGCGCCCGATCTTGCCGATGCATTTGTCGATCGCGGTGCGGTATCGATCGCGCTCGGCCGCTATCCGCAGGCGCTCGAAGATCTGAACAGAGGAATTTCGCTCGGGCCGCATCGTCCGCAGATCGCTTATTACGATCGTGCAATCGTCTACGAACAGCAGGGCGATATTCGCGCGGCCTACAACGACTACAAGAGAGCGTTGGACATCGCGCCTGATTTCGAACCGGCGGCGAAGGAGCTGAAACGCTTCCGCGTGGTGCAAAAAACCGACGGCGCCTGAGGCCTTCAAAAAAGCGCGCGATTTTCGTCGCGACCCCTGCCGATGCGCGGCGACTGGCGACACACCGTTACAATTTCCGGCCCGTCGCGTTCTTCCATAGAAAGAGTTGGCGTTTCACATTGATGGCCGGTCGTACCTCCTCGGCGTTCCCCAATGATGGGTGCGACTTTAGGGCGGTCGGGCTCGCTTCGGTGCCCCCACATCGAATCAATGGTCCGGCCGCCCAAACCCTTCCAATCCGGTCAGAGATTTAAGTTGTCGCGGCGCCCGCATGAGCGATAGTGCGGGGCTTGTCTTCCGCATTTGGGCCTCTATGTAAGGGTAATCCCTATTCCCGCCCTGATTTGAGCGAGTCTGTTCCATGAAATCCCTATTGCGTTCCTCGGTTTTTGCCGTGTCCGGGCTTGCAGTTGCGGCCTGTTCGACCGACCCGCCACAGGCCCTGAAGCCGACCGAGATGCCGCCCGCATTCACGGCGCCGATCACGCCCAGCACCCAGGTCTGGCCGACGGCGGATTGGTGGACCGGCTTCGGCAGCACGGAGTTGGCTGACCTCGAAGTCACCGCCCAGCGGGAGAACAACGATCTCGCGGCCGCTGTCGCGCGCGTGATGCAGGCCCGCGGCAATTCGGGCATCGCGGCGTCGGCGCTGTTTCCGGCGGTCGATCTCAGCGCCAACGCACAACGCGATGGGTCAAAAATCGCAACCGTCTCGACGGGTAGCGGTGGCAGTCACCAGGGCGGTGGCGGTCATACGGTGACCACCGGCAGCAAGAGTTTCACCACCAACACGTTTGGTGTTTCACTGAACGCCAGCTACGAACTCGATTTTTGGGGCCTGGCGCAGGATAATCTCCGCGCCGCGCAATACAACGCGCGCTCGGCGCTTTACGCGCAGCGCGTCGAAGCGCTGACGGTTACGTCCGACGTCGCCAACACGTATCTCGACGTGCTCGCGCTGCGCGATCGCATCACGATCGCCAAGCAGAACGTCGATGCCGCCAAGCGCATTCTCGCGATCACGCAGGCGAAGGTGACGAACGGCGTTTCGTCCAATCTCGAGCTCGCGCAGCAGAGCGCGATCCTTGCCGGCGTGCAGGCCTCGATCCCGGCGCTGGAAGAACAGGAACGTGAAGCCCGCTATGCACTCGCCGTCCTGATCGGCCGCGCGCCGGAAGGATTCGACGTCAAGGGCTCAACCATCTCCGGCGTCTCGGCGCCTGTGGTGCAGCCCGACATGCCGTCGTCGCTGCTCGCGCGCCGTCCCGACATTGCTGCGGCGGAAGCCAATCTCGTTTCCGCCCATGCCAGCGTCGATGCCGCGCGCGCGGCGTTCCTGCCGGCCATCGGCCTGACAGGGTCGGGCGGTTTCTCCAATCCGGCAATCGGATCGCTGTTCAATCCCGAGAGCCTGGCGTGGACCGTCGGCGCATCGCTGTTGCAGACGATCTTTGATGGCGGCGCGAAGACCTCCCAGCTCGACGTCAACAAGGGCCGCGAGATGGAGCTTGTCGCCGATTATCGCGGCACGGTGTTCAACGCTTTGTCGGACACCGAAAGCGCGCTCGGACAGGTCACAAGCCTTGCCAGCCAGGAAGAGTTCACGTCGGTGCAGGTAAAGAACGCGGCCGAAGCATTCCGCATCGCCGAACTGCAATACCGCGAAGGCGTCGCCGATCTTCTCGCCGTTCTGCAGACGCAGCAGACCCTGTTCTCCGCGCAGGACACACTGGTGCAGGTGAAGCTGGCGCGGCTCCAGGCTGATGTCAGTCTCTACCGCGCGCTCGGCGGCGGCTGGACCATCGACCAGGATAAGGACGCGCCGACCCGTAACGACTTCAACCCGCTGCCGGTGCCGCTCTAATCATCCTCCCCCGTTTACGGGGGAGGTGCCGGGCAGAGCGAGCCGGAGGGGCACTCTCCGTCACGCGTGACTGTCGTCGCGCGCACCACCTCTCCGTAATCGGGAGGGGATTAAGTATTACGTATGTCCCAGCACGCGGTGCGGCGTGTAGGGTTTTGACAGCGCCTTCGTCTCCTCCGCGCTGAGTTCTAGCGACGCGCCGGCTATCGCATCGTCGAGATGCGTCATCTTCGAGGCTCCGATGATCGGGGCGGTGACACCCTTGCGCGAGAGCAGCCAGGCCAGCGCGACCTGCGCATTCGGCACGCCGCGCTTTTCGGCGATGTCGCTGACCGCATCCACCACTGCGAAATCGCTGTCCTGATAATACATATTGTGCGCGATCTCGTCGGACTTCGCGCGCGCCGTTTCGCCCATGTCCTGGCGCCTGCGATTGCCAGCGAGGAATCCGCGCGCCAACGGGCTCCACGGAATGACGGCGATGCCCTGATCGCGGCAGAGCGGAAGCATCTCGCGCTCTTCCTCGCGGTAGATGAGATTGTAGTGGTTCTGCATCGATATGAACCGCGTCTTGCCCATCTTCTCCGCGGTCGAGAGATATTTCGCGAACTGCCACGCGTACATCGACGAGGCGCCGATGTAGCGCGCCTTGCCGGACTTCACGACGTCGTGCAGCGCTTCGATGGTCTCCTCGATCGGCGTCGCCGGATCGAAGCGGTGGATCTGGTAGAGGTCGACATAGTCGGTGCCCAGCCGTTTCAGGCTGTTGTCGATGGCGTGCATAATATGCTTGCGCGAAAGCCCGCCCTGAAGCGGCGACTCTCCCATCGGGAAGAACACTTTCGTGGCGAGGACATAGGTCTCCCGGCTGCCGGCGAATTCGCGGAGCGCCCGGCCCGTGACCTCCTCGCTGACTCCCATGGAATAGACGTCGGCGGTGTCGAAGAAATTGATTCCGCCTTCCACCGCACGCCGGAAGAACGGCTTGCTCTCCTCCTCGCCGAGGATCCAGCCGCGCCATTTCAACGACCCATAGGTCATGCAGCCGAGGCAGATGCGGCTGACTTTCAATCCCGTGTTCCCAAGTGAAACTTTTTCCATGGCGGAGTTCCCTGTTGCTCTGGAGGCAATTTACGGCGCGCATCGCAGCCCGGCCAGCATGGTTTCCGTTGTCGCCGTTAAGCTCACCGCTTAATCTTCTCCGAATGATTCGCTGTGCGGCGGGGGCGCCTCACGGCAGAGATCGGGCGAGGGGAGGCACCATGCCTGCACGCAGAATTCGTCGCCGGTTACGCGGCACCAAAGCACGAACCCATCTGTTCGTGCCGTTCCGCCGCATCAAGCAGAAGACGGTGCAGAAGTTGCCTGTGCGTCGCCGTTCGCGCGCCGGCCGCGTCTGATTGCATGGTTAAGCACTGACGGTCACAATGGCGCGTCGAAGGATGCGCCGTGTCGAGTTTCCATTTCACGCCATACGAACTTCCGCCGGAAGCGAGCGCGCTTCGTGGCGAGGTGCGCGCGTTCCTGAAAGACGCGCTCGGCGACATGCCGGCGGCCGAACGCTCGCGGTCGTGGTCCGGTGGCAGCCGTGCGTTCAGCAAGAAGCTCGGCGAGCGCGGCTGGATCGGTATGACATGGCCGAAGAAGTATGGCGGCTACGAACGGTCCTATGCCGAGCGCTATGTCGTGATCGAGGAGTTGCTCGTCGCCGGTGCGCCGGTGAGCAGCCATTGGGTCGCGGATCGCCAGAGCGGGCCGCTGCTGTTGCGCTTCGGCACCGAAGAGCAGCGCCAGACTCTGTTGCCCGCCATCGCGCGCGGTGAGCTGTCGTTCTGCATCGGGATGAGCGAGCCGAACTCCGGCTCCGATCTGGCCAGCGTGCGCACGCGCGGCCGCAAGGTCGATGGCGGGTGGAACGTCTCCGGCCAGAAGATCTGGACATCCGGCGCGCAGAGCGCGGACTGGATGATCGCGCTGGTGCGCACCGGCGATGCCGAGCAGCGGCACGCGGGTCTCAGCCAGCTGCTTGTCGACATGAAAAGCCCGGGCCTCACCGTGAAGCCCATCGCCAATCTCACCGGCGAGAGTCATTTCAACGAGGTGTTTTTCGACGATGTGTTCGTGCCGGAGAACCGGTTGATCGGCGCGGAAGGTGGCGGCTGGGCGCAGGTCGGCGCCGAGCTCGCCTATGAGCGCAGCGGACCGGAGCGTTATCTCTCCAGCATCCGCCTGTTCCTCGAATTCCTGCGCGTCGTGGGCGACAAGCCGAGCGAGGCGGAGCGTCTCCTGATCGGCGCGATGACAGCGCGGATGTGGACGCTGCGCCAGATGTCGCTGTCGGTCATGGGCAAGCTTGTCGCCGGCGAGAACCCGGCGGTTGCGGCGGCGGTGGTGAAAGACCTCGGCACCTCGTTCGAACAGGACATCCCGCGGGATGTGCAGGCGATTGCGCAATCGGACGACGACGCGTTCCAGCGCACGTTGACCTATCTGTTGCAGACCTCGCCGTCGTTCTCGCTACGCGGCGGCACGCGGGAAATCCTGCGCGGCATCATCGCGCGCGAATTGGGGTTGCGATGAGCGAGTTGCGCGCACTCCTCGCCGACACGACCGAGCGCGTTCTCGCGAGCAATCCCGACTGGGCGCAGATCGAGGACGCGGGGCTGACGAAAGTGCTCGTGCCGGAAGAGCAGGGCGGTTTCGGCGGCACATGGGAAGACGCGTTGGTCGTCGTGCGGGCGTGCGGCGCGCATGCGATCGATCATCCGATAGCCGAAGCCATTCTCGATTCCGCGAACGTGAACGATCGCGATCTCTATATGGCGATGATGCTCGCGGCAAAGATGGCAGGCGCGCTGAACGCCGCGCTCGATCTATCGGTGCAATACACGCGCGAGCGCCAGCAATTCGGCAAACCGCTCGCGAGCTTTCAGGCGATCCAGCAACAGCTCGCCGTCTTCGCCGAAGAAGCCGCCGCCGCCGACATGGCCGCGGCCTCCGCGTTCCGCGCGACCGACCGTGGCGACGCCTGGTTCGAGATCGCCTGCGCCAAGCTCCGCGCCAACCAGGCTGCGCGCATCTCCATCAGCATCGCCCATCAGGTCCACGGCGCGATGGGCTTCACCGCCGAATACCGCCTCCAGCATCTGACCAAGCGCCTCTGGGCCTGGGGTTCCGAGCGTGGCAACGAGCGGTATTGGTCCGACCGCATCGGCGTGCGCATCGCGGCGCGCGGACCGGAGAATTTCTGGTCGGATTTCACGGGTTAATCCGACCATCCCAAGTGTCATGGCCCGCCGGAGTGTGGGCTACCCAGGGGTAGTGAGTCCGTTTGGCAAAAAATGAATTAGCAGGCGGCTATTCTTCAGAGTACATGCAGTCAGATAACAGCTTTCCATTGGCGGGATCGATATAGACCAGCACGTCTTGCCATCCGTCCGTTGTGTGCCAAACCTCATATTGGTCCTTCGCACGTCGGGCAAACCAGTTATTTTGAGAAAGCTCCTTGCCACACTCTCTGATCGCGATGTCGATTGCCTGCCATTTGGTTTGCACTTGACCACCAGAATATGGCGAGACGCACCCCGTGACAGCTACGCAGAGGGCAATGATTATTCCGAATTGGCGTCCGCTTCCCATTGCTCAATCATAGCGACCCACCCAAGTGACGTCTTGCTTCGCCCGAAAAAGAAAATCACGCGGAGACGCGGAGAACGCGGTCTCTGAGAATCCTCCGCGAACTCCGCGTCTCCGCGTGCGAATTCTTAAGATCGTGCAGAACCCACTGGGTGGCACGCATTCGCGGGCCATGACAATTTGGGGGTAGTTGCGTCAACTTCTGTGAACTGACATATTGTCAGTTCTAAAAACGGGGTCTCGAATGAACGCGCCTTTTCGTGCCGACCAGCAGGTTCTTGACGTTGCCATCATCGGCGCGGGGTTTTCCGGCATCTGCATGGCGATCAAGCTGAAAGAGTCGGGCCGCACGAGCTTCAAGGTGTTCGAGAAGGCGTCGGATATCGGCGGCACCTGGTTTCTGAACCGCTATCCGGGCTGTGCCTGCGACGTGCCTTCGCATCTCTATTCGTTTTCGTTCGAGCAGAACCCGAACTGGTCGCGCGCCTATTCGCCAGCACAGGAAATCTGGAAATACCAGAAAGCGACGGCGGAGAAGCATGGCGTCATGCCGTTCATCCGCTGCAATTCGGAAGTCGCGCGCGCGGAGTATGACGAGGCTTCGCAGCTTTGGCGGCTGACGTTGAAAAGCGGCGAAGCATTCGCGGCGCGTGCGCTGGTCGCAGGCGCGGGCATCCTGCACGTGCCGGCCTATCCGGAGATCAAGGGTGCGGAAAGCTTTGCCGGCAAGGTGATGCACACCGCGAAATGGGATGACAGCTACGATCTCACCGGCAAGCGCGTCGCGGTAATTGGCACCGGCGCGAGTGCGGTGCAGCTTGTGCCCGGCATCGCGGACAAGGTCGCGCATCTCGATCTCTATCAGCGCACGCCCGGCTGGGTGATCCCGCGCATGGATTATGCGTTCGAGGAAAAATCCAAGAACCGTTTTGCGCGCATTCCGCTGCTGCAGCGTCTGTGGCGCAACCTCATCTATTGGCGCGCGGAGATGCTCGCCATCGGCTTCACGCGCAAGCCGAAAATGGTCGCGAAATTCCAGAAGCTCGCGGAAGATTATATGGCGCACGCGATCCGCGATCCCGAGCTGCGCAAGAAGCTGACGCCCGACTTCCCGCTCGGCTGCAAGCGCGTGCTGATCTCAGACGATTTCTATCCCGCGCTTCAGCGCGAGAATGTCGCGGTCGTCACCGACAAGGTCACGGAGATCCGTCCCAACGGTGTGGTGACGGCGGACGGCAAGCTGCGCGAAGTCGATGCGGTCCTATATGCGACCGGCTTCCGCGTCACCGACTGGCTCTCCCATGTCGATATCCGTGGCCGCGGCGGACGCGAGCTCATCGACGATTGGCGCGACGGCGCGTCGGCCTATTACGGTGTCACGGTCAACGGCTATCCGAACATGTTCCTGCTGCTCGGTCCCAACACGGGTCTCGGCCACAACTCGGTGGTGTTCATGATCGAAGCGCAGGTGCGCTATGCGATGGATTGCATGCGCTGGCTCTGGAACGGCGCGGGCACAATCGAAGTGAAGAAGGACGTGCAGGACGCGTTCAACGCCGATCTGCATGAGAAGATGAAGGGCACCGTGTGGGCGAGCGGCTGCAAGAGCTGGTATCTCAATCCCAACGGCACCAATTCGACCATCTGGCCCGACTTCACCGTGACCTACTGGTGGAAGACGCACAGCGCAGACAAGAAAGACTACGATCTCTCACCCGCGCGCGTTCCGGAGAAAGTCGCGGCCTGACGGCGGTCAGCCGGTTTTCGAGGTGTTGAGTTTCGGAAATGGCGTCTCCGGCAAGGGTTTGTCGAGGAACGCGCACAATTCCGGCCAGCCCTGGCCTGCGGAAATATCGAGTTCGAGGAGCTTCCCCTTCGGCTTATCGGAAAAGAAGCCGCGCACGCGTTGTTCGAAGGCGTGGTAGCTGTCGCGAACGTCGTCCGTCGTGTACAGCGCGAATTCGACGGTCGCGTCCGGAAAAGGGCGCTGGCTGAAGGCCTCCCGGAACGATTCCATGTCCCCCGCCCAGCTGACGCGGCGATGATGCGCCCAGAACGACTGCGCCCATGCGTCGGCATCGCGCCGCGTGTAGACGAACTGGGCGTTGGGATAAAGGTAATACAGCTTCTCGAACTCCGGCGAGACGCTGCAATCCGTGCAGGCGCCGAACAAGAAGAAATCCATGTCCGAAAGGATTTGATGCGTCAGCGGATTGGTCCAATGCGCGGCATCGATGCCGAGGATCGTCAGTGCATTCGCCAGCGACGTCGTGCCGGTGCGCGACAGGCCGATGCCGAACACTTTGCGCTCCGCGAAAACTTCAGACCGCGGCTTTGCAACACGGGCGCCGACGGATTCGAGCGTGGGCAGGAATCTCGATTCCGCGAGAAGCGCGCGGCGCTTTTTGAACAGCGCCGTGAATTCCGGAAAACGTTCCATCGCAAGAAGAAGTTTCAACTCCAGTTCCGCCGCCGCTGCTGTCTGCTCCCTATCCAGACCGTCGCGCATCTTGCGCAGCCGCATCAGCAGCGATCGCCAGAACGCGCCGCGCGTTCCGCGCTCGACAAATCGCGGCACGAACCGAAAGCATGACTCGATATCGCGGACCGATTGCGGATTCTTCTCGAGCTGCTGCAGGAGGGTTACGCCTTCGTTCCAGGCCCCCAGCGCGGCAAGGAAGCCGAGCGCCTGCGCGCGATCGCGTTCATCGCCGCCGGCGACGACGTCTTCCAGAATGTAGCCGCACAACGCGCCGCGCTGCGCCCCGGAATCGGCGAGATCGCGGCAGGTCTCGATCGCCGCGCGCACATGCGCTGTCTTGAAATGCCGAACCTGCGGAAATTCCCCCGACAGGCGCAGATAAAGATCGGCCGCCTCGGCAAACTGGCCGCTTTCCAGAAGTGTTTTGGCTTGTTCGCTCGCGGCTTCGCGCGAACTCTGGTCCCCATCCATGGCTTTAGCATACCATGAGTTGTGCCGATGTATTGAATCAAACTGGCGGGAACTCACAAGGCTTTCGCGTCTCAGCGAAAATATCGCCGTTCGAAATAGAACACTCCAATTGCGCTACGGCTTGCCCGAACGGCCCGGCGCAAATCCTGCGCTCAATGCGCGGAAGGATTCGTGGAGGATCGTGTCAAAGTCGCATTCGGCATCGAGCTTTCCGGCAAGCTGAAGTACTACAATGCCGTGCAGCGATGCCCAGAACACATGCCCGATCAGAATCGGATCGCCTTCGAGCAATCCGGCATCGACGAGCCCGCGCACATAGTCCGTCATCGTGCGGCGTGCGCGTGTGGTTGCTTTGGCGAGTTCCGGATAGGTCGTCTCCTCCGGCTGTGTCATGTCGAACATCAGCTTGTATGCGGCAGGTTCGCTGAAGGCGAAGCGCACATATGCTTGCCCCACCGCGCTTCCGCGTCTCTCAGGATCGGCAGCGCTGGCAAATGCGCTTTCAAGGGCGTCGGCGAAACGGTCGAACGCGGCGGCGCGGACCGCGGCCAGGATTTCTTCCTTGTCCGTGAAATAGCGATAGGGTGTCATGGCGCTGACGCCAACGGCACCGGCGACCTCGCGCATCGTGAAGCCCTCACGGCCTTTTTCCGCGAAAATTTTGCTGGCGACGGAAATCAATTTTTCCCGGAAATCCGCCAAATCTGCGGAACTTAGTACCCTAGGCAACGAAATTCCTCCCCGTCAGGTCTTGTATTCCGCCAATGTCTTACCATATAAATTTACGTAGTAAGAATATCTTTGCGACGGAGAACCGAGATGAACGCTCCCGTTCGGATCAATCCCTATCTTACCGGTAATTTTGCCCCCGTGCGTAGCGAGGACACGTTCTTGGACGTGAAAACCTCGGGACTTATTCCCAAAGAGCTCAGCGGTTTTTATTACCGCAACGGCCCCAACCCGCAGTTCGAACCGCGCGATCCGAACCATCACTGGTTCGCCGGCGATGGCATGATCCACGGGTTCCACATCGCCGACGGCAAGGTCTCGTACCGCAACCGCTATGTGCACACGAACAAGTATGTGCTCGAGCACGAAGCCGGGCGCTCCGTGTTCGGCACCTTCGGCAACCCGATGACGACCGATCCGGCCTATGTCGGCAAGGACAGCGGCGTCGCCAACACCAATATCGTCTGGCATGGCGGAAAACTTCTCGCGCTTGAAGAAGGCCACAACCCGTTTGAGCTCGATCCCGTCACGCTCGAGTCGCGCGGCTATGTCGATTACACCGGCAAGGCGATGCGCTTCACCGCGCACCCGAAGATGGATCCCGAATCCGGAGAGATGGTGTTCTTCGGATATTCGGCAGGACCGGGCTTCTTTTCCGACGATGTCGCTTACGGCGTTGCCGACAAGACTGGCAAGGTCACGCGTCTCGACATGTTCAAGGCGCCGTTCTGCAGCATGATTCACGATTTCTTCGTGACGCAGAACCACGTCATGTTCCCGGTGCTGCCGCTGACCGGCTCGCTGCCGCGCGCTATGGGCGGCAAGCCCGCCTTTGCATGGGAGCCGGACAAGGGCTCGCATATCGGTGTCATGCGCCGCGACGGCAATGTGGATTCGATCCGCTGGTTCACGACCGATCCCTGCTACGTCTTCCACCCGATGAACATGTGGGAAGAGGGCACGAAGATCTATGCGGATGTGATGCAGTACGCGAACGCGCCGCTGTTCCCGAACGCAGACGGATCGCCGGGCAAGCCGGCCGGCGCGCGCCTGGTGCGCTGGACGTTCGATCTCGCCGACAACACCAACACGATCAAACAGGAAAAGCTGGACGACGTGACGGGCGAATTCCCGCGCCTCGACGAACGCCGTGCGGGTTTGTCCTATCGTCACGGTTATTTCGCGGCGAGCTCCACGAACTCCGACAAGATCCTGTTCGACTCCCTAGCACACATCGATCACAAGACCGGCAAGCGCGTGCTGCACACCTTCGCGCCAGGCGATGCACCCGGCGAGCCGGTGTTTGTGCCGCGCACGGCGGATGCGCCGGAAGGCGACGGCTGGCTGGTGGCGACCGTCTATCGCGGTGCCACGGACACCAGCGATCTCGCGGTGTTCGACGCACAGGATGTCGCGAAAGGCCCCATCGGCCTGGCCTCGCTGCCGCGCCGTGTGCCGTTCGGTTTCCACGGAAACTGGCGTCCGGCTTAATCCGTGAAAAGTCCCTCATGCTGCGCTTGTCGAAGCGTGAGGGCATCCCCACATCGAACTGAGTTCAAGAGGGGTTTCCTGTGGTCAATTTGGCGAAGGCTTTCCTGCCGATTCTGAGCGACTTCCTGTCGACGATCGTTTTCGTGATCGTGTTGGCGATCACCGACAATTTAGTCCTGTCAGTGGCGGCCGCTATGGCGGTCGGTATCGCGCAGATCGCGATCGAAAAAATCCGCGGACACAAGATCGAACTCATGCAATGGGCGAGCCTTGTGCTCGTGATCGTACTCGGCAGCGCCGCGATCTATTTCAAGGATCCACGCTTCGCCATGATCAAGCCGAGCGTCGGCAATTTCGCCATCGGCCTGGTGATGCTCACGCCGAACTGGATGGGCCGCTATCTGCCGCAGATCGTGAAGGACAATGTCCCCGCGACCGCATTGACGGCATGGGGCTACATCTGGGCCGCGCTCGAGATCGCCCTCGCGGCCGCCAACGCATGGGTCGCGCTCACCTTCGGCCAGAAAATCTGGCTCGAATACACCGCCTTCGTTCCGCTCGGCGCGCAGATCGGCCTGTTCCTGATCCAGTACGCCTGGATGCGCGTTACCATCGGCCGCACGATCCGCGCGCGCATGTCGGCGCAAGCCGCCTAGCATCTTCCGTCACGAGCGCATAAGGATGCGCGCATGACGACGCTTCTTGGCATCTTGAACATCACCGAGGATTCGTTCTCCGACGGCGGGAAATTTCTTGATCCGGATGCCGCGCGCAAACATGCGCTCGCGCTGGCGAAGGATGCGGATGTCATCGATCTCGGGGCCGCGTCCTCCAAGCCCGATGCGAAGCCGGTGGCGCCGGAGGTCGAGATTGCGCGCATGGCGCCGGTTGTCGCGCTGCTGAAAGAGAAAGGTATCGCGGTATCCGTCGATACCTTCGCGCCGGAGGTGCAACGTTGGGCGCTGGCGCAGAATGTCGCGTACCTGAACGACGTGCGCGGCTTTCCCGACCCCGAGCTTTATCCGGCGCTCGCCGCGTCGTCCGCGAAACTCATCGCGATGTTCTCTGTCGAAGGCGTTGGCCCGGCTACGCGGCTGCGCGTTCCTGTCGAGGAATTGTTCGATCGCATTGCGCGGTTCTTTGAGCAGCGCATCTCCGCACTTACGCAAGCAGGCGTCGCGCGCGAACGGATCATCCTCGACCCGGGCATGGGGCTCTTTCTTGGCAGTCACCCCAACGCCTCGTTCACCGTCCTGCGCCAGATCGGCGACCTGAAGAGGCGGTTCGCGTTGCCGGTGCTGATCTCCGTCTCGCGAAAATCCTTCCTGAGGAAGCTGGTCGGACGCGAAGTGCCCGACATCGGCCCCGCCACCCTGGCGGCCGAGCTTTACGCCGTCCGGCAGGGCGCGGACCTGATCCGCACCCATGAGCCGCGGGCGCTCAGGGACGCTTTGGCGGTTTTCGGGGCTTTGGAAGGCAACAAGGCGTAATCCAGCGTGATTCGAAGGCTGGCGCTTTCCGGCTAAGGTTTTGTTATGATTGGGGATAGAGGATGCCAATCTTCCCTGTCTGAGGTTCTCATGCCCAATACCCGCAAGCTGTTCGGCACCGATGGGGTGCGCGGGCTCGCCAACAAATTCCCGATGACGCCCGAGGTCGCGATGAAGGTCGGCATGGCCGCCGGCCGTATCTTTACGCGTGGGGAGCATCGCCACCGCGTCGTGATCGGCAAGGACACGCGTCTCTCCGGCTACATGATCGAGAGCGCGCTGGTCGCGGGCTTCACCTCCGTGGGCATGGACGTGTTCCAGTTCGGCCCGCTGCCGACGCCGGCGGTCGCGATGTTGACGCGCTCGTTGCGCGCGGACATGGGCGTGATGATCTCCGCCTCGCACAACGCGTATCACGACAACGGCATCAAGCTGTTCGGCCCGGACGGCGAAAAACTCTCCGACGAGCGCGAAAAGGAAATCGAAGCGTTGATGCAGAACGGCCTCGAAGAGGGCCTTGCGGCTGCGGAATCCATTGGCCGCGCCAAGCGCATTGACGATTCCCAGGCACGCTATATCGAATTCGCGAAGCGTACCTTCCCGCGCAACCATCGCCTCGACGGTTTGCGCATCGTGCTCGATTGCGCGAACGGCGCTGCCTACAAGGTCGCGCCTGCCGTCTTGTGGGAGCTGGGAGCCGATGTCGTGACCCTCGGCGTCGATCCCAACGGCATGAACATCAATCTCGATTGCGGCTCGACCTCGCCGGAAGCGATGCAGGATAAGGTGCGCGAAGTGCGCGCCGATTTCGGCATCGCACTCGACGGCGATGCGGACCGCGTCGTGATGGCGGACGAGCAGGGCCGCATCATCGACGGCGACCAGATTCTCGCGCTGATCGCGCGCTCCTGGTCGAAGAATGGTTTGCTTAAAGGCGGCGGCGTGGTCGGCACGGTGATGTCGAACGCCGGACTGGACCGCTATCTCCAATCGCAGGGCCTGAAGCTCGCGCGCGCGCAGGTCGGCGACCGCTATGTCATCGCGGAGATGAAGAAGGGCGGCTTCAATGTCGGCGGTGAGCAGTCGGGGCACATCGTGCTTTCCGATTTCGCCACGACCGGCGACGGATTGGTCGCGGCGCTGCAGGTACTGGCCGTGCTGGCGATGGAAGACATCAAGGCGAGCGACGCGGCGCATCTTTACGAACCGCTGCCGCAGGTGATGGAGAATGTGCGCTTCAAGAAGGGCATGCCGCTCGAAGACGCGCGCGTGAAAAAATGCATCGAGTCGGGCACGGAGCGCCTCAACGGCTGCGGCCGCATCCTGGTGCGCAAATCGGGCACCGAGCCCGTGATCCGCGTGATGGCCGAAGGCGACGACGAGAAACTGGTGCGCAAGATCGTGCGCGAGATCGCGGCGTCCATCGAGGAAGCGGCGGCGTGACGCCAGCCCGCGTCCTGATCATCGCGGGATCGGATTCAAGCGCCGGCGCCGGCATCCAGGCCGACCTCAAGACCGCGCAGGCGTTCGGCGTTTATGCGCAGACCGCGATCACCGCGGTGACGGCGCAGAACACGCGCGGCGTGCGCGCCGTGCACCTGGTCCCGCGGGAGATCGTCACAGCACAGATCGAAGCCTGCCTGTCCGACATCGGCGCGGACGCGATCAAGATCGGCATGCTCGGGTCCGCGAAAGTGGTGAAGGCAGTTGCCGCAGTGCTGGCAAAGCGCGCCCGCAAAATTCCCATCGTGCTTGATCCGGTGATGGTCTCGACCAGCGGCCACAGCCTGCTCGCGGCCAGCGCCGTCGCGGCCATGACTAAAGAGCTGTTTCCGCTCGCAACGCTGATCACGCCGAACATCCCCGAAGCCAAAGCGCTCGCGCATCTGAAGGGCACCAAACGCAACGAAGCCGAAGCCGCCGCGCGCAAACTGATCGCGATGGGGGCAGGGGCTGCGCTCATCAAAGGCGGCCACGCGACGCGCTCGACTATCGACGACGTGATGGTGTGGAAAGGCGGTGTCGAGATTTACGCGTTCCCGCGCATCAGGACGAAACACACCCACGGCACGGGATGCACGCTCTCAACGGCCATTGCTTGCGGACTGGCGCAAGGGATATCGCTTCCGCTCGCGGTCGGCAAAGCGCGTGAGTATGTACAGAACGCTATCGAGACTGCGCCCGGCCTTGGCAAAGGCCGCGGCCCGCTGAATCACGCCGTCTAATGTCTGTCTCAATTAAGAATAAGAATGTCATGGCCCGCGAATGCGGGCCACCCAGGTGAAATCCTGCGAAGTCTGACAGTTTTCGTTTGAACCTTGTAAAAAAATTATGTCATGCAGAACCCAACTAGGTGGCCCGCATTCGCGGGCCATGACAAGTCATTTATAGAATTAGTTCCAGTGAGTCTGGACCTTAACGCTGCATCCAGAAGCCGATCAGCATGCCGAGTGTGGCGTAGGCCCAGTAGCGATCTGTCGGCCGGTAGCCGGGAAACAAGATCAGGAACACCGTCGCGACGAAGACCGCGATTGAGAAATACAGTGCGAGATAGGCCTCGCCGACGACGGCGTCGCCATAGGTCGATGGCCTGAACCACGCGTTCCAAACGAGTGCCCATAGTGTGGTGAGGCACAACGCGATCGGCGATATGCGGTAGAACATCTATTGGGTGACCTTTCCGAAGCCGCTACCGATGGCTGCTTTAGCTTTGCGTCCCACTTACTGCGTCATTGACCTGCGTCCCACGGATTAAGCAACGCAGGGCCGGTTCCGGCGAAGTCCGCAACATTCCTTGTCACGACCGTCATGCCGTGCACCAGCGCTGTCGCCGCAATCAGCGCGTCGCGTTCCGGGCGTGGATCGGGGACGTGCAGGCGCGCGCAGGCAAGCGCTACTGCTTCATCGACTGGAAGTGTGCGATGATGGAACGTGGGCCGGACGTAGTCGTCGAGCCACACCCGCATCGGTCTTCCCTGCTGCGAATCTTTGCGCTCCAAGAGCAGGATGCCGATCTCCAGCTCCAAGATGGTGACGGCTGAGATGAAGAGCGTTGCTGCTTCGACCGAGTCCGACCAGCGCGCAACTTGTGGCGCGGCTTTGCCGAGACGGACCTTACGCAATTCCGACACGACATTGGTGTCGAGCAGGAGCATTATTCAAAATCAGGAATGCGAAGCTTGATGTTCGCCTTCGGCGGATCGAACTCGATGTCTTCGCCGCCCGGCATCGCCAAAGCATCGGCAATGCTCATCTTGTTTCCTGCGAGTCTGCGATATTCCTCGATCGTCATCAGCACATGTGCGGGCTGGCCGCGGTCGGTGATGAATACCGGGCCCTTGCTCGCAGCTTTCTTGGCCCGGCTGGTGTCCTGATTGAACTCCCGGCTGCTGAGGGTGGTGATCGTCATAAGCACCTTGATTGTAGATATGTTTCTACAATTTGTCAGACTCTCCGTCAATAATTATTGTTCTCTATTCGTTCTTTTTATGCCAGACTGTTTTCCGCCGTGAAAGGAGGCCCGATTGGGCGGTGGAAAAGCTCGGAATGCAGCGCCGCGAAGGAGGAAGATTCTGCTTGTTCCTCCAGCGCTTAGGGTGCGTCCGGGGCGGTTGAATTCAAGAAACCGCATGTCCCCTCCCTCCGGTCCTATAAATCGTGGCGGGGCGCCGAAGGGCAATTGCAACGCGCTCAAGCACGGCAAATATGTCGGGGAGATGCGCGCTCTGCGTACCGCCATTCGCGCGCATATCCGCGAAGTTCAGGCGCTCATTGCCGTGGCGAATGCCATCGACCTGCATTTCGGCAGGCGCCGGGTCTATGTCACCGAGTACATGGACATCGAAAACGGCGAGGTCGTTTCGCGCCGGACAGTGCGAAAGGTCCGCTATCTTTCGACGCCCGGCGCAGGATTACGCGAGCACCTTGTCCAGCCGGTTGCGGATGATCGATTCCGCTTCCGAGACGATGCGCTCGACAAGATCCTTGCAGGTCGGGATGTCGTGGATCAGGCCCTGGGTTTGTCCCGCGGACCAGATGCCGTAATCGGTATCGCCAGTGTCGTAGACGACGCCGCCGCGCGTGCCGGCGACGAGGTCCTTCACGTCGGCGAAGGTCGCGCCGCCGCGCTTCTCGATGGCGACGACTTCCTGGCTGATCTTGTTCTTGGCGACGCGCGAGGAATTGTGCAGCGTGCGGAAGATCATGTCGGTGCCGCGCTCGTCATTGTCGACGATGGCCTGCTTCACCCGTTCGTGGATCGGCGCTTCCTTGGTCGCCATGAAACGCGTTCCCATGTTCGCGCCTTCGCAACCCAGCGCCAGCGCCGCCACCAAGCCTCGCGCATCCGCGATCCCGCCCGACGCGATCACCGGAATCTTCAGGCGCGCCGTCGTCACCGGGAACAGCACCAGCCCGCCGATGTCTTCCTCACCCGGATGGCCCGCGCATTCAAAACCGTCGATGGAGACGCAATCGACGCCGATGCTCTCCGCCTTCAGCGCATGGCGCGCGGTGACGCATTTGTGGATCACCTTCACGCCCGCTTCCTTGAACGCGGGCAGATGCGGCGCGGGGTTGTTGCCCGCGGTCTCCACGATCTTGATGCCGCTCTCGATGATCGCCTGGCGGTATTCGTCGTACGGAATGGGATTGATCGACGGCAGGATGGTCAGGTTCACGCCGATGGGCTTGTTCGTCATTTCGCGGCATTTGCGGATCTCGGCGACGAGCTTTTCCGGCGAACCGGGCGTTAATGCGGTGATGAACCCAAGCGCGCCGGCATTGGCGACGGCGGCGATCAGTTCGGCCTTGCCGACGCGGGTCATGCCGCCGCAGGTGATCGGCACATCGACGCCGAACATTTCGGTGAAACGGGTCTTCAACATGGCGTTCGTCCCTGTGTCTTGAATAGCGATAGGCACAGCCTGCCGGGAACGCGCGCACGAGCGCAAGAGGCGTGCGCTACTCCAAAGCTGACGCAACGTCGGTGTGTTGGAAATCCTTGCCCTTATAGAGGAGCGGCTCGTCGGTCACCTTTGCCAGTGCATAGGCAAAGCAGTCGCCAAGGTTTAATCGCGCCTTATGTCCGCTGCCTTTCCCAAAGTCACGATACGCCTCGCGCGCGATGCGCGCCTGTTCCTGGTCGAACGCGATGAAGTTCAGCGCAATGCGATCACAGAAATTGTCGAGTTCTCGACTGGCAGCAGGATCGCGCCGGGAATCGACAACGATGGATGTCTCGAAGAACGACGCGGCGCTCATGGAAACGGATTGGGCGCTCTTGATGGCTTCGAAAAGTGTCCGGGCTTCCGGCTCCTGCTTCAGGATGGCGATGATGGCCGATGAATCGACAATCACTTCGGCAGCCCGGTTTCTTCATCGTAGAGATCTTCGATCTCCAGCATCTTGGGGCCGCCCGGCGCATTCAGCCGGCGCGCGCAATCCTCGGCAATCGCCCACGCTCTTTCAAAGCGCGACTGCTTTTCGAGGTTGGCCTTTCGCTCCTCCAAGGCGGTTGTCACCGCCTGGGAAAGGCTTTCTCCAGTGAGAGCGGCCACTTCCTGTGCGAGCTTGTGTGCCCGAGGATTCTTGATGTTCAGGCTCATGGTAGAATTCTACCATAAAGTGGTAGAACATCAACCCAAGAACGGATCGCGCACCAGGATCGTGTCTTCGCGCTCCGGGCTGGTGGAGAGCATGGCGACCGGCGCGCCGATCAGCTCCTCGATGCGGCGGACATATTTCACCGCGCGCGCGGGAAGGTCCGCCCAGCTGCGCGCACCGCGCGTCGAACAATCCCAGCCGTCCATGATCTCGTATACGGGTTTCAGCCGCGCCTGTTCGTTGGCGTCAGCAGGGAGGTAATCGATTTTCTTGCCGTCCAATTCGTAGCCGACACAGACATGGATTTTCTCGAACGCGTCGAGGATGTCGAGCTTGGTGAGCACGATGCCATCGACGCCACCGGTGACGACGGTCTGCTTCACCAGCATCGCGTCGAACCAGCCGCAGCGCCGCTTGCGGCCCGTGACGGTGCCGAACTCCGCGCCGCGCGTGCCGAGCTTCTCGCCGATGTCGTTGTCCTGTTCGGTCGGGAAGGGACCTTCGCCGACGCGCGTGGTGTAGGCCTTCACGATGCCGAGCACATAGCCGATCTGCTTCGGCCCGATGCCGGATCCCGCCGCCGCCTGTCCCGCGACCGTGTTCGACGAGGTGACATAGGGATAGGTGCCGTGATCGACGTCGAGCAAAACAGCCTGCGCGCCTTCGAACAGGATGCGCTTGCCGTCGCGATGCGCGGCATCGAGCGTGCGCCACGACGAACCAATGAAGGGCGTGAATTGCGGCGCGACCTCGGTGAGCTTCGCGAGCGTTTCCTTCTCACAGATCTCATCGGCACCCATGCCGCGGCGCAACGCGTTGTGATGCGCGAGCAACCGCTCGATCTTCTTCGGCAGCGACGACAGATCTTTCAGGTCGATGGCGCGGATGGCGCGGCGGCCGACTTTGTCCTCGTAAGCCGGACCGATGCCGCGCTTGGTCGTGCCCAGCGCCTGCACGCTGTTGGAGCTTTCGCGCGTTTCATCGAGTTCACGGTGCAGCGGCAAAATGAGCGTCGCGTTCTCGGCGACGATCAGGTTTTCGGGTGTGACGTTCACGCCCTGGCCGCGCAGCTTCTCGATCTCGCTGAGCAGTGCCCACGGATCGACGACAACGCCGTTGCCGATGACAGCGAGCTTGCCTTGGCGAACGACGCCAGACGGCAGCAGGCTGAGCTTGTACGTCACGCCATCGATGACGAGCGTGTGGCCAGCGTTGTGACCGCCCTGGAATCGCACGACCACGTCGGCGCGCGCGGACAGCCAGTCCACAATCTTGCCTTTGCCCTCGTCGCCCCACTGGGCGCCGATCACTGCCACATTCGCCATATTGTTCCGGGAGAAAATCCCGCTCGCCTTGAGAGTCGCAAACGGTGTCCAGTTATAGTGTGTCTTGCGCCCGCGAGGAAAGGCTCAGAGGCCGAGCACCAGCCGCGCGATGATGTCGCGTTGGATCTCGTTCGAACCGCCGTAAATCGAGGCGGCGCGGTTGTTCAGATAACGCGGCATCGCAAAAAGGCTGTGCTTCGGCCCGACGGGCGGGGTGTTCGAGCCCGGCTTCCGCGCCTCGATCTGATCGACCATCGCGTAATACCCGGCAATCTCGATGGCGAGTTCATCCAGCTTCTGGATCGCCTCGGTGCCTTGCATCTTGAGCACGGAAGACGCGGGACCGGGGTTGCGCCCGGCAGCCAGCGCACTCATCACGCGATGCTCCGACATCTCGATCGCCAGCACCATCACCTCCGCCGCGGCGAGTCGCATGCGGAAGGTGTTGTCGTCCAGCAATCGTTCGCCATCGCCAACCGCTTCCGCGCTCGCCATTGTCCGCAGACGTTCGAGCGCGATCTTCAGCCCCGCTCCCGATCCGCCACCGCGTTCGAACTCGAGCAGATATTTCGCGACCGTCCAGCCGTCATTCTCTTCGCCCAGACGATTGGCTCTCGGCACGCGCACGGAATCGAAGAAGACCTGGTTCACTTCATGTTCGAGAGCGAGCGTGATGATCGGCTTCACTGTGATGCCGGGCGATTTCATGTCGAGCAGAAGAAACGTGATTCCGGCCTGCGGTTTTCCGTCGGTGCGTGTCCGCACCAGACAGAACATCTTGTTCGCGAAATGCGCGTGGGTCGTCCAGATTTTGGAGCCGCTCAACACATAGTCGTCGCCGTCTGGCACCGCGCGCAATTGCAGGGAAGCGAGGTCCGAACCCGAGCCGGGCTCGGAATAACCCTGACACCAGTAATCTTCACCGGCGAGGATGCGCGGAAGATAGTACGCCTTCTGCTCTTGCGTGCCGTAGCGCATGATGCAGGGACCAACCATGCGCAGGCCCATCGGCGAGAGGCTCGGCGCGCCGGCGCGCGCGCATTCGGCCGAGAAGATGTAGCGCTGCACGTCGGTCCATCCCGGCCCGCCGTGTTCCTTCGGCCAGCTCGGCGCCGCCCAACCTTTCGCATGCAGGATTTTCTGCCAGGCGAGATTGTATTCCTTGTCGCTGAAGACGCTGGTCGTGCTGCGACCGGCTTCGCGCAAATGCGCGGGAAGCGATTGCTCCACGAACGCGCGAACCTCATCGCGAAACGCGCGGTCTTGTGGCGAAAGATCGAGGTTCATTGGTTGCTCCTTGCAACCAAGTTTATCGACAGACGGCGCGAACACCAGATTTCCGCAAGGACACGATGGGCAAGTTGCTTAGAGAGACGGCGATCAATCCGTATTCGCGCGGTCCAGCAGCCGGAACGTGACCTCGGTCTGGAATGCCTTGAAAGCGTGATTGTCCTCAATATTTGCGAAGGCAAGGACTGCAGTGTGCCGGGTCACATCGAACACCGCGACGGTCGCCGCACCAGGATCGCCGCCGTGATGGCCAGCGAGATGCGCGCCGTTGCGATCGAACAGCTGCCAGATCAACCCCTGCCGATGGTCAGGATGTTTGGAATCCATGACGACCGGATCGGGTGTCAGCATGAGCTTCAACGCCTCCGGCGTCAGGTAGGTGCGGCCATCGACGTTCCCGCCCTCGGTGTAGATACGAAGGAGCTTCGCGAAGTCGTTCGCGGAGGTGCAAAGAAGTCCCGCGGGCCAGTCTGGATAGTTCTGATGCGCGATACGATGATACCGTGCCCCCTCGAACGCATAAGCCTGCGCGAGGTTGTCATCCGCAATGCCTTCGTAGCGCCACGCCGTGTTGTGCATGCCGAGTGGGGCGAACAAGCGCTTCTGCGTGAGCACATCGAGCGGTTCAGATCCGACGCGACCGGCGAGATAGCCAAGCAGAGCAACCGCGACATTGCTATAGCTCCACGCCGTTCCCGGCTTAGCCTCTGTCCAGCACTTGTCTGCCGAATACCATCGTCCGCCGGGCGCGAGATAACCCGCGAGAAAATCGCGCAGAGACGGCGGCGTCTGGCCCGTGAAGTCCAGATCGCCATACACCTCGTCGGAAATTCCGGACGTATGCGTGAAAAGATACCGGAACGTGATCGGAACATCTGGAAATTTCGGATGCTTCAGCGGAAAGTCGAGGAGCGGCCAGATCGGATCGTCGAGTTTGAATCGTCCGTCCTGCCACAAGATCATCATGGCGGTTGCGGTAACGGTTTTGCTGACCGACGCGATCTGGAACACGGTATCGGCGGTGACACGCCGCGCGGTCTCGATATCCGCATAGCCGTAGCCTTGCGCGAACACAGTCCTTCCGCCGCGCACAATCGCGACGCTCATGCCGGGGGTCTGGGTTGTCGCCAGTCCATCAACGACAAAGGCATCGAAGTCGCGCTGCCAGTTTGCGCTCTGCTCGGCCCACGCTTGCGGCGCAATCAGGCTGGAAGCGGTCAGACCGAGGAAATGTCTGCGATCCATGGTATTCCGAAGAAGTTGGAGCGGGCGAAGGGAATCGAACCCTCGTCAGTAGCTTGGGAAGCTACAGCTCTACCATTGAGCTACGCCCGCGACCGGCTGTTCCTCTTTCTTAACGTGCCAGGTCAACGCTTGTCTATTCAGGCCCGCAAGGTGCGCACCTAGGCGGGTTTTCTGCGGCATTCCCAGGCATCGATCACCACACAGGCGACGGCGTTGCCGACGATATTGGTGGCGCTGCGGCCCATGTCGAGGATGTGATCGACCGCGAGCACCAGCAACAGGCCCGCTTCCGGGAGATGGAAGTATGGCAGGGCAGCCGCGATCACAACCAACGAAGCGCGGGGCACGCCGGCCATGCCCTTGCTCGTCACCATGAGGAGCAGCAACAGCGTTACCTGCTGTCCAAGGTCGAGCGGGATCGCATAGGCCTGTGCGATGAACAGCACGGCAAAGGTGCAGTACATCATCGAGCCGTCGAGATTGAACGAATAGCCGAGCGGCAGCACGAAGCTGACGATACGGCGCGGCAGGCCGATGCCCTCAAGCTTCTCCAGCAATTGCGGATAGGCCGCTTCCGAGCTCGCCGTCGAGAACGCGAGCAGCACGGGCGTGCGCACGGCGCTCATCAGCGCATTGTCGCGGCGGATGACGAATGCAACGGCGAGCAACATCATCCAGAGCAGGGCCAGCGCGACATAGAAGCCGCCCACAAACTTGGCATAGACCAGCAGGATGCCTGCGCCTTGCTCGGCAACGGTCGAGGCCAGCGCCGCGAACACCGCGAGCGGCGCGAAGAGCATCACGTAGCCTGTGACGCGCAGGATCACGCCTGCGGCTTCTTCAATGAGTGTGAGCAGGCCTTGTGCCTTCTCCTTCGCCGCCGCGATCGCGGTACCGACGAAGCAGGAAAAGACCACGATCTGCAGGATTTCGTTGTTCGCCATCGCCTCAAAGATCGAGCGCGGCACCAGATGCGTCACGAAATCCGCCAGTGACAATGCAGGCGTGGACTGCGCCGTCGTATCTGGAGGCAGCGCCAGTCCGAACCCCGGCTGGAAGAGGTGGACCATCACAAGGCCCAGTGTCAGAGATACCAGCGAGGCGAAGAGAAACCAGCCGATCGTCTTAGCGCCCACGCGCCCGACGGCTGCCGCGCCTTCCATATGCGCGATGCCAGCGACCAGGGTCGAGAAGACGAGTGGCGCGATGATCATCTTGATCAGGCGCAGGAAAATCGTGGTGACGAGACCAAGTCCACCCGTCACGCGCGCGACATCTGCGGACGGGAGCCAGGTATGACATGCGAGTCCCGCGGCAATGCCGCCAATCATGGCGGCGACAAGCCAGAGTGCGAATTTACGATTCATCCCGGCTCCGACATATCATGTCTCGTCCTTCAAGGCGCGTCTCAAACGGTGGCTTCGACCGCCGCCACATTGTGCCCCGTCATTGCGAGAGTGTCATCGCGCGCCGCAAATCCGCCACGGATGCGGTTTGAATTTTGCCGCTGTCATGCGGGCGAATCTCCGCACCGGCACGTTGGTAATGTTGGGCATGGTAGCTGCGCTGGTTCTTTATCTGCCATTCTTGTTGTCGGACAGGATCAGCAAAGCGAGGGCGCCGTGAAATCATTTGTCTCATGTCTTGTGATCGCATCGGCTTTTCTCATTGGAAGCGCGAACGCGCAAACCGCCATCACGGTGTCGATGACGAACTATGCGTTCATACCGAGCACGCTGACGCTGAAGGCTGGCGAAACCTTTCGAATCCATTTCAGCAACGATGCCGGCAAAGGGCACGACTTCTCGGCACGCGAGTTCTTCCAGTTCTCGACCATCGCGGCGGCGGATAAGAGCAAGCTCGAAGATGGTGAAGAGGTCGACCTGGATGGCGGGCAATCGGAGGACATCACGCTGACACCCAATCATCCCGGCACCTATCCGGTGACCTGCACCCACTTCATGCACTCGATGCTGGGGATGACCGGAAAGATCGTCGTGCAGTAACGGCCCTGCTATAGTACCGCCGTTGCAGGGACGGTGGGGACGATGCCGATACCATTCGTGATGTTCGGGCCGGCGCATCAGGTGGCAATTGCGCTCGCCTTCGTCGTGCCAATCGCTCTGGCCATCCTGGTGCGGATGGCAAACAACGACACGCTCTATCGCGCCGTGCGCTTTCTGTTGGCTGCGGAGCTCATCGCGACTTACGTGATCTGGGTATGGTTGCTCTATGCGCGCGGCTGGATGGCGGTCGGAAATATCCTGCCGATGCATCTTTGCGATTGGGCCGCGATTGCCGCGATTATCACGCTGCTGCGGCCGAACCAGAATACCTATGAGCTTGCGTATTTCTGGGCGCTGAGCGCCACGTTGCAGGCGACGCTGACGCCCGAATTGGCGCTCGGCTGGCCGGACTGGCGCTTCATCGTGTTCTTTGGATTCCACTGCGGGGTCATCGCCGCCGTTCTCTATATGACACTCGGGATGAAGATGCGGCCCTATCTGAAATCGATCCCGCGCGCGATCGGATGGACGCTGTTCTATGGCGTCTGCGCCGGGTTGGTGGACTGGCTCTTCGACGTCAACTTCGGCTTCCTGCACGGCAAATCGAAAGATCCATCGGTGCTCGATCTGCTGGCGCCGTGGCCGTATTACATCGCCGAACTCGTGCCCATCGGCATCGCGTTCATTCTGGTGCTCTATCTGCCATTTTTTATCGCCGACAGATTTTCTCAAGGGCGCAGCCGTCCATAGATCAGGCAGTCGCGCCGTGCGCCGTCGCGCAGGATGTGGCTGTGCAGGCGGCCCTCATAGATGAAGCCCAGTTTCTCCAGCAGGCTAACCGACGCCGCGTTGCCGTCGTGGCAACGTGCCCACAGACGCTCCAATTCAAGGTCGTCGAAGCCGTAATCGATCACGCGCTCCATCGCCTCGCAGGCATAGCCGTGGCCCCAATACCGGCGCGCGAACAGGAACCCGACTTCGGCGCGGCTGTGATGGGTGTCGATCTGCGACAGGTCGCATTCACCGATGGCGGAACCGTCGGGCGATAGCGCCACGGCCCACCATAGGGTCGTCTCGCTGGTGGGTTCGGGGATGTGCTCGGCGAAGACCTGCTCGACCGCTGCCACGTCCTTCTGCGCCGGCCAGTCCCAGTAGCGCATGACTTCGGCATCGCCGCGCGCCTCGAACAGGGCAGGCGCATCGCTCACGGCGATCGGGCGCAGGAACAGGCGGTTTGTCTGGAGTTTCATGGGGTGGGCCTGAAAATCATGAGGCGGCCGGCGCCTTCGCGCCGTAGCCGCCTCACGCTGCCCCCTTCAAGTGGACCTGCTCCGAACCGAACCCCCAAAATCGTCGGTCCGCAGCGCGGAGAGTAGGACCCGACTCCGATGCCGGACGCAACGGTTCACGCGCAAGTGACAGTAACTTTGCCACGGCTCTGTGTTGCGGTTGCAACAACTCCGTACGCGGAGCGCTCAGGGCAGCTTGAAATGCTTCGAAAGTTTCAAGCGCTGACCCTGGTAGTTCGACGCGATACCCTCGCCATAGACCTCCGGCGGCGGGTCGGTCAGCCGCTCGAACACAAGCCGGCCGATAATCTGGCCATGTTCTAGTATAAAGGGAACCTCGCGCGAGCGCACTTCGAGCACGGCACGCGACGTCGGCGGCTTCCCCGCTTCGTACCCAAAACCGGGATCGAAGAAGCCCGCATAGTGAACGCGGAATTCGCCAACCAGCGGATTGAAAGGCACCATCTCGGCCGCGTAGTCCGGCGGGATCGCGACAGCCTCGCGCGAAGCCAGGATATAGAACTCGTCCGGGTCGAGGATGATCGTGCCGGACGGTTGCGCCGTCACCTGTTCCCAGTAATCCGCAGCGTCCAGATAGTTGCGCCGGTCGACATCGATCAGCGCCGTGTGCCGCTTCGCCCGCCAGCCGATGCGTTTGTCTTCGCCACCGATCAGGTCGATCGAAAAGCCGAGACCGTTGTCGATGTCCGGCTCGCCATCGACGAGTGGCGTTTCGGCATGCAGGCGCTTCAGTTGGGTGTCTGTGAATTGGGGATTGCCGTGCCGCACGCGCAACTGGTTGAGCCGCGAATTTTTGCGCACCAGAACCGGGAACGTGCGCGGCGAAATCTCCGCGAACAGCGGCCCGCGATAGCCGGGCTCGATCCGGTCGAAGGCCTGCGCGTAATCGGTGATCAACCGCGTGAAGACGTCGATGCGCCCGGTCGAGCTTTTCGGATTGGCGATGCCCGACACCCGCGCGGAAAACTCCACGCGTTCGATCAGCGGCACGATATAGACGCAGCCCGTCTCCAGCACCGCGCCTTCGGTCAGGTCGATCGCGTGCATGAAGACGCCGGAAAGCTTCTCCTCCACCGTCGAATTCGGACCCGGCAGGAAACTCGCGCGTACGCGCCAGGCGACGGCGCCGAGGCGAAGGTCGAGACTCGCGGGCTGCAGTTGCGCCTCGTCGATCTCCTCCACCGCCACGATCTCGCGCCGCGCGCGGATCAAGCGGCGCAGCACGTGGCTTGGCAGGATCCCGGTCGAATGCCGGCCGAAGGAATCGCTGCCTTCCGCGGGCGCTTCGCCGAACAGGGTCTCGTCGGTCTGGGTCATGAGGCTTTATAGGAGTGCGCGATGCGGCGGTCACTTGGGATTGGTCCGGCGCGGGCGGGATATCCCCAACCGATGGCACCGCTTCGGCGGACCGCAACACGTATTCTACGATGTGGCGCACACGACGTGGCGGCGCCAAAAGCTTCGCGTAAGCGATCAGCGCCTGGCCTTCACGGATATGCACACGGATGTCCTTGCGAAGCGCGACCATCTCGCGCCCGAATTTCCCATGGCGCCAAGCGTTGCGATTTCCCAAAGGCGCACCGCATCTTTTCGAAAGTTGTTCTGCAGGCGTGGGAGAGGGGATTCCATTTATTGAATTCAATTCGGCCAGGTCGCGCACAAAGGTTTGGTCGGATTGAACAATCGCTCTGGGCGTGAGCGCGCGCTTGCGGCAATAGCGTTGGATGCCCCGCCGTCTCTTTTCCGCAATGGCCTTCTGTCTTGCACAGCTCATCCCGCTCATATGGCGTGACAGAAAATCAGAACAAGAGGTGAACAAAAATAAATCACAGGTTGTCCGAAATTGTCGGTTAAACGTCCTGAGAGACATTTCCATCTGAAGCTACGCTCAGCCATGCGCAACGCAGATCCAAGGCATATCGGACTTCTGGGATTCGACGGAGTCGCGGCCATCGACCTCGTGGGTGTGCTCGATGCCTTCTACATCGCAGGCGGCAATGACTGGCGGACGCCGTCGCAGCGCTACGCCACGATGGTTGTTGGTCTGACCGCGCAGCCGTTTCGATCCGAATCCGGAATGCATCTGGCGCCGCACACCACGCTCGCGGATGCGCCACCGTTCGACACCATTGTCGTGCCTGGCGGTCCGGGGCTTCGCGAAGAGAAAACCAACGCGATTGTCGCCGAATGGCTGCGTTCGCGCGCCGACACCCGCCGCATCGTGACGGTGTGCACGGGCTTGTACGGGTTGGCCGCGAGCGGCTTGCTCGATGGCCGGTGCGCGACGACGCATTGGGAACATGCCGCCGCTGCGCAGAGGCGGTTTCCGAACGTGCATATCGAACCGGACGCGATCTTCGTTCGTGACGGGCGATTTTATTCTTCCGCAGGCATGACAGCCGGCATCGATCTCGCGCTTGCGCTGATCGAGGAAGATCACGGCCCGGCGCTCGCGCTTTCCACCGCGCGCCAGCTCGTCGTTTACATGAAGCGCTCGGGCGGGCAACTGCAATATTCGGAGCCGCTGCGATTTCAGGCGGGTGCGAGCGACAGGCTCAACGTTCTTGTCGCGAAGATCGTCGGCAACCTTGCAGGTGACTGGTCGGTCGAGGCGATGGCGGCGCAAGCGGGACTGAGCAGCCGGCAATTCGCGCGCCGCTTCCAGGCCGCGTTCGGCGTGACGCCCGCGCTCTATATCGAGCGCTTGCGTCTCGACGAAGCGCGGCTGCGGCTCGCGTCGAGGCACGAAAAGATTTCCGGCATCGCGCTTTCCGTCGGCTTCAACAGCGACGACGCCTTCCGCCGCGCCTTCGAGCGCCGCTTCGGCGTCTCGCCCAGCATCTATCGTGGCCGGTTCACGGAGATTTCTTCAGAGGAGCATCAGCATGAGTCGATCCCAACTGCTTAGCGTGATGGCGGGGGTATTGGTCGCCGCCGTTCTGTTATGCGGCGCCGGCGAAATGCCGCCACCCGATGCGCCGCAATACGACAAGGACGGTAAGCTCCTTTTTCCAGCCGACTATCGCGACTGGACGTTTCTGAGTTCCGGTCTCGACATGAGCTACAGCGCACTGCCCTCGATGGGGAGCGGGCACATGTTCAACAACACGTTCGTTCCGCGCGCGGCCTATCAACAATTCCTCAAGACCGGTATCTGGCCGGACAAAACGATCATCCTGCTCGAGAACCGCGGCGGCGGAACGGACGTCTCGATCAACAAGCGCGGCGTCGTCCAGACCACGGAGATCAGAGGATACGAGGCGCATGTGAAGGATTCGCGCTTCAAGGGCGGTTGGGCCTTCTTCGGCTTTGACGGCAACAAGCCGGCGGAAGAGATCGACCACAGCGCGTCGTGCTATTCCTGCCACCAAGCACATGCGGCGGCAGACACGACGTTCGTGCAATTCTATCCGACGCTCCTGCCCGTCGCGACGAAGCTCGGAATGCTCAATCCGTCGTATCTGGCGGAGACGAAGACGAACAAATAAAGCTGAATCGTCACGGCACTCGCACGCCACGCTGATCCTGTCCATCCTGATGCCAAATGGCGGCAATTGCTTGGCCATCTGGCCCGGTTTCGAACGTCACCTGCGTGTCCACGGTTTTGAAGAAGAAATCGCGCTCGCCTTCCGCGAAGAGTTCGAGCTTGTCCTGCCCATTCTCACGTTCGGCAAGATGATCGCCCATGCGCGTCACCACCACGAAATCGTTGTCGGCGTATTTGTACGTTCCCACATAACGATCGAGCAGCGTGGCATCGATCCTGGTTTCGACATGCCTGCGTGGGATGTGCAGATCGACCGGCAGGTTTGGATCGAGAATATGCAGACCGATATCGTCACCGCCGGTGCCGGTCTGTGCATTGGCGAGAACGACGACGCCGGTGCGCGCGGCCACGTCATAGCCGATGAACGCGCGGAAACCGCCGACGCTGCCGTTCTTCCACGCGATCTCACGGCCGTCCTGATCGAGGATGTTCCAGGCGAGCGCGATGGCGGTCGCTGGCATCATGCCACCGGGACGGCGCGTCTTCGTCATTGTGGCTAACGCGGGCCCGAGCGATGAGGCGCGGGTGCCGAGAATGGCTTGAAGAAATTTCATCATGTCGTTGGCGGTAGAGCGATACCCGCCGGCACCCGCGACACCGCTGCCGAAGTCCCAGTGCTCCGCCGGTGTCAGATCGGTTAAGGCAACGTCGTAGGAATAACCTTGCGCCATCCGGCTGCGCATCGCGGGCGTCGCGGCGCGCAGCGTGTCATCCATGCCGAGCGGTTTGAGGATGCGGCGCTCGATCAGCGTGTCGAGATCGGTCGCCTCGCGATGCGCGAGCGCCATACCGAGTAATCCGAAGCTGGGGTTGGAATAGTCATAGGTGCTGCCGATGGAATGTGCGGATTTGGCGTGCGCGAGAAACTGGTAAAGGTCAGCCTCGCTGTACTCCGCGTATTTGTTGTCGGGATCCTTGGACGCGAGATTGTCGGGCCGCAGCGGCAATCCGGCGGTATGCGTGGCGAGATCGGTGAGCGTGATCTGCCGCGTTCCATCTTTCGGTAGCACGGTTCCTTCCGGCAGAAACTTCGCCACCGGATCGTCGAGCGCGACGTCCTTGTGCTGCGCCATGTCGGCGAGCGTGAGAGCCGTGAACACCTTGGTGATCGAGCCAATGTCGTACACCGTGTCGGCATCGACTTTCTGCGTTCTGCCCTTTGTCGTCGTGCCGTAGGCGATGGCGTGCGTGCCTTGCGCTGTGACGATGCCGACAACAATCCCAGTCGCCCAGTGTTGCTGATCGACGCGAGTCGAAAGGGTTTTCTGGATCTCACTATCGGACGGCGCGGATTGCGCAAATGCGCCAGCGGGAAGCAAAGCTGCAGCGAGGAAAATCGGCAGGTATCGGGTCATAGAGATGTTTTCTGTTCGATCAGCGAGGTGTGATTAGCGCCGCTCTCGGTCAAAAATGCGGCGATATCGGTGATGGCCTCGCTCAGACCGCACCGTTTCACCGGCGCATCGGGCGGGAAGGCGGAGAGCAGGCGCGACGGCGTGGCGCCTTCGAGGATGACGAAGCAGCCCTTGTCAGTGGCGCCGCGGATGAGACGGCCGAAGGCCTGCTTCAACCGAAGGCGTGTGAGCAGATCGTCATAGCTTTTGCCGAAGCGCGCGCGGCGCGCCTTGTGCAGGATCGTGGGCTTGGGCCATGGCACCTTGTCGAACACAGCGAGGCGCAGCGAACGCCCCGGCACGTCGACACCGTCGCGCAGCGCGTCGGTGCCGAGCAGGCACGCGTTCTCCTCCGCGCGAAAAAGATCGACCAGCGCGCCGGCGTCGAGCTTGTCGACATGCTGGGCGTAGAGCGTGAGACCGGCGTCACTCAGGGGCCCGGAGATGCGGCTCTCCACCGCGCGCAACGTGCGCACCGCGGTGAAGAGGCCGAGCGCGCCGCCGCCGGCTGCCAGAAACAATTCACGATAGGCGGCGGCGATCTGGTCGATCTCGCGGCGGTTCACGTCCTTGACCACGAAGATGCGCGCCTGCTCGCCATACCGGAATGGCGAGCCGAAGCTCGCGCGCTTCGGCGGCTCGGGGAGGTGCGCTGCGCCAGTACGGACCTCCGCACTCTGCCAGTCGTCGGCATCGCCCGCATCGCGCAATGTGGCCGAGGTGATCAGTGCGCCATGCGCGTTGGCGAGCACCTCGCCGGCCAGCGGAATGGTGGGATCGATCCAGTGGCGTTCGAGCCCGACATCGAGATCGCGACCGTCGTCGCGCGCCAGCATGAACCAGTCGATGAACTCGTCATTGACCTCGCCGGTCTCCAGCGCGTCGAGCATCTGCATCCAGGCGGGCAGAATGATCTTCGCGCGCCGCTCCAGCCCGCGCCGCACGGCATCGATGCGCGCGCTCTGGAATGTTTCGAGTTCCTTCGTCTTGTCGTCCAAAGTTTTGCGCAAATGATGCGCGAGACGCAGCAGCGGCGCGGTGAGACGCTTGAGGCCGCGGCTCAGCTCGCGCGCGGCGTCGATGACGTCCTGGCCGAGCGGCACGGTCTCGGCTTCGAGCGAATAGAACGCGTCAGCATCCTCGCTGCGCGCGCGGATGTGTTGGTGACAGACGGCAAGGAACACTTCGCCGGGGCCGCGTCCGCCGCCGCCATGCAGCCGTGACATCCAGCCTTCGCCGGCGAGTGCACTCGATGCTGCGATGGCTTCTTCCAGCGCGTGCTTTGCTTCCTCGCTGTCTTCGATCAAACCGTCGAGGCGTTCCTGCAATCCGCGTGAGCGGCTGCGCGCGCGCGCTTCCGGCCCGCGGATCCAGCGGCGCATGTCGGCCATCTCGCTGCCGGAGACGAGGGCCGCGAATCCGCTGTCCGCCGCGTCAAAGAGGTGATGGCCTTCGTCGAAGACATAGCGCACGCGGCGCTCGGGTGGTGCGTCGGTGGTTTCGTCGTTGCTCAGCCAGTCCTGGGCCGCCTGTGCGATGACGAGCGCATGGTTGGCGACGACGATGGGCGCATGGCGCGCACGGCGGATCGCGCGCTCGATGAAACAGGCGCGATAATGCGGGCACGCCGCATAGACACATTCTCCACGTCTGTCGGTGATTTCGCGCAATGTCAGCGACGCGCCGAGGAACGCCGGAAAGCCGTAACCTGAGATGTCACCGTCCGGTGTCGCCGCGATCCAGCGCGCGATCAGACCGAGCGCGACGGCGCGTTGGCCCGGCGCAAGCGCCGTGCGCTTCGCGGCTTCCTCGAAGTTCAGCAGGCAGAGATAATTTTCGCGGCCCTTGCGCACGACGGCCTTCTCGTTGCGCTCGACCGGATCGGGATAAAGCCGCGCGATCTCCTGCACGATCTGGCGCTGGAGATTGCGGGTGTAGGTCGAGATCCAGAGCCCCGGCCCGTTCTTCTCCGCCCACACTGATGCCGGTGCGAGATAGCCGAGCGTCTTGCCGACGCCGGTGCCTGCTTCCACAAGCGCAATACGCGGTGCACCGGCACGTTCGCGCGCGGTAAAGGCGTAAGATGCCGCATCGGTATATTCCGCCTGCTCGGGCCGCGACTCTCCTGCGAGACCGACAAGCTGCTGCAGCCGCGCGCGCGCTTCGCAGGCATCGACGGGCAGGGAACCCGGTTTATCCGGCGCGGCATCGTCTTCCCATGTCGGCAGTCCGCGCCATGTATCAAGTCCGGCGATGGGAGAGAGCTTGTCTTCGCTTCTGCCGATCGCATCGAGAATAAGCGGCGACCATCGCCACCCGGATTTGCCCATCGTCTCGGCGAGTGGGCGGAGTGCGGCGCGCGCCTTCTCGTCGAGCTTCGCGAGTTCCTCCAGCAAATGTTCCGCTGCCTCGCGCAATGTGCGGGCCGACTCTTCCGCGGTGTGGGGAATCTCAAGTCCGAGACACCGTGCGAGTCCGAGTGCGCTCGGCACGCAAGGCTGTCCCGGCCGCACGAACACGAACAACTCGAGCGCATCGAACAGCGCTGCTGCCGCAGTGGTCTTCAAGCGGCCCGCGACGAACGCCGCATGGGCGACAATGACGTTGCCGGAGCGAAACAGAACCCGCGCCTCTTCGATCCGCGCGCGCTCGCAACCGCCATCGATCGCGCACACCACAGCCCCGCCCGGCGCGGGCACAAGCGCAGGCAGATCAAGGCGCGGCACGATTTCGTTCGGCATTTGTACTTGTATGCCGAGGTTTGACCGAATGGAAAGAGCAGACTATCGCGGGCGCAACCGCCCCCGGGTGGCGCGGAAATGCGCGAAGAAATCCTGGAGTACGCGTGACCAGACGGACAGCACGAGCAGGTCGTACACGATCGGCCTCCGAAGCAAGGGCGGTGCGGGACAGATCATCCATCCTGCCGCATCTTCAACGCAGTGTCGGGCTTCGGCGGGCGCTTGGATTTCGTGAATTAACATCCATCGCGCAGGCGGATATCGGCCGGATCACGCCACCAGATCGGGATAGAGATTGGCGAGGGAGCGGCGCACACGCTCATGTTCCCACACGATCAGTTGCGCGGTGTTGCGCAGATCGTGCGGGTCGGCGCCGTCGCGCGCGGCTTGCGCGAAACCGCGTGCTGCCGCGGTCATTGCCGTGAGACCGAGACCGCCGGCACTGCCCGCGATATCCTGCGCCAGACGGACGGCTTCCTGCCAGTTGGCATCGTCGCTCGCTTCGCCCAGCGCGCGGCAAAGCTGTTCCGCAGAGTCGATATAGGATTTCAGGATCTCCACCAGTGTTTCGATGCCGACGGATTTTTCCAACGCCGCAAAAGCGTCCGCATCGATCGCCGCGACACTGTTGGGCGGCGGAGGTTCGGGTGCCGCTTCCTTGCGGCGGCTCTCGGCGATTGCGCCGACCGCGGCGTAAAGCTCCGTGGCGGAGGAGGGCCAGCGTAACAGCGCATCGGCACAGGTCGGCGCGCGGTCGCCACCGCGCAACAGCGCGAGGATCGGCGAGCGCACGCCGGGTGCTGCCGCGATCGTATCGGCGTCAGATGCCGCAACGAGAACGATATCGAAGCTGTTGCGTCCCGCCCGCAACACGGTGTCGGCGATGCTCTCCGCAATCTGCACATTGTTGCCGAAGGGTTCGAGGTAATTCGCGAGCTGCTTGTTGCCCGCATCGTCGTGCGCGAATGCCAGGATCGCGAGGCCTGTGGGAGCGAGTGACGATTCCGCGGACGGCGAACTCTGTGGCTCCAGTTTCGCGATGCTCGAAAGCGGAATGGTGAACCAGAAGGTCGCGCCTTCTCCCGGCTCGCTTTCAAAGCCGGTCTCGCCACCCAAGCCTTCAACCACGCGCTTCACGACGGAGAGGCCGAGGCCCGCGCCTTGCTGTTGGCGTGTATAGGACGTGTCGCCTGGCGTGAACGGCTTGTAGAGGTCAGCAGCGATTTCTTTCGGCACGCCGTGGCCGGTGTCGGTGACGCTGAAGCGCACGGCTGCCGCTTCCTGCTCCGCGCGGATCTCAACACCGCCGCGCTCCGTGAATTTGAGCGCGTTGTCGGCGAGTTTGAGCAGAACCTGCCGTACGCGGCGCGGATCGGCCGCAATGCGCGGCAAGGTCGTGGAGGCGGAAACGGTGAGCCGCAGATGTTTTTCCCAGGCACGGGGTTGCAGCAGACGCGCGACGGCGCGTGCCGCCTGTGCCGGATCGCAATCCTCTTCGCGATAGCGATCATCGTCGGCGCGAGTAAGCGCGATGACATCATCGAGCAACGTTTGAAGCCCGCGACCGGCGTCCAGCATGACCTTGACGTGATCGTGGTACGGCTTTTCGAGTTCCGCGCGGTCGAGCAATTGCGCCATCCCGAGCAGCGCGTTCAACGGCGTGCGCAATTCGTGGCTGATATTTCCAATGAACGCGGACTTCGCCTGTGCGCTGGCGAGGGCGGCATCGCGCGCATCTTCGGCGTCGTGCTTTTCATCCGACAGGCTCCGGATCAGTCCGGCGTTCTCGTCGCGCAGATGCAGACACTCCTCCATGATCCCCGCGATGCCGTTGCAATATGTGTAGAGCACACCGGTGAACAGAACGATCAACACCGCCGTCATCGTCGCGTAGGCGCCGCCTTCGCGCAGCAGCAGGAACACGAGCGGCGTGAGCGCGAAACTCGCATGGGCAAGATAGGCGGGGCGGTGCGCGGAGCGCGCGATGAACTCCGTCGCCGTCATGCCGAGGAAGGCGAGGGCGAGATAGGCTTGCGCCGGATAGGAGCCCGGCACGAACCAGAACCACGCGCCGACGCCCCAGGTCGCGCCGGCGATAGCGGACACGAAGGTGTAGCGATCCGCCCAGTACTGCGGATTGCTCTTGAGCCCCCGGCGGCGATAGGCGGCAGTCAGCTGCTCCGCGGCGATCACGACGGCGATCTGCAGACAGAGCGGCATCAGCGGCAACCAGCCATGCGACGTCGTGCCCAGCAGCGTCACCGGAATGCACAACACCGCGAACGGAAGCGAGAGATAATGGCGGCCGAGCGTGTACAGGATCTCGATGCGCCCCGCGAACACTGCACGCGCGTCATTATCCGTAATGGCTTTGACAGCGGACATTGACGAAAACCCTCGCCAAAGCCTAGCTTCGCGCCCCTTTCTGAACGCTTAAGGTTAAGGATTTCCAATGTCTTCCGGCGATACGCGCGACCTGGCCCTGGCGGCCAAAGCCTGGCCGTTCGAGGAAGCGCGCAAAGTGGTCGCAAGGCTGGAACGCCGCGCCGCGAAGGGCGAAACCGTAAAGGAAGTCTTATTCGAGACCGGCTATGGACCTTCGGGCCTGCCGCATATCGGCACCTTCGGCGAGGTCGCGCGCACCACTTGGGTCCGTCGCGCGTTTGAGTTGATGCGGCCCGACGTGAAAACGCGGCTGCTAGCGGTCTCGGATGACATGGACGGTTTGCGCAAAGTTCCGGACAACGTGCCGAACAAGGAAATTATGGCGGCCAATCTCGGCAAGCCACTTACCGCAATCCCCGACCCGTTCGGCACGGCCGAGAGCTATGGCCACAACATGAACGCGCGGCTGTGCGCGTTTCTCGACCGTTTCGGTTTTGATTATGAATTCGGCAGCGCGACGCAGCTTTACCAGTCCGGCGTCTATGACGAGGCGCTGCTTCATGTGTTGAAGCAATACGACCGCGTGATGGCAGTGATGATGCCGACGCTCGGCGAGGAGCGGCAGCAGACCTATTCGCCGTTCCTTCCAGTGTCGCCGCGTTCGGGCAAAGTGCTGCTGGCGAAGGTCGTCAGTCGCGACGAAGCGAAGGGCACGATTACCTACATTGAAGAAGACGGCAGCGAAGAGACCGTTCCAGTCACGGGCGGTCACTGCAAGCTGCAATGGAAGCCCGACTTCGGCATGCGCTGGGCAGCACTCGGTGTCGATTTCGAGATGTTCGGCAAAGACCATCAGCCCAATCAGGGCCTGTACGATCGCATCTGCCAGATCGCGGGAGGTGAACCGCCGGAGCATTTCGTCTTCGAGCTTTTCCTCGACGAGACCGGCCAGAAGATTTCGAAATCGAAGGGCAACGGCATCACAATCGATGAATGGTTGACCTACGGGCCGGAAGAGTCGATCGCGCTCTTCATGTTCCAGAAGCCGCGCACGGCGAAGAAGCTCTATTTCGACCAGATCCCGAAAGCGGTCGACGATTACATCGCGCTGCTCGCGCAATATCGCGAGACAAACGATCCGGCGGTGCGGCTGGAGAATCCTGTCTATCATATTCACAACGGCAATCCGCCGGACGAGGTCTATCCCGTCAGCTTCGCGCTGCTGCTCACTTTGGTAAGTGCATCGAACGCAAACGACCGCAATCTTCTGTGGGGCTTCATCCGTGTCTACGCACCGCAGGCGCACCCGGACAACAATCCGGGACTGGATCGTCTCGTCGGTTATGCGCTGCGCTACTACGAAGACTTCGTGAAGCCGACGAAGCAATACCGCGCACCGACGGACAAGGAGCGCGCGGCGCTCAACGAACTTGCCGACGTGCTGGAGAAGTTCGGCGGCGAGCGCGACTCCGAGAAGGTGCAGTTCGAAATCTACGAAATCGGCAAGCGTCACGCGTTTGAGCCGCTGCGCGACTGGTTCAAGGCGATCTATGAAGTCGTGCTCGGGCAGACGCAGGGGCCGCGCTTCGGCTCGTTCGCCGCGCTTTACGGCTGCAAGGAAACCGCGGCGATGATCCGCAACACACTGCAGGGCAAGACCACATGAGGCGCGTGTTTGCCGCATTGATACTCTTCGCGGTGATCACCGCGCCGGCCAGCGCCGATGATGCGCTGTCGCTTTATCAAGCGGGCAAATACGAACCGGCGATCAACGCCGCCGTGGCGCAGAACAACGCGGCTGGCTTGGCACTCGCCGCGCGAGCCGCGCTCGGCGAAGCGCTGACGCAGAAGCCCTGTCTCTCCTGCCTTCAACGCGCCGAAGGTTTCGCGCGCAAGGCCATCGCGGCGGACACGCATCTTCCCGACGGTCACACCTATCTGGCGGTGTGCCTTGGGTATCAGGCGCGCATCGTTGGAACGGTTCGGGCGCGTCTCGCGAATTATCCGGAGGAGTCCAAGACGAACCTCGAGGCAGCACTGGCGAGCGATCCGCATAATGTGCTTGCGCTGATGGCGCTCGGCGGCTGGAACATCGAGATCGTGCACAGCGGCGGCGCAACGATGGCGAACCTGCTCTACGGCGCGACCATCGCGAAAGGAACGAAGCTTTTTGAGGCCGCGTTCAAGGCCGCACCCGGCAACATCGTCGCACGCTATCAATACGCGCTCGGGCTCGGTGGCGTCGATGCCAAGGCCTATCACAGCGAGATCGGTGATGCGCTGAACCGCGCGAGCAACGGCACGGCCATGACGGCCTATGAAACTTTCATACAAGGCCGTGCCCGAGAACTTCTCGCGATGTTCAACAAGGGCGATATGGCGGAATTCGATCGCCTAGTTCGCCGCGACCAGGGTTATCCCTGAACTACTGGCTCGCGCAGATCATGCGGTGGACGAAGACGATTGCGTTCAGCGCGAAGGCGCGGTTCTCGTATTCGGGATTGAGCGATTTAAGTTCGATGCGCTTCGCCGTCACGCTTTCGTAGCGCTTAAAGTCCTTTGCCACCCGGCATCGTTCCGTAAAACTCGCCCATCCGCACGGTTAAAGCGCGTATGAGTTTGCGTTCCGTTTCGCTCAGGAAAGGGCTCCAGACGTCGAAGATCAGAACGGCGCGCGGCTCGTCGCTGTCATTCCAGGCTTCGTGATCGATGGTGTCGTCAAACACCCAGGCTTTGCCGGCTTCCCATTCCCGCTTCTGACCGCCGACCCGGAAGCTGCAGCCGGGAGGGACGATCAACGGCAGATGGACGAACAGACGCGTGTTCACCTGACCGGTATGCGACGGGATATGCGTTTTGGCGTCCAGAATGGAAAATAGCGCTGTCGGTCCGTTTCCGGTCACGTCCCACCGCGGACAGGCATTGATTGCGGCAAGCGTTTTCGGGCAACGCGCGATGTGCTCGTCGAAAACCTTGCCCTCCTGCGAGAGTATGTAGACGCCCCAACGTCGCGAGTTATTGAGCTCACGCCACTTGTCCATCGGCAATCCGGGTTGATCAGAGACGTAAGGATCCAATGCCTCTCTGCCATCCTGGAGCACATTCAGGAGTTCTGCCCTGATGTCATCGGCAGCGGCTTCAAGCTTCTCGATCCACGGAAAATAATGGCGACTATAAAACTCGATCGTCGGCAGTTCGGGATAGAACATGAAGGTCGGCTGCTGCCGGTAGATGCGCCGCTTTTGCAGGAGAGTATCGACACATTGATCGAACCTTTGGAGCGGTTCGTCGGGGCAGAGCTTGCGGAGGTCCTTCACGCCCTCAGCGATATAGGCTTCGAGCGCGCGATTGTTCGCTTCCACGATCTCTCGTGCGCGCTTCAGTTCTGGAACGATCCACGATGGCAGGGGGGTACCTGGCGGGATCGTCTGTAATGCGGTGCGATACGTTATCGCCGCGGCGGGCGAATTCCCCTGAACCATCTCCAACGCGGCTTGAGAAAGCAGCGAGCGCAAGTGTTGTTCCATGCCCGGAGGCATGTTCGACTGAAGTTCCATGATCATCGTGCTTGGTGGTGCAAAAGGAGGATAGCGATGAAATCGTTGCGATATCCACCAAAAAAGTACCGGGAAACCACGGATATGGCTTTACGGTAACTATTGGCTCGCCCAGATGATGCGGTGGACGAAGATGATTTCGGTCAGCGCAAAGGCGCGGTCTTCGTGCGCGGGATTGAGCGATTTGAGCTCGATGCGTTGCGCCGTCATCCGATGCAGCAACTTCGCCATCACTTCCCCTTCCTGCGTCTTGACGACCACGCGGTCGCCGCGCCGGACGTTGGTGGAAGGCGAGACCACGATCCTGTCGCCGTCGCGATAGACCGGCTGCATGGAATCGCCGGTCACCTCAAGCGCGTAGGCGTGCTCGTCGGCCAGCTCCGGAAACGCGATCTCTTCCCAGCCGCTGCCGACCGGAAAACCGGCGTCGTCGAAAAAGCCTCTGGAGCCCGCCTGCGCCATACCGATCAACGGCACCATGCGGGTGCGCGCTGCAACGCCTTCGACCAGCGCCACGAATTCGTCGAGGCTCGCGCCCGTCGCGGCAAGCACCTTCGACAGGCTTTCGGTCGACGGCCAGCGCAGCTTTCCCGTGGCGTCGCCGCGCTTGCTCTTGTTAAAGGTGGTGGGATCGAGACCGGCGAGTTTCGCCAGTCCCGACGGCGAGAGATTGTAGCGCGCGGCAAGCGCGTCGAGGGCATTCCAAATCTGTTTGTGTGTCAGCATCAGGATGAGAAATTGATCCGACTTTGCGGGAATAATTCCTAGAATAAGTTAAGGAACAGGTCTAGAGGAAATTTGCATGATCGATCTGGCCGCCCGCGCCCTGCGGCTCCTCCCGGCGGAGCCTGCCCATCGCGCAACCGTGCGGTTTGCCTCGGTTTTTGGGCCACTCCTGCCCCGGCCGCAGGCGGACGATGCCCGGCTCGCGGTCGATGTTCTGGCGCTCCATTTTTCCAATCCCATCGGTCTGGCCGCGGGCTTCGACAAGGACGCCGAGGTGCCGGACGCGATGCTGCGATTCGGCTTCGGCTTCGTCGAGTGCGGCACGGTCACGCCGAGACCGCAGGCGGGCAATCCGAAGCCGCGGCTCTTCCGCCTCCCGGAAGACCGCGCCGTCGTCAATCGCATGGGCTTCAACAATGGCGGCATGGAGCGCGCCGCCGAACGGCTCGGGCGGCGCAAAAGACAAGGCATTGTCGGAATCAATATCGGCGCGAACAAGGACAGCGAAGATCGCATCGCGGATTACGCGCTCGGATTCGAACGGCTTTCATCGTTCGCCGATTATGTGACCGTGAACGTCTCGTCGCCCAACACGCCCGGCCTGCGCGGGCTTCAGAACCGCGATGAGCTGCAACGCTTGCTTCAGACCCTGACGGATGCGCGCGCAAAAAGGGGATCGCGCATTCCGCTACTGCTCAAGATCGCGCCTGATCCCGACATGCAGGCGATGGACGATATTGCGCAGGTTGTTCTGGCGTCCGGTATCGAGGGATTGATCGTGTCCAACACGACCATCGCGCGCCCCGCAACACTCAGAAGCGCGAATGCAAAGGAGACCGGCGGATTGTCGGGTGCGCCGCTTCTCGAACCGTCCACAAAGGTTCTTCGGGAGATGCACAGCCGTGTCGGCGCGCGAATTGTGCTCATCGGTGCCGGTGGCATTGCGAGCGGTACCGATGCCTATGCGAAAATCCGTGCCGGCGCGAGCTTGGTGCAACTCTACACCGCGCTCGCCTACGAAGGCCCCGGTCTCGTCGCGCGGATAAAGCGGGATTTGCTCGCATGTCTCGCGCGTGACGGGCATTCGCGCATTGGCGATGCCGTCGGCAGCGGCGCACGTTAATTGTCAAACATATATGGTAAACAACGCGCCGTGCCCTCGCGGTCGTCGCGTTTTGCGCTATGCTCGATCGTCAATTTGAAATTCCGGGGGGATTTCATGATCGAAGATCTGGGCAAGCTGATCCTGCGCATCACGCTGGGCGGACTTCTTCTTTTTCATGGCGTGCACAAACTGTTGAACGGCATCGCGCCGATCAAGGCGATGGTCGCGGCGCACAACGTTCCCGATGTCGTCTCTTATGGCGTCTATCTCGGCGAGATCGTGGGACCGCTGATGGTGCTGCTCGGCCTGTTTGCGCGGATCGGCGGCGCGCTGATTGCGGTCAACATGCTGGCCGCGGTGTTTCTCGCGGGCATCGCGCAGGCGATGACGTTCAACGCAATGGGCGGCTATACGCTGGAGCTGGAAGCATTTTATTTCTGGAGTGCCGTGGCCGTGATGTTGCTCGGCTCCGGCCGCTTCAGCATCGCCGGCGGTCGCTGGAACTAGCTCAGCAGGAAGTGCCCGCGAAAGCTGGCGACGGGTTTGGCGGGATCTTCCTGCCACATCTCCGCGCGCGCGCTGACGACGCGACGTCCCTGACGCGCCAGCCACGCACGTGCGTGGCTTTCGACGGCCTTGCCGCTGCGCAGATAGTCGATGGTGATATCGACCGGCTTCGGCAGTTTCGCCGCACCGATTTCCCAGATCGTCTGTACAATCGCTGCCGTTTCCAGCAGCGATCCCACCACGCCGCCGTGCAGCGCGGGCAGAATCGGATTGCCGATGAGTTTCGGATCGAACGGCATGTCGAGGATGAGCGCGCCATCCTCGATCCGCGCCGTGAGACCGAGCCACGCGCAATAGGGCACCGTGCGCAGGATCGCGTTCGGAGCGGATTTGCCGTCCGGCGTCAGCAATTCCATCAGCGTGCTCCCGGCATTGCGTAGCGCATCAGCATGAATGTGCCGGTCGCGATGGCGATGGGGTCGTCGATCGACGTGTGATAGGCGCGCGCCCGTGCGAACGCGATCTCGCGCGTGATCTTCAGACATTCGGCTTCGATGAGGATCTCTTCGCGCGGCATCGCGGGCTTCATGTAGTCGATACGCAGGTCGAGCGTCGCCATGCCCATCGGCGTGTCGAGCGCGGACCCGATCGCCATGCCGCAGGATTGGTCAAGCATCGCGGTGATGACACCGCCATGGACGACGCCGGTCTCCGGATTGCCGACAAGCTTTTCCGACCAGGGCAGGCGCAGACGCCCGATCCCCTTTTTGAACTCGACCAGTTCGCCGCCGAGCGCGCGCAGGAACGCCGTCTGTCCCATGCCTTGCGCCATAGCCTGCCGCCAAAATTCCGCCGGTTCGCTCATGTCACGGTGATAACGGCCCAGCTTTTCCGGTCAATGGCGTAAAAGTTGACGGTTCGTCACGGATCGTTAGACTCGCGCGATGGAATCCGCCGTCATCAATCCCACCCCGGCCCGCGCCCCCCAGGGCAAGCGCGAGCAGACCAAGGTCCAGAACCGCCAGATGATCCTGGAGGCGGCGCGCGGCGTGTTTGCCGATATGGGCTATGGCGCGGCCACGGTGCGGGACATCATCCGCGCGACGCCGCTAGCCTCGGGCACGTTCTACAACTACTTCAAGTCGAAAGAAGAAATCTATCAGGCGATCCGCGACGAGGCGGCGCTCTCCATCCGCCCGCAGCTTCGTGAGGAGCGCCAGAAGGCCGCGACGGTCGAGGAATTCATCTCAGCCACGTTTCGCACCTTCTTCGAGGTCGTGACGCGCGACGAGATGAACTTCCGCACCATCCGTCACAGCGCCGACATCTCGCGCATGCGCGTAGATACGCCGGAAGTCATTGCAGGCTTCGACGAACTGCGCGAGGACATCGAGACCGCGATTGCCAAGGGCGTGTTCCCGCCCATCGACGCGGATTACCTCATGGCTGCGATCGTGGGCGTGGCGTTCGAGATCATGGATCACATTCTGAGCCGCGAGAACCGCGATGCGAAAGCGGCCGCGGAGTTTGCGACGGCGCTGCTCCTTGGCGGCATCCGCGCTTTGCCGCATGTTGAGGCGGCTGTTCCCAAGTCGGACGCCGCATGAAGGCGCTTGTGTGCCGCGCCATCGCGGACGATATCGGAACGCTTCGGGTAGAAGATATCGACCTGCCGTCCTTGGGCGCTGGCCATGTGCGCGTGCGCATCCGCGCCGCCGCGGTGAACTTTCCCGACATCCTCACCGCGCAGGGAAAATACCAGCACAAGCCTGAACTGCCCTATGTGCCCGGCACAGAAGGTGCTGGCGACGTGATAGCGGTCGGCGAGGGCGTGACGAATGTGAAGGTTGGCGATCGTGTGATCGTCGGCGCGCTCGGATGCTTCGCCGAGGAAGCGCAGCTCGCGGCGACGGGCGTTCGTCCGATCCCGAACGGCGCGGACTACGCAACGGCCGCGGGCTTCACCGCCGCGTATCTCACCGCCTATGTCGGCCTCGCGCGCCGCGCGCAGATCGCAAAGGGCGAATGGCTGCTGGTGCATGGCGCGGCGGGCGGTGTCGGGCTCGCCGCCGTCGATCTCGGCAAGGCGCTGGGCGCGCGCGTGATCGCGACGGCGTCAACGGATGCTAAGCGCGAATTTCTGAAGGCTTATGGCGCGGATCACGTGTTGCCGTCGTCCGGCTTTCGTGAGGACGTGAAGACGCTCACGGATGGTGCTGGCGCCGATGTAATTTACGACCCCGTCGGCGGAGACGTGTTCGACGAATCCACGCGCTGCATCGCCTTCGGTGGACGCCTGCTTGTCGTCGGTTTCACCAGCGGACGCATTCCAACCGTGTCGGTCAACATTCCGCTCATCAAAGGCTTCTCCGTCGTGGGCATGCGCGCCGGCGAATACGGCCGCAAATTCCCCGAGAAAGGCCGCGAGAATATCGCAGCACTCGATGCGATGTTGACCGAGGGAAAACTCCATCCGCATGTCTGCGCGCGCTTCCAACTCGCGCAAGCCGTCGATGCGATGCGGATGCTTCAGGACCGCACGGCCATCGGTAAGGTGATCGTCGAACCGTGAGTGGAATGTTCGAAACGAACGGCTTCTGTATCAAGTCCGGCATCTTCGGCGAGACCATTTCCGCGCATCTTGTTCCGGCGTTGGAGCATGCAAGCATGGTCCGCTCGAAACGCGGGGAGGCTGTGTTTGGAGCGCGCAATTTGCTCGCTGTGCCCGAGGTCCAGGAGCTTGCCCATTCACCCGAGCTGACATCGCTCGTGCATTCTGTGCTGGGCGAGGGAGCGTTCCCTGTTCGCGGCATTTTCTTCGACAAGACACCTGATGCGAACTGGCCGGTCGCGTGGCATCAGGACCTGACGCTCGCGGTGGCCGCACGCCGCGAAATTCCCGGATGGACCAACTGGACGGTCAAAGGGGATGCACACCACGTCAATCCGCCGGTCTCCGTTCTGGAAAATATGGTTGCGCTTCGCGTGATGCTGGACGATTGCGATGCCGATAGCGGCCCTCTTCGTGTGCAACCAGGCTCACATCTGTTGGGGCGCCTGTCGCGTGAGCGGATTGTCGAACTGTGTGCTCTGCAGAAGGAGCGCGAATGCCTCGGCAATGCAGGCGACGTTCTAATGATGAGGCCGCTGTTGGTCCACGCATCCTCCGCGGCGCGAAAGCCCCGGAACAGACGTGTCGTTCATCTTGAATATGTTGGGGCAGGCCTAATCCCGGTGGATCTTGTGACCAAGACGCCGGAGAATATGAACTAGATCGGGCAGGTGTCGTGGAAGCGCGTGAGGTCGACCACCCGCTGGCCCTTCGGCGTCACCGACAGCACATCGACGAAGCGCTGATCGCGCACGACGTCGCCCGGGCCATAGGAATGCCGCGCATAGATCGTCTCGGCCATGACCGCGTCAGCGCCGGACAGCAGCGCGATGATCTCCATCTGCTTGTCGGCCATCTCGTCGTCCGAGATGCCATAGAGCGGGCTCTTGTCGTCGATGTGGTGCATGATCGTCCAGGATAGCGAAAACAGGGACGTTCGCGCGCGCACGAGTTTCAGTTCCTCGAAGCGGCGGAAAATCACGCCTTCGGTTGTGGTGTGCTGGCGGGCAAGCGTGAGCCGCATCGAGGCGTCGAGTACCTGGTTGCCACGCTGGTTGGCGGCACGAAACATGAGCGTGGGCACGCCGTCGAACTGCGCGATGACGGCGACTCTGGAAAATACCACGCGCGAGAACGGCCGCGAGAAGCGCGCGAACATCATGCCGGTGAACATCGCGATCATCAGGATGCCGACAAAGGCCTCCACGATCACCATGGTATCGACATAACTCGATTGCGGAACCATCACGCTGTAATTGATCGAGCCGATGGTCTGCGCGCTGAACACGAACGCATCCCAGAAGCTCCCGGGCCGCGCGTTCTTGATGCCGCCGGCATCGGCGACGTACAGCAGCGCGAAGATCGCGTTGATCGCGACGAACACTGCCGCGAGCCCGACAAAGAACAGCCACCACGGCGCGCGCAGCACCGCGTGATAGAAATCGGTGTATCGGCTGACGTCCTGTCCTTTAACGATCGCCAGCTTTTCGCGCGGCTTGAACGCGCCGGGACGGAACACCGGCGATGGCGGCGGACGGTTGGTGGGATCGCTGGGCGCACTCATTCGGAAATCAATATCCCCGCGCCTTCAGATAGGCGGCCCATTTCGCAGGCTTCTCGCGCCCGAGTTCGTGGAGATAATCCCACGTAAAGAGGCCGGTGTCGTGGCCGTCGTTGAAGCAGAGGCGCACGGCATAATTGCCGACGGGTTCGAGGCGATCGATCTTCACCTGCTCCTTGCCGGTGACGATCTGTTTCTGGCCGGCGCCATGGCCCTGCACTTCGGCGCTCGGCGATTCCACGCGCAGATATTCCGCCGGCAGCGTGAAGCGCTGGCCGTTGTCGAACGCTACGGTGAGATTCGCCTTTGTGCTGTCGAGCCGCAACTCGGTCGGCCAGGGACGGGTGGCGGCCTCGGTCACGTCGCGTCACGCTCGGCGTCGCTGAGTTCGCGCGCTTCGCCCGTGAGCATGATCGGGATGCCGTCACGGATCGGGAAGGCAAGGCCGGCGGCGCGGGAAATCAACTCCTGCTTCTCGCGGTCGTAGGTCAGCGTGCCTTTTGTGACCGGGCAGACGAGGATTTCCAGAAGCTTGGCGTCCGGTTCCATCTAGTTGACCGTCGTCGGGCCGTTGGACGCAGCGCCCGCCATTTCGAGCAGCGCCGTGAGCACAGCGACGCGCTCTTCCCAGTTCTGCGCCTCAAGCAGTGCCTGTTTCTCTGCCGGCTCGAACGGGCACAGCATCGACAGCGCGTTGATCAGCGTCTCGCCGGGCGCGTTCATCACGCTCTGCCAGTCCGCTTTCATGTCGCGCTGCGAGAGATAGGCCTTGAGTGCGCCAAGCAGGCGCTCGCGCGGGAAATCGGAATCCGCTGCGTCGGCCAGATCGCTTGCAAACGATGCGAAATCGGTTTGAACCTGGCGATAGGGCGTTTCGGTGACGATCTCTTCCGCGACGCGGAAGCGGCAGATGCCGGTCAGCGTAATCAGATAGCGCCCGTCATCGGTCTCGCGATAGGCGGTTATGCGTCCGGCGCAACCAACAGCCGACAGCGGCGGCTTCAAGGTGATCTCTTCGCGTTCCGCAGGTTGGATCATCCCGATCAGCCGGTTTTCCGACAACGCGGCATCGACCATCGCCAGATAGCGCGGCTCGAACACGTTCAGGGGCAATTGCCCGCGCGGCAGCAGGAGAATGCCGCTCAACGGAAATATCGGGAGCGTCGTCGGCAGGTCGTCGATGTTGTGATAGCGGCTCATCGCGTTCCTTTACGAAAACAGGATCGAGGACAGCTTGCGCCGCGCGTCGATGGTGCGCTGATCGGTCGGGCCCATCGCCTCGAACAATGTGACGAGATGTTTGCGTGCGGCCTCCTCGTTCCATTTGCGGTCACGGCGCACAATCTCAAGAAGCTCATTTAATGCGCCTTCGCGATCCTCGGCGGCGTCCAGCGCCATGGCAAGATCGTAACGTGCCTGATGGTCTTTCGGATCGGCTTCGAGCTTCGCGCGCAACGCATCGGTCTCGCCCGCTTTCGACGCCGCCTGTTCGCGCAGTTTCAGTTCGGCTTCGATAGCGCGGATCGCTTCGTCGCCGGCACCGTCCGGACGTACAAGTTGCAGTGTCGTCTTCGCGCGTTCCAGATCGCCGCTCTTCAGGTAACAACGCGCCAGGCCGGCGACGGCCTTAGGATGTCCCGGCTCATCTTGCAGAACGTGCGCGTAGGCCTGCGCCGCCATCGTGACGTCACCGGCGTTGAACGCTTCTTCCGCTGCCGCGAGAACTTCCTCGGCATGGTCGTGGCCGCCATGACCGCCGCCGGTCAGTTGCTCAACGAAGGTGCGGATCTGGCTTTCCGGGATTGCGCCCATGAAGCCGTCGACCGGCTGGCCGTTCTTGAACGCATAAACGGTCGGGATCGACTGGATGCGCAGCTGCTGCGCGATCTCCGGGTTTTCGTCGATGTTGACCTTGACCATCTTCACCGCGCCGTTCGCTGCGTTGACGGCTTTCTCCAGCTGGGGGCCGAGCGTTTTGCACGGCCCGCACCACGGCGCCCAGAAATCGACGATCACCGGGACGTCGCGGCTCGCCTCCAGAACGTCCGCCGCGAAGGTCTCGAGCGAGGTATCTTTGATGTGGGGGCCGGACGCGCCGCTTCCCACCGCTGCTTCGCCGGCTGGTTTGGGGGAGGCGATGGGACGTCCGTCAGGACTAATCAATGCCATGGTGTAACTCTCGCGTTTCTCTGAGCCGGAACATGGGCATGGATGGCCCGAAAGAAAAGGCCCGTGTTTCGGCACCTTATTATAACGCGGGAACCGCTCAGGCGTATGCGGCCAGGCGGGTCTCCAGAGCGGCGCGGACGGCGGGCCATTCGGCGGCGAGAATCGAGAAATAGACCGAATCGCGGAAATAGCCCTGCGGCATCCACATGTGCCCGCGCAGGGTGCCTTCCTCCCTGGCGCCGAGCTTGAGCAACGCCGCGCGCGAGCGGGCGTTCTTCGCATCCGTCTTGAACTCGACGCGGTTGTAGTTGGCCTCGAACGCGTTCTTCAGCAGCAGATATTTCGCTTCGGGATTGACCGGACCGCCGCGCGCGTCGGCAGCGTACCAGGTGAATCCGATTTCGGCCTTCGCATCGGCCGGCGCGATGTTGAGATAGGTGGTCGAGCCGACGATGGCGTCGTCGTTGCGGCGGCGCACGACGAAGGTGAGGAACCGGCCTTCGGCGTTCTCCTTCACCATCCACGGCAAGCGCTTGGCGAAGCCGTCCTTGGGGTCGACGGGGATATACGTCCACGTCTCCGGATCGGCGGCTGCTTTCAGAAGCCCGTCATGATGACGCTCTTCCAGCGGCTCAAGCGCGATGTGGCGCCCGGTCAAGGTGCGAGGCCCGAGCGAGGACACCGGCGTCACGACTTCACCTCCGGCAAGGTCTCGATCATCGGTGTGTGTCCGCAGGCGGCGATGAATTTGAGCAGATCGTCCTTGCTGACCGAGATCGTGCGGTCGTTGCGCAGAGGATGATAGTTCAGCGGCTCCTGCTTCAGCATCTCGGCATCGAGCACGACGCGGACTTTGTGCTGCGTGTCGTTTATCAGCGAGAACGGCGTCACCGAGCCAGGCGGCACTCCGAGTGTCTCGATCAGAAGCTCGCCGGAGCCGAAGGAGAACCGCGGCGCGCCGATCTGTTTCGACAGCGCGTTCAGGTCGAGACGGAAGTCGTCGCGCAGCACGACGAGCCAGAGCCCGCCCTTCTTGTCTTTCAAGAACAGGTTCTTGGTGTGGCCGCCCGGCTGGCTGAGATTGACCTGCAATGCTTCCTCGACCGTGAACACCGGCACATGCGCGTAGTGTGTCCAGTTGATGTCGAGTGCGCGCAGGCGCTCATAAAGCGCTTCCTCGCGGGCTTCGGGAGATGGCAGTTCGCTCATGACGCTCGTTGCGCGATGCGGGTCTGCCAGAGGCATAGCACGAGTGGAACCAGTGTTTCATTCACAAGCCCGAACAGCGCCCATCCCTGCGGCATGCCGTAGGTGAAGATCGCGATGAACCGGAATACGCCGCCGCAGATCACGATGGCTGAGAGCAGCCGGAAGCGCCGCGTCTTGTGCGCTATGTCCGGGATCGTGGACCAGAACCCGAGCCCGATCGCGAACAACAGCCCCGCGAGATAGTGGACGTGGCTTGAGGCCGCAACGTCACCCGCCAGCTTGAAGAAACCCGCGCCACCGATCGCGCCACCCAGCCCTGCAGCCACCGCCACCCCGGCGGCAACGAAAACGCAGAGTTGGAGAAGGCGCGTTTCGATGATGCTTACTTCTTCTTTTTGTTCGGAACCAGGCGCCCGATCCACTCCGGCAGCGCGAAGCACGCCGCGTGGATCGCCGGATTGTAGTAGTCGGTCTTCAGCTTCGCCTTCTTATACGCAGCAGCAGCCTTTCGGATGCCTGCCGGCGTGCCGAGCTTCGCTTTGCCCTTGCACGCCCAGCTCAGCGCCATGAAGCCGCCGATATAGGTCGGCACTACCGAGAGATAGAGACCGGACGAGGGGAAGAAGTGCGCGAGTTCCTCCAGGGCCTCAGTGATCTCCCACGGCTGGTAGAACGGCACGCCGGTCTGGAACGTCGCGAAGCCACCGGCCTTCAATGCGCCCCTGATGCGATCGTAAAACGTCTCGCCGAACAGTGCCTTGCCGGGGCCGACGGGGTCGGGGCGGTCCGCGATAATCAGATCGAAGCTGCCTTTGGATTCTTTACGCCCGAGATATTCGAAGGCGTCGGCGATCTCGATCTTGAGCCGCTTGTCTTTGAACGCCTTGGCGTTGAACGCGGCGAAATGTTCCTTGCAGCGCTCGACCACCTGGCCGTCGATGTCCACGAGAACGACTTCCTTGACGTCCTTATGCTTCAGCGCCTCGTCGGCGATGGAGAGATCGCCGCCGCCGACGATCATCACCCGCGCGACCTTGCCGTGCTCGAGGATCGGCAAATGTGTCAGCATTTCGGCATAGGCGCTCTCGTCGCGGGTCGTGACCTGGACGATGTCGTCGAGCGTCATGACACGGCCGTTAGCCACCGTGTCGAAGATCTTGATGCGCTGGTACTTGCTCTTCTCGTCGACGAGAGGTTGGCCGACAAGCTCCATGCTCTGCGCGTAGCCCTTGTGGAGGCGTTCCTGAAACGCTTTTGGCATCGGTGTTTCCTCTCTCAAACAGCTCCGCCACCTGGCGGAAAAAGCGCGCCCGTATAGGGCTCGCCCACGGCGCTGTCTACCGCCGCTCGGCGCGCGAGAAGTGTGACAGTCGCCGTGTCCGAACAGCACGCGTTCAGAAAAAATTACGCTTGGGGGAAAAATTTTCTTGCATGGGGGGGGAACGTCCCTATATTCGCCCGTGTTCTGGCAACAGGACAAAGCGGCGAGGCGGCGTTACCGTCCGCCGCTTTCTTCTTAAGGCGCGTCCGGAAGTCCGTAAGGCCAAGGCGCTGGTGTCAACTCTTAACTGGGTAGGTGCCCGAAATGGCTAAACTCGCACTTGTTGCGGCGACCAAAGAAGCGAAGACGCCTCGCGTCAAGACTTCCGCGAAACCCGTTAAATTCATGCCCGTTCCTGCCAATGAACAGGAACACAAGGATCACTTCATCACCCGCAATGGTCTGACCTATGCGGGCAGCCACCTGATCATCGATCTTTGGGAAGCCGAAGGTCTCGGCGACCGCGATCGGATCGAGCAGGCGCTGATCGATGCGGTGAAGGAAGCTGGCGCAACCCTGCTTCACATCCATCTCCACACCTTCACCGACGGCGGCGGAATCTCCGGCGTGGCGGTGCTGGCGGAGAGCCACATCAGCGTCCACACATGGCCCGAGAAAGGTTATGCGGCGTTCGATGTGTTCATGTGCGGCGACGCGGAGCCCCGCAAGGCGCTGGACGTGTTCAAAGCTGCCTTCAATCCCGGCCGCGTCGTGGTCGGCGAGCACAAGCGCGGCGTCGTCTAATCACGCAGAAAACGCATTAACCAAGGGCGGAAACGGCTTTCCCAAGCGCGTTTCCGCCCTTAGTTCTGCGCGCCGAAATCGTTAGCATGCGTTTACTCCGTCCAAACGCCCGTCAGGCGACAATCGCGCGGAGAGGGGTAATGGTGCGATACGACGCGGCGATCATCGGCGCAGGCGCGAACGGTCTTGCGGCCGCGGCCACGCTCGGCCGCGCGGGCATGAAAGTCATCGTGCTCGAACGCGCCGCCGTCTGCGGCGGTCGCGCGACGACGAGCGAATTCCATCCCGGATTTCGCGCCTCGCCGTTTGTCGACGAACTCGCGCCGATTCCCGCGGAGATTTTTCACGCGCTCGATCTTGCGCGCCACGGCGCGATCATCGTTCCGACGCCGTCTTCGCTCGCGCTCTGGCATGATCGCCGCCACGAAATCCTGCACTGGTTTGGAAGCGAGGTCTTCAACCGCTTGCGCGCCGTGGCGCGAAAGCAGGCGGACGCTATCCGCATCAGGGCTTTCGCCGACGCCGCGCGCGCGCAGGAGCATCGCTGGTTCGGCGCGACGCCCGCGCCTTCTCCGTGGCTCGGCGAAGCATGGTCGAATTTCTCTCTCACGGACTTTCTGGGCGAGACGCTTGGCAGAAAAGACGCCCAGGCGCACATGCTCGCCGCCTTCCTGAACGGTCGGGCCGCGGATCCATTTGCCACGGGCAGCGCACTTCATCATATCGCCGGTGACAGCGGTGGAACCACGATGGGCGGACTGGGAACATTCGCCAGCGCGCTGGAAGCATCCGCGAAAGCGGCGGGTGTTGAGATCTCGTTGGGCCTCGAAGTTGCCGACATTCGTCTGCGCGGCGAACGTGCGGTTGGCCTCCATCTTGGGGACGGTACCCAGATCGAAGCCCGCGCGGTGATTTCGACGCTCGATCTGCGGCGTACTTTCTTCTCGCTCTTCGCCTGGAAGGACCTGCCAAAAACGGTTGAGCAGCGCGTGTCGCGCTATCGCCATACCGCCGGCCGTGCGCGGTTGCTGCTGGCGCTGGATGCGCCGCCGCCCCTCGACGCCGATTTCGCGCAAGGGCCGATTCATGTCGCGCCCGATACAGGCGGCTATTCCAAAGCGCATGAGTCCTGGCGCAATGGCGTCGTTCCGGATCAACCGCCGCTGACATTGCGTGTTGTCTCCGCTTCCGATCCGCGCCTCGCGCCTGCCGGAAAAGCGGTTCTCACCGCGACGCTGGGCTGTATTCCGCATCGCCTGTTCGATGGTGCCTGGACGAACGAGAAGCGCGTCGCGCTGCGCGATCGCACCCTGATGCAGATTGAGACAGCGCTGCCCGGCATGACGGTGAGAGTGGTCGGTTCCGAACTGATCGTACCGCCGGATATCGAAGAACAACTCGGCATCACCGAGGGCGATCTCGACGGCGGCGAGATTGCGCCGGATCAGATGTTCGGCTTCCGCGGCTTCGCGGAGCATCCGGGCAGCCGCACGCCCATCGCTGGCCTGTATCTCGGCGGTGTGTCGCCGGCGCCCGGCACCTGCGCCGCAGGCGTGGCCGCCGCGCGCGCCGTGATGGCCGATCTCAGATGAGCGCGCGCAACGATGCCATCGTGATCGGCGGCGGGCTCAATGGTCTGATCGCGGCGACTTATCTCGCCAAGGCCGGCCGCAAGGTGCTGCTGCTTGAAGCGGAAGAGACGCTCGGCGGCTCCTGCCGCGCAACGTCGGCGCTTGCCGATGTACGTGCATCGCTGGGCGGGCATGCACTATCGGCGCTCGATCCGCGTCTGGCAAAAGAACTCGGGCTGCGCGGATTGAAATTCGTTCTTCGCGATATGCCGACGGTCTCTCTCCGGCAGGACGGCCATCATCTTGTCCTCAGCCGCAATGCGCATGCCGCAGCGCGTGCGATCGCCGCACAGTCGCCTGCCGACGCAGAGACTTATCGAGGCCTGCGCGCTGAAATCTTCGCGCTCGGGCGCACGACGCGGCCTTTGTGGTGGAACGGTGCACGCATCGCGCCAGATGACACGCTGTTCTCGCGCCTGAAGGTCACAAGTGCCGCGTCCTTTCTGAGTGGACTTGAATCGGAACCTCTGAAAGCCGCGCTCGCTTTCGATGCCGTGGCGCCATTCCAGCTTGGATCGGCGTTGGCGTTCGCATGGCACGCTGCACAGGAAATGTGCGGCCAACAGGGTGCGGTGGCGGCACCGCTAGGTGGCTTGGCTGCGTTGGCCGATATGATCGTCGTTGCTGCGCAGACCGCCGGCGTGGAAATCCGCACCAGGGCACGTGTTATAAAGATCGTCGCGGACAACGCGGTTGCAGGCGTCGCGTTGGATTCCGGCGAAGAGATTTTCGCAAGTGCGGTTCTTTCGAGCCTCTCGCGCCGAACGACTCTGCTCGATCTCGCCCCGACCTCCTCCGCCGGACTCGCGGAAACGCAGCGTCTGAAGCGTTCAGCGCCGCAGACCGGCGAAGCATCCATCCTGTTCCTTCTGAACACAGCACTGGTTTTCCACGCCTTGAATGCGCGATTCATTCTTGCCGACAGGCTCGATACCTATGCGGCTGGCGGAACTGCCGTCCGCGATGGCCGCTTGCCGGAAGAATTGTTGATCGAAGCCGCTGTCCCCACCGCCGCCGATCCATCGCTCGCACCGACGGGACAGCATCTGTTGTCGGTCCGTGTGCCCGGATTGCCTCTTACACCAGAGGGCGGATGGCCCGCGCTGTCGGCAAAGCTTGTCGAACGCGTAACCGCGGCGCTGGAGCGCCACGCGCCGCATCTGCGCGAACGCATTGTTGGGCTTGATCTGCGGTTGCCACGCAAAGCCGAACCGTTCTCGGCCGTGCGATTGGCGTCATCTTATGCGGACCGCGTCAGCACGCCGGTCGAAGGATTGTTCCTCTGCGGGGTATGTGCCGAACCGATGAATGCGGTCTCTGGCCGTGCAGGCCGTCTCGCGGCGGGGATTGCACAAGCGTGGCTCGCACGGGAGAAACACGTATGACGTTGCTCGTCCGCGCCACACCGTTTCATTCCCGCGCTGCTGCCGCGAACCGGTTGAACGCGTGGGCGAACCGCAACGGCTATACGCTCGCCGCGCAGTACGGCGACGCGAACGCGGAAGCGCTCGCAGCCCACACCACGGCGGCGATGGCGGATATCTCCTCGCGCTGGCGCGTCATGATTGAAGGCGCGCGAGCGGAAGAATTCCTGACGCGCTTGTTGACGCGCAACCCGGCGAAGCTCGTGCCGGGTCAGGCGTTCAAGGCGCTGTGGTTGACGGATCGCGGCGCGGTGCGTGGGGCAGCCGCTGTCGCGCGTTTCGGACGTGAATCCTTCCAGATCATCGCGACACAATCCGATCTCGACTGGATCGCGCGCGGCGCGGCGTTGTTCGACGTGCAGGTGCGCGAGGTGGAGGAGGGCGGTCTCACGATCATCGGACCGTATGCGAACAAGATTTTCGCCGCCGCCGGATTCGGCGATCCGCTCGAAGCGCTCACCTTTCGCAAGAATTTCTGGCGCGGGCTCGACATCACGCTGTCGTGGTTCGGCGAGCATGGCGGGTTCGAAATCTGGTGCAAATCTGACGATGCGCCGATTGTCTGGAGTCGTCTTATTAAAGCTGGCGAACCGTTGGCGATGAAGCTGGCCGGGCTGAATGCGATGGATGTGCCCGATCTCGAGGCCGGCGTGCCGCGTCCTGAGCGCGACTACGAAACGGCACGCGACGGCTTCTCGACAGCGCCGACTCCATTCGACCTGAAACTGGAATCGCTGATCGATGACGATCATCTGCTGTTCAACGGCCGCGCCGCCTGCGCCTCCGCACCCCGCACACGAACGCGTGTTGGCATCGAATTCGACACCGAGAAACCCGCGCCGCACACCGCGCTGCTGCGCAACGGGCAGAGCGTCGGCGAGACGATGAGTTCGCTCTATTCACCGGCGCTCCAACGCGCGATTGCACTCGCGACCGTCGATGTCGCCGCGGCCGAACCCAACACCGCACTTGTCTTGCCGGACGGCCGATCTGCACGGGTTTGCGCGCTGCCGTTTCTGCCACCGCCCTCCGACGGATCGGACACCGCGTCGCGTTAAAGTCCGGCAAGCCCCTTCGCGGGCGGATTGCGCGCGCGCCCGCGGCATGGTTGGAAGCCGGTTGAGATGATCGATCCGGATACCGATCTTGTTGCCCGGGCTGGGCAGGGCGACCGCGCGGCGGCGCAGGCGCTGATGGCGCGGCATCTGCCCAAGATGCTGACCGTCGCGCGGCGGATGCTCGGAAGTCAGGCCGAAGCCGAGGATGCGGTTCAGGACGCTTTCCTGAAAGTCTGGACGCACGCGGCCCGCTGGCAGCCGGGCAAGGCTCTGTTCGAGACCTGGCTGTACCGGGTCGTGATGAACAAGTGCTACGACCGCCTGCGCAAAAAGCCCGCCGCCAGTCTGGATGAAGCGGCGGAAGTTCCGGATGCGGCGCCACAGGCCGATGCCGTGATGCAGAACACCGCTCTCGGCCACGAAATCGAGGCGGCGCTTGCCGCGCTGCCGGAACGCCAGAGGGCCGCCATCGTGCTTTGTCACCACCAGGAGTGCGGCAATATCGAAGCGGCGGAGATTCTGGGGATCAGCGTTGAAGCCTTGGAGTCCTTGCTGTCGCGGGGCCGCAGGACGCTGAGGGCCCGTTTGGCCCATTTGAAGGACGCGTAGGAGACGGGGATATGGAGAATTTTCAGGACGACGACGCGGTGTGGATGACCGAGAGGCTGAAGGCGCTGCCGACGGTTCCGGTTCCTTCTGCATTGCAGAAAAGCATCCTCGCGTCCTTCGACGCGGTGGCCGCGCGGCGCCGGTCGAGCGTCTTTGCGCGTTTCCGCGACGTGGTCTGGCCGGGTGCTCCGGTGTGGCGGCCTGCCACCGCTTTGGCGTTGTCGCTCGTGATCGGCGTAGCGGCTGGCACGCTGGTGCCGCTCGAAGGCGCCATGGCGGACAACAATGAGCAGACCGTCAGTGTCGCGCTGGACACGCCGCCGGCCTTCGATCTCGACGATAATTCATGAGCGATCCCGTCGTCACACCCAAGCGTCAGCCGAGTGTTCTGCTGATCGTCTCGCTGTGCCTGAACCTCGCGCTGATCGGGTTGATCGCGATCACGGTGATGCGCGGCGGGATGCATCGCTTCGAGCGTCATGAGGAGAAACTCAGCCTCAGTGCGCAGTCGCTGATGCGGATGGTTCCTGCGGAGCAGACGAAAATCCAGGCAATCCTCGACGCGCATCACAAACAGATGCGCGAACTGCGCCGCCAGGCGATTGAGGCGCGCGCGGAATCGTTCCATCTGCTCGAGGCAAAGGATTTCAACGCCGATCAGTTTGCGAAATCGCTCGCATCGGTCGATGCCGCGGATGCGGCGCTCGAAGCCGAGACGATGGCGATGACGGCGCAGGCGGTTGCCGTGCTTACGCCGCAGGAACGCGCGGACATCGCGGCGAAAGTGCAGAAGCCGGATCGCGCGGGGCTTCGCCGCTTCTTCCGCAGGCACTGAAAACCCGCGAAATCCTTGGGGATTTTCCCTAGCGCTTGCCGCAGAACCTTGTGGTAAGTTCCCGGCCGTAAATTCACAATCCGTTCCGGCAACATCCGCATTCGTGGTGTCCATGAACTGCGTCCGTTGCCGCGTATAGCCGAGAGCATCATGGATAAGAATTCTGAGTCGAATTTCCTGCGTCCGGCCTTCGTGGACGAAGCGCGCGCGCAACTCGATGCGCTGCTGCGCTCCCAGCCCGACATCGAGTTCATCGATGCGCTGCTCGCCGACATCTGCGGTGTGCTGCGCGGCAAACGCTTTCCCAAAGGCGGCACTGCGCACATCTTCGACGACGGCATGCAGATTCCGCAGTCCATTTATCTGATGGATGCAAGCGGCGAGATGGTGAACCCGTTCGGCAAGGGCATCGGCGACGGAGATCCCGACGGAACGGCGTGGCCGATCCCGGACACGATTGCGCCGGTGTGGGGCGATGGACCGAAGCGCGCGCAGATGCTGATGACCTTGCGCGACGGCCGCGGCACAGCACATGCCGCTGAGCCGCGCGCCGCGCTTGAGCGCGTCGTTGCGCGTTTCGCCGAATTGCGTCTGCGTCCGGTCTGCGCGCTCGAACTCGAATTCTATCTGATCGACCGCGAACGCGGCGATGGCGGAGCGCCGTTGCCGCCGCGCGATCCACGCAGCGGCATGCGCGAGCGTTACAACTCCGTCTATGGCGTCGATGATCTCGACCGCTACCGGACCTTCCTGACCGCGCTGACCAGCGCGGCCGCGCATCAGAACATTCCCGTCAGCGCGACAAGTTCGGAATACGCGCCAGGCCAGTTCGAAGCGAACCTTCGTCATCAGGCCAACGCGTTGCTCGCCGCCGATCACGCCATTTTCCTGAAACAGATCATCAAGTCGGCGGCGGTGTCTGCCGGGTTCGATGCGACCTTCATGGCTAAGCCCTATCCGGATCGCGCGGGCACTGGGCTCCACGTCCATGTCAGCGTCGTGGATGAGAAGGGCCGCAACATCTTCGACGACGGCAGCGATGCCGGATCGCCCGCGTTGCATCACGCTATCGGCGGCATGCAGGCGCTGATGCCGGGTTCGATGGCGTTCTTCGCGCCGTCGCTCAATTCCTATCGCCGCTTCCAGCCGGACATGTTCGCGCCGGTGAATCGCCGCTGGGGCGTGAACAACCGCTCGGCCGGTTTGCGCATCCCGATGAGCCCCGGCGAAGCGCGCCGCGTGGAGCATCGCGCCGCTGGCGCCGACGCCAATCCGTATCTGCTGCTGGCTGCGATCCTCGCGGGCCTGCATCACGGGCTGACGAACAAGATCGATCCGGGCCCTGCCGCGGTCGGCAACGTCTCGCGCGAGCCCGATCTCGCGCTGCCGTTCACGCTGGACGCCGCGCTTGTGCAGCTCTCCGAAGAGCCGGTGCTGGGTGAGTATTTCGGCGCCGAGACCATTTCGCTCTATGGCGAGACCAAGCGGCTCGAGGCGAAGCGGTTCGCCAAGATCATCTCGCCGGCGGAATACGAGTGGTATCTGTAGTCAGCGCCTGAGCCAAAGCTCCGTGCGCGTGCCCTTGTCCGGTGCGGATTGGAGTTTCAGCGCGCCGCCCATGCGCGCGGCCAGCGACATCGCGATGGCAAGGCCGAGGCCTGAGCCGGTCTTGCCGCCTTCACGATCGAAGCGACGGAACGCATTGCCCGCGCGCGCGGCTTCTTCGGGATGGAATCCCGGGCCGTTGTCTTCCACCGAAAGAATGGCGGCGTCATCTCTGGACACGAGAGTCACGCGCACGCAGCCGCCTTCCGGCGTGTAGGCGAGCGCATTGGTGAGCAGGGCGACAAGGATGCGCCGCACGGCCTGTGGATCGGTGCGCACGAGCATCGAAGCCGACGGTGTCATGTCGAGCGCGATGCGGCGCGAGAACGCGCGGCCGGCATGCTCATCGACGATGCTGCCCACGAGGTCCGCGATATCGAATTGCGATGGCTTGAGCGGATAGCGCCCGGCTTCGAGATTGGCGAATTCCAGGATGTCGCCGATCTTGGAATGCAGCCCGCGGCCCGCCATGCCGATATCGCGCGCGTATTCGACATATTTCGGATTGCCGACGACGCCGAACATTCCGCGCTCGATGATCTCGGAGAAGCCGATGACGGCATTGAGCGGCGTGCGCAATTCATGGCTCATATGCGAGATGAATTCGGCCTTGGTGCGCCGCGCTTCGATCACGTCACGCTCTGCCTGTGCGAGCCGAACGAGAAGTCTCGCATCTTCCGGTTTGACGGAACGAAGCGCTCTCACCGTCGCCATGGCCTTGGCACGGCGTTCGAACTCACCGACAAACAGGGCGGCGAGACCCGCCCCGACCAGCGCGGGACCCAGGATCACGAACAGATAAAGCGGTAGCGAGCCGTACCAGGCGCTCAGCGCTCCGGCATCGTCTGTTGTGGTTGAAACGATCACGGGCCATCCGCTGACGCGTGCCTGAACGGTGTCACCCGACGCCGCGCCGAGGATCGGCAAGCCCTTGGCCGTCTGGATCGCCGTCTTGTCGAGGAGCGCAATGGGAACCAGCGATGCCGTATCGAACGCCACCGCGATGACGTTTCCACCCTGCACGAACACCGCCGTGGCGACGCCGCTTCCGGCGATCAGGAGTTTCTGTCCACGCGCCGCGGCGATGACGTCGGACGGCAGGTTCACGAACGCCGTTGTTCCGGTAAGCGTCGCGGTGGCAAATCCGGCAGGATCGTAGACGGCGATGTTGCGCACCGCGACCGGCGCATGTTTCGTTAGCGGATCGGCGGCGAAAGTACGCCCTTGCGCTTCGATCCGGTCGAGATTGCTGGCGACAACGGCGGCGATGTCACTGGCGCGCCGCGTCTCGAAATAAGCCGCCTGGTTCATGGCGTGAACGCGGTCGAAGCGCATCTGCAACGCCGACGCGGCGGCAAACGCCCCGCAGATCAGCACGACAGAGATCACAACCGTCGCCTTGATGTTGCGCGACGCAAAGCGGGCCGCGTGTCCGGCGAACCCGGTCACGGCGTCGATCGGCCAGAATGCTGTGTCGCCTTGCGCCATGCTCGGCGCACCCCGTTTGCAGCCAAGTGATTCGCTTTAACGATTATGCGAATCAGCGAGTCGCTGTCATTAACGATTTTTGACGGGCTGCGTTAAGGATTGATCGTCCACCCTTAGACAAGCTCAGGGTGAGGGATGAGCTATCCCTTATGCTGAGCTTCAACCAAGCATCTTGGTCACAACCTCAAAGAGGTTTGGCGAGATGCCGTCGATCTTGAGCATCGACTCCAGTTCGCTGCGCATCAGCGCCTGCCGCTTCGGGTCGTAGCGGCGCCATGTTTCGAATGCCCCGGCCATGCGCGAGGAGACCTGCGGGTTGATGCCGTCGACTGTGCGGATCGTCTCGCCGACCAGCGCGTAGCCTGAGCCGTCCGCCGCGTGGAAGCGCAGGTGGTTGCCCGCGAACGCGCCGACCAGCGACCGCACACGATTCGGGTTCTTCACGTCGTAGGCGGAATGCTTGGTGAGTTTGCGCACGGCGTCGGCGGTGCCGGGCAGGCACGATCCCGCCTGCAGCCCCATCCATTTGTCGAGCACCAGCGGATCGTTCTTGAAGCGGTCGTGGAAATGGTCGAATGCGGCTTGACGCTTGGGCGAGTCCATACGGGTCAGCGCTGCGAGACCGGCGATGCTGTCGGTCATGTTGGTCGCGGCGCGGTAATGCGCATCGGCCCACGTCGCTGCGGCTTCATCGTCGGCGGCGGTCAGGTAGCGCAGCAGCACATTGCGCAGCGCGCGCCGGCCTGCGGATTTTGCATCCGGCGTGAAGGTGCCGCCCGTGTCGAGCGACTTGTAGAGCGCGTCGATCTTAGCGCGATGTGCGGTGGCGACAGCGCGGATCAATGCGGTGCGTGCGCGATGGATCGCATCCGGATCGGGTGGTGTCATCGCTTGCGCCAGTTCGCTTTCCAGCGGCGGCACCAGCATCTGCGCCGCAAACGCGATGTCCTCGTCCGCACGCGCCAGCACCTCACCGATGGCGGTGATGTAGGCAGGATCTGGCGCCGCCGACGGGTTCGACGCGATCTCCTTCAGGATATCGGTGGCCAGCGCCTGACCGGCTTCCCAGCGGTTGAACGCATCGGCATCGCGGCCCATCAACGCGGCATGCGATTTGCGATCGGTCGGCACCTTGAACACGGCGGGCGCGGAGAACCCGCGGCCGACAGAGAGCAACGGTTCTTCCGCGACATCAACGAACACGAAGCGCTGTTCCGGCTCAGTCAGTTCGAGCACGCGCTCGTTCGGGCCGTTGGCGTTCTCACCTTCCAAGGTCAGCGGCATTGCCCCTTGCGATCCGACAAAGCCGAGCCGCACGGGTATATGCATTGGCTTCTTCGTCGGCTGTCCGGGCGTGGGGCCAAGCGTCTGCTTGAGTGTCAGTGCATAGGTCTTCTTCGCCGCATCGTATTCGCCTTTGGCTTCGATGCCGGGCGTTCCGGACTGCACGTACCAGAGGCGGAACTGCTTCAAGTCACGGCCACACGCGTCCTCGAAGCATTTGACCCAATCCTCGACCGTCGCGGCCTGACCGTCGTGGCGCTCGAAATAGAGGTCGGTCGCTTTGCGATAACCCTCATCATCGACCAGCGTCTTCAGCATCCGAATGACTTCGGAGCCCTTTTCGTAAACCGTGGCGGTGTAGAAATTGTCGATGGAGATGTAGCTCTGCGGCTGCACCGGATGCGCGAGCGGGCCGGCATCCTCGACGAACTGGCGCATGCGTAGCGCCTTCACATCCTGGATGCGGTTGACGCCGCGCGAGCGCATGTCGGCGGAGAAACTCTGGTCGCGGAAGACAGTGAGGCCTTCCTTCAGCGAGAGCTGAAACCAGTCGCGGCAGGTGATGCGATCGCCGGTCCAGTTGTGGAAGTATTCGTGCGCCACCACGCTTTCGATGCGCGCGTAATCGTCGTCCGTTGCGGTCTCTGGCGACGCGAGCAGCAGGCGGTCATTGAAGATGTTGAGGCCCTTGTTCTCCATCGCACCGAAATTGAAGGCGCTAACGGCGACGATCATGAAGATGTCGAGGTCGTATTCGCGGCCGTATTTCTCCTCGTCCCAGCGCATGGAGCGTTTGAGTGCGTCCATCGCATAGGTGACCTTGGGTTCGTTGCCGTGCTCGACATAGATGCGCAGGTCCACGGGCTTGCCCGATCCGCGCACATAGGTGTCCTTGAGGACGCCAAGATCGCCGGCGACAAGTGCGAACAGATAGCAGGGCTTCTTCCACGGATCGTTCCAGACCGCGAAGTGCTTGCCGCCGGGAAGATCGCCGCTGTCGATGAGATTGCCATTGGAAAGCAGAACTGGATATCTTTTTTTGTCGGCCTCGATGCGCGTCGTGTAGACCGCGAGCACGTCCGGCCTGTCGAGATAATAGGTGATGCGGCGGAAGCCTTCAGCTTCGCATTGCGTGCAGAAAATGCCGCTAGCGGTGTAGAGGCCCATGAGCGCGGTGTTGTTGGCTGGCGAAGTCTCGGTGACGATTTCGAGCGTACAACTCGCGGGCATCGACGCGATGGTCAAGGTCTCGTCCGAGGTCGCGTAGTCGCTCGTGCTCACCGCCTTGCCGTCAATGGCAACAGAGACGAGTTTCAGGTGTTCGCCATTCAGCACCAGCGGGCACGGCGCGGACGCCGCGCGGGTCACTTTCATCGTCGCCTTGACGCGGGTCGTCTCGGGATCGAGCACGAAATCTAAAGCGATTTCCGAGATCCTGTAGTCCGGCGCCCGGTAGTCCTTCAGGGCAATCGCGCGGGGTTCTTCGGTTCGCATCTGGCATCCTCGTGTCGAATTGGAGGGAGATATAGACCACGGCGTTCACGCTCGAAAGCGCGGCAAACCGCGCCCGGACGAACCCGCTTAACGGAACCTTCACCATGTTCGCGACGGTGTAGGGAATTCCTAAAGCCTCGCCGGCATAAGATCGCGTCATGCGGTTCTTGTCCTGCTCTTTCGGTGCGTTGCTGGTTGCGGGTGTTGCGCTCGCGGGCCCGGTTTACGCCAGCTCGAATGACGGTCTACGTCCGGGCGAGACGGAGACGGTCGTCGTCAACGCACCGCGGACTACCGACTACAAGCTCGGCACCGGCGACAAGGTGCGGGTCACGGTCTACGACGAGACCGATCTCTCCGGCGAGTTCGAAGTCGATGCCACCGGCTATGTGCGCCTGCCTTTGGTTGGCCAGGTCAAGGCAGGCGGCCGCACGGCGTATCAACTCGAAGGCGCGGTCGAGCAATCGCTGACGGACGGTTATCTCAAAAGCCCGCGCGTCAGCGTCGAGGTCACGACCTATCGTCCGTTCTACATCATCGGTCAGGTGACGAGGCCGGGACAGTATCCCTACACCAACAACATGAGCGCGCTCGATGCCGTCGGCGTCGCGGGCGGGTTCACGGACCACGCGGTGGAATCCACGCTCTATATCCGCCATCAGGGCGACACCAAGGAAGCCGAAGTCCCTGCCGACGAGACGATCAAGATTGAGCCCGGCGATGTCGTGCGCGTCGATCAGACAGCGTTCTGGGCCGTTTCGTCGTGGCTCTCGCCCGCCACTTCGCTGGCTTTGCCGCTGGCCTACGCGCTCAAGCCTTAAGAACAATCCACTCGCCCCGAAAGCCATTCTGGCTTAAGGAGGCGCCATGAGCGCTCCCAATTCCGTCGTCAAAGTCGGCAATGTCGAAATCGGCAATGCCAAGCCTCTCGCCATCATCGCCGGTCCCTGCCAGCTCGAAAGCCGCGCGCATGCGTTGGAGATGGCGTCTGCGCTGAAAGAGATGGCGGCGAAGGCCGGCGTCGGGCTGATCTACAAGACGAGTTTCGACAAGGCCAACCGCACCAGCGGTTCTGGCAAGCGCGGCATGGGTTTGCACGCGTCGCTACCGATCTTCGCGGAGATCCGCGAGAGTCTTGGCCTTGCGATTCTCACGGATGTGCACGAGCGCGAACAATGCGCGATCGTCGCCGCGTCCGTCGATGTGCTTCAGATTCCGGCGTTCCTTTCTCGTCAGACCGACCTGCTCGTTGCGGCGGCGCATACCGGCAAAGTCGTGAACGTGAAGAAGGGACAGTTTCTCGCGCCGTGGGATATGAAGAATGTCATCGCCAAGGTGACGGAGGCTGGCAACCCTAACGTCCTTGTCACCGAACGTGGCGCGAGCTTTGGCTACAACACGCTCGTCGTCGATATGACTGCACTTCCTGAGATGGCAAAATACGGCGCGCCCATCGTGATGGACGCGACGCATGCGGTGCAGAAGCCCGGCGGCGCCGGCGACAAGTCTGGCGGCAATCGCGACATGGCGCCTTACATCGCGCGCGCAGCGGTCGCGGTCGGCGTCGCCGCGGTGTTTATGGAAACACATCAGGACCCGGACCACGCGCCGTCCGACGGCCCCAACATGATCCGGCTGAATGACATGCCCGCGATCCTTGGCGAATTGGTCGAAATTGACCGCATCGCCAAGAAGCGCGCCGTGTAGAGTTCAAGCCTCTACGGGGCTGTCACGAGCTTAACCGTTACGTCGTCCAGCCCGTTACTCGTATCGTCAGGTGCATCTCCGTTCGTGAATGCAATCGTCGTCTTGCTGTTCTGTGCGGTAAATTCGGTCGTGAACTTCTTCCAGTCCAGCGTATCGCTGCCCTTGCCGCCCTTGTTCGTGAAGCTGGCGACCGGCGTGTCATCGATGATGAGGTTCACTGTGCTGGTCGTTCCGCAATTTCCGCCGCCGACGACATTGCCGACGAAGAAGGTCAGCGCATAGGTCGCGCCAGGCTGCGTATCGATCTTCGCCTGAACGCCCGTCGCTGTGTCGCTCGTCCCGGTGAGGTCGAGAAATTGGGCACCCTTTTTGGCCTTAAGAGCGACGCAATAAGAGAAATCGCCGCTTACAATCGCGACGTTGCCAGCGTCGCCCACGATCGTCCATCCGCTGAATTTGTCGCCTGTGTTGAACACCTGATAGCCCCCGTCCGGCACCACGGGCTTTTCGAACGAGCCATTTTTGAGAACGCCGGACAAGGCTGGCGATGCGACAAGGCAAAGCGAGAACGCTGCGGCGCCCCAGACGTAAATTTTCTTGGTCATGGCAATTCCTTCCAGTGATTCACCGTGTATGAGGCGATATGCCGGTCGAATCCCGGATTCCCCTCCCGGTCATTCGTCGTGGTATGCTGAGGCCGGACGCTTCCGCGCCACAGAGGACCGGACGGGGCGAATGGGGGTTGTTCGGGACATGGGAGCCGAAAAGGCTGCGCTTTCCGGCGAAAAGCGGCTCAATTCCTGGAAAGAGATCGCGTCGTTCTTCGGCTGCGACGAGCGAACGGTCAAACGCTGGGAAACGACACGCGGTCTGCCGGTTCATCGCATACCGAACGGCCAGCGCTCCCCGGTATTTGCTTATGAGAGTGAGCTTCGCGCCTGGCTGACCAGTCACGAAGGCGTCGAAGCGGCGCCGCAGACGGAACGTTTACCCGCGCTATCCGGAAAACGAATCCCTCTCAAGCCGCTTGCTCTGGCTTCACTCGGGTTGGTTGTCGTTGCTGCCGCGATCTTCGGGTTGTTCAGGCTTCGGAGGGACGCCGATGTCCCACCTGCGCCGGTCATGTCAGCTGCCAACCATCACATACCGAGTCCCGAGGCGCTCGCGTTCTATCGCGCAGGTTTGTTCGAGTCGCAGAGCAGAACGCCCACGGGACTAAGGCACGCCATTGACGATTTCACGCAGGCGATTGTTCGCGATCCGCAGTACGGAGAAGCCTATGCAGGTCTCGCGCAGTGTTACGAGCTTCTGCGCGAATATACGACGGTCACGCCGGATTATGCGTTTCCGCGGGCGAAAGCTGCTGCCGATCGCGCGATCGCGCTCGATCCTTCGCTTGCAGATGCGCATCTCGCGCTCGCCTTCGCGGAATTTTATTGGTTTCACGATACTGCCACCGCGCGCCGCGAATTCGAGGACGCCATCGCACTCGCACCCGGCAACGCAGTCGCACATCACTGGTATGCCACCTTTCTTCTGGAGATGGCGGAGTTTCCGAAAGCCCTTGCCGAGATTGACAAAGCCGCCGCGCTCGACACGGCATCCATCTCGATCCAAACGGACAAGGGAGTGATCCTCTTCTATGCCGGCCATCGCACGGATGCGCTGAACCTGCTCCTGCGGCTCGAGCAGACGCAGCCGCAATTCGCGTCCACTCATCGTTATCTCGCCAAGATCTACCTGGTCGAGCGCGATGACGCAGGTTATTTGCGCGAACTTTCGCTGGCTGCGTCGGCGACGGAAGACGCCGACGGCAAGGTGCTGGAAGCGGCGGGCGTGCGTGGGCTCGCTGCATCCGGCCGGACTGGAATGCTTCGCGCAATGCTGCACACCGAGGAACCGCTGGCGCGCGATGGCAAAGGATCGGCTTACGCGCTGGCAACGATGTATGCAGAGCTTGGCGACGAGCTGGGCACAATCGCCTGGTTGCGCGAAAGCCTGTCGCGTGGCGAGGCCGAGATCACCGGCCTCGCGATCGAACCTAGTTTCAAAAAGCTGCACGGGGTGCCCGAGTTCCGCTGGCTGGAGCAGAACGCGGGCCTCACGCCACGCGCTTAAACTGCAGAGATCGCCATATAGGCCTGCACAAGGCCGATGATCGTCGTGATCAGAAGGCCCACCGTCGCTACGAACGAGATCAAGAACCCGGTGCTGCGTCCGCCCGGATTTTCGGCGCTGTAGCCCGTTGCATACATGATGCGGCCGACGATCCACACCAGACCCAGCGCGCCGGTCAACAGCGGATACATCATGAAATACGCGTTCGACAGCCACAACAGCGGCAGGAAGATCACGATCTGCTCGAGCGTGTTCATCTGCACGCGATAGGCGCATTCGAACTCCGGATGTCCGGTCGTGGCGGGCGCCTTGACGTCGTATTTGCCGCGCATGCCGCCGACGCGGAAGCCTGTCCAGAAGAAAACCAGAAGTGCGATGATGGTGACGACGGCGGTAAGCAACGTCGCAAGTGAAGCTGTCATTGGGGTCCCCTCGAACAATGGTGGCTCCCGCGCGAATCACGCGGGAGCCTGTCAGAGGAACTTTATAGAATTTACGGGCGCTGCGTTACTGCTGCTGCGGCGCCTGATTCATATTCTGATTGCCATGGCGCTGTTCAGCATGTGCCTCGCGCTTGGCTTCGTGGCGCTCCATCTTTTGCGCCATGCGTGTGCGGCGGTCGGCAGGCAGCGCGGACCATCGCGAATCGAGATCGCGGCGCAACGAAGCCTTTTCGGAATCGTTCATGGCGCGAATTCTCTTCATTTCCTGATGGCGATAAGCCTTTTTATGGGTGCGATCCATGCCTTTGGTTGCTTCGCGCATCTGCATGCGGAACATCATCATCTCCTCAGGCGAGGAGAACAGGGCCTGCATCTTGGCTTCGCGGCGGCTTATTTCGGCGCTTTGCGGGACGGAGACCTGGGACGCGCTGGGAGGCGTGGCCTTGGAAGCCGAGGTGGAAAGCATCGCGGCCGCGGCGGCAGCGAGGAAAATTCGGGTCATGCGCATGGGGGAGAAACTCCGGTTAGGTGTCCATTCAACGTGGAGAAAGCCCCTCTCCGTCGCGGCTCGCCTGGGCCCGCCGCATGGCCATTGAACGTGAAGAATATCCGGTTCCGTCGCGGCTTGCTTGGAGCGTGTCGCATCGCCTAGAAGGCGGGGAACTTTGGCCTTTTTCGACGAGATCTTCCGATGACCGCTATCCTCGACATCACCGCCCGTGAAATCCTCGATTCCCGCGGCAATCCGACGGTTGAGGTCGATGTCGTGTTGGAAGACGGCGCGTTCGGCCGCGCGGCGGTTCCCTCCGGCGCCTCGACCGGCGCGCATGAAGCGGTAGAGCTGCGTGACGGCGGCAAGCGCTATGGAGGAAAGGGTGTCGAGAAGGCCGTCGCCGCCGTGAACACCGAAATCTTCGATGTGCTGTGCGGCATGGATGCCGAAGACCAGCCGCGTCTCGACCGCATGATGTGCGAACTCGACGGCACGAAAGCCAAGAGCCGTCTCGGCGCGAACGCAATCCTCGGCGTGTCGCTGGCAGTGGCGAAGGCGGCGGCGGAAAGCTCCGGCCTTCCGCTCTATCGCTATGTCGGCGGTGCGAAGGCGCAGGTGTTGCCGGTGCCGATGATGAACATCGTCAATGGCGGCGTGCACGCCGACAACCCGATCGACTTCCAGGAATTCATGATCATGCCGGTCGGCGCGGAAAGCTTCCGCGAAGCCCTGCGCATGGGCGCGGAAGTTTTCCACACGCTGAAGAAGCAGCTGCACGATGCCGGCCACAACACCAATGTCGGCGACGAGGGCGGCTTCGCGCCGAACCTGAAGAGCGCCGACGAAGCGCTGAGCTTCGTGATGAAGGCGATCGAGAAGGCGGGCTACAAACCCGGCGAGGACGTCTATCTCGCGCTCGATCCCGCCTCGACCGAATTCTTCAAAAACGGAAAATATGAACTGGAAGGCGAGGGCAAGTCGCTCACACCCGATCAGATGGTGAAAGTCTACGAAGACCTCACCTCGCGCTATCCGATCGTCTCCATCGAAGACGGCATGGCCGAAGACGATTGGGACGGCTGGATCGCACTCACCAAATCCATCGGCAGCAAAGTGCAGCTCGTCGGCGACGACCTCTTCGTCACCAACACCGAACGTTTGAAGCAGGGCATCGAGCGCGGCGCGGCGAATGCGATCCTCATCAAGGTCAACCAGATCGGCTCCCTGACCGAGACGCTCGACGCCGTCGATACCGCGCATCGCAATGCCTATCGCGCCGTGATGTCCCACCGCTCCGGCGAAACGGAAGACTCTACCATCGCCGATCTCGCGGTGGCGACGAATTGCGGACAGATCAAAACCGGCTCGCTCGCGCGCTCCGACCGCCTCGCGAAATACAACCAGCTGCTGCGCATCGAAGAGATGCTCGGCGACCAGGCGATCTATGCGGGCCGAAGCGTGTTGAAGGCCTGATACTTCCACACCGTTTCCCCTCCTCACCATGGCCGGGCTTGGTCGGCAGCGGCAGCGCACCGACGCCACCCAGCCGGTGCGCGTCCGCGCACCGAAACGAGAACTCGCCGCCTCATCGCGCGCACTCAACATCTTGCGCGTGCGCTTCGCCGCACCGCTCCATCCGCGCCTGCCCCTTTGAACCGCGTGTTTTGCGGGGGAGGGGGTGCCCGAAAAATTTGGGTTCAACCTCCGTTTCCCGCCACGCGTCACGCGCGCATACAGAACGTCTGTACAGAACACGCGCGTGTCTTTTCGAAAATCGCAATTCAAATACCCTCGCGCGGCGTAAGCCCCGAAGCGAAAACGATATTCGCCTTCCTTCGCTGCGCCGCATCAAAGCGTAGCGCTCTTGTGTTGGATAAGCGCGAAGCCGCAACTGCTTGATCTTTGTTTTCACGAATGGGGCCAGCCCCCTCCCGCTCCCCCCTGTTTCGTTGTCATTGCATACGGCTCCGCCGTTCTGAATTCAGCAACAACGGAAGATGAGACGCGCAAGCGCGCGTTCAAGATGCGCCAAGTGCATAGCCTTATGCGCTCACGCCATCTGGTTTTCGTGGCTTTTGCCGGAGTCGAATTGCGCAAGGACATTCCGCCACGGCGGACTGCTGGAGTCGGGCAGCACCGAACGGAACACCATGACCGGCCTCGATGCGCCAATGACGGCAAGATTGAGCCATGGCGCGATGGTTTCGCCGTCCCGGCCGCAGAGACCTTCGGCCAGTGCCGCCTGCAACGCGCGGAGCCAAATCAGGTCGGCGTGGTGCTTCTGCCCCAACGAGAGTCTGTCGGCGATCTCTTGAAGATGGGTGGCATAGCGCGCATGCGTGAACGGCACGTGACGCGCCGCGATGCGCACAAGTTCCGCCGCGCCGAGCACGCTGGTGGGCGCGGTCTTGAGGGTCTCATTGTAAAGCCTTTTCAGCCGCGCGATCAGGAAGTTGACCATCTCACCGTCCTCTTTGCGGTGTTCGCGGAAGTAGGCCCGCGAAGCTTCGTCCAATGCGGCTTCAGTCGCGCGAAGCTCTTCTGCCAGCAGGACCATGGGGTCGATGGCCATTGCGCGTCTCCGCATTTCGTTAATCGGTAGAGCGAGTGTATTGCGCGTGGCGGAACTCGCAATTCACAAAAGCTAGGAATGGCAAGTTACTCACCGTTACCAATTCCTTTTTGAGTCGTATTTGAATCAAATGCGTGCAGCGAACGTAGCAATTGATGTTGTTGTCTCATTGCGAGACATAAAACAGGCAAGGCTTACGGCCCGCGCCGAGTGTGGGCTTCGAACACATCTATTGCTTGTGCGTCGGGCGGAAAAAGAAAACGCGCCGTGCGTTTCTGCTCGGCGCGTTTTTGTTGAGGCGCAAGAGATCAGGGTGCGGGTGCCGTCTCCACGAACTGCATCGCGGGCACCGTTCCGGCGAATGTCCTGCACGGGCCGGGGACCAGATTGTTCGTCTCGGCCGAATGGCCCGCATAGGCTTCGCATTTCGGTTTTCTGGTCGTGCCGTCCGTCAGGTCGATCCTGTCGACGAGCGACGCTCCCGCATTGAAGGTTGCCGGCGTGGTGCCGTCGCCGAGGACGTTGAAGTCCGTTGCATGCCAGTTCGCGGCGAGATGGAGCACAATGTCCTTCTCGGTCGTGCTGTAGGCCTGCGTCCTGGTCGTGAGAACGAGCGTATCGAGGCCTTTCCCGACTGCCGTGCCAGACACGCTCATGTTCGCCAGTTCTTTGATGTCCTGTTGCGGCACCGCGACCAGAGCGCTGTTTTTCCAGCAGCTGCCAAATACACCCGCATTCCAGCCCGCCGGACAGGTCGCGTTATAAAAGACCAGCCAGTTCTGGATGTAGGCGTTCTCATAGAGGTTAGAGAAGACGAATTGCTGCCAGCCGCGGCAGGCTCCCGCAACGCCTTCGCCGGCGCAGGCCGGGTCGTTCTCGATGAAATTCGAATTGAGTTGCAGCGAGTAGTCGTTGGCGCCAAGGGCGCTCTGTTCGGATGTCAGGTGCTTGACCACCGGGAATGAGCCGACGGCGTTTGAGGTGCGGCTTTTGGTGATGACCGCATAGTCGCCGCCGGTCACGCTGCGTGCGCCCAGTTGCCTGTCCTGCATCTGCGCGAATTGCTGCTTCGGCGCGGTCACACAGGCCACCTGATGCCAGACCAGCAAAGGATAGGACGCGTTGAAACAACCTTCGGACGGCACGGCTGTGTGAGCAATTGCCGTCCGCCACGCCTGTTGGCGCGCGTCTTCCCGTGTGTCCGCGGTTGCGGCACCAACGACGCATGAGATGCCGAGAATTGCAGCAGCGATAACCGGGACAGTACATCTCAAGAACGAGTGCATGACATTCCCCCCTTCACAATCTATCGGCGAGTCTTTTCACCGCCGCGATCCTACACGCGCGAATTTTTGCGTAAAGCGGGTCGCCCACCAGGACGGAAGAGCGTCAGGAAGGGGCCGCCGCGCCGCGTGCGATGGAGGCAGAGAATACGATCTTGAGGAAGGCCTTGCTGACGCGAGTGCGCTCCGTGTTCCAGCGCGTGCGGAAGCGCGCGTTTGTTAACGCACCCATTTGCGCCTTTAACGCATTTCTCCTTGACGCACCGAATCAGTTGGTGATTCGTTCGCTGGATGCGAATCAGACGAAGTGTGACACGCGTGTTCGCGGCGATGGTGCTGCCGGCGATCTGCGGCGCTGTCTCCGCGTACTTCGGCTATTACGCGGTATGGGGTTCGCGCGGCGCGTTGGAACTTCAGAACACGCAGGCGGAACTCGGTCTGCGGCAGGAAGAACTCGCGCAGCTTCGCGATCAGCACGCCGGCCTTCAGCACCGCATCGATCTCATGAAGCCCGGCCAGGTCGATCCCGATCTGGTGGAGGAGCGTGCCCGTGCCGATCTCATGGACGGCGCGCCCAACCAGGTCGCAGTCCGCCGCAAGCCCTGATGCTGCGACAAGGTCAGCATGAGGGAATCTCTCCAAACCCTCACCCTGGGCCCGTCGAAGGGTGACAAACCGTCAGTGCTTGCCAAACGTAACCACGCTTGCCACAACCGGGCCATGTCACGCGTTACCACCCCCTCTTTTGCGCGGGGAATTGTATGAAAAGCCCTGAAAATTCAAAGGGTAACGGCGCAACGGCCGCAGGCTCGAACTCGGTCGATCTGAAGACCTTCTATAAGGACATGCTCCTGATCCGCCGCTTCGAGGAAAAGGCGGGCCAGCTCTATGGCATGGGCCTGATCGGCGGCTTCTGCCACCTCTATATCGGGCAGGAAGCCGTGGTCGTCGGCATGCAGGCTGCCGCCGGCCCCGACGATCAGGTCATCACCGCCTATCGCGATCACGGCCACATGCTCGCCTGCGGGATGGACCCGAAAGGCGTGATGGCCGAGCTGACCGGCCGCCACTCGGGCTATTCCAAGGGCAAGGGCGGCTCGATGCACATGTTCAGCGACGAGAAGAAATTCTACGGCGGCCACGGCATCGTCGGCGCGCAGATCCCGCTCGGCACCGGCCTCGCATTCGCCAACAAATATCGCGGCGATAATTCCGTGACGATGACGTACTTCGGCGACGGTGCCTCGAATCAGGGTCAGGTCTACGAAGCGTTCAATATGGCGGAGCTCTGGAAGCTCCCCGTCGTCTACATCATCGAGAACAATCAGTACGCGATGGGCACGAGCGTCGAGCGTTCGTCGGCGCAGGTCGATTTCTCCAAGCGCGGCGCGTCGTTCAACATTCCGGGCCGTCAGGTCGATGGCATGGACGTCGAGGCGGTGCATGCGGCGGGCCGCGAGGCGATCGACTGGTGCCGCGACGGCAAGGGCCCGATCATCCTGGAGATGAAGACCTATCGCTATCGCGGCCACTCGATGTCCGACCCCGCGAAGTACCGCACGCGCGAGGAAGTGAACGAGGTCCGCGAGAAGCGCGATCCCATCGAGCATCTGGGTCAGAAGCTCATCGCGCAAAGCCTCGCCACCGAAGACGAGATGAAAGCGATCGACAAGGACATTCGCCAGATCGTCAATCATGCCGCCGAGTTCGCAACCGAAAGCCCCGAACCCGATGCCGCCGAGCTCTACACGGACGTGCTGGCATGATGCTTTCGACCAACACCTCCGCCACCTCTGCTGTCATGGCCCGCGACTGCGGGCCACCCAGTTGGGTTCTGCACAAAAGGAAAAATCTCACGCGGAGACGCGGAGACGCGGAAGCGCGTCGATCCTCCGCGTTCTCCGCGGCTCCGCGTGAATCTTCTTTTGCGAGCGAAGCAAGACGTCATCTGGGTGGCCCGCAGTCGCGGGCCATGACTAGTGGGGGTGTTGCTTGAGCACGCAGATTCTCATGCCTGCGCTTTCGCCCACAATGGAAGAGGGCAAACTGGCCAAGTGGCTCGTTAAAGAAGGCGACACGGTCAAATCGGGCGACATCCTTGCCGAGATCGAGACCGACAAGGCGACGATGGAGTTCGAAGCTGTCGATGAAGGCAAGATCGGGAAGATTCTTGTCCCCGAAGGCACCGAGGGCGTGAAGGTCAACCAGCCCATCGCTGAAATGATGGGCGATGGTGAGAGTGCGGCAGTATCCGCGCCTGCGAAATCCGAAACACCTTCGCCTGCGACCAAGCGCGATGTGGAGAAGGCGAAGAAGGAAGAGATCGTAAAGCCCGCCGCCGAAGCACAGGCCGCACTCGCCGATCCCGAAGTGCCCGAAGGCACGGAGATGGTGACACAGACGGTGCGCGAGGCGTTGCGCGACGCGATGGCGGAAGAGATGCGCCGCGACGACACCATCTTCCTGATGGGCGAAGAAGTCGCGCAGTATCAGGGCGCGTATAAGGTTTCGCAGGGCCTGCTCGATGAGTTCGGCGCGCGCCGCGTCATCGACACGCCGATCACGGAGCAGGGCTTCGCCGGTCTCGGCGTCGGCGCCGCGTTCGGCGGGCTTCGCCCCATCGTCGAATTCATGACCTGGAATTTCGCGATGCAGGCGATCGACCAGATCGTCAACTCCGCCGCCAAGACGCGTTACATGTCCGGCGGCCAGATGCATTCGCCCATCGTCTTCCGTGGTCCCAACGGTCCGGCGTCGCGCGTCGGCGCGCAGCACAGCCAGGATTATTCCGCGTGGTACGCGAGCGTACCGGGCCTGAAAGTCATCGCGCCCTATTTCGCCGCCGATGCGAAGGGCTTGTTGAAAGCCGCGATCCGCGATCCCAATCCGGTCGTGTTCCTGGAAAATGAAATTGTTTACGGCCGCTCGTTCCCGGTGCCGAAGCTCGACGATTTCGTGCTGCCCATCGGCAAGGCGCGCGTGGTGAAGCAAGGCACGGACGTGACGCTGGTTGCGTATTCGATCTGCGTCGGCATGATTTTGGAAGCATCCGAGAAACTCGCCGCCGAAGGCATCGACGCAGAGCTGATCGACATGCGCACCCTGCGCCCGCTCGACGCCGCGACGGTGATCGAGTCCGTGCGCAAGACCAACCGCATCGTGACGGTGGAGCAGGGCTGGCCGGTGTGTTCGATTGGCTCGGAAATCTGCTCGCAGATTGTGGAGCAGGCATTCGACTGGCTCGACGCACCGCCCACCAAGGTCACCGGCAAGGACGTGCCGATGCCCTACGCCGCCAACCTCGAAAAACTCGCGCTCCCGACCGTGGACGACATTGTCGCAGCCGCTAAATCCGTCTGCTATCGGACCTGATCATGGCAAAAAAGAAAAAATCGACGGCCTGGCACAAGGGCGGATGCCATTGCGGCGCCGTTGCGTTCGAAGTGCGCGCGCCGAGCGAAGTCGAACTCGTCGATTGCAATTGCTCGATGTGCGCGAAGACCGGCTATCTGCATCTCATCGTGTCGAAGAAGGACTTCAAGCTTACGCGCGGCGACAAGGTCATCACGACCTATCAGTTCAACACCGGCGCAGCGAGACATCTGTTCTGCTCGATCTGCGGGATCAAGTCGTTCTATGTGCCGCGGTCGCACCCCAACGATTACAGCGTGAACTTCCGCTGTCTCGACGCCGAGGAATTCACGTCGGTGTTCACCACCGAATTCGATGGCCAGCACTGGGAGCAGAACGCGGGCGAGCTCGCGCGTCTGGAAGAGAACTAGTGGCCACCAACATCCTCATGCCCGCGCTGTCGCCCACGATGGAAGAGGGCAAGCTTTCCAAATGGCTGGTCAAGGAAGGCGACACGGTGAAGTCCGGCGACATCCTTGCCGAGATCGAGACCGACAAGGCGACGATGGAGTTCGAAGCCGTTGACGAAGGCAAGATCGGAAAGATCCTCGTCCCCGAAGGCACCGAAGGCGTGAAGGTCAACGCGCCGATCGCCGTGCTGCTGGAAGACGGCGACAAGGCCGATGCCGCGCCGGATATTTCGTCGGCGATGGAGAGCATCAAGGATGCGGTGCACGCGGAAGTAAAACCCGCGCCCAAACCTGCGGCCGCCCTCACCCCAACCCACTCCCCCGGTGCCGGGGGAGAGGGGGCTTCTCCTAACTTGACCCTCGCCCCCGCGGAGCGGGGGGCGCGTAACGACAGCGTGCGCGCGCAGGGTGAGGGGGTGTCGCCACAAGCTCCATCATCTGCAGAACGGGTTTTTGCCTCTCCGCTTGCGCGCCGTATCGCGGAGCAGAAGGGTGTCGATCTCTCGAACGTCAGCGGCTCGGGTCCGCGTGGGCGTATTGTGAAATCGGACGTGGAAGCGGCAAAACCGGGCGAGGCGAAACCCGCGGCAAAGGCGCCCGCCACTGCGCCTGCACAGAAACCAGCGGACACGCAGTCCGCGCCGTCCATCCCCGGCGTCACGCCGCTGCCGGATGCGCGTGCGTTCTTCAAGCCCGAAGACTACGACGAGATTCCGCACGACTCGATGCGCAAAGCCATCGCCAAGCGTCTCACCTCGTCGAAGACGCTCATCCCGCATTTCTATCTGACCATCGACTGCAACATCGACGGGCTGCTCGCCACGCGCGCCAAGCTCAACGAGGCGGGCGCGAAGGCCGGGTTCAAGCTCTCCGTCAACGATTTCGTCGTGAAGGCGTCGGCGCTCGCGCTCATGCGCGTGCCGGAGGTGAACGCGAGCTGGACCGACGCCGCGATTCTGCGTCACAAGCATGCCGATGTCGGCGTCGCGGTGGCGCTCGATTTCGGACTGATCACGCCGATTGTCTTCCGCGCGGAGGAGAAGGGCCTTGCCGTGATCTCCAACGAGATCAAATCGCTCGCCGAGCGCGCAAAGACCAAGAAGCTCAAGCCGCAGGAGTTCGAAGGCGGCGGGTTCGCGGTTTCCAATCTCGGCATGTTCGGGATCAAGCAGTTCACCGGCGTCATCAACCCGCCGCACGCCGCGATCCTGGCGGTCGGCGCAGGCGAGCAGCGCGCCATCGTCAAGAACGGCCGCATCGAGGCGGCCACGATGATGACCGTGACGATGTCCTGCGACCATCGCGTCGTCGACGGCGCCACCGGCGCGCGTTTCCTCGACGCTTTCAAGCAATTCATCGAAGAACCGGCCGCGATGCTGCTATAGTCGCTAGCAGGGGGCCGGTATGGACGAACTCGGAGCCATTCTCGAAACGGGCGGTGTCGCGGCGGTGGAACTCGCGGCGTCGGCTTTGGCGGAGCGCGGGCAGCCGGTTCATCCCTGTCCGAACTGCGGCAAGCCGATGATCGGCGCGTTTTGCGCGGTGTGCGGACAGCCGCACGACATCAACCGCCGCTCGGTGTGGGGCCTCATCAAGGTCCTGGTCGAGGACATCGCGAGCTTCGACAGCCGCATCATGCGGACCAGTTGGGCCTTGGTCGCGCGCCCGGGCGAACTCGCGAGCGCTTTTCGCGAAGGACGTACGCAGCGCTATTTACCGGCGCTGCGTCTTTACCTGTTCGTATCGCTGATTTTCTTTCTGGTGCTCGGGGCAACCAATCTCGCGCTGATCCAGCTCGTCGTCGTTGCGTCGCCGACCAAGATCACGTGGATCAACGGCCAGGCCTATGTCGCCAATCCGGCATACGACAAGGACGATTCAGACGCGCAGTTCATGCCGAAAATGATCAAGATGGACAACGCCAAGGCAAAATCGCCGGGCGGCCATTACAGCTATTCCACCAAGATCTATTTCTTCGCACCCATCGGCGCCTATCACACCGATCTCACGCCGGAAGCGATTCAGCGGTTGCACGATGCCGATGTGGATGTCGATGTCGGTGACAAGCCGCCGGCAGGCAAGCCGATGACGCCGGATCAGGTGAAGAAGATCAAAGCCGTCAAAGTCAAAGTGAAAGCCGCGAAGAGCTGGATCGAGCAGCATCTGTACGACGGCTTGCAGCGGCTGGTGAAAGACCCGGCAGCGCTGAATTCTTCGCTGACGACCTGGATCCCGCGCATCCTGTTCCTGCTGATGCCGCTCTACGCAATGCTGCTGGCGCTGTTCTATATCCGCCAGCGCAAGAAATTCTTCTTCGTCGATCATCTGATCTTCTCGCTGATGATTCATACGTTCGGGTTTGTGCTGCTGTTGCTGGCGGCTGGTGCCGCACAACTACTTCCCGGCCCGACGGTCGCGTGGGGTGCACTGATCGTTGCCGGCCTGTACACGCTGATCGCGACGCGGAACTTTTATCATCAGAACTGGTTCTGGACGGTGGTGAAGTTCGGCAGCGTGTCGTTCTTCTATGTGTGCTTCTGCGCGCTCCCGGCGCTCGGCGGCGCGTTGATCCTGAGCTTCCTGAATGTTTGAGGCCGTCTGATGGAATCGTTCGACGTTATTGTTATCGGCGGCGGCCCCGGCGGCTATGTCTGCGCGATCCGCTGCGCTCAACTCGGCCTGAAGACGGCGGTGGTGGAACGCGACAAGCTCGGCGGCATCTGTCTCAACTGGGGCTGCATCCCGACCAAGGCGCTGCTGCGCTCGTCGGAGATCTGGCACCTGATGCACCGGCTGAATGAGTTCGGGTTCAGCGCCGACAATCTGAAATTCGACATCGCCAGGATCGTGGAGCGCTCGCGCAAGGTGGCGCAGCAATTGTCCAACGGCGTCGGCTTCCTGATGAAGAAGCACAAGATCACCGTCATCGCCGGCGAGGCGAAAGTGACGAGTGCAGGCAAGATCGTCGTCACCAAGGATGGCAAGGGCGCGGGATACGAAGCCAAGAACATCGTGCTCGCCACCGGCGCCCGCGCACGCACCATGCCGGGCCTCGAGCCCGACGGAAAACTGATCTGGACCTATCGCGAGGCGATGGTGCCGACATCGTTCCCGAAATCGCTGCTCGTCGTCGGGTCAGGCGCCATCGGCATCGAGTTTGCTAGTTTCTACCGCACCCTCGGCAGCGACGTGACCGTGGTGGAAGTGATGGACCGCGTGCTGCCGGTCGAAGACGAAGATATTTCCGCGTTCGCGCAGAAGGCGTTCGCCAAGCAGGGCATGAAGATCAAGGTGGCGACGACGGTCGAGAAACTCGTGAAGGGTTCGGACAATGTTACCGCGACGTTGAAAGCCAAGGACGGCAAGAGCGAAACACTCACCGTCGATCGCGTCATCCTCGCCGTCGGCATCGTCGGCAATGTCGAGAACATCGGTCTCGAAACGCTCGGCGTGAAGGTTGAGAAGACCCATGTCGTCGCGGACCAGTGGGGCGCAACCGGCGTGCCGGGCTTGTGGGCTATCGGCGATCTCGTCGGTCCGCCGTGGCTCGCGCACAAGGCGATGCATGAAGGCGTCATCGTCGCGGAGAAGATCGCCGGCGTGAAAGGCGTGCATCCGCTCGATCCGTCGAAGGTGCCCGGCTGCACCTATTGCTGGCCGCAGGTCGCATCGGTCGGGATGACGGAAGCAAAAGCAAAGGCCAGTGGCCGCAAGATCAAAGTCGGCCGCTTCCCCTTCATCGGCAACGGCAAGGCCATCGCACTCGGCGAAGCGGAAGGTCTGGTGAAGACGGTGTTCGATGCAGAGACCGGCGAGCTTCTCGGCGCGCACATGGTCGGCGCCGAAGTCACCGAATTGATCCAGGGCTACACCATCGCGCGCGCGGGCGAGCTGACCGACGAAGATCTCGCCCACACCATCTTCCCGCATCCGACGCTCAGCGAAATGATGCACGAAGCCGTTCTGGATGCGGATAAAAAGGCGCTGCATATCTAATGAGATTTCAACCCTCCCCTTGAGGGAGGGTCGAAAAATGCAAAGCATTTTTCGGGGAGGGGTAATGCGCGACGTTGGAGATACACCCCTCCCCGAAATTTGTTCGCTACGCTCACAAATTGTCGACCCTCCCTCAAGGGGAGGGTGGGTTCTAATCCAGCAGCCGCTTTACATCCTCGGTTAGGCCGGCGATATCGTCGGTCGAGGTTGCGACGAGGCGCGCGCGGCCGGAGCGGTCGAAGAAGAACACAGAGTTGGAGTGCATCACCTCGTACGGATGCCCCGGCGAATCCTTGGTCACCGAATAGAGCACGCGGTAGCGACGCGTCAGCGCCATCAATCCGTTCGGCGGGCCGGTGAGGCCGTCGATCTGCGGCGCGAAGCTGCGGACATATTTGCCGAGCACGTCGGGCGTGTCGCGGTCGGGATCGACGCTGACGAACAGCACCGCGACGTCATAGGCACGGGTATCGAGGCGTTTGAGCACCTCGGACAGGTTGGCGAGCGTCGTCGGGCAGATGTCCGGGCAATGGGTGTAGCCGAAATAGAGGATGACGACGCGGCCGCGGTAGGAGTCCGCGTTGACGATGGCATGGTCGTTCGCGCGTTCCATGCGGAACTGAAGCTTCGGCATCGCGCCGGTGATGTCGGAGGCGTGATACGGTTTGTCGCCGCCGCCGCACGAAGCAAGCAGCAAACCAAGCGCCAATACCGATAAGCGGACGAGCGTTCCCATGCGCCCGACATAGCATAAGGTGCGGCCTTAAGGGTATCGCGGCGCTGCGGCCAAAAACCTCTGGAGCGGCGGGGCGGGGAAGGTCATTGTCCCGCGCGATGACTGCAATCACGGCCGGCACAGGATCGTCTTCGCGCGCATGGCTCGCCTATGCGGCGCTGGTCGCGGCTGGTGCTGCGATCTATGTCCTCTGCGCGCTGTTTCCGGCGGACCTTCCGTTCTGGATGCCGTGGGAGTTTTCGTGGCCGATCTTTCTGGTCACTTCGCTGTCGCTCGCGTGGTTCTTTCGGGGCAGGGCGATGCTTCCCGTCGAAGAGCGCCCAAGCATGTTGCGGACGTTCTGCTTCGTTCTCGGCGTCGCGCTCGATTATGCGGTGCTGCAGACGCATATCGATTTCTATGCGCAGCATATGTTCTTCGTGCATCGCGCCGCGCATTTCGTTTTGCATCATCTCGGTGCGTTCCTGATCGCACTCGGCGCGGCGGGGCCTGCGATCCGCGTGGGTATGCCGGAATTCGTAAAGCCGCTCTTTGATGCAAAACCCGTGCGCGCCGTCTGCGATGTCATGCAGCATCCCGCCGTCGCGCCGGTCCTGTTCGTGGGGCTTCTCTATTTCTGGCTGATCCCCGCGATCCACACGCGCGTGATGCTCGACGCCAATCTGTACGAGTTGATGAACTGGACGATGGCGATCAACGGCATCTTCTTCTGGTGGTTGGTGCTCGATCCGAGGCCGCATCCGCCGGCGCGACTTTCGAGCCTGATGCGCGGATTGATGATCCTGCTGATCGAATTGCCGCAGATGGTGCTCGGCGCCATTCTCTCGCTGTCGATGACCGATTATTATCCGGTCTACACTATCTGCGGGCGCATTTTCGCCATGACGGCGTTGAACGATCAGCACTATGGCGGGTTGATCGTCTGGCTGCCGGGAACGTTGACCAGCTTCGCCGCCATGATCGCCGTGCTGGCGATCATGCGGATCAATGAGGAGAAGGCGGAACATGCGCTTCAAACGGATTGAATGGATCGTCGCGGCCCTCACACTCGCGACACCGGCCTCCGCCGCGCAGGTGCAGATCAGCGATGCCTGGTTTCGTGCGCTGCCTGCGCCGTCTCCATCGGGCGGATACTTCACGCTCAAGAACACAGGCACCACCGCGGTCACACTGACCGGCGCGAGTTCGCCGGCCTGCGGCATGCTGATGATGCACCAGAGCATGAACACAGGTGGCATGAGTAGTATGGAAGATGTCGCGAATGTTCCAGTCGCCGTTGGCGGCACCGTCAAATTCGCGCCCGGCGGCTATCACCTGATGTGCATGGACCCGACGCCTGCGATGAAGCCCGGTGCAGTGGTCAGCGTAACGCTCAAATTCGCCGACAAGAGCGAAGCGAAAGCCGATTTCGCCGTCAAAAACGCGCAGGGAAAATAGCTATAGCGCGATCCCGTATTTCGACGCCCAGTTCACCGCGTGGCCGCCGAAGCGTTTGGCGCAGGCACGGATTTCGTCGGCGAAGAACTCCACCAGCACCGCCTTGATATCGTCGGTCATCGTCAGCTTTGCGGCGCTCGATTTCTTGTTGTGGTCGGCGCTGAGTTCGCCGCTGCTTTTGGACGGATCGGCGCCGATGAATTCGAGGATGGCGTGGCGCGTCTCAACGGGCCGTTCCGCAATGTCGTCGAAGAAGAAGTGTTGAAAGCGGACGGCCGGTGCATGCGTCGACCAAGGCTCGGCTATTGCCGTGGGAAACGCGACCTTATGAATCTTCTGGGTCTTTTGGAGGTATTTTGCGAAGGCCGCGGCGTCGTTCAGCAGATCGGTGTTGAACGACTCGTTGCGGTTGGACATGCAGATTTGTGACCAGGCGCGCGAGACGGGTTCGCGGACGAGCAAGACCACTCGCACATCGGGGAAATGTGCCGCGATCTTCTTGATGGTGTCGGGTTCAAGCCCGCTATACCCCGGTGTGATGTCGCCCGACAGAAGGTCGCGTTTGAAACGGAACAGGGCCGCATACGCGTCGAAGCTGAGCGGTTGGCCGGAAAGAGAGGCGGCTTCTTCCAGAAATTCATAGTCACGCTCGTCCCACCGCCGGCGGCGCTGGAACCGCCGCTCAAGCTTCTTGGGCTTGTCCCGCGCGACAGATAGCAGGCTCGTTACGTTCTTCAGGCGCGGCGGGTCGCGATCGAGATAGTGAATCTCCTTCGTCGGGGGCATCCAAAAATCTGGATGATATTGGACCTGATCGTACAGCCAGCCGGTACCGGCCTTCTGCATGCCGACGCAAATGAAATCGGGACCGGCGGTCATGGCTATTCTCTTCCTCGCATCTGCCGCGTTTTCACGCCGATGGTTTAATTTTGTGTCGAGCGTTGGCGGATCGGTGCCGGGCTCAACTGCCCGACGATCACGGGACGGTTTGGATCATCCGGTAATGCGACTGACGAAGTTCCGCAAGATATGACGAAGCATTGAAGGTGTCGAGCGTCGTTGCGAACCTGCGATGGATCCCTGCGCATGACGGAACTTGCGTAGATTGCGGTTGCAGCTCTTTGCATTTTCGAAATCATTCTTGGGGCCGATCGAATTGATAATCCCGTGTCTCGACAATTCGCGCGCGATGTCTGCGCTGCCTGGCGATCGGGGCATTTCCGGCGAGCGCCGCTTTTAAATCCCTCATTGAGGTTCAGAAAACCAGTTTAGCCTGATTTGTGACGCTCTCGGTCATTGCGGTTGTACCGACGGCCATAAGCCTTGAATTTTTGCACTTGCAGGTCTGCCGCTCAGATCTATGCTCTGACGGTGTCGGCGAGCAATGCTATGTACTTGCTTGACCTCATAAATTCGGCGTGAAATATTTCGCGCCCAATCCCGCGCATCGTATTATGCGCGCCCCAAGACATTCAGGAGTAGACCGCGATGGCAATGGAAACGCCTGCCGCTCAATCCACAAATACCGATGAAAAGTCGGACCGCCGAGGTGTCCGTAAGACCAGGGAAATCGACGTTCAGGATCTGGAAAAGCGCGTCCATCTGGCGGAGCTGCGCGCGCGCGAGGCAGAGGCCGAACTGCGCTATATTGTTGCTTCGGAGAAGCGCAAATCTCTCAAGATCGAGAGCCGGGAGCGATCGGGGAAACGGCGGGAAAAGGGTAAACGCCGGCGTGAAAAAGCGGCGGAGTAGCGCCGCGTTTCATTTTGTCGATCGGTGGGTCTATGAACGGCACGCGGCGCGTTGAATGCAGGAATTTACGCACCATACTGCGATAGAATTTGCCGATCTAATGGCCTAGGTTGCCGCCTCCTTTCTCCAACGAGCAATGAAATGTCATCACCTGACGATTCTCTCGAAGATTCTGTGCCTGATGCAGCGCCCGTGACCGAGCTTCCGAAAAGCGCGGAGCCGAAACCGTCCACGCCTGCTAAAGTGAAGAACACTGTTGGCGGCTACATCACGATCGGTGATCGCTGCCGCGATGCCCGTAACTGGGAAGGCGCGCGCTCCAACTACGAAGAGGCCCTCGCACTTAACCCGTCGCTACAGCCGATCTGGATTCAGCTCGGCCACGCGCGCAAGGAAAGCGGCGATCTTGCGGCGGCCGAAGAGGCCTATCGCGAAGCGCTGAAGCTCAAGCCTCAGGACGCCGACACCTATTTGCAGCTCGGCCATCTCTATAAGATCCGCAATCAGATGGGCATGGCGCTTGAATCCTATATGCGCGCGCAGGAACTCGACCCCTTGCTGGGCGACGCGCGTGCGGAAGTCGATCGTTTGCGCGAGCGCGTCGTTCAAGACAAGGGCGCGACGCGCTCCGTCACGCCCTCCGGGAGCCGCTATCCGCGTGCGAGCAAATCATCCGACAGCCGGCTCCTGAACATCGTGTTCGATGTCAGCGACCTGATGCATTATTTCCGCAACGCGCGCCTGCCGACCGGAATCCAGCGCGTGCAGATGGAAGTCATCTCGACCGCGATCGAATCAGCGGCGCCCGGCGTCGCTTATTCGATCGTCTGCTTCACCAGGGAAACCGATTTCTGGGTCGAGATTCCGCCGTTGTTGTTTAACCGCCTCTGCAAACAGGCAGTCGTCGGTGGCGATCACAGGGCTCCAGAATGGACCGCGCTGCTTTCCGATCTCGATTCCGTTCTGGAAAGCCGGCATTACTTCAGCTTCGCGCGCGGCAGCATTCTCATGAATCTCGGCACCTCGTGGTGGCTGCAGAACTATTTCCTGAATGTGCGTTTGGCGAAAAGCCTCTACGGCATCAAATACGTGCCGTTCGTGCATGACTTCATTCCCGTGATGGCGCCGGAGCATTGCGTCTCCGAATTGCGCCAGGACTTTATCACCTGGGCCATCGGCGCGTTCGATCACGCGGACTTTTTCCTGGTGAACTCGAAGGCCACGCTTGCGGACCTGCAGACGGTGGGCAAGAAGCTGGGCTATGGTCCCCGCACCGCGGCCGTCATCACGCTCGACGCTGACTTCCGCAAGACTTTGAACGAAGAGGCGATCTGGTCCGAGGTCGGCGATCCGACGGACTATCTTCGTTCCATGGGGTTGGAGAGTGGCAATTACGTTCTGTTCGTCTCCACCATCGAATCCCGCAAGAACCACATCTCGGCATTTTCCGCCTGGCTGAAACTGATCAAGAAGCGCGGCATCAGAAACGTGCCGAAGCTCGTATGTGTCGGCAATCCCGGATGGTTGAACGACGCGGCGTACGCGAAGCTGAATGCCAGCGAGCTCCTCAGCGATCATGTGCTCATGCTGTCGAAGATTTCCGACGCTGCCTTGTCGGTACTGTATGAGAATTGCGTCTGCACGCTGTATCCGAGCTCTTACGAGGGTTGGGGTCTGCCGGTGACGGAAGCGCTCTGCTACGGCAAGGTGCCGGTCATCTCCAATGTTTCGTCCCTGCCGGAAGCCGGCGGTCCATTCGCCGAGTATTTCGACGCCGAGTCGGAGAAGGAGCTGCTCGACGCGGTTGAGCGCGTCGTCTACGACGAAAAATTCCGTGCACGCCGCGAGCTGAAGATTTTGGCCGAGTTCCGCGCCAGAAGTTGGAATGACATCAGCGCCCAGATCATCGGTCAGTTGCGCGAATGGGCGAAGCTGCCGCCGGCAGAGTCGATGCTGTCTCTGTCGCAGGCCAGTCATGGGATTTGGCCGGTCGAAGCGGAAATGGGTGTCTTGCACACGCTCGCAAGCAACCACACGTCTTCGCTATGGGCAGGGCTGAAGAGTGGCGAGGTGTATCGCAACGGACCCGGATGGTGGTGGCCGGAATATTGGGGTTGTTGGATCAAAAATACCGGCCCCTCGCAGATCGCGTTCATGGTCAGAGGCGTCGCCAACACCGCGATTCAGGTTTACGTGGGGCTGCGCGGCGTTCAGGCCAAGACCTCCACGGCCACTATGAAATGCGAAGGGGTTCGCCCGACGATCGTCACGCTCGGTCCGGAACAGGACAAGACGGCGTCGTTTCTTTTGCCGGCATCTCCCGACGCAGACCGGTTGATCGTGATAAACCTTTCGAGCGATGCGGCGGCCGATTTCAAAGCATCGACCGGGGGCAAGGATTTCAGGTCTTGCGGCGTCGGTGCGCGTTGGATTTATGCGTGCAGCGAAGGCGATGTGCTCGGGCGTCTCAAGATGGTCGAAGCGATTGCACTCAACGACTTCGCGCGTCTCGAACGTCAGCCGCCGGAATTCGACTTCTTTCTGCACACCTGACGAAACGCAGGACGCACCGCCGATATGCTCGTGATTTGTTTTGGAATGGCCAAATCTGGAAGCACGCTCGCGTACGAATTGACAAAGGGTGTTCTGAGCAGCGCCGGACATGATCAGGGCAAGGTGAACAGCACAGGCTTGAAGAAGCGGCGAGGCGGCAATTACATCGCCGAACTGACCCGTGAATCCGTGACCGATATCGCTGCTGCCATCGGGCCGGACCGCATCGTCGCGGCCAAGACGCACAAATGCTTCGATGAAGAAGAATTCACCTGGTACGAAGACATGCAGGCGCAGCGCAAAATTCAGGTCGTGGCGTCCTATCGCGATCCACGCGACATGTGCCTCTCGCTGGTCGATCACGGTGCACGATCGCGCGAGGCCGGGCAGGAAAGCTACGCTGCCATTGAGAACCTGCAGGATGCGGCGCGGCTCATCTCGAACGCCATCCCGAAGTTTCGCAGATGGGCGGCGCTCAAGGGAAGTTTAAGGCTTTACTACGACACAGTGGCGTTCTCACCGGACACTGCGATCGACGCGCTTGAGGGTGTCCTGGGTGTCACGAGCAACCGCGAAGAAGCCCGCAAGCACGCGTTCGAAGAGTCCTTTACGCAGAGGAACAAAGCCCAGAAGGCGCGCTTCGAAGAAGACATGAGCGAGCAGGAAAAGCACAAAATGCTTCGCAAATTCGGCGCGTTCATCGAGCAGGTCTGCGATCTGAACGATGAATCGTGGTTCTCAAGCTATCGTCAGGAATTGCTCGCAAAATCCTGCGCTGCGGCGCCAATTCATTAGTATGCGAATTGCAAATCGACCTTACATTGTTACATAAGTGTCCTCGGGCAAGGACGTCCGGTCGTTGGGGCACGGCCGGTGTCGTGGTGGGGCTGGAAATCGTGTGCGCATGCGCACTCGCCTCTCGCAGGCGAAGCGGGTAATGCTGTGGAACTCTATTTGCACATAGGCACCGAGAAGACCGGGACAAGTTCGGTTCAGAACTTCTTTGGTAACAATCGCGAATTCCTTGCGCGCGCGGGCGTGCTCTACCCAGAAACGCCCGGCCACCGCAATCATACCGGGCTGGCGGGCGCGGCGATCGAGGTTTCGACTCGCGGCGCGTTGCGCAAGACGCTCGGCATCAAGACGGACCAGGATGTTGAAGACCTTCGCGCCAGATTGGTTTCGGGGCTGGCTGCGGAGATTTCCAGCAGACCATTCAAAAAGGCCGTCATGTCGGGGGAGCATTGCTCGTCGCGGCTTCTGAGTGACGGGGAGGTTGGCTGGCTAAAAGATGTTCTGGCGCCGCATTTCGCGAAAATCTACATCGTCGTGTATCTGCGCCGGCAGGACGATTTTCTGCTGAGCACTTATTCCACCGGGGTGAAGAGCGGCAGCCAACGCAGGTTGGATATCCCGCCCCAGGAAGTCATTCAGAACCGCTATGATTACTGGGGCCTGGTGTCTCGCTGGGCGCGCGTGTTTGGCAAGGAGCAGATCATCTGCCGGAAATTCGAACGCGGCGCACTCAAATCGGGTGACATCGTCGAAGACATCCTTGCCGTTACCGGCATCGAAGCGAGCCCGGCTTTCGACCGGCCGCAGGATGCCAATGAGTCCCTGGATGCCGACAGCCTAGAGTTTTTACGGTTGTTCAATGCGCATGTCCCGCGTTTTGTGCGCGGGGAAATCAATCCTGCGCGCGCCAATGTAATCGGTCTGCTGAGCCAAATGTCCAGTGGACCGCTGGTTACGCTGAGCGACCCGCAGCTGCGCGAATTCATGGGCTTTTTCGAAGAGTCCAATCGCAAGGTTGCGATGGAATATTTCGGTGGCGCACGAAGCGGACCGGGGGATGCACTGTTCGAGCCTCGCGCCGACACCCGGCCGCGGACCGCACCGGTTACGTTGTCGCCAGAGCGGGCCGTCGAAATTTCCGCCTATCTGTGGCAGCAGAAGCAGGAGCAGGTCGATCGAGCTGTAGAACGCGCGAAAAAGCATCGAGAGCGTGAGATAAAAAGGGAGGATCGCGCTGCGGGGCCGCGGAACTCGCCAAAGCGTACCGGTGTAATATGAGTGGGCGAGTCGAATCGAAGACGCGTTTTAGGGGAACGCCATGCTGCTGAGCCTGAACAAGAAATTTCTTTTTATCGCCAACCTGAAAACGGCGTCGACGTCCATTGAGCGCGTGCTCGCGCCGTATTGCGAATTGCGCCTGACCCAGGCCAATCACGGCAAGCACCAATCCTTCGTAGAAGTCGCGGAACGCTTTCGCTGGCTCCTTGGGTGCACGAATATCGAAGACCTTTTCGTCTTCGGCGTCATCCGCGATCCTGTCGACTTCGTTCTCAGCCTGTACAATTCCCACAAGCGCGATCAGTTCAAGGGAAATGCGCGGCTCTACACGGGCGGCATGGATTTCGATCAGTTCATCGCGCAGTGGGTGCCGAAGAACGCCGACCAGCTGAAGAACCAGCATGTGCGATTCGTCAGTTCGGAGGGGCGGCTGATAACAAATCTCTTGATCTCTTACGACAAGCTGCACGAGGGGCTGGAAATCGTCGCCAACAAGATCGGGACGCCGGACCTGCTCAAGTTGCCGAAGGCCAATGCCAGCCCGGAAGGGTTGACCCGCGCCGATCTGACGAAGGAGCAAACGGACTGGATCGAGGCAAGGCTTCGCCGTGACCGGGAATTCATCGATCGTCACGCCAACAAGCTGGTTGGTGTATAGCCGCGCATGACGGTTTCCAGAGACAACCCCAGAATCCTGATCGGCGCGTCGATTCCGCGCTCCGGCCATCATTTCCTAGCCGACATGATGACGGCCTATTACGGCAACGATCTATATTATTGCGAGTATTATACGCTTCCGAGCTGTTGCAGAGCGGTCCCTTGCACACGCCGCGGCGCACACAACATCATCTATCAGAAGAGTCACGATCGCGACTTCAAGCTGGCAGCCGACGTCGCGCATGCGCTCTATCTCATTCAATATCGCCATCCTGTGCCCGAGGCGTTGTCGGATCGCGAACTCGATCTGCAGGACAGCTTCGGCCGCCCCAGCCTGGCGTATCGCCGCACGCACGCCGGATATATGAACTGGCTGGCGGGCAAGGCCATCTACTACCGCAGATTCCACGACAAATGGATCGCGCCGAAGCTGGCGAATGCGATCTATCTCGATTACGCGCCGTTGGCGGCCGATCCCAAGAAATTCTTGAAGACGATCGTCGAACAGACGAGCGGCTCTGCTGACGATGCGCGGCTGGATGCGGCTATCGAGAAGACACGGTCACCGCGCTCAAGCGCCGGACACAAGCCGCGCGTGATTTCCGACAGTCCGTATTTCGATGCCGATTTGCTGGGTGCAATGGAGGCGTGGATCCTTGAACGCTGTCCGCTGTACGGTTTTTCGACCGAACTGAACGGCTCTTACAAGGACACTGCGCTCTACGGGTTGATACTGTTGAAGGATGCGAGTGAGCCGCTTCCGGGAGGCGGAAAAAAGCGGCTGATGGCAGCGGCCGAGCTCGCGCCCGATCATCCGGAAGTCAAACGCCGCCTTGCGGTCAAGGCGATCCGTGACGGCCGCGCGGGCCAGGGCATGGAAAAGCTTGAGGAACTGCTGGCGAGCCATCCGTATTTCTCGGGCGGGTACAAAGCTCTGTTCGCCGCCTGCAGCGAAAGCGGTACGGCGGTGCCCGACTTCGCGCTTACCGGCAATGCGCTGGTGGCCTGCTCTGAGAGCGCCGAATTGTCGATGCAATTGGGCGCCGCGTTCGGCGACAAGGGGTTCTGGGTGAATGCGACCGCCGCCTATGCGCTCGCGATGGCCTCGGAACCGGCCAACACGACAGCGGTCGAGAAGCACGCAGCCGCCATTCGCCAGACGAAGTAGCGGCGCGATGCCGCTGCCTCCGATCGTTGCCCTGCCACTGTCAGCATTGATCGGGTTGATGGTGGGGAGCTTTCTGGCGACGCTCGTGCTGCGATTGCCCAAGGCAGAGCCTGTCGTCTTCAGCCGGTCTGCCTGTCCGCAATGCGGGCATGTACTTGGGGCATCCGAGTTGGTCCCGTTGCTGAGCTGGCTTTTTCAGAACCGGCGCTGCAAGGCATGCCGCGGCAGGATTTCGGCGTTTTATCCCATCATGGAGCTGGCCTCAGCCGCCCTCGCCGCAGTCGTCGCGTGGTATATCCCTTGGCCAGCCCTGGTTGTGGTATGGATCGCGGGCTGGATCGGCCTTTGTTTTGCGGCCTGGGGCATGCGAGCCCTGCTTTGAACGCACGAAGGCGCGCCGGAGCACCGCTTACAATTTGCGAAAAAGCCGTTTGTAGAAACAACTTAGGCCATGTTAGGTCTTTCACGGCCGGCTGGACACGGCGAATGCAAGCGAAAATGGTCGTCCAGTTGTGTAGGCTGGCTCTGCCATGACTGAAATACAGGATCGCGACGCACGACTACAGAATCTGCTCGAACGGCGCGGCGAGGATCTCGTACGCGGCCTGATCGAGGAGTTCGGCCGGCTGCACCGTGAGGTCGCCGCTTTGAAGCGCGAATTGGCGGCACTCTCCGCCTATCAGGCGGCGCATGATCGCCAGCTTGTGATCGACGCCGCGGTCAGGAAGATTTTCTATATGCCGCGCGTGGTCAGTATCGAAGCGGATCAGAATCTGCGATCCCAGGACGGCTTTTATCCGTTGGAGCGTACATCGGATGGCATGCCGTTCCGATGGACCGGGCCGTCGCCACAGTTTTCTTTCGATCTATTCGTTGACCGTTCCAGTTTCGTCGAATTGCGGCTGGATGCTCTGAACTGCATCGATTTCGAGGTTCAGGGGAATATTGCTCTCTTCGTGGATGGCGAAAGCGTTCCGACACAAGTGGAGCGAGATGGTTTGCGAATTGGCGTGACCGCCGTATTGCCACCCCGAAGCGGCAATGACACGACCAATCTGGTGTTTGCGCTTCCAGCTGCTCTCGTGCCGCCGGGTCCGGAAGATACGCGGGCGCTCGGCCTTGCATTCTCGCGGCTTCGCGTTGCGGTTCGGGACATGCTGGAAGCCGGAATTGGTGCCTCGAGCGCGGATGAAATCGATGAAATTGGGCTCGGCGATTCCGCCGCGGCGGAGTAGCGGCCGTCTTATTCTTGAGCATTTAACGCGACGATGAAAACACCCCGCATTACCGCCGCGATCTGCACATACGATCGCTACGATCTGCTGGCGAAGGCGATTGCCAGTCTGACGGAGCAGGATATTGCGGCGAAGGACTACGAAATTCTGGTGATCGACAATTCTCCGGATCACGAGAAATCGACGAAGATATCGAAAAGCTATTCCAAGATTTCCAATCTGCGCTGGGAGATCGAGGCGACGCCGGGTCTTTCCAACGCCCGCAATGTTGCGACTGGTCTGGCGCGCGCGCCGATCATCGCGTTCATGGATGACGATGCCATCGCGGCGCCTTCGTGGCTCGCAGCATTGCTCTCGGTGTTCACCGAATTCGGCGATGAGGCACGCGTGGTCGGTGGCCGTGTCGATCCCATCTGGGGCGTGGAGAGGCCGGCATGGCTGCCGGACAGTCTTCTGGGGTACGTGTCGGTTGTGGATTGGGGCGGCGTGGCGCGCTTTGCGGCCGATGGCGAATGGGTTGCGGGAACGAATATCGCATTCCGCGTCGCGGCCTTGAAGGAAATCGGCGGCTTCCCGATTCACCTTGGCCGCAAGCAGGGCGGGCAGGCGCTGCTCTCGAATGACGAGTCCGATGTCGTCGAGAAGATGGCGGCGAAGGGTGACCGGCTGATTTATGCCCCCGGCGCGATCGTGGAGCATCTGGTTCCGGCGGAGCGGCTCGATCAGGCCTGGTTCCGCCGCCGCGCGGCGTGGCAGGCGGTGTCGGATTATCTTCTCGACCCTGTCGGCTCTTTTGAGAAAGCGCCAAAATATTGGCCCGGCGTGACGAGCTATTACGCGCTGCTGCCGCCGAAATATCGCACGCCGCGCGGGCTATATTGGGATCAAACCGATCCGGAGATGGTCCAAAAGCAGATGTCGGCGGTCTACAATTTCACACTCGCGCTGCTGGCCGGCTTCCGTGGCCTGGACGAGGTTGGCCGGTGACCGATCGGGTCGAACATCAAAGGCTGTGCGAAGGCCTGAACTTTCTGGTCCTGTCGCCGACGCCGACCCATCCCCAGGATTTCGGCAATCGCAAACGTATCTTCCAGGTGTGCCAGCGATTTTCCGACGAAGGCGCGCGCATCACGTTCGTTCATTATCCGGCCGAATCGGAATGGCGTGGCAAGGTGCCAGCGAGCGCCGATCGCGCGATGCAAGAATGTTGGGACCACTACTACACAATTGGCCCCACGCGTCCGCTGCATACCGATCCTCGCGGAAGCCATCATCGCATCGATGATTGGTGGGACGACGCGATCGGCGGCCTTTTGCGCTGGATATTCTCCGTGCAGCAGATCGATGTCTTCATCGTCAACTATTCCTGGCTGAGCAAGGCGCTGGAATATGCGCCACCCGGAACACTTCGAATTCTCGATACGCACGACAAGGTTTCGGGACGGCGCGACATGCTCACGTCGTTGCGTCTCAATCCGGAATTTTTCTACACGGACGACAAACAGGAGGCGATAGCCCTCAACCGTGCCGATCTGGTGTGGGCGATCAAGGACGAAGAACGCGCGTTGTTCGAACAGATGTCGCCGACGCCCGTGCTGACGATGCCGCATCTCGATCCGCTGCGTCCTATGGATCGGCTGGAGCCGGACGAGGACGGGTTCCTGCGCGTGGGCATCATCGGCGCGCGCAACAACGTCAATCGCATGAACATCGCGGGCTTCCTTGATGTGGCCGTGCCGTTATTCGAGGCTTTTTTCGCACCGATCAAGCTTATCATCGGCGGCACCGTTTGCGATCTGCTCGAGGAGATCGACAGCCCGTTCGTCGAGCTGCGCGGGCCGGTGAAAGAGGTGGAAGAATTTTACGGCTGGGTCGACTGTGCGATCGTTCCCATGCGCGCGTCGACCGGATTGAAAATCAAGGCAGGCGAAGCCCTGTCGCTCGGCATACCGCTGTTGTCTCTCGCACACGCTTTCGAGGGCTATGAGGCTTCTGACGCGCGTCAGATCCTTCCGGATTTCGCCGCACTGGCCAATGCGCTGATTGACCTTTCATTTGCGCCGCGTTCCGATCTGGACGTTTTGGCTGATGCCTCAAAAGCATCGCATGCCGGAACCGCCGCCAAAATCGACGCAACGTTCCGCGAAACGCTCGACCGCGCCTACATGGCACCCAATTCGATCCTGCTCGCCGTCGATTCCCGTGCTTTTGTCCCCGGAAGCATTTTCAATCTCGCGCTGGAGTCGGTTTTCGACAATCTACGGTGGCTCGGCGTTGTCAGAATTGTGGTCGTCAGCGGGTCGGTTGAGGATGTCGTGGAGCACCGGCGCACCAACGAACATTTCGACCGGATATTTATTGCCAATGACCTCGCCGGTGCGGGCGGTATGGGCAAAGCTCTGCGGGATATCGGCGTGTTCCCTGTCGATCTTGAGGGGTACCTCGGCCGAACAAGGCCGATGGTGCTCGTCATCGATGCACTCCATCCGGCTTCGGAGAGTGCGGTTCTGCCCGAAACCATTGTGCTCACGCGCACCGAGATGATTGCCCTTTGGCAAGGCCGTCCCGTGGAACGCATACTGGGCAGAGGCGCCAAAAGTGCTGTCGCTGTGGCGCCGGATGTTTCGCGTGAGTTGGCGACACTGGCGGCCGCGGCAGGAGCCAAGACAGTCGCGATGTCGTGTTTTTGCCGCGCCTCGCTTGCCAGAATTCGCGCTCCCAAGGAAGGTTTGGGGCGCAGAACGCTTGCGGTTCTCGGCGATCCCGGCAGTCCGGCAGTGGATCTGGCGGTAAACATGGCGCGCGCCTGGGGGATGGAGCCGTTTGTCGTCTACGGTTTTGGTGGCGATAGCTCGCAGGATGCGGTCGCGGACCACACCGTTCCGTCTTTCAAAGTCGATGCTTATCTTGATGCCCTCTTTTCGTTGCGCGCCGCCCGGCCGCATTTCGCCATCGATCTTTCTTTAGGGCGCCCGGGTCTCGGATTGTGCCGTGAAGTGATCGAGCGGTTGCGCGTGCCGCTCATATCCGGCTCGGAGAAAATCGCCCACCCCTCGCTGAGCGAAGGGGCACCCTGCTTCCACGCTGGAACCGAGCGAGAGTTGTGGAACGCTATACGCTCCTTCGCATCGGATTCGGATGCAACGCGGCTGAAGCAGTTCGAGGCGGGATGGAATGAAGTGAATTCGGGCAGCGGCTGGCTTTGGCTCCATCGGCACAGATATGAGCTGTTCGGCCCAAGGCGAAAGGTGGCGGCATGAGCGTCCTGCGCAATGCCGCGTCCTCTCGCGGAAATGTGCAGCTCGCCGGATTAGCGTCTTAAGAAGCGGAAATGAACATCGTGCCGAACGCCTTCATATTGCTCTCACACGAACGGTCTGGAAGCCATTTCGTCGGCGAATTTTTAAGCACGCTCGCGGATTTCCGGATGTATGACGAAGTCTGCAATCCGGACGCGGTGAAGCCTTCTAAACACCGCGAGTCGTTCTATCGATTCAAGTACGAGGCGCTTCAGGTAAATCCAAATCTTCTCATGGAGCCGACGGGTCGGTCGCACCGCGAATTCGTTGCGTCCTATTTCGCGTATCTGCGGTCGATCAGCCGCTATTCCAACATCGCCGTGGACATAAAGTATGGCCATGTCCACAATTTCGAGTGGCACTGGTGGCCAATCCTCGAACGCCCGTCTCTGTTCGCGATCTGCCAGGAGAACGACTTCGCTATTGTCCATTTGTACCGGGAGAACGTCGTGGAGGCGACAGTGTCGGCGGTTATCGCGGCGCAACGCAAGATATGGCATTCCTGGCAGATGGGCGACGACACTGCGGCCGATCAGTTATACAAAGTTCCGGTTTTTGAAATTGTCCGCCGGGCGCAACTGCTCGAACGTCAAACGAATTTGTTCAAGGACTGGACTTCCGACAACAACAAGATGGCAATCACCTATGAGCAGGCATCGGCCGAGTTGGGCAAGGGCGGCGAGCTTGATGAGACCCTGACCAAATTCATGGGTGCGCCGCTGAGGAAGCCGTTCGAACCCAGGGTCAAGAAGTTGACGAAGCCTTTGCGCGAAGTCGTAGAGAATTTCGGAGACCTCAAACGCGCCTGCGGCAATGCAGGCCTAGCGCGCTTCGTTGAGTGACGTCCCTAAAACGAGCCGCAAGGGAATGACGACGCGACCGAAAGCGGCGGAAAGCGTCACGTCGCGATCCGGCTTCGATAGCGAACAGCCTGCCGAGTACCGCTTTCCCGATTTCATCTGCATCGGCGCGCAGAAGGCGGGGACCTCGTGGCTCGACAAGAACTTGCGCCGCCATCCGAAGCTGTGGCTGCCGCCCATGAAAGAGCTTCAGTATTTCAGCCATCTGCATCTTCCCACGGCGCGAAGATGGACGACGCGGCAGAGGCAGGAACGCGGAACGCAATTGCTGCGCCGCTATATGGAAAAGAACGAGCCGGGCGATTGGAATTATCGCCACATCGCGCGTCTCGCGGATATCATCGCGGGGCCGATCACGGACGCCTGGTATGGGCGGATTTTCGCGCTGGCAAAACCCGATCAGATATGCGGCGAGGTCACGCCCGACTATTATATCCTGCCCGACGAGGGCATCGCGCATGTCGTGAAGCTCTCGCCGGCCGTGCGCATCGTTCTGTCGGTGCGCGATCCGATCGAGCGCAGTTGGTCGCATTTGCGCATGCTCGCGAGAAACCGTGGCCTGAATGCCGACCGTGACCTCACGGAATTCGCCACCAGAGCCGACCAACTTGTCCGCGCCGATTATCCTGCCGTTATCAGACGCTGGCAGGCGCATGTGCCGAAGGACCGCTTTCTCGTCGTCTTCATGGACGAACTCGTCGCGTCTCCGAACGCGGTGATCGAGAAAGTCTGCGCGTTCCTGGGTGTGGCATACGGAGACGAGATGTTCCCAAAAGCCGCCGATCCCGTGCACGCCGGCGAGGCGCAAGATATCCCGCCTGTCATCCTCGCACTGCTTAAGGAAAGGTTTCGTCCCGTCTATGACGAAATCGCAACGCTCTACCCGGAAGAGGGCGCACGCTGGGCCGCACGCTACTATTGACGGTTCCGTTTGCCTTGCGCCCCTATCCGGCCGCATGCCAGTTTGACGCCGCAGACGCAGAGCACACAGTCGGAATGCTTCTCAAGCCCTGGAACGATACGGACGCGCCGCAGGAGATTTTCGACGCCTTCGGCATGATCGGTCCGGAAGAGCGGCGCTGCTTCTATTGGCTGGCGCGCAACTGCTTGTCAGGCGAAGGCGCGATCGTCGATGCCGGCGCGTTCGTCGGCGCATCGACGCTCTGTTTTGCGGCAGGGGCGGCAGCCGCGGGGCACACGCGCCTGAATGGCCGCCCGATCCTGCACGCTTACGACTATTTCGCCGCGCTCGACGCCTACGTCGCCGACGCAATATCCAAGCAATTCCGTCCCATCAAACAAGGTGAGGCTTATCTCGATATCTTCGAGGCGCAGACCTCGGCCTACGCCGGGATGATCGAGGCGCATTCCGGCGATTTCCTCCGGCACCGCTGGAACGGCGATGCGATCGACATCCTGTTCATCGACGTCGCCAAGCGTGCCAAACTGAACAGCCACGCGATCGGCGAATTCTTCCCTCATCTGGTACCCGGCCGATCGATCGTCGTGCACCAGGACTATTACCACTGTTGGCATCCCTACATTCACATCAGCATGGAGTATTTCGGCGACGCGTTCGAACTCGTGGACGAACATGTCGAGCACCAGAGCCGCGTATGGCGCCTGGTAAAGCCGCTGCCCGAAGACAAGATCGCGCATATGCGCAACTACGATCTGGAAAAGGGGGAGCGCATCGCGTTGCTCGACCGGCTCATCGCAAGATCGTCGGACGATGCCCGCCCGATGCTGGAAGTCACGCGCATCTGGCAGCGTTGCATGGACAAGGACTTTGCCGAAGCCAAGCGCGATCTCAGGCAATTGCATCTCACCTATGGTGCGCCGGAATTCCGCCACAAGCTGTTCATGCGCCAGGCGGCTATGATCGAACGCGACCGCAAGGATTTGCTCGCGGCTGCGGAGATTTTATGAAGACCGCTCGGGATATCGCGGTGGAAGAGGAGCCTGCCGAATACCGCTATCCCGATTTCATCTGCATCGGTACGCAGAAGGCGGGCACGACCTGGCTCGACCGCAACCTGCGCCGCCATCCCAAGATCTGGCTGCCACCGGTCAAGGAGATGCATTACTTCAACCACGTCCATATTCCGGCCAGTCGCACATGGACGGAGCATCATCGCAAGGAGAAGGGCGCCGGTGCGTTTCAGCGCTATCTGAAGAAAGTCCCGGAAGCCGATCGTGATGCACGCACGATGGCGCGCATGGCAGACATCGTGGCGGGGCCGGTTTCGGACGATTGGTACGGCCGCATCTTCGCGCTCGCCGGGCCTGGTCAGATCTGCGGCGAGATCACACCCGACTACTGCATCCTCCCCGAGGAAGGCATCCAGCATATTCTCAAGCTCGCACCCGCCGTGCGCATCGTCCTGGCACTGCGCGACCCGATCGCGCGCAGCTGGTCGCAAATGCGCATGAGTCTGAACGGCCGCAATGCAGACAAGCTTGGTTCGCCAGAGATGCTGGCGCGCAACCGCGAGATATTCGCGCGCAGCAATTATCCGGCAATCCTGGCGCGTTGGCGCAAATTCGTCCCCGAAGACAGGTTCCTGGTGTTCTTCATGGACGACATCGCCGCGGAACCTCAGGCGCTGCTGGAGCGTGTCTGCACGTTTCTCGGCGTGCCCTACCGCGACAAAATCTTCCGGCGCGCCGACAACCCGGTTCATGTCGGCGAGGCGCAGCCGATCCCGGAAGCTGTCCTGGCGGTCCTTAAGGAAAACCTCCGGCCCACTTATGACGGGCTGATGGGGCTCTACCCCGAGATTGCCGCGCGCTGGGCGGAAAAGTATTACTAGGCGCGTGCTTGACCCTGCCGGTTTGGTCAGTATATTGCGCGGCTCTCGCGAACCGGCCCGGCGTGGGAGTCGGCGTTTCGACCAATACGGCCCAATGAATTCAAGGACTTAAGACCATGTTCGCGGTCATCCGCACGGGCGGAAAACAGTATAAAGTGGCGAAGGACGACGTCCTGAGCGTGGAAAAGCTGATCGGCGACGCCGGCGGCACGATCACGTTCGGTGAGGTCCTGATGCTGGGTGGCGACTCGCCGAAGTCCGGCCTCCCGCTGATCAAGGGGGCCTCCGTGGTCGCCGAGATCGTTGAGCAGGGCCGCGGCGACAAAGTCATCGCCTTCAAGAAGAAGCGCCGCAAGAACACGCACCGCAAGCGCGGTCATCGTCAGCACTTCACGAAAGTGAAGATCACCGAAATTCACGCGGGTTAAGGGCTTAGCGTCATGGCACACAAGAAAGCAGGCGGTTCGTCCCGCAACGGTCGCGACTCCAACCCCAAGATGCTGGGCGTGAAGATGTATGGCGGCCAGACGATCGAAGGCGGCAACGTCATCGTTCGCCAGCGCGGCACGAAGTTCTATGCGGGCGAGAACGTCGGCATGGGCCGCGACCATACGCTCTATGCCAAGTGCGACGGCCAAGTGTCGTTCCGCGAAGGCTTCAAGCGCCGCACGTTCGTATCGGTCCTTACGGCAGATTCGAAGCCGGCGGCGAAGAGCGCAGCGAAATAGGCGGCTCGCAAAACGACCGCCACAAATTGGCGGTCCATTGTGACGAGGGAGATGGTCCGCCGTCTCCCTTTTTTGTTCCTCGTCAGGAGGGACTTGTCATGCCGAGTTTTACCTTGGAATCGGAGCGGCTGCTCTTGCGGGAGCCCGAATTGTCCGACGCGTCCACCATCGCGGCGCTGATGAACGATTGGGACGTGGTGAAGAATCTGGCGAGCGCGCCGTTTCCCTATCTCGAGGAACACGCCCGCGACTTCATCGGCCGCCAGGAAGACGGCCGCGCCAAGGGTACGGATTTCGTTTTCGCCATCACGCGCAAAAGCGATTCCGCGCTGGTCGGAAAATGCGGTCTGCATCTCAAGGAGACCGGGTTCGAAATGGGCTATTGGCTCGGCCGGCCTTACTGGGGTCAGGGCTATGTCACCGAGGCAGCGGCACAGGTTCTGGCCTTCGGCTTCCGCAATCTGCGCGCCGAAAGCATCTGGGCCGGCTGGTTTCACGACAACCCGGCGTCCGGCCGCGTGCTGGAAAAGCTGGGCTTTCGGCCCAATGGCTGCGATCGGCGCGACAGCGCCGCGCGGGGCCAGGGCGTGCTATGTAATCTGGTGACGATGAGCCGCGCCGATTTCGGTCAGCGACAAGCGGCGTAAGGAATTTCGATGCGCTTTCTCGATGTGGCAAAGGTCTATATCCGCTCCGGCAATGGCGGGAACGGCTGTGTCGCGTTCCGGCATGAGAAGTTCATCGAGTACGGCGGGCCTTATGGCGGCGACGGCGGGCGCGGCGGAAACGTCTGGGTCGAGGCGGTCGATAACCTCAACACGCTGATCGACTATCGCTATCAGCAGCATGTCAAAGCCCAGAACGGCGAGCACGGCATGGGCAAGGTGATGACCGGCGCCGGCGGCAACGACGCGACGATGAAGGTTCCGCCCGGCACGCAGGTCTATGAGGAAGACGGCGAGACTCTCATCGCCGACCTCCCCCACATCGGCGACCGCGTGCAGCTTCTGCGTGGCGGCAATGGCGGCTTCGGCAACGCGCATTTCAAGAGCGCGACGAACCAGGCGCCGCGTCACGCCAATCCCGGACAGCCGGGCGAAGAGAAGACGATCATTCTCAAGCTCAAGCTGATCGCGGATGTGGGGCTGATCGGATTGCCGAATGCCGGCAAATCGACGTTCCTGTCGCGCGTGTCGGAAGCGCGGCCGAAGATCGCCGACTATCCGTTTACGACACTGGTGCCGCAGCTTGGCGTCGTGCGCATCGACGACACCGATTTCGTCATCGCCGATCTTCCGGGATTGATTGAAGGCGCGCATGAAGGCGTTGGCCTTGGCGACAGATTCCTCGGTCATGCCGAACGCTGTGGCGCGATCTTGCACCTCATCGACGGCACCGAGACCAGCATTTCCAAGGCCTACAAAACCATCCGCGCCGAACTCGAAGCCTATGGCAATGGGCTTGAAGACAAGCCTGAAGTCGTGGCGCTCAACAAGATCGACGCGATTCCGAAAGACGCGCTCGCGCGCAAGAAGGCCGCGCTCGAAAAAGCTTGCGGGCATGAGGTTCTGATGCTCTCCGGCGTGTCCGGCGAGGGCGTCGACAAAGTGCTGCGGGCGCTGGTCAAGCCCGTCATCAAACGCCGCGAGAAGGATCGCGCGCCGGTGAAAGTCGCGCAAAACTGGACGCCGTGACGGAGCGTTTCGCGGCGGCCCGGCGCATCGTCGTCAAGATTGGCTCGGCGCTTCTGATCGACATTGAATCGGGCGCACTGCGCCGCGACTGGCTGACCTCGCTCTGCGCCGACGTCGCCGCGCTGAAGCGGCAGGGCAAGGACGTGATCCTCGTCTCGTCTGGCGCCATCGCGCTCGGGCGCGCGGCGCTCGGATTGAAACCCGGTGCGCTCAGACTCGAAGAAAGCCAGGCCGCCGCAGCGGTGGGTCAGGTAAAGCTCGCCGAGGCTTATGCCGACATCCTCGCGCGAGAGAACATCGTCGCCGCGCAAATTCTTTTGACGCTCGGCGACACCGAACAGCGCGGCCGCTATCTCAACGCGCGCGCGACGCTGAAGACGCTGCTGTCGCTCGGCAGCGTGCCCGTCATCAACGAGAACGACACCGTCGCAACCGCCGAAATACGTTATGGCGACAATGACCGGCTCGCCGCGCGCGTGGCTTCGATGATGGAAGCGGATCTGCTGGTGCTGCTCTCCGACGTGGATGGCCTCTACACCGCCGATCCCACGCGCGACGCAAATGCGCGCCATGTCGCAGAGGTGCCCGCGATAACATCCGACATCGAAGCGATGGCGGGCGGCTCAATCTCTGGCGTCGGACGCGGCGGCATGGCGTCGAAGATCGCTGCCGCGAAGATCGCGACCGCAGCCGGGTGCGAAGTCTTGATCGCGCTCGGCAAGACGCTGCATCCGCTGGCGGCAGAAGGCACTCGCACAACACGCTTCCACGCCAGCGACACACCTGCGGCAGCGCGCAAACGCTGGATTGCCGGCGTCCTCAAGCCCGAGGGTGCTTTGATCGTCGATGCGGGCGCAGCGAAAGCACTTGGAGAAGGAAAGAGTCTGCTGCCCGCTGGCATCCGCCAGATCGATGGCCGCTTTGCCCGCGGCGACGCCGTGGTCGTGCGCGATCAGAAGGGCCGCGACATCGCGCGCGGTCTGGCGGCCTACAACGTCGAAGACGCAGAGCGGATCGCGGGCCGCCGCACGGCGGAGATCGAAGCCATCCTCGGCTATCGCGGCCGCGACGAGATGATCCACCGCGACGATCTGGTGATGCTGTGACGCTCGCGGCGGACATGAACGCGATGGGCACGGCGGCCCGCGCCGCCGCGAAAGTCCTGCGTGAAAGCTCGAACGATCGGCGCGATGCCGCGCTTCGGACGATGGCACAGGTGCTGCGTCGGAACAGCGAGTTCGTCATCGCGGCTAATGCCGCCGACATGGACGCGGCAAAAGCGGGCGGTATATCGCCCGCGATGCTCGACAGGCTCGCCGTCGCCGCGAAGACCGTCGAAGCGATGGCGAAAGGATTGGAGGACGTTGCAGCGCTTCCCGATCCCATCGGACGTGAGCTGGCGCGCTGGACGCGGCCCAACGGTCTCGACATCGCGCGCGTCGCGACGCCCATCGGCGTGATCGGCATGATCTATGAGAGCCGCCCCAATGTGACGGCGGATGCCGCAGGGCTGTGCCTCAAGTCCGGCAATGCGGTGATCCTGCGCGGAGGATCGGAATCCACGCGCTCCAATGCCGCCATCCATGCTGCGCTGCTGGAAGGGTTGTGTGCCGCCGGTCTGCCGGAAGACTGCGTCCAGCGTGTGAAGACGACGGATCGTGACGCCGTCCGCCTGATGCTAAGCGGGCTTGATGGCGCGATAGATCTGATCATTCCGCGCGGTGGAAAAGGCCTGGTCGCACGTGTCCAGGCCGAAGCGCGCGTGCCTGTGCTCGCGCATCTCGAAGGCATCTGCCATGTCTACGTTCATGCGAAAACCGATGCGGCGAAAGCGCGCGCCATCGTCCTGAACGCCAAGATGCGGCGCACAGGGGTCTGCGGTGCGGCGGAGACCTTGCTGATCGATCACGAAATCCTCGACAGTCTCGGCCGTGCGATCCTGAACGACCTGCACGACGCAGGTTGTGAAATCCGCGGTGACGATTCCGTGCGAAAATTTTTCCCTGATGCGAAAGCTGCAACCGAAGAAGACTGGCGCACCGAATATCTCGACAGGATCATAGCGGTGAAAGCCGTCGATGGCGTGGAAGACGCCATTCGCCATGTCGAGACCTATGGCTCGCATCACACCGAGAGCATCGTCACAGAGGATGCCGCCACCGCCGAACGGTTCCTGGCGGCTCTCGATTCCGCCATCGTGATGTGGAACGCTTCGACTCAGTTCGCCGATGGAGGGGAGTTCGGCATGGGTGCGGAGATCGGGATCGGCACCGGCAAGCTGCACGCGCGCGGGCCCGTGGGTGTCGAACAGCTCACCACCTTCAAGTATGTCGTGCGCGGCACGGGTCAGGTGCGGCCGTGAAGGTCAAGCGCGAGCCCTGTCACTGGATCAGGCCGCCGGGGCCCATCGCAGACGGCATGCGCATCGGCCTGCTCGGCGGCTCGTTTAATCCGGCGCATGAAGGACACCTCTATGTCAGCGATGTCGCGCTCAAGCGGCTGAAGCTGGACTATGTCTGGTGGCTGGTGACGCCGCAGAATCCGCTCAAGGGCCAGACCGGTCTCGCACCGCTTGAAGTCCGCGTGCGTCAGGCTCGAAAAATTGTGAACCGCCCGCGCATTGTCGTCGCCGATCTCGAGCGTTGCACGCACACGCACTATTCGATCGACACGCTCAAGGCCCTTCAGCGCCGCTTCCCGCGCGTGCATTTCGTCTGGCTGATGGGCAGCGACAATCTCGCGATCTTCCGCCGCTGGAAGCGCTGGGAGGAGATCGCGGCCCGCGTGCCGATTGCGGTTATTCAGCGGCCGGGAACCAGCCTCGCCGCGCTCAATTCCAAGGCGATGCAGCGTTTCGCCTCGCGGCGGCGGGATGAAGCCCTTGTGACACAGAAACCACCCGCCTTCGCCATTCTGGACGGACGGCGGAATGCCCAGAGTTCGACGGCCATCCGCGCCGCTGCCCGGGCCGGGGAGGCCTTGGTGCGGGTGATTCCGCCGTGCTAAACTCACCCCTACGAAATGTGGAGTACCTGACCTGACCCCGAAGAAGACGACCGGCGCCGCCAAGCGTGCGCCGAAGAAGGCCGCAGCGCCCAAGAAGACCGCAGCACCGAAAAAGGCCACCCCGAAGAAAATCAAGGCCGCGCCAGCTCCCGAAACAACGTTGCTGACCCGCATCCTGACATCGCTGGACGACGACAAGGCCGAGCAGATCGCAACGATCGACCTGAAGGGCCGCGCCGCGTTCTGCGACGCGATCGTCATCGCGACGGGCCGCTCGTCGCGTCACGTCGCCTCGATTGCCGAGCATCTGGCGCGGCGCCTCAAGGAAGCGGGCTATGGCACGCGGCCGGTCGATGGCGCGCGGCAGGGCGACTGGGTGCTGGTCGATGCCGGGGACGTCGTCGTGCACGTCTTCCGCCCCGAAGTACGCGAGTACTACGACCTCGAAGGCATGTGGTCGGTGAACGAACCGACCCGCGTCGCCCGCGCGACGCGCTAACATCCAGCCACCTCATGCTTCGACAAGCTCAGCATGAGGGGACCTTCACCCTGAGCCTGTCGAAGGGTGAAGGTTAGGTGCGCCTTCTTATTCTCTGTGTCGGCCATGCGCGCGGAACGTCGGAAGGCGCTCTGACCGACGACTTCACCGGCCGCGCCGTGAACATGGGACGCCGCATGGGCATCCCCGACGTGTCGGTCGAGGAAGTCTCGGTCTCCAAATCGCGCGAAACGCCGAAGCGCATGCAGGACGAGGCCGACCGCCTCGCCGCGCGCATCCCCGAAGGCTCGCAGGTCGTGCTGCTCGATGCCAAAGGCAAGGGCATGACGAGCGAGGATTTCGCCGAGATGATCGGCGCGCTGCGCGATGCCGGCACCAAGCATCTGGTGTTCGTCATCGGCGGACCCGATGGATTGGGCAAGCTGCCCGGCATCAAGCCCGGCCGCAGCCTCGCCTTCGGGCTACAAACTTGGCCGCATCTGATGGTCCGCGCGATGCTGTCGGAGCAGGTGTACCGCGCGCTGACGATACTGGCTGGTCATCCCTATCACCGGGCGTAGCAAAAAACTTGTCATCCCCGGCTGAGCGATGCCAATGGCATCGCGAGGGGAAGGGGACCCAGGTGGAAAAGAGCGAGGCCGGTCTGTCCACCTGGGTCCCCTTAACCTCGCATCTTGTGCTTCGCACGCGATGCTCGCCGGGGATGACATCTGAACTAACCCTTCCTTAACCACGACGCGCGATAGTGGTGTGTCGCAATGGGACGTGTGCCCATGGAAATCAAAAATTCAGGACGGGTTGAGGCTACCGGGATCCGCCGTGTCAACAAGGGCACGGGCGGTAGCGACTCCACATTCAGCGTCGGCGCGTCCGATGCGCGAGCCGCTGTCGCCGCACCGGGGCCTCTGACCGCGCTCGACAGCATTCTCACGCTGCAGGGCATGGACGATTCCATGAGCGGGCGCTCCAAGGGCTTGCAGCACGGCGAGCATCTGCTCGACATGCTCGATCAGGTGCGCGATGGATTGCTCGCGGGCGGCATCCCGCGCTCGACGCTCAATCGCCTCGCCGTCGCCGTCGGTCGCCGCCACGACAATTTCGCCGATCCCAAACTGCAGGACGTTCTCGACCAGATCGAACTCCGCGCCCATGTCGAACTCGCCAAGCTCGAAATGATGGACAAGCGGGTCGCTTAAGCTCTGCTTGTCATCCCCGGCGAGCGCGAAGCGAAGCTGAGCGCGAGGAAAGGGGACCCAGGTGGGCCCGCTTCCAACCTGTCGAAAATATCGTAAAGTCGAAATGACATGAAACGACTTGTCGCTCTTTCCGTCTGCGCTTTGCTTGCGGCGTGCTCGCAGGAAACGCGCTTACCGCATGGTTATAAGTTTTTCTATGTAGCGGGTTCCATTGCAGCGGTCTCTGACTGGCGGGGTAACATTGCCGTCGATCCAAGTGTTGCACGCTACAAAATTCTTGAACCGTATCTTGTCGGAGAAAGAGTAGACGCCAATCTCGATCCGAGTTTTTCAACCAAATACGGATTCTTCCTTCTAGACATGCGAAGCGGAAAACTGGTCGAGGGTTTGAACGCCGCCGAATTTGCGGAGGCTCTCCGCAAAAGAAATCTGGATTTACATCCGTTCTTATACGGTTCATAGACCTGGGTCCCCTTCCCCTCACGTTGCTCCGCAACGCTCGGCCGGGGATGACAAGCGGTGCTAAATATCCAGCAACAATCGCTGCGGGTCTTCCAGGTTTTCCTTCACCCGCACCAGGAATGTCACGGCTTCGCGGCCGTCGACGAGGCGGTGGTCGTAGGAGAGGGCGAGATACATCATCGGGCGGATTTCGACCTTGCCCTCGATGGCAATGGGGCGCGGCTGGATCTTGTGCATGCCGAGGATGCCCGACTGCGGCGAGTTCAGGATCGGCGTCGACATCAGCGAGCCGAACACGCCGCCATTGGTGATGGAGAACGTACCGCCCTGCAGCTCTTCGAGCTTCAGCTTGCCGTCGCGCGCGCGTGTGCCGTAATCGTTGATCGCGGCTTCGATGCCGGCGAGCGAAAGCCTGTCGGCATCGCGCACCACCGGCACGACAAGGCCCTTCTCGGTCGAGACCGCGATGCCCATGTCGTAGTAGTTCTTGTAGACGATGTCGTCGCCTTCGATCTCGGCGTTGACGTTCGGCAGTTCTTTCAGCGCGGCGATGCAGGCCTTCACGAAGAAGCCCATGAAGCCGAGGCGCACGCCGTGCTTCTTCTCGAAGCTTTCCTTGTATTCGGTGCGCAGCGCCATGACATGGCTCATATCGACCTCGTTGAAGGTCGTGAGCTGGGCGGCGGTGTTCTGCGACTCTTTCAGGCGCAGCGCGATGGTGCGGCGCAGGCGGCTCATCGTCACGCGCTCTTCACGATCGGCATTGTGGCGCGGACCGGCGGGGACCGGAGCAGGCGCCGGCTTCACTTCGCGCGTGGCGGCGCGGGCTTCGAGCGCGCCCAGCATGTCGCCTTTGGTCACGCGGCCATCGCGGCCTGAGCCGGCAACGGTTGCGGGATTGAGATTGTTTTCGTCCGCGATGCGGCGCACCGACGGCATCACCGCGATGTTATCGCCTGCGGGACGTGGTGCGGGTGCTGCCGGCACGGGTGCGGCAGGCTTCGGCGCAGGAACGGGTTTGGGTGCGGCGCTGTCGGGATTGCTTGCAGCTACGACGGATGGCGCGCCCGCTTTGCCTTCGGCGATTGCGCCCAGGATCGCGCCGACCTGCACCGTGTCACCCGCCTTCACCGAAATGGATTCGATCGCGCCGGATGCGGGCGCAGGGACTTCCACCGTCACCTTGTCGGTTTCGAGTTCGAGCAAAGGTTCGTCGCGGGCGACGCTGTCGCCTTCCTTCTTGAACCAGCGCGCAACGGTGGCCTCGGTAACGGACTCGCCCATCGCGGGCACTTTGATCTCGATGGTCATAGCGTCAGGGCCTCGTTCAGGAACGCTTTCAGTTCCGCGTTGTGCTGGCTCATCAAACCGGCGGCTGTCGATGCATATTCTGGCCGTCCGACGTAGTGCGGACGCGTGGTGCCGCCCAGATGGGCGACGGTGTCTTCGATGCGCGGCGCGACGAAGGTCCAGGCGCCCTGGTTCTTCGGTTCTTCCTGGCACCACACCAGATCGGCCTTCGGGAAGCGGTTCAGTTCCAGCGCCAGCACCTGATCCGGGAACGGATAGAGCTGTTCGATGCGCAGGATCTGGATGCGCGTTTCGCCCCGCTTCTCGCGCTCTTCCATCAGGTCGAAATAAACTTTGCCGGTGCAGAGGATCACGCGCTTGATCTCGGCGTCCGCGACAAGCTTCACGGTCGTCGCGCCCGGCACGACCTCCGCCTGATCGCGCAAGACGCGGTGGAACGACGAGCCCGGCGTCATGTCCGACAGGAACGAGACGCAGCGCTTGTGACGCAGCAGCGATTTCGGCGTCATCAGGATCAGCGGCTTGCGGAACGGGCGGTGGATCTGACGCCGCAGCACATGGAAATAGTTCGCCGGCGTCGTCGGGCAGCAAACCTGGATGTTGTCCTGTGCGCAGAGTTGCAGATAGCGCTCCAGACGCGCGGAAGAGTGCTCCGGTCCCTGGCCTTCATAGCCGTGCGGCAGAAGCATCACGAGGCCGCACATGCGCAGCCATTTCATTTCGCCCGACGCGATGAACTGGTCGATCACGACCTGCGCGCCGTTGGCGAAATCGCCGAACTGCGCTTCCCAAAGGACGAGCGCCTTCGGCTCTGCGGTGGAATAGCCGTATTCGAAACCCAGCACCGCTTCTTCCGAGAGCAGCGTGTCGACCACCTCGAACGGCGCCTGTTCGCCCCCCACATGGTTGAGCGGAAGATAGCGCTCCTCGGTCTCCTGATCGATGAAGGCGGAATGACGTTGCGAGAACGTGCCGCGCATCGAGTCCTGTCCCGACAAGCGCACCGGCACGCCTTCTTTCAGCAGCGTGCCGAAGGCGAGCGCTTCGCCCGTCGCCCAGTCGAAACCTTCGCCGGTCTCGAACATCTTGGCTTTGGCTTCGAGCTGGCGCGAGACGGTCCTGTGGATATGGAATCCGTCCGGCACCGTGGTCAGCGCGTGGCCGACGCTCTTCAGCATCTCGGCCGGAAGCGCCGTCTCGCCGCGGCGGTCCCCTGCAGGGGCAACAGCCAAGCCGCTCCAGCGTCCGTCGAGCCAGTCGGCATGGTTCGGCAGATGCGATTTCGAGGCGTCGTATTCCTCGTCGAGACGCGTGTTGAACGCGCCGATCATCGACTTGATATCGCCTTGGTCGAGTGTGCCTTCCTGCACCAGCTTCGTCGCATAGAGCTCGAGCGTGGTGGGGTGGTCCTTGATCGCCTTGTACATCAAGGGCTGCGTGAACGCCGGCTCGTCGTTCTCGTTATGGCCGAAGCGGCGATAACAGAACATGTCGATGACGACGTCCTTGTGGAACAGCTGGCGGAATTCGGTCGCGATGCGCGCGACATGGACGACGGCTTCCGGGTCGTCACCGTTCACATGGAAGATTGGCGCCTGCACCATCAGCGCCACATCGGACGGGTAGGGGGAGGAGCGCGAATAGATCGGCGCGGTGGTGAAGCCGATCTGGTTGTTGACGATGAAATGGATCGTGCCGCCCGTGTTGAAGCCGCGCGTCCCCGACATCGCGAAGCACTCCGCCACCACACCCTGGCCCGCGAACGCCGCGTCGCCATGGATAAGAAGCGGCAACACGCTGGTGCGATCGGTGCAGTCGTCGAGCTGCGACTGCTTTGCCCGTGCCTTGCCGAGCACGACGGGATCGGCGGCTTCGAGATGCGACGGGTTCGGCGTCAGCGACAGATGCACCTTCACGCCGTCGAATTCGCGGTCCGACGATGCGCCGAGATGATACTTCACGTCGCCGGAGCCCTGCACTTCAAGCGGCTTCGCGCTGCCGCCCTGGAATTCGTGGAACAGCTGGCGATAGGGTTTCGACATCACGTTGGCGAGCACATTCAGGCGGCCGCGATGGCTCATGCCGAGCACGATCTCTTTCACGCCGAGCTGACCGCCGCGCTTGATGATCTGCTCCAGCGCCGGGATCGTGGATTCGCCGCCGTCGAGACCGAAGCGCTTGGTGCCGAGGAAGCGAACGCCCGCGAACTTCTCGAAGCCTTCCGCTTCGACGAGCTTGTTCAGGATGGCGCGCTTGCCTTCTGGCGTGAACGAAACCTCTTTGTCGGGTCCTTCGATGCGGCGCTGCAGCCAGTTTTTCTGCTCCGCATCGTTGATGTGCATGAACTCGTAGCCGATGCGCCCGCAATAGGTGCGCTTCAGAATCTCCAGCATGCGGCGCGGCGTGACGGTTTCGAGACCCAGCACGCCGCCCACGAACACGGGACGATCCATGTCGCTGTCGTGGAAGCCGTAGAATGACGGCTCCAGCTGCGGATGCGGGACTTTCGGCGAGATGTTCAACGGATCGAGATTGGATTCGAGATGGCCGATAACGCGATAGGCACGCACCATCTGGATCGCGCGAATGGAATCGAGCGCGGCGGCGCGGCTGTCGCCCGTCTGCGCGCCGGCTTTCTGCGGCCATTGTCCCGTCAGCGCGCCGACGAGTTCGCCGCTCGCGAGTTCGGGCTTTTCGTCGCGATGCCATTTCGGACCACGGCCCAATTGGGTCGCGCCCAGACCCTGTTCGCCGAGGCTCGCGAAATAGGCGCGCCAGGTCTCATCGACGGCGTCCGGGTTCTCCTGATACTGGGCGTAGAGCGACTCGATAAAGGCCGCGTTCGTGCCCTGCAGGAACGTGGTCGCTTCGAGGATGTCGTTGGAAGCGCGGGTCAGCCGGTCCGGGGAAGATTGACTTGTCATTTCAATAACTTAGACGGGCTTCTTGGGCGCGTCCGATCCTGTGGCGGGGCAACCGCGGAAAGGGAGTGGCGTGTACCGCCGAATGAACGCCAATACAACGCTTTCCAGAGTTAATATGGGCTCAATGGGGCGATTTTACGAATGAAACGGCTGCATGCGCTCGACACGCTTCGGGGCGTTGCCGCGCTCGCCATTGTCATCTGGCATTGGCAGCATTTCTACGCGATCAGCGGGGTCTGGGCCGCCGGATGGGACCGCACGGCGCAACCTTTTTATTGGGCGTTGAAGCCGCTCTACGACGCCGGCTGGGCGGCGGTGGACCTGTTCTTCGCGCTGTCGGGGTTCATTTTCTTCTGGCTCTACGCATCCGCGATCCGCGAGCGCACGATCGGATTGGGAAAATTCGCGCGGCTCAGGTTTTCACGGCTCTATCCGCTGTTTTTCGTGACGCTGATCGCGGCGGCCGTTCTGCAATATTTCTTTCACAGGGCGACGGGCCATTTCTTCATCTACGACGCCAATGACGCGCAGCATTTTGCGGCGAGCCTCGTCATGGCGCAGCAATGGCTGCCGCCGAACATCGACCAGTCGTTCAACGGACCGTCCTGGTCGGTATCGATCGAGGTGCTGCTGTACTGCATCTTCTTCGCCTTGTGCCGCATCGGGTTGCGTGGCGGACGGTGGTCGCTGCTGGTCTCGATGGCAGCGATTCCGTTCCTGTGGTGGAACGAGTTCGTCGCGCGCGGCGTGATGGGATTCTTTCTCGGCGGCACTTTGTTTGCGGTGACGGAGTTTGTTGCCGCGCGTTCGGATGCTGCGCGCATTGCGCGTTGGCTTTGTGTCGCCGCGCTCGCGTCATGGGCCCTGGTGGTGGTCGATTGCTATTTGGCGCCGCTGCACAACGCGGCCTATTGGATCGCCGGGCAGATCTCCGACGATGCCGGCGAGTGGTACATCGGCGACAGCGACAATGTCTTCCTGCTGCTGTTCATCTATACGGTGAGTCCGTTGACCATTCTGGCGCTGGCACTGCACGAGCGCGTGCTGGGCGGGAAATGGCAGCGTTTCTCGTTTGTCGGCGACATCTCCTATTCGACCTATATGCTGCATTTTCCGATGCAGCTGTCGCTGGCGGTGATCGCGGCACATTTCGCGCTGCCCCCGGCCTTCTTTGAAAACGGCGTGGCGCTTCTTATCTTCTATGCAGTCCTGATAGGGATCGGCATGCTGTCGTTCAACGCTTTCGAGCGGCCGATGCAGTCCTGGCTGCGCGACCGTCTTGGCAAGCAGTCGCCGGCGCCGCGATGACGGCAATGAGCTATGGACGGCTCTGAAGATTCACCGGTGTCGTGACCGCGCGGGGAGATCTTTTTGAATTTGAGATCTCATGTTGGCCGTACCGCTCTTAAAGCTTTGGTAGCGCTGACGCGGCAAGTACTCCGGTCGTCTTGTCGAGCGTCATAGAATCACGCGCAGCACTTTCGACGATGAACGATTCTGTTCCGACACCGCAGGGTCCCTTGAATTTGAATTGCACTATTCCGTCCATATCCGTGGTGCCCGCTACGCGCTTATTCGTCCAATACTCGTCCATGAACCTTCCGCCGATCAGCACGCCGCCCAAAGGTGCGCCAGTCTCGTCTTTTACGGATATCCGCGCGTTTGCTACGTTGTACTCTTTGCCATTGTGAGGTGCGCAATGGCCGGGGTCGCTCGGGTCCTGATGGAATTTGGCTTTGAATTGCAGTGCAGCGACTCTGATGCAATTTGTCTTGCAGAGACTTACGGGAGTCAGCCGCATCAGACGTGCCGACAGGCCGATCGTCACCCGCGCCAATACTTGCCCTGAGGCGTTCATTGGTCCGCCGCCGACGACAGCCGCGCCATAGGCGGGTGAGAGCAAGGCGCTGAGGGACTGATTGGATCCATCCGGCCCGTATGCGATTTGGGCGCTGCCCGATACCGTGCTCAGTACATCCTGCGCATCGTTGATTGAGCCGATTCCGCCGGGCGAGTTGGGCCCGGTGCCCGCGAAATCAATCTGCTGCCAGGTCCCCGCGTGGCGATAGCGATATACGAACGTGAAGGGGTGCTCTGTACCGATGCCGAGACCGCGCGCTTGATCTCCTGCGTCGTTGATAGCGACAGGAGAATTGACGACAAACCATCCGCCGTTCGGTGCGGCGGTCATTGCGGTTACGCTTGCGGGCTCGTCTAGGCGATACCAGTGGCCGTAGGTTGCCACGGTCCCGCCAGAACTGAGTCCAAGGGGGATCTCGTTTGGAAATGCTTGTGCCGTCAGGTCTTGAATGCCGCCGGATTTGGTCCAAACGAATGGAGTTTGAATGCCGGACGAGTTGGTCGCATAACCGACCACACGGTTGGAGTCATCGATCCCGATGTCGGTCGCGTGCGCCGTTCCTGGGAGCAGGCCAAGGTCAATAACGGCGTAGCGGTTACCTTTCGGCTTCCATACAACAGCGTGGGTGAAACCGAATATGCCGGCTGAACCGGAAATCCAGCCACGGTAGTTGATACCCGTGACGCTTGTTCCCTCGAAGCCCGCGAGGGAAGGCAGTACAATCCGTGTGTTTGCCTTCCACACGACTGTTTCCAGTGGTGACAGGCAGAATGGTCCGCACCCGGTATCGGTGTACGAGGCTCCGACGATGTCTCCCGCGTCGTTCATCGCGACGCCGTAAGCAGCGGCCGAAACGAAATCTGGGGCAAAGATAACTGGCGCGCCTGCTTTCGACATCGCAGTCGCGCTATGACTTTCACCGTAAACAGGCTGAGAAAGAGAAAAGGCACCGATCAGCAGCGCGGACGCAATTTTCAATTCGAGAAGCCGACGCGAGTTCATGAAGAATCTCCCAGCGCCGCGTGTCGAGCCTATCGACTATCGACAGGCGTTTCCGGTTCCAAAGCCTGAAGAAGGCTTACCAGCCGTTGAGATGCAACATCGCGTCTGGCGGTCACTATCGACCAGCAGTGGGAACGATCATTGACATCGCGCAAATTGGCAGAATTCAAATAAAAGTTGAAACGCCAAGCGTTACTTGCCGGCCAACAGATCCACCAGCGTCGTGCCCAGCGCAGCCGGGTTGGGTGAGACGCGGATGCCGGCGCTTTGCATCGCTTCGATCTTCGACTTCGCGTCGCCTTTGCCGCCCGAGATGATCGCGCCGGCGTGGCCCATGCGGCGGCCCGGAGGCGCTGTGACGCCGGCGATGAATCCGACCATCGGCTTCTTGGTCTTGTTGTGCTTGATGAAGTCGGCCGCGTCTTCCTCGGCGCTGCCGCCGATCTCGCCGATCATGATGATGGATTTCGTTTCGGGATCGGCGAGGAACATCTCCAGCACGTCGATGTGCTCGGTGCCCTTCACCGGATCGCCGCCGATGCCGACGCACGATGTCTGGCCGAGGCCGACGGCGGTGGTCTGCGCGACCGCTTCATAGGTGAGCGTGCCGGAGCGCGACACGATGCCGACGCTGCCGCGGCGATGGATGTGGCCGGGCATGATGCCGATCTTGCATTCGCCCGGCGTGATCACGCCGGGACAGTTCGGTCCGATCAGTCGCGACTTGGAGCCAGACAGCGCGCGCTTCACCTTCACCATGTCGAGCACGGGAATGCCCTCGGTGATGCAGACGATGAGTTCAATCTCCGCGTCGATGGCTTCAAGGATCGCGTCGGCGGCGAACGGCGGCGGAACATAGATCGCGCTCGCCGTCGCGGCGGTCGCTTCGCGCGCCTCGCGCACCGTGTCGAAAACGGGCAGGCCCAGATGTGTCGAACCGCCTTTGCCGGGCGAGGTGCCGCCGACCATCTTGGTGCCATAGGCGATGGCCTGCTCCGAATGGAACGTGCCCTGGTTGCCGGTGAAGCCCTGGCAAATGACTTTGGTGTTCTTGTCGACGAGGATGGACATAAGCGGTCTTTCTAAAGTGTCAGTTCTTGGGCTTCGCGGCTTTGGTCGCTTGTAGAAGGTCGAGCACATCCTTGCCCGTCAGCTTCTGCAGATCGGCATAAGCGGCGTCGGTGAATTTGCGGTCGCCTTTGCCGTGACCGGCGAGGTCGTAGTCGTTGCCGGTGAAGGTCAGGTCGAACTCGAACGGCGCGGCTTTGCCGCCTTCCTTCGCGACGAAGACGAGGCTCTTGCCGTCGCTGCAACTTGCGACGAGCCACGGTGTGCCGCCATAGGTCTTTTCGATGGGACCGGTGATGCACTGCTCCGGCGCGTTCGGATCGATCGCGAACGCGGGTGTCGCGCTCAGCGCGAACAGAACGGCGAGTGCAAAGTGGCGCACGATCAGCCCTTCACCGCTTTGACGATCTTCTGCGCGGCGTCGGCGAGGTCGGAGCCGGAAACGATCGGCAGGCCGCTATCGGCGAGAATCTTCTTGCCCAATTCGACGTTGGTGCCTTCGAGGCGCACGACCAGCGGCACGGACAGCGAAATCTCGCGCGCGGCGGCAACAATGCCTTCCGCGATGATGTCGCATTTCATGATGCCGCCGAAGATGTTGACCAGAATGCCCTTCACGTTCGGATCGGAGACGATGATCTTGAACGCCGAGGTGACCTTCTCCTTCGTCGCGCCGCCGCCGACATCGAGGAAGTTCGCGGGCTCTTCGCCGTAGAGCTTGATGATGTCCATCGTCGCCATCGCGAGACCGGCGCCGTTGACCATGCAGCCGATCGAACCGTCGAGCTTGATGTAGGAGAGATCGTATTTCGACGCCTCAACCTCCATCGGGTCTTCTTCGTCGAGATCGCGCAGCGCCAGAATGTCCTTGTGGCGATAGAGCGCGTTGTCGTCGAAATTGATTTTGGCATCGAGACAAATGACGTCGCCGTCCTTGGTGATGACGAGCGGATTGATCTCGAGCAGGCTCATGTCCTTGTCGAGGAACGCGTTGTAGAGACTCTGGATGACCTTGCCGCACTGCTTGGCCTGATCGCCCTTGAGCTTCAGCGCGGTCGCAATCTCAAGTCCGACATAGGGCGAGTACCCGACGGCGGGTTCGATCTGGAACGTCTTGATACGGTCGGGCGTCTTGTGCGCGACCTCTTCGATGTCCATGCCGCCCTCGGTCGAGGCGATGAACGCCACGCGGCTGGTGGCGCGATCCACCAGTGCGGAGAGATAAAGCTCGCGGTCGATGGCCGAACCGTCTTCGATATAGAGACGGCGCACGACGCGGCCCTGCGGCCCGGTCTGATGCGTGACCAGCGTCATGCCGAGCATGCGCCTGGCTTCCTTCTCGACGTCCTCGATGGATTTGACGACTTTCACGCCGCCGCCCTTGCCGCGTCCGCCGGCATGGATCTGCGCCTTCACGACCCAAACCGGTCCGCCCAGTTCTTTCGCCGCCGCAACAGCCTCTTCGACGGTGAACGCGGCCTTGCCGCGGGGCACCGGTGTGCCGAAGCCGCGCAGGACCTCTTTGGCCTGATATTCGTGGATATTCATGGGAAAACCTTGGGCGGGTGGGGATTTCGGTGCGCCGCACAATACCAGCCGAACCCTCCCGTGCAAGCGCGCGGGATGTCGCCTATGCCGCAGCGGCAAGCGGCTGGGAATGCCGCGCGGAAAGCCCGTTTCGCGCAACGAATCCGAAGGCGAGCAGCATCACCGGAACACCAAGCGGCAGGTGCGTGTAATCAGCAAACACACGTGCAACGAAAGGCACGAACCACAGGGCCGCAATCAGTGTGCGCTCATAGGGACGGAAGCCATGCGCGAATCCATCCGATGCAAGCAGCGCGATAGCGGGCGCGAGGACCATCATGTCGTAGTCGAGCGCATACGGCGTCGTGAGCAGCATCGCGATGCAGAGCGCGGCACCTTTCTGCGCCATGCGTGCGTTCGAGCGCCAGAGCGCGACAGTCGCGATGGCAACGCCGATGCTGACGACCGCTTGCGCGATGTAAGCGAGCGCGACCGGGCCGCCCCACATCCGCGCCCACGCGAACACAGTCTGTATTTTGAAAAAGCCCGCGCCGCCCTGTTCGAGGACAGCTTCGCGCGTGAAATGCGTGCCGGCGAGAAAAGCGGGCCAAACGTCCATGCCGAAGATCGCGGTCACGATGGCGGCAAGCGCGGTAACGGTGACAGTCGCGGACGCGAACGTTTTCCAGCGCCCGGTTGCGGCGAGAACCAGCGGGATCATCACGCCGAATTGCGGCTTGTAGGCGAGGAGGCCGAACAGGGCGCCCGCGATGAGCGGCCGCGTGTCGAGAACAGCGAGCGCCGACGCCAGCAGGGCGACGGTCAGAAATCCATTGTGCCCATGGACGAGATTGACGAAGGCGGCCGGGAAAGCCAGCGCGACGAGAAGCCATGTCTTGTCTTCGAGAATTTGTGGCGCAGGACCGCTTCGCAACAGAAGTCGCATCGCCAGCAAAAAGAGCGCGAGTGTCGAGATCTGCCAGACGATCAAGGCAGGCAGATAGGGAAGTTGGGCAAGCGGTGCGGCGATCAGCAGGAAGAACGGAGGATAGTGCCAACCATAGAACTGCGTCTTCTGCCCGAAGATCGCCTGTTCCTGTTTGAAGTGCTGCGGCGGATCGAATGCTGCGGCCGCATGCCCGTGATCGGCGAGCACACCCGCAGCATAGACATCCGAGAAATCGGTGCCTAGCGGACGGCCGCTATAATCGTTCACGCCATGCGCGGTCACCGCGAGCGCGATCAGCGCCGCACCGAACCCGATCAGCAGCGCGATGGTCCACAGCCGAACGCGTTCGCGCGTCAGGAAATCGCCGTTGCACAGAAGGGAAACAAAAGCGGCCACATTGACCCGGCGGATATTTTCCCCCGAATGATGGACTGCCGCTGTTTAACGAAACTTTTCCTTAAGCGATCGCCGCGGATTGCGTGCGTTTCCGGATAGGGCCGATGCGATTGTAGGTCAGAACCCGCCATCCCCACTCCATCGGGCCGGCGTCGAACCGGCTAAGCCAGAGGTGTGACCATAGCAATTCGACGGCCCAGACCCCGGCGACGATCAGCGCCAATTGCGGTCTGTCCACGCGATCGAACAGGGCGAACCCGCGCCCGCCGTAGAAGATGATCGTCATCAAGACAGATTGGGCAATGTAGTTCGTGAAGGCCATGCGCCCGAGCGGCGCGAGCAATTTCACGACCCAGCCGAAACTCACGGAGCGCGCAGACAGGATCAGCACGCTTACATAGGCGAAGCTGACAAAAGGGCTGGTGATGTTGATCAGCAGCAAGTCCCACATCGCGCCATAGGTTTCGGAAAAGCCGCTGCGAATAAACACAGCGGCAAACACGCTGAGGCCTGCGGCCGCCGCAATCCCGGCAATGATCCCGGCGACATAGAGACCGGTGCGCGCCATGCCTGTGAGAACGCCGGTCTTGAAGAGCCCCAGGCCGATCAACATTAGCGGCGCTGCGTAGGGAAGCGTGAATACGGCCACCAGCATGCGGTAATGCGCCCAGGTCGCGACATTGGCCTGCATCGATTGCGCAAAGGTGCCCTGAAAGGCGACGACCTTGCCCGCATTGCCCGGCAAGAGCGCGTCGTAGATCGCGGGATGCGCGTCGGCCAGAATCGAGAACGATGTCATCGCTGCGATGCCTGCAACAAACGCGATGGATCCGACAATGATTAACCTCCGCCCCGGCCATCCACGCGCACTCATCAGCACGAAGCCGCAAAGGGCGTAGTCGAGGAGTACGTCGCCATACCAGATCAGCACGCCATGAATCAGGCCGAAGACAACGAGCCAGATGAACCTGCGCAGCAGATTGAAGGTGCGGATTCTGTCGCCGGGTTCGCCGCCGACCAGGTAGGTCGATACGCCGAACAGCATCGAGAAAAGGGTGATAAATTTGCTGTCGCAGAAGACATGCACGAAGAACCAGACGCCTGCGCTTGCGCCGGTGTTTGGGAACGGCCAGTTCGGCGGATCCACAGTCTGTGTGAATGTCGCGGCCATGAAGGACGCGTTGACCGTCAGGATTCCCATGACGCCCAGCCCCCTGAGCGCGTCGATCAGTTCAATCCGCTGACGATCCACTTTGGCCCCCAAACCCGCCTGCACCGCTGTTATACGATACCGGCGCGGTTTGGATCAGACCTGGGTGTTAGTAACTGCCGTTCGCGCCGACACCGCCGCCCATCGAATTGCCATCCAGCTCCACATCGTGAGACGCGGCGCGCGCGGTTTCCGCGCAGACTTTCGAGCGATAGGTAAAGAACAGATCGCCCGTGCCCCATTTGCGCAGATTCGTGCGCTCTGTGCAGTCCGGGACCGCCATGGCTGGCGCGCATTTCAGCATGCCGTCCTTGAAGTGCCGCACGGCTTCGTGTTCGCCGCATTGCAGGATCACACCGCTGGAATACAGACCGGCCAGCCCCTGATCGGACTGCACGACATCGCCGATGGTAACTTTCAAGTGCGAGCCGGGGATGCAGCGCGCGACTTCGCCTTCGTAGGATGCATCGACCCAGGTTTCCGCGAGCATATGGGACGCCGGGAATTCGCGCCCCTCCGCCGAGATGCAAACCGCATGGATCGATTTGACGACGCTGGCTTCCTGCATCTCGCAATGGCCGGATGACGTCGCGATGGCACCGATGTTGGAGTTGTTGTTGACGTTCACGTACTCATAGCTGCCGCCGCCATAGACGATGACCTGCGCTCCCGCACCCGCACTGGCGTTCGCCTGCGCCATGGCCTGCGCGAACGCAGCGACCTGAACGTTGATCTTGTTGATCACTACCACCTTGTTGATGTTGAGGTTCTTGTTGATGTTGATGTTCTTGTTGATGACGACCACTGAGCCGCCGCCGCCGTGACATCCACCACCACCACCACCACCACCACCGTAGCCGGCATTCACCCCGAGGCTACCGGCGCTCACCGCACTCGGAACGCTGCCCGTGTAGAAGCCGCCCGCCATGGAAGGCGACACGGTGGCCGTTGCCAAAGCCGCCCCTGTCAGAAGGGAAACAACAAGTTTGGACCGGGACATGCTCTGGCTCCTTCGTTCCGATCACCTTAAACAGGGTTGGCCACGCCCCAAGCCGGGAACATGGATCAAGCCTTAATGATCGCGTCCCTCATTTCAGGATTTGTGCCACGCGCGGCTGCACGAAACGCGGCGGGAGCGATCCGTTTTGGCACAACCCACCGTCCCAAAAGCCCGGGTTCACGCGGATGATCCCGTTCTCGGACGACAATCCGGTCGAGCACACGCCGTTCATGAACTGGCTGCTTATGGCGTCATGTGTGGTGGCGTTCGTCTGGGAATTTTCGCTGGGCGAGAAGGGCATGGATGCCGCGCTGGCGATCTTCGGGTTCACGCCCGCCGTGGTTTTTGGATCCGAACCGGCGCTTTCGGCGTCCTACGGCGTGCCCGCGGATGCAACGATCTTCACCTCGATGTTTCTGCACGGCGGGTTTCTGCATCTCGCCGGAAACATGCTGTATCTCTGGATTTTCGGGAACAACATCGAAGAGGCGATGGGGCACACGCGCTACACGCTGTTCTATCTCGTTAGCGGCGTGTTTGCGGCACTGACCATGGGGTTCATCGATCCGCATTCCCAGGTGCCGATGATCGGCGCTTCGGGCGCGATCTCCGGCGTGCTTGGCGCCTATATGCTTCTGTATCCGCGCGCCCGCGTGCATGTGATCATCCCGCTTGGGATCATCTTTTATCCGCTGTGGGTTCGCGCCATGTGGGTGGTGGGAATCTGGTTCGCGATGCAGCTCGTGAGCGCGGCGTTTGCCGATCCGTCCCAGCCGGGGACTGCGTTCTGGGCCCATGTCGGTGGATTTGGCGCTGGTCTCATTCTCACACCTCTTCTGAAAGCGCGCGACGTGCGCTTCTTCGGGCCTTACGAACTGCGCGGACCTTGGTCTTAGAAGGTTGGTTTACCAGGCGTAGCGCGGGGCACCAGCCCAGGCTTCGCCCTTTGGGTTACGCCGGGCAGTCTTCGCTCCACTGTCGTGTCGCGAAGACTGGCATAGGTTTCGCTCTCCTGTGATCCCAGACGCGCGGCAGCGTTCCGATCTGGATCACCGCCCGCTAAAGGATCATTGGGGCGAGCGTTCGATGAAGCACAAGAATTCCCATCTGCTGGTTGGATATTGGAGCCGTCTGCGCAAGGGCCGCGACGTTCCGGACCAGACCGATATCGATCCGCGCGCCATCAAGCGCATGCTGTCACAGCTTTTCATCCTCGACGCGATCAATCCGGGACGCCCGATGTATCGCCTTGCCGGCACCGGCCTGTGCGAACGTTTCGGCATGGAATTGAAGGGCACGGGATTCCTGACCCATTGGGAAGGTCAATCGGGTATCGCGCTCGCGGCCTTGCTTAGGCAGTCGATACGAACGCACCAGCCGGTTTGCCTGTCTTCCATTGGCGCCAGCGCCGATTGCGGGATGGTCGAACTTGAAACGGTGCTGGCGCCGATCAGCTTCAACGGTGGCGAAGCGACCCGTCTGCTCGGAATGACGCAGGTTTTGTCGGACGCCAATCAGCTCGCCGGCCGTCCTGTCGCCTTCCAGAGACTTGTGGCCTCACAGATCATTCGCGAGGGCGAGCCCTTGCCCAGTATGAACGCTCCTCCGCCCCCACCACCTGCCATGCAGATTCCGCGCAATCACGCGCGTGCGCCGCATTTGCGCCTGGTCGTGTCGCAGGACAGGCCCGCAGTCCAACCGGTGGCACAGCAGTTTCAGGCGGATGAAATGCTGCGACGCGTATTCGAAATGATCGGCGGAAACGTTACGCCGGCCTAATCCACTACTGCGGCGGCGCGCCGGACGGCACGCTCTGGGTCTGCGCCGAATAGTTCTTGTCGACCGGGTTGTCGACGGGATCGTTATGCAGAACATTCTGGTCGAGCAGCTGTTCGCCTTCTCTGCGTTTCAGATATGGCACTTCGTATTTTTCGATCTTGTCGCGATAGGATTCGAACGCCTTCTCGTCTTGCGGCGTGCGCTTGTCGCAGCGATCGGGATCGAGCTTTGCGGTCTCCTGGCACCACATATCGAAGTTCAGCGTCTTGACGTCCAGACGCGTGTTTTGTGCCTGCGCGGGAAGAACGAGCAGTATCGCGGCGCCAGCCAGGAGGAGGAATTTCATCGGAACCATAACGCCAGCATAGGCCCGAAGTTGCAAAGAAAGATAGACGGGAATCGTCACAACCGATCTCAGGCCGCGGCGCGCGGTCCATCCTCGACAACCTTAACGTTCTGTGACGGCAACGGTTGCTTGCCCAGGATCATATCCGCGGCTTTTTCCGCGATCATGATCGTGGGAGCGTTGGTGTTGCCGGAAACTAACGCAGGCATGACCGACGCATCGACAACGCGCAATCCTTCCACGCCATAGACCCTGAGCTGAGGATCGACGACGCTATCGGCGTCCGTGCCCATCTTGGCGCTTCCGACCGGGTGGTAGATCGTCTCCGCCGTGCGGCGGATCCAGGCGTCGATCTGATCGTCCTTGGTGACATGCGCGCCGGGCATCAATTCCGGTCCACGGAACGGATCGAAGGCAGGTTGCGCGAACACCTCGCGGGCGAGCTTCACGCCTTCGCGCATTGCGCGGCGATCTTCCTCGGCTTCGAGATAGTTCGGCTGAATGATCGGTGCCACCAACGGGTCTGCGGATTTCAGCGTGATGTAGCCGCGGCTCTGCGGGCGCAGCTGGCAGACATGCGCCATGAACCCGTGACGATCGGCTTTGACGCGCGTGTGATCGGTCATCAGCGCGGCGATGAAGTGATATTGCAGATCGGGATGCTCCAGATCGGGCCGGCTCTTCAGGAACGCGCCGGATTCCAAACCCTGTCCTGTCGCAAGCCCAGTGCCAAACAGCATGTATTGAAGGCCGGTCTTCAGCGCGTTCAGCGGGTTGGCCTGGCTGTAGAGCGTGATCGGCTGCGTACTTTCATACTGTATGGAGGCGTCGAGGTGATCCTGCAGATTCTTGCCGACGCCCTTCAACTCCATGACCATCGGAATGTCGAAACGATTCAACGTCTCGCCATCACCGATTCCGGAAAGCTGAAGCACCTGCGGCGTGTTCACGGCGCCACCGCAAAGTAGGACCTCACGTGTCGCGTGCGCCCTTTGTGCTTGCTTATTCTGGACGTATTCGACGCCAGTGACGCGCTTGCCCTCGAACGTTATGCGCGACACCTGCGCGTTGGATTCGACGGTCAGGTTCGGGCGCTTGATGGCGTCATGCAGATAAGCCTTCGCCGCGCTCCAGCGTTTGCCATCGCGGATCGTGAGCTGATAGGGGCCGAAGCCTTCCTGCTGCGCGCCGTTGAAATCGTCAGTCTGCTTGTGACCGGCTTCGACGCCCGCGCGCACGAAAGCGCGGAACAGCGGATTGGTCGAATGGCCGTTGGACACATAGAGCGGCCCGCCGCCGCCATGGAAATCATCGCCGCCGTTCTGATTGGTTTCGGCGCGTTTGAAATAGGGAAGCACGTCGGCGAACGACCAGCCCTCGCATCCCAACTGCCGCCAACCGTCATAGTCGCGCGCATGGCCGCGGATATAGATCATGCCATTGATCGACGACGAACCGCCCCAGCCGCGTCCGCGCGGCCAGTAAAGGCTGCGGCCATTCATGTGCAGCTGGCCCTCAGTGTTGTAATACCAGTTGTGCGGATTGGGTTTGCCGATCAGCGCCGGGATGCCGGCGGGCATGTGGATCATCATCGACTTGTCGCGGCCACCGGCCTCGATCAGCAGGACCTGGATGTTCGGGTCTGCTGAGAGACGGTCAGCGAGAACGCAGCCCGCGCTTCCGGCGCCGACGATGATGTAGTCGTAAGCTTTCATGGCTGAACCGAAGGCTTGTCGCTGTTGTCGGACGGCGCCGGCGCGGGGGCTGGCGCCGCGGGCGGCTTCGCTTTGGCTTCGAGATTGGACAGCGAGACATTCAGCGAGGCGAAGCATTTGGCGGACGCGCGCTTCATCTGCGGCACCGTCGCGTTCATCATCCAGCAATCGTAATCGACTTGCGCGCGCGCTGCATCAATCGGGAAAGTATCGCGGCCACGTTCGATGGCACGGATCAGACGGTCCCGCATTTTGTGCGTCGGAACGTCGATGCCGGGATCGGGCTCCACGACCGATCCGCGCGCGGCGAGAAGAGCCTTCTCGGCATAGTCATTGGCGAGCCCGCCGACCGAACTGTCGAATTCGGTCAGCTGCACCGAGCCGCCGGAATCGAACGCAACACCGGCCGAAGCGCCGACCGGCCCGAACGACCGCGCAACGGCTTTGTAGTCCCTGAACAGTGCCTGATTGAACGGCGATCCTTGCGGCTTCGCATCTTCCAACTCGTCCAGCGCCAGAACGTTGACGCATCCCGCTATAAAGGCTGTCGCCAGGGCAATGGCCGCGAAGCGGGCGGGAAAGCGGGAAAAGCTCATACTGGTCTCCGATGGGGTACGCGGCAGCCTGGATGCTATAGCGCGGCAGGCGCCGAAGGTTAAGTGCCGCTTAACCGCCGCGAAAATCGGTTCGCGACGTCGGTAAACGTAAACGATCTATTGACTGTCCTGCGTTCACACTGTGCCCCGGAAAGGGCGGCACCGCGAGGTCCGGTGGATTACATGAAAGACATCGATCCTGTCATTGCGAAGGCCAAGGCGGAGCGTCGCCGCTTCCGGCGGGTGCGCGTCGATCTGAGCGGGCGCCTCTTCGTGCCTGCGGATTCGCGTGAGTGCCATTGCAAGATCGTGGACCTGTCGCCGGGTGGCGCATCCGTGGAATGCGACCTTGCTCTCGAGATGAACACGCCGGTTGTCTTGTATGTTGACGGCTTTGGCCGTCTTGAGGGCAGCATCATGCGCGCCAATCCCGGTGATTTTGGTGTCCGCTTCAATTGCACCGCGGCCAAGCGCGAGCGTATCGCCGAACAACTGATCCTGTTCATGAACAGCGATCTCGTCGACGACAATCTGCTGCGCCGTCACGATCGTACGCCGACGAAGGGCATTGCACGCTTCACACGGTCCGACGGACAGTTCGTCGCTTGCGAGGTTATGGATCTGTCGGTCAGCGGCGTGTCGCTGAAAACCGACGTGCGTCCCCCAATCGGCGAATTTGTTTTGATAGGGCAGATGGCCGGGCGCGTTGCGCGTCATCATGACCAAGGTATCGGTATCGAGTTCATCGGCGGTGCGCCGGCGAGCGCGACGGCCGAAAGCCTGCACCAGAAAATTGCCAAGTCGCGCTAGGCGATCCCCAGTTCTGCGCGCTTCTTCTTTGAAAGACCTTCGGCCACCAGCGCGTGCGCGCGGATGAGATAGGCTTTCAGCTCATTCGTATTCAACGCATCCAGTTTTTCGAGATACACCCATTTCGCGCGCGCCAGATACGGCGCGGGAATGATGTTCTTCGCTTTGGTGAGAATCTCGAAGCTCGCATCGCCGGCCTTGAAGGACATCGTTTGCGGCCGCATCTCCGGCGGTCCCAACACCGCAAACATCTTGTCACCGACCTTGTAGACCTGATCGCGACCCCACTGGATCGACAATTTCGCGCCAGGCAATGACAGGCAGAATTTCTCGATCTCGGCGTATTTCATGTCTTCTCCGGAAGACCGAGGGCCGTGCGCGCCTTTGCGCGATGCGCTGGCGTGATGTGCTTGGCGACGAGGCCGATCGCCATCGCCAGCACTGCGGCATCGTCGGTGAAGCCGAGCCCCGCGACGAAATCCGGGATCACGTCGAACGGCATGACGAAATAGGCGAGTGCTGCGAGCAGGATGCCTTTCACCTTGCCTGGCGTCGCCGGATCGGTCGCGCAGAAATACGCCGCCGCCGCGTCGTCGGCGAAAGGCACGTTGCCGGCCAGTTTGAGCAGCTTCTTCCAGAATCCGTCGCGGACGATGCGCTCATTGCGCGCGATCACGGCGGGAAGCTGCGGCGTTAAGGGATCGGGCAGTTCTATCACTCTGGTCATGGTGCAGTATCCTCCTCTCTTCCGTGGCGGAAAAGTGGCCATCGCGCGCCGCCTGCGGCTAGGATCGCCGCACAGGAGACAACCATGGCTATTGACCAGGGAATAGCAGATACGCCGCAGCCACTTGCCAAGCTGATCGGCGTGGACATCGTCGAGGCGACAAAGGCGAAGGTCGTCGGCAAGCTCGTGGTACGGCCGGAAATCTGCACCACCTTCGACACGTTGCATGGCGGCGCGATCATGGCGTTTGCCGATACGCTGGGTGCGACCGGGGCGTTTCTCAATCTGCCACCGGGCGCCGGCACGACGACGATGGAGAGCAAGACCAACTTCATTGGTTCGGCGAAGGTTGGTTCGACCGTCACCGGCGAGTCCACGCCTGTGCATGTCGGAAAAAGCACCTCCGTCTGGACCACGCGCATCACGCGCGAAGACGGCAAGCTTGTCGCGGTCGTCACGCAGACCCAGATCGTGCTTACCTAGCGTCCGCTTTGCACGGCTTCTTGAGCCGGTCTAAGAGTCCGCCAGATCCGCTATCCAAGGAAGGAACGCTCAATGGAACTGAATTCTTCGATTGCCGCCGTCATCACGGGCGGCGCCTCCGGCCTTGGTGAGGCGACGGCGCGTGCGCTGGCTGCGAAGGGCGTGAAGGTCGCGCTGCTCGACATGAACAAGACGAAGGGCGAAGCGGTCGCGGCCGAACTCGGCGGCGTGTTCTGCGAAGCCAACGTCACCGACGAGGCGAGCACTGTTGCCGCGTTCGAGAGGGCGCGCGCCGCGCACGGTCAGGAGCGCATCCTCGTGAATTGCGCGGGCACCGGCAATGCGATCAAAACCGCATCGCGCGACAAGAAGACGGGCGAGACGCGCCGCTTCCCGACGGACGCGTTCAACTTCATCATCCAAATCAACCTCGTCGGCACGTTCCGGTGCATCGCGATCTCGGCGCAGGGCATGCTCTCGCTCGATCCGATGGAAGGCGGCGAGCGCGGCGCGATCGTCAACACCGCGTCGGTCGCGGCGCAGGACGGACAGGTCGGGCAGGCGGCGTACAGCGCATCGAAGGGCGGTGTGAACGCGCTGACCCTCGTCGTTGCGCGCGACCTCGCGCAGGAAGGCATCCGCTGCAACACGATCATGCCGGGCTTGTTCAACACGCCGCTTCTGGCCGCGGCACCCGAGCAGGTGAAGCAGGCGCTCGGCGCGCAGGTGCCGTTCCCGCCACGCCTCGGCAATCCGCCGGAATATGCATCGCTCGCGCTCGAGATGATCCGCAACCCGTATTTCAACGGCGAATGCGTGCGCCTCGACGGCTCGATTCGCATGGCGCCCAGATAGCGTTCCCGCCAGAATCCCCTCATGCTTGCGGAGCATGAGGGGAACTGGCGCATGCAGGCCGCAATTCTTTCCTGGCACGATTACTTTCTCACCATCGCCGCTGTCAGTGCGACACTCGCGGGGCTGCTGTTCGTTGGCCTTACGATCAGCCTGAGCCATATGCTGCAGGGCTATGGCTATCTCTCCCGCGCTTTCACAGCACTGTTCATCCAGTTTGAGATGCTGCTGATCGGCCTTTTCGGCATTGTCCCAATGCAGCCCGGCTGGGTGCTGGGTGGCGAGTTCATCGTCGCGGGCGCCGCGATCCTCACCGGGATTTCCGTCTTCGCCTATCATTTTCCGGAGAATGAGCAGTCCCATGTCCTCGGCTCAAAGGTACCGCGCCGGGTGCGTGCGATGCTCGCCTGTGCCGGAACGCTGTTGCCGGTGCTGGCCGGGATTGGACTGATCGCGGGCGACACGCGTGCACTTTATCTGCTGATCCCGAGCGAGATCGCGTGCCTTTATCTATCCTTCGGCAATGCGTGGGTATTTGCCGTGGAAATCCCGCGCCGCGCAGCACTCAAAGTCGATTGACGCGCGTTATCGATCTACAAATGGGCGCGTTGGGGCTCACTGGAGAAGTTCCATGAGATATCCTCCCGTACTGGCCGCGATTGCGTTGCTCGCAACCGGAGCCGCGCACGCCGAACCGAAACTGTGTCCGCATCTCGTGTCGCCGGTTTGCGCGCTGAAAGACGCGACACGAACCACGTTCAACAACAGCTGCGAAGCAGGGGTGGCGGGCGCGAGCGTGCTGCACGACGGCGCCTGCGAGGGTGGCGACATGTGCTCGATGCTCTACAAGCCCGTCTGCGCGATCAACCCGGTCACTGGCAGGGAAGAGACCTATTCCGGCGTCTGCGTGTCGGAACACGCCAACGCCAGGATCACGCATGACGGCGAGTGCAAGGCGCCCTAACGCGCCGCGAGTTCGCGGATCTGGCTGTTGGCGAGTGTGAGCTTGGCGATGGAAAGTTCGCCGGCGCCTTCGAGCGCACCGAGGAACGCCTTCGCACGGGACAGCGCGCCTTCGTGTGCCTTGACCCACTGCTTCGCTACCGCGGCTCCGTCTTCGCGCGTGCCCTGCGCATCGTTCTTGCCAAGCAACGACAGGGCGTCGTTGGTAAGCGAACGCTGCGCCGAAAACAGATCGTCGTTCAGGCGCCGGATCGCGAGGCGATCCCAATGCTCGAGGCCCACGATGCGCCGTGACAGGCCGCGCAGCTTGTCGATTCCGACTTCCGCGCCGATGGTGAAATAGGCGCCGGCAACGAGATCGACGCTGAGGTTTTTGCTGTTCGCGATCTGCGCGATTTCGGGCGCCGTGCCGAATAGCGGCAGCGCGCCGATCTCGTCGGCGAGATCGTGCGGCACGCCGGCCTTTTCGAGCTCCGCAATGCGGTCGATCGTATCCCGCTTTTCGTATTCCGAGATGAGGACTTCGAAGCGGCCCTTTAGCTTCTCGAGCCCCGCGCGATAGAGCGCAATGGTCGCGGCGAAATCCGCTTCCGGGGGGACGTTGGCGATGAACCACAGACCAAGGCGCCGTAGCAGTTCGGCGATCTCGGTGTACATCGCGGTTTGCACCGCGGCATCGACCTTGCCGTCGAGTGCATCGACATGCTCCTTGAGCTTCGACAGTCCGAACGCGCCTTCGGCCACGACATAGGTGCGTGCGATCTCCGCGCCCGGCGCGCCTGTCATCTCTTTCATGCGCGAGACGAACACCGGGCCCGCGAGATTGACCATGCGATTGGCGAGAACGTCGGTGATGATTTCGCGGCGCAAGCGATGGCTTTCCATCTCGCCGCGGAATTTCTCCGCGAGCACAGCCGGGAAATAACTCGCTAGCTCGAAGCCGAAATGCGGATCGTCGGGCAATGTGCTCGCAAGCAGCTCGTCCTTCAGGTCGAGCTTGGAATAGGCGAGCAGCACAGCAAGCTCGGGACGCGTCAGCCCCTTGTCGTTCTGCGCACGCACGCGTATTTGCGTGTCGTCGGGCAGGAATTCGACCGCGCGATCCAGTTTCCCGCGGGCTTCCAGTTCGCGCATGAAGCGGCCATGGGCATCGAGATCTTTGTTCGCGCGCGCCTGCGCGACCGAGAGCGCGAGCGTTTGGTCGTAATTGTCCGCGAGCACATGGGCCGCAACGTCGTCGGTCATCGAGGTGAGGAGACCGTCGCGCGCTTCCGGCGTCATCTCGCCCTTGCGCACCGGGCTGCTGAGCAGGATCTTCAGGTTCACCTCGTGGTCGGAGGTGTCGACGCCGGCTGAATTGTCGATGGCATCGGTGTTGATGCGTCCGCCACCGACCGCATATTCGATACGGCCAAGCTGCGTGCAGCCGAGATTGGCGCCTTCGCCGACGACCTTGGCGCGGAGATCGGTGCCGTTGACGCGGATCGCGTCGTTGGCGCGGTCGCCGACTTCCAGATTGGTCTGCGCCGCGGCCTTGATGTAGGTGCCGATGCCGCCGAACCAGAGAAGGTCAATAGGCGCCTTGAGCAGCGCCTTCATCAATTCCTGCGGCGTGGCCTTGTCGGAGTCGAGGCCGGTCAGCGCCTTCATTTCCGGCGACAGCGCGATCTCTTTCAGCGTTCGCGGGAAGATGCCGCCGCCCTTGCTGATGAGCTGCTTGTTGTAATCGTCCCAGCTCGAACGCGGCAGGTCGAACATGCGCTTGCGCTCGGCCCAGCTTGCCGCGATATCGGGCTCGGGGTCGATGAAGATGTGGCGGTGATCGAACGCGGCCACGAGCCTCGTGCATTTCGATAGCAGCATGCCGTTGCCGAACACGTCACCGGACATATCGCCGACGCCGATGCAGGTAAACGGCTCGCTCTGGATGTCGCGGCCCATCTCGCGGAAGTGGCGCTTGACCGCCTCCCACGCGCCGCGCGCGGTGATGCCCATCTTCTTGTGGTCGTAGCCATGGCTGCCGCCGGAGGCGAACGCGTCGCCGAGCCAGAAGCCGCGGCCTTCCGCGATGCCATTGGCGATGTCTGAGAACGTTGCCGTGCCCTTATCGGCGGCAACGACAAGATAGGGATCGTCCTCATCATGGCGCATGCAATCGGGCGGCGGTACGACAGAGCCATCGGGATGCAGATTGTCGGTGACGTCGAGCAACCCGTTGATGAACAGCTTGTACGCCGCAATGCCTGCGGCCTGCGTCTCATCGCGCGTGCCGTTGACGGGCATTTGCTTGGGATAGAATCCGCCCTTCGCGCCGACGGGCACGATCACCGCGTTCTTCACCTGCTGCGCCTTTACGAGGCCCAGAACCTCGGTGCGGAAGTCTTCGCGCCGGTCGGACCAGCGGATGCCGCCGCGCGCGACCTTGCCGAAGCGCAGATGCACGCCTTCGACCTGTGGCGAATAGATCGAGATTTCTACGAGCGGGCGCGGCGCGGGCAGTTCGTCGATCTTCTGCGAGTTGAGTTTCATCGCCAGCACCGCCGGGAATGCGCCGTCCGTGCCGCGCTGATAGAAATTGGTGCGCAGAACGTTCGCGATCACATTGCGCAGGCGGCGGATGATGCGGTCGTCGTCGAGACTCGGCACGTCGTTGAGCGCCTTGTCGATCTTGGTCTGCACCAGGCGCGCGCGGGCTTCGCGCTTTTCCGATTCCGCCGGGTCGTTGTTGATGTGGAACAACTCGACCAGCAGCCGTGCGATATCAGGATTCCGCGCCAGTGCGTGCTCGATGTAGTCCTGGCTGAAATTGATCGCGGCCTGGCGCAGATATTTCGTCACCGCGCGCAGGATCGTGACGTCGCGCCAAGCGAGACCTGCGCAGAGCACGAGCTTGTTGAAGCCGTCGCTCTCTGCATCGCCGGACACGGCGGCGCGGAACGCATCTTCCAGCGGAGCCTTGATGTCCTCGAGGGACGCGGCGCCCTGATCGGCGCGCTCCATCTCGAAGTCGAGAATATCGGCGTCGTGGGTTTTGCCGGAATCGTCCTTGAAGCTAACGGAGAATGCATCTTCGGCAATCACCTTCATGCCGAGGTTCTCGAAGATCGGCAGCGTCATTGACAGCGGCATCACTTCGCCGAGCAGATAAAGTTTCAGACGCAACGTGCCATGCGCGTCATCCGCCTTGCGATAGGCACGGGCCTGAAGCTTCAGACCGTTGGGTTTCGCCGCAAGGGCCTCGACTTCTTCGAGATCGCGCACGCCGTCTACTGGCGTGAACATGCCGGTGTAGCCGGGCGAGAAATGCGCCTCACGCGCATGTTCGATGCGCGCGGCTTCGGTGTCGCCATGCTTTGCGGCGAGAGCATCGCTGAATCCATCTTCCCATGTGCGGATTGCGTCGCGGATCTTGCCTTCAAGCGTATGGACGTCGACATGCGGACGCGGGCCTTCGTTGCGCCCCACGATGTAATAGACGCGCGCCAGTGCGGATTCATCGATGGTCGGCGTCGAAGCCGACATACGGCCGTTGAACGTCTGGGCCAGGATCGCATGGATCTTCTCACGCGCCGTGGTGTCGTAACGGTCGCGCGGCACATAGACGAGCGCGGAGACGAAACGGTCGAAGCGGTCGAAGCGCACGAACACCCTCACCTTCGGCCGCTCGCCGAGACGCAGGATGCCGAGCGCGGTCGTGAACAGCTCGTCTTCCGAAATCTGGAACAGTTCGTCGCGCGGGTAGGTGTCGAGGATGTGGGTCAGCGCCTTGCCGTCATGGCTGTTCGGCACAAGGCCGGCGCGGGCCTTCACGTTTTCGATCTTGAGCCGCAGCAGCGGGATGTCGCTCGGGCGCTTGCTATAGGCGCTCGACGTGAACAGGCCGACGAAGCGGCGCTCGCCGATCAGCTTGCCGGCGTCGTCGAAGATTTTCACGCCGACATAATCCATATGCACGCGGCGATGGACGAGCGAACGCTCGTTCGACTTGGTGATGATCAGCGGCTCCGGCTGCATTAGGAACGCCGTGATCTGCGGCGTCAGCGAACCGCGCTGCACGACTTTGGCGCCTGTGTCGGCAAGAACGCCGAGGCCGCTGTTCTGGATCGGCTCCAGACGAGCATCGGCACCCTGCGTGTAGTGATAGTCGCGGCAGCCCAGGAAGGTGAAGTTGTTGTCGCCAAGCCACTCAAGGAACGCGAGGTTCTCGGAGAGCTCCTTGGCATCGATACGCGGCGGATGTTTCTTGAGGCCGGTGACGGCGTCCAGGAGTTTTGCACCCATCGCCTTCCAGTCGCGCACGGCAACACGCACCTGCGCGAACATGGCGCGCGCGCCGTCGATCAGCGCGTGACGCTTTTCTTCCGGCAGCGGGTCGAGCATGGCGACGATCACACTGATCGTGCCGGTCTCCTGCTTGAGGATCGGGTGGAATATCGCGCGCAGCCGTGCGCCCTGCGCGTTCAACTCGCCGATGAGAGAGTCGAACAGGAATGGCATGTCGTCATTGATGGCGACAAGCACGGACTCGTTCAGGTCATAGGCCTTGTCCTCGGCGCCCGGCGTGAACACATCGACAAGGCTGTCGCCATTCTTGCGGGTCGTCGCGCGTTTGAACACGAGGCGGGCAAGGGCGCTCAGGGCATCCGGTGTAAAGCGGTTGATATCCTCCGGTGCTGCGTTCTTGAACAGTCCCTGGAAGAAGGCGAGCAGTGCGGGGTCGGAAGCTGACTTGGCCCCGGTGGCAAGACGCTGCGCGGCTTCGGCTTCGTCGCCGCTGGTAAGGTTCGATGCTGCAAGGTTCATGAGGGATCTGCGCTATGGGTGCGGGTCGCCGGATGGCGAGGGTACTTAGCCCATATTAACGCTGCATGACCTGCGGCTGAAAGCCGTCTCAGGTCTGCGGAAAGCCTGCCAATTCCACAATTCCGCCTTCGTTTGTTCGTGCGTGCGCTGTCCAGGCCACGACTCCGGCGACCACACTGGACGCGATCAGCACAAGGGAAGCATCGAGTGCGCCGCCGGTCATCGGGCGCAGCACACATGCAAATGAGGCAAGCGCCGCAGTCGGCGCAAGAAAGAGAAACGCGCATTCCTGCTCGCGCAACAGAAGCGCGATGATGGCACCCGCACCGGCGCTGAACGCGACGATGGCACCCGCCCCTGCTGTCGCGGGAAGGACCAGGAAAGCACCCGCGCCCCAGGCGAAGCCCGCGAACACGAGGATCGCATTTAGATCCCGTGAAAAAGATTTAAGAGCCGCGCGCTCGAAAGGCTGGCGAATCGTTCTGCGATAGGCGAGGGCAATGGCGATCACTGCCACAGATACGAATACCGCCCAGGTAACGCCTTCAAGCAATCCGGTTCCGCCGAGTGTGAAAGCCGCAATCGCCATGACTGCGAAGGCTGTCGCGGCATAAATAGAGCGTCCGAGAAGGTTGGCGAGGCGCGCCGTGTCCTGTGCTTCGCTGTGCAGGACCGCGAGCCTTGCGACGGGGTTCAGCGCCTCGCGGGTTTCGGATTGAAAGGTTTCGACGCGGGACGCGGATTGAAGGGCCGCCATGGTGTTCTCCATCGCTTGGCATTCGGCGCGCACAGGGTCGGCTGGGCGCGTTAACAATGCATTAATTATGCGCCAGCGTTTGATTCGGTTCCATCGATGACAGTTTTTCCACAGGAAACAGGTGCTTCGGCGGTCGTCTACGACCTCGAATTCACCGCGTGGGAGGGTTCGATGGCGAATCGCTGGTCGCGGCCCGGCGAGTACACCGAACTCGTGCAGATCGGCGCGGTGCGCGTGAACGCCGGAACCTTCGCTGTCGAAGGAGAGATGGATGTCCTGGTGCGGCCGCGGCTCAACCCGGTGCTGTCGGATTATCTGGTGAAGTTGACGGGTATCACCAACGAAGACGTCGCCGCGCACGGCGTCGATTTCGTCGCGGCCTATCGCGCGTTTCTGAAATTCACCGATGGCTGCACAACGATGGCGTTCGGGACGGACGATCTCATCTTCGTCGACAACATTCGGCTTTATGGTTTGCACGGGTTCGCGCCGCCGCCGCCGTTCCTCAATCTGCGTCCGTGGTTCAACGCGAACGGCGTGCCGACGGCAAAGCTGCATTCCTGCGATGTCGGACCAACTCTTGGTGTGACGTTCGAGGGTCGCCAGCACAACGCGCTCGCAGACACGAAGTCGCTCATTGCCGGGATCAAAGTGTTGCTCAGCCGCGGCGCGAAGAACCCGTTGCGCGCATGACCGAAGAAGCCGCACGTCTTATCGCTTTGCTGGACCTGAAACCGCACCCTGAAGGCGGGCATTATCGCGAGATCTTTCGCGACGCCGGTGCGCGCGCGCATTCCACGGCGATCTATTTCCTTCTGTGCGAAGGCGAAGTCTCGCGCTGGCATCGCGTGGATGCGGCAGAGGTCTGGCATTTCTATCGCGGCGCACCGCTTGAGCTCGGCATTGGCAAGCAAGGACATGTTCTCGGCAACGCGATCGAGAACGGCGAACGTCCTCAGATCGTCGTGCCACCCCATGAATGGCAAAGCGCACGGTCGCTCGGTGCTTACACGCTTGTGGGCTGCACGGTTGCACCGGGATTCGAGTTCTCAGGATTCGCTATGGCGCCCGAGGGCTGGACGCCGGATTAATTTGGCGTGGGAACCGACAGCAACTGCCCGAGCGCACGTGCAATCCCGCGCGACGATGCGCGACCAACGTAGCCGGTCTGCGCATTGAAGGTGACGTTCAAAGTCTTGCCGGACAGGAACATGATCGGCTTGGTTCCCAGCGCGATGCGCACCTGATCGATCTTCTTGGCAAAGGCAGCACGCCCTTTTTCGTTTAAAAGGAAGCGGTCGATTCCGCGTGCCGTATTCTGCAGTGCGTCGAAACACACCGCGCGCAGCCGTGCGTCGCCGGCGAGCGCATTCCAGTCCGCGGTGAAGTTCATATGCACGCGCCGCGAATACGCCAGATGCTCGGCTTCGTCTTCGGCAGCGTTCTGCATTTCGGACAGCGAAATCAGAGTCAGGGACGGCGGGAGACTGTCGCCGGTGCGTTCGGCGGGGACGCCGCCCGGATCGGCGTCGGTGTAGAGCGTCATGCCGCCCCAGCCCGCCACGCGCAGCACCAGCGCGCCGGAATCGAATTTCAATGTGCGACCGCCGAGCGAGGCGCGGTCGGTGTAGAGGACGTAAATTTCGGGATCGCCTGAAAAGCGAATGATGAATTTGTCTTCGTAGCGATCGAGCGTGAAGAAGATATTGCCCGCGCTGTATGTGCCAGGATCGACATCGCCGACGCGCTCCTGGCTGAGGCGCGCGCTCATCTGGTCCTGCGCGTGGGCAGAGCCCGCGAAGAGTGCGCACAACAGCAGAGCGGTCCCGATCCTGGACATCGCGTGCATGGTTCTCGTTGGTCCCGCTCCGCCCGCGCCCCCGCAAGCCTTACGCATCCATATCACTTAACGAATGGGGCTATTTTAAGCCCGCAATCTTCGCAGAAAATCCCTAAATATTGTCGAAATTGCCGCTACGCCCCTTGCCCGAGGCAAATCGCGACGCGCCCTCGATTGCTTCTCCGGAGGCGAGAGTCCGTCCGCCGTGCGTGAATTCGGTCTTCAAGGCGCTGGCGAGGCCGCTGCCGAATTGTTCGTATACGGAGTGTCTGTCCTCGCGCAAGCAGATCTGCGGCATACGTGCGATGTCGGCGGCGAGCTTCTCGGCTTCCGCGCGGCATTCGCCTTTCGGGACGACTCGGTTCGCGAGGCCAAACAACAATGCTTCTGCGGCACCCACGGCGCGGCCGGTGAGGATCATGTCGAGTGCGCGCGATTGTCCGATCAGGCGCGGCAGGCGCACGGTGCCGCCATCGATCAGCGGCACGCCCCAGCGGCGGCAGAACACGCCGAACGTCGCGTCTTCCTCCATCACGCGCATGTCGCACCAGCAGGCGAGTTCGAGTCCGCCTGCGACGGCAAAGCCGGACACAGCGGCGATCACGGGTTTGCACAGCATGAGCCGCGTTGGTCCCATCGGGGCAGCGCCATCGAGAGGCGCACCGGTTGGCTCCTGCAAGCGATTGCCGCGGCTGCTGGCGACGCCTTTGAGGTCGGCGCCGGAACAGAATGTCCCGCCAGTGCCCCACAGCACGGCGACCTTCGCGCTTTCGTCATGCTCGAACGCAACGAACGCCGCGACCAGAGCGTCGGCCGTGGGACGGTCGATGGCGTTGCGCACCTGTGGGCGGTTGATAATGACCGTCGTAACGGCATCTTTGCGTTCGACGCGCACGGTGCTGGTATCGCTCATATCTCTGCTCCGACGCGCGCGATTTCAAGGGTCATCTTTTGTTTCATATTAACTGCCAAAATGCTTGGCATGGCAGGTGAATCTGACTAAACCGGCGCCATTCACAAACCCCTCGCGAAGGGCGATCCCGTGACCTCCAGCCTCGACACTTTCAAATCCCGCCGCACGATGACGGTGGGCGGAAAAACCTATGCCTATTTCAGCCTGACTGCGGCTGAGAAGAACGGGCTCAAGGGCATCGCGCGATTGCCCTATTCGCTGAAGGTGCTGCTGGAGAATTTGCTCCGCTTCGAGGACGGCAAGACCGTCACCGCGGACGACATCCGCGCGGTGGCGAGCTGGATGAAGACAAAATCCTCCGACCGCGAAATCGCATTCCGACCGGCGCGCGTGCTGATGCAGGATTTGACCGGCGTTCCTGCCGTGGTCGATCTCGCCGCGATGCGCGATGCGATGAAGAACCTCGGTGGCGATCCGGAGAAGATCAATCCGCTCGCCGAAGTCGATCTCGTCATCGACCATTCGGTAATGGTCGACAATTTCGGCCACAAGGATTCGTTCAAGAAGAACGTGGCCATCGAATATGAGCGCAACATGGAGCGCTATCAGTTCCTGCGTTGGGGCCAGCAGGCGTTCGCGAATTTCCGCGTCGTGCCGCCGGGCACCGGCATTTGCCACCAGGTCAATCTCGAATATCTCGCGCAGACGGTGTGGACGCGCAAAGCCAACGAGAAGGTGAAAGGCAAGACCGCGGAATACGCGTTCCCCGATACGCTCGTCGGCACCGACAGCCACACGACGATGGTCAACGGGCTTTCTGTTCTCGGTTGGGGCGTCGGCGGTATCGAGGCGGAAGCGGCTATGCTTGGACAGCCGATCTCCATGCTCATCCCCGAAGTCATCGGCTTCCGCCTGACCGGCAAGCTGCGCGAGGGCTGCACCGCGACCGATCTTGTGCTCACCGTGACCGAGATGCTGCGCAAGAAGGGTGTCGTCGGAAAATTCGTCGAGTTCTACGGACCAGGCCTCGACGAGATGGCGCTGGAAGATCGTGCGACCATCGCGAACATGGCGCCGGAATATGGCGCGACCTGCGGCTTCTTCCCGATCGACGGCGAGACCGTGCGCTATCTGAAAGACACCGCCCGCAAGCCGGCGCGAGTCGCTCTGGTCGAGAAATACGCCAAGGCGCAGGGTATGTATCGCACCGCCAAGAGCGAAGAGCCGGTGTTCACCGACACGCTCGCGCTCGACATGACGACCGTCGAGCCGAGTCTTGCCGGACCGTTCCGGCCGCAGGATCGCGTTCCGCTCGGCGACGCCGCGCACAAATTCGCAGAAGCGCTGATCAACACGTACAAGAAAGAAGCCGACGCCAACAAGCGCGCGAAGATCGAAGGCACGGAACATACTATCGGTCATGGCGACGTCGTGATCGCCGCGATCACGTCGTGCACCAACACCTCCAACCCGAGCGTGATGATCGGTGCCGGTCTCATTGCGCGCAACGCGGTGAAACGCGGGTTGAAAGTGCGCCCATGGGTAAAGACTTCGCTCGCACCGGGCAGCCAGGTTGTGACCGATTATCTCGCGAAGGCCGGTCTCGATGCGCCACTGAGCAAGCTCGGCTTCAATCTTGTCGGCTATGGCTGCACGACGTGCATCGGCAATTCCGGTCCGCTGCCGGAGCCGGTTTCTGACGCGATCATCAGCGGCGATCTTGTGACGGCCGCGGTGTTGTCGGGCAATCGCAACTTCGAAGGCCGCGTGCATCCGCAGGTGCGCGCGAACTATCTCGCCTCGCCGATGCTGGTGGTCGCCTATGCGCTCGCAGGTTCGATGAACCTCGATCTGACGAAAGAGCCGGTCGGCTACGACAAGGACAATGAGCCGGTCTATCTGAAGGACATCTGGCCGTCGCCGAAAGAAATCGCCGACACGATCCGCAAGAGCGTCAAGGCGTCGAGCTTCCGGCAGCGCTACGGCAATGTGTTCGAAGGCGCCGCGAACTGGAAGAAGATCAAGGCGTCGAAGGGCAAGACCTACAGCTGGGACATCGGCTCGACTTATGTCCGCAACCCGCCATATTTCGAAGGCATGACGCTGCAGCCCAAGCCGGTGAAGGAAATTGCCGGCGCGCGCATCTTAGCACTGTTCGGCGATAGCATCACCACCGACCACATCTCGCCCGCTGGCTCGATCAAGGCGACGTCGCCAGCCGGCGTCTATCTGCAGGAACGCCAGATCCGCCAGCAGGATTTCAATTCCTACGGCGCGCGCCGCGGCAATCACGAAGTCATGATGCGCGGCACCTTCGCCAACATCCGCATCAAGAACGAGATGATGAACGGCGCCGAGGGCGGCAACACCATTTATTACTCGGAGAGCGCGCCGTCGGGCGAGACGATGTCGATCTTCGATGCCGCGATGCGTTATGAGAAGGACGGCATGCAGACCGTCATCGTCGGCGGCAAGGAATACGGTACCGGCTCGTCACGCGACTGGGCGGCGAAGGGACCGAAGCTGCTCGGCGTCCGCGCCGTGATCACCGAAAGTTTTGAGCGTATTCACCGCTCGAACCTGATCGGCATGGGCGTCGCGCCGTTCGCCTTCGCAGACGGCAAGACGCGCCGCGACTATCGCTTCACCGGCCGCGAGGCGATCGACATTCCGGGACTCTCCGGCAAGATCTCGCCGCGCATGAAGGTTGTGGCGACCATCCATTATCCGGATGGCACCACCGCGCCGATGCCGCTGGTGCTGATGATCATGACGGCGGACGAGGTCGCCTACTTCACCAATGGCGGCATTCTGCCCTACGTGCTCAGGAACCTGGTCGCGGCGTGACGATGTGGCGGTTTCTTGGTGCGGACAGATCAGTTCGCGCCTATATCGGTGAGGCGCATGCGTTATTCTCCAGCTTCGCAAGCAGTCACAATTTGCAATATCTGATGCGAGCGGATGCGCCGGTCGAGATGCTTTGGGAATTTCCTGAGCAGAAGAAGCTCACCCATCGGATTACTCTCTGTTTACAGAACAATGATGAATTGAATTTCGGCGTCGAAAATTTCTGGTCTTACTTCTCTCCGTTTCCGGATGTCGAAAAGAAGTTCGAGGAATTGATTGATGCTTGGGTCGAAGGCCGCGCCAGAATTGTGCCCAAGGCTGGACTTCTGCGGCAGGTGCTTGAACTTCAGGTTCTAGAAGGAAGCGGCCAATGGAAAGGCGCCTACGGCGCGGCTTCGTTGAGTTTCAAGAAACGATCACCGTTCATCTTACAAAACAAAGCTCTTGAGTTGGGTGTTCACACGGGGGCTGCTACGCCTTCTCCACCTTCTCCGCCAACCATGCCTTGATGAGCGACTGATAGGGCATGTCACGTTTGTTCGCGGCGATCTTGATGCGTTCGAGAAGGCTGACGGATACCCGCAACGAGATCGCGGTCGTCGTCGGTTTCAGGTTCGGCAGACGAGTTCGCTGGGCCTTGCTCCAGTCGATATAATCGGCGCTGTCATGCTTCTCCCAGAACTTGCGCTCCTCCGCTTCATTCGCGAAGCGTGGGACTGGCTTAAGTTTCTTGTTCATAATGCGTCCGCTCCTTGCGGGACATGTCACGCGCCGAGATCACACGGATTCTCGTTCCTTCGGCACGCAACGTGAAAGTGACGTGGAGCAATCGCTCTGTGTCTGTCTTACCGAGCGCATGAAAGCGCGGCTCAAGCTCGCTATGACCGGCATCCTCAAGCGTGAGAAGTGGAGCATTGAAGAATATTTGCTCAGATTCCGCTTGGCTCACGCCATGCTTGTCTGCGCTTTTGCGCGCGTTGCCATCGTCCCATTCGAATCCTTCAATGTGCTCAAGGTCGGGCATGTATATTTCTATAATATACATTTATTGTTGTCAACGCCAACGAGGTATTGATTTTTTTGTCGAAAGGAGTCGATGCCCCTTCGCTGGATTAAAACGCCGCCAGCCTCTATCCTTCGCTCAGGGGTTGAGGGTGTGTTCATGCGTAGGGGTTGGATGACGTTGTGGCTGCTGTTTGCGGCCACGGCGGGGCAGGCGGCGCCACAAGCGACGGCGCCGTTCGAAGTCACAAAAGATCACGTCGATATAGAGGTCTTTGCCGACGGCAGTTATGCCGACTCGCATGAGGAGAGCTTTCGCGTCCTGAACGCACAAGGCGTGCAGCTGATGCACGAGCGCCAGTTCTCCTACACTCAAGACTATGAAACCATGGATGTGACGGCGGCCTATACGCTCAAGGCGAACGGCACGCGCATCGACGTTCCCAAAAGCGGCTATCTGTCGGGGTTTGGCCAGACTTCGATGCCGGGATTTCAGGACCTCCATATCGTCAGTCTATTTTATCCCAATCTCGAAGTCGGCGATCAAGTTGTGCTGGTCACCGTGCATCGCCAGCTCAAGCCCTGGTTCACCGGGCGGTTCGACATGCGATCGGATTTCGGCCGCGGTATCGCCATGCATGACGTCCGCTATGCGGTGACCGCGCCGGATTCGCTAAAGCTCAATATCGATACGGCAGGCGTCGAGGGCGGCAATTCAGGCGCAGGGGGCGGAAAGAAGCGTTGGATTTGGCAGTTCCACAACGACACGCCGGTGACATTGGAAAGCGATGCGATAAGTGAAAGCGACATCTCGCCCCATGTGCGGCTCACGTCTTATACCGACTACGCAGAGGTCGCGCGTTCCTATCGCGATCAGGTCGAGGACCGCGCAAAGCCGACGGCAGAAATCTCTACACTCGCCGACGATCTCACCAAGGGCGTCACCGACAAGCGAGCGCAGGCGAAAATTCTCTACGACTGGGTCTCGTCCCATATCGGCTATGTCGAGATCATTCTCGGCAATGGCGGGTTCGTGCCGCATCGCGCGAGTGCGGTGCTTTCAAACCGCTTCGGCGACTGCAAGGATCATGTGGTGCTGTTGGAAGCTTTGCTCGCGGCGAAGGGCATCGACAGCACGGCGGTGCTTATCCGTGTCGCGGCCGCAACCTACAAGCTACCGGATGCGGCCTCGCCGCACAATTTCGATCATGTGATCACATACATACCGTCCTTCAATCTCTATCTGGACTCGACCGCCCAACTCGCGCCGTTCGGCGTTCTGCCCTATGCCGATACGGGTAAACCCGTGGTAATGGTCTCGACGGGAACGCTCGCAAAAACGCCCGTGCCGACGTCGGTGACCTCCAAAGTTCGCGCGGTTGCCAACGTGGATTTCAAGGCGGATGGAAGTGCCGACGGCAAGACACGCGTCTCCGGGGCTGGCGCCTACGGCATACTTCTGCGGTCATTCATGCGCTCCATTCCCGCCGGAAAGGAAAACGATCTCTTCCGCAGCGGATTGGGCCCGGGTGCAGAAGGGACTCTCGATCGGGGTGACGTGCATTCGCTGGACGATCCATTCAGCTATGGCGCGACTTACCATGTACCCAACGCGATCGTTCTACCCGGCACAGGTTCGCTGCCGCCGCAGTTATCGTTCAAGCCGTTCTTCTTCACCGAGCTTGTCGGCGGATCGCTGCCAGCTTCCCGCAGCAGCGATTACATTTGCGTTTCGGTGGATGCCGAGGAAAACACAAGGTTCACCCTGCCGCCGGGCATGAAGCTGATCTCGATCCCCGATCCACAGTCGTTCGACGCCGATCAGGTTCATCTTCGTATCAATTACGACCGGCCGTCGCCGCGTGTGCTGTCGGTTATTCTGTCGCTGAAGATCGATCATCCTCAGGAGACCTGCTCCGCCGGCTACTACAGCGGTGTCCATACCGCGCTTACCAGAATGACCAACGCATTGCGCCAGGAGATCATCTACAAGTCCGTGGGTGAGAACGCGCGATGATCGCGCGCGTGATTGTGATTGCGTCGGCCGCGGCGTTTTGCGCTCCGCGCGCTGATGCGGCGCCTCTACCCTGCAACGCTTCGGGCATGACGGCGCCCGCCGCGTCAAACTCCCATCTCATCGCGTCGGATTACCCGATCCTCTCCGTCCTCTTGCATGAGGAGGGCGACACGGTTGTGTCCTTTGTGGTCGGAACGGACGGCAAGACGGGCGCGCAGGCCGTCGCCCAATCGAGCGGATCACTGCGGCTCGACGACGCATCGATAGAGGCCGTCCGGGGATGGTTGTACAATCCGGCGCTTTCGGGCGGTGTGCCAACGGCTTGCATTCAGCGGGCTTTGGTCAAATGGCGCATTCCTGAGGAGGCGCAGCCTTCCAAAAAAAACCAATGAGCCCCAGCTTCAAGTCGAAGTGACTGGAGGCGCGCCGCCACCTTGCCTATGCTGCCAATCATGACACTGGTTCCCAAGGCGTTCGCCGGCGGACTGGCCGCGGCGCTGGTTCTTCACGGCTTTTCCGCGCTCGCAGGACAGGCGAAGCGGCCCGTGGTGGTGGAACTCTATACCAGCCAGGGTTGCAGTTCGTGCGTGCCCGCCGATGCGTTGCTTGCCAAGCTTACGAAGCGACCCGACGTCGTGCCGATGAGTTTTCCGGTCACCTATTGGGACATGCTGGGCTGGAAGGACACGCTCGCGAGCGAGGCGAACACGCGCCGGCAGAAGGCTTATGCGGCGCAGATGGGGCAAAGCGCTGTCTACACGCCACAGATCATCGTCGATGGAGTCAGCGACGTCGTAGGCTCCCGCGAGCAAGCAGTGGAGACCGCGATCGACAACAGAGCGCGCGATGCGTGGAACGAAGACATCTCTATTGCCATGAAGGAAAACGCCACCGCGCTGCATATCGCGATTGGCGGTTCTTCGGAGCGTGGTGCGAAACAACCCGCGACGGTGTGGATGTTCCATCTGCGCGGCCAGGCGACGGTTGCCATCGGCGGCGGTGAAAACGGCGGCCATACGATGACCTATCACAATGTCGTCGGCGATCTGAAAGCCGTTGGTCAGTGGAAGGGCGAACCGTTGACCATCGATCTGCCGCGATCCGGCATGGAGGGCTTGCCGCACGACGCGGTCGTGGTCGTCGTGCAGGGCGGCGGCGGTTACGGCAAAGTTTTGGGCGCGGCAATGCTGAACCGTCCGGCGTTCGCACCCTTCCGGTAGCAAGCCTTCCCGGCGCGGCGCATAATCCCGCGCGCCATGGCGTTGTTCTTCGATTCGGAATGGTTCGATGCGCGACTCGCAGCAAGCGGTCTCAAGCGCGGCGATCTCGGTGCTGCGCTCGGCCTGAACGAACATGAAATCGCGGAGATGTGGAAAGACCAACGCGAGATCGGTGCGGCTCAAGTGCGCATCATGGCGGCGCTGCTCGGCGTAGCCCCGCAAGATATCGCAAAGCACGCCGGTGTCTCGACGCCGGTGCCGCGTGAGGGAAGTGAAGATCGTCTCGCGCGCATCGAAGCGGAGTTGAAACAGATCAAGGCGCTGTTGATGGAATTGAGGGCGCGGCGGTGATCGCGCTGGCTATCATGCTGCTTGCCGCAGCCATCGCAGGCTGGCTCGCCGTGTCAGGTGCGCAGTCCGACGTTCGCGACTATGTGCGGTTCGCGTGCATGCTCTATGCGGCGTTGGCGGCTTCGAGCACCGTCGGCGCGCAATTCGCGCTCTCCGTGACCCTGATTGTTTCCGCGTGCGCGCCGGTCTTGCTCGCCTGTGCAGTGCGTTTTTCGTTTCATGGACCTGTGACGCCCCTCTGGATTACGCCGCTTTTGGTCACTGCCTGCGTTGCCGGAATCGTTGCGGCAGCAACGGGCATCGCCTTGCTCGCTTTTGCACTGCTGCTGTTCTCAGTGTTTGCGATTATTGCTGCGAGCCTGCGCCGGTTCGGCGATCTGCGCGCGAAGGCCATTCAAGCGATTGCGGCATCGTGCGCGTTGCTCGCCGGGGCCTCGGCTTTCGCAGCCGGCGGCGTGCATGCCGAGCCGGCATTGATCTTGTTCTCTGCAGCAGGATTGTTGGGACTTTCGCTGGCGTTGGCGCCGCGTTCAGGTGCAGTCGTCGTACAGGACCGCGCGCCCGATTTTCACGGAGGGGCGGTCCGCCCGCCGCGCTGACGTCGCGCTGTCTTCGTGTGCATTCAGAGCCTGACCGATAACTTGAGCGGCAAACGGCGTATTGAGAATTGGTCCGTTCCAATGCGGCACGCATCCCGCTGTTTCAAAATGGTACGCAAGGCGACGCGTTGGTTTTGCGCCGCGACGGTCTGTGTTTTCTCCGTTCCGGGAATCTTCACCATGAGGAGCGGCGGAATCACAGGCTTTCTCGAGACGCAGCACCTTTCCCGGCGCTTTCCATTCGTCTCTTTTCCGCCCAACCCCAAGAGGTTCGTGCACGCTCATAACGGGTTCTTAAGGCAAAGCGCGCGCCGCGGCGTTTGGTTGCGCGCTTTGTCCCAAAAGTTTCGACTTTTTTAAGTCGCGGCGGCCATCATCGTTCCAAAGGCCGGAAAACGGCCACGGGATGGTGGATGTGCTGACCAAGTCGCTGCAGAGAACTGCCGACAATGTCTCCGTGCTGCGCGCGGCGGAGGACGCGGAGCGTCTGACGCTCGCCGTTTCGGGCGCGAGTGTCGTTACGTTCTCGTGGTCGGTCGCGGACGATACGATCGTATGGGACGGCGCGCGCGATATCCTTCCCAATCAATATGGCGCTGAGAACATCAACAGTGGCCGTACACTGCTAAGCTTTGCCAATGCTCAGGGCCGCGCGAAGATCGCATCGATCGTCGCGAGCAAGTCGCCGGTGCAGACGAGCTTTAACGTCGATCTCGAACTCGCTTCGGCCATGGGTACACTATGGTTCAATGTGCTCGGTACGCGCATCCCCAGCGCGGGCGGGGCGACGGAGCGTCTTGTCGGCGTGATGCGTGAAGTCACCGAGCGCCGCCGCGAGACGCAGCGCCTGACCTATCTCGCCACGCGAGACGAACTTACGGGCCAGCTCAATCGCAACTCTCTGCGTACTGAACTGGCGCAAGCCATCGATAAGGCCAAGGCGGAAGAGCGCAACTGCGCGTTCCTCGTGGCGTCGATCGACCGTCTCGCGATGATCAACGACACCTATGGCTTCGATGCCGCCGACGAAGTGATCGTCGCGGTTGGCGAGCGGCTGGCGCGGATGCTGCGTTCCACCGACGTAATCGGGCGCACGGCAGGCAACAAGTTCGGCGTCATTCTGGGCAATTGCAGCGAGCGCGAGCTTGCGCTGGTCGCAGAGCGTCTGCGGGCCGCCGTTCGCGACCGGATTATCGACACACGTTCCGGCATGGTCTCGGCAACGTGTTCCGTCGGCTCGGTGCTTCTCCCGCAAGGCGCATCATCCAGCCAGGAAGCGATGCTGCGCGCCGAGGAAACGCTGACGCGCGCGCGCGTTGCGGGCCGTGATGGCTTTGCGGTGTACGAACGTTCGCCGCAGCTTGAAACCGGCCGCCTGCGCCTGATGACGATTGCGGATGAAGTCGTTGCCGCGCTCAAGGACGACCGGCTGCTGTTCGCTTACCAGCCGATCATCGATGCGAAGACGCGCCTCGCCACGCATTACGAGTGTCTGCTCAGGATGCGAACGCCGGACGGGACCATCATGCCGGCGGGGCATTTCATTCCCGCGGCAGAGCAACTCGGATTGGTGCGCTTGGTCGATCGCCGCGCGCTCGAGATGACGGTGGCGCAGCTTCATGAGCATCAGAACATCGTCCTCGGCGTCAATGTATCGGGCACGACGGCGGGCGATCCGTCATGGCTCAAATCCTTCATCGACTATGTCCGCGCCAACGCGTCCGTCGCAAAGCGCATGATCGTGGAGCTCACCGAGACCGCGGCGCTGCATCACTTCGAAGAGAACGCGAATTTCGTCAGCCAGCTGCGCGAACTCGGCTGCCGTGTCGCCATCGACGATTTCGGCGCCGGTTATACATCGTTCCGAAATCTGCAGATGCTCCATGTCGATATGGTCAAGATCGACGGCAGCTACGTGCAGGGCTTGAGCACATCGCCGGACAACCAGATTTTCGTGCGAACGCTCGTCGATCTCGCCAAGAACTTCAAGTTGAAGACGGTCGCGGAATGGGTCGGATCGGCGGAAGACGCATCCCTGCTCGAAACCTTCGGCATCGACTACTTCCAGGGCTTCCACTTCGGCCAGCCGGTGATCGATCCGGATTGGGCGAAAGGTTGATGTCTATTTGCGTTGGCTGAGTTCCGCGAGCTGGCGGCGCATTTCTTCGATTTCGTTTTTCAGTTCGCTGATGTCTTCGGCCGGCCTGGCTTTCGCTTCGCTTGAGCCGTTCGCTTTTGGCTCTTCGTCCCCGCCCGCACGTGGCTTCGGTGCAAAGGGCGAGAACATCTGCATCGCACGCTCGAACATGGCGAGGTTCTGACGTGTCATGGTCTCGATGACCTGGCTGCCGCCGCCGAACGCCTCGGCGATGCGGTTGCGCATCGCTTCCTGGTTCTTGGTGAAGCTGTCCATCGACATGTCGAGATAGCCCGGCACGAATCCCTGCAAGCTGTCGCCATAGAAGCGAATGAGCTGGCGCAGGAATTTGATCGGCAGAAGGCTTTGGCCCTTGGCCTCTTCCTCGAAGATGATCTGGGTGAGCACTGAGCGGGTGATGTCGTCGCCGGTGCGCGCGTCGCGGACTTCGAATTCGGTGCCTTCTTTGACCATCTCGCAGAGATGATCGAGCGTCACATAGGTCGAAGTCTGCGTGTTGTAGAGCCGCCGGTTCGCGTACTTCTTGATGATTACCGGATCGGTCTTGGCCTTGTCTTCCACCGCACACCCAACCGTTTGAATTGATAAGCGTTTCGCGCCTCTGGGCGGGCGCCTTCGATACCTAACAAAAGCATCACATTTTCCACCCTGTCCAGTGTTTTTACGCGATTGCAGCAAAGGCCCACGAGCTGTAAGGGATTTAGTATGTTGATTTTATTGGCATAAATTCTCCCGTTTACCGATGCTCGCATTCGCGGCAGGTTGAACGCTTTAGCAACATCGCGCCTGCGAAAGAGGTTTCCATGGAAGACGTCGTCATCGTTTCAGCCGCCCGCACTGCGGTCGGGTCCTTCAACGGCGCGTTTGCCAATGTGCCTGCCCACGAACTCGGCCGGGTGGCGATCAAGGCCGCGCTCGCCCGCGCCAATGTCGATGGCAAGGACGTCTCCGAGACGATCATGGGCCAGATACTGACGGCGGCGCAGGGCCAGAACCCCGCGCGTCAAGCTTCGGTCAACGCCGGTATTCCCTACGAGACGCCGGCGTGGATCGTGAACCAGCTTTGCGGCTCGGGCCTGCGCGCGGTCGCGCTTGGCTATCAGGCGATCCTGAACGGCGACGCGACGGTCATCGTTGCTGGTGGGCAGGAGAGCATGAGTCAGGCGCCGCACGCGGCGTATCTGCGCGCCGGACAAAAGATGGGTGCGCTCGAATTCACCGACACGATGCTGAAGGACGGTCTGATGGACGCGTTCCACGGCTATCACATGGGCGTGACGGCCGAGAATGTCGCGCGCGAATGGCAGATCACACGCGAGATGCAGGACAAGTTCGCGGTATCGTCGCAGAACAAGGCCGAAGCGGCGCGCAAGGCCGGCCGCTTTAAGGAAGAGATCGCGCCGGTCACTATCACGGGCCGCAAGGGCGACACGGTTGTCGATACCGACGAGTTCATCCGCGACGGCGTCACGATCGAAGGCATTCAGGGTCTGAAGCCCGCCTTCGACAAGAACGGCACCGTCACCGCGGCGAATGCATCGGGCATCAATGACGGCGCGGCGGCGCTCGTGTTGATGACGGCGAAGGAAGCCAAGGCGCGCGGTCTTACGCCGCTTGCGCGCATCGCGTCGTGGGCGACGGTCGGCGTCGATCCTGCGGTGATGGGCTCGGGCCCGATCCCGGCATCGAAGAAGGCGTTGGAGCGCGCTGGCTGGAAAGCGTCCGATCTCGATCTCGTCGAAGCCAACGAAGCCTTTGCCGCGCAGGCCTGCGCCGTGAACAAGGACATGGGCTGGGACACGAACAAGGTGAACGTCAACGGCGGCGCCATCGCCATCGGGCATCCGATCGGCGCATCGGGCGCGCGCGTGCTCACCACCTTGCTCTACGAATTGGGCAAGCGCGACGCCCACAAGGGCCTCGCCACGCTCTGCATCGGCGGCGGCATGGGCATCGCGATGTGCGTGGAGCGGTAGGGGGCGCACGTGCGGGGACGCTGCAAAACGCCAGGATGCGGTGATCCTGCGTAGGTTATGGAACAACCATCGTCCAGCGCCGTTTCATCCTCGAACGACGAGGAGAAAAATCATGCGCAAACCGATTTCCATGGCCCTGACGGGCGCGATACTTCTGGCCGGATCGACATTCCTGGCGTCCTGCAACACTGTTGCCGGTGCCGGCAAGGATGTGTCGAGTGCCGGGACTGCAGTCACCAATACGGCCGACGACGTCAAGAAAAAGAACTAGGCGAAAAGACAATGTCTATGGAAGCCGGCGCGCGCCCGCGCCGGCTTCCGCGCGAGCACCAATTCGATCAAGCCCACGCTCGGGATTTTTGAATCTGTTTCCGATGCGCACGCGCACGAGCCAGAACAGCATGAAGCGCTGATTGACGCTCAGAACACGCCGGGGACGAGGCGATAGCGGACGCGTGCCGCGAAGTCGCGATAGGCGGGATCCTGGTTGAGCACGCGCTCCTCGCGCGTCAGGCGCACGACCTGCAGGAAGAAGGCGAGGCCGTACAGGATCGCATTGATGACCGACGGCATCAGCAACAGAAAGCCGATATGCGCCATCGTATAGCCCAGATACATCGGGTGGCGCACGAAGCGGTATGGGCCTGAGATTTCAACACCGCGATTGGCGGCGACGATGCCGAAGCTGCGGCCGAGGCTGACCTTGGCCGCGATCTGAGCGCACAGGCCGAGCATGATGAGCATCTCCGCGACCGGCACAGGAATGAACGGGCCGCGTGAGGCCTGCGGCAAGATTAGCAAGGGCAAGGACGAACCGATGATCGCGACGGTCCAGTCGAAGGGATCGTGGGACATGTTCATGCTGAACTTCCGGAACAGCACGAAGAACAGGGGAATGGCTTCCGACATCATCAACAGGATGCTGCCAATATTCAGCGACGCCACGTTCACGGACATGAGCCGAACGGCGAATTGGCCATAGACCATCAGGATCAGGACGCGCTCGGCGATGTCGAGCAACACCGCCTTGGAGGGAATGAAGCGTTCGAAAAGCGGTGGGGGCGTCATGGCAGGCGTGGACTCGATCGTTTTCATATCGCTTTGGTTCCTGGCGCCGGCAGTCGAGCAAATCTAGGGGACAATCGTTGTCGATGGTTTAAGGAACCCGCCGATGTGAAGGGACCTTCTTCGCATCCAAGGCGCGGTGTAGGCGCTCGGGACTTGCCCAAATGGCTCAATCCTGCGCGTTATAGAAAAGATAACCATACCGGCGGGAACGGCCGGAATTCAGGGAGAGCGGCATGGCACGGGTAGCGATCGTCACCGGCGGAACGCGCGGCATCGGCGAGGCGATTTCGGTCGGTTTGAAGAACGCCGGATATAAGGTCGCGGCGAATTACATGGGCAATGACGAGCGCGCCAAGGCGTTTTCCGAGCGCACTGGTATCGCGGTCTACAAATGGGATGTGGCGGATTTCGACGCCTGCCAGGCAGGCGTAAAGAAGGTCGAGGCCGATCTCGGCCCGGTCGAAGTGATCGTCAACAACGCCGGCATCACCCGCGACGGCACGATGAAGAAGATGGCGCGCAACGGCTGGGACGACGTGCTCGATACCAACCTCGGCGGCTGCTTCAACATGTGCAAGGCCGCGTGGGACGGAATGCTGAGCCGCAGCTTCGGCCGCGTCGTGAACATCGGCTCGATCAACGGGCAGGCGGGACAATACGGCCAGGTGAACTACGCCGCCGCGAAGTCGGGCATCCACGGTTTCACCAAGGCGCTCGCGCAGGAAGGCGCGCCGAAGGGCATCACCGTGAACGCGATCGCGCCCGGCTACATCGACACCGATATGGTCGCTGCCGTTCCGCCGGAAGTTCTGGACAAGATCAAGTCGCGCATTCCGGTCGGCCGTCTCGGCCAGGCATCGGAGATCGCCCGAGGCGTTTTGTTCCTGGTCGCCGACGACGCGGGCTTCGTCACCGGCTCCACCATGTCGATCAACGGCGGGCAGCATATGTATTGAGCTTCTCGCTCATGACCGACGATAGAGTCGTTCCCTTAGCGGAAAGGCTGTGGGCTCGCGGCGACAATGCGTGGGATCGCGGCCATCTGGACGAAGCCGAGCGGCTGTTTCGAAGTGCGGCCGAAATGGGCGATCCTAGCGCGATGGATTCACTTGCGACGCTTCTGGATGAAACGCGCAGGCCTGACGAGGCCGTGGTTTGGTACGAGCGCGCGCTAGCGGCGGGCAACCAAACCACCGCATGGAATCTGGCGATGCATTATGTTCCATTGAGAAACATGGACCTCTATCGCCACTGGATGCAAAAAGCCGCTGAGTTTGGAGAGAAAGACGCGATCGCAGAGGTGAAGAAGTTTGGCGATCCGCAATATATGACCGAATTGCCGTTCTAAGATGTCAATGATGCCGACTGACACGCGACTCTCGAACGTGGAAGTTAAAAGCACAACTTGCATCCGCGGTGGGCGGGTGCTGTTTCGCGATTTGAGTTTTCGCGTGGAGGCAGGGCAGGCGCTCTGTGTCGAAGGTGCAAACGGCGTGGGCAAGACGTCGTTGCTGCGCATACTCGCGGGATTTCTGGCTCCTGCTTCCGGGGTCGTTCGGTTCGACGATGTCGAAGACGCCGATGAGCGCGGAAAACTCGTTGGCTGGCTTGGGCATCACGACGGCATCAAAGCGCAGATGACGGTACGTGAGATATTGTCATTCTCTGCGCAGTTCTATCGCTGTGCCGACAATATCGATGAAGCGATGGAAGCCGTCGGCCTCGCGCGGCTCGCCGATCTACCGGGACAATATCTCTCTGCCGGACAGAAGAAGCGTGTCGCGCTCGCTCGGCTGAAACTATCCGAACGGTCGTTGTGGCTGATGGATGAGCCGTTGGCGTCTCTTGATGTCGCGGGCAAGACGATCGCGGCCGATCTGATCGCGGCGCATTGCGCTGGCGGCGGGATCGCGATTGTCGCGACGCATGAGCCGCTCGGAATCGGTTGCGAGAGGCTGGTGCTGTGAGCGCGCTGCTGCTTCGCGATATTCGATTGGCGACGCGTGCGGGTGGCAGCGCCATGCTGGCTCTTGCGTTCTTTGCTGCGGTCGCGACGCTGGTGCCGCTGGGCGTCGGTGCGGACCTCACATTGCTCGCGCGCGTCGCGGCCGGTGTGCTGTGGGTCGCAGCGGTGCTGGCATCGCTGCTCGCGCTCGACCGCTTGTTCCAGGCGGATTTCGAGGATGGTTCACTGGACGTGATCGCGCTTGCGCCGCAATCGCTTGAAACGACTGCGTTCGCGAAAACGGCAGCCCACTGGCTGACGACGGGCTTGCCGCTCACGATCCTGTCGCCGCTTCTGGCGGTGATGTTCGGATTGCCCGCGAACGCGATTCTCGCACTTTTCGTCTCGCTGCTCATCGGAACCCCCGCCGTGAGTGCCATCGGCGCGGTGGGTGCGGGTCTGACTCTGTCGATCCGGCGCGGCGGGCTGATATTGCCGCTCATCGTGCTGCCGCTGCTGGCGCCCGCCGTAATCTTCGGCGCCGGCGCGGTGCTTGCGGTTCTGGATGGCCTAAACAGCGGCGCGCTTCCGCTGCTGGCCGCGTTCTCTTTCTTTGCCTGCGTGCTTTCGCCCTTTGCCACGGCGGCGGCTGTCAGGCTCAATCTGGGTAGCTAGGTCAACGATGCTCCGCTACGCCAACCCGACACGTTTTATGCAGCTCAGTGCCGCGCTTTTGCCGTGGCTCGCGGGCGCGACGATCGCGTTGCTCGCGGTGGGCCTTTATCTCGGCTTCACCGCACCGCCGGATTATCAGCAAGGCGATACGGTGCGCGTCATGTTCATCCACGTCCCCGCCGCGTGGACGGCGATGATGGGTTACGGGCTGATGGCAGCGGCATCGCTGGTCGGATTGGTGTGGCGCCATCCGCTGGCTGACGTTGCCGCGAAATCCGCCGCGCCACTCGGCGCGCTGTTCACGGCGCTCGGCCTTATCACCGGATCGCTCTGGGGACGGCCGATGTGGGGGGCCTGGTGGGTGTGGGACGGACGGCTGACCTCGTTCCTGCTGTTGCTGTTCCTTTATCTCGGCTACATCGCACTCTGGAATGCGATCGAGGACGAGACGCGTGCCGCACGCGCCGCTGCCATCCTGGCGCTGGTCGGCGCGGTCAATCTTCCGATCATCGAATTCTCCGTCGATTGGTGGACGACGTTGCATCAGGGCGAAAGCATCCTGCGCAGCGGCGGGCCGCTGATCTCCGCGGTCTATCTCTGGCCGCTGTTCGCGATGGCGGCGGGCTTTACGTTTCTGTTCTTCACGCTTTGGATGATCCGTATCCGGACGGAGATCCTGATTCGGCGCGCGCGCAATCTGATGCTCACAGGTGAGGCATGAGCAATTTCTGGGCGATGGGCGGTTACGCGGCCTATGTCTGGCCGGCTTACGGGATATCGCTTTTTGGAATCGTTGGGGCTGCGTGGCTCACATTGCGGTCCTATCTGCGCGCGAAGGCGACGCTTGCTGCGCTTGAGGGCAAGAAGCTGTGAAGTGGCTGCTGTACGCGGTGCCCGCGGCCTGTTTCGCCGTTCTCGCGGGGTTCATGCTGTATGCGCTGCGTCACGCACCCGGCGAGACGCTTCCTTCGGCCCTGATCGGGAAGCCAGCGCCGCGGCTGGAACTTCCGGCGCTCGACGCGGCAGCCCAGGGCTTCGGGCCGCATGACCTGACATCCGGTCATGTCACGGTGGTCAACGTCTTCGCGTCGTGGTGTGTGCCGTGCCACAGCGAAGCGCCGGTGATCGCGACGCTCGCAAACCAGAAGGATTTTGCGCTTTACGGCCTCGTGCAAAAAGATACGCCGGCGAAAGTGCGCGGTTTCCTCGCGGAGACCGGCAATCCGTTTCAGCGTATCGCGCTCGACTCCGACGGGCGCGCCAGTATCGAATGGGGCGTCTACGGCGTGCCGGAGACGTTCGTGATCGACCGCCACGGCATCATCCGCGCGCGCATCGTCGGCGAGATCACGCCGGACGTGCTGAGCACCCAGCTTCTGCCAGCCATCAAGGCCGCGCAGCTTTAAGAGTTTGCAAACCATAACCTGCGAGGCTTCGCGCCATGCAGCTCAATGGCGCCAGTCTTCTCATCGCCGCCCAGCAGGCCGCCAGACAGGCGCCGCAGGCACAGCCGAACGCCAAGGCGTTCGCGGCGTCGCTGGCAGAACACACAAAAGGCGGAGACAGCTTCGCGCCGCTCGATTTCAAGCAGACAGCAGCATCTACACCGCATCCGGCGGCCGCCCCGGCGCAGCCCGCCCGGATGGGCAGCCAGCTGGATATTCGGATTTAAGTAGAGGGGCTTAGGTCCGGCGACGGCGGAGCGCGGCCTTGCGCATCGCCTTGGCGCCGCCATTCATCGCGTACGAGTCAGCAGCCGAGGCGATCTGGCCGAGCAGCTTCACGAATTTCACGCGGTCCGACGCGGGCAGGGCATCGAGCAGCGCGCGCTCGGCACGCTCAGCGGCAAGGCGCGCCGACCGCAGCGCCTTGCGTCCGGTCGCGGTGATTGCGACGGCGTTGGCGCGCTGGTCTTCTTCCGTGCGCTCGCGTTCGAGCAATCCCTTTTCGACCATGCGCCGCGCCATCTCGGCCAGCGTGGAGCGATCGATGCCGGTGATGTCGACGAGCGTGGTCTGACTCGCACCCTCATTGTGCTCGAGCGCGGCGAGAACCGTGAACTGCTGCGGCGTGAGTTCACGCGCACCGGCTTCCATCGCATAAAGGTCGCCATAATATTGTTGGCACCGTCGAATGAGATGAGACGGTGCCTGTGCGAGATCGAACCCCCCGTTCGGTCTACGCTGAACTTTCATGAGACAACCCCCGGAATTTTGAAACCCAACAGTCTGGCTTTAAATCGCGCCAGCTCTCTTATTACGTTCCCGCGAAACGCCGGGTATTTCTTGCTCGGATACGCTCGCACAAAGAACACTAGTCATGTGCGCGAAGCGCGGCAAGTCTCTATCGCTTTTGCGCGTGCGATGTCTATCCGCGATTTCGAACTTTTGTTTCATGCGACGCTTCGGCACAATCGCGTGTGGACCCTGTCGCCCCGGCTGCGCATTGCACGCCGCGTACCGGAGAGGGACACACTAAAGAGCGGCATGGCGGTGGCGCATATCGCCATCTGTTGTATCGCAGTTCTCGATGACCACGACCAAAAGCGTGAATCGGGCAAGCGCGGTGTCCACATGCGCGAATGGGTTTCGCAGTCGCAACGCATTCAACGCGTGCAATCGCCGGAAAGTGGGAAGATATTCCGTGGACGGACGGTGCGCCGATCGGCAAGTCCGACGCCGGCCCAATGGATTAGTTCGGATCGGGCGCTTTTTCTTCGATCTGGTGGCGCATGATGAGCGGAACCTGTGCCAGCATGAACAGGAACGTCAGGATCACCGTCCCCGGAAATTTGAAATCCACCCAGATGTCGGTCGAATAGGATCGCCGGACGAACTCATTCGCAATCGCGAGCGCGAGAAAAAACAGACCGAGACGCAGCGTAAGAACACGCCACCCGGCCTCCGCCAGATCGACGGCCAGAACGAGAACATATTTGATGAACAGCCGGTTGAACGCGAGGCCGCCAAGAAGCACGATCCCAAAGAAGGTGTAGAAGATTGTCAGCTTCACTTTCAAGAACGTGTCGTCGTGCAGGTAGAGCGTCAGTCCGCCGAAGACCAGCACGAGGGTCGCCATCACGATGGATGTCGTCGTGAGTTTGCGTTCGATGGCATAGGTCGTGGCCAGCGCCACGAACACCGCGGCGATCAGGACCTCGGTCGCGACATAGATGTCGAAAAATTTGCTGGCCGCAAAGAACAAAAGGAGCGGGCCGTAGTCGAGGATTGCGCGGCGAAGCTGAGGGTTCATGAGGCGCCTGTCAGGACCTTGGCGAAATTGTCGGCATCGAAGACTTGCAGATCGTCCTCGCCTTCGCCAACGCCAATAAAGTGGACCGGTAAACCGAACTTTGCCGCCAGCGCGACCAGGATACCGCCTTTGGCCGTGCCGTCGAGCTTGGTCATTATCAGGCCGGTGAGCGCTGCGGTATTCTTGAAAGCGTCTACCTGCGCGATCGCGTTCTGACCGGTCGTGGCGTCGAGCACCAGCAGGACCGCGTGCGGCGCGGTGGGATCGACCTTCTTGATGACGCGGATGATCTTTTCCAGTTCCGCCATCAGTCCGGCTTTGTTCTGGAGACGCCCCGCGGTATCGATGAGCAGAACGTCGGCCTTCGCGGCGCGGGCTTTCTCCAGCGCATCATAAGCGAGGCCGGCCGCGTCGCCGCCCGCCGCGCCAGAGATCACTTCGGCCCCGATGCGCTCGCCCCAGATCTTGATCTGCTCGATGGCGGCAGCGCGGAACGTGTCGCCGGCGGCGAACATGACCTTCAGCTTCTCGCGCGCGAAGCGCTTGCCGAGTTTGCCGATGGTCGTGGTCTTGCCGGTGCCATTGACGCCCGCGACCAGGATCACGAACGGCGCCTTCGCTTTGTCGATGATGAGCGGCACTTGCGCGGATTTGAGAATCTTCCCGATCTCTGCGGCGAGCAGACGCTTGAGATCATAGTCGGAGATCGAGACGTCGAAGCGGTCCTTCGCCACCGCACGCACGATCTGGTCGGCTTGGGCGGAGCCAAGGTCGGCGCGGATCAGCGCTTCTTCCAGTTCGGCGATGGAGCCGGCGTCCAGCTTTCGATTCGTGAAGATGCCGGTGATGTTGTCGCTTAGCCCCGCGGTGGAGCGCGACAGGCCTTCTTTCAGCCGCTCGAAAAGCGTGAGCGGGGGAGGGGCTTCTCCGAAATCTCTCATGCTGCAATCAGATGGTTGTTTTCGACGTGGGTGATACGGGCATTCGCGAACGACCCGGGTGCGGTGGCCCTTGCATAACGCGCGGGCATGAAACATGGCGTGCGGCCAATGCCCCCTCTTTCCATCAGCAGGGTCTGTGTCGTGCCGACAAGCGCCGCGTTGCGCGCCGCGAGCGCCGCGTCGCCCTTTGCACGCAGGCGTGCCGCGCGTTCCTTGATGATCGTGCCGTTCAACTGCGGCATGCGTGCGGCCGGGGTGCCTTTGCGCGCGCTGTAGGAAAAGACGTGCAGGAAGGTGAGACCGGCGTCGTCCACCAGCTTCAGCGAATTCTCGAACATTGCATCGGTTTCGGTGGGGAAGCCGGCGATCAGGTCCGCGCCGAAGGACGCTTCAGGACGCAGGCGGCGCACCGCGTCGCAGAACGCGATCGTGTCGGCGCGGGAATGGCGGCGTTTCATGCGCTTCAGGATCATGTCGTCGCCGGACTGGGCCGAGAGATGGAAGTGCGGCATCAGACGGTCTTCTTCGCCGATGGCGCGCATGAGTTCCGGATCGGCCTCGATGGAGTCGATGGAGGAGATGCGCAAACGCTTCACGCCGGGCACAAGTTTTAAAACCTTCGCGACGAGTTGGCCGAGCGTCGGCTTGCTTGGCAGGTCGGCGCCGTAGGCGGTGAGATCGACGCCGGTCAGCACGATTTCGGCGAAACCCTTGTCGGTAAGGCGACGCGCTTCCTCGACCAGCGCGCCCATCGCGACGCTGCGCGAATTCCCCCGGCCGTACGGGATGATACAGAAGGTGCAGCGGTGATCGCAGCCGTTCTGCACCTGCAGGAACGCGCGCGTGTGACCATCGAAACTATCCACGAACTGCGGCGCGGTCTCGCGCACCGACATGATGTCGTTGACGCGCACGCGCTCGCCGAGATCGAAATAGGAGCGCGCGTCGAGTTTCTCGGTATTGCCGAGCACGGCATCGACTTCGTCCATGCCCGAATAGGTTTCGGGCTCCGTCTGCGCTGCGCACCCTGTGACGATGATCTTCTTCTTAGGATTTTCGCGGGCCGCACGGCGGATCGCCTGACGCGACTGGCGCACGGCTTCGGAGGTCACCGCGCAGGTGTTGAAGATAATCGCGTTGTCGAGGCCCGCTTCGTTCGCGCGCGCCTTCACCGCCTCGGATTCATAGGCGTTCAGACGGCAGCCAAACGTCACAACCTCGATCACGCTGCATACGCTCCGAGATCGACGTCGCCCCTGAACGATAGCATCGTGGGGCCCGTCATCAGGACATGGTCGTCGCCCGCGCGCCATTCGATCATGAGCGGCCCGCCATCGAGCCGCACTTCGACTTTGCGATCCGTCAGGCCGCGGCGATGCGCCGCGACGGCCGACGCGCAGGCGCCAGTGCCGCAGGCGCTGGTGATGCCCGCGCCGCGCTCCCACACCCGCATGCGCAGATGGCTGCGGTCCTTCACGGAGACGAATTCGGCATTGATACGCGAGGGGAAAAGTTCATGACGCTCGATCTTGGGACCGAGCGTCGCGACGGGCACTCGCTCGGCATCGTCCACGAACAGCACGCAATGCGGATTGCCCACATTCACGCCAACGCCGTCGAAATTCTTGCCATCGATCTCGAACACGACATGATTGGTGTCCATCGCGCGCTCAAGCGGAATGTCTTTCCAGTCGAGATGCGGCGCGCCGATATCCACGGTCACCGATCCAGCGCCGGCATCCGCGCAAAATAACTCGCCGCCCGGCGTGTCGATCGTGACGCGGTCGCGGTCTTTCTCTTCCATCAGCAATCGTGCGACGCAGCGCGCGGCATTGCCGCAGCTTTCGACCTCGCTGCCATCGGCGTTGTAGATCCGCATCGCGGCATCGAAGCCGTTCTTGCCTTCGCCGATCACAATCACCTGGTCGCAGCCCACGCCAAAGCGCCGGTCGGCCAGCGCCTTGGCGCTAGCCCTATCGAGCGCGATCCGTTCGCGGCGCGCGTCGAAGACAACGAAATCGTTGCCCAAGCCATGCATTTTCAGGAAGGCCGTCATGAGGGCTTATATAGGCGGCTCATTGCGCCCCCGCCAGTATGTTCACGAAGCCGCTATCCGCCTTTCGTTCTCCGGCTTTTCTGTGGCAAGGAGAGGCGGGTGGTGGAGGAACAATTATGCGTAAAATCGCACTCGGTCTGGCATTCGCAGGATTCGCGGTGGCGGCGTTTGCCGCGGAGGTCGGGGACAACGATCCCAACTACTGGCTGACCGATATCTGGGGCGCGAAACAGCTCGCCTGGGTGAAAGAACGCAACGCCAAAAGCGAAGGCATCCTCAAATCCGATCCGTATTATGCCGAGACGCGCACCGCGCTTCTAAAATCGCTCGACATCAAGGACCGCATCCCGCTCGGCAATGTCGATCACGGCAAGCTCTACAATTTCTGGCAGGACGCGGAGCATGTGCGCGGGCTGTGGCGCCGCGTGCCGATGGCGGAATACCGCAAGGCTGATCCCAAATGGGAAATCCTCCTCGACGTCGATAAGCTCGACGCCGACCAGCACAAGGACTGGGTGTTCCAGGGTGCGCAATGCACGCCGTCGGATGCTCGCTGCCTCGTGCGCCTGTCGCCGGGCGGCGGCGATGCATCGGAGGTGCGCGAGTTCGATCCTAAGACGCATCAACTGATCGCCGATGGCTTTACGCTGCCGGCCGCGAAATCCTCCGCGAATTATGTCGACGAGAACACGATCCTGTTCTCCACCGATTTCGGTCCTGGCACGCTGACAAAATCGTCTTATCCACGCATCCTGAAAATCTGGCATCGCGGCGAGAAACAATCCAACGCCAAGCAGGTGTTCGAGGTCGGCGCCGACGATATATCCGTGCGCGAGGTCGTCTATCACGGCCCCGGGGGGCTCACGAACAAGGACGCGACTGTACTGATCCAGCGCGGCGTGACGTTCTTCGAGAACGAATATTCCTTCATGGCCGCCGACGGCGCGACGACGAAGCTCCCGCTTCCGCTCGGCGCCAATCTTCAGGGCATGACCAAGGGCAACCTGATCCTCACGCTCCGCGACGACTGGAAGGTCGGCGACACGACCTATCCGCGCGGCGCGCTGCTCGCGTTCTCGCTCACCGATTTCCTGCGGGACAAGACGATGCCGAAGATCGTCACGCTGTTCGCGCCGGATGAGCATTCCACCGTCGACACGGTCTCGATCGGCCTCAATGCGGTCTATGCTTCCATCAATCATGACGTTACCGGCAGTGTGCACGTCTACGAGATCGGCGCGGGTGAAACGGTTTTGCCACTGCCGAAAGGTGGCTCGACAACCGTTGTGACGGCGGATGATTGGGCGCCGGGCGCGCTATTCACGTATGAGAGCTTTATCCAGCCGCCGACGCTTTATGAAGATGCCGGCGATGGCAAAGTCAGCACGATCAAATCGCAGGCTCCGCTGTTCGATGCCAAGAATATCGTCAGCGAACAGTTCTGGGCGACATCGGCGGACGGCACGAAAGTGCCGTACTTCCTCATCCATCGCGCCGATGCGAAGGCAGAAGTTCCAACCATTCTCTATTCCTATGGCGGGTTCGAGCTGTCGCTGAACCCCTGGTACTGGAACGACGGTCACCGTCCGCTCAATGCGGGGCAGGTGTGGATCTCCAAAGGCGGCGCAATCGCGGTGGCCAACATCCGCGGTGGCGGCGAGTTCGGGCCGCGCTGGCATCAGGCGGCGCTGAAGGAACATCGCCAGCGCGCGTTCGACGATTTCGCGGCGGTCGGAAAGGACCTCGAAGCGCGCGGCTTCACGACGCCGCAGCACCTCGGCATCGTCGGCGCCTCGAACGGCGGCGTGCTGACCACCGTGACGATGACGCAGCAGCCGCAGATGCTGAACGCCGTCGTCTCGCAGCGTCCGCTGGTTGACATGCTGCGCTACACGCGCTTCGGCGCGGGCGCGTCGTGGGTCGCGGAATACGGCGATCCCGACAAGCCGGAAGACCGCGTCTATATCGAGAAGTACTCGGCCTATCAGAACGTGAAGCCAGACGTGAAATATCCCGGCATCCTTTTCATCACCGAGACCAGCGACGACCGCGTCACGCCGATCTGGGCACGCATGATGGCCGCGAAGATGGAAGCCCAGGGCCACGACGTCCTGTTCAACGAATCCTCCGAAGGCGGCCACGGCCCCGGCTCCACCAACGCGGCGCAGGCGGATATGTGGGCGTTGAGCTATACCTATCTGAAGCAAAGGCTCGGTCTGAAGTGACGCGTCCGGGGGGCACGCAAGCCTATTGGATCTACGGAGCGGCTACGGCGCTGTTGGCGTTGCAGATCGCGGTGCTGCACGCGTTCGGTCAGCCGTTCTTCGCGGCGAGTGGTCGCTTGCTCTTGTGGGTGAACGATCCGTTCAGTCCCGATATGTCGCAGCAGCTGGCCGACTGGTACAGCTTCTCGCATCTCATCCACGGCTTCATCTTCTTCGGGCTGCTGTATTTCATCGCGCCGCGCCTGCCGCTCGGCGTGCGTCTGCTGATCGCGATGGGCATTGAGATAAGCTGGGAGATCACCGAGAACACGCCGATGACGATCGAGCATTATCGCCAGCAGGCCCTCGCCGCCGGCTATCGCGGCGACAGCATCCTCAACTCGCTGTCCGACACGCTGATGATGTCCACCGGCTTCTTCATCGCCTCGCGCCTGCGCGCGCGCTACGTCGTGGCGATTGCACTCGCCTTCGAAATCTTCACCGCCTGCATGATCCGCGACAACCTGACCCTCAACGTGATCAACCTGATCGCGCCAAGCGACTGGGCGCCGATCAAGGCGATCCACAAGTGGCAAGAAGGCGCGAAACGCTAGATGCACTATCCCCTCACCATGGCCGGGCTTGACCCGGCCACCCAGCCGCGGCGCGTCTGCGCCGCGAACGAGTCAGAGGTGTAGAGTCTCGAAGAGATCATCCCAATTCGGATTCATCTTCTCGATCAGTGCCAGTTTCCACGCGCGATTCCATCGCTTGATATTTGTCTCCCGCTGGATCGCCGCGACGTACAACGGGTGATGCTCAAACCAGACCAATCGCGTGACGTTATACTTCTTGCAGAACTCTGAGCCGCGGCCTTCGCGGTGCATTGGTATGCGCGTGTAGAGATCGCCGCAGATGCCGGTATACAGTGTGCCGTTGCGCTTGCTCGCCATGATGTAAACGTAACCGCCCCTCATCTCTGCAATTTAGCGCATAGGTTGAATTGAGTCATTGGCCGCGCAGACGCGCGGCCTGCTGGGTGGCCGGGTCAAGCCCGGCCATGGTGAGGGTTTGAGCGAGGTTGAGCCGAGTTGGGCTGAGGTTGACCCGGAAAGGGCAGAAGCCTAAAACCTGCCCGCTTCCGGAACCGACTTAGTCGCTTCCGGTCCTCGGCCCGGCGCTGGGGATCGCCCCCAGGCAGCGCAGGTGCGCCCCCTGGGGCAATACTGCTTTGCCCCGTCGGATTGCGACTTCGCAATACGACAATGGAATGAGTTTGGGTTCGCATGTTCGACTCTTTGCAATCGCGCCTCGGCGCTACCTTTGACCGGCTACGCGGGCGCGGTGCGCTCAGCGAGGCCGATGTCGAGGAGGCGCTGAAGGACATCCGCACGGCGCTGGTCGAGGCCGATGTGGCACTTCCGGTGGTCAAGGATTTCATCGACCGTGTGCGTCCGCGCGCCATCGGCGCCGACGTCATCCGTTCGGTCACGCCGGGCCAGCTGGTCGTCAAGATCGTGCACGATGCGCTGGTCGAGACGCTCGGCACCGAGAACGCGACGCTCAATCTCGGTTCGCCGCCCGCGCCGATCCTGATGGTCGGTCTGCAGGGTTCGGGCAAGACGACGTCGTCGGCGAAGCTCGCCTCGATGCTCACGACGCGCGAGAAGAAAAAAGTTTTGATGGCGTCGCTCGACGTCTCGCGTCCCGCCGCCATGGAGCAGCTGCGCGTGCTCGGCGAGCAGGCCGGCGTCGCCACGCTTCCCATCGTTGCCGGACAGGACCCCGTCGCAATCGCCAAACGCGCGATGGCGAGCGCGAAGGTCGGCGGCTATGACGTCCTGATCCTCGACACCGCGGGCCGCCAGCACATCGACGAGCAGTTGATGAACGAGGTCGCGCAGGTCAAGGCGCAGGTGAACCCGCATGAGACTCTGCTGGTCGCGGACTCGCTGACCGGTCAGGACGCGGTGAACATCGCGAAGTCCTTCAATGAGCGCGTGACGCTCAGCGGCATCATCCTCACGCGCGCGGACGGCGATGCGCGTGGTGGTGCGGCTCTGTCGATGCGCGCGGTCACCGGTGCGCCGATCAAGTTCCTCGGCGTCGGCGAAAAGCTCGACGCGCTCGAAGCCTTCCATCCCGACCGTGTCGCGCGCCGCATCCTCGACATGGGCGACGTCGTCTCGCTGGTCGAGAAGGCGGCGGAGACGTTCGATAAGGAACAGTCCGAGAAGCTCGCCGCCAAAATGAAAAAGGGATCGTTCGACATGAACGATCTCGCGCAGCAACTCCAGCAGATGAAAAAGCTCGGTGGCATGCAGGGCGTGCTGTCGATGCTACCCGGCGTCGGCAAGGTGAAGAGCCAGCTCGACGCCGCGGGCCTCGACGACAGGATCCTCACGCGTCAGGAAGCGATCATCTCCTCCATGACGAAGCACGAACGCCGCGATCCCGATGTGATCAACGGCTCACGCCGCAAGCGCATTGCGTCCGGCGCCGGCGTCGAGGTCAGCGAAGTGAACAAGCTCCTGAAGATGCACCGTCAGATGTCCGACATGATGAAGAAGGTCGGTAAGGGCGGCCGCGCGATGCAGGGACTATCCGCAATGTTCGGTGGCGGCGGTGGAATGCCGCCCGGAATGATGCCTGGGGGGCGGAAATGAAGAATCTCACGCGGAGACGCGGAGTCGCGGAGCAAAATTGGCTCGCGACATCTGAGCAAAATGCCGGCGCGCTTTGCGCGCCAAAAATCTTTGGTATGGATCTGTGTGGGGTAGCGCTTCTCAAACTCCGCGTCCTCCGCGGCTCCGCGTGAATCACTTTCTTACAGTTTAAGCAGAAGGAAAACTTTGACATGGCTTTGAAGATCAGACTTGCCCGCGCCGGTACGAAGAAGCGCCCGCACTACAACATCGTGATCGCGGATTCGCGCAGCCCGCGCGATGGCCGCTTCATCGAGAAGATCGGCTTCTACAGTCCGCTGCTGCCGCGCGAGCATGCCGACCGTCTCAAGCTCGACGTCGAAAAGGCGAAGGGCTGGATCGCGAAGGGCGCGACCGCGTCCGACCGCGTGCACCGCTTCCTGTCGGATGCCGGCGTCGTGAAGGCGCGCGTGCACAACAACCCGAAGAAGGCGTTGCCGAAGAAGAAGGCGCAGGAACGCGCCGCTGCCGCCGCCAAGGCCGCGGAAGCGCCGGCGGCGTAAACCGGCGTGAGCCGCGACGTCCTGATCGCCGCCGTGATCGGCGCGCATGGGCTGAAGGGCGAGGTGAAGGTGAAAACCTTCACCGCCACGCCCGACGCGCTTGCGCGCTATCGCACGCTGCATGCCAAGGACGGACGCATCTTCACGATTACGCAGCTGCGTCCCGGCAAGGCCGCTGAAGCGGTCGCGACGTTGGCCGAGGTGGTCGACCGCAACACGGCGGAGTCGCTGCGCGGGATGGAATTGTTCGTGAAGCGCGACGCGCTGCCCGCGCCGGACGAGAATGAGTTCTACCATGCCGATCTCATCGGGCTCACCGCGATGGACGAGGCCGACCGCGTCATCGGCACGATCCGGGCAATTCACAACTATGGTGCAGGTGACGTGATCGAGATCACGCGCGCTTCTAATGAGGGAAGTGGGGGCGACACGGTGATGCTGCCGTTCGTGAAGGACTTCGTACCATTGGTCGATCTGAAGGCCGGGCGCGTTGTCATCGCGGAGCCCGCCGAAGTCGAAACCGGGGAAAGAGGAAACGTCGAATGAGCGATCTGACCTTCCGCATGGCGGCCAAGGACGATCTCCACGCCATCGTGGCGATGCTGTCGGACGACGAGCTCGCCGAGAACCGCGAAAAGGCGATCGGCGGCGATGGCGTTGCCGAGGAATATGCAAAGGCCTTCGCCGCGATGGAGGCCGAGCGCAACAACCACATGCTGCTCGCCGAGAGCGAGGGCCGCATCGTCGGTTGTCTCCAGCTCGTCTTTATTCCGGGTCTATCGCGCAAAGGCACGACGCGCGCCATTGTGGAGTCCGTTCGCGTCGTTTCCGATATGCGCGGCAAGGATGTCGGCACAGCGCTGATGAAAGAAGCAGTCCGCCTCGCGCGCGAAGGCGGTTGCGGTCTTGTGCAACTCGACTCCGACACGCGCCGTTCGCGCGCGCATCTCTTCTACCGCCGCCTCGGCTTCGTGCAGAGCCACTTCGGATTCAAGAAGCAACTGTGACCTGGGCTGCGACAGTCCTGACTCTGTTCCCGGAGATGTTTCCGGGGCCGTTGGACGCGTCGATCCTTGGCAGGGCGCGGCAGAAGACACTTTGGTCGCTCGACGTGCGCGACATCCGCGAACACGGGCTCGGAAAACATCGCACCGTCGATGACACCCCTGCCGGCGGTGGTCCCGGAATGGTGATGCGGACCGATGTGGCGTGTGCTGCCATCGACGCCGTGGAGCGGGCAGGGCGTCCGCTGATCTATCTCTCGCCGCGCGGTCTGCCCCTCACACAGAAGCGCGTGACGGCGCTGAGCGAAGGTCCCGGCGCGATCCTGCTGTGTGGCCGCTTTGAGGGTCTCGACCAGCGCGCCGTTGAGGCACGGGACATCGAGGAGATCAGCCTTGGAGACTTCGTTCTGGCTGGCGGCGAGATCGCGGCCATGGCCCTGATCGAGGCCGCAGTGCGGCTGATCCCTGGCGTTCTGGGCGCCCAGGATTCGCCCGAAGACGAGAGTTTCAGCCATGGTTTGCTGGAATATCCGCAATACACCCGTCCCCAGAGCTTCGAGGGCCGGGACATCCCGGACGTGCTTCTGGGCGGCAACCATGCCGAAATCGCCAAGTGGCGGCGGGAAGCCGCGGAAAACCTCACCAAATCGCGGCGCCCGGACCTCTGGACCCCCTATGAAAAGGCCAAGCGGTAGGCTATACGCCCCGGCTTCCTGTGATCTTTTCGCCTGACGGAGACTTCCCCATGAACCTGCTCAAACAGCTCGAAGCCGAGCAGATGAAGACCCTCCGCACGACCGCGCATCCGGCGTTCCGCCCGGGCGACACGCTGAAGGTCAACGTCAAGGTCGTCGAGCAGACCTATGACGAGAAGGCCAAGCAGATGAAGACGCGCGAGCGCATCCAGGCGTTCGAAGGCGTGTGCATTGCCCGCCAGGGCGAAGGCATCAACGAGGCCTTCACCGTCCGCAAGATTTCCTATGGCGAAGGCGTGGAGCGCGTGTTCCCGGTCTACTCGCCGCTGGTCGATTCCGTGACCGTCGTGCGCAAGGGCAAGGTCCGCCGCGCGAAGCTTTATTATCTGCGCGGCCGCCGCGGCAAGTCCGCCCGTATCGCCGAACGCACGGACACGGTCGCCGCCGCGGAGGCGTAGGCGCCTTAGTCTTTGCGTCCCAGACTGACCTGCACGGCGAAGTACTTCTTCGCCGCCGCAAGGTCCTCAAAAGCCCGCCCTGCGGGCTTTTTCTTTGTGGTCACGGTGTAGCTGACGCCCACCTTCTTGCGCGGTTCGCCGTCGAACAGGATGGCCTCGCTCAGGGTCACGCCACGCTCGGTTTTCAGCACGCGTCTCTTTGCCATCGGCACTCGTCTCCACCACGACGGCGTGATTCTGCCCATTTTATTGGGCTTTTGTGCAGTGCGATTTTCGCGGCGTTTCGCCACTGGATTCGCAATGTGCAGGAAATGCCGTAAAATTGGGCTTCTTTGTGATTCTCTTAAGAGGCAACCATGGCTAAAGCCGCAACCACTAAGGCGCCTTCCGCTTCCCCCGCGAAGCCGAAGACCGTTACCCTGTCCACCAAGCAGCTCGCCAACGAGCTCGCTGACAAGCACGAAATGACCCACAAGCAGGGCGGTGAAGTCGTCGAAGACATCATCACCATGATGACGAAGCACTTGAAGAAAGGCACCCGTATCCGCCTCAACGGCTTCGGCATCCTGCAGGTTCGCAAGCGCGCCGCGCGCATGGGCCGCAACCCGGCGACGGGCGAAGCGATCAAGATCAAGGCGAGCAAGAAGGTTTCCTTCCGCCCCGCCAAGGAATTGAAGGAAGCCGTTTAAGACTTTCTGCTTTTCGCGTTTTGCAAGAAGACGGACGGATGCGAAAGCGCCGTCCGTCTTTTTGTTTCTTTGACATCGGCGCGCGGACATGGACCCATCGCACAAGCGAAGGGGACATCATGCGCGTTGTGGAAAATCTGGCCGGCAGCGAGCGCGGCCATCTTCTGAAAATCCTTGGCGTGACATTCGGGGTCGCGGTCTCTCTTGGCGAGGCGATCGGCTCCGGAATTTTGCGTTCGCCAAGCATCATCGCCGCGGCGGTTCCTGGCATCGCGCTCATCCTTGGGCTTTGGGTGCTTGGTACTGTGCAGGCGATCCTGCAGGCGAACGTCATCGCGGAGTTCGCCACCGGCCTTCCCAAATCCGGCGGCAATTACGTCTACGCGCGCCGCGCTTATGGAAATGTCTATGGGGACGTCGCGGGACTTGTCGTTGGCTGGAGCATCTGGCTTGCAAAGAATGCGGGCACGGCATCGGCATCGGTTTCTTTCGCGGAGTTTCTGCCGCTGCTCTGGCCGGCCGCGGGCGAACACAAGATCGCCGTTGCGCTGGCGCTGCAGATTGCGCTCTACGGCGCCAACATCATGGGCCTGCGCGAAGGCCGCGCGCTGCAGGAGATCACCAGCATCATCAAAGGGACAATGCTGCTGGTGTTTGCAGTCGCGGCGGCGGTCCTGCTCTCGCCTGCGGAGCCTGCGTCCGTGTTGCCCATAGGACCGACACTGACATGGGCCGGTATCATCCTTGCCTATCAGATGATCGTCGGCGCCTATGCGGGATGGAATGCGCCGGTGTTCTTCGCAGGGGAAAACACGGAGCCGGAGAAAACAATTCCGAAAGCGCTGCTGTACGGCATCTTGCTTACAGGCGGGCTTTATATCGCCGTCAACTGGGCGCTGATCCATGCGCTGGGGCTCGCCGGCACGGCAGCCTCGCCGCTGCCGTTCAAGGTCGTGCTCGACAGGTTCGGCGGCACGCTGCCGGGCATTCTCTTTGCGCTCACCGCGATGATCACGGTCGCGAGTTGCGCCAACGCCAATGTCATGGGCGCGCCGCGCATCCTGTTCGCGCTCGGCGAGGACGGATTGCTGCCGAAGGTCTTCACGCGGGTGAATCGCGGAGGCAGTCCGTTTGTCGGATTTCTGCTTGCTGCCGTTCTCACGCTCGCGCTGGCCGCGACGGGTACGTTCAGCTTCGTGTTCGGCCTGATCGCGACGCTCGATACGGTCAGCGCCATCATCGTCGGGACCGGATTCTTCATCTGGCGCCGGCGCGAACCGGATGCGCCGCGTCCGTTCCGCGCCATCGGCTATCCCTTGCTGCCACTGCTCGCGTTGCTGTTCGACATCGCGTTGCTGTTCCTGTTTTCCTGGAACGACCGGTTGGGGATTACGGCGACAATTGTGATGGTGCTGCTCTGTGTCCCGTTCGCCCTGATCGCGCGGCGGGCGCGGAAAACGGCCTAAAAAAGGCATGCTTGAAGCCCGGCCCCCACCGCGCTAGGAACCGCCCCGGCTTTCCCCAACACGAGGACTACTCCATGGCTCGCAAGAAGATCGCGCTCATCGGCGGCGGACAAATCGGCGGCACGCTCGCTCATCTCGCGGCGATCAAGGAACTGGGCGACATCGTCCTGTTCGACATCATGGAAGGTCTGCCGCAGGGCAAGGCGCTCGACATCTCGCAGGCCGGTCCGGTCGAGGGCTTCAACGCGAAGATCAAGGGCACGAATTCTTACGCCGATATCGCGGGCGCTGATGTTGTGATCGTCACTGCCGGTGTCCCGCGCAAGCCCGGTATGAGCCGTGACGATCTCATCGGCATCAACCTCAAAGTCATGAGCGCGGTCGGCGAGGGCATCAAGGCGCATGCGCCGAACGCGTTTGTCATCTGCATCACCAATCCGCTCGACGCGATGGTGTGGGCGCTGCGCCAGTTCTCGGGCCTTCCGCACACGCATGTCGTCGGCATGGCCGGTGTGCTCGACAGCGCGCGCTTCCGCCACTTCCTCGCCGAAGAGATGAACGTGTCGGTGGAAGACGTCAGCGCGTTCGTGCTCGGCGGTCATGGCGACACGATGGTGCCGATGCCACGCTTCTCCACGGTGTCGGGCGTGCCGCTGCCGGAGCTCGTGAAGATGGGCTGGATCAAGCAGGATCGTCTCGATGCGATCACCCAGCGCACGCGCGACGGCGGTGCGGAGATCGTCGGCCTGCTCAAGACCGGCTCGGCGTTCTATGCGCCGGCGACCAGCGCCATCGCGATGGCGGAGAGCTATCTGAAGGATAAGAAGCGCGTGCTGCCCTGCGCGGCTTACGTCGATGGCGCCTATGGCCTGAAGGGCCTCTATGTCGGCGTGCCCGCCGTGATCGGTGAGAAGGGCATCGAGCGAATCGTCGAACTCGAACTCACCGCCGACGAACGCGCCGCGCTCGCCAAGTCCGCGGAGTCGGTGAAAGGCCTGATCGACGCGTGCAAAAATCTGGATTCGCGTCTGGCATGAGGTTTCGGTTGGCGCGGCGGTCTTTGACGGTCGCCGTGCTGGCGATGTTTCCGGTGCTGGCACAGGCCGCGCCGTCCCTCTATTTCGCATCGCCCGAAGCCGAGCTGACATCGCGCGCGCAACTCGCGCAACACCTTACCGATCTCGAAAAATCGTGGAAGTCATTCACCGCCGCCCCGTCTGCGATGGCGGCAACGCTCGCGCAGTACGAACGCATCCAGACCGAAGCGGTGCGGCACGACGCCTATCTGCATCTGCGCTGTGCCGACGACCAAAGCGACAGCAGCGCCTGTAGCGGCGAAGATGCCGTCGACAGCATGGTCGACAGCCACACCGCCTTTATCGCCAGCGTGATTTCGGCTCTAACGGCGGCAAAAGTGTCCGCGCTTCTCAAATCGCCCTTGTTGAAACCCTATGCTTACGCCACCGCGGATATGCACCGCCAGAACGGCCATGACGCAGGCGCCGCCGGCGAAAAGGTGTTGGCCAAGCTCTCACCCGATCTCAGCGACTGGCAGGACGCGCTCTACGGGCAGGCATTGTCGAGGGCAGATTTCGGCACCGTCGCCACGCCGCAAGGCGCACTCGACGTCGCGCGCCAGCGCAATATTCTGGTCGTCCATCCGGACCGGGATATCCGCAAGCTGGCTTTCGAGAAGCGCAATGCCGGTTTCGACCGCGTGCGCGACGATGTCGCCTTCGCGCTGCTGCATACGGTCAGCGCGGGAAATGCGAAAGCGGTGCTGCACAAATTCGCCAATGCGCCCGACGTCAAATATTTCGCGATGGGTTTCGATCCGGCGCGAACGCGCGCGCTGATCGAGAAAGTGAGTGCGAGCGGTCCGCTGCTAAAGCGGTTTGAGACTTTGCGTGCCGCCGACCTGCATCAGGCGCTCGGGATCGCCGATGCCCAGCCGTGGGATCTGCGCGTGCCGACGGCCACGATTGCGCCGCGCACGCTCGACGATGCGCGGGCCGTTTATCATAGCGTGTTTGCGCAACTTGGGACTGTCTATCAGGCGCAGTTCGATGCATTGCTCGATCCGGCCAATGCCCGCACCGATATCGCGCTGGTTGCCGTGCCGCACCGCTCCGCCGGTGGCTTCTCCGTCGGTGGGCCTGGCGTAACCTCCATGCTGTTCGTCGGGAATTTCGCCGGTATCTACAAGGATATGTCGGTCATCGCACATGAGGGTGGGCATGCCGTCCATCGCGCGTTGATGAGCGCCAACAACGTGCGGCCGATCTACGGAGAAGGGCCGCACTATCTGTTCGAATCGTTTGCGATCTTCAACGAGCTGTTGCTCGCCGATTATCTTTCGGCGCATGCCTCGACACCGGCTGAGAAACGCTACTACGACGAGCAGTTCCTGGACGTGAAAGGCCTGGACTATATTCGCGGTGCGCAGGATGCGGCGCTCGAACAGGCGTTCTATGACGCCCCTCTGCATACGCCGGACGATCTCGACGCGCTGACGCTGAAGATCGATGCGCAATATACGCAGTGGCCGCAGAAGAACCGCTGGGAAGCGATGTCGCTGGCCTACGAAGATCCGCTCTACAATGTGAACTATCTCTACGGCGGCTTGCTGGCGTTGCAATATTATAAGCAATGGAAGGCGGCGCCGCAGACCTTCGCTCCCGCCTATGTCGCTTTGCTGCAGAACGGATTTGACGACACGCCCGCCAATCTTCTCAAACGATTTCTCGGAATCGATCTGAAAGACGAAGCCACACTGGTCGCCAACGCGCAAAGCGTGGCAGAAGAAAAATTGAACGCGCTGGGAGATCACAAGAAATCATGAACATGAAATCGTTTCTGCTGGCCGGCGGTGTTCTGGCTCTCGTCTTGTCGCCGCCCGTGTGCGCTGCCGATCCGGCTCCCGCGGCCGTGTCGCTCACGATCACGGTGCGCAACATCTCCGATGCCGGGGGCGATCTGCGCATCGGCGTCTACGACGCGGCGAATTTCGCGACGAAGGATGGCGTGCCCACGGCGCGGAAGGTCATGCATGCGCGTGGCCCGAAGATGACGATCACGTTCGACGGCATCGCGCCGGGCACTTATGGCGCGAAGGTCCTGCAGGACCTGAACCACAACGGCCAGTTCGACATGGGCCTCAAAGGGGTCGAGCCGTTTGGCTTTTCCAATGATCCTGAGATCACGGGCGGTTTGCCTCCGTTCGACGATGTGAAATTTACCGTGAGCCCGGGCAGCAATTCCATCGACGTGACGTTGCGCTAGAGTCTTCGCGTGAGATCGGCGGTTTCCCTGTTCGCTTTGGTCGGCGCCGTCTTGCTGGCGCCTGCGCTGGCGCACGCGGCCGACGCCGTGCTGACCGTGAAGGTCGATCACATCGCCCCCAGGGGCGGCAATCTCCGGCTGGCGCTCTATGATGAGAAGTCGTTCGCCAACGACGATGCAGAGCCCATCGCCGACAAGATTGTCATTGCCACGCCATCCATCCAGACCGTGGCTTTCCCTGGCGTACCGCCCGGCACGTATGCGGTGAAGATGTTTCAGGACGTGAACCGCAACGAGAAGTTCGATCTCAACTGGCTGGGCATTCCGTCCGAGCGTTACGGCTTTTCCAACAATGCCAAGCCCAACTGGATCCGCATGAGCCCGCCGGATTTCGATGCGGCGAAGATCACGCTCAAACCCGGCGCCAACTGGACCGAAATCTGGCTACATTAGAGCTGTTGCTCTATTGAGTTGCCCATGATTCCCCGTCTTGAAACCGAACGATTGATCCTGCGCGGCTGGCGCGCGGAGGATTTTGAGCCACTCGCGGCGATCCATGGCGATCCCGAGGTGATGACATTTCTGGGGGGCGTGCAGGAGCGCAACGACGCGTGGCGGAGCCTTGCCAGTCTCGCCGGGCACTGGGCGCTGCGCGGTTACGGCAAATGGGCAGTGGAGCGCAAGACCGACGGTGCGATGATGGGCCGCGTCGGACTCATCAATCCGGAAGGCTGGCCCGGGCTTGAACTCGGCTGGACGCTCGGCAAGGACTATTGGGGGCAGGGCTACGCCACCGAAGCCGCGGAGGCGGCATTGCGCTACGCATTTCTCACGCAGCCGGTGGACCGGATGATCTCCTGCATCGATGCGGACAATGTCGCGTCGCAAGCCGTTGCCAAGCGTCTCGGCGAGACCAAAACGGAGAAAGCCATGCTGCGGATCGCGGGCAAGGAATTCCCCATCGACGTCTGGGCGATTTCGCGCGCGGAGTGGATGAAACGGAGCGCCGCTTAGCGCCCTGTCTGCGCCCCAAGGACTTCGTCGAGGCAATTCTCGAGGTATTGCAAGTCCTCGTCGGAGTGCTCGCTTGAAACGCTGATCCGCAAGCCGCTATCTCTTCGGCCGACGGCGGGAAAGCTCACCGCGTTGACGAAGCAGCCCCTGTTTTCAAGCTGTTTGGCGGCAGAAACGGCATCGAACCTGCCGTCGCTTTTGACGAAAACGATCGGTGACATGTCGTTCGATACGGCGCCGAACCGGCGGAGTTTATCGTTCATCGTGCGAGCATTTGTTCTGAGGCGCGCAACGCGTTGCGGTTCTTCCATCAGGATGCGCACGGCTCTCAGCGCGCCCGCCATGCTGGCAGGCGATAGAGCGGTGGAGAACATGTAAGAGGGCGCGAGCAGCCTTAGGCAATCTATGAGATCTTTCGATCCGCAGATGAAGCCGCCGTTGGCGCCCAGTGCTTTGCTATAGGTTCCGATGATCAGAAGATCGTCGCCGTGCGGAACGTCTTGCGTCACGCCTCTGCCGGTTGAGCCCAACGTGCCGGTGCCGTGGGCATCATCGACAACAAGAAGTGCATCGTGCCGTTTCGCCACCGCATACATGCTCGGAATATCCGCGATATCGCCGCGCATCGAGTAGAGACTTTCGACGAATACGAACGTGTCTCCGGCTGCGGCCTCGGGCATGCAGGCCTCCAGTTCCGAAACGGCATTGTGCCGGAATTTGCGAACGGGCGCGCCCGTCATGCGAACACCCTCTCGAAACGACATATGCGCTTCGCCGTCACAGACGACAAAATCCTGCTCGCGGATCAATGCGCTGACCCAGGAGATGTTCGCGCAAAAGCCGGAGGCAAAGACAATGCAATCCTGTGTTCCTTTCAGCTCCGCCGTAGCTTTCTCCAATTCGCGTTGGAGCGACGAGTAGCCGCTGAGAAAAGAAGACCCGCCGATCCCGACGCCGTAGCACTGCATGGCGGAGCACGCATCCGCGACCACACGCGGATCGGATGCCAGTCCGAGGTAGTTGTTGGAACCGAACATTCGGAAATTCCGTGTCGAGCCGCTCTCGGGAGAGAACATCTGACCGGATGTTCCGCGAACATGCGAGAGCTGTCGAAAATACACGGATGAATCGTGATTCAATTCCGCATCGGCGGCGCGTTTGGCAACCGTCATTTTTTCCACGAGAGAACGCCGCCCAAGCAGGACAAGCTCCTGGGCTTTCCACTGTCTTGTCATGGCGCTGGCTCTCGGGCTGCGACGCAATTCGAAGCAGTGCGCGTCCATCAAGTCAATCGCAGGTTTTGGCGCAAAATTTGCCGCACGCAGACCGCGTTCTGCGATGCTACCGTCAGGGATGATTCCGTCATCGGAAGGCACCGCCACGGTGTATCGCCGCCGTGATTTCTGGAGTTTCGTGTCGGCCCGTTTTGTCGGGACCGTGGCGATGCAGGTGCAATCGGTTGCCATCGGCTGGCAGATCTACGACATCGAGCGCACGCCGTTCGCGCTCGGTCTTGTTGGGCTGTGCCAGTTCGCGCCGATGTTCCTGCTTACGCTTCCGGCCGGCGAGATCACCGATCGCTACGACCAGCGGCGCGTGTTCTCGGCCGCGCTCATGCTTCAAGGCCTGTGCGCCGCGTTGTTCATGGCATTCTCGCTGACCATGCCGCGCAACGCGATGCCGTTCTATGGTGTGCTGATCCTGTTCGGCTGTGCGCGTGGATTTTCCGGTCCCGCGGGAAGTTCGCTGCTGCCCTTCCTTGTTCCACCGGAAAAGCTGGCGCGTTCTATCGCACTCAATTCTTCCGGCTTCACGATCGCCGTGATCGCAGGCCCCGCGCTCGGCGGATTGCTCTTCCTTGTGGGTCCGGTCGCGACGTACGGCCTTTGCATGGCGGGATTTCTTCTCGCGGCGATCCTGATCGTCACGCTCGGCGGCCGCCGCGCCGAGAAAACGGCTTCGACCGCGTCGCGCCTCGAACGTGTGATCGAGGGCGTCCGCTTCGTGCGCGACCGCCCCATCGTGCTGGGTGCGATCTCGCTCGATCTTTTCGCCGTGCTGCTCGGCGGCGCAGTCGCGCTGTTGCCGGTCTATGCGCGCGACATTCTCCATACCGGACCGCAAGGGCTCGGCGTATTGCGCAGCGCGCCTTCGGCTGGCGCGGCGGTGACGGCGCTCATGCTGGCGCGCAAGCCGATCGAGCGGCACACCGGTGCGATCATGTTCGGCTGCGTCGCGATCTTCGGCGCCGCGACCGTCGTGTTTGGTCTCTCGACCAGTTTCGTGGTTTCGCTCGTCGCGCTGTTCGTGACCGGAGCTTCCGACATGGTCAGCGTGTTCGTGCGCACGGCGCTGATCAATTTTGCGACGCCAGACGCGATGCGCGGCCGTGTCGGCGCGGTGAACATGCTCTTCATCGGCGCCTCGAACGAGCTCGGTGAATTCGAGTCCGGGTTCACCGCGGGGCTGTTCGGCACCGTGCCGGCGGTGGTGCTTGGCGGGCTGGGCACGCTTGGCGTTGTCGCGCTGTGGATGAAGCTGTTTCCGGCGTTGCGAAACGTCGACCGGCTAACGGACGCGAGCAAAGCTTGAGCTTCGTGTGCGCCTGCGCCAACATGGCTGCCTAGGGGAGACATCGCATGAGTTTGAAAGTCATCGGCGCCGGCTTTGGTCGTACGGGCACGCATTCACTCAAGATCGCGCTGGAAATGCTGGGTTTCGCGCCTTGTTATCACATGGTTGAAGTGTTCTCGCATCCGGGGCATTCCGAGGCCTGGGAAGAGGCGGCGCGCACGGGCAAGGCCGATTGGGACGCATTGATCGGCGGTTACAACGCGGCCGTCGACTGGCCTTCGAGCTTTTTCTGGCGCGAGCATCTGAAGTTGTATCCGGACGCCAAGGTGATCCTCACCGAGCGCGACGAAGAGGCCTGGTACAAAAGCATCACCAACACGATCTTCGATTTCATGGCGCGAGACGTCGATCCGTCGAAGCTCGATCCTATCCGCGCCGCGCAGCGCAAGATGGGCCGTTACATCGTCTCGGAGCGGACCTTCGGCAACCGCTTCGACAAGGAGCACGTGCTGAACGTCTATCGCCAGAATTCCACCGAAGTGAAGCGCGAAGTGCCGAAAGACAAGCTCTTGGTGTTCGATGCTCCGGATGGTTGGGAGCCGCTGTGCAAATTCCTGGGCGTGCCGGTGCCGTCCACGCCTTATCCGCTGACCAACACGACGGAAGAATTCCGCGCGCGCATACCCAGCATACCGGCAGCTACCAGCGGTACGTGAAATCCGCGTAGACGCCGTCGGAACTCGCATAGACGTTCGTATAGAAGCGCTTGTGCGTGTAGCGCGTCGTGATCAGCCGGCTATAGCCCCAGCCGATCGCGGCACTCGCCGCGACGTCGTACCAGTGATGCTGTTTGGAATTCACGCGCTCGTAGCCGACATAGCCGGCGGCAAGATAGGCGGGCACGCCATATTGCCAACCGTAGCGGTCCCACAGGAACGCGGCCGGAGCGAAGGCGAGCGCCGCCGTGTCGGACGGGAAGGAATGCCAATCCGATCCGTCCGGACGCTTTTCGCGCACGAGCTGCTTGAGCAGAAGCGCGGTTCCCACAGTAAGGCCCGTATCGAGGGTAAGTTGCTCGACGCCCTTCCAATCCCAGTCATGCAGCAGCGCCACGCCGCCCGCAGCCAGCGGGATGGCGATGGCGACGGCCTGACCCGCGCTTTCATTCGCGGCCCACGCGCTGCCGTCGGCAGAGACCAAAGCAAACGCAGCAACGACACCTATTGCGATCTGTCTCATACGCGGCACCCCGGTTCTCGGCGCGCGACCATAACCGTTGTGCAAAGCCGCGCAATCGGCCATTTTCGTTGATGATCCGCATTCGCAAGAGCAGGGGCAGGCGATGGCAATTGGCGCATTGAAGGGGTGGACCTCGACGCAGAAGCATGTCGTCGCGGCGAGCTATCTCGGCTGGACGCTGGATGCGTTCGATTTCTTCCTGATGGTCTTCGTCATCAAGGATGTGGCGAAGGAGTTCGGCGTCGGGCGGGAAGATGTCGCGCTCGCGATCACGCTGACACTCGCGTTCCGCGCGCTTGGCGCCTTCATCTTCGGACGGCTCGCGGATCGCTATGGGCGGCGGCCCGTGCTGATGGCCGATATCGCACTCTATTCCGTTCTTGGCTTCGCGACAGCATTCGCACCGAACCTGATTGCATTTCTCGTCATCCGTGCGCTGTTCGGTATCGCCATGGGCGGTGAGTGGGGCATCGGTGCGTCGCTGACGATGGAAACCGTCAAGCCGGAATCGCGCGGCTTTGTCTCGGGTCTTCTCCAATCGGGTTATCCGACAGGCTACCTCATCGCGTCGGTGGTCTATGGCCTGTTCTATACGACCATCGGCTGGCGCGGATTGTTCATGGTCGGCGTGGCGCCCGCTCTGCTGATCTTTTACATCCGCCGCAATGTGCCGGAGTCGCCTGGCTGGAAACCTGAGCATGCCGCGACGGGCACGGTGTTGAATGTGCTCAAGCGCGACTGGAAGATCGCACTCTATGCGATCGTGCTGATGACGGCGTTCAATTTCTTCAGCCATGGCACACAGGATCTCTATCCGACGTTCCTGCAGGTGCAGCATAAGTTCACGCCACATGTTGTCGGCATGATCGCGGTGACTTACAATATCGGCGCGATGCTTGGTGGCCTGACGTTCGGCGCACTGAGCCAGTACTGGGGACGTAGGCGAACGATCATTATTGCCGCGCTGCTGGCGTTGCCCGCAGTCTATCTCTGGGCCTACTCGGAGACAGCGGTGATGCTCGCCGTCGGTGCCTTCATGGTGCAGTACTTCGTGCAGGGTGCGTGGGGCGTAATCCCGGCCCATCTGAACGAGCTCTCGCCCGCGGACGCGCGCGGCACCTTCCCCGGCACGGTGTATCAGCTCGGCAACTTCATTGCGTCGTCGAACGCGGTGCTGCAGGCGCGGATCGCGGAGAGCAATGGCGGCAATTATTCCATCGCGCTTGCCAGCGTTGCGGTGGCGGCGGCGATCGCTATCGCGCTGCTTGCCATGCTGGGTCGCGAGGGACGGCACATCGACATGGCGCCGAACGCTACGCCCTGAGGAAGATGTCCACGCGGTCGGGCGAGCCTTCGCTGGCGCCGCCCATCGCGCGCACGTCGATGCGCTCTGACGGCACGCCCTCGTCGATCAGGAGCTGACGCACGATCAGCGCGCGCTTGAGCGAGATGCGCCGTGCCTCCGACGATTTGTCGTTCGGCTTGCCGCCGAAGGCTTCCAGCTCGATACGGGCTGAACCGTTCGAGAGCGCGCTGTTCAATTCCGCACTCACCGACTTGACGGTGTCCAGAACTTCGGGCGCGGGTTCTTCGGCGCCGGGCGAGAACGGGATCGAGCTGCGCTTGCTCATGTTCCTGGTATCTGTGGGCGCGATCGACGCGGTCTTCGTTGGCTTCGCTGGCGGTGGCGTCGACGTGACTGCCGCACCCATCCGGTCGTTCGAAAGAAACGAAGATCCAAAATCGGACGTGACCTGTGCAGGGGCCGCAGCAGTCTTCTTTGGCGGCAATGTCTGCTTGGGCGGCGCGGGCGGCTTCTGCGCGATGACGACTTTCTTCTGCGGTGCGCTTGCGACTTTCTTTGCAGGCGCCGGGGCTGTGACCATCGACGCGGCGCTTTCGCCGGGTATGGCTCCGAAGCTCATCATGTCTTGCTGTGGCGCCGATTGCTGTTGCGGCGCGGGCGGTGCCGCCGTCGCAGTCTGCATTTTCGGTTTGGCTGGTGTGGCCTTCGCAACGTGATGCACGGCGCGATGCGGATAGGGCATGTGCAGATGGAGCGGCGCATTCGGATCGGGTTGCCCCGGCTGCAGAAGCGGATGCACGAGACGGCCATACCGGCCTCCCGGATAGAGCAGGAGCTGCTGCGAGCCCGTCACCGCCTGCGGGTTCACAACGACTTCGCCGTTGTCATAAATCTGTGCGGCGGCAGGCGCGCTGAGCGCCGCGCCCGCGAGCAGGGCACAAGCAAAAATAGTCGATTTCACCAAGGGGCCGATTCTCTCTCTGCGCCGCGACAATAGACACCCCTACCGCGCGGCTCAACATTGCGCAAACCCCTGCAAAACCACATGATATTAGCCTATTCTCCGCCCGGATTTTCGTGAAAGGATTGCCATGAAGACGAGAGCCGCCGTGGCCTATAAGGCTGGCGACCCGCTGGTTATCGAGACCGTCGATCTCGACGGCCCCAAAGAGGGCGAAGTTCTGGTCGAAATCAAGGCGACCGGCATCTGTCACACCGACGAATTCACCCGCTCCGGCGCGGACCCGGAAGGTTTGTTCCCGGCGATCTTCGGGCATGAGGGCGCGGGCATTGTCGTCGATATAGGCCCGGGCGTGACGTCGCTGAAGAAGGGCGATCACGTCATTCCGCTCTACACGCCGGAGTGCCGCCAGTGCAAAAGCTGCACCTCGCACAAGACCAATCTCTGCACCTCGATCCGCGCGACGCAGGGCAAGGGCGTGATGCCCGATGGGACCTCGCGCTTCTCCATCGGCGGAAAGATGGTGCATCACTACATGGGCTGCTCGACGTTCTCGAACTACACCGTGCTGCCGGAGATCGCGCTGGCGAAAATCCGCGAAGACGCGCCGTTCGACAAGGTCTGCTACATCGGCTGTGGCGTGACCACGGGCATCGGCGCGGTGATCAACACCGCGAAGGTCGAGCCGGGCGCGAATGTCGTCGTGTTCGGTCTCGGCGGTATCGGCCTGAACGTCGTGCAGGGCGCGCGCATGGCCGGCGCCGACATGATCGTTGGCGTAGATCTCAACCCGGCGCGCGAGGCGCTGGCGCGCAAATTCGGCATGACGCATTTCGTCAATCCGAAAGATGTGAAGGGCGATCTCGTGCCGCATCTTGTCGAGCTGACGAAGGGCGGCGCGGATTATTCGTTCGAATGCATCGGCAATGTCGATGTCATGCGCCAGGCGCTGGAATGCACCCATCGCGGCTGGGGCGAAAGCATCATCATCGGCGTTGCGGGCTCCGGTCAGGAGATCAAGACGCGTCCGTTCCAGCTGGTCACGGGGCGCGTGTGGAAGGGAACCGCGTTCGGCGGCGTGCGCGGCCGCACCCAGGTGCCGCAGATCGTCGACTGGTACATGGACAAGAAGATCAACATCGACGACCTGATCACGCACACGATGCCGCTCGACAAGATCAACGACGCCTTCGACCTGATGCACGCAGGGGAGAGTATTCGTAGCGTGGTGGTGTTCTGATTTTTTAACCTCCCCCTTTGTGGAGAGGTCGAAGCGCGAAGCGCTTCGGGTGGGGGCGAGCTTTTTCCGGCAACACCGCCCCCCACCCGTCTCACTTCGTTCGCCGACCTCCCCACAGAGGGGGAGGTGAAAGTAAGTGCGTAGAGTTCAAAAAAGATAACCAGGGAGGAAACAACAATGGGAATTTTCACGCATGTCGTGCTCGGCACGAACGATCTGGAACGGTCTCGCAAATTCTATGACGCGACCCTGGCGCCGCTCGGCGTCAAGCGCGTGATGAACATGGACAACGCGTCGCTGTGGGGCGCGGAAGGACCGGAGTTCATGGTCACCAAGCCCGGCAACGGCCAGCCCGCGACGCATGCCAATGGCGGCACGGTGAGCTTCGCGGCACCCGATCGCGCGGCGGTGCATAAGTTTCACGAGACAGCGCTCGCAAACGGCGGCACCTGTGAAGGCCCTCCCGGCCCGCGCAGCTTCACGCCGACGGCGTATGCGGCCTACGTGCGCGACCCCGACGGCAACAAGCTCTGCACCTATTCGTTCGTGCCTGCGTAGCATTCCACCCTCCCCTTGAGGGAGGGTCGAAAAATGCAAAGCATTTTTCGGGGAGGGGTGCGCACAATGACCCCTCCCCGAAATTTCCTTCTCACTTTGTTCGAAGAAAATTGTCGACCCTCCCTCAAGGGGAGGGTGGTTATTTCGCGCTCTTCAAGGCCTTCAGCAGCAACGGATGCAACATCTCGTTGGCGGCGAGGATGGTGCCGGTATCGAGCATGTTGGTGCCGTTCGAGAGATCGCTGACCATGCCCTGTGCTTCCTTCACCAGAAGCAGTCCTGCCGCGATATCCCACGGCGAAAGATCGCGCTCCCAGAACGCATCGAAACGACCGGCCGCGACATAGGCGAGATCGAGCGAAGCCGCGCCGAAGCGGCGGATGCCGGCAACGTTCGGCATGATGGCGTTCAGTTCCGCATCGAAGCGCGCGACATCGCCGTGACCCTGGAAGGGAATGCCGGTGGCGACGAGCGCGGTGTTCAGCGTCTTGCGCGCGCCGACGCGCAGGCGCTTGTTGTTGAGGAACGCGCCCTGGCCTTTCTCGGCCATGAACATGTCGTCGGTCGCGGGATTGTAGACGAGGGCGGTGACGATCTGGCCTTCGCGCTCCAGCGCGATGGAGATCGCGAAATGCGGAATGCCGTGCAGGAAGTTCGTGGTGCCGTCGATCGGGTCGATGATGAAGCGGTGCGTCTTGTCCTTGCCCTCGATTGCGCCGCTCTCCTCCGCGAGGAAGCCGTAGCCCGGGCGCACGCGCGTGAGTTCGTCGATGAGGATCTTCTCGGTGCGCTTGTCGGCGTTGGTGACGAAATCCGCGGGCCCCTTCATCGAGACCTGAAGATTCTCGAGTTCGCCGAGATCGCGGATCAGCGGCTTGCCCGCCTTGCGCGCGGCGGCCATCATCACATTCAGGGCGGGAGAGATGTAGGCCATTGAGTACCTCGTTGCTCTCACCCTTCGACAGGCTCAGGGTGAGGGTCTGAGCTAACCCTCATGCTGAGCTTGTCGAAGCATGAGGGAGCGCGGGTTACGACGCCCTGCGCAAATACGATCCGTCTTCGGTCGCGACGACGATCTTCTCGCCGGCCTCGATGAACGGCGGGACCTGGATCTTCATGCCGTTCTCCAGCACCGCGCCCTTGTAGGACGGCGACGCCGTGCCGCCGCGCAGCACGGGATCGGCTTCGGTGACTGTGAGCGTCACGTTCTGCGGCAGCGCGATGCCGATGGGCTTGCCGTCATAGAGCTGCACCAGCGTCTTCATCCCGTCCTGCAGGAAGCGCGCCTGGTCCTCGCCGACGAATTCGATGGAGAGTTCGATCTGGTCGTAGGTCTCCTGATCCATGAAGGTCAGCATGTCGCCGGTGGCGAACAGGAACTGGAAATCCTTCTTCTCGAGATAGACTTCCTCCACGCCTTCGTCGGAGCGGAAGCGCTGGTTCAGTTTGGTGCCGGTGAGAACATTCTTGAGCTCGACCTGGTTGTAGGCGCCGCCCTTGCCGGGCTTCACCTTCACGGATTTGACCGCCATCCAGAGCCCGCTGTCGTATTCGATCATCTTGCCGGGGCTGATTTCGTTGCCGTTGATCTTGGCCATGTGTGTTGCAGCGCCGGTGCGGGCGCGGTCCTTCTGTTCGGTCGGTTCAAAGAGCGGGGGCGTTCTACTAAAGCGGGGCAGGAAAGGCAAACCGGATCAGGGGCATGGCCGATGCACGGTTTTGCAACCATGCCGGCGGACAATGGCCCATCGATGATCCTCAAAAAAACGGGGTTGGGTCATGGACAATAGCGATATCATCAAGGAGCTGATGGCGCCGCTCGTCTTCGGCATGATCATGCTCGTCGTCGCGGTGTTTCCGCTGCTGCGCGGCGTTCCCAGCTCACCGCTGGTCTGGCTGCGCGTGATCGCCGCGGGCGGTTACGGTATCTGGCTCATCGTGTTTGCGCTGAACACGATGTCGGAAATGAGTTGAGGATTCCTCCCCCGCTTTCGCGAGGGAGGAAGTCTGTTACGCGGACGCTGGTGCGCCGTCACCGGGCAGCAGGAACCCAGCCGCAAGAATCGCGGCCGCCAAGCCCACATGCAGCCACTTGTCGGCTTCGTTGATGGTCACGCCCATCATCATGCCGTCCATCACCATGAAGAATCCGCACACCGCGACAAGCCCGTAGACCACGCCAACGATCTTCAGGGCGAGCGACGAGCCGAGACTCGCGTAAGCACCCGCGAGCAGCGCTATGCCGCTGACGAGATGGATGACATTGTGAAGCGAGTTGGTCGCGAAAATGCCCGTCGGTCCGACAATCGGATTGGGCACGTAACCGAGAACGCCGACAAGGATGAACACCACGCCGAACAGAATGGCCGCATTCTTTGCTGTCATGATCTCCCCCTGTTGAGTCAGGAGGGCCAGTCTGCGCGCGCGCGCCTGAGTCGGACAAGGGCGCGACGCTGTATATCTATGCTGCGGTGCACACCGTCGTCAGAACAGAGCGTTTAACGCTTTCACCGCCGCCGCCGGCCCCTGCGCATAGTTCCACACGCCCGACGACACCGCGATAAAATCGGCGCCGGCCTGGATCAGTGGCGCGGCGTTGTCGACAGTGATGCCGCCGATGGCGACGACGGGGACGGTCATGGTCTCGGCCCACCATTGGAGCAAGTCGAGGTCGGCGGTGAACTGCACCTCTTTCGTCGTTGTCGGATAGAATGAGCCGAACGCGACATAGTCGGCGCCCGCTTCGCCCGCATCGAAGGCGAGGTCGCGCGAGCCGTGACAGGTGACGCCGACGATGCGGTCGCGTCCGACGCCTGCGCGCGCGTCGTCATAGCTCGCATCCTGCTGGCCAATATGCACGCCGTCGCAACCGAGCCGCGCCGCCAGATCCGGCCGGTCATTCAGGATGAACGCGACATCATGCTTCTGCGCGATGGGCATGAGGATTTCCGTCGTGCGCGCGACCGTCTCATCGCTCACATCTTTCAAGCGCAACTGCAGACTCGCGACATCGCCGGCGCCGAGCGCGCGCTTTAGCGTCTCGGCAAAGCTCTTCGGCTCCAGCGTCGGGGGCGTGATGAGATAGAGGCGGCAGCCTTCGCTCACGCCGCCTTCTTCTCCAATTCCGGCTTCCAGTCGCCGGTGCAGGCGAGGCCGTTCATCTTGGCGCGGTGGGCGAACGCAGCTTGGCCGGCGGCGACGTTCTCGGCCTTGCCGCCCCATGCTTTCTGCGGCGCGGCCTGAAGTGCGCGGCCATAAGAGAACGTAAGCGCCCAGGGGAGATCGTAGTTCGCGTTCATCGCGTTCAGATGCGCGGTCGCGTCTTCGTCGGATTGGCCGCCGGAGAGGAACGCGATGCCGGGCACGGCCGCGGGCACGCAGTTCATCAGCACCTCGACGGTGTAGTCGGCGACTTCCTCGATGCTCGCTTGCTTCGGGCTCTTCTTGCCGGGCACGATCATGTTGGGCTTCAGGATGATGCCCTCGAGGAACACCGAGGCGTTGTAGAGCTCCTGGAACGTCTCCTTCAGAACCCACTCGGTGACTTCGGCGCAGACGTCGATGTCGTTGTCGTAATCCATCAGGACTTCGGGCTCGACGATCGGAACGATGCCGTTCTCCTGCGCCAGCGCGGCGTAACGGGCCAGCGCCTGCGCGTTCGCGCGCACGCAATATTCGGAGGGCTTGCCGCCGGAGGGATCATAGGTCGCGCGCCATTTCGCGAAGCGCGCGCCGAGCTTGTGATATTCCTGGAAGCGCTCACGCAGACCGTCGAGGCCTTCGGTGATCGTCTCGCCTGGATGACCCGCGAGCGGCTTTGCGCCGGCATCGACCTTGATGCCCGGCACCGCGCCGGTCTTGGCGATGATGTCGACCAGCGGTGTGCCGTCCTTCGCCTTCTGGCGGATCGTCTCGTCGAACAGGATAACGCCGGAGATGTGATCCATCATTGCGGGCGTGCGGAACATGAACTCGCGATAGTCGCGGCGGTTCTCCTCGGTGTTCTCGACATTGATCGCGTCGAAACGCTTCTTGATCGTGCCGGAGCTTTCGTCGGCCGCGAGAATGCCTTTGCCCTTGGCGACCATCGCGTTGGCGATGCGGTTCAGTTCCTGGATGTCCATTGTTCTTGCCCTTCGTTATTTCATGAGTGCGGCGACGCCCGGAAGCTCTTTGCCTTCGAGCCATTCCAGGAACGCGCCGCCTGCCGTTGAGACATACGTAAAGTCGTCCGCGACGCCGGCGTGGTTGAGTGCAGCCACGGTATCGCCGCCGCCGGCCACCGATAGAAGATTGCCGGCCTTCGTTGCCGCGGCCACAGCTTTGGCGGCGGCAACGGTGCCATCATCGAACGGCGGCGTTTCGAACGCGCCGAACGGGCCGTTCCAGACCAGCGTGCGCGTGCCGATCAGGCGTTCCTTGAACTCGGCGATGCTTTTCGCGCCGACGTCCAAAATCAATTCATTTTTGCCGACTTCGCGGACGGGGACAGTGCGGTGCTTCGCGTGCGCCTTGAACTCTTCGGCCACCACGGCATCGACGGGCAGGATGATCGCGCATCCGCTTTCGGTCGCCATGTGGATCACCTTGAGCGCGGTCTCGACATGATCGCGCTCGACCAGCGACTTGCCAACCTCGATGCCTTCGGCGAGCAGAAAGGTGTTGGCCATCGCGCCGCCAATCACCAGCGTCTCGACGCGCTTCACCAGATTTTCGAGCAGCTCGATCTTGGTTGAAACCTTCGCGCCGCCGACCACCGCCATCACCGGCCGCTGCGGATTGCCGAGCGCCTTGTCGAGATGGGCGAGTTCTTTCTCCATCGAGCGGCCCGCCGCCGACGGCAGCAGATGCGCGATGCCTTCCGTCGTCGCATGCGCGCGATGGGCGGCGCTGAACGCGTCGTTGACGAACACTTCGCCGAGTTCCGCAACATGTTTCGCGAATTCGGGATCGTTCTTCTCTTCACCGGCGTGGAAGCGTGTGTTCTCGAGCAGCAGGACATCGCCGTCCTTCAATTTCGCGACCGCGGCCTTTGCAACATCGCCGACGCAATCCTCCGCGAACGCGACCGGACGGCCGACGACTTTCGATAGCGGCGCGGCGATGGGCTTCAGAGTCATGGACGGCACGACCTTGCCCTTGGGCCGGTCGAAGTGGGAGAGCACGATCACGCGCGCGCCCTTGTCGGCGAGTTCGCGGATCGTCGGCGCCTGGCGGTCGATGCGCAGCGAGTCGGTGACGACGCCGTCGGCCATGGGGACGTTCAGGTCGGCGCGGACAAGAACCCGCTTCCCCTTAACGTCCATGTCATCGAGCGTCCGGAATGCCGCCACGTTTGCTTCCTTTTGAGGCACGGAAATCGGGCGGAGATATACGGACAGAAAGTCCCTGCGACAAGCAGGGAACTAGCGGGCTTTTGCCGCGTTTGGGGAGGAGTCGAACAGGGGAATTCCGTTGAAAATTCAAACGATTCTGGCGGCCTTGGCCGCGCTGTGGTTCGCCGCCCCGGCCCATGCCGCCGATGGCACCGAGAAGGGCACACTCTCGATCCTGTTCGAGAACGACATTTTCACGAACACCGACCACGACTACACGAACGGCGTCCTCATCGGCTACACGACCGCGCCGCAGGACACGCCGGACTGGGCCGTGCGCTGGGCGCGCTGGCTGCCGTTCTTCGCGCAGACCGGCGATGTGCGCACGCGCTATGCCCTGGGGCAGGACATCTTCACGCCGAACAATCTGCATCTCAAGGATCCGCCGCCGGGTGCGCGGCCTTATGCCGGCTTTCTCTACGGGTCGTTCGGACTGGTCGACGACAATGCCGACAATCTCGACCAGTTGCAGATCACGCTCGGTGTTGTGGGCCCCGCGTCGCTCGCAGAGGACTCGCAGAAATTCATTCACAGGATCATCAACGATACCGACCCGCAGGGCTGGTCGACGCAGTTGCGCGATGAACCGGGGCTGATCATCCAGTATGAACGCAGCCTGAAACTCATCCCGCCGCAATCGGTGTTCGGTCTCTACTTCGATGCGGAGCCGCATTACGGCATCGCCGTCGGCAACATTTATGATTACGTCAACATCGGCGGCATGGCGCGTCTGGGCATCAACATCCCGAAAGACTACGGCCCGCTACGCATCGATCCGAGCCAGCCGGGGTCGGGGTACTATGAACCAACGGGCGACATCGGCGCCTATATCTTCGCCGGCGTCGATGGCCGCGCGATCGGGCGCAATCTCTTTCTCGACGGCAACAGTTTCCAGCCGAGCCGCAGCGTGGACAAGCTCAACCTCGTCGGCGACATCAATCTCGGCGCGGCGCTGACCTTCCGTGCCTTCCAGCTCACCTTCACCCATGTCTTCCGCTCCAAGGAATATGCGACGCAGAAGACGGCAGACCAGTTCGGCGCGGTGAATCTGTCGGTGCGGTTCTAGAAACGACCCTCCCCTTGAGGGAGGGTCGAAAACGCGAAGCGTTTTCGGGGAGGGGTCATTCTCGCAGCTTCACCCGTCCCCGAAATTTCCTTCTCGCTGCGCTCGAAGCAAATTGTCGACCCTCCCTCAAGGGGAGGGTTGAAACCAGGCTGCTCGCTCGATTGAGTCCATTGTTGGACTGCTTCGGAGGCTTCATGGAACGCGACAGGCTTACCGCTTTCACCGACGGCGTGATCGCGGTCATCATCACGATCATGGTGCTCGAGCTGAAGGCGCCACATGGCACGGACCTGCACGCTCTGCTCGCGCAATGGCCGCAATTCCTGAGCTACGTGCTCAGCTTCATCTATGTCGGCATCTACTGGAACAACCATCACCATTTCTTCCAGCTCACGCCGGTGGTGAACGGCGCGATCCTGTGGGCGAATTTGCATCTGCTGTTCTGGCTGTCGCTGGTGCCGTTCGCGACAAGCTGGGTGGGTGAGGCCGGTTTCGCAGCGGCGCCTGCCGCCGCCTACGGCGCGGTGCTTTTCATGTGCGCTCTAGCGTTCTTCGTCATGGAGCGCGCGATTGTCGCCGCGCAGGGCGCAGACTCTCCGCTCAAACGCGCGGTCGGCATCGATCTGAAAGGCAAGCTCTCGCCGTTCGTCTATCTGAGTGGCGTCGCGCTGGCGTTCTACATGCCCGCGCTCTCGTATGCGCTGTATTCGTTCGTGGCGGCGATGTGGCTGGTGCCAGACCGCCGCGTGGAGAAGATGATGGCCGGCAACCGCTAAGAAGCCTTCTGCCAATGCAATAACGCCTCGCGATGAACGAATTTGCGCTAGGCGTTCCGCCCTCTTTGCGCGAACATCGCTTCAAGCTTGCGGCGCCTGACGCCGCAAAAAAAGAAATCGAAAGGGAAGACATGCGTAAACAACCCATTGTGCTTTTGTCCATTGCTGCGCTCGCGGGCGCAGTTCTCTGTTTGCCGGCCAACGCCGCTGCTACCTACACGACATTCGATCCGCCGGATTCTCTTTATACCTATCCGATGAGCATTCAGGCCGGCGTGATCGCAGGGGATTTTCAGGACCATATCGGCTACACGCATGGCTTCGTGCGCGCCGAAGACGGAACGATCACGACCTTCGATCCGCCGAACTCCAACAATACCTACGTTCAAGCCATGAACATGGATGGCGTGATCGTCGGATATGTCGATGATGCCAACTTTGTGGGTCATGCCTTGATGCGCACGCCGGACGGCACGATCACGGCGATCGAGCCGAAGGGAGCCGCTGCGTCCTACGCTTTTGGCATCGACCGCAAAGGATCGATTGTGGGCTATTATGAAGACGGCGCCTCCAAATGGCATGGCTTTCTTCGCAATCCGCGCGGCAAATCAAAATCCTTCGATGTTCCCGGTTCGACCTTCATGGCCGTCGCTGGGGTGAGCGATCGCGGTGGCGCAATCGCTGGCTTCTATCGAGACAACAAATCCGTCACGCACGGCTTTGTGCGCAGCAAGGACGGAACGATCCAAACCTTCGATCCGGCGGGGTCGACTTTCACGGAGCCTTACAGCATCGACGACAACGGTGCCGTGGCCGGTTACTACATGGACAGCAGTTTCATGGCCCATGGGTTTCTGCGCGCCTCCGACGGATCGATGACGAGCTTCGATGCACCGGGTGCGGCCAACGGCACCTATGTAAACGGGATGAACAGCGACGGGCTAATCGCCGGCTATTACATAGACGACGTCTTTGCAGCACATGCCTTTGAGCGCACAAAGAACGGAAAGATCAGAACGTTCGATCCGCCTGGGTCCACGGGCACATATGGTCAAACCGCGGACAGCAGCCGCAGCGACCACCACGGCGTCATCGGATTCTATGACGACAACGCCGGCGCGGCGCACGGCTATCTACGCGTGGGCGACTAAAGAAGCGGCCGTGACAGATGTTCTTTCACCTCCTCGCGAGAGGAGGTGAAAGGCCTCAGATCAACTTCCCCATCGCCACGGCGGTGTCGGCCATGCGGTTGGAGAAGCCCCATTCGTTGTCGTACCAGGTCATGATCGACAGGAACGTGCCGTCCATCACCTTGGTCTGATCGAGCGCGAAGCTCGACGAGTGCGGGTCATGATTGAAGTCGTGGCTGACCAGCGGCGCGTCGACGATGGCGAGGATGCCCTTGAGCGGACCGGCGGCAGCGGCCTTCATCGCGTCGTTGATCTCGGCGACAGTGGTCGGGCGCTTGGTGACAACCTTCAGATCCACCAGCGACACGTTCGGCGTCGGCACGCGCACCGACATGCCGTCGAGCTTGCCCTTGAGGTCGGGCATCACGAGGCCGACAGCTTTCGCCGCGCCGGTGGAGGTCGGGATCATCGACAAGGCCGCGGCGCGGGCGCGATAAAGATCCTTGTGCATCTGGTCGAGCGACGGCTGGTCGTTCGTGTAGGAGTGGATGGTGGTCATAAAGCCGTGGTTGATGCCGACGGTGTCGTGGATGACCTTCGCCACCGGCACGAGGCAGTTCGTCGTGCAAGACGCATTGGAGACGATGATGTCGTCTTTCGTCAGCTTGTCGTGGTTCACGCCATAGACGATCGTCTTGTCGACGCCGTCGGCGGGCGCGGAGATCAGCACGCGATGCGCGCCTGCGGTAAGATGCGCGGCGGCCTTGTCCTTCGAGGTGAAGATGCCTGTGCATTCGAGCGCGATGTCGACGCCCAGATCCTTGTGCGGCAGCTCGGCGGGATTCTTGATCGCGGTGACCTTGATCTTGTGGCCGGCGGCGATCATGTACTCGCCATCGACGCTCACGCTCGCCGGGAAGCGGCCATGCACGCTGTCGTAGCGCAGCAGATGCGCGTTGGTCTCGACCGGGCCCAGATCGTTCACGGCCACGACTTCGATGTCGCGGCGCCCGCTCTCCACGATCGCGCGCAGAACAAGACGCCCGATGCGGCCGAAGCCGTTGATCGCAACTCGCAAAGCCATGACCTTATTTTCCCTTCAAAGCAGCCTTAGCGGCGTCTGCGGCCGCTTCCGGTGTAATTCCAAAATGTCTGTACACGTCCTTGTAGGGCCCGGAGGCGCCGAAGGAGTGCATGCCGACAAATGCTCCGTCCGAACCGATATAGCGATCCCAACCGAGTCTTACACCGGCTTCGATGGCGACTTTTACCGTGCCGGGGCCGAGAACGGAGTCACGATATGTTGCCGGTTGTTCCTCGAACAATTCCCAGCACGGCATGGTGACTATGCGTGACGCGATGCCCTCGGCTATTAACAGTTCGCGGGCGGCGACGGCCATTTCCACCTCGGAGCCCGTGGCGAGGAACGTGACCTTCGCGTTCGCTTCGCCGACGAGTTCGTAAGCGCCCTTGAGCGACAGGTTCTCGGCCACATGCGTGGTGCGCACGGTCGAGAGGTTCTGGCGCGAGAGCATCAGCAGGGTTGGGCGCTTCTGTTCCGTGAGCGCGATCTGCCAGGCTTCCGCCGTTTCGATGGCGTCGGCCGGGCGGAAGACGAGCAGGTTCGGGATCGCGCGCAGGGCCGCGAAATGCTCGACCGGCTGGTGCGTCGGGCCGTCTTCGCCAAGGCCGATGGAGTCATGCGTCATCACATAGACGACGCGGATGCCCATGAGCGCGGCAAGACGAATCGACGGACGGCAGTAATCGGAAAAGGTCAGGAACGTGCCGCCATACGGGACGACACCGCCATGCAGCGCCATGCCGCTCATCGCCGCCGCCATGCCGTGCTCGCGGATGCCGAAATGGATGTAGCGGCCGGAGTAATCGTCGCCGGTCATCGAATGGATCGACTTGGTCTTGGTGTTGTTTGATGGCGTGAGGTCCGCCGATCCGCCGACGGTCAGCGGCCACGCATCGTTGATCGCGTCGAGCGCGGCTTCGGACGCTTTGCGTGTCGCGACGGCGGCTTTGTCTTCGCTCGCTTTCTTCTTCACGTCGATCAGCCCGGTCGCGACGGCACCGGGAACGTCGCCCGCCATCGCGGCGTCGAAGTCAGCAGCCTTGGACGATGTCGCGCGGCGTTTCTTCCATTCGTCATGCGCCGCGGTGCCGCGCGAACCGAACTTGCGCCAGTCGGCGAGAATGTCGTCTGGGATCACGAAGGGCGGCGAGGGCCAGTCGAGTTCCTTGCGCGCGCCTGCGATTTCTTCCGCGCCGGGTGCATCGCTATGCGCCTTCTGCGTGCCCTGGCGCGTCGGCAAGCCGTAACCGATGATCGTCTTGCAGGCGATGAGAATCGGCTTGTCGCTTTTCTGCGCCCAGTCCAACGCGCGCGACACGTCGGCGGCGTCGTGGCCGTTGACGTTCACCGTGTTCCAGCCCGCGGCCTGAAAGCGCTCGATCGTGTCGGTGTTGTCGGAGAGCGAGGTCGCGCCATCGATGGTGATGGAGTTGTCGTCGAACAGCACGATCAGGCGATTGAGTTTCAGGTGGCCCGCGAGCGAGATCGCTTCGTGGCTGATGCCCTCCATCAGGTCGCCGTCGCTGGCGATGACGTAGGTCTTGTGGTTCACCGGATCGTTGCCGAAGCGCGCGTTGAGATGCCGTTCCGCGATTGCCATGCCGACAGCATTCGCGATGCCCTGGCCGAGCGGGCCGGTCGTCGTCTCGATGCCGCCGGCGTGGCCGTATTCGGGATGCCCAGCACAGGGGCTCCCAACTTTTCTAAACGTCTTGATGTCCTCGATCGTCATGTCCGGATAGCCGGTGAGATAGAGGAGCGAATACAGAAGCATCGAGCCGTGGCCGGCCGAGAGCACGAACCGGTCGCGGTCGGGCCAGTGCGCGTCCGCCGGATCGAATTTCAGGAATTTGGAGAACAGGACGGTCGCCGCGTCCGCCATACCCATCGGCAATCCGGGGTGCCCCGACTTCGCGGCCTCGACCGCATCCATCGAGAGCGCGCGAATCGCGTTGGCGAGGGTGCGAACCCGAATCTGTTCCGGGGTTTGCGGCGGATTGGCTTGCGTGATGTCCATGAATCGTGTCTCGGTGCCGCGTGAGGTGTCGTTAGCGACCGGCGGGCTTGCCCGTCAAGGGTTTGAAACAATCCCTCACAGGGTTGGAACCGCCGCGCGTTGACCCGAATTCAACCCCGGGCCTAAGGTCTTGGCGCTGCGTCAACAAAAGGTGCGCGATGGATAAACTGGGAATCGCGGCAGAACGCCTCACCAAAGCCTTGAACGCATTGGAGGAAGGGCTCGTTCCGCTCGACCGCACACGCGACGATGCGGCAGATGTGCGCGCTCAGCTCGCCGAGGCGCGGGCCAAGCTCGACGCCGCCGATCAGGAGCGCGACAGGTTGCTCACACGCATCGCGGAACTCGAGGAAGAACAACAGGCGCTGACCGAGATCTCGGAAGAGATCGAGACTCGCCTCGACGGCGCCATCGGCGAAATCCGCACGGCGCTCGGCCGTTAGAAGGAAAAGACGATGCCTCTCGTGAATGTCATGGTGAACAGCCGCGCCTACACCATCGCCTGCGATGAGGGCGAGCAGGAGCATCTCAAGGAACTTGCCGCGCACGTGGACTCAAAGGTGCGCGAGCTGACCGGATCGGTCGGGCAGGTCGGCGACCAGAAACTTCTGCTGATGGCGGCGGTGCTGATCACCGACGAATTGTATGACGCGCGCGGCCGTATCGATGGGCATGCGAAGAAAGCGGGCGAGCTTGCCACTGCGCAGGCAGAATTCGATGCGCGCGTCGCCGATGTGGAGAAACGCTCGTCGCGCGCGATCGAGGATGCCGAGAAGCGTGCCAGTGAAGCCGAAAAGCAGGCCGCGCGCGCGATTGAAGATGCTGAGACGCGTGCCGCGCAAGCCATCAGCGACGTCGAGCGGCGCATCGAGGACGCAGAACGCCGCGTCGCGCTAGCCACCGGCGAGGTTGAGAAGAAATCGGCGGAAGCCATCGAGGAAGCGCAGAACCGCGCCGCCATCGAAATCGAAGAAGCCGCCGAACGCCTCGAACGCATCGTGGAAAAACTCAAGGCCGCGTAGCGTTGAGCAGGCGAGTCAGTGTTTGTCCGCCTGTTCCTCTAGGAACGCGCGGGCGCGTGCTTTCACATCGTCCGGCTTAAGATGCGCGAGCCAGGAGAGTGAATGGTCCATGCCCAGCTGCTCCGCCATCCGCAGCCCCATGAGATAGCCCGCGCGTTCTGGAAATCCCGGCGCTGACTTTCCGATCTGAAACCATAGCGCGTTATGCGCGGTGGTGTCGAAATCGGCGAGCATTTACTTCGCTGCGGCCGTCATGACACCGGGCTTGTCCATCTGAACCACAATGTCCTTCGGAAACCACAGCGCGCCCTGTTCGTCGCGGGGTTGGTTCATCTGTCGGCTGACATACGTGGCGAGGCCTTCCTCCCACATCGCCCACCAGGTTACGGAGTCGTCCTTTGGCACCGACGCTCCCATGATTTGCCGATGATAGACATGGAAGAGTTCGTGCGCGAACAGAGTCGACATGTCTTCCGGCTGGTGCAGGATCGCGATCATGTCGATGCCGAAAAGAAGATGCGAGCGCCCTGCATTGTCGCTCACATGGCCGTCGAAATGCATTAGCGAAACACCGAAGCCGACCTGGGTCTCGCAGTCGAAATCAGCGAACGCCTTGGTAAACTCGCTCTGCGCCTTGTCGAATCCGGGGACTACAGAATCCGCCACGGCGCGAAGGTGCTCCTCCGTCAGCGGCGCGAATCCCGGAAGCGCGGGCCGTGTGGCGGGATCAAAAAACCGCAACGCCGATTTGCGCACCTTTTGTTCATCGCCGAACACGTCGGGATCGCCGTAGTAATCCGGATAGCGGGTGGCGAAATCCTTGACGAAGATATCCGCACGTTGCTCAAGCGTTGCGTTCGCGGTGCGGTCCTCGAACGCGAAATAGTCCGGCATCAGGTTCTTGTATTGGCATGTGCCGGCATTTGCCGCTCCCGCGATGAGGACCAGGAAAATTGCCGAAACGGGCAGGCGACGAAACAGGGCGGGCATCATGGCTCTCACATGTGATCGACGCTGCGCGGATAGCATGAGTTCCGGCGCCACGAACGCCAAATCGCTTCATCGATAGCGCGGCCGTCGCTGTGAAATGCGGCCGTTTAGACGCTCTCTACTTCGCCGCCAGAGGCTGCCCAGTCCTTGAACGCGCCCATGTTGTAGACGCGGTCGTAGCCCATATCCTTCAGCACTTTGCCGCTGAGCGCGGAGCGTCCACCGGACGCGCAATAGAGAATGACCGTCTTGTCCTTCGTGAAGGCTGGATCGTGATAGGGCACATTGGGATCGGCGCGGAATTCGATCATCCCGCGCGAGACGTTCATCGCGCCTTTCACCTTGCCGCTGGCCTGCACCTCAGGCGCGTCGCGCACATCGACAACGAGCACGTCGCCCTTCGCCATCATGGCCTTCGCGTCATCGGGCGAGATCCTGGGAACCGCGGCGTTGGCGGCTTCGATCATCTCTTTAACGCTGGCGGGCATGGCAGTTCCTCTGGTTGGGATGGCGATTGTAGCGGCAGGACGTCCGCGAGTCGTTGCAGTTCCGTGCCCCGAAGCCTACCTTAGACGCGGACAGGTACTGTGCCGCGCGTCAGGATAGCGATGCCCAGGGGCCTTAATGTTCTCACAGGGAGCTGTCCCTGGCCAGGATCGTGGTCCTGGTCACACGGCGCCCACCTACAACTGTAGGCCCGTGAGGATCCAATTCCAACGGTGTGCTTGGTCCTGTCCACTTTATTCCTGCAATACCTGTCATCCCCGGCTGAGTGTCGCGAAGCGACACGAAGGGAAGGGGACCCAGGTCGTCGGACCGCACGATTGCGACATAGCATGTGCTCCCAACTTTCGAGACCGTTCATGCGGCGCAACCTGGGTCCCCTTCCCCTCACAGCACTGGCGTGCTGCTCGGCCGGGGATGACAAACGGTTTAGCGACAGATGAAGGCTGAACTCCGTGAAGCCGCCAAATTGCGACGCGCCACGCTTGCGCATGCCTGTCCCGACTTCGCATTGCGCATCGCACAGTTCTCCGGCGACATCGCCGTCGCGAAAGACGCCATCGTCTCGTTCTATTGGCCCATGGGCGACGAGGCCGATCCGCGTGCGCTTGCGCATGCGCTGGCCGCGCGCGGGCACAGGCTCGCATTGCCCGTCGTCGTCGCAAAGAAATCGCCGCTGCATTTTCGCGAATGGCGCACAGGAGATGCGCTGGTCGTGCATCCGTTCGGGATGCACGAACCCCCCGAACGTGCCGCGCGGGTAACACCGGATGTTCTGCTCGTTCCACTGCTCGCATTCGATGCGAAGGGCACGCGGCTCGGCTATGGCGGCGGCTTCTACGACCGCACGCTGCATGCGCTGAGCGCCAAGCGCGCCATCGGCATTGCCTATGCGAGGCAGGAGATGGACGAACTGCCGTGCCACGCGCACGACCATCCGCTCGACGCGGTCGTCACCGAGAAAGGTGTCCGCCACTTCATCTGACACGCGCTGTTTTTCGCCCGTGCGAGGGCGTAGGATGACGCCGGTTCCGGAGTGCATCCTGATGCGTTTTATCACCCTGTTGTTTGCGGGCGCCGCCATGGTTGCCGCCACGGCTCCGGCGCGTGCCGATGTCACCGCCAAGCAGTTCCTGCAGCTTGTCAACAGCGAGGATGGACGCGATCTTGGCGAAACCAAGCTTGTCGCGCTGGAGGAAGGCATCCGCGCAACCAACGCCGCACTTGCGCAGGAAAGCAGACTTTATTGTCAGCCGCCGACGCTTGTCCTCACCGGCCCGCAGATCGCCGACATGCTGCGCCGCGCGGTTGCCGCAGACCAGAAGCTCGAAGATCAGCCGGTGTCTTCGGTGGTTCTGGGTGTGCTGAAAACGACGTTCCCCTGCGTGACCGCCGCGCATTGAACACCGTCTCTTGCCTTCACCGGCCGCATCGGTGCTAGAAGGCGCCCATGCGCATTCTCTTCATTGGCGATGTTATTGGGAAACCCGGCCGCGACGTGGTTGTGGCGGAACTTCCGAAGCTGCGCGAGCAGTTGTCGCTCGATTTCTTGATTGTGAACGGCGAGAACGCGGCGGGCGGGTTCGGGCTCACGCGCGCGACGGCGAACGAACTGTTCGGCGCGGGGGCGGATTGCATCACGACCGGCAATCACTGGGCCGACCAGAAAGAGATACTCACCTTCATCGATTCGGAGGAGCGCATCCTGCGGCCGCGCAATTATCCGCGCGCGACGCCGGGGAAGGGCGCGAATTTGTATCAGACGCGCGACGGCCATCGCATCCTCGTCGTCAACGTGATGGGGCGCGTGTTCATGGACCCGCTCGACGATCCGTTCGCGGCGGTGGACGCGGAGCTGAACGCGTGCCCCCTCGGCGAAGCGGCGGATGCTGTCGTCGTCGACATGCATGCTGAAGCGACATCAGAGAAGATGGCGATGGGGCATTTCTGCGACGGCCGCGCGAGCCTCGTCGTCGGCACGCATTCCCATGTGCCGACAGCGGACGCGCAGATATTCCCGTGCGGCACCGCGTATCAGACAGACGCCGGCGGCTGCTGCGACTACGACAGCGTCATCGGCATGGAGAAGTTCGAGCCGGTGCAGCGCTTCGTGCGCAAGATCAGCGGCGCGCGTTACACACCCGCCACCGGTCCGGCGACATTGTGCGGCGTGTTCGTGGAAACGAATGCACGCGGATTGGCGACGCGCGTCGAGCCGGTGCGCGTTGGCGGGCGTCTGAAGCAGAGCGTGCCTGAGGTTTAGGCAGTCGGTTTACCCGTCTACAAAACCAGTTGTCATCCCGGCCAAGCGCTGCGTGAACAGCGCGCTGAGTCGGACCCATGGTGCAAACTGCTCGCTGGGTCCCGGCTCTCGCTACGCTCGGCCGGGATGACAATCTTTGTATGATTGAGACATCAACCAAAATAACCCGCCCGGCTGAGGTCCTCGATGACGCCGATTTCCTTTGGTGTCCAGCCGAGTTCGGCCTGCGTCAGCGCGCTCGACGCCGGCATGTCCAGACCGGCGAACATGGCCATGAACCCGAAATGCGCGCTTGCTTCGTCCGGCGTGAGCGACTTCGTTTCCACGTTCAGGATTTTTGCGAACAGGTTGGCGAGATCGCGCACCGGCACCGCGCCGTCGGCGACGGCGTGATAGGCCTTGCCGGCCTGGCCTTTCTCAAGCGCGAGGCGATAGACTCGCGCGACATCGCCGCGATGCGCCGCGGACCAGCGATTGCTGCCGTCGCCCACATAGGCGGACACGCCTTTCTCTTTCGCGACATTGAAGAGATAGCCGATGAACCCGGCCTTGCCTTCGCCGCCATGCACTTGCGGCAGACGGATCGCCATCGTGCGCACGCCGCGATCGTTGAACGCGAACACCGCGGATTCCGACAGGCGCGGCATGCCCGGCGCGTGCCGCATCATGTCTTCGGTGGCGATTTCTCCCGGTGACAGCATGCCGACGCCGGAGGTGACGATGAGTGGCTTGTTCGCGCCTTCCATGACGCTGCCCATCGCTTCGATGGCGCGCGCGTCGATCTGACCGTTCTCCACGAATTTCGAGAAATCGTGGATGAAGGCGAGATGGATCACGCCGTCGGCGTCCTTCGCGGCGCTTTTCAGGCTCTCCAGATCAGTCAGGTCGCCGCGATGCGCCTTCGCACCCATCTTCTCGATGATGGCGGCATTGGCATCGTTGCGGGCGAGGCCGATGACCTCATGGCCGTTGGCGATGAGTTCTTTGGTCGTGGCGGTGCCGATGAAACCGGCCGCGCCGGTGACGAATACACGCATCAGAAATCTCCTTTATTGCGAGAGCGCGACGCCGCCTTCGATCTTGATGATCTGGCCCGTCATGTAGGTGTTGCGCATGCAGGTGAGATAGGCTTCCGCGGCTTCTTCGGGCGTGCCGGGACGCGGGATCAACTGTCTCTGCGAAATCGCCTTCAACATTTCCTTACGGGCATCGCCGTACCGGTCGAACAACTCTGTTTCGATCAGGCCTGGACAAACGCAGTTCACGCGCACGGGCGCGAGATCGACGGCAAGGCCGAGCGCCAGACCTTCCGCCGCCATGGCGCTGGCCGAAACGATGGGTATGCCTTTCATCGGCCGATGCGCGAGCATGCCGTTGGTGAAGGTGAACGAGCCGCCGGGCGGCAATCGCATCGCACCGTGTTTCGCCACCGCGACCGCGCCCCAGAACCGCGTGTTGAATCGGTTCGCCGCCTGCTTCAGGTCAAGATCGCTGAGCACGCCCATGGCGAGCCCATCGGTATCGCCTGCCGTGAACGCGATGTGATCGAAGTCGGTATGCTCTTTGAAGAACGCCGCGATATTCGCTTCTTCGGTGACATCGAGAATCGCGCCCGTCGCGCCGATGCTCTTCGCTTTCTCTGCGAGCTTTTCGGCATTGCGCGAGGCGATGGTGACCTTGGCGCCTTCTTCCGCTGCACTCTTGGCGATGCCGAAGCCGATGCCCGATCCGCCGCCGATGACAAGGACGTGTTTGTCTTTGAGCTTCATGGCGTGCTCATCAATGTTTCTTGCCGATCGCGTCCAGTTCGCTCAGCACCTGTGGCGACAGCTTCAAGTCCGCAGCCGCGAGGTTCTCACGCAGGTGTCCGCGCGACGACGTTCCCGGAATGAGCAGGATGTTCGGCGCGCGCTGCAGCAGCCATGCCTGCGCCACCTGAAGCGGCGTCGCGCCGAGTTTGTTGGCGACTTCCGACAACGTGGACGTCTGCAACGGAAAGAATCCGCCAAGCGGGAAGAACGGCACGAACGCGATGCCCGCCGCCGCAAGTTCGTCCACCAGCGGGTCGTCGTTGCGGTTGGCGAGATTGTAGAAGTTCTGCACGCACACGACCGGCGCGATGCTGCGCGCTTCCGCGACCTGTTTGGAGGTTACGTTGCTCAGGCCGATGTGCTTGATGAGTCCCTTCCGCTGCAGCTTCGCCACAATCTCGACCTTGTCCGCGATCGATCCTTCGCTGGGGGCATGGACATCGCCCATGATGCGCAAATTGACGATGTCGAGCGCCTCGATGCCAAGATGGCGCAGGTTATCCTGCACCGCGCTTTCCAGTTCCTCCGGCGAGAAGGCCGGATTCCACGACGCGTCATCGCCACGCTTCGCACCGATCTTGCTGACGATGACGAGATTCTTTGCGTAGGGATGCAGCGCTTCGTGGATCAGCTTGTTGACGACATACGGGCCGTAATAGTCGCTGGTGTCGATGTGATTGACGCCGCTGGCGATGGCTTCGCGCAGCACTGCGACGGCCTCGTCGTGATTCTTCGGCGGCCCGAACACGCCGGGACCGGCGAGCTGCATCGCGCCGTAGCCCATGCGGTGCACAGTCAGTGCGGTACCGGGAAAGGTGAAGGTTCCACCAAGGGACTGGGTCATTGTCTGCCTCTTTCGTCTGGGCTGTTGACGGTTTCCGTATGTCTCCGCGCGCGGGCGGCTTTGGTGCATACTGGAATCGCATCCTGTAAGATCACTCTATCACGAATACTCTCGCGAGAGCAATATGTCCTCGATCCGGCTTTTCATACTTTCATCCTTCGCCGATTTCGGCCCGATGCATGGCCATCTGGTCCGCAACCTAGCGGAGAAGATGAAGGTTCCGCTGTGGACCGACATCTCGGTCGGCGCGGTTTATGGCGCGATGAAGCGGCTGGCCGGCGAGGGGCTCTTGCGTGAACAGCGCAGCGAGCGCGAGGGCAATCGCCCCACGCGACAGATTTATGAAATCACCGATGAAGGCCGCCGCGTGCTCGACGAACTGCGGAGCGAAGGCTTGCGCGAAGTGTGGCTGAAGCCCGATCCGTTCGATCTCGCGCTCACACGCATGGACGCAAAGACGCAGAAGCAGTTTCCCGCGATCATCGCCGAACGCCTGAAGAACGTGCGCGCGGTCCTCGCCGAACGCAAACGCATGCACGAGGAAATCCGCGCCCATGTCGGGCCGTCAAAGCAATGGGCTTTCCGCCATGGCGATTACCGGCTGGAGGCGGAGATTGCCTATCTCACCGATCTGCTGAAGGACGCGAAATCCATCGTCTCCGAAGACCGCGCCGCGCAGATCAAGAAGATGAAGCTGCGCTGAGCGTGCCTACATCCGCATATTTTTCATCTCGCCGGTTTGCATCTGCCGCACATGAGCCACAGCTTCCTGCCACGCTTCGGGTCCGATCCCGACATTGCTGCGAAACGGATATTGCAGCTCGAACAACAGGACGAGGATCGACACGATCATTGTCACCACCGTCGACGTCATCAGAAGATGCGTTCGCAAATTGCGTACACCGAACAGCCAGCAGAAACAGACAATGCACGCGCCGCCGATGGCGAGCACCAGCCACTCGAACCACGAAATGCCGGCGCCGTTGATGGCGATCCGCTGCTGCCGGGCATCGTGGATCGCGGTGAGCTGCTGAAGCACGGCGCTCTGCGCGTTGGACTGGCCATTGTCGGCCGGCGTAAATGAGCCGACCGCGTCGATCGCGTCCATGCTGATCATCGGTGCCGCTTCATCGAAACGGCCCTGCTTCATCTGCGGCCACTCGCGCGCGATCATCTTGTTGGCATAGTCCACCATGTCGTGACGCACCTTTGTGCGCACGGCCGGAGGCAACCCGACGGACGAATGCCAGGCGTCGATGTCCGCATCGGATTCGATGACGACGAAATTGCGCGCTTCCTGATAATGCTCCCACGCTACCACGGTGAGGAAGCCGAGGATCACCGCGTAGATTGTGCCGGACACCGCGATAATGATGCCGCCGACTTCGTTATGGCCGAGCAGATCGCCCTTGCCGAAGCGGCGATGCACCCAGGTCTGGCCGATCGCGACAACGGCGATCGACGCCGCAAGCGCAAGCACAAGAAGAAGCGCTGCCGGTATGTCGTAGAGGAAATTCATCGCTGTCCCCCGCCATGTGCGCGGGAGTCTAGGCTGCTTCGCAAGAGACCGCGAGCCGCTATCGGCGTACATTTTAAACGGAGCGAGCAATACCCGCGCCGTCATCGCGGTTGAATTGCGCGCGTGCCGCGCCATGTTTCCATCATCGCAATTCGTGGAAGGAATTCAAACATGGAATATCGCCTTTTAGGACGCTCGGGATTTTCGGTGCCGGTGCTGAGCTTCGGCACGGGCACGTTCGGCGGCAAGGGCGGGCTCGCGGGATGGGGCTCGACGCAGGCGGACGAGGCGACGCGCATGGTCGATGTCTGCCTGGAGCACGGCCTCACGATGTTCGACACCGCCGACATCTATTCGGGTGGCGCATCGGAGGAAGTTCTGGGAGCCGCGATCAAGGGCCGCCGCGACAAGGTGCTGATTTCGACCAAGGCGACGTTCCGCTCCGGCGAGGGCGCGAATGAGGTCGGCTCGTCGCGGTTTCATCTGACGCGCGCGGTGGAAGCGGCGCTGAAACGTCTCGGCACTGATCACATCGATCTGTTTCAGTTGCACGGATACGACGCGAAGACGCCGCCGGAGGAAGTTCTCTCCACGCTCGATACGCTGATCCGCGCCGGCAAGATCGGCTACATCGGCGTCTCGAATTTCTCCGGCTGGCATCTGATGAAGGCGCTCGCCACCGCCGACCGTTACGGCCTGCCGCGTTTCGTTGCGAACCAGACGTATTATTCGCTGATCGGACGCGACTATGAGTGGGAGCTGATGCCGCTCGGTCTCGACCAGGGTGTCGGCGCAGTAATCTGGTCTCCGCTAGGCTGGGGACGTCTCACCGGCAAGATCCGCCGCGGCGCGCCGCTCCCCGAAGTGAGCCGTCTTCATTCCACCGCCGATTTCGGCCCGCCGGTCGACAACGAATATCTTTACACCGTCGTCGATGCCTTGGATGAGATCGCCAAGGAGACCGGCAAGACCGTGCCGCAGATCGCGCTCAACTGGCTGCTGCAACGCCCGACGGTCGCGACCGTCGTCATCGGTGCGCGCGACGAGAAGCAGCTTAAAGACAATCTCGGCGCCATCGGCTGGAATCTCACCGCCGATCAGGTGAAGCGATTGGACAAAGCCAGCGCGACAACGCTCGCCTATCCCTACTGGCACCAGAAGCAGTTCAAGGAACGCAACCCGTTTCCGACACGGGTGTGATCGCGAAAAACAAATACGCCGCCGCAGGGGGGAGCGCCTGCGGCGGCGAGATGTCCAGGGGAGGTCTGCTTTCTAGATCGGGGTCCTTGGTCCCGTTCCCTGGATGACGTGCGACGGAGCGGTCGCGGAGGGCTTGTCGCCGCTGCAATTGCCTGCCGTGTGGGTGACGACATGAGGCGCTTTGCCATCGCCGCTGTCCATGATCTCCATGCTCTTCATGCAGAAGCTGCCCTTGCCGCCATTGGCGATGGCGGTCAGGCCCGGCGAGTCCATCGGCATGTTCCAGAAGTCCGCCGGGATCGCCGGATTGGAATCAGGCAGATGCGCCATCATCGTGTTGGCCTGGCGGATCATCGCGTCCATCTGGCGATCCATTTCGGCCGAGATGCGATCCATCATCGCGAAGGGCGACTGCGCGAAGCTCATGTCCTGCGGTGCGGCGCCGAACGCGATTTTCGGCGCGACGTCACCCGTGTAGCGCACCGTGACCGTTCCGCCGTCTGGCGATTTTATCGTCATCGTGTGCAGGGCGTCGCTGGCGAGCGCCAGGCCGCAAAATCCCGCAACGGCGAAGGCGGCTATGCCGCCGGCAAGAATTTTTCGGGACATCGGATGCTCCTTTCGTCTTGTCCGTGTGAGAACTATGGCGCGGCGAGGTGAGGCATGCCTGTCTTTGTCCTGAATTCTTGGTAACGCGATGCGCGAAAATCCGCGGATTTCCGCGTGCGCCGCACTGGAACCTGGCGCGCGGAAGACACATTTGTGGTGGAGTGCCGCCTTGCGCAGGAAAAATCGATGATCCCGTCTCTCTTCGTTTCCCACGGCGCGCCGACGCTCCCGTTCGACGATTGTCCCGCGCGGGATTTCCTGCGCGGGCTCGGCGCGACGTTCGAGAAGCCGAAGGGCATCGTTATCGCCAGCGCGCATTGGGAGACCGACGCGCCGCTCGTGAACCGCGTCGCGGTCAACGACACGATCCACGACTTCGGCGGTTTCCCCGAAGCGCTGTATCGCCTGCGCTATCCAGCACCTGGCAGCGCCGAGTTGAGCGCGCGTGTCGCGTCGCTCACCGGCGCACGCTTCGATGACACGCGCGGTCTCGATCACGGCGCGTGGGTGCCGCTGATGCTGATGTTTCCGGACGCCGATATCCCAGTCGCGCAGATCGCGGTGCAGCCGCATGAAGGCGTCGCGCATCACATCGCGCTTGGCCGCGCGCTCAAACCGCTGCGCGACGAGGGCGTGCTGGTGATGGGTTCGGGCAGCTTCGTGCACAATCTGCGCCTGCTCGACCGGCGCGGATTGGACGCGCCGGAGCCGCAATGGTGCAAGGATTTCGCGAACTGGATGGATGAAAGACTTCTGGCGCGAGACAACGAGGCGCTGATGGGTTATCGTGAACAGGCGGTAAACGCGGCCATGGCGCATCCGGAAGAGGAACATTTGCTGCCGCTCTTCGTTGCCTACGGTGCGGGCGAAACGACGGCGCACATCCATCAGAGCACGACCTTCGGCGCGCTGCGCATGGATGCCTATGCGTTCGCCTGAGCGGCGGAGACCAGACGATGTCCACCAAAGAGATGACAAGATCCGTGAAAATCCCAGGCCCCGATCATCCGATCACAATCGAAAAAAACGACAAACGCGTCACGGTCTCGGCCGCGGACCGCACGATCGCGGAGACGCATGCAGCGCTCACGCTGAAAGAGGCGAGCTATCCGCCCGTGCAATACATCCCGCGCGAAGACGCCGACATGATGCTGCTCCACAAGAGCGATCACACGTCCTATTGTCCCTACAAGGGCAAGTGCTCGTATTTTCACATTCCGTCGCTCGGCGACGCCGGCACGAACGCGGTGTGGAGTTACGAGGCGCCGTACGATGCGGTGAGCGCGATCAAGGATCATCTGGCGTTCTATGCGAACCGCGCGCAGATCGAAGAAGTCTAGGCCTGCTCAGCCGCGCCAATAGCGAACAGTCGCATCCCACGGAAGGGCGATAGCTTGTCCATCCTTGGTCGCGGGCTCGTATCGCCACCTCTCCACGCAATGCACTGTGATTTCGTCGAGCCTGGCATTGCCGCTTGAGGGATTCACCGCAACGTCACTGATCGTGCCATCGGCGGCGATTTGAAAGGTCGCGTGCACCGAAACGACCTGCTTGCTCGGTATCAAAGGCATCCAAGACCGAGCCTGATCGAGGCACGAGTGCTGCCCAATGGCTTTCGGGTTTACAATCGAAGGATCGGCCGGTTGAGGGGATGCGACGGCGCTTTCGGCGGACGTGTCCGAATGCGCGGGCAATGCAACCAGGAGACTTGCGGCCAACAGAACAAAAGCTTTCATTGATTATACCTCTTGTACGCGCGGAAATTTATGCTGGATATTGTAGCGGTCGCGAAAGCGAGACAAACTTTGTTCCCGCCGCGCGAGGACATGCGATGCCGATTCCCTTCACACTCAAACGTCTTGACCACGTCGTGCTGCGCGTGCGCGATCTGGACACGAGCCTGCATTTCTATCGCGATGTGCTCGGCTGCACGCTCGACAAGGTGCAGGAGAAGATCGGTCTGTGGCAGGTGCGCGCCGGCGGTTCGCTGATCGATCTTGTTCCGCTGGACGGACTGCTCGGGCAAGCGGGCGGTGCAGGCCCCGCGCGCGAGGGCCGCAACGTCGATCACTTCGCCATCCCGATCGCGCCGTTCGACGAAGACGCAATCCGCTCCCACCTCGCGGCGCACAATGTGGCGATCACGCAATCCGGGATCCGCTATGGCGCGGAGGGTTCAGGCCCGTCGATCTATGTCGAGGACCCGGACGGGAATACGGTGGAGTTGAAGGGGCCGGCAATACAATAATCTGTCTTAGAACAGCTTCTGCTGCTCGCCCCTTATTTCGCGTTTGGCGCGCTTGAAGACGTCGGGCGAGACCCAGGGCATCTGCGTTTCTTGCCCCCCAGCAATTCATCAATCGTGATGATCTGAATCTTGGCGAAGTCGCCTTGCGCTTCGGTGCGATAATAACCGGCCGTGACCGCTTCCTTGCGCATGACGGAAGTTGGTTCGGCGAGCGAACTCAGCAATCCCATCTTTGCTTTTTCGCTATTCACCGTCGCAATCAAATCCTTGACCATGCCGACACCAACATTCTCGCCGCCCTCGTTGGGTGAAACGCGACGGCGATACAGGCCGCTTCATGGATCAGAAAGCGGACAAGAATCCGTTCAAAGGCGTACGCAAAGAAAAGTAGTGACGTCTTAGCTCGCGCGTGAAGAGGCGATGCCGAGAAAGACGGCCATCGCTCTGTTCAATCGCGTTATATCCTTCTTCGATAGTGCGCCAATGCGATAGCCCATTTTCGATTTTTCAAGTGTCGTGACTTTATCGGCCATAAGCCACGATGGCGCTCTCAGTCCATTTGCCTCGTTAGGCTCAACAACAAGGCGGAATAACGGAGCGTCTGAACTCTCGCTGGTCATAAGGCAAACGGTGACGGATGCTAAATCCGGAAAAATATCGGCTTGAACAATGACGGCGGGTCTAGGTTTGCTCGCATAGTCGCTACCGCCAGCGATTGTCCAAATCTCACCGCGCTTCACTTATCGAAAAAGCCATTGGCGCAATGCTCCTCCCAGAGCGAATCCAGGAAGGCGAGTTCTTCCTTCTCTTGTGGGCTCTGTGCGACCGCGAGCGATTGGCGGTGCGCTTCCGCAATGAACGTTGGATCGTTCACGTCCGGCACCCAGATTTGAATCGGGCGCAGGCCTTGTGCGCGCAGCTTGTCGCGGTGGCGCTGAACCTTTTGCGCGGACTTCGAGCGGGTAGGCATGTGTCTTCTCCGGTTACATGTAACCTAGTGGCGGGTGATCATGAAATCAACCGTCGGGCGAATGAATGTTCCCTATACGTTCTAAATGTGCAATAGTCTCTATCGCGAAAGGAGTTGGAAGTGCCAGCAGGTCGAAATACCGCACCGCAGCGAAGGAAGCGGATTCTTAAGCCGCCTCAATCAGTTGCGGCTCCGGCTGGGTATTTGAATTGCGAAAAACAGAAAAGTCTTCCGGGTTCTGTACAGCACCTGCCGCGGTCGCTGCGCGGCGCGCCGGCGGGCAACCGCAATGCGCTGAAACATGGGCGTTTCACGCGGGAGGCCCGAAGCCGCCGTGCCTCGGCGCGGGCCGCGCTCCGTCCCGCGCGTGAAAGGCTGGCCGCAGCGAATGCGCTCTACCGGGAGGTCCGCCGGATCGAGGGGCTGTTTGCGCTGCGGGACACGCTGGCTGAAGCCCGCGCGATGCCCGGATGTTTTGAAACCTTGGAAAGCGCGGGTTTGAGTTGGCTGATCAACCGGCTTTTGGAGCCGCCAGAGCCGGACCGGGAAGAGGCGCTGTACGCGCTGGCCGCGAAGTTTGAAGCCATCAAGGCGGAATCCGCGCGGGGTGCTGCCTCCGAAACCGCCGCCACCCTTGAACAAACGGGTCCGGGACGGCTATCTCACGGGCCGCTTCCGCACACCGATATAGAAGAAACGAAATCCCCCATGGCCGGTCATTCCCAGTTCAAGAACATCATGCACCGCAAGGGGCGCGTCGATGCCGTGCGCTCCAAGATGTTCTCCAAGCTCACGCGCGAAATCACCGTCGCGGCGAAGATGGGCATGCCCGATCCTGAGCACAATCCGCGCCTGCGCGCCGCCATCATCGCGGCGAAAGAGCAGTCGATGCCGAAGGACAACATCCAGCGCGCCATCGACAAGGCGACCGGCGCCGGCGCCGAGAACATCGAGGAAGTGCGTTACGAGGGCTATGGCCCGGGCGGCGTTGCGCTGATCGTGGAGACGCTGACCGACAACCGCAACCGCACCGGCGGCGATGTGCGCTCGACCTTCTCGAAATATGGCGGGGCGCTCGGCGAACCGAATTCGGTGACGTTCATGTTCGATCGCGTCGGCGTGATGGTCTATCCGAAGGCCAAGGGCAGCGACGACGCGATGCTCGAGGCTGCGATCGAGACAGGCTTCGACGAGTGCGTGTCGTCGGACGAGGGCCACGAATTCCTGGTGAGCCTCGACGGCTACGGCACCGCGCGCGAAGCGCTGGAAAAGAAACTCGGCCAGCCGCAATCGGCCAAGATCGAATGGCGTCCGAAGACGATGACGCCGATCAGCGACAGCAACGGCGAAACGCTGATCAAACTCCTCGACGTCCTCGACGATTTCGACGACGTGCAGAACGTGTTCGGGAATTATGAGCTGAGCGATGCGTTGATGGAGAAGATGAGCGGGTGATTCAACCTTTCCCTAACTGTCATGGCCCGCGAATGCGGGCCACCCAGATGGGTTCTGCAAACTGCCGGCAGTTTTGGACGATTTACATCGCTCGATTTCTCAGAGTTGAGTTGTATCAGCTGGGTGGCCCGCATTCGCGGGCCATGACAGGCTGAGATATGCCCCATGACTCTCCCCTGATCGGCGTTCTGGTTTTTGGGCTGGGTCTCGCCTTCGTGTTCGGAACGATCGCGAACCGGCTAAAGCTATCGCCGCTGGTCGGTTATCTCGTCGCCGGCATTGCCATCGGGCCGTTCACGCCGGGGTTTGTCGCGGACTCGAAGCTGACGCTGGAACTCGCCGATGTCGGCGTGATCCTGCTGATGTTCGGCGTCGGGCTGCACTTCTCGCCCAAGGATCTGATGGCGGTGCGCCGCATCGTCATTCCGGGCGCGATCCTGCAGGTCGCGATTGCAGCTGGGCTCGGCTTCGGTGTCGCGCGATGGCTCGGCTGGCCGCCAGGTGCGGGCATCGTGTTCGGGCTCGCGCTTTCCGTCGCCTCGACCGTGGTGATGATGCGCGCGCTGCAGGAACGCCGCCTGATGGACACCGACCGCGGACGCGTCGCGGTGGGCTGGCTGGTGGTGCAGGACCTCATCACGGTCATCGCGCTGGTGCTGCTACCGCCGCTCGCCGGTGTGTTGACCGGCGGCGCGGCGCTCGATGCCGGTGCGCTCGCCGTTTCACTGGCGCTGACCTTCGGCAAGCTCGCGCTGTTCGCGGCGCTGATGTTCGTGGTCGGCAGCCGCGTCATCCCGTGGATTCTGCACTACATCGCGCACACAGGTTCGCGCGAACTGTTCCGGCTCGCGGTGCTGTCCATCGCACTCGGCGTCGCGTTTGCGGCCGCGGCGTTGTTCGGCGTCTCCATCGCGCTGGGCGCATTCTTCGGCGGCATGATCCTGAGCGAGTCGCCTTTGAGCCAGCGTGCGGCGGAGGAGTCGCTGCCGCTGCGCGATGCGTTCGCGGTGCTGTTCTTCGTCTCAGTCGGCATGGTGTTCGATCCGCTGACTCTGGTGCGCGAACCGCTGCCGCTAGCCTTGACAATCTTCGCGGTGCTGATCGGAAGCGGCGGCGCGGCACTGCTGATCGCACGTCTGCTCCGCCAGCCGTGGTCGACCGCGCTTCTGATCGGTGCGGGTGTCGCGCAGATCGGCGAGTTCTCGTTCATCCTCGCCGATCTCGGCATCAATCTGCACCTGATGCCAGAACGCGCGCGCGATCTCATTCTGGGAACGTCGATCCTCACGATCTTCATAAACCCGATCCTGTTCGCCGCCGCAGGCCGGCTGCGCAACTGGCTGGAACCGCAGCCTGTGCCGCAGCAGAAAGCCGAGCCCGAATTTTTGCCGACGACGCTGACAGATCACGCCGTGCTCGTCGGCTACGGCCGCGTCGGGCGGCTGATCGCCGATGGCCTGAAGCCGCAAGGCTTGTCCTTGCTCGTGATCGAGGAGGGCGACGACGCCGTTGAAGCACTGAATGCGGCGGGCATCGCCTGCATACAGGGCAATGCGGCGAGCGATCCGGTTCTGGCAGCCGCGAACCTGAAAGCCGCGCGCATCCTATTCGTCGCCATCCCCGACGCATTCGAGGCGGGACAGATCGTGGAGCAGGCGCGCAGGGCCCGCGCTGATCTGGAGATCGTCGCCCGCGCCCATTTCGACGCCGAGGTCGATCACCTTATCCAGCACGGCGCGAACGCGGTTATCATGGGCGAGCGCGAGATCGCGCTGGCGATGCTGGCGCATGCCCGTGCAATGGCTTCCGCCGCATGAGCGGTTGCGCGACACTCCCGAAAGTGATTCTGGCAGGCGCATGACCATCACGATCCGCATCCTCGGACTAGATCCCGGCCTCGCCCATATGGGCTGGGGCGTGATCGATGTCGCCGGCTCGCGGCTGACGCATGTCGCGCATGGTGTGATCATGACGAAGACGGCGGAAGGCCTCGGCATGCGGCTGATGCGGCTGCACCGCGAACTGGAGGGCGTGATCGCGGAATTGCGCCCGGCGTCCATCGCGGTGGAACAGGCGTTCGTGCACAAGGACCCGTCGGCGGCTTTGAAGCTTGGCCATGCGCGCGCGGTTGCGTTGCTCGCGGCGGCGCAAGCGGGACTCGAGATCGCCGAATACGCGCCGAACCATATCAAGAAGTCCGTTGTCGGCTCCGGTCATGCCGGCAAGGAGCAGATCCAGGCGATGGTCCGCCGGTTGTTGCCGCAATGCCGTGTCGAACAGGCGGACGCCGCGGATGCGCTTGCGGCTGCCATCGCGCATGCGCATCTCTCGACCACGCGCGCGCGGATCATGGCGGCGCTCGCATGATCGGCAAGCTCAGCGGACGCATCGATACGGTGGCGGAGGACCACGTCCTGCTCGATGTCGGCGGCGTCGGTTATCTGGTGCACTGTCCGACCTCGACATTATCGAAATTGTCGCCCGGCGTTGCAGTGTCGCTGATGGTCGAACTGCGCATCACCGACGAGACGATCAAGCTCTACGGATTTTCGTCGCCGGACGAACGCGAATGGTTCCGGATGTTGCAGAGCGTGCAGAACGTCGGCGCGCGCGTTGCGCTCAACGTGCTATCAGCGCTCAGCCCCCGCGAACTCGAACGTGCGTTGGCACTCTCCGACAAGGCAGCCATCGGGCGCGCGCAGGGCGTGGGACCGAAGCTCGCGCTGCGCATCGTCACCGAACTGAAGGACAAGGCACCGTCGATGATGCTGCGCGGCCATTCGGAAGACGGCGTCTCGCTCGCGGCACCTGTCGGTCCGGAAGCGGACGCCGTCGCCGCACTGGTAAAGCTCGGTTATTCTGCGTCGACCGCCGCCGAGGCTGTTGCCCGCGCGGGCCGCGATCTCGGCGACAACAGCGCGATCGACGCACTGATCCGCGAAGCCTTGAAGGGCATGGGACGATAGATGGCAAAGGCCCAGACAGACCGTCTCGTCACGCCGGAGCGCGCGGAAGAGGATTCACTCGAGTCGAGTCTGCGCCCGAAGGTTCTGGCCGAATTCGTCGGTCAGCAGCAGGCACGCGAGAACCTCTCCGTCTTCATCACAGCGGCGAAAGCGCGGCAGGAAGCGCTCGACCACGTGCTGTTTTCTGGCCCACCGGGGCTCGGCAAGACGACGCTCGCGCAGATCGTGGCCCGCGAACTGGGCGTGAATTTCCGCTCGACATCCGGGCCGGTGCTGGCGAAGGCGGGCGATCTTGCCGCGATCCTCACCAATCTCGAGCCGCGCGATGTCCTGTTCATCGATGAGATCCATCGTCTCAATCCGGCGGTGGAGGAGATCCTCTATCCGGCGATGGAGGATTTCGAGCTTGATCTCGTGATCGGCGAGGGGCCGAGCGCGCGGTCGGTGAAGATTGCACTGTCGCCGTTCACGCTCGTCGGCGCGACGACACGCTCGGGTCTGATCACCACGCCGTTGCGCGACCGCTTCGGGATTCCGGTGCGGCTGAATTTCTATTCGGCGGACGAATTGTGCTCGATCGTCGAGCGCGGCGCGCGGGTGCTGTCGTTCGATCTGACAAAAGACGGCGCGCGTGAGATTGCAGGACGCGCGCGCGGTACGCCGCGTATTGCAGGCCGCCTGCTTAAGCGCGTGCGCGATTTCGCGTCGGTTGCCGATCATACGAAGGTCGACGCCAAGATCGCCGACGCGGCGCTGACCCGTCTCGAAGTGGATTCACGCGGACTCGACGCGTTCGACAAACGCTATCTGCAACTGATTGCGGAATCTTTCGGTGGCGGACCGGTCGGCGTGGAAACGATTGCGGCCGCACTCGGCGAAGCGCGTGACGCGATTGAAGAGATCGTGGAACCGTTCCTGATGCAGCAGGGTTTCGTGCAGCGCACGCCGCGCGGACGTCTGCTCACGGGTCAGGCGTTTGCGCATCTGGGATTGCCCGCGCCGTCGCGCGATCCGGCCCAGTTCGGTCTGTTCACCGAGGGTGACAGCGATGAGTGAAATTAAAGGCCTCGGCCATTTCGTCGGCAAAACGCATGTTCTGCCGCTGCGCGTCTACTACGAAGACACTGATCTGTCGGGTATCGTCTATCACGCGAATTATCTGCGCTTCATGGAGCGGGGCCGCACCGAGTTCTTCCGCTGCGCCGGCATCTGGCTCGCGAAACTCGACGAGACTGAACCGGTCGCATGGACTCTGCGCAAGGCCAATCTCGAATATCATCGCCCCGCGCGGCTCGACAACGCGCTGGAGGTGCACACGTCGTGCGACGGGCTCAGCGGCGCACGCATGACGGCTAAACAGAAAGTAATGTGCGACGGGCAGGTGCTGATGGAAGGTTCTGTTGAAGCCTGCATCATCACGCTGAGCGGAAAGCCGCGGCGCATCTCTGCCGAAGTGCGCGCGAAGTTGCTTCCTTATCTTGATGAAACAAATACTTAACGGACCGAGCCCAAATTCGGCCATGTTCACAGTGTGCTTTTACTTTCGGCCCGGCATAATCGTTTCCTGATTGGGGGAACTCGCGGGTTCGTCCTGAGCGAGGGATTGATTCCATGAAGTTTGTGCGCGCGTTGTCTGCTCTGTTGCCGGCGCTGGTGATTTGTTTCGGCCTTGCCGGGAACGCGCATGCGCAGAGTGCGCCGTCCGCTGCGCCTACGAGCGACGCCGCGGAGAGTGCGCCGCTCGCTGCGCCGACGACCAATGTCGATGTCACACCGGCTGGAGGCGATAGCGCGTCTTCGGCAATCGGAACCATATCCGTCGTCTCACTGTTCATGCGCGCCGACATTCTTGTGAAGGCGGTGATGATCCTTCTGCTGATCGCGAGCCTGTGGTCGTGGACGATCATCATCAACAAGTCGATCGCGCTGAGCGCGCTCAAGCGGCGCGCGAGCAAGTTCGAGAAGATATTCTGGTCGGGCCGCTCGCTCGACGATCTCTACCAGCAGTTCTCCGCCAAGCCGGACCATCCGATGGCGGCGGTGTTCATCTCCGCGCTGCGCGAATGGCGCCGGGCGTTCGAAGGCGGCGCGCCGAAGGAAACGGTGCTCGCGGGTGTGAAGGACCGCATCGACAAGGCGATGTCGGTCACGATCACGCGCGAGACCGACGGCATCGAAAGCCAGTTGGGTTTCCTCGCGACCGTCGGTGCCACCGCGCCATTTGTCGGCCTGTTCGGCACGGTGTGGGGCATCATGAATTCCTTTTCCGCCATCGCGGCGCGCCATGACACGACGCTCGCCGTTGTGGCGCCGGGCATCGCAGAGGCGTTGTTCGCGACCGCCATGGGACTGCTCGCCGCCATCCCGGCGGTGATCTTCTACAATCGTTTCGTCAACGAGATCGGTCGTTATTCCAACCGGCTCGATGCGTTCGCGGATGAGTTCTCGGCGATCCTGTCGCGCCAGCTCGACGAAAAGGCGCGCTGATGGCTGTCGGCATACAGGCTCGTACCGGCCGCGGACGCGGGCGCAGGCGTCCGATGGCGGAGATCAATGTCACGCCGTTCGTGGACGTGATGCTGGTGCTGCTCATCGTGTTCATGGTGACGGCGCCACTGCTCACCGTCGGCGTGCCGGTCGATCTGCCCAAGACCAAGGCGCAGGCGTTGAGTCAGGACCGCGAGCCACTGTCGATCACGATCCGAAAGGGCGGGACGATCTATCTCCAGAACACGCCGATCGCGGAAGAGAACCTCGTCGACAAGCTCACGGCGATTTCGCAGAACGGTTACGACCAGCGCATCTTCGTGCGCGGCGACAAAGCCGTCGATTACGGCCGCGTGATGGACGTGATGGGAATGTTGAGCGCCGCGGGCTTCACCCATATCGGGCTTGTGACCGATGCCGCCAAGCACAAACCTGAGACGGAGTAGCGCCGCTCGGACCGAGCGCGCTGCGTCGCCGGCCGGCTGGATCGGCGCGGTAGCGCTGCACGTCGGCATCATCGCGGCGACGTTATTCTCCTTTTCTCACAGTCTCGACATATCCGACCAATCGCCGCCGGTCGTGCCGGTCGATCTCGTCACGATTGGCGCGAAGACGAACATCGCGCCAATGGTGAAGGTCCAGCCGAAAGAGCCGCCGAAAGAAGAAGCGCAGCCGCCCGTGCCGGACCAGGTGCAACAGGCGCCCGCGACTCCGCAGAAGGAAGAGGCTGCTCCGCCACCGCCTGAAGCGGCGAGTTCCGAACCGATCCCGCAAAAGCCCGCACCGGTCACACCGAAGACAAAGCCGCAGCCGGATCAGAAGAAAGACAAGTTCGACCTCGACGCTGTTTCCGCACTGCTCGATAAACGCGCGCCGGCTGCCGCATCTTCGCCGAACGCCAAGGTCGGCAATCGCAACATCAAGGGCATCGGCCAGCAGAATGCGATGACGATGGATCTGGTCGATTCCCTGCGCAATCAGATCGCACAATGTTGGAACCCGCCGGTTGGTGCGCCGAATGCGCAGGAACTCATTGTCGATTACGATCTATTCCTCAATATCGATGGCACCATCGCACAACCGCCACAATTGGTTGGAAACTCAGCATCGGCGAGCAGTCCCTACGCGCGCGCCGCGCAGGAAGCGGCTCGTCGTGCGATTTACACCTGCCAGCCTTATAAGCTGCCGGCGGACCGTTACAGCCAGTGGCGAGAGATCAATCCGTTCCACTTCGACCCGCGCGGGATGATGGGACAGTAGTTTTGGAGAACGGCGTATGAGGAAATTTGCACTCGCTCTTTCGGCCCTGCTCGGATTGATGTTCGCGACGCCGTCCTTCGCGGCGCTTCAGGTCAACGTCAACCAGGGCAACATCCAGCCTTTGCCCATCGCCATCCCCGATTTCATCGGCGATCCGTCCGGGCCGAACATCGCGAAGGTGGTGAGCGCCGATCTTGAGCGCTCCGGTCTGTTCAGGCCGCTGAGTTCCAAATCCTTCGTCGATCAGATCAAGTCGATCAACACGGCGCCGACGTTCGCCAACTGGCGCGTTATCAATGCGCAGGGCCTCGTGACCGGCCAGGTTACGATGCAGCCGGATGGCCGCCTGCGTGTCGATTTTCGTCTGTGGGATATCTATGGCGAGAGCCAGATGCTCGGCCTGCAATACTTCACCCAGCCGGAGAACTGGCGCCGCATCGCACATCTGATTTCGGATGCGATCTACGAGCGCATCACCGGTGAGAAGGGCTATTTCGATACCCGCATCGTCTTCATCTCGGAATCGGGGCCGGCAATGAACCGCAAGAAGCGGCTCGCCATCATGGACGAGGACGGCGCCAATCCGATCTTCCTGACCAAGGGTGACTACATGGTTCTGACGCCGCGATTCAATCCGACAGCGCAGATGATCGCCTACATGTCGTACATCCAGGCCAAGCCGCGCGTGTACCTGTTCGACATCGACAGCGGGCGGCAGGAGGTGCTCGGCAATTTCCCGAACATGACGTTCTCGCCGCGCTTCTCGCCGGACGGCAACAAGATCGCGATGACATTGGAGAGCGGCGGCAATTCCGACATCTATGTGATGGACCTGCGCACGCGGTCCACGAAGCGGCTGACCTTCGATCCGGCCATCGACACGGCGCCGTCCTTCTCGCCGGACGGCAAACAGATCGCGTTCGAATCCGATCGCGGCGGCAGCCAGCAGATTTATGTGATGAACGCCGATGGTTCGAACGTGCACCGCATCTCCTTTGGCAGCGGCAAGAACGGCACGCCGGTCTGGAGCCCGCGCGGCGATCTGATCGCGTTTACCAAACAGGGCGGCGGCTTTCATATTGGTGTCATGCACACGGACGGAAGCGGCGAACGCATTCTCTCCAATGGCTGGGAGGATGAGGGTCCGACCTGGGCTCCGAACGGCCGTGTTCTCATGTACTCGCGCACGCTACAGGGCGGACGCGGCTCGCAAATCTGGTCCGTCGATATCACCGGACGTAACGAGCGCCGCGTGCTCACGCCGGGCGATGCCTCCGATCCGGCATGGTCGCCCTTGATCCAGTAAATGACAGGGTCATAATGTCTTCGACGCCTTTTTTCGGCACGATTTCGCCGCAAAGGCGTTACAACGTGAGTTCCCGGTTGGTCTCGGTTTCTGAGGCCGCGCTTTCCACGGAGTTGCAATTGCCATGATCAAATTTTCCACGGGATTGAAATTGGTTGCGCTGTCAGGCGCGCTGATCCTCGCCGGTTGTGAGAGCAAGCCGAAAGAGGCAGTCGACAATTCGCCGCCAATGACGTCAGGTGGCGGTTCTTCCACCTCCTCAGCGCCGATGTCGAACATCGTGCCGGGCAGCGCGGAAGATCTGCGCGTCAATGTCGGTGACACGGTGCATTTTGACTACAACGCCTATGACGTCATGGAATCCGACAAGGCTGTGCTGCAGCGCCAGGCGGAATGGCTCAACAAATATCCGTCGGTGCGCGTGACGATCGAAGGCGATTGCGATGAGCGGGGCACGCGCGAATACAACCTTGCGCTTGGCGCCCGCCGCGCCAATGCGGTGAAGGAATATCTCGTCAGCGTCGGCGTCTCCGCCGGCCGTCTGGAGACGGTTTCCTACGGCAAGGAACGCCCGATGTGCACGGAGTCGAGCGAGTCCTGCTACGCGCAGAACCGCCGTGGCGTGACCACGATCACCGGCGGCGCGAACTCGTAAATGAACCGACCCTCCCCTTGAGGGAGGGTCGAAATTCGCAAAACGAAGTGAGAGCAAATTTCGGGGAGGGTTCATCCGGACGGCCGGAAGCGACCCTCCCCGAAAACTTTTCGTGCGATGCACTCAAATTTTTCGACCCTCCCTCAAGGGGAGGGTAGGGTTTTATCCGATTCCGTCCGGCCCCATTTTCGGCTAAGTGTTTCGTGACGATGGGCTTTCCCGATCAGCGGTGGCGAGAATGAGCAATAGGCCTTTGATCCGTGGCTGCATGGCGGCCTTTCTCGTTCTGAGCGCGCTTTCCATCGCGCCCGCACATGCCGGTCTGTTCGGCGATAGCGATGAGGAAAAAGCGGCGCGCCAGCATGAGAGGGACCAGGACGCGTCGATCGCTGATTTGACGCAGCGTGTGCATGACCTCGAGCAGTCGCTGAGCCGTGCGACGGGCGACAATGAATCCCTCTCGCATCAGGTGCAGCAACTCAACGACAAGCTTGAGCGGCAGAAGCGCGATTTCGAATATCGTCTGTGCACGGTCGCTGGACAGCAATTGGGCGCCGGGCAGGGCGATGAGCAGGGTGCCGCGCTGCCGTGCGGAGGCGGTTCGGGCGGCGGTGCCGCGATGACCTACAATGCGCCTTCGCCTCCGCCAGCCAACACTGCTGCACAATCCAACGTCGTACGCCTTGCGCCGCCGCCTGGTGTCCTCGGTACGCTGCCGGGTGGGGGAGGCGCGCCTGCGCCGATGGGCAATCCACAGACGCGCAGTGAGTTCAACGCCGCATTGGATCTGCTTGCAAAGGCGCGCTACGACGATGCGAGCGCGGCGTTTCGCAGCTTCGCCGATTCCAAGCCGGGTGACGAACTCACGCCGCAGGCTGTCTACTGGATCGGGGACATAGCGTATGTTCAAAAGGATTATGCCGGAGCCGCGCACACGTTTGTGGAACAGCTCAAGAAATATCCGACAAGCTCCCGCGCACCGGATAGCATGCTCAAGCTCGGCCAGTCGCTGATCGCAATGGGCCAGACAAAACAAGGCTGCAGCGCCCTTGGTACCCTCGCATCCCAATATCCCACAGCATCGAAGTCGATCCTTGGCCAAGCCGCGGCCGCGCGCAAAACGTCCTGCCACTAAGGCTCTCGCCAGGCGTTTCGCCGAGGCGATGGAGCGGCATGCCGCGCCGTGGCCCGGTGCGGTCGCTGTCTCCGGCGGCGGAGACTCTTTGGCGCTGATGCATCTGCTTCGCGACTGGGCGAAAGCGCAGCGGCGCGATCCGCCGATTGTGCTCACCGTCGATCACAAGCTGCAGCCGCGCTCGACGGAGAATGCGCGCCGCGTGATCGCTTGGGCAAAAGCGGCTGGATTAAAAGCAAAGGTTCTGACTTGGCCGGGTGCGAAGCCGCAGGCCGATATTGAGGCTGAGGCGCGGGGCGCTCGCTACAGGCTGATGGGCGGCTGGTGCAAAGCGAATGGCGTCACTGCGCTCTATGCCGGGCACACGCGCAACGATCAGGCTGAGACGTTTTTGCTGCGTCTGGCACGTGGCAGCGGGTTGGACGGGTTGGCGGCAATGCGCCCAGTGTCGCCTTTCCCATTTGCGGGCTTTGGCGATCTTCGCGTCGTGCGGCCAATGATCGATCTCGAACGCGATGCCTTGCGCGCCGATCTCACCGCGCGGGGGCAGGAATGGCTCGAGGATCCGATGAACAACGATCCGCGCTTCAGCCGCGTGCGCATTCGCGCCGCGCTGGAGACGCTGAGTGCGGCCGGTCTCACCGCCGCACGGATAGCCGACGCGGCGGCTCACCTTGGCCGGGCCCGCGAAGCACTTGATTCGGTCACGGCAGCCGTGCTGCGCCGCGCTTGCCGGGCCGAGGGCGAGGTAATTCTCGTCGAGGCCGGGGCGCTGCTGGCGGCGCCCCGCGAGATCGGACTCCGGGCGTTGGCCCAGCTGCTGATGGGTGTCTCCGGCCAGCCCTACCGCCCACGGTTCGAGAGGCTGGAACGTCTTTTCGATGCGATTGCCGCGGATGGGCTGGGAAAAGCGCGGACCCTGCATGGATGCCGGATCGGTTCGGCGCCGGGTTCCATAGCCTCCTTCGGCACCGACACGCTGATCATTGCGCGGGAAGCCGGTCGAACCGGCCATAAAACGGGCAAAAAGGACCGTAAGGTTGGGAAACTGGAGATGCGCTCTTAATTGCGTTTGGCGAACATCGTTGCGTACCGCTCTCGCATTTTTTAACGTTTTGATGGCTGGCACTGGGCTAGAAAGAGCCTATCTATAAGGTTCGCAATCTGCGCCTTTGCCGACTGAATTGCCCCCAGGAAAGGGATGGCCTTTGAACAATCTTCGCAATCTCGTGCTGTGGATCGTCATCGCTCTGCTGCTCGTCTTTCTCTTCAATCTGTTCCAGGGCTCGACCCAGCGCGCGAACACGCAGGCGATTGGCTACAGCCAGTTCCAGCAGCAGGTCAGTGACGGTGGCATCAAAAAGATCACCGTCCAGGGCGATAACATCAAGGGCGAGTTGAGCAACAGCCAGCCGTTCACCACGACGATGCCGGCCAACGATCCCAGCATCTGGCCGCTGCTGAACAGTCATCATGTGAATGTCACTGTGACGCCGGCCGATGACGGCATGCCGACCCTGATGGGCGTGTTCATCAACTGGTTCCCGATGCTGCTCCTGATCGCGGTTTGGGTGTTCTTCCTGCGCCAGATGCAGGCGGGTGGCGGCAAGGCGATGGGCTTCGGAAAATCGCGCGCCAAGCTGCTCACCGAGCGCCAGGGCCGCGTGACGTTTGAAGATGTTGCCGGTGTCGATGAAGCGAAGGACGATTTGAAAGAGATCGTCGACTTCCTCCGCGACCCGCAGAAATTCCAGCGCCTCGGTGGCCGTATCCCAAAGGGCGTCCTGCTCGTCGGCCCTCCGGGTACCGGCAAGACGCTTCTCGCGCGCGCCATCGCGGGCGAAGCGAATGTTCCCTTCTTCACAATCTCGGGCTCCGACTTTGTCGAGATGTTCGTGGGCGTCGGCGCCAGCCGCGTGCGCGACATGTTCGAGCAGGCGAAGAAGAACGCGCCGTGTATCGTGTTCGTCGATGAAATCGACGCAGTCGGCCGCCATCGCGGCGCCGGCCTCGGCGGCGGCAATGACGAGCGCGAGCAGACCTTGAACCAGTTGCTCGTCGAGATGGACGGCTTCGAGGCGAACGAGGGTGTCATCCTTATCGCCGCGACCAACCGCCCCGACGTGCTCGATCCGGCGCTGCTGCGTCCGGGCCGTTTCGACCGCGAAATCGTTGTCGCCAATCCCGACCTGAACGGCCGCGAGAAAATTTTGCGCGTGCACATGCGCAAGGTTCCGCTCGGTACCGATGTCGATCCGCGCACGATCGCGCGCGGCACGCCGGGATTCTCCGGCGCCGATCTCGCGAACCTCGTCAACGAGGCAGCCTTGCTCGCGGCACGCCGCGGCAAGCGCGTCGTGACGATGAGCGAACTCGAAGACGCCAAGGACAAGGTGATGATGGGCGCGGAACGCCGCTCGCTCGTCATGTCCGATGACGAGAAGAAGCTGACCGCTTTCCACGAAGCCGGCCACGCTATCGTTTCGATCAACGTCGTCGGCACCGATCCGATCCACAAGGCGACGATCATTCCGCGCGGTCATGCGCTGGGCATGGTCATGCGTCTGCCGGAACGCGATCAGATGTCGCTCAGCCGTCAGAAGATTCTCGCGGATGTGTGTGTGGCCTTCGGTGGCCGCGTCGCGGAAGAGCTTGTATTCGGCTACGACGCCGTGACAACGGGCGCTTCGTCGGACATCCAGCAGGCGACACGTCGCGTGCGTGCGATGGTGACACGATATGGTCTGTCCGATGCGCTCGGTCCCATCGAGTACGGCGAGAACCAGGAAGAAGTCTTCCTCGGCCACTCCGTATCGCGGACGCAGAACATCTCGGAAGCAACGGCGCAGAAGATCGACGCGGAAATCCACCGCATCATCGACGAGTGCTACAGCCGCGCGAAACAGATCCTGACCGACCGACGCAACGACCTGAACGTTCTCGCGCGTGGGCTGCTGGAATATGAGACGTTGACCGGCGACGAGATCGTGGCGCTGCTCAAAGGCATTGCACCGGTCCGCACACCCTACGAGGACCCTGAACCGCAGCGCGGTCCGGGACCGAGTGTGCCCGCAGCAGGCCGCCCGCGCGGGCCTGGCCCACTCATGCCGGAGCCGCAACCGGGCCGTTAAGGAGCTTTCCACAGGGCAGGCGTGCTTGTTCCCGGGCGCGCTTGCCGCTATGTGTTCGGCCCCATTTTCCCGGAAAATCCGATGACCTGGCTGCGACTTATTCCTGAGACCACCAATATCGACTTCGTCGGTGCGCGTTACTACGCCTTCGCCGTCGACGGGTTGCTGGTGCTTATCTCGGTCGTCTCGATCTGGCTCTACGGATTCAACCTGGGCATCGATTTCACCGGCGGCGCGCTTCTCGAAGCCAAGTCCGCGCAAACCATCAATATCTCGGACATGCGTACGCGCGTGGGCGCTCTCAATTTCGGCGAGACGCAGATTCAATATGTCGGCACCGGTCAATGTGACAAGCCGGTCAACTCCTGCGTCCTCATCCGCGTGCAGCCGAAAGCCAACCAGTCCGGGCAGGCCGTCGTTCAGACGATCAAGAACAACCTCGGCAGCGGCTACACGTTCCGCAATGCGCAGGTGATCGGTCCAAAGGTCAGTCAGGAGCTGTTTCGCGACGGCGTGATCGCGACAATCCTCGCGATCTTGCTGATCTCGGCTTACGTCGCGTTCCGGTTCGAATGGCAGTATGGCATCGGCGCGTTGATCGCGACCGGCCACGACGTATTCGTCACCGCGGGTCTGTTCTCGGTGCTGCAGATGGATTTCACGCTGAACACGGTCGCGGCACTGCTGCTGCTTGCCGGGTATTCGATTAACGACACGGTCATCGTGTTCGACCGTATTCGTGAGAACCGCCGCAAGTACAAGCGCATGGCGCTGCCTTCGCTGATCAACCTCTCGACCAATCAGATTGCGACGCGAACCACCTTGGTGTCCGCCGCGACCGCGCTATCGATGATTCCGCTGCTGTTCTTCGGCGGCCCGGTGTTGTTCAACTTCTCGGCCGCGATCCTGTTTGGTATCCTGGTCGGCACGTTCTCGTCGACCTATGTCGCGGCGGCGTTGCTGCTGTATCTCCCCGCTCCGGCCGGCAGGATCGAAGAGCCGGCAGCAGCGAAAGCATAATTTTTTTGTTGGCCGCACAATTTGCAGGCGAAGCGGAAGGCTTCGCCCGATTGTATTTTGCTAGAACGGGAACCAGTCGCGCTCTTCCGAGAAGACGAGGTAGCCTGCGTTGACACCCGCGCGCAGACCGACGCCAGTGCGCATTGGCGCCACGGTGACGCCGCCGCTACGCATATAGTTCACGCCGATGCCAGCGACGAAATAATAGCTGCCTTCCACGCTGGGAAAGCGCTGATACAGACGGTTCTCGCGCTTGAGGTTGTAGACGAGCGCAAAGAACTTCGAGGCATTGCCCCCAAGATCAAAGCCTACCGATGGGCCCTTCCAGTAAACCTTCACAGGCTCCTGATGCTTGCGGATCAGCCAGCCGGAGCCATAGCGCAGCCCAACGACGACCGCGCCACTTCCTTCGTCGCCCTTGATGTAAGCATCGGGTTGCCCCTGATCCTTGAAAACGCGTTGCACGGCCTTCGCTGTTGCCTCGGTTGCAATGCCGAAGAAGTCCGATGCTGCGTGCGTGACCTCGTTGTCCGTGAAGGTATCGTCGCTGCCGTTGTCATTGTCGGCTGCGAAGGCCGGCATCGCTGCCGCCATGAGTGCAAGTGCCGCTATCGGACCAGCTACCAAGGTTGACCATCTCATCCTTTAAACTCCTCAGGGAATCACATTGCCCAGCGGCGCGCATCATCGCCCGAAAGGCCAAGCTGCGACAACGGGTTCCCAAATGAATTCTCCACCGTCTGCTAGGGTTGGACGTCTTGTTTCGGCCATCTTTCGTCTTCGCGCGTTTCCGTCTCAGCAGGTGATCCAATGAGCGACGCAGGCAAATCCACTTCGAAACGTCTCGGGCCGGCAGGCTGGTTTGCGATCGCCGTCATGACGGGATTTCTGCTGTGGGCCGGCTGGTACGCGTTGCACGCGTGGAATGCGTTGGAGGGTGTGGAAGTGAGCACGGCCGGCTGGATATTTATCGCCGCGGGCGTTGTATTCACGCTCGCGCTCGGCGGCGGGCTGATGGCGCTTGTGTTCTATTCGAGCCGCGAGGGCATGGACCGCTAGTCCTGACCACGCGCGACGAAAAACGGGTTGTCGTAGCCACGCTCCGCTTTGCCGTAGTGAAATGGCTGACCGTCAAGTTGCTTCACACTGCCGCCCGCTGCAGCGAGCACGGCGTGACCGGCGGCAATATCCCATTCCATTGTGCGTCCGGTACGGGGGTAGATGTCGGCCTCGCCCGTCGCCACGAGACAGAGTTTCAAGGACGAACCGGCGCTGATGAATTCCTTCACCTTGAAGACTGCGAGGTATTTGTCGGTGTTGGCATCGCGATGCGAGCGGCTTGCCACTGCGGTCATGCCGTCCTTCGGAACGGCGCGTACCTGAATGCGCTTCGCCTCGCCGAAATCCGGCGCCCCCCCGGGTGGGGCTTTTGCCTCGTATGCACCGCTCAGCATTTCGCCAAAGAAGAGGCGCTCGATCGCCGGTGCATGCACGACGCCGCGCACAGGTTTGCCTTCCACGATCTCCGCGATGTTCACGGTGAACTCGCCGTTGCGGCTGATGAATTCCTTGGTCCCATCGAGCGGATCGACCAGGAAAAAGCGATGACCGACCTTCGGGATGCGTCCGGCGGCGACAGACTCTTCCGCGATTACCGGCACATCAGGGGCGAGATGGGCGAGCCGTTTGAGGATGAATTTCTCGGCTTCCTCGTCGGCGGCGGTAACAGGGGACTGATCGTCCTTGCGGCGCGCGACAATCTCGTCGGCATAGTGGCGCAGGATGATCGCTCCCGCGTCGTAGGCGATCTCGGCCAGCGCCCTGAGCATCGGCGATGCGGCGTGGGAATGAATGTTGTCGGTCATGTCGCGGTACTTGCCCCTGCAAACTTCACAGTTGAAAACGTATTCACGATTCCTTAACGAGCCGGGCGTGAACTTACCCTTTGCTAACCATAAGACGCGCCCCGGAGGCAAGCAGAGCCATGAACGAACTCGATTTTTCGGCCCTTCTGGTCAGCCGCGTCTGCCATGACCTTGTGAGCCCGCTTGGCGCGGTGGTCAACGGCCTTGAGGTTCTGGAAGATGAACGCGATCCCACCATGCGCGCGGACGCGCTGAAGATCGTCGGATCGAGCGCGGCACAAGCCTTGGCGCGGATTCAGTTCATGCGTATAGCGTTCGGCGCTGCGGGGTCCGCGGGGGCGGAACTCGATCTCGGCGAAATCGGACGTTTGGTCAGCGGCCTGTTCGCCGACAGCAAGATCATTCTGGAATGGAACGCAGCGCCTGCACATTGGCCGAAAGACTGGGCGAAACTGCTGATGAACGCGACTTTGCTTGGCGCCGACTGCCTGCCGCGCGGGGGCAAGGTCGTGGTCACTACCAGTGCCGATGCGACGGCGCCATCGTTCACGGTTCACGCCTCCGGCACCCATATTCGCGTGTCGGAAGATGTCGAAAAAGCCGTCCGGGGCGAAGCAAGTTCCAGCCATGATGCGCGGGGCGTGCAGCCATTCCTGACGCATAAGCTCGCGCGATCGGTGAACGCGGGGCTCACGCTGACGGCAGCCGAAAACAGCGTGGAACTGGTCGCGGGCTAGAAGTTTTCAGATTACGTTTACTCTCTGAGCGTAATGTTTCCCTCATCCGGACACCTGCGGGCCGCAGGGCGGCCAGGGAGCATCGCGTTCATGAAGTCTTGTCTCGTCGTCGATGACAGCCGCGTCGTGCGCAAGGTCGCGTGCCGGATTTTGGCCGATCTCGGTTTCGACACTGCCGAGGCCGAGGACGGCATCACAGCGCTCGAAGCCTGCCGCTTCCATATGCCGGCAATGATCCTGCTCGACTGGAATATGCCGAACATGACCGGAATCGAATTCTTGCGCGCCTTGCGCCGCGACCGCGCGGGTGAAGCGCCGATCGTTATCTTCTGCACGACCGAGAACGATGTCGCGCATATCACCGAAGCGCTTGATGCCGGCGCCAACGAATACATCATGAAGCCGTTCGACCGCGGGATCATCGAAGCGAAGCTCGCGGAAGTCGGTCTCGTCTAGGCGCGTCCATGAAACAGGACGATCTCGCATATCTGGCGCAAATGCTCCGCCGCCGGTCGGGTCTGGCGCTTAGCCATCCGAAATCCGATCATATCGAACGCCGGCTCGCGCCCGTGATGCGCCGCTTCGGTTTCAAGGATATGGACTCCTTCGTGAGCGAATTACGTCACGGCCGCGATGCGATGGCGCGCGCCGTCACCGAAGCGATGACCACAAACGAGTCTTCATTTTTCCGCGACCGCGATGCTTATGGGCAGTTTCGCGATGTCGTTGTGCCAAACCTGCTTGCACGCCGCGCGGCAACGAAAAAGTTGCGTATCTGGAGCGCGGCGTGTTCCGCCGGACAGGAACCGTATTCCATCGCCATGCTGCTCGAAGAGATGAAGCTGCGCGCCGAAGGCTGGACGGTCGATATCATCGCAACTGACATCAGCGCCGAGATGATCGAGCGAGGCGAGCAGGGTCTGTTCAGTCATTACGAAGTGCAACGCGGCCTGTCGATCCGGCGTCTCGTCGAGAACTTCCTGCAGGAGGGCCAGAACTGGCGCGTCAGCGAACCGCTGCGTCGCATGGTGACATTCCGGCAGTTCAATCTGCTCGACTCATTCGGCTGGCTCGATGATGTCGATGTCGTGTTCTGCCGCAATGTGCTGATGTATTTCGATCAGCGCACCAAGGCCGGCGTGCTGGACAAGATGGCGGAGATCATTCCCTCTGACGGCTATCTCATTCTTGGACCTGTCGAAGTGACTAAGGGGCTCTCGAACGAATACGAGCCGGTGGAAGGTTCAGCGGGTGTTTACGCAAAGGCGCACCGCGCCTTGCCGCGCGCACTGGCGGGCTGAGCTCCGAATTCTCATGCTTCCGACAAGCTCAGCATGAGGGGCTTGCCGGTCCCTCACCCTGAGTTCGCCGAAGGGTGATCACCATGTATCGATGAAGCGACCGCTGCCCTTGCTCGGCGGTGCCGATTTCAAACCGCGCAGGATCCAGCGCCGCGTGTCGGCGGGATCGATGACGTCGTCGATTTCGAGATAGGCCGCCATGTTGATGGCCTTGCCACGCGCGTAGGATTCCGCGACCTTCTTCTGAAACAGTGCCTCGCGCGCTTCCGGCGTCGGTTCTGCTTCCAACTCCTTGCGAAAGCCCAGACGCACCGCGCCTTCGAGCCCCATACCGCCGAATTCTCCGGTCGGCCATGACACGATGAAAAATGGCGCATGAAAGCTACCGCCCGCCATCGCCTGCGCGCCGAGGCCATAGCCCTTGCGCAATACGATTGTGAACATCGCCGTCGTCATCGTTCCGCTGACAACGAACATGCGCGAGGTTTTGCGTACGAGCGAGGCCTTCTCGGCCTCGGGGCCAACCATGAAGCCCGGCGTGTCGCAGAGCGAGACGATTGGCAGGCCAAATGAATCGCAGAGCTGCAGGAAGCGCGCGGCCTTATCGGCGCAGGGGGCGTCGATGGCGCCGGCGAGATGCATGGGGTTGTTGGCGATGAGGCCGAAGGGGTGGCCTTCGATGCGCACCAGCGCCGTGATCATGCCTTGCGCAAACGCGGGGCGCAGTTCGAGAACAGAATCGGTATCGGCGAACGCTGCGATCACTTTGCGAATGTCGTAAACGCGCAACCGGTTCTCGGGAATGAGATGGCGCAAAGTCCTTTGATCCGCCACGCCCCATTGGGCGAGCGGGCCTTGGAAGTAGGAGAGATATTTCTTCGCCGCCGCGACGGCTTCGGCTTCGTCTTCTACTGCGATATCAACCACGCCGTTCGGCACCTGCACTGACATCGGGCCGACTTCGTCCGGCGTATAGACGCCAAGCCCGCCGCCTTCGATCATCGCGGGTCCACCCATGCCGATGTTCGAGTTCGCGGTCGCGATCACGACGTCACTGGAGCCTAGCAGGGCGGCGTTGCCAGCGAAGCAGCGGCCGGAGTTGATGCCGATACGTGGCACGGATCCGCTCAGCTTGGCGTATTGGCGGAAGGTCGGGGTGTCGAGGCCCGCGACGCCGGGAAAATCCGTATCGCCCGGACGTCCGCCGCCGCCTTCGGTGAACAACACCACCGGCAGCTTGGAGTCTTCTGCGATCTTGAGCAGGCGGTCCTTCTTGCGATGGTTCATCGCGCCCTGTGTGCCGGCGAGCACGGTGTAGTCGTAGGCGAGCACGGCGCAGCGCGCGCGCTCTTCGCCGAATTGCGCTGCGTTCACGGTTCCGATGCCGCTGATGATGCCGTCGCCGGGCGTGTTCTTGATCAGGTCTTCGAGTGTGCGGCGGCGCTTCTGGGCGGCAAACGCGAGCGCTCCGTATTCGATGAAGCTGCCGGGATCGACGAGGTCGGCCACGTTTTCGCGCACGGTACGCTGGTTGGTCCTGCGGCGGCGCGCCGTCGCCTCGGGACGGTTCGCATCATAGCCAAAATCGTGACGTGCATTGGACTCCGCCAGATCGGGCCGGATGAAATCGGGGTCGACGATCTTCTTCACATCGTCTGTCGCGCCTGCCACGTCTTCCGGTGTCAGGTAGATGAGCGCATTGCCTTCGTAGAGAACGTCACCGGACTTCGCCGCGATAGAGTGGACGCGGCCCGAGATGCTGACGCCGACAAGATGCTCCATCTTCATCGCTTCCAGCACTGCGACCGGTGTGCCCTGGCGAACGAGATCGCCGGCGGCGACCGAGAAGCTCACGATCTTGCCCTGCATCGGCGCTGGCACGGCGATGGTGCCTTCGGGTACTGCGGTCTGTGTTTTCGCGGGTGCTTGAGAAGCGATGGGCGTGGACGCGATGTGCTGCGGCTTCCATTGCATACTTTCGCGCACCAGCGCCGTCATGTTGTCTTCGACGATGCGTGTGTACGTGCGACGTCCGACTACTTCGGGGTTTTCGAGCAGCGCATGAAGGAACGGGATGTTCGTTTCCACGCCGCCGATCACAAATTCGTCGAGCGCCCGCTTCGCGCGTCCAAGCGCAAGGGTGTAGTCCGGCGCGTGCACGACAAGTTTGGCGAGTAGCGGATCGAATGCCGGATTGGTCTGGTAGCCTTCGTACCCGAACGTATCGACGCGCACGCCCGGGCCTGATGGCGGCACAAAGCGCGTCAACGTCCCGCCTGACGGCTTTATCGTTCCGTCTTCGGCGATCTTTTCCATGTTGATGCGCAGTTGGATCGCCACGCCGCGAGGTTTCGGGATGTTTTCCTGCTTCAGCCCGATGTCGCGCAGGGAGTTGCCCCGCGCGAGTTCGATCTGCACGGCGACGAGATCGATTCCCGTAATCTCCTCCGTCACCGTGTGCTCGACCTGAAGGCGTGGGTTGCATTCGATGAACGCGAACGCCGAGGCATGACGCGCAGGCTTCGGATCGACGAGGAATTCGACGGTTGCGAGACCTTTCAGCTTCACATCATCGGCCAGCCATACCGCGGCATCGCAAAGTTGCTGGCGCAGATCGGGGTCGAGCGCGGGGGAAGGGGCGATCTCGACGATCTTCTGATGGCGGCGTTGCAGTGAGCAGTCGCGCTCCCAGATATGGCTCGCGGTCTTGCCGTCGCCCGCGACCTGCACCTCGATGTGGCGCGCGCGCGGCATGAAGGCTTCGACGTAGACGGCATCGTTGCCAAAGCTCGACTTTGCTTCGGACTGGCAGCGTTTGTAAGCCTCCTCGAACTGATCGGGCGTCTCGACCACGCGCATGCCGCGTCCACCGCCGCCGGCAAGCGCCTTGATGATGATCGGGCCTTTGCGCTTCGTCATGAACATGCGCGCCTCTTCCAGCGTCGTTGCGCCGGACGTGCCTTCAAGGATCGGGACACCGAAACGCTCGGCCAACGCGCGGGCCCGCGCCTTATCGCCGAACACTGAAAGAACTTCCGGGGTCGGTCCGATGAATGTGATGCCGACCTCCGCGCAAGCGCGCGCGAACATCGCGTTCTCACTGAGGAAGCCGTAACCCGGGTGGATCGCGTCGCAGTTCGCGGCCTTCGCGGCGGCGATCACACGCGCGATGTCCAGATAAGCGGGGACGCCGCTGGCGCCCAACGGCCGCGCTTCGTCGGCAAGCTTCACGTGTAGAGACGTAGCGTCGTCATCCGAATAGACAGCGACAGAACGGATGCCGAGATCGGCGGCGGCGCGTGCGATGCGGATCGCGATCTCGCCGCGATTGGCGATCAGGATGCTTTTGAAAGACATGGCACAGTCCGGGATAGCGTTATACGGACTGTGCCACGCTTGGCGCCGTCCTAGAAGGCCGCGCGGATGCCTCCGTAGGCGCCGAGTCCCGCCCGGCCATAGCCTGCGACGGGTTCGCTCTTCTCGTTAAACAAGTTCTCGGCGCGGGCGAACAGTTCCAGCTTGTCGGTGATGGCGTAGGAGCCGAAGATATTGACCGTCGTGTTGCTCTGGAGCGGCGTGAAGTTGCCGGTGTCGTCGAAGCGGTCGCCGACGAAGACCACGCTCGTCCCCAACGTCAGCTTTGGCATCGGCAGCCAGGTGATCGTGCCGCTGCCCGAGTTGTGCGGACGGCGCGCAAGCTCGGTCCCGGCCAGCACGTTCTTGGCGCTCAGGTTGGTGTAATCCGCCGAAACCGTGAGCGTGTCGGCGAGCTTGGCAGAAATCTCAGCCTCGACACCGGACGCATTGGTGCGATCCAGATTTTCGTAATAGCCGAACTGGTTCAGGCGGTATTTGCAGCCCGGCGCGTCGGTGATGCTGAAGCAGTTCTGGAAATCGATCTGGTTGTGCGTGTGCCGCTCGAAATAGGTTAGCGAGCCGAGCAGGCGGCCATCCAGAAGCGAATGATCGACACCGACCTCCCAGCCCTTGGCGGTTTCGGGTTTCAGCGCATGGAGCGGGTTGGAATACTGCGAATAGGATTCGTACAGCGATGGCGCCTTGAACCCGTCGCCGTAATTCGCGCGCAGGGTGGTATTCCAGCCGGGGATGTTCCACGCGCCCGCGAGTTTCAGCGAGGTGTGGCCTCCGAATTCCTCGTCGTTGTCATAGCGAAAGCCACCGGTCAGCGTGAGCTGGTCGAACAGCGTCGTTTGCATCTGCGCGTAGCCGCTCGAGATGCGATCATTGCCGAGTTGCACCGCGGGCGAGAACAGCGCGTTCACGCCGAAATTGTCGTTCCGGAACGAGCGCTCCTCGGTTTCACCACCAAAGGTAAGCTGGTTGTCAGGATCGAAATCCACAGTGCCCTGATATTCAAGGCGCGTCGCGCTGCCCTCATAATCGTAGTTCAGGTGGATCGTGTCGGACGCAGAGTCGAAATAGTCGCGTGTGCCGCGCGTGGCGATGAAGGCCACACGGTTCTGCAGCATTCCGAAGGTGGCGTTCACGCCCGCATAGCCCGCGAACAATTCGTTGGTGTTATTGGCGGCCGAATCCGCGATCCGGAACAGCGGCGGCGGAAAGTTGTCGTCAAAACCGTCGTGGCCATGGGTGTAATAGCCGCGCAGATCGATGCTCCAGTCCTGATTCAGATGTGTGCGCGTGTTGAAGGTTGCGCCGAAATTTCTGTAGCCATCGGGTTCGCTGTTGCCGTTGCGCGAATCCGCCGCCGAGATTCCGCCGGTGTCGAACCAGTTCAGCGCCGCGCCGTATTCGACATTGTCCGTCATGCCGTTCGCGGCGGCGTTCAGATGCCAGGTGTCGAACGATCCGCCTTCCGCGCTCGCCACGCCGCCGAACGGCGCATCGCCGCCCCGCTTGGTGAGGATGTTCACCACGCCGCCGATCGCGTCACTGCCATAGAGTGTGGATTGCGGGCCGCGCAGGATTTCGATGCGGTCGATATTATTGACCAGCACATCGCTCAAGATCGCGCCTTCATCGGTGGCGCTCGGATCGTTGATGCGGGTGCCGTCTATCAGAACGACGGACTGCCCCGTCTCCGCACCGCGCAGCGAAATGCTGGTCGGCTGTCCGGCGCCGCCATTGCGGTTGACCATCAGGCCAGGCGTTTCGGCCAAAATATCTGTCAACACGTTGGTCTGCTGAATTCTCAGATCGTCGGCGGTGATGACGGAAATCGACGAACCGGTTTTCTCGATCGGTTGCGGTGTGCGCGTCGCGGTGACGACGACGGTTTCCGGATCGATCGTCGATTCGTCGGCGCTGGCCTGTGCTGTCAGTGCAATTACCGCGGTGGTCGCGAGTAGTATCTTACGCATGATGACGTTCTCCTGGTTGGGTTCCAGAAGCCGCCGCACGTTTGGCAGATCGAATGACTTTCAACGGAATGCCCCCGCGCAACGACTTCGACTTGTCGTCACGCGGATTCCCGCGCGCATACGGCACACCCCGGCCGGCTGCACAACGACGGCGCGAGGCAGGTTTCCTGGCTCCCGGGTCGTCACCGTCGCCCGCCTTCCCAGAGCCTTTCGGCCCAAGTGGCATGTGGACGACCGCTCGCCGGTCACAGTTGCGGGGGCAGCCGCGGCATAACCGCGTTCCCTAAACCTCGCACGTAGGCGGAACTAAGCGCGGGTGGGCCGGCGCGTCAATGCCTCCGCTTTGCAAGTTTCAGTTCGAGTGACATTCTCTCAGGATCGCTATTGCACCGAGAGAACACCATGAATCAGTCTGCAAAACCCTGGCCCGCAATGTCGATTGCGCAGGCGCATGCCCTGCTCACCGCGCCGGGGTCACCGCTCGAGATGGACGAGGTGACGATCCGCGGCGTGAAGGCGCGGGTGTGGAAGAATGCGCCGCCGACCTTGCGCGATCTGCTCGTCGCCGGCCGCGTGCATGGTGACAAGACATTCCTCGTTTACGAAGACGAGCGCGCAACGTTCGAGACCTTCACGCGCGCGGCGCTCGCGGTTGCGGCGGAGATGACGAAAGCAGGCGTGAAGAAAGGCGACCGCGTCGCGCTCATCATGCGCAACATTCCCGAGTGGTGCCCGATCTTCTTCGGCGCCACGATCATCGGTGCGATCCTGACGCCGCTGAACGCGTGGTGGACGGGACCGGAGCTCGAATATGGCCTGGTCGACTCCGGCACCAAAGTCGCGTTCGTCGATGCCGAGCGGCTCGAACGCATCGCCGAACACCTCGTCAACTGTCCCGATCTCAAGCGCGTCTATGTCAGCCGTTATGCCGATGAATTGCCGCATACGATCGTGAAGCGGCTGGAAGATGTGCTCGGCAAGGTCAACGACTGGAGCAAACTGCCCGCGGGCGAGATGCCCACCGTGCCGCTCGATTCCGACGACGATGCGACGATCCTCTACACGTCCGGTACGACCGGAAAGCCGAAAGGCGCGCTCGGCACGCACCGCAACATGCTGTGCAACATCTTCGCGTCGGCTTCGGTGGCGGCACGAAACTTCCTCCGCCGCGGCGAGCAGCCGCCCGCGCCCGATCCTAATGCGCCGCAGCGGTCCACCTTGCTCTCGGTGCCGTTCTTCCATGCGACGGGATGTTTCGCGATCATGAGCCCGTCGCTGTTCGCGGGCGCAAAGATCGTGATGATGCGCAAATGGGATCCCGAAATCGCGATGCAGCTGATCGAGCGCGAAAAGATCAACAGCGCGGGCGGTGTGCCGACCATCGCCTGGCAGCTGATCGAGCATCCCAACCGCGCGAAATACGATCTTTCGTCACTGGAGTCGGTCGCCTATGGCGGAGCGCCGTCGGCGCCGGAACTGGTGCGCAAGATCGTTGAGACCTTCCCGAAATCCTTGCCCGGCAATGGCTGGGGCATGACCGAGACCTCGGCGACCTGCACGTCGAACTCGGCGGAGGATTATGAGCATCGCCCGGATTCCTGTGGGCCTGCGGTCGCAGTGTGCGATCTCAAGATCATGACCGTCGATGGCACGCGCCAACTCGCTGTCGGTGAGGTTGGTGAGCTGTGGGCGCGAGGGCCGAACATCGTCAAAGGCTATTGGAACAAGCCGGAAGCGACGGCGCAGACGTTCACTGACGGCTGGGTGAAGACCGGCGATCTGGCGCGTCTCGACGACGAAGGCTTCTGCTTCATCATCGACCGGGCCAAGGACATGCTGATCCGCGGCGGCGAGAACATCTACTGCATCGAGGTGGAGAACGTGTTGTACGAGCATCCAGCCGTGATGGATGCCGCGCTCGTCGCCGTGCCGCATCATACGCTCGGTGAAGAACCCGGCGCTGTCGTGCATCTCAAACCCGGCATGCACACGACGGAAGACGAGTTGCGCAATTTCGTCGCCGGCAAGCTCGCGGCGTTCAAGGTGCCGGTGAAGGTCGTGTTCTGGCCGGAGACCCTGCCGCGCAACGCCAACGGCAAGATCCTGAAGACGGAATTGAAGAAGATTTTCGCTTAAAACGGTTCCTGCGGTGCTGCCTGTCCGACTTCGGCGGCGAGGGTCTGCAGCGTCTCACGATGGCTTTCGCGCGTGATTGGAAAGCGCCACATGATCGCGAAGCCAATCAGGAACAGCACGACGTCGATCGGGATATAAATCAGCAGGAAGCGATCGACGATCGCCGGATCGATTTTTCCGGGAACGGCATTGTTCGGGAAGCCCGCCGCCGCCAGCACCAGACCCGAGGCGAGGAGGCCGAAGCCGGATACGACCTTCTGCATGAACGCGCTGCCGGCGAAGAACAGTCCTTCCGAACGTCGTCCTGTCGCGGCTTCGTTGACCTCAACAACATCGGCCAACATCGAAATGATCATGATCGAAGCGCCGATGGTGAAAGTGCCTGAAACGGCCGCGAAAATCCATAAAGCGGCGACCAGCGCGGACGATCCGTTCGCGGGAAACAGGCCGAGAAATCTCAAGCCGAGCGGCACCAGCGATAGGCCGAGGCCGAACAGGAACATCAGCACCGAGGCGTGTTTTTTCCCAAGCCGCCGCGAGATCGCGGGCGATATCAGGAAGGCGAAGACCACCGACACGAACGTCGCCAGCGCGATGATGGAAAGCTGCGACGATGTCAGCATCCAGAAGTACGTGTTGACGTAGAAGTTCAGCGCGAAGACGAGGCCCACCGCCATGTTGAAGAAGATGCCCGACAGCATCAGGATCAGGAACGCGCGGTTGGAAAGCGTCGCCGCCATCTCGCGCGCGTATTGGCCGAGGGTTTTGCGCTCTACCGGCGGCACGCGGAATTGCGGAATGAAGCGGTGCGTGCCGGCGGCCGAGATCAGGATTGCACAAAACATCACAATCGCCGCCGTGACGCCGTAATGACTGTAACCGGTCTCATTAAGCTGGCCGACCTTGTGTGTCGCGTCGGGTTGCAGAAACACGAGGTAGGCGAGCACCAGCATGCCCAGTCCGCCGGCCCAGCCAAAGAGAACACGGTAGGATATGAACGCGGTGCGTTGGTCATAATCTTCGGTCAGTTCCGGCACCAGCGCGGAACTCGGGATCTCATAGAAGGTGATAAAGGTACGGGTGATGACGGCAACGACGACGAGATAGGTGAACAGCGCGCCCTGGCTCCAATGCGGCGGATTCCAAAGCAGCAGATAGCTGACCGCAACCGGCACCGCCGAGGCGTACATCAGCGGGTGCCTGCGGCCCCAGCGCGTGCGCAAATGATCTGAGAAGTTGCCGACGATGGGATCGAACACGGCGTCGAACATCATCGCGATGGCGAGTGCTGCGCCCACCAATTGCGGCGGCAGATGCATGACCTGGTTGTAGAAGGGCAGAAGGATGGTCTGGAAGCCGTTGTCCTTCACGCCGAACGCGACGGAGCCGAGGCCGTAGAAGATTTTCGTGCGCACGCTCGTGATGCCACCGCGCGCAGCCGCCTCTGCCATGCCATTCCTCCCGGCTGCGCCTCAACGGACGCTAGGTCCAACCCTTTGAAATGAGAGTGCTTTAGGCGCTGACGGATTGTCAAATCAGACAATTATGACGGCGCGCCGGTCCGCCATTCGCGTCCGAAAATGGCCAGACGGGAGCGCCGTAATGCATCATGATGGCGCCATGACGATGCCTCCGCATGATGTGTGCTACCGCGCGCTCCGCGCCCGCGATCCGGGACTCGATGGCCGCATCTTCGTGGCTGTGACATCGACGGGGATTTACTGCCGTCCGATCTGTCCGGCGCGCACGCCGAAGCCGGAGAACATCCGCTTCTATCCTAGCGCGGCCGCGGCACAGGAAGCGGGCTTTCGTCCTTGCCTGCGTTGCCGTCCCGAGATTTCGCCCGATGCCGCCGCGTGGCGCGGCACGGAAAACACGGTGTCGCGCGCGCTCGCGCTGATCGGCGAGGGATTGCTCGATGGCGAGTCCGGCGTGCAGGCGCTTGCCGACAGGCTCGGCGTCGGCGAGCGGCAATTGCGCCGCCTGTTCGATCAGCATCTCGGCGCGCCGCCGATCGCGGTCGCGCAGACGCGGCGCATCCTGTTCGCCAAGCAGCTGATCCAGGACTCGCAGCTGTCGATGACCGACATCGCAGCAGCGTCGGGGTTCGGCAGCGTGCGGCGATTCAACGACGCGTTCCGCAAACTCTATCGCAAGCCACCGAGCGAACTGCGCCGGAAAAGGAGCGCCACGCTTTCGGCGGTGACGATCAAGCTTGGCTATCGCACGCCGTACGACTGGGATTCGATCCTGTCGTTCCTCGGCTATCGTGCGATCGAGGGCGTCGAGCTCGTCGACAAGAACCGTTACATGCGCACCATCGAGATTGACGGTGGATATGGCAGCATCGAAGTCGCACCGGGCAAAAATCATCTGATCGCGACGATCCGCTTTCCGAAAGTCCGTGCGCTGCTCACCATCGTCGCGCGGCTTCGGCGCCTGTTCGACCTCGATGCCGATGTCGTGTCTATCGGTGCGCATCTGTCGGGCGACGCCGATCTCGCGCCGCTCGTTTCCAGACGTCCGGGTCTGCGCACACCGGGTGCCTGGGACGGCTACGAACTCGCTTGCCGCGCCATCTTTGGGCAGCAGGTGACGGTCATCGCAGCACGCAAGCTCGCCGGCCATCTCGTCGCGCGTGCCGGCGTGAGCGTCAGTGCTGACGTCACCGGCGATGCGCGTCTCAACAGGATTTTTCCCAATCCCGCGCGCGTCGTCGCCGCGGATCTGTCAACCATGCCGATGCCGAAGGCGCGCATCGCCGCTTTGCGCGCGCTGGCGGAGGCGGCGAAGGCCGATCCCAAACTCCTCGATCCCGTCGGCACGTTCGACGAAGCGCTCGAGCGTCTGCTCGCGCTGCCGGGATTTGGGCCGTGGACGGCGCAATACTGGGCGTTGCGCGCCTTGCGCGACAGCGATGCGTTTCCGGCAGCTGATGTTGCCTTGCTGCGTCATCCGGCTGTTTCCGATAATGGCTCGCGTCCAACGCCGAAAGCGTTGCTCGCGCGCGCGGAAGCGTGGCGGCCGTGGCGCGCCTATGCCGCGCAGCATTTGTGGACCTCAGACGCGGAAGCCGCCAATGGCTGAAGTAGAAGAGTTCTTTATCGAACGCATGCCAACGCCGTTGGGTGAAGGCGTGCTCATGTCCGATCAAGAGGGCGCTTTGCGTCTATTCTACTGGGAGGATCCGACCCATCGCTGGAAGGCCGCCCTGCGCCAGCGCTATGGCGAGGTGACGTTAAAGGAAAGGAAAGCCGCCTCGGGTCATGTGAAAGCGCTGAGGCAGTATTTCGATGGCGACATCGCCGCGGTCGATACGCTCAGCGTCGAATTCAACGGAACGCCGTTCCAGAACAAGGTTTGGAATGCCTTGCGAAAAATAGCCGGCGGCGCGACGACTTCGTACGGCGCGCTGGCGAAAAAGATCGGCAAGCCGGCGGCGGTCCGCGCTGTCGGTCTCGCCAACGGGCAGAATCCGATAAGCCTGATCGTGCCGTGTCATCGCGTGATCGGCAGCAATGGTTCGCTGACCGGCTATGGCGGTGGCCTTCCTCGCAAACGCTGGCTGCTGGACCATGAAGCGCGCTATACGCGGGACGATCTCTTTTCAAAGAAGGCCTCGACATGAATCCGTTTGCAAAGCTGCATTCCGGTCCCGACGTCCTCATTCTTCCCAACGCCTGGGACGCCGGCAGTGCACGCGTCACCGAATTGGCAGGCGCGAAAGCCATTGCGACGTCGAGCGCTGCCGTTTCCTGGGCACATGGCTATCCGGACGGGGAAGCGGTGCCGTTCGACATTCTGCTCAACGTCGTGCGCGAGATCGCGCGCGTCGTAACCGTGCCGATCACAGCCGATATCGAAGCGGGGTATGCGGGGGAAGAGACGGTCGCCGACAATGTCGAATATCTGATCGATGCTGGGGTGTCGGGGATCAACATTGAAGACGGAACCGGTCCGGTGGAGGCACTGTGCGACAAGATCCGCGCGATCAAGGACCAGCATGGCGACGAGGTCTGGATCAACGCGCGCACCGATGTCTATCTGCACAATCTCGCGCAGGGCGAGGCGGCGTATGACGAAACGGTGAAGCGCGCGCAACGCTATCGTGACGCCGGTGCCGATTCCATTTTCATTCCGATGGCTGTTGAAGACGCGCTGCTGGCGCGCTTCGTGAAGGCGATCGATGCCCCGCTCAATTTCCTGGCATGGCAGGGCTTGCCGCCCGCTGCACGTCTGAAGGAAATCGGCGTGCGACGCCTGAGCGCGGGATCGGGCCTCGCAAAGGCTGCGCTGAATTACGCCTACGACATGACTGTGGCCTTCCTCGCAGAAGGCCGTTCCGAGCCGTTGACGGAGCCGATGCGCATTCCGGGCGGCCTGAACGGCAATATGAAGCGCGACTAGCGTTCTGCCACAGGCGTATGCGATACGCTGCGCATGAACGTGTGGGATGACCTTCGCCGCGTGTCATGGGGAGCCGTCGCAGGACTGGCGGCCGGCGCTCTGGCATTCGCATATTTCGGAAACAACGGCGCATGGATCGCGTTCGCGGTTCTCGCAGTCGGGGCTCTGATCGTGAATGCGATTGTCGCGCGCAGGACCATAGCCGCACTGGGAGCAGGCGGAGGCCAGACGCCTTCCGACATCGCGGGGTTGCCCGCGCTGGCACGCGATATCCTGGAACGCTTTCCCGATCCGCTGATGCTCATGGATGCGTCGGGGCGCGTGATGCTGGCCAATCGCGCAATGCGCGATGTCGTCGGCGTCGACGCGGAGCGCAAGCATGTCTCGGCGATCCTGCGCACGCCGCCGGTGCTGGACGCAATCCGCAACACCGCCGCGACCGGTGAAACCTCGTCGGTGGAGTTCACCTCGCCGGTGCCGGTGCAACGCACCTATCAGGCCTATGCCGCGCGCGCGGGATCGGAGCCGGCCGTCACAATTCTTCTGTTGCACGATCTCACATCGATGAAACGCGCAGAGCAGCTGCGCGCCGACTTCGTTGCCAATGCGAGTCACGAGCTGCGTACGCCGTTGGCCGCGCTTACCGGATTCATCGAGACACTAAAGGGCCATGCCAAAGAGGATCCCGAAGCGCGCGACCAGTTCCTCGACATCATGACAGTCGAAGCTGGGCGCATGCGGCGTCTGATCGACGATCTACTCTCGCTCACACGTATCGAGCAGAACGAGCATGTGCCACCGTCCGGTGCGGTGTCGCTGGAAACGATTCTGCGCGAGGCGATCGCGGCGCTCACGCCGCTGGGGCGGCTGGACGAGATCACGCTGGAACTGTCCGCCGCGCCCGACCTTCCGCGCGCCATCGGCGAGCGCGATGAGCTGATCCAGATTTTCCAGAATCTGATTCACAACGCGATCAAGTATGGAAAGCCCGGCGGTCATGTGTGGGTGACGCTCAGTATGACGGCTGTTCCCGGCGGGCGCCGCGCGGAGCAGATGCTCGCGGTCGCCATTCGCGACGACGGCGAGGGCATCCCGCAGGCCGCCGTTCCCCGACTCACCGAGCGATTTTATCGGGTCGATGTGAAGCGCAGCCGCGAAAAGGGGGGTACCGGCCTCGGCCTCGCCATCGTCAAGCACATCGTCAACCGCCATCAGGGCCGGCTGACCATTGAGAGCAAGCAGGGCGAAGGCACGACATTCACGGTGTTTTTGCCCGCTGCAGGCCCGCTTCCCGCGTTGTCATAGAACTGTCATAAAAGTGTCGCACATCCTTGGTGCGGGCACCCTAAGCAGAGGTTCGACGCGCGATGCGCAGCTGGGCGAACGATATGACCGATCACACCGTAAAGGCATTTTCTGAAAAGCTGGAGGCGCTTGGGACAAGCATTGCCCAGATGGGCGGCATGGCCGAGGCACAGCTGGCCAATGCCATAGACGCCATCGCCAAGCGTGACACGCATCTCGCGGAGAGTGCAGTCGGCGGCGACAAGCAGATCGATCAACTTCAACAGCAGGTCGAGGACCAGGCGCTGAAGCTTCTCGCGCTGCGTCAGCCAATGGCGGTGGATCTGCGCGAGACATTGGCTGCGATCAAGATCGCAAGCGAGCTTGAGCGTATTGGTGACCTTGCGAAGAACATCGCGAAGCGTGCCATCGTGCTGAATCGCGAACCACCGATCCGCCTGACACAATCTCTCGCGCGTATGGGGCGCCAGTCGCTCGCGCAGCTGAAGCTCGTGCTCGACGCCTATTCCGATCGTGACGCCAGCGCCGCCGAAGCGGTGTGGAAACAGGACGGTGAGATCGACGAGACCTACAACAGCCTGTTCCGCGAACTTCTCACCTACATGATGGAAGATCCGCGCACGATCGGGCTCAGCACGCATCTCCTGTTCGTCGCCAAGAACATCGAGCGCACGGGCGATCACGCCACGAACATTGCCGAAGTCGTCTATCACATGGTCAGCGGCGGACATCTCGCGACCGAGCGTCCGAAAGCCGACACCACCAGCGAAACCCGCGTACCGTTCGAGAACAAGACATGAAGCCGACTGTCCTGATTGCCGAAGACGAGGGCGCGCTGATCACGCTGCTGCGCTACAATCTGGAGCGCGAAGGCTATCGCGTGCTCGAAGCGCGCGACGGCGAGGAAGCGCTGCTGGTCGCGGCGGAAGAAAAGCCCGATCTCGTTCTCCTCGACTGGATGATGCCGCAGCTCTCCGGCATCGAGGTCTGCCGCCGGCTGCGCGGACGCCAGGAGACGCGCAACGTTCCGATCATCATGCTCACCGCGCGCGGCGAGGAGACGGATCGCATCCGCGGCCTGGATACCGGCGCCGACGACTATCTGACCAAGCCGTTCTCGATGACGGAGCTTCTCGCGCGCCTGCGCGCCGTGATGCGCCGTATCCGCCCGAGCCTTGCCGAGGACGTCATCGCCATCGGCGATATCGAAATGGACCGCGCCGCGCACCGCGTGCGCCGCGCCGGAAAGGAAGTGCATCTCGGTCCGACCGAGTACAAGCTGCTCGACCACCTGATCCAGCATCCGGGCCGCGTGTTCTCGCGCGAGCAGTTGCTCGACGCGGTGTGGGGCAGCGACGTCTATGTCGAGGCGCGCACCGTGGATGTCCATGTCGGCCGCCTGCGCAAGGCGCTCAACGCCGACGGCGTCCGCGATCCGATCCGCACCGTGCGGTCCGCAGGCTACTCCCTCGACGATACGATCGCGGCTTAGCCCGCTGGAACCCGCGAGATAGATTGTTGCGAGCAAGCGGCGTTTCCACGCCGCGTCCCGCCCCAGATGGTCAAAAGACCGGGTCCAGGCGGCGCTTTTTCCATGAAGTAACGGAATCGGCTGCGACGGCGCGCGCGGCTTTCTTCTCCGTTGATGGCCGAGGTCACGCTCAAGTATTGTTTGGCGGAATCGCTATTAGCGGTGGTAAGGATAGGTCAGGAGGACAATTACCGAGAAATGGACATGCATTCGAGTGGTCTGATCCACGCGTTGATGAACAATCACGAGTGGTATCGGATTGAGACACCTGCAGACTATTTGCGCGCCGCGTTGTGGTGTTTGGCCAATTTCACGACTGCGACCGCATATTTCCTGATCCCCAACGAGATCAAACACTGGCGCAAGGCACTGCCCTTTGGCGCGACGTCGCTCATCATCAACCTGTTTATCGCCTTCATCGCGTTTTGCGGTGTGTCGCATCTGGTCATGCTGTTCATCATGCAAACCGGCCCGTGGTGGGCGACGTTGCTGATCTACGTGCCCATGGCGGGGGTATCCGCAGCCACGGTCATCGTGATCCGCCGCAACAGGCAGCTGATAGTCGAAGTTCTGAAGAATGTTTCACGGGCCATACAGGAAAAGCCTCTGTGACAGCTGCGGCTGACGCCGACCCGTGGGCCAAAGCCCGTGACGCAATGCAGAAGCTCGAATCCGCCGCCGCCCGCGTGAACCTTACGCCGGGGTTCAATCTTGTTTTTGCGTTTCTGCTCTTCGGTTTTGGCAGTGTCGCGCTTCTCGTATGGACCAGCATCGACAGTCCGGCGTTTCATACGATTCTGGACACCAGTGTATTCCTTGTAAACGTCATGCTGGTCCTGTTGTTCGTGGACACGGCTTCACGCACGCCCGCCGTATTTCCGCGGCTGCTGGCAATATGTTTCCTCGTCGCAGGCATCGGCGAACTTGGCCACACGCTGGCGGCTCTGGAGTTGCTCGCCGGTGTTGTGCCGGGAGGCCCATCGGAAATTCTGTGGCGGGCCGGAACGTGGGGCGTTCCGGCGCATATCCTTCCTCTGGGCCTCGGCGCCGCGGTGTTGCTCCGCGACCGTGGCAAGAACTTCGTCTGGCTATTCGCCCTTGCCGTGTTTGTGGTCACCGCAGGGGCGCTGTTTCTCTATCTGCAACTGCCGCGCTATGCCGCGCCTGGCCTGTTCGGCATCACCCGCCCCACGCTTGTTCTGGTGCCGCTTCTTTGGATCGCGGTTGGATTGGGCTACTGGCGCATACGCAAGCAGGACGATGTCGCGCACGCAATCGCGCTGATGGCCGTCATCATGGTGTTCGGCCACGCGGCGATGCTGTATTCGCGCGCGCCGAACGACAGCGTGGCAATGGTCGCGCACTTCGGAAAGCTGATCGGAAAATTGTATCTGCTGGTGTGCATCATGCAGATCGGCGCGGTCGCCGTGATCCGGCGGATACAGGCTGAACACGCGCTACAGGCGTTGAATCAGGATTTGGAGCGGCGCGTCGATGAGCGAACCGCCGCGCTGCAAACCGAAAACAATTTGCGAGGTCTGGCCGAGAAAAAGCTGCAAATCCAGCTGGACCGGCTCAATCTGCTCAATCAGATCACGCGCGCGATAGGCGAGCGGCAGGATGTTCCGAGTATCTTTCAGGTCGTTATCCGAAGTCTCGAAGATCAGCTTCCGATAGATTTCGCCTGTCTTTGCCTATACGACGAGGCCGAGCGCGTACTGATTGTTTCCAACGCAGGCGGCAAGAGCCGGCAGCTTGCGCTGGAGCTTGCGATGACAGAGCGTGCGAATATCGCGATCGACGAAATCGGTCTGTCGCGCTGTGTCGGTGGCGAACTGGTCTACGAACCCGATATCGCGCAAGTCGATTTTCCGTTTCCCAACCGTCTTGCCGGCGCCGGCCTGCATGCGCTGGTGATTTCGCCGCTGATGACCGAGAAAGTGGTGTTCGGTGTCCTCGTGGCCGCGCGGTTCGAGCCCAACAGTTTCAGCAGCAGCGACTGTGAATTCCTCCGGCAGCTCAGCGAGCATGTGGCTCTTGCGACGCGGCAAACGCAATTGCGAGACACATTGCAACGGGCTTACGACGATCTCCGCCAGACGCAACAGATTGTGATGCAGCAGGAGCGGCTGCGCGCGATCGGCCAGATGGCGAGCGGCATCGCGCACGATATCAACAACGCCATCTCGCCCGCCTCGATTTATGCGCAATCTCTGCTGGAGACCGAGACAGGCCTCAGTGAGCGCGGCCGCTCGCAATTGACGATCATCAAGCGCGTGATTGACGACGTGAGTTCAACTGTGGCGCGGATTCGGGAATTCTACCGGGAGCGCGAAGCGCAGACGGCGCTCGTTCCGGTCAATCTGAACGCGATCGTTCAGGATGTTGTCGAGTTCACACGCGCGCGGTGGAGCGACATCCCGCATCGCGCCGGCATCGACATCGCGATGCGCACCGATCTGGATCCCGATTTGCCGCTCGGGGCGGGAATCGACAATGAGATCCGCGAGGTCCTGACAAATCTGGTCTTCAATGCGGTCGATGCCATGCCGCTGGGCGGAACATTGACGCTGCGAACGAGCGCCGAGGAGCGCAGCTCGGCGGGGACCAGCGCGCGCTCGCGCAGCATCGTTCTTGAAGTGACCGATAGCGGCACGGGGATGAGCGAGGCGACGCGCCGCCGTTGTCTGGAACCGTTCTTTACGACAAAGGGCGAGCGCGGCACCGGTCTGGGCCTTGCGATGGTCTATGGAGTCGCGCAGCGCCACGATGCGGAGATTGAGATCGATAGCGCTCCTGGAAAGGGCACTACCATGCGTCTGATTTTTCCCGTGCCGGAAGCAAGCGCCATGATTCATGTAGCGGAGGACCGCGAGCCCTCCCGGCCACCCGCCATGCGGCTTCTTCTCGTCGATGATGACCCCTTCGTGCTGGATTCAATGAACATCGTCCTTGAACAGGATGGACATGCAATCGTTGCCGCTGAAGGCGGGCAGGCCGGTATCGACGCGTTCCGCGCCGCGCAGGAAAGTGGAACGCCCTTTGACGTTGTTATTACCGATCTTGGAATGCCGAGGGTCGATGGCAACCAGGTGGCGCGCACCGTCAAAGCGTTATCGCCGTCAACGCCCGTTATTCTTCTGACGGGGTGGGGACGACGGATCAACCAGGAGCATGATGCGCTTGCGCATGTCGATCTGACGCTGGCAAAGCCGCCGCAGTTGAACGATTTGCGTGAGGCCCTTTTGTCGTGCGCCAGGTCAGGCGGGAAGCCGTCGCGAGTTTAGAGCAGCTTCTCGATCGCCGATTTGATCTGCTCCGGCTTGGTCAGCGAGCCGTAGCGCGCCACCACGTTGCCCGCGCGGTCGATCAGAAATTTGGTGAAATTCCATTTGATGTTCGACGTGCCGAGGACGCCGCGCTTTTCGCGCGTGAGGAATTTGTAGAGCGGGTGCGCGTGGGCGCCGTTGACGTCGATCTTCGCGAACATCGGAAAGCTGACGCCGTAATTCACCTGGCAGAACTGGCCGATCTCGTCCGCGCCGCCGGGTTCCTGCTTGCCAAACTGGTTGCAGGGAAAGCCCAGGATGGTAAGGCCCTTGGGATGAAGCTCTTCGTAGAGCTTCTCAAGTCCTTCATATTGCGGCGTGAACCCGCATTTGCTCGCGGTGTTGACGATAAGAAGAACCTGGCCGCCATAGTCGGCAAGGCTGACCACCTTGCCCTGAAGCGTCGCCGCTTTGAAATCGTAGACCGTTGTCATGGCATCTCCGCAGCGTGTGCGTCAGGGCACGCGACTCGTCAACGATAGCACGGCCAAAACATCGCCATCACCTGAAAGGCTCATCCTTTCGGCGTAATGGCGGTTGCCGCACCGACAACGGCAGCGGTGGATCGAGCCAGTTAAGAAAGCTGGCGTGCCGGATCGTGCGGGGCTTGAAAAGGTCGCCCGACTGCCATATTGTATACAGTATGCAGACTGCCATAAAGCCACTCTCCCGGGACAACATCAGCGATGCGGTTGCCGCGGCGGTACGCGACATGATCGTGGGCGGAAAGCTGGCGGCGGGCGCGCGCATCAACGAAGTGCATCTGGCGCAGGCGCTGGGCGTCAGCCGCACACCGCTGCGCGAGGCGCTGAGCCGGTTGAGCCAAGAAGGCGCGCTCATCTCCACGCCGCGCATCGGCTATTCGGTGCGTCCGCTGACGTTTGAAGAGTTCGATCAGATCTACGACATCCGGCCGCTGCTCGATCCGGAGGCGCTGAGGCTTGCGGGGCTACCTTCATCGGAAAAGCTGGGACGCTTGAATGTGTTGAACCATCGCATCGAAGCCGCACGCAAACCGGATGAAGCCATCGCGCTGGACGACCAGTGGCATTTCGAGTTGATCGGCGACTGCCCCAACAAGGTGCTGCTCGAAATGATCGCACAGATCGTGCGACGCACGCACCGCTATGAAATCGCGTTGATGCGCGACAATCGGAATATTTTGAGAGCCGGTCTCGACCATCGCGGTATCATGGCTGCCCTGAGACGGCGCGATCTGGTCGCGGCCTGCGCAGCGCTCAAGAAAAATCTTCAATCGGGCAAAGCGCCGATCGCCGCCTGGCTGCGCGAACGTGAACGGAATTCGGCATGATGCGTTTCCTCCGTACAATGGCACTGGCTGCGCTCTGCTGCACCCTGCAGGCAGAAGCGTCACCGGCATCCGATCCGTTGGAAGGCTTATGGGCCGGCCGGTTGAGTTGGGACGCAGGACCGTCAGGCACGCTCACAATCGCGCACCCTGGAAAAGATTGGGTCGCGACGCTGAAGGGCGACAGCGTGCAATTCGAACCGCAGGGCGCATCGATCCGGTTCGCCTTCTCCGAAGGTCACGGTGGGTTTCGCGGCACGCTCTCGGGCAACACGATCCGTGGTTTCTGGCTTCAGCCGCATGCGGGCGGGGGCGACCCGCGCGATCCCGATGGAAAGGGGGCGACATTCGCGGCGTCCATGATGCTGACGCGTGAAAAAGACGGTGTGTGGCGGGGCGCGGTCGAGCCGTTGGCAGACAGCTTCACGCTCTATCTCAAAATCTTCCGCGGCGAAGATGGGACGTTGACCGCGGCGTTCCGCAATCCGGAGATGAACTTCCGTCTTGGGCCGGCGCAGATGGCGGTGGCCCGTGCCGGCGATGCGGTCACCTTCACCGATCCCTCCGACCCGAAGAAGCAACTCAAAGCCTCGTTTGGGTCCGCTCCGGATCGATTGCAAATGACGCTGCCGAACGTCGGCCTCGGCATGACACTGACCCATGCGACGAAGGAACTGGCAAAGGGATTCTATCTCCGTTCCGCGGACGATCCGCCTTACACCTATCGAGCGCCCGCCAGACTCCGTGATGGATGGCGCGTGGCGCGCGCGGGCGATACAGGCATGGACGAGGCGCTGCTGCAAAAACTGATACAGGAGATCGCCGCCGCCGATCCGGCAGTGAAACGGCCGAGCCTTATTCATTCGCTGCTCATCGCGCATCGCGGCAAGCTGGTGCTCGAAGAATATTTTGCGGGTTATGACGGCAACACGGCGCACGATACACGCTCCGCAGCCAAGACGTTCTCGTCGGTGATGCTTGGCGCTGAGATGCAGCGCGGCGTACAGCTTTCGGCAGACACGAAACTTTATCCGCTTCTCTCCGCAACAGGCTCGTTCGCACATCCCGATCCGCGCAAGAACACGATCACGTTGGCGCAGCTGATGACACACAATTCCGGTCTTGCCTGTGACGACAACGACGATAATTCACCGGGCGGCGAGGAAGCGGTGCAGTCGCAGCGGCAGACGCCGGACTGGTGGAAATACACGCTCGATCTGCCGATGGCGCACGACCCGGGCACGCGTTACGCCTATTGCTCGCCGGGCATCAATCTCATGGGTGCTGCGCTCAGCGCCGCAACGCATGTCTGGCTTCCGCAGCTTTTCGACGAAACGGTCGCGCGTCCGCTGCAATGGAGCCGCTATTGGTGGGATCTGATGCCGGACGGAGAAGGCTATCTTGGCGGCGGCGTGTTTGTGCGCCCGCGCGACATGCTCAAGCTCGGCCAGGCCTATCTCGATGGCGGCGTGTGGAACGGAAAGCGCATCGTGAGCAAGGCGTGGACGATAGAGTCGACTGCCTCGCATGCGATTATATCGCCGCAAACGACGGGTCTTTCCGACGACGATTTCCGGAACTCCTATTTTCCCGGCGAAGACGGCTACGCCTGGCACCTGAGCACACTGCACGCGCAAGGCCACGACTATCGCGCCTATGGTGCGAGCGGTAATGGCGGACAGCTGCTTGTCGTGGTGCCGGAGCTCGACCTTGTCGTCGGCTTCACAGGCGGCAATTACGGGCAGGGACTGATCTGGAATGCGTGGCGCGACAAGCTCATCCCTGAGCGCATCATTCCTGCTACCACGCGATAGCAAGACGGGCCCGGCGTGCGCGCCGAGCCCGTTACGCGATTGCCCGATCAGCCAGTCATTCTTCCCTTATCGGGACGGCGCGCCTGTTGCGGCTGATAGGCCTTGCGGGCATGCGCTTCGCAATAGGGCGAACCGCTCTTGGGATTGCGGCCGCAGAAATGGAACTCGTTCTCGCTGGGATCGCCGATCGGCCAGCGGCACATGCGGTCGTTGATCGTCAGCACGGTCGCGTGGTTGCCGTCGTCGAGGATCAACGGATCCTCTTCCACGATCGGCGCCGGCGGAATGTGCGAGCGTGCGGAAATCTTCGGCGCCATGGGCAGGCGCGGACGCTCGCTGCGCGAGGGGCTGGCGCGGCCTGCGAGGCCAAGGCGATGTACCTTGCCGATCACGGCGTTGCGCGTGACACCGCCGAGCGCGCGGGCGATCTGACTCGCCGACAGGCCCTCGGTCCAAAGGTTCTTAAGCTGCTCTACGCGGTCGTCCGTCCAATTCAGTACCGTCATCTTGGGGCCCTCCCGGCTCCGGCCACAAGATATCGTACCAACCGAATCGCGAGTCACAAGAGGTGCGTAGGGCACACGACATGTTGTCCACAACAAACCGAATCGCGCGAATCGTGTCCGCCAACGACCCAATTCATTGGACGGTGGTGTTGAATCGACCTCATTGCTGGCCGCGACGGACGTTCCGCCGCAAAAAAAGCGGCCCCGGAATTTCTTCCGGAGCCGCGTTTCTTTCGGAGGCCGGCGACTATTTTCCGACGACGGCGTTGATCGTCTTTGCGCCGTTCGGCGAACCCAGCCCTCCGACGAGGTCGTAACCTTTCACAGCCGGGTAGATGCCGCTCGAATGGCCGACGATGTCGTGGAACATCTTCTTGTTGCCCTTATAGGCGTCATAGATCGTCGGGTTCAGGAAGCCGACTGTCGGCTTGTCCTTCTTTGCTGCCTGCTGGTTCATCAGCGCGTTGAAGCCTGCCCACATCGGCGAGGCGAAGCTGGTGCCGCCCCAACCGCCGTCGCAATGGCCCCTGTCGCAGATCCACATCGAGAAGTCGGAGTTCGCGGAAATGTCCGACACGTTGCGCAGCGTCTTGTCGCCTTTGTTCTTATTGTTGATGTACGGCAACTGATACGGCTCGATCAGGATGTTCTGATCGACAGACGGACCGGAGGCGCTGTCTTCCCATCCCGGCTCGGATTTCCACGGGCCGCCCGCGCCATCGGTCACAAGATCCGTACCGCCGACGGCGATGATGTCCGCGCTTTCTTCCGGCCACGGACCGGCGTCCTGCAGCGTCGAGAAGTCGCCGCTGGCGGTGAAGTATGACTGACCCTGCGCGGCCATCTCCTGATAGATCGCGGTTTCGGTGGCGAAATGCTCGCTATAGCCCCACGACGTCGAGAGCTGTTTGCTGGTGTTGTCGACGGCCATCTGGTTTTCGACCGCGACGGGATCGTTACCGACATAGACCTGAACCTGCGTCAGGCCCGGCGCCATTTCGATCGCATAGACGATGTCGAGCTCCTGCTCGCCATCCTCACAAGAACTGCAGGTCGCCGACCCACCGCCAACCGCCACGCCGTTAACCGCCGTGTTGTTCGTGTGTCCGAGCGTTGTGAAATAGAGCGACACGTCGGCGGGATTGTAGGGGCCCAACTCAAGCAGACCGACGGATTGTCCGCTGCCATCGAGTTTCGCCTTGGTGCCCGTACCGTAATAGGCCGCGCGCAGATCGCTACCGATGAACCAGCCGCCCGGACCGGAACCGCCCGCACCGGCGCGCTGGTTGCGAGCCTGGCTCGGATTGCGCAGCTTCGTGTAGGGCAGGACGTAGTTGTCCAGCCCCGTGATCTCTTGCACCGGAATCTTCAGCGAAAGTGTAGGCTCGCGATCCGGTGCGAAGAAGACGCGATCCTGTTTGGGATGTCTGTAGGTGTTGAGCTTGACGTGGAGCGCGCTCTCGACTGTGGCGGCACTACCCTCGACCTGGAACATGTAGCGGTTCGCATAGGTGTGCGTGACCTTGAGACCGCTATCGCCGAAGAATTTCTGCGCGGCGTCGTAGTCCTTCTGCGTAGGCCCGAAGCGCGTGGTAAACTCCGCAACAGAGAGCCAGTGGCGATAAAGGGGGCTCGACGGGTTGTAGAGAGCGCCAAGAAGATCGCGGAGCTTTTCCTTGTTGCGCATCGGGAGCACGACCTGCATCTGCATGTGGGTCGATGAGTCCAGTGCGCCGGCGAGCGCGGCGTTGTGGGCCGCTACAGCTGCGGGGACATGTTTGACAAGCAAGGCTTCCGCCGATGCGGTGCCATACAAGCCGGCACTCAGGGCGGCCGTCAGCGCAACCGCGCTCAGGCTCTTGGTAAGCATACGCACCTCCGATGGGATGAAATGAATGACAGAAAGGTGCGCCGGATGAATTTGCGGTTCAAGTGCAATCAGGACCGGTGCGGAAGAAACTTCGCGGCACTTTGCAAAAATTGCAGCTAGTCGCCCAGAAGTGCTTTGATAAACGTCTCGCCGTTTAGCGACCCAAGGCCAGTCACGAGATCGAAGCCCTTCACGGTTTTGAATTCGCCGCTCTTGTGACGCACCGGATCGTGCAGGATCGCCGGCGTCGTCCGCATCACTCCGTACAGAAGCGGGTTGAAGAAGCCGACGACCGGTTTGCTCTCTTTCACCGCCTGTTCATTTGCCATCGCGATAAATCCCGCCCACATCGGTGCCGAGAAGCTTGTCCCGCCCCAGCCGCCCGCGCAGCGGCGGTCGTGATAGCAGCTGAACATGTTGTAGTTCGCGTTCGCAGAGACGTCCGGAACGTTGCGCAGCTCCTTCGATCCGCCGTTTTTCTTCGTGATGAACGGACGCTGATACGGCTCGATAAGGATGTGCTTGTCGAGCGACGGGCCGCCGCCGCTCGCGTTCCAGCCTGATTCCGAAATCCACGCGCCGCCGGGTCCATCGGTGATCAGATCGGTGCCGCCGACGGCGACGAGGTTCGCATCTTCTTCCGGCCATTGGCCGCTGTCTTTGAGGCTCGAGTCATCGCCGCTGGCGATGAGCACGGTCTGGCCTTGCGCAGCCATCTCGAGATAGATCGGGTCTTCCGTCTTGAAGTCTCTCCTCCAGCCCCAGGAGACGCTGATCTGTTTGCTGGTGTTGTCGGTGGCCATGCGATTGAGGATCGCGACCGCCGTCTTTCCGACATAGACCTGTATCTGGTCGAGCCCCGGTGCCATCGACGCCGCATATTGAATGTCGAGCACCTGCTCGCCATCGGCGCACTGATCGCAGAAGGCGTCGGTTCCATCGGTCGAAATGCCGTTGACCGGAACTTTGTTCCGCTGGCCGACCGTGTCGAAGTACAGCGTGACGTTGGCGGGATCGTAGCCGTGGAATTCGAACAGGCCGACCGATTGCCCCGCGCCCGTGAGTGGGCCGTTGCCGTAATAGGCGGCGCGGAAATCGCTGCCGATGTACCAGCCGTCCGGACCGGAGCCTTGCCATTTGTGCGCGCGGCTATCGCCGATGCGCGGCGGTTTGAATTTCGGATAAGGCAGAACGTAATCGTCCAGCCCGGCTACGCTCAGCACAGGTACGGACAGAGCAAGCGTCGGCTCGCGGTCCGGCGCCATGAATGTCCGGCTCTCGGTCGGGTGCTTGTAGAGATTCAGTTTGATGTGAAAGACGCGCTCGATCGTCGCCACATCGCCTTCGACCTGCAGCAGATAATTGTTCGATGCGCGATATGTGACGTGCAGCCCGGACGTGTTGAAGAATGCCGCCGCTGTTTCATAATCGCGCGGCGCGGGTCCGAAGCGTCTGGTGAATTCGGCGACGGACAGATAGTGACGAAAGGATGGGCTGCGCGGATCGGAGATCGCATCGACGAGGTCTTTGAGCTTCGTCTGATTGCGCATCGGCAGGACGATCTGCAGCGTCAGATGTGATTTTGCGTCGGGCGTTCCGGCGATGGCGACACGGTGCGACGCGACCACATCCGGCACCAGCGTCGTCAGCAATGCGTGCGCGGAGGCGGGCGATGCCGCGAGCACCGCACTTGTCAGCAAGGCCGCGATGTTTGCGCGAAGGAACATGATGTCGCCTCTTCTTGGGGACCGCGCGTACGGTGCGCCGCGCGCGAAACCGTATCAAGGCCTCTTGACTTCATTTAGTCATTTAGCTAAATGACTAAACATGAACACGGTCTTCAAGGCTCTCGCCGATCCGACGCGCCGCAAGGTGCTGGAGTTGTTGCGCACCCGGCCGATGACGGCCGGCGATCTGGCGGAGCATTTCGATTTTTCCAAGCCGACGATGTCGGCGCATTTCACGGTGCTTCGCGAGGCGGGACTGGTGGATATGGAGAAAGCGGGAAAGACCGTCATCTACCGGATCAAACTCTCCGTGCTTGAAGATGCCCTGCTGGGTTTCGCCGGCACGTTCGGTCTGGGCACACCGCGCAAAGCCAAAGCTCTCAAGAAAGGAACGTCATCATGATCTCCAAACCGATTTTGAACGGCCTCGCGTGGGCCGGTGTGCTCATAGTTTCGGCACTCATCCTGAAATTGGCGCAGCATCAGCATGCGATCACGCAGGACGGCGCCGAGCGCGGTGTGCAGATCATCATCGGGCTGACGCTCGCGATCTATGCAAATTTCATGACCAAACAGCCGAATGCGCATCCGGCGAATGAGCGTGGCGGACGCATGCAGTCTGCCCTTCGCCTGAGCGCATGGCTGTTCTGCATTTCCGGCGTGATCTACGCCGCGGCGTCCGCGTTCGCGCCGCATCCGCTGGATGAAGTTCTGTCCATGGGCGCGGTCGGAACGGCGCTGATCGCGAGCGTCGGCGCCTTCGTCCGGGCCTGCACGCAGCGCGCTTGACCCCGGGGGGCGTGCGCCATAAACCCCGCCTTCCGCAGCTTTTGGAAGGCGCGCCATGATCACGCCCGTTATCCCGACCTACGCCCGGCTGGATGTCGCGTTCGAGCGCGGCGAGGGTGCGTATCTCTATGACGAGAAAGGCGAGCGCTATCTCGATTTCGGCGCGGGCGTCGCGGTCAATTCGCTCGGCCACGCGCATCCGCATCTGGTGAAGACGATCACCGAGCAGGCGGGCAAGCTCTGGCACACATCGAACATCTATCGCGTGTCGGGGCAGGAGAAACTCGCAAAGCGCCTGACCGATGCGACGTTTGCCGACACCGTGTTCTTTACGAACTCAGGCGTCGAGGCGATCGAGGCGTCGATCAAGATGGCGCGGCGGTATCAATATGTGAATGGACACCCCGAGCGCTTCCGCACGATCACGTTCGAAGGCGCGTTCCACGGCCGCACGCTCAGTGGCATCGCGGCGACGGGCAATCCCAAATATCTCGAAGGCTTCGGACCGAAGGTCGAAGGCTTCGACCAGGTGCCGTTCGACGATCTGAAGCTGGTCGAGAAGGCGATCACGCCCGAGACCGCCGCGATCCTGATCGAGCCGATCCAGGGGGAGGGCGGTCTGCGCTCCGCGACGCCGGAATTCCTGCGCGGCCTGCGCAGGCTCTGTGACGAGCACGGCCTTCTTCTCATCCTCGACGAAGTGCAGACCGGCGTCGCGCGCACGGGCAAACTGTTCGCGCACGAACTCGCCGGCATCACGCCGGACATCATGGCGATCGCCAAAGGCATCGGCGGCGGCTTCCCGATGGGCGCGTGTCTTGCGACCGAGCGAGCGGCGAGCGGCATGACCGCGGGCACGCATGGCTCGACCTTCGGCGGCAATCCGCTGGCGATGGCGGTCGGCAACGCGGTGCTCGACGTCGTGCTTGCGCCGGGGTTCATCGAGCATGTGGTGAAGGTCGCGAACTTCGCGCGCCAGCAACTCGCCGGACTCGTGGCGGCGCATCCGACGGTGTTCGAAGACGTGCGCGGCGAGGGGCTGATGATGGGCTTGAAGATGCGCGTGCCGAACACGGCGTTCGTGGCGGCGTTGCTCAAGAACAAGATGCTGGTCATCGGCGCCGGCGACAACGTCATCCGCCTGCTGCCGCCACTGATCGTCACCGAGGACAACGTCCGCGCGGCGTTGAAGATCCTGTCGGAGACCGCGGCGGAGTTCGAGAAGAAAACGGAAGCCGCGTGAGGAAGAGAAGAGTCACGCGGAGACGCGGAGGACGCGGAGAAGAAAAATCTCGGCGCGCTTTGCGCGCCAGAAAGCTTCGACGCGGCTGAAATCGCAACGACGAAGCTCAAACTCCGCGTCCTCCGCGTCTCCGCGTGAAACCACTTATAAAGTCTGAACCCATGACCAACCACTTCATCGACCTTTCCGATTTCGACACCGCAACGCTGCGCGCGATGCTGACCGAGGCGAAGACGCGCAAGGACGCGCGCGCCGGGCTTCCGCGCGGGGCGCCGGATGCCGATGCGCCGCTGAAGGGCCGCGTGCTGGCGCTGATCTTCGACAAGCATTCCACGCGCACGCGCATCTCGTTCGATGTCGGCATGACGCAGCTCGGCGGCACCAACATCATGATGAGCGGCCGCGACATGCAGCTCGCGCGCGAGGAGACCATCGCCGACACCGCGCGCGTGCTGTCGCGCTATGTCGATGCGGTGATGATCCGCCTGCTCGACCACGACATGGTGCGCGAGCTCGCCGAGAACGCGACCATCCCGGTGATCAACGGGCTGACGCGCATCTCCCATCCCTGTCAGGTGATGGCGGACGTGATGACGTTCGAGGAGAAGAAGGGCCCGATCGCGGGCGCGACCGTGGCGTGGGCCGGCGACAGCAACAACGTGCTGACCTCGTGGATTCATGCGGCAGGCAAGCTCGGCTTCAAGGTGCGCGTCGCGTCGCCCAAGGAGCTCAGCGCGCGCGAGGCGGTGCGCGAGTGGGTGCGCACGAACAGGGCCGATGTCGAATTCCTCGACGATCCCTACGCCGCGGTCGACAAGGCCGATTGCGTGGTGAGCGACGCCTGGGTCTCGATGGGCGACGAGGACGCGACCAAGCGGCACAATCTTCTCGCCGCCTATCAGGTGAACGCGCGGCTGATGGCGCGCGCCGACAAGGACGCGATCTTCATGCACTGCCTCCCAGCCCACCGCGGCGAAGAAGTCACCGACGACGTGATCGACGGCCCGCAAAGCGTGGTCTTCGCCGAGGCGGAGAACCGGCTGCACGCGCAGAAGGCTATTCTGAAGTGGTGTTTGGGAAACTAAATCCTATCGAGTTCTGCCAGCTTTCTATAGTGCGCGCCCAAAGCGGTTAGTTTGCAGGCCGTTGAATTGATGGCGGCATAATACATGTGGGGAGCATCAATCGGCGCAACCAACCCTTGTCGATTGCATGCCTGAAGCTCGGCGAAAATTCGCTCGTTCTCTTCGTTTCTAGGAAGATTTCGAAATTTCTCCGGCACATTTTGTCTGTCCGGTTCGAATGACGGATCGAGCGGAAATACTGCAGCCGGATCGGGAAAGTACTTGGGAAGATTGCGCAGTGTCTCTAACGCTACTTTCGAATTGATTTGCCGCAGCACTACAAATGACTGCACGTTTGCTTTGTATACCGGTCGTTGATCCCAAGGCCCCAGTGTTTGGTCAATGTGAGAATAGATAGACGCAGGAGTCACTCGCCCACATATGTCAGCAGAACTGCCTGCAAGTGCGTCTAAAAGCAGTCCCGTAAACAGCCCGTGACCGTCAAACTCATTAGCAAATTCACTGCGGCTGCATGCAGTGAGGATTGTTACGCCATTGCCGATGACGGAAAGCCCCTCCTTGCCAAGCATTTGGGCTTCGCCGGCAAATCCAGAATGACAACTGTCGAGGATAATTACGCTCGATTTTATCTTCGGATTTGAATCGTTTGCTTGCTTGATGATGTCAGTCAGGGCTACGCCCCAACTTCCCTTTTTTCCATCTTGTCCTACAAGGAAGCCCGAGTTGGTATCCTGATTCAAAAGGCCATGCCCCGCAAAAAACATAAGGGCGGTGTCGGCCTCTCCTTTAAAGAGCTCAGTTACCGCGTCAGCGAGGATCGCATTGGAAACTTCGCCGTTGTTGCTGGTCAATGACTTCACTGCAAAATTGGGAGAGCCATCGCCGTTTCGCTCAAGCATGGTCGCGACCGCGAGAGCGTCATTCACGCATCCGGCTAAAGGATTGACCGGGTAGTCATCAATGCCGATGACCAACGCTTTTTTCATGAGCTATCTTCCGCCACCGATCAGCGTTTTTAGATTTTCCCAAGTCCAGTTATACATCTTGTCAGTACTTTTTGCCGCGGTGGGCTTTGTGCAATCTAAATTCTTGTAACCCTTTAACAGGAAATAAGAGACATTTTCCTCTTGTGCGATTTTCAACTCCGCACTCACGCCGGTTGCCGTATGAGTGTGCTCCCCACAAATGACTGCAACGACATCAACGCTTTTGATGCGGGTTCTTGCTTTTGGCTTTCCAGTCCTCCGTAATGGCTTCCTTGATCGACCAATCTGCCAATTCAAAAGGGCTGTCTTCATGCTTTGCTTGGCCGACCAGAAAGGTCTTTAAAGTCTCGTCGTGGTCATAGTCGAAGCTTACGAAGACTTTCGTCTTTGCCATTGGCTGCCCCTTTTTGGTCAAACAAAATGACGTTTGTGGAATCGACTGGAACTCTACCATCAATTTTTAGTTGTGGGTAGCCAAGCGCGCTTACGCCGTTATCTAACCTTCGCGGTCGGCGCGCGTTTCGCTATCTTGCTTGCGACATAAAAGGAGACACCATGCGCAAATTCCTTCTCGCCGCCTCCATGGCCGCGTTGTGTGCCACGCCCGCGTTCGCCGCTGACGATGTGATGGCGAACACTTATGGCAACACGGTCGTGTCAACCGGCGGCATGAGCGAGGTGCATACGCATTATCGCGCCGACCACAGCTTCGACATGGTCGGGTCGATGATGGGGATGAGCAAGACGTTCAAGGGGAGTTGGGCGCTGGACGGCAAGGGCAATCTCTGCCGCACCTTCGACGGCGAGACGCCGCCGGGCACGACGAACCCGCTGTGCACGCCTATCGCCGCGCACAAGATCGGCGAGACCTGGACGGTCACGGCCGACGGCAAGACCCGCACCGTCACGCTCAAGGCGGGCGTGCAGTAAACGTCCGCCCTTGTCCGGCGGCGCGGGCCGGGCTTGACGCCGGGACTGTTTGTTCCTAGTTTGTTCTTGTCGGGCTTTGTGCCCGAAACCCGTGCGGACAAGTGGTCCGTGCGGCCGGAGGTGTGCGCGCTGTGGAAGGCGAAAGGAAAACGGGGGAGCGGGGGCGGGGGGACGCGTGGATCCGTGAATTCAATTCTCAAGCAGTTGGGTGTCGGCGAAAGGAGGCTACCAGACGGATCGAGAAATGACTGACGGTGTGCGGTGCAGCGAAGGAAAGCGATTTTGCTGCCCTTTCAACCGCTTAAGGCGCGACCGGGGTATTTGAATTGCGATTTTTGAAAAACCCCCTGGGCGGTTCTGTACAGAACATGGCGCGGCCTGCGCGGTCACGCGGGTGGTCAGGGCCGGGCGTATTTCCCGGGCCACGATGCCGCCGCGCCGCCGAAGAACTTCGCGCCTTCCTCGAGTTCGTCTGCGTAGTGCTCGGCCAGGACCGATCTGCTCATGGCGTTCATCTCGAGCTTTCGCGCGTCGGCTTTGCGGTTGTAGTCGGGCGCGAGGTCCGCACCCTTCTTCTGCGGATCGGCGCCGAGGTAGTTCAGGATATCGCGCCGCGTCTGATCCGGCCGCTCCGCGATGTCATCGAACAGGAACCATCGGAAGGGATTGTTCGGCGCAAGGCGACGCCAGCGCTCTACAATCTCGGTGGCCCTGATACCGCCGATCTTCTTGTTGCTCTCGACATAGCGTTTGAACCGCGCGGGGTTGTCGAGCAGCGCTGCGTTGAACAGCCCGTCGCGTTCCGCCATCGCGATTCGCGACCACGCGCGCGAAACCGGATCGCGCACCAGAAGGACGATCTTTGTCTTCGGAAACCGCGCGCCGACGGCTTCGATCATGTCATCCTTGAGCGCGCAGTAAGGCGGCGAGATGTCGCCGGACAGGAGAGAACCCTTGATGTTGAAGAATTTCGCATAGCGCTCCAGATCCCGTTCCTGGCCGCTGCAGGCGGCGGCAAATTCCAGGAACGCATGGTCGCGCGCATCCAGGTTCTGGCGATGCACGCGGCGTTCCGCACCCCGGTCGTTGCCGCGCGGCTCGCCCGACGGTTTTACAAAGCGCATCCTGGTCACCGGCTTTTGCAGGTAGAGAAATTCCTTGACCGGCGGCATCCAGAAATCGGGGTGGTCGTTGAGCTGGTCGAACAGCCAGCCGGTTCCCGCTTTCGGCAATCCAACGCAAATGAAGTCCGGCCCATCGACACCGCTCAAAGCCAGCACTCCGTTTCCTGTGGCGCAAACCGCGTTTACGCTCTGAAATATTGGGTTTTACGCGGCGCATTATTGCCGTTAGATTGGACGTATCAACAAAAATCCGCCTTTGCGCGTAGAGTAAGCGAATGATCGGGAAGAGCGTCAAGCTCGTCATCTGGGATCTGGACGAAACCTTTTGGCGTGGAACATTGAGTGAAGGCGGCATCACGCCGGTCGCGCGCAATCACGACCTGGTGATGACGTTGTGCAAGCGCGGGATCATCAGTTCGATCTGCTCCAAGAACGACTTCGACCAGACGAAGGCGAAACTGGTCGAGCTTGGCCTTTGGGACTACTTCGTGTTTCCGCATATCAGCTTCAGCCCGAAGGGCAAGGCCATCAACGGGATGATCGAAGCGGCGGCGTTGCGCGCGGAAAACGTCCTGTTCATCGACGACAACCAGTCGAACCTTGAAGAGGTGAAATTCTTCAATCCCGGCATCATGACGGCGCATCCCGACGATGTGCTTGAGACGCTTCTCGACCACCCCAATCTGGCCGGCAAGCCCGATCCGGAGATGACGCGCCTGAAGCAATACCAGTTCCTCCAGCGCAAGGTCGAGGAGCGCAGCACGAGCACGCTGTCCAACGACGAGTTTTTGCGCGCGAGCAATATCCGCGTTCGCATCGATCATGACATCGAGGCCAATTTCGATCGTGTCGTCGAACTCATCAATCGCTCAAATCAGCTCAACTACACCAAGAAGCGGTTGGACACGCCGAAGGAGATCGAGAATTTCCGCGCCGAGCTGAAGGAATACGGTTATTTCAGCGGCTGCGTGTTCGCGGAAGACAATTACGGCGATTACGGCTTGATCGGCTTCTTTCTGATGAAGAAAAAAGCGGCGTACCGCGATCTCATACATTTCGTCTTCTCGTGCCGCACGATGCATATGGGCATCGAGCAGTATGTTTACGAAATGCTGGAGCGGCCTGAAGTCGAGATAAAGAACCCGGTTTCGTATGGGTTGAATGAGCACACGGCGATCGACTGGATAAATGCCGGCGGCGACAGCAACGCGACGGCCATGAAGAAGGTCGGCAAGTTGCTGCTACTGGGCGGATGCGATCTGCTTCAGCTTGCGAGCTATTGCAGCGCCAATCGCGTTGAGTTCGTCAATCGTGCCGAGGGCGATCTCAAGATCAGATACGACGATCCGGGCTTCATCGCCGGCGACCGCAAGGCGATCGAGAAGTATGCCGATTTGATCCCTTACTGGACGTTGAAAGACGCGCTTGACTTCGATGCGGCGGCTGCGTCCGCTGACTTGATAATTCTTTGCCTGTGGTCCGCGATGCAGGGCCACTATTTCGATATCGGCGGCGAGGTTCAATTCCGGCTCACGGCGCGCTGGAAGCGTTTTACGGAACGCAAGAACCTGCGAGGGTTTCTGGAAAATGTGAAGGAAATCGATCTCGATCCGCAACAACGTCTGGATTTGATTCTAAAATCCTTCGACGCCGTCGGCCGATTGAGCCAAAACAGGGCGCGGATCGTCCTGATCGGCGCGACGGGCGAATCCCGCAACGGCCAGAGAGAGATATTCAACGAGGCATGCGCCGACTATTGCGCCAGTCATCGCCAGTTTCATTTTGTCGACGTGAATGCGTTATTGCCAATAACGTTGATGGCCAGGGACAGGCGGCGGCACTATGAGCCGGCTGGATACTTTCAACTCGCGCGCCATATTCTGGATGTCTGCAACGAACCGAGTGGGACTGTCGAAACCCAATCGAGGAGCGACAGCAAGGGCGATGAGAATTTGCATCGTCGCATGGCCGCTTCCGCTGTCTAGCGGGCGGTTAGACGAATACTGTCTGCTGATCCACCAGCCTGGCATTGCCTTCCGCCACTAGCCGCAAAGCTTCCGGATAGAGCGCGTGTTCGGCTTCGAGGACTCGCGCGGCCAGCGTCTCCGGCGTGTCGCCGGCAAGCACAGGCACTTTCGCCTGTGCGACGATCGGGCCGCTGTCGAGTTCGGCGGTGAGGAAATGCACCGTCGCACCGCTCTCGGTTTCGCCCGCGGCCAGAACCTGCTCGTGGACTTTCACGCCGGGGAATTTCGGCAGCAGCGAGGGATGTATGTTGAGGATGCGTCCTTCCCAGCGTTGCGCGAACCACGCGGAGTGGATGCGCATGAAGCCTGCCTCGCAGACGAGTTCGACACGTGCCGCTCGCAGCGCCGCGTCGATCTCCGCATCGAACGCTTCGCGCGACGGGAATGGCTTGTGCGGAATGACTTTTGTGGCGATGCCCGCATCGCGCGCGATGTCGAGCCCGCCAGCACCCTCGACATTGGAGATCACCAGCACGATCTCCGCCGGAAAATCCGGTGCCGCGCACGCCGCGATCAGGCTCTTCAGATTGCTGCCGCGCCCTGAGAGGAGAACCGCGGTGCGGACACGGCTCACAGTTTCAACGACCCGCGATAGACGCAGCGCGCTTCGCCTTCGCCCTTGACCAGCGTGCCGATACGCATTGCCTTGGCACCGCTTTCCTGGAAGGCGTCGATGACATGACCCGAAGAGCGCATGTCGGTCACCGCGATCAGGCCGATGCCGCAATTGAACGTGCGCAGCATTTCAAGCGGCGCGATGCCGGCCTCGCGCGACAGCCATCCGAACACGGCGGGCGGTGTCCACGTTTCCAGATCGATCTCGGCGTTCAAACCTTCAGGCAGGCAGCGCGGAAGGTTCTCGGTGATGCCGCCGCCGGTGATGTGCGCAAGACCGTGCACATGGCCGCTGCGGATCGCGGCGAGCGCGCTCTTCACATAAAGCTTCGTCGGCGTCATCAACGCCTCGCCAAGAGTCTGATCGGAGAACGGCGATGGGCCGAAATACGGAATGCCGCTCTGCTCCGCGACCTTGCGCACAAGCGAGTAACCGTTGGAATGCACGCCCGACGATACGACGCCGATCACAACATCGCCCGCGCGCATCTCAGCTGTGCGCGGCAGAACATGCCCACGCTCCACCGCGCCGACGGTGAACCCCGCGAGATCGAAATCGCCCTTGGCATAAAGCCCGGGCATCTCCGCCGTCTCGCCGCCGATCAGTGCGCAGCCCGACTCTTTGCACGCGCGTGCGATGCCTTCGACCACACGCGCTGCCGCATCGACGTCGAGCTTTCCGGTCGCGTAATAATCGAGGAAGAACAGAGGTTCCGCGCCCTGAACCACGATATCGTTCACGCACATCGCGACAAGATCCTGTCCGATGCCATCGAACAGCCGCGTTTCGATGGCGATCTTGACCTTGGTGCCGACACCGTCGGTCGAGGCGACGAGAATGGGGTCCTTGAAGCCCGCGGCTTTGAGGTCGAACAGGCCGCCGAAGCCGCCGAGGTCCGCATCCGCGCCGGGACGTCGCGTCGCTTTCGCGGCCGGCCCGATCCGGGACACGAGTTCCTCGCCCGCATCGATATCGACGCCGGCGTCTTTATAAGTGAGGCTGTTCTTGCCGGTATTGTCAGGCGTTGTCATGGCGCGACGGAGGTGGGTTCGCCATCCGTTTAAGCACGCATAGGAACCCGCGCAACCATTGAATCGGAGCAACAATGTCGCTTGAAGGCGCAATCGCCGCGAATCGCTTCGGACTGGGCGCCCGGCCCGGCGAAATTGCACGCGCCAGCGACAATCCCAAAGCCTGGCTGATGGGCCAGATGAACAGTCCCGCGCCGCAGCCCGAGCCGCAGGACGGTGAACCGTTCTCGAATGCCGGCAAGCTCGTCGGCGAGGAGGATGCCTACAAGATCGAGCGGTTCAGCAAGAAGGGCAACAAGATCGCCCACCTCAAGAAAAACGGGAAAGGCGGCATACAGAAACTTGCGACGAACAAACCCTCGCCCGACACTGCCATGGCGGCGGACCATATGAGCGACGCGGACATGAACGGGGGCGGCGGTCATGGCGCCGATAATGTCCGCAAACGCGAATACATGAACGAGATGACCGCGCGGTTCGCACTCGGCTTCACAACCGACCGGCCGTTTGCCGAGCGCCTAGTGCGTTTCTGGAGCAACCACTTCACCATCTCGGCAAAGCGCAAAAAAGTTTCTCTTTTCGCGGGCGATTTTGAACGCGAGGCAATCCGTCCGAACGTCAACGGCAATTTCGAGGACATGCTGTTCGCGGTTGTGCTGCATCCCGCGATGCAGATCTATCTCGACAATTGGCACTCGCTCGGGCCGAACTCCGATGCTGGTAAGAAGCGCGGCAAGGGATTGAACGAAAACCTCGGCCGCGAGCTGATGGAGCTTTACACGCTCGGCGTTGACGGCGGTTACACACAGGCCGACGTCATCGCGATGGCCAAGCTGCTGACCGGATTCGGCCTGTATGACGGTCACGCGAATGGGTTTGGGTTCTATCCGGATCGCCACGAGCCGGGACCGATCACGCTGCGTGGAAAGACGTATCCCGCCGGTTGGAACGGAAGTGTGGCGGCAATCAAGGATCTCGCACGCGATCCTGCAACCGCGCGCAATGTTTCGCGCAAGCTGGCAGCACATTTCATCTCCGACAATCCGCCGAAGGAATCCGTGGCCCGTCTGGAAAAGACGTTCAAGGACACGCGCGGAGATCTCCATGCACTCACCGAGACGATCGTGAACGATCCCGCTGCGTGGGGCACAGAACAGAAGAAGATGCGCACGCCCATCGAATTCGTGACGGCCGCGATGCGATTGAGCGGCTGGCCGCAATCGCGCGATCTCGATCATCGGCGCCGCCATTTGCGCACTCTGCTCGCCGAAGTGCGAGTGATGGGTGAAGTCCCCTTTGGCGCGCCTTCGCCAAAGGGTTGGCCGGACGACATGGATTCCTGGAACGGTGCCGACGCGATGCTCGCGCGCATTCAATGGGCAAAGAATTTCGGCAGTGAATTGCAAGGCCCGATCAATGCAGGTGCCGCTGCGGAAGCCTCGCTCGGTCCGCTGCTCCGGCCGGCGACCAAATCTGCGTTGGCAGGCGCCTCATCACAGGGCGAGGCATTCGCGCTTCTTCTCGCCAGCCCCGAATTCCAGCGTCGGTAAAGGATGTCCGCTATGACCACGCGCCGCTCTATTTTGAAGACCATGACCGCTGCGGGCGCGCTCGCGCTTTGGGATGCGCCGTTCCGCTTCGCTTTCGCGGGCCTGCCCACGGATCGTCGGCTTGTCGTTGTGATTTTGCGTGGCGCGCTCGATGGTCTCGCCGCCGTTCCGCCGCATGGTGACAAGGATTATGTGTCAGCGCGTGGCACACTCGCGCTCGACGCGCATGACGGAACGAGTCTGCACGATCTCGATGGCTTCTGGGGATTGAACCCAGGCCTGAGCAACATGAAGACCATGTACGACGCGAAGCAAGTCGTGCTGTTCCACAATATCTGCTCGCCCTACCACGACCGTTCGCACTTCGAAGGACAAAACTGTCTCGAGACCGGCGGAACGGCGCCGCATGTGATGCAGGATGGTTGGCTAAATCGCGCACTCACGCCGATGGGACTGGACGGCGGCACGGGTGCTGTCGCGATCGAGCAGTCGCCGCCGCTGCTGCTGACGGGCAAGGCGCGTACGGCGAGCTGGATGCCGGCTGTGGCGCCGTTGCAGCACGACGATGCGTTCCTCAAAAAAGTGCGGGCGATGTATGGCAGCGACCCGGCGCTCGCGTCTTCGCTGGAGGGTGGCCTGTCAATGCAGGCGGACATGCAGGCCAACAGCGACGATCCCGGCCTCAAGAATCCGAAATTCAAGGCGTCGTACGGAAACCTGACCCCACTGTTCCAAGGCGCTGGAAAATTGCTGGCTGCGCCAGACGGACCGCGTGTCGCTGTGCTTGATGCGAGCGGTTGGGACACGCACGTTGCCGAAGGCGGGAGCGATGGTCTGTTGGCGCGCCGCCTCCAGGCGCTTGACCAGGGCATCGCCGCGCTCAAGACCGCGCTTGGGCCAGCGTGGAATAAGACTGCCGTCGTCATGGCGACGGAGTTCGGGCGTACAGTGCGGCCCAATGGCGCCAAGGGCACCGATCACGGCACGGGAACAGCGGCGTTTCTGTTGGGCGGCGCGGTCGCGGGCGGGCATATCCGCGCAGAATGGGTCGGCCTCAAGCCCGGCGTCCTGAAAGACGGTCGCGACCAGCCGGCGCGGACGGATTTGCGCGCGCTGTTCAAGGGTGTGTTGGCCGATCACATGGGAGTCGGGCAGGCGGCGCTGCAAACGACCGTTTTCCCGGACAGCGGCAATGTCGCACCCATGAAAGGGCTGATCCGCGCCTAGCTTTCGCAGACCGTTTCGGGCCTTTATAGTTGGCGAGCCCGATATCAGGTTTTCTATGCGCCGATTCCCAGCTTCCGTGGCGTTTGTCTTTGCGCTCGCCGCGATTTCCCTTTTTCCGCGGTCTGCCGCGGCTGATGACGTCTTCGCGGTCGGCGGTATTCACGTTGACGCCTCCGGGCCGTCGGCGTCCGTCGCCCAAGGAACGGCGATGGCGCAGGGCCGGCCGAAAGCCTGGGCGATCCTCTACAAGCGTGTCACGAAACAACAGGACTGGGGCCGTCAGCCGAATCTCGACGACGCGACGCTCCAGCGCATCATCCGCACCTTCACGGTGAAGAACGAGAAGCGTTCCACCACGCGTTACGTCGCCGATGTCACCTACACGTTCAGTCCGGAAGGTGTTGGCCGGGCGCTTCAGAGCGGTGGCATCGCCTACACGCAGTTGCAGGTGAAGCGCATCCTGCTGATCCCGATGGCGCCGAATTATTCGAGCACATCGCTATGGACTGCTGCGTTCTCCGGAACGCGCTACAGCGGTGCAGCCGTGCCGTTCGCAATACCAGGGGGAGGGGATCAAACGACGGTTGCCGGAACGAGTTTCGATGCCGCCAACTGGGTCGATGTCGAAGCCGCGGCGTCGCATATCCGCGCGAGCGAGGCAGTCCTTGTGCAGGTTGTGCCAAGCGCCGGCCATTTGACGATCAATCTGAAACGGCTTGGCGCCGGACAACTGCCGACGAAAACGACTTTCGACGTCCCATTACAGAAGGGCGGCGCGGCGGGAACCTATTCCATGGCCGCCGATGCGGCGGTCCACGGCGTGGAAGATATGTGGAAGACGCCAGCGAATTTCGGCACTCCGGGACGCTTGGTCGCGGATGTGCGAATTTCGTCCCTGGCTCAATTTGGCGCTTTGCAAACTCAGATGGCGGGTGCCGCGAATGTCACCGGCATCAACGTCGTCGCGATGGACATCGGCGAGGCGCGCGTGTCCATTGCCTATATTGGAGGCCAAGAATCCTTGAAGGACGCGCTGGCGGGGCGTGGCGTTTACCTCACGAAAAGCGGCGGGGAGTGGGCGCTGTCCACCAGCGGAACGCCGTGACGCCGCTTCTGCGTCATCTGCCGAATTTCCTGACTGCGCTGCGCCTGTTCGCGGCGCCGCTGACGGCCTATTTCATTTTGAACGACAGAGATGTTGCGGCGCTGTGCGTGTTCGCATTCGCCGGGTTGAGCGACGTGCTCGACGGCTATCTTGCGCGCCGTTTTTCGCCGGGTTCGCGTTTTGGCGTTTATCTGGATCCCGCGGCCGACAAGGTTCTAATGCTCGCGAGTTTCGTGACGCTGACCATGATCGGTGCAGTGCCGTTCTGGCTGACGGCACTCGTCATTGGGCGCGATATCGCAATCTGCCTTGGCGTGGCGCTGGCGTGGATATTCTCTCTTCCGGTGCAGGTCGCGCCACTGAATATCGGCAAAGCTAGTACCGTTGTGCAGGTCTGCTTCATCGGCCTGGTACTCCTGCTTCTCGCGCTCAACACCGATCAGCCCAATATGATCTTCGCCGCGACCATCGCGACCGCCGCGGTGACGATCGCGTCATGGCTCGCCTATGGGCAATTGCTGCTCCGTGCGCTGGCCGTTGGCCGCCGCACGGCCTGAGCAACGTGAGTCAACTCGTCCTGCCACTAGAGACGCGGGCCGCACTGGGGCGTGAGGATTTCATTGTCGCGCCCGGCAATCGCGAGGCGGTCGCTTTCATCGATTCCTATCCTTATTGGCCCTCACCTTCTGCCGCGCTGGTGGGGCCCTCAGGTTCGGGCAAATCGCATCTGGCAGCGGCATGGGCGACGCGCGCGCAGGCACAGATCGTGGAAGCGGTCGCGCTGGATACGGATTTCCTCAAACAGAAACCTGAAGCGGTTGTTGTCGAGAACATCGACGCACAAGCGCCGGATACCAGGCGCGACGCGACGCTGTTCGCGCTGCTCGAAAGCGGCGGTGCGGTGTTGTTCACCGGGCGGGAACCGCCTTCGCAATGGCAGGCGACGCTTCCCGATCTCACGTCTCGCTATCGTGCGATGCTTTCGTTCGCTTTGTGGGAGCCCGATGACGCGCTGTTGGGCGGGTTGGCGCGCAAGCTGTTCGCCGATAAGCAGTTGCAGGTTCCCGACGCGGTCATCGCGCAGATGGTGCGTTCGCTCGAACGCTCGCCGGAAGCCATCCGCGATTTCGTCGCGCGGGCCGATCTGAAAGCGCTTGCTGAAAAACGCCCGATCACGGTGGCGCTGGTTCGTGAAATCCTGCCGGACTGATTCAACACATGGGTGTTGGATTGAAGTAGGCATTCGGCAACTGCAACTCCATCAACTGGTTCGTGGGCGGCGCAATTTTTGGTAGTTTGCGGTCGAACTGGGCGGTTTGAGGGTCTCTCATGCCGCCGGAGTAGTGCCGGTCAATCTCACCTGCCGGCGCCCCGATGTGCCTCCATCCGGTCTGGGTAGGCGGACCTTCACCCCAGGGCCCCGCCTGCCCTTTTTCCAAGAAAGCCTTGGCTTCCACGGGCATAGCCCGAAACGATGTCATGACAGATTCACTCATTTCCTTTAGCTTTGCCGCGCAACTTCGTGACAAACGCCGGATGAACCCTCCAAAACCGAAAATCGTCGCCGAAGAGGGTCAAATCCGCCCTGACGCATCTCTGGAAGAGACTGTCGTCGAGATTTTCACGACTCAGGAAAGCGCGATCCAGCCGGCCATCGATCCGGGTTCGCCGGAGCGGTTCATCAATCGTGAACTGTCCTGGCTAGCTTTCAACAGACGCGTGCTGGAAGAGGCGCAGAACCCGCGGCACCCGGTGCTGGAGCGGCTCCGCTTCCTGTCGATCTCGGCCTCGAACCTCGACGAGTTCTACATGGTCCGCGTCGCGGGTCTTATGGGCATGGTCAAAGAGCGTGTCGCGACACCAAGCGATGATGGCTTGTCCCCCGCGGAACAACTCGTGCGCATCGAGGAAGCTGCGGTCAAGCTGATCTGCGACCAGCAGGTCGTGTGGAACGCGCTCAATACGGAACTGCGCGAAGCCGGGATCGCGGTGATCGCGCCCGAAGAACTCAGCGCCACCGAACGTGATTGGCTCAGCAAACGATTCCGCGATCAGATTTTCCCGGTGCTGACGCCGCTCGCAATCGATCCGGCGCATCCGTTTCCGTTCATTCCCAATCTTGGCTTCACGCTCGCACTCAAGCTGACGCGCAAGGACGGCAAGCACGTGATGGCTTTGCTCCCTGTGCCGCCGCAGCTGCAGCGGTTCTGGCGCTTGCCGGGTACGGAGAAAGCCGCGCGCTTCCTGCCGCTGGAAGATCTGATCATCCTTCATCTCGACAAGCTGTTCCCAGGCCATACCCTGAGCGGCAACGGCCTGTTCCGCATTCTGCGCGACAGCGAGGTCGAGCTTGAGGAAGAGGCAGAAGACCTCGCACGCCAGTTCGAGACTTTGCTCAAACGCCGCCGTCGCGGCGATGTTATCCATATGAAATGCAGCAAATCGATGCCCGACGATTTGCGTGAATTCATCTGCGAGCATCTCAAGCTCGACGATACCGAGCTGGTGCTGATCGAGCATCTGCTGGGCTTGTCGGATCTGCGCAAGCTGATCCTCGACGAGCGCGCCGATCTGCAGTTCAAGCCCTATAACGCACGCTTCCCGGAGCGTATTCGCGATCATGGCGGCGATTGCTTTGCTGCGATCCGCGCCAAGGATATCATCGTCCATCATCCCTTCGAGAGTTTCGACGTGGTGGTGCAGTTCCTGCGCCAGGCAGCGGCCGATCCCGACGTCGTCGCGATCAAGCAGACGCTCTATCGCACCAGCCACGACAGCCCGATTGTCGGTGCGCTGATCGAAGCGGCGGATGCCGGAAAGTCCGTCACTGCGTTGGTCGAGCTGAAAGCGCGGTTCGACGAAGCGGCGAACATCAAATGGGCGCGCGATCTCGAACGTGCGGGCGTGCAGGTCGTCTATGGCTTCATCGAACTTAAGACACATGCGAAATGCAGTCTCGTGGTGCGGCGTGAGAGCGGTCAGCTCCACACTTATGTGCATTTCGGCACCGGCAACTATCACCCGACAACGGCGAAGGTTTACACGGACCTGTCGCTGTTCAGCGCCGATAAGGCGCTTGGCCGTGATGCGGCGCAGCTGTTCAATTACATCACAGGTTATGCCGAGCCCGTCGCACTGGAGAAGATCGCGATCTCGCCGCTGACCCTGCGCGGGCGTCTGGTCGATTGCATCCAGGAAGAAATGATCCACGCGCGCGCCGGCAAACCGGCGGCGATCTGGATCAAGCTCAATTCGCTGGTCGATCCCGCCATCATCGACGCGCTCTATCGCGCCAGCCAGGAAGGTGTGCAGATCGATATCGTCGTGCGCGGCATCTGTTGTCTGCGTGCGGGCGTTCCGGGGCTCTCGGACAACATCCGGGTCAAGAGCATCGTGGGACGGTTCCTGGAACATGGCCGCATCGTATGTTTCGGAAATGGTCACGGGCTCCCTTCGGCCAAGTCGCGCGTTTACATCTCTTCGGCGGACTGGATGCCTCGCAATCTGGACCGCCGCGTCGAAGCGCTGGTACCAATCGACAACCCGACGGTGCATCAACAGGTTCAGGATCAGATCATGGTTGCGTTGCTCAAGGATCAGGCGCAGAGCTGGACGATGAATCCGGAAGGCACCTACGACCGCGATCCGAAGGCGACCACGCCGGACGCATTCTCGGCGCACACATATTTCATGACGAACCCGTCTCTGTCCGGTCGCGGCAAGGCGTTGAAAATCGACCACTCGCGCCCTGTCGCCATCGTCACGCGGCGCGACTGAGATGGCAGGCGCTCCTTCCATCCCGGCTGACGCGGGCGTGAGCGCGCTCGCGCGCCCGCGCAAATCCGCCAAGGGGCCGGTTGCGATTCTCGATATCGGGTCTAACTCCGTACGTCTCGTCGTCTACGAGTCGCAGACGCGCGCGCCCGCGACTGTTCACAACGAAAAAGCGATCTGCAGTATCGGCCGCGACATGGTCACGACCGGAAAGCTGAATGCCGATGGGATGAAGATGGCCCTGGAGGTTCTGGCGCGATTCAAGCTCCTTGCCGATGCGCTGAATGTGACCATCCGCGAGGCGGGCGCGACGGCCGCCGCGCGCGATGCCGACAACGGACAGGACTTCATCCGCAGGGCTGAAGCTGCGTGGGGTGCGCCGATCCGCGTGTTGTCGGGCGAGGAAGAGGCGCGGCTTGCCGCCGAAGGTGTTCTGGCCGGCATTCCTGAAGCCGATGGCATTGCCGCCGATCTTGGCGGCGGAAGTCTCGACATGGTCACCGTTAAGGGCGGCCGTATGAGCGACGCGGTGACGCTGCCCTTTGGTCCGCTGCGCTTGATGGATGTCGCCAAGGGTAGCGCCAACAAGGCGCGCGATATCGTGGACGAGGGCCTTGCGGCGATCCCGAATTTGAAGGCGCTGGAGAAGCGCTCACTCTATGCCGTGGGCGGCATTTGGCGTTCGGTCGCGCGCGTCGACATGGAGGTGTGCGAATATCCGTTGCACATACTGCAGCACTACACGATACCCCGCGCGCGTGCGCTCAGGCTTTGCGATGTGCTCTCGGTACAGTCGCGCAAGTCGCTCGACATGATGAAATCGGTGTCGAAGCGCCGCGCGGAGTTGCTGCCCTACGGCGCGATCGTCCTCGAACGTCTGCTGATGGCGACAAAAGTCGACCGCATCGTGATCTCGGCTTACGGATTGCGTGAAGGTCTGTTGCATGCGCAGCTCGGTCCGGAGGAGCGCGACAAGGATCCGCTGATCGAGTTCGCTGCTGCCGCAAACGACCGCATGAGCCGCTCGCCCGCGCATGCGCAGGAGATGTTCCACTGGGCCTCGCCGCTGTTTCCGGAGGAGAATGCGGAACTGCGCCGCGTTCGCCAGGCCGCGTTCCTATTCTCCGATATCGGCTGGCGTCTGCACCCCGACGACCGTTCGGTCGGGGCCTACAACCAGGTTATTCACGCGCCGTTCGCAGGCGCCGATCATCGCTCTCGCGCGCTGATCGCGAGCGCGGTGTTCCATCGCTATTCGGGCGACGAGGAAGTTCCGAAAGCGCTGGTCATCGAAGACCTGCTCGACAAGGACGATGAGACGCTGGCCCTGCGCATCGGGCTAACGGCGCGGCTGGCGTTTGCCATATCGGCCTCGGCGGTCGGCGAACTCGGGCACACCAAGCTCCGCCTCACGCCGGGAAAAGTGCTGCTCGACGTGCCGCGCCGCCGCGAGGCGATGGCCGGGGAGCCGGTCCTGAAGCGCCTCGGCGCGCTGGCTGCGGCCTTGGACCGCAAGGGCGAAATCCTCATCGGCTAGGCGTTAACGCCAAAAAAGCCTAAAGGGGGTACAAACCTGCATCGGCAAGCGCCATATAATGCGCTCGCAAAGGGAGATTTCCATGGGCGGCCTTAGTATCTGGCACATCCTGCTTTTCGGGGCAGTGGCGTTGCTGCTCTTCGGCAGCCGCTTCAAGATTTCCGATGTGATGGGCGATCTCGGCAAGGGCATCTCCAGCTTCCGCAAGGGGCTGAGCAATCCCGATGAGCCGGAGCCGCCGAAGAAGGACACGCCCGCGAACCCGTAACGCGGAACGTCGATGATCGATCTTTTCAGCTGGAGCCACATTCTTATCGTCCTGATCGTGGCTTTGGTCGTGATCGGGCCGAAGGATCTTCCGCGCTTTATGCACATGGCCGGTCGCTGGATGGGCAAGGCGCGGGGTATGGCCGATCAATTCCGCAAAAGCTTCGACGAAATGGCGCGCCAGACTGAGCTCGACGAGTTGCGAAAAGAGATCAACGCGCTGCGCGATACGCGCATCGACGGGCCGGTGATGACACCTCGCACGATCATCCCGTCCGACATGACGTCCGAGCCTGCCGGAGAATTGCCCGCGCCGGTGATCGACCACCCCGAGCCACCGGCCACGTCATGAGCGCGCGCGCCGAAACCGACGAAGACGACATCGAAGCATCAAAAGCGCCACTGCTCGATCATTTGATCGAACTCCGCAAACGGCTGATCTATTCCGTCGCGGCGTTCGTCGTGTGCTTCCTCGTCTGCTTTTTCTTTGCGAAGCAAATCTATGCGTTCCTGACGTTGCCACTGGCGCACGCGCTCTCTGGGCAACCGAACGATCATCTGATCTACACCGCGCTGTACGAGACGTTCTTCACCTATGTGAAGGTCGGCATGTTTGCGGGCGTGTGCCTGGCATTTCCAGTCATCGCGGCGCAGGTTTGGCTGTTCGTGGCACCGGGGCTTTATCGCAACGAGCGCCGCGCATTCCTGCCGTTCCTGTTCGCGACGCCGGTGTTGTTCATCGCGGGCGGCGCGTTCGTTCTCTATGTCATGTTACCTTACGCGATCCATTTCTTCCTGAGCTATGAGACGCCGGCGACGAATGGCGGACTAGGCATCCAGCTTCAGGCAAAGGTGAGCGAATATCTGGATTTCGTGATGGCACTGATTTTCGCGTTCGGGCTCACGTTCCAGATGCCTGTGCTGCTCACGCTGCTGGGGCGTGTCGGTATCATCACAGCCAAGCAGCTTCGCGACGTGCGGCGCTATGCAATTGTCGGCATTGTAGCGCTAGCGGGAATTCTCACGCCACCGGACGCGTTCAGCATGATCAGTCTCGCGGTGCCGCTGATCGCGCTTTATGAGATTTCGATAGTTCTGGTTTGGATGATCGAGCGTGGCCGCGCCAAAGAGGCGGCTTAAGCCGTCACGCTTTCGTCTTCGGAATTGCTTATTTCGATTTCGCGGGGCTCATCTTCGGCATGGCGATAGGCGATTGGACTGCGCACATGCTCGCGGTTCCAGGCATGCCAGCGCACACCGCCCAAAATCGGGCCGCTCAGCAGCGCCGCCACTCCAACACCGATGATCACCCCAAAAGGCATAGCCGTTTCCCAATTCTCTGGACTAGAAACGGCCTAAAGGCCATGCGGTTCCTTTATTACGCCATTTCCCCGGTTGCCAGCCAGCGGGCGCAAGTCGGCCCCAGTTCCTTGAGTGCGCGGGCTTCATAGGCCGCGACGTCTTCCTTGCTCAGCACATCGCGCCAGCGGCCATTGGTGCCCTTGTTGATGAAACTCTCCGCGCCGCCTTCCCACAGGATACCGCCGAGCGGTGCGCTCTGCGCCGCATGGGTCTTCATGTAATCGAATGTGCAGTGCTCAACTATTGCGGGAAATTTGCTCTCATCAATCGGAATGTCGAGAAACTCGGCGATGCGGCGCATGCTGCCCGGCATGTCGGATTTCAGCGCGTTGAAGTGCAACATCATCACGTTCGGCAGATCGCGGATCGCCCACCAACTGCGGATGTTCTCCCACAGCGCCCAGAACGGATAACCGTCGCGCTCCAGCCAGCGGCGGAAATACGGCACGACCTCCAATGTCGGGCGCTCGATCTTCTCGCCGACAAGACCCGGCGTGTCGTTGAGCGCCGCGTACCAGGTGTCGTTGGCCTTCACATGGTGATTGTAGAGACTCCACAGCGCGTCGCGCCCGTCGCGGCCGATATAGATGTATTTCGCCTTAGGTGAGAATACGAGGGCATCGACCGGCAGATGGGTCTTGAGGAAGCGGCGATGGGTTTGTGCCTCGACCATCGGCAGTTTCACGGCCTTCGGCGGCACGCGAAGGTCCAGCCACGGCGACATATCGCCGATGTGCGTTTCCTCCGAGCCGTTGAACAGAAGCTGACCGATGATCTGTTGCGTCCAGGTCGTACCAGACTTGCCATAGGTCGCGATGATGATGTCATCGTCGCGGAACGGAAAATCGTTCCAGACGGTGGAATCGAAATGATGCGATTGCATCTCCCGCGTCTTGCGGGGGAGTGTGGCGGTGGACATGGCGAAACCCCTTCGTTCCCTTACGGTCCGGCAAAGATAGGGACGGGCTGGCGGATTTCCAGAGGGAAATTGCCGAACTTTACCCTGTGCGGCACCCATGCCATTAGGGGCGGGATACTGGGAATTACGCCATGCACGATATCAAAGCCATTCGCGACGACAAGGGTGCCTTCATTGCGGGTTTGACGCGGCGCAACGTCGCCGAGGCGCAGTCGATCGCTGAGGACGTCCTAGACCGCGATCACGGTTTGCGCGCACTGCAAACGCGGCTTCAGCAGGCGCAGGCGCGCCGCAACGAGGCGTCGAAACTGATCGGGCAGGCGAAGGCAAAGAAGGACGAGGCGCAGGCGAGCGCGTTGATGGAAGAAGTCGCCGGGCTGAAGGCGGAAATCCAGAGCGGCGAGGAAGAAGAGCGCACGCTCAAAGCCGATCTAGATTCCATTCTCGCGTCATATCCCAACATCCCGGCTTCCGATGTTCCGGACGGCAAGGATGAGAACGACAATGTCGAGGCAGCGCCGCGCGCGTTTGGCACGCAGCCCGCGATGAACAATGCGCGTGAGCATTTCGATCTCGGCGAATCGCTAGGCATGATGGATTTCGAGCGGGCGGCGAAGGTTTCTGGCGCGCGTTTCGTCTATCTCAAGGCTGGTCTCGCACGCCTTGAACGTGCGCTTGGCATGTTCATGCTCGACCTGCACACCGATACGTTCGGTTATACGGAAATGACGCCCCCAATCCTCGCGCGCAATCACGCTTTCTTTGGCACCACGCAGCTTCCGAAGTTTGAGGACGACCAGTTCTGGGCGATCAGTGGAGAGCTGCTAGCCGAGGCCAACGCTGAGGTCATTCGAGAGCATCGCTATGGTCTGATCCCCACGGCAGAAGTGACGCTGACCAACTATGTCCGCGATGAAATTCTTGAAGAAGAAAGGTTGCCGTATCGCTTCACCGCGTGGACGCCGTGTTTCCGCGCGGAAGCGGGCGCCGCGGGAAAAGACACGCGCGGCATGATCCGCCAGCACCAGTTCTCGAAGGTGGAACTGGTTTCGATCACGACGCCTGAGCAATCGGCTGACGAACATGAGCGCATGACGAGTTGCGCGCAGGAGGTGCTCAAGCGCCTCGACCTGCATCATCGCGTGATGACATTGTGCTCCGGCGACATGGGCTTCGCCGCGAAGAAGACCTACGACATCGAGGTCTGGTTGCCCGGGCAGAACCGGTTCCGCGAGATTTCATCGTGCTCGAACTGCGGTGACTTTCAGGCGCGGCGCATGAACGCGCGCTATCGTTCGAAGGACAACAAGCAGCCGCGCTTCGTCCACACGCTGAACGGTTCCGGCCTCGCCGTCGGCCGCACACTGATCGCGATCATGGAGAACTATCAGCAACCGGATGGCTCCATCGCGATCCCCGATGTGCTGCGTCCGTATATGGGCGGGATGGAGAAGATCGCGAAGCTGTGACGGACACGCTCACGACGCCGCGTCTCACGCTTCGCCGCATCACGATGGATGACGTGCCCGCGATGCATGCGATTTTCGCGGATGCGGAGGTGATGGCGTACTGGTCGCGATTGCCGCACACGGACATCGCGGAAACCGAAAGCTGGGTCGCAAAGAACATCGCAGCCGTCGAGTCCGGCGAGGCGGATGACTTCGTCGTGCTGAAGGACGGCGTGATCGTCGGCCGAATCGGAATCTGGCAGGCCGACGAACTCGGCCTCCTTTTCGCGCGATCCGTCTGGGGAACCGGCATTGCGCGCGAAGCAGCTGTAGGGCTTATCGAACGGTCACGGGCGCGTGGTATGATGTTGGTCATGGCGGATATCGATCCGCGCAATGACCGCGTGCGCAGGTTTCTGGAGAAGCTTGGCTTCAAAAAGACGGGTGCGGCGAAGAACACCTACAAAGTCGGAGACAACTGGACCGATAGCGACTATCTAACGCTCGATCTTTCCGGAGAGTCCTGAGTGCGTATCCTGGTCACAAACGACGACGGCATCCACGCGCCGGGTCTTGTCGCGGCGGAGAACATTGCTCGCGCCCTGACCGACGATGTCTGGATCGTGGCGCCGGAGACGGAGCAATCGGGCGCGTCGCATTCGCTGACCCTGTCGATGCCGTTGCGTTTGCGCGAGATCGACAAGCGCCGCTTCGCCGTCACCGGCACGCCGACGGATTGCGTGATGATGGCGTGCGCGCATGTGATGAAGGATGCCCAGCCGACACTGATCCTTTCCGGCGTCAATCGCGGCTCTAACCTTGCCGACGACGTGACCTATTCGGGCACCATCGCCGGCGCGATGGAAGGCTGCGCGCTCGGCATTCCGTCGATTGCGATGTCTCAGTCGTACGGGTTCGAGCCGCACAGCGATATCCGCTGGTCGTGTGGCGAGACGAATGGGCCGCCGCTGATCCGCAAGCTGGTCGAGCGCGGCTGGCCGAGCGACGTGTTGATGAACATCAACTTTCCGGATTGCGAGCCCGGCGACGTGAAGGGTACCGAGATCACGATGCAGGGCAAGCGTGACATGCAGACCGCGGCGCTTGATCGCCGTGTCGATGCGCGGGGCTTTCCTTACTTTTGGATCGGTTTCAAGCGCGTGCGCAGCAATCCGCCGGAAGGCACCGATCTGCGCGCGATCTATGAGAAGCGCATATCTGTGACACCGCTGCATCTCAATCTCACCGAAAGCGATGTGATGCAGTCGCTGCGCGAGGCGTTCGCGAAGTAGCGCCGATGCACGATCCGCGTTCCATCCAGCTGATCATGACCCTGCGGCGACAGGGCATCCATGACAACAAAGTACTCGGCGCTATCGAGCGCACGGCGCGCGAAGCCTTCGTCGAAGAACCGTTCGCGCATCAGGCCTGGGACAACAGCGCGCTGCCCATCGCCTGTGGCCAGACGATCAGCCAGCCTTATGTGGTAGCTTACATCACGCAGGAACTAAGGCTCGAATCGAACATGCGCGTGCTCGAACTCGGCACGGGCTCCGGCTATCAGGCCGCCGTACTGAGTCCGTTGTGCCGACGCGTCTACACTATCGAGCGCCATCGCCCGCTTCTCAAACAGGCCGAAGCGCGGTTCAAGCACCTCAAGCTTGACAACATTGCCACCCGGCACGCCGACGGATTGAATGGCTGGGTGGAGCAGGCGCCGTTCGACCGCATCGTGCTTTCGGCCGCGGTCGCCGAGGTGCCGTTAAACCTTATCGAACAGTTAAAACCGGGCGGCGCCTTGATTGCGCCGGTCGGGACTGTGCCGAAATCGAACAAATTCGGTCTTGCGGAAAGTTTTTCTCAACACTTGCAGCGGATTATCAGGACAGAGGCAGGGTTCGAGCAAGAGGTGCTCCTTCCCGTTGTTTTCGTCCCGATGGTTTCGGGCGTGCCTCAGGAAGTGAAGGCGCCCAATGATCGCGTGGACAAAAAATCGTGAAGCACTTCGCGCTCTCGTTCTGACGCTGCTCGCAGCCGTCTCGCTGTCCGCCTGTACAACGAGCCCGCGTACACAGCTGTCGTGGAATGTGCAGGACCACAATACCTATTACGGCCCGCACGCCGTGAAGCTGCCGCCGGTCGAGCAGCATCGCCTCGCACCGCCGCAGCAACAGAAACAAGCAAGTAACTCCACTTACACGCCGAAACCCAAGCCGCGTACCACGCCGGGTTGGTACACGGTCAGTGATACGCAGCCGGTTCAACCCGCGCCGCGCGCAAATACTTACGCGCCCCAGCCTGCTGCCGACTCCTCGGTTCGGTTCCAGTGGCCTGTGAGCGGGCATGTTCTTCTGAACTACGGCGCGATCGATGGTGGCGAGCGCAACGACGGCATCAACATCGCCGCCGCGCAGGGCACACCAGTGCGCGCATCCGCGTCCGGTACGGTCAGCTATTGCGGCAATGAGCTTAAAGGCTACGGCAACCTCGTGCTGATCAAGCACGACAATGGTTACATCACCGCCTATGCCCATGTGGACAGTTTCGTCGTCGGCCGTTCGGACCGCGTGGCTGCCGGACAGGTGATCGCCTATGCCGGCGCGACCGGGGACGTGGCGACGCCGCAGCTCCATTTTGAGATCCGCGGCAGCAACCAGCGTCCGGTGGATCCCGCGGCGCTGCTTCCCAAATCGATGCGGATGGCGTCGAACTAAGCCCGTTTCTGGGGCTTTCCCTGCCTTAAGTCCTTGATCCGTCACGGTTGCATTGGGGTGCGGCGAAGCTATAGTCCGCGCCCGCACGGGTGATTTTTCGCCCACCCCCGTTTAACCGTACTTCGGAAGCATTATATGCTCGGCATGGACAGTTTTACCGCGATCGCGCCGCTGATTTTTATCTTCGCGATCATGTATTTCCTTCTGATCCGTCCGCAGCAGCAACGTGTGAAGCAGCATAAGCAGATGGTGGACAATGTGCGCCGTGGCGACAGCGTCGTGACCGGTGGCGGCATCGTCGGCAAGGTGACGAAGGTGGGACAGCCGGAAGACCCGGAGATCACGATCGAGATCGCGGACAATGTGCAGATCCGCGTCATGAAGGCGACGCTGAGCGAAGTTCGCGCAAAGACGCAGCCCGCCGACACAGCGAAGTCCGGCTGAGGCGCAGATGGTTCAAGTTTCTCTCTTCTCGCGCATCATCGTCGCGCTCATCCTGATCGCTGGAATTCTCATCGCGCTTCCCAACGCGCTGCCGCAAAGCGCGCGCAATCGGTTGCCGGCGTGGTGGGCCAACCAGACCGTCAGCCTCGGTCTCGATCTCCAGGGCGGCTCCTATCTGCTTCTCGAAGTCCAGCTTGAAGAAGTGCAGAAGGACAAGATTGAATCCCTGATGGGCGATCTGCGGCGCGGCCTGCGCAAAGCGCATATCGCGTTCAAGGATATTGTTCCCGGTGATGATTCCGTTTCGGTGACGGTCATCGAACCGGACCGTATCGACGAAGCGCGCACCATCATCGATGGCCTGAACCCGCTGGTCAGCGGCGGCGTCCTGTCGGTCGGCTCGCATCAGTATGAAGTCAGCGAATCGTCTGGCCACTTCACGCTGCGCATGACGGACGTCTACAAGAAGCAAGCGCAGGAAGACATCGTTGGTCAGTCGATCGAAGTCGTCCGCAAGCGTATCGATGAGATGGGCACACGCGAGCCGACCATCGAGCGCCAGGGCGACGATCGCATCGTCGTGCAGGTGCCGGGTCTTCAGGATCCCTCGAAGCTGATCCAGATTCTGCAGACCACCGCCAAGATGACCTTCCAGCTCGTGGACGAGTCGGCGGATATTGAGCAGGCCAAGAAGGGCATTGTGCCGATTGGGTCAGAACTGCTTCACCGCTACAAATCACAGGAAGAGCAAACGCGCGGCATGGTGGTTGTCCAGAAGCGCGTGCTTGTCGCCGGCGACCGTTTGACCGACGCACAAGCAGGCTTCGATGGGCAGACCGGCGCGCCCGACGTGAATTTCAAGTTCGACTCTGTCGGTGCGCGTGAATTCGGCGATGTGACCAAGGACAATGTTGGCCATCGCTTCGCTATCGTGCTCGACAAGAAGGTCATCACCGATCCGGTGATCCAGAGCGTGATCCTGGGCGGGCAAGGACAGATCACCGGTAACTTCACGACCGAAGAAGCCAAGGACCTGTCTCTGCTGCTCCGCGCAGGCGCGCTACCGGCACCGCTTAAGCCGATCGATCAGCGTACGGTGGGTGCCGAACTCGGTGCCGACTCCGTGAAGGCGGGCGGTTATTCAACGCTCGCCGGCCTCGTGCTTGTTGTTCTGTTCATGCTCGGCCGTTACGGCTTGTTCGGCGTGTTTGCCGACGTGGCATTGACCTTTAACATCATCTTGCTCATCGCGGTTCTGACGTTGCTCGGCGCGACGCTGACCTTGCCCGGCATCGCGGGTATCGTGCTCACCATGGGCATGGCGGTCGACGCCAACGTGCTGATCTTCGAGCGCATACGTGAAGAGCAGCGAAACGGGCGCGGTATGATTGCGTCCATCGATGCCGGTTTCCGCCGCGCCATGGCGACCATCATCGACGCCAATGCGACCCACTTGATCGCTGCGCTCATTCTGTTCGAGCTGGGCTCTGGTCCGGTGCGGGGCTTCGCGGTGACGCTGGGTCTGGGCATCATCACCTCGTTCTTCACCGCGGTTATGGTGACGCGCCTGATGGTGGTTCTCTGGCTGGTGATCCGCCGCCCGAAGACTTTGACCATATAAGAATTAGGGCTGAAACCCGGGCGGAAAAGGGTAAACTACCCCCTCGGACTCATTCTTGAGGGGGTAACCGGCCATGGCCGCTTTTTTCGGAAATCTGCGCAATACAGTGATTGCGGGCGTCGTACTCGCGATTCTGATGTTCGTTCTCTACGTCGAGATCCAGGGCTTCGACCCGACCTCGTTCTGGCGGTTCCTGGTGCGCTGGCTGCACGTGATCAGCGGCGTGATGTGGATCGGTCTGCTCTGGTACTTCAACTTCGTCTCGACACCGACGACGCCGTCGATCCCGACGGAGCTTCGCCCGGCGCTCGGAAAGTACATCACGCCGGCCGCCCTGTTCTGGTTCCGCTGGGCAGCGATGAGCACGATCGTGTTCGGCGTCATCCTCGCATACATGAATGGCTACCTCGTGCAGGCTTACACGCTCGACGCCAACGAGGGCTTCATCAATCCCAAGGCGATCAGCATCGGCATCGGCATGTGGCTGGGCACGATCATGTGGTTCAACGTCTGGGGGATCATCTGGCCGAACCAGCAGAAAGCACTGAACATCGACAACAAGTATCCGGACCTGTCGGCGGAAGCGAAGGCGGCCTCCGCCAAAACGGCCGGCATGTTCTCGCGCGTCAACACGATGCTCTCGATCCCGATGCTGTTCGCGATGGTCGCGGCGCAGAACATCTATTGATCCCGATATAACGAAATGAGGAGGGCCGTCCGGGCGACCGGGCGGCCCTTTCATTGAGATGACGGACGAACCCTTCGAGGCCTGTGCGAAAGCGGCGCGGAAATACGATCCGGACCGCTACTTCTCCGCGCTATTCGCGCCCGCGGACAAGCGGCCGTTCCTGTTTGCGCTCTACGCGCTGAACCATGAGCTGGCTCACGTCGCCGAGAGCGTGCGCGAGCCGATGATCGGCGAAATCCGTCTGCAATGGTGGCGTGAGACTCTGGAAGGCGCGCGCGCCGGAAACCCGCGCCCGCACGATGTTGCGCGCGCGATGGCGGCAACCTTTGCGGCCACGAAGCTTCCCCTCGATCTGCTCGACGCAATAATTGACGCACGATCTTTCGATCTCAATCGTGGCGCTTTTACCGAAGACGCTGCGCGCGATGTCTATCTCGACGCGACCTCTGGCAACCTGATGCGGCTCGCGTCGCACGTTTTGGGTGCCGAGCATGAAGCCCTCGCGCATGAGGCCGGGCTTGCTTATGGGCTTGCAGGCCTGCTGCGCAACCAAGCTGTCACAAGTCGCCAAATCCTGCCAGATGCAGCGACCGCGAAAGCCGATGCGCTTTCACATTTGGCGAATGCGCGACGGTTGAAGAAGCCCGGCGCATCGCTTGCCGCGTTCCTGCCGGCCTCGCTCGTGTCGCTATACGCGCACAATCCCGGGAAGGACATTGCGCTTCATCGCAAGCAATGGACGCTGTTAAGCCGCGCGCTGCGCGGACGCGTTTAGCCACGCGGTGAGATCGGTCAGCGCGCGCGCCGACATAGCTTTCTTGCGATCCTTGCCGCGCGCGCCTTTCAGCTCCGGGAACAGGCCGAAGTTCACATTCATCGGCTGGAACGTCTTCTCGTCTGCGCCGCCGGTGATATGCGCAAGCAGGGCGCCGAATGCCGTAGTCGGCGGTGGCGATGTTTCCAGCCCCGATGCGAAGCGGCCCGCCAGCAAACCGATAGCTGCGCTCTCGACATAGCCTTCGACGCCGGTGACCTGTCCCGCAAAACGCAAGCTCGTCCGCGCCTTCAATCGCAACTGCCTGTCCAGAAGCTTGGGCGAATTGAGAAAGGTGTTGCGGTGCAGTCCACCGAGACGCGCGAACTGGGCGTTCTCGAGACCGGGGATCATGCGGAAGATGCGCGTCTGCTCTCCATGCTTCAGCTTGGTCTGGAAGCCGACCATATTCCACAGCGTGCCGAGCTTGTTGTCTTGGCGCAGTTGCACGACGGCATGCGATCGCTTGCCAGTACGCGTGTCGCATAGTCCGACCGGTTTCATCGGCCCGAAGCGCAAGGTTTCGACGCCACGAGACGCCATCACCTCGATAGGCAGGCAGCCCTCGAAATAAGGCGTCGACGTTTCCCATTCCTTGAAATCTGTCTTCTCACCGTCGATGAGCGCCTGGATGAAAGCGCCGTACTGCGCTTCGTCCATCGGGCAGTTGATGTAGTCCGCGCCGTCGCCCTTGTCATAGCGCGACTGCATCCAGCAGATGTCGAAGTTGATCGACTCCTTGTGCACGATTGGGGCGATGGCGTCGAAGAAAGCGAGGCCATCATCCTGCGCCAGTGTGCGGATCGATTGTGCCAGCGCATCCGACGTGAGCGGCCCTGTCGCAACGATCACGTTGGTCCAATCTTCCGGGGGGAGGCCCGCGATTTCGCCACGCTCGATTGTGATGCGCGGGTGCTCTTCCAACGCTTTCGTCACGGCGACCGAGAATCCGTCACGGTCGACGGCCAATGCGCCGCCAGCCGGCAATCGATGCGTGTCCGCCGCGCGCAGGATCAGCGAGCCCGCGCGGCGCATTTCCTCATGCAGCAGTCCGACGGCATTGTTCTCCGCATCGTCGGAACGGAACGAATTCGAACAAACAAGTTCCGCCAGCCCGTCGGTCTGGTGTGCGTCTGTTCCCCGCACCGGCCGCATCTCGTGCAGCACGACCTGAACGCCGGCCTCGGCCGCCTGCCATGCCGCTTCGCTGCCGGCCAAGCCGCCGCCGATAATGTGAATGGTATCCATCTGCGGTCAGATAGGCCCAACGGCTCCGCATCTCAAGCCCACCATCGACGGAACGCGCGATGTATGCGTTAAATAGGACAGGGGGCTAATTTGCACAAAATACTCGTCGATTTGGGGTTGCTGCTGGCCGTAGCGATGGTCGCCTTGCTACAGCTTGGTATGCTGCCGTTGCTGTTCCATCCAGGCGGCGTGGCGGCGCCCGCGTGCATCGCGATCGTGGCCCTATCTACCCCGATGCATTACGGCCTCATGCACGAGACGATGCATGGCAATCTGTTCCGGCGGCCGGAGTTGAACCAGCGTGTGGGACGCCTGCTCGGCATCACGCTCGGCCTGCCGTGGGAGACGATGCGCTTCGGCCACCTCGCGCATCACAGCAACAACCGTCACAAATTCGACCGGCCGGAATATCGTGGGCCGGAGCAATCCTATGTCGCCGTAGCGCCGGTCTATTATCTCAAGCTCGTCATCGGCAACGCGCTGATCTACGCGCTGGTGCCGCTGTTGATCTTTCTGCCGGTTGCAGGTTTGCAGAGACTTGCGCAGTCTCTGGACGCAAACGACGATGGCGCGCAGATACGCGCAGCCGCGTTGCGCTCTTTCTCCAACCCCGCACGGCGCGTGACCTTGCGCATCGATATCGCTGCGATAACTCTGCTGGGCGCAGTAGCGCTCTGTCTTTGGGGTGCTCAGTGGTGGGTGTTTGCGGCGTGCGTGTTCGCGCGCTGGTCAGTGCTGTCGCTGCTCGATAACGCACCGCATTACGCCCTGCCGCTGGCGTCCGGCCTCGAAGCGCGCAACACCCATCTGCCGAGCGCGCTGCGCTGGCTCGTGCTGAATCAGAACTTTCACGGCACGCACCACCACGCACCGAACATGCACTGGACGGACTTGCCCGATGCGTTCCGGCGGTCCGCGCTGGCGCAGAACGGCAGCTGGATTGCCGCGGTGCTGCGCCAGTTCTACGGACCGGTGAGGCTGAGTTAGGGTTTAATACGGTAGATCACGCCGTGATTGTTCGCGCCGCCGATGACGGCGGTGCCGTAAAGATTACCTTTCGCGTCAAGCGTCACGCCGCCGCCGGGATAGCCGCCGTCGGCTCCGCCGGCGAAGTCGTGCAGCGTGCGGTACTTCCAGCCCTTTGCCGTTTTGCTCAGGCTGAATACTGAGCCGTAACCGCCGGTACCGTCCATGAAGTTGGTGCCGTAGATATGGCCGGTCGCGTCCAGCGTGAGTGCTGCCACCGGTCCGTCGCTGCCGCTCATGCGGGCCAGCGTCGAGAACGTCCACGCGCCGCCGGACGGCGAAAGTTCGAACACAGTGCCGCCGCTGTTACTGCCCCAACCACTCGTGGCGCCGTAGAGATTGCCCCCCGCGTCGAAGACCATCGCCGCGACGGGTTGGCCGCTATCATTGCCGCCGGTGAAGCTGTGCAGCACGTGATAAGTCCAGCCGGATTCCGACGGGCTCAGCTCGAACGCCGTTCCGACGCAATCGGAGGCGCAGGCCGACGCCGTTCCGTAGAAGTTGCCGGCGCTGTCGCGCACCAGCTCGGAATACGGCGCGCCGCCGTCGCTGCCACCGGTGAAGCTGTAAAGCACCTGCTCAGTCCAGCCCGTCTTCGACGGCACGAACTCGACGATGGAACCCCAGCCGTTGGCGCCGCCGTCCTGCGTCACGCCGAAGACGTTGCCGGACGGATCGACAGTGAGATTGCCGGTCGGGCATCCATCTTCGCTCTTCACATAGGTGTGCATGAGTGTCGCGGTGTCCTTCACTTTCGCGACGCCCGACTTTGACGCAAGCTGCAGCGCGCTGCCGCAAGGTCCGCCCTGCACGGACGCGTAGTGGGCGACGGTGTACATCGCGCCACCCGAAAGCGTCACGCCCCAGCCGGGCTGTCCATCCTGGTCGCTGAAATCGTAGATCGGCTTCACGCGCCACACCGATTTTCTTTTGGTCAGCTCGAAGACGACGCCTGCGCCTGTGCCGCCGCTGTTGGCTGCGCCGAAGAAGTGGCCGGCGCCGTCGCTCGCAAGTGTATAGCCGGGCCCCCCGCCGTCCTTGCCGCCGGTGAAGTCGTGGATGATGTCGAAACGCGCGGCCGCCGCGACCGGCGAAGCAGCCGACGCGTTGAGGACGGAGAGAAGAAAGACGTCACGCGTACGCAACATGAGAGCAAACTCCGATGGTTTCAAACGAAACTATCTTCAAGCGCATGCATGCTGTCGAGATGTGTTTTGCGGGCTGGCGATGCGGTATGGACAATTTCTGTGCGAGGTTTCGCAGAAGGGTGTCGAATTGCCCGCGCATGAGGCAGTCTGCGAAGTTCTTCGCCCGATCCGGTACGTACTTCGCCGCTCTCTATTTCCTGCTGCGCGATTTATCCCCAGATTTGTGCATGGCGCCCGCTCCACGGTCGCGCCTGTTCGAGCTGTGCTGCAAGACGGAATAGCGTCGCGTCGTCGCTGTAGCGTGCGGTGAACATCATGCCGATGGGAAGTTTGTCGGACGACATGCCCATTGGCAATGAGATCGAAGGCTGACCTGTGATGTTGAACGGCGGTGTGTAGCCGAACACACGGGCCTGGCGGCGGTTGAATTCTTTCGGATCGACATTCACCGGATCGAGAAAACCGATGGGCGGCGCCTGTGTGATCGTGACCGGCATCAGCAGCACATCAAAATCCTGCCACAGCGAGATGATTTGGCGGCTCATCAGGCGCAACTGGCCGAGACCCCAGCCAACCTGAGAGGCTGTGAGCTTGCGCGATCCGCGATAGCTCGCCCAGGCGAGCGGCTCCATCTCGTCTTCGGCCGGTTCGCGGCCCAGTGTCGCGATAAGATCGTCTATGGCGGCCGCGAACATCGCGCCGGAGACGCAACCTTGCGCGCGATACAGCGTGCGCCAATCGATCGGCAGCGTCTTCTTCTCGATCATGGTGTGACCAAGTTGACTCAGCAGTATGACCGTATCGTCGAACACTTTCTGTACATCGGCGTTCGGTTCGGTTCTGCTCGGCGTCTCGGTGCAGAACGCGATGCGCAGTTTGCCGGGCGCGGTTTGGATTTCGTCCATATAGGGACGCGCCTTCGGCGGCGGTGCATAAGGCGCGTCGTCTTCGGGATATCCGGTCGCATCCAGCATCGCTGCGCAATCGCGCACGCTGCGCGTCAGCACGTGATCGCAGACAAGGCCATGCGCGCGGTTGCGGTCGTCAGGCGCGCCGGGATTGCGATATTGCGTCGGCTTCAAACCAACCAGTCCGCATTGCGCGGCGGGAATGCGAATGGAGCCGAGACCGTCGCTGCCGTGCGCGAGCGCAACCATGCCGCTGGCCACTGCCGACGCTGCGCCGCCCGACGAACCGCCCGATGAATGATCCGGATTCCACGGATTGCGGCAGATGCCGAGATGGCGCCCTTCGGTCGTGCCCGGAATGCCGAATTCCGGCGTGTTGGTCTTGCCGACGAGCACGACACCAGAGTCGCGATACCTTTTGGTCAGCTCCGCATCGGCGTTGGAGACGTTGTTGCGCAGGAACGCCGAACCGTTTGTCATCGGCCAGCCCGCGACCGCCATGTTGATGTCCTTGATCAGGAACGGCACGCCCTTGAACGGCCCGTCGGGCAACTTGCCCTTCGCGGTCGCGCGCGCCTCATCATAAGCGTTGTAGACGACGGCGTTGAGCTTGGGGTTGTGGCGCTCAATGCGCGCGATGCATTCATCGACAAGTTCGAGCGCCGAAACATCGCCACGCCGCACGAGATGCGCGAGGCCGAGACCGTCGTATTGATCGTATTCCGCGAAGGCCATCTTACACCTTTATCTTTTTGTATTGATCGATCCAGGGTGCCGCGCTTTCGAGTTGCGCGGCGAGTTTGAGCAGGCCGAGCTCGTCGCCGAAGCGTCCGACGAAATGCACGCCGATGGGCAGGCCTTCCTTGTTCCAATGCAGCGGCATGCTGATCGCGGGTTGGCCGGTCACGTTCTGCATCGCGGTGAACGGCACATAGTCGATCAGCGGCGCGAAGGATTTGTCCGGATCGCGCTCTTCCATGTCGAAGCGGCCAAGCTTCACTGGCGGTTCGGCGAGCGTCGATGAGAGCCACATGTCATAGGTCTCGTGGAATTTCGCTGTCGCGCGCGAAGCGATGTTTATGCCCTGTTTGGCCTGGAGATAGGCGCTCGCCGTAATGCACTTGCCAGCCTCGTAGACGCCCCAAGTCAGCCCTTCGAACATCTCCGGCGCCGGTGTCTGGCCCGTCAGCGCGGCGAGCGTGTCGATGCCGGCGGCAAGGTTCGCGCGCCAGAGCAGGATGAACATCGGAACCAGCGTCGCCTGATCGAGATCGGGCATCGCCTCTTCAACTTCATGGCCAAGATCGGCACAGAGCTTTGCCGCGCGCCTCACCGCTGCCACGCAATCGGGATGAAGCGGCCGTCCATCGAGTTTCGTCGTCGAGAACGCAATGCGCAGCTTCTTCGGCTTGCGCTTCATGCTGTCGAGATAGGACGCAGGCTCCGGCGGCGCACAACAGGGATCGCCAGCCACATACCCCGCAACAGCGTCGAGCGCAGCGGCCGTGTCGCGCACGGTGCGCGAGACGACGAGTTCGGCGCCGAGGCCGTCAATGCTCGATCCGAAATCCGGTGCATAGCTCACGCGGCCGCGCGTCGGTTTCAACCCGACAAGACCGCATGCCGACGCCGGAATGCGGATCGATCCGCCGCCATCATTCGCATGCGCGAGGGGCACGATCCCGGCCGCGACCGCCGCGCCCGACCCGCCGGATGAACCGCCGGTGGAGCGATCGATATCCCAAGGATTGTGCGCGGCGCCATAGAGCTTCGACTCCGTCGTCGGCACGAGGCCGAACTCCGGCACGTTTGTTTTTGCGAATGGGATCAACCCCGCGCTTTTGAAGCGCGTCGTCATCTCGGAGTCGTGCGGCCACGGAATGGGGGGGAAGAAACGCGATGCCTGCCTTGTCGGCACGCCCGCGGCGAGCGCGTTGATGTCCTTCAGCAAAAACGGCACGCCAGTAAATGTGCCCTTCGGAAGTTTGCCTTTCGCTCTTTCGCGCGCGCGATCGTAATCCCTGTAGACGATGGCGTTGAGTTTCGGGTTGAGCTCTTCGGCGCGCGCTATGGCTTCGTCGAGCAATTCGATCGGAAGTACCTTCTTCTTCGCGACCAACGACGCGAGCCCGAGCCCATCGTATTTCGCATATTCGGCGAAGCGCATTTCCCATCCTTTTTGCGGTCTGGGTTAACCCTAGCCGGGGCGGCATGAGCCTGTCACGTAAACTTCCCTTGCATTGCCGCTTCGGCAGGCGCGCACTAGGATGATGCGTCGAAAGGGGGGCATCGATGGGCAAGATTCCGCTGGAGCGGACAATTGGCGATACGTATCAATTCGTGTTCAGAAATATCCTCTCGATCTTTGGTATCGCGTGGCTGCCGTGTGTTCTCATGATCGCGATCTGGGCTGCGGCTGTTTGGTGGTTTCTGCCGGATTTCGCCGCGATAGACTGGTCCGCGCAGCCTGACGTCGCCCTCAATCAGGAGGTCGGTATGCGGCTGTGGCTGAAGATGCTCGCAGCAGCGCCATTGCTGTACTTCCTGTTCTATCTGCTGTTCGCGATGGTCACCGTCGGCATTCAACGCAAAGCGCTCGGTCTGCATCCGGGACCGGTGTTCGTCTACTTCTCGCTCGGCGGAGAAGTCTGGCGGCTGCTTGGTGCGATGATCCTTGCGATCATCATCATCTGTTTCAACGCCGCCTGTACGGTCGCAAGTGTGTTGGCGGTGTTCTGGCTGGGCGACCACTATCATCTGCCTTCGGCGTACGGATTGGTCGAATTCGTTGCCGTGGCCGCTGGGATTTGTTGGTTCTACTATTCGCTGATCCGGCTCGTATTCTTCATGCCGCCCGCTCTGGTGTCGGAGGGTGGGCTAGGGCTGGTACGCTCCTGGCAGCTCGGTCATGGTAATTTCTGGCGCATCGCTGCGCTTTTCATCGCCTGCGTGTTCGGACCGATGATCGTGATCTCGATGGTCAGCCAGATCGTCGTAATGCCGTTCATGGGGTCCGCGTTGCTGCAAATTCAGCAGGCTGGCCTGGATCACCGCGTGCTGACGCCGCAGCAAATGTGGGCGATCATCGGTCCGGCTTTGCACAATTTCCTGCCGTTCTGGATAGTCTTCGAAGCCATCACTCTTCCGATTGTGTTCGGATTGCAGAACGCGGTGAGCGCCTTCGCGTATCGCAACCTTGCCGGCGCAGAGGCACCAGCCGCATGAACAAGATTCCCGTCGGAGAGACCGTCCGTTTCGCGTATGAGTTCACGTTCCGCGAGCTGGGCACGATCATCGGGTTGATCTGGGTGCCGATGGTGGCGCTCGCGGTGATCAATTTCCTTCCTTATGCGCTCGGCGACATGACGCCTTCGCCCGACATCAACCCCACGGCCGCCGGCGCGATCATGCTGAGGGGGCTTGGTCTCTGGCTGATCAGCGTCCTGCTTACGGCCTGCATCAATGTGCCGGTCACGCGGCAGGCGTTGGGCCTGCGCACCGGCCCCGCGTTCATTCACGTGGCGCTCGGCCGCGTGGAGTTGCGACTTTGGGGTGCGTATCTATTGCTCCTCGCGATTTTCATAGCGCTTTCGATCGGTTTCGTCCTCGCGGTGGTGGCGTCGGGCCTTGCCGCAAACGCCACCGGCTCCAAAGCGGTGGTCGGCGCCGTCATTTTGCTGGTGGGCTTTGCAGGGTTATGCGCGCTGCTCTATGCGATCACGCGGCTGGCATTCCTGCTCGCGCCCACTGTGGTGGCCGAAGACAAGATTAGCTTCGAGCGCAACTGGACGCTGACCCAAGGCAATTTCTGGCGCATCGCCGGCGTGTTGTTTTTGGTCACGCTGCCGCCCGCGGTCGTGTTCCTGAGCGCCTGCTTTTATCTGATGGGGCCAGAGGTGGTTGTGTTGTTCCAGCAGGCCCAGCACTTGGATCAGCAGACGCTCGCCAACCGGATGAACGCGATCACGACCAGCCACATTTCTGTGCTGCTGGGCATCCAACTCATCATCGCACCGTTCAGCGTCGGGTTGACCTGCGCGGCGTCATCGTTTGCGTACAAAACGCTGACGGCGAAAGCTGTTACTCCGCAGCCCTGAGCTTTTTCGCTGGCGCTATCTTTTCCGCCGTGCGCCCTTTGAGCAGCTTCTTGAGGTACTGGCCGGTGTAGCTGCGGGCCACTTTCGCGACGTCTTCCGGCGTGCCCTGTCCCACGATCTCGCCGCCGCCGTCGCCGCCTTCGGGGCCGAGGTCGACGATCCAGTCGGCGGTCTTGATGACTTCGAGATTGTGCTCGATCACCACCACGGTATTGCCGTTGGCGACGAGTTCGTGGAGTACTTCAAGAAGCTTTCTCACGTCGTGAAAGTGCAGGCCGGTCGTCGGTTCGTCGAGGAAGTAGAGCGTGCGGCCGGTCGCGCGGCGCGACAGTTCCTTCGACAGCTTCACGCGCTGCGCTTCACCACCGGAGAGCGTCGTCGCCTGCTGGCCGATGGAAATGTAGCCGAGGCCAACGCGCTTGAGCGTTTCCAGTTTCTCGCTGATCGACGGCACCGCTTTGAACAGGTCGGCGCCGGCTTCTACCGTCATGTCGAGGACGTCGGCGATGGAATAATCGCGGAATTTCACTTCCAGCGTCTCGCGGTTGTAGCGCCTGCCTCTGCAAACATCGCACTGAACATAGACGTCGGGCAGGAAGTGCATCTCGATCTGGATGACGCCGTCGCCCTGGCACGCCTCGCAACGTCCGCCTTTGACGTTGAACGAGAACCGTCCCGGCGCATAACCGCGCGCCTTCGATTCCGGCAACTCCGCGAACCAGTCGCGGATCGGCGTGAAGGCGCCGGTATAGGTTGCCGGGTTCGAACGCGGCGTGCGTCCAATCGGCGACTGGTCGATGTCGATCACCTTGTCGAGGAATTCGAGACCTTCGATCTTGTCGTAGGGTGATGGATGTTCGCGCGCGCCGTTCAATCTGCGCGCCGCCGCCTTGTAGAGTGTCTCGATCACGAGCGTGGACTTGCCGCCGCCTGACACGCCGGTGATGCAGGTGAAGGTGCCGAGCGGAATTTGCGCCGACACGTTCTTAAGATTATTGCCGCGCGCGCCACTGACCTTGAGCCAGCGGTTGTGCGCCGCGGGCCGCCGCTTTGCCGGCACCGGAATCTGCTCGAGGCCGACGAGATATTTCCCCGTCAGGCTTTTCGGCGAGCGCATGATGTCTTCGGGCGTGCCCTCGGCGATGATATGGCCACCATGAATGCCCGCGCCGGGCCCCATATCGATGACATGATCGGCCTGACGGATCGCGTCCTCGTCATGCTCCACGACAAGCACGGTGTTGCCCATATCGCGCAAACCCTTGAGCGACTCCAGAAGCTTCTCGTTGTCACGCTGGTGCAGGCCGATGCTCGGCTCGTCGAGAACATACAGAACGCCTGTCAGTCCAGAACCAATCTGTGACGCGAGACGAATGCGCTGGCTCTCCCCGCCCGACAGTGTGCCCGAGTTGCGGCTCAGGGTCAGATAATCGAGGCCGACATTGTTCAGGAACTTCAAACGCGCGCGAATCTCTTTCAGGATTCGCGCCGCGATCTCGTTCTGCTGCTTGTTCAGCTTCTTGTCGATGTCGCGGAACCAGGTATCGACATGCCGGATCGACTGCTCGCCGACCTGGCCGATATGCAGCCCGCCGATCTTCACCGCGAGCGCTTCGGGCTTCAGACGATAGCCTTTGCACGCCTCGCAGGGCGAGGTGTCCTGGAATTTCTCCATCTCCTCGCGCACCCACGACGAGTCCGTTTCCTTGAAACGGCGCTGCATGTTCGGGATCACGCCTTCGAACGGCTTCTTCGTCTCGTAGCGGCGCATGCCGTCGTCGTAGATGAACTTGATCTCGTCCTCGCCTGAACCTTTGAGGATGATGTCGCGCGCCTTCTTGGGCAGGTCTTCCCACGGCTCGTTGAGCGAGAATTTGTAGTGCTTGGCCAGCGCTTCGAGCGTCTGCAGATAATAGGGCGACGAACCTTTCGACCACGGCGCGATGGCGCCGTTGCGCAGGGTAAGAGAGTCGTCCGGCACCACAAGCGCGGGATCGAAATAGAGCTGTGTGCCGAGGCCGTCGCACACCGGGCACGCGCCATGCGGATTGTTGAACGAGAACAGGCGCGGCTCGATCTCCGTGATCGTGAAGCCCGACACGGGGCAGGCGAATTTCGACGACAGCATCATCTGCTTCGCCTTGCCGTCCTTGTCCTTCTCATCTGCGAACTCGACGAACAGCAATCCATCTGCGAGGCCAAGCGCGGTCTCGATGGAGTCGGGCAGGCGGTTGCCGATGTCCGGCTTCACCACGATGCGGTCGACCACGATTTCGATGTCGTGCTTGAGTTTCTTGTCGAGCGCCGGCGTCTCGCCGATGTCGTAGAACTTGCCGTCGATCTTGGCGCGCTGGAAACCCTTCTTCTGAAGCTCCGCAAGCTCCTTGCGATACTCGCCCTTGCGGCCGCGCACGATAGGGGCGAGCAGGAACAGGCGCGTGCCTTCGGGCAGCGCGAGGATGCGGTCCGCCATCTGGCTGACCGTCTGGCTTTCGATCGGAAGTCCAGTCGCGGGCGAATAGGGTACGCCGACACGCGCGAACAGCAGGCGCAGATAGTCGTAGATCTCAGTGACCGTGCCGACCGTCGAGCGCGGATTGCGCGAGGTCGTCTTCTGCTCGATGGAGATCGCGGGCGACAGGCCATCGATGTGATCGACATCGGGCTTCTGCATCAGTTCGAGAAACTGGCGCGCATAGGCCGACAGCGACTCGACATAGCGGCGCTGGCCTTCGGCATAGATCGTGTCGAAGGCGAGCGAGGATTTGCCGGAGCCGGAAAGCCCGGTCAACACGGTCAGCGTGTCGCGCGGAATCTCCACGTCGATGTTCTTCAGATTGTGCTCGCGCGCGCCGCGTATGGAGATGTTCTTCAGCATGTGTACTCCGGACCGCGGAGATGCCGCGGGGCAGGTTTGATGACGTTCGGCGGAATGGGTAAGTTTCGCATCGAGGGGTGTCTGCGATGCAAGTCGGCTGGTGGATCGGTGCGATCTTCGACGTGATGATGGTCGCGGGCGTGGTGTCGGCTGCCATCGCCATCGCGATGCTCATCGATACCGTGCTGCTGTCGTTCGATTGGGTCCTGGCCCTTGTTTATCCGGACACCATGCCTGCGTTCACGGCCTCGTCGATGGCCAATTCGGCCCAGGTGATCCGCCTGCGCATCAGCCAGTTCTACGTTTTGGCCGCCGGTTTGGGCACGCCTGCCATGATCTGGATCTGCGACGCCTTCAATCGGGACCCGCATGGGCCGCCCTGGAAAGACATCTATTTCGGTGGTCTGACGCTCGTTGTGATCTGGCTGATTGGCGCCAGCCATGCCCACGAGTTCTACGCGATCCGGCCCGAAGCAGAGCGCAAGGTGTGGAGCTTCGACTACGCACGCCTGTTTCTCTTCAATCTCGCGCTGCCGGTCCTGTTCTGGTTCCTGTTCGTCACGGGAGAGCAAGCGGGATTTGTCGACTATGCTGACAAGCATCTGTTCGGTGCACAGCCCAGTGCGCTCCTGGTTCTGGAGCGCGATCCCTCGCATTGCGATCTCTTGCTGGACCATGCGGGCTTTCGCGCCCGTCACAGCAACCTCGCTGAGGGTGGCGGGGTGCTCGATCCCATGCCGTGGATCGATGAGTATCTGCGCGGCGTAACCTTCGGCATACCGGACGCGTTCGGCTGCACCTTCAGCGATATCCAGTACAACCCGGGCAATCGCGCGATGGCGGCGGCCGTGAATCTGTTCCGCACGATCGTCTCGTTCTTCTCGATCAGCGTGTTGCTCCTGCCGCTGCAGCGCCTGTGGCGCTTTGCGATGGGTGCTGCGGCGAAGGCGCAAGGTTGATGAGACGTGGTTCAGCATGTCTTTCCGTCAAGTCGAAACGCGCAGTGTGGCTAGCCGAGATAGTTGCGGCAACCGCAGGGGTATGAAGGTTCCGTGGATGAGGAGCCCGCGCGCAGGCGCTTTGGACCCGTCCCCACAAATGGTGATCTGAAGCCTAAATCGCAAGGTGTCAGTGGTTGGCAGCAGTGCGACATGGCTCCCTCAATAAGCTGGGGATTGACTCAGTTTCTGATGGAACATAAAGAGAACACGGAACGCGAGCAATAGCGGCTCGCGGGGCAGGGCCTTAGGGTCCGGCCGAACAAGTTACGGAAGGCGAGAGCGATGGCGGGAAGCGTCAACAAGGTCATTCTGGTGGGCAATCTGGGCAAGGACCCGGAAGTCCGCCGCATGCAGAGCGGCGACGCCGTCGTGAACCTGTCTCTGGCGACGTCCGAGACCTGGCGCGACAAGTCGTCCGGCGAGCGCAAGGAGAAGACCGAGTGGCATCGCGTGGTCATCTTCAACAAGAACCTTGCCGAGGTCGCCGAGAAGTACCTGCGCAAGGGTTCCAAGGTTTACGTTGAGGGCGCGTTGCAGACCCGCAAATGGACCGACAAGGACGGCGCCGAGAAATACTCGACCGAAGTCGTGCTCCAGAATTTCCGCGGCGAACTCACCATGCTCGACACCAAGGGCGGCGAGGGCGGCGGTGGCGGCGGCGGTCGTTCGATGGGCGGCGGCGCCGGCGAGGCCCCAGCCAATTTCGACCGCAGCGAAATGGACGACGAGATTCCGTTCTAACAACGCTGTCATCCCGGCCAAGCGATGCGTCAGCATCGCGCTGAGCCGGGTCCCAGAGCGCCCATAATCTGGATGGGTCCCGGGCCTCGCTTTGCTCGCACGGGATGACAATTTTTGCTGCGGTTTTAGTGGTGACTCGGGGCTCAAAATGCTACCAATTCGGCATGATTTTTAGACCCGAATCTGCCCCGGCCAGGACTTGCATTTGAGCGACGAAGGACAGCCCGCGCCTCCATCCGGCGGCAGCATCACCGGCATTGCGATCGAAGACGAACTGAAGCGTTCGTACCTCGACTACGCGATGAGCGTGATCGTGTCCCGCGCGCTTCCGGATGCGCGAGACGGGCTCAAACCCGTGCATCGCCGCATCCTGTATTCGATGCATGAGAACGGGCGCGACTGGAACAAGCCCTATCGCAAGTCGGCGGTCATCGTCGGCGACGTCATGGGTAAGTATCACCCGCACGGCGACCAATCGATCTACGATGCGTTGGTGCGTCTCGCGCAGGACTTCTCGATGCGCGTGCCGCTCATCGACGGGCAGGGCAATTTCGGCTCGGTCGATGGCGATGAAGCCGCGGCAATGCGTTACACCGAAGTGCGCCGCGCGAAGATCGCGCACGAGCTGTCGGAAGACATCGACAAGGACACGGTTGAGTTCCAGGACAACTATGACGGTTCGGAACGCGAGCCTGTCGTTCTGCCGGCGCGCTATCCCAATCTTCTCGTCAACGGCGCCAGCGGCATCGCCGTCGGCATGGCGACGAACATCCCGCCGCACAATCTGGGCGAAGTGATCGACGCGGCGCTCGCTTTTATAAACGATCCGTCCATCAGCATGGATGCGCTGACCGAGATCGTGCCGGGGCCGGACTTCCCGACCGGTGCGATGATCATCGGCAAGCAGGCGGCGCGCGGTGCCCTGGCACGCGGACGGGGCTCGGTCCTGATGCGCGCGCGCTGCAAGGTTGAAGAGATCCGCAAGGACCGCGACGCGATCATCGTCACCGAGTTGCCGTATCAGGTGAACAAGGCGCGCTTGCAGGAAAAGATCGCCGAGATGGTGCGTGACAAGCGCATTGAAGGCATCGCCGACATCCGAGACGAAAGCGACCGCCACGGCATGCGCGTGGTGATCGAGCTCAAGCGTGATGCGTCTTCGGAAGTCGTGCTAAACCAGCTCTATCGCTTCTCGGAACTGCAGACGAGTTTTGGCGTCAATATGCTGGCGCTGAACAACGGCCGTCCCATGTTGATGAGCCTGAAGGACATGATCGGGTACTTCGTCGCGTTCCGCGAAGAGGTCATCACCCGGCGCACGCGTTTCGATCTCGCCAAGGCGCGCGATCGCGGACACATCCTGGTCGGCCTCGCGGTGGCCGTGGCGAATATCGACGAAGTGATCCGGCTGATCCGTGCCGCGCCCGATGCGGCGACGGCGCGCGAGCAATTGATGGCCCGCGACTGGCCCGCGAAGGATGTGGGCCCGCTTGTCGCCCTGATCGCCGACCCGCGCCATGTGATGAGTGCCGAGGGGACGATCCGCATGTCGGAGGAGCAGGCCAAGGCCATCCTCGACCTGCGTCTGCAACGTTTGACCGCGCTTGGCCGCGACGAAATTTCCGACGAAGCGACGAAACTGGGCCATGCGATCCAGGATTATCTCGATATTCTTCGTTCGCGTGCCCGCGTGCAGCAGATCATCCGCGAGGAGCTCGGCAAGATCCGGGACGAGTTCGCGACCCCGCGTCTGACCGAACTGATCGACGCCGACGTCGAGATCGAGGACGAAGCGCTGATCGAGCGTGAGGACGTCGCGGTCACCGTGACCCACGCCGGCTATATCAAGCGCACGCCGATCAGCGAATATCGCGTTCAGGGCCGCGGCGGCAAAGGCCGTTCCGGCATGGCGACGCGCGAGGAAGATTACGTCACCAATCTCTTCGTCGCCTCGACGCATGCGCCGCTGGTGTTCTTCTCGTCCAACGGAATGTCCTACAAACTCAAGGTCTGGCGTCTCCCCGAAGCCCGCATCCAGGGCAAGGGCAAGGCGATGGTCAACATTCTGCCGCTGATCGAAGGGGAACGGATCACGACGATCCTGCCGCTGCCGGAAGACGAGTCGCAGTGGGAAAAGCTCAACGTCGTGTTCGCGACGAAATCTGGCGATGTGCGCCGCAATCTACTGTCCGACTTCGCAAGCATCAATCGCAACGGCAAGATCGCGATGAAGCTCGAAGACGGCGACGGCATCGTCGGGGTGCAGACATGCACTGACCAGGACGACGTCCTGCTGACCACGAAGCTCGGCAAATGCATCCGCTTTGCACTCACCGATGTGCGCGTGTTCAAAGGCCGTGACTCTACCGGCGTGCGCGGCATTAAGCTCGCCGAGGGTGATGAGGTTGTGAGCCTCACCCTGCTCCATCACACCGATGCGGAAACGTCAGAGGCCCGTGCCTACCTCAAGCAGGCCAACGCCGCGCGCCGTGCCGCGTTGGGCGAAGATGCGCCGGTTGAAGACGTTGCCGATGATGAAGATGCAGCCGGTGAGGAGGCGACGCTGACGCCGGAGCGTTACGCAGCGCTCGGCGCCAAGGAACAGTTCGTGCTCGCGATCTCCAGTGGCGGTTTCGGCAAGCGCACGTCATCGTATGAATATCGCGTCACCGGCCGCGGCGGTTCGGGCATCGTCGCGATGGGCATGGGCAAGAAGAACAGCGCCATCATCGCCGCGTTCCCGGCGGAGGAATCCGACGATCTCATGCTGATCAGCGACACGGGCCAGACCATCCGCGTCTCGGTCGCCAGCGTCTCGACGCAGGGCCGCGCGGCGCAGGGCGTGACCGTGTTCCGCGTGGATGAAGGCGAGCGTGTCGTGTCAGTCGAGCGCATCGAAGACGTATCGGACGACCAGAGCGCGGGTTAGGGACGCCAATGGCCAAAGAATTGATCGGTCTCTATCCGGGTACATTCGACCCGGCGACCTTGGGGCACGTCGATATCATCAAGCGCGCGGTCAAGATCGTCGATCATCTGGTGATCGGCATCGTGTCGTCCAACGATTCCAAGAAGCAGATGTTCTCGCTCTCGGAGCGCGTCGATATGATGCGTCATGAAGCGGAGATCATTGCCGAGGGCCGCGCAACCATCGAGGTCAAGACCTACGATGTCCTGCAGGTGAAATTCGCGCGCGAGGTGGGCGCGACGATTGTCATCCGCGGCCTGCGCGCGGTGTCGGACTTCGAATACGAATTCCAGATGGCGGCAATGAACCAGCGCATGGACAAGGAGATCGAGACGGTCTTCCTCATGGCCGATCCGCGGAACCAGGCGATTGCCTCGCGACTTGTAAAAGAAATAGCGATGTTCGGCGGCGACATCTCGCAGTTCACCACGCCTTACGTCGCCGAACGTCTTGTCAAACGCTGCAAAGAGTTAGGAGCAAAAAGCTGATGGCCCGCGATCCCGAGAATACGCTGATAATGGATTTGAAATCGGGGCCGGTGGTCATCGAACTCAAGCCCGACGTCGCACCGAACCACGTCACGCGGGTGAAGGAGCTGACGCGCCAAGGCTTCTATGACGGCATCGTGTTCCATCGCGTGATTCCAGGGTTCATGGCGCAGACCGGCGACCCGACGGGGACGGGTTCGGGAGGTTCCGATCTCGACGATCTGAAGTCGGAATTCTCGAACGAGAAGCACAAGCGCGGCACGGTATCGGCGGCACGCACGTCAGATCCGCACAGCGCCAACAGCCAGTTCTATATCTGCTTCGACGACGCGCCGTGGCTCGACAAGCAATATTCTGTCTGGGGACAGGTGGTCGAAGGCATGGAGCATGTCGACGCCATCAAGAAGGGTGGCGAGCACAACAACGGCACCATCTCCGGCGCCCCCGACAAGATTCTCAAGATGCGAGTCGAGGCGGACGCAAAGGTCTGACGCCTAGAGCCGGTGCTTCAAATCCCACGCCACGCAATCGGAATAGGTCCGGTTGTAGACGGATTCCTGCGTGTCGGCGTCCTCGCCCTGGAACGCTGCGTCTTGCGCTCTCTGCTTTGCGAGCGTGGTGCAATGCGCGCTCGGTGAAGCAGCGGCTTGGGCGACGGGCGCATACGAGGCCGTTGGTGTTGGCGCGGCGCTCATATCGGACGCATCTTGCTGCGTGGAGGCCATTTGCGATTCCGGCGCGGGCGAGGCAACTGGCGCCGGCGTAGCTGCGACGCTTTGCGATGTGTCGGCTGGCGGAGACGATGGCTCCTGCGCGGAGCCCGAGTCTCCGAAGAAATCCATACTGCCACAACCGGCAAGCCCCAACGATGCCACCGCGAGAACCAAGGCGATTTTCATGTATTCGTCTCCATGGCAACCATCTTACCGCCAAGCCCGTGTTCTGTACCATAGCATCTCGCGTTGCGACTATTGCGCAATTTGCAGGGACTAAGCATTGTCCCGAAATGTCGGAAAGCCGCTCCTCCAGTGATGATTCAGTGGAAGAAATCGCGAAGCGTATCGCGAGCGAAACTGGCGGTTTTACCGGCGGCCCGATAGATCGGTTTGGCCTTGTCGGGCGCCAGACCTTCAAATCGCTCAAGGCTGCGGGGGTGCGCCGCTCAAGCAAGGTCCTTGATGTCGGATGCGGCGCTCTGCGACTTGGTTATTGGCTCGTGCGGTTTCTGGAGCCGGATTGTTACTGCGGTCTCGATCCCAATCCGAAGTATGTCCAGGCCGGTGTAAGGCACGCGCTCGGCGAAAAGGTGATGAAGGCGAAGCGACCGCGCTTCGACTACAACATGGATTTCGATTTCTCGGTCTTTGGGGTCAAGTTCGACTATGTCGTTGCGCGCTCGATCTTTTCGCACACCTCGCCAGAACAGGTTTGCAAGGTCCTGGAGTCGTTCCGCGATAGCGCATCTGACACCGGCATCATGCTCGTGTCATATCGGCCCCTGAAAAAAGAGGAGAAAGGCGAGAAGGTCGTCGATGTCAACAAGTTCGGTGAGTGGAGCTGGCGCCGATATGGCAAGCTGTATCTCAAGCAACTCGCGCAAGAGCGCGGCCTTTATGCCGCCAAATTCGGCAAACCGTTCAACGGACAGGTTTGGTTGCGCGTCTCGATGCAAGATTTGAGTGCTGTAAAGGCCCCGTCCTCGCAAGAAGCGGCAATTGATGATTCAGATGACGACTGATATTTTCGCAAATACCTTTGGCTTCGAGACACATGGCTCAAGCAGTTCGAAAGGGTTTGGCAGCGCTCCACGTGGGCGCTTGGCTTTTCAGGACTGATAGTGCTCCGACATGTATGAATTTCCAGATTTTGTCTATCTCGATGTGGAGAAGAGCGGCTCCACATTTATCTTTCAGCTTCTGGGCAAATACGCCTCACAGGAAGGCATTCTCCGCGATCATCACAAACCTATGCCGATCGATTGCAACCGGTCGAAATTCTATTTCATATCGGTTCGCGACCCACTCGACAGTTATATTTCGCTTTATTCTTTCGGTTGCGAGTCCCGCGGAAAGATGCGTGTCCGATTTGAACGCCGCGATCTCGCTCACTTTTATGACGGCACGACGGAGGGGTTCAACGATTGGCTCAAGTTCACGCTCAAGACCAGAAATCGCGACGTGGTGGATGGCGGTTATGCGGATGCGGGCAGCAATATTCCCGAGTTGATGGGCCCCCAATCTTATCGCTATCTGCGTCTCGCCATTCCCGGCTCGCGCGGACGCATCGATGAGTGCAAAACAAAAGAAGATGTCCGCGCACTCTACGAGAGTGAAAAGCTGCCGCGCTTCGTCGTGCGCTATGAGACCTTCGTCGAGGATCTGAGCACGTTGCTGCGCGGTCCGTTGTGCAGCTGGATTTCCGATGTGGACGCGGCCGTCAAATTTGTCGAGACGTCACCGCCGCGCAATTCCTCTGACCGTATCGACAAGAACAATCACGATTTCACCGTTCGGCCCCGTTTGCGCAAAAAGCTGCGCGAGCGCGAGTGGCTGCTATCCGAACTGTTCGGATATGGAGAATGAACGGCACTGACTTGAACGAGCTGCAGCTCGCGGTAAAAGTCCGCCTTGCCCTTTCGGACTACGGCGCGACAACCTTCGCTACGCTTCGCGCGCGAAGGTTGGTGAGCCCAGATGGGATCGAACCATCGACCCTTTGATTAAAAGTCAAATGCTCTACCGCTGAGCTATGGGCCCACAAAAGGTCGCGGACCATAATGTCCGGGTTCGCGAAGGTCAATTCATTCCGATTCGGTCTTTTCGCCGCGTGCGTAAGCTTCGGCCACCTCGGTCACGAGCGATGCCAAACGTCCTTCGGATATGGCTTTTCGCAGGTTCGCCATCAAGTCCTGATAGTAGGTGAGGTTGTGCCAGGTCAGCAGCATCGAGGCGATGATCTCGTTCGCCTTCACGGTGTGGTGGAGAAAAGCGCGGCTGAACTGCGTGCAGGCGGGGCAGCGGCATTCCGAATCGAGCGGGCCAGAATCCTCGGCGTGGCGAGCGTTACGCAGGTTCAGGGTTCCCGCGCGCGTGAAGGCCTGTCCGTTGCGGCCCGAGCGTGTCGGCAGCACGCAGTCGAACATATCGATGCCGCGCAGCACGGCGCCCGCGATATCGTCAGGCTTACCGACGCCCATCAGATAGCGCGGCTTGTCGGCCGGCAGGTGCGGTACGGTCGCATCGAGCGTCTCCAACATCGCGGATTGCTCCTCGCCGACCGCGAGTCCGCCGCAGGCATAGCCGTCGAAGCCAATCTCGATCAGCGATTCGGCGGAACGTTGGCGCAAGTCGTTGAATACGCCGCCTTGCACGATGCCGAAACAGGCGCGCCCCGGTTGCTCGCCGAACGCGTCGCGGGAGCGCTTCGCCCAGCGCGTCGTCATCGCCAGCGATTTCTCGATGTCGGCTTTGGTCGCGGGATAGGCCGGACATTCGTCCAGCACCATCTGGATGTCGGAGCCGAGCAGGCGCTGGATCTCCATCGCGCGCTCGGGCGAGAGGAAATGCTCCGCGCCATCGATATGCGAGCGGAAGCGCACGCCCTCTTCGGTGATCTTGCGCAGCTTCGCGAGCGACATGACCTGGAAGCCGCCGGAGTCGGTGAGGATCGGCCGCTCCCAGCCCATGAATGTGTGCAGGCCACCGAGCCGCGCGATGCGCTCCGCGCCGGGACGCAGCATCAGGTGGTAGGTGTTGCTAAGCACAATATCGGCGCCAGTCTCGCGCACGGATTGCGGCAGCATTGCCTTGACGGTCGCGGCGGTGCCCACCGACATGAACGCAGGAGTACGGATCTCGCCGCGCGGCGTGGAGATTGTGCCCGTGCGCGCCGCGCCGTCGGTCTTGTCGATCTGAAGGGAAATTCCGCTCATGGGCGCCGGAATAGCAGGCAGGCGTCCCCATAGGAATAGAAGCGATAGTTCTCGTGGATCGCATCGGCATAGGCGGCGCGCATGGTCTCCAGGCCGCTGAACGCCGAGACCAGCATGAACAGGGTCGAACGCGGGAGGTGGAAGTTCGTCAGCAGGACATCCACCGCGCGGAAGCGGTAGCCGGGTGTGATGAAGATGTCGGTCTCACCGGTGAAGCCATGGAGGCAGCCATCGACATCGGCGGCGCTCTCCAGTGTGCGCAGCGAAGTCGTGCCAACGGCGACGATGCTTCCGTCCGCGTCGTGAACGTGGTTGAGCCGCCTGGCAGTTGCCTCCGGGAGATCGGCCCATTCTGCATGCATCTTGTGCGCGCAGGTGTCTTCGGCACTCACCGGAAGGAATGTGCCTGCGCCGACATGCAGCGTCACCGTTTCTCGCGTGATGCCTCGTGTGTTGAGCGCGGAAAAGAGTTTGGGCGTGAAGTGCAGTCCCGCCGTCGGGGCCGCAACCGACACCGCGTCTTTTGCGAAGATGGTTTGATAATCCTGCGTATCCTGCGCATCTGGTTTGCGCTTGCTCGCAATATAGGGCGGCAACGGAATCTCGCCTTGTGCCGCGATGGCCGCGTCGAGTTCCGCACCGTTCAATGCGAACCCCAACTCGACTTCACCGCCTTCGCCGCGCACGGCAACCGTCGCCTCGATCGTGCTACCGAATAGCAGGCGATCGCCCACGTCCAGTTTGCGCGCGGGTTTGGCGAATGCGAGGAAGCGATCCGGCGCGATACGCTTGTGTAGTGTAACTTCGATCTTCGGCGTTGTGATGACGTTCGCGCGCGCCAGCCGTACGCCGCGTAGACGCGCGGGAATGACCTTGGTATCGTTCAGAACGAGTGCATCGCCTGAACGCAGGAAATTTGGTAAATCTCGCACATGCGCGTGAGTCAGCGTTCCGTCGCTCGCCACCACAAGTAACCGTGCGCTGTCGCGCGGGCTCGCGGGCCGCAGGGCTATCCGGTCTTCGGGTAAGTCGAAATCGAATTGATCGACGCGCATGTACGCATCAGTCCCGATGCGTGATCTTGACCGGGACGGAACGTGTAACGTTTTCGCTGGTCGCGAACATCAGGCCCACATAAATGCACGCCAGCGCAAACAGGCACAGCGGCGCCAGATCGTGCGCCAACGTGGCGACCAGTGATGTCGATGCGACCAGCCCCAGATAGATCGCAAGAGCCGCACGTTTCCCGAAACGGTCGTGCAGGCGATGATGGAAATGGCCGCGGTCGGCGTCGAATGGCGAGCGGCCGTGCAACGGACGCGAAATCATCAGACGCAAGCAATCAACAATAGGAACGAACAGCCAGACGATGATCGTTTCCGCCGTCACGCCCCAATGATTGTGAAGTCGCAGAATCAGGAGACCGAAGACGAATGTGACGCCATAGGCGCCCGCGCCGCCTAGAAACACTTTGCCGCGCAGATTGAACGCCAGGACGACGATGCTCGTCGCCAGCATCATTCCGGCCAGCCCTGCCGTCACGCCTCCGCTGGCCAGGATCGCGCAACTCGACCAGATAGCAAACATGCCCGCGACGCAGCCGTCCTGACCGTCGGCCATGTTCACCGCATTGACGAAGCCCGTCATGCCGATCGCAACAAGAACATAAGCGAGCCAGGGCGAAACCGGCGTCGAGACTGAAGCGCTCCAGTGAAATGCCGCGGGCAGGAGTCGCGGATCGATCCAGAGCGCGACAGCCGTCAAGGCTAGCAGGGTGGACAATCTGAAAAGCGGCGACAAGGGGCTGCGGTCGTCGAAGAAGCCCAGCAACGCGGCGGCCGTCCCACAGACGACACCGGCGAGCGGTACATATCCATTTTGTGTGATGGCTGGTAGCGCAAACCCTGCAAGCGACCAGAGAACCATCGGCACTATCATCGCGATACCACCGACAAGTGGCGTCGCGCGTTCGTGCGTCTTGCGGACATCGTCAGGATGATCGACGACGCCGAGCGCGTGCCCGATTGTTTCGGCATTCAAAAGAATTGTGAGCGCAATGAGCAATGCGAGCGCCGCGCCAATCAATCCCAAAGTGCCGAATTCTAGTGGCATGCTACGCCGTGTTATTTCCTAGCAATCTTGTAGAGTATTCCGCCCAAGTTCGCAAAAGGCGCCCATTCAGACTGCCGCGAGAACCGCCTCGATGATGCGGTCCTGCGTTGCCGCATCCAGATAAGGATGCATCGGAAGGCTAATGACCGCGTCGCAGATCTTGTCGCTGACGGGCGTCGGGGCGGATGGAAAGTGCTTGTAGCCTTTCTGCGCCGACAGCGGGATCGGATAGTAAACGGCGCTGGGGATTCCCTTGGCCTTAAGGTCCGCCTGAAGCTTGGCGCGGTCGGGAACTTGGATCGTGTACTGCGCCCAGGTTGATCGTCCGCCTTCGATCACGCGCGGCGCGACGATGCGGTTGGAGGCGCGGAACGCGGTGTTGTAGCGCTGGGCCACGGCTTCGCGCAGTTCGATCTCCTCCGGGAACACGCTCAGCTTCTCGAGCAGGATCGCGGCCTGGATCGTGTCGAGGCGAGAGTTCACGCCGATGCGGACGTTCTCGTACTTGTCGCTGCCCTGACCGTGGACACGGATGGAGCGCAGCGTCTCCGCAAGAGCATCGTCATTTGTAAACGTCGCGCCGCCATCGCCGTAACAGCCAAGCGGCTTGGCAGGGAAGAAACTCGTCGAGGCTGCATCGCCGATGCCGCCGGCGCGGCGGCCGTCGAGCAACGCGCCGAACCCCTGCGCCGCATCGCAGAGCATCATCAGCCCTTCGCGTTTGCAGATCGGTTCGATGGCGCGATAGTCGGCGGTCTGACCGAACAGGTCGACCGGCATCACCGCGCGCGCCTTGAACTTGCCTTCGCGCTTTACCATTGCGATCGCGGCTTCAAGGCTCGCCGGATCCATGTTGTAGGTGTCTTCGAGCACATCGACGAACACCGGCGTGGCACCGACGAGGGCTACAACTTCGGCCGAGGCTGCGAACGTGAATGTCGGAACGAACACGGCATCGCCGGGACCGATCTCCCACGCGCGCAGAACGATCAGCAGCGCATCGGTACCATTGGCGCAGGCGATGGTGTGCTTCACGCCCGCGAATTCGGAAAGCTGCTTCTCCAGTTCCCCGACCTGCGGACCCATCACCCATTGTCCGCCCTGAACCGCATCCATGATCGACTTCTCGAGCTTGCTGCCGAGACGGCGGCGCTGTTCTTGAAGGTCGATGAACTGGATCGGGGCTGTCATGGGAACTCCGGACGATTTGAGGTGTCCGGGTTCTAGTGGGGGCCCGCCAAGGCGACAACCCCAAGAATTGTTGCGGATTGCGTCAAGCCCAAGGAACTACAGCTTAATTCCCTTCAAAATCCGGCTTAGTGCCGGCGCAATGTCGGGGCGCGACAGGCCCACCGCGATGTTCGCGTGCAGGAATCCGACCTTGTCGCCGCAATCGTAGCGGGCGCAGCTGGTCTCCACGGCGTGGAACGGCATCTTGCCGATCAGCTTCTCCATCGCGTCGGTGAGCTGGATTTCGCCGCCGGCGCCTTTCTCGCGCTTGTCGAGAATGGAAAAGATTTCCGGCTGCAGGATGTAACGGCCGATGATGCAGAGTGTGGACGGTGCTTTCGCGGGCGAGGGCTTTTCCACCACCGCTTTCACTTCGGTGACATTGCCTTTGGTCTTGCCCGGATCGATTACGCCGTAGCGTTTGGTTTCTTCGCGCGGCTTGTTCTCCGCCGCCACGATCACACCGCCACCGACGCTCTCATAGGCTTTGATCATCTGTTTCAGCGCGCCGGGCTTTCCGAACAGAAGATCGTCGGGCAGCAGCACGGCGAACGGTTCGTCGCCGATCAGATGGCGTGCACACCACACCGCGTGGCCGAGGCCGAGCGGCTTCTGCTGACGTGTGAAGCTGACCGAACCCGACTTCGGCAGACCTTCGAGAAGCGAGTCGAGTTCATCGGTTTTGTCGCGCGCGGAGAGCAGCGATTCCAATTCATAGGCGTGATCGAAATGATCCTCGATGACGTGCTTGCCGCGGCCTGTGACGAACACGAACTGTTCGATGCCGGCTTCCTTGGCTTCCTCGACGGCATATTGGATGACCGGCTTGTCGACGACTGGCAGCATTTCTTTCGGCACCGCTTTGGTCGCGGGAAGGAATCGCGTGCCCATGCCGGCGACGGGGAAGACGGCTTTGCGGACGGGTCTGGGTTTTGTCATGGGAGCGGTTCGCTGAAAGACGATGCTTCATCGCACACCCGCGCCGCCATCGTCCACATAAGAAGCCGCAAGGATTGACCGCGCGGCCTATCTGTTCTCCGATAGGAACATCCCTATCCCCGGAGTTTCACGATGATCGGCATCACCGCGTATGGCGCCTATATCCCGCGCCGCAGGCTTCAGCGAAAGGCGGTGGCGGAGGCCAACGAATGGTTCGCGCCCGGCCTGATGGGCGCGGCGAAGGGCGAACGCTCGATGGCGAATTATGACGAGGACTCGGTGACGCTTGCCGTCGAAGCCGGGCGCGATTGCCTGCCGGCGTCTGATGCGATCAAGGACCGTGCGTTCGTGGACGCAATCTATTTCGCCTCGACCACCATGCCGTTTGCTGACCGCCAGAACGCAGGCATCGTGAGCGCGGCGTTGCAGCTGCAACAGAACATCTCGTCCGCCGATGTGACGTCGTCACAGCGGGCAGGCACCACGGCGCTGACTTTGGCGCTCGACGCCGTCGCAGCAGGCCGCGCAAGCGCACCGCTGGTCGTCGCCGGCGAGAAGCGCAAGGCACGTGCCGCGTCGCCGCAGGAGCTCTCCATCGGTGACGCAAGCGCGGCGCTCACGCTTGGCAAGGATAAAGTGATTGCCAAGTTCATCGGCAGCCACTCCGAGACGCTCGACTTTGTTGATCACTTCCGCGGCGAGGGCGAAGATTTCGATTACGGCTGGGAGGAGCGCTGGATCCGCGATGAAGGCTATTCGAAGATCGTGCCTGCCGCGGTGAAAGCATTGCTTGAGAAGACCGGTGTGAAAGCGGCCGACATCGCGCATTTCATTCTGCCATGTCCTTTCGCGAAGCTCGACCAGACCATCGCCAAGCAATGCGGCATCGATCCCGCGAAGGCGCGCGACAATCTCGCGAGTACTGTCGGCGACAGCGGCTCGACGCATGCGCTGCTGATGCTCGTGCATGCGCTGGAGCAGGCGAAGGCGGGCGACAAGATTCTAGTCGTGCAGTTCGGCCAGGGCTGCGATGCGCTGCTGTTTGAAGTGACGCCCGCCATAGCCGATTTGCCAAAGCGGGGCGGCGTCACCAGATCGCTCGCGCGCCGCAAGGAAGAGACGAACTATCTCAAATATCTGGGCTTCAACGGGCTCATCGAGCTTGAGAAGGGCATGCGCGCGGAAGTCGACAAGCGCACGGCACTGACGGTGCTCTATCGCAAGAACGACATGTTGCTCGGTCTCACCGGCGGCAAGTGTCGCGTCTGCGGCACGGCGCAATATCCGAAGACGCGCATCTGCGTCAGCCCGAACTGCAAGGCCGTGGACAGCCAGGACGATTACGGATTCTCCGAGCGGCAGGGCGAAGTGCTGTCGTGGTCGGCGGACTTCCTCACCTACTCGATGGATCCGCCCAACCACTACGGCATGATAACCTTCGCCGAGGGCGGCCGCTTCATGGCTGATATCACGGACGTCGATCAGGGGCAGGTCGATACCGGCACAATGGTCCGCATGAGCTTCCGCGTGAAGGACCGTGACGAGAAGCGCGGTTTCGTGCGATATTTCTGGAAGGCTGTTCCGGTCTGAGTTGGAGTTCCTATGTCGCGTTCGCTTGAGCTTGTGAAATCGAAGCCGCCCGCCTCGCTGGCCATCGGCGCAGTCGCGCTGGGTGCGCTCGCCGTCGGCGCGCTGGCCGTGGGTTTTCTGGCCATCAACTGGCTGGCAGTGCGGCGCGCGGTCTTTCAGCGGATGGATATTGCCGATCTGCGGGTCGGGCGCCTGCGCATCCGTCAGCAGCTAACCGAAGACGAGCCCGATTGGGGTTTCTGATCGCGGCGCTATAATCGGCAAAAGCCTGGGGAGGCCGCCATGCCTTATGTCGAGAACCGCATCGTCCACGATGCCGATTCTCATTTGATGGAATTGAGCGACTGCCTCGATCCCTTCCTCGATCCGAAATACCGCGCCTCCTATGACGATCTGCCCAAGCTGAAGGCGTGGCCGCGCGACGGCAAGCTGCCGAACTGGGCCAATGCGCAGCACGACAATCCGGACTTCCGCGCCGGCTCCGACGCGAACATTCTTCTGCGCAAGAATTACGAAGCGCTCGGCGCCTTCCGCAAACAGGACCGGCCGCACGCGCTCGATCTGCTCGGGTTTTCGAGCCAGTTGATCTTCACGACGTGGTGCCTCGGCAATTTCGGGCTCGACGATGTGAATCCCGAACTCGCCTATGCCACGGCGCAGGCGCACAACCGCATGATGGCGGACTTCTGCTCCGTCGATCGCCGGTTCCTCGGCACGGCGTACATCCCACTGTCCGATTTCGAGCGCACAAAGATCATCGCGCGCGAAGCCATCGATCTTGGCTTGAAGGCGCTGCTGATTCCGTCGATCTGCCCGAAAGGCCATTCGCCGAGTCACATTGCGTTCGAGCCGCTCTGGGCGATGGCGCAAGAAGCCGGTCTTCCCATCGTCTTTCATGTCGGTGGTGAGGAGAAGCTCAGAGCCGATTACTTCAACAACGGTCTTCCGCGCGTAAAGGACTTTCACGGCGGCGAGGAGAACTTCACCTCGGTCAGCTACATGCAGATCCCGCATTCGGTGATGACGACGCTCGCCGCGCTGATCTTCGACGGTGTGCTCGACCGCTATCCGCGCCTGAAATTCGGCGCCATCGAACTCGGTGCATCGTGGTTGCCGGGCTGGATGCGCAATATGGATTCTGCCGCGCAGGCCTTCATCAAGAACGAGGATCGCCTGCAGAAGCTCTCTGCGAAACCGTTCGACATCGTGCGCCGTCAGGTGCGTGTGACGCCCTATCCACACGAAGACGCGGGTTGGATCATCGCCAATTCGGGCGATGAGGTGTGCCTGTTCTCGTCCGATTTCCCGCATGTCGAAGGGGGCCGCAATCCCTTGAAGCGTTTCAACGACAGTCTCGCGACCACATCGCCGCGCGCAGTCGAACGCTTCTATTGCGACAACTTCGTCGATCTGATGGGGGAGGGGCTGGCCAGGGATCTCAGGCATCCGGCGCCGCATGTGGCCGCTTAACGCTCGATGAAATACGACGTCATCGTTCTCGGCCTCGGCGCCATGGGAAGCGCCACGGTCTATCAGCTCGCGAAGCAAGGCGCGCATGTGCTCGGCATCGATCGGTACGCGCCGCCGCACGGCTTCGGATCGACGCATGGCGGCACGCGCGTGACGCGCCTGGCGATCGGCGAGGGCGCGCATTACACGCCTCTGGCCAAGCGCAGCCACGAAATCTGGCGCGAAATCGAATACCAGACGGGCGCTAATCTGCTCTGCACGAATGGCGGATTGGTGATTTCCAGCGGCGGCAATCCCGCATCGACCCATGTGAAGGGCTTTTTTCAGAACACGGTGGATGCCGCGCGCAAGCATGGCATCGCACATGAACTGCTAGACGCCGCGGATATCCGCCGCCGCTACCCGATGTTCAACGTCAGCGATGAGGAGTTCGGCTATTTCGAACCGAGCGCCGGATTTGTGCGGCCCGAAGCCTGTGTCCACGCGCAACTCGAACTCGCACAAAAACACGAAGCGGTGCTGCACACCGGCGAGACCGTTCTGAGTTTCGAACCGCGATCCGATGGCGTCAGCGTCGTCACCGACAAGACGCGCTACGAAGCGGATAAGCTGATTATCGCCGCTGGTGCCTGGGCGCCGGAACTGCTGAGTCCCGAATTCGCAGACCTCTTCAAAATCTATCGCCAGGTTCTTCTCTGGTTCCAGCCGCGCGGAAATATCACCGCGTATCGCCCTGACCGGTTTCCGATCTTCATCTGGGAACTTCCGAATGCGCAGCAGGGCATCTATGGCTTCCCTGCCATCGACGGCGCGACCGGCGGCATCAAGGTCGCTTCGGAATCCTTCGGGGAGACGACCGATCCGCAGACCGCGCTACGCGACGTATCGGCCGAAGAGATAGCGGAAACGCATGCCCGCTACATTGCGCCGTTCTTTCCGGACCTAAGTCCGGTTTGCGTGAAGTCGGCCGTGTGCCTTTACACCGTGACGCCCGATTTTGGATTCATCATCGACAGCCATCCCGACTCGCGGCGAGTGATGGTGGCTTCACCCTGCTCAGGCCACGGCTTCAAGCATTCCGCCGCTATCGGAGAGGCGCTGGCGGATTGGGGGACAAAAGGTGAGAGCCGTCACGACCTTTCGGCCTTCCGATTGGCCCGATTTGGTGGTCGATAAGTCACCCTTGCCCATTTCCATTTCCTGAGCCTTCGCATAGGGTTGCGGCCCTTAAAGGCTAGGGTGTGCCGGGCGTGAACAGCAAAATTCTCAGGGCAATCGGCTGCGCCGTGGCGCTGTGGTTGGGCGCGACAGCCGCGTCAGCTTCGCCCTGGGCTGAGGTCGGCGATAGCCAGCTGCGTTCCGACATCCAGATTCTTGCCAATGCCGGCGTAATCGACGACATCACGACCCAATGGCCGATCCCGTGGGCGGGACTGCTGTCGAACCTGCGCGATCAGGTGACGCTGGCGAGTCAGCCGGCCTATGTGCGCGCGGCCGCGCAACGGGTTTCGAACTACGCGAAATCGCAAATGGTGCGCGGCACGTTCAGCGGTCACGTAACATCCGATCTAACGAACCAGCCCAGCGTGGTGCGCGGCTTCGATGGGCTCGGGCGCAACAAGGGCGAAACGCAATTCTCGCTCGAATACATGGACAGCAGTACGGCCCTGCGCCTGTCGGTCGGCGCGTGGACGGATTTCACCGGCCGTTCGACGCATTACGATCCCGATGGATCGTTCATCGCACAGCGCGTGGGTGGCGTGGCCGCCTATGCGGGCTATCTCACCCATTGGTGGGGACCCGGATGGATTTCAGCGCTGTCGCTGTCCAACAACGCGCGGGCATTTCCGCAGGTCGGCTTTTCGCGCATCGATACTGCGCCGTTCCGTACGCCGCTGCTGAGCTGGCTTGGCCCGTGGCAGCATGAGTTTTTCATAGGCGTTTTAGACGATGATCGGGTCGCCAGGAATACGATCTATGTCGGCACGCGCTTTACGTTCAATCCGTTGCCGGGGCTTCAGATCGGCCTGGCGCGTACCACGGAAATGTGCGGCACGGGGCATCCCTGCTCAATCTCGGGATATTTCAACCTCACCAACCAGGCGAATCAGGTCAACACCACGAACGACGAAGGTCTGATCGACGTTCACTATCAAAACACAATTGGGGATATGCCGTTCGAGGTCTACACCCAGATGATGAACGAGGATTCGAACCCCATCGTCCATTCGGTGACGAGCCATCTGTTCGGTGCGAGCGTGTGGCTGCCCCTTACGGCGCGCAACACCATGCGCGTGACGCTCGAATACACCGACACGGTGCCGACTGTGGACATTTTCAGCTTCGGCAACGTCGATCACGGCGCGTCCTACAACAATGCCGGCTATATCGACGGCATGCATTATCGCGGGCAATCGCTGGGCTTCAGCCTCGACAGCGATTCACGGCTGCTGTCGCTGCAGGCCGCCTGGATCGACGACCACGACTGGACTTATGAGGCGACGCTGCACCACGCGGTCATCAACGATCCGCACAACAAGACCGGCAACGTCGTCAGCAGCGTGCCGGCGATCGTCAATCTGGCGGAAGCTCGGGTCGGTATTCCGCTGTTCAAGAATCTGAAGCTCGATCTGGCGGCGCGTGTCCAGGACAATCAGCCGTTTCCCGATCATGGCGCCACGGGCGCCGGCGAAGCCGCGATAACCATCGCATTCTAGGTTATTGCAGATGTGCCCAATCGGGGTTACGCGTTCCTTAACTATGTTCGCCCGGAATTGACACACACGGCGGGCTTCACGCTACAGGACGGTCATGGCGAAATTTGAAGACAAGCTCAGCGACAAGACTGTTCGCGTCGGTGTGATCGGGCTGGGCTATGTCGGCCTGCCGCTGATTCATGTGTTCTGGCAGGCGGGGCTCCACACGGTCGGCTTCGACGTCGACCCGGGCAAGATCGAAAAGCTCGCCAAGGGCGAGACCTATATCAAGCATTTTCCGTCGGACAATGTGCGCGTGATGAACGCGTCCGGCCGCTTCCATGCGACGGCGGACTTTGCGGAACTGGCCAATGTCGATGCCGTGCTCATTTGCGTGCCGACGCCGCTCGATGCCCAACACGAGCCCGATCTCAGCTATGTCGTATCGACGACGGAGATGATCGCAAAGCACCTCCACAAGGAAATGCTTGTGGTGCTCGAATCCACGACCTATCCGGGCACGACGACGGAAGTTGTGCAGCCGATCCTGGAGACCAGCGGTCTCAAGGGTGCGGCGGACTTCCTGCTCGGCTTCTCGCCGGAACGCGAAGACCCAGGCAGCGGCTACGAGACGCGCAAGATCCCGAAGATCGTCGGCGGCATCGACGAGCGCTCCGGCAATTGCGCGGAAGGGCTCTACGCGCTTGCCTTTTCCGAAGTGTATCGTGTGCGCGACACGCAGACGGCGGAAGCGGTGAAGATTACCGAGAACATTTTTCGCGCCGTGAACATCGCGCTCGTGAACGAACTCAAGATCGCCTACACGAAAATGGGCATCAATGTCTGGGACGTGATCGACGCGGCGAAGACCAAGCCGTTCGGCTTCATGCCGTTCTATCCGGGGCCGGGTCTCGGCGGACACTGTATTCCGATCGATCCGTTCTATCTGTCGTGGCGCGCGCGCCAGTTCAACGTCAAAACCGATTTCATCGAGCTTGCCGGCGTCGTGAACCGCGCCATGCCAAAGCTCGTCGTCGACAAGCTGGGCGAGGCGTTGCAGGCCCATGCCGGAAAGCCGATGAATGGCGCCAACATTCTTGTCATGGGTGTTGCCTACAAGAAAAACGTGGACGACCTGCGCGAAAGTCCCGCGCTCGAGATCATGGAGCTCATCCGCGAGCGCGGCGGCACGATCGCGTATCACGACCCCTACATCCCGGAGATTCTTCCCACGCGCGAACACGCCGATCTGCAGGGCATGAAGAGCGTAGTGCTGGATGCTGGCACCGTGTCGAAGTTCGACGCCGTGGTGATCACGACCGATCACAGCAATGTCGATTACGCGTCATTGGTGTCGTGGTCGAAGCTCGTGATCGACACCCGCAACGCGACCAAGAACGTTCAGCGCGAAGGCGTGCGGATTATCAGCGCCTGATCGCGGGATTTTCGCCGGAATCGGGCTGTTTTCGCGCCTTTACACTGTCGCGCACCCGGCTTTAGATGGCTGACCGCTATTTTAGGAGTTCGTCATGGCCACCGGCATTAAGGACAAGGTCGCGATTCTGGGCATGGGCTGCTCGAAGTTCGGCGAGCTCTGGGACATGGGCGCCGAAGAGCTGATGGTCGAGGCCTATCTCGAATGCATGCAGGACGCGGGCATCGAGACCAGCCAGATCGACGCCGCGTGGTTTTCCACGGCCATAGAAGACCAGCATGTCGGCAAGGGCGGCACACCGCTCTCGGTTGCGTTGCGCCTTCCCAACATTCCCGTGACGCATGTCGAGAACTTCTGCGCGTCAGGTTCTGAAGCATTTCGTGGCGCTGTCTATGCCGTCGCGGCGGGCGCCGCCGATATCGCGCTCGCGCTTGGCGTCGAGAAGCTGAAGGATACCGGCTACGGCGGCCTGCCGCAGCGCGAGAACGGCACGCTCAATCCGCTGTGGAGCGCCAACGGCTCCGCGCCGGGCAATTTCGCGCAGCTCGCATCCGCCTATCGCAACAAGCACGGCGTCTCCAAGGAAGAGTTGAAGCGCGCCATCGCACATGTCTCGGTGAAGAGCCATGCCAACGGCACCAAGAATCCGAAAGCGCATTTGCAGAAGGCCATCACCGAAGAGATGTGCCTGAACGCGCCGATGATCGCCGAGCCGCTCGGCCTGTTCGATTGCTGCGGCGTGTCGGACGGCGCGGCGTGCGCCGTCGTGACGACGCCGGAGATCGCCAGGGCGCTCGGCAAGAAAGATCTGATCACGGTGAAGGCGCTTCAGCTCGCGCTGTCGAACGGTCTCGAGAGCCAGCACAATTCCTGGGACGGCTCCTACTTCCACACCGCGCGCATCGCGGCCAAGCGTGCCTATGACGAAGCCGGCATCCGCAATCCGCGCGACGAAGTGTCGATGATGGAGGTGCACGACTGCTTCTCCGTCACCGAACTCGTGACGATGGAAGATTTGCACATCAGCCGCGAAGGCGAGGGCTGGAAGGACGTGCTCAACGGCTTCTACGACGCCGACGGGCAGGTGCCGTGCCAGATCGACGGAGGCCTGAAATGCTTTGGCCACCCCATCGGCGCCTCGGGTCTGCGCATGCTCTATGAGATGTATCTCCAGCTTCAGGGCCGCGCGGGGGCGCGTCAGCTCAAGAACCCGAGTATCGGCATGACACACAATCTCGGCGGCGCGCCGGCGATGAATGTGTGCAGTGTCGCGATCATCGGCGCACAAGGGGCGTAAGGTTTCAGCATGACGATTTATCCGGTAATTCTCTCCGGCGGTTCCGGCACGCGGCTCTGGCCGTTGTCGCGTGCGTCCTTGCCCAAGCAACTTCTCGCGCTTCATGGCGAGCGTACGATGATTCAGGAGACGGTGCTGCGCGCGGCGCTCCCCGGCGCGTCGGCGCCGCTGCTTCTGTGCAGCGAGGCACACCGCTTCCTTGTCGCCGAGCAGATGCAGGAGATCGGCGTTCGGACACGCGCGATCGTGCTGGAACCGATGGGCCGCAACACAGCGCCGGCTGCTGCGGTCGCTGCGCTGATCGTCGCGGACGAAGATCCGGAAGGCATCATCGTGCTTCTGCCGTCCGACCATGTGGTGCGCGACGGCAAAGCGTTTGCCGACGCAGTGGCGCTCGCGGCCGAAGCGGCGAACGCCGAACACATCGTCACCTTTGGCATGGCGCCGTCCGGACCCGAGACGGGCTACGGCTATGTCCATCGTGGCGTTGCGCTGGAAAAGGTCGATGGCGTTCATCGCGTGCAGCGCTTCGTCGAAAAGCCCGATAGTGCGACGGCGCAGGGTTATGTCGACGATGGCGGCTATTTCTGGAACAGCGGCATGTTCGTGTTCCGCGCGGACGTTCTGATCGACGATATGAAGCGCCATGCGCCGGACGTTCTTGCCGCCGCCCGCGATGCTCTTGTCAAGGCCAGGCGCGACGACGATTTCGTGCGGCTCGACGCCGAAGCATTTAAGAATGCCCCAAACATCTCGATCGACTACGCGCTGATGGAAAAGACCGACCGCGCTGCCATCGTGCCGTGCAATATCGGCTGGAGCGATGTCGGTGCGTGGTCGGCCTTGTGGGACATCCGCGAGCAGGACGCGCAGAGCAATGTCCTTCTGGGCGATGTCATCGCGCACGACTCCACCGGGTCCTACGTCCATAGCGAGAAGCGACTGACCGCACTGGTCGGCGTGAAGGATCTTGTGGTCATCGACACCGACGATGCGCTGCTGATTGCCGACAAATCGCGCGCGCAGGACGTGAAGGCGATTGTCGATCATCTCAAGGCCGCCAACCGCACCGAGCATAGCGAGCACAAGCGTGTGTCGCGCCCCTGGGGTACCTACGAGACCATCGATCTGGGTCCGCGCCATCAGGTCAAACACATCATGGTCAAGCCCGGCGGGCGCCTGTCGCTGCAGATGCATCACAAGCGTGCCGAGCACTGGGTTGTCGTCGAGGGCGTTGCGCAAGTGACCGTCGGCGAGAAAGTCTCGACGTTGCGCGAAAATGAGTCGGTCTTCATTCCCCTTGGCGAAAAGCATCGCCTGGAGAACATGGGCACGGTGCCGATGCGCCTCGTCGAGGTGCAGTGCGGCGGCTATCTAGGCGAAGATGACATCGTTCGCTTCGAAGATGTCTATGGACGGGCTCCTGCGGCGGCCAAACCTTTATGAGCGTTCTGGTGACGGGCGGCGCCGGGTATATCGGCAGCCACATGACCTATGGGCTGCTTGATCGCGGCGAGGGCGTGGTCGTTCTCGACAATCTTTCGACCGGCAACCGTTCGCTGGTGAGCGAGAAGGTCACGCTGGTCGAAGGCGAGGTCGCCGACCAGGCGCTGGTGAAGCGGTTGATCAAGGACCACGCCGTCGATGCGGTGATCCATTTCGCGGGCTCCATCGTCGTGCCCGACTCGGTCGCGGAACCGCTCGCGTATTATGGAAACAACACGGGCGCCTCGCGTGCATTGTTGGCGGCGTGCGTCGACAGCGGCGTGAAGAATTTCATCTTCTCGTCAACCGCAACGGTCTACGCAGAAGACACACCGCAGCCTCTGGCGGAAGATGAGCGCAAGGCGCCGATCAGTCCTTACGCGCGCTCCAAGCTGATGACGGAGTGGATGCTGGAGGACACGTCCAAAGCCCACGATTTTCGCCACATGGTGCTGCGCTATTTCAATGTCGCCGGCGCCGACCCGAATGGCCGTACCGGGCAGTCCTCGCCACGCGCGACTCATCTCATCAAGCGCGCAGCGCAGGTCGCGCTTGGCCGCGTGCCACATCTCGACATCTTCGGCACCGATTATCCGACGCCGGACGGTACCGGTGTGCGCGACTATATCCACGTTACCGATCTGGTTGCGGCCCATCTGCTCGCGCTCGATGCGCTGCGCGGCGGCGCAACTTCGACGGTCTACAACTGCGGCTACGGCCATGGCAGCAGCGTGCGCGAAGTCATCTCGACGGCGGAAAAGGTGATCGGCCGCAAGCTTCCGGTCAGGGAAAGTCCGCGCCGCCCCGGCGACCCGCCGATCATGATCGCAGACCCCTCGAAGATAAAAGCCGCGCTCAACTGGAAGCCCGTGCACGACGATCTCACCGAGATCGTGCGCTCCGCGTTCGAATGGGAGCGGCGGTTTAACGCTTAGCCCGCGTGCCGCTTTCCACTTGAGGGTGTATTTCAAAGGTACTACTTCTACTTGTAAGAAATGGAATGGCGGTCATGCGTATTACGTCCAAAGGGCAGGTAACGATCCCCGTAGACATTCGCGATAAGGCGGGCCTTCTCCCTGCGAAGGAAAATGTGACATTGGGGAATGGCACGTTTGAATCAAAACGGCCCACCCGGCTAGCCAGCCCGTTCACCACGACACAAGACGTTGGCAATAGTCCAAAGTGGGATGCCGAAGAAATCAGATACAGGCAAGTAAAGCTGGCAGAGCTAGCTCCAAAGGTCTGGCCGCTTTGACCGAAGTCTCCCCCGACCAGCTTAAGCAGGCCGTCGAATCCCAGCACGGTGGGAAAGCTACGTTTGTCCAAGCCGTGCCGGTGCATGAAGTGCACAACGGGGAGACCGTCTGGGATGGCGTCGTCCACGTCTTCGATCTCAAGGGCCATCCGGGCGGTGCGTTCCGGGCCTATGCTTGGTCCTATGAGCGCGACAACGGCAAGCGCCGGTTCTTTGCGGTTCTGCATACCCCGCAGATCGACGGACCGCGCAAAGCCGTGCAGGCGGCTATAGTGGCGGAGGCGCGGGCGAAGTGAGGACATTCAAGATCATCGGACTAGTCGCGCTGATTATCTGGATGGCGTGGATAACGATGCGTCTTGAGCAGACCCATGAATTGGCCGAAGTGGCATGTGCAGCAGCAATTGCCACTGTAGAGCCCCCGGATGCGCGGCAATTGCGGAATCCTCCTAACCCCTACACCTGCCCCTGGCAGAACTATTACCGGGATAATTGGCGGCCGATGCCAAAGCCGTCAAATTAGGACACTACCCCCTTGAACCGTGACGCTCGGATCGCCATCTCGGCCAAATCCCCATGACTGTAAGAGGACCAGGGCCCGCTGCGGAATACGGCGGATCGGCTGTGCTTTGCGCACATGCGCGGCGCGCGAAATCGTGCCGGAAAGATTTATTTCGGCCTGCTTATCAAACACTACGGCGCAGGGTCTTTAGATCTGCGTGGCCTGGAACGGCGGAGTCGTGTTCGCGCGCCGCGAACAATTCGCAATTTCTGTACAGCATCGCTGTACATCACCCGCCTAGGGTCGCGCGGCCGACGCTGACATAGGTGAAGCCTGCGGCTTCCATCTGCGAGGGGCGATAGATATTGCGCAGGTCGACCATCAACGGGCGCTTCAGCAGCGCTTTCATGCGCGTGGTGTCCAGCGCGCGGAATTCGTTCCATTCGGTGAGGATCACGACGCCGTCCGCGCCTTCGAGCGCGTCGTAGGCGTTCTTCCGCAGGTCGATGTCCAGAAGCTTTGCCGCTTCCTTCATGCCCTCGGGGTCGTAGGCGCGGATCGTGGCGCCCTGTTTCTGCAGCTCCGGCACGATGACGAGGCTGGGCGCGTCGCGCATGTCGTCGGTGCTGGGTTTGAAGGTGAGCCCAAGCACGGCGATGGTCTTGCCCTTCACGCCGTCGAACGCGTCCGCGATCTTCTGCGCCATCTTCAGCTTGCGCGCTTCGTTGACGGCGACGACGGCCTCGACGATTCGCGCCGGCACGCCGCTGTCCTGGCTGGTCTTGAGGAGTGCGAGCGTGTCCTTGGGAAAGCACGAGCCACCGAAGCCCGGGCCCGCGTGGAGGAATTTGGAACCGATACGCCCGTCGAGACCGATGCCGCGCGCGACGTCCTGCACGTCGGCGCCGACCTTCTCGCACAGCTCCGCCATCTCGTTGATGAAGGTGATCTTGGTCGCGAGAAACGCGTTGGCGGCATATTTGATGAGCTCGGAGCTTTCCGGGCTGGTGAACACGATGGGTGTCTCATGCAGATAGAGCGGACGATAGATTTCGCGCATTACGTCGCGCGCGCGATCGCTGTCGCAACCGACGACGACGCGGTCGGGTTTGCGGAAATCGCCGATCGCCGAACCCTCGCGCAGGAATTCCGGATTGGAGCAGACATCGAACGCCGCGTCAGGCCGCGTACGGGCGATGATCTCCTTCACCTTGCGGCTTGTACCAACGGGCACGGTCGATTTGGTGATGACGGTGGTGTAGCCAGAGAGATGCTTGGCGATTTCTTCCGCCGCCGCGAACACATAGGTGAGATCGGCATGGCCGTCGCCGCGGCGGCTGGGCGTGCCCACCGCGATGAAAACGGCCTCGGCGTTCTTGACGGCATCGGCCAGATCGGAGGCGAAGGACAGCCGCCCGGCCTTCACATTGGCGGCGACCACGTCGTCCAGCCCGGGCTCGAAGATCGGGATCTGGCCGGCGCGCAGGGCATCGACCTTCGCGGCGTCCTTGTCGATACAGATGACGTCATGGCCGAATTCGGACAGGCAGGCCCCGGAGACCAATCCAACATACCCGGTGCCAATCATTGCTATGCGCATGGTGAGCCGCCCAAAATTGGCCGTTAATGAGATATCGAATCGACCATAGCGCGACGGCGCGATTGGGGTAAGTTTCCACAGATGATCGAAGTCGCCGATCTGGTTTACGAGTATCCGACGGTGCGGGCGTTGAGCGGGGTTTCCCTGCGCGTTGTGCCGCAGACCATCACGGCATTGGTCGGCCCGAACGGTGCCGGAAAGACGACACTTTTGCGATGCCTGGCGGCGCTGGACATGCCCTATTCGGGGCGTGTGCTGATCGACGGTCTCGACACCACGGCATTGCCGCGCGAGATCCATGCGCGGCTTGGTTATCTGCCCGACTTTTACGGCCTCTATGACGAATTGAGTGTGCGGCGGTGTCTGACCTATGCGGCGCGGGCCCATGGCATCGCGCCGGGCAAAGCTGCCGCAGCGGTTGAGACGGCGGCTGGCCGCGTCGGCCTGTCCGATCGTCTGGGTACACCGGCCGGGGAGCTGTCGCGCGGTCTGCGCCAGCGCCTCGCCATCGGCCAGACTATCGTACACGAGCCGCGAGTGTTGCTGCTCGATGAGCCTGCCGCAGGCCTCGATCCACAAGCGCGGCGCGATCTCTCCGCGTTGTTGCTGAGCCTTAAAGATGGGGGCATGACGCTGGTCGTGTCGTCGCACATTCTCGCGGAGCTCGAAGATTATTGCTCCGAGATGATCATTATCGAAGGCGGGCGCATCGCCGGCGGCAAGGCCGTGAAGGTGCGCGACGTGGAGCGGCCACGCTATCTGCTCGAGATCGCGACGGCGCGCAGCGACCTGCGCGATTTCCTCACCGGCCGCGCGGGTCTCGACGTGATCGAGGTCGATGAGCATCACGCACTGTTCACCTTCACGCGCAATCCTGGCGCACGCGCGAAGCTTGTACGCGACATGGTGACGGCGGGCTTTGAGCTGTCGAGCTTCGGCGAATCCACGAAGGCGCTGGAAGACACCTATTTCGCGCAGGTCGGAAAACAATGAACCCGGAATTCCAGCGCAACATCTGGCTTGAACTGACGCCGCGGCGGCTGGTCCTGATGGTCGTGCTGCTGACGCTTGCGTTCTTTGCCGCGGCAGTTGCCGGTGGGACCGAATACACCCTCGGCAGCATGGCGCAGCTGCTCTACTACTCCATCGTCGTGGTGTGGGGCGCGCGCAACGCCTCGCTCGCGGTGGTGGGAGAAATCCGCGACCGCACCTGGGACATGCAACTGCTCTCGGCGATCACGCCGGGTGAGATGACCTGGGGCAAGCTGTTCGGCTCGACGGTCTACAACTGGTTCGGCGGCGCGATCTGTTTGGCGGTGATGCTCGTCGATAAGGGCGCGCATGCCGGGCCTTTGGCGGCGGTGTTCGATTTCATCTACTACGTCGCGGTCGGCGTGATCTCGCAGGCGGCTGCGTTTCTCGCGAGTTTGGTGGCCGTGCGCCGGCGTCAGGCGCATTCACGACTCGACATCTTCATCTATCAGACCATCGGCATTCTGGCCGGCGTCGCGGTCTATTGGATCTGGAGCATCGCCGATCCCGCGGGCTCGTACCTGTTCCACAAGGTGGCGGGCGACACCGTGACATGGTGGGGCAGGGTGCTCGACCGTCGCGGGTTCCTGCTTCTGTCGCTGGCGATCTTCACGGCGTGGACCCTGCTCGGCTGCTATCGCGAGATGCGGCTTGAACTGAAGATGCAGAACGGCACATTGGTGTGGCTCGCATTTCTCGTTTTCATCGGCATCTATGTCGCCGGATTCGATGCCTGGCTGTCGGACGACAAGACGATGGCCGGGTGGGATGCCGGTTCGCTACGTCTCGCGCTTGCCGGTGTGACTTACACGGCGCTGACGTATCTCATGGTTTTTCTCGAAGCCAAGGATCGTGTGCATTTGCGCTGGCTGGGCAGCCAGATCTCATCGGGACGTGTCGGCGCATTCTGGAGCGGCCTTCAGGCGTGGATGATGTCCTATATTGCGGCCATTGTCTGCACGGCCGCGCTCTTGTTCTGGTTGCACCAGAACCGGCCGGATATTGTGGACCAGCTTGCGCTGATTGCGGCAGCCGCAGGCTTCCTGACGCGCGACGTGGGAATTTTCGTCTTTATGCGCGCGCTGCCGGGACGGCGTCGCGGCGATTTCGCTGCGTTGGGAATCCTTTTTGCGCTCTACGTGCTCGCGCCCGCAATCATCAACGGACTCGGGTTCAAGAACCTGCTGATGCTGTTCTATCCGTTCCCGACATCGCCGGTGTGGATGGGTCCTGTGGTTGCGTGGGCGGAAGGCATCGCAATGGCAGTGCTCGCCTTCAGCCAGATCGCGCTCGCGCGGAAGCCTGCGCAGGCGTCAGCCTGATATTGGCTCGCTGCCCAAAACTTCACCATGGCCGCCTCAAGGGCGGCCATGGTGAAAGGGGGGGAGGATTCAAGACCGCTTCAAGCCAGAATAGCCCGGCTGGTCGATCGCGACCTTCTCGCGGGTCGTGATGGTGAGATGGTCTGCAAGTCCCGGCATGTCGAGCGTGAACGCGCCGCTGCGAATGCGTTTGCACAGTTCGCGGTTCAATTCGTCCAGCGTGCCGTCATGGTCGAGCAGCTTTTGCAAACGGGACAGTTCATCTTTCGCCGATTGCGGACCTTGTTCCAGTTCGCGCACAACGATGGACAACGCATTGGCCGCGACACGCGCATGAAAGGCTGTATGGCCTTTTAGTTCCGGCATCGCCTTCTGTTCGAGGAAGTCGCGCACCGCCTCGACCAGTTCGCGCATCGACGGCTGGTCCATCATAGTCTGCCTCCGATGATGAGGTTGATCAGGTCGATCTCCGTCTCCGACGAACGCCGGCCGATGGCCGCGCGCTCAACGGAACGATCGTTCAGGAAGCCCTGATACATCTTCATGCACATGATGCCCCATTTGAGCGAGCCGTAGACGATCCAGGTCCGCACCTCGTCGGGATCGACGCGGCCGCCGCCTGCCTCTTCGTAGCCTTTCAGCAGATCGGGCAGGTCGCCGAAGCCGCCGACAACTTTGTCCGCGACCCCGAAGCGCCACGAATTTGTACATACCCAACCGATATCTTCGAGCGGATCGCCGATATGCGTCAATTCCCAATCGAGAGCGGCTTCGACGCCGCGCGGCGAGATCATCAGATTGCCGTGCCGGAAATCCCCGTGCACCAATGTCTGCCGCTTGCTCGCTGCCATGCGCGGTTCAAGCCACTGAAACGCCATCTCGAACACGGGATGCGGATAGTCGAAAGGATCGAGTGTGTCGCGATAGGCGCGCAACTGTGTCGGGCCATCGACGACAGGCAACAGATGTCTGAGCGGCGCGACGTCAACCCTGTGGATGCGCGCAAGGATTTCGCCGCACTGGTACGCGAGTTTCGGGCGCACAGCTTCGAACGCGGCATCGCGCAAGATTTTCCGCGCGATGGTCTCGCCAGTGAGGCGTTCCATCACATAACCCTGACCGGCGCCGTCCTTGTCTTGCAGCACATAATGCACGCGCGGCGCGGCAACGCCTTCCTTCCGCGACGCTTCAATTACCGCAGCTTCGGTGGAAAGCGGTACGGAGGTCGAGCCTTCGGGAATGACACGCTCGCCGCCCGGCGCACGGCGCAGGATGAGCGGCCACGTCTTTCCTTCCGCAACGCCATCGAACGACCACGTCTCCTGGCTCGCGCCGCCGGAGAGGCGCGTGATGGTGTCGATACGCATGTTCAAGGCGCGCGCGAGCGCGGGAAGGAAATCGGGATTCGTCATGGTCATCCGGTACGCAAGAGGCGCACAGCTTCGTCCCGTTCGAACAGATAAAGCAAGACGCGCAGCGCCTCGCCGCGTTCGGATTTCAGTTCGGCATCTCGCGCAAGGACAAGTTTCGCGTCGTCGCGCGCGGCGGCAAGGAGATCGGCATGCACGGCAAGATCGGCGATCCTGAATTCGGGCAAGCCGCTCTGGCGTTTGCCGAGAAGTTCGCCCGCGCCGCGCAGCCGCAAATCTTCCTCTGCGATAACAAAGCCGTCGTCGGTCTCGCGCATGATTTTAAGCCGCGCCTTCGCGGTCTCGCCGAGCGGTCCGTGATAGACGAGCAGGCAGCTCGATTTCGCGGCGCCACGCCCCACACGTCCACGCAACTGGTGCAGCTGTGCCAGGCCGAAACGCTCCGCGTGCTCGACAACCATGATCGTGGCCTCGGGCACATCGACGCCGACCTCGATCACCGTGGTGGCAACAAGAACCGAGAGTTCACCGGATTTGAACTGCGCCATCGCGGCGTCGCGCTCGGTGGCTTTCATCTTGCCGTGAACGAGGCCGACCTTGGGGCCGAGTATTTGTTTCAGTTCCCGCGCGCGATCTTCCGCGGCGGCGAGATCGATGAATTCAGATTCCTCGACCAGCGGACATACCCAATAGGCGCGCGCGCCTTTCTGGATGGCAGTTCGCAAATGTCCGACGACTTCGTCCAATCGTTTGTCGTCAAGAAGGCGCGTCTCGACCGGCTTGCGGCCCGGCGGTCGTCCGGTCAGGCGCGACACGTCCATGTCGCCATAGGCGGTGAGCGCGAGCGTGCGGGGGATCGGCGTTGCCGTCATCACCAGCACGTCGGCAGGCCGCGCGCCCTTACCCTGGAGCTTCATGCGCTGGTGCACACCGAAGCGATGCTGTTCGTCCACGACGGCCAGCGCGAGGTCCTTGAACGCGACATCTTCGGAGAACAGAGCATGTGTGCCGACGAGAATGTCGATCTCGCCATTCGCAAGCGCCGCGAGGGTCTGGTCGCGCGTCGGCCCGCGCTCGCGACCGGTGAGGATCGCCATGCGCACGCCCGCTGCCTTTGCCAGCGGTTCGAGCGAGGCCATATGCTGCCTGCATAGGATTTCCGTCGGCGCCATCAGTGCGCCCTGTGCGCCAGCCTGGACAGCGCCCAGCAACGCAAGCATTGCGACAACGGTCTTGCCCGCGCCGACATCACCCTGCAGCAGGCGCAACATGCGCGACGGCCCGGCCATGTCGGCCTCGATCTCCGCGAGCGACTGCTTTTGCGGATCAGTGAGGGTGAAGGGGAGAGCTGCGATGGCTTTCGCCCTAAGATGGCCGTCCCCCCTGATCGCGCGGCCTTTCTGTCCGCGCATCTGCGCGCGGATCATCAGCAGAGCGAGCTGGTTCGCGAGCAACTCGTCATAGGCGAGGCGCTGCCGCACGGATGTCTCCGGCGACAGATCGGCCTCGTGCGCGGGATTGTGTGCCGCGCGCAATGCACCGGTGAAGCCTTCCCACCCGCGCACTCTTTGGAAAGCCGTGTCCTGCCACTCCGGCATCGCAGGCACTTTTTCGAGCGCCGCGCGTATCGCTTTCGACAGAGACTTCGCCGGCAGGCCCTCGGTCAGCGCGTAGACCGCCTCGTGCTGCGGCAGGTCTTTCTCCTGTCCCGGCGCGACGATGAAATCGGGATGCGCCATCTGCAATTTGTCTTTGAACTTGTCGATGCGCCCGCTGACGACGCGCTTCTCGCCCTGCGGCAAGGTTTTCTGCAGATAGTCGGCATGCGCATGGAAGAAAACGAGCTCGATCGTCGCCGTGTCGTCGGAGCAGCGCACCTTGTAGGGCTGACGCCGGTCGCGTGACGGAAGATGGTCGAGCACGTTCAACGTCACGGTCGCGATGCGCCCCGGCTCTGCCTCGATCAGCTTTGGCCTATAGGAACGATCGATCACACCGCAGGGCAGATCAAAGATGAGATCGAGCAGCCGCGGCCCCGCAACGCGCGCGATCAGCTTCTCGATGCGCGGACCCACACCCGTCAGGGAGCGGATTTCGCCAAACAGTGGAAACAGAATCGCGGGCCGCATGTTGGGGAAACAATATGAGGCGGGCGAGTTGTTCTCAACGCACCCAGCGGCTATATCGCGGCCATGACCGGACCTGAAAAAGGCGGCTCTTCGGAGGTCCGCCGCAAACAGCTATTGTTCCGCGCCAAGCGGCGCGGGTTCAAGGAGGTCGATCTGATCTTCGGCACCTTTGCCGCTGCCGAACTGGACGGCATGAGCGAGGCCGAACTCGACCTGTTCGAGGCGCTGCTCGCGGCGCCCGATCAGGACGTCTACGAATGGCTGCGCGGCCACGCGCCCGCGCCGGCACAATTCGATACCGCGTTGTTCACCCGCATGAAAGCGCTCTGCGCGCGCAAGAACCCGACTTGGAACGTTTAGACTACATCGCGAAGCACGAGGGCCGTTTCGCCGTTACCGGCGTGCCGGGCGGCTATGACGCCTATCTCGCGGCGGAAGCGGCGAAGCGGCGCAAGGGCCTCGTGCTGTTCGTCGCGGGCGACGATCTGCAGGCCGCCGCGATTGCCGACGGCGTGCGGTTCTTCGCGCCGGATGTGCAGGTGCTGTCATTCCCGGCGTGGGATTGTCTGCCTTACGACCGCGTGTCGCCGAAGTCGGATACCGAGAGCGAGCGGCTCGCGACTTTGGCTGCGCTGGCGCAACGCAAGAAGGACTCCGGACCAGCCGTCGTCATCACGGTGATCAACGCGATGCTGCAGCGCGTCCCGCCGCGCTCGGCGATCGAAGGCGCGAGCTTCTTTGCGAAGACCGGGGCGAATGTTGGCTACGACAAGCTCGCCGCGTTTCTCGCGGCGAACGGCTATGTCAACGCGAGTACCGTGCGCGAGCCTGGCGATTTCGCGCTGCGTGGCGGCATCGTCGATCTGTGGCCGCCGGGCAGCGAGCAGCCGCTGCGTCTCGATTTCTTCGGGCAGGAGCTCGACGCCATCCGCCGCTTCGACGCGGAGACGCAATTATCGGCGGACAAGATCGACTCCGTTGAGCTGTTGCCCGCGAGCGAGGCGCCGCTCGATCCGGCATCGATCAGCCGCTTCCGAAGCGGCTATGTCGCGCGCTTCGGTCCCGCAACCAGCGACGATCCGCTCTATGAATCGGTGAGTGCCGGTCGCAAGCAGCAGGGCATGGAGCACTGGCTGCCGCTGTTCCACGACCATCTCGATACGCTGTTCGATTTCGTGCCCGACGCGCTGATTCTGCTCGCCTACCAAAGCGAAGAATCCAAATCCGCGCGTCTCGAACTGATCGCCGACTACTATGCGACGCGCAAGGAGATGCTCGGTCCCAAGGGCGATGACAGCAAGCATGCGATCAAGACAGCGCCGTACAAGCCGCTGCCGCCGGATGCGCTGTATCTGACCGACAAGGAATGGGCCGCGTCGCTATCCTATCATCGCGTGCGCGAGCTTTCGCCGTTCCAGGCGCCGGAGTCGATGAAGTCTGTCGATGCGGGCGGCAAAGCGGGGCGCGATTTCGCGCCGGAGCGTCAGCAGACCGGCACCAATGTGTTCGAAGTCGCGGCGCAGCATGTGAAAGCGTTGCAGGCGTCCGGCAAGCGCACGCTGGTCGCCTCTTGGAGCGAGGGTTCGGCAGAACGCATGGGGGGCGTGCTGTCCGATCACGGTCTGCCCGCGATGCGCCGCGTGAAAGATTGGCCGGATGCGCTGAAGCTGGACAAGAGCGCGGTCGGCATTTCGGTCCTGGAATTCGAGCACGGGTTCGAGACGCCGGATTTCGTCATCGTCGCGGAGCAGGACATTCTCGGCGACCGCATGGTGCGCCAGACGCGCACGCGGCGCGCGCAGAATTTTTTGCAGGAGGCGTCGAGCCTCGCTCCGGGCGATCTGGTCACGCACATCGAACACGGTGTCGGGCGCTACCTCGGTTTGAAAACCATCGACGCTGCCGGTGCGCCGCACGATTGCCTGGAGCTGCAATATGACGGTGGCAAGCTGTTCCTGCCGGTCGAGAACATCGAGCTTCTGACGCGCTACGGCGCGGACGAGGGCACGGCGCAGCTCGACCGTCTCGGCGGCGCTGGCTGGCAGACGCGCAAGGCGAAAATGAAGGCGCGTGTCCGCGAGATGGCGGCGGAGCTGATCCGCATCGCCGCCGCGCGCGAGTTGCGTTCGCTACCCGCCGTCGATCCGCCGCAGGGCGTCTATGACGAGTTCTGCGCCAAATTTCCGTATCAGGAGACGGAGGATCAGGAAAAGGCCATCGCCGATGTCCTCGACGATCTCGGCAAGGGCCGCCCGATGGATCGTCTCGTCTGCGGCGATGTCGGCTTCGGCAAGACCGAGGTTGCGCTGCGTGCCGCGTTCGTGATGGCGATGAGCGGGCAGCAGGTGGCGGTCGTGGTGCCGACCACGCTGCTCGCACGGCAGCATTTCCGCACCTTCAGCGAACGCTTTGCCGGCTTTCCATTGAAGCTTCGCCAACTCTCGCGCTTCGTGGATGCGAAGGATGCGAAAGAAGCAAAGGCAGGGCTGGAAAGTGGCGATGTCGATATCGTCGTGGGCACGCATGCCCTGCTGTCGAAGAGCATCGTGTTCCGCAATCTCGGCCTCGTGATTGTAGATGAGGAGCAGCATTTCGGCGTCACGCACAAGGAGCAACTCAAGGCACTCAAGGCCGACGTGCATGTGCTGACGCTGACCGCGACGCCGATCCCGCGCACGTTGCAGCTCGCGCTGTCCGGCGTGCGCGACCTGTCGCTCATCACGACGCCGCCGATCGACCGCCTCGCGGTGCGCACGTTCGTCACGCCGTTCGATCCGCTGGTGGTGCGCGAGGCGCTGTTGCGCGAGCATTATCGTGGTGGGCAGAGCTTCTATGTCGCGCCGCGTATCGCCGATCTGCGCGAGGCGATGGAATTCCTGAAGGCCACCGTGCCCGAGGTCAAGCCCGCGATGGCGCATGGCCAGATGGCGGCGACGGCGCTGGAAGATGTGATGACCGCGTTCTACGACAAGCGTGTGGACGTGCTCGTCTCCACCAACATCGTCGAAAGCGGTCTCGACATCCCGACCGCCAACACGCTGATCGTCCATCGCGCCGACATGTTCGGCCTGTCGCAGCTCTATCAGCTGCGCGGCCGCATCGGACGCGGCAAGCAGCGCGCCTATGCCTATCTCACGACACCCGCGGACAGGAAGCTGAACGACACGGCGGAGCGGCGGCTGCAGGTTCTGCAATCGCTCGACCAGCTCGGCGCGGGCTTTGCGGTCGCCAGCCACGACATGGATATCCGCGGCGCAGGCAATCTGCTCGGCGACGAGCAGTCCGGACATGTCCGCGAGGTCGGCATCGAGCTGTATCAGGAGATGCTGGAGGAAGCCGTGGCGCAGATGCGCGCCGGCGATACGTTGACCGAGATCGCTGATCAGTGGTCGCCGCAGATCAACATCGGTGCATCGGTGATGATCCCGGAGAGCTTCGTCACCGACCTGAACGTTCGCATGGCGCTGTATCGCCGCCTCGCGTCGATCGAGACACGCGAGGACATCGAGCGCTTCGCGGCCGAACTTATCGATCGTTTCGGCGCGCTGCCGGAGGAAGTGCAGCATCTGTTCGCCATCGTCGCGATCAAGCAGCTCTGCCGTATCGCGCAGGTCGAGAAGATCGAGGCCGGACCGAAGGGTGGCACAATCACCTTCCGCAACAATGCCTTCCCGAACCCGATCGCACTGGTGAAGCTGATCAACACCCATTCGGGCACAATGAAGGTGCGCCCCGATCAGAAGGTCCTCGTCCAGCGCGACTGGCCCACGCCGGAAGCACGCCTAAAAGGTGCGCAGGCGCTGGTGGGACAGCTTGCGAAACTGGCCGTGACGGCCTGACGCGCCGGAAGATCGCGCTTTTTCAAGCATTTGCTTGCCTTTGGCGCGCTCGTCGCGCAGCCTAGGGTTTCGCTATTTGGGATTGGTCTGGAATGCGGGTTGCCATCAGCGGGACGGGGCTTTTCACACCCGCGGACACCATCACCAATGCCGAACTGGTCGCGGCATACAATGAGTTCGTGCGCGCGCAGAACGCGGAGCATCCCGACGAAGCCCATCTGCTGAAATCCAGCGATGAATTCATCGTCAAGGCATCGGGCATCCGAAGGCGTCATGTGCTGGCGAAGGACGGCATGCTCGATCCCGAGTTCATGTGTCCGCGGTTGAAGCAGCGTAGCAACGAGGAGATATCCTATTCCGCCGAGATCGGTATCGCGGCCGCGCGCCAGGCGCTGGAGTCAGCGGGGCGGACACCTGCCGATATCGATGGCGTGATCGTCGCCGCGTCGATCATGGAACGCCCCTATCCGCAGATCGCGATCGAAATCCAGAACGCGCTCGGCATTGTCGGTTTCGGCTTCGATATGCTCGCGGGTTGCTCGTCGGCGACATACGGAATTCAGACCGCGATGGACATGGTGGCGCAGGGCAGGGCGCGGGCCGTTCTCGCAATCAATCCGGAGATCTGCACCAGTCATCTCAATCTGCGCGACCGCGAGACGCATTTCATCTTCGGTGACGCGGCGACAGCCTGCGTCATAGAGCGCGCGGAAGAGACGCGCGGCAGGAATTGCTGGGAGATCGTCGGCACGCGCCTGATCGCGGAGTTCTCCAACAACATCCGCAACAATTTCGGACCGATGAACCGCTTCGATCCGTCGACAGTGGGGCAGCCCGACAAGCTCATCACCCAGAAAGGCCGCAAGGTGTTCAAAGAGGTGGTGCCGATGGTGTCGGCGTTCATGCTCGAGCATCTGACCGAGCTGAAGCTGAAGCCCGATCACATCAAGCGCTTCTGGCTGCACCAGGCGAACATCAACATGAACGACCTGATCGCGCGCAAGGTTTTGGGCCGCGAGGCGACTGCGGAAGAGGCGCCCAGCGTGCTCGGAGACTACGGCAACACCAGTTCCGCGGGCTCGATCATCGCGTTCCACAAATACAGCGACGATCTCGCTGCCGACGACCTCGGTCATCTGTGCTCGTTCGGTGCGGGCTATACGGCGGGTAGCGTTGTGCTGCGCAAACTGGCCTAGCGCCAGCGCAGCGTGAGTTTGCGGTCGCGAAACTCGAACGATTTCATACGCGAGAGAAACGACATACCGAGCAGGGAATTGCGCATCTTCGCGAGGTTGATCGACACCGGCACATTGAAGAGTTTCATATTGCCGATCTGCAGCGTGTCCAGCGTGGCGGCGGCGCCGCGGCCTTCGCCGTTTGCGGTCTCATAGGTCCGATCGAACGTGAGCTTCGAGGTATCGATGCCGGCGCGCTGTGCATCCGCCGGGCTGAGCACGATATCGCTCGCGCCGGTATCGACAAGGAATTTCACTTGTGTCGCGTTGGCGCTGCCGATAATCAGGAAATCGCCGTCGCGGTCCTTGGCAAACACCATCTCGTTCGCGCTGACATTGACGGGATAGCCAGGGATCAATTCGGACCGCGCGTTGTTCGCCGCGTCCTCGATCTGCGGATAGTAGGTGTAGCCAAGAACGAGAGCCGCGGCGACGCCCATCCAGATCGCAATGTTGCGGACGCTCTCCTTGAAACTGAAGCGGCGGCTAAAGACGACACCGGAGGCGACGAGAACAAGCACCGCCAACATGCGGACAAAATAGGCCTCATCCATGGAGTTCGTGATTGCGTCCGGGAAAAGCCGGGACATCTCCCACAGACCCAATGCGCCCGCGGCGACAAACGCAAACCAGATCAGAACGCGGTAGCGCGATGAGCCTTGATCCTGTGGCTGATGCCATGGCCCGCCCGATTGCGACATTCGAAAGCTCCCCTATCCCGCTGCCGTAGTTTAGGTACCTGCACGTCGCGAGGCGAGAAGCTGTGCGCCACGAGGCTTATTCCGGGCGCATTTTCACCATAAAAGCGGTGCAGGGATACGGACGCGGGAGTTCCGCGTTAATGTTGTTGGGGCAGGACGGGGAGGTCCATGTGTTTTTGCAGTCTGTGAGCTGGTACTGGATCGCGGCGCCGCTGATTGTGGCGGGGCTCGGCGTTCTGCTTCTGCTGCGCGGCGCAGGTCATGTCTTCGGCGGTCGTGGCGGCAAAGCTACGGCGCATATGGCCGTCGGCGCGCCGCTATCGGTGATCGGCTTCGCGATAGGCCTTCTCGCGCTCAACACGCAAACGTTCGCGCGGCTCAGCCATGAGAACGACGTCGCCAACGTCGCGGTGAAAAGTTTGAACCCGGCGCAGAACACGTGGCGCATCACGGTTCAGCGCCTCGACGTTCCGAACACGATCCAGACCTGCGATATACAGGGCGACTCCTGGGAATTGAGCGCGCGCGTTCAGAAGTGGAAACCATGGGCGAATGTGCTCGGCCTCGATACGACCTACGCGCTCGATCAGATCACCAACCGCTATTTCAACGCGGAGCGCGCCAACGGCAGGCCGATCACGGCCTGCGACATGAAAGGCCCGCCGCCGGCCGTCGATCAATACGTGCCGAATTCGTGGCTCAACTGGCTCGTTGGCGAGTCCTACACCGAGCAACGCCACTTCGGCTCCGCCGCCTACATGGCGAACGCGGATGGTGCGGTCTACAAGGTGGTGATGACGCAGTCAGGGTTGAATGCAGAGCCGGTGAATAGTGTCGCCGCGGGAGCGAACACGTCGCGGCCTTAAGGTGCGATCCTTGCGCTCAGCCAGAATCGCCCGGTTACGATTGATCCTGCTTTGGGCGTCTCACTGACTGATGTGTCCATAACAACATCGAATATAGCGTCGCTGTATGTTTTTAGGGTTGTCCACCAGAATTTCTGACCAAAAGCGTTCGTACGCTGCTCTGCTTTCAGTACTGTGCCCGCAAAATCGGCGTCTGCTAAAGGTTGCTTTGCGCCATCGTCCATCGTTCCACCCATCTTCTGGAAGAACATTCCGGAAGGGACAAAGTAGTTTGCCGCAAACTTAATCTTCTCATTTCCCTGAGCTTTCATGTAGGCGGCTTCATCGGGAAATACGTGAGGCTCGCGGCTGAATGCAGCGATGCTCACCGAAACTTTCGTACCGGGAACGAACCGGCTTGCTTCTCGTGGATCAGCCAGTTCGAAAACAATCGGCGCTTGATCGCCAGCAAAGTGCGCGGAGAATCTTCGCTCGAAAGGTACATATCTGGGATCAGAAACGTCCGCCACGATCTCTATATCCGCGTATCCTTCTCCGGCGAATGCCGGATTGGCGGCCTGCAGTTCCCATTGACCACTGGCGTTTCGCTTTAGGCCAATATGCAATTCGGCGCCCGATTTGTCTTTTATCAGACAGTCAGAACCGTCGCTGCCGAGCGGCGATATTTGGCAATTGTGCATCAGACCATTTAGCGATGCCGCGAAGGACACGTTGTTCGATTCGTCCAGGGCAAAGCCGATATCCGAGAAATGGGAAACGCCAACCATCGTTTCTTTTCCTCACTCCACCTGCTCAAACGCCATGATCGTTTCGCTACCCACCTGGATGCGTTCGAAGAGCATGGGGCATTCGGGGATCAGGCGTTCCATCCAGTATTTCGCGGCGACGATCTTCTGCGTGTAGAAATCGGTGTTGGGCGGATTGGCCGCGAGCTTTGCCTGCGCGACCTTTGCCATGCGGCCGTGCATCCAGCCGACGACGACGATGCCCATCAGGCGCAGGTAGTCGACCGCGCCGGTGCCGGCGTTGTTGGGATTGGCGAGGCCGTTCTGCGCGAGCCAGAACGTCGCCTGCTGCAGCGTGTCGAGGCCGCGCTTCACCGGTTTCACGAACGGCGCCATCGCGGCGTCGGCTTCGTTCTCGCTCACCCAGCCGGAGAGCAGGGCGAATAGTGCCAGCGGCGCGGCACCACCCTTGCGGCCGAGCTTGCGGCCGACGAGGTCCATCGCCTGCACGCCGTTCGCGCCTTCATAGGTCTGGTTGATGCGGCCGTCGCGCACGAATTGCTCCACGCCGTTGTCGCGGATGTAGCCGTGGCCGCCATAGCATTGCATCGCGAGGTTCGCGGCCTCGAAGCCCATGTCGGTGAAGAACGCCTTGATCACCGGCGTCATCAGATCGGCGAGCAAGCCGGCGGTTGCGGCTTCCGGCTTGGTGCTTTCGGCGATTGCCATGTTGAGCGTCGTCCACATCGCCACCGCGCGCGCGCCATCGACGAACGACTTGCAGTGCAGCAGCATGCGCCGCACGTCGGGATGCACGAATTCGAGATCGGCGGATTTGTCGGGCTCCTTCGCACCGGTCAGCGCGATGCCGACGCGGCGCTCATGCGCATACGCCATGCCGTTCTGGTACGCGACCTCGCCGATGGAGATGCCCTGTATGCCGACGCCGAGGCGCGCATTGTTCATCATGCCGAACATGCCGGCCATGCCCGCCGAGGCGTGACGCTTCTCGCCCGGCTTGGGCGGTGTCGGCTTCGGCCCGAGACGCCACGCTTTCGCCTCGTCGAAGTTCAGCACGCAGGTCGCCTGCGCCTTGATGCCCATCTTCTTCTCGATGCCGCCGGTGGAGACGCCGTTGCGCGCACCCATCTTGCCGTCCTCGCCGACGAGGACTTTCGGCACCATGAAGAAGTTCACGGTCGAGAGGTCGTCGTGGATCTGGCCGTTCTCGTCGGGAATTTTCGCGATCACCATATGGATGATGTTGTCGGTCAGGTCCTGGTCGCCGCCGGAGATGAAGATCTTGGTTCCGGTCATCTTGTAGGTGCCGTCGGGCTGCTCGACCGCGCGCGTCTTCATCAGGCGCAGATCCGTGCCGCAGCCGGGCTCGGTCAGGCACATCGTGCCAGCCCATTCGCCGCTGATCATCTTTGGCAGCACGAACTGCTTCATCCAGTCCGCGCCGGTCGCGCCCAGTGCGCCAGCTGCGGCACCGGTAAGACCGGGATACATCGCGAAAGACTGGTTCGCCGATTGCGCCATCTCCGCGACCGCAAGTGTGATCAGCGTCGGCAACCCCGCGCCGCCGAATTTTGTCGGCGCCGACAACGCGCCCCAGCCCGCATCGCAATAGGCCTTGTAGGCTTCCTTGAATCCCTTCGGCGTGCGCACGACGCCGTTCTCGAAATGCGCGCCTTCCTCGTCGCCGGACTGGTTGATCGGCTGAAGAACCTCTTCGCAGAACTTGCCTGCATTGGTGAGGATGTCGTCGAGCAGATCGGGCGTCAGTTCGCCGAAATCGGGCAGATCGCGATGCTGGTCGATTTCCAGAAGCTCGTTGAGAACGAATTTGTACTCGTCGATCGGCGCGCGATAGATGGGCATGGAAACTCCGGCGAAGCGGTGGCGAAGCGCGGACCTTAAAGCACCCCTTCGCGCCCTGCTATCCCCGGTCTTTGATGCTGAGGTGCAAGGGCCGCCATTGGCCGCGCCGCACGGCGAGGACGAGGATCACGAGTGCGGCTGTCGCGCACACTGCGACAGCTATAACGGACGCCTCGGGACCGAACTTGCCGCCAGTCAAAAGATCGGAGCCGGTGAAGGTCGTGTTCCAAAGACCCTTGAAGCTGTTGCCCGAGACGGCGCTGCCAAAGATGCCGCCTTCGCAGAAATTCCAGCCGAAATGAAGGCCGATGGGCAGCATCATCCGTGGCTCGGCGCTGATGGCGCTGGAAGACAAGGACAAGGCGCTGGGCCACGATGCGGTCATGGCGCTGATGAAGGCGGTGGATGAGAGCATCCCGGGGATGACAATTTTTTAGATCAAATCACGCAACGTCACTTTCACATTTCCCTTGCCCTTCACGGCCAACGTCAAAACCGTGCCGGACTTTTCGTTGCGCAGTTTCTCGCGCGTCTCGGGCAGGTTCATGCCGGCGGCATCCTTGCCGTTGATGGCGGTGACGATGTCGTCTTTCGCGAGGCCTGCGGCCTCGGCCGGTCCGCCTTTGGTGATATCGATGATCTTGAAACCTTCCGGCACGGCGTTGATCCACATGCCGGACTTGTCGAAGGTATCGAGGTCTTCGACATGGCCCTGGATCGGCTTCAGATACATCGTGCTGTTGTCGTAATCGAAGGTCACGGCGTAACGCTTCAGGATGCCGCCGCCGACATTGCTGGGGAAAGACTCAACAGAGCCAGCGCCGCCTTTGTCGGTGGACACCATCGTCAACGGATGGTCGATGGTGACATCGCCGAGCTTCAGCGTGCCGCCCTTGAATACGACGCTGTGTGTCGGCCCGCCGACGCCCCAGCCTGTCTGCGCTTGAATTGTGTGGATGCCGGATTTCGGGACCCCGTTCTTCGCAGCCCATGCCTTGTTCAGCAGCAACGGCATGCGCGAACCGGTGTCGATCCCGAACCGGCCGGGAACGCCGTCATATGAACCCAGGATTTCCGGGAACTGGTGATAGAGCCGCATCGGCACCGGCATGCCCGCGGTTTTGGGGTCGAAGTATTTCTTGTCGATGAAGGTGATGGTGTGCGCGCCGTAGTCGAAGCGCGTGATGAAGCGGGCAAAGAATTCGTAGCCGACCATACCCTGTTCATTCGCGCCTTCGGTGCCTGCGGGAGAGGTTTCGAGCACGGTCACCGGCTGATCGGTGATCGACGCGGCGCCGACGGCGATCGACTTCACCATCGCCTCGCCGCTGGTCGCGATGTTGTCGCCGCCGCCGCTGGACGAGACGCTGCCCATCGCCTTCACGCCCAATTCCTTCGCGGTCGCTGGTGCCAGAATGGAATGCCCGCCGGTGTCGAAGATGAAGGTCAGCGGCTTGGAGCCGTTGACGCTGACATCGGCATAGATGTGGTTGTTCCAGAGATGAAACGGCACGGTGGCTTCGTGCGCGCCGCCGGCGATGGAGAAGTCGTGCAGGTTTTCTGCAGGGCGCTGATAAGCGCTGGCTGGCTGCGCGGCGGAGAATTTCGCGGAGGTCAGCGTGAAGGTTTGCAGATTGTGGCTGCCATCGTCGATGACCTGTTTCTTCGCGATCATCGCGCCGTCAACGGGTGCGTAGTCGGAGAAAGTGGTCGTGATCTCCTGCGTGCCGTTGGCCTCGACGGTGCGATAGAGAAAGTGAGTCTGAGGATCGAACCAGGCTTCGAGCAGCTTGCCGTCTTTCGGCGTCACGGTCAGGACATCGTAGCTCTTGCCGCCATCGCTCTTCTGGCCCGCACTTGCGATTTCTGCGCCGCCACGATCGGGAAGCCACCACAGGTTCCGGTCTTGATAGACCTCGCTGATCGCCAGTGGGACTACGTCGCCGCCGGCCTGGTCGGTGACCGTGCCGGACGGTTCTTTCTCCCAGGCCTTCGCGCCATCGAAGCCGGAGGCGCCGCTCTGCGGCTGGATATCGTAAGTGTCGACAAAGGCGCCGTGTTGCAGGTCTTTAAGCGAAGACGTGGTGCCGGTCAGCCCTTGGCCGGAATAGGCGTATTCAACCTTCAGCGTCGCCTTGCCGGTCCAGTTCCCCATCGCGGCCTTGTTGGCGGCGAGGATGTCGGCGGGAGACGCGGCGAGTGCGGAGGTCGTGAGAGCGGAGGACAGCAAAAGCGTGGCGAGTGTTTTGGACATGGTGCCTGCCTGGATGGGTGACGCGCGATAACTACACAGAGATGAGGCGATACGATGTTCACGATGACGCGACCCGCAAGAAAGGATCGCGCTGTCGCGTGCATCAGACGAGATCGCGCAATTTTACCTTCACGTCGCCTTTGCCTTTGATCGAGAATGTCACGACCGTTCCCGGCGCTTCGTCGCGGAGACGCATGCGCATGGCGGGAAGGGCGATGCTCGTCGCCGCTTTGCCATCGACCGCGGTGATGATGTCGTCCTTGGCAAGGCCTGCATCCGCGGCAGGCGTGTGCGCTGTCACATCGACGACCCTGTAGCCCTCGGTGTCCTTGTTGAACCACATGCCCGAACGGTCGAAGGTATCGAGGTCGGCCACGGTGCCTGCGACCGGCTTCAGGTACATCGTGTTGTGCTCGTAGTCGAACGTCACGACGAAGCGCTTCAGAATGCCGCCACCGATATTGCCGGCAAGCTGGTCATCGGCATTCGAGCCGCCCTTGTCGGTCGTCAGCAGGACCAGTGGCCCCTTCACATCGACGTTGCCGATCTTCAGCAATCCGCCATGGATGACGAACGCGGTGGTCGGCCCGCCGACGCCCCAGCCAGTCACGGCTTCTCCACCCTTGACCGAAGCGTTGTGGAGATTGTTCTTCGCGACGAACGGTGAATTGAGCATCAGGGTCTGACGCGCGCCGGTGTCGATGATGAACTTGCCCGGAATGCCTTCATAGCTACCTTCGATCTCGACATCGTTGCCGTCGAACGCGATCGGTACAGCGGTACCGGCGTCTTTCGGATTGAAGTCCTTCGGATTTGTCAGCGTGATCGTTTTGTTGCCGTAGTCGATCCGCGTCACGAAACGGCGGAAGGTTTCGAAGCCGATCATGCCGGGCATCTTCACGCCCTCCGTGTTCTCCATCGAATCCAGCGGAAGCGACATGAAACTCTGGTCGGTGATCGTCGCGCCGCCGATATCGACGCGCGCGACTTTCGTCATGCCGGCCGACATCGTGCCTGAACCGCCGCCGCGCGCATCCATCGAGCCTTCAACCTTGAGGCCGAGCGTCTTCGCCAATGGTGGCGTCACGAGGTTCAAACCGCCCGTGTCGAAGATGAAGGTGTAAGGCCCCTGGCCGTTGATCTTCACGCCGGCGTAGATGTGATTGTTCACAAGCTGGAACGGGAGGGTGGTTTCCTTCGCGCCGCCCGCGATGGAGAAGTCGTTCAGGTCGACCTTCGGCATCGCGTAAAACGCATCGGGCTGCGCAGCTGCAAAGCTCGCGCCGGTCAGAGTCATGTCCTGCGCGTTCTTGCCGTCGCTCGCGACCTGGTGGAGGCGGGTGGCCATCATGGCGCCGCCATAGGGTTTGTAATCCGCATAGATGGAGATGTTGACCAGCGATCCCATCTTCTCGTCGATGCGATAGAGAAGGTGCGTGTTGGCGTCGAACCATGCGTCGAACGTGCCGCCGTCCTTCGGTATGAAAGTCACGACGTCATAGGTCTTGCCGCCGTCGGTCTTCTGTGCATCGAGCGTGACCTTCGCGCCGCCGAAATCCTCGCGCCACCACAGATTGGCGTCGCGATAGGATTCGTTGACCGCGGTGAATTTGCCGGACCCGTTCTGTGGGGTGACCGTGCCCGAGGGATCTTTCTCCCAAGCCGACGTTCCGTCGAAACCCTGCACCTGCGTCACCGGGCCGATGGCTGCGTTGTCGACGAATTTGCCATCGCGGAGATCGGCAACAGACGAGACCTTGCCGGTCATGCCCATGCCGGAGTAGTCGAACTCGGTCTTGAGCGTCGCGGCCTTGTCCCACACGGAACCACCGCTGGCCGCCTTGTTGGCTGCGAGGATGTCGGCGGCGGTGGAAGAAGCGTAGGCGGGCGCGGCAATAGTCGTGGCGACGGCAATGACTGCTAGAGTATGGCGCATGGAAACTCCCGTATTGGCTCGTCACAGGTGGTAGGGGCATTCTACAGCGGCAACATGCGTAAAACGCATGGCTGGGTTGTGGCGAGCCTCGCGATACTCATTCTGTCAACGACTTCAACGGCTTGCGCCCCGCGAAAGATTGTTTCGACATTCCTGTGCACCGATGAGTATGTCTGGCGGCTGGTACCCCACGCAGACATCGCGGCGCTGTCCTTCGAGGCGGCAGACCGCCGTCCAGTCGTCTCCACTATCGCCGATGCAGTCGCGCGCTCGGGGCTGCCGACGATCCGGCCGTCGGCGGAGGCGGTGCTGAATTTCAAGCCCGATCTTGTCGTGATGTACGCCGGAACGATGCCGCAACTTCACGCGCAACTCGCGCGAACGGGCGTGCCGGTTCTCGACGTGCCGTGGGCGAATTCGCTCGCCGATGTGCGCAGTGTGACGAAGATGATCGGCGAGAAATTGAATGCGCGCGACCGCGCGGCGCAGATGCTCGCCGCGATGGACCGCGAAATCGCGCAGGCGAAAGCGCACGCACAGAACCCGCCGGTGCGCACGCTGATCTACGAACCGAACGGCTACGCAGGCGCTGGCGCCACGACGGACGAGATCATGGCGTTTGCGGGACTCAAGGATGTCGCGCGCGGACTGGGCCCCACGCGGCTCGATACGCTGCCCGTCGAAATTGTGATCGCGCGCGCTCCGGAGCTTCTGATCCTGAGCGGCGATGTCCACACCCAAAACGCGCGCGCCGATCTCGTGCAGCATCACCCCGCGCTCAAGGCACTCGAAGGGCGTAGCTTCACGGCCTGGGCCCGGTTGACGCCGCTGCTCTGTCCAGGGCCATGGTCGGTCGATGCGGTGAAGACCTTTGCGCCGTTGGCGGAAAAGGCGCGGGCTATGTCCCGCAGGGCCATGCGCTGACAGAGCCCGTTCACCACGGGTTTAGCGGGTTCTGGTCAAAATCGGATCGGTCACTTATATCCACAGGCTGAAACAGGAGGTCCCGCGTGCCCTGGAGCCCGCAAAGCTGGCGTCAGAAGCCGATCCGTCAGGTTCCGGAATACCCGGATCCGGCGGCGCTTTCGGCTGTCGAGTGGCAGCTTCGGACCTATCCGCCGCTGGTCTTCGCCGGTGAGGCTCGGAACCTCATGTCCAGCCTGAGCGCGGTTGCCGAAGGCAAGGCGTTCCTGCTGCAGGGCGGGGATTGTGCGGAGAGCTTTGCCGAGTTCAGCGCCAACAACATCCGCGACACGTTCTGTGTTTTCCTGAGCATGGCGACGGTGCTCACGTTTGCCGCCGACGTGCCGGTGGTGAAAGTCGGCCGCATCGCGGGCCAGTTCGCCAAGCCGCGCTCAGACGACAACGAGACGCGTGACGGCAAGACGCTCGCCTCCTATCGCGGCGATATCATCAACGGGGAAGACTTCACCGACACCGAGCGCAAGCCCGATCCGGCACGCATGCTGCGCGCTTATTTCCAGGCGGCAGCGACAGCGAACCTGGTGCGCGCGTTCGCGACGGGCGGTTATGCGGACCTCAATCGCGCGAGGCACTGGTACCTAGACGATCACAACCATCCCGATCTGCTGAAGCGTTATCTCGCCGTCGTCGATCGCATCAGCGAGGGCGTGGACTTCCTGCGCACGTTCGACCTGGCGGAAGCCGTCCGGCAGCGCACCGCGAAAGTCGATTTTTATTTCAGCCATGAGGCGCTACTACTGCCTTATGAAGAAGCGCTGACGCGGCAGGATTCGATTACCGGCGATTGGTACGACACCTCCGCGCATATGATTTGGATCGGCGACCGCACGCGCCAGCTCGACGCCGCGCATGTCGAGTACTGCCGCGGCATCAAGAATCCGATTGGTCTTAAATGCGGGCCGAGCATGAGCGAGGACGATCTCGTCAAGCTCACAACGCTTCTCAATCCGGAGAACAAGCCAGGCCGTCTCACGCTCATCGCGCGCTTCGGCGCCGATCAGGTTTCTGAGAAGCTGCCCAAGCTCATCCGCGCCGTAAAGAAGAGCGGTGCGAACGTCGTGTGGTCCTGCGATCCGATGCACGGCAACACGATCAAGTCCGGAACTGGTATCAAGACGCGGCCCTTCGAGCGCATCATCAAGGAGCTCAAGACGTTCTTCGAGGTGCATCGTGCCGAGGGCACGCATGCCGGCGGCGTGCATCTGGAGATGACCGGTCAGAACGTCACCGAATGCACCGGCGGGGCGCAGGATATCACCGATTTCAATCTGAGCGACCGCTACGAGACGCGGTGCGATCCGCGCCTCAACGCCAGTCAGGCGCTCGAGCTTGCATTCCTGCTGTCGGACAGCCTCAGCGCCGCGCGCCACAAAGGCGCGGGGCTCGCAGCTTCAGCTTAGGGCCAAGGGGGAGCGCCGCATGGGCATGGCGCGCCTTCTCGCGAAGGGCTGGGTTGTTTTTTGTCTGTTCGCCGGCGCGCATGCGCTCAACTTCTCAATAGAAGGCGGGACACCGGAGATGGACGCGATCCAGATGGTCGGCGTCTGCACGCTTCTGTTCATCGCGATGGGATTGCTGTTCGTCGGCGGCTATGCGGCGGCGACCGATCACGGCGGTTCGCTGTTGCAGCGGATGAAGCCGCATCATTTCCTGCCCGGTTTCAACGAGATGACGTTCGTCGTGTTTGTGGCGCTGAGCTTCGTGGTGCAGGTCTGGATCGCGCCACAGGTAATGGAGTCGCCGATCGCGGGCGCTATCCGCGACGCCATCGCGTTCGTCGTGCCTGGTCAGCGCGTGATCGCAGACGATCTCCTGCCGTGCGGTCTGGACGGCGGACGAATTTTCGCATCGGCGTTCGTATGGTTTCTGGCGGCGATCTATTTCGCATCGGCGTCGTCGCGGTTGCGTCTCGCCGCCGGCCTCATCCGGCTGGAGCGCGTGCAGCGTCCGGAGGCGATGGGCGCGTCGCCGCTGGCGCTGCTGCAAGGCGCGCTTGCTGTCGTCGGAATCCAGTTGCTGTTCGTCGGCTCCGCATATCCGAATCTGCCGTGCAGTGCTTTCACGGAACTGGATGGCGCATTGCTGCTGGGCCTAGCGCCGCTGTTCCTCGCGTATCTGATCGTTGCCGCACTCGCCAATCTTCTCGCCTCGGGGCCGGAGTGACGCGCCCCGTCGTGCGCGGCGTCGATCTGGATGCGCAGAGGCGCTGCGCGCATTGGCGATCTCCGTTGGATGTCATCGCGATCAGAATGAAATGCTGCGGGGAATATTACGCCTGCAAGGATTGCCACGACGCGCTCGCGGATCATGCGGCGCAGGTTTGGCCGAGGTCGGAATTCGAAGAGAACGCCGTGCTGTGCGGCGTTTGCGGAACGGAGTTGAGCATCCGCGCCTATCTCGCATGCGGCAACGTCTGTCGGGCGTGCGGCGCCGGGTTCAATCCCGGCTGCCGTCATCACCATCATTTCTATTTCGAGCGCTGACTACTTCACGTTGCTCGTGGACCGGATGAACTCCGCTGTCGCGTCGTGCATTTCTTTCAGCGAGTCCTGGTGCGCGTACACCATGTGGCCCGACTGGTAGTAGTGATACTGGATGTTCTTCTGCAGGCTGTCCGGGATCGGCAACTGATGCATCTCGTACCAGCCTTCGTAGTAAGGCGTCGCGAGATCGTAGTAGCCGCCCATCAGAAGAATCTTAAGCGTCGGGTTCTGCTTCATCGCGTTGGCGAGATCGGGCATCACGTTCGCGGCGCCGCGTCCCGGGAATTGCGCGCCCGGCGGCTTGTGGCGCATGTCCCAGTCGCGATAGAGCCGCGCCGACGGAACGTAGAGCTTGCCCTGTCCGTAATTCAACGTGCCGCGCACATAGGCGTTGAAGGCCGACACATAGGCCGAGCTGATCGAGGCCGATTGCGGATCGTAGTCCGAACGCTGGCTCAATGGATCGAGCGTGACGCCCGAGAAGCGTGTGTCGAGGCGCCCGGTGCTGAGCCCCATGTCATCCTGCAGCGTCTTCTCGAACTCGCCGCCGTCGATGCGAAGATTGGCCTTCATGATGTACCAGACCGGAAGGCCGGTGAAATTGTGCAGTTTGTTGGCGATGTCGAGCTTGCGCTTCGCCGGCAGGCTCGCGCCGGCGGTGAGCGCCTGCGCATATTCGCCCATCGAAAAACGCTCGACCGACTGGACGAACGCGGGCAGGTCGGCCGGCTTCTTTCCGGGAAGCTTGTTGTGATACCACGCCGTCGCCGCGTAGGTCGGCAGCGCGATCTGGTATGGCAGGTTGACGCCCGGATTGTTCTCCGGCCGATCGACCGACAGATCGAAATTCAGGATCTGCGACAGCATGATCACGCCGTTGAAGTCGATGTCGTATTCGGTCTCGAGATCGTTCACGAGGACTGCCGCGCGCGGCGTGCCGTAGCTTTCGCCGAAGATGTATTTCGGCGAGTTGAAGCGATTGTACTTCGCCAGGAACTCCTGGATGAAATTCGCGAACGCCTGGCCGTCGGGATCGACGCCGAAGAACGCTTTTTCCTTGTCTTTGCCGGCGGTGCGGCTGAATCCGGTCGCCGGCGCATCGATAAAGACGAGATCGCTCGCGTCCAGCAAGGTCTGATCGTTGTCGATGATGTTGTAGGGCGCTGCGGGGTTGTGTGTGTCGTCGGCGGTGACGACGCGCTTGGGTCCCCACGCGCCCATATGCAGCCACACGGTCGCGGAGCCGGGGCCGCCGTTGAAGATGAAGGTCACCGGACGTTTTTCGACGTCGGCGCCTTTCTTGGCGTAATAGACGAAGAACATCGACGCTTCGGCGGAAGACTCATCTCCCTTCGCATCCGGATTTTTGCTGCCGCCGTTCTGCGCGGAGTCGTTCCAGCCTTCGGGATGCACGACCAGTGTGCCCGCGATCGCCTGATAAGAGATGCCGTTCACCGATCCATCGGTGCGCGATTCCTCGGCCTTGAAGAATTTGCCGGAGTAGTAATCGGCGGGTTTCGCGTCTTTGTCTTTGTCATTGGGCGCAGGCGCTGCCGCCATCAGGGCGACTGCAATCAGTCCCGCCGTTGCGACTGTTGCGCTGATGATGTGGACGCGTTTCATGTATCCCTCCGCTGACAATGCGGTGGGATATTAGTCTCGAGCGTGCGCGGCGCAACGGCGCCTGGCGCCGCGCACGCTGCTTAAGACAATTTGGGACAATTCTCGCGATTTAAGGCACTACCGGCCGACGTGGATGCCAGCGATTGAGCCGATCAGTCCAAACACCTGCAGCAGCCAGATTACCACGGCAATCACGACCACGGCATTCAGGATGCCTTTGATCTTGCCATCCATCGGAATGTAATTGTTGATCAGCCACAGCAGTACGCCGACGACGATCAGAACAAGGATCAGCGAAACAAGCGACATGGAAATACCCTCTCGGAACCGGAATTAGAACGCCGGTCCGAGAGGAAAGTTCCATGGCTATCGAGGTGCTGTTGTCACGGCTTACCCGCGTTAAGCCTGAAGCCATGCGCGACGAAGTTCACGTCGTTGGAATAACCCACCGTCTTTCCATTCGCGGCAATTGCCGTGGGCGTTGTGCCGCCGTTGGCATTCGGTACCGAGAAAGATTTTATCGTTCCATCAGCCGTCCGAACGAAACCGTGCTGAACGAAATTCTCATCGAGGCAGGAGCCTGTCACCGAGCCATCGACATTGATGGCCACGGGAAACACGCGGTTCACCTGGCAGACGTCGATATTGTAGAAAATCGTAAACGTCCCATCCGACGCCTTGCGCACAAACCCGACATACGCGGCATTGTTATAGGCGTAGCCGGTGATATCGCCCGCGTTATTGATGCCGTCGGCATATGTGTTGTCGAAGCCTCCAGGAACATCGAAGGTCGTGATCGCCCCATCGGGGGTGCGGAAGAAACCATGTCTCGTATTGTCACCGAGGAAATAGATTCCCGCGATAGTGCCTTTGCTGTTGATGGCGAGCGGGTTGGTCGAGGCCGCCCCGGAGACCGCGAACTGGGTGATGTTGCCATTGGGCGTGCGCACGAAACCGCTCAAATTCGCCCGACCCGCAACGATCCCCTTGTTGTTGATAGCAGCAGGTGTCGTGTCCTGACCCACGCCGACATCGAACTCCTGAATCGTGCCGTCGCCCAGCCGCACGAATCCGTGCTGTTTGTTGGTCGTATAAAATCCGGCCACCACGCCCGACGCGTTGATTGCCCTCGGTGACGTACCTTCATAGGCACCGGTGCCGGCGTCGGGGGCGTCGAAGGTCGAAATCGCACCTGTCGCTGTTCCGGTGAAACCATGACTGACGTTGCTGCTATCCACGAAATAGCCCGTCATGAGGCTCGGTCCACTGATGGACATGGCATATGTGCCTTGCCCGCTCGCGGTGCCGGCGCCGGGAATGTCGAAGCTGATGAGTTGATTTGGGCCGGCCTGTGCAGGTGTTACCGCGAAGACGGCGGCGGTGACCAATGCCGTAGCAATGCAGCCGCGGAGTGCGCGGCTCTGAAAATCAAGTTTACGCATGTGGGGCCCCCAAAGAGAAAGCACAAGAGGGCCATGAAACGCGACCGATGTCGAGAAGGCTGTTTCAAGTGTGGACGACGGGCAAAGAAAAACGGCGCCCTCGCGAGCGCCGTTTCTACATTTGTTTTAAGGGGCCGGCGATTACACCGCCTTGTCCGGTCCAACGCGCACGAGCATCTTGCCGAAATTGTCGCCCTTGAAGAGGCCCATGAACGCTTCCGGCGCTTTCTCGATGCCGTCGGCGATGGTCTCTTTCCATTTCATCTTGCCTTCCTTCGTCCACGCGGCCATGTCGCGCATGAAATCGGGCAGCATGTCGTAATGGTTGGAGACGATGAAGCCGCGGATCGTGAGGCTTAAGCCCACGGTCAGGATCATGTTGCGCGGTCCCGGCGGCGGCGTGGTCGCGTTGTACTGTTCGATCATGCCGCATTCGGCGAGGCGGCCGAACTGGCGCATGTTGCCGATCGCGGCTTCAAGGTGCTCGCCGCCGACATTGTCGAAGTATACGCCGATGCCGTCCGGGAAGGCTTTCGCGACTGCCGCGTTGAGATCGCCACAGGTCTTGTAGTTGATCGCTTCATCGCAGCCGATCTCTTTCAGGAACGCGCATTTCTCGTCCGAGCCCGCGGAGCCGACGACGCGCTTGGAGCCCTTCGCCTTCGCGATCTGACAGACGATCTGCCCGACGGCGCCCGACGCTGCGGAGACGAACACGGAATCTTCCGGCTTGAACTCGGCGATGCGCAGCAATCCCGCATATGCCGTCATGCCCGGCATGCCGAGCGCACCGAGATATGACTGGATGCCGACGCCCGGAATGAGGTCGATCTTCTGCATCATCTCCATGCCGGTGGAGACGAACATCTCGCGCCAGCCGGCCATGCTCATCACGTGATCGCCGACCTTGAACGGCGCGCCGTCACCCGCCGCGATGACCTGTCCGACCGCGCCGCCCGTCAACGCTTCGCCGATCTGGAAGGGGGGCACGTAGCTTTTGCGATCCATCATCCGGCCGCGCATGTACGGATCGACCGTCATATAACTGTTGCGAACGAGTACCTGGCCCGGGCCGGGCTCGGGGATATCGGCTGTGGCGAGCTCGAAATTGTCGGCGGTAGGCATGCCGTTCGGGCGGCTTTTCAGGCGGATTTCCCGGCTTTTGCGGTTGGACATGACGCTTCCTCAAGTTTTGTGGTTGGAATGGCTTGATGCCGCGGAGCCTATCAGTGGAACCCGGTGTAACAAGGCGAAACATTTTATGAGTCGCCTCTGGCGCCCCAAGGGGGCCTCATGTCCCTGATCTGACAAGGGATTCCGACTTGCCGCATCGTCGCACGACTGAGCATGGACCGCTGAAGGCCGCCGTCATTGGCGCCGGAGCGTTCGGCCGTCATCATGCTTCGAAGTACCGTGGCCTTGAGGGTGTCGAACTCACGGCCATTGCCGACGCCAATCCCGAAGTGCGCAAAGGCTCGTTCGCCGCGCACGGCGTGGAAGCCGTCGCCGACTGGCGCGATCTTCTCGGCCGTGTCGATCTCGTCAGCATCTGCACGCCGGCGGTGACGCATTCCACCATCGTGCGCGCGTTTCTGAATTCCGGCGCCAATGTGCTCGTCGAAAAGCCGATCGCCACCAGCCTCGAAGAAGCCGATGCGCTCATCGCGCTCGCCGAAGAGACCGGCAAGGTTCTCACGGTCGGCCATCAGGAGCGGTTCGTGTTTGCCCGCACAGGCCTTCTCGATTTCCCCGACGCGCCGAAGGAGGTGTCCTGCTGGCGCATGGGCCCGTGGACGGGCCGCGGCGCCGACGTCAGCGCTGTGCTGGATCTCATGATCCACGATCTCGACCTGATGCATCAGATGATCCCGGGCGCGGTCGCCAACGTTACGGCGAAGAGCCATGCCGAGATGGGGCGTCTGGCCGATGAGGTCTCCGCGACCATCACCTTTAAGAACGGCTCGGTCGCGCATCTTGAAACCAGCCGCATCGCGCAGAACCGCCGCCGCGGTATGCGCGCGGTCTATGCCGACGGCGTGGTGGAAATCGACTTCCTTACCCGCAAGATGCGCAACACCACGCGCCGCAAGCTGAATGCATTGGAGCTTGGCGATCCGCTCGGCGAAAGCGTCGCAGCGTTCGTGAAAGCGGTGCAGCAGGGCACACCCGCGCTCGTCCGCCCGGAAGAAGCACGCCAGGCGCTGCAAACCGCGCTGATGATCGACGAAGCCGCGGAAAGCACCGCCGACGTCCGGCAGCAGATGGGCTACGCCGCCTACGCCTGACGTTTCGAGTTTTCGCTAGCGGTCAAGCGGCCACATCATCGGATGATCCGGCGCATGGCCGACGACATCCGCGCGCATCACGTTGCCCTCATACGGACCCCGTGCCAGCAAGGCATGGCCGACCGAGGGCGGCGCCATCTTATGATTGGCGGCGGCCTTCGTGGTGTCGACAGTGACCGTCGCGCCGTCACGCTTTTCAACGACAAGCATATTGCCGGACATGCCGCGGACCATGCCCCGGATCTCGTGCTGTCCAGGCTCAAGCGTTGCGCGAGAGTCGATGATCTGGGGCGGCGGCGCCAGTCTCGCGGTCAGGGTACCTGCTTTGCTCAGCCCGAAAATTGCCAGCGATTTTACGGTCGCGACATAGACCTTTCCGTTGGCCACGACCGGCACCGTATTTGAATCGCTGATCGAGTTGGTCCAGTAGCCAGCATTGGCGACGAAAATCTGGCCGCCTTTTTCGGCGTCGAAGGCATGGAGCTTGAGCTGTTCCTGCGAAAAATCGGTGGGGCGTCCCATCGCCCACACGATTGCGGTCTTGGCGTTGGTGCCATTGGAAGAAACGCTTGTGAAGAATCCGGGGAAATACGCGCCTTCCACCTGACCGAGCGTCTTGTCGAGCGTCAAGGACGGCGTGCCCGTGACACTGAGCTTGTATGTCTTGGCGGTGTTGTTGCCGCTGGTGACGATGCGCGAGATGCCGTCGCTGCCTACGAAATAGGATGGTCCGCACCAGCACGAATCTGAAGTGACGGAACTATAGGCCGCCCCGCCGCCGGACTGCCCGTTGCTCACGTCGTCGGCGTTGAAGAGATAGGTGACAGCGACTTTTCCCGTGGCAACGGCAAGGTTGCTCGGTTGGCCGGCCTGCGGTGGCAGCAGCATGAGCCCGCCGGCGCCGAAATCCTGGTCGGCCTGGTCGAGCTGCTTCCAGCCATGTTGGGCATCCATAGGCGTGAACATATGCGAGACGCCAGACAGGTCCGCCGGCATCTGCACCACGCTTTCCTCGATGTTCTTCACAGGATCGAAGGAATTGCCGGCATAGTCGGAATTGCCGGTGATGAAATAGACATCGCCTGACGCGCTGCCCGCGAGACCGAAGCCGGACATCCAGATGGCGCTCAGGAAGAAATCGTTGGTTGTGTGCGCCCAACTGTCGGTGAGATCGTTGGCGGGAAGCGGCTTCAGCGTCGACGCGTTCCAGCCCAATATCCAGCCGCGCGACAGGTTCGCATCGTAGTCGCAGAAGCTCGCGAAGCCCGCATAGAGATTGCCCTTGGACAGAAGCAACGACGCGCGCTGGCGGCTCTCATGCGGGTCGAATTTGTATTTCGTGCCGTCCGAGAGCTTGCTGCTCGCCTTAATGATGGTTGACGGGACCGTGTCCTCCAGCGTTGACGGATCGAGCGCGTGAACGCGATAGACCGGCTTCTGGTTTTCGGTGGTGTAGGCAATCAGGTAGATCGTGTGCGTTGCCGGATCCATCGTCGGCGTCGAGTTGATGCCGAGGTTCGGTCCGCCATTGGTGCATTGCCCCGGCAGCGATGAGCGCAGCACGGGCGTCCCGAGATTTCTCTGCAGCAACACGCCGCCCGTGTTGGCGTCGATCGCGTAGACGGTATTCCCTTCGGTGGCGATATAGACGACTTCGCGCGCGCTCTGGCCGTTGACGGACTGGTTTCCGAGGATGAGCGGCTGAGCATCGACCTGATCGTCCAGCACCGTCGAAGCGATCAATCCAAAATTCGCGCCGGCGACATTCTTGGGCGTCAGCTTCTTCTCATGCTGATTCCAGCCTGTGCGGTAATTGTCGTAGTGATAGGTGGTTATATCGACGGGCTTCGCGCCAGCGGTCGTTCCCAGCGCTAGAATAGACACAAGTAGTGCCGCGATGGGCAGCTTTGCGATTTCCGGCATTTTCCGCTGCAACATAGGTTCGCTCCCCGACAGAGGGGCGATCCTACGTGCAATCCGGGCCGCGAGGAACTGGCGCGCCTCGCTTTGCCCGGCATTTTTTGCGCAAGCGCGAGCGACGCTTATTCGCCGTTCACGCCCTTGGTCATGTCCTTGGCGTATTCCTTGACCTGCGGCGTGCCTTTGATCTGGTCGTAGATCCAAAGCCAAGCTCCGCTGATGCCGCACTGGCCATCCCACGTCTTCAGTTGCGCTTCTGCAGCCGTCGGCGACTTGTATGGCGGGGCAGAGGGTTGATCGGACAGGCCGGGGAAAACCGGCACGCCGCCGAAATCCCAGGTGGAAGAGCAGGGGCTGTTGCCTCCTCCGCCGGCGAAGGTCTGCAGATGGATGCCATCCACCAGGCCTGGCATCTGCGTGTTGATTTGCGAGACCACCGATTTCCAATAGGTGTCGTTGGTGTATGGATTCATCGTTACGTGATAGCCGAGTTTGCCCAGCATCAGCGCGAACTTGATCGTGGATTCGCTGTCGTAACCGTTCTCGTCGTCGAGATCGATCGCATCGACCGGCAGCGCCTTCGCGAGCGCGGCGAAATCCTTGTACAGGATGCTCTTCTTGCCGGTGCCCTGCGAATCGACCAGCGCCTTCAGGTTCTGGAAGTCGCCGAAATTCGACGAACCGATGGAAAGCGTGATGCGCTGCACCTTTCCCGTCTTCAGGCTCTTCAGATCGTGCGCGAATTTGGGCCACATCTGATCGCCGATATAGGCGCCGCCGGAGGTCAGCGGGAATTCACCGTTGAGATTGAGATCGCCGTTGGCCTTCACCTCGACGCTCCATATCAGCAGTTCGGTGAAGCCCGACCTCTTCAGTTCCCTGATGTAATCCGGATTGCGCATATAGGTCGGACCGCCTCCCAGAATGCCGACATAGCCGGTTGGGACGCCGCGCATTTCCGCTCCGGCCGATCCGGCGAATAGCGCCGCACTGCCGAGCGTCAGAGCCGCAATCGACATGGACCGAAAAATGCTAGAGCTCGTCTTGGCACCGGAAACACGCATACCCACCATTTGAAATCCTCCATTAGAACTCCGGCACATCACCGGCGGTTTTGCGCATTCTGCCATCACAGCTTGCGGTGGCAATGCTAAATCTCTGGAACTTGGCAAAGCACGTCGCGCGATGGCGCGACGCCAGCCGCTGATCTAGTCTCGTAACGGAGACCTATCGTTCGGAACATGCATGTTGCGCAAAATGTTGCTGCGGGTTCTGATGCTGTTCTTGTTTTTTCTCGCGCCGTTATCGGCGTTTGCAGACAGCTGTGGCGATCTGGCTTCTGCACAAATTTCAGGCACGACGATCACGGGAGCGGCGAGCGTGCCCGCCGGCCAGTTCACGACTCCCAACCAGATCGGCTATGGTGCGCTGACACTGAACGTCCCGGCTTTCTGCCGCGTGCAACTGACGATCGGCACCGCGACATCGGAAGTGTGGTTGCCCGCTGCATGGAACGGCAAGCTTGCAGGCTTGGGGAATGGCGGCGAACTTGGCGCCATTATCTACGGCGAATTGTACTACACCGTCGTCAGCGGTTACGCGGGTGTCTCGTCCGATCTCGGCCATCAGAGCAATGGCGGCGATGCGAGCTGGGCGTTCAATCGTCCCGATCTCATCAAGGAGTTCGGCTACACCGCGACGCACGATATGACTGTCGCGGCCAAGGCGCTGGTTCAGATCTATTACGGCTCGGCGCCGGCGCATTCCTATTTCTTCGGCAGCTCCGCCGGCGGACGGCAGGCGCTGATGGAAGCGCAGCGTTATCCCGCCGATTACAATGGCATCGCGTCGCTCTCTCCCGGGTTGGGCTGGACGCATCTGCTGTCCGGGATGGTGTCGCAGGAGCTGAAACTCGGCGGCAGTGGATCGAGCCCCCAGCAACTGACCGCCGCGCAGGCATTGGGCCTCAATCGCGCGGTCGTCGCGGCGTGCGATGAACTCGATGGATTGAAGGACGGGCTCATCGCCGATCCCACGCAGTGTCATTTCGATCCAGGACGGCTTCAGTGCACGTCGCATATTGTCGCGAATTGTCTGGACGCAGCGCAGGTGGCGGCCGTGCGCGCACTGTATGAGCCGCTGCGATTGTCCTCCGGTAAACTCGTCTATGAGGGTCTGCCCTACGGCAGCGAATACGAATGGGGCTGCTCGGTGTTGCACGACGCGTTCAACGCGCCGGTCAGCGTCTCGTGGTATCAGAACGAGGTCTACGACCCGAGTTGGGATTTCCATGCCTTCAATCCGGATGTCGATGTGCCTTATGCGGACTCCCTATGGGAGACGACGCTGAATGCGTCCTCGCCCAACCTGGACGCGTTCAAGGAGGCAGGCGGAAAGCTGCTTATGGCGCAAGGCCAATCCGACGCCATCGTCGTGCCGCAGAACACGATCGATTATTATCACCAGGTGACAAAGCGTTATCGCGCCGGCACGCAGACATTCGCGCGACTGTTCATGGAGCCGGGCTATGGCCATTGCGGCCCGCCGCCGGGGCCGAGCGCATGGGATCCGATCGTCGCGATTGCGAGCTGGGTTGAAACCGGTGTCGCACCGGACTCGATCATCGCCTACAAGGACCGCGGCGACGGCAAGGTGATGTCGCGGCCGCTATGTCCCTATCCCAAGCAGGCACGTTACAAAGGCCATGGCAGCATCTATGACGCGAAGAATTTTCGCTGCACGAAATAAGCGTCAGTCGATCGTGATGCGCGTGAAGAGCATCGCGCCATGCGGGTCGCTGCCGTAAGCGGCGTTCAACGCGCCGGGGCTGAAGACGAAATCGTAGGAGCCGCCCAGCCCGGCTTTCCAATGCTCGGCGATGCGCCAGTCTTTGATGACGCCGAGCGAGAGTTTGCCGGCCGGTTCTTTCGCGCCGCTGGCAAGGAGCTCGTCGTTCTCTTCCCACTCCGCGCGCGCGAACAGGGTCCAGAGCGCGGCCGGCTTGTATTCGGCTTCGAGCAGCACGCCGTTCAGGTTCGTGCCGTCGCTCAAGATCTTCTCGCCCCAGGCCAACGTGGTGGCGAGCGATGAGCCTTCGCTGAGGGGTGCCACATATGTCGCGCTCGCCGTGACGCGATTTTCGTTGATCGCCGGCGCCAGTTGTTCGGGGCTTTTCAGATAACCCCACGACGTTTGTAGCGACCAGTTCTGGGTCGGATTCCAGCTGACGCGCACCGCCGTGGAATCGAGCTTGATGGGATCGAAGTCGAAGCGGTTCTGATCCGGCTCGCGACCGGTGAATTGCGAGACCTCCAGCTTGAATGCGTCGTGCACGAAGCCGGCGGTCAGCACGCCGAACGTGATGTGCGTGGAGTCGAGCCAGTGATGCGTGATCGGTGCCTCGGGGATATCCATCGCCGACGCGCGGTGCATGAACGCCGTGGGACCCAGCGCCGGCTCGCCCGGGTATCCAACATAGAGAAAACCGCTGTCGTCTTTCGTGAAATGGTGGCTGTAGGAACCCGACAATTCCATGAACAGATCGTGCGGGTGCTGGCGGTCGACCAGCGGCGTCGTGCCGTTCGCGGTCTCGCCGGTGGCGAGCAGAAGCGGATAGCCGCTCTTGCCCATGAACGGATCGGGGCTGAGCATCGCGCGGAAGTTCAGCGTGTCGCCATCGCCGAAATCGCGCCGCGCGACGCCCATCGCCATGCCGGCGAGGAACGTCTTGTCGTCGCCGCGCGACCCGCTCTGGGTGTCATAGACGCCGGTCAGCACCACATGCCCCATCAGCATCCAGTCGCCTGCCATCGTATCGAGCATGACGTGCTCCGACGCATCCGGCTGCCAGCTCGTGCCCGACGCATCGCGAGTCATCGGATAGGCGCCGAGGATACCGGTCGATGGCATGTCCATCGCCATATCCATCTTCATCCCCGGCATATCGTCCTTCGGCGGCGCTGATGGCGTGCTAGGCTGCGGCATGTCCATGCCGGGCATCGAGCCCATCTGTGCTACCGCTGGACTTCCGACGACTGCGAACAACAATGCGGTGAGTGACAGACGCAGGAATCTCATCTTGCATACCGGCTGAACAGGTCCACGAGTTCGGTGAATTTTGTGCGTGCGTCCCTCGAGTCGCCGGATTCGATGGCGTGTGCGACGCAATGCGCGGAGTGAGTTTTCAGAATCTCGTCTTCCACCTTGCGGAGCGCTGCCTTGATCGCCTGAATCTGATCCAGAACATCGATGCAGTAGCGGTCTTCTTCGAGCATGCGGGTTACACCGCGAACTTGCCCCTCAATCCGGGACAGGCGGGTGAGGAGTTTCGGATCGGCCTTCATTTAGATACCTATGGGGGGTATATTTCCGGCACCCTAAACCGGGCGGTCTGCCATGCGCAAGGCGGGCCGCCGTTTGCCTCGCTTCTTTTGTTGCGCCGGGGTAAAGACCGGCCATGACCGACCGTTTCCGCATCGCGCTCGCCCAGCTCAATCCGCTGATGGGCGACATTGCCGGCAATTTGCGCAAGGCCCGCGCCGCGCGTGCCGAGGCCGCCAAGGCGGGTGCGGACCTGATCCTGTTCACCGAACTCTTCATCGTCGGCTATCCGCCGGAGGATCTGGTGCTCAAGCCCGCGCTGCAGGAAGACGCGCGCGAAGCCGTCGAGAAGTTCGCCGGTGACACCGCCGATGGCGGACCAGCCGTGCTGATCGGCACGCCGTGGGTGGAGGAGGGCAAGCTCTACAATGCCTGCGTCTATCTCGACGGCGGCGCGGTCATGGGCAAGACGTTCAAGGTCGATCTGCCGAACTACGGCGTGTTCGACGAGAAGCGCGTGTTCGCGGCAGGGCCGTTGCCGGGGCCATTCAATATCCGCGGCATCCGTGTCGGCGTGCCGGTGTGCGAGGACATCTGGACACCGGATGTCGTCGAATGCCTGGGCGAGACCGGTGGAGAGATCCTGCTGGTGCCGAACGGTTCGCCGTTCGAGGCCGGCAAGGAAGGCGTGCGTCTCGGCCTCATCAAGTCGCGCGTAAAGGAAAGCGGATTGCCGCTGGTGTATCTCAACCAGATCGGCGGTCAGGACGAGATAGTGTTCGATGGTGCTTCGCTGGTCTGCAACGCCGATGGCACGCTCGCCCATGCTCTGCCGGCATGGGAAGAGAAGATCGTTCTCACCGACTGGACACGCACGGAGACCGGCTGGGTCTGCGCGCCGGGCGAGATCACGAAAGAAGAAGATCGCGAAACGCAGGTCTATCAGGCGATGGTGCTGGGCTTGCGCGACTACGTGAACAAGAACCGCTTTCCGGGCGTCGTGCTGGGCCTGTCCGGTGGCATCGACAGCGCGATCTCCGCCGCCGTCGCGGTGGATGCTTTGGGCGCGGACCGCGTGCGCTGTGTGATGCTGCCGTCGCGCTACACGTCGCGCGATAGTCTCGATGACGCGGAGGAATGCGCGAAGCTCCTGGGATGCAAATACGAAAGCGTGCCGATCGAAGGCGCCGTCGAGGCTTTCAATGGCGCGCTTAAGGACACCTTCGCGGGCAAGAATGCCGACACGACGGAAGAGAACATCCAGTCGCGCGCGCGCGCCGTGATCCTGATGGCGATCTCCAACAAGTTCGGGCCTATGGTGCTGACGACCGGCAACAAGAGCGAGATGAGCGTCGGTTACGCCACGCTCTATGGCGACATGTGCGGTGGCTACAATGTGCTGAAGGACGTCTACAAGACAGAGGTGTTTCGCCTCTCGCACTGGCGCAACCGCCATCATCCGCGGGGCGGATTGGGGCCGAAAGGCCGCGTGATCCCGGAGCGCATCATCACCAAGCCGCCGAGCGCGGAACTGCGCGAGAACCAGAAGGATCAGGATTCTCTGCCGCCTTACGACATCCTCGACGGCATCCTCGAATGCCTGGTTGAGAACGAGATGACGTTCGAGGCGACCTGCGCAAAAGGCTATCACCCCGCGACGGTGAAGCGCATCGAACAGCTTCTCTATGTCAGCGAATACAAACGCCGGCAGGCGCCGCCGGGCGTCAAGGTCACCGCCAAGAACTTCGGCCGCGACCGCCGCTATCCGATCACCAATGCGTTCAGAGATGCGCGTGATATATAGAGCACGATTGTCATCCCCGGCGAGCGTGAACCGAAAGGTTCGCGCGAGGGAAGGGGGCCCAGGTCGTGCTTCATGTGCGGTCCCGGAAGTTTTGTCTCGATATTATTCTTCGACAATAGAAAAGCGTGTCTACCTGGGTCCCCTTCCCTCGCGACGCTTCGCGCCGCTCGCCGGGGATGACAATTTTGCTTTTGATTGGCACGTTGCGTCATGACAGCTCTCGTCCGTTTCGCCCCGTCACCCACCGGATTGCTGCATGTCGGCAATGCGCGGACGGCTGTCGTCAACTGGCTGTTTGCGCACAAGACAGGCGGCAAATTCTTTCTTCGTATCGACGATACCGATACCGAGCGCTCGAAGCCGGAATATGAAGCGGCGATCATCGAAGATCTCGCCTGGCTCGGGCTGGCGCACGATCTCTTCGCGCGGCAGATGGAACGCACGGATGCGCATCAGGCCGCCGCCGAAAAACTGAAAGCGGGCGGGCGGCTCTATCCGGCGTATGAGACGGCGGACGAGCTGGACCGCCGCCGCAAGCGGCAGATCGCGATGCGCAAAGCCCCGGTCTATGACCGCGCGGCGCTGGCGCTGACCGTTGCGGACCGCGCGAAGTTGGAGGCCGAAGGGCGCAAGCCGCATTGGCGCTTCAAGCTTAGCCAGACGAAGGTGAAGTGGCACGACATGATCCGCGGCGAGGTCGAGATCGACACCGCGCATCTCTCCGATCCCGTGCTGATCCGTGAGGACGGGCGCTTCCTTTACACGCTGCCTTCCGTCGCCGACGACATCGACTTTGCCGTGACGCATATCGTGCGCGGCGAGGATCATGTCACCAACACGGCAGCGCAGATCGAGATCTTCGAGGCGCTGGGCTCGCGCGTGCCTGAGTTCGCGCATTTCCCGTTGCTGATCGGAAGCGGCGGCGAGGCGCTGTCGAAACGCATCGGCTCACTTAGTTTGCGCGAAATCCGCGAGAACGGGATCGAACCGCTCGCGCTAAATTCCTATCTCGCAAAAACAGGCACCTCCGACCCCGTCGAACTGCGCGGATCGCTCGGAGAACTCGCGCGTGAATTCGATTTCGCGAAGATCGGCCGTGCGCCTGCGCATTTCGATCCCAAGGAACTGGACGGCCTGAACGCGAAACTGCTGCACAGTTTTCCTTATGACGCCGTTGCCGCGCGTCTTCAGGCCATGGGCATTTCCGGTGGCGCCGCGTTCTGGGACGCGGTGAGGCCGAACCTCACGCATCTCTCCGATGCCGCCGATCTCGCGACGCTGGTCACCGGTCCCGTCACGCCAGTGATCGAGGACGCAGTGCTCGCCGCGAAAGCCGCGGAGCTTCTTCCTGCCGAGCCGTGGAGTGAAGACACCTGGGGTGCGTGGACGAAAGCCGTCGGCGCTGCGACCGGGATGAAGGGCAGGGCGCTGTTTCACCCGCTGCGCCTCGCACTTACGGGCCGCGAACATGGACCGGAGCTCAAAAAGCTGCTACCGCTCATTGGGCGCGCGAAGTCTTTATCGCGGCTCAAGGGGGAAACTGCGTGATCTTTGCCCGTCACATCCATTGTGCGTGCTGCTGCGGCTGACGCCGCCGCGATCTTGTTTCCAGAACATTAAAACTTATCGAACAGCAACAAACCGCGCCTATATTGGCGGGCTGATTTGCGCCGTGCCTCAGGGCCCGATGCGGACCAGACGAAGAAAAATAGCGAAAATGAAAAAACGAATGGACAGTGTGGAAATAACGATACAGCGAAAGCGCGGCGGACAGCCCGGAAATATCAACGCGCAAAAGACTGGCCGTCATAAGGCGATACACAAAACTAATCTGCGCCGCATTCGCGGTGCGGTTCGGTTTGCGAATGAACTGGTCGATCGCATTGAATGCGAAAACGGCTTGAAAAGGGGCCGTGGAAGGCCGCGCGGATCATGAGCACGCTTCGCCTCTACAACACGCTCTCGCGCACGAAGGAAGATTTCGCGCCTCTCGATCCCAGGAACGTACGCATGTATGTGTGCGGGCCGACGGTTTACGACTATGCGCATATCGGCAATGCGCGGCCGGCGATTGTGTTCGACGTTCTGTATCGGGTGCTGCGCCATCTGTATGGGCAGGGGCATGTGACCTATGTCCGCAACATCACGGACATCGACGACAAGATCAACGCGCGCGCGCAGGAACGCGCCAAGGGCGGCGATGTGTTCGCGGCGCTGCGCGAACTGACCGAGAAGACCTACGGCATCTATCGCCAGGATGTGATGGCGCTGGGCTGCCTTGAGCCGACGCTCATGCCGCGCGCGACCGAGAACGTGCCGCAGATGATCGCGATGACGCAGATGCTGATCGATATAGGCTATGCCTATGCCGCGGAAGGCCACGTGCTGTTCCGCGTCAAGAAGAAAGCAGATTATGGAAAGCTCGCGCGGCGCAGCGTGGATGACATGCTGGCTGGCGCGCGTGTCGATATTGCTCCGTACAAAGAAGATGCGATGGACTTCGTGTTGTGGAAACCGTCGGACGAGGCAACGCCGGGTTGGGACAGCCCATGGGGCCGCGGGCGGCCGGGGTGGCATCTCGAATGCTCGGCGATGATCGAAGCGGCATTCAAGTTTGAAGATGGGGGCGACACCATCGACATCCATGGCGGCGGCATCGATCTGGTCTTTCCGCATCATGAGAACGAGATTGCGCAGAGCGAAGGCGCGCATCACGGCCACCCGCTCGCGCGGTACTGGATGCACAACGGTTTCCTGAATGTCGAAGGCGAGAAAATGTCCAAAAGCCTCGGCAATTTCGTCACGATCAACGAATTGCTGAAGGACTGGCCGGGCGAGGTGCTGCGCTTCAACATGCTGCGCACGCAATACCGCCAGCCGATGGACTGGACTGTCGCCGGCATGAACGAAAGCTGGAAGACGCTGGAGAAATGGTACGCGGTGACGGAGCCGCTGGCCGATCCACCGATTGGCGCGGCGTTCATGGCGGCGCTTTGCGACGATCTCAACACCCCGCAGGCGATTGCCGAACTGCACAAAGGCAGCGATCACGAACTTGCGGGAGGCTTGGGTCTTCTGGGTTTCTCCAACGTGCAGGAGAAGATTGCGGTCAAATCCGGCGTCGATGAGGTCGAAATCGCCGACGCCATCGCCGCACGCAACGCCGCGCGCAAGGCGAAGGACTTCAAGGAGTCCGATCGCATCCGCGATGAGCTACTCGCCAAGGGCATTGTGCTGAAGGACGGACCTTCCGGTACGACATGGGAGGTGAAGCGGTGAATTCAACATCTTCACCATGGCCAGACCTGACCCGGCCACCCAGCGTCCGCGAAGCGGACAGACAAAAGCCTTTTCGCACACTGACGTTCGCCTGGCTGGGTGGCCGCCTCAAGGGCGGCCATGGTGAATGAGGTGGAAGCATGACCGTTTTGCGCAAACAGCTGGCGACGTAAGCGAAGCGCCAACTACATTGCTTCCATGAACAAACCCGAAGGCATCCACGATCATCCCGACGAGGCGCTCGGCATTCTCTATGCCGGCGGCAGCTATCTGTTGTGGGGCTTCGTACCGCTCTACTGGGCGATGCTCGCGGGCGTGCCGCCGGTCGAGATCACGCTGCACCGGATCTTCTGGGGTGCGTTGTTTGTCGGCATTGTGACCCTGCTGCGGAAGCGCTGGCGCGAGATCGCCGCGATATTTCGTAAGCGCGACACAATTCTGGCACTCGCCACCTCCAGCCTGCTCATTGCACTGAACTGGGGAATCTTCATCTGGTGCGTCTCGACGCATCATCTGGTGGAGTCCAGCCTCGGCTATTATCTGACGCCGCTGGTGTCGATGGCGCTGGGCCTGATTTTGCTGGGTGAAAAGGTCTCGCGCTTGCGCCTCGCCGCCATCGGGCTCGCGACCCTGGCGGTGATCGTCCAGGCATTTGAACTTGGTACCCTGCCGTGGCCCGCGCCGGCATTGGCGTTGTCGTTCGGGTTCTACGGCTTCGTGCGCAAACGCACGGCCGTCGATGCACTGGACGGGCTCACCGTCGAGACGATGCTGCTGTTTCCCGTTGCGGCGTTGGTGCTTGGCACTATGGCTGTGAAGAGTACCGGCGCATTTACGCCCGCCACTCCGGTGCGCGACCTGCTGCTCGCGGGCGGCGGGCCGATCACGGCCATACCGCTGACCATGTTTGCCGCCGGTGCACGGCGCGTGCGCATGACGACACTGGGCTTCCTGCAATACATCACACCGTCGATCACGCTGCTTGTCGCGACACTCCTGATGGGCGAGGCTTTCACGCGCACCGACGCGATCACCTTCGGTTGCGTGTGGAGTGCGATTGTCCTGGTGACGCTGGAAGGTTCGGTGCTACGCGTCCGCGCGCGACGCCCGGCTTAGACGTTCGCCGAGAGTCTCGATTGCCGCTTCCGGCGTCATCGCGACGTGGAAGAATGTCGAGACCGACGCGCCGGCGAACCCCTGCGATATCGTTTGCTCGACCAGCATCTGCAATGGCGCAAAGAAGTCCTCTGTGTTGAGAAGGACAATCGGCTTCGCGATCACACGAAGCTGTATCGCGATCATCACTTCGAAGAATTCGTCGATGGTACCGATGCCGCCGGGCAGGACCGCAAACGCATCCGCCATCGACAGCATGAGCTTTTTGCGCTCCGGCAAGCCATCCGTGAAGATGACTTTCTCCTCGACCGACGGCGGTTCCAGATGGCGCAGGAATTCCGGCAGGACGCCCGTGACAGTCGCGCCCGCGAGTTTCGCCGCATGCGCGACTTCACCCATCAGGCCGACATAACCGCCGCCGAACACAAGATCGTATCCGGCCTCGCCGAGCAGCGCCCCGAACCGCTTCGCGGCCGCGGCATAGGCGGGGTCCGCGCCATGCGACGATGCGCAGAAAACGCAGATCTTCGGGCGTTTCTTATCCATGCTGGAATCAGGGTTGCGGTTCAGCGGGCTTCTTCCTAAACAGGTTCAAACAACAAGACCATTCCCCAGAAAGGAGGCCCGCGTGCCGCGTTGGCTCATCATTATCGGTATCATCGCAGTGGTGGCCATGGTCGCAGGGTTTCTGGTTTTTGGCGGCGCGAATATGGGGCATTGATGGCAGCGTCTGTGGTCGAAGAGGGCGACGGCGCACCGTCTTTCCGCCCGCTCTGGATGTTGATGCCTTATCTCTGGCCTAAGGGCCAGCCGGAGCTCCGCGTCCGCGTCTTCGCCTCGATATTCTTCCTCATTCTTGCCACGTCGGCGACGAGCATCTCGCCGCTGTTTTATGGCTGGGCTGTCGACATTCTGGCAAAGACTCCAGCCGAGATCGTGCTTGGCGCCGCGCTGTCGTGGATAGCTGCCTACACAGTGTCACGCATTCTGATGCAGGCGTTTGCCCAGCTTCGCGACGGCGTGTTCGCAAAGGTACAGTACCACGCCATGCGGGAAGTCTCCGTATCGACCTTCGCGCACGTACATACGCTATCGCTGCGTTTTCATCTGGAGCGCAAGACCGGTGGCCTGTCGCGCGTTATTGAGCGCGGCACCAAGGGGATCGACACGCTGCTGTCGTTTGCGCTGTTCAGTATCTTTCCGACTATCGTTCTTCTGGTCTTTTACGCCGTTATCCTGTTCATCAAATTGAACCTGACGATTGCGCTTGTCACGGTCGGCATGGTCGTCGCGTATATCTGGTTCACGTTTGCGATCACGCGCTGGCGCATCCAGTTTCGCCGCGATATGAATCAGAGCGATCAGGATGCCAACACCAAGGCGGTGGACAGTCTCCTGAACTACGAGACTGTCAAATACTTCAACAACGAGAAGCACGAGACGCGCCGTTTCGACAAATCGATGGAGAAGTATTCTCGCGCCTCTATTCAAGCGCAGATATCGCTCTCGGTCCTGAATAGCGGGCAGGCGCTGATCATGGCGCTGGGGCTCGGCGCGGTGATGGCGCTGGCGGCGACGGGCATCAAGGCAGGACAGTTTTCGGTGGGCACCCTCGTCGCGGCGAACGCGATCCTCGTGCAGCTTTACATCCCGCTGAATTTGCTCGGCACGGTGTATCGCGAGATCACGCAGGCGCTGGTCGATATGGAGGCAATGTTCCGCCTTCTGAATCAGCCGCGAGAGGTGAAGGATAAGCCGAATGCGCCGCCGTTGGTCGTGGCCAAGGGCGAAATACGCTTCGACAATGTCGTGTTCTCCTATGAACCGGAGCGCACAGTTCTAAAAGGCATCAGCTTCACGGTTCCCGCGGGCAAGACTGTTGCTGTGGTAGGGCCGTCTGGCGCTGGCAAATCAACGATCAGCCGCATTCTCTATCGCTTCTACGATATCAAGTCTGGCAGCGTGACCATCGACGGACAGGACATCCGCGATGTGACGCAGGAAAGTCTGCGCGCGGTTATCGGCATCGTTCCACAGGACACGGTGCTGTTCAACGATACGGTCCGCTACAACATCGCCTATGGCCGCATCGGCGCGACCGAGGCCGAGATCAAGGATGCCGCGCGCTATGCGCAGATCGACAAGTTTATCGTCGAATTGCCGCTCGGCTACGACGCCATGGTCGGCGAGCGCGGGCTGAAGCTCTCCGGCGGCGAGAAACAGCGTGTCGCCATCGCGCGCACGATTCTCAAGAATCCGCCGATCCTGCTGCTCGACGAAGCAACATCGGCGCTCGACACCGGCACGGAGCGTGAAATTCAGAGCGCGCTTAATGAAATTTCACGCGACCGCACAGCACTTGTCATCGCACACCGACTTTCAACAGTGGTGGATGCGGATGAAATCCTTGTGCTGGATCACGGCGAGATTATCGAGCGTGGGCGCCACGACGATCTCGTTGCAGCTGGCGGCCATTATGCTTCGATGTGGAATAAGCAGAAAGAAGCCGCTGCAGCGCGTGAAAAGCTCAAAGAAGTCGAAAATGACCCCGACGTCGTGCACGTGGTTGTCGAGCCGACGAGCTAAAGCAGAGGTCGCAACAAGTGAAATGTTCGTTTCATAAGCGAACAAAAGTTTCTGACGCAAAATTTATTATCCGCACGTCGGACATGGTTTCCACGCGGGTTCGCCTCAAAAGACAAATAGTCGTTGAGAGCATGCCGCAACGGCGTGGCGAACACCCTCGAAAAAACTAGGCCGGCCGTCTCACACGAGGCGGCCGGCCCTTTCTACTCGGCCGCTTCTTTGTTACGGCGCCAATCTTCCATATTGTAGGACGATGGAGGCGGTGGCAGACGGTTACGTGCCGCACGACGCGCCTCCCGGCGCTCGCGCATCTTGTAGGGCAGTGCCAACATCGAGGGTACGAGGCCTAGCGTGATCAGCTTGGAGAACGCGAGGCCGAACACGATTGCCGTCGAGAGTTGAACCCACATCATCCCGTTTGGACCGCCGACGGTCACTTCGCGGGTCGCGAAGTTGATCTCGATGGCGAACATCATGGGCAGCAAGCCTCCTATGGCCGTGATCGTGGTCAGAAACACCGGGCGCAGGCGCTGGGCGCTGGACCGGATCACCGCTTCGATCGGGTCCATTCCCGCATCGCGCAGGCGATGGAATGTGTCGATCAGAACGATGTTGTGGTTCACGACGATGCCCGCCAGCGCCAGCATACCGGTGCCCGACATGATGATCGAGAACGCTTGTCCCATCACGACCATGCCAAGCAGTGCGCCTATCATGGCCAGGATAACCGCGATCAGGATAAGCCCGGCGTGATAGAAGCTGTTGAACAGCATCAACAGAACCATCGCGATCAGAAATAGCGCGAGGAACGCCGCAACGAGCAGGAAGTTACCGGATTCGTTTTGTTCCTCCGCGCCACCCTTGAACGTGACACGCACATCGTGCGGCAGGTTCTGCTTCGCGATCCACGCTTGGATCTTCGTGGTCTCCGCATTCGCGTTCACGCCGAGCTTCACGTTGGCGCGCACGTGATAGACACGATGGCCGTCGACGCGTTCGATCGAGTTGACCTGCTGTGCAGGCTTGCGGGTCACGAAGTTGCTGATCGGGACCATGTTACCGTCGCTGGCGGCAACGCGAAGGCTATCGAGGGCTGCGATCCCGCGCGCTTCACTCGGATAGCGCACGCGGATATCGACTTCGTCCTGACTGTCGTCGGGACGATACTTGCCCACCATGATGCCGTTGGTGACGAGCTGGACCGCCGTACCGATCGACTGCGCATTTGCGCCGAAGCGGCTCGCCATTTCACGGTTGATGTCCAGATCCCATTCGATACCGGGAAGCGGACGCGTATCTTCGACGTCGCGCAGACCGGGCATTTTGTCCATGTGCTCGCGGATCGCTGTCGTGACCTGCGCCAGCGACAGATAATCGTCGGACGACACATCGATCATAATGTCCTTGCCACTCGACGGACCGTTGCCCGGCTCACGGATTTCGATGTGGACGCCGGGGATATTCGCGGTCTTTTTGCGAATCTCTTCCTCGATCTCCTTGCTTGATTTGCGCTCGCGATAATCTTTCATCTCAAGGCTGACATGGCCGATGTTGTCGACTGGCTCGCCGCCCTGACTGTTGAGCGAGTTGCCCTGACCGCCGGACGTCGCATACACGGCGCGGATGCCTGGAACTGTCTGAGCGATACGGGAGATGTTCATCACCATGTCGCGCTTTTCATTGGCCGACAGATTGCCGCGCGCGGACACGTAGATACGCGCATAACCGCCATCCTGATCCGCGAAGAAGATCGTGCCGTGATTGAACAAATAAAACAGCGTGACCACCGCAAAAACGGTGCCGGCAGCGCCTGCAATGACGCGGCCGGGGTGGCGTGTTAACCGCTCGGCAAGATGAGCATACCATCCCGTGATGCCTGGGATGTCGCGCCAATCGCCGGTTTCGGACGCCTCGATCGCTTTCTCGTGCTGCTCGTCGTGAGGCGGCGCTTTGCCGAAAAGCCCGCCAAGCACCGGCAGAAAGATCAACGCAACGACCATTGACGATGACAGGATAATGATAAGCGTGATCGGGAAGTAACTCATGAACTTGCCGGGGATGCCGGGCCACAGCAGCATGGGAAGGAACGCGCCGATCATTGTCGCCGTTGCGCTGACCACCGGCCAGAACATGCGCGTCGCAGCCTGCGCAAAAGCCTCCTTGGGCGGGAAGCCCTCGGTCATCTTTCGATCGGCGTATTCGACGACGATGATCGCGCCGTCGACCAGAATACCGACGGCCAAGAGCATCGCGAACATGATCATGAAGTTCAGCGTCAATCCGAACCCGTTGAGGATCATGAAACCCATAAGGAACGAGGTCGGGATCGCGACGCCGACCAGAAGCCCCGAACGAAGCCCGAGAGCGGCCACGATGATGATCATGACCAGCACGACGGCGAGAATGATCGAATCCGAAAGCGAGCCGAGCTGGTCACGGATATCGGTAGATTCGTCGAACAGATAACTGACATGCACGCCCGGCGGCCAGGTCTTCTGAGCCTTCTCCACCAAAGCACGGACGGCTTGGTTGTTGGCGATGATGTTCGCACCGATGCGCTTGGTGACGTCTAGCGAGATCGTTGGCTGTCCATTCACGCGCGCATAAGTCGTGGGGTCGTAGAAGGTGCGGTGCACCTGCGCCACATCACCGAGAGTGATTGTCGAGTTTGCGGTCGACCGGATCGGCAGCGTGAGAAGGTCGTTCGCCGTTTCGATAACGCCAGGCACCTTCACCGCGAAGCTGCCGTGACCGGTGTCAATCAAGCCGGCCGCAATAAGGCGGTTGTTGTTGGAAACTGCTTGGAACATCTCTTGTTGCGAGATGCCGAAGCTTTCCAGCTTTGCCGGATCGATCAGGATTTCGAGCATCTCCTTGCGCTCTCCGTCGATATCGACGTCGAGAACGCTGGGGATGACCTTTATTTCGTCTTTCAGGTCGCGCGCCAGCTTCAGCAATGTGCGTTCGGGAACGTCACCGTAAAGGGCGGCTGAAATCACTGGCTGCAGGGCTGTGTTGATTTCCTGCACGGTCGGCGGATCGACTTCGGCAGGCAACAGCGAGCGGGCCTCGTCGACCTGCGCGCGCACGTCGTTGAGTGCCTTTTCCTTTTTGAAGTTCACGTCGAACTCAAGAATGATCACGCCCACGCCGGAATAGGCCCGGGCCGTGATCGTCTTGAGACCCTCGACGGAGCGCAGCGCGGTCTCAAGCGGTTTGACCAGAAGCCGCTCGCTATCCTCCGGACTGATGCCCGGATAGGTGACCTGCACGATCAGGATTGGAATCGGGATGTCAGGCTGGGCCTCTTTGGGGATGGAGTTAAACGCCGTCACGCCCACGATGAGCACGACTAGGATCATCGCGATGACGACGCGGGTATTGTTGACGGCCCAGTCGACTATTCGGGTCATGACGGCACTCCGGGCTTGTCGACGACGGCCTTCACTTTTTCGCCGTCAGTCACGAATTCCTGGCCGACGGTGATGATGTTTACATGCTCCGGCACGCCCGCGATCCACATGCCATCCGGACCATCGGACACGATCTGGATTGGCAGGAAATGGACGACACCGTTCTGGACCACGCGCACACCGACTGCGCCGGAGTCATTCAGAACAAGTATGCCCGGCGATATGTGTACCGCCGCGACGCGCTTTACCGGGATATGGATGTCGGCGCTAACACCATCGCGCAGCGAATTGTCGGCGTTGGGCAGTTCAACTTCGACGCGGAAGGTGCGGGTGGTCGCGTCGGCGCGATCCGCCACGAAGCGGACCTTGCCGTTAACTGTCTGGCCCGTCACGAGCGTCGCACTCGCCGGATCACCAATAGTGATCTGCCCGACGTCGTGCTCCGACACCGCGCCAACAGCCAGGAAAGGCTCCGGCGCATATACCATCTCGCATTTGTCGCCAGCGCGCATGTAATCACCGACGTCCACGTAGCGATCGTCGACATAACCGTCGAACGGCGCGCGGATTTTGGTGTTCGCGAGCTGGATGCCCATCGTGCTGGCGCCGGCCTTGGCGGCTTCATAGGCCGCCTGCGTCTGCGCGAGCTGCGTTTTCGAGCGGAAACCCTGCTTGAACAGCTCCTGGGCGACTTCCAATTCCTTGCCGGTCTGCGCGACCATGGCGTTCATCTGTTGCACCTTGGCGCCGCGATCGTTGACATCGATCTCGCACAGCACATCGCCAGTCTTGACCTTCTGACCCTTATCGAAATGGATCGCCTTGACTGTGCCATCGACTTCGGCGCGGACATCGACGGCGTGAAGGGCCTGCGTGCGTCCGCGAACGGTGACTGTCGCGGCGCGCTCGGAGGCAGACAGCGCTGCCACACGCACCGACGGCGTGTCGTTCGTCGAGGTTTTGGCTTCCGCCGTTTCCGAGCTGATGTTGGTCTTGGGATGAATGAACAGGCTGGAGCCGATCCATACGACCACAAGAGCCAATATGCCGAACGCCCACTGGTAACGCGGCTTCAGCGCGAGCCAGGAGCCCGGCATGATCCGCTCGTAGAAAGCGTCGATCGCATTCTTCAGGCGCGTGAACATCGTACTATACTTTCCTTATTCCGCTGCGACTGCTTCCGGTGCTTCGAAGCGGGGACGCTGACTTTTGAGAAAATCGAGTGCTGCTTGGTAGATGGCCCGCCCGAAGCCGTTTGCAAACTCGTCGCCCTCGGTTTTTGGACGAGCGTTGCCATTGTTCAACAGAGCGAGCTTGGTTTCGGTTTGTGCGATGTAGTCCTCAAGCAACGTCATGACGCGGCCAGCAGGCAGCAAATCGCTGAACAGCATCGCGAAGACAAACGGCGAGCGGTGGCGATCTTCGGGTAGAGGCTTCAGCAGGGAGGCGATGAACGCGCTGCGTCCTGCCGGGGTGATCGAATAGACCTTGCGGTCCGGCCGCTTCTCTTGAGCTTCCGCGCGGACAGATACGAGCCCTTCCTCGCAAAGCCTGTTCAGGGCCGGATAAATCGATCCGAAGCTCGCCTCGACAAAATGCTGGTAGCCGTCGTCCTGGAAAAGATTCTTGATCTCATAGCCGGTGGCGTCGCCACGGGTGAGAATCCCCAAGCAGATCGTGCGAACATCCACGGTCCTAGCCCCTATCTATATTGGTTCGATATAGATCGACGCTATATATGTTCGCATCCGCGAAATTCAAGTCACTTAGTTGTGTAGAATTCGCAACCCCCGCCTGCGTAGCCGGAGGGGCCTATATACTAGCGAAAAAAACAACTCGCCGTAGGGCGTTAGATCAGCTCGACCTTGTCGACTTCGACGCCCTTGTTGCCTTGGCGAGTGGAATAGCGGATCCGCTGTTCCGGCTCGACCACCTGGACACCAGACCGGCGCAGGGCGCTGGCATGCATGTAGATGTCACCGCTGCCATTGTCCGGCATGACAAATCCGAAGCCCTTCTGGTCGTTGAAGAATTTCACTTTGCCTTCGACCATAGGACCGCTTGGGCCGGAATCACGGTCGCGATATCCGCCACCACTACTGAAGCGGTCATTGCCGCCGAAGCGATCACCGCCGCCGAACCTGTCGCCACCGCCACCGAACCGGTCGCCACCGCCAAACCGGTCGCCGCCGCCGCGATGACCACCGCCGCGTCCGCCACCGCCGAAGCGATCGCCGCCGCCGCCGCCATAGCCGCCTTCGTCACGCGGCTTGCGCGGGGCAGGTGCCTCTGCGGTGCTGGCGTCCACGCTGTGGACCGTCACGACCTGAAGGCCTCGCGGCGAATTTGCGAGATCGCACACGATTGTTGACCCCTGGAGCAAACTCGTTGCGCCTTGGGCAGCGAGCGCCGAGGCATGGCAGAAGGCGTCAGCGCCATCTTCCATGGTCACGAAGCCGAAGCCTTTTGTTGCGTTGAACCATTTCACGGTGCCCTTCGCCGAAGCTCTCGCGAGGGGGCCGGAATTGCCGTTGTCGAAGTTCGCCATGTCTGCCGATGCCGCACCTGGCCGGACAAGTTTGACAAGCGCACCGCTCGTCCCGGCCACGGGCTGGCGCGTTAACCCCTATCATGCGCAAAAAGCCGCGCCCCTCGCAACGGGGGAGGCGGTGCTGGGCTCCTTTTTTGGCGTATATGTCAGGACCGCTTTCAGACCTTGCCGCAGGTGAAAAATGCCCGGAAGTCAGGATTTCGCGCCCGATCCTCGCAATGAGAAGGTTCTCATCTACCTGAACGGCAGTCTTGTTCCGCGCAGCGAGGCAAAAGTTTCCATCTTCGATGCCGGCTTCGTTCTGGGCGATGGCGTGTGGGAGGGGCTGCGCCTGCACAAGGGCGCGTTCCTGTTCCTCGACGCGCATCTCGACAGGCTCTACGACGGCGCGCGCGCCATCGCGCTCGATATCGGATTGTCACGAGAAGAGATGATCGCGGCGCTGCGCCGGACGGCAGACGTCAACGAGATGCAAAGTGGTGTCCATATCCGGTTGATGGTGACACGTGGCCCGAAGAAGGCGCCCAATCAGGATCCGCGCAATGCGCTCGGCAAACCCACCATTGTGATTGTCGCTGAGCACAAGGAGCCGAGCGAGGAGATTGTCACGCGCGGCCTCAAGCTCGTGACATCGTCGATCCGCTGTACGCCGAAGGAGATGTTCGACATGCGGCTCAATTCGCACAGCCGTTTGTCGCTGATCCGTGCGTTCCTCGATGTGATGGACAAGGGCGCGGACGAGGCGTTGATGCTCGATCCGCACGGTTTCGTGTCGAGTTGCAACGCGACGAACTTTTTCTGGATCAAAGATGGCGAAGTGCGAACCTCTACTGGCGAATACTGCTTCAATGGCGTTACGCGCGCCAATGTGATCGCGCTGTGCGTCAAGAATTCCATCCCGATCCAGATGGCGAGCTTTGCGTTGGAAGATGTGCAAAGCGCCGATGAAGCGTTCGTAACAGGGACATTCGGCGGATTGACGCCTGTGCGTGAAATCGATGGCCGCGTCCTTCCTGCGGCCCTTCCGGGACCGATAACGGCGAAGCTGCGCGCGCTTTACGCCGAGCTCAAAGACGCGGATGCAGCGCGATGAGCGAGCCGATACGGATCGCGATGTGGTCGGGACCGCGCAACATCTCGACCGCGATGATGCGGTCCTTCGAGAATCGTCCCGATACCGCGGTCATCGATGAGCCGTTCTACGCGGCATTTCTGAAGGCCACCGGCATCGACCATCCAATGCGCGAAGAATCGATGGCGTCGCAGCCGACGGATCCGCAGGTCGTGGTCGGTCAGATTTTGGGTCCCGTACCGAACGGCCGTCCGATCTGGTACCAGAAGCATATGACCCACCACATGGTGGATGGCTTCCCGCGCGATTGGATTGTAGGGATGCGCAATGCGTTCCTGATCCGAACACCGGAAGATGTACTCGCGTCCTATGTGCAGAAGCGTGAGGCAGTGACGCTCGACGATATCGGGTTTGTAAGCCAGGCAGAGCTGTTCGATCGCGAAACGCAGCGTCTGGGCCACGCGCCACCAGTAGTGCATAGCGAAGACGTGCTAGCTGATCCGCGGGGCACTTTGAGTGCACTATGCCGTGCGTTGGACATTCCCTTCAGCGATGCGATGCTCTCCTGGCCTGCAGGACGGCGCGCGACCGACGGCACATGGGCCCCGGTCTGGTACGCCTCTGTCGAACGTTCGACCGGCTTCTCGCCACCACGAACATCTGCTTCGCGTGAACAATTGCTGCCGCATCTGCAACACATCGCCGATGCAGCGCGTCCGCATTACGAAAAGATTCTGCCATTCAGGCTACGCGCCAGATAATCCTGCCGCCGTCGCGCTCGGTTGTCAGCGTGAGGTCGCGATTGTGTGCGGCGACGGCGCCTTCCCAGAGCGCATTCCAGGCGCGAAATGCTGAATCCGGGTCTTCAACGGGCACGTCGTTCATCAAGCGCCAACCTTGCGCGATAACTATCGAACTCGGTTCGGCGGTAAGGCACTCGACCGCTTCGCCCTGAGCGGCCTGCATGGCAGCCAAATAGCGCGCGAAGGCGGGCGCATCTCTTTCCGCAAAGCCGACGAGTGCCGCAGTCTCTTCATAGAATTGAAGCCCGATCAGCCGTGCAGTCCTGCTCACAAGCGCCGAACCTTCTTCCGCGCCGAACAGTTCCTGCATCGCCGGCAAAAGCGAGCGCACATATTCCATGGCGTAGGAACGTTCGACTTTCCGAAGCCGCTCCTCCGGCCAGTCCGCGATGTCGAGCTTCGGTGCTTTCACTGGGTCGAATTTCGGCATGCGCTCGTGAGGCGCAAAGCGAACACGCTGTTCTGGCTCTATCTCGTGATCATATTCGAAATAATATCCCTCGAGACCTGGATCGCCCTCGACGGTCTGCCCGGTACAGACGAAACCGAGTCTGGGGTTCCTGAGCGACACGCCGTTGTGGCCGTGCCAGCCGTGCAGCATGGCTTCGTTTACTTCGCGCGGAATCGCGCAAATCGCCGTACCCTGCCAGATCCAGCGCGGCGGGGGGTAGCGCACCCATGCCTTGCGATTCGACTCCGCAACGTACTCCGTCTTCACTCCGCCCAGCGCGTTTGAGAAATAGTGGTACTGCGCGCACGCCACCGCATCGGGTAGGCGGTCCAAGCCGAGCTTTTTCAAGCCGGGGAGAAATTTCTCAAGATGCTGACGCCGGAAGTGGGCCGAGACAAATCGGCGCGCCGCATCAGCGCCTTTGCGGCTAACCAATGTTAGGACGAGGCCGGTCATCAACGCGTGGTAGATTTTGGCAACAGCTTTGTAGCCGGCAATCTCATTCACAATGGCCGATTCCATTCCGGCGCTTCAACGCCAGCGTATACCGTTCCAAAGATTTAAACGAGTTTTACACGCATTGGTTAGGTTGATTTAGAATGGAGGCTACCCTTGATTGTCCGCATATAATCTCATCTAAACCATCCCCAAGAATAGCGCACCCGCGATAGCGCGCCCGTGGCATCCTCTGCGGCGGAGGAAACATGCGCGCAGCGCTCGGCATCATCGAAGGGTTTTACGGGAAGCCGTGGTCGTGGGCCGCGCGCGCAGAAACGGTCGCGTTTCTCGCGCCGCACGGCTATCAATTCTACATCTATGCGCCGAAGGCCGATTCCTTTTTGCGCGAGCGCTGGCAGGAAGATCATCCGAGCGAGATCGCGGAGCATCTGCGGATGTTCGCCGCGCGCTGCCGCGAACTTGGCGTGCGCTTCGGTGTTGGTTTGAGCCCGTTCGAGGTCTATCGCGATTTCGGCCGTGACGCGCGTGCTGCACTCGCGCGCAAACTGGCGTTTCTCGCGGGCATCGGTATCGACGATCTCGCTGTCTTGTTCGACGATATGAAGGGCGACTTGCCGGGTCTCGCCGAAGCGCAAGTCGATATCGTGCACTGGATTGCCGAGCGGTCGAGCGCGAAAAATGTCATCGTCTGCCCGACTTACTATTCGGACGATCCAATTCTCGACCGGGTGTTCGGACAACGGCCGGAAAACTATCTGGAAGAATTTGGCGCGCGTCTCGATCCCGGCATCGATATCTTCTGGACAGGCGAGGAAGTGTGTTCGCGCGAGTTCACCACGGGCCATCTTGCGCGCGTCTGCAATCTCATTGGGCGCAAGCCAGTGCTCTGGGACAACTATCCCGTCAATGACGGCAAGCGCATGTCGCAATATCTGCATCTACGCGCATTCACGGGCCGCCCCGCCGCCATCGCCGATTTCATTTCCGCGCATGCCGTCAATCCGGCGCTGCAAGTTGTGCTGTCACGGATGCCAGCACTGTCTCTAGCCACGATCTATTCTAGTGGCGATGCCTATGAATATGGCCGAGCGTTCGAGGCGGCGGCGACCGAAGTGGCGGGTAAGCGGTTGGGCGATTTGCTCCGGCAGGATATTCTGCTCCTGCAGGACACGGGACTGGATCGTCTTGATGCTGCGGCGGCACGCCTGCGCAAACGCTATGGCGAATTTGACCATCCCGCCGCGCGGGAGGTGCTCGCGTGGCTTGATGGCGAGTATCGGTTCGAGGCCGTGGCACCCACGTCCTAGCCGTCACGCTACTCTTGCGCTATGCGGGTGCATGGTATGTCCGATTGACCCGGCATGAACCGATTCGGCCTTGTCGCTGACGCTGGCGGAACGAATGTGCGGTTTGCGCTCGTCGATCTCGACGCGAGCGGCGATGTCGCGTTGCGCGCCCCCCAAAAATTCACGTCGCGCGACTTTTCCAGCATCTTCGATGCGGCGCGCGAATATCTCGCCCTGCAGAATTTGCACGAGGCTCCGGCGTCTGGGGTGGTCTCAGTGGCCGGTCCCGTTCAGGAAAACGCTATCAATATGACAAATCTCGGCTGGCGGTTTTCCGGTGGCGAGTTGGGTCAGGTGCTCGGTACCACGCAGGTCCAAATCATCAACGACTATGAAGCGATCGCGCGGTCGGTCGCGTCTCTCAAGGACGTCGATCTGCGAGTCATTGGGCCTTCAATTTTGCCGAAATGCGATGAGCGCGAAACAGTCGCGATCGTCGGCCCCGGAACCGGACTGGGCGTCGGCGGGTACGCCCGCACGCAGAAAGAATTGGTGCCGCTGGTAGGAGAGGGTGGCCATGCGGATTTCGCGCCGTTCGATGACGCCGAAATTGAAATCCTGAAATTCCTGCGCCGAAAATTCGGCCATGTCTCGAATGAGCGAATTCTTTCCGGTCCGGGATTGGTGAACCTACACGAAGCGCTGTCGGACGTGGAGGGTGTTCCATACGGGAAAGTGGAAAGCCGCGACATCACTGCGCAAGCGATCGCCGATAAGTATTCGTTCTGCGGCCGCGTGCTCGCGCGGTTTTGCGCAATCCTTGGCTCTGTCGCAGGCGATGTCACATTGACCATGGGCGCGCGCCACGGTGTGATGCTGGCAGGCGGAATACTTCCTGCCGTCGCCGATTTCTTTGCTGCGAGCGATTTTCGTGCGCGGTTCGAGGCGAAGGGACGGTTCGAAGGTTATATGAAGGCAATTCCTACGCGCCTGATCGTCAACGACAACGCCAGCCTTCTTGGCGCGGCGACGCTTCTGATTTCGAAAGCCAATCGATGATGCGTCGCTTGGTTGCGGTATTTGCCTGCGCTTTCGCGCTTGGAGCGTGTTCGCTTTTGCAGGCGCAAGAAAAGGAACAGAAGGTGGCGCGGCCCGTAATCGCGCCCGCGGAGCCCGGTATGATCCATCCAGAACTCTGGCCGAAGAGCCAGAGTGGCGTGGCTCGCGATCCCGCCATCGAAGCGGAAGTTGCGCGGTTACTGTCATTGATGACGGTGGAAGAGAAGGTCGGCCAGACGATCCAGGCCGACATGGCATCGGTTTCGCCGGACGATGTGCGCAAGTATCACCTCGGCACGATCCTCAACGGTGGCGACTCCGGTCCGCACCGCAACGATCGCGCGCCTGCGCTGGAATGGCTGAAGGCGGCTGACGAATATTTCAATGCCTCGCTGCCGGAGACGCCCGATCGTCCGCGCATTCCGATCCTGTGGGGCACGGATTCCATTCACGGCAATTCGAACATCATTGGCGCCACAATCTTTCCGCACAATATCGGGCTCGGTGCTGCACGTGATCCGGATCTCATTCGCGAGATCGGTGCGATCACGGCCGTCGAAACGCGCGTCACCGGCGCCGACTGGACGTTTGCGCCGATGCTCGCCGTGGTGCGCGACGACCGCTGGGGCCGCACCTACGAAGGCTTTTCCGAAGACACGGAAACCGTCCGCCAATACGTGTCGGCGATGGTCGAAGGGCTGCAGGGCATGCCCGGCGCACCGGATTTCCTGCGTGGCGGTCATGTTATCGCCACAGCCAAGCACTTTCTCGGCGATGGCGGCACGGATGGTGGCAGGGACCGCGGCGACAACCTGTCGAGCGAGACCGATCTGCGCGACATATTTGCGCCGCCCTATCAGGCGGCCATTGCCGCCGGTGTCCAATCGATCATGGCGTCGTATTCGAGTTGGCAGGGCTACAAGATGCATGGCAACAGGGCGTTGTTGAGCGATGTTCTTGTCGGCCGACTCGGGTTCGATGGTTTCGTTGTCGGTGATTGGAACGGCCATTTGGAGGTTCCGGGATGCACCGGCTCAAGCTGTGTGCCGGTCTTCAACGCCGGCGTCGATATCATTATGGCGCCAGATACATGGCGCGGGCTCTACAACAACACGCTGGCGCAAGTGCGCTCCGGCGAAATTCCGACGGCGCGGCTTGACGAGGCCGTGTCGCGCATCCTGCGTGTGAAGCTGCGCGCAGGAGTGATGACGGCCGGCGCACCATCTACGCGGCCCTTCGCCGGACAATGGGATCAACTCGGTTCTCCGGAACATCGTGCCGTCGCGCGCCGAGCCGTGCGGGAGTCGATGGTCCTGCTCAAAAACAACAGAGGGATTCTGCCGCTCAGCCCAAAGCTTCATGTGTTGGTTGCGGGCGACGGAGCGGACGATCTCGGCAAACAGTGCGGCGGCTGGACGATCTCGTGGCAAGGCACCGGCAATTCGCGCAGCGATTTCCCGCATGGGCAAACGATACTTGAGGGCATCCGCGACAAGGTCGAGGCAGCGGGTGGTTCCGTAACATACAGTGCCACCGCGACGTTCCTCGCAAAGCCCGATGTCGCCATCGTGGTGTTCGGCGAGGATCCCTATGCGGAGACGCCGGGCGATCTCGACACGCTGGCTTACAATTCTCGCGACCTCGCACTGCTTCGGCAATTGCAGGCGCAGGGCATCCCCGTGGTCTCGGTCTTTCTCTCCGGGCGACCGCTGTATGTGACGCGCGAGATCAATGCCTCCGACGCGTTCGTCGCGGCATGGCTTCCCGGGTCGGAAGGTGGCGGTGTCGCCGACATGCTGTTCCGCGCGCCAGACGGTTCGGTGGCCTATGATTTCCACGGCAGGCTTTCCTATTCGTGGCCGAGAGGCCCGGACCAGACGCCCCTCAATGTCCCGCGCGCCAGAGATACCAAAGGCGCGGAAGCTTACGATCCGCTCTTCGCATTCGGCGCGGGCATGGACTATGCGCACCCTTTTGATCTGGGCACGCTGCCGGAAGCGATGCCGAAAGTTTCAGACGCTACTTCACTCGGTATGCGCACCGCGCCTCCCTGACATGACGTCAGAGCTGTGGGTGACGGTCTTTTGATCGCCGTTCCTCGGCCGGACCGATTGCATTAACGCGAACCGGTGTATGCTCTGCGCGAACAAATCGCGCCGTGTTTTACTCGAGGTCCTCATGAAATCGGTAACTGTCGCTACGTCTATCCTGATCGCATCGGCCGGGTTCGCGAACGCGGCCAATCGCGTGGTGCTCCCGACAAACGTCACACCTTCGCACTACGACATCTCGGTCGTGACAGATGCGACGCATCTGACGTTTACCGGCAGCGTAAAGATCGACATCGCGGTCAAGCAACCGACGCATGTCATCGAGTTAAACGCTGCGGACATGACGTTCGGACGGATATCGCTTTCGGGCGTCGCGGGCACACCCAAGGTCGTGTTCGACCCGAAGGAACAGACAGCAACGCTGATGTTTCCGTCGCAGATCGCCGCTGGCCCCCACGTCCTGACCATCGACTACAAGGGCAAAATCTATCAGCAGGCGGCGGGTCTCTTCGCGCTCGACTACGATACGGCGAAGGGCAAAAAGCGTGCGCTGTTCACGCAGTTCGAAAATTCCGACGCGCGGCGCTTTGTGCCCTCGTGGGATGAGCCCAACAAGAAAGCCACGTTCACGCTCACGGCGACGGTTCCCCGCGACCAGATGGCGATTGCCAACACGCCGATCTCGTCGACGGATTCGCTTCCCGGTGGTCTGAAACGTGTTCACTTCACAGCATCGCCGAAGATGTCGTCCTATCTGCTGTTCTTCGGCGCCGGCGATTTTGAGCGCGTGTCGCGCAAGGTCAATGGCGTGGATGTCGGTATCATTGTGAAGCGCGGCGATACGGACAAGGCCGGTTACGCGCTCGACGCGGCGGCGAACATTCTTCCGTATTACCAAGATTATTTCGGTGTGAAATATCCGCTGCCGAAGCTCGATCTGGTTGCGGGACCCGGCTCCAGCCAGTTCTTCGGTGCGATGGAGAACTGGGGCGCGATCTTCTATTTCGAGCGCGACCTTGAGATTGATGCCAAGACCTCGACCGAGTCTGACAAGCGCAACATCTATATCGTGATTGCGCATGAGATGGCGCATCAGTGGTTCGGCGATCTCGTGACGATGGATTGGTGGGAGGACCTCTGGTTGAACGAGGGTTTCGCATCGTGGATGGAATTGAAAGCTACCGACCATTTCCATCCCGAATGGAAGGTCTGGATGGATTCCATCGATGCCAAAGAAGGTGCGATGCGTGTCGATGCCCGCGCCGGAACGCACCCGATCGTCACGCCGATTCTTGATGTGATGCAAGCCAATCAGGCTTTCGACACGATCACCTATTCGAAAGGCCAGGCAGTCATCCGCATGCTGGAGAACTATGTCGGCGCCGATGAATTCCGCGCAGGCGTGCGCAACTACATCAAGGCGCACGCTTACGGAAACACGGTCACGGACGATCTGTGGCGTGAGCTCGACAAGACATCTCCGCGGCCGGTCACGCAGATCGCGCATGACTTCACGCTGCAGGCCGGCGTGCCGCTTGTGCGCGCAACGCCGATCGTCGGCGGTGTGCGTCTGATGCAAGAGCGTTTCGCGATGGATGCGACCGCAAAGACGCCGCTGACGTGGCATGTCCCCGTGCTCGCGCAATCGCCCGGAGACAAAGCGCCGTGGCGCGGTACTGTCGCCACCGGCGCACCGGTCCAGATCGCAGCCAAGCCGGGCGTGGTGGTGAACGAAGGGCAGGCGGGTTATTTCCGCACGGCGTATGATCCCGGCCTGCTCAAGGCGGTGGCCGCACGCTTTGTCAATCTTTCGGCCGAAAACCAGTTCGGGTTGCTCAACGATACGCGAGCGCTAGGCTATTCGGGCTACGCGCCTCTCACAGATTTCCTATCGCTCGCGCAGCAGACCAAATCGACGATGGACCCGCAGGTGCAAGCCGCTGTCGCCGCTCGGTTGCAGGGGATCGACTCGCTCTATGACGGGCTGCCCGGTCAAGCCGCGTTCCGATCCTTCGGCAGGACCTTGCTGGACCCGTTATTCGCCAAAGTCGGATGGGACGCACAGGCGGGCGAGAGCCAGAACACAGCACTCCTGCGCGAAACGCTGCTCGACGCGCTCAGCCAGTTCGACGATCCGGGCGTGATCGCGGAAGCCCGCAAGCGCTTCTCCGTATTTTTAAGGGACCCGTCGCATATCACGCCGGATACGCGCCGCAGCATGCTGAGGATCGTGGCGCTTCACGCCGATGCCGCGACATGGGAGGAGCTGCATACGCTGGCCAAAATCGGCAAAACCGCGATGGTCAAGGACGAGATGTATCGTATCCTCGGCACAGTCCGAGATCGCGCGCTGGCTGCCAAAGCCCTGGCATTGACGCTCGGCAATGAAGTCGCGATCACGACCCGGCCCTCGATCGTGCGATCAGTCGGCGTTGCTCATCCGGATATGGCGTTCGATTTCATGAATACGCATCGGCAGCTGGTGATGTCGTGGCTTGAAGGGGACAGTCAGAACCAGTTCGTTCCACGCGTTACGCAAGGCTCTAACGACCCGAAGATGATCGCCAAGCTGAATGCCTATGCAAATGCGCACATTCCGGCGACAGCACGTGGCGATACGGTTAAGGCCACAAGTGCGATCGGCTTCAATGCCGAAGTCCGCACAAAGCGCCTACCGGAAATCGACCGCTGGCTCGCGGCCAAGCGCGGGGAATAGCGCTTGGCCATCGGGCAAAAGAAAACGGGCCGGAGTTTCCTCCGGCCCGTTTCGTTTTAAGTTCCGGTCGATTAGTTGACCGTCACGGCCTTCGCAACAGATGCAACGCCGTTCACGACCACTTGAAGCGTGCTCGCGCCGGTTTCACAGCCGTTCGGGATATCGAACTTCGCCGTCGTCACGGTGCCGTCCGAGATGCCGGTCGCATAGTCATGCGTCTTGGCATAGCAGACGTGGCCGCTGCCGGTGTTCGTGAGGCGCACCAGCGGATAGTTCGACGACGTCTGAACGTCGTCGCCGTAGTAACCGCCATAGGTCACGCCGTTGAAGCCAAGGCCCTTCACGACATTGTTGGTGCTGCCGTGTGTGAGCGTGGCGGCCACGTGCTTGACCTTCGGAATCGCCTTCTTGTTCGGCAATCCTTGCGGTGTGTAGATTTCCACATCGCCCACATCGCTGCTCCACAGGACTTCACCTGTGGGAAGCATGAGCATGCGGCTTTCCCATGACTGTTGACTCGGCGCGCTCGCGGGCTCGTCAACCTGAACGATCTTTACCTTATCCGCCGCCTTGACGGAGATTTCAACGAAGTGCGTCGGGTTCTGGAAGACGCCCGGGCTGACCGCTGCCAGTACGTTTCCGTTCGGCAGAACGGCAGCCGGACCGTCGGCCTGGTCAAGTGCGCCATTGATGTTCGGCATGTCCGGTCCCTGCGTCCAGACTTGCGTGAGCGGATTGTACACACCGGTATGAGGCGTGCCGCAGGTCTGTAACACCAAGCCATTGGGCAGAAGAGGTGCAGGGCCGATTTCATGCGATCCCGGATCTGTGCAGGAGAACCCGATCTTGCCCGGAGAGGTCCAGCTATTCGTATTCTCCGAATAAATCTCGAAATCGTTGTTGCTGCCGAGATCGCGGTTGGCGTCGACGGTCAGAATGGTTCCGTCTGGAAGCTGCGTCCAGCCTTCTTCGTCGTTGACGTCTGCCTTGCCGGTACCCGCAGTATCGTTCCACGTGACCGTGTTACCGCTGATCGTGCCGATCGCGCTATGCGACGTGCAGCAATCGGCCTGCATGTAGAGACCGTCCGTACGTACAACGCTTTGCGCGTCGCCGATTTTGGTCCAGCCAGACGGAGGCGGAACGTTGGTCCAAGTGTTGGCCACCGTGTCGTAAATGGCACCCTTGTTCGTCCAGACGGCGCTGCAGTTCAGATATTCGCCGCCTTCGACCATGACATGCTGGCCGTCCGGCATGACTGCCGATCCGAAGTACAGCGGGCTGTATCCGGACGGCATCGCCGCGATGCTGGTCCACGTGCCGTTCTTGTAGCTTCCGGTATTGTCCGGCGTCAGCCTGTACCAATTCACGGTGCACAGGTCGTGCATAATCACGGTGCCGTCGGTGAGCAAGAGAGCTGTGTCGCCCGTACCAGGGAAAGCATGCGTGAGCATGTTCCAGGTGCCCGAGGCATTCGCCTTGGGCGCGTGGTAGGGCTGTTGTGAAGGGTTGTAATGCCAGGTGCCTGGATGAGCAGGCAGCGGATCGCGATGACTTGCGAGCGCGCTGGTCGACAGTAATGCGCCTGTGATGGCGGCGAGAGCGATGATTCGGCTGGAACGCATGGGTAGTCCCTTTCGGATTGGTGCTTGGCCCAGTTGGATAGCGCGAGCAACAGCGAACGCCATCAACACAGATGTCGAAGAATATTACCGGGATGTTAGTTAGGCGTATCGCGTTAGGCAAGCGCGGGGGAGCCCAAAACGGACACCAATCCATGCTGCGACCGCGAGAAGAGCGCCGTGCGATCACGACGATTGTGTGATAATTCGCGACAAATTATTGTAACAAAGTCTGTCGCGCTTTCAGTACGGCTATTTGTCCATCTGCCGCATAGCGCCAACAGACTGCGCAAACCCGAGCATCGAGTACTCGAGCATGACGGGTTTACCACTAAGACGTGAGGAATATGAAAGTGTCATCGTTTTAGATGCAAGGAGTGCAGGTTCGTTGGCGTGTCTCACGGATAGTATCGAGAGGCAGAACTTTGCCGTGCATCCGCCGATAGGCATCGGAATCTTCGTCCCGCCAATCTGGAACATGGACTCGTCGCCTGATTCGACTTCGTCTGGCGGGAACCGGAGAAAAATCGTCAGCACATTCTTGAAGCCTACGCGCCGGAGCGTAACGCGGACTCCATCGGTCGGGTTTTGAGGCGCTTTGACAGCCTGAAAGGTGTGGCAGTGTGGCAATTTCCAGCCCGGCGGGGGGCCGTCTTTTGAGGGCGTTCCTTCGGAATTCCCCGTTTGTGGCACCCGGGGAAGTTCGCGTTGCCTGCCGCAACTGAGCGTCCACGCACCAATCACTTTATCTCCCATAAAGTCCGGCTTGAGCCCGGCCACTGCTTTTGCGGGATCGGAAAACTGGGATGCGCTGGGGTCGATGCCGGGACGGCCGTGGAAGCGCGCGGCCGCGAAGAGCCCGGCCATCAGGACGACGGCCAGCGCGATACCGATGAACGAGTTGCGCATTTGAGGGCTCCGGAATTCGTTGGTAGTCCGATTAATGTCTGATCGCGAACGGCTCAAGCCCCACGTCTAGTCGAACTTCGGCACATTGGGGTAATCGTCCAGTACCGTGCCGAGCGCTTCCTTGAGCGGTCCCAACCAAGGCTCGAAATTGCGCCAATGATCGACGCCGCTCTTGTAGAGCGGTGTGCGGACCTGCTCGGAACTCGCCGTGCGTACGGCGCGCTCCGTTTCGTGGAAGTGCAGGCAGCCTTCCTCGAAGGGAAGGCCGATATGGTCCAACATCCGGCGGATTTCGTGTTCGGGATTTTCCACCATCTGTTCATAGATCACGCGATGCACCCTGCCGGGAAGCACGTAGTCCCAATGCGCCATCAACTCCACGTAATCACGATAGAACCTGCCGACGTCTGTCAGTGCGTAGGTGAAATGCTGCCCGCGCGCGAAATGCTGTTTGAAGTTCGAAAAGCATGACCCCATTGGGTGGCGGCGCGCATCGATGATTTTTGCATTCGGCAATATCAAATGGATCAGCGGAATATGCGCATAGTTGTTCGGCATCTTGTCGACAAAAAACGGCCGGTTGAGAACGCGATGGCGGCGGGTGTCCTGGATATATTCTTCCCCGCGCCGCTCAAATTCGGCCGGATCGAGATACCCTAGAAGCTCCGGATAGGTTGGCCCTTCGCTCTCGGCATTGTCTTCGTTGAGGTGCCGGGCAAGAGACGTGACGTTGGGCAATTCCATCGTGCCTTCGATCTGCGAATGGCTTGAAAGGATTTGCTCGATCAACGTCGATCCAGCGCGCGGCAATCCGACGACAAAGATCGGATCCCGCGCATAGCATCCGACACCTTTGAGATCTTTGAAAAAATCCGGCGTGAAAATCTCTTTGCAGGCCTCGACGAAAGCGTGCGTCTTCTCGGCATCGTATTCCACCGTCGAGCGCCAGAGCGCGTTCCCGCGTTGGTAATTCTCGAACGACCACTCGAATTGCTTCAAGTCTTCGTGGGCCTTGCCTAACGAGAAATAGAACTGCACGCGCGCTTCCACGCGTAAATCTGGGCGCTCGAGCTGGGACTGCATCTCGACAATGTCGCGCTCCGAAAACTTGAACGTCTTCAGGTTCGCGAGACTCCAATATCCGCCGCCCAACTGCGGCAGCAGTTCGATTGCTTTGCGGTAAGCGGTGACACCTTCTTCCTGCTTGCCAGCCGATTTGAGCGCGTGTCCATAGCTGACCCAGGACGATGGGTGCATCGGATACTCGCGCACAAGGCCTTCGAACAGGTCGAGCGCCTCAAGGTCGCTTCCCATTTGCCCCAGAAGTGACGCCTTCATGGTACGGAACTGGGGGTTCAGCGGATCGCGTTCGAGAAGCATGTCGATATGCGGCATTGCCTCGTGGACGCGGTTTTGCAGGTAGTAAGAAGACACAAGCCGATAGCGCGCGGCGGCGAAATCGGGCGCAAGTTCGAGGCAGCGCTCAAGCAGGGCCGATGCATCTTCATTCCGGTCGCAAGCGATGGCGGCTTCGGCCAGCATCTTGATGGCGTTGACATGGTCCGGGTTGGTTTCGAGAAACTCTGTCAAAATATCTTCGGTGATATCGGGCCGGCCATTACGCAGTGCCGCCACGGCTTTCTGCAGCGCGGGCTCGTTCACTGAGATATTGAAATGATGCGAATAGGCCGCATCTGAAGCGAGGATGTCGCCGATCAGCACGTATTGTTCGCCGAGCGCCGACCATGCCTGGGAATAATTGCGATCGATGGTGACGGCTTCTGTCAACGCGGCGATCGCTGCGTGGTTTTCGCCGAGTGTGTTCAACGCGCGGCCCAGAGCCAAGCGGACTTCAGCCCAATCCGGATTTGCGGCGGCCAGAAGCTCCAGTATCTCTCTCGCGCTGGTCGGATCGCCCCGCATGCGGATGGCTTCGGCGAGCAGCAACTTCGCGTCCCGATCATCGGGAAATCTTGCCAGATGCTCCTTCGCGTGTGTTTCCGCTCGCGCAGGATCAGACGCGAGCAGCGTTTTGCATTCGGCAAGTGTGAGGGATGCCTCAATCGACGAGGCAGGCTTTTCAGCGACATCCTGAAGCTCGGACATGATCAGTGATACTCTAAACGTATTTCCCGGATGCCAGATAGATCTGCATCGGTGTCTATGTCGTAGGCCGGAACTGTGCCTGCACGGATTGTCCTGACCAGCATGTATCGCCGACGCTCCAGCCGCCCCCATAATCTAGCGTGGCTTGAACCCCGCAGTAAAATTTTGGAACGCTTGGATAAGTCCCCAGCACAAACCCCAACGCGGCCTTTAGCGGCGCCAACCATGGCTCGTAGTTGCGCCAGTGGTCTAATCCTTCGGTATAAATAGGCTTGCGAACCTGTTGGGCGCTGGCCGTGCGGACCACCCTGTCGGTTTCATAAAACCGCAGACAAGTCTCTTCGAACGGCAGATTGAGGTAGTCGAGCAGGCGGCGAATTTCGAGTTCCGGGTTCGCGACGACATCCTCGTAGAAGAGGCGATGGATCTTTCCGGGAAGCGCTTCGTCGAAATGCGCCATGAGTTCCACGTAATCGAAATAATATCGACCGAGGTCGGTGAGCGAATAGCTGAAGGTCTGGCCGTTTCCAAAATGCTGTTTGTAGTTCGAGAAACAGCAAGCGAGCGGGTGGCGCCGGACGTCGACGATCTTGGCGTGCGGCAAGATGAGTTGGATCAACCCGATATGGGCAAAGTTGTTCGGCATCTTGTCGATGAAAAACGGGCGGCCGAGCGTTCGATGAACGCCGGCGCGCCAGAGATATTCGTCCCCCAACTCTTTCACGTTTGCAGCGTTGAGCCCTTCTAAGACCTCCGGATAGTTCACAGCGGTATCGGTTGGCTTGAGTTTGCCACCGAGCCGGCCAGCCAGATAATGGATGGCGCGTAACTCTGTAGTTCCTTCCACAGCTGAATGGCTCGCGAGAATCTGCTCGATGAGCGTTGAACCGGAACGGGGCAGGCCCACAACAAAAATCGGATCGGGGGCGACATTGCCCTGCATTGCGCGCGCGGCGAAGAATTCGCGTGTGAACAACACTTTCGACCGGCGGACGTGGTTTGTCGTCTCTTCCCGATCGTAGGTAACGATGGCGCGGAGTATCTCGTTGCTCTCGCGATAGCACCGGAACGACTCTTCGTAGCGTTTATTGTCTTCTAGCGCTTTGCCCAGCGCAAACAGCATCAAGCCGCGATTTTCGCCCTTCAAGTCTCTTCGTGCGAGTTGCTCCCGCATCGCCTCGATTTCAGCTTCACTGAAGCGGTATGTCTTCAGATTGGCGAGCCCCCAATAGGCATCGCCATATCCGGCGAGCAGGCTGATCGTCTTCCTATAGGATGTGATCGCATCGTCCTCGCGGCCCATTGCTTTCAGCGCATGACCATAGGACATCCACGCGCCAGGCTGGTTTGGTGCTGCTCTCAGCATGATCTCGTATTCCGCAGCAGCCTCGGCGAAGGCGCTCATACGAAGATAGGACGCGGCTTTGAGATTCCGGCAGTGCTGCTCATTCGGCTCCCGCTTCAGGATTTCATCGACCTGGTCGATGGCCTCCTGCGGCTTGTTTTGAGTCATCAGCACGGTGGCATAGCGATATCTGGCGCTGACGAAATCAGGTGCCAGCTCGATGCAGCGTTTGAAGAGTTGCGCGGCACGCAGGGGGTTGTTGGAGCGTAGCGCGACTTCGCCAAGCAGCTTGATCGCGTTGACGTCGGATGGATTCGCCTCGAGATGCGGCTGCAGCAGCACGCGTGCATCGTCATATCGGGCTTCGCGATACGCGGTCATCGCGTCGCGCAATGCCGGATCCTTGACGGTCGCATAGTAGTATTCTGCGTAGGCCTTGTCCGCGACCTTCTTGCTGCGCATGCGTGTCATCTGATCGCCGAGCGCGTGCCACGCTTCGACAAAACCGGGATCGAGATCGACCGCGCTTCTCAGCGATGCTGTCGCGCCGCGATTGTCGCCGAGAAGACCCAGAACAAGACCGAGTTCGTAATGCACAGGCGCCATGTGCGACTGGGTCTGCAGCAGCGTTTCGAGGATCGCCCGGGCGGAATTCGCTGCCCCTTTCTTCCGCAGAGCTGTGGCAAGCAGAAGCAGAGCGTCTGGCTCTTCAGGAGATTCACGCAGGATATCGCGCGCCAGCGTCTCAGCTTTCGACGGATCTATCGTCATCTGCCGCCTGACTTCGGCAAGCGCAGTTGAGAGATCATCGGTACGGTCTGAGGTCACCAAAAGCTCTGATTTATCTATGGAAAACTACTTTGGATTAAAGGGCCCGGGTTGTGTCGCTGTCAATGTTCGCGCCATTTGGGAGCGATCATTCTGCGGTGCAACGCGAGTCAGCCTGCAGCTTTGTGCTCACCCGTCACGGGGTCATACGGGTAGGCATCGAGCGCAGGACCGAGTGCGGTCTTGAGCGGGTCGAGCCATGGTTCGAAATGTTGCCAGCTATCGAGCGCGTCCTTGAAGATCGGCATACGAACCTGCTCCGAACTTGCGGTTCGCACGATGCGCTTGTTCTCGTAAAAGCGCAGGCAATTCTCGTCGAATGGTAACTCCATATATTCCAGCAGCCGGCGGATTTCGCTCTCCGGCGTCTCGACCATCTGCTCGTAGAATATCCGATGGATACGTCCCGGCAGCACGCGGTCGAAGTTCGACATTATGTCCAGATAGTCACGATAGTAGCGGCCGAGATCGGTGAGCGCGTAACAGAAATCTTTGCCGACTGCAAAGTGATGTTTGAAATTCGACATACAGCACGGCAACGGATGGCGGCGCACGTCAATGATTTTCGCATTGGGCAGGATCAATTGGATCAGGCCGATATGGGCAAAATTGTCCGGCATCTTGTCGATGAATAACGGCTTGTCGAGTGTCCGGTGTCCGCGTGTTTTTTGCAGATATTCGTTGGCAAGAGATAGCGCGCTCTCTGCATCGAGGTTGCGGAGATTTTCGGGATAGGGTGCCTGCGTATCGGTGGCCAGCACGGGGTGGGCGTGTGTATTGCGGTTCTGGGCCAGTCCCTTGGCGCCTAACCGCGCGACGAGGTACGGGAGTATGCGCAACTCCATGGTGCCTTCGATCGCCGGATGGCTCGCCAGAATCTGTTCGACCAGTGTTGATCCTGAACGCGGCATGCCGACAACGAAGATGGGATCGTGTGCCGGGTTCCCCCAACCGTTGCGCTCGGCAAGAAATTTCGGCGTAAAAAGTGACTTGCAGTTCATGACGTAAACCGACGTCATTTCCGCATTGTAGCTCAGCGTTGCTCGCTTCGTGGCATTGGCTTCCTTGAGATACGCGAACGCGGCCGCATAGTCGGCTTTGTCCTCCAGCGCTCTGGCGAGTGCGAATTGAATCTGCACGCGGCTTTCGACCGCTAAATCGCCCGACGCTAATTGGGCGCGCATGGCCTCGATTTCGGTGTCGCTGAAGCGATATGTCTTGAGGTTCGCAAGTCCCCAGTACGGTTCGCCGAGGCGCGGAAACTGCGCGATGGCCTTGCGATATGCTTCCACACTCGCGTCGTTCCTGCCCAGCATCCGCAGGACATGGGCATGCGCCATCCACGGCCCCGGATGCTTCGGCCCATATGAAATTACGACTTCATACTCCGCCGCCGCTGCTGCGTGTTCGCCGACCCATGCATGGGCCATCGCCTTCAGCCCATGATGGCCGGGATTGTTCGGCTCCAGCTTGAGCAGCGCTTCGATTTGCGCGAAGGCTTCCTGCCGCTTGTCCAGCAACAGTAGAACCGTCACATAATTGTGCCGTGCTCCCGTAAAGTCCGGCGCGATCTCGATGCTGCGCGCCAAAAGACCTGCGGCTTCGTCGTTGCGGTCGAAGCGCATAACTGTTTCGGCCAGCAAAGTCAGCGCGTGCGCGTGATGGGGGTTCGTATAGAGGAAGCGGCGAAGCAGGGAGTCGGCTAGCTGGGGCCGATTCTCGCGAAGTGCCTGGGCCGCTTTCTGCAATTGCGGATCGCTGAGCGATGTGCTTCCCGGCGCAGTCGTTGCGGCTCTCACGATCTAGGCCTCTCCTGAATGCACGGCGCGGCGCGGACAAAAGACCGCAACCTCTCACCAGTCAATGCAGCACAACCGTCGTACTCCAAAACAAAGCGGCGCCAGCGATTGCTCGCGGCGCCGCCAGAATGGCAGCGGCAGACCACAGTCTGCCACTTTCTTTCGGAAGAGCTACTGATAGACGTGGTAGTCGTTCTGATAGTGGCCTAGATAGGCGGGCGCGATAGTGTAGACATATGTCTGCACCGTGTGCGTGCCCGCGCCGACCGCAAGATTGGTCTGGTTTGTGCGGTTGGCGTAGAGGTCGTCCGGTTGCACTGTGCCCGAGAAGAAGCACGAGCCGTTGGTCAGATAGCCATCGACCACCGGGCAGATGCCAACTTGGTTGTACGAATAGTACGACAGGAATTCTGCCGTGTTGGCCGTAACGATCGTGCAGGCCTTCTTGCAGTTGATGCTGGTCGGGGCATCCGTAGGCACCATCGCAGAGCCCGGCAGCGTCGCAGTCGTAACACCCCAAGTCTCGACCAGGAATTTCTCTTTCAAGCGTCCAGCGGTACGCGACTGGTTCTTGAGCTGTTTGAACGGCGCTTTTGCGAAGTTCACGCTCGCATGGTTCTTCGCGCCGGTCGGATGCTTCTTGCCGACAGCCATTGCTGCTGGACCGGCGACAACAAACGCTAGTCCAACCGCTGTCGACAGCAGGAGATTTGTTTTACTCATGTGGTACTCCCCTTTGAAAAGGTGGTTCAGTCGGTGTCCGACCCTCAAAATACCGCACGGACCTGCAGAGCAGCCTCGTAGGGCGCACTTGAGGGAAGTGCAGTCCTTAGAGCCCTTCAAAAAAACCTAACGGCTCTGGAGTTGAAGTCAATTCGGAATCGCGATCCGCAGAAAATCTACGTGTTGGTCACAGAAGCTTCGGGCAAAGCGGCTGACGATAATTTAATGCCTTGGGCGCTCAGGATCTCTATCAGGCGTGTCGTTCCCGGCGTCTGGCCTTTATTACCCTTCCGGACCAAGTTGGGATCAAAGAACCTCCGCATACAAAAGGCTTTTCATAGAGTGTTAAGAGCAGTTAACGTGACGGATCATTCATGGCTTTAGATTCATTGGGCAATCTGGTCTTTCCGGGGCGGTTCCATGGCTCGCGGGACGAGGCTGGTCGTGGCAATTTTTACCTGTGCCGAATAGTGTAGAACCCGTAGAAACCCCGTATCGGAAAACCGGAAGAACGATGAGGCTGGAACAGCTTGTTCTGGATCGCGGGCTGTGCGCCCCGGAGACGCTGTCGCGCGCGCGCCTGATCCAGGCCGAAACGGGCGAACGGCTCGATTCTGTCTTGACCAGGCTTGGCATGGTCGCGGAGCAGGCGCTTGCCAAGGCGATCTCGGACGAAACGGGCCTTGCCATCGCTGCTACCAGCGACTTTCCCGCCGAACCGATCCTCGGCGACCTGGTCACAGTGCGATTCCTGCGCGACGTGAAAGCTGTGCCCATCGCGGCGTCCAACGATTCGGTGGACGTCGCTATGATCGATCCGCTCGACCCGTACCCGTTGGAGGCTTTGGCCTTCGCGCTCGATCGCAAGATCCGCCCTATGGTTGCCAAGGCCAACGACGTCGAAGCAGCGCTCGACCGGCTCTATGGCAGCGCCGCACAGATGCAAGCAGAAGGCGAGTCCGTTGATGAGTCCGATGTCGAGCGACTCAAGGATCTTGCCTCGGACGCTCCGGTCGTGCGCACCGTCAACAACCTGATTGCGCGTGCATCCGAAGCGCGTGCCTCCGATATTCATATCGAACCGGCGGAAGATTGTGTGCGCGTACGCTACCGCGTCGATGGTGCGCTGATCGATGTCGAAACCCTGCCGGCGCAGATGAAGCTGCCGCTGGTTTCACGCATCAAGGTCATGGCCTCGCTCGACATCGCCGAACGCCGTCTGCCGCAGGATGGACGGTTGCGAGTCGCCGTGCGCGGCCATGAGATCGATCTTCGTATTGCGACGTCGCCTACGATCCACGGCGAAAGCGTCGTGATGCGTATTCTCGACCGCTCCAGCCTGTCGCTCGATTTCAAGGCGCTCGGATTTGAGGACGATATCCTCGAGAAATTCCTGCATGTTCTCAAGCAGCCGCACGGCATTGTGCTGGTCACAGGTCCAACCGGTAGCGGCAAGACCACGACCCTCTACGCATCGCTGGCCGCAATCAATTCGCCCGACCGCAAAATTCTCACGATTGAGGACCCGATCGAATACCGTCTCGCGGGCATCAACCAGACGCAGGTAAAGCCGCAGATCGGTTTGACCTTTGCGGCTGCGCTGCGTTCGTTCCTGCGCCAGGACCCTGACGTGATGATGGTCGGCGAAATCCGCGATCTGGAAACGGCCGAGGTGGCGATCCAGTCGGCGCTCACCGGTCACACCATTCTTTCGACCTTACATACCAACAGCGCAGCGGCGTCGGTGACGCGTCTTATAGATATGCGCGTCGAGCCGTTCTTGATCACCTCAACACTGAACGCGGTTCTGGCGCAGCGCCTGGTGCGCCGTCTGTGCCCCAAGTGCCGCGAAGCATATGAACCTACGCAGGCGTTCCTCCAGGGCATCTTGCCTGGAACCGATACGAACCATGTGAAGCGGTTGTATCGGCCGAAGGGCTGTGAGGCGTGTGGCAATACGGGCTTCCGTGGGCGCCTGTCGGTCATGGAATTGCTGCCGGTCGATGATGAGATCGCAGGTCTTATCCTCGCGCGCGCGGAAGCGCGGGAAGTGCAGCGTTCGGCCGTCGCGCATGGCATGCGCACCATGCTCGCAGACGGTCTCCTGAAGTCGGAAAAAGGTCTCACCACCATCGAAGAAGTCCTTCGGGCGACGCGCGAGGTCTGACGGTGGCGACATTCAAATATCGCGCAGCTACGGCGGCGGGCCAATTGCGGACCGGCGTACTGGAAGGCAACTCGCGCGCAGATGCGATCGAGCGCGTGAAGCGTCTTGGTCTGATGCCGATCGAAACCGTCGAGACGACGGCGAAGACGGGCGCTGCACCGAAGCTCCGTCTCAACACGCAAGCGCGTCGCGGCATCGTCAACGCTGTCGGTGAGTTGGCGGTGCTTCTCAATGCGGGCCTGCCTCTCGACAGGGCGCTCGGCGTTTGCGTCGAGAACCTGACACGTCCCGCGGTGAAAGCGACGTTCGCCAAATTGCGCGATCGCGTCCGTCACGGCGCGTCGCTTGCGCGCGCGATGCAGGAGAGCGACGGTGCGTTCTCGCCTATGGCATCGGCCATGGCCGAAGCGGGCGAGGCGAGCGGCAGGCTGGACGAAAGTCTCAGCCGCCTTGCAGAGACGATGGAGCGTGCCGAGTCTCTGCGCCAGACCATCGTGTCGTCGATGGTTTATCCGATCATGTTGGTCGTGATCGCGACGAGCGTCATTCTCATGATGCTTCTCTTCGTCGTGCCGCAGTTCGAAAATCTGTTCACCGATACCGGCGCGAAGTTGCCTTTCATGACCCAGGTCGTGATGGGAGCGAGCCATGCCGTGCAGAATTATGGCGTGGCCGGCGCGATCATCGCCGTGGTCGGTGTCTTCCTGCTCATGCGCTGGGCGAAGCAGCCTGCCGTCAAGCGCGTTCTCGACCGCCATCTGCTCAATGCGCCAATTATCGGTTCTGTTATCCGCAATGCCGAGACCGCGCGCTTCGCGCGCACGCTCGGAAGTCTTCTGGACGGCGGTGTGCCGCTGGCATCCGCGCTTGCCATCGCCCAGCGTTCGATTGCGAACATGCATATGTCGGAAGCGGTCGATAAAGTATCGTCCGGCTTACGCCAGGGTGGCGGCCTTTCCAATCCGCTTGCTGCAACCGGGTTGTTCCCGCCGATGGCGTTGAGCTTCCTGCGCACAGGCGAAGAGACTGCGCAGCTGGGCTTGATGCTCAGTCGCCTCGCCGATGTTCTCGACCGTGAGGTGCGCAACTCCATTCAGCGCATTATCGCGATATTGACACCAGCGATTACGGTTGCGATGGGCGCGATCGTTGCGACCGTTATCGCTTCCATCATGTCTGCAATTCTGGGCTTCAACGATCTGGCTATAGGACCATGACCATGCGCACACTCCGTCGCCTCGGCGAAAGCGGTTTTACACTTCTTGAGCTTCTGGTCGTCCTTGCGATCATGGGCATGCTGGCCGCAATTATCGCGCCGCAGGTTATTCGCTATCTCGGCACCTCGCGTACGCAAACCGCCAAGGTGCAGATTCAATATGTGATGCAGGGACTCGAACTCTTCCGCATCGATGTCGGCCGCTATCCCTCGCAACAGGAAGGCCTTGTCGCGCTCGTGAATCCCACGCCCACGGCGCCGAACTGGAATGGTCCTTACCTCAAGAAGGAAAGCGCAATCCGCGATCCCTGGGGCAATCCGTATCTCTATCAAATTCCGGGGCAGCACGGCGAAGTCGACGTCTATTCGCTAGGTCAGGACAAGGCGCCGGGTGGAACCGGCGAGGCGCAGGATGTCGGGAGCTGGTAGCAAGGGGTTCACGCTGCTCGAGACACTCGTCGTGGTCGCGATCACGGCGCTGATCTCAGCCGTCGTAGCCGCGAACATGGAACGCACCTTGGGCGTCCTGCAGCTTCAACAGAACGTGCGGCTGTTGCAGGCAGATCTGCGCGTGGCGCGCGCGACAGCGCTGCGCACGGGAAAGAAGGTCGATCTCGAAGCCACCAATCACGGTCGCGAATACGACTGGATCGGCGGATCGCGCTTTTTGCCTGCTGGGATCACGCTCGCGATGTCGCGCCCGTTTATCGCCTATCCCGACGGGTCGGTCGACGCGCCGCCAATCGTCATGTCGTTGGGCCGCCGCCAACATACGTTGACGGCAGATGCCGTGACAGGCGGCGTGACGGTAAGCAGCCCATGAGGCGGCGCGAATCCGGATCGGCCCTTGTGGAAGCGATGATCGGCGCTGCCATCGTCGCCGGCACGCTCGTGGGCATGTTTGAGGCAATCCGCGAAAGCGCCGCGCACAATTACATGATCGAACAGCGCCGCACCGCGCTGATGATCGCGCAGTCCGAGCTTGCGGCTGTCGGCGCAACAATACCCGTCGCCGTCGGCACGACCGAAGGTACGGAAGGCACGTACTACTGGCGTGTCGATATCGCCCCTTATGGCACCTCCCAAGCGCAACCCGGATTCGGAACGCCGCCAAATCCGGCTGGCGTGCTGTGTTCGGTGCAGGTGACTGTCACAGATGCTCGCCGCAAGCGGCTTGCCAATCTGACGTCTCTCACGCTGGTCAGGGGAACCTGATCATGCGGTCGCACGACGCCGGATATACACTGGTCGAACTGCTTGCGAGCCTGATCATCATCGGCATGGTCAGCATGATGATGCTATCGGGGATCACCGCAGGGCGGCGCGTCTGGGAGAAGGCGGACACAGCCAACGCTCAGGGCGAGACGATTTCCGGAGCGCAAATGCTGCTGCGCGAGCGCATCGAACGCGCCTATCCGGCGACCCGCTATGACAAGATTCCGACCTATAGCGATTTCTTCGGCGCGGCGAACGGCGTCAATTTTCTGTCGCCTCCGCGCGATATTCATGCCCCGTCCGGATTGGTGCGCTACACACTGGCCCTGGCTCCAAACGGCGATCTGGTCCTTTCCGCGCTCAGTGATCTGGCCGTAGACCCCAAGGCGCCCGGGGAACCCTTGGTCCTGTTGCACAATGTGCAGCAACTCGATATCGCCTATTTCGGCGTGACGCCGCCCGACAAGGACCCGGCTTGGCACGAGGATTGGCAGTTTCGCCAGACTTTACCGATGTTAATGCGTGTGCGCGTACAGTTCCCACCTGAAGACACCCGCGCTTGGCCGGACCTTCTGATCAAACCTTTTGCGATGGTCGACTCCATGTGCGTTCTCACGGTCATGACAGGAAAGTGCCGGGGCCGGCAATGAACGCCAAGGATCTCCTCAATCTCGACATGGCGTCGGCAGCACAGCTGCTGCTTCAGTTCTGGCGCTGGTGGACGGATGAACTCATGGCGATGCTGCCGCCGGAATGGCGCGAGCGTCTGACGCGGCGCAGCCATATCGTGGCGCAGGTCCGCGGAAGCGGGATCGTCTACAGCGACGAGGAGAGCGGCGCGGTGCTGGCATCGAAGCCGCGCGGCCCGATCAAGTTCCTGATCCCGTCGGATCGTATTCTCACGCGGCAGGTTGATTTGCCGCTGCTGCCGATGAGCGACGTCAAGCGAATGGTTGCGCTCGAAATCGATCGCCTGACGCCATTCCAGCCGGAACAGGTTTATTTCGACGCCGGGATCATCGCACGCGATCCTGAAAACGGCCGCCAGCAAGTCGCGGTGGGTATTTTGCCGCGCACGACGGCGGAGCAAGTTCTCGGATTTATGCGCGAGCACGATCTTGTGCCCGCAGCGATCGGCGTGGTGCGCAACGGCGTTGCGGCTCCGGACTTCGATTTCCTCGCCGCAATGCGCGATGCGCAAGGCAGCGATGCTGCGCAGCGTCGCTCTCTTTACTGGTGGGCGGCGGCGGCAGTTCTTCTCATTGTCAATATCGCTTTCCTGACCTATCGGGACTCGAGCAGCCTCGATGAATTGCGTCAGACCGTCGAAGCGCAGCAAGCGCCGGTCACCATCGCGCTTCGCACGCGCGACAAGGTCAATCACGAAGCGGCGCGCCGGGCATCGCTGCTGGAGAGCAAGAAACGCACCTCTGCGCTGCCAGTGCTTGATGCCGTGACAAAAGCAGTTCCGCAGGACGCGTGGGTCAGCCGGTTCGAGTGGAACGGGCGTACTGTCCATATTCGTGGACAGAAAAAGACCTCTAACGACATCCTTGCCCGGCTCGAAGCGTCGCCGGTTCTGCACAACGCACACTCGCTCTCCGCGGACTCTCGCGCCGTCGACGGGACTGCGGCGCAGCCCTTCGACATGCAGGCCGACCGGCAGTTCGGAGGCACCCGATGAGGCCTCTGGAACCGCGCGAACGGCAAGTCGTCGCTCTTGGCATCCTTGTCCTGGCGATCGTGATCGTCTGGTTCGGCCTTATCCAGCCCGTGGTTGGCGGCTTCATAAGCCGGGCCGAAGAGCGTAGCGAGTTGACCGAAACCTATCAGCGCAACGCGCATGTGCTCGCCGGCATTTCGACCTGGCGCCAGCAGGCCGAACAGCAAAGCTCGACCCAATCGCAATTCACGATTGTCGCGCCGACCAAAGTGCTGGCGGCGGAAAACCTCAAACAGCGTTTGACCCGCATGGCGAGTGCTGCCGGCGGCTCCGTGCAGACGATCTCCGAATTGCCGTCAGAGGGCGGAGACGACTGGGTTCGCGTGCGTGTCGATATGCAGCTTACAATGAGTCAACTTTACAAGAGCCTGACCCGGCTCGAAAATGAGGCGCCTTATGTCGTTGTTGGATACGTTTCGGTCGTGGCCGACCGGGCAGTTCAAACCGGACACCTTGCGACAATGGATGTCCGGTTTGAGGTCTCGGCTCCCGTCCGGATTAATCAGCCGTCGTAATCCGGAGTTGGTGCCGGCGGTGGCCGCAATTGTCCTGCTTCTCGCAGTGGGGGTTCAATTGGCGTTGCCTGCGACGACGAGCATGCCGGCGTTTGTGCGCCAGGCGCCTCCGGGGGCAATCCCGGCTGTGGAGCCTGTGCACGTGGCCGTCACCGCCTACAACGCCATCATGGCCCATCCGATTTTTGCGCCTGATCGCGCGCCGCCCCCAGCCGAAGCGGACGAGGCCGGTAACCTCGGCGGCGTCGAAGTCCTGGGCACCGCAATCGCCAGCAAGGTATCTGCCGCCCTGGTGCGCGACACCGACGGCGAGTTCACGCGGCTGAAAATTGGCGACGCGATTGACGGCTGGAAGCTCGTGTCTATCAAACCGACCGAACTCACGTTCGACCGCAATGGGGAGCGCAAATCGCTCGCGGTTACGGCAACAGCGCCGACGCGGCCGGGGTTGAACACGAAAATGGGAACTGCAGGAACCGCATCGTCCTCGTCAACCGACGACAGCGACGACAGCGACGACGACGACAGCGACGAGTGAGAGACGCAATGAACCGCTATATCCTGGCCGCGCTCTGCGCGCTTTCGCTCTCCGGCGCCGCCATCGCCGACGGCCCGCCCGCGTCCCCGCCGAATGGTACCGCCGTTTTTCCCGGCACGCAGTCGTTCAGCGCGCCGCATCAACCGGCGCGCGCGTCGAGCCAGCCGGGAGATGTCACGCTCAATTTCCCGAACGCCGACGTGCATGAAGTCGCCAAGGCCATCCTTGGCGATATTCTTGGATTGAACTACGCCGTCGATCCATCCGCGACGGGATCTGTCACGGTGCAGACAGCGGAGCCGGTCGCGAAGGTCGACGTTCTGCCGATCCTTGAAGAGTCGCTCAGTGCGGCAAAGCTCGGCCTCATCAAGAAGGGCACGGTCTATACGATCATTCCGATCGACAAGGCCAAGCGTCAGCCGCAACTTCTGAATGCCAGCGAGCCCGGCTATGGCAGCGAGTCTATCACGCTCCACTATGTCAACGCTGTGGAACTGAAGAAGCTGTTGGATCCGCTGGTCCCGGAAAGCTCAATTTCGCAGGCGGACCCGGGCCGCAACATCATCCTGATCACCGGCACCGCGGATCAACGCAATGCGTTGCGCGACTTGATCCGGCAGTTCGATGTCAACTGGTTGCACGGTATGTCGTTTGCGTTGCTTGTGCCGGAGCGCACCGATGCGCACATGCTGCAGCCGGAACTCGACGCCATCGTCAACACGCCGAACTCGCCGACGCAGGGGCTTGTGAAATTGGTCGTCATCGACCGCCTTAACGGCATCCTCGCGATCTCACCGCAGCCGCAATACTTGAACGACTTGAAAAAGTGGATGTCCGTTCTCGATCGCGCCGGCGGCGATAACGATCGCAAGCTCTTTGTCTATCACGTGCAGAACGGACGTGCAGCGGACCTCGCAACTGTTCTGATCAACGCGTTCGGCGGCGGCGGGAGCTCGTCGGGCGCGGCGCCGCATCCGACGGGCCCCAATTTGCAGGCAACGGGTCAACCGTCGCAGATCGGAAGCACGTCATCCGGGTTCAGTGGCATGCAGCAGACCGGTGGTACCTCCGGTGGCGGACTCGGCGGTGGTAGCGGATTCCAGAGTGGCGGCGGCTTTCAATCAGGCGGTGGCTTTGGCCAAACCCAGCAGAACGGCACAACCGGTTCGGACCCCAATGCACTTGGCAGCAACGGACAGCAACAGCCGCAAAACGTGTCTCAGACGCTGCAGCTTCAGGGCAGCTCGACGCCGATCAGCGTCAGCTCCGACGAGACCAACAATTCGATCGTGGTCTATGCGACGAAGCGCCAGTACGGAACGATCGCGGAAGCTTTGCGCCAGCTCGATGCCGCACCGCTTCAAGTCGTGATCGAGGCTGCGATCACCGAAGTGTCGCTGACCAAGGAACTTCAGTTCGGCGTCCAGTGGCTGCTCAACACCGGTGTCGGCTCGGTTGGGTTTTCCGAGGGGACCACGAGTGTCCCGACGCAGGTGTTTCCCGGCTTTTCCTATATCAACAGCGGCAACGAAATCACGGCGACGCTAAACGCGCTGCAGACCATCACGACGGTGAAGGTGATTTCTGCGCCTAAGGTTCTGGTGCTGAACAATCATACAGCGTCGCTGCAGGTCGGCGATCAGGTTCCGATCTCGACCGGAAGTTTGACAACCGGAGGCACCGGCTCGGATCCGGCAGTGGCGGCAGAGATTCAATACTTGCCAACAGGCGTGATCTTAACCGTCACACCGCGTGTCAACGACAGCGGGTTGGTGTTGCTTGATATCTCGCAGGAGGTGAGCGACGTTAAACCGGGATCGGGTGGTAGCACTACCAATCCCACACCCACGATTGAGGACCGCAAATTCACAAGTTCGATCGCGGTGCATGACGGTCAGACCGTCGCCCTCGGCGGCCTGATCCGCGACAACAACAGCCACGGCCGCGACGGCATTCCGTATCTGTCGCAGATCCCGTATCTCGGCGCACTGTTCGGCTCGACCGACAACATTGACAACCGCACGGAGCTTCTGGTGCTGCTGACGCCGCGCGTCATCCGCAATGCATTGGACGCGAAGTCGATCACCGAAGAGCTCAAGGAAAAGATCGGCACGGTGGCGCCGCCGGGACCGCCGAGAGGTGTGATTCATTGAAGCTAGGTAGAGGTGAGCGCGGCTATGCCATGATCGCGGCGATCATCAGCGTAGCCGCATTCTCTTTCATTGCCTTCGAATTCCTCGCGCAGGATCGCGGCGTGCTTGCCGAGGTACGCGGCGAAGCGGAGCGGGCGCAGCTTGTCGCAGCCTGTAATGCGGGCCTTTACATGGCCATATCCGGGCTTTCGACTCCTGATATCACGCAACGCTGGGGGATCGACGGGCGCTCGCGCGTCGTCCAGTTCGGAGGCACAACGCTCGTTGTGACGGTCGAAGACGAGCGCGGCAAGATTCCGCTGAATGGAATCATCGAAGAAGAAGTGCGGGATATGTTTACCGCGGCAGGTGTGACCAGTCCGCAGCAACTCACTACGATTACCGACAGTTTCGAGGATTGGCAGGATTCGGACAATTCGGCACGTCCCGCCGGCGCGGAAGCGGCCGCTTATGCGAGTTTCGGCTACAAGCCACGCAACGCCGGATTTAGAACCGTCGGCGAACTGCGCATGGTGCGGGGCATGACCGACGACATCTACGCGCGGATCGCGGCGGCAACGACGGTGTTCTTCGGCGAAAGCGGTGGTTTCAGCGAGTCGACGTCGCAGCCCCTGGCGCTCCAGGTTCTTGGCGAAGTGGCTGGGAACTCGCCCGAAGTCATCGAGCGTCAAAAAGAACTGTCCGGCCAGGCTGCGGTACCGCAAACACTGGCAAAAGTGAGCTTGATCGGTCGCACGCTTACCGTGCGCGTCGAGGCGCATCGCGGCGCCACCTATCTGAAGCGCACCGCAATCATCGAGATCACCGGCTCGACAGCCGGACTCGGCTACTACTGGTTCCGTTATCTCGATTGATCGTCAGGATGCGCCGAAGTAATCCGGCACGCCATGAAGCCAGATCGTCCACATCGCGAGACATAGCGCGATGCCGAACGGAATGCGCTCACGCAGGGCGGCCCTGCCGCGCCGAACCATAGCGATGCCGACCCATATCAGCCCCACCGCACACGCAAGCAGAACGACGTAAGGCAGAGCCTGCCAGCCCAACCAGGCACCGGCCGCACCCGCCAGTTTCGCATCGCCAATTCCCAATCCGTCTTGCCCACGCGTTCGGCGATAGGCGACTGAAACTGCATAAAATACGGCTGCGCCCAGAAATGCCGCGATGGCATGGCCCCAAAAATCGTGGTCGGGAAGCCACCACGCAACCACAAGCCCCGTCACGAGCAGCGGCAACGTCAGAATATCCGGTAACCTGAACGCGAATGCATCGGTGGCGCCGAGAACAAGGAGTGTCCATGCCAAGGCGCAGCTGATGGCGAGCAACTGAACCGCCGGCATGACGAGGGCGGCCCAAATGCCAAGCAGCATGCAAGCGGCGATCATCAACAGCGCTGGCGGTTGCGTGCTTTGCGCGAGGCGTCGTGTGGCAAGGGCTGCCGCATACCCCGCCGGAATCGACCCGGCCAGAACGACAGCGAACGTCGGAACAAGGGGAAGGATCACAAGGAATGATATCCGTATTCTTGAGGGTTCGAGATTACCTGTTGAAGCTTGAGTTTGCGAGATTTACCACGGCCGCCCGCGCCATCCTTCATATGTCGCAACCTGTGCCGAAACCTTCCGCGGGCAGGAAACTATTCTCAGCCACCATCCCCCCTTCACCCAGGGAGCGATTTAGTGTCATTCTCAGCATGAAAGCAGTTTCATGGACTTGCGGGAAAACGTCGGCCCTGCGTTGCGCGGGCGGTTTCGTGCGGAAAGAGGGAAGAATGAAAACCATCCTTCGCGGGTTGTTGTTTGCGGTGTCCTTGGTGGGCCTCATGCCTGGGCATGCCTTGGCCGATGGTGGGGTCTGTCCGCGTCCAGCGGCGCAAAGCGAAGTTCTCCCGCCGCCTGACATCTACAGCGTGAACGGCGTCATCGATATCGCGATGAACTATTACACGTCGGTCGACGATCAAGGCAGGACGCTGTTCTGCTTCGTTACCTCTGACGGAAAAGAATCGCCGACATTTCACGTGAACCCCGGCGACACGCTCAAGATCAATCTCACCAACATGGTGCCGGCCGCGCCTGGCGCGCCATCGGAGAAGATGTTCACGCCAACAACGGCGTGCGGCAACGTTGAGATGACCGTCAGCTCGGTCAACATGCATTTTCACGGAACAAACACGGCACCGAAGTGTCACAGCGATGAGGTGATTCATACGTTGATCAACTCGGGTGAGACCTTCCAGTACGTCCTCAAATTTCCACTGGATGAGCCGCCTGGTCTCTACTGGTACCACCCGCATGTCCACGGTACGTCGTCGATGATGCTGCAGGGTGGCGCCACCGGGATGATCGAGGTGGAAGGCATCGCCAATATCCAGCCCGCCGTGGCAGGATTGCCGGAGCGATTCATTATCCTGCGCGATCAGCAGTTCACCGAAAACTCGTCGCAGGGATCCGGTCTGCCGTCGACGCCGTTCTGGGACACGACGATCAACTACGTTCCGGTGAACTTCCCCATCTATCGTCCGGCAATCATCAAGATGCAATCGGGCAGCCAGGAATTCTGGCGAGTCGTAAATGCTGGCGCGAACACAATCATGGATGTCCAAGTGGTCTACGATGGCGTTGCGCAACCTTTGCAGGTTGTCGCGTTTGACGGCGTGCCGACAGGGTCCAAAGACGGCAAGCGCCAGGGAACAATCGTCACTCAGACCGATATCATGCTCCCGCCGTCCGGGCGTGCGGAATTTATTATCGCGGCCCCATCTGATTCGGTCCACAAGGCGCAGTTCGTCACGCGCACCATCGACGGCGGCCCGGCTTCGGACATTAATCCGGCGCGTCCATTCGCGAATATGGTTCTAAGTGCGGCGCCGGCGGTCCTTCCAAAGACGCCTGGGCCATCGGGCCGGTTGCACAAGCTCCGCTTTGACGATCTGGCGAACGCAACGGTCACGACACATCGTGACTTGTATTTCTCGGAATACTTCCAGGCCTTTGGTTTTCACGAAAAGGAAGCGGCTTCTTTCTTTCTAACTGTCGATGGGCAGAAGGAAACGCTGTTCGATCCCAACAACCCGCCGGCAATTACGACCACGCAGGGAGCGGTTGAGGAGTGGCGCATCGAAAATCGGACGGAGGAACTGCATGAGTTCCACATGCATCAGATCCACTTCCTGATCACGGCCGTCAACGATGTCCCGATCCCGAAAAGGCGTCGGCAGCTCTACGATGTTTTCCAGGTGCCTTACTGGAACGGTGACTATTCTGTGCCCTTCCCAAGCATCACGGCCAAGCTGGATTTCCGCGGACCAGACGTTGGTGACTTCGTCTATCATTGCCACATCCTCGATCATGAGGATGCTGGCATGATGGCGACCATTCGCGTGCTGCCCCGGCAGCCGGGCCATAATACGCAGGCCAGTGGGCATCACAGAAAGCAGGCGTCAAAAGCCAAGCCCGTAAAGCTGGCGGCGCGTTAACGTTCGATATGAAATACGGTGCGGGGTGCTCATGGCACTCCGCGCTTTTTTTTGACTTGCAGTCAATAATTGTACGCAGAGATTGCGAGACCTTTTGCGTGCAGCTTTTGAGCGATTTTTGCGCGCGTTTGCAGGCCCTTAGATAGAAGTCACGCGGTGGTTGATAAAGGTTGCATTTCTCCAATCGATTTCAAACGGAGACGCGAACGCGTAAGCTTTTCTAGCGAATCGGAAAAGCCAATTGGTTGGGGGACTGAGCGTCTGACCGTCCGCATGGGGTCTCGCCATGCTCAGAAATCTTTACGGTGAAAAGCGCACAACGCGCACGCAGCAGGAGCTGAACGCCATCCTGTTATCGCATGAACGTTATGCGACCTATCGCGGCGGTTCGCGCGCGCAACTCGCGCATACCACGCTCGACGGATTGATCCTCGCGAACCGCAATCTCACGGAAGCCGATTTCTCCGGTGCCTCTCTTGTGCGCGCAAGTCTCTACGGATCGAACCTGGAACGCGCCAGCCTCTATTGCGCCGATTTGCGGGACTGCAATCTCCAGTCGGCCAAGCTCGGGCGGGCCGATCTGCGTGGCGCCTCGTTTCGCGGCGCCAGGCTTGCGTATGCGACGCTCGATAATGCGGATTTGCGGGCGGCGATGATGATGTATGTCGCCGAGGACGGAATCTCGGTTGTGAACCGCGAGCGCGGCAGCGGGCCTTCGACGGTGGATTTCTCGAATTGTTCGTTGAAAAACGTATCATTTGGCAATGCCAAGCTGGACGGGGCCAATTTCAGCGGCGCCGTTCTGACCGGTGCGAATTTCAAGAATGCCAAGCTCGCCAATGCCAGCTTCAAGGGCGCCGTGCTGACCGGCGTGAATCTGAAAGATCTCGATGTGCCGCCGGAAGCCCTGGTCGGCAGTGTCATGGACGTGACGCCGGAAGCGGCGGCGAAGTTCGATCAGCTAAAGGCACGGCTCGATGCGCACCAGCAATGGATATCGTCCGGTGGCTCGCAAGGCGCGCAGGGTGTTTTCGATGGAGAGGATCTTCGCCCATTGCGGGACCTGCTCGTCGGCCGCCCATTGTCAGGGCTATCGCTTCGGAATGCGATCTGCATTGGACTGGATTTCTCCGGTAGCCAGCTTCAGGCGGCAAAGTTCGACGGCGCGGATCTGCGAGACACGAATTTCTCGAACGCCGATCTCCGCGGCGCATCGCTGCGCACCGCGAAGTTAGCTCACGCCTCGTTCGAAAAGGCCAACCTCGGTAGCCTGCCGCTGACGAATGGTAACGCGCTGGCGCCGGATCTGACCGGCGCCGAGGCAACCGAAGAGCAGTTCAGCGCCGCAGCGATGGACGACAAGGTGGCGTCGCTCGGCCTCAAATCGGTCGGCGCGCCGCCACCCGCATTGTGATCCTGATGCCTTGGTTCGGTGCGATCGTGCCGATCAATCCGTGCGTTCGCTTTCATCGAGTTTTCCCCAAGTCTTCTTTGTGCGATGTGGGGAACGTGGCGGCGAAATCTGGAATTGCAAGCGAAGCGATGACCGCGAACCGCGATCATCGCTTTTGTCACGCTGTGTTGTTGTCATTACGCTGTCACAGAGCGCCATCTCACAGGAATGGCAAGTGAAATCAACACTGCGGCGATGAAGGTCAGGAGCAGACTAACCACAATCACCGCGCCGGTCGGAAGGTCGAACAACGAAGATGCGATGAGCCCTGCCACATATCCCGTGAGGCCCACAGCATAACCGATGCCGAGACGCGCGCGTTCTGCAAAGCGCTTCGCGGCCAGTGCTGGAACGATCAGGCTCGCAAACACGAGATAGATTCCGACCAATTGCACCGATTGCGTCACAACGAGTGCGAACAGCAGGTAGAAGCCAGCCTGTCCGATACGCGCACGCATCGTGAACCAAACAAGCAGAGCAACCGCATACAGCATCGCGATTGGGATCAGGCTCTTCGCTGACACCCAGAGTATCTGACCAACGAGCAGGTCTTTCAGATGCTCACCGCCATGCGGGTTGTTGGCGAGGATGAGAAGCTCGATGCACGCGGCGACGACGAACAGAACGCCAATCAACGCTTCCTGCACTTCAGGCCATTTTTTCTCAGTCCACGTGAGAAGCAGCGCGCCGACGAGTGCTGCGCCAACCGCCGCCACCTGTACGCGCCAGCCTTCTGGCTCAAAGCCGAACGCATCCGCGGCCGTCACACCAAGTCCCGCCACCTGCGCAATGGCGAGATCGATAAAGACGATGCCTCGGTTCAGCACCTGCTGGCCCAACGGCACGTGTGTGGCCAGTACCAGCAGGCCTGCGAGAAACGCGGGCCAGAGAATGGAAAGTTCGAGATTGCCGATATTCATTTCTTCAGTCCTGCGAGGAGGCGGTTGATGGTGTCGTCATAGAGGCCGAACAGATCTTTCGCGCCTTCCGTGCCACCGACGGTGAAGGGCAGGGTGACAGCGGGGATATTCGCATGCTCGGAAATGAACGCGGACGGACGGTCGTCTTCATAGGCCGCCCGGATCGTGAACTTTGCCGGTGTTGCCTGCAGTTTCTGCAGGACTTCGGCGAGGTAGCCGCTGGATGGCGGCACGCCGGGCTTCGGCTCCAGCGGCACGACTTCATGCAGGCCGAGCCAATTTTCCATGTAAATCCAGGCGTGATGCTGAACCGCGATGTTCACGCCTTTGAGGGGCGCAGCCTGCGCAGTCCATTTCGCGAGCGCCGCGCTCCAGCGTTTGTTGAAGTCCGCCAGACGTGCCGCGTAATACGCCGCGTTGGCGCCATCAAGTTGCGAGAAGCGCGCCGCGAGTGCTTTGGCCACCGGCGGCATCATGCGCGGATCGGTCTGGATATGCGGATTACCAGCGGCGTGGATATCGCCCTCTGCGCGGTCGAGGCGTGAGGGTTGCTCCAGCAGATGCACGTAGTTTGTGGAGTCGAACGCGCCGGGCTGACCGACTGCGATCTTTCCGTTTCCGGATTGCTGCAGGATCATCGGCAACCAGCCGATCTCCAGTTCCGCGCCGTCGCACACCGTGATGTCGGCGGTGCGTGCTTTCGCGATCAAGCTTGGCCGCGCCTGGATCTGGTGCGGGTCCTGCGCGCCGGTCGTGGCGGTGTAGACGGAGACTTTGTCTCCGCCGATTTCCGTCGACAGCGCGCCCCATTCGGGCTCGCAGGCGAAGACGTTCAGATTGGCATGGGCCGGTGTGGACAGTGCGAACGCGCTGAGCGCCGCACCGATCAAGATTTTACGCATGTGCATATCTCCTTAGTAGCGATGGGCGCCGTGCGGCCCATAGATGACGGTGTATTGGAAGAGGATTTCGTCGTTCGGCTTCAGGTCACTCTGATCGTGCGTGTACTGCACGCGGAAGCGTCCGAACTCGGACGTGTCGTATTCAAGCAGTGCGGTCTCGGTGCTCGGCGAATGGCCGAAATCATCGAGCGCGGTGCCGATCAGCAACGGCCCGGGATCGGAGGTGCTCAGGCCAGAATAACGCAGCCCGAAACTCCACTGTGGCATGAACTGGTAGACGCCCTGTGCGTACCATCCGAAGCGGTTCTGTCCGAACTTGTTACCGTTGTAGAGACCAGCCTCGCGTCCATAGAACAGCTCGCTCGACAGCGTGAGATTGTTCACCGTCGGATTTCCGCCCGGTGCCCATTTGTAGACGAAGCTACCGATGCCGAGATCGTCGTTGCCAGTGAAGAAATTGCCGTCCGTGTCGCGGTTCTTCGCACCGGTGTGCAGGTAGGACAACGCCGCGAGATACGAACTGCTGTCATTGATGTCATTGCCGGTGTGAACGAAGGCGGTATATGTGCCGACACCGTCATGCTGCGCACCGGAAGCCGGGTATGCGTCGCCACGGAAGGCTTCCGCGCCGAACTCCAGGAATTGATCCGTTGGCGCAAGCCAGCGCACCTGCAAACCGTCATCGCCATATTGCGAGTTCAGGAATGCGCGATAGGGCAGCGGCGCATCGGAAAACGTCCAGTCATGCGCATGACGTTCGTTCAGATAGCCGATGCCGGAGAGGAACCGTCCCGCTTTGACCGAGAAGCCGTCAGGCAGGTCTTTTGTCTGGATGTAGGCTTCTTCAACCGACAGCGAATTGTCGTCTTGCATCGAGAAATCGAGGAACCCGGACAGATATGGGTCGATGTTTGCCGCGAACGAGACTTCGGATTCGCCGAGAGAAAAACCCTTCGGAGGAAGCCCGGCTTCGCCGCCTTGTGCAACGCCCCGAATGATCTGCTTCTGCGGATCGCGAGACGACGCGGTATAGAAGCCGTTCAGCACCGCCGCGATGCCCGGATTGAAAGCGTTGTTCGACGCTGGCGCTGTTGGCGGCGGAGTTGGCGTGTCGTCTGCAACCGTCACGTCCTGCGGCGCTGTGTCGGGTGGCGGTATTTCAACCTGCGTTGCGGCCTGATCGAACGCCTGTCCCGTCGATGGCGCCACATTGGACGCGACTGCAACGGGCGTCGTTGCATGAAGGGGCTTCGCGGCCGCGACGCGCGCGGTTTTTGCGTCGGACTCTGCTCTGGCGAGGCGGACCTCCAGCGAATGGATCTTGGCGTCGTAGTCGTGCTGCATGAGCTTGATCTGTGCCTTGATCGCGGCGAGGTCTGACGCTTCGTCGGCGAACGCGGGCGATGCTGCGAACAGGAAAGCGGCTATAGAAACGGGAATAAGGCGATGCATGGTCTAACTCCGAAAGTGGCGCACCTCGCCAAAGGCGATGTGCTGTGCGGAACACGCGCGTTCTCACGCGAGCGCTCGGCCGTTCAAGGGATCGGGAGTTAGGAGCGCGGTGGTGCGCGGCTTTGCCAGCTGTGCGACGTTGCCTGAGTTGTCGGGGCTGCACTGTTGAAATTCGCAATAATGAAGATCGCGAAGGATGGAAGACCGAATGCAATCGCAGACGGAGCGATGAATTGACCCGCGTGCAGAACCGCCTGACAGATCGGACAGTTCGACTGATCGTCGTTGACCGGAAGCTTGCCGGGTTGCGAGATATTTCCCGGGTCGAGTATCGCGGAGGCGGTCCACGGCGTGGCGTGGAAGTGAACCTGCGCGACGAAGGACTGGAATGTGAAGGCGAACAGTGCGAACAACGTAATCGCCAGCCGCCCAAGGTTTGGGCGCTGCGCTTTCGCTTTAGATTTTGCCCTCTGAGGACGGAACACGCGGCTGCTCACCCGGATGCGGCGGGCAATGTAGGCGCTGGGCCACGCAGGGGCAACTCAACTCCACGTCAGGTTAATACGTCCGCCGCTTCGGGGTGCCGCCGAAACCATGCAATGGCATAGGGGCAGGTCGGCACTATTTTGAACCCATTCGCGCGAGCGAGCGCGGCTATGCCTTCCATCAAGCGGCCTGCGGTGCCTTTGCCGCGCAATTCCATCGGCGACTCCACATGGGGAATGGTGACGATGTTGTCGGCGCGGCGGTAGGTGGCGAAGCTGGTATAGCCGTCTTCATCCAGCTCGAAACGGCGGGCGGTCTCGTTGTCGGTGACGATGGTCATGTGCGCTCGTTGATCCAGGTTGCCATCAAGCCGATGGCGCGTTCGCGGTTGGGCTCACTGTTTTCGAAATAGTGCGCGCCGGGAATCAATTCCAGCGATTTGTCCGACGCGGCGATGCTATCGAATATCTTCTGTGCATCGCTCGGAAACACGCCCATATCGGCCATGCTCTGCACCACCAGTGCGGGCACCGTGAGTTTTGCGAGTTGCGGTGGCCCCTGGCATTTCGATGTTTCCAGACTCCACATCGACAGCCAGGCGCGCAACGTGTTCGCGCGGCCGATGCCGAAGGGGCTGCGGTTCGCGATCTGCGGCGGACCCGCATAGCAGCCGGGGCAGGGGCGATCTGTCGGCTCGATGGCAGAATCGATGAAGCGAAGATCGGCCCAGGTGCGGAACAGTGGGAAAATGCGGTCGGGGATGCCCGCGGCGCCCAGTCGCGCAAGTTCCGCCTTCGCCCAGTCGGTGATGCGGTGGTTACGGGTGCGCTGTGCCGCGCGATAACGCATGATGAATGCCTCCGAGAACGGTGGGCCGTTTTCCTTGTTGAAGGGATTGAGCGTCTCGTCGGTCTTCGCCGGATCGGTCTCATCGATCACCGCCCCATCCATCCAGTTGGTGAGCACTTCGGGCCGTCCCGGGTGCGCATTCAGCGAGATATAAAGATCGCCCTTCGTATCGTCTTTCGCCTCGGCCTGAAACGCGGCCATCAAAGATCCGCCGCCCGAATTGCCCAGGAGCACGATCTTATCAACACCATGCTCGCGCAGCCATTTCACGCCGACACCAATATCTGTGAGCGCATGCTCGAGATGGAACAGATCTTCCGCGCCGCGAAAGCGCGTATTCCACCCAAGGAAGCCAAAGCCTTGTGCAGCGAAATACGGCGCCGAATAATGCTCTGCGAAATCGACGTTGTAGTGTGTGGCGATCAACGCGGTGCGCGGTCGCTTGCCTTCGGGCGTCCAATACAATCCTTGACACGGATGCCCGCCCGCGCCTGCGCGTGGCATGGTCGGCGAAGCCAGGCCAACGAATTCGCGAGCGACACCCTTCACACACGCACCATCAGCTTGCCCTTGTTCTTGCCCGCGAACATGCCGGCGAGCGCGCTCGGCATCTTTTCGAAGCCTTCCACAACATCGACCGGCGCTTTCAGTTTGCCTCCCTCAAGCCAGCCGGCCAACACGGCTTCGGCCTGTGCCTTGCGATTGTAGAAATCCATTACCACAAAACCTTCCATGCGGATGCGCTTGGTGACGATGAAGCCGGGTACGCCGAACGGTCCCGGCTCCGGCTTGCCGGTGTTGTATTGCGAGATCGCGCCGCAGCAGCTCACGCGGCCGAACACGTTCATGCGCCGCAGCGCGGCGGCAAGAACTTCGCCGCCCGTGTTGTCGAAATAGACGTCGAGTCCGTTGGGGCAGGCGTCTTTCAACGCCTTGTCCAGATTCTCTCCGGTGTAGTCGATCGCCGCGTCGAAGCCGAGTTCGTGCACAATCCATTTGCACTTTTCAGCGCCACGCGTCGTTCCGATGACGCGGCATCCGGATATCTTTGCGATTTGCCCCGCGATCGAACCGACCGCGCCAGCCGCACCGGACACGAGCACGGTCTCACCGGGTCGCGGCCGTCCGACATCGAGCATGCCGAAATAAGCGGTCAGTCCCGTGATGCCGAGCGCGCCGAGAATGTGCTCCGGCTTGTGCTTCTTGTCGTGCTTGGTCAGCGCTTTTGGGGAGAATGACGCGTATTGCTGCCAGCCATACTCGCCGCTGACTAGATCGCCCGGCTCAAAGCCGTTGGCGTTGGACGAGACGACTTCGCCGAGCCCCCAGCCCGCCATCACGTCGCCGGGATTGAGCTGTGAGCGATAGGTCGCGCCCTGCATCCAGGCGCGGCTGGCCGGGTCGAGGGAGAGCAGGGTTGTGCGCACCAAAACATCGCCCGGTTTGGTCTCAGGCATCGGTCCTTCGACAAGGTCGAAATTGTCCGGTCCGACCTCGGCAGCAGGCTTGCGCGCATAAATCCATTGCTTGTTGACGGCCACGTCATTCTCCCATGCTTTTCTTTTGCCAGCATGGCGCGGTTTCTGGACGAATACGAATCCCGTCCCGGAACAATCGCCCCTTGAGAGACGTTCAGGGGCGGGGACGCATCACTCAAGAGGGATTAGCCATGAAGAAATTTTTGATTCCACTGGTTGTAGCCGCCGGACTGCTCGGCTCCGCCGCCGTCGTCACCTCGCCTGCTCCGGCGAGTGCCGCGGCTGTCGTTGTGAAGATCGGTGGCGGTCATCATCACCACCGCCGCCATGGTTGCGGCACGTGGGGATGGCGCCATCACGTCCGCTACTGCCGCGTTTGGCGTTGGCGTTACTACTAGGCGTATCGCGCCTGAATGAAGAGGCCGGGCAATTTGCCCGGCCTTTTTAGTCAGCCGAGAATGATCTGCACCTGATGCGTCGTGCCATCGTCGGCGAGCGAGATCAGCGATTTTGCCGCGCCTTCCAGCATCTTGCCATCGACCTTAACAGCGAGGATGCCGCGGCAGACGCCAAGCGGATTTTCCACCGAAATTTCATAACGCGTCGAGCGATGGCGATAGGTGATCTCGAAGCCAGGCCAACCGCGCGGGATACACGGGTCGAGCGTCAGCGTATCGCCCTGCAAACGGAAGCCGAGTAGCCATTCGAGCGCGGTGCGATACACCCATCCGGCAGAACCCGTGTACCAGGTCCATCCGCCGCGCCCGACATGCGGCGGCATCGAGTAGACGTCGGCGCAGATCGCGTAGGGCTCGACGCGATAGCGGTGCATCCCCGTCGGATCGCTTGCGTGATTGATCGGATTGAGCATCGACAGAAGCTCCGCGGCCTTGTCGCCGTCGCCCTGCATCGCGAACGCGAGCGCCGCCCAGGCCGAGGCGTGCGTGTATTGCCCGCCATTCTCGCGGATACCCGGCGGATAACCCTTGATGTAGCCGGGATCGTGCTGGGGATGATCGAAGGGCGGCGTGAACAGCATCGACAGCTTCTCGTCGCGGCGCACAAGATATTTATCGACAGCTTCCATCGCGCGCGCAGCGCGGGCAGGCTCCGCGGCGCGGCTGATGACGCCCCACGATTGTGCAATTGAGTCAAGACGGCATTCGGTGTTGACGACAGAGCCGAGCGGTGTGCCGTCGTCGAAATAGGCGCGACGATACCAGTCGCCATCCCAGGCTTCGCGATCGATGGAGGTTTTCAGCTTGGCGGCTGCATCGCGCCATTCCGCAGCGTGCTCGTTGACGGCGCGTTTATCCGCGATGACGGCGAAGGACTGGAGCGTGGAATAGAGCAGCCAGCCCAGCCAAACGCTCTCACCTTTGCCGCCGGCTCCGACGTTGTCCATGCCGTCGTTCCAATCGCCCGTTCCCATGAGCGGCAGGCCGTGCTTGCCGGTGGTGAGACTCTTGTCGAGCGCGAGCGCGCAGTGGTCGAACAGGCTCACGCTCTTCTCGGAAATCGTGGGTTCGAAGAATGCGTCGTGCTCGCCGTCATGAAGCACAGGGCCTTCCAGGAACGGGATCATCTCGTCGAGGATCGCGGTATCGCCCGTTGTGTTGACGTAGTGCGCCGTCACATAGGCCAGCCACGCGCGGTCGTCCGACATTCGGGTGCGGATACCGCGGCCGGATTCCGGCAGCCACCAGTGCTGCACGTCGCCTTCCGGGAATTGCCGTCCGGCAGCGCGCAGGATGTGCGCGCGCGCGACATCCGGCCGTGAAATGCACAGCGCCATCACGTCCTGAAGCTGATCGCGGAAGCCATACGCGCCACTCGCCTGATAGAATCCGGTGCGTCCCCATACGCGGCAAACGAGGACTTGATAGGGCAGCCAACGGTTGATGAGAATGTCGAGCGCGCGATCCGGTGTTTTCACCTGAACCGCGCCCAGCATGTCGTCCCACATCCCGGTAGCATCCGCGAACACGGCGTCGAGATCGGCGGCGCGATACTTCGCGACGAGGGCGCGGGCATCCGCGCGCGAAGCATCCTGTCCGATGACGAAGATGATCTCCGTCGTGCCCGTGGCGTTCAGACGAACCGGGGTTTGCAGAACACCGCAAGGATCCATGCCCGCGCCGGTCTTGTTCGAGAGGATCGCACCCGGCGCAAGCGCGCGGGGGAAATCCAACGCACCGTCGCGGCCCAGAAACTCGGTGCGGTCACCTGTCCACGCCGTCTGCTTGCCGTTGAGATCGCAGAACGCGATGCGCTCGCCGAATTGCTCGTGCCAAGGATTGGACGCAAAAATTGCGCCACTCTGTGCATCGATCTCGGTGACGACATAGGATTGCGTCGCGCTGCGATTGGCGCCGAGCACCCATTCGACATAGGCAGCGACCGATAGACGCCGCGCGCGGCCGGAGCGGTTGGATACTTTCAGCCGCGAGATCTTGACCGGATCGTCCTTAGGAACGAACTGCGTCAGCTCCAGCGCGATACCGTGCGACGTATGCTCGAAACGTGTGTAACCCTGTCCATGCGCGACAGTGTAAGGCGCATGACGCTCGCGGATCGGAAGAGCGGTTGGCGTCCAAAGCTCGCCGGTCTCTTCGTCGCGGACGTAGAGTATTTCACCCGGGGAGTCGCTAACGGGATCGTTCGACCACGGCGTGAGCGCATTCTGCTGCGCGTTGATCGACCAAGTGAAGCCGCCGCCGTCGGTGGACGTGATGAAACCAAACGACGGATTGGCGACGACGTTGATCCACGGTGCGGGCGTGCGCTGATTGCCGTCGAGCACCGTCAGGTATTCGCGGCCGTCATTCGTAAAGCCGCCCATGCCGTTGAAGAATTCCATGGGTGGATTCGGCAACGGCGCTTCTGCCATGCCCGGCGGATAGGCGCGTTTGACCGGGGGAGGGGTTCCCGGCTTCATTTCGCGAGCGCGGTTGATCTGCTCCGTCAGCGTACCGCCGCTGCCATTTAGGATGGCGCGGGCCGACGCGAGCAGGAGGTTGCGCGACTCCGGCGGAATTTGGTCCGCACGCAGAACGAAGACAGCGCCGCGCGTACTGTCGCTCGCCAGCTTTGGCATGGACTGGTTCATGCGCACCAGCGCGTCGATGGTACCCTGGAAATCCTGCGCATAAGACGTCGCGCGCTCGTTGAGGATCACGAGATCGACGGCGAGTTGTTTGAGCCGCCAGTATTCGTGCGCACGCAGAAGTTGACGCACAAGCTTGAGATCTTCGTCATCCTGGATGCGGACCAGAACGATCGGCAGGTCGCCTGAAATTCCATGCGCCCATAGGGTCGATGCCTTGCGCATTCCGCGCCGGATGACGTCCGCAGGCGGACGCAAGGTGTAGTCGACATAAAGAACGTGATTGGCGAGGCGCTGGAACAGGTTCGCCTCGTCGGGGCTGATGCTGAGGTGGCGCAGCTGCATCTGCGCCTGTGTCCAGGCAAGCGTTGACGCGCGTTCAAAGGCCTGTGCGTCACGATGCTTGTCGACGAGATCAACGATGCCATCGCGCGAGTCCGCGGCCATTGTCCAGAACGCGATGCGCACCGTCGCGCCGCGTGGAATCTGCACCCGGCGGCGAAGGCTGAAGATCGGGTCAAGCACGGGACCGGCCGTGTTCGACAGCGGCCAGCCATCGGCGATGGCGGCGGGCGAACGGACCGTCTGGCCCCGGCCCACAAACCGCGCGCGGTCGGTCTCGAATTGAACGTCGCCGGAGCTTTCGCCTTCGACCACGGCAAGATGGGCCGCCCAGATCTTAGGATCGCCGTCGGAGCGTTGCCGCCGTGTGGCCAGGATCGCGCCTTCGGCGGCGGCGAACTCGGTTTCGACGAACAGTTTTGCGAACGCGGGATGCGAGACATCGTCGGCCTGTCGCGCCAACGCGACCTCCGCAAACGATGTGATCTCGATTTCGCGCGCACGCACGCCGTGATTGGTGATCGATACACGGCGGACTTCGGCGTCGTTTTCCGGCGACACCAGAACCTCCAGCATCGTCGTGACCGAGCCATCGTTGCGTGTGATCTCCGCGCGGTCTTCGCTGAATACGACCTCGTAGCTGTCCGGCTCAGCGCCGGTCGGTTGATATCCGGCGGACCACACATCGCCGCTGCGCACGTCGCGCAGGAAGATATAGGAGCCCCATTGGTCGCGCGTGACATCCTCCCGCCAGCGCGTCAGTGAAATGTCGCGCCAGCGGCTGTAGCCCGAGCCCGATGCCGTGAGCATCGTCGCAAGGCGTCCATTAGACAGGATGTGTGTGCGCGGCACGCGCGAATGCGCGGAGTGATAGCGCCGCTCGGTCTCCGCCACGAGCGTCATGTCTTGAACCACCGTCGTGACCATCTCGGGCGGGCGGCGAGCAAGCGCGATATCGCGCGGCATGCGTTCCTGCAGGAGAAGCTCGGCTGCCTGTATCATCGGTTCGGCATGGAATCGCGCGCGCATTGTGCCGTCGTGGAGCGCATTGCAGATGGAAACGAGCGTCATCGCCTGGTGATGCGCCATGTATGCGCGCACGACCGCATACTTCACACCTTCAGGAAGACGTGAACGCGTGTAGTCGATAGCCTCATACCAACCGCACACACCGCGCGCGCCGAGACGCGCCATGCGCTCGTAGTTGCGGGCCGCCGCCGCCGGATCGATCATCGCAGCGAGGCCTGTCGCGTAAGGCGCAATGACCGTGTCGTTGCTCAGGCCGCGCTTGTAGCCAAGGTCAGGAACGCCGAAACTCGAATATTGATAGGTCTGCTCAATGTTGCGGGCGTTGAACGCAGATTCTGAAATGCCCCATGGCACGCCGAGTTCGTTGCCGTAGTCTTCCTGGCGCTTAACGACGAGGCGGTTCGTTTGCTCGAGAAGGCTGCCGGATGGCGCGCGCATCACGAGCGACGGCATCAGATATTCGAACATCGAGCCTGACCATGAGATCAGGCCTGATGAACCTTCGATAGGCGTCAGCGTCCGGCCCAGCCGGAACCAGTGCTTGGCTGGTATGTCACCCTTGGCGATAGCGAAAAAGCTGGCGAGGCGCGCTTCCGACGCCAGCATGTCGTAAAAATTTGCGTCGAGCGTGCCGTCGCTGCAGCGATAGCCGATGGACAGCATCTGGCGATCTGGATCGAACAGGAAGCCGAATTCCATTTCCATGGCCATCACTTTTGCGCGCTCGGCGAGTGACGAAAGGCGATGGCGCACCAGTTGCGCGGCGCCGCGGGATTTCTCCAGCGCGTCGGTCAGAACGTCCGTGCCGGCCCCGGAATCGCCTTGCGAGATTCTGTGAAGTGCAATTTCGCAATGGGTGGACAGACCGTCGATGTTGGGAGTCTGATTGAGCAACACGACATGCTCGCTGTCTGCGCATTCCGGCAGGTTGGTCCACGGCATCAGCAATTCCAGATCGGCGCGATGGGCTTTTATCGATGCGCGCAACGCGTGCAGGTGCGCGAGTGCCTCATCCGGCGCTTTGCTCTCTTGCGCGACCTTCAGAAGCGGATCGACATCGCGCTCTAGGTCGGCAAGAAGCTGTGCGATGGCGGATGCCCCCTCGGGTGCATCGGTGAGCTTTTCGATGAAAGTACCGAATGCATCGCCAAGCTTGGCGTTGCGTCCGGAGCTTGTCCGCGCGTCTTCCGCCGCCAGCGCGATATCGTCCAGCAACCCTCTGCACCAGCGCGCGTTCAGTACTGGGCCGGCCGCCATTTCGGCGCAGGCGTTTCCGAGCGCGATTAGATGACCGGCGAGATTGCCGCTGTCGACCGACGAAATGTATTTCGGCTCCAGCGGGCGAAGGTCGGCGGTGGCGTACCAGTTGTAGAAATGTCCGCGATACCGTTCCATTCTTTCCAGCGTCGCGAGCGTGGCTTCCAATCGGTCGAGCGTAGTCAGAGTGCCGGTCCAGCCGAAATCGCGCGCCGCGATCACGCTCAGCAGATATAGTCCAATATTGGTCGGCGATGTACGCCGCGCGACGACAGGCGTGGGTGTTTCCTGGAAATTGTCGGGCGGAAGGTTGTTGTCGTCCGCGGTGACATAACGGTCGAAGAACGTCCATGTGCGCCGCGCGATCAGGCGCAGAGCGAGAACGTCGTCCGACCGGATCGAGAGGTGACCGTCGGCGAAGGGCGGCATGCTCGACCAGCGAGCAACCACAGGCGACAGAATCCACAGCGCGGCAAACGGTACGGCTATCGGCCAGGATTTATGCCCGGTCGCAACAATGATGGCGGCGACGACGAGCGCGAACGCCAAGCTCGCGACGATTTGGGTAATGAGATCGCGCCGGTCGAACGACGCGTTGCGTCGTGCCTGTGCAGCCGTCACCCATTCGAGCAGCTTCCTGCGATGCACGAACAGCCGCACCAGGGTGCGGCCCATCGCATCGACCATTAGCCATGCCTGATGTGCGAGGAAGGTGATGAGGAAGAGACTCTGCATCAGGCCGAGCGCGAAATCGCGACCGATAGCGCGGAAGTGATTGCCGAACGACACACCAGTCTTGGGCGGCGTCAGGCTGGAAATGCCGGGGAGGAGCGGGGGAAAGGCAATCGTCGAGATGATGAAGCAGGTCCACACGATGCTGGCGTGCACCGGCAACGTCCATGCGATGAGCAAAGCCAGCAATGCCGACGGCGCGGACAGTGACCGGCGCAGATTGTCTAGCAATTTCCATCGGCCGATCAGGGGAATGGCGGTGCGGCGAATGCCGTCACGCGTGCGTGGGCCGAACCCGAGTATCCACGGCAGGAGCTGCCAGTCGCCACGCGTCCAGCGATGCTGCCGCGCCGAAGAGACGTCATAGCGCGACGGAAATTCCTCGACGACTTCGATATCGGTGACAAGACCCGCACGCGAGAAAATACCTTCGAGAAGATCGTGGCTGAGCACCGCGCTTTCCGGAATTTGCCCGTGCAGCGCCGCCTCGAAGCTGTCGATTTGGTAGATGCCTTTACCGACATAAGAGCCTTGCTCGAACATGTCCTGATAGACGTCGGAGACGGCGAGCGCATAGGGATCGAGTCCGTTCGGACCCGAGAACACGCGCTGGAACAACGAACCTTCGCTCCCGATGGGAAGCGAGGGCGTCACGCGCGGCTGCAGGATAGCGTGTCCGCGCACAACGAGTCCGCGCGCATGATCGAACTCCGGCTGGTTCAGCGGATGCGCCATCTTGCCGACCATGCGCCGCGCAGCGCCAATAGGCATCCGCGTATCGGCGTCGAGAGTGATGACATACTTGACGTCTTGCGGAGGTGTGTTTGCCTGTCCTTCAATCTGCAGGAACGTCGTGTCCGTTGCACCACGCAGGAGCCGGTTCAATTCGTGCAGCTTGCCGCGCTTGCGCTCCCAGCCGATCCACGCGCCTTCGCCCTCGTTCCACACGCGTCGGCGGTGGAGCAAGAAGAAGCGCGCGCTCCCTCCCGCCGGACCGTAGCGCGCGTTGAGCTTGGCGATGTCCGCGCGAGCTTCCTCGAGCAAGGCATCATCATCGGCCGCATGTTCGGAGGGCGCGTCTTTCCAGTCCGACAAAAGGGCGAAGACGAAATTCTCGTCCGGGTTAGAAAGATGATGGACTTCAAGCCGCTCTGTCTGCTCGCGGATATCTGCCAGGCTGGTGAGGAGCGTGGGCACAACGATGATCGTGCGCAAATCCGCCGGAACGCCATCGTGCAAATCCATTGCGGGAAGAGGCCGCGCGCCTAACTGGCCTGTGAGAATACGATTGACTAGCGCCACTGCGACGTCTGACGCGGGGATCAGGCCGACAAATGCGAGCGCGAGAAGAGGCCAGTCGCGAATACCCGCATGCCACGCCGCCAGCAGGGCAAGCGAGAGCCCCGCTACGGTAAACAACCCGATCAGGCCGATATAGCTCTTCACGCCGGCATGCGAATGGCCGCGCAGCACGCGCGTTTTGAACGGCGGGCGGCATTTCAGTTCTTTTTCGAAATCCTCCCGGCCCCGGCCGATGAGGTAGTAACCGGGATCGCTCTCGCGCTTCGGCTTGCCATCCTTGTCGGGCGTCAGGTTCTGCGGGCGTTTCGCGGTCGCGACCGCGCGCTTGGCGACGTCCTGCTCGTCGAAAGCGCTGCCGCGCGCAAGTTCTTCTATGGCGCGGCGATAGAGATCGCGCGTCTGAAAATCCATCGCCTTGAATTGCGTACTGTCGCGCAGAATACGATCGACGATGCTGACGCTCTCGAAGAATTCCGGCCAATTGACCATCGAGACAAGGCGCATGCTGGTGATTACATTGCGCACGGTGACGTTGGTCGCGCTCTGGCGCTGAACTTCTTCGCGGACGAGCTGGTCGGTCGTTGTGCCTTCGGCGGCGAGCTTCTCGTTCAACCAGCGCAAGGCTGGTGTCGTCTGTGGATCGCGGTCACGCAGGCGCTGCGAAAGCTGGACGGCGAACGCCGTCGACCATGGAACGTGCTGAAGGCTCTGAATGGTCGCGGCAGGGTCTTTGGAGTCGCCGGACGCCAGGAGTTTATCGGCAATCGCGTCGGCGGTTTGCGTAGCCTTCAGTCGGGCAACGATGGATTCTGCGAGACGGCGCAGATTTTCGACCAGCGTGATGCGCAGCGTGATCGCGAGCGCCCACAGCTCCCCGATAGTAAGCGGTTGGACGCGCTGATACGCATCGACGAAACGTGTCAGCTTTTCAATTTCGAATGCGCTGTCGGAATGCGCTATGACAGCCCACGCGATTCCGAACACGCGCGGATAACCCGCCAATGGTCCTTCCGCGAGTTTCGGCAACAGGCGATAGAAGCCCGGCGGCAGATCGTTCTCGATGTCGCGGATTTGCTCATCGACGACGTGGAAATTGTCGAGCAGCCATTCTGCGGCCGGGGAGATCGGCTGTCCGGCTCGTGCGGCCTGCACGATGGCGCGATAGGTTTCGCGCAGGACTTTCGAATTGTCATGAAGCCTCGGCGCAATCGGGATGCCCTTGCTTTTGCGCCGGCCGGATACGACGTGCTGTGCCTTGGCGAGGCTGTCGGCGTGCTGCTCAAGGCGCTCGATGCTGAACAGCTCCGACCGGATTGGCTCGTCGGCGATATGCAATGTCGGAGAACCCGAGAGATCCAAAGTGCGCAGCCCCATCCAAAGCGAATTTCGATGTGGCTGTGCGCCGGACGACCGCAGCCGTCACGGCGGCGGCGGCAAGCGCCCGAGCCGTCGGTGAGAACGGCTCACAACGTGGAAAGTTCCATGATTTCGCGGACCAAACCCCGCGCTTCATTTGGCTATTCTTTGGGCAGTGCGCCCCTGACGGAACCGTACTGGCAAATGCGTAGGCCCGGAAATAAAATTGGAGGCGAACCAGGTGGGCGCACCAACGATCTCCAGGTCCTGCATCCGCGTCAAAACCTCCGTCAGGATTGCGTCGATCTCGATGCGCGCGATGTGCTGGCCCAGGCAGCCGTGCGGTCCGGTGCCGAAAGCGATGTGCTCGTTCGGCGCGCGGGCGAGGTCCAGAACATCAGGCCGATCGAATTTCTCCGGATCGCGGTTGGCGGCGCCAAAGTACATGACAACCTTGTCACCTTCCTCGATCTGCCTACCGGCCAGCGCCGTGTCGTGCTTGGCCGTACGCCGCATATAAATGACGGGCGTTGTGTAACGTAGAAGTTCCTCACGCGCTGACGGCAGTCGCGCAGCCAGATCTGCTTTGAGCCACGCGAGTTGATCCGGATTGTTCATAAGAGCGATGAGCCCGGATGAGAGCAGGTTGCGTGTCGTGTCGCCACCGGCATCGACCAGCAACAGAAAGAACAGAAGGAATTCTATGTCCTCAAGCTTCTTGCCATCGACCTCGGCCTGCAACAGCTTAGTCGCCAGATCGTCCTTCGGCCGCGCGCGTTTTTCGTCGATGACTTGCCGGCCATACTCGAACATCTTCAGCACCGCCATGCCGCCAGCACCTGGCGCTTGCGATTCCGGCGCTGCATGGATCGCCTCGGTCAACTTGTAGAGTTCGCGCCCATCATCCAGCGGAATGCCGAGTAGCTCCGCGATGACGTAGGACGGCATCTCACCTGCGATCTGTGACACGAAATCGCATTCACCTTTTTCGATCACGGCGTCGACAATCTGTTTCGCGAGCGCGTTCATGCGTGGCGTGCGATCCGTCGAGACCGGTTGCGTGAACTCAGTGCGGATGAGCTTGCGAAAGGCCGTGTGCTGTGGCGGGTCCATCATCAGCATCATCTTGTAGCCGCCGAAACCCTGCGCCGCTTCCGCCGCAGGATCGGATATCATGATCGTCGGCTCGGAAGAGTAGTTCTGGAAGTCGCGATCAACGGTCCACACATCGGCGTAGCGCGTCACCGCCCAGAAGCCCTTGCCATCGGGCTCTTCGTGCCAGAATACGGGCGCGTTCCGGCGAAGCCAATTGTACTGCGCGAAGGGATGACCGGCCGCGAAGCTGTCGGGCGAAAGTAAATCGATTTTCATGCTCGTTTCTCTTGCTGCGCTGCGGCGGGATGAATTCGGCGTAACCATGTCACTAGTGTGGCAGCCAAGCTGACATCGCTTGGCCGTCCGCGCAAATCCGCATGCCTTCTCACGGAGGTGTGAGGACGATTTGCCTTTATTCGGACACCGAAATCCCAATGTATTTGCAACGCCGCACGACTCGTGCGGCGCGCAGGAGGAGGGTCTATGCGCGCGCTTACCAAGGCAGGTCTGAAAAGCCCGGCCGCTATCGCCGTCGGCGTCGCAGTGACGATGTTGTTCGGCATTTTCGCGTTGTACAGCCTTCCCATTCAGCTCTTCCCCGACATCGACCGCCCGCAGATCGGCATCGAGACCGACTGGCGCGCAGAGACTCCGCGCGAAGTAGAATCGCAACTTGTCCAGCCGGAAGAAGAAGTGCTGCAGGGCATTCCGGGCCTTCAGGAGATGGACGGCTTCGCGAATGGCGGCGGTGGATACATCCAGCTGACCTTCGCGCTCGGCACCGACATGAAGAGCACGCTGGTCGATGTGATCGGGCGTCTAAACCGGCTGCCGCCGCTTCCTGCCGATGCGCAGAAGCCGTTCGTGCAACTCGCCAGCACGCAGGATGCCAATTCGCTGTTGCTCTACGTCTTCATGCAGGAGTTGCCGGGCAACAAGCGCGACGTGAACTCCTACACCCAGTTTCTGAAGGACAGCGTCATTCCACGGCTGGAGGCGGTGCCCGGTGTCGGATCTGCACAAATCAATTCCAATGGCGGCACAGACGAGATCGATATCGTGTTCGATCCGATGCGCGCGGCGCAGCTCGGCGTTCAGATTCCGAAGATGGCGAGCCAGATCAGCGGCGCCGAAGACATATCGGGCGGTTCGATCGATGTCGGCCGCCGGCAGTACGGCCTTGAATATCGCGGCCGCTATTCGGTTCAGACGCTGAAGGATCTCGTGCTGGAATGGCGCGACGGCAAGCCGGTGCATCTCGGCGACATCGCCGATGTCCATATCGGCCGCAGCAAGGCAACGGGGTTTGCCTATCAAAATGGCAATCCGGCGCTCGGCCTTCAGGTCTTCCGCGCGAACGGCGCCAATGTGCTTTCCACCGTGAATGCAGTGAAGGCAGAGCTCGAGAAGATCAACGCCAGTGTCGCGAAAGAGCAGGGCGTCAAGCTGCAATATTCCTTCGACCCGTCGCACTTCATCAATCAGGCGATGGGCATGGTCACGTCGGACCTTATCCTTGGCATTCTGCTTGCCGTCGGCGTGCTGTACTTCTTCATGCGCGAATGGCGCGGCACGCTGATCATCTCGTCCGCGATACCAATCTGTTTGATGGCGGTTGTCGTGCTGTTGAACCTTGCCGGACGCACCTTGAACGTCGTGTCTCTGGCAGGTCTTGCCTTCGCCACGGGCATCGTGCTGGACGCGGCCATTGTCGCGTTCGAGAACATCCTGCGTCTGCGTGAACGCGGTATGCCGGGCGCCGAAGCGGCGGAAACAGGCACACATCAGGTCTGGGGTGCGCTGCTTGCGTCCACCATGACGAACGTCGCGATCTTCCTGCCGGTGATTTTTCTCAAGGACGTCGAAGGTCAGCTTTTTGCCGACCTGTCATTGACCATCGCGTTCGCCGTGTTCGTATCGCTGATCGTCGCAGTAACGGTGGTGCCGGTGACATCCGCGCTGTTCCTGAAAACGCGGCCTAGAGTGGCGGACCTCGCGGCGACATGGCGGCGTATCACCGATGTGATCATGAACGTCACCAACACGCCGCGGCAGCGCCAGATGTGGATCGGCGGACTGATCATCGGGTCGCTGGTGGGAACGTGGCTGCTGACGCCGAGCCTGCAATATCTTCCGCAGGTGAAGCGCGCTGCCATCGACGGCTTTATCCAGCTTCCGGCGAGTGCAACGGTAAATGTCACAGAACAGACCATCGCCAAGCCGATCATCCAGCGTTTGAAGCCTTATCTCACCGGCGAGAAGCAGCCGAAGCTGCTCAACTACTACGTCAAAATGAACGGACCGGGCTTTATGGACATGGCCGTGCGCGTTCCGAATGACGAAGATTTCCCGAAACTCGAAAAGATCGTGCGCAATGAAATCCTGAAAGACCTGCCCGACGCACAGACTTTCGCACAAATGGGAAGTCTGTTCGGCGGTTTCGACGCGGGCGGCGGCGTTTCCATCAATATCCAGTCGAACGATCCCGAAGCGATGCGTGCAGCGGCGCGCAAGGGTATGGCGCTGCTCACCGAGAAATTCCCCGAAGGCGTCGTAAACACCAATCCGTCACTCGATTACGATACACCGGAGCTTCGGATGCGGCCCGACGATCGCTCCATTGCCGAGGTCGGCTGGACGCGCGCAGACGTCGGCACAGTCCTGCAGTCGCTCGGCGAGGGCAGCTATGTCGGGCAGCGCTATGACGGCGAGCGGCAATTGTTCCTGATCCTGAAATCGAAGCCGATCGCGTCGCCCGATGCGCTGAACGCGGCACCGATCGCAACGCCAAACGGCGGCGTTGTGTCGTTCGGCCATCTTGTCTCGATGCAGAAGACGCTGGCGCCGAGCGGCGTCTATCGTCTCGATCGTCGCCGGACCTTCGCGCTCAATCTGCAGCCCCCGCGTGGCATGGCGCTGCAGGACACAATGGCGATCATCAAGAAAGACGTTGAACCAGAAATCAAGAAGATGCTGCCCTCGGATGGCACCGTCACCTATGGCGCTGCCGCGGACCATCTCGACAACGCGCTCTGGAACATGGGCAAGAACTTCGCGCTCGCCGTGCTTCTGCTGTTCCTCATCATGGCGGCGCTGTTCAAATCGGTCTGGGACGCGGCTATCGCAACCATCGCGCTCCCGCTCGGCACGGTCGGTGGCATGGCGGCGCTCAAATTGCTGGGTCTGTTCGTGTTCCAGCCGCTCGATCTGCTAACCATGATCGGATTCATCATCGTGCTGGGTCTTGTGGTGAACAACACAATCCTTCTCGTCGCGCGCACGCGCCAGGCGGAAGCCGAAGGCATGACCCGCGTCGATGCCGTGCGCTCCAGTCTTGAGACGCGGTTGCGCCCTATCTTCTCCAGCACGCTGACGGCGATCTTTGGTATGTTGCCGCTGGTGCTGGTGCCGGGGCCGGGGACGGAGATTTATCGTGGCCTCGGCGCGGTTATTGTGGGCGGAATTCTTGTCAGTCACGTTTTCACACTTGTATTGATGCCGGCGATGCTGCGGTTGGGCGAGAAGCCTGCGCGAGCGGAACAAGCGCCGGGAACACCTTTGCGACAGGCGGCATAAGATGAAGAAGATTTCGACGATTCATGTCTGCGGTGCATTGGCGATGGCGGCGGTGCTGGGCGCGTTCTGGCAATCTCCTCAAGCCGAGGCGCAGCAGCGCCCGCCCGAACCGCCGTCCGTCGGTGTAATGCAGGCGCATGTGGTGAAGATGGCGCCAAAGGTCACGTTGCCCGGCACTGTCATGTCGCGCAATGACTCCCAGCTCGCCTCCGAAGTCGAAGGCCGCGTGTCTTGGGTCGCGGAAGTCGGGACAATCGTGAAAGAAAACGACGTCGTCGCGCGCATCGACAGCCACCTCTCCAACCTTCAGCTCGCCTCCGACAAGGCGAATGTCGCGCGGCTAGCGGCGCAATTGCGCTATGACCGCGATCAGGCCGGTCGTATGGAAAATCTCTTCAGCCAGAACGCCATCGCCAAAAGCACCCGCGATCAGGCGAAATCGACCAAGGATATGGACGCCGCGGCGCTCGCGCAGGCGCAGGCCAGCTACAAGCGCAGCCAATACCAGTTCAGCCACGGCGAAATCCGTGCACCCTTTCCTGGCCGCGTCGTCGCGCGCCTGATCAATGCGGGCGAATACGCGACGCCGGGCAAGCCGGTGGTGCGCCTCGTCGATGTGAGTTCGCTGGAAGTGAGCGTGGCGACACCGATCGATGCGGTGCGCTACATCACCGAGAAGTCGATTCTGACGGTGGAAATACAAGGCAAGCCGGTGCAGGGCACCGTACGCGCCATCGTTCCAGTCGGCGACATCGCAAGCCGGACTATCGAAGTGCGGCTTGTGTTGCCTGCGGGCTCGGGACTCGTCGGCGATGCTGCCAAGGTGTTCGTCCCGTCGGCACAGCCGCACAACGTGCTCGCCGTACCGCGCGACGCGCTCGTGCTGCGCGAAGACAACACCTACATCTTCAAGATCGACAAGAAGTCCCAGGCACAACGCGTTGCCGTGGAAACGGGGTCGGAAGAGGGGCCGTTGGTCGAAGTAAAAGGCCTGATTGGTCCTGGCGAGAGTGTGATCGTGCGTGGTGCAGAGCGACTGGAAGCAGGACAGAAGGTTCGTGCGGTCCGCGCCTCCTAGGTAGCAACCAGAACCGCTGCACCTTTCCAGTTCTTCAACACATGCTCGACCGTCTGGCCGAGATAAAGCGTGTCGCCAACGCGCTTGTTGGTGCCGATGACGATCAAATCGCAGCCAGACTTATTTGCTTCATCCAATATCGCATCGTCGGGTGAGACCTCTGTATGAACCGCCGTTTCAATCCTATCGAAGCCATAACGCGCGGCCAATGCTGTGATGTCGTCCAGCACGGCCTTTTCGGTTCTGCGGCCGCCGCGCGAGCGCCGCTTGCTATGTTTCGCCCCATTGCTCGCCTTGCGATCCGCAACATGAAGGGCGACAATCCGGCTTTCCTTGGAGGGCGCCAGCGCGAAGGCGACTTCCGCCCCACGGCGTGACGCTTCCGTGCCGTTCACCGGGACGAGAATGTTCCAGCCCTTGGCTTCCAATGCGGCTTTGTCGTTTCCGGCGATGGCCAGTGCGAGCGGCCCTTCGAATCCGTTTGCGGTTTTGTCGACGCTCTTCGAGAATACTCCATCGGCGCTGTACATACGTTCGACGCCGATGAGCAGCAGGTCGTAGCCCTTGGGCGCTTCCTTCTGTACTGCTTCATCGACCTTCTCTTCTTGGCGAGATGAGACTTCAACTTTGTCCGGTCTTTCCTCGCCTTCCTTGTCCTTCGTCGTCTGATGACCCTCTTTGGCGCTTTCGATCGCGGCGTCTTTCAGAAGTATGGTGTCTTCGGAGGCCTTCTTTTTTGGCTTTCCGGCCACTTCCAGGACCGTCATGGGAAGTCCGCGCTGGCCGGCAATAAACCCACCCAGCCGCGAGGCAAAATGGCCGTTCGGACTATCGTCGGCGGCAACTAGCAAGCGCTCGAAGCGGCTGACGAACCCCTTGGCGTCGATCTCTTCCTTCTCCAGCCGCAGTTTCTCGTCGTCGCTGATGGGAAGGCGCCGTAATGCCCAACGCAGCATCGGCGGCATCGCCATGGTGGTGATGACGGCCATCGTCACGATCATGGTGTAGAGATTTTGCGACAGCGCGCCCATCGTAAGGCCGATGGTGGCGACGATCACCTCCGTGCTGCCGCGCGCATTCATGCCGCAGCCAACTGCGAGGGACTCTCGTGCCGTCAATCCGCTGAGCTTGCCACCCGCAAAGGCGCCGCCGAACTTTCCAACGCTCGCAATGATGACAAGACCAATCGTGAGAAGCGCGAGCGTGGGGTTCTTCATGATCGTGAGATCGGCGGAGAGTCCTGACAGGCCGAAGAATACTGGCATCATGAAGGCGGTGATGAAGCCGCGAAGCTGGTCCTCGATATGTCGCGACAGGATCGGAGATTCTCCGATCAGGACCCCGGCAACGAACGCGCCGAGCACTGTGTTGACGCCGAGTCCCTGTGTGATAAGCGCAAGGCCGCACATGACGATCAGGATGGCAGTGATCACAGCGTATTCGCTGACAAACGTGTCGTTGACCCAGCGGATCAACCAGAAGACCAGCCGCCGCCCGACTGTATAAGCCAGGATCAAGAAGATGACGGTACCGAGTACGGTTTTCGAGAGAGACCCCATTTCCACCGCGCCCACGCTGGCGATACCGAGCGTGATCGAGACGATGATCCAGCCTGTCGTGTCCTCAAGGATAGCCGAGGCCACGATGATCTGCCCCAGATTGCGGCGCATGAAATTCATCTCGCGCACGACCATGGCGACGATCTTGATCGAGGAGATCGACAGCGCGGTACCCAGGAACAGACCCGCGACGAGGCGCTCACCCGTATGCGGCAACAGCGAATCCGGTAGGAGATAGCCAAGCGCGAAGCCGCAGGCGAACGGCACGGCCACACCCATCGCCGTAATCGCAAAGGCGGGTATGCCGACCTTCTTCACCAGTTTGAGATCGGTTTCCATGCCGGTCAGAAGGAGCAGCATCATTACGCCCATATTGGCGAGTCCAGTGATGAGGTCCTTCTGCTCGGCACTTTTTGGGAAGATTAGATCGTGCGCGGTAGGCCATACCCAACCGAACAGCGATGGACCGAGTATCAGTCCGGCGAGCAATTGGCCAATGACGGCAGGCTGACCGAAGCGCTGCATGATCTCGCCAAGCCCGCGTCCGACGAGCAGAAGCAGCGCGACCTCCGCGACCAGTATCGCTTCCTTGCTGCCGGTTACGATACTGCCGCCAGCCGACGCTTTGCCGTCAGCCGCCAAAGCCGCAGTGGCTAGCAGAAATACGCCCGCGCCGACCGTGTAGGGAAAAATCCGTTTGAACACGCGCCACGACCCGGAAAAAGACAGCTGAGGCGTGGAAACGCGCGATGTTCCGGCAAGGTTCCCTATCGGTTTTCAGCCGGGATGGTCGGCCTTCATATGCGCGGTCAGATCGCTGATGGCCTGAACCAGACCCAAGATTTCCTTTTCGCGAAATTCATCGATCTTCTGATGTAGCAGTTCGATCTCGAGTTCGGCCTTGATGTTGATCTTGTAGTCGTTCTCCGCCTGCTTGCGGTCAATGTCCTGCTGGCGGTTCTGGCTCATCATGATGAACGGCGCCGCATAGGCCGCTTGAAACGACAGCGCGAGATTGAGCAGGATGAAGGGATACGGATCCCAATGCTCGATATAGGCAGTGATATTCAGGACGATCCACAGGAACAGGATCGTCGACTGGATGATGATGAACCTCCACGATCCCATCGTGGAGGCGACCATGTCCGCGATCTTCTGGCCGGTTGAAGGTTTTTCCGGATCGCGAATTGCCTCGTCGCGCGAGCGCCGGCGCAAGGCGCGCAGGTCGTCGAGCAATGTCTGCTCCGCCTGTTGCAATTCGTATCTCAGACCTGACGTGGACATCATCATTCCCCCGATTCCGCCGAGTTAGGGTACGCCGCGCCGCATTGTTCGGCGAGATGAGGAACGTTACGGTGTTGTCAGGGCAGGTGAGGGACGCATCATGAGAACATTGGGGAAGGCGAGCCTTTGGCTCGGCGGGATTTTGCTCGCCATTCTGGCGGTGGGATATTTCACGCCGTATGGCGGCTTCGTGATGAACGGACCGACGGTCGGCGCGGGCGTCGCTGCGGAGCTGACCTGTGCGGGCGTGTTCGTCTCAAACCGCAAGCTCGACGATGTCGTGAAGAACGACATCCTGCGCCTCTCGCCGCTGACGAAGTGGAACAGCTACAAGCTCGACACGGCGAACAAGTCGGTGTCCGTCACGGCGCTGGGCCTGCGCACACGCACGGCAGTTTATCGCCCCGGCGCCGGTTGTACGCTGCTGGTGAACGACACGGCGGAAACCTTGCGCGCACAGGCGAAGGGCATCCCCGAGACTCCAGTGTCGGATAGCCCTGACGCCTGGCCCAAGGGCGATACGGTCGATCTGACGACCTTGCCCGCCGGTGTAGATCGTGTCGCGCTCAACAAGGCAGTGGACGCCGCCTTCGCGGACGAGACGCCGGCGAAGGAAATCGACACCCGCGCCATCGTGGTCGTCTATGACGGCCACATCCTCGCCGAGCGTTATGCGCCGGGATATGACAAGAACACGCGCTTTCTTGGCTGGTCCGAAAGCAAGAGCATGACCGCGACCCTGATCGGTACACTCATTGCTTCCGGCAAGCTCGCGCTCGATGCGCCGGCGCCGGTCGCAGAATGGAAGGGCAAGGACGACAAGCGCGGAACGATCACGCTGCGCAATCTTCTCAACATGTCGAGCGGACTGGCGTTCAACGAGCCCTACGATCCTGGCTCCGACAGCACGCAAATGCTGTTTCAGGAGCACGACGTGGGTGCTTACGCCGCGTCGAAGCCGCTGGCACATGACCCAGGGACGTTCTGGTCCTACTCATCAGGCACCGCAAACATCCTGTCACGCATCGCGTTTCAGAAATCGGGTGGCACGCTCGCATCCTATGAAGCCTACGCACGCGCGCATGTGTTCGATCCTGCCGGCATCACGAGCGCGGTGTTCGAGCCGGATGAGACCGGGAATTTCGTCGGAAGTTCGTATCTCTACATGAACGCGCGCGACTGGGCACGGTTTGGGCTGATCTATCTCAACCGCGGCATGATCAACGGCAATCGCATTGTCCCTGAGAGCTTCGCCGATTTCGTCTGCACGCCAGCGCCTGCCGCGCCGCTGAAACAATATGGCGGGCAGTTCTGGCTGAACGGCTTCGACGAGAAGAATCCGAAAGCGCGGGAATTCCCGCATCTGCCGACCGATATGTGCGCAGCCGAGGGCCACAATGACGAGTTCACGGCTGTGTTCCCATCGCGCAAGGCGGTGATCGTGCGGCTCGGCTGGACGGTTATCGAAGATGGGTTCAACCGCGACAAGCACTTCGCCGCGATCCTTGCGGCGTTGCCGAAGAACTAGGCGGCGCGCTTGATGGGTTCGCGACGCCAATGTGCAGTCAGCGCCGCTTCGACCTCGCGCGGCGAGGCGAGGCGGCACAGCGCCGACTTCGCTGCGCGGCGTGCTTCGGAGTTCTTTGGCCACGGTGCGTTCTCAACGTACCAGCCGAGATGCTTGCGGAAAACGCGGATGCCGAGGCCGTCGCGGTAGAAACGCAGCGTGTCGTGGAAGTGATCGAGCGCGATGGCGAGGCGTTCTTCCAGAGCGGGTTCAGCCATCGGCGAGCCAGTTTCGAGTGCCTGTTCGATCGCGCTTGCGATCCACGGACGGCCATAGGCGCCGCGCGCCACCATCACCGCGTCGGCTCCTGATTGCTCCAGCGCTGTGCGGGCCGTCAGGTCGTTGATGATGTCGCCATTGACGATGACGGGAAGCTTGGTCGCCGCTTTCACGTCGGCAACGGCGCGCCAGTTCGCCGCGCCCTTGTAGAACTGCATCCGCGTGCGGCCATGCACGGTGATCGCCTTGACGCCGATCTGTTCGGCGCGCGCGGCGAGTTCAGGTGCGTTCTTGCTCGCATCATCCCAGCCGAGCCGCATCTTCAAGGTCACGGGCCGAGTCGTCGCGTTCACCGCGGCGGCGATCAGACGCTCTGCAAGATCGAGATCGCGCATCAGTGCGGAGCCCGAAAGCGCGCCCGTCACTTCCTTGGCGGGACAGCCCATGTTGATGTCGATGATGTCGGCACCCGCGGCTTCGGCCATGGCAGCGCCTTTGGCGAGCCATTGCTCTTCGCGTCCGACAAGCTGGATCACCATCAGCGGCAACCCGTCACCGATGGCGGCGCGGCGCACGACATCGGGCCGTCCGCGCGCGAAGCTGTCACAGGCCACCATCTCGGTCGCGACATAGGTGGCGCCCAGCCGCGATGCCGCGCGCCGGAACGGCAAATCGCTCACGCCCGTCATTGGCGCGGTCAGCACGCGGCCGCCGATGGTTACATTGCCGATGCGGAAAGTGGACACGAAGGCTCGCTTTGGGATTTTCGATGCGCGGACTTATATAGATGTCACAATGGACGCTCAAACCGCCCCGCTGTTCGACTTCGACAATTCCTATGCGCGTCTGCCGGAAGGATTCTTCGCACGTCTTTCGCCAACACCGGTGAAGGAACCGCGCCTGATCAAGCTTAATACTTGGTTGGCGCGCGAACTGCGCATCGATCCCTACCGGCTCGAGGCACCGGAAGGCGTTGCGGTACTCGCGGGCAATACTGTACCGCCGAACGCGGAGTCGCTGGCGATGGTCTATGCCGCGCATCAGTTCGGCAATTTCGTGCCGCAGCTCGGCGATGGACGCGCAATCCTGCTCGGCGACGTCATCGATGTGAACGGCAAGCGGCGCGATATCCAGCTCAAGGGCTCGGGCCCGACGCCGTTCTCGCGGCGCGGTGACGGACGCGCGGCGCTGGGGCCGGTATTGCGCGAATACATCATCAGCGAGGCAATGGCGGCACTCGGCATTCCGACAACCCGCTCGCTTGCTGCTGTTGCAACGGGTGAAACCGTCTGGCGCGAGACGCCGCTGCCAGGTGCGGTGTTGACCCGCGTGGCCAGCAGCCACATCCGCATCGGTACCTTCCAGTTCTTCGCCGTGCGCGAGGATATCGAGGCGCTGCGCGTTCTTACCGATTACGTGGTTGCGCGGCATTATCCGGATGCGACATCGGCACCGAACAAGGCACGCGCGATGCTCGACGGCGTGATCGCGCGACAGGCCGCGCTCGTTGCGAAGTGGTTGTGTGTCGGGTTCATCCACGGCGTGATGAACACGGACAACATGACGGTATCGGGCGAGACCATCGATTACGGTCCATGCGCGTTCATGGATGCTTACAATCCGCGTCAGGTCTATTCCTCTATCGACGAGATGGGGCGCTATGCCTACGGCAACCAACCGGCAATCGCGCAATGGAACCTCGCGCGACTGGCGGAAACTCTTCTGCCGCTACTCGGTGACACGGAAGAAGCCGCAATGGCGGAGGCGCAGGCCGCGCTCGATGGCTTTGCGCCGCTGTTTCAAACTGCCTACACAAATGGTCTGCGCGCGAAGCTGGGTCTCGGCGAGGAACGCGACGGGGATCTCGCGCTTGCGCAAGACTTGTTCCGACGCATGGCGGAAGGCCAGGCCGATTTCACGCTGACGTTTCGTGGCCTCGCGGCGCTGGCGGGAGGTGGCGAGGGGCCGCGCGATCTCTTTATCAACCCGCTCGAATTCGATGCCTGGGCCACGCAGTGGAAGCAGCGCTTTGCAGAAGAGGGTGGCGATGCCGGTGCCCGCGCACGCAGGATGCGTGCAACCAATCCGGCATTTATCCCGCGCAATCATCGTGTCGAATACGCGCTCGCCGCCGCGACAGACGCAGACGACTTCTCGCAGTTCGAAATGATGGTTTCCGTTCTGGCCAGACCATTCGAGGACCAGCCGGAACATGCGCTCTTTGCGGCGTCGCCGGAGCCCAGCCAGATCGTGCAACGCACCTTCTGCGGCACCTAGGGCGCGGGCATCGTTGCCGACACTGTGTTCGAACCGATTGTGCCGGTGAGGGTTGCGACGGCCCGATGATCGCGGTCGTTCCAACGGGCGGTCAGTGCCGCGGAATTGCCGTCCGCGTCCGTGAAAGTGATGTCTTCGCGTACCGCGCCGTTGTTCAGGTTCCACTTCGCATGGCCGGAGACGGCGAGATCGTTCGCCCACTTCACATTTTTTAGCTTGAAGTTGGCAATGAAATCGCCGCCCTGCGACAACGTCCACGTCCCGCCGCGCAGGCCGAGACCGCCGCCGGAATAATTGATGTTCCAGCGCGCGATGACATCGCCTGCTGTCTGCACGGCCGCCGAGATTTGCGCGAGTTGCGCGGCAGTCGCCGTGTTGCCGGACGAGGGCGTCGCCGGAATTGCATCCGCCGCGTGCTGTACGAAGTTCGGAACCAGCCGCACGGGCTTCACGTTCGCCGCGCAGGACGTGTCACCGGTGTCGAGCGTGCTGACGAAGCGGCCGATGATCTGCTGCGTGCAATCATCCACGTCTTCCAGCGCATCGGCATGGAAGCTGTTGGCGATGATGACGTGACTGGCATTCTTGTATTGCGCCGTGACGATCTCGCCTTCCGCCGGCGTGGTCAGCATATCGAGCTCGCCGTTGATGACCAGCACGGGAGCCTTGGTGAACTTTGCGTTCTTGGGGATCGGCAGGCCCGGCGCGTAGGGCGGGCGGTGGATCGGCCAGTCGAGACAGAGATTCAGAACGCTGATGTCGAGCGGAATCGTCTGGTATTCGCCAATGGTCAGGGGATCGTAGATTTTGGGATCGGCCTGGCGCTGGGCGGCGAGTGCCGCCTTGCGCTCCTCATGACGCTGGCCTACGGGCGAATCCATATTGTAGATCTGCTGGTAATCCATGCAGCTCACAGCGGAGAACAGGCCGTAGGAATAGCTCTTCGGCGGCGTGGGGTCTTCATTGTCGTTGTTCTCCGCGACCAGGCGCAGCAGCGGCAGCGAATCCCCATTGGAAAAATGTGCACGGATCGCGGCATCGAGGTCGCGGTAGTTGATCGGACCCTGCGTGCCGTCGAGCAGCATGTTGCCGATGGTGCCGGGATCGGCGGTGACCGTGCGAATCTTGCCTTCGTTGTCCGGCGCATCGCCCGTGATCGGCGTCTTGCGCACGGCGTCGAGCAGCTTGCGGATTCGCCCGAGATACGACCCTTTCAGCGACGCGCAATACGGCGCGCGCTGGCATGCATCGTTGAAGCTGTGGCGCACCACGGCGGCAGAATTGGTGTACCACGGCGTATCGCCGATCACCGGATAGGCCCCGTCGAGGACCATGCTGCGAATGCGGTCAGGATAAAGCGCGGAGAACACCTGTCCGAAGAACGTGCCGTAGCTATCGCCGTAATAGTCTATCTGGCCGATGCCGAGTGAATCGAGCACCGCCACCGTATCCTGCGCGGCCAGGCGCGTGCCGTAGAGATCGGACGCATCGCCGAGATGCTTTCCGCAATCGCCGATATCGCGCGGCGTGCGCACGGGTGAATGCTGGATGCTCGGACAATCGAGCGCGCCGGATTTTCCGGTGCCGCGCTGATCGATCATCAGCATATCGTGATCGGTGCGCAGCGGTGCGAACAACAGCTTGTAATCGTACGACGTGCCGGTCGAGGGGTAACCGGGCCCGCCTTCCTGAGAGACGATCGTGCCTTTGAACGATGCATGTTTGTCCGTATGCGGATAAAGCCGATAATGAATATCGAGTGTGCCTGGCACGCGACCCGATGGGTCGAGCGGCCGTGGAATCGATCCGCAGATCGCACCCTTTGCGCAGCCGTCGCTATCTATGTGCCCGCGCGCTATGGAACCGTTGTTCCCTGCGAGCAATAATAGAAACGCCGCTCCTGCCATAATTTTACGCATCGTGCTGCCATTAACCTGTTGTCTTGCGCAACATAGCAGATGCGCGTCAGCGTCAATCTTTGTCTTGTTTTGGCCTTGAACCGCCCCTATAGCCGCACCACCTTCTGCTGGGCGGAGGGAGCCGCGCCGGGCTGGGCTCTCAGAGATGAGCTGTTTGCCCGAAATTACGCCGCACGCGGGCGGCTTCACCTCAGAGCGATGGGTAATGACCACAAACTCTTCGATGAAGGCTATCCGTGCCGACGTGACGGCCACAGCACTTCCGTACCTCAGCACTTCACGCATGTTGACAGCGCTTGTGCTCGCCACCGGCATCGTTGCCGGCCTGCGCGGCGCGAACATGAACCTGACGGGCATTCATCAGCCTGGGGTTCAAATCGAATCCGTCGCGCAGCAGAAACCCGTCCCGGCGAAGAAACTCGCGATCAAGTTGCCCGGTCTATCGGCGGTCTTCGCGCAGGAAGCTGCGATGACGACGTCTCAGCTCATCAAGCGCTGGGATCCGATTGTCGTCGCAGCGGCGAAGAAATTTCACGTCTCGCAGGACTGGATCCGTTCCGTCATGCGCATGGAGAGTGGCGGCCGCACGATGCTGGACGCCCGTTTCCCGATCACGTCTTATGCCGGCGCAATGGGGTTGATGCAGGTGATGCCGCAGACCTATCGCGACATGCGCACGGCTTACGGCCTTGGCGCCGATCCCTACAATCCGCATGATAATATCTATGCCGGCGCCGCGTATCTCAGCGAGCTCCATCGGAAGTATGGCTATCCCGCGATGTTCGCGGCCTACAATGACGGGCCGGGAAATTGGGAAGATCACGTTAACAATGGCCGTCCGCTTCCCGCGGAAACCGTGAATTATGTGGCAGGCATTGCCGGAGGCAAGGGATTGCACGGTCACGGCAAGGTGCAGCTGACCAAGCCTGACGGCGCGCCGGTGGCGATTGATCTCTCGATCGTGCGTTCGGTGCGCGCGCCGCTGCCTGGTGAATATACCGACGGCGTGCAGGCGGTGATCACGCTTGGCAAGATGAAGCAGGGCGTGCGCGAAAGCGTGGATGAGGCCCGGCGCCTGACGCTGAGCTAATCATTTCTCCGCGCGGAATTTGTCCTCCGCGACCTTCGTCAGCAATTCCCATGACGCGATGGTCGCGGAGATCAAAAGCAGCATCGCGCCGACAGCGATGTAAGTATTCTGATCGCCTTTTCCGAATGCAAGGCTTATGGCGGCGTAAGCAATCAATCCGAAGCCGCCGATCGTCGCGAGATATCGCCGTACCACGTTGCGCTGCGTGTCGCCGATGATGGGATTGCGCAGCGTGCTGACCAGCCGCACGAGCGCCCAGCCCGACCAGATCGCAGTGATGGATAGCAAGGTGTATCCCAGCGACTCGTGGCTGATGGTGGGCAGGCTGACCAGCAATGCCACAACGAGCACGGCAAGATAATTCTGAAACGCCTGTTCGGCGAGGCGTCGCGATTGCATGTGTGTGCTGCCGAGAATGATCTGCGCATTCATCGACACCGACACGAACAGAAGACCCAGCAAGGTCGCTCCCGCGCCGCCGAGCATTTCATAGAAATTCTGCCAAGCCTGCATGTGCCGCTCCCGATCAAAAGGATAGGCGTGATTCGCCGGCGGCGTCTAATTCGGCTCTCGAACTTCTCTCTTGCCGCGCGCGGTATGTGCAAAACGCCCGATGATCGCGGCCAGTGCGGCAACTACCATCGGCACGACGATGTCGCTCAGCTGAAGGTGCCGGATGGCCGCCGCGACAGCCATCAACGATGCGCCGACGACCGTCCAGAAGCAGGGGCGAGGATTTCCCTGCCAGCAGGCGCGCAGCACGAGGGCGAGAACCGCCACGGCCATCAGAAGTTCGCTCGTCAGATCGTCCATGTTGCCGCTTCAACGGGCTTGCACCGGATTTTCCGTTCGCGCTCGCGTTGGGCTTCCGGCGCGGCTAGTCTGCCGCAATGAACATCTTTCTCGATACGGTCCTGCTCACCTACGCGGCATTGTTTCCGATTGTTAATCCGGTCGGCAGTGCCCCGCTGTTTCTGGGCATGACCCAGTTCTGCACGGACAAGGAACGCAATGCGCTGGTCCTGCGCGTGGCCGTCAACAGCTTCTGCCTGCTGCTTGGGTCGCTCCTGATTGGCTCGCATGTGCTGCAGTTCTTCGGCATCAGCCTGCCGGTGGTGCGCATCGGCGGAGGCCTCGTCGTTACGGCGTTTGGCTGGAAATTGCTGAACTCCGACGAGCGGCCGGATGGCAACGGCGACGCCGAGAAGAACGGGTCGCCTATCCCCGACCCGTTTTATCCGTTGACCATGCCGCTTACCGTGGGGCCGGGCTCTATCTCTGTTGCCATCACGCTGGGCAGCCAGAGGCCGCGCGGCATCGACTGGACGCAACTCACGCAATATGAGGCCGCATCCATTGTCGGCATTCTTGGAATCGTGCTGAGCGTCTATTTTTGCTACCGCTTCGCGCAGCGCACGGTGAGCGCGCTCGGCAAGACCGGCACGAACGTCATCGTGCGGCTATCGGCCTTCATCATGCTCTGTATCGGCATCCAGATACTATGGAGCGGATGGAGCGAATTGACCGCTCTTCACTAGCCTAAGAAGCGAGCGCGATGGACAGGCAGGGCACGACGCGCTCAGCAGGAATCGTGACGGTGACGGTGGTGCCGTGATTCAGGCGGCTCTGCATCGCGACCCTGCCGCCATGCGCTTCTGCCAGACCGCGCACGATCGGCAGGCCCAGGCCAGAGCCTTTCTCCACCGATTTGCTTTGCCGTGCCTGACCGAAGCGTTCGAAAACGTGCGCTTGTTCTTCCTCGGCGATGCCGACGCCTTCATCGCGCACGCCGAATGTCAGCCCGCCGTCCGCTGCCGACCGCGCAAACAGCTCTACGGTGCCGCCGTGTTCGCTGAACTTGATCGCGTTGGTCAGGAGATTGAGGGCGATCTGACGTGTGGCTCGCGCGTCCACGATTATGCAGGGCAGGCCTGGTTCGATGTTGCGAACGAGCCTGAGGCCACGCGTGCGCGCCCGCACCGCGACGGTTTCCGCGCATTCCTCCAATAGGGCTGTGAAATCGAGTGTCTCGAAGCTGAGTTCGAGCTTTCCGGCCTCGATGCGGGAGAGATCGAGCAGGTCGTTGACAAGGCTGAGCAGATGAGAGCCGGCATTGTGGATGAGGTGCGCATATTCTTCGCGTTTGGGCGCGAACACGTCCAGCGCAAGCAATTCCGAGAAGCCAAGAATGGCGTTCAACGGCGTGCGCAGCTCGTGACTCATGTTGGCGAAAAACTGGGTCTTGGTGGTGTCGGCCTGTATTGCGGCATCGCGAGCGGCGGCCAGGTCGTCTCGCGTCTTGCGCAGGTCGATGCGGCTGCTGACCAGGACGTACGACGTCGGAAAGGTGACAAGTATCGCCACCGCCAGCGTGATCAGTGGGGTATAGCTGCCCGGATCGTTCACGATCACAATCGTGACGACATAGTCAGCCAACATTGCGCCGGCGATACAGATCGCCGACCAGTAGAGCGTCGCGAGAAGTTTTTTCCGGATCATGAGCAGCCGTTCTTGCGGCGCAATATTATGGATTTACCCTTTCTGAGGGGTTTAAGGCGATTTTGATAGCAGTTGTAAGGGCTTGCAGACGCAAGGCAGGCGGCGGCGGGTACAATTTTTGTGAATCGTCCAAAGCTTCGTGGCCTTTCCCGGATCGGTCCGTCTCACGAAAGTCGCATATCGGAAAATAAAACGGTCAAAATTCGGATTATAGTGAGGGCCTGCGTTGTTCGACTGAAGGCGCGACCGTTGCGAGAATTTGTCATCTATGAGGGCGTTCGCGGAGACGTACACCGTCTCCATGCGGTGGATGTCTCGAACAGGGACGCTCTGCCGCGGCAAGGCGGCGTTCTCGCGATCACGAATGAAGAAGGTGCACCGCTCTATATCGCCGACGCGACCAGCATCTATGAATTTCTTACTGTCACGGATGTCTGGCCCCGTGCGCAGAGTCAATTTGGCGGCAAGCGCGTCTATTTTCTGTCCGCGGGAAACGACCGCTGGCGCGCGAGCGTGACGCAAAGCCTGCGAGAGCATCACCGTCCCCCGATGAACTGACGGGCGCAGAGCTTCTGGTCACTTGGGACGGTTTCTGGCAGCCTTAGATATGGCGAAGACTGTCGTCCTTTATGCACTTGCTCTCGCGCTTGCTGCCGCGGCGCTCGAATGGGTTCAGTATCAATACGTGATCCGTGCTTTCCCTACGGATGTTTACATCGCGCTTCTGGCGGTTGCCTTCGTGGGTTTGGGAATATGGGCGGGCCGGTTCCTGATGCCGGCGCGGGCGGCTACGGAGTTTCAGCGCAATGACGCGGCGTTGCGCGCGCTCGGGCTCACGGCGCGGGAATGCGAGATCCTTGGCCTGCTGGCCGCGGGCCAGTCGAACAAGGAAATGGCGCGGCAACTCGACATCTCGCCGAACACAGTGAAGACGCACATCGCCAGCCTCTACCAGAAGCTCGAGGTTCAACGCCGGACCCAGGCGGTCGATAAAGCGCGCGGATTGGCGCTGATCCGGTAGGAAATCCGGGCGATTTGGCCGAAATCACCCTTTTGGGCGATGGTTTGTGCCGTTGTTGCCGCCATATACCGGTGGAGCAACCGAGGGGAACACACCGCCATGAACCCAGTGCTTCGCTACGCGGCAATCTACGGATCGCTGTCCGGCCTGATCGTCATCATCGTCCTGATCGTCGGCCTCCAGTTTCAGCACGAGCTCCACTTCATCGGCACGGAGTGGTTCGGCTACCTCATTATGCTGATCGCCATGACGTTCATCTTTGTCGGCGTAAAGCGGTACCGGGATGTCGAGAAGGGTGGGGTGATCAAATTCCTCACCGCGTTCTTCGTAGGCCTGTCCATCGCGGTCGTGGCATCGCTGATTTATGTCTTGATGTGGGAGATTTATCTGGCCACGACGCACTACGCGTTCATGGACCAATACATCGACGGTATCATCCGCGCGCGAAAGGCGGCGGGCGTTTCGGGGCCGGCGCTGGCGCAGCAGATCGCGAAGCTAAACGAGATGCGGATCGAGTATGCCAACCCGCTGTTCCGCTTGCCGATGACGTTCCTCGAGATCTTTCCCGTGGGATCAATTGTGGCGCTCGTGTCGGCGGCGCTGATCCGCAGTAGCAAGTTTCTTCCTGCCGCAAGGTAAGCGGAACTATCGCCAAGTTGGATTCATGCTGGCAAACTCGCCGGCATGAATTCCATTCTTGAAGCCCTCGCAGCTCTCGTTCCCAACCCGAATCCGCCGTCGCTCGGCGCCGCGCTCGCCGCAACAGCCGCCCGCAAAGGCGATCGATGGGCGGTGAGTTGCGCAGATCAGACACTGAGCTGGAACGATCTGCATGGGCGCACGAACCGGATCGCGCGCGGTCTCCTTGCACGGGGCGTGAAGCACGGCGATTTTCTCACCATCGCGCTTCCCAACGGCCTTGGTTTTGTCGAGGCGTTCTATGCGGCATGGAAAATCGGCGCGATCCCGCAGCCGGTGTCCTGGCGGCTGCCGCTGGCCGAGATGCGGGCAATCGTCGATCTGGCGAATTCGCCGATTGTGATCAACGACACGCCGCTGGATGTCGGACGTCCGATTGTTTCTATTGCCGAACTGCTTGCCGCCTCCGACGACGACAGCGATCTGCCGGACGCGATCGCGCCGGCGTGGAAAGCGCCGACCTCTGGCGGATCGACGGGCAGGCCAAAGCTCATCGTTGCGGGACAGCCCGGTGTGCTGATGGAAGTCGCCGCCGCGCGCTGGCGCATCACGCCGGACGATATCGTGCTGATGCCCGGGCCACTTTATCACAATGGTCCTATCGTGACAGCGTTTCCGGCACTCATGGTTGGCGCGTCTGTCGTGGTGATGCCGAAATTCGATGCGGAAGAGACTTTGCGCCTGATCGAGAAGCACCGCGCGACCTGGGTCTATCTGGTGCCTACGATGATGAGCCGCATCTGGCGCCTGCCGGAAGAGGTGCGCAAAAGATACGATCTGTCTTCGCTCAAGACGTTGTGGCACCTCGCGGCGCCTTGTCCGGCGTGGCTGAAAGAAGAATGGATCAACTGGCTTGGCCCCGATGTCGTGTGGGAACTGTACGGCGGCACCGAAGGCGTCGCGGCCACGATCATCAGCGACAAGGAATGGCTCGCGCACAAGGGCTCGGTCGGGAAATCCACGCCGAATGCGGAGATCGAGGCGTTCTCACCCGACGGCAAAATCCTTCCGCGCGGCGAGATCGGCGAGATATTCATGCGCCAGAAGGCAGGTCTTGTATCGACCTATCGCTATATCGGTGCGGAGACTCGCACGCTGGAAGGCGGTTGGGAATCTATTGGCGATATCGGCTGGCTGGACAAGGATGGCTATCTCTATCTCGCCGACCGCCGCACCGACATGATCCTGGTCGGCGGCGCGAACGTCTATCCGGCCGAAGTCGAGGCCGCGATCGACGAACACCCGCTGGTGCAGTCGAGTTGCGTGATCGGCATTCCCGATGATGATCTCGGCGCACGCGTGCACGCCATTGTCCAGCCGCGCGACGGATTGAACGCCGATGCTCTCGAGCGTCATCTCGCCGAACGGCTTGTCACCTACAAGCGGCCGCGCTCCTTCGAATTTGTCGCCGAGCCGTTGCGCGATGAAGCCGGTAAAGTGCGCCGTTCGCAACTTCGCGAAGAAAGACTCGATCCTGTAAAGAGGTAGCAACGATGTCACGGATAGTTCTTCAACTGCGGACGTCGGTTCTTGTACCGCTGATGTTGACGCTTCTGATATCCGGCGCGGACGCTCACCCAAAACACGTTCATCCGCGGAACCTGCCGCCCGCGGTGTTTCCGAAGCGGACAGCGGCGCCGTATCAGGTCGCCGTCGATGCAGACCCGGGCCATGCCCTCAACAAGTTTTCGCCGATCGCGGCGTTTGGCGCAGGGGTGGACGGTGTGCCGTTCCATTCTGTCCCGAAGATATACACGCCGTCGAACGTCCAGCAGATGCTTGGCGCGGGGTTCGGCACAGTCAGTTATCGTCTGTACACGGAATTGTCCGTTCAGGACTGGCATTGGAATACGGCCGGCGGTTTTTCCGATGGCAACAGCGGCTATTGGACGAGCAATGCCGTGCCGGGCAAGAAAATCGTCGATACCTATGGCTACCGGCTGCCGCGCCGTGGCTTCACGCACGATCAGGGTAACGACGACGACTATTCCCGCCTCGACGACAATGATCCCGGCTCGTTCTGGAAGAGCAATCCCTATCTGACGCAATCCTATACGGGCGATCCTGACAGTTCTCATCCGCAATGGGTGCTGTTCGACCTGCACAAGAAGGAGCGGGTGAACGCCGCGAAAATCTGGTGGGGCAATCCGTTCGCCGTTCAGTACGCGGTGCAATATTGGACAGGCGATGATCCCATCTGGGACCCCGCGCATGGCGCCTGGGTGAATTTCCCGAGCGGCGCGGTTTCCAACGGCGCAGGCGGCACGGTCACGCTCTCACTCGGCGATGGGCCCAGGAGCGTGCGCTATCTTCGCATCGTGATGACGCAGAGCTCAGGCAGTTGCACGACGGCGGGCAGCTCCGATCCGCGCGATTGTGCGGGGTATGCGATTGCCGAGGCCGGTTTCGGCACGATCGATCACGGCAACTTCAGGGATCTCGTCGAGCATCGTCCGGATCGCAGGCAGACTGTCACCTATGCGTCGTCCGTCGATCCCTGGCATGGGGCAGGCGACCGCGTGAAAGATCAGGAGCAGCCAGGACTCGATATCGTATTCCAGAGCGGCATCACGCGCGGCATTCCGGCGATGGTGCCGATCCCCGTACTCTACAGCACGCCGCAGAACGCGGCGGCGGAGCTGAGCTATCTGAAAGCGCGCGGTTATGCGGTCGGCCGCGTCGAGATGGGCGAGGAGGTTGACGGCCAGTTCATGACGCCGGAAGACTATGCCGCGCTCTACGTGCAGTTCGCCGTCGCGCTGCACGGGGTCGATCCGAACCTGCAGTTGGGCGGGCCGGTGTTCGAGGACAATGAAAGCGACCTGAAGGCCTGGGCGCTCACGAAGCATGGCGAAACGTCGTGGGTGAAGCGCTTCGTCGCGTACCTGACAGCGCATGGTCACCTCGGCGATTTGAATTTCTTTTCCTTCGAGCATTATCCGTTCGGCAGTTGCGGCGACACCAAAGCCGAAGACAATCTCCTGCGCGAACCTGATCTGATCTCCAACATCGTCTCGGTGTGGCGAAAGGACAACCTTCCCGCAGGCCTGCCGATGTTCGTCACGGAGACGAATTATTCGTGGAAAGAGGCCGACGGCGCGCAGCATGTCACGGGCGCCTTGTGGTATGCCGAACTGATGGGCTCGCTGCTTTCGAGCGGCGCAAATGGTGCCTTCTATTACGAATACGAACCCATTCCGCTGAGCCCATCCGATCCCTGCCGCGGCTTCGGCACCTATGGTGCGCTGCTAGGCGACCGCAATTACGCAGCACAGGTGCCGCTGTCGCAGTATTTCGCGGCGCAGATGCTCACGCAGAATTGGAGTGCGCCGAACGATGGCACGCATGTGCTTTATCCGGCTTCCATTTCCGGCGGTGATTCCTGGGTCACGGCCTATCCGCTTGCAAGGCCCGATGGCCTCTGGTCGTTGTTACTGGTCAATCGGGATTACGAGAATGCGCATTCTGTGGCGGTACAGTTCGACACAACGTCCGGCACAGCGTTCTTTTCCGGCAGCGTGACACAAACGCAGTTCGGGCCCGAACAATATGCCTGGATCGAGAATGGCAAGCAGAGCCATCCCGATCCGGATGGCCCGCCTTCCACGACAAACGTTTCGGGTGGGTCGGGCGCGACCTACACACTGCCGGCCGAAAGCATGACCGTGCTGACGGGATCCGTTGGGCCTTAGAGCGCGTGTTACGCTATCATGGGGTCGGAAACGAGGTCGCGCGGTCTGAGATGCCTATCGGGATGCCAAGCGTAAATCGTCGAAGCGTGTTGGGTGGGCTCGCCGCCGTACCCGTGTTGGCGCCGCAGCCTTTCCAAGCCGCATCGCCTGATCCGCAGTGGCACGCGCTCGCGCAGGATGTGCGCGGCGAGATGAAGTGGGCGTGGGATCACTATGTCGAGCGCTGCTTCGGTCAGGATCAGATCAAGCCGGTGAGCGGCGGTGCCGAGCCGTTCTTCTTCCCGAAAGGGCCGCCGCTTGGTCTGTCCATCGTGGAGGCGCTCGACACGCTTTATGTGATGGGCCTGGACGCCGAGGTCACGCAGGGCACGCGCTGGATCGCGGACAATCTCCATTTCGATATCGACGGCGAGGTGCAGGTGTTCGAGACCGGCATCCGCATGGTTGGGGGGTTGCTGTCGGGCTGGCACGGCACGCGCGATAAGAAACTATTGACGCTGGCAAAGGACCTCGCCGACCGCCTGTCGCCCGCGTTCACGAAATCGCCCACCGGCATGCCGTACCGCTTCGTCAATCTGAAGACTGGCGCGGTGCGCGATCCGGAAAGCTATCCCGCCGAGATCGGGACCTACATCGCGGAATGGGGTACGCTCAGCAAGGCGACCGGCGACAAGCGCTATTTCGACATGGCGAAGCGGGCGGTGAAAGCGCTGTTCGACAGGCGTTCCAAGATCGATCTTGTCGCCGATACGATCAACATCGAGACCGGCGCGTGGGTCAGTCGCCGCGCGAGCATCGGGCCGCCGACGGATTCCTATTTCGAGTATCTCTGGGACGGCTGGCAGCTGTTCGGCGACGCCGATTTCAAGCGCTGGTATGACGTCCACACCGCTGCCATCGTCAAATATCAGGCCGTAAAATCGGACGGGAAACTCTGGTTTCCGCAGGTCGATTTCGAGACCGGCGCGATCCTCGATCATCACCAGAGCGAGCTCGCATCCTTCTATGCCGGTCTTCTGGCGCAAGGCGGCGACCGCGCGCGGGCGCACGACTATCTCGCCTCATGGGCCGATGTTCAGGCGCGCTATGGCGTCTTGCCTGAGGGGTATGACAGCGCGAAGGCCGCGCCGGACCGGATCACAAATGAGTTGCGACCCGAGTTCGTAGATTCCTGCTTCAATATTTTTCTCCTTGAACCGGATGACAAGTGGCGCGTGCTTGCACGCACGCACTACGAAAAGATGAAGGAAAGTAGCCGCTCTGCCTTCGGCTACACCATCATCGATGATATCACCGCCAAACCGATGAAGCAGGGCGATCTCTGCCCCGGCTATTGGTGGAGCGAGCAGATGAAGTATTATTGGCTTCTGTTCTCGGATACCGACCGCTTCGATTACAAGACCAATTATCTTTCGACCGAAGGGAATGTCTTTGTCGGCCTTAAATGATGCGGTCTTGCGCCGTTTGTCCGTCGCCCTGTTCACGTTCGCATTGGCCGGTGCCGCGCAGGCAGCGGATCCGGCGAGCCAGGTCAACCCATTCATCGGCACGACCAACGGCGGCAACACTTTTCCCGGTGCGACGCTTCCGTTCGGCATGGTGGCATTCAGCCCGGAGGAGACGCCGCTGCCCGGCCGCAACTATCCGATCGCAGCGCCTGGCGGATATGAATGGCGCGCGAATGGCATCAAGGGCTTCAGCCTGACGCATCTTTCCGGCACGGGATGCACCGGTGCCAGCGGCGATATTCCAATCATGCCGGTGACCAAGGATGTGGAGCTTTCGCCGGCGGCTGACGATAGCTTCGCGATGTATGCGAGCCTGTTCACCCACGACAAGGAAAAGGCCGCACCGGGCTACTACGAGGTCGCGCTCACCGATGGCGTGACGGTGCAGCTGAGCGCGACGCTCCGCACGGGCTTTGCGCGTTTCGCGTATCCGAAAGACAAGCCCGCGAGCCTTCTGTTCCGCACATCGGATTCCGAGATCGGCAGCAGCGATGCAGCGGTGAGCGTCGATCCCGCCAAGCGTGAAGTGACCGGCAGCGTCACCAGTGGAAACTTCTGCGGCTATCTCTCGCCTGACCGCCGCGAGAGTTATTACACGCTGTATTTCGTGACTGCTTTCGATCGGCCGTTCGCTGCCGGTGGGTCGTGGCATGACATGACGCTGTCGAAAGGCGCACGCGAGGCCCATGGCGGCACCAGCTACGGCGACCGCGGTCATCCGCCGGGGCGCATAGGGTCAGGCGCATGGATCACATTCGATCCGGCGAAGACCCCTGTGATCAATATGCGCGTCGGCATTTCATATGTGAGCCTCGCCAACGCGCGCGCCAATCTGGCTGCGGAAAGCACCAAAAGCGCGACGCTGGAAAGTGTTCGCGATGCCGCGCGCAAGGCATGGAACGCGAAGCTCGGCCAGATCGCCGTCACGGGCGGCACGAAGGATGAGCGCACGGTGTTCTACACCGCGCTCTATCATGTGCTGCTGGGCGAAAATACGTATAGCGATGTGGATGGCTCTTATGTCGGATTCGACAAGCAGGTTCACAAGGTCGCCGCGCCGCAGCGTGTGCAGTACGCGAATTTCTCCGGCTGGGATGTTTATCGCTCGCAACTTCAACTCGTGACATGGCTCGATCCGAAGCTGGGATCTGACATCGCGCAGTCGCTGCTCAATCAGGCCAACCAGAACCATGGCGTGTGGGATCGCTGGACGCATCTGACCGGCGCGACCAGCGTGATGAACGGCGATCCGTCGCCGCAAAGCATCGCCGCGATCTACGCTTTCGGCGGACGCGATTTCGATGTGAAGGCCGCTTATGCCTCGCTGCTGAAGGCCGCGACGGTGCCGACGGCGCTCGACCTCGATCACCGCGGCTGTCCGGTGCAGTGCGTGGGCGAGCGACCCGGTCTCGATCAATGGCTGAAATATCACTACATGCCGGTCGGTTCGCCCGGATGGGGAAGTGCCGCGGATACGCTTGAGCTTGCAGCCGCGGATTTCGGTGTGGCGCAGTTGGCCGAACAGAACGGCGATGCCGAGAACGCGAAGCTGTTCCGCACGCGCGCCGGATGGTGGCGCAATCTGTTCAATCCTTCGACAGGGTACATCCAGCCGCGTAACGCGGACGGTAGCTGGAAGCCCACCGATTTCAACATCGAGAACGACGACGACTACGTCGAAGGCAGCGGCGCGCAATATCTCTGGATGGTGCCGTTCGATCCTGCCGGTCTGTTCGAAACGCTCGGCGGTGTCGACAAGGCGTCGAAGCGGCTGGACAGCTTCTTCTACAATCCGGACGGCAGTCTCGCGGTGACGAAGTCGGGCATGTCTCACACCGAACTCGACAATGAGCCGTCGATTGCATCTCCATGGCTCTACGATTCCACCGGTGCGCCGTGGAAGACGCAGGAAGTCGTGCGGGCGGCGATGAAGCAGATCTGGACCAATGCGCCCGACGGCATCTCCGGCAATGACGATCTTGGCGAGATGTCGTCCTGGTATGTGTGGGCGGCGCTCGGAATGTATCCGCTGTATCCTGGCCGTGGCGAGCTGGTGCTTGGCAGCCCGATGTTTGAAGAAGCGGTCATCGATCGCGCTAACGGCCGCGTCGTGATCCGTGCCAAAGGCGCCGCGATGGATGCGCCCTACATCACGGCTCTTTCCATCGATGGGGCGCCGGCGGAAAAACCGTGGCTCCCCGCTTCGTTTGTCACGAAGGGTGGAACGCTCGATGTCTCGCTCGCAAAAACGCCCGCCAAGAACTGGGGCTCGCACCCGCACGATGCGCCGCCATCGTTTGGGCCGATGTGACCGGTGCCAGTTCAAGTACCCATGGGTTCAGAACGCTGAAGCCGATGCGATCGTTGCGGCCTCGCGAAAGGAGATGAGCTTCTGCCCGACTTCGTCCCACAACGCCAGACGAACGCTGCGCAGGCTTTCGCCAAACGTCACGCGGCCGATCGTGTGCAGCCGTGGATGATCGCGCATCACCTCACGCAGCCGGTAAAACGGAATGCGGCTGGACAGGTGATGGACGTGATGGATCCCGATGTTGCCGGTGAACCAGCTGAAGAGCGGCGGCAAGTCGTAGTGAGAGCTTCCCAGCAAGGCCGCATCGTGCAACGACCAATTCGTGTTGCGTGACCAAACCACATCTTCGAACTGGTGCTGAACGTAGAACAGCCACACGCCGATCGATGCGGACAGCAACACGACGGGAAGATGCAGAGCCAAAAACGCCCATGGCCCGATGAGCCACATGGATATGGCGACGAATGCGGCAATTCCCGCATTTGTCGCGATCGCGCTTGTCCACGGCCGCCAGCCCAAACGCATCTGCTCGAACGGGATGCGATGCTGCAGAAAGAAAAGATAGGCCGGCCCGATCCCAAACATCACAATTGGATTGCGATACGCACGATACGCTACCCGCCCCCAAAACGGGCGCGCGCGATATTCGCTCAAGGTCAGCGTGAGAATGTCTCCTGTGCCCCGCCGGTCGAGATTTGCCGAGGTCGCATGATGGAGCGCGTGGTTGCGCTTCCAATAATCGTACGGAGTCAGGGTGAGAACGCCCAGCACCCGGCCGACCCAGTCATTTGTGAAGCGGTTGCGAAAGAAAGAGCCGTGACCGCAATCGTGCTGGACCATGAACAGGCGAACAAGAAATCCGGCTGTGGGGATCGCGAGCAGAAGCGTGAGCCAGTAACCCACGCCAAGCGAGAGCCACATCAGCCCCCAACTCAGGAACAATGCAAAGACGGTCACGCCAAGCTCAAACGCTGCACGGACCAAACTTGCGTCGCGATATTGAACAAGATCTCGCGCAAAGGATTCGGACACCGAATGCATGTCCAGATTGTTACCGGCATCTTCAGGCATAAAGGCGATTCTCCGTTGTCCGCGGACGATGGCATAGGCGCACATGAATACGAGCGACGTTCTACCGCATAACGCCGATTTTTATCGCGCTTGTGTCCGCCGTGCCTTGCCTCAGGGCTTTTCTCGACATTGCCGAGGAGCATCGGGGGATTGGCTGTGGTGCCAGTATCTGGCGAACCAAGCTCCAAAAACAGGTCAAAACGGCGAAATCGCAGCCGTCAAGGGTCTATTCCGCCTGGGTTTCCTCGCAACTCCTTATAAAGACTCACGGTTTCGGCGTGCTCCGAGAGTAAATCGGGCAAAAAATAACAGGTCAGTTTCCGGCAAAAACCGGTGGGCACCGGGCGCACACCGGTGAAGTGCGTATCGCGCGCTTCTGTGCTTGCCAAGTGGCAGTCCACCGACGCTCCGAGGAGGGCAGCCCAGCACGGGAGTGCGCCCTTTCGCGCTCGCTGCTAGTGCGAAATGAACACCGGCACGGGTGGCTTGGCTATGATGGAACGAGACGCGCCGCCCAGCACAAATTCCCGGAGCCGCGAATGTCCGAATGCGCCCATAACAAGCAGGTCGGTTCTATGACTTGCGACATGTTCTCGAATGGCATCGTCGATGGTGCGCTCGTCGATTGATTTCTCTACCATGTCGGCCCACACGCCATGCATTTGGAGATGTCGATCTACCTCCTTTAGAGACAAGCTGCTCGGGATGTCTTTTTCTCCCCGCATAGTCAGCACGGACACGTTTTTGGCCTTCTTAAGTAATGGCATTGCATCTGCGAGAGCCCGGGAGGCAGCCCTGCTGAAGTCCCAAGCCACGGCGATCCGGTCGATCGAGGCTGGCTGCTGCGGGGCGCCTTCATACGCGGGAACCAAGACAACAGGTCTGCCTGAGCCAAAAATCAGATCTTCGACCACCAACTCGTCTAGCCCGATGTAGTCCACGATTGGCGTCACAACCAAGTCGCGGACCCTTGCGCTCTGTATAACGTATTCTGCGGTCGAGAAGGCTGCGGAGTGCTCATACCGCTCGTCTTGAAGGACGCCTTGGGTTCGGGCTTCCTTTTCAAACTTATCCATAAGCCGGCGCGCGTTTTGCCCACTGGAACTGATGGCTGCTTCGACCAGCGACGGAACATCCAAAAGCCAGGAACCGCGAGAGTAATATCTCGCCAGTTTCTTGCGATCCAAAACGCTGACCAGCGCCGAGACTTTGGCGCCAGAGATCCCGGCAAAATGCACCGCCCAATCAACGACATGCTCCGGCGTTGGATCGGGATATGTGGTTAGCGAGAGTAGAATATCGTTGAAATCGCTCATTCGAACACCATCCGACAATGCGACGTTTTTATTCCATCTCGCGAAGGCCTTCTCTTTGATGTTCGTCAATATTCGCCATGCAAATTACTAGCCCCGATACCGCAATCCCCAGCAACGCAAAATCCCGCACTAGCCATGAGAGCTGAGCCTGCAACCGCGGCTGCTCTAGATCGATTGTCTTCAACGAGCGGCCAATTTTTCCCATCTCCGACGAGAGACCAGTCGCAGTGACACTCGCAACGGCGCTGCCGTGAGCTATGAGCGTACCGGCGAAGACAATCGGAACGTCGTCACCGCCGGGTGAGGCTGTGGCTTGTTGTTCTCCAATGGTGTGCTTGCGCACCGCTATGGACTCGCCTGTAAGCAGGGATTCGTCGGCGAGAAGCTCGTTGCATTCCAGAATTGCGGCGTCGGCGGGAACGCGATCGCCTTCGGACAGAAGAATGATGTCACCCGGCACGACCTCACAGCCAGGAATTCGCTTCTGAACGCCATCCCGCATCACCAGTGCACGGGGGCTTGCGAGATTTCGCAAGGAAGCGAGCACCCGTTCACTACGCGATTCCTGCACTATGCCAATCGAAGCCGAGAGGGTCGCGAATGCGGCGAGCACGATTGCTTCAAGTGGTTCGCCAATGAACAAATAGACAGTGCCGCCGGCAAGCAGGAGCGCGAACATGGGCTGGCGCACGATATCAAAAGCGATTCTGACTAGGCTGCGTTTTGTCGGGGTAGGAAGTTCATTCCGCCCGAATTGAACCAGCCGTGCTTCCACTTCGGCTGTAGTCAATCCAGATGGTGATGTTCCGACCATGCGCTTCTATTCGCCTCTGTACGAGTTTTTGCCGATCTACGGCAATTTTTCCGGAGGGATCAGATAGAATTCGCGCAATGCAAATATTGCTATCAGAAGGGCGATTGTCATCAGCACCGCGCTGAGACCCCGGATTCTCACGCGCCATTCAGCTTTGACTGAAATTGACGGCGCGATGAAGAAAAGCAGCACACCCGTAGCAAATGCTGCCATCAAAAGAAGCACGGCACGGCTCTGAAGGTCCATCTGTCCAATCCGATGAAGTATTCAGATTCAGACTACGGTCTCGCAAGAAAGCGCTATTTGATCGCCATCAAGGTGTGAAAACATTTTCCACGATTTGATCCAGATCAGAGAAGGCGGGTCATATATTCTGCTTCTTAGCGCTCGAGTTGGTCGCCGGCGAGACCAGTTGGCGCATTGAGCGAGAGCAAGGCGCGCGATCAGTAAAGGCACATTCTGAATTTGGTCGCGTGTTCGGATCGCAGACCGGAGAAACCGCATCAGTTGGAAGCAATGTGCACTGGCAAGAGATCTCTACGCCGTGAGATGATTTGCGTCGCGTCCTTGCTCAAATGGGATCGTCGATAAGCGGTGTCACGCATCAACTTCTTTCGAACCAGCTCTCCGTAAGCATTTCGCGCAGCTCCGAAGCCCGTCATTGCGATTCTCCGGGATTGTTGACAACGATCAAGGTTGCCGCAGCGAAAGCCCGCTTATGTGAGATTACCTTTGGCGGAGACACGTCTTGTTCAGTCGTCGATCATTGCTTCAACTCGGCGCTGCCTTGCCCGCGCTTCTCGCGCCCGTCGGCGCGGCTTCGCGGCGGGCAGCCCGTGGCGACGATACCCGTCCAAACTTCATCCATATCTGCGCAGATGACATGCGCTTCGACGACTACAGATATATGCGAAATGTGAAGTCGCGGCTTCAGGGGGCGGGCGTGAACTTCGTCAAGCACTTCGTGCCGTTTGCACTGTGTGCGCCTTCGCGTGTCAGCATGCTGACGGGTCTTCAGCCGCACAACCATGGTGTTTTAAAGAATGAGGCGCCGGGCGGCGGCTACGCGCTCTATCAAGGCCTAGAGGACAATGCGTTGCCAGTGTGGCTGCAGCAGGCGGGCTATTATGTGGGCCACGTGGGGAAATTCATCAACGACTATGATGAAATCGCGCCGGATCACATTCCGCCGGGTTATTCTGACTGGCGGGCGATGTCCTGCCCGTTTGGTCGCTACAGGGGTTTTCGGCTGAATGAGAACGGTGTGCAGGTCGACTACAATTCGGGCGAATACAGTACTGATGTGTTCGTGCAAAAGGTTTTGGAGTTTATCGCCACCGCCCCGCAACCCTACGCGATGTTCTTCTGGCCAAACGCCTGCCACATGCCGGCGCTACCGGCGGACCAGGATGTCGGGTCGTTTGCCAATGTGAACATGCCGATTTCGCCCGCATTCAACGAAGAAGATATTTCCGACAAGCCCCGCCACGTCAGAAATCTGCCTCCTATGTCAAAGATGAAGATCCAGGCCATGCAGACCGACTGGCGCAAGCGCCAGGAAACGCTGCAGTCGCTGGATCGCGGCGTTGGAGCAATCGTCGACGCGCTCAAGACAAATGGCCAGATCGCAAATACGCACGTCATCTTCACAAGCGACAACGGGTTTCTGGAAGGCGAGCACCGCATACCAAATGCCAAAAACCTCCTCTACGAACCCGCGGCCAGGGCGCCACTGTACTGGTTGCAACCGAGCGGCTACGCAGAGCCCTGCGACCATCCGCTCTCCAATCTGGATGTAACGGCCGCCATGGTCGAACTTTCCGGCGCAGTGCCGCAGCGCATTCTAGACGGCACATCGCTCGTACCTCTTCTGAGCGATGCGGCGGGGCCGTGGAACAAGGCCGTTTTGATTCAATGCTCACAGGCGATCGGGATTGCTACCTACTACTATCGCTACGTTGAATGGTTCTGCGGCGATGTCGAACTCTATGACATGAAAGCGGATCGAGATCAGCTCAACAATGTCGCGAATGATGAGCGGTATGCGGATATCCGCGTCGCCTGCGCCGAAGCCCTTCTGGCGTTGCGCGGCTGCGCAGGATCGAGCTGTTCGTGGATCGGAAAATTCCCGCCGCCGCCGCTGCAGTGATGCAGCAGCCCTCAGCACAACCTGTAAAGTATGAGGCTCATCATGGTGCATTTCGCCGATGTCATTGCGCTCGGGGTCTAGGAACCGGATCAACGCACCGCAGTGCGCATCGCAGCTTCTTGCATCGTAATTTTCCGCCGTTCATTCCGACCTTGGCTAATACAGCATTCGTCTGCGGCCGAAGCAGGCGGCGTACCGCTCGCCATCGTCTGGCAACTGGTAAAATCCAAAGCGCAATCCGACTCCGTTGATCAAGATCAACGAAAAGGGCGGCGTGCTTCTGCAGTCTTGATAGCCGAACCCTTTAATCCGGAGAATAGTCATGGCTGTTTCACACGGCCGGCAAGGACACAGTCACGTCATGTCGGGCGGCAAGCCGGCTGGACTTGGGAGTGCGGGAATATATCTAGGCACAGAAAGACTTTGCTCATCGAGCAGTTCAAACAATTCAGCAAGCAGGGACCTGCTTGAGGAGAGCCAGAAGGGCGACCAGCCTCCTCATGTCAAACGCGTCGCCCACATTCTCGTGGTGGAGGACGACCCTTCAATCGGAGACGCAGTGTGCGTTGCTCTGCAAAGCGAGGGTTATGCGGTCGAGCTCGCGCGCACTCGTCAACAAGCGGGTGTGGCCGCCGATCGCGCTCGTTTCGACTTGGTGATTCTAGACATCGGCCTGCCCGATGGCAGCGGACTGGATTTGCTTCCGCGTTGGCGGGCTCGTGATCGCGCCACTCCAGTGATCGCGGTTACAGCCCGAAGCGGCATTGAGGACCGGATTAAAGGCCTTGACGCCGGAGTCGACGACTACATTGCCAAGCCGTTTGAGATGCGGGAACTGGCGGCGCGGGTTCGGGCAGTCCTGCGGCGTCCTGGCGGCGCGCTCGGTGAGCTGCTCGTATTGGGGAATGTGGAACTGGATACCGTGCGTCGTCGTCTGCGCATTGCGGGCCATCTCGAAAACGCACCGCGCCGTGAAATAGCGATCCTGGAAATTCTGATGCGCCGGGCGGACTCTGTAGTAGATCGAGATGCCGTGATGCGCACAGCCTATGCAGCAGATGAACATGCAAGCCAAAACGCGCTGGAGGCGAACATCTCGCGGCTGCGGCAACGGCTGGCGCAAGCCGGCGCCAGGGTCGAAATCTGTACCATCCGAGGAGTCGGCTACCTGCTTCGCGAGTTCGCATGAAAGCACAACGGTCCATCGCACGCGGGTTGCTGTTTCGGTTGCTCATCCTGTTTTCGCTGACGCCGGTTCTGGCCGGGATCAACATCCTTATTGTCGGCGAACAAGATCGAAATCCGCGGACCAACGCCAAGTTGGAGCAACTGGCAGACGACATCGTGACGTTGATAAAATTTGACGCCACCGGTCATCCACTACTGAATACGAGCTCACTGAGGAAACGATCCACGGCTTCACATCTTCGCTTTGCGATTTTTGAACACACTTCAACGCCCATCGCGCTGTGGCCTGCCGATTTCAAGATTCGGTCGTGGGATTTTTTTGATGGCTATCAAACAGTGCGCCGGGCAGACAGACATTGGCTGCGGCTTTTGTTTGCGCCGTCTGCAGGTAGTTGGTCGGCATGGCTGCACTGGTATGTCGATGAATTGGCTGACGAGCTATTGCCGTTACTCATTGCGCTGATGTGCATCACACTCCCGCTATCGGTGATAACGATACGACGAGCGCTTGCTCCGGTGCGTCGGCTTGCGAGGGAGGCGGCAGCGATCGAATCCGGCGAACGCCACACGCGGCTCACGGAAGTGGATGTTCCCGCGGAGTTGTTGCCGCTTGTGCGCGCTGTCAACGAAGGGCTTGAGAGACTGGACGAGGTATTGGCCGCGCAGCAACGGTACTCTGCTATTGTCGCCCACGAATTGAAAACGCCACTTGCAGCGCTTCTGTTGCAACTTGAGCGCGATCTGCCCGGCCACGCAGCGGACGCCTCTCGGCAGCAGGTATTACGGATGCGCCGATTGGTCGATCAGTTGCTCACAATCTCCGAGTTGACTGCGAAACGCGTCAGTACAGCGGAAGAGGTCGATTTGATTTCCGTCACACGGCAAGCGATTTCCCAGGAGGTGCTTTCGGCACTGGACGCTCGAGTCACCCTCGAACTGGACGCGCCGCAAACGGCTATCTTGATCAGAGGCAATGCAGCTGCGGTGAGAATCGCGATTGGCAATTTGATCGACAATGCGATCCGACATTCCCCCGAACGCGAGCGCGTGCTTGTGCGCGTGTCGGCGGACCGCATCGTAGAAATCGCGGACCACGGGGCGGGGATCCCGGCAGATCGTCGCGATACGATTTTCGAACCGTTTTGGCGGGATCCCAGTAGCAAGGGAGCGGGTCTCGGGCTTGCCATTGTTCAGGCAATGGCCGACCTGCATGGTGCCGGCGTGACGTTGAATGCCAACGAGCCACACGGTTGCATCTTTCGAATACAGTTTCCGGAGCAGTCGGCGAGCCGGAGCAAAAAAACCTTGGCGAGCACTGCTCCAAATTGCGAATGAGGCTCACGCTCACAGGGGCGTTGCCTTGGAAATCATATGCGAGGTCCGTTTCCGGCCTAAACCGCCAATTCTTATAGCGCGATGGTGAACTCCAGGTCTTCTGAATGGTCAGGGTATTGGTGTGCAGGTCGGAGCCACGCCGCGTCACTGTTCATTGCGGGTATCTCGAAGGCCTGGGCTCAGCTTACGAAGCGATCAGTTTATTCTCGTTGCCTCCGCTGCCCGTGCAAGCGATTGTTCTCCAAACAATATAATGCCAACAGAACTCGAGACGAAGTACAAAAGGCTATTTCGGCAGGTCTTTGCAGTTGAAGAGGAACGGACGCATGAAAACCAGCAACAGGATGACGAGTGCCTACACTTTGTTGCGCGCCTCAATCATGCAATTGGCCCTTCTCGCCGCGCCATGCGCGGCTCTGGCACAGGCAGGCGCAACGTGGACGACCCCTGCCGGTGACCTGCAGGGCACGCGCTACAGTTCCTTGACCGAAATCACCACTGCCAACGCCGGGTCGCTGGTCGAGGAATTCAATTTCCCGACCAATACGATCGCCAGTCACGAGGGCAATCCCCTTGTCGTGAACAACGTGATGTATGTCGTCACTCCATGGCCGAACAAACTGATTGCCATGGATTTGAAGAAGCCAGGCACCCAGCTTTGGACCTTCGATCCTCACACCAATGGCGATGCGCGCGGTATCGCGTGTTGCGATGTGGTCAACCGTGGCGCCGCCTATGCCAAGGGGCTCGTGGTGTATTCGCTGCTGGACGGCCATGTCGTCGCGGTGGACGCGACCAAGGGTACCCAGGTTTGGAAAACTCTGATCGCGTCGCCGACGCAGGGCGAAGTTCTGACGGGTGCGCCAATCATCGTCGGCAACAACGTCATCGTCGGCAACTCCGGCGGCGAGACCGGCGTTCGCGGATGGATCCAGGCGCTTAGCCTGACCAGCGGCCAACCGGTGTGGAAGGCTTATAACACCGGCCCGGACACGGATGTGCTGATCGGCGCAAAATTCCATCCGTATTACGCAAAGGATCAGGGTACCGATCTCGGCAAATCCACCTGGCCCACCAACATGTGGCAGCAGGGCGGTTCCACGGTGTGGGGCTGGCTGACCTACGACCCAAAGACAAAATTGCTGTTCTACGGCACCGCGCAGCCGGGCGTGTGGAACCCCGATATGCGGCCGGGCGATAACAAATGGTCGAGCGCCATCATTGCCCGCGACCCCGCGACGGGTGAAGCGGTGTGGGCCTATCAGCTCACGGCACATGACAATTGGGATTACGACGCGGTCAATGAGAGCATTGTCGCCGACGTTCCTTTCAAAGGGAAAACCGCGCACGTCATCATGCACTTCAACAAAAACGGTTATGCGTACATGCTGAACGCCAAAACGGGCAAGGTGCTCAGCGCCAACCCGTTCGCGCCCAGTGGTGTAAACTGGGCCACGGGCGTGAATCTGAACACCGGCCTTCCGCAACTCGTTCAGGCCGCGCAAACGCATCAAGGCGTCGAAACAAACGGCGAATGTCCCTCGGCACTCGGCGGCAAGGACTGGGAGCCGGCGGCGTTTTCTCTCTCCACCAAACTCTTCTACGTTCCGGCAATCAATTTCTGTCAGAACCTCTATCCGATGCTGGCGCTCTATCTCGCCGGCACGCCTTTCGTCGGCAATTCGATCAGCCTTTACCCGGGTGGCAGCAACATGGGCGCGCTGATTGCGTGGGATCCATCGCAGGGCAAAGTCGCGTGGAGCGACCCGGAGCCGCTCGCACTCTTTGGCGGCGTGTTGGCCACAGCGGGCAACGTTGTCTTCTATGGGACGCTCGACAGGCACTTCAAAGCCGTGGACGCGACCAGCGGGCAGTTGCTGTTCGACACGGTGCTGGAATGCGGCATCACCTCCAATCCGATTGCCTACACCGGGCCGGATGGTCATCAACGCGTCGCCATCATGACCGGCATCGGCTATCTGGCGGGCGGGTTGGCTGGCGCCGCGTGTCCGAACAAGTCCATCTGGGGTGGCGATCCGTCACGCAACCAGGGTGACTCGCCCTACGCCGTGGCAGCGAACAAGCTTTTGCAAGGTCGCAAAGCGCCGCCGCCTTCCGGCGCGACCAGCGGCGTCGTGCACGTGTTCAAGCTGCCATAGAGGAGAGCGGGAAACATGCGCACTCACTCTATCAGGTGGCTGTTCGCCGCCACCGCTGTGTCTGTGGTCGCGGGTTCGGCCTATGGCGCAGAATCGGCAGACGCGAACGCGACGCTCACGGTCTGCGCCGATCCGGGCAATCTTCCCAATTCCAGTATCAAGCTGGATGGGTTTGAGAACAGGATCGCCACTTTGTTGGCCGCCGACCTGCACCGCACGCTTCGCTACGCTTGGGCACCGCAACGGCGCAACTTCTTCAGCCGCACGCTGCTGGCCGGTGCGTGCGATGTCGTAATCAGCGTTCCTGCGTCGTTGCCCTTGTCGATGCCGGCGATCGCGACGACGCGGCCTTGGTTTACGTCGACATACGTCGCGGTGACGCGTGCAACGGACAACCGGCATTTCGCGGGCTTCGACGATGCGTGGCTGAAATCGGCGCGCATCGGCTTGCAGCTGATTGAAGGCGGCGATGTGAACCCGCCACCGGCTATGGCGCTGTCGCGGCGCGGTATCACCAACAACCTCACCGGCTTCTCACCCTGGAACAGCACGGACGATGCGCCCCAGGCAAAAATCGTCGATGCCGTGGCGGATAAATCGATCGACGTCGCGCTGGTATGGGGTCCGTTCGGCGGATACTTCGCAAAGCCTTATGGAAACGCGCTGAAGCTCGAAGCGGTGACGAACGATCCTGCCACGCCCGGTCTGGCTTTCACCTTTCCGATGGCCGCGGCGGTGCGCAGCGGAGACACGGCGCTGAAGGACACGTTGCAAGCGGCGTTCGATCGCAACGCGACCAAGATCGCCGCCATTCTAAGAGACTACAACATTCCAATTGTGGACCCGTCGCCGGTGGCAGCCGCCTCCGGCGCGCAGGTCTCAACGCCTATAAATTGACGGGAGACACTACATCATGCGCCAGAAATCCATTCTGCTCGCCGCGCTCGCAACCGTCCTCATCGTTCCGTTGCAGGCGCAAGCCATGAAATGCCCGACGGCAGTCCGCGGGCACCTCGACACCGTCGGTGAAGGCCGCCGTGCGTATCTGGAGTTCAACTGCGCGGGCTGCCATGGCGACAAGGCTGGTGGCGGCATGGGCCCGAGCGTCAAGGGCGCCGAGCAAGGCGACGTGCAAGAGGCGGTGCTTCAGGGCGACGCGAGGGAAGGCGGCATGCCATCCTTCAAGGGGTGCGCGACAAGCACCGATGTCAAGAATATCGCCGCCTACCTGCGCGCCATTGGTACGCAGAATGAGCCAACATGGTTGGACTGGTGGAATTTGAATCCGTAAGTCGCCTGGCGAAACGCACTGAAGCGACCGACAGATCGTCCGCTTAGTCGGATGTTTCGCGTCGGAAGAATGGCCGCGCGACGATGTCGCCAAAAAGCTTGATGTCTGTGTTTTTGGTCAGCTTAGAGAGCTCTGTCATGACGATTGGCGGAGGAATCGCGGCAGAGATGCAGATTACCGAGGCGGGAGGACGATTTCAGCCGAACGCCATCACCATAAACGCTGGCGATACTGTGTCAGTCCGAACACGGCCGCCGAAGCAAAAAGCGCATAAAGGCTAAGACGCTTCAGAAGATCGGTTGTGCCTTCCGAAAACTCCATACACGAGACACTCGCAAGGTTTCCAAGAATCGGGTGATGATGCGATTGATGATCGCGCTTCTGCAATTGGTGCTGCCGAACTTGCAAAACAGCTTTCGCTCGCTGGAGGAGCCGAAAGCGGAGAACACGCTGTTGCGCCATCAAGCCAATGTGTTGCGACGCAGATATTCTGGGAAGGTGCGATTGGGGAGTGCGGAGCGATTTCTGCTGGTCTATCTCTGCAAATTGTTTCCAGCGCTACTGAGGGCGATTATCATCGTCAAACCTGAAACGGTGATCAGCTGGCACAGGGCAGGGTATCGAGCCTGGTGGCGCTGGAAGTCGAGAGGTTCGGCTGAACGACCGACGATCGAGCTCGAACTACGGGATATTATCCGTCAAATGTGCCGGGACAATCCGCTCTGGGGTGCACCGCGCATCCACGGCGAACTCATGATGCTCGGTTTCTCGGTCGCTCAGTCGACGGTGTCGAAGTATATGGTGAAGCGGCGAGGGCGACCTTCGCAAGGCTGGCGGACGTTCCTTCGCAACCATCGCGACGGCATTGTGTCCGTCGATCTTCTGACCGCGCCGACGATCGGGTTTGAGTGGCTTTATGCCTTTGTGATCTTGCGACACCTCCGACGGGAGATCGTCCGTATCGCGGTCACCAAGCATCCGACCGCGGAATGGCTGGCGCGCCAGATCACCGAAGCGTTCCCATGGGAAACGGCACCAGCCATTCTCGTTCGGGACAACGACAGGGTCTTTGGCGACATCTTTCAACGCCGCGTAAGAACTATGGGCACCCGGGACCATCCAATCTCACCAAGATCACCTTGGCAGAACGGCTGTGTCGAACGCGTCATTGGTTCGATCCGGCGGGAATATCTCGATCACGTGATCGTCATTGGCGAAGGACATCTGCAGCGCGTCCTCGATACCTACGCAGACTATTACAACTCTGCGCGCACGCACCTATCGCTCGACAAAAATGCACCGAGATATCGCGCTATAGAGTGTCATGGCTCAATCCACGCACGGCCCGTTCTCGCAGGCCTGCACCATCACTATGCTCGGATCAAATAAACGGAAGGGACACCGGGTTCAGAGTTGTGCTTTTGATCGCCGTGTCGCCGCTCGCGAGCATCCCAGCGAGATCGTTCACGTTCAGCACCGCTTTCGCCGCAGTCGGTGTGCATACACCGCCGGAGCAATCCATGTTCTTCGTCGCGGCACTGGAGACTATGACGGCAGCGTGGGCGAGACCCATCAGAGCCACCAAACCAGGGAGCGACCTCAAACTGTGATTCAGCACGCGACCTCGACCGAACATCGAATTCTCCCACCGTTGGCGGCGAATGATATACCTCGCGCTAGACCAAATCGATATTCGGCGGCGCTCACCGTAGTGATGGTCACAGCAGCACCTAGAGCCTGTGTGGTTCTTCTATCCCGCGCCGATTTATTCCTATCCTCTCTATATTGGCTCGCTTGACTACTTCGACTATAACGACCGGTACGGCAGGCCGGATTATTACCGGTACTACTGCACCAATCCCGCAAGCTATTACCCCTACATCCAGGAATGCCTGGGGACTTGGCATGCGGTTCCGCCAGCACCGGAATGACGGCGCTAGGCGCGCGCACTCCTCAATACGTAGTTCTACGACTGTTGAGCGAGATCAATTTTTGCCATGCCTCTTTGCGCGATACTGGCCCAAGTCTTGCGGGGAATCTCTATGTCAGTTCCTTCTGTAGTAGCGACACCTCCAGCGCGAGGCTGGATGTCGTTTTGCGCGGCTGTACAAGTTGCAGGCGCACGCTCCGAAGTGCTGCCACCAGCCAATGAATCACCGAAGAAGGAGGTCCGCGATGCAAGCGAGCGCCGCTGATTCGCCGATGCGACTCGACCTCGCGCTGATACCGGCCGTTCTAGTGCTGGGATTCATTGCCGCGATCATCGAGGCAGCGCGATCCCTCGATCCGCGCATGGTCGTGCAGGGTTGGACCTTCGCGGTGTGCATGTTCGCGATCGGCGTCTGGTATCTGGTAACATACGCAGACGGTATTCCGCATGATGAGCGGGGAGGCTACGCAAACAATGTCGTAAAGGCTGGTGTTATCGCTTCAATGTTCTGGGGTATCGCGGGCATGCTCGTGGGCCTAATCATCGCGCTTCAGCTAGCGTTTCCAAATTTCTTCTATTTTCAGGATCTCCCCTGGACGAACTTCGGGCGGCTACGCCCTTTGCACACATCCGCGGTGATTTTTGCATTCGGTGGAAATGTACTGATCGCGACCTCGTTCTATGTCGTGCAGCGCACCTGCAAGGCGAGGCTTTTCGGCGGGTCGCTGCCGTGGTTTGTGTTGTGGGGCTACAACACCTTCATCGTGCTCGCTGGTACGGGATACCTACTCGGCATCACCCAGGGCCGCGAATATGCAGAGCCCGAGTGGTATGCGGACCTCTGGCTGACGTTGGTCTGGGTCTGCTATCTCGCAACATTTCTGGGCGCGATATGGAAACGCAATGAACCGCACATCTATGTCGCGAACTGGTTTTATCTCGCCTTCATCGTCACCATCGCGTTACTGCATATCGTCAACAATTTGGCGATGCCCGTCTCTCTGCTTAGCAGCAAGAGCGTGTCGCTATTCTCTGGTGTGCAGGACGCGCTGACACAGTGGTGGTACGGCCACAATGCTGTCGGCTTCTTCCTCACCGCCGGTTTCCTGGGGATCATGTACTACTTTATCCCTAAGCGCGCCGAACGACCAATCTATTCGTACCGCCTCTCGATCGTCCATTTCTGGACGCTTATCTTCATCTACATCTGGGCGGGTCCGCATCATCTTCTTTACACGGCACTTCCCGAATGGGCTCAGACGCTCGGCATGACATTTTCCATCATCCTGTGGATGCCGAGCTGGGGCGGCATGATCAACGGTCTGATGACGCTGTCGGGCGCGTGGGACAAGCTGCGCACCGATCCGGTCCTGCGCATGTTGGTCGTCTCGGTCGCGTTTTACGGCATGGCGACTTTCGAGGGGCCGGTTATGTCGATAAAGACCGTCAACGCGCTCTCGCATTACACCAACTGGACCATCGGCCACGTTCATTCCGGCGCGCTTGGTTGGGTCGGATATGTGAGCTTCGGCGCACTCTATTGTCTCGTGCCATGGCTGTGGAAAAAGAAGGGCCTTTATTCGAACGCATTGGTCGAGTGGCACTTCTGGATTTCGACGCTCGGCATCGTGCTGTACATCAGCGCGCTGTGGGTCGCCGGCATCATGCAGGGCCTGATGTGGCGTGCGTACAACGATTACGGCTTCCTGGAATATTCCTTCGTCGAAAGCGTGCAGGCGATGCACCCCTACTACATCATCCGCGCGATCGGCGGGGGGTTGTATCTGCTAGGGACTCTGATCATGGCCTATAATTTGTGGCGTACCGTGCGCGGGCCCGTAGAGGCTTTGGAGAATGTCCAAGTCCCTGCCTTGGCAGCGGGGGTGGCGTGATGAAACACGAAGTGCTGGAGCGCAACTCCATCCTTCTTCTCATCGGAATCCTGATCGTTGTGACGATCGGCGGCGCGGTGGAGATCGCGCCTTTGTTCTGGGTTAATGGCACGGTCGAGAAAGTGGAAGGCATGCGTCCCTACACGCCTCTCGAACTCAAAGGGCGCGACATCTATGTGCGTGAAGGTTGTTACGTCTGCCACAGTCAGATGATCCGCTCGTTGCGCGACGAGGTGGAACGGTATGGACACTACAGTCTCGCCGCCGAGAGCATGTACGATCATCCATTCCAGTGGGGGTCGGAGCGTACGGGCCCCGATTTGGCGCGTGTCGGTGGCAAATATTCCGATGAATGGCAGCGCGCGCATCTCGCCGATCCGCGTTCGGTCGTACCGGAATCGATAATGCCACCCTATAAGTTCCTGGAGCGGACGCCGCTCGACTATCGCGACATTCAGGACGAACTGAAAGCCGAACGCACGGTCGGCGTGCCCTACAGCAAGGAGGCGATCGAAAACGCGCGTGCCGATCTTGAAGCGCAGGCGGACCCGAATAGTGACGGTGTAGACGCGTTCAAGTCACGCTACAAAAAGGCAGACGCGCGCGACTTCGACGGCAATCCGAAACAGATCAGCGAGGCCGATGCGGCCATAGCCTATCTGCAAATGCTTGGCACATTGGTCGATTTCAAGAAATACCACGCCAACGCGCCCGAGAACCGGAGATAGCGCATGGAACGCTGGGCATATGAGGATGTTCTCGCCTTCGCGCAAAGCTGGGGCGCTGTCTATTTCATGGCAATGTTTGCCATCGCGTTCGCCCATGCGCTGTGGCCGGCCAACAAGGCGCGCTTCCAAGATGCTTCGCGCATACCGCTTGAGGAGGGCAACGATGTCTGACAAGCGCGACATCGATGATCATACCGGGACCGAAACCACCGGCCATGAATGGGACGGGATCAAGGAGCTCAACACACCTCTGCCGCGCTGGTGGCTCGGGATCTTCTACGCCTGCATTGCTTGGGCGATCGGCTACTGGGTCGTGATGCCTGCGTGGCCTACTCTGAACGGATACACACACGGATTGTGGAACCATTCGCAACGTGACGAAGTGATGGCGAATATCAGCGTGCTAAAGCGCGCGCGCATGGCGAAAGAGCATGAACTGAAGGCCAATCTCCATCAGATTCAATCTGACCCGGAGCTGCTGCAATTCGCGATGGCGGAGGGCAAAGCCGCCTTTGGCGACAATTGCGCGCCGTGCCATGGCTCCGGCGGGCAGGGCGCGCACGGCTACCCCAATCTCAATGACGACGTGTGGCTGTGGGGTGGAAAGCTCGAGGATATCCAGCATACGATCGCCGTCGGCGTGCGTTCGACAAGCGCTGAAACGCGCCAATCCCAGATGCCAGCTTTCGGCCGGGACGGGATATTGAAGCCTGATCAGGTGGACGATCTCACCGAGTTCGTTGTTCACCTGTCCAACCGGCCCGCAGACACCGCTGCTGTCAAGCGCGCACCGAAACTGTTCGCGGATAATTGCTCGCAATGTCACGGCGCGAAAGGACAAGGTGATCGTACGCTCGGCGTACCAAACTTGACCGATAACGACTGGCTCTATGGTTCGACGCGCGACGACATCCACGATCAAATCTGGAACGGACACGGGGGCGTCATGCCGACTTGGGGCGGCCGTTTAACGCCAGAAACGATCAAATCGTTGGCAGTTTACGTCCACAGCCTGGGCGGCGGCGAGTAGCGAGGAACGCACGTGACGATGCAAACGGTCATCTCGCGTGACAACCGGCTCTCAATGGCGGGGCATGGAGTCGAACGATCCGATGCTGAAGCCAGCAACAGCGCCGCCAACCGCAAGTTCTACAAATCGCGCGTTCCGATTTACCCGAAATTGGTGCACGGCACGTACCGGAAAATCAAATGGGTTGTGATGGCAGTGACGCTCGCCATCTACTATCTTATGCCATGGATACGCTGGGATCGCGGTCCGTCTGCCCCAACCCAGGCCGTACTGGTCGACCTCGCGCATGAGCGCTTCTATTTCTTTTTCATCGAGCTCTGGCCGCAGGAAGTCTATTACATCACGGGCCTTCTGGTCCTCGCTGCGGTCGGACTGTTCTTGGTGACGTCATTGTTCGGCAGGTTGTGGTGCGGCTATGCCTGTCCGCAGACGGTGTGGACCGATCTATTTATCTATATCGAGAACCTGATTGAGGGCGATCGCAGCGCGCGCATTCGTCTTGCCGCGGAGCCGTGGACCATGCGCAAGGTCGCAAAGCGAGTCGCCAAGCACACGATCTGGATTTTAGTCGCGATAGCCACGGGCGGCGCATGGATCTTTTATTTTGCCGATGCGCCAACGCTCGCCCGTGAGCTCGCAATGAGTGGCGCATCGATTGCAGCCTATGGCGCCATCGCGTTGCTAGCATTCACGACCTACGCGCTCGGCGGTCTCATGCGCGAGCAGGTCTGCACCTATATGTGTCCCTGGCCGCGCATACAGGGCGCGATGACGGACAATGAAGCGCTGGCGGTCACCTATCGTTCGGATCGCGGCGAACCCCGCGGACCGCACAAGAAGGGACAGAGTTGGGAAGGCCATGGTTCCTGTATCGATTGCCGGCAATGCGTCGCTGCTTGTCCGATGGGCATCGACATCCGCGATGGGCTCCAACTCGAGTGTATTAATTGCGGGCTTTGCATCGATGCCTGCGACGAAGTCATGGACAAAGTCGGTTTAGCCCGAGGCTTAATTGCCTACGACACGGGCGCCAATGTCCAGCGCCGTCTCGGCGGCGCGCTCGCTAGATTCCGTTTCATTAGACCGCGCACGATTCTTTACGCGGCAGTGATGCTGATCGTCGCCGGTGTCATGGTATTCGGTTTGAGCACGCGGCGGACCATCGATCTGGACATCCTGCGCGATCGCAATCCCGATTTCGTCACACTGTCCGACGGCGCTGTGCGCAACGCTTATACGCTCAAGCTGATGAACCGTTCCGACCGCACGCGTGGTTTCTCCCTGTCGCTATCCGGCATCCAGATACGCGCGTTCAACGTGATCGGCGTTGGTGAGGTAGCATTGCCTCTGCGGCTTTCCGTCCCCGCCGACAAGGTGCGCACAGTGCGTGTGCTCATCACAGTCGCGCCATCGATTGTTCATCCCGGATCGCGGAAGATAGTTTTCACGCTGGGCAGTGCGGATGGCAAGGAGCGGCGCGAAGCGGGTTCCGTCTTTGTCGGAGGGAGTGGTCCGTGATAAGCAAACTCACCGGGCGTGGAGTCCTGCTCTGGGTGGCAGGATTTTTCGGGGTCGTCATTGCCGTCAATGTCACTTTCGTCTGGGTTGGTGTGACGACCTATCGTGGGGAGGACGAGCAAAAGCCGTATCTGCAAGGCATCGAATTCAATCATACACTGGAACGACGCGCCGAGCAGGCAAAGCTCGGCTGGATTTCGCACATTGCGGCGGAGCGACTTCCATCCGGCGCGGTTCGGGTGACCGTATCCCTAAAAAATGCGGCCGGTGCCCCGCAATCGGTGCAGGAGCTCGACGGCGAGTTACGACATCCCGCGGACGAAACGCGCGACCACCCTTTGCATCTCTTGGAGCACCGCAAGGGCGAATATCAGGCGAGCATTTCCGACGTCAGTGCAGGAACCTGGGATGTCGTGGTTTCGACTCCCTCGGAAGCCCTGCCCTTCGAAGCGAGCGAGCGCCTGTGGGTGCGCTAGCGGTAAGGCCAGATCTGGCCGACGACCTGTCGCGCTATGTTCATCGCACTGGCGAGCACGCGACGGTGGAGATCGCCGTGCGCGGCGCGCATTGCGCCAATTGCATTGCCAAAATCGAACGTGGCGTTTCGGCGCTTCCCGGCGTGGATGGCACGCGGCTGAATCTTTCCACGGGCAAGCTGTCTGTGGCCTGGCATGGCGAGACCGATCTCGCCCGCACGATTGTCCAGCGCGTGAAAGCGCTGGGCTACGATGCCTTTCCGTTCGAGGCGGCAGAGGTCATAGATGAGCGCCGCAACGAGCGCCGCGACCTGCTGCGGCGACTGTCCGTTGCTGGCTTTGGAACCGTCTTCGTCGTCGGGCTGACTGACGCCGTCTGGTACGGCAATGCAGACATGAGCGTCGAAACGCGGGACCTGTTTTTCTGGCTTGCTGCCGCGGTATCGATCCCAGCGACGCTTTATTCTGCCGTGCCGTTCTTTGTATCGGCGGCAAAAAATCTCGCACAGCGGCAATCCAACATGGATGTACCGATCGGTGCCGCCATTGTCCTCTCGCTTGCACTCAGCCTTTATCAGACCTTCGCACATCTGCACGATACGTATTTCGACGCCGCGATCATGCTGACGTTCCTCTTGCTGATTGGACGTTATCTGGATTTTTCTTTACGCGACCGCGCGCGGGGCGCAGCGCGCCATCTGCTCGCGCTTCAATCCGTGCTTTCGCGTCGTATCAAGTCCGATGGGAATGTCGAGACCGTTCCGGCAAGAGAACTCGCAGTCGACGATCGCATTTTGTTGGCCGCAGGTGAGCGCACAGCCGTCGATGGGGTATTGGAAGATGGCACAGATGCCGATCTTTCACTGGTGACAGGCGAAAGCATCCCAGTCGCGGTTGCGAAGGGAACGCTGCTTCATGCAGGTTCCGTGGTGGTGGGCAAACCTTGCGTCCTGCGCGCGACCGCGCGCGTGGAGGATTCGCTTGTGGCCGATCTTGCGCGGCTGCTTGAGGCGGGCCAGCAGACCCGCAATCTCTATGTTCGGCTGGCCGACCGCGCGGCGCGCGCCTATGTGCCGTTCGTTACGATTGCGTCCTTTGGAGTGTTTGTTCTATGGGAGATGGCGGGCGCGGGCGTCGCGACAAGTATCACCAATGCGATCACGGTGCTGATCATTACGTGCCCCTGTGCGCTAGGTCTTGCGGTTCCTGCCGTGCAGATTGTGGCTACCGGACGCCTGTTCGAGCGCGGCGTGTTCGTGAAGTCAGGCGATGCGCTGGAGCGCTTAGCACAGATCGACGTAGCCGTCTTCGACAAGACGGGCACGCTCACGTTCGGTACGCCGGAACTCTTGAACATTGACGTGTCGCATGTTGCGCTGACTGCAGCGGCGAAACTCGCCCGCGCCAGCCAGCACCCGCTCGCGCGTGCGTTGGCAAAAGCAGCGGGTGATGGTCCCGTAGCCCTTGGCGTGCATGAAGAGCCGGGGTGCGGCCTCGAAATTGATGTCGATGGTAAGTCGCATCGTCTAGGAAGCGCGGCGTGGTGCGGCACACAAGAAGCCACGCATGCGAGCGAGCTTTGGTTTAGCGATGGCGAGGCCTCACCGGTCCGATTTATCTTCGGCGATCGGATGCGTCCCGATGCGGGCGAGACCGTGAAGGCGCTGGAGACGATCGGCGTATCCGTTGAGATGGTGACGGGAGACCATGATCGTCCCGCGTCCGACCTTGCGGAGCAGGCCAAAATCACAAACTGGCACGCCCAGGTCAATCCCGCGCAAAAGGCAGAACGCGTAGAAGCGCTCAAAAAGCAGGGCCACCGCGTGCTGATGATTGGCGACGGAATCAATGATGCTGGCGCGCTCGCGACGGCGCATGTCTCCATCGCACCGGGATCTGCAGCCGATGTCAGCCAGCTCGCTGCTGATATGATACTGCGCGGCGATGCACTCAAGCCCATTGCGGAAGCTGTTCGTGTAGCGCGCAAGGCGCGTACATTGGTGCTGGAGAATTTCGCGCTCGCCGCGCTCTATAATGTCATCGCTATCCCAATTGCCGCGTTGGGCCTGGTAACGCCGCTAGTTGCCGCGGCGTTAATGGCGAGTTCTTCGCTGCTGGTAACTCTCAACGCGCTGCGGCTCATGGGAGGCAAAACATGAATGGCATTGTGCTGATTGTCGCTGCGGCGTTGGCCTTCGGCCTTTGTGCGCTCGCGATCCTGCTGTGGTCGTTGGGCACCGGCCAGTATGACGACCCGGACGGCGACGCCCAGCGCATCCTAATCGACGATCCGGATGGCTGACGGTTCCGCCAGTGCTCATTTGTTTCGTCCAAAGCTGGTCACAACTCTCAGCGAAGGCTACAGACTGGACCAACTCCGGAGCGACGCCATTGCGGCGCTAACGGTTGCAATCGTTGCTCTACCGACACAGTGCTTGGGGCCCGTGTGCTACTTTCCGCCAAATGCGGGCCACGTTATCACTGGGCCATCGGGACCTGTCGTGAATTTCCTCTTTGTTTTTCAGCCCTGATTTCACAGCGACAATTATTCGGTGTTGCCGCACTTCGCTTGAAAACAGCCAACCTGATTCTGCGCGAGGTTCATAGGGAAGGGTGGTTTCGCCGAGGATGCCTAGTGACAACTTCGAATTATCACTGGGGGGCTTAAACAATGGTCATTCCCGCTGGAACGGCGTGAAGGATTTTCGCTCTGATCAGTATCCAGATTCGATTAACCCCTTGTATCTGTCACTCCATTCTCTACGTCCATAAAATGTCAGATATGCCAAAGCCAAGCGCCGAAGATATTCTTCCGTGTTTTCAAACCCCATCTTTGTATAAACGTCACCATACGCATGGTAATCGTTGTATTTTATTATGTCGTTGAAAGAAAATCCCAATCGGCTGAGGCGATCGAAGGATTGCGAATAAGAGTTCCGCTCATCTCGGGTACCCAAGCCGCAACATTCCGCTGGCCTTCCTCGCGCCGGATATCACCGAGGCAATTCTTCACGGCCGGCAACCCATAGATCTCTCGCTCGACAAGCTCCTTGAAACCATGCTGCTTCCTCTCGCCTGGGACGCCCAGCGCACTGTGCTGGGTTTTCCTGCACGCTAGAAAATCCGTGGTTCGGTGCGTCCGCACGAGCGCCTTTTCATCGATGGTGCGGTACCACTGCCACTGAAAAACGGGCCTCCGGAGCAAACGCGTGCAGAACTCACGAATATGGAGGCAAAATAGTGAAAACCGTGGCAGTGAATGCCGGCTACTCCGCGTATGTCTTTGAAATGTCGGGGTGGTTGAGGGGTGGCGGAGATTGCCGCTCCGAGAGCAGGCTGGTTGGCTGGGGGACTAGGATTCGAACCTAGATAGGCAGAGTCAGAGTCTGCAGTCCTACCGTTAGACGATCCCCCAACAGCGGGCCGCTTCTGTACGCAAGGAAGCGTCCGCTTTCAAGGACATAAGGTGAGGCGGCCTGGCTTACCTGGGCGGTGTGCCGGGCGGCGAAAGAGCCGCACCGGGCCATGGGAGGACAGGTGTAAAAATCTGCTCTGGCGCCCCTTTGAAGCGTGACGCTCGAAACACCGTTTGCTCTACTTCCCAAGAGTTGGATCGGAACGGCCGTGGCCCTCAAAATGCCGCAGATTGTGCGGGTTTTTGGGTGGGCTGCCAGGCGTGGGTCGGAGGGCTCGAAGGAATATTTCACGCTCCCTGTCAAACACCAGCGGCCGTATTTTGCGACCCGTTGGCAGCGGGCGGCGGAGCCTCGTTTGAAAGGCGCCCCGCAAAAACGATTTTTCTCTACAGCATTGCTGTATCAGGTGTGGGAACCCGGACTTGTTAACTGCTTCGGGAACGGGACTGAGGAATGAGCTTGATCAGGGATCGGCGTGACGAGGCGACGGCACGGCGAAGGCCGCCGCCGGTGCTCGCCGTACTGGATCTCGGCAGCAACAATTGCCGTCTCCTGATCGCGCGGCCTGCGGACGGCGGCGAATTCCGCGTCGTGGATTCGTTTTCGCGCATCGTGCGGTTGGGCGAGGGCGTCGCGGCTGCGGGCAGACTTTCGGACGCAGCCGTGGAGCGCACGATTGCCGCGCTCAAGATCTGCGCGCAACGCATCAAGGACAGCGGCGCGACGCATGTCCGCGCCATTGCGACGGCGGCGGCGCGCGCGGCGAGCAATTCGGCAGAGCTGGTTGCGCGTGCAAAAAGCGAAGCCGGCATCTCGCTTGAAATCGTGAGCGAAGACGAGGAGGCGCGGCTCGCCTCCATCGGCTGCGCGCCTTTGATCGGACGCGGCTATGAAGGCGCGCTGGTGTTCGATATCGGCGGCGGTTCGACCGAGCTTATCTGGATGCGGCGCGAAGGCGGCGAGATGAAGACGGTGTATTCGTCGTCTACTCCGGTTGGCGTCGTGACGCTGGCGGAAGACATCGCCAATGTCGCGATGGACAGCGCTTCGTTCGATGCCATGCGCGCGCGCATGATCGCGCGCTTCGCGCTGGTGCGGGAGAAGATGGATGCGGTGCGTGCGTTCTCGCGCGAGGCGCATCATCTGCTCGGCACCTCGGGCACGGTGACGACCCTGGCGGCGGTGGCGATGGGGCTGGACCGCTACATCCGGGCCAAGGTCGATGCAAGCTGGCATGACTGCGAAGATATTTTGAAGGTGGTGGACCGGCTGATCGCGCTCGATCATGCGGGCCGCGCGGCCATCGGAAGTATCGGGCCGGACCGCGCCGATCTGGTGTTGCCGGGGTGTGCGATCTTCGCCGCGATTCACGCGCTGTGGCCTTGCGAGAAATTGCGCGTCGCCGATCGTGGATTGCGCGAGGGCATGCTGCGCGAATTGATGCTACAAGCCGGCGCATGACGGCACGTCCCCCCGACAAATCCGGCCGCGGCGAAGTACGCGCGAAGCTGAAGACGCGCAAATCCATGAAGCCGTCGTCGCGCAGCTGGCTCGAACGCCAGCTCAACGATCCGTATGTGCGCGCGGCGAAGGCGGAGGGCTACCGCTCGCGTGCCGCATTCAAGCTCGTCGAACTCGACAACAAGTTCCGGTTTCTGAAGACGGGCGCGCGCGTGCTCGATCTCGGTGCGGCGCCCGGCGGTTGGATGCAGGTTGCGCTCAAGAAGATCGGCGAGACGGGAAAGATCGTCGGTGCCGATATTCTGGAGATGGAGCCGATGAGCGGCGCAACGGTATTGCAGGCGGATCTGCTCGATCCCGACACGCCCGATCTGTTGAAGCGCGAGCTGGGGGGACAGGCCGACGTCGTGCTGACGGATATGGCGGCGCCGACGACGGGCCACCGTGCGACCGACCACCTGCGCACCGTAGCCCTGTTCGAAGCAGCGCTCGATGTCGCCAGCGACGTGCTCAAGCCCGGCGGCGTCTTTGTCGGCAAGGTATTTCAGGGCGGCGCGAGCGGCGAATTGCTCGCGCGCGTGAAGAAGATGTTTCGTGAAGTGAAGCACGTGAAGCCGCCCGCGAGCCGCGCGGAATCCGTGGAGCTCTATCTCGTCGCCACAGGCTTTCGCGGATAGAAAAAAGCCCCGCCGTTTCCGGCAGGGCTTTTCACGATAGAGAAGTCGCAATGACTTACTCGGAGGCTTTCAGGCTGATCGACCCGATACCGGCAGCAACGTTCAGGCCCTTGTTGCCTTCGACGCTGAGGGGTTGAAGCGCGATAGATTTGTCGAGACCGCCGACAAGAACATTCGCGCCTACGCCGAGTCCGACGGTGGCCTGGGCCGAGGCGCCGGCATAATCGCCTTCCAGCGCACCCTTGCGAACATCGGATGTCGGCGCGACCACGCCCCATACCAGCACGCCGCCTTCGGTGTAGCCGATATCAACGCCAAATTTGGAGATCGAGCCGGTATAGTGATCTGCGTGGTGGTTATTGCCCTGGAATGTGCAATGCAAATCCTTGGAAGAGCCGAACACAAAGCCCCAACCGCTGGCGACGTTACAGGTCAGCGTACCGACCTTAACACCATGGGGAGCGGCCTGTGCCGGGGCGGCGAGTGCAAATGCTCCGAGCGCTACCGCGCCCATCATCAAACGAATCTTATTGGTCATATGGGAATTCTCCTGTCGTGTGGTTGCAAACGCCCGCCAGCCGTTCGCAGCAACACAACGCTGTCGCACGCGCTGGGTTCCATCAGGTTCGTTAAAAGGCAGAAATGCACGGCTGTTGTCTTTTTTGAAGGCCCCAAGCAATTATATTTCGCGGATCGCTGCTCGCGTGATTGATCCCGCAGACTTCTCCGACCTGTGAGATTTTCTGCTAGCGTCCTGCGAATCTGGATTTCGTGGGAACACTATGAATCGCTTTATGGACACGTGTTGCGAGATCGCGGTGGCGGCGGTTCTGGGGTCTACGGCAATGGCCCGCGCCGACGTCACGATATCGACCCACGCAACAATCCATATGCGTTGCGTCAGTGGCCTTTGCACGCCCAGGGGTGCGAAGGCTGTCCTCAACGTCTCCGAGTTGAACGCGATGCTGGGCTCTGGAGCCGTGACGATTGAGTCGAGTGCCGCGGCGCCCGACATCTATGTCGAGGCCGGTGTCAGTTGGGCGAACACCAATATGCTCAACCTGTACGCATATCGTTCGCTCCACATTGACCGCGCGATCGATGCGACCGGTGGCGGATGTCTGTGGGTGTACACCAACGATGGCGGCGGCAGCGACGGCGTATTCACGTTTGGCAAGGCCGGTCTCGTACACTTCCTGGATCCGGTAACGAGCACGCTTCAGATCAACGGCATCAACTACACAGTCGTGACCAACGTTGCATCGCTCGCGAGTGGCATAACATCCAATCCCGGCGGCAGCTTTGCGTTGGCTGCGAGCTACGATGCCGGTCCTGATGGCACCTACGAATTCGCGCCCGTGAACATGACATTCACCGGTAATTTCGAAGGACTCGGCAACACGATCTCAAACCTGTCCATCCGTCACGGCAATCGCGAACTCGGACTGTTCAACACCGTCGGTGCGGGTGGGCACATCGAGAACATCAGCCTGACCGGGATGCATCTCCATGCGACAGGAAACACGAAGTCGATTGGCGGCGGCATCGCGGCGGTCAACGACGGCACGATTTACAACACGCATACGTCCGGCAAGATCAGCACCACCGGCGTCGGCGGCACCGGCGGTGCGCTTGTCGGGATCAACAACGGGACGATCACCGCATCGTCGTCCAACGCCACGCCGCAGATCGGATTATCCTGCGTCGGCGGTCTGGTCGGCGTGAACACCGGCACGATCTCGCAATCCTATGCGGCCGGTCGCGTGGCCGGTCAGCAGCCGGGTGGGCTGGCATGCGAGAATTCCGGCACAATCGTGGATTCTTACGATGTCGCGGACGTTTTGGGACGCAGCACGACGCCGTATCCAGGTGGACTGACCTCGGTCAACGACGCCAGCGGTGTGCTGACGACCAGCTATGCCGCCGGACAGATCACGGCGGTGTCGAACTTCGGCGGCATCGCAGGCACCAACAACGGCGCACTCAGCCAGGTCTATTGGGATATTGAAGATACCGGTGCGGGCCCCGGATTTGGATGCGGCGCAGGTTCCTGCTCCGGCGCGACCGCGCTATCACGCGCGCAACTGCAGTCAGCATTGCCATCGGGATTCGATCCGGCGATCTGGGGCCGGTCTGGCATCAACAATGGCTTGCCCTACCTGCTCAACAACCTGCCGCGTTAGGCCGACGTGGCGCCGCCGGTGCGGGCGGCGCCAAAATACTATTTCGACGTGACCGATTTCGGCCCCGGCAAACCGTGCTCTACGGCTGCTGGCAGACTGTAAGTGCCGCTGGCGATCGTGAGCACCTGCACGCCATCCGTGGTGTCGGCGAGACTCCATGTGCCGCCGGTGGTGAGGGGATAGGAGAACTTGAACACGAACTGCGTTTGCGATGTGGCGGGATCCTGGAGGCCAATGATCAGCGTCTTGCCATCGCCCTTGACGGTGGCGAGATAGCCGGCACCGAAGCCGGCGCTGCAGCCGGTGTCTTTCATCGCATAGCCATCAGCGGTTTTCCGGATCGCGTAGGCGTTGCAGAATCCGTCGAGCGTGACGACCGTCGCAGCCGAGGCTGCGGTGGCCGACAAGAGCAGGGCGGCCAAGCCGTCAACAAGTGCCTTGTGCATAAGGGGGGTCCTTGAATCGATTTTTGGAGTGAGCGCGAAGATTATACCGCCGCAATACCTTGCTCAATCTGGCGGGAGCGCCAGAAAACGGGGTTTTCTGCTGCTTCTTCTTGCGAATCGGGAAAAGGGCTGATAGACGCCCGCATGGAACAGCGCTCCCCCATCCGCGAAGCCCTTACCTTCGACGATGTGCTGCTTGTGCCTGCCGCTTCCGAAATCCTCCCCGCGCAGGTCGACACCCGCACCCGTCTCACCAAAACCGTAGAACTCGGCATTCCGCTGATCTCCGCCGCCATGGACACCGTGACCGAAGCCGGTCTCGCCATCGCCATGGCGCAGGTTGGCGGCATGGGCGTGATCCACAAGAACCTCTCCATTGAGGAGCAGGCCGAACAGATTCGCCGCGTCAAGAAATTCGAAAGCGGCATGGTCGTGAACCCGGTGACGATCGGTCCCGATGCGACGCTCGCCGATGCATTCACGCTGATGGAGCGTTATCGCATTTCCGGTATTCCGGTGGTCGAAGGCGCGAACGGCAAGGGCGTCGGCAAACTCGTCGGCATTCTCACCAACCGCGATGTCCGGTTCGCGAGCGATATGCGCCAGCCGGTGCGCGAACTGATGACGAAGGACAATCTCGTCACCGTGCGCGAAGGCGTCGGCGCCGATGAAGCCAAACGCTTGTTGCATCAGCGCCGCATCGAAAAAATCCTGGTCGTCGACGACGCCTACCGTTGCGTCGGCCTGATCACCGTGAAGGACATTGAGAAGGCGCAGAAGCATCCCAACGCCTGCAAGGACGATCGCGGCCGCCTGCGTGTTGCCGCTGCGACCGGCGTCGGCGAAGACGGCTATGCCCGCGCGCAGGCCTTGGTGGAAGCTGAGTGCGACGTGATCGTGGTCGATAGTTCGCACGGCCATTCCAAGGGCGTGCTCGATAGCGTCACGCGTATCAAGAAAATCTCGAATTACGTTCAGGTCGTCGCCGGAAACGTCGCGACGTCGGACGGCGCGAAAGCGTTGATCGATGCCGGCGCGGATTGCATCAAGGTCGGCATCGGCCCGGGCTCGATCTGCACCACGCGCATCGTCGCCGGCGTCGGCGTGCCGCAGCTGACCGCGGTGATGGATGCCGTCGATGCCGCGCGCAAGACCGATACGCCGGTGATCGCCGATGGCGGCATCAAATATTCCGGCGATCTGGCGAAAGCGATTGCCGCGGGCGCGAGCGTCGCGATGGTAGGCTCGATGCTCGCGGGCACCGACGAAGCGCCGGGCGAGGTGTTCCTCTATCAGGGCCGATCGTACAAGGGGTATCGCGGGATGGGCTCCGTCGGCGCGATGGCGCGCGGCTCGGCCGACCGCTACTTCCAATCGGAAGTGCAGGACACGCTGAAGCTCGTCCCGGAAGGCGTCGAAGGCCAGGTGCCGTACAAGGGGCCGGTCAGCGCCGTGGTGCACCAGACAATCGGTGGCCTGCGCGCCGCGATGGGTTTGACCGGCTCGAAGTCCATCGCCGAATTCCACAAGCGCGCCGAATTCGTGCGCATCACCGGCGCGGGCCTGCGCGAAAGCCACGTCCACGACGTCGTGGTGACCCGCGAAGCCCCGAACTATCACCCCGGCGGGGAATAGTGCGGTCAGTTCTCTTCGGTCTGGCATTGATCGCGTGTGTGCCGATGGCCGCGCGTGGAGCGGATGCTGCTGACGAAGGCCGGCCGATCGTCATCGGCAAGTCCTATACGATCCAGTCGAAGGTTCTCGGCGATACGCGGCGTCTGAATGTCTATCTGCCGCCGGACTACAAGGATGCATCGCGGAAGTTTCCGGTGCTGGTGCTGCTAGATGGCGGCGAGGCCGAGGATTTCCATCACATCAGCGGTCTCGCGCAGGTGACGGCGTTCAACGGTGCGGTCGAGGAGCTGATCGTCGTCGGTATCGAAGGCGTAGACCGCAAGCACGATCTGACGTCGCCGTCATCCAATCCGGAAGACGTCAAGCTCGATCCGACATCCGGCGGTGCTGCGGCCTATCGCAAATTTCTGGTTGAAGAGGTGAAGCCGTGGATCGCGGCGCATTATCGGGTCAGCGGGCGTTACGGATTGATCGGAGAGTCGCTCGCGGGACTGTTCGCGGTCGAGACCTGCCTGCGTGCGCCGCAGAGCTTCGACGATTACATCGCCGCGAGCCCGAGCCTTTGGTGGGACAAGGAAAGCCTCAGCCGCGAAGCCGCCGTTGATTTCGCGAAAGGCGATTTCAAGGGGCGTCAGCTCTGGCTCTCGGTCGGCGACGAAGGTTCGACGATGCAGGAAGCGATTGATCGCGTGGTTGCGGCTTCAAAGTCTGCAAATCCGAAAGGCTTCACGCTGCACTACGATCCGCGTCCCGCCGAACGCCACGACACGATCTATGAGCCCACCGCCATCGCGGCGCTGCGCACGCTGTATCCGGTGAAGAAGCCTTAAGTCCCTTTGGTCGCGTCTTCCGTGATCAATCGCGATCCACGTTCGTAGGTCACGTAGCGCCACAGCCATTGGATCGCGACCATCAGGCGGTGCTGGAATCCAACGAGCAGGTAAACGTGGATCAGCGCCCACAGGCACCACGCGAACCAGCCCTTCATCCGCGCCCAGCCGAAATCGAACACCGCGGCGTGACGGCCGATGATGGCCGTGTTGCCGCGGTTGTGGAAGATGAATGGCTTCGGCGTTTCGCCATGCTGGACTTTGCGCGCCAGCGCGCGCCCGAGATATTCGCCCTCCTGTTTGGCGACCTGCGCGAGACCGGGAAGTGGCTTGCCATGTTCATCCATCGCGAGCGCAAGATCGCCGAGGACATAGACATTCTCCGTGCCAGCCACCGAAAGGTCTGCGTTCACGCGCACGCGGCCCGCGCGGTCCAGATCGACGCCGAGAAAACGTCCGAGTGGTGACGCCATCACGCCTGCCGCCCAGATAGCGAAACCGACACCGATCTCTTCGCCCGCAGCCATCACGGTATGATCGGCGATGCGCTCAACTGGACAGGAGGTGCGCACCGTCACGCCAAGTTTCGTGAGCTTGCGCACCGCATAGGTCGCGAGGTCTTCGGGAAATGCGGTGAGTAAACGCGGTCCCGCTTCGAGCAGAAGCACCGTCGCAGTCTCCGCGCGGATACGATGGAAATCCTTCGACAAGGTGTAGCGCGCGAGTTCCGCGATGGAGCCGGCGAGCTCGACGCCGGTGGGCCCCCCGCCGATCACGGCGATGGTCATCAGCCGTTTCTGCTCGGCGGGATTCCGGCTCATCTCCGCCTGCTCGAAGGCGAGCAAAAGATGCGAGCGGATCTTGCGCGCGTCCTCGATGGTCTTGAGGCCGGGCGCGAAACGTTCCCACTCGTCATGGCCGAAATAGCCATGCGTCGCGCCGGTCGCGATCACGAGGATGTCGTAGGCGATGCTTTCGCCGTGGCTAAGCGTGACGGTGCGGGTGGCGGTGTCGATGGCGCTGACTTCGCCGAGCACGACCTCGACACTCGGATGCCCGCGCAGCATCTTGCGGATCGGTTCCGCGATATCGGCGGGCGACAGCGCGGCGGTCGCGACCTGATAGAGCAGGGGCTGGAACAGATGATGGTTCTGCCGGTCGATCAACGTGACTGGGATGTTCGCGCGACCAAGAGCACGCGCTACCTCGATACCCGCAAAGCCCGCGCCGATAATCAAAACCTTCTTTGATTGCTCAACCACTATTGTCATCCCCGGCGAGCATCGCGTGCGAAGCATGCGATGTGAGGTCAAGGGGACCCAGGTGGGAAGGCTGGTTTTGACATAGCCACCTGGGTCCCCTTCCCCTCGCGATGCTATCTCATCGCTCGGCCGGGGATGACAGTTATTTCTTCAATTGCTGCAGTTGTGCCCATTGTAACAGAGCGATTGTTTTCGCATCGATGATCTCGCCACGCTTGATCATCGCCATCGCGTCATCCAGAGACATTTCCAGAACTTCGATGTCTTCGCCTTCGTCCTGCAACCCGCCACCTTTTCCGGTGCGGCCATTGTATGTGCCGACGAAGAGGTGAATCCGTTCCGTGATCGCGCCGGGTGACATGAAGCAGTTGAAGACCTCTTTCAGATCGCCGACGTCGATGCCCGCTTCTTCCAAGGCCTCGCGTTTCGCGCAGACCTCGGGCGCATCGTTGTCGAGCGCGCCGGCAATGACTTCGATCAGCGGTTTCTTGTGGCCGGTCAGGAACGCGGGCAGACGGAACTGGCTGACCAGAATCACGGTGCCGCGCGCGGGATCGATGGGGAGCACCGCGGCGGCGTGTTTGCGGTCGAAGATTTCGCGGTTCTGGCGCTGCCATGTGCCGTCGCCCCGGCGATAATCGATGTCGTATTCGCTCAGCTTGTAGCGCTTCTTCGACAACACATGTTCGTCGCGTATGCGGACGCGATCTGTTAGGTCTTCTGCCATGACACCTGCCGCGCGAATTCAAGCCGTCATCGATATACTCGGCGAACTGGAAAAGACAAACCAGCCCGTCGACCGGCACTTGCGCGACTGGGGGCGGGCGCACCGTTTTGCGGGATCGAAGGATCGCGCCGCCATCGGCGAGCGTATCTATGCCATCCAGCGCAAACGCGCGTGGCTCGCCTGGCGGATGGGTGACGGCGCGCCGCGTTCGCTTGTCATCGGATCGCTGCTGGACGAGGGCGATATCGAACCTCTGTTCAGCGGCGGCGGTTTTGGGCCACCCGCGCTGAGCGATGCAGAGCGTGCGACCATCCTTAAGCCGCCATCGGGCGGGCCGCCGCGGTATGTGCGAGGCGAGTACCCGGAATTTCTCGAAGGCGAATTGCAACGCGCCTTTGGCGATGTGTTGCCGGATGAGATGGCCGCGCTGCAAGCGCGCGCCCCCGCCGATCTGCGTGTGAACACGTTGAAGGCAACGCGCGACGATGTTCTGGCTGCGCTGCGCAGCGAAGGCTACGAGGCGAACGAAACGCCGCTCTCGCCTTTCGGCGTTCGCATTGCGTCCGGCGAGGCCAAGCTTGGCCGCAGCGCGCTGTTCGAGTCCGGCGCATTCGAGTTTCAGGATGAGGCAGCGCAGATCGCAGCGTTGCTTTGCGGCGCGAAGCCGGGCATGCGCGTGCTCGATCTCGCGGCGGGGGCGGGCGGCAAGTCGCTGGCGCTCGCGGCGCTCATGCGCAACGAGGGCGAGATCACAGCGACCGACATTCGTTTCGATGCGCTGGTTGAGCTTGAGCGCCGTGCCGCGCGCGCGGGCGCGACGATCATTCGCACCGCGAAAGATTTGCAGGGTGCGTTCGATATCGTTCTCGTCGATGCGCCGTGCAGTGGCACAGGCACATGGCGGCGGCAGCCGGAGTTGCGCTGGCGGTTGACGCTGGCGCGCATCACCGAAGTGATGACGACGCAGGACATGCTCCTCACGCAGGCCGCCAAGCATGTGAAACCAGGTGGGCGGCTGGTCTATGCGACGTGTTCGATCCTGCCGTCGGAGAATGAGGATCGCGTCGCGGCGTTCCTCGAATCGCATCGCGATTTCGCGGTCGTGCCCCCCGCCGATATCTGGCGCGAATCGGCGGGCGCGGCCCCGCCGCCAAACCTTGGCCAATTCTTCCGCGCCTCGCCGTTTTCGACGCAAACGGACGGCTTTTTCACCGCGATCCTTGAGCGAAACGCATAGTAGAAGTGTGCGGCAACACCGTGCTGGACAGCGCGCCGCGCCATGGGTAAATCCCGCCATGGCAGCCCCCGTCCTCGTGATCGATTTCGGCTCGCAGGTGACCCAGCTGATCGCACGCCGCGTGCGCGAAGCGGGCGTCTATTGCGAGATTGTCCCCTTCCAAAAAGCCGAGGCCGCGCTGGCCGCGCACAAGCCTGAGGCCATCATCCTCTCCGGCGGTCCGGCGAGCGTGATGGAGCCCGGTGCGCCGCGCGCGCCGCAGGCGGTGTTCGACGCGGGCGTGCCCGTGCTCGGCATCTGCTACGGCGAGATGGCGATGGCCGAACAACTCGGCGGCAAAGTCGAGGGCGGCCATCACCGCGAGTTCGGCCGCAGCGACATCAGAATCGAAAAGGAGTCACCGCTGCTCGCAGGTCTCGGCGCCATCGGCGATAGCGAGCCGGTGTGGATGAACCACGGCGACAAGATCACCGCGATGCCGCCGGGCTTCGCCGTCGTCGCGACCAGCGAACATTCGCCCTATGCCGTGATCGCCGACGAAAAGCGAAAGCTGTACGGAATCCAGTTCCATCCCGAAGTCGTGCACACGCCGCGCGGCGCGGAGATGTATCGCAACTTCGTCATCGACATCGCGGGCATCAAGCCCACCTGGAACATGCATGCGTTCCGCGAGGCCGAGGTCGCGAAGATCCGCGCGCAGGTCGGCAAAGGCAAAGTGATCTGCGGGTTGTCGGGCGGCGTGGACTCATCGGTCGCCGCGGTGCTGATCCACGAAGCGATCGGCGATCAGCTCACCTGCATCTTCGTCGACACCGGGTTGATGCGCGCGGGCGAGGCGGACGAGGTCGTCTCCCTGTTCAAGGGCCATTACAACATCCCGCTGATCCATGCCGACGCGTCGGAGATGTTCTTAGGCCGGCTCGCGGGCGTCAGCGATCCGGAGCAGAAGCGCAAGATCATCGGCTCGACCTTCATCGACGTCTTCGACGCCGAGGCGCACAAGATCGGCGGCGCGGAATTCCTCGCGCAGGGCACGCTCTATCCCGATGTGATCGAAAGCGTGAGCGCGACCGGCGGCCCCTCGGTCACGATCAAGTCGCATCACAATGTCGGCGGCCTGCCGGAGCGCATGAAACTCAAGCTGGTCGAGCCGCTGCGCGAACTGTTCAAGGACGAGGTGCGCGCGCTCGGCCGCGAGCTCGGCTTGCCGCAGACCTTCGTCGGCCGCCATCCGTTTCCGGGGCCGGGACTTGCGATCCGCGTGCCGGGTGAGATCACGCGCGACAGGCTCGAAATCCTGCGCAAGGCCGACACCGTCTATCTCGACGAAATCTGCAAGGCCGGCCTGTACGACAAGATCTGGCAGGCGTTCGCGGTGCTGCTCCCCGTGCGCACCGTCGGCGTGATGGGCGACGCGCGAACCTACGATCACGTCCTCGCGCTGCGCGCCGTCACCTCAAGCGACGGCATGACCGCCGACTACTACCCGTTCGAGCATTCGTTCCTGGCGCGCGTCAGCACGAGAATCGTCAACGAAGTCCGCGGCGTGAACCGCGTGGTGTACGACATCACCAGCAAGCCGCCCGGGACGATCGAGTGGGAGTAGGGTAGGCTCCCGCCAGTCACATTACCCGCGCACCGCCATTGGAAGGATCGATCCGATGTCACACCATTATTCAGGACCCGCGCTCGGGTTTCCGCACGGCGACGCGCGGCTCGACCTCACCGACCTGTACGTCTTCGGCAAACCGGGGGACGATCGCAAATCGATCCTGGTCATGAACGTGCATCCTTCGTTCAGCCTGGAGCCGCGCGGCCCCACGCGGCCGGACCCGTTCGCACATGAGGCAATCTACGAGATCAAGATCGACACCAATGGCGATGCCGTCGCGGACATCGCCTACCGCGTGCGGTTTTCTCCTTTTGAGGGCTGCGCGCAAACGGCGACGCTGCTCTGCGCCCGCGGTGCGTCGGCCGCCGGGACGGGCGACACGGGAGATGTGCTCATCGACGCGGCGCCGGTCTCGCTGGATGGAACGGCGCGCGTGACAGAGGCCGGCGAATACCGCCTCTTCGCGGGCTGGCGGAGCGATCCCTTCTTCTTCGATGTGCTTGGCGTGCTGGACGGCTTCAAGTTCAGCCACAAGGACTTCTTCGCCGACAAGGACGTGTGCAGCATCGTTCTCGAAATTCCCAATGCGTCTTTGCCGGGGAAGGTCGGCATCTGGGCGCGGACCGTGGACGGCACCGGCGGCCACTGGGTGCCGGCCGACCGTGGCGCGCGGCCCGGGCAGACTCCTTTCCTCGCGGGCGATGCGCTCGCCACCTACCACGCCGCCGAACCGGCCGATGACCGCCAGTTCGTTCCCATATTCGCGCACGCACTCGAACACACCGGCGGCTATGCCCCGGCCGACGCAGAGCGCGTGGCCGCGACGCTGCTTCCCGATATCCTGTTCTTCGATCACACGCGGCCCGCTTCGTTTCCACAGAACGGCCGCGCACTTGACGACGACGTGCAAGACCTCTTCCTCGCGATCCTCACCAATGCAAAGGTGACGACAGACGGCGTTGGACCCCACAGCGATCTGCTTGCCGATTTCCCCTACCTCGGGCCGCCGCATGCAAGCCGTTGAGTGTTGGCCCAACAAACAGAAATCCTGCGCAAGGCCGCGCTGCGCGCCGTCACCAGCAGCGACGGCATGACCGCCGACGACTATCCGTTCGAGCATTCTTTCCTGGCGCGCGTCAGCACCAGAATCGTCAACGAAGTCCGCGGCGTGAATCGCGTGGTGTACGACATCACAAGCAAGCCACCGGGGACGATTGAGTGGGAGTGATGACGCAAGGTTAGGGCCTATAGTGCAGCAATGAGTTTGCCGTCACGAAAGCCTGCCCTCTCGGCATAATGAAATATTCGCCGGTCGTAGCTCGACCGATGAATTTGTCAGCCACCATTTCTTTTAGCTTGGCCTGCACGCGCGACTTGTTAGTGTCGCCGACTTTCGCAAGTAGAATGTCGCTGGTTGCGCTCGCATGCTTCATCAACCATACCAAGACCTCTTCTCTCGCTTTGAGATCGTGACGAGCAACGAAAAATTCTCCATTGCGCTCTATTATTACAGGATATTCTTTCACAGCGAGGCCATCAACGATCTCTTGGGCCTTGGACATTGTGTACCCGCCGTACACGCGGACGAATTCACACAGAATCCAAGTGGCGCTTGTCATGACAAACAGCGTGTCCATGCTATTCGCATCAAACCCACCAAGATGCGCGACATCTCTGTTGTTTCGGAAATCCAGAAGGAGCCGAACCAGTGGAACAGTTTTCTGTCGCACGTGCTCGTCGATTGAAGCTGAGCTTTGAACTCGGTTCATGATTCGAGTCTTCTCGGATGCGATGATATCTGTGCCAAAAGGCGTTACGGCATCGCCCAAGAAATGCTGATACGCGCGAATTGCCGCCTCAGCAAACCGACCACCCTTCAATTGGCCAGGACCCCAGTCGTTCATGGAGAATCGCTTCTTAATTTCTAGGTATTCCTCAGTCAGCTTTGTGCTGAGTTCGGGAGGAAGCCCATCGATGGATAGCGTCATCGACTATTTACCTGAGGACTTTGGATATCCAGCCGCGACAAACTGCTCGCCGCTCCGAGTAACGACATAAGCTGCCTTGTTATTCTTCTTTTCGTCGGCATCCATAAAGTGCCCGTGTTTAATGCAATGCGCAATATTCACGCTTATGTTGGAGGGCGGCGGCTCTTTGGCGTCGCGGTAACCTTTCTCCAAGTCGGCTTTGGTGAAAGAGGCCATACCTGTGTGATTCTCTAGGAAGTAGCCAACGGCGAGCGTGCGCTGAATGTCAGTAGTTGGTGGATGATCAAGAAGAAACTCTTTTATTGATAATTTCTTGGCCGTTGTCGTCTTCTCGCCGGCGCTTCCGCCGCTACTGCGAGTTTCGATTCGAGTCACACGCTCACCGAGGTTTTTGATTGCATTCAAAATCGCATCTAGCTTGGCATCACTATTTGCAGTCATGATATTTGTAGCGGGACCGCTGCCCGCCTCCTTCAAGGTTGGCTCAGTTGTTTTATCAGCGAAGCACCAAGGTTCATTCCGGGGGCCGTCAATACCCAGCCTTTCTCGCGAGAGCCGGTAAACTCGCTGCACTTCAAATATTTCGCGTGATTTGTGGTATCGAAGAAGCCGCCAGACTCGCAAACGTCACGGGCGGACTTGTCGTCGAACTTAGTTTCCCCATGCGCCAGTAACTGTGCGATGCCGGAGAGAACATATGCATTGCGCACTTGCACGCGCCTGGACGTTCCTGGGATTGGCGCGATGATTTGCATACCGTCTTCTCCAGGATGAAATATGTGGCTTATCTGCTCAGCAGATAGTCCGTGCTGCTTAATCCACATACGAGTTTTCGCCGGGAAGCTATCGCCGCCGCTGCTTTGATCGCTTGGTTCAACCAGAGCAGTTGGTCCATCTCCAAGCAGTGTCAGCGACGCCTGAACGATTCGCCGCCGTTCCTCCGGAGAGAAATCGGATAGTTCTTCGACCACTTTGGTCACAGCTTGAGTAATCGTTTTGTTGCTCATATCCGCATTCTCAACTCACGTAGGTCCATCGCTTGCCGTCCTTAATGCGACGCAAGGCTTTGCGTCGTACCAACCGAAGCATCAGCGGCGACAATGTGGTGGTTGGGTAAAAGTGCCCCTGTTCTTCGAGCGCTGCTTTGACAGAGCCCAATTCTTTCGGCGTCCTGAAGAAACCATCGTCGATCAGCCCCAGCATGAGTTCCAGCGGTCCCGCACGACCGGTCGAATTCGCCTGAGGCCCTTGGCGCTTTTTCACTTCGTTTTTTGCGGTCCCGTGAAAGATCGCCAGCAATTCCGCCACCTCTGGCTGGCTGCCTTCGATCACCACTTTTGCACCGCTTGGCAGAGTAATTGACGCAGTCGGCATGTCACGCTCCTAACGTAATAAGACACGTAATTCAACCGTCGCGAGGAGTCAATTAATTTCAGCATAAATCGGAGTATTATCCACAGAATCGAATCGATATGAGAATAAACGCGAATATGAACTCTATCAGCGTCATAGGTCGCGATGTGTCTTCGTTCCGTTAAGCCTCCGAAGCGCCGATTTGCTTGGTCCTGCGGCCAATGTTGTCTATGCCACAACAGGAAATCGCCAGCATTTATGGACAAATTTGAAATTCCCTGAATATTCCGAGCGTGTAACCGCGTGGGTACGGCTGGCAAAGCGGCGCAGTTTCAAATAGCCAGTTCAAAGAGATAGCGGTTATAAGTGCAGTAGAAGCATCGTAGTGCATTGAAAATAAAAGAGAATATAATGTGTCTATGAACTACATTGGCGTCGGCGGTCGCGCTGTGTCTTCGTTCCGTTAGGCCTCCGAAGCGCCGATTTGCTTGGTCCTGCGGCCAATGTTGTCTATGCCACAACAGGAAATCGCCAGCATTTATGAGCAAATTTGAAATTCCCTGAATATTCCGAGCGTGCAACCGCGTGGGTACGGCTGGCGAAGCATGCCTGCGCCGCGATAGGGGCACATTGATCCCGCCATACGGAGCGGCCAGATTCCTTTCTGGAATCGCGATGCCTTCTCCATGACCCCCTCCACCCGCATCGTCCTGTCCAGCGATCACGCCGCCATCGCGCTGCGGCAGGCGGTTGCGGCGCATGTCTCCGCGCGCGGCTGGGTGGCGGTGGATATTGGGCCCGTGACTCCGGAGAGCACGCATTATCCCGCGCAGGGCGAAGCGGCGGCGCGGCGTGTGGCGTCGGGGGATTGCCGGTTCGGCATTGTGCTGTGCGGCACCGGGCAGGGGATCATGATGGCGGCGAACAAGATCAAAGGCATCCGCTGCGGCGTGTGCTCCGATCCATTCTCGGCGCGCATGATCCGCCGGCACAACGACGCCAACATGCTGGCACTCGGCGCGCGCGTGGTGGGCGAAGGCCTGGCGCTCGAGATCGTGGATGCGTTTCTCTCAGCCGAATTTGAAGGCGGCCGCCATGCGACGCGCGTGGCGATGATCGCGGCGCTGGAGACATAGCGGCGTCGTTTGCTCAGGAACTGCGGTCATTTGTGCGGGGCCGGGACAGGTATTCCCGCGCGGCATGGGAGGCGAGCGAACTTTCCCTCTGTTCAACGCTTTTCACCGAAGAGACAAAGGACGGAGGAGAAGAGCGCCATGAAAGCAATCGTTGTAACGGACCGCGCCGCGGGAACTTCGGGGATGACGCTGACGGATCGGCCCCAGCCGCAGCCGTCGATAAACGACGTGATCGTTCAGGTTCATGCGTCGGGATTCGTCAACACCGAGTTGGATTGGCCGTCGACATGGGCCGATCGGCTCGGCCGCGATCGAACACCGACGATCCCCGGACACGAGGTGGCCGGCGTGGTCACCGCTATCGGCTATGGCACGACGGGACTGTCCGTCGGGCAGCGGGTGTTCGGCCTTGCCGACTGGTATCGCGACGGCACGCTGGCGGAGTATATCGCGATCGAGGCGCGCAACCTCGCGCCGCTGCTGGGCGATGTCGATTTTACGGTGGGCGCCAGCCTGCCGATCTCCGGCCTGACCGCGTGGCAGGGACTGTTCGTGCATGGCCGCCTTCAGGCGGGGCAGCGCGTGATCGCGCATGGCGCGGCCGGCGCCGTCGGGTCGGTCGTGACGCAGCTCGCGCATGAGTTCGGCGCCTATGTCATCGGCACCGGACGCGCTGCGGATCGTCAGAAGGCGCTCGACCTCGGCGCAAATGAATTCGTCGATCTCGGCAGTGAGGCCCTGGAAGATTTGGGCAAAGTCGATCTGGTGTTCGATCTCATCGGCGGCGATATCGGGAAGCGGTCCGCGCATCTGGTTCGGGCCGGCGGCGTATTGGTGTCCGTCGTTGGACCGCCGGAGGTGCGGCCCGCCGACGGCGTAGCGATCGACTTCGTTGTCGAGGCGGATCGTGCCCAACTGAACGAGATCGTCCAGCGCGTGAGGGACGGACGGCTGCGGACGAACATCGGCACCGTCGCATCTCTCGACGACGCCGTCGCCGTGTTCAACTCGAAAGCGCGACACGCCGGGAAGACGATCATCCGCGTTTGTGCGGCGCTGGAGAGATAGCCGCCGCAACAATTCGTGATCGTGCGCGGGCTTGAAGCGGCATCGCTTCGAACCCATCTCGATAGGTTGGTTTGATGTGAACACGTCGCGCGTGTTGCATCAGCGAGATGGAACGGTTGCATCGCAAGAAACGGAAAGAGGGGAGAGGGGGAGGGGGATTTCGCCAAAATGAAAAACGACTGCTCGCCACACGCCGCAACCACAACATCTTGTGTTCTGTTGCATAAGTCCCGTCTTCGCGGTTGGGGTACCCCCACCGGGAAATTGAGGTTCGAATAGCGCGCCCGGGAAATTGTTGAGAAAGTGATTTCAAATATCAACCTGTTGGGGTTTTGGTCCGGCGACCGACAAGGATTGCGACACTGTTGTGCTGTTGCGTCGCGGTCATGTCGTGCCTAATGGCGTTTAAGAACCCAACAATCGGAGAGTTTCATGTTCAAGTCACACACGCTGCTGCGCAGCGTGCTTCTCGGTTCGGCTGTCGCAGCCGTTGCCCTTGCGCCGGCGTTCGGCGCCGATGCGTCGCGCGAGGCCAGGCGCATGCTTGCGCTGCACGGCCATCACGCCGTCGCGGTCCCGGCGAGCACCGGCGCCACGGCGCCTGCGTCGAACGACCCGACCTACACGAGCCTGTACAAGTTCAAGGGCGGCGCCAATGACGGTTGCAATCCCGGTGCGAAGGTCACATTCGACGAAGCCGGAAACATCTACGGCACGACCGATTTCTGTAACCCTCACGGCGATGGCGACGGCGTCGTGTTCAAGCTGGCGCCCGACGGCACGGAAACGATCCTGCATTTCTTCACCGGCCCTGCGGACGGTGCACAGCCCGACGGCGCGGTCACGCGGCTGCGCAACGGCTCCCTGATCGGCTCCACGACCAGCGGCGGCGCAAACGACAGCGGCACGCTGTTCGAGATCACCAAGACGGGCAAGTTCAAGGTTCTGCACCATCTGACGCCGGACGAAGGCTCGGAAGTGCGCGGCAATCTCTATCGCGACAAGGCCGGCAACTTCTACGGCACCGCGCTGTTCGGCGGCACCGGCGGTTCCGGCACGCTCTTCAAGTACGGCGCGGACGGCACGTTCACGGTGCTGCACACCTTCAGCGGCGGCGCCGATGGCGAATTCCCCGAGCATGGCGTCGTCGCCGACACGGCGGGCAATCTCTATGGCGTGACGGCCTTCGGTGGCGCCAACGGCAACGGCTCGGTGTTCAAGTACGACACCGCGGGCAATTTCAGCACGGTCTACAGCTTCACCGGCGGCGCCGATGGCGGCTTCCTCTATGGCGGGATGGATATCGACAGCGACGGCAATCTCTACGGCAGCACGGGCAATGGGGGCTCGGGCAGCGCGGGCACCGTGTTCAAGCTCACGCCCGGCGGCACGTTGACCACGCTCTATAACTTCACCGGCGGCGCCGATGGCGCGAGCCCGGAAGGCGACATGCTTCTGGTCGGCAAGAACCTCTACAGCACCGCCAACCAGGGTGGCGATCCGAGCTGCCAGTGCGGTGTCGTCTATGAAGTGACCGCGAAGGGCAAGCAGAAGGTGCTCCACACCTTCACCGGCACCGACGACGGCAGCGGGTATTCCGCCGGCCTGGTTCTGAAGAACGGCATTTTCTACAGTACGGTCCAGTACGGCGCGATCCTTCAGAACGGCGCCGTGTACAGCCTGACGAAGAAGAACTGACCTTTCTTTTCTTTCGATCTGAAAAAGTCCTCTCCCATTTTTTTGGGAGAGGGCTTTTTGTCACCGGTCGTCGGCTTCCGTCGTTGTCCACGCCATGGCGAGAAGCGAGATGCTTGCCGTGGCCGCGAGCAGAATCAGCGCCGGTGCGGACGGTTCGCCCGACAGCCAATCCTGCCAGCCGATGCGCACGAGCGGTGTGGACAGCAGGCTCAAACAGCACGTCGCGCCGCCTGCCGCGATCCCGAGCGCCGACGGCCAGGTATAATTGCGGCGGCGTGCGGGAAGGACCTGCATCACATCATCGCAAAAGCCGTCATCCGGCACCGGTCCCTCGAACTGGTCGCGCAGAATTTTGTCGACAGCATCGTCGTCAAAGTCGTTCATGATGTCGTTTCCTCTTGTGATCCTTCGCGCCAATCCGCGAGCAGGGCGCGCAATTTCTCTTTGCCGCGCAGCGCGTGGCTCTTCACCGTGCCGAGCGGCATCGCCAGCACATAGGCAACTTCGCCGTGACTGAGGCCGAGCTCCACGCAATGCAGCAACACCGTCTGCTCGGCACCGGACAGATGCCGCATCGCGCGCGCGACATCCATGCGCAGATCGATCGCATCCAGCGGCGGTGTCTGTGCGGTGTCGTTGGCGGGCGCATCGCTGATCGGGAGCGACCGCTTCCGCACCGCCTGAAGAAAACACGTGTAAGCGATGCGATAGAGCCATGTGGCGAAACGCGCGTCGCCGCGGAACTGGTGAAGCTTGCGCCAGGCGAGCAGGAACGTCTCCTGCGCAAGATCGTCGGCCATGGCGCGGTCGCCATTCAGCAGGCGGCGCAGTTGCGCGCGCACCATGCCCTGATGGCGGCGCATCAGCTGTTCGAAGGCGCGCCGATCGCCGGCCAGCAGCGCACGCGCCACCAGCCTGCGATCGACACCCGCTTCGATGGCGGCATCAGCCACGCAAATCTCCGCGCCAGTTCAGCCACCAACTGGCGAGATAGCCAAGCCCGGTCATCAGCGGCAGCAGGCCAAGGCCCCACAGGCTGCTGACGCCCAGACCGCTGTCGAGCTTGAACGGCAGTGCGATGAACATCGCCATCAATCCAAGACCGGCGCTGATCAGCACCAGCGCGCGACGCCGTTCGGAATAGGGCGTCTGCGGATCGACGAGCAGGGCCTGCGGCAGCTCCACGCCCTTCTGGGCGAGATCGAGCAGCATGCGATAGCGCGCCTGCGTCTGCACATACCGGTAGCGCATGAAGATGAGGGCGATGAGAACAGGTGCGCCCATCACAACGAGGGGGATGACGAAGAATGCGGGTTCCATGAGAGTGCTCCTAGCGCGTTGGGTTTGGTGTTACGGAAACTGGTTTGTCGTTCACGGCTTCGCACCTTCGGCGGCGAGAAGGTCGGCGACGGTCTCGGACAGCATCATCGCCGCCTGGGAGTCGCCTTCGTTGCTGGTGATGGCGACGGCCGCGTTCGTCTCCCACACGATCGCGAGGTTCGCGTTCATGCCGGGCGCGCCGCCCGCGTGTCCGCGAATATGATGGCCCTGCGAAGGGCGGTCGCCAAAGCCCGCCGCATATCCGCCCGGCCCCGCGGGGACTTCCTTGTCGAACATCTTGTCCAATGTTGCCTGCTTCACCAGCTTCGCCCCCTTCAGCGCTGTCGCAAAACGAAGAAGATCGGCGTTGGTGGAATAGCCGCCGCCGGCCGGGCTTCCCTTGAACGGCAGCGTCATCCAGTTCGCTTTCCACGCCGTCGAGAACAGGCCGTCGTGGAAATAACCTGTCGCCAGGTTCGGCGTGAAGTCTTCCTGGCTGTCAAACCCGCTGTCGGTCATGCCCGCGGGCACGAACACGTGGCGCTGGATGTAGTCGAAATAATTCTCGTGGCTGACATTCTCGACGATGCGGCCGAGAAGCATGTAGCCGGCGTTGCTGTAATTCCAGTCACCGCCGGGTGGTGTCTTCGGCTGGCGCGCGATGAGGCCGAGATAATCGGCAGGATTGACGAATTTCTCCCGGTTCTGGAAGAACTCCGGCACGAAGAAATCGCCAAGCCCTGCGGTATGGTGCAGCAATTGCCACACGGTGATTTTGCCCGCCGCGTCGTGGTCGGGATATTCGGGCACGAGCTGGGCGAGCGTAGCGTCCCACGACAGTTTTCCCGCCTCGACCAGCTGCGCGATCGCGACCGCCGTGAACATCTTATCCATTGAGCCGATATGGAAGCGCGTGCGGTGATCGACCGGCGCGCTGAAATTGCGGTCGGCCACGCCGCGGCATTCGTCGAGAATGGTTTCGGCGCCATCGACAATCGTCAGGCAACCCGAGAAGTCGGAGTCGTGCGCGAGCTTGTCCAAAGCATCGTGCGCGAGATGCGCGATCTCGGCATGCGATGACGCGGCCCCCTTTGGCCACGCGGCATAGAGCGCAGGATCGTCGAGCGGAAACAGAGCGGCCTGTGCGAGCTTGCCAGGCAGCGCCGGATCGGCCGCCACGACCAGCACCGCAAGCTGCCCCGTGCGGCGCGCCTTCACGGTAAGCACGAGCATACCCGGCGGGCCCTGCGTCCGCGCATCGACGAAATCGATGCCGCCGGTGTCGCGCACTGCCGACGTCAACCCTTTCAGGAAATCCGCTTTGTCTTCCTCCGCCACCGTGGGCGACAGGAGCGAGGGCGCCCATTGCACGATGTGTTTGGCGTCATCGGCGTTGATATGCCGGATCACCTCGCCGCCAAGCTTGCCCGCAGGCGTGTCGGGCATGACGGTGGAAGGCGCAGCAGAAACATTGTTAACGCCGCAGACCGCCGCTGCGAACACGAACACAGGAAAGATAAGGCTTTTGGGCCGCTTGCCGCCCAGCGAAACACGCATTGTCGATTATCCTCGAAAAGCCGCGGTGCCCATTGCACGCACGATATCGGAGGGTTTGATGCGTCCCCTGGCCGGATCGGATGCAACGACCATGGCCTTGATTTCGTGTTCGTGCCGGGCTCCGATTTACAGTCCGCGCGCGGAGGACTGACATGGCGAAGATCGTTTACGGGTTGAATGTGTCGCTGGATGGCTACGTCGACCACACGGGGTTTGGCGGGCCGCCGGGGCCAGCGTTGTTTCGCCATTTCATTGAGCAGGTGCGCGGCGTGAGCGGTATGAGCTATGGCCGCGTCACTTATGAGGTGATGCGGTATTGGGATGAAGACCATGACGGCTGGGACTCGGCGGAGCACGAATATGCGGCGGTGTGGCGGAGCAAGCCGAAATTTGTGGCGTCTCGCTCGCTGACATCGGTTGGATCCAACGCGACGCTGTTTTCGGATGGCGTCGCGGCGGTGCGTGATCTAAAGGCGCGCCTCGGCGGCGAAATCGAAGTCGCGGGGCCCGGCCTGGCGCAAAGCCTGGGCGATGCTGGCCTGATCGATGAATACCGGCTGTACTACCGCCCCGTCGTGCTGGGCGGCGGCAAGCCTTTCTTCGGCGGTTCTCGCCCCCCACTTCGCCTCGTCGCCAACGAGCGTATCGGCGAGGATGCGGTCCGGCTGATCTATGTTCCGGCCTGAGGGACAGAAATTTTTGCGGGGCGATGTCGATTTGCGGCAAGCTCGTTCGTCGTTCTCGTGAAGGCCCAAACAAGGAGACTGCTAATGCGTGTGATGGTGTTCTCGAAAGTCGATGAGAGCGCGGTGAATATGGAGCCCACGCCGGAAATGGTGGCGGCGTTCAAGGCGATGGACGATTTCACAGAGGAATTGGTCAAGGCAGGCGTGTTTGTGGCCGCGGCGGGCCTCAAGCCCTCGGCGCAGGGCAAGCGCATCGAATTCGACGGCAAGACGCGCACGGTCATCGACGGCCCGTTCGCGGAGAGCCGCGAGATGGTCGTCGGCTTCTCGATCTGGGAGGTCGAGGACATGGACGAGGCGATGGCCTGGGCGATGCGCAGCCCCGAGATGCCGGGCATGGCGGGCACGATGGAAATCCGCCCGTTTTTCGAGGCGGCGGATCTGGAGGGCTTTGCAACGCCCGAGGAGATCGCCAATCCGCGTGGCGGCGAGCGCGGAAAGCTCGGCGTCGCCTAGATGTCCGTCAAAGACGAGATCGAAAAGTATCTGGAGGGCCAGCCTGAACCGAAACAGAGCGACATGCGGGCGCTTCACCGCGTCATTTTGAAGGCACTGCCGCGATGCAAATTGTGGTTCCTGAACGGCAAAAACAGTGAGGGCAAAACCGTATCCAATCCCAACATTGGATACGGGCTCTACACGATCAAATATGCCGATGGAAAAGCGCGCGAGTTTTATCAGATCGGGCTCAGCGCGAACACGACGGGAATTTCCGTCTACATCCTTGGCCTGGAAGACAAGAAATACCTGGCCAAGACGTACGGGAAGAAACTCGGCAAGGCGAGCGTGAGCGGGTACTGCATCAAGTTCAAGGCGCTCAAGGATATAGACATCGATACGCTTCTCGCGGCGGTACGCTATGGGGTCGGGGCGACAGCCTAGCTTGCCTCGCTCGCAGCCTTGGTTGAAAAGGCGATGTGGCCGCAGACGAAACACATCGGGCGATCGAAGCCGTTTTTCGCATTGAACGGGCAAGGCTCATCGCGGGCCTCGCCCGGATGATGCGCAATATCGACCGCGCCGAAGAATTGGCGCAGGACGCATTGGTGATCGCATTGTCAGAGTGGCCGAAGACAGGCGTTCCGGAAAATCCCGGCGCGTGGTTGATGACAGCCGCCAAACACCGTGCCCTCGACGCCATCCGTCGCGACAAAATGTGCGATCGCAAGCACGAAGAGATCGCGCGCGAGATGGATGAGGTGTCCGGCAATGCTGCGATCGAAACGGCGATGGACGACGATCTCGGCGACGAGCTGCTCGGCCTTATCTTCACGGCCTGCCATCCGATGCTGTCGCCCGACGCCCGAGCCGCGCTCACTCTGCGCGTGGTCGGCGGCCTCACGACCGGCGAGATCGCGCGTGCCTTCCTCACGAGCGAGTCCACGATTGCGCAGCGTATCGTCCGCGCCAAGAAGGCAATCGCGGAAGCCGGATTGCCCTTCGAGGTGCCGCGCGCCGCTGATCGCGCCGCGCGTCTGCCGTCGGTGCTCGAAGTCATTTATCTCATCTTCAACGAAGGCTATGCGGCGACTGCAGGCGATGACTTGGTGCGGCCAGGCCTTTGTCTGGAGGCGCAACGCCTTGGCCGTATCCTTGCTGGACTGATGCCCGATGATGCCGAAATGTTTGGCCTTCTGGCGCTGATGGAGATCCAGGCATCGCGCCTCGGTGCGCGCAGCGGACCCGACGGCGCCTTCATCCCGCTGACCGAGCAGAACCGCACACATTGGGATCATCTCTTGATCCGCCAGGGCCTGGACGCGCTCGCCCGGGCCGAGACATTGGGCGGCAACGGCCCCTATGTGCTGCAAGCCGCGCTCGCCGCCTGCCATGCCCGCGCGCGCGGAGCCGCCGACACCGATTGGCCGCGCATCGCCGCGCTCTACGAGCGGCTGCGCATCGTGATGCCTTCTCCAGTCGTCGATCTCAACCGTGCGATTGCACACAGCATGGCCTTCGGACCCGAGGCAGGATTGAAACTTCTCGGTGAGATCGCGGACGCTGAGGCACTACGCAACTACGCGCCATTGCCAGCGGCAAAAGGAGACTTTCTATTCCGTGCCGGACGACTGTCCGAAGCGCGTGCAGAATTCGTCGCTGCATCCAAGCTTACACGCAACGCGCGGGAAAAGGCTTTTCTCCTTGCTCGCGCGGATCAGTGCGGCATAGCGTGAGAGAGGCAATGAAGGATTGGGGGCGATGATCACAGTCTGGGGCGAAGGCAGAGGTTTTCGCGTTGTCTGGCTGCTGGAGGAAATGGGCCTTCCGTATCGGATCAGACAAGTGGATCTGCTCGCCGGCGTCGAGAACGATCCGGAATTTCTCGCCATCAATCCCGGCGGGTTCATTCCAGCGATCACCGATGGCGACGTCACGATGGTCGAGTCGATTGCGATCATGGAGTATCTGATCGCGCGCCATGGGCCGACCTCACTTGCGCCCGCGCCAAGCGATCCAGCTTTTGCGATGTATCAGCAGTTTCTTCACCTCGGCGAAGCCGGTCTCGGCGCCAACATTCAGGTCGTGGTCGTCAGCGGCTTTGTCGCGCCGACGAGCGAGCGCGAGAACTGGGGCGCGCGCTGGGCACTGAATCAATTCAACAACCGGATGAAGCTGGTGAAGCGGCAGCTTGCGCGCGCGCCTTATATGGCCGGCGAGGCGTTCACCGCCGCCGACATTTCGGTGACCTATACGCTGAACCTCGCCCGAAGGAGGGGTGGCATCGTCCTCGACGAAACAGAGAAAGCCTACATGGAGCGCACCACGGGACGCGAAGGCTACAAGCGAGCCCTGGATGCCTGTCCGGCCACGAAGGGATTTTACGCTTCGGTGCCGGCGCTATGAAGCCCATCATCACCGCTTTCAAAGCCTCGCCGGATCGTGGCAGAGGGCTTGCGCGCGACATGCACGTTCGCTGGGCGCTGGAGGAAGTGGGTCAGCCTTACGACGTTCGGCTTTTGACATTCGCGGAAATGAAAGAACCCGCGCATCTTGCGCGTCATCCGTTCGGACAGATTCCAACCTATGAAGAAGATGGTCTCATGCTGTTCGAGTCCGGTGCCATCATTCTGCACATCGCGCAGACACGTCCGGGCCTTCTGCCGGATGAAGCGACCGCTCGTGCGCGTGCGATCACCTGGATGTTTGCGGCACTGAGCACCATCGAACCGGTGATCCTCGAACTGCAAACCGCCGTGATTTCGGAGCACGACAGGCCTTGGGCCGCCGAGCGCCTGCCTCTGGTCAAGGACCGCATTCGTGACCGGTTGAAACAACTGTCCGCGCGCCTCGGCGATGCCGAGTGGCTCGACGGCGCATTCAGCGCCGGAGACCTGCTGGTGGTGGACGTGCTGCGCCGGTTGGGAAGCTCGGGCCTGCTCAACGAGTTTCCGAACGTCGCATCCTTTGTGGCGCGGGGCGAAGCGCGGCCAGCGTTCAAGCGGGCGTTCGCGGCTCAATTGGCGGTTTTCACCGCCGCGTCGCGCGGTTCCCCGTCTGCCTGAACTGAAGATGGGGTCAAACAGTCAACTTCAAGAATTGCCGCGGCGCGATTTATGCCGAAGGGCTCAAGCGGCTGAGTATCGAGGCTATCGATTGACGCACCGCAAACTTCGTATGCGGACGGAATGGTTACAACGGAAAAGGCGCGCGTTTAATTCCCTGGTGCATCGTTGGACATGAGCGCGCGGGACGCTGGAATTTCTGCGTCCGATAACGTCCCGGCGGCCAATGATGCTCGTGCTCCGGCATTGCGAGGCCAGCGACGGCATGAAGGGCTGCGACCTTGAAATCGCCGCACACCGCACCGTCACTCTGATGGCCGAGGACAATCCCAAAATCCGCCGAGCCCTGATAGGGTGCTATTACGACTACGAGAAATGACATCACATTCGGGAGGCATCGCCATGTCCATAAACCGGCGCACATTCGCTTCCATGCTTGCGGCCGCTGCCGTCGCCCCCTTTGCCCCCCGCACGGCCTTTTCCCGAACCATCGTGCCTGCCCGCAATGTCGTTCTTGTCCATGGGCTGTTCGCGGACGGGTCGTGCTGGTCGGATGTGATCGCGCGGCTGCAGGCCGCGGGCCTGAACGTGACCTCCGTGCAGAATCCGCTGACGACACTCGACGACGCCGTCGCGGAGACGCAGCGTGTGTTGGCGCGGCAGGATGGACCGACGGTGCTGGCGGGACATTCCTTCTCCGGCATGATCGTGACCGAAGCCGGGATCGATCCGAAGGTTACGGCGCTCGTCTATGTCGCGGCGCGCGCACCGGATGCGGGCGAGGACTACACGGCACGGGCGAAGAAATTCCCAACGCCGCCCGCATCCGCAGGCATCGTCTTCGATGGCGACGAGGGCAGACTGACCGAAGCCGCATTCCTGCGCGATTTCGCTGGCGACATTCCGACGGCGCGCGCGCGCGTGCTGTATGCGACGCAACAGCCGTTTCACAAGGCGCTCCTGACCGGCAAGACCAAACACGCCGCCTGGCGCTCGAAGCCCAGCTTCTATGCGGTCTCCACAGAGGACCGCACCATCGATCCGGATCTTGAGCGCTTCATGGCCCGGCGCATGGGGGCCGACACGATTGAGGTGAAGTCGAGCCATCTGTCGCTGATCTCGCATCCCGGGGAAATCGCTGCGCTTATCCTGCGGGCCACAGGACGCGCGTGATTATGCGCCGGCCCTGCCTCTTGCTGAGGCTTCGGCTTCGTGCAGAAAGGTCGTGAAGCCGTCTTTCGCCGGCGGTAGCGAGTTGAGCAGCGTGACCGCGCTGACCTGTCCGCGATGACCCACGCCATGGGTGATCACATGCATGAGCATCTCCTCGCGCGACATGCGCCCGGGGGCACCGTCCGTAAAGCTGAAATCGATCCGTTCCGCCAATTGGTCGGCGTCGAGCGGTGAGACGTATTCGATATACTCCCGATCGCTCGCTCTGATGTCCGCGGACAAATCCTCCAGCGTCGGCATCTCGCTCAAATTGGCGGACGTATAAGCGTGAGTCTTTCGCCTCATATGCGCGGTGAATATCCGATCGACGACATAGCTGTGGCTCAGAGCCTTGATCGCCAACCCGGTTATGGGGGATTCGCCGCCAAGCCTGGCCAACGCGGTCAACAATTCGTCGTTCGCCCAGGCTTTGTATTGGAACAGGCGTTGCAATGTTCCGTGCATAGGGTGGCCTTTCCGGTTTCTGCGCAATTTGCCTGCGGTGCGCGGTGTTGCGCGCCGCTTTCCTGTCTGACAAAATATGAGCGATCATTCGCTTTTGCTACTCGCATTGACGACGTGGAACATGGCGCGGAGACCGCCTACAAAACCCAGGAAAGACGCCTCGCAGGAGCGGTCGCGCGCGATGGTGGACGCGCTGGTTGAAGCGACCGCTCGCATTCTCGTCAGGGAGGGGTTCGACAAAGCCAGCACCAATCGTATCGCGGACGTGGCGGGTGTGAGTGTCGGCTCGCTCTATCAATATTTTCCCGGCAAGAAGGCGCTCGTCGCTGCCGTGATCGAACGCCATCGGCAGGAGATTATGCAGGTCGTCCGGGGCGAACTGGCGAAGGCTGCGATGCAGCCGATTGAGCAGGGCGTGCGCATGCTTGTCGCCATCGCAGTGAAGGCGCATCGAGTCGATCCCAAACTGCATCGCGTTCTTTCCGAGCAGATTCCGCGCGTGGGAAAGCTCGAGAAATTGGAAACCTTCAGCCGCGAGAACCATGCACTCTTCCGGGACTATCTTGAGGGCCACCGCGGCGAACTCCGCGTGACCGATTTGGACCTCGCGTCCTACATATGCGTGACCTCGATTGAAGCCCTGACGCACAACGCAGTCTTGCACCATGCCAAGATGCTCTCGGACGAAACGACGGATGCGTTCATCAATGACGCGACGCGCCTCGTGGTCGGATATCTGACGGGCTAAATTAATACTCCAGTGCCATGGTCTTGATCGTCTGCATATCGGACGTCAGCGCGATCTCAGTGATCGCGCCGTTCTCGATTGTGAATTCGAAGACCGCGACCAGCACATCCGCAATCGGAACAACCAGACCTGGGCTGCCATCCACGGAGGCCAGCCGGGCAGCCTTCGCGCGGCCGTTGAACATCGCCGCGATCGTCGCGCGGCCCTGTATTGCGGGCGCCGGCAGCTCCAGGGCTCCACCCTGACCAGCGCGTGCCGCACTTGCCGCCATGGCAGCCGCATCGGCACGCAACACAACGTCGGGATCGAGCACAGCAAGCAGCGCGGAGAAATCGCCGCCCTGCGATGCGGTCAGGAAGGCATTGACGATCTCGCGCTGCCGTAGGCGATCGGCTTCCGAGATGGCGGGCCGGCCTTGAACGCGCCGCCGCGCACGGCTCGCAAGCTGCCGGGCAGCAACAGGCGAGCGGCCGACGATGGTCGCGATATCTTCGAACGGCAGGTCGAACATGTCATGCAACACAAAGGCCACGCGCTCCGGCGGCGAGAGTGTGTTGAGCACGGCAAGCATCGCCATGCCGATGGAATCCGCGAGCATGATGTCATTCTCGGCGTCGTCATCGTTCGCTACGGTCTCGGCTTCGACTCCGATGGCTTCTTCGCGTCGCATTTTCCGTGTGCGCAGGAAATCCAGACAGACACGGCCGACGACTGTTGTAAGCCAACCCGTGAGGTTCTCCACACTGCCGGGGTCCACGCGCGAGAGGCGCAGCCAAGCTTCCTGCACGGCGTCCTCCGCCTCGCTGCGTGAGCCCAGCATGCGATAGGCGATTGCCCGCAAATGGTCCCGGTTGGCCTCGAAGTGCTGCGCCAGAAGTTCCGTTTCGGTCATCGGTCACATTCCATCTGTCCCGTCCGTCATAGGGATGACGAATGACGTCAACCCGATGTGACAGGAGATAGATATGTTACATGCCCGAATGAAGAACCCCGGTGTGCTGGTGCCGGGCGCCGTGCCGGCGATCCAGGCCTTGATGGCGGCGGTGCAGAAGGCCGGTGTTCCGCCCAAAACGCTTCATCTCGCGCATCTGCGCGCCAGCCAGATCAACGGCTGCGGCTTTTGTGTCGATATCGGCACCAAGCACGCCAAGCAGGATGGCGAAACCGACGAGCGGCTGCACGCCGTCGCCGGCTGGCGCGACGCGCCGTATTTCTCGGATGCCGAACGGGCGGCGATTGCACTGTCCGAAGCCGTCACCACGCTCGACAGCCGCGATCCGGTGCCCGATGCGGTCTGGAACGACGCGGCCATGTATTTCGACGAGAAGCAGCTCGCGGCGCTGGTGCTTTGGATAGCGACCGTAAATCTGTTCAACCGCGCCAACATCGCGACCCGGCAGCCGGCGGGTCAGCCGCTTCCCAGTTGAGTAAGCCGGCGTTTTGTGCCCGCAGGCTTCGGCTTGCGGGCACATCGCGCAATATAATGCGCCGCGAATTTGCTGTGCGCGCTCGAATCATTAGGATGCCGCCGCTGGGTTGTTTGTTTGACCATTTCGAAGGGCGACGCACCGTGAATCCATTTCCAGAAGATGTCTTCACCGAACAGGAAGATGTCGATCCCGATACGCTTGCCAATCTCGGGCCGCTGCGCCGGCTTGCCGGTATATGGCAGAGCGAGAAAGGCATCGATCTCAATCCCAAAGCGGCGGGGCCGGAGCGGCGCGAATTCTTCGAGCGCATCGAGATGCAGCCGATCGACCCGCAGGCGAATGGGCCGCAGCTGCTTTATGGCCTGCGCTATCACGTCCACATCAACACCAATGAAGAAGACATCACCTTCCACGATCAGGTGGGTTATTGGTTGTGGGAGCGGGAGACCGGACTGGTGATGCAGTCGCTCACCATCCCGCGCGGGCAGACCGCGCTTGCCGTCGGTCACGCGAAGCCCGACGATATGAAGATCGTCGTCAGCGCCACGCGCGGGCAGACGAATTACGGCATCTGCTCGACGGATTTCCTCGAATACGCGTTCCGCACGGATTCCTATACTCTGGAAATCACGTTCAACGCCGACGGAAGCTGGAGCTATGTGTCGGACACGATGCTGAAAGTGCATGGGCGCGAGGAACTGTTCCGCCATCGCGACGTGAACACACTGAAAAAGATTGCCGAGCCGACGCCCAATCCACTGCTCCTGATCGTCAACGGCCGCAAATAGCCGCAGATCGCGCTAGGAAGTGCTGGCCGCGCGGGCGCGGCGAGAGTAGTTTCGCGCCGAATGACGACTGAAACCCAATTGGCTACTGTGGCCGATCTCGCCACGCTTCCTGCGTCGTCGCGCACGCTGTCCGCGCATGCCGTTCTGGTCAGCGACCGCCTGGTCGTCGATCGTTCGCGCTATACCGGCGTGGTCTCCGCCGTCCCGTTCTGCTATCGCGAGGGCGATGGCTATGTCGTGGCGTATCGCTACGGCGTTGTCGTGTTCATCGGATTGACGGATGCGGAAGAAAAGGAAGCGCTGGCGCGTTTCCCGACCGATGCGCCGGCAGCGGGACCGATAGAAGAAGAGCGGGTCGCGCTCGAAATCCGCGCCGATGGCGAGGAGGGCGGCGCCGGCAACGGCGTCTTCCAGATCAAGGAGCTGAGCGTCGCGCACGCGCTTGTGCTCGGCGACATCCTCGCGAAAAGTGTGGCGCTGGCGCGCTACGAACGCGAGATCGCGTCGGTGTTCGACACCATCGAACCGCAGGCGAGCCGGCTTGCGATCAGCGGAAAGCTCCCCAAGTCGCGCAAGGGGCTGCTGCAGTTGATCGGGAGTGCCTTGCTCGCACAGCATCGCGTGTCGGGCCGTATCGCGTTTGCCGAAAAGCCGGACGTACTGTGGGAGCATCCCGAACTTGGGCGGCTCTACGCGCGGCTGGAGGACGAGTACGAGATCATTGAGCGCGGCACGCTGCTCAACGGCAAGGTCACCGTGGTGGGCAGTGCGGCGGAGACCTTCACCGACATGATGGACACCGCGCGCTCCGCCCGGCTCGAGCTTCTGATCGTCATTCTCATCCTCGCCGAACTGCTTATCGGCGCCGCGGCGTTGTTCCGACCTTAGACGGCGCGCTTTTCCGCGCGCCATATTGCCCGAATGCCGATACCAGGTGATCGAACACCGCGCTAACCCGGGGCAGGCGGCGCAGGTTCTCGTGCGTCACGATCCATGTGTCGAGCATCGCGGGTGTGAGATCGGGCAGCACGCGGCGCAAATTCGGATCGGCGAGACCGATGGGCGTCTGCACGACCGAGATACCGAGCCCCGCGCGCGCGGCGGCGAGTTGCGCGGGATGGCTGTCTGTGCGGAATACGAAGCGGCTGCGCGCGATGCCGGGAAGGAAGTGACGCACGAGCGCGAGGTCGGCTTCGGTGCGATCTGAGCCGATGAGATCGTGCCCGGCGAGATCGGCGAGTGTCTCCGGCGTGCCGCGCGCTTTGAGATAATCGACATGCGCGAACAGACCGATCGGGATGGAAGGCACTTTGGCGGCCACAAGCGCCTCCTGCTTCGGCGGATGCATGCGCACCGCGATATCGACCTCCTGTTCGAGGAGGTTGGCGGAGGCGTTGCTGAGCACAAGCTCGATAATGATCTTCGGATGCTTCGCGCGCAGCGGCTTCAGCATCGCGGGCATCACCTCGATGCCGACGAATTCCGAAACACTCAAACGCACGACACCCGCCGCTTCGTTTGGCGAAGGAGAAGCGAGGCGCACGAACGCATCCGACGCGCGCGCCATCGATCGCGCGGTATCGGCCAAAGCGCGCGCCTGTTCCGTTGGAACCAGGCCGCGCACCGAACGCGTGAAAAGCACCGTGCCAAGCGCCTGTTCAAGCGATTCGATCCGTGCACGGACGGTCGGCTGCGCCACATTCAGTGCGCGCGCCGCGCCGGACAGGCTGCCTGTCTCCAGCACCGCCAGAAATGCCCGTTGATCCTCCCAGTCGATCCGTTGGCTCATAGATTTTATACTATCTACTCGAGGTATTCGGTCAATTTCCTTCTAGCTGGTCCGGCCCCATCTTGAAAGGGTGATAGGCGAGGACGGGACATGACGACGAAGAAGACAGCGCTGGTGCTGGGCGCGACGGGCGGTATCGGTGGTGAAACGGCGGCGGCTCTGCTGCGTCACGGCTGGCAGGTGATCGGTATGGCGCGCGATCCCGGCAAGCGCCGTCCACCAGAAGGCACCGATCCACTCGCCGGTGTGACCTGGATCACGGGCGATGCGACCAACGCCGCCGATGTCCGCCACGCAGCCGAAGGCGCGCAGGTTATTGTGCATGCCGTCAACCCGCCGGGCTATCGCGGCTGGGGCAAGGTCGTGCTGCCGATGATCGACAACACCATCGCGGCGGCGAAAGCGGTGGGCGCGCGCATCGTGCTGCCGGGCACGATTTACAATTACGGTTCCGACGCCTTTCCAACGCTTCGCGAAGACTCGCCGCAAAATCCGAAAACCGAAAAGGGGCGCATCCGAGTCGAACTCGAAAAGCGCCTCGAAGCTGCGAGCCAAAGCGGCGTGCCCGTTGTGATCGTCCGCTTCGGCGATTTCTTCGGACCCGCGGCGGCGAACAACTGGTTCAGCCAGGGGCTTGTCGTTCCGGGCAAGAAGCTTCGCGCGATCACCTATCCCGGTCCGAAAGGCGTCGGCCACGCTTGGGCCTTCTTGCCCGATGCGGGCGAGACCATCGCACGACTGCTCGACCGTTCGGACGAACTGGAGCAATTCGCGCGCTTCCATTTTAGAGGCGTGTGGGACGCCGACGGCACGCAGATGGTACGTGCCATTGCAGCCGGGATTGGACGGCCGCGCACGAAGGTCAAAAGTCTTCCATGGTTCTTCGTCGGACTCGCGGGATTGTTCAACGAAACGCTGCGTGAGCTCCACAAGATGCGCTATCTGTGGCGGAACACGATCAGCCTCGACAACAGCAAGCTGATCGCATTTCTCGGGGAAGAACCGCACACGCCGTTGCCCGACGCGGTGAAGACAACGCTGCGGGCACTAGGCGTGCGGTGACGACGGCTAATCCGGAATGTTCGGCTCGACAAGCCGCGCGAGGTTCTCCAGCGATTGCTGCCAGCCGAGGTAGCAGGCCTCGACCGGGATCATGTCGGGGATGCCGGCCTGGACGATCGAAACGTCAGTGCCGACCATCACCTTTTTCAGGATCACCGTGACCTCCATCTCGCCGGGGAGGTTGGGATCGTCGAACTTGTCGGTGTAGCGAAGCTTCTCGTTCGGAACGAGCTCCTTATAGGTGCCGCCGAAGGAATGGCCGTTGCCGGTCGTGAAGTTGCGGAACGACATGCGGAACGTGCCGCCGACTTTTGCATCCTGATGATGAGACGTCGCCGCGAAGCCGTTGGGCGGCAGCCATTTCGCCATCGCATCGGCTTCGAGAAAAGCGCGATAGACCTTGTCGGGCGTGGTTGCAAGGACGCGGTGCAGGCGGACTGTGCCGGGCATTGTTCTCTCCTTCTTCTAATTTTGCGGTGATTAGCGGCCAGGGATCGGCATCACCGGCATGACCTCGACGCCTTCGCCAGGGAAGATCGTGAACTGCGGATGCTTCTCGAACAGCTTGGCGGCTGCTTCATGCGAGTCCGCGCGCACAACGACGAACCCGCCGAGATTGTTGGAGATGTCCGCGATGCCGCTCGCCGACACTTTTTTGGTCTTGCCTAGCGGGCCGCCTTCGCCGACCACAACGTTCGCATGCTTCTGCATCCACGCGCCCCAGGCGGCGATGCCTTCCATCTCTTTCGCTTTGCGCTCGGCTTCCGGCATCGCCATCCAGGCGGCCATGCGGGGACTGTCCTTGGCGCCGGTGAATACTGCGAGATAGTTGCTCATGATACTTTCCTTTCCTTGGTTGTTGTTGAGGCTCTGAACAGCAATTCGATGTAACGGCGTAGATGATCGGCGCTTTCGATCGCGATTTCCGCGCCGCCTTTTGCCTTGGCGAGAATGAACGCACCTTGCAAAACGGCTTGTGTGTGAAGTGCGAGACTTTTCGCGGTCCAGCTTGCGTGTATGCCGCGTTGAGTCATCGCCTCGGCGATATCGGTCTCGATTTTTTCCGCGTGCGAACTGATGCTGTCATCGCAGGCGTCGCGGATGAGGGGATTGGTTTCGTAAATCTCCTGCACCATCGTTCCGACGAGGCAGGTGAAATCCGGCACGTCGCCTTTCAGCAGCGCGCGGCGGAAATCGATATAGCCGAGCACGCGGTCGAGCGGATCCTTGTGCGCGTGATAGGGCGCATCGGCGAACAGCGCGCCGGTCGTCTGCGACCAATAGTTCGCGGCAGCAACCGCGAGTGCTTCCTTGCCCGCGAAGTGATGAAAGAACGACCCCTTCGCCACGCCGGCGCGTTCGCACAACTCATCGACTGTCGTCGCGACGTAACCCTTCTCGCGGATCACCGCGAGCGCCGCATCCAGCAGCTTCTGCCGCGCCGGGGCCATCGAGTTTTTTGTCAGTGCTTCGCTCATGAATTTAGTTATACCGACTAGTCGGTTTAGTTGTCAAGCGAGCTTTTGCGGGCCATGACAAGTTTGTTTGCTAACAGGAACGGTGCCGCGCGATGACAAGTTCGACCAGCAATCTTCTTCTTTCAATCCTGATGTTCGCGACCGGCGTCGGCATTCCTATCATGGCGGCGTTGAACGGGCGATTGGGCGTGCAGTTAGGGAGCCCGTGGGCGGCGGCGTTTCTGCTGTTCGCTCTCGGCGCGGTGATCTCCGGCGTGGTGATGGCGGCGACCGGCATGCCGCAGAACGGCTGGTTCGTGGCGCCGCCGCTCTATTACGCGGGCGCGCTGCTGGTTGCGTTCTATGTCCTCTCGATCACCTACAGCGCACCGCGCATCGGCGTCGCCAATGCCGTGTTCTTCGTTCTGGTCGGCCAGATCGTAGCCGCGGGTCTGATCGATCAGTTCGGATTGTTCGGCGCGCTGAAATCGCCGCTCACCGGCACGCGCTGGATCGGCATAGCGTTGATGCTTGTCGGCACGTTTCTCGCGCGCCGCGTCGCCTAGAAGCTCAGTGACTGCTGCGCTGGCTTGGGCGCGAGGTATACACCTTCGAGTTCCAGCATCTTCACTTTCGTCGCGGCGCCGCCCGGCGCGGAGAATCCGCCGACCTTGCCGCCTGCCGCGAGCACGCGGTGACACGGAATGATCAGCGGGATCGGATTCTTCGCCATCGCCTGTCCGACTTCGCGCGCGATTTCCCAATCGTCGCCGAACCGTTTTGCCATCTCGCCATATGTCGTCGTCTCGCCATAGCCCAGCTGGCGCGCAGCGGCATAAATCTTCTCGAACAATTCTGTCTGTTTGCCGAGATCGACGGGAACGGCGGAGAAATCGGTTTTCTCACCGCAGAAATATCTCTGGGCAGCGGCCACCGCTGCTGCGATCGCGAGCGGCGGAGTGGCCGGCGTCGCATCGGGAAGACGGCGCAACAAACTCTGCTCCGTCGCTTCAGCGTTCGCCTCCGGCAGGCGAAAACGCGAGATGCCCTTGTCGCTCCACGCGATGGCACAAAATCCGAGCGTGGTCTCGAAGATGTGGTAGTGCTGCACTGTCATTTCCATGCAGCAAGGATAATCCCGCCGCGCAGAACTTCCACCCGGTTCTTGCGTTGTCAGTTGCCGTTCCAGACACCGAGGTTCTTGTGCGCAGGCGGCATCGCCAGCGGGAACGCCACGACATTCTGCGGGAACACTTCCAGATACACGCCCTGCATCGATGGCGGCGTTTTCGCCTTGCCATTCGGATAGAGACCGCGGAACAGCATGTGCCGGAATTCCTGCCAATTCGCGCAGGCCACCGCGTTGTCCGGGATCGAGCCGCCGCACGCTGCGCCGCCGCCGGGATAGTCGCCGAGCAATTCGTTCGTCTGCCAGCCGAGGCGTGCATTCGCGTTCGCCGCGTCTCTGAAGAATTCGCGCCGACTCTTCGGATAGGTTTTGTCGGTATCCGGCACATTCAGCACGAGGGAATCGAAGCCGAGCGCGAGATGATTGGGCGCTGCAGTGCCGGCGTCGGCCATCAGCTCGGCTGCCAAGGCTGCCGACAATTTTTCCGCTTCCTTCGCGTTCGCCGCCGCGCTGCCGTCGTCGCGAATGCCGGGGAAGGCGTTGATGCCGATGAAGCCGATGTTGAACGATTTCTCCGGGAAATGACGGAGATAGGCTTTCAGCATCGCCTTCCACCCGCGCTCCACCTTGGCCGGCGTGTAGCCGAGCGATTGCCAAATCGCGACCGGATCGCTGGCGCAGTGGTTGACGGCAGGCAGGCGCATCTCATCCGTCGTCGTCGTGATCCCGAACAGCTTGAGCATCGCGAGATGATCGTAAGTGTGGGTGCTGCGCAGATGCTGCGCGAGCTGCGCGAGCAGATCGCTGAACGCATCGAGATAGGCGGGATCGTAAGGCGGCGCCGTATCGAAGCTTGTGCAACCGTTCGCGGAATCGATGTCGAAGGTGGCGTGCTGCGCGCCAAGCCCCATCGGTGGCGGATCGCCGATCCATTTCGGCATCGCGCCGCCCGTGACGAGTCCGATCTCGAAACGCTTGTTCGCAGTGATCGCAAGTTGGATCGCGGAATCGAGCGTGGTCCAGTCGTAGGTCTTGAGCGAGGGACTGATCTGGCCCCATCGCAAATGGATCAACAGGCCGTCGATGCCCGGCGTCTGCAAGGCCTGCGTGGCAACGGCGTATTGGTCCGCTGCCGCGGCATCGATGATCGCGTAAACGCCGCCGGGCGGAGTCGCTGTTGTGGCGCAGGCGGATGCGGTCCATCCGATGCAAGCCAGAGCGGCGAACGACCAGCGGTGTAGAATCCGGGACGACATCGGCGGGGACCTCCTGGTGCGACGGCAGTGTCACCCGGGAGTCCGAAAGGCTTGGTTAGCAAATACGCGGAGTGTTTAAGGAAATCACCGTGGCGGGAACGGCTCGCGCCAGGCTTCGAATGCGTAGAGTTGATCGTGCCAGCGGCGAACCTCGGGGAATTCGTCGAGGGGAATTTGCGCGTCCCGTGCATAGGGCAGCGTTACCGCCACGGAGAAATCAGCGACGGTGAGCGTATCGCCGACGAGCCAGGTGCGGCCTTTAAGATGATCGCTCAGCACGGTCGCATAGCGGCGGAATTCGTTCTGGTCTGCCTCGACCGCTTTCGCATCGGGTGCGCCGATGTTGAAGCGTTTCCTGATGATGTTCTCGAAATAGAGTCCACCACCCGCGCGCGTAAGGTGCTGTGCGTTCCAGCTGAACCAGCGCACAATGTCGATCTGGCGCGCATCGTGCGGCCACAGATCGGCGCCCATGTCGTCGGACAGCTGACACATGATGGCATCGGCTTCCCAGGTGATGCGTTCGCCCTTCACCAGCGTCGGCACCTTCGTGTTCGGATTCAGCGCCGCATAGGCCGGCGTCTTGTGTTCGCCCTTCGCGGGGTCGAGGTAGATGAAGTCGACGGGTGCTTTAAGGTAGCGCGCGACGGCGCAGGCTTTGCGGGCGGAGAGCAGGTCCGAATAATAAAGCTTCATGGCCGTTCCTCGAATAGCTCGTATGTCCGTTCGCCGGTGGACTTCGCAATGCGCGACGCTATGTTCGCGGCGACTGTCCGAAAGAAATCCGCACTACGCAACCGGCAGGCGCGTCTATGACTTCACATCTTCTCGACTATCCGATCCGCACGGCGTTGACGACGCGGCAGGCGCATCTCGCCGAGATCAACGGTCCTGCCCGACGTTATCCCGCCGACGTCGCGCCGTTCGCGTCGGTCGAAGAGCAGACGCCGGAGAATTGGGCTGCGCTGCATGCGCTGATGGGTGCGGACCAGCCCGCTGTGCTGTTCACGCCCGACGAGGTTCTGCCGTCGGGTCCGCTGGAGATCGTGATGGCTGCGACCGGCGAGCAGATGATCGGTGCGCCGACCGCGTTCGACGGTACGATGCCCGCCATCATCCAGCTTTGCGACGCCGATGCGCCGGAGATGCGCGCGCTGGTCGAGCTTACACGGCCGGGACCGTTTGGGCCGCGCACGCATCATCTCGGCCGTTTCTTCGGCATCCGTATCGAAGGACGCCTTGCCGCGATGACCGGCGAGCGCATGACGCCGGGCGACTACACCGAAATGACCGCCGTGTGCGTGCATCCCGATTTTCGCGGACGCCGCTACGCGCAAGCCCTTCTCGCCCACGTCTCGCGCCAGATCGTGGCGCGTGGCGAAATTCCGTTCCTGCACGTGTTTTCAGAGAATGCCTCCGCCATCGCGCTCTACAAACGCCAGGGCATGACCATCCGCCGCCGCCTGCATGTGACGGTGCTCGGCCGCGTCGGTGACAATCTCAAGGAAAAGATGCCGCACTAACGCTTGCGCGATCCGCGAAGTAGTGAGAGCAACACCGCCGCCTGGTTCATCTTGGGATCTTTCGCACCGTAGAGCAGGGTGACGGTTTTGCCTTTGTCGAGTTTGCGCAGTTCGGCGAGTGCTTCCTTGGAAAGCTCTTTCTTGTAGCGGCGTTTGAATTCCGCGAAGCGTTCCGGCTCATGGCCGAACCATTTGCGCAGTTCGGTGCTCGGCTCGACGTCTTTCATCCAGAAATCGAGCCTGGCGTCGGTCTTCTTCACGCCACGCGGCCAGAGCCGGTCGACAAGCACGCGCAGGCCGTCCGATTTCGCGGGAGGCTCGTAGATGCGCTTGATCTGGAAGGTCATGCGCCACGCTACTCCTCCAGTACGCGCTGACAAATTGTCGGAAATAATTCCTTTTTTGTCTTGAAATGTAGGTTTTAGGTCATATTTCAGGCCGATGATCGAGGAAACGCCTCAGGCCGCGGGCAATGGCGGCCAAACGAACCTTGCTGCGTCTTACGACCAGCCCGCGCCGCCCCGGACGGACGACGAACTGCGCCGTTACGCGGCCGAGCGGCTGGCGGATCATCTGACGCTCGGCGTCGATCTGGCGTCGCGCTGCGAACATCTCTCGACGCAGGCGAAGCGCGACAAGGTTGGCCCGCTGAATGCCGCCGCGCGGCTTATGCAGGCCAATGCGCGTATCGCCGATGCACTCGCACGCATGGCGTATGTTGAACGTCGCAGCCGCTCGATCGGCGAACGGATTCAACCGATTGATCTGAAACAGGCCGAATTGAATTGGAAATTGCAGAGGGACAGGGCGGGGGCGGAAGCGGCAACAAAATTCTTTCAGAAGCTGCACAACCTGAATGAACATAACAAGCGGGAGCGTGGAGAAGTCGATGGCGATGACTATCTCGCGCGGCGTCTGGCGAAGGAGAAAGCGAAGCTTGCTTATATGGAACGCAAGATCGCAGGGCTGGAAGACCCAAACTCCACCTTCACCTACGACGACGAAGAAGACGAGGCCGATGAATAGGCGCGGCGCCCCGAACGGCAATGCCAATGCGCTGAAGCACGGCGAATACACGCGCGAACATCTGGCGCTCTATGCGGCGATCCGTGAGCATATCCGCGAAGGCAAGAGGCTGGTCGCCGAGGTTGCGCTGTTGTCTGCTAGGATAAAGCAGGCAGGGAGCATCGATGGCCGCACGACCGCGTCGCAAATTCGGGCCGTCGCAGAAGGAGCGGATTTTCTTCGCCGCCCTGCCGGACGCCGAGACTGCCGCGCGGATATACGCGCGCGCAATAGATTTCCAGCGCGAACACGGCTTCGCAGGTACGCTGATCCTTCCCGAGCATCTGCATGTCACGCTGTTTCATCTCGGCGATTGGGCCGCGTTGCCGGAGGAGATCGTCAAGCTCGCGAAAGACGCGGCAGGGCAGGTGAACGCCGCGCCGTTCGAGGTCGCGTTCCCGCGCGCGGAGAGTTTTCGCAACAGCACTGGCGTCTTTCCGTTTGTGCTGACCGGCGATGTGAAGGATTGGCAGGCGCTACACGCATCGCTCGCGGCATCGCTCACCAAAGTGGGCCTCAGTGGCGCGACGCGCGGCGAGTTCAAGCCGCATGTCACGCTTGTCTACGACAGAGTGCGCGTGAAGGCACTGAAGATCGAACCCATCTCATGGACCGTTCACGAATTCGTGCTGGTCCATTCGGTACTGGGCAAGACGACGCACAATCATCTGGGACGATGGTCGCTTAGTTGACCGATCCGTAGCCGCGCGCCATCGCGGCAGCGAAGACGGGGATCAGCGCGAAGAAGAAGACTTCCGCCCAGATGAACCGGCGCGCGGTGGAGATGGCGCCGGTCGAGGGCATCGCGGCGGGGTCTTTCTTCAACGCGCCCCGCCAGCGGATGAGCTGGATCGTCGGCCATATCGAGAGGATGCCGACAAGCGCGAACGTCCCGATCTTCGCCCAGAAGAAATGATTGTGTGAGTAATAGTCCCAACCCTTCGCCGCATAATTGGCGCGTGCGAAGCCGACGACGAGGATGAGGCCTGCGAGGATGCCGTACCAGAGATCGACCGCGCCGACGCGCACGATGTCCGCCGCTGTCATGCTCTGCCGCACGACCGCGAACTCATAGGCGATGATGCCCGCGAGCGCGAAGATCAGAAGATGATGGCCAATGGCGAAGAGCAGATCGGTGGTCGCGAAATCCATGGTCTCCCTCCATGACAGACCAACATCATGTATGCGTGCCGCGCGGAATGTCCATGCCACCATCGCGGTTGATCGTTATCAGGTTCGGCCTATCTAGTAATTTCGCCGTTCTCACCCTTCGACAAGCTCAGGGTGAGGATTCAAGCCAAATGCCTCATGCTGAGCTTGTCGAAGCATGAGGAGGTCCGCCATCAAAGCAGTTGAGGTGTTCATGTCCGATCTCTCCGCCTTTCCGATCACGAAACGCTGGCCGGCGCAGCATCCAGACCGGTTGCAACTCTATTCATTGCCCACGCCGAACGGGGTGAAAGTGTCGATCATGCTGGAGGAGATTGGGCTGCCCTATGAGCCGCATCTCGTCGATATCGCCAAAAACGAGAGCTGGACGCCGGAATTCCTCTCGCTCAATCCGAATGGCAAAATCCCCGCGATCCTCGATCCCGATGGGCCGGACGGAAAGCCGCTTGGCCTGTTCGAATCCGGTGCGATCCTGATCTACCTCGCGGAGAAGACGGGCAAGCTTCTGCCAAGCGATGCCGCACGGCGTTACGAGACCATCGCCTGGGTGATGTTCCAGATGGGCGGCATCGGCCCGATGTTCGGGCAGCTCGGCTTCTTCCACAAATTTGCGGGCAAGGATTACGAGGACAAGCGTCCGCGCGATCGTTACGCCGCGGAGTCGAAGCGTCTGCTCGGCGTTCTCGAAACGCGTCTTGACGGCCGCGACTGGATCATGGGCGACGAATACACCATCGCGGATATCGCGACGCTCGGCTGGGTGCGCAATCTGATCGGTTTCTATGGCGCGCGCGAGATCGTGGACTACGACACGCTCAAGCATGTGCCGGCATGGCTGGAACGCGGCCTTGCACGTCCCGCCGTGCAGCGCGGTCTGGACATTCCGAAGCGCGGCTGATCAGCGTTTCGCGAGATATCCGCCGAGCAGGGTCTGCGGCAAGGCGAGAACGACAAGCGTCCACGGATACCAGGACGCGGACTCGCCTTCCATCGTCAGTGCGCCAGCAAGCGATGCCGCCACACCGATCACACCAAGGATCGCCGCATCGATCATCGGTGTACTTGGCGCGAGGCGCGCGGTGACGTAGCCGCCGAGCACGCCATAGAGCGTGCGATAGGCTGTCGCGATGAGGAGCAGATTGTTCGGCGCGTTCTTGTTCGCAAGTTCGGGGAGGATCGTGCTCTGAAGTGCCAGGTCGGTGGCGATGGATAAAGCGACGACGACAACGATTCCAGCCAGCACGGCCCCAATGTGACGCAGAATAAGCATTCCGGGTTCCCCAAACTTCGCCTCGCATTTTAGAGCATCGCAACGCCATTGACGGAAGGCGGCCATGGTTGTATGTTCTCGTTATGTTCTTACCGGCAAGTGATCGACAGGAAACTGACTGGCGCCCGTGGAGCGAAACCCACGTCGCGATCAATCTGTTCTTTGCGCTGCTTCCGGAGGCGGAAATTGTCTCGCCGATTTCCCGGCCGGGAGAAACGGTCTGCAACGCGCAGCGGTTTCGCGGCAAATCGGTCTGGCCGGATCGGCTGCATCTGACGCTGCTCCCGGTCGGCAATCCGCATTGGGATCTGGAGAAGGTTGTCCGGCACGCAAGCATCGCCGCGGCGCGGGTCCGTGCCAGACCGTTCGAGATTGCCCTCGACATCACCGAAAGTTTTTCTGTTCATGACCGCTCTCCCTTCGTTCTGGGATCGGGCGATGGTCTGAACAAATTCACGGCGCTGCAGAAACATCTCGCTTATGAGTTGGCGTGCGAAGGATTTGAAGGCGCGCGCGGGTCTGCGCCGCACCTGACATCGATGTGGGCGGATTGCGGCGTCGATGAATATCCGATTGCGCCGATCCGGTGGACCGTGCGTGATTTCGTTCTTGTTCGAAGCTATGTCGGGCAGAGCAGGCACGGATATGCTGGGCGCTGGCCGCTCAACGGCTGAAGAGGAAGCATGGCCAGGAGTGTCACGATCTACGGCATCAAGAACTGCGACACGATGAAGAAGGCGCGCGCGTGGCTCGACAAGCGCGGCGTCGCCTATGCATTTCACGACTACAAGGCCGAAGGCATCGACAAGGCGCGACTGGAAGCATGGGCAAAAGCCATCGGTTGGGAAGTGTTGCTCAACAAGGCCGGAACGACGTTCAAGAAGCTGCCCGACAAGGACAGGGAAGGCGTCACCGAGAAGAAAGCCATCGCCTTGATGCTGGCGCAGCCTTCGATGATCAAGCGGCCGGTGCTCGATGTGGGCGGCAAGCTGACGGTCGGTTTCAAGCCGGAGATCTACGAGAAGGTCTTTTGATCTCCAGCCGGATACGGGTCGCGCGCGAAATCAAGAGCCGATGCAACTTATTTGGCTGTGTATGGATTGGGATAAGGCTTGCGGCGCTCCGCCTGAGTGATTGATTCGCTCTACGTGTTGCGTCAAAACCGCCGCCCTTCGAGAGCCCGAACGCACGCATGGAACAGGAAGTCTATCGTCACGTCCCGTATGACATCGAGGTCGAGCAGGCTCTGCTCGGCGCGATCCTGGTGGACAACCGCCAGCTTGAGGCGGTGACGCAGATCCTGAAGGCGGAACATTTCTACGATCCGCTGCACCAGCGCCTCTATGCGACGATGGCCGCATCGCAGGATCGCGGCGGCATGGTTCTGACGCCGCTCACCTTGCACGCGGCGATGAAGGCCGATCCCGGTCTTCAGGAGGTCGGCGGTCACGCCTATCTCGTCGGTCTCGTGCAGGCCGCGCCGGCGATGCCGAACGTGCGCGATTACGCACGCATCCTGCAGGACCTCGCGGTGCGCCGCGCGCTGATCCGCATCGGCGAGGACATGGTCAACGCGGCATACGACGCGCCGCTCGACAATCCGCCGCTGGCGCAAATCCAGGAAGCGGAAAAAGCGCTCTACCGTGTCGCGGAAACCTCTAAGTACGGCGAGGGCCCGCTCGATTTTGCCGAGAGCTTGCGCCGCACTGCAGAGCTGGCCGAGAAGGCGCAGGCCCGCGGCGGGCGTATCTCCGGTCTGGTGACAGGCTTTGCCGATATCGACTCCTTGCTCGGTGGTCTGCAACCGTCCGATCTCCTGATCCTCGCCGGTCGCCCGGGCATGGGTAAAACCTCGCTCGCCACCAACATGGCGTTCCACACCTGCCGCGCCTATGTGCAGGACATGGAGTCTGGCGCCGAGGTGCCGCGCGGCGCGCCGGTGCTGTTCTTCTCGCTCGAAATGGCGGCGCAGCAACTCTCGGCGCGTATCCTGTCCGAGCAGACCGAAATCGAGATGTGGAAGATCCGCAACGGTCGGTTCTCCGATACGGAATGGGAGCAGTTCGTCCTGGCGATGCAGGATCTTTCGAATCTGCCGTTCTACATCGACGACACCGGCGGTATCTCCATCGCCCAGATCGCGGCACGTGCGCGGCGCATGAAGCGCGAGAAGAACATCGGCTGTGTGATGATCGATCACATTCAGCTCGTCGCCGGCTCAGGCCGCGCCGAAAACCGCGTGCAGGAGATCACGGAGATCTCGAAGTCGCTGAAAGTTCTGGCGAAGGAACTGGACATCCCGGTGATCGCGCTGTCCCAGCTCTCGCGTGGCGTCGATGCGCGCGACGACAAGCGGCCGATCCTGTCAGACCTCCGTGAATCCGGCTCTATCGAGCAGGACGCCGACGTCGTGATGTTCGTGTATCGCGAAGAGTATTATCTGAAATCGCGCGAGCCCGATCCCGCATCCGCCGATCACGTTAAATGGCTGGACAAATGCGAGCGCGCGCACCGCCGCGCGGAAGTTCTGGTGGAAAAGCACCGTCACGGCGCCACCAACAAGATCGACCTGCATTTCGATGAGCGCTTCACACGGTTCTCGAACCTCGCCACAGAGGGGACCTAGCGCGCGTGATCGAGTATCTGAAGGGTCGCAGTGGCCGCAAGGAATACTGGGCGAGCATTGCGATCCTGCTAATCGTCGGCATTGGTCTGGCCCTCGCACACGTCAGCGGCGCGAGTGGCGTGACGACGTTCCTCTGGTTCATCGTGTGGGGCCGTCGTCTGCACGATTTGGGAAAGTCGGCCGTATGGGTTCTCGTACCGCTGGTCGCGATGATTGCGGTCGCGGTGGCGGCGTTCGCAATCGGCGGGCCAGCGCTAATGGATGTGGCGCGCTACGCGGAAACCGAACAAGGCGCGATCCCAACCGCTGGCTTGCAGATGTTCTTCGGGCTCGTAATTGCCCTGCTGGCAATTCAGGCGGGCTTCACAATCTGGCTCGGCGTAAAGAAAGGCGATGCGGGCGACAACCGCTTCGGCCCGCCGCCTAAGGAATTCCTCGCCAGCTAGTCGATGCGATTGTCGCAATCTGAATCGTAGCCGCGCCATGGTCGCATCCGCTGGCGCTCATCCTTGCGCGAGATCAAGCCGGGATGCTCATCGTCGAGTGGGCCGTAGTCGCGATAATGCGTGCGGCCATAGCCATCGACCCATGCCTCGTCGGACGGGTTCGCGCTTTGCGACATGTGCTCTTCAGTGCTGGCGGCGCCCACATAATGGTCTTCATCACCCGGCCGGTATTCACGGACGGATGACGAAGAGCTTTCGGAATAAGACGAGTCCTCAGGATATGACGAACTGTCCAAACTGGAGCTTTCGGAATATGATCCATTCCCGCTCCAGCTGTGATGGCGATGCCTGCGGTGATGGACCGTTGGCGGTGCAACCGACGCTGTCTGTGCCGGCTGGCAGTTGCACGGCGGCGGTACGACAGCGACGGCTGCCACGGGTGCCTGGGACTGTTGTTGGCTCTCGCCGCAACCGAACAGGGTAAAGCAGATCGCCAGGGTGACGCCGACCGTTAACATTGCACGCATGTCATTTCCTCGCTGGGGAGAGCGAACTCTGCCCCATTTTGGAGCAACCGCACCGAAGCGGGACAAAACATTCCAAGCCTGGTTAATTCACGCGGCTTGCGTGCCCGCAAAATCTGCTAGGATGGGCGTCGGTCACTGCGTGAGGCGCGTTGGCGCTGCCGCTCTTCCGCCGGAATACGCTTTTGACGTCACAAGACAGTTTCGCCGATGGTTCTTTCACGCTGATGGCGGACAGGCGCTTGCGCGCCTCCGAGGCCGAGCGCGAGCGCAATCTCAAGCGGTTTTGGGCGGGCGCCGGCGTCGTCCTCGTCCACATCCTTTTCCTGATCGTCTTGCTGACGGCCAATCATATCGGCGCGTTCCTGCGGCAAGGGCCGAAGGAAGTGATGCTGCTTTTTCCGCCGCCCAACACGCAGGACAAAGCGCGCCCCGCACTGCCGACAGTGATCCTGCCCGCGGATCGGCCGGTGAACATCCCGCCGACGATCATTCTGGCCGCGCCGCCGCCGCCCTCCACGACGGAAAACCCCGGCGATATCCTGGAAGCGCTCGGGCGGGAGATCGCTTGCGGCGCGGGACCCTACGAAAACCTTTCGCAGGCTCAGCGCGAAGCGTGCAAGCGACAGCCCTGGAGATACAAGAAGAACGAAAAGGGCGTCATCGTCCTCGACCGGAAGTCAACGGCGCCCAAGCAAGAGGAGCCGATCACCGGCATCGACGTGACGACCCAGATACGGAACACGACAGACCCCTGCGTCGCGGCTGGCAGCACCCATTCCGAGTGCATTCACAAGGATATTTTTGGCCGCTAGATCTGCATGGCAGGTGCGGCGGCACGGACTTTGACGGCGGCATTGGCGGCCTGCATTGTCGAATTGTGATGACCGATTTTGAAGCAGCGCGCCTGACGGTGCGGTTGGGCGCGGTGGCGTCCAATTTCCGCGAATTCCAGCGTATTTCGGGCACGGCCGTCGGTGCGGTGGTGAAGGCGGATGCATATGGGCTCGGCATGGCGCCGGTTGCGCGGCATCTGCATGGAATCGGAGCGGACACGTTCTTCGTCGCACGCTTGGAAGAGGGCGTCGCGCTGCGCCCGGTCGTTCCGAGCGCGCGCGTCTTCGTTTTGGACGGTGCGCCGCGCGATGCCGTACCCGCGCTCGTCGCGCATCGCCTAACACCGGTTCTGAATTCTCTGGATGAGATCACAAACTGGAGCGCGGCGTCGCGAAACCATCGCACCGCGCTCGATGCGGCCATTCATTTCGACACCGGCATGAGCAGGCTCGGTCTTCCCGATGCGGAGACGAACACGTTCGTGGCGGATCCGGAGAAACAGCTGCATGGCATTCGCGTCGCAATCTGGATGAGTCATCTGGCATGTGCCGACGATCCGAATGCCGCGATGAACAGCGAGCAACTCGATCGCTTTCGCGCCATTCTTGCGAGATTGCCAGTGGCACCTGCAAGCCTGTCGTCCTCCGGCGGCGCGATGCTGGGTAGGGATTACGCATTCGATATGGTTCGACCCGGTGTCGGCCTGTATGGCGGCAATCCGCAACCGGCGCGCCACAACCCATTTGCCACGGTTGCCGTCCTGATCGCGCGCGTTCTGCAGATGCGCAAGATCGACAAAGGCGAAAGCGTCGGTTACGGCGCGTCGTTCAGGGCGTCGCGGCCGACCGTGCTGGCAACTGTGGGGATCGGCTATACGGACGGGATGATGCGCAGTCTGGGAAATCGCGGCGCGGGTGCCATCCATGGCGTGCGTGCGCCGATCGCCGGACGGGTGTCGATGGATCTGATGACCCTCGACGTGACCGATGTACCGGGTGTCGCGGTGGGCGCTGAGGTCGAACTCATCGGCGACACGATTTCGCTGGAGGAAATCGCGGTGAATGCCGGAACCGCGTCCTACGAAATCCTCACCGCGCTTGCGCGCCGCGTGCCGCGCCATTACGAGGCTGGGGCATGAATATCTTTGCCGCCATCGGCCGCACGGTCCTCAAGCTGTTTGAGGAGACGGGACGCCTAACCCTCTTCACCACGGATGCGGTGACGGGCGTCGTGCGGCCGCCGGTTTACTGGCCGCTGATCATGCAGCAACTGATGCGGATCGGTTTCTTCTCGCTCCCGGTCGTCGGTCTGACCGCATTTTTCACGGGCGGCGTTCTGGCGCTGCAGATCTACAACGGCGCGAGTCGCTATGGCGCGGAGACTTTCGTGCCGGTTGTCGTGTTGGTCGGCATCACGCGTGAACTGGGTCCAGTAATCGCCGGCCTGATGGTCGCGGGCCGGGTCGCAGCGGCAATCGCGGCCGAGATCGGCACAATGCGCGTGACCGAGCAGATCGATGCGCTGACGACACTCTCGACGAATCCGATCAAGTACCTCGTCGTGCCCCGCATCGTCGCGGCGGTGATCTCGATGCCGATCCTCGTCGCCATTGCCGACTCCATTGGCGTGTTCGGGGGGTATGTCGCCTCGACCCAGGCACTGGGCTTCAACGGCTCGATCTATCTCAACAACACGATGAACGGCCTGACCTATGACGACGTTTCGTCGGGCCTCATCAAGGCTGCGGTGTTCGGGTTCATCATCGCGCTGATGGGGTGTTACAACGGCTTTAATTCCAAGGGTGGCGCACAAGGCGTCGGCTCCGCGACGACGAACGCCGTGGTTTCCGCGTCGATCCTGATCCTCGCTGCGAACTACATCCTCACCTCAGTGATCTTCGCGCATGGCTAGCGGCGGAACATCAAAAGTCGAACTGAGAGGCGTCAAAAAGCGCTTCGGCGACAAGGTTGTGCTCGACGGCATTGATCTCACAATCGGCCGCGGAGAGTCACTGGTCGTCATTGGTGGTTCGGGCACGGGCAAGTCTGTGATGATCAAGTGCGTGCTTGGGATATTGAAACCCGATGCCGGGCAGATATTCATCGATGGCAAAGATGTCACGAATCTGCGCGGCCGCGCGCGCGACGAGATGCTGCGCCAGTTCGGAATGCTTTTTCAGGCCGCAGCGCTGTTCGATAGTCTCACGGTCTGGGAGAATGTCGCGTTCGGACTGATCCAGGGCCGCGGCGTCGCGCGCAAGAAGGCGCGCGATATTGCTATAGAGAAGCTCGGCAAGGTGGGGCTGGGGCCAGAGGTGGCGATGCTGTCGCCCGCCGAACTTTCCGGCGGCATGCAGAAGCGCGTTGGCCTCGCGCGCGCTATCGCGGCCGATCCGGCGATCATCTTCTTCGACGAGCCGACCACCGGTCTCGATCCGATCATGGCGGATGTGATCAACGATCTGATCGTCGCGACGGTGAAGGATGTCGGAGCGACTGCTCTTTCCATCACCCACGACATGGTGAGTTCGCGCAAGATTTCCGACCGCATCGCCATGCTGTATCAGGGCAAAATCATCTGGGCCGGGCCGACGTCGAAGATCGACCACAGCGGCAACCCCTACGTCGATCAGTTCATCCACGGCCGCGCCGAGGGCCCGATCAAGATGGAAATCCGGCGCTGAACCGGGGCTCTTGACTGCTGTGGTATGATCGAATCATGGCTAAATCCACTATCTCCTTTGTCTGTCAGTCCTGCGGCGCCGTCCATTCCAGATGGTCGGGCAAGTGCGAAGCTTGCGGCGGCTGGAACACGATTACGGAAGAGGGCGCTGCGCCGCCGATTGGCGGTGAGGCGCGCAAGCGGGTGCGCGGGCGACAGTTCGCGCTCGAAGATCTGAAGACGACCGACGAAGCGCCGCCGCGGCGGGCGACGGGTATCAACGAATTCGACCGCGTCTGCGGCGGGGGCTTGGTGCCGGGATCGGCGCTGCTTGTCGGCGGCGATCCAGGCATTGGAAAATCTACCATCATCCTTCAGGCACTCGCGTCCTATGCGAATGCGGGGGGGCGGGCCGTCTACATCTCGGGCGAGGAAGCGATGGCGCAGGTACGCCTGCGGGCCGCGCGGATGGAGCTCACGGAATCGCCAGTAGCGCTCGGGTCCGGAACCTGTGTGGAAGATATACTCTCGACGCTCGATGCCGGGCCGGTGCCGGGCATTGTGGCCATCGATTCTATCCAAACACTCTGGACATCGGCACTTGAGGCTGCGCCCGGCACCATCGCGCAGGTTCGCACCGCGTCATTCGATCTCGTGCGCTATGCCAAGTCGACCGGCGCGGCAGTAATTCTGGTTGGCCATGTCACAAAGGATGGCCAAATCGCGGGACCGAAAGCGGTCGAACATCTTGTCGATGCGGTGCTCTATTTCGAGGGCGAGCGCGGCCATCATTTTCGCCTGCTGCGTGCGGTGAAGAACCGCTTCGGACCGACCGACGAGATCGGCGTGTTCGAGATGACAGGGAAGGGGCTCTCCGAAGTCGCCAACCCATCGGCGCTGTTTCTTGGAGACCGTTCCTCGCTCTCGCCGGGTACAGCCGTGTTTGCAGGCATTGAGGGTACAAGGCCTCTGTTGATGGAAATTCAGGCACTCGTCGCCGCGACCGGATATGGCACGCCGCGACGCGCGGTCGTCGGCTGGGACACGGGACGCCTCGCTATGGTGCTCGCCGTGCTGGATGCGCGCGGCGGGGTTGGAATGGGCGGGCACGATGTCTATCTGAACGTCGCGGGCGGCCTGAAGGTCGGCGAGCCGGCCGCCGATCTGGCGGCGGCTGCCGCTTTGATTTCGTCTTTTCAGGGCCGGCCACTGCCAAGGGATACCGTGTTTTTCGGCGAGATCAGTCTTTCTGGCGATGTGCGCCCGGCGCCGCAAGCCGAATTGCGGCTCAAGGAGGCCGCGAAGCTTGGGTTCGCATCCGCCATCGTACCGGCCGGAACACGTGCGGACAGTGCGGGACTTTCGCTGACCGAAGTGAAGGATGTCGCAGAGCTATTGGCGCTGTTGAGCGGTCCGCGCGAGGTCACTGCGCGCCAGACCGCCGGGCGTGGTAGAATGGAATCATGAGCGCGCTGGGTCTCACGGTTGTCGATCCCATCGTTGTTGCGGTGATTTTTATCTCTGCGGCGTATGCGACCTATAAAGGGTTTGTTTCTGAGACCCTGTCGATTTTCGCGTGGGCGGCGGCGGCCTTTGCCACGCTGTTCTTCGGTCCAAAGCTCGCGCCGATGATGCGCGGGCTGGTTGGTACACCATGGCTTGGCGTGCTGATCGGCTACGCGCTGATCTTCCTGGTCGTGCTGATCCCGCTTTCGTTCATGAGCTTCCGGTTCGCCGATTCGGTGAAGCACTCGGCGGTCGGCACGCTGGACCGGGTTCTGGGCGCGGTATTCGGCATCGTACGCGGCCTCGCGATCATCGGTCTGGCCTATATCGCGTTCTCCTACGTGGTGTCGGTCAAGGCCCAGCCGGACTGGATCGCCAATGCCAAGACTCTTTCGATCATTCAGGGATCGGCGGAGGTCCTTTTGTCGCTGGTTCCCGATCAGAAGTTCGGCGAGGCCAGGGAACAATTGGCACCGCGGCCACAACCAAAAGCGGTCAATGCGCCGGTTCCGGTCCCCAAACCGAACCGTACCGCCGCACCCAAAAAGACGCACCACAAAGCCTATGGCGCCAAAGAACGCAGCGAGCTAGACAGGCTCATTCAGCAGACCGGCGGAAGCGGCAATCCATGACAGGTCTCTCGATGAACCCCGAGCTCGACGATGACAAGCTGCACGAGGAATGTGCCGTTTTCGGCATTTTCGGTCATCCTGAAGCAGCGGCCCTGTCGGTGCTGGGGCTCCACGCCCTCCAGCATCGCGGCCAGGAAGCTTCGGGAATCGTCACCTTCGAGAACGGGCAGTTCACGGCGGAACGGCACGCCGGTCTTGTCGGCGACATCTTCGGCGGTAAGAACAGCGCCCGAGCAGAGAATCTCAAGGGTTCTTTCGCCATTGGCCACAATCGCTATTCGACGGCGGGCGGTTCTGGAGCGCGGAATATCCAGCCGATGTTCGCAGATCTCGCCGGCGGCGGCATCGCGCTCGCGCACAATGGCAATCTCACCAACGCGCGTATTTTGCGCGAGGGGTTGGTCCGCGATGGCGCGATTTTCCAGTCCACCTCCGACACGGAAGTGATCATTCACCTCGCCGCGCGCAGCAAGTTCGGGCCGGTGGTCCATCGCCTGATCGATGCGCTGAAGCAGGTCGAGGGTGCGTATTCGCTCGTGGCGCTGACCTCGAAGAAATTGATTGGCGTGCGCGATCCCTGGGGCGTGCGCCCGTTGGTGCTCGGCAATCTCGACGGTGTTTCCATCCTCGCGTCGGAAACGTGTGCGCTCGACATTCTCGGCGCCGAGTTCGTACGCGATATCGAGCCGGGTGAGATGGTCGTCATCACCAAGGACGGCATTGAATCCCTTCATCCATTTAACAAGCATCCCCATCGCTTTTGCGTGTTCGAGTACGTTTACTTCTCGCGGCCGGACTCTGTGGTCGAGGGTCGCAATGTCTACGATCTGCGCAAGCGCACCGGTGTAGAACTCGCCCGCGAGGCTCCAGCCAGCGCCGACATGGTCGTACCGGTGCCGGACTCGTCCATTCCCGCCGCGATCGGCTTCGCGAACGAAGCTGGACTGCCGTTCGATCTCGGTATCATCCGAAATCACTATGTCGGGCGCACATTCATCGAGCCAACCGATGGCATCCGCAATTTCGGTGTGCGCAAGAAGCACAATCCTAACCGCGCGCTGCTCGCGGGCAAGCGTGTGATCTTGGTCGATGACTCCATCGTGCGCGGCACGACATCCAAGAAGATCGTTCAGATGGTTCGCGATGCCGGCGCCGCGGAAGTGCATTTCCGCGTTGCCAGTCCGCCGACAACCCATTCGTGCTTCTATGGCGTCGATACGCCGAATACGGAAGATCTGATGGCGCACAAAATGGATGTCGAGGAGATGCGGCGCTTCATCGGGGCCGACAGCCTGGCATTTGTCTCGATGAACGGCCTCTATCGGGCGATGGGCGAGCAGAAGCGTGACGCGCAAGCGCCGCAATTCTGCGACGCGTGCTTCTCTGGCGCCTATCCGATCGCATTGCCCGACATCGAAAAAGGCAGCGGTGGTCAGCTGTCGCTTCTCGCGGACGTCGCTTGATCTCATGAGCAGGACTATGGAAGGGCGCGTCGCGCTCGTCACAGGCGCGTCGCGTGGGATCGGTAAGGCAGCGGCGCTGGCGCTCGCGAACGCAGGCGCGCATGTGATCTTGGTCGCGCGTACGGTCGGCGGTCTTGAGGACGCTGATGACGAGATTCAGAGGGCCGGCGGTTCGGCGACTTTGGTGCCTCTTGATGTGAAGGACTTCGCGGCGCTCGACCGTCTAGGTGCGTCTATCTACGAGCGTTGGGGGAAGCTCGACGCTTTCTTTGGCAATGCCGGCGTGCTGGGCGCGATCTCGCCGCTATCGCACCTTGAGCCGAAAACGTTTCAGGAATTGATCGACGTTAACGTGACAGCGAACTGGCGGATGATCCGGTCGTTCGATCCGTTGTTGCGCCTTTCAGATGCTGGGCGCGCATTGTTCGTGACCTCAGGCGCCGCACAGAAACACACGCCGTTCTGGGGCGGCTACGCGATGGCAAAGGCGGCGTTGGAGTCACTGGCGCTCACATATGCCGCCGAGTGCGCCAGCACGAATGTGAGAGTCAATCTGCTTAGTCCCGGGCCGCTTCGCACCGCGATGCGTGCCCGCGCGATGCCCGGTGAGGATCCGCAGAGCCTCCTGCCGCCAGAAACCGTCGTGCCGTTGATCGTGGATCTACTCTCGCCCGCAAGTGAAAAGAACGGCGAGATCGTCGCGTTCAAACATTAGTCGTCGACGTAAGGATTTTTCCCGCCGCGCATCCGAAGCCGGAGCGGCGTTCCTTCGAGATGGAACGCGCTGCGCAGTCCGTTTACGAGATAGCGCTGATACCCCTCGGGTAGGGCGGTGAGCTGGTTCCCGAACAGCGCGAACGTCGGCGGACGCACTTTCGGCTGTGTCATATAGCGAATACGGACGCGACGCCCTTTGACGGCGGGTGGCGCGTGGCGGCTGAGCGCTGCTTCAAGGAATCGATTTAGCGCTGACGTCGAAATGTGCGTGTTCCATGCGCGATCCGCATGCAGCACCGCTGGCAGCAGCCGGTCGATGCCTTCACCCGAACGCGCGGAGATCGCGATCAGCGGACTTCCCGTGAGTTGCGGCAGAGATTCGTCGAGCTGGCGGCGGAGTTTTCCGATGGCGCCGGCGCGGTCTTCAACCAAATCCCATTTGTTAACGGCAAAGACGACCGCGCGGCCTTCCTTCTCGATCAGGTCTGCGATGGTGAGGTCTTGCTTCTCGAACGGCTGTGTCGCGTCGATAACGACGATGACGCAATCTGCAAATTGTATTGCGTCGAGCGTGCTCACGACCGAAAGCTCTTCGAGCGTGTGTCCGGCCGCGCGCGCGCTTTTTCGTAAGCCTGCGGTGTCATGAAGAAGAACAGCGCGCCCGTTTTCCGTTATCCACGGCGCCGTAATGGAGTCGCGCGTGAGACCCGGCTCCGGTCCGGTCAGGGAACGCTCTTCGCCAAGAATGTGGTTGAACAAACTAGATTTGCCGACATTCGGGCGCCCGACAATAGCCAGCCGCAAGGGGCGATCTTCGGGATTTTCTGCCTCCTCGGTGCCGTCCGCGACGTCTTGCTCGATCTGGTCTGCAAATGGCTCCAGTGCCTCGATCAAACCATCGGTACCGAGATTGTGTTCAGCGGAAAGCGCCAACGCTTCACCGAAGCCCAAGCGATAGGCGTCGGCGATGGTCTCGGTGTGGCCGCGGCCTTCGCTTTTGTTTGCAATAAGAATCACCGGCTTGCCTGAACGGCGCAGTGTCTCCGCGATAATCTCGTCGCCGGCCGTCACGCCGTCACGCGCGTCGATCACGAAAAGGCACACTTCGGCTTCGTCGATGGCAGCCAAAGTCTGTCCCGTCATACGCGCGGCCAAACTGCCGTCCGCGCCTTCTTCAAATCCGGCAGTGTCGATCAGTCTGAGAGAGAGAGGTCCAAGTTGTGCATCGGCCTCGCGCCTGTCACGCGTGACACCAGGCGTGTCGTGGACAAGCGCAAGCCGCTTGCCGGCGAGCCGGTTGAACAGCGTCGACTTCCCCACATTGGGGCGTCCGACGATTGCAAGCTTGAGAGGCATCGCACGTTTCAGCGTAGTGCGACGAGATGTGCGTCATTGGTCCAGAGGTAGAGCGTGTCGTTAGCAACGACGGGCGCGATAAATGCCGCTGCCGGGATCTGCATACGTCCCAGCAGTTTGCCTGTATAAGGGGAAATTGACTCGGCATAGCCGTGCGAGGACACCAAGATCAGGCGATCCGACACCAAGACTGGCCCTGCCCAGACCACCGGATTGGATTTTTCGCTCTCATTTTCCCAGCGCGTGAGTTGATGGACCCATTTCACACGGCCTTCCTTGCGCGTCAGACAGATGAGACGCTGATCTGTCGACAAGACGTAGATGAAATCGCCCGCCACCCAAGGGGTCTGGATGCCGCCGACATCGCGCGACCACGATCGATCGCCGGTGCTCAGCGTAATGGCCGCCATAAGGCCGGAGTGGCTGATGGCGAACACCATGTCGCGGTCGACGACAGGACGGCCGGCAATATCGTCGAGTTCGGAAAGCGCGGTGACGCCACCGGCACTGGTGAGCATGTCGCTCCACGCAGGGCGTCCGTTCTGCACCCGCAGAGCGAACAGTTCGCCCGATGTGTAGGGAGCGATCACAAACTCGCCCGCGACGGCCGCGCTTGTGCTCTCCAGAATTCCAGCGGTTTCGGTAATGCCCTGATGGTCCCAAAGCTTGCGCCCATCGGACAGCGCCAGCGCGTAGAAATGATTGTCCTGCGTCGAGACGAACAGCCGCCCGCCGCTCACTACCGGCGCGTTTACGATGGGCACGCCCAGATTGATCTTCCATATCTGCCGCCCATTGGCGCCCATGCCGATGACATCGCCGAATCCGGTGGTCGCGAAGAGTTTGCCGTCATCAAAAGCCAATCCGCCGCCAGCCCCCTTGGTCGGATCGGTCGCGCTGTCTTTGCCAAGCAACCCCAGGGTTGCATCATTCAGAAGACTGTCCCCACCATTCGGTGTGAGGCTCCTGTTCCATTGTGCATTGCCCGATTGCGCGTCGAAGGCATATAGATGAGCTTCAGCGTCAAGAACATACACCGTTCCATTCGCCACGATCGGCGGTGCGGTCAGGCGGGAATCCGTATCTGACCCTTTGCCAGCTTGCTGCGACCATATCTGATGCAGCGGTCCGGTCGCCTCGAGGTGGTACATCGCGTTGGAGGCGTAGCCGCCCGGGTTGGGCCAAGCGTCGTTGCGATACGGCGCGGGCAACACGACATCGGTAGACGTCAGCGTCTCGTCGGGTTTGAGCGACTCGTCGAGCGACATCACAGAGATGCGCTCGCCTCTGAGTTTCGAGCTGCGTCCCGACGGCGAAAACCACCCCTGTGTGAGCGTGTCGAATTGCTGGCAGGCACTCAAAATCGTGGCCGCGGCCGCGAGAACCGCGATGGCGCGAAGCGAACGTAAAATCATGGCGACGTCTGGCCTTTCGGATTTTCGACCGGCGCCGGTGCGGGCAGTTTTGGAACCGTACCGAAATTCTTATCGCCTCCTGCTTTCAGAAAATCCGACATCGCGCGTGCGCGCGCACGCAATGGCGTGGGTGCGTCTTTGTCCGCTGCGAGCGTTGTAAACTCGCTCTGCGATTGGCCTAGCGCGCCTGCGCGATAATCTGCATAAGCAAGAATCTCACGCGCCATGAATCGCCACGCGTTGTTCTCCACGTTCAGCGGCGTGAGCAACGATTCAATCTCGGACTTGGGCGCACTATCGACGGTGGCCCAGGCTGCCCGAACGCGCGCTACGGCGGCCAGCGGAGAGGAATCTTTCTCTGCAAGCTTTTTGTAGAGCGCTACTGCATCGCTTCTATTGCCCGCGCCGATAAGCGCGTTGGCTTCCGCGAGTTGACCCACGGCGGCGTAACCGCCCGGCGCGTTCTTCACCATACTCGAAAACGCGGCAGCGGCGGCACGGCTATCGCCCGTTGCTGCTATCTGTTGGGCCGCGAAAAGCGCGCTCGACGCATTGAGGTGCTGCTGGCTATCGTAGCGCTGCCAGAACTTGTAGCCGGCGATCGCGATCACGATGACCGCCATGAGGGCGATGGCATAGTCGCCATACTGCTTCCAAAGCTTCTCGAAGCGTTCGCGACGAACGTCTTCTTCGACTTCAGCGAAGATGTCGGACACGGATATGTTCCTCTAGGGGCAGAGATCGGGCGAGCCCGCGCAAACCTTTGACAGGCCGGGATAATTAGCCGGACGGGGCCGACAAGGCAACTTGCTTATCCGTTAGGCCAGTTAACCGGTCTTCTTCATTGCGTAAACGTTCTCTTTGCCCGGGAAACGGCGCTCACGAACGTCATCCGCATAGTCCTTGACGGCGGCTTCGATGGCCGGGCCAAGGCTGGCGTATTGCCGGACAAATTTCGGCGGGTTGGGGTTGAGGCCCAGCATGTCTTCCATCACCAGGATCTGGCCGTCGCATTCCGCCGACGCGCCGATGCCGATGGTCGGGATGGCGATCTGGCGCGTGATCTTGGCCGCCAGCGGTTCGGCCATTCCTTCGAGGACGACCGCAAAAGCACCGGCTTCGGTGATGGCTTGAGCGTCGGCTTCGATTGCCGGCCATTCGGCTTGCGTACGCCCCTGGGTCTTGAAGCCTCCCATGACCTGGATCATCTGCGGTGTAAGCCCGATGTGTCCCATGACAGGGATACCGCGCTGCGAGAGGTATTTTACGGTCTCCGCGATGCGGATGCCGCCCTCCATTTTTACTGCGGTGCAGCCGGTTTCCTGGATCACACGTGCCGCATTGCGGAACGCGATCTGCGGGCTCTCTTCATAGGAGCCAAACGGCATATCGACAACAATGAGCGCATGTTTGGAGCCGCGCATCACCGCCTTGCCATGCGTGATCATCATATCGAGCGTGACGCCAAGCGTGTTCTCCATGCCGTGCATCACCATGCCGAGGCTGTCGCCCACGAGCATCAGATCCACATGATTGTCGAGCAGGCGTGCGGTGTGCGCGTGATAACAGGTGAGGCACACCACCGGCTTCGCGTTCTTGTGCGCGCGGATTTCGGGAACGGTGACACGTTTGGTTTCAACGGCGATCGACATGGGCGAACTCCCTCGCAGGATCGGCCACTGGCCGGGAGAGACACTATAGACTATGCTGCAGATGCGAAGAAGAGGGCGGCATACACAACGACTTACAATCTAAGAGAGCTTTTGTTCCCTTTCGCGTCATGAATTGACAATCTTATGAGCATGCTGCGCAATAGGTTTTGGGCTGGGGACAGATCGCAGAGCCACATGACCGATTCCGACATCGAATTCGATCCGGCCGTTCGCGAACCGACGCAGCTCGCCTTTGTCCGCGAATATTGGCGGATTCAGCGGGGCGCTGCTTCCATGCCGCGTCGGCGCGATATCGCTCCGGCAGACATGAAGGCCTATCTTCCACATATCCTGCTTACCGATGTCGTCCGCGGCGGCGAGGACTTTCGTTATCGCGTCGTTGGCAGTCACCTGCAGCGCTATTTTTCCGGCAATCCCACGGGGATGCTGATGAGCGATGCCCTCATGGTGTTCGGCGCGGATACGGTGTCGCGAACCATCCAAGTCTATCGCAAGGTCATCGAGCGCAGGGTTCCGCTCAGAATTCGCGGAGCGGGTTCGATATATTCGCAGAATGCGAAGTTGTTCGACGCTTTGCTGTCGCCGCTGTCGGACGATGGCGAGAAGGCAAACATGGTTCTCGGCACGTTCGTCTTCGAGTGGGATTTTGCCGGTTCACGCGATCACACCAAGATCGTGGAGCCCGACGAGGCCGCGTTGGCAAAAGCTCTTCTGGTCACACATTGAGACTGGCATCGCGCCCGGGTTAAGCACGCGTTAAGCAATCTTCCCTAGGTTGCGCCTACTCCAAGGTTAGGCCTCCTCGTGGAATTGACAGCCTTCCCGAATGTCGAAGTGGATCGGCAGGACGATTGGCCGTCGGTTCTCGCCTTTGTGCGGGACTATTGGCAGGCCAAGCGCGGTTCGCGCGCGATGCCTGCCCGCAACGACATCTCTCCCGCGCAACTCAAGACGCAGCTGCCACACATTCTGATCGTCGATGTCATCGATAGCGGCGCGGACTTCCGCTACCGCCTCGTGGGAACGCAACTGCGCGGTTTTTTCCAGAGCGAGCCGTCCGGAAAGCTGATGAGCGAGATCATCGCCGCGTTCGGCGATCGCACGTCGGCCGCGACGTTGGGCGCTTATCGTTCTGTGGTCGAACGTCGCGCACCGTTGCGGTTGACCGGCGCCGGATCGTGGTTTGGACAGAAAACGAAGCTGTTCGACTCGTACCTTGCTCCGCTGTCCGACGACGGCACGACACCCAATATGGTGCTCGGCACATTCGTCTTCGAGTGGGATCGCGATCAGCAGTTTCAGCCTTTGTTGAGCGCTTGGTCGTAGACCGGATCTGCCGTTCTCCGTCACAAACAAAAAGGCCGGCATCGAAAGCCGGCCTTTTCGTATTGCATGGTGAGAAAGATCAACCTTCGTCGGTTTCGGCTTCTTCGCCGTCTTCCTTCGGGCCGGCGCCTTCTTCGAACAGTTCTTCGGCGGCGACCTTGGCCTCTTCCGCTTCGGTCTGCTCGGCGAGGACGTTTTCGCCGCGCGCCTGACGCTCGGCTTCGTCTTCGGTGCGGGCGACGTTGAGCGTCACCTTCACGCGGACTTCCGGGTGCAGGACGACATGGACCGGCACGAGGCCGATGTCCTTGATCGCCTTGTCCAGCGGCACTTGGGTGCGGTTCACGGAGAACCCGCCCGCCGTAATGACATCGGAGATGTCACGCGGCGAAACGGAGCCGTAGAGCTGGCCGCGGTCGCCCGCTTGGCGCAGCAGCACGAAAGTCTTGCCTTCGAGCTTCTCGGCGATCTTCTGAGATTCCGACTTCCGTTCCAGATTGCGCGTTTCGAGCTGCACTTTCTGGGTCTGGAAGTATTCGCGGTTGGTTTTGTTGGCGCGAAGAGCCTTCTTCTGCGGCAATAAATAGTTACGGGCGAAACCGTCCTTGACGCGGACTTCGTCGCCCATCTGGCCCAGCTTCTCGACGCGTTCGAGCAGGATCACTTGCATATCTGTTCTCCTACTTCACGACGTAGGGGAGCAAAGCCATGAAGCGTGCGCGCTTGATGGCGACCGCGAGGATGCGCTGCTTGCGCGTCGACACTGCGGTAATGCGGCTCGGCACGATCTTGCCTCGCTCGGAAATAAAGCGCTGCAGAAGCTTCGTGTCCTTGTAGTCGATCTTCGGCGCGCCTGCGCCCGAGAACGGGCAGGTCTTCTTGCGGCGGAAGAAGGGGCGACGCTTGTCGCCGTCACCGCCACGGGCTCCAGCTTGGCTCATTGTGCGGCTCCCTCGGTCGTCGCTTCGCCTTCCGGCTTGTCGTCACGACGGTTCTTGTTGGACGAGACTTCGAACGCGTCCACCTTCACGGTGATGTAGCGCAGGACGTCTTCGTTGATCTTGTTCTGGCGCTCAAGCTCAAAAATCGCCTTGGAGGGCGCGTTGATGTTGAGCAGCACATAGTGCCCCTTGCGGTTCTTCTTGATGCGATAGGCAAGTCCGCGCAGGCCCCAATATTCCTGCTTCTCGACCTTGCCGCCTTCGCCTTCGACGATGGTTTTGAGGTGGGTCGCCAAGGCGTCCACCTGTTGCGCGCTGATATCCTGGCGCGCGATCAGGAGATGCTCGTATAGAGCCATCCCATCAACTCCCTGTTTTGACTACGGAATCCGGAAAGGCGGGCGCCGTTCCAGACCATGGTTTGTCGGGACACCGGACATCCGGCATAGACCCCAAAAAGAGGCCTCCCGCGACCGCAGCCGCTTGAAGGCGCGGCTTATAGGGGAGGGGCCGGGTCAGGGCAAGACCGGGCCCTAGTGCTGTACATTTGCCGGCAAAAGACTTTGTTCGAAAATCGCAATTCGAATGCTCTTTGCGCTTCCAACCTACTGAACAAAAAGCAGAAAACTCGAATTAGAACGCTCGCCCTCCTTGGTTTGAGTATTCGAACCACGATTTTCGGGAGGGGTACTCCCGGCCAATCGAACACCAAGAGCAATATAATTGTCCGGCGAGAGTCAGGAGACAGCCCCCGCAGACCGTCGCGGCCAATCCGATTGCTCAGACCCTGGCGCTTTGCCGAAATGGCGGTCAGGCAACCGATATTCAAGTGCAGCGAAAACTTTTGCGGCAGGCTCAAGCCATGCACATCAGGCCCCGCTCGAAATCGACGGAACCGGAGCCGCATCCAGTTCTGGCCGATGTTCAGGCAGGGTATCTATCCACGCATTGTCTTTCTCATAACCGAGCCTGATCAGCGCATCCCCGAATTGCGCCAGAAAAGCATTTGCCATTTTGCGATCGAAAACGTCGCGCCATTGCTCGGGCTCGCCGGAGCGAACATGTTTGAGTTTGCCTTCAGCCCTGCGTTCGGCTCCGCCGCCGAAGATTGCATGACGCCAGAACGTGCGCCGGCACACCGGGATTTCTTCCTTTGTAAAGCCGAGGTGGGCGGCAATGCGTGAAAACAGTTTTTGGTCGGTGTCGCGGATAAGATCTTCGTATCGGCATTCCAGGCTGTTGGCCCGGCCATAGTCCCAGGCGGTCACCTTGGCGACGTTTTTGGACAACCCGTTGCGCATCTCGAAGTCATAGCGTTCGCGCTTGGAAGCGAGCGCGTTCAACGTCTCGCGGTATGTCCGTCCGCCGAACTCGGGATCCGGACGTAGCAGCCATTTCTCATCGGCACGGAGGTGGTAGTGCATGCCCGAGATAAGGACATCGCGCGGATCGCGGATGAGATGGAAGATGCGCACGTCTTCGCGGTCAAACAGACCCGGTTCAAGACCTTCCCGGCCGCCCGAAGCGCTGAGGATCAGTGGCGGTTGACGCTCTGCTTCGGGGAGCGAGGTGAAAACAAGTGTGGGAACCAGGCGGATGCCGAGCTTCTCGCCGATCATCCGGAACGTGTGATTCATCCACACCGTGCCGGATTTGTGATGCGTTGCGATGACCGCGATCCGGTTCATTCTTCTAAGGCTCTGGGAAATTGCTCTGATACAGTCGGCATGCCGCCAATGCGGTACTTGGGGGGATCGTGGAGCAGCGCAGAGTTTTTGCCAAGGCGGGATGGCGGCTGATCCCGTTCATGATGCTGCTCTATGTCGGCAACTTCCTAGACCGGGTGAATGTCGGTTTCGCGGCGCTGTCGATGAACAAGGACCTCGGCATCGGGGCCGAGGCGTTCGGATTTGCCGGCGGCATCTTCTTTCTCGGTTATTTCTTCTTCGAAGTGCCGTCGAATGTGATCCTCGAAAAGGTCGGCGCGCGGCTTTGGATTTTCCGTATCACGCTGACGTGGGGTGCCGTCTCCATGGCGACGGCATTTGTGCAGGGGCTTCCGAGCCTGCTCGCGCTGCGTTTCCTGCTCGGCGTCGCAGAGGCCGGGTTCTTTCCCGGCATCATCTTTTATCTCGGTCTGTGGTTTCCGTCCGCCGTGCGTGCGCGGTTCGTCGGTTTGTTCCTGTGTTCGATCTCGCTTGCGAACATCGTCGGTGCGCCGCTGTCCGGATACATCCTTGGCATGGACGGCATCGTCGGTCTGCATGGATGGCAATGGCTGTTTCTTCTTGAGGGTATTCCGTCCGTCGTTCTCGCGGTGACGGTTCTCATATGGCTCCCGAACGGCCCGGAGGATGCGCGCTGGATGAGCCCGGACGAGAAAGCGGTCATCCGTGCGCAACTCGCTGCAGAGCCGCCGCATAAACACAACGAACTTTGGCCGATGTTGCGCGATCCGCGCGTTTGGGCGCTGGCGATTCCGGATTTCGGAATTGTGCTGTCGACCTACGGCGTCGGCTTATGGCTGCCGCAGATTGTGAAGAGCCTGGGTTTTTCCAACCTCGGCACGGGCTTCGCGGTCGCGTCCGTCTATGTGCTGAGCAGCGTCGTCTCGATCTTGTGGTGCCTATCGAGCGACCGCGCCAACGAGCGCATCCGCCATGTCTCAGCGGCAGCCTTATTGGGCGCCGCGGGATTGATCGCCGCCGCTTTCACGCAGGGGACCATCTTCTGCGTCTTTGCGCTCGCCGTCGGCATGTCGGGAACACTCGCTGCGATATCCGTATTCTGGGCGTTGCCGTCAGGCTTTCTCGGAAGCACCGCAGCAGCTGGCGGCATCGCGCTCATCAACTCGCTCGCCAACCTCGGCGGGTTCGCCGGACCGTATCTGATGGGTTGGTTGAAAGTGGCGAGCGGCGGCTACACGCTCGGCCTGTGCGCGCTCGCAGCCGGTCTCATCATGACGGCAAGTCTCATACTCCTCTTCGGGCGAGGGTTCACCCTGCAGTCGGTTCAGTGAAAGTTATGGGTGGTTAGCGAGTCCAGGTTTGTGCCGCCGCTCATCTCGATCACGTAATCTGCGCCTGCCTGATAACCGGCGACACCGTTCTGGTCGATAACCAGGAAGACGTGTCCGGCGAGTGAGCCGCTATCCGGCGTGAACAGGACAGCATGTCCCGCGAGAAGGTTCGTCCCATTCACGGCAGCGGCAAGCTCCTGGTTGAAAACGTCACCGCCATGGTCGTTTTCGAGAAGTCCGCCCAAGATATGCGCGTCGACGCCGAGGATTTTTCCGGTCACGTCGAAAGCATCGCGTGTCACATCGAAGCCGACCACGGTGTCGTATTTGCGGCCGGTGGAATCCGTGATCGCGTTATAGAAAAACACGTCGTTTCCGCCGGAGCCGCCATTGAGCGTGTCCATGCCACCGCCTCCGGTCAGCCAGTCGCCCCCCGCGCCGCCGATGAGGGTGTCCATGCCGCGCCCGCCGACAAGTGTGTTTTGTCGTCCACCACCAATCAGCGTGTTGCCGTCGTCGCCGCCGATCAGGGTGAAGCCGCCGTTCGTTTCCGCCGAGCCATCGAAATAGAGTGAGCCGCTCTCACCCAGCGCTGAGCCATCGACCGTCATCGTGCCCCCTTTCGACAAGGTCAGATCGCTGGCGGTGAACGAATAGCTGTGGCCGGCAATCAAGAGCAGAGTGTCGACATTCTCGAATGTGCTTGTGAAGTGTATTCCTGCCGAGTAGTCGCCATCGAGAATGACGGTCTCGTGTCCGAGACTGCTGCCGACGATCATGTCCTCGGCCGTAAGGCTTGCGCCCATGTCTAGGACAGCAGTGCTGCCGGCTGCTGATGCCGCGGTGAATGCGATTTGGCCGGTCACCCGAAGATCGAACGTGCCGGTGCAGCTATAGAAGAAATCGTTGCCGGTTCCTGCGTCGAACGTGCCGTCGCTGTAAGTGTAGCTGTCATTGCCGGCGCCGCCGCTGATCGTGCCGCTGCTGGAGGTGATGATATCGTCGCCGTCGCCGCCTGTGATCGTGGTGTTTGTGCAGCCGCTGATGTTGTCGTTCCCGTCGCCGCCGTTGACGATTCCTGTGATGTTTGAAAGGACGTCGTCTCCTGCGCCGCCATCCACATTTCCAGTGATATTGAAGAAGTGATCGTTGCCGCCGCCGCCCAAAGCGCTGCCGGTAAACAGACCCGCCGTGAACCATGTGTTCGATGCCGAGCCGTCGAAGTCCAGGTGAACGGTGCCAGTCAGGTTGAACTGCAGCTGGCCTGAACCGCTGTTGAAACTGCTGTCGGCCGTGAAGTTATACGACCCTGCTGCGAGTTGTATCGTGTTCACATGCATGATGTTCGACGCTCCAAACGTCAATGCACCATAAGTGCCGCTCAGGGCGAGGGTGTTGAAGCCTCCACCACCGTCGATGTGATCGAACGCGTTCAGGTTCGTGCCAAGGTTAAATACGTCGCTTCCCGCTCCGCCGATCAGCGTCGTGTGCCCCGCATTGGAATTAATGGTGAGTCTGCCATCCGTATCTGCGGAATTGTCTATGACCAGCGTGTCGTTCGCGCCGAGCGTTGAGGCGTCGATGGTCATTCCCCGGCCGTTCACCGTCGTGTCGTTGAAGGTGAGGTTATAGCTATGTCCGCCGTCCAGCCTCAGGGTTGAGATATTGATCATCGTCTCGGCGCCGAACACGACGCCTGCCGAATAATCGCCATTCAGTTCGACAGTGGAGCTAACGTGCCCATGCGGTGCTACGGCGCTGATGCGATCGTCAGCCGTGAGAGCGCCGCCGAAATAGAACAGATCGCTGCCACCACCGCCCACGACCGTGTCGTTTCCACCCTGCGACATGTCGAACTTGTCGCCGCGCTTTGTGCCGGTGATGGTGTCGTCACCCGTGGTGCCGTGATAGTGCGTCATGGAGTTGCCCTCTGGCTGCGATACGTGCTGTCCGGCTGAAGGCTAACCTATCTCCGGCATGCACGCACCAATAGAAACGCGGCCGAGGCCTTAGGGCGGGAACTTGACTTGTGCGTATGCGATGGATTTCTCTCCGCCGCATGACATGCGCATTCATTTTCCCCGGACAAGGCAGCCAGGCTGTCGGCATGGGCAAGGCGTTGGCCGAAGCGTTCTCGCCGGCACGCGAGGTTTTTCAGGAAGTTGATGACGCGCTGGGTCAGCGTCTTTCCAAGATCATGTGGGAGGGACCGGAGAGCGATCTGGTTCTGACCGAAAACGCGCAGCCCGCCATCATGGCGGCGAGCATGGCGATCGTCCGCGTGTTGCGGGCCGAGGGCGGGCTGGATCTCGCGAAACATGCGCGCCTTGTCGCCGGTCATTCGCTTGGCGAATATAGTGCGCTGTGCGCCGCCGGTGCGTTCACGCTTGCCGATGCGGCGCGTCTATTGAAAGCGCGCGGTCAGGCGATGCAGCAGGCCGTGCCTGTCGGCGAAGGCGGTATGAGCGCACTGCTCGGCGCCGAGATCGATCAGGCCGAAGAGCTTGCGAAAGAATGCGCCACTGCGACCAACGGTGTGTGCGTCGTCGCGAACGACAACGCGCCGGGACAGGTCGTGATCTCCGGCACAAAGGCCGCGATCGACAAGGCGCCCGAGATCGCGAAGGCCAAAGGCATCAAGCGCGCGATGGCGCTGAATGTCTCCGCGCCGTTCCATTCGCCGATGATGCAGCCCGCCGCCGACAAGATGCGCGATGCGCTCGCAGCGGTGACAATCCGTCCGCCCGCTGTCCCTGTTGTCGCCAATGTGACCGCCGCCGAAGTCAGCGAGCCGGAGATGATCCGCCGCCTGCTGGTGGAACAGATCACCGCGCGCGTGCGTTGGCGGGAGAGTGTGCTGGCGTTCCGTGGTCTCGGCGTTGAGACATCGGTGGAATTTGGTGGCGCGAAAGTCCTGACCGGCATGGTCAAGCGCATCGACAAGGAATTGCAGACCGTGACGCTCGACACGCCCGCCGATATCGAAGCTTTCGCGAGGACACTCTAATGTTCGATCTCACAGGCAAGGCCGCGCTCGTCACCGGCGCCTCTGGCGGCATCGGCGGTGCCATCGCGAAATCACTGCACGCGCAGGGCGCGACCGTCGTTCTCTCCGGCACGCGCGCGGAAGCGCTCGAAGCGCTGAAGCATGAGCTCGCGAGCCGCGCGCACATAGCGACCTGCAATCTCTCCGACATGGCGTCTGTCGAAGGATTGCCGAAAGCCGCGGAAGCCGCGCTTGGCGCGCCGATCGATATTCTCGTCAACAACGCCGGCATCACTCGCGACAATCTCTTCATGCGCATGAAGGATGATGAGTGGGACCAGGTGATCGCGGTCAATCTCACCGCTGCGTTCCGTCTCTCCCGCGCTGTTCTGCGCGGCATGATGAAGAAGCGCTGGGGCCGCATCATTTCCATCACGTCCGTGGTCGGTGCCACCGGCAATCCGGGGCAGGGCAACTACGCCGCCGCGAAGGCCGGTCTTGTCGGCATGACCAAGTCGCTCGCCGCCGAAGTCGCCTCGCGGAACATCACCGTCAACGCCGTGGCGCCGGGTTTCATCCAGACCGCGATGACCGATGTCCTGACCGACCAGCAGAAAGAGGCAATCTCGACTCGCATCCCGGCCGGACGGATGGGAACCCCTGCAGAAATCGCAGGGGCGGTCGTCTATCTGGCCAGCGAGGAAGCCGCCTATGTGACGGGGGAAACTCTCCAGGTCAATGGCGGAATGGCGATGATTTGATAACAGTTTCAATATCTTACATCGTGTATGGCGGGCCGGAAGGCATTGTGTTACCAAAAAGAACTTTCCACCGCCGCGCACGTTGAGTGATGCGGGACTTGCCGCGGACCGCAAAACAAGGTCAAAGCCCGCGGAATACACAGCAACAAAGAGGTTTCTGACCCCATGAGCGATACTGCCGAGCGCGTGAAGAAGATCGTCGTCGACCACCTGAACGTGGATGCCGACAAGGTCGTCGATAACGCCTCCTTCATTGAAGACCTGGGCGCCGACAGCTTGGACACCGTCGAGCTGGTGATGGCGTTCGAAGAGGAATTCGGTATCGAAATTCCGGATGACGCTGCGGAGTCCATCGTGACCGTCGGCGACGCCGTCAAGTACATCGACAAGCAGCAATCGGCCTAAACCACAGAACGATCTGCCAATGCGTAGGGTGGTCGTCACCGGGCTGGGTTTGGTCACGCCGCTTGCTTGCGGTGTCGAAGAGTCGTGGTCGCGGCTCCTCGCGTCGAAATCCGGCGCGGGCAAACTCGTCGGTATCGAAACGTCGGACCTGGCGACCAAGATCGGTTGCCAGGTGCCGCGCGGCGACGGCTCGAACGGCACGCTCAATCCCGATCAGTGGATGGATCCGAAAGAGCAACGCCGCGTCGATGAGTTCATCCTTTTCGGAATGGCCGCCGCCACGCAGGCTGTCGCCGATTCCGGTTGGGAGCCCAAGAACGAAGAAGAGCGCGACCGCACGGGTGTCCTGATGGGCTCGGGCATCGGCGGCCTCAACGGCATCGCCGAGGCTGCCGTGATCCTGCACGAGAAAGGCCCGCGCAAGATTTCGCCGTTCTTCATTCCGGGACGGCTAATCAATCTTGTTTCCGGCTATGTCTCCATCAAATTCGGTTTCAAAGGTCCGAACCACGCGGTCGTCACCGCTTGCGCAACGGGCGCGCACGCTATCGGCGACGCGGCGCGGTTGATCTCATTCGACGATGCCGACGTCATGGTTGCCGGCGGAACGGAGACGGCGATTGGCCGTCTCGGCATCGCTGGCTTCAATGCCTGCCGTGCGTTGTCCACGGCATACAACGACACCCCGGAGAAGGCCTCGCGCCCCTACGACAAGGATCGCGATGGATTTGTCATGGGTGAAGGTGCCGGTGCGGTGATCCTCGAAGAATACGAGCACGCCAAGGCGCGCGGCGCGAAGATTTATGGCGAGATCGTCGGTTACGGACTCTCCGGCGACGCGTTCCACATCACGGCACCGTCAGAAGACGGCGACGGCGGTTTCCGCGCGATGAAGATGGCGCTCAAGCGCTCTGGCCTTGCGCCCTCCGACATCGATTACATCAACGCGCACGGCACCTCGACCATGGCCGACGGCATCGAGCTGGGCGCGGTTGAGCGCCTGATGGGCAATGCGGCTGCGACGGTATCGATGTCCTCGACGAAGTCATCCATCGGACATCTGCTTGGCGCGGCGGGTGCGGTGGAAGCGATCTTCTGCCTGCTCACGATGCGCGACCAGGTCGTTCCGCCGACGCTGAACCTCGACAATCCGGATGTTCAGACGCAGATTGACCTCGTGCCGCATATCGCCCGCAAACGTGAAGTGAAGGCCGTGATGTCGAACTCCTTCGGCTTCGGCGGCACCAATGCCGCGCTCATCATGACGCAGGTTCAATAAGCACAACTTGTCATCCCCGGCTGAGCGTTGCGCCAGCAACGCGAAGGGAAGGGGACCCATGTGCTTGCACGTATCTCGAATTTGCAGGATTTAGCCGTTATAAAACGGCACGGACCTAGCCATTCTTTCCACCCTGGGTCCACTTCCCCTCGCGACACTCTCGCGTCGCTCGGCCGGGGATGACAAGCGGGGCAGGTTCGTGATGCGGTTTTTCCTTTTTCTCGTTTTCATCGTCGCTCTGATCGGTGGCGCATGGTTCTGGGAACAGCAGAATTACGCCGCGCCGGGGCCGTCCGAAAAATACACCGTCGTCATGGTTGAGCCCGGCGACCATGTCGGTCTCATCGCGCAACATCTCACGCGTGCCGGTGTTGTCGTGAATGCGGACCTGTTCCGCCTCGGTCTGCGCATCCGCTATCTGCAGGGCACGTTGAAGGCCGGCGAGTATGGCTTTCCCGCCCATGTCAGCATGGCCGACGTGCAAGGCATCCTCGCCAGCGGAAAATCCATCCAGCACAAGATCACCGCCGCCGAAGGCCTGACCAGCCAGATGATCATCGACATCCTGAAGGCCGACCCGGTGCTGGTGGGCGATGTTGGCGCCGTGCCGGATGAGGGCACGCTATTGCCGGAGACCTATCTGTTCACGCGCGGCACGACGCGTGCGAAAATTATCGCGCAGATGCGAAAGGGGCAGAAAGACCTGCTCGCTAAACTGTGGCCCGCGCGCACCGACGGTCTACCCATCCACAGCAGGGACCAGGCGATCACACTCGCCTCCATCGTGGAGAAGGAAACCGCGCTGCCCGATGAGCGCCGCCATGTCGCTGCGGTGTTCGTCAATCGCCTGCGGATGGGCATGAAGCTTCAATCCGATCCGACGATCATCTACGACATCACCAAGGGGTATCCGCTCGGCCGCGGCATCCGCGAGAGCGAGCTTTTGCGCGCGAGCCCGCACAACACCTATGCGATCCCAGGCCTGCCGCCGACGCCGATCTGCAATCCGGGCAAGGATTCCATTGCCGCGGTTCTGAACCCGGCGGTGTCGAATGACCTCTTCTTCGTTGCCAACGGCAAAGGCGGCCATGTGTTCTCTGCGTCCGTGTCGGATCAGAACAGGAATGTCGCCACTTGGCGGGAGATCGAGAAGCAGCAGAAAGCGCAGCAATCGCTTCCTGCGCCACAGTTGCGGCGTTAAGCTTGCGTCTTTCTTGGAGTCGCCACATGGCGCTTGTCAGTATGACGGGATTTGCCGAAGCCCAGGGCAGCCACGAAGGCATGCGCTGGCGCTGGGAGGTGAAGAGCGTCAATGGCCGCGGGCTCGATCTGCGCCTGCGCACACCGCCGGGTTATGATGCCATCGAACCCATGGCGCGCACCTTGGCAAATGAGCGCTTCCGCCGCGGGTCGTTGCAGGCGTCGCTGACGGTCGAGACGCCGGACAGCGCGAAGGGGCTGCGCATTGACGCGGCCGCGCTCGCCTCTGCCGTTCGCATCGCGCGAGAAGTTTCCGCCGAGACCGGCCTTCCGCCAGCGCATGTCGATGGCCTTCTCGCGCTCAAGGGCGTGATTGTTCAGGACGAGGCTCTTCCGCTTGATGCTCCTGCGCGCGCTGCGCGCGATGCCGGCATTGTCGAGACATTTGCCGTGGCGTTGGATGCGCTGATACGCGCGCGCGGGTCGGAAGGCGCGAAACTCGCGGCTCTGATGAGTGCACAGGTTTCCGAGATTGAGCGTCTGACCGGTGAGGCCGGACTGTTGGCCGCGGCGCAACCGGCGGCGCATCGCGACAAGCTGAAGGCTCAGCTCAAGGAAATTCTGGACGGCGATACGGTGCCGGAAGACCGTCTGGTACAGGAGGTAGCGCTGCTCGCGCTGCGCAGCGACGTGCGCGAGGAACTCGACCGTCTGACCGCGCATGTGCAGGAAGCGCGTACGCTGATGGCCTCCAGCGAGGCTATCGGGCGTAAGCTCGACTTCCTGGCGCAGGAATTCAACCGGGAAGCCAACACGCTGTGCTCCAAATCCTCCGATATCGCGCTGACGCGGATCGGTCTGGCGCTCAAAGCCGTAATCGACCAGTTCCGCGAACAGGCGCAGAACGTAGAATGAGCGAGATCAAGCGCCGCGGTCTGATGCTGGTCCTGTCCTCGCCGTCGGGCGCAGGCAAGACGACGCTGTCGCGCAAACTGCTCGCCAGCGATCCCGATATCACGCTCTCGGTGTCAGCAACCACGCGCGCGATGCGGCCGACGGAAGTTGAGGGCAAGGATTACTTCTTCATCTCGCCGAAGGAGTTCGATGCCTGGGTACGGCAGGATGCATTCCTGGAGCACGCCGTTGTGTTCGAAAACCGTTACGGCACGCCGAAAGGGCCGGTCGAGGACGCGCTGGTTTCCGGCCGCGACGTGCTATTCGACATCGACTGGCAAGGCACGCAGCAGATGAAGGAACGGGCGCGCGAGGATCTCGTCAGCGTCTTCATATTGCCACCAAGCAACGCCGAACTTGAGCGCCGCCTGAAGACCCGCGCTCAAGACAGCGACGATGTTGTCGCCAAGCGCATGGCCAAGGCTGCGGACGAGATCAGCCACTGGCCTGAATACGACTATGTGATCGTCAACCGCGACATCGGCCGCGCTCTGATGCAGATCAAATCCATCCTCGAAGCCGAACGCGCGCGGCGCGCGCGGCTCATCGGCGTGGGCGAGTTCGTAGCAGCGCTGACGCTCTGAGGAACTTTTTGTCGCGGTCTGCCGTTACATTCGCATGCAGATGATCACACTTCTCGGCGCCTTCGCGGCGCTGTGTTCGACGATCAGCTTCACGCCGCAGGCGATCAAGATCATCCGCACGCGCGAAACCAAGGACATCTCGGTTGGCATGTATCTGCTGACTGTCGTGGGGTTCGCGGCGTGGGCCACCTACGGCATGATGCTGTCGCAATGGCCGCTGGTCGTATCCAACAGCATTTGCTTCCTGCTGTCGGGATTCATCCTGGCGATGACGCTGCTGCCCCACGCGAAGAAGAACGCCATCGCGGACGCCGTCACGCCGGGCACTTGATCGGCGCCGGTTACGCGGCGCCGAACGTTTCCGCAACCATCTCCTCGCTCTTTGTCCAGAGCGCCCTGGCGCGATCGGGATCGAGAGCATAAGCGCGCACGCCGTTGCGCAGGTTCGGATTTTCCTGCAATTCGGCAACGTGACAATCCTCGCAATACTTGCCACCGACGTCTTCGGCCGGGGCCGCAAAGCCGGACCACACAGTGGTGGCCGCGCCTTGCGGTATGGTTTTCCACTGGAACGGCGCAAGTCCCGCGGTCTTGTTGGCCTCCTCGATATTCTTGAGTAACTGGTCCCTGACCTCGGCTGTCATGTAGCGCCCGAGTTCGGTCTGGATGCCGCCGGGGTGTACCGCCGCCGCGCGAACGCCCTTGGCTTTGTGGCGCCGGTCGAATTCCACCGCAAACAGGATGTTGGCGGTCTTTGAGCGGCCATAGGCACCGAACTCGGTGTAGGGCGTATGCTCGAAGTTCGGATCGTCAAGATCGACGTCGGAAAAGCGATGTCCCGCCGAAGACAGGTTCACCAACCGCGAACCGCTGTGCATCAACGACACGATGCGGTTCACCAGCACGAAATGACCAAGATGATTGGTGCCGAACTGCGTCTCGAAGCCGTCTGAGGTTGTGCCCTTGGGGCAGGCCATCACACCGGCATTGCAGATCACGACATCGAACGGTTTGCCTTCCTTGACCAGCGCATCCGCGCAGGCGCGCACGCTTTTGAGCGAGGCGAGGTCGAGCTCGACCAGTTCGAGACTTCCGCCATGAGCCGCGCCGTTGCGCACCGGTTCCGTGGCCCTGTGCGCCTTGTCCAGATCGCGCGCCGCGCCGACCACGGTGGCGCCGTGCGCCGCGAGCGTGCGCGCCGTCTCGACGCCCAGACCTGCCGACGCGCCTGTCACCAGCACGCGCTTGCCGCTCAGGTTAACGCCGTCCAGAACTTCGTCGGTCGTGGATGTCGCGCCGAATGTTTTTGTCACGAATATCCCCAATCAAATAAGGTTGAGACGATAGACGCGTGCTGCGGTTCCGCTGAACAGCGCGGTCTTGTCCGCGGCAGTATATTTCGCGACTATATGCTTGAACGCGTTCCACAGCGACACATGGTCCGCGCCGAAGCGGTCAACCGGGAAGTTGCTCTCGAACATGCAGCGCATGGGTCCGAACGCGTCGATGCAGGTTTCGATGTAGGGCTTCCACTGCGCGGCCAGGAGTTCCGACGTCGGCAGCGGCTCGGCCATGCGTTTGCGCCAGCCCGCGAACGGCATCGGCAGACCGCCGAGCTTGACGTTCACGTTCGGGCATTTCGCGAGTTCGCGGATGCTGTCGCGCCACGCGCCGAAGCGTTCGTCGCGCCTGCCTTCATAGGCCGCGATGCCGAGCGGCGTGCCGACATGGTCGAGCACGATGGTCGTGTCCGGGAAGAACCGCGCGAGATCGATGAGGTCCGGCAGCTGCGGCTCCAGAAGCCAGGCATCGAAGCTGAGCCCCAGCCGGTGCAACGCTTCGAACCCGTCGCGGAATTTGGAATCGCGATAGAGCCCTTCAGGTACGCGGCCATGCAGGGGGCCGAGCACGTTCGGATCGGCATCCCACGAAGAACTCTGGCGGATGCCGCGGAAACGGCCATGCGCCGCCGCGATGTGCGAGCGTAGGACGTCTTCCACCACATCCGGGTCTTGCCGGAAATCGGTGTGGCCGACGATGCCGGCACAGGCGCGCACGTCGCCATAAAGCCCGCTCGCCGTCATGGCGGCAATGCCATTCACGAATTCCGTCTCGCCGACGCATTTGAGCGCGTCCGGCCCGTCGGCGCGGTACATCGCGCCGCATTCCATATAGACCGTCCCGATCACGTTATGACCGGACTTCAGGTCCGCCAGCAACTCATCGAGCAGATAGCGCGGGATGTCGCGGATGATGTCCATAAAGCCGTGATCGGACGGCGGCAGGTTCTTCAAAATCTCCGTCGGCCGATCCCACAGATGATGGTGCGGATCGATGATCGGCAGATCGGGTTCGAGAATTGTTTCCGTTGTCAATTCAGTAATCCCTGCTTGTCATCCCCGGCGAGCATCGCAAGCGACGCTTGCGATGTGAGGGAAGGGGACCCAGGTCGTTGAACGGCCAAGGTCTCCAATGTTAAGCCCGTACAGCAATCGGGCGTCAAACTCGTGTTTGCCACCTGGGTCCCCTTCCCCTCGCGTTGCGTTGCAACGCTCGGCCGGGGATGACAAGCGAGGTCACGGCGTCAAAATCACACGGCCCGTGACCTTGCCGTTCACCAGATCGGTGAGCGCCTGGTTCGCGGCGCTGAGGGGGCGTTTGGTGTAGGGGATCGGATCGACCTTGCCGGCGCGCACCAGCTCCATCATCTCCTTGGTGTCGTCGAGTGAGCCCACCATCGAGCCGCCGATGGAGATTGTGCGGAACGGAAACATGGGCAGGGGCATCTGCATCGCGCCGCCGAATAGGCCGACGATGATGATCTTGCCGCCGCGGCGCACCGTCTGGCTCGCGAAGGCGAACGTCTTCTCCGAGCCGACGAAATCGACGACGGCGTATGCGCCGCCGCCGGTCTCTGCCATCAGGCGCTTTGCTTCGCCGTCGACCTTCGTGTTGTAGGTCGCGCTCGCGCCAGCTTTCTTCGCGGCTTCGAGACGGCCTTCATCGATGTCCGCCGCTAACGGTCCCTTGCCGAACATTGCCTTGGCGAACTGCACGCCCATCATGCCGACGCCGCCAACGCCGAGCACCAGAACCTGATCCTGCGGTCCGAGGGGGCCGACCTTCTTCATCGCCGCGTACGCGGTGACGCCGGAACACATATAGGCCGCGCCGAGCGCCGGGTCGGTCTTGCCGTAATCGATGAGATATTTCGGATGCGGCACGATCACGTGTGTCGCGTAACCGCCAGGGCAACCGTTCGAGCAGCCGAGTTGGCGCGGCCCGCCGACACAGATGTTCTCTTCGCCGCGCAGGCACGACGCGCACTTGCCGCAACCGATCCATGGGAACGCCGCGTAACGCGCGCCGACTTTGATGTCTTTCACGTCCGGTCCAACCGCAACGACTTCGCCTTCGATCTCGTGGCCCATCGTATGCGGCAGCTTGATGTTCGCCATCGGCAGCTTGTTGCCGCCGCCGAGATCGAAATAGCCGTCATGGATGTGCACGTCGGAATGGCACACACCGGCGTTGTGGACCTTCAGAAGAACCTCGGTGCCGGTGGGCACTGGCGTCGGCGTTTCCATTTCCTGAAGCGGCTTGCCGAATTCGATGACGGCCTGACTGAGCATGCGGTTCTCCCGTTGTTCTGACTGGTTGTCAGTCTGGCATGGGGTTCCTAAGCTCTCAACTGCGCGTTCTTGCCGCCGAGGAAGCACGATGACAGCCACGCCACAGCCGCAGATTCTGACGTTCTATCGCGCGTCGGGCACAATGGCAGATGCGGATGCGTACGCGGCGCTGTTCGACGCCTTGCCCGGTGACGTCGCCTCGCTCGCGAAAGTCCCGTCGGGGCTGGTGCTGCACCAGTATATCGGCGGAGCTTATGGCGAGAAGATTTCGGAGACGCGCGCGCAGGAGGTGCACATTCGCGCTATTGGCGACGTGCTCGCATCGGTGCTGAAACACGATCCGGCGCCGCTGGAACAGGCGCGGCCGCCGTCGAAGCGCACCATTGGCAATTGCCGGGGCTTCACCCTGCTGCTGGTGGCGATGCTGCGCCATAAGAAATTCCCGGCGCGCGCGCGGTGCGGCTTCGCAACTTATTTCGAGAACCGCAAGTATCTCGATCATTGGGTCGCGGAATATTGGAACGGCAATCGCTGGGTGATGGTGGATGCGCAGATGGACGATGTGCAGCGCAAGCTGTTCCGCATTGATTTCGATCCGCTCGATGTGCCGCGTGACCGCTTTCTGATCGCTGGCGATGCGTGGGCCCAGTGCCGCGACGGCGAGGCCGATCCGGGCGCGTTCGGGATCATGGATATGCACGGCTGGTGGTTCATCGCCGGTAATGTCGTGCGCGATATCGCGGCGCTAAACAAAACAGAGATGCTGCCCTGGGATGTGTGGGGAGAGATGCCGCAACCGGGGTTCGAGTTGAACGAAGCGCAGTTCAATCGCTTCGACGCTCTTGCGGCGCTGACGTGCGATCCGGACAAACACTTCGATGAATTGGTCAGGGCCTACGAATCGGACACGCTTAAGGTACCGCACGTCGTGTTCAACGCGGTGATGCAGCGTCCCGAGACTGTCTGAACGCGCGGGCCAGCGCTGCGAACTCGCTGATCGACAGCGTCTCCGCGCGTCTCGTGGGATCGATGCCGGCGGCGGTCAGCAACGCTTCCGCATCCGGTGCGATCTGTTTGAGACTCTGGCGCAGCATCTTGCGGCGCTGGCCGAAGGCAGCTTCCGTGACTTTCTCCAGATCGCGTAATGCGCAAGGCGCGGCGGGTTCGGCCATTGGCTCAAGGCGTACAATCGCCGAAGTGATCTTCGGCGGCGGCGTGAAAGCCTGCCGCGCAACGTCGAACAAAATCTTCGGCTTTGCGCGCCATTGCGCGAGCACCGACAGGCGACCGTAGGCCTCTGTGTCGGGCTTGGCGACGATGCGCTCGGCGACCTCGCGCTGAAACATGAGCGTGAGACTTTGCCAGAACGGCGGCCACGCCTCGGATGTCAGCCACTTCACCAGCAGCGCCGTGCCGATGTTGTAGGGCAGGTTCGCCGCGATGCGGACCGGTTCGCCCTTCAATAGCCTGTCTTCGCTCAGCGCCAACGCATCCGCCTGCACGATCTCCAGGCGTCCGGGATAAGCGCGGGCGATTTCTTCCAGCGCTGGAATGCAACGCGTATCCCGCTCGACTGCGATGACTCGCGCCGCCCCTTCCGTTAGTAGCGCACGTGTGAGACCGCCGGGTCCTGGACCGACTTCGTAGATGGTTGTGTTTTCCAATGACCCAGCGGCACGCGCGATGCGGCGGGTGAGGTTGAGGTCGAAGAGAAAATTCTGGCCGAGCGATTTCTTCGCTGTCAGTTCGTGCGCGGCGATGACCTCGCGCAGCGGCGGCAGGGGATCAGGCACGTCTGGCATCGGCGATGTCTGCGGCCATACGGATCGCGGCGATCATGCTGCGCGGATCGGCCTTGCCGGTGCCCGCTATGTCGAACGCCGTGCCGTGATCGGGTGAGGTTCGTACGATGGGAAGGCCAAGTGTCACGTTCACGCCGTCCCAAAACGAAAGCGTCTTGATCGGGATCAGAGCCTGGTCATGGTACATGCACAGCGCTGCGTCATAAGTCTTGCGCGCTTCCTCATGGAATAGCGTGTCGGCGGGCAGGGGACCGCGCACATTGCGGCCTTTGGCCTTTAGCTGTTCGACGGCAGGCGCGACAATGCGCATGTCCTCATCACCGAATTCACCCGGGTGAGGATTGAGCCCCGCGATGGCGAGGCGGGGCGTGGCGATCCGAAAATCGCGCGCGAGAGCGGCCAGAACAATCTCTGCCGTCGCGACAATCGAATCCGTCGTGATCGCGCGCGGCACGTCGGCGAGCGGCATGTGGATCGTCAATGGCACGACACGCAGCCGCGCGCTCGCAAGCATCATCACCGGATGCGTGGTGCCGGTGAGGGCGCCTAGAAACTCGGTATGGCCGGGAAAAGCGAAGCCCGAACGACGAAGTACGTCTTTGTTGATCGGTGCCGTGACGACGGCTGCAGCTTCACCGGCGAGACAGGCGCGCACAGCGATTTCGATGGCTTGCGTGACGGCACCGTTGTTTTTTGGGTTCGGCTTCCCGAGCGTGCGGGTTACGGATGCCGCGGTTGCGAGGATGTCCGGAATATCCGCAAACAAACTCGTATCGCCCACGATACGCAGGGGCCGCGCGCCAACATGTCCGCCGAGCGCCCTGTATGCCGCAACGGCGATCTCCGGCCCGATCCCGGCCGGCTCACCCATGGTCAGGAGGATTGGTGCGTCTAGAGCCGTTTCAACGGGTTTCGACATTTGCTTCGCGCTTGAGATCGCGAATGTAACGCCGCGCCAGCATGGAGATCTGCTGCTGGAAAAGTTGTTTTTCGACTTCGTCGCGCGTCGGCAGCACAAACGCCGTTGACTGCGGTGCGGCGCGCTTGTCGCAACGTGCGATGATTTCGATGCCGGCTGACGAAACAAACGGCTCCGTCGGTTGGCCGGACTGTGTCTTTGCGAGCTCGGTCTGAATCTGCTGGCTGAGGTCGGACAGCTTCATTTCGCCGAGATTCTGGAACACTGCTCCCTTTGCGCCAGTGATCATCTTCTGCAGTTGCTCGCAGCTTGCGATGTGGTCGTGGATTTGAACTGCCGCTTTCATCGCCCCTTCGACGTAGTTCTTTGGCGCCTTCGGAGGCAGGGGGAGCAGCAAGCGAGCCAGCGGTAGGTAACCGGGCTTCTCCGGCTTCACGAGTGTCGCGGGATCAGGCAGCTTGGTGCCGACGGGTTCCTGACGGTCGCGCAGGAACAGGATGTAATAGCCACCCGTCGCGCGGATAGGCTTGGAAATAGTGCCGATCGCAAGTTTCTTGAGCTCGTCGTTCAATTCCGGCGTGAGCTGGCCTTCGTGCACCCAGCCGATATCGCCACCGGCTGCGGCCGAGGGGCTCTGGCTGAACTGGCGCGCGAGCGATTGGAATGGCGCCCCGTTCTGGATCTGGGATTCGATATCGTCCGCTGCCTTGTGAGCTTTCTCTTCCTGATCCGAGTTATCGACACCAAGAAAGATTTCCGCGACCAGATAGTGCGGCTTGTTCGAGCCTTCGGAGATTCGGGCCAATTCGTCCGTGACGTCGGCGTCGGTGATATTCACACGATCGCCGTATTCGTCCTCGATCGCCTTCTGCCACGCGATCTGCACCGCGATCTGCGCGCGCAGAGTTTCGAACGCGACGTTGGCCTTGGCGAGAATGCCCTTAAGCTGTTCGACCGTGAGCTTGTTGTCCTTCACGATGCCGTCGATTTCCTTATCGACGTCGGCAGGAGACACCGTGAGGTTCTTGCGCTGTGCTTCCTCAAGTTCCAACTTCTCGGTCTTCAACTGTTCGAGAACCTGCGGGCGCATGCGATGCGCGGCCGCCGGCGTCGGTGGCATGCCCGATGTCGCCATCACCAGCGCGATGCGCTGACGAAGATCATATTCGGACACGATCTGGTCGTTGACGATGGCCGCAACGCCATTGCTGTTGGGATCGTCGCCTTCATCCGCTTCTTCTTCCGGTGCGGGCGCCGTCGTGGCCGGAGCTGCTCCAGCGGTCGCAGTTTTGGCGTTCGCCGGCTTGGCGGGGGCTGCGCGGTGATGCTTAACGGTTTGCGCCAAGATTGGGGCTGCGCCCAGCGCCAAAAGGCCTGCGCAGGGAAGCGCGACCAAAGCGATGCGAATGAAGAAATGGCTCTTAGGCAGTGTTCTCACAAGGACTTTCCCGGCTTAAGCCTCGCCCCGGATGGCCTGCCCCTAACCAGCGGCGCAGAATAAGGATTTCGCCTCGGCATTCAAGGATGGTTGTAGGTGAATATGTCCTGGTGGAACAGGCTGAATGGCTGAATTGGTTGATCGCCGGTCTTGAGACCCACCTTGAGCAAGACGGCCGTGGAGGGGGGCAATCCAGGCTGGCTGGTATATTTGCGGCGGTAGGCCAGTGAAATCGCGAGGCACTCGTCTTCGTACCCGATACCGTATTCGGTGTTGATCAATTCCCCAGCAATAAGGTCGCGCTGAATGGCCGCGAATGCCTGCCAGTTTTTGTAGAAGTTAATGTCGGCTTGCGCGTTGATTTCCTCGCGTGAATCCAGACCAAGTGTGACAGCCGACGGTGCAAGCTGAACATAACTTACCTGTAATGAGGAGCGCCCGTAGGTGCCGGTAACGTAAACCTCGTTGCGCTGAAGTTCGCCGGTGCGTTCGTCGATATCGATTCGGTGCGTCAGATCGAGATAGGGGGCGAATTTCACGCTGAACCGGCCGACGATATCGGACTGCGTGCCCGACAAGCCTGAGTCCGACGCGAAGATCGGGTCCGGCTTGAGGCGAAAACTTTCTCCCACCAAGGCTTCGAGGTGCACGACGGGAAATATGGCGTCCGCGCGGAAACCGGCGTTGAAGCGCGGACCACCTTCGACGATGTCGGACCCGGGAAGCTGGTCGAAGCTGAAGATGTTGTTTTCGTCGAGTTCAAGGCTCGCGCTGTCTTCGTTCGGCAAGTTCGCCGGGTTGCCGCCGTAAGGTGCGAAAACCGCCTGGCCGATAGGCTCGATCACGAAGGATCCATTGCCGCTCGTCGCCGCGAACGGCCAACGCCAATCGAGCGCGATATAGGGCATGCCGCGTTCGATATAGTGGTCGTTCGATGGAAGCAGCGGGTCGTTGCTAATGTGATAGACGTCGCCGCGTACGTCGGCTTGAAGCGTGATGAGTTGACCGTCGAACGCGATGAATGGCTTGCGCCAGCGGAGTTCCGCTGTCGCGCGTTGATCGTCAGTACCTTCGTCGCGCGTAATGGCAACCGTATCGAAGTCGAACCGCAACTGGCCGCCGAGCACATGGTCCAACGGAATGTAGGAATATTCGACAAGCGGAAGCGGTATCGGAAACTGGCGATTGTCATCCGTCGTGCGGAGGCCCTGGAAGAAATAGCCGCTCACGGCGAACCGGCTGCGGCCGCTCTCGCCTTCCACGAACAAATCGCTGGTCAGGCGGTCGAGTTGTGAGATGTCATAGCGCTTCAGGAATGTATTGTCCGACGTGACCTGCACATCGAAGCCCGCGCTCCAATGATCTGTGATCGGAATGCGGCCAGACCCGAAGATGTCGCTATAGATCTGGTCCTGTTTTCCGGACACGCCGCCATCCGGATTGAATCCTGTTGCGCCCTGAAGCCAGAAGCCGCCATTCTCCCAGCGTTCGCGATATTCGCCTTCCAGGACCTCACCACCGCGCGTCGAAATCAGGGGCGCGATCGTCGCGTCATTTGATGGCGACATCGCGATGTACACCGGCAGCTTTATGAAAGAGCCGATGACGCTGGATGATCCTAAGTCAGGCGGGAGCAATCCCGACGAATAGCGCACCGTGGGATCGGGCTGGGTCATGTAGGGCGTGTAAAGTATGGGTACGCCCATGAGATCGATCGTCGCGTCATGGAATTTGATGCGGTGTTTCAGTTGGTCGTAGACCACGCGATAAGATTTGATTTCCCACACCGGCGTGCGCTGGCCGGGCTTATTGCAGATTTTGCAAGGCGTGTAGGCGGCGCTGTAGGCAGTTGTGAACCGTCCTTGCGCGCGAAACGCCTTGGCTGCCGCGAGACGTCCGGTCTTGCCGATCAAGGCCGCGAAACCCTCAAGCGCTCCGTCCCGCATCTTGTCGGACATGGTCACCGTATTCGCAAACGCGACATTGCCTTTGTCGTCCACGGTCACCACGTGACCGGTGGCGGTCATGGTGTCTGCGTTTTGGTCATAGCTCAGCGTATCGGCCGTCAGGATGCGCCCTGAATAATCGACCTCGACATGACCGTGTGCCGTCACGACCTTATTGTTCGTGTCGTAGGTGACTTGGTCAGCCTGCAGGACGTAATCGCTGGGTTTTGTTGGTTCCGCAGCCTGACTGCTAGCGAACATCAAGCTCGCACCCATCGCGGCACCGGCAAAAAGTTTCGTTCTCATCCGTCCTCCTGATGGAAGACGAGCGTCATGCCGATGAGGATGGACGCGAGAGCAGGCGCTGTCGCTGCCAGGAGAATGGGGACGATGCCGGACTGACCGAGGGCCCGCGTCAGATCGCTGAAGAAATAGACACCAAAACCGGAAAGCGCGCTGATCAGCACGACCCGCGGCAGCCCGCCGCTACGCCCAAGCCGGAGCGAGAAACTGGCGGCCATGAATACCATCGCGGCAAACAACGCCGGCAGCGCAAGCAGGGTATAGAAATAGAGTTCATACCGGGTCGCGGCGAAGCCCGCGTTCTGCGCGGTGCGGATAAAGCCTGGAAGTGCCCAGAACGACAATGTGTCCGGCGAGGCGAAGCTCTCCTGGATCTGCGTGGGGGTCATCGTGGTGGGAAGCTTATAATCGGCGTGATGTTTGGGTGCTCCCTCCAGGTCGCTGACCTGTGCGTCATGTAGCAACCACGCGCCGTTGGTGAGATCGGCGCTCTTGGCATCGATCCGGCCGAGAAAATGATCCCGTGCACCGTAAAGGAACACGTTCACATCTTCCAGCCGCACGCCCTGGTTTGCGACACGCAGCGCGTGGATCACCGATTGCTGGTGCTCATCGCCTTGCCGTAGCCACAGGCCATTAATCGACACGGCCAGTTGCGATTCCTGGCCGCGGATATATTTCGCTTCCAGTGCTGCAAACTGGCCGAGCAACTGCGCTGAGATCGGCGTGAACACGACAACTGCGAAGATTCCGATCAGCACTGCGACCACCAGCGGCGGCGCCAGAAAATCCCAGGCGGAAAGGCCGGCAGCGCGGGTGGCGACGATCTCCTGATTGCGCGACAGGCGCGCGAAGGCGAACACGCCGCCGAGCAGAACCGCGAACGGCAACAACTTCTGACCGAGGTCCGGAAGCTGGAGAAGACTCATGCCGATGATCACGCCGGTTGAGATATTGTGGCCCGCAGTGCGGTTGATGATATCGACGATGTCGATCGAGAAGGCGAGCATTAGGAAAGCGCCATAGACGATGCCGACACCGAGGAGAAACTGAATCGCGAGATATTTGTAGAGCGTCCAAGACCAGCTCATGCCGCAACCTCTTGCGGCGCGGCACGCCTGTTGAACAGGTCCTTCGGTTCGAAGCCGGCCAGCAGCGCGATCGGCACGGCGGCGCCGATCAACGGGATGAGGTAGAACAGAACGCAGAATGCCGGGTGATGGGTCGCCAATCCCTGGACGCCATAGCCTGCAATGCGCAACCCGGCAGCCGCGAACACGGCTGTGGTAATACGCAGCGCTTGCGCACCGCGTGCGCGCCGTCCACGTGTGATCACGGCGAGTGCGATCAGCCCGAAGGCGATGCAATAAAGCGGTTGCGCCAGCCTGTTGTTGGCTTCCGCAAAATAGGCCGCGCGGACGGATGGCTTGATGGTCGGGCTCGGCCAGAACAGCTCGTTCAGAAAGCGTTCGCTCGTCGCGCGGTCAGTCACGCGCGCCGGTCCTGTGAACTGATCGAGATCGAAGATATAGCTTTTGAACTTCAGAACCGAAAGCTGCGCGCCGCTGGCGTCGGATTGTTCGATCGTGCCGTCATACATAAGCAGGCGTGCACCTGCCGGGGTCTGCGCGAGTTGACCGCTCTCGGCGAGATAGCTGATCGGATGTTTTTGGTTGCGGCTGTCATGCACCAGCACGCCGCGGATATGGCCGTCGGAGTTCAATTCACGAATGAAAACCGTGAGGCCTGGCGAGGGTGTGTTGAATTCGCCTTCATCAAGCAAGGCCGACCCGACATCGGCGCGGATATCGAGGACCTTGTCCTTCATCGCACGCTGACCCGCGGGCATGAGGTAGAGGCCGCAGATGTAGGTGAGGACGATCACGACGCCCGCGGCTATCATCACCGGGACCGTGAGTTGCGCACGGCTGTAGCCGGCCGATTGCATCACGATCAACTCGCTGTCGGTGTTCAGCTTGGTCAGCGCATAGAGTGTGCCCGCGAAAAAGGCGATGGGCAGGATGATGACGAGCAGGCTCGGCAGGATCAGAAGGGTAAGGTAGACAAAGGTTACGGCCGACTGGCCGCGGTTGATTACGAGGTCGAGCAGGCGCAGCGATTGCGTCAACCAGACCACCACTGTCATCAGCAACGCAAACAGCGCGGCGGGCCCAAGCATCTGGGCCAGCACGTATACGGACAGTCGGGGCATTTTCAGCCTGGCCATGCGTAAGCAATGTGGCAGGCTGCGTTTCCTGCGCGCCTTGCCCCTTCTGGGATTCGTCCTAAACTAGCACTCTAAGCCCTTGCTCCTGCAATCCAACTTCGCCAAAACCTTCAATAATTTCCTTGGGAGAGCCTTATGCAATTGACCTTTGCCGCGCCTGGACCTGTCACGTCCGGGGCATGGATTGTTGGCGCTCTGGAAGGCTCGCAACTGACGGCTGCCGCCCTGAAGGCCGACAAGGCGTCAGGCGGCGCGATTACACGCGGTTTGAAGGTCAGCCGCTTCACAGGCAAGCGCGGGCAGACGATGGTCGTGTTGGCGCCGGCCGGCGTCTCCGCCTCGCGCATTGTCTTGGCCGGTCTCGGCAAGGCGTCTGAGTTGGACGGGCATGCAGCCGAAGACATCGCGGCCGGTGTAATCGCCGCTCTGTCTCGCGCCGGTGAAACAACCGTAACCTTCGATCTCGATTTGCCGAAGGGCACCAAGCTGAAGCCCAGCGCGTTCGCGGCGCATTTGGCGATGGGCGCGCGCTTGAAGAGCTATGCCTTCAACCAATACCGCACCAAGGACCTGGCCGAGCACGAATCCAATTTGAAGACTGCGAAGATCGCAACGGGCGATGCCGCTGGCGCTCGCAAGTCTTGGGCGTCACTGGAAGCGGCGGCGGATGGCATGTTCTTGGCGCGCGATCTCGTCAACGAGCCGCCGAATGTTCTTTCGCCGGTAGAATTCGCGACGCGCTGCAAGGCGCTCACGAAGCTCGGCGTGAAGGTCGATGTGCTCGGCGTCGCTGCGATGACGAAGCTCGGCATGGGCGCGCTGCTAGGCGTGGGGCAGGGCAGCGATCGCGAAAGCCAGCTTGTCGTCATGCACTGGAACGGCGGGCGCAAGAAAGACGCTCCGGTCGCGTTCGTCGGCAAGGGCGTGTGCTTCGACTCCGGCGGTCTCTCGCTGAAGCCCGGCACCGGCATGATGGGCATGAAGGGCGACATGGGCGGTGCTGCCGCCGTTGTCGGCGCCATGCGCACGCTCGCGGCGCGCAAAGCGCGTGTGAACGCGGTTGGTGTTATTGGACTTGTCGAAAACATGCCGGATGGAAAGGCGCAGCGTCCGGACGACGTGGTGAAAACCATGTCGGGCCAGACCATCGAAGTTCTGAACACCGACGCCGAAGGCCGCCTCGTGCTCGCCGACGCGCTCACCTACACGCAGCAAAAGTTCAAGCCGAAATTCGTCATCGATCTGGCGACGCTGACCGGCGCGATCATGGTAGCGCTCGGCAGCGAGAATGCTGGCTTGTTCTCCAACGACGACAAGCTCGCGGATCGTCTGCTCGCGGCAGGCAAGACGTCCGGCGAGCCGGTGTGGCGCATGCCGCTCGGCGCCGGTTACGACAAGGCGATCAAGTCGAAGATCGCCGACATGAAGAATATCGGCGGACCCTATGGCGGCTCGATCACCGCCGCGCAGTTCCTCCAGCGCTTCGTCGAGAAGGGCCAGGCCTGGGCCCATCTCGATATCGCAGGCATGGCCTGGCAGGACGGCGAACAGAAGCCGCTCACGCCGGGCTGGGCGACGGGCTTCGGCGTGCGGTTGCTCGATCGCTTGGTCGCGGAGCATTACGAGGGATGACGCCGTGAGAAAGAACCGACTGTTGCTTCATCCGGTTGCGGTCGCGTTCGTCGTTCTCTGTGCAGATATGGCGCAGGCGCGCGACAGCTATGATTGTGCGGACCATGTCGGCATCCCCACGCAAGAACGCTGGTCACCATCTGAGGCGCAAATCCGTCAGGTTGTCAGCGAGTTCTATAGAGCGTTCCCGTCTCAGGAGCATTTCTCGATACGCATGTGTGGCGTCACCGAGAACGGAAAGCAGGCCATGATCGTCGGCGCCCTGCATATGGTCCGCGACAAGAAGGTGTGTGATGACGATCTGAATTTCGCCGTCCTCTACGACCCCGACTCGCACAAGTTTGGCGATCCCGTGCCGCATCAGAAGTTCTGCGGCGGCGGAGATATCGTTCACCGCGCGCCATAATGACAGAGACACTGTTCTATCATCTTGAACGCCGGTCTCTGGAAGACGTGCTTCCAGGATTGATCGAGAAGACGCTTGAGCGCGGATGGCGGGCGTTGATCCGGTGCGACTCCGCAGAGCGCGCGGAAGCGCTCGACACGCTGCTCTGGACCTATGACGACGCGAGTTTTCTGCCGCATGCGCAGCAGGGAGATGGCGACAGCGCGCGTCAGCCGGTGCTGATCACGGTGGAAGAGGGCAATGCCAATGCCGCGAATGTGATGTTCCTCGTCGCGGGTGCGCCACCGCCAGCGTGGGACAGCATCAGCGATCTCACGCGGATCGTGCTGATGTTCGACGGCCGCGATGCGCAGATGCTCGGCGCCGCGCGTGGTTCGTGGAAGGACGCCAAGGCTGCGGGTCACGATGTGACCTATTGGAAAGAAATGCCGAGCGGCAAGTTCGAGAAGCAAGGCTGACTATTTCTGCACGCCTTGCTAAACCGGCGTGGTCAAGGAGACATTGTGTGGGACTGCTCGGTTATCTTTATTCGCCCATCGGTCTGATTTCGCTGGCGCTGCTGGTGGGCTGCGTCGTCCACATGATCCGGACCAACAATATCTTTCCGTGGATCTACGTTGTCGTGTTCCTGCCGAGCGTGGGGCCGCTGATTTATTTCTTTATCGTGATTGTGCCAGGCTTGTTCCGCAGCCGCACGGCGCAGCAGCTTCAGCGCGGCGCCGCACGCGCCATCGATCCGAACAAGGACTACCGCGCCGCGATGCGCGAGGTGGAGATGGTCGGCTCCGTCGATGCCAAGCGTGCGTTCGCCGAACAACTGATTCAGCGTGGACAATATGCCGATGCGATCGAGATGTATCAGAACGCGTTGCAGGGTCAGTTCGTAACCGACACGGCGTTGCTTTTGGGGTTGGCGCGCGCGCAGTTCCTGAACGGCGATGGCGCCGGCGCGCAGGCTTCGCTCTATGCGATTCAAGCAGCCGACCCGAAGTTCTCGTCGGAAGATGCGCATCTGCTCTATGCGCGTGCGCTCGAACTGCAGAACAAGAACGATGAGGCGGCGGAAGAGTACAAGCGCCTTGTTCCCTATTTCGCTGGCGAGGAAGCGCGCACACGCTATGCGCAACTTCTCGCGCATATGGGCCGCATGGATGAAGCGCGCGCACTGTTCACGCAGGTTGTGAAGAACCTCGACGGCGCGGCCAGCCGTTATCGCGCTTCGCAGAAGGAATGGGGCGCCATCGCGCGCGCCGCACTCAGTCGGTAGATTTGGCGTTCTTCTTGCGTATCGCGCGTCCACCCAAGGCCGCGAGTGTCTGGCGATGCCAGATTCTTACCGGAACCGCGGGATAGCCGCCCCAGGTCTGCCCGCTCGGAATGTCATGGATGACGCCGCTTTTGGCGGCGATTCGCACCATCGATCCAATCTTGCGATGGTCGCTGATGCCGGCCTGTCCGCCGATCATGACAAGATCGCCGAGTGTTGTGCTTCCCGCGATGCCCACTTGTCCCGTGATCGCGCAGTAACGGCCGATCTGCACGTTGTGGGCGATATGGACCAGATTATCGAGCACGGTCCCGTTGCCGACGATGGTGTCGCCCATCGCACCGCGGTCGATCGTGCAGTTGCTGCCGATGCGGACATCGTTTTCGATCATCACGCGCCCGAGTTGCGCCACGGAAAGCGGTCCCTGCGGTCCGGCGACAAAGCCGAAGCCTTCACCGCCAATGGTCGTGTTCGCGAAGATTCGGACTCGAGCGCCAATCACCGCATGGCTGATGACGGTACCTGCGCCCACATTGCAATCGTCGCCCAGCACCACGCCTTCGCCAATGACCGCGTTGCTTTGGATATGGCAGCGCGCACCCATCACCACATTGCCGCCGATCACCGCGCCGGAATCGATCTGCGAGCCTTCGCCAATGGAAGCGGTCGGGTCGAGCGTGGCGCGGGCGTGGATACCGGCTTTCGGCTTTGCCGCGGGATAGAAGAGGTGTCCGATCTGCGCAAAGGCGACGCGCGGGTCTTTGACGATCAGCAGCCATTTTCCGGCAGGATCGCGTTGGCTGAGCTTGCGATTTGTGACGACGACACTCGCATCGCTCTTCTCGAAATCCGAAGACCACTTTGCTTCGCTGAAGATACTGATGTCCCCGGCTTGTGCGTTTTCAAGGGGAGCCACGCTGCGCACCATGAAGTCAGCGGGCGCACCCTCGGCGAGTTCCCCGCCGACATGCGCGGCGATCTGGCTTAAGGAAAACGGGCCGCTGCGGCGGAAAAACCTGTCATCAACCAAATATGCGACCCCTTGAACGACGAAACCCTAGCACGGCGATTTACAAGGGGGCTAGTTCGCCAAAACACCGAAGATTCATCATTCCGCCGCCATCGCGGATTCGTATTCTTCGTTGACCGCAAGCCAGCGCGTTTCTGCGGCTTCGAGCTTGCGCTGCGCATCGGCGCGCTTCTTGGACACGGCGGTCGCTTTCGCGCGGTCCTGTGTGAAGACAAGCGGGTCGGCGAGCGCCTTGTCGTATTTTGCGATCTCTTTGTTGAGTTCCGCGATCTGGCCTTCGGCGAGTTCGACCTTTTCCTTTAGCGGACGCAGCGCCTTGCGCTTTTCGGCGGCGTCGCGGCGGGATTCTTCCTTGTTGATCTTCGGTGCGGGCTCATCGCGGCGCGTCGGCGCATTGTCGCCGGTGAGCAGGAAGCGGCGGTAATCGTCCAGATCGCCGTCAAACGGCTCAACCTTGCCATCGGCGACAAGGAACAGCCGATCCGCCGTCGCTTCAAGCAGGCGGCGGTCGTGGCTCACAAGTATCACGGCGCCGTCGAAATCGTTGAGCGCGTTGAGCAGCTCGTTGCGCGCGTCGATGTCGAGATGGTTTGTCGGCTCGTCGAGGATGAGCATGTTCGGCTTGTCGAGCGTCGCCAGCGCCAGCATCAACCGCGCGCGCTCGCCGCCCGACAGGTTCGCGACCTTTGTCAGCGCTTTATCGGCGGAGAAGCCGAAGCCGCCCAACTGCGTACGCACCTGTTCCTGCGTGAGCTTCGGCCTGAGATGACCGAGCGTTTCGATGGGCGTGTAACGGCCGTCGAGTTCTTCCAGCTGATGCTGCGCGAAATAACCGGGTATAAGTTTGCGCGCCCGCGTGAGTTCGCCCGCCATCGGATCGAGCTTTCCGGCCAGCAGCTTCGCGAGCGTTGATTTGCCGTTACCGTTCTTGCCGAGCAGCGCGATGCGGTCCTCAGGATCGAAGCGTAAAGACATGTGCGACAGGATCGGCTTGCCCGGTTCATAGCCAACGGCAACCTGATGCATTGCGATCAGCGGCGGGCTCGCGTCGGTCGCTTTCGGAATACGAATGGGCGCGACATGCTCATCGACCGGCAATTGCATGGTCTGCATCTTGGCCAGCATCTTCATGCGGCTCTGCGCCTGGCGGGCCTTGGAGGCTTTCGCCTTGAAGCGATCGACGAAGCTCTGCATGTGCTTGCGTGCGAGATCCTGCTTCTTGACGAAGGCCGCATCCAGCGCGCGCTTCATCGCGCGCGTCTCCACGAATGTGTCGTAGCCGCCGGTGTAGAGAATGAGCTTGCCGTTCTCGAGATGTAGGATGAACTCGGCCGCGGTGTTCAGCAGATCGCGGTCATGGCTGACGATCAGCACCGTGCCGCGATAGCGCTTGAGGAAGTCCTCGAGCCACAACACGCCTTCGAGATCGAGATAGTTCGTCGGCTCGTCGAGCAGCAGCAGATCCGGCGCCGAGAACAGGATTGCCGCCAGCGCCACGCGCATGCGCCAGCCGCCGGAGAATTCCGAACACGGCCGTAACTGATCTTCAGCCGAGAATCCGAGACCGGCCAGAATGCTCGCGGCGCGCGAAGGCGCGGCATAGGCGTCGATCGCTTCCAGCCGCGCATACACGTCGCCGAGGCGGTGCGAATCCGTTTCGCTCTCCGCGATGGCGAGCAGCTCCATGCGTTCCTTATCAGCAGCGAGCACCGTGTCGAGCAGGGTGATTGGTCCGCTGGGCGCTTCCTGCGCCACCGCGCCGATGCGCCAGTCGCGGGGCCATGACACGTCGCCCTGGTCGGTGTGGAGCTCGCCAAGGATGACCTTCAGCAGCGTCGACTTGCCGGCGCCGTTGCGTCCGACCAAGCCAATGCGCCGTCCGGCGGGCAGGCTGGCCGTGGCCCCGTCCAGGATTTTTCCCCCGGCGATGCGGACGATGATGTTGTCAATTGCGAGCATTTGGGCGGGCATATAGCACGCCTTGCGCCGCAGCAAAGCCCATGGCTATAAGGCGCCGCCTTTCCCCAAAATGGAGCTTTCAATGGCCGTCGAGCGCACGCTTTCCATCATCAAGCCGGATGCTACCCGCCGGAACCTGACCGGCGCTATCGTTGACCGGTTCGAGAAGGCTGGTCTGCGGATCGTGGCTTCGCGCCGGATGCGTCTTTCGACGGCCCAGGCGGAAGCGTTTTACGGCGTGCATTCCGCGCGCCCGTTCTTCCGCTCGCTTGTCGATTTCATGACGTCGGGTCCGGTTGTCGTGCAGGTCCTCGAAGGCGAAGGCGCCATTCAGAAGAATCGTGACGTGATGGGCGCGACCGATCCGGCGAAGGCCGCGGCCGGCACGATCCGCAGGGACTTCGCGGAGTCGATCGAAGCGAACTCCGCCCACGGTTCTGACGCTCCGGAGACGGCCGCGAACGAGATCAAATTCTTCTTCTCGGATTTGGAGATCGTCGGCTAAACGGCCTAGGCTCCGTTCAGGAGAATAGGTCATGGCCGTCAAAACCATCGTTGTCACAGGCGGAACATCCGGCATCGGAGAAGTTGCCGCCGTCGAACTCGCCAAGCAGGGCGCGCGCATCGTATTGATTGCGCGCGATCCCGAACGCGCGGGTATGACGCTGTCGAAGCTGCGCAACGCGAACCCGAACGAACGTCACACCTCGCACCTTGCGGACCTGTCGCAGATTTCGGAAATGCGGCGCACCGCGAAAGAGATCGTCCAGAGCGAGCCAGAGATCGACGTCCTCATCAACAATGCGGGTGCGTTGTTCAACACCCGCAAGGTGACTGAGGATGGGTTGGAGATGACTTTCGCCACCAACCACATGGCCTATTTCGTGATGACGAACATGCTGCTGCCCAATCTGAAACCGGGTGCGCGCATTGTTTCCACGGCATCGGACGCACACAAGGGTGCGAAGCTTGATTTTGGCGATCTCCAGTCGGCGAAGAAATATTCCGGCTTCTCCGTGTACGGAAAATCGAAGCTTGCCAACATCCTGTTCAACCGCGAGCTGGCGCGCCGCATCGCTGGCACCGGAGTTACTGCCAACTGTCTGCATCCGGGCTTCGTCGCGACGCGGTTCGGGGATCAGAGCGGTGGCATCCTGTCTGTCGCGGTGAAGATCGCAAAGCCCATCGGTGCGATCTCGCCGCAAGAGGGCGCCAAGACCATTGTCTATCTCGCATCCTCTCTCGAGATCGAGGGCAAGAGTGGTGGCTACTATTACCAGCGCGCCATCGCGACTCCGACCAAAGAGGCGCAGAGCGACGAAGACGCGAAACGTTTGTGGGACGTTTCCGCAAAACTCGCCGGGATGGACGCGTAGATCATGTCCGCCGAAGGCCATATCCCGGCGCCGCCGGGCGATTTCGTATTGCCGTTCGACCTTCCCGCCGCGGGGTTGCGCGGGCGTATCGTCCGCCTCGATGCGACCTCCGCACGTGCCATGAGCGCGCATGTATTGCCGGAGCAGGCCGCACGCGTATTGGGCGAAACGCTGGCGCTTTCCGCTTTGCTTGGAACGGCGCTCAAACTCGATGGACGTCTGACCGTGCAGACGAAAAGCAGCGGCGCACTCGATCTCGTCACGGCGGATTACTATGGTGCGCAGGACGGCAAGCCCAGGGGCGTGCGTGGCTTTGCGCGGATGAACGAAGCAAAGCTCGCGACGCTTGTACCATCGCCGGATTTCGCGCAGTTCACGGGCAGAGGCTCGCTCGCGATCACCATCGAGCCACGGACGGGCGAACAGACCTATCAAGGCATTGTCGAGCTTTCGCCGTACGGTATCGGCCCGTCGGCGGAGGTTTACTTCGCGCAGTCCGAGCAGCTTCCGACAGCGATCCGTCTCGCAGCTGCGCCGCTGTTCGAAGTAGGCAAGAGCGCGCCTTTGTGGCGCGCAGGCGGCATCATGCTGCAGGTGACGCCGGACGCGCAGCGCACCGACGACGACTGGGATCGCCTTTCGATGATCCTGAAGACCGTTGAGGATATCGAGCTTGTCGACACGTCCTTGCGGGCCGAGACGTTGTTGTGGCGCCTGTTTCACGAAGACGAGACGCGCGTTCTGCCAGCCGAGCCGATTGCCTTCCGCTGTGACTGCGATGGCGAACGCATCGCTTCGATCCTGAAATCCTATTCGCCGGAAGAACGCGCCGGCCTCGCCGATCCCGACGGCATCATCCGCGCCCGCTGCGAATTCTGTGGCACGGTGCACGAGATTGAAGACCCACCCTCCCCTTGAGGGAGGGTCGAAAACGCGCAGCGTTTTCGGGGCGGGGTCACTTGCCGCGTCACCCCTCCCCGAAATTTTCTCACTGCGTTCGCAAATTATCCACCTCCCTCAAGGGGAGGGTTGAGCGGCCTTCGCGATCACTTTGCGCAGAAAAGCTTCGCAGGCTTCTAGTTCGCTCAGCGCGCAGAACTCGTCCGGCTTGTGCGCCTGGTCGATGGAGCCCGGTCCGCAGATGACGGCGGGAATGCCCGCGCTCGCGAAGTGACCGGCTTCGGTGCCGTAGGCAACAGTCTCTGCCGCATTTGCGCCGGAGAGTTCGCGCGCCAAAGCTACTGCCGGCGAATCCGGATCGAGTGCAAGGCCGGGATACGTGCTCGTCACCGTGATATCGAACGATGCATTGGGTGCGCCGCATTTGTATTTGGGCAGGATCTGCGTTTCGGCAAGCTCTTTCGCGCGCGCCACGACTTTCGCCGGATCGCGGCCGGGGAGGGTGCGGCACTCCCAGACCACGCGCGCTTCCTTGGCAAGGATGTTCAATGCGGTGCCGCCGCTGACGATATTAGCCTGTGTGGTCGTGTAAGGTGGGTCGAAGCGCGGGTCCTGATCGTCCTGCAGTTCGACGCCGATCTGCGACAGCGCGGCGATGAACTCGCCCGCCATCATCACGGCGCTGGCGCCCTTGTGCGGCGCGCTGGAATGACCTTCGAGACCGTGCCAATGCATCTTCACCGCCGTACCACCCTTGTGGGCACCGACGACCTTCATCAGCGTCGGTTCGCCGACGATGGCGAGGGCGGGTTTTATCTTGGCTTTCACCAGATCGTTTATCAGGCCCGACACGCCGGTGCAGCCGACTTCCTCATCGTAGGAGAACGCGAAATGGATCGGACGTTTTAGTTTTGCCTTCGCGGCTTCGGGGGCGAGCGACAGGGCAACGCCGACAAAGCCTTTCATGTCGCACGTGCCGCGACCATAAAGCTTGTCGCCGCGTACCTCTGCCGCGAACGGATCGCTCGACCATTCCTGCCCGTCGACCGGCACGACATCGGTGTGGCCAGACAGCACATAGCCGCCATCGGCATCCGGCCCGATCGTCGCGAACAGGTTGGCTTTCTTGCCGCTGGCGTCATAGGAACGGCGGCAGCGCGCGCCCGATTGCTCCAAAAGCTCCTGGGCGAAATCGATCAGCGCGAGGTTCGACAACCGGCTGGTCGTGTCGAACGAAATGAGTTTCTTTACGAGCTCCAGTGCCGCGGGCATGCGGCTCAGCCGTCCACGCTGGAGGCTGGATTGCCGATCACGCTCAGAAATTCGCGGCGCGTCAGCGGATTCTTGCGGAACTCGCCGAGCATCGACGACGTCACCATGGTCACGCCCGTCTTGTGCACGCCGCGCGTCGTCATGCATTGGTGCGTTCCTTCGATAACGACGGCGACGCCTTGCGGCTCGAGCACCTTCTGGATGCAATGCGCGATCTGCGCGTTCATCTTCTCCTGCACCTGCAGACGGCGGGCGTACGCCTCCACAACGCGCGCGAGCTTGGAGATGCCGACGACCTTGTTGGTCGGCAGGTAGCCGACATGCACGCGGCCGATGATCGGGGCCAGGTGATGCTCGCAATGCGATTCGAAGCGGATGTCCTTCAGCACGATCATGTCGTCGTAGCCTTCGACTTCCTCGAAGGTGCGCAGCAGGAATTCTTCCGGATCGACACTGTAGCCCGAGAACCAGTCCTCATACGCCCGGACCACGCGCGCCGGCGTATCGCGCAAACCTTCGCGCTGCGGATCGTCGCCCGCCCATAACAGCAATGTGCGGATCGCGTGTTCCGCTTCTTCACGCGACGGGCGCGGTTCGGACGGCTGCGGACGGGCGCTGCAAAAGGGCGTCGGCTTTACGGCTTCGGGCATAAGGAACTCTTACAAATAGGAGGAACTCCGATAACGCCCCAACCGGGCGTCCGGATCAACCCAACGCAAAATAGGGCTTAGTGGATCTGGCGGCGTTCGTGCGGGCTTTCAAGCAGGAAAGCCGGGATTTCCGCCTCGAACGCCTCGCCGGACGCCGTCTTCATCTGGTACTTGCCGAACATGTAGCCGGACGAGGTCGGCAGCGGACAGCCGCTGGTGTATTGATACTTCTCGCCGGGTGGGATGACAGGCTGTGCGCCTACGACGCCGGGCCCACGCACTTCCTGCACGCGCCCCATCGCATCGGTGATGTGCCAATAGCGCGAGAGAAGCTGCACGGGTTCCTCGCCCTTGTTCTCGACCGTCACCGTGTAGGACCAGAGATACTGGCCCTCATCCGGATCGGACTGATCGTCGAGGAAGGCGGGTTGCACCGCAACCTTGATGCCGCGAGTCATGCGTTCGTACATGGCGTGATTATCGCGCCGCGAGGTCGCGTCACGCAAGGTTCATCATCATCGGGAAGTTAACGCGGCTCAGGCCTGTGGCTCCACCGTCACATCGGTCTTTACCGAGTTGGCGATGAAGCATTCCTCATGGGATTTGTGGTGAATTTCGGCGAGGGTTTTGGCATCGACCTCAGTTCCCGCCGCGAAACGCACGCGAGGCTTCAGGATGACACGCTTCATCCACAATTTCGTTCCGTCCTTTTCCAGAAAGCCAACCGCATCATCTTCGTAGGATTCGACCGTGATCCGCTTGCGTGCGCAGATCGCAAGGAAGGTGAGCATGTGGCATGCGGAGAGCGACGCGACGAACGCCTCTTCGGGATCGACTCGGTCGGCGTCCCCCTTGAACGCGGGCGCGGAAGACGACGGCACGACAATCGCGCCGGATTTGTACCGCACCTCATGTGCGCGGTTGTAGGTGTCGTAGGTGAAGTCTGCGCTGGTCCGTTTCCAGATCACGCGCGCGTGGTGTTCGCCCATATGAACTCCTTCAGTACCGCCAGCTCGTCAGGTCCGCGCCTTTGGGAGCGGTTGCGTTGATGCGCGCCATGATCTTCGGAAGGTACATGATGTTGTAGTGCAGGCGGGAATACCCATTCGGCAGGGCAGGGTCGCCGTTCCAACAATGCTCGGCACGCTCGCCATATTTCACCTCGCCGCCATAGGCCGGGTTCTTGAGTTTCTCGAGAACATCCTGCGCCTTATAAACAGCATCGTTGAGATAATAGGTGTCCGTACTTCCCACATAGATGTGAATCTTACCGGCCAGCTTCGTACCCAACTTCGCCCAGTCGCGCTGAATGATGTGCGTCAGGTCATAGTGGTCGCGCCAGTAATTCGCGACGCTCTTGTCGATCTCGCCGGTGACCTTGTCGAAGATCGGCTTGGGATAGCCGTCACCGCCGACAGGCGAGAACACCGCTTGCCAGATGTCGTACTGCCCGCCGGAGCGTGAGTGGTCGCCTTGCGCGAGTTCGGCGTGGTTGCCGTCGCGCTGGGTCGCGTAGACGATGCCGTTGTAGTCGCGGATCGCGGGAAGCTCGGTGGAATAGAACTGTCCCGGCCGCGCATAGGCGTTCTTGTCGTCGTAGAGATTGATCGTCTCATAGGCGTGGAAATCAATCGGATCGGGACATGCGACGAACGCGCCGTTGTACATGTCGGGATAGAACACCTGCGTCGCCAGCGCCTCCCAGCCGCCGGTCGAGCCGCCATAGGTGAAGCGCGCCCATCCGGCGCCCAATCCGCGGAATTTCCTTTCGACGTAGGGGATCAGTTCCTTGTTGATTGCGTCGCCATAGGGGCCGAGGTTCGCGGAGTTCACCGCGTAACTGTCGTCGTAATACGGATTGGCGTGCTGGATCTCGATCACGAGGAAGCGGGGGAAATTAGGTGAGATCCATTTCTTGTAGAAAGCGTACGCTTCCTGCTGCTGGATGCGGTTGTAGCCCGCCAGGCGGAAGCGTTCGGAGTAATCCGGCTTCAGGTTCGCATCAGGCGGCGTGGTGCGGAAGCCATCGATGTCATCCGGGAAATGCCCGTGATTGACCATCAACGGGTAATGCGCATTTGGATGCGTATCGAAGCCGAACGGCAAAAGCACGTGCGCGCCGAGATAGATCGGCCGCCCCCAGTATTTCGATAGCATTTCACTCTTGATCCGAATGTGCTTGATGAACGGCGTGTCGGCTTTCGGTTTGATGGGGCCGATCTTCTGATCGAGCGCGAGCGTCACCATCGTGGGATGCACGGAGCTGACGTGGATTTTAGCCGGCTTCGAATAGAGATTGCCGGGTTTCTCGGCCCACTGCTGGCCTTCGCCCATCTCGGGCGGCAGTTTCAGCACGCGGCCGTCCGCGAGGTGGAATGCTTCGTAGCGGTTCAGCACGGCCTGCACCGTGTAGTCGCCATCGGGAAGCAGCGACAAGCTGCGCAATGGCCAGCCGAACGCTTTTGCGTCGATGATCGTGGACGCGCCGGGCTTCATGCCGTCGACCGTCAGTCCGTACAACGCGGGCGACGCGAATGGGCGGTCTTCCGATAGCAGCGTGCGCGGCTCTTTGCTCGCGCCCTTGGCGACGATTAGTGTGACGTGCCCGTCGATCGGTTGCGCGCTCATCGCGGCAGGAAAAGACACGGCGAACGAGGGCCCGCCTGCGCTTGACACGGGCGTTGCCTCTGTCGTGCCGCTCGATGCGGTAATTACCAACAGACCAGTTGCGAGAAGCAGAACGCGCTTCATGGAATTTCCCCGTTAAGCTCAGGCAACTTTGAGCGCCTGTTCCAAATCTTCGCAGATGTCGTCTGCGTCCTCGAGGCCGACGGAAAGGCGCATCATCCCCGGCGTGATTCCAAGCTCGGCGCGGTCTTCCTGCGGCAAGCGGCTGTGCGTCGTAGTTTCGGGATGGGTGATGAGGCTTTTCGCGTCGCCCAGATTGTTGGAGATATCGATCAGCTTCAGCGCATCTGCGAAGCGGAACGCGCCAGACTTTCCGTCCGTAACTTCGAACGTAACGACGCCGCCGCCTCCTGACATCTGTTCGCGCGCGAGGTTGTGCTGCGGGTGATCGGGATGAAAGGGATAGAGGACTCGCGAAACTTTCTTGTGTGCGCCGAGGAAATTCGCGACTGTCATCGCATTCTCGCAATGTGCGCGCATGCGAAGGTCGAGCGTCTCGAGGCTTTTCAAATGTACCCATGCATTGAACGGACTGATCACCGGCCCGGTGTTGCGCAGATAAAGCTGCAGGTGATCTTTCAGGAAATCTTCGTGGCACAGGATCACGCCACTGAGACAGCGTCCCTGACCGTCGATCCACTTGGTCGCCGAGTGCACAACGATATGCGCGCCGAATTCCATCGGTCGCTGCAGGGCAGGGCTCGCGAATGCGTTGTCGACGACAAGGCGGGCGCCCGCGGCGTCCGCGATCTTTGCGACCGCGGCGATATCGACAATCGCAAGCGTAGGATTGGCCGGTGTCTCTAGAAAGAGCATCTTCGTGTTCGGTCGCATCGCGGCGCGCCATTGTGCAATGTCGCCGCCGTCCACCAGCGTGTGCGTCACGCCAAAACGCGGCAGGATGTCCACGATCACGGTGCGGCACGAGCCGAACATCGCCCGGGCCGACACGATGTGATCGCCTGCCGAAAGTCCCGACATCAGCGCTGCGCTGACCGCCGCCATGCCGCTCGCCGTTGCGCGTGCGACTGGCGCGCCTTCAAGCGCGGCTATGCGATCCTCGAACATCGAAATCGTCGGGTTGCTGAAGCGTGTGTACTGGAAGCCGTCATCCTCGCCGGTGAAGCGGCCCTCCGCCTGCTTCGGCGACTCGTAGGCGTAGCCCGAGGTCAGGTACAGCGCCTCGGAGGTTTCCTGAAACGTCGAGCGCGCCAGACCGCCTCGAACCGCCATCGTTCGTGCGCGCCATTTTCCGGGCTTTTTGTTCGTCGCCATATGCGTTTGTGACGCGCCTTGCCGCTGAGGGTCAAGTTTCTTAAGGTCGCGCCGCATTCCAATCGCGGTCCCCAATGTCAGTGAATACCATCAGCCATCAGACGGCGCTTGTTTACGTCATGGTCGTCGTGGCGGCTGCCGACGGCATCATCAGCGACAAAGAGCTAAAGACCATCGGCGACTTGTCGAAGCACCTGCCGGCGTTCCGCGATTTCGATCACAGCCGGCTGCTCGCCACCGCACAGGATTGCGGTGCGATCCTTCAGGAGACTGAAGGACTCGAAGCCGTCATGGGTCTCACCAAGGCGGCACTGCCGGAGCATCTGCGCGAGACGGCCTATTGGCTGGCGCTGGAAGTGGCGTTGTCGGACAGCCGTGTCATGCTAGAAGAAATCCGCGTGATCGAGGCGATCCGCCGAGCACTCAACCTCGACAAGCTCACTGCAGCCGCGCTCGAACGCGGCGCACGCGCGCGATACCAGGTCGCATGAAGCGGCTGCTGCTCCTTCGTCACGGTAAGGCGGAGGGCGCGGCCTCCGAAGACAGAAAGCGCGCGCTCATTCCGCGCGGCAAGACCGATAGCGAGCGCATGGGCCGCTTTCTGCGCGAAGATGCCTATGTGCCCGATCTGATCCTGTGTTCGGATGCCACGCGCACGCGGCAGACGCTTGATGCCGTTCTTCCGGAACTGCAAGCCAAACCCGATATAAAATATCTGGCGGAACTCTACCTCGCTGAACCCGAGTTGATTCTCTCGCTGATCCGCAAGGCGAACGACAAGATTCCGTCGCTGATGATTATCGGTCACAATCCAGGGCTTGAGCAGTGCGCACTCGCGCTCGCCTCCGTGCCGCTCGAGAAGAAGCTGCGCAAACGCTACGACGTCATGGACGAGAAGTTCCCGACCTGCGCGCTCGCGGTCATCGATTTCGACGTCGAACGCTGGCGCGACGTCACGCCCGGCCGCGGCGATCTTGACGCGTTCGTGCGGCCGAAGGATCTGGAAAACGGCTGATCAGCGCACGACGCTGCGCTCGGCGAGGACGAGTTGTTTCCAGCCGAAGGCCGCTTCCGGAACGGCGTCACCCATCATGCGCGCAGTGCGTTCGGCGACCAGCCTGCCGCCCATCGCCTCATAAAAGAAGCGCGCATTGTTCTTCGCATGGGCCCAGATCACGCAAGAACGGAAACCGCGTTTGCGCAGCTCGGAGAATGTGCCAGTAAGCAACTGCCGCCCCACGCCGCAACCAAAATGGCTGGGATCGACATAGAGCGTGAACACTTCTCCATCGAATCCGAGTCCGCGGTCGCGCACCGCGCCCGCGCTCGCCATCGCGACGATGCCGTAGTTGTCGTGTTCCGCTACCAGCACAAGTTCGCGATGGTTGATGGACGCGAGCCAACGCGCGGTCTGCCCCTTCGGTGTCATGGAACACAGCAACGATTTAGAAAGAACGCCGGGATACGTGTCGTGCCAGGATTCGATGTACACGCGCGCGATGTCCGCGGCATCTGCAGGCCGCGCGAGTCTGATCGAGAGCGCAAGCGGTTCCATCGACGTGAAGCTTCGCGCAACTAAGCGTGCTCGGCAAGACGATCAGGGATTCTTTTTCGAACGAAAGGACGCGCGGATAGCGAAAATGCCGATCGCAAGGAACACCAGCGTAACCCCGACCAAGGGCAACACTTCGCCGATGTCTTTCAGGAGCGTGTCTGGATCGGTGAACAGCGCATAAATTGCGCCGACCCCGAAAACTGCCGTGCAAAGGCCGGAGGGCAGCACGATCAACACGCCGATAATGAATAGCGCAACCGCGCCGGCGCCACCGCCCGTCGGCGGCGGGTATTGCGGTTTCAGCGGTTCCGGAATTTCAGGCTCAGACACGAGCAGCCTCCCTTAGTTTCACGTCCAATCCATTGCGATAGAAGAGGTTGTAGGTGTCGAATGGGATGATCTGCTTTTTCGACGTGACGAAGTGAATGCAGGACCGCTTTACCGCCGCGATGCAGAAATTGTAGCGATCCAGGAATGAAACTATCGCGATCCTGAAGACTTTGTCATAGCCGAGATCGTCGGGAACCTCGACCTGTGGCAGGCAGCAAAGCAGGTCACCCAGCACCGTTCTGGTGCGCTCACCCGACGACGCCAACGAAAGCAGATCGAATAACCGGTCGCGCAATTGCGGATATTTTTCGAACGAAATCGTGTTCGGCGCGATGGCGAGAAGTTCCGCCTTGGGGATGAGCTGGGTGATCGGGGTGACTTTGGCGTCATCGCGCAAACCGTATGCGATCGAGATGGCGTCGGGGTTGCAAGGCAGGGGCATGATGTCCTCGGCACCGAAAATCTCGCCCGCCTGCGTGTAGATCGCGCGGCGGATATCGGTCAGCAGCATCCGGTCGCGGTTCTTGTCGAAGTTAAGGTTGCGGCCTGCGTCCTGCACGGGTTGAAGGGTGACGCCGCGCACGCACTTGAATGTGAGTGCGTGCCGCACGATGTCACCGATCTCACTGTCGTTGACGCCTTTCTTGATGACGCAGACCAGCGTTGTCGAGATACCGGCCTCTTCCAGGTTGGCCAGCGCCTGTTCGCGTACCTTGCGCAGATCGGCACCGCGGATATTTTCCAGCGCGTCCCGCTTCATCGAGTCGAATTGCAGGTAAACTTCGAAGCCGGGCTTCAGCGCCGCCAACTCGTCGACGAACGCCTTGTCTCGCGCAATGCGGATTCCGTTCGTGTTGAGCATGATGTGGCGAATGGGTTTCGATTTCGCCAGCTTCAGGATCGCCACGATATCGGGGTGAATGGTGGGCTCGCCTCCGCTGATCTGCACGAGATCGGGAAATCCTTCGCTTGCGACAAGCGTTTCCAGCATGGCGTCGATCTCGGCGACGGACTTCTGTTCGTGGCGCGCCTGACCGGACTCCGCGAAGCAGACAGGACATGTGAGGTTACAGGCATCGTTGACCTCGATCAGCGCAAGGCACGAATGCTGCTCGTGGTCGGGACAAAGACCGCAGTCATAAGGACAACCATATTCGGTCCGGCTCTGATGCTTAAGCGGCAGATCGCCGGGTTTGATGAAGTCTTTGCAGCTTTTGTAATACGCCGCGTCCGTCGCGATCAGCGTCTTCTGTGCGCCGTGTTCGCGACAGCGCTTGAGGAAATAGACATCGTCCTCTTCGATGACGATCTTCGCGGTCACAAGTTTCAGGCACGTCTCGCAAAGCGACGTGGTCTGTCCGTAGAAACTATAATCCCGGGATGGGCGGACGAATGTCATGGTTGCGCCTCAGCATGAAGATCGAATAGGCGAGAAGTGCCGCACAAATGAAGTGGAAGATATTGAACGGTCCGATAAGAACGGGATAAGGCTTCAAAAATTCCCAGACGAAACGCTGGCAAGCATACCAGCCGGCGAAAATATAAAAACCGTTTTTGCGAAAGAATTCCGATCCGCGTGCAATTTCGCGCAGATAGATCAGAAGAAACAGAAACATGGCGGCGGCTTCGTAAAGCTGTACCGGGTGACGCGGAATGCCGTCGCCAAAGTCGACGGCCCACGGCAGGAGCGAGGGCGTGCCATAGGTGAAATCCGGCAGCCCCGCGAAAAAACAACCGAGGCGCCCAATGGCGATGCCGGTCGCGAGCGGCGCCACGAATTGCGCGCCGGTTGAGCCTTTGATGCCCGCGAATAGCTTGAAGATCTCCACTGCGATCACGCCACCTGCGATCGCTCCCGCGATGGAATGGCCAAAGATACATCGCCCCGCAAGTCCAAGGTTCAAACTGCCGAACAAGACTGCCCCGGTGGCCGCGCCAATTCCCAGCGCGACGAAGTAGCCCGGATCGCGCAGTGGCGTGCGCGGCCGCGATCCCATCCAGCCCTCGCGCGAAACGAACCAACCCATGAGGGCGGCACCGATCCATGCGAGGAGGTCGAAAGTGGTATGTACGATCACGCGAAGCGTCCCTCTTCCTCACCATAGTGGGGAAGAGGGACGCGCAGCTAGTAGAGTCCGAGCTTCATTTGCGTCGATGCGCCCGCGACGCCGTCGGCGTTCACCCCGTTCTTCTTTTGATACGCGGCCACTGCATCGGCGGTCGGCTGGTCGTAAACCCCTGTGACCTTGCCTTTGTAGACGCCGGACGAGGCGAGGGCCTGCTGCAACCGCTCGACGGCGATACCCTTGTCGCCCTTCCGCAAGACATACCCGGCGCGGTTGCCTGTCTTGGCCTGATAAAGGCGTTGCTTCGAGGCTTTGGCGTAATTTTGCATCGCCTCGGGCGACGGCGCTGCGGCAGCATTGGTGATCTCGTCCTGTTCCACCTGCAACGCCTCGAGCTTGCGGGTGATGCGCTCATCCTTGAGCGACGCGTTCCTGGCCTTGAGGTCCGAGATCAACCCGGCATTTGCGTGCTTCGCTTCTTCGGAATGGCCCGAGGCGGCGAGCTTCACATTCGCCGCCAGAGTGCGCTCGCTTTCGGCAAGGGAGGCTTCTACCGACACGTCCTTGTTCAGCGAGCGATCCGAGGCCGCCACGTCATCTGTCACCGACACGCGGATCGGAAGATCGAGCGTTCCACTCGCGCCGCTGCGCGCATCGCGCCAGGCGACGCCGAATCGGCCCAGGTCGAGCGAACCGTCGCGGTCGGCCGAAACATCAAGCCGCAGTAAAACGGTGCGCTCCTCGCCGGCATAGAAATCCGGCCAGTCGGCGGAGACGTCGCGGCCTGACGAGCTCGCGAACCCGATCATCTCGGCCCGGCGGACCGCGCCGCTGCCGTGGAATACGATATGGACGTCGCGCGCGCTGGTCGAAAAGGCAGATTTCAACTCTTCTTCGAAGATGCGGGCAAGCTGCACGGGGCTTTCAACGAAATAGTATTTGCCGCCGCCGCCTTCCGCCACGGATTGCAGCAAATCCTCGTTGTAGTCCGCGCCGAGACCGATCGTTGACACGCGCACACCGCCGCGCCGCGCGTTCGCAGCCATCTCCGCGATGTCGCTCGGGTTGGTGACGCCGGCATTGGCGAGGCCATCGGTCAGCAGGATCACGCGGCTCAGCGTTTCGGCCGAGAGATGCATGTCGTGCCGGGCGTCCTGGGCTTCTTCGATACCGCGTTGCATGCCGCCGGCGAGGTTGGTGGACCCGCGCGGCGTGAGCTGATCGATCTCATTCTGCAGGCGCGGGATGTCGTGCGCGTGCGCGGCGGGCCACATCAGCGTGATGCGGTCGTCGAACTCGACCACGGACACCACGTCACGCTCGCCGAGACGCGCGACGGCGAGTTTCGCCGCCTGGCGCAGATATTCGATCTTGCCCCTGTCCTCCATGGAGCCCGACCGGTCGAGCACCAGCGACAGATTGAGCGGCGGCCGCTGATTGGGCTTCGCGTCCAATTCGGGCGCAGAGAAATGGACCAGCACATAGACCGGTTTGGTCCAGCCGCGCGTGATGATCGGCCGCTCGATCGACAGGTTCGATGACAGCGATGGCTTGGCGGCGCTGGCTTGGCCGGCGGCGAGTACGATGCCTATCGCCACCAATCCGAAAGTGAACGCCTCGATGCATACACGAATACTGCCGCCCCATTTCGCGGTGCGCGCTACGCTTATCCTCGACATGAATTCCTCCCTCGACGCAAAAACGCGTCGAGGGAATGCTTGAGCCCGATTGTGGCGCATCGCTGCCGCAAACAAGGCGGCGCGCGGTTGCAATCGTGGTCTTTATACGGCTTGCGTCCGCGCGTTCTTACGACGCCTTGTGCGGGGTCACAGTCTGTACGACGGTCGTGTGCGCTGGCGCCGCATTGGCTGCGACGCTGGGCGCCGTTGTGAATTCGGTTGTCGCTGCAGCGAGCAGACCCGCGGCGACCAGAATGATCGCCCAATTGAAAAATCCGCCGCCTTCGTCATCGCGCGAAAGATCGCGTCTCGAGAAATTCGTTTTCATATGCCTCTCCGTCGGGGCGGGGCGCCGCATGGTTGCTGGTGCCTTAATCACCCGTTCGAGGTGGAGATGGGGGCTTTTTGCTGCATCGCAACGTCTGCCAGCCATGCGGAAATAACATGCATCCAAACCTTGAAAACCGATGTAGGAATTACTAGCGCGAACTTCATACTAGTGACGTAGGCGATGGGTAAGGTTGAAGCCTTACGGATTCAGCGGCAGTTTTTTCTTCGGGGGGAAGGGTTCTCGCGCCCCACTAACCTCCAATTGAAATGCGGGCCCCTGCTTCTGAGGTTCTGTCCGGAATTGAAGCAGTACCCGTGCTGCTGCAACTTCAATTCTTCAGCGCAAAATACCCACCCGGAAAACGTGCGCACCGGAACATTGCCGTTCCGGAAATCAGGGGGTAGCGTTTTCGCTTCACGTGTCGAAAGGGGTATCTTCAACAGGAAGGTTTCAAATGATTAGGTCATCACTTGTAACGTTCGCGTTGGTAACTTTCGTCGCCGGCAGCGCATTGGCGGCAAGCGACAAGACATACACACTGAGCAAGGACAAGGCGGTCACATCTGTTAGCCAGGGGTCTGCGCACTACGCGCCGCCGCAGATTCTCAGCAAGGGCAATGTGATCTTCAGCAATGTCGGAACGAAGTATCCGAAAGGACTCTACTTCTGCTGCTACGGCGACACGATCTCGGGCCCGAGCAGTCCTGTCGGCGGCAACTACGCCGCAGCACTGCAGTTCACACCGACGCAAGATGGAAAAGTCACGGAGATCGATGCCGGCGTCGGTCTGGCCTCGGGGACCAATGGCGTCAACTTGGCACTTTATGATGACAACGGTGGCGTGCCTGGAAACCTGATTGCGGGCGGAACGGCAACCGGCCTCGGTGCTTTCGGGGATTGCTGCACGATGGCCACCGTCAATGTCAGGAAGGCTCCGGTCAAGGCGGGTACGCCTTATTGGGTCGTTGTTACAGCGACAGGCAACACTTGGGACGCGTGGGCATTCAACTCCACGGACGAGACCGATCTGCTGACCGCAGCCTACAGCTCTGACGGCGGCGCGACCTGGACGGCGGGCGGAGCGCTTCCCGGGATGTCTTTCCAAGTGCTGGGCAAGTAGGCGGACGCTTTCGCGTATGAATGAAAAGGCCGGGCCTCATCAGCCCGGCCTTTATTCTTTTCACCCAGATTATTTCCTACGGCTTAAGCGGCGGGTTCTTCATGAGTTCGAAGAAATGTGCGCTGTGCTCGCCGCCCATGTTGTAGTGCTTGGCGCCGGTGAAGTCGGAGATCTTCGACCAGTTGGCAGCGACGTCGTCAGCCGTTGCGTTGTGGCCGATGTTCACGCCGGGGCTCTCCACGATCTGCGCAGAGGAGAAGCCGCCTGCGGCTGCCGAGATGACGCAACCCGTCGGCGCATCTTCGCTCGCAAGGAACACGACGGCTGGCGTTACATATTCTGGCTTCAGCGCCGCGACCATTTCCGGCGGCATAAGGTTCTCGGTCATGCGCGTGCCGGCGACGGGGCAGATCGCGTTGACCTTGATGTTGTCCTTCGCGCCTTCGAGTTTCAGCGAATTCATGAAACCGACGAGGCCGAGCTTCGCGGTGCCGTAGTTCGTCTGGCCGAAATTGCCGTAAAGGCCAGTGGACGAGGTCGTCACGACGATGCGGCCATATTGCTGCGTCTTCATGATTTCCCACATCGCCTTGGCCGGTTTCACGGTGCCCATCACGTGGACGGCCATCACGGCGTCGAAATCCTTGAGCTCCATCTTCGCGAAGCTCTTGTCGCGCAGGATGCCCGCGTTCGCTATCAGCACGTCGATGCGGCCCCACGTGTCCATGACCTGTTTGACGAGATGCGCCACGCCCGCGTCATCGGTGACCGACGCGCCGTTGGCGATCGCCGTGCCGCCAGCATCGGTGATTTCCTTCACAACCGCTTCTGCGGCGGCGGAGTTGCCGCCTGTGCCGTCAACCGCACCACCCAGATCGTTGACCACGACCTTCGCGCCGCGCCTGGCGAATTCGAGCGCATGCGCGCGGCCCAACCCGCCGCCCGCGCCGGTGACAATGACGACCTTGCCGTCGAAGCGAATGGCCATGGAAAAGCTCCTTCAGAAATGGGGATATTGCAGGCGCGAAGTGATGGCGGATGGGGCCGTGTGGGTCAAGCTTGAGCCGGTGCGAGCAAGCGTCTCAGCCACCGGTTCGCCGGGATCTCGATGAGCTTCGCGAGCAGTATGCCCCACACGATGCAGACCGCGAGGAGAGCGAGCGGCTCCGCCCACCAGATAAAGGTCGACCAGCGGATGCCGAAGATCGTCGAGTCCCAGGCAGGATACCAGCGCTGCTCCAGATAGCGGATGAACTGCAGGAAGAACGTCTGTCCCATATAGATCGCGTAGGACCATTCACCGAGCGCGAGCACCACGCCGGTCGATAGCGCGCGCGCGACGATGCCGCGATCGAAGGCGAGGGTGAAGATCAGCGCGTTCATAGAAAGCGCAACATAGATGTCCTGCGGCTTGTGTGCCCAGGCGCTGCGATAGATGGAGTCCAGCAGCAACAGCACAGCGGCGATCTGGGCAAGCGTGAACAAACCTTCCGGCAGATCGCCCCAGCCGCGCGCCATCGCCTCGCGGTAGAGCATCGACAGCCCAACGCCGATCGCGAACCCTGCCATGCCGCGATAGATGCCATTGTGGAAAGTGAGGTCGAGGCCGTGGCCCGATGTCAGCGCGAGGACGTTAAGTGAAAGCGCGCCAGCGACGATCAGCAGCAACGCACTCACCACGCCGCCGCGTGCGAAGAACAGATAGAGCGGAAACAGCAGGCACAACAGAAACTCGACGCTCACGAACCATGACGCGCCGTTCCAGGTGAGATACGGCAGGGTATTCCAGGCCTGCACCAGAAACAGGCTCGCGACGAAGCCTTGCCACGTGTTCTGTGGGTGATAGGGCTGATCGTAGATCGAAATGTATCCGCCGTGGGCCGCAAGCGCGCGCAGCCCGATCACAAGCCCAAGAATGGCAAACAGCATAAAGAGATGCAGAGGATAGAGCCGCGCGAGCCGCGTCATCACAAACGTGCGGTAGGTCTTCGTGCCATGCCAGAACGCGGCCGCGCGCTCGCCGTAGACATGGACGAGAATGAAACCCGACAGCGCGAAGAAAAACTCGACCCAGAGATATCCCTTCGCCACCAGCGCATCATACCAGAACGCATTCTGATAATGATGCCCTTCGCCGAAGTGATAGAGCACCAGGATCAACGGCGGAAACGCCCGCGCCCCGGACAACGCCTTTATCTCGGTCGGACGGCTCATTTCAGCTCCGGAAAGCGTTTGTCGATTGCGGAGATTGCCGCCTTAAGTCGTGTTTCGCCATGGCCTGCTATCGTTACGAAGGGCAAGTCACGTTTGATGAGTTCCTCATGGCATAGGGCATAGAACTGCCGCCGCATTTCTGCGTTCGAAAGCGCAGTGTAGCGTGTGCCATCGTTGCGCCAATCGAGATCAATGTCGGTCAGTAAGTACAGATCGGCGGTTCGAGCCACGCGATCAAGGTCCTGGGGGCGTTCGCCCAGCAGCATGTCTGCCCATATCGCCGTCATCACCGCATCCGTGTCCTGGATCAGCAGGCGATTTGCGCGTGGCCGTGTTGCGGCATCCAGCGCCACGTGCCCGCGGACAATCGCACGCAGGTCATCGGCATCGCACTCGGTGCCGAATACCTCGCAATATGTCCGGCCGTATTCCGGCGCGGCGACGGTTCCGTAATGCGCAGCCAATTGTAAGGCGAGCGTACTCTTGCCGGTACTTTCGGGGCCGCACAGGCAAACCGCCTTCGCATAATAAGCCCGCACCGGCGCCGGCAGGAATTTCCAAGATTTGAAAGGGTCGGCGCGGATTTCGCTCGCCGAGATAGGTGCTGCCGTTCGATCCAGATCGAACGGAACAAACTTGGCGTTCGCCTCTGACGCCAGCCGGCTTCCGTAGGCTTCTGAAGCGAAGACGAAGTCGATCGGCTCAGGATGCGCGGCGAGAACGATCTTGCGCCATATGGTCCAGAAATCAAGATGCTCCGACGGTTCCTGCGGTACGTCGCGGTCGAAGTGGACGATGCGTGCCCACGGACAGAGTTGACGCATCCACGCGCAGCGGAGCGCTCCGTCGATAGGCTCGACCTCGCGTGTGCACACCAGAATAGTCAACTCATCGCAATACGCCCGCGCGAAATCGCACATCATGAGATGGCCATCATGCGGCGGCATGAATTTGCCAAGCAAAAAGCCCCGGCTCATCGCCTGACAGCCAATTGCTTGTTCCATTGCCACAGTCCCGCAATCGAAAGCAGCAGGAACAGGGCGTAGAGCACGGTCGTGGGATAAAGACCTTTCCATGCATAAAGACCGATCTGGACGATGTCGGTGGCGATCCAGAGCACCCAATTTTCTATCCGGCGTACAGAGAGAAGATACTGCGCGACCACGCTCATCGCCGTGGTGTTGGCGTCCATCCACGGCGCTGTGTCCAATGTGTAGTTCGCCAGATACCAACCCTCTCCGAGCGAAGCGCCTACAATTAAGGCGCACCATAGGGCGCGGCTTCGGCCACTGAGCCGTTCAACTCGGACAAGTCCGTCTCCGGCCCGTTCGTGATGCCAGATCCACCAGCCATAGATCTGAACGATGAAAAAGAAGACCTGCAGCGCCGCATCGGAATAGAGCTTCGCTTGGAAGAAAACGATTCCGTAAAGGGCGACCATCAGCAGGCCGAACGGATAATTCCAGATGCTTCGCCTGACGATCAGGCCAACATTGGCCACGCCAAGCAGAGCGGCGATGATCTCGGTGCTGCTCACTCTCCCTCCCGAATCGCTTCCGGGATTATTGCATGCTCAGTGGCCGATCAGGTGGGTGGCAAAAATTTTCCACCAAGGGGCGGTGTAGAGGTATCCGGCAGTCAACTGGCTGGCCGCGATCCAAACGAGACCTGCAATGTAAGCGGGATGAAGCCGCCGCCTAGTGATGAGATCGTACGCACCAAGCCCAAGGATCAGCAGATCGTTGGCGAGATAGAGGTGCGGCATGTAGGGCCAAAGACTATTGCCGAACGCGCCGTGAATTGGGCCTGCCAGCCAGCGCGCGAAGCCGGCATCGCTGATATAAAGCGTCGCCAGCAGGATCAGGCGCTTGTGCGCGGGCGAATTGCCCCGCGTCAGAAAAGCAGCACTCACCAGGCCGGTGAAGGCGAGGATGTCGGTGAATTGAATCGCGAAGAACGCGGGATCGCTGTCCGGTGTTCCGAACTGCCCACGTTGCACGATGATGGCGGTCGCCGGGCCAAGCACGATCATGATCGCGGCCAGCACCATGGCAGCGATGCCAAGCTGCTTGTGCAGATCGTGCCGCTGGCGGCGGATCAGAAGAACCTGCACCGTCAGCACCACGAGCCAGCCGACAAACGCGACGGCATGAAAATGGACGATCAGCGGATAGGCGGCCTCATGATTTCGGAGGTGCTCGACGATTTCACCGCCGAAGCCCATTACGATGCCGAGCCAGATCAGCGCGACATAGAGAAGAAAGAAATTTCGATCCCACCTGTGATACGGCGCGAATTGCGCTGTCATGTGCCGCCCCCCGAAGTGCCCCGCCGCACTCAATCAAAATTGCGCAAAAAGCAAAAGGGCGGGGATGACCCGCCCTATGCAGAGATTCAAAAGTTTCGCAGGCGTCTAGCGGTTTCCGCCCTGCGGTGCGCGGCGCGGCTGCTGGGGACGGGCTTCGGCATTCGCCGCTGTCCGCTCGGCTGCTGCCTTGCGCGTCTTGGCGTGGCGACGACGCTTCTCTTTCCGCTTCGCATTCATTCCGGCTGCGCCCATGGCGTTCTGGTCCTCGGTAAGGGGTGGGTCTGTTTCGGGCCGGAAACTAGTCAAAGCCGGTCCCTAACGCTAGGCCTTTGGGCGGTCGGTGAGCGATATGCTAAAGAACGCCGGTTCGGGCGGATTCTTGGGGGTATCGTGCGCAAATTGGCTATCGCGGTGTGGTGCATTCTTGCGGCGGGGGTATCCGCGGCGCAGGCGGCGGAACCGACGGCGGCCTCCGCGGAACAGTTCGTGCGCGGGCTTTACGCGAAGTATACGCACAACGGCAAACCCACCCCGTTCGTCTATCCCGACGCCCATAACATCGCCGATTCAGGCATGATGGCGCTGCTTAAGCACGACAAGGACAAGTCGAACGGCGAGGTCGGCGCGATGGATTCCGATCCGATCTGCCGTTGTCAGGACTGGGAAGCGATCAAGGTCAAATCCCTGAGTGTGACCATGCAGGGTGGGAATGCCGCTGCTGCTGCTGTCGAAATTTCGGATATGGGAGATGTCCAGAAGATTCATTACTCGCTGGTGTGGACGAAAGACGGCTGGCGCATCCACGACATCGGCGCCAAGGACGAGCCGAGTCTCATCGCCTATCTGAAGACCTACAAATACTGATGCTGCTTCATCTCCAGTCTGCCTTCGGCATTTGCGTCATCGTCGCGGTTGCGTGGCTGTTGTCGGAAGATCGCCGCGCGTTTCCGTGGCGCACCGTGATTGCCGGTCTGGCGTTGCAGGCGGCGCTCGCGCTGTTGCTTCTGAAAGTATCGCTCGCGCGCGAAGGATTGCTGGCGCTGAATGGCGCGGTCGATGCCTTGTCGATCGCCACGAAAGCGGGAACGTCATTCGTGTTTGGCATGGTGGGCGGCGCTGCTCCGCCGTTTGCCGTCACCAACCCCGACGGCATGGTGAGTTTGGCGTTTCAGATATTGCCGCTGGTGATTGTGATCTCGGCACTCTCGGCCCTATTGTGGCATTGGCGCATTTTGCCGGTGATCGTGAAAGCGTTCGGCTATGCGCTGCGCAAACTGCTCGGCATTGGCGGCGCGGTGGGATTGGGGTCAGCGGCGACGATCTTCCTCGGGATGATCGAGGCGCCGCTTCTGATCCGTCCTTATCTCTCTAGGCTGACACGCAGCGAACTCTTCATGCTGATGAGCGTCGGCCTCGCCTCCGTCGCGGGCACGGTGTTCTTTCTCTATGCCAGCATCTTGAAGGACCTTGTGCCCGGCGCTCTCGGCCACATTCTAATTGCCTCGATGATGTCGCTGCCTGCCGCGATCCTGATCGCGCGCATCATGGTGCCGGGCGAAGCGGGCGTTGCTACCGACGGCGAGAGCGACCTCAAATATCGCTCCAGCATGGATGCGGTCGCACGCGGCACCGAGGTCGGGCTGAAGATCTATCTCCAGATGCTGGCCATGCTGATCGTGATGGTGGCGTTGATCGCGCTCGCCGACACGATCCTGAGGAACGTCCCCTGGGTCTGGGGCGAGCCCCTGTCTCTGGAGCGCATATTCGGCTGGCTGTTCGCCCCGGTGGTATGGCTGTTCGGCGTGCCGTGGAGCGAGGCTGCGACGGCCGGGAGCCTGATGGGGATCAAGACGATCCTGAACGAGCTTGTCGCCTACCTCCATATGGCGGCGCTGCCCAAAGGCGCGCTCGATCCGCGCGCGTCGCTGATCATGGTCTATGCCATGTGCGGCTTCGCAAATCTGGGTTCCGTCGGCATCATGATTGCAGGCCTCAGCACGCTGATGCCGGAGCGCCGCGACGAAATCGTGCCGCTGGCCATGCGCGCCATTGTCTCGGGAACCATGGCAAGCGGGCTCACCGGCGCGATGATCGGACTGTTACCAATCGTTTGATTGTCATAAGACGAGGCGTATGCTCGGACCAACGAGCGGGGGCTCGATGAGCGACGCAAAAACACAATTTCATTTCCGGCCCGTCCCAATTCTGGTCGCAATCCTTCTCACCTTCGGCCTGCCGTATATCGCGCAGGAGGTCGTCGATACGTCGCGCCACTATTCGCATCTCGTTCCGGGCTTTGCCGACAGGCTGGGCTGGCTGACCGCTCACCACGCGGTACTGTTCATTCTGGGATTGGTGTCGATCGGTATAGCCAAGCTGATCGTTCGTGCCGATTACGGCTTGGGTCTGCAGGATGAGCGCAGCTACGTCGCAGCTGCGTTTCTCTGGGGCATCATTTTTGGCGTGCTGCTGACGCTGGTCGACGCCGCGCCGAGCCTGCTCGCCCATGTCGCGCCCAAGCTTGATCCCTCGAAGAGCACCAATATTCCCGGCTGGCTTGCCTATAACGGCCTCTATGTTGGCACGACGGAGGAAATTCCGTTCCGTGCGCTGGTCGTGACATATCTGGCCACGACAATGCCGGGTAGCTGGCGTATCGGGCGCTACAGCATGAACGCCGCCGGTGTGGTTGCTGCCTTTATCTATGCGATTTCCGTCGCGGGATTTCTCACCGCACCTCTGGCCGTTGCAGCCGGGCAGTTCATCTGCCAGTTCCTACTCGGCGTGCTCTATGCCTATTGGCTCGAGAAATCGAAGAGCGTGATCGCACCGATCATCGGGCACAATGTCAGCAGTGTGACGCAATACGCATTGACGCTTTGTTTGGTCAAGCTACTGGCGTAAGTGCGAATGCCTTTGCGAGCAGTTCGTAGGATTTCAGCCGCGAGGCATAGTCGTAAGTGATCGTCACGATGGTGAGCTCTTCCGCCTCGTGTGCCTCCGCCAGTTTCAGCAATCCCACCCGCACCTGTTCGGGTGTGCCGACGATAGATCGGCGCTGGACTGTGCGCAGCAGCGCCAGCTCCTGATCGCTGAAGGGATAGTCCTTGGCTTCTTCCGGCGAGGGGAACGGTATCGGTTGCCCGGTCAGCAGTTTCACCACCCAGAGATTGCGCGAGGTCGCGAGCGCGCGCGCATCTTCCTCGGACTCAGCCGCCAGCGCCGCGACACCCATCGACACGCGCGGGCGCGGGCAGGCGATGCTCGGCTTGAAACGCTCGCGGTAAGTGGCGACGGCATCTTCGCTGCCTTCGGGATTGATGAAATAGGCGTGGCTGAATGGCATGCCGAGTTCACCGGCATAGACCGCGCCGTGCATCCCGGAACCCAGCATCCACAGTTCCGGTCCGTCCGACACATTGCCGCGCGGCATCGCGTGGATGTTGCGATAGGGATGATCGTCAGGGATCGGCACGCGGCCCGAGGCGTCGTCGAGAAATTGGCGCAGCAGGAAAACCTGGCTGGGGAAAGCATCTATGTCCCAACCTTGCGGTCCAGCCTGCAAGGCGCGCGCGGTCATCTGATCCGTGCCGGGTGCGCGCCCGAGGCCGAGATCGATGCGGCCTGGATTCAGAACCTCGAGCATGCGGAACTGCTCGGCCACTTTCAGCGGTGAGTAATGCGGCAGCATCACGCCGCCGGAACCGACGCGGATCGTTTTCGTCTCGGATGCCACACGGCCGATGAGAATTTCCGGACAGGATCCGGCAAAGGAATTGCTGTTGTGGTGCTCCGCCAGCCAGTAGCGGTGGTAGCCAAGCGCCTCGCACGCTTGGGCGAGCGCAATGGTTTCGGCCACGGCGTCGGCGGGTGTGCCGCCTTTGCGGATCGGGGACTGGTCGAGGACAGAAAGTATCATGCCGTCACTATGCCACAGGCCCTCCGACCCGCCAGAATGTTTACCGATTGCTACCTATTTCCCGCCAGACTGATCTCATGAGCCATTCGTCGATCTACGCACCCAAGCCTCCGCAAGATGAACTGACGACCCCGGATTTTTCTTCCGGGCGTGTTGTTGGCCTCGACAACATTGAAAGCGTTACGTTGCGTCAGATCGCGGATCACTGGAATGGCTTGCGGGGGTATCGGGCCTTTCCGTCGCGCAATGATTTCAGGCCTGTCAGTCTCAAGCGCCTGTTGCGTCATGTTTCGCTGCTCAGGGTGATCGATAGCGGCGCCGATTATCAGTTTCGCGTCATGGGCGATGTGCATGTGCAGGCCTATGGCGAAAACTTCGCGAACCGGATGCTGAGCGATATGGCGCTCTCGCATCCGAAATTCGCCGAAGGGCTCAAGATTTTCTACGAGGGCGTCCGCATGGGCCGCCAACCTGTTGCCTATCGAGGCTGGATCGGCCGCGACATGCCGGAGACCAAATATTCCTTTCATGAGGTCATCTACCTCCCGCTCGGAGAAAACGACGCCATTGTCGACCATATCGTGGTCGCGGGCATCTATGTCGGGCGCGGCGGCTTCCATATCGGCTGACGGCTTGTAATCGCCAGGAATGCGCTAATCTATCCTCTGGCATTTTTGCGGAGGCGCGTGTGGCGCTCGACACCGAAACACGGGATCAACTCATCGATACGGTGCGCCGTTTCGTGCGTGAAAAATGCGTGCCGCTCGAAGCCAGGGTCTCGGAAGAGGATCGCGTGCCCGACTCCGTTATTGCGGAGATGCGTGATTTGGGCCTGTTCGGTCTTTCCATTCCGGAAGAATTCGGCGGCCTCGGCCTCTCCATGGAAGAAGAAGTGCTGGTGGCGATGGAGCTTGGTCATACCTCACCGGCGTTCCGTTCTGTTATCGGCACCAATGTCGGCATCGGCAGCCAGGGCGTCGTGATGTTCGGCACGAACGCACAGAAGCGCGAATGGCTGCCCAAGCTCGCCAGCGGCGAAACAGTGGCGAGCTTTTGTCTAACGGAGCCGGGCGCGGGGTCCGATGCGGCGTCGCTCAAGACGACGGCGATCCTCGACGGCGACCACTACGTCGTGAACGGCACCAAGCGGTTCATCACCAACGCCAATCGCGCCGGCATGTTCACGCTGATGGCGCGCAGCGATCCATCGAAGAAGGGCGCGAGCGGGATTTCGGCGTTTATCGTGCCTGCGGATACAAAAGGTATCCATATCGGCAAGCCCGAGAAGAAAATGGGCCAGCAGGGGGCCCACATCTCAGACGTCGTGTTCGAGAATGCGCGCGTGCCCGCGCATCTGCGGCTTGGCGCGGAAGGCGAGGGCTTCAAACTCGCGATGCAGGTACTGGATCGCGGACGGTTGCATATTTCGGGCGTCTGCGTGGGTGTCGCGCAGCGTCTCATTACCGAATCCGTGAACTATGCGCGCGAGCGCGAGCAGTTCGGTCAGCGCATCGGTGACTTCCAGCTGATACAGGCCATGCTCGCGGATTCGCAGACGGAGATGTATGCGGCGAAATCCATGGTTCTCGACGCTGCGAAGAAGCGCGATGCCGGACAGAACGTCACAATGGAATCGGCCTGTGCAAAATATTTCGCCTCCGAGATGGTCGGGCGCGTGGCGGACCGCGCGGTGCAGATCTTCGGTGGCGCAGGCTATGTCGCCGACTATGGCATCGAGCGCTTCTATCGCGACGTGCGCATCTTTCGCATTTACGAGGGCACCAGCCAGGTGCAGCAGCTCGTCATTGCGCGCAATCTGCTGAAGGGCGATTGATTGGCAGAAGACCTCAAGAAGCTCCTCACGGAAATCCATGCCTGCCGTATCTGCAAACAGATCCTCGAACCGCGTCCGGTTCTTCATGTCTCCAGGAAAGCGAAGCTCCTGATCGCCAGCCAGGCGCCAGGGCTTCGCGTGCATGAGACCGGTCTGTCGTTCAACGACGCCAGCGGCGACCGGCTGCGCGCATGGCTGGGCGTGGATCGTGAGATCTTTTACGACGGTTCCAAGATCGCACTTGCGGCTATGGCGTTTTGCTTTCCGGGCTATGACGCGTTCGGGGGTGACAAGCCTCCGCCGAAAGTGTGTGCCATCCATTGGCGCGAGCGGCTCTTGGCAGCACGGCCGCCTTTCGAGACAACCCTTCTGGTTGGCAGCTACGCACAGGCCTGGCATCTGGGTGACCAGCTGCGCGAAAACATGACCGAGACTGTGCGGGCTTGGCGGGACTTCGCGCCGCGCTATATTCCCCTGCCGCATCCCTCGTGGCGCAACAACGGCTGGCTCAAGAAGAACCCATGGTTCGAAGCAGAACTGCTGCCTTATCTGCGCCAACGCGTGCAGCGTGTCTTGTCGTCCTAGCGCTGCTGTCGGCTTGTGCGCCGCGGCTGGCGCGAGAGGGCATCGAAAACATCAAGCCTGCGATTGAGCAAGATGCGTTCCTGACACGCGACGGTCAGCATTTGCCGCTGCGCCGTTGGGATGCACCGGCGCCAATTGCCGTCATCGTCGCGCTTCATGGCATGAGCGATTATTCGAACGCATTCGATATGCCGGCGACATGGTGGGCGCAGAACGGCATCACGACGTATGCCTATGACCAGCGCGGCTTCGGAAAATCGCCGAACCCGGGATTGTGGGCCGGTGGCAATGCCATGCGCGGCGATCTCGACGATTTCGTCGATGCCGCGCGCGCCAAACATCCCGGCGTGCCGATCTATGCGCTCGGCGAAAGCATGGGCGGTGCTGTCGTGCTCACCGCGCTCGCGAGCAACAAACCGCCGCATGTGGACGGGATCGTCCTCGTGGCGCCAGCTGTGTGGTCACGCGAGGATATGCCGGTGTCCTATCGCGCCGCATTGTGGACGGTGGCGCACACCGCGCCGTGGCTCACATTCACAGGCAGAGGGCTGAAGATCTGGCCGTCGGACAATATCGAGATGCTGCGCAAGCTCTCGCGCGACCCGCTCTTCCAGCACCAGACGCGTGCGGACGCGATCTATGGGCTCGTAAATCTGATGGATGAGGCGCGCAAGGCGCCGGAGCATATGACCGCGAAGACCCCGATCCTGTTTCTCTATGGCGCGAACGATCAGATCATTCCGAAACAGCCAACGGAGAAGGTGATCAAGGAATTGGGAAAGCAGGCTGTCGTCCACCGCTATGTGCACGGCTATCACATGCTGATGCGCGATCTGGACGCCAAAAAAGTTTGGAGCGACACGCTGGATTGGATTGCCAGCGGTCGCTCCACAACTATCGACTAACGATTAGCGGCCGTTGGGTGGCGGAGGTCCCTGATCGTCGCCGTTGTAGCCCGGAGGGGCATCGTTCGGTCCGCCGCCCGGGCCAGGGCCCATGTCATTGGGCTGCGCGGGCACCTGTTCCCATCCGCTGCGGCATTCCTTCACGTACGGGTAGTAACCTTCCGGTTTGGCGCAGTGATACCAAACGCCCGGTCCGCCGCCGCCATAGCCCGGACCCATGTCCTGCTGACCATCTTCGGGGCCGCCTTGATCGTTGTAGCCGCCGGAATCACCGGGACCACCCTGGTCATCGTAGCCGCCCTGATCGTCGTCATCGTAGTTTTCGTCGTCGTAATAGGTCGGCGAAACTTCGGTCGGATACGGATAGCTCGGTGCCGAATAGAAGTACCAGCTCGGTCCCACATTCCACCACCAGCCGTAACGGCCGTGCCACCATGTGTGACGCCAACGGCCACCGCCCCACCAGCGATGCTCAGCCGGCGAAAAGTGGCGGAAGTCATGACGAAGCACAAAGCGTGCATGTGGATGGTTGATGATGTGATGGAAGTGGGCGCGATTCACGTGATCGCGTGGTGCGGCCTGAGCCGAGCCTACCGCGACTAGCGCGGTCCCGGCCAGTATGGCCGAAAGAAGAATTCCTTTGTTCATTGCATTGCTCCTGTCGCGGGGGCGAGATCGTCGTGTGGCAGTTAAGAGGCTCGATCCTGAACCGCAGATGAACTGCCGAGTTTTGCCGTTTATTTAATGTCCCGACGTCCCCAAACGTTCCATTTCGACGCGATTTGACCTCATGCTTACAGCGTTTGCACCGCCGGTTTTTCGCCACCACCCGAATCTGCCAAGATCGCGCCACATTTCAAAAGCCTGCCACCGTAGGAAATCAGACCATGAGATTGTCGCGCCGCATTCTCACTGCGCTTTGCCTGGTGCCGTTCGCAACGTCTGTTCATGCCGCGAACGGTCCCTTCTCGATGGAGCAGGTGCTCAACTATCCCTATGCGTGCCAGATGGCGGCGGCCCGCAATGGCGGGCACATCGCCTGGGTCCGCAATATTGCTGGTGTGCGCAACGTTTGGGTAGCGGATGGCCCGGCGTTCAAGCCGCGGCAGGTCACGCAATACAAGGATGATGACGGGCAGGAGATCACGCAGTTGACCTTCTCGCCGGACGGCAAGTCGCTCGTCTATGTACGCGGCGGCGATCACGACGCGAACTGGCCCGCAGAGGGCAACGTCGCGCCCGATCCGAGTGCTGCAACCGATCAGCAGAAGGTCACGATCTGGGCCGCCAATCTTCGCGGCGGCGCGCCAGTGAAGGTCGCAGAAGGCGACGAGCCCGCGATCTCCGCAACGGGCAAGCTTGCCTATGTTCTGGATCATCAGGTCTGGACGGCATCGCTCACGGGCAAAGGGAAGCCGGAACTGTTGTTCTTCGACCGCGGCAAAGATCACCAGTTGCAATGGTCGCCGGATGGCAAGCTGCTGGCGTTCGATTCGAGCCGCGGCGATCATGCGTTCATCGCAATCTTCACCGACAAGACGAAGCCGCTCACCTTCCTCGCGCCGACTACCAATCGCGATTTCTCGCCGCGCTGGTCGCCGGACGGAAAGCGCGTCGCGTTCGTGCGGATGCCGGGACAGGGCGGAGCGCCTGAACCACTCCTGACGCCAACGCCGAGCCCTTGGGCGATCTGGGTCGTGGATGTCGCGAGTGGTACGGCGCATGCGGCGTGGAAGAGCCCGTATTCGCTGCTGGGCTCCTATCCAGAGACGGCAGGCGAGGCCAATCTGCATTGGGCAGCGGGCGACAAGCTCGTTTTCTTGGCGGACCTCGATAACTGGCCACATCTCTATGCCGTCCCTGCGAGTGGCGGAAAGCCGGTCCTGCTGACACCGGGCAATTTTATGGTCGAGGACGTCGCCGAGACACGCGACAGCAGCGCGATGATCTACAGCGCAAATACGGGCGCCACCTCAGGTGATTTTGATCGCCGCCATATCTTCCGCGTTGGTGTCGATGGCTCGAAGCCGCAAGCGATCACGTCGGGCGAATCGATCGAGTGGACGCCTGTTATCGCAGGCGACACGCATATCGCTTTTGTTTCGACGGGCGTGCGCCGTCCGCCGGTGGCTGGGCTGATGTCGCTTGACGGCAAGGATCGGCGCGAGCTGATCGCGACCGACATCGCGCCAGATTATCCGATGGCTGCGTTCGTCACACCGAAGCCGGTAACGTTCAAGGCTGCCGACGGATTGACCGTGCACGGCCAGATATTCCAGCAATCCGGCAACGGTCCCGCGAAGCCCGGCGTCATCTTCGTGCACGGGGGGCCACCGCGACAGATGATGCTCGGCTGGCATTACATGGATTATTACAGCAACGCCTATGCGACGAACCAATATCTCGCGACGCACGGCTTTGTCGTGGTGTCGGTGAACTACCGGCTCGGAATCGGATATGGGCACACCTATCACCATCCCGATCATGCGGGACCGTTCGGGGCGGCGGAATATCAAGACGTCGTCGCGGGTGCGAAATTCCTGCAAGGCGTGAAGGGCGTGGATGCCGCGCGCATTGGTATCTGGGGCGGCTCGTATGGCGGCTATCTGACGGCGATGGGGCTCGCGCGCAATCCCGAAATCTTCAGGGCCGGCGTCGATCTGCATGGTGTGCACGATTGGTCGGCGGACCTTGAGGCCTGGGTCGGTCCGGCGGGCAAGCGCTATGAAAAGGGTGACCGCGAGCAGGCAATGAAGGTTGCGTTCGAATCGTCCCCCATCGCCGATCTGTCGAAGTGGAAGGGGCCGGTGTTGCTCACGCAAGGCGATGACGACCGCAACGTCCAGTTCCAGCAGACGGTCGATCTCGCACGCCGTCTCGACGCGCATCACATTCCTTATGAGGAGTTGGTGCTGCCCGACGAAATCCACGGCTTCCTGCGCCACGCGTCATGGATGAAAGCAGATACGGCCACGGCGGAATTCCTCACGCGGCAGTTCAGGGTGAAGTGAGGCCTTTGTTTCAGTTCCGCCGTAGCGACTCGGTATAAGCGTCGCATTCGGAACTTCCTGCGAACCCTCTGCACCATCAAAGCGTTAGGGTGGGAGAGGTTGCAACATGGACGCAAAAAACACCGAATTTATCCAGGAAAACAGGCCTTTATGGGACCGGTTCCCGGTGTGGGCTTATGGGCTCGCGGTGGTCGCCGTCCTGTTGGTGATCTTTGTTCTGATCTTCGACTGGAACTGGTTCAAGGGTCCGCTCGCGCGCTATGCGTCGCGTCAAACCGGTCGCGTTGTGCGGATCGATGGTAATCTCGATGTGCATGTCTTCTCGCTCCACCCCCGCGCGACGATAGCTGGGCTGAGAGTCTCCAATCCAAATTGGGCCCCGGCCGGCGATACCGCGCAGATCCCGAAGCTCTTCGTGCAGGTTTCATTGTGGCCATTGCTGCGCGGCGACTTTGTTTGGGAAAAGGTCGTCGCGGAATCGCCCAACATCTCTTTCCTTCGCGACAAACAGGGCCGCGCAACTTGGGAGTTTGGCAAGACCTCCGCCGAGAACGCCAAGCCGCTCGACATCCCTCCCATTCGTCATTTTCTGATCTCAAATGGCGCCGTCCATATCGAAGACGATCTGCGCCACATGGTGTTCGATGGCACGCTCGCCGCCAACGAGAACGCGGACGTGAAGGGCAACGCGTTCCAAATGACCGGAAACGGCACGCTCAACGAGCACGCGTTCCAGATGAATGTGAGTGGTGGACCGCTCATCAATGTCGATCGCGACAAGCCTTATCCGTTCAAGATGGATGTTCTCTCCAGCACGACGCATGTCACGGCCAATGCATCGATCCTGCATCCGTTCAATCTTGGTGAGTTAAATGGCGCGGTGACGTTTGCGGGCGCCAATCTTGCTGACCTCTATTACCTCACGGGCATCGCGTTTCCGCGCACCGGCCCTTACCGGCTCGCTGCCGGATTCGCCCGCGACGGCACGACGTACCGGCTGATGGACATGAACGGCACGGTCGGCAACAGCGATCTTGAAGGCGACCTGACGGTCGATGCACGGACGGGCAGGCCGTACCTCACCGCCGATATGCGCTCACGCCGCTTGGACTTCGTCGATCTCGGACCGCTGATCGGCGGCGCGCCGTCGCGCGCGAAGATCGCGCAGGCCGCGGCAAAGGCCGGCATACCGGCTGCGGATGCTCAGGCCGAAGTGATCGTGCCGCGGAACCAGCAATATCTGCTGCCCGACGTTCCACTCGCGGTGGATCGTGTCAATCAGATGGATGCCATCATCCATTACAAGGCGGCGTCCGTGCAGAGCCAAGATTTTCCGCTGCGCAGTTTCGAACTGAAGATGACGATCGATCATGGCGTCCTTAATGCCGCGCCGGTCTCGTTCGCTCTGACGCAAGGCACCATCGCCGGAAACGTGACCATCGACGCGCGCAAGAAGATTCCGGCTGTGGCGGCGGATATCCGTGTGCGCGACATCAAGCTCGAGCAGTTTGTCGCCAAGCAGAAAGACAAATCCTCGATGCTGGAAGGCACGGTCAATGCGCGCGCGGTTCTCAGCGGCACGGGCGGTTCGATCCACAAGGCGATGGCAACAGCGAATGGCGATCTACGCCTCATCGTGCCTGGCGGCGCGATCCGTCAGCAATTCGCCGAGTTGCTCGGCATCTCGGTGGATCGGGCCCTTCTGCTCGCTGGCAATGACACGACGAATATTCGCTGCGTCGTTGCCGATTTCGGTGCGCGCGATGGCGTGATGACTGCCCGCAGCCTCGTGTTCGATACCGATGTGATGAACGTGACGGGCAAAGGAAATGTGGATATGCGCGACGAGCATGTCGATATGCAGTTGTCGGGCCATCCTAAAAAACTGACCTTCTTCCGCTTGCGCGCGCCTATCTCGGTGAGCGGTTCTCTGAACGAGCCTAATGTCGGCATCGTGAGCGGTTCTATCCCTATGCAGGCCGGTGCGGCGGTGGCACTGGGCATCGTGGCGACGCCGTTTGCCGCGATCATTCCGTTCATCGATCCGGGATTGGCGAAAGATACCAATTGCGCGGCGCTGGAACAGGCTACGCCGATGAAGTCCATGACGCCGGCGAAGACGCACAAATGATCGCGGAGTGGTTCGCCGAACACAGGCAATCGCGCTGGCTTGCGGTCGCGACTCAAACGGCTAATGAGTTCATGGAAGACCGCATCCCATCAGTCGCAGCCGGCGTGACGTTTTTTGCGTTGTTGGCTCTTTTCCCCGGTATCGGTGCGCTTGCCGCGATTTACGGGTTCTTCGGAGACCGCGGCACGCTGGTGCATGAATTGTCAGGCTTGACCGGTTTGCTTCCCGGCGGTGCGCTAAAGGTCTTGGCTGCGGAGTTGACGCGGCTTGCGGCGATGAAGCCGGTGAAGATCGGTCTCGCATTCGTTGTCAGCTTCACCATTGCCTTGTGGAGCGCCAGCGGAGGCGTCAGCTCGTTGATCGAAAGTCTGAACATCGCGTTCGAGGTCAAGGAACGGCGCAGCTATCTGCGCGTGATCGCAACCGCGATTGGGTTTGTCGTTATCGTGCTGATTTTCGCCGCTATCCTTGCCAAGCTCATCGCCTTGTTTTCACCGGTTGCCGGCATTATCGACGCATCGTCGGAGCTTTTCTGGCTAACGCCGGTGCTGCGCTGGACGTCGATCTTCGTGCTCGCGGTCGTGTTCAACGGACTTGTCTATCACTACGCACCGGATCGCCGTTGCCGCGAGCGTCCCTGGCTCACATGGGGCAGCGTGACGGCCGCCGCGTTGTGGGTGGCGGGCTCGGCGCTGTTCAGTTGGTACGTCCAGACCTTTGGCAGCTATGACCGCACCTACGGCGCGCTTGGCGCTGTGGTCGGTTTTCTCACCTGGATATGGCTTTCGCTGGTCGTGCTTCTGTTGGGCGCCGAATTGGATAGTGCTCTCGAAGACCATCCGCACATTTGAGTTTCTGAAGTCCGCCGAGAGATCGGCGGACTCCGGATGTCGTCCTCTTATCGCTGTATCAGTGCGGCAGAAAGCCGAAATACCAGCTCGCCGTCGCGGAGCAGGCGAATACGACTGTCATTGCCCAGAGCAACGGATGACCGCGCTCGGTCGGATGACCGGGTTCGATATCGAGAATAGAGGAGAGGTGCTCGCGAGGCGGAAATTTGTCGCGCACAAAAGGTCCATACATCTTGGTTCTCCCTGGCGGCATTCCTTGATGCCGCATCGAGGTAGGAGCCGTCGTCGCCCAAGGCGATGTACTCTGGACCCCATTTGGACCCTTCCACAAAAATGTCAAGAAGAAATCATGCGCACGATAACCGCGCCGCACGCTGACGAGCGAGGTGAAACTATTTCGAACGCGTCGCGCTCGGCACTTCACCGCGCGTGAGAAAGCGAACTTCATCGGCGATGTTGGTCGAGTGATCGCCAATACGTTCGAGACTCTTGCCGACGAACAGCACCTGCACGTCCGTTGCCGCTTCCGACGGGTTGGTCTGGAGGCGCGCGATGACGGCATGAAACAGGTCGTCGTAGATCGCGTCGGGGACACTGTCGCGCTGTGTCAGCTCGGCAGCGAGGTTCGCATTGCGGGTCGTAAACGCCTTCAGCGAGTCGTTGAGCATCGACCTAACCGATTGATGCAGGCTGCGGATCAGGTTGTCGATGGTCGAATCGAGCTTGCCACGGTCCGTCACCGACAGCGCACGCTTGGCAATGTTCTTGGCGTGGTCGGCGCAGCGCTCAAGGTCACCCGCGAGATGCTCCACCGCCAGAACGAGCCGCAGGTCTGATGCGACCGGCTGATGCCGCACGAGAACGTCGATGGCCTGCGCCAGCAGCGCATCCTTCTGCGCGTCGACATTGAGGTCTGCCTGAATGAGCTCCTTCGCGCGCGCGGCATTGTGCTCGAGGAAGACGAGGGCGGACGCGTCCACCATATTCAACACGCTGTCGCCCATCTGCGCCGCGCGCTTGATGAGACCGCCGAGCGCGTCTTCGAACGCGGTCAGCGTGTGTGGCGGCCCGCCATCGCCTGCTACCCGCTTGCTCGGTGCAACAGCTGCCGGTTTGGCTGGCGTGCGGCGAGTGAACAGCCCCATCGTGGTCCCCTGGCTTTTTCCACGCATCTTATGCGCGGATCGGCCCTGTCTGCCCAACGATAGTTTTGTGACAATGCGAGAGCGGATCAACCGAAGGTGAAAGAGGCCCACGCCTTGATGTAGGCAGCGAGCGCAGGCAGTTGGTGCAGGAATTGGTCCACTGCCCAAAGGCGGCTTGCATCCTTAAACTTGCTGTAGTAGTGTCTACGACATCAGTAGTAGGAAAGCAGGTCCGTCGTGGCACACCCCAAACTGAGCAAGCTCGAACTTCAAATCATGGAGGCGCTCTGGACGCACGGTGCGTCCTCGGTGCGCGAGGTGCTGGAGCATTTTCCGGAAAAGAAACGCCCTGCCTACACCACGGTCCAGACGATGATCTATCGGATGGAAGTCAAGAAGGTTCTGCGGCGAGTCAAGAAGATCAGCAATGCGCACATCTTCGAGGCCACGGTCTCGCGCGATACCGCGCAACGCCGCCTCATAGACGAATTGCTCGGATTTTTCGGTGGGCGGATGCAGCCTGTCATGGCGCATCTGGTCGAGACCGGAAAGCTCACCCTGGACGACGTGCAAGACGCCGAAAAGCGCCTGCGCGAACTGGAAAGCAAAAAGGGGCAAGCGAAATGAGCGCGCTGTTCGACCATCTGTGGCAATCGACCGTGTTCGCAGCCGCGCTGGGATTGTTGACGCTGGCGTTTCGCAAGAATGGCGCCGGCGTGCGCTACGGCCTGTGGTTCGCCGCGTCGGCGAAATTCCTGGTGCCGTTCTCGGCGCTGATGGCGCTTGGCAGCTTTCTGTTCGGTCCACTCACGCCGGTCTATTCAGCGCCGCGCGTCTTCTATCGCATGGCCACGGTCGCGCGGCCTTTTTCAGACGCACACTCGGCGGTCGTCACGCAGGCCGCGCCAGATCTGCCTGTGACTGCAATTCTTCTTCTCTGCTTCTGGGCGTGCGGGTTTATCGCGCTGACCGGTCTGTGGCTGATCCGCTGGGCGCGCCTCAACGAGGTGGTGCGCAGTGCGCGCGATGTTTCGCATACGCCGCCGCTTCCCGTGAAAGCGTCAACCGCATTGCTGGAGCCGGGACTGATTGGCATCTGGCGTCCTGTGCTGCTTTTGCCCGAAGGCATTCTCGAGCATCTTTCGCCGCAGGAAATGCGCGCCATTGAAGCGCATGAAAGCTGCCACTTCCGCCGCCGGGACAATTTTACGGCTGCGATCCATATGCTGATCGCCAACCTTTTCTGGTTCCACCCGCTGCTGTGGTGGCTGGGCGCCCGCATGGTCGAGGAGCGCGAGCGCGCCTGCGATGAGAGTGTGCTGGGTGCGGGCAACGACCCCGCCACCTACGCCGACAGCATTCTGAAAGTTTGCCGCTTCTACCTGCATTCCCCGCTTGCCTGCGCGGCCGGTGTGTCAGGCGCAAATCTCAAACAACGCATGGAGACGATTATGGAGAACAGAATTTCGCTTCGTTTGACTGCCGCAAAGAAAGGTCTGCTCGCCGCCTTTGCGGCCGCTGCCATCGCCGTGCCCGTCCTGAGCGGCATGGCAGTGTCGAGCGCCGCGGCGCCGTCCGCGCAGACGGTGCAGGAAAGACTTGCGGAACAGCGCCGACCCCGCACGCAGGTTGCGATCGATCCCGCGCAATTCGACAAGCTCGCGGGCTACTACCGGATGACGGCGACGGACGTCTACGTCATCAGCCGCACGGGCAGTCACTACTTTACGGGCGTGATCGGCCAGACACCGGTCGAGATGTTTCCTGAAAGCGCGAACAAGTTCTTTCTCAGGGGCCTTGGTCTTCCCGCACAGTTCAGCTTCGCGACGGATGGCGCGGGCCATGTGACGGAGATGGTGCTGCATCAGAGCGGTGAGGAGCAGCACGCGCCCCGCATCGCCGACGCGGAAGGAAAAGCGGCCGAGGCGGCATTGGCGAAGAGGATCGCAAGCAACACGGCAAGCCCGGGCACCGAGCGCGCGCTCCGCCATCAGATCGACGGATTGATGAGCGGAAATCCTGACTACACCGGGATGGTGCCGACACTGGCCGCCGGCACGCGACAGATGCTTGGCGATCTTCATGCGAAGGTCGCGGCGTGGGGGCCAGTGACCTCCGTAAAGTTCATTCGCGTCGGCAAGGACGGCATGGATGTCTACGAAGTCACATGCCGCAACAAGCGCTCGCAATGGGATGTCGCGCCGCTGACGCCCGACGGAAAGATTTCCGGCATCTTCTTCGAAGAAATCTGAATGATATTTTTGATGGCAAGCGGGCGACGCGATGCGTCGCCCGTATTTGCATCCGCGCTTACGACTTCGACAAATCGTCGCGCTGTTTGAGCAACATCGCTAGTTGCGCTTCCTGCTGGGCGATACGTTCGGCAGCAAGGTCCTCGTCGGCGGCGCCCGATTGCGCGGCAGCCTGTTCGGTCAATTGGCGCAGATTGTCGCGAACGATTGCGATCTCGGCGTCCAGTTCTGCAAGCGCTGCCTTGTCGGCCATGGCTGTCATCCTTCGCTGTGTATGACGATTTGCAATGGTGGGCGCGACAGGGATTGAACCTGTGACCCCTCCCGTGTGAAGGGAGTGCTCTCCCGCTGAGCTACGCGCCCGCCTGCCGTGAAAAGGCGGACCCGCCCTATAAGGTGTCGGTGCAAAGGCCGTCAAGCGGCGGGCGGCAAAAGCTATTTTGCGGCGGCGGCGATGGCGGCTTCGATGGTCGGCCAGGCGGCGGAATTCGGGTCGATCATCTCGAAATGACCTGCACCTTTGATTTCGATGTAGTCGACGCGGTCACCGGCGGCCTTGGCCTTCCTGGCATAGGCATGGCCAAAGGGCGCGGGAACGATGTGGTCGAGATCGCCTGAGAAAATCACCTGATGAACGCCCGACGGCACCAGCCGCGCGGGCGAGGTGTCGGCATAAGGATCGGAATGTTCGCCGATGAGTCCGTCGATGGTCGGCGGACCACCGCATGAATCCGGCCCGCTTCCGCGATAGGCTTCGAGATCGAGAATGCCCGACAGGCTGACAGCGCCACGGATCGGCAGTGGATTGCTCTTATGAAGTGCGCTCGATTTCGCGATGCGCGGCCGCGCCGCCGCCCAGATCGCGAGATGTCCGCCGGCGGAATGCCCGACGGTCACGACGTGCGTAAGATCGAGGTGATAAAGCGGCGCGAGCGTGCGCAATTCGTCGATGGCGTTCGCGGTGTCGAGGAAGGTGCCGGGATAACCGCCGCCGTCGTGACCGAGCCTGCGGTATTCGATGTTCCAGATCGCGAAGCCGCGCGCACGCAACGGCTCGACCATCGGGTCCATCAACTCGCGGCCGGGAAGTTCGGCGAGCCAGCATCCGCCGTGGATCAGCACGATGATGGGATGCGCGCCGTTGCCTTTCGGCAGATACAGATCGCCGACCTGCAGCGCATCTTTGCCATAGGCGATGTGCTGATCGGGTGTGGGCCGCGGCCGCGTGAGCAGTTCCTGATAGGTCGAGCTTGCGGTCGCCGCTGTGGTCACGACGAGACTTGCGGCGAGGGCGGCGGCCGTCATGCGGTTCATCGCTGCCTTTCCACGCGGCGTTCGTCGAGGTCGCTCAGGATCATGATTTTCTGCCAGATCTTGCGGCCGAGATCGGAAGTGAGTTCCTCGATCTCGGTCACCGCGACCATCAGATCGCGGTCGCGCGAGCGAGCGCCGTACAGTGCGCCTAGCTTTGCGATGAGCGCCAGCATCTCGGCGCAATAGTCGAGGTAACGCGACAGCTCGAACTCACTCATGCGGCGTTCGGGGGAAGATTCCGTCGGCTTGCTTTCACTCAGCACGACCGTCGGGTCTTTGGTGAGCTGGTGCATGTCTACAACATGCGCGAAAGCGCGTAATTCGTACAGTCGCGCAAGAATGCGTCGGCGCTTGAGGCGTTGCTCGAGCGTCAGCACGAACCAAATCGCGCCGAAGGCCAGGATCAGAAGATTGACGATGGCGTCGAGGCCTTCGGTAAGCCCCACGGGATCGGCATGCTTCAGCACATGTGACCAATCGATGATTTCGGCAAAATAGATTTGCGCGGCGAGCCCCAAGGCGATCGCAAGCACCGCCAGCGCACGCAACAGGTAGTTCGGCTTGGAAAGTTGTTCGACGCGCGCTGCTGTTGCACGCGCTGTGTTCGCCAGATCAACCGCTACGTTGGAGAGCGCGGACTCCGGAAAGCGTTCCGAGATGCGCGCCCGCAACCGCTCCACCGTCTTCACGATGTACTCGGCTTTCAGGATGGGCGCGTGATCGATCATGCGGCGAGCAACCGTTTTGCGGCAGCGGGGATGTCGGCGAAATGGTCTACCACGACATCGCCGCCGAGTGTGTGTGCAGGCTCTGGCGTATAGCCGAAGGATACGAGCACAACGGGCACGTTCGCTGCGCGCGCGGTGGCGACATCGGTCGCGCTGTCGCCGATCATCAGGCCTGGACCGCCGCCAAGTTCTTCGACGACATGGCGGAAGACGCGCGCATCGGGTTTGTTGTAGCTGTAGCGTCCTGCGCCGTGGATCGCGTCGAAATATTTCGCGAGATCGAGTTCGGGCAAGAGAAGGTCGGTCAATTCCTGTGGCTTGTTGGTGAGAACGCCGAGCCGCGCGCCATCGGCTTTCAGCCTGGCGAGCGTGTCCTCGACACCGGGAAAGGGACGGCTCGCGACGGCGATGTGTTTTCGATAATGCGCGATGTAGTCGTCGATCAGCGCGGGCAGGCGCGCTTCGTCCATCGGGCCGCCGGTCATCTTGAACGCCTCGATCATCATCGTGCGCGCGCCAAAGCCGACGAGGTGGCGCAGGTCGGCGTGGTTCACCGGCGGGCGGTCCTCGCGGACCAGAATGGCGTTCAACGCGCCGAGCAGATCGGGGGCGGTATCGACCAGGGTGCCGTCGAGGTCGAAGATCAGGGCGGGGTGCATCAGGCTTCCATTCGGGTGGCGGGGCGGCAATATAGCGTCACGAATCGTCACTTTACCCTTTCTCTGTAACAGGTTACGGCACAGCATGACACGCGCGGCAGTGATCCTTGCGGCAGGCATGGGCACGCGGATGAAATCCGCGACGCCGAAGGTGATGCACGCGGTCGCGGGACTTCCGATCCTTGGCCATGTGGTCGCGGCGGCGCGCGGCGCCGGCGTGGAGCGCATCGTCGTCGTCACGGCGCCGGGCATGCAAGACGTTCGCGACTATGCCGCGTCGGTCGGGGCGGAAAGCGCGATACAGGACAAGCAACTCGGCACTGGCCACGCCGCACTTTGTGCGAAGAGTGTGCTCGGCGATTTCAGCGGTGCGCTTCTGGTCAACAATGGCGACATGCCGATGGCGCGCGCGGAGATGATGGCGGAGTCGCTATCGTCGGCGGAGAAACAGGGATTGTCGATCGTCGCGTTCCGGCCCGCCGATGCGGCGGCGTATGGGCGCGTGATTGTGGGTGCGGATGGATTGCTCGACCGCATCGTCGAGTTCAAGGATGCGAACGCCGCGGAGCGTGCCGTCGATCTGTGCTGTGCCGGTACGTATTCGGCGGCGGATGCGCGCAAGTTCTTCGAATGGGCGTCGAAGCTCGGAAACAACAACGCGCAGGGCGAATATTATCTGCCGGAAGTGCCGCTGGTGGCGACGAAGGATGACGTGCGCTCTGCGGTCACGGTCGCGGACGAGATCACGGTGATGGGCGTGAACTCGCGCGCCGAATTGGCCGATGCAGAGATGCAGATGCAGAAGCGTCTGCGTTCGGCGGCGCTTGCGAACGGCGTCGGCATGATCGCGCCAGAGACGGTGTTTCTCTCGCACGACACGGTCCTGGAAGCCGATGTGCAGATCGGTCCGTATGTCGTGTTCGGGCTCGGCGTTACGGTACGCAGTGGCGCGGAGGTCAAGAGTCACTGCGTGCTGGAAGGCGCGGACGTGAAAGGCGGTGCGGTCGTGGGTCCGCATGCGCGGCTTCGGCCTGGTGCCGTGATCGGCGAGGGCGCGCATATCGGCAATTTCGTCGAGGTGAAGAATTCCACGATCGGCAAGGGTACGAAAGCCAACCATCTCGCCTATCTCGGCGACGCGACGGTGGGTGATGGCGCGAATATCGGCGCCGGCACGATCACCTGCAACTATGACGGCTTCGACAAGCATCAAACGACGATCGGCAATGGCGCGTTCATTGGTTCCGACACGGCACTGGTCGCGCCGGTTACGGTTGGCGACGGAGCCTTTATCGGCGCAGGTTCGGTCATCACCAAGTCTGTTTCAAAAGATGCGCTCGCCGTGACGCGCGCGGAGCAGAAAGAAATTCCTGGCTGGGCGGAGAAATTCCGTGCACGGAAGAAGGCCGAGAAGGCGAAGAAGAAATAGAGCGAACTTTCTCTCACCCTTCGACAGGCTCAGGGTGAGGGTTTGAGCAACCCCTCATGCTGAGCTTGTCGAAGCATGAGGGCCACACGCGCAGGAGAATGCAGTATGTGCGGCATCGTCGGCATCGCGGGCACGCAGGAAGTTGCTCCGATCATTCTCGAGGCGCTGAAGCGCCTGGAATATCGCGGCTATGATTCCGCCGGTATCGCCACCTTGGTCGATGGCGCCATCGAGCGCCGCCGCTCGCCCGGCAAGCTCTCAAAGCTGGGCGCGGAACTGCACAAGCATCCTCTTGCCGGCCGTACCGGCATAGGTCACACGCGCTGGGCGACGCATGGCGCGCCGACGATCATCAACGCGCATCCGCACGCCAACGCGCGCGTCGCCATCGTGCACAACGGCATTATCGAGAATTTCCGCGAGTTGCGGAGCGAATTGATCGCCAAGGGCCACAAATTCGAATCCGAGACCGACAGCGAAGTCGCGGTCCATTTGATCTCCGACTATCTCGATCAGGGGATGAAGCCGGAGGATGCCGCGCAGGAAGCAGTCCGCCGTCTCACCGGTGCTTATTCGCTCGCGATGATTTTCCGCGGCGAAGAGTCCCTGTTGATCGGCGCGCGAAAGGGGAGCCCGCTCGCGGTCGGTTACGGCGAACATGAAGCCTATCTCGGCTCAGATGCATTCGCGCTCGCGCCGTTCACCAATCGCGTCGCCTATATGGAAGACGGCGACGTCGCGATCGTACGCGGCAACCAGGTCTCGATATACGACGCCAAGGGGCGGCCTACGAACCGCGAGGTCGTGATCACCAACGCGTCGTCGGCGTTGGTCGACAAGGCCGGGCATCGCCACTTCATGGCGAAGGAAATCCATGAGCAGCCCGAAGTCATCAGCCACACGCTCGCGCATTATCTCGATACGGCGGGTCCGAAGGTCGAACTCGACAATCCGAAGCTCGCGAAGACGCTGGCGACTGCGACGCGCCTGACGATCTCGGCCTGCGGCACGGCCTATTACGCGGGTCTCGTCGGCAAATACTGGTTCGAGAAGCTGGCACGTCTCCCGGTCGAGATCGATTTCGCGTCGGAGCTGCGTTATCGCGATCCGGTCTACCCGAAGGACGGCGCGGCACTCTTTATCTCTCAGTCAGGCGAGACAGCTGACACGCTAGCCGCGCTGCGCGATGCGAAAGCGAATGGGCAGACCACGCTGGCGCTTGTTAACGTCGTCGAAAGCTCTATCGCGCGCGATGCCGATATCGTGCTGCCGATCTTCGCTGGTCCCGAGATCGGCGTTGCCTCGACCAAGGCCTTCACTTGCCAGCTTGCGGCGCTCGCCGCGCTAGCCATCGCAGCCGGACGCGAGCGCGGTGTACTCAGCGCGGAAGACGAAAAGAAACTCTGCACCGCGCTGCTCGAAATTCCCCGTCATATAGTCGAGTTCCTGAAGCAGGAAGCAAAGATCGAACTGCTCGGCCAGGAAGTCGCCAAGGCACGCGACGTTCTCTATCTCGGGCGCGGGCCGAGTTTCCCGCTCGCCATGGAAGGCGCGCTGAAGCTGAAGGAAATCTCCTACATCCACGCCGAGGGCTATGCCGCGGGCGAGATGAAGCACGGTCCCATCGCATTGATCGACGAGGACGTGCCGGTGATTGTGATGGCGCCGCACGACGCCTTCTTCGAAAAGACCGTCTCGAACATGCAGGAAGTCATGGCGCGGGGCGGCAAGGTGCTGCTGATCTCGGAAGCCGCGGGCCTCAGCCACGCGGGCGACGAGGTCTGGGCCAAGATCGAAGTCCCCGACGCGGATTCCTTCATCGCGCCGATCCTGTACGCGATTCCGGCGCAGCTGCTCGCCTACTACGCCGCCATTGCCAAAGGCACCGACGTCGACCAGCCCCGCAATCTGGCGAAGAGCGTCACGGTCGAATAGCGGTTACTGCCTGTCCCAATAGACGCGGCCACGATCTGGTCTGAACATCGTGCGCGGTCGTCCGCGCCGGTCTTCGACCGCGAACGTGTTCGTGGCAGGATCGTAGATCAGCGTGTCACCGTTGGGGCGGTGTTTGAACTCCGCGTCTGACGGTGGATGACGGACGAAGTTCGACGCCTCACTCTCATACTCGCTCGCGTTGTGATCTTCCGGAAATTCGCGTCCGTGCTTTTGCCAATGCTCGTCGGCATTCGCGCGTGTGCCATCCGCGCCGTGTGACCAGACAACATTTGAGCTGCTGTGGCTTTGCTGCGTGGTCTGGGAAGAGGATGCCGGTGCAACGGAAAAGTCGGGTCGCGTGAACGCGATGCCGGCGAACACCGCGAACGCGACAATCGGAAGGACCCATTTCGGCAAATTCTGCATCGTCGGTCACCCCGGCTGTTCGCAGCCATTCTTGATCGATGCGGCAAAAGGTGTTAGGAACAAAATAAGAACGATGGGGGTATATTATGGCGGATAAACTGGAAGGCGGATGCTCCTGCGGCACGGTGCGATATCGGCTGACGAGTCCGCCGATGTTTGTGCATTGCTGCCATTGCCTGGATTGTCAGCGGCAGACGGGGAGCGCGTTTGTGCTCAACGCGCTGATCGAGACCGACCGGATCGAGAAACTTTCCGGCGAGCCGGTGCCGATTTCCATGCCGACCGACAGCGGGCGGCCGCACGATATCTATCGCTGTCCGGCCTGTCTGACGGCGGTATGGAGCGACTATGGGCGGCGCCCGGTTCTGCGGTTCGTGCGCGTTGGCACGTTGGACGATCCGAAGGCGCTGCCGCCGGACGTGCATATCTTCACGCGCTCGAAACAGCCTTGGGTCGGATTGCCGGACGATATTCCCGCGGTCGAGATCTATTACGACATGGAAAAGCTGTGGCCTGCGGAGAGTTTGGCGCGGCGCATGGCGATCCTAGGTTAGGATTCGTCGCGAAATTGCGTTAGGCCTCTCAAATGACCACGCAGGATTCGCTCAAGCGCGACGCGGCCGCCAAGGCGCTGGATTTTGTCCAGAACGGGATGAAGCTCGGGCTCGGTACGGGTTCGACGGCGGAGGCGTTCGTCGAATTGCTCGCGCCGCGTGTGCGCGGCGGACTGGATGTCGATTGTGTCGCCACCTCGGAGCGCACCGCGCAGATGGCGCGCAGTCTCGGCATTCCGCTCGGCGATCTCGACGCGCTTGCGCCGCTCGATCTGACGGTGGATGGCGCGGACGAAGCGGATCGCGATCTCAATCTCATCAAGGGCGGTGGCGCGGCGTTGCTGCGCGAGAAGATCGTCGCGGCATCGTCGAAGGCGATGGTGGTGATCGCCGACGAAACCAAACTCGTCGCGCGGCTCGGAAAATTTCCGCTACCGGTCGAGGTCGTGATGTTCGGACATGGCGCGACGGCGAAGCGTATCGAAGTGGCCATCGCTGCACTTGGATACACCAATGTGCCGGTGAAGCCGCGCACACGCGACGGAGGGCTTGTGCGCACCGACAGCGGCAATCTCATCTACGATTGTGCGTTCGGCGCTATCAAGGATGCAAGGGCGCTAGCCGCCGCGTTGTCGGCTGTCCCTGGCATTGTGGAGCACGGGCTGTTCGTCGGAATCGCGACGACGCTGGTCATCGCGCACCCCGGGGAAGTCGAAGTTATTCCGGCGAGCCGGTAAGCGGCGCGAGTTCGATGCGCGGTACCAGCGGCGCAAGCTTGCGGACCAGGCGTACGAAGAAATCCGGCTTGCGGTTGTCCGCGACGATCAGGTGATAGCGCGGAAGCATAGGATCGCAGGGACTGTCATCGTGCGATTTGCAGATGAGCGTGTCTGTGCGGGCCTCGATCGGCGTGTCCCGCAGGATCAGTGCCGTATCGCTGACCGCTTCCGGTGACATCGCGAAATAGGAATGTCCCAACAACTCGGCAGGTGCATCGGTTGCGTCGACAACGTCCACGATGTGGTCATTTGCATGCGGCGTTTGCAGCTTGGCGGCACCGATGGGACGATGTCCTGCGCGCGGAACGTTGCCATGGGCAACGTCCGAGACCGCCAGCACGGCATCGCTCGTGGATGCATAGACGGTGATGCGATGTACAAATGGCTCTGCGTCATGCAGGAGATGCGCGAAATCATTGTTCACCGGATCTGCGCCGACATCGGCGGCGGCCAGGATCATTTGATCGATAAAGTCCTCTCGCGGCGGATCGGTCCGTTTGGCCAGCGCGGAGAGCGACTGCAGCAGCAACCGGTTTCCCATGGAGTGCCCGAGAATATCGATACGCAGCCCTTGCGCCGATAGCGCGCGCAAGAGCTCGGAAAGAAGCGGCGCGGCATAGGCGCTGTGCTCGATGTCGGGAATATAGCGGCCGATCTCACCCTCACTGGTCCAATCGAACGCAGCGGCGACACAGCCGGACTTTGTGTCGTCCACGAGCTGCGCGCTTCGCAACACCGCGCCGTCGAACAGCGTGTTGAATCCGTGGATATAGAGAAAGACCTCGTTGCAATTCTTCGTATGCGCGGCCAGGGCAATCGCCGCTGAGATGCCCCCCATTTCCCGCCCGCATTGCAGCGACGAAATCGCACGGATCGACCCGGTGGGGATGGGCTCGTTCGGGAGATTGAGGGGCGGAATGGTCGCCTCGCTCGCGCCACAGGACGGCACGTCGCCCCAGTGCTTTGCGAAGCCGCCGGGCCACGCTTTGTCGGGCTCGCGATCGGTCACATAGAAGACGGTCGAGACAATCGGCGCGGCATCGCCCGTGCGCCACACGGAGTGGACGAACTCAGCCTTGTCGCCGACGCAGCCGCTTAAGCCGACGCCGAGCGCCAACGCTGTGACTATCCGCAATCGCCCAATCAATCCCATGTCCGCTCCGCCGTTGTTTGCCCCTCGAACCTCGGCTAAGCCGAGCATAGCAGAAGTGGAGCCGCGATCATGGCCGGATATGATTACGATCTTTTTGTCATCGGCGGTGGCTCCGGCGGCGTCAGGGCCAGTCGCATGGCAGCGATGACCGGCGCGCGCGTGGCGCTAGCCGAGGAATATCGCATGGGCGGCACCTGCGTAATCCGTGGCTGCATCCCGAAGAAGCTGTTCGTCTATGCCAGCCATTTTGGCGAGGAATTCCACGACGCTACTGGCTATGGCTGGACCGCGGACAACATCAAATTCGACTGGCCGATGCTGATCGCCAACAAGGATAAGGAGATCGCGCGCCTCGAGGGGCTCTACACCAAGAACGTCGAGGCCGCGGGCGTGACAATCTTCGGCGACCGCGCGGTGTTCGAGGATTCGCACACGGTTCGTCTGCTCAATGCGGATAAGGTCATCACCGCCGGCAAGATACTGATCGCGACAGGCAACCGGCCGACGCGCGAGATGGGCACGACGCATATCGTTCCCGGTGGCGACCTCTGCATCACCTCAAATGAAGCATTCCATCTCGACAAACTGCCGGGGCGCATCCTGATCGCGGGCGGCGGTTACATCGCGTTGGAGTTCGCGCACATCTTTCACGGCCTCGGCTCGAAAGTGTCATTGGTCTATCGCGGCGAGAAACCGTTGCGCGGATTCGACGAGGACATGCGCGACGCGCTGATGGACTCTATGAAACGCCGTGATATCGACGTGATGCTCGGCTGCGAATTCACCAAGGTGGAAAAGCGCGGCGATTGCCTGCACGCGGAAACGAACAAAGGCGCCGTGATCGAGTGCGACCAGATCATGCTCGCCATCGGCCGCGCACCGAACACGGAGGCGCTGCATGTCGAGAAGGCCGGCGTGCGGCTTGGCAAAAAGGGCGAGATAATCGTCGACAAATATTCCCGAACCTCGGCGGAGGACATCTATGCCATCGGCGACGTGACCGACCGGCTGCAGCTGACACCGGTCGCGATCCACGAGGCAATGTGCTTCGTGAAGACAGCGTTCGAGAACAAACCGACCTCGCCCGACCACGAACTTGTACCGAGTGCTGTGTTCACGACACCCGAAATCGGCACCGTCGGCATGAGCGAGATGAAGGCGCTGGGCATGGGCCATTCCATCGATGTTTACAAATCAACTTTCAGGCCGCTCAAGCACACGATGACGGGCAGCGAGGAGCGCTCGTTGTTCAAAATGATCGTCGACCAGAAAACTCAGAAAGTCCTGGGAGTTCACATTTTTGGCTGGGGTGCGGCCGAGATCATTCAACTCGCGGCTGTCGCGATGAAAATGGGCGCAAAGAAATCCGATTTCGATTCAACTGTTGCACTGCACCCAACGGCAGCGGAGGAACTCGTGACGATGCGGACGAAGGCGTATTCCAAATCGCCGTGACTGTGGTAGCGTCCCGGCGCTTCGACTGAGAGGATGTATCAATGTTTCGCCGGTTCGCATTTTCGGCTGCCCTGTTGCTTGCCGCCACTGCTTCTAATGCCCAGACACTCACCAACTTGACCCATCAACCGCCGGATGGTGCGATCATTACCATGCAGCTCACGGATGGCACTGTCCTGGCGCAGGGTGGTGGTGAGACCGATTGGTGGAAGCTGACACCGGATAATACCGGGAGCTACAAGAACGGAACATGGTCGAAAATGGCGAGCCTGCCTGCCGGCTACTCGCCCTACGCGCAAGCGGAAGCCGTCCTCGCAGATGGCCGCGTGATCATTTCAGGCGGCGAATACAATTTCGACCAGTTCGCGTTCACCAATCAGACCGCGGTGTACGATCCCGTCGCCAACACCTGGACAATGATCGACCCGCCAAAGGGTTGGACCAATATCGGGGATTCGCCGCAGATCGTTCTGCCGGATGGCCGGTTCGTTCTTGGTTACAAATTCAAGACAAAGATGGCGGCGCTCGATCCTGCGACCCTGAAATGGACCGCGCTCGGCGCGAAGAATAAGCAAGGAATGAACGCCGAAGAAGGTTGGGTGCTTCTGCCCGACGGCACATTCCTCAGTATCGACGTGAAATCGCACCCGCATACCGAGCGTTATATCCCCGAGAGGGGCAAATGGGTCAGCGCGGGCGACACGCCTGTCGATCTGCGTGGACCGCAGGATTGCTGCGGCCGCTGCATCCAGTACGGTCCGAAGAACAAGTGTTACGATCCCCCGGGAGAAACGGGCTCGGCGATCCGTCGTCCGGATGGCACAGTGTTCGCAACCGGTTCGGTGCCCGAAGGTGAAACCAAGGGTCACACGGCTGTATGGACGCCGCCGAGCGGGAGCGACAAGACCGGTCATTGGACTGCGGGCCCGGATTTTCCGAATGGCGATGACGCGTTCGATATGCCAGTTGCAATCCTGCCGAATGGCAATGCACTCGCTGAAGGCTCCAGCGGCCAACTGTACGAGTTCAATGGCACCACACTTACGCGCGAATCCGCCAATGGCGCCGGCAGCATCCTGATGCCGCTTCCGACTGGTGAAGTGCTCGTGGGAGGTTTTGCGGTGTACAAGTCGACGGGGACCTACGATCCGTCGTGGGCGCCAGCGATCAGCGCTGCTCCGTCATCGGTCACGCGCGGCTCGACGTATCAAATCTCCGGAACGCAATTCAACGGCCTCAACCAGGGCGCTGCGTTCGGCGACGAGTTCGACACCCACACCAACTATCCCCTGGTGCGCATTACGAACAATTCGACCGGTCACGTCTTCTACGCCCGCACGCATGGCCATAGCTCCATGGGCGTGGCGACGGGTTCGGCAACAATCATGACGAACTTCGACGTCTCCGCCGCCACCGAAACCGGCGCGAGCAAGCTGGAAGTCGTCGCCAACGGCATCCCGTCTGTGCCGGTGAACGTAACGGTGAACTAGGCCTTCAAGGCCTCGTCGATGGCATTGTTCATAACGGGATCGTTCGGCTCCGTCCGGGAGCCGAACGTGCCCACAACGGCGCCGTCCTTGCCGACAAGGTATTTGTGGAAATTCCATTTCGGCGCGGCATCCGCACCGAACTGGGCGACGATCCATTTGTAGAATGGATGCGCCGCACCGCCGACGACGTGCTCTTTCGTGGTCATCGGGAAATCGACCCCGAAACGCGTCTCGCAGAACGTCTTGATCTGGTCCTCTGTGCCAGGCTCCTGCGCGCCGAAATCATTCGCCGGCACGCCCAAGATCACGAGACCCTTGTCGCGTTTTGCCCGCCACAGCGCTTCGAGCCCGGAATATTGCGGTGTCAGTCCGCACTGGCTCGCGACGTTCACGACCAGCACCGCTTTGCCTTTGAACTTCGAGAGCGGCAGCGGCTCGCCGTCGATGGTGCGGAAGGTGAAATCGTACGCGGTCGTCATGGGAACCTCCGGATGAGACTCGATGATACGCGTTGGCGCGTCAGCGTAAAGAAATTCTTAACAGCGGCAGCGTTTGGGCTGATTGCCGGAACCGGTGTGGTTAAGGAATTCGAAACGCCCGGGAGGCAATTATTGCCCGTTTGGAATCAGGCCGCATCATGACCAAGTTTATTATCGCTGCGATCATGTTCTTTGGGGCCGCCTCTGTTGGCGGCGCTGTAGGCTTGTTCACAGGTCTGCCCCTCGGTGCGTTGATCGCGGCGACACTGTTTCTGTTGGGACTGCAGATCCAGGCGAACACCGCCACGCGCAAGACGCAACGCGCCGCGGCGCGCGAGATCTCGAAACTGAAGCAGGCCAACGCTCTGATCGAGCAGACGCTCGGCGAGACGCAATCGAAAATGGAAGACATGCGCGAGGCCATCGAGGCCAAGGCGAATGCGCAGGGCCGCAAGATCGTCGCCGAGCTTCAGGTGCTCGAAACGCTGATGCGCGATTTCGCGGGCAAGATTTCCACCAAGGCAAAGGAAGAGCCGGTCGAGGCCGACCTGATCGAACGTCGCGCGACGCAAACCGCGCACAGCTATCTGGACACGCTCGGCGAGCCGCAGTTGCTGGAAACCATCCGCGCGAGCCTCGAAGAGAACCGTGTCGATCTCTATCTCCAGCCGATCGTCAGCCTGCCGCAGCGCAAGTTGCGCTATTACGAGGCGCTGTCGCGCCTGCGCGCCGAGGACGGCTCGGTCATCATGCCGGCGCAGTACATCAAGGTCGCAGCACCGGCGGGCCTGATGTCGGTCGTCGACAATCTTCTGCTGTTTCGCTGCGTGCAGATCGTGCGACGCCTGACGCAGAAGAACCGCGACATCGGCGTGTTCTGCAATATCTCCGGCGACACGCTCACGGACACGGAATTCTTCCCGCAGTTCCTGGAATACATGCAGCACAACCGCGATCTTGCCGGGCAGATCATCTTTGAATTCGGCCAGGACGCGGTCATGGCGGCCGGTGTAAAGGGCGAGGAGAACCTCGCGTATCTCGCCAATCTCGGCTTCGCGCTGTCGATGGATCATGTCGAGTCGCTGGCGGTCGATTTCGCGCGGCTCAAGAAGATCGGTTTCCGCCATCTGAAGGTTCGCGTGCAGACGCTGCTCGGCGGCATGGGCCTCGCGCGCGCGGCGGTCGGACCGGAAGATTTCAAGATGCTGTTGGAGCGCAACGGCCTCAACCTCATCGTCGAGCGTGTCGAGGATGAAAAATCGGTCGTGCAGCTTCTCGACTACGCCGTCGATTACGCGCAGGGCTATCTGTTCGGCGAACCTCGCGCGGTACGCGACGATACGGTGAAGGCGCTCGAAAAGAACGAACCGTCGGCGCCGATCATTCCGTTCCGCAAGACGGCTTGATTCGCCGCTCCCCATAGGGGAGTGTCGAACATGCTCCCCAGAATTCTTTCCGGTCTCGCCGACATCGCGTCCAACTACGATGCGCTGGTCTGCGACATCTGGGGCGTGCTGCACAACGGCCACGAAGCGAACCAGCAAGCCGTCTATGCGCTCAAGAAATTCCGCAGCGGCGGGGGCAGGGTGGTGCTGCTCTCCAACGCGCCGCGGCCGAAGCGCGATGTCGAGACCATGCTCCAACGGTTCGATATCGTTCTGGATTTCTACGATGAAATTGTGACCTCGGGCATCGCCACGCGTCTGGATCTCGAAGGGCGGTCAAAGGACAAGACGCTGCGCATGTTCCATCTTGGGCCGGAGCGCGATCGCGGAATTTTCGAAGGCTTGAACATCGAACCTGCCGATATCGAAAACGCCGACATCGTTCTCAACAGCGGCTTGTTCGACGACGATGTCGAGACGCCGGACGATTACAGGGATCGTCTCGCCGCGATGAAGGCGCGCAATCTGCTTATGCTGTGCGCCAATCCCGACTGGGTCGTGCAGCGGGGCGGCAAGATGATCTGGTGCGCGGGCGCACTCGCCGATGCCTATGAGAAGATCGGCGGCCCGGTGATCTATTACGGCAAGCCGAAGCCGGAGATATACGATCTGGTGCGCGCGAGCCTGCCGGGTGCGAAGCGTTTGCTCGCCATTGGCGACGGGATGCACACCGACATAAAAGGCGCGAATGTTGCCGGCATTGACGCGCTGTTCATCGCTGACGGCATCCATGGCGAGGATGTCGGCGACATGTCGCCTCGCCATCTGGCGGAACTGTTCGCAAAGGCCGGTGTGAAGGCCCGCGCGGCGATGCGCGCGCTTGTGTGGTAACGCCGCTTCGCCGATAACGCGCCGGGCAATAAAGGACCGCAAATGACGTACTATATCGACGACCTCAACCCCGGCATGTCGGAGAGCTTCACGAAGACGATCTCCGAGCGCGACATCCAGCTCTTCGGCGAAGTCAGCGGCGATACCAATCCTGTCCACTTCGACGAGGAATTCGCCAAGACCACGATGTTCAAAGGCCGCATCGCCCACGGCATGTTGTCGGCGAGCTATATCTCCACTGTGCTTGGCATGCAGATGCCGGGGCCGGGCACGATCTTCATGTCGCTGACCACGCGCTTCAAGGCGCCGGTGCGCATCGGCGAAACCGTCGTCACCACCTGCACCGTGCGGGAAGTGAACGCCGAGAAGCGTCGCGTGATCTTCGATTGCGTCTGCAAGGTCGGCGACATCACGGTTGTCGAAGGCGAAGCGATGGTCATGGCGCCATCGCGTCCGAAGGGGTGATGGCTCTGGCTGCAGCGAATATCCACTTCAACCCTCCCCTTGAGGGAGGGTCGATAATTTGCGAGTGCAGCGAGCAAATTTCGGGGAGGGGTTATCTCGCAACGGCTGTTGACCCCTCCCCGAAAAATGCTTTGCATTTTTCGACCCTCCCTCAAGGGGAGGGTGGTATGTCATGAGAATTCTCCGCCACTACGAGAATGTGCCCGGCGCGGTTCAGGGCGCCGTGGTGGCGGTTGGCAATTTCGACGGCGTGCATCTGGGTCACCGCGCGCTGATCGAGGAAGCGGAGCATCTGGCGCGTGAGCGTGGTGCGCCGCTGGCGGTGCTCGCGTTTGAGCCGCATCCGCAGGAATTCTTTCGTCCGTCACCGGAGTCGTTTCGTCTCACGCCGTTTCGCGTGAAGGCGCGCTTGCTCGCAGAACTTCACGTCGATGCGATGTTCGCGCTGCCCTTCGATGCGCAGATGGCGTCGAAGACCGCGCAAGACTTCGTGATGGATGTGCTGGTGAAGGGTCTCGCCGCCGGCTGCATCGTGGTTGGTGAGGACTTCCAGTTCGGCAAGGGCCGTGCGGGCAACGCGGCACTGCTCTCTTATATGGGCGAGATGGAAGGTTTCGGCGTCGAGATCTTCAAGCCCGTCGCCGCGGAGGGCAGCGAGAAGATCTCCTCGACCCAGATCCGCCAGGCGCTGCAGCTGGGCAGGCCGGACGAAGCCGCGCGCCTGCTCGGCCATTACTGGTCGGTCGAGGCCCGCGTCGAGCACGGCGACAAGCGTGGCCGCACCATCGGTGTGCCGACCGCGAATATGCGCCTCGACGATTGCATCAAGCCCGCGTTCGGCGTGTATGCGGTGCGCGCGTCGGTGCTGGAGGACGACAAGGTCGTCTCGCGCCATCTCGGCGTTGCCAATTTCGGCATCCGCCCGATGTTCGAGACGCCGACGCCGTTGCTCGAAACCTGGCTCTTCGATTTCGAGGGCGATCTCTATGGCAAGCATCTCTCCGTGGAACTGGTCTCCTATCTGAGATCCGAGATGAATTTGCCTGATCTGGACGCGCTGAAAGCGCAAATCGCGAAAGATGCGGAAGCCGCGAAGAAAATCCTGGCTTCACTTTAACCTCCCCCTTGTGGGGAGGTCGGAATGCGAAGCATTCCGGGTGGGGGACGGTGCTTGCGAGTGGAGCGGTCCCCCACCCGAAGCGCTACGCGCTTCGACCTCCCCACAGAGGGGGAGGTTAAGGGTCGCTGGACCGGGCAGGGGTCCGCTGCTAGAACCCCGGTTCGCTGATTTGCAGGCAGGCTGATGTTGAATTTCTTTGGGAATTCGCGAATTCGCCGCCCGGCTGCGCGCCGGGAGGGCTAAAGCCTTTCGCCGCGGAGACCGGGACGACCGTCCGCACCCCAACGACATTCCAAGGCCTGAACCGATGACCAAACCTGAAGCTGACTCCAACGCGCGCGACTATCGCAGCACGCTGTTCCTCCCCGCGACCGAGTTCCCGATGAAGGCCGGTCTGCCAGCTGCCGAGCCGCAATGGCTCGCGAAGTGGGAGCAGTCCGATCTTTATGGCCGCATCCGCAAGAAGATGAAGGGCAAGCCGCTCTTCATCCTTCACGACGGCCCGCCCTACGCGAACGGCGAAATCCATTCCGGCACCGGCCTCAACAAGGTGCTGAAGGATATCGTCGTGCGGTCGCGTGGCTTCCTCGGTTTCGATGCGCCGTACATCCCCGGCTGGGACTGTCACGGTCTGCCGATCGAATGGAAGATCGAGGAGAAATATCGCAAGGAAGGCAAGTCGAAGGACGAGGTTCCGATCGACCAGCTCCGCCGCGACTGCCGCGAATTCGCCGAGGGCTGGATCGACGTGCAGCGCGCGCAATTCAAGCGTCTCGGCTGCATGGGCCAGTGGGACAAGCCTTATACGACGATGGACTATCGCGCCGAAGCGGTGATCGCCGGCGAGCTGCACAAATTCGTCGCCAACGATCTCGTCTATCGCGGCTTCCGCCCGGTGATGTGGTCGCCGGTCGAGAAGACCGCGCTCGCCGAAGCCGAGGTCGAGTATCACGAGAAACAAAGCCCGACGATCTATGTGAAGTTTCCGGTCGTCAAAGGTGCGGATGCGCTTAAGGGTGCCAGCATCGTCATCTGGACGACGACTCCGTGGACGATCCCCGGCAACCGCGCGATCGCGTTCTCGCCGACGATGGATTACGGCCTCTATGAGGTAACGGAAGCGGCGGAAGGGGCGCTGGCGAAGGTTGGTGAAAAGATCGCGCTTGCCGATGCACTCGCGGAGACGACGGCGAAGCACGCGAAGATCACGTTGAAGCGCGTTGGCTCTGTAGATCCGAAAGGCGCGGTCGCAGCGCATCCATTGCGCGGGCAGGGCTATGAGTTCGATGTGCCGCTGCTCGCCGGCGATCACGTTACGGCGGATACGGGAACGGGCTTTGTGCATACGGCGCCCGGTCACGGCGAAGAAGACTTCGCGTTGATGACCGGCCTGAACCGCAACTACACGCGCGAAAATCCCGATGCGTTTGGCGTGGTGAAGGAAGACGGTTCGTTTGCCGCCAACGTTCCGCTGTTCGCGGGCAAGCGTATTCTCACGCCGGAAGGCAAGGACGGCGACGCGAATGGCTCCGTCATCAAGGCGCTGATCGAGGCGGGTGGATTGCTCGCGAAGGGCACGTTGCGTCACTCCTATCCGCATTCGTGGCGTTCGAAGGCGCCGGTGATCTTTCGTGCGACGCCGCAATGGTTCGCGGCGATGGACAAGGATATCCCGGGCGGCGGCACGTTGCGCACGCGCGCGGTGAAGGCCATCGGCGACACCACATGGTATCCGCCGTCGGGCGAGAACCGCATCGCGGGCATGGTGAAGGACCGCCCCGACTGGGTGTTGTCACGCCAGCGCGCCTGGGGTGTGCCGCTCGCGATCTTCGTCGATAGGAAGACCGACAAGATCCTCAACGATGCCGAGGTCAATGCGCGCATCACGGATGCGTTCAAGGCTGAAGGCGCGGATGCGTGGTTCAAGCCGGACTCTGCCGCGCGCTTCCTCGGCAGCAAATACAATGCCGAAGACTTTGAGCAGGTGCGGGACATCCTCGATGTCTGGTTCGACTCAGGCTCGACGCATGTCTTCACCGTCGAGCAGCCGCTCGAACCGGAATGGCCGCAGAAGGATCACGCCGATCTCTATCTCGAAGGCTCGGATCAGCATCGCGGCTGGTTCCAGTCGTCTCTGCTCGAAAGCTGCGCCACCCGGGGCCGCGCGCCGTATGACGAGGTGCTGACCGCGGGCTTCGTGCTCGACCGCGAAGGCGACAAGATGTCGAAGTCGGTCGGCAACGTGATCCTGCCGCAGACCATCGCCGACAAGAACGGCGCGGATATCTTCCGCCTGTGGGTTGCATCGTCGGACTTCACGCAAGATCTGCGCATGGGCAACGACGTCATCCAGTCGAACACCGATGCCTATCGCCGTTTGCGCAACACGATCCGCTTTATGCTCGCGAACCTGTCCGGCTTCGATGAGGCCGAGCGTGTAGCCCACGACAAGATGCCGGAGCTGGAACGCTACATCCTCGCCAGGCTGGCAGAGATCGATGCCGTCGTGCGCGAGAGCTACACGCGCTACGACTTCAACCGGGCTTACAACACCGTGTTCTCATTCTGCACCAACGAATTGTCCGCGCTGTACTTCGACATCCGCAAGGACGTTCTCTATTGCGACGCCATCGGTTCAATCCGCCGCCGCGCCACGCGCACGGTGACCGACGAAGCGTTCCGCCGCGTCGTCACATGGCTCGCGCCGATCCTGTGCTTCACGATGGAAGAGGCGTGGACGTTGCGCTTTCCGGACGAGAGCGTGCATCTCCACACCTTCCCGGAGACTCCGACTTCGTGGAAAGACCCGGCGCTGGTCGAGAAATGGAATCGTATTCGCACCATCCGTCGCGTTGTCACCGGCGCGCTTGAGATCGCGCGCCGCGACAAGGTCATCGGCGCGAGCCTCGAAGCCGCACCGCTCGTCTACGTCAACGACGACGCCGACCGGAAAATTCTGGAAAGCGTTCCGCTCGCCGAAATCATGATCACCTCCACCGCGCACATCGCAAAGGTCGCGGCACCCGAAGACGCCTTCCGTCTTCCCGATGTCGAAGGCGTGGCGGCGAAGTTCGAGCACGCGCGCGGCAACAAATGCGCACGCTGCTGGATGATCCTGGAAGAAGTCGGCAAGAACCCGAAGCATCCTGATCTCTGTAACCGCTGCGCCGATGCGGTCGATAGCCTGGAGACCGCATGAACAAACTCGATCTGTCGCCGCGCGACTGGGGCTTCGTCGCGGCTGCCATTGCGCTGATTCTGGATCAGGGCACCAAGCTCCTGATGCTCTATGGACTGGGCTTCGCCACCATGCCGCCGGGCGACAACATCTCTGTCTTGCCGTTTTTTAATCTGGTGATGGTCTGGAACCCCGGCGTCTCTTACGGCCTGTTTCCGGCCAGCAGCCCGATGGGGAGCGCCATACTGGCCCTGTTTTCCATCGCGGCCGTGGCGGCTTTAGGCTGGTGGCTGTGGGTCTCGAACAGGTTAACGCTGACTGTAGGCCTTGGGCTGGTGATCGGCGGAGCTCTTGGAAACCTGATCGATCGGCTGGTCCATGGAAAGGTTGCTGACTTTTTCCACTTTTACGGCCGCGGCTATGACTGGTATGTGTTCAATGTGGCTGACGCCGCGATCACGTTCGGCGTCATGGCCCTTTTGTACGATGCGCTGTTGAAACCGGATGTCCGGGCGGGGAACGACAGCGCATGATGGGAGCAAGCATGAAGTACGGTTCGAAGCAGGTTATGCGCACAGCGGTCCTCGCCGCCGGCGCGGTTGCGCTTATGGGATGTCAGTCCTTCCGCGAAGCCTCGGGGCTCTCGAAAGACAGCCCGGACGAGTTCGCGGTTGTCACCAAGGCACCGCTGGTCATGCCCCCGGACTACAATCTGCGTCCGCCGCGCGATGGCGCGCCGCCGACGAACCAGGTTAATCCCACCGATTCCGCGCAGGCGGCTCTATTCGATGCAAACGATCCGAACGCACCCAAGCCCGCGGTGAGCGATATAAGCGAGTCCGAGAAGCAGTTGCTCGCCGCCGCCAACGCGACAAGCCCCGACCCGTCGATCCGTCAGCAGGTCGCGTCCGACGGGCGCTCGATGGAAGCATCCAGCGACGCATTCACGAACAAGGTTCTGTTCTGGCAGGACAAGGGTCCGGAAGGCACCAACGTCGATGCCGAAGCGGAAGCCAAGCGCCTGGACGCGCAGAAGAACGGCGGACAGCCGGCGGCGACAATCGCGAAGAAAAAGAAGACCAACGACTCCGCGACCATCGACAAGAAGGACGACGATAAGGGCGGCTGGTTTGATTGGTTCTAGAGTCGCGGTCGCTGCCGCGATCGCCACTCTAGTTGCGCTCCACGCTCCCGCCGCCACGACCGGCGGACCGCAGGTCTTTCAGTTTGCGCTGCAGAACGGCATGCAGGTGGTCGTCATTCCCGACCACCGTGCGCCTGTCGTCACCCAGATGATCTGGTTCAAGGTCGGCGGCATGGACGATCCGCCGGGCGTCTCCGGCCTCGCGCATTTCTTCGAGCACATGATGTTCCGCGGCACCAAGAAGACGCCGGGAGATGAATTCTCCCGCAGCGTCGCGCGCAATGGCGGCCAGGACAACGCGTTCACGACGCACGATTACACCGCGTTCTATGAGCAGATCGCCAAGGACCGGTTGCCGATGGTGATGGCGCTCGAGGCCGACCGCATGGCCAATCTCGATCTGTCGGACAGCAACGTCTCCACGGAGCGCAACGTCGTTCTAGAAGAGCGGCGGATGCGCGTCGACAACGATCCGCAATCGCTGCTGGTCGAGCAGATCGACGCGGCGCTGCACCTCTCGCATCCTTATGGCCGTCCGGTGATCGGCTGGCCGGAAGAAGTGCGCCGCATCGACCGCGTCGAGGCACAGGATTTCTACAAGCATCATTACGCGCCCAACAACGCGATCCTGATTGTCGCCGGCGACGTGACGGTGGAAGAGGTGCGCAACGACGCACAAACCGCGTTCGGAAAGGTGCCGGCCCGCGAACTTGTCTCGCGTGCGGCCTACGCCGAACCGCCGCGCATGGGCGAGACGCGCCTCGATGTCGCAAGCAAGGACGCGAAGGTGCCCCTGTTCATGCGCGTCTACCGCGTGCCGGGCTATGCCGAAGGCGCACCGGGTCAGGCCGAGGCGCTGGAAACGCTGGCCCAACTGATGGGCGGCGACGCCACTGCCACGCTGTATCGCAAGCTCGTCGTCGAGCGGCACATGGCGACAAGCGCGGGCGCGTCCTACGACGGCTACGCGCGCGACTCCGGCGAGTTCTCTGTCTACGCCTATCCGCGGCCGGGCGTTTCGCTTGCCGCGCTTGAACATGCGGTTGATGCCATCATCGCCGGCTACGCGAAGTCAGCGCCCAACGCGAAGGAACTTGCGCGCGCCAAGACGCAGCTGATTGCGGGAGCGACCTACCGGCGCGACAGCCAGTACGCGATGGCGTCGGCCTATGGCCAGGCGCTGACGATCGGTCTCACGGCCTTCGACGTGAAGGCATGGCCCGACCGCATTCAGGCCATTGGGGGCGATGCGGTTGCAAAGGCGGCAAAGAATTTCCTGCTCAAGCGGGAGGCGGTGAGCGCGACGCTCACGCCGGCGCCATGAGGAAACTTGTAATTGCCGCAGCTTTGATCGTGATGCTGCCTGTGAGCGCGCAGGCGTTCGGCGCGAAACAGGTCAATGTCGCCAAGGGCGAAGACGTCTGGTTCGCCGAGGACCATACGCTTCCCATGGTTGCGATGGTCGCCGCCTTTCCGGCGGGCTCCGTCTACGACCCCAAGGGTAAGGAGGGATTGGCATCGTTTGCTGCGTCACTGATGGACGAGGGTGCTGGCCGTCTCGACTCCAAGGCCTTCCACGATGCACTCGCTGACAAAGCGATCCAGCTGACTGTCGAGGCCGACCGCGACTGGACCGTCGTGTCGCTGATCACGCTGACCGCCAACGCGAAGGACGCTTTCAAACTTTTGGCTACTGCGCTCGCGCATCCGCGCTTTGACGGTGACGCCATCACGCGGGTGCGTGCCCAGATGCTGCAGAACCTGAAGCAGCAGGACCAAGACCCGTCCGAGATCGCGGCGCGCGATTTCCATCAGGTGTTCTTCGGGCCGCATCCCTATGCCCATGCGCCAGAGGGCACGCCGCCCGGACTAACGTCGATCAACCGCAACGATCTGGCGACTTTCGCTGCGAGCCACTGGACCCGCAACGGCGTGAAGATCGCGGTCGCGGGCGATGTCAATACCGCCACGCTGACAGCTCTGCTCAAGTCCACATTCTGGCCGTTGCGAGCGAACGCCGTGCTCCCGCCGCCGAACCCAACGCGGCTCGGCGCGCCGGGCCTGCATGAATTCAAGATGGACGTACCGCAACCGAACGCGGTGTTCGCGATGTCGGGCCTTCTGCGCAGCAATCCGGACTATCTCACCGCCTATGTCGCGAACTACATTCTCGGTGGCGGCGGGTTCTCGTCGCGCCTGACCGCAGAGGTTCGCGAGAAGCGCGGGCTGACCTACGACATCTCGACCGACGTACCGGCGCTGCGCAAAGCGGGGCTGATCGAAGGCACGGTCGCCACCCGCGCCGACGCAATGAACCAGACGCTCTCCGCCGTGCGCGACACGATGACGAAATTCGCCGCGGACGGTCCGACCGCGCAGGAACTGACCGACGCCAAGACCTATCTCACGGGATCCTATCCGCTGGCATTTTCCTCCAACGCCGGGATTGCGGGGCAGCTGAACGCGTTTCAGCGCGCCGGAATGCCGGTGGACTATGTCGCCAAGCGCAATTCGCTGATCAATGCGGTGACGCTCGACGACGTAAAGCGTGTCGCGAAGAAATATTTCGATCCGAAGCGCATGACCGTCGTTGTCGCGGGAACGATGACCAAGAAGTAAGCGTTCTTTTTAACCTCCCCCTCTGTGGAGAGGTCGGCGAGCAAAGCGCGCCGGGTGGGGACCGCTACATCCGCGACACCGTCCCCACCCGAAATGCTTTCGCTCCGCTCCAGCATTTCGACCTCCCCACAGAGGGGGAGGTTAGATAGGATGAACCATGGCCCTTCCCTTCATCGTTTCACTCGATCTGGCTCTGTCCGGAAAAGGCGCCGTCGCGAAGGCGGATTACGACAACGCGCTCGCGGCCACAGCGTCGCATCTCGACTGGCTGCGCAAGGCGCGCACGGACAAGTCTCTGGAGCTGCTTGGCGTGCCGTCGCGCACCGATGACATCGAAGCGGCGCAGAAGGTCGCCGAGACGTTCTGCAAGGACACGTCCGACATCGCGGTGCTGGGCATCGGCGGATCGAGCCTCGGCGGGCAGGCGCTGAAGGCCGCGCTCGAAAGCCACGACCGGGGCGCACCGCGCGTCACGTTCCACGACAATCCCGATCCGTTCGCGTGGAAGGAATATCTGACGAAAGTCGATCTGAAGACCACGCGCTTCGTGGCGATATCGAAATCCGGCGGCACGGCGGAGACATTGATGCAGGCGCTGACCGCCGCCGATCTGTTCGACAAGGCAGGCGCTACGAAATATCTCAAATATCACTTCGCGATGATCACAGAGCCCGGCGACAACGTGCTGCGCAAATTCGCCGCCAGCATCGACGCGCCGGTTCTGGATCATCCCAAGGATGTCGGCGGCCGCTATTCGGTGCTGACGATGTGCGGCGCGTTGCCTGCGATCCTGATGGGCATCGACTTCAAGGCGTTGCGTGGCGGCGCGCAGGAATATCTGGACTATGCCTTGTCGGACACAGCGCCAGAATGTGCAAAAGGTGCAGCATTGCATTCCGCGCTGGCGAAAGCCGGACGTCTCGATCAGACGGTGCTGTGGGCCTATGCCGACCGTCTCGACACGTTCCGCGCGTGGTGGCGGCAGCTCTGGGCCGAGAGCCTTGGCAAGGACGGCAAGGGCTCGACGCCGGTGGGCGCGCTGGGTCCCGTCGATCAGCACAGCCAGTTGCAGATGTTCCGCGACGGGCCGGGTAAGTCGCTCTACACGATCCTCTCCACCGACACGAAAGGCGCGGGCCTCGTCGCACCGCCCGAGCGGTCGAAAGCGTTGGGCCTCGACTATCTCGCAGGCAAGGCGATGGGCGATCTCGTCGATGCCGAGGCGCGCGCCACGGCGCAGACCTTGAGCCGCAACGGCCGCCCGGTGCGCACGATCCATCTGCCGAAGATCGACGAACGCGCCATCGGTGCGCTGATGATGCATTTCATGCTGGAGACGATCCTGATGGGCAAACTCATGGGCGTCGATCCCTTCGACCAGCCCGGCGTGGAAGAGGGCAAAGTCCTGGCGCGGGAATATTTGCAGGGCAAGTAGCTCCGATACCGACCCTCCCCTTGAGGGAGGGTCGAAAAATTCAAGCGAAGCGAAGAATTTTTCGGGGAGGGGTATTTCGCGGTGGATGAACCCCTCCCCGAAGCGCTTCGCGCTTCGACCCTCCCTCAAGGGGAGGGTAGGTTCTCCCCATGAGGATTCGCCGTCTTTCCGAGGGCACGATCAACCGCATCGCCGCGGGCGAGGTGGTCGAGCGTCCGGCCAGCGCCGCCAAGGAGTTGATCGAGAACGCGCTCGACGCCGGCGCCACGCGCATCGAGATCGCGATGTCGGCAGGCGGTGCGGATCTTATCCTCGTTGAAGACAACGGTATTGGCATGGACGCCGACGATCTCGCGCTCGCCATCGAGCGCCACGCGACCTCGAAGCTCCGCGACGACGACCTTTCTAACATCGCGACGATGGGTTTTCGCGGCGAAGCGTTGCCGTCGATCGGCGCGGTGGCGCGACTTTCCATCGCCAGCCGTACCGCCACGGGCGAGGCGCATGAAATCCGTGTCGAAGGTGGGCACGTTGAAGGTCCGGCGCCGACCGGCTTTCGGGCGCGCGGCCAGCACGGCACCCGCGTCGAAGTGCGCGAGCTGTTCTTCGCCACACCCGCGCGGCTCAAATTCCTGAAATCGTCACGCTCGGAAGATTTGGCGACGACCGACGTCGTGAAGCGTCTCGCGATGGCGCGGCCCGATGTGGCGTTCACGCTGACGCTCGACGGACGGCGCGCGCTCGATCTACCCGCGGAGGAGGACCTCTTCACGGGCAGGCTCAACCGTCTCGCCAAAATCATGGGCCACGATTTCGGCGACAACGCCGCGCCGGTCTCGACTGAGCGTGAGGGCGTGAAGCTTTCAGGCTTCGCGGGGCTGCCGACTTATAACCGCGCCAACAGTGCGATGCAGTTCCTGTTCGTCAACGGCCGGCCGGTGCGCGACAAACTTTTGATTGGCGCGGTGCGTGGAGCGTATGCGGATTTCCTTGCGCGCGACCGCCATCCGGCGCTGGCGCTGTTCCTGGAATGCGATCCGGTGTTCGTGGATGTGAACGTTCACCCCGCGAAGACCGAGGTGCGCTTTCGCGACTCCGGACTGGTGCGCGGACTGATTGTCTCCGCACTCAAGCACGCGCTGCACGGTGCCGGACACCGTGCGTCCACGACGATCGCTGGTGACGCGCTGGCGTCGCTGCGTGCGCAGACCGCGCCATATTACTACAATCCAGAGCCGCATGCGGTGATGGAAGCCGGCCGTGAATATCACGCGCCGCTGTTCACACCCGGCGTCTCGACGCGCTTCGAAGCCGCGCCCGCCGATCCGCCGCCGGACACGCCGCTGGGCGCTGCGCGTGCGCAACTGCACGAAACCTATATCGTTGCGCAAACCGCGGACGGTATCGTCATCGTCGATCAACATGCAGCCCACGAGCGTCTAGTCTATGAGCGCATGAAGCACGCGATGGAGAATGGCGGCGTCGCGCGTCAGCCACTCCTGATCCCCGAAGTGGTCGATCTCGATCCGGCTGAAGTCGACCGCGTTCTCGCCCGCGCCGATCAGCTCGCCGAACTTGGTCTGGTGATTGAGAGCTTCGGTCCCGATGCCGTCGCGGTGCGCGAGGTGCCCGCAATGCTTGGCCAGATGGACATCAAGGGCCTGCTGCGCGATCTCGCCGACGATATCGCGGAGACTGGTTCGGCTCTGTCGCTAAAGGAACGTCTGGAAGCCGTTGCCGGCACGCTCGCCTGCCATACCTCGGTTCGCGCCGGCCGCCGCCTTAACGCCGAAGAAATGAACGCGCTCCTGCGCGAGATGGAAGCGACACCGCACTCCGGGCAATGCAACCACGGCCGCCCGACTTACGTAGAACTCAAACTCTCCGATATCGAGCGCCTATTCGGCCGTCGCTAATTCTTTGCGCCAATCGACCTTTTGATACTCTGTCATGCCCTCCACGGGCAGCTTCCACTTCGACGTGTCGTAGCGATGCGCTTGAATACAGCGCTTCGCGGCGCCATCCAGATCGCGATCTCCGCTCGATCTGAGTGCTCTGACTCTATCGACCGATCCATCCGACATCAGCTGGAACGCGACGGTTGTTATGCCGGGAATGCCCCTCACCATACTTGCGGTTACGGTTCCAAAACTGGCGCATGGTTTGAATGCCTCCGCTGGAATGAGCGGATCGTCGAGCTTCCAAAGAAAGTACAGACTGTGGTCTCCCGGTTCGAGACCCATGTCGGACTCGATCGCGCACTGAAGAGATGCCGCGTCGAGATCGGGGTCTCCGGTCGTCTTTTCGATCCGGGCGTCTTCCTTTTTCCTTTCGGGAGTCGTGTGGACGTGGACCGTCGCGGTGCCTTCCGCGTGTTTCTTTCGCGCGGCTTCCGGATAGCGCGCCCAGCAAGGAACGTTGGCTGACTTCTTCGCGGGGTCGGCAGGCGAAAGGTGCATATCAATTGTGTTTTGAAAGAAGTTGACGGTGGTGGACCCGGGCAAGCCTGGAATTTGTGTTGAAGGACGAAGGTCCCAAACAACAGTCACGTTCCAGGTCGCATCATTTTTCATCGTGGCAAGAAGCAGAGGCTCCTTGGAGACGCAAAGAATTGCGCCTTCGTCCAGATCTGCGTTGCCACTGCTCTGCTTGAGCTCGATCCCCGCCATGCTCTTCCTGAGAGCGCGGAAGAAGAATTTGGTTGTGCCTTGCGCTCCGGCGGCGATGGCCTCAGGCGGATAATAATCGGAGCAACCCGCGGGCGCCTTTTTAACGAGCAATGCCGGTGCCGCGGCCGCCGACCAGCTCACATTCGCCGCCCACACTTCTTCATCTGGCTCGTCGTAGCGTGTGGTCGGCTTGTAGCGTTGGCTCTCGACGCATTTGCGTGCTGCGGCGTCGGCGGCCGGGTCGCCGCTTGATCTCAGAGCTTTCACTTCTCTCGCAACCCCATCGGCGGTGACGAAGAAATCAAACGCCGCCATGCCTGCCGTCCGGCTCCCGCTGAAAGACGATAGCTGGCACGTGCCGGTGTCCCCGCGATCCAGCATCGCGGGTACGGTTGGCGTCTCGGCAAACGCAGCCGAGGCCATCAGCGGCAGGAGAAGCAGGCCGGTCAGTATTTTGATCATGCGAGGTGCAGGCGCATTGTTATCCCTGTTGGACGGCTGTCCCGGCGGCGCAGAACGGAATACCATCGTCGGTAGCGAAGGAGCTGTCGATGGAAAAAGTCTATTTCGTCACCAATCGCAACGTGATTTCCGAAACCGCGGCGCCGTGGTTCGGGACCGAGCCGTCGAAATCCGTGTCCAACCTTCGCATCGGCACCGCGATGCTCGACCTCGCCAAGTCGCCGCCCCAACTGAAACAGGTTTTCGTCTCGCCGGAGAATGGACAGGACAGCAGCGGTGCAGCGTCCGGCGTGCGCGTCGCGCCACAATTCTCGCTGTTCGGCGAGATTCAGCAGAACATGAAGGACGGGATCCCAGATACGATCCTGTTCATCCACGGCTTCGACTATAAATTCGACGAGGCGCTCATCGGTCTGGGCGAGTTGAAGCAGCGGCTCGATATCGGAAAATTCGGGCCGGCGAACATGGTCGTGTTCACCTGGCCGTCCGATGGCGCGATGATCCCATATGTCTCGTATGCGAGCGACCGCCGCGATGCGAAGGATTCAGGCGAGGCGGGCGGACGCGCGCTCCTTCAGCTCACTGACTTTCTCAGCAAGCTGACGGTGGATGATATTTGCCGCGGGCGCATTCATATCGTGGCGCACAGCATGGGCAATTACGTGCTGCGCAATGCATTGCAGGCGCTGGTCAAGCAGTTGCCGGCTTCGCCGCCGACTTTGTTCGAGCAAGTCCTGCTGATCGCCGCCGACGAGGATTACGACGCACTTGAACTCGATTTCAAGCTTTCGCCGCTCGCCTCGCTCGCGAAGCGCACGCACGTCTATTACAACGCTGACGATCTTGCGCTGGACATCAGCCGCTTCACCAAGGGCAACCCGCGCCGGCTGGGGTCTCGCGGGCCGAAGAATTCCTCGGCGATTGCCGACAGTGTCATTCTGGTCGATGCGTCATCGATCGCGCGGGGAGGGCTCGACGATCTGAGCTACCACCACTACTACCTGATCTCGAAGGAGATGGCGCCGGACATGGCGCAGTCGCTGCAGGGCGTGGCCGAGGACAAGATCGCGGGGCGTATCGCGCTTCCCGGCCGCAGCGGATCGTTCCGCCTGAAACCCGCGAAGAAGTAGCGCGCGATTGCGGCGCGGTCCCCGATACCCTCGGGCGGCAATTCGCGGTATGCTGTTCGCGGTCCCCATGGAGATTCCGATGAACCGCGCCCTGATGCTTGCTCCCGTGTTGTTCGCGCTGTCGCTTGCTCCCGCTTTGGCCGATCCGGCGAAGGCGTGCTTTCCCATGCGCGAGTTCGACGGCTGGCGTGCGCAGGATGACAAGACGATCTTCATTCGTGTCAGCCAGACGCGCTATTACCGGCTCGACCTCGGCGCGCCTTGTCCGTTGTTGACGGAGAAAGGCGTGCATCTGATCACGCAGACGACCGGATCGCAGATCATGTGCAACGCGGCCAATTGGGATGTCAGGGTCTCGCGCGATGTGCCGGGCAGCCTGCCGAGCCATTGCATCGTCAAGACGATGACGCCACTGTCGCAAGCCGAAGCCGACGCGATCCCGAAAGAATTCAAGCCGCAGTAGCACCTTAGAGCGATGCGTGAATTGACCCTCCCGCAAAGGGAGGGTTGAAGTGGCATATGGCATTCTTCCGCAATCGCACCGTCAATCTCCTCAATCTCCATTACGGGATTCACTCTGTCGCGCTGACCGGCGGCGGGGCGTTCTTCAGCGTCTATCTGTTGCGCGCCGGTGTGCCGGTGCCGTTGGTGCTGGTATCGCTGGCGTCGATCTTTATCGGGCGTCTTTTCATCAGGCCGGTGGTGGTGCCGCTGGCGGTGCGTTACGGCGTGCGCGCGCTGGTGATCGCAGGCACCTGTATGAGCGCGATGCAGTATCCGTTGCTGTCGTTTGTGCATGGCGTCGGACCGGCGCTGTTCGCATTGCTCGCGATGTCGTCGCTGGGCGACACGGTCTACTGGTCGACCTATCACGCCTATTTCGCGGCGCTGGGCACGGATGAGCATCGCGGCCACCATGTCGGCGCGCGTGAAGCCATTGCGGCGATGGTTGGCATCATATCTCCGCTCGTCACCGGTTTCGTGCTGGTGCAGTTCGGGCCGATGGTTGCGTTCGGGGTCACGGGATTTGTGCTGCTGATCGCCGCGCTGCCGTTGTTCTGGACGCCGGATGTGCGCGTCGCGCCGCAGATGCCCGGCGCGTTCCGCGCATCGCTGTCGGGTATCAAGCTGTTCCTGTGCGACGGCTGGATCATCGGCACGGGCTATTTCGTGTGGCAGCTCGCGCTGTTCCTGTCGCTGGGCGAGAACTTCCTGCATTTCGGCGGCGCGCTGGCGCTCGCGGCGCTGGTCGGCGCGATCGCTGGCATGTTCCTCGGCCGCACGATCGATTCCGGCCACGGCACGCGGATGACGGCGGTCGCGCTCGGAAGTTTCGCGGTTCTTATCATGTTGCGCGCCGCCGCCCTGCATGAGCCATGGCTTGCGGTCGCCGCGAACGCGCTCGCGTCGGTCGGTTCCTGTCTCTATGCGCCGACCTTGATGACGGCGGTCTACAACCAGGCCAAGCGTGCGCCGTGCACGTTGCGCTTCCATGTCGCGACGGAAGGTGGATGGGATGTCGGCTGCGCGAGCGGGCTTCTGATCGCGGCATTCCTGATTTGGGAAGGCTCCCCCTTCCCGTTGGTGTTGATGCTGCCCCTGATCGGGTTGTCGGCCGCCTTCTTCCAGTTGCGCGACTACTATGCGGGAAAGCGCCAAATGGCGCGAAGTTAGGATCGGCGCCCGCGTCGCAACAGCATGAAATATGCGACAAATGTTATGTTCTCCAGCGTACCGATAAAACCTGTTTCCTGTCCCTCAAAGGCGCTAAACCAAGGCGATCAAGGGATCACGGGCGTGACGGAAAGCTTTCAGGCGGATATCGAGGCAGTCGGCAGCATCGCCGTCGTGCCGACGCTTCTCGACGTCATATGCCGCATCACCGGCATGGGCTTCGCGGCGGTGGCGCGCGTCACGGCGGATCGCTGGATTGCGCTCAGCGTGCGCGACGCCATCGCATTCGGGCTCAAGCCCGGCGACGAGCTGGAAGTTCAGACCACGATCTGCAGCGAGGTTCGCCGGTGCGGCCAGGTGGTGGTCATCGATCATGTCGCCGACGATTTGGCCTGGCGCGATCACCGCATTCCGAAGTTGTACGGCTTCCAGAGCTATATCTCGATGCCGATTGTGTTGCGCGACGGCCGCTTCTTCGGAACGCTGTGTGCGATCGATCCCGGCCCCGCGAAGCTGCAGAATCCCCAGACGCTGGGCATGTTTCAGGCGTTCGCGGACCTGATCGCGTTTCATCTCGAAGCCAGCGAACGCCTGAAGACGAGCGAAGACAGTCTGTTCGACGAGCGCAAGACCGCCGAACTGCGCGAACAGTTCATTGCCGTGCTGGGTCACGATCTGCGCAATCCGCTCGCCTCGATTTCCGGCGGTGTGCGGCTTCTTCTGAAGGAAGAGCAGAGCGACAAGGCGCGCAACATTCTCACCATGATGCAGTCGAGCGTCGTGCGCATGACGGGGCTGATCAGCGACGTGCTGGATTTCGCTCGCGGCAGACTCGGCGGCGGTTTTGCGGTTGTGCTAACAGAGGCCAATCTCACCGCTGTACTGGCGCAGGTTGCCGGCGAGATCAGCACCGGCTTTCCCGAGCGGGAGATCGACATGCAGATCGCGATCAGCCGGCCCGTCAATGTGGACAGCGGGCGCATCGGACAGATGTTCTCCAACCTTCTTGGTAACGCGCTGTCGCATGGCGCATCCGGAGAACCCGTGCGCGTGCAAGCCTCGGCGACAGGCGGCATCTTCGAGCTGTCGGTCAGCAATGCGGGCGAACAGATTCCACCCGCCGCATTGTCGCAACTCTTCAAACCGTTCGTGCGCGGCACACTGGGCACGCAGAAGGAGGGCCTGGGTCTCGGCCTCTACATCGCGTCCGAGATTGCCCGCGCGCATGGCGGCACATTGAGCGCCACGTCATCGCCGGAAGAAACCCGCTTCACCTTCCGCATGCCGCTCGTTTAGACGCGCGCGGGAGTGCTGAACAGCCAGCCGGTCAACGCATAGCCCGCAAGCGCGCCCGCGATTTGCGCGGCGATGAAGCCTGCCACCGAGTTCGGCGCGATACCGGCGAAGCTGTCGGTCATCGCGCGCGCTATCGTCACGGCAGGGTTGGCGAACGAAGTGGATGCCGTGAACCAGTATGCCGCAACGATATAGAGCGCGACGAGATAGGCGGCCGCCTGAGGACTGTTGCGAACGGCGCCTGCGATGGTGACGATCAATCCGAACGTCGCGACGAATTCCGACCACCATTGCGCGGGGCTGTCGCGCAGCTTCTGCGCGGTCTCAAGGATCGGCGTCGCGAACATCGCGTGCGCCGCCCACACGCCGAGGATCGCACCGGCGATCTGCGCAACAATGTAGAGGAAAGCAAGCTTCAGCTCGATCTCCCGGCGCAGGCCGAAAAACAGCGTCACCGCCGGATTGAAGTGCGCGCCGGAGATCGGTCCAAAGACGCTGATGAGGACGGCGAGGGCCGCTCCTGTCGCCAGCGTGTTGGCGAGCAGGGCGATCGCGACGTTTCCATCCGCAAGGCGCTGCCCCATGATTCCGGAGCCGACGACCGCCGCAAGAAGAAATGCCGTTCCCAGGGCTTCAGCGGCGAGTTCGCGCGATGTGCTCACGCCTTGGCCGTGTCGCTGGCCGTCGTGCCGATCTCATCCAGCCGCTTCTTGAGCGCTATACGGCCGAGGCTGCGCACCGGCAGATTGGCGAACAGTTCGATGCGCCGTTGCAGCGTCAGGAACGCATCGCGAAACGCGGTCGTGATTTCGGCTTCGGTGCCTTCGACCGCCGCGGGATCGGGCACGCCCCAATGCGCGGTCATGGGCTGGCCGGGCCATACCGGGCAGACTTCGTTCGCGGCGTTGTCGCAAACCGTGAACACGAAATCGAGATGCGGCGCGCCCGGCGTGGCGAACTCATCCCAGTTCTTGGAGCGCAGTCCGCCGACGGGATAGCCAAGCCGCTGCAGCAGCGCGAGCGCCTGCGGATGCACCGCGCCTTTGGGCTGCGATCCCGCCGAATAGGCGACGAACTTCCCCGCGCCGATCCTGTTCAGGATCGCTTCGGCAAGGATCGAGCGCGCCGAGTTTCCGGTGCACAGGAACAGGACGTTGAACGGACGGTCCGGCTTCTGATCGCGCATCAGCAGCACGCTGTTTTGGTTTTGGGCGCCGGGCAGCAACCCGATTGCTGTGTGGCAGCAGGCTCGTCTTCGCCGTAGCTCGTCGCCTCACCGAAGGTGAAGAAGGTTTCCCAGCGGATGCCAGACGGATCGTTGACCCACGCCTTGTTCGATTGTGCGTAGCAGCAGGTCGTCGCTTCCTGATCGCGCGTCGTTTCCCCCGCCGATTTGAGACGGCCTGACAATTCCCGCAATTCGTCATCCGTCTCGACCTGAATGCCGAGGTGATCGACGCCTTGCGCCCGACCGTCGCGCGCCGAGATCGCGAAATTCACGCGCGGATCGTCGAGCATCCATTTCGCATAGTCGTCCTTCGTTACCGAGGGGCTTGTGCCAAACAAAGTCGAATAGAAGCCAATGGACTGGTCGAGATTATCGACGGCGACGTGCACGTGCAGGCGTTTCATGTGCTTTTCCTTGCTTAGTGTCACAACAGGCGCGCGATGCGATATTTGCGAGCGGCGCGCACATTTCCGCACGACCGCCGCAGCAATCCTCGGTGAGGAAGACGAGGAGGTCGCGCATCGCGCCGAACTGGATCGCGTAGATGATCGAGCGCCCGTCGCGGCGCGCGCGAATTAACCCGGCATTCGAGAGCACGAGCAGCTGCGCCGACAGCGTGTTCGCCGCGGTTTTGAGCTTGTGCGCGATGTCGCCGGCGGCCATGCCCCCCGGCCCGGCTTTCACCAGCAGGCGGAAAACATCCAGCCGCGATTCCTGGGCAATGGCGGAGAGGCGCTTGACGGCAGTTTCTGATTCCATATTTCAACGATTATTGAAATAATGTCCGATGTCAAGCTGTTACGCGGACTTTGCCGGAAAACGGGTGTTGCATAGATAAAGCAGTGCTTGAAGCACCTTCCCATCGTTCCGATCTTCTCCCGCATGAAGCGACGATGTCGCGAGGACATACCCCCCTACGATTTCAGCTTCGGCGGGCAAGTTTTCGCTCGCTCGGCCGCCGTAGCCTTAGCGAAGGTGGCAGGACAAGGATGCGACCTCGCGCGCATCCGTGTGCGGTGATGGACATTGGTGGCTTGCGCGGGATTGTACCGGCGAACATCTCCGCTCTCCGCTCTCCGCTCTCCGCGCGAGGGCCGAGGCGGTGCAAAGGTGCGGTGTTTATCCGGTTCGTCCCGGATGTTGCCCGCTGCCGTAGTGTCGAAGCCGAAAGCGGATGCGTCCGGACATCGGCGGCGAGAATTAAGAAGTCACGTGTCTGCAATGAAGCCGCTTTACGGCTTTGTGAGGAACAGGACGCGCGTGTCGCCATAGACGCGCTCATTGTTGCGGGCGAAGCCGTCGACGGCCGGCAGCGCTTCGTCTTCGCCCGTTTCACAGATGACGACCGCGTTGGGCGTCAGCCAACCGCCGTCACGCAACGCCGCAAGCGCGCGCGGCACAAGGTCCTTGCGGTAGGGGGGATCGAGAAACGCGAGTTCGAATGGGCCTCCGCTGCCCGCCGCCATCGGTCCGAGATCGGTCGCGTCACGCCGCCAGATCTTGGTGACGCCTGTGAGTTGCAGCGCCTCGACATTGGTGCGGATAAGGCCGCGGCTGTCGGCGCTATCGTCGACCAGCAGCGCGAACGCCGCCCCGTGCGACAACGCCTCGATGCCGAGCGCGCCGGTGCCCGCGAACAGATCGCACACCCGCGCGCCATCCAGCGTGAAGCCGACGCCAAGATCGTTGTGTTGCAGGATGTTGAAGATCGCCTGACGCACCTTGTCCGACGTCGGCCGCACCCGCGCATCGGGCGGCGCGGTCAGCGTACGCCCGCGAAACTGCCCGCCCGTGATCCTCACAGGTCTTTCCGCATGAAGTGTCGTGCGTGTGTACGGTTCAGCCATGGCAGTTCGGCAAACTGGCTGTAGCCAAGCTTCTCGTAGAATGGCTTGGCTTGGAAACTCATCGTGTAGAGCCACGCCTCGCGTGCGCCAAGTTCGCGGGCGCGGTCTTCGACGAGCCTCATCGTCTCCCGCCCGAGCCCCGTGCCGCGCACGGTATCGTCGTTGTAGACGATCTCCATGTAGACGCTGTCGCCGGCCATCCGCCCGATCACGCCGCCATGGAGGGTTCCATCGTTGTCGCGAATCGCGGCCACGATCTTGTGCGATTTGAGCCCCGGCACCGCGGCGTTGTTGAACGTGCGCAGCCCGTCCATCAATCCGCGCAGGGCGCTGTCGTCGGCGTCGTCTTCCAGTGCAACTTTCATAGGTTCACCTTAACTTACAGCGACACGTTTCCGCGAGTGTCTGGCGGCAAGGGCCAAGGCAGGCTATAGCGCGGCATGCTCCGCTCCGTCCTGTTCGCCTTGCTCGCCCTGTTCATCGTCGTGCCCGCCGTGGCGCAGATTGCACCGGGTCCGAAAGTCCATGCGCGCCTGATCGGCGAACGCGATGCCGTAAAGCCCGGCGGCACGGTGACCGTCGCGCTCGAACTCGACACCCGCAAAGGCTGGCACACCTACTGGAGCAACCCGGGCGATGCCGGTACGCCAACGGAGATAGCGTGGACATTGCCTGCAGGCTGGACGGCAGGCCCGATCCAGTGGCCGACGCCGCAGGCGGAAGTGGTCGGTCCGATCATGGATTATGGCTACGAAGGCAAGCCCTGGCTGCTGGTCGATATCACGGCGCCGAAAGACGCAAAGCCCGGCGACACCGTGGTGTTACAGGCGAAAGCGCAATGGCTGGTCTGCGCCGAAGTCTGTGTGCCCGAAGACGCAACACTGACCCTGCCAATAAGCGTTGGCGACGCGACGTTGCCGCCGGACTCCGATTTCGCCGCCGCGCGCGCCAAACTGCCCGTCACCTCTCCATGGCCGATGCGCTATCACACCGGCGAGACGATCGACCTGTTCGTCCAGTCGCCGCAGTTGGCCAATGCGCACCCGGCGCAGGTCGCGTTCTTTCCGGCGTCCTCCGACTACATCAAAGGCATCGCGCCACAGAAGGCCGGTTACACGAAAGACGGTCTCGTCCTGTCTATGCAACCGGCGAAGAAGCCGGGCACAGGTTCGCTCAAAGGTCTGCTGGTCCTCACCTCCGCCGATGGATCGGTGCAGGCACTGACTGTCGATGCACCGCCCGGCGCCGTGCCGAGCGCAAGTGGAACCGAATTGTGGTTCGCACTGCTGTTCGCCTTCCTCGGCGGTTTGATCCTGAACCTGATGCCCTGCGTATTGCCGATCCTGGCGATGAAAGCGCTTGCGCTTGCAGGTCATGGCGGCGGCGAGGGCAGGCATGCCGCGCGCGAAGGTATCGCCTACGGCATCGGCGCGATCCTGAGCTTCGTCGCACTCGGCAGCGGACTCCTGTTGTTGCGCGCTGGCGGTGAAGCCATCGGCTGGGGCTTCCAGCTGCAGGAGCCCATCGCGGTCGCGGTTTTCGCGCTGCTGATCTTCGCAGTCGGCCTCAATCTCTCCGGCGTCTACGAAGTTCCGGGCTTTGGCGGCGGCGACACGCTCACGCGCAAGGGCGGGGCGGCGGGCGCGTTCTTCACCGGCGTGCTCGCCGTTGCCGTGGCCGCGCCATGTACCGCACCGTTCATGGCGGCCGCGCTCGGCTATGCGCTGACACAGCCCGCGGCCATCTCTCTCTCCGTGTTTGTGGCGCTGGGACTCGGCTTTGCCGCACCGTTCGTCATCATTGGCTTCTCGCCCTCGCTGCTGCGGATGATCCCGAAGCCCGGTCCATGGATGCTACGGCTCAAGCAGGCGCTCGCGTTTCCGATGTACGGCGCGGCTGTGTGGCTGGTGTGGGTTCTGGCCAATGAGTCAGGCGCCGATTCCATCGTTGCAGTCCTCGGCGCGATGATCGCCTTCGCACTAGCCGCCTGGATCTGGACAACCAGCCGCTATGCCGGTCCGCGCGGGCGTGGCTTCGGTGCATTTGCAACCTTGCTCGCACTCCTCGCGATGCTCGGATTCCTGTCCATGCTGCTGCATGCTGCGCCATCAACCTCAAACGCTCTGGAACGCGCCGAAGGAAGCGGTATTCCGCATGAAGCCTATTCCGCCGCGCGTCTAGAGCAGCTGCGCAAGGAAGGCCGCCCCGTTTTCATCAACGCGACCGCGGCGTGGTGCATAACCTGTCTGGTCAATGAGCGTGTCGCGTTCTCCAGTGGCACGGTCGCCGCAGCCTTTGCGAAGCATCACGTTGCGTGTCTGATCGCAGACTGGACGCGCCGCGATCCCGAGATCACCAAACTGCTTGAAGCGCACGGCCGCGACGGCGTGCCGCTCTATCTCTACTACGCGTCGCACGCCGCCGACGCGCAGGTGCTCCCGCAGATTTTGACGGAAGACGAAGTGTTAAAGGCCGTCTCCGGCAGTTAACCGAAGAGGCCTTTCGAATATTGCTGGCGCGGTGTCCGCAGCGCAGCTTCCATTTAGCGAGGCTCCTCAAAAGGCACGCCAATTACAGAGGGCGCAGCGTATGTTCCGCGCTCTGAACCCCGGAGTCGCCCGCGCCATGAACGTTTTCGATTCGCCCGATTTCGATCACCACGAACAGATTGCGTTCTTCGACGACAAGGCAACCGGCCTCAGGGCGATCATCGCCGTGCATTCCACCGCAATGGGCCCGGCCTGCGGCGGTACCCGCATGTACCCCTACGCGACACCGGACGACGCTCTGACCGATGTGCTGCGCCTCTCGCGCGGCATGAGCTACAAGAATGCCATGACGAACCTGCCGCTCGGAGGCGGCAAGGCGGTCATCCTCGGCAATCCGGCGACGGACAAGAGCGATGCGCGTTTCGCGGCCTATGCCGATGCGGTGAACGCACTCGGCGGTCGCTACATCACGGCGATGGATGTGGGTGTCGTTCCGAAAGACATGCCGGTCATCGCGCGCCACACGAAATTCGTCGCGGGCTTCGATCAGCCGGGTAAGAAAGCCGGCGATAGCGGCCCGACCACGGCACTCGGCGTGTTCGTGGGTCTCAAAGCGGCGGTGAAACACAAATACGGCGTCGACACGACGAAGGGTTTGACGGTTGCAATCCAGGGCCTCGGCAAGGTCGGCTTGGGCGTGGCAAAGCAGCTACACGAAGAAGGTGCGAAGCTGGTCGTTGCCGATGTCAGCGAAGATGCCATGCGCCGCGCTGTCGATGCGTTCGGTGCGCGTCAGGCCGCGACCGACAGCATCATCACAACCGAATGCGACGTGTTCTCGCCGAATGCGCTTGGCGCGATCCTGAATGACCAGACGGTCATGGCAATTAAGGCCAAGGTCGTTGCCGGTGGGGCAAATAACCAGCTCGCCCGCGATGCGCATGGCAAGATCCTGATGGAGCGCGGTGTGCTCTATGCGCCCGACTACGTCATCAATGGCGGCGGGATCATCCGCGTCGCCGGCCAGATTTTCGATTGGGAAGAGTCGGAAGTTGAATGCCGCACGCTCGGCATCGCCGACACGCTGACGGCGATCTTCAAGCGCGCGGATGCGGATCGCTTGCCCACAAACGTCATCGCCGATCGCATCGCCGAGGAGCGCATCGCGGCGGCGAAGACCGTCGCGCCGAAGGTGGCTGCAGAATAGATCCGGCCAGGGAACCCGTGTGGGCGGCTTGCCAAGCGCAGCGCGCGGATATGGAGGCTCGTGCTTCGCCCTTTGGGCTACGCGGGCAGTCTTCGCTCCGCTATCGCGTCGTAAAGACTGGTGCCGGAGGAGAGAATCGAACTCTCGACCTACCCCTTACCAAGGGGTTGCGCTACCACTACGCTACTCCGGCATTCCAAAGGTGGTACGGGCCGAAAACCGGTCCGGGGCGGAGGCTATAGCCCAGCCGACCGCCAAGGGCAAAGGGCATGAAAGCAAAAAATCCCAGCCGTCAGGAGCGCCTTGCCGCAGCCCTGCGCGAGAACCTCAAGCGCCGCAAAGCGCGTGACCGGGCGGCTGGCGCAACGTCCAAGACGCAATCCGAGACGGCCGCGGAACCGCGCCCGAATAAGGCCCCAAAGCCCGATTAATCTGTCTCGGTCAATCGGCTGTTTTCGTGTGGCTTCGCACGTTACAAGAGCTTCCATATCGGGGATTGCATGGACAGGATTCACGTACGCGGCGGGGCGCGCCTGAAGGGCGAGATTCCGATCAGCGGCGCCAAGAACGCCGCGGTCGCGCTCGTGGCCGCATGTCTCCTGACGGACGAGACGCTCTGCTTCACCAATGTGCCCGCCGTGCGGGATATGTTCGTGATGTTCGACCTGCTGCGCCATCTGGGCGTCGAGGTCGATTGGACTCCGAGTCCGGGCGTGGGCCAGGGCGGGCGGCTGAAGCTGACCGCAAAGCAGATCGCCGGCACGACTGCGCCGTACGAGATCGTCAGCAAGATGCGCGCGAGCTTCCTTGTGCTCGGTCCACTGCTGGCGCGCGCGGGGCATGCGAAGGTTTCGTTGCCGGGCGGTGATGCCATAGGTGCGCGGCCGGTGGATTATCACCTGAGGGCACTTGAAGCACTTGGCGCGCACACCGAACTCGTCGAGGGCTACATCGTTGCCTCGGCGCCGAACGGACTTCATGGCGCGAAGATTGAATTTCCATTCGCGTCCGTCGGTGCGACCGAACATGCGATGATGGCCGCGGTTCTCGCCAAAGGGCCGACGGTTCTCACCAACGCAGCACTCGAACCCGAGATCGGCGATATCGGCAGATGCCTGATCGCGATGGGGGCGAAGATTTCCGGACTTGGGACTTCGCGCATCGTGATCGAGGGCGTCGAGACGCTGCACGGTGCCGAACATCCTGTTCTGCCGGATCGTGTCGAAGCAGGAACGTTTGCGATCGCCGCGGCTATGGCTGGCGGTGATGTCGAGTTGATCGGCGCGCGTGAGGACATGCTGGGTTCGCTGATCGACTTGCTGCGCCAGACCGGAACGGATGTGAAATCGACCAACCGCGGTATCTCTGTGCATCGCAACGGCGCTAGGTTGAAATCCGTGGACGCGACCACGGAAGTTTTCCCCGGCTTCCCGACGGACCTTCAGGCGCAGTTCATGGCGCTGATGACGGTTGCCGACGGCACGTCGCAGATCAAAGAGACGATTTTCGAAAGCCGCTTCATGCAGGTGCCGGAGCTCGTCCGCATGGGTGCAGACATCAAGGTCATTGGCGACACCGCTACCGTGACAGGCGTTGAGACGCTCAAGGGCGCGCCGGTGCAGGCCACCGATGTGCGCGCGGGTGTCAGCCTGATCCTAGCGGGCCTCGTTGCGGAGGGTGAGACGATCGTCAATCGGGTTTATCATGTCGATCGCGGATTCGAGCGGCTTGAGGAAAAACTCTCCCGCGTGGGTGCGGACATCGAACGGCAGAAGGCATGACGGAACTGACATTGGCAGCAGAAGATGCTGAAGATCTGGAGATCATTTCCGCGCGGCTGCAGGATGCGGTCGCGCCGCTCAAGGAAATCGTCTGGCTGCCCAGGACGCGGCGCTTCGTGGCGCTCTTCAATCGTTTTGTGTGGGAAGACAAGCGCAAGAACGCCAATCTGCGCGTGCGCTCGCTGCTGCATTTCGACGACGTGCTCTCTGTGCAGGCCAAGCAGATCAAGATGGGCGCGCCGAATTCGGTGGTGTCTTTGCTCGCCATAGAATTCGCGCCAAAGGGCGGTGAGGACCCGGGCGGGGAAGTGACGCTGGTGTTCTCCGGCGGAGGTGCAATTCGGCTCGAGGTCGAGTGCATCGCTGCGGGCCTGACCGACGTGAGCGGCGAATGGGCCGCGCGCGGACGTCCCGTCCACGACGAGACGTGATATGGCGCGCCGCCTCGACGCCAGCGCGCCGGATTTCGAGAGCGCGTTCGACGCGCTGCTGAACGCGAAACGCGAGCAGGACGACGACGTCGCTGCGTCCGTGCGAGCGATCATCGCCGATGTGCGGACACGGGGCGATGCGGCCCTGATCGAACTGACCGAACGCTTCGACAAAGTGAAGTTGACCTCTCTGCGCCTTGGCGCTGATGAGATCGACGCAGCCGAAGTGCAATGCCCCCATCAGGCGTTGAGGGCGCTTGACGTAGCGGCCAAGCGGATCGAGACCTATCACCGCCGCCAGGTTCCAAAGGACGACTCGTTCACCGACGAAACCGGTGCGACGCTTGGGTGGCGCTGGACGCCGTTGGACAGTGTCGGACTTTATGTGCCTGGCGGTACGGCGAGCTATCCAAGCTCTGTGTTGATGAACGCCGTACCCGCGCGGGTCGCAGGTGTGGCGCGCATTGCGATGGTGACCCCGGCGAGCGGTGGAAAGATTAACCCGCTCGTGCTGGCGGCGGCGAAGCGTGCAGGTGTGAGCGAAATCTATCGCATCGGCGGCGCGCAGGCCGTTGCGGCTCTGGCTTATGGCACGGAGACGATTGAAGGGGTGGACAAGATCACCGGCCCCGGCAACGCCTATGTTGCCGCTGCAAAGCGGGAGGTATTCGGCAAGGTCGGTATCGACTCTATCGCCGGACCTTCGGAAATTCTCGTCGTCAGCGACGCGCGCAGCAATCCGGACTGGATCGCGGCCGATCTGCTTTCCCAAGCCGAGCACGACGCCTCATCGCAGAGCGTCCTCATCACCGACGATGCCGATTTCGCTGAGAAGGTCGATGCCGCAGTCATCCGTGCACTCGAAACGCTGCCGCGCAAAGACATCGCGTCCAAGAGCTGGCGCGATTTCGGCGCGATCATCGTTGTCGCGAAGCTTGAAGATGCGGCCGCTTTGGTCGATCGTATCGCGCCGGAGCATCTGGAGATTGCGACGGACGATCCGAACATGCTGCTCGCGCGCGTGAAGCACGCCGGCGCGATTTTTCTAGGCCGTCATTCGCCGGAAGCGATGGGCGATTACATCGCCGGTCCGAATCACGTGCTGCCGACTTCGCGTACGGCGCGGTTCTCGTCGGGGCTCTCGGTTCTGGACTTCATGAAACGCACGACGCTGCTGTCCTGCACGTCGCGGACGCTGCAAGAGATCGGTCCTGATGCCATCGCGCTGGCGGAGGCCGAAGGTCTTGACGCACATGCGCGCTCCATCGCGGCGCGGCTGAGCCGATGACGGACGACAACCGGTTCCGCCTGACCGCGGTCACACTCGATGAGCGCACGGTCGTGCATCGGACGCGCCAGATCGAGCAGGAACGCGAGATCGCGATCTACGATCTGCTCGAAGGCAACAGCTTCGAACTCGTTGGATCGGAGGGCGGTCCGTATCGTCTCGTGCTCGGCATCGAAGAGAACAGGCTGGTCTTCGACATCCACCTCGATGACGAAACAGCGCATGGCAAGGTGATGCTGTCGTTGACGCCGTTCCGCAGCGTGATCAAGGACTACTTTTTGATCTGCGACAGCTATTTCAAGGCGATCCGCACAGCGCCGCCGTCGCAGATCGAGGCACTCGACATGGCGCGGCGCGCCTCGCACAACGAAGGCTCGGAGCTGCTTAAAGAACGACTCGACGGCAAGATCGTGGTCGATTTCGATACCGCGCGCCGCCTGTTCACGCTGATTTGCGTGCTGCATCTGAAGGGCTAGGCGATGCCGCATGGCCCAAACGGCGAGGAGCTGCCCGGCGCGGTCCTGTTCGCCTGCACGCTGAACTCGGTGCGCAGTCCGATGGCGGCCGGGATCATGCGACACCGGTTCGGCCGTTTCGTCTATGTGGATTCGGTGGGGGCGCGGCGTGGCGAACTGGACCCGATGGCGGTCGAGGTCATGGACGAGATCGGCATCGAGATCGGCAAGCACAAGCCCAAGAGCTTCGACGAATTCGAGGACACATCCTTCGATCTGGTCATCACCCTGTCCCCCGAGGCGCAGCACAAAGCGGTGGAGCTCACGCGCACCTCCGCCGCCATAATCGAATATTGGCCGACGATGGACCCAACGGCGGTCGAGGGCTCCCGTGACCAGCGGATGGCAGCCTATCGTGCCGTCCGCGATGATCTGGAACGGCGCATTCAGGCGCGGTTCGAGGCTCGCTCCGCCTCGGATGTCTGAAATGGGCTAAAGCCTTGCTTTTGGACCGTTTCGGTGCAATCTCCCGCCCCGTTAACCCGTATCGAGGACGAATGGCCAAGGAAGAACTACTCGAATTTGAGGGCACCGTGAGCGAGCTTCTGCCCAACGCGACGTTTCGCGTAATGCTGCAGAACGGTCACGAGATCATCGCCCACACTGCCGGCAAGATGCGGAAGAACCGCATCCGCGTTCTGACGGGCGACAAGGTGATGGTGGAGATGACGCCTTACGATCTGACCAAGGGACGCATCACCTATCGCTTCAAGTAAGACATCTCACCCGCTGCTGGTGCTCGCGAGCGAGAGCCCGCGGCGTAAGGCGCTTTTGGCGCAAGCGGGGATAGACCCCGATCACATCAGCGCAGCTTCCATCGACGAGACGCCACGCAAGGCAGAGCAGCCGCGCGTCTACGCCGAACGTCTGGCGGCGGAGAAGGCACGTGCGGTTGCCGAGCGTTGGGATGGTGCGCCGGCCCTGGTGCTTGCGGCCGATACGGTCGTGGCTTGCGGTCGCCGCATCCTGCCGAAAGCGGAGAGCGACGAAGAGGTCGCGGCGTGCATGAAGCTTCTCTCGGGTCGCGCACATCAGGTCATCACGGCGGTCGCTTTGCTGAAATCCGACGGATCGTTAAGGCGACGCACAGTTCTGACGCGCGTCACGTTCCGGCGGCTCGACGCGGTCGAAGTGCAGACTTACATCGAATCGCGCGAGGGCATCGGCAAGGCGGGCGGCTATGCGATTCAAGGCCGCGCCGAAATATTCGTACGCGGATTGAATGGTTCCTATTCCAATGTGGTGGGATTGCCACTGGCGGAAACCATCGCGCTGCTTCGTGGCGCGCAATATCCGTGCTAGGCTCACGCCTGTCGCTATTCGCCTGAGTTCTCGATGTCAAAGGAAGTCCTGATTAACTGCGGGGCAGGGGAGATCCGTGTCGCTCTTGTCGACGACGGCAGGCTGCAGGAGCTGACGCTCGAGCGCACCATCGGCCTCGACGAAGGCGCCCCCAAGAACCGCGGCGAAGGCCGCAGCGGGCATAGCCTCGTTGGCAACATCATTCTTGCCCGCGTGCAGCGCGTGCTCCCGGGGATGCAAGCGGCGTTCGTGGACATCGGGCTCGACAAGGCAGGCTTCCTCGGCGCGCGCGAGGCGCGCTGTCTCGCAGACCTTCCGGGTTTCGAAGAAGAGCGCACGCCGAAGATCGGCGAATGCGTTCATGAGGGTGAGGAAATTCTTGTCCAGGTGGTCAAGGATCCCATCGGTGAGAAAGGCGCGCGGCTTTCCGCCAACGTGACCATTCCGGGCCGGCTCTCTGTTCTCGTTCCGAACCAGCCCGGCGTCGCGCTGTCGCGGCGCATCGAAGGCGATGGCGAACGCGCGCGCATGATCGCGATGGGCGAACAGATGATTGCCGAAGGTGGTGATCGGCTTGTGCCGGGCGCGGGATATATCCTTCGCACGGCGGCGACCGATGCGACGCTGACGGATTTGAAGGAAGATGCCGAACGCCTCGCCGACGCGTGGCGGCCAGTGCTCGCCAAACGCCAGGCCGCGACGGCGCCGGCAACGCTGTATCACGATCTCGATCCGGTGGAACGCACGTTGCGGGATATGGTGCGCTCCGACACAGCTGCTGTGCTGATCGACGATGCGACGTTGGTGGAAGCAGCAAAAGCCTATTGCCGCCGCGCGATGCCGGAAGCGGAAGAGATTATCGAACTGTTCGACGGGCCGGGCGCGCTGTTCGACATGTACGATATCGAAGAAGAGATCGACAAGCTGATGAGTCCGCGCGTTCCGCTGCCGTCCGGCGGATGGATCACCATCGAATCGACCGAAGCGCTAACGGCTGTCGACGTGAACTCGGGAAGCTTTACGGCCTCGACAGGTCTTGAAGAGACCAGCGTCAAGGTCAATCTCGAAGCCGCCGATGAGATCGGGCGCCAGGTGCGGCTGCGCGGAATTGGCGGGCTGATCGTCGTCGATTTCATCCATCTTGGAGATCAAGGCAACATCGCCAAGGTGCTCGATACTTTGGCCGTGAGCATCTCGCGCGATCACACGCCGACGCAGATTTCGTCCATGTCGGAATTTGGACTGGTGGAGATCACCCGCAAACGCGTGCGCGACCCACTGTTCAAGCTGATGAGCGAATGTTGCCGTGGCTGCAGTGGTCACGGCCGCAAGCGAACCCGTGACAGCGTAGCACTCAAGGTGATGCGCCGCGTGGAGCGCACTGCGGCGGCGGCGCCCGGAAAATCGATCATCGTGCGTGCCGCGCCGGATGTTGTGCGCTGGCTGGAGGAACATGGAGAAGAGGTTGGCACCGCGCTTGCCCGTCGCGGCGCGCCGCGTGTGCGATACGAGGCCCATGACTGCTACACGCGCGAAGGGTTCGATGTCTCAACCGCCGCCTGACGCGCGCAAATGCGCGGTCTGCGGAAAACCCCAGTCGCGTGATTTTAAGCCGTTCTGCTCCAAGCGCTGTGCCAACCTCGATCTCGGCAACTGGCTGGGCGAGCGATACACTGTGCCAGCGGTGGAGCCACCGGACGGGCTCCCGGATTCTGGCGAAAACGATGAATAAAGGTCCGCTGGACAGCCGGGAAGGCGTCCACTAAAAAGCCGGTCCTTCCGGGCTTGTCCCGGGTTTCCGGCGGTTTGCCCAGGTAGCTCAGTCGGTAGAGCAGTGGATTGAAAATCCACGTGTCGGTGGTTCGATTCCGCCCCTGGGCACCATTTCCCGCCTCGCACTTTTGTTCGCGCGCTTCGAGAATGGTTCGGCGCTGCAAATTTTCCGAAAAGTGGGATTGCCGGATCGGCCGTCGCGAGCGCGATGCCGTTTGAGAAACACCACCAGATAAATTTCTCTTGCGCGCTTGAACGGAATCGTCACGTGCCCATCTCAGGTGTCTGGCTCATACGGAGAAATAGTTGAAGGGCGGATTGTTCGATAAGGGTGGAGGGCGGCGAAAAAACGAAAACAATTATGTTGCCCGTTCCGGGCAGGAGACATGAGGGGTACCCCACTCGAAAACATGAGGTTCAAATGGGCGTCGCCGTTTTTCGCACCGGGCCGTGAAAACGAAAATCAAGCCCTCGTGGTTTTGAGAATATCCCACTCTACAGCTAGAGTCCGTCATCAGGGGCTGTTGGATAAGGGCTGCGATGGCTGAGCGGGCGTTCGACGCGGTTTTGATCGGCGGGGGGCATAATGGGCTCACCTGCGCGTTTTATCTGGCGAAGGCAGGATACAAGGTTTGCGTGCTGGAACGGCGCGGCATCGTCGGCGGCGCCGCGATCACCGAGGAATTCCATCCCGGTTTTCGAAATTCGGTTGCGAGCTATTCGGTCAGTCTCCTGAACCCGAAGATCATCAAGGACATGGATCTCGCACGCCACGGGCTCAAGGTTGTTTTGCGTACAATCTCATATTTTGCGCCATTGGAGGATGATCGCTATCTGATTGTGGACCGCAACAAGGAGCGCACGGCACAGGAGCTCGGAAAATTCTCTACGCGCGATGTCGCGCAGTATGCGGCGTATAACGCGCGTCTCGATACCATTGTCGATCTGCTGCGCTCCGTCCTGATGGAGACGCCGCCCAATGCCGGCGGCGGTTTGCGCGATCTGCTCGCCGCGCTGACGATGGGCAACCGCGTGCGTCATCTTGGCCTCGAAGGCCAGCGCGATCTCGTCGATTTCTTCGCCAAGAGCGCCGGCGACATTCTGGACTACTGGTTCGAGACCGATCCGCTGAAGGGCATACTCGGCTTCGATGCGATCACCGGTGCCTATGCCAGCCCGTACACACCGGGCACGGCCTATGTACTGTTGCATCATGTCTTCGGTGAGGTGAACGGTGTCAAAGGCGCGTGGGGCCACGCCATCGGCGGCATGGGCGCGATCACGCAGGCGATGGCGAAGGCGTGCGCGGAAGTCGGCGTCGATATCCGAACGGATGCTCCTGTGCGGGAGGTTATCCTCGACAAGGGGCGTGCCAGCGGCGTGGTGCGGGAAGACGGTACAGCGGTCTATGGCCGCGCCATCGTGTCGAACATCAATCCAAAACTGCTCTATGGCGGCCTCATTCCTGACAGCGCGCTCCCTTCTGATTTTATGGAACGCATCGCCAAGTTCAAATGCGGCTCGGGCACATTCCGCATGAATGTCGCTCTGGCGGAGTTGCCGAATTTCACCTCGCGCCCGACCGATGGCGTGATGGACCATCACGGCGGCAGCATGATGATCGCACCCTCTCTGAAATATCTCGATGAGGCTTTCACCGACGCGCGCCGCAGCGGCTGGGCGAAGAAGCCCGTGATCGAGATGCATATCCAGAGCGTGCTTGACGACAGCCTCGCGCCGAAGGGCCAGCATGTCGCGAGCCTGTTCTGCCAGCATGTGGCGCCGGAGCTCCCCGATGGCTCGAGTTGGGACGATCACCGCGAAGAAGTTGCCGATGTCGTGATCGACACGATGACCAAATACGCGCCGAACTTCCGTTCGTCCGTCGTCGGGCGAATGATCCTGTCGCCGCTCGACATGGAGCGGAAGCTGGCGCTCGTCGGCGGTGACATCTTCCATGGACAGCTCGGCCTCGATCAGCTCTACAGCGCGCGGCCGGTACTCGGCCACGGCGACTACCGAGGGCCGCTCAAAGGGCTCTACATGTGCGGATCATCGACGCATCCGGGAGGTGGGGTGACAGGCCTTCCTGGTCACAATGCTGCGCGCGAGATCATTCGAGACTTCAAACGCGGCCGCATGCCGAAGGCCGCCTAGAGCTGTTGTTCGAAGACTTTGCGCGCGTCATCGATGTGCTTCAGCACTGCTTTGCGCTCGATGGGCGTGTTGTAATCATGGTTCGCTGACGCCGCCGAGCGCACCTTGTCGATCCATTTGACGAAGAACACTGCGTCTTCTTTCGACCGGATCGGCTCGCCGCCAACGCTGACGAAGACCGGGTTGGTGCTGGCATAGGGATAGAGATCGAACACATCCGGTGTCGCATGATCGTTCCAAGCACGCAACAGGATCCAACCGCTGTGGTCGACAGAGATCGGTTCCGCAAAGTCCGAAGACGTCCTATCTCCATTGAGCACAATGGTCTTGATCACCTTACCGTTCATCACCACCTCTAGGTGGTCGATGCCCGTGAGTGAACGCATCCAGCCGCGAAGATTGAGCGAGTGTGAACCTGCGGGCAGAGCGATATCATCGCCCGGACCATTATCTTCGACGCCCAGCCCAATCAGCGGCCCATTCGTCGCCATGCTGTGTCCGGCCTTGAGACCCGTGAGCCACGCGTGTTCGCGCCCAAGCGGAGTGGTATTCGGCGTTGCATCGGGCTTCACATACACACGGGCAAGCCCGACTGGCCCGCGGAGTGAAGCATAGTTCGTCATTGCGTCGGTGCCGCCTGCTGCCGGCAAACGGAAGCCGCAGTTCAACAATCGATACCAGATTGAGGCGCCTTCGCGTGGATTGTTGAAGCCGACGACCTCGTAATAGTCGACTTTGCCAAGCGCGACATCGATCGGAAGCTCGTTTGTGATGGTCTTGTCGTGGTCTAGGTTCGGCGCGACGTCGAAAGGATGTACATAACCGACGAGCGCGTTTTGCGCGTGGCCAAGATCGGCGACGGCGGCATTGTCGGGATAAAGACTGGCCGCTGCGGTGTATGGGTAACCGACATAACCGGGGATCAGGTAGTGATCGTCAAGTCCCAGCAATCCGAGATGTCCCCACACACTCGTATGATATTCCTGCGAATGGGCGAGCAAGGTGTCCGGCGTGGAGGCATTGTCGGGCACGGGTGAGAAATTGGCGATGTCGGGAACACGCTGTTCCTTGTTCACCAACAGGTCAAACACCATGTCGAGGTCTTCGGCCTGCGCTTGCGCGACGACATCTTTCGGTTCGCTGCGGTAGGCGCCGCCGTAGTTCATGTGGACATGCACATCCGCGCTCTGCCATGGCGCGAATTCCGGCGGCGTCTCGAGGCGGTGCATTGCGATGTTGAGCGTTTGTGTCCTGTCAGCACCGATATTTGCCGATATGCGCTCTACGCGATGCGCATCTCCGTACCAGATGGTAACCGAGGCTTTGCCGGTAGGTATCGTCAGGTGTGCATCGCCGCTCTGGAAATAGTGCGTCTCGAAATCCTGCCGGTCGCGGTCGAAGGAATCGTCTCCGCGCATCGGCGCATCGTCGGGCGCATAGGCGCGGCCGTCACTGCCCAGCACCGCGATGCGCGCGCGGATCGGGTGACCGCTTTCGTCCGCGATATGCAGTGTCAGTTCGCCCATCGGGCGTTTGTAGACGCGTTTTTCGATGGCGAGTTTATGGCGCGCGCCGCCGACGGTGTCCTGAATCCAGATTTCCGTGTTCTTGTTCTGGTTCGACACGAACGCGATGCGCGTTGTGTCCGGTGACCAGCGCGGCCGCGTCGCGTCCCAGTCGCCATAGGTGACCGGAAATGGATAGTCGTCGCCCGCGGCGGTGAGGAGCCAGAGCTGGTTTGTCTGGCGGCCTGCATAAGACGAGAAGACCACGCGCTTGCCGTCGCGCGACCAGTCGGGCGCGGCCCTCCAGTTCGTTTCTTCGCGGTGGACGAGGCGCGCTGGCGAGCGTCCATCGATCGCCCGGCGCCACAACGCCCCGGAGCCATGGCCGATCTCCGGATTGTCGACGTAGATCAAATCGTGCCCGTCAGGTGACCAGGTCGGGCTGAGCTGCTGGTCGAAAGGGCTATAGTAATAGCGCGCAATCTTGCTTTTGCGCTCCTTCATCCATGGATTCACGGACAATCCATTCTTCCCGAGCGCATTGATGAAAATGTGGAAGTGGCCAGTTCCTTTGGTCGAGACGAATGCGATGCGCTTTCCATCCGGCGACCAGCGCGGCTCGAGATTCACATCGCCGCCCTGCGTGATCTGGGTGACCGCGCCACTTTGCGCATCCAGAGTGTAGAGTTCTTCCGCGTCGTGCAGGTAGCGCACGAACACGACGGTCTTTCCGTCCGGTGACCAGTCAGGCTCGAAGTCGTAACCGGGTCCGGCAGTCAGTTCCTGTGCCGTCGTGGAATCGATATCCTGCTTCCACAGGTTTCCAGCCATCGAATAAACGAGCGCATGACCGTCCGGCGACCATGCGAGCGCACTTGGCCCTGTCGTCAGTTCAGGCAGATACATCTCGCGATAATAGTAGTCATGCGGCACTTTGATTTGCTTCAGCACCGGCGCGCGATCTGCGATCGCTGTTGTTGCCGCGAGCAGCGCGAGCCCGGCGAGTGCAATCTTCATTTCTTCGCCAATCGCTTGAAGTGGTCTCCGTCGAGCACCATCGTCTGCTCGTGCGGAGCGTCGAAGCCCAACCGCTCATAGAAACCGAGCCCTTCGTCATTGCCGATATCGACCGAAAGCCGCATGTAACGGGCCTCACGCTCTGAGGCGCGCGCCGCGACGAAGGCAAGTAGCCGGCGTCCCAGCCCGCTGCCGCGCAGCGTGTCATCGACATATAGGTCCTGGATGTAGACACCGGGGCAGCCGCGCCAAGTCGAGAATTCGTAGAAATAAAGCACCAGCCCGACCGGCTTGTCCTTACGCTGCGCAAGGATTGTCTCGAACGTCGGGTTGGGGCCGAAGCCGTAGCGTGCGATGTCCTCAGGCGTGCTTTTCACGTCGTGCGGCCGGTTGAGCGAAACGCTCAGCTCCCGCAACAGACTGTGAATCGCGGACGCGTCTTCGCGCACCGCATTTGCGATGATGATGTCGTCCGTGGATTGCGCCCCTGCCATGCGGCCATGCTAGCATTGCTTCGGCCCGCCATGAACTCGCATCTTTTCTACCAGACACGCCTGCGCCGCCCGTTGCTCGACCGTGCGGAGGGCATCTATCTGTGGGATGTCAACGGCAAGCGGTACCTAGACGGATCGAGCGGCGCGATGGTGTCGAACATCGGCCATAGCAATCCGCATGTGCTCGAAGCCATGCGGCGCCAGATGGAGCGTTCGACGTTTGGCTATCGCCTCCATTTCGAAAATGAACCGGCGGAGCGATTGGCAGCGCGCCTCGCGGAATTGGCACCGGAAGGCCACAACAAGGTGTTCTTCGTCTCCGGCGGCTCGGAGGCGGTGGAAAGCTGCATCAAACTCGCGCGTCAATGGGCGGTTGCAACGGGGCAAGACAAACGCTGGCGCGTGATCTCGCGTGAGCCATCCTATCATGGCTCGACGTATGGCGCGCTCGCGGTGACGGGCTATGCGCCGCTCAACGATCCCTTCCGGCCGATGGTGCGGGAGATGCCGAAGATTCCGGCGCCACGCTGCTATCTCGACCGCGACAATTTCAGCGACGAGGAGCGCGGTCTGCGCTACGCGGAGATGCTGCGTGGCAAGATTCTGGAAGTCGGGCAAGAAACTGTGCTCGCCTTCATCATGGAGCCGATCGGTGGTGCCTCGACGGGCGCGTTGGTGGCGCCCGACACCTACTACCCTCGCATCCGCGAAATTTGCGACGAGTTCGGCATTCTGCTGATCTATGACGAGGTGATGACCGGCGCGGGCCGCACGGGAAAATATCTTGCGGCCGAACACTGGAATATCAATCCTGACATCATTGCGATGGCGAAGGGATTGGGCGCTGGTTATGTGCCGCTCGGCGCGATGCTCGCGCATGACCGCATCGTGGAGCCAGTGCTCGACAGTGGCGGCTTTCAGCACGGTTACACCTATGCTGGAAATCCGCTTGCCTGCGCGGCAGGTCTAGCAGTTGTCGATGAGATTTTCGCGCGGGACATGATGCGCAACACAGTCGCCATCGGCGATCTGCTCAAGCACGAACTCGAAAAGCTGAAAGATATCTATCCTTTCATTGGCGATGTGCGTGGCAAGGGACTGTTGCTTGCGTTCGAGCTGGTTTCGGATCGCGATACTATGATGCCGCTGGCGAAAGAGCTGAACGCTTATCTGAAGCTGGTTGAGCTGGCGTATGAGCGAGGGCTGATCATCTATGCGCGGCGTACTCGCGGAGGATTGGAGGGCGATCACTTCGTCGTCTGCCCGCCGATGATCACCACCGAAGAACAAGTTGCCGAAATTATCGAGGCGCTGAAAAGCAGCCTTGATGCTTTCGCCAAGGAAATCCCATAACCACAACCAAAGGAAACGTCATGGCTATCGATTTTGAGATTCCCGAAGAGGCAAAGGCGATGCGCGCGCGTGTGCGTGCCTGGGTGCAAGATGAATGCATCCCTGCCGAGAAACGGCTGAAGGACAAGGAAAGCTATAAGACTGTCCTCGCCGAACTGCGTGCCAAAGCGAGGGCACAGGGATTGTGGCTTCCGTTTATCCCCAAGGAGCATGGCGGCATGGGTCTGGGGCCGCTGGCGAATGCGCTGGTGCAGATGGAGGTCGGCCAAAGTCATTTGGGCGCGCTGTCGATGAATTCTCAGGGCCCCGACGACGCAACGATGCTTACCCTGCTTGCGCACGGCACCGATTATCAGAAAGAGAAGTTTCTCAAGCCGCTGCTCAATGGTGAGAAGCGCATCTGCTACTCGATGACCGAGAAAGCAGCCGGCGCAGATGCCACCGGCATGCAGACCCGCGCCGATAAGAAAGGCAACAGCGCCTATGTGCTGAACGGCGAGAAGTGGTTCTCGTCCGCCGCCAGCGCCGCCGATATTGCGCTGGTCATGGCCAAGACGAATCCGGACGCACCGCGCCACCAGCAGTTCTCGACCTTCATCGTCGAACTACCGAACCCGGGCTACAAGATCATCCGCGACATCAAGACGATGGCGGTGGAAGGCCCGCTGTCGCACATCATGGGTGGCGGTCATTCAGAGATCAGCATCGACAATCTTGAAGTTCCCGCCGACAACATCCTTGGCGGCGAGGGGCAGGGCTTCAACATGGGTCAGCACCGTCTTGCGTATGGCCGTTTGCGTCACGGCATGCACAACGTCGCGATGGCGCAGCGCGCGCTCGATATGGCGGCCGCGCAGGTGACATCGCGCTCGACATTCGGCAAGAAATTGTCGGAGCGGCAGGGCGTGCAGTTCATGCTCGCCGATTGCGCCAGTGAGCTTTACATGGCGCGGCTCATGCTGCTGCATATAGCCTACAAGGCGGAGAAGGGCCTCGACCTGCGCCAGGAGAATGGCATCGCCAAGGTGTTTCTCGCGCACATGGTGCACAAGGTCGTCGATACGGCGATCCAGCTACATGGCGCGCTCGGCTACAGCCAGGATACGCCGCTCGCCTCCTGGTACACGCACATCCGCTCGCAGCGCCTGGTCGATGGGCCGGACGAGGTCCATCGCTGGACCGTCGGACGCAACGTCATCAAGGCTTATGAGAAGTTCGGCACGACGGCGAGTGCGGCAGGCGGCGATCTGCTCTGACTAGGGCGTGACGATGCCTTCCATCTTCACGACCTCGAAGTTCGAGCCTTTGACCTGACTGAGCTCGCCGACGAGATGGTCGTTGTTCCAGCCGTCATTGGGAGCGCCTGAGACGTACCAGTTGCTCCCATTGTCGGCGACCATCATGCCGTAGGTCTTAAGCGCCTGCAGTATCGCTTTGGTTTCTTTGCTGAAGCCGCTAGGGATCGTGTAGCTCGCCTTCAGGCGGACGCGCATGCCCATCGGTGGCAGGTCCGGATTAGTGTCGTTCGACGCCCAGTGGTTCGCGGGGGGGACATAGGCCTTGCGCGAGTTCTGGACCGTGAAACGCAGCGCATGCGCGATCACGCCCGTAGAGGCTTCGTCGTAACGTGCGAGACCGGGAAAGATCGGCAGTCCCGCTGCGTCTGCGCTGGTCCAGCCCGGCTTCTGCGTTGGCCGTACGTCATCCGAGTCGAGATGGAACAAGGCGCCTGCGTCGGCTTTCCACTGCATCTTCGCGAGCGGGAAGGCGCGATACATCTCGTACATCCGGTTGGTGTCGCGATCTATAACCAGCACGTGCCGATCGCCACCGAATTTGTGGCCATTGGTCTTGTAGCCTTCGATCAAGGCGTCAGGCGGAACGGGGAATGGGCCCTTGTCGCTCTCGTCCTTATAGGCTTTCAGCTTGATCTTCACGTATTTCTGCGTGTCGGGGACGACAACATAGGGGATGCCGATGATTGCTCCCTGGTAGGTACCGCTGCCGAAATCGGGATGCAGGCCGGTGTTCACGCCGATCGATGCGATCAGATTGTCGGAGTTCGGATCGACATCTGACTGCGAAATGTCCGTGTTCCACGCATTATCGGCCGGAAAGGGCACCGCGCCGTTCAAATTGGCGTTTACGCCCAGATCAGCGCCAGCCATGTCCCCGTATTGCCACGGCGGATTGGTCTTCTTGTGCGTGGCAAGCGCGGGGTGAACAAGAACCGCCGACAATAGGGCGGCTGAGGCGACTGCAAATTTCATAACGTCACTCCTGGCGAAGCGCGCCCCCTTGATAGGATGATTTCATCTGTGGTTGCCATCCGCAAGGCAGCCCAGTCTTAAGAATGGGTTGCCCGTCTTGTTCGCATCCCCGATAATCCCGGCGCAAATCCTCAAAGAAAAACATGAGCAGGAAAATTCGACCCGACGCGAAGGCCGCGCTTGAAGGGATATTGTTCGACGGCATGACCATCATGGCCGGCGGCTTCGGCCTCTGCGGCATTCCAGAGAATCTGATTTTCGCGCTGCGGGACTCGGGTGTCCAAAATCTCACCGTAATTTCCAATAACGCAGGTATCGACGATTTCGGGCTGGGTCTTCTGCTACAGACTCGCCAGATCAAGAAGATGATCAGCTCCTATGTCGGCGAGAACGAGACGTTCGAGCGGCAATATCTGAACAAGGAGCTGGAGCTCGAATTCAATCCACAAGGTACGCTCGCGGAGCGCATTCGCGCGGGCGGCTCTGGAATTCCCGGTTTCTACACCAAGACCGGTGTTGGCACCCTGGTTGCCGAGGGCAAGGAGTTGAAAGAGTTCGACGGCGAGACCTATGTGCTGGAGCGCGGATTGCGCTCCGATCTTTCCATCGTGAAGGCGTGGAAGGGCGATGAGGAGGGCAATCTCGTCTATCGAAAGACCGCGCGGAATTTCAATCCGATGATGGCGATGGCGGGCAAGGTGACTGTCGCGGAGGTCGAGGAGATTATGCCGACCGGTTCGATCGACCCCGACAACATCCACACGCCCGGTATCTTCGTGCAGCGTCTCGTGCGCGGCGCCAAATATGAGAAACGCATCGAAAAGCGCACCGTGCGCGCAGCAGCTTAGAGGTCGCTATGCCCTGGACGCGCGACGACATGGCCAAAGTAGCTTCCCGCGAGCTTCGCGATGGCTTCTACGTGAATCTTGGAATTGGAATCCCGACGCTTGTGGCGAATTACATTCCAGATGGCATGGATGTGACGCTGCAGTCGGAGAACGGCATGCTCGGCATGGGTCCCTTCCCTATGGAAAACGACGTTGATCCCGATCTTATCAACGCGGGCAAGCAGACGGTAACCGCACTGCCCCGCACGTCGTATTTTTCCTCTGCCGACAGTTTCGCGATGATCCGGGGCGGGCATATCGACCTTTCAATCCTTGGTGCGATGGAGGTGTCGGAAACCGGCGATCTGGCGAACTGGATGGTGCCGGGCAAGCTCGTCAAAGGCATGGGCGGCGCGATGGACCTTGTCGCGGGCGTCAAGCGTTGCGTCGTGACGATGGATCACACCGACAAGGCTGGGAGGTCGAAGCTGCTGAAGCAATGCACACTGCCGTTGACCGGTGTGCATTGCGTTCAGCGCATCATCACCAACCTAGGCATGTTCGATGTTGTTGATGGCGGTTTGAAGCTTATGGAACTTGCGCCAGGCGTTGCGCGGCAGCAGATTGCCGACAGCACGGAAGCAACTTTGGTATAACGGTCAGCGTTTCCTGCGATCCCGCAATTTCTTTGGCAGCGGACGTCGCGGTGGTTTGGGAGCGTTCGCGAGCTTTTCTTTATTCGTACGGTCCGCGCGAGCACCTCGCATGATGTTGATGAGGAACGCGAAGAGCGCGAAAAGGACGAAGAACACAAGGACCGCCAGCCCAGCGGCTCCGGCCAAAACGTGACTCATGAGACGCGGGCCTTCTTGTGCTCTTCCAGCCGCGGCATGATCTCGACGAAATTGCAGGGTCGATGCCGGATATCGAGCTGCCATTTCAGGATGTCGTCCCATCCGTCCTTCACAGCGCCCGGTGATCCGGGAAGGGCGAAAAGATAGGTTCCCCCTGCCACGCCAGCGCAGGCGCGCGATTGCAGGGTGGACGTGCCGATCTTCTCGAAGCTGATCTGATGGAAGATCACGGAGAACCCGTCGATTTCCTTTTCAAAGACAGAGCGGAAGGCTTCCACGGTCACATCGCGGCCGGTCAACCCGGTCCCGCCGGTGGAGATCACGACGTCGATGTCTGGATCGGCGATCCACTTTTTGAGGTGTGTCGTGATCTTCGCCTGATCGTCCCGCAGCAGCATTCGCGCCGCGACGGCGTGGCCGGCTTCGGTGATGCGCTTCGCCAGGGTGTCGCCGGAGACATCATCTGACGGGTCGCGTGTATCCGATACCGTCATCACCGCAATGCGGACGGGGACAAACGCGATGGTCTCATCAAGTTTGTGCGTCGTCGTCATCGCCATCCTCGGGCGCAGGCGGTGGAGGTGGTGGTGGCGCGGTCTGATGTGGTGGCTTGTAGATCGGCCAGCCGCCGGCGGCGGTCTCAGACAGCGCGGTTGCTTCGAGGCCGAGCCGGCGACGATACATCCACTCATAGGTCAGCACGCGCTTTACATAAAGGCGTGTCTCCGGTGCGTGCATACTCTCGATGAATAGCAAGGCGTCATCGCCCTTGCCCTCGCGAGCAGCCATCCAGTTCGAGACTTTGAGCGCGCCCGCGTTATACGCGGCGCACAGCTCAATCAGGTTTCCGTTGTAGAGATTGAGCAGCTGCGCGACGACGCGCTGACCAATCGCCATGTTGTAACTAGGGTCGCTGAGTTGTGCGGCCGCACCTGCGCCGCCTATGTGCACTGCTGTGCCGGGCATGACTTGCATCAGGCCGCGCGCGCCGGGCCCCGAGACCGCAACTGGATGAAAGCGGCTTTCCGCGCGCACGATCGCGAGCACCAATGCGGGATCGATCGTATAGCCACCGTCTGGCTTGTATGGAGGCACCGGGAACAGGCCGGTCAGTTTGGTGCCGTGCGCAGCGGCGAGTTCGCTCGCGCGCATCTCCACATTTGGCGCACCGAGCTGTCGCGCCAGCGCGGCGAAAGCGATGTCCGAGCTGGAATTGCTTTGGTCGAAGGCGCGTTCCAGTTCCTCGCCGATTTCGGCGCGCTCGCCGATCTGCCAGAGCGCGGCTGCGCGATGCGCGGTAGGTATCTGCATTAGGCGTGCAAAACTCGCGTCGTCGATGACGGGATCGGAGAATCCTGTCTGGGTGTCCTGGCCGAGGATTTGTTCCGCGAGGAGTCCGTAGAATGTCGGCTCTTCCTTCGCTGCGACGGTCAGCAGCGTCACAACATTTCCCGGCTCGCCAGCGCGGGCGTGTGCGCGTGCTGCCCAGAACGCAGCCGCTGAACGGACCCAGTTCGGAACCGATCCGACCTGTGCCAGCGTCTCGAAATATTGCGCCGACTCGTGGAACATGCCGAGCCGGAAAGCAGCTAGGCCAGCATTCCAATCCAACAGGGGCACAGATCGTCTGTCAGTCGCGGCAACGCGTGACGCGAGATCATAGGCTTTCTGGTCTAGGCCCTCTGTGAAATAGGAGGCCGCGATACGCTGCGACAGGCGTGCATTGTCGTGGGAGGGTATCGCGCCGCTATCTACAAGAGGCTGTAGCACTGCCATCGCTTCGTCCGGCTGGTCGGATTTGATCAGCGCGTTGATCTGGGTAGATGCGGCGCGGGCTGCGTCGGAGCTCAGCGGCGGATCGGGCGAGTCCACATCTTCGTAGCCGCCACCGCGCTTCCGCGGCATACCGGCGGGCGCGGGAATGTTGGTGACGACCGCAACAAGGGTCGTGTGATGATGGCGGCGCACCTTCTTTGTGGAGCGTTTGACCGCCAGACGATAGATGCGATCCGCAATCGCAAGTTCGCGGTAGTCCTTAAGCCAATCGATCAGCGTTGCGACGGGCACGCGCTTGCTGTGCGGCGAAAGGTAATGTTCGGCGAGCGCGTAGCCCTTCAGAGACGTGTCGGAGACTTCGGCCATGAGCGATACGGCTTTGTCGAAATGTCCGTCGCGTTCCGCCGCAAATATCTGCCGATAGCGTTCCGCATCCGCCGTCGAGAGCACCTGCATCGCCTGTACATTGTTGACAGGTTCGGGAACGGTTTCGTCCGCGTGCGCCTGTGCGCACAGGACCGCGCCGATCAATAGTGCCGTCGCAACGCGGTTCAATGCCATGTCGAAATCCCAGTGTTCGGCGTTAGTCCTAGCCTCACGCGCCCGCTTGCTCAAGAAGACGGAGGGCTGTGACCTTTTTTTCGACGGACTGAAGATCGCGCCACGCCAGCTTTTTGTGCGCCGGCTGACGCAAAAGGTAAGCCGGATGTAATGTTGGCATCACGGGAACCATGCGCCCGTTGACGTTATAGTCGAGCCAGCGGCCGCGCGTTTTCATGATCCCGTCGCTGCGCCCCATCACGTGGCGCACCGCGACCGCGCCCAGCAGGATCATCACTTCCGGGTTCACAAGCTCGATGTGACGCCGGAGGAATGGCAAGCACATTGCGGCTTCCTCCGGCGATGGATCGCGATTGTCCGGCGGACGCCAGTTAATGACGTTGGTGATGTAGGCTTTCGAGCGATCCAGATGGATCGCTGCCATCATTTTGTCGAGCAACTTGCCGGCGCGTCCGACAAACGGCAGTCCTTGCTTATCTTCGTCGCGCCCCGGCGCTTCGCCGATGAACATGATGCGATTTGCAGGATTGCCATCGGCGAACACCGTGTTGGTCGCGCTTCGTTTGAGCGCGCAACCTTCGAAGCCTTCGAGCGCCGCTTTCAACTCCGCGAGCGAATTAGCATCGCGTGCCAGTTCGATTGCCGTTCCGATGGAATCCGATTCAAGCGGCGGCACAGCCTTTGGCGGCGCAGGCGTCCTCGCGGCGACAGGCACGGAAGGTTTTGCGGGCTGGACTGGTGGGCGCGACACGAACCGGTCCGCCGGCGCGTCACCCATGGCCTCGTCCGCGCCGGCTTCGACGAGCCAGGCGAGAGCCGAAAGGGAGTCTTGCGCGGGAACCATCACGGCCTTTTCCCTAGGGGAAGTTGGAGCAGCCAAGCCTAAAGGGCCTTTGGGGGGATTGCATCCCGCAAATCGCCCGCCCCATAACCGTATTCGGAGAGGAATCCGCAGGAATTTGCCTATGGCCGAGGCCGTCGAACGCGAAAGCATGGAATACGACGTCGTGGTGGTCGGTGGGGGGCCTGCCGGTCTTTCCGCGGCTATCCGGCTGAAGCAGCTCGCCGCCGAGGCCGGGCGCGAGGTCAGCGTCTGTGTGCTGGAAAAAGGCTCCGAGATCGGCGCGCATATCCTATCCGGCGCGGTAATCGATCCGATCGCGATCAACGAACTCATTCCAGACTGGAAGGAGAAGGGCGCACCGCTCGACACGCCGGTCACTGACGACCGGTTCTATTTCCTCGGACCGGCGGGAAGCATCCGCCTGCCGAACTTCGCCATGCCACCGTTGATGAGCAATCACGGCAACTACATCGCGAGCCTCGGCAATGTCTGTCGCTGGCTGGCGGCGCAGGCTGAGGCGCTAGGCGTGGAGATCTATCCGGGTTTCCCCGCGGCCGACATCGTCTATGGCGACAAGGGCGAAGTGCGCGGCATCGTCACTGGCGATCTCGGTGTCGCGCGCGATGGGCATCACAAGGATTCCTTCACGCCGGGCATGAACATTCTTGGCAAGTACACACTGTTCGCGGAAGGCGCGCGGGGGTCGCTATCGAAACGTCTCGGCGCGAAGTTCGGTCTGCACGAAGGCCGCGACTTCCCGAAATTCGGCATCGGCCTGAAAGAGCTATGGGAGCTGAAACCGGAGCATCACAAGCGTGGTCTCGTGATGCACTCCTTCGGCTGGCCGCTTGACGACAAGACCGGCGGTGGCTTGTTCATGTATCACTGGGGCGAGAATTTCTGCTCTATCGGCTTCGTGGTTCATCTGAACTACTGGAATCCCTACACGTCGCCATTCGACGAATTCCAGCGCGTGAAGCACCACCCCCGCATCGCGGAGATGCTTCAGGGTGGCAAGCGCATCGGTTACGGCGCGCGCGCGATTACCGAAGGCGGATTCCAGTCCGTTCCGAAGCTCGCGTTTCCGGGCGGCGCGTTGATTGGTTGCTCGGCAGGTTTCGTGAATGTGCCGCGCATCAAGGGCAGCCACAACGCCATGAAGACTGGCATGCTCGCGGCTGAAGCGGCGTTCGCCGCATTGGGCGAGGGCCGACAGAACGATACGCTTGATAGCTATGAATCGGCATACCGCGAGAGCCACGTCTACAAGGATCTGAAACGCGTCCGCAACGTGAAGCCGTTGTGGTCAAAACTCGGCACGGTCATCGGCGTGCCGCTTGCCGCGATCGATATGTGGACCAACCAGCTGTTTGGCTTCTCGTTCCTCGGCACACTGAAACACGGCAAGCCGGATTACGCGACGCTCAAGCACGCCAATCGGTGCAAGCCCATCGCCTATCCTAAACCCGACGGCGTTCTCAGCTTCGACAAGCTGTCATCGGTGTTTTTGTCGAGCACGAACCACGAAGAGGATCAACCTGTTCATCTCGTCCTTAAGGATCCGTCCATCCCGATCCGGGTAAATTTGCCCGAATACGCGGAACCGGCACAGCGTTACTGTCCGGCTGGCGTTTACGAGGTTGTTACGGAAGCGTCAGGTCCGCGCTTTCAGATCAACGCGCAGAACTGTGTTCACTGCAAGACATGCGATATAAAGGACCCCGAACAGAACATTACGTGGGTCACGCCAGAGGGCGGTGGCGGGCCGAACTATTCGAATATGTAGGAGACGTCATTGCGTAATACCCCGCTCTTCCTCGCTGCCGCTTTCTCGGTTGCCGGTCTTACTGTTGCTTCGGCCCGCACGAATGACGACGCGGCGAGCTACAGTGCTTATCTGTCTGGGCGGTTCGCGGCCGACGAGCATGACATGTCGGATGCTGCGAAATTCTATGGCGTCAGTCTCAGCCACGAGCCCGACGACGCAACAATCCAGGCGCTCGCGTTTTTTTACTCGACTTCCTCCGGTGATATCGATGCGGCCGCAAAACTGGCGAAGCGGCTTGTGGCGACAACGACCGATGACCGGCCTTCACGGCTTGTCCTGGCGATCGCTGCGTTGAAACGCGAAGACTACAAAACCGCGCGCGACGAGATAAACAAGTCGGCGAAAGGCACCTTCACGTCTTTGACGGTGGGGCTTGTCGATGCATGGGCGGCAGCCGGTGCGGGCGATGCGGCTCGCGCCGACGCCGATCTGAAAGGGTTGCGCGCGCAGGCCGGCATGGAGAGCATGGCGGCGTTCCACCAGGCTCTGATCCTGGAATATCTCGGGCAGACCGCGGCTGCAGATGCGGCGTATAGCGAAACGCTGAAGACCGATGGGCCATCGCCGCGTCTGGTCAACGCCTATGGCCGGTTTCTGGAGCGTAACGGACGCGCTGCAGACGCGAGTGCTCTCTACACCAAGGTTGCGTCGAATGCGGCGCTGGGGCCAATTCTTAAAGCTGGTCAGAACCGCATTGCCAAAGGCGAAAAGCCCGAGCCGCTGGTCAAGCGTCCGCAGGATGGTGTCGCGGAAGCGCTCTTCGGCATCGCCGCATCGCTGACGGAAGAATCCAGCGCCGATGTTTCGATCCTGTATCTTCGTCTCGCGCTGTACCTGAAACCGGAGCTCGACCTCGCGAATATCCTTCTGGGGGACCGGATGGAGCAGCTGCAAAAATACGGCTATGCGATCGAGGCCTATCGCAAGATTGATCATGACTCGCCGTACTACCGCATGGCCGCGATCCAGATCGCGACCGATGAAGCGCGGCTCGACAAAGCCGATCAGGCCATCCGCGATCTGAAGACGCTAGGAGATGCGTCGCCGAACGATATCGAAGCGTGGACCGCGTTGGGCGACGCCTATCGCTCCACGAACAAGTTCCCGGAAGCGGCGTCGGCCTACGATCACGCAATCCAGATTCTCGGCACGCCACAGAAGAAAGACTGGCCGCTGTTCTTCGCGCGCGCTCTATCGAAGGACCGGTCACACGATTGGACTGGCGCGGAAGCCGATCTGCAGACGGCGCTCAAGCTAAGCCCTGACGAACCGCAGACGCTGAATTATCTCGGCTACAGCTATGTTGATCAGAACCGCAACATTCCCGAAGCATTGAAGATGCTGGAGAAGGCGCGGTCGTTGAAACCCTATGACGGCTACATCGTCGATAGCGTCGGGTGGGCTTACTACCGGCTGGGTCGGTTCGCCGAAGCAGCGAAGACCTTGGAAGATGCGGTGCTGCTTGTGCCTGGCGATCCGACGATCAACGATCACTATGGCGACGCGCTGTCGAAGGTCGGGCGCAAGCTCGACGCCACGTTTCAGTGGAACCACGCGCTGGCTTTCGGCCCCGAAGCCGACGAGAAGTCGAAGATCGAACAAAAACTCCAGACGGCCGGCGGTGACCAATAGCGTCCGTGTCTTCGCGCCCGCGAAGATCAATCTCTTCCTGCACGTTGGCGACAAACGCGCCGATGGATTTCACCCGCTGGAAAGCCTCGCCGTCTTCGTCGATGCGGGCGACACGCTCACGCTCGAGCGCGCAGACGAGTTGTCACTGACTATCGAAGGGCCGTTCGCTGAAGGACTTCCTGTCGACACTGACAATCTAGTGCTCAAGGCCGCGAGCGCCCTCAACGCCAGAGGGCGTATCGTTCTTACCAAGAATCTTCCGGTCGCCTCCGGAATCGGTGGCGGCTCTGCCGATGCAGCGGCAGCGCTGCGTGGGCTTAACGAGCTTTACAACCTGAACCGGACCGATCTTTTCGAGATCGCGGCAACACTCGGGTCCGACGTTCCGGTTTGTGTCGCGAGCAAAGCGGCGTGGATGAAAGGCCGCGGGGAAATCCTTGCGCAGGCAACAGTACCGCCGTTGTCGCTTGTCTTGGTCAATCCACGCCTGGGCGTATCGACAGGCGAGGTGTTCCGAACTCTCGGGGATCGTTCCGGTATCGGAATGCTTCCGAGATGGACCGATGATCTTCTGCCGTTCCTGCTGAAGACAACAAACGACCTTGAAACGCCTGCCCGTGCGATTCAGCCGGCGATCGGCGATGTCTTAAATGCGCTCGGTAAGCTACCAGACGTGTTGCTGGCTCGGATGTCTGGAAGCGGTGCAACGTGCTTTGGCATATTTGAAGATGAGGCTTCCGCTGCAAATGCAGCGCGGCTTCTGTCGGTAGAGCATCCCGGATGGTGGGTGCAGGCGGTGAAGGTTCTTCAGTAGGCGCGTTCGACGCAGAAATCGGCGATGTCGGCAAGCACGGAGCGGATTTCGCCGGCGGGAAGGATTTCGAGCGCGCGCTTTGCCTCAGCCGCGTAACGTCGTGCACGGGCCATTGTTTCGCTGATCGCGCCGGTCTCTTCGACGAGCGTTATCGCTCGGTCGAGATCGGCTTCGCCCTGCGGTCCGGTTTCGATGGAGCGGGTCCAGAATTTGCGTGCTGTCTCACTCGCGCGCGCGTAGGCGAGAATGATCGGGAGCGTGACCTTCGCCTCGCGGAAATCGTCGCCGACGGACTTGCCCATCAACGCCTGACGTCCCGAATAATCGAGCGCGTCGTCGACAAGCTGGAATGCGATACCGAGGTTCTGGCCGTAATCGCGCATCGCGGCGATGCGTTCGTCGCATTGTTGGGAAATCACCGCGCCGGACTCGGCGGCAGCGGCAAACAGCGCCGCGGTCTTGGCGCTGACGACGTGGAGATAATCTTCCTCGGTCACGCCGAGATTGTGGGCCGATTTCAGCTGCATCACCTCGCCTTCGGCGATGATGGCGGATGCGCCGGCGAGAATATCGAGAACGGTCAGACTGCCGGTTTCGACCATGAGCTGGAACGCACGGCTGAACAGGAAGTCGCCGACAAGAACGCTCGGCTTGTTGCCCCAGACGATATTGGCGGAAACCTTTCCACGGCGAAGCGAGCTTTCGTCGACCACATCGTCATGGAGCAAGGTGGCGGTGTGAATGAACTCCACCGCGGCAGCCAATCTCACGTGGCCCATGCCGCGATAGCCGCCCATGTGTGCGGCGGCGAGGGTGAGCAGGGGGCGAAGCCGCTTTCCGCCGGAGTCGATCAGGTGGCGCGACAAGTCCGGAATCAGCAGAACCGTGCTGCCCATCCGCTCATGGATCAGCTTGTCGGTCGCGACCATGTCTCCGGCGACGAGGGCATGGAGCCTTTCGACCGGAGAAATATCGGAAACTTTGGCGGGTTCGGTCGTGAGCACGCTGAATTCCTTGCCGGTTCGGCCCGGCGCTGCGAGATTAGGCGTCCGCCCCGTGCGGTCAAGCCGACGAATGGTCCTGGGAACTTATATGCGCGCTGTGTTGAAAACGAACAATCTGGTTCAGCTCAATTTTGCCGAGGCGGTTCTGAAGGATGCGGGAATCGCAACCGTGACCTTCGATTCCCAGATGAGTTCGACCGACGGCAGCGTGGGCATTTTGCCGCGCCGGTTGATGGTCTCGGACGAGGATTTCGCACAGGCCCAGCAGGTCCTGCGCGAAGGCGTTCCGGACGCCGTCGTCGAGCCGTGACGGAAACGACGGACGACAGGTTTCTGGGTGGGCGCGTTGTCGTTCGCCAATTCGTCCAAGGATTTCGCGCCGGGTTGGATGCCGTAATGCTGGCCGCTGCTGTTCCTACGCTGTCAAGCGGTGAAGTGCTCGAAGTCGGTGCCGGTGCGGGCATCGCAAGCCTGTGTCTGGCTGCGCGCGCTCGCGATGTTTCCATCATCGGCGTCGAGATCGATCCTTCGCTTGCGTTGCTCGCCAATGAAAACGCCGCCGAGAACAAATGCGCTGACCGCGTGAAATTCTTCGAAGCCGACATCTTCGCATTGCCTAACGAATTTAAGCGCGATTTCGCGCATGTCTTCTGCAATCCGCCGTTCCATGACGAGCAGGGTGAAATCTCTCCCGAGCCATCGCGGGATCGCGCGCTGCGAGACACTGGCACTTTCGGTGGGTGGATCGAAACCGGACTGAAGCGGACGATCAGCGGCGGAACCTTTACGACGATCATCCGCGCGGATCGTCTCAGTGAAGCGCTCACTCAGATGCCCGAGCGCGGCGTGATGATCTTCCCGCTCTGGCCGCGTGCAGGGGAACTGGCGAAGCGGGTGATCCTTCAGGCGCGGAAGGGCAGCCGTGCGGCCTCGAAGCTCTCGCCGGGCCTCGCGCTGCATAACGCCGACGGAACCTACACCGCCGAGGCCAATGCGATTTTGCGCGACGGCGCTTCGCTTGCTCTGGATTCCCGCGGCCTATAGGTTCCGGCCACACCGAAAACCGGACGAAACGTGGCCAAGGCGAAGACATTTCAGGACCTGATCCTGACGCTCCAGAACTACTGGGCGCGGCAGGGATGCCTCATCCTCCAGCCCTATGACGTGGAGATGGGCGCGGGCACGTTCCATCCGGCGACGACGCTGCGCGCGCTAGGCCCGCGGCCATGGCGCGCCGCCTATGTGCAACCGTCGCGCCGCCCTAAGGACGGGCGCTATGGCGAGAACCCGAACCGGCTTCAGCATTACTATCAGTTCCAGGTGATCATGAAGCCGGCGCCGTCGGACATTCAGGATCTCTATCTGGGTTCGCTGCGCGAGATCGGCCTCGACCCCGCGCTGCATGACATCCGCTTCGTCGAGGACGATTGGGAAAGCCCGACGCTCGGCGCGTGGGGCCTTGGCTGGGAAGTGTGGTGCGACGGCATGGAAGTCTCGCAATTCACGTACTTCCAGCAGGTCGGCGGCATCGATTGCGACCCGGTGGCGGGTGAGATCACCTATGGTCTCGAACGTCTGGCGATGTATGTGCAGAACGTCGAGTTCGTGTACGACCTCGCCTACAACGAAAACTTCCGCTACGGCGAAGTCTTTCACCAGAACGAGATCGAACAGTCGGCGTTCAATTTCGAAATGGCCGATACCGAAATACTGTTCCAGCATTTCAAGGACGCGGAGAAGCAGTGCCGCGAGCTGATCGAGGGCAACAAAAAGCTCGCGCTGCCCGCCTATGACCAGTGCATCAAGGCGAGCCATTGCTTCAACCTGCTCGACGCGCGCGGCGTGATCAGCGTGACGGAACGCGCCGCCTATATCGGCCGCGTGCGCGCGCTGGCGAAAGCGTGCTGTGAAGCGTGGCTCGAAACGCCGATGGGCGCCTACACGCCGAGGTTCGGGTGATGGCCGATCTTCTGCTCGAACTGTTCTCCGAAGAAATTCCCGCGCGTATGCAGGCGCAGGCGGCGAAGGATCTTGAGCGTCTCGTCGTAGGCAGCCTGAGCGATCGCGGTCTTCTGTTCGAAGGTGCGAAGGCGTTTGCGGGGCCGCGGCGTCTGACGCTCGCGATTGCCGGGTTGCCCGCGAAACAGCCTGACGTCACCGAAGAGCTCAAAGGCCCGAAGGTCGATGCGCCGCAGGCCGCGCTCGACGGCTTCCTGCGCAAGACGGGGCTCGCCAAAGACCAGCTCAAGGTCGAGAAGACACCGAAGGGCGATGTCTATCTCGCGGTAATCGAACGTGCGAGCCGCGCAACGGCGGAAGTGCTCGCGGAAATCCTGCCTGAGTGTTTCGCGAAACTGCCGTGGCCGAAGTCGATGCGCTGGCCTCAAGAGAACAATGATCTAGTTTCTGGTGGAGGTGAGCCGATAGTCACCGGTGGTGGCAATCGGCTGGCTACTGGAGCCACAGTGCGTTGGGTTCGGCCGTTACATGGCATCATTTGCACGTTCGACGGTCAGGTCGTGCCGTTCGAATTCGCGGGCGTGACAAGCGGCAACACAACGCGGGGCCATCGCTTTCTGTCGAGCGGTCCCATCGAAGTGCGCCGCTATGACGACTATGTCGAGAAACTGCACAAGGCGCATGTGATCCTCGATGCCGAGCAGCGCAAGGCGATTATTTTCGAGGAAGTGAAATCGGCTGCGTTCGTGCGCGGGCTCGAGATGATCCCGGACGAGGGGCTTCTCGACGAAGTCGCGGGCCTCGCCGAATGGCCGGTGGTGCTGATCGGTGCGATCCAGGACGAGTTCATGGATGTACCGCCGGAAATCCTCCAAACCTCCATGCGCACGCATCAGAAATATTTCTCGCTGCGCGATCCCAAGACAGGGAAGATGGCGAACCGCTTCGCGCTCGTCGCCAACATGATCGCCGACGACGGCGGCAAGGAAATCGTCGCCGGCAACGAACGCGTCCTGCGCGCACGCTTGAGCGACGCCAAGTTCTTTTGGGACCAGGATCGCAAGCGTACCCTCGAAAGCCGCGTTGACGACCTCAAGAATATCGTTTTCCACGCCAAGCTCGGCACGCAGTACGAACGTGTCAAACGCATCGAAGCGTTGGCCGGGGAAATCGCCAAAATGATCGGTGCGAATGTCGAGAAAGCGAGACGCGCTGCGCTGTTGTGCAAGGCCGATCTCACCAGCGGCGTCGTCGGCGAATTCCCAGAGCTGCAAGGCGTTATGGGCGGCTACTACGCACGCCACGACGGCGAAGAGCCCGAAGTCGCGGACGCGGTGCGCGATCACTACAAGCCGGTTGGCCCGTCCGATGCTGTGCCGACGAGTAAGGCTTCCATCGCAATTGCACTGGCGGACAAGTTAGACCAGCTCACCGGTTTTTTTGGAGAGAATGAGAAGCCAACAGGATCAAGCGACCCCTATGCACTGAGACGCGCAGCGCTAGGGTCGGTGCGCATCATATTGGAACGGCAGATCAGATTGAATTTGGCGAGGGTTGTTCGGACTGCATTTGATTGCGGCCTTGAAGTTGACGGAGAGCCGCGTGCTGTAGAAGGCGGTCATGAACTTATTTCTCGCTTGTTATTTCACGGAAAAGATCGCGACCACTCAGTGTTAGCCGTCGTTGGGAAAGTTGAAAACGCTGATGTATTCAAGGCAATTGAAAACGCGAAGAGAGGGTTTTCCCGAACTTATCTCAACGAGGTAATGGACTTTTTTGCCGACCGCCTCAAAGTCGTCCTCCGAGAAAAAGGCACGCGACACGATCTGATCGACGCAGTGTTCTCGCTCGGCAATGAGGACGATCTTGTGCGCTTGGTCGCGCGGGTTGAGGCGTTGCAGTCGTTTCTGAAGACGGACGAGGGCGCGAATTTGCTCGCGGGGTACAAACGCGCAGTGAACATCCTCAAGGCTGAGGAAAAGAAGGACAAGACGACCTTCGATGGCGAGCCAGATGCGAGTCTGCTCGCGCTGCCGGAAGAGAAGGCGCTGGGCGAGGCGCTGGCATCGGCCTCGAAATCCATTGCCGACGATGTCGCCGCCGAGAAGTTCGTGGAGGCGATGGGCGTGATGGCGAAACTCCGCGCACCAGTCGATGCGTTCTTCGACAAGGTCACGGTCAACGACAAGGACGCGAAGCTGCGTGAGAACCGGCTGAAGCTTCTCGCCCGCCTGCGCGCGACGCTGCATCAGGTGGCGGATTTCTCGAAGATCGAGGGCTGATTAACCTCCCCCGTTGCGGGGAGGTCGAAGCGCGAAGCGTTCCGAGTGGGGCGGGTCTCTCAGGCAGCACCGACCCCCACCCGGAAAACTTTTCGCTAAGCTCAAACTTTTCCGACCTCCCCACAGAGGGGAGGTTAAGGAAGTTACGCCCCGTCCTTCTCCGTGGTCGGGTCGATCATTTTGCGGATTTCGGTGATCTTGGTGGCGGGGAAGCCACTCATCTCGGCGTGCTTCTTGATCGTGTCTTCGTCCTTGGCGAGATAGACGCAGAACGTCTTGTCGGCTGCGACATAGCTCTCCTGCCACTGGATGTCGGCGCCGAGCTGGGCCAGCACCTTGTTCGATTGCGCGGCGGCGCCTTTGAGCTGTTCGCGCTCGAACGAGCCGACCGCCGGAATATCGCGTTCAATGATGAATTTGCGCAGTGCCATATGTCTCTCCGTTTGTTTCTGTAATGCGAAATTTAGATACGCCAGCCCGCAACGGCAACCTTCCGCAACATTATGCATAGCTGCGCTGCGGTTTACAGCGTCAATGCATAAGCATGGGCCAGAAGAACAGGCCCCAAGTGACGATCAACGCGACATTGCTGAGACTGAATATAATGAGCCGGTGATAGACGTTGTTATAGGTGACGTGGATCAGGCTGTGGATCGCCCGCAGGGCGACATAGCTCCAGGCGAGATTGAGAAACGTCGCATCGACGCGGCCCGAGACGAACAGCATCAGGCACAGCACATAGAACAGCATCGGCAGTTCGAGCAGGTTCATGTAGGCCCGGTTCGGGATCGAAACGTCGCTGGGCACGTTCTTGGATTCTCCGAACTTGAAATCATCCGGCACGATTCGTCCCGCGAAGCCCGCGCGGAAGCGGCGGATCGGTATCAGCGTCAGCACCAGAAAGGTTAGCAGCGCCAACGCGCCCATCGGCATGAAAATCTGATCCTGCGGCATCTTCGTTCCCCTTCGCCGTGCAGCCAAATCCTATCCGGATTCGTTTTGCCGTGCGCCCTTCCACATGACACATTGGCGGCAGAGAGCATTGGAATTCGACATGGCGAAATGGGTCTATTCGTTCGGCAGCGGCAAGGTGGAGGGTCAAGCCTCCATGAAGAACCTGCTCGGCGGCAAGGGTGCGAACCTTGCCGAGATGAGCAATCTTGGTCTTCCCGTGCCGCCCGGCTTCACCATCACCACCGAAGTCTGCACCTATGTGAATGCCCATGACGGTGCCTACCCGAAAGAGCTGAAGGCGGAAGTCGAAAAGGCGCTGGCGCGGATCGGAAAACTTGCGAACGGCACGTTTGGCGATCCTGCGAAGCCGTTGCTTGTATCGGTACGCTCGGGCGCCCGCGCGTCGATGCCCGGCATGATGGACACAGTCCTGAATCTTGGCCTTAATTCTGCGACGACTGAGGGGCTTGCAAAGCTCACCGGCGATCCGCGCTTTGCGTATGACTCCTATCGCCGTTTCATCCAGATGTATTCCAACGTCGTGCTCGGCGTGGAGCACGCGTTGTTCGAGGAAATCCTCGATACGCAGAAGGAAGACAAGGGCGTCGAACTCGACACCGATCTCGATGCCGACGATCTGAAGCGCATCGCCGCGCTTTATCAGGCTGCGGTGCAGAAAGAACTGGGCAAGCCGTTTCCCGAAGATGTGCAGGAACAGCTCTGGGGTGCGATCGGCGCAGTGTTCGGCTCGTGGCAATCGGCGCGGGCGAAAACGTATCGCAGGCTGCACGATATTCCCGAGGAGTGGGGCACGGCGGTAAACATCCAGGCGATGGTGTTCGGCAATCGCGGCGCCACCTCGGCCACCGGCGTCGCGTTCACCCGCGATCCGGCGACTGGCGAGCATCTGCTCTATGGCGAATTCCTGATCAATGCGCAGGGCGAGGATGTCGTCGCCGGCATCCGCACGCCCCAGCCGATCTCCAAAGTCGTGCGCGAGCGCCAGGGCGGCAAAAAGCCGTCCATGGAAGAGGCGATGCCGGAGACCTATGCGGAGTTGATGGCCATCGGCGCGCGTCTTGAGGCGCATTACCGCGACATGCAGGACGTAGAGTTCACGGTGCAGGAGGGCAAGCTCTTCATGCTCCAGACCCGTTCCGGCAAGCGCACGGCCGAAGCCGCCCTCAAGGCTGCGGTCGATATGGTGGGCGAGGGGCTGATCGACAAGAGCGAGGCGGTCGCCCGCGTCGATCCGATGGCGCTGGACCAGTTGCTGCATCCGACCCTCGACCCCAACGCGCCCAAGGAGCAGATCGCGGCCGGCCTCGGCGCCTCGCCGGGCGCGGCCACGGGGGAAGTGGCCTTCACGGCGGATGAGGCGGAGAAGCTGGCCGCTGACGGACACGACGTCATCTTGGTTCGAACCGAGACGAGCCCGGAGGACATCCATGGCATGCACGCGGCAAGGGGCATCCTGACCGCACGCGGTGGCATGACCAGTCATGCGGCGGTTGTGGCGCGTGGCATGGGACGCCCCTGCGTCTCTGGTGCCGGCATGCTCAAGATCGATGCGCAGAAGGGCGTCATGACCGCTGGTCCGACGACAATCACGCGCGGCGACATTATCACCATCGACGGCGCCTGCGGTCTTGTGTTCCGCGGCAAGGTCGCGATGCGCCAGCCGGAGATGACGGGCGACTTCGCGACGCTCATGGGTTGGGCGGATTCGATCCGTACACTGAAGGTTCGCACCAACGCGGACACACCGAACGATGCCGCCGCGGCGCGGCGCTTCGGCGCGGAAGGCATCGGGTTGTGCCGAACCGAGCATATGTTCTTCGAGCCGGATCGTATTCTCGCCGTACGCCAGATGATATTGGCGGATGCGAAAGCAGAGCGTGACGCCGCGCTTGCGAAGTTGCTTCCGATGCAACGCGGCGATTTCGAGAAGATTTTTGCGGCGATGGAAGGCTTGCCCGTCACGATCCGCTTGCTCGATCCACCGCTGCACGAATTTTTGCCGCACAAGGATGAAGAAATCGCCGAAGTCGCGCGCGCGGCAGGATCGACTCCGGGAAAACTTCGCGCGCGTCTGATTGCGCTGCACGAGTCCAACCCGATGCTTGGTCATCGCGGGTGCCGTCTCGGTATCACGTACCCCGAGATCTACGAGATGCAGGCGCGCGCAATCCTGGAAGCCGCGCTTAACGCGGAAGAAGCCGGCGGCAAGCCGGTCGAACTCGAAATCATGATCCCGCTGGTCGGCTTCAAGACCGAGTTCGATATGCTTCGGGACCGCATTGCGGGCGTGGCGGAGGCGGTCCGGGCCGAACGCGGAAAAACTCCGAAATACCTCATCGGAACGATGATCGAACTGCCCCGCGCGGCGCTGCGCGCCGGTGAGATCGCGCAGTCGGCGGAGTTCTTCTCCTTCGGCACCAACGATCTCACGCAGACGACGCTCGGCGTCAGCCGCGACGATGCTGGTACATTCCTTTCGGAGTATCTTTCGAAGGGCTTGATCGCGCGCGACCCCTTCGTGTCGATCGATGTCGAAGGTGTCGGTGAGCTCGTGCGTATCGCTGCGGAGCGCGGACGAGCGTCACGCAAAAATATCAAGCTCGGCATCTGCGGAGAACACGGCGGCGATCCCGATTCCATCCGCTTCTGTCACGAGACAGGACTCGATTATGTGTCGTGTTCGCCATTTCGAGTCCCAATTGCGCGACTCGCTGCCGCACAAGCAGCGTTAAAAACTGTAGGCGAAAAAACCTAAGATCATTTCATCTTTGTACGGACGATGCAGGGAAAAGCTGGATTTTTCAGTGTTAAATGACACTGCGTCACCGTTAATGTGATTTTTATTTGACGATTCGGATTTTCGCTGGCAGAACGCACGCCACTTTGAAGAGGGGCGGGACTATTCGGAACTAACGACGTATCTCAAACGCCAATCAATCCGAAACGAGTCAATTGCCAATGAATAAGAAAACCACTGACGTACTTCTGCGCTCCGATCGCGTGCTCGTCGTTGCGCTTGCCGTCATTCTCGCCGCCGCAAGCGCCGCCGTCGGCGCCGCCGCGAACAATCATCCGCCTACGGAGCAAGTTGCTGCGACCTCGGTCGCGCCCGCATCTGTCGCTGCCGTCGCGAAGGCGGTTGCGCCTGTCAAGGCACCCGTTCTGCGGGGCACCGTCACGGACACGGTCGCCACACAGGCAATCAAGTCGGTCACGTCGAAGCCCGCAAATTCGGCTGACATGGCAATGGCCCAGCTTCTGGAAGAGCATCGCTGCCTGTCCGAGGTCATGTATTACGAGGCCCGGGGCGAGGGCACGGACGGCCAGATGGCCGTCGCCGAGGTCGTCTTCCACCGCCTCCGCCATGGTCATTACGGCCATTCGATCTGCGGCGTGGTCTATGAGGGCGCGGAGACGTCGTCCTGCCAGTTCTCGTTTGCCTGCCATGGCGCAATGGCCGAGCGGAAATCGCCGGCCGCCTGGCACAACACCGAAATCCTGGCCGCGCGTATCTTGGCCGGACAGATCGCCCTGCGGGACGTGACGGGCGATGCCACGCATTTCCACGCCGTCTCGGTCGCTCCGGATTGGGCGGACAACATGGAGCGCACGGTCCAGATCGGGAACCACGTGTTCTACAAACGCGCCCGGTCCCACGCCCTATAATCGCCTCAAGGCTCGCGGATGATCCCGCCGGTCAGCGCCTTGATCCGCTTGCGCATGTATTCCGGCGCGACGCCCTTGATGCGGTCGATCCAGGCAATCTCCGGCGGCACGTACCAGTGGAGCTTGTCGCTGCCATAGGCGGCGAAGACGGCCTCTGCCACCGCGCGGGGCGGCATCAGGCGGAACGGCCCCTTCTTCGGCGCGTTGGCGAGCAGATTCTCGGTCTCCTCGGCTTTGCGGCCATCCGTGCGATTGGGCGTGTTGCGCAGGATCGCGGTGTCGATGAGGCCGGGCAGCGTGTCCGCCACGCGAATGCCATGCCGCGCGAACTCGACCGACAGCGCTTCGGTCAATCCCTTCACCGCATGCTTGGTCGCGGAATAGACCGCGAGCCGCGGCATACCGTAGGTCGCCGAGGACGATGACGTCGTGAAGCACAGCGAATTCTTCGTCGCCTTGAGCAGCGGCAGCGCGGTATAGATGCCTGTCAGGACGCCGACGAAATTCACCTGCACGACGCGCAACGCCGCTTCGTAAGGGATGTCTTCGAAGAAGCCGCTCTCGCCGATGCCGGCGTTGTTATAGAGAATGTCCATTGTGCCGCCGGTCCCCGCGCCGAACGCCGCAATGGCCGCTTCAAAATTTTCCTTTTTCGTGACGTCGAGAATGCCGGTGACGCAATTGTCGCCGCCGATCTCCTGCGTCAGCGTCGCAAGCCCATCGGCGTTCACATCGAACGCACCGACGAACCAGCCTTTCTCCGCGAACAGCGTTGCCGTGGCACGTCCGATGCCGCTCGCAGCGCCCGTAATGAAAATGGATTTGCGTCCCCGCACCTTGCCTTCCATCAGAAATTCACCCGGCGCGAGATCGAGCCATCGACGAGCAGATTGACGCCTGTTGTATAAGAAGACGCCGGGCTCGCGAGGAACACGGTGGCATTGGCGATTTCCTGCGGCGTCGCAGCACGCCCTGTCGGATTGCGCGCGATGGCCTGCTTGAAGAATTCTGGATTGCCTTCTTCGACCATGTTCCAGACGCCACCCTTGAAATAGACCATTCCGGGCGAAACGACATTGGTGCGCAGCTTCCGCTTGGCGTGCTGCCGCGCAAGGCCCTTTGCATAATGGATCAGCGCCGCCTTGATCGGGCCGTAGGAACTCGCGTTGTCGCTCTCCGCCGCGGACACCGAGGCGATAATCGTGAAAGACGCATCGCCGTTCTTCTCCGCCGCTTTCTCCAGAAACGGTCGCGCCGCGTCGAACGCATTCACCGCACCGAGCACATCGAGCTTGAAGTTCGACTCCCAGGACGCCGGATCGGCGCCCTGCGCCATCGCGCCCGCATTGGAGACGAGCATGTCGATGCCGCCGAGTTCTTCGCCAGCCTTCGTGATCCACGCTTTCAGCGCATCGCTGTCTGTGATGTCGACAGACGCGCCGGTCGCTTTCACGCCCATCGCTTTCAGGGCCGAAACCGCTTCTTTGATCTGGTCCTCATTGCGCGCGCAGATCGCCACATTTGCGCCTTCGTTCGCGAAGGTCTCCGCGATTGCCCGCCCGATGCCGCGCGTGCCGCCAAGCACGACAGCATTCTTTCCTTTTAAATGAAGGTCCATGTCTGCTCCCGATTTTTCCGGCGGACAGCTTAGCCTCTCACGGCGCTCAGTCCATCGCCGTCGGCACGACCTGCACATCGGACACAAACAGTCCGAAGCCTTTGTCGCGGCAGAGCGGTGTCGTAACGGCAGTTTGTCGGTCTGTGCGCGCCGCGCAGGAGCGTACACGACCGGTTACGACGGCGAAGGTCGGCCCGCGGCGATAATGCGCCTCCGTTTTTTTGTCTCTGGCATAGGCCGCGAACACCGCGCTCGGCTTCGGCGCGAGCGCATGATTGGCATCGCGCACAAGCGTGAGCCCGGTGAAGTAGGCCTTCACGCGGACACATGTTTCGTCAAAACGCTCCGGATGCGCGATCAACGCGTCCAGCGCAATCTGCTTCGCCTCGGTGCGGGTGCAGGTGAAGTCGCGCGCGATCCACGCAGCGTTCTCTGCATCGCGACTGGGCGGTGCGGGTGCCGTCGTTGGCGCTGGTGTCGTCGAAGAGCAGGCGGCAAGTGCAAGCACTGTCGCGAGGCTCAGAAATGTCCGGATGGCCCCCGCCATGTCACAATCACATCAAAAATCGAGTCCAGATTGTCCTTTAGATACCCTCAATATGCCCATCGCGGTAAATGTATAGGCATTTGAACGGCACATTCTTCGGATGAGAATACATATCGGCGAATGTGATCGGCCAGCTATCCTCACGGCCATCCTTGCGGCAGACGCAAGCGACGCCTGTCACATCATCTCCCAATCTATCTGAGTGAAGGTGAGTATCGAAATAGACCGTCTGGGGATCGTGCGTCATACCAAGCATGAAGGCAAAGGGCGATTTCGTAGGATCCAGCAGATCAGCGTTGCTCAAACCGGTCCAGTCGTCCTCGATCTTGCCAAACAGCAACTTCGTATCGCGGGCCTTGAGTGCCGCGATCAGCGCTTCGACCGGTTTGCGCACGTCATCGCGGGGCTTTTTCAGCAAATATGCATCGCCATACTTTGCGCGGGCGCTATCGCCCGTCAGTCGTGTCTCACCACTTGTCGGGGATGCCTCCTTTACGGTGATAACCGGGCCATCTTGATAATGGCAGGGTCCCGACATGAACACTATCCATTCCGAGTCGCTACCGGTCCGCTTCGCCTCGGCATTCTTCTGATCCACATCTGCCTGTGCGCGGGCGTACTTGGCGCTGCAGCTTGTCAAGACGCCTGCCACATCCATCGTGGCGCGAGCCTGCCATAACTCGTCTTCGAGCGCGGTGTTGTCGCTATAGACGGCGACAAAATGCGGTTCAGGATCGGTGGCTCGGCCCGTCATGTATGCGTAAAGCGAATGAATGTCGTCAATAATGGAGCGATCTGCGACGACGCCGGATACATGCACGCAGCGATTTTCGAAGTATTTAAGACTTTTCAGTATTTGCAGCACAGTCGCATCTTCCGCTACGGCGCGTGTGCAGTTGGCGGTGGCCTCTGAATAGGAAACGCGAGATTGGGAGCTGCTGCTAAGCAGGACAAGGAGTGCCAGTGCGGTGAAGATGCAGCGCATTGCGGCTCATTCGATCAGAAATTTAACGAGGCGTCGATGACCCAGAGTTGTCGGCACATCAAAAATCGAGGCCGAGGTCCAGATTGGGTGCGGAGTGGGTGATCGCGCCGGAGGAGATGTAATCCACGCCGGTCTCGGCGATGGCGCGGACGGTGGCGAGCGTGACGTTGCCCGACGCTTCGAACACGGCGCGGCCTTTGGCCATTGCGACGGCGCGTTTGAGGTCGTCGGTGCTCATGTTGTCGAGCAGGATCGTGTCGACGCCGAGGCCCAAGGCTTCTTCGAGCTGCGCGAGCGAGTCCACTTCCAGTTCGATCTTTGCCATGTGGCCGAGGCCGGCGCGGACGCGTTCGATGGCCGGGCCGATGCCGCCGGCGGCGACGATGTGGTTGTCCTTGATCAGCACGGCGTCGTCGAGGCCGAAGCGGTGGTTGAATCCGCCGCCGCAGCGCACGGCGTATTTCTCCAGCAGGCGCAGGCCCGGCGTTGTCTTGCGCGTCTCGACGATGCGCGCCTTAGTGCCTGCTACCGCATCGACGAGCGCGCGCGTTGCGGTCGCGACGCCGGAGAGATGGCCGGTGAAATTCAGCGACACGCGCTCGGCGGTGAGGATGCTGCGCGCGGAGCCTTCAATGACCGCCAGTCGCGCGCCGGTTTCGGCTTTGGAACCGTCCGGGACTTCGATCGTCACGCGCAATTCGAGATCGACGAGATTGAAGACGCATTCGGCGGCAATCAATCCTGCGATTGTGCCGGGTTTGCGTGCGACCAGCGATGCGAGCAGGCGGCGCTCGCTCGGCACCGTGAGTTCGCTGGTGACATCGCCCGCGCGGCCGAGATCCTCTTCCAGCGCGTGGCGAACAATCGGCTCGATCAGGAGCCGGTGCGGTGGCCGCGTGAACGGCAATGCCGCCGTCATGACTGAAGGGCGAATTTTGCCGCTGCGCCCGATGCGGCAGAAGAGGCGATACGGTTCGCATCCTCCAGCGTCATCATCGTGCGCTGGCCTTCGGCGTCGGCGTGCGGATAGTCCGTGCGATAGTGGCCGCCGCGGCTTTCGTGACGTACGAGCGCGGCCGTGGCGACAAGCTTTGCCGCCGCCGTCATGTTGAGCAGCGCCGGCTCGGTTCCGCCGGCGCGTTCGACCTGGCCGATGACGGCGATCGCATCACGCAGACCTTGTTCGTCACGCTCAAGACCGACCATTCGTGTCATCGCATCGCGCAGGACGTGCGGCGGGGCGGGGGCTGCGAAGCGTTCCGGTGCCGGTGGCGTGCCGCGCGCGATGCCTTGCGCGACGTTGGCCCGGATGTCTTCGGCGGCACGCGCGCCGAACACGAGGCCTTCGAGCAGCGAGTTGGACGCGAGGCGGTTGGCGCCGTGCAATCCCGTGGACGCGCATTCGCCAACGGCCCACAGGCCTTCGAGCGTGGAGCGTCCCTGCGCATCGCTGGCGATGCCGCCCATGTGATAGTGGGCTGCGGGTGCGACAGGGATCGGTTGTGTCACCGGATCGATGCCGGCGCTCATGCAGGCGGCATAAACCGTCGGGAAATGATGCGGGAATTCCGCGCCGATGGACTCGCGGCAATCGAGATAGACTTTGTGTCCACCTGCCAGTTCGCGATGGATGGCGCGCGCCACGATATCGCGCGGCGAAAGTTCTGCATCCTTGTGCACCGCCGGCATGAAGCGCATGCCGTGCTCATCGACGAGCATCGCGCCTTCGCCGCGCAGCGCTTCTGTCGCGAGCGGCGCGGGGTCGCGTCCGATGGCGATGGCGGTTGGGTGAAACTGGACGAATTCTGGATCGGCGATGACCGCGCCGGCGCGTGCCGCCATGCCGAGACCTTCGCCGCGAGACTCCAATGGGTTGGTCGTCACGGCATAGAGCGCACCAAGTCCGCCCGTCGCAAAGATCACGGCACGTGCGCGGAACAGAACCAGACGGGCGCCGCTGCCGACGCCGGTGCGGGCAAAGAGACCTGTAACACGGCCATCTTCAATCGCGAGTTCGACGGCGTGGAAGCCTTCGAGAACATTGATCGATGGCGTCTCCAGGACCCGCTCGGCGAGCGTGCGCATGATTTCGGCACCGGCGCGGTCGCCTGTGATGTGAACGATACGTGCCGCCGAATGCGCCGCTTCGCGGCCAACTGCGAGCGAACCATCCGCATTGCGGTCGAATGGCACGCTGAGCCGTACGAGGTCTTCGATGCGATCCGGTGCTTCGCGCGCGACCAGCGAGACGATCTCGGGATCGCAAATTCCGGCGCCTGCTGTGATCGTATCGGCGGCGTGCGATTGCCAGGTGTCGCCTTCGCCGACGGCGGCGGCGATGCCGCCCTGTGCCCAGGCACTCGATCCCGATACGCCGGGGCGTGTCCCTGCGAGTACGATGGCCGGGTAGGGCGCGAGTTTCAGTGCGGTGAACAGGCCCGCGATGCCCGCGCCAAGAATGAGCGCGCCTTTGCACTCAATGATGTTGTCGATCTGTCTCACGCTGCAGCCTTTGCCGGTTTGCCGACGGCCAGCATGCGCTCAACGGCGGCGCGGGCCCGGACGGCGATGGCGGGATCGACGATCACTTCCGTCGTCATCGTCTCCAGCGAGTGCAGGATTTTCGGCAACGTGATGCGTTTCATGTGTGGGCAGAGATTGCAGGGCCGCACGAATTCGACATCGGGGTATTCGACCGAGACGTTGTCGCTCATCGAGCACTCGGTGACCATCACGACCTTTTTCGGACGCTTGTCGCCGACATAATTGATCATTGCCGCCGTCGAGCCCGCGAAATCCGATGCCGCCACCACTTCGGGGGGGCACTCGGGATGGCTCAGGACGATCACGCCGGGATTGGCTTCGCGATAGGAGCGGATGTCGTTCGCCGTAAAGCGCTCATGCACTTCGCACGCGCCTTCCCAGGTGATAACTTTCACGCCGGTCTGGTTGGCGACGTTCTGTGCCAGATACTTGTCGGGGATCATGATGACGGTATCGACGCCGAACTCGCGTGCGATCTCTTCCACCACAGCTTTCGCATTCGAGGACGTGCAGCACACATCGCTCTCGGCTTTCACGTCGGCGGAGGTGTTCACATAAGTGACGACCGGCAAGCCGGGATATTTCTGCCTGAGCAGGCGCACATCGCCGCCTGTGATCGAGGCAGCGAGCGAGCAGCCCGCGCGCATGTCGGGGATCAGAACGATCTTTTCTGGAGAAAGTATCTTCGACGTCTCCGCCATGAAGTGTACACCCGCTTGGACGATGACTTGTGCGTCCGTCTTCGCGGCCTCGCGCGCCAATGCCAGACTGTCACCCACGAAGTCGGCGACACAGTGGAAAATCTCCGGCGTCATGTAGTTGTGCGCGAGCACGACGGCATTGCGTTGCTTCTTGAGACGGTTGATGGCGTCAACGTAGGGCGCGAAGACCGGCCATTCGATCTCCGGCACCACCTTCGCGACCTTTTTGTACAGCCCGGCTGTCGCAGCCGCGACTTGCGGCGTGTAGGCGAGGACTTCCATCGGAACTTCCTTTCACCGGAGAGGTTATGCTCTGTTTGAGCATATATGTAGGGCAAAAAGACCGGCCTTCAAGGCCGGGAGACGCGCTTATGCTAGCTATGAGCATAATTCCGTCAAGGGTTAAAGATCGTTGTAATAAAGTTGCTTGGACACCAAAATCTGCGCAATCAGAGCGTGCTATTGCAGAGACAGTAGGGGGAATTCGCCGAAAATTGTGACAGTTTCACTCGACGGATTCTCTGACGCGCCCTACCTAACTGCGGTCGAAAGGCCCTGATTCAGGGGCGTACCAATGGGGATTCCATGAAAAAGTCTCTTCTTCTTTCTTCTGCAGTTCTTGCTCTCGGCCTGACGTTTGCCGCCACGGCCAACGCTGCCGTTTCTGGCACGTTGAGCAGCAGCTACGCGAGCGATACGAACAGCAGCAGCGATGGTCTGTGGAACATCAACGGCAGCCTGACCGGCCTTGTCTCCGGAAACTGGGGTCTTGAGGCGACCGGTGGCTATCACAGCGAGACCGGTGGTGGCGGCAGCAGCCTCGACCTCTGGAACGTCGGCGGCAGCGCCTTCTGGGCAATGTCGCAGGCCCGTTTGGCCGCGACCGTCAACTACTACAGCACGAGCTCGTCGGGTCTCGACCTGAACGTCACCACCTACGGCGTGGGCGGCGAGTGGTACGCGGGTCCGCAGTTCACCGTTGCTGTCAAAGGCGGCGGCGAGACGCTCAGCGCGTTCGGTGGAAACGCCAGCGGCGGTTATGCCGGCGGTCAGCTGAAGTGGTACGCCATGCCGAACCTCGCCCTCAGCGGCCAGGTTGACTACAATGACTTCTCCGGCTCGCACATCACGTCGGAAGGCGTCCAGCTCGAATGGATGTTCTCCAACACGATGCCTCTGTCGATCTATGGCGGATATACGCACGAAGATTTTGGCACGGGCGGCCTGTTCGGCAGCAGCACTTCCAATACTTGGAATGTCGGCGTGAAGTTCTACTTCAACAACCCGACGGGCGGTTCGCTGGTCGATCGTCAGCGCAGCGGTTCGCTGGGCTACATCGCCGACGCAAGCGTCCTCGGCCTGCCGACGCAGTAATAGCCTTCAACGACAAAACAGCGCGCGCTCCACGAAAGAGGAGCGCGCGTTTTCTCTTTTTAAGCGATGCCGGCCAGGGCGTGAGAATTATCCCACGCCCCGCGTGCGCGAGCCGAGACGGACGCCGGGCGCGGGGCGCTCGCTCAGGACTTCGCGGCGGAAACGGAACAATTCAGCCGGCCTGCCGCGCGCGAGGGCGGCAGATTTTCCGGTGCCTTCCACAAGACCCTGGCCCTCCACGAGCCGGCGGAAGTTCTGCTTGTGCAGGCGAATGCCAGAGATCGCTTCGACGCTACGTTGGAGTTCGAGCAGCGTGAACATCGGCGGCATGAGCTCGAACACGACAGGGCGATATTTCATCTTGCCGCGGAGGCGGGCGATGGCGGTGGCGAGAATGCGCCGGTGGTCGAACACCATACCGCTGCCAATCGCCACGTCACCTTTCGCCGTGCGCCCGTCGCGCACCGCTTCCTGGACCAGTCCGGCCTCATAGAGAAGCTCGTAACGCTCCAGTACTTTTTCTTCATCCCAGCCGATGCCGTCTGTGCCGAAACACTGCCGCACACGTTCGCGGCGCTGGTCGATCAGCGCTGTGTTCGGCGCATCTTTGATGAAATGCTTGAGCGCGGGCGCAATTTTGTCGGCGATGATGACCGGCTTTTCACCGCGCCAGTCTTCCCATGGGAAATAGCGATACCAATCGCGCCAGAGCGTGTCGGGTGCTTTCAGATCCGTCGTCGCGCGGGTAAGCGCGAGGTAGCCGACGCTAACAACCCGCGGGCCTTCTCCGGTCTTCACAAGATGGCGGCCACGATCGCCGAATGTGTAGAGCTGCTCCGCATAGCCGAGGTCTAGATGGGTTTGCTCTTTGACCCAGCTACGCAACCCACTTTCGAGCGTGCGGTGATGCAACGGATCGAACGGGCCGAAGGGCAGAGCGTCGTCCTTGTCGCCCGTGCGATGCACGATAAGTGTGGACGGCCGTTCGTCGGCGATAGAAACAATCGCCGCCGACAGACCGATGCTCACGACGTGTTGTGCGGTGTTGCTCATCCGCGACGTGACACCAGCGGCATCTCGACAGGAACGCCTTCGGTTGCGATATCGCCACTACCAATTGCATTGATGGCGCGAACCATTGCGCCCTCGCGTCCCAAGGCCTCATCAGCGAGGCGCACGATGAGCTTGTTCGGTTGCGCGTGCGGCGCGCGGCTGCGCAACGCCAGTGCGATTTCATGTTCGCGTCCAGGACTGGCGCGATCGCAGAGAAGGGCGAAGGTCGCCGCTGTCGAGCGGCTGATACCCGCCCAGCAATGAACGATCATCGGCGCCGCGGCATCCCAACTCCGCCCGAAATCAAGGAGCGCGTCGACATGACGGCGTGTCGGTGCCTCGGCACCGCCTTCGTCATCAATATCGTGCATGGAAAGGCGCAGATGCTTGTCGGAAGGAAAGCCTTTCGGTGTCTCGATCATGTAGCCGCTGGAAAGCAGCGACACGATGTGCGACGGCCGATGCACTGCCATCGCGTCGGGCAGGTCGGCCAGAGAGGTGATCAGGATGCGCGGCATGCTGTCTTGCTAGCGCAGCATTGCGGCGGGGAAAAGACGGTTCATGCTGTCAGCCGCCGGAATCGCTCGAGAAACTGCGCCTGCGCATCGGCGGCCGCGAGCGGGACAAGCCGTGGCGTGCGCACAGGCTTGGGCGGTGTGCCGAAATAGCGCTTCGCTTCCTCCTGGTTGAATCCAGCCAGCTGTGTCGCCTCGAAATAGGCGGACGCGATGTCCGCTTGTTTGAGAAGTGCAAGAAGGTTCGTTGGCGCTTTGGCGGGAAGTCCGAACCGCAAATGAATCGCAGATAGCAGACGATTCTCAAAGTCCTTGTAATCGATCCCGACCGCCGCCTTGAACGGGCTGATCAAGTCGCCAATCACATATTCCGGCGCGTCGTGCAGAAGTGCCATAAGGCGGGCCTCGCGCGTGAGGCGGGGGGACAGTTCAGCTGTTAGCCGCTCGACCAACACGCAATGCTGCGCTACGGAAAAGGCGTGCGTGCCCTTGGTCTGCCCGTTCCAACGGGCGACGCGCGCGAGACCGTGTGCAATGTCTTCAATCTCGACATCGAGCGGCGATGGGTCGAGCAGATCGAGCCTGCGACCGCTCAACATGCGCTGCCAAGCTCGGGACGGCGGGCGTTTGGTCATGCAAAACGTCTCCATGCCAGAATGCGGCGCACGGTTTCTGGCGTTATTCTTTCATTAAACACGCTCATGCATCCAGCGTTAATGACCGTTTGTCATATTGGCCGAGATTTAGAACCGGATTTTTACGTGACAGTTGACCGATCAGTGCGCAGCCTCAGCGGCCTGGGCACAGCATCTTCAAGTCGTGTGCTGAACCTGGCGGCCATAGCGGTCGCGCAGGCCGAGAACCCGTTGCACCAATCGGCACCGTTCTTCGAATCCCCGATCATGAACAGCGCTATCGTGCTCAAACATCGCCTGCGTGCCGACGAGGCCTACCTTTTTCCCGAAGCGCGTGCGGTCGCGACAAAGATCATCATCCCGTTCGAGAAGTCGGATCTTAAGGTTGGCGGCCGCTCCTTCTTCATCGGACAGCGCGGGTACATGGAATCATTGCGCGAGGTCGGAAATTATAAGGGAGGCATGGCGATGAAGCGCGATCTCGATGTGCTGACGCTTGTCGATACCGTGCCGTCGCTCGATCCGTTCTTGTTGCGCGAATTTCTCCGCAGCCACGATATCGTGCCGGATTCTTGTTATTTCGAGATTTCGATCGCGGACCAGTCCAGAATGTACGCTTACGCCTCGACCGAAGTGCGCCGTCTGACCAACATGGCGGTGACGACGACGGGGGCGACGAGACAGGCATCGACTGCGAAGATTATTTCCGCATTGCTTTCGAGTGAGGTGGGCGAAAAGCTCGAGCCGCTGCGTGCAACCTTGCGACTCGATCCCGAAGAATTCCGCGAGGGAATATTCAGCTGGCGCGGCTTTCTTTACTACCAGTGGGCAATGGGTGAGTTGCGCCCGCAGATATTCAAGGTAATGCGCGAGCTAAATTCCATCCGCGTAGTCGGTAAGGCGGATGCCGAGCTACTCGCATTTCTGAATCAAACCAAGCGGGCCATCGTCACGGCTGTGAAAAACAACACCGACGAAGTCAACCGCGTGCTAGATATCTACAGCTCGGCCTACAATTCGTTGATCGAGCAGCAGGACCCCAAGACGTTCCGTGATTTTCTGTTGAGCGCGACGCCTCTTTTTCTCGAGATGGGTGAAAAGATGGGAGCGGTCTCGCACATTACCAGCTTCTGGCACTATCGCTTCCCGACCGGTGCACCAAAGGCTGCAGATGTCGATGAGCTGACCACGATTTTTCGGGATTTTTCGAACAGTGTCGGTGTTCGATCTGGTCGCGACTTGATGAATTAATTTTGAACCCAATGGATTGAGAATCGAATGCGCGCGACAACGGCAGCAGCCACAGCCATCGAAATAGTCGATAAGCGAAGCTTTGAGCGAACCGCCACCTCGCTTACGGGCAAGATGTTTGTGCCGGCGGAAGAGCGCACGGTCGATTGCGGCATTGTCGATATCTCGGCGGGCGGCGCGGGCATCACCTGTTTGGAAATGCCGCCGCTGGAGACCTATGTCGTGATTTATATCGACACGTTCGGGCGGTTCGAAGCGGTGGTGACGCGCGTTATTGGCGGCGTCCTGGGATTGCGTTTCGTATGCAGTGACGCCAAGCGCAAAAGACTCGTGGATCAGTTGACTCAATCCGTCGGTGGCGAAGCGGCAGACAGGCCTGTTTTGCGTAAAGAGCGCCGGGTCAGGGTCTCGCCGATATCGTTCTTTACCCGCATCAGCGGTGACCGCATTGGCTGCGAGGTGATCGACATTTCGCTGACCGGGGCATCCCTGAAGACCGACACGCGCCCTCCGATCGGCGAAATGATCTTGATCGGCCAGATGGCAGCGCGCGTTGTGCGCCAACACGATCAGGGCGTCGGCATCACTTTCGCGACAACGTCCTGATTTCTAGGTCGGCTCCAGGTGATCGTAGGCCGGCGCGAGGGTTCGGCCGAAGAACATCTTCACGACCACGAGTGCCACGCCCGCAGCGCCGATCGTGGCGACATGGATCATCCAGAACTGCACGGTCGGCACTTGATCGAGCAGCGCGCCGATGCGTCCGGTGATCGTGTTGCCGATCAAGAGATGCAGGTAGTAGACGGCGATCATCACGCCGCCCAATCCCCGCGGGGCTGCGCGCGAATAGAGGGCGAGCCCGACTGGGAAGACGTTCGAAAAGCCGAGATCGTTGAGGATGTGAAAAGGGAGTGCCCAGACGAGCCCCACCTTGTGGCCGCCTGCCGAAATCGCGGCGAGGGCGAGCGGCGCCAGCGCACTGATGAAGGTGCCGATGGCGATCTTGGTGAGTTCATCCGGCTCGGTCCAATGCCGTCCCCACCAGCGCCAGAACGCGATGACGCCGATCATCAGGACTGTGCTAACGACCGCATCAACAGAGAGCATCATGCCGATGGGCATGTCGAAGCCCAGTACATGCATGTCGTAATATTTCTCGCTCCAGATGAGATAGCCCGCGAAGATCTGCTGATTGCCGACAGCGGCGCACGCGAGAATCGGCAGCAGCAAGACGAGGATCGCGATCACCTTCCAATCGCGGCTCTCTAGCTTCGGCCGTTCCACATGGCCAGCAACCCGGCGCACAGGCTCGGCCGGATAGTGTTTGCGGCCGGATAGATAGGTGATCAACCCGAACACCATCGCGATACCGGCGGCGCCGAAGCCGAGGCGCCAGTCGACTTTCTCGCCCAATGAACTGCATACGAACGGCGCGACGATCACAGCAACCTGGATGCCGAGAAAGTAGATCTGGAATCCATCCGCGCGGCGCGGATCGTCCTGCATGTAGAGATCGCCGACCTGGCTTGCGATGTTGCCCTTGAAACACCCTACGCCAATGAGGAGGCATGAGATCGCGATGAGGAATGTCTGGTCCGTCATCATAAAGAACTGGCCCGCCGCCATGAGCGTCGCGCCGAGAATGACGGTGCGCGTGCGGCCCAAAACGCGATCGGCGAGAAGGCCGCCGAGGATCGGCGTGCCGTAGACCCATGCGGCGTAGAAAGAGGTTATGGCGATCGCGAGCGTTTCGGTCGAGTTCGCGCCGTAGAGCGCGGTCATCGCACCGCGGAACGGCCCGATGCCCCAAACATGTTCGACATGGCCGGGCTGCAACAGCCATTTCGACAGGTACAGCACCAGCAGCGCCTGCATGCCGTAATAGGAAAAGCGCTCCCAGAACTCCGACGCGCTCAGCCAACCAAGACCGGCGGGATGGCCGAGAAAGACCTTGTCCTTGCGGGCTGCCGCGTCGTTGTCGTTCATCGTAACCTCAGGTGGCGGTCTGGTTCCCGGGATGCGAGCCGGGGCGCTGCGGAATCAGCAGAATTGCCAGCACAATAAAGCCTGCCAGGATCGCCGAGGCGAGGGGGCGGCTGAAATTGAGACCGCCCTGGTTCAGCGGCTTGTCAAGAAAGTCGCCCACTGTTGCGCCGAGGGGACGAGTCAGGATGAACGCCGCCCAGAACAGCAACACACGGGAAATTGTAGTGAAGAAATAGGCCGCAGCGATAACCGCTATCGCAGCCGCGAAGACGAGTACGCCGCCCACATAGCCAAGGCCCGACGTGTCGGCCATCCAGTCGCCGAGTGCGGTGCCCAGTGTCTGCGAGAAAGTGATGGTCGCCCAGTAGAACGCCTCCACTTTCGGCGTGTTTACGGTATCGACCGAGACGGTACCCTCCAACCAGTACCATGCCGCCAGGACGATCAGTACACAGACGAGCAGCAGCGCCGAGCCGCCCGTGTAGCCGATGCCGAGCGAACGGTCGGCGAAATCGGCCATCGTCGTGCCGGCGGTCGTCGAGGCGATGATCGTCGCCCAATAGAGAAAGGGATGAAAATTCTTTGCGGTGATCTGGATGACCACCAGCACCGCGAGCAGCGCCACGAAGATGGCGGTGCCAGTGAGATAGCCGAGGTCCATCGTCATCGTGACGGTGTCGCCGCCGGTTTCGCCCAATGTTGTGGCCGCAATCTTGATCACCCAGAAACCGAGCGTCACCGCGGGCACTTTGCTCAGGACGGCATCGCGTGCATCGGTGACCGTCATGTCGTGTCTCCTAGAATGTGAAAAGGATCGACGCATACCAATTGTAGCGCCCTGTTTCGGCGATGTTCTGCAAATTTGGCCCGGTATAGGCGAGGAGGTGATAATTGTCGGTAATGTCGTATTTCAGTCCCGCGCCGACGGCCGTACTCGCGCGTCCGCCTTTTGCGTCTGACGTCTGGTGAACGATCTCGGCACCGAGTTGAAGATTGGGGAGTATCTGCCGGGTCAATGCCCAGCCCGCCAGACAGAAGTCTTGCGAGTCTCCACCATTGTTCAGCACGCAACCGCCACCGCCGAAGGTCGACCAATTGCCCCAGTCCTTTTCGAGCCAGAACGGCAGCAGAAAAGCCGTGTGCTGCTCACCGAGGTTCGATGACGCGCTTGGCAGGAACAGGCGCGGAAACACCGCGATGTCCCAGCCGAAGTCCGATTGATGCAGGAAGCGAAATTTGACAGCCAGTTCGATGTTGCCGACGCCACTTTGTGCGCCGCCATGTGGAACGTCTTCGAATGCGATCGGCAAGACTGCTGTCAATTGAATGTTGGGTGTTGCGCCGAAGTTGAAATCGATTCCGGCCGCGCCACTTTCGCCGTCGCGCGAAGCAGTGCCTCCCGAGAAGGCGTAGATTTCGAAATGTTCATAATCCGTTGGCTCGGGATCGTCTGAAATGTAGGGCGGTCCGCCCAGCGCCGCGGCAGGCAACGCAGTGAGACACGCCGATACAATAGATATGCGCAGCGACGGCATCGCGGAGTGAAACCTCGCTTTTCACAGTATTCGAACCTGCTACAGTTTGCGTTGGGATCGCGGCATCGGCAAGGCGCCGAACATATCGAAAGAGCAACGACCATGAGATTTGCGTTTCCGATATTCGCACTCTTTTTTATCGCCGGTCCGGCTTCATCGTTGGCCGCCGAGCAAGCCAAACCTGTGTCCTCATACAAGATTGTTCAGACCATTCCGCTAGGCAACGGCGAGCGCTGGGATTACGTTAGTTTCGATCCGGCTGACCAGCGCATCTACGTCTCGCACGGCGATCACGTCACAGTTGTCGATGCCGCGAAATATACTGTGATCGGCGACATCGGTACGTTCTCCGGCGGCACGCACGGCATCGCCACGGCGAACGCCGACGGCATTGGCTACACCGACGACGGCAAGGCGGGCGTCGCGGCCGCCTTCGATCTGAAATCTCTCAAAGTGATTAAGGAAATTCGTGCCGCGGCGGACGCCGATGGAATACTGTTCGACAAGGCGAGTGGACATGTCTTCGTCATCGATGGCGACAGCGGCACGATCACGGTTATCGATCCCAAACGAAACGCGTCGATTGCGACCATCATGGTCGGGGCAGGTCTGGAAGCCGGCGTCGCCGATGGCGAGGGGCACTTGTTCGTCGATGGTGCTGACAAGCACGATATCGTCAAGATCGACACGCACACCAATGCCGTCCTGGCACATTTCGCGATGCCGGGTTGTGAACGGCCCCATGGCATTGCTCTCGACGTTACGTCCCATCGAGTGTTTGCGACATGTGTGAACAAGTTGATGGTGGTGATGAACACCGAGACCGGTGAAAACGTCGCTGCGCTTCCGATCGGTACTTTCAGCGATGGGGCCGCCTTCGACCCAGTCCGGAAGCGCGTGCTCAGTTCAAACGGTGATGGCACGCTCAGCGTGATCGAGGAGATCGACGCCAATCATTTCAAATCGCTGCCTGACGTCACGACGCTCAAAAGCGCGCGGACGATCACGATTGATCCGGCAACCGGAAGGCTCTTTCTACCCGCAGCGGATGTTGCCAAGATCGAACCGCCCACGACAGCGGGTGGGCGATCCCACGTGACCTATGTGCCAGGGTCGATGAAACTCCTGGTGCTGGCACCGGCGTCGTAAGCCGTCCGCTTACGCGCGCGCGAACTTCTTCAGGATTACGCTGCCTGCAGAGTAACCCGCGCCGAAGGAGCATAGAAGCCCGACATCGCCCGGTTGCAGATCGTCGCTGTATTTGTGAAACGCGATCACCGATCCGGCCGAACTAGTGTTGGCGTATTCGTCGAGGATGTTTGGCGCTTCTTCCGGTGATGGGTCGCGGCCCAGCACGCGGCGCGCGATCATCTCGTTCATGCCCAGATTGGCCTGATGCAGCCACAGACGCATGAGTTGCGAGGGCTGGATATTGCTCTCGGCGAGGTGGGTAAGGATCAATTCCACCACCATCGGCACGACTTCCTTGAAGACCTTGCGGCCTTCCTGCACGAACAGCTTGTCCGCCTTGCCGACGCTTTCCGGCGCCGTGCGGTTGAGGAAGCCGAAATTGTTGCGGATGTTGTTCGAGAACTTGGTCTTGAGCTTTGTCGACACGATTTCCCATCCGCCGCTTTGCGCGGTGTCTGCACGCTCAACGACGAACGCTGTTGCGACATCGCCGAAGATGAAATGGCTATCGCGGTCGCGGAAGTTCAGATGTCCTGAGCAGATCTCCGGATTGCACACGAGGATCGCGCGCGCATGGCCGGCTGATACCATGTCCGCGGCGGCCTGAAGCGCAAAAGTGGCCGAGGAGCAGGCGACGTTCATGTCGAATCCGAACCCGTCGATGCCGAGGGCATCCTGCACTTCAACGGCCATTGCGGGATATGCGCGTTGCAGATTCGACGCGCCCACCAACACGCCATCGATGTCCGCCACGGATCGTCCAGCGCGTACCAGCGCTTCTCGAGAAGCCGCCACAGCCATTTCTGCCAAAACGGAAATCTGGTCGTTAGGCCGTTCCGGGATGCGCGGGCACATGACGTCGGGATCTAGGATGCCGGCCTTGTCCATCACATAGCGGTTCTTGATGCCGGATGCCTTGACGATGAACTCGACGCTCGACATCGGAAGCGCCGTCATCGCACCCGACGCGATTGCCGCCGCGTGCGCCGTGTTATGCCGCACGGCATGTTCGTTGAAAGACGCAACAAGCTCGTCGTTCGAGATCGACTGCGCCGGCGTAAACAAGCCGGTGCCCGTCAAAGCCAATGCCGGCACGCCCATCCCCTTGTTTTGTTGAAAGAAATCTGGCCGATGCCTTGTTAAAACGCAAGTTCCTGCACTTTTGCGGCCGCACGTTGCAATGCGGGAAGTGCTGCGTTACGTGGTTCCTGATTTCGGGAGATGGCCCAAAAAGACATGCGCTTTCTATGCATTTTTGCCGTGCCCCGAACAGGCTCGAGCCATCTCAACAAGCTGCTAAAAAGTTGCCCCGAGTTCAACGCCAAATCCGAACTGTTTCATCGCACGCGGGTTGGGCAATTCGGGAAGAACGAGCTTGCCGCGCTGGCCAGGAAGTCCGGCGGAATTGCGACCGATGCGGAAAGTTTGCTGCCGTGGCGAACCCGAAACCCCGTGCTGACATTGCAGGCGCTCCTTTCGATCAAGTCGAACAAAATCCTCGCGTTCAAGCTTTTCGCCGGCCATCTTGCGAGGGAGGTTATCGAAGAGCAGTTTTTTACGCGGGACGATATGGGTTTTGCGATCCTGCGGCGGCGCCCCATTGAGAGCTTTATATCCGCGGTGAAAGCAAAGGCAGGCGAGACCTTCAGGTTGGCGGATACGACGACCCTGAAGCCTGAAATCGACGCAAAGGCGTTCGTGCCTTGGGCCCGCCGCGTGAAGGACTGGTATGATTGGACGGCACAGTCGCTGCAGGACAACGGGCGGCCTTTTGCCGAACTAAGTTTTGAGCGGCACTTCGACGGTTTGTCCGCGGAGGACTCTCTCGCGCAGGTGCTCGAGCAGATTCGGCGAGCCGGATTTCCAAACATGACCATGCCGCCGAACATCATCACGGGCGAGCGCCAGGACCAGGAGCGCGATTACAAGGCGCGGGTTGCCAACTGGGACGCGTTCGAGGCCGCGATGCGCGCCGATCCGGAAAACGCGAAATTACTGGACTGGGCGGAGATCGCACAGTGACCTCCGCTCTGGTGCTCTTTTCCGGCGGTCAGGATTCCACAATCTGTCTCGGGTGGGCGCTCGATCGCTTTGACCATGTCGAAACGGTGGGCTTCGATTACGGCCAGCGCCACATCGTCGAGATGGACGCGCGACCGCGGATAATCACCGCGATGCGTGAACGGTTTCCGAACTGGCGCAGCAGGCTCGGCGAAGACTTCGTACTGCCGCTGGACGTCTTGAAAGCCATCGGGGGCAGTGCGCTCACCGCGGACATGAAGATCGAGTTGGGTGCGAACGGCTTGCCCACGAGTTTCGTGCCCGCGCGCAATGTTTTGTTTTTGAGTGCTGCTTCGGCGCTCGGATATCGGCGCAATTGCCGGGACCTCGTTGGTGGAATGTGCGAGACGGATTATTCCGGTTATCCCGATTGTCGCGATGAAACCGTCCGCGCGATTGCCGGTGCGTTGACGCTCGCGCTTGATCGCACGCTGGCGATACACACGCCGCTAATGTGGATAGACAAGGCAGCGACATGGCGGCTCGCGGAAGACCTCGGTGGCGCGCCGCTGATCGATCTGATCGTCGAGGAAACCGTCACCTGCTATGAAGGCGACCGCACGCATCGCCACGTTTGGGGATATGGTTGCGGCGTTTGTCCCGCGTGCGACCTGCGTGCCAAGGGATATGCGAAGTACCGCGCTGCATGACGTATTCGGTCAAAGAGATTTATTACACGCTGCAGGGCGAGGGTGCGCAAACGGGACGCGCTGCGGTGTTCCTGCGCTTTGCGGGCTGCAATCTGTGGACGGGTCTAGAGCGCGACCGCGCGACGGCGGTATGCAGGTTCTGCGATACGGATTTCGTCGGCATCGACGGCCCGGGCGGCGGCAAGTTTCAGACGGCGCACGATCTTGCAGCCGCTGTCACCGCACAATGGCCCGCCGGCAACAGCGCCAAACGCTATGTCGTCTGCACCGGCGGCGAACCGTTGTTGCAGATTGATGAGGCTCTGATCGGCGCGCTGCACGAAGCAGGGTTCGAGATCGGCATCGAAACGAATGGCACGCTGTTGCCACCGCCCGGCATCGACTGGATCTGCGTCAGCCCGAAAGCCGATGCCGAATTGAACCTCACGCGCGGGAACGAATTGAAGCTTATCTATCCGCAGGTCGGCTCGCCGCCGGAGCGCTATGCCGCGCTCGCCTTCGACAACTTCTTTTTGCAGCCGATGGACACGCCGCAGCGCGAGGTCAACACGCTGGCGGCGTCGCAATACTGCCTCGCGCATCCGCAATGGCGGTTGAGTCTGCAAACGCACAAGCTCATCGGCATCCGCTAGCGTCAGAAGCGGGTGGTGATCTTGTCGAGGTCTGGACGCGCGCGCTCTTCGAGCACCGTCGCGCTGATCCCCATGTAGATAAAGCCGGCAACGCGGTCACCCGGTTCGAGGCCCAGTCTTTCGGCGACGAGGGGATTGAACGCCGGCCATTCGGTGAGCCAGTTCGCGACATAGCCCAGCGCCGTCGTCGCGATGAGCATGGACTGGCACACTGCGCCGGCCGACAGCTCCTGCTCCCACGCCGGAATCGGAATGCCTTCGCGCACGCGGCTCACGACGCCGACAACGACAGGCGCGCGCAGGAAGCGGCCGCGCTCCATCGCGAGGCGCTCGCCGTTCACCGGCTCGGTCGCCTTCAGACATTCCGCCAGCACGTCGCCGAACCGTGCGCGCGCGTCGCCTTCGAAGATTATGAACCGCCACGGAAACAACTTGCCGTGATCGGGCACGCGCGCCGCCGCCATCAGGATTTTGTTGAGTTCCTCCGCATTCGGCCCCGGCCCGGTCATCGCCTTGGCCGACCCCGACCGCCGCGTGAGCAGGAGATCGATCGCGTCCGGCGCCGGGTGATTGAGTGTTGCGTTATCCATGAGCGGCCTATGCACGGGAGAAGGGGTTGCTGACGTGCGATGGGGGCTTATCTAGGCAATACGGCTGCCAAAATACAGGCCCGGTCGCGTGTTTTGGCTGTGTTGGGGATCGCGGCGCGGTCCGCTATTATAGGTGTCCGTTGAGGAGCGTTTCATGCCGGTAAATGCCGAGAAAGTTGCGACCTGCGATCCGATCTGGTCGGCGATGCGCGATCAGGCGAAGGAACTCGCACGGCAGGAGCCCGCGCTGGCGAGCTTCGTCCACGCCACGATCCTGAATCACGACCGGCTGGAAGACGCGCTATCCTATCATCTCGCCAAGAAGATCGGCGGCGAGGATGTGAGCCCGATGCAGGCGCGCGAGATTTTCGCGCAGGCGATCGTCGCGGACTCCGCCATCGGCGAATCCGTGCGCGCCGATCTGGCCGCCGTGTACGACCGCGACCCCGCCTGCCACTCCCATGTGCAGGCGTTCCTGTTCTTCAAAGGATTCCACGCGCTGGAATGCTATCGCGTCGGCCACTGGCTCTGGCGTCAAGGCCGCGAGGGCATGGCGCTATTCTTCCAGAGCCGCATCTCCGAACTGTTCGACGTGGACATCCATCCGGGCGCCAGGCTCGGCCGCGGCATCATGATCGATCACGCGACCGGCGTGGTGATCGGCGAGACCGCGGTGGTCGAGGACGACGTCTCGATCATGCACGGTGTCACGCTCGGCGGCACCGGCAAGGAAGGCGGTGATCGCCACCCGAAAATCCGCCGCGGCGTTCTGTTGTCGATGGGCGCAAAGATCCTGGGAAACATCGAGGTCGGTGAATACTCCCGCGTCGGTGCGAGCAGCGTCGTGCTGCAGTCGGTGCCGCCGGGTTGCACCGCCGTCGGCGTGCCGGCGAAGCTTACCAACTGCGCCGGTTCGGACCGTCCCTCGCAGGATATGAACCAGGTGATCGACCAGACCGGGAGCGGTATCTAGCCCGTGTGAGCTTTCGTCAGGTTCTGATCCGCTAAGTGCTTGGTTCCCGCTACAGAGATTTATTCGCTCGGCAGGATCGTGGTAAGGAGACTCCGATCCAAAGTGAGCGATGTCATGCATTTCGTGTCGGTCAGGCTCTTTGCCAAATTGTTCGGGGTTGCTCTCCTTTCGTTCGCGAACGGTGCGGAAGCGCGAGAATTTCGGCCGCTTTATCAATTCGCTGGCGGCCTCGACGGCGACGGATCGGTCGACAGGCTGCTGCTCGACAATGCCGGCAATCTTTATGGCGTGACCACAGCGAATAAAGACGTGCTCGGGACGGTGTTCATGCTGTCACCGGGCGGCACCGAGACTGTGCTCCACGCCTTTCAATACGTGACGGGCCATCCTTCGATTCCAGTCGGCGGCGTTGTTATGGACGCAGCCGGAAATCTCTATGGCGAGGCCGTCAATGGAGGTGCCGTTTCCTGCCCGGAGATCAACCCTCCAAATCCGGACTGCGGCAGCGTTTATAAGCTTGCGACCGACGGGACGGTCACGACGATGCATTCTTTTCAGGGTCGCGAGGATGGTAGTGGACCTACGGGCGGACTGCTTATCGACGGCGCTGGCAACCTCTATGGCACGACGAAATTTGGTGGCTTGCCGGCGACCTGCGGCAACGTTGGTTGCGGTACGGTGTTCAAGATCGCGCCGAACGGTACAAAAACTGTGCTCTACAACTTCGCCGGCCACGGCGATGGAGGGAGGCCGACGGGTGGTCTCATCGCAGATGCGCAGAACAATCTCTACGGCACCACGACGCTTGGGGGACAGGGTTACGGGACTATTTTCAAGCTCGCGCCCAACGGAAGCGAAACCCAGCTTTATGCGTTCAACGGTTTGGACGGCAATCAGCCATCAAGCGGTCTCGTCTTGGATGTCTCCGGCAATCTCTATGGAACGACTGCCGCAAGCGGAAATTTGAATAATCCCTATGGAGAAGTCTTCAGGCTTTCTCCCGGTGGGATTTTGACCGTGTTGCATGCGTTCAGCGCAGGTAATGACGGGGCTTATCCAACGGGTGGATTGGCAATTGACGCATTGGGCAACGTTTTCGGAACCGCGACGCAAGGTGGGAAGGGATGTCGCTCGTTTGGTTGTGGTGCAATATTCAAGATCGCCAAAAACGGGACCTATTCGCAAATCTACCTGTTCAAAGGTCATATCGCGCACGACCCCCTCGGCGGCCTGGTCGCGGACGCGGTTGGAAATGTCTATGGCAGTGCCGTTGGCCCGAGCGGCAATTCGGACGATCTCGGTATGCTGTTTGAGCTGCTGAAATAGTTCCGCCGGCACTGCCCATCGGCGCGAGCGGAGGGATAGCTTCGCTAGGGCATGGCTGTCGCTTTCGCCAGCGCGGCGTTTGCTTTTAAGGTCCGTTGATTGTTTGCGCCCAACGCTTTCGTAAAGCGCGCAACGGATTCTGTCAGCGATGCTCGCGCGGCTTTCTTATCGCCCGCGGCCATTTGTGCCTCGCCAAGATGAAACAGAAAATGCGCGAGGTCCCATTCGCCATGCGTGAACTGGCCGCGCCCGCGCTCCACGACATCCGCCCAGACGCGCACGGATTCGGCTGAATTGCCGTCCTTGAGATAATAGGTGGCAAGATTGTTCTCGAACCAGAGGGTGTCGGGGTTGTTTGCGCCCGCGGCGCGGCGCTCGAGGTCGAACGCCTTCTGGCCAGCCGCTATGGCATCCTTGGTGTGTCCCATGCTCGCCAGCACATTGGCGATGTTGTTGTAGCCTTCATACGAACCCTCGAACGTCTCGCCGCGCGTCGCCACATTGTAGTCGAGCGCGATGCGCAGGTAGTGCAGCGCATCGTCGAAGCGCTTCAGGTTGGTATAGGCATAGCCGAGCTGGTTGGTCGCGCGGATGCTGAGCTCGGTTTCGTGGCCGGAGATTCTCAGCAGAACGCGGCGGACATCCTGCAATATCCCGATCGCTTCGGGCATGGCGTTCGCTTGTATCAATATCTGCGCCAGGCGAAAGCGCCGTTCCTGCACGAGCGGATGATTGGCTCCGTAAATTTTCGCAGACAACAAGACGGATTCACGCGCCATCGGTACGGCTTCCGCTATCTGCTCATTGGTGCCGAGATGAAATGCCAGATTGGCCTGCACGCGCAGCGTGAACGGATCGGTCCTGCCCAATGCGCTACGAGAGTCATTCAGCAAATCGCGCAGCGCTTGCGCGCAGCGCATGCCGGTCTCCGTGTCGCATTGGGCAAGCGCGACCGCATAGCTTCCGTGCAACCGCGTGGCCGCGCCCGGTGAACCGGCGGCGAGAATATCGCGCCCGATCTGCCCCATAGCCTTGTTGTCGACCTCACGCTCATAAAGATCGGCCAGCGCGATCCGTACAGCCTGTGTTTCCGGTGCGGCATCGCCCAGCGTGACACGCCGCCGCTGCAAAGCGGCCTTAAGAAGCCCTTCTGCATGCTTTGGGTCGGCGAGGCCTGAATAGACCTGGCCCAGCGCCATCTCAATTGCGGCGCGATCCAATCCGCCGTGCGGAAAGCGGCGATCAAGATTTGTCGACGCGGTGCCGAGCACCTCCTTCACTTTTATGTCCGGATTGCCGGCGAGTAGCGGATTGGCGGACGACAGCAGATCATCGGTGAGGAAGCTCGTCACAGCGCGCTCTTGTGCGGCAGATGCTTCCGCGCGCGTTTGTGCCTGTTGCGCCCGCAGGAACAGCCACGTGCTCGCCGAAAGGCCGGCAGCGAGCACTACGATCAGTGCGATAATCGGGATGCGTCGCGCGCGCGCGCGATCCAATGCGATACGCTGCTTGACGAATTCTGCTTGCCTTTCTGATTCGTGCAGCGCCTCGATGTGGCGCTGATCCAGATGGCGAAGGCGCCGCGCAAATTCCGCCGCGTCGCCAACGCGCTTCGCAGGATCGCGGTCCGCCGCGATCGCGATGTCGGATTGCAGAAGCTTGTCCTCAACAAGCCCTTCCCAGCCGGGCGCGAGGGGGCGGCGAAAGTCTCCGGTCACAAGCTGGAACAGCAAGACGCCGAGCGCATAGAGGTCTGCCTGCACTGTGGATGCTGCGCCTTCGAGCAATTCCGGCGCGCGATAGAGCGCGGTGCCGCTTGTTGTCTCCGGTCCGGTGGCTGGCCCTTCGAAACCGGTGATGCCGAGTGCTGCGAAGCGGCTAAGGTCGAGCGCGCGTCCGCTGCCGAAATCCGTCAGGACAATTCCGGGCTTGCCCACGTCATCAGTGCGGACAAGAACATTTGCCGGTTTCAGATCCTTGTGCAGCACCCCCATGCCATGCGCAGCGGAAAGCGCATCGGCGATCTCGGCGGCGAGTTCGATCCGGGTTTTGAGCGGCACCGCGGCAATACCGCCCTGTGCGGCGCACCACTCGGCGAGATTTCCTTGCGGCCAATAGGATGTTTCGATGAAGTATGGATCTTCCACGAAATTCCAATCGAGAATCCGGTTGAGGTCGTTGCGCGGCCCCAGTCCCTCTCGCAGCAAGCGCCCGAGCGCCACCTCGCGGCGAAGCGCCACGAGGCCGGAATCCTGTGATGAGAATTTGAACACGCGCTGCTCGTCCGTGCCGGTGCGTTTCCCGAGCCACGCATCGCCGTAGCCGCCGGCACCGAGCTTGCGCACCAAGACCCAACCGGGCCGGTGCGGAACCTGGTCGCCAGGCGACAGCGCCACCTTGGGCGGGAGCACGACGGCTCGCGGTGCGACATCCTGCACTGTCACAGAGGCGGCGAATCGATAGCCGAACCCATGCGCCGTGCGCACAATTGTGTGGTCGTCGTCGGATAGTGCATTGCGCAGCCGCGCTACGCATTTGGTCAGACTGGCCTCCGAGATATCTCGGTCCGGCCAGAGAGCATCGAGAATCTCGTCTTTTGTGACGACCTCTCCGGCATGTTCCAGCAGAAGCCAAAGGAGTTCCAGCGGCCGCCGCTCAAGGTCCACCTCGGCCCCGGCAAGGCTCAGGGTGAGCGCCTGCTCGTCGAACGCTGCGTTGCCAAAGCGCCATACCCTGGACTGCCGTGGGGTCTTAGCGTCCATTCAGGCCAACTTTTTCCTTCGAACCGCAAATTTCCTCGAGAATTCGGAATTCCGTCAGGACTTGCATCCCTCGCCCATGTCCCTGTCCGGCCATCAATCCAGCCGAGACGGAGATATTCTAATGGCCCAACGACATCGTTTCACCCTTCACGCCGCTGGCGCAATGGCGGCAACGTCCCTGCTGTTCACTGGCCCTGTCCAGGCCAAAAGCGGCCTGCAGACCATCTATCAGTCGACCAGCGGCGGCGACTACCTGATCGGGACACACGCCAATGCAGACGGCACGGTGTTCGTTGTCACCACTGTCGGCCCGCATGGCAGGGGCCAGATCCTGCTGCTGACACCGTCCGGTAAAGCCTACACGCCGTCGACAATGAAGGCCTTCGCTTGCAACACCGATAGTGACGGCGGATCGCCGAGCGGTGAATTGGCCGAGGATTCGGCCGGAAATGTCTGGGGCATGACCCAGGATTGTGGTGCAGGTGATAGCCGCCAGGGCACGATATTCGAACTGACCAAGCAGGGCGGTAGCTGGACGTTCAGGACGGTCGTTCAGATGCCACAGAGCATCGGGCAGGCGGGCATCGCCGGGTCGGGATATGGAAAGGTGGCCTTCGACAAGAAAGGCAATCTCTTCGGCGTGGCCGCGCTCGGCTGCGACGAGACAAACGGCTGCGGAAAAATATTTAAGGTTCCTGCCGCCGTCCTGGACGGCAGCAAGCCGAAAGGGAAAGTGAGCATCCTCTACACTTTCCCCAATACCAGCTATCAGCCCACCGGTCTGGTACTGGACAGGAAAGGCAACCTGTTCGGCGTCGAATACGCGGGCGGTACGCCGAGACTGGGTGCGGTCTGGGAGGTGAGTCCGCCGATCAGCAAAGGCGGCGCGTGGACCGGCAGGAATATCCACGAGTTCTGCACGACGACGGTCACCGGGAGTTGCGACGATGGCTATGGCCCGCTTGGCGTTCCTGCGCTCGACGGCAAGGGCAACCTTTTCGGCACCACGAAGTACGATGGAGGATACCACACCGGAAACGGAACTGTGTGGACTCTCGCTGTGCCCACAGATGGCAGCGACTGGGCCTTTGGAGAAGTGCACACGTTCCGTGACCCACAGGGCGGCCAATGCACGCCGACCACGGATTACGGACTCTATCATCCGCAAAACGACACTATTCTCGACAAGAAGGGCCAAATCCTGACGTTCATGGAGGAGGGCGGCTTTTTCGATCCCTGTGGCCCGGATCAAGCGCCGTTCCATGGCGGTCTTGTATCCATTTCTCCTTTCGGCGGTGGCGACTCGATCGTGAACAACCAGTTCGCGGTGCAGCAACACTTCACAGGACCGTACACGATTAACAGCAGCCCTTCCTTGCTGGGCAACACCGTGTTCGGCACGAGCGTGCAGTATTACGACGCGAGCACCGACACCTACTCTGCGGGCGTCGTGTTCAAGATCACACCGTAGCCTACAGAACCGGAGCGCCGTTCGCGCGGCGCTCCGGCCGAGTTCGTGAGGCCTATTGTTCGTGCGCTAAACGCCATCCATTAGCTTGAACCACATCAGCGCCGCGCTCACGAGCGGTTTACGGAGAAGCGCGCCCCCAGGAAACGGCGTTGGCGGGACTCGTGCGAAGACGTCGAAGCGTTCTGTCTTTCCCATTACCGCTTCCGCCATAACTTTGCCGCCGATATTGGCGAGCGCCACGCCCTGGCCCGAATAGCCAAAGGCGAACAGCACGCGCGGTGACAGGCGCCCAAGATGTGGCATGCGCGTTGCGGTGATACCGACGGCGCCGCTCCAGGCATATTCCGTTTTCACGGTGCGCAGATCCGGAAACACGCTCAGCATGCGTGGGCGGACGACGGCGGCGATATCCTTCGGCATCGTCCAATAACTCTCGCGCCCGGCATAGAGAATCCGGCCATCCCCGCTCTTGCGATAGTAGTCGAGGACATGTCGCGTATCGGCGACAGCGGCGTCGCACGGCAACACTTTTGCGTTCAGCTCTTCGCCGAGCGGTTCTGTCGCGCTGACGAAACTTTCGACGTGGCCGATGTATTTCGCCAGTTGCGGCGCGAGATCGCCGGTGAACGCATCGGTCGCAAGCAGAACATGGTCGGCGGTTACGATCCCGTCCGCGCAACGAACGTTCGCGCCCACACGATCTTCGTCGAATGTCAGCGCACGTGAGTTTTCGTAGATGGTCGCGCCTGCATTCTCAGCCGCGTTCGCAAGTCCGCGCGCGTAGTTCAGCGGATGAAGATGTCCCCCACCGGCGTCGTAGCGTGCAGCCGGATAAACCGTGGTGCCGAGCTGCCGCTCGGTCTCTACCGGGTCCATCATCCGCATCTGCGAATAGTCGTAATGCTTCGCCATGTATTCGGTGTCGTCGGCGAGGGGGGCGATGGCGCGCTGGTTATGCGCGGCGATGACGAGCCCGTCCTTCAGATCGCAATCGATGCCGTGAGTGCGTACGTTGTGGCGCAGCAGAGCTTTCGATTCCTCGCACAGATCCCACAGGTCGCGCGCATGGCCCTTGCCGAGCCAGCGTTCGAGTTCTTTCTGAGTCTTGCGATGGCCGGTGTGAATCTGTCCGCCGTTGCGGCCTGACGCGGCGAAGCCGACTGTGTCGGCCTCCAGCACGGCAACCTTTGCGCCGGACTGGGCGAGGTGCAGAGCCGCGGAGAGCCCCGTGAATCCCGCACCAATGACGCAGACATCGGCCTTCACGGTGCCGCCCAAGCGCGGCCGCGCGGGCGCCGGATGGGTGCTAGCCGCGTAATAGCCTTGGGGAGCCTCGGAACCGGTCATACCCTGCCATCGCGCGGCTTTGTGCGGCGGTCAAGACCTTGACCAAGCCCGTGGCCCATGCGAGTTCAACCAACCCCGACAGGAGACTTCCGTTGATCCGCAGCGAAATCTGGCGCCTCGAAAAATATCTGCGCAACCTGTTCCGCCTCGACACCATCACCATCGTCGAGCGGCCGAAGCAGGACGATTCCGTGGAGGTCCATGTCAACGGCGAGTTCATCGGCGTGATTTTCAAGGATGTCGAGGACGGCGAGACGTCCTACGCCTTCAACATGGCGATCCTGGAAATGGATCTGCCGGAGCCACCGGCCTCGCGTAGCTGATGGTTGGATTGGCGCTGGTTATCGCCGCTTGTATCGGCGTTCCCTGCGTCCTCTTCTACTTCTACCTGCGCCATTGGGTTTTCACAGTCCTCGCATTTTTCCCGCCGCTTTTCGTTTTGATGGGCGTGATTTTCTGCGGGCAACTCAGTGATGAGTTTACGCTCATTGCAATGCTGTCCGGGACAATAGTTGCGCTGTCGCTCGCTGATGGCGTCGTTCGCGGCATTTCTACCGGATTGGTGCCAGCCAGGGCTTTCTCCCTTGCGTACCGGTTTGTCGCCGCCGCACTTGTCCCATTGTTTGCGGCCTACCTGCTCATGCTCTGCGTGGATTTCTTTATTCTTGGCAACTCTGTCTCTTCGACAATCATCGTAGCGCATTTCATGTTGGGATTCTTAGCGGCGCTCTTGGGAGCGTCGCTGTGCGCGTATTTCCCTTTTTCAGAACAGTTCATCGCACGCGCCAATGCCGTACGAGAGCGACGTGAACTCTTGTTGGAAAAATATTTCCCGGAGATCCAATCGCGATGGGCGCTAAGTGTCGCTGGAATCGCGGTTGTACTCAGCGCAGTCGCTATGTTTGGGGCTCGCGCCGCCCACGTTCCGTGGACGACAGGTGCATTCCTCGACTTTTCCGCGGGCATCATATTTATGCTTATGGGATTCTCTGCACTCGCGCGCGAGTGGCGAATGGCACTGGCGCTTACGCTAGCCAATCTGTTCGTTGGAGTTCTCGTATTCTGGGCGTCTACGCGGCTCTATCCCGATCCGGAATCTCTCATTCTGCCGGCGATGCTGATGCTGTCCTCCGTGCCCTTGGGCATTATCGCCGTGCGGGCGCGATCTTATTTGAAAGAAGGCAATACCGTCACTTTGGCTTTGGCCATCGCGGTCCGCGACGAAGGTGCCATCGCGGTGGTCATGGGCATCGCGGTTGGTGCGCCGGGCATTTGCGGGATGATCATGTCCGGAGCGCTTTCGCCTGCACTCGTGTTTGCTGTCGCATCGATATTCGCAGCGCTGCTCCTGTTTCCGGCGCTGACAATCGCAACCCATACAATCCTGCCACGCTATCGCACGGTGGACGAGGTATTCGGGAATCGCTGACTATTTCGGCTTTTGCTGGAAGGTTGTCATGAGCTTTGCGACGCCGTCGGCAATATCGCGCCAATGGCTGAGCTTCGCTCGCTTGAACCGGTAAGTCACGGACACGCCTTTTGCGATCCTGAGATCGCGCCAGCAATTGGGGCTTGGAACATCTGGGCCGAGCTTCGCGCAGTGCAGGACCATCAATCCGCTGTCTGTGTTCCCGACAAACAACTCTTCCGCGCGGTATCCGGAGTCGCTGCGGAATGTGTACTGCGTCAATCCGTACGGACCCGGCTGCCCTTTAGGATCGGTGATGTAGGCGAGATAGATGCGCTGCATCCTGTCCGTCTCGCTGAGGTTCACCTTGTCCTCGCGGATCGGCATGTACACGACCGGCGACTTCGGCGAGTTGTCGTCGAAATCGCCTGCATTCCAGTTCGACCAGCCAGCCAGATCCGGCAAGATCGCAAACAGCGCCACCTCACGGCGCACGCCGCCGTGGCGCGTGCTTTCGAACTCGGTATAGTTCGCGGGTATCCAGAGTTTCAGTCCGTTCACATCAACCTCGACAATGCCTGCGTCGGAGGTCGGAGATTGCTGCTCCGCGAACAGCGGCGGCGGCGTGGGAAAGAGGTAATAGAGGAGAAAGAACGCAGACAGAATGATGGTTACGGCGATCACCGCAAGTGGTATCAGCCAGCCAGATCTCTTCCGGACCGTGTCGTCTGCGCTGTCACTGCGACTCATGGACATTCCGGCGCGACTCGCCGCCCTTCGCGATCAAGTTAGCATGTGATTTTTAACGCTGGGGCGTCACCCGATCCGCCGTAGCCCGAAAATTGCTGATGAGTGCAAGGAAGCCTCACCAGCGAGCCAATTCGGGACATGGGTATTTTCTTTCGCGCCGCGTTTGGCTTTGCCATCGCTTTGACCCTGCTGTACGGATCGGAAATCTGGAGCGGAGCGAAAAGTCTGTCAGTCCTCAGGGTCGAAGCGGACATCGCGGCCACGCATCCGGGCGTCCGGCTTCAAGCCTCGCTGGTCAAATTTCTGTCGCCCCAAAACGATACAACGCCGCGAGATTAACAGGCACGCGGCCTGCAGTTCTGAAGTCGACAACTGGGATTTGGCACAATGGGATCGGGCTTCGGTGGGGATTTGATGGTCGTGTTGTTTGCCACGACCGCAGGCTTCACGACATCAGGCATCCTGGCGAATGCGTATCGCCTGGTCGCGAGCAAGCCGGCATCCGGCGCCGCCAAGGGCGCCTACTACGCCGTCATGGTGGTCGCCGGACCCAACGTACTGATCGAGAACGCGGCCCAAACGCTCAAGAAGAAGGGCTGCTCCAGATTGGCCTTCTGGCTTGCGGCAGCCCTCGCAGCCTACTGGAGCTTCGCCATCGGCCTCTTCGTCCTCGATATCGGCCTGTCCCTCTAAAGCACCGTCAACATTCCCGCGACGAGCGGATGACGCACGATGTCGGTGTCACCAAGGCGTACCACGGCAATCTCCGGAACACGCTCCAGACGTGACGCGATATCGCCCAATCCTGACATTCCCGGAAGCAGATCGGTCTGGTCCGGATCGCCGGTCAGCACCATCGTCGACCGCCAGCCAAGACGCGTGAGCAGCATCTTGATCTGGCCATAGGTGCAGTTCTGCGCCTCGTCGATAACGATGTAGGCATCGTTGAGGGTGCGGCCTCGCATATAGGCGACGGGCGCGATTTCGATGATGCCCTCCGCCACCAGCGCCTTAAGCCGCTTGGTGCCGAGCCGCTCTGTCAGACAGTCGTAGAGCGGGCGGAGATAGGGCGCGAGTTTCTCCTGCAGATCGCCCGGCAGAAAGCCGAGGCTTTCACCGGCTTCCACGGCAGGGCGCGAGAGGACAATGCGGCTCGCCTTTCCGGATTCGAGAGCTTCGACAGCCTTGGCGATTGCGAGATAAGTCTTTCCGGTACCAGCGGGACCAAGCGCGACAACGACAGCGCGTTCATTTATCGCGTCTATCAGTTGCTGCTGGGTCGGGCTCATCGCCCGAATGTTTTTTACGTATTTGCGATCGCGCGCCTGTTCGTCATGATCATGCGGGCTCCAGCCGCGCTCGGGCGGGAAGAGGGGATGTACGGTTGCTGTTTCGCGATTGTGATGCTGCAACTCGCGGGCCTTATGCCGCGCGGAACGCTTGGCCATGGATACTCCCTGGTCACGGTGACACACGTTGATGATGAGGAAAGAGCCATGCACGACAGGGAATAGGGCTGTTGGCCCTTGGTACTCAGGAGTGGCAACGCGAAACGCTGCTTCAATCCAGATCCCCCGCCGCGAATCATTCGGCTCTCCTTGAGCGTATCGTTTTTTGTACGACGGTCGCGTGAAATTTGCGGACCGTGATGTTCATCGACAGAATACAAAACATCAAACGAGAGTGTGCCATGCCAATTTATGCCCTCGACGGCGTTGAGCCGCAGTTCCCGGAAGATGGTTCGTACTGGATCGCACCGTCGGCGATTCTGATCGGCAATGTGCGCCTTAAGAAGAATGCCAGCGTATGGTTCGGTGCAGTGTTGCGTGGCGATAACGATCTGATCGAGCTCGGCGAGAACTCGAATATTCAGGACAATTCGGTCTGTCACACCGATCCCGGAATGCCCATGATCATCGGCGCCAATGTCACCGTCGGACACAAAGTCATTCTGCACTCTACGACGGTCGGCGATGGCTCCTTGATCGGCATGGGATCGACGCTGCTCAACCGATCGAAGATTGGACGCAACTGTCTTGTCGGCGCCAACAGCCTGATCGCCGAAGGCAAGGAGTTTCCTGACGGCTCGCTGATCATCGGTGCGCCGGCGCGGGTGGCCCGTCAACTCGACGAGCATCAACAGATGATGCTGAAGCTTTCATCAGATGTCTATGTTCAGAACTATCAACGCTTTCGCGGAAAGCTGAAGCGGTTGGACTGACCGGAACCATTGTTCCACTATCGCGTTGCGCCAGAACGAGGGCGTCCACAGGAGATGTAGAGATGGCAGCGAAAAAGAAATCCAAGAAGGCGAAGAAAGCCAGGAAACCTGTGAAGGCGACGAGAGCAGCGCCGGCGAAGCGGTCCGTAAAGGCGAAGAAGTCTTCGAAAAAGGCCAAGCGCCCCGCACAAGCGAAACGGCGTGTCGTCGTGAAAAAGTCCGGCAAGGTGAAGAAGGTCGTGAAAGCGAAAAGATCGGTAAAGCGCGCCGGGCCCCTGGAAGGCGAGGGCAGCTACACCGCGGCCCGCAACTACGACAAAGGCACTGAAAGGTTCATTGCCAAGAACAAGAGCAAAATCAGCGAGATGGCGCACGATGCTGAAGTGGCGCTCGAAGGGCCGGACGGCAACGAGATGCGCGCCGCAGAGGATAAAGGCCGGTCGAAAGCGCGCGAGTAGTCGCCAGACGTTATATTTCTTCAGGATCGCGCATGGTTCGCCGCGCGAAGGGCGAACACGCGCGATCGGTTCATGCTTGTCATGGCCTTGGCCAACGCTGGTGCTTTTGCGGTAGTTTGAAGCTGCTCGACTAGGCTTCAATCTGCTTGAGAATCTTGCAACGGTGTTTGTCGTACGGCCGTTTTGCCCAAAGGCCTGGGTTGCGCAACGCGGGACACCGGTGCGACGGGCTATGCAGAGCGAAAACGCGGAGCGCAGGCGCGACTAGTTTGCGAGGCGATTATATTTCTTCAAGGTCGCGCGAAGTTCGTCATGCGGCAGCGCAAACACGCGCGATCCGTTCAACCCCGTCATGGTCTTGGCCGACACCAGCGCGTTGACCAAGGATTCTTCGGTCGCCTGCACCGTCGCTTCGAACAGAGGATCGATGCCGTGATTGGCGAGCGCCGCGACCGGGACGGGCGCGGTCTGATCGGGATTGTTGGCGTTGGTCGTGCCCGTCGAGAACGACACGATCAGATCGCCGGAATCATTGCCCGAATACGAGCCCAGCCGTGCCAGTCCCATCGCCGCGCGTTTCGCGAGGCGATTTAGCTGGGTCGGGATCAGCGGCGCGTCGGTCGCCACAACGATGATGATAGAGCCCTGATCCGGCGGTGGTTCGGTGCTGCACTTCGCACCTTCGCATGGCAGGAAGCGGTGCGCGAGTTCGCTGCCCACGGGGGCGCCTGCAATACGCAACACTTTGCGGTCGCCTGTATTGCATTGGACAAGGACACCGACCGTGTAACCTTTGCCCTGCAACGTGATCGCGCGCGACGCCGTGCCGATACCACCTTTGAATCCAAAGCAGACCATTCCAGTTCCACCACCGACATTGCCTTCATCGACTGGCCCCTTCTTTGCGGCCTCAATGGCAGCGATGGCGGTTTCAGGCTTCACATGGAAGCCGGAGAGATCGTTCAATGTCCCGTCCCAGGTTTCGGCAACAACCGGCCATGTGGCCTCACCAAATTCCTTTTGCGTCCAGTGCTGGATGCCGGCGTAAACATCGCCGATAGCGTTGGTATTGGTGATGCCGATGGGGCCGTGCACGACACCGAAATCCTGCAAGTAAGCCTGCCCCGTCATCTCTCCATTGCCGTTGAGATCGAAATATCCGCCATAGACCGGTGTCGCGTTGGCGTGCCCGCGCGGAAAGACAATTGTCACGCCGGTGCGCACATTGCTGCCTTCGATCAGCGTAACCTGACCGACCTCGACGCCTTTGACGTCGGTGATCGCGTTCAGGGGGCCTGGCGTTCCTTCGAACGGCACGCCGAGATCACGCGCACGTTCGGCATGGGCCGCAACCGACACAGCAGTGACAAGTACAAGTGCGAAGATGACGCGCGCGGTCATGCTGCCCCCTGTTTTCCGGAGGATAGCACTATCCGGCGCGGCGGGCTGTCGTCGCGTCAGGGGTTTTCTGCCAGATACGGCGGATGCGGGCATCGGCCTCGGGACCGAAATTGAACCACGCGGCTTTGTCGTGCGACGCGTCGGCAATGAACAGCATGTCCAGCTTTCCGAGCTTCTGCACCAGCGTCTGGCGAATCTGATTGATCGGTAAGTCACTCGACAGGAGCCAGGCCTGCGGCATGACAGGGACCGCAGGGCCGAGATTGAAAATCTCTTCTTCAACGCCGGAGATCGAACGCGACTTCATGTCGGCGACGATGATGAAATGGGCCCGCTGACCGGTGGAGGCATCGTCTTCATTGCGCCCGAACTTCGCAGGCTCCTCACTACCCTCAGCGGTGAAGAACGGCGTCGAGCGTGCTGGCTGCGGGGCGGGCGTCGCGGGGCGGAAAAAGCTCGCCAGGATCAGATCGTCCGCAGCCGGCGTGAACTCCGTCTCGCCATAGCGCGCCACCAGCGATTGGGGCGCAAGCCTGCCTTCACTCACGAAGCTCTGCATTTGCGTGATCGCGTAAGGCCCGTAGGCCTGACCGGCGACGCTGATGGTCCAAGTGTCCGACATAGGGACGAAGTGTAGGCAGCAATGGTTACCCAACTCTTGCCGGGACACCTGCATCGGGCCAAATTCCGGGCAGGATATGGAGGAAACGATGAACAATACGCAATTCTGCAAGGTCAAACGGGAAGGGCGCCTGACCGTCGTCACGCTCAACCGGCCCGAAGTGATGAACGCCTTGCATGCCGAAGCCCATGAAGAGCTCGACGCCGTGTTCAACGCCTTCGCCGCCGATCCGGAGCAGTGGGTGGCCATCGTCACTGGCGCGGGTGACCGCGCCTTCAGTGCGGGCAACGATCTGAAAGTGACGGCGGCGGGCGGTCGCAAACCCTGGCCCGCGAGCGGGTTTGCCGGGCTGACGCAGCGCTTCGACCTCGACAAGCCGGTGATCGCGGCGGTGAACGGTGTCGCGATGGGCGGCGGGTTCGAGATCGCGCTCGCCTGCGACATCATCGTGGCGGCGGAGAATGCGGTGTTCGCCTTACCCGAACCGCGTGTCGGGTTGGCCGCGCTGGCGGGTGGCCTGCACCGCCTGCCGCGCGAGATCGGCATCAAGCAGGCTCTGGGCATGATCCTGACTGGACGCCGCGTGAGTGCCGCAGAGGGAAAATCACTCGGCTTTGTGAACGATGTCGTGCCCGCCGGTGAAGCACTGCCCGCCGCGAAGAAATGGGCGGCGCAGATCATGGAAGCGAGCCCGATGTCGGTGCGCGCCTCCAAGCACGCGGTGTATCGCGGTCTTGCGGAGCCGACACTCGAAGACGCGCTGAAGAAGCAGATGGGGTATCCGGCGGTGACGTCGCTGTTCAGGAGTGAAGACTTGAAGGAAGGTCCGCGCGCGTTTGCTGAGAAGCGTGCACCCAACTGGAAGGGCGTGTGAGCTTGTGAGAGCTGATAAGGCGGCCTAGCATTCCGAAGAACTAGGGGGATTTGAGATGAACAAAAGCACAAATGGCGCGGTCGTGCGTGCGCTCGTCGCGATTCTGACTATGGGAATAGCTGTTCCGGCGGACGCCGCGTCGTCGTCTGGCATCGCAGAAACCATCGATTTCGAAGGTCTCGTCAAAGGGATCAACCACATCGAGCTGACCGACTACGACGGCTTCACATGGATTGAGGCCGGTGCCGTCGGAAAGCGTTGGGCGCTCCGCAACGGTTATGGCGCGGATACAGGCTTTCTGAACGATGCCCATGGCAAAGCGGTGGGCTATACGCTGGATCAGAACGGCATTACGGACTCGACGTTCACTGCGGACAGCGGCACGTTCACGCTCAAGAGCGGCTATTTCGCCTCGGCCTGGATGCGCGATGGCGAAGACGTCACCTTCACGGCCTATCGCGACGGCGAAGTGGTGGCGACTGAGACGGTTACGCTCACCACGCAGTCCAGCCGCCTCAAATTCGGTAAGGGTTTCGCGCATATCAACACGGTGCAGATTACGGCGAACTCCGGCACGGACTCGGATTCAAATGTCGTGATGGACAATCTGAAGGTCTTTTTCGACACGCAGAACTGATGCGGACGCTCAGAACAGTCCCTCGATCAGTCCGTCCGCGTCAATGCGGATGCGATAGGCGGCGGGTGCGCGGGGGAGGCCGGGCATGGTCATGATGTCGCCGCAGATCACGACGACGAAGCCGGCACCGGCTGACAGCCGCACATCGCGGACCGGCAATATGAAGCCGCTGGGCGCGCCGCGCACGTCGGGTTCGGCAGTAAAACTGTATTGCGTCTTCGCCATGCAGACCGGGAAGTTCCCGAAGCCGTCGGCTTCGTATTGCTTGAGTTTCTTTTCGGCATCCGGCGAGAGCGAGATGTCTGCGGCACGATAAATCTCCCGCGCGACGGTGCGGATCTTTTGCGCGAGCGGCATGTCGTCGGGATAGAGAGGCTTGAAATCGCCGGCGCCGGAGTTGGCGAGTTCGATTACGTCCTTCGCCAGCGATTGTGCGCCTTTGCCGCCGTCTGCCCAGTGGCGGCAGAGATGCGCATGGACGCCGACCTGACGGCAGCCTTCGACGATAGCGTCGGCCTCTTGCTGTGTGTCGGCTGTAAAATGGTTGATGGCGACCGTCACCGGCACGCCGAACTTGCGCACGTTCTCGATGTGGCGGAGCAGGTTGGCCATGCCGGCGTTCACCGCGGCGACGTTTTCCTTGCCGAGGTCGGTCTTGCCGACGCCGCCATGCATCTTGAGCGCGCGCACGGTCGCGACGATCACGGCGGCAGAGGGCGTGAGACCGGACTGCCGGCATTTGATGTCGAAGAATTTCTCCGCGCCGAGATCGGCTCCGAAACCGGTTTCGGTGATGACGTAATCGGCGAGTTTCAGCGCCGTGCGCGTCGCGAGCACCGAGTTGCAGCCATGGGCGATGTTGGCGAACGGTCCGCCATGTACGAAAGCCGGCGTATGCTCCAGTGTCTGCACGAGGTTGGGCTGCATCGCATCGCGCAGTAGAACGGTCATCGCGCCGGCCGCCTGTATGTGTTTCGCTGTGACGTTCTTCTTGGCGAAGTCGCGCGCCACGACGATGCGTTCGAGGCGCTGCTCCAGATCGGCGATGGAATTGGCGAGGCAGAAGATCGCCATGACCTCGGAGGCGACGGTGATGTCGAAGCCGTCCTCGCGCACTTGCCCGTTGTTGCCGAGGCCGACAACGATGTCGCGCAGCGCGCGGTCGTTCATGTCCATGACGCGGCGCCACGAAATCTTCGACGGGTCGATGCCGAGCGGGTTGCCCCAATAGACCTGGTTGTCGATTAGCGCCGCGAGAAGATTGTTGGCGGAGGTGATGGCATGGAAGTCGCCGGTGAAATGCAGATTGATCTCGTCCATCGGCACGACCTGGGCATAGCCGCCGCCGGCCGCGCCGCCCTTCATACCGAAGCAGGGGCCGAGAGAAGGTTCGCGCAAGCAGATCATCGCCTTCTCGCCAAGCGAGGTCAGCGCATCGCCGAGACCGACCGTGGTCGTCGTCTTGCCTTCGCCCGCAGGTGTCGGATTGATGGCGGTGACCAAGATCAGCTTGCCGCTCTCCTTCTTGCCGAGCTGCGCGATGTGGTCGAGCGAAATCTTCGCCTTGTTCGGGCCGTAGCGGTAGAGCGCCTTCTCCGGCAGTCCGATCTTCGCTCCGATCTTCTCGATCGGCTCCATCTTCGCCGCGCGTGCAATCTCAAGGTCGCTGCTCATGTCGCAATCCGTGCCGGTGTGAAATGTCCCGCGAAAATCTATCGGGAGGTGCTCACGCCTTCCAGCCGGGAATGATTGCGAGTACGGGGTTTAAGCAGCAACAAAAGCATAGTCGCACCGCCAGCCATGATCGCCGGGAACAGCAGCAGCGTGGGATAGAGGTTACCCATCTCGCGCGTCATTTCTCCAAGGATGAAAACGAAAAGGGTAGCAGGCGCGAGGACGAGTAGCAGTGGCGAGCCAAGGTCGAACGAGATCAAGCCGAAGCCGATGAACAGCGTCGGCAGAACCCCGCCCAGCAGAACGACAAGATAAAACGCGGCGAGGGCCTGCGCCGGCGTTTGGGTATTCAGCGCGACCGTCATCGTGTTCCAGTCCGACGCGCCGAATTGGAAGACATAGGCGAGAAGAACGATGGTGCCGACAAGGCTGCCTGCGAGCGTCGCGGCGATGAAGCGCGTCGCGTGCGATCTTTTGCTGGTGTCGAACACTGCTCCCATAAACGAAAGCTAGCGTGCGTCGCGCCTTGTTCGCAGTGAAGAATGTTTCACCGGCCGATCAGAATTTCGCTGCGTTCTGTAATGTGCGACGCCGCATGAAAGTCCTCAGATCGCAGATCCAAAAGCGACCGCGTGCATGATGCGTCCTGGCAGGAACGTCAAACCGCCTGCGATAAGGATGCCCGCGACATAGAGAACGATCATCGCGCGTTTGTGCTCGGCGATGTTGTGCGTCCACGCACCGTGAAGCGCGCGCCACACCGCGACAAAGGTTACGATGACCAACAGATGAATTGGGCTGAACCCGCCGAAAGGGCCGTTCGGCATCAGCGCGTAAATGAACAGCGCGCTGACGGCGGTGATCAGCATCAGCACCAGATAGATATAGCCAAGCACGCGGTGGATCGGCGCGCCCTTGCGGCTCAGGAATATCTGATAGGTGCCGATCAGAACCGCCGGTGTCACCGCGGCGACGTGCAATTGCACAGCCAAAGGCGCATGCAACAGAGGCTCGAGCGTCATGCTCTAATACGTTCTCGCCTTCGGCGGGATGTATTCGACGTCGTTGGTCAGCGTGTAGGTGTGCACCGGGCGGTAGTCGATCCGCGTCTTGCCGGTCTCGCCGTCGAGCCAGGCGAGGGTGTGCTTCATCCAGTTGGCGTCGTCGCGGTTGGGGAAGTCTTCGCGGGCGTGGGCGCCGCGGCTTTCCTCGCGGTTCACCGCACCGTCGATGGTGACGAGCGCCTGCTGAATGAGGTTCTGGTATTCGAGCGTTTCGACCAAGTCGCTGTTCCAGATCATCGAGCGGTCGCTGACCTTGATGTCGTGCAGCGTCGCATAGAGATCGTGGATACGCTTCTGGCCGTTCCTGAGCGTTTCGCCGGTGCGGAACACGGCGGCGTCGTCCTGCATCGCCTTTTGCATCGTCGCGCGCATCTGCGAGGTGGGCGTGTTGCCGTTCGCGTTGCGGAATTTGTCGAGCCGTGCCAATGCGGCATCGCCGGCATCCTTCGGCAGGTCCTGATGCGTCATGCCTTCGCCGAGCGACTTCGCCGCCTGCATGCCGGCAGCCTTGCCGAACACAACGAGGTCGATCAGCGAGTTGGAGCCGAGGCGGTTCGCGCCATGCACCGACACGCACGCCGCTTCGCCCACTGCCATGAGGCCATGCACGACTGTGTCGGGATTACCGGACGTCAGCGTCAGCGCGTCGCCGGTGTAGGCGCAGGGAATGCCGCCCATGTTGTAGTGCACGGTGGGCAGAACCGGGATCGGCTCCTTGGTCACGTCGACGCCGGCGAAGATGCGCGCGCTTTCCGAGATACCGGGCAAGCGCTCGTGGATCACCTTCGGGTCGAGGTGCGACAAATGCAGATGGATATGATCTTTGTTCGGGCCGACGCCGCGGCCTTCACGGATCTCGATCGTCATCGCGCGCGAGACAACATCGCGTGAGGCGAGGTCCTTCGCGTTCGGCGCATAGCGCTCCATGAAGCGCTCGCCTTCGGAGTTGGTAAGGTAACCGCCCTCGCCGCGCACACCTTCGGTGATGAGAACGCCCGCGCCGAAGATGCCAGTCGGGTGGAACTGGACGAACTCCATGTCCTGCAGTGGGAAGCCAGCGCGCAGCACCATCGCGTTGCCGTCGCCGGTCTGTGTGTGTGCGCCGGTGCAGCTTTGATAGATGCGCCCATAGCCGCCGGTCGCGAGGATTACGCGATGCGCGCGGAAGCGGTGGATCGTTCCGTCATCGAGGTTCCACGCCATGATGCCGACAACCGCGCCATCATCCACGATCAGGTCGAGCGCGAAATACTCGATGAAGAAGTTCACCTCGTGTTTCACGCATTGGCCGTAGAGCGTGTGCAGGATCGCGTGTCCCGTTCGGTCGGCGGCGGCGGCTGTGCGTTGCGCGATGCCCTTGCCGAAATGGCTGGTCATGCCGCCGAAGGCGCGCTGATAGATTTTGCCTTCGTCGGTGCGCGAGAACGGGACACCGAAATGCTCAAGCTCATAAACCGCTTCCGGCGCATTCTTGCAGAGGTATTCGATCGCGTCCTGATCGCCGAGCCAGTCCGATCCCTTGACGGTGTCGTACATGTGCCAGCGCCAGTCGTCTTCGCCCATATTGCCGAGCGCGGCGGAGATGCCGCCCTGCGCGGCGACCGTGTGGCTGCGCGTCGGGAAGACTTTCGTGATACAAGCCGTCTTCAGTCCCTTTGCCGCGCATTCAAGCGTGGCGCGCAGTCCGGCGCCGCCGGCGCCGACAACGACGACGTCGAAAGTATGATCGGTAATCGGATAAGCGGTCATCAAACAGGTCCAGCGATGCGGAAGAGGGCGAAGAGCGATGCGGCAGCCACGGCGAGCGCGAAGGCGCGCATCAACAGCATCAGGAATATCTTTCCACCGTCGCTGTGCACGTAGTCGTCTATTATGACCTGTATGCCGAGCACCATGTGATAGAGCGCGATGACTATGAACGCACCCATCAGAATGGCATTGAGTGGCAGGCCGAAGGCGGAGCGTGTGAGATAGAAGAGCACCTGCACTTCGCTCGCGCCGGATAGACCGACGACCGACCAGGCGAACCAGATCGCGAGCGGCACCATGGCCGCGGCGGTCATACGCTGGCGCCAGAAATGCTTCACGCCGGAATGCGACGAGCCGAGCCCCTGAACCTTGTGAAGCGGCGTCTCCATGGTCATGCGCCAGTGCCCCCGTGACCCAGATAGGCGAAGGCGAACACGCCGACGGCCAGCAACACCGAAAGAATGATCACGAACCATCCCGTCGCGTCGGCCGTCTTCACATCGAAGCCGTAGCCGGTGTCCCACGCGAGATGGCGGATGCCATTGAGCAGATGATAGGCAAGCGACCAAGCGAACCCGAAGAGCGCAATCAGCCCGATCCAGCTTCCGGCAACGGCGTTGAATGCCGCATAAGTTTCCGGTCCGCTGGCAATCGCGACCAGCCACCAGGCGAGTACTACAGAGCCCAGTGCGAGGCCGACGCCAGTCACGCGATGGGTGATCGATGTCGCCATCGTCACCGGCCAGCGATAGATCGTGAGGAAGGGTGAAAGCGGACGGGGCCGCTGGGGCTTTTGCGGGTTTTCCGCCATGAAATCCCTCGAAACGGGGTAAACGCGAACTGTGCCGGAGTGTAGGTTTCGACACCCCCAAGTCAACCGCGGGATTCCGCCGTTTCGGACAGTTACCAAGGTCATTCTGACGCTTTGCGCTTTCCATCCCCATCCGGCACAAGGGGACTTTCCGCGCCGAGAAACTGGGTTGGGGATGACTGATTCGCATCAGGTGAGCGAGGGGCTATGGCGTGCGTGGCACGCGCGCATTCCGCTTCCGGATGCGCCGCTGGGAAACCCGTTGAACGAGATGGCGGCGATTGTCGCGCTGGTGCCGATTCTGATGCTGGCGTCGTTCGTCAACGGCTTCCCGATCATCTTCTACGACACCGGCGCCTATATCCTCGAAGGCTTCCAGCACATCTTCATTGCGGAACGCTCGCCGGTTTACTCGTTGTTCCTGAAATATGCGGGCGGCCCTGAGAGCCTTTGGTATATCGCGGCCGTGCAATGCGTGATCACCGCGTTCGTGATGACGGAGTTTGTGCGCGCCCTGAAACCGCAACTGTCGCTTTGGACGTTTCTCGTCATCGGATTGATCCTGACGATTGCCACGGGTCTGCCCTGGTATGCCGCGCAGATCGAACCGGATTGTTTCGTCGGTGTTGTAGCGATGGCGCTCTATCTCTTGGCGTTCCATCGTCGCGATCTCGGCTTCACGCGAAACGTGCTGCTCGTTCTGAGCGCCGGGTTCGGCGCCGCTTGCCATTCGTCGCATATCGGGTTGGCAGTCGGGCTGCTGACAGTGCTTATTGCCGTGCGCGTTCTGGCGATGATCTTGCGGCGCCATGAGCTTCCAAATCCCGCACTTCTTGCCCCGTTGGCGAGTTGTGCGCTGGCCTTTGCCATCGTGCTGGCGGGCAACTACGCCTTTACGCACAAATTCTTCTTCAGCAAATCGGGATCGATCTTTCTCGAGGCGCGCATGATGCAGGACGGACTCATCAAACCTGTGCTGGATACAGATTGTCCCACGTCCGGTTATAAAATCTGTCCGTATAAAGACAATCTGCCGGCGCGCGCCGACGCCTATCTCTGGGAAGAGAAGATCAGCCCGTTCGCCCGCCTTGGCGGGTTCCGCAAGCTTGAGGCGGAGTCGGCGCATCTCGCTGCGCTGAGCCTGCAACGCTATCCATTTGCGAACGCGGCGTGGGCGGGAATCGACACGCTGCTGGAATTCTTCGCGGTCGCGACCGGCGACGGCATCGAGCCGCAGGAATGGGTGCTCAACCGGGAGTTCGAGCACACGATCCCTCAGCAGATGAACGGCTACACCCACGCCTATCAGCAGCGCGGCGATCTATGGTTCCTGCCGTTGAATTTGCTCCATGTGCCGGTCGCGGTGCTGTCAATTGCGGGTGTCTTCTTCCTACTTCACCGCGCTTGGCGCGCGCGTGAGTGGAACAGCGCCGTTCTTCCGGCTTTCGTGCTGATCGCCCTCCTGGGAAACGCGTTCATCTGCGGCGTCTTCTCCGGGCCACATTCGCGCTACCAGTCGCGGCTGGTGTGGCTGCCGACACTTGTGCTGCTGCTTGCGGCATCGTCGGGAACCGAAATTTTCCCACGCCGGCGCGCAAAGACCGCCTGACTTTACCTTGCGGGAGGGGCGAGAATCCGGCACATCATGAGGGCCCATGATCTCACCCGTCCGCATCGCCCCGTCCATCCTTTCCGCCGATTTCGCGCGCCTTGGCGCCGAGATCGAGGCGATTGAAAAGGCGGGCGCCGATCTCATTCATGTCGATGTCATGGACGGTCATTTCGTGCCGAACATCACCATCGGCCCTGCTGTCGTCAAAGCGATAAAGCCGCATGCAAAGAAGCCGCTCGACGTGCATCTGATGATCTCCCCGGTGGATCCCTATATCGAAGATTTCGCGATGGCCGGTGCCGACGGGATCACAGTGCATCCCGAAGCCGGACCGCATATCCATCGCACACTGCAGCTTATCCGTTCGCTCGGGAAGAAGCCGGGTGTCGTGCTTAACCCGGGCACGCCGGTCGATGCGCTCGACAACGTCATCGATCTTGTCGACCTCGTGCTGATCATGAGCGTCAATCCGGGCTTTGGTGGACAGTCGTTCATTTTTAGCCAGCTGAGGAAGATCGAAGCCGCAGCGAAGCTGATCGCGAAGACCGGCCGCGATATCGCGCTCGAAGTCGATGGCGGCATTACGCCGGAGACGGCGAAGCAGGCGATTGCCGCCGGCGCGAACGTGCTGGTCGCGGGGACATCTGCGTTCAAGGGTGGTGCGGCGCATTACGCCGCGAATATCGCAGCCTTGCGGGGATAGACCGTGGCGAAAGCCGGACGCATGCCGCTCTCCCTTCTGCCAGAGCTGCTGCGCGCCATGCTGCGACGGGCCATGCGGGGTCCGCGCGTGGCGTGGCGGCGGAGCTGGTTCTATCGGCGCCTGCTCAAGGGGCCGCTGGCGGATCGTGTTGTGTTTCATCCTTACGACGCGCTGCCGCGGCGCCTCGAGGATGCTGACGCGCTGCTGCACGGCAAGTTCCGCTTCAATGGCGAAATGGTCGAAGTTAGGGACGGTTCTATCTTCGACAAGACTGCGCCATCGCTGCGCTGGGCCGAGGCGCTGCACAGCTTTGCGTGGCTGCCACCATTATCTGCGGCGGGCGGGGACGCTGCGCGCACGTTGGCGACCAACCTCATCACGCAATGGCTGAAGCGCAATGCACGCTATTCCGAACCCGAATCGAACGCGCATGTGCTAGCGCGCCGGCTGGTTCATCTCTTCGCGCATGGCCGTCTGGTCCTGACGAACTCGGACATGCTGTGGCGCTCGAAAGTGTTCGTGTCGCTGCGAGAGCAGTCGCGTCTTCTCGCGCGCATCGCTGGCGAAGCGCCGGAAGGCATGCCGCGGCTTGAGACGGCGGCGGCGCTCGCGTTATCCGGCGCATGTCTTGCCGGAGAAAAACGGCTCGCGGCCGGGCTGGCGATGCTGGAAGCGGAGATTGCGCGTCAGATATTGCCCGATGGCGGACACATCACGCGCTCTCCCGAAGATCTTCTGCATGCTTACCGGCTGATCACGATGGTGATCGACGCGCTGACGGCGACGTCGCAGGAAGTTTCGCACGAGTTACGCGCCGCGCACGATCGCATCGCGCCGATGATCCGCTTCTTCCGTCATGGCGACGGCGCGCTGGCTCTATTCAATGGCGGTCAGGAATCCGATACGCGCATGATCGCTGGATTGCTCGCGCGCGATGAGGTGAGGGGCCAGCCCTTCGCCTTCGCCCCACATTCGGGTTATCAGCGTATCGCCTCGGGCCGCTCGCTCGTCGTGATGGATTGCGGCTTTTCGCCGCCGGATGGCTTCTCGACGAATGCGCATGCCGGATGCCTGGCGTTCGAGTTCAGCGCATCCACGCATCGTATCGTCGTCAATTGCGGATCGGCGACCGACGTGCGTCGCGCGACGTGGGACAGTGCGCTCCGCGCGACCGCGGCGCATTCGACATTGACGCTCGCCGATACCTCGACCGGCGCGATCCTTCGCGAGGGCATGGCGCGCGATTATCTCGGGCCGCGTCTGTTGGGGAATGTGAGCGCCGTCGAAACGCGCCGCGTGGAAACAGCGCAAGGCTGGATGGTCGAGGCGAGCCACGACGGCTACGTCGCGGCATTCGGCGTGCGCCACGAACGGCAAATCACGCTCGCGACCCAGGGAACGTCGCTCATAGGCTCTGACCGGCTTGTGCCGCCGGCGAAGGTGCAGGGCATTGGCCGGGAATTCGCGATCCGCTTTCACGTCCACCCCGAAGTGCGCGTTTCTCTCTCGCAGGGCGGCGACGTGCTTCTAAAGCTTCCGAACGGCGATGGCTGGCGATTCCGCGCGACGGCGCCGGTGGTCGTTGAAGAGAGCGTTTATCTCGGCAGCGATACGCTGCGGCGGGCGGAGCAGTTGGTCGTGTCCGGAATCGTGCGCGACACGCCTGTCGATATCGCCTGGATATTCGAGCACATAGGCCGCGCGTAGAGCGGCTAGGGCGCCGCCGCAGCCGGCCCTCTCGCGACAAACGTTTGTCCACGCCAAACTTCGAACGGTTTCTTCTCTGTCGCGAACGTCTGAAGCGCGGCTTCGACTGCGTGTTCATCGCTCTCGCTGTTTGTGACGAGCAGCAACGAATCCGATCCATCCGCGTTAAGACAGCGGATCTCGTAATCTTCACCGAATAAGAAGCCGCCCCAATTGATACGCCCGGCGTGAGTGTAGGAACTCTCCTCATTTCCTCGACAACATTCTTTGTCTGAAACCGAACACTGCGCTCGCGCGTTCATTGGCAATAGCACACGGGCTGTATCAAATGATTCCACGGATTTGGTCCGTGGACGGATTTACGCAACCCACTGTCAGCAATCGACATCTGCATGAAGCGAAATCATCTGCTTTCGTATTTGAACGCGGCCGACCTTGATCTCTTGAAACCCCACCTCGAACCGATCGAGTTGCCGCGGCTCTTTCAGGTCGAGACGCCGCACAAGCCGATCACCCATGTATATTTCCCGCAGGACGGAATCGTCTCTGTTGTCGCCACAATTCCGCGCGACCATCGTATTGAGGTCGGCATTATCGGGCGTGACGGTCTTACTGGCCATGCGGTGGTGATGGGAACGGATCGCAGTGCGAACTCCGTTTTTATGCAGGTTGCAGGTTACGGTCAGCGAATCCGATCCGATCTCTTCCGGGCCGCGATCCTGAAGAGCGGCAGTCTCCGCGATGGTCTACTCGCATTCGTTAATGCATTTGCAGCGCAAGCTTCGCAGACGGCGCTCGCCAACGGCCGCGCGACGCTCGATGTACGGCTCGCCCGCTGGCTGTTGATGGCGCATGATCGCTTGCCCGGCGATAGGATTCCGCTCACCCACGAACTGCTCTCGATCATGCTCGGCGTGCGCCGCCCGGGCGTCAGTCTCGCGCTGAACAAGATGGAAGAGACCGGGATGATCGAAACGCAGCGTAGCGTGATCATTCTCAAAAGCCGGCCTGGTTTGAAGAAGATCGCAAAGGGTTTCTATGGCGTGCCGGAGGCGGAGCAGGAACGGCTCACCGGCTGGCGTCCGCTGCACGATCACGAGCACGCGCAATAAAGCCGCCGAGTTTCTCTCCTCCGCCATCGCCGCGCCGCGATTGTGCCAACCCGCTCCGAGCCTTCGCGCATTGTCACAGGAGGGGATTGTCGACGACCGACACAACCAAATGTCTGCCCACGGTGCGTTCGCCGGGGTTCAAGTTTCTGCTGATTGTTATTCTCACGGTCTGCATGGCCGCACCGCTGTTTCTGATTCAGCTTGCCTAGTCCGATCGTGAGCAGACGGCCGCCGACGCGGATGTCACGCGCCGGATCAACTGGTATGCGCTGACGGGAGGTGGCTCCGGCCGAGGATTTGCCAGGTCAGGCCTCGTTTGCTAAGCACGACGAGGCCTGATTTTCCCCAGTTTAAGGACGCGCGATGGTCCAGTTCACCTTGCCCAAAGGCAGCTCTCCCAAAAAGGGCAAGACGTGGCCGGCACCCATGGCCGCGAACGGGAAGAAGCCGAAGGGGACCAAGGAATTCAAGGTCTACCGGTACAACCCGGATGTGGACGAAAACCCGCGCATCGATACCTACACGGTCTATCTCACCAGCTGCGGGCCGATGGTTCTGGACGCGCTTATCAAGATCAAGAACGAAATCGATCCGACGCTGACGTTCCGCCGCTCCTGCCGGGAGGGCGTGTGCGGGTCTTGCGCGATGAATATCGCCGGCGGCAACACGCTCGCCTGCACCAAGGCGATCACCGACGTGTCCGGTGCGATTGCGATCTATCCGCTGCCGCATATGCCGGTGGTGAAGGATCTCGTCCCGGACATGACGAATTTCTATGCGCAATATGCGTCGATCCAGCCCTATCTCCAGACCAAGACGGCCGCGCCGGAAAAGGAATGGAAGCAATCGCCGGAAGACCGCAAGAAGCTCGACGGTCTCTATGAGTGCATCCTGTGCGCCTGCTGCTCGACCTCGTGTCCGAGCTACTGGTGGAATTCGGAACGCTATCTGGGCCCCGCCGCGCTGCTGCAATCCTATCGCTGGCTGATTGATTCGCGCGACGAGAACACGGGCGAACGCCTGGATAACCTCAACGATCCGTTCCGCCTCTATCGCTGCCACACGATCATGAACTGCGCGCAGACCTGCCCGAAGGGGCTGAACCCTGCGCAGGCCATCGGCGAGATCAAGCAGATGCTGGTGAAGCGCAGCGTCTAGTTACGCTGCCGTCTCGGCTGTCACGCGAGACAGTCCCGCGCGTACACGCAATACGCGCCACAGCAGGCCGCTGGCGGCCTTGGTCATGCGGCCTTGCGGATCGGCGCCGACTGCTTTCGACACCATCTGCGTAAGCTTCTGGATGTGGTGGCGACGGTATATGCGCATAATCGTCTTGTAGGGCGCCTTGGCGTACTCCGCACGCACATACGGTGTGGTCGCTTCTGCGCTCCTGGGCACCGCGGCACAGTAATAGGCGTATGCGAGTTCGTCGTCGTCAGATTCATTGATACGGCCAATCGCGACGAACAGCTTCTTCCAGAACGGCAGCTCTTTTTCCTGCTGCGCGTCCATGATCTCGAGGAACAGCTTGTAGTGGCGGTACTCATCGGCGGCGATGCGTCCCGCAATCTCCTTGAGCACCGGCTCGTCGATCGCCTCGCGCAGGGCGGAGTAGAAGGACGATGTTCCGCTCTCCACCACGCAACGTGAAATCATTTCGCCGCGTTTGCTGCCGCGGATCGAGCCTTCTTCATCGCCGGTAAAATGGGGCGGCCGATAACCCTCGCGGAAGCGTTCGAATGTTTCCAGCAGATTGAAACTCGGGTCCGCCATTTCCGCCCAGCGGCCGAGCGCGCGGCCATGCTGCGTCTCTTCCTCGCCCCATTGCTCGATCAGGGCGTGCGTTTTCGCATCGTGAAAAACGCGCTTCAGATAAGAAACGTAATCCGGGGCGTTGAATTCGACGAGGGCGGAACCCTTGATGGCCGTGAGCACCCACGGCTCGACTTTTGAGGCGTCGAACTTCGACCACTGGACGTCGTCCAGCGACCAACCCTGCTTATAAACCGTTCTCTCGGTCATCTCACGCCAAGCCCATGCCGATCGCATTATAGCAAATGGGTTCCTCCGGCGAGAACCCCGGTCGCAACGGAAAGTTCCTGAATCGTGCGTGATTCTGCGCGGAAAAGGCACGGATTTCGCGAGAAACGCGCAAATGTTAAATCGGCTTAAAGTGCCGCGCGCAGGTGTTTGAGGTGGTCGAGCATGCCCCGCGCCTTGGTCATTTCGGCCTCGGTCTTGGCGGTGGCGATGTCTTCCTCGGCATCGACGATGCGCTGGGTGATCGCGGCCTCGTCGAGGGACGCGACCGGAATCGCTTCCTCGGCCAGCACCGTGATCTTCGACGCCGTGATTTCCGCGAAGCCACCGGACACCAGGAAGAGGTGATGGTCGCCATGGGCGATCTTCACATCGACCGTGCCAGGTTTGAGCGTGGTGATGAGGGACATATGCCCTGCCATCACACCCATTTCGCCCTCGGTGCCGGGGACGGTGACCATCTCGGCGCTCTCGGAGAGCAGCAGGCGCTCCGGCGAGACGAGGTCGAAGGAGATTTTCGCGTCGGCCATGTTTATGCCGCTTCCGCTGCCATCTTCTGGGCCTTCTCGCGGGCTTCGTCGATCGAGCCCACCATGTAGAAGGACTGCTCCGGCATGTCGTCGCATTCGCCGTCGACGATCGCCTTGAACGAGCGGATCGTGTCGGCCAGCTCCACGAACTTGCCGGGCGCGTTGGTGAACTGTTCGGCGACGTGGAACGGCTGCGACAGGAAGCGCTGGATCTTGCGCGCGCGGGCGACGACGAGCTTGTCGTCTTCCGAGAGCTCATCCATGCCCAGGATCGCGATGATGTCCTTCAGCGCCTTGTACTGCTGCAGGACTTCCTGCACGCGGCGGGCGACGGTGTAGTGCTCTTCGCCGATGACCTGCGGGTCCAGGATGCGCGAGGTGGAGTCGAGCGGGTCCACGGCCGGGAAGATGCCGAGCGAGGCGATATCGCGCGAGAGAACAGTCGTCGCATCAAGATGCGCAAACGATGTAGCCGGCGCGGGGTCGGTCAGGTCGTCGGCGGGCACGTAAATCGCCTGCACCGAGGTGATCGAGCCCTTGGTGGTCGAGGTTATGCGCTCCTGAAGGTTGCCCATCTCGGTCGCGAGGGTCGGCTGGTAACCCACCGCGCTCGGGATACGGCCGAGAAGCGCCGACACTTCCGATCCCGCCTGCGTGAAGCGGAAAATGTTGTCGATGAACAGCAGCACGTCTTTGCCTTCGACGTCGCGGAAATATTCTGCGACCGAGAGACCGGTCAGCGCCACGCGGGCGCGCGCGCCCGGCGGCTCGTTCATCTGGCCATAGACGAGGGCGCACTTCGAGCCTTCCGTCGAGCCGTTCTTCTTGGGGTCCACGTTCACGTTCGACTCGATCATCTCGTGATAGAGGTCGTTGCCTTCGCGCGTACGCTCACCGACGCCGGCCAGCACGGAGTAACCGCCATACGCCTTCGCGATGTTGTTGATCAGTTCCTGCATGGTCACGGTCTTGCCGACGCCTGCGCCGCCGAACAGACCGATCTTGCCGCCCTTGGTGTAGGGGCAGAGCAGATCGACGACCTTAATGCCGGTCACGAGAATTTCGGCCGCGCCAGCCTGCTCGGCAAACGTCGGGGCTTCGCGGTGGATCGACGACATGTGTTCGTGGTTGATCGGGCCCGCTTCGTCGATCGGCTCGCCGATGACGTTCATGATGCGGCCGAGCGTGGCCGGGCCGACGGGCACGCGGATCGGCGCGCCGGTGTCGACAACCGCCTGACCGCGCACGAGACCTTCTGTCGAGTCCATCGCGATGGCGCGCACCGAATTCTCGCCCAGATGCTGCGCGACCTCGAACACGAGACGGATCTTCTCGCCGGTGCGCGGATCGGTGTTGGTCGTCTCCAGCGCGTTCAAGATCGCCGGCAGTCCGCCTTCGAACTCCACGTCCACGACGGCGCCGATGATCTGCGTCAGGCGGCCCTTGCTGGTGATGTTTGCGGGTGCGTTCATGGCTCTATCTTTCCTTAAACAGCGGCGGCGCCGGCGATGATCTCGATCAGTTCGGTCGTGATCTTGGCCTGGCGGGTACGGTTCATCT